>Ga0155360_12_pt1 | contig 1741453 bp, 1480 predicted proteins | sample RifCSPhighO2_02_FD_106328 | JGI IMG/M metagenome (GOLD analysis project Ga0155360, IMG submission 106328) | Candidatus Fluviicola riflensis RIFCSPHIGHO2_02_FULL_43_260
GTTCCGGTGATTCAATTGCGTTCGTGGTGGTTGCAGAAGGTTCAGGTTTAACATACCAATGGCAACTCGGAGGCCTTCCGCTTATTGATGGAGGTTCGGTTTCGGGCGCCAATAATGATACGTTGATTATCAATCCTGCAACGGCATTGAATGCCGGAACGGACTACAATGTGGTGGTTACAGGAAGCTGCGCACCAAGTGTTACTTCCGCAGATGTGGAGCTGGCTATCAACACCCCGGTGGTGATTACAACACAACCGACAGACCAAACAGTTTGTGATGGTAGCTCTGTTACTTTCACAGTTGGTGCAACAGGTTCAGGATTAACGTACCAATGGAGAGAAGGATCATCTGATGTTACGGATGGCGGTTCGATCTCAGGAGCAACAACTTCTACCCTGATGATCAATCCTGCAACATTCAGTGATGCGGCGACTGATTACTACGTAGTGGTTTCAAACGCTTGTCAGCCAAATGACACCTCTGTTATGGTTTCATTGCAAGTGGATTCGATTACAACCATTACCACAATTCCGGTTGATATCACAGCCTGTGAAGGTGATTCGGTCGCTTTCATTGTGGCTGCAACAGGTTCAAACTTAACATATCAATGGCAACTTGGAGCAACGCCTATCACTGACGGTGGAGAAGTTTCCGGTTCGAACAACGACACCTTAATTATCAATCCTGCAACGGCATTGAACGCGGCTAACAACTACAACGTAGTAGTGACAGGAAGTTGTGCACCAAGCGTTACTTCCGCAGATGTGGAATTGACAATCAATACTGCACCTGCAATTACAACGCAGCCGACAGATCAAACAGTGTGTGAAGGAAATTCAGTCACATTCTCGACCGTGGCTTCAGGATCGAACCTGACATACCAATGGAGAAAAGGATCGACCAATATCACCAACGGTGGTGCGATTTCTGGCGCTACAACGGCCAATCTGACGATCAATCCAACTGCCTTCAGTGACATTGCAACCGATTACAACGTGGTGATCTCAGGCTCTTGTCCGTCAAACGACACTTCAGTCATGGCTTCATTGCAGGTTGATACACTTTCAGTGATTGTGACGCAGCCAATTGATGTGGTCGCCTGTTCAGGCGATTCAGTCACCTTTGAAGTTGTTGCGGAAGGTTCAAACCTTTCCTACCAATGGCGAAGAGGATTGATCAACCTGGTTGACGGCGGAAATATTTCAGGAGCTACAACACCTACGTTGATGATCAATCCGGTGGCGGCTTCCGATGCAGCAACCGACTACAATGTGATCATTACAGGAGGTTGTGTGTCACCGCTTACCTCAATTAATGTGGAACTGGATGCTTCCGATTGTTTCAACGATCTGAGTGTTGTGAAAACAGCATCAACGATGGAGCCGACGGTTGGTACAAACATGACTTTCATGATTGTTGCAAGTAATATCGGTGGAAATGCGACCAATGTAACGGTGACTGACATTCTGCAAAGCGGTTATACATACGAGTCATACACTGCCACAACGGGTACATTTGATCCGTCAACAGGAGTATGGACTATCGGTACCATGGCTGACTCCAGTTCTGAAACACTCACCATTGAAGTGTTGGTAAACGAGAACGGGGACTATTTCAACACGGCCGTTATTGCCGGTAACGGAGACAGCTCTCCGGGCAACAACACTTCGACTGTAGAGCCAATACCGGTTCACCTGAATATCCCTGAAGGGTTTTCACCGAATGGAGATGATGTGAATGATGTATTCGTGATCCGCGGAATCGAAAACTTCCCGACTAATGAGATCCAGATATTCAATCGTTGGGGAACGCTGGTTTTCGAAGCTAGTCCTTACCAGGATAACTGGGATGGAACGTCCAATTCGGGTGCCAATGTAGGCGGTGATGTTTTACCGGTGGGCACTTATTTCTATGTGATTGAACTAGGCGACGGAAACGAGGCGAAAAAGGGAACCGTTTATCTGAACAAGTAATTTAAAGTACGACTTAAAAAAACGCATATGAAAACAACAATTAATATAGTTCTGGCGGCAGTATGCATAGGTTGCAGCTTCATATTACAAGCTCAGCAGAACCCTATGTTTACGCACTACATGTACAACACGCTGTCAGTGAATCCGGCTTATGCCGGTAGCAGAGAGGCCCTCAGCATCACGGGAATTCACCGGTCACAGTGGGTGGGATTCAGCGGTGCTCCGATGACACAAACCCTTACCCTTCACACCCCGATTTTCAACAAGCATATCGGGCTTGGGTTAACGGCAATGAATGATAAGATCGGCCCGGTAAACAACACCGGAGTTTCCGGATCGTTTGCCTACATCATGCAAATCACCGACCGGTCGAAACTGGCCCTCGGTGTGAGCGGTGGTGTAAACATTCTGCAGGCGGAACTCAATACGCTGGCATTGGATGAGCAGAACGATCCGACTTTCCTCAACAATATCCGAAACCGCGTCACACCTCAATTCGGGGTGGGCGCGTACTATTCGCGGGAACGTTTTTATGCAGGTATTTCGGTACCTGACCTGGTGGAAAGTAATTATTCAAGCCTTGAAAATTCAAACGGTGTAGCATTGGTGGGTAAATCAAGAAGGCATTACTTCTTTATTGCCGGAGCGTTGTTTAACCTCAATCCGGTTCTTGCCCTTAAACCGACTACGCTGGTAAAAGCAACAGCCGGTGCTCCGCTCCAGGTTGACCTGACAGCATCGTTTGTCCTTTACAAAAAACTTTCGCTGGGTGCTATGTACCGTACGGGAGATGCTTTTGGCGCACTGATTGGTTTTGATGTTTCGGAACAGTTTCGCATCGGGTATTCCTATGATTTTTCATACGGCGTCAGAACGGCAAAGTATAACTCCGGAAGCCATGAAATCATGCTGCGCTACGAGTTCATTTACCCAAGCAAAAAACAAATTCATTCACCCCGATATTTCTAAGGGCCAACTTAATACGAATTCTCATGAAACAGTTATTGATACTTACCGTCCTTTTATTCGCACTGATACCGGGTAGTTATTCCCAGGAACAAACAAACCGGGAAACCAAAGGCGACAAATGCTTTTTTATCTACGATTACGAGTGCGCAATCAACTATTACGAGCGTGTTAAAGATGACAAACTGACCACAATGGGTCAGCGTCGTCTTGCCGAAAGCCATGCCAACATGGCACATGCCGAAGAAGCAGAAGCAAACTATATCTTACTGTTGGCCCGTTCGGAAGGCGTTCTTGCAGATGATTATTATGATTATGCAATGTTATTAAAAACAAATGGCAAGATCGACGAATCAAACCGGATAATGGACCAGTATGTAGCCCAAAAACCCGACGCTTTACGTGCACAAAGCTATACAACTAATAAAACGAAGCACTCGGAGTACCAAACGGTTAATTCCGACTACACGCTCAGCAATCTGACCATGAACAGCGGGTCGCAGGATTTCGGAACGGCTTATTTCGGTAATAAAGTAGTGTATACATCGAGTGACAACCCGCCGAAAATGGTGCGGAGAAAATACAATTGGAACGGCCAGCCGTATCTGAAGTTGTATGTTGCCGAGGTCGAAAATGGCCAGCTGGAAAAACGTGAATGTTTCGATAAAAAATTCCAATCGAAATTGCACGATGGCCCGGCCAGTTTTAGCAACAACGGTACTTTCATGGCAATGACCATGAATAACCCGGATGATAAAAGCCCCGATAAAATAGTAGAATTGCAGATTTACACCAGCACATACGGCGGTGAAGAATGGTCAGATCCGGTTCCGTTTACGCACAACCGGGAATCGTATTCGGTAGGCCACCCCTATTTGCTTGCTGATGGAAATACGATGTATTTTGTGAGCGATATGCCCGGTGGTTTCGGTGGAGCTGATCTTTACAAAACAACCAGAACAGGCACTGGCCCATGGTCGGAACCGGAAAATCTGGGTAATCAAATCAATACCGAAGGTGACGAGTTATTCCCTTTCGTTGATGAAACCAACCAGACATTGTGGTTTGCTTCCGACGGACATTTCGGTTTAGGCGGTTTAGACCTTTTCAGCACCTCATTGAATGGCCGTCAAGCAGTTGAAAATGCCGGAGCGCCGCTGAATAGCCGTTACGACGATTTCGCATTTGTTTCAAATGGTGAAATGAACAAGGGATACCTTTCGTCAAACAGGGCTGACGGCAACGGATCGGATGATATTTACTCCTTCACGTCAACTGCGGTAATTCAACGTGACAAAGAACTCACCGGGATTACCAAAGACATCAACGGAAAATTCATCGAAGGAGCATTTGTCACTTTGAGAGATGAAAACGATGTAGTATTGGCAACTCAAACTGCTGATGGCAGCGGACGGTTTTCCTTCATGGTCGCTCCCGATCAAACGCTTGAACTTATCGGGAATAAAAGTGGTTACCAGGAAGGTATGACCAGCACCAACAGCTATGGAACCGAAGATAAAATTGAAGCCGATATCGTATTGCGACTGGAAAAACCTACAGTAACCATTACAGATACGAATGCTACAGCGGTCAAAGATGAAACTCGAACACTTTCATTAAACCCGATTTATTTTGATTACGACAAATCGGATATTCGTCCTGACGCCGCTGCAGAGCTCGATAAAGTAATTGCCGAAATGAACAAAAACCCAAACATGCAGATTGAGGTAGTTGCCCACGCCGATTGCCGGGGTACAAATGATTATAACAAAGATTTATCGCAAAGACGGGCCAATGCAACACTTCGTTACATCCAGGCCCGTATCACCAAGCCCGATCGTGTTAAGGGGAAAGGGTTAGGTGAATCAAAACCGGTGAACGGCTGTGCGTGTGAAGGTTCTACCGCTTCATACTGCTCTGAGTCAGAACATCAAAAAAACAGGCGCTCGGAATTTATTGTCAAAAAATAACATCATAACAGAGTAGCCAAAAACAGGCTGGCGCATTTTTTTCATACTTGGATGCGCTGGCCTTGTTTTTTTTTGTTAAAGGTGGGAATCTTGTAACGATGTGACGTTTCGATGCAACACTTTTAGTTGACAGGAATGACATATTTGTATAAAGCACAATTTCATGTACAATTAATCCTGGAAATATGAGACACATCATCACTACACTCCTATTGGCCATGGCTTGTCATCAGCCTTTACTGGCACAGGAAACCGGCCCCGAAAAGTACGGTTCAACGTTAAACGTCGGGGTGGGAATCGGTTACTACGGTTATGTCGGATATTCTATTCCTGTGGCTCACGCCAATTGGGAATTTGATGTTGCCCGCAACTTTACACTGGCTCCTTTTATTACCGCACTTTCTTACGAAAACTATTATTACTGGGGCGATGACGCCAATGAGTTTCGCTATTATGCGTACCGCCGCAACATCATTCCGGTAGGTGTAAAAGGGAGCTATTATTTTGATCAATTGCTTGGTGCGGGTTCAAAATGGGACTTTTATCTCGCTGCATCACTCGGATGCGCCTTTCGTAGCACAACGTGGGAAGACGGTTATGGTGGTGAATTAACCGTGTCCAATGGCGCAACCGGAGTTTACTTAGATGGTCATATTGGCGCTGAATATCATTTCAACGAAAGGCTGGGATTATTGCTCGATTTGTCTTCCGGCATTTCAACGATTTGCCTTGCTGTGCATTTTTAGGCCGAACGATTTTTGACAAAACATCATAAAAACAAAAGAAACAATGGAAAAAGAACAAAGCTCAGGTAACGGAAAAATTATAGGTGCATTGATAGTCGGCTTGATCGTTGGCGGTGCATTGGGCGTGTTGTTTGCTCCCGACAAAGGAAGCGTGACGCGTAAAAGGTTATTATCCAAAGGAGAGGAGGTGAAAGATGAAGTTCAAACAAAACTGCAAGCTCTTGACCATGAAACCAAAAAAGAGCGTGAACATGCAAAAGCTTAGTATTCATATATATAAAAAACTATCATGGAAGATTCAAACAACACCGGAAAAATAGTAGTCGCGTTATTGGTGGGCGTTGCCATAGGAGGCGCATTAGGTGTGCTTTTTGCACCTGATAAAGGAAGTGTAACCCGCAGAAAACTGCTTTCGAGAGGCGAAGACCTGAAAGATGCCGTGAGTGACAAACTCACCGGAATGATGGACCACGCCGAAGAAAAGGTAGAAGAAGGCCAGAAAAAAATAGAAGGTAAACACGCTTAAGTTTACCGGTAAAACATGCCAGGGCCAGGGTTGAATAAATCCTGACCCTGCGCAATTTATACAAGCGTATGGAAACAATAGCAAATTCAATGGAGATCTTTATAAAGCGAGTGGAAGACTATGGTAACACGCGCATCGAACTGGCAAAATTGATGGCCATCGATCATACTTCCACCATCGTTTCTTATATTCTCTCTAACATGGTTGTGATATTGGTGATTTTATTTTTCACCCTTATGCTCAGCATCGGTATTGCTTTTTGGATCGGAGATTTACTCGGCCAGGTTTACTGGGGATTTTTCATCGTAGCAGGTGTTTACGGAATTGGAGTGCTGGTGTTGCTTTTGTTATTCAAACGCATTAAAAACCGCATCAAAAACACAATTGTTTCTCACTTATACCAACCGAAAGAATGAGCGAACTCTCACATAGCGACAGGCTGCACCAGGCCATTGCCGATCTACAGATCAAACGGCAGGAACAGGCTGAATTGATTACCGAACAATTTCAGTATCTTAGAGAACAACTTCAACCCGCTAATCTGGTAAAAAGGGTGGTCAGCGATGTTTTTGCTTCGCCTGACATCAGAACCGGGATTGTTGATTATGCGATCGGCGTTACTTCAGGTATGATTGCCAAAAAAGTAGTAGAAGGCTCGTCGCCAAATATAGTTAACCAATTAGTGGGAAATGCTGTTCAAATGATTGTAACACGTGAAGTTTCGCAGCATCCCGACGCAATAAAAAACTTTGGAAAAAACCTGCTTCAACGACTGTTCTAATCAAGCCGCTAACATATGGAAACTACCAGTAACAAAATTCCACTTTATGCCAAAACAGCGCTGATCTTTATCAGTATGTTCGCATTTGTCTACACCTTATATATCGGGCAACAGATCATCATCCCGCTTGTGTACGCCACCATTATTGCCATTTTGCTCAATCCGGTTGTCAATTTTCTTACACGGCATAAATTCAACCGGTTCATTGCCATCATACTTTCTGTCATACTGGCAATTGCTATAGTTGCCGGTATTTTGGCTGTGCTGATTTCACAAGGCGATAATTTCATGAGCTCGGCACCTGAAATGCAGGAAAAATTTACAGCCACTTTTTCCCAATTTGTGAATTGGGTTTCCAACCAAATGGGAGTTGAACCTGAAAAAGTCAACCAATGGATCTCCGATACACGCAGTGAACAGCTCAATAATCTTGAAGTGAAAGAAAACATTGCCAGATTCGGACATATCCTCATGACAACTGTATTACTGCCGGTTTACATGGTCATGCTGCTTTATTACAAACCGTTATTGCTCGAATTTGTGCACCGTGTGTTTCGTTCCGAAAATCAGGATTTGGTAAAGGAAGTGCTCACTAACACAAAAAAAATCATTCAAAGTTACCTCATTGGCCTGTTCATCGAAATGTTCATCGTAGGGGTTTTAAACGCCGTCGGATTGTTGATCATTGGCATTAAATATGCTGTTCTGCTGGGATTAATCGGCGCATTGCTCAACATTATTCCCTACCTCGGTGCTATTATTGCAACTTCGATCTTCATGTTAATAGCCTTGCTTACCGAATCGCCGATTTACATGCTGTATGTATTGCTGATGTACCTGTTCATCCAGTTTATCGACAACAATTTCCTGTTGCCAAAAATTGTGGCATCACGGGTAAAAATCAACGCGCTTGTTTCGATCATTGTTGTGCTTCTCGGAGCTGCTGTCTGGGGAGTTCCGGGCATGTTCCTGGCTATTCCGCTTACAGCAATCATAAAAGTTATTTTCGATCATGTAGAACCGCTGAAACCTTGGGGGTTCCTGCTGGGCGACACCATGCCGAAGGCTATTTCAATCAAGAAAATCAGTTTCCGGAAGAAAACAAAGGCACCTGCCAAAGGCGATTGAAATATCAACTAAATTTCACCACAACGCTTACGCTGTAGCTTCAGCGTTGTGAAAAAAAGCGTGTTAATCCTCAAACCCACACAACGTCAACCCGCGTTGCGATGCCGCTTCCCTGGTCACAAATACAATCTCATGTTTACAAGCCGATAATCCGCGGCATTTTTCTACGAGGTGAAATTTTTTGGCGTCTTTGCTGTCGCAGATATAAACGCCCGATGTTTGCATGGTACTGCCAATTGAAAGCCAGCCGGCAAGAAGTAGTAGTGATAGTGATTTGAACATATTCAATTGTTTTGGTTAATCTAAGTAACGAAAAAACAGGAATATTTGTTAGTTATTTTTTTAAGTTCGTATTATTTCCGTATGACTCTTTCAAAAAAGAAATCGCGTCTCATTACCATCAACACAAACGTTTACCGTTGGGTGATTAGTCCGAATGACGGTTACATCGTACTTGTGGCTCATCGTGAAGACGTTCAAGGGCAGAAACTTGAAGTCTATGTAAATTCGGAAATCAATTCCTTTTGGGTAGAATTTCCTTATACATCAAATCTCAACTTAAAAATTCTGAACCCGAAAGATGCCGAAACAATTATTCGGCAGGCGCTCAATCTGGGTTGGAATCCGGAAACTAAAGGAAAACCGTTGGTGTTTGATTGGAAGAACAAAGAGCTTGTTTCCAGAAATAAATTCAGATAACTTTTCAAACTATTTGTATTAATTTCAGCCATACTATGGATCACATTTCAGCAGCAAAGTCTCTCGAATTATTCCTATACGCTCTCAGTCATTTAGACGAGAGTCATCTTGACGGATCGGATGAAGATCTTATTTATTTTGTATTAGACGAACTTGATGGCGATGCCCACACTTTTTTTCACAACTATACTGTTGATCTTCTTATTAATGCGAACTTAATTCCTGTTACAGTTAGAGAACGTACACTGACTTTACGTGATTTCGTGAAATGCTTAATCGATACGAAAAACACCTTGGATGAGATCAGAAACGATTCCGAATGGAATAATGCCCGCCAAATTGCAGCAGGTATTTTGAAAGACATCAGGGCTCATCAAACAACCAACGAAAACTCCTGAGATTACATGGCAATTCTTAAAAAAATAAAGAACAACGAGCTTTATCTTTACATGAATGGGAATCTCATTTATAAACGTTGGCTCGATACCGGTCAGTCAACCGTTTTTGATGTAATGGCGTACGATAAATACACCTCCATGAGCCTTCGGGATTTAGATAGTGAAAATCAAAATGAATTACTCATTGTTAAAGCAACAATAAAACTGCTTACTACTGAAGCTGGTGGGCGAAAATCAGGATTCATAAGTGGTTATCGGCCCAATCATGTCTTCGAATACAATACTGAACGAGAGTTATTAATGGCATATATTGGTGATATCCATTTCGAAGGAAAATCAAGCATTGAACCGGGTGAAGAACGAGAAGTGATTGTTCGGTTTTTATTATCTCAGCCCATTGAAAAACACTTATCTAAAGGATGTCTTTGGTGGATTCACGAAGGATCTAGAGTGGTTGGGCAATGCGAATTAATTGATTTTTTAGATTAAAAAAATGAACATCCAAACCCCACGTCTTCTCCTCAAACCTTTGTCGAAACAGCAACTCCAAGCTTATATTCTTGATGATTTTTCGCTGGAAGAATCGTTGAATCTGATTTGCGGTTCTCGAACGGTATCAGAACGTGTGAAAAGTGCTATTGAAACGAAAATAATCCCTCGATTAACTGAGCAGGTGCCGCACGACTGGTACGTTACTTTTTGGACAGTCATATACAAAGAACAACAAGTAATGGTTGCCGATTTATGTTTCAAAGGAGAACCAAACGCACAAGGTGAAATTGAAATCGGCTATGGTACGTATCCAGACTTTCAGCAACAAGGTTTTATGACTGAAGCCGTTGAAGGAATTATCGGCTGGGCTTTTCAGCAGGAAGGTGTAAACGCCATTTTAGCAGAAACAGATCCGGAAAATATCGCTTCGCATCGCATCCTTGAAAAAAACAATTTTGTCATCCAATGCAAAACGCCCGATAATATCTGGCGGCGGTTGTATAAAACCGAATAAGTGATTTGTCTGACAAATCGTTTTTTGTTTATCTTCAGACCATACATCTACAATTCAACTGGTTATGAAGTTATCATTTTCTTTTTCGTGGACTTTAATTATCGTGGTATCGGTTTTGACTTCCTTAGGCGGATGCACAATAGAAAAACGTCTTTACCAACCCGGATATCATGTAGAATGGCAGAAACGCGCTCAATTTGGTGACAGAAATGAAGCTGTCACAGATAAACAAGCAGATCAGGTCATTGCTGCGAATGAAACGAACCATGAAACGATTGCTGCGACTTCTTTTCCGGAAGAAAAAACAATAACTGAAGAAGAAACAACTATGCTTTCGTCAGCTGTTTCGCAAGCTCTGGATCGTGTTTCAAGTGTTATTGAGCATCCAACAGCAAGTAATTCTCCCACTTTAAACCAATCAGCTGAAACGCTTGACCAAGCGAATGATACAAAACCTTTACTAAAAAAAATGAGCAAGCGCGAAGGCGGCCCCAGTGGCTTAACCAAAGGCTTGCTTCTGATTCTTATGGGATTGTTGCTGATCGGAATGGGTTTTCTTTTTCAAAACATTTTGGGCGTATTCGGCACCATTTTATTGATCATTTTCGGACTCGGAGGCGCAATCATGATTGTGGTCGGGATCGTGTTTATGATTTTAGGATAACTATTTCAGAGACCAAAAAACCTGAAACTATCCCACGTAATATTGCAAATTTACGGGCTACTTGAGGATACGTAAATTTGCAATATTACGACCCTTTTTGAAAGTTGATTTTTGATCCCTAATCCAGTGATTTCCTCCCCTGAAATTCGTACTTTTGACCATGCGTTTGATCGGTCTGTTTTTCGGTTTTTTGCTCATCATTCCGGTGAAACTTTACCAATGGGTGATCAGTCCGATATTACCCAATAGTTGCCGTTACGATCCAACCTGCTCAGCTTACATGATCGAAGCAATCAAAGTTCACGGTCCGCTAAAAGGCTTGTGGTTGGGAAGCAAACGCATTGGTCGCTGTCATCCGTGGGGTGGACATGGTTATGATCCTGTTCCTCAGAAAGGGAAATGTAAACACGAGCATTAATGCTTGACTTTTGATCACATCAAAAGGATGGACAGGTGTTAGATGCAATTGATTCGTAACATTCAGATTATTCCGAAAGCGAAAACATCATTCCTTCAATGTCCGCTCCTTTTTCGTTCACCGACCATTTCACCGCTTCAAATTTCATAGTGCTTCCGTCTTTAAATAACATTTCAACAATCACCAGACGGTGTTTACTGATGAAACGAAACAGCGAAAACTGAACGCCATCATGGACACGCAACCCTTTCACGTTCTGGTAATTGATCGAATGCTCTACTCTGCCCTTAAGCGAAACCAATTCCATTTTTTGCTGCATAACTACAATTCTGCCTTGTGGCTTATAGCCTGTATAAAAGGTATTCAACAACCAGTCAAGCAGAAAAACCAATACCATTCCGCCAACATTGAATTGCCAGTTTTCCAGCGGCGTGAAATTGGGAATTAATCCAAACCCGAAAAAGAGAACCAACGAGCAATAGACAAAGAATCCCGCCGTATTCGTCCATAACGGAAGTGTCGATTTTGCCCAGGTAAATGTGGCTGTTGAAGGATACGTTTTGGCCATGTGTTCGTTTAAAGTATGTTAAAATTACCTTTTTTGGCGCGAAAAGCAGTTTGATTCCAAAATTTACATTTACTTTGTAATTCAAAGTTCTTTTTTATGGAAGACCAACGATACATCGATCAACTCAAAGACATCCGTAATATCATGGACCGTTCGTCGCGGTTTCTATCACTTTCGGGCTTATCAGGCGTTCTCGCCGGTATTTATGCTATTTGTGGTGCCATTGCCGCCTATTACATCATTCAGCATCGCTCCCACTTTTACATAACGCTCGAAAGCAAAGAGTTTTTCCAAATCGTTGCAATCGCTTTCGGCGTGATCGTACTTTCCATTTCCACAGCGGTGATTCTTTCGGCGAGACAAGCCAAAAAACGCGGCGAGAAAATCTGGAACAAAAGCAGCCAGCGCATGCTCATCAACCTGTTTATTCCCCTCACAACCGGCGGAGTTTTCGGGATTTTATTACTGAAAGAAGAGCATTATGGCCTCATTGCCCCTGTTACGCTGATCTTTTACGGCCTGGCACTGGTCAACGCCAGCAAGTATACATTCGAGACATTGCGCTCGCTCGGGATCGTTTTTGTGATACTCGGTTTAATCAACACTGGCTTCCCGGGTTATGGCCTGCATTTCTGGACGTTAGGTTTCGGAGTGCTGCATATTCTTTACGGTACGATAATGTATCTTAAATTTGACCGAAAACAAGCAGATTGAAACACGTAATCTCACATATCAATAAAGCGTTTGATCACCGTATCCGGCTCGGAATTATGTCGGTGCTGATGGTCAACGAATGGATGGAATTTACCACCATGAAAGAACTGCTTCAGGTAACGGATGGTAATCTAGCAAGTCATATAAAAGCCTTGGAACAGGAAGAATTCATCGTTGTGACCAAACAGTTTATCGGGAAGAAACCCAATACACGTTATGCAGCAACGACGACCGGTAAATTGGCGTTTGAACAGCACCTGAATGCATTGGAACAGTTAATAAAACAAAGCAGATAATCCCTTTTTTTAAACCAATACTTTGAATTTCAAAGTTCTTTTAAATCAAATAATCATGGAAACAGCACAGCATCAGCCAACACAACAACCTCCTTCCGGATTCCAGCAGTTTATGAGCTCGCACACCGCGCGTTTTATCATCGTTGGATTCATTTCCTTGGTCCTTTTAATTCCGCTTACGCAACTTTGGGGACTCATTGAAGAACGAAAAGACCGTCAAAATGACGTGGTCGACCAGCTGAAAACCGAATGGGGCGGCCCTGTGGCGTATTACGGAATTGTCATGAAAGTGCCGGTGACAGAAATTGTTCGCTGGGAAGAAACCGATAAGAGCAAAGTGAAAATTCCGCATACCGAGCACAAACAACATACCGCTTACATTTATCCTGAATGGAGCAGCGAAGAGTTGAATACAGTGGTAACCGAAAAGTACCGGGGTATTTTCAGCACACCGACCTTTACTGCCGATATCAAAGGCAAAGCGCGTTTCAACTTAAAAGATTTCCTGAAACACAATCCCGACCGTGAGATCGATTGGAACCATACACAAATAGGTTTTATCACCGATTCCGAAACCAATTTCAAACGCATTGATGCCATTCAGTTTTTGGGGAAATCACTTCCTGTAAGTGAACAACGACGCGTTGGAACAGATGACATGACGATCAACATGACCGCTGCATTTTCGCTCGATCCTATTGCCAATACAGTAATCGAAGCGCAAATTAACACTGCGATAAACGGCAGTCAATCAATTCACTACCAGTCACTCGCCAACGAATCGACGATGAAACTGGCTTCCAACTGGAACGATCCGGCATTTGAAGGAACCTGGCTGCCGCAGAGCGATGCCTTGCATATTTCCGAAAAAGGGTTCAACGGAACCTGGAATTCTATGAAAATAGGAAGCGGCAAAAACGAACTGCATTTAGACGGAATTACCTGGTTCACGAAAAACTATTCCGACATCCGTTTCATTAAAATGGTTGATCATTATCAACTCAATGAACGTACAATCAAATACGGTTTATTGGTGCTGATTCTCACGTTCGCCGTGTTTTTCCTCATTCAGATTATCGGAAAAGTGACCGTGCACCCCTTGCATTATTTCATGATCGGCCTGGCATTACTGCTTTTCTATTCCCTGCTGCTTGCTTTTTCCGAACAAGTTGGCTTCATTCCCGCTTACATCATTGCGGCAACTACCATTGTATTACTGATTGTCTGGTATGCCAAATCGGTATTAAAATCATTGAAATTCGCGGTCATGAGCGGAACCAGTTTGCTGCTTTTGTACGCTTTCCTGTTGGTCATCGTAAATCTTGAAATCTATGCCCTGATTGTAGGAAGTATCGGATTACTGGTCGTGTTGGCAGCCATCATGTCCTTCACCCGAAAAATCAACTTTGAAACCACATGAATTTAGCCACCTGAATCATGCTAAGTACGAAACCTCCGGAATGACATCTTTTTCCGGAGGTTTTTTGTGCTACCACTAAATACATTTCCTGTATCGGTTAGCCGATACACTATTTTTTCCCACGAACGCACGAATCTGGCTCGGCTAACGCACTCGCTTACAATTATACATTGCCTTAGTAGATGATAAATCAAATATTCCAACGAAAGCGCGTCCGTTAGGCGCGTCAGCCTGAGGCTGATGCATTCGTGGGAATATTTTATGCTGGTTCGCGCGTGGTATATAGTAGATGGGAACTAAAAACCTCCGGCACCATGACGCGCCGAAGGCCTTTGATCTAATCCGCTAGAAAGCGCGGCTGAACAGGTTCACTTTATTTATCTGGTGGTGGTATATTTTCGTGATCTGGTGATGTTGATTCCAAGTGATAAACCGTAGGTTGTTCCGTATTTATTGAATGAGGCGTAAAAATTCAGTGGTACATTCAAGGCTCCGGGGCGGAACGTTTTACCAATTCCAACCACAAAATTCGATGAGAAATAAGCAGCTCCGCGAGTGTCGGGACGGTCAGAATAATTGAACTGATCTGCATTCATCACACCTGCATTGGCGAGGTCGGAAAATGTGCGGAATGATCCGTCGTATTCCGTCGTGCCCGACAGCAGTTTTTTCATGCTCAATGAAGGCCCCATGGCGATTTCCCAGGCCCCCTTTCCGAAACGGACACCATGTAGAATAGCCAGCGAAGGAACCGGAGTTCCATGTTCAATTCCTGCTACATTGCCAATAAATTCAAACAAAGCGCTGAAATTTTCGCTTCCCACATATTGTTTTTCCAATTGGTAACCGATGTTAAACAACACAGGCACTCCGCCTACTCCACCGTCGTCTTCCGAACGGGTAAAAAAGTCCGAATTTTCTTCCGTCACAATCGCAATTCCCATGCGCGGGCCCGAATTGTTCATTTTACCCAAACCGGTCGAGGCAGCAGGATTGTCTTTAAAGATCAACGATTTGGACGCATAAACATCAGCTTCTATTCCCAACATTCGATAAATCATAATATCGGTCATGCGGTTCAACTCACGCGGTTGATTTTCAAATTGTTCGATTTCGTTTTGCACGATTTCACCGGTATTGACATCAACGATTTTCATCGAAATCAGGATGCGATCGCCTAAACCGTCATAACTCGCGCTCATCGCGAAATCGGCATTCAGCTCCTTCCCTGTTCTGATCAGGCATTCCTTACCCATACAGGTTTTCACTTTGTCCAAGCCAATTTTCTCGGCAACGTCATAACGGTCGTTGACAACGTATTTCTTCGAATTGACCAATGATTTGTATATAATGGAACGCAAAATCTCATCATTAAACGAAATACCTCGCACTTCGATGCCACCGATTACCATGGAAGGAAGTGTTGCTTCGGTTGTTTGGTCCTGCGCTACCGATTTGGTTATCGCGCCTGTGATGAATATTATCAAAAGCAGTAGTCGACTTGTTTTCATCTGTTTGGGTTTTAAGTTTGCGCAAAGTTGGCTCGAACGTATGCACGCATACAAACGGAAAAATGCGTTTGTGGATTTGGGAGTTGCGGTAATCCGTACAACCAGGGATTCAGCCTTCCCCACAGATGCACAAATTGGGCTCGGCTAACGCTCTCGCTTGCATATTGAACGCATGGATTATAAAGCGCTACCGTTAGGAGCGCAAAAATCTGCGCATCTGTGGGAGTAAAAACACACCTTTCGATTGCATACTTTTTCGGAAATTCCGTTCAAAATTCCACACACCCTCCAACCAGCCAACCTTTTGTCTTATCTTGTCGTCTGTACACAATACGCTTGCCCATAATCCATGAAATACCTTTACATAATACTGGTTGTCACACTATTCGCGCCGCATGCGAAAGCGCAGGATTGGCTTGCCGGATCAAATGGTAATTTCGCCAGCGAAGCCCTTGATGTAGCGGTCGACGGAAATGGAAACTCAGTTGTTATCGGTTATTTCAGCGGACAATTGCAATTCACCGACTCTTCCGTGCAGGCGGCAAGTGGATTTTCAGACATTTTCCTTGCCAAATACAGTTCAACCGGACAACTACTCTGGCTCAAGAAATTTGGCGGAAATCAAATAGACCGCGGACAAAAAGTAGCCATCGACAACAGCAACAACATTTACATCACCGGTTATTTCGCAGGAACCATGCAAATGGGCGCAACTACGCTGAATTCAAATGGTGGATCGCGTGATATTTTTACCGCAAAACTCACGGCAAACGGTGGTGTAACATGGGCCAGAAGCGATGGCGGAAACGATGAAGAAATTCCCTATGGAATTGCAGTCGATGGAAATTCAAATGTGATTATCACCGGGAAATTTACCGGAAACACGACCATCGGAAGTACTTCTTACAGTTCGCAGATCAATCCGGCAAACGGTGCATTCAGTACCGATATTTTCATTGCCAAATTTACAACTGCCGGAGCGCCGACATGGACCAAAAAAGGCAACTCGAAAGCCGACGATATGGGAATCGCAGTTACCTGCGATAATGCCAACAACATTTATGTCACCGGACAATATTCCGACACGATGAACTTCATCGGGCAAACGATCAACAACCAGGTAATCAATGCCGGATATGTTTCAAGACTGACTTCCAACGGCGATGTTACGTGGTTTGATAAACTCGGCGCAACGCAAACTTATGCCAGTGCGATTAAGATCAATAGTAACAACGAAATTTATACAACCGGTAATTTCCTGGGAACCATGTTTATCCAGGCAAATGCCGTTACGAGTCAGCTTACCAGTCCCTATGTCAAGAAAATCTTCCTGATCAAACTTGGTACCACTACCGGAAATTACATCTGGGGAAGAGCGCAAGGTTCCGAATCAGATTTGACTGCCCGTGGATTAACCATTGACAACGCGCAGAACATCTTTATTTGCGGTGATTTCCGTTGCAATTTTGATGAATACAGAGATTCAACGGACACCGGTTTGTGGAACACTGTCGGTTTCAGGGATATTTTCGTGAGTAAATTCGGTCCCGGTGGTGGAATGATTTGGAATAGGCAATCGGGCGGTAAACGCGAAGATTTGTGTTACGCTTTGGCGAATGGCGGCAATGACAAACCCATTTTTGCGGGAAGTTTTGAAAACGATTTGTTTGTACCAACCGATGTGTACAACCTCACAAATATGTCGCCAAGCCCCAATAACATTGTGTTTAATGGAGCAGGCGGTGCAGCCGTAGGTTATTTACAATACACGATCCTGGGCGATTTATCGAAAAACGTATTCGTTGGAAAAGTCAATGATGTCACCAATCCCAATTACTATTATTACCATCCGGGTGGAGGTGCAGGTATTCCCTACGATTCGATTTCACCGGTATTGAACCCGCAGCAGGACACTATTGAATTTTGCAACGCGATGTATTTGTCGTTTGATCAAAACACTGACCTGTATGTTGGTCCCGATTTTGATTTCCACTGGAGTGCCGACAATCTTGATGATAATCCATATTTGTACGTAGCGCACACCAATGAAGCGGTGATTATAACATCAACTTCCATCGACGGTTGTTATACGTTTCAGGACACGATCATTACAATTGCGCATCAAAGTCCACCATTACCATTGATGACCGATGACCATGGCTTCAACACCAATTCCCCGGTTTCGTACACCAATATCCAGCTTTGTATTCCCGACACAGCTTTGGTTTCTTTTTCCAATCTGTGCAATCAGTGTACGTTACAGATCAACTATTACAACACGCCCTTCCATTCCGGCCCTACGCCGTTTGAAGTAACCGAAGAAGGCGATTATGTGGTAGTGGTTACCAATGAATTTGGTTGCATTTCACAAACTGTTTTTGCCGTAATTCACGATACAGTAGTCGATTACGATAGCATTTTTCCGGTAATTGTGATGTTGAATGCCGATAATTTCGATGATTCGATCAGCATCTGCGAAAACGAGTCGATCCAGTACATTGTGATCGATACCATTACCAATCCGTCTGGAGCAAACACCGTTTATTCCACTCCGTTTATCTACGAACAATTCTTTTCGCCCGACGCAATTACGAATATGAACGTAGGAATTCATTCCTGCACCATCGTTCCTGACACAACGGGTTGGTACGTGATCAGTTATGTCGCGTATGTGGGCTACGACAATGCCTGTGGAATCGATACGATACAGTACCATATTTCCGATTCGTTTTACATAACCGTATTTGATAATCCCGTCACGAACCTCACACTGATCTCTGACAGTCCAATCTGTCCGGGTGATTCGTGCTATATCAGTGTTTCGCAAACGATGCCCGGTGGAGCGTGGACAGGTGGCAACAACATTGTGTGGGAAAGTACCGACGGTGATTCCATTCTGGTTTCGCAGATCGGCTATTATTCTTACGCCGGAGCCACAACCGACACTGTTACCGGCTGTTCGTCCACTTTTACGGTCGGAACCTTCGTGAGCAACAAACAAGCTCCGCTCATTCAAATGTATCCGTTCGATGGATTGATCTGTCCGAATGCAACTGTTACGCTTTCCGTGATTCCTGCAGGAAGTTATAACTGGATTGGTCCGGATGGTAGCTCATTGGGCTCTGATTCTTCTTTGGAAGTTTCCAGCGGTGGCTTATATTATTGTATTTACACCGATCCGGAAGGTTGTAGTTTCACTCTGGAACAGGTCGAAATCAGTGAATACATCATTCCGTCATTGGCGTTTTCGCCAGTGAATATCTTCTGTGATTCCAGCGACATCGAGTTGATTCCGGTTTTTAACGGAATTGCAAGTATTACATGGCTGGCACCAATTGTTTCGAATGAAAATACGGTTTTTGTGAATCAGCCGGGCACTTATTACTGCTCTATTTACCAGTGCGGAACAGCAACACTTGATAGCGTAACTTTATACGACGGGCAGTTTACGCCGTTTATCACAGCTACCGACACGCTGATTTGTCCGGGACAAACAACAACGATTACCACCAATCCGGGAATGCTTTCCTACGAATGGAACAATGGCCAGTTTTTGGGGAATACATTCACTACGAATCAGCCGGGATTGGTTACTGTAACACTTATCAACGCACTCGGTTGCGAGCAAACTGTTTCCATTAATATTGGTTTGGAAAACATTCCGCCAGCACCCAATCAGCCCGATCAAACGCTTTGCCAGGGCGAAACAGTTGTACTTACGGATAACTCCGGTTTCACAACAGCATGGTACACCGACCTCAACGATACGATTCCGAATTCTACCGGACCAACATATACGATTCCGAATATTGCCGCCACACAAACAATTTATGTTTCGCATCCGCATCCACTGTGCGCGTTTAACCTTGACACGATAACACTTTCCGTAATTCCCTATATTACAAGCCCGGCAATTATTGGGAATGGTGTTTTATGTGAAGGAGAAGACTTGTTACTTTCAACCGACAATAGTAATGGGAACAACATTACCTGGACTTTCAACGGTGATACACTTTCTACTTCACAAACTGTTTCGATACCTTATAATTCGTTTACCCAAAACGGAACTATCTGGCTTTCGATGAGCAACGATTGCTTCACTCAAAATGCAAGCACGCCACTTACGTTGATCGGGGAATATCCACTGGAGCTCAATGTTTATGAGATGAGTGCCTGTGATTACCTGACAATCGAGTTGTATGGAATCAATGGTTTTAGTGGCGAAATTTACTGGGAAAACGGAGGTGATTCTGTTCTTGGAAATCCATTGATTGTAGCTGCGGGTGCCTTCCAGGATTCATTATTCACGGCTTATGGAATTGACGACGACGGTTGTGTAACGCTTCCGACAAGTGTGTTGATCACGTTTGAAGATTGTACGCCACGGCCACCGAATGTCATCACTTCCAACGGCGATGGTACCAACGATTATTTTATCATCCCGAATGCTGAATTGATGAAGGATAATTACCTTGTGATTGTGAACCGCTGGGGCAATACGCTTTACGAAGCGGAAAATTACAAGAATGACTTCTCAGGCACTGAATGGAACGAGGGCGTTTATTTCTACCAGTTTTATCCGGATGGAAAAAACGGTCAACGTCCCGCCGTTCATGGATTCTTCCACCTCTACCATTGAGTTATTAACAACCTCATTTTGTAACGGTTAATGCTTTTTCGACTTAAATGTTCGGTACGATAGTTGTTTATTGTATCTTTCAACTAAGTAAAACTGCAACTTGCTATGAAAACACGTTGGTACTTAATGGTCCTTTTGTTGTTTGCCGGCCTTTCCGTGCAGGCACAAACCGATCAGGATAAAAAAGAAGTAATGCAACTATGCCTGGATCTTCCGGCATTACAACCTTATTTTCACACTGAGCAACCTGAACGTTTACCGATTATTATTAAAAATAACGGAAAAATCTCCCCAATTTCACTCAATAAATTTGGGAAACCTGTTGTTTACATGAGTCCGGATGATATTGATGCAAAAGGAACACTAACTGCCCTGGAATTTATGCGTTTTGAAGTTACCACCGAAAGCGCTACGATCATGCTCCGTTACAATATCGAAGGATTGATGGTAACCATCCTACTGAAAAAAGTGAAAGGCGTTTGGACGGTTACTGACAGCAAATTAGTTGAGCGTTAATCACAGAATTTTAAACGACATTTTTTTTACACCTGCGCAACAGACACTACCCATTTCATGCATAATATTTCCTTTACAGAACGGCTTATTCTTCGAAAAGTAACCGTTGAAGATGCCGATTTTCTCCTCGAATTATTCAATACACCTTCCTGGCTTCAATACATTGGTGATCGAAACATTCATACTGTTGAGGAAGCTGCCGAATACATTGCCAACGGGCCATTACCGTTTTATGCCAAACATGGTTTCGGATCTTACTGTCTTGAACTTCGGGATTCGGGCAAGCGAATTGGCATGTGCGGATTGTACAAACGCGACAACCTGAATTATTACGATCTGGGATTTGCTCTTTTGCCCGAATTTGAAGGAAAAGGTTACGCCCGTGAAGCGTGTGAGTTCGTGATCGAAGAATCGCGCGAGGCATTGAAACTTCAGAGTTTATTAGCGATTACCGATAAATCCAACCTCCGTTCGATTCAACTGCTGGAGCGTTTGGGTTTTGAATGGAAAGGCGATTTTTCGTTTGAAGACAATGGCGAAATACTCAATTGTTTTCAATTGCCACTGAGAGAAAAACCGGTTGCTCCACCGCTCACAATTGTGGTAACCAATGAACTTACATCGACGCAAAAAGAAGCTGTCCGTAAGATTTGGAACAATGTTTATCCCGAAAGCCTGGTGCTTCACACACCCGAAGATTTTGAGCGCTACCTTGAAACACTTGGCTGGAAACAACATTCCCTGATGGAGAATTTATCCGGTGAATTGCTAGCTTGGGGCATCACTTTTGAGCGTGAAAATGATCGTTGGTTTGCAATGATGCTGGATCCTTCGATACAAGGAACTGGAATGGGAACGGTATTATTGAAACGCATGCAAACAGGAAAATCGAAACTTTCGGGTTGGGTAATTGATCACAACAACGCTGTTCGTGCCGATGGAAAACCGTATCTTTCGCCTGTAGAGTTTTACCTCAAAAACAAGTTTACGCTGGAACCGGAAACCCGATTGGAACTTCCGTCTATTTCAGCAGTTTGCATTCGATACAACCATGAAAACAACTAGCATTGCAGAAGAAACGTTTCGTGCCATCAACGCACATGTAAACAAATCGTGCGCTGTTTTTAACGAAGATGAACTGGCGCTTTTCAACTCGTTGCTGGAAGTTCGTAAAGTAAAAAAGAAAACTTTTCTTTTGCAGCAAGGCGAAATTTGCGATTTTGAGGCTTACATCAGCAAAGGTTGTGTACGGAGTTATTTTATCAACGAAAACGGCTCTGAGGTCATTCTGCAATTCGGAATTGAAGACTGGTGGGTCAGCGATATTGCCAGCTTTCATGAACAACAACCCAGTAATCAGTTTATTGAAACGCTGGAAGATTGTGAATTGCTGGTACTTACTGTCAGCTCCAAGGAAGAACTGTTGCGACAAATCCCGAAGTTTGAACGCTTCTTTCGCCTGATGGTGCAACGCAACCTAACAAGCCTGCAACACCGACTGATGAATACCATTTCGCTGACCGCCGAAGAAAAATACCTTGATTTCAGCAAACGGTATCCGGCAATCGCACAACGTGTTCCGCAATTGCAAATCGCTTCTTATTTGGGAATGTCCGCCGAGTTTTTGAGTAAGGTCCGCACACGCCTTTCAAAAAAAACGCTATAGAGTCCCGCTCATATGACTTTACTTTTTTCTTGATAAAAAAGTAAACCAAAAATCAAGGCTGTAAGTCCCGATCTTGAGAACTACGGCTTATCAAGCTATCTCAACCCAACTCGCAAACGTCATTAACGATTATCCTCTTCGCGGATAACCGATGACTGAGCTCAAACAGGGCCTCGATTGAGCTTAATTTCACCTTATTCTCTTATGATCGTTACTTAATGCCATTGGAGTTGATAGAAATCATCTGTGAAAATCTGAGTCATCTGTGGTTAAAAAATCATATCCAAAATCCATCCCGGCTCAATTTCTTGTCCCAGTTCAATGCACAGCTCTTTTTAGCGCCGTTACTTTGTCATATAAATAAACAATGCCAATTAGCGCATCCATTCAATAACTTATAATTCATATCACATGGCAACTAAAACATGGGCAATTGACCCGACACACACAGAGATTGGTTTCAAAGTAAAACACATGATGTTTACAAACGTATCCGGAAGATTTGATCAGTTTAACGGGACGATTGAAACCCAGGACGATGATTTCGCGAACGCAAATGCTACATTTGAGGCTGAAACAGCTTCTGTGAATACAGGAAATGCTGATCGTGACAATCACTTAAAAAGTGCTGATTTTTTCGACGCAGAACAATTCCCGAACCTTGAGTTCAAAACAACTGAATTCAAAAAGGTGGACGATAATAACTTTAAAATTTCCGGTGATTTAACCGTTCATGGCGTTACAAAACCGGTAACCCTGGATGCAGAATACAGCGGTTTGATGACCGATCCCTGGGGAAATACCAAAGCTGGTTTTTCAGTAAACGGAAAATTCAGCCGCAAAGATTTCGGACTTACCTGGAACGCTGCGCTTGAAACCGGTGGTGTTTTGGTTAGCGATGATGTACGCGTAAACATTGAAATGCAATTGGTGAAGCAAGCATAGTCAGATTTGTTCTGATGAAAAAAGCCCTGAACAGTTCGACGGTTCAGGGCTTTTTGTTATTTGTCTAAATTTCTATCAACTCAATTTTGTCAAAGCTGCTCTCAAATTAGAAATCACTCCCTGCACATCTTCCAGCTTACAGGTTCCAACCGAAAGGCGGTACCAGCTTGAATCGGAAGATGCGCCAAAGGCTGAAAAAGGAACAATCGCCACTTTGGCTTCGTCGAGGATATATTTTGTGACATCACTTGTTGTTTCCAATACATTTCCTTCGGTAGTAGTTTTTCCATGCAGTGTAAATTGCACTGTAAGGTAAATTGCGGCTTCCGGAGCAATGGCATCAACCGAATGGCCCTCTGCTTTCAAGGCCTGAAAACCTTCGTAGAAACCAACCAAACGATCATTGATTTGTGTTTTGATTGCATTCAGGAAGTTGTCGTATTGTTCCAAATCACTCAGATAAGTCGCGGTAGCCAATTGTTCTGCTTTTGGCGCCCAAGCTCCAACGTGTGTGAGAATCGATTTGATTTTATCGGTGATTACTTTCGGCCCCATTGTCCAGCCAACACGAACTCCGGTGGCAGCCAATGATTTGGAAATTCCATCTACGAACAACGTATAATTGCGCATTTCAGGCCGTAACGAAACCGGATTGTAATGTTCCGTTGTTCCGAAGGTCAATGGCCAGTAAATTTGATCATACATCACGTAAAGTGGTTTTTTACCGGAAATTTTACGGACGGCATTTTCAGCCAATACCAAATCACAAATAGCTTCCAGGTCCGATTTTTTGAACACCGTTCCCGTAGGATTTAACGGTGAACACAACGCCAGCAAATTTGCTTCGGGAATGTACGGAGCAATCTCTGCCGCAGTAGGCATGAAATTATTTTCCGGCGACGTTTGGATCAACACCGGTTTGGCATTGTTGAGGTACGTATAATGATTGTTGTTCCATGACGGAACCGGGAAAACTACCGTATCATCTTCATCTACCAATGCTTTGAAAATGGTATAAATAGCAGGACGAGCACCGCCTGTAATCACAATTTCATCGGGTTTGTAATCCAAATCACCCCGTTCTTTCAGCAAACGCGAAACGCTGTTACGCAACTCGAGCATACCGTCGGCAGCAGGATAATTGGTTTGATCGTTTTCGTATTCGGCAATAATAGCAGTCTTCAGCTCAGCAGGAATCGGGAATACCTTCGGATTAAAATCCCCAATGGTCAAATTAAAAATATGTTCGCCCTGTTTGATTTTCTCATTGACTTCACCCGCCAATTTGATGATTTCGGAACCGATAATGTGTTGGGCAAGTTTCGACACCTGCAAATCTGACTGATCGATAGTTGTATTGCTCATTGCTTGAAATAAAACGATTTGAGACAAATGTATTTAGAAAAAAGCATCCAACAATTTGAATTGTGCGGAATGGAATGGAATTGGGATTGAAAAACGGTTTTTTTGTACTGAAACAATCTGATTTTAAACCTGGGAAGCGAGCACGTAATATTGCAAATTTACGTGCCAATCAATCACACGTAAATTTGCAATATTACGTGGGCTGTTTGATGTTCTGCATCCTGCTCAAATTCAAGCTTTCACCGCATTCATCGTCTCCAAAAATGCCTCCACAGGCTGCGCTCCCGAAACCGCGTATTTACGATCAAATACAAAAAACGGCACACCTCTTACTCCGATTTGCTGTGCTTCCGCAATATCGCGCTGTACATCTTCCATGAATTGATCTCCGGTGAAAAGCATTTGAATCTCCTTTTCCGGAATACCAACTTCTACTCCCAATTCGGCAAGAGTGATATGATCGGCAATGTCTTTTCCTTCAGTAAAATACGCGTGAAACAACCGTTCTTCCAGTTCATTTCCGACTCCGTGCTTTTTTGCTAAATGCGATAAACGATGTGCATCCAGTGAATTGGCAACAACTGCATGATCGAAACGGTAATCCAAACCGACTTCTTTAGCGGCGTTTACCACATTTTCGTGCATCTTAACCGATTCCTGGTAACTGATTCCTTTTCGGTCGGCGAGATATTGATACGGATTTTCTTTTCCGTTGGCTACAAGATCCGGATCAAGTTGAAAACTTTTCCATTCGATCTCGAATTTCTCTGAGCCGGGAAACTGTTCCAATGCCTGCTCTAAGCGACGTTTCCCGATATAACAAAACGGACACATTACATCCGACCAGATTTCAATTTTCATGGGTTGTTTTAAGAAGTCAAAGGTACGTGAGAAAAAGCTAATAGAACTTGAATTTGCATTACTTAACAATACCCTGAGTACGCATCCAATCAAGCATTTTCGCAAGCGCCCGAGGCGAAAAGGTTTGCTCAATTGCACCATACTCACTTGGCGAACCGGTTTCACATTCCTGGAACAGATGATTGAGTCCGTCTAAGATGTACAATTCAATGTGTTTTTCTTTCTTCCCGCGTTCTACCCAACCTTCATTTAAGGCTTTTTCAATGGCTTCGATGTTTTCTTTAGCCGGAACCTGTAAATCTTTGCTTCCGTTTAATGCCAAAACCGGACACGTTACTTTGCGCAAAGCAGGTCGTGGATCGTAACGGATAAATTCTTTCATCCATGGATTATCAACACCGGGTAAAATTTCCGCAATCATCTCTTCCGTACTTTTGCTTTTCATTGAATCCGGAAGTGCGTTCAATTGTGTTTCCAGATACGATTTCAACTCGGCAGTCGTTGCGCTTGCATCCTGCTCTTTTGCTACAATCTCAAACAGGCCTTTACTAATTGTTGCGTTTTCCTCGATGTCTGCTTCGGAAGCTCCCTCCGCACGGCCTATCAGGGCTTGTTGCAATGCTAAGATTTCAGATCCTGGCAATCCGGGTCCGGCCAGCATAATGATGAACGCGACGTCTTTATTTCGGGCTGCAACCATTGGTGCGATTATACCGCCTTCGCTGTGCCCCACAAGCCCGATCTTTGATTTGTTTACTTCTTTTCGTTGTTTCAGATAATTCAATGCGGCTTCTGCATCGGTTGAAAAATCGGTAGTCGTTGCCAAACCGAAATTACCGGTAGATTTTCCTGCTCCACGATCATCATAGCGCAATACACCTACTCCATTTCGGGTCAGGTAATCAGCAATGACGGCAAAGGGTTCGTGTCCTAAAATTGTTTCATTACGATCTTGCGGTCCACTGCCCGAGATCAATACTACAACCGGAAACTTCCCTTTTTTAGCGGGTAAACTCAACGTTCCGGCCAACGTTATACCGGCCGATTTATTCTCAAAAGTTACCTCTTCGGTATAATACGGAAACGGCTCTTTGGGCTGTTGCGGTCTGTTGGACATCGCTGATAATGTAGCATCATGGCCCAGCACCAAATCCAATGATTGTCCGCCCTGATGAAAGGTCCCGATTATTTTTTGTTCGGCATTCAGTTTACCTTCAAAGCGCGCAGCGATTGTGCTTAAATTTAGAATCACCGAATCATCATTGATTTCCGTTTTATCGACAACTATCCCAATGGCTTTCTGGCTTGGGCTATCCATCGTGGAAGTGTATCCCTGATCTGTTTTAGCTATGTGAAATACCAATGGCAATTTCATCCCACTCACCGACAATTCGCCGTACCAATCGCCGGTAAATTCTTGTGAAAAACTTGCGCCAACAAGCAACATCCATGTAAAAACCAAGCCTATTCTTTTCATTGTTCGAATCTATATTAAACATAAAGCAAAATGGACACTACCTGAGTAATATCCATTTTATAAAGTTCGGCTAAGTTTTCGAATAATCGCTATTTATTCTTGTTTATGAAACCGGCACATCAAACGCCTCATCCTGCGCATTCGGATTGTTTTGTGGTGCATCTTCCAAATTTTTCGGTTTACGTTTCATCATGATCAACGCCGTAATCAATGAAACAAGCAATCCAACCGGTAAGATTTCCATATAGGTAACCATGGCATTGAAAAACGGGTTCTGATACATTTTTGCAAAATCAGCCATTTCTTTGATTTGTTGATCAATCACAGCCTGACTCGCTCCCGATTCACGCAGTTGGTCAATCATATATGCACTGTATTGCTCAATAAAATCAGAATCGCTTCCAAAATAATAACACAGCCAAACAAGCACATACACACTGGAGGCTACCAATGAAATCAGGAAGCCCATTTTGAATGCTTTTCCAAACGAAATGAAGCCACCTAACGTTTTATCGCGGTAATTTTTCACAGCCACAACGATCATAGAGAATGCCAACAACATGATCAGGTAACCGTATAGCATACCGTTTTCCATACCTATGCAATCCTCACCTAAAAATATCATCCCCAAAAACCAGGCGACGCTAATAAACCCGGAAATCAATCCGAAAACAAGTACATTTTTTCCCATTTCTCTTCTTTTTAAATTTCACACAAATGTGCCGTCACTTACCCGAAAACAGGTCATACTTTCGGGTGATTTATACTAAAACAGGCGCATTCACCCTAAAGTAGTACTCTTTTAAGGAATGAGCAACAAGCGCTTTCCTTTTTCAATGGCTTGTGTTCTGCGGCTGACATCCAGTTTCTCAAACAAACGTGATGAATGCGTTTTTACGGTGTTCAGCGAAACAAACAATCGATTGGCGATTTCCTGGTTACTGCAGCCTTGCGCCATCAGTTCCAATACTTCCAGTTCCCGCTTACTGATTCCTAATTCGTTGAGCGTTGTTTCGTTGAGTTGAAAATCAGCTACCGGTGAAATAAATATTTCACGCTCTACAATCACTGTTTTGGGTTTGGTAAGTTTCAGGGCAAGCCAGATTCCCAAACCGGTAAACAAAATGGCAATTGCTCCGATATACACTTCTATTGCATTATCTAAAATAAGAAAGCGTAGTTCCAGCCAACGCAACAACACCAACATTCCAGCCAGGGAAACCCCGGTAAGCAAAATGGTGCGGTATTGTTTCAGGAATATTCTCATGTGTTGGTTTTCAAAGCAAATGTATCAAATCCTATGGCAACAAAGAATTTTTTTAAAAGCTGATGTAAGTCAGATTTTAACAGCGCGTGATCTCTAACTTTGTAAAAAACAGAGTATGGAAGATTCAAAAACCAAATTACTGGGTCGAATAGAAGAAAAATTCAATGCCATCGACCAAAATCCTGAAACACATCTGGAAGGTCTTATTTGGGCAAAACCTATCACTTATTGGGATTACATCCATACCGATTCATTACTCAATCTTCAAATTCAGCGCACTACGCTCCCTGATGAAATGGTCTTTATCATGTACCATCAAATCAATGAGATCATTTTTAAGATGATTTTATGGGAAATGGATCAGGTGACAAATCAACCAACGGTCAGTGCTCATTTCTTTACGGAAAAGCTCAACCGGATCAGCCGTTATTTTGATATGCTGTCTTCTTCTTTCTCGATCATGCAGGAAGGAATGGATACAGAGCAATATCTTAAGTTTCGAAACACATTAACACCAGCCAGCGGTTTCCAGAGCGCACAATACCGGCTTATAGAGTTTGCTTCAACCGAGTTGATCAACCTGATCGATTTCCGGTTCAGAACCACGATTGACCGCAATACCTCGTATGAATACGCCTACGATCATCTTTATTGGCAAGCCGCCGGAAAGGACCATAAAACCGGTAAAAAGAGTACCCTGATTCAGCTTTTTGAGGAAAAATACAAAGACGAGTTTGTGCGCAAAATAGAACAGTACAATACGAGCAATCTTTATACAAAATATAAATCGTTGTCTGACGAAGAGCGCACCAATCCTGCATTGATTGAAGCCATGCGTCATTACGATTACACGGTTAATATCACTTGGGTAATGGCGCATTACCACGCTGCCGAAAAATATTTGCGTTCGGATGGTAACACTACCGAAGCAACCGGTGGAAGTGACTGGAGAAAATACATGTTGCCAAAGTATCAACGCCGCATTTTCTTCCCAAGTGTTTGGAGCGAAGAAGAATTGGCGCATTGGGGAGTTGCAGAAAGCCCGAATTTATAGCTGAAAATGAAACAAGGGGATACTATTCGCGTTACCAAGCAATTCTCCTTTGATATGGCGCATGCGCTGGAAGGTTATGACGGACCGTGTAAAAATATTCACGGCCACACTTATCGCCTGGCTGTTACCGTTTCGGGAAAATTAATCAACGATCCTTCACATCCGAAAAACGGAATGGTGATTGATTTCACCGACTTCAAATCCATTGTGCAAAAACAAGTCGTGAAGGTTTTTGATCATTCGCTGGTATTGCAACGATGTTCAGTTTTTGCTCAATTGCTGCATCAACAAATAAAGGAAAACAATATTCTGCTTACTGATTATCAGCCGAGTTGTGAAAATCTGGTCATCGATTGTAAAAACAGGATTATTTCACATTTGCCGGAAGAAATCACATTGGAATCCGTTCGATTGGATGAAACGCCTACTTCTTATGCGGAATGGTTCCGAACAGACAATCTGTGACCGGAACAAACCATCATGAAAACCGGGAAATTTCGAGGCATGAAAAAAAACGGGAATGTTATCCGCTATTAAAACCAAACAGTAAGGTTCGTAATCAATAAAGCGCTGGTATTCGTTTCCTGATCATCCTCACCAATAAACATCTTCCTGTCAGAATAAAACGATCTTCCTTCAAGCCTGAAAAGCGCATTGTTACCAATTTTCACATTCATACACAGTCCGGCACCAGCACAGTCAAATCCATTTACTGTTGTAATCGGAGCAACCAATACAGCGTTCATGTCGTTGAAATATTCCAATCTGCCCGACAAGGAAATCGTTTTGTTGAACTGCCAGTTTCCGATCACATTTCCTTGCCACCAATAGGGCTGAGAACGAACACCAAGTGTATCCTTTTTGTCCTGTAAACCGATATACGCGCAAGAAGTCAATGAGAATCGTTTCCCGGAATTATAAATCACGTACACATCGGTGAAATACCGCGTTTTGTAATCGGGGGTTTGAACGGAATATTCGTCTCCGATATAGGTGTCCCAATTGATGAGCAGCTTATCATTTGGTCGATACTCCAGTTGCGTTCCCATCGAAAGTGGGTTGTTGACATCATTGATCACCTGCCAGCCGTTGATCAGGTAAGCATACGCTTTTAGTTTTTTTCCGATGGGCGAACTGAGTTTGACTCCGGCCAAATAATAGGGCGTATACTCCGAAGAGAGTGATCGTGTGTACATCAGGTGATCTTTTGAAATGGCCGTTTCATTGGTATATGGTGATCCGAAAATACCGGCATCCACCCATATATCACGTTTTTTCGATAAGCGCACACCTACATTTGCTTCAATCAGATTCTTCAGCGATCCCTTTTCGTTGGCATAATTGGAATTGATATACGTTCCGAAACCCGGTACCAATCTTCCTCGCACGCGCTCGTTGATGTACTGCACTTCAATATAGGCCAGATTGATATTGATTTCATTATGACGCGGTGAAGAAACGCAATACGCACGATCTGATGTAGCAGGTTGATTAAAATCGAAACCATAATAGGTGTCAATTAACCCTCCGATCTTTACTTTTCCTGTTTCGAGCGAATCATAACGATCCGTCATTCCCGTATTGACCACCTGAGAAAATACAACAGAAGGAATCAATACCAGAAGCAACAACAGTTTCATCATATTCGGGATTATTGCTGCGAAGTTAATTAATTAACGTGATTGCAGGATAAGTCGAATAGGAAGTAACACTAGTATTCTAAAACAATTTAATCGGCCTTTACTTTAGAAAAAGCCGATTAAATCATTGTTTAGCATTCTTAAAACGATCCTCTGAGCGTCACAATAAAATTACGCCCGGGAGCACTGATATTTGATGCAAACTGGCGGTAATTCAAATCCAGGATGTTCTCACAGGCTACCTGCATTGAAACAAATTTGTTGAATTGATAACCTACCCGGGCATTCAGTGTGTACCAGGCAGGTGTTCCTTGCGGAGTTGCAAAAGAGATATTGTCTTCACCTACGAGGTTGTAATCTTTCAACCGTTTCCAGCCACTGTACTGCACAAACACCTCACCTCTGAACTTTTTCACGCTCAGGTTCAATCCCGTTCTTCCGAATACCGGCGGAATGTGATCTAACGGATAATCAGTGGTATCAGTTTTGATCCGTCCATATGTATAATTGATGGTTGAAGTAATGGAAAGCTGATCGGTAATGTTCCCGCGAACTCCGGCCTCAAAACCATAAATATATGCTTCGGCGGCATTGGTTGAAGTTGTTACCCGGCTCAATTGACCGTTGTACATAATCGAATCGCTTCCTTCAAACGTTGATGGTTGTACGGTAATCGCATTCTTCAGCAAGGTGTAATATCCATTCAAGGATACGGTAACTTTTTTGTTGAATGTTTTCGCCACTCCGATTTCAGCGTTGTAGGTGTATTCCGGTTTTAAATCAGGATTCGGAACGATCACATTTCCTTGAACAGATTCAAAGACTTTTGTCAAATCATCAACGTTCGGGGCACGAAATCCGGTGCTTCCCAACAATGTAAACCGGAAATCGCGGCCCGGAAGGTAAATCAATCCCAAATTCCCATTTAGCGCTGTATTGCTTTGTTTCACAGCATCAAACAGAAAGGGAAAATAGGTTTTGTCATCGAATTCGGCTTCGAGCATAACGTTACTTACGCGAATTCCGTCGTTCAGGATCCATTTATCTGAAATTTCCCAAGTATGTGTTGCGTATGCAGCTATGGAACGCATGATTGAGCCGCCGTCAGGATAACGTGTATCCAATGCACCCGTTGTATCTGCACCGATATCTTCCAAAAAGGCGGTAGAATTAACACTGTTGTTTGCCACCTCGATACCGTAACGGAATTCCTGTTTTCCAATCATTTTTTCAGCATCTACATTCACCGAAATTATATCGAGTTTTTCAATGCGGTTATTGCGGATGTTTTTCTTAAACCGGCGATCAATCCTGCTTTCTTCTATATTCTGGTAAGCCGCAGTAATTCGTACCTGATCGTAAAAACGATTTTTGTTTGTCAACTGCAGATTGTAAGCAGTTAATAACCGTTTTTGCGGACCGTAATACCATTCAGCGAACTTCGGGCTGCCACCTGACGTTTCTGTAAGCCGGTCGTAACGAGGAACGTCAGAAGAAGTGGAATATTGAAAATTGAGGCTGTGCTGTACTTTATCCGATTGTTTGAACAAGAATTTCTGCATCACATCGATTTGCGTATAGCCCGAACCAACCTGTAAATTGGTGTCTTTATTCACGATAGCCGAATCGATTCCATTGATCCGCTCAACATAAAAAGTACGCGCACCAAACGAAGGATAAAACGGGTTGCGGTTTGCACCTTGTTTCAAATCGTCGAATTTGGAATAGGTAAAAGACGTCAGGGAACCAAAGCGGCGTTTCCCAACGGACACATCAACATGGCCGGTATAACCGTTTGCTGCAGATTGGTAACGGGTAAAGGCATTGGCTTTTACCAGTAGTTTGTCATTGGAAGAAAGCAACGGATTTTTGGTGTAAAAATGCATCACACCTCCCAATGCGTCTGAACCATAAATGACAGAACCTGCGCCAAACAAGATTTCAACTTTGTCAAACGATGCGTTGTCAAGAGTTACAATGTTTTGCAGGTGTCCTCCGCGATAAATAGCATTGTTCATGCGTACACCGTCTATCACCATCAACACTTTATTGGTTTCAAAACCGCGAATGACCGGCGATCCGCCACCCAACTGACTTTTTTGCACGAACACATTTCCCTGGTTCGACATCACATCGGCAGTTGATGATTGATTCACGTGGGCCAGCTCATTGCTGTTAATCACAGCGATTGACTGAGCTACATCTTTGCGTTTTTCAGCAAACCGATTGGCGGAAACAACCACTTCTTCCATCGAAAAAGCGCTTTGTTTCAGATAAACAGTGTAGTTGCTGACGTTTAAATCGGCAATTGTTATGGTAGCAGGCTGATAATCAGGATGAGTGATTACCATTTCTTTGCCTTTGAGCGAGGACAGCTCCAAACCACCTTTTGCGTCGGTAAAATAGGTGGTTTGGTCCACTACAACCATTACTTTTTCAATGGGTTGCAGAGTTGTTTCGTTGAGAAATGTGACTGTTTGCGAAAACGCAGTTACAGAACACATCACAACGATGAATGTAAGTATTCGTTTCATTGAATTGAAATTGTACAGGAAGCGCATCACTACATGTGTAGTATCCAACCGCAGCTGGTTCCGCCTGTATGATTACTAAACTGATAATAAAATAGTTCCAGGAAATGTTATGGAAATCCTTACGCATAACATACAAAAGAACCTGTTTAGCAATTGCTTTCCGGAGGCTGGAATGTTGGAATAAGGTTAGTAGAAGAAATACTTTCCGAATAGTCAAAAAAGGGATGCTGATCTATGGAAAACTGCCCGTTGAATAAGGGAATACCTATTCGTTTTTCGGGTGCCATCTTCACGGTTTCAATGGTTGTTTTTCGACTGTTATTTTCTACGTCATCGTCTTCCCATGCCTTTTGTGTTAATTCAGTAATTCTGCGATCTATCGCTGATTCTTTCGTGTCTTTCCAGCACCAATAGTGCATCCGTTTGCCAACCTTATTACGCGAAACGATGTCATACTTTTGATTGCGGAAACTAAATTCACCGGAATGTTCCCATTCTAACTGCATTTTCTCTTCCGCAGCGGTAAACGTCAATAAAACAAGCTCTTTTTTGTTTAATCCCTTCAGCAAAGTGGCTTTTACCTCACGCCGCACCAATTTACGTTCATAGCGAAGCCATAAATAAGTACCTCCCACCGGAAGGGTGAAGCAAATCAACAAACAGATAGCCACTAATCTTTGCACTTATTCAAGATATCGAAAACGCCAAATTACCATTTTTTCGCACCCAATCTTTTTCAAAAACAGCAAGAAATTGGAAGCCTGATTAATTAAACGTAAGAAATTGCAAAAGGTCAACTGGTGAGGTCAACCTTTTTCAAAAGAAATACCTGTAAGCTAGGGACGCATCCCGAGCCTACAGGTATATATGTATCTTGAGCCTACGGATTAAATCCTGAACAAAACAGCAAAGATCAACCGGTTTTCCGACTTCACCAGGTCGGGTCGCCAGTCAGGATCAAGTACAGCAGTACCATAACCTGTTTGGGAAGTGACACCTCCCGCGCCGGCAAAATACGGCACATTGGCACTTCGATGCACAAATTCAATTCGAAACGTAACACTTTGATTGGGCATGAAATCGATATTCGTAGAACAATCCCAGCCTTTAAATACGTCACCAGGATTGGCACTATAAGGAAATGCACCTTCGGTTTGAGTGGGATTATTGGGATCGGGAAGCGGACTGGCCTCGCCGGTTGGGTACAAAACCAAATATCTTCCCGGGTTGGTCATCAATCCGCCACCGATTGTCCAGGCCATTTTGCCCTTGGCAAACCAGATCCGGTTGTAAAACATACAACTTGCGAAATACTGCGCCGGCCCGTGAAGCGAATCTCCGTTTTTGAAACCGTTGACACCACCACCTTTTTCAAAACCAATATCACCGGTCAGTGAAAAGGCCGCTCTTGTAATTCGTTTCGAAGCCGGACGGTTAAAATAACGCACCAACACGCTGTTATCACTGTGAAAACGCTTGCGATCTGGCAAACCCGCAGCATCGGTCCCATAATAATTGTTGGTGATCAATTTGAAGTTACTCGTCGGGTTCCAGGTAATGTTTCCTCCAATTCCGGGCATGCTGTTAAACCGCCCGTAACTTTGCCAGCCGTTGATAACCCATGGTTCTATTTTCAGGTGTTTTGTCGGGTGAATTTGCACGCGAACGCCATTGAAAAACCACGGAGTATTATCAGAAGTAAACGACGCCTGGTATTCCCAATTCTCACACTGATAAAAGGAATTGAGCCCAATGTAAGACATAAACAAACCTGCATCAACATTGATTCCGTACCATTTATTGAAATGATATCCGGCATAAGCTTCGCTCAGATAACGGTACACATTCGCCAGTTGATATTGCCCTTTATAAGGACTGACATCATTTCGGGGAACAACGACAGAACGCGTACCGAACTGCGTCATGAACCGCGCGCGGGCATTTTTGTAATTGAAATCGCCCCCAAAATGCAGCGCAGAAAGCGTGACCTCATTGTTTCGTGCCAAAGCAGTTGAACCGACTACCGTATTGTCATTCGGATTGTTGAACGAATACGTGTAATTCAGATCAATCATCACGCTTGGAGTGAAATACCTAAGATCTTTAAAAATTGATTCCGTTCGGCGGTCGTTGCCGTTAGCCCATGACAGATCAATGTCTTCGAAGGGAAGTTTTTGCGCACTATCTTCTTGTGCATGTAAAGTCATTCCCGCAAGTAAAGCCGGGAAAAGTATCTGTAATTTCATCATGTTGTTTTAATTAATCCGGGTTAATTCTACGGGTCCACATGGCTGAAAGACCAACGGAATTTGTTCAATGATCACATCGTTTTTATCCAGGCCGAATGCAGACTCATCGCTTTGCCCGAGGCGTTTTAAAAAGAAGTAGGAATTCAGCAAGACACCTTCTTTCAGCGTAAATTCATTTTCAACGGAAAGAAATTTCTGGAAGACCACAAACTTAAAATCGGGGCTTGAGTTGTATTTCGTAGAGCCATCGGGACGCAGGTGTAAATTCAATTCCTGGTCATCCACCAGATCCTGTACAATTTTCTTGAAGTACAATTCGGTTTTCGGCTGAATCCGGAACCCGATATTGATCGTTACTTTGATTACCTTATCATCTATCAATTCGGAAACATCGTAGGTCAATGTATACGGTTGTTCGGTCCGGTTGATATGCACAAACCAGTAGACATCAGCACGTTTTGGTTTCTTAGCGAAAATCGATTGAATGATTTTTCCTTCTATTTCATGCCGGTTATTGGCTTTGGTGAGATAAACCAAATGTGTTGCCAGTTTCGGAATTTCCTCATCGTAAGAAAGTTCGTCGATTTGTGGCGTGTATTTTCCAAAATCTTCAAATTTGGTGAACCGGTTGTTGATTTTCCGCGCAAAATACCAGGTATACATCGTGAGAAAGATGAACAGTTCAAAGAAGAGGAACATCCATCGTTCCTTTATTTTGGCAACGTTTGCGATGAAAAAAGAAATTTCAACCGTGGCGAATACCACTAACAAAGACACCACTAAAATCATGTTCCATTTCAGTTTATAAATCAGGAAATAGCTGAGTAAAATAGTGGTCATCATCATCGCAATGGTGATCGAAAACCCATAAGCGGCTTCCATGTGGCTCGATTCCCTGAAATAAAGAATCATCAGAATACACCCGAACCACAGCATGGTGTTGACGCTTGGTATATAGATTTGTCCTTTCGACTCGGAAGGTTGCCTTACCGCAACACGTGGCCAGAAATTCAGGTTCATCCCTTCGCTTACCAATGTAAAACTGCCGCTGATGAGTGCCTGCGAAGCAATAATAGTTGCGGCTGTTGCAATAAGAATACTTGGAATCAGGAACCAATGAGGTATTATTTCAAAAAACGGATTTCTGCCGTCTAACAAAGATGAACCCTGATTCATTGACCAGGCGGCTTGTCCCAGGTAGCTGGCAAGTAAACTTACTTTCACAAATGCCCAGGTAATCCGAATATTACGCACGCCGCAATGTCCCAAATCGGAATATAAAGCTTCGGCTCCGGTTGTACATAAAAACACAGCTCCGAGTAACCAGAATCCTTGCGGATAATTGGTCAATAGTTCAACCGCATAAGCCGGATTCAGGGCTTTTAACACATCCGGAAAAAGAATGATCTGTCCTAAACCGACCACGAAAATCATCAAAAACCAAATCGCCATAATGGGTCCGAATGACCGTCCGATCACATGAGTTCCATAGCGCTGAAAGAAAAACAGCAACGATAAAATCACGACCACAATCCCAATTGTAAGTGAATTTCCGGGAACGATGGTTTGTTCCAATCCATTGACCATTCCCAATCCTTCAACTGCCGAAGCCACTGAAATCGGTGGCGTAATAATTCCGTCAGCAAGCAAGGCTGTAGCACCTAGAATCGCGGGAATTACGAGCCTTTTGCCGTATCGGCGCACCAAGGCATACAAGGAGAAAATCCCTCCTTCGCCTTCGTTATCAGCTTTTAAAGTCAGCCAGATGTACTTGATCGTGGTTTGCAGCACCAGTGTCCAAAAGATACACGAAACACCGCCATACACCAGTGTTTCAGTGATTTCACGTTCGCCAATCACTGCCCGCAATGCGTACAAGGGACTCGTACCGATGTCTCCATAAATAATCCCGAGTGCTACCAACAACGAAGCTGCCGTAACTTTACTTTTCACTCCCGGTTTCAATTTGCTCATACTTTATTTTTATGACGCAAAGTTGGGGGCTATTCTATCTGTAAAAAATAAAGAAGAGGGGTTGAAAAATAAAGAAATTATAAAGAGTGTTACACAAACCGGTACCCTACTCCGCTTTCTGTTAGCAGGTGTTTCGGACTGTGGTGATCGTCTTCGATTTTCTTTCGAAGCGTTCCGATAAAAACGCGTAAATATTGCGTTTCGGTCTGATAAGCGACGCCCCATATTTCTCTTAGAATAAAAGTATGGGTTAATACACGTCCTTCATTTTTAAAAAACAACGCCAGCAAGTTAAACTCCGTATTGGTCAATTTGACCGCATTTTCATTTTTCGTTACCAATCGGGCTGAAAAATCAATTTTTAAATCGCCGCAAGATGCAGTAGGATGATTCACTGAAGGTTGATTTCTCCGAATTGCCGAACGGATCCGGGCCATTAATTCTGCTGATCGGAAGGGCTTTGTCAGATAATCAGTGGCGCCATTATCCAAAGCCGTAACAATGTCATTTTCATAGTTGATAACCGACAAAATGATGATGGCTTTATCGTACCAAAGACGTAATTCTTTCAGCACTTCATGTCCGCTTTTATCTGGTAAACCTATATCAAGCAGGATCAATTCCGGTGGATGAGAAGCCGCGAGTTGAATTCCCAATTTGGCGTTTTCGGCTGTGCGTACAATAAAATCATTACTCTCCAGTGTGATCTCGAGCAGTTTCCGAATCTGTGGTTCGTCATCGATGATTAATATTTCCGCTTTATTCATTTTTCAACCGGTTCATGAATGAAATTTCTGTTTTGAGTTCAATTCTTATGAGCAATCCCGATTCACCGTTTTTCTTAGCGATAATGGTTCCACCATTCATTTCAATAAAACCTTTTACGATAGAAAGTCCCAAACCACTTCCCCCTGTTTTTGAACTCGGAACGCGGTAAAATTTATCAAAAATCAAACGGAGATTTTTTTCCGGAATTCCCGGCCCGTTGTCGGAAACGCAGATACGCCAGCTTTCATTCGCTATTGAAGACTGAATAACAATCGTGCTGTCTTCAGGTGTATAAATTACGCTGTTGTGTACCAGGTTATGAATTACCTGCTCCATCAAACCTCTGTCTATTTTCACCAAGGGTAAATCATCGTTGGGAGTAAACACAAATTCGTGCGTCTCAATCATTTTGAAATCAGCCAATACCGAAAGGATTAGCTCATTGGTATCACACCAATCCTGCGCGGGGCTCAAAATACCAGATTCCAGCCGACTCATATTCAACAGATTTTCAACCTGTCTGTTGAGACGCATCCCGGCCGTATCGATTTGCAATAACAATTCTTCGGATTGTTCTTTGGTAAGTTTGTTCCCCGGTTCGCGTAATACATCTACTGCACCTATGATCGTTGAAATAGGCGTGCGCAACTCATGCGACAACGAGTTTAAAAGTGTATTGTAAAAGGCAATTTGCTTTGCTTCCTGTTCTTTTTCGCGTGCCTTTTTTTCTTCTTTCCTGATTTTAAAACTCATGACTGTATTGACCAAAGCCACGACGAAATACAATAAAAACATCAGCATATCTTCGGTTCGTTCGATATGAAAACCAAAAATGGGCGGAATGAAAAAGAAATTCCAGATCAGAGCGCTGAGTAAAGCGGTTAGTAATACCGGAAAAATCTCAAACAGCATGGCGACTACCGAAACGGTCATCAATAAGATTAGTGCTACTACTTTATAACCGATCAGATCGCTAAACGCAAAAGCAATCAACGAAACCGCCAGCACCATACAAATGCTGATAACATATTGCGACAATGGCCGGTAAGAGCGCGTGTGATAAAGTTTCAAGTGTTGTATTTGATTGGTGCAAAGGTAAGGTGAAAGGTGTAAAGATTTTATAAAGATTTGGGTGGCGTGTCTATGCATTCGGGCGTGGGACGCAGCCCGCTAACCTGAAGCTAAAAAAACGACGAATTGAAAACCTACACAATAGTACGTATGGAAATGGGAAAAGGTTGACTTGCTCCGAAAAGTGGATCAAGACAAAAAATTGTGGTGCACATAAAAAAATAGTACAGCCCTAAATGACTGTTCGTTGTGAACTAAACTCTAGCAGGGAAACTTCTAATTATTGTGTGTGCTTTAACAAAGCATGTTGATTAACAACCTTTAATTGACCCCATTTCTCTTCTGTTTCCCATTAATGATCCAATAAAATGACGGGGCAACCAAAGGAACAAGAAGTAAACAAATTAGCCACATCCATTTGTTATGATTTTCAGTGAATTCACTTTTCATTAAGTCATAAAGCGAAAAGAACCAAAGTACAGCCACCAAATTAAAAAGTAGAATCAAGGCGATATTCAAAAAGATTGCTGGAATTGCAAGTAAATAGTACGACTCTTCCCTCATAGTAGATTCTTCACCGATGGAAAAAGAATTCGACTGATTTAAAATACTATCTCGTAATTCATATTCTTCATCATCATATTTAACCCGCCATTTGTATTGTTCATTCTCGGATATTTCCATATCAACGTAATTGTCTACTTTTTGAAAGTCGGTCACCCCATTTTTAATGGCTTTTGCAAAAAATTCTTTTTTCGAGAGTGTTTTAAAACCATCCTGATTTGTTGCAGATTTACTCACTTCATATTCATAAACAATCGCTCCAAGGATATATAAAATCACTCCAAGAATAGGAAGAAATTTAAGCTGAAAGAAAAAGATGCGTTTGAATTTATCCATTAGGTCTACTGTTTAGATTAAAAATACCTGCAAACAATTCACGAAAATAGCGTTTTTTAAAATGATCCGATTCCGTTTCGAACGATCCAAAAGAAAAAATCCCAAAGATTAAAACCTTCGGGATTCAATTTCCTGCGGAGAGTGAGGGATTGCAGATCCAATTGAGGATTGGCTTACCAAATTGAATCCCTCGTTTTCTTCGAAAACTTCCGTTTTTTTTTCTCTTGTCCCATACCGAAACAAGTTTCGGACGGTCCAAAAAGAAAAAACCCCGAAGGCTAATACTTTCGGGATTCAATTTCCTGCGGAGAGTGAGGGATTCGAACCCCCGGTACCTCGCGGTACAACGGTTTTCAAGACCGCCGCAATCGACCACTCTGCCAACTCTCCGCGACAAAAGTAGTAATACTTTCATTTCTGACAAGCCCGACTGAAAAAAAAACCAGTATTAATTACTTGTTACTTGAAAATCAACCTACTTTAATCAATCAGTTTTCTTTTCCTTGCTCCAATCGCCCGATTTAAGGCCGATATTCACTACTTTTAACACAGAAAATCATCGTATGAACCGTTTGCTTCTAACTTTATGCTGTGTGGTAGCGCTAGGCTCCAATGTTTTCGGCCAGACCGGAAAGCTAAAAGCATATATCGACCAGAAAACTTTCTATTCTCCCGAAACAGGGAATTATGCCGAAGTCCAGATCCAATTTGTAGGTTACACGCTCAAGTATGAAGCCGTAGAAGGCGGATTACGCTCAAAAGTAGCGATCGATATTGCTGCTGTAAATGCTGCCAACGACACATTGGTTGCCAATGCTTATGTACTTGAAAGTCCTGTAATGCGGGATTCTATTATCGAAGATTTTTTCGATATCGTGCGTTTTCCTTTGGCTCCCGGCAAATACACCGTTCATGTTTCGTTACTCGACCTAGTTGGAAATGCAGGTGAAATGCGCGGTGAAATCGAAATGCAGATTCCGACTTACGCCAATACAGTGAGCGTTTCTGACATTCTGATCGCCGAGTTTGCCAATAAAACGATTGAGCCAACAGTGTTTTCCAAAAGCGGATACGATATCATTCCACGGATTTCCAATTTTTTCCCGGCCGATTTGACCAGTTTGCCTTACTACACAGAATTATACAATACCGATATGTTTCCCGACTCGTTGTTTGCCGTGCGTCAGCGCATTGTATCAACCACCGATTCCAAAGAAATGGTCGAATTCACCCGTTACACGAAAATGACCGCTGCTCCGGTGGTTCCATTGTTCCGCAACGTTGACATTTCCAAATTACCATCGGGTTCTTACCGATTGGAATTAGCGATAATGGACAGAAGCAATACCGAACAGGGCGAAGCTGCTTACTATTATTTTGAACGCATCAATGAATTTGAAGTGCTGACCAATATCGACGATATTGTACTGAATCCTGACTTTCAGGCAATGATAACCGATGATTCGGTGGAATATTACATGGCCAGCCTCATTCCGATTGCGCGCCCGGCCGAAGTCAAAAATATTCTTGAAAACATCAAATCCGGCAATAAGGAAAACTGCCGGAAACACTTGCAGCAATTCTGGATCCAGACTTCAGGAAATAATGCCTTTAGCGCTTGGGTGGACTATAAAAAGCAGGTAATGATGGTTGAAGAACTATATGGTAATAACTTCCTGGAAGGCTACGAAACGGATCGCGGACGTGTTTACCTGCAATACGGACCACCGAATAATATCATTACCCGGGAAACATCGCCTTCAGAATATCCTTACGAAATCTGGCATTACTACAAAATTAAGATGTACAGCAACAAACGTTTTGTGTTCTACAACCCTGATTTGGTAAACAAAGGATATCGTTTATTACATTCAGATATGGTGGGTGAACAGCAAAATTACCGCTGGCCGCAGGCGTTGGCAAAACGCAACAGCTCCAATATCAATATCGATGACCCGAATGATGGCAATAATTCCCATTACGGTGGTAATGCACTTCAGGATTACAATCTTACACGCTGATCCGGTTTATGGCGCATCCTGATTTGGCAATTGTCATTCTCAATTGGAACGGACAACACTTTCTTGAGCAATTTTTACCCGCGGTGATTGAACATTCGGCACCGCATCGTGTTGTATTGGCCGACAATGCTTCCACAGATGATTCGGTTGCGTTTGTGAAAACCAACTTCCCAACGGTTGAAATTGTTGTAAATACTGAAAATGGTGGTTTTGCGAAAGGATACAATGATGCGTTAAAACAGGTGAACGCTGAATTTTACCTGTTACTGAACAGTGACGTTGAAGTAACAGAAGGCTGGCTTGAACCGTTGCTGGAAGCGATGAACGATCCGCAGGTTGCAGGTTGTCAGCCAAAAATCAACGCTTTTCACCGCAAAGGACATTTTGAACATGCTGGCGCTTCAGGCGGATTTATTGATCGTTTTTTCTTTCCGTTTTGCCGCGGGCGTATTTTTAGTGCGATCGAATCCGATTACGGTCAATACAACTACCCTTCCGATATTTTTTGGGCAACCGGCGCCTGTATGCTGATCCGTTCGAAAGTTTATTGGAGTGCCGGTGGTTTGGACGAACGATTTTTCGCACACATGGAAGAAATCGATCTGTGCTGGCGGTCTCAACGCATGGGACATCGGTTTATGGTGATTCCTGCATCAACTGTATACCATGTTGGTGGCGGAACATTGGATTATCTTTCACCCCGAAAAACATACCTTAATTTCAGAAACAGCTTACTGATGATTCACAAGAATTACGACGGTTTGCTTTTCTGGATGCTTTTTCGCCGTATGTCGCTGGATGGAATTGCGGCAACCGTGTTTTTATTCAAAGGGCAATTCCCCCATTTCCGGGCTGTTTTTAATGCGCACATGTCTTTCTACAAGCTGTTATCTTCTTCGCGGATCGAACGCAAAAAATATGCGCATCTGAAGGGTAAAATTACAGTAGGGAAATACCGCGGAAGTATTTTGTTTGCCCGGTATATTCAGGGAGTAAAAGATTTTAGCAAATTGAATCAGCGCTTGTTTAAAAACGATTGAAGCGCCAGGTGATAGCCTTCTAATCCGAATCCCATAATGGAGCCCTTACACACCGCTGTGATCAATGAATCGTGGCGGAAAGATTCCCGCTGCGCAAGGTTGCTGATGTGTACTTCTACCACCGGAACCGAAATCGCAGCGATACAATCACGGATAGCAACGCTTGTATGCGTGTAACCGCCTGCGTTTAAAATGATTCCGTCGTGTTTTGAAGCCTGCAACGCATTGATAATTTCACCTTCTACATTTGATTGTACGTAGTCGATTGTACAATCTTCGGCAGTTCTTAACACTTCCAGGTATTCCAAAAATGTTTGATTGCCGTAAATTTGTGGCTCACGTGTGCCAAGAAGGTTTAAATTAGGGCCGTTAACAATTAAGAAATTCATACATGCGCAATTGGGAACGCTATATTAAGCAATTTGTTCATTACTTGAAAATAGAACGCAGTTTGGCGGAAAACTCGATCCTTGCTTATCAGCAGGATATTGAGAAGCTGAAGGATGCTTGCATGGCGCAGGAATTGCCGGCAGAAACGGTTTCGACCAACGACCTGAAGTCTTTTGTTGCCGGGTTGTACGATCTCGGATTGAGCGCCCGTTCGCAGGCGCGGATTATCAGTGGATGGAAACAATTCTTTGATTTTCTGCTGTTGGAAGAAATTCGAAAAGACGATCCGAGTGAAGGGCTCGATTTGCCTAAAATAGGCCGTAAATTGCCCGAAGTATTAACCATTGAGGAAATTGACAGGATCGTGTCAGTAATCGATTTGAGTAAAGCAGAAGGACAGCGCAACCGGGCGATTGTTGAAACATTGTACAGCTGTGGATTGCGTGTAAGTGAGTTGACCAACCTGAAACTACAGGATTGTTTTTTCGAGGAAGGGTTTTTACGTGTGATTGGAAAAGGGAACAAGGAACGATTGGTTCCTGTGAGTCTGTCTGTGATTGATGAAGTCGGCGATTACCTGGTACATCACCGATCAGGGCTTCCTATTCAGCGCGGACACGAAGCGTTTGTATTTCTCAACCGCAGAGGTGCACAACTGACGCGCATCATGATTTATACGCTGATTAAAAACTTTTCGGCGCTTGCCGGAATCCGGAAAAATATCAGTCCACATACGTTTCGTCATTCATTTGCCACGCACCTCATCGAAGGTGGAGCAAATTTACGCGCCATCCAGGAAATGCTGGGCCATGAAAGTATTACGACAACCGAAATTTACACGCATTTGGATCAACGCTTTTTGCGGGAAGCAATTATTTCGTATCATCCGCGAAATGTGAAGTTTTAAAACCGGAAGTGGAATCCCAGCTGCGGAGTAATGAAGTACCGCTTGCGATCCAATCCTTCGTAGATTACGGCTTGCTTTAATTCCATTCCGGTGCTGACTCCGGCGCTAAACATCCATTGATTCCAGGTATAAGTCAAATGGAACCGTCCGGCTACGTTCATACTAAAATCGTTGATCGTTGGCGCAGGCATACCGTTTAATTCACCGATTGATACTTTGTGGAACTGGAATACCGCACCTGCATTGACCAATAAACCCCATTGGTCTGAAAACTTAAAATGTTTTGTAAAGAAAACCGGAATTCCGATGGTTTGAATCCGGTTCAACTGACTGAAATCCGTTGAAAGCGTATCATCATAATAGTAGGTCGTATCCTGATATCCTGTAATAGAATCGGGCACGTTCGGATTTCCGTAAATTGGAATACTGTCGTTGATCACAATTGCAGAGTCTAAGATTTGCAGGTTGGTCAACTTAAACGTTTCCTGCCGTTGATTAAACCCAAAACCGGTACTCAATCCGTAACCGGCAAAAAGATTACGATTGATTTCAGCAGAAAACTGAAACGAAGGTTTTTCGGAAACGGATCGCAGTTCGTCATTGCTCTTCGAATTGATACCGAAGGACGGGCCAGCATACAACGATGCCAGCCAGTTTCCTCCCGCATTTTTATTTTTAGGCGGCTTTGTTTTATTTACTTTATTCTCTGTTGAATCAGCTGCTTGAGGGGTAACCGGATTTTCCTTCGGGTCGGTAACAACAGGATCGGTTTTCTTTGGCGGATCAGTATCTGAAGTTCCGCTATTATTTGGATCAACCGGATTTTCAGGATCGGATTTTCCATTGCCTTCATTCGAAGAATTGCCCGGATTGTTGCCATCGTCGCCTGGCGGATTCAACGCATTGTTGGTCAAATCCAGCGCCGATAGTTCATTAAAACCCAGAGTTTCCGTATTGTTCTTTTTCCCCGCTGATTTTTTACCGGAAACACCTTTCTTTTTTGATCCGTTGGTTTTCTTCGGCGCGGTTTGATTGTTTTTAGCCGACTTGGGGGATTTCGGATTTATTGACTCCTGTTCCACCAATGAGTTGCTTTGATTTCCTTCCGAATAAATTCCTTTTTTAGTTCCGGAATCTGTTGCGGACAGCGAAGTATTGCTTTCACCCGGCTGACCGGAAGAAGATTTAGAGGATCGTGTTGCTGATGAATTATTTTTAGAATGATCTGTCGTTTTTGAATTCGTGTTGTTGGCAGGTGTTTCGCCCGAGGCCAGCTGATGAGTTGAAGTACCTTGTTTATCGGATGAATTATTAAAAAAGAAAAGCAATGAAGTTGTTCCCAGGAGTACTACCAGCCCGAAAATCCACCATCCTCCGCGTTTGTTTGAAGCTCCACCGATCTTACTGTCGATTGCCTCTTTTACCGCAGGCGGAGGTGCTACTTCGAAATGATCAAACGAAGAGCGAAATAAATCTTCTATGTTATTGTCCTCTTTCATGCTCTTACTTTTTCGGCATCCAACAATTGATGAATCATTCGTTTTGCTTTGAAGAACTGCGATTTACTTGTGCTTTCGCTGATTTCAAGGTGCTCGGCAATTTCTTTATGCGTCAGGTTTTCTATTACAAACAAATTGAATACCGTTCTGTAACCGTCTGGTAATTTTGTCAAAACGGTCAGAAGCTGCTTGCGCAACAACTCTGCATCCTCCGTTTCTATATTTATTTCATGTTGCTGATCGAAGAACGAATCTTCTTCATGTAACACGAACTTGTAGTGTTGTTTAATATAAGTTAATGCACAATTGATCGTGATGGTTTTTATCCAGGCGGCCAGCGGTTTGTCTAATGAATATTGACCACTTTTTCTGTAAATCCGGATAAAGGCTTCCTGCAAAACATCTTGTGCGTCATCCTGGCAACGTGTATAGCGAAGGCATACGCCGAACATCGCCGCCGAATAAGCAGCATAAATAGCGTCGAAAGCTTTACGATCACCATTTCTAAAACGTTCTTCTATTTCCCTTGTTATCACACGTTTAATTCATTTCAATTGCCAACAATGTTTCTCCAAACTGTCGTTAACGCCACTAAAACTATTTTTTCATAACCTGATTATTTTTTTGCTGCTAACTCAGTTACCCGTGTCAATTTCAAAAGGTTGCCTGGTGATGAAAATAATGTTCTAGGGAGACGTAAATGGCTTAAAAAAGTTCGGTGTCTTCGAGGCGCAGTCGGGCGCGATTGATGAATTGCGTCAGGCTTTCGAAGTAGCTGTTGCGTTGTCGCGGATTTTCAGTACTGATACAAATACAGCTTTTGAGCATGGATTGAAATACAGAAAACGATTTATTGACGTAATCCTGATCGATTGTATACAGGTAATTCATCATGTTGTGGGTAATGTACAACATGCGGTATGCATTGGTCTCGGCTATAATGGTATTGTCCTGAATATAGGTTTGATGCAGGTAAAGTTTAAAGCTATCTTCGTCTGTGATTACGGGTTGACCGATAATGAACTTTCGACCGATTTCTGCTTGCGCTTGTATGTGAAGAATCACTTTCTCGGTTTCATCCAGTAAATAAAGTGCATCTTCTTTCGAGGCGAAATAGCCCAGTTCATAAAACGACACAATTTCACGGACCAATCCTTTTCCGGCATCGAAGCCTACCACTTCTGTACTTTTTATGCGGATGTAAAATTGCAGCATTTGTTGCAGTGATTCGTCGGAAATATCACCTTTCCAGCCTTTGTAGTATTTCTCATTATCCAGTTTCGGAATCTTGAGATAACATTTGGCAAAATACATGAGTTTGAACCGAATCAATGCCGGGGAATTCAACAGCTGGAAAATGACCAGGTCGAGGTAAGACATAAACAATTCCGACGTGCGCTGTGCCGCCATGCGTTTATAGCCCTCCATGATGCCATTCAGGTAATTATCAAACGAAAACTCGCTGCGTTGAATGGGATTGTACTGAAAAGTGACGCTCTGCCCGCTAACACCGATTATTTTGTCAATCGATAAATCGTATTTTGAACAAAGCAGGCGAATTTCTTCCGGTTTCAATGCCGTTTCTCCGCGCGCACGACGATAAGCAGAATCGCGTGAAAGATCAAGATCATCCATGAGCAAGCGACCGAGTGACATATCGTGCGGTAGTTTTGCCTTGAGTTGTTCGAGCAGTCGGTTTTGAATGTCCATGCCACTAAGATAGTAGTTTTGCTGAAAGTTCAAAAAATCTCTAAAAACAAAACGGCCGCATGCATGGTGCACACAGCCGTTTGTTTAGATTTATTGCCCTTAGTTTTTCACTAAGCGAACTGTTACCAATTCACCATTTGAAACACCTTGTAATAAGTAAACTCCATTGGAAGCTTTTGTCAGATCAATCGAAACTTCCGTTCCCTGAATCGTCAATCCGGCATCCATTGTTTTTCCTTGCAAATCAACCACTTTTAAATTGGTCAATTGGTTTTTCACTTCCATAGAAACAGTGAACATACCATTGCCGGGGTTCGGATAAGCAACCAAAGCTTCCTGTGAAACTTCATTGATTCCCAAACAAGCATCTACAAGAATATCATCGGTAGCGGTGTTCGAACATCCGTTCGTATCTGTATAAGAATAAGTAACTGTTTTAGTTCCCAATCCTGCGGTTGGCGGATCAAAACTTCCACCCGATACGCCAGGACCAGCATAAGAACCGCTTGCGGGAGCACCTCCTGACAATGTTATTGCACTATTGTATACACACATTGTAGCAACTGGAAGGGCCAATGTTACTGTTGGCAAATCATTCACTGTAGCCGTTGTACTTGCTGAATTAGAACAAGAATTCGCGTCCGTGTAAGTATACGTAATTGTTTGCGTACCCGCACTTGGGTCAAAATTGCTTCCTGAAACGCCTGTTCCCGAATAAACTCCACCTAACGGTGAACCACCTGACAAAGCAAATATGGCAGCATCGGCACAAACCGCTGAAATAGTGCCTTGAGTTACGGTTGGTGACGTATTTACGGTAATTGGAGTTGAAGCCGTACTTGTACATCCGTTTCCATCTGTATACGAATAGGTAATTATTTCTGATCCTACTGTTGGGTCAAAATCAGATCCGGAAACACCTGTTCCTGAATATGTTCCGCCAGCCGGTGAACCACCCGAAAGAGTCAATAATCCGCTATTGTCACATACTGCCGAGATTGGGCTGTGCGTTACTGTAGGTGACACATTTACAGTAATAGGGATTAAAGCTACATTCGAACATCCGTTTCCATCTGTATACGTGTAAGCAATCATTTCTGATCCTACCAAAGGGTCAAAATCGGAACCCGAAACACCTGTTCCCGAATACATTCCACCTGCAGGCGAACCACCTGAAAGCGCCAATAATCCACTGTTATCACACACTGCCGCTATAGGACTGTGTGAAACCGACGGAGCGGTATTTACCGTAATTGTATTGGAAGAAGCATGTGCACATCCATAAGGATCTGTGTAGTCGTAGGTAATCGTCTGTGTTCCGGCTGCGGGGTCAAACGTTCCACCGGAAACTCCAGTTCCCGAATAAGTACCACCTACAGGCATACCTTGTGTAAGGGTAAAAACACCTGAGTTATCACACAAAGCCGGCAAACCGTTTAAGGAAGTCGGGTTTGCGGGACAACCAACAAGAATGGAATAAGATTGTGATCCTGAGCATCCGCTGGCATCTGAAACAGTTACTGTAAAGTTAAATGTTCCGGTTGCGGTAGGTGTTCCTGAAATGGTTCCTGTACCTGCTCCAAGTGTCAGTCCCGGAGGCAAAGCACCGGCTGTAACAGCGTAAGCAGGAGCACCCAACGCACCTGTTTGTGTTAAAGTTGTATTGTAAGCTGTTCCTGCAGTACCACTCACCAACGGACCAGCCGCAGTCATCGTAAATGTTGGACATACATACGGTGTGTACACAATGTTATCAATTCCGATATAGTCAGAATTAGTACCTGTAGGACCTGCGCCTGTTACGAAGTAACGGAAACCGATGCGGCCGGAAGTAGGCGCCGGCAATCCGGAAATGGTAATGGTGTACAATGTCCATGCGGTTGGGTAAACCCCTAATACAAGTGATGGATTAACACTCATTAAAAGTGTTGTAAAATCACCGGTCGCAGCCCCCGAACCCACATTCGAACTTGCTCCGTTTGTACTCAATCGCACCTCCAAACGATCAGCGTAGGAATCTGGTGCTGCTTTTCGGGTATAAAACGTGATTACATCACCGTTTCTAAGTGTACGAGTAGGTGTTACCAGCCAGTTACTAATGATCCCGGTACCACCTGTAGTATTGTTAAAGTTGGCACTGATATAAGCATTTGCAGCACCATTGTAGGCATCAAACGGACCACCACCCGCGACGTCAGGTCCTTGTGACCAATTGGTAACCCCAAGAGGCGTACTTACATTGGACAACGTCCAGCCATTTCCGGCAAGTAGCGTAATATTATCAAAATTCTCTGTAAACGCCTGGGCATTTACATTTGCAAAGGGAGCCAACGCCAACACTGCCGCTGCGATTGCTCGTTTAATTGTAGCTTTTCTCATAGTCGTAATGATGAACGTTGGTTAGAAACTTGGGTTAACGACTCTTCTGACAGCCGGAGTGCTTGTTGCAGCCGGTGCCAATTGTTGCTCAACATACGTCAATTCAGCCTGCAATTCGGCACGTGCCTGCTCATTTGAACAAGTCGCGATTTCTTTCGTAAGCAAATTTTTGTAGTCATTTTGCAAAACAGCCAATTCTTGTTTAAACTGAGCCAGTTGACCTCTTGAGGAAGCCACAGCCTGCTGAACCTGGAGTTCTTTTTGAGTGATTTTTTCGGCTTGCATTTTCAGCGAAGGAATTGCCACAACTGCCTGGGGAGCAACGTGCCCGCTTTCGGATTGCTGTTGCCCATAGGATGTCATCGTGATACACGATACAACCAGACCAACTAATAGTAATCTTTTCTTCATAGTAAAAGGGTGAATTAATAGTAATAAGTGGTACAAAGATACCTCTCTTTTAACCAACTAAGACGTTAATCTACCAAATACGTTTCTTGAATGTTAATTTGCCATCATTGGTCGAAAATAGAACGAATCACTTAGTCTATAAGCTTTCCGTACAAATCATAGTGATCGGCTGAAGTAATCTGCACGTTGGCAAAATCACCGATTCGCACAAAGCCTTCGGATTTCTTAACAAGGACTTCATTGTCTACCTCTGGTGAGTCGAATTCGGAACGACCGATAAAATAATCACCTTCTGCACGATCAAACAATACTTTGTAGTTGTTTCCTACTTTTTTCTGGTTCAATTCGTAGCTGATTCCCGATTGCAATTCCATGATTTCATCAGCCCGCTGGCGTTTCACTTCATCCGTTACATCATCATTGAGTGAAAAAGCATGGGTATTTTCTTCGTGTGAATAGGTGAAAATTCCAAGGCGGTCAAAACGTGTACGTTCCACGAAACTGTACATTTCATCAAAATCGGCTTGTGTTTCTCCGGGATAACCGGCGATCAAAGTGGTACGCATCGCTATTCCGGGAACTTTCTGGCGAATTTCTTCTACGAGGTTTTCCGTTTTTTCGCGGGTAATTCCACGGCGCATGGATTGTAATATCTTCGTAGAACCGTGTTGTAACGGCATGTCCAGGTAATTGCAAACGTTTGAACGATTGTTCATCACGTCGAGCACATCCATCGGGAAACCTGACGGGAATGCATAATGCAGGCGAATCCAGTCGATTCCTTCCACATCGGAAAGGCGGTCAACCAATTCGGCCAGGTTGCGTTTTTTGTAAATATCGAGTCCGTAATAAGTCAAATCCTGGGCAATTAGAAGAATTTCCTTCACGCCACCTGCCGCCAGCGATTTGGCAGAAGTCAGCAATTGATCCATCGGAGTTGAAACATGTTTTCCACGCATCAACGGAATGGCACAAAATGAACAAGGGCGATCACAGCCTTCGGCAATTTTGAAATAGGCATAATGAGCTGGAGTCGTCAATAATCGTTCTCCGACCAATTCGTGTTTGTAATCGGCTTTGAGTGTTTTGAGCAAACGGGGCAAATCTCGCGTTCCGAAAAAAGCATCCACCTCCGGAATTTCTATCTCTAAATCGTCTTTGTAACGTTGAGAAAGACAGCCGGTAACGTAGACTTTATCTACCAAACCTTCGTTTTTGGCATCCGCGTAGCGCAAAATGGTGTCAATGGATTCTTGTTTGGCATTGTCTATGAATCCGCAAGTATTGATGATCACGATAGACGCGTCATCTTTTGTAGATTCATGTTCCACATCAAACTTGTTGGCCTTTAATTGTGCCATCAACACTTCGGAATCGAAGGTGTTTTTAGCGCAACCAAGTGTTACTACATTGACTTTGTTTTTACGAAGTGTTTTGGTTTTCATTTCCGGAATACTTTTCAAATGCGCTTTCTACTACCGAAAGCAGGGCGCAAAGTTACGTCAAAAACTTGGTACACTTAAAGATTGGTACAAAACTTGCCTTTAGGTTCATTGACGAAGATGTTTATATTTGTGTCAAACCAAAACAGCGAACATGAAAACTATCCTTCTTTCCATAAGTATGTTGATGCTATTGGCATGTGGAACCAAGAAAATTGCCGGTGACGGAACAGGACAAACCATTAAGATGAAAACAGAAAAAGAACTGAAGGCTTCTTTGGGTAAGTCGGAAATGAACTCAAATCCAACAAAAATTACCGGAGTCAGTATTAAAGGTAATAAAATCACCCTCAGCATTTCTTATTCCGGTGGTTGTAAAGATCATTTGTTCGACCTTGTCGGTGATGAAGCGATTTCGAAATCATTACCTCCGCAACGTACCGTGCGTTTAGTACATACTGGCGAACCAGATCATTGCAAGGCACTAATTTTAAAAGAACTGGAATTCGACATTACCGAATTGGCCTACAAACAGGAAAAAGGCAGTGAGATTATATTGAATATAGAAGGCTGGAAAGAACCGGTGAAATATATATTTGAATGAAATTCAATGACTCCACATTGATGATATTAAAATCAAAAATGCCGCACGATTAATCATGCGGCATTTTTATTTTCAATTATTCATGTTATTCATATTTGAAACAGGTGCGGGATCACGCCTGAGGCGGACAAGTGCGTCCCACGCCTACACAAACAACAATTATTTTTCCGGAATTACGGGAAATTCTGTTTCCTTCATCCGATCAATTTCTTTTTGTGGAATTTTTCGCACTAACAGGTAAACACCTAATAACACAAACGGAATACTCAGCAATTGCCCGGTGTTAAACAAAGGCTGTGTTTCGTCGAATACTGATTGGCCTTCTTTGATGAATTCGATCAGGAAACGCGCCAGCCAAATCAGCACCATGAACGCTCCGAAAATACGTCCGGGCATTTCTTTTGCCTTGGTTTTCCAATACATATACAGCAATACCGAAAAGGTGAAAATGTAGGTGATGGCTTCGTATAACTGCGCAGGATGACGGTAAACGTGTTCGCCATCAACCAAATATTCACGGCCTTCATTCATGAATTTGAATCCCCACGGTAAATTGGTTGGAATACCGATGATCTCGTGATTCACCAGGTTTCCCAATCGAATACAGCAACCGGCAATAGCAATTGGTGCTACAATTCGATCCAAAATCCAAAACATCGGACGCTTGGCAATCTTGCGTGAAAAATAATACAATGTGAGTAAAATCATGATGGCCGCACCATGGCTCGCCAAACCGCCTTCCCAGACTTTAAAAATACTCAACGGATTGTCGAAATACCCATCCTGAAGAACCGTTCCGTCGGGATTGTAGGTATTCCAATACGGACCATAAAACAAGACATGTCCCAAACGAGCGCCAATAATGGTTGCCAATACCACATAAATCAGCAATTTATCCAGAATCATCTCCGGAACATGCTCGTGCTTAAACATGCGTTTGATAACGAAATAACCGATAATCAGTCCGGAAACAAACAACAATCCGTATAAATTCGGGGTCGAATATCCTTCAATCAGTTGTGAGGAAACAGTCCAGTCAATGCCAAGGTTCACGTTGCAGAGTTTTATTGTTGGTCGAAAGATACTTGTTTTTCGCGATTCACCTTAAAGGCAAGCTGACTTCCGCGACCTTTCTTGAAGATGCGATTGCTGTTGTTGAGGCCTTTTCGCAATTCTTTTTGCTCTTCCAATGGAAGATTAAAAACGTCTACACATTCCTGTGAGCAACAATTTTCCATCTTTTCTTTGCAGGAATCGCACTGAATAAACAACAAGTGACAGGCTTCGTTTACACAATTGGTATGTGTATCTGCCGGTTCGCCGCACTGATGGCATTTTGAAATAATTTCATCGGTGATGCGCTCGCCACGACGTTCGTCGAAGACAAAGTTTTTGCCCAAAAATTTATTCTCAAGTCCTTTTTCACGGCACTCATTTGCATATTTAATGATACCGCCTTCGAGCTGGTGCACATTTTTGAATCCGCGATGTTTATACCATGCCGAAGCTTTTTCACAACGAATTCCGCCGGTGCAGTACATCACGATATTTTTGTCTTCGTTTCCTTTCAGATACAAGTCTTCAATGATCGGTAACGACTCACGAAACGTGTCCACATCTGGTAAAATGGCTCCTTTGAAATGACCGACTTCGTGTTCGTAATGATTGCGAAAATCAACCAAAATCGTATTTGGATCGCTGGTGAGTTGGTTAAATTCTTCCGCATTCAGGTGAACGCCTTTGTCGGTGACATCGAACGATTGGTCGGTCAGTCCGTCGGCCAGGATCTTGTTGCGCACCTTTACTTTCAGTTTCAGGAATGGAAACACTTCTCCGGGCTCTTCAACAGCTTTATTCAGACGAACACCATTCAAAAACTCAATGGAATACAAATCGTTTTGAAAACGAATATAATTGTCGGTCGGAACAGAAATCTGCGCGTTAATGCCTTCATTGGCCACGTAAATTCGTCCTACTACCTGCAGGTTTTGCAGTAATTGGTAGAGGTAATCCCTGAAAAGTTGAGGGTTGGGAATCTGAACATAATGGTAGAACGAAATGGTCACAAAAGCGTAGCCTTCGGCTCTGAGTTGTTGTTCTAATTCCTCTTTACTAAATGTATTCCACAGTTGCATGCTATGTCGTTTAAATGTAAAAAGTTGCTGCAAAGATACTAGAGTCTATTTAAATTTCATCTTTTAATTTGATTAGATTTGAACGACATAAACCAATCGCGAATGGCAACCCAGAAACAGAAAAAAAGTAGTGCAAACCCCATTTCGAAGCCAACCGCTGCCGTTTCTATTCCCCAATTATCAGAAGCTGTTTTAGATAAACGAATCTATTGGGTGCTTTGCGCAATCGCTTTTTTGTTGTTTTCCAATACATTGACGCACGGTTTCGTACTGGATGACCTGGCTGTGATTGAGCAGAATAAATTTGTTCAGGAAGGGTTTTCGGGAATTCCCAAGATTATGACGACCTTTTACTGGGAAGGTTACTGGGATTCAAATGGTGGTTTATATCGTCCGTTGTCTATGGTGATGTTCGCTGCTGAATGGGGAATTTCACCTAACAATCCGTTTTTCCATCATTTCTTTAACGTGTTGTTGTATGCTCTTTCAATCGGAGCTCTTTACAAATTATTACGCCTGATTTTTAATCAATACACGCTTTGGATTCCATGTTGTATTGCAGTGTTATTCGCAGTTCATCCTATTCATACGGAAGTAGTTGCCAACATCAAAAGCCGTGATGAAATTCTGTGTTTCCTGTTTTTCGTGCTCACTTTTCGTGTGGTGATTAGGAGCGAATTGAGATCATGGAAACATCGTTTGATCGCAGCGGGATTATTTTTACTCTGTTTATTATCGAAAGAAGCGGGTATTTTGTTTTTGCCGGTTATGGGACTTTATTTTCTGCTTTTCAAACAGCAAAAAGTATTACAGATTGCACGAACATTTCTCCCGATTGTCTTGATTTCAATTGCCTGGCTGGCGTTCCATCAGTGGATTATTCAGTCATCGGTTCACGAACGAATCACCTATACTTATCTCGATAATTCGTTGGTTGGCTGTCCTGACAAGGCGTCACAAGTTGCAACGGGAATTGCCATTCTGGGGCGTTATTTACTGAAATCATTCGTTCCTGCGAACATGAGTTATGATTATTCATACAACCAGATTCCGTGTGAGTCGTTTGGTTCACCCATTGTTTTGGCTACGCTGGTTGTGTTGATTGGAATGGGGTACCTCATTTATCGCAATTGGAAAAAACACCCGGCCATCAGCTTCGGATTGCTGTATTTTCTGATCACGATTTCGCTGGTAACAAACGTCTTTACGCTGATCGGGGCTACAATGGGCGATCGATTGCTGTTTGCTCCGGTGCTGGGAATTTGCATCGTGGTTGTGGTTGGTTTGTACTTGCTTTTGAAACAAACGGAAGCCAAAACTTCGCGTACCAGTGCTTTTTACGGGGTTGTATTTATTGCGTTTTTGGGTTGTCTGTTTTCGTTCCAGCGTAACAAGGACTGGGCTTCGAATGAAACATTATTTGCCGCCGATGTGGCCAATGCTCCCAATAGCGCCCGCGTTCATTTTAACTACGGAGCTTTATTGATGGCACAATTGCCCGAAGATATTAACCGCCAGCAATCGCAATTACCGGAGATTGTGACTGCTTTTGAACGCGCATTGGCAATTGACTCGCTTGACAAAGGTTCGCACATTAATCTTGGCGTTTGTTATTACCGGTTGGCAGATTATCCGAAATCGATTGAGCATTCCCAAAAAGCAATTGAGATCAATCCGGCTGATATAACTATTGTAGCCAACCTTGCCGATGCATTTTTTAAGGCTAATCAACTAGACAGCGCTGTTGCACGTTACCAAAAAGTCATCGCAACAAAACACGCCACAGCCGGAAACTTCAGCTTTATGGGTACGGCATTGTTTAACCTGAAACAGTATGAAAAAGCGATTCCGGTATTCCAAAAAGGATTGAAACGATTCCCGAAAAACGAAGAATTATTGCTGAACCTTGGGAATTCTTACGGAGCTTCAGGGCAACTGGAAAAAGCGAAGGAAACGTTCCTCGAAATCCTTGCTATCAATCCGAATAACAAACAGGTGATGCAATTTTTGGCCCTGACTTATCAGCAATTGGGTGATGTTCAAAATGCGCAGAAATATGCTGCAATGGCAGCGGCTCCTTAACGTAAACCGGAAATAAAATAATGAATTCCAGCGTTCAACCCGAATGAAACATTGTTGTAGAAGTCCGCTGCCCCTATTGCTTTGGCTACACTGGACCTGCCGTTGATACTTGCACCGACGCTTAAGCCAAGGCGACTTGACATACGATAATTCAGATCAGCCGTTCCATAAACTCCAATTACAAAATCCGCTTTTCTAACTGTCGTAATGGCATTGGTACTGTAATTTCTAAAATCGTTTTGAATAAATAACTGGTTCAGATTCAAACCGATTGTGGTACCGATCATCCATTTTTGGCTCAATGCAAAATCGTAACCGGTAAAAAGATGCAGGCTGATGGAATTGGCAGTGATATTGCGTTCACCAACTCTTACCGTATCAGTAACGAGGTATAAATCACCTGCACCATTGTCCACATAATAGTAATGTGTATGATCGGTAAATGATTTCCAGCCGCCTTGCAAATAACTTAATCCGACACCTAATTGCAGGTTCGAGTTTAAACGCTGCTGATAGCTCATTGAAGCCAGGAATTCATTTTTGATCACCGGCCGGTCGACAACATTCTGGTAAAACTCAAAGAAAAACAAGCTGTCGATGTATTCTTCCTGGTTTACCACAAGGCTTGTTTTGAGTGGCACGTAACCCAATCCTGCTTTGATACTGAACCGGCTTTTCGGCCAAACAACTGCCGGGCGCTGTATCACCCGACTCACGATATTCTCAACGCTGTCAGTCGCCGTTAATGCAATTAAGCTTAAGCCTTCCGTTCTAATTACTTCAGCCATATTAATTGTACTATCAACAGGTATCGGTGAGGATTGTGGTTTTTTCTGAACCACTGTTTTGCTTTCGAGAGGTAATTCGGCTACGCTTTTCGCAACTACATTCGGCTGAATAACACGTGCTGTCCGGTTAATGGATTCAGGAACTAAATCAGGTTGAATAACTGTTTCAGACGAAGTCACTATTCCAACTTTATCTGTTGAAAAATCTGTTTGTTTTGCCGGTTTTTTCGGAACGGTTACTTCCTTCTTCTTGGCGGGAACAAGCGTTTTGAACGTATTCTTTTCGAGGCTTACGATAGATTCAGATTGTTTTGTTTCAGTTGATTCAAGTGTAGAAATGTTTTCTTTTTCATAAGAAAACCCTTCCTCTTCTACCAAAACGGAATCAATTACCGGCAACTCACCAAGAAGCTGCAATTCTTCTTTCACCTGCATTGAAGCTGCCAAAATGGCTTTACTGTTCGTTTCAACCGCCACATGATCTGGCGCATACACAATTGCCACACTTGTACCTGCGGCTACAGTGGTAAGTCCAAAATAAACGGTCATTCCCCATTTAGCGAAAAAGCCGGTTTTTGCAGCTACAGCAGTCCCGGCAACCGTTGTTTTTGCAGCAATTGCAGAAGCTAGCGGACCGTAACTCAAATGAGAAGCATCGGGCTTGAAATTCTCCAACCCACTTTTAAACAACCCATCTATGTCATCATGCTCTTGCATAGCGAACGCTCATTTTTTGTTCCAATATTCCTCTAATCATTTTACGTGCTTTCAGCAATTGTGATCGCGACGTGCTTTCCGTTATTTCTAAATATTCAGCAATTTCCTGGTGTGTCAGTCCATCAATTGCATACAGGTTAAACACCGTTCTATAACCGTTTGGCAGTTCATGAAGAATTGCGATCAGATCTTGTTGCGTAAACGCTCCTTCTTCCTGTTCATCCTCCGGGGAAGAATGTACACTATCTAATTCGCGCTCATTTTCAATGAGTTTGAACCGGTAATTTTTTCGTATGTACATCAGCGCCGAATTAATCGCAATCCGTTTAATCCATGGGCCGATCGGTTTGCTTTCGTCGTATTGTTCGTAGTTTGTATAGGCACTAATAAAGGTTTCCTGTACCACATCATTCGCATCGTCCCTGCAACGGAGATAACGCAACGCAATACCATACACCATCGATCTGTGTGTATTGTATAAACACTCGAAATTTTCCGGGCGTTTTTGCGGTGTCGCTTTTTCTCTGTTATGTTTGTTTGTAAACAAGAAGCTGGTGTTTGATGTTTCGGCAATTTACTGATTAAGTCAATTGTTTATTCTTTAACAAACACCTTTTATCCGTTAAAATCCTTCTGAATCTTGGAAGCCTTAATTACTTGTTTTCACTTGTTTGAATTGACTTTTCGACCCTCAACTCTAACGCCTCTACAATCCAAAATTACCTGTAACATTCTATTCCAACACTTTCAATCAACACAATATACATATCACACAACTAATATGTTTAGTAATGAGGGTCGTTGCCTGATACAACTTGTTTTTTCAAAAAGAATGTTAATTGGAAACCTGACTTTGAAAAGAATCAAGTTTTTTGTTTTTTCTTCTTTGCTGCCGGGAAGAGGATATTATTGAGAATCAACCGGTAACCGGGAGAATTCGGGTGAAGACTGAGATCGGTTGGCGGATCACCCACGCGGTGCTGATAATCTTCAGGATCGTGGCCACCGTAGAATGTCCATGTGCCCTGGCCTAATTCACCATGCACGTAACGGGCGGTTTTGAGTTCTTTATTTTCACCCAGAATCAAGACATTCGATTTGATCTGGTCTTTTTTGAAGTCGGTGGTTTGTCCCATGAAACCATTGATCACGTCTGTGTGACATTGCGTAAGCATGGTAGGAACCACATCCCATTTGGCGGAAAACTCAAAAAGTGTGAATTTATCCTGGCTTTCGGGAATACGATGTAACTCGGTACCATCGATGGTGGAATATTCGTATGTCATCGGATCGCGGACCAACTGGAACTTTTCAAAAGCAAGCGTGTTATCGAAATCAAGTTTATCCTGCGCTTTCGGGTCGGGGCCGTCGCCGTCAAACATACGATCACAGATATCGGTTTCGTGTGCCGCCAGGGCAATGTCAAAACTATCGGTTCCGCTACACATGGTAAACAAAAATCCACCTCCGGCAACAAAGTTTTTGATGTTGTTGGCAACTGCTAGTTTCATCTGCGATACTTTCGAGAAACCGAGTGTTTGTGCCAAACCTTCCAGATCGGCAACCTGGTTCCGGTACCATGTTTCGTTTCTGCTGGCGGCGTAGAATTTACCATATTGTCCGGTAAAATCTTCGTGGTGCAGATGCAGCCAATCATATTTCGGAAGCACGCCCATCACAATGGATGAATCGTAAATTTTATCATAGGGAATTTCGGCATATTCCAACACCATTGTAACCGCATCATCCCATGGAAGCGCGCTTGAAGGTGTATAAACAGCAATTTTCGGAGCTTTTTCCAATTGCACAACCTCCATATTGGTTTCAGGATTGGCAATTTGCGAACGAATGGCATTGGCTTGTCCGTCAGCAATGATTTCATAACTAACACCGCGAATAATCAACTCTTCTTCAATGGCTTGCAGGTGCGGGAATAAAAACGAACCGCCCCGGTAATTGAGCAGCCATTCCATCACAACATCATTGTTGAGTACCCAATAGGAAACACCGTATGCTTTCAAATGATTGGTCTGACGTTCGTCCATAGGCACCAAAATGGCACTCGCGAAAGTCGATTTGACACAGATCAGAAAGGCGAAAACCAGAAAAATTCTCATGATTGATTTAATTCTTATAAAATTACGAAATAATTCCAGCAAAAATCAAGCCTGAACTTTGTTCTTTTGTGCTTGATTGAGATAAGCACAGATTTGAACAGATAATAAATTCAAACATTCAGTGATTTTAAAAATCAATATTGCAATATTACTATGTTTTTGAAAATCAATAATTTAACTAGAATGGTGTAGAATCTCCCTGGATGAAATCGTCTTCGATGTTGTTCATATTACTACCCAGCGTAATTGTACGGGTTGGCATGTCGAAATCACGGCTTGCAGTCATTCCGGCATTGAGTGAAGCGGGGTTGAAATCCTGGTTGTTTTCGATTACATCCTCGAAATTCTCGAAACGCGCATATTGTCCAACGAAACGCAAACGTACCGAATCGAGTGCCCCATTACGGTGTTTGGCAATAATCACCTCACCTACTCCCTGGTTGGAAGCTCCGTCTTCATCCTGCATCAATCCGTAATATTCCGGACGGTAAAGGAAACCTACGATATCGGCATCCTGCTCGATTGCACCCGATTCACGAAGATCGGAGAGCATTGGCCGTTTATCACCACCACGCGTTTCAACTGAACGACTCAGCTGCGAAAGCGCGATAATCGGAATGTTCAACTCTTTGGCGATTTCTTTGATGGAACGAGAGATCGTTGAGATTTCCTGCTCACGATTCCCGACACCTTTTCCACCACCGGCCGACATCAGCTGTAAGTAGTCAATGATCACCATCTGAATGTCGTATTGCATTTTCAAACGACGACATTTTGCCCTTAAGTCGAAAACCGACAAACCGGGTGTGTCATCAATATAAATCGGAGCTGTGGAAAGTTTTGTGATTCGTGTATATAATTGCTGAAACTCGTGTTCTTCGAGCTTTCCTTTTCTGAGTTTTTCGGCACTGATGCGGGATTCGCTTGAAATCAAACGTTTCACCAATTGCACTGATGACATCTCAAGTGAGAATACGGCGACGCCCATGTTGTAATCGACGGCTGTATTTCGCGCCATTGAGAGTACGAAAGCTGTTTTTCCCATTGCTGGACGAGCTGCAATTACGATCATATCCGAACGCTGCCAGCCAGAAGTCAATTCGTCGAGTTTGCGGAATCCGGTTGGAACGCCCGATAAACCATCGCTGTTTTTGGCGGCTTGTTCGATTTCGTTGATTGCCTCCATTACCACCGATTGCATCGTCGAAATGGCTTTTTTCATGTTGTTTTCGGCAATTCCGAACAACTGTCCTTCGGCTTTGGTCAGCAATTCAAACACGTCGGTCGTTTCTTCGTACGCATCGCGTAAAGTTTCCGAACACATGCGGATGATCTCACGTTGAATGTATTTTTGAGAAATAATCCGCGCGTGGTATTCAACGTGCGCCGACGAAGCAACCCGTTGCGTGAGCGATGAAATGTAAACGGCACCACCGGCCACTTCCAATTCGCCTTTGTCTTTGAGTTTATGGGTTACGGTGAGCAGGTCAATCGGATTGGATGTTCCGAAAAGTTCACGAATTGCTCCGTAGATGTATTGGTGTTTCGGATCATAGAAACTTTCCGTCGACAACATATCGATGGTATCCGTTACCGCATTCTTTTCCAACATCATGGCACCTAAAACGGCCTGTTCCAAATCAGTCGCATGCGGCGGAATACGCCCCATATCAGCCGCTAACGGAAGAATAGTGTTTTTGGTTCGCGCGCCTACGCGACGCGTATTATTGCCTGATTGTTGTTCATCCATGGTGCAAAGATACAATATCGTATTTCCATGAAGGAACGAAATATTGTTTTTTAGTTACGAAGATGAAATGAACACGTTTTGAACATTACACCGGTTTCCCCGATTTCACCAATTGCATGATTTCCCCGATCCGGGTTTCAAAAACCGTCGTTTCTACCGGAACCACAACCTGTTCGAACAATTCAATCAATTCCTGCGAATGAACAGCCGATTTTTGGGTGGCAAATTCGAAATAGGAAAATTTCACCCACAATATTGCTTTCAAGTGCGTTTGATCGGCATTCCACATCAGCATTTCAGCTGTCAACGCGCGTTCGGAATATTCGATCAATTTGGTTTCAATCACCACTTCTTCGGCCACCATTGCGGGTTTGAGATACGCGATTTGATTGGATGCAACCACCCAGGCACAACCTGTTTTTTTGAGCTGGGTAAAAATATCGAGGTTGTAATGCTCGGTCAAATGATCTTCGCGGGCGTTGAAAAAATAGTCGAGGAAACGACCGTTATTGAGGTGATTAAACGGATCGCAGTCCTGGAATCTGATTTTCACGCGTGATGTTGGTTTCTTTTCCATAATTTGGTTTTATTTCATACCAATCGGTATTTGTTTGAATAAAAAAATGCTATTGTCGTTTTAGTTGTTCGATCATTTCATCGATCATGTTGAGGATATTCTGTAAATAACTCTGATCGTCGTTGAGCATCGAAAGGTAAACGCCACCTTCGATCATTGCATAGATGTTTCCGGCTAATAAAGATGCGTCGGTTTCCGGCTTCACCTGCTGATGTTCAATTCCTTTTTCAATAATCCGAATGAGGTTACCAATCAATCGTGCTGCGGTTTCCTTGGCTGCCTGGTACAGCAACGGATTCACGTGCTGCGCATCCACGCCGACATTCAGTAACGGACAACCACCCCGGACTTTACTCCATTCAAAATACGTGCGGTAAAATCCGGTGATCGCGTATAATTTATCAATGGCGTTGGTGGCAGATTTAATTCCTTCCGCCATGGGACTCAGCACAAACTCGATGTTTTTGTAAAAGGCTTTCAGCGCGAGGTCTTCTTTGTTTTTGAAGTTGCAGTAAATAGCGCCTTTGGTTAATTGAGTGATTTCAGTGATATCCGAAAGACTGGTACCGATGTAGCCTTTTCTGTTGAAAAGCGGGGCCACACGATCCAAAATGTATTCTTCCGTTGTTTGATTTACCTCTTTCACCGGGATATTTTTTTGGTAAAGATAAAGCAAATACCGATCGGTATTTAAGGTTTTTGTTTTTTTAATCTGAGATTTTACAAAAGTCTAATAATCAAGAGAAATCAAACTATCAATTCCAATCCCACCGGACAGTGGTCGGAACCATGAATTTCATTATGGATGGTAGAAGATTTTACCCTGCCGAGAAAGGATTCGCTGACCAAAAAGTAATCGATTCTCCAGCCAACGTTCTTCTCACGAGCGCCGCCGCGGTAACTCCACCAGGAATATTTCACCTCATCGCCGTTGTGAAACCTGAATGTATCGATCAGTCCGGAAGTATGGTAATTGTCCATTCCGTCCATTTCCTGCTGCATGTGTCCGGCCGATTTATTGTAATTGGCTTTTGGTCGCGCAAGGTCGATGGATTTATGAGCGACATTGAGGTCACCGCAAACAATCACCGGCTTTTTCGCCTCCAATCCTTTGAGGTATTTCAGAAAATCGGCATCCCATGTTTGGCGGTAGCCCAAACGCAGCAATTCGCTTCCTGAGTTGGGCGTATAAACCGTGATCAGGTAAAAATCGGCGTATTCCGCACAAATTACGCGGCCTTCATTATCATGTTCGGCAACTCCCATATCAAAGGTTACGCTGAGCGGCTCGATGTTGGATAAAATCGCGGTTCCTGAATACCCTTTTCGTTCGGCTTCATTGGCATAAACATATTTATAACCCAGTGGAGCAACGACTTCTTTAACCTGCTCTACTGTGGCTTTGGTTTCCTGCAGACAGATGATATCCATCCCAATTGACTGCATGTCGGTTATGAATGTTTTTCCGGCTATGGCCCGGATGCCGTTTACGTTGAACGATAGAATTTTCATAGTAAAACTGATTTGGAGGTAAATATAGCAGGAAATTGAAAATCACGCCTAAGGCGGACAAGTGTAAAATTGAAAAGATCAGAAGTAGACTTCGTTCCTCGGTCACTTCGGATTTAGGATTTAGCATTAATTTTACGGCATGAATGGTTTTGACCGGCAAACCTTGCACGATCTGGAATTTGTACAGATTCGCGAATGGTTGACAGCCTATAGTATTGGGGAAACAGCGCAGCAGCGATTGGCAGATCTTGAGCCTTCGAATGATTTTCCGTTGGTGGAACAGGCATTGTTGCGCGTGGCCGAATTTAAGACCATTCGCACAGATGGCGAGTCATTTCCTTCGCTGGATTTTGATGAGCTTTTGCCCGAAATCAGGTTGCTTCCCATCAAAAATGCTGTGTTACAACAGGAAGGTTTTGTGCGAATTGTCCGCGCTTCGGACCTGGTGAATTCCCTGCTTCATTTCTTTGATAAACGTTCGCTGGATTTCCCGGAGCTGACAGCTTTGCTAACCGATGTTTATCACACCCGCGAACTGATTGACTCCATCGAAAAGGTATTCGACCGCAAAGGCCAGATCAAGGATGATGCTTCGCCTGAACTAATGCGAATCCGGCAGCAAATTGGCGTTTTGCGCAACCAGATCAATCGCAATTTCGACAAAGAAATGCGGAAATGGCTGAAAGAAGGCATGCTGGGTGAAACCAAGGAAGCATTTGTGAACGAACGACGCGTACTAACAGTGATGTCGAGCCACAAGCGGAAAATCGGCGGATCAGTTGTGGGTTCGTCCAAAACAGGAAGTTTGACGTTTATCGAACCGGCAGTGAATGTTCCGCTAAATAACGAACTGGAACTTTCGCTCGACGATGAACGCAAGGAGATTTTCCGCATTTTGCAAGAACTAACACGTGAAATCGCGCACCATTTACCGTTGATTGAAGCTTATCAAATCCTTCTCACTGAATTAGATTTCATCAACGCCAAAACAAAACTGGCGCTGGAATTGAACGCAGTACTTCCGGGAATTGTTCGCCATACACGTATCGAACTGATCGACGCCTTCCACCCTATTTTATGGAAAACGAATAAACAGGCAGGAAAACCAACGCTTCCGCAAAGTTTGATTTTAGACCAAAACGGTCGGATGCTCGTGATTTCAGGTCCGAATGCCGGTGGAAAATCGATTACATTGAAAACAATCGGTTTGTTGCAAATCATGCTCCAGGCCGGATTGCTGGTTCCGGTTCATGAAAACAGTCAATTGTGCTTTTTTCAGCAGGTTTTGACCGATATCGGCGACAATCAATCCATCGAAAACGAGCTGAGTACTTATTCATACCGGTTGAAGCGGATGAAACATTTCCTACGAGTTGCCAACAAACGTACATTATTGTTATTGGATGAATTCGGTACCGGTTCAGATCCGGAATTGGGCGGCGCACTGGCGGAAGTGTTTTTTGAGGAATTGTACAAACGGAAAAGTTACGCAGTTATCACAACGCATTACGCGAATATCAAACTCAAAGCTGATCGTTTGCCGCAAGCAGTGAACGGTTGCATGTTATTCGACACAGAAACGCTCGAACCGTTGTACCGTTTCTCGATGGGCCAACCGGGAAGTTCGTTTACGTTTGAAGTCGCCCAAATGAATGGCATTCCGTTGAATTTAATCGAAGAAGCAAAAGGAAAGCTGGACGACAGTAAAGTCAACATGGACAAATTGCTTCATGAATTGAACCGGGAGAAATCGTACCTGGAACAATTGAACAAAGCGCACATTGAAGCCCAGGAATTAGCAGAAGCAGCGCGTTTGGATTATATTCAAAAGAAAGAGCGCTTCGAAGAACGTATGCGCGCGCAACAGGATGTGATCGAGAAAAACAACCTGTATCTCAATTCAGGGAAAAAGATGAAGCAATTTATTGACCGTTACCAAACCAAATCGCGCAAGAAGGACATCAATAATCCGTTGCTGGAAGATGTGAAAAAATACCTCCTGGTGGAAAAATCGAAGATCGAGGAAAGTAAACGCAAGGATGAACTGGTAAAACAAGCAGGAATTCCAGTAAAAAAACCGAAAAAGCAAAAACCGGGAGTTCCGGAGAAAGATCCCTATCAGCGCGATAAGATCGTGCTGGGTTCAACGGTGAAAATGATCGAGACGAAACAATCAGGGACGGTGGAAGAAATTAAAGGCCATTTATTGACAGTGGTTTTTGGGTTTATGCGATTGAAGGTGGAGCGTGAGAAATTGATGTGGGTGAAGTAATTGATCGTTCTACAGGCCAGTGACAATGGACTTCTTTGAAAAGTGTAAAATTCTAAAATTTGCCAATTTTAAATTTTTAGAATTTTAGAATTTTCTCCAGGAAATTTCGACTCAATTCCGTCCGGCCCCCCCCAAATTCCTCACCAAAATCACCGCCCCCCTAATTCACCGACTGAAACAACCGCTCTCTGTGCTTCGTTCCCCAAGCCTCCATCTCGGAAATTACATTTTTCAATGTCTTCCCATATTCAGTGATTTCATATTCAACCGTAATTGGTTTCGTATCACAAACAGTTCGCGTTATCAGCTGATTGATTTCCAATTCCTGCAATTCCTTCGACAGCATCTTCGCTCCGATTCCGTCAACAGCACGCATCAGATCCATGAACCGCACTTTATCTGTTAGGATCAACGTACCGATAATCTGGATTTTCCATTTTCCTGAAAGCAATTCCATTGTATCGCGAATTGCAAGCAGGTGTTTTGAGCATCCTGCGGGTTGATGTACTACCTTTTTCTCCATCGGGCTCATTTGTTTCTGTAAAGTTAAATCGTAAGCATCCTGTATTTACTATTAGTTTCCTCAAGGAAACTAGTTTCAAAAAGGAAATCAATAGCAAAAGTAAACTATCTATCCGATAGCTTTGCTCAAAAATTCAAACTCATGAAAAAAGACAACATTATTTATTGGATCTCAACCGGACTATTTGCAGCGATGATGAGCCTTTCGGCAACCATGTATTTTATTTCTCCGGAAATAAAAGCCAATTTCGACAGACTCGGTTTCCAGGACGCTTTTCGCATCGAATTAGGTGCCGCCAAACTATTGGGCGCATTGGTCTTAATTCTTCCTTTCTTGAAAGGAAACATCAAGGAATGGGCATATGCGGGATTTGGAATCACACTAATTTCGGCATTTATTCTTCACTTAAGTGTAGGCGATACTGTTGGAAACAGCGTTGCTCCACTGGTATTTTTGGGAATGTTGGTGCTTTCGCATTTTTATTATCACAAGAGAGGGAAACAAGCTGTAGTAGCTGGAAAGTAACATTTTAAGAAGAACTAATAAGAAAACGAGGTATTCAACTATCTCGTTTTTTTGTTTCAAACCGGAGTAATTACCCCAACCTCACCCGAAAACCGGCCGCAGAACTAAATACCATTTTCCGTACTCCAACCGGTGGACGACTGTCATAGAAAAAATTGTATTCCATCCGGATATCGAGGCGTTTAAGAACATGAAATCCAAGCGTATACTGTCCGGCAATACGAATATCATTCAAATCAGCCCAAAGCGGTTGCGCATAAGTTACAGCAGTAAACGAAAGCCCGTTTTTGCTTTCGATGAACCACGAAAGGTAATTGCTCCAGCGTAAACCCTGATTGATTACATGATCTGTTTGCAATTCTTCATATTCGTAAAAAGTCGACGTTCCCGCAAAACACCGCACGTTATTGGTATCCAGGAATTTCCAGCGAATGCCGGTTCCAACAAGCGAACGCACTTTCTGATTCAGCAACTGATTGTACTGAACCTGCGCATACGATTCCCATTTCCACGGGCTGTTAAACAAGCGATAAGCGTAGCGGAAATGCGACATTCCCGAGTTGGCATACACTTCATTTTTCCCACCGGTATAGACCAAATCAGACAACAAGAGGTAATAATGTCTCCTGGTTTTGTATTGCACTTTCGGTCTGAAATTGGCCGAATAAAGGAGCTTATTGTTTTGAATAGCTGAAAATCCAGCATCCAGGCTTCCGCTCCAACCGGCAGTATCGTCGTAAATACGTTTGTTTTCAATGTTGACAACCTGTGCCCTGACAATGACCGAATTTCCCCATACCAATAAAAAAAGAAAGAGAAGTGCTTTCATGGAGATCATTTAGGCGCTACGCGATACAGGAAATAGGCAATGATCCCAAACATCACATTCGGAATCCAAACGGCAGCAGCCGGAGGAAAACCAACTTTTATGGCCGCAACTGTGGTGACTTTCATCGCGAAAATGTAGACAAATACAAACACCAAACCGATAGCAATGTTGATCCCGATTCCGCCGCGTTTTTTTCTACTCGAAACCGAAACACCTATCAATGTCAAGACATACGTCGCAAACGGATACGATGTTCGCTGGTGCAACTCGATCTCAAACGTGGGAACCATCGGGTTTCCTTTTTTCTTTTCCTTTTCAATGAAATCGGTCAGTTCGGTGTAGGTCATCGCTTCAGCAATATTTTCGCGTTGCGCCAGCTCATCAATTTTAAAATGAAAGGTGGTGTCTTTAAAATGGCCTTCTATAATGGAATCATTCACGAATTGTAATTCCTTTTCGCCTATTTCATTGATAATTTCGGTTGGCGGTGTAACGATCCGGATGTAATAATCGGTCAATTGCCATTTGTTGGTTCCCGGGAATCCTTTGGCCGAACGAGCTCTGAAAAAACGAATCTGCTCTCCCTCGTCGTTGAATTTCTGAATTTCCAAATCATTGATTTGTTTGGCTTCGTCAATAAATACAGTGAAATGCACAAACTCATTTCCGGGAAATTCAGCCTGGTAATTTTCAACCGCCAAACGATCACGGTAATACCGTTCCTCAAAATCGAGGCGCACTTTATTGGAACGCGGAATCACAAAATGATTGAGGGCAAATGACATCATCGTCAACACAGTTGCTCCGATCATGTACGGTCGCAAAATACGCGTAAAGGGCTTGCCACTGTTGAGCATCGGGATGATCTCGGTTTCCTGCGCCATTTTTGCCGTGAACCAGATCACTGAAATAAAAACGATTAACGATGAGAACGTATTGCCGTAATAAACGAGGAAATTGACGTAATAATCGGTAATAATCGCCGACATCGGTGCTTCGTTATCTATGAATTCCGATAAACGCTCGGCCAGATCAAACACCATGGCAAGCAACATGATCACGCCCATCATAAAGAAGAAAGTCGTGAGAAATTTGCGTATGATGTATCGATCTAAAATTTTCAGCATGAGTCGGTTTCCTGATTAAATTCTGCGCCCGAGTTTCTGTACCTGCTCGTCTTTCCACGTGCGGAAAGTTCCGTCCAAAATACGACGTCGTGCCTCTTTTACCAACGCTAAATAAAAGGCTAAATTATGAATCGTGGCAATTTGAATGGCTAAATTCTCTTTGGCTTTTACCAAATGGTGCAAATAAGCTTTCGTGTAGACTTGGTCAACGTATGCTGTACCGGCAGAATCGAGCGGTGAAAAATCCATTTTCCACTTTTCGTTTTTGATATTGATCGTTCCTTCCCAGGTAAACAACATTCCATGGCGTGCATTGCGCGATGGCATTACACAATCGAACATATCAACTCCCAACGCAATGGCTTCCAGAATATTGACCGGTGTTCCAACCCCCATGAGGTAACGCGGTTTTTCCGTAGGTAAAGTAGAACACACCAAATCGGTCATGCTGTACAAATCTTCATCCGGTTCACCAACTGATAATCCACCAATAGCGTTTCCAACTGCTCCCTGTTCGGCAATAAATTCCGCCGATTGTTTGCGTAAATCCGGATAAACACTTCCCTGAACAATCGGGAACAGCATCTGGTTGTGTCCGTACTTCGATTCGGTTTTATCCATTTGAGCAATACAACGTTTCAGCCAGCGATGAGTCATGTGCATGGAACGCTGTGCGTAATCGTAATCACATGGGTACGGCGTACATTCATCAAATGCCATGATAATATCGGCACCGATGGTTCGTTGAATATCAATGGCATATTCGGGTGTAAAGAAATGGTAACTTCCGTTGATATGCGACTGAAAACGAACGCCTTCTTCGGTGATTTTTCGGGAACCGGCCAGTGAATAAACCTGGTAACCGCCACTATCCGTCAAAATCGGACGTTCCCACCCCATAAACTGGTGCAATCCTCCGGCTGCTTCCATCACTTCTATTCCTGGTCGCATGTACAAATGATACGTGTTCCCGAGAATAATTTGTGCGTTCACATCGTCGCGCAATTCTTGCTGGTGCACACCTTTCACGGTACCTTGCGTACCTACCGGCATAAAAATGGGTGTTTCAATGGCACCGTGATCTGTTTGGAGTATTCCTGCTCTCGCTTTTGACCGCGGATCTGTGTGCTTTAGCTCAAAGTGCATAAATGTGTTGAAAAATAAACGCTGCAAAGATAAGTGGATTTCAGAAAGCGCCCCATCTTTGTGGTTTTAGAAGTGTTTTTCATGAAGATCATACCGGAATTACAGGACCCGTTTGCCTTTTACACCTTTTGGATATTCGCCGGCGTGGTATTTCTGCAGTTGGTTTACGTCATTTTGTTCTTCGGAAGACTGGCTTTTAAGAAAATGAATCCGCCGAATCCGAACCTACCACCGTTATCGGTTGTGATCGCTGCGCGCAATGAATCGGACAATTTATATGAAAATCTCCCAAGGATTCTCACACAGGATTACCCGCAGTTTGAAGTTGTGGTGGTCAATCACCAGTCGATCGATGATTCACGGCATTTATTAAGTGCACTTCAACGCGAGTACAAAAACCTGGTGGTGATGGAGTTGGAGAAAAGCAAACACCTGCTGGCAAGTAAAAAATTGCCACTCACACTAGGGATCAAAAAAGCACAGCACGAACATTTGGTACTCACCGATGCCGATTGTAGTCCGGCGAGTGATCAATGGCTGCGCCTTATGGCCGGGCAATTTTCCGAAAAGAAAGAAATTGTTCTCGGTTACGGCCCTTACAAAGCTGAACCCGGATTCCTGAACAAAATTATCCGCTTCGATACCACGATGATTGCTGTTCATTATTTCAGTATGGTACTCATGCGCGCTCCGTATATGGGCGTAGGACGAAACATGGCGTATACCAAAACGGTTTTCAATTCGACTCATGGTTTCAAATCACACTACGCAGTTTCTTCCGGCGACGATGATTTATTTGTCCAGGAAGCAGCCAAAAAACGTAACTATACGATTCAGTTAGCTCCAGACAGTTATATGTTTAGCGACGCCAAAACTACCTGGGAAACATTCGTGATGCAGAAGGCGCGTCACTATAGTACTTCGCCCCGTTACAAGGTTTTCAAAAAACTATTGTTAGGAATCTACCCGCTCACCATGTTATTACTAGTGCTTTCCTTTGTTATTTTGATGCTTCAACCGGAATGGAGACTACATGCGGGAATTGGTTTTGGACTGGTTTTTGTAATTAAGTGGTGGTTATTGGGGAAATGTTTTCAGCGGCTTAAATCGTCGGGATTCATTGCTATGCTGCCATTTTTAGACTTATTGTATGTACTCATCACTCCGTTTTTTTATTATTCAACGCTTCAAAAAGGATCTTCGAAATGGAAGTAGGTGAACATTTATCCGATAAAGCAAAAGTTGACCTTGTGTTGGTTGATGCTGCGCGCAATGGCGATCAGGCTGCGTTTGCCTCGCTGATGGAGCGTTATCGGGAGTCGATCTACTTCATGATGATGAAAATGGTGCGCAATTCAGACGATGCCGATGATTTGACGATTGAGGCTTTCGGAAAGGCATTCAGCCGGCTGGATCAATATTCACCAAGTTTCGCATTCAGTACCTGGCTTTTTAAGATCGCTTCGAATAACTGCATTGATTTTATCCGCAAAAAACGCATCAAACTCACGTCAATGGACACGGGCTACACCAACGAAGACGGTGAGAGCATTCGTATCGACGCCAAATCACAAACCCGCGACCCGGAAGAAACGATCATTCACAACCAGAAAGTGAAGCACATGCGTCAGCTGGTAAGTAAACTGAAGCCTCGCTACCGCGAATTGATCGAGAAACGGTATTTTGAGGAATTGAGTTACGAAGAAATTGCCGAAGAACTCAGCCTTCCGCTCGGAACGGTAAAAGCACAATTGTTTCGCGCACGTGATTTCTTAGCACAGATGATGGAGCAAACGAAGGACACAATCTAATTTTGAATGCTGAATTTTTAATGTTGAATTAGGTTTTTCCTAAGCTTTTAGAGAACGGGAATCCTTACTTCTTCGAAGAATCAATTAATTCAACATTAAGCATTCAAAATTCAACACTATTCCTCTCCCTGATAAAACCCATCCAACAACGATTGGTATTTCTCAATGATGATTTTGCGTTTAAGCTTCAGCGTCGGGGTCAACTCACCGGTATCAATGGCGAATTCATTTTCCAGCAATGCGAATTTTTTGATCTTTTCCCAGCTTCCATAGAGTTCGTTGTATTTGTCTACTTCTTTTTGGAATAAATCAACAATCTCCGGTGTACGCAATAATTCACCATAAGGAAGATCTGCATTGACGTTATGGGCTCTCGCCCAATCAATGAGCACTGCTTTGGGAGGAACGATTAAGGCTGCGGGGAATTTTTGGTTTTCACCTACCACCATCATTTGTTCAATGAAGCGTGATTCCTTGAATTTATTCTCCATCGCTTGCGGCACAATGTATTTTCCGCCCGATGTTTTAAAAATTTCTTTCTTGCGATCAGTGATTTTCAGGAATTGCTCATCAACCCATGTACCAATATCACCGGTGTGAAACCAGCCTTGCGCATCAATGACTTCAGCTGTTTTATCGGGAAGATTATAATAACCCATCATTACATTCGGTCCTTTTACCAGGATTTCGCCGTCCTCGGCCAGTTTCACTTTCACACCTTCAATCAGTGGACCTACCGTTCCGATCCGAATACCACGTTTTAGACAATTCACAGAAATCACAGGTGATGTTTCCGTGAGTCCGTAACCTTCCAGGATATTGATTCCGGCGGCCAGGAAAATTTGAGCCAACCGCGGTTGTAACGCGGCACTTCCTGAGGCAACGGCTCTTACGCGACCGCCCAGCGCTTCTTTCCACTTGGAAAAGATCAATTTCCGGGCAATCGCCAGTTTGAATTTATACCACGCTGATTTTCCTTTCACATCGTATTGTTCAGCCACACGAATCGCCCAGAAAAACAGGAAGCGTTTAATTCCTTTTAATTCATAACCTTTCGCCATGATGCGGTCGAACACTTTCTCCAGCAACCGCGGAACAGCCGTAAACACTTCAGGTTTTACCTCACGGATATTATCCCCGATCGTATCCATTGATTCGGCAAAATGTATGGATGAACCCTGATACATATATAAATAGTGTAGCATGCGTTCGTAAACATGGCACGCCGGTAGAAAAGTCAATACATTCGAATGCTGGTCGGCGGGAATCGTGTAAGAACAAGCCAGCACATTAGAGATCAGGTTATTGTGCGACAACATGACACCTTTCGGTTTACCTGTGGTTCCTGAAGTATAAATTATAGTTGCCATGTCTTCATTGCGGACATTGGCTTTAAGTGCAGTGATTTGTGAAGTAGAAATATTGGTACCTTCTTCAAGAATTGATTTGTAATGTGGAATATTATCTACCTCATCAAAGCAAAATAGCGATTCCAGGGCTGGGATTTCTTCCCGGATTCCCCAAATCATTTCATAAAGGTCTTTTGTGCCTATAAAACCGAATCGAATTCCGGCATCATTAAAGATATGTTTATAGTCAGCTTCGGATATATTCGGATAAACCGGAACGACAACTCCACCAATTTGTAAAATGGCGATATCCATCAGGTTCCATTCTACCCTATTGGGAGATACAATTGCCACTTTTTGTCCTGGAGTCACTCCTAAGGCTACCAATCCGCGTGATAACGCATTGACCTGCTCTAAAAATGATTGTGTTGACATAGGAATCCATTCACCTTCTTTCTTAGTCACAAACATTCCTTTGTTGGGGAAAGCACTCAACTGATGATATGGAATATCGAATAACCGCTTCACTTGATTCATATCCGTCTCTATAGTCCTCACAATATATGTATTAAAAATTAGCCAAAGATGTCGAAATATTCATTGAAAAGCATAGTTTGTTTTTTTACTTCGTCACATTCATCCGTACCGATGTATTTTTAGGGTGTGGGAAAATAGTTTTCTAAAAATGCGGTCAAGCGCAAGTCGGTCAACTAGTTGGAAAGTTAAAAACGATTTTGGTTTGCGTTTGGTCGCCTAACGATTTTTGGTTTGTTTAAAAAGGTTCGTTTGCCGACGAGCCTTTTTTATTGGTACATGGCACCAATAAAAAAGGCCCGGGGAGCACCCCAAGCCTACACGGATACAATCAATATCATTCCGATGTATACCGTTCCCGGCCACGGATAAACACCTTAAACGCGTAATTCGATTCAAACTCGTCGCGAATGCGGAAAGGAAACGCCAAAATTACAAACGTCGCTTCCTTGCCTTTTTCCAATGTTCCGATGCGCGATTCCTGGAAACTGGCGTACGCCGGCCAAATGGTCATTCCACGTAAACATTCTTCTTCGGTAAGGGCTTCTTCGGGTAAAAATCCGCCAATCGGTTCGCCATCGGCATTGGTGCGATTTACCGCCGCCTGAATCGTCAGGTACGGATTGGTCAATTCAACCGGGAAATCGGTTCCCAACGCCAGCATACCAGTTTGGTTGAGCAATGATTTGTAGGCATAAGCACCTTTCAACCGTTCTGTACCCAATCGTTGTTCAGCCCAGCGCTGATCACTCACTGCGTGCGTTGGCTGCACAGACGGGAAAGCGCCTGTTGTAGCAAACAATTCAAAATCATTCGGATCCACAACTTGCGCGTGTTCTATCCGCCAGCGGTGATCTGCGTTGCGTTCACGGATTTGCACTAATAAGTCCAGTACCAGCCGGTTGGTTGAATCGCCGATGGCATGAATGTTTACCTGGTAACCAATCGATTCGGCAATCAGGGCAATGCGCTGCAAATCTTCGGGTGAAGTCGTCAATAATCCATGCGAATGTACATCATCCGCATAAGGTTGCTTCAGCAACGCTCCGTGAGATCCCAAAGCGCCGTCGCCCATGACTTTAAAGGAGCGAACAATCAGGTTTTTGTGTTTGATCTTTCCGCTTTTTCGTGCAAAAGCTATGTTTTCCTCAGTGGGATAAAGCATCACGTACAAATCCAAATGCAATTTGTTCTGATCAACCATACGCTTTAACAGCTGATAATCTTTTTGTTCTACTCCGGCTTCATGTACGCCAGTGATGCCATACTGCAGCAGTTCCTGCTGTACGGTTTGTAAACTGGCCGCCAGGTCTTTTCTCGGGAAATCAGGAAAACGCTTCGATACCAGTTCGATGGCATTGTCGAGCAACAATCCGGTACAACGACCTTCAGTAACAGATATACTTCCTCCGGCAACATGTGTTTCGGGAGTAATTTCTGCTAAATCCAGTGCTTTTTGGTTCACCAATGCCGCATGGCCGTCAATACGGTGCAACAATACCGGAACATTCGGGAACAATTCGTTTAAACGGTCATTGGTCGGCAACATATCAGTTCCCCACAAAGACTGATCCCAACCACGGCCGATGATAAAACCGGAAGGATTTGCCTGGCTGTATTTTTCGACGCGAACCACCAATTCATTAAATGATTTACAGCCTACTAAATCAACCGAAAGCAATTGCCGGGCATAACTCATCATGTGACCGTGTGAATCTGTTAATCCCGGAAAAACGTCTTTTTTGCCGGCATCGATGTATTCATCCGCGCTGTATTTATTGAGGATTTGCCGTTCGGGACCAACTTCCACGATTTTACCATCCTTGATTGCCATGGCTTCCTCGATGGAGTTTTCGTCGTTCATTGTATGAATCCGCGCATTGTGGATCACCAAATCAACCGATTTTCCTTTCATGCAGGAAAACATACTCAATGCGAGCAGGAATGGTAAACAATATTTCATCTTACAAATTTTTATTGAAAACAGTAGCGCTTGCCTGGGCCGTTGGCATGATCACCAAATCGCTGATCGTTACATTCGGAGGGCAATTGCACACATAGAAAATCGCATCGGCAACATCGTTTGCACTCAACGGTTGAAAACCTTTGTACACGCTGTTAGCCGTTTCTTCATCACCTTTGAAACGCACGATGGAAAATTCCGTTTCAGCCGCTCCGGGAGCTATATTACTTACTTTGATCCCGAAATTGACCAAATCCAGGCGCATGGAACGCGAAAGTGCATCTACCGCATGTTTGGTGGCGCAATAAACATTTCCACCTGCGTAGACTTCTTTTCCGGCTATACTCGCCACGTTCACAATATGTCCTGAACCATTAGCTTTCAGTAACGGGATAATTGCTTTCGACACATACAATAATCCTTTGATATTGGTATCGATCATGCGTTCCCAATCGTCGGTAACGGCTTCATCAAGCGGGCCACGGCCAACCGCCAATCCGGCATTGTTGACCACAACGGTTAAATCACGAACAATATCTTCGCTCAACGAGCCAATCGCTGTGATAACTTCCGTTTCGTTCCGGACATCGAAATGCAGGATTTCTACCCGGTTGGAAGTTGTTTTCAATTGTTGTTGCAGGTTTTTCAACCGGTCTAATCTTCGGCCGGTGAGCACCAAATCCCAACCTTCATTCGCAAAACGAATCGCAGTGGCTTCACCGAATCCGGCAGTAGCGCCTGTTATGAGGGCAACTTTTCCCATGTTTCTGTTGGTTTTGTTTTTCTAAAAAGTAACGCCGCAGCTAAAAAAATAGCCAGGTAAGCCGGAATACGGTACCGCACCATTGCACCGAGCACAGGTGTTATCCAACCGATTAACAGCAAGAGACAAACTGCAAATAAAAGCAATGAAACTACCTGTAATTTGGTTTGTTTTGCGGCTGATTTCCAAAAGCTGAACGCATAGAATGCCCAACCGAACAACACAATGGTTTCTACAACTGCGAAGTATTTTAACCAGCCTCCCGGGTCACCGAAAAACGGACGAAAAGCAGCATTGATCAATGCTTCCGGAATGTTTCGTGCCAGCTGGGCAGACGATGAACCAATAGATGTGACCGGAATATAACTTGTGCAGCCATTTGACCGGAAGTACATAAACCATGCTTTTTTATTGGGTTGAAGTGTTACATCTTCAAACGGGAGTGCTTTTCCGAGCGCTACTTTTTTCGCATGCAACGGCCGCTTTAAAAACACCGAATCGTCTTCAGTGATGCTTAGGTATTTAAACTGATCAGGGCGAAAGAAATAGAAACAACTATCGGCATAAGCATGAATTCCTCCTTTACCAATATTAACGAAATCAAATTGTTTGCGGGTGAGGTAAAATACACCTTTTTCGCGTGGAGCCGGCAGGAAAGTCAATACAGTTATAAAAACAACAAACATCGCTGAAAAAGCCAGCCAAATTCGGTTTTTAAACACTTTTACCGTTAACACATACAGGATAATCGCAGGTATCAGGCATACTAACACATAGGGCTTAAAAGCAGTGAGCAGGATCAATCCAATTATCCAGCGCCAGATGCGACCTGTATTTCCAAGATCTCCGAACCATGCTCTTATTACCAGGCACAATCCAACAATCATGAGTGGTTCCTTGAGCATACTTCCTGTCCAGAAGACCAAACTCGGCAGTAAAACCAACGCATACCAAAACCGGCGTTTCGGGAAAGAAACAACTGTTGAAAATGTCAGGTACAATTCGCGAAAACCTAGCAATGATAAAAACCCTAATACAACCACATGCAGGTATACATTGCCGTTTGACAGGAAATAAAGCAAACTGTTAACGCGGATGACGTTTTTGGAATCGTTGATCAGGGTCAAATCACCGCTACTCCAATGTGTTGTTGCACTGAGATAATGATCGATCATCGACTGCGTTTCCATTCCCGCTAAAAACCGCAGATAATCCGTAAATGACTCATGAGCGACCTGGTTAAGCAACGCGCTTTCGCGCATGAATGCTTCCGGATCGGCAGTTAACGTTCCCGAACCGTAATATTCCGAGTAAACGATCAGAAAGAGCCAGCCTGCAGCCAATTTAATTCCCCAGGCGAGTAACAGGTCGTATTTCAACAAACCGTCGGTAGTGCGCTTCCAAAGTATCCAGGCGCCGATCAATAAGAGCAGAAAAATGACCATTGTGGTCCGAAAGTAATCACTATTTCAGAAATACAGAGCGAATCCGGGAAGTTTAATCCACAGGATTTTCCAGCTTATTCAAAAAAGAAGGAGGATATTTTACAACGATCCTCCAACTTGAGCATTTAATATAAAAGAGTCAATATTCCTATGCCAAATCAGCGCTTTCAATCAATGTCAAACTCACTGAACTGGAACCACTGGCCTTAAATCCGGCCTTAATGATGTTTAAAAACGCATCAAAATCAGCTGTTGATTTGAATACCTGGCAACCTGCCGACCATTTGTCTACATTTTCGGAATTGGTTCCCGCATGATGAATATTGATGCCGTAAATACCCGTAGTCGTTGTGGTTTCGTCGTACTTATTGTCTTTGTTCTTATCACGGTATACAGTGATGTTTTTAGCCTGTACCAAGGCGTCGTATTGGCCTTTGTGTTTACCCATTTTGTGAGAACCTTTGTACTGACCAGGCTTTACGCGTGCCACTCCGGATGAATTTCCGTCTCCGTTAGCGTCCTTTACCCAGTAGGTTCCCGGATCGGTTGTAATCGGCCATGAGTGGAACATCCAGTTTCCTCCGGTTTTGTAACTCAACGTCATAAAATCATCAAACTTATTGGTTACCGCATCATTATCGGATGTGCGAACCGCTACCAGGTTGAAATTATAATCACCGTTTTCAAACCATTGATATCCTTTTGCCTTTACGGCAGCTGCAATTTGATCTTTTGTCATCGTAAATGAATTTAAGAGTTAATCGGGCTATACCCAGTAAATAGTTTATGAGGACTAATATACTTTTTTTCCTGTAACCGTTTTTGCGCTTTTGAAAAACAGGTATTTATACGCGGTCCGGGTAACGGCATTTTGTATAGGTTTGTCATTAAACCGATATAATACTTCACTGATGAAAAAAAATGTACTCTACTTATCCCTCTTTTTAGGCGGAACTCTTGCTTTGCTTGCCAATTGCGGTGATGGCGAAAGTTCAACAACAGAAGTCACTCCCAGCGAAACAGGAACTGTTGCCCCGGATACACATTGCGTAACCGCTCCGGCCAGTTGGTTTAGCGGATCTTCAACTCCCGCTCCGAACGATTACGGACCATTTTCTGATACCGCTACCACAACCGATTGCGATTTTCATTTATGGTCATGGCAAAAATTTCTATCGCTAACCCGATCTGCTAACGGACGGGCTCCTTTTGAAGACTTGGTACAGGTAGACAATGATTTGAATAAATTAGGTAAAGAACTGACGCTGATCGACAGCAGCCAGGCAGGTTCAGCAGGAACGCTTTACGACAAAAACGGACGAGCTGTGCATTATTCTATTTACCTGAATCCGGAAATGTATGCGTTCCAGAAGAAAATGCTTCCAATTTTCAAGAAGAACCTTGATAGTTTACAGGCAAAAGGATTAGATACAATGAATTACCCGGTTGGATGCATTGAAATCAAAGCGGCATGGGTGTTCACATCGGCGTTGTCGAAGGCAGAACGAAAAAATTACTATATCTCGAAAGCAAACTTATACGGAAGCACCGTTGAAGTTGCGCTGATTGGTATGCATATCGTCGGGCGTGTAGACAAACATCCTGAATTGATTTGGGCGACGTTTGAACATGATGGCCTGGCACCTGATTACGATTGGAAAAACAAAGACACCAACCAGGTACTGAGCAAGAAAAGTTCCTTGTTTTACAAAGCGAATACAACCGCCAATAATTGCCCGATGAACAATGGAAAGACCAGTCCGGCAGGATTCACGAACATTTTCAATTTCTACAAATTGGGAATGCCGGAAAGCTATAACAACAGCGCCGTTCCTTCATCTCGCGATCTAACCAATAATGCCAACATTGAAGCATTGAACAAAAGTGTCATTTCCCAATTGGGCAAGATTAAATCTGTCTGGGCGCATTATTTCTACAAAGGTTCAGTTTGGTTAAACGACCCGGACGATTCCAATTTCCAACCAGGCGATGGTAACATCGGAAGCCTCACAAATACTTCGCTTCGCGGATCAAGAGCGATTGGCAATATTACGATGGAAACCTTTGTTCAAAATCAAAGTTCCACGAGTATCAACAGCGGTTCAATGAATTGCTTTGATTGTCACGGTACTTCTGACTTCAAAAATAACGTTGGATATAACCTTGCGTTGAGTCACTTGTTCATGAATGCACTTTTCAATTACGGACTTAAAACTCCCATCAAATCGGAATAAAAAAGAAACCACTTCACAACTATAATGAAGAAGCCGTCTGATTCGTCAGATGGCTTTTTTTATTACACTTATTTCGCAAAGTCAGGCAGTCGGTTCTGCATCGTGTTCCTTTAGTGTCCAGCCGTCAGTATTGATCGTCTCGATCCAATTACCAGTAATGGTTTTGCGAAACACCTGTACACCCAAACCGTAAAATTTTCCCATTGTTTGCTCGAATTCAGCCACTGTCATTTCGGGTGTTACTTCCAATTCACCTTCCGTGCGAACTGTTCTGCATTCGCCGATCGTCTTGGTGTTATACAACTTATTTTTCAATCCCGATGCTGTTCCGGGTTCGTGAAGCCTGGAAAAAAACTCAATTTTCAAATACCGAAATTCGGCGCTAAAAGCTTCCTGTAGCGATTGCAGCGTAAGTTCATCTTTGATGATCAGTTTCATGATGCCTTTATTCGTGAATAGTTAACAACGGCAATCCGGCATGGAAAGCCATTTGTTTGGTGTTTGGCTCGCGAAACAACCGTTCCAGTAGTGAATGCTCGCGTGGCATCATTACCAACACGTCTGCTTTTTGATCCCTCGCAAATGCCTTTATTCCTTCCACAATATCCTCATGTTCAATCTGATGAAAAGTATGCGGCACTTTTGCCAAAACATGATCTAAATGAACTCCGGCAATTGCTTCATCCATAGAAAGTGTGGAATACTGCTGCGGTGTTACATTCAGGATCAGCACTTTGGCATTGAATAATTCTGTCAATTTTACCAGCGGAGCCAACTGATCGTGCAGGTATTGGACCCGAGCATAATCGCTTGCGAGCACAATTTTTTTGATCGGGCGAAATACAACGTCTTTATCCACCATGAGTACCGGACAATTGGCCAAATGCATCATTTTAGTGGCCGCGCTGCCAAACAGACGTTCATCGAAGTAACTGGTTCCTTTCATGCCCATTACCACCAAATCAACACGATGTTCGTTCAGATACCGTTCTGTTTCTTCAACCGGACCGCCCTCAACGGCAATCGCCTCAATCTTCATCTCTTTTCCGTGAGTAGCAAGAATTTCTGCTTTCAGATGTTTCAGGCTATTCTCACTGGTTGCGTTTATATCGGCATATGAAGGCATTACAGCGGTTACATCGGCTACAAGTTCAGGAACAAAAAACGCATGAAGCAGCACCAATTTGGCTTTGGTCTTTTTTGCCAGCTCAACTGCGTAATGAACGGCACCTGTGGCACTTTCGGAAAAATCCGTCGGCACAAGAATAGTTTTAAAAAAATGTTCCATAATCTTATCTGTTAGAATTCAATTGGCATAACATCTATTCCGTTATGTAGGAATGATCAACATAGGAGCATTTCCGTGAAAGGCCATGCGTTTGGTTTCTGATCCAACCACCAGATTGTGTAAAAATGTATGCTCGTGCGGAACCATTGTCAGCACATCGATGCTGTATTTATCGATAAATTCATTCAACCCGTGCACGACGTCGCTGTCCTGGTATTGGTGAAACGTACGGCTTATTCCTTCCAGCGCATGGTCCAATACAACTCCAGCTGCAGCCTGGTCCGGATTTGGAACTTCGGCAGGATTCGTGGCAATGTGCAAAATGTAAACATGTGCATCGAGTGATTTCACCAACGATTTAAACGGTGCAAACACTTTTTCAGGATGCGGAATTGTCCGGTAATCACACGCTAGTGTAATGTGTTTGATTTCCTTGTATTTGGTTTGATTTCCCACAGCTAGTACCATGCAAGGCGAGTTACGCATGACGGAAACAGTAACACTGCCAAATAAATATTCATTGATAAAACCGCTTCCCTGCATTCCCATGACGATCAGATCTGCAGAACATTCTTTTGCAAACTCAATGATTTCCTCTTTTGGGAACCCGGGATTAAAATCATATGAAACCCGCGAAGTATCTCCGCCTAAACGACGAATGACATCTGCACGAAGTACCTCCATTCCTTCACGAATACCGTTTTCAACGTCATCAAGTGATGGCATGACAACTGTAACATCGGTAACAATTGTGGGAAGGTGATAAGTATGATAGAGAACAATTTTCGCATTTGTTTTTTTAGCGATCCCAACCGCATATTCGACCGCATTTGCGCCCTGATCGGATAAATCCGTGGGAATGAGAATGGTTTGAATAGTTGCTTCCATAACGACGTGTTTTTGTTGGATCAAAGTTCACTTTACAGTAGTACGTAAGGTATGACTTTCAACCGCTGAAACCTTGATTTTTATCATAAAAAAGGTTTTTTTAACCTTAATTAAAGTATAGTATCCTTAAAATGACTCACACAGATGTACAGATTTAGCGCTTCAGTCTAAGGCTGACAGCGTTAAATTGGGTAAAAACATATATTGTGTGGCAGCCAAAAATTATGCGAGTGCGTTAGCCGAGCCAAATCTGTGCATCTGTGAGAGAGTAAACACATCGGCTTTCTGTAGAAAATAATACATTGTTCAAAAAACAGGAAAACTCAGCCAACTACGTTGAAGGGAATAATTAACTTTGCGGCAAACATTTTTACCGATGAGTAGCACACTTCAACAAGTAGCAACAGTAGAACAAGCAGTAGAACTAGGTTTACGTACCGACGAATTTGAAATGATTCAGGAGATTTTAGGCCGCACGCCGAATTTCACCGAAACAGCCGTTTATTCCGTTATGTGGTCTGAACACTGCTCCTATAAAAATTCTATTTTCTGGTTGAAACAATTGCCGAAAGATGGTCCGCACATGCTGGTGAAAGCCGGTGAGGAAAATGCCGGATTGGTTGATTTGGGCGACGGAATCGGTTGTGTATTCAAAATCGAATCGCACAATCACCCGAGCGCTTTGGAGCCTTACCAAGGTGCGGCAACAGGTGTTGGCGGTATCAACCGCGATATTTTCACCATGGGCGCACGCCCGGTAGCGCAGCTCAATTCACTGCGTTTTGGTGATATCAAGGAAGACCGTACAAAATGGCTCGTGAAAGGTGTTGTGAAAGGAATCGGTGATTACGGAAATGCTTTCGGAATTCCGATCGTTGGCGGGGAAGTATTCTTCGACAAGTCATACAATCAGAATCCATTGGTGAATGCATTTTCTGCAGGAATCATCGACACGAAAAAAGTTATTTCTGCAAAAGCAAAAGGCCCCGGAAACCCGGTTTACATCGTTGGTTCTGCCACAGGTAAAGACGGAATCGCCGGTGCTGCTTTCGCATCAAAAGATATTACAGAAGAATCTGCCCAGGATCTACCATCGGTACAAGTGGGCGATCCGTTCATGGAAAAATTGCTTCTCGAAGCAACAATGGAATTGTCTATGACCGACGCAATTGTTGGAATGCAGGACATGGGAGCAGCAGGAATCACTTGTTCAACCTGTGAAATGAGCGCCGGTGGCGGTGTGGGAATGGAAATTCACCTCGACCGCGTTCCGACTCGTCAGGATAATATGTTGCCTTACGAAATCTTACTTTCCGAATCACAGGAACGAATGCTCGTTGTGATCCAAAAAGGAAAAGAAGACGTTGTAAAAGGCATTTTTGACAAATGGGATTTACACGCAGAAGAAATCGGAACAGTAACCGACGACGGACGTGTTCGCTACTACATGAACGGTGAATTGGTGGGCGATGTTCCTGCCGAATCATTGGTGTTGGGTGGTGGAGCTCCGCAATACCAGCGCGAGTATTCAGAACCTGCTTATTACCAGGAATACAAGAAATTCAACATTGATAACGTAAAACAACCGGACGATTTGAAAAAAGTGGCTTTCCATTTATTAAGTCAGCCGAATATAGCTTCAAAACGTTGGGTTTACGAACAATACGACTCCATGGTCGGAACCAAGACCATGTCGACCAACCGCCCTACAGATGCTGGAATTGTGCATTTGAAAGGAACGGAAAAAGCATTGGCAATGACCGTAGATTGCAACTCGCGCTACGTAAATGCCGACCCTGAAATCGGAACAGCAATCGCCGTTTCGGAAGCAGCTCGTAACATCGTTGTTTCGGGTGGTATTCCAAGTGCGATCACCAACTGTCTGAACTTCGGAAATCCATACAACCCGGAATCTTACTGGCAGTTTGTCGGCGCGATCAAAGGTATGTCGAAAGCCTGCCTGAAGTTTGAAACACCGGTTACGGGCGGAAATGTTTCGTTTTACAACCAATCGAACATCGGCGGAAAAGAAATTCCGGTATTCCCTACCCCAACCATCGGTATGATCGGTGTAATTCCGGATAAAACCAAAATTATGTCGCTCGATTTCAAACAAAAAGGCGATTTGATTTTTATCCTTGGCGATACCGTAAACGATATTTCTTCATCGGAATATTTGGTGACGTACCACGGAATTGAAGCTTCTCCGGCCCCGCATTTTGATTTGGAAAAAGAATTCATTTTGCAGGAAGCCGTAAAGGGCCTGATTGCTATGGAACTGATCAATGCAGCTCACGATTGCGCTGATGGCGGATTGTTTGTTTCATTGGTTGAAATGGCGATGCCACGCGGACTTGGATTTGATATCGTTACCGATTCGGAAGTACGCGAAGATGCATTCCTGTTTGGTGAAGCGCAAAGCCGCGTTGTGGTAAGTGTTCCTGAAGAAACCGAAGAAGAATTCATCGAATTCATGATGGGAAGCGGTGTAAGTTACACATTGCTCGGACACGTTACCAAAGGTAAAATGATGGTCGACGATGAGCATTTCGGGTTTATCTCCGAAGCGAAAGACATTTTCGACAACGCCTTGGGCAAACTGATCGAAGGTTAATTTCCGCACATGGAATTGATCGAACGTTATTTCCCCGATTTAACGGAACAGCAGCGCGCGCAGTTTTCGCAGCTCAAACCGCTCTACGAAGAATGGAACGCGCAAATCAATGTCATTTCCCGCAAGGATATGGATGACTTTTACGAGCGTCATGTGTTACATTCGCTCGCAATAGCAAAAATTATGTCGTTTGCCAACGGCTCATCGGTGCTGGATATTGGAACCGGTGGTGGTTTCCCTGGTATTCCACTGGCGATTTTATTCCCCGAAGTACAATTCCATTTGGTCGATTCCATCGGAAAAAAAATTAAAGTGGTGAACGAAGTCGCACAAGCACTTGGACTCACGAACGTACGCGCAACGCATGCACGAGCCGAAGATATCAAAGAACAATTTGACTTTATTGTGAGTCGCGCCGTAACCGCCATGCCCGCTTTTCTGCCATGGACCAAAGGCAAATTCCTGAAACAACACAAAAATCCGCTCAAAAACGGCATTTTATACCTTAAAGGTGGTGATTTGACCGAAGAACTGGCTCCTGTGAAACAACCCTTGAAGCTTCATTCGCTCAACAAATTCTTCTCAGAAGAGTTCTTTGAAACCAAAGCGGTTGTATATGTGGATATGAGCAAGTAAAGTTCTCATTCCTTTTACCTTTACAATATGAATCCCAAGGTCTTAGCCATTTCAGGAAGTACACGCAGTCATTCGGGCAATGGAATTATTCTACGTTCTGTCGCAGGACAATTCAGTGGTCAAGCTGATGTTGATTTGTTTGAAGCTATTGATTCGTTACCACATTTCAATCCGGAACTGGAAGGAGAATCGCTGCCTCCAACAGTTGCTGATTTTTACCGCCGGATCGAACAAGCCGATGCAATTCTTATTTGTACACCGGAATATGTTTTCAGCATGCCGGGAGTACTCAAAAACGCGTTGGAATGGACAGTCGCTACAACATTACTTTCACACAAACCAATAGCGTTTATTGTCGCTTCGAGTTCAGGTGTCAAAACCATGGAATCGCTTGATTTGGTATTGGAAACACTGAAGCAGGAACCTGTTCCGGATTCGCATAAATTGCTGGTGCAAAGCATTGGAACTAAAATTCTTCCCGACCGGAAAACAGTGGAGCCGGTTACCAACGAAACAATCAAAAAATTAGTTAACGCATTACTTGCCGATTGTAATTCTATTGATTAAATGGCTTGGAAATCGTAACATTGTTGCCGATTCAGCATTAACACAACCAATGGCAAACCCGGAATTAATTGAACAACACAACCGAAAGCAATCATTCGTGTTTCGCTCTAAGATGTGGATGCTCATTCTGAAACGGCTTGCTACCAACAGTTTTTCCGCCACACGCAGGCAATCCCGTAGAAACGCGCTGAATAATGCACCCGTTATTGCCGCATCGCACACCGAATTGTGGAACAAACACGACAACAAACACAACTGGATCCTTACCGCCGGAAAAATAGAAAACCTGCGCGTCGCCGTACAACGAATCAACGGATTAGAAATACCTTCCAACACCGTTTTCAGCTTTTGGAAACACATAGGAAACCCGAATTGGGGCAAAGGTTATGTTGTCGGAAGGGAAATCAGGGAAGGTTGTATCATTCCTACTAAAGCCGGTGGTTTGTGCCAATTGTCAAACGCGCTTTACGATGCGGCGCTCAATGCGAATTTTGAAATCGTCGAACGACACAAGCACACAAAAGTCGTAAAAGGATCTTTGGCCGAACAAAACCGCGACGCGACCGTGAAATGGAATTACATCGATCTGAGATTCAGGTCAGAATACGCTTTCCGGATCGAAGCCCGGTTGAGTGGAACAGAATTGATCGTGCAATTCAAAAGCTCAGGAAAAGCAACCGGTGAAAGTGATGATTCCTTTGTTTCTCAACCTGTAGCATCGATCAACGATTGTTTTTCGTGCGGAAATACCACCTGTTTCAAACATCCGACCGGAAAAGAAATCGAAGAACGCACCGGAATTACCGCTTTTCTGCTGGATGAAGCCTGGCCGGAATTTGACACTTATATTTCCGAAAACGCACAGAAATCGGACTTTTTTGCCGTTTCGGTCCATAACAGCAGGTTGATTAAATCGGCAAAATATCGCTGGAAAAGTGGCTCCAACCGGCCGCGGCCGATAAAAGCAACCAATTTTGCAGCGTTGAAGCGCTCCATACAACTACGTTTAGCCGCCAAACGCAGACAAAACCCGTTTCAGGTCGCATTAAAAGCCGACAATCTTCTTGCAAGGAAATTGGTTCAATCCGTTCCGGTCGACTGCACACATATCGTTATCTCACAGAATTTACTGCCAACCGCCTGGCAATCGGGCATATTGGGCGGACGAACGTTTGATGTACTGATGACAAGGCTTCCGATGGAAATATTGCATCAACAACTCGACGAGGCACATCAGCAACATCCGGAAAGCGCCACATTAAACGATTTCAGAGCACCGGAAATACTTGTGAAGAAAGAACAACTTGCGCTTAACCAGGCAAGAAAGATCATTACACCTCATCGCGCGATTGCTTCGGTTTTTACACATAAAACGATCTTACTTGATTGGAAAATCCCCCAAGTGAAATCTGTAGAAACTCCGGGAACCGAAATCTTATTTCCGGCTTCGGCATTGGGCAGAAAAGGCGCGTATGCCATGAAAAAACTGGCGCAGGAACTCGATCTTTCCATAACTGTCTTAGGCAAAGCAACCGAACGCGAAGGATTTTGGGAAACCGTGGATATCAAATCATTCCGCGGCTTGGAAAACGTTGGATTGATCGTTTATCCCACAACTGTTGAACACCAACCGCGTTTACTTTTAAAAGCGTTGGCGATGGACATTCCCATCATTACAACTCCGGCAGCAGGTTTACCCGAAAGCGAGTTGGTAACCATTGTACCTACGAATGATTACGAAGCGCTGAAAGAAGCTTTTTTGGCGTATCAAGCTGAGCAGAAGTGATAGCCAAGCATAAATTTGTATCTTTCTTCCGTCTATGGAATACCGCGAATATCCTCCGTCGGCTGAGCTGGCGCCGTTTGTAAAATGTTTTTGGTCATTGGAAAGTGATGATGAAGTACACGAACGCGAACGGATTTTCCCGGACGGAAGTATCGAACTCATTCTTCATTACCGTGATTTCTTCCGGAAATATGATGAGGCCGGAAATGCGGTCATTCAGCCAAGAAGTTTTTTTCATGGTCAGCTGAAACGTTATTTCGAACTGCAGCCAATGGGCAAAGTTGGTGTTTTCAGCGTTCGGTTCCATCCTGCTGGTTTACGACCGTTTGTACCGTTCAGCATTGATGAAATCACCGATCTCACCGCTCCAACAGCAAAAGCCTGGGAAGAGAAAGCTGCTCAACTGGAAACCGATTTGTTGGCAGCCGAAAGTACCGAACAGCGTATTGCTGTGATCGAAATATTTTTGCTCAGCCAATTGAATCGGGATCATGTTGATCCAACCGTTGAAAAGTGCGTTGAACAGATCATTGAGCAATCAGGCATTACAAGCGTCGACGAAATTGCCCAACAGCAGGCAATCGGTAAACGGGTATTGGAACGCCGGTTTCAGCAAAGTGTCGGACTTTCACCTAAATTGTTTGCCCGCATTGTTCGTTTTAATTACGCTTTGCAACTAATCGAAAAACGTGATTTCAGTAATTTCACGACCGTTGCTTACGAAGGTGGTTTTTACGATCAGGCCCATTTTATCAAGGATTTCTACGATTTCACCGGGTTGAATCCAAAACAATACTTCTCGGAAAACCTGGAAATGGTGCGTTTCTTCAACCTTGGTTAAACAACGACGCATTTTTACAATTTTGCCTGCAAACCGATTTGCACCTTTGCTGAAAATTGACAAGCATGAAAAAAATCGTTATCCCTTTTACTATTATTGCCTTGCTTGCAGCATGTGCAGCACAACCAACAGCCGAATCAACTGAATCGACCGAACCGACTTATGAAGCACACAAACAAGCTTCATGGTTATTAGGCCGTTGGGAAAACAAGTCTGATCAGGGAAATTTGTCTGAAGTCTGGGAAAAGAAAAACGATTCGATCTACATCGGAGCATCTTATTTTGAAATTGGCGGCGACACTGTTTTTAGTGAAAGCATCGAATTGATTGAAAAAGAAGGCGTCCTTAATTATGTTGTTACCATTGCCGATGCCGGACAAGGTCCAACAGCATTTAAACTGACAAAATCATCCGATTCCGAATTGGTATTTGAAAATCCTAAACACGATTTCCCACAAAAAATCACCTACAATCACAAAGGAGATTCGGTAATCGCCGTTATTTCAGGAAAACAACAAGGCAAACCGCATCAGGAAACATTTGCCATGAAAAAAGTCAATTGATATTGTATGTAGCTCGGGACGCATCCCAAGCCAAATTGTGTTTTAAACACAATTTTGGACAGGTTCGCGATAAATCGCGAACCCACACAATCCACATTGAACATCCAAAAGGTTGGTAATGATAAATCATGACCATCCACACACCCAACACCAAAATATACCAACAAAAAAGCCCTGACAATTATCGTCAGGGCTTTTCAAAGGTCATCCTTTTCAATTAATCTTCAATTCTGTATTTCTTGAAAAACGCATCCCAATCCCACAGAAAATTCCCCACAACCGCATCCATACGTTTTAAGAAAAGCGGATTAGGTGCCTGCATTCTGCGGAAATATTCATCCTGGTAATCATTGAGGTCGTATTTATAGAAAACCGCTTTCGACATAGCGTACACCATGTTTTTTGACGGGTGATTGATCCGTAACATGAATTTCTGATAATCACGCACCGTTTCTTCGGCCTCGGCAGCTGATGCCTGCATCATTTTGCCCAGTTTATCAAAAATCAGTTGCTCTACGCGCACTGCTTGTTCCACTTCAAACGTACTTTCTAAGTACGAAAGATTGGCTACCATGACAACCATCGAAAACTGACCGTTTTTTTCTTCCTGGATATTCGGTGAGGTTATGAATGCAGGATCTTCGTTGATCAATTGAGCAACTTCTCCAAAACCATTCTCTACCATCTCCAGAATCCCGTTCATGAAAACGTTAGCTAACTGATTGTCTGATAATTTCTTTTTTAATAATGATCCTAGCATAGGTTTACTACAATATCGTTCTTACAAAGATAGACGCAATTGTATCAGCCAATTAGCTCTGTATTACTGAAATGTTAACGAAGTTATCAACAGCTTCAGGAAAGCAAATCTGTTTATTTTACAGAAAAAGATACCGATAACGGTTTGTAACTAATTGAACGAAGCACCATTTGAAATGTATACATTTGAACAACTGCATCTCTCTTTATGAAACTGCCGGCAACCATTTCAGGAATTATCGCCTTTGCACTCACAGGCATATTTATTTGCAGTTGTAACAATCCTTCAGCGCCAGAGAAGTTAGTTCAATCTAAAGTAACTGACACAAAAGAGGTTATCAACGAAACCATTCCTTCAAACGCATTGGTAGAAGCAAGACTAGAAGCTCCCACAGTTGTAAAAGTTGCTTTTGCCGTAAGTGGAAAACTGGAAAAAGGAGAATTGACACTGGAACAGGGAACGCATTTCAAAAAAGGACAGCTCTTATACCAGATCAACAACAGGGAAGCATTCGCGGCATTAAATCGTGTAAAAACAGAACTGGCAACGCGTCTGGTACAACTCATGCCTGAGATTGAAACGCAATTTCCCACTGAAAAAAACAAATGGGTACGGTTTATGGAAGAATTGAAGCCGCAATTTTTAACTCCCTCGCTTCCTGCTTTCAAAACATCCAAAGAACGCTATTTGTTTAGCGAAAAAGGTTGTTTAACTGATTATTACCGCTTGTTGGAAATGGAAACCAACATGGCCAATTATTTCTACATTGCTCCGTTCGACGGTACGGTGATCGCCATTTTGGAACAGCCCGAAAATCAAATTCGGGCTGGAAAACCGATTGTGCACATTGCTAAAAAAGAAGCATTGCACGTGAAAAGTGAAATCCCTATTAATTTGCTGAATACCTTTATGAAGCAATCACCATTGGTTTGCACCGTTCAGGGTGATACCATCGGAAAAGCCGTTTACAAATCACGCAACGGTCTCATCAATGAAAGAACACAAAAAATGCGTTACTGGTTTGACCTGAAATTATTCCGGAAACGACCGGTTTTTCATGGAATGAAGGTTCAATTGGTAATTCCCGAAGCTCAGCAAACAGTAGCAGCAAAAGTACCATTAACAGCTCTGAAAGGTGAATCTGTTCAAGTGTTGCAGAATGGAAAACTGATAGAAAAACAAATTTACGTTGTGCAAAGCGATTCGGATTCGGCTTTTGTAAGCGGCCTTAAATCAGGTGAAAAAGTAGTTGTCACTTTTCAGCAATCTGTTGATCCGAAAGCGGTTTACAAATAGCGTTAGTGATCCAGGTTACACAACTCGAAACGATAATTACTTCCTGTGCGCTCAAAAGAACCTTCCAATTGCTGTGTCAATAAACTAATCAATTCCAATCCGAAACCTTCACTGTCTTCCGGTTTTGCCTTCCAGCTTCCTGTATCGCTAAACTCCAGTAACAAGTGGTTTTCATCCGGCTGCGCGAGCCGAATAAAGATTTCTTTTTTTTCATTGCCAACGAATGCGTGTTTCAAAGAATTTGTCATCAGTTCGTTGATCAGTAATCCAAGCGGAACAACTGTTTGTAATCCAATGCGTTTCACATCCGACTGAAAATAACAGTTGCTGTCTTTGTGTTCTTTTCCGTAAGAAGTCATGATTTCGTGTGATAAATCTTGCAGGTAACTATCAAAATCGATGGTCGACAATTCCTTTTCCTGGTACAACTTCTGGTGAATCAGCGACATACTCATAATACGGTTTACCGCTTCGGCAAAATGACGTTTAGTGTCTTTCGATTTCACCTCTTCCCCGTGCATGCGCAGCAAACTGATGATAATCTGCAGGTTGTTTTTCACCCGGTGATGAACCTCTTTTACCAACGTGGCATTTTCTTCGTTCCGTTTCAGAATAACCTGATTTTGCTCTCCAAGCTCCTGATTAAGAAGAATTAACTGTTTTTCGGCATACACCTGGAAAAGCAAATACTGATGCAACAGGTAACCGATCATAAACAATCCCAAGGCTACTTCCACCAGAACTCCGCCGGACTCAAATACGGAAACCGGGCGTTTGATCGGAATGTCCGAATTAAAAAAGTACACGAGATGAGCAAGGATTGCTATTCCATTTAAAATGAGAAAAAAAACACCTGTCTTTCGGTTCAAACCGATAAATGAAAAAATGGTGACTGAAACAACCCAGATGAATTCAGTGACATGTATCGAGTCCATTTCAATGAAAAGCGAAACGGCAATCAAGACACTTCCAGTAATGGAATACATCCAGAATACATCCTGGTAACGCTTGGTTTTGCGCAGGTAAATCAATCCGAGAAAGCCAACAAACGCAGCAATCAGGTAAATGACAAACGCCACCGGATGGATCACCATGAGTGTTGATGCCAACAAAGTGAACACCAACATACAAATCATCGACAATCGCCACGTAAGCAGGTATTTACCTCGATCTGTGTATTCGGTAAAGAAAGGTGTTTCAGGGCTGAAAAATCGCATAGCTAACCTGGTGGCTTTTATTCTTAATCAACAATCAATGGTCCAAGTTACTTAATTCAAAATGATAAACACTCTCTGACCGTTCAAATTTTCCTTCCAGCTGGCACGTCAGCAAATCAATGAGTTCCAATCCGAAACCATGTTCTTTTTTCGCGTTCAGCCAGTGGCCGTCATCCGAATATAGCATCGTAATCACATTATCCGATTGCTGGTTCAACTCAATATTAATCGTTCCCGAATGTGCTTCTGTAAATGCGTGTTTAATAGAGTTGGTCATCAGTTCATTCACCAGCAATCCGATCGGAACAATGGTCTTTAGCCCGATTCGATCTACAGAAGCCTGAATATTACAATTGTAACGGATCTCGTTTCCGGTCGACGTAATAATCTCATTGGAAAGCTGACGCAAATAACCTTCGAAGTCAATGTTCGATAACTCCTTTCCGCTATACAAATTCTGATGAATGAGCGACATGGCCATGATCCGGTTAATTGCTTCGCCGAAATGCTGTTTGGTTTCCCTGGATTTCACCTCACCTCTGTGCATCCGCAACAAACTCACAATAATCTGGAGGTTGTTTTTCACCCGGTGATGAATCTCTTTTACCAACACAATATTTTCTTCGTTCTTGCGGGTAATAATCTGATTCTGGTCCGCCAAACCTTCATTTGCAAGCTTTAGTTGTGTCTCAGCATGTTGTTGAAAAAGCAGGTATTGATGAAAAAAGTAACCAATCACAAAAAAGGCCGCGGCAATTTCTAAAAAGCTTCCAAGCAATTCCAGGTTGGTCTGCGGTTCCTGTACTTCGATATTTTTGTTCACCCGCAAGATAAAATGGGCCGCAACAGAAACCAGGTTAATAGCCATAATTACCATGACCATTTTCCGGTTCAACCCAATGTGAGCAAATATGATAATGGCAGTAATCCAGAAAAATTCCTGGTAATGAATCATTCCTGTATCCAACTGAAGCGTGGCTCCGATTAAAATTGTTGAGCTGATAGCGTAAACACAAAAAACCGGGGAATAACTCTTTCTCTGCTTCAAATAAATGACTGACGAAGAAATAATTAAAAATATTGTGAAATAGAGGCCTGCCATAACAGGATTAATGAACATTACAGCACCTGAAAGCACCAAAAACAAAATCCCAAAAGTCACGGAGATGCGCCAAATCAGGATATATTTCCCCTGATCGGTATACTGCGAATAATGTGAAATGTCAGGTGTAAAAAATCCCATCGCATTCATTTACATCCCGTAAGGAACGAAAAAAAGTGGGATTTACAACATCTGAACGATCATTTTCGTTTGCGGAAATAATTGTCGTTGTATTCAATCGGTGAAATATGCATCACTACCGTGTCGCCTTTGTAAAACAGCGGATAGTTTTGTTCCTTTTTATTGAACATCACATATTCGTATTCATCCAAAACAGGAAGTTGTGTATTGGAAAACTCGTATTTATCGAGCTTCTTGCCATTTTTATAGACAATCATTTCGCTCTTTTTCGTGATTTTCAACGTGTACTTATCCGGAACTTCAGACGGTTCTATTTTGGTTCCGTTATTAAACGAGCAAATAAAATCGTATTCGCCGATCAAAAAAGCCAAATCACCCGAAATAACCTGGTCGCGCTGAAAAGAAGCACTCACAAAAAACAAACCGATTACCGCGATCATACGCAACGGTTTCATCCAACTTTTTGATTTCATTACTTTGGGTTTTAAATCTGTTTTGTATCAAAAATACCGTTGTCTGATGAAAGAAACAAGCGCATCGCTTGAAAACGGCTGACTTAAAGTGTAAACCGCTCTCTTGGTTGAGCGATCCCTGCCAAAGGTGTTCTTAGCAGTATCTTTATTCCCGTAGTAGAAGTGTAAATAATTCCCACGAATGCACGAATTTCAGCTCGGCTAACGCACTCGCCTGATTTCATAAAATACATCCAATTTATTGCTAACTATTATAGAGCGCGTCCGTTAGGCGCGCAAAAAATTCGTGCATTCGTGGGAAAGAAAAAGTATGACATTCGATGGAACAGCCCATATTTCTGCCAAATGCGTGTCACTTCTTTATCCGCAATTACGTTTTAGTTATATTTGATATTCAAACTTACCTGTGAAAAACGCGTGGTTGTATTGTTTACTCGTGCTGTCTGTTCCGTTTTGGGGACATGGTCAGGATATTCACTGGTCGCATGTAAACCGGCAGCCACTTTATCAGAATCCCGGGAATACAGGCTTATTCGTGGGTGACATCCGAATTACCGGCAATTACAAAGATCAGTGGCGCCAGGTAAGTGTTCCTTTTTCAACGTTTGCAATAGCCGGCGATGCCAAGTGGAAAGCCAAAGATTTAAGCGGTGGTTTACTGTTTTTTTACGACCAAGTGGGCGATGGAACGTTCAAAACCTTCGAGCTGCAGGGTTCGGTTGCCAAACAACTGAAATTGAGTTCCGATTCGATGCATTGTCTTTCCGTGGGTTTGCAATTCGGGATGAATCACCGGCAGATGAACACGAACGCGTTTTACTTCGATAATCAATTCAATGGTATCAATTTCGATCCGACGCTTCCCAGCAACGAAGTCTTCGCCAACGATGCTCGCACCAATATTTCGGCAGCAACCGGAGCTGTTTATTCGTGGAATCGAACAGCCAACGAGAAACTAACCGCGGGAATTGCAGGATTTAACCTCAACAGGCCCAACCAGGGATTTTACGGACAAAAAATCCCCCGCGACAGGCGTCTGAGCGTGTTTGCCATTTACGAAAAACCAATCAATACCGACTGGACTATTTTACCCGGATTATCGTTTAATATGCAGGGGAAATACCGCGAGTTATTGGTCGGCGGACAAGGACGTTATACACTTGTTAACCGCCTGGGAACGTATCGTGCTGTCGACGGTGGAATCTGGTTCCGCAGCCGCGATGCGATTATCATTCGTGCCGGAGTTGCAATCCAAAACTGGTCGGTAGCGCTTAGTTATGACACTAATATTTCTAAACTTACACCTGCGAGTAACCTTCGCGGCGGTTTGGAGTTATCAGCACATTACATCATTACCCGGTTCAAGCCGAAAAACACCATTCACCGCGTATGTCCAGACTATATCTGATTGGTTTATTTTCGCTGCTTTCATGGGGAAGTATTGCTCAGAATGAATTGGGGAAATACCTCGAATTTGCTGATCAGCAATACCAGAAAGGCGATTACATCTACGCATTGACGTATTACGAAAAAGCGATGGAAATCGATTCCAATTCGGTGAGCATCCTCTGGAAATATGCCGAAACCCTGCGCGCTTACAAAGATTACCGCAAAGCTTCTTATTACTACGAAAAAGTCTATAACAAAGAAGAAGCAGCCATTTATCCGTATAGCTTGTTATACTGGGCGCTGATGGAAAAACAAAACGGCCATTATGCAGAAGCAATCGAATTGTTTAAACGCGCTAAAAAGAAATACGCTAAAAACAAAAAAGATTACACGTATCTCAAAACCAAGCGCGAACTCGAATCGTGTTTGTGGGCGCAATCTGCCTTGAAAGATACAATGGAGATCAACTCGCTGAAATTACCGGAAGGTTTAAACACTGTCAATTCGGAATTTGGCCATGGTTTTGTTGATTCGCTGTTTTTGCTTTCTTCGCTTCGGGCCGATTCGGTTGGCGGGAACGAGGAAATTTACGATCCGTCCTACACCAACCAATTGTATACCTTCCCCATTCATGATTCTACTTCGGTTTCGTTACAGGCCGAACGGATTCAGGCGCTTTCTCAAGCCGGATTTCACACAGGAAACGGAACTTTCAGCCTCGACGGAAAACGTTTTTATTTCAGTCAGTGTACCGGCGACGAAATGCAGTTCAATTGTCAAATCGCCGTTTCACGTTACAGCAATGGAAAATGGTCGAAACCGGAATTGCTGGGTGATATCATCAACGAACCCAATGCCAATACCACCATGCCTTCTATTGCTTTGTTCGAGAAAGAAGAAGTGCTGTTTTTCGCCTCCAATAAAGAAGACGGAAAAGGCGGAATGGATTTGTATTTCTCGACGATCAAAAACGACGGAAATCAATTCGGAAAAGTACGCGCCGTTCCGAAAGTAAATACCATCGATAATGAACTGGCGCCGTGGTATGATTCAAAAGAACAAAAACTTTACTTTGCTTCATCCTGGTGGAATGGATTTGGTGGTTATGACGTTCACTTTTCGCCGATGATCAACGGAAGTTTTGCCGAAGTGGTCAATGTTGGACTTCCATTCAATAGTCCGGCCAATGACCTGTATTACTTCGAAAAAGGCGATTCGGTGTTTGTTTCCAGTAACCGTCTGGGGGTGGAATACGCCAAAAACCCGACTTGCTGCAGCGACATTTTTGCTTACGCACCGCCGGTTGTGATCATTCCCGAAACCAAGATCGAAACACTCATCGACTTGAACAGACGATTACCGGTGACACTTTATTTCCACAACGACGTTCCTGATCCACGCTCGCATGAAACTACGACAAGAGTGAATTATACAGACAGTTACGACAATTACGTGGCGATGATTCCCGAATACAAAAAGGAATATGCCAAAGGCCTTTCAGGTGATCGTGTTATTGAAGCTGAAGAAGATATTGAAAGTTTTTTTACCGAATATGTGGAGCAAGGTGTGCGCGATTTACAATTGTTTAAAACCTTGTTGTACGAGGAACTTCAAAAAGGATTCCGTATTCGGATCAGTGTGCGCGGTTTTGCTAGTCCGCTGGCAAAAACTGACTACAACGTTGCGCTTACCAAACGACGGATCGCTTCATTGGCAAATCACCTCAAAGCATGTGATGGCGGCATTTTCGCTCCATACCTGGATGGAACTGCACTCAACGGCGGAAAGCTGGAAGTAGTCGGCGTTCCTTTCGGAGAATACACGGCCGACCAAATCACGAGCGATAATCCGAATGATTTGAAAAACTCGGTTTTCTCAAGAGCTGCCGCGCGTGAACGTAAGATCGAAATTCAAAGCGTAAGTTACCTCGACACCGATAGCCTGTTCTTTTTGGTAGATGTGGAACCTACTTCCATTGTTTTAGGGAAAATCAGTACAACTGCTTCGTTGAATAAAATATTTTCGGTGTACAACACAAGTGGTAATCCGCTAACGATCCAAAAAGTGGTGGTGCAAGATTCATTATTCCAGGCGCGGTTCAATCCGGTGATCGGTGTTTCTAAACGTAGTGAGATCACTATTTCTCCCGTAAAACCATTGCCTACCGGAATTTTCTCATTACCAATGGACCTTTATTTCGAAGGATTTGAAAAACCTATTCGGGTGATGATCCTCGGTGAAGGAACCAATTAGATTTCAGATTAACAGATTACAAATTGTAGATTACGTCCAATCTGTAATCTGCCAATTTGCAATCTGTTAATTTATATCTGTAATCTGATTTGACCCATCAAATATTCTCTAAATCCGCCTGGCGCATGCCGCCAAAGAACTTCACAATTTTTTCTCCCACACCGGGCACTTCCACATGAATGATGTAAACACCGCTCGATATCGGGATTCCATGTGAATTCTTCAAATCCCAATCGACCGAAGTGATCTGGTTATCCTTTTTAAAAGTGCGAACCAACTTACCGCTCACGTTGTAAATCGTAACCGTACATTGATCAGGCAGGTTCGTTATTTTCACACGATTGTCCAAACGCGAGCGTTCGTATTCAGAAAACGCGTAATACGGATTCGGAACCACATTGATCAGATCCAGCACACTAGCCAGTTGTTCCTGGTTCGCTGTGGTTGTTTTGATGTCATCCATACTCCAGCCATACATCGGTTTCCCACCGTTTAAGTTTGTTGCAACGCGATCTTTGTACTCGCGGTTGACATGTACATTGATCGTCACGTCGGTTTCACGTAAATCATGTCCCGGACTCAATACCGGATTGGCAATCCACATCAAACTCTCGAATAAATCACCGTAAGACGCTGTTGTAGCGGTTGTGTATTGATCATACACCCAATCGTTTGCACCATCGTAATAAGGAGTCGGTGTAAAAAAACCGCCATTTCCAACTTCAGTACCGAAAACATAAATCGGATGTTGTCCACCCATAACCGGAATGCCATTTTCATCAACGATAGTCTCGGTTGGATTCCATTTCATGTCAGCCCCGTTTTCACCACCAAGGAACGAATTCTCGCCAAATGCCAGGTGCAAACGTGCTCCGGTTTCCAGATCAATTGCATAACCCGGGAACCAGCTCATTCCCATCGTTTGGGTTACCTCGCTGGCATTGTATCCAGGATCATCCAATTTTCGACCGGCTTTATCAACTGATGGTGATTTACGCAATTCGCCCGGTTTTCCACCACCGGCATTCAGGTTTTCATCACGCCCGAGTTCAACAACCACACAACGTGTCCATTTTGATTGATCATTCGTAATAACCAGCTTAATACTTGGCAGGAACGAAATACTGGCCCGTGCACGTGATCCGGAGAACGAAGAAAAGTTCTCAGGGTACGCCAACGGCATAAAGTCACATTGGTAACCTGTTACACGGTGCGGTGCAATTCCACCACCCAATAATTTGCTGTATTGCTCCTTTACATCTTTTCCAACCTCGTCTCTATAACAGCACGGATTCAGATAATCCGGTGGTAAAGGATCGCATTCCGTGGCCTGATCGGGTGAATAAGTCCCCGTTCTGATCCAGTTGGTCGGGAATAGCTGCGCATCATCTTCTACGAACCGCAGCCATCGCTTTGACGAATCGGCAAATGTATACGAAGAAGAAATCGGATCAGTATATTTTAAAGTTTCATTACCTCCATTTCCGATAAAATAGTGTTGCTTCTGGTAAATCTGTACCGAAACACCCCATTTCGGGATCAGTTGTTCGTTGTCAATGGCAATCGTGGTTTCAGAACTTACCGAATCCAAGAGTTGTCCGTCTTTTTCATCGTATTGATAAATCACCCAACCAGCTGTATCGATATCAGAATAGTTGCGGAATTTACATTGGAAATACCCCCCCGCAAGATTCAGCGGATCAATCACTTTAACATTGATCGGCCCGCTGCCGTAATCGTATTCGGGATCTTCCATGTAGCCATTAGCGACAATTTCATTCTCGGATGCAGACGTCAAGCGCAAAGCATTATTTCCGTTTCCGAAACCGTCGAGTCGCGTGATTCGTGGCGTTTGACCGTAAGTTGCACTTTGAATGGTACCACCCAATTCAGGTGAAGGATTGTGCGGAACGGCCGCGGCGGCGATCAAAGGAGTTCCATCGGCATTGATGCGCGAACGCAGATACGGTTTTTTCTGACCATCCAGCTTTGTTGCATCGTTCGGGTCGTAATCCTTAAAATTGTTATAACCATAAGCTACTGCGAGGTAATAATAGCTTTTGTGATTCACCAGGGTTCGCGATCCGCTCGCAAACAAGTCTTCTGTGATGCGGAATGTATGTTGAATTCCTTCATCGGCTCCGTCTACTTTTTCAACCGGAATAGAATATTTCAGGTCTTCGTCGTATTCAAAATTCACCAATCTACCTATACCATTTTCCACATCACACTGAGCTACCAGGCGTGCTTTGGTTTCGTCGCCCAAATCGGTCACCGACACTTCATCGCTGCGCAATTGAAAGATCTGGTAACCTTCGAATCGGTAGAAACGGTCGGTAAAAGCAGGATCGATATTGATTTTATCTTCCTCAATGTAATCTTCCTGTTCTTTTCTGTAATTGTTTGAAAGGCCTTTCGGATTGTCGAGCATCAGTATCAATTCATTGTTCAGTTCCTGGATTGTCAACACCGGCGCATGAGGTGGTTCCATAATGCGGAAACAATTATCAAACAAGGCTTGTGCTTTTGTATCTGCCGTTTTCAAAGCATCAACAGAAGCAAAAATACTTCCTTCGTTGCTGCGGGCAAATACGATCCCAACTGTAATATTATTCACCGCTCCCGGACGCAATGTAAACGGTCCTGCAGATTGTACAAAACGACGGTCGCCTGATTGTGTACTGGCACCACCATTTCCCTGCGGATCAAATTCCGACCAGTCAAACCCGGGGTTATTCCCTTGTGTTCCCCAATCAAACGGATCTGAATCAGCAGGAAACATATAATCGGCTGGCATATTAGGCAATCCTCCGGGCGAGGAACCAATTCCTGTTCCTCCGTAAACCATCTCATCATTGAAACGCCATAATCCCTGCATGTAATTATAGAATTGCAGCGCACTTTCGGGATCCGATTGTGCTTGCGGGCCATTTCCGGTATAGTACACAAAACGACGCATTCCAAAACGTTCGTTGTCGGCAACACCGTCTCCGTAACCGATTCCCAACCCCGGATAAACAATTCCTCCGGCGGCAATAGCCATAGCTGTTCGCAATGAAGAATCGCCTGTAGTGATCAACGGATTATCTACTCCGTCAGGATCCTGGTAAGGCCCTTCAAAAAAGTCGATTCCCACTGCCGGTGGATTTTGTCCATATCCTACTCTTCCCGATTGTGTTTCGTCATTTAAGTCACCGTTGTAGATGTATCCCAACCCACGGCTCACATCACAACCAGCATAATCATCTGCGTTTCCACCCAAATCCACATCGGCGTATTGTGAGAAATACGTATTGTGCAAGGTTTGTGTTCCGCGGTTAATGAGTTCATAATTGAAAAAGGTCATTTTATTGATCTCATCATCAGTCGCAAAAGAGAAGGCTTGCGCCCTGATTTCCATTCCGATGCCCGCTCCACCTGATTCGGTGTGAATATTTCCCTTATCGTTGAATACCCACCAATGTGTTTCGTCACCGTACAGTGAAATCCTTCGGTCAACACCGCATTCAATGTCATCGTGTCCCAGGATATCATCATACCACGGGTAATCGCCATCCGCCGGATCGTAAACCAAATCCTGATTGCGGTCATAATAAGGCGCCAGGAACGGGTCCTGGTTCAACGTTGTATTTCCGTTTCCGGGCCAGGCATTGATCCGCGCCATGACCTCATTGTCGGGCATATCGATTTCTGCACAAGCCACCGGATCAGCGACGGGAATATTACTCGGATCACATTCCCACCAGGTAATAAATGCAATGACTTCCGCCTTGCGAATGGTAAAAATATTGTCGTAAGTAGCACAAACCAACGGATCTATGTTTCCATCACCGTAGTCACGACGTGCGCCATCACCCTGTGGAATCAATGGCGTATAATTACCACTTCCGGAATTGACGGTCAATGGGCCGGGCCAGAAATCGTTTCCATCCGATCTGAATTTTACGGCAGCAATTTTTAACTGCCCGTTTGTGTCCGTGCCTCCAATCCACAATGACGCAGCATAAATAGCCGTTGCATCGCCCGTTTTGGGGACTTTGTAGGTCGCTACGTTATTCGCGCGGTCCAGAAATAAGAGTCCGCCGGTTTCCAATTGACAGCTTACATCGTTAAAATCCATCGTAAGCCGGTAATTGGCCGGAGCGCAGTTAGCACCACGTGTCTGAGCGACCGGTTTGTTGGAAATGCCTGATTTGCTCTTTCCATGATCATCGTTGTAACCGAGCACAGCGGTGACCGACAACAGGAATACCCCTGTTGTTACAAGTTGTAATATCTTTCTCATAATCGTTTTCTTAGACTGACAGGTGAGGTTCGCAATTGATCGATCAAAATCGGAACTTCTTATTTGTTTCAGGTTACTATGAAGAACGTATGTTAGCTAAAAGTGGTTGGGAGAAATCCGAAAATCGCCAGTTGGCAAGGGTTTTGTTTTCGACAAACAGCACCTGATTTCTCTTTTCACGGTTTCTAACTGCATCAGCACAAAACGTTATCTTTGTGCATTAACTCTTTATGCATGTCAGAAGCAACGACCGTAATTACTCCAAAACGCCCTAGATTAAAATTCATTGATATGGCACGTTCGATTGCCATTTTGCTGATGCTTGAAGGGCATTTTGTGCATGATTCGCTCGATCCCGCATACATTGACCCTAATCATCCGGTTTACGCAACCTGGTTGTTTATCCGCGGCTTTACTTCTCCGATATTCCTTACGGTAACAGGTTTGATCTTCGTATACCTGATGTTAATGGACCGCCATATATCTTACTCCAAAAATATTCGTGTTAGAAAAGGTGCCGTGCGGGCGCTTGAATTGCTGTTTTGGGGATATTTATTGCAGCCGGGCGCATTCCACGTATTGCAATGTATCGGAATGGGAATCGGAATGATCTTATTGATTTTTGGGCTTTACAAGCTTATTAAACGCATTCCGCTGTGGATCTATTTTCTCATTGCCGGCATGACGCTTTTCTTTTTCGGGATGGAACTCAATACATTGCCACCCGGAGAAGGCTGGCCCAAAAACGCTCCTGATTTTGTACAGAATATGTTTCATGGTCCAAGTAACCGGGCAATTTTTCCCATTGTTCCCAATATGGGTTTCACCATGATCGGAGCGATGATCGGTTGCTGGCTGCATGATTTCAGTAAATATGTACAGCGTTGGCGGTTTGCGTTCATTTTTATTACTATCGGCGCCCTTTGTTTTTTCCTCACCGATCAGATCCTTGGTACAGTAGACTGGCTCGTTTCATCGATTATGGGAGACATTAAATTCAAAAACATTACCATGAACTGGATCATGTACAAAGTCGGCATGGTTTTTATGGTACTTGGTGTGTTGATGATTATAGAAAAACTGATCGGCGAAGTAAAACAAAACCTGTTTTTGAAAATCGGGCAGAATACGCTTTCTATCTACATTGTACACATGATTGTATTGTATGGGGCCATCACAGGATTCGGATTAAATCGATTGTTCAGCCAAAGCCTGACTCCATACGAAGCAGCTTTAGGCGCGTTATTGTTCATTATTTTGTTCATTGTTTTTACGCGTTACATCGACCCGCTTCGAGCTGTTTATAATAAAATTTTAGCAACCGTTTTACCTTGGAAACGTCCAAAATCAGCATAGCAGAGTACCAATGAAACGCATTTTATCACTTTTAGTTTTTTTAGTTTGCCTGCAAGCGGCCTATACCCAGCAGCTCAATGTTATTTTCATCGGGAACAGTTACACGCATTACAACAACATGCCCAAAATCTTTGAGCACCTGGCAGAGTCTAAAGGCAAGAACGTATATGCCGATTCTATTGCCGTAAGCGGAAGTACTTTAAAGGAGCATACAGATCGCCCGTCGACATTCAAAAAAATCAAATCACGTAAATGGGATGTTGTAATCATCCAGGGATTTAGCCGCGAATTAGCACAGGATTCAGCTACCATCGCTACCACAACCATTCCTTATGCACGAATCCTGATCGACAGTATTGAACGCTACAACCCGTGTGCAAGCATTTATTTTTACATGACATGGGGCTACGCCGATGGTTATGCACTTGATGAAAGGAACGACACGTATGAAAAAATGCAGGAGAATGTAAAACGGGGTTATTTCCAGTTAAGCCGCGTGTTTAAATTTCCGATTGCGCCTGTAGGAATGGTTTGGCAGCAAGTGCGGGAATTGCATCCTGAGATCAACTTATATGTTCCTGACAAAGAGCATCCGAATCCAAGCGGAAGCTTTATCGCTGCCTGTACTTTTTACGCAGCTATTTTCAAGGAAAGCCCAAGCGGCGGAACAGCTCCCGAACGTGTGCCTCTGGCAGTGGTTTCACCCATAGAGCGTGTTGCAGAAAAAGTCGTGTTAAACAACATGGACATCTACAACCTCGATACGATTCAACATCCTGCACTGGAAATTCCACCGGTGCTCAATTTTAACATCGCAGAATCGTGGACCAATATTACGATCACCAATAAAACGAGAAATTGTCCGGATGTCAAATGGGATTTCGGCGACGGAAGTACATCGCGCAAACTAAATCCGAAACACTATTACCAAAAATCGGGTACTTATACTGTTACGCTGAACGTCTATAAAAACTGTCAGCATTACATTCTCAAAAAGCGCATCACTGTTTCGAAGGAAGACAAGTATGCCACCACCAAACCGAAGCCGAAGAAAAAGCCAACCGGAAAGAAATGAGTTCGTGAGTTTGTCCGTTTTATCCGTTTATTAAGTTTCAACTCACCAACTGATAAAACTAAAAAGGACCTCGTTTCGGAGATCCTTTTCAATTATTCTATTTCTTGTTTAAGCTAGTCGAATGCGATTAGCTATTTCGTTTAGTTCTTCAGCGCTTAATGAAAGCTTTTCCTGCGCGAAATTCATGTCACTGACCTGGTTCATCGGAATAAGGTGAATGTGCGCGTGAGGTACTTCTAAACCGATCACAGACACGCCGATCTTCTTACAAGGGAACGCTGCTTTTATCTTATGCGCAACGGTTTTGGAAAACACCATCATTTCTCCCAGCAAATTATCTTCCATATCAAAGATATAATCCACCTCTGTTTTCGGAATCACTAAAACGTGGCCCTTACGAAGAGGCATGATGTCGAGAAATGCCAAAAACCGGTCATTTTCTGCTACCTTATGACAAGGAATTTCGCCTGCCACAATTCTGGAAAAGAGCGTTGTCATTAACGTGTAATATCTATAATTTCAAACTGCATGGTGCCATTAGGTGTTTGAATATCGGCAATGTCACCAACTTTCTTTCCTAACAAACCTCTTCCGATTGGAGAATCAACCGAAATCTTTTTTGCTTTTAAATCGGCTTCGCTTTCCGCAACCAGGGTATACTGCATTTCCATTCCGTTGGAAACGTTTTTGATCGATACGGTAGACAGAATGAATGCTTTGGAATTATCGATTGTCGAATTATCAATAACACGTGCTTTGGAAATTAATTCTTCCATTTTGGAAATCTTCATTTCCAGCAACCCTTGTGCTTCTTTTGCTGCGTCGTATTCGGCGTTTTCAGATAAATCGCCTTTGTCGCGGGCTTCTGCTATTTGCTCCGAAATCATAGGACGTTGAACCGATTTCATATCGTACAACTCGTCCTTCAATTTCTTCAATCCTTCTTCTGTATAATAAGCAAATTCTGACATATTCATTAACTTTTGTTCGGCTATATATAACAACAAGAGAGCCCATTGGACTCTCCTGTTAAGCAAATATAACGTTTTTCGGTATTATTTCAAACTGATTGTTACACCAAATGTATGAACAACTCCAAATTTACCAGCTAAGCGCATAGCATATTGTAAGCCTAATGCAGATTTGTTTTTACCTACCAGTGCATCGGCAGAAAAACCTGCTGTCAAACCAGACATAGCGTTCGCCTGGTTGTCTGCATCAAACATTTTACGTTCGATTACATAGCCTGCACGAACGTTAAACGCTGCCTTTTCAGTTGTCATTCCATAATCCAAACCAATACGGTACTGATCATACTGGAATGAGTTAGCTGAAAAACCTAAAGCTGCGATCAACTTATTGTTTTCATTAAAGATGAAATCGTAAGATCCGCCGATATTCAACAGAGAAGGCAATTCATACGTCGCAGAGCGTTGCTCAAGCGTAGCAATATTACCGTCATTCAAATAGTTGATTTCAGTAGACAAACCATCACCTTTGTAACGCATTACAGGACCAACATTTTTCAATGCAATACCAAATTTAACCTGGTCTTGCTCACCTGTCACATAACGGATTCCTGCATCAAATGCAATCCCGTTTGCTTTCAGGTTGGAAATGTTTTCACTGATTACTTTGAAGTTAACTCCACCATAAATACTGGACGAGAAACTACGTGCGTACCCTAAGTTGAAAATATTCATACGCGGGCTGAAAACCCCGATTCCACCTTCAGGAAGATCTACGGTAGTTACATCGATATCCCCAAAATTTAATGATTGGATGGAAACCGCGATTACACTTGACTCGGAAACGCGTTGTGCAATACCTGCACTGCTCAAACCGATTCCTGCGCCGCCTAACCAGTTGGTGTAGTCGAATTTGATTTGCGTTTTATCCGTAAATGCCAATCCGGCAATATTGGTAAACGTTGCCTCTAATCCATTTACGTGAGAGATTCCCGCGTCACCGATAGCAGCACTTCGTCCCCAGGGATTGATTAGCAGTTGAGAAGCGCCGGCAGAACCGACACGATCTTCATTTCCGGCGAAGAGCCCGGAGCAGCTCAATACTGCTCCGGCAACTGCCGTATATTTTAAGATTTTATTCATTCTTTTCATAGTCTTTGCTTAATGAAGTAAAGATTAAATATTCTCTAAATCGATCTGTCTCATTCCACCGAAGAACTTCACAATTTTCTCTCCGACACCCGGCACATCCACATGAATAATGTAGATACCGCTTGAAATCGGAATTCCTTTTGAATTCTTCAAATCCCAGTCAATCGAGGTAACCTGATTGTCTTTCTTGAACGAACGGATCAACTTACCGCTTACGTTGTAAATGGTAACCGTACACTGGTCAGGAAGATTTGTGATTTTCACACGGTTATCCAAACGGGTACGTTCGTATTGAGAGAATGCGTAATAAGGATTCGGAACAACATTAATGATGTCCAACACGCTCGCCAATTGTTCCTGGCTTGCAGTAGTCGTTTTGATATCATCCATACTCCACCCGTACATTGGTTTACCCCCGTTATCGTTGGTAGCGACCCAGTCTTTGTACTCCTTGTTAACGCGAGCTTTGATTGTTACACCAGTCTCCAACAGATCATGACCTTCGGACAAAACAGGATTGATAATCCATGTAAGGCTTTCGAACACATCACCATAAGATGATGTTGTAGCTGTAGCATATTGATCGTAAACCCAGTCATTGCTTCCATCATAGTAAAGTGACGGTGTTTGGAAACTTCCGTAACCAACTTTGTAACCATAAATGTAGATCGGATGCTGACCACCCATTACAGGTGTTCCGTTGTTGTCTACGATATTAGATGTAGGGTTCCAGATCATGTCTGCACCGTTTTCACCACCCAAGAAGGAGTTTTCACCAAATGCCATGTGCAAACGAGCACCTGATTCAAGGTCAATTGCATAACCAGGGAACCAGCCCATACCCATAGGTTGGGTAACTTCACTTGCATTGTAACCGGCATCACCTAATTTCCTGCCGTTTTTGTCAACAGAGGGAGATTCACGTAATTCACCTGGTTTACCACCACCAACATTCAGGTTTTCGTCACGGCCAAGTTCAACGATCACACAACGTGTCCATTGAGACTTGTCGCTTGTAATCACAACGTCAACACTTGGAAGGAACGAAATACTTGATCTTGCTCTTGAACCAGAGAAAGATACGAAGCTTGCAGGGTAAGCCAATGGCATGAAATCACATTGGTAACCAGTTACACGATGCGGAGCCATACCACCTCCGAGCAATTTACTGTACAACTCTTTCGGATCTTTTCCAACCTCGTCGTTATAACAGCATGGGTTCAAATAATCATCCGGAAGCGGATCACATTCTGTTGTTTGATCAGGAGAATAAGTTCCTGTACGGATCCAGTTTGTCGGGAACGTTTGTGCATCATCCGGCACAAAAGACAACCAACGCTTGGATGAATCTGCAAATTCATACGAAGAAGAGATCGGATCGGCGTACTTGGCAGCCTCATTACCTGAACCTGATGGAATATAATGCTCATTTTGATAAATCTGAACCGAAACACCCCATTTTGGAATGATTTGCTCGTTGTCATTTTTGATCGTAGTCTCAGAAGTTGCCGAGTCAATCACACTTCCACCTTTTTGATCATAACGGTAAATCACCCATGAAGCTGTATCGATATCCGTATAGTCACGGAATTCACACTCGAAGTAACCACCAACAAGGTTCAATGGATCTACAACTTTAACGTTGATCGGTCCACCTCCGTAATCATACTCAGGATCTTCCATGTAACCGGTAGAAAGGATTTCGTTGGTTGAAGCTGTTGTCAGTTCCAACGCATTGTTTCCGTTACCGAATCCATCCAAACGCGTGATACGCGGTGTTTGTCCGTAAGTTGCATTTTGTATTGTACCACCCAACTCAGGAGCCGGATTATGTGGTACTGCAGGCATCGCCAACAATGGTGTTCCATCCGCATTGATACGGGAACGTAAGTAAGGCAATTTCTGTCCGTCAAGTTTGGTTTGATCGTTCGGATCGTAATCCTTGAAATTGTTGTAACCGTAAGCTACTGCAATGTAGTAGTAAGTCTTATGGTTTACCAACGTTCTTGAGCCACTGGCGAATAAATCTTCCGTAAGACGGAATGTGTGACGAATACCATTGTCTTCACCATCTACCTTTTCAACAGGAATCGAGAATCCAAGTTCTTCATCAAACTCAAAGTTTACCAAACGATCTACTCCGTTTTTAACATCACACTGTGCTACCAAACGTGCTTTCGTTGCATCCTGAATATCGGCAACAGTAGCCTCATCATTGATCATTTGGAAAATCTGATATCCTTCGAAACGGTAGAAACGATCTGAGAAACTAGGGTCGATATTAATTTTATCTTCCTCAATATACTCCTCGTTCTTATTGTTTGATTGCGACGGGTTATCCAACATCAGGATCAACTCATTATTCAATTCCTGGATAGTCAACACAGGAGCGTGAGGTGGTTCCAAAATACGGAAACAGTTATCAAACAAAGCCTGAGCTTTTGTATCGGCACGTTTCAAAGCATCTACAGAGGCGAAGATACTTCCTTCATTACTACGTGCAAACACGATACCAACTGTAATGTTGTTTACCGCACCCGGACGCAATGTAAAAGGACCGGCAGATTGAACGAAACGACGGTCACCTGCAGGGTTACTAGCACCACCATTTCCTTGAGGATCAAATTCTGACCAGTCAAATCCAGGGTCGATACCTGCAGTTCCCCAATCCAATGAATCGGAATCACCAGGGAACATATAGTTTGCCAAAATAGTTGTTACACCGGAAGAAGGGCTGAATCCTGTACCACCATAGTAAGAATTGTCGCCAAAACGCCAAACACCTTTCATGTAGTTGTAGAACTGAGCAGCACTACTTGGATCTGACTGAGATTGAGCAGCGTTACTTGTATAGTATTTAAACAAACGCATACCGTAACGCTCGTTATCAGCGATACCATCACCGTAACCGATACCCAAACCTTTGTATACGATACCTGTATCTGCAATTGCAGCAGCAACTGTTGGAGTTGTAACGATACCAGTAATCGGATCTGTTACAGGACCAACGTTATCTCTACCGTCAGCATCCTGGTAAGGACCTTCAAAGAAGTCAATTCCAAGTGCCGGAGGGTTTTGCCCATATCCTACTCTACCTGATTGAGTTTCGTCATTCAAGTCACCATTGTAGATATATCCTAGTCCACGCGTAACGTCACAACCAACGTAGTCATCATTGTAGTTACCCAAATCAGCATCAATATATTGTGCAAAGTAAGTGTCATACAATGTTTGTGTACCACGATTAATCAACTCGTAGTTATAGAACGTCATTTTATTGATCTCGTCATCGGTTGCAAAAGAGAAAGCCTGTGCTCTGATCTCCATACCAATGGCTTGACCACCTGATTCAGAGTGAATATTTCCTTTATCGTTGAATACCCACCAATGTGTATCATCACCAAACAAAGAAATACGACGGTCAACACCACATTCGATATCATCACGTCCAAGGATGTCATCATACCACGGGTAATCACCATCCAATGCGTTGTAATACAAATCCTGATTACGGTCATAGTAAGGAGCCAGGAACGGATCCTGATCCAAAGTAATGTTCCCATTACCCGGCCACGCGTTGATACGAGCCAATACTTCGTTATCCGGAGCATCTACTTCATCACATCCTTCGAAATTAGGATTGAACGGATTGGGATTATTACATTCCCACCAGGTAATGAATGCTACAACTTCAGCTTTACGAATCGAGAAGATGTTATCGTAAGTTGCACACACAGCAGGATCAACGTTGGCGTCACCATAATCATGTGTTGTATTGTCAGCTTGTGGCACCAACGGATTGTAGTTACCAGAACCGGCGTTTGTAGTTAACGGGCCAGGCCAAAAGTCATTACCATCCTGACGGAACGTAACCGCAGCCAGTTTAAGCTGACCATTTACATCTGTACCACCCATCCAAAGTGACGCTGCGTAGATCGCAGTCGCATCACCTGTTTTAGGCACTTTATAAGTCGCAACACCATTTGCACGGTCAAGGAACAAAAGTCCTCCCGTTTCCAACTGACAACTCACATCATTGAAGCTCATTGTCAGACGGTAGTTTGCAGGAGCGCAGTTGGCACCCCGCGTCTGAGATACAGGTTTGTCCTGAATCCCTGATTTGCTCTTACCGAAGTTTTCATTGTAACCAAAGACCGAGCTTATGGTTAACATCGCAACTCCCAGCGTTAAAAAATTTATTTTTCGTTTCATACAAGTTCATTTAATGTCTTAGAAATCAAACTTAACCCCTAAGCGAATTGTTCTTGGAGAACTAATATTAAAAGGATTCTGAACTTTCATAGCGTAATAATCTCTGAAAGACTGCTCATCCAATTGGTTTTGGATTGATGTCTGGTACTGCGCTGCCGCAAGATATCCATCATCGTTCCAGTTACCTGTAGCTCTGTAAACACCAAGAACGTTCATTTGGTTCAAAAGGTTGGTAGCACGAATGTAAACATTCAAGAAAGTTGTTTTTTTCTTTCCTTCTTTACCAAAATCGATGTTGAATGTGCGGTCTAACTGAATATCCAAACGGTATTGCCAAGGGAGACGGGAACCGTTTGTTGTACCTGTCAAACCAGCAGTATTCGGAGAAATGAGCCCTTCACCAGTGATGTCATTCTGAGCAGAGTATGGATTTCCTGAATAAATATTTGTCAGGATATTCAAACCAGTGTTTTCAAAGATTTTCGCATCACCGATCATTGGACCATTGTAGTCAGCTCCTTCACCATAACGGTAATCCAACGAGATTGCGAAAGCGTGACGTTGGTCATACGAGTAAGGGAAGATGTTTCGCAGGTTAGGAAGTCCTGCATTGATCAAACCTGAAGCAGATGTTGCATCAGAACCTGTACCGTCAGCAAACTGTAATGTGTAGGCAGCTGTCATCCGGATGTTTCCTGTACGACGCATATCGTATGAAACCGTGATTCCTTTTACAGTACCGAAGTCACGGTTACCATATGTTTTGTAGGTATTCGGATATGCTTCAAATACGTTGATCAACTGAACGTTGTTACGTTGCTCACGGTAGAACGCTGAGATCTTCAATGAAGATGTTTTTGTCAATACCTGTTGGAAACCAAGTTCGTAATCAACTGTTTTTTCCGGCAACAAGTTAGGATTGTTAACCACATTCGAACGCGATTCGATGAATTGATAATCGATCGGGTTAAAACGTGCTGCTGTTGTAGGACGTTTTGTCAATACATCATAGTGTGCAAAGAAAGACGCCTCATCTGAAATAGGGAAAGAGAACGCGATACGTGGCATCACATTGATTTGCGGCGTGTAATCTTCAAACGCATCTGAAGAGATTGTTTGAGTTGCAGCCGCACCAGGAGTTTTCAACCATGGTGAAATACCCGCAGCACCACGAATTGTTTTCGGATCTTCCGTAACAATACCGTTCGCATCATACCATGTATCACCTTCACGGAATCCGTTAATCTGAGTCGGATTGTTTACATCATTCACATAAACGGTAGCTTCATCAGAAATAGATTCAGGAATCACAACCCAGTCGTAGGTATTAGGATCTGAACTTGCTTTAGCACGTGCTTCTGAAACATTGTTTGCTGTGTACAACAAATATTTGTCTTTCAACACCGGCTGGTTTGCATCGAATACATCGACACGAACACCAACGTTGAATACGATATCGTTGAAGGCAAATTTATCCATCGCATAACCGGAAATGTAAACCGGTTGGAAAGCCCCGATGAAACGTTTGTAATTTCCATTTTCATCGTACTCATTAAAGTACTTGTCAATATCGGTATTTCCACGAACTTTTTTACCGGTATGGTCATACCCCCAGTATTCAACAAAGTTATTACCTCCGTTAAATAACTCATCTGGAGCGAACATATCAAAATTGTAAAGGTTCGGATCGTACTGGTCGATGTCGATGAAATCGTTTCCTGCAGGGTTTAATCCTAATTTATTACGTAAGTTATAATCGAAGAATGTTTGGTTGTCTCCGTTTTTTACACCACCGTATTCTCCTGAGCCCGACGTATAGGCATAACCAGAGTTCAAACGCTCGTAGGTGATTTTCTGGAAAGATCCTGAATCTGCAACTGTAAATTGTGTTGTATCCAACTCACTGATGTGGAAGTTAGTATACTGACGTGCAATTTCCCAGATACCGATAGGCCCGCTGTTTCCGGCTGTCCAACCTCTGTCCCAACGTTGTTCGTATTCGAAACCGAGTGAAATTGAGTGATCGCCGATATTTACGGAACCTGAACCAGTCACACGGAACTGATCGTTCTCTGTTTTCTGGAAATAGTTGTAAGGTGTACCAATGTTACTCCAGATACCGTAAACCGAATTCGGAACATCACCGTTTCTCAAAGCATTACCTTGCTGAATTTGCAACAAGTTTTCGTAGTTATCAACCGGATCACCTGCGTAGATATCATAGTACTGAGCCGTAATTGCAGCAAGTGCTGAATTTGTTTCAGAAGGTGTAAAATCTACCAATACATCACGGAAACCGTTGTGCACATATTGCAATGTTTTGCTATCAAACTCATAAGACGGACGACGTGTTGTTACGAATTTACCAACGTGACCGTAGTTAAACAGATTGAATTCGTGCTTCGGATCAAACGCGTTAGTTTTCGATTTTGAGAAATCGACCATGATTGAATAAAACGCTGATTTGATTTTAGAGCTGCTTCCTTCTTCTCTATTGGAGAATCGTTGCGTAAAACGACCATACACACGCCAATCAAGAGTATTTGTTTTACCGAAGTTGGTAAAGTTCAACAATGAATTGGAGTAAGAATAAGCATTACCATAGTTATAGTTCAATGAACCACCAAACGTAAGATTAACGGATGGCCCAGTATTCACATCAATTTTCGCCGAAGAAGAAAGCGTTGTGTTACGGGCATTCATACGCCAGTCTACCTTTTCAAAATCATCTTTACGCAGAAAGCTTGTATTGTGGAATGTTCCTGTTCCTGTAGATGTAGGGCTTAACGGGTTAGCCAGCAATGCATCACGCACGTCTTTTTTAACACGGTAACTACCTCCATTCAACGGACGGTTGTCCAATTCATCTGTAAAGTTGGCTGAAAGGAAGAATCCTAAACGCGGTTTTGTTTTTTTACCTGTTGAATCTTTCTGCATCCAAAGCGGACCCGAAATCAATCCTTCTACCAGGTTATAACCGAATTTATCCAATCCGATTACTTTACCATCATAACCATCCGGATCGCTACCTTTAAAGTAGAACCCTGAAGTTACTGCTTCCAATGATCCGAAATATTTCGCTGACGGACCTCTTGTTGTTACAGAGATGATACCACCTGTTGCATCACCATAGTTGGCCGGGAGACCACCAGTGATTACAGTTACCTCTTCAATTGCTGATTTAGGAAGATTGGATGAACCACGTACCTTAATACCATCAATATAGAAGTAAGTACCGTCTGAACGCGAACCACGCACAGAGATCTCACCACTACCTTCATTGGTATTTACACCACCGATGGTAGAAGCCACACCTGCTGCGGAACGAACCGGCAAACGAGCGATGTCTTCACGCGTTACTCTACCTCCTGAAGGACCACCATCTCGTTCGATGAGCGGTACACGGTAAGCAATAACCACTACTTCTTCCATGTCCTTGATACTTTCGGGTTTTCCGAGAGTCAAATCATCCAAGAATGTAATTCTATCAGACGACACCACTACACCTGTAGTAATAGAAGGCTGATAACCTTCACCCGGATTGCTGATTTCAACATCATACGATCCAGGTGTAATGGAGTTAATTTGGAATTTACCATCGAAATCGGTGGTTGCATTCCCTTTAACTGTTCCATTTTGTTTGATGGCGACAATACATCCGTAGAGCGCCTCCTTGCTTTCCTTGTCTACAATGGTACCACGAATAGTTCCCAATCCAGACTGGGAATAACCGTAAAACACTGTCAACAAGATACTTGCAAGCAACAAGTTGAGTTTTCGTAACATAAGTACAGTTTAATTTTACACCTTTAAGTTTGTAACAAAGCCCGTAAATATAGAAAAAATCGATGTGTTAACATTTCTTAAAAAAGAATTCACTTCGTTTTTTACTTAACTTACATTAACAAATGTATAACAATAAGATTCCCCGAAAAGCGTCACAAGTGGCTATTTTCAGCCATTTTATACAAGTCTACGTTTTGAATCACGTCACAATGATTATTTTCGCGCTATGTCATGTGTCCAAATTATTATGCAAAGTGACTTTTCCATTTATTTAATGGAAGTAGATGAAAATAAGGCTGATACATATTTAACCGATTTAACAGCCGAAGAAATTGTCAAATTTAATTCCATTGGCCACGAGGCAAAACGATTGGAGTTTGCCGCATCGCGCTCATTACGTACATCTATCTTCGGTTGTGAACAGATATATTACAATGAATTTGGTTCACCTTATATAAAGGAGCGTGGTTTCATTTCTCTTTCACACACCCACGGACTCGTCGCACTGGCGCATTCAACGGTTTTTAACGTGGGGCTGGATGTGGAATCGATCCGTGAAAAAGCACAATTGCTTCATTCGAAGTTCATTCATCCTTCTGAAAGGGAATATTTCGATACCGGCAACACCTTCGATATGTCCCTGCTCTGGTCTTTTAAGGAAACATTGTTTAAACTAGCCGACCGGAAAGGTGTTCATTTCAGCAGTGATTTGATTATTCGCAAGGAAGGTGACCGTTTTTTCGGGACGATTCATCAATATGATGTTTTGCATGAGTACGAACTAATTTACCAGTCATTTAAACAATATTTAATAACTTGCAATTCAAGTAAAGAAAAATCGCATCAAATTGACAATATTAGAGCAGATAAGTAAACGTACCGGTCAGATTGCCTTGCTTATTGATCCGGAAAAGAGCGTGGATAAACAGGCGTTGATCGAATTGGTGCGAAAGGCCGATTTTGCAGGGATCCATTTTTTCTTTGTTGGCGGAAGCACGGTTCACCGGAAAGACATAGAACGCGTTGTCGCTATCATCAAGCAACACAGCTCTATTCCCGTACTGTTGTTTCCGGGTGCAAGCCACCAGCTTTCGGCCGAGGCGGATGCATTGTTGTTCCTGAATTTGATTTCGGGCCGTAATCCTGACTTTTTGATCGGCCATCATGTACAATGTGCTGAAGAAGTTTTGGGAATGAACCTGGAGGTAATTCCAACTGCTTATATATTAATAGATGGTGGAAAACTGACTTCGGTAGCTTATGTGAGCCAAACGACCCCGATTCCGCGGGAACAATTGTCGATTGCACGCCAAACAGCTATTGCGGGACATTTGATGGGACAACGATTGATTTATTTCGATGCCGGAAGCGGTGCCAATCAACATGTTCCGACAGCTTTGGTAAAAGAAATTAAATCCACATTGCCATCACCGGTGATTATTGGCGGCGGAATACGATCAGTTGAAGCTGTTTCGGAGATGCAACAAGCAGGAGCGAATGTGATTGTGATAGGGAATAAGATTGAAGAAGATATTGATTTCCTACTGGATCTTCGCTCATTTATTCATGATGCGTCAATCCCCAATCCCAATCCTTGAAAACAGGTTCGTAACCTTTGGCTTTAATAACTTCCGTAAAATCTTCCGTTGAACGCGTATCATCGATTTCAAATTGTTCCAAACTTACGTTGGGCGAAGCATAACCACCCGGGTCTGTTTTTGATTCGGCTGAAATAGAGGTGATTCCCAATTGAATTACGTGATCGCGGAATATTGCCGATTCACGAGTTGACATCGATAATTCTACTTCCTGGTTGAACAAACGATAAGCACAAATCAGCTGCACCAGATCTCTGTCAGACATCACCGATTTCAATTCCACTCCACCCGCACAAGGACGCAAGCGTGGAAACGAAACGGCATATTTTGTTTTCCAATACGTTTTTTCAAGATAGTCTAAATGTGCGGCACAGAAAAAAGTATCAGTTCGCCAGTCTTCCAGTCCAAATAACACCCCCAAACCTATTTTATGAACTCCGGCTCTTCCAAGTCTGTCGGGTGTATCAAGGCGGTAATCGAAATTCGATTTTTTTCCTTTCGGATGATGCAATTTGTAATCAGCTTTGTGGTACGTTTCCTGGTAAACCAATACGGCGTAAAGGCCGTCATCCACCAGTGTTTTGTATTCCGCTTCATCCAGCGGCTGCACTTCCATTGAAATTTGTGAAAAATAAGGTTTTAACAAACCAATCGCATTTCTGAAATAAGGCACCCCGACTGTTTTGTTTGCTTCTCCGGTCACGAGCAGCAGATGATCGTACCCCTTTTCTTTTACAATACGCGCTTCTGCATGAATCTCGGCATCGGTCAGGGTTTTGCGCGCAATATCAACATCAAGACTGAATCCACAGTAGGTGCAAATGTTCTGGCATTCATTCGACAAATAAAGCGGGATGTACATATTGATCACTTTCCCGAATCTGCGCAACGTCAATTCATGGCTTTTTTGGGCCATTTCTTCCAAAAAAGGAGCTGCGGACGGCGAAATCAGTGCTTTAAAATCTTCCAGTGTTCTTACCTCATTTGTCAATGCACGCCTTACATCAGCTTCAGTTTTTCCGTAGATCGATTGTTTGGTCGTTTCCCAATCAATCTGGTGAAAGACATCCAGAAAAGAACGATCAGATTTCATTTAAAAAGCCTGTTAACGGGCTACTTGCAATAGCCGCTGTTTGTGGAGTTGCAAGTGTCGATTCGTAAGCCAGACGGCCCGCCTCGACCGCCATCTTAAATGCACGGGCCATCCCGACGGGGTCTCCCGAAACCGCGATGGCTGTATTTACCAATACGGCATCAGCTCCCATTTCCATGGCTTCGGCAGCATGAGAAGGTGCGCCGATTCCCGCATCAACGATAACAGGAACAGAAGATTGCTCGATAATCATGCGCAGAAAAGCCTTAGTTTGTAATCCCTGGTTGGAACCAATGGCCGCACCCAAAGGCATAACGGCAGCTACACCTACATCTTCCAGGCGCTTACACAAAACCGGATCCGCATGTATATAAGGAAGAACAATGAATCCTTCTTTTACCAATTCCTCTGCGGCAAGTAATGTTTCGATCGGATCGGGCATCAGGTATTTCGGATCGGGGTGAATTTCGAGCTTTAACCAATTGGTTTGAAATGCCTCGCGCGACAATTGAGCTGCAAAGACCGCTTCTTTTGCCGTTCTTGCGCCGGAAGTATTGGGCAACAGGTGTTGATGCGGATGTTGTACCCGCTTCAGAATATCGTCTTCCAGCGTATGTTTTACACGTTTTAGGGCAACGGTGATCAATTCCGAACCGCTGGCCAAAAGTGCCTGTTCCATTAAATCATTTGCACTGAATTTACCGGTTCCGGTAAATAAACGCGATGTAAAAATCTTATCCCCTAACTGCAAGCTCATACGCTTCTGTTTTATCAACAAATGCCCGGATTACTTCCGGACTGTGTTTTTCATTAAAAAAAGCCCCGGAAACAGCAATACCATAAACTCCGGTTTCTAAAATATCATTCACATCGGAAGCCAGAATTCCGCCGATGGCATACACCGGAACGGTCTTGTTTTCAGTTCTGAGGAAATCGATCATTGTTTGATATCCTTCCAGTCCCAATACCGGTTTCAGTGTTGATTTGGTGGTTGTTGACCGAAAAGGCCCAACCCCGAAATAACTCATACAAACTCCGTTAAACCGTTCCATTTCAGTGATGGAATTGGCTGTTCCGCCCAGAATTTTGTCCGTTTGTAACTGTTCAAATGCGCTGTCCGGCAACATGTCTTCCTGGCCAACGTGCAATCCATCGGCATTACTGAACCGGGCCACTTCTGCTTCATCGTTGATCGTCAGGAGCATCCCCAGCGCTTCGGTTACAGCGCGCATTTTATCGGCAATCTCGTGAAAAGAAGCCAGAAAGTGTTTTTGAGGAAACTGTTGAATAAAGTCGTCCTCCTTGATGCGCAGCTGAATCCAGTTCACCCCATTTTCGTGCAGGCGATGAACCCACGAGAGTTCGTCAAAATTTTCGTGAGGATGTGTAATATACTGGATTCGCGGTAATTTCATGTGCGTCACTATCAATTACACTTTCAGGAGGAACCACTAAGATTCGACACTTTTTCCCTTCGTCAGTATTATCTGTATCAGGTTATGAGGGTTTTTCTCAGCCTTTGTTTCTACAACAACAGCACCCCTAAAAGTTTCAACAAAGGTACACAACATGGTTTTATCGGACAATGAAAAAAGCGTTAATTTATTCCCAAGCGAAACATAGCAACAGAAATCAGGTTATCTAATGCACAGTATGAACTTTTAATCTCTCTGCATGCTATCAGCTTCATTACAAAGCTAAAGAAATGGTGAAGAACCGTTTACTACCCCACAGATACGCTTTAATCAACAAGGTGTAGTGAATTTGGGCTTGTCTATTTTTGTATGTATATTTACCCTGTGCTACGAGTGTGTTAAAAAAGATTAAAATCAACTTTCAAGATTCTATTATCTGATTGTCAATGTTTTAAATCATGTAACAAAGCCTCCTTTTTTCCCACATGTAGTAGCCGATGAATGATTTGTGTTGAATGGAATAATCCTTTTGACGCTATTTTGAACAGGTATTATTGTTGAATAAATTAAATTTCTAAACATGCGCAAACAAATACTATTAGGAGTTTTAGCAGCAGTTGGGTTAATGACCACGTTGCAGGTTAATGCTCAGGTAAGTGATTTCAAGTGCGGCCTCCAAAACCAATTAAAAAAATTGTACGCTGAGGATCCGCAAATGGAATTGGATTACCGTCACCTGGTAAATCAATACAAAGAAACAAGATTAGTGAATGGAGTTACACGTCAGGTTTACGTTATTCCGATTGTGTTCCATATCTTACATGAGTATGGATCTGAAAACATTTCCGATGCTCAGATTTATGACCAAATGGAAATCCTGAATGAAGATTATAGCCGTACAAATGCTGATACAAGTCAGGTTGTTGCAGCATTTGACACATTGATTGGTAACGCAATGATCGAGTTTCGTTTGGCAACAATCGATCCTTATGGAAATTGCACCAACGGAATTGAGCACATTTACACGCATCAATCGAATGCAGGTGATGACTTTTCAAAACTGAACCAGTGGAATCGTGCAAATTACCTGAATATTTGGGCTGTAAACTCCATCGGCGAGGCTGGAGTTGCAGGTTATGCTTATTATCCGACTGCTACCACTGGTGGTTCGTTCTTTAGAGACGGTATTATCATCCTGAACGATTATGTTGGAAGTATCGGATCAAGTGATCCTTACTCCTCACGTGCATTGACACATGAGATCGGTCACTACCTTGGTTTGTCACATACATGGGGAAGCACCAACGATCCTACAATCGCTTGTGGGGATGATGATGTAGATGACACACCACTTACAAAAGGTCACAACAGTTGTACAGCTTTTGATTTGGCGGATTCAACTTGTGTTCCGGGAATCATTGAAAACACGCAAAACTTCATGGAGTACAGCTACTGTTCTCACATGTTTACAGAAGATCAGGTTGATTTCATGCACAATGTATTGGCGCAAGAAACTGGTGGACGAAGCAATCTTTATAAAATAGAAACACTTGAAGCTACCGGAACAACTGACGAAGATGTATTGGCCCCGCCAACATGTATTCCTGTTGCAGATTTCTCTGCTGACAAACGCATGACTTGTGTTGGTGACGTGGTTAACTTCACAGATGCTTCATGGAGAGCAGGTGTCACCTCTTACGAATGGTCTTTCCCTGGTGGAACACCATCTACTTCAACAGCAGCGAACCCGGCGGTTGTTTACAATCAGGATGGTTACTACTCAGTAACATTGACAGTAACCAACGCTGCTGGTTCGGATACAAAAACATTTACTAACATGATGTACATTAGTGCTGCATGGCCTGAATTCGTAGGTCCTTACTCGGAAACTTTCGAAGGTGCTTCTGCAGGATGGTGGCATACACAAAATCCTGAAGAAAACTGGGCACGTTTCATGTTGATCCCGGGAGTTGGTAAAGGCCAGACAAAAGGATTTAAATTGAATAACTATAAAGATGTAAGTGCTGCTGATGCATACACAAACGACTGGTTCTACTATGACCGTTTGGGTAACTCGAAAGATTACCTGATTTCTCCTTCTTTTGATTTATCAAACACATCTAACGTAAGTGTTTCTTTTGATTATGCTTACGGTACAAAAGCAACAGCTTTGGCTGATATTACAGAAGAAGTGAAAGTTTATACCTCAAGAGATTGCGGTGAAACATGGCAAATTCGTTCAAGTGCAACACTTTCTGCAGAAGAATTGATTACAGTTGGTTATGTTGGCAGCACCGATTTCACTCCTACAGAAGAAGTGCATTGGAAAACACAAACGTTTACTTACACTACAACGGCTCAGGATACGAAACTGCGTTTCCGTTTCGAGTTCATTGCTTCAGATAAATCAAGCAATTTCTACTTCGATAACTTCAATATCTCAGGTACTTTGGGTATCGAAGAAAACGGAGAAAGCATTGGCGTGTCGATTGCACCAAACCCTGTTGCTGCAGGTTCAGAAGTAGCTGTGGAAATCAACGGGACTTCAGAAGACATGGAATTGCAGGTTGTTGATGTAAACGGCGCGTTGATCTCAATCACAAAGGTGCCTGCTTCAAACGGTACACAAACTGTGATGATCCCGATGAATGTTGCAAAAGGATGTTACTTCCTGAATGCTATTAAAGGAAACGTGAAATCCACAAATCGTGTGATTGTTTTCTAAGCATTCTATCTTAGAATATTTGAGACGCCTCTTGCATTGCAAGGGGCGTTTTTTTTGTACCCTGAAACCACTTTTTCATTCGATAAAACAATGTCAATTTAGACAACTCCCTTTTCGTAAACTAAATGGGTGCTGCATCTTACTCAACGCGTGCGTATTAACGGTAGTAAAGGCCTACTTTTCTGGTAGTTTTGAAATCTATAAAACCCAACGATATGTATAAAAAATTACTGTTAAGTGGCTTTACTTCACTCTGTTTGTTCACAAGCATGTCTGCCATTGCTCAGGGACACCCATGTGGTGCTGATAAGCATATGAAAAAACTGTATGCGGAAGATCCGCAATTGCAATTAGACCGCGACCTCCTGATGAGCAAATACCTGGAAGTCCGGGAAGATGCAGACGGCCACACGCGCCAGGTACTTATAATCCCTGTTGTTTTTCATATTATTCATCAATACGGGCCTGAGAACATCAGCGACGCACAGGTAATGCAGGAAATGGTTATCCTCAACGAGGATTTCGGCAAAACAAACGCCGATACTTCTCAAACCATTCCTCTTTTTAAACCAATTGCCGGTGATGCCGATATCGAGTTTCGTTTAGCGCGATTAGACCCATACGGTAATTGCACCAACGGAATCGAACACATTTACTCACACCTGACCGACGACGGTGATGATTTTTGTAAAGTGAGCCAGTGGAACCGTTCGGAATACCTCAATATTTGGGTTGTAAAATCGTTTACAGAACCAGGTTTACTGGGTTATTCCTTCTACCCGACAGCAACCGTAGGTGGTGGCTTTTTCCGTGATGGTGTAATCATGCTTCATTCACAAATCGGGACTACCGGAACAGCAGTTGGAGCCGACGGACGAACATTGACACATGAAATCGGGCATTACCTTGGACTTTCCCATACGTGGGGAGACAGCAACGATCCTGAGGTAGCTTGTGGCGACGATGATGTATTGGACACTCCGATTACAAAAGGACACTTTGGTGTTTGTCCGTTGTACGACAAAGATTGCGATACAACAATCGTGGAAAACGTGCAAAACTTCATGGAGTACAGCCAATGTTCAACGATGTTTACCGAAGACCAGGCGACATTCATGCACAACGTATTGTTGCAGGAAACAAGTGGCCGGAACAATTTGTACACCGAAGCAAACCTTACGCTGACAGGCGTAGATCAGGATCCGGCGCCGACCTGTATTCCGGTAGCTGATTTCTCTGCAGATAAATTCATGGTTTGCGTAGGCGATCAGGTCAATTTCGATGACGCTTCCTGGAAAGCAACCGTAACCGATTACGCCTGGTCATTCCCGGGTGGAACACCATCAACTTCAACAGCTGCAAACCCAACAGTGGTTTACAACCAAGACGGTTACTATTCTGTTTCATTAATCGTTTCGAATGCAAACGGCTCTGATACAATGGATTTCCCAAATATGATTTACGCAAGTGCCAACTGGCCGGAATTTACGGGACCATATAATGAAGATTTCGAAAGTGGTTCAGCCGGATGGTGGCATACACAAAATCCTGAAAACAACTGGGCGCGTTTCATGTTAATTGACGGAGTTGGACGTGGTAACTCAAGAGGTTTTAAACTCAATAACTACAAGGATGTCAGCGCTGCCGATCCGTTTACCAACGATTGGTTCTACTATGACCGTTTGGGGAATTCAAAAGATTATTTGATCTCACCTTCGTTTGATTTATCGAATACATCAAGTGTAAGCGTTTCCTTTGATTATGCTTACGGTACAAAAGCAACCACGCTGACAGATGTAACAGAGCAGGTAAAAGTGTATACTTCACGTGATTGCGGACAAACATGGCAATTGCGTTCAAGCGCTACCTTGTCTGAAGAAGAAATCATTTCAGCAGGTTATGTAGGAAACAGCGACTTCGCTCCTACTGTAGACGAAGAATGGAAAACTCAAACATTTACTTACGCTACAACTGCACAGGATACTAAACTGCGTTTCCGTTTCGAGTTCATTGCTTCTGATAAATCGAGCAATTTCTACTTCGATAATTTCAACATCTCAGGAACATTAGCGATTGAAGAAAACGGTGAAAGCTTAGGTATTTCTATAGCTCCAAACCCTGTTGCTGCAGGTTCTGAAATAACCGTACAGGTTGAAGGAACTTCTGAAAACATGGAATTACAGGTAGTTGATATCAACGGTTCACAGATCTCAGTGACTCAGGTAGCTGCCTCCAACGGAACACAAACGGTATTAATTCCGATGAATGTTGCCAAAGGATGTTATTTCATCAACGCTGTAAAAGGAAACATGCGTTCAACAAACCGCGTAATCGTATTCTAAGAATACCCGATTTGATTTTCAGGCGCCTTCATTCGTGGAGGCGCTTTTTTATTTCCTAAAAATCGCTAACTGTGTTTACCTGCGTTTCATTTTTCGTACTTTTGGGATTGAACTTTAGGGGTGTTTCCCACAATGGTGAAACTGAGAATTACCCTTTGAACTTGAGGCGGATGATACCGACGTAAGGAAAAGTGAGCAGCCGTTTTGCGCTCCTATCGTTCTGATTAAAGGAGTTATGCAGTTAAAATTAAACGATCAGCATATTGAAACACTCGCCACCAGCTTGCATGAGTTGCTGGACGAGAATGCGTTTTTGCATAAATCAGGCATTGCTGTTGCCATTAACGACCGCGTGATTCAACGTTCACAATGGGCTGATAAACAATTGAACGAGCACGATGTTATTTTAGTCATTACTGCTGCTGCAGGAGGATAATGGAAGGATTCCGAAAAACGAACCCGACGATAAATGTCGGAATCAAAAAATTGAAAAGATGAAAAAAGAAACGTTACCAACAGAAAACACCATTACGCGTGCACCTTTTCCTGCTTCGCGAAAAATATTTGTTCCCGGTAAACTGCATAATATCCAGGTTGCCATGCGTGAAATCGAACTAACGGAATCCAAACCAATGTTTTCCGAAGGTGAATTCACAAAGGAAATCAATCCGCCGGTAACCGTCTATGATACATCGGGGCCATACACGGATATGAACGCCGAAATCGACGTAAAAAAAGGACTTCCGCGCTTGCGTGAACAATGGATCATTGATCGCGGTGATGTGGAACAATTACCTTCCATTTCTTCGGAATACGGTATTAAGCGTTTAAATGATTCTTCATTGGATGAATTGCGTTTTAATCATACAACTCAGCCATATCGTGCTAAAGCAGGCAAAAACGTGACGCAGTTGTATTATGCCCGACAAGGAATCATCACTCCTGAAATGGAATACATTGCTATTCGTGAAAATCAACGAATCGACGAAATTCAGCAAATCAGCGCACAGCATGAAGGCGAAAGTTTTGGGGCAAACACACCGAAAGGAATGATCACTCCTGAGTTTGTGCGCGATGAAATTGCTGCCGGAAGAGCCATTATTCCCAACAATATCAATCACCCGGAAAGCGAACCAATGATCATCGGACGTAACTTTTTGGTGAAAATCAACGCCAATATCGGTAACTCGGCCGTTTCATCTTCCATTGAAGAGGAAGTTGAAAAAGCGGTTTGGGCTTGTCGCTGGGGTGCGGATACGATCATGGACCTCTCAACCGGGAAAAATATTCACGAAACCCGTGAATGGATCTTACGTAATTCTCCTGTTCCTATCGGGACCGTTCCCATTTACCAGGCATTGGAAAAAGTAAACGGAAAAGCAGAAGATCTTACATGGGAGATTTTTAAAGATACATTGATCGAACAAGCCGAGCAGGGAGTGGATTATTTCACGATTCACGCTGGTGTTTTGCTTCGATATGTGCCATTGACGGCCAAACGATTGACGGGAATTGTTTCCCGCGGAGGTTCGATCATGGCGAAATGGTGCCTGGCACATCACAAGGAAAATTTCCTGTACACCCATTTCGAGGATATTTGCGAGATTATGAAAGCGTACGATGTTGCGTTTTCATTGGGCGATGGTTTACGTCCGGGTTCGATTGCAGATGCCAATGATGCCGCACAGTTCGGTGAATTGGAAACGTTGGGCGAATTGACAAAAATTGCATGGAAACACGATGTTCAGGTGATGATTGAAGGTCCGGGACACGTTCCGATGCACCTCATCAAGGAAAACATGGACAAACAATTAAAAGAATGCCACGAGGCGCCTTTCTACACACTTGGACCGTTAACAACTGATATCGCGCCGGGTTACGACCACATTACTTCCGGAATCGGTGCGGCAATGATCGGCTGGTTCGGATGTGCGATGTTGTGTTATGTGACACCGAAAGAACACCTTGGTTTGCCGAATAAAAAAGACGTAAAAGACGGTGTGATCACCTACAAACTGGCTGCTCATGCGGCTGATTTGGCAAAAGGCCATCCCGGATCACAACACCGCGATAATGCATTAAGTAAAGCGCGTTTTGAATTCCGTTGGGAAGATCAGTTCAACCTGTCACTTGATCCTGACACCGCGCGCGAATACCATGACGAAACACTTCCTTCGGACAATGCCAAAGTAGCACATTTCTGCTCGATGTGTGGTCCACATTTCTGCTCGATGAAAATCACCCAGGATGTGCGTGATTATGCCAAAGCGCAAGGAATTGCCGAAGAAGAAGCCCTGAAAAAAGGCATGGATGAAATGTCAAAAGAATTCATGGATCGCGGTGCGGATGTGTACCTGGAACCGGAAAAATTGAAATAAATTGAAATGCGGGTGTGGATTCTTTTCACACCCGTTTTTTTTTACGTGATGATCATTCTTTTTACACCTCCCGATTTCAACAGTAACGAATCGCTTATCCTCAACAAAATGTTGGAAGAGCCGGCTTTGCGTTTACATCTGCGAAAACCCGGATCGGCTGTAAATGAGTTTGAACAATTGCTGCAAAGTATCTATCCAACATATCATTCGCGGATTGTAATTCATCAGCATCACCAATTGGCGGAAACTTACAATTTAGCTGGAATTCACTTCACGGAAGCGGATCGTTTACAACAATCGTTGGCAACCAATGCGGTATCGACTTCTTTTCATCAGCCATCACTCGCGTTGAAAGAACAGGACAAGTACGATTATTTCTTTTGCTCACCCGTTTTTCCGAGTATTTCAAAAACGGGATATTATACTACAGAAAATTGGGATATTTCCAATGAAACCCAGACATTCAGGCAAAAGGCTGTTGCTTTGGGTGGAATTGACCACACAAAACTCAACGAAGTACGCAAACTCGGATTTGAGCACGTTGCAGTTTTAGGCAGTGTTTGGCAAGCTCCTGATCCGGTAAACGTGTTGAAGGAACTATTCCGGCAATTTTAGCCCGAGTATGTGTATCTTTGAGCTAAATTTTCGCCCGAAATATGACACTGGAACAGCTCAATACGCTTCTTGAAGGAACTCTAACGGAATTAGACGTTTCCGAACCCAACGACATGCAATCTGCATTGATTGCGCGTGTAAAGCAAGGTGGCGATGCAGTTATCATTACAGACAGAACCAACGATCCGTTGACTGGTATTTCATTCGTTTCGGTGATGAAAGCTCCCAAAGCATTTGAGGGTTCACCGCGTGTGCTGGTGCTTTCACCAACCATTGACAGTGTTCACGTGTTGCATAAACAATTGACTGAGTGGACAAGACGCACCGAAATTGCGGTTGAATTGGGCCATGATAAAGGAAATATGGTCTTGGAGCGTAATAATATTTTCGACGGTGCTGATATCATTATCGGAAATCCGAGACGGGTAATTGATCTCTACCATCAAAATGGCATTCACATGAATCAACTGAATCTATTCATCATTGATGAAGCTTCATTGATCGGGAACACGCCTACTACGGCTGCATTTGTATACCGTTTGGCTGAAAGTCTTCCAAAATGTCAGCGCATTATCATCACCAAAGAAATCACGCCACGGGTCGAAAAAATGATCGAACTGCTTTGCGTGAATCCGAAAGTGATGGAATTTGAAAATCCGGAAGCTTAATCATGTCACGCAAAAGACCGTATTGTTTGACCATTGCAGGTTTTGATCCTTCGGGTGGAGCCGGTTTGGTGGCCGATTGCAAGGCGTTCGAACAAATTCATGTTCAGGGACTAAGCGTACTCACCGCCAACACTATTCAAACGGAAGATCAGTATTTCGAAACCAATTGGGTTGATCAGCAACAGTTAATTGCGCAATTAACAATATTATTGGAACGTTATCCGGTTCGTTATTTCAAAATCGGATTGATTGAAAACGCGGAAGTTCTACTGGCTGTTCTTGGATTGATTCATCGGTATTCCAAGAATCCGTTTATTATCTGGGACCCGATCCTGAAACCGACAGCGGGAGGTGATTTTTCCATTGATCGTTTTTCAGAAAAATTACCTGAATTATTGCCTTTGATCAGTTGTATTACTCCCAACCTGCCTGAATATAAGTTGCTTTTCGGTGATCAAAACCCTGAAACGGTGGCATCTTCTGTAAAAATGCTTTACCTCAAAGGAGGACATGCTTCCATTCCGGGGAAAGATTTGCTTTATGCCAACGGCAACTGTTATCCGTTCAATTCGCGCGGCATTCCAAAAAACGGAAAACATGGAACGGGCTGTGTGCTTTCTGCTGCACTTTTAGCTCATCTGGCGCTTGATTATCCGTTGGTAAAAGCTTGTTTGAAATCGAAACGATATATCGATTATTATTTGAATTCAACGGAAACGTTATTGGGTAATCATTCACGTTAAAAAATCGTATTTTCATCGAAAGATTGTGCCGATGACCATAAATGTAAAACAACTCTCGAACCTGCTTTTTGCTTTTTCCTTTGTCTGTGCTTTGCTGATGCTCCTCGACAAAACATATGGGTATCGCGCGGCAGTGCAAATCGCCTTTTTAGTTTCCGGTGGAATTGCATTGATTCTTGGCTTGGTGACATCACGCCAGGAGGCTTATAAAGATGATTTCAACGTGCTTTTCTGGATCGGAAGCCTGATTATGTACATCGGCTTTCTGATGAAAATTTACTATTATCCAAACTCCTCTTACATACTGATCGGCGGGATGGCTATTTCAGCTTTTGCCAACTTTTACAATCCTTTTCAGTCGGGGAAAGACCGTGAAGAAGACGAATTACTGGATCAGTAATTAATCTCTAATCCTTTTTTCTTACGGTAATCGATAATCGGTTGATATGGCCCGTATTTGTGTTGGGTTTCTGAGAAAGTATCATTGTAAGGTCCAAGCGGATAATCGATGGGTTTGGTTGTGATATCCGGATAATCCAATCCTCCTTTCGTTGGACGAATGTGTTGCTCGCTATTGATGTAAGCTGCCACATCAAGCGCATCTCTGTCGGAAAGTTTCATTTTTTGCCAGCTTGCCTGATCATGTGGCATATTTGCTTTTATAAACTGAGCGGCTTTAATGACACGATACAAACTCGATCCGGGCTGGTAGGAATCTTTCCCCCAAAGCGGTGGATATTCATAAGTGATATTATTGGCAAGCATTTTACCCTGCCCGTTTTCGCCATGACAACGCACACATTCCTGTTTATAAACCTCTTCACCATGATTCACATCCAGCTGAAAATCAGGAAGTTTTAATTCAATTGCTTTATCACCTTCTACCCGGCCATTTACAGGAATCCCTTCACCAAGCCATTTGATATACGAAATAATCGCGTTCATTTCACGTGAATCCAGTGGCATCGGAATACCATTGTGCGGACGTTCGATGCAATTGTTTACGCGTTCTGCCAGGCTCAAAATGCGATTCTCACGTGCGCGGTATTGCGGGTAACGGCCATGTGTACTTAGGAAATTCAACCCATAAGGACGTGTACCAGCATCGAGGTGACAGTTGGTACAATTCATTTTGTTGCCGAGGTACCTTCCTTTCACACCGTTCGGTCCGAGGTAATACGCTGTGTTTTTAATCAAATCTCTTCCGTATCGCACCAGTTCACCGAATTCATCGTTCGGAATGGCTGAAGTGTCCGGAGCCAGGTAAACGGTTGCATCTTCCTCCTCTTCCGGTTCAATTACCGTCGTTACTTTTTCAACCGCATCCGGACCGCATGAAACCGCTAAAACAGTAACTCCTATCAGCAATGCAACAAGTAAATAAGAGAATTGGAAAACCTTCATTGTTCAACAAATAAATTTCTGTAATTTGGTTCTAAAATTAAGTAAAAAGAAGGAATGTTTACGCCCCGTTTCCGTATAATCAGTTTGTTTTTTTTGAGTCTTTTTTGCGCTACAGCAACCTTTGCTCAATTCTCACCCGCTAACAATGCTCATCTGAATTATTCTTCCGTTTGCTTTGAGTTTCCGTGGGTTGACAAGGTGGTGAATTATGAATTAATTCTGACGGAAAAAAGTTCTGGGATCAAAACCGTTTTTGTTACAAAAGCCAATAAACAGATTGTAGATGAGCTTATTTTCGGTGAAAGTTATTCATGGAAAATAGTCGGAAAAGACAGTCGAAAAAAGGAAATATACAGTTCTGTAGAACACGTATTCAGTATAGCTGAACATTTCAAGACAGGAAAAAAATATGTCCGGTTCAAAGAGGTCACCAACAACTCACTAACGCGTGGAAACGAATTATTGATCCTCGATTATTCTGGTTTGGTGATTAATCGCAACGAAGAAATTGTGTGGTATTTGCCCGACCTTCCGATGATTACCGCCAACTCCGGATTACGCGATCTGAAACTAACCGACGACGGAACATTTTTGGTTATTATCGATTCGAATGCCTATGAATTGGACCTTACTGGCCGGGTTTTATGGAAAGCTCCCAACGACGGCAGCGTTTCCAGGCAGGGAAAAGAAGATTACCACCACGATATTCAAAAACTGCCTTCGGGGAATTACATGGTGCTGGGGAACGAGAAACAACGCCGTGTGCTGGCAGGAGAAAAGGATACGTCGCGTTATGAGATCGGGACAATCATTGAATATGATCCGTCAGGAAAAGTCGTATGGGAATGGCATGCGAAAGACTTTTTCACAGATGATTTATTGAAATTACGCCGAAAAGAGGATGGCAGGTTCAATTTAGCCACTCATCTCAACGCTTTCAATGTGTCGGGGAATGCGGTTTACGCAGGATTTAGAGATGCTAATTGGGTGCTTAAAATAGATAAAGAGACCAAAAAAGTAACGGAGATTTACGGTGGCCACGATTCCGGCTTGCCGAATCATTACGGAAAGGAATTATTTCGTTTTCAGCATGATGCAACGGTTTTAAACAACGGTTCAATGGCTGTAATCGACAATGATTCGATCAAAGATCCGGCAGTTGTATCGAGTCTTGTGGTTTTTTCACTGGGGCAAAATAATGTTCCGAAAGGGCAGGAAATCTTTCGTTTTAAGTTTGATTATGACAGCCTGTGCAATGGAAAAAGCCTGAAACTGGGTAATGTTGAAGAGCTGAGCAACGGGAATTATCTTGTAAACATGGGAGCTATTCACCGTGTTTTTGAAGTGACTCCGAAAGGAGAAATAACCTGGGATATTTTTGTGGAAAAACTGGATACGTTTAAGCGCGTCTGGCGATTTTACCCACAGTACAGAGTGGCTGTGACGAGTTCACTCTATCCGAATGAATTTACCGCTAAATGGACTCCGAAAAAAGCAAAAGGTGATCAGTTGACGGGCGCGCTTTCCTTATTTAATGTGGGTTCCGAGAAGAATCACTATATAGTATCCGTGCAACAAGAAAATGGTTCGTGGGTTGGTTTGACTGAAATACCTGCAATTGAATCAGGCGAATCGCGCACAGTTGGAGTTACTATTCCTGAAAAGTATCTGAATACCACGGGGAAGGCCAGGTTAAGGGTACAAGCGAGAGGGAAGAGTGTGTTTGAGGAGATTGTAGTTAAATAATTTTGAATATTGAATTAGGATGAATTCAATTAAGCATTAGAAATTCAACATTATTCAAAACTCGCTTTCAAACTCAAATCCAAACTCTTGAAACTATGTGTTAACGCACCCACTGAAATAAAATCGACACCGGTTTCGGCAAAAGATCTCAGGGTTTCTTTCGTAATACCACCCGATGCTTCTGTTTCGAAACGTCCGCCAATGCGCTGAACAGCTTCCCGTAACAATTCAGGAGTGAAATTATCGAGCATGATCCGGTCTACTTTCCCAATGGCTAATACTTGCTCCAATTCATCAAGGTTTCGCACTTCTATTTCTACTTTCAGAGCCTTTCCATTGGCTCTCAGGTATGCTTGCGTACGTTCGATTGCCTGTTGAATTCCGCCAGCAAAATCAACATGGTTGTCTTTGAGCATGATCATATCGTAGAGCGCAAACCGATGGTTGACACCTCCGCCAATACGAACAGCCCATTTTTCCATGTACCTGATTCCCGGAGTTGTCTTACGTGTATCAAGCAGTTTGGTAGATGTTCCTTCCAATAATTTTACCAATTGGTTTGTTACCGTAGCAATACCGCTCATGCGTTGCATAAAATTGAGTAAAGTTCGTTCGACAGCCAGGATAGATTGTGCTTTTCCGCGAATGTAAAAAGCGATCTGACCGGGAGTAACGGTGTCACCATCATGCAGCAGTTCTTCAAATTGCAGCGAAGGATCATAGGTTTCGCAAACCAGGCGTGCCAGATCGACGCCGGCCAGAATACCAGTGTCTTTTACGAGCAATTTTGCTTCACCCTTAGCATCAGCGGGAATGCAGGCCAATGATGAATGATCGCCGTCACCGAGATCTTCTTGTAAAGCTGTTTGAATGATGGAATGTATCATGCTTCAAAAGTACAGAATCCTTTGAAAGCGACGCGCGGATCAGGTTTTTTCTATGGCGATACTCTCGATCTTAAAGTCACTGCCGCTCTTTTTCCATTTGATGGTAACCCGGTAATTCTCTGTTTTGGAAACAACATACGTACCGATCGCAAAACAACCATCGTCGGTTTCTTTCCCTTTGAAAGTAAACTTGAACGACGAAGCTGGTTTTTTACCAAAAAACTCTTTCAAGACCTGCTCTGCCTGTATTTGAGAATATACACCTTCCTTCTCAATAACATTCACGATCATGCGATCTTTACCGTAGCTTACGATCTTGCTGGCATCACCCGAAGCAAACGCCGATTCGATTGAAGCATAAGGAATTGCATCCGATCCAATGTTCAAATTGAACATCAATATCGATAAAAGTGTATATATAAGTCCCATAGTCTTTTTGTTTTTCGGAAGAACATAAGCAAAAACGATGCCTAAGTTAATCGTTTTTTAAAAACTGTTAAAAATAATCTACCTGATGCATAGATTTATGTCCGGGAAACGTTTTAAAGCCCCTAAAAGTTCGATTGACAGGATTTTCGTATTTTTCCACATGCGTTCCCTCAACAGAAAGGCTCTTTTGGTAGCTGCGATTGGTTTCATGGTTGCTGGTTGTTTGCACTTGCTAAACGCTTGGGTCAGCGATCTTCCCCAGGGTATTCACCATACGGCAGATGATCCTTCTTACCTTGCTCCTGTTGAAAATTGGTTAGCGAACGGCACCTGGAAAGACAACTCAGCCGGAGCTTCCTCGTACGTGCAACGTCCACCGCTTATGGGAATCATTCATGGGGTATTTTACGGATTGTTCGGGTCGAAATCAGCCATTATAACCTTCATTTTTCTCCTGCTCATTCACAGTGTTGCGCTTTACAGGTTACCTGCTCTACTACAACATTTTGTTCCGGAAAAAACAAGTTATTACCTGGCTTATTTGTATGCTTTAACTCCTTGTTTCTGGGGATTTTTAAGCTACCAAATCACAGAAGCCATCAGCCCCACGTTGTTGTTATTGTTGCTTAGTGTGCGATTTAATGATCAACGAAACAGCATTTTTTGGGTGGTTTTTCTCTTAACATGTATCTGGTTTCTTAGACCGGTTCTAGTACTCCTGGCGCCGGTTTTCCTTGTTTTTCTCTGGAAAAGAAGAGCTAATCTTATTTCCTTTTCCAATTGGAAAAACCCGCTCATTGTCGTGCTTTCATTATTGGCAATTGTGGGATGGGAAACCAGAAAAGCAGGTTATATGGGCGAATGGGGCAATCCGCATCCGATTTACCATGTCAACAATCAATCCTTATTCAGACCGGCGCATGCTTCGCTAAGTAACGTTTTTCGGGTGTGGGAAACGCGTCCGGAAGTGATTCACCGCATTGCAGGTTCATGCTGGACAGGCGATTCCACCGCGAGAAGCCTTGCCTCATTGGAATTATATGTCCGCGAACGGTCCATTCCCATACCAGCCCCGGAATTGCATCGGTTACTTGCTGAATACCACGCGGTAAATCAGATTGTGCTTCATCAAATTGAGGCAGGAAGATTACGGGGCGAGACAACCGGAGAAAAACAAATTCGTATTCAATTTGATGCATTAGCAGAAAAACTGGCGAAGGAAAACCGCTTTCAGTATCACCTACGCACACCACTGATTTCTATGAAGGAATTGTTCAAGAAAAGTCAGCTGAATCTTGAACTATTCCAGCTGCATTACCGCGGAAACCTGGTTGTAGAAGGACTTCGGTGGTTTTGCGTAATTCTTCTGAATTTGCTGTTTCTGGGAACATTCTTGTTGCTTTTCGGAAAGAATAATGATTTAAAATGGCTTGCATTAGGTGCAATACTGTATTGTTTTTACCTCTTCTATGTGCAGCGCGCCAACGAAGATCGCTACATGGTTCCCATGCTACCGTTGGTTTTTATAGGTGGCTGTTCTTTTTGGTGGAAGGTGATTTTTTCGAAACGAAGAAAAGCCGTTCAATCCGATTGATGTACATTTGCCTATGCAAATCAAGATTCTGTGTATCGGGAAAACCGGAAAATCCTTTTTAGAAGAGGGTGAACGCGAATACCTGAAACGCTTATCCAATTACATTTCGGTAGAATTACAAGTGCTACCCGATATCAAAAACGTCAAAAGTTTGAGTGAACAACAGATCAAACACAAGGAAGGGTTGCAGTTTTTAGAGAAAATCAGCGCGAAAGAAACCGTGATTTTATTGGATGAAAAAGGGAAAAATTACGATTCGGTGGCCTTTGCCGACTTTTTGCAAGAGCAATTTAACCGTGGTGGTAAACAGCTATTCTTTCTGATTGGTGGACCTTACGGTTTCAGCGATGAAATTTACCAGCGCGCCAACGGCCAGCTTTCACTTTCCAAAATGACCTTTTCGCATCAAATGATCCGCTTGTTTTTTGTAGAGCAAATCTACCGTGCCATGACCATTTTAAAAGGTGAACCTTACCACCACCGGTGAACCGGATGAACGTTGCAACCGAGTAGGTATGATCATTCGACTATAAAATGTGTATCTTCGAACGCAGATGATTCAACTGGATATAATCGATTGGGGCGTATGGCTATTTTTGGTAGCCGTCGTCGGTTTTTTCCTTTACTTACGCCAACGCACTTCCAATTTTACCGGATCGATTTATCTAATGCGTGGTTATTTTTTAAAAGTATTCGGCGGACTGAGTTTTGCTCTGCTTTACATCTATTATTATGGCGGCGGCGATACGGCAGAATACTTTCGCAGTACTTCTACCCTTAATGAATTATTAGCTTCGGAGCCTGAAACGTACCTTAAACTGTTGAGCCTAAGCCCTGAAGAAGCACAACCTGTTTTACGAAACGCCAACAAAGTAATTTTCTATAGCCACACAGCCGAAGAATGGTTCATGGTTAAACTCATTTCTCCGTTCATTTTTCTGGGATTCAATTCCTATTTAGGCGTTACATTCCTGATGTCACTGCTGTCTTTTTCCGGATCCTTTAAATTGTTTCAACTGATGAACAAGATCCTTCCTGACAAAATGGGATTGATATTTGGGATCAATTTCCTGATTCCAACCTCACTTTTCTGGACAAGTGGCTTGCTCAAAGACACCATTACCTTTACCTGTTTTGCATTCCTGTGCTCCTTTTTTTATTCTGTTATCTACGAGCAAAAACACCGTTTGCTTTATTTGCTTCTGATTCCTGTGATTATCTATATTACGCTAAATCTGAAAGCATATATCATCATCAGCTTCGCTCTATGGGTGTTGATAACCTTACTGTTTGCTACCACATCATCCATCAAAAACACGGTCGTCAAATACCTTACCGGACCTATCATCATTGTCACTATGATTGCTTTCGGTTATTTGGGAATCAGCTATATGATTCAAAACAACCAGGAATACAATGCAGAAAACCTGTTTAGCAAAATCAGGGGATTTCACACCTGGCATACGCAATTGGGTGGTTCGGCTTACAATCTGGGCGAAATGGAATATACCGAAATCGGATTGTTGCAAAAAGTGCCTGCAGCAATCAATGTAAGTCTGTTTCGTCCATATCCCTGGGAATCCGGTTCAGCGCTGGTATTACTCAACAGCTTAGAAAGTATGTGTATGCTCTTACTGGTTGCGTGGACCATATTCAAGGTTAGGCTGCGGTTTTTCAGGCATTTATTCAAAAATCCTTATTTGACCGGAGGATTGGTTTTTTGCCTCTTTTTTGCCTTTTCAATCGGAATTACCTCCTATAATTTCGGTGCACTTTCACGGTTCAAAGTACCGCTAACGGCCATTTTTGTATTTATTTTGGTCTATACAATTAATCAAGAACGATTAAGTCGGTCAAAATCGAAAAAACGCATTCCGTAGGTCGGCAATTTTTGTATTTTTACCTTTTACAATCGCGCAACAACGATTGACGAGTTACGCTAAAAAAACTACATGCTTTCGAACAAATCCATTCTCATTACCGGCGGAACTGGCTCTCTTGGAAAAGAATTAGTCAAAACAATTTTAGAGCGCTGGCCTGATGTAAAACGCCTGGTGGTGTATTCGCGCGACGAGCAAAAGCAATTTCTAATGGCGCAGGATTACTCCGATCATCAGTATCCGGCAATCCGCTATTTCATTGGCGATGTCCGCGATTTTGAACGTCTGAAACGCGCTATGCACGGGATAGATTGTGTGATTCACGCTGCTGCCATGAAGCATGTTCATATTGCGGAATACAATCCGGATGAATGCGTGAAAACGAATATCGGCGGTGCTGAAAACGTGATTCGGGCTTGCCTGGAAACCAATGTAACACAAGTAGTTGCACTTTCAACTGACAAAGCCTGTGCACCGATCAATCTCTACGGAGCCACCAAACTTACCTCAGATAAGTTATTCATCGCTGCCAACAACATTAAAGGCACCAAAAACATTGCATTTTCGGTAGTTCGCTACGGTAATGTAATGGGGTCGAATGGTTCGGTGATTCCATTCTTTTTGAAAAAACGCCATGAAGGTTTTTTACCTGTTACCGACACTTCCATGACTCGTTTCAATATTTCATTGGAAGAAGGAGTTGACATGGTGTTGCACGCCTTGGAAACAGCTTGGGGTGGTGAATTATTTGTGCCGAAAATACCTTCTTACCGCATTACAGATGTTGCCCAAGCAGTTGCCCCCAATTGTCCGATAAAAGTCACTGGAATCAGACCCGGTGAAAAAATCCACGAAGAAATGATTACTTCTTCCGACGCTTTCTCGACCTACGATTTAGGGAAATATTACGTGATTTTGCCACAGGTTCCGGCATTTGATCTCGAAGAATACATTGATCAATTCAATGCCAAAAAGGTTCCGATCGGGTTCAATTACACTTCCAATGACAACAAAGATTGGGATACGGTAGCCGGCTTGCGCGCAAAAATAAAATTACACATCGATCCTGAGTTTAGTCCGGAGCCATGACCCAATATTCTATTCCTTACGGTAAACAACACATTTCGGAAGAAGATCTTGCGGCAGTTACGGCTGTTCTTACAGGCGATTTTTTAACCCAGGGTCCGGCAATTGCACAGTTTGAATCCGCTTTTGCCAATTATGCAGGAAGCGCTTATGCTGTAGCAGTATCCAACGGAACAGCTGCTTTGCATCTGAGCTGTATGGCATTGGGAGTTTCTGAAAACAGTCGGGTGATTACCACACCAATTACCTTTGCAGCTTCGGCCAATTGTGTGCGTTATTGCGACGGAACAGTTTTGTTCGCGGATATAGATCCGATCACTTATCTCATCGATCTGGAATCGGTGAAACGATTACTGGAAAGCGAGCCGACAGGAGCTATTCAAGGAATGATTGTGGTGGATTTTGCGGGAAAAGCGGTCAACCTGGAAGCATTTCGTGCACTGGCAGATCAACACAACTGTTGGATCATCGAAGATGCCTGCCATGCTCCAGGAGGTTTTTTTACCGACTCAAACAATAAGCAACAACGGTGTGGCAATGGTAAATTTGCTCATGTTTCTATTTTTTCGTTTCATCCCGTCAAGCATATTGCATGCGGTGAGGGTGGAATGATTACTACCGATGACAAAGCCATTTACGAACGTTTGTTGCAATTGCGTACGCACGGAATCACACGCAATACAGAACAATTTTCCAATTCACCTGCGTTGGCAACCGGCATTCCGGAAAGCACGGATTATCCGATTTGGTATATGGAAATGCAGGAATTGGGATTTAACTACCGGTTGACCGATTTTCAAGCTGCATTGGGGTTATCGCAGCTCAACCGGGCAGATGCAGGATTGGAAAAACGCCGCCAAATAGCCCAACGTTATACCGATGCTTTTACAGGAAAATCGTATATCAAGGGTCAATCCGGTTACGACCCAACACATGCCTATCACCTGTATGTGATTGAGGTGAATGATCGGTTAGGCTTATACAACTACCTGCGTACGAAAGGCATTTTTGCTCAAATTCACTATTTCCCGGCACATTTAATGCCTTATTACAAGCAATTTGGTTGGAAAGAAGGTGATTTTCCAAATGCCGAAACGTATTACAATCGTTGCCTGAGTCTACCTATGTTTCCTACATTAACGGCTGATGAACAAACATATGTCATCGCTGAAATTAATCGTTTTTATCAACTGTGATGGCGCCCGTTCTTACATCGGATCGATTAGTACTGGAACCGTTGAGTTCCGCCTTTCTTTCGCAGGACTACCTGAACTGGCTCAACGACCCTGAAGTTTCCCGCTACCTGGAAAGTTCGGGAGGTTATGAATGGGACGATCTGAAAGATTACCTGGTCAAAGTTGACAAACAACATATCTTGTTTTGGGCGATTATTGACAAAGCGGCATCAAAACACATTGGAAACATCAAAATAGATCCGATCAATCAACGCCACGGAACAGCCGAATATGGCATCCTGATCGGCGATAAAAACAGCTGGGGAAAAGGTTTTGCAAGCGAGGCTTCCCAACTGGTCATTGACTACTGTTTTGAAATCAGATTTATACGAAAAATTTCGCTGGGCGTGGTGGAAGAAAACACCAGTGCCGTAAAACTGTACGAAAAACTGGGATTTGTGCTGGAAGGCGTTTACAAAGAACACGGTTTTTACGACAACAAATGGTGTAATGTGTTACGAATGGCGTTGTTCAACCCGACAAGAAGATGAATAAGTTAGCCTTGGGAACGGTGCAATTCGGCTTGTCTTACGGCATCAACAATCCCATTGGCATGCCTTCTGACAAGGATCTCGCACAACTCCTCGATACCGCTTTTTCAAACGGAATTAGCCATTTGGACACCGCAGCTGCATACGGAAATGCCGAAGAACGGTTAGGAAAACTCGCCACTGCCGATTTTAAGATTATCTCCAAATTTCCTGCTGTTGCTGATTTGACAGAACTTCAAGCCCAATATCGGGTTTCATGTCAACTCCTAAACCGTTCTTCACTGGATGGCTATTTGGCCCATAACGCAACCATTTTACTGAAAAAGCCAGATAGTTGGAAGTACTTACAGGAACTCCAATCGACAGAGAGTATTCAAAAAATCGGTGTTTCGCTCTACCATCCCGAAGAATTAGAGCGCTTGCTTGATTGGGAAATTGTGCCGCAATTGGTGCAACTGCCTTACAGTATGTTGGATCGGAAATTTGAACCGTATTTTGCCCGGCTAAAAGCATTGAACATTGAAATTCATACGCGATCTTCCTTTTTACAAGGCTTGTATTTTAAATCGCCTGATCAATTACCCGACAATCTGCAACCTTTAAAGCCGGCATTGATGCAACTCCACAATTTGGTGAACGAATCGGCATTTGATATGGAAACCGTTGCTTTAAAATTTGCGATCAATCACCCGTTGATTGACAAAGTTGTCATTGGCGTTGAAACCGTTTCACAATTGGAAAATAACCTGCGTGCAATCTCGGCGACAGTTCCCGATTCCTTATTTGAGGAGCTGAAAACCATTGTAGTAGACACACCTCACTTATTAAATCCGGCAACATGGCACGCGTAATCGGCATTACCCAGGCCCGGATCGGTTCTACCCGATTGCCCGGAAAAATTTTATTGCCGGTTCAGGGCGATTTGAGTTTGTTTGAACTTCATATCAAACGCGCAAAACGAGCTTCAATGGTTGATCAATGGATTGTAGCAACAACACATGAACCGGGAATAGAGTCACTTATTGATCTTGCACACAAACTTTCCGTTAATGTATATCAAGGAAGCACAACTGATGTGTTGGATCGCTTTTATCAGGCGCAAATCAGATTGGAGGCCGACTACATTGTGCGCCTAACGTCTGATTGCCCGCTGATTGATCCTGCAATTATTGACGAAACTATTCGTTATTGCATCACACATCAGCTGAGTTATTATACCAATACGCTCAATGGACCATTCCCCGATGGATTGGACGTAGAAGTATTTACCGCCGATGCACTAAAAGAAGCATGGCAACAGGCCGCTTCAGCTAGTGACCGCGAGCACGTTACACCTTACATCCGTCGAAAAAGCAATGTATCCGGCTGGCATGGAAACGAACCGAATCATGCGCAGCTGCGTCTGACGGTCGATGAACAATACGATTATGAATTAATCAAACATTTGGTACACGAGTTGGGAACCGATTGCCCGTATATAGACTATTGCGAATACGTGATTTCGCATCCGGAAGTCGCTCAACTCAACAGCCATTTGTTTCGAAACGAAGGATATATGAACAGTAAATTTGATGCTATTACCCTGCGAAACATCACCGATTTCAACCAATCGGATGTTTACCGCAGTAAGATTCACGATTTGATTCCAGGTGGAGCGCATACCTATTCCAAAGGTGACGATCAATTCCCGGAACGCGCTCCGGCAGCTATTACCCATGGAAAAGGAAGCCATGTTTGGGATGTAGACGGCAATGAATTCCTTGATTGTTCCATGGGGTTGACCTCTGTAAGTTTGGGACACGCTTACCAATCAGTGATCGATGCAGTTGCTGCTGAATTGCAAAACGGGGTGAATTTTCAACGTCCGGCTTTGCTGGAACAAACCATGGCTGAAACCTTTTTGAAACTGGTTCCGCAGCACGACATGATCAAATTTGCCAAAAACGGTTCGGTGGTAACAACCGCAGCCGTAAAATTGTCGCGCGCTAAAACGGGAAGAAAACTGGTAGCTTTCCCAAGCGATCATCCGTTTTACAGCTACGATGACTGGTTTATCGGAACTACACCTTGTAATCAGGGAATTCCAAAAGAAATCGGAGCGTTCTCGGTGACGTTTAAATCGTGTGATCTCGATTCACTTAAACAATTATTTGAGCAATATCCCGATCAAATTGCCTGTGTGATTACCGAGCCTGAAAAACTCAGTTGCAGTACTCCGAATTGCAGTTGTGAGGGTAAACCGGAAGTATTTCTGCGTGAAGCGATTGAATTGGCGCACCGGCATGGAGCTTTGTTCATTATTGATGAAATGATAACCGGTTTCAAAACTTCATTTCCCGGAAGCATGACTAACTACAACCTTGAACCGGATATGGCTACCTGGGGAAAAGGAATTGCCAACGGATTCTCGTTTTGTGCACTCACCGGAAAAAAAGAGGTCATGGAATTGGGTGGTATTCGCAACGAAGGCGCCGAAAAAGTGTTCCTTATTTCCACAACTCACGGTGGTGAAACGCATACCATGTCTGCCGCAATTGAAACCATTCGTGTATTTGAAACTGAAAACGTGGTGGCCAAAAACCTGCAAAAAGGAAATGAACTGATTGCGCTTTGTGAGCAATTGGTTTCCAAACACCAACTCAACGCGTTTGTGCAGGTAATACCTTGCCCGTGGATGGTAGGATTTGCGTTTTTTGATGCTTCAAAGGCAGCTTCTCCTGAATTCCGCACACTTTTCTTGCAAGAAATGATCACGCGTGGTGTGTTGTTTCAGGGCATTTTTGTGCCGTGCCACAGCCATACCGAAGACGATTTATATTACTTTGCCAAAGCTTTCGAAGCGTCACTTGAGATTTACAAAAAAGCACTTTCGGAAGGAACCGATGGAATCCTGATCGGGAAACCGATAAAAGGAGTTTTCCGCAAGTATTTATAACGAACAATTAAAACAAGCAGCTCTAAAAAGAGGCTTGATCCTCAAATTATTATCTTTAAAAACGAGTTTTCAGAAACGAGCTTCATTATGAAACGAAAATACAACTGTCTCATTAAGAATCATTTTTCTTTTCAGGAATACCGCATTGAACCGATTCGTGATGAAGACATGTATTCCATAATGGCATTTAGAAATGAGCAATTGTTTCACTTGCGTCAGTCGGAACCACTCACAAAAGAACAACAAGAACATTATTTCGGGACAGTCATAAAAGCGTTATTCGAAGCCGAAAAGCCGGATCAGCTATTGTTTTCTTTCTTTCACAATGATGTGTTTGTAGGTTACGGAGGCGTGGTACACATCAATTGGCTTGATCGGCATGCCGAAATTTCGTTTGTTATGGATACCTCTCTTGAATCGACTCGTTTTGAATCGTACTGGCAGGCTTTTTTAACGTTAATCGAGCAGGTTGCGTTTGAGGAACTAAGATTCCATAAACTCTTTACTTATGCATATAACTTGCGCCCAAATCTTTATGTAACCATCGAAAAAGCGAATTATAAACAGGAAGCTATTCTGAAAGAGCATTGTTTATTTAACGGTGAATATATTGACGTGTACATCCATTCGAAGACAAACACACCGATATTTGAATCAATCCTGAGACCGGTAAACGAGAACGACACAAAAGCGCTGTTTAATTGGGTGAATGATCCGGAGGTACGTTTCAATTCCATTCAGCAGGAGCCTATTCTATGGGAAGACCATTTGCAATGGTTTCGCAGGAAATTACAAGATGATGCTACACACATGTTCCTGCTGGAATATGCAGGAAAAGCAGTCGGGCAAATTCGAATCGATCAATCGGAAGAATATCATTACATTGGCTATTCGATCGATAACAATTACAGAGGCAAAGGATTCGGTAAGTGTATCGTTGCTCAATTGTTAAAGATGCACCCTACCCTGTCATTTGCTGCAGTGGTCAAAAAAACAAATATTCCTTCTATTCGAATCTTTGAATCCCTTGGTTTTGAACTGAAAGAAAACTTGTCCAATCATCATGATATATATACGTTTGTAAAAGAATGAGTCATTATTTAATTGTTTCGGAAAAACAGTGGCATTTAGAGCTACTAGAGCAACTTCAGCAGAAGTTTCCGGATGATCAATGGACACTCATTCAATCGGCTGAACATTTTTCCGTTGAACGATTAGAAAGTTTAAATCCGGCAAAAATATTCATTCCGCATTGGTCACGCCTTATCCCGGCTGATGTTTACGAACGGTATGAATGCGTTGTTTTTCACATGACCGACTTGCCTTATGGAAGAGGCGGAAGTCCTTTGCAGAACTTAATTGTACGTGGACATACCACAACAAAAATATGTGCTTTACAGGTGGTTGAAAAAATTGATGCCGGCCCTGTTTATTTAAAACACGAATTAGATTTAAGTGGTACGGCACGTGAGATTTTTGATCGTGCAAGTAAGACAATCGGCAGCATGATTGAGGAAATTGTTATTAACCAGCCGATTGCTACTCCGCAGGAAGGTGAACCGACTTTCTTCTCCAGAAGAAAACCGGAGGAAAGTAACCTCCAGAATGTAAAAACAATTCAACAGATCTACGATTACATCCGAATGCTCGACTGTGAGGGTTACCCGGCAGCATTTCTCGAAACAAAAGAAGCCCGTTATGAATTTTACGAAGCACGTTTCGACCAGATAACTAATTCCATTGAAGCTCATGTTAGAATTACTAAAAAATAAGTGTATAATGATTGTAGTAGCTCATCCTGACGACGAATTGCTGGGATTAGGAGCAACAATGAACATGCTTATCCGGTTACATAATGTAACAACTCATGTGGTAATTCTTGGGGAAGGAATTACCTCAAGATCGGATCAGCGTGATCCTGAAAACTGGAAAAAAGAACTAGCTGTTCATCAGGAAAACATTCGACTGGCACAGAAAGCGATCGGTTATCACTCGGTCAGCATGTACGATTTTCCGGACAACCGTTTCGATACTGTTGCCTTGTTAGATATTATCAAGGTCATTGAGAAAGAAAAAAGGGATTTTCAACCCACTGTTATTTTCACCCACCATGGCGGCGATGTGAACATTGATCATCAGCGAACATTTGAAGCTGTACTTACTGCCTGCCGTCCGCTGAAGGAAGAAGGCGTTAAGCATATTTTTACGTTTGAAACACCTTCAGGAACCGAGTGGCGTGCTTCTTCAGACCCAAAACATTTCATCCCGAACCTGTTCATTGAAGTCACAAAAGAAAACCTTGGTGCCAAGATTCAGGGAATGGAACATTACGAATTTGAACGCCGCGTTTTTCCTCATCCCCGATCTCCTGAGGCATTAACAATTCAGGCACAACGATGGGGGATTTCGGTAGGTGCTAATTATGCTGAGGCATTTCAGCTAATCCGTTCGATTTCATAAGCAAGCCAATCCTTGTGTTTCTGACAACAATAGCATAACCGATTTCAAAACTTGGGGATTATTCTTTACCTTAGGAGCTCTAATTTTAATGCGAAATAATTATATGTCATTGAATCAACAACAGGTGTTTATAATCGCCGAAATTTCAGCCAATCACCAGCAAAATCTGGAGGTTGCCATAGAAACGATTCGAGCCGCCAAACGAACGGGAGCTGATGCTGTAAAACTGCAAACCTATACACCCGATACAATGACCTTGAATTCCGATAAAAACGACTTCCTCATTCAACAAGGTACCATCTGGGACGGTCAAAAATTATATGACCTTTACCAGGAAGCATATACGCCTTGGGAATGGCACGCTCAGTTATTTGCCGTTGCAAAAGAAGAAGGATTAATTTGCTTTTCTTCCCCCTTCGACAAAACAGCAGTAGATCTATTGGAATCACTTGATTGCCCGATTTACAAAATCGCTTCATTTGAAATTACCGATATTCCATTGATCGAATACACAGCCAGCAAAGGAAAACCCATGATCATTTCTACCGGAATTGCCGAGCGCGAAGATATAGAGCGCGCGCTGAAAGCTTGTCGAAAGGTTGGTAACAACGACATTACTTTACTCAAATGCACCTCATCGTATCCCGCTCCGATAGTAGAAGCCAATATGCAGTTAATGCAACAATTTGCTGCTGATTTCGATGTGAAAATCGGATTATCGGATCATACGTTGGGTATAACATTGCCAATCGTTTCGGTTGCATTAGGGGCAACGGTTATCGAAAAGCATTTCATAATTGATCGCGCAATGGGCGGGCCTGATGCTACTTTTTCACTTGATGTAGCCGAATTCACCGCTATGGTAAGTGCAGTAAGAGATGCCGAGAAATCGCTTGGAACTGCGACGTATGAACTCACTGAAAAACAACAATCCGGTAAAGCATTTTCGCGGTCGTTATATGTGGCCGAAGATATTCAGGAAGGTGAAGTCTTCACCGAAAAGAATGTTCGATCCGTGCGCCCCGGATTTGGAATGCATCCCCGGTTTTACAACGAGATATTAGGCAAAAAAGCCGCTCAAAACCTTGAAAAAGGAAGTCGTTTCACACACGACGCAATACAAAACACCGAATGAAAAAAATAGCCATCATTACAGCTCGCGGCGGCAGTAAACGCATTCATAAAAAAAACATCAAACCGTTTTTCGGGAAACCGATTATTGCGTATTCCATTGAGGCAGCCTTACAATCAGGTGTTTTTGATGAAGTAATGGTGTCGACCGACGATGAAGAAATAGCTTCAATTGCATGTGAATACGGAGCGAACGTTCCATTCATGCGTTCCGAAGCAACTTCAAACGACACTTCGAATACGGTTGATGTTCTGGAAGAAGTTCTGTTGCAATATCGCACCAACGGTTTTGAATTTGATGTGGCATGTTGCCTTTACCCTACTGCCCCTTTCGTTACGGCCGACAGAATCAAAGAAGCACTTGCTTTATTGGAAATAAAAAAAGCAGATACCGTGTTACCGATCACCGCATTCAGTTTTCCCATTTTGAAATCGTTTAAAATGGATGATCAGTCAAGGGTGTCTTTTAATTGGAATGAATACCAAGGTTTTCACTCGCAGCAATTACCGTCTTCTTATCACGACAGCGGGCAGTTCTACTGTTTTCAGGTTGCGGGATTTTTACAGCACAAAAAACTCTTTACCGGCAATACCGTCGGGTTGGAAATTCCCGAAACAGAAGTACAGGATATCAATACCGAAGACGATTGGCGTATGGCTGAAATCAAATTCGGTTATTTACACCCCGAATTGCGATGAAAGTACTCTTGCTCGGCTGCGGAAATATGGGAGCGTTCTATGATTTTGATAACGATCAGGTACTTACTTATGCCAAAGCATTTCACCTGCATACCGATTGGCAGATTTCACTATTCGATGCAGATGCTCAACGCCTTTCTCTGGTGAGTCAACGCTACGGATTTGAAACAGTATCATCGCTTGAAGACGTGGATTTCGGCCGGTTTGATGCGGTTTGCATTGCCACTTCCACCCCAACTCATTTCACATTTCTAAGTAAGGCGTTAAAGAGACAAGTACCCGTTATTATTTGCGAAAAACCCATTTCGACTCAAGCCAATGAACTCAAGGAACTCGACGTAGCTTATAAAAAAGGCTCTTCAAAAGTGATGGTGAATTACATTCGTCGTTTTCAGCCTGCTTACAGTGAGTTAAAAGCACGACTAGGTGAATTCATCTCAGAAGAACCAATTCAATCTATTCGGTTTAATTATAAAAAAGGGTTGCTGAACAATGCCAGTCATGGCTTGGACATACTCCAATTCTTACTCGGGAGTCATTTCCAATTTTCCAATGCAACAATCATTGAGAAAACGCATGACACATTTCCCGACGACCCAACTGTTTCATGTATTATACCGCAAGATGGTTATTCACTGGAGCTAATCGGGCATGCTCATTCAACTGATCCTGTTTTCGATCTTACCGTAACCTTTCAAACCAAACGTTTATTGATCCTTGAAAGCGGAAACACCATTCGCATAGAAGAAAACAATGAAACCGGGGCCGTTGTTTATTTAGCTGACAACGCCATTCAAGATTACATGATTCCGGTAATCGATCACATGAAACAACTGATCAATGAACCCGGATTACCTGATAACTTTCAGGAAAGCCTGGAATTGAACCAACAGTTACTTTTACTTTTGAACGAATAGCATTCATAATGGCGAAACTTGCAATCAACGGTGGAACACCGATACGAACAACTTTATTTCCGGCATACAATACGATTGGTGAAGAAGAAAAACGTGCTGTAGCCAAGGTACTCGACAGCGGAAATCTTTCGCAATATTTAGGCGCATGGACAGACGATTTTTTTGGCGGACCAACCGTTCGTGCGTTTGAAAATGCCTGGAAAGAACAATTGGGTTGCAAGCACGCTGTTTCTGTCAACTCCAATACTTCCGGTCTTTTTGCAGCTATGGGAGCTATCGGAATCCAACCCGGAGACGAAGTGATTGTTTCTCCTTACTCCATGAGTGCCAGTGCGATTGCCCCGTTGGTTTACGGAGGCATTCCCATTTTTGCCGATATCGATCCGGTGACGTTTTGTATGGATCCGGCGAGCATAGAAGCTAAAATAACACCGCGTACCAAAGCCATTCTGATCGTTCACATCATGGGGCACCCAGCCGATATGACACGTATCATGCAATTGGCAAAACAGCACAACCTGCGAGTGATCGAAGATTGTGCACAAGCACCGATGGGTAAATACAAAAACCAATATGTAGGTACATTTGGCGATATCGGGATTTTTAGTCTGAATTACCACAAACACATTCATACGGGAGAAGGCGGCGTGATGGTGACCAATGATTATGCGTTGGCATTTCGTTGTCAGATGATTCGCAACCACGCCGAAAACATTGTTGGCCCTACCGAAACAGTCGATTTAACAAACATGATCGGTTACAATTACCGCATGACGGAAGTAGAAGCCGCTATTGGGATCGAACAACTCAAAAAATTACCTTCGTTACTGAAACAGCGGTTGGAAAACGTCACTTTTTTTGATGAACAACTGGCTCAATTTCCGGCACTAAAACTTCAACCCAAACAACCGGAAGGAAATGTGCATTGCTACTATACCTACCCCATTATTTTTGATAAAACGATTGCCGGAATAGAACGAAATGCCTTTGTAGCAGCGTTGAATGCTGAACTTCCATCGGCTGTTTTACGCGAAACGGCTCCATTGATCGGTTGCGGTTACGTAAAACCATTATATCTAGCACCGATCTATCAGCAAAAGGCTGCCTGGGCGTTTAAACCCGAATTATATCCGCATGAGATCAGTTACGCAAAAGGATTGTGTCCTGTTGCCGAATCGATGCATTTTGAGCAATTGTTTTCGCACGAGTATATGCGTCCCGGAATGACAAAAGCCGACATGCAGGATGTGATCGATGCTATTGCCAAAATCTTTGAAAACAAGGATGAATTGCGTTGAGCTACTCGCCACAAAAAAAGGCAAAGGACTCATTGCATTTAGCGATCCGGCCGGTGCCAAAGCCTGCCTGGCATTGCATTGGATTTTAACAAACATCCATGGTTTGGATGCCATTCGGCTGGTTTCCAATAAATCGTATTCATTCTATGCAGATTGGAACACCGAAGTAACAATCATCGATGATCCGTCAGCTATAGATCTTTCCGACCTGGATTGGTTATTTACCGGAACTTCACATCCTGATTCATCGCACAGCTTTGAAGTAACCTTGCTGAAACAAGCCAACGAACAACACATTTTTACCGCTTCGTTTATCGATCATTGGACCAATCTTTCAGAACGATTTTCACTGAATAGCACCTTCGTTTTTCCGGATGTGATTTTTGTTATCGATCCACAGTTGATTCAACATGGAAGCGAAGCAGGTATTCCTTCAGAAAAACTGATGGTCAGTGAAAATCCCTATTTGCAATACATCCGGTTGTATTGGAAAAGTCAGCTGAGCATCGAACAATTCCGGAAAACATACAACATTCCCGAATCGGCGACAATCATTTTAACCTACGCTCCCGATCCGATTTCACTGCGGCACGAACTATCCGATTTCGGATTCAACGAATTTACCGTTTTGGGGGAATTGCTACAATTGCTTCATCAGCATCCTGAGGTATTCCTCATTATAAAAACACATCCGTTACAACCATTGGAGCAATTGAATCTATTGATTGAGGATGCAAAATCACAACGACTTGTTCTTGAAACAGCCAACCGGATCGATAACCTGGAACTGATCTTTCATTCAACAGCCATCATCGGATTTTTATCCAACTTTTTGTGGGAAGCATCCGCTCTCCGAAAGCCTGTTTATCGCTACGCTTTAACGGGTAACGATGCCTATTATGAACAATTTAAATCAGTTACAACACGTTTTTCTTCGTTAGAAGAATTGAAGAATTGCTTATCCTTGTAATGTATGAACAACGGGAGACTTTTTCTGGAGACAACAAATTATTACCTGCGTACACTTTCGGTAGAAGATGTAGACGGCAATTACCAGCGTTGGCTGAATGATCAGGAGGTGGTGGAACATAATTCACATGGTCGTTTCCCGCAAACTCCCGAAACACTGCGCAGTTACGTTACCAGCAGTTCACTCACTACAAATCAGCTCATTCTTGCTGTAATTGCTAAAGAAAACGGTTTACACATCGGCAATATCAGCTTACAGCAAATCAATTGGGTTGACCGTAATGCCGAAATCGCCTTTCTTCTGGGGGAAAAAGAATTTTGGGGTAAAGGCGTGATGTTTGAAGCCGGACAGAAACTGATCTCACATGCGTTCCAAACACTCAACCTGCACCGCATTCATTGTGGAACATCGTTTGAAAACAAGGGAATGCAGCAATTGGCAATAAAGTTAGGAATGACACAAGAAGGTGTGCGAAAAGAAGCTATTTTTAACAACGGAAAATACATCGATATCCTCGAGTTTGGATTATTAAATAAGAACTAATTACATGGAATTAAACGGTCAACCGTTATTGCCTGGCGTTCAATACTGTACGCGCTGTTGTTTACCTGCAACGGCAGAGGGCTTAGGTTTTGATGAAATGGGTATTTGCCAGCCTTGCCGTTCGTCTGAAATGAAAATCCACATTAATTGGGTAGAACGCGAACAACAATTGGCGAAGATTCTGGAATCACATCGCGGTAAAAGCAAAAGCGGCTACGATGTGATTGTGCCTATCAGCGGCGGAAAAGACAGCATGTTTCAGTTGTATATCCTTACGCAGAAATACAATATGCGCTGTTTGGCGGTAACGTTCAGTCACAATTGGTACACCGAAACCGGTAAGTACAATTTGCAATTGGCCCTGGAAGCATTCAATGTGGATCACATCATGTTTTCACCCAATCATAAAACCATCAACAAACTGGCGCGCGAATCACTCTATAAAATAGGCGATTCCTGCTGGCACTGTCATGCCGGAGTTGGAGCATTTCCATTGAAAGCAGCTGTGATGTACGAAATCCCGCTCCTGGTGTGGGGCGAATCGGTTTCTGAAAGCGACGGAAGAGCTACCTACGACAATCCGATCAAATTCGACCGCGATTATTTCACCCGCATTTCAGCACGTTTTTACGCCGAAGAATTGGTCGGAAAGGACATTACAATCGACGAAGTACAACCATGGGTTTTACCACATTACGACGATATCGACCGCGTTGGCATTGAAGGAATTCACCTCGGTGATTACATTTTCTGGGATGATGAACGCCAAATGGAATTTATCCGTGATCAGTATGGCTGGCGTGAAGATAAAATCGAAGGAACCTACAAACGCTACAAAAGCGTGGAATGCAAAATGGCCGGTTTACACGATTACACCAAATACCTCAAACGTGGCTTTGGCCGTACAACCGATCAGGCAAGCCGTGATGTGCGCAGTGGATTATTGACGCGCGAAGAAGGTTTTGACCTTATCAAACAACACGATACTGTGCGTCCGGAAATTTTGGATTGGTACCTGGAACGCACCGGAATTTCGGAAGAGGAATTCTTCAAAGTGATGAAAGAACACCGCCTGAAAGTAATGGGTGGCGATCTCAGTAATGCTTGCGAAAGCTGTAATTTATTCTAAAAACGACCAACAGACATGTATAACAACTTGTCCATCAGTGATATTTTACGTTTACACAAGACAGGTGAATTGGACCTGATTGCGTGGAACAAACACTTCATTGATCGCGTAAAAGCAACTGAATCGACCATTCATGCATGGGAATATGTGAACGAAGACCATTGGCTCAAAAACGTTGACGAAGCAATTGCGCATTCCAATCCGGCTTTTGCCGATTTATTAGGCGTTCCGGTTGGAATCAAAGATATTTTCAACACCATTGATATGCCTACCGAAATGGGAAGTCCGATCTGGAAAGGATTTACTCCCGGAAACGACGCGCGCGTGGTGCACAATATTAAGTTTCACGGTGGCCTTACCGCCGGAAAAACCGTAACGGCCGAATTTGCTGTTCACACCCCGAATGAAACCCGGAATCCATGGAATACAGCTTATTCGCCGGGAACATCATCCAGCGGATCAGCCGCAGCGGTGGCTTCAGGAATGGTTCCATTAGCCATTGGTACACAAACGGCGGGTTCTATTATTCGGCCGGCAAGTTATTGTGGTGTATTCGGTTTCAAACCTACATTTGGCACGTTGCCGCGAACGGGAATGCTGAAAACAACCGATACGCTTGACACTGTCGGTTTGTTTGGTACGAATACCGCCGATTGCCGTCGCTTGTTTGACGTTATGCGGGTGAAAGGACTGGATTATCCATACGTGAATAAGCGACTGGAAAACCCTTCGTTTCAGCAAAAAAACGGCGCAAAATGGAAAGTCGGGATCGTACTGGAACAACATTCGGTTGCAGCAGATTATAACGATTTCGCCTTAAAAGCCTTTGCTGATTTTGTGGCGAAATTGAATTCGTTAACCGATGTGGAAGTCGTAAAACCTTCGTTCGGCCCCTTAATTGAAAAAGCACATTCGGTGCAGGAAACCATTTATCACAAAGCGCTTTCGTATTATTTCAAACACGAATTTGAAAAGAAAACACTCATGAGCCCGGTGATGTACGAAATTGTTGCAGAAGGAAACACCATTTCACCCGAGGTGTATCACGCTGCTATAGCGAATCAAAGCGTGCTAACGGCGGAAATGGACAGCTTATTTCAGGACGTCGATGTATTGATTACACTTTCAACAGCAGGTCACGCGCCGGAATTCGGAATTGCGATTGACCCACCGGATACGTGTTTGATTTGGACGATGTGTGGTCTGCCAACGCTTTCAATCCCGCAATTCCAGCACAATGGATTACCGTTTGGCGTGCAGGCAATCGGGAGAAAGTACGCCGATTACAAACTCCTCGATTTTGTAGAATTTCTCACTGAAAAAGGTCTTACACCTCAATTTGCCGCATTGAGCAATTAGGAAACACTAAATGATTGGCCGGTTAACAACACTTCTGAAGCAGGAAAAAGTCAAAAACTTCCTCTTCTTTTCTTCAGCGAGTTTTATCGGTGCCATTATCGGTGTCATCACCCTGCGCTCGTTTACGAGTTACATGGATCCGTCAGAATTCGGAATTTGGAGCTTTGCCCTGACTTTCAACGGATTCATTGCGGCATTTATCGTGCTGGATCTACACAGTTATTTTCTCATTGAAGCCACAAAAGCTACTTATAGCCGGAAAGAACTACTACAATCGCTCCTTACTTTTTCGTTTGTTTGGTCCATCATCAGTACACTGTTGTTTCTCTTACTGGGATTTTTGTTTTTTCACCGGTTGTTTGAGCAAATCAATTTCTTTCCCTACATTTTCTACATTCTGATTTCGAATCTCTTCATGGGGTTTTCGCAATTTTTGCTCATCGTCTACCGCATTGAAAACAAACCGTTTTACTACTTTTTGTTTTCCGTATTTCAATCGGTTTTCGCCATTCTGTTTTCGCTGTTGGTAGTGGTTTATTTTCTTCACGATGCGGAAGGCCGGATCATTGGCTATTCGGCGGGAATGCTGGCAAGCGGATTGGTTGCATTGTTGATATTGGCTGTTTTTTATTCCTTCCGGTTTCGCATCGACCGTGCCTTGATCAAAAAAGCACTGGCCTTTTCAGCGCCGCTTATTCCGTACGCAATTGCGACTCTCAGCATGGATTTTCTGGACCGTGTTTTTATTGAAGAATACAGCACTACACAAGAATTGGGCTTGTTCGGATTGGCCAATCAAATCAATACCATTGTTTACTTTATCTTCATTTCGCTCATACGCGTTTACGAACCTTCTATGATTGGCTGGATTCACCAACAGGAACACGAACGCTTGAGTTCCTTTTCAATCAAGTACAATTTTCTGCTGGTGGCAGCTACAGTGAGTCTGATGCTTCTTTCCGGATTCATTGTGTTCTATCTGACCAATGTCAAGTATTACGATTCGGTTGAAGTAGTGATCAAAATGTCGCCTTACTTTTACCTGAAATCGATTTCGATGTTACTCTTAACTATTTTGGTTTCCGGATCAAAAACCGTAAAAACCATGTATATCTCGATTTTCATACTTGCATTGTATGCCGCATTGGGTTTTCCTTTGGTTCCAATCTATGGTATTGACGGTATGATCCTGATCAAAACTGTGGTTACCGCTATCGGATGTGCGGTTATTTTTACCTACATGGGAAATCGCAAAGCTTACCTGAAAATGGGGCTTGTTATACTGGCTTCAACAGTTGCTGTAGTTCTGATTACCTTTGTTATTCACCGGTTCAATTATTATTTCTAATCGCGTGGAAAAACAACCGACAAATAGTGTTCTCAATTTTATTGCCAAACTACATGCGTTTGAGCAGGAAGAACAGCTTTTTCAGCTCAAGGAAGACAATCTGTTCTACTGGGATATCGTGCGGGCCAAAGTAGCTGAAAAACTATTTTACACCTACGGTCAGGATCAAAAAACGGGTATTTCTGCACCGGTCATCCCGCAATTAACCATTTCACAGAAAATCTTAAAACTCATTCGCTGGGCGTGGTGGTTATTCATTAACGAACTGAACTTCTATTTTTTTTCGCCAAAACGCACTTGGTTGTTTTTGAAAATCTCGCGATTTGCAGATCCGAGAACCGGGGAACCGTATGATGCTGTTGCCGACGAAATTTACCATGTATTAGAGAAAGATGCTATGGCTGTAGAGACCTTTAAGAATCAACAAACAGACATAACCCGCTTGCGGCATCGCTACCAAACATATCATTTGTATACCTATCGGAAACGGTACGCAAAACGACATTTTAAACCAGGCAAAGCCTATTCAGTTTCAGCATTAATCGTCAACCATTTTCCTGATTCAGTCAATGAAAACTGGGATACACTGATTCAAACAACCATTTTGGAATACGTTGCCGAATACAATTTTGCCAGGCGACTTTTTCGAAAAAAACAACCCAGGGGAATCTTTTTTACCGGTGGTGCCAAAGGTTTTATTTCAGCGGCCAATCAATTGGGAATAGAAACTATTGAAATTCAACACAGTCCGCTCAACAAAGCCGATCTTTATTATTCGTACAATTCAGAAATCCATTATGCGCATATTTCCTCTTTACCGCATTATTTGTTGGTGAATTCAGAAGAATGGAAAACACGCATTTTTTATCCGCCGACTTTTGTGACCGTTGGTTCTGATTATTTCTACAACAGCAGCAAGTTCAATACCGAAATAACCGATCGCACTACCATACTGTTTGTTTCCGACCCGATCAATCACAATTTGGTCAGAGATTACATCCTTCGTTTTATTGCGCAAAACGACACTACGGATTACCGAATTGTATTCAAATTACATTCCGCCGAAACAGATCGTTATGAAGAAGCAAAAGCCGCATTTCAGGAATATCCAAATATCGAGGTGGTTTTAAACGAACAAAACATCAGTCAGTTACTGGATGTTTCGTGTGCTACGTTCATCATATATTCAACCGTTGCTTATCAGGCAATCCAGAAAGGATTGCACGTTTACCTTTTAAAAACGGGCTATTACGAAGGTGGATATGATTTATTTGACTTACCAAATGTACAATTGATCGGTTTGAACGACGCAATCACTATTGACGAAATTAAAACGGTGAAACCAGTTGAGCCGGTGGTGTTTTTTGAGGCGTTTGATGAAGGGAAATTCCACTCATTTACAAAGAAAATAACGATCTAACTTAGCGTGAGTTCGGGATAAGAATTCACGTTACGTAAGAAAAGTCCCAAAACTAAACAGTAATCCACTCCTGTTTTTCGAGATCATAACGTTTAATCACACGTGCCGGATTTCCAACCGCCACACAATAATCCGGAATGTCTTTTGTCACCACAGAATTGGCACCAACCACGCTGTTTTTGCCCACGGAGCATCCTAAAATGCTTACGTTTTCACCGATCCATGCACCTTCACCGATAATTACCGGGCGAATTACTTTAATCGATTGAAAATTGACCGGCTGGTGAATGTCTTCAAATGAATGGGTACTGTCGGTGATAAACACCTTATCGGCTGTTAATACATTCTTTTCAATAATGATTTTTTCGACGCAGGAAAAATGATTGAAATGACCGATACAAACGCCCTCTTTCAAGCGCAATTCGGGTTCTTTACTTCCAATTTTGTAAGCCCCAAGCCAAGTAAGATCATGAACAAAAACACCCGCTTCGATATGAATATAGGCATGTCCCTGAATTTTCAGAGGTCGGTGAATATGTCCTTTATACAGTCCGAATTTTGAACCGTTCAATAATCGAAAGAGATATAACCGAATCTTCATATAACTGTTTCCACTAGTTTGGATCGCGCATGTAATAGCGCCGTGCCTCAACGTAAAAGTAGAAAAGTATTCGTAAAAGAGCGATTTTTGCTCTATTAGTCAGGTTTCATCTCTCTTTATTCGAAGGGGGTTTCACAGGATGAAAAAATAGCGCTTTCAACACCGTTTCATAGTGAATACTAGCAATATTTGGCTTATTTTGCATGCAAATTTCAACAGCAAACAACTACAATGCACATATTAATCACAGGTGGAGCAGGTTTTATTGGCAGCAATCTCAGCAAATCGCTGATCAGCAAAGGGCACCAGGTGACACTACTTGATACCGTTTCATCACAGATTCACAAAGACGGCCTCGATTCTTTTTTGGTGAAACAACTTCCCAAAGAAGTGAAGCTCGTTGTCGGTGATGTGTGTAAACGCGAGGACTGGTTAAAAGTACTTCCGGGCGTAGAGGTGATTGTTCACCTGGCTGCTGAAACCGGCACCGGGCAATCAATGTACCAAATTGAACACTATTCTGCGGTGAACATCGGCGGAACGTCGTTGATGCTCGATTTACTGACCAATACACCGCATTCGGTAAAAAAAGTGATTGTTGCTTCATCGCGTGCTATTTACGGCGAAGGAACCTATACCAACGAAGCCGGTGAATTTGTTTATCCATCGCAACGGAATGAACAAGACATGCTGAATGGTATCTTCGACCCGGTTGATTCGATCAACGGAAAACCCTTACGCATGCAGTTGACAAGCGAAACGGCAAAAATTCACCCGACTTCCGTTTATGGCATTACCAAACAGGTACAAGAACAATTGGTTCTCACCGTTTGCGGAGCTTTGGGAATAGACGCCATCGCATACCGCTACCAAAATGTGTATGGTCCCGGACAATCGCTGACCAATCCGTATACCGGAATCTTGTCTATTTTCTCGAATTTACTCCTGAACAATCAAGCTGTAAATATTTTCGAAGACGGTCTTGAATCACGCGACTTTGTGTACATCAACGACGTTGTAAACGCTACCGTTTTAGGAATCGAGCACACACAACCGATTAATGACGCTTTTAATATCGGCACCGGAACTCCGACTACCGTAATGGAAGTTGCTCAAACATTGCAGGCACTTTACGGAACCGATTCGCCAATCGCGGTGACCAGAAATTTCAGAATAGGTGACATTCGTCACAACGCAGCCGATATACGAAAAGCGACCATAATACTTGGTTACATGCCAGAAACCGACTTCAAAACCGGTGTGGCTGCTTTCGCAGCGTGGGTACAAGAGCAAAAACCGGAGAAAAGCGATGCGTTTGAACAATCATTGGCTGCCATGGCTGAAAAAGGATTGTTGAAATGAACATTCTCCTTACCGGAAATTCTTTTCACGGTTATGATGCCGATGTCCGCGACGCCTTACTCGAGTTGGGCCATTCGGTTGATTTTCTGCCCCACAATATTCACGGCCCGTTCAATACCAAAGCCGATTTTTCGAAGAAACTGAGATTCGGGATTCTGCCCTCAAAATTTAAGTTTAATGCGTTTGTGAACCAATCCATCGCGCATTACAATCGTTTACTGCTGCAATTGGTCAACAAGAACAAATACGATCTGGTACTGCTGATCGGTGCGAAGACGGTAACGGAAACAACTCTTTCAGCCATAAAAACACCCAAAGTGCTTTGGTTCATGGACGGTATCAATTATTATCCGGCCGTTCAACCGAAATTAACACACTTTGATCACGTTTTCTTTTTTGAACCAACCGATACGTTTGCACAAGCTTCCATGTTAAGCGACAAGTGTTCTACCCTTCATTTAGGATTTAACCCTAAACGGTTTTTCCCATTGAACATGACGCGAAAATTCGATTTTTCCTTCGTTGGCTCCTACTACCCCAATCGCGATGAATTACTGCATTCAGTGGTCAATGAAACCAAAAACGCACTGATTATCGGTGACTTTCAGCGTTCAGCCTATGAAGCGATTCGTGCGATCAATCACACACAACAAATTCCGATTGAGCAGGTAAATCAGCTGTACAATTCCTCGAAAATAAACATCAATATTCACCACAAACAATCGATTGAAGGCTTGAATGTGCGAACGTTTGAAGTACAGGGAAGCGGCAATATTCAGCTGGTGGAAAACCAATTGGCCGCACAGGAATTCTTCACCGACGGCGAAAATATTTTACTGTACAGTTCTCCCGAAGAATTCAAAGACAAGCTCTTATTTTATCTTGATCGATCAGACCTACAGCTGAAATTGCGTACCAATGCCTATACCGATGCGTTGGCCAATCACACCTGGAAACAGCGCATGACTACCTTGATGGATGAACTCACCAATCGCGGAATCGCATGAATATTCTGATCATCGATAACAGCATTGGCACAACAGGTGCGCTCAACGCAATTTTAGAATCCGTTGAACCGCTGCGATCCAAACATACTTTCCGGTTTGTGGTACCAACCGAAGGAACCACAGCCGAATTGATCCGGTCACACGGCTTTGAAACGGATACACTTCCGTTCATCGAAATCAGCCGAAACATGGGGCGCAACCTGCGTTATCCGTTTCGATTGATCCGCAATGCGTGGCGGTTGAGAAAGATCATTAAACAACACCACATCGATATTGTTCAGGTCAACGATTTGTACAACCTGGTTGGCATAGTAGCCAAACGCTTCGTGAATGTGAAAGTCATTACACATATTCGTCGCATGCCCGAATCATTTCCATTGCGATTGTACCATTTTTGGGTACGTAAACACAAGCGACGAGCCGATAAAATTTTACCGGTTTCAAAAGCTAACGCCCGCTTGTTTACTGATACTCCGAAAAGTGAAGTCTTTTACGATTCGCTGCCGCCGCATGAGGTGACTTTCACCTACAATTCTGCCAACAAAACACCAATGCGCTTGCTGTACCTGGCCAATTTCACTGTTGGAAAAGGTCAGAATCACGCCTTGGTGGCGTTCAAACAACTCATTGATTCTACTCAGCGAACAGATATTGTGCTGCACTTTGAAGGAAGTGATTTTGGCTTGGAGAAAAACAAGATTTACCGCGAAGAGCTGCATCAGTGGACGATCACAAACAGAATTGACAAACTGGTGACCTTTGGTTTGGGTTCATCGGATATTGCCCAACCAATTTCGCAGGCTGAGATCATGCTCAACTTTTCCGATTCCGAATCGTTGTCGCGGGTTTCCATGGAAGCACTTTATTTCGGTATTCCGCTCATCGCAACCAATGTAGGTGGCACCAATGAAATGGTCATCGACGGTTGGAACGGGTTGTTGGTTGAACGCGGCGATACAAACGCGATGTTTCTGGCCATGAAAAGCTTGCTGGAATCAAGTGAATTGCGTCAACAATTCAGCACCAACGGAAAACTGCACGTAGCAAAGCATTTCTCGCCTGAGGTATTAACTTTGCAACTGGAAGCAATTTATGCGTCCCTGAAATGAAATCCGACAAAAAAATACTGATCCTGTGTCCATACCCGGAACATTGCGCACCAAGTCAGCGCTTGAAGTTCGAGCAGTATTACGACTTTTTACGCAGCGAAGGTTTCGAACTGGAAGTAAGTCCGTTTATGTCGGAGGCCTTTTGGAAAATTGTTTACAAACCGGGAAAACTCCACCTCAAAGCATGGCACACATTCTGCGGTTATTTGCGCCGCACGCGCGACCTGATTCGTTGCCGGAAGTATGATGCGGTGTATGTGCATCTGTGGGTAACACCTTTCGGCTTCCCGCTGTTTGAACGCTCACTCACATTGCTAACCAAACACGTGTTATATGATATCGACGATTTGGTGTACCTGAAAGAAAACAAAAGTACCGCTAACGGATTTATCGCATCACTGAAGGGCCGTAAAAAACCGATTGTGCTAATGCAGAAGGCCCAACATGTGATTACCTGCACGCCGCATCTCGACAATTTTGTGCGTCAATACAACTCCTCAACTACCGATATTTCATCCACCATCAATACCGAAACCTACCTTCCCGTTGAAAAGAACAACGATCCGCTGATTATTGGTTGGAGTGGCAGTCACAGCACATCAAAGTATGTCTATTTACTGGAAAACGTCTTAAAAGAAGTCAATGCAGAAATTCCATTCGTGCTGAAAGTAATCGGCGACGCGCAATTTCACATCGACGGATTAACTGTCCAAGCCATTCCGTGGCAGGAAGATACAGAAGTAAACGAACTCAACACATTCGACATTGGTATTTATCCGTTGCCGGATGAAGAATGGGTGCTCGGAAAAAGCGGTTTAAAAGCCTTGCAATACATGGCCTTGGAAATCCCGACAGTTGCAACGGCTATTGGTGCTAACTTCCGGGTAATCGAAGACGGTGTTTCTGGTTTTTTAGTCACAAACGAAACAGCGTGGAAAGAACGGTTGATTCAACTACTCAACGATGTGCAACTGCGCAAACAATTGGGAAATGAAGCGCGCAAACGTGTTGAAGCATTGTATTCCATCAATGCCAACCGGTCACAGTATTTAAATTGTATTCAACGGGTTCTTCAAAACAGAACTTAAATAATAACTAAGTATCGGCTAGCCGATACATTATATTTCACCACAGATGCACAGATTTTGCTCGGCTAACGCACTCGCTGTAGAACAAGTAAAATATAAGCGTGACCGTTAGGCACGCAAAAAATCTGCACATCTGTGGGAAGCAAAAAATGTTAACAAACAACGAATATCATGCAACTTATTTTCGCTTCGGCAAACGAGCACAAAATCACGGAAATTCGCCAGTTATTACCTGCGGGTTATGAATTACTTTCATTGGCCGATATCGGTTTTCACGACGAGATTCCCGAAACAGCAGCAACTATCGAAGGAAACGCGCGATTAAAAGCACAATTTCTGGCCGATAAAGGAATGGCTGCCTGTTTTGCAGATGATACCGGCTTGGTGACTTCTGGCCTGAACGGTGAACCGGGAGTTTATTCGGCGCGTTATGCAGGTGAAGCGAAAAATGCGGATGACAACATGGATCTGGTACTTTCAAAATTAGATGGAAACCCTGATCGAAGCGCTTATTTCATTACTGTGATTGCACTTTGGATCGGTGGCGAGATGCACATTTTCAGAGGTCGCGTTGACGGAACAATTCTCACTGAAAAACGTGGGACGCATGGTTTTGGGTACGATCCCATTTTTCAGCCCATAGGTTATTCAAAGACCTTTGCCGAAATGACGAGTGAAGAGAAAAATGCGCTTAGTCACCGCGGGCGGGCGTTGCAACAAATGATGGCATTTTTGAAAAATCAACTCAACTGAGTTCATAGTCAAATACAAAATTTACCTACATAGATAGAACTATACTACACATTAAGTATTATTCAAAAAACGTATATCTTCCGCAGTTATCTTGGATCCATAACTTAAAATCCAGGATCATGAAAACAAATCTACTCTTGATTGCGGCAATCGCCTGTACAATTTCAATCAACGCCCAGGTACACGAATGGACCAAAGGCATTATCGGAACTGGAAACACGGCCATTCATGGCAATAAAACATACGTGGAACCATCCGGAAACGCCATTTACACGTATGGAGAACACTCCGATTTCGACTCTGAAAATTCGGTTACATTAGATCCTGGCGGCATCGCTCAAGTATTAACAGGCGAATTTGCATCTTCCTATTATTTGATTAAAATGACACCGGAAGGGCAATTGATGTGGGCGCAAACTTTTTCTGCCTCTTCTTACGTATTCATTCAGGATATCAGTACTGATGCTGCGGGCAACTGTTATATTGCCGGAGTTTTCCTTGGAACAATGGATGTAGACAATAGTTCAAACAATTATACACTAACGACCAATACAGACCTGACTTCATTTATTGTGAAATTAGCTGCCGACGGTGAATTTTTATGGGCACAACAATACGACAAAATGGCTATTACGACTATCGCTATCAGGAGTAATGCTCTTTTTTGCGCGGGTTATTTTATTGATCAATGTGATTTTGACAATAGCGTTTCTTCTTCTGTTCCATATACTTCTCAGGGAGGAAGCGATTGTTTTGTCATGAGACTGAACACTGAAGGAGAACACCAATGGGTCAAAATACTTGGATCATCCGGCAATACCGAATACATTACCGATATTTCAACTACTCCAACCGGGATGCTAAACATTACCGGTAGCTTTTGGAATTCGGTTGACTTTAATCCCGACGCCGGAGTAACTACGTTAAACGCAGTTGGTGAAATGGACATCTTCATTTTGCAACTTAGTGCAACAGGCGAATTTCAATGGGCACAAAGCGTTGGCTCCCCAATCATTGATGCCCCTACCTCTTTAAACACGGCCTCAACAGGTGCCATTTACATCACTGGTGTTAAAGCCCAGGCAAACCATATTGAGCCATACGAAGACATCACTATTTTTAAATTCTCTAATCTCGGAAACTTATTGTGGTCCAAAACAATTGGGGGAATTGATATGGATCAGGCAATTTCGTCGACCCTTGATGAAAATGAAAACCTTTATGTAACCGGTGATTTCGGTTCTATGGATCTTGATTTTGATCCCGGAATCGGGGAAGTATATCAGGATATTGACCCGACTCTCGGTAGCATTGGTTATATATTAAAACTCACATCCGATGGTGATTTCGTTTGGGTAACTTCACTTGACGGCACGAGTAATTCCATTTGGAGCGCAAGCTATCATAATGGTGCGTTGTATACAACCGGATCTTTTTTTAACTCACTTGATATGGCTCCCGGTACTCCTTTTTATCAACTGGATGGAAACACAGAAAACTATAACAGTTATTTATGCAAACTGGATGTTTCACAAACATTGGACGCCAGTGAATTGAACACAGAAATTTCACCATTCAAATTATATCCCAATCCATCTCAATCGGTTGTTTATGCAAAGCTGGAACAAGGGAGCATTGTTACTGTTTATGATCTTGCGGGAACAGCATTAATGCAAGAAACCGGTCAGCAAGAACCAACTGCATTGAACATTGATGCATTAGCATCGGGCACTTACCTTGTTGAGGTTTCTCAAAATGGCCGAAAATCTGTCCAAAAACTAGTAAAAGAGTAAACCAACCACTTGGTTCACTTCAAAAACAGCAGCCGGAAATTTCATAATTTTGAAACTCTTTCGGTTGCTGTTTAACTTTACGGAAATCACAAAACCACATTGATTTCGCGCTTTTGAGTTGATAATCCACTCGCAAGTGATTACATTTGCGCGCAAGCAGAATTGATACTCAAAAAAATAAACAACATGTCTAAAATTAAAGTAGCAAACCCTATCGTAGAATTGGATGGTGACGAAATGACACGCATCATTTGGAAGTTCATCAAGGATAAACTTATTCTTCCTTACCTGGATGTTGATATCAAGTATTATGACCTTGGCATCGAAAAAAGAGATGAAACAAATGACCAAATCACGATAGATGCTGCTGAAGCGATTAAACAATACCAGGTTGGGATCAAATGCGCTACCATCACACCGGACGAACAACGTGTTCAGGAATTTAACCTGAAATCAATGTGGAAATCACCGAACGGAACCATTCGTAATATTTTGGACGGAACTGTTTTCCGCGAGCCGATCGTGATGCAAAATGTGCCACGTTTGGTGACAAACTGGACTGCTCCGATTATCGTTGGCCGTCATGCTTTTGGCGATCAATACCGCGCTACGGATGCTGTTTTCAAAGGAAAAGGGAAATTGACAATGACGTTTACTCCGGAAGACGGTGGCGAAGTACAAAACTTCGAAGTTTACAATTTCAAAGGTGATGGTGTTGGTATGGCAATGTACAATACCGACGAATCGATTGAAGGGTTTGCACGCAGCTGTTTCAACATGGCGTTGACCAAAAAATGGCCGCTCTATCTTTCTACCAAGAATACGATTTTGAAAAAATACGATGGTCGTTTCAAAGATATTTTCGAAACTATTTTCCAAAATGAGTTCAAAGCGCAATTTGACGCTGCCGGAATTACTTACGAGCATCGTTTGATCGACGACATGGTGGCTTCTGCTTTGAAATGGCATGGAAACTTTGTATGGGCTTGTAAAAATTATGATGGTGATGTTCAATCGGATACCGTCGCTCAGGGATTCGGTTCACTTGGTTTGATGACTTCCGTATTGATTACACCTGATGGAAAAATCATGGAAGCCGAAGCTGCTCACGGTACGGTAACACGTCACTACCGCGATCACCAGGCCGGTAAAAAAACGTCTACCAACCCAATCGCTTCAATCTTTGCATGGACACGTGGTTTGGCTTTCCGCGGAAAACTGGACGGCAATCAGGAATTGATCAATTTCTGCGAAACATTGGAGCGCGTTTGCATTGAAACAGTTGAATCAGGTATCATGACCAAAGATTTGGCGGTTTGCGTACATGGTAATAAAGTAAATCACGGCGATCACTATGTGTATACCGAAGAGTTTTTAGATGCATTGGATAAAGGATTGACTGCTAAAATGGCGTAATCGTTTTTCAACTATATTCAAGGAAAGGTGCCGGATTTCGGCGCCTTTTTTTGTTAGGTACCATCCTGAATTCCTTATAGACACAGCTTGCTTATTGGGATTTTTAAAGCCCACGTAATATTGCAAATTTACGTGGCAAATCGGGCATGTAAATTCGCAATATTACGTGGGGGTGTTTCCACTTGAAATTAACAACTTTTTAATTTCCATGATTTTACGTACGCAGTTCCCTGACTTCCTGAATTGAGCGAAACGAAGTGTAGTCGAGATACCCAGTTCCCCTGATTTTCACTACCTTCGTGACCGAATGAAATTTCATCTGATTCTTCTTCTTTCTTTCATTTGTGCGTTGGTCGGTTGCAGAACCATCGAACCGATCGCACCTTTGATGAGCGAGCAAAGAGCTCCGTTTCCCGAGCAACCGGTTTCGACAATTGTGCTGCCCATTTCGGTAGATCTAAGTAGTTACTACAAAATGGCCGACGAACAGGTCGATTACAAGTTTGACGGCGGCGAACAGCATTGCAGCGGCGTTTCCTATAGCTATCATTTTGAACGCGATCCGATGAAACTGGCGGTCAATGACAGCACTGTCGACATCAATGTTTCGGGTAAATATCGCCTGAAAATGAACTATTGCCCGGATTGTGCCACGTTATTTTCAGATGAACCGCATTGCATCATTCCGCGACTTTATTTTAGTTGCGGTTATGGCGAACCGATGCGCAGAATGAAATTACAGTACCGGTCGGAGTTTGAGCTTACAAGCGATTACGGCATTCAAACCACCACGAAATTGACCGAACTGAAAGCCATTGATCCATGCGAAATCAGCTTCATTGATTACGATATTACGGATGAATTACTCAAAGAGGTCAAAAAATCCCTGGCAGATTTAGCCACCGATATCGATAAACAAACCGCTGGTATTTCCTTTAAAAAAGAAGCATCGGAATTGTGGAACCAAGCAGTTACTGCAATTGAAATTCCGGGCTACGGTTTTGTTCAATTGCAACCCACTTCATTACAACTCACCACTCCAACCATTCGAAACAACATTCTCAGTACATCACTCGTGATGGAAGCAAAACCGCGTTTTTTTTCAACCAAACCCGAAGAACAAACCATTCCGCTTCCGCCATTAAAACTAACAGAATCCATTCCGAACGACACGTTAAAACTGACCACTGACCTACATCTGCGCTATGATTCACTTTCCATCGTCATGAACCGGTATGTCAGCGGAACGAAACTACTCATTAAAAAACGGGAAATCATCCTTGACAGCGTTCACATTGCGGGAGCCAACAATCAGCAGCTAATCTTTAAGGTCGGATTTTCGGGGGACAAAAAAGGCGTCTTGTACATTACCGGCAAACCTGCTTTCAATACATTACTGCAGCAAATCGAACTTACCGAAGTAGCTTTTGACATCGAAACCAAAAGCACTTTGCTCAAAACCGCAGAATGGCTGTTTTCTGACCGCATTCTGGAGGAAATCACCAAAAACAGCAAACAAGATCTGAAACCGCAGCTGGATTTGTTGCTCAGTGAGCTCAACAAGTCTTTGTACATCGAAAAAGAAGGATTCATAGTCACCGGAAAAATGGCAAGTCTCTTGGTAGACGAAATCTATCCTGAAACGGAACAACTGATCGTTCGTGTTTCCAGCAAGGGAAAATTGAGCTTGAGTAATATCAGGAATTAATCATGTGTTTTGCTACCGGCGGAAAACAATTGTAGAGCGCCGTTTTTAGATCATCTTCCATTTCAAGTGAATCAATAGCCGTTTTCATACAGCGAAGCCATTCGTCAGCGGCCTCGGGCGTAATCTTGTGTGGCAAGTGGCGCATACGCATGCGGGGATGTCCGTAAGTAGTTGTGTATAATTGCGGACCTCCCAAAAATTGAGTTAAAAAGGCTTCCTGTTTTTCCCTGATCGTTTCTTTATCCGTTTGAAACAGCGGTCCAATCACAGGTGAGTTGAAAACCAGGTCATAAAACCGGTTTACCAATAAATTCAGCCTTTCCTTTCCAATTCTTTCGTACAACGATTCCATCCGCTCAACTATTCTTTTCCGCCTTTTATAACCGGCATAAATATCCTCTCAAAAAAACTGGCACAAAGTTAGTTAGGAAGCTGAAAGAATCACGCAGAATTGTCTGCTATTCTGGTAAAAACTGTATTTTTGTACCCACAATGAAACTTTTGTTGCTCATTTCATTACTACTGGTTCAGTCGGTGATCTTTTCCCAGGAAGAGGCAGCACCGACTATTTCCGATGCAATTTCGGATTGTGCAGGAGCATCCAATATTTTACAACCCGGAAGTTACTCCTTACAATTCACCGGTAAAGGTGGAGCGATCAAGGACTTAGCCGCTTATCCTTCCTTGTCGAACGTTCAGGAAAAAAACTCGCTCTGGTGTTCATTCATTGCTCCTTACAACGGCCGTTTCACCCTTATGGCCGACGCAACAATGGGGCCTCTGCAAATGATCATTTTTGAAAATGAAACCAAAGACATTTGTGAAGATATTTACAAAGGAAAAGCAGAGATTCGTCGTTTGATACTCGCAAAAGATCAGCACGTTGGTTTGAACCTCGTAACATCAGACAATACACTCTATCCTATTGATATGATTGCCGGGAAACACATTATGCTGTGTTTTTTGAATCTTCCGAAGGAAAAACCGACGCTTGAACTCCATGTGGCTTTTGAACCAACCGACGGTGAAATGAAAGAACCCGGACAAGGTGAAGACAGTAAAATTGTGGATCTGCGCAAACAACCGAGCGATCCTGCACTCAATATCCTGATCCGCGATGTGGAAACAGGGAATCCCGTGCTGGCCAATTTATCCATTACTGGAATCAAAGATATCCAGGCGCTTTACAGCGGTTCCGACTTCTATATTTCGGTTGATCGTTCCGGTAAAATTCAATTAAAAATTGATGCCGAAGGATATTTCTTTGTTGATCGTGAAGAACCTGTTTCAGCCAACTCCGATAACGAAATTGTGGTTTGGATGGAACCTTTGGGCGAAGGAAAAAGTATGCAGATCGACGAGATTGAGTTTGTTCCCGGTTCCAGTGAGTTCTTATCGACCTCTGAAACGAAGCTGAGACGCCTCAAAGATTTCCTGGCCCTCAATTCTGCGGTTAAAGTCGAAATTCAAGGACATGTGCATGCAAGCGGAGAAAACACTTTTGCCGGACAAAAACTTTCCGAAGCACGCGCCAAACGTGTCGTCAATTACCTGGTTGAAAACGGAATTGACAAAAGCCGTTTGACTTCTGTTGGCCTCGGAAACACCAAACCGATTTACCCTGAAGCGAAGTTTGCTTACGAAGAACAGGCAAACCGGCGCGTGGAAGTAAAGGTCCTTTAAGAATTTCGCGTTTTCCTATGTTCACAAGCTTTTCAGTTGGCTATGTATGCCTTTCAACGAATGAAATATAAATTACCACAGATGCACTGATTTTTGCGCTCCTAACGGCAGCGCATGTGGTATGCTCTATTCATGTCTTCTTTAGTTTATATAATGCGAGGCCGTTAGGCGAGCCTAATCTGTGAATCTGCGGGGAAAATAACGTATCGGCTAGCCGATACCATCAATACTCATTTATAAGCGGGAAACTAAATGTTTTTCGTTGTTTTCATTTTAAAAAATGATTACTATCTTGTTCACCGCAAAGACATTAAGCTAGATTATTCACTCAAAACCAATAATATGTCTACTTACGAAAAAGCTTACGAACACTTTACCTCCGAACTGAAAGAAATGGGATTCACCCATCATCCGGCATTATACCATGCCATTGCCAAACACTTGGGGCCATCTATACATGATGAAGATTCATCACTGGTTGCATGTGATCAACCAAAAGAAATGGAAACGGTAAAACGTGAATTTTTAATCGGCAAATTAGGATTGGAAGACAGCCCGGCACTTGATGCAGTCATCCAACAGGTGTGCGGAGCGTTAGGCGGATCTAACACCAACAAACACAGAGCTTCTTTTTATTACCTGTTGGTAGCCCTTCTACAGAAAGAACATTTGTTCATTAATCTCAAAGAACACTTACCGGAAGGAGATTATCTACAATAAAAAATGCCTCCTGAAACCGGGAGGCATTTTGTTTTCTATCATTCGGTTCACTATTTCACCGTTTCAACAAACACGGAAGCCATTACCGATTCATCCACCAACTCGGGAATTGTCACTTTTAATCGCGGTTCCTGCTCCATCGCACGTTTGATGGCAAAAATAGCGCCTTCATTACGCGCCCAGTTGCGTCGGGCGATTCCATTGTTCACATCCCAGTGCAGCATCATTGTAAGACGTCTGTGAGCGTCCTCAGAGCCGTCCAGGAGCATTCCGAAGCCCCCGTTGATTACTTCACCCCAGCCTACACCGCCGCCATTGTGAATGGAAACCCAGGTTGCGCCGCGAAATGAATCGCCGATGACGTTCTGAATCGCCATATCGGCCGTAAAACGTGAACCGTCATAAATATTGGATGTTTCACGGTAAGGTGAATCCGTTCCGGAAACGTCGTGGTGATCGCGCCCAAGAACTACCGGGCCTATTTTTCCGGCGGCGATTGCTTTATTGAATGCTGCTGCGATTTTCATCCTTCCTTCTGCATCTGCGTATAAAATTCGCGCTTGCGAACCTACAACCAGTTTATTTTCCTGCGCGCCTTTGATCCATTGAATGTTGTCAGCCATTTGCTGCTGGATTTCGGCCGGACTGTTTTTCATCATTTCTTCCAGCACATCACAGGCGATAGAATCAGTAGCGGCCAAATCTTCCTGCTTTCCTGAGGCACAAACCCATCTGAATGGTCCGAATCCGTAGTCAAAACACATCGGCCCCATAATATCCTGTACATAAGACGGATATTTGAAATCGATTCCGTTATCGGCCATGATATCTGCTCCTGCGCGGGAAGCTTCCAGTAAAAACGCATTTCCGTAATCAAAGAAATACGTTCCTTTTGCCGTATGTTGATTGATCGCGGCCGCATGGCGAACCAGCGTTGATTGCACTTTCTGTTTGAACAATTCGGGTTCTTCTGCCATTAAGCGGTTTGATTCTTCGAAACTAATATCAACCGGATAATACCCCCCAGCCCATGGATTGTGCAGGGAAGTTTGGTCGGATCCCAAATCAATGTGAATTCCTTCCGTATCGAATTTCTCCCAAACGGAAACGATATTACCTAAATAAGCTATAGAAACCACTTCTTTTTGCGCTTGTGCTTCGCGAACGCGGCTTACTAATTGGTCCAGGTCTTCGATGATTTCGTTTACCCAGCCCTGCTCGTGGCGAATGCGTGTGATCTTCGGGTTTACTTCGGCACAAACCGTTATACAGCCGGCAATTGTTCCGGCTTTTGGCTGCGCGCCCGACATTCCGCCCAAGCCAGATGTTACAAACAACGATCCGGCGGGTTCTTTCTTTATTTTCCGGAAACCGTTCAATACGGTGATCGTAGTTCCGTGCACAATTCCCTGCGGACCAATATACATATACGATCCTGCAGTCATTTGACCGTATTGGGTAACTCCCAACGCATTAAATTTTTCCCAATCGTCCGGTTTTGAATAATTCGGGATCATCATTCCGTTGGTGACAACAACACGCGGAGCATCTTTGTGTGAAGGAAAAAGTCCCATCGGATGCCCTGAATACATCACCAGCGTTTGCTCATCGGTCATTTCCGATAAGTATTTCATACACAAACGATATTGAATCCAGTTTTGAAAAACAGCTCCATTTCCTCCGTAAGTGATCAATTCGTGCGGATGCTGAGCCACAGCGTGATCCAGGTTATTTTGGATCATCAGCATAATCGCCTTGGCTTGTTCCGATTTTCCGGGATAATCCGAAATCGGCCGCGCATAGATATTGTAATCAGGTCTGTAACGATGCATGTAAATTCTTCCGACGGTCTCCAACTCTTCCAAAAAGTCAACGATCAATTCCCGATGTTGTTCTTTCGGAAAATAGCGCAACGCGTTTTGAAGGGCGAGTTTCTTTTCTTCGGTCGATAGAATTTCCTTTCGTTTCGGAGCGTGATTTACCGCTGGATCAACCGCTTTTTTAGCAGGAATAACCGCTGGAATACCTTCTTGAATTGCTTGCTGGAATTCGGATACATGCATGATGAACAATTTTCCACAAAATTAATACGAAATTCAGCTTCGGAAAGCCTTTGATAGAAAATGAATACATAAAAAGGGCCGTCCACCTTAGCGGACAGCCCTTATTCATTCTTTGATTATCGTTATCGGGTGATTGTCACTGTTCCCTGGTATACCAGTTTTTCATCCGATAAAATATTTTTTGCGCGGATAACCCACGTATAGGATCCGTTTTTCACAATTTCACCATGGTATGTTCCATCCCATTCTGCATCAATATTGTGTGATTCCCATACAACTTCGCCCCAACGGTTAAACACCATCACTTCGAAGTTATAACGGTCAACACCTTCCATGTGAATTCCCCATGTCTGGTTAAACTCATCACCGTCAGGCGTAAACGTATTCGGAACGTAAATCAACACCTCGGGCATTACAGGAATCGTTCTGATAGCTGTATCCTTACAACCTAAATAAGACGTTGAAATAAGTGTTACATCATAATATCCGGTAATTCCGTCAGGGAAAACAGTTACCATATCCGTATTGGTCGAAGCACCGGGAGTTCCGCCGTTTACAGACCACTCATACGTGTCTGCACCAAATGAATAATTCGTAAGTGTAACCACTGTGTTGAACATTGTTACCGGGTCCGGACTCCATTTGAAATCGGCAATCGGTTTTGAATGCACATTCAGGTAATCAACAAAAGTGGTTGAATCGATACAGCCGTCGGGCGAAGTTACGATCAATTGTACATCATATACTCCGGCATAAAGCGCTTCAGGACTAATAAGATCACTGTTAAAAAATTCTTGTCCGTCGCTGATTCTCCAGTAATTGGCCGCCGACAAGGCAGGATCAGTTTGATTGGTCAATGTAAACAACGCTGGTTCACATTTTACAGGTTCGTCAACAGCAATTAAAGGAACTGGTACCGGAAGTGCTGTGATTTCTGCGTTGATCACAAACGGGGTTGATTCACAGGCGTCATCTACGGTAACCGTATAAACAGTAGTTACCAGCGGAGATTCGGTAATGGATGATGAAACACCATTTTGAACATAACCTGTTGACCATGTATAGTTATACGGCTGGCCAATTCCACCGCTTCCGTTTACAGCAATCGTAGCCGGATAACCGGGACAAACTGATTGCGTAGGCGTAATTGTTGCACTAATCGGAGGACGAACTGTAACATCAATGGTTGCAGGTAACGAAGCACAACCATTTTCGTTTACCGCTATTACTGTGTATGTGGTAGCTGCAAGAGGATTAACAGATTGGTTAGGTAATTGTGAAGCTGAGTGCGACCAGTTATAAGTGTAAGTTACACCACCAATAGCAGAAGCAACCAGTGACGCAGTACCGTTTTGGCAAATAAGGGTATCATTTGAAACACTTATTACAACCGGTGCCGGATCAACGACGTTCACCAAAACACATTTCTGACATCCGAGTGCATTTCTCGCACATACCGTATAAGGACCGGCAGCGAATCCACCCTGAGTATTGGATGAAATCCATGTTCCGCCATTATTGAAGCTATATTCAGTTGCCCCTGCAGCTGTAATAGTGATCTGTCCGTCGGCAGCACCCGCACAGCTTGGACTTGTTTGCACAGCCGCCAGTATCATCTCCGAAACCACTACAATTACTGTATCCCGGAATGTACCGCAAACAGTACTTGTTTCACGCAGGATGAATTTATAGGTTCCCGGTTGATTTACCGTCACCGTTGGGTTCATATTGCTGAAGTTTGGAGCAAAGCTTGCTGTTGCAGCCGGAGATAACCCCGGAGGAACAATTGCCTGCCAGTTGGCTGAATTGGAAGCAGAACTAGGCACTCCATTCAACATTATTGGCGATCCCAGACAAACTGTTTGATCAGGACCTGCGTTTGGTGTAGGAGGCGAAACAACCGTGATTGTAAATGAAATCGTATCAATAAAGTAAGGTGTTCCCGGAACAGCAGCTTGTTCTACTTCTACCAGGTAAGTTGTCGTAACAGTTGGCGTTACGGTCACATTCGGTCCGCCATTCACATTCGGCACACCATTAGTAACTAACCATTCATAGGTTGGTGAAGGAAGTCCGCCGTTATTGATTACAACGTTGGCAGAAGATCCAAGGCAAATAGTTTGGTTACCCGCAGCAGGATCACATGAAACAGTTGCCGTTCCAGTGAAATCCAGGTCAACATTACCACTTAAACCACTATAGTTTGAAAGGCATAATACAAAAGATTGTCCGGCAGTAACGACAAGTGGCGCTTCATAACTTGTCCATGAACCATTTGGAGGAAGATTTCCAGCAGAAGCCATACCTGTATTACCGTTACAGCTTCCGTTCCAGTTACAGGCTACAGGAGCCAAGGTATTCCCATTGATTCCGGCACAGGCATTTCCGCCCACATTTGGCCACATGATCCAGTCAAAACATCCTGAATTCGTAGGGGTTCCACCGGCATCCACACCAATTATAGACCATTCCAATGTTCCGCTACTCACCACATTAATAGTGATGAATGTAGAACTTGTTTCACCGCTCAGCAAACAACCAGAGTTCCCACCGTTCGGATTCATTGAAGGGTTGGAAACACTTCCCGATGTAAAATCGATAATGTTTGTTGCAGGGTTATTCGGCTCGATTTCAAAACTCGGAGTGGTACATCCCGGAACCGCTTCTGTACAGTCATTGGGTTGTGCCCAAGAAATCACTGCTAATAAGCTACAAAAAAGAAAAAGTAATTGTGTTTTCATATCTAGTCGTTTTCGCAGTTAGTAAATGGGTAAGGATTTACTTGATCTACACCATGCAAACCAACTTGAATACAGGTAGCCTGATCCGCATATTCACCAAGCCACGAAGAAAATTCAACTTGTGTAAAGGACGTTAAATCTTTGGTCAGCAAAAAAGCTCTTTTCGAAGACCAATCCAGGCGCGCAACACTCACATAGGGGTTGTTACGTAGTGATTCTTCCAATGCACGAAAAGCAGGCTCATCATTGATGTCAAGCATGCACTGCGCAAAGTATTTTGGAGTCTGGCTGTTTTCCTGTGCACTCGAAGCAAATGACAGCCCCAAACAACAAACTATAACAATCAAGTATTTCATAACAAAGTGTATTCTTTAGCTGTTAAACGAGTATTAATGTAGAAGGTTGTCTACAATATACGAGCTTTATGCCAGTATTAAGGCAAATTTACAGAATCTTCACATTGTGTTAAATAAAAATAGGAGGACATTCTTGCCCTCCTATCCCTGCTAATTATGTGTTCCTTTAGATAAACCGGAACGATTTTCCCGGGTAATAAGCCGTTTCACCCAACTCTTCTTCTATTCGTAACAGTTGATTATACTTAGCCATACGGTCACTGCGCGAAGCAGATCCGGTTTTAATTTGTCCACAGTTTAGAGCTACTGCCAAATCAGCAATTGTATTATCCTCAGTTTCACCGCTTCTGTGACTCATAACGGATGTATAGCTATTTCTTGTGGCTAATTGAACAGATTCAATTGTTTCCGTTAAAGAACCGATTTGATTCACTTTTACAAGAATAGAATTGGCTACTCCCTGTTCGATTCCCTGTGCCAGACGCTTGGTATTGGTTACGAATAAATCGTCTCCTACCAATTGCACTTTCGACCCCAGTTTATCGGTTGCCATTTTCCAGCCGTTCCAATCATCTTCTGCTAAACCGTCTTCGATGGAAACAATCGGGTATTTTTTACACCAGTCAGCCCAATAATCTACCATTTCAGCTGAAGTACGTGCTTCACCGGTTGATTCGAATAAGTACAATCCTTTTTCGGCATTGTAAAACTCAGATGAAGCTGCGTCGAGCGCCACGTATACATCATGCCCAGGTTTGAAACCTGCTTTTTCAATGGCCTGAATAACAACCTGTATGGCTTCTTCGTTGGAACCTAAATTCGGAGCAAAACCTCCTTCATCACCTACGTTTGTTGACATTCCCTGTGATTTCAATACACTTTTCAGGTGGTGAAAAATCTCCGTTCCCCAACGCAACCCTTCCGAAAAAGAAGACGCTCCGAACGGCATTACCATAAATTCCTGGATATCGATCTTGTTATCGGCGTGTGAACCACCGTTTAAGATATTCATCATCGGCACAGGCATGGTCACTGCTCCAACTCCACCTACATAGCGGTAAAGGCTTAAACCTGATTCCTGCGCTGCTGCTTTCGCTACTGCAAGTGAAACGCCCAAAATAGCATTGGCTCCCAATTTCGATTTATTTTCGGTCCCGTCCAGTTGAATAAGAAACGTATCGATGGCTTTTTGGTCGAATACGTCCATACCCATCAATTCTTCATTGATAATGGTATTGACATTTTCTACCGCTTTCAAGACACCCTTCCCGAGGTAATATTGGCTATCACCATCTCTTAACTCAACCGCTTCGTGTACACCAGTTGATGCTCCGGAAGGAACCGCAGCTCTTCCAATAGCTCCGTTGATTGTGTGAACATCTACTTCTACGGTTGGATTACCGCGCGAATCCAAAATTTGTCTGCCGACAATACGTGCAATGTAACTCATGTTTTGTGGTTTGAAGAATTATTTATTGTTGCTTGTTTTGTTTAGTCCGCACTGACGTTTGTTCCATTCGAAGCATTGCTTCTCATATTAGTGACAAACTGATCAAATAAATACCTTGAATCGTGCGGACCAGCAGAAGCTTCGGGGTGATATTGTACCGAGAATACCGGTTTTCCTTTTAAAGCAATTCCTGCAATTGTATGGTCGTTCAGATGCTGATGTGTTACGATGATTTCATCATTGGCCGTCACACTATCTTTGGTGATCACAAAACCGTGATTTTGAGAAGTAATTTCTCCCTTACCGGTAATTAAGTTTTTTACCGGGTGGTTAATTCCACGATGGCCATTAAACATTTTTTCTGTTTTCAATCCCTGGCTTAAGCCAAGAATCTGGTGGCCAAGGCAAATTCCAAATACCGGTTTTTCGCTTTTTACTATTTCTTTCACCAACGTAATTTCTTCCGGCATTGCAGACGGATCACCTGGGCCATTAGAAAGCATAAAACCATCAGGGTTAAATGCCAGCATTTCGGCCAATGGTGTCTTCATAGGGAATACGCGTACAAAGCAGTCACGATCTGCCAGGCAGCGGGCAATATTTTGTTTTACACCAAAATCAACCAAAGCTACACGATGCGGAGCATCCGGGTTTCCGACTTCATAGGCCACTTTTGTAGCTACTTTTGATGAAAGTTCCAGCCCTTCCATACTTGGAATTTCCTTTACCAATACTTTCAATGCATTTTCATCAGTATTTTCAGATGAAATAATGGCATTCATCGCACCTTTATGCCGAATGTGTCGAACCAATGCACGGGTATCAATATCCGTGATTCCAACGCGGTCGTTTTTGATCAGGTAATCTTCCAGGTTTGAATCACCTGAAGGGCGAGAATACACATCGGCAAACTTTTTTGTTACCAAACCTGCTATTTTCACAGAACCTGATTCTTTTTCTTCGGCATGAACACCGTAGTTTCCGATATGAGAATTGGTCATCACCAGGATTTGTCCGTAATACGACGGATCTGTAAATACTTCCTGATAACCCGTCATCCCTGTGTTAAAGGCTATTTCCCCTGTTGTTGTACCTATTTTTCCGGTTGCTATACCATGAAAAACCGTTCCGTCTTCCAGAACTAGTACAGCAGGTTTACGTTCTTCCATGCTGTGATTTTTTTTTGCAAAATTAGAATATTAAACTCAATCCTTGCGTGTATGTGAATAAAAAAAGGGTCTTGCCGATAAACGACAAGACCCTTTTTCAATTATCATTGATCATTACTGATCATCTTTTTTTTCTTCTTCATCGGCAGACGGTTCTTCCGTCGCTTCAGGAGTTACTTCTGCTTCAGGAGCAGCTTCTTCAGCTACAGGAGCTTCTTCTACTACTTCCGCAGCTGGAGTTTCCTCTACTACTTCTGCAACCGGAGTTTCTTCTACTACTGCTTCAGGTGCAACTTCTTCTGTTGCTACTTCAGCAGCCGGAGCAGTTGTTGCTTTTGCAGCTGTAGCTGATCCACCACGACGGGAACGACGTGTAGTTGCTTTCTTCGTTGTATCGTTCAACATCAATTCGTTGAAGTCTACCAGCTCGATCAAACACATTTCAGCGTTATCACCCAAACGGTAACCTGTACGGATAATACGAGTATATCCACCTGGACGGTCAGCAATTTTAGGAGCAATTGTGCGGAAAAGTTCTGTTACAGCTTCTTTACTTTTCAAGTAAGAGAATGCAGTACGACGATTGTGTGTTGTATCGTCTTTTGATTTTGTAATAATCGGCTCTACATACACACGCAAAGCTTTTGCTTTTGCAATGGTTGTATTGATACGTTTATGTTCGATTAACGAACAAGCCATATTAGACAACATAGCAGCTCTGTGTGCTGTTTGTCTACCAAGATGATTGAATTTTTTACCGTGTCTCATTTTTATAAATTTCGTAAGTAACGGTTAGCTGGAACTACTATCGCCTCATTCCAGCCACCTATCACGACATTATTAACTTTAATTGCGATACTAGTCTTTATCTAATTTGTACTTCGCTACGTTCATACCGAAGTTTAATCCTTTGGCATCAACAAGATCTTCTAACTCCGTCAATGATTTCTTACCGAAGTTACGGAACTTCAACAAGTCATTTTTGTTGTATGAAACCAAGTCTCCAAGTGTTTCTACGTCTGCAGCTTTCAAACAGTTCAGGGCGCGTACAGAAAGATCCATATCCACCAGTTTTGTTTTAAGCAATTGACGCATGTGCAATGAAGTTTCGTCAAACTCTTCTGTTTCAGATTTCACTTCGCTATCCAACGTGATACGTTCATCGGAGAACAACATAAAGTGATGAATCAGAATTTTAGCGGCTTCTTTCAATGCATCTTTCGGGTGAATTGAACCATCGGTTGTTACTTCAAGAACCAATTTCTCGTAATCCGTTTTTTGCTCAACACGATAGTTTTCGATCGTGTATTTCACATTAACGATAGGCGTAAAAATGGAGTCAATAAAGATTGTTCCGAATGGTGCGTTTCCTGATTTGTTTTCCTCAGCAGGCAAGTAGCCTCTTCCTTTGACAATTGATAATTCTATCTCCAGTTTCACTGAAGACTCCATATTACAGATCACCAAATCCGGGTTCAATACCTGGAATGCAGATGTGAATTTACCAAGATCCCCGGCAGTCAATTTATCCTGACCGGAAATTGAAATCACAACTGATTCGTTATCTGTTCCTTCGATTTGTTGCTTGAAGCGAACTTGTTTTAAGTTCAAAACGATTTCGGTAACGTCTTCAACGACACCTTTCAACGTTGCGAACTCATGGTCTACACCTTCAATGCGCACTGAAGAAATGGCGTAACCTTCCAATGAAGAAAGCAAGATACGACGTAATGCGTTTCCTACAGTGATTCCATATCCTGGTTCAAGCGGACGGAACTCAAATTGTCCTTTACGCTCGTCAGACTGGATCATAATTACCTTGTCAGGCTTTTGAAAATCTAAAATTGCCATTATCTATTCTTCTTTTTAATTGTTTCACAGTTGTGCGGTTTGACGGATTGAAGAACGTCGGTCAAACCCTTTGGCTGCGATTCAATAGTTAATTATTACTTAGAGTATAATTCGACGATTAACTGTTCCTTGATGTTCTCAGGGATCATTTCGCGTGATGGAATGCTCAATAACTTTCCAGCTTGTTGAGAAGGGTTCCAATCCAACCAATCGTAACGCTTGTTTGAAGCTGTCAAAGAAGACGTAATCGCTTCCAATGATTTTGACTTCTCACGAACGCTAACCACATCTCCGATACGCAATGTATAAGACGGGATGTTTACCACTTCACCGTTTACTACGATATGTTTGTGTGTTACCAATTGACGAGCTGCGCGTCTTGTAGGAGCAATACCTAAACGGTAAACCGTATTATCCAATCGCGATTCGCACAATTGCAACAATACTTCACCTGTAATCCCCTTCATTCGAGATGCTTTTTCGAACAAATTAGCGAATTGACGCTCTAAGATACCGTAGGTATATTTTGCTTTTTGTTTTTCAGCAAGCTGGACTGCGTACTCTGACTGCTTTCCACCTCTGCGTTTGTTCGGACCGTGCTGACCTGGGCCATACTGTCTTCTGTCTAATGCTTTGTCCGGGCCGAAAATCGGTTCACGAAAACGACGTGCGATTTTGGTCTTAGGACCTGTATATCTTGCCATATTAAAGTTAAATTAAGGGGGATTATGAATTAAGGCTTTTCCTTCGATAACCGGGTTCCCCTTTTTGATTATTACAAATTAAACGCGACGTCTTTTTGGAGGACGACATCCATTGTGAGGTAACGGCGTCACATCAACGATTTCGATTACCTCGATACCGCTATTGTGAATGGAACGTATTGCTGATTCACGACCGCCACCAGGGCCTTTCACGAAAACTTTCACTCTACGTAACCCGAAGTCATGTGCTTCCTTAGAGGCGTCTTCTGCTGCAACCTGCGCTGCATAAGGCGTGTTCTTTTTAGATCCTCTGAAACCCATTTTTCCCGCTGATGACCAAGAAATAACTTGTCCAGCATTGTTCGTCAAAGAAATAATCACGTTGTTGAAGGTAGCTTGAATATGCGCTTCACCCAATGCGTCTACTTTGACTTTTTTGGTATTCTTCTTGTTTGACTTTGCCATGTTAACTATTATTTAGCTGCTTTTTTCTTGTTAGCAACTGTTTTTCTCTTACCTTTTCTCGTACGAGAGTTGTTTTTCGTTCGTTGACCTCTCAACGGAAGACCTGCACGGTGACGAATTCCTCTTGTGCAACCGATATCCATTAAACGTTTAATGTTTAACTGAACTTCGGAGCGCAATTGTCCTTCAACCTTAATCTCAGCCAATCCTGTACGGATTAGTGAAATCTGATCATCAGTCCAATCTTGTACTTTGATATTTTCATCAATACCGTTAGAAGTCAAGATTTGTTTAGCCGTGCTACGACCAATTCCGTAGATGTAAGTCAATCCGATTACACCTCGTTTGTTTTTTGGTAGATCTATACCTGCAATACGTGCCATAATTTACCCTTGTCTTTGTTTAAGTTTAGGATTCTTCTTGTTAATCACGTAAACTCTTCCTTTTCGTTTAACGATCTTGCAATCTGCCGAACGTTTTTTTACTGAAGCTCTTACTTTCATGTTCCTATTTTTTATTCTGGTTTCCTTACTTGTAACGGAAGGAAATACGTCCTTTTGTTAAATCGTACGGTGACATCTCTACTTTCACACGATCTCCAGGAAGAATTTTGATATAGAACATTCTCATTTTACCCGAAATGTGGGCTGTGATGATGTGTCCGTTTTCCAATTCTACCCGAAACATCGCATTTGATAATGCTTCGATGATCGTACCATCCTGTTCAATTGAGCTTTGCTTAGCCATAATCTAAAAACCTGATAATTCGTTAGCTGCTCTACGTCCGCGAACTCGCGTACCTTCCATCAAACCATCCATGTGGCGGTTCAACAGGTAAGATTCAATTTGCTGAAGTGTATCCAATACAACTCCCACCATGATCAGCAATGATGTTCCTCCGAAGAACATTTCAAATCCTGAGGTAATACCTGCAGCATGAGCAATAGACGGAAGGATCGCGATAATCGCCAGGAACAATGAGCCCGGTAATGTAATGCGCGACACCAATGTATCGATGAAGTTTGCTGTTTCTTCACCCGGACGAACACCAGGAATAAATCCACCGTTTCGTTTCAGGTCATCAGCCATTTTACGAGGGTTGATCATGATTGCCGTATAGAAATACGTAAACACAACGATCAACAATCCAAGTAATAGATTGTACGTTAATCCGTAAATATCACTCAGGTTTGCCTGGAACCAGCTTGGTTTTTCACCAGGAGTGCCACCACTAAAGATCATTACCGGAATGGTCATAATCGCTTGTGCAAAGATGATTGGCATTACACCTGATGCGTTTACTTTCAATGGCAGGTAACTTCTTGCTCCCTGCGCATCAGCTGCTCGCGCTCCAACAACTCTTTTGGCCGTATTGAGCGGAATTTTACGCACACCTTGCACAATCAGAATGGTTCCCACCACGATCAGCATAAACACTACTACTTCCAATACGATCAATAACGGTTGTCTCATGGCCACTTCCGAAAGGAAAGACTGAGGCAAACGTGCCAAGATACCTACTGTAATCAATAATGAAATACCGTTTCCGATTCCTTTGTCAGTAATACGTTCACCCAACCAAACCGCAAACATGGAACCAGCAACCATCACAATAATGGATTGAGCCCACCACAGTGTCCCTGCATCAACCGGAAGTGCATTTTTAGCACCAATATACATTGAAAGGTAACTAGGCGCCTGAGCTGCACAGATAACGATCGTCAAAATACGGGTGTAGTTGTTGATTTGTTTACGACCTGATTCGCCTTCATTCTGCATTTTCTGTACTGCCGGAACGGCCATACCTAAAAGTTGCATAATGATCGACGCACTGATATACGGCATGATCCCCAACCCCATAATGGATGCGTTGGTAAAACCTCCTCCGGAGAACAATGATAATAACGTTTCTAGCGTTCCTGCACCACCTGCCTCTTTTTGAGCGGAAGTTAGTGCTTCATAATTCACACCTGGAAGAACGATAAAAGATCCGATACGGTAAACAAGAATAAGAGAAAGCGTTAAGATAATACGCTTTCTCAATTCTTCAACCTTCCAGATATTCTTTATGTTTTGTATAAACCGTTTCATAGAAAAAATGTCGGCAAAGTTAATTAGATTTCTGAAACATTACCACCTTGAGCTTCAATTCCTGATTTTGCAGTACTTGAAAACTTGTGAGCGGTTACATTTACTTTCGCTTTTAATTCACCGCGACCCAATACTTTTACTAAGTCATTGCGAGAAATCAAACCGTTTTCACGTAACACCTCCGGTGTAATATCAGTGATATTCTTACGCTCAGCAAGCGATTGAATAGCATCTAAATTAATTGCTTTATACTCAACGCGGTTAATGTTCTTGAATCCGAACTTAGGCACACGACGTTGTAACGGCATCTGACCTCCTTCGAAACCAATTTTTGTTGAATAACCTGAGCGTGATTTTGCTCCTTTGTGACCACGTGTAGATGTTCCACCGTGACCAGATCCTTGTCCACGAGCGATTCTTTTTTCTGAAAGAACCGATCCTTTGGCAGGAGTTAAACTATTTAAATTCATAGTCAATTCGATTTTAGTATTATTCTACCACTTTGATCAAATGCTCGACCTTCTTGATCATACCAAGAATCTGTGGTGTTGCTTCTTTCTCTACTATTTGGTTCAACTTGCGGAATCCCAACGCCTGAATAGTTCGTTTTTGACGAGCCGGACGTTTGATAGCACTGCGAACCTGTTGGATTTTAATTGTTGCCATACTATTTTAAGATTAACCGTTAAACACTTTATCCAAGCTAATTCCACGCTGACGTGCAACTGTAACTGCATCACGCATGTTTGCCAATGCATCCATGGTTGCTTTTACCACGTTGTGTGGGTTAGATGAACCTTGAGATTTCGCTAATACATTGTGTACACCAACTGACTCCAATACTGCGCGCATCGCACCACCTGCGATTACACCTGTACCTTCTGTTGCTGGTTTCAACAATACTTCTGCTCCACCGAATTTTCCTTTTTGTGCGTGAGGCACAGTTCCTCTTAAGATCGGAACTTTGATCAGGTTTTTCTTCGCGTCGTCAATACCTTTGGTAATTGCTTCTGTTACTTCCTTTGCTTTACCAAGACCATGACCTACGATACCGTGCTCATCACCTACCACAACGATAGCTGAGAAACTGAACGTACGACCACCTTTTGTTACTTTGGTCACACGGTTCACAGCTACCAATTTATCTTTAAGCTCAATTTCTGAGGCTTTAACTCTGTTTAATGCTTGTGTTGCCATTACTCTTAAAATTTAAGTCCGCCTTCTCTAGCTGAATCGGCTAATGATTTAACGCGACCGTGGTACAAATAACCATTACGATCAAACACTACTGACTCAACGCCAGCTTTCACTGCTTTTTCAGCGATTTCTTTTCCTACAACAGCTGCCTGATCGATTTTGTTTTTCTTATCAGCTGCTTTGTTGTTGTATGAAGATGCTGCAACCAGAGTAACTCCGTTTGTATCATCGATCAACTGCGCATAGATTTGCTTGTTGGAACGATATACAGACAAACGAGGCAACTGAGCTGTACCAGAAATTTTCTTTCTGATTCTTCGCTTAATTTTTGCTCTTCTGTTTAATTTACTAAATGCCATAACTTCTAAAATTATTTTTTACCTGCAGATTTACCAGCTTTTCTTCTAATCTCTTCGCCCATGAAGCGAATACCTTTTCCTTTGTATGGTTCAGGTTTACGAAGGGAACGAATCTTGGCGGCTACCTGACCCAAAAGTTGCTTATCGTATGACTCAAGAGTCACAACCGGAGCTTTACCTTTTTGAGTATCTGCAGATACCTTAATTTCTTTCGGAAGTTCGATAGCAATAGGGTGAGAGTATCCTAGTGACAACTCCAACAGCTGACCTGTTGCAGTGGCACGATAACCTACACCAATTACCTCCATTTCCTTTTTATACCCTTCGGAAACACCTACAATCATGTTATGTACCAAAGAACGGTATAAACCATGCTTTGCTCTATGATCTGGCGCATCAGACGCGCGGGTAAAAGTGATTTCGGAACCTTCAATGTTGATCGTCACACAAGAATCGAGTTCTTGTTGCAACTGTCCTTTAGGGCCTTTCACGGAAACTGTGCTTCCTTCCACTTTTACTTCAACTCCACTCGGGATTGTTACTGGGGATTTACCTATCCTTGACATTGTTTTTTTGAATTACGAATGGAAAATTTAAAATTGAAAAGGACGAACATATCCGGCTTTTACATTTTGCATTTTCAATTCTGCATTACTGATTAATATACGTAGCAGAGAACTTCTCCACCAACGTTTTCTTTTCTTGCTTCTTTGTCTGTGATTACACCTCTTGAAGTAGAAACGATAGCGATTCCCAAACCGTTCAATACACGTGGCATTTCAGCTGAGGCGCTATATTTACGAAGTCCCGGACGTGATGCACGTTGAATTTTCGTGATCGCTGGAACTTTAGTAGATGGATTGTACTTCAAAGCGATTTTAATCACGCCTTGTTTGTCATCGTCTTCGAATTTGTAATTCGCGATATAACCTTGATCGAATAAGATCGCGGTCATTGCGCGTTTTACGTTTGAACCTGGAATTTCTACCATTTTCAAACGAGCTGCACTTGCATTACGAATTCGTGTCAGATAATCTGCAATAGGATCTGTATACATGTCCTTTTTTCTTTATTAATTACTTGGTAGAGTTTCAATCTGTCAACTGACAGAGACTTTTACCAACTTGCTTTTTTAACACCCGGGATTTTACCAGCCAAGGCCATTTCACGGAAAGTAACACGTGAAATACCAAACTGACGCATATAACCACGAGGACGACCGGTCAAACCACAACGGTTGTGCAAACGAACTTTAGAAGAGTTCGCTGGCAATTGCTGCAAAGCATCCCAATCACCGGCAGCTTTCAATTCAGCGCGTTTTGCGGCAAATTTCGCTACCATTTTTTCTCTTTTGCGCTCACGCGCTTTCATTGATTCCTTAGCCATCTTACTTATTTTTTAATGAACGGGAATCCGAATGCATCTAATAGTGCTCTTCCTTCTTCGTCGCTCTCAGCTGATGTAACAAATGTGATATCCATTCCTAAGATCTTGTTCACCTTGTCGATGTCGATCTCCGGGAAAATGATGTGTTCTTTAACACCTAAGTTAAAGTTTCCGCGTCCGTCAAATCCTTTGGCATTTACACCACGGAAGTCACGTGTACGAGGCAAAGCGATGGCAATGAAACGATCTAAGAAGTCGTACATTTTATCTCCGCGAAGCGTAACTTTCGTACCGATCGGCATTCCTTTACGCAATTTGAAGTTTGAAACGTCTTTTTTAGAATTCGTTGCTACTGCTTTTTGCCCAGCGATGCGTGAAACATCTGCGATAGCATGGTCAATGATTTTTTTGTCAGCAACCGCATCACCCAATCCCTGGCTGATAACGATCTTCTGCAATCTAGGTACACGCATTACTGTTTTGTACCCAAATTTCTCAACCAATGCAGGAATAATCTCTGCACGGTACTGATCTTTTAGTCTTGGTGAATAACTCATTACTTGATCTCCTCTCCAGATTTTTTAGAATAACGTACTAACTTTCCTTTGTCGTTTAACTTACGACCGGTTCTAGAAGCTTGTCCTTTTACGACTACCATCAGGTTAGAGATATGAATTGTACCTTCTTTCTCGATGATTCCACCTTGAGGTTCAGAAGCACTAGGCTTCGTGTGACGTTTTACAACATTCACTCCTCCAACGGTAGCACGTTCTTTTGTTCTATCAATCGTAAGGACAGTTCCTTCCTGTCCGCTTGACTCACCGCTTAGTACTTTAACAGTGTCGCCAATTTTGATGTGTAATTTCTTTTGCATGACTAACTAATTAAAGTACTTCAGGAGCAAGTGAAACAATTTTCATGTAATTGTTTTCACGAAGCTCGCGAGCTACAGGTCCAAAAATACGGGTTCCTCTCATCTCCCCCGCCTGATTCAAGATAACGCAAGCGTTATCATCGAAACGAATGTAAGAACCGTCAGGACGGCGAACCTCCTTGCGTGTTCTTACAATAACCGCCTTAGCGACCGATCCTTTTTTCACGGCACCAGAGGGCATTGCGCTCTTAACAGCTACGACAATTTTGTCTCCAACCGATGCGTAACGACGTTTTGTACCACCCAATACACGGATGACCAATACTTCTTTCGCACCTGAATTGTCAGCAACTGCAAGTCTTGATTCTGATTGTATCATTACAATAAATTATTTTGCTCTTTCAATAATTTCTACTAATCTCCAGTTCTTGTTTTTAGACAAGGGACGGGTCTCCATGATTTTCACCGTATCACCGATTTTGCAATCGTTGGTTTCATCGTGGGCGACAAATTTAGTAGTTTTTTTCACAAACTTACCGTACTTCGGGTGTTTTACTTTACGTTCAACAGCTACAACGATTGATTTTTCCATCTTATCGCTGGTCACAGTCCCGATACGTTCTTTTCTTAAATTACGCTTTTCCATTTCAAGCTTCTTTTAAATGAACCCGTCAAGCCTTAGGCTGACTGGGTCTCACGTTTTTTCAATTCAGTATTCAAACGAGCGATTGTACGGCGAACGTCACGAATTTGGATTGGATTTTCGAGTGGAGTCACTGCGTGTCCGATCTTCATTTTTGTCAACGTTTCTGATGAGTTCACCAAACGTGTTTTCAAGTCTTCAACTGAAAGTTTACTAATTTCTTGTTGTTTCATGGCTTCAATTATTTACCAGGTATAACATAATCGTTACGCACGACAAACTTACATTTTACCGGAAGTTTTTGTGCCGCCAAGCGCAATGCTTCTTTCGCGATTTCGTACGGAACGCCATCAGCTTCAAACATAATACGTCCTGGTCTTACGACTGCCACCCAGTGGCTTGGAGCACCTTTACCTTTACCCATACGTACCTCAGCCGGTTTAGCTGTTACAGGTTTGTCCGGGAAAATACGGATCCACACCTTACCCTCACGTTTCATGTAACGCGTTACCGCGATACGAGAAGCTTCGATCTGGCGTGATGTAATCCATCCTGGCTCCAACGTTTTTAGTCCAAATGAACCGAACGCGATGGTTGCGCCACGTTGAGCTTCACCACGGTTACGACCCTTTTGTACTCTTCTAAATTTGGTTCTCTTTGGAGATAACATCTTTCGAAAATTTTAAATGGTAATTACTTCTTTTTACGGTTGTCACCACCGCCGCGGTTTGCACCACCACGATTGTCTTTTCCACCAGGACGACGATTTCCGCGATCACGGTCACCAGATGGAGCACCACCTTTAGCGCCTTGAGCAGCCATTCCGACATTTGGAGAAAGATCACGACGACCGTAAACTTCACCTTTACAGATCCATACTTTGATACCGATCAAACCGTAAGTAGTCAATGCCTCGCCTACTGCGTAATCGATGTCTGCTCTGAACGTATGTAACGGAGTACGTCCATCTTTGTACATTTCTGAACGGGCCATTTCTGCACCGTTCAAACGACCTGAAATTTTCACTTTGATCCCTTCGGCACCCATTCGCATGGTAGAACCGATAGACATCTTAATTGCACGACGGAAAGAAATACGAGCTTCCAACTGACGAGCGATTCCATCCGCCACCAAACGAGCATCCAATTCAGGACGTTTCACCTCGAAGATGTTGATTTGGATTTCTTTTTTCGTCAATTTTTTCAACTCCTCTTTCAATTTGTCGACTTCCTGACCACCTTTTCCGATAATCACACCCGGACGAGCCGTGTTGATGGTTACCGTTACGAGCTTGAGGGTACGCTCGATGATGATTTTCGCAATGCTTGCTCTGGATAAACGGGCGTGCAGATACTTACGGATTTTATCGTCTTCAACGATTTTATCGCGGTAGTCATCTCCACCGTACCAGTTAGATTCCCATCCGTGGATGAAACCTAGTCTATTACCTATTGGATTCGTTTTTTGTCCCATTTTCCTTCAATTAATTTGTGCTGCTAACGCCGTCTTTTGAACCGACTACGATAGTAACGTGGTTAGCCCGTTTACGAACTCGGTAAGCTCTACCTTGAGGAGCAGTCTGGATACGTTTCAACATACCAGCGCTTCCAACTTCAATAGTCTCTACCACTAATTTTTCATCTTCAATGCTTTTCCCTTCGTTTTTCGCTTCCCAGTTTGCAATTGCAGAACGCAATAATTTGGATAAGCTCAACGAAGCATCTTTTGCATTGTGTTGCAATATGTTTAGAGCTTTGTTGACTTCAACACCGCGTACAAGATCTGCAACCAATCTCATTTTGCGCGGAGAAATTGAAGAGTTGTTCAACTGCGCGATGGCAGTCAAGCTCTTCTCTTCTTTTAATTTGTCAGCTCTTAATCTTTTTCTAGCGCCCATGTCACTTGAATTTTAACTATCTTTTTTTATCCTTTTTGTTACCACCATGACCACGGAAGTTACGCGTTGGAGAGAATTCTCCCAATTTGTGACCTACCATGTTCTCTGTAACGAATACAGGAATAAACTTATTCCCGTTATGTACGGCAAATGTCAACCCGACGAAGTCAGGAGTGATACATGAAGCGCGTGACCAGGTTTTAATAACTGATTTGCTTCCATTTGCTTGCGCGTCATCCACACGTTTTGACAACTTGTAGTGAACGAACGGCGGTTTTTTCAACGAACGACTCATACCTTATTTCTTTCTTCTTTCGATGATGAACTTATCTGAATACTTCTTCTTAGAACGTGTCTTATACCCTTTAGCAGGCATACCGTTACGTGAACGTGGAAGACCTCCGGCATTTCTACCTTCACCACCACCCATCGGGTGATCGACTGGATTCATTACCACACCACGAACGCGAGGACGACGACCTAACCAGCGAGAGCGACCTGCTTTCCCTGAAACGACTAGTGAATGCTCTCCGTTAGAGACAGCACCGATAGTAGCCATACAAGTTACCAGGATCATACGTGTTTCACCAGAAGGCATTTTGATGATTGCATAGCGACCATCACGAGCGTTCAATTGCGCATACGTTCCAGCACCACGAGCGATCGCACCACCTTTTCCAGGGTGCAGCTCAATGTTGTGGATAACCGTTCCTAACGGAACGTCGGATAAAAATAGTGCGTTACCTACGTTTGGTGTCGCAGTTTTTCCCGCTACTACTTTATCACCTACTTTTAATCCTTCAGGTGCGATAATGTATCGTTTCTCACCATCCACATAATAAAGCAATGCGATACGAGCAGTACGGTTCGGATCGTATTCGATTTGTTTCACAACAGCAGGAATGTCTTGCTTGTCGCGTTTGAAATCGATGATACGGTACTTCTGCTTGTGACCACCACCCATGTAACGCATGGTCATACGACCATCGTTGTTCCGACCACCAGACTTACCAATACTACCAGTTACGAGGCTCTTTTCAGGAACGTTCGTAGTGACTTCCGAGTAAGTACTGTTGATCTTGTGTCTTTGCCCTGGAGTTGTAGGCTGAAATTTTCTAAGACCCATCAGTTTCTTGTTAAAAAATTAGTTAAACAAATCAATCGTTTCTCCTGCAGCAACAGTAATGATGGCTTTTTTCCATACTTTACTTGGTTGCTCAACGACACCTCTATTCGTAAATTTTGTAGAGGATTTACCACCGCCATAAGTGAGTGTGCGTACATTAACAACGTTAACTCCGTACATCTTTTCGACGGCACTTTTAATTTCGAGCTTATTAGCCGTTCTCTCAACAACGAATGAGAAACTGTTGCTCTTTTCAGTAGCTTCAGTTGCTTTCTCGGTGATGATTGGCTTTTTAATAATACTTTTCATTGCAATTAGTTTAGAATCTTTTCGATTACTGAAATTGAACTTTCGGTCATCACTACTTTTTTCGCATTCAATACATCGTATGTATTAACGGAATCAGCAGGTACTACTTTCACGCGTTGCAAGTTGCGGGAAGACAAGTAAACGTTGTCGTTTCCTGCTCCTACGATCATCAACACTTTTTCGTTTGCCAAGTTCAGGTTGGTCAATAACGATTTGAATTCTGCTGTTTTCGGTGTTGCCAAAGCAATATCTTCCAAGATCATGATTGAGTCCATTTTCGCTTTGTAAGCAAATGCTGACTTACGCGCTAAACGTTTCAATTTAATATTCAATTTGAAGTGGTAGTCACGCGGACGTGGTCCGAAGATACGACCTCCACCGATACGAGTACCGGATTTAATACTACCTGCACGGGCACCACCGGTACCTTTTTGCTTCTTAATTTTTCTGGTAGATCCTGCGATCTCAGCTCTTTCTTTAGACTTGTGCGTTCCCTGACGACGATTTGCCAGGTGCTGCTTAACGTCTAAGTAAATCGCGTGATCATTCGGTTCGATACCGAAGATCTCATCCGACAAGGATACTTTTTTGGAAGTAGCCTTTCCTTTGCTGTCAATTACTTTTACTTCCATTATTTCTCAATTGTTACGGTTGCACCTTTAGGACCAGGGATTGATCCTTTTACGATAAGCAGGTTTCTGTCAGTCATTACTTTCAAAACCTGTAGGTTTTCCATCTTCACACGTTTGTTCCCCATCTGACCGGCCATGCGCATTCCTTTGAATACACGTGCAGGATAAGAACATGCTCCGATTGAACCCGGTGCACGCAGACGGTTGTGTTGACCGTGTGTAGCTTGTCCAACCCCGCCGAATCCGTGACGTTTCACAACCCCCTGGAAACCTTTTCCTTTGGAAGTTCCTACTACACCAACGTATTCGCCCTCTTCGAACAACTCTACGTTAACAATATCTCCGAGACTAAGTGCGCTTTCAAAACCTTTGAACTCCACCAAACGTGATTTCGGTGTTGTGTTCGCTTTTTTGAAGTGGCCTTTCAATGCATTCGGCGTGTTTTTTTCTTTACGCTCACCGAATCCTAACTGAATTGCCTCGTACCCGTCTTTCTCTTGTGTTTTAACCTGAGTCACTACACAAGGACCAGCTTCTATTACCGTGCATGGTGTTGCCTTACCCTCGGCACTGTAGACGCTAGTCATTCCGATTTTTCTACCAATAATTCCAGGCATACTTTACTAATTATAAATTATAAATTATTAAAGTGATGTAATCCCCGCAGCAGATCTTGTGATCGCTGCGGGATCTTCATCACACTTTAATTTCTACATCAACTCCACTCGGAAGCTCCAATCGCATTAACGCATCTACTGTTTTTGAAGAAGAACTGTAGATATCCAGCAAACGCTTGTAAGAACACAATTCGAACTGCTCACGTGCTTTTTTGTTAACGTGTGGAGAACGCAATACGGTGTAAATACGTTTGTGTGTTGGAAGTGGAATTGGTCCACTTACTACCGCTCCCGTAGCTTTTACGGTTTTAACGATTTTCTCAGCCGACTTATCAACTAAGTTGTGGTCGTATGATTTTAATTTAATTCTGATCTTTTGGCTCATTACTTATGTATTAAGCGGAAACTTTTCCATTAACTTTTGATATAACCTCTTCAGCAACATTCTTAGGAGCCTCTGCGAAGTGAGAGAATTCCATAGAAGAAGTAGCACGGCCTGATGACATGGTACGCAATTGTGTTACGTAACCGAACATTTCAGACAATGGAACGTCAGCCTTAACGACTTTAGATCCGTGTTTGTCATCCATTCCACGCATCATACCACGACGACGGTTCAAGTCACCTACGATATCACCCATGTTTTCTTCCGGACACACAACTTCAATTTTCATGATTGGTTCCAACAAGATCGGTTTTGCTTGTTTCAATGCTGAACGGTAAGCCATTTTAGCAGCCATCTCGAACGACAATGAATCTGAATCGACCGCGTGGAATGAACCATCAATCAACTCTACTTTCATCGCTTCAACAGGGAAACCTGCAAGCACACCATTTTTCATGGATTCTTTGAAACCTTTCTCTACAGATGGAATAAATTCACGTGGAATGTTACCACCTTTGATCGAGTTAACGAATTCCAATCCGCTTTTTTCAGGATCTGTCTGAGGAGAAATTTTCACCAAAATGTCGGCAAATTTACCGCGACCACCCGATTGTTTTTTGTAAACTTCACGGTGATCAACATTAGCAGTAATATCTTCACGGTAAGACACTTGTGGTGCACCCTGATTTACCTCGACCTTAAACTCACGTTTCAAACGGTCAACGATAATTTCCAAGTGAAGCTCACCCATTCCGGAAATGATTGTTTGTCCTGTTTCTTCGTCTGTGTTAACACGGAACGTTGGATCTTCTTCAGACAATTTATTCAAACCAGTTGACAAACGGTCAGAGTCAGCCTGAGTTTTAGGCTCAATAGCGATTCCGATTACCGGCTCAGGGAAGTTCATTGATTCCAAAATGATCGGATGACCTTCTGCACACAATGTATCACCTGTACGGATATCTTTAAATCCTACAACGGCACCAATATCACCTGCACCAAGCTCATCAATCTGATTTTGCTTGTTAGCATGCATCTGGAAGATACGGGAGATACGTTCCTTGTTTTCGGAACGTGTGTTGTAAACATAAGAACCTGCAGGAAGAACACCTGAGTAAGCACGGATAAAGCACAAACGACCTACGAAAGGATCGGTTGCAATTTTAAATGCCAATGCCGCAAACGGAGCATCGTAAGATGGCAAACGCTCTTCTTCTTCATCAGTTTTAGGATTTGTTCCAATGATAGAACCATTATCCAACGGAGAAGGAAGAATTTCCATTACCATATCCAACATTGCCTGAACACCTTTGTTTTTGAAAGATGAACCGCACATCATCGGAACTACTTTTCCTGAAATTGTAGCTGCACGTAATGCAGTTAAAATCTCGCGCTCAGTCAATGAATTTTCGTCCTCGAAGAATTTCTCCATCAACGTTTCATCAAACTCCGCAACTGCTTCCAATAATTCGCTTCTTAAACGACGAGCTTCTTCAATGATATCAGCAGGGATCTCAACTTCCTGGAAAGTCATACCCATATCGTGCTCATTCCACTCGATCCCTTTAAAGTTGATCAAGTCAACAACACCTCTGAAGTTATCTTCGTCACCGATATTGATTTGTAAAGGCAACGCGTGGCTACCCAACATTTCTTTTACCTGGCGACAAACATTTAAGAAGTCTGCTCCTGAGCGGTCCATTTTGTTAACGAAACCGATACGTGGAACATTGTAGTTATTGGCCAAACGCCAGTTAGTCTCTGATTGAGGCTCAACACCATCAACAGCAGAGAATAAGAATACCAAACCATCCAATACACGTAACGAACGATTCACCTCAACTGTAAAGTCAACGTGTCCCGGGGTGTCAATGATATTGATGTGGTAATTTTGATTTCTGTATTTCCAGTTCACAGTTGTAGCAGCAGAAGTAATGGTAATACCACGTTCCTGCTCTTGCTCCATCCAGTCCATGGTAGCACCACCGTCATGTACCTCACCAATTTTGTGGTTTACACCAGCATAGTAAAGGATACGCTCGGTAGTTGTTGTTTTCCCGGCATCAATGTGAGCCGCGATACCGATATTTCTTGTGAATTTAAGATCTCTTGCCATGACTACTTAGAATCTAAAATGTGAGAATGCCTTATTCGCTTCAGCCATACGAAGTGTATCTTCTTTCTTTTTGAAAGCAGCACCTTCTTCTTTTGAAGCAGCAATAATTTCAGAGGCCAATTTGCCAGCCATTGATTTCTCGTTACGTTTACGGGCATAACCGATCAACCATTTCATGGCCAATGATTGTTTACGTCCTTCACGAACCGGAGTAGGAATTTGGAAAGTAGCTCCACCAACACGACGGGAACGCACCTCCACAGATGGAGTAACGTTATCCAATGCTTTTTTGAACACTTCCAAGGCCTCTTGTTCTTCTAATTTTTTGTCTACGATTTCAATTGCATCGTAGAAAATCTTAAATGCCAGGTTCTTTTTACCGGAATACATCAAGTTGTTTACAAACTTCGTTACCAAAACGTCGTTAAACTTTGGATCCGGGAGGATGGCAATTTTTTTCGCTTTTCTTCTTCTCATCTCTTCAAAGTTTAATTATTTCTTAGCTTTCGGACGTTTTGTTCCATACTTAGAACGACGTTGTGAACGGCCTTCAACACCAGCTGTATCTTCCGCACCACGAACGATGTGGTAACGAACCCCTGGTAAATCTTTAACCCTTCCACCACGTACAAGCACTAAAGAGTGCTCTTGTAAGTTGTGACCTTCACCACCGATGTAAGCATTTACTTCTTTACCGTTGGTAAGACGAACACGCGCTACTTTACGCATAGCTGAGTTCGGCTTCTTAGGTGTAGTGGTGTACACACGCACACATACTCCTTTGCGCTGCGGACAAGAATCCAAAGCCGCTGACTTTGACTTCTTAACAACCGCAGTCCTTCCCTTGCGCACTAACTGTTGGATAGTTGGCATACAGTACTCAAATTTTGTTTGTTAATAAATATATTTTCACCCCAAAGAACGCACTTTGGGGGGTGCAAAGATAGTGAGAAATAAATAGGATGCAATAGGTTTGGGAAAAAAGTGCTGTTTTTGAACAAATTAATGTTGATTTAATTTCAATGGGAGTTAGGATTTGGGGAACTAGGGAACTTGGATTGTCCCAACCTAATTCCCCAGTTCCTTATTGTATGGTTCCCTCAAAAATCAAACTCGATAACAAACAGCATTGATATTCATTCCTGCGCCTACAGAAGCAAAAAGAATGACTTGCCCCTTCTCTACTTCGTAGCCGGGCATTTCGCCTTTGCGCACCATATTATATAAGGTAGGAATGGTCGCAACAGAACTGTTGCCCAATTTATGGATATTCATCGGCATGACGTTTTCAGGAATCTTGTCGTGTCCGTATAACTTATACAGTTCGCGCACAATGGCTTCGTCGAGCTTTTCGTTGGCCTGGTGAATGAAGATCTTTTTGACTTCTTCAATGCCAATTCCTGCTTTGTCGATACAATCCTTCATGGCCAGTGGCACATTCTTGATGGCGTATTCATAGACTTTGCGGCCTTTCATTTTAACGAAGCGCACGCGCGGATCCGATTCCGGAAAGTTGGACTTGCCTAAATTGAGGTAATCGACTTCGTCTTCGCAATGGCTCTGGTTGCTGAATGACAGAATTCCACTTTCGGGTTGGTCCAGTAATTCCATTACCACCGCTCCAGCTCCATCGGCGAAGATCATACTATCGCGATCATACGGATCAAGTACACGGCTCAATGCTTCGGCACCGATTACCAGACATTTTTTGGCGGCCCCTGCTACCATGAATAAATGTCCCTGGATCATACCTTGCAACCAACCCGGACAGCCGAAGAGGACATCATACGCCACACAGTTCGGGTTTTTGATTCCGAGTTTATGTTTCACACGGGATGCGATCGAAGGAATGACATCCGTTTGAATGGTATGTTTTACCACATCGCCGAAGTTGTGTGCCACGATAATCTGATCAATCTCTTCCCAGTTGCAACCGGAATCGTTGAGCGCCTGTTCGGCGGCATAGAAAGCCATATCGGAGCAATTCATTTGGGAAGTCGCGTAACGGCGTTCCTGAATTCCGGTAATGGTTTCGAACTTGCGGGCAATTGCCTCGGGAGCGATCTGAATGGGTTGTTGCTGTTCATCGTAGAATTCATGCACCATGAAATCACGGTTGGTTTTTACGATGGTTGGAATATAGGCCCCAGTACCTGTAATAATACTTCTCATTTTTAGTTTGATTTATGCAATCGCCTGATGAAGAAGTCGGGGGTGTAGTGAGTTATATAAACTCATCTGCGGGGTGACTGTTTTAACGAATGCAAATTTAATATTATTCAGTAAAGATCGGGCAAAAGAATAGTCATGTTGTTTAAAGTATCACAAAAAACGCACGACAGAATCAATCTATCGCGCGTTTATTAATTGAATACGGCATTCCTTGATGAAAGTATTTTCTATCTGCTTACAGAAAACTTTAAACTCCCTGTTAGAACATTCCTGATTAACCATATCTCCAAATGAGTATTGTTCTAATTCAGACCAAAATAAACAGGAATTTAACGTGGTTAAACAAATATTGAAATCATAGATTAAGACACTGCGAAATCTACCCCCAAACATTTATCTTTGTAACTATGGATTATTTGGATAGCCTAAACGAAAGCCAACGCGTTGCAGTAGAAAATATTGAAGGCCCCACGATGGTGATCGCCGGAGCGGGATCAGGAAAAACCCGGGTATTGACTTACCGGATTGCATATATGATGCAGAAAGGAGTTGACCCGTTCAATATTCTGGCGCTTACTTTTACCAATAAGGCGGCAAAAGAAATGACGGAACGAATCGGTTCTATCGTTGGTAGCGGCGAGGCTAAAAACATTACAATGGGGACTTTTCACTCGGTGTTTGCGCGCATTTTGCGTTACAATGCTGACCGGTTGGGTTATCCGCAAAACTTTACCATTTACGATACGCAAGATACCAAGAGTTTACTGAAAGACATTGTCAAAGAATTAAATCTCGACGACAAGATTTACAAACCGAGTATGGTTTACGGGCGCATTTCAGCTGCCAAAAACAACCTGATTTCTCCGGAAGCTTACGCCGAAAACACAGATATTATTGCCGAAGATCGTCAAAGCCAACGGCCGGAAATGGCACGTCTTTACAAAACGTATACGGTTCGTTGTTTCAAAGCGGGCGCGATGGATTTTGACGATTTGTTGTACCAGACCAATGTGCTGCTACGCGATTTTCCGGATGTGTTGCATTATTACCAGCAAAAGTTCCGCTACATTCTGGTAGATGAGTACCAGGATACGAATTATGCGCAATACCTGATCGTGAAAAAACTGGCGGCTGTGTATGAAAATCTCTGCGTAGTAGGCGATGATGCTCAAAGTATTTATTCATTCCGCGGAGCGAATATTCAGAACATCCTGAATTTCAAAAATGATTACCCCGATTTCAAACTTTTTAAGCTCGAGCAAAATTACCGCAGTACGCAAACCATCGTGGAAGCGGCCAATAGTGTGATCTCGCGCAATAAGGAACAGATCAAAAAAAGTGTTTGGACGGAAAACGAGCTGGGACTCCCGATCAAGGTGATTCGTACCATGACCGATAACGAAGAAGGAAAGATTATCGCCAACAAGATTTTCGATGTGAAACATGCCGAAACCAGTAAATGGAGTGATTTCGCGATTCTTTACCGCACCAACCGGCAATCGCGTTCGTTTGAGGAGGCATTGCGTCGCTTGAATATGCCGTATAAAATCTATGGTGGCTTGTCGTTTTATCAGCGCAAGGAAATCAAGGATCTGATGGCTTATTTTCGTTTGACGGCGAATCCAAAGGATGAGGAAGCATTAAAACGTGTGATCAATTATCCGAAACGCGGTATCGGGAAAACTTCCTGGGAAAGCATCATCATTGCGGCGAATCAGTACAATGTTTCTTTGTGGGATGTCATTTCCGATTTCATGAGTTACCCGGTGAATATTCCGGGAGCTACACGCACCAAGATCAGTGATTTTGTGACAATGATCCAAAGTTTTTCGGCACAATTACTTACACAATCGGCGTATGACCTTGCACAGCACATTGCTAAATCTTCCGGAATTCTGAAGGAACTTTATACTGATAAAGATAAAGGTCCGGAAGAAGTAGAGCGTTATCAAAACATCGAAGAACTATTGGCCGGTATCAAGGAATTTACGGTTCAGCGTGGCGAGGATGAACAAGCTGTTTTATCTGATTATATGATCGATGTGGCCCTGTTGACAGATGCCGACAATGATAAAGACGACGATAAGAACAAGATTACCATGATGACCATTCACTCGAGTAAGGGATTGGAGTTTCCGCACGTGTTTTTGGTTGGTTTGGAAGAAAACCTGTTTCCATCACAGTTATCTATCAATTCACGAACTGAACTGGAAGAAGAACGGCGTTTGTTTTACGTGGCCGTAACCCGTGCTGAAAAAACCTGTACCATTTCGTATGCGTCTTCGCGGTTCCAATGGGGAAACCTGGTTTCTTCGGAGCCAAGTCGTTTTATTGCCGAGATCAATCAGGATTACCTGACCTTTGAAAATCCTTATGGTTCTTCGATGGGCGGCGGACGATCATTGAACTCGGGCCGGCCGGTTACCGAACGTGGTTTTGTGGGCGGCTTGAATAAAACAACAACGGCACCTTCGGCGGGCTCCTTGAAAAGCCTGAGTGATCTGAGCAACAAACCCGCTACTTCAGAAGCGATGAATTTAGACCTTAAAGTAGGCTATAACGTAGAGCATGACCGCTTCGGAAAAGGAAAAGTAACCAAACTGGAAGGAACGGGCGTTGACAAAAAAGCAACGATCTTTTTCCCGCATGCCGGCGCGAAAACCTTATTATTACGTTTTGCAAAACTGACTGTTTTAGAAGATTAACCAACAGACCATGAAAAAAATAACTTACTGCTTTTCATTGCTTTCCGTGATTGTATTCTCTTCGTGTGAATTCAACAAATCGGCAAAGGTCGATTTGACCACCGGTTTATCCTCTAAAGGATCAGGCATTCGCTGCGATGATGTTTTCCTTATGGTGAACGAAGAAAAAATATACAGGAATCAGTTTGTTTTCGGCGAGGCCTTTCAGATCAATTTTAACATGATTGAAGGCTTAAAAAAAGTCGAAGGTGGTGTTTTCCCCGGAATGAAGCTCCTTATTCTTGACAAGCAGGGTGATACCGTTATTTTCAACCCGGATCTGTATGCCAATTTTACTGAACCGACAACGATCACACCATTGATGCTCAAAACTAAAATCACCATCGGGAGTCCTTTTCGGTCAAATCGTTCCTACACGGCAACCGTTCATATATGGGACAAAAAAGGAAAAGGTACTTTCGATACGAAATTTGAGTTCAATACTATCCCTAATAACGCAATCAACATGCGTAATACGGGATTACAGTCAAATGAAATCTATTTGTATGATAAGGATAACGATATGGTGATCCCATCCAGCAAAATTCCATCTAACAAAAATGTAATGCTTGTTTTTGAGGATTTGAAAGGATTGAAATCGGCGAATGGAGTTTATGAAATCGGTATGCGTATGGTTATTGAAGACAAAAATGGTGAACTGATCCTCAGTGAAGATGATTTGCTTGAAGGCCAGTCAATGACTGTAACAGAACCAAACCGGCAGATTTTCGGAAGTTTTTTCCTGCCCGGGAGCATCAAAGGGCCAGTACAACTTGAAGTGATCGTTTGGGACAAAATCGGAAAAGGGAAAATCACAGCGATGGCTAAACTGGATCTGGAATAGTTAAACCAAAATCCATAATTAACTCATTCATAACTGGTTTTCAATTTCCCCAACCTTTCGGCAATTCCTGCTTTTCAACAAAACGATCCTTTAAAGGCAGCCAGTCATGCATCACAATTTTAGTGATTCCTAATTCATCGAATTTCTTATCGATGGCCGATTGATGATGTTCTTTTGAATAGATAAACAACTCGGATGCTTTGGTATCGACAATTAAAACACCCGGGTACGAACCTGCTAATTTGGGCCAATATTCATTCGTATTTTCAAGAACGATAACAGAATCATAAATCCCTACTTTTGATAAGCTGCTAAACTGGAATTGATCTCCAAACAGTTCGAAATCGGGACCTGAAATAGTTGGATTATCAACAATCAACGCCCAATCGTTCAGGTCTGAATTCATTGGTGAAACAACTTCATAGGGCTCCAATAAAGGTACACGCCACAAATCGCCGTCTTTGGAGTAGGAATAGAAATCAGCGGATTCTTCCGACAAATATGAACATGCGGATAAGAATAATATTCCCAGAAAAATCACAGATAATCTCACCCGAAAGAAACGCTTTGGCTACCAAAAAAACAACTCTTGTATTACCCGATCACCAAACGGCTCACCTTTCATTTTTTCCGTCATCTCTACTTTTAGTGCTTCGCTGGTATAATCTTTTCCTTTCTTTTTGGGAGGAGTCAATTGCTCGGGAGTTGGGTTCACAACCTCAACACTTGTTGCGAAAAATACTACGCCACCATCTTCAGTTGCCAAACCAAGTACCGCTCCGGGTAATCCTTGAACTGACTCAGGTCCGATCGTTGGGATGATATCCGTAGTAAACCAAGCATAAATACGAGTAGAATCGTTCTTTTGCCAAATTGCGCGCGTGCACTCGTAACCGGCTATTTTTCTGGTTTTGTCTGTGATTTTCCAGGTGCGGTCTACCAACGAATCGGTAATAGTAAGCTGTGTTCCCCACATATCCATAAACACTACGCGTTGATCTTTGGCTCTATTGGCGTAAACCGTATTTTTGACCGTAGCCCAACTCATTTGGTCTTGTTCCTCAGGTGTAATATAGCTAAACATTGAAACCGAATCATTGAAGTACAGTGCGAACTTGTCGGTCTTAATTTTGTCAGCTTCTTTGAGCCATTCACGCATGCGTTCGTCATCAAATTTCTTGAACAAATTCGTTCTGCGTTCGTAGGTAATCTTACCGTACTGTACCAATTGGCCGTGAACCGATTGCACTGTAAACAGCATAATCAGTCCGAGGATAATGCTACCACATTTCATTTTCAACTTCTTTTATGTGATTGTTATTGAATTTCAAGGTCATTTTCGCCATGAAATAGCGGCGAATAACCGTACTTCGCTGATCGACGATTACGTTGTTGTTAACTGTTCGGTAATTACTGATGTTCTGATTCAAAATATCATACGCTTCAATTCCGAAAAGTAAATTCTCTGTTTTCAGGAACGAACGCTGAATGGATGCATTCCAGATCACGTAATTCAGGTTGTAGCTGTTGGTACGTCCGGTATTGATTGTGTACGTTGCATCGGTATTGATAAACCAGCGGCGTGGTAATGTCCAGCTGACATCGGCACTGAAATTGTAATTCGTATACGGCTGATTGCTAAACGTGCTCAGGGAGTTACTTGGCGCATTGTAGTCAAAACTTGCTCCTATACCCAGCATCAATGAATCACCGTTGTAATTAAGATCAACCCCTGACCCAACACCTAAATTTCTGGACAGGTTTTGCTCAAGGTTGATGTAATTCTCAGTCGATGAGTAGTTTCCGTTCAGATTGATATCCATGCGCAAATCTTTTACCTTCTCAATCGGAATACCTGCTCCACCCCAAACAGATCCATAATCAGTGTGGTCAACGTTAATCGCCTGCGAAAGTGTTCTTCCGATAGCATCATAGGTAGTAGAAGTACTAAACGCATCTTTCTGACGTGAATAGTACATTCCCGAGTAAATGTAGAATCCTGAAAGTCCTTTCCACATATTGTAATTCGCAGTGATTGTATGCGAGTAATTCGGTTTCAGATCTGAGTTTCCGATTTGCACGAAGTTCGGATTGGAATTGTCTCGTACAGGCTGCAATTGAGTCACCGACGGCAAACTGGAATTGGTGTTATACTGGATTCTCAAACGGCTCGATTGCGTAAACTTGAACGTCAGGATTACACGCGGGAGTAAGTTTGTAAGTCCTTGATTGATCAACGAATCAGTAAACAGGTTGCGATTGTCAATCCCTATTGTACGAACACGTGTTCCAACAGAAATTCGCGCTTTTGCATTCTCAAAAATACCAAAGGCCCCAACGCGGTGTTGCTGTCTGTCGGTAGAAAACTGATTGGAAAATAACGAATCGATTGTAGTATACTCACCATTTACTGGTGAAAGAGTTGTTTTACGCTGATCATTGTGATTGTCGTAAAACTCATAATCGAATTCGGCCTTAAACTTCTTCCCGATCGGTTCAACATAGTTGACATAACCGGTTTGAGAAAGACTTTCGTAACGATTTTCCTTTTTCTGGTCGAAGCTCGAATTCACCGTTTGTGTTCCGGCATCGATATCTTCGGTCAGCAACGATCCGTCAGAACTATTGTTGTCAGTAGCCACATTATAACGTGCCAACAATTTTCGGTTTTTCTTTTTAAAGTCTTTGTAATAACGGAAAGTTGTATTCATGGAAAGTCCCTCAGCCTCTGAAGCATTATCGATGGTTGTATAACGCGATAATGAATCGTTAAAAGCGCGGAAATCGGTACGCGACAACGATGTTTGGTTAGACTGGTTAACCGTCAATTTCGGTTCGAATTCGATACGTGAAGAAGAATCGAGTTCTTGCGTAAACTTCACGCCAACACTGTGCTGCTTGTACTGTTCTTTTTTGTCGGAAGTAACATCTGTAAAATACGTTGTGTCAGTAAGGTTATACTGGGATCGGCTGTTACCCAGCGTGGTAATTTGATTATCTGCATAAGAATAATTGACACGTACTTTACCGCCTTTCCACAATTTCTGGTCAAGGTAAAAACCTGCTTTAAAAGTTTGCGGGACACCATTGTCTGTGTCCACAGAACCGGAAGTTCCCGAATAATCCGGATCATCGGATTCATTCATCCAGTTTCCACCTTCTTCAAATCCAAACTTAAACAAATCACGGAAATTCAAATCAGCTTTCGGAGTATTGGAACCCAATGCGTAAACGGCAATTTTCTGTTTGCTGTTGTACTTATTCAGGAGTAAATCACCTTCATAAAATCCTTTATTGCTTGGTATAAACCGGTCGAGTCCTCCGGCTAAATTCACTTTACCGAAATATCCTTTTTTAGCTTCCTCCTTGAGTTTGAGATCGAGTACCTGGATTTTTTCATCGCTTCCATCCTCACTGTCTTTTTCGTAAACCTGCACGGTTTCTACTCCGTCGGCTGCGAGGTTTTTCGTGGCGATAGTCGGATCATTCCCAAAGAATTCATCCCCATCTACCAATACCTGACCGATTTCTTTTCCTTGTGAAGTGATTTTACCATTTTCATCGATTTTCATACCGGGAAGCTTACGAATAAGGTCTTCCACTACTGCATTTTCTTTCACCTTAAATGAATCGGCGACGTAAATCAACGTATCACCCCGGTAGTAAATCGGGTTTTTATTGGCGTAGATTACGACTTCGCCAAGGCCGGTTGACTTTTCAGGCATTGGAATCTGGCCCAGGTCAAACGAATTATTTTCGGTGCTTCCCAGGAAATACGAAGTAAAATCTCCATACAGCGGATGACGGATGATCAGTTGAAGTGTATCAATCGGCAATGAAAACGAAAAGGCCCCGTTTCTGTCCGTTCGTTTGAAATCCAGCAAAGTAGAGTCACTCACACGCATGGCCATCACAATGGCATTGTTCACCGGTTGATTAAAATTAGTGTCGATTACTGTTCCGGAAACGGTCATTCGCTGTGCATACGACGAAAAGCAGAGAAGTAATAGAACAAAAAGTAAACGCTGTTTCAAGGATTCTGGGTTTATTTGGTTTAATAATGCAATAGTATGGACTATACCCTTTTGGAGGGATTGATTTGGTAACATCGGCACGAAGATATTATGAATGGAGATAAGTGAGGACTTTTTGTTTGGTTACATTCGTTAAAATTTGTTAGGCAACTTTTTTACATACCATAAATCAGGTACTTTGATATTCCGATCTACCACTTTTGAAGCATGCATCAACTCATTTGATCGAACTGTCCATTATCTTCCCCGAAAATCGATTCAGGTCAAGAAAAGTAAAAAAGAAGCGAGTATAGGAGCACCTCGCTTCTTTTTACTGCATACCGTCTATGATTTTAAAATCACCACCTGACGGACTTCTACTTCTATAACTTTTCGTGGAATTCCTTCTGAACTCACATAGGTCCTGTTCACCAACTTTCCGGTGACAGCAACACGTTTTCCGCTGCGACAGTATTTATTGACAAACTCGGCCGTAGTGCCCCATGCAAACATACTAAACCGATGAATGTGAGCACTTAACCTTGCTGACTCTTCATTGTCTGTCCTCACCGAAAAACGCGTCACCATCGCACCACTTTCAAAGATGGTAACCAACGGATTTTTCCCGAAGTCACCTACAATCGTTACCTGATTTCGAATAGCATTCATTCTTATTTGTTTTAAAGGATGATCAGATCATTGACTTCTATTTCAGAAATCATCTGGCGTTTTCCATTCTCGAGGCGATAAAACCGCGACACCAATTTTCCTTCTATTGCCAGACTTGCACCTTTCGTGCAAAGTTCTTCCAGCACTATTACCCATCTGCCCCAGGCGGTCATGCGGTGCCAGTTTTGTCTGACACACACATTTCCGTCTTCGTCGAGGTACGACTCATTGGTCGAGAGCGAAAATTGAGCGACTTTCTTCCCGCCAGGCAATACCGCAATTCGCGGGTCGGAGGTCATTTTACCAATGAGATTTACGTGATTCATGTGAAATTGCTGTGCTGTAATTGCATGATTATTCATGATGAAGCAGGTTTAATTGGTAGCTTTTGTTGTCAGAACTAAAAATCCACTCATCTCAATTTCTGTACTGAAGCGTTTTTCACCGGTTTTGGTTTCGTAAGATTTGTTCACTAAGCGACCTTCCAATAATACTTCAACGCCTTTGTCCAAATCTTTGACAATACGATCTACCTGTTTCCCCCAGGCAACCACATTGTGCCATTGTGTATTATCTACCCATTCACCATTTTTGTCTTTATACGGTTCACGGGTGGCAATGCTCATTTTGGCAACTTGTGTTCCCGATTGAAATTTTGTGATTTCAGGTTGTTTGCCTAGACGGCCGATCAAACTTACTTTGTTACGTAATGTGTTCATAATGTTTGTGTTTTAAACGTTTGTAAATAATTTGTTTTGTTGTGATCAATCCTAGTAACTGATTGACGATGCAAAGTTGGGGTGGTCTCAAAATCATATTCGGTTAAAATTCAATTACTGTCGAATATTTTTCGTTTGTAACCGGTTATTATCGTTTTTACTATTGATTAACAGGTATTTAAGTGGATAATAATTTTCGGAAAAATCTCCAAAAAAAGTGATTATCTTTAGTCTTATGAAAAAAGTACTCGTCGCAGGAGGTACAGGATTGATCGGAACAGCGTTGGTTGAACAGCTCATCGCACATTCCGGATATTCTGAAATTGATTGCTTGGTGCGGAAGGCCGGTAATTGGACGAATGAAAAAGTGAAAGAACATGTTGTTGACTTCGAACAATTAGCGGAACAATTCCCGGAAACGCCAGCTGATTGTGCTTTTTGTTGTTTAGGAACGACACTAAAAACCGCCGGAAGCAAAGAACGTCAGTACCGGATTGATCACGATTATGTGGTTGACTTTGCACAGCAGTGTTTTAACCTGGGAATTAAACGATTTATCGTGATTTCATCTCTTGGGGCATCGGTGCAAACACGCAATTTCTACCTGCGTACAAAAGGCGATATGGAACGTGATTGCTTGGCAATTGGATTTGAAAGCACTATTATTCTTCGGCCGTCTTTCTTGTTGGGTAATCGCAAAGAATTCAGACTGTGGGAAAAGATTGCAGGCGTTTTAATAAAAGGATTGAGATTCCTTTTCGTCGGAAAGTGGAATAAATATCGTGGTATTCACGTTGACCGAATTGCGCGGCGAATGATTGTACTGTCACTTGCAGATCAGCTTCCCCATTCTGCGATTATTGAATCAGATAAAATCTGATAAGAAAAGCGAAAGCACTCTACCTTTTGATGCATTCAGCCGAGATCGAGGAAATCGGTTTGGGTGGTGATCTTTGCCCGATATTTTAACGTGTTAAGCATTAATTTCGCGTAAATTTCCAAAAAAAGAGGGAAGCAAAACACCTCCCTCTAACATTAAAACGATAGCGCCACTAACTACATTTTAATGATGATGAATTCCGTTCTCCTGTTTTCCTGGTGTGATTCCTCAGAACAAGTCGATTTTACCGGCCCCTCACAACCACAATCATTTTTCAGTTTTGCTTCTCCGTAACCTTTACCATAAATACGTTCCGGATTCTTGATTTTACTTTTAATATATGCCGCCGATGCTTTAGCGCGTTTATCGGAAAGTGATTCGTTTGACTGTATAGAGCCACGACAATCAGTATGAGAACCAAGCTCGATCTGCATGGTCGGATAGTCGTTCATAACCTTCACAATTTTCTCCAGCTCAATGGCCGCATCTTTACGGATATTGAATTTCGCGTAATCAAAATAGATTGGTTTGATGTCAATTAACGTTGCCAAATCAATTCCGACTTCTATTTTATCAAGTGTCAGGTCCAGTTTTTCATGTACGTTGATCACGCCTGGCTGGATAATTTGTGTAGTAAACTGAACTGTTTTCGATAAATAACCTTCTTTCGACAAGGTAATAGTGTAGGATAACTGCTCTCCGACTTTTTTGTCAGCCAATCCTTTCAGTACATCTCCCGTTTCACCGGTCACCTGATCGATAAACGGATTTTTAGTACCATTATCAGCGATGGTCAATTTCACTCCCGACAAAGGTGATTTGTTTGTTCCGTCAGTAACCAGCAGATACAAGGCGAGGCCCGGATCTTTTTCCAAATCGATATCCTGCTGGATTTTCTCGGTTCCTTCAGCTAGATTTTTGGTGCTAAACTGAACCTGATCATCATAATAATCGGTTTGCCTGGCGACAATGCGGTAATTAAATTCCGGCTCCACATTAAAAGAATACGCCCCATAATTATCTGATTTTATTGTTTCTATTATTTCTCCGGTTTCATTCTGAAGTATGATTTCGGTTCCGGGCAAGATCATCCCGGTTCCCTTTTCGGTAGCGATCCCAGCCACCATCAGGTCAATTTTAAAGGGTTTGGTAAGCAGGTAGGCATAAATATCATCTTCCCCCTTTCCGCCATCGCGGTTAGATGAAAAATAACCTTGTTTGTTGTCGTTCAGCATTGTAAATGCGAAATCATCTTTTTGCGAATTGACCGGTTTTCCGACATTCAGTACTTTGGAAATCCCGCCTTTGTCATTGGGAAGCATCACGAACACATCCAATCCACCCAAACCAACACGGCCATCTGAAGAGAAAAACAAATAACCATCCTGGCTCATCCATGGGAACATGTCCTGGCCTTCTGTGTTGATCTCTTTTCCTAAATTTTCAGGTTGTCCGAACGAACCGTCAGCTGCTATTGCAATGCGATAAATATCAGCACCACCAAATCCGCCGGGCATATCCGAAGCAAAATACAGGTACTTTCCATCGGGAGACAAACTAGGATGGCCAACCGAATAGTCACGGGAATTCAATGCAAATTCCGTTTCATTTTCCCAACTTCCATCGGCTTGTACATCAGCCATGTAGAGTTTCAGGTTCTGAATTCCCTGTTGATCGTTGCGCTTTTTTCCTTTTGAAATATTGTTGCGGGTAAAGTAAACGCGTTGACCGTTGGCCGAAAAACAAAGCGGGCCTTCATGGTAACGCGAGTTTACGCGTCGTGTAATTAGTTCCGGATTGGCGATTTCCTGTTCCTGACCCGATTTGCCAGCATATAAATCAAGGAAACGCTCGTTTTTCCAGGTCCAAACGTGGTTCACAAACGAAGGATCGTTTCGTGAGGTAACGAAATAAACCGTTTCCTGGTCCGCAGACGGATATCCCCCAAAATCGGTCGATACGGTATTTACATTCAACGATTTTATGCTGAAATGATTTCCCTGTTTCTCAATCAATTCAAGGTAATTCTGACGGTTCACAAATTCGGTGGCGCGAACGTCGTTTTGCTTCATCCCGGCAAACTTGTTCATCCATTGGTCCGATTCGGCGTATTTACCATTTTCCTTAAGCGATTGCGCGTAGTTGTAAACGTCTTCGCTGCTGGCCTCACCGGAACTGACCATACTGGCATAATGTGTTTCGGATTTCAGCGTATTTCCCATTTGGAAATAACAGTGTGCCAGTTTGGCTTTCAGCTGCGGCGAATCGACTTCCGAACCCAACAATTCTTCATATTGCTCTGCTGCCAGTGCATACGCCAACGTATTGTAATAATTATCGGCCCGTTTGAGTTTTCCGCTTTGAGCGAAGAGAATCGTCCCTGCAAGGAGGCAAAGGATCAATGATATGAGTTGTTTCATGCTTTGTGTATGATCGATAATGAGTTAGAAATAACGAGGCGAACGCACACCTGTTTTTCGGAAAATGAAATCGTAAGATCCCATTACTTCAAAGGTTCCGTAGTTGTAGTTGCGAATTTCCTGTGTTCCGAAATCGGTTGCAAAACCCAGTTTAAATTGTGAGGTGATCTGGTATTGCACAAACGCTCCGAAAGCTGCATCCAAGCGATACAAACCGCCGATATAGAAGCGATCATTATAAATACCTGCCACTGAAGCGTCGAGGCTCAATGGTGCACCTGTCGTGAATTTGGCTTGTGCCATCGGACGGATTTTCCACGCATTGCTCACCGTAATCACCCCTCCGACATTAGCAAAATAATGGCGTTTTTCCACATTGGTCTTTGAACCGTCGTAGCTTTGTTCAAGCAATTTCGGGGTACTTACTCCAGCAAACCAAACCGGTGTATGGTAATAAATCCCAAAACCGAAGTTCGGATTCACGTTGTTTCGCACATCGCGGAGCAGGTTCAAATCGTTTTGATCTGTTGCTTCAAGAGAAGCGCTTCCAACATTCACCAAGTTAAAACCACCTTTGATTCCAAATGCCAGCTTTCCTTTGTTCTTAAACTTAAGGCTATAGGAGAAATCGCCGTAAAACATGGTTTGGTCAACCGGGCCATTATGGTCATTTACCATCGTTAATCCCAATCCTACTGATCGGTAAGACAGTGGCGAATGAACACTCAATGTGCTTGAAACGGGTCTTCCGGCAAAACCTACCCATTGTTCGCGGTGCAAGCCGGTAACGTTTAACACATCTTTGCTGCCCGCATATGCCGGATTCACAAACAAGGTGTTTTCGAAAAACTGCGTAAAGTGCGGATCCTGCTGCGCCAGCAAACCGTTGGTGCAACCGATTGATACGAGTACTATTCCAATTATTCTTTTCATCTCTTAATTCTTTAGAACCGATTATCGTTTCAGGTAAACATATCCTTTCAACACACCGTATTGTTCGGTTTTCGTGTCGAAAATATAATAGTATGTTCCAGTCGGAAGCTTGTCGCCACCTACGTTTAATTTACTGGTAGATGTTCCCGACCACGAGTTATCGTATTCGGTCACGTTGTAAACTTCATTCCCCCATCTGTTGAAAATAATCAGCGCGTTTCCGGGGAAATTCTCCACTCCTTTGATGATGAAGGTCTCGTTGACACCATCTCCGTCTGGCGAGAATGCTTCCGGAATATCAAACTCATCACATGATTTCGGACTGCATGGGTTCAGCGGATCACTTCCGTTCAGGATTTCTTCACCATTGATGATTCCGTCGTCATCGCAATCCAACGCATTCCATGTCGGAGTAACTGTTCCAGGACTTTGAATTGCTACATCATAATCACACGGATCGGAAGGATCAGTTCCGTTCGGACCGGGAGTTCCGTCATTGTCAGGGTCAACTTCCTCACCGTTTGGTACGCCGTCGCCATCACAATCAAGCGTGAGCCAGGTTGAATCAACTGCTGCGTAGTTTTGAGCCCCGGTAAGATAATCGCACGGATCGTTCGGATTGGTACCATCCGGACCAGGAGTACCGTCTCCATCAGGGTCAACTTCTTCACCATTATCAACACCATCTCCGTCGCAGTCTGCATTTGCGAAAATCGGGTTCGTTAATACCTCATCTCCTGCTACACCATTATCCACACATGGATTCAGCGGTTCTGTATCTGTTCCGTTTGGCGTTCCGTCACCGTCACAATCCAACACATTCCAAGAAGCCTCTACCGAAGCAAGATTCTGGTCTGCCTCGTTATAATCACACGGATCAGTTGGATCAGTTCCGCTCGGGCCAGGAGTTCCGTTACCGTCAGGATCAACTTCATCACCGTTCGTTACGCCGTCACCGTCGCAATCAAGTAACAACCATCCGGCACTTGCCGTTGACAAATCCTGGCTGATTGTTGTAAAATCACACGGGTCGTTCGGATCTGTTCCGCCAGGACCCGGATTTCCGTCACCATCAGGATCTGTTTCTTCGCCATTTGTTACACCGTCACCATCGCAATCTGCGTTGGCATAAATCTGGTTCGAAAGATCTTCATCGCCCAGTGTTCCATTATCCACACACGGATCCAACGGTTCACCATCTGTTCCGTTTGGTGTTCCGTCTCCGTCACAATCCAAACCATTCCAGGCTGCATCAACCGTTGCGATATTCTGGTTCGCTTCGCTGTAATCACATGGATTGGAAGGATCAGTTCCGCTCGGGCCAGGAGTACCGTCACCATCAGGATCAACTTCTTCTTCGTTGGCTACACCGTCGCCATCGCAATCTGCTGTTAACCAAGTCGGATCAACTGAAGCGTAGTTTTGGTTTGTGACATCATAATCACACGGATCGGAAGGATTTGTTCCATTCGGGCCAGGAGTTCCATCACCGTCAGGATCAATTTCATCTTCATTGGTTACACCATCGCCGTCGCAATCTGCTGTTAACCAAGTCGGATCAACTGAAGTGTAGTTTTGGTTTGTTGCATCGTAATCGCACGGATCGGAAGGATCAGTTCCATTCGGGCCGGGAGTTCCGTCACCATCAGGATCAACTTCTTCCTCGTTGGTTACACCGTCCCCGTCGCAATCTGTCGCAAGCCATGTCGGATCAACTGAAGCATAGTTTTGGTTTGTGACATCATAATCACACGGATCGGAAGGATTGGTTCCGTTCGGGCCAGGAGTTCCATCACCGTCAGGATCAATTTCTTCTTCGTTGGTTACACCATCACCGTCGCAATCTGCCGCTAACCATGTCGGATCAACTGATGCGTAGTTTTGGTTTGTTACATCGTAATCACACGGATCGGAAGGATTTGTTCCATTCGGACCGGGAGTTCCGTCACTGTCCGGATCAACTTCTTCTTCATTGGTCACACCATCACCGTCGCAATCGGTAGCGAGCCAGGTGGCACTTACAATTGAAAAGTTTTGATCGGCCATATTCAAATCACACAGATCGGAAGGATCAGTTCCGTTTGGCCCCGGAGTTCCATCACCGTCAGGGTCAGATTCATCACCATTGGTGACGCCGTCGCCATCGCAATCTGCTGAAAGATTAGAAACAGAGCATGGCAATACGGTGATGAAAATTGTATCATTAACACAGATTATAGGAAGCGGTGTACCGTCGTCACAAATCTGGACAATCACTGTATCTTCTCCGAAATAACCACTGTTTGGCGTGTAAGTAAATGTTCCGTCAGGATTGATTACAATACCGCCGTTATCAGGCCCATCAACCGGAATGATCGTAACAACCAGGTTTCCGTCAACATCCGAATCACCGGCATCGGTCAAATCACCCGAAACAGGAATATCCAGTGATGTAGTAAGTGTTTCATTGTCCACAACCGGCGGGTCATTTACCGGATTCACTGTCACAAACAAGGTGTCATTTACACAAATCACAGGTAATGGCAATCCGTTGTCACAAGCTGTGTAAATCACTGTATCGATTCCATTGAAATCAGGAACAGGTGTATAATCAACTGTTCCGTTTCCGTTGATGGTCACTGTTCCGCCACCGGTTGTACTCACAATTGTGGTTACGATAATTGGAGTTCCGTCAGGATCGATATTGTTTGTTGTCAAATCAATGGTAGTAGTAGGTCCGGTGTCTTCAGTAACTGTTAATGTTTCATTTCCTTGACTTGGAGTATCGTTAACAGGATTCACCGTCACAAACAAGGTGTCATTTACACAAGTTGCTGGTAACGGTAATCCGCTGTCACAAGCTGTGTAAATCACTGTATCGATTCCATTGAAATCAGGAACAGATGTATAATCAACTGTTCCGTTTCCGTTGATGGTCACTGTTCCGCCACCGGTTGTACTCACGATTGTGGTTACGGTAATTGGAGTGCCGTCAGGATCGAAATTGTTTGTTGTCAAATCAATAGTAGTTGTTGGTCCGGCATCTTCAGTAACTGTTAATGTTTCGTTCCCTTGACTTGGAGCGTCATTTACCGGATTCACCGTCACAAACAAGGTGTCATTTACACAAATCGCTGGCAACGGTAATCCGTTATCGCACGCAGTGTAAATCACTGTATCGATTCCGTTGAAATCAGGAACCGGTGTATAATCTACGGTTCCGTCTCCGTTGATGATCACTGTTCCGCCACCGGTTGTACCCACAATTGTGGTTACGGTAATTGGAGTTCCGTCCGGATCGACATTGTTTGTTGTTAAATCAATGGTAGTAACAGGTCCGGTGTCTTCAGTAACTGTTAATGTTTCATTCCCTTGACTTGGAGTATCATTCACAGGATTCACCGTCACAAACAAGGTATCATTTACACAAATCGCTGGCAACGGTAATCCGTTATCGCACGCAGTATAAATCACCGTATCGATTCCATTGAAATCAGGAACCGGTGTATAATCTACGGTTCCGTCTCCGTTGATAGTCACTGTTCCGCCACCCGTTGTACTCACAATTGTGGTTACAGTAATTGGAGTTCCGTCAGGATCGACATTGTTTGTTGTTAAATCAATGATAGTAACAGGTCCGGTGTCTTCAGTAACTGTTAATGTTTCATTCCCTTGACTTGGAGTATCATTTACAGGATTCACCGTCACAAACAAAGTATCATTTACACAAATCGCTGGTAATGGCAATCCGTTATCGCACGCAGTATAAATCACCGTATCGATTCCATTGAAATCAGGAACCGGTGTATAATCTACGGTTCCGTCTCCGTTGATGGTCACTGTTCCACCACCGGTTGTACTCACAATTGTGGTTATGGTAATTGGAGTGCCGTCAGGATCGACATTGTTTGTTGTTAAATCAATGGTAGTAACAGGTCCGGCATCTTCAGTAACTGTTAATGTTTCATTTCCTTGACTTGGAGTATCATTTACAGGAGTTACGGTTATGAAAATGGTATCGTTGACACAAATTACAGGAAGCGGCGTACCGTCATCGCAAATCTGTACCACTACCGTATCGTTTCCATTGAAGTTTGATCCAGGAGTGTAGGTATACGTTCCGTCGGGATTAATGACAATTCCGCCGTTACCTGGTCCATCAAGCGGAGTTGTATTCACCACTAAATTTCCATCGGCATCCGAATCGCCTGCATCAGTCAAATCACCGGAAACAGGCATTTCTTCAGGTGTAGTGTGAGTTTCATTGTCTACAACCGGTCCGTCGTTTACCGGATTCACTACGAAAGTGATCGTTGCGTCATCGCACGCAGCAGCCGGGTCGCATAACGCATAAGTAATCGTTGCCGTTCCGTTGTAGTTATTGGCAGGATCAAATGTAACGATACTTGTGACTGGGTTTAATGTCCAGGTTCCGGTTGCATCTGTAAACGTTGTTTGCACACCTGCCGTTCCTGCGTCCAAATCAACCGTAAACTGTCCGGGACCATTTACCGGCGCTGTTGGATTAGCATCCGGATCGGTATCGTTGGTAATCACATTTACTGTTCCATTTGCGCTGTCTTCGGTCAATGAACCACCGTTATCGTCGTTTGCGACCGGTGGAGCGTTTGCATCCAGAATAGTTACAGTTGCAGTTTGAGTTCCTGATTCGGCGGCACCATTTCCGCCTGTAACGTTTGTAATGTCTGCGATAACCGTTTCAGGCCCTTCAAATAAAGCGTCCAGTGCAGGATCGATTGTTACGGTTCCTGTCAATGACCCGGCTGGAATGATAATCGTAACACTTGAAGCAGTATAATCAACTCCAGATGTAGCCGTTCCGGTATAAGTTATTGTAATGGTTGTAGCTGTAGTAGTTGCTACCGAAAGTGTGGCAGTCAATGTTGCTACACCTGCTGCATTTTCGGCAATAGTTGTTGTTCCGCTCAACGTTACTGTCGGAGCTGTTTCATTATCTGCAATTGTTACCGTAGCTGTTTGCGTGCCCGATTCAGTTGCGCCGTTTCCACCCGTCACGTTAGTAATATCTGCAATTACTGTTTCATTGCCTTCAAAGATCAGATCGTCGGTAGGGTCGATGGTTGCTGTTCCGGTTAGCGAGCCAGCCGGGATCGTAATTGTAACGCTTGAAGCAACATAATCACCACCGGAAGCTGTTCCCGAGTACGTTAGTGTAACGGTTGTTGCTGTTGGAACCGGATTGGAAAGCGTAGCCGTTAATGTTGCTACACCTGCCGCATCTTCGGCAATGGTTACCGTTCCTGAAAGTGTAACTGTCGGAGCTAAAATTGTTTCTCTCCAATCTCTCTCTGACGTTAGCGGGGCATTGACGTTCGGATAGGAAGATGGAGTTGTTCCGTTGGTTGGATTCACCAACGCATCATTTATATCAAAGGCGTTGTCTAATCCATCGTTGTCTGAATCTGTTCCTGCAGGAACTGTATTGGCTGCTCCGTTTCCGTCAGTATCCCAGCCTTCAATCAAATCGGTCAACGCATCGTTATCTGAGTTGAGGTCCCGGTAATCAGGTGTATCGGCGCCATCGGTGTTTACCGGAACGATAGCTGTTCCACCGTTGTTTCCGTCGTACGCATTATCTATTCCGTCACCGTCGGTATCCGAACCACTCGGAGCAATATAACCTGCTGTGGATTGCGCTTCACTGTTGTCTACAATTCCATCGTCATCCGAATCGATATCTACGAAATTACATTGCAGATCAGTGTCAAAGTTTCCAAATACGTATGAATTCGGTATTCCATCCAAATCGGTGTCGTTTCCAGTAAGTATCATAGGTGTTCCGTTGGAGGTAACGCACGTTGTGCTAAGCGTATTACTTACACTTGCAGGAATGGTATAATCCAATCCATGCACATTAATATCATCGTTATCGGTACGTGTAATTCGAATGGCAACCGTATTAATAGGTACAACAAACGAGTAAGCAGTCATTGCGGTGTTCGCTGCAGGAATATTTGAAGCTGTCAGATTGGTAAATGTGGTTCCATCCGACGAAAACAGGATATTAGTGTTCGCCTGATTTCCACTTGGATTTGAAATATACACACGAACAGTTCCACCTGTATTAACAGTGTTTGCCATCTGTAATGTCAGCACATCTCCTGTTGAATTGAGTAGTGCAAAATCGGCAGCAAGGGGCAGTCCCAAAGCATTGTCCGGGTTGGTAACACTTACATTTCCCGGGCCATGTGAAGTAGCATAAGCAGTTGAAGGCGCTGTGTAAATATAACTTCCTGTGGTGGTGCAATTCACAAAAACAGCATCATACACATCGTTATAACCATCGTTATCAATATCGGCAAATGCGTCAGCAAGTCCGTCACCGTTAGCATCGGTTCCACCCGATTCAATCACATCCGCGATTCCGTCGTTGTCGCTGTCGAGGTCCATAAAATTGGCAATGCCGTCATTATCGAAATCAGCGAAAAAGTTATTACTGCCGTTGGCATCGGTATCAAAAAGCAAAGAAGTGGATGTATTCAATAAACAATTCGGGATCGTTGCACAAGGCGAAGCGCCGGTAGGACCATCCGTATCGTTGTTATCATACTCATTCACCAAACCATCACCGTCAGTATCTGTTCCTGAATCAGCCTGGCCATCACCGTTGGTATCCACACCACCTGCTTCAATCATATCAGGGATTCCATCGTTGTCACTATCCAAATCGAGGTGAACCGGATTTCCGTCTCTGTCGTCATCAAAATTGGCGCAAACACCGCTACTCAATAATCCGCCACAATAAGGGAAGTCGGCATCCTGGTAATTCGGAATCAAATCACCGTCCAAATCGCCACTCGGATCAGGTAAACCATTCGTTGCACAATCCCATCCGTTAACACCCTGGAAAACTGCAGCACAAAAATCTGCATCTGCATAATCAGGAGTTCCGTCACTGTCATGATCACCGCTGTAAGCTTCCACCACATCAGTTATTCCGTCGTTGTCATCATCAATATCACACGAAACCGGGATCACATCATTGTCTACATTTCCCTGGTAGTTTGGATTCTGAATCGGAACATACAGTGAAATTGATCCACCGTTTCCACCGTCCTGTGAGCCATTGCGAATGGAAGATGCTCCGGCCAAATGCTCTCCACCCTGACCGCCTGTAGCCGTCAATACAAGGTTGCCCGGAATGCTGGCAAGCGAATACAACAATACACCACCACCGCCACCGCCACCGGGTCCGTGTGGCGTTGTAGTATTCAAATCCTGACCGTCGCCACCTCGCAGATCAACGTTGAGCGCACCAATGTAGGTTCCTGTTTTTAAAACTACGGAACCTCCTGCGCCGCCGCCGCCGCCGCCATCTGGTGCACCAACGGGATTAATCGCTACGGGGGTAGTTCCGCGTGCGTTGATCGTATTGCCGTTTCCAACAATTGTATCTGCGAAAATGATTACAATTCCACCACCATCTGCGGCATTTGAAGGGTTATTGGTTGTTACAAAACCGGGGCCACCCGCTCCGCCTAAGAATACTTTGTTTTGGGCAAGAAACGTTGTGAGTGCATAACCACCCAATCCACCGGCATTGGCACCATCTATATCGCACCAGCGCTTCCCACCTTCTCCACCGGCCCCATAATTGGAACCACCGCCACCACCGGAGTCACCGGAAATACCTGAACCGCCGCCGTTTGCTCTCGGAGCACGCCCGCGATTGGTCGCAGCATTATCCAATACGATTCCATCACCTTTGGTGTAAGTAGAATTTGTCCCACTATTGACTACAAAAACATTTGTGGGAACCACAGTACAGTTATCGGGAGTTCCGTTCACCCCCATCTGAATTCCTTTGTATCCCTGGCCTAAAACATCAATACCTGCATTAAACGTTACTTTTCCGGCTTCAATAGCTACAACCCCACCGGTTCCCGTCACCTCATCCCAATCCTGGGCCATCAATGTACCTGTAATGGTTACATTATCGGCAAACTGCGGAATCCGGACAACCTGAACTTTTCCGGATACCGTATACGAACGAATAAGCGGATAACGTGGTGTGAGCACATTTCCGACAATACTTCCGACTTCAAAGAACTCATAATTTCCTGCGTCGTTGATTGCTGTGACATCACCTGAACCTGCAGCATTCGCAGTGTTGATGGTAGCGCCTTTCATTTGAATGATCAGGGCCTTATCTCCCGGAGCAAAGAGGGCGCCATTGGTTACCGTTATGGTATGAATACAAGCCACATCACATGGTGCACAAGCGGGTTGAGTAATTGCAGTTACCGCCGAATAGGCATTAACAATTCCCGAGATCGATTGGGCTGAAACCCTGCTGAAAGTGCAGGAAACCAGCACCAGGAGCATCGCAAAAAAACCAAACTGTTTCTTCATAAATCTAACTTTCATTTCATAGTATTTCCATTACCGCAACAGAATTGCAGCAACGTGTTTAAGTCTCAATTTTCAGTGTAAAACAGGGTAGTACAGGTTAAAATGCAATACCGATTGATCACCATGGATCATCTTAAGGAGGTACAAAATTAAAGATGCATAGCCGTGAAAATCAGCTCTTGTGACAAACAACCTGTTTTTGTGATCAACAACCACAAGTGATTTTTTTTACTTTCCAGCCGGTTTTCAACTAAAAAAGCAAATTTTCAGAGTGAGAAAATACCGCGCAAAAAAGTTTAACGCATTATATATGAACACCTCCTTAGAATACAGCTTTTATTAAGAGATTAAAAAACAATGAACTAACAATTTGTGAATGAATTGATTTAATTGCAGTAATTCTCACCCGCTCAGAGTTTTATACAAGCGAATCGTTTTTAATGGTTAATATTGCCTATGGCTTTTCCGCGAATCCCTACTATTATTTGTGTGTTGATCTGTGCAGTTTCATTTGCTCAGAAAAGTGGCCGTTTTGTGGAAGCCAGCCAAGATATCCGTTATCATTTCACGGTTACTTCTTATTCTACGAATCAGGGGTTACCCGAAAGCCAGGTGCTGGATATCGTGCCGACCAGCGACGGAACATTAATATTGGCAACCGCCGATGGTATTGTGTTGTATGACGGGCAAGAATTCACCGAATTCATTGAGGACCAACGCTACAAAAATCACACTCCCAACAATCTGATGTGGGACGAATACAGCAAACGATTATTTGTAAACGAATTAGGTGGAAATCTACTCGTCTTTTACCCCTATTATCAAAAGTTACAATCTTGCCGAACCACAACACTTGTAAACCACACACTTTATTCGTTGGATGAATCGGGTAATTTATTTACTGCCGACACCAAACAATTGATTTTTAAGAATACGGCCAAAACCGGTATCAAAAAAGCGATCAGTATCCATGTTTCCTTTCCGTTGGTGTATGTGGGCACCGAAACCGGTCTTTCGGTTTACAACATGACAACAAAAAAAGTCACTCAACTACTCAATAACGGTGCTGTAACCGCCTTTTACAGGAATCCTTACAACGGAAAACTATTTGCGACCGGTATCAGACAAATCTATGTTTTGACAAGTAAATCAGCGACTCCTTCTCCTGACATAGACATTAAAAACTCTCACACCATCATTAGAGAAATGATCGCAATTTCTTCGGATGAATACTACATTGCCACAACTCACGGATTGTATTATCTCACTCCCGATTACCAGAAACAATACGGAACAGATGTTCTTCAGTCAGACAACCTGGTATCGCTTTACTTCAATAAGGAAGAAGATTGTTTGTTTGCCGGTAGCATTGAAAAAGGACTACTGCGATTGCTTCATAAAACATGCTATAGCTACACGTGTTCAAGTGAAGGTGACCCGCACCAATCATCCTCCACCTCTATTATTACTACCTATGCCAACGAAGTATTGGTTGCAGCAACGGAAGGTCGGATTTTGGAAATCGGAATCGGAGGAACCCATGATTACTGGCAATATCCGGTTCATTTTATAAGTCTTGCCGCCATCGATTCGTTTGTCTATGCCGGCACCTACGGTGACGGAATTTACATTTTGAAAGATCGAAAGTTGATTTATCACGTCACCAAAAAACAACTCGGAGTACCATCCGGAGACGTGCATGCTTCTTTCAAAGATTCTCAGGGAACAATTTGGGTAGGCACAGGAACCGGAATCTGTAAAGGCAAGAATTACACCACCCTCAAATCGTATTTACCGAAATCGATTACAGGCATCATTATTTGTTTTTACGAACTCAGCAACGGTAACATATGTATCGGTGGCACTAATGGTGTTTTCATATTGGATAAGCAGTATCGATTAATCACCAGATTTGGAGAACAACAAGGATTGATCGGTAAAGAAGTACGCTGCTTTTATGAAGATGCTTCCCAAAAAATATGGATCGGCACCTATAACGGAGGCTTGTACTGTTACGATCACGGAAAACTGACTTCCATCAATCAAAAAAAGAATTGCGAATTATACGATGATGTATTCACTCTTGCTAAAGATCAATTCGGCTACTTGAATATGACTTCTAATTTTGGTTTGTGGAAAATTGCGGAAAAAGATTTGAATGATTTTTACACCGGAAAACTAGACCGCTTGATTCCTCTTTTCTTCGGAGAGGAAACCGGAATTCTCAATACGGAATTCAATGGCGGTTTTCAAAACAATTACCTATTAACAGAACAGCACCAGTTTTATTTCCCTTCCATTCAAGGAGTTGTGGTACATACGCCCGGCCGCTACATGTTCAGCAGGTCAAAACACCAGTTTCTGCGCGTTTGGGTGAACGACACTTTGTATTCAGGAAAATCACACGTGTTTAAACGCTCTACCCACACATTGCAGTTTGACTTTTCAAACCCGCGTTTCTGCAAAAAATACAATTCCTATTATCAATACAAACTGTTGGGAAGCAATTTTCCGGATCACTGGAGCAAACCCGACAAATCTCCTTTCGTTTCCTTCAAAATGCTCCCTCCGGGAAAATACACGCTGAAAGTGCGGGTTGTAAACGGATTCAATGACAGGCATCCGTATGAAATCAATTACTCGTTCGAGATCAAACCTTATTTCTATGAACAGGCATGGTTTCATATCACGGGAATACTGCTCATTCTGCTACTGTTAGTCCTGTTGGTGCGTATGCGCGTTTCTTACCTGGGCAATAAAGACAGGCATCTGAATACAATTAACAATACGATCCTTGAATTGAAACTAAAAGCCATTCAGGCCAAAATGAATCCGCACTTCATTTTCAATGCGCTCAACAATATACAGTACCTGATCGTATTGAAAGAACTGGAGTCTGCAGAAACTGCCATCAATGAATTTTCGCAATTATTACGTAAATTCCTACAACAAAGCGATCAGTCGTTTGTAACGATCGAAGAAGAATTCGAAATGCTGCGTTTGTATGTGGCCATCGAAAAATTCCGGTTCAACAATGAATTGGAGTCGCGATTTAAAATTGAATACGCAATAGGCCAATATTACATTCCTTCCATGATCTTGCAGCCAATGGTGGAAAATGCGCTGAAACACGGTTTGTTACATTCCGAAAAAAAACGTTTCCTTTACATAGAAGCTTTTCTGCACAATGAACAAGTGCGTATTACGATTGAAGATAATGGAATTGGAAGGAAAGCATCACAGGAAATCAATAAATCACGGGAAGAGCATATTTCTCACGGATCCTGCCTGGTGCAGGAAAAAATTAAAATTGTCCGCGAAAAATATGGCATTGTAGTTCAACACGAATTAAAAGACCTTACTGAAGGTACAAAAACAGGAACACGTGTAATTTTTGACATACCCATTTTGAAAGAAACATTTAAAGAAATCTAATGCGCTGATTTCAACTACTTACCACGACAGCGCTTGTTACCCCGCGGATGTGGATAAACCCAAATAAACAAAGATGAACACCTTAATTGTTGATGATGTAAAATTGAGCAGAGACGGATTGGCCGCCCTGATCAATACGCATTTCCCGGAGGCAAATATCGTGGGGAGCGTACCTTCCATTGAACAAGCCCGAAAACTTTTAAAAACCGAACAGATTGACCTGTTATTCCTCGATATTCAGCTACAAGACGGATTGAGCTTTGATATTTTAGATGATGTTCCGTTGAATTCGAAAGTCATTTTTATTACCGCCTACGAAAAATATGCTATTGAAGCCATCAGGAAAGGTGCTTTCGATTACTTGCTGAAGCCAATCAATGTTACCGAACTCAAAAAATGTATTGAGCGGATTCGTGAACTGCGTGAGATGGAAAACGAGCAGTTTGAAAAAGCTTCAGATTCCATCGTTTTTAAAGGGAAGATCGGAATTTCCAGCATGGACGGGATCGAATACGTAAATACGTCCGAAATCAATTACCTGAAAGCGGATGGGAAATACACCATTGTCTGCCTGAAAAACAACACCATCACCAGCTCTAAAAATCTCAAGATGTTTGAAGTGATCTTACCCGAATCGTTGTTTATGCGGGTGCATCACTCCTACCTTGTCAATCTGTCGCAGATCATTCGTTTTAAGAAAGACGATGCAATGCTGGTACTGTCTGACGGTGCAGAGATTCCGGTTGCAAAATCACGAAAAGATTTGTTGACGAGACGGTTGATTCATGTTTGAGTTGAATCTCATAACTTTGAGAGTTATCCCACCACTACATTAAACGTCGCGTCAAACGCCAGTGAACCTTCTATTACCTGCGCTGCGCCGGGAATCATTAATCCTTTCATTTTGGCGGTCTTACCTTTCTGAATCAGGTCGAGCAATTGTTTTTCGGTGAGTTTTTTGCCCAGTAATTCAAACGGAACCAGGAAGCCACATACGTTGTAATTAGCGCATCCGACACCGGTTCGGCCTTCCATGAGCTTGTGTTGCCTGCATTTCGGACAATCGAGATCAGTAAGGCTTACTTTTTCGGCCGGTTTACGTTCCCGCTTCGGTTTTTCGGTTGCTACCGGTGCATCTGTATGTAATTGAATGCGAATGGGCGCCTGCGAAAAAATCACCTCATCGGTCAACTGACGCACCATCACGGTTAATTCCTGCTTGAATTGCTCCAGGTCGTACTCGCCTTTTTCAATGAGGCGCAGCTTACGTTCCCACTGTCCGGTCAGTTCGGCGCTTTTCAGCAATTCGTTCTGAATGGTATCAATCAAACCCACACCGGTTGGAGTAGCCATGAGGTTTTTGCGTTTTTTCTCGATGTATTTCCGCTTGAACAACGTTTCAATAATGTTAGCGCGGGTTGCCGGACGTCCAATCCCGTTTTCCTTCATCATATCCCTGATTTCTTCATCCTCGACCTGTTTCCCTGCGGTTTCCATCGCGCGTAGCAACGTTGCTTCGGTATATGGTTTGGGCGGACTTGTTTTTCCGTGATGCAGCCGTGGTTCGTGCGGGCCGGATTCTCCTTCGGTAAACACCGGCATGGTCTGTTCAGCCTTTTCTTTCTCCGGCTTTTTGTCGTCAGAATCCGATTCTTTGGTTTCTTCCCACACCACGCGCCATCCCGGTTCAATAATCTGTTTTCCGGTGGCTTTAAATGCGATTTGATCCACTTTTCCTAAAACAGTGGTATTGGAAACTTTACATTCCGGATAAAAAGCAGCGATAAACCGACGCACGATCAACTCGTAAACCTGGCTTTCGGGTTGCGAGATGCCGCTGGGTTGAATTCCAGTTGGAATAATCGCGTGGTGATCGGTTACTTTCTTATCATCAAATACCGACTTCAGTTTCGGGATTGGTTTTTCCATCAACGGAGCGGTAAAACGCTGGTAATGCGTCAGGCCTTTCATGATGTTCGGGATTTTCGGGTGCAAATCTTCCGACAAATACGTCGTATCCACACGCGGATAGGTCACGAATTTCTTTTCGTACAATCCCTGTACAAACTTGAGGGTTTCTTCTGCCGAAAAACCATATTTCTTATTGCCTTCCACCTGCAGAGAGGTTAAGTCAAACATCCGCGGATTGCCTTCTTTTCCTTCTTTTTGTTCGAAGGAAGTAATCTCAAACGGATGTCCTTTCAGGTATTCAACACCTTTTACAGCGCGGTCTTCGGTACGAATCCGGTCGATGGTAGCAGTAAATTCCGTTTCGCGGTAAATCGTTTTCAGTTCCCAGTATTCTTCCGAGCGAAAAGCTTCTATTTCTTTGTGTCGAAGCACGATCATGGCCAGCGTAGGTGTTTGCACCCTGCCGATAGAAAGTGTTGCTTTCCCCTGCCCGAATTTTTTGGTAAACAAACGCGTAGCGTTCATTCCCAGCAACCAATCACCGATTGCGCGGGCACTTCCGGCAGCGTATAAATTCTGGTATTGCTCGCCGTTTTTCAGCGATTGAAATCCTTCACGAATGGCTTCCTCGGTCAATGAAGAGATCCACAAACGCTTGATGGGAACTTTGCATTTGGCTTTGGCCAATACCCAGCGCTGGATCAATTCTCCTTCCTGCCCGGCATCACCGCAGTTGATCACTTCTTCGCACTGTGCCACCAACTTTTCGATCACCGAAAACTGTCGTTTTACGCCTTGATCTTCGATGAGTTTGATCCCAAATTTCTCCGGAATCATCGGTAAATCTTCCAACCGCCAATATTTCCAGCTTTCTTTATAATCGTGTGGTTCTTTGAGCGTGCAAAGGTGACCGAATGTCCAGGTTACGCAATAACCGTTTCCTTCATAATAACCGTCGTGGCGCTGTTTGGCACCTATTACTTCCGCAATATCTCGGGCAACTGAGGGTTTTTCGGCTATACACAATTTCATAGGCTGCAAAATTGGAACAATTACCGAAAATACCTGCTATGAAAACAACACGAAATTTGAACAAAAACGAGAAGTTACTAATAAAACGGTTGAGAGGTTATGATTGCTTCACCACAAAGCCACAAAGAGATCCTAGGTAGACACTTTCGTGGCCCTTAACAAACCTGGTTCTTTTCTTATTACAAAGTTTGGTCACACCCTTTGATAAGGTTCTTACATTTCACTGGAATCTCCTTTGTGATCTTTGTGGTGAAGTTGGTGTTACACATCCATGCGCTTGTTGTACTTCCGTACTTCAAACCCAACCGCGTGCTTCTCATCCGCCTCGTGTTTAAAAACCGTTTCCGATTCCCATTCCGACTCGTTGAATTCAGGAAAAAACGTATCTGCGTTATAAATGTGATCAACATGCGTAATGTACATTTCCGTCACTTTTCCGCTTTTCAGTGCCTCCACATAAATCTGTCCGCCACCGATGATAAAAACCGTTCGTTCGGTTTCGCCTGAATAATGGTCCAGACATGCTTCAAGGGATGAAAAAACGACACAACCTTCGGCATGATAATCTTCTGCGCGGCTCAGCACCGCATTTTCCCTGTGGGGCAAAGGCCTGAAACGCTCTGGAATGGATTCGTAGTTTTTACGGCCCATTACCACAATATGTCCGGTGGTTGTTTCCTTGAAAAACTTCATGTCGGCAGGCAAATGCCACATCAGATCATTGTTTTTGCCAATGCCGCGCTCGCGGTCCATCGCTACTATCAGACTTACTTTCATTAATCTCCGACTATTTTTACTTCTTTAGGCGTCACAAATACCAGTTGCGGCAAAGCGGTTTGGGTTTTGGTCCAGAAAGCAAGAATTTCTCCTGCTTGTTCAGGCGATGAAAACAAACCGCTGACCAGATGATAATTGCCATCCGGTGCCAAAATGCGTGTCGTAGTGGCTTTATTTTCGGGCGAAAGTTTGGCCCAATCGGTTCCCAGCACAGAATCCAGCTGAACGGTATAATAACCTTCCAGCAATAAATCGTAGCGTTGATGGACCGCTGGATCCTGTCCGACCAATCGTTCAGCCGTTCCTTTTGCATGTTGGCCAAACAAACTCCTGGAATCACTCATAAAAAGCTGCATTTTTGCTAGTGAACCCTCGTCTAAAAATTCCGCTCTGTGGGTATTGTAATCAAAATCCGGAAGGATATAATAAGGTTTCACCAACGTTTCCTGACGTGGAAATACCCAGGTGAAACAATGCTCTGTTTTCAGGAAAACCACTGCACTACTGCTATCCACGGAAACGGTTGTATTTAACATCATTCCGCCATCAGTGTAACGGTCACGCTGATTGGAAACAAAATTCCCCAACGACCACGCCGTCAGTTTTTGTTCTCCGGCTACCGTTTTTTGAACTACCGGCTGCAACACATGCGGATGTCCGCCAATCACCATATCAGCACCTTGCCGGTAACAAAATGCCTCCCATTTTTTCTGGTAATCATTCGGAAGTGATTGATATTCCGTTCCCCAGTGCATGGTACAAATAATGATATCAGCGCCCAGGGTTTGTGCTTTTCTAAAGTCGGCTTTCATCACCGTACTATCGATGTAATTGATAATAAGTGGCGCTGCGACGGACAAACCGTTTGTTCCGTAGGTATAATTTAACACCGCCACCTTCAGCCCGTTTTTCTCAACAATAAGCGGATAATTCTTTTCGCGTTCGGCTTTGTTCCGAAACGTTCCGGTGTGTTTTACGCCTAATTTATCGAGCACATCAAGTGTTTTGGTCACACCTTTCGCTCCGCCGTCGCAGGAGTGATTATTACAGGTGAGAATTACGTCAAATCCTGCATCCACCAATCCTTCAGACAATTCGGGAGGCGCCGAAAACTGCGGATATCCTTTGTAAGGTTTTCCTGCGTGAGTGACTTCCAGGTTGGCAATAGCGATATCTGCTTCGCTGATAATGGGTTTTACGAATTGAAAACAATCGCGGTAATCGTATGCGTCCTTTTTTGTGTTGTGAGCACCCTGAATTTGTCCGCCATGCTGCATTACATCGCCTACAAACAATAATTTCACTTGTTTCTCAGGTACCTGGGCCCAAAAACTCAAGGAAGAGGCGAAGGAAATAGCTGCAAGAAATTGTTTGATCATATCATTGAAATTGAGGGTTAAAAATACGAAAGTTGAACCACACTGCTATCTTTTCATCCCGGCGGGTAAAAAAATAAGAGTGCCTTAAAACTGGTACTGCATTTTTAAGAAGGCTTTTGTTTACTAGGAATCCCCGATAATATATGATTTGTAACAAAAGAACAACCTAAGCAGTTCAGTCAGTAGAAGCTACATTCCGATACATACGATTTTTTTATCTAGTTATCATTGTCTATTTTTACGAAAAATATTACTTAGCTATGAAAAAAGTTTACTTACTGACAGGTGCTCTTGCTGTCGGTTTTGCTGTGAATGCACAGTACAATCAAGCGAGCTACGCATCAACTCCGCGTAACATGCCTGGTTACGCCAATAAAAAAGTATCATCCATCGAAAAAGCAGAGGGTGATGTAATCTGGTTAAATGATTTCACTACTGCTTCTGACTGGACAATCTCTAACGCGGGTGCTGCCGGAGTTCCTCCTCACACTGCTGGTGACTGGGCCATTGTTAACGCAATGCCAACAAGTTTGACAGATCAAATTCCTACCTACGGTTTCCCGGGTGCTATGTTATCCACTTCAGGCGGTAACTTTGCATTGGTGAATTCGGATGCTGCGGGTGGTTCTGCAACGCAGAATGCATACCTTACAACAGCTGCAGGTATTGATCTTGCTACTTTACTGTCGACAAACGGTTCTGCTGCCAACGCGCCAATGTACCTTGAGTTTACAGAGATCTTCCGTCACTATTATGACGAGAATTACGTTTCTATTTCAAACGACGGTGGTGCTACATGGGTTGAATTCCAGGTAAATGCTGCCCCGGAGGTGCCTGTAAATACCAATTCAGGAAATCCTGACATAGAAGTTGTAAACATTACTTCCGTGATCGGTGCAGGTAACTGGGGTTCTGATGTTCGTATCCGTTTCCGCTACCAGGGTGCCTGGGACTGGTTCTGGGGTATTGACGATGTGAAGTTAGTTGAAGCATGGGATAACGATGTAAAAATCACCAACTACTTCCAGGAAACTCCTGTAGGTACTCAGGAATTGGATTATTATATTGTAAACCAATCACAAACAAGCTTCCCAGGGGTTACTTTCGGTGCAAAAGTAACGAACAACGGTTCGTTGGCTCAGGCTGGTGTAGCGTTGAATGCTGATGCTCCTTCTGCTGGTTCTTACAATGAAACAGGTACTGCAGTTGCACTTCCTTTCGGTGCTTCGGATTCTGTTTCAATTACTGTTCCGATGATGGTTCCTGCAACAATTGGGGATTATCCGGTTGCATTGACTGCTGAATTGACAGGTGTTTCAGATAGTGATGCAAGCAACAGCTCTTCATCAATGAGTATCCGTCGTGACCAATGGTTGTATTCACGTGATGACAATAATCGTATTTCTGCTATCTCTGGTGTAGTAGGTGCTGACGGTGCTGCGTTGAAAGTTGGTAACGTTATGGAGATTTTTGATGACATGGATATCACGTTCATTCAAATTCGCTTGACAGGAACAGCTTCTAATGAAGGACTTGAAATGTTCGGTGAAATTCAAAAATACAATCCTGGTACAGATGCCTATGAATTCTTATGTGAAACGTCTCCTTACATTATCCAATCAACTGATTTGGATGAGTTTGTTACACTTCCAATTGATGGTGGCGCTGTTTCTGTTGTTCCTGGTGACATTCTTTTAGTTATGGCTGGCCACAACGGTGGTAATGATGTACCTGGTTTCGGTTTGGCACAAGCTACTGAAGAACAAACAGTATTGTTGTACTCTGGTGCTGACGATATCAGCTACCTTGGAACTCCAAATGCTGTGATGGTACGTATTTCTGACCAAACATTGAGTGTTAACGAAAATGAGGCTGATTTCTCAGTAAACGTTTTCCCTAACCCGGCGGTGAACGAAGCGAAAGTTTCTTTCGAATTGACAAATACTTCTGATGTTACGGTAACTGTAACTGATCTTGCAGGTAAAGTGGTTTACACAAACAATTTGGGGAACACAACTGCAGGAAAACACAGCATTGAAATCAACACTGCTGCATTGGCAGGTGGTATCTACACTGTAAATTTCAACGCAAACAACGCTATCGTTACTAAGAAATTGGTAGTGAAAAAATAAGCGTTCTTTCGTTAAAGAATAGCAAACGCTCTGCTGACTTCGGTTGGCAGAGCGTTTTTTATTTGCTGACATAATTCAACTAATCTCTAACATCTAACTGCTAATCTCTAACTACTAATCACTATCTTTACCGCCACTAATTATGAACACATGAAAGCATACGTATTTCCCGGTCAGGGAGCTCAATTTCCTGGAATGGGAAAGGATTTGTACGAATCATCCGATATTGCAAAAACACTGTTTCAGCAGGCAAACGATATTTTAGGATTTAACATCCAACAAATCATGTTTGAAGGAACCGAAGAAGAACTGAAACAAACCAAAGTTACCCAACCGGCCATTTTTCTGCATTCGACCATTCTTGCTGCTTGCCTGGGCGACAGCTTTCAACCCGATATGGTTGCAGGACATTCTTTAGGTGAAATCTCGGCATTGGTTGCCAACAAAACATTATCGTTTGAAGATGGCTTGCGCCTTGTTTCAAAACGCGCTTTGGCGATGCAGGAAGCGTGCGAGCGCGAGCCGTCAACTATGGCAGCTATTTTAGGATTGGAAGACAACATTGTGGAAGAAATTTGCGCAAGCATCAGCGGTGTTGTTGTTCCTGCCAATTACAACTGTCCGGGGCAATTGGTGATTTCAGGAAGTGTTGCAGCCGTTGAAGAAGCCTGCGCGAAACTAACCGAAGCTGGCGCCAAACGCGCGTTAATCTTACCGGTTGGAGGCGCTTTCCATTCCCCGTTAATGGAACCTGCCCGCGAAGAATTAGCTGCAGCGATTAAAGCAACAACATTCCACACACCTATTTGTCCGGTTTACCAAAACGTAACGGCAAATGGCGTAACCGATCCTGTTGCGATCCAGGAGAATTTGGTGGCCCAATTAACAGCACCGGTGCGCTGGACACAAACCATGAACCAAATGATCGCCGATGGTTGTACCGAGGTAATTGAGGTTGGTCCGGGAAAAGTATTACAAGGATTGTTTAAAAAGGTAGATCGCGCATTCCCGACATCCAGCGCAGAATTGTAATTGTATTGTAATCGTATGGGTGTGTAGGCTCGGGACGCATCCCGAGCCATATCACACACATATCGCCATCAATGCGATGGTCGCGATAAATCGCAACTCCACATTGATTTATAACAATCTCACAACAAAAAAGGTTTCCATGTGATGGAAACCTTTTTTGATATATCATAAATTTCAGAGTATGGCCCGGGATGTGTCCCGCCGAGCCAACGTCCATCAATTTCTCGACAATGTCGTTTTAATCGCCTTGATCAATTTATCCAGATTCGGCAAAGCCGCCTCAATCAATGTTGGTGAAAACGCAAAAGGTGTATCTGTTTGGGTAACGCGCATTACCGGTGCATCCAGGTAATCAAACGCATATCGCTGCAGGTGGTAGGCCATCTCAGATGAAATAGACGCCAACGGGAATGATTCTTCCAAAATCACACAACGATTGGTTTTCTTTACCGATTCTACTACCGTGTTGTAATCGATCGGACGAACGGTACGCAAATCAATCACCTCGACAGAGATTCCTTCTTTTTCCAACAATTCAGCAGCTTCGTAAGCTACTTTGATCACTTTCCCGAAAGAAACAACCGTTACATCGGTTCCTTTTCGTTTCACATCGGCCACACCGATCGGAATAATGTATTCGCCTTCAGGAATCTCACCTTTATCACCGTACATTTTTTCCGATTCGAAAAATACTACCGGATCGTTATCGCGAATCGCCGCTTTGAGCAAACCTTTGGCATCGTATGGATTCGAAGGTGTAATTACTTTCAATCCCGGGAAATGGGCATAAAACGCTTCGAAACTTTGAGAATGCGTAGCTCCTAATTGTCCGGCAGTACCATTTCCACCTCGAAAAACAATCGGACAACCGTACTGGCCACCGGACATTTGCATCATCTTAGCTGCAGAATTGATGATCTGATCGGCAGCAAGAATCGCAAAATTCCAGGTCATGAATTCCACAATCGGGCGTAAACCGTTCATCGAAGCGCCTACGGCAATTCCGGCAAATCCCAACTCGGCAATCGGTGTGTCGATCACACGTTTCGGGCCGAATTCATCCAGCATTCCCTGAGAAACCTTATACGCACCGTTGTATTCGGCAACTTCTTCGCCCATTAAAAACACGCTTTCATCGCGACGCATTTCCTCGGTCATGGCTTCTCTAAGTGCCTCTCTAAATTGAACTGTTTTCATGCTTTTTCTAACTTAATACTTCCGCTTCGCTAAAGCGTAGGAAGGTCGCCAAAATTACAAAAAATACAATTCCACCACTGCTATTTGGCAGGTGAAATACGGAATTCCATGATTCCTTTCAAAAAAAGGACAAATTCATTCCGTTTTCTCTCTTAACGTACCGTTATTTTTGAGTCGAGTTGTTTACGATTGTCTATGCAAATCTTTTGATACAACATCTAAAATTGCTTTTGAAGTAATAAGAAATTTGATGAATGGCTGAGTTAGTTAATTAAAAATCGACCTATAGACTCTTGCCCTTTCGTATTCACAACCTTAAATAAATACAAACCATTTGGCAAGTCTTCACGATACACTATTCCAGCCTTGAGTTTTCTTATTCCAATTTGACTACCCAGTGTATTGTAGATGAAAATATCAGCATCCTGAAAGTCTACATTTAAAATAGCTGCCTCATCATGAAAAGGATTTGGTGCAAAATCAACCGTATTAGTCGTATTATTCTCCATTAAATCTAATGTTCCAATGTAAACACTATCAGTCTTAGCACAAAACATATCTGTTAAAATCGTAACCTTATGCATTCCAGCACACAAATTAGTTGCTGTCTGGGTATTCTGACCTGAAGGCATCCATGAATACCCCATCACAGAATGGCTGCTGGTTACGGTAACAGTTGCAGTCCCATTACACGTACCGTCGTCATTCGTTGAGTTCATATTGTAAAGAATCGGATTGGTAACAGGAGGAATCGTTATCACATTACCTTGATTAGAGACTCCACCATAACCAATAGTGCAATTTAAAGAAGGTATTGTATCTCCTAATGCATCAACAATTATACAAGAATAAGTATTCCCGGGACAACGGTCAGTTACAAACTGAGTTACCTGACCATCATTCCAATAATAACTATAGGGCGCCTGACCACCTAAGGCATATATGTAAGTCGTATAGACGCAGGAAGTATCACACAAGTCATATGCTGGCTGGATCCATGCTAGTTCGTCAACTGTGAAACCATAATTCGTAGCCCAGCTTTTCAATTCCGGGTAATTCATTTCTTTGATATATGCGTTATTATCCTCTTCTGCTATTTTCCATGCAAAATCTTCATGTCCTGTTTCAATAATAAGCTGACCCACCGCGCATGCAGTACCTTTGTAATCGATGAAATAGGGTGTTCTGTCTTTATGATTAATATTTTTAGGGAAAACGCCACCCATCCAATAATCATGAAGAATATCGAGGCATTTTATCCGGTTTTCTCTTTGTGCAGGTGTTAAATTGTCCGTAGACTCATTTCTTAAAACTGTTTCCACTAAGGATAAGTGTGTCTGAATTAGCGGGACATCATTACTTAATAAACTATTTTGTGATAAAATTGGAAAATCAACTTCTTTATTGATCCAGTTTTCATTCAATTGTTCCAATTGATGTCTGACAGTTGCAGACGTGTTTTCCTGAGCAGTTACCTTTTTTGAGGTGAGCAAAAAAAATGAAGCAGTACATACGTAAAGTAGTAATTTCATGAGGTGTAGTTTAAGATTAATCAGGATAAATATATTTATTTAAAATCATAAATCCAATTCTGCCACTGCTATTTAGCAGGTGAAATACGGAATTCCATGATTCCTTTCAAAAAAAGGACAAATTCATTCTATTTTCTCTCTTAAAACACCGTTATTTTGCAAACTGAATTGATTACATTTGCAACCGTAAAATCTGTTGAAAACATGAAAATTCTTGTTTGTATAAGCAAATCTCCTGATACAACATCTAAAATAGCCTTTACCGATGGTAACAAGCAGTTTGATGAAAACGGAGTGCAATATATTGTCAATCCTTACGACGAGTGGTATGCCCTGGTCCGCGGATTGGAATTAAAAGAAACGCTGGGTGGAAACCTGACAATCGTTACGGTTGGTACTGTTGCCGACGAGGCTGTGATCCGTAAAGCTTTGGCTATCGGAGCTGATGATGCAGTGCGTATCGACGCCGATGCGAAAGATGCTTATTTCACTGCGATGCAGATTGCCGAATACGCAAAAGCACACTCGTTTGATTTGATCCTTACGGGTAAAGAAACCATTAACTATAACGGTTCACAAGTTGGCGGAATGATCGCTGAAGCATTGGATTTGCCGTTTGTTTCATTGGCAACCAAATTGGATGTCACCGGTACTACGGCCCGTATGGAGCGTGAAATCGTTGGTGGTTTGCAAATCGTAGAAGCCAACCTTCCGTTGGTGGTATCGTGTGCAAAAGGAATGGCAGAACAACGCATTCCGAACATGCGCGGGATCATGGCTGCCCGTACAAAACCGCTTCAGGTGGTTCCGGCTTCAGCTGTAGAAGATCTTACAACTTATGTTGAATACGGTTTGCCTGCTGCGAAATCGGCGGTAAAAATGATTGATCCTAACAACATGGATGAGTTGGTTGAATTGTTACACAACGAGGCGAAAGTCATCTAATTCCCGAAGACATGAATATTTTAGTATATATCAATACTGCCGGTAATCTGGCAAAAAGTGCACTGGAAGCGGTAACGTATGCTTCTAAAATCGGCGGTTCCGTTTCGGTAGTTGCTACAGGAACCACAGATGATGCTACATTGGCAACATTGGGCGAATACGGTGCTCAGAAAGTAATGGTTGACCGTTCCGCTTCGGCTGACGATGCACAGCAAATCACCCGTTTGGTTGCCAAAGCAGCAGAAGCAGTGAGTGCAGACGTGATTGTTTTCTCACACGATTTGGTAGCGAAAGCAGTAGCTCCTCGTTTATCTGTTCGTTTGAAAGCAGGTTACATTTCAGGTGCAGTTGCTGTGCCGGATGTAAGCAACGGTTTTTCGTGTAAGGTGAATGTATTTTCCGGAAAAGCGTACGCACAGGTTGCTGTAAATACTTCGAAAAAAATCATTTCGTTGTTGCCAAACTCCATTCAACCGGAAAAAGCAGGAGCTGCGTGTGCAGTAGAAGCATTTGACGGGGCAGTGGGTACAGCTGCGATTAAAGTAGTAGACACGAAAAAACCGGAAGGCGAAATCCCATTGCCGGAAGCAGAGATCGTTGTTTCTGCAGGGCGCGGATTGAAAGGTCCTGAGAACTGGGGAATGGTAGAAGACCTTGCAGAAGCATTGGGCGCTGCAACAGCTTGTTCACGTCCGGTAGCTGATATCGGCTGGAGACCTCATCACGAGCACGTAGGACAAACCGGTGTTGCCATTCGTCCGAACCTGTACATTGCTGCGGGAATTTCAGGAGCGATACAGCACCTTGCCGGAGTAAACGGTTCCAAAGTAATCGTGGTGATCAATACCGATGCCGAAGCTCCTTTCTTCAAGGCAGCCGATTATGGTGTGGTAGGTGATGTTTTTGAAGTATTGCCGAAGTTAACGGCTGCTGTGAAAAAATTCCGCGCCGCTCAGTAAAAGAATTGAGACATTTTGGTTATTTTTACCAATGATTAATTAACGAGGGAAGCATACACTACTGCTTCCCTCATTGTTTAAACCCTTCGCAATAGTAAGCGACCGAATGGATAAAATAAAATTGGAAATTGTTGGACTGTCCTACAGTCAAACTCAGTCAGGAGCCTACGCGTTAGTGCTTTCAGAGGCTGGCGGGAAACGCCGTTTACCAATCATCATCGGAGGGTTCGAAGCACAGGCAATTGCCATTGAGCTCGAAAAAATGGTTCCAACCCGGCCACTCACACACGATTTATTCAAAACATTTGCCACTTCGTTCGCCATCAAGGTAAAAGAAGTGATCATTTATAACCTGCAGGAAGGAATTTTCTTTTCCAAACTGGTATGTGAACGCGACGGAGAATTATCGGATATCGATGCCCGAACATCAGACGCCATCGCGTTGGCAGTGCGGTTTGAATGCCCCATTTACACCTTTGAAACGATCTTATCTTCAGCCGGTATTTTGTCGGATGAGTTTATGGACGAGGACGATGAAACGGAAGACGATATTTCCGAAGAAAACGAGTTTCAGCGCATGTCGAAAGACGAGCTGGAGCAAGCCATCACCGACGCAATTGAAAACGAAGATTATGAGCGGGCGTCCCTGCTAAGAGACGAGATCAACAAACGATCGTAACTACTAAAACCCTACTACATGCAACTTTCCATCAAGAATCGCTTAATCTTCATGAGTTTTATGCAATTCTTTGTATGGGGCGCATGGCTGATTACGATTGCCAATTATTGGTTCGATACAAAAAAATGGGGTGGCGCCGAATTCGGTGCTGCTTTCTCAACCCTTGGGTTTGCTTCCATCTTTATGCCCACTATTACCGGAATCATAGCCGACCGCTGGATCAATGCCGAGCGCTTATACGGAATTCTTCATTTACTGGGCGCAGGTGCCTTGCTTTGCATTCCGATGGTGGATGATCCCGGCACTTTTTTCTGGGTCATGTTCCTTACCATGATCTGTTATATGCCAACTATTTCGTTGTCGAACTCGGTAGCTTATAATATTTTGAAATCCAACAACTACGATGTCATCAAGACGTTTCCGCCTATCCGGGTTTGGGGAACGATCGGTTTCATTGCAGCGATGTGGGTCACCAATCTTACGGGAAGTAAAGCCGGTGTGGGACAGTTTTACATTGCTGCGGGTGCTGCTATTGTACTGGCGATTTATTCCTTCACACTACCTGCCTGTCCGCCACACAAAGATCCTGAGAAAAAATCGTTCTCGGCAATGTTCGGACTGGATGCCTTCCGCCTGTTTACCAACTACAAAATGCTCCTGTTCTTCTTTTTCTCGATGTTCTTGGGAGCAGCATTGCAGTTGACCAACATGTATGGAGATACTTTTCTTTCCGATTTTCAGAAGGTTCCGCAATACTTCAACTCATTTGTAACGGAATATTCGACCATCATCATGTCGATTTCGCAGGTTTCGGAAACGCTGTTCATTTTGGCGATCCCATTCTTTTTAAAACGCTTCGGAATTAAACGGGTGATGCTCATCAGTTTGTTTGCATGGGTGTTGCGATTTGCGTTGTTTGCTTATGGAAATCCGCACGATGGTTTGTGGATGATCATTCTTTCCTGCATTGTTTATGGAATGGCATTTGACTTCTTCAATGTTTCGGGATCACTGTTCATTGAAACCAATACCGACAGTAAGATCCGTTCGAGCGCACAGGGATTGTTTATGATGATGACCAATGGTTTTGGAGCGGTTTTAGGAAGTACGATCAGCGGTTACCTGATCGACAAATTTTTCACGTTCCGGTTTTCGACTCCGACACATTTGTTATCGTTTCTGAAAACAACTCCCGATAATCCGGCATATAGGGAACTGATCAAATTCAACGAAGTACTTCCAAACAACACATATAAATCGGTTGTGGAGATCAAAGACTGGCAACCGATCTGGATTTCCTTTGCGGCTTACGCTTTGGTAATCGCAGTTTTGTTTGCGGTGCTGTTCCGGCACAAGCATACTCCGGGTGAACTGGAGAACGTGCAGCATTAAACCACATCTTGTAACCACACTTTTTCTTAACCACATAGGTTACATAGGAAACATAGGCTTGACGTGACTTTTGTAATCACCTTTCTGTCAAATCAACATTGAGCGCTTTGCATCTTCGCGTCGAACCTTTGCATATAATCTTCTATGTGCCCTATGTGGTTAGATTTGAGTTTACTTTAAATTTCTACTAATCCCTTCGTTTTTAGCACCGTAATTAGTTGATCTTTACGCAAATTTGATTTTTCAGAATAATATTAGTAGCTTTCGGCTTCAAAAATGAATCTTAGATTACAGCAATGAAAAAAACAACCTGTTTACAGCTACTGCGTTTGAACGCCCCGCTGTTTATTTTTGCCATCCTTTTTGTAGGTTTATCTGCTTGCCACCGCGACATTAAAAAAGACAAAGGAATCATTGAGAGCGAATTAGGCGACGCCTGTCCGTCATTGAGTTCGACTGAAGGTGACGAATACGTAGTGACTTCTTCAGCACAATTGAGTGCTATTTTAGGAGGTTCGGGATGTACAACATCTACGTTCGGCGTTGACTTTTCGAAAAATACATTGTTGGGGAAATACGTGAAAGGGAAATGTAAGATGAAAATCTACAACCAGGTAAAACGCGAAGACGGCTCCAAACGCATTTTATTTAAGATTCTTGCCAACAGCAAAGGGTTCTGCGATACGGATTATTACGAATGGACATGGGTAGTTGTTCCAAATTTCCCCAGTGACTACACTGTACATTTCATTGTAGAAAAACGATAATAAACTTATTTTTTAAGCTTGAAGCAATGATCAAACGGGAGTTTCCGGATTGGTCATTGCTTTTTTGTTATAGACAACCATTGATCCTACTTTTTTCTTGATAAAAAAGTAGGATCAATGGTTGTAAGTCCCAATCTTGAGAACTAAGGCTTGTAAAGCTATCTCAACCCAACTCGCAAAACGTCATTAGCGATTATCCTCTTCGCGGATAACTGATGACTGTGCTCAAACAGGGCCTCGATCACGCTTAACTTCACCGTGTTCTCTACGATTGTTACTTAATGCCGTTGGAGTTTCAGTTCTTCAAAAAGTTTACTTTGGTTTTGATCATGAAAATGTTGAATGTTTGATGACTCTAATTCAACATCAAACATTCAACATTAAAAATTATGTACTAATCCTCTTTCACCAACCCCGTATCCGGCTGTGGAAATAACCCCTGACGGGTCATTTTTTTTGTCTTTTTATCCAGAACGATCTGTTCTTCGGTGAGCTGGCCTTGCAGGCGAAGTGATAATACGAAGTAGGCTTTTTCGGTAGTGACGATCTTCCAGGTTCCGGTTTTAGTGTGGTTGCCCAGCTGTTGCACCACGCCTTCGGGAGAAAGTACAATGGTGATACTGGCCGCAGCTACATCAATGACATCGGAGCCGATATCCATTTTGTAAGCGGGAATCACACCTTTATAGGTGCCGTAGAACTTTTTCTTGAGATGCTGACCGAAACCGGTACTCGCCACAAGCAGGAAGCAGATTATAAGCCAATTTTTCATCAATACGGTTCTTCTGACCACGGCAAATGTAACGAAACGGGAACTAAGAGCCAAAATTCATATTGAACCACATAGAACACATCTGTAAACATAAGTTTTTTAAGTTGATGAGTTTGTCTATGTCTTCTATGTGCACTATGTGGTTATATTTTATTGTTTCAACAATCAGCCCGACTTATGAACTGCGCTTGTTACACGCTTCGGAAAATCGTAATTTCACGCTTGAATTTTCAGCACCATGAAGCAATATCACGATTTATTACAGCATATCCTTGATAACGGTACCGCGAAAGGCGACCGCACAGGAACAGGAACTTTGTCTACTTTCGGTTACCAGATGCGGTTTAACCTGGCCGACGGTTTCCCGGTCCTGACGACTAAAAAGCTGCATTTGCGATCGATCATTCATGAGTTGTTGTGGTTCCTGAAAGGCGATACCAACATTCAGTACCTGAAAGATAATAACGTGAGTATCTGGGACGAATGGGCGGATGAAAACGGAAATCTTGGCCCGGTTTACGGTTACCAGTGGCGTTCGTGGCCTACGCCTGATGGCCGGCACATTGATCAGATCACGAATGTGGTGGACCAGATCAAACACAACCCTGATTCGCGCCGTATGATCGTGAGCGCCTGGAATGTAGCTTACGTGGATGAAATGGCATTACCGCCGTGTCACACGATGTTCCAATTTTATGTTGCGGAAGGGAAACTAAGCTGTCAGCTTTACCAACGTTCGGCGGATACGTTTTTAGGTGTTCCGTTCAACATTGCTTCCTATGCTCTTTTGACAATGATGATGGCGCAGGTGTGTGGTTTGCAACCCGGAGAGTTTATTCACACGCTGGGTGATGCGCATTTGTACAACAATCACCTCGAGCAGGCGCAATTGCAACTCACGCGTGATTTCAGGGCGTTACCGCAAATGAAGATCAATCCTGAGGTGACTGATTTATTTGCCTTTACAATCGATGATTTTGAGTTGGTGAATTATGATCCGCATCCGCATATTAAAGCAGCGGTCGCCGTTTAATGCTGGATGCTTAATTTTTGATCACGCCAGAGGCGGACACGGTGTTGGATTAAGCTCCTCCAAAAAAGCAAAATACAATTCCTGCTTAAATTTCAGTAAAGAAGGAAGGACTGATATTCAGTGGAAAGCCCTAATTAAACATCAAATATCAGAGATAAAAAGCGGCAATCTCTTCCAGCGTTTTACGATGAATATCCGGCACATAGGATGGTTCTGCGGCATAACCAACAGGTAATAATAAAAAGGCACGTTCGTTTCCCGGGCGATCCAGCAATCCGGTGAGAAAGTTCATAGGACTTGGTGTATGCGTGAGTGTTACCAAACCGGCGTTGTGAATGGCTGAAATGAGCATTCCGCAGGCAATACCAACCGATTCATTCACGTAATAGTTATTGTGCTTTTCGCCTGATTCTTCTACTTCATAAGCCCGCTTGAATACCGCGATAAGCCAGGGAGCGTCTTCGAGAAACGGTTTGTGTTCATCGGTGCCCAGGTGCTCCAGATCTTTGCGCCAGCGTTCACTCATCCGGCCTTCGTAGTTTTCCTGTTCTTCTTTTTCGGCCGCAATTCTGATCTGCGTTTTGAGTCCGGCATTGGACACCGCGCAGAAAGTCCACGGTTGTTTGTGCGCACCCGACGGTGCCGTTGATGCCGCCATGATGATATTGTCGATCACTTCTTTCGGAACGGGAGCAGTGGAAAAGGTACGTACCGATCTGCGCTCGTTGAGGTGATTGTAAAACGACTTACTGCGTTCAATGGATTCACCGGGAGTTAACGATTGACCATTATACCTCAGGTGACGATGTCCGTTGATGAAAATGCTGTCTGTTTTTTCCATAGCGAGTTGATGTTGAATGCTTAATTTTTAATGTTGAATGAGGTTTCTCCCAAAAAGATGAAGTTAATTCCTATTCACAACTTCAGTAATGAAGGATTGACGCCTTTACTTCGCAGGAAATCTCAATTCAACATTAAACATTCAAAATTCAGAATTCCTTATTGGCAGGAGTCCCGGTAAAGATCCATATACTCAAACACCTTATTGATTGCTTCCTGGCGCATGTCAACGGTTAAACCTGCATTGTTGCGCACGGCATCGGTGAGTTTGAAAACGGCACACCAATCACTGTCCATGGCTTGTTGCGCTTTGATCATTCCGGCGATGAGCTGAATGGTGTAACTCTTTTTGTTTTTCTTCGCGGCAAGATCGGCATAAACGATGGCGGCTTTCACATCGAAATAATCGTCCATTGCTTTGAGGTACGCCATGCAGATCAGGTCGTGGGCTGTTCCTTTTTTCTTGAGCTTGGCTTCGGTGCCGTAGTTTTTGGTTTTGAGCAGGTAAGCCATGTAGTTCACCGCATTCGTTTTCCCGTCGAAGTTCCAGCTCAGCTGATTGATCACCGCCATTTTCACGTCAATGGGATTGCTTTCATTGGCGAGATAAACCATTAATTCATCGGTCAAAACTCCTTCGGTAGTTCCGGCAGTTTGCACGATGGCCACATCCTGGTAGGAAGAAGAAATATCGGTAGATGTAAGTGGAGAATCGGCTTTTGCCAATGGGGAGAAAGCTGTAAGGAAGATTAATGCCAGAAGTATTGTTTTCATATTCAAATGTTGAATGCTTAATTTTTAATGTTGAATGAAAGATGTTTGATGCTTGATTTTTAATCACGCCAAAGGCGCGCGCAGTGCTGAATTGAAAATGTAAAATTGAAAAGGGGATTTCAATTCAACATTGAGCATTCAAAATTCAACATTCATTAGTTCTTGGGGTAATCATAATTAATCATCCATTTAATCCCAAACTGGTCGTCGCACATACCAAAATAAGCGCCCCAGAAGGTTTTTTCCATCGGCATTTCGGCTACACCGTTTTGTGAAAGCGCCGCGTAGAGTTGATCGGCATGGGCTTCACTTTCCGCATCAATCGACAACGAAATGTTGTTGCCCATCGTTACCTGGTGTCCGGCAGATTCAAGCGCGTCGGTTCCCATCAGCACACACGCTTTACCGATTGGCAAGGCTACGTGCATCAGTTTATGTTTGTCGCCCTCGGGCAGGTTATCCGCCGCGCCGGGAATGTCACTGAAACGCTGAAAGGTGGTGAATTCTCCGCCGAAAACGGATTTATAAAACAAAAACGCTTCTTCGGTGTTGCCCAAGAAGTTTAAGTACGGGTTTATTGTAATCATGTTGTTGGTTTTGTGAGATGAAGATAGGGAAAATTTGGTTTGATCACGATTCAGAGAATGGGAGTTAGTAAACTTGGAAAGCTGCCATGATGAGTTTAATCATTCATTAACTTAGCCTGCTGAAAGAAGGATAGTGGTTATGGATTAAAGCTGATATTGCATATTCTGCTGGACACAAAGTTTATTATTCGGGAAAATGTTCCCTACCCCTCCAACTCCGGCTTATCGCGTAGCCTGACCACATACACATAAATCACCACGGCAGCGATGAGCCAGATATAGCCGAGGAAAGGCATGAAATAGGGTTTTGCCATGATGAATCCTGTAAAGGAAAGGCACAGCAACACAAATACCGTAAACACCAGGCATTTCGCGTACAGCGTATTGGTGGTTTTGAGGTGTTGAAAGTGGATGAGCAGCGAGATGATAAATCCGACGCTGATGCCGAGAAGAGTTCCGAAAATCAAATAGAGGCTTGTTCCTACAACAAAATAAAGCGTATCGTACTCGTCTATCCGTAGTTTAACCCGGGGTTCATCTTCATCTTTATTTGTCAGATAGCCCTGCTCTTCGCCCTCATAAAAAATGGCATACACGTTATCTGAATACAAACCATTGAACACATGCACCGAACCGTCTACGATGCCCATGTCTTCCAGGTTGTGGACCATACTGTAGTCATGATTCAGTTGTAATTCTTCGTGTTTTGTTTTGGTATCATTCTTATGCTTCAGGTGATCGAGTTGATCAACTACCCGTTCGTACTTTACGGCCGACACATAACAAACCTGCCTGCTGTCGAGTGCGCTGAAATAGGTGAACCCGAAACTCAGCCACAGGTAAAGCATCAACACGGGCAAAATCAGGAATACCGACTTGAAAGGTAATTCTATTCCTGCAATGGAAATATTATCACGCCTTTCGTAATAAAGCGCCAGGATGGAGATCAGGCAACAAATTCCCAGTGCATTCACGATGGTCGACAACGCACCACTGCTCTTTTCGTAATGCTCCTTCCGGTTGAGGTAAACGCTGTGGTATTTATCTCGCAAATCCTTCAGGTGATCCGCGTCGAGTGTTTGCAGTGTTTTTGGGGAAACCTTCGTTATTTGGTGTTTGTCAATGATATAACACCCACTTCCGCAATCGCTTAGAAAAAAATTGATGATGATCATCAGGATTCCAATGTAAAACGAAATCGCTGAATAATTCATCAATCGCTCACCAATAGTGGTCGGGGCCTTTTTCGGAGGAGTGGTTTGTTGTTCCATGTGAATAGTTAGTACGTAATATTGAAACAATAATACAAAAATTGATTATGTCTTTTAGACCTAACTCACGGAATTCCGGTGTTTTTCTTTGGTTTAGGTAGATCAAACCAAATTCATCCCATTCATAAACGTCTCAACAAAGTCGATAATTCGTTTTAGGATTCGATCCCCGATGGCTTTACGTTTCAACAGACCAGGTTTTTCACCAATAATAAGTTCCAGTACTTCATCTCTAAGTGGCTCTCTTTCTGCAAACAAATAATCTTCAATAAGCTTTTCGGTTTTTTCTGCTGACAAATTTTCTTCTGACACAATCTTTGAAAATTCCTTTTGCCGTTCTTCATCCCAAAATTCATTAAACATCGAAGAAATTTCACCAGGATCGTTGATTACAGGAAGGTTTTCTGAAATGAATTTTTCAATCAATTCTTTTTTGCTTCGAAGAGTTGATTCGGTATTCAAGAGGTTGAAAATTTCTTTTTCTGCCTTTGAAGCATCTTTTTCTTTATCGGCCTTCAGTTTAATCAGCATTTGAACGATATAAGCAACATTAATATCATCGCGGTGTATTAATTCCAATTCAAAGTCAACGTCTTCTAAAATGGAAACTTTCTCTTTTTGATTATTGCTTTTTACTTTATCGTACAGATCCAGGTACTTACTTTTGTAATTCTCAAAAAGTTGTTCGCTCATTTTAATATCCGCCCATTTAAAGTCAGAGAAGGCAGTAAGAATATTTTTTATCCGAATCAACTCACGAAAAGCCTGAATAAATTGAAACTCATCATCTTCGGTTTCAAGATCATTTACACTATCAACTGAAGGGGTTATTTTCAAAAGATTTTCGAAAGCTTCATCAAATTTGGCGGTATAATCTTCATAGGGCTTCATGATGATTACCTCAATGGCTTCCTTGTTGCTAAACAAAGTAATAGCTTCGTCTGTTCTGCTTTTAAGGTTGCGGAAAACCACCATGTTTCCTTGCGATTTCTGCTCGTTTAAAATGCGATTGGTCCGACTATAAGCCTGAATCAAACCATGATACTTCAAGTTCTTATCAACGTAAAGAGTGTTGACTTTTTTGGCATCAAAACCTGTCAAAAACATGTTCACTACCAACAGGATATCAATACGATGATTGGCATTTTCCGGATTCCGCTCACGATCTTTTAACTTTTTGGATATATCGTTGTAATAATTGTAAAAATCCTCGCTTGTTTTTGTGGAATAATTGGTGGTGTAGATTTGATTATAATCTTCAATATATTCGTCGAGTTTTTCCCTCCTATGCGCGTGAAGGCCGTATAAAACTTTGGGTTCCTCAACAATCGAAAGCTCTTCAGGTAAAAAACCATTCGCAGCCAAATCGTCTTCGTTAGCGGCATAACTAAAAATGGTTGCAATATTTAAATTGTGTTTCCCTTCTACTTTTTTGCGTTTGAATAAATCATAGTATTTGGTCAATGTCTTTACACTATCAACACAAAACATTGCCGAAAAATCACGGTTATGCGTTTTGCGATTGTGATGGGCAATGATATAGTCCGAAATTTTCTCCAGCCGCCCTTCATCTTCCATTAACTCCTGCGTATCAATGTCTTCTACCTCAATATCAACATGCGTTTCACTATCATCTTTGTAGGTATACCGACCAACATATTCAACAGAAAACTTTAGTACATTTTCGTCTTTTATGGCATCTGTAATAACATACTTATGAAGGCAATCTTCAAAAAGGTCTTTTGTAGTTCGTTTACCTAAGTCATTTTTATTTGCATTGTCGGCAAAAATAGGTGTACCGGTAAACCCAAACATCTGAGCATTGGTGAAGAATTCTTTTACGCGTTTATGTGTGTCGCCAAACTGACTACGGTGACACTCATCAAAAATGAAAATGATCCGCTTGTCTTTCAAATCAGTCATTTTGTTCTCGTAACTCAGCTTGGTGATGGCAGTGTTGAGCTTTTGAATGGTGGTGACTATTAAGTCCGTGTTTTTGGCTTCTCCTTTTTTGTCTGTGTATGTTCCCGTGAACTGTTTTACCAGATTGCTGGTGTTGTCTGTTCCGTCTATACAACCGTCGCTGAAACTGTTAAATTCTTTCGTGGTTTGGTAATCCAGGTCTTTTCTATCGACCACAAAAACCACTTTATGAACTTCGGGTAATTTGATTAAAATCTGACTTGCTTTGAACGATGTCAGTGTTTTTCCTGAACCGGTTGTATGCCAGATATACCCGTTTTTTGTCGTGTTTTTGACCCGGTCAATCAGTGCTTCTACCGCATAAAACTGGTAGGGCCTCAAGATCATCGGAATCTTATACACTTCATTTAACACAATGTATTTGCAAATCATTTTGCTCAGATGACACGGTTCTAAAAAAGTATCTGCAAACCCCTCGAGAATATTGGTCTGTCGTTTATTTTCAACATCTGTCCAGTAAAACGTCTGCTTGAAACTTTGACCTCGGTTATTGGCGTAATACTTTGTGTTGACTCCGTTGCTGATAATGAAAATCTGCACGTACTGATACAGCGCCGTATTGGCTTCAAACGAATGACGTTGATACCGGTTAATCTGGTTGAACGCTTCTTTCAATTCCAATCCTTTTCGCTTTAATTCAATGTGAACCAATGGCAATCCGTTGATGAGTATGGTGACATCATAACGGTTTTTATACTTGCCCTCTCCTTCCATTTGATTAAGAACCTGGTATTGATTTTGGCACCAGTGCTCTGTATTCAGAAATTCAAAATAGAGATTGTCTCCGTTGTCTCTTGTAATATGTTGCTTTTGACGAAGCGTTTTCGACTTTTCAAAAACAGAACCTTTGTTAAGAATGTTCAACACTTTTTCAAATTCCGGGGCTGATAAAGAGATATTATTGTGTTTCTCTAATTGTGATTTGAGGTTCGCCAAAAGGCTTTTTTCGTCGGTAACAGAAATGTATTGGTAACCCAGTTTTTGCAGGTGGCCAACTAATTTCTCTTCTAATACTTGTTCAGATTGTTTAGACATAATGTGTTAGTGTTTGAGGGTTAATAAAATATAACTTTGGGGAACGCGAATGCTGATCATCACTACTTCAGACCGCGAAACATTTGCTCAATTGCTTTCTTTTTTTGTTCCAGATTCGGATGTACATATAGGTTTAAAGTCGTGCTGATATTGGAATGCCCCAACAGAACGCTGACTGTTTTATAATCACAGTTACTTTCAATGCACCTGGTCGCAAAACTGTGTCTCAATCCATGAAACTTAAGCGCCGGTATTTCCAACTTTTCCATCAGGTTTTTATAATAGGCCCTGTACGTTCTGGGTTCGGTTGGTTTGGCGTCATTGGTGAGAACAAAAAATGAGTTATTGACAATTTTCTTCATCGGTTTCAGCATTTTTAATAGTTCTTTACTCATGGGGATTTCCCGAATAGAGTTTTTGGTTTTAGGCGTATCAAGCAGCAATTCAGTTTTCCGGATATCTTCTTCAATCGTATAAATGCGTTGTATCGTTCTTCTGACTTTAATCACACCATTATCCGTATCTATGTCTTCCCAGGTTAGCGCACAAATTTCACCGATCCGAATACCCGAGGAAAGGCAGATGTAAACCCCCAGGTTTCGAAACGTAAAATGTTCCTGGATATGTAACATCACTTTTCGCTGATGCGTACGGCTCAATACCTCAACAGTATGCTTCTCTCGCACTGTCGGGAATTGAAGATCAAACGGCTGGTACTCGATCCATTTATTCTTCGATCCGAATTTGAGAATCATTTTCAATACAATCAGAATATCTTTTACCGTTTTCTGACTCAACCCCTGTTCCAGTTTCCGGAATACAAACGCCTGTATCTCCGATTCTTCCAACTGATGCCTGTCTCTGAATTCAGTTAACAAATGATTTTCAATCAAAAGGGTGTATGCCGAAAAACTTGATTTTTTGACATACTGTTTTTTATCTGCTTTCCAGAGAACTACGATTTCCGCAATTGTTTTTTGTTTGTTCATAACGTTTACTTTTTTAATCGCCCAAAGGAAAGCAATAAAGAATGTTGTATCGGGCAAGAAAATCCTTAAGGTTCCTAATTTGAGATTCCCCGGGTTTGTGGGGGAGTGGGAGGAAAGTTTGATAGGGGAAATTCTCAAAATAGGAAGTGGAAAAGATTACAAGCATTTGTCGGGAGGGGAAATTCCTGTTTTTGGAACCGGTGGTTATATGGCTTCTGTTAGCGAGCATCTTTTTGAAGGTGAAACTGTTTGTATTGGACGGAAGGGCACGATTAATAAACCGTTTTACTATCATGGAAAATTGTGGACTGTAGACACACTGTTTTATACTCATTCATTTGAGAGAGTTCTGCCTAGATTTGTATCATACTTATTTGAACGGATAAATTGGTTAAAATATAACGAAGCATCAGGTGTTCCCAGCCTTTCCAAAAAGACGATTGAACAAATTGAAATTTTCATTCCAAGTATTTCAGAACAAAAGAAACTAACAGATTTTCATCTGCGCTTGGATGAGCGTATTCAGACCCAAAACAAAATAATTCAATGCTTAGAATCCTTAATGCGAGGTCTCAGGGAAAAGTTATTTAAGCAACAAATACGATTTAATAATGAATTTGGAAACGAGTTTCCAAATTGGGTAGAGAAGAAAATCGCCGAAATTGCACTAAAAAAGACATCAAATGTTTCTGCCAATTCATTAGATGAAAATGAAGGGGAATACAAAATATACGGAGCTACTGGAACATTCAAAAATGTAGATTTTTATAGAGAAAAGGAAGAATATATATCGATTGTCAAAGATGGAGCAGGTGTTGGAAGGCTTTTGCTTTGTGAAGCAAAATCCTCTGTTTTGGGAACATTGGACATAATCAAAAACAACGAGTTTTCGAACCTGAAGTTTCTTTACTACATCTTAGGATCTGTAGATTTTTTAAAATACAAGACAGGTAGTACTATTCCACATATTTATTTTAAAGACTATTCTTGCGAAGTGGTTAAATTCCCTTCACGTAACGAACAAACTCTTATCGCCAATTTTCTAATTTCAATTGACGAAAAAATCAATATAGAAGAGCGTATTTCAAAGAACTATGAGAAGCAGAAAAAGTACTTGCTCCAAAATTTATTTATATGAACAGATTCTTTAAGAGGTATTGTTTTTGTTTAGTTAGTAGTACAAGAAAAGATTTCTCCATTTCCAGTTTATCCGTCAAAAGATCTAGTATTCTGACTATTTCTAGCTGGTCTTCATTGTTAGGAAGCCGGATCACAAATTTTTCCAAATCTTTTTTTTGGATATTCGGCAGTCCGGTACCAATACGAAGTGACATAATATGTTGTTCATTGAATTTCAAGAAATAATAGAGGTATTTATTCAAAATTGTTGAATTCGGTTTAGTTAGTGTATAACAATGTCCACCGCTCCAGAATTTGGAATGATTGTATTGCACATAACCACAAGAATTCCCTCCCTCGCTTATGGAAATTGTTCCAGCGTCGGCATTAAAGTTAGAATGATATCCTGATGGAGTGGTTCCACCATTCATTACTGCATAAGAGCCAGATTTTGATAGTTCGGAACTGTTTATTTGTTCTCCTTTTTTTACACAACATACCGAATCTAAAGGTGTTTTTGTAAATTGTTCTTTGTCATCATTAAAGACTGTTTGGCAAGTTGCTTTGATTGAAGTTTTTAAAGCCTCAATTATTTTGCTATGGGTTGAAATGCGCTCATCAATTAGTGAAAGGAAAGATGATATCTTTTGCTGCTCTATATATTCTTGTGGGTAATCTATTTTAAGGTTTCTTAAATCAGAGCCATAAATTCGTGTTATAGTGGTAGAATTTAGTTTTCCCCAATTAATATTAGATAAAACATAGTATAAAAATTCATTTTGAGTTTTCAAAGTTGGATTATCAATCCATACAATATTTGAATCTTGATAATAAGCATCATTACCATCAAAAACTATACACTTGCCAACAGTTCCGCTACAAGTAATTAAAATTTCTCCGATTTTGGGAAAGTTATATTTGTTTATGTATTCATCAAAAAGAGATTTGCTTATAAATGCATCTGGTTCCTTTCCCAATGTGCCAATTTTGTAAAAGGGAATACCTTCAGATTCATTTGTTTGTTCTGCAAAAATGCGCTTACACATTAGAATGTTACTGTCGTCCCCCAACTGTTTAACTTCCCACTCCCCCACAAACCCGGGGAATCTCAAATTAGGAACCTTTGGGATGTTTTGTGCTCCTTTTTTCATAATTCAGCAGTATTTAAAACACCAATCCCTAATTCCTCGAAATAACCGGCGATCTCTCGGTCCAGCTCAGCGCGTTTGGCTTCGAGTTCGTTTATTTCGCGCATGACGGCCTGTATATCTATAGCCTCTTCTTCTTCAAACGTGTCCACATAACGCGGGATATTGAGATTATAATCATTGTCTGCAACTTCCTTTAACGATGCACGATAACTATACTTTTCTATTACTTTACGTTCTTTGTAGGTGTCAATGATTTTGTCAATATGTTCTTCACGTAAGACATTCTGTGTTTTTACTTTTTCAAAATCGTTGCTGGCATCAATGAACAAAATATCATCGGGCGTATCGCGGCATTTTTTGAACACCAAAATGCAGGTAGGAATGCTGGTTCCGTAGAAAATATTCGCCGGTAAGCCGATCACGGCATCGAGGTAGTTTTTGTTTTCAATCAGGAACCTGCGGATGTGCTGTTCTGCTGCACCTCTGAACAATACGCCGTGAGGTAAAACGACAGCCATGGTTCCATTTTCGGCCAAATGGTAAATCATGTGCTGTACAAACGCAAAATCTGCTTTACTGGCCGGAGCTAACTTCCCATATTGACTAAAGCGGTCATCGCTTGTAAAAAGCGGGTTCGCGCTCCAATTAGCAGAAAACGGAGGATTGGCCACTATTGCCTCAAATGGTAAATCTTCTAAATGCTGCGGATGTTCTAGTGTGTCTTCCTGTTTGATGTCGAAGTCACGGTAATGCACACCGTGCAAAATCATGTTCATCCGGGCTAGGTTGTACGTAGTGCGGTTCAGTTCCTGACCGTAAAACATCGTCACATCTTTTACCTCGCGCGCCACACGAAGTAACAATGACCCTGATCCGCAAGCAGGATCATAAACCGATCTCAATTTGTGTTTGCCAATGGTGACGATCTTTGCCAAGATCATCGACACCTCTTGCGGTGTGTAAAATTCGCCGGCCTTTTTCCCAGCTCCGCTGGCAAATTGACCGATCAGGTACTCGTAAGCGTCACCCAGTACATCTAATTCCGTCTGTTCGAGGTTAAAATCAATTTTATTTAGGTGACTTAGGATCTTCGCAATCGTGGCATTTCTTGCTTCTGGTGTTTTCCCGAGCTTTTGACTGTTCAGGTCCATGTCCGAAAAAAGATCTTCAAAATCTTCTTCGCTGTCTGTACCCATTGTACTCAATTGGATATTCAACAGGATTTTTTGCAAGTCCTCTAAAATGAAATTGGTTTTCGCTTCGTCGAACTGCCCCACTTCGTCATTGTCTCCTTGTCCCCGCTTGGCAACCTGAGTAAACAATTCTTCGGGTTTCAGAAAATAGCCGAGTTTTTCGAGTGCTTCTTCCTTAATTGCATCCAAAAACTCACTTGCCTGAGCTGTTTGAGAAGTAATTTCGTGAAACGTGATTTTATCCTGCTTCAGGATCTCGTTCGCGAAAATCTCCATTTTCTCGCTCAGGTATTTGTAGAAAATAAATCCCAAAATATAATCGCGAAATTCATCGGCGTTCATCTTCCCCCTCAGGGTATTGGCAATATTCCAAAGCTGTTGTTCCAGGGCTTTCTTCTGATCTTCTGACATCTCAAATGTATTTAATTGAGGATATTTGTTTTTTCGACAAACATTGGCAGAGTGAGACTTATGAAGAAATCTGCTTTCCCAATTCCCCATTTGTGTTTCCGAAACTTTGGGTTTTTATTTCCCAAAGTGATTCAGAAACAGATTATTTCTCCCAAAATAAACCATGGAATGGAACATCAATTTCTATTGATAAATGTCAGCTAATCAAATTCTATCAAACGCCAAAAGGGTTGCCCAGCTAGTAGACAACCCTTTTCGTTTAGGTGTAGCAGTTAGTAATTCTTGTAAAGATGGCTCACACAGGTTCCGCAAAATGCCTCACCGATACTGGCGGCTTTAAAGCGTGCTTCACTGGCAGTCAGACATGATGTGACTAAAATCCCTTCTGTCTTGATCGATTTCTTACAGATCGAAGTTTGGTTTGATTCACAGCCCCATGGATAGCTCTCGCCTCCATGAAAATGGTATTCTTCAGATGAGGTTTTTTTGTAAACGGAGTAGCGCATGACTGAGATTTTAGATAAGATTACTTCCGAGTTTGGTAGCCGATTAGGTTGATTATAGTGGATTGTAATCAAAGAACAACATATACAATCATGTTACCCCATTAGTTTGGATTGGTAAAACTGAAACATTTCCTCTACTCGCCGGGCAGAGTTCAATTAGTACTTCCAGTGTTCCTTTGAAGTTTCGCAATTCAGTTGAAATCCAATCTTGTTTTTCCGGATTCATTCCAATTTCGCTTGAAGGAATTATCATATTAATCAGTTTATTCAATGTTTGAAGAGTTGTAGGTATATCCCAATAAGCTTCAGTAGCACCTCGATATCTATTGATAATCGGCCTTGAAGTTTTTTCAAATACACCGATTTCGTCAGAGGGATTATTCCTTTTGTATAATAGGGTTGTAGAATGAATGTCATTGATGTTTCCAGGAAGAACTATTTTAAGGCTGAATGGTATGTCATCTTCCAATCTTTTCTTTGCCAGTTTTTGTACGAAGTTCTCAAAATACCCTAGCGCTAACGCCGCTGATGCTACTGGACGCAAGTTGTAAGTTTGCTGCGACAAAATGATTGCTTCCTTAATTTGTTGTACTGCTGCTTCAAGACTACCTTCAATGTCGCTTTCAAAATATGGAACTGTAATCCCATTATAATCTGTTGGGAGTTTACTATGCTTTTCAACTAAAAGAAACGCTCTGGTAAAACCTAAACTTCCCAGAAACATACCCATTTCAAACATTACATTATCCCGTGGAGTATGAGTTTCTTTACCCCTACTTTTTGTTATGTCATCTTTTGTAGCTACTAAAATCCCGTAATCATATTTTCGGGAAGCTTTCATTAATGAATCAAGAGCACTGGCATTCAGGTCGAAAACAGCCCCTCCATCCCATAAATCACATTCAAGCCAATCATTCAATTCCGATTCAATTTCTTGTTTAAGTTTTAATGCAATGACCTTCCCCTCAGAGGAAGATCCAATAAATAATTTACGTTTCATTTTATGAATAGATTAGGTTCCCTTTTTCAAAATAAGTTAAATAGATTTCCTTTTGTACATCCTCGATTAATTGATCCAAATCAGCTTTAATCAATTTCATATCCGGAACAATGTCTTCTGTTAGCGGGCTTTCTGTTCCGTTGGGACTTTCAACACTTGAACGGTAATAAGGATTGTTAATCAATTTATCGAGTTGATTACTGAGAGCCTTCGCAATAGTAATATCCTTACCCGGATAATGATAAATTACAGAATTATCAATTGAGTGAACAATTGTCGTAATTTGAAAACTGGTTAGTCCGATTTTTTCTATTGAATCCGCTTTAAGTGTTTTTAATAGCCGAATTCCCATTCTTGAGCCATCGTTTGTCGCGTCTCCTTTGAAGTTTACCTCTCGCATGTGGGCAAAGGGATAATCAAGTTCTTTTTGATCTTTCGTAAAATCGAATAAGTATAAACCCTTATAATAATCATTTTTAGTTTCATGATATTCCTTAGAATAATACCAAAAACAGAAAACAAGATCAACCTTTCTTTTTAGGGATTTGTTAAATATCGTAATCCCTTTTTTACCGGATTTATCAACCTCATCATAAATCATTTCCATTATCTTCTCAGACTGTCTTCTGAGCTCTTTAATATCGGAATTTGGATCTGACTCATTGTATGGATATTGATTTGGAACCCCAGGACCAGGAAAATGGTATCGACCTATTATTGTGAGGAGATCAATATCACTATGAATAATGATATTGGTTGATGTCATTACTGATCCCTGCATCCAGTAATCTCTTTGGAAATGCAGGTTCAATTTTCCCTCTAAATGACTTTGGACCTTCTTAGCTGCATCTATAGTTTTATCGTTGTACTCTTTATCGATTTTTGTCATTGATTCCATCAAGTATTTGATATTTTTTGGAATCTCAGAAAGGTTAAAAGATTTAGTAAGCCTGGATTCATTGATTTCATTATCAAACCTTCTATTTCTAAGATTTTGTAATCTCTGTTCGTAATTTAATGCCATAAGCGTGCTTAATTAGGAGTTGAACGACGATGAGGTTTAACCGGAACGGTCTTCGGCCCGGGTTTCGGTGCATCCGGATTTTTACGTGGAACAGGTGAAGGAGTTGACCTTCTGTGAGGTTTTACCGGAACTGTTTTTTCTGACATTTTCTTTGGTTTTAATTGTTTATAATAAATTCCGCTCATCATGAACCCGTCAATTTGACATACAAATATTCCCATCAATCTTACGAGAGACGAAAGTGTTTTTCCCAACCCGCCATTTCTCTTTCCCAAAGCGGTAATTTGATTGCCCTCAATCCACCATCAGCAACTTACACGGCGACGGATCAATGGCCACCAGCATTGATCGTGACAAGCTCGGTGTAGACACAATTGCCTGGCCCGGAGCTAAATTCGGAAGCCTGCTCCAGAGGTTGTTGTCGACACCACCAATGGAACGTTTCAGGCGGCTGACCACATTGGAATCACTGATTTTATGCAGGATGTAACTGTTGATGAGGCCAAGGACTTCGTCGGGTAAATGCTGCGGAAGCTGTGTTACGAAGATCAAACCGAGCCAGCGTTTTCTTCCGCGACGTGCAATACGGGCTACCTGCTGGAAGAGGTTCGACATTTTCGAAATTTTGTCGCTGGACAGGAATTCGTGCGCTTCTTCGATGATGATCGAAACAGGCGTAGGCGATTTTTCCTGGCTCATCGCCAGTTCATAAGACACTTCCTGCGCTTCCTGCACACCTCTGAGCAGATCGGTGATGACAATATTGTTGATGATCGTAGAGTCTGAATCACTGAGATCGATAATGGTTAAATTACCAGGCTGTATGAGTTCAACGTAAGGAATAGTTTTCGAATCCCGATTGTCAAAGAGATTTGTACGTGACAACTGCCACAATTTCGAAAGCAAAGCATTCCAACTTGATTCACTGCTGGTTTCGACTGTAATTATCCGGGGTCTTACTTTATTATTCAGATGTTCTTTTAGGATCCCATTGTAAGGAGCCAGTTCCTTTTTACCTACCATGTTACGAATCATGGTCACCACATCAATGAATAGTGATAAGGTGAGCTTTGGCCATCCGGTTTCAAATTCATCCAGTTCAATAGCTTCGCGCTCTTCTTCCTGGTTTGGGTAGATCCCAACGTCTCTAAGAATGAGTTTTGCTGCATCGTATGCTTTAAAAAATCGGCCAACCTGGGCTTCATTTAACCCCAAAATATCGGCGACAGCATAAGGTGATAAGGAGGAAAAGCTGAGCGTAAACGGAAGGATGTTGGTCCCTTTTGTAGCACGGGTATCCTTCCCATGAAGGTGCAGAACACGTACGTTTTTTATTCCGGCCGCTGCAATCCCCCTGTTTGCCAGCAATTTCTGCATGGTCGAATCGGCTGTAGGTTCACCTACATGCGTGTATTCACCTTCGGTATCAATAACGATGGTTGCAATTCCTTTTTGCTGAAACTGGCTCATCAAACCGGAGATCGTGGTGGATTTCCCTCCACCGGTGGTTCCCAGGATTCCGATGTGCCGTGGTAAAACCGCTTTGGTATCGGAAGGAATTTTGACTTCGATGTTTTCATGACCGATTGCCATTCCAAGTGTAATGCCCGGCGCGGGATTTACTTTCAGAACGTCTGCGGTTTCTTCGCGGCTTAACACAAATACCGGGCTGTTGGGTAAAGGCCTGAATCGCGGTGGCATGATTATTCCGTCCAGTAATTCGCCGATAAGCTCAATCTGCACTTTTCCGTGAAAATTAGGCATGAACAAAGCTCCATTGATGGCCGTGGTGACAATCATCGGAGAATCTCCACGAATGCCATCCGGTTCATGAAACGGCCCTGCGATTACTATTCCGCGATAGATTCTGCCATCACCTTCGTTTTCGGTTGTACGGCTTCTGATCTCGACAATCGAATGGGCTCCGATTTCCCGGATATGGTTTTTCGGGATCAACACGGTAATCAGGTTGTCTTCACTGTTCGGAAGATCAAACATCGTCATTCCGATTGCTCCGACACAATTCGCATCATTTTGCCATTCACCACCATTAGAGATGATTTCGTTCGTAATGACCGTGAAAAGGTCCGTTTGCTCGCTGTTATTATTCGTTTCCATAATTACGCCTTTATTTTTGTCAATACATCTGCCCGGATATAAGCCTGGTCAATCGATGTCATGAAATCATTTTTCCCAAACGCATTTTTGCATAAATTTTCTGCCAGGTCCAATAACATCGGAATTCCGGAATGCATCTGAAGTGCGCTGTCGGCCATGGCAATCAATGCGGCCGTTTGAATGTGATCGACATGACAATAAAACACTTGTGGTGGTGAAAATTTGGATACTTTATACACTCCCACAGCGATCTGAGCTCCGGCTATTCGGGCAAATTCTTCGTAGTCATTCTTAATTTCCGAACGCGTATTCCCCGATTGGACCATCTGTACCATTTTATCCTCCATCGTGTCCACAATAAGGTATTCAAAAGGATTGAGCGCATTGCCAAATGCCCACAGTTCGGGATGCATGGTACTTTCCTGAACATAGACAAAGCGTTTATGATTGACAATCATCCGATGCATCAGGTCAATGGATTTGTCTTTCACCTCTTCGCGGCTGGCCCAAAAACCCATCATCAGTTCATACGGTGCAGGAAATCCGTAACCCAATAACCACTTTGAGTCTGTTTTTTCAAGCAGGATTGCCCGTTCAGCATACGCTTTGATACTGCGCATAGCTAAACTATTGAGTTTCGTTTTGTCGTCGCTTCGCCGGCGTTCAATTAACTCCTTCGCTTCGTCAAGGATGCTGCTTCGGTCAAATTTCAGGTCACGGCGAAACAATTGGTGGGAATAACTGCCGTGTTGTCCCTGGTAATTCACCAGGCAGATTCCCATTTGCGTAATAGAAATGGGGAGTGAATCGTACATGACGCTCACACTCCCACATGCCGTAACAGCTCCGTTGAAGAGAAAACCTTTGTGGATTTTCTCTATTAATTCAGGAGTGGTGTCGCTGTGCAATCCGGCATACGGAACCAAAGCGTTCTCCTTAATTTTTGGAAACACCTCTTTTCGAATTACCTGATTCGATTCAAGCTCATTACGTTTTGCCGTAAAGAGTTCCTTTTCAATCTGGGAATACAGTTTTGAAAGATCCCTGTCGATCTTCCAGGTTTCGATATTGATTGCATCAATGTAATCTTCACCGTACAATTTTTTGAAATCCTCAAAGGAAATCCGGCCATATTGTTTATAGGAATCTTCCGTTCCCGGGGTGTTATTTTCCATAACTGCGTAGTGTTTCTTATTTTATTCCGGAAAAAATGCCGGAGTTCGACACTAAAGTCCAAGTTTGTCTAAAAATGATGGACCGTTGGTGATCGAATAGGCCAGTTCTACTGCATACTGATGCGCGACTTTGGCCGGAATCTGATAGTTTTTCATTAATATTTCCTCGCATTTTCGGGTAAATTGATTGTAATTGAGCCGCCTTGCCGTTGCAATGGTGCCTTTGATCACAACGGATCGCGGGGCCAGTAATTCCAATGCCAGGTAATCTGCTTCGTTTTCCGAAGTGTAGTTCATCCAATTCAGGAAAGAACCGTCACCGCTTTTTTCAATCAAATGTGTGTAAGGCTGGATACTGATTCCTTTAATCAATGCTTTTACCTGCTGAAAACGCGTCGCTTCCGCTTTTCCATTCAGTACATCCTCGATTTCAGTTCCTATTGCCAACATGGCTTGTTCCCGCGGCATTTGATAATCCAGCAAAAAATGACTCACCTCATGCGCAATCGTAAATCGCTGCTGAATAGTGCCGTCATCGGCATTTACGAAGATGAAACCAAATCCTTCACGGATCATAATAACGCCATGTAATTCCCGGTCATTTACTTCAATCTCAATATCATTTACTCCCAGATTTTTTAACCAACATTCTATCACTTTCCAACTCAGTTGTTGAAGATGTACAACGTTGACCGGAAGCACATCATCAACAGCACTTGAAATATCGAGACCGTTTCGGTGTACCGGATCTGCTTTTGACCAAAACTCGCGCGCGATTCGCTCAATTTGCGATTTGCTGAATCTCATTTCTTATCGTCCTTACCTTCTTCTTTGTCTCTTGCGGCCATAAGAATGGTTCCCGTACCGGTGGTGAATTTCAGTACTGTATTTACGTGTTTGATCATCTTTGTCAATTTGCTCGTATCAATATTGACATATTCACTAATGACTTTTATACGTGACATAAAATCCGGTTCGCTAATGTCAGGAGCCTTGCACAGTGCCAGTTCGTAATAACTGCTAAGCGAGCAATCAAGAACGTTGAGTAAGTCTGATTCAGTGATTTTTTCGAATTCACAGTACTTTTTTAGAGTATAAGCCATGAACTCATGGTTATCCTCCATGCGTGTAGTCGCATGTTTCAAAAAATTCAATTTTGTATTCATTGTATTAAGCTTTTAATCCCGTTTTTTGCATCGTTCCTTTCCAACACTTTCTTAATGCGGTCTTTGTGTTTTTTGACTTCATCACGTTGCTCAGACTTCGTTAAACCTTCGATTTCCAGCACTTCGCTAAAAGGTTCTGTTTCCCGTTCGCTCGCGAGAACCATATAAGCAAGAATAACATCTCTCTCATTTGGGAATAAACTTTCAAGTAAGTTCTGGATAGCTGTCATTGTCTCTTCGATTTGAATAGTGTCGTCTGTGGAACCACGCGGTTTTATAATAGTATTCCAGAAATTTTCCTGGAGTTCGACATCTTCGGGTAAATCTTTTCGATTGAGGTGTTTTTGTTCTTTGAGAAGAATATTCTGGAGGTCCCTGTCCGCAGCTACAAGCAGAAAAGAAAACAGTTTATACTTCTCGGGGTTAAACGTACCGGGGTTGTTGTAGTATCCCAAAAGAGCTTCATTAACAGCTTCAAGCAAGAGCATTTCGTCTCTCCTTGCAGCAGTTTGGTACTTGTATTTCAGAATTTGAACAATCTTAGGCCCATACAACTTATCGAGTTTTGACAGGGCAATGTCCTTTTTATCCTGCACCGCCATATGCAGTTCCAGTTCTATAAGAGAAGCTTTCATGGTGCAGGCGTGGTATTAAGGGAACAATGATTTTGGCAGAAAATCAGTATTGAACTCTGGCTCATTAAGACAGCTAATGTCTTCAGAGGAATTACTCCGACACCATCCAGCACCGGAGAGTTGTGTGCTATCGTATTCATTTTAATGTATTTGGAGACAAGGTTGAGTTGGATCTGCCACCTACTCAACTTTGTTTTCCGAATAGCCTGTTTAGCTTTCCCAAATCACTGATCCCGGCATTCGAAAATTGAGCAGCTTTCGAAATAAACCGGTTGAAATAAATCGAATAAATGGGTCTTGGCATCGACCGAATTCAGGGACGACAGACCAAATCGGAAAAACAAACACCCGCATTCACCTATAAATTATTTTTTAAAAAATCGCTCCCAAATCCTTTATACATAAGGGATCTCACTGATCTAACTTCCTGTCACACACTTTTTCTTTTGACCAGTTGTCGAATTATGGTACTCACCTAAGGAATGTATAGTTGTGGATGAGATATATGCGCATCGGGTGCTAGCCCTGAATTGATTCCACTACTTGTTTGCAAGGCCCTATCTGATCGGGAGAACAGGGCAGGCAATGCAAACAGACTTTCTCCCAACAAAGTCAAAGCCAAAGCACTCGCATGCTATGCGAGGATACATATGGCGAGTATTCAATTCTAAAATTATTACGATAATGAAAAGAGGAATTATTTCCACCTTGGCAATTCTTATTGCCTTGGGAGCAACTACTATGTCTTGTGAAAAAGAACAACTGAACCCCAGTGATGAACATTGCCAAACCAGAGATGGCGGAGACGACGACGAAGACCCGGTGATTCGGGGGAAAGTGAAAAAGAGCAATTTCGTTCCGGTAGATAGTGCCCATGTTGAAACGATGGTTTATGGAACCAATGTTCAATTCGCGTCGACCTATACAAATGAGTTGGGCGAATACGAGCAAAAAGTAGATTCGGGGATTTATTACCTGAAAGTGACAAATCCGAACTCCGGGATTCCTGTTTACACAGACACTATGCATGTGAATAGCGACAGGGAAATGGACGTCATCGCAGACTAATAAACAACAGTTATGAGACCCGGGCAGGAAATTGTCCGGGTTTTTATATGTCGATATGAACCGTTGCTACACAGCCGTTGTTATTGCTGTAACGAATCGTGCCATTCATTTTATGCAACAGTTTCACGATCAATCCCTGGCCTTTAACCGATTGGGCCTGCATCTGTTGTTCGGTAATTCCGGGGCCGTTATCCTTTACGATCAATTCCAGTCCATTTTCAGATCGTTTTATGGAAACGCCTAATTCCGGTGTTCCGGATTGCAGCAAACCATGTTCAATAGCATTGCAAATCAATTCGTTCAGCGCAATGGCCAGGCGCATGGCGATATCATAATCTAAATAGATGGCATCGATTTCGCACAGCAGTTTCAGCTTATTTCTCCCGGGAAACAGGTTTAGAACAACCGTATCGATTACATGCGTAAGATAGGTGTCGAGCCGGATTTCCTTGTTTTGATGTGTCGAATCGTCGAGCAGGTACTTTTGCACCAATGACATGGCCTCGAGGCGGCGAATGTTTTCTTCCAGCACCTTCGTAGCTTCCGGGTGCGTCACCTGCAATTTATCTGATTTCAGGATTCCGCCCAACAACCCGAAATAATTCTTGGTGCGATGGCTCAGTTCCTGGTGCAGATGGGTGATCTCGTCCCGTTGTTCTTCCAGCTCACGGTTTTGCACTTCGATGTATTTCTTTCGCCTGCGGATCTGGTAAAACATCGCGGAAACAAGGCATGCCAATAGCGAGAGACCGATAATCCAACCGATCAGCCGCTGGTTTCGGAGTGTTTGATTCTCAATCCGGATTCCGTCCAGTTTCGCCTGTTTACGCCTCAAATCAATCTCGCGTTCCTTACGCTCTACGTCGTATTCAATCTCCAACCGGGCCATTTCCTTACGGTTTGCATCGTTCACACCTTTTTCACGTGTTTCAACCAATTCCTGGTATTTCTCCAGCAACGGATCATTTCCCTTCGACGTTTTCAGTACGTTGATTTCACCCAGTAGGGCATCAGCAAGCAATAAATGGTCACTTGATGAACGCGCCATTTCCTGTGCCTGCCTGAATAATTCCAACGCTTTGGAGCGGTCGCCGGTTGATGCATAATACGTTCCAAGATAATAGATACTGGATGCGGCTTTGGCAGAATTACCCATTTCCGCGCGCATTTCATAAGCACTATTCAAATAAATCAAGGCTTTCTCCGGTTGCAGTTTTGCCACATACAAACGGCCAAGCGCGGATAAGGTGTTGACTGTATTGGATTGATTACTCAGCACTTTCTTGCGTTTCAGGGCCTCCAATAAATACTTCCCGGCCTGATCATAACGCTTCCATTCCAGGTAAACTGTTCCGATATTGTGGTAAGAATCTGCCGTTCCTTTGTCGTACCCGATGGATTTGCGGATATGTAATGCCCGCCAGTGATATTCGAGCGCCTTCTCATAATTCCCTGTTTCGCGCTGAATATTTCCGATGGCATTCCAGGCTGCAGAGAGTTCTTTCCGATTTCCATACTTCTCCGAAAGCCTTGCAGCCTTTGTGATCACAGATGTTGCCTGTTTAAACGCGCCAATCTCTTTGTATGCCAATCCCAGGTTTAACAACGCCCCTGCTACCAGGCTATCATTGTTCAGCTTTCTGTACGCATCCAATGAACGTTCGTACGCATGAAGTCCTTTTTTATAGTCTCCGGTTTGGTAATACGCTACTCCAAGATTATTGAAAAAATCGGCTTTGGGTTCCAGATCAAGATCTTCGGGCACTACTTTTAATGCCTGTTCCAAGGTTTGTTTTGCAGCAGCGGATTTCCCATCGGCCAATTCCTGGTAACCTTTATCCGTAAGCGTATTGAAATTGGTTTGAGTGAATGCCTGGAAACAACACAAAAGATGCAGCAAGAATAGTGCGGACAGTTTCATAAACCCGATTTTGTTTACCTTCGGTCAAAAGTACCAAACTTTCGGGCATGAAGATTCTTATTGTAGAAGACGATCCACTAGTCGCTGATGATTTAAAAGATAAATTGGAACAACTCCAATACCGTATTACCGGTGTCGCGGAAAGTTATGACCTCGCCCTGGAATCGATCCGGAGCAATAAGCCTGACCTGGTGTTGCTCGACATCGAACTAAAAGGCGAACTGACCGGAATAGACCTGTCGGAAGAGTTAAACAAACACGCGATCCAATTCATTTACCTCTCCAGCATCCAGGACCTGAATACTTACCACAAAGCAAAAGACACGGGCCCGCTGAAGAATCTTGCAAAACCGATCGATCTCGTGAACCTTCGCAATGCGTTGCTGGACATTGAAACACAGATGGCGACTCCAAAACAAGAGTTGATTCACTTTTTTACCGATAAAGACCGGGTCCGGAAACGCATTGAACCCGACCAGATTGTTTACCTCGAAGGCGCGCGCAGCTATTGCGATGTTTATTTCCAGGACAATACCCGGTCTACACTGTCTACCAACATGGGAAATGTTGTAAAAAAACTAAACCACCCCGACCTGATCCAGATCAGCCGGTTCCATTACATCAACCGGAAACACATCAAACAGATCCGCGGAAATGAGGTTCAACTGACTGTCGGCCCGTTTCTCCGAATCACGGATTCGTTTAAGGAAGGGTTTAACGGGATGGTGAATTTGATTTGATTCTGCTTCGGAAAGTCGTTTCTGGGTTTCGGAAAGTGAAATTGGGGATTGGGAAGACTCATTTGGTTGCGCAATGCTTTTATCAGATGTTTGATTCCAAAAACATCTTATGCCAGACTTTTACGTAAATACGGATGCTCAGTCGACCGGCGAGCACGAAGTTCACAAGAACGGTTGCAGTCATGGGCCTACCGCCGCCAAACAAAAATCACTTGGGTGGCATTCATCCTGTAATTCGGCAGTAACAGAGGCCAAAAAGCACTATAAGAAAGTGGATGGTTGTTATTACTGTGCAAATGCTTGTCATGATAGGTGAAATCATCGTCAATGGCATGTCTAGTGATTTGACTATGTGCAGATGCCGGTAATCACTCCATTCTACACTCCGTATACCCCATTGCTTTCGCTTCCGAAAGTGACACTTCCCTGCGTTCATGGGTGCAATGATTAAACCCGGAGCAATCTTCATCGTAATGATATCGTTCGGCTCCGGAACTGATACACACATGCACTTTATTTCCTTTGGAGGAACAGCCGACCAACAAGAAGATGATAACAACAAATGCTACAAGTGTTTTCATATTCATCGTTTTAACCCGCCAATCATTACTGCAACGGCACCAAACCTACATTCCGGCTTACCCAATCCAACAAAAGTGGTCGGAGAATTATGCCGCTAATGATTGCACCGAAAAAGACCATAATCATTCCTGCAATAAGTGCCGGTGCCCAGTTATCTTCACTGATTTCTTTGTAAAGTCCTTTACCTGATTTAAACGTAGCTTTGAATACCATCTGAGAGAGTACAACCGACACTAGGTAGGTGAATAAGAAACCGATTGCCTGAAATCCGTAAAACGTCCAAAAACCTTTTGATTTTGCGCCGAAAGGAGACAAATCTTCCATATACACGAGTCCTTGCGGATCAATCCCCTGCAATACAATCAGCAATAAACCCAATAGTTGCATCGTGACAAAAAGCGCATACGCCTTGTTGCTACTTTCCAGAAAATAAGCCTTTTGCAATTGCCGTCTCCAAAAAGTCAAAACGGTATAAATCAATCCGGCAGTAATCATCAATTCTGCGATAAACAATGTCATTTTTTCCATATTCATTCATTTAATTCAACATCCCAATAACGTATATTCCCGTTTTCAGCGGGTAGCTTCCCCAGTGAAAATCCTTTAGCGGTCGTTTCCCAGAAATAGTACCGTTTTGCATGATCCGTTTTATAACTCCCAACAATTCCCGGAAGATTGAGCCCCAGCATTGAATGGGTATAATAATCACTGTTAATGATTACTACATCGTAGCCAAAATGCTTTAAGATGGTATACAGCACTAAAGTGCGCGTGTCACAATCACCTTTCATGTCTGAAAGAAATTGCAAGGGTGTCCGTAAACCGTAAGGTGCATTCCCAAGACATGGAACACCGGCTCGTAGCAATTCTACGACAGACGGCTCAGCCTTTCGCTCATTGCAGCTTCCATCTATTATCAATACGTAATCAATGGATTGTACCATCGTAACGGCCACTTCTGCAAATTGGTAAGCGGTCAGGTTGTTTGATGTTCTGATACTGTCTAACATGCCATAAAGGCTACTAATCCTCGACTTATCGTAAGCCGATATGAAACTGTAAATATCCCGGTAATCCGTCCACCAATTGCCGGTGTAATCTTCCAACCGATTCCCACTAGACAGCACATCGTCTTTCAACAGGGTATAAGTTCCACGGTAAGTTGTTCCCGACAAATCCTTCCAACGCATCCTGACAACGATTCTTTTTCGCAAAGAATCAGCTTGTTCTCCGTCAGTAGCTTCATCCTGATCTTCAGGAGGATCTACGTTTTGTATAGTAACGGTATCCCGGGTTTGATCGACCACTAGTTCTTCATCTTCAGTATGGTCTGAACCTTCGGGAAGATGAATCAAACCATTGATCAGGAATACAAAAAAAGCAATGATAAATGTTAACCGAAAAAGAGTACCTATAAAACCCGTAACTCGCGGAAATCTATGTAAAAACTGAATAATCGAGCTGATAAAAGCAATGATCAGCACAACTGCCAACCAGATAACAAATGGCAAGGCAACCCCCGATGACACAAAGAAAACAAGTTGTAACAACAAGAAACCTACAATAATCAAGGTTAAAATGGATCCCAAACATCCCCATGCAGAAACTCCCCCCGCTCCGCCAGAACCACCATCCGGTATATTTCTACCATTTCTCAAGTTACTACCTTTCGATTCCTTCTCTTCAATAATTACTTCCGGTTTCGTCTCTTCGTCCTTGGTAGTCGGCGTTTCTACCTCATCGAGAGAAGTAATGCTTTTTGTAACGAGAATGGTTTCTTTCCGCGTCAATCGAAAAACAACAGGTACTGCTTTAAAATAGCCATGTATTTCACTTCCTTCTACCTGTTCGTGGGTAACAGGTATGTTTTCCGTGATGATCAATACTTCGGGCTTCAGGTCATACAGTTGCTTATTATATTTTCCCTGAATCATTCCATGGGTGGTGTCTAACCGAAGTACTTCAGGATTAGACAGGAATTTGCGTTCACTGATTTGACGGATCGTGCTGATCTTAATCTCATAGTACGTTTCAAGTCTAAAATGATTGTTTCCTTTTTCATCAGACATGGGACGATGTAATTCTCCCCTGTACTTGATGAAGGCCATACCTGTATAATACAGCTTTCGGTAAACGATCTTTTCTTCCTGTTCCTCCACTATTTCCAGTTCCTTAGGTTGACAAAATCTTCTGTTGATTGATAGGCAATTTCTTCCGAAATGCGTTGTGTATTGAACGGCTCGTCGCTGTACTTGCGTTCGTGTTCGGTGTACTTTGGTCTTGATACATCTTTTATTGGCACGTACTTTTCGTAAGCCAATTTGTGCAATCGTGTTAGCTGCTCCTTAAAGTGCTCATGATTTGTCAGGACCATTCGTATTTCTGCATTTTTTTTAATTGAGAAGTATTCCTTTCGTTTTTTTAGCTGGAATTTGAGAATAATCGGTAACAGAAAAAGTAGCACAATTAAAGCCGTAAGCACCCATACCCACGGATGATGCAGGTTGAGTTGGATCATGTGTTCAACAAACAACGTTCCACCCACAGAACCAAGTCGTTGTTCCATTTCATGTAACACATCGGCATCAGCCAATGATCCGAACAACAATGTTTCCAAACATTTTGCTGTAAAAAACGCAAAGAGTGTGACGGAGAAATAGCGAATTACATGGGTCAAAATCTTGGTCTTTAGCTCATCCTGATCACGCAATGTATAGGGCTCCAGACTCAACATATTCAAGCGATAAATGCTCCCGATCAGGAAGGTCACTACCAGTGAGCAAGATGCTGCAATCCAAAACATCCCGAATACTTTCCAGAACAATCCACAAAAGGCAGCAAACATGAGGCCGATCACCAGTATGTACAATAATCCTATGGTCAGAAACCGATGCTGACTTTCACTACCTGATTTCTCCAAAATGGAACAATCGGCACCTGCCATTTTCCAAAAGAACTGCCGCATACGTTATTCTTCGTCAAAGTATTTCTCTGGATTTTTAGCAATATCATCCAGTTTTTGTTTCTTCCAGTTTTCAATCACCTTCCGATTGAGTTCTTCCTGGGCCAGCAGCATGTTTTTTCGCTCCCTGCGCATAATTTCTGCCGGATGATTGACGACCTTATGCTTTTCCAACCCGTTCTTGTCGGTATAAAAATCATATTCGATTTCGATGCCAATTTCTGCCTTGGCGAGCTCCTTAATGTTATCATCCATAAAATCATACGGACTTTTGATCAGCATCATTTTAAAGAAAATCGGTGTCAGCTCAATCACTACAAACAGCAAGGTGATGAATAACGAAATCCAGAAACCTGCTATCTGGTGTGCCAGTTGCAAGCGCAACAACAATCCATCCAATGAGTACTTTTTCTTATCATTAGTCAAATATTCTCCTTCTCTTTCAATTTCATATTTATCAATTTTTTTTTCAAGGACTTTAATCCGTTTTTCGGCAGCCACTTTCATGATTTTGTATTCTGCCTCCATTTTCTCAAGATTCTCTTTTTTATCCTGCCAGGCAGGACCTCTTCCTGGTGGATTGGGTGGTAATTGACCCGCAGCTTCCATCTCCAATTTCACCCTCTGTCCATTTAATTCTATACGTTGCACTTCAATTGCACCTTTCAATGAGTCACTTTCAAATTTGATTGGATTGACCTTATCATCAATTCCTTTATCCGTTTGATCATCAAGCTGTTTCTTGAATAATTGTTGTTTTGACGATATTTTAGCATCAATCTCCGACTTGAACATCCGGATCTCAATCGGTTTTGAAATCGTGAGTGCAATGATGATTCCCATAATAATCCGCGGAATCGCACTTTTGATTTCCTGTTTCGTAATCGCTTCCGTACCATCGCCTTTTCCGGTGGAAGTCACAATAAAACGGTCGATGTTGAAAATGATCAATCCCCAGATAAGGCCAAACACCACCGACATAAACAGTGTGGGAAGATGGATCATATCCTCTACCCGCTTCGTCGATTTCAATCCGGTGGTTGTAAGCATTCCATCCAGGGCGTCTCCTTTGGGTTCAAAAATGGTGTAGATGGCATAACCACCCGCCAAACCGGCTAAAACACCAGTTGCCACCACAATTCCACCGAGGCAGAAGTATTTAATCTGATCGGAATATGTACTTCGTTCCAACAGGTAGCGATCTGCTCCGGCAGCTTTCCAAAACTGGCGCATGAGCCATGTTGATTCCGGACTTTTGTAATAGTTGTTATTCATGTTCTTTCTGGTTATTGGCTAAAAAATTCAATAAGTCTTCTTCGAGCGATTGGTTAAGTGAAAAGGCTGTTCTCTTCAATGCTGGAAGTTTCAATTTTATGGAAGGAATGGCTGTTTTTTGAATCGTTGGTTCTTTCAACCGAACAGTCATCGCTGGTACTCTTCTATTCGGTTCTTTTACCAGCAATTGTTTGTTGAAAGGAATAGGAGCAATCGATGGCTGATTATTTTCAATCACAAAAGAGCAACGTTTTCTATTGCCAATTCCTTTCGCACAAATGGTCAGTTTGCTTTTACCTTTGTCTACCGGCCAATGGATCTTAATCGGATGCCGGTCATTCAAAACCGGAATCGGCAGGCCGTTTATCATAATGAGGTATGAATTATTTGTAGAAATTGACAAGGAAATTGTAGAACCACCTCTCTTAACCGAATTGTCCTCCCCATGATTTTTCACATTGAGGGTAACAACGCGGTCTTTCCGAAAAATCAATTGAAGCAATCGTTTATTCAATGAATAGAAATGCTGGTAACAAAAGTGAAAGGCTGTCCTGATTTTTGTATACAGATGCTTAATCGCCATAGTTTCAACTGAATAGTTTAGTTGGGGGTTCAAACGTATCGAATTAAAAAGACAAAAACAAGACGGTAAATACGGTATTTTAGAAAATTAGTTCATTCTAACACAAAGTAACCATTAATTACATTCCATTTATTCGCTTATTCGCTGAAAACGGTGAGTTTGGTTTGATAGGATTCAGTGATGGTGATACATTCCGGGAGGCGAATTGAACGGTTTCCGTAAGCGGATGTCTGGAGAATAATAACCAACCAAAAACTCCCTTCTACAAATTAAGCAAAAGGGAGTCTCTACGAAGTGATCATGGAACTGCTACACCACCGGCCCATCACCATCACCGGTCCTATTCTTCTTCCCGTACAAATCAACAATCTCACGCGCCAGCTCGTAACTCAGCGCAAATTCATGGTGATCGGTTTTGAGGACTTCGACCAATTGATCGATGCTCATTTTGAGAATGATATCGATTTCGCGGATGGTTTCTTTGATGAGCTCTAACGAGTCAGTAGTATATCATCTATCTCATCCATAGCACCTTTTCCTTTCGTGATCATCTTCCTGACGTCAGGAAAATGATACGTTATTTCTTCACCCGCATTTTTACAGGCATCTTTTGCTTTTTGGATAACCTTTTCGAAGTTTTCCCATTTGCTATACCCCAGCAAAGCCTGTAATTCGCGCGCACTCCAGCACTCGACACCTTGCAACTCAGCGGCTGCGGCTTCAAATTGTTCAAATAGTTGTTTGATTTCTTCCGATTTCATCATTCAGTGATTCATTTATAGAGCTAAATCTCCTACTTGAAAATACCATTTTTTCGGTTTCTTACCAACACATAAACGAATTTAACACCGGTAAAATGCAGAATTAAGAATGACGGGATAACCCAAAAAAACAAAACCTCCAACGTCCGAAGACATTAGAGGTTTGCTTTTCCTATGAAAGGTGGAAGCCAATTCATAAGGTTTTGAATATCTGATCTCCGATGACCATCGGAAGAAAAATCAAGGTTACGCAGTAAAGATACGCGAAAATTGGTTAGGATGCTCGCACTGTCGAAGGTAAATCCTTTATCGGCATTACGTCCATCGCGTTAGAAAACAAACGGAATGGAACGAAGTCAAACCCCTGTGTGAGCTCAACCATCGGATTCTTTGCAAAAGAATTCGCTAATGGTGTTTGCGAGTTGGGGTGCCGACAGTGGAATGAAGTGTAGTTTTCAAGCGATGGATGTACAGCCTTGATTTTTTGTTTCTTTTTCATCAAGGAAAAAGAAAGGTAATACCATTATTTTCTAAACCCCACCATACTCGTTCGATACTTCGAACTACTCTGCGGCTGCAAGCCAAATAGGCTTTTCAACTCCACCTCTAACTGCGACAGCAGCAGCGTTCCCGTGGCCGGAAGAAAGTATTTGTTCTCTGTTTCGTATTCGAAAATAGCAACAAAAGGTGTCTTACTTTCGAAAAGCGGGTAAAAGACCGCCGAGTCGAGCGAGGATTCGAGCAGCCAGTTGTAGTCAGGGTGTTCGAGGAAGAATTTCGGACGAAGCGATTCAGGAATTACATTTACCGGAACGGATTTCTCTCCTGCTTTAGCGTTTTTAGGATCGATGTAAATATGACTGCGGAGGCGTTTTTCCACACCACAAATCACTGGTTTCAGCGATTGAACGCCTTTTAAGTCCAATCCTTCCAGTTGCAGGTGTAGCAATCGCTGAAAAGGTGTCACCACACCGCCTGCTTTGAAACGGATCCATTCCTGTAGAAGCGCAGAGGCTTCCACGATTTCCTGAGAATTAAAATCAACCGGGCCTTGTGCAAGCGCATCGAAATAGACGTCGAGCACCTCAGTGAGCGGCTTCCATCCACCGGCAGTCTTTACCTGGTAGAAATCGAGTTCGGGTTCTTCCACTTCCATGCGCACTGCTGTGTCGGAAGCCATTTCGCTTTTCAGCTGCAGGCCATAAGTTACCAATGTGTCGTTGAGGAACCGTTTGCGGAACCGCAGGGAAAGTCCGTGTTGGAACAGGAGCTCGTCGGGTGTGTCAAGGTAAATATCCATGTAGGTATATTCCGAATGATGGAAAGTCGAAAAGCCACCTGCCGTTCCTGAAGCTTTAATAAATGCCGAAAAAGCAACCGGATCGGGAACGCCGTATTTGCGCTGTTCTTCGGTTCCCTGGGCAATAACCGAAGCGAACGTGGTGAAACCAACCACCACCAGCGCGAAGAATCGTTTAATGTCCATAATTTCTGAATCGTCCGTGTTCGTCTAAAAAACTCTCGGGATTGGCTTCGGGTTCGTAATCTTGCAACAGCACCCCGTTCTCAATGATCATCACGCCGTTTTCCTCGTAATTGAGGTTTCGGTCGAAAGTTATCGGATGCGCATCATTAATGTTAAAAGCCGCAAGAATGGAAGCCCGTCGCGATGCGAGTTTGTGAAAGTACAGTTCTTCCAGCGGTTTCGGCCAGTGTGCTTTGTGTACCATGTCCCGAAGCGCAACGCTGTCGATCGCTGCAATTTTTCCGGCCATCCAATGCAGGTCGTCGTAAGTAGCTTCCGAATAACAATCCAGGATCGCATTTACAGGACTTGTAAGCTTCACACGCTTGTTTTTCACTACGACAGCTTCCCACGGAAAGGCATTCACCAAACCTGTTTTGAAATCAGGGGGAAACGTGTGCTGCACCACACCGAAACTCGTGCCGAGATCCGAAAACACAGCTGATGGGTGATATTGATAATTTCCCTCGTGAACAACTGTGAGCAGCGTATTCGCCTCGCGTGTATCCCAATTTCCGATGAACTGATGAGCGAGCAATGCACCGCGCAGTTCACGACGGTCTTCGTTACCGAGCGCTTCCGGCAGAAAAGAACCGATGCGTTTCACCCTGTCAGGACGCGCTTCCAACCCGCATTTTTTAAAGCGCACATACGGTTTCCCGATAAAAGGACGCAACCGCTCCAGCGAATCGGCCATATCGAGAGTAACAATTCCTTTTTCCGAAATAAACGGTGAAAGATCGATAGCGTACGTACTGAAAACCCGTTCCAGTAGCACGGAAGCATCCGGAATCTCCGAAGATTCGTTGAACACTAACGTGAGTTTATTTTCGCCGTAATAGTACGGATGATCAACGTCGTAACCCAAAGCGGCAAAAATGCGCGAACCGGCAACGTCGGTGTGCACTTCGTCGCCCCACTTCAGCGTCCAGTCGTTGTCTAAATCCAGGTCGAATGCATCTATTTTCGGTGCGGAACCGTCGGTGCTTAGCTTGTCGAACAGCACCACCATATTTTTCTTCGCTTTGATTTTCTTTCCTTTCGCTAACTTATCAAAACGGTCCTGGAGCGGAATGGAATCCACGGCATGCCAGAACAATGAATCGGTCGGATCATTAAGCCTCGCGGGCGCATCTGCCTCACGCGGACGTTTGTAACGAAATACGCGGCTGCTTTTATTGGAATCGATCCTCAGCCTGATTTTCTGCCAAATGTTCAAGGGTCCCGCCGCATTTTGGGCTGCTTTCTGTTTCAGCGATCCTTCAAAAAAAGTGAGCTGGTAGAGCAATTCCATGATCTCCGCGTCAGCATCCCGGTTATCAACCCAGGCCTGTTCCTGTTTTTCGTTGATGTGTTTGATGTGCCGGATAAACGCCTTTTTCCGCCGGGGAACCAGGTTACCGTCGACTTCTGTAATGTCATTGTTAGTAAGGAAATTACTCGTCGCTCTGACAGCTTCCAAGTTAATTTTTTTACCTGAAAGGTACTGCATCACCACTTCAGGATGTTCCTGTTGAAGTGTACTACTTTCCACCGAACCACAACAGAACGACTGAAGAAACAAACAGCAGGCAATGAGCGCGTTCATCAGCAGATCAACGTTTCCATTCTTTGCCGGAGATGATCACAATGGCAATCGCCAGGATTCCCGCCCACACGTAATAGACCGGATGCAGCGTTTCCACTCCTTTGAATTGCGTGAAAAATCCCCACATGAACATCGCGGCCGTATTGGTGAGAATGGCCATCCACATCAGCAGGTGCAGCATCGACTCGTAAGGCGTGCAGCGGTCCATGTGGTAATGCAGTTCGTCCAGGAACTCGTGTACCGTTCGGGTCACAAAAGAACCGAAGAACACGGGTAGCATCGCAACCGGCCACCAGTACATCAGCACCAGCGAAAGCACCATCACCAGCGAGGTAGCGAGAATGATCCGGTGAGTGGTCAGTTCCCGGTCGGTGATGTCGACGTGTACCAGCTTGGCATGCGTGGCTGCGTCGAGTCCCCAGAAAAGCGTGAACACCGTTGCCGAAGCCAATATGAGTGGCGCAAAAACTGCGGGATCAATGTGTTGGATAAAGTCCATTGGAATGTTGTATGAAAAGGATGATAAAGATAAGAAAGCAAGTGAGCAAATTCAAGGTATTGCTATACAACGGTGCTTTCGGGTTGTGCGCGAGTTTCAGAACGGTAAATGCTCTCCAGCCCACCACCACGATCATCAGCACCAGGAAATTGCTGTCAGGGAACAGGAACCAGCCGGCAGCCAACGATACCAGGTTGAAAAGATGAATGGCGAGGATACTTCCCTGGATTCCCAGCACTACCGGAAGCGTACGAACTCCGTCTTTCCGGTCGGTTTCCGTATCGGGAAGATCACGGATAATGCTTCCCGTCATCACCTGCACGGAAGTAAAGACAAACAGCGCGATCACCAATTCTCCGGCCAGCGCGTTCGCACCAATCAGGATCATGCTTCCCCAAAGTGTTCCGATCAGCAGGTTTTTCACCAGGAAAAGGTGTTTGAGACGGTAGTTTTTTGACCGGATGCGCACGTTAACCGAATACAGCAACCCGAGAAAACAGGTGGAATAAAGCAACACAATACGGAGGTCAGACAGCAGGAACAAAATGGCGGGTGTTGTAATAAAGAGAAACTGGATCAAACACAACACATGAATACGGCTGCTAAGCACACGACGCAGATTAAACCGAAAGTTTTCCGAATGATCGATGATATCGTTGAAGCGGTAAATCATGAAAACACCCGTGAATCCGCACCACTGAAGCAACAGGAATTGTTCCCAGCTCCAAACGGTATTCAACAATTGTCCCGCAAGCAGTAAAGAATTGGCTGCAACATAAAAGAGTCCGAGCGATTTATAAGTCGTCATTTCCTGCGTAGTATTGTCCGCAACAAGCGCTTGTTCTGCGCACATCGGCATTTTCGGAAGGTTTTGCATCTGTTGCATGTATCGTTTTCATTGATTCTGTTGGTCAAATGTAACAGATGCGAGCGGTGTGGCAGTTGCGGAAAACCGTACAGGTGAATTGGGAGGTGGGGGAAGTCGTACATTTCAGAATGAGAGAGAATGAGGACAAAAAATAATGGTTACGAAGTAAACTCCCCACACTCGAATCTCACACTCGCACTGAAAGAAAAGGTGCTGATTACCAAAGTGTGAGTTTGAGAGTGAGAGAAGAGGGTAAAAAAAATAGCTGTGAAGTTTTTTTTGTCCCAAAGCAGAATTCGTTCCTCATTCGCCATGGGACAACGAAGTGAAAAGCCCCAACGAAAATGAAAAAAGCCTCTGGAAATCTCCAAAGGCTTTTCTACTTCGTTGGTACTCGGAGCGGGACTTGAACCCGCACGCCCAAATGAGCACAGGATTTTAAGTCCGGCGTGTCTACCAATTCCACCATCCGAGCATTTCCCATTACTGGAATAAAAAAAGGATTCATCCGCCGTGGCTGACAAATCCTTTGGTATTCGAGCGGGAGACGAGATTCGAACTCGCGACCCCAACCTTGGCAAGGTTGTGCTCTACCAACTGAGCTACTCTCGCTTATTTTTTATTTCAATCCTCACTTATGTGAGCGCCGCAACACGTTTGTTACGGGGGACAAATGTAGAAAGTATTTTTTAAAATCAAAGACTTAAAAAGGAATTTTTATTGAAATATTTATAGTAGTAGTAAGACATCAAGGCAAGTTGTTGTTTATCAACACTCATTTGAGGCAGATCTCCACAATTATGCAATTCTTTTCCATCAGCCTAAGGCTGACAAAAAAAGTGGAACAAAGGGCTTTTTCCAGAACGAAGACGATCTCTTTACAGAAGTCCGCCCCGATGATGGAAGTGAGGCAATAGAAAATAATCGAATGGAAAACCGACGTTGTGAAAGCGCTTATCGTTTGGAAACCCTAAGGTTTCCGTCCTTTTTCAACGTCGGTCCATGAGAGGATTTTCGCCGAACGGCTTCATCGGGGCTTGATTTTTTGGTTCTACCTCGTGGTTTTAGCATTAGAAATGCTGCCTCTCGTCTTCACGAGCAGTGCTCGCTCTTGTATCAAGACAAAAGAACAAAGAATTGAATTATCCTCCGGTTAATTTCTTAATCTCATTCAACTTCATCAAAGCCTCTACCGGCGTGAGTGTATTGATGTCAATCGTCACCAGTTCATCGTGGATTTGCTCTAAAACAGGATCGTTGAGCTGGAAAAAGCTGAGTTGCATATTGTCGGTCGAAACTTCTGCAACACCGTTTTTCTTGCCTTTTTTGCTTTTGCTTTCCAATACAGCTTCGGCTGACGCGTGATTGAGTTCAAGTTGCTGTAGCATCAGTTCGGCGCGTTCCACCACTTGTTTGGGCATTCCGGCGAGTTTGGCTACGTGAATCCCAAAACTGTGTTCGCTGCCGCCGCGCACGAGTTTGCGTAGGAAGATGATCTTCTGCCCCACTTCTTTCACCGAAACGTTGAAGTTGTGGATGCGCGGAAACGCTTCTTCCATATCGTTGAGCTCGTGGTAATGTGTTGCAAAAAGCGTTTTCCCTTTCGCCGTCGGGTGTTCGTGCAGGTATTCGGCAATGGCCCAGGCGATGGAAATTCCGTCATACGTACTCGTTCCACGACCGATTTCATCCAACAGGATCAAACTGCGGTCGGAAAGGTTGTTGAGAATGCTCGAGGTTTCGTTCATTTCCACCATGAAGGTCGATTCGCCCGAAGAAATATTGTCAGACGCTCCTACACGCGTAAAAACCTTGTCGATGATCCCGATCTCAGCGGCGGTCGCGGGAACAAAACTTCCCATCTGTGCCAGCAACACAATCAAAGCGGTTTGACGCAACAAGGCACTTTTACCCGCCATGTTCGGACCGGTAATCATAATAATTTGCTGGGTTTCCTTGTCGAGGTACACATCATTGGGAACATACTGTTCTCCTGCTTTCAACTGTCCTTCAATCACCGGGTGACGGCCTTCGGTAATGCTCAGCGCAAAACCGTCGTTCACTACCGGACGGGAGTACTGATTCCGCGTGGCTACGTGAGCAAATCCGCACAAACAATCCAATTGCGCGATCAGGTGCGCGTTTTGCTGAATCGGCGTGACAAATTGCGCCAGCTGCTGGATCAACTCTCCATAAATCCGCGATTCGATCACCGCAATACGGTCTTCGGCACCCAGGATTTTGGTTTCGTATTCCTTCAGTTCGGGCGTAATGTAGCGCTCGGCATTCACCAGCGTTTGCTTGCGGATCCATTCTTCCGGAACCTTATCTTTATGTGTATTGCGCACTTCGAGGTAATACCCGAACACGTTGTTAAAAGCAATTTTCAGGCTTGGAATGCCCGTTCGTTCCGATTCACGGTTTTGGATCGTTTCCAGGAAATCTTTCCCCGTTCCGGAAATACCGCGCAGTTCATCGAGCTCCGCATTGATGCCGTTTGCTATCACGGGGCCTTTCCCCAATGCAATCGGCGCATCTTCCTGGATGGTTTTTTCTACCAGTTCGATGAATTGTTCGCACGATTCCAAGCGGTTGAAAAGCTGGTGCAGCAATCCTTTTTTATCGGAAACACTGGCGGTGAGGAATTTCAACGGATCGATGTGCTTTAAAATAGCGGCCAGCACACGCACTTCTTTCGGTGAGATCCGGCCAACGGCAACTTTCGATACCAAACGTTCCAAATCGCCGATCACACTGAGTTCCTGGTCAACCTCAAACAGCAATTGTGTGTTCGCTGTCAGTTCTTCCACAGCTCCCAAACGGTGATTGATCTGCTCGGTTTGTTTGAGCGGCATCACAATCCAGCGTTTCAGCAGGCGGTCGCCCATCGGAGTTTGCGTGGCGTTGATGACATCAAACAGGGTTTTACCGCCTTCATTCAAAGGAGCTACCAATTCGAGATTTCGAATCGTAAAACGGTCGAGCCACACGTATTTTTCTTCTTCGATGCGCTGAATCTGGGTAATGTGGCCCAAACGGTCGTGTTGCGTATCGTTGAGGTAATGCAGAATCGCCCCGGCAGCAATCACACCGTGTTTCAGGTCTTCTATCCCGAATCCTTTCAGGGAATTGGTCTGAAACTGGTTGGTGAGCCGTTCCTGCGCAAAATCGGGTGTAAAAACCCAATCCTCGAGGCGAAAGGTATAATAACGCTGTCCGAATGTTTCATCGAACAATTTGTGTTTGTTTTTCTGAAAAACGATTTCACTTGGCTCGAAGCCCTGGATGAGTTTCCCCACATAATCGAGCGAACCCTGGGCAGTAAAAAATTCCCCGGTGGTGATGTCCATAAATGCGACACCGTGAATGTTCTGATCGAAATGAATGGCTGCGAGGAAATTGTTTTTGTGGCCGTTGAGTACCTTATCGCTGAACGAAATGCCGGGTGTCACCAATTCAGTAACGCCGCGTTTCACGATCGTTTTGGTCATTTTCGGATCTTCGAGCTGATCGCAGATCGCTACACGGTGTCCGGCGCGTACCAGTTTGGGCAAATACGCATCAAGGGAATGATGTGGAAAACCTGCCAGTTCAGTTTCGGAAGCCGATCCCGCGCCACGCTTGGTGAGCACGATTCCCAGCACACGCGAAGCCAAAACGGCATCGGAACCAAATGTTTCGTAAAAATCGCCCACACGAAACAGCAACAGCGCCTGCGGATGCCGCGCTTTGATCTCGTTGTATTGTTTCATCAGGGGCGTTTCCGCACCGGTTTTTTCCTTTTTAGCCAAAATCCTTCATTCGAATGAGTTCCAAATGTAACACCTTCACGCGGGTCTCAAAAGACGGTTGAGAAGTTTAGTTTTCAACAGTGGTTAACAAGTGTACGGTTAGAAGAGCGTAGCAGCTCCGGTAAGCATCAGGATGAAAAACAACAGTGGGACCAGAATACCTAAAATAGCCCAGATATTGAACTTGTAATGGCTCGGATTGCGCAAATAACGCACCATTGAAATAATTCCCAACACAAAAGCGAGAATGAGTCCGGCCAACAACACTGCACTAAAAATCGTATACTGGCGAGGAGTCATTGTCATTTCACCCAACAGCATTATCAGGAAATCAACCACCAATATTTTTGAGGACAGCACACCCAATGGTTCAAACTTCCGTTCCTTTTTCGGTAAATCAGCGGGTTTGACATGTTCTTTTTTTTCAGAATCATCAACCGCATCAACTTCCGGCTTTTCCTCTTGTTGTGCAATTGCAGGAATACTGTCTTCAACCGGTATTACTAAAACGGTATCTTCCGCCACTACAACCAAAGATGTATCTGATTGCTTTTCAGCTTTCGCCTGATTCTTTGAGCTCGCATGCCGTTTGTGCCATTTGATGTAATAACCACTGGTGTAATGACGTTTTTCGATACTACAATTAACGCAAAGCGCCACAATCATCAATCCCAACACCCATTTCACCATCAGTCGAACTATTTCAACGTATAACGGTAATTGGAGAATGAAAAGTATGAGTAGCCTTAAATTAACAGGAGTTCGGATAAACCTCAGCCAGTATAATCACCCACAGCATTCATTTATTTATCACGGATTTTCACAGATAACATCTTGTTGTAAAATTGTTAACTCTACGCTAGCATAGAGTCCAAATCTGTGTACATCTGTGCCATCTGTGGCAAGATTGTTATTCCCCATCTATGGCGTATCGATCTTCAGGAAACGCTGAAATTCGGCCTTGTTATCCTGTTGAAGGATCAGTAAATAAAGTCCGGGGTCGAAACCGGAAATATCAAGCACAGAATCAAAAGGAGCCGATTGTCTGAAGACACACTTTCCATGTTGGTCGTAAATCAGGAGATTATCAGCTGCACTATTGCTCAGCGCCAGGTGATCGGTCGCCGGATTCGGGTATGCCAAAAGGGTCGATTCGTTCAATACTTCATTGACTCCACCCGATGGACACCATTGAATGGTCACATAGAACTTTGCCGTATCGTTTTCGCAAGCCGAATCGCTGACGATATACCGATAAGTATAAACTCCCTGAATGAAAAGCGTATCATGCGGCGGATTGATCGTATCACTATAAGGATTTAAGAAAACGCCTCCCGAATCGGCATCGGCTGAAAGTAAAGTGGAAAGATCGAAGGGCTCATACCGGCAATAGGTGGCTGATGAATCGCTTCCGGCTATCGGGCATTGAGCGTTTGTTTTTCCCGGTAAAAGGAGAAACAAAACGATGATTGTTTTTAATAGTGATTTCATGGGATTTGTATTGATAACGTAAAAATACGACAATCCATAGAATTATACAGAAAGCAGAACCGCCCCTCAACTAACAGGAATTACAGATATTTAAAGATTCGTAACCAAAAATCTTCTCTTTTCCTAAGTATTCATTGCGGAAAACGCCAATTCCTGGAAGCGAAGTAAGAAAAATGGCTGTTTCGTCGTGTTTTGTCAAAAGCGCTTGCGTTTCAGATCCCAATCTGCCACTTTTGACCTTAAAACACAGAAATGGCCATTTTTTACGAGCGGCTTGGAATGGCGAAAAGGATGTTTTGCTTACTTTTTCAGCCTTGGCAAAAAGTAAGAAAGATAAATTTACAGGACACCACAAATTGTGGTAGAATGGAGACCAATCAAATACTTACTTTTGATTCATGAATCGCAAATTGAAATTATGGGAACTCGACCGTGTTGACGAAGAAACTTTCAAAGCGCAGGAAAAATTTCCGATCTATATCGTATTGAATGACATTCGCAGCCTGAGTAACATTGGCTCGTTTTTCCGCACTGCCGATGCATTCAATGTGGAAAAAATCTACCTCTGCGGCATCACAGCAACGCCTCCGCACCGGGAAATCCACAAAACCGCATTAGGTGCTACTGACACCGTTCTTTGGGAACACCGCGCTTCGATTGACGAACTGGTAACCGAATTAAAATCCGGCGGGATTCGCGTATGCAGTATCGAGCAGGCTGAAAAAACCACCTTATTGCAGGAAGTCGCCGGCTTACCAGATGAACCGTATGCGCTGGTATTCGGAAACGAAGTCAACGGCGTGGATCAATCAGTAATCGATGCGTCGGATTACATTATCGAGATTCCGCAATTTGGTACCAAACACAGTTTTAACGTGTCTGTTTGCGCGGGAATTGTGTTGTGGGAATTTGTGAAACGGTCGATTGGTTAACTAAAATCACTTCATTTCGAAACTGGATATCTCCTTAGAAGAAGCGTTCTAACTGATTTATCAATTCAGGGGACTATGTTCTTTTAGGATTTTTTCTCCAAAGGGGAAAACTGGAATCCCCTATTAACGAAAGGGTTTCCAACAATTAAATCATTGTTTTCGCAGCACAAAATTCTGCCCCAAATAAACCTTTCGCACCTGTTCGTTATTGGCTAATTCTTCGGCGGTTCCCGATGTCAGGATCTTTCCTTCAAACAGCAAATACGCACGATCAGTAATCGACAGGGTTTCCTGCACGTTGTGGTCGGTGATCAGAATGCCGATGTTCTTTTTGCGCAAATCGGATACAATGCCTTGGATATCTTCTACCGCAATCGGGTCAACACCTGCGAACGGCTCATCCAGCAACACAAACTTGGGATTGGTTGCCAGCGCACGGGCAATTTCAGTTCGGCGTTTTTCTCCGCCCGATAACCGATTCCCCAGGTTTTTGCGCACATGGGTGAGGTGAAATTCTTCGAGTAATTGCTCCAAACGTTCCTTGCGCTGTGGTTTGGTCATGTCGGTCATTTCCAGGATCGCCATTACGTTGTCTTCCACGCTTAGTTTTCGAAAAACGGAAACTTCCTGCGGCAAATAACCGATTCCCAGCTGCGAACGCTTGTACATCGGGTAATGGGTGATCTCGGTATCATCAAGAAAAACAGAACCTTCATCGGGTTTCACCAAACCAACCATCATATAGAAAGACGTGGTTTTACCGGCACCATTCGGACCAAGTAACCCAACGATCTCGCCCTGATTGACTTCTACCGATACACCTTGTACCACTCCGCGCCCTTTATAGGACTTCTTGATATTGTTTGTATATAATTTCACCTTGACAAATCTACACTTATTTTAATGTTGAATTTTTAATTTTTAATGTTGAATGAACGATAGACTGATAAAAATCCGGTTTACCAAACAATTCACGTACCTTAAAGAAGGAAAACCTTCCTGATAAAGAGATCCCTAATTCAACATTAAAAATTAAGCATTCAAAATTCCTTAGAAGTTAAACGCCCACCGTGCTCTCACACCCAGCGGACTGATATCCGGCGTCAGATGCGTAGCGCGCCAAACCAAATCTATTCGTCCCACTTTGAAAATATTTTCAATTCCAACTGCCAGTTCCACATAAGGTATATCACCGAATTTCTTGGTGAAATCAGGCAAAAGCATCGCTTCCTGGTGGCGGTTACTGATTGCTCCATAAGTCATGCGGCCCGTTGTTACCAAACGCCATTGCAATTTTTTGATCAGCGGAATCCTGTCGAATAACAATCCTTCCCAATGCTGTTCGACCAATGCGCCAACATAACGGTCGGAAATAAATTCAAAGAACGACAAGCGGTTAAACGAGTTGGTGTACAACCAATACGATTGCGAGCCTTCATGCACTTTCAGGAAAGGATAAGCCACTGTTCCGAAAATATAACCCGCCGTGATCTGGTAACGCAAACGGCCCAAAACACCCACTGTGCGAATGTGTTCCATCGAAAATTCGACTTTCTGGTAGTTGTAATCACTGCCGAAAACGCCTTTCACACCAAAAATTCCCTGCAACGAAAACACCGGGTATTTGGAACGAATCGAGGTACGATCAAACGCGCCGGCCAAAAATTCTTCATCTTTTGCCCAACGGAAACGCGTCGTGATTTCGGCTGTCTGGATCTTGGAAATGCGTTCGAGCACACCATCGGGATTGTAACGTTCGTAGTTGGCCAAACCAAGCGCCGTATACTCTTTCCATTCTACGCCTGCAAACAGAATGATGTCTTTGCCTATGTCTTTTTCGAGGTTGGAACCTACTTTGGCAACAAAGGTCAATTTGTCGAGCGGACCGGTGCGCAACAACGAACTAAACGTTGAACCAACCGAGGCTGCCGTTGGCGAAAGTCCCAGCTGCTCGATGTCGTAATTGTAATAATTGGTCCACATTCCCCGCTTTTTCGGTGTGATGTTGTAGCGAATAATTCCTCCGTACTTAAAACGTTCGTCGCCGAAACCGTAATACAGTTTCCCACCTATTTCAAATCGTCGCGAAAATGCATTCGATGTACGAATAGCCAAACCTGTCCTGAATTTTTCTACCGGATTCACGGCAATTAATGAGTGAACGGATCCAATCTCTATTTTCCCCAACGGATAATATCCCGTAGAAGCCATATAAGTCGCATTTTTCAGGAATTTAAAGAACGGATCGTTGTTGAGTGAATCAGTCATCTCGTCGATGTCTTCTTCCTGTTCACTGAGCGGAATATGCCGATGCGCCGCCCAATAAGCATCGTCGCGGGTTTTGGCCCCTTCCTCAAACTCAACGGTATTATCCGACTTATAAAAATCATCCGTGTGAGCGGTATTGATCTCAAAATTGCGCCGTGACGTGTATTTTCGGCCATAAAAACCGTAAACTTCTGTTTTCTTGGTGATCTTGAGGTCGATGATCATTTTTTCCTCAGTGAGCATCCAGACTTCTTTTTCCACCTGGTCGAAATGATGTTCGAGGTACAGCGCCTGCACATAATTGATATTCGCCCATGGTGAAATGGATGCTTTGATGTTTTTAACGGCATACGTCGTGTCGTGGATCCACATTTCACCTTCAAAGGTCATGTCACCCGTACGTTTTGGTGTGAACCGCAATTTGTAGCACCACTGGTTATCGATGAAGGTCGAATCTTCGAGGTAGAATTTGTAATACGTGCGGGCAAAATTGGCCACCGGACTCACAAACGCCTTATTAAACAACACGATGTAATTATCGTAGATGTTGAAATCGAGGTACATTTCGCCCAAAAACTGATTAAGCTGCAGGTTTTCAATACCGGTAATGCGGGTAGCTGAAACCACTTCTTTCCGCTTTTTTGGGTTGTTCTTAAAATTGAACTGCGAAATATTTTCACTGAGAATCACAGGAAGATACGTTTCGCCACCGTCCACCGAATCGAGGTAACCAAGTACCAGGTCCAGGCGTTTTACCACATCTCTTTCCGTGAATTTATCCCCGATGTTGTTGAGGTCGATCTGAATCTTGTTGTACAACTCATACCCGTAAGAACCCAGTTTTTCGCGATTATTGATGGGTTTATTGGCGATTACTTTTTTATGAAGCGTGGTCGAAGGAAATTCATCGGGCGGACGAATAAATACTTCCTCAATATCATCGATCCGCACCTGCATTTTCACATTCATGATCTGCACCTGATCTTTTTGAATGGCAAGTGTCATGACACGGTATCCCGACATAAAAAACTGAATACTGTCGGTAGCGTAATACGATTCGAGCACATAATTACCCAGCGTATCTGTCTCGACCCCGATCTTGGAATCCTGGAACTGTACACGCACAAAAGGCAGGAGCTCCCCGGTTTCAGCATCGGTCACACGACCACTAATGCGGGTTTGTTGAGCCAATAAAATCTGTGAAACACAGAGGAACGTAAGAAGTAAGCCTGTTAATCGCATATGAAGCCCTAAAATTAGGCAATAGATGCGAGAAAGAAAAGCTAGGAATTGTTAAATCAAAGTAGAATCAGGCAAGATAAAACTGTCGCCTCCTCGATAACTGCGCTAATGCTTGTTTTATTCAAAAGCTGCACTTTTTCTTCTCATAGGGAGGAGGCAGATTATACTCCTGAAAAATCAATTATGATTACCCTTCACTTGCTCGTTTCTTCTCCACACGTACCACGACCAGAATACCGATCTCGTACAATAAAAGGATAGGAATTGAAACAATGATCTGGCTGATCATATCCGGTGGTGTGATCACTGCCGCAAGCACCAATACCACTACAATGGAATGTTTGCGGTATTTCTTTAAAAAGCCGGAAGAAATAATCCCGACCTTGGCGGTAATGTAAGCAATCACAGGTAACAGGAAAAACAAACCGGTGTAAAAAACCGTGGACAACACCATGCTCATGTAAGAACTGATGGTGAAGTTATTCTTGATTTCTTTGGTGATCTGGTACGTTCCGAAAAACTGTACACTCATGGGAGTAACCACAAAATAACCGAATAAGATTCCGAGGAAAAACAGCATACTCACGTAGAATACAATGCCTTTTACCATCTTTTTCTCATTGGCTTTCAGGCCCGGTTTCACAAAACTCCACAATTGATGGAACACGTACGGAAACGAAACGACCAAACCGCCCAGGAAACTCATCATCAAACCGTAAGAAAACTGGCCGCTGACGGTGGTACTCTGGAAGTCGACCGGAATCTCTTCCACACACATGAAGTTGAGGTATTTGCAGCAGAATTCGAACGTAACAAAATCTTTTTTACTCATGGAAATGAAGATGTTCCGCATGATCCAGTCCTGGTAGCACCAAATCACAATCGCCATGACAAGAATCACTGCAACCGATCTCACCAATCTCCAGCGAAGTTCCTCCAGGTGCTGGAGAAATGACATGCTCGTACTTTGCTCTTCGTTCTGCTCTTCCATAAATTCCGAGTGCAAAAGTAACGATTTTGTAGAACACAGGTACAATGGCGAAAGACAAGCTACATGTATTTTCACCACAAAAATTTCTTGAAGGTTGTTTCGGCATAAATGCGCGTGCTCTCCTTTTCACTTTTGTGTAAACTGAATGATTGGGACAAACACAGGAGAGACCAAGAAAAGAGATTGTTTTTTTGAATCTTGTTTGACATAACCACTCAATAAGCTTAAAGACTCATCAACTCATTCATGGCAATATTTTTGTTCGAATCGAGTTAATTGAAACGTAGTTGACCTTGCCTATGCTTAAACTAACATCTCTTGTTTTTTTGTTATGCCTCGCGATAAACGCATCCGGACAACAGGATTCTGTTTCCTTGTTAAAAACCCGCGAAAGTTTTTGGAATCTTACCGATACAACCATCAGAAACGAAATAGCTTCCTTCAACCGGAAAGGTGATTCCATCAAACAACGGGCGGCCGTGAAAGCGGTGGAAATGATCGAAATTCCGTTGATTTCCTGTTCGGACACCGTAGCCAATTTCCATTTAAAGTCGGCGTATATTCATTTGTACTTTTCGGACTTTGACGTAACCGAACATCAGCGCACCTATACCGATAAAAACAACGATACACTTGTTACGATTGGTTTGTTTAGTTTTTAAGTTTATTGAACTGGAACTTAAAACTCAATCAACTTAAAAACGATGCAACTCCGTGTCGAATTCCTACCTTCGCAGCAGCATGATTTTTTTTCAATTTCCCTTTCACAAACTCAACTTTTTGCTTAAATTCAGGTAAATCATGAAAGAAAACGAATGATAGTATTCGTGATAAAGTAACTTTCATAAAACACAAAATGAATCGATAAAATGAATTTGGAGAACACGCAAAACTTTCTTTTTTACGCAAATCCCAACGGAAAAGATACTATACAGGTTGTTGTTGATGAAAAAAACGAAACTGTTTGGACAACACAAAAAGGGATGTCCGAACTATTTGAGGTAGATAGAACAGTTGTTACCAAGCATTTGAAAAACATTTATGCCGAAGGTGAACTTCATAAAGTGTCAACTAGTGCAAAAATTGCACTAGTTCAAAAAGAAGGTGATCGCGAGGTAAGTAGAGAAGTGGAATATTATAATCTCGACGCCATCATATCAGTTGGTTATCGTGTAAATTCTCAGAGTGCTACCAGATTCCGGATTTGGGCAACGGGTGTTTTGAGAGAATACCTGGTAAAAGGTTTTGTAATTGATGATGATCGATTAAAACAAGGTGAATCATTGTTTAACAAAGATTATTTTGACGAGTTAATCGACCGCATCCGGGAAATCCGTGCGAGTGAAAGACGCTTTTATCTGAAAATAACAGATATTTATGAGCAGTGTAGTATCGATTATAAGAAGGATACCGAACTAACACAAAAATTCTTCAGGACTGTACAAAACAAACTACATTGGGCTATTACCGGAAAAACTGCGGCACAACTTATTGCAGAAAGAGTTGACTCATCAAAACCGAATATGGGCTTGCAAACCTGGAGAAATTCACCTAACGGGAAAATTTTGAAATCGGATGTTTCTGTTGCCAAAAACTACCTCATCGAAAAAGAAATTAAAGAACTCGAGCGAATCGTTACCATGTATCTTGACTATGCAGAAAATCAGGCGAATCGAAAAATACCGATGAAAATGAAAGATTGGATTTCCAAATTGGATGCGTTCCTGGAATTTAATGAATACCAGATTTTGGCTGATGCCGGCAGCGTAAAACAGGAAGTCGCAAGAAGTTTAGCTGAAAATGAGTACGATAAATTTCGAATAGTACAGGATTCAACTTTTGTAAGTGACTTCGAAAAGCAAACGAAAAACATTTCAGCTAAAAAAAAATAAAACCTTGCAAAGTTTTTTCACTAGTTATGATTCCATGAAAATAATAGATCTCCCTTTCACAAACTCAACTTTTTTGCTTAACTACAAGTAAATCATGAATACATTATCAGAAGCTATAAGCAATCCGGCGGAGTTTACGGAACGATTTATCAACCAGACAAACCGCTCGGTTTTTTTAACCGGAAAAGCAGGTACAGGTAAAACAACCCTGCTGCGAAAAATCGTCGATTCTACGCACAAACAAACCGTTATTGTGGCGCCAACAGGCATTGCCGCACTCAACGCGGGCGGCGTGACGATTCACTCGTTTTTTCAATTGCCGTTCGGTGGTTTTATCCCCGAATTCATTCATCCGCCACAATACAACTCGGCGGTGAAGTTTGAAACCAAAGATTCACTCAAGCGCCATTTTCGGCATAGCGGGCCGCGGCAGCAACTCTTTCGTTCCATGGAATTACTCATCATCGATGAGGTGAGTATGTTGCGCGCCGACCTGCTTGATGCCATGGATTGGACCTTGCGGAACGTGCGCAAAAACAACACACCGTTCGGTGGCGTTCAGGTATTGTTTATCGGGGATTTGCTGCAATTGCCACCGGTTGTAAAAAACGAAGAATGGAGTGTGCTGCGCAATCATTACAACGGACTGTTTTTCTTTCACGCACGTGTCATTCACGAACAACCGCCGTTGTATATTGAGTTATCGACCATTTACCGTCAGCAGGACAGCGATTTTATCCAGGTACTCAACAACCTGCGTAACAATGAAGTATCGGCCGCTGATATGGAAATCCTGAACCGGTTTGTACGTCCTGATTTTGATCCTTCCGAACACGAAGGAACCATTACATTGACTACACACAACGCCAAAGCTGATGATATCAATGCAGGCGCTTTGAAATCGCTAGAAGGCAAATCGACATTTTACGAAGCCATTGTGCAGGGCGACTTTCCGCCACATTTGTTTCCGCTCGAAATGCAGCTGGAACTCAAAGTCGGGGCGCAGGTCATGTTTATCAAAAACGATATTTCATTCGAGAAAAATTTCTACAACGGAAAAATTGGCCGGATCGAATCGATTTCCGAGAAAGAAATTTTCGTGCATTTCCCCGAAGAAAACCGTACCATCGAGGTACAGCATTACGAATGGGAAAATATCAAATATACGGTCAGTGAAAGCACCGGTGAAATCACTGAAGAAGTACAGGGAACCTTTGTTCATTATCCGCTGAAACTCGCGTGGGCGATTACCGTTCACAAAAGCCAGGGCTTGACCTTCGACAAAGCGGTATTGGATGTATCGCAGGTTTTCGCGCCGGGACAAGCCTACGTGGCGCTTTCGCGTTTGCGCTCGCTGCAGGGATTGGTGTTGCTGAAACCAATTTCAATGAACGGCCTTTCCAACGACCAGCAAGTAGTGGCCTACGCCGAACAAAAAGCCAATGAACATCAGCTTTCCTCGTTCCTGGAACAGGGAACCAAACATTATTTATACAACACACTCAGCGCGGCTTTCGATTGGTATGATTTGGCCAGCGCATGGATGATTTTGGAAAACAGCTATAAACTGGCTAGCCCCAAAACCGAAAAAGGAAAAGATAAAACCTGGGTTGCGCATCAAAGTCAGGCCATTCAGTCGACTATCGAACCGGCGAAGAAATTTGTGGCACAACTCACCAATCAATTTGTGAAACCGCAGATGGATTGGAATTTTATTCATGAACGGATCCAGGCGGCTTACACGTACTTTTTCAAACCACTCGATGGTGTTTATTATTCCCTGTTGAAACGGATGGCTGAATTGCAGCTCATCAAAAAAACCAAACAATACGTCGACGAGCTCGAAGAATTGGAGCAACAAACATTGGAAGTCATTCTGCGCTTAAAAAAAGTGCGTTTGCTTGTAGAAGCTGTAACAGCAGGACGTGAACTGACAAAAGAAGCCGTTTGGAACGAAGAACTGAAACATTACAAGCTAGCCAAAATCGCAATTATCAAACAAGAGTTGCGCGAAAAACCATCATTGCTCGATCCAACCGATTTGCACGACGATTTCAGTCACATCTTGTCAGACGAAAAACCGAAGAAAGGTAAAGCCGGAAAAGCGGAGAAAAAGGAAAAGAAAACAACGTACGAACAAACACTGGAACTTTTCCGTGAAGGAAAGCCGCTGGACGAAATTGCGCGTATCCGCCAAATGACCATCGGCACCATTTATAGCCATTTCATGAACCTGATCAAACAGGAACAGGTTGAACTGGACGAAATTATGGCACCGAGCCGCATCCGCGAACTGGAAAGCTACTTCGATGAAGTGAAAGAGCAAAATCAATCCTTGTCGCAACTCAAAGAAAAATTGGGTGATAAAGTTACCTGGGAAGAGCTGAAGTTGTACCAGGCGTCGACGATTCGATAGTGGCGATATTGTCCGTCCCGTAGGGACGTAATATGGTAACTATTGACTCTTTTTATGAGACTCACCCCGTAGGGGTGAGACAAAAATGTGTTGTTATATTCCGACCCTACGGGGCGGATGCTAATGATCTACATGATGTGCTAAAATATCACGTCCCTACGGGACTGTTTGAAATAAGAATATTAGATGAAAGTTCCCACAAACTTTCCCTAACTTTGATTCCAACAACAATCACTGTACTATGAAAATCAACACGCTCATATTACTAGCCGGAATGACGCTTCTGTCGTTCTTCGGAAACGCTCAAATTGTGCAATTAGGCGATGATACTACCGTTTGTGGTGGCACACAAATCACACTTGTATCCACAGCACCAGATTCCAGCCTGTTTTTGCTGGTTCCGAATATGACCACGATTGATTTGGATGACGATCAATATTCCGGTGTGATCCCGATTGGTTTTGACTTTTCGTTTTACGATTCCACCTATACGCAGCTGGTGATTGGTTCCAATGGCGTAGTTACCTTTGATACTGCGTATGCAGCACAATATTGTCCTTGGGCCATTGATCAGGCAGTTCCGACGGCGGCTTACCACAAAAACAGCATTATGGCTCCATTGATGGATTTAACGTCCAGTACCGTGATCAAATATGGCGTTATTGGTACAGCTCCCAATCGTCAATTCGTTGTGATGTATTTCCCGATTGCCTACAGCTGCAATATTTCCTGCTGGCTTATGGCGGTTGTACTCAGCGAAGGAAGCAACGAAATCGAAGTTCACTTGAAAAATAAACCGTTGTGCACCACATGGAACAACGGCGCCGCGATTGAAGGAATTCAAAACGCTGACGGAACCATTGCACATGTAGTTCCGGGGCGCAATTTTCCCACTTCATGGTCGTGTGGAAGCGACGGACAAAAATGGACACCTTCTGGTCCTTCTGATTATACCGTTACCAACATTCCGTACCAGTTTGTGATCGATTCGACCTTTGAAATTTATTGGTCGGTGATGGACCAGGAGTATCCTTACAGTGATTCCCTGACGTTTACGATCGGTGAAAATCAAAGTGGTTTTGCTTACGTTGGCGTTGCGTCTTCCGATTTATGTCCGGATTTGCCTGTCGCGCTCTCGGATAGTTCGATGATCGTATCCGGTTCGGGCGTTTCTTTCAGCGCAGTGATCACGCACGAAACATGCATGGGTGCTGATAACGGAATGGTGACGCTGAATATTTCTTCGGCTGCACAACCTGTGACACTCACTTGGGAAGGAAATACTACCAATCAGACAAGTTTCACCGATTTATCTCCCGGAACCTATTATTTCTCAGGAGTTGATGCAAACGGTTGCACCGGCGAAGATTCTGTCACTATTTTGGGAAGTACACTTCCTATTTCGGCAACTTATACAACTACGCCTGAAGTGCAGGGAGACGACGGAACCCTTACTGTAACTGCTTCGGGCGGAACACCACCTTATATTTATTCACTCGGCGGGCCTTTCCAATCGGGCAATTTCTTTGATGATCTTGCGGGCGGAACCTATACATTGACTATCCATGACTTGTACGATTGCGTATGGACAACCACTGTCACCGTTCCTTCGGTGATTGGAATAGCAGAACAAACCACCCAAGAAATTGTTTTTTGGCCGAATCCTGCTAAAGAGGAATTGCATGTATTTACGGGTGAACAAACCTATACGGTAAGTGTATATACAGTTGCGGGCAAAAAGTGCATTGAAACGGTGGTGAGCGGAAATCAGCTAATTGATTTGACAAAACTGCAAGCGGGCATGTATTCTATTATCTTTAAATCCGAAAACGCAATTGATTTAAACGGAAAGCTGATCAAAGAATAAATGAGCACGGTTCTTGCTCAATCAATTTAAACAATAACGACCAATACGAATTATGAAAATTTTTGCTTCACTACTACTAGCCCTTTCTTTCAGTACAGCAGCATTTTGCGATGAAGAATACGAACCATATGAATTTTACCAGGACCAGGTCGTTTATGTCCTGGGCGACAGTGTAAATATCCGCCAGGAAGCCAGTACTTCGGCAAAAACAGTTGCGATTGTGGCCATTGGCACGAAGGTGAAAATCCTTCAAAAAACAGATGTACAGCTAAACCTTAACGGCTTTACCATGTCGTGGTACTACGTGGAATTCAACAAAAACCAAAAAGGCTATGTTTGGGGCGGAAAGCTGGCTATGAAGTCATTCCGCAGTTCAAAAAACACCGATTACATCTTCCATTACGGACTCGAAAAAATGGTTGAAGGCCGGGGAACTTACCAAATCAGGGTAGAGAAAAACCACAAAGAAGTACAGCGCATGTCGTTTGAAGGTTTTTTCGGGGAGCAAAAACCTCACGAGATCACCAATCACGGCAACCGTGGATTGACGAATATCGATGATGTACTTTACGTAGATGCCAATGCCGAATTTTGTGGCGATGGTGGTGGTTCGATCGTGTTCTTCTGGTCGGGAAATAAACTCTACAACATTCAAACGCTTTACGATGTCGCCGATGCTCCTGTTTTTGCGACAGATATCTTCATTTTTCCATCTGATATGGAAGGTAAAAAAGGACAAATCCTTTTGCACGAAGAAGTAGGCGAATCCATTTTCCCGGAAGACGGCAGTGAATCAACTATCCAATACGAGAAAAACGAAACTACCGCATTTCAGTGGGACGGGAAGAAGTTGGTGAAGAAATAAATCTCAACTCTTTAACCACATAGGACACATAAGGAAACATAGGAGAGGCGTTGCGTTTATTACAAAATGATGTGCTTTTAAGTGTAATATATTGTCCTACGCGAAACATAAATTATTCTCATCTCTTCAAAGAGGATCAAAAAACGTTTGTTAACGATCACTACAGGAACTTACCTGAATGAATTTATCTAAATTGAAAAATTTAAATCAGATATTAATCTATGTCCCCTTATGTGTCCTATGTGGTTATAGACTTTCACTGACGCCTGATTTGTAAAAAACACCGTTAAAAAACGATAATTTCCCTCTGTTTTCTATCGAAAACTCCTTACCTTTCTATCGGTTTAATCACCCCGGCCGAAAGAGTGTTTTTGGCAAACCGAAAGACAACTTTATCACGTAAAACAAAGGTTATGGCACAACGCGAAAAGATCATCAAAGGCTACATCGAGTTTGAATTGTTGAATGGCAGATCACCCAATTCGGTATTCGAACTCACCAAAAAACTGAAATTCGAAGAATCGGATTTTTATACATATTTCGGAAGTCTGGATGCGCTGCGAAGTGCCATCGTTGCTGAATTTATGGTGAAAACAACTGCTTTACTCGATGAAGATCCCAATTACGATGCCTTTTCGGCGCGTGAAAAGTTATTGGCTTTGTTCTTTACCTTGTTTGAGCAATTCGGAACACAACGTTCCTATTTACTGGCGCGTTACAGCGAATTGAAGAAAGCTCCGGAAACAAGCAAAGACTGGAAAAAGTTCATGACGTTGTTATCCGAACGCGCTAATTTGATTCTGTCGGAAGCAAAAATGCAGGAAGAAATCAAAGATCGTCCGCTGATCGGACAGCATTACGCGAAGGGAATTCCAGTGGTATTTACCTATTTGTTCCGCGTTTGGTTGAATGATGACTCGGAAGGACTTGCCACAACGGATGCGGCCATAGAGAAATCGGTGAACCTGAGTTTTGATATGCTAGGTAGCAGTCCGCTCGACTCGCTGATCGATTTCGGTAAGTTTGCATTAAAAACCAAAGTCTTTTAATTATGAAAGAAGACGGTGACCAGGAGCCTCGCGGCGAAGGAATGTCAAAAATACCCACCTCGAAAGTACAGCGCGCCGCCAAAATTTTAGGCACAAGTGCAAAAGTAGGAGGCAACTACCTGAAATATTACGCGAAGAAAAGCGTAAATCCATCCCTGACGAAAGAGAAATTGCACCAGGACAATGCGTCGGATATTTATGCGTCGCTGAGCCAGCTAAAAGGAAGCGCACTCAAAGTGGCGCAAATGATGAGCATGGACAACGGCATTTTGCCACAGGCTTACCAGGACCAATTTGCGATGGCTCAATACAACGCACCGCCATTGTCGTATCCGTTGGTATTAAAGACCTTTCAGAAATATTTCGGACAAAAACCGACCGATGTCTTCGATGAATTTTCCCGGGAAGCCGTTCACGCGGCTAGTATTGGCCAGGTGCATAAAGCACGTAAAGGCGGCAAACAACTGGCCGTAAAAATCCAATACCCTGGCGTAGCCGAATCGATTAGTTCAGACCTGAAACTCGTGAAGCCACTAGCCACGCAATTGCTCAACATGAAAGCTTCAGACATGAAACAATACATGGATGAGGTGGAAACAAAATTGCTCGAAGAAACCGATTATGTGAAGGAATTAAAAAGCGGAAACGAAATCGGGGAAGCCTGTTCGTTTATCAAAGGTCTTCGTTTTCCGGTTTATTACGAAGAATGGTCTAACAACCGTATTCTTACCATGGACTGGATTGAAGGATTGATGTTCCCGGAATTTCTAAAAACCGATCCATCGCAGGAAGCGCGCGATGCAATCGGACAAGCAATGTGGGATTTTTTCCTGTACCAGATGAAAGTCTTGCGCAAAGTACACGCCGATCCACATCCGGGTAATTTTATCATTGATTCCGAGAACAACCTGTGCGTGATCGATTTTGGGTGTATCAAGGAAATCCCCAACGATTTTTTCGTGAATTACTTTCAGTTGCTCAAACCCGAGATCATCGAAAATCAGGCGCAGCTCGACGAAATTTACGTGCAAATCGAATTATTCCGTCCTGAAGACACGCCGCAACAACGGAAACTGGTTCAACAGGTTTACGGAGATATGATTGGTTTGCTCGGTTTACCATTCCACTCCGAAACCTTCGATTTTGCCGATGAAGCCTATTTCCAGCGTATTTTTACCATGGGCGAAGAACTATCGCAAAACAAAGATCTTCGTAAAATGAACAACGCCCGCGGTTCCAAACATGCGATCTACATCATGCGCACGTTTTTCGGGTTGTATTCATTGATGTATCGCCTGAAGGCGAATGTGAGGTTGAATTATTCGCTTGACTAATGTTGAATGCTTAATTTTTAATGTTGAATTGAGCAACACAATTAAAAAAGGCGCGGGATAAATCCACGCGCCTGCATTTTGTTCTATTTTTCGGTAATCGCCGATGTTAGAATGATGAACCCAATTAAAAATTCAACATCCAACATTAAAAATTTAATTAGCCATTTCACTCATAAACTTGATCCGCATTAACCGCAATTCCTCTTCGGAATAATCGCCGTCCAGTTCATGGTAAGCAGTGGTCAGATCATCGGTTTCAGCTTCAGAGAAATAATCGAAAATCTCATCCTGGTTTTCAGGGTCAAGAATCTCGTCAATGTAATAATTGATGTTCACGCGGGTTCCCGAAGAAACAATCGCTTCGATTTCTTCAATCACTTCATCCATCGATTTGCCCTGCGCGCGGCCAATATCTTCCAGCGGCAACTTGCGGTCGATATTCTGGATCAATTGCACTTTTAATCCTGACTTATTCACCAATGATTTCATGACCAAATCCTGCGGACGATCAATGTCGTTTTCTTCGACATAATTTTTGATCAGTTCAATGAACGGTAGGCCGTAGCGTTGTGCTTTTCCGGTTCCTACTCCTTGCACGTTGGTCAATTCTTCAATCGTGATCGGGTATTGCAGACACATGTCTTTCAACGACGGCTCCTGGAAAATCACAAACGGCGGAATGTTGTGCTGTTTGGAAAGCGACTTGCGCAAATCGGCCAGTAACTCATACAAGACCTCGTCAAACGCACCACCTTTTCCACCCGAAATGATCGATTCATCGTCATCGGCAAGAGAGAAGTCGTGTTGTTTGAGCAAGGTATATGGTTGTGGATCCGCTAAAAAGGCGCGACCTTTCTCCGTGAACTTCAACGTACCGTAGGTTTCCACATCTTTATACAACATGCCACCAACAACTGTTTGACGGATCACGGCATTCCAGAAATGCTCATCTTTCTCTTTTCCGATACCGAACATCGGCATTTGGTCGTGACGGTAACTTTTGATCTCTGCCGTTACACCACCTGATAAAAATGCACAAACGTGCTTCGATTTCTGCATTTCCTGCAAAACATCAACCACCTGTAACAACTGATGTACAAATACGGAACCTTCGAAACGTTCACGCGGATGACGGCAATTGTCACACATTTCCGAGCATTGTTTCTCATCAAACTCCTCCCCGAAATAATGCAGGATAAACTTGCGCCGGCACACCGAGGTTTCGCTGTACGATACAATTTCGTTCAGGAGTTGTTTCCCAACTTCCTGTTCGGCTACCGGTTTCCCTTGCAGGAATTTTTCCAACTTCTCAATGTCTTTATAACTATAGAAAACGATGCATTCGCCTACACCGCCATCGCGGCCTGCACGTCCTGTTTCCTGGTAATAACTTTCCAGTGATTTCGGAATATCGTGGTGAATCACAAAACGCACATCCGGCTTGTCAATTCCCATTCCGAAGGCTATAGTCGCCACAATCACATCCACTTCTTCCATCAGGAACATATCCTGGTGACGGGCACGTGTTGTAGCGTCAAGTCCGGCGTGATAAGCAAGGGCATTAATCCCGTTTACCTGCAGCAATTCGGCCATTTCTTCCACCTTCTTGCGCGAAAGGCAATAAATAATCCCCGATTTCCCGGAACGTGCCCGGATGTATTTGATAATTTCTTTTTCTACCTGGCGTTTCGGGCGAATTTCGTAGTACAGGTTATCGCGGTTAAACGACGACTTGAACAAAATCGCATCTGTCATGTTCAGGTTTTTCTGAATGTCCGACTGCACTTTAGGTGTTGCCGTAGCTGTTAACGCAATAATGGAGACGTCTGAGATCTTTTCGAAAATTTCGCGCAAACGGCGGTATTCCGGGCGGAAATCATGTCCCCATTCCGAGATACAATGCGCTTCATCAATCGCGAAAAACGAAATTGGAACAGACGTTAAAAAATCGATATTTTCCTGTTTTGTTAGCGATTCTGGTGCTACATATAGGAGCTTAGTCTTACCCGCAAGAATATCGTCTTTCACGCGGTTGATCTCGGTTTTACTCAACGAGGAGTTCATGAAATGCGCAATAGAATCGTGATCGCTCACATTGCGAATGGCATCTACCTGATTTTTCATTAAGGCGATTAAGGGAGAAACCACAATGGCTGTTCCCTCTGAAAGAAGCGCCGGAAGTTGATAGCAGAGTGACTTTCCACCGCCGGTAGGCATGATTACGAATGTATTTTGTTTGTTTAATACATTGGTAATAATGTTCTCCTGCTGTCCTTTAAAACTGTCAAAACCAAAAAACTTACGAAGCGCTCCTTTTAGATCTAAGTGATCCATAAAGTTTGAAAATTAGAATGTTACCTAAAATTAGTATGTTAAATCGAAATTAACGAAATGATTCCGAATGCCGGGTAAAAATCGGCAACCATACTAAATTAGGTGATAAAAGTCGAAAAAACAACTATTAATATAAGTTGAGGTTAAGAAATTCTTGCGAAATCGGAGAAAAACGATTAAATCCCGGGCTAACTTTTTAGTAATTCATTTTTCTTCACCACAAAGGCAACAAAGCTTTTTTTGACGGATAGACATGTTAGGATCACAAAGGTGATTTATCCTGCTTCGCCTTTATGTTCTTTGTAACAGGTCAATTTGTCATTTTCCTTTGCTCCTTCGCTGAAGCTTCGGCGTAAGCGTTGCTCCTTCGCTAAAGCTTGTGCCATCGCTATGCGCCTATGCTGAAGCTATGGCGTAAGCATAAGCTATTGGCGACACGCGATCGGCGAAAGCGTTGTCTTTGTGGTAAAAGATCGCCGCTCCGTGTTTCAATCAATCCGCTGCTTGTACACATAATTGATACTATCGTCGATGTAATGATGGAAAATATAATAGACATAATTTCCGCGACATTGAATACTCACGGGGTAAATGTGTTTTTCCAGTTTGATTTCACTGATCACTTTGCCGTTTTTCGGATCAATCTCCAGTAGCCGCGCCATTCCCTGGTAATCGAATCGGGCAAAAAGGCGGGTTCCTTCCTGGTTGAGAATCAGTTGCGAATCCCACTTTTTATGATGCTGGTAAATGATCGGATAACTACGCACACGCCGACCCTTTTTGGTAAACACAACCGCTGAATCGTTGAGATGATCAAAAATCACAATGGAATCATTGATTTTAAACGCCGGAGCGTAAACCGGATGATTGAGCAGCTCGAGGTATTTTTGCTGGGTTTCAAGCAGTGCATGCAGTTTCAGCTGATTATCGACCGAATTATCGGCCAGCGGATCAACCACTGATTTTTCCTGTAACTGTAATTCGCGCTGAAACTCGTCCAACGCCCGTTTGTATTTTCGGTTCGAGACATAATACAGGCGCATAATCTGGTGCGACAGCGTATCGATAGCCACAAAATCAACCGTCTTGTGCAATGATCCGTATTGCTGGTAGATTTGAATATTGTTATACGAAACCACGCACGATTCAAATATTTCCGCTGCCGACTTACGTGTTTGAGCATTGAACAACGACAATGAATCATTGGAAATAGTTACCTGGTAAGCGCTGTCGGTGTAATAAATATGAATGCCGTTCATGCAATCGCGAAAAAACGATTTGGGATGTTTACGGATGGGTAAATCGACTAGCGGTTCATTGAATTCATCGACCAATCGCAGCAGGTATTCGTTGTGATCTTTACACAGTAACAACATACCGTTGTTCCACAACTGAAAATCGATAATATGCACATTGGGTTTGGGATAGGCCCACGAAAGCCGCGAGGCACTGATGATCACTTCTTCCAGGTCGGTTTGTTTGTCTTCCAGGTGAATGGTCACGAACAATGTATCTTGTCCGGCTGGCGGAAAGTTGATAAATTCTTCCCTCAACCGGTATGAATGGTGTTTGACCGTCAATACATTCGGTAAAATGGGACAACTAATTGTAAATTCACCTTTCGAATTGGTGCTTGTCGCTTTGTTTTCAACCGAAACGGTCGCCCTGCCAACGGGTGTGTTTCCGCTATTCAGAACGGTTCCGCGTACCACAACTTCCTGGGCAATCGATTTTGATCCTACCAGTAGAATACACCAAAACACGATTTGTCGAAGAGTTTTCACAATCATCACGATTAATCAATCCGTTGCTTGTAAACATAATTAATACTGTCATCAACATAGCGATGAAACAGATAGTAGACAAATCGGCCTTTGATCTGAATACTGGCCGGGTATACATGTTTATCGAGTTGAACGACACCAATTACCGAACCAGTATGCGGATCTATTTCGCGCAATTTCACCAAACCGCGGTCTTCGTACTTCGCAAAAACACGCGTATGTTCTTCGTTCACAAGGAGTTTGTTTTGCCAGAAATCAAAATAATGATAGCTAATCGCCGACCTTCGGTTGATGGAAAAATCAGCCGAAAACACGGTCATACTATCTTTAAAATGATCAAAAATAATGGTGGTATCATTCACCGTCACAATGGGAATGTAGAGGGGTTTGATCAGATTCTGTTCGTAATGACGGGCATTTTGCCACTTTTTCCGATCATCACTTAGTTGCTGTGAAGTATTGGCTTTTAGCATGGCTATTGCCGGAATATCGTTTTCAGCTGCATACGCATCGAGCGACTTGATCTGTTTGGTATCGGCCGCCTGATACAATAAGCGATTTTCCTGATTAATCCGGTTTACAAGCGTGTAATCCAACGCCTTGTTATGTGGCCCTAATTGTTTAAAAACAACATACTTGTCTTTTGAAAGTGCACATGGTTCAAGTGATTGTTTAAACTCTCCTATGGAAGCCGGCGGCAACAAAAACAGGGTATCGTACAACACCATCAATTCTACCACACTGTCCTGATAAAGGAGGTGGATTCCGTCTAAACAATCGTGAAAAAAGGATAGCGGATTTTTTCGGACGGGTTGATCAAACAGTGTTTTGTTGTTATCGTCGACCAAGCGCAGAAAACACTGTTTCTCAGCAGAACAGAGCAACAACATCCCGTAATCGCGCAGATCGAAATCAATGATGTGAATCGATTTTTCGGGATAAGCCCACACAATTTTGTCGGCGTTTACGGTCACTTCTTCCAAATCGGTTGATTCGGTGATTAATGTAATCGCCAGAAAAATGGTGTCTTTTCCTGTTTGTTGTAACACAATTTGTTCGTACAATTCGTAAAACGGATGGTTGATCAGTAACTGCACCGGCAAGTAGTTTGCGATGATTTTAAATTGACCCCGGCGATCTGTTGAAGAAAAGAATTGTCCCAATTGAACCGATGCGTCTTCAATTGGTTGCTGATCAGCGTTCAAAACAGTACCAATCACGACCGTCTCCTGTGCTTGAATGGTGAAATTCAAACAACAGCAAATCACGAATGAGACGAGCACCTGTTTCATAAGTAGTTCCTATTTCAGCTAGCAGCTTTAGCCGTCAATGTAGCTAAAATCATGATGCACACATCGTCAGTCCTGCAAACATTGACTGAAGCGTAGTGAGTATTGATTGAAGATGAAATAGAATTATGAAAATCGAACGACCCACTGTTACCTTTTCAAACTTCCGACATTCCTCTGTAAAATCGGAACCTCATGAAAACAATCCTCACAATTTTATGTTCGATTCTACTTTTGAGTAGTATCGCCCAAGTCGATAATCAACTTTACAACCAACGGTTCAACGCGGCCAAGACCAACTATGAACACGAAATCGATGGTAACAACGAAAGTATTACCATTCTTACGGATGTGATTTACAACGCCGTTCCCGACGGTTATCATGTAACGTATACTACTTCCTTTATCGGTAAATCGATTGAGGATGTTGACAATAAAATGAACACAAAAATGGATCAGCTAGTGGAAAAGGTCAAGGAACTGAAACTTGCCCGAAAAGATGTGCGACTGGATGTTGTAGCGCTTGATCCTGTTTTTGATTTTCAGCGAGGCGATTCCACAGCTCCCATCGGTTATAAAGTAACGGAAAACATCACTTTCAACATTAAAAGCAATGCTATCATGGGGCGACTTTCGCAAATTTGCCTCGAGTTCGGCATCTACGATCTGATCAATGCACAAGCTTATTTACTGGACATTCAACCCATTTACGACACCTTGAATGCCAAGACTATAAAATTACTCAACGACAAGAAAAAATTGTGTACCGACGCCGGACTTTCACTCAACTCCGGCGAACCGAGCATTGTCAAAACAAAAGAAGTGTATTACCCAAGCGAACGCTATCTGAAATCATATTTGACCAATGCTACTTTGTACAAACACCATTTGACACAAAATTCGACCTTGGGAATGCAACGAACGGTTGATGTAGATAATTATTACGACCTCAATCTCAAAGATGCCGATTACGTTTACAACTCAGGAAGTGACAGCCCCGTGATCCAGGTTTATTTTCGTTTGGTGTATACGCATCGGAAAGTGCCTACGGAAGTGGAAATCAGGGAAAAAGTCACCAAAGAACTTGAAGAAAAACAGGCCAAACAACAAAAACAGATCTATGTGGTCGACGAAAACGGGACGTTGAAGAAAGTCGAGTTTTGAATTTGAATTATAAATGGTGGAATTATCAATCATGGAGTGACTCTCTTGATAATTGATGATTTTTGAGATTACTCACTCACATCATTCCCCTCATCCAGCAACAAATTCCGGTCGATTTGCTTACTTGCCTTGGCGCCAAGGGTTTTCAATTTCTCGATTTTCCCAACGATGTTGCCCGAACCTTCGGAGAGTTTTCCAAACGCTTCTTTGAAGTTTTTGTTGACATCGTTTTGGTTTTTCTCGATTCGTTTCAAATCTTCGATGAATCCGACAAACTTGTCGTACAAACGTCCGGCCTCAATGGCAATGGTTACCGCATTCGCGTTCTGACGTTCCTGTTTCCAAATACTTTCGATGGTTTTTAGGGTTGCGAGTAAGGTAGATGGTGTAACAATCACCACGCGTTTTTCCCATGCTTTGGTGTAAATGTCCGGTTCTTCGCGAATGGCCAGCGCAAATGACGCTTCCATGGGGATGAATAATAATACGAACTCGGGTGTTTGCAAACCTTCCAAATGACTGTAGTTCTTATCACCCAATTGTCGGATATGCGCATTGATAGAAATCAGGTGATCTTTAAGTCCTTGCCGGCGCATGTCATCATCTTCAGAATTGATGTAACGCTCAAAAGCCGTAAGCGACACTTTCGAATCGACGATAATATGTTTGTTATCAGGTAATTTGATCAGGAAATCCGGACGAAGCATCTGGTTGTGTTCATCGCGTAATGTGGCTTGTTTCTCGTATTCCACACCTTCGCGTAAACCGCTCATTTCCAAAATGCGTTCCAAGGCCAGTTCGCCCCAGTTTCCCTGTGTTTTTTGTTCGCCTTTCAATGCGTCGGCAAGATTTTGAGCAGAAAGATTCATCTTGGCGTGTTGTTCCGACAGCGCTTTTACCAAACTTTCCATCGACGCAAATTGCTCTACGCCTTTTTCCTTGTTTTCGCGGACTTCGGTTTCGAACGTGACTAGTTTTTCCTTGAACGGCTTCAACAACTGTTCCAGTTGCGATTGATTTTCCAGTTTGATCGACGCATTTCCCTGTTGTACCACGTCTTTGGCAATCGCCGTAAGTTGTTCCTTCAATTTCGCCTCGTCTTCGGTTTGTTTTTTGCGTTCGTATTCCAATTGCTGACGCAGTAATTCCACTTCTTTCAGGCTTTGCGAATGCTCAATCAACGCTTTTTCTTTTTCAACCGACAAGCTATTTTTCTCAGCTATTAGCTGGTCAGACAGCAATTGTGCCGACTTCAGGGAAGCATCCGATCGCTGGCTTTTCGCATAAAAAAATGCAGCAACTCCCACAGCTGAAATGGCCAATAGAACGAGAATAACGTTGAGTAACATGGTTGTAAGTTTGTTGGGATAAAGTTAACCTTTTCTGATGTTGAATGTTGAATGCTGAATGTTGAATTGCAGATTTTAGATAGAAACACACTTTCGGGAAAGAACTTAAATCTTATTCTTCATCATTGATAATTTCGCCATTCATAACTATCTCAACCAATTCAACACTGTGTCCGCCTTTGGCGCGATTCAAAATTAAGCATTCATAATTGCCTAAAAATAGGCCACATACCCAAAATGGATCTTCGAATCACGCAGCAAAATCGGATTGTTCTGTTGTTGTCCCAAAGCATAAGTCAACGAGAAAATCCCGATGTTGGTGCCAAAACTGATTCCGGCGCCAAAGCCCAGCGGATGATCGTTGAGGTAGCTTGTACTCAGATTTCGTTCGTACCAGCTTTGATCAAAAAACGCAAATAAAAAGGAATTCCGATCAAGGATAAACCGGTATTCGACCGTGGCAGTTGTGCGTGTTGTAGAAAGCAATTCATCTTCCAGGAAACCGCGCTGACTCAGGTTTCCGCCAAAGCGCATCAACTCGTTTTGCTGAATATTATCGGTGAAAAACGTTTCTGACACCGAAGCCAGTTTCACGACATGACGTTTTGCCAGCGACAGGTACGTTTCCAGTTGCAGTTTTCCGCCAAATAAGAGCGATTTGGTAACAATACTGTCTTTGGTAACAGTTCGCTGACCGGCAGTTCCTTCCACTATCCAAATCAGCCCACGTTGCGGATTGGGTAAATAATCAAGCGTCTGATGTGTCAGCGACAAACCATATTGATTGCTTTTCACTGAACCAAAAACGCCTGAACCAGCCGTAGAACCCAGCAATGTAGAACTTCCGTTACGGTAAAATGCTTTGAGGGTATTTCCAGCCGAAAGGAAATAGTTCACCCCGATGGTCGATTTGAGTTCGAGAAACGTTGTATCGCGTTTGAACAATTGAAATTGTCCATCGATACCAAAAGGCGTATTGAACAAATACGGGTAACTCATCGCGATTTTCAACTGCGGACTTCCCGGTTGAATGGAGCGCCAGTTCAGGTCGAACAACTCGCCTCGTTTGAGCGTGTTTTGCAATTTCAATCGCAAATCGCCGGTCAGCTGATAGGTCAATTTCACGGGATCCTGCTGCAATCCGACGGTTCCATTGAAGAGTGAAACCGGTTTGCTTTTCAGGTACAGGTACAATTCCGCGCCTTCTTCTGTAAACAGCAATTCCGCGGGTTTCGTTTCAGAAAGGTAAATAATCTGTTTCAACCGCAGTGGCACCAGGTTTACAACTTCCTGCGAAAACAATTCCCCGACTTCCAAGTGCAGGTAATTCGCAATGAAACGCTCTGAAATATTGATCTTTTCGCCGATAATATGAATCTTCACCCATCTCACTTCGGCGTTCCTTTCCACAATTAGCGTGGTTTTGATGTGATTTTCTTCAATTTCCAAGCTATTGAGTCCAACTTTTGCAAACGGATACCCATTGTTTTCGAGTGTCGTTCGAATTTCACTTAGCATGCGACTGATCACAGCTGGATTGGCATTCGTGCTACTGATCGCGCGTGGTTGAATACCCATTTTCCGGAGCATCGAACGGGTTTCGGGAGTAATGGTGAAATCGACCCGTTCAAAACGTTGGCCCACAGCTCCGACCAATTGAAAATGAGTGCTGTCGATGCGGTTGATCGAGTCGATGGAAAACGTTAAAAAACCGCGTTTATAAGCCTGCAATTGAAGGTCTTGACAATAATTAACAAGGGAATTACTATCCGGAAACGTTTTTTTTTCGCGCTTGGTTAGTTGTTCTAATCCATCAATTTGATAGACTACTGAAAGTTGTGAAACACCAGTAAAACGGATCAAAACAGCAAGAATGATGATGACACAACGTGACCACAATAACCGCTTTTCAACCTCCAAAAACCTTGATTTCAACAATTTCAAAACGTAAATGTGAATAATAAAATTTACTTATTAACGTTAAATATTATAGATTTGTATCTCACACAGCAACTAGTTGAACACTTTAAAACAAACGACGATGAAAAGATTTTTGGCCCTTACTGCTATCGCCGCCTTTATGGCTGTTGTAGCTGCGTCTTGCGGTTCTTCAAAAGGAGGACACTGTGATGCTTACGGAAGTGTTGATCAAACAGAGCAATCTTCTGATCTGGCATCAAGGTAACAAACCATTTAGAAAACTATAAAGGTCTCTTTCCCACAAAGGAGACTTTTTTTATGCCCTATAGTCCCGTTCCACAAAGGTTTTGAAATCTTCCAAATACTTCATCGACTGCTTTTTAAACATCTTCGGAAACAAAAAGCCGATGATTTTCATACCTCCTTTAAACTTAAAAAACTGATCAGAGGTATAGCGTGTGATATTTTCGCCGACTGCTTCAAACCCGTTTCCAACTTCATTATAAACTCCTTTTACTTCGTAATAACCGGCAAATCGTTCGGGTAAATTGCGTTCGGTAATGGTTTCGATCATTTCCATGTCACGTTTTCCCATTTTGAATACCAGCTTTGATTTCGCACCCACTTGTCCGGGTTCGCCCTCGATGGTTTCAAAACTCACCAAACCGGTCATCCATTCCTTCATTTTTTCGGGATCGTCAAAACGGGTAATTACCTCATCTAACGGAGCATTAATGTCAATCGATACTGTGTAACGCATAAGCTTCTAATTGTGTGAAGATCAAATATCGGAAATGTAAGTGAAGACTTGGCAAATTTTCTGAAAACCGCTCAACAAAATCCATTTCGAAAAATTGACTGATATTGGCCACAGATTGCACAGATTTTCACAGATAAGAATGCAGGCATTCTTTTGGATGATGTGGTAGTTGAGTGCTACATATCTGTGGAAATCTGTGGTACCATCGGAATCACTTTATAGAAGAAATGCAGTTGATTTTTGTGTTATTACACTTAATTGTTCTTCTATTTTTTCATATCTTAAGGTAGATGAAACAATTTATTTTAAAACAAGAGACCTACGAAATCATAGGATCCTGCATGGAAGTTCATAAAAAAATGGGCGCAGGATTTTCAGAGGTGATTTACAAAGAAGCTTTGGAAATTGAGTTTATTCATAGAGGAATTCATTTTGAGCGAGAGAAAAAATTTTCGGTTGAATATCGCGGGCAAAAATTACAGCATAGCTATTTTGCAGACTTTATAGTTCTTGATAAAGTTATTTTAGAAGTTAAGGCTGTATCTAATTTAACTGATGCTCATGTAGCACAAACACTTAATTATTTGAGAGTGTCAGGTTGTAATGTAGGACTGTTGATCAACTTTAATGAAGACCGATTAGCCTATCAGCGATTGGTATTTTAATTGAGTTAGAAAATATCTCAAAAAATGATCAGCCACAGATTACACAGATTTTCACAGATATATATCAAACAATAACTTGTCCATCAAAGAATGCAAAAGCATTCTTCATCTGTGAAAATCTGAGACATCTGTGGCAAAATTGTTTCAGTTTTTCTTTGTGACTTGTCAATTCACAACCAACTTCTGAATCCCCGTTCCTTTCTCTGTTTCCACCCGCAGAACATAAACTCCCGCCGCCAAACGAACATTCGGTAATCCCTGCTCATTTCCGTTATACACTTCCGTTCCGTTTGACTGGTAAATCGAAACCGCTAAAACCGGCTCATCACATATAATTGTCACCGATTGATTTTCCGATAACGGATTCGGGAAAACAGAAACCGAAACCGAAATCAATTCATTTGGTTCATTCAAACCCGCTTCGCCTTCATGGATCACACCAACCGCATCCAGATCAAAACCACCTGCAGAAAACGCCGTTGGGTAAGGATCGTTAATCGCATTGGAAGCTTGGTCGTAAGTCGCGTAAAGCGGATTAATCGTTCCCACAACATCGATGATTTTCACGTGCGTAATCGCATTTACATTGAGGTTCGGACTTCCAATAAGTTCATCCAAATCAAAGGGAGTTCCGTAAAATTCGCGGTACTTTCCTGCCAGGTTATTGAGCAAAGTTGCATCACCGAAGTTTTCAAACGAACCGACTTGTACATCATCCGGAGTATTGGAAGTTGCCGGAAAACGCGTGTAATTTTCTCCGTTGCTACTCACTTCGACAACTGCCAATTCCAAAAATTCATCGTTAAACGCATTCTCGAAAACAGCAAAGTCGAAGCCCGGCCCGTTGGCAATCGGATTTAAGAACGTCAACACCGCTACCCCACTATCTCCCAAACTGACAACTGAACTTCCTGCGATGCCCACACCTGCCGAAGCGCTGCCAAAAGTAGCCGTTCCCAATCCGGGATCAGCAATATCAAAGTAACCACGCTGCACAACACAATTTGTAGCCCAGGCCACAAAAGTACTGCTGTCTTTGTGAATTGCTGTGGTAGTTGGCGATCCAACCGGTCCGGCAAATTGCGCGTATGATTGCAACGAGCAAAAGATGCTTAAAAGTGCGAATGTTCCTGTCTTAATCATTGGAATTGATTTTAGTCGGTTTTTTATCTGCACCAAGCGCCACGAAAGTAAAACTCCCTGTAATGGCTTTTGTTCGGGTATTGCTGTACATTTCTTCGATGTAGATTTCCACTTTTACATCCAGGCTCGTGGTACCTATTTTGGAAACTTTTCCTACGAGTTCGATGATCGTTCCGGCTGGAATCGGTTGTTTGAAATCGATACGGTCTGATGAAACCGTGACACACACTTTCCTGGTAAACCGTGTTGCCGTGATAAAAGCTACTTCGTCCATGAGTAACATCGCTGTGCCACCGAATAAGGTATCATAATGATTGGTTGTATTGGGAAATACCGCTTTAAAAATGCGCGTTTCCGATGCTGCTATTCGTTCTTCCAAATTCATAATTGTGGTGCTTTGTTAAATCTGTAATCACTGTTTCCCGAATAACAATACTTGTTTTCGACCGACACCCCCGGATTTTTCGGAGGATGGGTTGGCTGTGCCCGTTCGATCAATAACTGATAGTGCCTTAAACAATTTGCACATAAGCATCCGTAACCGGTCTGTTCTAAAAAACGAATCGTTTCATCGCTGAGCGCAACACTACTACATTGACAGTATTTAATGGCATCAACTCTGCATTCAAACAATGCATTGCAGCGTAAACATCTTTCCTGCTTAGTGTTTTGCATCGGTTATTGGAATGAAACGGGTGTTATACATGTGATTGCTATTCATTTTATCTTGTTACTGAAAAGTGAATCGCATAGATACAATGCACCCTGAAAAGGATGATTGCATAGATGGCTCAAGCACTTCTCGTGATGCTCAACCAAAAACCAATCGTTATGTATCTGACTTATTCTCTCAGGAGAAATCACAGTTGCACGACAGCCCGGGATTCAAACCCGGTTCCATAAAAACAGATGTCGACCATCCGTTTTTGATTGATTTTAGTCAAAGAACTGCAACGAAGTTAAGGATACAAATGAAAATACGCGATTTTTGATGTTAATTCATTCATTGTATTTTCGCAATTGCTTATATTCAGGCATCATTTTTGTGTTAACTGCAAAAAATTTTCTTCCTATGAAAAAGCTTCTACTTCTCTTGCCTCTGATTTTTCCAATCCTACTCTTCGCGCAGGGTTCTGTTCACACCACTTATTCTGAAAGCTACGACCGCTGGGACGTGAATGCGGGTGGAAGCGGAAATATCCATACAACCTACAGTAATAGTTTTGACAGGTGGGATGTTTCCATCGGAGGTGCTTCAGGAACTATTAGTACGACGTATTCTGAAAGCTACGACAACTGGGACATCTCAATCGGCGGGAAATCGTACAAACTGCGCACCACTTATTCCAACTCCTATGATAATTGGGAATTATCCGGCGGCGATCTGGAGTCGACAATAAAGATCCGCACCACTTACAGTAACTCGTATGACAACTGGGATGCGGATGGAACAGACGACGATTTTCGGATCACCACCACTTACAGCAAGAGCTACGATAACTGGAGTATTTCCGGTGATCTCAGCAAAGAAGAAGCGGGCGTAAAAGCCGCCGTTGCATTTATTCCGGTGTTTGTGGCAGCGATTTACAACAAAGGTCTTACGGAATGAAAAAGTAATAATGCTGAAGCGTGTCCGTTAGGCACGTAAAAATCTGGGCATCTGTGGGAGACAACAAAGTAGATGTACTTTGGTAAATGACATATTTTTATATCTGTGAAAATCTGTAACATCAGTGACAGATTAAGTCTCCTCAAATACCTATTTTTGCATCACTTTTTTAGATCAAATGATTCAGACAGATATTATCATCATAGGCGCCGGACCGGTAGGTTTATTCACTGTTTTTGAGGCGGGATTATTGAAATTGCGTTGTCACCTCATCGACTCATTACCGCAACCGGGCGGACAGTGCTCAGAAATTTACCCGAAAAAACCCATTTATGACATTCCCGGATTTCCTTCCGTTCTGGCAGGCGAACTGGTTGACAACCTGATGGAACAGGCAGCGCCTTTCAAACCGGGTTTCACGTTGGGCGAAGCAGCCATGACTATTGAAAAAACAGCTGATAACAAATTCATTGTTACCACCATAAAAGGTACACAGCACGAAGCACCGATCGTAATGATCGCTGGTGGATTGGGTGTTTTTGAACCACGTAAACCACCAATCGCAAACATTGTTGATTTTGAGGACAAAGGTGTGGAATACATCATCAAAGATCCTGAATTTTACCGCGGAAAACGTTGCGTGATTGCGGGTGGTGGCGATTCGGCCCTGGATTGGTCGATCTTCCTGGCCGAAAAGAAAATTGCCAAAGAAGTGGTATTGGTACACCGCAGCAGTTCGTTCCGCGGACATTTGGATTCGGTACAGAAAGTGATCGATTTGGCCGAAAGTGGGCAGATCAAACTTATTACTGAAGCTGAAGTAACCGGTTTGGAAGGAAACGGTGAACTCAACGCTGTGAAAATTCAACACACCAGCCAGGGAGAAATCATCTGTGAAACAGACCATTTCATTCCGTTATTCGGCTTGAAACCTTCGTTGGGGCCAATTGCTGACTGGGGACTGGAAATCGAGAAAAATGCTATCAAAGTGAACACCCTGGATTATTCCACCAACATTCCCGGAATTTATGCCATTGGCGATGTAAACATCTATGAAAACAAGCTGAAATTGATTCTTTGCGGTTTCCACGAAGGAACATTGGCGGTACAATCGGCATTCGCGCGCATTCACCCTGATAAGAAAAACATTTTGAAGTACACTACGGTTAACGGGGTTACAGGATTCTGATTTTTCTTTAAAACCATAACTTTAACAACCCGTCTCAAGCAAGTTTTGAGGCGGTTTTTCTTTTTTTCGACTTATTTTGGGCGGAATTTGCAGTCAAACACAGAAAACACATGTGGAAAAATAGTTTAATTGTTCTCATCAGTTGTTCTTCACTCAGTATTCAGGCACAGCAGCAGGAATACACTCCCGATACCAGTAAAGTGATCCAGCAACGGCTGGAAGACTGGCAAGATTTAAAATTCGGTTTGCTTATGCATTGGGGAACCTACAGCCAGTGGGGAATTGTTGAAAGCTGGAGCATTTGTCCGGAAGACCTGAGTTGGGCAGCCGGTGGAAGAAAACCAGGTGTTTCGGAATCGTATAATGATTATGTGAACCAGTACGAACAACTGCAAACCACTTTTAATCCGGAAAAATTCAACCCCGAAAAATGGGCTGCCGCCGCCGGATATGCCGGAATGAAGTACATGGTCTTTACGACCAAACATCATGACGGATTTTGTATGTTCGACACCCAATACAGCGACTACAAAATTACCGACAGCCTCACTCCTTTTTCCACCAATCCGCGCAGCAACATTACCAAAGAAATCTTTCAGGCGTTTCGCAACGACAATTTCTGGATCGGGGCTTACTTTTCAAAACCCGATTGGCACAGCGATTATTACTGGTGGAAACGCTTCCCGGCTACTGACCGAAATTGCAATTATTCCATTCAAAAATACCCCGAACGCTGGGAACAGTTTATTGATTACACCCACGGTCAAATCAACGAATTACTCACCGATTACGGCAAAGTTGACATCCTTTGGCTCGATGGCGGCTGGGTTCGCCCGACAACCGAAGAAGAAATTGACGGCAAACTAAAAGATGTATACGAAGGTTCCAGATGGGCTCGAAATCCGCAGAATCAAGATATCCGAATGGGAGAATTGGTAGTGAAATCGCGCAATCTGCAACCCGGGTTGATCGTGGTTGACAGAGCCGTCCCGGGGCAGTATCAGAATTACCTCACACCCGAACAACACATTCCTGAAACGGGACTTCCCTATCCTTGGGAGACCTGTATGACCATGGCTACCAGCTGGAGTTATGTACCCAACGACACCTATAAACCAACGGAAGAAATCATTGAAAAACTGGTTGATGTTGTGAGCAAAGGTGGTAATTTCCTGCTGAATATCGGGCCTGGTCCTGATGGTGAATTGGATTCTGTTGCCTATGTGAGATTACGTGAAATCGGCGATTGGATGACCATCAACAGTGAAGCGATCTATAACTCGCGCATGTTAACCGCATCGGGAGAAAACAGTACCATTCGTTATACTCAAAGTAAAGACAGTACTACTTTTTATGTGTTTTTCTCTGAATTTCCGGAAGGTAAAGTAGAACTAAAGCAATTGCAGCTGAACGATTCCTACAAGATGCAGATGCTGGGTAGTTCCAAACCAATCAAATTCAGCAGTTCAGAGAAAGGAACCACGCTTCAACTGCCTTCCCCGCTCAAAAAGCAAGGCAAACACGTTTGGGTGGTGAAAGTCAGCAAAAAATAAACCGAACTCTTTTATTTCCAATCCGAACAACACGTTACACTATGAAAGCACGCGTTATTTTCATCTTTACACTAAGCTTCATCGGTTCGTTTGATGCGCAGGAAATACTTCCCTATAAAAATCCGCAGCTTTCTATCGAAATCCGGGTTGCCGATTTACTGAAACGCATGACACCTGAAGAAAAATTCAGGCAGTTATTCATGATTCCCGGCGATTTAGGAACCGATTCCACGCGTTATACTGCCGGATTATTCGGGTTTCAGATCAATACAGTCATCCAGCAAACCACGGCAGCCAATCAATTAATGCAATACAATGCCGGACAAAACGCCTTACAAACCGCCCTGAAAATCAATGCCATTCAACGCTTTTTTGTAGAAGACTCAAGGCTTGGAATCCCGATTATTGCCTTCGATGAAGCACTTCATGGATTAGTACGCTCCGAGGCAACTGCATTTCCACAATCCATTGGTTTGGCAGCAACCTTCGATACAACGTTGATGAACAAAACCGCGGGTGCTATCGCATCCGAATGCCGATCACGGGGATTACGCCTGATCCTTTCTCCGGTAGTCAACCTGGCAACTGACGTTCGCTGGGGCCGTGTGGAAGAAACCTACGGAGAAGATCCGCTGTTGACATCACTCATGGGAACAGCATTTGTAAAAGCTTTCGAACAGCGCGGAATCATAATAACACCCAAACATTTTGCCGTCAATCATGGTGAAGGTGGTCGTGACAGTTATCCCATCAACTACAGTGAACGCCTGCTGGAAGAAACGTACCTGGTACCGTTCAAAGCCGTCATTCAAAAAGGTGGCGCGCGCTCCATTATGACGGCCTACAACAGTATCGACGGGAGACCTTGCTCAGCCAATGATTGGTTGTTGAATCAAAAACTGAAAAACGAATGGGGATTTCGCGGGTTTGTGATCAGCGATGCCGGAGCAGTTGGCGGAGCTAATGTTTTGCACTTTACAGCACGTGATTACGCCGACGCAGGCAAACAATCGGTTGAAAACGGGTTGGACGTGATTTTCCAGACCGATATCAATCATGCTGAATTGTTCAACGAACCGTTTTTGAGTAAAAGTATTGATCAAGCGAAACTGGATAGCGCTGTGGCACGCGTGCTTCGCATGAAGTTTGAACTCGGGCTGTTCGAGCACCCGTATGTTGATCTATCGGCACTGCAAAACAAGATTGACGTGGCATCACATCGTACACTCGCAAAAGAAGCCGCGCTCAAATCAGTTGTACTGCTCAAAAATGACAATCAGATTCTTCCGTTGTCGGCTTCGTTGAAAACAATTGCCCTTTTCGGGCAAGATGCCGTGGAAGCACGCTTGGGCGGATACAGCGGCCCGGGCAACAATCCCATTTCCATTTTTACAGGACTTCAGCAGGAACTCAACGAAAAAATCAATCTGCTTTACGCCAAAGGGTGTGACCGGATGACCATTAACTGGAATAGTGTTTCGCCCGATTATTTCACGCATGCAGTGAACGGAGTCACAGAATCTGGATTACAAGCAACTTATTTCAACAATATTTCCCTGAGCGGAACACCGGTTTTGGAACGTATCGATCCGAGCATTCAATTTCAGTGGACTTTGTTTTCACCGGATCCATCCATCAATTATGATTTTTTCTCAGCCCGATGGACCGGAAATCTCACTTCACCCGCTTCAGGAAATTTCAACATTGGCATCGACGGAAACGACGGTTATCGCTTGTACCTCAACGATGAATTGATCATCGACACCTGGAACCAACAAGGATACAACACAACACTCAAAAGCTACACATTCAAAAAGGGCGAAACTTACGCTTTGCGGGTAGAATACAAAGAAGCTGCCGGAAATGCTAAATTTCACCTCATTTGGGATGCCGACATTGTATCGGAACACGAAAAAGAATTGAGTGAAGCACTGAAAATTGCTAAAAAAAGTGATGTATTGATTGTAGTAGCCGGAATTGAAGAAGGCGAATTCAGAGATCGCAGTTCACTCGCACTACCGGGAAATCAGGAAGAATTGATTTTGAAACTTGCCGAAACCGGAAAACCGGTCATCGTACTGATTTCAGGAGGAAGCGCTGTTACCATGGAACGTTGGAAAAACAACGTGGATGCCATTGCAAGTATTTGGTATCCGGGAGAAGCAGGAGGCGAAGCTGTGGCAGAATTACTCACCGGAAAAGTTTCTCCTTCGGGAAAGCTGCCTATTACCTTTCCCGTTTCGGAAGGCCAATTGCCACTTGTGTACAATCACAAACCGACAGGCAGAGGTGATGATTATGCAGATCTCAGCGGACAACCGTTATTTCCCTTCGGTTATGGCTTGAGTTATACCACTTTTGAGTATTCCAATCTGCAATTCGACCGAACCATAGCCGGAACAAACGATTCCATTCGGGTGAAATTCACGCTGAAAAACACCGGAAATTACGATAGCGAAGAAGTGGTGCAACTTTATCTCTACGACGAATTGTCGACCTTCGCCAAACCGGTAAAAGAACTCAAAGGCTTTCAGCGAATAGCCCTAAAAAAAGGAGAAACAACCAGCGTTTCATTCTCCATTTCACCCGATATGCTCACTACACTCGATGCCACCTTAAAACCTGTAGTTGAACCGGGATTTTTTCGGATCATGATTGGCAGTTCCAGTAAAGACATTCGCCTGAGAGATCGGATTGAGATCAGGTGATAGCTGTAAATACCTCTGGTGAAAGAATTTTAGTTTGAAATGAAAGCTTCAAAACTGAGAGTAAGTTCCCAATCCTACGAACTTGCTAAAAACAGCCAATAAACTCATTTTCAATAAATTAATTATGCATTCAACATGAATTTGATTTTATCAGTTGAGTTAAAGTTTTAAAACAAACGAAATACTAAGCCGGGGCGCGATTCTTACCGCAAAATCTTTTTTGTTTGCTTTTTGTGGTGTCAAACAAAAAGTAAGATAAAGAGGACAACCACCTTTCACCGATTGTTATTAGTTTTAGCCCACAACTCTACAATATGAAAAAAACGCTTCAGCTTGCTGCGATTGCCCTTATTTCCTTTTCGGCAATGGCACAGAAAAAACCGGCTTCAACCACTAGCGCTCCATTCGACGCTTCAACGGTTGGCGCTCTGAATTTTAGATTGGTTGGCCCAGCCTTGACGTCAGGACGTATTTCCGATTTGGCCATTCACCCGAAAAATCAAGATGTATGGTACATATCTGCCGCTTCGGGAGGCGTATGGAAAACCACCAATCACGGAACCACTTTCTCCCCGATTTTTGACAATTACGGATCGTTTTCAATTGGTTGTGTAGAACTCGCGCCCACCAATCCGAATACCGTTTGGGTCGGAACAGGTGAAAACAATAACCAACGTTCAGTATCGTATGGTGATGGCGTTTACAAGTCGCTCGACGGTGGTAAAAGTTTCACCAACATGGGACTCAAAACATCCGAACACATCGGGAATATTATCATTCACCCGACTGACGAAAATACGGTTTGGGTCGCGGCTTACGGTCCGGTTTGGAGTGCAGGCGGTGAACGAGGTGTTTACAAAACAACCGATGGCGGTAAAACATGGGAACGTACGTTATTCGTTTCAAACGATACGGGAATTTCCGAAATTGCAATCGACCCGAAAAACCCTGATATTTTGTACGCAACAGCACACCAGCGTCGCCGCCAGGAATGGACTTACATTGGTGGCGGACCTGAATCCGGCGCTTATAAATCAACTGACGGTGGTAAAACATGGCGAGAAATCAACAGCGGTTTACCGAAGGGCGAAATGGGCAGGATCGGTATTTCTGTTTCTCCTGCAGATGAAAACTACATCTACGCAATCATTGAAGCGCGAGATGACAAAGGCGGTTTTTTCCGTTCCACGAACAAAGGCGAAAGCTGGTCTAAAATGTCAGGCTACAACACCAGCGGAAATTATTACCAGGAAATTATTTGCGACAACACCAACCGCGATAAGGTATTCGCGATGGATACATGGTTACATCATACAACCGACGGCGGTAAAACCTTTGTGCTTACAGGTGAAGATTTTAAGCACGTCGACAATCATGCTATTTGGGTAGATCCGCAAAACCCGGATCACTGGCTCGTAGGTTGCGACGGTGGTTTGTATGAAACCTATAACCACGCCAAAGATTGGAAATACTTCGCCAATCTTCCCCTCATTCAATTCTACAAGGTCGCTACCGACAACGCAACTCCATTTTACAATATTTACGGTGGTACGCAGGATAACAATTCCATGGGCGGGCCTTCAGCCAGTATCAATAACGCCGGTGTGCTCAACTCAGATTGGTTTATAACCAACGGTGGCGATGGATTCGAATCGGCTATCGATCCGACAGATCCAAACATCGTTTATGCGCAATCACAATACGGCGGTTTGGTGCGTTACGACAAATCATCGGGCGAAAAAATCTCCATCCAACCTTTACCGGGCAAAGGCGAAGCAGGCCACCGATGGAACTGGGATGCACCGTTACTGGTTTCACCACACGACCATAAAACCTTGTATTTTGCAGCGAACAAAGTATTCAAAACAACCAATCAGGGCGATGACTGGACAACGATTTCGCCTGATCTTTCGCAGCAAATGGACCGCAATAAGCTCAAAGTAATGGGACAGGTCTGGAGCATCGATGCGGTAATGAAAAATGCTTCGACAACCATTTATGGAAACATTGTGGCATTGGACGAATCACCGAAAAAGAAAGGTTTGTTGTATGCCGGAACCGACGATGGATTGGTGCAGGTTTCTGATAATGACGGCCAATCCTGGAGCAAATCACAAACGTTCCCGGGTGTTCCTGCAAATACGCGCGTCAACATGCTTACGGCTTCATTATTCAACGAAAACGAAGTCTACGCCGTGTTTAACAACCACCGTTCGGGCGATTTTAAACCGTATGTTTTCAAAAGTTCAGACAAAGGAAAAACATGGGTTTCCATTAGTTCAAACCTGCCGGAAAGAGGTTCGGTTTACTGTATCAAACAAGATTTCACCGATCCGAATTTGTTGTTTGTCGGAACGGAATTCGGAGCATATTTCACCAACGACGACGGAAAAACATGGACAAAACTCAGTGGTCTTCCTACCACGGCGGTTTATGATCTGGATATTCAGAAACGCGAAAATGACTTGGTGGCAGCTACGTTCGGGCGAGGTTTTTACGTATTGGACAACTATTCGCCATTGCGCGATCTGAAAAAAGAAACACTCGACAAACCGGCGTATTTGTATCCGGTTGAAGATGCCTTGCTTTATGTTCCTTCTGCACCGCTTGGATTGACTGGAACAGGTTCGCAAGGCGCTGATTTATGGGCAGCCCCCAATCCAGTTTTCGGTGCTGTGTTTTCGTTGTATGTAAAAGAAACACCAAAGACGTTGAAAGAACTACGCAAGGAAAAAGAAAGCGCATTGGAAAAAGAGAAAAAAGATGTGTTTTATCCGACCCTTGAAGAATTGAAAAAAGAAGAATTGGAGGAAAAAGCTCAATTGATCTGGATCATCCGCGATAGTGCCGGAACGGAAATCCGCAAATTGACCTCTTCACCTTCCAAGGGAATCAGCCGTATGAACTGGAACCTGCGTTTGGAAACTACATCTCCGATCAATCCAAACAAACGTGCACCGGGAAGATACGAATCTGCCGATGAGGGCGCTTTGGTAACAGCCGGCACTTATTCCGTAGAAGTCGTTTTGGTGAAAGACGGTAAAAGCGAATCGCTGGTTCCAAAAACAAACTTTAAGGTAAAATCCCTGAACAATCAATCATTACCGGCAACCAACAAAGCCGAATTGGCGCAATTCAGAAAAGAAGTTGCCGAATTGGGACGCAGCATAAACGGTTCAGCTAAACTCATGCAAGAAACAAATGAAAAACTGAACCTGATAAAAGTTGCGATTACCAATTACCCGAATGCCGATATCAAATTACTGGAAGAAGTAAGAGCTATTAAACTGGGACTTTCGGATTGTTCAGTGTTGCTTTATGGCGATGGTTTAAAAGCTTCACGCGAGTTTGAAACAGCTCCGGGAATTGCAGGCCGTTTGGGCAATGTGGAATATCAATTGTATGAAAGCACGACTGGTGTTACTAAAACTCAAAAAGACAACATTGCGATTGCAGAAGAAGAATATGCCACATTCCGCAAGCAGTTAGATGCGTTAATTGTTCGTGTAAAAGACCTTGAAACCAAATTGGAAGCAGTCCCTGTTCCATACATCAAAGGAAAAGACGAGAACTGGAAGGAAAATTGATTGATCAGAATTGAACGGTGATTGACTATTCATTTCGGCTTTTGTTGGGTTCTTTGTGATCCAACAAAAGCCTTGATCAGTTTAGCTTTTTTTATTCGACAAAACGCCTGCTTATTAATACCACTAATGTTAAATTGTAGACAAACGTTATTTTTTTTGTCAAAAACGCTTGACTTGTCTTTTTTAATTTCATAAGTTAGCTTCCACAATGCGGTTAAGATTGCTTGATTAAAGTTAGACAATCGTTAAATTACCGCTCGATATATACGTTTAACGTAACTGTTTTAGCAATATTCCAACTTGCAAAAACATTTTCCACACTCCTTATTTTCTGCAACTTCGAATATTCAGATTTCATTTAATGAAGCTGAGTTGGTGTTGAACTATTGACTGCTCTGCAAGACTGTTTCTTACTGCAATCCAGTAATAGGTTGAGCTATTCTAATTATAAAATGTAATACTTATCTATTATCCTGACAGGATAAAATATCACAGATTGCTTTTTGTTGGCTTATCACTACTCTCAAGGGAGAGAGCTTTTGGAACGTATTAACCAGCGCTGCCAAAGTAAAACTATTCACTTTCACTACTGAATGCATTGAGATTGCCTATGTACAATTATTCTTTTCTACAGAATAATTTTAATCACTACTGCCAAATGGATGTTATTGTTACCACCAATGACATCCATTTTTTTTTCAGATGGGGGGTACAAACAACCGAAATTCATTTTGGTCAAAAAAAAATGTTAATTTTTGTTCGTTCAGAACCTTATTATGTTCAATCAAACACAATATACATTCATTTCTGTTATTTAATGAACATAAATAGTTGGCAATCCGCGCTTAATTTTAATATATTTCAATTAGCAAGCAGATTTTACTACACGACTAAAAACCGGAATCTTGTTTGTAATTATACTTACTACTGAAAAACTACAACCTATGAAAAGAAATCTACACCCTTTAACCGTTCATTGCGAACGCTTCTCATCGGGACTACCCTTTATTTTTTAATCACACATTGTTTTTATTGTATTGCCAATAATTTATAAAATCCAATTGTGATTATTTTTCAACTCACACACTATGTTACCGGTTATCGTGTGTCATTTTGAAAACCAAATGCTTTTGTAAAAGAGGTATTACCCCTGCTTATCAACTACTTAAATAGAGAATACTTACTAAAACTACTCATCATGAATACTGAAAACAATCATTGTCTTTTGTTGCTTTATTGCACCTGTATATTTTACAATAAAGGCAAGCCATCCAAAGAATATTTTCATCTGTTAAGAGAGGGATAAATACGGTTACACCGCTGAAAACTCAAACAACACACCATCACCACTATACGATGTTTTTATTACCCGATTAACTTTCTTAGATGAAAAGCAGATCCATTCGATTGCTACCACCATGAGAATTGGATCACCACTATTCATTAAAACCCATTCTATAAGATGGATGTTATTGTTACCACCAATAGCATCCATCTTTCCATTTTAATGACTAAATGAAGAAAAAATTGGAGTTTTTAAAAAAAAAGTGTATTTTAGGGCCAAAATAGATTGATTTCTGATGATCAATCATAACCTGCACTATTATAAACACTGAAAAAAGCAATTGCCTATGAAGTAAATTCCACCCCGTTTTGTCTGGGAAGTTTCGCGCAACACTTCGTTTCCCAAACATTTATTTTACATACCGTCTTACCAACGGTTGAAGAATTGCAACACACTATTTATTAAATAAAAAAAGCACCCTATGAAAACATGTTACCCGAACGCTGTTACCAGCAGCACTTCGATTCCGTTTCCGATACCCAATAAAACGGAGAATCGAATTAAGAACTTCATTCACCGAATTCATTTTTCCGCCATTGCCTTCAGCTGTTTTATGGCTATTTCTTCTTTTACACAAGCTCAATTGAGCGATTACGGATTTTCAGCGTCAACTGGTGTTTCGCTTGAAACCGGTTCATTTACCAATCTCTTGGGAACATTCGTCGATGACGGCGCTTCCGCCCTGGAAAACATTGGATTCACCTTCAATTACGATGGTGTTGATTACACCGACTTTTCGGTAACATCAAATGGATTACTGGCACTCGGAACAACTGCCGCAACAGATTACGACAATGTAACTGGCAATTTGACCGGCCCTTATTTGCTTCCGTACTGGGACAACAATTACACAGATGCAGACGGATTTGTACAATACTTGGTCACCGGTGCTCCCGGAGGCCGCAAACTGGTAGTGGAATACAGCCTTTCTTACGCCGGTCAAACTGGAACAGCCGATAAACTGTTTCAAATCTGGCTGTTCGAAACAAGCAACCTGATCCAGTTTGTTTACGGATCGGGAAATGATTTCAACGATGGTTACAGTGTTGGGATTCTTACCAATGGCACAACGAATTTCCAAAGTGTCACCGTTGCTTCTGGCACAGCAAGCAGCAGCGTTGCGATGGACAACAATACAACCTGGCCGGGCGCGGGAACTTCTTATCTTTTCGGACCGGGAAGTGGATTACCAGTCAACTTTACCGCTTTTGAATACAGCTGCCAGGATGAAACTACAGAAATCAGTTGGACAACAGATTCCGAAATCAATTGCGACAGATATGAACTGGAAATGAGCAGAAATAGCTTGGAATACCAGCTCATTGCAACAGTAAACGGAAACGGGACGACAACGCAACCGTCGAGATATACACTTGCGATCGATAAAATCCAGGAAACCCAATACATCCGCATTCGCCAGATTGACATAGACGGAAAATCGGTTGTATACGGACCGTTTTCAGTGATGTGCGCTGCAACGGATGTGGTTATTTACCCAAATCCGGCACAGAAAGAAGTTTACCTTATTTGTCCGGAAAAAGCGCAGGACGCGACGATCGAAATCTACGATTGCAACGCGACACTGGTTTATTCTACTGTCCACGATTTTAAGAAGTCGACAATGACGACACTTGATCTCCATACCTTAAAGGCAGGAACCTATTTATTAAAATTAATCGCTTTGGATGAAACAAGTGTTCATCTGATCGTGAAGGAGTAGCAACCTAAGATTAAATCGCGCAAGGCAGGTGTAGCGCATGCCTTGTGCGATTTTTTGTTATTCTCATTTTCCGCTTATCCTACTTTTCCTTGATGAAAAAGTAGGCAAAAAAATCAAGGCTGTAAGTCCCAATCTTGAGAACTTAATGCCATTGAGATGATCGTTCTAAAAACAAAGCTTCACTATTATGATCTGATTTTCCTTAGCTATACCTAACTTTGTATATGCTTTCGGCTTCAGAAAAAAAACGGTATCAGCGGCAAATTCACCTGGAAGGTTTTGGTGAAGTGAGCCAGGAAAAACTATTGAATGCACGCGTCCTTGTAATTGGAGCCGGCGCATTGGGTTGTCCTGCATTAACATACTTAGCTGTAGCAGGTGTTGGTACATTGGGCATTGTTGACAACGATGCAGTGGAGTTATCGAACCTGCACCGCCAATCGCTTTACACAACCGATGATTGCGGAAAACCGAAAGTACACGTTGCTAAGGAACGTTTGTCGGCCATGAATCCTGAAATCATCATCAACACTTACCAAACATATCTTTCACCCGAAAACGTAATGGAACTCATTTCCGGTTACGATGTTATTGTAGACGGCACCGACAATTTCCAGGCACGTTACCTGATCAACGATGCTTGTGTGTTGGCCGGAAAACCCAACGTTCACGGTTCGGTGGTACGTTTTTCAGGAACACTTTCCGTATTTAATTACCATGATTCCCACGGAAATACAGGTCCGAATTACCGCGATTTATTTCCTGTTCCTCCTACTCCCGAAGAAGCACCATCGTGTGCCGAAGCAGGGGTGATTGGTGTCATTCCGGCTATCATCGGGTCGATGCAGGCGATGGAAACGATTAAACTGATTACGGGGGTTGGTGAAGTCGCTTCGGGTAAATTTCTGCAATTAAACGCATTATCCAATTCCCAACAGACCCTTTATTTTGATAAAGATCCGTTAAATCCATTGAACAACGCTTCAGAAAACTTTATTTTTGAAACCGATTATGCAACATTTTGTCATCAAAAAAAACAACTTATGAAAAGTATTACTGTAACTGAACTGAAAGCGTTGAAAGACCAAGGCGCCAATTTCCAATTGATTGACGTTCGTGAAACCTACGAACACGATATTTGCGACATCGGTGGCGAATTGATCCCGATGAATGAAGTACCGAACAGCGTTGACAAAATCAGTAAAGACAAGCAAGTGGTGGTTCATTGCCGTTCAGGAAAACGCAGTGGAAATGTGATTAACTTTTTGGAAGACAATTACGGTTTCACCAATCTGTACAACCTCGAGGGCGGAATCCTGGCATGGGCCGGCCAAATTGATCCGACGATGGAACAATACTAATCAATGAACAGAAAAACGGTCAATGCGGTTATCATACTCGGCATCATTTCACTGGCGAGTATTTTGTTCATTCAGATTTTCTGGATCAGGAAAACCCTGCAGGCACAGCAGGTAAATATCGAAATCCAGGAAAAAGAAGACAGCCTTAACCTCAAGCAGTTTTCTGAACACGCTCATATTGCGCTGCGCAATGTATTGGAAGAGATCAATCACAATGCGGCAGACAGAATGGACCTTTACGGTGCTGTAAAACAAATCCGCACCAATTATTTTTCGGTTGATATCGCCGAAGAATTGCATCCGTTTTATCTCGAACAATTGCTGAAACGCGAATTCGACGAACAAAGTCTCAACCAGGACTTTCAATACGGTATTTACGATTGTTTTACAGATTCCATCGTCTTCGGAAACATGATCCGGTATACAAAAACCAGTGGTTACAAGCCGGTTAGCGACAGTATGAACGGCGTTACTTCCGAAAAACTGGAATGGAAAAAAGACGGCCATTATTTCACCGTGTTGTTTCCGAACGTGAAAAGCAATCCCATTGATGCTGCAACGCCGCTGACTTCTCCGTGGTTATACCTGGTAGCGATTATCACCTTGATCCTGATCTTCTTCGCTTTTGCAATCAATGTGATACTGAAACAAAAACGTTTATCGGAAGTGAAAACCGATTTCATCAACAACATGACTCACGAGCTAAAAACGCCGATTTCAACCATCGGGCTTTCGAGTGAGTTATTGCTGCGCGGGGATTTTAAAGACGATCCCGAACGCTTGAAACGGTACGCCGAAATCATTTACAAGGAGAACAAGCGTCTTGAAAACCAGGTAGAACGCGTATTAAACGTAGCGAAACTGGATAAGGAAAAACTGGTGCTATCTAAGGAAAAACTCTCGATCCATGAGTTGATTTTAGATGCTAAAGAAAGTTTTGACCTCAACCAAACTGACAGCGGTGGACAAATTGTGCTTCAGCTGGAAGCTTCCAATGATATGTTGCAGGTTGATCCGGTGCATGTCACCAATGTGATCTACAACTTGCTCGACAATGCCGTGAAATACTGCGATCAAACGCCTGATATTACGATTCGCAGCAGCAACCAGAACAATGGTTTCCTGCTTTCAATTGCCGACAACGGAATTGGTATAAAACGAGAGGACATCAAACTAATTTTCGATAAATTTTACCGCGTTCCTACCGGCAACCTGCACAATGTAAAGGGCTTCGGACTTGGTTTGTATTATGTAAAACTGATCGTTGAAGAACATGGTGGAAAAATCCAGGTAAAAAGCTCCGTTGGCAAAGGAACGACCTTTCATTTGTGGTTCCCGATGAACTAAAATAAAAAGGGAACACCGAAACCGGCATTCCCTCATCTTTCATTTCATTGATCTTATGAAATCATCGTCATGTTAAGACCAATCGGGCCTTCACCTGCGTAAGTCATACTTCCGCTAAAGGTTTTACCGCCATCAGCCGATGAGATTTTCACCTCCATTACATTTTGTCCATCACGGCAACCCATTACCCAGGTTCCGCCAGGATGCCATGGCGCAGAGTCACCTCCCCACTGGTTTTCTACTACATAATTATTACTTCCGTACAAGGAAGCTTTGAATCCGATCGGGCCTTCACCTGCGTAGGTCATGGTTCCGTTCAGTGTTTTTCCACCATCGGGAGAATTGACAGAAACAGCAACTACATTTTGATCACGGCAACCCATAATCCATTCTCCGCCCGGGTGCCAAGGTGCAGAGTCGCCTCCCCACTGGTTCTGCGCATTGTATACCCCTCCCGCAGATTGCTGACTTTTGAAACCAATAGGTCCCTCACCGTTATAGGTCATTGTCCCCGTTAGTGAATTACCACCATCTGCAGAAGTAACATTTACGTCTACAACATGCTGGCCAACCCGGCAACCGATGATCCAGGTTCCGCCCGGGTTCCATGGTGCAGAATTGCCACCCCACTGGTTTTCTACCACGTAATTATTGTTTTGGGTCATGGTGGCTCTAAAACCAATCGGGCCTTCCCCCGCATACGTCATGGTTCCATTGAGCGTTTTACCCCCATCCGTTGATGAAATTTTCAGGGCTACGACATTTTGCCCCTGGCGACAGCCAATTACCCAGGCCCCACCAGGATTCCAAGGTGCAGAGTTTCCGCCCCATTGGTTTTGTACAATGTGAATAGTGTTGTTCATAGTGATTGTTTTAAATACCTACTCGTATGGCTTTTCGGTAACCGCCTTTGTCTAAATGTGAAGCTTCGTAGACAAGACAAATCTATTCTATTGATTTTAAGTCGAATACAGTATTAATACCTAAATTTTCAGAACGGGAGTTTTTACCCAAACTCTTGCGGGAAATACTATTTTAGTCATCGGTATCCATCAATTTGCATAATAGTTCCGTAAGTTCCCGGCAGCTCATTACCTTTGCTTCGTGCAACTGGTTAATCAAATATTCAGCATACAAACACCGTCGGAATTTGACAGGCTCGCGTTGGAAGTGTACCGTTTTCAGCGCGAACACGTTCCTGTTTACAAACAGTTTGTTGATTTGCTGGGGAAACCCGAACCGCAAACAGTGAGTGAAATTCCATTCCTGCCCATTTCGTTTTTCAAAACACATGCTATCATCGCTGGAGGAATGCAATCCCAAACCGTATTCAAAAGCAGTGGTACTACAGGAATGGAACGCTCTCAGCATTTAGTCGCTGATGTTTCGTTGTATGAACGTTCGTTTTTACCGACCTACGCGCATTTTATCGGTCCGCTGGAAAATCAGCTCATTTTTGCATTGCTGCCCAATTACATCGAACAAGGTGAATCGAGTTTGGTATATATGGTCGATCACCTGATTCACGCTACGAACCATGAACTTTCGGGATTTTACCTAAACAATCCCGAATCTTTGCTGAATGCTATCGAACTGGGCCGGAAAACCGGAAGAAAATTGGTCTTATTCGGGGTTTCCTATGCCTTGCTCGATTTGGCAGAGCAACATGTTGATTTATCAGATGTGCAGATCATTGAAACCGGCGGAATGAAAGGCCGGCGAAAGGAAATGACCAAAGAAGCATTGCATGCCGAACTAAAACAGGCCTTCGGATGCGAATTTATTTCTTCCGAATACGGGATGAGTGAGTTGTTATCTCAAGCTTACAGCGGCAAAAATGGGTTATTCGACCTTCCACCCTGGATGGATGTCCTGCTGCGTGATGTCAATGATCCGTTTTCATTGGTCGATGAAGGCAAAACCGGCGGCGTGAATGTGATCGATCTGGCGAATTTGTATTCATGTGCGTTTATTGCCACGCAGGATTTGGGCAAAATAGTGAACGGGCAGCTGCAACTCATGGGCAGGTTCGATCAGGCGGATTTGAGAGGATGTAACTTGTTGGTTCAGTAGTTTTTGGGGGAATTTGGAAAATGGCTATTCCAAAATCAAATTTGAAAATTCGAAAATTTGAGTGTTCGCAATAGTACGAACGCTTTTTAGTCAAACTAAACTTTAAGCATCGAACGTAATATTGCGAATTCACGACCGTTTCTTTGACATGCCAATTTGCAATATTACGAACGGTTTTTAGTAAAAAAATCACTGCGGACATCACACGTAATATTGCGAAATTACGAGGACGTATTTGGCACGTAAATTTGCAATATTACGTGCCCATATCCCAGTTGAAAATCTCCACCCATTTCACAAAAAACCCAAAATCAACCCCAATTATCTCCCAACTTTTTGTCTTGACCTCAAAATAACTATCTTGGTTCTACGAATTACCAAATGAATACCCAAAAAATGCCTTTTGAAACAATTTTGATCCTGGTGCTAATCGGTTTGTTCGCTGGTACGCTCAGCGGATTTATCGGTGTCGGCGGTGGTATTATCATTGTTCCTGCATTGGTTTATTTTTTGGGATTAACACAGCATCAGGCTACCGGAACCAGCTTGTTTATCCTGACCCTTCCGGTAGTCATTCTTGGAACGATGAACTACGCCAAAACCGGTAATCTTAACTGGAGATACGGATTGGTAATTGCTTCCACCTTCGTAATCGGTGGATACATCGGATCGAAACTTTCACTCAAAATATCACCCGCAATCGTCAAAATTATCTTCGGATTCATTATGGCTTACGTGGCTTTTACGATGATCCGCTCCGGATTCAATCTCTACAAAAATGAAGAATAGCCTGCATACCATCATCCAACAACGTTCGGAAGAATTGTTTGCGAAAGTGAAAACATACCGCGAACACATGCACCGTTTTCCGGAATTGTCGTATGCCGAGCACGAAACCATGACTTACGTGGTAAAACAACTTACTGCGCTGAACATTCCCTTTACGGCAAATGTGGCAGAAACCGGGATCACGGCTATTATTCGTGGTGATCATCATTCGGAAACGGATAGTTGTTTCGGATTGCGTTCTGAACTGGATGCATTGCCGATTCAGGAACTCAATGAGGTTCCCTATTGTTCGACAAAAGAAGGGATTATGCACGCGTGCGGACACGATGTTCACACAGCTATTTTATTGGGCGCAGCTGAGTTATTGTTTGAATTGCGCAACGAATTACCACATCCGGTGAAACTGTTCTTTCAACCCGGTGAAGAGAAAAATCCGGGTGGCGCATCGCTAATGATTGCCGACGGAGCCCTTAAAAATCCGGATGTCCACGCTATGACGGCTTTACATGTATTTCCCGAAATGGAAACCGGAAAACTGGGATTCAAAACAGGCTTATACATGGCTTCGTGCGACGAAATTTACATCACCATCAACGGAAAAGGCGGACACGGCGCAACACCGCATCAAACCATCGACCCGATTATGATCGGTGCGCAATTACTGGTTGGTTTACAACAAATTGTCAGCCGGAATTGTGATCCTAAGATTCCGTGCGTATTGTCGTTCGGGCATTTTGAAGCGCTGGGTGCCACGAATGTGATTCCGGAGAAAGCTCATTTAAAAGGAACGTTCCGCACCATGGACGAAGCATGGCGGGCAAAAGCATGGGAATTGATTGAATCGCATGTGCAACATGTCTGCGCTCAATTCGGCGCCACGGCAGATTTGACCATTTCAAAAGGATATCCGTTTCTGGAAAATGATCCTGAACTGACAATGGCCGTTCGCACCATTGCGGAAACACATTTCGGTGAAGAAAACATTGAAACGCTTCCCATTCGTTTGACCTCGGAAGACTTTTCATATTACGCACAGGAAATCCCGGTGTGTTTTTTCCGGTTGGGTGTTCGCAATGAAGCCAAAGGTATTGTTCACGGCGTTCATCATCCACGCTTCAATATCGACGACCGCGCTCTTGTAGTAGGCGTTCAGGCCATGACTTTGGCACCATTTTCGTAAATCAGGGCCGTTATGAAACAGACAGTCACATATCTCCTTTTAGTTTTGGCAGTTGCGATGAATAGCTGCGGCACAGATGATACTCCTGTGAGTCACAAGGAGATTTTCGAGATCCGTACAATTGGAACGCTTTCTACCAGCGAGTATACCGTGAGTAAAATCATCAAACTCAACGATCCCGGAGAATGGTACAAATGGGGTGATCGCAAGATTCTCATTAGCTGCAAAGCGAAAATAAAAGCCGGAGTAAACCTCAACAAGCTGAAAGCCGAAGATATCAAGATCACCGGTAAAAAGATCGAAATTCAATTGCCTCCGGCCGAAATTATTTCCTTTGAAATGAATCCCGAACAGATCAAAACCGAAATGGTGGATGTAAGTGGTTTCAGAGGCGGATTTTCACAACAGGAAAAAAACAAGATTCTGCGGTTGGGCGAAAAATCGATCCGGGAAGATATGAAGCAACTCAATATTCTCAACGATGCCGAGACTAACGCTATCGTATTCCTCACAGATTTTTACAAGAATTTAGGATTTGAAGAAATAATCATTCATGGAACGAAAAAAGATAAGCGAACTAAGAACACTGATCGGTAGGCTGTTAATCATCAGCGTAATCGTAGTGGTTGGGTATTTCCTTTACCAGCGTTTTTTCGGTGATAAAACAGGTTCCGGGTATACAATCGAAGATACACCGTTGCATGTGGAAGAAATCCGCAAGATCGTGGAATTGAACACCATCAAGTTTCGTGACGAAGTAGTGGTTGATTCGTTGGAATTGTATAAAACCACAGCCGAGCAGATTCAGGGAAATCTGGAAAAACTGATGGATCCCGATCAGGCCAAACACGGTATTTCGAGCAGTAATGTCAAGCGACGGCTCACAATGGTCGTAAAGGGTGAATTGCTCTACGGAATTGATCTCAAACGCAAAGATTTTACGGTCATTCCAAAAGACGGAAAACTGGTAATTAGCCTTCCTCATCCGGAATTGTTATCGATTAATCTCACACCCAAAAACACCGACATCTTTGTAGAAAACGGAACCTGGAAAGATTACGAACGTCAACTGTTAATACGCAAAGCACGCTCAAAAATGATTGCCACAGGCGAAAAATTGCGCCTGACGGAAAAAGCCAAAGCTCCGCTGGAACGCCTGCTGAAACAATTGATCCGGTCGCAAATGCCGATTGTGATTGAGTATTATTGATTTCGTGATATGAAACTCTCAAAGTTGTTTGGTCTGGCGTTGACCTGTTTTGTGATTGGTTTTGTCTCTTTCATGAGTTTATTGGGAATAGCAATGATTCAGCATTACCTTCACATAGGGATTCATCCACCACCTGAATGGAATGAGCATGGCTATCCCTTCACTTTTTATTATGAAACTACGTTTAACGACGATGGACTTGAAGGAGGAAACATAAAAAATTTTCTAGTGGATTTTCTGATTTACTTTTTGTTTTTCAGTTTGATCTTTATAGGATATAAATGGATTAAAAACAGAACAAAAAAAGGGTCACGATAAATCGTGACCCCACAAAAAGTTATAATTAAGGATTATAAACCGAAAGTCGATTTCACCTTGTCTGTATAATCTAATTTTTCCCAGGTAAACAATTCAACTTCTCTTGAAACAACTGTTCCATCCGGAGATTTGAACGTTTTGGTAACTACTTCGTTTTTACGGCCCATGTGACCGTAAGCAGCAGTTTCACTGTAGATCGGGTTACGCAATTTCAAACGTTGCTCAATCGCATACGGGCGTAAATCGAAGATCGCTTCTACTTTCTTGGCGATTTCACCATCCGTCATATTAACTTTCGCAGTTCCGTAAGTGTTTACAAACAATCCGCATGGTTTTGCCACACCGATCGCGTAAGAAACCTGTACCAACACCTCATCACACAAACCGGCAGCAACCAGGTTTTTTGCAATGTGACGTGTGGCATAGGCAGCAGAACGGTCAACTTTAGAAGGATCTTTTCCGGAGAAAGCTCCACCACCGTGAGCACCTTTTCCACCGTAGGTATCAACGATGATTTTACGTCCTGTTAATCCTGTATCTCCATGAGGTCCGCCGATAACGAATTTCCCTGTTGGATTGATATGGTATGTGATCTGGTCGTTGAACAACGCCTGTAATTCCGGCTTCAATTTCGCTTTCACACGCGGAATCACGATTGAAATGATATCTTCTTTGATCTTTGCCAACATCACAGGTTCGGTAGCAAAATCATCGTGTTGTGTAGAAACCACGATGCTGTCGATGCGTTGCGGAACGTTGTCATCAGAATATTCGATAGTCACCTGCGACTTTGCATCCGGACGAAGGTATCCGATTACGCTGGTTTCAGTATTGCGGATCGCAGAAAGTTCCTGCAAAATTTTGTGCGCCAAATCCAACGCCAATGGCATGTAATTATCCGTTTCCTTGGTCGCATAACCAAACATCATTCCCTGGTCACCTGCACCCTGCGCATTTGCCAACGTTTCAAAATCATTGTTTTCTGACTTGCGGTCAACACCCTGATTGATATCGTCAGACTGATCGTGGATCGCCGAAAGAATACCACATGAATTTGCTTCAAACATGTATTCCGACTTCGTGTAACCGATTTTACGGATCACTTCACGGGCAATGTTTTGTACATCCAAATAGGTATTTGTTTTTACCTCGCCGGCCAATACCACCTGACCCGTTGTTACCAATGTTTCGCACGCTACTTTTGATGTAGGGTCGAAAGCCATGAAGTTATCAATCAACGCGTCAGAAATCTGATCCGCTACCTTATCCGGGTGTCCTTCAGAAACAGATTCTGAGGTAAACAAATATGACATAGTTCTGTATTAAAAAAATTGTGACGCGCGAAATTAGTGAAAAAAAAAGAATGGGAATCCAAAGCGATCAATATGTGAATACTTTACTCTCTTCCGTCAGGGTTTTTCAACCGGATATTTTCGGTAGTTTTGACCAGAATCGGTTCTATGTTGTTCGCTGTAATCATATTATCCATTGTGCTTTTGGCAGCGCTCCTTTATATACTTCTTATTAGTATGAAGTTGCGCGAACTCACAAAACAACAGTCCGGACTTTCGGAACGCAACCAGGAACTCAACGCCATGATGCATTCCAGCGAATTGAAAGCCCTGCGCTACAAGCTCAATCCGCACTTATTTAAAAACGCGCTCAATTCCATTCAATCGCATGCTTATCAGACCTATTATTCGATGGATAAACTCTCGGGCGTTTTGGATTACATCTTATATGACAGCGATCAGCCCCTTGTTTCCCTGCAGGAAGAAATGGATTTCGCAGCTAATTTCATTGAGATCAACCGGTTGAAACTAAGTCCGCTGTTTGATTTACGCGTTCGCAATACCATTGAAAAATCGCAGGGTGATTGGGCTGAACTGAAAATCATGCCACTGGTAACCGTCGATCTCATTGAAAATGCGTTTAAGCACACAGATTTCCAGAAAACGGAATCGTTTATTTCCATCAGTTTTCAATTGGAAAAAGGCTGGTTTCAACTCGAAGTGAGCAACCGCGTGAGTGAAAAACCGCCGCTTCGCAAGAAAAACAGCGGATTGGGATTAAAAAATCTCGAAGAACGACTCAAAATCGCTTATCCGGAACGGTATAAATTGTTGGTGATTTCAGAAGGCTCTGTGTTTCGCACCCAGCTAAAACTACAGCTGCATGACTAAAGTGTATCGTTGTATCCTGATCGATGACGAATTACTGGCGCTGGCTTATCTGCGCACGATGTGTGAAGCCATTCCGAACATAGAAGTGGTACGCGCTTACGACAATCCAGTCATTTTTTTAAACGACTTACCCGATTTGGCGGTCGATTTTTGCATTTCAGATATCGTGATGCCTTCGCTTACAGGGCTCGATCTGGCGATGCAGCTCAACCATTTACCGGTGATTTTCACCACAGCTCATAATGAATATGCGGCCGATGCGTTCGATATTGATGCGGTTGATTATTTGCGGAAACCGGTTCAAAAGGAACGACTGGAAAAAGCAATCGAAAAAGTGGTGCAAATTCTGCGTCAGCGCGCTGCAAAACCGGTTGTGCTGAATGTTACCACTTCGAAAGGAAAAATGCGGTTGATTTCTGATCAGATTGTGGCTGTTTCGTCTGAAACACTTGACCGGCGCGATAAACTGGCAACGCTTTCAACCGGCGAGGAATGGATCATCAAAAACACATCGTTTGAACAATTGCTCAACCTGCTTCCCCACGAACAGTTTTGCCGTATTTCCAAAAGCGAAGTTATTGGTTTGTCGTTTGTAACTGGCTATACAGGCGAAACGATCTTTACTTCGTTTAAATCCAAAAACGGAAATTTGCGCAACTTTACCCTGAGCGACAATTACCGGAAAGAGTTCCTTGAAAAACTCTCTCGCAAGTTCGGTACATGAATTAGCCTTTTCATTACATTCTTTTATCGGGCTACGCAATGCGGTGAAACAACGGCTTACTTTTGCGCTAAAGTTAGAAGCTGTTAAGGATTTATTGGTTAGAAATACTTGTAATTATTTTTTGTTCAGGCAAGGCGCCTTTTGAGAGACATACCCGAAGGTATGCCTAAGAAAGGCAACGATGGATGGGGAAAAAAGAAAACAAGTAAAATAATTGAATGAATTCTTAACAGCTTCTTAGAGAAGCTGTCGCCATGAAAAACATTAAAAACCTGCTTTTTTACGTCCTCACGATCGGTGGTTTTTCCACGTTGATTTTCGGAATTATTACCTGGGGACAAGTGCTTGAGGCACGTAAAAGTATTACCAACGGACACCACAAAGTTACTGCCTCAACGTGGGACCAATTCACGGACACGCTTTTCAACAATCTCACCCATCCGCTGGCAAATCTTTTGCTTCAAATCATCACTATCATTGTGGTAGCTCGTATTTTCGGTTTTTTCTGCCGGAAAATCGGTCAACCGGCGGTTATCGGTGAAATCATTGCGGGAATTGTACTCGGGCCATCCCTCATCGGGCTTTATTTCCCTGATTTTTCAGCATTCCTGTTTCCTTCCAAAGCATCGCTTGATAATTTGCAATTCCTGAGCCAGATCGGATTGATCCTGTTCATGTTTGTGGTGGGAATGGAATTGGACCTGAATACAATCCGCAAGAAAGCCAACGACGCTGTAGTCATTAGTCATGCCAGTATTATTTTTCCCTTCACGCTGGGTGTTGGACTTGCTTACTTTGTATACGATGTGTTTGCACCGGAAGGCACCAATTTTCTGTCTTTTGCCTTGTTCATCGGGATCGCCATGAGCATTACCGCTTTTCCGGTGTTGGCGCGCATAGTGCAGGAACGCGGACTCACAAAAACCAAACTCGGTGCAATTGTCATTACCTGCGCCGCCGCCGATGATATTACGGCTTGGTGTATTCTTGCAGCCGTCATCGCAATCGTAAAAGCAGGTTCATTTCTGAGCGCTTTGTATATCATACTCGCAGCAGTTCTTTACGTTTTCATCATGTTAAAACTAGTAAGGCCTTTTCTAAAACGATTGGGGGAAAAATATTCCAGCAAGGAAAGCCTTAGTAAACCGGTAGTCGCAATCTTCTTCATAACACTTATCGTTTCCTCTTATTTAAGTGAAATCATTGGAATTCACGCCTTATTCGGAGCGTTTCTGGCCGGTGTGATCATGCCGTCGAGCTTGAGTTTTCGAACTATTTTCATTGAGAAGATTGAAGATGTTGCACTCGTATTATTATTGCCGTTATTCTTCGTTTCCACGGGATTACGCACTCACATCGACTTACTGAACGACTGGTCATTGTGGGGAATCGCTGCTATCATCATCGCTGTTGCCGTAATCGGTAAATTTCTCGGCTCGGCACTGGCAGCGAGATTTGTAGGTCAATCGTGGCGCGAAAGCCTGATCATAGGCGCGTTGATGAACACCCGCGGATTGATGGAATTGGTGGTACTCAACATCGGTTATGATCTCGGCGTATTATCGGATGAAATCTTCACTATGCTGGTGTTGATGGCGCTTGTAACCACGTTTATGACCGGCCCATTGCTGGATCTGATTAATTGGCTGATGCCGGAAAAAGACAACCAACTCGAACAGCAGGCAAGCGCTAATTCAACCAAATACACGATTCTCGTTTCTTTCGGAAGTCCTGAGCGCGGTCGAACATTGTTGCGCCTGGCCAATAGTTTTATCCGCAAATCGCTGGACAATGCCGGAGTGACTGCATTGCATGTTTCCCCAAGTAATGATCTCAATCAGTTCAACGCCGAAGAATACGAACGCGATAGTTTCAAACTTGTTAAATCGGAAGCGCGACGTTTGCAATTACCGGTTGTTACTTTGTTTAGACCTACCGTCGACATCGACAAAGAAATCACCGATACTGCCAATGCAGGTAATTTTGATTTACTGATGATCGGGATTGGACGATCAGTATTTGAAGGTTCGTTGCTGGGCCGTGTGCTTGGTTTTACCACCAAACTGATTAATCCTGAACGGCTTTACGAAACCATTACCGGAAAAGAACCGCTGTTTGAAAACACGGTATTCGACGACCGCACCCGACAAATTATCAAAGGGTCGAAAATTCCCGTAGGCATTGTAATCGATAAAGACCTGGAGAAAGTCGAAAATATTTTCCTGCCCATTTTCTCGATCCATGACAGCTTCCTGTTGGTTTATGCCCAGAAACTGATTCACCACAGCGACGCACGCATCAGCATTCTCGATGCAGCGGGAATCATCAAACAACATCCTGAAATCAAGGAAACCATTCGTTCCATTGAACAGGTGGCGCCCAACCACATTGTACTCCACACCGAGCGCAAACTCGAAAAGGAATTCATGCAGCAACAGGATTTGATGATCATCAGTCACGACAGCTGGCGCAAAGCCGTGGAAACACAAAGTATCTGGTTGACGAATACGCCTTCGGTGTTGATTATTAAACCGTAAATTTTAATTTCAACCACATAGAACACATAGGTAACATAGATTGATGTTGTAACGGTTCATATTGATTTAACAATCCCGAAAATCCCGGGTTTCAATTCTGTTTTCGTTAATTGATCATCTGTGTAATAATGTATTTCGGGGCTAAATTGAATTCGTTTGAAATCAAATTTTTCTTTCTCTAACAACTCACGGAAGACCTGGAAACGTTGTTCTCCAAGTTCTTTACTCTCACCTGGCAATTGACACAAGGAAAACTCGATAATCAATGTCGGATATTTGTCCAATGCATCCTCTAGGATTTTTGCTTCGAAATTTAGAATGGTAGTTGCATCACCTTCTTGGAAGTAAGCTGAATTATCAAATTTGCAGTGATAATTAAGGGTTGATCTCTGAAAAGTGCTGGAATCAGGCATTCTCGGTTGACCTTGAATCATTCCGCAACAAAAAAATAGCAACAGAAGCAATTGACTCTTCATCATTTTCAATATATACTTTTATTTGAATGTTAACTTTCGTGAAAAGTCACTTAAAATATCCTAGCTGATAAACGAAATTGACCAGCTAAAAAACTATTTAACTCAAAAACGTGTCCCTATGTGGTTAATTCAATGGTGATTCTCCAGAAACGGGCTATACCGCATGATCGCATGGTTTTCCACCAACAATTTCTCCGCGCACGTCCCATCTGAAAACGTACACACCTGCACAATGCGGTTGTGGCGCGAATATCCACCCCAGAATTGCTGGTTCATTTGGTGGTCGCGTTCTTCAATGTGAAAAATGGTTTCCAATGGTTTATTCGATTTCAGTGATCCGTTGAGATGCGTTTCGTCGAGCCAGAGGGAAATCGTGAACGAATCATCGGTGTCGTTGCGCACCTGTAAATCAATGTAATTGTATGAAAGTGTGGCTCCCGCACCAAAAGGTACATTTCTGTTGACATCCGGGAAAACATCGTAGCCGTGGCGGTAACGTTCGGTAATAGTCAGCGGACTGTGCGCAAACAGCCAGAAAAGCAGGTTTCCCAGTTGACATAAACCGCCGCCGATTCCGGTTTGGATGGTCCCGTTTTGCAACACCAATCCTTCCAGGTAACCTTTTCGGGCGGTTGGCCGGCCAACCAGCTTCCAGAGTGAAAATGTTTCTCCGGGTTTGATCACAAGGTTATTAATTGGTTGAATAGCGAGGCGCAGGTTGGTGCGTTTGTTTTCCTGCAGGTACATTTCCACGTCTTTCAGCGGACGTAAAATCATCGAACGGTGCGATTTCACTTCAAACCAATCGGTTGTGATGGTTTTTGAGGATGCCCAGATTTGTTTTTCGCTGATCCATTTCCATCGCCGTTTCAGGATGAAGTATTCTTTTCCGAAAAAGCGTCGCCATTTTCCGCGATGCTGAGGTGTTGGAAGCTGATGCATCATTGATTGTAGATTTCAGCCAACTTCTTCGGAGCCACATTGCAATACGAAGTTTTGAGAATGTCCTGCACAAAATCGGCATCTACAGCACTGAGTTTTACAATTGTCCAGCCCTGTAATCCCCATTTATTGGGAACCGGATAACAAACTGTTTTGTCAAACGCGCTGAAAACCGATTGCTGAACAGGCGTTAGTTTCACTACCAAGTGATCTTCCGCCGAATTATAAGTCGCGAAAATTTTTCCTTTCACCCGGAAAGATGTTTTTTCAAAGTGCGGTTCTTCGCTGCTTTCAGCAAAAGACAATCCCAGTTCACGTAATTTTTCAAGGGTCACCATGGCGGCTTTTTTAAAATCGGTTCAAAATACTGTTTTTTCAGTGCATTTGTAACGAATTAACTAGTAGTTTTTAGTAATTACAAGTAGCTTTGAAAAAAAAACACATGAAATTCTCATTTCTGCTTTTGCTTCTCTCGTTGGTCGTTTCATCTATGCTCAACGCACAGAATCCACTCAGTATTCAGCAATATCCAGCTATTAAGTATACAGGTAAACCTGTGACCTATGATTGGTCGAATGTTGATCAATTGTTACAGGATGGCCTTCCCAACAAGGCGATAGCGGAAATCAAACGTATCCAGGAGCGAGCCATTTCAGAAAAAAACGTTTCTGAATTCTGGCGTACGATGCAGGAAATATCCGTACTCGCTGATGAAGGAATGCTGGAAGAAGATTCACGGCAGGAAATTATCTGGGACTACAGTGAACGTGCAGACGATTTACCTTTTCCACTCAACAATATCACGCATTTGTACCTGCGCAACTGGTTCAATTACCGGGAACTTTCAGAAAATGAAGAAAGTAAGTCCTGGAAACTGGGTGAAAAACGTGTGATTCTCACTGAGGAAAATCGTGCAGATTTTGTAGAATATCACGACAAAGCTTCTTTAAATCAGGCACAGGGATTGATGGAATGGGATTCGGAATACACGTTTTATCACACGCGTTTTGATTCGGAATATGAAACCGATCCGCGTCCGGAGTTGGTAAAGCAATTCCCGACTTTGTTTGATTACCTGGCACTTACTTATATCAGCAATCATCAGAGCGATTTTGCCAGCTATTATTACAATATGGCTGAAATGATCCCAATCAAAGATTCGCTTAGTTTCGCGCCGACCGAAGCTTTGCCTACTTCAAGTGATTATATGCGCAAGGACAATTGGGTTTTCCCGCTTTTGCATGCTATCGAAATGCTGCATTGGACCCAAAACCGTTTGACTCCTTACAGCCATGCATTGGAATATCGCATTCAATTTGTATCGCAGTATTACCAAGGTGAAAACGGTGAAAACCTGGCGCAAAAAGCATGGAAAGCGGCAGAAGAACGCCTTTTGGCCAAAAATCATTCAAGTGCGGCTATTTTCACGCTGAAGATTGCTTATGAATTGATGATTACCGGCAAGAGCTACCATTGGAAAAACAATTCAAAACCAACGGATGAGTTGTCTAAAGCTTTACAGAAAATAGATGGATCACTGAAATTATTCCCAGATTCGGAAGTGGCAGATGGCCTTAAAGACCTGAAAAAATCTATTCTTGACGATGAACTGGCGTTCAATATCAAAACGGACCTTTCACTCAACGAATCACAATTGATGGGCGTTGATTACCGCAACCTCAATCACGCAACCATGGTGGTGTTTCATGTAAAAAAAGATCCTGAGGTTTATACTCAGAATTATCTGAAATCATTGACATTGGAGAAAGTTTACACGCAACAATTGACTTTCGATGAAGACAAACGCATGTTGCCGCACAGCAAGGATTTCCTGCTTCCGGCCTTTACTTCGACAGGAACTTACCTGGTTCTGATAGCACCGGATGTTGAAAAAATCGAAGCCGTTTTACTCGCCGACACCTTGTTCAAACAAACCGACTTTGCGTATAAAGTGGTCCAGGTAACTGAATTATCAGTGAAAGTTTCCAATGAAAGCAGCAGAAACCGCATCCAAGTGGTAAATAAACAAACCGGGAAACCAATTGCAGGAGCAAAAGTACGCTACACGCGCAAGGTATACGGGATGAACAACGAACACACGTTGCTGCTGAAAGAAACCACTACCAATAGTGCTGGTATTTCGGAAGCCGATTTCACCAGCGAATTCAATTATACTGTGAGCTATAAAGGCGATAGTGTGAGTGACCGTTTGTACCGCTACAGTTACGGCCAGGAATCCATCAAAACAAAAATGATGGTATATACCGACAGAAGTATTTACCGTCCAGGACAAACCGTGAATTACAAAGTGATCGCTTACGATGATAACGATACCCGCAAAGGTGTTGTTCCAGACTTCCAGGTACGCATGGTGGCAACCGATCAAAACGGACAACAATTGGCCAGCGAAAGCAAACGCACCAACCAACACGGTTCTATCGCAGGCAGCTTCCAGCTTCCGTTATCAGGTTTTCTTCCCGGAGCGGTTTACCTGACCATCAATGAGGGTGGAGCTTACCAATACATTACTGTTGAAGAATACAAACGTCCGACGTTTGAAACGGTTTTCGATACGTTTAAAACACAATACGCGCTCGGTGATTCCATTACGTTTTCAGGAAAAGCCATTTCCTATGCCGGATACCCGATCACCAATGCGAAAGTGACTGTAACAGTAAGTGAACAGCGGTATTTACCTTGGAATTACAAAGGAATGCTCAAGGAATACGATGAGCAGGAATTTACTACCGTAACCGATGAAAAAGGAAATTTCAGCGTCCGTTTTAAAACCGAAAAGGGTGATGATATTTACGGTGTTAATTTTTCGGTAAGCGCCGTGGTTGTCAACCCGACAGGAGAAACACATGAGGCATATACCAACTTGTACATTGGCAAAAACCGCTTCACAATCAGCACCGATATTCAGAACCAGCTGCTTTCATCCGACGAAAACAAAGCCGGCATTTACGTTTATAACAGCGAAGGTTACGAGCAGGAAGAAGTTCAGGTGAATTATACAATCGAAAAAGAAATTCACAACGCTTATTATCAAAAATCGGCCGAAGAAAGCGAGTTTAAAGCGTTTACCGGTAACGAATTAAAGAAAGCGCTTCCGTTCCTGAAGTATTACGAAGCCGATAAAACCATCTTGCGTGTTGAAATCACAAAAGGCCAGCTTAAATCGGGTGAACAAATCGATATCAACAAAGCAGTGAACAGCCAGCCGGGAATTTACCGCCTTACAGCAGAAGCTACCGACGAAACAGGCGAAAAAGTAAGTACTTCCAGCGTGTTCACGGTGATCAATCCCAAATCGAAAAAGAACCAACATCAGGCTGCTTTTTGGGCAATGACATCCAACTGGTCGGCACAAAAAGGCGATAAAATTGCCATTACTATTGGTTCATCATTCAAAGATTTGATGGCGTATGTTGAAGTAGTCGACAAAAACGGGATTGTTTCTTCGAAATGGGTAAAAGTGAGTCAGCGAAAAGTGCTTTCAATTCCTGTTCCAGCCGGCGCGAAAGACAATTTCACCATCAATGTTACAGCTAATTACAAGCACCAGTTTTACCAGCAATCGTTCCAGATCAACTTACCTGATCCAAAAGCAAACCTGATCGTAAAATTGGAAACCAAACGCGATTACCTGCAGCCAGGAGCGAAAGAAACCTGGAGCGTCACCGTTACCGATGAAGAAAAATCGGCCGTACCATCAGAATTATTGGTGAGCATGTACGATGCTTCATTGGATGAATTCACCAATCATTACTGGAACGCTCAATTGACGTACCCGGAATACTATTACGTGAACTGGAGCAGCCGATATGAAGCACCTGTGCTTTCGGAAAACAATCAATGGACGCAATACAATCCTTATGGCTATCGCTGGGATTATGGCGGACGATATGATCGATCCGTTATGCGTGGAGGCACCTGGAAAGATACAGATATGTTTGAATCGCAAGCTTACTCCGCTTCCCCACCTCCACCACCGGTAGGAGGAGTTTTTTCGATGAACGCTAACGTAACAACTGTCTCAGGCAATGCGGAATACGATAAAAGTGACGCATTAACAGGAAAGGACGCTGAAGGAAAAAGAGAAGGCTCGGCTCCTGCCAGAATCCGTTCCAACTTCTCTGAAACTGCTTTTTTCTTTCCGCAATTAGTACCGGAAAGCGATGGTTCTTACCGTTTCAGTTTTACGGTTCCGGATGCATTGACACGCTGGCGATTTATGTCGATGGCGCATTCGAAAACCCTGCAAACCGGTTACAGTGAAGAATTGTTTATGGCACGCAAGGAATTGATGGTGACACCAAACGTACCGCGTTTCTTCCGCGAAGGCGATGTGGTAGAATTTGCCGCAAAAGTGAGCAATGAAACAGATGCTTCCGTAAATACAACTACCCGTTTACGTTTTATTGATCCTTACACAGAAAAGGATGTAACGGATCAATTCGGGACTATCGCACCTATCACTTCTTCGATCAACGGAAAATCAAGCGCTGATGTTTCCTGGAAACTGACCGTTCCGAAAGGAACCTTAAATATGGTGGCTTACGTGATCGAAACAACTTCTTCAACTTACAGTGATGCTGAAAAACGTGCAGTTCCTGTGCTGAGCAGCCGTGTATTGCTTACCGAATCGAAACCGTTTACCAAAACAAGCGCAGGCGAATCTACTTTCACACTTGAAAAAGTATCGAAACTGGGCGCCGGAACAGAGAAAGTGAGTCTTCAGCTGGAAATTCAGACACAACCGTTGTGGACAACTTTGATGTCGCTTCCATATTTGATGGAATTTCCGCACGAATGTGCCGAACAGGTTTTTGCCCGTTATTTTGCGAATGCATTGGCACAAAAAATCCTCCAGGAAAACCCGGAATTCAGACAGATCATTGAATTGTGGAAACAAGACGACCCGAAAGCGTTTATAGCGCAACTGGAACAAAATCCGGAGTTGAAAGCAATCATCCTGGCAGAAACACCGTGGGTGATGGATGCTCAAAACGAGGCTCAGCAACGGGCTCACCTCACTATTTTATTTGATGAAAATCAATTGACAGCGGCCATTCGTCAGGCGCTCACCAAACTCGAAGACCTTAAAACTTCTGAAGGCACCTGGGGCTGGTTTGGAAATCAAAACACGAATCTGTACATCACACAGCATATTGTAAGCGGTTTTGGCCAGCTGAAAGAATTGGGAATAGACGAAGATGCTTCTATCGTTGATGCGGCGTTGGCACACCTTGATACGTGGTACGAAACACTGTACAAAAAACTGACTCCGGCCGAGAAAAAAATCAACGCTGGGTTGTCTGATCTGACGATTCACTGGCTTACCTCACGTGCTTATTTCACCGACAGAAAATCAGAAGCGGTAACTTATTACCGTCAATGCATGGAGAAAAACTGGAAATCGTATAACCTTCAAACACAGGCGTTGATGGGAATCGATGCCGTTCGTTCCGGAAACACTGCATTTGCAGAGAAAATCAAAAATTCCATGATGGATCGTTCTACCAAAAAACCGGACATGGGAATGTATTGGAACGAAAATACGTACGGTTACAATTGGAACCAGGCAGCAATTGAAACACAAAGTATCCTCATTGAATTTTTCGTGAAACTGAAAGGTTTGTCAGCTGAAATTGACCAGATGCAATTGTGGTTGTTACAAAATAAGCGTTCCAATGCGTGGGAAACAACCAAATCGACGACTTATGCTTGTTATGCCTTGCTGGTAAATCGCTCTACGGTTGCCCGACAAATCAACCAGGTTGTAAAAGTGCGCCTGGCCGACGGAACCAACCTGGGTGTTTTGAAAAATGCATCGGGAACGGAACGCGTTTGGACAGGCAGCGAAATTACCCCGGGCAAAGCTTCGGTAACAATTGATGCATCCAATAATCAACCGATCTTTGGAGCCATTCACATCACGTATCTGAGTGAGCAGGACATTGTTGAGAAATCATCGGGAGATATTCGCCTGGAACGTCATTTCTACAAAGAAACTGACAATAAACTGGTCGAAGTAAAAGCAGGTGAAACGATTGAAATCGGCACCAAACTCACCGTAAAAGTGACGGTAACAAGCAATCGCTCACTGGAATTTGTACACATCAGAGCACCACATGCTTATGGTTTCGAACCGGTAAATCCGCTCTCGGGTTACCGCTATGGCGAAACTGGCTATTACGAAGTCAACCGCGATGCGTCAACAGAACTCTTTGCCGATTTCGCGAAAAAAGGAAGCACGACATTCTCCTATGAGATCTTCGCCACAGGAAAAGGTGAATTGAGTGTTGGTCCTGCCATCGCCGAATGTATGTACGCACCGGAATTCAGAGCGAACAGCACGGGATTGAAGGTGAATGTGAAATAATATTGATTGTATTAAATAAGAATGGGCGACTCGCGAGTCGCCCATTCTTATTTATTCGTGTTTTTCCATTCCGCCTGGTTTACAGCACGAGGGTAATTTTTCCAGCGCTTCGGGTTTTGCTTTTGTTCCATCGGCATCATAACCCAGCTCATTGATAATAGAACGCAATTTTTCAGGCGTCATTTTTTTGGTGCTGTATTTTATGGTTACGTCCCGCGTTTCGAGGTCCAGTTCGGCAAACGAAACGCCTTTGGTAAAATTTAAGCCACTTTCCAGGCGTTCTTCACATTCGGCACATTCGGCGCTGGTGTGAATCACAATGGTTTGCGTTTTTGGTGCTTTCTGGCCCCAGGCTGTTCCCACAACCGTTAAAAGGGCGATCAATACTATTGTTTTCATATTTTTATAATTACTCTGTTTTTTTTCGTTTCAATTCATACCTGAATCCACCATAAATAACCGTGCCTAAAATCGGTGCCCAAACACGCGTGGCGTCAAAAGCTGCGTTGTAGGGATCATCACTGCTGATAATCGGATCTTTTTGAGTGAAATTCGCTAAGTTTTCTCCGCCCACATAAACGTCGAATCGTTTAAAATGGTGCGTGATTTGCGCCAATACCTGTGGCACGCGGCTACTAACCTGGTGATGCAAAACAGTTCCGTCGGCCAGGTGAACATCATGCAGGCGCATGCGTCCGTACAACGAAAATGTCGCATCAATTTCCCAGCGTTTGTTCCGTGAGGCGTAAGCTACGTTGAACAATCCGCGGTGTTTCGGAATCATAATCTGCTGACGAATCTCACCGTTATATTGTCCCATTACCTGCATCCATTTATAAGCAAGCCTGATGGTCAACACTTTCACCGGCGAAAACGAAAACTCCGATTGCAGGGTATTGCTGAACGAGCTTTTGTTTTGAAAACGGAAGAAAAACGTATCCACCGATTGCTCGCGGTCAACTACCAATTGTCTTCCGAAGCGTGCGTGGTAAAAATCGACCGAAAAACTGGCACTGCGTTTGAATAGTTCCAATTGCCGGACAATAGAAGCTCCCGAATTCCAAACGGTTTCCTGCTGAATTGTAGCGGGAAGCACCCATACTTTGGAAGTCGCCAGTAGCGAACTGTTATCAATGATCACATTGGGCAATCGCCAGGCTTTACCGGTTGTGAGCCGGATATCGGTAAATTCATCAGCGGTAAATTTCAAGTGAACTCTCGGTGAAAACTGAGCTCCGTACGTTTCCTGGTAATCGTATCGCGCTCCGGCAACCGCCGTTAATCGGGTTCCGACATACGTATATTCGGTAAAAACACCCGGCGTGATTACCATTCTGTTTACATCAACCGTATCCAGACGCTGGTTCAGTTGCTGCGCCACACCAGACAATCCGAACTTGATCTTGTGAGTTGTGGAACCGATGATGCCGTCGTAAATGGCGTTCACGTATCCTTTGTTTTCTTCACCGGAAAAAACACGATTTCCGAATCGCCCTTCGATCTGATGTGTTTTGAATTGATACACTACCCCGATACTTTGGTATTTTTTCTTCGGGAACAAAAACCCGGTTTTCACAAAAGCATCCAAATGACGATTTGTCGTATTGGCCGTATAGCGATTGGCGATATTGTTCAATTGTCCTCCGGCACGTTCATCTGCATACACATTTACACCAAAACGCGTTTCAAAACTTTCTCCGGTATATTCCCAACGATGCAACAACGACACCGTTTTATTCAAAGGTGAATCTCTGAAGCCGTCGCCATTACGATCAATTTCCTGCTGCATTCCAGAAACATGCGCAAAAGTTCCGGTACTCCATTTTTTACCGATGAGCTGTCCTCCATGCACATTTAGTTCAGCCCGGCCGAGGATATTTCCGTAACCATTGACGTACAAACGCTGCATCGTTGATGGTTTCCGAAACTCGACATTGATCAGTCCGGCCATCGATTCGTAACCATTCACTACAGTTCCGGTTCCTTTCGTGATCTGGATAGATTCCACCCACGTTCCCGGAATGGTGTTCAGGCCAAATGAACTTTCCAAACCGTTCAGAAACGGGATGTTTTCCATTTGCATTTGGGTGTAGATCCCATCCAGGCCAAGTAACTGGATTTTCTTGGCGCCCGAAACAGCATCAGTGATACTGACATCAACCGTTGCATTGGTTTCAAACGATTCCGAAAGATTACAACAGGCGGCTTTTTTCAGTTCACCTTCACCCAATTCCTCCACGTACAACGGTTTCAAACGTGAGACATAATGCGTATTTCGTTTTGTTTCCACTACTACTTCATCCAGCATTACATCGCTGTACAAGTTGATTTCGAGTCCGGTAAACCGGTCGGCTTTGGTCACTTCAATGGTGTCATTCCTGAAACCGAAGGCCGTAATAATGAGCGTATCGGGAAGTGCTTTAGGAAGAATTAATTCAAACCGGCCTTTTTCATCGGTTTGAGTGCCCGTCTGAGCATTTTTTAATCTGATTTTTGCCTGGTAAACCGGCGCTCTGGTTCCGTTTTCAACACCAAATACAATTCCTTGTAATTGAGCAAAAACACAACTTTGAAGCAAGATAAATAAGCAGGCTAATCCACTTTTTTTCATGATAATTTGATTGTATGATACAACAAGTCTGATACCGGAAGTTTCGGTACGTTACATGATTGTATCCTACAAACGCCAGCAGCAGTTTACCGGCAGTCGCTCACCCAGAGGTTTGGGGGGAGGCCTGGTGATTTGGCAAATAATGACGGATTCGTCCGTATGAAGAATTTCTGGAGTAAACCGGAACGCAGTGAGCAAGGGATATTCGGCGATCCAAACCGGATGCTGGTAATGATCAGATTCAAAATAATCAAACGAAAGTGATAAACGCTTGATTTCATCAGAACAACAATCATCGCTCAGCAATTCATCAGACGCTTTTTCCTTGCAACAAGGTTCAACAATTTCTTCTTCACAATGATCCGATGAAGTAAACAAGGTTTGAATAATAATCTGTTCATGCGTGCAGGAATGGCGGTATAGAGGAATCCCGATGCTTCCAAGAAACACCAGCAGTATCAATCCTATTCCGACCAAACGATTTGTCATTACCCACAAAGGTAAACCGAATTGATGAGTCTACAAACCCAATTTGGAGTCAGAATTGAAATCCAATTAAAATACTATTCAAATAACGCATAAACAGTTAATAATCAAACAATTCCGAGTTTCAGTCGATTGAGTTGAATATTCGATGAAAACCGCGATTTGTTCGATGAGACAGGGCAATTTGGTAATTGACTCCCAAACATTTAGTGGAATGAAAACTATAGTTGTAGATTTGAATCCTGCTAAAAATTCAGACTCTTATGAAAAGATCACTACTACTATTATCTTCCTTACTAACTCTTTCTGTCAACGCCCAAAACGTTGGTATCAATGGTACGGGAGCTGCACCTGCCGCAAGTGCAATGCTCGATATATCTTCTACAAACTCAGGGCTTTTAATTCCCAGAATGACCACTGCTCAACGCACAGCCATTGCTGCGCCTGCAACCGGACTTTTGGTTTATGATACAAACATCGGCAGTTTTTACTATTATGATGGTACCCAGTGGATCTGGATGTTGTCTAACACAACGGGCTGGACGCTAAACGGAAACACGCCGGCTGCAACCAATTTCATGGGATCTACAAATGCCCAGGTAGTTCGTTTTTTCTGTAATAATATTGAACGCTTTCGTTTGAATCCTGGTGACGGTGAATTTGTAGCCGGAGCAACTGCTTCACCCTATGCCGGAGATTTGATGGCTGGCGTGGCTACTGCCGCATTGACTTTTGCCATAAACGGTTATACTTCGCAAAATGGTTCAGGTGTTTGGGGTGAAACCTTGGCCGCAAGTGCTTCTAATTTTGCTGCCGTTCAAGGTGTCTATAGCGGTACGGGCGGCGGCTCGGGAGTTCTCGGAAATTTCAACGGAACCAGTACAGTAAATACACGTTCCGGAGTTTACGGTGTCTGTAGCACTCCTGCCCTGACTAACGGTGGCGCCGGTGCATATGGTTACAACGCTGTAGCAAGTGGTAACCAGCACATGGGAATCCTGGGCAATTACAACGGTGCTGCTTATGGAATCGGTGCTTACGGAGTCGGTTTCGGAGGTGGTATCCTTACCGGTAACAACGATGTTGCTGTTGTGGGCTGGAGAGCTAATAACAGTAATTATTCCGGTTACTTCAACGGAAATCATGTAATTGCCAACGGAACCAAATCAGCTTCTGTACCAACTACGAAAGGAAATCAGTTGTTATACGTTACGGAAACACCGGAAGTATGGTTCGAGGATCTTGGTGGCGGAACATTGGTCAACGGAGAAGCTACCATACAATTGGATGCGTTGTTTTTGGAAACTGTTGTGATTGATGCCGATCATCCGATGCGTGTTTTTATCCAGATGGAAGGTGAATCGAAGGAAGTTTATGTAACGAAAGGCACCACTAGTTTTACAGTAAAAGAACGCAACGGAGGTGCTTCCAATGCCGAATTCTCATACCGAATCATGGCAAAACGTTTAAATTTCCAGGATCACCGATTCGGAAACGATCCTGTTTGGGGGCCTGGCGATACACACAAGTATTCACAATACGCGACTCCACCACCGGTCGATTACGACGAAAATGTACGTTTCCAGGAAAGTCAGCGTGCCAATTGGAAACAAACACCGATGCCGGAAGGATTTATCTATTATGATCAAATTCAGAAAGAAGCGCAAGAACGTGCATTAGAAAAACCTGAAACGCCGAAGAATTAATTTTAACCAGGCGGTAAAAATAATAGCCATTGGCTAAAGAAGGCAGGTATTGAAACATACCTGCTTTTTTTTGTTATCTCGTACCAATAGCCGCGTACTTTCCGTATTTTCACCACATGGAGGGCATGAAGGAACAACAACAAAAGGCGATTAGCACAGCATACTTCAGTATGTTTGGCAATCTTATTTTGGCGTTGACAAAAGGTGCCGTAGGTTTTTTCGGTAATTCCTTTGCATTGATTGCAGATGCAATCGAATCTACCGCCGATGTATTTTCTTCATTCCTGGTATTGGTTGGTTTAAAATATGCCAAACGTCCACCCGATGAAAATCACCCTTACGGCCACGGAAAAGTAGAGCCGCTCATTACCTTTGTTGTAGTTGGTTTTCTATGTATATCGGCTACTTACATTGTAATTGAAAGCATTCACAATATCCGCACTCCGCACAAAGTACCGCAAGCGTATACACTTTGGTTTCTGGCGGCAATTATTGTTATCAAGGAACTTTCATATCGCTTCGTCTCAAAAAAAAGCAAGGAAACCGGAAGTGGCTCTCTCAAAGCGGATGCATGGCATCACCGCAGCGATGCCATTACTTCACTTTGCGCATTTGTGGGTATTTCCATTGCTCTCTGGTTGGGAAATGATTACGCGGAAGCCGATGATTGGGCGGCATTGCTATCATCCGGATTTATTTATGTCAACGCCTTTCTGATTTTTCGTCCTGCTTTGGGTGAAGTAATGGATGAGCATCGTCATCATGCTTTTGTGGATGATATCCGCACTTTTTCGCAAGAGGTTCCCCATGTGGTTCGTACAGAAAAATGCCTGGTCAGAAAATCGGGAATGCGTTATTGGGTAGACATTCATGTTCACGTAGACGGAAAATTGTCTGTCGATGAAGGCCATACAATCGCACACACACTCAAATCGCACCTGATGGAAAAATTGCCTGTAATTGAAGATGTGCTGGTGCATATAGAACCCGCTTAAGAATTCTAAATTGAAAATGTAAAATTGAAAAGGAAGCATATACTTCAATTTCTTTCAATTTTAAATTTTACATTTTCAATTAATTCATCATTCAAACGTACCTTTGTAGTACAAAAATTCAAACAGCTATGTCGCAAATTCCAATTACCGTATACGTCGAAATGACTCCGAACCCGAACACGATGAAATTCGTGGCCAATAAATATCTATTGATTTCGGGTGATTCAGTAGAATTTACCAGTCAGGCGGAAGCAAAAGGTTATTCCCCACTTGCCGAAGAATTATTCAACTTTCCGTTTGTGAAAGGTGTTTTTTTAGCCGCTAACTTTATTACCGTTGCCAAAAATGACAGCATTTCATGGGACTTTGTGACCATGGAATTACGCGAATTCATCAAAAACTGGCTGGCAGAAGGAAAAGATGTGTTGGTGATGATGCCGCCACCGAAAGCTCCTGCAGCTTCAACAGACGAATCAAAACCTACAAAAACCTACGAACCTTCCGAATACGATGATGCAATCCGCAGCTTGTTGGATGAATATGTGCGTCCGGCGGTAGAAAACGATGGTGGCGCCATTGATTTTGTTGGATTCGACGAAGGAATCGTAACCGTAGCTTTACGCGGATCTTGTTCTGGTTGTCCGTCGAGCACCGCTACGTTGAAAGGCGGAATCGAAAACTTACTGAAATCGCATTTACCTGAAGTAAAAGAAGTAGTAGCCGAATCGCTCTAAGCTTTTTAGATATTATTGGATCGCCCGGTTCGCTTGAAAAAAGCAGATCGGGCGATCTTTTTTTTGCCACGAATTTTCACAGAAACAGCATAAAAGAGTTCCCACGAATTCACGAATTTTTTGTGTGCCTAACGGACACGCTTTTATACACATATTAAGGATTGGTGTAAAATGTAGGAATCCATTGAATAAATGTGAGCGAGTCCGTTAGGCGAGCTGTAATTCGTGCATTCGTGGGAAAAACAATACCTCGGCTAGCCGGGGAGGTCAATACCCTGTCCATCTGTGGCAAACACATCTTACTCATACCAATTAATTTGTGGTTCGTCCACTTTTTTTCAATTCGCTTTATGGAATTGTTACCACATGGTTATCTATAAGGAAATCTTAATTCTAAAAACCATGAGACAATTACTTCTTTTAGGAATGCTTTTCATCGGAACAGCAACCTTCGCGCAAAATACCTACGGCGACATCATCGGAACGCTGGTTGACAAAAAAAATCAACCTATCTGGGGAGCAGCGGCCACCACTTTTTACGGCGAATCGATGTACCGCGCTCAAACTGATATTGACGGGCGTTTCCGGATCTCAGCTGTTCCGGCGGGAACATACCAGGTCTTCTTCGTCTATGAAGGCGATACCATTTATGCTCCCGAGAAAGTAGATGTTGCACCTGATAGTTACGGAACACTAAGCACGGTGACTTTCGCTCCAATAAATGATCTGACCCAAAGCAATGATTCGGTAACTATGTTGGATGATTTTGTTTTTTACGAAAAAATCAAACTCCCAATCGGTGAAGCGCCCATGACAAAACTGACCCAAAAGGAAATCAAATTCAGCCCGGTGAAAAATGACATGAAAGCATTGGTAGCTGGAATGAACTCTGATGTACGTCAAACAGAGGACGGTTCACTTGTTTTCCGCGGAGCGCGCAAAGGCGATTTGATTTACTACGTTGACGGCGTGAAAATGAATCAGGTTTTCAACTTGCCAAGTTCAGCTTTAGGATATGTAATGGTGTATTCCGGGGCGATTCCTGCCAAATACGGTGATACAAACGGCGGTGTGATTGTGGTTGAAACCAGGAGTTATTTTGACTTGCTGCGCGAATACAACAGCCGCATGTCGCTGGGCGAATAATATTTATCAAACCATCTATCAAATAAATAAGTACGGGTGACTCGCGAGTCACCCGTACTTATTTATTTCGGAAAAAACTTCGGACTGGCCTCTTCCATCGGAATGAGGTATTTCTTCAGGTTTTGTTCGTCATCTTTGTTCAGGATCATCAGCATATTATCCGATTCAACCACAATGTGATTATCCAATCCTTCAATCAGCGCCAGTTTATCGTTGGGTAAATTCACGATGCAATTAGTGGAATTGATCATGTGCACATTGTCGCCGATCACCGCATTTCCATTGTAATCCTTTTCGAGGTGCGTGTACAAACTTCCCCACGTTCCCAAATCGGACCAATCGAACGTAGCTAATACCACATCTACGTTCTTGGCATTTTCCATCACTGCAAAATCGATGGAAATATCTTCACAGGCTGCAAAACAGTGATTCACATAAGCTTGTTCTTCAGCAGTGTTGTATTTATACGATTCAGCGGTAAACAATTCATGCAGTTCCGGTTTGAATTTTTCCAACGCATGCAGAATAGTTACTGAACGCCAAATGAAAATGCCTGAATTCCAATAATAATTTCCGCTCTTCACGAAAATTTCCGCCAGTTCACGATTTGGTTTTTCAGTAAAATGTTTTACATCTTTCACCTGGCCTGGCAAAATATCACCATCCTCCACAAATTCGATGTAACCGTAACCGGTATCAGGTCGTGTCGGTTTGATCCCCAACGTTACCAAACGCTCATTCCTATTGGCTGTTTCAATTGCAATGCGAATAACATCAACAAATTTTTCTTCTTTTAAGATCAAATGATCAGAAGGCGCAACTACCAGCGTTGCATTTGGGTTGATCGCATGAATTTTCGCAGCCGCATAAGTAATACACGGAGCTGTATTCTTGCGTTCCGGTTCAGTAAGAATCTGATCGTATGACAATTCGGGTAATTGCTCCTTTACAATGTCTTTGTAGATAGCGTTGGTGACAATGTAAATATTTTCAGCCGGAGCAATGTTCAGCAAACGCTCAAAAGTCATTCGCAGTAACGATTTACCGATTCCCAAAACGTCCAGGAATTGTTTCGGTCGCTGAACGGTAGACATGGGCCAGAACCGACTTCCGATTCCACCGGCCATGATAACGCAATAATTATCTTTCATGTAGTTATTATTCTATGTGATGTACGGTTGCAAGCGCATGAATGAGGAAATTTCGCCGTGAAGAAATCTCTTCACACATAAAACGGGTACGGCGTAATTCCCCTTTTCTAAAGTGCCTTCCTTGCAACGCAAAAGTAGCATTTTTCGGTAATTCTTCTAACGTGAGCGCATCATTCACCTGCATGTCGAATTGCCGCAAAACGCGCGATAATTGAGTATCGGAACACGAAGATGCTTTGGTATTTGCCAAACTGCGCATCAGGGCGTTTTCGATTTCTTTTGGCAGCAATCCCGAAGAGATAGCCGGCCAAAGCATGGTGCGATAGGTTTGCTTCCACTCTTCTCCATGCGGTTTTACCCGGTTTCCGTAAAGAAGAAACGTTTCCAAGTGCGCGAATTCGTGCAAAGTAGTGATCAAAAAACTATACGGATTCAAGTTGCCATTTACGGAAATACGATGATGTTTTTCAGTTCCCATCGGCGGACGATAATCTCCCAGCTTGGTGTTGCGCGGAGCTTTGATCGAAAAACGAACAGGATATTTCAGCAACAAACCTGCAACCATAGCCTCAAATCCTTGCGGGAGGTACGGACGCAGTTGTTTTTCCAACCGTTGTTGTTTCTCGTCATTCATTAAATACGAAAATACAGCATTGATGATTTATTTCGGCCGTTTTTACTGAAAATAGTTATGAGTGGAGAAGCGTTGAAAATTTGGCAGGAAATGATGGGATAATTTCGGCGATCTGTTGGTAGGTAAATTGGCGAAAAATGGTGTTTCACATTTCAAAAAATTTCTGTAAGCCTTTATTTCCGGACTTCTTTGATAATTCTAAAATTTGCAAATTTACCAAATGGCAAATTTGCAAATTTTAGAATTTTACACTTTTCTCGCCAAAATTCCACCCGCTTCAACCGCAACGCTTTTATTCAACCGCAAAACAATCATTTTCCAAAACGGATATTTCCATTAACTTTATCCTCACAATGGGCGTCATTCGCAATATCGGTAAGTATATGAACATGCTTTGGGTGGTTTTCTCACTGCCTGATAAATGGCGTATTTTCCGTACCCGTCTGTTTGAAGAAATCGAGCTTATCGGGATCAAATCCATTCCAATTGTAGCATTGATGTCGGCCTTTATGGGTGGTGTAATCGCCATGCAAACGGCTTCCAACATGAGTAATCCGCTGTTGCCAACCTATACCGTTGGTTACATTACACAATCAAGTACCATTCTGGAGTTCTCACCTACTATTATTTCACTGATCTTGGCCGGAAAAATCGGATCGAATGTAGCTTCCGAAATAGGAACCATGCGCGTTACAGAGCAAATTGATGCACTGGAGATTATGGGTGTGAATTCACTTTCGTTCTTAGTATTACCCAAAACAATCGCTGCTATTTTATTCTTCCCCGTTCTGGTTGTTTTTTCCATCGGACTCAGTTTGATCGGAGGTTGGCTTTCAGTCGTGATTTCGGGCTTGCTTTCCAGTGAAGATTACGTGCTTGGAATCCGGTCGTTTTTCCTTGTTAGCAACGTGGTGTATGCCTTGACCAAAACCGTTGTCTTCGGCTTTCTGATCGTTACCGTTTCATCGTTTTACGGCTATTACACTAAAGGTGGTGCATTGGATGTGGGACGTTCTTCCACACAAGCCGTTGTTAGTTCCAGTATTGCCATCCTGATTGCCAATTTCCTGCTCACTCAAATGATCTTACTCTGATGATTGAAGTAAAAAACGTCAATAAGTCGTTCGGAGAAAATCAGGTACTCAAAGATATCTCCACCACTTTCGAGAAGGGAAAAGTAAACCTTATTATCGGCCAGTCCGGACAAGGGAAATCGGTTCTTGCGAAATGCGTGGTTGGGTTGCACGAAGTTGATTCGGGTGAAATTCTGTACGACGGACGCGATTTCTGCAAGATGGACCGCTTGCAACGGAAGGAAATCCGGAAGGAAATCGGGATGTTGTTCCAGGGATCAGCGTTGTTTGACTCGCTTACCGTAGAAGAAAACGTGATGTTTCCGCTTTCGATGTTTACCCAAATGAGTAAAAAGGAAATGCAGGAACGAGCAGATTTCTGCCTGGAACGTGTTAATCTTGAAGGGAAAAATAAACTTTATCCATCGGAATGTAGTGGCGGAATGCAGAAACGGATTGCCATTGCCAGAGCTATTTCCATGAAACCACGTTACCTGTTTTGTGATGAACCCAATTCGGGACTCGATCCGAAAACATCAATTGTGATAGACGGATTGATCAAGGAAATCACTTACGAATACGATATCACGACTGTTGTGATTACACACGATATGAACTCTGTGATCGAAATCGGTGACAACGTGGTCTTTATCAACGAAGGTCAAAACTGGTGGCAGGGAACCAAAAAATCGATTATCACCACAGATAACGAAGCCATTATCGACTTTGTATACGCTTCAGAATTTATGAAGGAAATCAAAGAACAGATGCAACGCTGATTCGCTAATCGCACCTGTTTCACTCTTTTTTATTACTCTTTTACGAACCGTAATCTGGATGGAACTTTCCCTTCAGAATATTCAATTACTTCATAAAAACCTGCGGCCAGCAACCGAACATCCAGCATTAAAGCTCCATCTGAAGAATACATCGGTACTTCTAGTTTTTCACCGGTTAAGGCAAACACTTGTACTACCGATTTTTCAGGAACAGCCCTAAGCATTACCCATTCTTTTGCCGGATTTGGGTAAAGTATCGGTGACTCAGATTCATTTGGCGTTAGCCCGACAATATCACTCACCGAAAAAGTAGTTGTATACGACTGTGATTCACCAATAACACACGAATCTTCGTAAATCGAAGTGGATGCCAAAAAATGAAGTACATAATCTCCTGCGGGAACCTGCCCGATATCGACTGTATCATAAATATCTGTGATAACCGCGAGAGCTCCCGAATAATAACAGGCTTCTACTACCAATGTATCATTCTCCCAGTGGAACTGATGATTGATAAACGCTCCGTTACCCGGTGTGGAAATATACGTAGCAACCCGAATCGCATCAGATTCATTCGGATTTTGAGGAAGTACTTCCACGGAAGTAATATAAGGACAGCATTGTGATAACAACCAGGTATTCATCCCGAGAAATATCACTAACAATTGTAAACCGATTTTATTCATAGCCTTCTTTTTCTTAGACTGATGAAAAAACAAGCATAAGCGTTGCATCGTCCTATCCCGGATGAAAAAGAATAAATAACCTGAGTTGGTTAGCCAGGAAAAATGTGGAAATCAATACAGAAAATCGTTAAACGGATACCGGATCGCAAAAATGCGCTTGATTTCCTTGTACATCGTTTCGCGCAGTTCTTCCACGTTTGTTTTATCAACTGCTGAAATGAACACACATTTGGTGGCGTCTAGTTTCGACATCCAGCTCCGTTTCAATTCTTCCAGTGAAATGTTTTCAGGCGTCAGCGGACTCGGATCGTCTTTGTCTTTCGGAACGTACTGATACGCATCGATTTTGTTAAAAACCAGAATTGTCGGTTTGTCGCTGTTGTCAAGTTCCAGCAAGGTTTCCTGAACCACTTTGATGTGATCTTCGAAATTAGGATGCGAGATATCAACCACGTGAATCAGCAAATCGGCTTCGCGAACTTCATCCAACGTTGATTTAAACGATTCAACCAGCTGATGCGGCAATTTGCGGATGAATCCTACGGTATCAGTTAACAGGAATGGAAGGTTGTCGATCACGACCTTGCGAACGGTGGTATCAAGCGTTGCAAACAATTTGTTTTCGGCAAACACATCCGATTTACTCAACAAGTTCATCAGGGTGCTTTTTCCTACGTTGGTATAACCGACCAACGCCACGCGCACCAATTGCCCGCGATTTCCGCGTTGCACCGACATTTGTTTGTCGATGTCTTTCAGTTTTTCTTTCAGCAAGGCAATACGGTCCTTAACGATACGACGGTCAGTTTCAATCTGCGATTCCCCCGGACCACGTAACCCGATACCTCCTTTTTGCCGCTCAAGGTGCGTCCACAAACGTTTCAATCGCGGCAGCATGTATTGCATTTGCGCCAGTTCGACCTGCGTTTTGGCATGCGAGCTCCGGGCGCGACTCGCAAAGATGTCAAGGATCAGAATGTTGCGGTCCAAGACTTTGCATTCCAGTTCTTTTTCAATATTCCGCAATTGGGAAGGCGATAATTCGTCATCGAAAATCACCAAATCAATTTCGTGTTCCTTGATGTATTCCCGGATTTCCTCCAGTTTACCCGTTCCCACAAAAGTGCGGGCATTGGGCAATGGCAATTTCTGAACGAATCGTTTTACCGACATCGCACCGGCCGTTTCAGCCAGGAATTCCAATTCATCAAGATACTCCCGGGATTGCTCCTCGGTAGTGGAAGACGTAATAATTCCCACCAACACGCAACGTTCTTCCGTTGCATCAACCAATACGTGACCTTCGCTCATTTTAAGATTATTCTATCGGAGTGTTTTCACAAATTCCACAAGCCCCGACTGCTCGCGTTTCGTTAATAAATCTTTGTAAGGCATCATGCCTTTATCGTTACCATTCTGAATGGTGTGGAGAATTTCGCTGTCCGATTTCGTAGAAACAGACAAATCTGCTGCTCCCGAAAGTTGTTTTTTACCATCGGTTCCATGACACGATTCGCAATTACGGATATACAGATCGCGCGCTTCTTCCGTATTCATCGGTTCGAGGTCTGCTTCCTGCTTTTCGCGTTTTTTGATTTCAGCTGCACCAGCACCACATGCTCCAAGGAACAAGGCAACCGATGCAAGTAAAACAACATTCTTTAGAACCATCCTGCTCCCAAATTTCGGAACGGCCACGGAATAGAAGCCAGGATCAGGATCAATCCGATAGTATACCAAACAGCAATTGTTTTGTGCTTTTTAGCCGGTTCTGTCGCATTTTCTGCTTTTCGTCGACCGATCGTCACCAATGCGATGGCAATAACCATTATTGCAATGTGTTCCATCCCGTAAAAACGCGCCTGACTCACTTTCATCCAGCCTTCTACGAAAACGACTTTCGGACTGGCGAAATAAAGGATCAATCCCAGCAACAATTGCGTGTGCAAACTTACCATTGTAAACAGGTTGATCATTTTGTCTGATTTATCATACAAACTGCTGTTCTTACGCGCAAATGCACGGCCGATTGCAACCAGTAATAAAATCAAAACCACCCATCTAAGTCCCGAATGTGTATGTATTAATGCTTCCATAAATCTATGTTTGGAACAAAACTACCGAAAAAAACAGGCCGTTTGTCGGAATGGAATAATCATTTTCACATGGAATCACTATTTTACGCCCCTCAAATAAAGCTGACAAACATGTATTTGCTTCGCATTCTGCTTATTTTAATTCTTCCATTCGCCGGTTGGACACAGCCTCCGGTTCCCACAAATGGTGTAGCACCGTCAAAAGGAAAGTGTTTTGCGCTGAAAAACGCCACGATCCTTGTTTCACCTACAAAAACCATCGAAAAAGGAACCTTGCTGATTAGGGACGGTAAAATAGTAGATGCGGGCGTTATTCTTATCATTCCCCAAGATGCAATCGAGATTGATTGTTCGGGAAAAACAATCGTTCCGGCATTCATCGAATTGTATTCTTCGCTGGGAATTCCGGATGCGAAATCACGTACATCAGGACCATATCCGCAATTGGAAACGGCCAAGGAAGGACCTTATTACTGGAACGAAGCCATTCACCCGGAAATTGATGCTACAGAACTCTACCACACCAATGAAGCTGCGATTGATGAGTTACACAAAATGGGATTCGGTGCGGCAGTTGTGCATCAACATGATGGCATCGCCCGTGGAACCGGGACGTTGGTCACACTTGGAAAACTTTCGCCGAAAGAAAGTGTGTTGAAGCCGAAAATCGCTTCTTTTTATTCGTTTCAACGCGGCGCTTCACGACAAACATATCCGAGTTCCGAAATGGGAAGTATTGCGTTATTGAGACAAGCTTTTTATGATGCGGAATGGCATTCACAATATGGTAAAACAACCAATTATTCACTGGAAGCATTGACCAATCAGCTCAAAATGCCTTCCGTTTTTTATACAAATGATAAATACGAGTTGTTGCGTGTGCACAAAATTGCACAGGAATTCAACCGCACGTTCACGATTGTGGGAACAGGCAAGGAATATGAATTATCCAATATTTGGGACACGTTTCCGCATACGATGCTTATTCCGCTCAATTTTCCTGAAGGTTATGACCTGAAAGATCCGTATATCAACCGGCAAATTCCGATGGCGGACCTGAAACACTGGGAATTGGCACCTACAAATCCGGCACGGTTGCTACAGCAAAAAGCAAAGTTTGCCGTTACCGGATTTGGACTCAAACAAGCAGCCGATTTCTGGAAAAACATGCACAAAGCCCTTTCAAAAGGCTGGACAGTTGAAGACGCGTTGCGTTCGCTCACTGTAACTCCGGCCACACTGATCGGTGCAGATCAGGAACTCGGAACGCTGGAAGCCGGAAAATGGGCTTGTTTTAGTGTGTTTGATGAAAATCCGTTTTTATACGAAGCAAAACTGCTTGAAACATGGATAAAAGGTGATCGCACCGTAAAACTGGAAACAGCTTCGGCAGATCTTCGCGGAACGTACAGTATGAACATCGACGGCACCAAATACTGGATGGAAATCAAAGGTTCGGTGCAAAAACCGGAAGCGAAAGTAAGCTTGCCGCGTACGATCAGGGATTCGTTGACCGGTGTTTCAAAACAGGATACATTGACAGCCGATGCGACTATTCTGTACAGTGAAAACGATATTGTGATCCATTTTTTATTGAACGAAAAAAAACTAACTCAACCCTTCAGCCTGAAAGGAATTGTGAATACCCGTGTTTGGATTTTTGAAGGTGACGGCACCAATCCGGCAGGTAATTGGATCAAATGGAGCGCGATTCGTAACAAAACGTTTGATGAAAAAGATGCGTTGAAAAAAGCATGGACGCTCGACACGGCAAAAATGGGCAAACCGTTTTATCCGAATAATGCATTTGGGTTCGATTCCATTCCGAAGCAGCAAACCATCGTGATTCAAAACGCCACGCTTTGGACGAACGAAAGCCAGGGAATTGTTTCCAACGGAACGGTTGTGGTCGAAAACGGAAAAATCAAAGCGATTTATGCCGGCAGCGGTACGTATACGATTCCAAACGGAGCCAAAGTAATCGACGCACAAGGCAAACACCTCACGTCGGGAATCATCGACGAACATTCGCACATCGCATTGAGCAAGGGCGTCAACGAAGGCGGCCAGGCAATTTCTGCCGAAGTTCGTCTCGGAGATGTAATCGATGCCGACGATATCAATATTTACCGTCAGTTGAGCGGAGGCGTAACTGCTGCGCAATTGCTGCACGGTTCTGCTAATCCGGTTGGTGGACAATCGGCGCTTGTGAAACTGAAATGGGGACATCTACCGAACGATTTCCTGATTCCGAATGCAACGCCCTTCATCAAATTCGCTTTGGGAGAAAACGTCAAGCAAGCCAATTGGGGCGATTTTAATACGGTGCGTTTCCCGCAAACCCGAATGGGAGTGGAACAAGTATACATCGATGGTTTTTCAAGAGCATTGGCTTATCACAAGGCGCAGGAAGAATTTGATGTGATGAGTGACAAAAAACGTGAGAAGGCAGGAGTTTTACCACCGGCCCGCGATTTGGAATTGGATGCATTGTACGAAGTTGTCAGCGGAAAACGCCGTATTACCTGTCACAGTTACGTGCAATCGGAGATCAATATGCTCATGCACGTTGCCGATTCGTTCAAATTCAATGTAAACACATTTACCCATATTTTGGAAGGCTACAAAGTGGCGGATAAAATGAAAGCGCATGGAGCCGGAGCTTCTACGTTTGCCGATTGGTGGGCGTATAAATTTGAGGTAAAAGATGCGATTCCTTACAATGCTTCGCTGCTGAACAAAATGGGTGTTGTGGTTGCCATTAATTCGGATGATGCCGAAATGGGACGTCGTCTGAACCAGGAAGCGGCAAAAGTGGTGAAATACGGTGGTGCCACGGAAGAAGAAGCCTGGAAAATGGTGACATTGAATCCGGCGAAATTATTACACCTCGACCAGCAAATGGGAAGTATCGCCGTTGGAAAAGATGCCGACCTGGTACTCTGGACAACCAATCCGCTGAACATTGAATCGAAAGTATTGTACACGATTGTAGACGGTGAAGTGTTGTTTGATAGTGAAGTTGATTTCGCCAGACAAAAAGAAATGGAAGCCGAACGCGCCCGCATTGCAGCAAAAATGCAGGAAGCAAGCAAAAAGGGAGAGGCCACCAAACCTTTCGTGAAAAAGCGTCGCGGTCAATATCATTGTAATACCATCGGCGAAGAACAATCCGAAGGCCATAACGAACATTAAAACTGTATGAAAAGCATTCTATTAATCAGCATTGTGCTCCTCTCAGGACTCGTTCAGGCGCAACCACAAAAAATGTTGTTGGAAAACGCCACCGTTCATACCGGTAACGGACAGGTGTTTGAAAAAGGCTTGGTTGGAATCGAAAACGGAAAAATCACATTACTTCGAAATGCACTGGCTTATTCCTACAATCGCGATGATTGGGATACGATTATCGACCTCGACGGACAGCATTTGTACCCGGGGTTTGTAGCGCCGACTTCCACGCTTGGACTCACGGAAATCGATGCTGTACGCGCAACTATTGATTTCAACGAAGTCGGGATTTACAATCCGCACGTGCGCTCGCTGATCGCTTATAACTGCGAATCGGATGTATTGGCAACTGTTCGTACCAATGGCGTACTGATCACGCAAAGCACTCCGCGCGGTGGCGTGATTACCGGAAGTTCTTCGGTGTTGCACACGGCTTGCTGGAACTGGGAGGATGGCGTAATTTCTGCCGATGACGGCATTCACATCAACTGGCCTTCGAGCCTGACCCGTGGAAATGAAGGATTAAAAACGCATGAAAAATACGCCGAACGCAAACGCGAAATCCAGTCATTTTTTGATGCGGCAAAAGCGTATTACGCAAGTGACATTACGGTAACCGATTTGCGTTATGAAGCTTTGCGCGGCTGTATCCAGGGAAATAAACGTTTATACGTTCACGCCGACGAAATGCAGCAATTGTTAGACATTATTGACTTTGCAAAAATGTATGAGATTGATTTTCCGGTAATTGTAGGTGGTTACGACAGTTATATGATCACCGAGCGTTTGAAACTGGCAAAGATTCCGGTAATGTTGCCACGTTTACATGCTCTTCCAATGCACGACGACGATGCGGTTGATCTTCCATATCGTTTGCCGGCTTTGCTGAAGGCGGGCGGTGTTAATTTCTGTCTGCAAAACGAAGGTGATATGGAGGCTATGAATGCGCGGAATCTTCCTTTTTTAGCAGGAACGGCGATGTCGTATGGACTTTCGGAAGAAGAAGCCGTGAGATGTGTGAGTTTAAGCACCTGCGAAATTTTGGGTATCGACAAACAGTATGGTTCTATTGAAGAGGGAAAGCAGGCAACGCTTTTTGCTTCGTCCGGCAATGCATTGGATATGCGTACCAATAATGTGACCCTGATTTTGATGGATGGCATTGTGGTGAGTACTACCAATTTCCAAACGGAATTGTATTTGAAGTATAAGAAAAAGTTAGGGTTGTGATTTATTAAATCTGATAGGTATGAAACAGATTCTCCAACTCGAACAGCAACTCCTGGAAGCCATCAAAACAAGTGATGTGGAAGTGTTGAATCAACTCCTGCACGACGATTTACTGTTCATCGCTCCCAATAGCCAAACTATCACAAAAGAAATGGACCTGGCTTCGCACCGAAAAGGTGAAATGGTGGTGGAATCGATTGAATCACATGTAGAACAAGTGCAGCTGATCAACAATACGGCCATCGTAGTGATTGTGTACCATACCAAAGGAAAAATGCTCGGAAACACCATTGAAGGAAGTTTTAAATACATCCGTTTCTGGCAGCGCGATGGTGATTATTGGAAAGTTATCGGTGGAAGCTGTACGCAACTATAAAGCGAAAAACCGACCATCCAACAGATTTTGTTGCTATTTTTGTTAGACAACAAAACACGATAAATTATGTCATTCGAATTACCAACATTAGCATACGCGTATGACGCTTTAGAACCGCATATTGACGCGCGTACCATGGAGATTCATCACTCCAAACATCACCAGGCTTATATTACTAACCTCAACGCTGCCATTGCGGGAACGGATCTGGAAGGTAAATCCATTGAAGAAATTCTGAAGAATTGCAAAGATAAACCGGCTGTTCGCAACAACGGTGGTGGGTTTTGGAACCACAACCTTTTCTGGGAAGTAATGGCGCCGAAGGCAGGTGGTATTCCAACAGGCGAATTGGCTCAGGCAATCAACGATGCTTTCGGAACATTTGAAGCGTTTAAAGAAACGTTTACAAAAGCAGGAGCAACACGTTTCGGTTCAGGCTGGGCATGGTTGTGCGTTGAAAACGGTAAACTGGTTGTTTGCTCAACAGCAAACCAGGATAATCCGTTGATGGGCGAAGGCTGCAGCGGAACACCGATTTTAGCCATGGACGTTTGGGAACATGCTTATTACCTGCATTACCAAAATCGTCGCCCGGACTATATGAACGCATTCTTTAATGTGATCAACTGGGATGCCGTAGCGAAGAAATACGCCGCAGCGAAATAATCTCTGTACATTTTTTGAAAACCTTCAATGCTTCGGTGTTGGAGGTTTTTTTATTCAATTATTTCTCCCACAGATGCGCAGATTTCAGCTCGGCTAACGCTCTCGCTAATTAATTTCACAATAACTAATGGGGTTACCACTATGCGCTGTCAGCCTAGACTGAAACGCAAAAATTTGCGCATTTGTGGGAGTTCTTTTAATTGTTTAGTGTGTTTTCTTGAATTTAGTTCCTGCGAATTCAAAACTCAAGAGGATTATTCCTAAATTGTCATCGCCTAAGAGCTATTCTATCCGACATCGTTCTGTGGCGTGTAAAAACATAACTTTTAAAACAAATCATTATGGACGCTGCTGAATTCACAGAGTTAATGACCGCTTTTAAAGCACAAACCGCTATTCAACCCGCCAAAAACGATCCTTTTTCCATGAGTCTTTTTGTGCAATACATCATTGCTTCCAATCTTTCGGACATGAAAGCCAATGTTGAAAACAACACCACTTCTTTCGTTCCGTATTTGGAAAGTATGAATGAAAACCTGGCTAATATCGAAGCAAAACTAGCGGAGCTTTCCACGAAACTGACGGATATTGAGCAAGCGATTACAACACATGTGTAACCTTCCATCAGCCATCTGATGAAAGAGGTAAATAAATTCCCACGAATGCACGAATTACAGCTCGCCTAAGACTGACGTGCATTCGTGGGAAAAGATATTGTGTTATTTAGTAGCTTACGCCAAAGGCGTACGCGTAAAAACAAACGGGCCACCCGAAAGCAGCCCGTTTGTGCGCAAAGTATCCTATTAGGATAAAGGCAACAAGTGTCTTTAAATTTACTTAGTCGGATGAAGGATAATCGTGAGGCAACTCTCCAAAAAACAATGCCTTTCGATAATAGATGCTACATCTTAACTGTGTCAATTTCAAGTTGCCTTTATGGATACCTGCTACTTATGCTAGTCGTTTACAGGGAACTTAATTCAACAACGTTGTATTCCCTGAATGGTTAAATTTTATTCGAATGAAATATCACCAGATTGGGAAGTTCCCTTAATGGAAATAGTACCTTTTTCTGTAATGATGTGTCCATCATCTTCTTCCAGTTTAATATTGCCCTTATTGATGCTCGCCCTGCCCATTGAAGCTTCCACATCAAACCGAAGATCATCTGCGCTGTTGGCCAATTCGATGTCGCTGTTACCAAAATCAACAGCTACGGTAAGGCTATTGGTTACTTCTACATGTCTACCGTTGATATCACCGGAGTTGGCTTGTACCACAACATTACCCTTCGTGTCTTTCAGTGATACATTTCCGAATTGCGAATCGACTACCAAATCGCCAATGAGATCTTTGAGGTGAATATCTCCCGAATTGCCATATAACTGAAGATTGCCAGTCAGATCATCGATGTTTACTTCGCCGAATTGAGTGTTCAGTACAAGATTCCCTGCGAGCCGATCAATTTCAACGTTCCCGGAATTAGAAACGATGGAACTCGCTGCGTTGATGTCTTTGAGTGTAAGGTCGCCAAAATTACTGTTAAGAGTCAGGTCTTTCCCGGTTATACTATCCAAAACTACAGACCCTGAACTGCTGTTGATGATCGTATTTCCTCTGACATTCGAAACCGAAACATCTCCGAAGTCGGACTGGATCGAAAGGTCGCCTTTTACATCGCTGGCAGTGAAACTTCCCGATGAAATGTGTGTATCGGTGACCCCATTGATGTGTATTAAGTTGACATCACCGAAATAGGAATGTACATCGGTTTTTCCGGTAATATCTGTCAGGGTAACAGAACCACTCGAAGCAGTTGCTTTAACTTCTGCGGCGCAATTTTTGAGCGTTATATCTCCAAAGTTGTTCGTGACTTCGCAGCTCTTTCCCTCCAGGTTTTCGATATAAACAGATCCGCTGGATGTTGCAACATTCAAACTTGTTCCTGCCGGAACGAGAATGTTCAGGTCAAATGAAGGAATTTCATTGCAACGTTTCTTCCCTTTTTCACCGGTTGGTTTCATGAAAACAGATAAGGTAGATTTTTCCTGATCTGTAGTGATGAGGCCTCCTGGTTCATCAATAATCACCTGGTTTCCTGTTCCCTGAGAAATATAAATATTGCCGAAATCCACATTGATATTCAGTGTTTTTACGCCGTCGAAATATTGAGGAGCGAAAATACTATCTTCCGCATCGGAACTATCGTACCATGAAAACACAGGCGCTTCAGAAAAGTCCCACAATTGGTCCGGTTCAGGTAACCCACCATATTCCTCTATCAATTCCGGCATTTCCGGACTCAGAAACATCAAACCATCCAAACACGCCATTGAACCTCTTTCGGGCATGGCCTGCATCATATAGATATATTCCGGTGCCCAAAAAACAAGATTTGTAAGTGATCGTTTCGAATGTAGGTTACCCTCAACCACTTTCTCCTGTCGCTCCAAAGGTGTGCTGACAATTGGTATAACAGGAGAAAATGGTAACAATTCATACGGTTGCTCTGTTACTTTCGGTGTAGAAATTGTTGGGGTTAATCCTGCACTATCGGTTTTACTAGCTACGAAAAAGTTCGAAGTGTCGGGATATTGTTGAATATGTGTTATTACGGGTTTTTGCTGTTGAGGCTCCTGGGGCTGCTGCTGATAAACGAGGATTGAAGTCGCGGTAACACAAACACCTCCGAGTCCGCCAAAAAGCCATTTCAACCCTAATTTCGCAGCGGTTTTATACACTGCTCCGCCGCTTAATTTGGTTAAAAGAGCTGCTTCCTGTGCAACCGGAATGGCGATGGCTGCTGTTGTGGCGAATACAAATTTTTGTTCCATGTCTAAAAGTGTTTTTGTTAGCTTATCGTTGTCGTCACCTGTTAAAACGACCTGTTTGAGCATGTCACGCAGCTGACTGTCTGATAAAGTGGAATCAAGCATGATCGTTTAATTTTTTGGTTATTACTTCTTTAATTCGCTGGTAGTATACTTTCAGCTGTTGCTCGGGTTTGTCTACGTATTTTGCTATTTCCGAGTAGGCAGCACCATCACTTCTCATGAGCACTAAAATTCGTTGCCAATCTTCGAGTCCGTCGAGCACTTCTCTCAGCACTTTGATCTTTCGATCAGGAAGCTCCTCCTGAGCAGTTAGTTCTTCGGCCCGAACCTGTATTTCACTCACGTCGGTTGGCGCAACATCAAGTGTTGTTTTTTTCTTATCGCGGTAATCGTTTCTTAAATAGTTGATGAAGATCTTAAACACAAACGACGCAAATTTATCTTCTGTTTCGAATGTGTAATTCCGGTGCGTTTCAATGACTTTATACAGTGTTTTGTAGATCAGATTCCACGCATCGTCTTCACTTATTTTCCAGGTTTTCAAAGCATAGGCATACAGCTTTTTTCCGTAGCGATTGTAGACTTCCGTAAGGAAATCATTATCGGTTGGAATAGCATTGGTTTGCTCTTTGCTCATCAAACAGTCTGTAAATTGGTTACCTCTTTCTTACTACAACACAAGTCGGTAACAGTTTTCGGTGAAAAATTAGTGAATCAGGCACAAAATTGGCAATAAAAAGCCCCAAATCCTTTGAGAAACGGGGCTTTTAATAAAAAAATATTTTTTCTTCAATTCCTATATTCTTGAATATTGAGGGTAAGTATCGGCTAGCCGATACACTATTTTTTCCCACGAATACACGAATTTTGGCTCGCCTAACTGACTCGCTTGTTTGATGATCATGTATTAATATCTGTTATAATTGTAGCGTGTCCGTTAGGCACGCAAAAAATTAGTGTATTCGTGGAAATTCTTTTAGTATCTTCTTAACAAAATCAACCGAAAAGCACTTAGAAATTGAAGGTATACCCGATATTGAAGCCCCAAAACTGGAGATTTGTGTTGTACAACTCGGCTATTTTATGTTCGTGAATGCTGTTGGTAGATACATTGATGAAGTTTCCGTTGATGTCACGGTCGCCCTCGGCGGTTGCTGTTCCTCCTGATTCGCCATTCATTGCAGCGTGATCGTGATCTTTCATGTGTTTTATGTTCACATATTCGAAGCGGTCGAAACTGTTCATGAATGTCACGGAAGCATACAAACGGTGTTTATTGTCCTCGGAGTTTAACTTGAAAAGCTGGTTCATCGATACATCAACGCCTACTTCTCCCCCATAAGTAAATCCGGAATAACGTTGTGTGGTTTTGCGCTCAAGGGCTTTGCAATCGTCTTCATCCTGCGGATCGGCGATTACGATCTTCGAACGCATAAAGGCCATTCCAACCTGCGGCGTAATGAAAGGGCGAATCGTGCGGTATTCGTTCACGAGGTAAAATTTTGTTCCAAACGACAATCGATTCATGGCGCTGGAATAGGTTACATCCGCTGTGGTTTTGTTCAGCGAATCAAAATAATACGTTTGCTGCAACGTGCGGTTGGAGTACATCCCAACACTTGCTTTAAATTCCAGCATCATTGGGATACGCTGTACGGGCTTGTAGGCAAATTGCAATCCCAAACCGGCATTGGTGCTCATTTTGGGCATTACACTTTTGTTGGGAATGTCGCAGGTAAAGTAGGTTCCGATCTGCGCATGCTGTGCAACGGATAAAAAAGGAACGAAAGTAAAAAGGATCACGCCGAAGGCGAAAATGGTGTATCGTTGTTTCATATTCGAAAGTTTTCTCTATAAATAACATACAATTTTTATGCCGGAAACCTTGGGTAAAGCCTGAAAGAAAATAAATAATCAGCGTTGGTTTAACCGGGTTTCAGTCAAATGTTTATCTTTTTTACCAGATATTGAAGCTCTATGCTAGCGTATCGCAATGTGGATTTTGGATTTCATCTGTAAAAATCCGTGCCACCGTGTCAGCCTCAGGATGATCTGTGGCAAATGCTAATTCATTATTAAAAGAACGTCTGTTGTTATTTCTTGTATTTCCACTCTTTCGATTTCCCTTCAAGCAGATTGGAAATCGTTGTTTCGAGGCGTTTGTTCAGCGTAGCTTCGGTTTTTGCTTCGTTTAACCATTCTACATACTCACGCTGGTGCGAATAGCTGAAGTTGTCAAAGACCGTTTTTGCGGCAGCGTGTTCAGCCAATGCCTTGGTCAATTCGTTTGGAATCGTTAATTCTTTCTGGTCCTTTCTTGGCTTTTTCGGAAGTTTTGCTCCGGCTTCTATGAGTTGCATGCCCTCCAAAATGGAAGCGCCGAGCTTGGCCGCATCAGGAAGATCATCTACCGATTTCAGTTTTCCCAAATCGCCCATTCCACCTTGTTCAGTTCGCTGCAAAATTCCGTGCGGATCTTTCATGAGACTTCCCAGCCAAAACCCGAAAGAGCAATGCTCTTTGAACGAGGCCATGTTGCATAAAATAGAATCCTTGTAAACAAAAACGGGGAAACTCCATTTGATAGTTTCCACTACTTCCGGACAGAAATTGTGGATAATAGCACGCAATTCGATTAAAATTGGTTGCGCAAACTCAGCCGAATTGGCAATGTATGTGCTTACGGCGGGATTAAATTTTGCCATAGTGGGATATTTTTCGGTAAAAGTAAGGGTTCGAGACGTTATAAGTGATGGTTATTTTTCATAACGGGGTGCTGAATTAATATCCGATGATTTTCAATGGTTTGTGAGTGGAAACTGAAAATACAAAATAACGTTGTTTCGAGCCGTTTTGATAATAATTGGTTACTTCGAATAAATCACCATCACCAAAACGTTCAACGACATCTTTTCTTGTTTTGATGAGTCTATAAGTAATCGTGTCTATTCCGGTTTGTTTTAACTTCCGCAAACGAGCATATAAATCCGGGCCTATGTTTTCGATTTCAGGAACCGGATAATTTCGGTTGGAAGAAAAATCGGTGATTGAATCGAGATCTGCGAGTTTCGGAGCGGCGCGAACTACTTTCATTTCGGATTGACAGGAACAACCTGTTGCTAATACATAGATTCCGGCAAATAGGAGAAAACCTGTTTTAACTTTACGGAATAATTGGAGGTTCTTCTGTTGCACTGATCGTTATTGTTATGAAAGTTGTTTCGAATACTTTATCACTTTTGGAATAAATTGTTTCCTTTTGCACCAAATCAATTACCTGATTGATTAGCGTCATATCAGCTGTTGTTGTTTTATCTCTTACTACAATTGGCCTGGAACAAATAATCCCTTCACTATTAAGTGTGACTTTTAAAACAATTTTATTGTTCTCAGTACTTTCAATATTGCTTATATTGGGTTTGGAAACAATGATTCTTTTCGGTTCAGGATTTCCAACAGGAGCCGTTTGCGCGTTTGTCAGATTGCTAAAGAATAAGAAAAGGATGATGAATAATTGCTTCATAGTGAGAACTAAGTTAGCTTTTTAGTGAGCACATCACAAAGTCGGATCGTTGGTTTTTATCTTAAACTTCCAAAACGCCCAATACCCGCAAGGAATAATCGTGATCGTACCGAAAATCCACATCCAAAACGGGTGCGGAATGTTTACCATGCTCATCCAGGTAAATAATTGCAGCGTACAAGTAATGATCAGTGTTGGTTTGAAATCAGTTCTTCCCTGGATAAACGTGGCCACCGTTCCGGCTGTGAAACCAGCCAATCCGTAAGAAAGAACGATGAATAGTTTTGCCATAAATGGAAGGTGCAGCATATATTCGGGCCAGTCGACACGTTTTTCCGGTTTGGGCAAATCCGCAGGAAATAGTACATTTCCCATATATTGAATCAGGGCAATGACAAAAACTCCTGCGATTAATCCGATAAGAATGGCTGCGATGTTTTTCATTGATTGTGTTTGAACAAAGATAGACCTTTTCCCCATCAGGCTCCAGCTGGTATGTGCTTATTTTCCACGCGAATTCTCTTTCCTTAAAATCTATGTTTTCTATTTGACCTATTGTGGTTAATTAACCTTAAGTGGGATTTTTCCCCTATTTTTGGTTTCCTCAAAAAAATTCAAATGAAAAATCTTCTTTTCCTGGTTGCCCTTTTTACGTTCAGCATCGGATTTTCGCAAAAAGAACTCTTTACAGTTGACCATTTATGGAAACTCAAACGTTTGTCCGGAACCAGCGTTTCTTCAGATGAAAAATGGGCGTTTTACCAAACTACGAGTTACGATGTAGCGGCAAACAGCGGTAAAACAAGCGGATACTTAATGGATTTGACTTCGGGAACAACTACCGAATTGTTTGCACCAGGCGCTGATTTCTGGAATGTTGTTTGGGACAATACAAATACATTATGGTGGTTGCGTTCGTCAGGTTCCGGAGCAGAACTGGTGAAAATGAAACCGGGAACCGACAACCTTCCGACCTTGGTGTACACTTTTGAAGACGAAGTAGAAGGTTTTACTTTTTCGGCTAACCAGGAATGTATAGCGACATTACAACCTGTAAAAGTGCGTCAAACCGTTCAGGACCTTCACCCGGATCTTACCAAAACACAGGCACGCATCGAGGATGATTTGATGTATCGCCACTGGAATGCATGGCAAGGTGAAAAAGCATTGCACTTGTTTTTATACGAAAAATCAGGCGCTACTTATACAGCCAAAGGCGATGTGCTGAAAGGCGAACCGTACGCTGCTGTTAATCCTCCGTTTGGCGGAATTGACGATGTGACATTTAGCCTGGACGGAAAAACGCTTTATTATTCCACGAAGAAAAAAACCGGAAAAGCATTCGCAGAAAGCACCGATAGCCAGATTTATGCCTACGATGTAAAAGGCGGAACAACCACTAGCATTACCACACATAAAGGTTACGATAACCATCTGCGCGTAAGTCCGGATAACACAAAACTGGCTTATCTGAGTATGGCCCGCGATGGTTATGAAGCGGATAAGAACCGGATTATGGTGCGTAACATTGCTACCGGCGTCGAAGAAGATGTAACCCGCAATTTGGACTTGAGTGTTGATCATTTTGCGTGGCACGCCAAAGGCCAGTTCATCTATTTCACTGCTGCCATCAAAGGAACCAAACAATTATTTGAAGTCGATTTGAAAACGGCTAAAACCCGTCAAGTCACCAGTGAAGTGTGCGACATCGTATCTATCAATGTATTGAAAGACCGCGTGATCGCAGAACGTCAATCGATGGTTGCGCCAACAGATATTTGGCAAATCACGTTGAAAAACGGTGCTCAGAAACAACTCACAAACATCAACAAAGAATTGATGTCGACCATCGCGTTGCCAACCGTAACCGAAAAATGGATCACCACCACCGATGGTAAAAAAATGCTGGTTTGGATGATTCTTCCTCCAAATTTTGATGCAAAAACCAAATATCCTTCGTTACTATATTGCCAGGGCGGGCCGCAAAGTCCGGTGAGCCAGTTTTTCTCCTACCGTTGGAATTTCATGCTCATGGCCTCGAACGGTTACGTGATCATGGCCCCAAGTCGTCGCGGATTGCCTGGTTTCGGGCAGGAATGGAACGAAGCGATTTCGAAAGACTGGGGCGGACAAGCCATGCGCGATTACCTGGTAACAGTTGATTCATTGACGGCCTCAGAACCGTATATCGATAAAAACAAACTTGGAGCTGTTGGTGCTTCTTACGGTGGATACTCGGTCTATTACCTTGCGGGAATCCACAACAATCGGTTCAAAGCCTTCGTTTCACACTGTGGTTTGTTCAATCTTGAAAGCTGGTATGGAACCACCGAAGAATTGTTTTTTGCCAATTTCGATATCGGCGGACCATATTGGAAGCCTGAAAACAAAGAACTTTATTTGAAAAATAGTCCACACTTGTTAGTTGATAAGTGGAACACACCAATGCTCGTGATTCATGGTGGAAAAGACTTTCGCGTTCCCGAATCGGAAGGTATGCAGGCGTTTCAGGCATTGCAAATCAAAGGAATACCAAGCAAATACCTTTATTTTCCTGACGAGGGACATTGGGTCACAAAGCCGCAAAACGGCGTTTTATGGTACAGAACCTATTTCGAATGGCTGGATAGTTATTTAAAATAGTTAACTTGCCGCCCCACCTTATTGTGTTAAATTTGTGACCTTACAGTGAACAATTATGTGGAATAAAATAGCCAACATCATACTTCGGAATCGTTTTTTAATTCTCGCATTACATGCGTTGCTAACCGTTTTATTTGGCTATTACACGCTTACAGGACTTAAAATCGACAACAAGTATGGTAACATGTTGCCGAAAGACACCGAGGCGCAGACTACGTATTTGCATTTCAAGGAAATGTTCGGTGAAGACGGCTCGTCGCTGGTGATTGCCATCAAAGACGATTCATTGTATACCGAAAGCCATTTCAAGAAATGGAAAGAACTTGGCGATTCCATCAATAAAATTCGGGGAGTACTCGCTGTAACCTCCGAAGCGCATCTTTTCAGTATTACCAACAATATTGAAAAAAGCATGTTCGAATTCCGCCCGATTTTCTATGATACTACTTATACAGATAAAAGCATAGATCAAATCAGAAAGGAAATTCGCCTGTATCCGCTTTACAGAGACATTTTGTACAATCCGAAATCGAACGTGAGTTTGATGATGGTGAAAATCGAAGAGAATTTCCTCACCGACAAGACCAAGCAAAATGTGGTCATTGATATTGAAAACCTTGCTCAATCGTACGAGAAAGAATTGGGTAAAGCCCATTTCGCCGGTTTGCCACACATGCGTGTTTTGATCGGAAAGCGTGTATTAAACGAAATGTACATCTTTATCGGTTTGTCGATTATCGTTTCGTCGTTGCTGATGTATTTCTTCTTCCGATCTGTACGCGTGACAATTATCTGTAATATCGTGGTATTGGTAACGGTAGTCTGGTCACTCGGAACCATTGGAATGCTGGGCTACAACCTGTCCATCATCATGGCACTGATTCCTACGCTGATGATCGTAATCGGGATTCCGAATTGTATTTACCTCTACAATAAATATCACCAGGAATACCAGTTGCATAAAAACAAGGCGAAAGCATTGCACCGTGTGATCAAAAAAACGGGAACGGCTATGTTCCTGACAAATGTCACTACCGCGCTCGGTTTCATTACATTCCTGTTTACCAATTCAGAGAAGTTCTACGAATTCGGAGTAATCTCTTCGATCAACATTATGCTTTGTTTCATCGTATCGCTTTGTTTGATCCCGATTTTAGCTTCGTTCTCCAGAAATCCTCACGATCGTCATTTAAAACACCTTGACCGTAAGGCCGCAGTAGGGTTGCTGAATAAACTGGTCTACATCACTTCATTCAAACGACCTTTGGTTTACTGGATTTCTGCCGTTGTGATCGTTGTGAGTACATTCGGGGTTTACAAAATCAAAGTAACCGGAAATATCACTGGTGATTTACCCGATGGCGATCCCATCCTGAAAGACATCCAATTCATCGAATCCAATTTCGGCGGAGCTGTACCGTTTGAGGTAATGATCGATTACAAAGAACAAGGACGATTGTTCAGTAAATCGAAAGGAACACTCACAAAAGTCGAGGAAGTTCAGGAATTGTTTGCCAAAGACACGTTGTTTGCCAAAAGTATTTCCATTGTGGATTTGCTGAAAGTGATCAACATGGCCTATTACGGTAATAATCCGCAGCAATACAAGATCATTTCGCGCGGTGATATGCTTTCGCTGAAAAAGTATATAAAAAACATCAATGCCAACGGAAATTCGTCGTTCTCACTGAAAGAACTGGTTGATACTTCCCAATATGTATTGCGGGTTCGTACACAAATGCGCGATATCGGTTCGTATGAAGTTGCCGATAAAGTAAAACAGGTAAAACACAAGATCGATTTGATCATGAATCCCGATAAACCGGACATCGAACGCCTTTACAAGAAAGCTGTTTTGGGCAAAAATGCTTATTATGATTCCATCATCGAGTATTACCCGCGCATCTACAATTCATTAACGGCTGAAATTTCCAACGGTAATGCCGATAAACAACTGGCGTTTGATTCTGACCCCGAACTGATCAAAAAGTACCTGGGTCGCAAGAATATCGATACACTCATGCGCCATGCCATTGACCAGGAATATTTTGATGTGAAACTAACCGGAACATCGGTTGTGGCCTCAGAAGGAACGCAGTATTTGGTGGAAAACCTTTTCTCGAGTATTTTCTTTGCCATCATTTCCATTGCATTGCTGATGAGTATCTTGTTTTACTCGTTCAGAATGGTTGTGGTTTCCATGATCCCAAATATCATTCCGCTGATTATGACTGCAGGAATTATGGGTTGGTTCGGCATTCCGCTTAAACCTTCGACCTTGTTGATCTTCTCCATCGCGCTTGGTATTACGGTAGATAACACAATCCACTTCCTGGCACGTTACCGTCAGGAGCTGAAACAAAAAAAATGGGATCTCAAGGAATGTGTTGCCATCTCTATCCGGGAAAGTGGCCTGAGTATTATTTACACATCCGTGATTTTGTTCTTCGGATTCATTGTATTCGTATTCTCTCAGTTCGGCGGAACCCAGGCACTCGGTTATTTATCGTCACTGACTTATTTGATCGCATTGTTTACCAACATGGTACTATTGCCTTGTCTGTTACTGACATTGGAACGCCGTTTGACAACCAAATCGTTTGAAGAACCTTACTTTGAATTGTACGACGAGGAAGAAGACATTGATCTGGGAATGCTTGAAGTTCGCTCAGACGAATGGGATCAGGCATCTCCAAGCAATAATCCTTCTCCGAAAGAAGAGAAATCTGACGACGAAGAAGCACCAACAAAAGATACCTGATAACATGAAAGGAATCATTCTGGCCGGAGGTTCGGGCACACGATTGCATCCACTTACGCTTGCCGTAAGCAAGCAACTGATGCCTATCTACGACAAACCGATGATTTATTATCCGCTGTCGATTTTAATGACCGCCGGTATTCGGGAAATTCTGATTATTTCAACGCCACACGATCTTCCGCAGTTTCAAAAACTACTGGGCGACGGAACGCAGTTGGGCTGTAATTTTTCGTATGCTGTACAGGAAGATCCGAACGGATTGGCGCAAGCTTTTGTGATCGGAGAATCGTTTATCGGAACCGATAGTGTTGCGCTCATTTTGGGTGACAACATTTTCTATGGTGTCGGAATGGATGATTTACTACAGGAGTATGTGCATCCCGACGGTGGTGTTGTTTATGCCTATCATGTGAGCGATCCTGAGCGTTATGGCGTTGTGGAATTTGATGCGAACATGAACGCCCTTTCGATCGAAGAAAAGCCCGCTGTTCCGAAATCTAATTACGCTGTACCGGGATTGTATTTCTACGACAACAGCGTAGTTGAAATTGCCAAAAATTTAAAACCATCTTCCCGCGGTGAATATGAAATAACGGATGTAAATGCCGAATACCTGCGCAGAGGAAAGCTGAAAGTTGCTGTGTTGAGTCGCGGTACTGCCTGGCTCGATACCGGAACGTTCCCTTCACTGATGCAGGCCGGCCAGTTTGTGCAGGTGATCGAAGAACGCCAGGGATTAAAAGTAGGTTGTATTGAAGAAGTTGCTTACCGCCACGGCTATATTTCTCCCGAACAGCTAAAACGTTTGGCAGAACCACTTGTGAAAAGCGGATATGGCACTTACCTTTTGCAATTGCTGAAAAAGCCATGACACACCTGGAAACACTTGGCGTAACTATTGAAAATGCCGTTTCAACACATCGTTTTCCCGTTGAACCCGCCAATCTTTATGACCCGTTGCGGTATTTCATGACCTTGGGCGGAAAACGCATTCGACCGGCCCTGACACTGATGTCCTGCAATTTATTTGATATCCCGAATGAAGAAGGTTTACCGGCTGCACTGTGCATCGAATTTTTCCATAATTTTTCACTGATCCATGATGATATTATGGATGCGGCACCTGTTCGAAGAGGAAAACCGACCATTCATACAAAATGGAACAACGATATTGCCATTTTATCGGGCGACGTGCTGTTTACCGAAGCTAGTCAGCAGCTTACGGCTTATTCCGATGAACGATTGTCTCCATTGCTGAAACGATTCAACGCAACAGCAAAAGAAGTGTGTGAAGGCCAGCAAATGGACATGGATTTTGAAACATCAGCCTTGGTTACCGAAGAAGCGTACATTGAAATGATTCGCTTAAAAACTTCGGTTTTGCTTGGTTGCGCGCTGGAATTCGGTGCTATTTTGGGTCGTCAGCCGCAAGCAACCTGCCTTTTACTGCGCGATTTCGGAATTCGATTGGGGATTGCTTTTCAGATTCAGGATGATTTGCTGGATTTGTATGCCGATCCGGAGAAATTCGGGAAACAGGTTGGCGGTGATGTACTTTCGAATAAAAAAACCTTGTTGCTGCTTACAGCTCAGCGAGTGGCCGAGGCAAACAATGATCCGCGTGTTTCCGAATTACTCGCCATGCCAGCCGATGAGCAAAAAACAGCAACAGCCAAACAGTTGTTTGAAGAATTGGGGGCTGCAAAGCAGGTTAAAGAAACCATGAACAGCTATTACCAACAGGCAATGCTGGCACTGGATGAACTGGACGCACCGGAGGAAAAGAAAAAACCACTGTACGAGCTCTCGGCATTTTTGATGAGCCGGGATGCTTGATTCAGATTACCAATCCATTATTTTCTCCCACAGATGCTTAGATTTTAGCTCAGCTAACGCCTTCGCTCAAATGCATAGTAATTTGAATTTTGCTAATGCGTTGCCGTTAGGAGCGCAAAAAATTTGTGCATCTGTGGGAGACAAAGTTTTTGAATTTCCTGTTGCCCTTTTCCCTAACTTTGTCTTCAAAATTCATTCATTACTATGAAAACGATAAAACTACTAGGCGTTGTTGCTTTTCTCGGAACAACGATTTTATCTGCTCCTTCTTGCGGAAAATATGAAGAAGGCCCCGGATTTACACTCCTCACAAAGAAAATGCGTATTACCAACGAATGGGATGTCAAAGAAGTTGTTTATCCGAACGGAGATACACAAGCTGATACAGACGATCAATACACGATTATAGAAAAAGACGGTGTTGCGAAAGCAGTTGATGGAAGTTTAAGTAATACAGGAAGCTGGGAATTTTCTTCAGATAAAGAAAACATCCGGTTTACTTACGAGTATTTTGGAGTTGATGTAACGACAGAATTTACAATTCTCCGTTTGACTAACAAGGAATTGTGGTTGAGAGATGGGGACAATTACATTTACAAATCAGAGGCGAGATAATCTCAGATAATATTCAGTAGAAGTCCGGTTTGCTTATTGCAGACTGGGCTTTTTTATTGTCCCAACAGACAATTTACTTCTCTACAAAAGCATTTGGTTGGCCAATGTGAAGTTTAGCTTTCAGCCATTCATAAACCGTAACAACCGAAAGCAACAGACAAAGATTGTAATACATGTCTTCCAGCGGAATGGTCCCGATCCGGAAACCGATGATGTGTTCGGAATTGTACCAAACTACCGGGTCTTCGGTAAACATTCCGGTTAAAATCCCATTGACGAGAAGGAAGGGAATCAGCACAACCGAAAACATCACCGCAAAATCGCCGAACCAAGACGCTTTACTCACAAAATAAATTCCAATCACCAGCATGGCTGAAAGGATACATGCACTAGACGTATACCAATTATCGAGGTATACCGTTCCGAGATACATGCCACTGAAAGCCATCAAAAAGGCAAAGATTCGTGCGTAAACTGCCGTTTTCCGTTTAGGGAAATAAGCCTTGATGACTTCGTAAACGAAAACACAAGCGTAAGGAACAATCAGGAAAAAAAGGCATTCTTCCAGTGGAAGTTTTCCAAAATAAATTCCGGTTACATGGATGGATGTAAATCCCCAGACGCCTGATTCTGCAAAGTATGCATCCCAGCAAAGAAAGCAGATGGCTACTAATATGATTGCAGGAAGGAGTGCTTTCCAATAACTGAAAAAGCGCACTTTTTTATCAAAACTCAACAACAATGGTCCCGAAATGCTTCCGGCAATAATCCACAGATAAAGACTCATGCTTTGCTGTATTTACGGCGAAAAACGGTTTTCGCTTCTGTGTAATATTTTCGTGGAACAATCAGCATTCCGAAGCATTCGCCGCGTGCTTTTCCGAGGTGTTTGTGGTGTACTTTGTGTGCTTTTCTGATCGCCATAAAATAAGGATGATCAATGTCGCGTAACCATTTAAACCGCCGGTGAATGTATACATCGTGAATCATGAAATAAGCAAAGCCATAAGCTGCAATGCCATAGCCAGCCCAAACGGGAAAGTAGTTATTTGCCATCATACCAAGCATGATGCACAACCAAGACGGAATGGCATAAATTAGGAAAAACACATCATTTCGTTCGAAAAATCCGGGCTTTTCCACATGATGGTCGGCATGAAAAAACCACATAGGGCCATGCATCACAAACCGGTGCGTTACCCACGCCATGAATTCCATCGCACAGAACGCAGCAATTAATACAAAAGGCCCCCACCAAAACATTAGCTACAGTTTAGAATACCGAAAAATACAACCAATACAATGAATAAACCAACGGTAACCGGGTTTTGTTGCGGTGTTTTTCGTTTTATGAGGTAATAATGGATCGGAAACGAAACCAGGAACCAGCAAGCGTAGTTGTATAAAGGAATTGTTCCGTTATTCCACGACCAAAAACCGCTTTGAACAGCCACGGGTTCGATCAACACATCCAGCCCGGTCATGAGTAACGCAGAAAACAGTGCTTTCAAGCCATCCGGAATTTTTAAGTGCAAAACACAGGCAATCGAACTAAAACTCAGCATTATCCAGTTCATACCGATCATGAGCGGAATCTCCAGCCATTTCCATCCCAGGTTTTCGCCGTAGCTGTAATCGCCGAATAAAATATGGGTATGGACGCCGACCCATTCTACCACAAAACCAACTATTCCAACCAACAACACATCAATGGCCAATCGTGCTGAAAAACGCATTGACAAAAGCAAACAACTGATGGAGATTGCCAAATTCAATGGACTTAACGTCAGAAAATAGTCGCGTGATCCGGAAGAAAGCCCAATCAAACCAACTGCATGAAAGATAACAATAACAGCTAATAAAACGATGTGTTTAACAGACAGTTTATTCCGTGTCATTTGAGTTATTTTCAGTTTTCTGATCAATCCACAATCGTGAAATGCTCTTTCAGGCGCTTGAAATTATAAGGTTTATATTGAAAAAGCGCTTCTTTGGTTACTTTTTTCCTGTTTTCCCTGACTTGTACCACCGAGTATACTTCCGACGATTTACAAATCCATTCATACGAACGATGGATCATCGGTTTAAAAACAGCAGGATCAGCCGGTTTTCCATCAATAATTGCGTTGATATGTCGCAGGTTTTTGCCAAATCCTAGTCCGTGAAAATGGAATTTCCAGTGATCGATTTCCGGTGCCGTAAATTTTCCGCGCATTTCTTCATCTACCAGGAACGCTGATAATCCGGCTTCTTCGTTGATCTCAAAGAGTTTTTTAAGCATGTAGTGAAGGCTCACTTGTGCAATGCCATCTTCTTTGTAACCACCACCCAGATCTGCATGTACACCCGGGAACCAAACTTCGTGGATGCGCGGTTCGATATTCATCAGCGAAGGAGTAAACGGATTCCGGGTTTCATCAATTGCCACCAGGTGAACGGCCTTTTTGATATTTCCGGCAATGGTCCTTCCCGTAAAAATATCGCGTTGTTCACCAAGGAACATCCGTCTGAGAACCGGAAAAAACCCAAATGAGCTAACCGTATCCCAAACACCCAGGAATTCTATTTTTATGCGATGTTGCGGCTCGCGCGGAATCTCAGACATTTCTGCCATTTGCTGTTCCACAACCTTTGTTTCCTGGTTGGTTTTGGGCGCGATCACCACTGTAACACTTTCAGGAATGCCATTATCATTGATCTTTTTGGCGAGTAATCGTGCCATTGCCGCGCCGCGACTGAAACCGAAGATATAAACCTCATCACCATTTTGCCAATCCTGCACGAAGCGGGCATAAGCTTTGTCGACAATTTTCATAAATCCTTTGGCGCCGACACCACCGGTAATCCTTCCCCAAAAATTATTGTCGTTGTCGTTTCCGATGCCACGGTGATAACGGACAATCTGATGGTTTTCATCATTGACGAAAATCTTGTTGAGCTTGGCAATGTTGGTGATCATACCATCGAGATTTAATCCCAATTCGTTGTTCCACGTGCCGTCCATGAGAATGATGTGTTTACGTGGTTTCGGTTTGGTATCAACTTGCTTTTTATAGGTGAAGTGTATCCGGTCTTTTTTTTTGCCCATAGTGAATAGAATTTGAACGGAGTAAATATAGAAAAAGAAACGTGTTTAGTAGTTAGTTAAAGACTGAGTGGTAAAGTCTTTTGAACGGGAATAGAAGGAAAGTGTTGTAATTCACCTGAAAATTTGAAACGAGTCCCGTAGGGACGTAATATGGCAGCGAAAATGTCACATCATGAACGTCCATGCCGTAGGTATGGGACATCACAAAACATATCGTAAACGTTTTACCCCAACGGGGTAATGGTTCTGATGACGATTTACGTGTTACCATATTACGTCCCTACGGGACTATATGATTATTTATCCGAAACACGTTTTGCTTTTCTTCTTACTAAAATGTATGCGAAGATAATCACCAGGGTTCCGAGAATAGCAGCACCGGTAAAGAGAATTGCTGCAGCTATACCAAAGTCATTGGAAAATGAGAAAACGAACGTATTGATGCCAACAAGTGAAGTAATGAGAGTGCGCTGAAAACGTCGTATTCGATCCATCGGATAATTGAGTATCAGACGAATGTAGCATTATTTCATTTCAATTCCAATGAATTTTTAAAATTATTTCAACTCCTTTTTCAGGAATAGACCTTCTACTAGAATTCAAATGATTCCCACGAATTCACGAATTTTTTGCGCGCCTAACGGACGCGCTAATGGTGTGTAAAAACAATTCTTTATCAAGAAATATTAAAAGCGAGTCAGCCTTAGGCTGAGAGCACTATTCGTGAATTCGTGAGGAAATAACGTCTCGGCTAGCCGAGACTAATCATCAATATTCTAGTACAAGATACAGGAATAAAACACCGGATTTGAACGTTTTTCCAGTCAGAATGTACTAACCTTCAATCAATGCCAGGACGATGAAAAAGAAGGGACTTCAGATTAAAATTGCAGAGCCGTGTCACGAGAACTGGAACGCAATGACACCGAATGACAAAGGGCGATTCTGTGATAGTTGTCAGAAAACGGTGGTCGATTTTACACGCATGTCTGATTCAGCGATCTTTCGTTTTATGGAAAGCACTACTGCATCGGTTTGCGGACGAATGTCCAATGATCAGCAAAACAGGAATTTTCACCCACTTGCGACGCAATCGAATGCTCCTTCATTTAGCCTCCGCGCATTGGTTCTGGGAACAGCCATTTCTACGTTTTCAGCCTTTCAGGCACAAGCTCAGGGCAAGGTCATGACAAAAGGTGAAGCGAAAGCAGAACCTGTAGAGATGGAACAAACCAAAATAGGTGAAATGGCCGTATCGGTTACAGATCAAAACAAACCTTTAGACAGTTTGTTTACAGGATCGATCATTGATTATTTTATGGATCAGTTTGTAACCGGAGTATCCGTTACCGTTTATGATGCAGATGGAAATGAATTGTCAACAACATTATCAAATCAAAACGGGGAATTTCAGTTACCACTTAACTGGACACAACAACCCTATTCGGCTGTTTTCAGAAAAGAAGAATACGATGATGTGACATACCTGTTTTCAGATTTATTGACCACACGCGGCATAGTTGTTGAATTAGGGCAAGAAAGAAATATGATCATGGGGATCATGATTCCATATCCCGATGATGAAGAAGAATAGTTAAAGAGTATAGGTTCGAGTAGTTTAGTTTGTTTGTTTGAATCAGGAGGGATGTTTTTGGAGAGGCATCCCTCCGCTCATTTACCCGCATCCTGAAAACACATGATCCGTATCGGCTAACCGATACGTTTTCTTTTCCCACGAATACACGAATTTTACGCGCCTAACGGACGCTCCTGACGTTTATTACACTATCTCCCAACACTGAATAACTAGCGAGCGCGTTAGCCGAGCTGTAATTAGTGAATTCGTGGGAATCACTTTTCATATATCGCTAAAGGTCCGTGCGGAAAACAACAACGGGAATGTCCTTCCACACGCTTTCTTTCCAAGGCATCATACCATTACGTTTGGCGACAGCTTGCGAAGGTGTATTATCCGGATGGATCAAACTGACGATAAAGGTTGAAAGGTGATGTCTGCGAGCGTATTCTTTGAAATAAATTGCAGCTTCCGTAGCATATCCTTTTCCCCAATATTCAGGAAATAAGTGATAACCGATTTCAAGAATGAATTCTCCGTCAACCTCCTGCAATAACAAACCACATTGTCCGATGAATGTTCCATCTGCAAGGTGCAAAGCCAATAATCCGAACTGGCCGTTCACATAACGATCCTGCTGACGTTTAATCCAAATTGGGGCTTGTGTTTCAGCTTCCAATCGCAAAAAGTCGGGAAAATAACGCATCGTGAGCGAGTTACGCAAATAATCGACCCACGGCAAAATGTGTTCTTCGCCAAGCGGATGCATTACCAAACGCTCTGTTTGATGTGGTAATAAATAATCTGAAGGGATTGTTATCATGAATTACTCCACTGTCACCGACTTCGCCAGATTACGTGGCTGATCGACGTTGCAACCACGCATTACTGCAATGTGGTAACTCAGCAATTGCAATGGAACGGTCGCTAACAATGGTACCAGATGTTCGTCGGTATCCGGAATTTCAATCACGTGATCGGCCATGGCTTTCACATCCACATCGCCTTCGGTAACAATCGCAATGATTTTTCCTTTACGCGCTTTCACTTCCTGGATATTGCTTACCACTTTTTCGTACGAAGTGCCTTTTGTAGCAATCACAAATACCGGCATTTCTTCGTCGATCAAAGCGATAGGTCCATGTTTCATCTCGGCTGCAGGATAACCCTCGGCGTGGATGTAGGAAATCTCTTTGAGTTTCAACGCACCTTCCAACGCAACCGGGAATGAACTTCCACGGCCTAAGTAAAGTGCATTGGTGGCGTCTTTGTAAATCGCAGCAATGGCTTCGATATCGTTGTTGCGTTCCAATACACGTTTTACTTTCTCCGGAATGGCTTCCAGCTCAGAAAGCATGGTACGGAATTTTGTTTCGCTGATGGTTCCTTTTTTGTGCGCCAATGAAAGTGCTAACAACGTCAGAACAGTTACCTGGGCAGTAAATGCTTTGGTTGATGCTACGCCGATTTCTGGTCCTGCGTGTGTGTAGGAACCGGCATCTGTAATTCTCGAAATAGAAGAACCAACTACGTTACAGATCCCTAAAATGGTTGCGCCTTTCGATTTTGCCAATTCCAACGCAGCCAACGTATCTGCAGTTTCACCTGATTGAGAAACGGCGATTACAATGTCGTTTTCACCAATGATCGGGTTGCGGTAACGGAATTCACTGGCGTATTCTACTTCTACGTTGATGCGGGCCAGGTCTTCCAGTAAATATTCACCTACAAGGCAGGCGTGCCAGGAAGTTCCACAGGCAACCATTACGATGCGCTGCGCCTGGATCATTTTTTGTTCGTAATCTTTTACACCGCCCAGTGAAACCCAGCCTTCGGTCGCATTTAAGCGGCCACGGAAACAATCGCGGATTGAACGCGGCTGTTCATGGATCTCTTTCAGCATAAAGTGCTCGTAGCCGCCTTTTTCCAAGGCTTCCAGTTGCAATTCCAATGCCTGAACGTATGGTGTTTTTTCTAAATTATGGTCGATGTTGATAATTTTCAACCCTTCGTTGAGATCAACAATCGCAATTTCTTCATCTTCGAGGTAAACTACCTGGTTGGTGTATTCGATGATCGGTGTGGCGTCTGAAGCCAGGAAAAAATCATTGTCTTTCCCGATTCCGACAACCAGCGGACTACTCTTACGAGCGGCGATCAGCTGATTCGGATTTTCTTTCGACAAAACCACGATAGCATATGCCCCGATCACGCTCAGCAAAGCCAAACGAACGGCTTCCACCAACGTTACTTGTTCCTGTTTTTGAATATCGTCGATTAAGTGAACCAATACTTCCGTATCGGTTTGACTTTTAAAGACATAACCGCGTGATTTCAATTCTTCGCGCAGTGAGTTGTAATTTTCAATGATTCCGTTGTGGATCAGCGCGATATGACCTGATTCAGACATGTGCGGGTGCGCATTGATATCATTTGGCGGACCGTGAGTTGCCCAACGCGTGTGGCCAATTCCGGCAAAACCGCTCACATCCTGTGATTGTGCAAATTCTTCGAGGTTCGAAACTTTACCTTGTCGTTTATACATATTGATACCGCCATTATTCAACAACGCCACTCCGGCACTATCGTATCCGCGGTATTCAAGGCGTTTTAAACCTTTGATGATAATCGGATAAGCTTCTTTTTTACCAATATATGCTACAATGCCACACATCTGATTCTAGTATTCGGTGTATTTAACAATCAATTTCGGTTTCTCTTTGTTTGAGGTATTCGGACCGTTAAAAATGATCCGTTCCGCAGTTGAAGAGAAGAAAGTCGGATAGAGGAATACACCTCTGTTTTCTGCGTCGCCACTTACGATATCCTGCACATAATTACGTACATCGATGATGTAACTTTTCTTGCTATCGTCGTAAAGGATCACATTAAATCCGATAATTTCTCCTTCATCGGTTTTGTAACCTACCGTGAGTTGATTACTCGGATAAAAACTGCTCAACGTTTGATGCGAAATCGGAATAACCAGTAACGCATCGTGAATCACTGCTGTTTTGGGAACATTGTTCAAGGTCGGGAATTCCACTTTGCCACGCGACTGAAATGCCTGTGCATAGTATTGGTTTTGCCCGTTGATCGGGTTCGACAATACATTCGCTACCGGATAACCTGAGTTATCGATTTCTACGTGATTAAAATCAGCGCAGTCATCTTCTACTTCCAGTACCAGTTCATACGGTGTGGAACCAGGATCGGCCTGCAAGTGGTAATAAATGGTGACTTTCGTGTTATTGTCTTCCATGTCGAAATAGAACACACCGCCTTTACCAACAGCCGGATTGGCATTGGCCACTTTTACGTGCAAGCCTTTCATGTAATTTTCGAACAACGCGTCATCTGTAAAGGCTGCGTTTCCACCTGTAGCATCATCCATGATTGTTTGTGCCCAAGCGTTATTTAAAGTAAGACGCAATTGCGCAGGTTTTTTTGTGCTTCCCACCCATACCGAATCACTTGGATTGGGAGTTTGGGTTTCACTTGAAGCCAATACCAGGTTGGATGGCTTGAGTGCTTCCACATCGTTTTTGTAGTAGTCCCGGTCTACATCCATGGTGTCGTCCAGTTCATAGACTTCAAACGTTTGCGGGTCCAATTCACCGTAATAACCACGGTAACGCAGTGAAAGCACCACCGAATCCACGATAGCTTGATCTCCTGCATCAAAACTGATGGTATTACTCAAATGAAACTGCGAGTAGATGGACGCGTTAAACGTTCCCATTTTCGGATCGTGGTAAGCACCGAGAATTCCAAAAGTCTGGTTGTCGGTAGGAATCGTATCTTCTGCTACCGAGAACGTAGTGAGTTGAAACGTATCCACTCCACCCGATGACAATAACGCATCCGGATCCAAAGCACCGAGGCCGATGGTGTTGGTTTCTTTCTTGCAGCTAGTGGCAACCAAAAGTGCTAATAAAAAAGTAGCGGAAAGAGTAAATCCTTTCCGCCAACTTGTCCAATTATTTTGTTGTTGTATCATATCAGATCAAAACAGCTTCTTCTATTACTTTGTCAAAAAATTCGGAAAGACCCTTAGAGAGGTTTTCTTCCGGTAAGTAATTCAATTTCAAACAAGTTGCTTTATCGTAAACACCTTGTAATTCAGGTGCGATGACTTCACTACTTTGAACCACTCCATCAGAGAACGTAACTGCGGCATTGGTTATTGCTTCCAACGTCGGATTTTTCACGAGCGAAGTTACAGATTCATCGAATCCCTCAAAAGCCAATTTTTCAGAAAAACGCGCATCCCACTCTGTGGCAAAACCTTGTTGATCTTCATATATACTGTAAACAACCTTAGTATCAGCAAAATGCGGATCCTTGTTGTACATTTTCTTAATGTAAAGCGGCATCAGCGAAGACATCCATCCGTGACAGTGAATCACATCCGGTTTCCAGCCTAGTTTTTTAACCGTTTCCAAAACGCCGCGGCAGAAGAACATGCTTCGTTCGTCGTTGTCTTTGTAATCGGCACCATCGTCTTCCGTAACGTTGTTTTTACGTTTGAAATACTCATCGTTGTCGATGAAGTAAACCTGGATACGTGCAGTAGGAATAGAGGCGACTTTGATGATCAACGGGTGATCATGGTCGTCGATAATGATATTCATTCCCGATAAGCGAATCACTTCGTGTAACTGGTGACGACGCTCATTGATACTTCCAAAACGCGGAGTAAAAACACGGATTTCTTTTCCGTTCTCCTGTGTTCCTTGCGGAAGCTTACGTGCATTATGGGAAATTTCAGATTTCGGAAGAAACGGATATATTTCTTGCGAGACAAACAGAATTCTCTTTTTTTCCATGGAATTCGACGAGGAATTTGGTGTATAACGGTACAAAAGTACGAAAAAAAGCGCAAACTTCAATTTATTCATATAGATTTGCCACCCTACATCAGTAAATTCGGGTGAATTGTGAAGATTATTGAGTCGATAATAAGCCTGAATGAGGCGTTGGCAACTATCAGAGAGACAGGCAAAACCATCGGATTGGTTCCAACAATGGGTGCGTTGCACGAAGGTCACATGGCGTTGGTCGAGCGTGCCAGGACGATGTCTGATGTGGTTGTCGTAACTGTTTTTGTGAACCCGACACAGTTTACCAATTCTTCCGATCTCACACTTTATCCCCGAACTCCTGAAAAAGATGCCGCTTTATTAGCGAGCCATGGTTGCGATATTGCTTTTTTTCCTTCGGTTGATGAAGTGTACCCAACAGGTTATCAAACACCTGAAGTTCCGCTGGGAACACTGGACAAAGTAATGGAAGGCGAATTTCGTCCGGGGCATTTCAAAGGCGTGGTACAAGTGGTAAACCGTTTTTTCGAGGTAATACAACCAACATTTGCTTTTTTCGGATTGAAAGATTTTCAGCAGGTTGCTGTGATTCGTTTTATGACTGATTATTTAAAATTGCCGGTAACAATAGTTCCTTGTCCAACTTTGCGCGAACCTTCTGGTTTGGCGATGAGCAGTCGCAATATGCGCTTGACTGCTGAACAACTGGATGAAGCAGTGATTATTTACGAAACACTGACCTTTGCCAAATCACTGGCTGCCACTCATACACCTTCCGAAACAAAAAAGCTGGCATTGGAGCATTTTTCTCATTCCTACCTGAAAATGGAATACTTTTCAATTGTAAACCCACAGACATTGGAAGAATTGACCGACACCTGGGTTCCGGGAGCAACGGCTTGTGTGGCTGCTTTTTGCGGCGAAGTAAGGTTGATTGATAATATGACTCTTAATTGAAAATGAAAAATTGAAAATTATAAAGGGAATCCTCTTTTCAATTTTACATTTTCAATTGTTTTAACCTTACCTTTACATCGCGTTTTTTTAGAACATGTTCATACAAGTAGTAAAATCAAAAATTCACCGCGTTCGCGTAACACAGGCAGAATTAAATTATGTAGGAAGCATTACCATTGATGAAGCATTGATGGAAGCAGCTAATTTGATCGAAGGTGAAAAAGTTCAAATAGTCAACATCAACAACGGCGAGCGTTTGGAAACGTATGTGATCAAAGGCGATCGCAATACGGGAACGATTTGTTTGAATGGCCCTGCTGCTCGGAGAGTGTCACTTGGCGACCTTATCATTATCATCGGTTATGGTTTTATGACCATGGACGAAGCGAAAGACTTTCGGCCTTCGCTGGTGTTTCCTGACGAAACCACGAATCTCATCGTGTAGCTATGAAAAAATGGATCGGGATATTACTAAAAACAGTTCTTCCACTTGCATTAGGGGTTTACCTGGTTTGGTATTTTTTCGATCGGATGTCGGCCACCGACAAAGATATTTTCTTCGAAGCCATTCAAAAAGCTGATTATACCTGGATCGTTGCATCGCTCACATTGAGTTTCCTGGCTTTGTTGTCACGTGCTTATCGCTGGAAGTATGTGCTGGAACCACTTGGTTATAAAACCAAATTCTGGAACCGGTACCATGCGCTGATGATCGGCTACATTGTCAATTTGACGATTCCACGAGCCGGAGAAGCTTCTCGTGCTGTGATGTTGTCGCGTTCAGACGGCGTTCCGTTTTCAAAATCATTCGGAACGATTCTGGCAGAAAGAGCCGTTGACCTGGTGATGCTTATGGGAGTTGTGCTTTTTACCACTTCTATTGGCTACGATGATTTCTGGAAGATCAAATACCAGGTTGAAACGCAATTAGGCGGTAATAACCCAACTGGTGAAACTTCATGGACGGGAATTATCCTTTACTCGATTGTCGCAACGGTGCTAATTGGTTTAGTGATCGCGTTTGCCATTCAAAAAACCCGTGCGAAACTGCTTCAATTCATCAAAGATTTGTTCGCGGGTGTTTTTGCCATTTTTCGGTCAAAAAATCCGTTGAGTTATTCGGCGCACACCGTGTTTATCTGGTTGATGTACATCAGCTATTTTTCCATTGCGTTTTTGTCGCTGGAAGAATCGAAGAATGTGCCTTTTGCCGGAATTATGATCGCGTTTATTGCCGGTTCGCTGGGAATCAGTTTCACCAATGGCGGAATCGGTGCTTTTCCCTTGTTAGTCGGATTAGTACTCAATTTTTACCTGCACGATGAATATGGCGATGCTGCTGCCGGAATTGGTGCTGCGCTGGGAATGATCATCTGGTCGTCACAAACGCTGATGATGATTTTGCTCGGAGCGCTTTCATTTGTTTTAATCCCCAATAATTTTTCCAAAGATGAGCCGGTTCAATGACATGACTGCTAAAATGCAGGATCTGGCAGCTGCCAAAGCTACCGTTGCCGCGTGGAAATCTCTCGGAGAAAAAGTGGTATTTACTAATGGTTGTTTTGATATTCTGCATCGCGGACATGTTACCTACCTGGCCCACGCAGCCGATTTCGGAACTAAACTCGTAGTCGCGCTCAATACCGATGCTTCGGTGAAACGCTTGGGCAAAGGCGACGACCGGCCCGTGAATTCGGAAGACGCGCGTTCGTATGTGATGTCGGCACTCGGTTTTGTCGATTTGGTCGTTTTATTCGACAACGACACGCCTTTGGAAGTAATCACGGCATTGGAACCTTCTGTTTTGGTAAAAGGTGGCGATTACAATGCTGACGAAACCGACCGTTCCAACAAACAATACATTGTGGGAAGCCACGAAGTGCGGGCGCTGGGCGGCGAAGTAAAAACGGTTGACCTGGTTGATGGCTTTTCGACGACGGGGATTATCCGAAAACTGAAAAATGGTTGATTTTAAAAACGATATGTAAGCGCGGGACGCATCCCGCGCCTACGTTTTCTAAAATCAAACATACTGACTTCTCTCGCCTACACCCCTAATACCGCCTTCAAATCCGCATACGACGTTCTGCTAATCGCCAACCGCGCGCCCGATTTCAGGATCGCGATGTAACTGTTTTTTTCAAATGACTCAATGCGCGTCAGTTCCTGGATATTGAGGATGAACGAACGGTGAATCCGGATAAATTGCTGTGATGGCAGGCTCGTTTCAAAATGACTCATCGTTTTCTTTTTGAGGTGCGTTCCGTTGCCAGTATGGATTTTCACATAATCGTCGTAGGCTTCAATGTAATGAATCTCAGCCGTAGGAATGATCTTGATTTCGCTGCCGTCTTTGATTACCACGCGGTATTGTTCATCGGGAACCTGGTAATGAATCGCGCTGGTTTGTTTTTTGGTGTCCGCAGCTACTGATTTCCATTTTTCGATGGCCTGTGAGAATCGTTCAGCTGAAAATGGTTTCAACAAATAATCCAGGGCGTGGACTTCGAACGCTTTCAACGCATATTCATCAAACGCGGTGGTGAAAATAACAGCCGGCGGATCGGGTAAAATCTCCAATAGTTCAAATCCGTTGATCTTCGGCATTTGAATATCGAGCAGCAACAAATCGGGATTTGTTTCCGCAATTACTTTGGCGGCTTCAAAACCGTCACCACATTCTCCCACAAGTTCCAAATCAGGATGCGCCTGCAAAAATGATTTGATAATGGCCCTTGCCAATGGTTCGTCGTCAACGATCAATACTTTTTTCATACTTGTGGAATACAAATGGTTGTGGTAAACAATTCTTCCGTTTTGGCAGTGGTCAACAAACCGCTTTGCCCGAAAAATAAGGATAATCGGCGTTGGATGCTCGCCAAACCGAATCCTTTTCCTTCGCTGGCGTTTACAAATTGTGTGTCGTAAGGACTCGAAACAGTCACCGTGAGCAATTTACCTTCGCACAACACATTCACCGAAATGGTAATGGCGTTTATTTGTCCGTATAAGCCATACTTGATTGCATTTTCAAGAATCGGTTGCAGGATGAGTGCCGGAACTTTGAGTTCTTCACAGGCTTCGTTGCTGTTTATTTCGGTCGTGAGCCGGTGCCCGAAACGCACTTTTTCGATTTCGAGGTAAAGCCGGATCTGTTCCAGTTCTTCTTTCAGCGGAACCAATTGCTGTACGTCTTTGCGAAGCGTTCCCCGAAGAAAATTACTCAGTAACTGGATCATGCGATGCGCTTCTGTCGGTTCCAGAATTGTCAGTGCGCTGATGGAATTGAGGCTGTTGAACAAAAAATGAGGTTGCAACTGCTGGTGTATATTGTCTAATTCTGCTTTGGTTAATGCGCGTTCTTTCTCCAGCAGTTGCTCCTGTATATTGGCTTGCGTTTGGGCATTTTTCTGAATCCACCAGTTCAAACTGATCAGCAATAAGAAGAAGAAAGCCATCACAGCTCTCACTGCTTCGAACGGAAACACAAAATGCTGCCAGTCGTAATCGGTGAATAATAATTTATATAAACCATTGAAAGCCAATTGAAACATCCCGGTAAACACGAAAATGATGGCGAAATTCACAAAATTCAACGGCTTGGAAGGATGGAAATTATGCTGAATGAGGTAGAGAATCTGCCCAAGCAAAATCATGATCATCGAACTTAACAGCGCATCTCTCAACGCAATTGTAAAATGAAAGCCGTTTACCCAAAGCAATACAAATTGAATTGCCGCAGCTGCAAGTACCCATAAGGAGAACTTGATTTTTACCTGGCTGGAAGAAGTGCGTGTTTGCATAGACTTATTTTGAATTGAAACTATTGATTTCGATACCGCCAAACATGCATGTTCCGCGAAGAATCACCACTTTGTCAGGATTATCGGTATTGGTTTCTGTGGTCGGACGCTTGTCTTCGATTCCGCCGAAAATACTCACCACTTCGGTTTTGATTTGCCAGTGATTGGGAATGGTGAGTGTGGTTCCGCCAAAAAGATTGGTGACATCCATTACAATCTGGTTGTTGAAATCGGCTTGTGACAGGTTGATCTCATTACCACCGAAAATAGTGACAATGTCTGCACCGCGAAACTGTTTGCTCACCACATTTTTCTGCACACCACCGAAGATGGAAACAGCGTCAATGAAATCGTCTTGTGAGATGTTTTCCAAACCCTCCATACCTTCATAATAGTGATGATGATGTTTTTTCCAGAACTCCCGTCGTTTTTCAAAGCGATTGCCCCCGCAACCTGATTTCGATTTTGATTTGAACAGGATGAATAAACCGAGCAGGATTACCAGCACCGGCCAAACGATGTTCATATTGACTGCTTCGGGATAAATTTCATTCCAGATCAGCAATTTACCAACGGCGATGAGTATGTAGCCAAAGAATGATTTGAATTTGTGTTTGACCAATACGATCAACCCGAAAGCGATGATAAATGGTCCGGGAGTAAACGTCCATGTGGGTAATTTTACGCCCGTTTCATGCAACAGGTATAAAATTCCGAATACGATCACGAAAATGCCGGTAGTAATTTTACCACGTTTGTTGCTCTTTTGCCAGCTTAGATAATGATGTTGGTCCTCTGCGTTGATTGGTTCTGTACTCATTGTTTGTGAATTTTGAACAAATCTAAGACAGGAATGCAGAGGATACAAGAACAAATCGGTGAGTTGTAGGTGAAGATAGGTGAAGTGTGGAAGAGGTGATTTTCAACCTCATTCTCATTCTATTGTACTGTTGTAGAATGAGAATGATGAATAAAAACAATCCATCCTTCACTTCCTCACAATTCAACCGGTTTATTCTACAATTCATTTAATTTTGCCCTATGGGGCTGATTCACTACCCGTACTATTGTGTCATAAAACAACTTTTATGAAACTAAACCAATACATTTTAGCATTGCTGCTCGGAATCACTACATTTCCGCTTTGGGCGCAAACCACCACACAAACCATCAGAGGAACCATCATCGACAAACAATCGCAGCAAACCATTCCGGGTGCGACAGTTGTTATTTTGGAAAGCAACCTGCTGCAAGCCGCACTTTCGGATTTTGACGGACGCTACAAAATAACAGATGTTCTACCGGGTCGCTACGATTTAAAAGTGACTTATTCAGGCTACAAGGAAATTGTACTTTCCAATATTGTCGTGACTGCCGGAAAAGAAACGGTGCTCGACATTGCGATGGAAGAAAATATCACGGAAGTTGAAGAAGTGGTGATCAACGCCCGGAAGAAAAACGAAACAAACAACGAATTGATTTCGCTAAGCGGACGTTCGTTCTCGATGGAAGAAGTAAACCGCTATGCCGGCGGACGTTCTGATCCCGCGCGTTTGGCAGCCAATTTTGCCGGTGTGAGTTCGCCCGATGATTCACGCAACGATATTGTAATCCGTGGAAACTCTCCTATTGGCGTGTTGTGGCGGATTGAAGGATTGAACATTCCCAATCCGAATCACTTTTCAACCGTTGGAACTACCGGCGGCCCCGTAAGCGCTATCAATACCAATATTTTGCGCAATTCCGACTTCATGACTTCTGCTTTCCCGGCCGAATACGGAAATGCCAATGCCGGCGTGTTTGATCTTGGTTTCCGGAATGGAAATACTGAAAAACGCGAACATACGTTTCAGCTCGGCGCTTTAACCGGTTTGGAATTCATGACCGAAGGACCGATTCGCAAAGAAAAAAACTCGTCGTACCTCATCGCGTATCGTTATGGATTTGCAGGTGTTGCACAAGCTATCGGTTTACCAATCGGAACGGCTGCAACGCCTTATTACCAGGATCTTTCGTTTAAACTCAATTCCGGAAACACCAAAATGGGACGTTTCACTCTTTTTGGATTGGCAGCAGTGAGCAAGATCGAATTCATTCACAGTGATATCGATAGCAACGATTTGTTTGCCGACCCAACCGAAGACAGTTATTTCAGCAGCAATCTCGGAATGCTCGGCCTGAAACACTTCATCCGCGCTGGCGAAAAATCGTATTTCAACACCGTGATCGGGATGACGTATGCCGATTCTGATTATAAAGAAGACAGTATCAGTGTGAGTGATGTTGCCGCCAGAACGGTTGAAAACACTACTACGCGCACCAATTATTCGGTTAATACTTCGTTCAATTCCAAGATCAATGCGCGCTTGTTCATCAAAGTCGGCGTGCTGACAGAAGTGCTGAATACGAAATTGTTTTACCGGACGCGTGAGTTTACGCCCGATTGGATCATGGTGTGGGACAACAACGATTACACCACGCTCATCCAGGGTTATGCGCATGCGAAATACAGTTTCACTGAAAAATTAACTCTCAACGCAGGTTTGCATAGTCAGTATCTGGCGCTCAACAATTCAAATTCCCTTGAACCGCGTGTCGGGTTAAAATACCAGCTCAACGACCGACACAGTTTCTCCACCGGTTACGGAATGCACAGCCAGATGCAGCCCATCGATTTGTATTTCTACCGAACAACGGATGCTGAAGGAAACACACAACTCACGAATAAAAACCTCGACTTTACCCGTAGTCACCATTTTGTAGTTGGTTATGAGGTGATTCCATTCAAAGATTGGCGCATCAAAACCGAAGCGTATTATCAGATTCTGAACAACGTTCCGATCACGACCGATTCTTCGAGTTTTTCGATGCTGAATGCCGGATCTTCGTTTACGCCGATTGAAGAAGGTTTACTGGTTAACAACGGAACGGGGCGCAATTACGGCCTGGAACTGACAATCGAGAAATACTTCAGCAAAGGCTATTACGGATTGATTACCGGAACGCTTTACGAAGCAAAATATACCGGTAGTGACGATGTGGAACGCAATACGGCTTTCAACGGAAAGTTCGTTTACAATGTGTTGGTCGGGAAAGAAATCAAAGTTGGGAAAGCCAAACGCAATGCGCTGACGATTGATGTGAAAATGACGCAGGCCGGTGGCCGTCATTATACGCCGGTTGATCTGGCTGCTTCACAACTGGCGCATCAACAGGTGCTGAAAGGTGACGATTACGCCTACTCGCAACGGTATGCCGATTTCTTCCGCCTGGATGTGAAACTTGGGTTTACGATCAACAGCGCGAAACGCAATATTTCTCAATCCATTTTCTTCGATATTCAGAATGTGACCAACAACAAAAACATTTTTGCCGAGCGTTACAACCCGCTTACCAACGGAATCAATACCGCTTATCAGATCGGTTTCTTCCCGAATTTTGCTTATAAAATTCAGTTTTAATTAAAGGGAGATGAAAAAGATACTGGTAATCAATGGCCATCCGAATGCCGAAAGTTTTAACCGCGCGTTAACGGATGCTTATTTGCTCGGACTCCGGAAAACCGAAGCGGAGATCCGGGTGCTGACTATTTCAGAACTGAAGTTTAACCCATCATTGCAATTCGGTTATCAGCATCGCATGGAACTGGAACCCGATTTGGTGCAGGCACAGGAATTGATCTTGTGGGCGGAACATTTGGTGTGGATTCATCCGGTTTGGTGGGGCGGATTACCGGCCATTACCAAAGGATTCATCGACCGTGTTTTTCTGCCTGGCTTTGGGTTTAAATACCGCGAAAACTCTGTTTGGTGGGATAAACTACTGACAGGGAAAACAGCGCGTATCATCACGACTCTGGATCAACCGGGATGGTATTATCGTCTCGCTTTTGGCCGGCCGAGCGTGAATCAGCTCAAAAAATCGACCTTGCAGTTTTGTGGTATCAAACCTGTGAAAGTTACTTACGTCGGCCCGATTCGTCTCTCAAAATTGGAAGGTCGCGTTCAAATGCTTCAAAAAATAACTATACTCGGAGAACAGGAAGGCCGTTAACCTTCTTGTTTTCCTTATTTTTAACAACATGCTGCAAAACAATTGGCGCTTTTTATGGATGGTTCTGCTGGGAATTGTTTTTTCTCTATTGCTGCATCAGGTTATGGATTTCCCTAACGATGAGCTCAAGCATCAATTGTTTGGCATGCTTGAATCGATAATCATTACCGTTCTGATTTGGGAAGGTTCCCTACGTTTTGAACGCATTTGGGATAAAAAATTTCCGTGGGAACAATTCCCGATGAAACGTGTTTTTGTCCAGTTACTAGCGGGTTCTACCTATATTGCACTTGTAATGGTTGTAATCACACAGGCTTTCGACTCGCTGGTGTGTCCAATGCCGTTTGACGACAAAAACAAATTTTTCGCCATCATTTTTATACTGGCATTCCTGGTTTCTATTGCGATTCTTTCACTGGAAATCTCATTCCAGTTTTTCCGGAAATGGAAACAATCGTTGCTGGAAGTAGAACAACACAAATCGGAAACAGCCATGGCGCGGTTGGAAAATCTGAAAAATCAGATCAATCCGCATTTCCTGTTTAATAACATGAGCGTGTTGTCGTCGCTTGTTTACAAAGACCAGGACAAAGCGGTCCATTTTATCAATCAATTATCGAAAGTATACCGGTATTTGCTCGACAGCGGTTCGTGTGAATTGACCACACTGGAAGACGAAATGCAATTCCTGCAATCGTATACGTACTTGCTGAATATCCGGTATTCACCCAATATCCATTTTGAAATTAATGTTTCGGAAGAAGCACTAAAAACTTATATCCCGCCGATGTCGGTGCAGTTACTGATCGAAAACGCAATCAAACACAACGAGATTTCGTCGGCCGCACCGCTGACCATCAGCATCCGGTCGGAAGAAATGTGGCTGATCGTGGAAAACAACCTGCAACTGCGTTCTACGGTTGAAAACGGCTCAGGGACCGGCTTAAAAAACATCTGTTCACGCTACCAGTTTTTCACCGACCGGGAACCAGAAATCGTTGCGACAGAAACTCATTTCCGTGTCGAAATTCCGTTATTGAAAGCGCCATGAACGTAATTATCATAGAAGACGAGCAATTATCGGCCGATCATTTGACCACGCTGTTGCAGCGCATCGATCCTGCTATCCGGGTTACACATCGATTCGAATCGGTGAAACAAAGTGTGGAAGCCTTTCAGTCGGGCGTAAAAGCCGATTTGCTCTTCGCCGACATTCACCTGGCCGACGGCAGCAGTTTTGATATTTTCCACAAGGTTTCGGTTGAAATTCCGGTGATTTTCACGACCGCGTTTGATCAATATGCCATTAAAGCATTCCGCACAAACAGTATCGATTATCTATTAAAACCAATCGATAGTGGTGAATTGAAACGGTCGATTGAGAAATTCAATCAACTGAACCGCCAACAACACGCGCAATTGATCGAACAATTACTCAGCAATTCGTTTCAGCCGGCCAAAACGTACAAAAACAGGTTCATGGTCAAGCTCGGCGAAAACATTGTTTCCGTCAAAACCGAAGATATCGACCATTTTATTTCGGAAGACGGCGTTGTGTTGCTTGTCACCAAACTCGGCAAACGTTATCCTGTAGATTATACCCTCGACCAATTGGATCAACTGATCGATCCCGACACGTTTTTCCGCATCAACCGCAAAGTGATTTTGCACATCGAAGCGATTCAAAAGATCAGCAGTTTTTTTAATAGCCGTTTGAAAGTGACGTCTACGTACATTTCGAATGACGAAGCGGTCGTGAGCCGGGAACGGGTTGGGGATTTTAAGCAGTGGTTAAATAAATGATTCTTACTTTTTCCTTGATGAAAAAGTAAGCAAAAAATCAAGGCTGTAAGTCCCGATCTTGAGAACTACAGCTTGTTCAGCTATCTCAACCCAACTCGCAAACACCATTTACGGATTGTTTTACAAACAATCCGATGGTTGAGCTCAAACAGGGCCTCGATCACGCTTCACTTCACCTTGTCCTCTTACGATCGTTACTTAATGCCGTTAGGTTCTGAAATCAGAATACACCAGTATTAAACTTTTACTCCTTTGAAATAACCGCTTTTCGGTGTTTTATGCCCCAATCAACCATTTTATCCAAAACTTCGGTAATAGATTTTCCTGAAGGAGATAGTTCATATTCAACTGAAACCGGAATAGTGTTATAAACTGTTCGGGTAATCATTCCGTTTATTTCCAATTCTTTCAATTCCTTGCTTAACATTCGAGGTGTTATTTTCGGAATGTTGCGTTGTATTTCAGTGAATCGTTTTTTATCAAATAGAATAGAGCCAATAATAGGCAGTTTCCACTTCCCGCTTAAAACGTTGAGTGTGTCATTAATGGCTAGCACAAACTGAATTGGGCATTTTTTCGCTTCTTCAAGACTTATATTTCTGTTCATTTTTATAATTCGTTGAAATGGTATACAAAAGCATATCACTATACTATAGTATACCGCTATACAATAAGAAGCAAATATAACATATTTTTGCCTCTCAATATTTATTTAAAAAATACATACAATGATTTTAGTAACAGGAGCAACAGGACATTTTGGAAAATCAACAATCGATTTTCTTTTGAAAAAAGGAATTCATCCAACCGACATTGTTGCATTGGTAAGAGATGAAGCAAAAGCCGAAGATTTGAAAGCAAAAGGTATCACAACAAAAATCGGTGACTATGACAATTATGCATCATTGGTTGAAGCTTTTAAAGGTGTTGACAAACTATTACTCGTTTCGGGTAATGACATCGCTAATCGTAGTAAACAACAAGAAAATGCGGTAAAGGCAGCTAAAGAATCAGGCGTAAAGCATATCTATTACACTAGTTTTGAACGCAATAATGAAACGGAAACATCACCTATTCATTTTGTAGCCGAGTCACATATTGCTACAGAAAACACAATCAAAGCAAGTGGAATGATCTACACTATTTTCAGAAACAATCTATACTTGGATATTCTACCAATGTTTTTTGGTGAACACGTATTAGAATCCGGTGTCTTTTTCCCGGCCGGAGAAACCAAGGGAGCATTCGCATCAAGACTTGATATGGCGGAAGCCACAGCAAATGTAATCATTGGCAATGAACACGAAAACAAAGAATATGCTTTCAGCAATACGGTAAATGTATCCGTTTCAGATGTCACAACCAGTTTGAGCGAAGTAGTAGGTAAAGAAATCAATTATGTAAGTCCTACAACAGAAATTTATATGGATACATTAACGAAAGCTGGTGTTCCGAACGAATATGTTGGAATGTTTGCAGGGTTTTCAGAAGCTATAAAGCAAGGTGAATTTTTAGTTGATAAAACTGACTTGGAAAATTTACTGGGCAGAAAGCCAACAACTGCAAAAGAGTTTTTACAACAAACCTATTCTTTAAAAACGGAAAACGCCGGTAGTTAAGAACTCCTATTGCAAAACGTTTCACAACCAAAAAACCCCTCTCGTCCGCATGAGGCGGACGGAAGGGGTTTTCCTGTACTATAATTTTACTGCTTCTTAATGCTGAACGATCAAACGCTGCGGTTGGCTGTTGCCAATAGTTAACAAATAAACACCGCTAGCCAAACCTTTTGTAGAAACGTTGTGCGATCCGTTGGAGAGTACTTGTTGTTGTACCAATTGTCCGTTTACTGTTGTTAAGCGCATCAACTGATCTTCGGTTCCCTGAAGGGTTACGGTCAACTGCTCGCTGGTCGGATTCGGGAACATTTCAAATACCGTGATTGCTTCCTGCGCAATGCCCAATGAAGGTTCGCCGTTCATGCTGATACCGTCGGTAAGGATTTGGTAATCGAAGCCTTCGCCGGAAACGCCGCCCGTGATTGTTACCATGAATGTATCTGCTTGCGGAATGTAAGGAACGTCTACCAAAATGTAGAATGAACCGTCAGGAACACTTGTCAGGGCATAGTCACCATTCACATCTGTCCAGGCAAACGATACCGTTTCATGTGTCGACTGATCTTTCAATTGAATGTAAGCGCCTTCAAATGCAACCGTCATTTTCAAATACGATGTATCGATGATCACATTTCCGAAGATGGTAGCACCGCCGTCAGAAACGTTTACGGTATCCGCATCGATGTCGGCGCTGTTGAGGTAACAAGGCAAACCGATCAAATCTGCTGTTGACCAGGTTGATCCTGATTGGAAATACAAGGGAACTGCTCCCGGAAACGCCACCGGATCGGGTGTGAAACGTACGTGGTAAACACCTGAAGTCAAGCTATCAGCCAAATAGGTTCCTGCTGTGACCGGAATGGTTTGAACCGGTGTCGCCAATAAAGTGTCTTCCGAGAAGTTAAATACTTCGATGATTCCTTCGGCCGGTGAACCGTTTACAGTCAATTGTCCGCTAATGTCGTTAAACGATTCTTGTTCGTCGAGCAAAATTGCCGAATCGTATACACCATCGGTGATATCTGAAATTACCAGTTTAATGTGATACGTTGAACCAACCTGCGCATAAAAATTTGCTTCCAATGGCACAGTGTATCCGTCGAACACAAAATAAGCGCCCGAAGGAGCCGACATATTATCGATGTAATACTGCGAGTTGACAATCTGGTTGATCGAGTTGATCTCAACCGCTGTGTTTGTTCCAGGAACAGCAGCAATGTTTGTTGGAATACCGCCGTTTTCGGAAACCAAAAACATGAAGCGGTCGTTGAAACTTGAGTTGGAATATTCAGGATATTCTTCCGACGCGAAGATGTAGGTAAAACGGATCGTGTCGGTTACCAACGGTGTAAAATCGAATTCAACCGAAACAGCATCATAGCTCGCTGCTCCCGATCCGTTGAGGTTTCCGTAATTGATGATGTCCATATCGCCCGGCGATCCGAGTTGCGTGCTGGCAAAATTGCTGACCGGCATGTAGGAATAATTCAAGTATCCGGTTGAAAGCATCATCCCGCTGTTCAAACCAACGCCTTGTCCGTTGTCGAAACGACCGACAGCATAAGGAGCGCCATTGATCTGTACATTGGTCACACCTTCGCATTGAACACCGAAAATATTGGCGACCAGCATGTCCACATTATTGGCAATAGATGAATAAGAAATCGCCTGAGCCTGAGTAGTTTGAATTCCGGCAAAAAGAGCAAAACCAGCCAGTAAAGACCGTGTTAGTAGAGTAGAACTTTTCATAAGGGTTGCATTTGGTAGTGAGACGCTAGGAGTTGCAACTTAGTTGCTTTGCAAATGTAAAATTGAAAAGGTGAGAAAATTATGAATGGAGGAATTATCAATTATCAAGCGTTCTTTCCCTGAGTACTCTTGATAATTTCTCCATTCATAATTGATAATTCTCCTAAAAGGTCCACTTCCACTCTAATGTTGCCACAAAACTGCGTGTCAAACCATCAGGGCGAACTTCCCGTACCACAAATGGTGTCCCCGCACTGAGCTCCAGTTTATGTGATTTGTTGATGGAATATTGCACGAAAAGTGTTCCGTTGAGTGTCAATCCTTCAGAACCGGAAATTGGTTTTCGCACGTCAAATTCATCATGGTATGTATCTTCACCCAAGTGGTAAATGGCCAATAAGCCCGGTGTAATTTTCCAATGTTGTTTCAACTGCCATGCGTAGTTCACCCGCGCCAGCACATCTCCCCTGCGCTGAAAACCGCGGGTAGATTGAAAACTCGAAAATGCCGAAAGACTGTCAAATAATTCAGGAGAAAACGTATTTTCACCCTGTGTCAATGGTTGTTGAACGGCTGCGGTAAACCGGAATTTCTTCCAATCTTTGGAAATGCCGGCTATGAAATCGATGGTGCCAAGGCTCGACTGAAAATCGTTTGGCAATGGTAAACCGTTACGCTCCTTATTTCCATCTGCGAGCGGTAATTTGACTCCCATCGTAAATGCAGTTTTATTGTTCGTTTTGTAGGTTCCTGTAAGAAATAGATCGCCCAAGCCGTTGGTTTTAATGGAATCGGTGAGCTGCGCCAGTTGGGTCAGTTTCATGTCATAGCTCCAATGCTTGTTAATCTGCCGGTTGTATTCCAGGTAGGAAGCCAAAATCGTAATGTCGTGATCGGCTTTACCAAACGTTGCTCCCAATTTGAGTTGAAGAGACTTTTCGGATGTCGAATCACCGTCAGGCGATTTTAATGCATCGATGGTACAAAATCCGGCATCACTGCATCCCTGAGCACACACCCGGGACGCAGCAATGACGAACACGACACTACTGAAAAGCGCAGTTAATTTCATCGGGTTATTGAATGATTATTTTCAAAGCAGTTTGAAATGTTTCACCTTGAAATCGAATCACGTACATTCCGGCCGGAAAATTTGCCGTAGAAATGATTGTTGTTTGATTATCAGAATTCTGACTATAAACTATTTTTCCGGTTAAATCAGTGATTTCAATGCCACCCGGTTCTTTCAGACTGATGATTTGATTGGTTTCATCGTGGTGAAGCGGCAATTTCTCTGGCTTCCCGGTTTCAAATCCCAATGACATGCAATCATCGGTGTAATAATTGTACAATGAAGCAGTGGAAACCGGCCCCAATACTTTAATCCGGCGATCCGGGCAAATGCCATAGATCAACGGATAATAATTGGCCGCATAAGCCGCTACAATTGCCGAATAGTCGGCTCCTTCCGGATTGATAATCGGATACGGAAATTCGCTCACCCAGTCACCTTGCGTAGATCCGCTGATTCCATTTAGTTCGTTGGCACCATTGTTCTGGTCGAGTTCGATGGCTAATATTACAATGTCCTGGTGAACCGTTCCGGCCGGTCCATAACTCGCATACAGATTTTCCATGGCGCCCGAGTTTTTATACGCCCAGCAGGTTGGGCAATGCGCCGCAAAAAAGTCTAAGTAAACGGTTTTACCTGCATCCAGGTAGGTGTACAAATCCTGTGTTGTGCCATCGATGTCCGTTAACGTAAAGTTGGGTGCAATGCTTCCGTTTGGCAATTGAGCGTTCGCTGAAAAGTTGATGGTGACGCACAGTAAACCGAGTTGAATGAATTGTTTCATATCGAAAATTGTTTTGTGTAAAATTCGGAGTATTAAAACAATCCATTTGTCGGCTACCCGACAACTTGCCGAAAATAAGTATCGTTCCTTTGTTCTGTCAAAAACAAGTAAATATGGTATTATCAACAATCGCCATTCGGCAGCTCGAGGCTTTAAGCGCTATTATAGAACAACTTTCAGATGAAGATTTCCGCCTTGAATTACCTTTGCTGGAAGGGACTTCACTGGGAAAACACATTCGTCATACGCTTGAATTTCATCAATGCCTCTTTGCGAAGAAAAAAGTGGTTTCATACGACAACCGCGATCGAAATGTATTGCTGGAGACCTCCCGAAGCGAAGCGATCAATTGTATTGATGAATTGATTTCTCGCCTGCGGTTTGTGCAGTTAGACAACGTACTTCATTTATCGGTTCAGTACGGCACGGAAACCATCATCGTCACGTCTTCCGTAAAACGCGAAATGGCTTTCCTGATCGAGCACACCGTTCACCACAAAGCTATTCTGCGTATGGCCTTGAATCAGTACTTTCCTCAGGTTACTTTCGATACCTCGTTTGGGTATGCGGATTCTACGATTCGCTTCCTGGAACAAACCAAAGTAGCCATTTAATTATGTGTACCGTCAGCTATCTTCCGCTCTCACAAACCGATTATATTCTCACTTCCAATCGTGATGAAACGGTGGATCGCCCATCTGCTCTTCCGATCAATCAATACCTGATTGGCGAGCGTATGGTGTATTATCCCAAAGATCAGCAAGCCGGCGGAACATGGATAGCCACTACCGGAAATGACGTCACACTTTGTTTGCTCAATGGTGGATTCGAACCGCATTTTGTACCGGAAGGACATCTTTACCGAAAAAGTCGCGGTACCGTTTTATTGGATTTTTTCCACTACGAACATGCGGATGCTTACATTGAAAGCTATGATTTTTCCAACATCGAACCGTTTACACTGATCGTCATCGAAACTGTGAACACACTGACTGTATTGCGCGAATTGCGCTGGAGCGGAGCGCAACTGACCGTTACATCGATGAATGCTTCCGAACCGCATATCTGGTCTTCGGTGACATTATATAGCAAAACAGTGCGGGAACAACGTCAAACCTGGTTTCAGAATTGGCTTGACCGGCAACACACCTTCACTCAAAATGAGATTCTCCAATTTCACCGTTTTGCCGGAGAAGGAAACCCGAATCATGACCTTATTATGCAAAAGGGCAACCGTAGAACCGTAAGTATTTGCAGTATCGAACGGATTGAAGGATTGACCACTGCGGTATATGTGGATCTGAAAAAAGAAGAAACGTCGAATTATTTAGTGTATCACACATGTTGAGAATGCCGCTTTTCGTTTACCGCATCTTTGTATATGAATACTGGCCTGCGTGGATATTTTACCTGCCCGTTCTCCCTTATTGGCTTTATCTTTCCCTCCGGTTGCGATCGTTTTCCTTTTTTACAGCTGCCAATCCGGGTATTGAAATGGGTGGTTTTTTCGGTGAAAGTAAAAACGACATTCTGGCGCGTATTGACGGTGCGTATCTTCCAAAACACGTGCTTGTTTCATCGAATGACGTCCCGGATTTGGATACGTTGATTACCGAACATGGCCTTTGCTTTCCGTTGATTGCCAAACCTGATGTGGGCGAACGTGGCTCCTCGGTCACAAAAATTTCATCCCGTTCCGAGTTGGGACCTTACATCGAAACGCTGGAAGGCGCATCTTTTATTCTACAGGAATTCATTGCTTACGAAGAAGAGTTTGGCGTTTTCTACAGTCGCTTACCTAACGAAACAAGCGGATGTATTACTTCCCTGACCCGAAAAGTGTTTCTTTCGGTAACCGGCGACGGACATTCTACCATTGCCCAACTCATGCAACAATCGGTACGGGCGCGTTTTCAATTGCCGCGTTTTTTAGACGAAATGCCCGAATTAATGCAACGGATTCCTGCCAGCGGAGAACTCTGTTTGCTGGAACCAATCGGTAATCATTGCCGGGGAACCGAATTTGTGAATGCGGAAGAATTAATCACTTCCGAATTAACCCTTTTATTTGACGAGATCTCACGGCCAATTGACGGCTTTTTCTATGGCCGGTTCGATATCAAAGTGGAGAGCATTGAACAATTAAAACGTGGCGAAGCGGTGAAAATCATGGAACTTAACGGCATTAGTTCCGAGCCAGGACACATCTACGATACCCGTATGAATCTGTTGAAGGCCTGGTACGATGTGACACGTCATTGGAAACGATTGGCTGCTATTTCGAAACAGAATTTGCGATCAGGAACCAAACAGGTTCGGTTTTCTGAAATTGCATCGACGTATGTAAGGCATGTGTGGCGCGGTAGACGCGTATGATGTTGAATTTTTGATGTTTAATTTTGAATTAGGCTATTCCGGATAAGGAACTATTATTTTCTGAATCAGAACCATTGGTTTATAGGCAAAAAAAATTCAAAATTCAATATACCGTGACATCCGGAATCACCACCTTCTTCCGGTTTTCGTAAATCAATAATCCCTGCGCGATCAATTTGTTAATGGCTGTGGTTACCGATTGACGCGAGGAGGCCGTGTATTCGGCAATTTCCTGGTGGGTCAAATACATTTCCATTTCCAGTCTCTTGCCGGTTTGTTTACCGAAACTGACCCCATAATTCTTAAAAAAATCGTGAATGCGTGTGTCAACATCTTTGAAAATAAGATCGGAATATCGCTGCTGAAAAGACACCAGTTTGTCGTTAATCACCGTTGAATATTTCAGCGACAACTGCGGATTGTCTTTCACCACATCCTTGAACCGTTCCATATCGAAGGTGCAAATCTTAATGTGATCGGAAAGTACTTTGGCGTATTCATTGCCTTGCTGACCATTGTTTCCCGAAAACCCGATACATCCGAAGATGTCATGTTCGGTCAGAATTTCGGTGATCATTTCCTTACCTGTGGAGTCGAGGTGACAAATTTTTAAGGCACCTTCCTTAACCGTGTACAAACGTTGCCGGTCTGAATCGGAAAAGAAAATAATGTCATTTTTCTCACCTTGCTTGAAACTGGAAATAATGCACAAATGATCAATTTCAGTATCGCTCATTGTTTCAAACAACGAATGATTGCGCAGGTACCAGTATTTCAATTCTTCTTTCAGCATAATGAAACAATTTGCAGGATTGCGAGCAACAGGAAAAAAGCGCTTAGAAACCGATTAAAGTAAGGGAAAACGACCCATTTTTCCAAACGTTGCCTGTTGGCTTGCACCAGGTAAATCAAACACACATGCAACCCGAAAGCACCAATGCCGGTTCCAAGGATAAACGCCAGTTGTTCCTGGAAAGAAACGATTGAAAGTCCGGTTGATGTAAAAAACGATGTATAAACCACCAGCCAAAACGGCAGCAACTGCGGATTCAATAATCCAAGAATAAACCCTTTTAGGAAAGAACCTTTTCTACTGATTTCCGGTTGTTTATTTTCGGTGATTTTTTTGAAGAAGTAATAAACGCTAAGCACCGTCAGAAGCGCAATGGTAATCCATTTAAACGCCAAAAAGAAAGCGGGCGTTTGCTGCAAGGTAATTCCGATTGTAATGGCCAGAATGCTGTAAATAAACTCGGGAATGCTTCCACCGGCAGCCACCATTACTGCTGCGGTTTTGTTTTGGCGCAATCCGGTTTCCATTACAAAATAGTTAACGGGCCCAACCTGAAGTGAGCCCGCAAAACTAATCAATGTAGTCAACAGAAATATGAGAATAACAGATACCATAGTGTCTTTGTAAAACTACGCAAGAAGTGACCCATTGGATTTTTTTAATTCACTTTTTTTTCGGCATTGTTTTTCGGTTCTTCCACTGCAACAAAAAAGCAACGGAAGCCGCTATAAATGCTACTAAAGCCATCAAAAACAATTGTCCACCATCTCCGTTCGATTCAATACCGATAATGGCAACATGGGTTAAAATTGCTCCGGAAAGTATACCAACCGCTCCGAAAGAAGCCAGGAGCGATAAACGTGGAATCAACAACCCGATTCCGACTATCAATTCAATACAGCCCAAAGCAATTCTACCCCACGGTTCCACGCCCAATTTGGTAAATAACAATACCGATTCGGGATGTGCTGTAAACTTAAAATACAAGGTCTGCACTAAAATCAGACTCACAAGGATGCGACATCCCCACAGTGTTATAACAAGTGATTTTTTCATTATCCGATGATTTTTTTCCAGTTGGTATTCGCATTCTTCAGTAACTCGTCTTGGTTTTCATTCCAGTAAAGTTTGGTGTTTTCGCCTCCTTTGTTGTAAAACAGGTACAGTTTGCCACTCACAATTTTGAATGTCTCCGGATTGATGGCCACTTTATCACCATCATCGCCCATGGCATAAGCACACCAGCCACCGTATTGTGGTTCGTACTTCGAAGTGTTTTTCTCAAACAAATCGCGGTTTGTTTCCGAACTGAAATGGTAAATGATTCCTTTTACTTCAGCGCGGAAATTTCCGGAGCCTTTTACTGCTTTTCCTTCGGTGAAATACGCTACAGGATCATAGCCCTGAATGGCCAGGTGGTTTTTGAAGGTATTGAAGTGCTTTTGCCGACCGGTAGTTGTTTCCTGCGACCACAAACCAATGCTGAACATTGTCAACAAGACTACAAAGAGAATTTTCATGTGATTGTTTTTTAGAATAACTATTTTGATTTCTGAGATCAAAGCTAGAGTAACAGTGGTGAAGCGTTTGTCAGCCAGACGACAAAAGGTTGATCTTTCCGTAAAACAGGATTGAAATCACTGTAACAATTTCGTTTTTTACGCATTATCTCTCAAAATCCGAAACATGAAACGAAATAAGAAGTGGTTCAGAGCTACGCTATTGGCGGCGCTCTGCGGGACGATCTATGCCTTCCAGGTATTCCAAAATGCGCCGGTAACAATAACGTTGGAAGAGGCAATTGCTAAAAAGATGGTGACTTGTCGTTTTACGTCAACCGGCAATTATTCAGGTGAATCGGTTTCTGTTTCAGTAACCAATCTTACCGGAAATCCGCTAACGCTAACGATCCCGAACGGAACGGTTTTCAAGCCAAGTGAAGATGAGGATCAGGATCTGATCATCGTAGAACAGCAAGCCATTGCGCTGAAAGCAAAAGCTACCGGAAATCAGGTGCTCGACGGTTATTGCATGGAGGCCAACGATCATTCGCCAACAACGGATAATGGCATGAAGCTATCCAAAACGACCAACTCAAAACTGATTGAGCTGGCTGCGTTTGTGGATAAAAAAGGCTACGACAGTTACATGATCCAGGATGCCGTTTGGGCTGTTTCGGACGGAAATCCGATCAGCAACATTGGCAGCGATACCGAGCAGGGAAAAGCATTGCGTACATTTTTAGCCAAACTGACCAATCGCGAAGATCCGTGGTATGCCACCAAACAAGAACGGGTTTTAACTGCGGAACGGTTGATCGAAAACAATCCGATTTCTGTAAACGGCAAGATTCGCGTGGAAAGCGATGGCAATATGAAGATTCATGAAGTGGTGCAAAAAGTAGGCGGCGAAGTAAAAAACACTTCTCCTGAAATGGCATTCTCCCGCAAAGGAATCGTGAACTACGAATTCACCTTAACCGTAAAAGGCTGGGAAAAGGGAGATTATGAAGTGAGAGTGATGAATGGGGAAAAACTGGTGCAGGTGTTTCCGTTTAGGATATGACACCAAATTCCATTAGCAGGTTAAGTTCCAAAACTTAAATTGGACTCTTTTGATTCTCAAACAGATTGTTGAACTCTCCAAAAATGCTCGCCCCACTTTTTATATAATCCCATATAATCTTTAACCCCATACCCAATGTTTTCCAATTCCACATAAGACAATATTCCCATAAACTGAAAAATATTATCTGAAATTTTCTTTGTCTCGGATCCATCGGCAAACTTTGTAGGATTTATTAGATGGATTTCATCTAAATTTTGCGGGCCTTTACTTACCACAAGAAATTTACCGCTATCACATTCTGCGATTGTCCAAAATTCGCTGCTTTCTTGAAAATCATCAATTGCATTGCGCTGAAACACCAAACTTTCTTCAATAGAAAGGAAATCATACACAACGAAGTCTATTTCAGAATCAATTCGTTGCTCTAACATTCCAACTTCCATCCCAACCTGCTCCAGAAATAATGACGGGACATTCATCTTGTTTTTACCAATATCAAAAGTCTCATAAAAAACCGTATAAATCGGTGGTAAGTCCGTTTCACTGATGTTTACCTTTTCTGTTCTTATTTTTAAAAGTTCAACACTCTTTGCAACTGTTTTCATATTGTACAATTTTATATTCCTACAGGTGAATTAAAAAATCCTATTAAATCATGTAAAGCGGGCTTATCCAAAATAGCAGCACCTCCCGTATGTGGTGATCCTTCAGTAAAGGATCGGTTATGTGTTTGCATAGGTACGGGTAATAATGTTTTGGCGTCTTCATGATGGTGCCATACACATTCAACCCAGCCATTTTCATCAGCAAACGGTGAGTTTGGGGACTTCACTTTGAATCTGGTTGAGTTAGGAACCCGAACAAAATTAATTTCACCATTCACATTTAATAAACCTTCAGCCCAATTAGAAGCATTTGTAAAATCCGCACTTCCACCCGTTAAACTTTGCATGGTTGCATCGGGCTGATATTTAATTTTACCATGACTTCCTATCGCTGGCACCTCAGGGACAAAATTAGGGTGTCCAAATTCATCAAAAGGTGTTCCCTGGTGCACAAACGGAGGAGTGCCCATACCTGCAGGTTTTTGATGATTGGAATAATATGATTTCACTTTATCCATGAAGTCATCCGATTTACCTGTCATTTTAGCAAGAATTCCTTCACTTTTTCTAACCCACGAACGTGCTCCGGTCAAATTACTTAATACCTGCCAGGCTTTGACATCCAGAACATTGTTTTCAAATTTAGCTAACAACGCCGCATTATCACCAAAGTCATTTAAAAAATCAGTAACCTTTGCCACGCTTAAATCAAGATTCTTGATCTTTTCATAAACATTGGGGTGAAAATTAGAAAGTGTTTGAAGTCGTGTTGCCATAAAAGGATCCAATCCGTCATCTAACAGCTTTTGGCGGTAAGCACAAGTGTTATGTACTACGTAACCTTCATTACCCACCAGATAAGTATGCGCCTGGTCCACTTCAAAATTATAAACGGTTGCTATCGTATCTTTTAAGAATACTTCCTGAACCGGAACCACACCACTTATTGTATGTAACAGCGTTCCGCTAACAAGGGTTCCGGCACTCATCCAACCTTTTGCCGTGTAAAAAGGATGTTCCAGCGTAGCCCAGATGGTATCATTAGGAGTTACAAGACGAACAAGCTTGTCGGTGGTTTTTTTAAATAACCGAACTACTTTGTTTGGCATGAACCCGGCAGAAGCTTCATCAAAACTCATCACAACATCGCCTACCTGAATATCCTGAATAAAAATGGTCCTTCCATCGGCCAATCTGACTTTTGTGCCGGCAGTAAAACAATTACCGCCTGTTGAACAAATTAACTCACCATTGGTTTTCTTATAAACTGTCAGATCGGATATTTCATCTGTAACTGTAGCTCCATCACTTAACTTGTAAGATGAAGAGGGTAATATGTCAATGCATTCACTTCCTTTTATGTCTCCCCATGTAACCGGACCATTTTTATAGATAATAAGTTTCCCCTGGGTGTTAATCTCTGCCATGACATTGCCGGTAGCGCCAGCTTTGCGGTACAATTTATTGGAATTACTTGGCATTCCACCCCAATATGATTTGAGTTTATTACCAAAAGTCACGTAAAAACTGTGATTGGCAAAAGCACCCAGATTATCAATGCTGTTAATAACCTTTCTAATTCTGTTTTGTACGGTCAGATTTGATGCCGCTGCTGCTTCTTCAACGGCCAATGCTCTTTTTGCAAAAATCTTTGCTTCAGGATCAGTGATGGCAGTCATTAGTTCTGCGTCTTTAGTTTCAAATTTGGTAAGCAACTCATCCAGTTTTGTTTGTTGCGTGGCAAGAGTCATATTACTCGCCTTTACATAATCCAGTGCTTTATCCGAATTGGTTGCCAGTTCTTGGAACTTATCAAATTTAGACGCTACAGAGCTTGTGTTTGCCAAATCTGTGATACCAAGAACTGCCGAAAAAATATTTAATGTCTTTGCCAATTCGGGATTATCGTCTTCAAAATAAGAAGCTGTTAAGCTCGAAACAGAACTCAATTTATCGGCATAAGTGAGTAGTTTAATCGGGCCCGCCCCCGGTATAAACAGCGTAACCACATCTACAACTGTTTGAATTACGGCTACTGTTGTTTTGGAATCTGCTGCTTTTTCAATAAAATAAAGCGATACCGCAGGCATTAAGACACCTTTACTCTGCGCATAAACATCCATCAGGTTTCCTTTGTCATCAATGAAAACAGGTTCCATCGGACCCAGATATCTTGGGGTTTCAGAGCTCACATTTATAAAACATCTTTCCGAGTAGTTTAACAAAACAATCTGATCGAATTCATTGAAATCGGCACTTGTCATTTTGTCGGGATCGGGCACAACATATTGACTTAAAGGATTCCCCGGAAGCGTCAGCCCAAGATTATTTGCCGCACTATACCACAAACCTTTACCCAATCGTTTTACAAACCCGGTGTAGTTATAGACACAAATACGTTGTTTTAAATCGGTCAAGTCTTCACGTGTACAAGTATTACTTTCATAGCGGTTTTTCAGTGAATTGCCCTGATAACCGGCATATGCTTTTGTAACCCAACGCACCATTTCCGAGAAGTAATCATCGCCCCAAAAACAAGTTTCATCATCAATTGCGTCAGCCATTGTCTTTATAAGAAGCTCGCCGCCAGGTTTAGTCTCGCAAAGATTCTCCAAGAGGTCCGCCAAATCGCCATCAGGTGTGTTATCCAACACCCGCAAAACCGTTTTTTCCAATCCATTTGTTACCAACCATAAGTTTTCAATCCCGGGATACATAAGATGTCTTATTAATTGAACACGGGTTACATTACACAATTCCTGCAATTCCTCCACAGACATACAACTAATTCCATTATAAATCTGTGTCGTATTAAGGGGCACGCTATTAACTGTGATAGGGCTAGTCCTGGTATTAAAACAATTATCAATGTTTTTAATGGCATCAATGTATACCTGATTCAATTCTTTATTTAAACGGATTAATCGTTTATAGAACTTGAAAAATTTACCTAGATGGAACTTTTCTTTTGGAGTCCTGGCAAAATCTTTCCAACCAAATTTTGTAAAGACATAATCGAAATACCCCGCGGTCAAATTTTCAGTAGTCAGGAAATAATTTTCAACCGGATCATCCGTGACAGCATCGTCGAAAACCCAATTGATCGCAATCGTCCCCATGTTATTCACCAACGTTGTATAGGCCCCGGCTTCAGTCCAACCATCCCATTGCATGAAAGTAGCCTGGGTCATTTTAGGATACAGGAACGGATACTTCGATTTCAGTTGACTTATTTTCGACACCAACCAATAATCATGATTTATTTTTTCGTAGTTGCTCCTTGGAACTGATTCAAAAAGGTCAGCACCATATGAATTCATACCATACTTGGCCTCATCCAAATAATATGTTTCTGAACCAATTCGCTCTATGCTGCTTGAATTGTCTGCGATTTTCAAGCTCATGTACAAATCTTCTTCTTCCTGAAGAGATAAGTTGTATTTGAAAATCTCAATTACAGGATTATTGCTAGTTGCATTGTAAGCCACACTTGTTGAAGTGTATTTAATTTTATACGGAACACGTTCAACACCGTAAGGAAGTAACATCACCGCGAATTCATTGTTCAAAAGAGGAAGATTGCCACCAAAAAGCTGGCCATCAGAATAGTACCCTTTGAATTGATGATTTTCGATTTTTGCAGTATAGGTCTTTTCACCTGTTCCATCGTCAAAAACAAAATTTAATAGAAAACCATCAGCCAATGCTTCAAGATTATAACTGTTTTCAAGCCCAACGGTGAATCGTGCTTTTTTAACCTGAGTAACATCGAGCTTAATAAAGCTCTTATCCGGACACATAAAGCTGACACATCGTTTATTATTTGCATCAGTGAACTTCCAATTGTGCGGAATTGCCATCTCATCCGGGTCTAAAAGAGCTATTTGACCAGAAGGCGGGCATACAGGATATTTGAATATTAATTCGTTGCCCTCGGGAACATAATAACCTTCTACATTTTGACAATTAACCGAAGCGGGAAGAATATCATTTGGAGAATATTTATCAATTAAGTTTAATTTTCTCTTTGTATCGGAATCAACAAGTGTTGTATCATAGGTTCTTTCACTGCTGCAGGTTTGGCAGAAAAAAACAGAGGAGGGTCCATCGTAAAAAGCTTCCTTCGTTTCTTTGGAGAGTGTATAACTGTTTCCGGTTGTGCGCATTTCTTTGCCCGCATACTCAAATTTCACTACAACTTCTCCACTAAAGGTTGCAGTTTTACCACTTAACTGATCGGCTTTAAATCTGGCAAATTGGTCTTCTGAAATTTTAAGAATCGGATCTTCAGTAAGTGAACCAAACGTTATAATCGTACTCGCATTAGTATTTGACAAACCAATAGGGGGTAAACTATCAGTATCCCATGTGAATTTTTGAGAAGAATAACTCATAGACTCTTCATCATCACCTCCAAACCAACTCACACTTGCAGGATCGTCAATAAACTTCCACTGATGCAAGTATAAATCATGTAGATCATCTCCCTGATCATCCGAATAATCCATGATATTCCCGGTGGACTTGAAGGCTTGAGTACCTAACTCCTCCTCAGCAAAAATATGACGCAGGTGATACCTACCATGTCCCAATTCATGAGCGGCTACTTTACCGTGATTCGCTTCCCCACTAAACACAAAACCGATATTCCGTGCCCGTGGCATGTAACCAGTCAACTCGGCAGTGCTAAGTCCGAAAACCAAATAATATTCCTCCTCATCGTAATCATTCAGCTCCTGCACACCAGTTACCCAATCACGTAAATCAGCTGGATAATTCGACAACAAACCACTACTTTCAATGTCTACCTGAACCGGCCACTCCGAATCGGGCATCCATTCCTTTTTGTCCAGATCAAAGGTGATTCCAACCGGATCATAAACCGTTTTTAGTTCGTTTAGGATAGCTGCTTCGTCAATTGTATAGCCGTTTGCAGCTAATAAGTTTACTTTAACTGTTTTCGGTTCGTATACATACACCATAAAGAACCCAACCGTGTATTGCAAACTATCAACGGTGCTAGTATATTTTACAACCACTTCAACCGGATTGCCACTTGGAAGATCTGCAGGAAGTTTTAATTTGATGGTGTCATTTGTACTCGATGGTTCAATCGGAATAACCTGGTTGTTGTAGACTGTCCTGAAAACAATATTCTGTTTTTTGAACAACGTTTCGTGTTTGTCAATCGCAATTGCAATGGGTTCGTCAGATGCACCGGAAACCATGTATTTAGCAGGTGCGTACCAATCCTGATCGGTAAACACGTCATGCGCTTTCGCGTAGTTCGATTCCAGTAAATCAAACTGCTTGTGGTCGAGATCGTAGAGTGTGTTTTGCGTAGCATGTACCGAAATTGATAAAGGCTTTGTCTTAATTTCGGTGGTTGCATGTTCGGGCATTTCGCCACATTGAGCGGTGACATGTTGCAAACAGTTGCCGGCATAATCCAATGCTCCTTCTATTGATACTTCAAACAAGGCGTGGCTGTTCAGGTCATACTCCGCATTGTTAAAAGGAGCGTTCAACAGGTGTTCGATACTGTCTCTATCGGCAGTAGTGAATTTACACCACAATTCTTCGGCACAAACAAATGAAAAAGGCGATTCGGTGTCTTCGCCATCGAAGTAAAAACGGAAAGATCCTTCATCATCGCCTTCGATCAGAAAACGGATGATCTTTTGCATTCCGCGCTCAAAACCGGTAATCTGGTTTTCTTCCGCACCGTTCAAATCGGGCAATACAAGTACGCGCACATTGTGCTGTTCGCGGAAATCCTGCGTAGCGAGCAAAATGGTAGGATTGAAATATACCTTTTTGACAAATGACAGAAAATAACTTCCCTGGCTAGTGTCTGTCGTGTCCTGGGCCGAAGCCCATCCCACCAACAATACACTGCAAAACAACGATAAGAATATCTTTTTTAAGCCCATCATCAGTAATTTGTATTATCGATAATATATTCACTGTTCACTTCCAGCACCCAGTTCCGGGCACGTACCAAAGCATCGGTATAATCCCCTGTCAATTCGCCCGACTTATCCGTTTGAACGGGAAAGCTGATTATCTCGCCTGAAAGCTGTTCCAGAATGCGGTAAGCACATAGTATTTTTTCTTCAGAATCATTATTGGCAGAATAACAGGAAGGTGTGTCGGTAAATAAGTCCTTGATCAGAATGTCGTAAACCTGTTTGTTGTGGGTATAGACCAAATCAGGTAAAAGGGAATTCACGAGTTCATCATTGATCTTACGATTCTTTAAATCGACCACAAACTGCTCAACCGCTACCGGATCGTTCAATCGTACCAACGCGAGTAACACATGGTATTTTTCTTTTTTACTCAGCGTGGTGTATTTTCCCAAACCCTTTAAAAAATCACGGTCATTTTCCGAACCGATAAATCCGATTAGTTCAATCGCTTCGGACCTGCCATTGCTTCTTTCAGCAACGATGATCAGCAAATCGTCTTTTACTCTTGTGTCGAACTCTGATTTCGCAAACGTTTTCAGCGCATTCAACGCAAGTAATGTGACCGGTTTTTGTTGTTTCAGGGCAATGGCCGTCAACGAACGAACATATGAAGAGCGGGTATCTTTTTCCGTATGTTTCTTTGCAAGCCCTTTGATCAGGTAAACGGTATATTCGAAATCCGTTTTGGTCGTATCGTTCACATAAGTCCAGATAGCTGCTGCCACTTCTTTTGAATTGCCGTGTTCCTGCAAACCTTTATAAGCCTCCTGATCTCCACCTTTCGTCGCACAATAATCGGTTACCCATTTACTAATAGGACCCGATTGTGCTGTCAACGATTGACAGACAAAAAACAATACACTAATCAACACTATCTGTTTCATATTACGAATTATCGGATTGGTTGCCCAAATCATAATTTACATTCAAATTGATGCCGCAATCGATGTTGAGAACGGTCACTGTTCCACTCAAACCACCGCTTAGGTTACCTTCCGGAGCGGCTCTGTAATGCGCATATCCGGCAATTGCTATCCCGGCAATGGTAAAATGCCCGGAATTGACGGATGTTTGCCAATCAATTCCAACCGAGGCTCCTGCAGCTAAGTAAACGTAGGCTTCATTGAGGCGGAATTCGGGCTCAAACGCCAAATCGACCAACGCACTGAATTGCAAGTACATCGCAGCTGTACCACGCACTTCTACAACTCCGAAATCGACCCAGGGCGACTTGGCCTGGATGTCGATATTCAAGTCCATTCCTGCTTTGAAACCGGTGTTTTGTGCTTCCACAAATGCACTGATTGCCAGCCAGTCTTTGCACAATAGTTTCGCAAACATTGGATCCTGCTGAGTTCCTGCACTTACATACCAGGTATTGTTCAAACCATCGAAATCGAACTTGATTGTTCCTCCGGCACACAACAATGGCGAGGTATTGAAGACAATAGCTATTTCTCCTTTAAACGATTTCAGGGCGCTGTAATACCCCATAATTCCGGTAACGGTAGCAATCGGCGGGAAATTACCTGAAGCGCCACCTTTATTCCCGATTTTACCCTGGGTATACATTTCCATGGCCCAGGCGCCTTCGTTGATGATCACTTCGAGTTGCATGTGCAACTTCACAATTTTTCCTGTCATCGGTAAATCAATGAAATCAAAACCTACCCCAAGTCCCAGTTTGTTTCTTCGGCAAGGTTCAGGAAATGCGGTTGGCGATGCGCGTTGCATGTGGTGATAAGCAAATCCTTCGATACCTGTCAGTTGCAACGGAATGGGCGACAACGGAACCTGCAAGCCACTTACGGCTAAACTGGCAAACCAAAAACTAAACAGGGAAGAATCGGCCAGGTCGGCGGCCAATGCTGCTTGTTGTGCCGCTACTGCCTGCGGATCTGTCGAATCGACCGGTGTTACAAAATTCGGAGGAAGTGGTGCTGAATAACTCGTTTTTCCGGTAATGAACAAGGCAGAAATACCAACATTTTTGAGTTTTTCGGGTTTCAATAATTTTACATCCACTTGCGCGCGCCAGTGATCGCCATAAATCGGATCGTCTTTCGTATGATTCAACTGGCCATGAACTTCGCATGCGCTGGTTTTAATCGTAATATTGGTCGGGTCGAATTTGACGATTTCATCCAGATCGCCGTTTTGGATCTTATCTCCCAAATTAGAAAAGTCAAACTGCACATTGTTGAGCAACGAACCGAGTGCTTCCTGACCGATATTGGAAAGTACATTGTCTAGCACTTCGTTGATCAATGCGTCTATCCCGGCTGAAACCGCCGAGTTTAAAATATCTTGTAAAATCTGGTCCCAATCAATTCCGGTCAGTGCGTCATCAACCATACTTTCGGCCGTGTTGACAATATTATTCATGCTCAGGCTTTTAACACCATGAACAATCGTATCACCAATTTCCTGGAAGAGTGTGTCTGCATTATCAATAATGTGATTAAAATCGATGGAAGCATTTACGCCGTTATTGATGAGTTCCATTCCCATATAGCGGATTTCTCCGGCAACAAAATCAGTGATTTGCTTCGAGATTGCCAACTCAATGAAATCGGTGATTTTCTTAGTAACATTGTTTTCAATCGAAGCGCTGACCGAACCGGTAATCTGTCCGCTCAACGAGGCTTTGGTATCATGAATAATGGTTTTCAGCATGTTCAATACAACCGTGTCTTCAATGGAACCCGCTACCTGGTCTTCGATTTTGTCGAATACTTTATCCAGTGCCGTTGTGATCTTGTTGTTGATCGGATTGGTGACATTGTCGTTGACCATTCCGCGGAACTTGGTGGTGGCCTTTTGCGTGACATTCACAATCGGCTGGTTCACACGCCTGATGAGGCCATCCATGGCATCCACCAAAATATCCTGCAAAAATTCTTTGGGGTCTTTGTTCACTGCACCGCGAACCATGTCCGAATTCAGCGCTTGCTTGGCAACAGTAACATAATCGGTTGCTTTGTCCACTTTCGCTGAATCCATGAACTGGATAAAGATCTCGGCGACTTCTACGATTCGTTGCAGTTGCGCATAAGTTCCTTCCGAAATCAAAGGATTGTGATCATCACCACCCAAGTCGAGTGTATCGCTTGGATCAAAGTTGAGGCTATCCGCCAGGTACTCCAGATCACCGGCCAGGTTATTGGCATTGGCAGCCGTTGCTGCTGAAACATTACTTGAATCGCCGCCCGGGTTGAATCCCGACAAAATGCTGTTCGGATCGTCTCCGTTTCCGGTAAATGTTCCCGAAAGCAACGGATTAAGGTACATTGAATAAGCATTTACCACAGGCGCGCCATGGTCTCCGGCGATGTTTTCTGCCATGTTCATTTTAGCCGAAACACCAAAAGCATAGGCATTCCGATCACGGCCACAACCAACGTAATCAATGACCATGTCGTAATCACCGCTTTTGGCAATTGCCTGACTATTGAGCGAAGCAGCACCGTTCGGAATATCAAAACCAATGTTTCCATTTCCCCAGGCGGTGAAGCCTTGAAGATTGCTCAATGTAGCATTGAAGTTCACCCATTGGGCATCCAGGTCCATTTCGATGCGGTTGTTTCCTTTGAAAACGGCCCGCGTAATTTTCATGTCGACTTTTTCTTCGGCACTTCCTCCGGCATTAAAAACAAACTCATGATCGATCAGTGATTCATCGATGTTTCCGATCTCAAAACCGAATGAAGAAATCGGAACCGTCCAGGCAAAAAGGTAAGCGGTATCAACTACTGGAATTTGAATGTTTCCGACGCATTCACCATGCTGAAAGTCATTTTCTTCAATCGCAATGTGCAGAACGGTCGACGTTGAAGGAAACGTATTAAACTTCAGCGTATCGGAACCCGAAAACGGAATCGCACACGTGAAATTCAATCCGGTATTATCGATAAAGACAATATTGGAATCGGTTGGTGTATTGTAAAGTAAAACCTCCAATCCCTGGTCACAGATCAGCTGGTTTGACTCTTCGCCGTTTTCAGGAATCATGAGCGAAGCAGTTTGGTAATAGACTCCTTTCCAAATACTGTCGGCTTGTTTGTCGCCTGGCGATTTTAATTCCGTAAGGTCAATAATGTATTGCTCGCCGCGTAACCCGAAATCGGCATTGGCAAGAAAATCAATTTGTTCGGGTTTAAGAATCGAACTGCTTTCCTCCATGTAATTAACCTGTTTCTGGTTGCGGTAAGGAACCAAAACGGTGGAATTAGTGATGTCGGTGACACTTGGTGGAAGTTCAATAAACCCTTCGAGTGCGAATTCATATTTCCCCTGGTATACATGTACGGTTGAGGTATAATCTACCAGGAAATTGAAGTTATAAGGCTCGAGTAACGGGAAGTTAAAGTTGTCTTCCATCTCGATCAATTCTTCGTACGCCAGCTCGAATGTGTTATTGGCCAGCATCATTTTGGTATACTCCGTGCGAATGATCGGAACCTGGTTATTGGATGTAATGATCGGTAGTTGCCAGGTACTTTTCCCACCCAAACGCAATTCTTCCGGATCAATGAAAATACTGTCGGGCTGAAACTTCATGACCCCATTTGAAGGAATGGTTTTCGGTGAAAGATTGTAGGCTGAAAGCGTAATATCGTCTTGGATAAGGCCATCGACCATGATCCACAAATTGTTTCCGGCCGATTCAAGTGTAATGTCCTGGAAAGAAAACTCCGGAAACTCGGTAGCATTCTCTTTCAAAATGGTTTTTCCCGTTCCCGAGATCACATGCGTCACCGAATCATAAGCGGTTACATTGGTTACCTGGATCAGGAAATTGGCGGCGTAAAACTGATCAACGTGCGGCGGACCGATAAAGGTATAAACACCACTTTCCGCAACGGTTTGCATTCCTGAATTACCTGTTACCTTCCAAGCATACGGCTGCATTTTTTCGAGGCTATTGAGCGCCTCGTGACTGATTGTATATTGAATCACAGACTGGCCGGTCGGATTGATCGTATAAGTATTGATCGGTGTATTCGACTCAATTGCTTCGGTTGGAGTTTGTCCGCTATTCACACGCACCAACTTGTAATCATAAGACACCTGTTGATTCGGAATCGCATTCGTTGGCCGTTTCCATTCAAACAAACCGATATCACTCAGGTTAAACTGGTATGAACTATCGGGCTTGGTCAATTCGATTTCACCGCCTTCGGGATAACCGTAATAAAACCAGCACGGTGCTGAATAACCGTTGTTCTTGATCTGGGTTTTCGGATAATTTTCAATCGCCTGAACGGTAAAGACATACCGTTTGCCAACTTCCAGAACCGGATCAATCACACCATAATTATAGCTAAACGTGTTCAACAAATCAGATTGCCACACCATAAGCGCCTGGTTATTCATGATGGCGGTTTGCGGATTGGAAGTGTTGCTTGTGATCTCATACAAATTCACCTGGTAGTTCACATTGTTCATGTCTACCAGCGAGTTTGAATTGGTGAGCATCCAGTTAAAAAGGAAATTGGGCGGATTGATTTGTGTCACCACACTTCCGCAGTTCGGGTTAATAATTTGCGGCGGATCACTCAATGCCAATTGAACCGGGACACAACCTTCCGCAGAAATCTGCACCTCCTGTTCGTAATCCATAATGGTAAAACAAACGGTGTATGCACCTTCAGGAAGCCGGCCGTTGACTTCTAATTGCTGGCGTGAAATGCCCGAAAAACTCAACTTATTAAAATCGAACACATCGGCAATATCCGCTCCGAAAAGCATGGTCGGCATGCCTGCGTTCAGTGTAATGGGAATGAGTGATTTGGTGTTCGGAAGGCTTGTAATGACAATTCCCGGACCGTTAATCCTTACTTTGAGGTAAACATCACGTTGCGGCACGGTAAGGTCATTGAGCTGCATTAAGACGCTCAGTTTCGGATTCATTGCCGCGTAAAAATCTTCGAAATAGATTGAACATGGCCCTAAAACCGTTGGCGTAACTACGGCAGGATAAATTTGCGCCTTTGCAGTTTGCTGCAGCGAACAAATTGCAATCAGAACAAGTAGTAATGGTTTAGTCCACGCTTTCATCAGTTCTTATTTCGAATGAGTAATAGATCTCCCTTGTATTTTTCATCAGTTTCCGCAAAGGAAATGATATAGTAGTACGTTCCGTCAGGAAGTATTTCGCCGGTTTTATTTCGGCCATCCCACGTGTTGGCATAACTGGTTCCGGTGAACACTTCGTGTCCGAGTTCATTGTAAATGACAATATGGTTCTCCGGATAACTTTCAATGTTTTCGATGATCCAGGTATCGTTTTTACCGTTTTCGTCGGGAGTGAGAATATTGAACGGTTTGATTTTGAAACTGTTGTTTACAAAAACAGTGACCGTATCATAGCCGAAACAGCCGTGAACATCCATAATAGTAACCGAATATTCGGTTGTTTCCTCAGGATTTGCCCAGGTAGTGGCTGTCGTTGTAGTACTCAATCCCGTTGATGGCAACCATGTATAACTAACGCCCCCAACTGCGGTAAGCGGCACTTCATATCCTTTATCCGTGGTCGTATCTTCACCTGCGTTGACAGCCGGCAATTGATAAATGATGACAGGTTTACTGATCGAATCTTTACACCCGAAATCGGACGTGATGATCAAATCGGCGGTAAAGATTCCTGCTGATCCATAGGTGTAGGCCGGCGCAAATTCGGTACTTGTATTACCATCACCGTAATTCCATTCGGAAGTAAAAGCTCCTGCTCCCAAAGTTGTTGTATTGTTGAAAGTGGTAGCGGTACCGAAACAAACATTCAACACATCAAAATCGGCAATCGGCGCATCGTAAACAGTGATCGATTGCTGTACCGTGTCGGAACAGCCGTTGGTCGACTGGACAATCAATTCAACGCCATACGTTCCGCTGTTGAGGTATTCTTTGACCGGTTCCATCAGGGTTGAATTGGTGTTGTCGCCAAAATCCCACATCACGTCAGAAATACTTCCGAATGTAACAGTGCTCGAGTTGGTAAATTCAATCGGAACGCCGTAACAAACATTGTTGAAACCAAACGCTGCGATTGGCCTGTCAAAAATCGTGATGGTACTCGTTACCGTATCCGTGCAACCATGATCGGAAGTCACCACCAACTCCAATGGATAAACTCCAGGGTTTGTATAGACTTCTACCGGTGAAAAAGCGGTGCTGTTGTTTCCATTACCGAAATCCCATGCAGTGGAAATTGTTCCCAATGGAATGGATGAGAAATTGAGGAATTGAACGTCGTTGAGCTGACATTCATTCTGTACGGAAAATACTGCGCTTGGCAATGAAAATACATCCACATTCTGACTCACGCTGTTCACACAACCCGAATCGGACTGAATGGTCAATTGTACTTGATACGTTCCGTAATTGGTATAATAATGTGTCGGATTTGCTACCGTATCGTCGGTTCCGTCACCGAAATTCCATAAGTAGGTAAAATTCGTTACGCCTGAAACTGTTGAGTTGAACGTCATCGAATCACTGAAACACACATCGGTGTTTGTGAAACTCACCTGCGGCACCGGATTCACCGAAACGGGTTGAATCAGCGTATCGGCACATTCATAATTATTGGAGATGATCATCAGCGCATTGAAGGTTCCGGTAGTTGCATAATTATGCACCGGATTCACCGCTGCCGAAGTAGTAGCATCACCAAAATCCCAGAAATAAGTCGGGTTGGCGCCACCGGTATACGAAGTATTCTGGAACGTTACGCCATCTCCAAAGCAAGCGGATTGAACGTTAAAACCGGCAATCGGTTTGTCATGAATTACTACCGGTTTGGTAATCGAATCAGCGCATCCGAAGGAAGTTGCGACTTTGAATGACACCAGGTTGGTCCCTGTGATCAATTGCGAGAATGTCGGATTTTGGTTCGTGGAAGTTCCCAATCCGCCAAAATCCCAATCATAACTCACGATGGTTCCTGAGCTAAGCTGACTCATATCGGTAAACGGGACCGGATCATTCAAACAAATGGTGTCCGTAAAATCGAAATCGGCAACCGGTCGCGGATAAACAGTTACCGGATGCGAAATGGAATCAGAACATCCGGCAGCGTTCGTAGCAAATAATGAAACGGTAAACGTTCCGGGTGCGCCATACGTGTGCGACGAATTGGTCACGGTACTTCCGCTTCCGTCACCGTGATTCCAGCTATACGTATTGGTTCCGGGCGTGAGATTCGAAAACACCAGCGTAGCGTCTTCACAGCCATTGGTCACCGAAAAATCAGTATTCGGTTTCGCATTCACTGTAATTGCTTTGTTGCTGCTGAAAGTACTCGTGCAAACTCCGTTTTCTACCAATACGCGGTAAAGCATATTTGTTGTTAATGCAGCGCTTGTGTAGGTGTCTCCTGTGAAAGAAATGGGATTCCAGGATGTTCCGTTGTCAGTACTTTCTTCCCACTGGAGAATGTCTCCGTTATAATTCACAAGCGTCAAACTCGCCGAATCAGCTTCACAAATAACAGCTTGTCCGGCAAGGGTTCCACCATTGGAAAGTGCAGAAACCGTAACCGTGTGTGTCGGTGAAATCGCAGCTGCACACCCGCCATTTTGTGCCACTACACGGTAAAAAGAAGTATTGCCGATATTATTGGTTGTTAATGCCGGTGAATTGGTTCCGAGGTTTGTCCATGGCCCGTTGATTTGCAGTGCTGTTTGCCACGTATATTGATTGGCAACCGAACCGCCCAGATTGAGGTTAACCGTGTTACCCGATTGACAAACAGAATCGGTTCCAGAAATCGTTCCGCTGACGCTTGGTGACGAAACATTAATAGAAAGTATATTGGATTGCACGGTTGGACAAGCACCGTTTTTCACATTCACGCGGTAAAGCGTGTTTTGCGTAAATGAGCGATTCAACTCCAGGCTGTCTGTACTCATACTTACGGAAGACCATACTGCGCCGGAGGTAGTACTCTCTTCCCAGTCCAGGATACTTCCACGGCTGTTGAGCAAATCGTATTGTTCTGTAATTCCGGAGCAAACGTTTGTATTTCCGGCAATAGTTCCACCCAATGAAGTTTCGTAAACATTCACCCGAATCACCGAAGAAGTCGCCGGTAAATTAGAAGGAACCTGAACAATAGCACGAAAGGAAATCGATTGCGACAAGTTGGTGTAATTGTACGTTGCCGATGTATGTGAAATGGGTGTCCACGGATCATTCCCGCTATAACTGTACTCCCAGCGCAGAATATTTCCGTTGGAACCCGTCAGTTGGATAGAACCGCTGTTGCCCGATACACATTTTGCCGTATCTGCACTCACCATGGTTCCACCAACCGATAACTGACCGAAAGCGGTTACAGTTCCGAACAAGAGAATAAAGCTTATAAATAGTTGTTTCAACATCTGTTTATTTTTTCATTTTCAATACCCATGGTTCGCCATTGAGGTAACCCGCATATTGTTCACGTTTTGTTTTTCTGAATTGGATCACATCCCTGGAAGCTTTTTTCACTTCTTCGTATTCTTCCGAAAGCGCTACGATGTACATGGTTTTGTCGCCGGTTTCGATGGCGACTAATCGTGTATCTATACTGATATCACGTTTCAACACCTTTTTCAGTTCCTTGGCTTTGTCCAGGTTTCTGAAAGCTCCCAATACAATATAGTACGTCGCATTTGCTTCTTCGATGAGTGAATTAATGTCGGTTTCAGAAGTCACATTAATCACCTCATAGCGCGTTACTTTGATCGTACTGTTTGAATCCGTTTCGTTTGGAGTGTTTTTGAGGTTTTCAATCAGTTTATCCAATTCAGCCTTGTCAATCTGTTCGTTTTTCAGGGATTCCAACTGCTCATTGACATCCTGATCCAGTGAATCGAGCCGGCGATTCAACTCGGCTATCCTGATTTCGTTCTGATCGATTTGTTCCTGCAATTCTTCCAGATTCCTTGAAGAAGGCGTGTTCGGTGATCCGTTATTTTTACCGGAAGCAAGGATGAATTTTAATCCCAATTCATGCGTGTTGGTCATCACTGAAGCATACTGGCCCAGGTTGCGCTGGTATGCATAACTTAGTTTGATTTGCGACAGGAATGTAAATCCGGCGTGAACGTACAGGTTGTTCGATTGCCGGTAACCTACTCCGAAGTCCAACCGGTCATCAAACGAAACAGTGTGCGAATTATCGAAATAGACTGAAAGTCCCTGCGTAGATAAAATAGAAAACACCGGAGTATAAACCCAGCGATTGTTCAATTGGAACGGCCGTTTTGCGTAGAAAGCATAAAACGGTACTTTGGAAAAGGACAATGCGCCTTGCGTCACCGGGTTCGAAAACCGGATCTGATTTCCCATATAAGCTGTAGCCGAAACGCCGATGTCGATTTTGGCGATGCGGTAATTGACTCCGATTGAAAAACGGCCGATGGTACTTGATTGCGAAGGCTGAATATCTTTCAATTCGGCCGGATCATACGCTTCGATTTTCGAGAAATCAATGCTGGTACGCTCAGCTCCGGCCTGTACTGCCAGGTTTAAAAAATGCTGTTCTTTGAACGTGAGTTTATAGCGATAACCCAATCCGAAATTGGAACGATTGATCACGCCAACGGAGTTGTTTTCTACCAGCAAACCAAGGCCAATTTTATTCTGACGAAAAGCGCCTTCTGCCAAAAAAGTCAGTTGCTCGGGTGAGTTGGAAAAGCCCGTCCACTGCCTGCGATAATCGACAAAAGCGGTTTTATTCGCTGCATTTCCATAATTCGCCGGATTGATCAGCGACAGGTTTTGATGCAGGAGATTTACCGTGTTTACCGGCTGACTCCATGCGACCAACGTGCTGCCCAGGCTCAGGAAAATGACTACGATCAGTTTGTTCATGTTCATTTATTAATAAGAGGTTTTAATCAATTTCAGGTTTTCGGTCACTTTCCCTTTCAGGCTTTCGGCATTTACACGAATGAAATAAATACCGGCAGCCAACGCTTCCGTGTCGTATTGCACCGATAGATTCTTCTTGCCCGATTCATGTGCGGTTTCGATGATATTGCCCAATGGATCAAACAAGATCACCGATATTTCTGCGTAGTCGTTCAGTTCAATTACCAGATCAGCCAATGTTGAGGCAGGATTCGGGTATAAAATCACGTTATTGAAATCTAACTGAGCAGCCGGGTCGGCAACAGAATCGGAAAAGAATTTTTGATTGATTTCTTTCTCGAAGCGGCTGATGCAAATGCCGTTTGAAACCGTGAGCGACGTATAGAAGGTATCGACCATCGAGTACTCGTGAATCGGATTGGCAATGGTATCATAACTTCCGTCACCGAAATCCCACAAATAAGTGAGCGGAGTCGGTTCCGACAAATCGATGAATTGCAGTTCCAGGTTTTTCGACGTATCGGAATCTACCAGGTAAAATGCCTGAATCTGGTTCGGTGAAACCGTCAATTCGAATGTATCTGTTACCGTACAGGTTGCTACTTGTGATGTGACATAATAGTTGCCGTTTTCATAGACTTCGATGGCGAAATCCTGTGAAGTGAAACCGGTTGTGCTTGTCCAGTCGTTGGTACCAAACGGACTACCGTGCAATTCAACCGGCGTTGTACCGCAGATGTAATAAACCGGCGGATGTTCTGCAATTACCGGAGCCGGCAATAAGATTACATCAATCGCGTCTGATCCTGTACAACCGTTATTGTCGACATTAACCAAATACGTACCACTACTGGTTGGTGTATAAGTCGGGCCGGTGCTCAATACGGCATTGGAACTGGAAAGCCATTCGAAAACAGCCGGCGAGAAAACAGAAACGTCGAGCGTTACCGGTGTATTGGAGCACACAGAAATATTTGGTCCCAAATCAACATCCGGACTTGCATTGATGATCACATTCGTAGTATCATTTGTTGTACAACCATTGGCGATACTGGAAACAATCACGCTGTAAATTCCCGATTGAGTAACGGTTCTGATCTGATTCGTATTGCCATCATTCCACAAATACGAATAACCCGCATCTGTAGCGGCAGTGAGCGTTGCATTATCACAGGCAGAAAGGTTATCAGCCAACGTAGTGACCGGAACAGGCAATACCTGAATGACCACCGTATCGCTCGCAGTACAACCGTTTACACTGGTTACATCTACGATATAAACGCCTGAAGCCGAAATCTGGATGGTTGGTGTTTGATCGCTGGTACTCCATTGATAATCATTGAACGAACCCGGATCGAGCGTGATCGGAAGTACCGATTCACACACATTTTGGTCTGCACCAAGATTTGGCACTGCAGGAGGATAAACCGCCAGTACTTCTACTGTATCTGAACCGATACAACCGTTTTGATCGGTGATTTCCACCCAATACGTTCCGGCAATTCCGGCCGATAATGTTTGATTGGTAGAACCATCCTGCCACAAAAAGTCTGAACCGGAATAAAGTGCATCCAGTAATAATGGACCGCAACTTGCGGTATCATTCCCTAAATCGGCTGTCACAATACTGTTAAGCGTTACCGTTGATGTAGCCGTTGATGAACAACCATTCGCCGCAGTGATCGCTACCGAATACGTTCCCGATTGGTTCACTGTAACGGATTGCGTAGTTTCATTTCCGGGCGACCATGAATAGGCCGATCCCGGATTTTGGGCATTCAACACGTAACTTGTTCCGCACGTAGACGGATTTCCCAAATTGACGAATGGCAATGCCATTACATTCACAACCTGCGAAGCTGTGTCCATACATGTATTGTTGTCGGTCACGATCAGTTGTGTCGTAAAATTACCGGCCGAGCCATACGTATGTGCAGGATTCTGCTGTGTATTCAACGGACTAAGATCACCGAAATTCCAGCTGTAAGTTAAGCCGGCACCTGTAGCATTGGAAACAAACGAAGTGGCATTCCCCATACAGACATTTGTTGCGCTGAATGCAGCTATCGGTTGCGGATAAACAATTTGTGTTTGTGTTGATTGGCTCGAGCAACCGTTCGGATTAACAACATTAAGCGTTACCGTATAACTTCCGTCTGTCGCATAAATGTGCTGTGGAGCAACGGTGTTGGAAGTTGTCGCATCACCGAAATCCCAGGAATAAGTATTTAAATTATCGATCACCGTCGGAACAAAGCTTGTTACGGCAAACTCACAAGAAGCGGCAACAGAGAAATTACTGTTTGGTAAATCGTGAATGGTAACCGATGTAGAAATTGTATCGGTACAAGTAGCATCAGTTGATACGATGAGTTGAATGATGTAAATACCCGGCGTCGCAAATGATTTGACCGGGTTGACAGCTGTGGAAGTATCTCCGTCGCTGAACGACCAGTTGTAAACCGGATTCGGATTCGCGATTGTGGAAGTATTCACCAGCGAAAGAGGCTGACCTACGCAAGCATCCGTTACTGTAAAAGAGGCAAGATCTTCCGCAAAAACAGTAAATGTCTGATGCAGCGTATCTGTGCAACTTACTCCTGAAGTAACAATCAATGCGAGATCATGACTTCCGGCAGCCGGATTGTTCAATAAATAAGAGGCCGTGATATCCGGCAATGTCGTGTTATCAAGCAACCATTCATAATCAGTAATCGCGTAACTCGCAGGAATGGTTGTTCCGGTTGATCCGCTTCCGTTTACCGCAAATACATCGTTGAAACAATCTTCGGTAATAGTAAACTGAGCCGTTGGGTGATTGAACACATCTACTACATTGGAAGTGTCTGAAACGCAACCGTAATTGGAAGTCAGTACCAAACTTGCCGTGTAATTTCCGGCTGCGGCATAGAAAACTGCTTGTATACTGTCATTATTGCTTGAAAGTACGCTGTTACCGAAATTCCAGGCAGAAGTAAATGTTCCGGATGTGATAGACGAACCGTTATAGAAATGGACCGAATCGCCCAAACACTCATCATCCCACGTGAATAAAGCCGCAGGTGACGGAGCCGTTGGAGCAATGTAAACCGTATCCCTGGTTGAACAACCGCGCGCGTCAATGAGTTCGAGCGCAATCGTTTGACTTGTTGCCAGCGCACTCACAAACCGATTGGGGTTTTGGGAACCGTCTTCCCAATAACAGGTGGTTGGGAAAACATTCGGCACATTCAATGCCTGAACATATACACTATCACCGGCGCAAATATGCAAAAGCGTATCGGGTAACGTAGAAACAGGCAGTTGCGTACAAGCGGTATCCGCCATTGCAAGGCGATACATGTTTGGCGGTACATTTACCGTTGGTAACGAAAACTGAGTGCCGTCAATGATGGAAAGACTATCCGAATACGAAATATTATCTGCCTGAATCCGGCGAAAATCCATGTCCTGAAACTGTGATGAGACAAACAATCCCAGGTTATTCGTATCAACCCCGATCAACGAATAATCTACGTCGCCGAGGTATTTTACTGAAACGGTATCGTGAATAGCGGAGGTTAATCCTGTAAATTTTACATCGAAATAACGATCAACGCTTCCGTTGCCAGCATAGAGTAATTTTTTATGCCCACGGATTAATTCCAGCGTATCACTTTGATGTCCGTAGTAATAGAAACCGGTATTGGCCACCGAAATTTCGTGCGCTGCGGCAATGCTGAATTTCGTGTAAATCACACCTTCACCGGTGAAGCGATGTTGTGCGTTTTCACCCAGTAAATACGGATGTGAAGACACGGAATTAGTTCCGGTGCGATATTTGAAAATCACGGAAATATTGGTGTCAATTACTGCATTTCCACTCAGGAATTGAATCGTGTCGAGTACTGTTATGTTATTGTCTACGTAAACATTCCCGGACGTTTTATTCACCACGATTTGAAACAGCTGTGGTTTCTGCGTTCCACGAATGTGTGAATCACCGGTGCCCACAAAATGGATCTGTGACGGTTTTGTAGCCGGTAAACTGTCCTGCTTGTCACAATAAAGCGAATCGTCAGTCACGAGGTCGTTGGTGATGTAGATTTTTCCGTTGATCAGTTTATTTATCGGATTGGGGAACGTTTTCAGGAGCTGAAAATCACCATCGATATAGATAAACGAATTTGACATCACCCGAATACCGCCAGCGGAATCATTCACAAACAACCCGCGTTGCGAAAACGCACCGGTTGCCAGCAAAAGGGCTACGAAAAAGAGAAAACTGCGTCTCATAAGTAGCGGTTTTTAAGGTAGTTTAATGATATAAGCCAAGACGTAATACGGTGGGCGGTTTTCATGAGGTTGAGCTGCATCCTGAACATTTGCATTATTCGTAGAGCCCGCAACTACCACTGAGTGACCATGTCCACCACTTGCTGATCCATACCAACCGTTATCATCCGATTCCCCCTTATCAAAAGCTCCGCCGGATGTTCCGTTACCTCTTGGCACATCGTGCGTATGTTCCCCCCCGGAGGTAGTATTTCCGTTCAATGTAGCGCTATGCGAATGTGCCGGTAATCCTGATTGAGCAGACGTTAATGTCACCTGATCCAATCCGCCGGTATTTCCAACCGTGTTATAATCTACTACTGCATTGTTGTATCCTACGATAAAACGCCCTCTCAAATCCGGCCTTCCGCCACCACCGTCGCACAACGCCCATCCTGTAGGCAAAGCAGCGGGATTTCCACTCCACATAATAATTGCACCTGTAGGAACCAGGGCATTATTACTAAATCCGGGAACGACTACGTTATCTGTTGTCACTGTTTGGGCCTGAACGTTTGTCCCCGAAAGATTAGGGGCTGTTATCGTTCCGGTAGTGAGTGTAATATCTCCGTTTATAAGTGGTTCTCCAGGTCCGCTTGTACCGATCGGTTCTTTGGGCACAAGACCTAACCAACGACCACCATCGTAATAGTAAAGCAACATGTCGGTTGTATCAAACACCATTAGTGCTTTTGCGGGATTAATGATGCCGTTTCGCTGCACGGTGGACATGCGCGGAAACAAAACGCCCCGGTTATCACTTCCTCCCGGAGGAGATTGAATATCCAGTGCGGCTGTAGAATCGGGTGTGGCGGTATTTACACCTACCTGACCGAATGAAAGACTGATTCCTTGAAAAGTCAATACCATTAAAACGAAGATCTTTTTCATCACTTATTGTTTAGCTTTTTTGTTCTTACTGGGTACCACAATACTCGAAACATCACTTCGCGTGACATTTCCTTTCTCGTCGTACATTCTTACCTGATATTCTATTATTTGTCCGGGCGTTGTAGCCGTGTCTCGAAATCCGATGGTTTCCGTCCGGGTTGAAATCATTTTAAACTCTTCTGCTCCTGTGCGTTTGAAAACAACATAACTCACTTTTTCTTCCTGCGCCGAAGACTTCCAGTTGATCTTTACACTTCCCGTTGCTTTTTCAAATTTCAGCTTCGAAATAGCAACTTGGTGATTCGTTTTTTCGGCTTTGGCTTTGGTGAGAATGCGCAAGTGGTTGGAAGGATTTGACTGATTGGAACGCTGATCAACAGCAACCAGGTAATAACTGTATTGTTTACCAAATTCAATACTTCGGTCAAAAAATTGTGCAATGTCTTTCGGGATGATCGTTGTATTGATCTTTTTGAAAATCTTCAAGGAATCACTATCGGTTTGACGATACAAGTCATAACCCACCAAATCCAATTCGGTATTACGCACCCATTCGATCACAATTTTATCTTCCGCCAGGCTCACTTTTTTCAAAAACGGTTCGGTTGGCGGAAGCGCATCTGTCATGGTATTACTGGCCATTTCAGACAACTTACTTTCATTCATACTGGTATCTACAGCCAATACGGCATAGCTGAATTTATTGAGTGCGTTTGCCGGAAGTGAATCGGTGAACGCGGTTGCGTACAGAATATCGGAGGACAACAGCGTTAGGTTTTTCTTGTCATTTTCAATGGAACGGTAAATCTTGTATCCAAGAATATCGCTTTCCTTATTAGCGTCCCAGGAAATAATCAAGCGCGCCGTATCACTTGAAACCAACACATTCTCAGGCGGCATTGGCGGTTCGTTGTCTATTACATCCACGATCAATTCGGCCGCAAAAGCTTCATTACCATCCTCGTCTGTAGCGGCTACTTTGAAAAAATAAAGTCCGAAATCGGGAACAATAGCCCTGAATGCAGAATCGGGAAACAGCAAAGGAGTTGTATTTTGGAGCGTATATTCCTCTTTGCCTTCTTTCGAAATATAGACTTTGTATCCGGCGAAATCATCGTCTTCTGATTCTTTGCTCCAATTCAGCTGCACACTTTTCCCGTAAACTGTTTTTCTAAAATTGACTGGTGCTTCAGGTAAGGTTTCATCTTTGATCCGAATCGCAATTTGTTCGGTGTATTCGGTGTATTCGCCAAAGAAATCGAGTCCAACCAGCGTATAATAATAGGTCTGTTTTTCTTTCAGTTTTTCGTCGCTGAAAAAGATTTTCGGATAACCTTCCACGCCGTTCGGATCTTTTATCTTCGAGATCAAAACAGGATCTTTGGTAATCAGTTTACCAATACTGTCTTTGGTCAGGGAACGGTAAATTTCTACTCCGTAATACTTCGTTGGTTCAGGTTTCCAACCAAAATCGACGCCTTTTCGTTTTAGGCTAACTTTCAGACTGTCAATTTGCGCTTTTTGAATTTCGCTTCCCAAAGTGATCACATCCGAAACGGCTATTTCAACTTCTGCACCACTATTGATTTTCACCACTTTGTACTGCACTGATCCCGAGGCAGGAACTGTTAAATCCTCGTAATAATTCCCGAGGTATTTGCAATATACATTGCTTTCAAACGATTTCAGCGAAGCCAGCAACAATCCCATTCCTTCCGGCTTTTTGTTTCCGTTTACCAGGTCGAGGTATTGCTTTAAATCGGTATCAGCAGAAAGTTCGCCCGCACTCACTTTATAGCTTCCGAACTGCAGCGGAGTATTGGTAAGATTTACCCAACTGCCTCCATCTAATGACCGGTAAACTTTCACCTGCTCGCGAATGATCAGTGTTGGTGTATACCATTTCAACGCCACCGCATGATCGCTCACTTTGTACACAATCTTGTTTTCTTGTGAGAACAGGTTGCAGACAGCAAAAACACTAATTAAGAGCGCAAGTTTATTCATTCGTTTCGGTTCTGGAGAAGTGAGTTTTTAGTTTTCGGTAACTGGTACTGAAGCTGTAATTGTAAGCAATGGTCAATCTGTTTTCAATAAAATCCTGTGCAGTTGCCACTACAGCCTTTTTGTGAATAAAAGCGTGACTGATTTTCAGCACCTGCGACTTTGTAATACTGTAATTAATAAAGGAAGCAATGGCATAATTCCGGTTCGACAATACATCGTTTGTTGTAGAATTCTGGTACGAAAAGTTGGAACCGACTTTGCATTTCCGCTTGAAAAAACTAGTATTTACACCGACCGTCGGACCGAAATTAACTGTGTGATTTCCCGAAAATGCGTTGGTGTTGTAGGAACCAGCAACTGTGAATCCGATATTTTGTTTGATGAACTGCAAGCTGTAGGACGGATTCAGCATAAAAATGGCGCTTGAAGCCTGTTTGTTTCCACCCGATTCCTGGTACGTTGTATTGAGATTTACGGTTTGCTTTATGTCTTTTCCTATGGAATAATTGATGCTGGCTGTTCCGGTTTCATTTACCTGCGTCAAACGAATGGAATCGTAAAAAACATCCTGAATGGCCACAACATCGGTGCTGAAATTATTGTAGGACAAGTTGATGTTGGTGTTTTTGATCAAACTGATATTAGCTGAAGCACTCGAGGCAATTCGTCGCTGAGTAGCTATTTGCATACGATCCAGATTGTTTTGCTGCACACCGAGGCTTACATTGAGATTCAGCCTGTTTTTCAGCAATTGTTTTCCAAGCGAACCGGAGATTTCCTGCACGTCGTTGGTAATAAACACCGCTCCGAGTGACGCGTAATCCGGATCTACACGTTTGAATTTCGCGCCGATCCTGTAACCTTTCAGGTCATAATCCACCTGGAACAGGTAGCTGGAATTGAAGCGTGAATTCGCTCGCGGTGACCAAATCTTATTGATGTAAGTAAATCGCTCAATTTTGGTGACCGGTAAAAACGTATTGGGATTGAGCATGCTGAAGTGATACGCTCCCTGCACAGTCAGTTTTTCACCGAAAAGCTTCACGAATTTCAATCCGAAGATTTGATTTTCGGCGGGTAAAATATTGTTTGCCGTATCAAACGGAATCGAGTTTTTGTTGTCGGCCGCCCGGAAATAGACCAATTCCACATTATTGCGTTCCTTGCCGATTTTCAGTTTAGCAGCACCGCCCCAACGCTCATAAGCTGGCAGCGAAACCGTAACTCCCTGCACTCCGCCAGCAGGAATTGCTTTTAAAAACCTGCCAAATGCGGCGCTTCCTGAAAAAATTCCTTTTGTGGGAGCCACTTCAACACCACCACCCAAAAACAAAGAGCCACTCAATGAATGTTCACTGAATTCCATCGTCCGGTAGCCGGCATGAACCGTAAGCCATTTGTATCTTGGACTGATTCCAAACTGGTTGAACGGCTGACTGAACTTATCCAAGCCATTGGTGAAATTTTTATCCTGTTGTGTGATCGTAAACGTAAGTGGGCAGGAGATTTTACCTAAAATGGTAATATTCAGATTGCCATTCAGCGCCCAATAAAACGGATCGCGCCGATTGGCAATTCCTTTTGCATCGTAAAAGACCATATTGGCACCGATGCCACCTTGTAAAGTAAACGGATCTTGTTTGAAGAAATTCTTGGCATCAGAAACGACCTGTTCAACATCTTGGGCGAGTAGTGAACCGTGAACAATAAAGCAGAATATGGCTAAGTATTTTAACAAATTTTAAGGTCTAGCAAACGAAAATAACCATTTTATCCAAAAAAAGACAAACAATTACTTAAAAATTAGACCTAAAGCACTAGTTAAATAAGGCCCTCGAAATGATACAACGAAAGTTACCGTTCGCAAAATAATTGAATAGCAGTGACTTAATTGTTATTTTTAGGAGACTTTTTATTTTTTTTAAAGAAAAAAATAACGCTTTCTCTTTTGACGAAATAATTACATGTGAATCGCTTCCACTGATTTGATCTGCGGAGCTACTTTACGTACTGCTTCTTCCAAACCTGCTTTGATGGTCATGATACTCATCGAACAGTCGCTGCAAGCACCCAATAATCGCACTTTGGCAACACCTTCATCGGTAATTTCCACCAACTCCATATCACCACCATCGGCGTGCAGATGTGGACGTAATTCTTCTAATGATTGGTTGATTTTTACGGATAATTCTTCTTTGTCGAGCACCATAATTTATGCTTTTAGAGCCTTTCGCGCTTTTAACGCGTTGACTTCGAGTACAAAGATACGCACTAATTCCTCAAAAGCCATTGCCGTTGGTGTGTTTTCCTGAAAAACAGCCGGCCGGCCGGCATCACCCGACTCACAAACACTTTGTACCAATGGAATATGTCCCAAAAAGGTTTCACCCATTCCGGCTGCTAAATTTTTTACGCCATCTCTTCCGAAAATGTAATACTTGTTTTCAGGAAGTTCGGCAGGTGTAAACCAGGCCATGTTTTCCACCAAGCCCACAATCGGAACGTTGATGGTATCCAGTTTGAACATTTGTACGCCTTTTCTGGCATCGGCCAGCGCAACTTCCTGCGGTGTGCTTACGATCACAACTCCGTCGAGCGGAACCGTCTGCACCAGCGAAAGATGAATATCACCCGTTCCCGGAGGAAGGTCGATCAGCAAATAATCCAGTTCGCCCCAATAAGCATCAGTAAACAACTGTGTCAACGCTTTTGAAGCCATTGGGCCACGCCATACAACCGCTTCATCCTGGTTGGTAAAAAACCCGATGGATAAAATTTTGATGCCGTAACTCATAACCGGGTTAATGAGTGCTTTGCCATCTACATCGATCATTGTCGGGCGTTCACCCACCACATCGAACATCGTAGGCATACTTGGTCCGTAAATATCACCATCGACGATACCCACTTTAAAACCCATTTTTGCCAGTCCACCAGCCAGATTTGCAGTGACTGTAGATTTCCCTACTCCGCCTTTCCCGGAAGCCACCGCAATGATGTGCTTCACCTCAGGAAGAATTTTCCGGTGTTCAGATCTGTTTTCCGCAGGTAAACCTTTTACGGTACACGCGATTTCAAGATCCTGTCCGAACACGCGACGCAGGTTGAATTCAACAGCTTCCTGCATTCGTTTGCGTGCATGCAGCGCTGGATTTGAAGCGTAAACAGTTAATGAAATATGCTTGTTTTCAACCGTTAATTCTTCTACAAAATTGAGGGAAACAATGTCTTTTTTCAAATCGGGTTCCAAAATGGAACCAAGCACTTCTAATACGGATTCTCTTGTCATGATTTCAGCTTAAACTGGCGTACAAAAATACGTAATGAAAACCATTCCGTACCGGCTAGCCGATACATTTACTGCGCTAACGCTTGTTTAATCAAAAGCTATACTTTTCTTCCCACAGATGCCTTTAGGTTTAAGAAAAGAAAAACTGATAACTTACTGAAGAACCAGAGAAAGCAAGGTGAACTAAACAGATGTATAGATATGATCCATTCTGTGTACTAGACCTTGCTTTCTCCGGGACTTTTGACCAATTAGAATCTTAAGCGTTTGAGGTCTTATTAAAGGTTTTAGTCTTAGTCCCTTTCGGTTCAACAGTTTTTTATTAAAGCTTAAACCAAATTTATGAAAACATTTTTTGTTGGAATAGACATTTCTAAAGATTGGTTAGATGTGGAAGGCAAACTTGAACAAGTCAAAAACAAAACAACCCGAACGATAATCGCTCGGGTTGTTTCTGTGGGGAAGGGAATTTCCCTTCGTACTATGGTCTTCTTACCGGAGTTGTCGGTTCAGTTGGTGCTGGTTTTTTAACCGGAGTTGTTGGTGGTGGATTGCTACCACCTTCTCCTTCACCGTTTCTCGGTCTGATGGTATCACCACCACCGCCAAACTGTCCGCCATTACCCTGTCCGCCTTGTTCAACTTCTGTGTTGGTAGAAATACTGATCGCACACGTTTCTACATCTGTTCCTGCTTCGTTGGTAGCAGTTACAACCAATGGAATATTAAGTGTTGTTCCAGCAATCGAAACATCGAAGCTGAATGATAAAGTATTACCTGTAATCGTTGATGTATAATTCGTGTTTGCACCACCGAAAGTAATTACCACCTGGTTCGTGTTGGAAATATTGGTAACCGTACCTGTGATGGTCGCATTTCCACGCGCAAATGCCGCCGGACATCTCTCCGGATTGGTCAATGTGATTACCGGAGGATTTACCGTTACGGGAACAGTATAAACGACCGTTTTGTTGTCAGTCGCCGTTCCGTATGGCGTAGCCGCAGTTGCTGTGATCACATTCCCGCCTACATTAAAGTTGGTGTTGAATGAGATGCTACCGTTTGCTGCGTTGAAGTTAAAGTTCGTCGGTGCACCGTTTACTGTTACTACTACCTGGTTGGCAGCATTTACGTGAGTCGTTGCAATCTGAACTGTCATCGCCGCCTGATTCGTTTGGAACGGAATTGTTGGTGCAGACGTTGACGGCGTGGTAATCTGAATTGTCGGAGGAACCGCATTCGGGTCAGTACGACGAGTTACCGTATGGATCAACGTGTTGGTACCACAGTTATTTGTAACGGTAATGATGAACTTGCTTGCTCCCAAAGGAAGCGCGCGATCCAGCGTCAAGACTCCGGTTTGTGCCGTATAAACAAAACCGATGTTTTGTCCGTTGTGCGTTACGGTAATCTGATTTTGAGACGTAACTCCTGCAATCGCAGCTGTCAATCCGAACGACTCAGCATAAGTCATCGCTCCGTCAGCTACCGTAGAAGAACTCAACGTAATAGTTGGAGCGTTACACACTTGTCGGGTGATTTTCCAGTCTGCTCTTGATTTTCCACATTCCGTAGAAGCAATGACTGCTACCTTATTTTCACCTACAACCGTTAAGTTAACTGTTGCTGTTACAAAGTGCGCAGCAGCATCGTAATTGAATGGTACCGAAACACCATTCACTACCAAACTCAACTGACTCACATTCGTTACATTGGTAACGCTTGCTTTCACATTCACTGTCTCCGTTTGAACCACTACCATATCCTGTAAAGGATCAACCCGCTGAACCACCGGAGGATGACATGGCGCTGCAGGAGCGTGGAATGTAATGGTTGTAATCGCTTTGGTTTCACCGCAATTATTGGTTGCTGTTACTTCGATAGAGTTTTGGCCTTCAGCAAGTGTTACTGCTTTTGTGTAAACGCCATTCGTGTACGTACCCGGACTCTGAATTGCACCGTTCACCACCAATTTAATCTGATTGGCATTCACATTCGAGATAGAAACGACTACGGTATAACTGTTGTTTTCAACAACTAAACCACCTGTTGCAGGAGCCGTAAAGTTAATGACAGGCTTGTCACACACAATTATCGGAATGGTGTAGATAATACTTGTTGTTGCACTGTGCGTACCCGTAGCGTTTGTACCTGTTACCATGAACACGTTGTTACCGGCGTTAAGAGTGGTGTTAAACGTTATATTTTTGGTAGCGGCATCGAAATTCCACAAGTTAGGGCTTACGATTTGTCCGTCTTGTGAAACAACTACCTGGTTCGCCTGATCTACGTTATTCACGTGTGCATTCACAGTATAGCCAGGGTTGTTCACAACAATTCCCGGAGTCGCAGGATGAATGAATGTCACCAATGGCGGTGGTACAACCACGATTTCTCTGCGGTAGACAATTGTGCGGTTATCGCTTGCCTGACCCGCTGAATTGGTAGCAGTGATCACCAAACTGTTTGATCCTGAGATCAGGTTCATCACGAATGCCAGTTGCTTTGTACCGGTATTGTATGTGAAGTTGCTGATCGGTACTCCATTTACGGTAACCTGGATGTTCTGAGAACCATCAACATTCAACACAGTTGCTGTGATTGGTGCTGTTGCGATGCTTACCGTATGCGGATTTGCAATCGGGTTGGTAATGGTTACCACCGGCGGCAATGTAGGATTCGGCTCACGGTAAATGATCGTAGTCGATTCCTGATCCTGGCCTGCAGAATTGGTCCCTGTAATTTCAACGATATTCGCTCCCGGTACCAAACCTGTTGTAAATGTCATCATTTCAGAAGAAGCACTGTAGGTAAAGTTGGTAGAAACCTGGCCGTTGATTCGCAACACAATTTGTTGTGCACTTGCAACGTGGCGAACACGTGCTTTTACATCGTATGTCTGGTTGAACACCGTTGTAGGGTTCACAGCAGGATCGATAAAGCTCACTACCGGTGGTTGTACCGGAGCCGGTTTACGGTAAATGATCGTTTGCGGTTCAGAATCCACACCGGCAACATTTGTACCTGTGATGGTAATCACGTTTGCACCTTCGATCAATGTCAGCGGCAATGTTACCACCGCGTTGGAAGCATTGAAGGTAAAGTTGGTCACATTCGAACCGTTTACATTTACGTTCACACCACTTTGGTTCGCTACATTCAATACAGTAGCAACAACCGTATAATTCGGTTGATCTGTGGTAAAAGGATCCATGTTCGGTGAGCTGTAAGTCACTACCGGCGGTTGTACCGTTACCGGTTTGCGGTAAATAATCACCGTTTGTTTGGAATCAGTTCCATCACTGTTGGTTCCTGTAACCACTACCACGTTTGATCCTTCAATCAGGTTCAATGTAGCTGTTACACCATTGTTTGAAGCCGTGTAATTGAAATTCGAAACAGATTGTCCGTTTAATTTCACTGAGATCTGGCTTGCCTGTGTTACATTCAACACCGTAGAACCTAAGTTATAGATCGGCGACGTAGTTTCCTGTGGATTGCTTGCCGGATTTGTAATGGTTACAATTGGCGGTTTCGGAGCCTGACGCTCATAAATAATGATCGTAGTTGCCTGTGCAGTTCCGGCAGTGTTTGTACCGATGATCTCGAATACGTTTTGTCCAGGATTCAACACAACCGTGCTTTGTAAATTATCAGACACTGTATTGTAAGTGAAGTTCTGATTTACCGAACCGTTTTGTTTGAAGGTAATGTTTTGTGCTCCAGCTACGTTCAATACATTGGCGCTGATGTTAAACGTACCTTGTGCAGTTGTGTAAGGATTTACGTTCGGATCTACGAAGTATACTACCGGCGGTTGCTCGGTTTGTGCAGGGTTGTAGATAATGGTTGTTGACTCACTATCTGTTCCGTATTGATTCGTTCCAGTTGTTGTCACAATGTTCGTTCCTACCTGAAGGTTCAATGAAGCTGTAACTCCATTGTTGGAAGGATTGAAACTGAAACCTGTAAACGGCTGGCCATTGAAGGTCATAGTTACCTGGCTTTGTTGTGTTACGTTCAACACCGTTGCCATCAAACTGTAAGACTGAACTTGAACCGTTGTAGGGCTTGTGCTCGGATTCTGGTAAGAAACGATTGGCGGATTTTGCTCTTCGCGATTGTAAATAATAATCGTTTGCTCCTGGTCAGAACCATAATCGTTGGTTCCTGTCAATTCAAAGATATTCTGGCCCGGGTTCAGCGTTACAGAAGATGTAAACTGTTGTGTTGACGGGTTAAAGCTGAAGTTGGAAATGTAGTTTCCGTTTTGGCGGAAGATCACATTGTTGGAACTTACCACGTTTTTCACGTCAGCCTGGATCACATAAGAAGGATTGCTAACTGTTGTACCTGATGTTGCCGGACTTCGGAAATCAACAGTCGGCGGTACATTGTTTTGCTGATTGTAGTTATCAACTTCGTCTAATGAATTATCATCTTCATGAATATCGCCCTCCCAATGATCGCGGATCTGGAAACGCACATATGCACTTGTATAGTGGTAAATATCGTTTTTGCGTTTTCCGTCAGGATTGATGAATCCGTCAAAATTATCCATCAATGTGAAGGTAGATTTGTGTTCCAAACCGATAGAAAAACGCGGACCAACCTGGTAACCGATTCCAAAACCTACGCTTGGCATCCATGCACCTGAGTATTTGTTTCCGGATGTTCCGTCTAATTGTGTTTCGTAATCACCGTCAAGAATTCCCTTAATGGCATCCGCATTGAACGGATTTAACGTGTCATAATTATAAATGGTACTCGTTTTATCGTCAATCGCGTCACCATAAGTTTTATACCATGTGTAACCGATTCCACCAAAAACGGTAACATCCCATCCTGTTTTTGCACGCAGGTTATTGGCATGTAATACCAATTCCAATGCAGCGCGGTGAACTGTTGTTTCAAAGTTCAGCACGGAATGTCCGTAAGCGGCATTATAATCGGTAGTACCTGAGCTCAACGCTGTGTTGGGATGCTCTGCAAAACTGGTAGAATCGAAATCCTGACCATACCACTTACCGGTAAGGTAACGGGCTCTGATATCAAAGCTCAACGGTTTACCGTAGTTGTAGTTGAATGATTTACCGAGGGTGAGTCCCCAGCCCCAATCGTGTTTTTTGGTCACATCCGTCGAACTCCACGTAGTACCGACATTTGCCCCCCAGAACCAACGCGAATCATTGTCGTAATCGACTTTTGATTGTGTAGTTTGTCCCAGAAGAAGTGTTGTAAAAAACAGACCAAAGAGTAGTGTAATTATTCTGTTCATAATCGTTGTTTTAACTTGTTATTTCGCTGCCTAATCCATCTATTGTGCCAAAAACATTTTAAAAAAGGCCAGGAAACGAAAATGGCGGGGTGAAACTAAGAAAAAAAGACCGAACAATACGCTTGAAAGTATTAGTTTTACAGAAAATAAGCGGTTTAGCGAGGATGAAAATGATGCGTGTTAATCTTTTGTTAATGACTCTTTTGGGAGGAATGTATGGTTGGTCACAGCCTGCAAACGATGGCTGCAATCAGGCAATTCCGCTTTGTCCTTCGGTATCGATTTCGGCTTCTAACCAAAGTGCGACTTCAACGGTTTGTCCCGATTGTGAAGACGATTTTACATTTTGTTTTTCTGGTGATAACACTACCTGGTTTACGTTTCAAACAAACACAACCGGCGGAACGGTTTCAGTCGATTTCTCGAATCTCAATTTTGTGGTACAGGCCAATCGCGGCAACTTATTACAGGCCACGATCCTGGAAGCAACTGTTCCGTGCGACGCTTCTTCGTATACCGCCATCGGCAATTGTGAAATCGGGGCCGGAGCAAATTTCAGCCTTGTCGCAGCCGGATTATTGCCCTCGACAACCTATTATGTAGTCGTAAACGGCGCGTTGAACGGTGGTGCCACTTTGCCCGCCGAGGCTTCTTTCGACGTTATTGCCAGCGGAACCGGAATTGACCGTATTCCCGCAGGAATGAGCATAACCGGACCGAGCACGAATTTGTGTCCGAACGAAGCCGTGACATTTTTGGCTAATGTGAGTAATTGCACCGATACAACCGATTTTGAATGGTATGTGAACGGCGTTTTGGCTGCAACCACTACCGGTTCTTTCTGGCAAACAAGTTCCATCCAGGATGGTGATTTGGTGACATTGGAATGTTCATGTTTCACAGATTGTCCGCAGGCATTGACTGCACAATCCGGTCCATATGCGGTTGAAAACTTGTTTGTGGATGCCGGCCCTGATCAAAGCATTACTTCCGGTCAAAGTGTTGTGCTTTCAGGAACTACCAATGGTGTAACTTATTTGTGGTCGCCGGCTTCGACCATTGCCTCGCCCACTTCATTGCAAACGATTGCGTTGCCACAAACCACCACAACGTATTTCCTCACGTCATCGAGCCTCAATTGCACACTTTCTGACGAAGTCATAATCACCATTACCGATCAGTTTATCATTCCGGGGAGTTTTTCGCCTAACGACGATGGCGTGAATGATACGTGGACCATCAAAGGAATTGACTTATACCCAAATGCGAAAGTGACTATTTATGACCGCTGGGGCCAGGAAGTATTTGATGTTGTTGGCTATAGCGCCTCAAAATCGTGGGATGCGACACACAATGGGCGCAAAGTAACAGACGGTACTTTTTATTACATCATCGATCTGCGCGATCCCGGATATGATGAACCATTTAAAGGATTTGTAACCGTTATCCGATGAAACAGCTACTGATCCTGATGTCCGTTTTTACAGGTTTTGGCTGTTTCGCGCAGCAGATTCCGCACATGAGCCAATGGTCAAATCACCAGTTTGCGGTCAATCCTGCGCATGCGGGAATCAAAACCTGCCTGGAAGTTCAAAGCACCCTGCGCGGACAATGGATCAACATGGAAGGCGCACCGATTTCCGGTTGGGCAACTATTTCGGCACCACTTTTGGCCAAACGCAAACGTTACCTGAGCGGACGGCACGGCTTGGGCGGAATTGTGAACTACGATCAACTGGGCGCATTCAAACAAATCAGTCTACAGATTGCTTACGCCGGACATTTCAACTTTACGAAAGAAGATCGGTTGTCGCTCGGTTTGGCATTTGGCGCCACACAGCTGGCTTTCGATATTGAAAAAGCAAAACCTTTATTTGCCGATCCGCGCATCAATGGAAGTGCCGTTGAACTGAAACCTACAGCTACGTTCGGAGCGTGGTGGAATGGTGAAAACTATTATGCCGGATTGACTTTATACCAATTGATTCCGCAGAAATGGCAAAACATCGGTTCCGACGCCAAATTTTCCATGCACGCCATGGTCAACGGCGGTTACCGCATGCCGCTGAACCAGGAATGGACGTTACTTCCTGCTGCTTATATCGGTTTTGCCAAGGCCGCACCAATGGATTTCCAGATCCAGGCATTGGTCGATTACAGGAGCCGGTTAATTACCGGATTGGGCTTTCGCAATACAGATGCTGTAATCGGTTTTCTTGGTTTTCGTTTCGAAGAACGCTGGCGCATTATGTATTCCTATGATTTTATTCTTTCGCCACTACGATCCGGAACATTCCATTCACATGAACTGACTATTAGCTTTTCGCCTTGTAAAGCGCTGAGTTCGGATCAGCAATTGTGTCCGCTGTTTGAGTGATCCAACGGCAACGCTACTACTCTTCTGTATTTGATCCTACTGCCAGCGCAACAATTGCATTCGGACTTTTGTCAACTAAAATGTGTACGCCCTTCTTTAAATTTTCGGAATCAGTAGTAAAGTATGTTGTACTTCCCTGAGCACACTCTACATAAATATTTAATTTTGAAATCCGATCCTTTTTCCAGGATGCTTTCATGTCAGTTAATATCCCATGTTCAGCAAATAGGTCATCTGCTTTTTCGATTTCCGACTTCGTGGTTTTGTCGGTAATTAAAAAACTGATTTTGTTTTGATCAGTTGAAATCGCAACAGATTGGGCTTTCAGAAAGCCGCAAAACAAAATGAGGGATGCTGTAAGTACTGCTTTTTTTTTCATGATCTCGGGTATTTATGTGTGTTTGATTGCGTGTTTCAGGTTTTGACGGACCTGTAAACCGATTTGGAAAACGTTAATAATGGTCTATAAATAGCGATAGAATCACTGGAAGCTGGTTTTGGGTGCGCAAAACCTCCCTATGAGTCAACCATTTTAAAGATACAAAAAACAATCTATTTCCCTAAATATTTTCGCTTGATGGTGATTTCAGAACGGAAATCTCAATTATGAATGATCAATTATCAAGGTGATCCACTCTTAATAACTCATGTTAATCTATTCATAATTAAATACTTAAAAAGTATTTTCATTTCCCCAGTAACTTTTTTGAGAGCAGTTGGTCATACATTCAAACACGCAATCAAACTCAAAAAAATAAAGGTCATGAAACTTCAAACAATCATTTTAGCAGTTAGTTTCCTATTAGTAGGAGCTACATCATTCGCAGGAAACGGAGAATCTGTTTTCCGCAAAAAAGTAAACTCCAAAATCAAATACCCTGAGAATGTTTCTCAGAAAGTAGATGTGGAAGTTTACGTACAGTTCACGGTTCTGGAATCAGGTGAAATTCAAATTGATTCTATTTCTTCTGAAAGCGAAGAGATCAACAAAAGCATCGCGGATCAGATCAAAGCATTGAAAGTAAGCGCATCCAATACGGATGTCATCGGAAAAACATTCCGTTATAAATTCTTGATGAAAGTACAATAATCGAATCCCTGAATCCTTCGGAAAGGACGTTATCCAACAGTTCAATACGAAGTAAATCGAAACATTATTTTCATACAGTTGGTTAAACGAACGTAAATTGAGCCTTACGTTCGTTTTTTTATTTACTAGTCTTCTTCCTACTTTTTTCTTGATAAAGAATGAGCTCTGCTCATGAAGACGACTTGTCGCTTTGGTAAAAGCGAAACAAGGAGGTAAGTAGGCAAAAAATCAAGGCTGTAAGTCCCGATCTTGAGAACTACGGTTTGTTATGCTATCTCAACCCAACTCGCTGACTCAAACAGGGCCTCGATCACGCTTAACTTCACCTTGTTCTCTGACGATCGTTACTTAATGCCATTGGATAGCTTGGGATTCTAAAGTTTTCTTTCTCTCTTTCAAAGTGTTTAGATCATCTATTCATCTGAAGCAATACTTTGTCACACTTTTAATTTCTCCGTACATTCGTTTGGTGAAAGGATTGATGATCATTGCTTTTTTGTGGATGGGGTGGAATGTTGCGGCGCAGCAGGATACCACGCATCCGGCGCGCAAGTGGATTGTTGGTGGAAGCAACACAGCTTTATGGGGCGGAAGTACCCTTTTACTGAATGAAATCTGGTACAAGGATTATCCTCGGTCGTCGTTTCACACGTTCAATGATGCCAGCAATTGGCGCTATATGGACAAACTGGGACATGGTTACGCCGCGTACCAACTGGCCAATACCGAGTATGCAGCCTGGCGATGGGCCGGAATGAAACCAAAAACGGCAACCTGGCTCGCCGGTGGAATTGGCTGGGGCTATCTGATGACAGTTGAAGTACTCGACGGATTCAGTTCCGAATGGGGTTTTTCATGGGCCGACGTTACTGCCAACACCGCCGGATCAGGATTATTTGTGGCACAGCAGCTGGTTTGGAACGAACAACGTTTTCAGTTGAAATTCGGCTACAAGCATTCACCTTACGCTGCTCTGCGACCGAATATTTTAGGATCAACTCCGTCGGAACGACTCCTCAAAGATTACAATGCGCAAAGCTATTGGCTCGCCGTTTCACCGGGATTGTTTTTCAAGGAAACACGTTTTCCCAAATGGGTGCAGCTGGCAGTTGGTTACAGCGCCGACAAGATGCTGAAAGGCGATGCGAATTCCTATTCAATTGATGGGTTTACTTATGATGCACAATCCGAATATGCCATTTCACTCGACATCGATTGGGCACAATTGCCGATCAAACGACCATGGCTGAAGAAACTGGTAAAACCACTCAACGCGTTGAAAATTCCGTTTCCTTCGGTTTTTTGGAGAGGGGGAGTTTGCTACTTTGGAATTCTCTAATTTTGAATGTTGAATGCTCAATTTTTAATTAGTTTAACCTCTCAATTAATAACCCAACTTCCAAATGGTAATTCGGTGTTGCTTTCCTGAATCCCAATTAAACATTCAACATTAGAAATTCAGCATTAGCTAATATGGAAAAGCAAGATTTTCACTTCGACAGTCCAAACGGGCAAATCAACGGTATTTACCGCGATGCGGGAGTTGGAACAGCTTTGGTTGTGATCGCCAACGGACACAATGGTTTTTACAATTACGGCATGTTTCCGCACATTCAGCAGACGTTGATTGAAAACGGTATTTCATCGGTTGCGTTCAATTATTCGCATTCGGGAATTGTGGGCGAAAACGATTTCTTTGAAGATCTGGAAAAATATGGGAAGAACTGTCGCAGGTTGGAAAAAGAAGACTTATTGTTTGTATTGGAGCAGGTTCCGGTTTCATTTCCGCACCATTCAAGCGTAACCATCCTCGCGCACAGTATGGGTGGAATTGCGACCGTTTTCGCAGCAAAAGACGCCGCTGAAAAAGGAATCAAACTTGACGGCGCTATTTTACTGAATTGTCTCAGCACACTCGACGTTCGTTCGGAAGAAGTGATGGAAAAATGGAAGCGCGACCGTGTTTGGTTCATTCGCAATAACCGCACTTTACAAGACCTTCCGCAAGGCGAAGAATATTTTGAGGAAACCATTTCAAGTCGAGGAACAGGAAGCTGGAATCCGGAACCGGTGGTGCGTTCATTGCAAATTCCATTATTGATTGCGCATGCAGCAACAGACGAATCAGTACCGGTTTGGCATGGCGAACGACTTGTTGAATGGAGCGTCGGTAATCATCCGCGAACGCAGTTTTACCTCATTAAAAACGGTTCGCATACACTAAATACCAAACATCCGTTTGAAGGTTCGAATCCGGTGTTAGACAATTTTCTGCAAACGTCCATTAAATGGATTCGTAACTCCTGATCGCACCCACAGGCACTTTCAACAAGTGTTTTGTTTATAAGTATCCTGTTTTTGCGGTGTAAATGCTTGATTTCTCACCAATTTTGAGGATATAAATTCAACGAATTATGCAAAAAATCGTCGCTATCGGAACGCTCATTGTAGCTCTTTCAGCCTGCGTTCCCGCTAAAAAATACAACGAATTGGTAGAGCGTGAGCGCATTTGCAGTCAGGAGTTGGAAGGATATAAATCGAGTGCGCTGACCAACGAAGGCAAAGCCAAAGAACTGGAAGCACGCTACGAACAGCTTAAAAAAGATGTTTCCCAACTCAAAAAAGACACACTTCAAATGGGAACAGATTACCGCTTTTTGCAGGCACAATACGATTTGGTGGTGGCAGACAACGAAGCCAACGAACGCAAAATAGATCAGCTACGTTTGTCCGGAGCCAAAGAAACCGCTGGTTACCAGGCTGATATAGAAGCCAAGAACCTCGAATTACAACGTAAAGAAAGCGCCTTAAAATCATTGGAATCTGAATTAGGAACCAAACAACGTTTGCTCGAAGAGCGTGAAGCACGTGTAAACGAGCTGGAAGAAGCCATGCAGCGCAAAGACGACGCGATCAAACAACTCAAAACAAAAGTTTCCAACGCTCTGAAAGGATTTGAAAACAAAGGATTGACCGTGGTTGAGAAAAACGGGAAGATTTACGTGAGCCTGGAAGCAAAATTGTTGTTCGCATCGGGAAGTACGGTGGTTGAAACTGAAGGGAAACGCGCTTTGGTAGACTTGGCGAAAGTACTCGAAAATGAAAAAGACATGGAAATCGTGGTTGAAGGCCACACCGATACGGATAAACTGGTTAGTGCTTCGCACCCAAAGAGCAATTGGGAGTTAAGCGTTTTACGCGCTACTTCAGTGGTAGAGATCATGACGACCAACAGCAAAATGAATCCGGCGCAATTGATGGCTGCCGGCCGCAGTGAGTTTCATCCGGTTGATCCGAAAGACAAAGCCAAAAATCGCCGTATTGAGATTATTATTTCACCGAATCTGAACGAGTTGTTCCAGTTGATCGGGCAATAATCAACCCTACTTTCAATCGTGATTTTTCCATTTTTCGGTCTGTTTTTCATTCTTGTCATCGGCCTTGCTGCCGGTACAGTGATTTTGATCGTTTGGCTGGTCAATAATCATTCCCGAAGTAATCAAACTTACAACACCCCGGTAAGCACAGCGCCCAATGAACGGTTCCGGATGATGGATGCAGTAAGAAACAAACGTCACCTGCTCACTTCATGGAGTAATTATAACTCGGCCGACTTACGTTCCTGGGGAAGTTATTCTTACTCCCGTTCAATGGGCGGAAACAGTGTCGCCGGAAAATTGTACGCAAAAGACGGAAATCCGGTCATTATTTTCAAACGCAGTGAACGCGGTTTTCATCCGGTTGGAGAGATTGCTGTTTGTTCCACCGCATTTGAGTACTTTTTCGTTTATTCCACCTCAAAAATTTCAATTTACTACAAACGTGAACCGTTGGGCGAACTACTCTCGAACGGCAAAATCCTTTCTCCTGAAGGCAAAGAAATCGGTTCGTGCAAACATCCTGTTAATTCGGGTTTGACCACCACTAATTTCGTTGACTTCAATACCGGCGATAAGCGTTATACCCTTGATTTATATGGCCGAACACTGGCAACTTTTTATGTCTGCCCGCGACTGGCAAACATGCGCGAAGGTGGAAGCCGTTTGAATCAGCAAAATGACACACGTATTTTTGACCTTCATTATGCGGCCACTGTAGAAGAAGAAAAATGGCTCATTGCACTGGCATTACTCGGAATCGTGCTGCACGGTTATTGGTTTAGCGAGTGATTTGACAAGAATTACGTTCTGTAATTTGCCAGACTCCCGGAAAGATAAAAATCGTTAAATTTGCCGCCAGAAACACACCTAATGTTTATTTTTCCGCCCTTAATCAAAGCACCCATGTTGCGCAAAACACGCTGTCTGTTTTTCACGATGTTTACCTTTTCGTTGTTATCGTTCGGACAGAAAGATAGTTCTCATATCCGTTTTTACCGTTTCAATGCATCTGTCAACAGGACCCATTTTTTGAACGAACTCACCAATTATGGCGGACAATACGGATTTGATGTCGGGACCGATTTTTTGCTGAAAGATCCGCACATTGGTACTGGCCTGGAATACCTTATTTGCTCTTTTGGTTTCGAATACAATTACATCAACTGGTCACGTACCAATGTTCCCACCGAAAACAGCAACGAGTTACTGATGGATATGGATTATCACCTGCAACTGCTCGGAGCGGGCTTCAGCTGTGATTTCCTGTTGGGAAAAAAACGTAATACCATTGTGGGAGTCAGCACCAACCTGCTCGTACGTTTATCGGCACAAAAAGAAGGTACATTGGTAACCATGATCAACGGTACTGAACAACAAACACCCTACACTTCCGGATTCGAATACGATGCGCTGGTATTTAGTTCCACTTTCCACGCAGGACAACGTTTCCCGTTGAAAAAACATGCAATCTATGCTGGAATCGAATACTCGTTATTTGGATTGGCTTACGAAAATGTGAATCAGCGTCTGCATCCTGAAAATGCGCGTTTGAGACTTTCATTTTATTGGTAATCAACATCTGTGGTAAAAAAACACGATTCAATTCGTGGGTAAAGCTCTCTTTCTGTGGCAAAATATAGGAACGCTAACAATCGTTAAAAACGGGCTTTGCTTAGGTAAAGACATGGTTTCTGCTTAACTTTTGACCATGAAAAATACTCTTGTCATAGGTGCTAGTACCAATCCTGAACGTTACTCGTATCGCGCGATAACACAATTGCGCAGGCATGATCATCCGGTGATTGCACTCGGTTTGAAAACCGGTGTTGTGGCAGATGTAATGATCGCCACGGAATGGAATCCAAACTGGCAGGTAGATACCATAACACTTTATCTGAATCCAAGGCGCCAGGAAGCTTTTTATGATAAAATTGTAGCATTACACCCACGGCGCGTGATCTTTAATCCCGGAACGGAAAATCCGGTGCTGGAAGGATTGCTTCATAAAACTGGAATCGAAACCGATGAAGCGTGTACGCTGGTGATGTTGTCGGTAGGGCAGTATTGAATTTGAATAAACCATGAAAATTCCCTTCTCTCTATACTCCACTAAATGGCCGCTTGATTTTCAGGAGCGGGCAGAAACTATTCGTCAAGCAGTGGGAAATTTACCCATAACAATCGATCATATTGGAAGCACTTCAGTAGTTGGACTGGGCGCCAAACCGATTATCGATATCCTGATTGGAGTGGAAAAAGAAGAAGATCTCGATCAATTGATCCGCCCGATGATGGTTTATGGTTATACCTATTTTAAGAAATACGAACAGGAAATGCCCTACAGGCGACTTTTCGTATTGTTAAAACCACTTACCGAATTGCAGCCGCCCACGATCATTGATTTGGATGATGATTATAACAGTGGTGAATTGTTCACTCCAGTAGTGAATGTACACGCCATTGTGAAAGATACGCACCACTGGACGCGACACATTGCCTTCCGCGATTTTTTGCGTGAACATCCTGATGTCACCAAACGATATCACCAGTTGAAAGAGCAGTTGTCACAACAAGAATTTGCACATCACCTGGAATACAACAACGCAAAAAATAATTTTGTGAAAGAGTTGGAACAAGAAGCGTTGATATGGTTTGAGACACCAGACAAGTCAATTGCCAACAACGGTTAGCCACAGATTGCACCGATGAACACAGATAATGAATGCCAGCATTCATTGTTGGATGATTATAATATTTAACGGAATATCATCTGTGAAAATCTGTGACATCCGTGGCACAAATGTTATTATACTAACCATTTTGGGGTGTACTATCCCAACAAAAAACCCGACTCGCATAAGCAAATCGGGTTCTATTAAGTGAATTTGATTCTTACAAAATCAACATAGCGTCGCCGTAAGAATAGAACTTATATTTCTCTTTAATCGCTGTTTGGTATGCTTCCATCATTAAATCGTGGCCTACGAATGCCGAGATCATCATCAGCAAGGTAGAAAGCGGTGTGTGGAAGTTGGTGATCATGCAATCGGCGATACTGAATTCATACGGAGGGAAAATAAATTTATTGGTCCAACCGTCGTAAGGTTTCAACATACCGTCTGTAGAAACCGAGGTTTCAATGGCACGCATAGAAGTTGTACCAACAGCGCAGATACGTTTTTTGTTCTGTTTTCCTATGTTTACGATATCCGCACATTTTTTGTCGATAATGACCTGCTCGGAATCCATTTTGTGTTTGGTCAAATCTTCGACTTCAACCGGACGGAATGTTCCTAAACCTACGTGCAAGGTTACTTCGGCAAAGTTCACACCTTTTAATTCCAGGCGTTTCAACAACTCGCGCGAGAAGTGCAAACCAGCTGTCGGAGCGGCTACTGCGCCTTCTTCTTTGGCGTAAATTGTCTGATAACGATCTTCGTCTGATTCTTCTACTTCGCGTTTGATGTATTTCGGAAGCGGTGTTTCACCCAACTCGGTGATTTTCGCTTTGAATTCCTCGTAAGGTCCGTCGAACAGGAAACGCAATGTACGTCCGCGCGAAGTTGTATTGTCAATTACCTCGGCAACCAATGAATCGTCTTCACCGAAGTACAGTTTATTTCCAATCCTGATTTTACGTGCCGGATCAACCAATACGTCCCACAACAAACTTTCGCGGTTCAATTCACGCAACAGGAATACCTCGATTTTAGCGCCCGTTTTTTCCTTGTTTCCATACATACGAGCAGGAAAAACGCGCGTATTGTTCATGATCATTACATCACCGTCGGTGAAATAATTAATGATATCTTTAAACAAACGGTGTTCTATTTTTCCGGTTTCGCGGTGAATAACCATCAATTTGGCTTCATCACGGTTTGGACTTGGATATTCTGCAATTAGTTCGTCAGGTAGATCGAAACTAAATTCGGACAGCTTCATTTTGTTCATGCAACAACAGTTTTAATCCTTGAAAAGTTTCACTTCAAACGGAAATGAAAAAAGGAGCGTAAAAGTAAATAAAATCAGGGTATTTTTATCATTTTCGGAATGGATTTTTTGCTACACTTCGTTTCGCGATTCATCCGTTCTTTTGTCTTGACACAAAAGAACCAAAAAGTCAAGGCTGTACATCCCTCGCTTGAGAACTACATTCCATTCCGCTGTCTTCACCCCAACTCGCAAACGTCATTCACTGATTCTTTTGCAAAGAATCCGATGACTGAGCTCAAACAGGGGTTTGACTACTCTTCATTTCATTTTGTTCTCTTACGCGATGGACGTAATGCCGTAAAGAGTTCTTCGCAAAAAGTTTCTTCTATTGATCGAATATAGCTTTTATAATTCCGCTTCTTCGATGAAAGTGATCCAGTCTTCAACAGACTTTGATGCTTCGATGTGATTGTTGCCTGAGGCGGTTCTGCGCAAAGCGATCAAGGTGCCGCCACTGTTGAGTTTAGCGCCGAAATCGTAAGCAATGGAGCGAATATAGGTTCCTTTGCTGCAGGTGATTTCAAAATCAATTTCCGGAAATCGGCTGCTGTCGATTTGAAAATCGGTGATTTCGATAGTGTTGGCTTTTAAAACAATTTCTTTTCCGGCACGGGCCAGGTCATACGCTCGTTTCCCATCGACTTGTTTGGCAGAAAAGATTGGCGGAACCTGCTGTTGCACTCCAATAAAAGAAGCTCGAACACTTTCCAGTAACTCGACAGTGATGTGTTCGGTTGGAAATGTTTCGTTGTACTCTGTTTCGAGATCGTAAGAAGGAGTTGTTTTTCCCAGCAAAATGGTTCCCGTATAGGTTTTGGCGTCGCCTGTGAGGCCTTCGATAAGCTTGGTATGCTTCCCGATGCAAATTACCAGCAAACCTGTTGCCAGCGGATCAAGCGTTCCGGCATGACCCACTTTGAGTTTTTTCACACCCAAACGTTTGCGTAAGTGCCAGCGCAATTTATTTACGGCATCGAAGGAAGTCCAATGAAGCGGTTTGTCGACCAGAATGGTGCTGCCTTGGGCAAATTCAGTGAGCATCTTAATCAACGATTGCTAAGTCAACATTGCACATCAGCAATATCAATAAGGTTACACCAAGCACAATCCGGTAGTACCCAAAGAGTTTGAATCCGTGTTTGGTGAGCAGGCCGATGAACAATTTAATAGCCAGAATTGCAACGATAAAGGCAACTACGTTTCCGAACACCAATACCGGAATGTTATCGAAAATCACGTCAGGCGTTTCTTTGTAAACATCATAAAGACTTTTTACTGTTGCGGCAAACATGGTTGGAACAGCCAGGAAAAAAGAGAATTCAGCCGCTGCCCTGCGTGTTAAACCTTGTGTTAAACCACCAATGATGGTTGCAGCAGAGCGCGAAACTCCCGGAATCATGGCGATGCACTGAAAAATTCCGATTACAAAACCATTAACATAAGAAGGCTCTTTGGAACCGGAACGTTCGTTTCGTTGAAAGATCTTGTCGACAAACAACAAAATCACACCACCTATGATTAACGAAGTAGCTACCACCCAAACGTTTTCGAGCAAGGCATCGATGTGTTTTTTGGCTAGAAGTCCAACAATTGCCGTAGGGATAAACGCGATGAATAACTTGGCGTAAAACGACCATGTTTTCAAGAACGAACGGAAATAGATCACTACAACCGAAAGAATAGCGCCAAACTGAATGGCAACGGTAAATAATTTGGTGAAATCGTCATCGGCAATTCCCATGAGTGACGAACCGATGATCATGTGTCCGGTAGATGAAACGGGTAAAAACTCCGTCAGCCCTTCAATGAGAGCAAGGATAAAAGCTTCGAACCAACTCATGGAAATTATTCTTCAGTCTTCGTTCCCGAAGGTTTTTTCATAATGCCGTAGAAGATCACCGCGTAGCCAATTACCACCAAAATAGGTGAAACGGTGATACGCATGGTGGAGAACAACTCGTCCGCGTCAAACTTTTTCGGGTCATCCGATCCACCACCGATCATGAGGATAAAACCAAGAATATTAATCGCCAATCCGATGAGGATAAAACGCATATTGTCTTTTTTGACAGGGAAATCGAATTTATTCATACCGCTATTATGTGGGCTAAAATTAATACAAATCATCCAATTTGGTACGCAAATATTTATTGAGCGCGAACCAAGTGGAAATAAGTGTCATTAAGGAACCGATTATCAGAATAGCTCCGTAAAGCATTCCGAGTTCCAGCATGGTTAATTCTATTTGCACCACATCCAACACATTGTTGAGGGCAAAAAAGAGCGTCATCAGCAGCGCCATACCGATTGTTCCGGCGATAATTCCCTGGAAAACGGCATTTCGCAAAAACGGACGACGAATGAAACCGCCTGTTGCTCCTACCAATTGCATGGTTTTGATCGTAAATCGTTTTGAATACAATGCCAGGCGAATCGTATTGTTGATCATGGCAATCGCTACGATAATCAGCAATCCGGCTATCGCCAAAAACAGGAATACAAATTGTTTGAAACCCAGGTTGACTTCTTCCAGGCTGGCGGCATCATAACTTACTTCGTCGATCATTTCAGGATAGGCTTTCAGCAATTTATCCTTTAACTGAAGCATTCCGCTTTTGTTGGCAAAACTTGCTTTTGGCCGAAACGTAATCGATGGTGGTATCGGGCTTTCACCTTCGTAAATGGCTAGAATTTCGCGGGTATTTTCATCCGATCCGCTAAAGGATTCAATGGCTCTTTCGGGTGAAACGTAAGTTACTTCCGAAAATTCATTCCACGATTTCAGTTCCTGTTCTACCTGCTTGATATCGGATTCGTTCCAGCTTGTTTTGAAAAACAAATCGACCTGCATGCTTTCTTTAGCCTGACGCTGAACGCTGTCCAAACCCATGATTCCGGCCAATACCAGCCCGATCATAAACAACACCAGTGAAATACCGATCACGGTTGACACGTAGCTGGTGCGCAATCCTTTTTTACTCGCTTTTTCTTTTGAGCTCATTGACACGAAAGTACACATTTTTGTTATTTAGTGATGAGTGCTCAGTGGTTAGTTATTAGTGTGGAGTTGTTAGTTATTAAACCAAACTCCAACAGCTAATCAAAGCATTTCTAGATTGGAAAAGGTTATTTTTATACATTCACAACTATGCTCATATTTAATCTGTTGTTTTACTAAGGGAAAATCCAGTTATGAATTTTCAGAATAAACTTAAGGCCACTAATTTTGATTTTTTTGACAAACCATCTTCAAACTTCCCCCCTTCTGATTACAGAAGTAGACACTTTAAAGGAAAATGGGTTCGTCATTATGTGAATAATCTCATTGAACTCCAATTAAGTAAGGGGTTTACTAGTTCTCAAGAAGATCTGTTTGGTCATAATCAAGAACATCTACCAAAACATTTGTACAAGTTCTTTAAGATCAACGATAGAAACATCAATTCGATACTAAGCGGTAATATCAAACTTTCTCAGACAAATAAATTTAATGATCCCTTCGATTGTCATTTGTTAGTTGAACAAGAAACTTATTTAAAGGATTACTTGCTTAAAGAGCTTAAGAATTCTAATAATGTAACTAAAGAGGGAGGAAAAGATAAATTGTCAGAGCAGGAATACTGGAAGATCTATTATTCTCAGACAACTGAAGCAAAATCTAGGAATATCTTTTCTCCTGGAATGGCATCCTTTCAAACAATCCTTTTTGAAATACAACAACAGAAATCTGATGAATTTTGGCTGACTATTAACCGAATTCAGGTTAAAGGTTCACAAGAATGTTCCAAAAAAACGAATCAACTAAGAAAAAACCAGTTATTAATCTCTTGTTTTTCTAAATTTCTCGAAGAGGAAGAAATGCTAATTAATAATCCAATGTGGGCCCATTACACTGATAATCATAAAGGCATTTGCATTCGATATAAAATTGATTCCAAAAGACAAGAGAAATCAATTGTTTTAAACAACCTATTTCCGGTTCATTATACCTCAGTAGCCCCAAAGATATCTTCAAAAGAATTATTGAAGGAAAAAGATATATTGAATCTGAAAAATCCAAAAATACTTAAGGCTGCATATAAAACCTTCCTTACCAAATCAATGTTTTGGAACTATGAGAAAGAATGGCGATTAGTTTTAGACGCAAAACTCTTAGAAAATAGAATTTCTGATCCGATTGAGTTTTTGGAAATTGACAAAATTTACTTGGGCCTCAATATAAATCAAATCTTAAAAGATAAAATATTGAAATATTGTGATGAAAATGGAATAGAAGTATTGAAAACGAAAATGCGCAATGAAAAATTTCAATTAGATACTTTCCCCGTTAATGGTTCAAACTATAAGAGTAACAAGTAAAAAAGAATGGCAGCCTATTGAGGTGCTTTAATCCTGTCAGTGTTCTCTAACCACTAATAACCAATCACTAACCATTATGAAAAAACATTTTAACACAAATTATTACCATGGTAACTAAATTAATTCTACATTTGCTTCAAAATAAACAAACACTTATGAAAAGAACGTATTTAATGTCTGCTGCCGTTGCATTGGTAGCATTTGCAATGACTGCTTGCAGCGGTTCAACAGAAGAAGGTCCTGTGACATACACATTGGATGCCGAAGCAACTGCTTTGGGTTGGAAAGGCGATCACACAGACGGACACGGTCACAATGGTACCATTAAAATTTCAGAAGGAACGGTAGTTTACAATGGTGACAAATTCGAATCAGGGAATTTTTCGGTAGATATGTCTACAATTGCGGATGAAGATCTTCCTTCGCCAGACAGAGATACGTTGAATTCACATCTTTCTGGTCCTTACTTTTTCAACACTTCTGAATTCCCTGAAACAAAAGTGACGATCAAATCGGTATCGGATAAAGACATCAAAGCGTCGATCAACGTAATGGGGAAAGACATGGATGTTACGATTCCTGTAAAAATCAAGAAAACAGCTGACAAGCTTACTGCAAAAGGTACATTCACGATCGATTTCGCCGACCTGAAAATGGGTGGTACACAGCCAGGAATGAATCCTGCAGATCCGACTGCCCATACAAATTCAACGGTTACATTTGATTTGAATTTAGTGATGAACGCTGAAGCTCCGGCTGCAGAATAAGAAATAACAAGTAGCAAAATGAACGCCTCGTTGTCTCAGGACGCGAGGCGTTTTTTGTTGTGTAAATTCAAGGCCACCTCCCTCGGTCCCTCCTCAAGGAGGGAAGCAGATTTCACTTCTTTCTGAGAGGTAAAATCTAACAATTTGAACTATTTTATCACAATTTCAATCCAACTCCAACGCGAAAACGATGAATTAATCCGTAATTTCGCGCAAAAATGATGCGATGAAGGTTTTCAAATTCGGTGGCGCTTCTGTGAAAGACGCTCAGGCCGTTCGGAATGTTTCTCATATTCTGTCTCTTTTCACCCAAGACAAGTTGATTGTTGTAATATCCGCTATGGGGAAAACAACCAACTCGATGGAGGCAATTGTAGACGCACTGTGGAAACGCGACGAAAAGAAATACCAGGAACTCGTGGAAGAACGCTATCAGTTTCACCTCAATATTGTGGGGGAATTGTTTCCCGAAGCGCATTTTTCGATTTACCACGAACTCGAAACAGTGTTTGATCGCTTGAAAAATCGCTATAATCAGCCGCTTTCGGATAATTTCAACTTTGAATACGACCAAATTGTTTCAATCGGCGAAGTGATTTCCACCATGATTGTGGAAGCATTCCTGAAAGAAGAAGGTCACTCCACGATGTGGATCGATTCGCGGAAATACATTCGCACCAATCATACGTATCGCGAGGGTGAAGTGGATTGGGGAAAAACCGAGACGATCATCAAAGATCAGTTACTCCCTGAGTTCAAGCTAAAACGCATTGCTGTTACGCAAGGTTTTGTGGGACATACATCCGAAGGATTTACCACAACACTTGGCCGCGAAGGTTCGGATTTTAGTGCAGCCATTTATGCTTATTGCGCCGATGCGGAAAGCGTAACGATTTGGAAAGACGTTCCGGGGATGCTCAACGCCGATCCGAAATGGTTTGACAACACAGTGAAACTGGATAAAATCTCTTTCAAAGAAGCTATTGAATTATCCTATTACGGAGCAACGGTGATTCACCCGAAAACGATCAAACCATTGCAGAACAAAGGAATCGAATTGCACGTAAAATCATTTATCGATCCGAATGCTGAAGGAACAACGATCCAGGCTTCGGGCAATTATGATCATCTGGTGCCGTCGTTTATTTTTAAAATGGACCAGGTATTGATGTCGTTTACACCAAAAGATTTCTCGTTTATCGTGGAACAAAACCTGGGCGATATTTTCCAATTGCTGGCGAAGCAAGGTGTGAAAATTAATCTGATGCAAAATTCGGCATTGAGTTTCTCGATTGTGTTTGATCGCTCGAAAATAGATCCGATGCAATTAGTGGAATTGTTTAAAGGCCAATACGAGGTGCGCTATAACGAAGGATTGGAATTAGTGACGATTCGTCATTACGATCAGGCAACGATTGACCGCGTGAATGTGAACAAGGATATTTTGGTGGAGCAAAGGACAAGACAGACGATCCGGATGGTGATGAAGGATTTGGGGTGATTTGGATTCCAAGGCACCTTTTTGACCATTATTTTCAAGTTTTTTAGAATAAATTTTTCGAATTCGATAATTTGAGTGTTCGCAATATTGCGAACACTCAAATTATCGAATTCGCTTAAAAAAAATCGATTTTCCACCAAAAAAATCAAAATCCCTATTGCACCAAATGATCTTTTCACCTAACTTAAATAGAAAAATCATTTTATGGGTGCTTCAAAAACCAGTCAATACACACAAGAAATCAAAGATCTTTCACTTATTGCGAGAGCTCTCGGACATCCCGCAAGAGCTCAAATTATTTCAGTATTAAAATCACAACCATTTACGCGAAATACGGATTTAACGTCAATTCTTCAGTTGTCCAAATCAACTATATATGTGCACGTCTCAAAACTTGCTCAAGCTAATCTGGTCGAACTCGATTTCCACCCCAATTGCTACCACATTACACTCGTTCCGGAACGTTTGGAGGAATTGAAAGAACTAATCGAATAATTCAACATTCTAAAAAACAAAAACCTGCTCCCGAAAATCCGAAAGCAGGTTCATTCTGTTTACAAAACTTATTTCTTCAGCTTCGGAAGCAATTCGTCGAGACCTTCCATAGCCATAGACAAACCTTCTTTGAAACCCATTTGAATGATCGCTTCCAGTTGCGCCAAATCGGGATAGGTGATGTGGAATTCAACCTGGGTCAACTCTTCTCCTTTGTCAGTAAACGTTACATTCCATTTCGATTGCGGCATGGATTTATCGATGTTTCCTTCAGCGTCGGCAAACGCGTCGAGTCCGGTGAATTTATGTTTTGGTTCGATGTTTTTATAATCGGCCCATGCCCAGTGCTCTTCACCTTCCGGACCTACCATGGCGTAATGCCAGTGTCCGCCTTCTTTGAAATCCATTGACTTCGTACGGGCTTTCCACGGTTTTGGCGCCCACCATTGGTCCAGGATTTCACTTTTTGTGTACGCGGCCCAAACAAGTGAACGGTCTGCCGCAAATTCTCTTTTTACGGTGATACTGTTGTTTTCTTTGTCAACAACAAAATCAAATGCTAAACTGATGCTCATTTTTTTGTGTTTTTGAGTGTTAATAATACGTCGTCGAGTTGGTTGAAACGACTTTCCCAAATCTGCTTGAATTGATCAAGCCATTTGTCAATTTCTTCCATTTTGGTTGCGTTGAGTTGATAATGAATTTCGCGGCCGCTTTGCTCCTGTTTTACCAATTCGCACTCGGTAAGAATACGCAAGTGTTTGGAAACAGCTTGTCGAGTGGTGTCAAAATGCTCGGCAATCGCATTGGGTGTCATGGCCTGAACCGCTATGAGCAAAATAATCGCTCTTCGCGTGGGATCTGCAATCGCTTGAAATACATCTCTTCTCATTGTTGGTTTTTAAAATAAATTTCTATTTGAGTTCTGATAAAATCAATTTTTTCTGTTTCAGCGTATTTTTCATTGCCTTATCCCTAATTTTGGGGTCATCGCTATTAATAAGGGTAAAATATTCAACCGGAACTACTTGCCACGATAAACCATACTTGTCTTTACACCAGCCACACGAACTTTCTTCGCCACCATTAGCAGTCAATGCAGCCCAATAATAATCAACCTCTGCTTGGTCTTTGCAGTTAATGACAAACGAAACGGATTCATTAAATTTAAAAAATGGACCTGCAGCCAAAATACTTAATTCCATATCAGCAATTTCGATAATGGCTGTTTCAAAGTCGCCGCCACCTGCTTCTGGTGGATTTTTATATTTGCGATGCTCTTTCAACTTACCATCTTTAAATATTGATAAATAGTAATCCGCTACTGCTTTCGCATCCTTTGTCTCAACCCAAAGACAAGGAGTTATTTTTTGTTTAATCATATCAGTTTTGTATATCAACGTTTGATTAGCTGTTGTATCAATTTTACTTTTATCGTGGGTATTCTGTTGAGAATTCCCACAACCCGTTGCATTAACTATTATGAATGCAACCAAAATTTTAAGTCCATACTTTTTCATAGCGCTATTTAAATTTGATAGTAAAGTTTCTAATTCATTTAATATCATACTTCTCTTCTCAGTGTTGGTTTTATTTAATTACGCAACCGTTTGATTGCAAATATATGTGCAACTATTCGGTTTCGCAAATTTATTTTGATTTTTTTTTGTTAAAACAGGGGGAACCCGATCAACGTGAAGCTGTAAGTTACTGACAAATAATAATCTATCTGATTATTTATCAAATTTTAAGACTCATTATTTAATGACAAATCTCACAACTTTCGGTACCATTGCACCATCGGAATTGGAAAAGGAACTATTTCTCCGTCTGTAATGAGTCCAACGAAGCCAAATTGAAATGCCCGGTTATCATCCTGATGCCAGCGAATTCCGGGGATAATCAACGCAAAACCTTGTCGATCACCCTCATAATAAGTATAACCATAAGAGGAAGTTACTTGCGTTCCTTCCCGCGGAAACAACACAAATGAATCGAACACAAAACTGACTTTTTGAGAAATCCGGAACATCCCGGCAACACTTGTTATCGCACGTCCGTTTGGATCACCATTTACCCAAACAGCGCCATAACCACCCGAAAAGGCGATGTTCTTTTTCCGATCACCGAATGAAAGTACTCCAAAAGGAAGTAAGCCACCAAAATCTGGCCCTGCCCATGTTCCTGTGCCTGCCAACGTTCCTATGGCAAATTGTGATTTTTCACTCAACCGGAAACTTTTCTTAGCACTTACAATGATCGGCATTCCCACCCACGACGTCATCAAACCAATTCCAAAATTCTTTCCGACACCAAACTGAAAGTCGGGTCCGAATAAGTTCCATTGCACATAATGCTCTCCCTTTTTAATCGGCAAACCGTTTGTATTAAGGAAGTAGCGAGTCGCAAACGCATCGTCACCAACATATTCTCCCTGGTTATTAAAATCTTTTTTCTCCAGCAGAATAATTTCCTTGATCATGTATTGGGGAATATAGATCTTCCGGTTGTCTTGCGTGAGCAGTAAAATTTCGCGGGCGTCTTGTGTGAGGATTTTCCCAAGGAATTCACCGCCGTCTGTTTTAACGATACGATAAGTATTGGTGTCTTGTACAGGTAAGGTGTCCGCTTGTCCGTATGAGAAGAATCCGAATAATAGAAAGAAGAGTGATGATAGAAAGGCGATTTTCATAAAGATGATTTGAATGGAAAAATAGTGATTTATTTAGTAACCATCACTTCGCAGATCTGCCTTTAATTGTTTTATGACAATTGGTACAAAGATATACTGTTGGTAAACCGGTCTTTTTTGATTTATTTACTGAGTTGTGACAGTATTTACAATCAATACCACCCTTTCCGGTATGTATATCATGCGGGAAATCAATTGGTTGTTTGGGTTTGTAATTAGTAACAGGTTGTACCTTCGCATCATTTGAACAACTCACCAATAAAAACAAAACAATTACCCAACAATACTTCTGCATAATTGACTTCATTCCAAAGGAAAAATCCACAGTTCTCTCAAAAAAAGCAAATCAATTACAACAACGCTGCGATAATCTTATCAGTCGTATATCCTTCAGCTTCGGCGCGGTAGTTACGCACGATACGGTGACGCAAAATAGGCGCTGCCACCGCTTTCACATCTTCGATATCCGGTGAGAATTTTCCCTGCAACGCAGCGTGACATTTCGCACCAACGATCAGGTATTGCGATGCCCTCGGACCAGCTCCCCACGAAATGAAATCTTTGGTCATTTGTGGTGCCAAATCACTGTCTTTACGGGTTTTCCCAACGAGTTTCACAGCGTATTCCAACACGTTATCAGCAACCGGAATACGACGAATTAATTCCTGGTATTCGGCGATTTTTTCACCGCTAACAATCTGATTCAATTTGATCTGAACATCCGAAGTAGTGCTACGTACAATCGCCAATTCCTCCAAATAACTTGGATAATCAACCCAAATATTGAACATGAAACGGTCAAGCTGTGCTTCGGGAAGCGGATACGTTCCCTCTTGCTCAATCGGATTTTGAGTTGCCAATACGAAAAACGGATGCGGCAATATATACGTTTGTCCGGCGGCTGTTACACGTCGTTCCTGCATCGCTTCGAGCAAGGCAGATTGTGTTTTTGGCGGTGTACGGTTGATCTCATCGGCCAGGATAATGTTGCTGAACAACGGGCCTTTGATGAATTTGAACTGACGTGATTCGTCCAGAATTTCTGAACCGATGATATCTGACGGCATCAAATCGGGCGTAAACTGCACACGGTTAAACGATAATCCCAAGGTTTGTGCGATGGTATTCACCAACAACGTTTTTGCCAATCCGGGTACTCCGACAAGCAAACAATGTCCGCGTGAAAAGATGGAAATCAGTACCTGATCTACCACCTCATCCTGGCCCACAATTACCTGATGAATTTCCTGTTTAAGTGCTTTATAATCTTTTACGAGTTGTTCGATAGCTGCAACGTCTGACATAGTATTAGGAGTATTTTAGTTCGATTTAGGTAACCACACACTTTGAAAAGGACAATCTTTGTACTCATCATCGATACGAATATAAGCACCGCTGATACGTGAAGCTGTCCAGTCGAGAATGGCTTTTTGCTTTTTCTCGTTTTCTGCTGCCGTGCGGATCATTACGTAATCGTCTTTTAAGTTGGCTCTGTGTGGTGTAGTACGTTCCATGAGGCGAACGATGCGAATTCCTTGTTTGCGTTCGTTAAAATCGCTGTAAAACGAAGGGATTGTATATTGTCCTTTTTGCAAGGCATCGGTCAACTGGAACATTTGCGGATCTACCTGGTTCAAATCTTCGATATCCCATTTTTGTTCTCCAGTGATCGGGTTGGTGATGATTCCTTTATTTTCCTTGGTATTCGGGTCGTTGGAATACTTTTTTACTGCATCGTCCCACGTAATTTGGTTGGATGCCAATTCCTGGTAACAACGCTCAATGCTGATACTGGCTTTTTCCAGGCTGGCGCGGCTAAACTCAGGAATGATCAGGATGTGTTGCACCGTGTAATCATCTCCGCGACGGGAAATCATTTTCATGATGTGGTAGCCGTATTCGGTTTCAAAAATCTCACTTACTTCTCCTTGTTTCAGGTTGTAGGCTGTTGCTTCGAAGGCTTTTACCATAACACCTCGAGTCGCCTCAATTGTTCCGCCATCAGCAGCACTTCCGGGATCTTGTGATGTCAGTCTCGCAGTACGTGCAAAATCTTTTCCACCCTCCACAATTTCTTTGCGAATATCCTGTAGTTTTCTGTAGGCTAAATCTCTGTCTTCTTTGGTGATTTCTGGAAAAATACTGATTTGTTGAAACGCCATTTGCGTATTGATAAACGGCAAACTATCAATGGGTTGTTTATTGAAAAAGATTTCGACCTCGCGTGGGGAAACGGAAATATCAGCAGTAATTTTGCGCTCAACTTCCTGCCCTTTTAAACGCTTACGAATAGCGTCACGAAATTCTTCCTTGATTTGTGTTCGGGTTTTACCGTAGAATTTTTCAATGGTCATTGGCGAGCCGTCTTCGTCTTTGGCATTGCGCATCTGACTTTCGATCATTCGCAAACGGCCTTCCATTTCGGCATCTACCTGCTCATCACTGATCTGCACACTATCCAGTTCTGCCTGATTGACAAGCAAATTCTGGTACATCAATTCTTCGAGGTAGATACATGCGGCATTCTCGGGAATTTCAAGTCCTGATTGTTTTGCCTGTTGTTTCTGACTTTCCAGATCAGAAAGCAGGATAATATTGTCACCTACTTGTGCTACAATCTTGTCTACGACTATTCCCTGACCGAATGCCAGCGTGCTGCTTATGATGATGACTATGCTTAGGATTGTTTTTACCATGAATGAAAATATTCCTCGTGTGATTTATGAAAGCGCTAATTTCGCTTTCTTTTTCCACATTATAAACACCACTCACCCAGTTTTATTGTATTTTATGATTTTCAGGGCTTTGTTTCAGAGCAGTTAAAACTATCAATTTCTTCGAAAAGCGACTTGTTCAAAAATGTCAATGATTTTCACAAACGCATTTTGACGAACACACAAATAAATTCCCCACAGATGCCTTTAGGTTTAAGAAAAGAAAAAGCCCCGGATAACCGAGGCACTTTGTTAAAGGTTTTATACTTTATTTTCCCAATGAGTAGAGAACTGCTGTATTCACCACAATCGGGTGCTTTTTAGCAAGCTCTTCCAGCCACATTTTTTCTAAATAATTCTGGTAATCCGAAGTAGCCGCTCCTTTTGCCTCGCTCAGCAATTTCGGGCCTGGCATCAGGATTTCATCCACTTTTACCACATATACTTTTCCTTCGTAAGTATAGGGTTGGTTCACGCCAAGGTTCAGGTCACGGCCTTTCAGGAATGGCGTTTGTTCCACATCAAACTTGTTTGTACGCACACGCAGGTTCAATTCAGACGATTTGTTTACCGCACCGATGATGGTTTTGGAAGAGATCGTGTCGCTTGATTTCAACATGGTTGTTACCTGGTTGGCAACATCCTGGTTCAAACATTCGTATACAAATGCATTATAGCGTTTGCCCCATTGATATTTACCTGAATTTTGTTCGTAGAACGCACGCAAACCGGCCGAATCTTTAATGGCTTTGTTCCACACTTTATCAGTCATTACTTCATACAATAAAATACCGTCGTGGTATTCCTGCATCAACGCTTTGAAATCAGGATACTTACGCTCTAATTGCATTTCTTCGTAACCGATGATTTCAGCATTTTGCCACGCGAGGTATTGTTTTTTGATCACGGAAGCATTGTCTGCTGAACGTACATTTCGGTAGTTTTTCTCCAGGTATTCACCGAATTGTTTTTGGGTATACATTTTCTTACCCAATTTGAACATCGCTTTGTCGCTTGTCAGTTTATCCGAATTCCATTGGCCTAAGAAATAGGTGGAATCCAGATTTTGAACAAACCATTCAGATGTTTTGGCATAGCTGTCGGAGAATTTGTATTCTTTTTTCAATTTCTGAATGAACGAATCCTGTGTTCTCTTTGCACGCTCATCTTTGTTTACTTTCGATTGAATCTCTTTTTTCAATTGGTCAAACGAACGTAAATCCGTCCACTCCAAGCGCTTGATAATATGGTATCCGAAATCAGTTTTCACCGGTTGTGAAATATCACCGTCTTTCTTCAATCCGAAAGCAGCTTCTTCAAACTCAAGCACCATACGTGTTGTGGTTCCTGTTCCGAAAAGTGGCAAAACACCGCCTTTATCAGCTGTTTGACTGTCATCGGAAAATTCGCCCGCAAGGGTTTCAAATGATTCTCCTTTTTGCAACTTATCATAAAGTTCCTGCGCTTTTTTGGAAGCACTTTCTACTTCTTCCTGCGTAGCTTCTTTTCCGGTAGCGATCATAATGTGCGCCGCCTTCATGGTTCCACGTGCCTGACGCTGGTCAACCACTTTGATGATGTGGTAACCGAAACGTGTACGAACAGGATTGGAAATTTTACCAACAGGCGTGTTGTAAGCAGCTTCTTCAAACGGGTAAACCATCTGGAATGCTGTGAAATAACCTAAATCGCCATTGTTTCTTTGTGCGGAAGGATCGTCTGAACCACCTTTGCTTTTAGCAATCGTTGCGAAATCTTCTCCGTTTTCGATGCGTTTTTTCAACGACATAATACGGTTGTAAGCAGCTAAAGTATCTTCCGGTGAAGCACCTTCTTCCAAACGAACGAGAATATGCGAAGCGCGAACTTCAGTTTTCATGCGGTCATAAGCCTGGCGAACCAATGCGCTATTTTGTGAAGAATCAACCAAATAAGGCTGTGCCAATTGTTTGCGGTAACCGTCAAGCTCCTTTTTTAATTTAGGAATGGTATCGTAACCGAGGGCTTCTGCTTCTGCTACTTTGAGTTTGAATTTTTTAAACAATTCCATGTACTCATCCAGCGCAGCTTTATCATACTTCGGATCGTTGTTGTTTTTAAGATAAATCTGTAAAAATTCGGATTTAGTTACTTTTTTACCATCGATTACAAGTACAGCTGCATCTTTTTTTTGAGCGACTACCTGTAAGCCAAATACCAGCCCAAGGGCCAGCAACAATTGTTTTTTCATGTGTTGACTAAATATGTTAACCCTAATTTACCATCTGCCCAAGGCAGATGAAACTTTTCAAACCAAGAACCCAAATTTACTATTTTGTTTTTGGAATTATCAATTTGAGCGTGATTTAAGAAAAAATTAAGAACTCCATTATTGGATTATTTAGTGTGTTAAACGCAAAAAGCCTCCAAAAGGAGGCTCCAGCATCATTATTTTTCGTTTTACTTCAAACTGTAGTTGGGTGCTTCACGTGTAATGGTTACATCATGCGGGTGTGACTCGCGCATTCCTGCGGAAGTGATACGAACAAACTCGGCACCTTTCAAATGATCAATCGAACCTGCTCCGCAATAACCCATTCCGGCTCTTAAACCGCCCATGATCTGGTAAACCACTTCTGATAAATTGCCTTTGTAAGGAACACGTCCTGAGATTCCTTCGGGCACCAATTTCTTGATATCGTCTTCCGCATCCTGGAAATAACGGTCTTTGGAACCTTTTTGCATGGCTTCCAATGAGCCCATTCCACGGTATGATTTGAATTTTCTTCCTTCGTAAATGATGGTTTCGCCCGGTGATTCTTCCACTCCGGCAAACATCGATCCGATCATCACCACGTCAGCTCCGGCTGCAATAGCTTTTACGATATCGCCGGTATAGCGAATTCCACCGTCTGCGATTACCGGAACTCCTGTTCCTTCCAACGCGAGAGCTACATCGTTTACAGCTGTCAATTGCGGCACACCTACTCCGGCAATAATACGGGTTGTACAAATTGATCCCGGGCCAATTCCCACTTTCACTGCATCTGCTCCGGCCTCAACCAAATATTTGGCCGCCGCTGCAGTTGCGATGTTCCCGACGATAACATCCAGTTTCGGGAACAGCGATTTTACTTCTTTCAGTTTCGTAACTACTCCTTCTGTATGTCCGTGAGCGGTATCGATCACAATCGCATCCACACCGGCTTCCACCAATGCCTGAACACGCTCAATCGTATCAGCAGTAACACCAACTGCTGCTGCTACACGCAAACGTCCGTATTGGTCTTTGCAAGATTCAGGATGCGTTTTCACTTTGATAATATCACGGTAGGTGATCAATCCGATCAGTTTATTGTTGGCATCAACCACCGGTAATTTCTCGATTTTCTTTTCCTGCAGAATATCTTCGGCAACGCTCAGGCTTGTCCCGTCTTTGGTGGTTACGAGGTTTTCAGAAGTCATTACTTCACGCACCGGACGCTGGTGATTTTTCTCGAAACGCAAATCGCGGTTGGTAACAATTCCTTTTAAGATTCGGTTGGCATCCACTACGGGAATCCCGCCAATTTTGTTTTCTTTCATCAGGAACAGTGCATCTTTCACCAATGCATCTTCCGAAAGGGTTACCGGATCGAGGATCATTCCGCTTTCGGAACGTTTTACCTTGCGCACTTGCAGGGCTTGCTCAGCGATGGTCATGTTTTTGTGAATCACACCTATTCCGCCTTGTTGAGCAAGAGCAATAGCCAGGTTTGCTTCTGTCACGGTATCCATTGCTGCCGATACGATTGGCGTATTGACTTCAATGTTACGGGTGATTTTGCTTTTTAGCTGAACGTCGCGCGGTAATACTTGTGAAAATGCCGGAACTAAGAGTACGTCGTCGTATGTAAGACCTTCTCTGACTGAATTGAGATTGGACAATGCCATGTGAACCTATTTTCTGAATAAATTCCCGCAAAACTACTCTTTTTTCTCGAGATAATATCGATTTAGCTAAAGGTTTCATTAAATAATCTGTTGGGTTGCGATGAATTGCGAACCTGTAAGAGAATTGTGAGTCATAGCCTGAATTTTGTTAAACTTCTCAAAAGAAATAGAAATCTAACTAAGAAAGTCTTAAACTTGAACCATAATAGTAGGGCATGCGTAATTTATTGACTTTAGCCGTTTCGGTTGTAGCTTGTTTTTCATTTTCTTTTGCTCAAAAAGGAGAAGACTCACTTCGGTTGATCCAACTTTCGGGAGTCGTAGTCTCGTCTGACAGCCTGGAACAAATGCCTTATGCCACGATTTTCGATAAAACCGTTGGCCGTGGAACACTCGCTGACTTTTTCGGATTCTTTTCGATTGTAGTGCAACCGGGTGATACGATCCTTTTCCGGTATTTTGGACATCACGAATCAAGTTTTATTGTACCGGACACCTTAACGGAAGATCGTTACTCAATCATTCACATGATGGTGAAAGATACATCTGTCAACTATCTTCCGCTGGTAACGGTTTATCCATGGCCTTCCAAAGCCGATTTTGCGCGTGCATTTGTTGAAATGGAACCGTATGATGATGCGTTCAGACAAGCTCAGAAAAAACTTTCGGGTGAAAGCCTTGCGTTTATTGCCTCTAAGATCGGATCGGATGGCTCGATTTCTTATGGCTATGCAATGAATCAGCAGAATACACGGCTTTACACCATGGGACAATCGCCGGTGAATAACCTGATGAACCCGTTTGCATGGGCGTCGTTTCTGCAGGCGTGGCGATCGGGGCAATTGGGGAAACAATAACACAATGTGTTATTGTGGGTTTGCGATTCATCGCGAACTATGAATAAAATCAATAAACACATTTTATTTTGTTTGCAGATTTGGCGCGGGATGTGTACCAGGTTCAACTGTAACATGTATTGCTATAGGCGCGGGATGCGTCCCGCGCCTACGACAATCCATTTTTGTACCGGGTCAATACCCGTTCGCGGGCGAATGCATGATCGACGATTGGTTGCGGGTAGGTTTCCGTTCCGAATTCAGGAATCCATTTACGGATGTATTCAAATTTCGGGTCGAATTTTTCCTGTTGTAATGTTGGATTAAACACCCGGAAATAAGGCGCGGCATCACAACCTGAACTCGCGGCCCATTGCCAGCCACCTACATTACTTGCCAATTCAAAATCCAGTAATTTTTCGGCAAAATACCGTTCGCCCCAACGCCAGTCGAGCAATAAATGTTTGGTGAGAAAACTGGCTGTAACCATGCGAACGCGATTGTGCATGTGTCCGGTGGTATTCAGTTCACGCATGCCCGCATCTACCAGCGGATAACCCGTTTTTCCTTCACACCACAACCGGAAATGCTCTTCGTGGTGTTCCCACTTGATGCGGTCGTATTCGGGTTTAAAAGCCTTTGTAACCGATTGCGGAAAATGGAAAATGATCATTTGATAGAAATCGCGCCAGATCAATTCATTGAGGAATTTTTCTCCGGTATCTTGCGCCAAACGTACCAATTCACGGATAGATATGGTCCCGAACCGGAGATGTAAACTCAGGCGTGAAGTGCCGTTTACAGAAGGAATGTCGCGCGTTTCATGGTAATTTTGAATGATTTCAACCGCAGGAATCCGACCAGGAAAAACCACCGTTTGCTGATCTGAAAACCCTAATTTTTCAAGTGAAATACTTTCAAACGATTCGGAAACCTGTAGTAAATTATCCACATACTTTTCCACCGGATAGCTTTTGATATAAAACTCCGAAAGATTTTCTTTCCACCGGCGCATGTACGGTGTAAAAACAGTATACGGTTTTCCATCAGCCTTTACCACTTCTCCTTTTTCAAAAATCACATGGTCTTTCGCGCCAACGAATTCTACCGATTGTTGCTGTAGTAATTCCGCCAATTGTTTGTCGCGCTGAAGCGCATACGGTTCGTAATCGCGGTTGGTAAAAACAGCTTGAGCATTCAGTTCCTTGACCAATTCCGGAATTTGGTCAATTGGGTTTCCCATGACAACCAGGAGATCGCTACCCAATTCCAGGTATTGTTTTTTAAGCGCATTTATTTCCCTGTGGATAAACAATACCCGCTGATCATTGCGAGGCAACTGTTCAAGAATGGTTGTGTCGAAAATAAAAACAGGCTGAACAGGAAACCCGTGTTTCAAAGCTTTAAAAAGTCCGGCATTGTCTGTAATGCGTAAATCGCGCCGGTGCCAGAAAAGCGTTGTTTTCTTCGATTCCATGTTCTGATTTGCGATCATTAAAACCGGGATTCCTAAAAAACCCGGCAAAAAGCGGAAATTTACCAGCTATGTATAATGCCGGCTGTGGCGACAATAAATCCGATCAATGTTCCGATCAATGTCATTCTGGTGCGTTTTCTGAGGTAAATAAACGAACAAAAGATCACTGAAAATGTGCCGATAATGATGCAAAGGATGCTCACCAGGCTTTGCTGTGATTCATATTTTTCGGTGAGGTAAATCGGGAATTCGTATGATTTTGTGTCAGGACTGTTAAGATCGGCCAGAAAGGGAATCACGGCAAATTGATTGTAGCAGGCAAACAACAATCCTATAATGCTGATAACAAATCCGATAGCTGATAACGATCTCACAACTGGTAGTTCATTTCCAACAAAAATAAGAAGAAAGTTGAATCAATCGCAACCGCTATGCAAACCGCCAAATATGTTTTGTGAAAATGATTGGTTTTATTTTTCTGGTCACGAATTTTGTTTCAGATAAATCAACGATTCAATCATTAAAATAAACGATTAATACTTCTTAAAATAACGTGAATTTACGTATTTCAAATGGCTCTAACTTCACTGAATTCTACTTTGCGAACACGAATACTATGAAAACATTTCTACTAGCGTGCATGCTTTTGCCTTCCGTATTTTTATACGCTCAGCGAAATGTTGATCTGGAATTGACGATGACAAGTCCACAGGATGGTGAATACATTCCACCTATGCAATCTTTCGCATTGACCATTTTAGTAACAAATGTGGGCGCTACGGACCTTTTAGCTTCCGATTCAGTTGTCTATTATATGCTTATGGACGGCGACACCATTACGTTTCAGCCTCAAAACACAAACCATTTCTTTTATACCGGAAACGAACTGCAAACTGGTGAATCATTTACTATCAACAGGCCAATGGTATTTGACGTTTCATTCAATGGTATGGATGTTGACTTGTGTGTTTTTGTAAAACCATACAGTATGGCAAATCCTGTAGCTGATAGTTTGTTGGCCAACAATACAGATTGTGTGACGATTCACGTGATGGAGGAACCGGCAGGTATCGATGAAGAAGAAACGGCTTGGGTTTCAGTATTCCCTAATCCGGCGACAGGCCAATTTACGATTGAAACCAAAGAATCTCAGCTTCAGGCTGTAAGCGCTATTGACGCGCAAGGCCGGCGTATTGAACTTGTAACAAATCCAACTAATTCCGTTGACTGTACGTTGCTTGCAAATGGAATATATCAGCTTGAAATAACAACTTCAAAAGGAATTGTCTATACAAAACTAGTAATCAATAACCCCTAAATCGTGGTGACTAGTTATCTACGCAGCTGTATGGAACTGTTCACCGCATTTCCATAACGGCTCGTATAGTGGCCCGTCCGCCTGAGGCGGACGGGCCTTTTTGTTGGATGTCAAGATTTAATGTGGGGTCGCGATTAATCGTGACCCCACATTAAATCTGAAAATTGATTTGAATGTTCATTCAGAATGATCTTAAACCAGGATGTGAATCCATCGGGATGTTGTTTCATTTCAGACAGTAAATCTTCTATTGAAATCCAGCGATAGGCCATGACTTCTTCCGGATTGGGAATTACATCGCCGTCGTATTTACCGATCAATACATGATCATATTCATGTTCGATGAGTTGGTTATCGAGCTCAACGCGGTATTCAAAAGCAAACAAACGCGAAAGTTCGGTGGTGAAGCCCATTTCTTCAAACAAACGTTTGGCACCAGCCAGTTCCAGTGATCCGGATGGTGATGGGTGCGAACAGCAGGTGTTGGTCCACAAACCGCCCGAATGGTACTTTTCAAGCGCGCGCTGCTGCAAGAGTAATTCATTGTTTTGGTTGAAAATGAAGACCGAAAAAGCCCGGTGCAGCAATCCTTTTTGGTGCGCTTCCAGTTTTTCCATCTTCCCGAGAGGCTGATCGTTCGAATCAACCAGGATTACTTCTTGCATGATTTAAAATAAATTCTGAACCTAAATTAAAATCGAACTGAGGTTTTAAATGAGGTTGAAATTATGACGAAGATAAGAAGTTAAAAACAAACGATACTTCTTATTGTCGGTAATACGAATGCGTTTATTAAGGATGATTTTCGCTTCGGTTTGTTGAATTTTGCGAAATAACTTATGATAATAGATATACGCCATATAAACTCCAAAACGTGCATCTTTCGGAAGTTGTTTGATTCCTTCGTAACCGGTTTTGAAATCGCAGATAATGTCCGTTTCTATTTCCTGTTTTACCGACATGTTAAATTCATTGAAGTCAACTCCCGGGAAGTACATGCGCCCTAAAACATGAAAATCGGAATGAATATCGCGCAAAAAATTAATTTTCTGAAACGCGGAACCCAATTTCATTGCCGGTGTTTTCAAGCGTTCGTACTCGACTTCATTTCCACGTACAAATACTTTCAGGCACATCAATCCGACTACTTCGGCCGAGCCAAAAATGTAGTCTTCGTAATCGCGCTGATGGTAGGCTTTATTGTTCAGGTCCATTTCCATGGATTGCAAAAAAGCAGTGATTAATTCTTTTGGAATCTTGTATTCGTTTACCACCCACTGAAAGCTGTTAAGGATCGGGTTCAAGGAAATGCCCTGTTCCAAAGCATCATAGGTTTGTCGCGTAAAATCGGTGAATAATTCTTCTTTATTGAAATCGTGAAATGAATCGACAATTTCATCCGCAAAGCGCACAAATCCATAGATCGCGTAAATCGGTTTCTGTAAATCTTTTGCTAAAAAGCGGATTCCCAATGAGAATGACGTGCTGTAACGCTTGGTCGTCAGCTTGCTCATTTCATGTCCCACATTATCAAAAATCGCCTTCATCGTGACTGCAAAGTTAGGTTAGTTTTTGTTGTTGAATGGCTTTTAACACTTCACGGGCAACAACTTCTCCCGAAATAATGGAAGGTGGCACTCCGGGTCCGGGAACGGTCAGTTGTCCGGTATAAAACAAATTATTCAGCTTTTTATTTTTCACTTTCGGTTTTAAAAATGCCGTTTGTTTCAGGGTATTCGCCAATCCGTATGCAATTCCTTTAAAAGCATGGTACTCTTTCTTGAAATCGTCGATGCAAAAACTGCGTTTGTAAACAATGTGTTCACTGATTGAAACGCCCGTTCGCTGTTCCAAACGTTTTATCATGAGTTGAAAATACAACTCCCTTTTTTCGGAATCGTCTTTCAAATCGGGCGCTATGGGAATGAGAAAAAAGAGATTTTCATATCCTTCAGGAGCAACCGACGGATCTGTTTTCGAAGGACAACAAAGGTAAAACAATGGCGCCGTCGGCCATTTAGGATTTGTGTAAATTTCATGCGCATGTGGTGCAAACGGTTCATCGAAAAACAGGTTGTGGTGTTGAAGGCCGTCCACTTTTTTGTTCACGCCTACATAATACAACAGCGAAGATGGCGCCATAACGCGTTTGTCCCAATACTTGTCGGAATAATTGGCATTACTGTTCAGCAAGGTTTCCGTGTGATGGTAATCAGCACCTGATACTACAAAATCATTCGCATAACGATGATCGACCGTTATCGTTTCATTTATCGCTTTATCCGTGCACACAAAACTGTTTACTTCCTGGTTTGTGATGATCTTTACTCCTTGTTCCAGCGCAATTTTCTCAAAGGCTTTGATGATTTCAAACATACCACCCATCGGATACCAGGTTCCCAATTGAAGATCGGCGTAGTTCATTAAAGAATACAAGGCAGGTGTTTTTTCGGGGGTTGCACCAAGGAATAATACCGGAAACTCAAGTAACGACAGAATTTTCGGATGCTTGAAATACCTGCGGATGTATTTGGAAAAAGAAGAGAGCAGTTGCAATTTAAACAAGCCGGTCATAACGCGCCGGTTGGCAAATTCCATGAGGGAAAGTCCGGGTTTAAATACCAGATCCTGCATTCCGGTTTCATATTTATAGGCTGCATTTTCCAGGAATTTGCGCAAGTTGACAGAACTTCCGGGCTCCAATCGCTCAAACCATGCTTCGAGTTCGTTCATCGAGGCTGGAATCTGGTCATTCGTTCCGTCTTCCCAAAAAACCTGGTAAGAAGGATCAAGGCGTTTCAACTCATAAAAATCGGTGGTTGTGTACCCAAATTTCTGATAAAACTGTTCAAAAACATCGGGCATCCAATACCAGCTTGGCCCCATGTCGAACATAAAACCATTGTCTGTGGTAAACTGCCGTGCACGTCCGCCGATGGCAGCATTTTTTTCAAGAAGCGTTACATCATGTCCGGCTTTCGCAAGGAAAGAGGCGCACGAGAGGCCGGCAATTCCGGAACCGATGACGGTGATTTTTTTACCCTTCATTAACCGGAAAATTAAGCATTATCGGGTGAACAATTTTATCAACTTTTTGCACGGGTCAAAAATCAGGTTTTTAGCGAATTAACTGAGTGATTTTCCTCCAAATTTATTCAGCAATCAAGAATTCAGATTGTTTGATTCCTAACCGGTCAACGCCTGTTCTGTAACGATTTGAATTTCATTTCATTCAAACGCCATTGGATGCCAGTTTGATAAAAAAAGTATATTTGTTGTATATTTGAAAAGACTCAACAGATTGTTTGTCAATCGAATCAATTGGTTATGAAGAAATTAGCTTTGTTTATTTTATTGGGATTGCTCACTTTTCCATTGACGCAATGTGGTGATACGAAAGAAGACGGTGAATTGTCGGATGAAGAATTGTATGAGTTCCAGGGTTTTTCCATGAAACCTTATGATATGCCTGTGATGATCATGTTGCCGGATGAAACCGCAAATATCGGTGCTTCCACAAAACCGGAAGTTATTCACGAAGAAGACGGTTTCCAGTGGCGTTTGGCCGTAGGTCCTAATTTTGAAATGGTGATCGACGATTGGGGGGCTGACCGCGAAATGGTTTCTTCCAAGAAAAAAGAACTGGCCGAGCATGAGTTTTATAAAATCAAGTACCTGGTTGACGAGCCTGATTTCATTTTATATGAACAGGAATTAAAGGTTGACGGGAAACGCGGGGTTTCAAAATCAATTGGTGTAAAACACAAAACGTATCATGTATACGGACAAAAAGTAATCAACGGGATTACATATGTGTTCCGCAGCCGCGATGAAGGATACGAAAAAGTAATTATAGATTTAATGGCCAAATCGATCAAATCGGTGAAACCATTAGCGAATTGATTTTATGTTGGGGTGAGTCGCGACTCACCCCAACATAAAATCTTACTTAAATCCTCCTAACTCTACTTTTCCTTTCGAATTTGTTCCAAAACAATACAGGTATCCATCCAAATCGGCGACCAGGATCTCGAGTTTTCCGTCACCATCCGTATCTGCTACAAAAACACTTGCTTCGGCACCTTTTCCGGGAAGTTTCAGTTTCATTAATTCGGTTCCGTCGGTTTTCATGATGAACAACAATCCTTGTTCGGTTACTCCAATTCCCTGCATGCTTCCTTTTCCAAGTACGTCGGCTATCATGGTCGTTGAACTGATTGTCTGATCTTCCATTTTCACGGAATTGACTACCGCCTTTTCACCTGGATAAGGAGCAGGATAGTCTTCAGTGGATTCCAAAACGGCATCGTTGTAAAGCATTCCATAGCGGCCAACAATCAAATGCTGATCGCGCGTCATCACAGGTGAACTGAACCAGCCATAACCCAGATTGGTACGGCTTAACAGAATTCCCATCAAATCAACGATCTGAAATTCACCGTAACAATCCAGTAATGCAATGCGTTGCTGCCCGTTTTCGGTAAAGGCAAACGGAGCAGTATGAACACCGGCACCTGTTTCCCGTATCCAGAGTAATTCTCCGCTTTTTCCGTTGAGTGCAAAATGGTAATCGCCGTAATGTGCCATTTTGAATCCAGCGATGTCGTTTGAATTAGCGGTCCCACGTCCGGCATTTACGATATCTTTTACGCCATCGCCATTGATGTCGATCAGCAACGAAGGCACGTTTCCGTTGTGCGACGAAATGGAATCTTGCTGCCAGATGGCAGAACCGTCAACGCCATTCAGCGCATAAAAACCGGAACCTTCTACCGAGAAGGAAACGTCTTTGATACCGTCGCCATTAAAATCTTCCACGGCAGGAACGCTTTCCACATCATATGGAAGCGGGTATTTCCAAAGTTCCTGGCCGGAAACGAGGTCGAAACAGAAAAAATAAAAGTTATCCGTTCCGAAAAAGAGTTTGTTGTCGGCAATCGAAATACCGGTCACATCGTTATCTCCTGCAAACGGCACTTTATAGGTTGCTTTCACTGCCCCGGTTTTCGGATCAATGGCATACACACCATCTAGCTTATCGTTGCGGTTATCGCGTGAGATACCGTTGGAGCCAATGTAAATGAGTCCTTTGTGAAACACAATGTTGGTGCGATAAGTAGTGACACCGATCTGCGTTTTCCATTGCAGCGGAAATTGAGAAGTCATCGGTTTTTGTGCCATGCACGTCAGCATTCCACCGAGAATTGCAAGCAGGGAAACGGTTTGTTTTACCATTGTTCTAGTGTATTTCGTTTTTTGGAAATCAGGTTGTAATAAAAATTGGAACCGTCATCAGAAACAATAATCATATCGTCCGAATAAAAACGGATATTGGTAAAAGTGGGTTTCAATACTTCCTTTCCATCCAGGCGAATGCCGAGTTTATTGTTTTCCTGAAAGATTTCCACTGAGCCTTCCGAAACGGGTTCAAACGGAGCGCTTTCAATCACATCAGCATTCGGACCATTCATCCAATATGATTTAAATTCGCCATTCGGTTGTTGTATGTAACCAAAATCATTGATCAGAAAATCAAATGACCTGCTGAATTGTGTTGTATCAAAAATGATCTGTTCACGGTTTTCCACGCCCCCGTAATAGGAAGGATCCGGAACAAAAACATGTGCAACTGACCATTTTCCGTCGCGCTGTACCTGGATTGCTTTGTATTGCATGTCATCATGATTGGCTGGAACCACATTGATGCAATCATAATTGGTTGGTAATAATTCCTGTCCGGTAGTGGAACGCAAGCCGAGTTTTTCACCTGAAGTGACCTGAAGAAACGAATAACTGCCACTCAAATCGAGCAATTCTTTCCAGCTATCGTAAACAGGCGGCACCAATTCGCCAAGGCCATACTCATATACCGCTTCTTTTTTACCTTTTTTCAGAATGATGACAGACTGTTCGGTATAGAAATACTCGTCTTTGAAACCATTAAACTCAAAAGGAGCAATCGTATCGCCGTGTACATCTAACACCCCGATTTTACCTTCTGAATTCTTCGCTGCGAAAAGTGGTGTATAACCATCATTCAGGATCGTGATTTGTTTGTATACCGGAGGAATGAATTCTACAGTTGTTCCGTCAAAATCAGAAATCATCTGCACGCCCTTTTTGCCCTCCACCTCAAAAACTTTACTGCCGGATACAGGATCCAGGGAATAAAACGAGCCTTTCGGACCAAGGTAATACCCGTTTTCATTGCTCTCTTGTCGCGTTGTGAAATACGTCTTGTTTTCCTGTGAGTATTCAAGTATCATCGGGACCTCACTTACAGCTTCAATCACTTCGCCAGTTTTCAAGTTTACAGCTCCATATAATCCATTTTTGTACACATCGAGAAATTGCGCCATTCCTTTATTCTGCAAAATGGAATCATATTCACTCGGGATTCGTACTCCATTTTCACAGAGTAATCCTATCTTATCGTCGCTGTTCTTTGAAATCATAAAGGAGCGCTCGAAATAATCCTGACTGGCAGTCACAACAAATTCACTCAATGTATCATCGAAAAACTCATACGTCTGAATCAGGGTAAATGCTGGTGCGATTGTATAATCCTGCATCAGGATCTGTAACTTATTGTTTTTCCACTCGAGCAACTCATTCAGTTCCGTTTTCGGATTATACGCCACGCATTGATGATTGGGATAAAAACTTATCTCCGAATACTTGAGATCAGTTCCCATGTCCATTCCTGGCATGTAGAAACCATTGTAATCTGAGCCATCACCGGTATAGATGAACCCCGAGAATTGTTCTTCGTAACCATTGATAATGGACTGAAAAGAAGCGTTTATCAAAAACGGCGTCACCACTTTTTTCTCAGAAAGCGAAAAGAGCGCATCCTGTAACTGACCATTGACCCGTTTCGAAACTTTCAGGTAAGGCAAATAATCATAGACCGGACTGGATTCAATTAAATTGCCGAAATCATCGTAAAATTCACTGGCGGTTCTGTTGAGAACGCGGTCTATAACATCAAATGAAACGATTTTTTTGAATTCGGCATCGATGATCGTTTGCTGGTTTCCATCCTGAACAATAAACCAATCCATGAATGCTGTAAATTGGTTAAACGGCATTTTTTTGATCGTCAGATCTTCATACAATAAAGTAGTTGATGTTTTATCGTAAAAGAAAAGCCCGGGGGTGGCGTCAGCGTTGTATTGCATTCCAATCACGGCCGAAGCTTGCTGCACTGACAGGAAATCATCGTTACTAACAAGGTTTCCGTCACCGGTCATGACTTTAAAATGCGTCTCGATATTGTCCGTATTCGGAATCAGAACCGAATTTTGAAGCAGGTAGATCTCATCGAAATAATTATCGGCGATTGTGTAACGCTGAAACGGAAACCGAATAATGGTATCAAACTGCGGTTCGAAAAGCCAGCCGCGATCTGCGCCATAAACCCCGTATTTGCCATTTTTCTTCAATAAACCGGTATTTGAATTGAAGAGATAATGGTGATAATCGACCGGCGTTTGAAGGTCTTCTAAAACAAGTTTGTCTTTGTGGTAAATATCCCACAATCCGTTGCTTTTTTCAGCGGAAAGGAAATCGCGGTTTGCCTCAAATCTCTTGTAAATGATGGGGGTGATTTGCTTGAAATCTTTACTGGTTTGGCCCATCAATTTATTGAGGTATACATAATTTTCGGAATAACCGATCACAATGGAATCGTAAATGGGTTCCAACAAAATGGCACCTGTATTGCTGACGATTCCACACTTGCGATCAAGGTAAACTTTACCCGTTCCATCGCGCATCGGCTCGGCATTGGTGTATTTCGGTTCTACTACGAATGTGCCTTTTTCATTGATATAACCCCAGCCCGTTTTGGTTTTCACCAGTGCCAACCCTTGCGAAAAATGCGTCGCATACAGAAATTGCGGTTCTATCACCATGCTTCCATTTCGGTTAAAACCATACACTCCGTTTACTTTTACGGGTGTCAGATCCTGCGCTTTTATACCGGTTTGAATACACAAGAGCAATCCTGCAAACAGGAAGCTCCTCATGAGTTGATTCATCATTACCATTCGTTTAAATTAAACCACTTGTTGCGCGACAACACATAATAGGCGAACTCGCCGTTTTGCACACTGATGATCGTATCGTCGTCCAGTTTCACAACGCTTGTTAAGGTATGCGGCAAAACGATTGTCCTGTCATTGTTCATTATTCCGATTTGATCATTTTCAACATACAATTGCGCCGAACCATCGAGAGCGGGCAATGTTATTTCACTAACTCCTGATTTGACAATCGTATTCAACGTGGCATCGTATTCGTCGTAACCCTCCGGCGTTTTTACATAACCGTTGTATTCGACGACAAGGTCATACGCCGGAAGTGTTTTCAGCTTAAACTGATTGATCTGGTCGAAATATTGCTCCCAGCCAACGACCCATTTTCCTTCGCGCTGCACTCTGATTTCGGTCGATGAGTATAGTGATCCTGTTGCATATAACGCATCGTATTCAACAGGCAAAACAGGTTCAAAGCGCAGCGAATACAACCCGGTTTTTCCATTGCCAGTCACCTGAATTCCGGATTCAAACCCTTCGGAATCCATTAAGAATGTAAGGTGGTCATAAATAGCAGGAATAGCGGCCCCGGTTTCCGGATTTACGAACCCGTTTTTTTTGCCGATGGTTGCAGGAAAAATTAGCGATTCAATTGAGCTGATAAATTGCTGCTCACCGAAACCTGTGTAAATAAACGGTACAATGGTATCGTTCAATTGATTGATGATGCCGTACAGTCCGTTTTTGCCCTGCGCAATAAAGCGGTAGGGCAATTCGGTTGTTTTGATCGATTTATAAAGCGCCGGGATCGCTACCACTTTTGATTCATCACCTGCAATATCGTTGTATGATAACATACCGTGTTTGCCTTTCGATTTGAAAGGAATCAGTTCCGGATTGAGTGAATAAATTGTTTTTCCGGTTGAAGTCAGGTAATGCGCATCAAATGTCGCATAGGTTAAACCGATCTGGTAATCATCTATAAATGAAAGCTTTTCATCGTAAGCAGGTTGAACGGTACTTGCGTCACGAAGATCAATACTTCCCCATTTACCGTTTACCTGAACGTCAAGCATAATTCCGAGCCGTTCGTTTTGAAGAATGGTGTCATAAATAGCCGGGAATACTTTGTTTTCAAGTGTCACCAAACCATATTTGCCGTTGGTGCCCTGGTAGAAAATAAATGGTTCTGTAAAACGCGAAAAGGGGATCGGATCGTAGTAGCCTTCTACTTCTTCAGACATTAGCCGATAGTCATACAAATTGGAAGAAAACTCCATAAACGGTGCTCCGACCACTTCTATCGGTTTATTTTTCTGGCTAACATCCACCAATACCGATTCATTCTGTATGGTGTTTTGAGCAATGATCCAGTTACTGTTCACCGGCAACACCGAGCTGTAGTTATAATCTTCCATCACACCTTCACTTCCGGCTACATAATAATCGCAGCGTGTAGAGTCGACATCATAGCGGTAATCAACGTAAAACCGGTTATAGCCCAATTGCGGGAAATAGACAATGTTATGGTGCTGATCGGTCCAGCCGGTGATGATTCTTTGTTCTTCCAGTTCATAAACGGCCCATTCTTCAATGCCGTCCGTTAATTTCATTACTTCCAGGTAAGGAATATATTCCACTTCGACATATTCTCCGGTCGGTTCTCCATATTCATCATACACCGGGACTCCTGCTTGGGGAACGGCTATGCCATCAAATGCGGCAACTTCATGATTCCGGTAATCGACGATATGGGTTCGTTCTCCATCGTTCAGCAACTGCCAGGTGAAGTACTTTTCGATATTGACATAAGGCGTTTCGGTAATACTGTAATCCGACTCCAGGTAAGCCAATTTTCCATGCAGTTGTAACCGGACCTGGTCTATGAAACTGGAATTATTGCGAATCACCTCCACGTATTCAACAGCAGAATTCCCGATTCGTTCACCGGTTGTTTTTGCTAAAAAAAACTGCGGCGCTCCCAATTGGTCTGCCAATTCGTGTGCGTCATCAAAGTACAAGTATTCCGTGCTGTCGAGTACATAAAACGCCGGAGTGGCCGTCATATGATCGTCAAAAAAATCACCCATAAAGTGATAAGCAATATTGCTGTAAACCGGTTCAATGATCCAGTTCCCGGCTTGGTCCAAGATTCCTTTTTTCCCATCAACCGACACAGTAACTTGTTTTGCATCAACGTGTACTTCGCTGTAACTAACCGAATATTCCAGGTTCGTTTTGAGCAGTTTCCCTCTCCAGTATAGGTCATAACCGGCATCGGCTCTTTTGGCGCTTACGTAATCATGGGTAAACATGAACGATAGATATCCGGCTGGGATTTCGTCTTCCCAATTACTGGAAATCCAACCTTTTTTGCCATTTAGCCGCACTTCTACTCCGTTATATTCCCTGATCAGGGTATCGTAGATCGGTTTCACCAGATAATTTCCATCGGGTTTGAGCAAACCCATTTTTCCGTTTACGAAAACGCTCGCAATACCTTCCTTGAATAAACCTGCTGTCTGAAAAATGGGGGGAACAATCCATTTTCCGGTAGAATCGATGTAGCCCCACAGGTTATTTTGTTTCACCAATGCACGTTCTTCGCTAAAATGAGTGGCGTATTCAAACGTGGCTGGAATGACTATTTTTCCAAAAGATGTATACCCGTAATGTCCATTTTGCTGAATAATCGCATACTGTTGTGCCTGGGATGCAAGCCCGGAAAATAGGGTTACTAAGAGCAATAGGACTGTTTTCATGATTGACATGCGTTTAATGGTAAAGCTAAAAATAATCAGAAGGCAGTACAATAAGTCAATTGTAGTATTTAGCAAAAACCTGATTCGGGGTTGTTGTTTTATTCCAATGGTCCGGATCAGATAACTTGTTACACAGCAATAGAATTGCATTATTTTTGTTTGGCAGATTGGGATTGAAATATGAAGCAATGTTATTTTGTTTTTCTGGTAGTGATCATTCAATGGATGTATTCCTCCTCATTTGCCGTTGCACAGCTTTCCGAAAGTGATTCGATAAACTATTACTTCAAACAAATTGATTCACTAAGTATTCCCGATCCTGAATTGAGTTTTCGTTATTCGCAACGCGCTTATCTTCTTTCCAAAAAATCAGGCAACGTTCGGTTTCAGATCAAGGCTCTGTCATTACTGGGACAAACCAGTCAAAATCAATCCAAATTCAAGGAATCGATCCGGTATTATCTGCGTGCGCTCGCATTGGGCGAAAAACATAAAATGGTTGCAACCACCAGTTCTGCTATGAACGGAATCGGTATCAGCTATTATTACCTGGGCGATTACGAAAAAAGCGAACACTACATGCTCAAGGCCGCTTCCTATAAAAAGAAAGCAGGTGAATACGAGCATTATGCGAGTATCATGACCAATCTTTCGGGTAGCTACGTTGTGCAGGGGAAATACGAAAAAGCCTTAGCTATACTGCACGAGGTTGAAAAGGTAGTACTTCCGATAAAAGAATACAAAGGATTGTGTAATGTCTACAATACAATCGGAAGCATACAACAACTCGGAAAACAAAACCTCGATTCTGCCCGGTATTATTTTCAGCTTGCGCTCGACCTTTCCATTAAGCATAAACTTCCCGAAAGCCAACTCTCTGCTCATCACAATTTAGGCGCTGTGCAAGCTGAGCAATTGGATTTTCCGAATGCTTTCAGGAACCTGGATAAATCGCTTGAACTGAGTAAAACACTTCATCGCGATGCCATGACTCTTGGTATTTACCGTACGCTGAGTGAGATTTACGCCAAAACAGGTGATCACAAAAAAGCATTGCAGTACAAGGAATTACAATTGGAAATCAGCAATTCCATTTTCGAAACGGACAAACAAAAAGCCATCGAGGAACTGGGAGTGAAATACGAAACTTCACAAAAAGAAAAACGCATTCAGGAACAGGAAATAAAGCTCCAGCGATCAAAAAACAACGAAAACATATTGGTGTTTATCATCTTACTGGTACTACTGCTAATGGTGGCCATTATTGTTTATTTCCGTCTGCGTAAAAACGCTCAACGTCGTCTGGAAGAAGAGAAAAGCCGGTTGTTTGAAAACATTGTTCACGAAATACGCACACCGCTTACGTTAATTAATGGGCCGCTGCAATTGCTCAAACAACAGGTTCCAGATCAACAATTGGAAGAACATATCGGACAAATTGAACGCAATTCAGACAAGTTGGTAACCCTTGTGAATGAATTGCTGGATGCTTCCAAACTGGAAAAAGGCCATTATCAATTGGCTTATCACAATGGGAATATCGCTGATTTCACAGCACAAATCGTTGATGGTTTCAGCAAAGAAGCCGCGTCAAAAGGAATCAATTTGCAGTTTCACACCTCCGATTCACCTGATACGGTTTCGTTTGCTGCCAATGCTTTTGAAAAAATCGTTACGAACATCATCACCAATGCTTTAAAATATTCGCCTGAAGGAAGTTTGGTTAAGGTCGCACTCTCCACTGAAAATCAGCAGGAAGTACAACTGACTGTTAGTGACAACGGGCCGGGAATTCCACAACAGCACCAGGAAAAGATCTTTGACCGTTTTTACCGTGTTCCAAACGAGCACGCTATTCCGGGAACAGGCATCGGCCTCTCATTGGTGAAAGAATTGGTTGTGCTACTGAAAGGTTCCATCCAACTGAAAAGTGAAACGGGAAAAGGAACTACCATTACCGTACGTTTTCCGGTGCAGCCTTCATCACAGCAACTCACCACTTTTGAAAATGCATCTGATAAACCCAATATATTGTTAGTGGAGGACGATCCGGAATTGGGTACGTTTGTGCTAAAATTGCTCGAACCGCATTATTCGGTTGCCTGGGCGAAAAACGGACATGAAGGAATCCTGCAAGTAGAACATGGTTTGCCTGATCTGGTACTGACTGATGTGATGATGCCGGTGAAAGATGGGATTCAACTCTTGCAACGGGTGAAAGAACACGAACTCACCAATCATATTCCGGTGGCAATTTTTTCAGCCAAAACATCGCTTGAAAGCCGGTTGACAGGTTTGCAGTTTGGAGCAGATGCTTATTTGGGGAAACCTTTCAATCCGGATGAACTGTTGCTGACCATTCAAAACCTATTACTCACTGCACAGCGCAACCGTCAGCAATTTCAGCAAGCGTTGCAGCGGGAAGAGCAACCATTCGACGAACGGGTAAAAGGAGTAAACGCCTTCACCAATCAAGCCATTGACCTGATTATTTCCCAACTTGATAATGCAGATTATTCGGTGAATGAACTCGCCGCTGATATGCACATCAGCCGGAGCCAGCTTCACCGGAAGTTGCAAACACTCACCGGATTTTCTACCACCAATTTCATTAAAATGGTACGCCTGGAAAAAGCCAAAGACATGCTAAAAACCGGTTGGGAAAATGTAACGGAAGTCGCTTATGCATGTGGTTTCAACAGCCAGTCATATTTCACCAAATCATTTACCGAATATTTCGGGGAATCACCTTCGAAATACGCAAAAAGCCACTAAACAAGCGGAATTGCAACAATAGTACACACTATTGCAACATCTGTAAATGCCTCCGGGCGCACCTCATCGTTCCTTTGCAGAAGAACAATTAAAAGGAACAATTTATGAAAAACCATGTGAAAAGTATTGCCGTCCTGCTACTGGCAGCTTTACCACTTTCGGGCCTTGGCCAAGTGGATCTTTCCAACGGATTGATTGCGCACCTGCCAATGGATTTGAACGGGTCTGACATTAGTGGGAACAACAATCACGCTACCGTATCAAACTCGGGCGTTCAACCCACAACCAACGTACAGAATGTGCCTGCATCAGCCCTTTACTTTACCGGATCAACCGGACAGGGAATGCTCAGTTTTGCCACTTCATTGCTGAACAACCGAACGGCTTTCAGTATGAGTTATTGGTTTAACCTGGCACAGCTCAACAACGGAATGAGTTTGGTTGGACAGGACAATATTCTCGAAACAGGCTATTATACCGGCCCAAGCAGGATTACCGTGTACCATCCGACAGGATCCACAACAGTTCCGCTCACATTAGGAACCAATGTGTGGCAACACCTCGTGATCACTTGTGATGGAACGGAACTGAAAGCTTACGTCAACGGACTACTCATAGCTACGTCGACAGGAAACTATGCGCTCGGAAGTAACGCTACCACTACACGAATCGGTGGAAATGTTGTGAATCTTGCCGGAAATTCCTGGCTAAGGGGAAGCATCGACGAAGTTCGTTTTTATGATCGCGTGATTACTTCTGATGAAATTGAAGTGCTTTCTGCACCGCAGGAAGGTGATATTACAATCGGAACACCAAACGCAGGCTCGTATTGCGCAGGCGACCCGCTCAGTATTGGTTTTACGGCTACAGGCGAAATTCTGTCCGGAAACGAATACCTGCTGCAATTATCAAATGCCGCAGGGGGTTTTGCCAATCCTATTCCGGTTGCAACCATTCCGGGAACGGCTTTGGTGAATACGTTTACAACTACGATTCCAACAGGAACACCCACAGGAACAGGTTATCGCCTGCGCGTGGTTAGCACCAATCTAAACAATGTAAGCGATACAACCGCAGCTTTTACTGTGAATGGTGTGTTGGGAGATATTCCAAATCCGGGAGCATACCGTTATGCAGGAAATCGCAACGGAAAAGACTATTACGTCAGTCTGGCCACGCAAAGCTGGACGGTTGCTCAAACAACTGCTTTATCAAATGGCGGACAACTGGCAAGTATTCCCGATCAGTCGGTTAATGCGCTATTTCAATCCAATTTAACCACTACAAACGGCTGGACAGGCTTACATGATGCAGTTCAGGAAGGAAATTACGAATGGAGCAATGAAAACACGATCATTTATACAAATTGGGAAAGTGGCGAACCGAGCGGAACCACAGGTGAAGATTATGTAGAAATGGATCCACGTGGAAGATGGAACGATGCGGTGAACTCACAGTCGGTGATTTCCTTCATGGAACTTGATCCAGCAGGAACACAACTCATTGTATGCACCGGAGATGATATTCAATTAAATGCGACAACGCTTGCAGGAGCAACTTATGCATGGACAGGACCCAATAGCTTTAGTTCCAATCAGCAAAATCCGGTTATTGCCAATGCAGATGCTTCTCACAATGGTACATACATCATTACTTACACACACAACGGATGTTCCGGCATCGACAGTGTAACCGTATCCGTAAATTCGCTCCCGCTCAATACTGGAGCTGCTTCATTGCTTCCGGTTTCGCTTTCAAACGGACTCATCCTGCATTATCCGATGAACGGAACGGCCCTGGATGTAAGCGGAAACGGAAACACCGGAACTCTTACAGGAGGTGTAACCGCTACAACTGATCGCTTTGGTGTGGCCAATGCTGCGCTTGCCTTTAACGGTTCAAACGGATACATTGATGTGCCGGATGGCGTTTATTTCAATGGAAGTGATTTCACGGTTTCTGCCTGGGTGCGTATGGGTGCCTATAATAACTGGTCACGCTTGTTCGATTTCGGAAACGGATCTGCCAATAACAATGTATTGACCGGCCTCAGTAACGGAAACACTGGCCGACCAGCAGCCGAAATCTACAACGGAACTGTTTCCGGAGGTCTGATCGGTAGTCCTGCTACTTTACCCATTAATCAATGGGCTTTACTGACCTACAGCTGGTCAAACGGAACGGGAACCATTTCTATCAACGGTAATCAGGTGATCCAAGGATTGCAAAATACACCACTCAACGTAGTCCGAACCATCAATTACATCGGGCGCAGCAATTGGGCCGGTGATGCTTACGCGAATGCACGAATGGATGATTTCCGGATTTATAACCGTTTGTTAACTCAATCGGAACTACAGGCGTTGGTGACAGAACAACCTGAAAATCTTGCATTGGTTGCGCAACCTTCAGCTATTTGTTCAGGAAATTCATCCGTTGTAAAGCTTATCAATTCGCAATCCGGAGTCAGCTACCAGTTAAAACAAACCAATAACTGGACATCGGTTGGAACTGCTCAGGCCGGAACCGGGGATACGCTTTCCTTTGGAACAGGAACACTTACTACAACCACGGAATTCACCCTGATCGCCACAAGCACGCTTACTGGTTGTGTTGATACACTTTTCCCCGGAATTACAGTTACGATAAACCCATTGCCTTCTGCTCCGGTAACCATCGGTGATTCCATTTGTCATGAAGGAATTTTCACTTTACAGGCAACGGGCGCAGGTATGGGTGGTGTGTATAATTGGTATACGGTATCCGCAGGTGGAACTCCATTGGCGGGTGAGAACGGTACTTCATTTACAACTCCGTTAACTGATGAAACACTCAATTATTATGTCTCCATCACAGATTTAAACGGTTGTGAAGGACCACGATCAATCGTTACGGCAACCGTTCTCAATCCGCTCAACCCACCTGTTGATTTGGTAACCGGGTTGATTTTACACTATAAATTTGACGGGAACGTTGCCGATAGCAGTGGTAATGGTTACAACGGCAGCATCAGCGGCACGAGCAGTTATGTCAACGACCGCAACGGCAATGCAACGGCAGCACTCAATTCAACCACTTCAAGCTCACCTGGTAATAATTATGTTTCAGCTGGAAATCCGGCAAAAATTCAGCAATTGACAAACCGTGTGTCGATCTCTATGTGGATTTACCAACAACAATCGTATTTCGGTGATGGTGCAAGCACAGGGCACACACCGTTGGTGAATAGATGGAACGGAAGCGGTTTGTATATGGGATTGATTTCCACAACCCCCGGCAATCCGCAAAACAGAATCAGATGGCGCATCAATGGAACTGCCATAAACAGCAATACAAACGTGCCTCTATTGAAATGGACACATGTGGTATGTACCTATGACGGAACGACCATTCGGATTTACCAAAATGGGGTACAAACCGGGTCAACCGGTTATTCGGGAACGATTTCCAATAACGCCATGAACCTCCTGATCGGAAGACAAGCCGACGGTAACGGTGAAATCACGTTTCGCGGACATTATGATCAATTGCGCATTTACAATCGTGCGTTGAATCTGAGTGAAGTGCAAACACTTTACAACAATGAGAGTGTCGCTTTTGCTCAAAGTCCGCTGTGTGATGGTGAAGATAATCTTACACTCACAACGTTTAATTTCCCCGGTGCAACTTATCAATGGAGCGGACCGAACGGATTTACTTCTACGGTGCAAAATCCACCAATTATTGCCAATGCAGATTCAGCCACCTACAACGGTTTGTATACCTTATTGGTCACCAATTACGGCTGTACATCTGCTCCGCAGGAAGTAAACGTCATGATCCACGAAATTCCACTGGCTCCGCTTACTGTCAACGATACGGTCTGCGGAAGCGGAAATGCTGTTTTACAGGCAAGTGGTGCCAACAGCGAAGGAATTTACAATTGGTATACCGTTCCGGTTGGCGGCTCACCCATTGCCGGACAAACAGGGCCAACGTTGACCATTAACAATCTATTGGCAACTACAGTACGTTATACTTCTATTTCACGTTTCGGTTGCGAAGGCCCAAGAACTGCGGTAACTGCCGTTTACCAAAACACGGTTGCAACCAATCTGATCGTCACGGGAAGTGCTGTTTGTTCAGGAACAACTACTGCAACAGTCACTATTCAGGCAAGTGAACCAGATGTCGATTATCAGGCATTTGTCGGTGGAAATCCGGTGAGTGCTATCGTGGCAGGAAACGGAACTATTGTTTTAACGGTCAATACCACAGGCTTCAGCGTTGGAAACACAACCGTTAACATCCAGGCAAATCGCCCGGGTTGCGGACCAGTGAATCTCGCCAATACTGCTACCATAACAGTGAATGCATTACCGGCACCTTCTATCACAGCAGGTGGATCGGTCAATCTTTGTGCCGGTGGTGTGGTGCAATTGACAAGCTCAACTGCGGTTTCCTATTTATGGAGCGATGGCAGCACGTCTTCTGATATCAACGTTGGTACCGCAGGAAATTACACGGTTACCATTACGGATGCAAATGGATGTGTCGGAACATCAGCTCCGGTAGCAGTAACTGTCAATCCGATTCCGGATCCACAAATCACCGCTGGTGGCGCAACTACTTTTTGCGCCGGTGGAGATGTCATTCTTACCGCCTCAGGTGGCACAACTTACTTGTGGAACAATGGTGAAACAACCAATTCAATTACAGTAACACAAAGCGGAAACTATTCCGTAACCGCAAGTAATAACGGTTGTACCAACACTTCGGCAAATACGATTGTAACGGTGAACGCATTGCCACAACCAACAATCGCTGCAAATGGCACACTCACATTCTGTAGCGGCAGTTCGGTTGAATTAACAAGTTCTCCAGCGTCATCGTATCTCTGGAGCAACGGATCAACAGCTCAGGCGATTACCGTGACCACAAGCGGTAACTACAGTGTCACGGTGACTGATGGCAACGGCTGTGAAGGAACTTCTCCGGCAACAATTATTACCGTAAACAGTTTGCCTGTTCCGGTGATTTCAGCAAGCGGGTCAACCACTTTTTGTGCAGGAAGTTCGGTAACATTAAATGGAGCAGGCGGAACAGCTTATTTGTGGAATACGGGTGAAACCACTTCTTCCATCATTGTATCTGCATCGGGAACATATGACTTCATTGCATACAACGGAAGTTGCAGTGCCAATTCTTCTTCAGTTACAGTCACTGTCAACAGCCTGCCTGTTCCAACTATCACGGCCGGCAGTGCAACCGGGTTCTGCCAGGGCGAGTCGGTTGATTTGACAAGTTCTGTCGCTGATTCATATCTGTGGAGTGATGGATCGACAGCACAAACTATTACAGTAACACAAGCCAATACTTACTCTGTAACGGTAACAGATGGTAATGGCTGCAGCGGAACATCGAATAGTATTGTAACAACTGTTTATGCCTTGCCAAATGCAGGATTTACTGCCAGTCAGAACGGATTTTGTCCGGGAGGAAACAACATCACGCTTACTGCAACCGATAATTCGCTTAGTGATTATGACTGGTATTTTAATGGAAATCCACTTCAATTAAACGGCAATGCCACATTGGTAGTAAGCAATGCAGGAACATACAGTTTAACAACCGGTAATGCACAAGGATGTTCGGCAAGTTCATCACTTGCTTTGACAACAATTACGTTGCCAACGGTATCAATTTCAGCGCCGGCAAGTAGTTTTTGCTCAGGTTCGTCACTCACACTTTCAGCAGATTTAGTGAATGGGGCTACCTATCAATGGTTTTTGAACAACCAACCGGCCGGCGCTGCCATTTTGGAAGGAAATACTTATTCAGCCAGTATTGCCGGTGATTATTCGGTAACGGTTACTACAGCTGAAGGATGCGAAGTGATTTCAAACACTGTTTCGATCACAGAAGACAACCTTCCGGTTGTGAGTATTAGTGCCAGCGCGACCAATTTCTGCGCTGGCGGATCGGCACTTCTCACCGCAACTGCTTCCGGTGTAACCTATCAATGGTTGCTCAACGGAAATCCGATCATAGGAGCAACCAACAGCAGCTATTCTGCTACGCAAACGGGAAATTACAGTGTTACCGTGGACAATGGTTGCACGGCGACATCCAACTCCATCGCAATTACGGTAAACAACCTACCCGACAATGCGGGATCGGTCTTTGGTAATCCGGATTTGTGTGCCGGAATGTCGGACACCTATTCTGTAGCCGCAGTAAACGGAGCCACAAGCTACCAATGGACAATCAATCCGGTAAACGCAGCTTCTATCTCGCAAGGACAAGGAACAAATTCGGTAATTGTTAACAGTACGAACCAGAATTTCACGTTGACCGTAACACCTCAGAATACCTGTGGATCGGGAACCGGCAGCAGTGAAACGATTACAGTAACAACCGGTTTCCCTTGCCAGGGAGAAGTGATGTTTGCTGCCAATAATACCGCGATCTGTGTCGGAAACCAGGTGACATATACCAATTACACCGACAATAACCTGTTTTTCGGCACTACGATCCACTGGAACTTTGGCGTCGGAGCTTCTCCAGCAACAGCAGTCGGAAATGGTCCGCATACGGTTATTTACAGTACTTCCGGATTAAAAACGGTTATCTTGAGTTACGAAGATCAATTCGGGTTTACCGTTGCGGAAGAGATCAAAACCGACTACGTAAATGTGAGTAGTGCCGTGATTACATCAGCGATTACGGGTAGTCAAAGCATCAGTTGTGCAAGCGATTCTGAAACGTACAGCGTCACGGCAACAGCAGGTTCCACTTACAACTGGACAATTCCGGCAGGTGCTACATTGCTTTCGGGTCAGGGAACAACAACTGTTGAAATTGATTTTAATGGAATTGGCGGAACAGTTTCGGTAGTTGAAACCAACAGTGGTGGCTGCACAGGCGCAGCAGTAACATTCAGCGTTTCAATCAGCAATGCCGTAAATACGTCGGTTATTTCAGGTCCGGTTAATGTGAGTTGTGCAACTTCGAATGAAACCTATTCGGTGGTAAATACCGCTGGTTCCAGCTATAACTGGAGTGTTCCGGCTGGAGCTGTGATTCTTTCGGGCCAGGGAACCAACAGCATTCAGGTAGACTTCAATAACAATTTCGGTTCGGTAAGCGTTGTTGAAACCAATAGCGACGGATGCAACGGTACGACTCAACAGATCATTGTAGACTGTACAAACGCACTTGATGAAGTAACGATCAATAGTCTGAACATTTTCCCGAATCCGACTAATAGTAGCTTCGCGATTCAATCAGAAACCGCATTCAGCAATGCCACATTGGAATTGTATGATGAACAAGGCAAGCTGGTACACAGACAACCGGTTTCAAATGAAGAAACGATCAGGATTGATCAACTTGCAACAGGAATGTACAACGGAATTCTGTTCAATGAAGGCACTTTATTCCGCTTTAAAGTGGTGAAATCGCCTTATTGATAATCTACTCAAAACGTGTTGGAGGAGCCCAGATAGTTATCGTCTGGGCTCTTTCTTTTTTATCCTCTTTATTCGTAAATTACACTATTAACACTTTGCTTTTAACAAGAAAATCAAGGAGTTCGAATCGCAGGCAGGTACTTTTTTAAATTTGCAATGATGAAAGACTTAAAATCGCTACAAGCACTGATTGCACTCATGGATGACCCCGATGAGCAAATTTTTGCACATGTACGTGATCGTTTGCTGGAATATGGCCCTGACGCCATTCATTATTTGGAATCATCCTGGGAAGAACGCGATTTCGGTTTACTCTTTCAATCGCGGATCGAAACGATCATTCACGAAATTCAGTTTGAAGAATGCAAGCGCCAGCTCACTGAATGGTATGAAGGCCCTACAAAGGATTTGCTGCAGGGAACGATCATCATTGCCAAATACCAATATCCCGGATTGGACGCTGCGGTTATCACTAAATTCATTGAGCAACTGCGCCGTGATTGCTGGCTGGAACTAAATGAAAACATGACGGCATTTGAGACCGTTCGTGTGCTGAACAATGTGTTTTTCGGTAGTTATGGTTTCGCAGGAAATTCTAAAAACTACAATTCGCCCACTAATTCGTACATCAATACGGTGATTGAAACCCGCAAGGGCAATCCGTTAAGCTTGAGTATTCTGTACAGTGTTGTGGCGCAACAACTCGAATTACCGATTTATGGGGTGAACCTTCCGAATCATTTCATCCTGGCTTACATGGATGAATTTGGAGCGAACCAGTATTTGTCGAATGCCAATGAATACGGGGTTTTGTTTTACATCAATCCTTTTTCGAAAGGAAATATTTTTCAGAAGGAAGACATTCACCAATTTCTGGACGGTTTACACCTGCCACATAGCAGAGATTACTACGAACCATGTTCCAATTCTGCCACTATCCGCCGCATGATTATTAACCTGATCACTGCCTTTCAGCAAGTCGGAAACCTCGAGAAGGTGAATGAATTGATTGAGTTGCGGGGATTGTTGGAGTAAAGAAATATTAAAATCAACGCAAAGGCCTTAGCGTTTTATTTTACCAACTGGATAAGAATTTCACCAACAAAAGGGCCGTGATCAGGTTCAAACCGACACGACCCTTAAAATAATTACGGGCTGCTTAAAACTTCAGCAAACCAAATTTCTCTTTTTTGCCGTATTGGAAATACATAAACAACTCGCTGTTGACATAATCAGCGGTGAATTTTTTGGGCACCGCATAAGCGGCTGTTTCTTCACGGGAAGTATAACGATTGCGAGTGTATTCACCATTCTCCAAATCAATTTCCACTTTGGCAACACAGTTTGTTTTCTTTCTGTAAGAAGCTGAATAAAGTCCTTTTTCTCCAAGTGAGAATTCACCTGTTTCCGTATAGTTCTTATTGTTATCGTTAAAGAACATAATGAATTTTTCATCTGCGAAATAACCGCCAATGCTGCTATAATATCCGCCGTCATTGGTTGAAACCTGGCGTTTATCCATTTTCTGGATCCATTCGAATTGTCCGTTTTCCTGCACACGATAAGTAATGATATCGTTGTAATGATAGGTGTAAGTCGTAGTGGTTGCCCCTGTTCTCGCATCTCTTGTTGTGTGAACGATTACATAATATTGTTCCATTACTACGACTACTCCGCCATCGGCTGTGGTATACACTTCACGGAAATCGTAGCTATACAATTGCGGAGCGCCTTTACCTTTTTCTTCGCGTTTGTTGGCTTTGGTTTTTTGTCTTTCCGACCAATCCTGTGTGATAAAATCTTTAGTAAACTCGCTGAATCCTTCGTTTACGATTTCCTGGTTGGCGAAATCAACCTGGAAATAGAACGCACCTTTTGTGCTGGCGTTTCCTTCTCCATAAAGGCCGGTGCATGTCAAAATTCGACGTTCATCAGAAGAAAAAGTCATGTCAGTAATGCGCTTATCACCCAAATCGAGGTTCATTTCTGTCAATTCACCGTCTTTGATCAAAAAGATCAGGTATTTTTTCAGCGATGTAAAATCACGTACTTTCCCTCTTTCATTGGTATTGTAGACTTTTAATCCTAAAAACAGATCGCCGGTGTTTGACAAATAGTGATTGGTGATATCGGCTTCTTTTGGATCGTACGGAGATTCGTATTCTCCTTCGGAAATCACATTAAACTCATCGTCATATACTTTGTAACCGAAACGTTCGCTTTCTGTTTTGGTACTTGGAATGGAATATTCCACGCAGAAAAATGCTTTGTTTTTGGATTGGATGACATTGAAATAACCCGATTTGTTCCATCCTTTGGGCATTTCATACTCGGTAAGTAATATTGGAATGCCTTCGGGTATACAGCTTTCGTTGTAGCGTTGATAATAGAGCTTATTCTGCTTATCGGCTTTATCAGACAGGAACGCGACCATTTTTCCATTTACAATGATCATGTCGTTCAAAGAACCTACTCCTGATTCTGTTTTGAGCACAATTTTCTCCTGGGCGACCGGCATAAAATCCTCATAACGTTTCAGTTGAGAACTTCCGGTGAGCATACCACCACTCCATACACCTGTATAGAAATTTTTACCTTTATCAGGAAAGATGGTTGTTCCGCGGCCGTTGCTTTTGATCAATTCACTCCATTCTATTTCTTGAGCAAAAGCGGTTTGGTGGACAGTCGCTACTACAGCTATTGCCAGAAAAGTTGATTTCAATTTCATTGTTGAATTTATTTGGTAGCTAAAAGTACCTATTTTAACGGGAATTTCAGACAATCAAATCCCGTTATAACTGAGTTGAACATGAACCTTGCAGAGCAACTTCGCCTTTCGTTTAGAGAAGATGATTCCGACGCCAACCTGCGGAAATGGGGAAAGTACATCTCTGAAAATGATATTGACCTGAAAGATTTACTCGGTTTACTCGATGAAGACCGATTCACTGCCATGCGATTCTTATGGCTCACAGGTGGTTTGGTAGAGATCGATCCGCAAAGAGTAGCTCCGGCAATCTCCTACTTCTTCTCGAAACGACATACGATCAACGTCCCGAATTACGACAGAAGCGTGGCGAAATTTTGTTCCCTGGCCGGTATTCCCGCAGAAATAGAAGGTGAAGTAGTCGATTTATTGTTCCAATGGATTCTGGACCCGAAAGTCATTACCACAACGAAAACCTTTGCCGTGCTCGCGCTTTATAACCAATCCCAAAAGTATCCCGATTTAAAAAATGAACTGCGGATCGTGATTGAAGATCAGTTGGATAAAAATGGTGTTTCGTTTGAGAAACGAGCGGGGAACATACTTGCGGAACTATAATTACCTCAGAAAGAAGCAAAAATTAATATTAATTACTTCAACTAAGTAAATGAATTAACGTTAATTGCTTCAATAGAATATTGGAAATCGTTTGAATTAATTTGAATTGATGATCCAAAACACAGTTTTTACTACCATGATCAAGTTGATGGATAAACGCCTAGCTTCCCTCCAACTCAACCTCCAGCTGCAACTCTTTAATCGCGTTGATCATTTTCACCGAAGGTTCTATCTTCAGTTTGCGCGATGGCATCGTTACTTTGATATCGTCCAATACGTCGACTACAGTAAATTTCACCGAACATTTGCCTTCCGATTCCATGAACAGCGTTTCGAGTTTACCCATTAGCAATTGGTCCAATGACTTGATCGGGATCGTGATATTGAGCGTCGTTGAACGGGTTTCAAGCAGATTTTCGAGTTGCTCGATGTTGCTGATGGCAAATTCAATGGGTTTTAAACCGGTGATTTTGTCTTTGTACGGACCTTCCTGCACCTTGCCACGGATGGCAATGATGAGGTCTTTTTTCATGAAACGGTCAAACTTGAGGTAGTTATCACCGAACAGGTACAACTTGGTTCCACCGGCATAATCCTCAATATTCATGATCCCGAATGGTTTTCCGGTCTTGGTAGTCAGATGTTGAATATCAGTAACAATTGCTGCAATCAGCAATTCACGGCCGTAGTATTCGGGAAGTTTGGTAAGCATTTCCACTTTTCCGCTGCAAAAAGCCTCTATTTCCAGGCGGAAATCGTCGAGCGGATGGCCTGAAATAAAAATCCCGACCACTTCTTTTTCGAAGTTGAGTTTCATCAGTGTCGGCCATTCTTCACACACCGGCACTTGTGGTTCGGGCATTTTGATATCCGACGATTCACCGAACATCGAAACCTGTGATGAATTCTCGTTTTCCTGCAAACTGGCACCAAAACGAACCGCATTTTCGAGGAATGTTCGTCCGTTTCCATCCGGATAAAAATACTGCGCACGGTGAATGTTGCTGAACGAGTCAAAACAACCGGCATAAGCCATACTTTCCATGGCTTTTTTGTTCACCAAACGCAAGTTGACTCTTTTCGTCATTTCGAAAATCGAAGAAAAAGGCCCGTTTTCAGCACGTTCCTGGATGATACATTCCACGGGGCCGCTACCCAAACCTTTGATTCCACCTAAGCCGAAACGGATCGCTCCGGCGGTATTTACCGTAAACTCGTATGCAGATTCGTTCACATCCGGACCTAAAACGGCAACACCCATACGTCGGCATTCTTCCATGAAAAACGTTACCTGTGAAATATCATTGAGGTTATTACTCAATACCGCAGCCATAAATTCGGCCGGATAATTGGCTTTTAAATAGGCCGTTTGGTAAGCAATCCATGCATAACACGTCGAGTGCGATTTGTTGAAGGCATAGGACGCAAATGCTTCCCAGTCTTTCCAGATTTTTTCCAAAACCACCGGATCATGGCCACGTTGTCCGCCTTGTTCCACAAACTGCGGTTTCATCTTATCCAGGATGTAACGCTGCTTTTTACCCATTGCTTTACGCAAAACATCGGCATCACCTTTCGAGAAACCGGCCAGTTTTTGCGACAACAACATTACCTGCTCCTGATAAACGGTAATCCCGTAAGTTTCGGCAAGGAATTCTTCACAGGCATCCAAATCGTACTTGATTTCCTGTTCGCCGTTTTTCCGTTTTACGAAATCGGGAATGTATTCAAGCGGACCCGGACGATACAAGGCATTCATGGCGATCAGATCGGCAAAAACCGACGGCTTGAGCTCACGCATGTATTTTTGCATTCCGGGTGACTCGTATTGGAAGATTCCGACAGTTTCACCACGCTGGAATAACTCGTAAGTCGGCAAATCATCAATCGGGAACGTATCCGGATCGAGGTCGATATTGTGGCGCTTTTTGACGTTTTTCACCGCGTCTTTGATAAGCGTCAATGTCTTCAAACCCAGGAAGTCCATTTTCAGCAACCCTGCCTCTTCAGCTACCGAGTTGTCGAATTGGGTACACCACATGGACGAATCTTTAGCCAGCGCCACCGGTACGAAATTGGTAATGTCGTCCGGCGTAATGATCACACCACAGGCGTGAATTCCTGTATTCCGGACCGAACCTTCAATACGTTGTGCCTGACGTAAAACTTCGGCACGTAAATCAAAACCGCGGGAAATGGAACGCAATTCCTGTACGTTCGCCATGTCAACGGCATTATTCAGTTTTTCGGCTATTTTAGGTTCTTCCCAGTTAAAAATGGCGTCGAGTGAAAAGTTATCCGGAATGAGCTTCGCCAGCATGTTCGTATCCAGCAAAGGCAGATTCAAAACACGTCCCGCATCGCGAATAGATGATTTCGCCGCCATTGTTCCATACGTAATGATCTGTGCTACCTGGTTGGAACCGTATTTATTGATTACCCAGTCGATCACACGGCCGCGGCCTTCATCGTCGAAATCGATATCGATATCGGGCATCGACACACGGTCAGGATTCAGGAAACGCTCAAAGAGCAGATCATAAGCAATCGGGTCGACATTCGTGATCTGGATACAATAGGCGACGGCTGAACCTGCTGCCGAACCACGGCCCGGACCAACGGAAACACCCATATCGCGCGCTGCCTGGCAAAAATCCTGAACAATCAGGAAGTAACCGGGATAACCGGTACGTGCAACCGTTTCCAGTTCAAAATCCAGTCGTTCACGAATTTCATCGGTGATGACCGGATAACGTTTTTCGGCACCTTTATAGGTCAAATAGCGCAAATAGGCATTTTCACCACGTTTTCCGCCATCGGTCGCATCCAACGGATCAACGAATTCTTCCGGAATATCAAAGGCAGGAAGCAATACTTCACGAGCCAGCGGATACGGTTCTATTTTCGCTAAAATTTCTCCTACCGATTCGATTGCTTCGGGTAAATCAAGGAACAATTCCTTCATTTCCTCCGACGATTTGAAGTAGTATTGTTCGTTTTCGAGGCCAAACCGGAAATTACGGCCTTTTCCTTTCGGCGTAGCTACCTGAACACCATCGCGCACGCACAGGAGAATATCATGTGTATTAGCATCCTGTTCGGCGGCATAAAAAGTGTTATTGGTTGCAACCAGCGAAACTTCGTGTTTCTGAGCAAGTTTTATCAGAGACGCGTTTACACGATCTTCGTCTTCCTGGCCATGGCGCATGACTTCAACATATAAGTCAGAACCGAATTGATTTTTCCACCACAACAGTGCTTCCTCGGCTTGTTTTTCACCTACATTGAGTAATAAATTCGGCACTTCACCCGACAAACCGCCTGTCAGTACGATCAGATCTTCTTTGTATTGTTCCACGATTGTTTTGTCAATACGCGGAACGTAGTACATTCCTTCGGTATAGGCCAGCGAAGCCAGTTTCACGAGGTTATGGTAACCGTTTTTATTTTTCGCAAGGAAAACAACCAGGTAACCGTTGTCTTTGTTTTGTTTGTCTTTTCTATCGCGGCACACATAAAGCTCACAACCGATGATCGGCATTATTTCCTGCTGATCAAATAGTTCGCCTTTTTCTTCGGCTTCCGCTCTGTCGGCTTTGATTTGTTTATTGATTCCTGAGATGGCTTTTTCGAAATGAAAAGCGCCCATCATATTGGAAGTATCCGTAAGCGCTACCGCCGGCATTTTGTGCTGCATTGCCTGTTTGATGAGGCTTTTCACATCCATGGTCGATTGCAGGATCGTGAATTGGGTATGGTTGTGTAAGTGCACGAAAGGCGCGTTTTTGAGTCGTACACGCGCTGCTTCTCTGTCAATATCTCCGGCACTTGGCGCGACCACTTCTTTGAGTTTCGCGCTGGCTTCCTTGAGATTGATATGCACCAATCCGATCGGTTGGATCTGGCTTGGGTGAAGCGATTTGAATTTCTCAAAGAAATCAGGTTCTGCCTTTAATTCTTCAAGCGTAAATACCTCACGACGAACCAATTCGAAGAAACAACGCGTGGTTGCCTCAACGTCGGCAGTCGCATTGTGGGCTTCACCAAACGGAACCTGGAATAAATATTCGTGTAACTCGGTAAGTGTCGGTAATTTAAATCGCCCACCGCGTCCACCGGGAAGTTTGGTCAGTCCTGCCGTAGTTTCGGTACAGGTATCGAGCACCGGTAACTCATGCAGGTTGGTTTCCACACCGCGACGCAGAAGTTCTGCGCCCATAATGTTGACATCGAATCCAACGTTTTGACCGACCACAAACTGCGAGCGGTTCAGCGCGTCTTTGAACTGCACCAAAACCTCATCCAAATCAGCTCCTTCCTGTGTTGCCAAAGCGGTTGAAATTCCATGAATTCGCTCAGCATCAAATGGAATATCATAACCATCCGGCCGGATCAAAAAATCCTTATTTTCCAGAAGATTACCGTCCGAATCGTGCAATTGCCAGGCAATCTGAACTGCTCTCGGCCAATTGTCTAAATCGGTCAAAGGAGCATTCCAATCGCGTGGTAAACCCGTTGTTTCGGTATCAAAAATCAAGAACATATTTCAGGGCATTTTTGGGAGAATAAAGTTAGCGAAAACTGAGCATTTATCCGCATGAAGAATCAATGGATGTTGATAACCCGTTCGAATTGTGGGGAAGTTCTCCGCAATCAAATATCGTAGCTTCGCCGATTCATCGCGAAGCTACCAGCAGAAACCTTCATTTTCAGGTACGCTTTCCCTTAATCAGTAAAATCCTACTGAAAAACACATATCCTATCGTTAATTTAGGAGCAACTTGATACCGAATTTATCCGTGGAAAATCCGTGACAAAAAACATTATTCACCCAATAAATTGGATATAATGAAAAACAGGCGAACCTCGTTAAAAGTCCGCCTGCATCATTTCGGTGGTGTTATATCTTTAGTTTTTCGTCGGCGCGCCCGTTTCATTGACAGGTGTTCCGTCAGCCGGGGCCAATACATTTCCTTTGATCCGCAATACTTTCGTCGGTTCATTGACTGCATTCGAAGTAATGGTCACCGATTTGTTGATCGGACCTGCGTTCTTAGTGTTATACTTCACTGTAATCACTCCTTTTTCTCCCGGTGCAATTGGCGTTTTCGGCCATTCAGGAACGGTACATTGACATGAACCTTTTACATTCGCCAGGATTAACGGTTCTGATCCTTTATTGATAAATTCAAACGTACATTCGCCATTGGCGCCATTTTTAATGGTACCGTAATCGTGTACTTCTTTGGTAAATTCAATAATCGCTCCACCCTGCTGATTTACAGGTTGTGCAAAAAAGTTATTGGTTGAAGCAATGGTAACCAACGCCAGTATAAGTGTAAAAAAAGTTGCTTTCATTATGTTTCGTTTTAATAATAGAAAGGTACGAAACAGATGATACGGAAGGGATTCTTTAACAGAATGTTAACCACTCAATTAATGTTGAATTTTGAATGCTTGATGTTGAATTGGAGTTTAGCTAAAATGAAAACTCGCCTAACAGACTATTGATTTTCGATAGGGTGAATTAAACCTAAATTGGGAAGCCCCAATTAAAAATTCAATACCACGTCCGCCTTTGGCGTGATTAAGCATTCAACATTCTTAGTCCTCGGTTGGAACTACAAACACCTTAAACCTTAAGTATTCGGTTTTTTTCTTGGAATTGGTGTGAAGGATGATGGTTCTGTCTTGCTGGTAGTATTTTCCGTTGGTATCAAACTCAACGGTGATCTCAGCGACATCGCCCGGTTTAATGGTTCCGGGAAGCGTCACTTTTGTACATGTACACGCCACATCGTAATCGGAAATGATAAGCGGAGCTTTACCTGTGTTACTGATCTCGAAGGTGTATTTGAGCTGGACACCTTCCTGGGTTTTGGGAAATTTATGTACCGGATGGTCACAAAAAAATTCCGCCGTTTGACCAAAGCCAAAGGCGGAATTTAAGACCAACAGTATAAAAGCTACTGTGAATTTCATGTGTTCTTAGTTTGCAGACGGTGCACCTGTGTTGTTTACAGGACTTCCTTCAGCCGGAGCTGCAACATTACCTTTGATACGCAATACTTTCGTAGGCTCGTTTACAGCATTTGAAGTAATAGTAACCGATTTATTGATCGGACCTGCGTTTTTAGTATTGTACTTTACAGTGATTTTTTGTGTCACTCCCGGAGCAATTGGTTCTTTCGGCCATTCAGGAACAGTGCATCCGCATGAACCTTTTGCATTGGAAATAATCAACGGCTCGCTTCCTGTGTTCGTAAATTCAAACGTACAAGTTCCGTTACCACCGTTTTTAACGTTTCCGTAATCGTGAACGTCTTTCGCAAATTCGATTTTAGGGCCAGCCTGAACTTCCTGAGCGATCGCAGCGTTGAAACCGATTGAGGCTACAAACGCCAACATCATTGTAAAAAATATCTTTTTCATTGTATGCAACATTAAGTGTTTGATCAAATATAGAAGTATTCTTTCATAAAAGAAGCGCATTAACACATCGTTAACTATCTTTTAGTTGTAATTCGATGAGCTCGTCAAATGTTTTATCGATGTTATCAAGCCTGAACTGAACGTTTTCGCGCTCTTCTTTCGGAAGGTCCGGATTTTCCTTCAGAAGCATGGTATAGTATTTATACACCAATTCTTTTTTGCGTGGAATGATAAACAGGTCGTAGGCAGAAGCCATACTTTGCAAGACCATTGGACGGTTTTTGTAATCCGGGTATTTATTGATCAGGGTATCGGCATACAAAACCGCCAAACCGTGAAGTCCGTTACTTGACAGAATCACGTGCGCTTTGTCGAGGTATTTCGGCGCTTCTTTACTTTTCGGGTAATTCCGGTAAACTGCAAGACACTTCTCTGCGTAATCGATGGTTACTTCTCTGCTTCCGGATGGAACCAGGTTCCGTTTCAATGAATCTTCAAACAAGGTTATTTCCTTTACAAGCGATTCTTTGGTAACAGCCTCATTTTTTTCGCCGCTGGAACATGCCGTGAGAACAGCAATCAGCCCCAACATTCCTATTACAAGTGTTTTCATTATCTGCCTTTTTTGGTGTTTGGAAATTTCATTCGGTAATCGACTTCTACAATCCCTTGGGAAATATTAGCCAGACGCTTGGTGAGCAGTCGTTTTTTCAGCACCGACAAGTGATCGGTAAACAAAACGCCTTCGATATGATCGTATTCATGCTGAATGATCCGGGCTTTATAACCGTCAAATTCTTCTTCCTGCAACTGCCAGTTCTGGTCGAAATACGAAATCTTAATGCGTTCTTTGCGCATCACTTCTTCCCTGATTTTCGGGATACTGAGACAACCTTCGGCAAATCCCCATTCCTTGCCTGATTCTTCTTCAATGATCGGATTGATGAATACTTTTTTGAATCCTTCCATACCTGCAGCGCGCGGATCGGGCTCTTCTTCGTCCTCATCTTCGGCAAACGGACTTCCGTCAACCACAAACAACCGAATCGATTTTCCGATCTGCGGAGCGGCCAAACCAACCCCGGAGGCTTCATACATCGTTTCAAACATATCTGCTATCAACTGATCAAGGTTTGGGTAGTCCTTATCAATTTCTTCCGCTTCTTTTTTTAATACCGGATCGCCATAGGCAACAATGGGTAAAATCATTCGTAAACTTTTTAGAGTACAAAGTTATAAAATCGTTCAACAGATTTTACAAATCCTTATTTCATGCGTGATTGAAGATAATCCTGCAGAATAATCGTTGCGCTGATTTCGTCAATTAATCCTTTTTGCTGCCGGTCTTTTTTCTTCATTCCGCTTTGAGCAATCACAGCAGAAGCCATTTTCGAAGTGAACCGCTCGTCTAATGAGGCTATTTTCACTAACGGGAATTCGCTCTGAAGGGTTTGTTTCAACAGGCGAACATTTTCAGTGATATGCGAATCAGACGTATCCAGACGCTTGGGTTCACCAATTACGATTTCTTCCAGTTTTTCGATCGCCACGAGCGTTTTCAGTTCAGCCATCAGTTGCTTGCTATCAACCGTTTTTAAACCGAACGCAAAGATCTTCTGGTCATCTGAAATGGCCAGCCCTGTTCTTTTTAAACCAAAATCAATGGAGAGAATTTTACCCATAGGGCAAAGATAGCTGTATTTAGGAATTGGGGAGCTAGGGAATTAGGGAACTGGGGATGGCACTTCTTAGTTCCCCAGTTCCCTCTAATCCTAGTTTCCCAAAACAGCTATCTTTGCCAAAAAAGAAATCCGTATGCGATCAATCATAGAAGCAGCCTGGGACAATCGGGCATTATTGGAACAAGCCGAAACCCGAAAAGCCATTGAGCACGTAATTGAAGAACTGGATAAAGGTATTTTGCGCGTGGCCGAACCGATGGATGACGGAACATGGCAGGTAAACGAATGGGTTAAAAAAGCGGTTGTGATGTATTTCCCAATCCGGAAAATGGAAACCATTGAAGTAGGCCCGTTTGAGTTTCATGATAAAATGGCCTTGAAAAAAGATTACGCAAAACTGGGCGTACGTGTTGTACCTCATGCGGTTGCGCGCTATGGAGCTTTTGTAGCACCGGGCGTGATCATGATGCCTTCTTATATCAACATTGGAGCTTATGTAGATGGCGGAACCATGGTTGACACCTGGGCAACCGTAGGTTCATGCGCTCAGATCGGAAAAAATGTTCACCTAAGCGGTGGCGTTGGAATTGGTGGCGTACTGGAACCATTGCAAGCAGCTCCCGTAATTATCGAAGATGATGCGTTTATCGGTTCACGCTGTATCGTAGTGGAAGGCGTGCGCGTAGGCAAGGAAGCTGTTTTGGGGGCAAATGTCGTATTGACACAATCTACAAAGATCATTGATGTAACAGGCGAAAGTCCGGTTGAAACCAAAGGTTATGTCCCTGAACGTTCGGTCGTGATTCCCGGATCATATAAAAAGACTTTTCCTGCAGGGGAATACCAGGTGCCTTGTGCGTTGATTATTGGTAAACGTAAAGCTTCGACGGATTTAAAAACGTCGTTGAATGATGCGCTGCGTGAACATAATGTGGCGGTATAGGGTGCTGTAGGCGTGGGACACATCCCGCGCCACAAGCCCGAGCCCGAGCCGACAACATTATCACAATCGAAATGACAATCCTGCCGAAATCAATGGTCCGCCCAATCCCAATTCGGCATTGATTCCTATTATCGGGGAAAAGTAATAGCGCATGCCCGCGCTGATGCGAAAAGAAACGGGGATAACTTCGAAGTCAAGGAAATTGTTGTCTTCTACTTCCACTCCGTTTTCATGCCTTGAGCGAAAACGCGTATTGCTTCCAGCACCAATGCCCATGTAAGCATCCAGGTTGGGATTTGAAACGGCAAAGTGGTAATTGAAGCGCAACTGCACTCTTAACCGGCGGTTTTTAGTCTCCACATCTGTATGGGCAGCATCAAACGAATCAGTAGCACTATTATAAACAGAATCGATTTCGGTGTAACTATTGCGGATAGTCGCATAAATGACGTCAAAACCCAATCCAAATTGGTCGGCAAGCATGTATTCGCCCCTGAGGCCGAGCGGACCAACACCACGGCTTGTGTAATCAATCACATTCGTTGCATCGCCGGTGTCCCATAGCAAACGGTCCAAATTTGGCCCTCCGTAATACGAATCTATAATAAAACTTCCTGCGTAATTGGCTTGTGCATTGACGTTTTGTACCAGGAGAACAAGGGAAAACAATATAGTAATTGATTTTACACGTTGCATAAGCGATGCTTTTATAAAACAAAAAAAGTTGCCTTAAAAATAAGGCAACTTTTATAATATGGGGTGTACTTAAAAGTACAAATTAGAATTTGAAAGACAAACCACCGTTAATGATACCACCTTGACCAAAACCGATAGCGAGGTTCAATCCGATATTGTCAGTGAAGAAATAACGCATACCAACACCAACTCTTGAAGCTACAGGAATCAATGATCCGCTTGCTTCGTCTTCGATATAATCAGGGTCAGTTGACGTGAATTTGAAAGAACGGTTAGAATAACCTGCACCTACCATGAAATAAGCATCCAGGTTATCGTTACTTTCAAGGAAGTGGTAATTAAACGTAACCATTGCACCGATTTTTTGAGTTTTGAAAGTGTACTCATAATCTTTATTGTCAAATGAGTCAAACTCTGTATACGTCAAGTTTGTGTTATTGAATCCAAGATCCAAACCAAGACCGATTTTATCAGAAACCATGTATTCACCTCTTAAACCCAATGGGCCAAGGCCGTTAATATCAACGTTCTCTTCCGTACCAGAATTCGCATACGCATTTCTGAATACAGTTGCATAAAGATTCGGGAATCCGTAGTAAACATCAATTAAGATATTTCCTTCTTCTACAGCTTGTGCGCTTGCTGTGCTAGGTTGAATGCAAGCAGCGAAAATCGCCAAAGCTACACCCGTAATGATTTTTTTAAACATACTCTTTTTATTTAGGTTTATAAAACGGGACAAAACTAGTTAAAAAAAACAGTTTTTAGCATTTTTTTGCATTTCGCCCAATTGATGTCAACGAGAAATCCCGTTGAAAAAAGCTATTTCTCAACGGGATTCCAGTATCGATGTTATAATCAACTAAGATTACGCCTCTTGTAATTTAATCAGATTCAGTGCTGAACCAGCCTTAAACCACTCGATTTGCTGCTCATTATAAGTATGATTTAACGAAATAGTTTCACTTGAACCGTCAGCATGAACCAATTCTAATGTCAATGGTTTACCTGCTGTAAAACCAACCAGATCAATAAAGTTGAAGGTATCATCTTCTCTGATCTTGTCATAATCGGCCTCATTTGCAAAGGTCAAACCAAGCATTCCCTGTTTTTTAAGGTTGGTTTCATGGATACGCGCGAATGATTTCACGATTACCGCACAAACTCCTAAATGACGTGGCTCCATTGCTGCGTGCTCTCGTGATGAACCTTCACCGTAATTATGGTCACCCACAACAATCGAAGGAATGCCTGCTGCTTTATAAGCACGTTGCACCGCAGGAACTTCGCCCGTAGCGCCGGTCAATTGATTCACAACTTCGTTTGCTTTGCCATTGAATGCATTTTCAGCACCAATTAGCATATTGTTGGAGATGTTATCCAAATGTCCGCGGTAACGCAACCATGGACCAGCCATTGAAATATGGTCAGTGGTACATTTACCTTTCGCTTTAATAAGCAATTTGGCACCGGTAATGTTCATTCCGTTCCAAAGAGGAAACGATTCAAGCAATTGCAAACGCGAAGAATCAGGAGCAACCAATACCTCCACACCACTTCCGTCTGCTGCAGGAGCCTGGTAACCCGGATCTTCCACATCAAATCCTTTAGTTGGCAACTCATCACCTTTCGGAGGAAGCAATTTTACTGCTTCACCCTTGTCATTTGTTAACGTATCGGTAAGCGGATTAAACCCAAGGTCACCCGCAATTGCCAACGCAGCCACCATTTCAGGCGATGTTACAAAAGCGTGTGTATTCGGATTGCCATCTGCCCGTTTTGAGAAATTACGGTTAAACGAGTGAACAATGGTGTTTTTCTCTTGTTTTTCGGCTCCGGCACGATCCCATTGTCCGATGCACGGCCCACATGCGTTGGTAAATACTTTCGTACCCATTTTTTCGAAAGTCGCAATGATGCCATCGCGCTCTATAGTATAACGCACCTGTTCCGATCCCGGATTAATCCCGAATTCAGCTTTTGGTGTGATCCCATGCGCTACTGCCTGCTCAACAATTGAAGCCGCACGCGACATATCTTCATAGGAAGAGTTGGTACATGAACCAATTAATCCCCACTCTACTTTAGTAGGCCAGCCGTTCGCTGCAGCTTCCGCTTTCATTCTGGAAACAGGTGTTCCGCGATCCGGTGTAAAAGGACCATTAATATGTGGTTCCAATGTATTCAGATCGATTTCAATTACCTGATCGAAATAAGCTTCCGGATTTGCGTAGACTTCCGTATCACCGGTTAAGTGCTCGGCAATCTGATCAGCCAATGCGACAACATCCGCACGACCAGTAGCCGTAAGGTAACGACGCATTGAATCATCGTAACCGAATGTTGAAGTGGTAGCACCGATTTCGGCACCCATATTACAAATCGTTCCTTTTCCGGTACAAGAAAGCGAGATTGCTCCGTCACCGAAATATTCAACGATAGCACCTGTTCCACCTTTTACGGTAAGAATGTCTGCTACTTTTAAGATCACATCTTTTGCCGAAGTCCAGCCGTTTAAAGTTCCGGTTAGTTTCACACCGATCAGTTTCGGGAATTTCAACTCCCAGGCCATTCCGGCCATTACATCCACTGCATCGGCTCCACCAACACCAACAGCTACCATTCCGAGTCCGCCGGCATTTACCGTGTGTGAATCCGTTCCGATCATCATTCCACCCGGAAACGCGTAGTTTTCCAACACTACCTGGTGAATGATCCCTGCGCCCGGTTTCCAGAATCCAATACCGTATTTATTAGAGATAGACGACAGGAAGTTAAATACTTCATTGTTTTCGTTGAGTGAGCGCTGTAAATCTGCAGAGGCACCGATTTTCGCCTGGATCAGGTGATCGGCATGCACTGTTGAGGGCACGGCTACCCGTTTTTTACCAGCTTGCATAAACTGCAACAATGCCATTTGAGCAGTTGCGTCCTGCATGGCTACACGATCCGGAGCAAAGTCCACGTATGATTTTCCACGCTCATAGGCTTGTGAAGCATTTCCTTCCCACAAGTGTGTGTACAAAATTTTCTCGGTAAGTGTAAGCGGGCGGCCTACAATTTCACGAGCTGCTGCCACGCGCTCAGGGAAAGCTGCGTAGACTTTTCGAATCATATCTAAATCGAAAACCATAAAAATTGAAGTTATATTAACATTTGTTCGACGCGCGAATTTACGCAAAAGTTATGGAAAAGGGAAGGCATTACTCCACTATTCAAAACGATTCCAAATAAAAAGCGGTTGAACGAAATAATCGCTGTCTTTTATAGAATCCTTCACAGAGGTCGTTTGAAGGATTTAAACGACTCAACATGAAAAGGAATTCTATCTTTGAGCTGTAAAATGGTGTTCTTAAGAATCCAACACACCATTGAAATCCATTCTATTATGAAAAAACTATTACTACTGATCACCGGCATGCTGGTCTTTAATGCATTTGGCCAGATCGGCTTTAAAACACGTCTTATTCAAATTCAGGAAGACATTGCTTTCAATGCCAACCTTCAGACTGTTTCAAAACACATGAAGAAAGAAGGGTATACTCCCGAAAAAAAAGAAAAATCAGACAGCGGTTCCGAATTCGCATTCAAAGGCGGTGATTACAGCCCTGATTTTTATTTCTACTACCATACAGACAAACAATTGATCACTAGTGTTGGTTACGATTCACCGCAACAATACTACCAATGCGTTGCCGAATTGCGGGAAAACGGATTTACCGTTCTATCGAGCAAAAAAGAAATGAACGACAACAATGTGGAAGTAACTATAGAAAACTGGGGAAAACCGGGCTACATCTACCAATACACAACCGATCCGCGACGCAGCTCTATTCAATTGGTTACCGCCATTTCGGAGCTTCATGACTAGGAAAGTACTTTAACAAGTGATTTCGAGCTACTTTTCGTTGCAAAGTCGTTCAATGAAACGATTTTATCATTACCTTTGCGCCCCTGTTCCATGAGTTGAACAGGAATTAGTTATTAATAAACAAAACGTTTAATTATGAATTCTTACGAAACTGTTTTCATTCTTACTCCCGTTTTGTCTGAAGATCAGGCAAAGGAAGCAGTGCAAAAGTACGAAAGCGATTTGGCGTCATTCGGCGGTAAATTAAAGCACTCAGAGAATTGGGGCCTAAAGAAATTGGCTTACCCTATTCAGAAAAAAACAACCGGATTCTACTTCATGTTTGATTTTGAAGCAGAAGGAACTGTAATCGCAGATTTGGAATTGGCAATGAAACGCGACGAGCGTATCATGCGTTTCCTTACAGTGAAAATGGACCAACACCACGCTGCGTATGCTGAGAAGCGTCGCAAAAAAATGGGTGCAGCTGTTGCTCCGGTTGAAGCTTAATCATTTACTTAAAAAAGAACGAACATGTCACAAAACGATATTCGCTATCTGACCCCGATTAACATCGAGATCAAAAAAGACAAATACTGCCGTTTCAAGAAAAGCGGTATTAAATTCATCGACTACAAAGACGCTACTTTCTTGTTGCGTTTGGTGAATGAGCAAGGTAAAATCTTACCTCGTCGTATCACAGGAACTTCTGCGAAATACCAGAAGAAAGTAAACAAAGCTATTAAACGTGCTCGTCACCTGGCAATTTTGCCTTACGTTGGCGATATGTTGAAATAGTCAGTAGTTGAATTTAAAATGACAAGAAATCATGGAAGTAATTCTTAAGAAAAATATTGACAAATTAGGTTACAAAGATGATGTTGTAACTGTAAAGCCTGGTTACGGTCGTAACTTCTTGATTCCTCAAGGGTACGCAACTTTGGCAACGGCTTCTGCGAAAAAAGCGCACGAAGACATGATGAAACAACGTTCTCACAAAGAATCCAAAGTAGTAGCAGAAGCAGAAGCGATCGCAGCGAAATTGGCTGAAACAGTGGTTACTATTGGTACCAAAGTTGGTGAAAACGGAAAAATCTTCGGTTCGGTAAATACTGTTCAATTGTCTGAAGCATTGAAAAAAGCAGGTTTCGATATCGATCGTAAAGCACTTAAAATCAAAGACGAGCCAATCAAAGAAGTTGGAACGTACGAAGCTGAGGCTAACTTGCACAAAGGTGTGAAGCCGATGTTCAAATTTGAAGTTGTAGGAGAATAATTCCGAAACGACATAATTTTTTAAACGCCCGTTTACAATGTAGACGGGCGTTTTTTTGTTTGGAGAAATTCGGGTTGATTCAACACAGGTAATATTGCAAATTGGCACATCAAATAACTACCCGTAAATTCGCAATATTACGTGCGTTTTTTGGTATTGATTATTGGTATGTAACCAACAACGCCGGTTTTTCGTTCTAAATATCTATGAAACAATCAATACTAATCGTTCTACTGGTTTTATCTCACTACTGCCTGGGCCAACCAACTACACTGCATGCGCTTAAAACCATGAAATTGGTAACTGCCGACAGTTATTCCTTTTACATGGATGAAACGCCGGTTACTTATCAGGATTTGTATACGTATGTCAATGCCGGTGGACAAAAAAATGCCTACTGGAACTATACTTCCTATAACATTCCAGTCCAACCCGTAACCGGAATTACCTGGCATTACGCAGTCGATTATTGCAACTGGCGCAGTCGCTGTGAAAATCTGACTCCTGTTTACAGCAAAACCGATTCGCTGGATAAATGGGGGTATCCTGTTTTCAAAACGGATATCAATGCCAACGGTTATCGCCTTCCGACAGCTACCGAATTTGAATTTGCAGCAACAGGCGGAAAGCCAATTCATTATCCGTGGGGAGATGATTTCCACGATTCACTTGCCAATTATGATACTGACCGCGGACATCAATCAACCGAATGGTGGCGATTGGCACCCGTGAAATCACAATACTGCAATGCTTTTGGTTTGTACAATATGTGCGGCAATAACTGGCATTGGTGCCACGATTGGAAAGGCGATTCGGCCAACGTGAAAAACCTGAAAGGCGGTTCCTGGGGAACGGTAAATCCTGAATTGCTTTATTCCGATTATACATCGTGGAGTACGCCAGGAAACTACAATTACGACATTGGTTTTCGTTGTGTCAGAATGAGTGAATCTGTTACCGATTCTATGGTTGCCATCGACACAAATGCTACTCACACTTTTTATGCGACTTTGTATTCAACGCTCAGCAAACCACTAACGAATTTCTACGATACTGTTTTCAAACAACGACTCGCACAATTTCTAAGCGATAATTATCCGGAAAGCATTTATTTCAAGATGAAAGTCGATGAACAATTCGTTCTCACACCTTATCAAATTGCGGATATCCTGGTGGAATCGTGTAAGAAAAACAACATCAATCCGCTGTTCTTAACAGCCATTATGATTTCGGAAAGTGGATTCGGGACTGTTTCCTTCCCGCGCTGGTTTAACAGTCCAATGGCGTATCACTGGCAAAACAAACTGATGGTAAACGGTTTGCCGGTCTATGAATCGATGCCGGGGAAACGCAATCGCAAATACAAAACGCTCAACGACGGATTCAATGCGTTCTGTAAGGGCATTCGCAGGGAATTGTATTACAAAGCAGCAAAGAAAAACCTCGATTCGTTTCATATGATTTACGTTGGTTATCGTGCTGATGAATGGATGAACACCCTGGCCCGCGTTTACAGAGACGTGGCCGGAATTCGGTTTGAGGCAACTATTCCCGCAACCGATGCAGGTACATATATCTATGCTGATTGGCCCACGATCAGAAAACAATACTGATTCATTGTTGTAACCGCTAATTCAGTATTTTTATCGTGAATTCAGTTTTCACATAAAGAAACCGCACAGGATGAAGCACTTTTTTTTAATCGTAGGAACAACTCTTTTATTGGCCGCTTGTGGTGAAACGCCTGAAGTGCAAAAAGAACCGAAAGCCGAAGAGCCGGAAACCATGAACGCGAAATTCGACCCGAAACTGGCTGAGAAACTGGGCGCGGATGATTACGGGATGAAAAATTATGTGATGGCGTTTTTAAAAGTCGGCCCCACTCGTGATCAGGATAGCACAACTGCAGCCCAAATTCAACGAGCACACCTCAATAATATCAACCGTTTGGTGGCGGAGAAAAAAATGATCGTGGCCGGACCTTTTTTGGATGACACCGATATTCGCGGCATTTTCATTTTCAATGTCGCTACAATAGAAGAGGCCGAGGCATTAACACTCACAGATCCGGCTGTAAAATCGGGCCGGTTGATCATGGAATTACATCCTTGGTACGGAAGTGCAGCGTTGATTGAAATTCCTGCATTGCACAAAAAGGTTTCGCGGAACGAGATATAGAACCAATTGTCATTTTTACCCAAATCGATCTGTTTCTCTTCACACCAAGTGGTACTAATCTCATATTCTGAAATTTAGTTAAAATCGATCTACCACAAAAAAAGTCTTTCTAATGGCTTCCTTCGGCTGGCGGGCCTTTGTCGGTGTTTTGTCGGCATTAAACACAACCATTTCTGCAACACACAAGTACTTTTGTGCCCAAAAATGTACAAAATGCGTTGCCAACTAATCATCTTATTTGTTTCCCTCTTTTTCAACCATACCCAACTATTTGCTCAATGCGCATCGGCTCCTACAGCTCAGACTTGCACAATTGGATGTACGACTCTCACGAATAATGCCAATGTCAATTCCGGAGAAACGTATTGCTACACGGGGACCGGCTCTTTATCGGGAATCAACATGAGCGGCGGAACGATTATCGTTTGCGGAAACCTGACTATCACAAGCATGAATTTTAATGCCGGAACTTTTTACATCAACTCCGGATTTTCCTTGAATTTCCACACCGGAGGTGTCAACATGGGAAATGCAACCATTGTCAATTATGGAACGGTAACCGCTACCGGAAATATAACCATGCAACCGGTAACATTTTACAATGCAATAGCAACGTCAACCTTTACAGTTTCGGGACAACTGACCTTGAACAATTCCAGTTTATTGGTGAATAACGGATCATTTTCTGCAGGCACATTATTGATTCAGACTTCTTCCGTACCGGCTTTGTGCTTAGGTACTAATTCTCAAAATAGTCTTGGATCGCTGTTCAATAACTCCGACAACTCAATCAGTGCACCTTCAGGAAACGCTTGTATTTATGTCTCTACACAAACGTACCTCAACCCAGCTTCACTTTCCACAAGCGCCACATTACAGCTCTGCCAAGCGCCAACATCTACAATCGGTGGTCCCGGAGGAGTAGGAGCTGCAACGGTTTACACCAATTGCATTGCTTGTTCGGCAAGCCTTCCGGTTGAACTATTAAACTTTGACGCACAGCTGATCAACCGCAAAGCCGAACTGACATGGGAGACAGAAACCGAAATCAATTCTGCTTACTTTTCGGTTCAACGAAGTCAGAACGGACAGGACTTTACAGAAATCGGACAGCGAGTGGCTGCAGGAAACAGTTCTACCCTACTTAACTACCAATTTACAGACAAAGATCCTTATTACGGAGTTTCTTATTACCGTTTGAAACAAGTAGATATAGACGGTTCTTACGTGCTGAGTTCTATTCGCACAGTGTACAATGCCCCGTTGGAATTGATCAGTGTTTTTCCAAATCCGGCAGAAGATAATTTGAATCTGATCATGGATTCACCTCGAAATATGGATATACAATTGGCATTGTATGACAATCTGGGACGACTAATAAAATCGGAGAAAATACCAGTGAAAACCGGATTTTATTCTGTTTCTATGGATATATCCACGCTGGCTCAAGCTATATACCGATTAAAAATAACAACTGAAGTTACCGACGAACAATTAGAGTATATCTTTATCAAAAAATAGCCGATTGTTATTTATTGAATAAAGATTCTACTTTCTTAAAGCGATATTCAAAAACCGTTTCCAGTTGTTTACGCACAAACAACCAATGCGCGAATTTTCCCAGGAAACCAAGCGGTAACTTGTAGCTCACAATATCCGTCACAAGTACACCGCCTTCAACTGCTTTAAAATGATGTTCGTGGCGCCAGATTTTGTAGGGACCATTTAGTTGTTCGTCCACAAAAAGCACATTGACTTTTACTGTTTTTATTTCGGTGGTCCAGTTCAATGGAATTCCTAAAACGGGAGAAATTTTGTAGGAAATCGTCAACCCTTCGTAAATGGTATCCGGTTGTTCGGTCAACACCCTGATTTTCATGTTTTCCGGTGTAATTAGTTTAAGACTTTTTGGTGATGCGAAAAAATTCCAGCAGGTTTGAAGGTCTGTCTTTACTAATTGTTCACGTTTTAACTGGTGCATGATGCGTTGTTTTTAATCTAACAAACTTCATCAACCGTTTGTTGTATTCAAAAATAAACAATATCTTTTACACAACAGAGTTTAGATTTACTGCTTATGTTCCACGCTATTACTGCCGTAAAGGGCATTCATCCAGGCGTTTATCTCGAACGCGAATTAAAGAAACGCAACATCAGTAAGGGGCGGTTTTCATTATCTATTCAGGAATATCCACAAACCTTCGTTGCCGTTACAAAAGGAAAACGACGCATGAATCCTTCACTTGCTTTGCGCATCGAACGCGAACTAAAACTCGAAGAAGGATTCCTAATGACCATGCAGGGTTTTTACGATATGGAATTAGAGAAACGCAAACATTCTTCTGCTGTAAAACCTAACCTGCAACGATTCAGGCCGGCGCTGTTTTGGGAAACCGATCTTTCCAAACTCAACTGGGAATTGCAGCAGGCTTATATCATTCGCCGGGTAATGGAACGCGGCACCAAACAGGAACAACAGGAGCTGGCTACATTATACGAAGCATCTGTAATCAAACGCTTTAGCCCCGGAAACGTATGAGTTTACAAACTTCAACAATCAGCAGGTTTTTGCAGCAAACACTAATGGAATTGATGCGTGCGCCGCAACTGCAAACATTCTACCTGGCAGATGCTTCGGCACTGAGTCTGCAATACGGGCATCGTTATTCCAATGAAATTGATCTGTATACAGCGCAAACTTTCCAGGAAACGGATTTACAGCGCATCAAACAATACATTCACAATACGTTCGGGAACGGAGAGCAGCACACGTTTGAGCCAAAAGGCAATGGCGTTTCGTTTTTTCTCTACAACCTGAACAAAGACGCGATTAAGGTCGATCTGTATTATTCCACTGAACAGATTTCGACCATAATCACTACTGAAAACGTGCGTTTTGCAGGAAAAGAAGACCTGTTAGCGCTAACGTTGGAACGCATTCGTTTGGGAGGCAATAAAGCTAATTTTTGGGATTTGCACTATTTACTAGCGCATCATACACCCGACGAAATCTTTGCAGCGCACAAACAACGCTTTCCGGATAAGCATCAAAAAGCGGAAATCAAACGCAAACTGGTCGACTTTTCAGCCATAGAAGATGACCCCGATCCGCGATGTTTGCTCAAGAAAAACTGGAACCTGATTAAACTCGATTTAATCGATATGGTGGCGAACTACTAAAAGTACTTGTGCTCTAACAGGTAGTTTTTCACATAATCCGTTACACCTTCTTCCAGCGAATGAAACGGTTTGTCATAACCTTGAGAAATGAGTTTTGCCATATTCGCTTCGGTGAAATACTGGTATTTATCCCGAATATCTTCCGGTGTATCGATGAACGAAATATTCGGCTCTTTGCCAAGTGCTTTGAATGTATTTACTGCTAAATCAAGAAACGGCCGTGCAACTCCCGAACCAAGGTTGTAAATGCCCGATTTTGCCTTTCCTTCGCGTAGGAACTGGCACACCGAAACCACGTCTTTTACATACACGAAATCGCGCATTTGTCCACCATCGTCGTAATTGGGATTGTGAGAACGGAACAATTTCATACCGCCCGTCGCCTGAATTTGATTGAACGCATGAAAGATCACCGACGCCATTCGTCCTTTGTGATATTCATTTGGGCCATAAACATTGAAGAACTTCAAACCAGCCCAAAAAGGCGGTGTCGCCGTTTGTTCCAATGCCCAGATATCAAACCATTGTTTCGACCAGCCGTAAGGATTGAGCGGTTGCAATTGTGGAATAGTTGCCTCGTTATCGTCGTAACCGATTTCGCCCAAACCATATGTAGCGCCTGAACTTGCATACACCAGTGGAATATTGAATGCCACGCAGTGTTTCCAGATCATTTTGGAATAATCAACGTTCAGTTCATCAAAAATGGCTTTGTCGAATTCGGTGGTATCGGTGCGTGCGCCAATGTGGTAAACAAACGAGACTTTTTCTCCATTGGACTGAAACCATTGATCGAAAACGGAACGTTCAACAAGCTCAGTATAGTATTTTCCTTTAAGATTATCAGACTTTTCAGATTTGGTAAAATCATCCACCAATACCAAATCCGTGATTCCGTTGTTGTTGAGTTCACTCACCAAACAACTCCCGATAAAACCTGCTGCTCCTGTAATTACAATCATTGTTGCACAATTTTGATGCAAAAATAGGAACTATCTTTCGTCTGAACGGATTTCGGGGCTTTTATTCGATCATAAGTTAGTATCTGCCTGCAACAGATATATTATTTTCCACCACGAATACACGAATTTTTGCGTGCCTAACGGACGCGCCAACAATTATAACAGACATTATGTATGAAGTTGTTAAATACAACGCGAGTCCGTTAGGCGAGCCGAATTCGTGCATTCGTGGGAATTCATTTACATTACTCCGCAAATTGCTTTTTGGCAGCAACCAATGCTTCAACTAGTAATTGTCCCTGGAATTGATAACCTTTCGGTGTAAAGTGCATCAAATCAGCGCTTGCCAATCCGTCCATGTACCAGTCAAGAATGGAATCGTTTCCACCCATTACATCCGATAAACTCCAGAGCGCGCAATCATATTCCTGTGCTACGCGTTCCAAAACATTCTTCACCACTTCTTCCGAAATGGGTTTCAGGTTTTTGAAAAACGTATCGGGTTTGGTAGTCAGCAGAATAGATGTTTTGGGAGAAACTTCCCTAATTCCGGTAACCATTGCTTTCGCATAATTGTAAAATTCCGTTTCCGTATAAGGCTTGTGCGCATCGTTTGTTCCGAGTGACAGAATAATGAGATCCGGTTTTTCGACTTGCAGCTGATCCAAACAATAATCACATTTATCAGCATAATCAGCATATTTCCCACCGGAAGAACCATATGATTGAAATTGAAGACCACCTGATTTCGGCATTAATCTAAAACCAAAAACCCGTAGCGTATCCGGTTGTTCAACATTCGGAAAGGCAAAGATTTCAAAACGTTTTTTGGGTTTTGGAAAATGGATCGTGACAATTGACAAATGCTCCGAATATGGCTTTCGTTCCACGGTAGCTTCCGCACACGAAAAATTCCACTTTTTGGTCGTTTCAATCAGGAATTGAAAATCAATAGTCGACTGATCAAGCTTAAACTCCAGATGCGGTGTTTCGTCACCAGTTTCGGCGAGCGTGAGCGAATGTCCGGTAAGTGCAAAATGGTTATCAGACACGGATTCCACCATTTTTGTGCTTTTCCAGGCACCAACTGTGTCTACGAGAATTCCTTCTGCGTTAAATCCGCCGGCAAGCGCATATGGAAACCAAAAAGACGAAGCTTCCACGGAATCGCCCAATGATTGAAATGCTGCCTGAACTCCCCGCGGAAAATGCCCCATCTGCACATGAGAATCTCCCAAAAGAATAACCTTTACACCGCTTCCTTTCTCCCATTTATTCAAAAACGGCTGCAACTTTTCGACGTATCGGATCGTATCACGGCTGCGGCAGCAAGTAATCATCGTATCCGACTGTCCGAAAACCGAAAACGACATAATCACCCACAGAATAGAGAAGTACTTCATTCATTAATGTTTGATGCTTGATTTTTGATGTTGGATTAGGTCTTGTCAAAAATCAAACCTCGGAATAATACGTTGAAATGTAGTAATTATTGCCTCACTTCGTGAATGTTAAATGCTGAATTTTTAATGTTTAATTGAGCTGAGGTAAAGATGATCGATGCTTTAATCACCAAAGCCCAATTAAACATTCAGCATTAAAATTTCAACATTAAATTCGCTATCTTTGCATCCTTAATTCAGTGCTTTGAAAACAGTATACATCACGCGACGCGAACACTTTAATGCAGCCCACAAATTGTGGCGTGAGGATTGGTCGGAAGAAAAAAACTACGACGTCTTCGGCAAGTGCAGCAACAAAAACTGGCACGGTCACAACTACACTATTTTTGTAACAGTTAAAGGCTTTCCGAGTGTAGAAACCGGTTTTGTTATCGACCTAAAAGATTTGAGCACGATCATCAAGGAACGGGTTATTGAACCATTGGATCATAAAAATCTGAACCTGGATGTCCCGTTTTTGAGCGGCTTACTTGCTTCAACGGAAAACATTGTGATTAAGATCTGGGAAGAAATTGAAGGGCCAATTCAGGAGGCGGGCGGCAAATTGTGTCATATCCGCCTGGAAGAAACCGAAAATAATTACGTGGATTACTACGGCGGCAACGAACCGTTCTGATCCTTTAGAAAACACGAACATGTCTCATTCCCACGATATTTACAACGACGAAATCACCGAGCGATTGGCTGGTGTTTACAAAACAGTACTTTCTGATATCGGTGAAGATCCCGAACGCGAAGGTTTACTCAAAACGCCCGAACGCGTTGCAAAAGCCTTGCAGTTTTTGACGCACGGTTATGACATTTTCCCGGAAGATATTTTGAAATCGGCACTTTTTCATGAGGAATACTCTGAAATGGTGATTGTGAAAGACATTGAAGTCTATTCGATGTGTGAACACCACATGTTACCGTTTTTTGGAAAAGCACATGTAGCTTACATTCCCAATGGTACCATCGTTGGATTGAGCAAAATTCCACGTGTAGTAGACGCTTATTCACGTCGCTTGCAGGTACAGGAGCGTTTGACGATCGAAATCCGCGATTGCATTCAAAAAACCCTGAATCCGAAAGGAGTAGCCGTTGTGTTGGAATGCGCTCACATGTGCATGCAAATGCGCGGTGTACAAAAACAAAACGCTTATACTACTTCGAGTGCGTTTACCGGATTGTTCCTGAGCAACGACTCAACGCGTAAGGAATTCATTAATCTCGTTCAAGCGAAATTGCACTAGAATTCTCTTCTTTTTACGGATTTCCAAAAATGTTGGGGCAGGTCACGACCTTCCCCAACAACACTTAATTATTACCGAAATCCCCTAACAATTTTTAACAGCAAACTTCCCTGAAAGCGCGATTGAATCTGCTTCTTTTCAGTTAACTTTATTCTAGAAATTTTAAAAACACACAAACACATGTTCAGTTTTGGACCAGCCATGATTATCGGGCTCATTTTTATGGGAATCGGCCTTTTGGTAAGCTGGCGATTACGCAATCGTTTTAATGCGTATAGTAAAATTCCATCCATTAGCGGACTCTCGGGCCGTGACATTGCAGAGCGCATGCTTCGCGACCACAATATCTATGATGTACAGGTCATGAGCGTTGAAGGGCAGCTCACCGATCATTACAATCCGATGAATAAAACCGTGAATTTATCTGAAGGGGTTTACAATGGCAGAAATGCTGCCGCTGCTGCTGTTGCAGCCCACGAATGCGGTCACGCGGTGCAGCATGCAACAGCTTATGCTCCGCTGAAATTACGTTCTGCCCTGGTTCCGCTGCAAAACGCATCCGGTATGATCATCAACGCGATTATGATGCTGACCATTTTCGGAGGTGCGTTTTTGTACGATGCGTTTCCAATCAAACTCGTGTTATGGATTATCGTAGCCGCTTACGGTTCCATTGCACTTTTCAGTTTCATTACACTTCCGGTAGAATTTGACGCTTCGAAACGGGCAATTGTCTGGATAGAACGTTCCGGAATTTCCTATGGCGAAGAGTTGAGTCGCTCGAAAAAAGCCCTCAATCTGGCCGCAACAACTTATGTAATAGCCGCTTTGGGAGCCTTGGTAACACTGTTGTATTACCTGTTTGCATTGCTGGGTGGAAGCGATGAATAATTCCGCGCGGGTATTCCGAAAAAATAGTACATTTGAAAAAAATTAACGATTATGTCAAGCGAACACAATCATCACGACGAACACAAAAACAACACCGATACTTTTTTTGAAGAATCGACGATTGCAATTGGTTTTGTCTACACCATTGTTGCGTTGGCGATCATCATATCGATCTTCGCATTCGGTTAACTAAAGGAGGACACTGTTTCCTCCTTTTTTAATAACCGCATTCCCTCATTCTTTTTGCTGCATTATGCCGTTCAATTCTATTTTTGCCTGGGTAATGAAAAAACGTCTGCATCAGATAGACCTTTTTAGAAAATACCCGTTGGAAGTACAGCAAGAGTTATTTGAGCGCATGCTCCTGAACGCATCAAAAACAGAATTCATCCAACAATTTCAACTCGCACAAATCACTGATTACGAATCTTTCCGGTCGGCGATTCCGTTGCAAGATTACGATACCATGAAACCATGGATCGATCGGCTGATGGCCGGCGAACAAAACCTGCTTTGGCCGCAAGACACCAAATGGTTTGCAAAATCTTCAGGGACCACTTCAGATCGCAGTAAATTTATTCCGGTAACCCGAGAGTCGCTCGAAGAATGCCATTACAAAGGCGGAAAAGACTTGCTGGCGCTGTATTACGAGAATTACCCCAACCGGAAATTGTACAAAGGCAAACACCTTATTGTAGGCGGAAGCGCGCAGGTATTACCACTTACGCACGATGCTTATCAGGGAGATTTATCAGCTATCATTGTGAAAAACCTGCCGTGGTGGGCTGAAATTCGCCGTACACCTTCGCGGGAAATTGCCCTCATGAGCGAATGGGAATCGAAAATCGAGAAAATGGCGCTGAGTACCATGCACGAAGATGTGTATATTATTGCCGGCGTTCCAAGCTGGACGATGGTACTCGCCAATAAAATACTGGAGATTTCCGGAAAAAAAAACCTGCGCGAAGTGTGGCCAAACCTGGAATTATTCCTACACGGAGGTGTGAGTTTCGACCCATATCGCGAAGCGTTTCAGCAACTGATTCCATTTGATGACATGCATTACGTAGAAACTTACAATGCTTCCGAAGGATTTTTCGGAATTCAGGATGTGGGCGGTTCCAGGGAGTTATTATTGATGCTCGATTACGGCATTTACTACGAATTCATTCCCATGGAATCGTTTAACGGCTTGAATTCGAAAACAGTCATTAACCTGAGCCAGGTGGAAGCGGACGTCGAATACGCACTGGTGATTTCGACAAATGGCGGACTTTGGCGATACATTCTGGGCGATACAATTCGCTTCACATCCACTCAGCCGTTCCGGTTTGTGATTACCGGCCGTACCAAAAGTTTCATTAATGCGTTTGGGGAAGAAGTAATTGTAAACAATACAGATAAAGCCGTGGCCGAAGCATGCCTCAAAACCAATGCACAGATCCGTGAGTATTCGGTAGCGCCGGTTTACATGCAGGGAACAGATAAAGGAAAACACGAATGGATCATTGAATTTGTACACGAACCCGAAGACCGCCGGCGATTTGAATGGATCCTGGATGAAACACTCAGAAGCATCAATTCGGACTACGACGCCAAACGTACCAACGATATGGCGCTCGAATTTCCGCTGATCCGTTACGTAGAAAGCGGTACCTTCGATGAATGGTTGCGCACCAAAGGTAAATTGGGCGGACAACATAAAGTACCACGTTTATCCAATAACCGCGAAATTGTGGAACAACTATTGCAACAAACGGTTCATCAAACCAACAACAATGTATAAACTGATCCTGTTTCTGGCGCTGTGCTTTTCCTTTTCTTCGAAGGCGCAACAGTCATGGAAACAGGTTTGGACTGCTCCCATCGACTCAACTGCCGTTTGGGATGTCGATCAGGCCGGAAACGCATATTTGGTGGACAAACAAACAATTTCCAAGCTGGATACAGCAGGTAAACAACTACTGACGCAAAGTACCAAATCGATGGGGACGATTGCTAAAATAGATGCTTCCAACTGGATGAAAATTGCTATTTTCTCAGAAGATCAGCAGCGTATCTGTTACCTTGACAATGCATTGGCATTCCAACCAGGATGCATTGACCTGGCAGAATTCGGAGTGAACCTGGCACAACATTTCAGTACTTCTGCACAAACCGACCGCATCTGGATTTACGACCAGCTCAACAGCGAATTGCAGTTAATCACTATTCGCAACAGTCAGCGGCAAATCGTTCAAAACCTGGCGTCGCTCGTTGATTTGGGAACCGTATTGCAACTTATCGAATTTCAAAACAAGTTATATTTGTTCGACAATCGCGGACAAGTCATTACGCTCGACAATTTCGGGAGTTTTCTGAGCGCGCAAACGGTTGCAGGAACACATATTCAACCTTTCGCGACCGGATTTCTGGCTTCTGACAAACAATTCATCCGGTTCTCAGATGAAGAAACCGAATTGCTTACACCTTTTTTCGAGCTGGTTTCGGGCGAAGAAATAAAGTGGTTTTGTTTTGTGGGAAAACGCCTGTTTGTGAGTACTGCAACACAACTGATCAGTTTTGAATTGATTGGTTAGTGCATTTCCCACAAATGTCTTACATGAAATAAAATGATTTGTATCGACTAGCAGATACGTTATGTTTCCCCACGAATGCACGAATTTTTTGCGCGCCTAACGGACGCGCCAACAATTATAACAGACATTAATCAAACACAAAGCGAGTCCGTTAGGCGAGCCATAATTCGTGCATTCGTGGGAGTTCTTTGTATTACTCTTATCTGTCTTAGTAAAGAAATCGCATAGGAAATACTTATTTATTAGTTGAAATCACTTTTAACATCGGTGAAACGTCTTTTATTTTTCCACATTTCGGTGCCATGTGGCTAGAATTTGTAATTTAGTCAGTCGCAAAATAATGGTAAGATGCATATCGCAGTAGCAGGGAATATCGGTTCGGGAAAAACAACGTTAACACAGATGCTTGCAAAGCATTACGGTTGGGAAACACATTTGGAAGATGTGGAACAAAATCCGTACCTGAATGATTTTTACGAGGATATGCAACGTTGGTCGTTTAACCTCCAGATTTATTACCTGAATAGCCGTTTTACGCAAATTCAGGAAATCCAAAGTACAAAAAATGCAGTGATCCAGGATCGTACTATTTACGAGGATGCGTTCATTTTCGCACCCAATCTCCATTCGATGGGATTGATGACCACACGGGATTTTGAAAATTACTTTTCACTGTTCAATCTCATGGATTCATTTGTTTCAGCACCCGATTTACTCATTTACCTGCGCGCCAGTGTTCCCACGCTGGTGAATCAGATTCAGCAACGCGGCCGTGAATACGAAGAAAGCATCCGTTTGGATTATTTGAAACGTTTGAATGAGCGTTATGAAGCCTGGATTTCGACTTATGACAACGGAAAATTGCTGATCATTGATGTAGACAACAATCGTTTTCCGGAAAATCAGGAAGATTTGGGTAAAATCATTACCTCTATCGACGCAGAGATCAACGGGTTGTTTTAAGATTAATATTCCTTATTGGTAATGATTCGTCTTGACTTTTCGCACTGAATTTCGCGAAATTCAGCTTAATCCAAATACAAATCTTCCGAATCCGACTCGGCATCAAATTGTTTCACCATCAATGCAATATCACCCATAATGGTGTCTTTCTGTTCGTTTCGATTTTCTGTACCACCAAAATATTCTTTCAGCAACAATTGCGATTCCATAATCGCCGATTCAGGCACCAGCGTTTCGAATTGCTCAATCAACGTAATCGCTTCAAATGCATCCAGAAAATCGCCATCGATGGCAAAAAGCACGAAATCGGATAAATAAGCACTGAAATCGAGTTTACTATTCCAGAAAGCACCGATTAATTGTCGTTTGATCGGGGCATTTACTTCGTCGCGAAAAGCTTCCATCAAGGGTTCAACGGTAGAACTGTCTTTTAATCCTTCGAACAATTCCATCATCGCAGCCGTATTTTCGTCACTCAAACCGCCACGCCATACTTCAACCAACGGAGCAATCACACTTTCGTCGCCATGTACATGAAACGACTTGATTGCCGCGCCTACTTTCAGGTCATCGCCACTTCTTAGATCGGTTAACAATTGCCCAATCTTCAATTGGTGCTGTTTGCTTTTGGAATTTCCTGACACGTTATCTGATTTTCGTGCAAAAGTATAAAACATCCCTATCTTTGCCCCATGAACTTACGGTTGATTTTCATTGTTTGTTTGCTTGGTGTCGCATTCACGGGTTGCTGGATCGATGAAGTGCAACCTTCCCAAAAAAAATCGCTCTGCATTGTCGCTGATCATTTATCGAAAGAAGATAGTTTGATCATCAACCAATTCGGGTACAATTACAAAGTGAGCATCCGGAAAGAAGTCTTGAAACCCGAAGCTATTTTACAGCGCGTGCGTTCCGAAAAATACAACGCCGAAATCGATATTCTGATTATCGAAAGTGCCGAATTACGCAAGGAACTATCAAATCTTAGCGCTTTTAAAAGCATCCGGTCGTCAGAGATTTTCGGCCAGCTGGAACGTCAGTTCAACAACACGCACCATCAATGGATTCCGGTTTGTCACGACCCGCTGATTGTCTGTAAGTCAAAAGATTCCTTGCAGAATTGCGGACCGCTAAACCTTCAAAAAACAGACTTATTACCGAAACTGATTATCCGGTCAAAGCATGAAGAATATCGTGATCTGCTTTCGGGAACCAAATTTAATTGGTTGAATGCAACGCCGGGAGCAACTCAGCAATTCGGAAAGGAACGGATTTATGCGTTATCGGACTTTGTAGACCGTACCTTTTATGCAAATGACAGCACTGCTGGGATTATTCCCAACGAATGCCGGTATTACCTGATCGACAAAAAAAGAACCGTTTCGCGGATGTGCACTCTGAGCTTGTACCGGTACGGAAGAAACAGTGCTGTAGCTTCGAATTTTCTTTCTTTTTACATGGCGAATTCATATTCTGTCGCTAATGGTAGAAATCAATTACCTGTTAAAAAGCATGTTACCCCTAATTGGTACATCCGATCACTTTCTATTCAGTAGGAGCGTTAAAATAGTCGATGAAAATGTTGAAATTTTCATTAATCGTAACTTTTTCTTTTTTTTACACGTATCTATAGTCGGTATAATCCTGAGAATTAAGTATTTTTAGCTGACTATATATCGATTTTGGTTGCATCATTTATACGATAAACCCTAAGATACTATGAAAACGATCGCTACTACACTACAAGAAAAAAATCCTCTTCGTGAACCAATTGAACTAAGCAGACAAACCAGTACGCGTATTCCGCTAGCCTTGTTTTTTGTCTTTTTTGCTTTGAGTATCGTTACCGGATACGCTATTTTAGCAGCACAGGGAGCAACTCCGTTATTCTTTACTATATCAGCCTTTTTCCTCGGCGGGATGATTTATTTCTTATCCCTCATCTGGCGAATCATCGGTTCGGCTTACATTAAAAACGATATGTTGATCGTAAAATACCTTTTCGGAAAGTTCAAAGTGACCGAACTCCGTTCGATCCGAGGTGTTAAAACGATTAAGGTTCCCGGATTACGCCTTACATCCATCCGTTTCAAAGTAGACGGAACGATGTACAAAGTGATCATATTTGGCAGGACCAGCTACCTGCATGATCCCAAAACGATTATTAATACATTGCGGAAAGCAGCTTAACATTTTTACTTTTTGCCCAAAGCAGCAAATAGAGAGAAAGCATAGCTTTTGAAGAAAAATGCTTTGTCGTGGTCCGCCTGAGGCGGAATCCATGCAGGTTTTGCAATCACGACTGGATTTCAGTTCTAAAGTAAAAAAGAAGCAAGCCATAAGCCGGGTTCTGTACATTCCAATCAGGCTAGCTGATCAGAACTGACTGTCATTTATCTAGTTCCGGCCTCACGATCGGAATCCATCGACCTACCCTCCAAGATCGAGCGAGCAGCCCTCAAGCCTTGGTATACATGGTCTTTCAGTCCGTAAGGTTTACCTTGCACTTTATGTCGCCATAAAGACGGTGAGCTCTTACCTCACCTTTTCACCTTTTCCTCTTCCAAATCACTTCAGAAGAGGTAGTTTTCCTTTCTGCGGCACTTTCTGTTCGTATTCTGTCTCCGGAATACGACCTTCCCGTTAGGAAGTACGGTTACTCTATACTGCCCGGACTTTCCTCCCCGATTAAAATCGGAACGACAGTCGGCTTGCTTCAGGACAAAGATACGTATTATTGACAAGGAGTTTAGCCTCAAATATCTGACAACAAAAAACTCCGCTCAAAGAACGGAGTTTCAATTATAATGGGTTTCGATTATTGCTTGGCAAACAATTTCGTTGCTTTACCACTGGCAGTAGTCACCACCAAATGGTAGATTCCTGCATCGAGGTCGCTAACATTGATCACAGGTGAAGCACCTTCCGATTCCAGCGATTTCACAATTTGTCCCTGCTGGTTTAAGATGCTGATTTGTTTTACAGCTTCTGGTGACAACACGGTCAATTCATCGGTAGCAGGATTCGGGAATAGAGAAAAAGTCAGTACAGCTTCGTTTAATCCCAATCCATTGAGTTCATCGCGGTATTCAATCGAGGTAATTTGTTCCGAACCCAGAATAACAGATGTTCTGACACGCAAAATAGCTTCTTTCTCTTCCACAGCACGCCACTCGTATTCGTGTGCTTCCGGAACATCAAGACCTACCCAAAAACCAATGGTGTCAAGGCTAATGTAAATGGAATCATTTTCCAATACACGGTGATGAATTCGCAAAGCATCAAATGTTCCGTAAGGAGTCGTTATAACGCCCCAACCATCAACCGTTGATTCTTTGTAACGGTGCTGGATCCATTTTGCATCGTAGATCGGATTCAAATCCAAATCGGTATAACCCCTTGAAGTATAGTTATCACCGTATTCCAATGGGAATTCATAACGTGTTTCAATAGTATCCGATTTGGCAGGAACTCCCTGGCCGCTAATCACAAACTCATAACCAACCATTTTAAGTGCTGTCGGAGAGGATTTTGAAAACAACGAAATATCATCGATCGTAATCGGTAAAACTGAAGTAATCTGATCCAGAGGCAAATCAGTTGTCGGCGCAAAATAACTCGCCTGGTAATTAACCGCTGCAACTGGGCCGAAAAGAAGATTTGATAGAAACGACGCGTCAGAAATATACTTGTAATCAGTGAAACGCTGGCTCATTGGGGTTAAACCCGAAAAATCCCAGGTATAATTAGCGCCGGTCGACATATAATCCAGTGAAAGGTCTAATGTGGTACTCATCACCAATTGATCACCGGCCTCCGCAAAATTCGTATCGTTAAGGGTAATTTGTCCGAAAGAAACGACAGGAATCATTCCGACAGCTAGTAATAGTTTTTTCATGGTTTTCTAAAATTACAGTTCAAATATACGGAATAATCCATGCCAATGAACTGTAAATCACGATCACAGCAGTTGAATCAAACTAAAAAGTACGACGTAAGCTCAATTGCCCGTTCAATGGCAATAATCGCTGTTCACCGGCATACATCACCGAATTGAACGGTTTCAGAATATCTACGTTCATCCCCAATCCCATATACCAATTCGGGGTTAGCGAACGCCAGTAAGTAGCACCGATTTCCATTGTCAGTGTTTTCGCGTTACTGATCTTTCCGAAAGTTTGTTCCGAACGCACCACTACATTGCTTTGAGTTTCCTGCTGATTGCCTGAGAAAGCCGTTTGAAAGCCCGGTGTGACTGTTGCTACAATGGAATTTCTTCCTGCTTCATACCCCATTGAAACCGGCATTTCAAACGAATACAACTGACTGTATTTCGTATCGATGCGTGAATTAACAGACGGATAAGTTGTATAGAGTATATTTTTGGTGAAATCAACCCGCATGTTGGCGCCAAAAGTAAATACCATCCGATCCAGTTTTTTATACAAACCACCACCTACAGTATAGAAATGTACCAAATCGGATTTACCAATCACATGTTGCGCTGATTGACCAATTCCGGCGGAAGCCTGAATATAGAAACGGGAAGCTTTTGGAAATGAGGTTGCTTCCAGCATGCAATGATTGAGGTTTTTACAATCGTTTTGAACAGAGTTGTATTTTTCCAGGTCGTAAGGCGTGTGCAATTCCAAAACATATGGGGGAAGATGATCAACGATCACTAATTCTTCTGCTTGCTGATCCAAATCAGCCTCAGGGCTATTCGAAACCAAATTTTCGGCAGAAACTACTTCCGGAATGATTTGTTCTGGTGCACTAAAATCGGGTGCGTTGTTTGAGGAAACGATGTCAGCGCTTCCGCCTTGAACACCTTGGTAAGACGTTGATGCAAAGTTATTTTCGACTGCTACAGGCGATCCGCAAGGTGCTGCAGGACGCAACTGATGTGTTACATCTTTAGAAACTTGTTCGTATTGATTGATTCCCAAAAATGGGGTTGTTTGAGCATTTAAGCGTATGTGTTCTGTAGGTTGACTGGTAATCCAAAACACACTCCCTGCCAATAAAACAAGTGTCACAGCTCCGCTGGCAATCCACCAAAAAACGGCTTTTTTGCGCTTTTGTTCGGGCAGCATTGCTTCCATTTCAGACCAAAAAGATTCCTGGAAAGCGGCAGGCTCGGGGGCTTTGGCTCCTTTGAATAATCGGTCAATATCCTGATCGTTCCAACTCATATGGCACAACGTTTTTCATTCAACAATTCTATTTCTTCCAATCTGTCGCGCAGTTGTTTTCGCGCGGTCGATAAGTGCCACTTTGAAGTTCCTTCTGTAATTTCGAGTAAATCACCGATTTCTTTGTGATTGTATCCGTCGATTACATACAAGGTAAAAACATGGGCACTGATAGGTGGTATGGTAGTCAAAAGCTGCATAATGGCCTGGTAATTCAGCCCTTCTTCGCCGGCGTTGGTCGAGTTATTGGCATACAATTCCAATTCGCGATCAGTGTCTTTTGCAAAAATGAGCGTTTGATGATTCTTGTTTTTGCGGTATTCATCGATGAGCACATTTACCATGACACGCTTTGACCAGGCTGCATAATTTATTTCCTCCAGATTGATGGCAGCCAAACCGTTGATGATTTTCAAAAAGCCATTGTTAAATGCAAAACGCGCATCTTCCTCGTTGGAATAATAACGCATACAAACACTCATGAGTACGCGATACGTATACTCGTAAAGTTGTTTCTGTGCACGACGATCGTTCTTTGCACATGCTTCCAGTATTTGAGATGTTATGTGCATGTAATTTCCAATCGTTCTTATTTGACTTTTCTTTTGCAATTTAATGAATATTTATAGCTTCATCATTGGCGACTGAAGGTAATAACGTGTTATATTTGGAAAGGGTTGGAAAATCGATTAAAATGCTTACACTACATATTATACGGCACGCCAAAACGCATCAGCAATCCTCAACGGGCAAGGATAAAGACCGCGCATTGATGGAAAAAGGTATCGCGCAATCCAATTTACTGGGGAATTATCTGCAAACTCACCATATTGAGTTGGGGAAAATGCTTTGTTCTTCAGCCACCCGGACGCGTCAGACAAAATCTATTATTTGCCAGCACCTGGCCGAACAATGCTGTGTAGAATACCGCGATAGTTTGTACGCAGCTACTGAATCCGAGTTATTAGCAGAACTGGCAGGTGAAACCGATCCCATTCTTACCATTATCGGTCATAATGACGGCTTATCAGACCTGGCGAGTTATTGCGCGGATGAATACATCGGGTTGAGTACCTGTGAATTTATCACCATGACTTTTCCATTCAAAAACTGGTCACATATCATTCGGGGAACCGGAACTATTCTGCTGCGTTACCGTCCTGAGGTTTTTCTTCCTCATTAGTTGTTGAGGGCGTTTTCGGACGAATGTGATACACGACCTGGTAACCTTCGGTTTGTTGCCTGAACCGCTCTTCCATTGCTAATCGCTGAGCTTCCAAAGCTTCCAGTCGGGCGTTGTACATTCCTTCCAGATCGGGCGGTTCTATACCGAGTTCTTTTTCCAGTTCGTACTGGTATTTGGGACCTTGTGGTCCTTTTTTACGGTACAAAATAGCGAGCATGACGCCGATGAACAAACCACTGAGATGCCCTTCCCATGAAACGGCAGCTTTTTGCGGAAAAATTCCCCATACCATACTTCCATACATCAGCACCACGAATAGCGAAATGGCCTGCAAGGGTTTATAATGGCGAAAGAATCCGGAAATAAACAGAAAACCAAACAAGGCGTAAATTATGCCGCTCATGCCAATGTGATAAGCGTTTCCGGCGGCAAATATCCAAACCCCAAGGCCAGTAACCAACCAAGAGATGAAAAACACTTTAAAGGCTATTTCGCGGTAATAATAAATAAGTGTTGCAAAAAGCAGAAAGATCGGGAATGAGTTGTTGATGATGTGCGAAAAATCGTTCGGAGCATGCAATAATGGCATGAAAATGACTCCTTTCCAGCTTTCCCACACCTGTGGACGAAGACCGAATTGCACCAGGTCATATCCCGAAACACGTTCCGCCCAAAAGATCACCCACATCAGCACCACCAGTAAAAACGGATAGAGTATAGCCTCTAATGGCGAACCGAAATGATTGTTTTCTTTTTTCACGGGGATGTTTCGACAAGAATCAAACCGAAGAGTAAAAGATGACAAAATGGCGTGAAAAACAAAAGGAGCCTCAACGAAGCTCCTTTCTTATAATTGAAAAATCAATTCTTAATTATTGGTATACAACTGCAGGAATCCTTGTTTCTCGAGTTCTGTGCCGTCTAATAACGTTGCGTTGAGTTTATAGAAATAAACACCTTCGGTACATTTCTCGCCGCCGTTGTTGGTTCCGTCCCAGAAAACAGTGCCTGTAAGATTTTGTTTGTCTTGTACTACATTCCCCCAACGATTCAAGATCACGATATCAAATGATTCGAAAATATCGAATGGAAACTCGAAAAGGTCATTTAAACCATCACCGTTTGATGTTACCACATTCGGCATCGAGAAGTTACCATCTACGTTTACGATCAGTTGGTATTGGTCGATACAGCCCAACGAGTTGACAACGGTAAGTGTAATTACCTGCTCACCCGGACTCACGTAATAACTGGAAACCGAACTTCCGTTGGAATTGGTAAACGGAGGCGTATTCGACAAATCCCACGTCCAGCTAATGATTGGAGCTTGGGAAGAAGTTGATTGGTCATCGAAATAAACAGTGGTTCCCAATTGAACATCTGTTGCACTGGCAGTGAAATAAGCGTCGAGTCCGCTGTCAGGAATCGTCACTGGATCAAGCGGATAAATCACCTGGCAATCGTTGGAATCATAGATCGACACCGACGGATTGTAAGTCGCCACATTTTCGTATATGTGTGTGAACAAGGTTGAATCATTGACAATGGTTCCATCGTTCAAATCCCAGACAATTTGGGTCACGTTTTCAGTAGTACCGATATCGAAAATCACATTTTGTCCGCAACCGTTCAGGTCCTGCGTCCAGCTTGGAGTTGCCGTTGGTCCGAAAATAGTCAGGAAATCAATCAATGTCGTGTCGCTTGTACAACCGTACTCATCCGTGATCACCAATCCGGCACTGTAAGTTCCCGGAAATACGTAGGTATTGTTCGGCGAGGCCAGCGTTGATGTTTTTCCGTCACCAAAAACCCAGTTCCATGAAACAATGTTTCCAAGAGTCAAAGAAAGATCGGTGAAATCGGCAAATACCGGAGGACATGTGAAATCGCCATCAACATTGGTTGCTGCACCATCTAATACGTAATCTACAATTGCCACCGGAGTGGAAACTGTGATTGGCGTCAGTAGAGTGTCTTTACAGCCATTTACGTCTGTTGTGATCAATAGAATATCATGTGCTGTACTTGACGATGCCGGATTGGAAGGTTCATCGAACCAGGTCGTAAAATCGGTTGTAGTCGATTGCGGAGTGTTATCAGTAAACCATTCATAGGAAAGTGGCCCTGATCCGGTAGAACCGTTCGTGGCTGTAAACACTTCTGCATCACATACCACCGCATCCACAGTAAAACTGGCTACCGGTTTGGTAATCACGATTTGCGTTGTTGCCGGAGCAGAAACACAACCGAATTCATCTGTTGCAACCAATGAAACCGCAAATGAACCTTCGGTATTGAAGGTATGATCGACAGTTGTTGCAACGTTGGTGGTGTTTTGTGTAGAACCATCATCCGGAAAGCTGAAAACAAAACTTTGTAATGGGACACCATTCCCTGCTACCGATGAACCATTGGTAAACGTAACCAGGAATGGGACACAACCGGCATTATCACTGGCCAGAATTTGCGCAACAGGTGTTTCCAAAGCCGTCATTGGCGTGAAGGTCTGATCATCTGCACAACCAACATTGTTTGTGGCCGTGAGTGTGATGGTAAAGGTTCCTGAATTCGGATAACTGTAACTTGGATTTTGCCCTGAAACCGTTTGTCCGTTACCCATATCCCAAGAGTATGTACCAAACGGATGCGTTGATGTAGAAGTGGAAAGCATTGTCATTGCCGAGTTTTCGCAAATACTGTCATTTGAAATGGTAAACGAGGCAATGGTTTGCGAAATATGAATCACAGCAGTTGTACTGTCTTCGCAGCCCGTTGTATAGTTGTGAATGACCTGCGTAATGGTGTAAGTTCCGTAAGCGCCGTAATTATGGCTGGTAGTACCAAGGTCAAGATCGTCAAAATCAGGATCATCGAAATTGGTTTGTGTTCCATCTCCCCAACGCCAGATCATATCGGCATCGTCAGGAATAGCACCGATAATAGATTGGTCATTTACTACTACGTTTACCGGGAAACTTGCAGGATTACAATAAAGTGTCTGAGCCGGCTGGAACCGTGAAATCGGTGCTTTGATGTAAACCGCATTCGGTTGAATGAGCGTATCAAGGCAACCTCTGAAATTTACGATCAGCTGCACATCGAAATAACCTGTATCGTTCGGATAGGAGTAGCTTGGGTTTTCAGTTGAAGCTGTTCCGCCATCGCCAAAGTCCCAGGCATACGTTACTTCAGTCGGATCGTGTGGTGCAAGAATCACACTGAGGTTAGTGAAATCAATAGATGTTTTGGCACATTCCGGACTTTGATCAATACTGAAATTCACAGCATCAATGTGTCCGACCTGGATGTATTCAACAAGTGTATCCGTTCCGACACAACCACTTTGGGTTGTAATTACGAGCGAAACGTCGTACACACCAACCGGGTAATTGTGTACAGGTGGTGTTTCTCCGTTAAAGGTAGTTCCGTCACCAAATGTCCACACCCAACTTACAATCGGATTCGAAGAAGTGGAAGTTGAAGTGAATTGTACCGAAAGCGGGTCACAACCTTCAGTCACATCTGCAACAAACGAAGCATCGGGCGGAGTAAGGCTGATATAACTGTTTTGAGAGAATGTTCCGGTACAACCGTTAGCTCCCGTCATTGTTAATGTTACGTTGTAATTACCATTCGCGGAATACAAGTGTGCCGGAGGATTTTGTCCGTTGAATGTGGAACCGTCACCGAAAGTCCATACAAAGTTAGAACCTGCCGGGCTGTTATTGGTAAATACTACCGATTGCGGTGCACAACCTGTTGTTGGTACAGCAGTAAATGCGGGAACCGGGCTCGGTAAAATCGTAATTTGTTGTGTTGTATTTCCGGAGCAGCCCGAACCTGTGTTTTGGGCTGTGAGTGAAATCGTGTAAGTTCCTGCAGAAGGATACGTTACTGTATTATTCTGACCGGTTGAACTTCCGGGTGAGCCACCGGGAAATGTCCAGTTCCAGGCATTGACACCAACAGTCGAATTATCACTGATCGTTACCGGAAGGCCTTCGCAGGCTGTTGCAGGAGCGGTAATTCCCGCCTGGAAGTTGGAAACCACCAATGATTGCGTAATCGTATCCTCGCAACCGAAACTATTGGTCACAATCAACGAAACATTGTAAGTTCCGGCAGTCGCATAATTCACCACCGCAGGATTTTGCAGCGTTGAGGTTTGTCCGTTGCCAAAGTTCCATTCATAGCTTGTGCCTCCGGATGAGGTGTTATTAAAAGTTACTCCTACCGGCAATACACAACCGTTGGTAGATGTTGTAAATGACGCAGTAGGCGCCGGATTTACTGTGACATAATTTACTTTTACTTCGGCATCGGCCTGACCGTTGCTTGCGGTCACTACCAACGTAACCGTGTAAGTTCCGGGAGCGCTGTAAACATGCGACGGGTTTGTTTGGGTCGACGAGTTTCCGTCACCGAAATCCCAGCCCCAGTTTGTAATCGGTGAACCGCCATTTGTCGATTGATTGACAAATAAAACCGGCGAACCGAGACAAACAGCCGTAGGATTCCCTGTAAATTGGGCTGTTGGGGGTTGTGCTAAGCAGAATAGTGGAGTTAGAAGGAGGTAGAGGAGTAAATGCTTCATGTTTTGTCGCGTTAATTCAATTACAGCTTTCCAATAATAAGAAAAGAAAAGCACTTTTCTTGCTAATCATTTAAATTTAACTCACAGTAAACCTGAGTTAATGTTTAAATTTTAACGCTGTAATACTTAATAAACGCACGTTTAATCATTTAGGTTGCTTCCCAACCATCGTCTCATTTCGGCTAAATCGATATGTTTTCGACGAGCAATATCTTCCACCTGTTCATTGGTGATTTTACCAAGACCAAAATATTTGGAATCCGGATGTGCAAAATACCAGCCCGAAACAGATGAAGCAGGCCACATAGCGAGGGTTTCTGTTAGTGAAACGCCACTCACTTCCGTTGCATTCAGGATTCTGAACAAGCCTGGTTTTTCGGTATGATCAGGACAAGCTGGATAACCGGGTGCCGGTCTGATTCCGCGGTATTTTTCCTGGATTAATTCTGAATTATCGAGTGTTTCGTCAGGCGCGTAGCCCCATTTCTGCTTACGCACATAAGCGTGCATGTATTCCGCGAATGCTTCCGCCAAACGATCAGCAAGTGCTTTGAGTAATATGGATGAATAATCGTCGTGATCGTCTTCAAAGCGTTGAACGTGTTCGTCGATTCCATGGCCGGTTGTGACCACAAAACCACCAATGTAATCTTTCACGCCGCTTTCCTTCGGAGCGATAAAATCGGAAAGTGCCAGGTTGGGCTGACCCGAAACTTTGGTGGTTTGCTGACGCAGAGTATGTTGAATGTTGATGACCTCAGAGCGGGTTTCATCAGCATAAATTTCGATATCATCTCCCACACTATTTGCAGGGAAAATTCCCACAACGGCTTTTGCAACCAGCCATTTTTCGTCGATGAGTTTTTTCAGCATGGCTTGTGCATCGGCAAAAAGTTCCGTTGCCTGCGCTCCGACAACCTCATCGGTCAGAATATTCGGGTAACGGCCATGCAATTCCCAGGTTTGGAAAAAAGGTGTCCAATCAATGTAATCCACCAGTTTTTCAAGTGGGAAATGTTCAAAGGTTTGTGTTCCCAATTCTTTCGGAGCCGAAACCGTCGATTCATCAAAAGTCAATTGTAGTTTATTGGCCTGAGCTGCGGCCAACGACAACAATTGTTTCGCCCCACGGTGTTTTTCATGGTGTTCGCGCAAACGGGTGTATTCGAGTTTGAGATCTTCTACAAACTGTCCTTTTTTATGTCCGAGCAATTGTTCAACAACCGTTACAGAACGCGAAGCATCCAACACATGAACGGTTTGTCCGCGCTCATAACTTTGTTCGATTTTCACAGCTGTGTGTACTTTTGAAGTTGTCGCACCGCCAATTAGTAACGGAATATCCAGTTGGGCGCGTTCCATTTCTTTGGCAACGTAAACCATTTCATCGAGTGAAGGTGTAATCAAACCGCTGAGTCCGATTACGTGTGCCTTGTGTTCGATCGCCGCCTGGATGATCTTGTCGGCTGGAACCATTACTCCCAAATCAATCACTTCATAGTTATTACAACCGAGCACAACACCCACAATATTCTTCCCGATATCGTGTACATCGCCTTTCACAGTTGCCATGATGATTCTTCCGGCAGTTTCGCTTTTTCCGCCTTTTTCTTCTTCGATAAACGGTAATAAATAAGCAACCGCTTTTTTCATCACACGTGCCGATTTCACGACCTGAGGCAGGAACATTTTTCCGCTTCCGAACAAATCCCCCACCACGTTCATTCCATCCATCAATGGACCTTCAATTACTTCAATCGGGCGCTTGAACTGGTGACGACATTCTTCCACATCTTCGTCGATGTAATCCACAATTCCTTTTACCAAAGCATGCGAAAGCCGTTCATTTACCAGAGCGCTGCGCCATTCCAGTTCCACTTCTTTTTTCTTCTCTTCGCCTTTGAAACTTTCGGCAAAATCGAGTAAACGCTCGGTTGCATCAGGACGACGATTGAGGATCACATCTTCGATAAACACCAGCAATTGTTTGTCGATGTCGTCATAGATTTCCAGCATAGACGGATTCACAATTCCCATGTCCATACCTTGCTGAATGGCATAATATAAGAACACGGAATGCATGGCTTCGCGCACCGCATTGTTTCCACGAAACGAGAACGAAACATTGGAAACACCGCCGCTTACATGAGCGCCTTTGAGATTTTCACGAATCCATTTGGTGGCTTTGAAAAAGTCGAGCGCGTTGTTATTATGCTCTTCCATTCCGGTGGCAACGGGGAAAATATTCGGGTCGAAAATAATGTCTTGTGGCGGGAAATTTACTTTGTCGACCAATGTGCGGTAGGAACGTTCACAAATTTCGATGCGTCGTTCGTAACTGTCAGCCTGACCCTTTTCATCAAAGGCCATTACCACCACAGCTGCACCGAAACGCTTGATCTTTTTGGCTTGCGCGATAAAGTTCTCTTCACCTTCCTTGAGTGAAATAGAGTTCACAATTCCTTTTCCCTGGATGCATTTGAGTCCGGCTTCGATGATTTCCCATTTGGAACTATCGATCATGACCGGAACACGTGCGATATCGGGTTCGGCGGCAATCAGGTTCAGAAATTTCACCATGGCTTCTTTGCCATCGATCATTCCTTCATCCATATTGATATCGATGATTTGCGCTCCGCCTTCTACCTGTTCGCGTGCTACGGAAAGCGCAGCTTCGAAATCATTGTCACGGATCATGCGCAAAAAAGCACGCGACCCTGTCACATTGGTACGCTCACCGATATTGATAAAGTTACTTTCAGGGGTTACTGTGATGGCTTCTAAGCCGGATAATCTCAACAAATTACTCATACTGTTTCAGCAAGTGTTCTCGGTGCGTATTTAGGTGCCAGCTCGGCCATTTTACGGATGTGAGCCGGGGTTGTTCCACAACAGCCACCAATGATATTGATAATGCCTTCGCGAAGGAATTCTTCTATTTGTTCGCCCATCATTTCGGCGGTTTCATCGTATTGGCCAAATTCGTTGGGCAAACCCGCATTCGGGTGAGCGCTCACAGCAAACGGTGCCTGATTGGCTAAAATTTGTAAATAAGGACGCATCATGGAAGCTCCCAGGGCGCAATTCAAACCGATACTTAACAACGGCATGTGTTGTACCGAAACCAGGAACGCATCAGTGGTTTGTCCGGTAAGTGTTCGTCCGGATTGATCGGTGATTGTTCCAGAAACCATGATTGGTAAACGCACACCACGCGCTTCGTATACTTCATCAATCGCATACAAAGCCGCTTTGGCATTGAGCGTATCAAAAACTGTTTCCACGAGCAAAATATCGCAACCACCATCCATTAAGGCATTTGTTTGTTCGGTGTAGGCCACCACTAATTCATCAAAGGTAATCCCACGAAATCCCGGGTCGTTTACATCAGGTGAAATGGAAGCTGTGCGGTTGGTAGGCCCGATAGAACCTGCTACAAAACGCGGTTTATCCGGATTGAGCGCTGTGAATTCGTCACATACCTCTTTCGCAATTTTAGCACTGTGGAAGTTGATATCGTAGACGTATTTTTCCAGATGATAATCAGCCTGCGCGACGGTGGTTCCTGAAAAGGTGTTCGTTTCAATGATATCGGCACCAGCTTCGAGGTATTCGCGGTGAATCTGAGCAATAATTTCAGGACGTGTCAATGACAACAAATCGTTGTTTCCCTTCAGCGGATGCGGATGATCTTCGAACCAGCCTTTGCGAAAATCTTCTTCTTCGAGCGGGTAGCGCTGAATCATGGTTCCCATTGCTCCGTCGAGAACAAGAATGCGTTTTTTAAGAATGTCTGTAATATGCTCCATAGTTATATGCGTAATTGGTTTGCAACTATGAAGGAGCGGAAGTGAAATACTTCAGTAACTACTTATCTTTTCAGCCGTTGGCTAATTGGATTTGGCACCTATTCCGCGAGCGGAGGTTGCCAAGGTTTCACAGGGCCTATCCCTCCACCTTTCTTCATAAGTTGTCAAAAACAAAGAACTGAGGCAAATATACGGAGTTTGGTTGAGAAACGATATAGTTTTTACGTTTTATACGTTTGTTGGTTCTTTGGTTTCTTTGCTGCCGGAAATTAAATGCCTCTACACGTCCCGTAGGGACGAAATATGGTAGCAGAAATATAGCATTATGAACATCCATGCCGTAGGTATGGGACATCGCAAACCATGTAATGAGAATGTCTTACCCCTACGGGGTAATAGTTCCGATAATCATTTCTTTGTTACCATATTTCGTCCCTACGGGACGCTGGAAATCAAGTATAGTTAGAAGTTCCACTTCATATTCCGGTCGTCTAACACCGCGAAGGAAATTTTCCAGGAGGTTCGGGGTTTGATTGTATTCCCGTCGGAAGCAACGGCGTAAATACCGATCCGCAAACGACGTTTCGAGAATTTAAAACTGCGTTCCAAACCGGTGAAGATCTCGTAATATTGGTATTTGTATTCGGCTACGTAAAGCGCGCCTACTCCCATTACCAAGCCGATTCCGGTTTTTTTCATGAACGGGATTTTGTTGATGATGGCACCGTTGTCGTGATGCACAAAATGTGCTTCGAGGTAGTATTCTTTCGATGGCAAGGAGCTGTCCTGCGCCTGGAATGAATACAACGGATTGGAAAACCATAATGGTGTACTTCGCCGCTGGTATTTGAAATCCGCGTCTTTGAGGTTTTTGGAACTAAGGAATTTCCCAGCTTTGAAATGGTAATTGGATGTCCCTAATGTTCCAAGCTGGAAGCTTTGTTGGATTCCCACAATCGCGTATTCATGGTCTACATCACTGCCAAACAGTTTCGGAATTCCACGCTGATAATAAGCGTAAAAAGTCGGGAATTTCGATCCGAGAATCACTTTCCGATACGGTTCTCGCATGTATTTTTGCTTCGGCGTATAACTCACGGTAATTTCACCCAGCAATGCCTGATAACCTTCAAATTCCTGGAATTGATCGTTGGGAATTAAGCTATCAAACGTACTCAGATTCTGGTATTTCGATAAGGAACGGCGCTCGGCAAATTCGGCTTCCACGTTGATGTAAAATCCGTTGAAATATTCGTAATCGTGGCCCAACCGCAATTTAGTCACTTCGATGAAATTGCTTCGTTTGTAGACTTGGGTAATGGCATCGAAAGGAACAATGGCATCAAATTCATGCGAACCGCGGATATAGACTTTTCCCTGGTGGAATGGATCGTAGAGATAACGCCACCAGGAAGAACCTTTGAGATCGCCGTTGAGAATTCCCATGGATAATTCGGAATAACTGTCGATTGTACGCTGGTCTTCCCATTTACGGAAAAAACTGAATCCAGGGGCCACACGCGGACCTGCAGGATAAAGCGGACGCGCCATCGCTGCTATCGAATTAATGGTCCATTGAGTGCGTTGCGGTCTGTTACGGTGATCAACACCGAACCAAAGCACCTTCCATACGGTCACTTTATTGAAAATAGCGTCGATGGAATCGAGGTATTCTTTACGGTTAAATGCATCACGCAAGCTGTCTTTCACGATAATGAAACGTTGCTCTTCAGGTGTTAATGATACCACACGCTCTTCTTTCCAGAAAACGGAATCGCGCTCGTAGGCTTCTTTGCTGGTAATCGCTACCTCATCGCTGAAGAATTTCTTGGCATATTCGGGATTGAAGTCGTAGTTAGTGAATTTTGCAACCGTGGTGCAGGTAGAAGTCTGCTCTTTGTATTTTACGCCGTATGTGAGCAACTGTTCGCGAAGCACACAAAGCGTATCGCCCACATTGTCGAAATGCTGTTCGATGGTGAAATAATCGTAGACGAGCAGATTTCCTTTCTCCATGGTCAGTTCGAGCTTCTGTACCAGCCACAGTGAGTCGATGACGTAGATATAACCCGAAAGTGTTGAGGTTGAACTCGACCGCGGAATGATTTTGATCTTATCAATGATGTGGTCGTTTTCTTCGTATTGTGCTTCGAGGCGGTATTTGTAGGATAAAATACCCGGACCCGAAATGGGGCTACTGACCGGTGATGAATGTAAATCATCGAGGTGCATCAGGTTCTCAAAGAAATTGAAGTTCGATTTGACAGTGGTAGTGTAGTACAACAATCGTCCGTCGCCATGTTGTGTAAAGGCATTCCGGATTTCTTTCACTTTGTTTTGCGGCGCATAATAACGAACAGCCTGTACTTCTGCAAGGTTCATGTTTCCGGCCAGCAACTGGGTTTTCCGGCGTTCTTCTTCAAACGGATCGTCAGATGGTTTTTGATCGTTGTTTTGCTTGCCTTGTTTTCGCTCGATTTTTTCAGTGGCTTTGATGTACACATCGGTTGAATGCGGGTAATTCCACTGGTTCATCTGATCGCGTTTTTTCACCACCTTCAGCATAATTTCACGACCAGGATTCGACTTTTTGGTCGTTATTTCCACTTCTTCAATATCGGATACTTTGGTGGGAAAAAGCTGGATATCACGCGTGGTATTGGTGAGCTGAATCGTCACGTATGTTTCACGTTCATCATAACCCATTGCCGAGAAAATGAGGTAATATTCTCCTTCAAATAATTGGAGGGTATAGTTTCCGTTTACGTCGGTTTGCGTACGAAGTTCAACGTTGTTCTTTACATAAATATTGGCAAAAGGAATAGGCAGATTATTTTCATCGGTCACTACTCCAGTAAGCTTCCGTTGGGTCATGCCTGAAAAGGCAATCGGTATAAGGAAAAGAAGTAGTAAAATGTTTCGCATAATTCTCTTAATGAACAAAGGGAAATTGGTAACGTCCGCTCCGTAAAAATGTTGCCGAAAGTTAGGTTATTAAACCTATAACTTCCTGAATTAGTGTTAAATCTTCTTTTCGATCCGATCTAAAACCAAAATCAGGGATAAACGGTAATTACGATTCCTGTTGTTGTTGTTTCTCCTGCTGTGCCATCCACTCGATGTGTTTTTCCATACGCTTGCGCATCCAGCGGCGCAGAAAGTAGGTGCCGAAAGCAAATACAGATAAACCGTAATAATATATCCATCGGTCAAAACCTTCCATGATACCGAAAATCGTAACGACTACGATGATCAGAATACCCATGCAGAGCCAGAACCATTCCATTATTTTGTTGTAAGTACCCATTTTCTATTTTTTATCGTCGATGTCTAATTTTCCGTGCGGTTTCAAAAACACGTAACTTGAAAAATCCTGTTTGGTACGAATGCCTGTTCCATATACCAGGGATTTCGGCGTGCGTACCATCACCATTTTGTCCGTAAAAATAGTGCTATCTGCTCTATTCCAGTACAACGCTTCGGTTTCCATACGCTGATTTTTCAATGGATTGAACAATTGCACTGAATCACGCACCATCATGGTTCCCATTTCTTCGTTCACTTCGCCGTAAAGCGCCGTTAAAATTGAAGCGAGTGAACCGTTTTCATTGTAAAATTCCACTTTTACACCTTCCCGGAATTTCACCACCTTGGTCGGTTTGGTATATGATTCGGCCAGTTTGGCGTAAAGCCGCACCTTGGCATAACCCGAATCGGTATACGTGAGATACAGTTCTGTGGTTTTTTCGTCGGGATCGTTGGGTTTGAATGTGACACGTTTAATCGAATCCAAATCGTTGACGCATGAAACAAACATTCCTGCCATCAATAAGAAAGCAGGAATGAAAATCAGGTATCGTTCTTTGGATGACAGCGTCATATCAGCGTGTTAATCAAGCTTGTATTTCTTGAACCAGCGATCATAATTGGCCGGTGCAAGGATCACTCCGAAATTCATACCAAAATAGTTTTCCTGAATGCCATCGGATAAACCGTTACCGCGTGAACCGTATTGAAAACTAAAGTTGAATGATGAGTTGGTTTTCTGACTGAAGATCGGTAAGCCAAAACCAGCGGTTACGCCCATTTCTTTGAGCTGCGTTCCGTTTTGTAAATTTGGAAGTGTCCCGAAGTAACCTCCCACGCGGTAACGCACACGGCCAAGGTAATCTGACCCGCCCGTTACTTTGGAACCGGTAGAAAAGTTTGGTATGAATTGTAAACCAAGTGAAAAACGCATCGCATCTTTGAATTTATTTTCTTCGTGCACGCTATTAAAATCAGCGCGGTAGTTGCTCCACATTGTGGAAGAGAAATCTCCCATTACATTGAGCTGATACACGTTTTTATGCTTGTAATTTTCGGTTACTTTCGGTCGGAACGAATAATTGAAACCAAGTGTCATAGAGCTTGGGTAAACCAATTCGCCTTTATCGTCGACCGTATAGACCAATGTATCGTATGTGTTGGGATCGCCCAAATCGGTTGTTGCAAACAGGAAATAATCACGGTGCGCCGACAATTGTTGTTGCGGTGAATATACAGCTCCTATTTTCAGGTACTGATTTTTCAATGTATCGAGCATAAACGAGTAGTTCATCCCGATGGAATAATGGAAAGCGTGTAAGCGATAAGTCGTCTGATCAACGCCGCCTGTCGGTTCATATTCGATAAACGAGCTTTGACGCTCATCGGTCACCGACCCGAAAACGTAGGAATAATTGATTCCCAGTGAAATCATGTGACGTTTGGTATTGACAAACTTATAGGCCAATCCGGCAAGAACTTCCTGTGTACTTCCGGAACCTTTGTAAGTGTAACGAATGCTGTCGGTTCCGTCAAATTCTTTCTGTTCGATGCTGTAACCTTTGCGGCTGAAAGGCTGCAATCCGATTGCCATTCCGAAGCGTTTTCCCAACGGAAGTGCCATGGTGATCTGATTTAAACCAACAATTCTGGCTTTGGTTGAAACATCACCCGATGTGTAGGTCGAAAAACGGCTCGACAATCCGATGGTAAACAGCGGCTGATCTTTGGCCAAACCGGTATAACTCGCCGGATTGAACAGGTTTACCGTTGATGAATCAAAAATAGCAGCCCGCACATTCCCGTAAGCACCGAATTGTGAATCTTCCAAGCCACCGGATTCACCGATACCTTGTGTACTGAAAGGGGAAGATGAAATAGGTTGAGCATAACTAACACCAGCGAAACCGATAGTAAGAATGAGACAAAGCTTATATATCATAATGTGCCAATGTTAATTGCAAACCTTTAAGTGTTAAATTTTCGTCGGCAAAGATGCCATTTTTCAAACCCAAATCAAAGTAGTTAGCTCCGCCCCCCGTTAGAAAAATTGTTAATTCGGGCGTCAGCTCCCTGTAATGGGCAATAAAACCAAGCATTTCGTTTCGAATTCCGTGCATTACACCGCTTCGCATTGCGTCGAGGGTGTTTTTTCCGGTCATCTGCGGAACTACTTTGTCTTCTATCAACGGTAATTTTCCGGTAAACGTATGCATGGCACGATATCGCAGTTCAATTCCCGGACTGATGCTTCCACCCTGGTAGGTTCCATCGGATGTCACAAAATCATATTTGATACAGGTTCCCACATCGATGGTGAGACACGCTCCTTTCGCCTGATGATATCCGGCAATGGCGTTACAAATACGATCTACTCCCAATGTTTGCGGAGTTTCGTAACCCATTTTGAGCGGCAATTTCATCGAAGTTGTAAAGACAACCGCGTTTTTTAGCCATTGTTTGATCCATTTGGTGTCTTTATCGGCTTTTACGGAAGCAATAATTGCAGGCCATTCGCGGTGTTCCTGCAGGAAAGATTTGAGAGCTGAAAGCTGGCCGGCGTCATAAACACGAACTTCTTCCAAATCAGCATGATGAAATACCCCAACCTTGATTCGGGTGTTTCCGGCATCGATAACAAGCGTATGTATATTGGGAATCATGCGACACAAAGATACGCTGCATTTCGACCCGATTCGGAAAAAAATTCAAGATTTTTTAGGCGTTTCCAATTCTATTGCTATCTTTGCACCCGCCTACCAGATAAAGGTAAGCAACCGAACGGTTAGGTGATGTAGCTCAGTCGGTAGAGCAATAGACTGAAAATCTATGTGTCGGCGGTTCGATTCCGTCCATCACCACCAAATTGGACAAACTAAGAAAGTACTTAGTTTGTCCTTTTTTGTTTTCGGTGAAACCCTTGCTATTACTAAGAACTAGCGCAACAGATTTATCAATTTTTTCGGTTCCAACCTCATTATTTTTAAACACAAATTTTTGCGGGAAAATGGAACCAATTATTTCTTGTTTCTCTTGAACGCTACTGTTTCTGTACCTTTCCACTAAATTTGGAATCATTAGTACCGCTTTCTGAATTTCTTCTTTAAAATTGGAATCTTTCGCTTTATTATCTGAAATATTCACTTTGATTTCCAATATACGGGAATCCAACTCACTTTTTAACTCCGTGTAATCGTGTGCATTCAATTCACCGTCCAACATTAAGTTTTGCAGTGCTTTTTTGCGCTGTTCTAATTTGTTAAGTTCTTGTGTTAATGCAACGCGTTTAGTTTCGCTATTTGATGCGTTTTCCTGCACTTCTTTTACTAAAATGATCCTGTATAATACTTCAACTGCTTCATCGATCTGAATTGTACTTAAATACAATTCCATTTCTTCGTTTACAATATCCGCTCTATAACGTTCCTTTGAACAATGCAAACAATGATAATAGAAATGTCGTGTTCCGTTTCTGCTTTTCGATGCGCTTCCCGTTACGTGTTTCCCACAATTGGAGCAACTAAGAATACCCCGCAACGGAAGTTCATCGCGATCACAAAAAGAATGGTGTTTATTGATTCGTTTGTTCTTCGCATCTAATAGCATTTGAACGCTGTGAAAAAGTTCTTCAGAAATGATTGCTTCGTGAATTGCATCAACAATTTGTTGGGGTTCGTTTTCGGTTGCACCTACCAACATTTTACCAATGTAAAGCGGGTTACGTAACAAATAGTAAAAACTGCTTTTAGAAACTGTAACCCCCTTTTTTGGTAATTCCATGCGGATAATATTCGGAGCACGTTCACCCAATGCAATTTCTTCAAATACCCAACGAATGATCTTTGCTTTTTCGGGGTTCACAACAATGATCGGTTTATTCAATTCATCACGTGAATTTTTATATCCTATCGGAGCGTTTGAAGTCCACCGACCCAATTTTTTAGCACCCCGAATACCCGCTTTAATTTTCTGTGAGCGTATATCGTTATCAACTTCGGGTAATGCTAAATAGATCGCAAGCATGATTTTATTTTGCGGAACGCTAAAATCAATTGGTTGCATGATCGCTTGCACTTCGATATTATACTTTTTGAAGCGTTCTAACATCTCGTATGCTTCGGGTGCATTTCGTGAGAATCTATCCCAAGAAACAAAAAGCAAATAATCGATGCTTTTGTACTTCGCTTTTGCTAATTGCAAGAGTTGGTTAAATTGTGGACGGTTAAACGATTTTGCACTGTGATCGTCCACGAAATGTTGAACAACCTCAATATTGTTTTGTTCGCAATATCGCACTAGCTGATCGTATTGAACCCCTAAGCTGTAACCGCTGTTCGCTTGTTCGTCCGTGCTTACACGGGTGTAAATAATTGCGCGTTTCATTTCATGTTTTGTTTAATCATTTTTTTATCCATTTTCGCGAACTTGTAAAGTAGTGTGCGAATTAGTTCAATCTGTTTATCTGTGTAGTTTTTATACTTATCCCCAAGTATTTTCCTACACTCTAAAATCGTTAACATTGATTTTGTGTTTTGAAAAGAAGTAATTATAAATTACTCCGACCCTCCGTTTTCAAGCTGAAAAATTGCAAAATACGCTGAACCCCAGTATTAGCGTAGGATTCAGCGTTCCATTTTTTTTTCAGAAGTTTGAATTATTGTACTTGAAATTCCGCTAGTGTTTCACTAGCAAATAACCATTCAAATACGAGTTTAACACCATTGACCGCGCAAAGTTTGATGAACTTGAAAGCGCAGCTGTTGGTTCAATGATGTGTGTGGTGAATGGTTTTAGAGTTGGAACCGTTTGTGATGGTGTTACACCACCATTTCGTAACTCATCTATTAACAATTGATTTGCTCTTAAAAACGCTTCCAATTGTTGATCTGGGTTGCTTGAAATGATTAAAAAGTGAATATCTTCCAACTCATCGAGTTTACTAGCAAATTCAACCGCTTTAGTGAATGGATTATAATTTTGAGTCCATTCAAAAAGTGATTCTTTTTTACTTAGATCGAACTGAAACCCTAGATGTTGGAGTGCCATAATCTCGGATAATGGATATTTCCCAAAGGCTTCCAATTCTAGGGAAGTTCGATAATTGATGAGTTGTAAAAAATTCGCTGTTGTCATGCTGTTTGTGGCGATTCCATTCCACAAATCAGCAAGTTCTTTTGTTTTTGATTCGGCTATTAAAGCCCCGTTAATTGCCCCACTTGAAACACCAAAAACCGCCAGTGGTTGAATGTCTTTGATGTTTGTTCCCCCTATTTCAAATCCGTATTTTCGGATTGCTTGCCAAACTCCTGCTTCAAATGCGCCCCTTGCGCCCTGAGAATGCAGGATAATTACTACATTTTTCATTTTATTGATGAATAACTAAATGTCCCTTTAGCGGTTAGCTGATGTTGTTTTGGATCACCATAAAAAAGTCTTTCTCTTTTCGGGTTAAATAGCCCTTTCTGTCCGTTGAGTAGGTCGAAATCTTTACTTTGTTACTCACGTTTCCACCCACTGCTTTGATATACCCGTTTCCCTTTTCAATGATTAGTTCCCCATGTGAAGGAAAGAAACCCGAACTATCATATCCCTTTCCTGATTGCCTGGAATAAACAATCAAATCACCTTCTTTTGGAATGTATTCGTCCAAACGAAACCCGCGAAGTGAAGCCCCTTTTTTATCCCTGTTTGCCTTTGCTACTTGAAAATATCCGCTATGTGAACTTGCATACGGAAAACGATCTTTTGCACCGGCTTTGTCAAAGAGATAGGATATAAAAGCACTCGACCACGGATAGGAGTTTTGAAAGCTACTATTTTGCATTTGTGAGGTACTGAAATTAAACCCTGCGCTTTTCCAGTAATCTAAAAGAATATTGGATGCTTTAGCAGAACGTTCCGAAAGAGTTACCCATCTTTTCGCCTCGTCTTTAGCGATTCCAATGAGTTTCTTTTTAAAGGTTCTGAAATGGAAATACAGGAAAACACCCAAGCCCCCAAGCACAATCAAACTGGAAATCAGTATAATATGGCTTCTTTTCATGATTGATTTTAGTAATTTAGCCAGGATAACCTTATTGAAGATTAGGCGAGGGTGGCAGAACGCATCTCAAAGACTGATGACTTTGATCCACAAATTCCTACGCGTTCTGTTCCCTTGCCTTGTTTTAACTGATTCCTACGGCAATTAAAACATTCAAAATTTACGGCTACAACCTGTTTATTCCCTTGCTTATTTTTCTAACGAATGCTTTAAACTTCTAAAGCAACTAGTTTGGTGATTGTTCTCTTTGCTCGATCAACCGATCAATTTTGGATTCGATCCTTTCAAGGCTTTCTTTTATCTGTTTTATTTCGGTATCATCGACCGCACCTTTCACCTCCAGTTTTTGCAATCGGTTATGAGTTTCGGTGATCTTTTCGGATTGTTCCGAATTGGTCTGTATTGTCTGCTGAGTCATTGCACTAGTTTGAAAATAGAACGGTACAATGGAGAAAACAGCCCCTAATAAGATCACTAAAACCCCTTGTTTCACTTTATCAATTAAATTCTTGTCCACGACAGTTTCTTTTAATTTAGGACACCCCTATAAATTCGCTCATCGGAGCGGATTCCATGTATTCACCATCTTTATAAATGGCAATAAATGGGTGGTTTTGATCACTAACGGATTTTAAGTATAACAGTACAAAAAGCTGTTTTGAGTCCTTTAGTTCAAAGCGTTGCATTGATAAGACAAAGATGTCCTTGATAATGTTACGCACGTACATACTAGCCACCATTGCAAAGCTTTGTCCACCTCCTGCGCGAATGACTTCGTTTAAAGATGGTTTTGCAATTAATTTTGAATTTTCAAACACTCCAAATACAGGTTTTGCACTGGTGTTTTCTAAATCAACCCGAACGATTAAATCAGTGGGTTGAATCTTGTTTTCTGTTGCAAGTGTCACAATTACTTTGTCGCAAATTTCAACGATCAATTGTGAGGCTTGTTCTTTATCATTTGTATTCATGGCTCAATTCAATTAAGTAATTCAAATGGGTGTTCCATTAATTTTAAAATGTCTGAAATAGGTAAAACACTAACTGGTTTTTTGTCCACAATAACCCCAATACAGTAAGACCCAGCATATTTTGAGCGATACACTAAAAGATAAATCGAAAGGGGATTTTGCAGATTCAGATCTTTCATGAAGGTGTAATGAATAACGCGCATCATTTTTTCAAAATACAATGCACTTATTCGTAACCCTATGAATTTGCCACAAAGAAGTTCAGATGGTTCAATTTGAAGAACAGAAACGTCTTTTTGACACAGATGGATTTCAAGGTTCGTGTTGTCTATAATTTTTACAACTATACTCGCTTGATGCGTTTTTATGTGATGGTTGTAACAAACCTTGTTAAAAGATTGGTGAAATGCCGAATCGATTAACTCATTATTATTTAGTTTCATGATCATTGATTAAGGCAAAAATTCCCTTAAACGCATGGTAGTTCTCACCGGAAAACGAGAAACCCGAAGGATACCCAGTTTAGCCGCGAGTTTACCTTTTATCACTACCGGCAAATCGCCAATAGAGCTTACTGAAGATTGCGAATTGATGGGGGATAGTTTTGAATTAATATCTTCCCATTTTAAGCGCACATCTAAGGGAATAACTGAAGTATTGCCCGCGATGAGTTTGTATGAATCTTTAGAGGTGACATCCGAAACTTTATAGCCTGCTACAAAAATTTCATACTTCTGATCCCAAACCTCTAAATTGTATCTCGATGGATTGGTAATACCAAACATTACCCTGAAAGTCACCCCCTCACTGTCGAGGTATTGCACTTGGTAGGACAATACCTCGTAATCCACATTATTAGCAATTGAAACCGCTCCAAAAGCTAGTACCGAGATTATACCCACGGAGGTAAAAACCGCTATTGGAATCCAAAGCCGTTTCATTAGATGGCAAAGATTAAAAAGCTAAGTCCCACAATAGCCAAGGCAATCGGCCAGATACCCGAAAAATTGTTTTCTGAATAGTATTTAATTCTATCTAAGCGGTTTAACCAACCTTTCAGAAACTCTTTTTTCGGACTTTGTTTGTACTTGTATGCTCTTGCATTTTTGAGGGCATAGAATAACTCTTTTTGGTTGATTTTGTTCAAATGGGCGATTCCTTTCAGGGTGAAAACTTCGTAATAACTGAGCGGTTTGCCAAGTTCATTCAACGCCTTTTCGACAAGGAAACGCATTCCGTTGGTTCCATGATTCACCGCTCCGTCGTAAAGCATTGTTGCAACCGATTGATTGGTGAGTTTATCGAAGTGATTCTTTAGCCAATAATTAGCTTTTAGAATTTGTTGTGCTGTCTCACGCGTTAATTTTTTCATGTCCTCAACGCTGGGAATACGTCCGACATATCCCGCCAAGGTTGTAGCCGATATTCCCCAGTTCGTACCGATTAAATGACCCATGTAATAATTACCTTCGTCTCTCGGGTCATTTTGGTAGCCACCTTCACTGATGCCTACGATTTTCTGTGATTTTTCAAATTGTGCCATGATATGTATGATTTAAGAAATACTATTTCGCGTAGCTTTGGTAAGTAGGTCGTTTAAGTCTTTTACAATGTTTACTCTGATGGCTTCTTTGAGTGCATCATTGAAGCCATCACCCATTTTTCCATCAATTCCCCCCGTATCAGTGAGGCGTTTTATGATGTATGAATTAGGCATCATCGTTGCTCTTAGATACAAGTAGTTTTGCATTTTTTTGATTTCTGAAACGGAATAATTCGATGGTACAACTTTCACAATTGTAGTTGTCTTACCTGCACTGTTTTTTTGTGTTTCAGCGTCCGAATCTTCGTCATCTTCTTTATTCTTTTTCCAATTGAGGTATATCAATAACCCGATACCCCCAACCACCAAAATAATTCCCGCTGTCAGGGCAATTGCTTTGAGTGTCTTTTTAGTTTCCGGTGTCATTTCTTGTAAGCTTTAAATGTGACTGTATCGGCTCTTACATATCCTGCGGTAACTTTATCAAACCATCCAACTGGTTTGTATAGTTTGACCAGAAACCACCGATATGAATAACCATTGTAAACGCCTGATTTTTCTGAAACCACTGTTCCTATCGGTGTTCCTGAGTTGATCGTTGTAAGGAGATTGGAAATCGGATCGTAAAACCAGTTTGTACTGTCGTTTACTTCTGTTGTAGCCCTTACATTTGTATAGCCCCAACCGCCAATTTCCTTGCGTTTTGGGTAAAGCATTTTACCTTTTAGTTGTCCGATATTGTTGGATAACTCGTTTTCAACGCTGTATTTAGGAACAACCATCGTCGGGTCAACTACTTTTGGAGGTGTGGTAGTTGTATTGGAATTTCCGCTACTCTTGTCACTACCACCAGTGTTATCGTTTGATTCCGATTCGTTGTCTTGGTTTTCGTTCCCTTCTTCATCGCTGGGTTTGTCATCCTTTAAAAGGAAGTATAGCCCAACACCAATTCCGCCCAAAAGAAGAACCACGCCCGAAATGATTAATATCCGTTTTGTATTCGCTTCCATGACTTCAATCTTTTGGTAGATTCCCGATTTTTTTGATAAGCAGATTCTTTTTGGCTTTATCGGTCATTGCTGTGTCTAATACCCCCACTAGTTCTTCTTTGTAGGATTCATAGAATTCATGAGCGATTTTAGAGACATCATCCACATGACCCAAACCGCTAAATGCGTTCACAATGGCGGATTGATTACTCCCAAACAAATAGGAGTAGTTATCCCAAATCATTTTAGCTTTTTCACGTGCTTCGAGTCTTGAAATGGTTGCTTTGCTGTAGTTCTCATCAAATGCCTTAATATCAAAAGCTTCGTTTGCAAGAAACTTATCAGTTCCCCCGACCGAATCTTCACTATCAGGGTTATTAAAAATTTCGTTTAATCGTTTGCGGATATTGTGTTTTATAATTGCAGGTCTCACCACAAAAAAGCCGACAAGACTCAAACTCACAACAATGGACGATATGATAATTGCCTTTTTCATGATAAAAGTTGTAAGGAATGACTTGGTACTGCCGTTCTTGGTGAAAACGGTTTAACAGGGAAATCGCGAATCATTCCTCTCGAATTACTGCCTTGGTTGGTTTTCTTGATCACATAATAAGTGACAAGACCAACCCCTATGATTACGGTTCCAATCACCACCAATCGAATCACATTTGCGGTATCACCGAGCCAATCCACAACATCCAGTACCGCGTCCTGTGTATTTCCTTTCCAATCGGTTGTTAAATCAACGTCTTGGCTTTCCATATAGGTGCGCAGACTTCGTGTGTCGGGATCAGTACCCGCGCCCGCTCGTTGATTCCAAAAGCGTAACCAAAAGCTGTTGGCTTCTTTTTTACCGAACCAACTTTTTAGCGCCTTGTGGAATACAATCCATTGTTCGGAAGTTTCGTCAGAAGTGGGTATAATTTTACTTGGATCAACTCGCATGATTTCCCGTATTACATCGTTTATTTTCGCTTCGCTTGAATAGTTCAATGAAGTCACCAATCGCAAGCATTCTCTTGCGGTTCAGTGGTGTGTCTTTTTTGGCAAAAACCGCCCTGTAACAGTTTTCTACTTCCATGTAATCAAAGCCCAAATTCAGGGCGATATGTACCGCTATTATGTCGGCAGTGAGTTCGTTAGCGACATCTTTGCCGAATTCAGGATTTTTGTATTTGTGAGCGTATTCATGCAGAAACATCACAATGAGCATCGGAACGGTATAATCCTTAATTGCCTTTTTAGAAACTTCAATTATTCCCGTTGTGCGTTCTATTCGAGCTGGTGTTGTTAGCTCTATTGTTCCTTCTTTGATGGTGTCTAAATACAGAATCGAAAAGCCTTCACTTTGGTAAAGTGTACCTTTTTCTCCTGCTTCCAATCGCGAAAGTTCAACGGCAAACCATTTGATGAATGCAATAAAATCCCGATCTTCTTTTGTTAGATCAATAGGACATTTTGTATCAGGCATTAACTCGATGTGCTCAATTGTGAATTTCTTGTTGTTTGGATTTCCAAATTCATCTACTATTCGGGCGGTGAGTTCCTCAGGTACAATAGGCAATTTGATGAGCACTTTTGTACTTTTAGATAAGCGTATTTTCCGATCTGCATAAATACGCGCTGTCTTTGAATCAAAAAGAGTGATTCTCAGTTTGATGGCCTGCAAAACCCGAATGCTTAATTGCATATTAAAAGGCTTGCTTAATGGGAACAAATCGAAGTACATCTTACTTGTTTTTAGCGATTAAAAAACCGAGTGCAAAACCCGCAAGAGCAACCACCACAATCAAAGCCGTATGTTCTTTAATGGCTTCAATCCATGATTGTTTTTTTGCTTCTTGTGGCTCCTCAGTGTCAGGTGTTGAACCTGTTTGAGTTGTCCCCACTTGGGACGCTGTTTCTTGCGGAGTACTCTCAAAAGTGCTAGGCTTTGAGGAATCCGTAAGATTTGCGCTTTGTGGTGTTCTGGGTAGAATCACTTCGGGCTGTGCAACCGTTGGTTGATTTGCCCGAAGTGATGGGTAAACCACTTTTATGCTTGGTGAACTAATACGGGGATCGATGTTAATCTCTGCCGTTCTTTTCGTCTCCACATTGCCGTTACTATCTCTCTGTCTCATCATTTTTTGAATTAATATCGTATGCCAATGCCCCCACAAAAAGTCCTAAAATGATGGGTAAACTCCATATTAGTTTACCGATCAACACGCAGACTACAACACCTGAAAATGCTCCAATCATGAACCCTTTTCGATAGGCTTTCATAGAGTCTTTAGGATTAGGAAGCGTTTGCATTTTGCCGTCTTTTAACTAGGTAGACTATTAGAATTGTCAGGGCAATTGCACCCGCTGCAATTCCAATCCCAATCCACAAATTTTTATTGCTCTTTACAACCGTCCCCTTATAGGGTTGAATGTTGCTTTCTTTGGGTAGATAATCCTCCACATCGGGAAAAGTACCCTCACGATCTCTGCGCTGTACTACCATGCCATCGGGGCCGGTTCGTATAAACCACCCGTTGTCATTCAAGAATTTTTCGATTCGTTCAGCATCGGTATTTTGCCCTTTAATCTCCGCTTGCACGTACTGTTGTAGATACTCATTAGCACGCTTTTCAGTCATGTAAATCATGGTGTTGCTAGTTTTGGTGATATACCAGTCTTAGGGACTTCCACTTTAGACTTTGATTTCATAAAAACCACGATTCCGATGATCAAACCGATGATTACAAGTGATGAAATCCCAACAGTTGTCCAAAAAATCCGCTTTGCTCTATCAAGATCCTGTTGGTGTTGTTTTTGCATTTCTATCTGCTCTGCTTGGGCATCCGTTGTTGCTTTATCTGTCTGACCTCTTCCGAGTCCGGAAAGAACAGAACCGACAGCACCCAACGCACCACCAATCAATTGCCAGGCTGAACCATCGGCAGAAGCATAATTGTTGTCTTGTTCTAAAATCACTTTGGCAACCGCGTCACGCAATTCTGAATTAGTAGCAAGGTTTTTTACTACGATAGCATGGAGTACAGAAGATGGCAGTACTGATGAAACTGCAATCCCTGTCTTATGTAAAAGCTGTACAGTTTCATCATTATAGCCATAGACCAATTCTTTAAGCCTTTTACCAATGATTTCGCTGTTGAGCTTACCATTTTGCGCACGTTCATTTTCTAATATTGTTTGAGCGAGTTTCATAACTTAATGGGTGTTGGTAAGAGCGCATTTGCTTTTCTGCGTTTGTAAATCAGATAAGCAACCAGTGCCGTTAGAATGACTGAACCAATGATTAACCCCCACTTTAATTCGGGTGACATTCCCGTTTTCGGTTTCGCTGCGTTTTGCGCTTCGGTTTGTGCCTTTTGTAATTCAACAGCTTGGATTTGCTGCTCATGCTGAATTTGCTCCTGCTCCTTCTGTAATTCGAGTTCCCCAAGCTGCTTTGCTTGTGCTGTTGTAAGTCCTTTTGATAGACCTGTACTTTCGCCCTTAACCATTGCATCCAATTGGCGGTCAATGGCTTCAATTTGCGCGGGGATACGTCCCATTTCCGTGTCTAAAGAACTGATTTGCGCTTTAGAGTTTGCTACCGCATTTGTGAGATCGTAAACCGTTTGTTTTAGGTCTTTTCCCTTTTCTTTTTCCCAGTTTTTTCGACGGCGATTATTCAGCCCGTTGAGCCAAGTAATATCCCCTTCTTGTGAAGCAATTCCGTTTCTTAAACGGGCAATAATTACAGGAATCTCAACTAATCGAGCCTCTAATCGTTTCTTTTCGGTACGTAAATTTTCGTTGGTGGTTGAACCGTCAGCCGATAGTTTTTTTCCTAAGAAATTCCACCCTTTCATTTTGCCTAACATCTTTGTTCGTTTTTAAAAAATGGCTACACTCAAAAAAGTGTAGCCATTCCTTTTTTGGTGTTACCCGCGTTTAAGAACCTTTTGTGGGTTCGGCAACACCAGCCCCCCAGTATTTACCCGCGCAGGGGCAAACGTTTTGATCGGTTCATGACCTTTAAGAGTTCCCGAAGTGTCCACTTTGTAGAGTGGGAAAATCGTATAGAAAACCCGTGTTTCAGGCTCTATTTCGACTTCCCAATACGTTGAACCGTCTACGTGTTCATTGATGGGCGCATCGAGCATATTCTCCTGATTTTGGTACGCCGATTTGAATTGTTGCATATTCATTGGGCGTTGGAACCAGTTCCCGTTTGCATCTTTTTGATGCACGGTAATGAACTTGGTAATCTGGAGTTTGTTCTCGGACTCAATTCGCATGAACTGAGTTGAAAACGGCTTGGTTGATGTCTGTTGTAACAATTCAACATAATCAACCCCGGGTTGTCCGATGGTGATTTGAATACCGACAGGGCTTCCAAAGTTGGGTTTCAACAAAAACTTGTCGTTTCCAAATAGGGTCGCTTTTAAAGCGTTTACCTTGTCTAAGTTCTGTACCACGATTTGGTAGGGATCAGCCTGATAGATTTTGACGTTTTCCTGTGGTGCACCTTCGATGTAATCGTAATATGGTTCTTCGTAACCATCACCGTCGAAATTTGAATATTTTTTATCCAAATTGTCGAGCACCCGAGAAAACGGTGTGCTCTTTTTGTTTGAGTTCATAACAACTTTTGTTATGTTATTGCCCTTCACCTGTCGTTGTCGGCACTGTTGTTGCCGTTACGGTAGGAGTTGATCCAACAGTTTTGGCTGCTGGTGGTGGTGTGGTGGGATCAGGTTTTGGTTGAAGCAATTTGTACATGATGTAACTCACAATTGCACTGGCCAAAATGTTGATCCCGACTTGGATAAGCAATTGCTTTCCAAATGACATCTTTGAAACTTCCATTTTTGTTTAGTTGCGTTTCAAACCTCTGTTAACTTCAATTTCAAACGCCACTATTTCAAATATGTTAGATTGATAACCGCCCTCTAATGAGTGATTTATGCGGGCGGTTAGTGTGCAATGTGTTTACTGTTAGGTAATTGTGAAAAACAAAAAGCGGGCGGTTATAAAATAACCGCCCGCTAAAAGGACTAAGTATTACGTTAAAATCTATTAAAAACACTTCATTTGAGTTCTGCAAAATGTTACAAAGACATATTCCAAGATCATTTTTAACTTTGGCAGAAATTATTGAAATAATGAAAACAATCTTAACTACTATTTTTCTACTGTACGCCTGTATAGTGTTTTCACAAACTCAATTGGATAGTTTGTCTAAAGTTCGTTCGGAACAAATAAAAAGCAAAGAGATTATTGAAAGTCAAATTGAAGAAACCGAAAAAAAAATAATCGCTGAGATCCTTAAAAATGGATATTACCACACTCTTAAAACCACTTATAAGGGTGAAACTTTTGGTTTGAATGCGCTAACTGGTTATAATACAATTCTATACTTAAAAGATGGCGATAGAATAAAAGTCACCGGATCGGACGGAATTTATCTTATCGTTGAATTTGGTGATACAATAGGCAAAGTATTTCTGTCAAGAGTCGAAGCACCATTGTCGCTTTTAACGGAATTCAAATACCACGAATATATCAGATCACTTCAATCATCACAAAAGGCAAGTTCGTCCAGTCAATCACCTCAAAAAGCAAGTTCTTCGAGTCAGCCCGCGAAAACGACTAATACCCATTCTTCAACTTGTTCTAGTACTCAATGTAGCGGTACTACACAAAAGAAAACGAGGTGCAAAAACATGACTACAAATTGTAATGGTCGATGCCATTTGCATTAGTGAAAAACAAAAAGCGGACAGTTAAAAATAACCGCCCGCTAAGGACTGAATATTACTTTGGAAGACTTTTTAATTCAGCATATATAAAATAATTAGCAGGAAAATAACAACTAAGGAATAGACAGTAATTTCCTTGTTTTTCTTGATAAAATAAAGGTAAACGGTGATTAAACTAAAAATGCCAATAAAGGTCAAAGCCATGATTGGTATCCATTCTGTTTTAGCTGTTTTGCCAAATTGTTCTGTCTTTTCTTTAAAATTCTTCAAAACATCCTGACCGAAAGAATTTGCAGAAAGCAAAAGGATGAATGCAAGAATAGTAGTCGATACTTTTTTCATGGTTTGTATTTTGAAATGAAGGTGTGAAAATTTTCCAAGTCAACAATGTACCAAGCAACTTTTTTTGTGAACATTAAAATGCGACTCATTTGCGACTCGCAAAGTGACTCGTAAACGGGTCGTAAAGTCACTACCTAAAACCCAGTATTTACAAGGGGTTGCGACTCGGGTGCGACTCGCGTTTTTTTACCTGTTTTTTGCTTGCGACTCACAAAGTGACTCGCAAATGAGTCGTAAAGTGACTATCAAAAACCTAGTGTTTACAAGGGGTTGCGACTCGGGTGCGACTCGCATTTTTTTACCCGTTTTTTGCTTTCGACTCGCAAAGTGACTCGCAAATGGGTCGCAAAGTGACTATCAAAAACCCAGTGTTTACAAGGGTTTGCGACTCGGGTACGACTCGCGTTTTTTTACCCGTTTTTTGCTTTCGACTCGCAAAGTGACGCGCAAAGGGGTCGCAAAGTGACTATCAAAAACCCAGTATTTACAAGGGTTTGCGACTCGGGTGCGACTCGCGTTTTTTATCTGTTGTTTGCTTGCGACTCGCAAAGTGACTCGCAAATGAGTCACGCAAGCATTTAACATTTTTTAATACACAACTCAACTATTTAATTCATTTGCCAAGTAACAATTTTGAAAACCTGACGTTTGAGGTATTATCCTACGTTGCTCCGTAAGTGGAGTCGAAAATTTAAACAGGGCAGATCCACGCCCTTACTCAAAGGCTGTCGCAAGAGGTTAATTTATTAAATTCTAAAGCGATGGTTTTACAATCAAAAACCACAGTAGCATCAAATAAGATGCAAACAGGAACAAAGGCGTTTCGATCTTTGCTTTCCAACCAAAATCATTTGGATATTTCCATGATTGGGCGAATAGGGGTTTCAATTGAACTTTCTAGCCATGAAGCCCAAACGATCTAAAGAGACTTATACTCAGGAAGAAATTCTTACGCTCTCAGATGTAGAGATCGTAAGCAATTGGGCTAAGTTATCTTCGCTGATTCGAGCCTACGAAAAAGCCGATTGGGAACAATCCAAAAAGAAAGCACTTGAATTAAAAAAAGAAGGTGCTGCATTTGACTATGTAAAAACGGTTCGCGCCTTTCCTGATGGAAACTTCCCGCAAGCTGAACCGATTTTGGTAAAAGAACCAATTAAATCCGAAAAGCCACCAAAAGTCAAAACCGTAGACAAGTACAAACCTTCCATTTACGAGAAGAACTACGAACGTTTACTTGAAATTGCACCAGATTTAGAAGAGGAACTTTTGAGAGTGGACAGCCACAAAGATTATGAGTTTAACGGATATTCCGAAAGTTCGGGTTCGCTAGATTTCAGTATGAAACTAGCTCACAGAAACGATTCAGGTTATTTTATTCTATTGTCTCATTATCAGATTCAAAATGGTAATACTGTTCGTGAGCCTGATATACACATACTCTTAAACCTAAAGAAGCAAACAATCGAGGCTTTAGAACTTACAAAAGCAGGTTATCACAGAAAGGTTTACGACGATATTTTGGTCAGAAAGCTCACCAATTTAACGGAACAAAAAACCCAAAATGAGTTCTTGTCTAAATGGCTTCGTGATCTCAAATCCCAAGGACATAAAATTGTATGGCGTAAAAGTAATTCTCATGATCACCCAGCGAGTGAAATTATAGACGAGTATCAAAAAAAGGAAAGTGATAACCCAACAATAACACCGCAAAAAAAAGAAATTGAATCCAAAAATGTAACGGGCGTTGAGATCGAAGCACCGCAGGAACCAACAACACCCGAAAAAGAAAAAGTAGAGGTAATCGAATCAGCTAAAACAACAAAAATGGCTATCGAATTTTCAGATAAACAGACAAAAAAAATGCCTTCAATAATCCTGTTATTAGAGGGCGTGAAAGCAAAGAATCCCGAGCAAAAAACCAACGAATTAATTGAAAATGGTAAAGCGGTGGATTATTTAATCAATGGGTATGACAGGGTAAAAAACGACAAATTGCGTGCCTTACTTGAAATCAATTATTATAAGCTACAATTTGTATTACCAAAAATTTATTTACAGAAAGGCAGTCCAAAAAACACGTTGATTTTAGCACCTACAGTCACAGGAACAACACTAACATATTATTTATCTGATGTGACTCAAATGAAGCGAAATAGAGAATTTGCAATCTATGAAAGTGCTTCAAAAACACATTTAGGCGGCTCGCTAAACATTGGATTTAGTGACCAGACTCGTTACGCATGGGTGTCTCTAATTGCTCAGGGTTTTGATGGTCATGAAGATTTCCTGAGTGAAGAACCATTGGTTTTTTCAGACAAACAATACCAAGTAAACCAAGAATTCGGAAAATGGCTTGACTATCTGTTGAGTAAAAAGTACGAATATATGTGGCTATCCAAGGATTTAAAAGAGCCTCTTGGTTACATCGATGAAGACGAAAACAAGCCTACAATTCCGAAATCTGAAACACCGATTGTTGAAAGCACAAAAGTTGAAACACCAGTGGTTGAAACACCAGTTGAAGAACCGCCGAAAGTTGAGGAACCGCCGAAAAAAAAGTCATACTATATAAACGCCGAAATACCCCGTTTTGAACTCGGACATGTGAAGTTAACTGAGCAACATATAAAGCATGGCTTGACTCAGAGTGACATTAATTGGATTAACAAGCACAAACAGGGCTTTACGATCATTCCACGCAAGAAAGTAATGGTTTACAATACCAGAAGTATATCAATGGATAAGGCGATCAAAGCCAAAGCACCGGGATTCAGGGTTTCTGCTTTTGGTTTATTTAACTATGAAAGTCGTAGTAACAGATCTGACCGAACCCGAGATGGGTTATAATTAAAACACAAAGAAATGAGAACGTATTTAGAAGAGGTTCATGATAAAAAAGGCGATATGCCTCATGAATTAGTGATGGATTTAAAAGGTTTGGAATATGAAGATTTAAGCGAAAGTATTCAGAAGTCAATTGACGAATTTGCGACCATATTCGACCGTGTTTTGGAAGACGGGTATGTGGACGATCAGGAAGAACAAGAATTATTAACCAAGTCTTATGCGATTGCCAAAGCTATCGAATCGGAGCATGGATCAGTTTCACAAGGCGACACAACAACGGGTGTTGTCGTTGGTGTACTGGTCGGAATTGGTGCTACAATAGGACTCAGCCAACTTTTTAAATCATGAAAATCCCAAATCAAATTGTAATTGTAACCAAAGAATATGTACAGATTCAAACGAAACTGAATCTGTACATTGCCAAGTACGGTTGTAAAGCTGTTGATTCCTATCTCGACAGTATTCCCCTTAGAATGACTAAGGTAGACGGTAAGCATTTAGGCGCTTACATAATCGGTAAGATTTGCCAAGAATATGGTATAACTCGGTATGATCTATTTGAATCCTCCGGAAGACAAGACAACTTAGCTGAAGCCCGCCTTTTTATATGCGTGTTGGCTGAGCGATACGTCAAATTGCAGAAAACCGAAATGTCTAAAATGTTCAACAAGTCTAGGCACTTTGCTAAACGGTTGCTACATGATTTTAATCTACTCGATGAGAATCACGTAGGAGACAAGAAAATACTTGCTCGATTCCACCGGTTAGATGCGCTTATAAAAGCCTACATAGATTTTAAACCAAACAACATTAAGCCATGAATTTTTTTAAGAAAAATATTGGAAGACCTAGCCAAGATGAATTGTTGCTTGTTAAAGCAATTGAACAATTGGCTATTCAAAAAGGCATTTCGTACGAAGATATTCCCGAATGTCATACACTCGATGAACTCATTGAGGCAACTCAATTACTTGAATCATTTCCGGATAATCAACCAGTGCAAGCCTCCGAGGAAATCCCATTGGAAGAGCAACCGCAAAGCGAACCGTTATTGTCGGAACCGCCCGAAACCGAAGTCATTGAACACCCATCGTTTCAACAAGGGGAATCAATTATTGATGAACCGCTCGTGAATGCCTTTGAAGATGAGTTGGTAAATGAAGCACCCAAATTCATAGCAGACGATTACAATCCGTTTGCTGATCCAATTATTGAGCGATCATACACCCAACAACAGGAGCAGGAAAGCGCACAACAGGATTCACAAGAGGAAGAACTCATTTTGGAAGAAGCCAAAAATTCTACCCTTGCCGATCTTCCTGATCATACTAAAAGAAGAGCAGCCGAACAGACAGCTAACACCTTGTTGAAAGGTTACGCACAACTCATTCCGCAGCCCTTTAAGTGGTTTACTAAAATACGTGAACAGAAAATTGAAAAGATGGCGTTTGATGGCGAACTCGATCTATCAATTGAGGTTTCCGATGGGGTCACCTTTGAGGACTATATGCGCCAAACAAATGAGCAAATTGATGAGATTTTCGAGGTTGATGAAGATACGTTAGCAGACATTCGCGAACCGCTTATTGAAGTGCTAATGGAGCAAAATTTAGAGCTTACTCCAGCGCAGCGATTAATGGCTGCTATTTTCAGTCATTTGGCTCAAATGATGGCAGTCGCCTTAAAATTGCGAGCACAAAACAATCGGATTCTATCCTACCAAAAGCACCTAACACACTTATATTCTAACAAGGGGGCAGCGGCCGCATAAATAAAGCGACCACAAAATTTAAACTCTACTTCCATGGCACAACCAAGGGAAGCAAAAATGATGCTGGTAGCAGGGCGAAAAGGGGTTGGTAAAACATACCAGACCCTTTGCCAAATCACCGACTATCTGAAAACAACCTTCATAAAACAAGGTCGGAAGGTGTTGATTTTTGACGTTAATAACGAGTTTGGAAACGTTAAAGAAGATCACAAAAATCCTAATTTCCCAAACATCGGACTCATCAAATTAAGTCAAGTACCGGCGTTTGCAAACATCACCCGACCATTTGCAAGACGGGTTTCTGTTTTCAAGGATAACGGGCAGCGAATGAGCCTATCAGAAATGGCAAAAGCATTGGGTTACATACTGGAACATTACCGAAATGGTTTGCTTTTGATTGAAGACATTAGCAAATATATCACCGATTCATTACCGGGTGATTTGATCGGTTCCATTTGTACACAAAGACACGTTTCAGTTGATGTGGTTATACACGTTCAAACAGTCGGTAAACTATTCAATCCGAAATTGTGGGGCAATTGTAATGAACTCCGTATGCACCGATCCGATGATACAATAGAGAGACACAAAAACAAAATCAGCGGAAATATTGAACATTTGTTGATTATGGAAAGGCTCATCGATTTGAAGTTTAAAGCAGGTGAAACGCACTTTTGTTGTTTCCTGAATAAAGACACAGGAAAGATAAAAGGACGCTTTACAAAGCCCGAATTTTACAAAGCGGTTGAAGATTACCTGGCAAGCAATTATCAACGTATTTTAAAGCCTTTACTTGATAAAAGGAACGTCTACACTGGCGAGAAGATGTATCAAAATCAAAAAGAAGCTGTAAACGATTATATGAGGTATTTAGTCACTGAATACCTGTAAAAATGAATGTTGCCAATAAACGCAATATTGAAAGGAGTGAATATCGCTCCTTTTTTTGTTGCGGTGTTTTAGCTTTTGATTTCTTGCCTTTTGATTTCTTTTTGTTCGCCTTCGTACCGTGCTTAATTCTAGTGCAAATGACTATTGTTATACAGATACTTAATATTGTTACTACAAAGGCTATTGAAGCTATAAGCGCTATTTCTACCCACATACGTAATGTATTTGAAAATTGTTAATAGAGATTCTGAAAATGAGTCTCTTTAAGTCTTAACTAATCACTTTACGCAGTAATTAATGAGCGTCTCGCACAGAACGTACGGAATAGATTTTATTTAATTAAATAATCATTGCTGATTATCCATACTCAAATATACAACTATTCGGCATTATAAAAAGTTAGAATTGTTATATTTTGATAATTATTATTTCCCCCAGTTGTTTTTAATAATTGCCAAGGCATCGTAAATATCCAGTAGTTCGTCAATCCCCTCACCTTCCGGATAATCACTCTTTTCATGTATGTATTTGTTCAATAATAAGCTTTTCCAATAAGACATTCCAGTTCTAAAGTATGTCTCTAAATTGAGTGTAAAATCACTCTCATTCATACCTTTGTTTATGAACCCGTTTTCGGCATGAAATCCCTCAAATTGAACCACTATTTCAGGGTTCATCAATTTGCGCGGAAAAGATTCAATCGGTTCCAAATAAAACTTGCTATCTGTTCTAAGTATTAAAGTATTATGAATTTGATCATTCCCGTTCAAAAGAACCGCTTTTAATTGTTGAATGTCTGGTGAACTTGGGTACTGATCATAAAAACCGTAAACAGCATAACACAAATCTTTATCCATGCTAATGCCATCACCAGCGGTCGAATTTACGATGTAGACTTTCCCGTTTATTGTCAACTCTCTATTTGAAGTCTGTAAATCAAAAATCTGTTGTTTGTCCTTGGTCGTAAAGTCCGTTTCCCGAACTATTTTAGGATCAGTACACACCTGCCAAGTATTATCCTTTTTAAGTCTGTAATTTATCCCGTAAAAGATGTCTACTATGTTCAAACAAAACTCCATATTGATCTACCCGTATAACTCCAAACAAATCTAGGGATATATCTTTTTATATAATCTATTTCCGTGACATATACAAGCAAATCTATAACTATAACCGCCCGCGTAGTTGGGTCATCTAGCTGTAAAACTCGCCATTGCTAGGATGCACCAAATCAAAAAAATGATATTTAGCCACATCCCACCCTTAACACCTTGTTTTCAATCTATTACTTAAGAAATTTCCACGACTTATACAAGCAAATCCATAATTATAACCGCCCGCGTATTAGGGGCAACTAGCTGTAAAACTCGCCATTGCTCGAATACATCAACTCAAAAAAAATGACAATCAGCAATTTTAGATCTGAACACCTCTATATTAGATTATTACTTACGGAATTTGCGCGACATATACAAGCATATCCATAACTATAACCGCCCGCCTTGAGTGGTCAACTACCTGTAAAACCCGCCATTGCTCGAATACATCAACTCAAGAAAAATGACGATCAGCAATTTTAGACCTGAACACCTCAATATTAGACTATTACTTACGGATTTTGCACGACATATACAAGCAAATCCATAACTATAACCGCCCGCCTAATGTGGTCAACTAGCTGTAAAACCCGTCGTTGCTAATTTGCATGGGTTTTGTATTTTAGTACTCCATTCAAATTCATTACCCCTTTGTATGAAGTTATTTACCTCTATTCTCGTTTTTTCTATTTTGATCACCTTTCCTTCAATTTCACAAATTAAGGTTACTATTCTCAATCAAACCGATTCGCTTGAAATGATGGGGGTAATCTGTACCAATCAGCAGAACAAAATTCTAAGTGTTTCTGACTCAAAAGGGAACTTGAGTTTATCAAAAAACGGTAGTTACATTTTGGTTCATCCGTCATTCTATGCCCTGAAAATTGATCAATTCAAAAATGATACACTTGTCTATTTGCAACCGCTTGTTAGAGAGATTGAAGAGGTAGAAATCATTTCAACCACCAATGAAAACCTTTTCAATTTAGTGATACAACAATATCGGCATGACCTTGGAAATAGCAGCCGAAAAGGAATCCTTAACTACAAAAACACCAATTGGTTCACGTATGACTATTTGGAAGAACAAAAGCGGGATTCTGCTTATTGTGCAATCGAAAACACCTTTTCGTTTGAGGTTGACCAGACTAAGAAGAAAAGCAAAATCTTGTTTTCACCCATTTTCTTAAATCGTTATTGCAGCGACTTTTCATTTCCGAAAAATGCCGACATTAAAACGGCTGAAATTCCTGCCTTTTCAAAGTTCGATTTCACTAGGTTCTTAAATGCCTTATTTACCGAAGGTTCATTTTTTGACGAAATCGGATTCACTCACACCCAATCAACTAAAAGAGTTGACGAAATCAATAAAACAATTGAACTGAAATTTCTGAGTGATGGATATGAAAAAACAATTGTGTTTTCTTCAATTGATTCTAGTCTGTTGTCATATAAATATCAGTATTCAGGAAAGCAGCGATGGTATCATGTCTATTTTGCGACATTTTCCGGTCAAGAAGTTGAAACATTCTATGAAGAAAAAGGGTTTCTTTTCGATTATGAAAAACAAAACCATTTGTTTCACTCCATTCATTATGGTTGTTTTAACACTGATTTCAAAACTGTGTCGTTAAGCAATCCTATTGGATTTTCTGAAATCATAAAATCGCAGGTAAATTCAAACCCAGAAAAGCCAATTTCGGGGTTGGTTCCGTTGTATGAATCTTTCAATGGTTACGATTGAATTAAAAAATACGGCTCGAAAGCAGGAGCCTCCGAGCCGTATAATTAACCTAACCACCTAAATCATATCTAAGTAACGAAAAAAAACCTTGTTTTACAAGAAATAAAGGAAATTATTTCTTAGTTGAAAAACCATTAGGCTCGACTTACTTATTAGGGTTCTTAACTCTAAAAAGAGTTTCAACGTTCATTCTTGATTTTGAACATTTTTCAAATACTTTGTTTCCAGGGAAACCGATTTCACTTTGACGTTTTGAATTGTTTTATATTTTGAGGCATCTTTAAAACAAGGCTTTTCATTTTGATTCTGAAAAACTAATATGCTCGAAATTGTTGTGGAAACAATTGTTAAAATAAGAAGAACTCGAAATGTTTTCATATTTAAAAAAGGCTAATCATAAATTAGTTTAAAGCGTATCAGAATACTGAGTCTTACCGACGTTTAATTGATTATCCGATTTATGAATAGTTTTTTTATGCTGTTCATGTTTTTGGGGTTGCTCTGAAAAGACTAAAATACCCGCAATGCACATTGATAAAAAAGTAATTATAACCAAAAATCGAAATCTTATCATAGCTTTTTCTTTACAGTGAGCAATTTTGGCAAATGTATCACCACTAAGCAAACAAGAGGGATATTTGGTTGAAAAGGGTACGAAGCCTAATGTATTTGGGTACGAAACGACGATTCCGTAGTCAATCTAAAGTCTTATTTCGATTGAAGTTTTCCTTTAAATTGTCGAATATATTTTCCAGTCACAATGAAAAGATCGGTTTGCGAATCTTTGACTGTTATGGGTTCATGGAATATAACATTAAGTCTTAGATTATTTATAGGAGAAAATCCTTTAACGGTCTTCATGTTTATGATTGCAGCTCTGTTAATACGCAAAAAACCATCATTAAAATATTGAATCTCTAAGGCATTTAAGGATAAAGAACCCTTGGTGGTATATTCTTTTTCATTTGTCACAACCTTAATGAGATTTCCTGAACGGTAAAAACAAAGAATGTCTGTCGGGTATAGTTGAACAAAAGCATGGTCATAATCAATGGTCAAAATATTAGGAGACTCATCTGTTTCAACATTCTTTCCGTCTTCAACTCCAACCTTTGGTTCGGTTTTAATTAAATAGTGAATTACATAATACATATTTAATAAAATGATAAACGACACGATGATTGGAAAGTCAACAAGTAAAAAACGGCTTTCAATGAAAACTTCACCTAAAAAAGCAGAATAAATAGACATGAGTCCTAAATCAATCAATACAGGAAGAATTACAGCAAAAAGAGATTGCCAAAAAATCCGCTCATAAGTATTTTTTCGCCAGTCATGTTTTGAATCCAATTTCACAGTCATCCAATGTACCAAATACACTAGTAACAGAGTAATTAAATAACTGATCAAAAGAGCTAAATAGAAGTTTGGGTCTCCTTTAAAAGCTCTAATAATCAGATTCAAATCATGCCCGTGAATTAAGATATACGTCGATGCGATTAATGCAATAATTGCGCGAAACCACATATTTCGATATTTAACAGTTACCAAGAAGTAATTTTTTAAGTTTCAGTAGAACGAAAGTATGAATATTTGATTAGTATATTTATCACAATCTATTTATTCACATTAATAATTAACACTGATGTCTTATCTTTTAAATTCAAGTGGTGTAAAGGATCAATTAACTGCCCTTTATGCACTTTCTAATTCAGCATTGGAAGCCGAAGCAAATGCAATCAAAAGTGATTTCCGATCATGGGTGGATGATCATTTTGCTTTAACAAATGCACAAAAAAGTTGTCTAGCTGCAATTCCAAACAAAGCAGTTCAATTTTTCGGTGATCAATGTTGGTATTGTTTTATGTTCCGATTACCTATTACGCTCGATGATTCTGCACCTGCGCCTACTGGTTATGGAAAATGGACTGAAAGTTCAAGCACTCCTAAATTAATTACGGGTGGTAATGGTAATATCGAAGCAACGGGCGAATTAGTATTCAAATTTATATACCGTCCGACGGGTGGCTAAAAGTTAACGTTGAATCTAGAATCCGCATATTTTGTGCGGATTTTTTTTGTCTATTGAATTTCTTGTTAAATAAAACGTAATCGTTATGTGATTTTAAAATTTCTTTTGTAAAGATTCGATTAATTCAATTTTTAGTTATTAATTTGGCGCAAACAATATTCACTATTCCTGAAAAATGCCTACCAAACATTTATTGTTGATTTTTATATGTGCTGAAATATTAATTCTGCTATTTCAAATATTCAACTATTTCTCTCGCAAGCAAGACACATCCAGATTAAGATTCTTATTACTTACAGTGAGTTTTGTAGCATTCAATATTATCAATCTGTTTAATTTTGATGCATTAAATTTTGGTTTTTGGCTCTCAAAAATCACCATATACATTAGCGGGGCACTACTCGCAAGTTCTTATTTTCAGTACACAATTAAAGAGCTAGGGATTCTCACAAAGGATATAAACACAAAAAGCATAGTTTGGATATTCGTTTTAACATTCAGCATAAGTTGTTTGACTTCCAACATTGCATTTGGTACGTCTGAGATTGGGAGAAATATATTGATTACTTTTCCTGTAGCTATGACAGTTTCACTTTGTGTCTATGTTTTGGTTCAGTTCAGAAAAAAAATCGATTCGCATAAGAACAGATTGTTTTATAAAACAACATTATATTCTAGTTTTTTTGGCATAATACTAATGGCTGCAATTCCATTTTTTGTACAAGTGGGTCAATTCAATCAATTAAATCTAACTTTGATAAACATTGCCTTTATTTTCACAATAGCCGGTTATCTTTACAAATTATTGAATGATAATATAAAAGAATTTGAAGTACTAAATCAAATACGTTATTTCGCAGGTGACGATTCAATTTTAAATTATAATCTAACAAAGCGTGAGTTAGAAATAGCTGATTTGATTTTAAAAGACCTTTCATACCCTGAAATTTCAGCTAAAGTATTCCTAGCGGAAGGAACTGTTACGAAACATGCTTCAAATATTTTCAGGAAAACAGGCTGTATTAACCGCGAAAAATTCCGCGAAAAGTTCCTTAATTAAACAGAATCGAAATCCTAAATTAAACATCCAAAGTATTAGTGTTTACAGTATTCCGTATAAATCCGTAGTGGTTCTTTTTTGAAAAATACGGTAGAATACGGGGTAAAAAACAATCTATTTCGTAATTCAGCTTTAACATTGCATTCAAATCGCTATTCATCCTACACAAATTTGGGTGAAACGTGGAGCAATAGAAAACCGAAGAATCCCGAATTCAAAAATTCAGTGTTTACGTTAGGTTAATCTACCTACTAAATCGTCATGAGTATATAGATTAGGTTTCAGTTGAAGTACGGATTCTTCGGTTTATTAAAAGAAAAACATTCTAATAAGGCAGAAGTGTAATATGGAAACGCATCAAAGAAAAACCGCTAAACGAAAAATTAATCGAAATTCAATTTTGTTTTTAATTTCGCGATCAGAATCATTTGAACAGAAAAATGATTTGCTGACCAATTATTCAAAAATTCACTATTCAATGAAAACTTTCGCTTTCATAGCAATCGCATTTTTACTCCCCGATCAACTTTTCGCACAAGTTGTCGGAGGTCGCAGTAACTCCGAATCAACACCTAAAGTTTCCGAACCTGCTAAAATCAGCTCAGGAGGGTTCTCTGGAGATGTTAACCTTTTCTCAGGAGGTTATGGCGCAACTATTCCTTTGGGATCGGTTAGCACTCCGGGGGGATTGTCTTACAACCTTTCCTACAATTACAACAGTAGTTTTACAGTCGGAGTTACACCCCCTGTTGCAACTGGCATACCTTATGGTGAAGGTTGGAATCTGAACATTCCCACTGTCTCAATTGAAACGGAAGCATTCAATAATTTCGTTGCCAATGATTATTGTACCGAGGAAGGGTTAAGTCCACAATTAATGGATTTTAGAACCGTCGATGCTAAAAAGGAAGGTGATCTTTATTGGTATTCACCCTACATTGATATTCCTGGCATTGCAAGTGGACGTGCCATCTTCAAATACATTGATGTGGATGACAACCAAACGGCTGTATTTGTGTTAAACTCTTTTGAATCTCCGGTAGAATTACGCTACAAATTAGGAAGTTGGAAAGTGATTACCGCCGATGGAACGCAGTACGTTTTTAGCACTGTGATGCAATCGGCAACAGCTCCAGCCAATAGAAGAACACTATTCTACAACCAAGATAATTTGTCAGACACATCAAATGTTGCTGGCAACGTCATGTCGAATGGTTACCAAGGAAGCGCAGAAAATGTCGCCAATAGTATTTCTCCGAAAATCTCCTACAACTTGTGGTACTGTACCGAAATCAGCAACCGAAACATCAAAGAGCAAAACATCGTTTTTGTGTATGACAAATTCGGTGCGTTTAACTACTTCAAAGAGTTCAAGCAAACCGCTTACGGAACAGCGGCAGCAGCAAATTTTCAGAACACTACTTTCGCGGCAGACAATGACTTCACTGCCTATACCGACATTATGCTCAAACGTGTTGAATCACACGCAGTCAACAGTATGGTACAATTGTTAAAGCTGAACTATGAGACTAACAAAACGATCATTAACGGCAACCCTGAATTAATTCCGTTTTACAACTCTAATAACGATGGCGGACGATTAGATAGCTTATACAGTTACCGCGTCGTGTATCAGGATGGTGTTACAGGTGATATTACGGATACATGGAATCGATACGAACACACCAAACAAAATGCAACTACAAAACCTTCGGCAGTTAATGGAGGAAATCCATACGTGATTGGAGGAAATTATGTGCGTAGTAATACTACGACTGACGTAAATGGTAGAGTACCATTCAATCATAGTTTCTTAGAAACACCAAGAATTGCTACTGGAAACTACGATATGATTCCGGGAGATATTTATGAGGTTCGGTCAACGATTAGGCGTACTTCGCCAAACTCAGTAGAATTAGGTGCTTCCACTATCGATATTGCCGTTGTGACGGGAAATCTCAACAATCCAACTGGCTCTCCTAATATCACAACTACGTATTCTCAATTGAACAACAATACTGGAATTTATTACCCAACCACCGATTACAATAAAACACGTGGCGTTCCCTTGTTTTCAACGTTTAACATGGCATTGAAATGGACGTTTTCCTATAGTGAGGGAACAAAACAAACTTCCAATTTCTTTGTCATGCCAAACGTTCCTTCAAAATTCGGAGGGTTAAACGTTCAAATCGGACCGGGTAATTCAGACATTAATTACGCTTCAACTCCGGGTACAACACCGAACATGGTTGCAAGCAACGTTCCGAATGCTCAATCTGCGTATGTCTTTAAAAATGGAGAGTTGGAAATGAAATCTGCTGCAACAGTGAGCAACAATTTTGGGATTGGTTTACCGTGGGGCATGATGATTCCGATATACAAAAGTATGGTCACTGTTTTTGATCCGCTATTCGGTTCGGGAGCAAATCCGAATGATGCCTTTAAAATGTGGTGGAACAGTAACACCAGTCTGTATTCTTATGCAAACCGACCTACAAAAATGGATTCAACTGTTTCATTAGAAGAGTTCCAGTTGATTCGTTATACCAAAAACCCGTATATGTTGGTAAGTGTAGAATCCTACAATGTAAACGGTGAAATCAATGATCCTTTGAACAACGGTTTAAAACTGGTTGCCAAGAAAAAAATGGAGTACACCACAACACGTACTCAGATGCTAGAAAACTATGATTACGCTACGAACGATCCTTTAAAATTCAGGAGTAATTCAAGTCCAATCAGACAAATTCACATTCTACTCAAAGCAGTTCGTGAAATTCCTGTTATCCCAACTTCAGATACAACTCAATATCTTACTACTTTCCTTGAATATTCACCATTCGTCAGTGCCGATAGTGTTTTCAACGACACTAAGCCGTTGAATGGTTACAAAGGATTGTTATTGAGCAAATTTGTTGATCAATTGGGTGGTATTACCAAAATAGAATATTACCCTGTTACCGATCAGCGTACATATTATACCAATCGTTATGTATTCAGCACGAATTGTAATTCAATTGTAACTACCAAAGCATTCGGAACAATGAAAGCTGTGACTGCTCATCCAGTTGTAAAATTCATTTTGAAAAACGATGAGAATGATTTGGTAAAAAACGGAACAGCAAGTTCTAACAACGCACACAAACGTTGGATGTATGATTTTCATGATACTTCCAAAGTGTTTAAAACCCTTGACTTGTACAATGCTGATACACGTTTCCATCATGGTAAAACCACTTCGTATGATGTCGGATTTAGAACCGTAAGTGTCTATGGGCCGACATTGGTGGATAACGGAACTTCGTATGTGAACAAAACAGTATATGAACACTACGGTGATGTGTTGACTTCGGTTGGTGGCGTTTCTACTAATATTGAAAGCTACTTGTATCACGGAAAAATCAAATCGATCAAACAGTACGATGTAACTAACAAGTTGTTTGAGGAAAAAATCTTTAACTACGGTTATAACTTGGCATTCAAAAATGGATATACACGCCCTAATTTGATGAAAGAAAACATCATGTTAAACCAAGATGATGACAATCCGGGCGGACAATACGAATACCGTGATTATTACCTCAATCAAACTCTTTCCGTTACCATTGACACCAATACCTATACAGGTGCAAACGCTTATCAATATTTGAACATTCCTGTCTTTACAGGCACGGGTGACTCCAAAGAAACTCCTAAATTTCTTGATTTCTATTTCTATCCTGCGTTGGCTACAACGAATCAGGAATATTTTCTAAACTCTTATTTTGTGAAGAAAACCGAGGAAATCTCACGTACGTATGATGACTTTTTATCCAAACAAGCAATTCTCTCAGCTACGGTTCTTCCTTCTGTCGTAACAACCAATCCGAACCCTTTTGGTGTTGGTTTGGTTAATTCGGTGAACTATTTGAGAAGTCGCGATAGTGCTTACATTTCTCAAATCAATGTCGGAACACCTAAAAATGTGGTGACGAGCCTACTTGCTGGTTCACCATTGGCAGATACGGTTCTTTTTAAACTCATTGAGTCAACACGCTTTACAAGTGCTGAAAAAACTCAAATCCTAACGGCACAAACAGGACTAAGTAATACCATTTGGAAGCAATCAATCACCCATTACAGTAAATTCGTTGCGCTTGATTTGGTGAACCTGACCAATACCCAATCCTATTTTGCAGATGAAATTCTTACCCATGCCATATCTTACATGAACAGCAGATGGGATCAGAAATTTATTGAGGCGTTATTCATGCACGATGAATACCTTTCTTTTCCTGTTCTGCAAGCCCTGATGAGTACAAACAGGTATATTTCTCCGGGTAGTATCACCAATGTACTCGCCAAACAACCGCAAATGCCGGAGAGCATTTTGAGTAGTATCATCAGTTCTTCAGTCGTTCCGAAAACGTCACTTAGCAGAATATTTAAGTATCAGGTAATGACCGAAAGTCTATACAATCAATTGAACTCAAATACCAGCGTTTCAAATACGGCAATAGTAGAAATTATCGAGAACGGATTCAGCTACCCGAATGAGGCAGTTTTAACCAATATCATCAACCGTTCACCAAAGTTTTCTGCTGATGAAATGGCACGAATTTGTGCAGTTGCCAATCGTCAATTAGAGCCTAGTGTCATTACTTTGCTTACAAGTAAATACGCAGGTCAACAATTCTTGTCACAGTTACAATTCTCAGGCAATCCATTAACCCAATATTGTAACGGAGCAACATCGGCAGGATGGAATTACATCGAAAACAAAACATCTTTCGAGTATTACGAAGCTGACTACCGTGGTGTATCGAATGGTCGCGCATACAAAGTATTAATGGGCTTGGAAGATATTCCGAATAGAACAGTAAACATGACCTCCATTTTTGGTGCGGGTGGAACAAAAACAATTGCTAATCTTTCGTTGAAACATGAACCATCGTGGCAAGTTTTTAGTGTAACAAAAACGTCCGTTCACCTTCCAACCGCCAAAAACGAAGAACAGTATTTTTACCTCTTTGATCTCAAAAACCGTTACGACCGTTATTGGTATAATTACGATGTGAATGACATAGGCGCGGACTTGACTTCTTTTGATCCTATAGTTATTCAACAAACGAATGATACAGTGGCTTATACTGTTAAATGGGATGATCTCTATGAAACAGCATACCAAGCTGAAGCGCCAGATATGCCTAAATACGATGGTATGACCAAAAGCCGTCAGTACAATATGCGCTCAACTCCGTATCAGAAAACAACCATTACCAAAAGTCAGCGCGACGAAACAGCCATGATGCGCAGTGAATACTATTTCTATGACGCACGTTGGAATTTTGAGATACTACCTACCGTTTCTAAACCTGATACGCAAGTTGTGTACTGCCCTGAGTCGGGTTCACCAACACCAAACCCTACAGATTGTCAAGCGTGTCAATATTGGAAATATGGATTTGAATCCGATTTACTGAATGCCTTACCCAATAATTACTGTCTGTGGGAAGATGATGTAATCGGCTATTACGCCTGTCCGTTTGGAGTCAATGCCGTGACTTGTTATCCAGGAGCGGAATTGGTGAATTGCAATCCTTCCTTGGCCGAAGAACAGCTTCCTGATCCGCAACGTTATTTGCAATTAGGTGATGCCCTTTCTAAAACGCTTCAATTGCGATCAACCGTTGTGCAGTTAGATACCATTATGGGAACACTCAACGACGAGTTTGCTACCAAACGTTTTGATAGATCAAATAAATACGTGGTTGATTTCTACCTCGATCCCAACGGAACCGACCCGAACGGATTTAATGGAGTTTACCGAATGTTCTATCCGTTTGATACCTTAACGACAATGACGATAGTGGAACGAAACGAATATTTCCAACCCGCTATTGTGAAAAATCAAAACGGTATCAGTACACGCTATTATTACAAAAAGGCACAGCAGTACTGGAATTACAATTCTACCTGTCAAAATCCTGAGTATAGCTTCCTTTATAATTACTCTTCGGTTAATGCAACTGACATTGGAAAACCAATTAGGGTTACTGCTGGCTTTGGTCGCTTGGATTCATTGTCTTCTACATTTGAATACGCTAACGATGGTCAGGTAAAGAAAACCACTAACCAATCAGGTCATTACTATGATTACACATTTGATGGACTGAACCGATTGACTTCTATCACAGAAAATGGCACACGTCTGCTTTCTACCAATGAATACAGCCAGTGGAATCATGATGGTAGTTTGAGTTTCAATGATAGAACAGATCAGAATTATGTCTATTCAATTGTTTACAATGATGGGATTTCAAAAGAATATCAAAAAGCATTTTTAGATCCTCTTTCAAGAACCGCAGGAGTTATGAAAGCCTACGGAGTTAATGCGAATACGAAAATTTATAGCGGTTCGGTAACGTATGATAATTGGGGGCGTGCCGTTGAAACTCGTAAACCCTTTGTTACACAAAATGCCGGACTCCTTTATAGAAATAATCTTACTGCGTCGCTCAAAGAAACGGCGAAATATGATCATGATCCTGCAATGTTGAATACGAAAGCCGCCAATTATGCGGTAGCAATTGCAAGTGATAAAACGGTTGAAACGGTTACACATATTGTCAATAATATTGTTGCATCCTGTGAATTGGGGTTGAATAATACAGAATTGCAATTGATCATGAAAAGCGGTTCAACGGGTGCTTTCCGCTTTAAACGAATCGCGTTGAAAGATCAGGACGAAAAGGAAACGATCACTTATATCAATGCCTTCGGTCAACAAGTAGCAACAATTGGTTGGAGTAACCTCAATGAAAAAATAGTGACGCTGTTTGTTTATGACAATTACGGAAATCTCACTAAAACAATCAATCCATCGCGTCAACATACCGATTACAACTACAACATCTTAGGGCAATTGGTTACTGAAACAACAGTTGACAGTGGTACAAAACGCTACATGTACAATAAAATGGGGCAAGTAAGTGCTATTCAAGACCAAATAGATCGTGATTTTAAGAACGGAAGCAACATTTCCACCCCACGTTACCGCAAGTTTACTTTTGATGATTACGGTAAACCGACAGGGCAGTATTTGATAACAACTACATATCATCAAGATGCGTTTTGTTATGCCAATAGTTCTGTTGGTCAGGTAGGCAATTATTATGTTGATCCGCAAGGGCAATCACACTATTTCAGATACAGCTTCAGTAATAGAAGTTCACAAGACTGGCTCAATTCGTATTCAACATTGAATGCTTCGTTAGTCATCGATTCAATGGGCGGTTTACCAACCGGAACAAGCATAACCGAAAAAACAACAGTTTACGGTACAAACAATGCTTTCCCACTTACAATGGGTAAAATTGTAGAAACCAAGTCGTATAACCTGAGTGGTGTTGCTGTTCAGAAAATCACTTATACTTATGACGTACTAGAGCATATCACTTCACAAATAATCCGTCAGCATCCTACCAATGAAGCAATGAACGATCCAAAAACCGTCATTGCCAAAATTGATTACCCAAGTTACAATTACCGAGGTGCGTTACTTGAAGAGCAAATCGATCTAGGCAATGATAACAGTGTTGAAATGGATTACTTTTATGAGTATGATGATTTGAATAGATTGAACAAAGTATATGCTGCTCAGAATAATGTTGCCACTAGTTCGGCAGCTACCTTGATGGCGAGCTATACATATTCAGATTCTTTGGGTGTTGTTACGGTTACAAAATTGACGGTAAATGATGGTTCAAATGGAAATCTAAAAGTAGAGGACATTAACTACAATTTTGATATGCGTAATCGACTGACAAGTATCAGCTCACACTTGCTTGACTATACAATGTATTATGATGAAAATTTCCCAACCACTGCAATACCAAATGTCAGTAACATTTTGACAGTTGCACATAATGATTGTTACAACGGAAATGTAAATGCCACAAAGGCATTGTACAAATTTGATGCAAGTACCACAATTAACGCAGTACCAATGTTTAATTATGCCACTGATTACGGGTATAAATACGATGGATTAAACAGGCTTACAAATGCAGATGCAACTGTAGCTGATTATGTGAAAGCTCATACTGATAATGCCTCAAATACAACCCCTGCTGATTCGTACCGTATCGGTGATGAAACCATATCTTATGATAAGATCGGGAACATTAAAACCCTACTGCGTGTAAAACCTGGAGTACTATCAAATATCGGCTTGACATACGATGATTTTGCATCCTACCAATACGGAAGTGGCAACAGACTCACCTTTGTTGATGGTATCAACGGCAGTTTAGATAGAACGTACACTTACGATGCAAACGGGAACATGCTAACTGACAATTTTAGAACGATTTCGGCAACAACATACGGACGCTCTTCTTATGCCTTCAATATGACCAAAGGAACGGATGCTATTTCGTATCTTTACGACGGAACCGACAGTCGTTTCTATAAAAAAGTAGTAGCTCCTGCTCAAACAACGGAAGAAATGTACATCAAAGATGCACTTGGACGGGATTTGGCAATTGTGAAATTCATCACAACCGGAGATTCGATAGCCATTGCCAAAGAATACTTTGTCTTCGGAAATGAAAGAATCGCACGAATTATTTCCGATGGATTAGGCTCAACTCCTGAACGGATTTACCCGAAAGAAGCAACTTTCTTTTTGTATGATCATTTGGGTAATGCGCGTGTTAGTTTTGAGAATGTCGGAGTTAATTATATGTCAAAAGTTGTCAATGCAATGGACTATTATCCTTACGGAAAAGTGCTGCGTGAGTATGACAACGGTGACGGTGACCGCTATTTAACAACCAACCATGAGCGTGATCACGAAACAGGATTAGATTATCGTGGAGCTAGATATTACGATTGTGATGTAGCTAGATTCCTTTCGATTGATCCATGGGCAAATAAATACCCAAGTTGGAGTACCTATAATTATGTGATGGGGAATCCACTAACTTTGATTGATCCAACGGGTAAAGGGCCTGAAAATCCTGATGGGGATAAAGACAAAAAACCTAAAGAAGCTGTAAAATCCGTGACAAAATCAATTACAATTAAATTAATGGAAGATGATTATGTCACAGGTGATGAAAAATACGCCACGATAGTTATTGATCTTATCTCAACCATCTTTGACGATGGTTCAGTTACACATACCTCAAATGTATATTCAGACTCTGAAACAGGTGTTGGTGCATACGCAAAAGTAGAATCCGATGAAAACGGAACCTTTACGGGTGTTATAACATTTAGCGGAGGTGATCAGACAATTCAAAACAGTATGGGGGTTTCCGGTCAAGGTATGTCTATGTCATCATCTGACGGAGTGGTTCTCAGTGGGGGCAGAGTAGAATTTGGACTTCATTATCAATGGAAAAATAGTTCACAAACACATGTTCAGGTAGATTTTCCAACAAGTAAAGAGTTTAATTCAGACATTTCCACTTTGAATGATGAAGGATCATTTCCGATGGATGGTGGTAATAATACCTTTACATGGACTTCAAGTACTTTGGAAGAAAATGAACTTTACATAAAATTCATAACAAAAGTTACATCTAAAAAACTATAAAAAATGAAACTACTTTTTTGCTCAACCCTTTTATTCATCTTAACATGTGGATGTGATGATAAGCCAGTCAGCCATTTTGGATTCAAGAATTATTCAAACGAAAATAGTTATTCAGAATTCCTTCTTCTTGAAAGAGGGGATTCCGAATACGATACCTTGTACAAAGTTTACATCAACTTTGATTTGGACTCTATTTCGCTTGATTGCGGAAAATATATTGATCACAGAATATCAAAAAATCCGCAAGATGAGTCAATAATAAAATGGGATATTAGTTATTATTTAGGATCAAAATCAAGTAATGTATTTTCAACTAAAAAGTTTAAAAAAAGAGACACTTTACAAGTTGGCAGTTGTATTCCTATCAAAAGAATAGGTAACAAGCAAGCGATAACCTATAATCCTTTCGCTCCAAAATCTTTAGAAGATGTTTTTTTCTCAGAGGACAAACTTCATTACATTCACTATTGGTTAGTTAATGGCGGAAAAGTATCGGTTTCTGACAGACTGATTTTGATACAACTTTCAAATAGTAGCCACTCTCATTCAGCAAGTATTCAAACGGTAAATTAGATTCGTTGAACTCCTTTTTTTAAAGAAAATCATGCCTTAAAAGTTCTTTAAGCGTATTTAATTAATATGTTTTTAGGGAAGTCAACAAGAGCAATTGAAAAAAACAGTTAATCATTTTATCAATTCTAGTGAATGAAAAAGAAATTTTTATTTATTGCAGGTATCATTTATTTACTTGCAACAATTGGGTGTTCCTGTTTTGTTATAATCTACTTTAGATTAGTCCCAATTGGGCATTACTTTTTTAAAAACACAGTACCTGGAACTAAGTATGGTAATTTCACCAATCTAAACTTTAATACACTCGAATTGAGTGAGTATTCTAACGAAGGGGTCATTAACCTTTTAATTGCATTTTCAGTTGTGTTTTTCGTTTTATCAAACATTTGCTTTTATAAGTATTTTAAACTGAGTTCATAGTCATAAATGACTCATTAAGATATGGTATCCCTTTTTAATCTTGGTTTTTGTTAGACGTTTAATGGTTTGATGATTTCTTTCGTTGTCCATTATTAAAACAAACTACGAAGGCTCTAACACTATTGATAATGATGGAAGATATATTTACTACTATTCAAAAAGACTCACGTTTTCAGTCTGATTTACTCTTTCTAAGAATGATTAAAAACGATATTCTAAGCGCTAGTTTAAAACTGGAAATAGTTTCTACTGAAAATGACTTAAATGATGAATTGTACGAATTTGATTTGAACACTATCATTTTCGAGCTGATGGGCTTTAGTCAAAAAGAAATTGATGACAAGATTTCACTAAGCTATTACTTTCAAATCAAAAGAGTGTTGGAGGAAATGAGGCATAAAAAAATGTCCCAAGAATTGCTAAATGACAGAGCAATGAAATTGTATTATGAATTGAAAAAACTCAAATCAAATGGATGATTTTCATTGGTTTGTTCAGGATTCGGTATTTCCATGTACGACGAGTAAGAAAGAGGTTATTACTCTGTTTTTTTTATAGGTGGTGGTTAGGTAGCGAACAGCGCAGGGACGAATGTTTTTTGCGCTGTTCAATTTTATTGTTGATACCAACGGAACAGGTTTATTAGAAATTATTTTGTTTACGATTTTTCAGCAGTTCTGTTGCTCATTGAGCAAAAAATCCTATCTCTACTAATAATAAGTTAAAAGAAAGGCATTCTACCAACAACAACGACTGCTGCAATAATCAATACAACTATTATCAACGCAACTATACCAATAAAGCCCAATAAAAATCTACCAAAGGAAAAACCTCTTTGTTTCTGAACCACTACATTCACTGAAGATCGACTTTGTGAATTGATATTTTGGTTATGGTTAGCTTGCTGTTGGTTCTGCTGGCTATTTTGGTTCTGTTGTTGATTAGAGCCGTTTGAAAAGCGTTGAGAAATTTGATTGAGTGTTTCGGGTGAAATAGTCCCGTTTTCGTCATCTTTAAGTTCTGAAACTTTAAAATAGATTGTTCCATTACTCAATTTGATAACGTAATCAAATGAGTTATTAATTGCAAACATTTCATAACTGCCGATAGATCGGTTAAAAATTTGAACTTTTTGTAATAACGAAATGATTTCTTTTTCTGAATAGTTCGCTTGCATCGTGAGGTTATTTATAGTGAGTAAAGATTACAAAAATAAATTTTTATCCATGCACTTTAAATTCTTGCAATGAATTTAAAGTGCAATCAGTTGTTTCACTATTGAATAATTAATGGATTTAAAAATTAACATCCGTTGTATATTGAAAAATCAGTAAACACTGGTGTTTCATGCGTTTTTAGCGGTTCGAGTCCAGTACAGTTCGCTCCACACCCACAGAAGCAGAAAAAGCCATCCCTAGCGGGGTGGCTTTTCGCTTCGTGGTATGTGTGGTGATGGTCCGTAGCGATGGAAGTATGACATCTGGGATCACAACATATTCTGGTACAGAATGTCCATATTTGTAGAGTAACCAATACTCCATTATGAACAACAGATTCGGAAAATCGTACAGGGAACGACACATCTATTACACAGGTAAGGTCACTAACTATGCAAGAAGATACTATATCTATGCCTACAATCTTTACGGCTGGTATTGGCTATACAAAATTATAGTTGATCCCAAGCTGCAGTGCGATTGGGAGAACTATTTAATATGGTTGTTTGCCATGCTTGCTCAGTTGTTCTTTGAAGTGGATGTTAGAAATGCAAACAAGGATGTTGACGTAGAAAGTTATTATGATCACTATTTTCCACCTAAGAAATAACATTGAAATGGATAATATAATATTTTGGTTGGACGTTGGTAAGATAGCGATCGCCGTAGTTCTTGCTGGTGTAGGTTGGTTCGTTGGGCACAAATTAGCGAGCAAAAATACTCGTGAACAAAAAAGACGTGACTTAACAACGGAGCATCTCATATCAGTTTATCGCATTCTAACGAATGAAATTGCCCATCGAGAAGAGATCGAAATGTATGAAAAATTGCGAACAGTCCTTTAGATATTCAACTATTTGGCTCTCCAAGTCAAGTCAAAATGGCTAGAGACTTTGCAAAGGCAGTTAGTCCTGGAAAGAGTTATGATTTAGAACCTTTAATTCAGAGTTTGAGGAATGACCTAAGAGAAGAACTACAACTTACCCCAGTAGATGGCAATACTGTGTTTGTTGTTTATAAATCACTAAAATAGACCATAAGCTTCCATAGCTTCTGAATCCGCAGGATAGAAATTCCCTATCTTTGCCCCAAAGAAAACAGCAACATGAGTGAAGATCGGCGCACGGAATTAGGTGATTTAGGTGAATTCGGATTAATTGATCGTTTAACGAAAGGATTTGATCCGAAAGTAGCGAGTACGGTATACGGCGTTGGTGACGATGCTGCGGTACTGGAACGAAACGAGAACGAATACACCCTGATTTCGACCGATATGTTGGTGGAAGGCGTTCATTTCAACCTCATGTACATGCCTTTCAAACACTTGGGTTATAAGGCCGTTGCGGTGAATTTGTCGGATATTGTTGCGATGAACGGAAAACCCGAACAAATTACGGTTTCACTGGCGGTTTCGAATCGTTTTCCGCTGGAAGCACTGGAGGAATTGTATGAAGGAATTCGCATGGCTTGTGAATTTTACAATGTCGATCTGATTGGCGGAGATACGACTTCTTCTTATTCCGGATTGATCATTTCGGTGACCGCTATCGGTGTGGTGGCAAAAGATAAAGTGGTTTACCGAACCGGAGCAAAACCCAATGATTTGTTGGTTGTTACCGGTGATTTGGGCGCGGCTTACATGGGCTTGCAGGTATTGGAGCGCGAAAAAGAGGTGTATAAAACCAATCCTGCGATTCAACCAGATCTGGAAGGTTTTGATTACGTGATCGAACGGCAGTTAAAACCTGAAGCACGTAAAGATGTGATCGGATTTTTGGCCGACCTGGATGTTGTTCCGACTGCAATGATTGATGTTTCCGATGGTCTGGCTTCGGAAGTATTGCATATCTGCAAAGGAAGCAATGTGGGCGCGATGGTGTACAATGCCAAATTGCCGATTGATAGCACAACGTCTCTTTCCGCGATTGATTTTAACCTTGATCCGGTAACCTGCGTGCTAAATGGCGGCGAAGATTACGAATTGCTGTTTACCGTTCGACAGGAAGATTTTGATAAGATCAAGGGAAATCCGCACATGACAATCATCGGTTATATGACCGAGGCCGATCAGGGAGTTTTTTTGGTGGATAGTAATGATTCGTTGATTCCGCTGAAAGCACAGGGCTGGAATCATTTTGAGTAAACAATCTGGTTGTGACTTCTTAACGCTGATTCTTCGCTGAAGGAAACTTCACAAATAAAAAACAGGGCCGCTACCTAAGTAACGCCCCCGCTTTTCACTACTAAACCAACCACTTACAAAGCGGTCTTCACCACTCTGTAAGAGCTAGTTCCTTTTGAATTGGAATATTTCACAAAATAAACTCCATTCGGATATGTTGTAAAGTCAAAGCTGTGATTACCCAGTACTTTTTCAGTGTGGATCACATTTCCAATCGCATCTACTACAGCTGCTGTGGTCACTTCATCAAATGAAGCTTCAGAGTTCAGGATCGTTTGAACCGGATTTGGGTAGATATCCGCAACGATTTGTCCGTTTTCGTTCACGTTCAAATCCTCACCTGTTCCTACTGCAAACGGACCATCGGTAGTAACGTTCTCTCTTTCCAATCTGTACATTCCCCCTACAGGATCTGCAGCTGCCGGAGCCTGACTTGCTGCATCCCATGTTCCGCCATTGTAATGCATGATGAACGCGTCGTTTCGGTCGAAAGCGTTTACTTCAAAATCATCTTGCCACTCTGTCATTACGTTGAGATTAAGCGTACCGCCAGCTTCAGACTCCAGATCCCAACTTCGGCTAACAACTGCCTGGTCTTCAGCCCAATCAATTCCCGAAGTGCCATTTGACCATACAAGGTTGTGGGTATGTACTTTAAAGTAGCTTGCTGTTCCGCTGTTTTGCTGCAAACCGAAAGGAGCATAACCGTCATCTGTTCCCACCGGATACATTGTATAAGGTCCTGAAATCGGTACATTCTGTACCAAACTGCCTGTTCCATTGATCAATACGTACTGGTTCTCATTTGCTCCCGTGATCATTCCGGTAGAACTTAGTCTAAGCTCATTGTCACGGAGATGCACACCGGCTGTGGTCATGGTCAGGTTACCTACCTCGACATTGTTTCCAATTACCAGGTCGCTACCGTCAGTAGAATTGATCATGAAATCACCGAACACATTAGCGCCCGAACTAAACCAAACGGTATCACCCAAAAGTGAAGCTGTGTTGAATTCAATATCGGAATCCTCGTGCCCGCCAAACCAACCTTGGGTAGTTGTACTCAATGAACCGTCCAGGATCAAGTCATATCCGTTCAAATCCACACCACCGGTATCAAGGTCTAAAGAACCGGGAATAATAATGTGGTTGGAAAGCTCTACCGCATCTGATTGGTTGGCCATATCGATTGTCAGGTTATTTAATCCTGTTCCTGTCAATTCGATTCCGCTTGCACCGGAAGCATTCCCATTATAGGTTACGCTATAAGAATTGTCGCCGTCAAACGTTCCACCTGAATTCATCAGGTCACCGTCTGTAACAATGATTTCACTACCGTTTGCCATGATAAGCGCACCGGATGACATGTAGAAATCTCCGTCTTCAAGCATCAATTCGCCATTTATAGTCAGGTCGCTTCCAATGCTGGTACTCGCACCGGCGTCAGCCATGTCAATCGTCAAATCGTTGAGCTGATCATAATCTGCATCGAAAACCAGTGAACTGCTCAACGAAGAGTTGCTCTGGATTACCATGTTGGAGGTCGCGCTTCCTATGAAGTTAGCACCTGCTGTACGCACGTAATCATCCATCAATGTCAGCGTACCGCCATTCAGATTGATCATCCCCATATCGTGATGCACCACACCTTCTACATTCACATTTCCGCCGATGTATAATTCCTGCATATTGTTGTCAAGGTCTACCCAAACATCAGACAAGCCACTGCCTGCCAATTCAATTCCGGTTGTTTTATCCGTTCCAACGTACATGACCGAATAGGGATTGCCATTATTCAGCGCGCCACCTGAAACAGACATTGTTCCCTCATCGACACGGATCACAGAGTTCGACATCAATGTCAGCGAACCTGCAGACACGTTCATCGCACCGGCATCCAGGAACAAACTGTCATTTATCTCCAAATCACCGCTCAGATTGAGTGCCGTAGCGTTATTCCACAGTTTATCGATGCTGGCATCACCTGTGAATGTCATTGTAGCGATAGAACCGAAGCGCAGATTGTGCAACGTAAGCGTTCCGGTACCGGAAAGGATGCCACTGGTCATGTCCAGCATGTAATCGGACGAGGAAGTTGTAAGACTTCCATTCACCTCAATCGAATTAAGGAGTCCGGAGTACTCGAAATCCATATCGAGGGTTACATTGACTCCTGCATTGATGACAACATTATCCATCAGGCCAAGAGATCCACCCGGACTTACGCCATCTGCCCAGATAGACGAGTTAGACCATAAACCTGAAGAAACGGCGGTATAAGTTGCCGCGCTTGCAGAGCCTGCGAACCCAAGAAGGGTCACAAACGCGCAATTTTTGAAGAATTTTGTAATTGTGCTTTTCATAATAAGTGTGTTAAATAATGAATACTATACATTCACCCGACTGGAATCAACAGTACTATTTTAAGCTTTTCTGTTGCGGTAAATTCCAGGAGGTTCCTGCAAGTTAATTGTATTAAAAGCGTGGTTTTGTTAAGGAAACCAAAAGGATGTTAAGGATTGGTAATAGTGTGTTAGAATAAACGTTAGGCGTCGTCATTCCAATTTATGTCCTGAACTATTTTGACCAAGTCCATTCCTGAACTCAATTGGCCGTTAATGAAGTTCCTGTTATAATTGAATCCAATTCATGGTAGGTTTAGTTGAAATTTAATAACATATTCATGAAAAGATTAGTTCTGGTCACATTTTTAAACTTAATTTTTATAGCAACCTACGCTCAGGATTTTTCCTGGGGCAAAGCCGTTGGAAGTACGGGGAGTGATTACGCATCGGCTAGCTGTGTAGACCAATATGGCAATGTCTTTACAGTAGGAACTTTTGTAGGAACAGTTGACTTTAATCCCGGAGCGGGAGTGAATAATATTACTGCAACAGGAGGAGACGATGGTTTTCTTCAGAAATTAGATGCAAACGGCAACTTTGTTTTTGCATACAACATTTCCGGCACTGGTTCAGAAAGATGTAGAAGTGTTGCCGTTTCCCCAAATGGATTAATTTATATCGGAGGAGTTTTTTCTGGGAGTGTAGATTTTAATACTGGTCCAGGAACTGCAATTGTAAATTCAAATGCGCTACTTGATGGATTTGTTTTAACCTTAAATAGTGATGGAACCTTTTCAACAGTAGTTGCTTTTGGTGGAGGATTTAACGATTATGTTAATACTGTCGCTTGTAATAATGGTGCAGTCGTAATTGGCGGAACATTTCAAGGAACTGTCGATTTTAATTTTGGATCTGGAGTAACAAACCTTACTGCGGCTGGAACCAGTGGTTTCTTATGCAGATATACAGGAAGTAATCTTTCGTGGGCATTTGTTTCCGGAACATCAGTAAATGGAACCGCTATGACCAGTTCCGGAAACATCTATTCTACCGGGAGTTTTACAGGTACTTTTGATTTTAATTTCTCAGCTGGCGTGACTAATCTTGTTTCAGCAGGTGGGAGTGACGCCTTTTTTCAAGTAGTTAGTCCAACCGGTGCGCCTGGTTTTGCAAAATCGTATGGAGGAACCGGAAATGAAGCCGGACTTTCAATAAATTTTGATGCCGCTTCAAACATATATACAAGTGGATATTTTACAGGAACGGCTGATTTTGATCCTTCAGCTGCTAGTTTTAATTTGACAAGTGCCGGAGGAAACGATGCCTATGTTTCAAAATTTGATAATACGGGCGCTTTGATTTGGGCTAAAGGTTTTGGTGGAACAGGAGACGATCAAGCTACATCGGTTGATTATGATCAACTTTCCTATGTACATACATCTGGGTATTATAATGGAACGGTAGATTTTGATCCAAGTGCAGGAATTACTTCTTATACAAGCGCAGGTGGCACAGATGGTTTTGTCTCTAAATTTTCCCCAACGGGTCAATTTCAATGGGCAAACACTATTAGTTCAACACTTGATGATGCGGTAACAGGATTAAATACTAGTGCAGCCTCAGCGATTTATCTTGCTGGATATCACATGGCAACAATAGATGTTGATCCTACTGCTGGCGTATCCAATTTAACAACTGCTGGAGCACGTGACGCTTTCGTAACAAAATGGATGCCCTGTGCAACGATGCCTTCAGTCGCTAACACAACTCCAGTTTCTGAGATGAATATTTGTGAGGGGAATTCGACTGTTTTAACGGCGAGTGGCCTTGGTACAGTTGGCTGGTATACTGCTGCAACTGGTGGTACATATCTGGGCGGCGGCAACTCGCTTTCAACAGGTGTATTAAACGCAAATACAAGTTATTACGTTCAAGACAGTACATGTACACCCAGCTCAAGAATTCAAATAGTTGTTCAGGTACTTCCAACAATTACAAATCAAACAGTCTCTAATTCGGTTTCATCGGTATGTTCTGGTGAGTCTGCAACTATCTCGATCAGTAGTAGCGTAATAGGTAATCAATATTATTTAAGAGACGATGCCGACAATACAATATTAGCAGGTCCAACATCTGGTACCGGAGCTGGTCTTAACTTCCCAACCGGTCCGATAACTTCCACTACAACTTACAATGTAAATGCTGTTGCACAAGCTTCTAATTTTGCGTTGGACTTAGATGGTACAAACGATTATATTAATCTTGGTACCAATAACCGTGGAATTACAAATGCAATTACCATTTCGGCTAAAGTGCGTACCTCCGTAAACGGAGGATCACAATTCATAGTGGATAAATACTTGAGTGCAGGAATCGGCTATTATTTGTTCATAAATGCCACCGGATATGCTTCAATGCAAGGACGAGATGTTGCGGGAGGTATTAAATCATCCGGCTATTCAACAACCATGGTTGCAGATAATCAATGGCATGAACTCACAGGAGTTGTTAGAAATTCAGGTTGGGAAATTTGGGTTGATGGTGTTCTGGAAAGTTCGGGTTCCTATTCATTAGGAGCTACGGGTCTTGGAACAACCGCAGGCCTGTTGGTTGGACAATTCAATGGAACTTATAGTCCTGCAGACATTGATCATGTAGCCATTTGGAATTCGGCATTATCCTCCGGCACCATTTCTTCCAATGTCAATTCTTGCCTCTCAGGTAGCGAATCGAACCTTGTAGCATATTTTAAATTTAACGAAGGTACAGGCACAATTGTGACCGATTTATCACCTACTGCCATCAATGGTGCCTTGGTTAATATGACAGCTCCTGCCTGCTGGATTTCCGGAAGTGTAACTGAATGTGCAACTGCCTGTCAATTAGAAATGGGTAATACCGTAACAATCAATGTTACGGCGATCCCAGCTCAACCAACTATTTCAGCAAGCGGATCTACAACTTTGTGTTCCGGTGGATCGGTAACACTTACTTCATCTGCTGGTACTTCTTATTTGTGGTCAACCGGTGAAACAACTGCATCAATAATCGTTTCAACAGCCGGTACATACACCGTTCAGGTTACGAATGCTTCCGGTTGTCAATCGATAGCCAGTGCCGGAACATCGGTTACTGTGGGTACAATGCCAGCTCAACCAACCGTTACTGCGAGTGGTCCAACCACCTTCTGCGCAGGTGGTTCCGTTACTTTGACTTCATCTGCAGGAACTTCTTATTTATGGTCGAATGGTGAAACAACTGCATCAATTAGTCCTGCAACTTCCGGAACGTATACTGTCCAGGTGACAAATGCATCCGGTTGTCAATCGGTTGCGAGTGCGGGAACAGCAGTTACCGTAAACGCTCTTCCGTCTCAACCAACGATTTCTGCAAGTGGTTCGACAACTTTCTGTGCAGGTGGCTCGGTAACCTTGACTTCTTCCGCAGGAACATCGTATTCATGGTCGAATGGCGCAACAACCGCGGCAATCTCACCAACAACCGCGGGGATTTATACCGTTCTGGTAACCAATGCCGCAGGTTGTCAATCAACAGCTAGCGCAGGAACAACAGTTACAGTAAATGCACTTCCAAGTCAGCCAACTATCAGCGCTGGCGGACCAACTACTTTCTGTGCGGGTGGGTCAGTAACGCTTACAGCATCTGCAGGAAACAGTTACTTGTGGTCAACCGGTGCAACTACTTCATCAATTAGCCCATCAACAGCGGGAACATATACAGTTCAAGTAACGAATGCTGCTGGTTGTCAATCGGTAGCAAGTGCCGGAACTTTAGTGACAGTGAATGCATTACCAAGTCAACCAACTATCACTGCTGGTGGACCAACGACATTCTGTACCGGTGGTTCAGTTACGCTTACTGCTTCTGCAGGAACTTCATACCTGTGGTCAACGGGAGCAACAAGTACTGCAATTAGTCCAACAACTTCAGGAACATATACTGTTCAAGTTACAAATGCACAAGGTTGCCAGTCAATTGTAAGTGCAGGAACAACAATTACAGTAAACACAATCCCTTCACAACCAACAATTACCGCTGGTGGTGCAACAACATTCTGTGCCGGTGGTTCGGTAACATTGACCTCATCGGCAGGAACTTCCTACTTATGGTCAAACGGAGCTACAACGGCTGCTATCAGTGCAACTACCGCTGGAACATATTCGGTTCAAGTTACAAATGCAGCGGGTTGTCAATCTACGTTTAGCGCTGGAACAGCTGTAACCGTAAACGCGCTTCCATCTCAACCAACGATCAGTGCGGGTGGACCAACAACATTCTGTGCAGGTGGTTCGGTAACATTGACCTCAACAGCAGGAACGTCTTATGTATGGTCGAACGGTGCGACAACAGCGGCCATTAGTCCAACCACAGCAGGAACATATACCGTTCAGGTGACCGATGCGGCGGGTTGTCAATCAATAGCCAGTAACGGAACAATCGTTACCGTAAATACATTGCCTGTAATTGCAGAAGGCACGGTAACAAATCCAACATCTTGTACCATCGACAACGGTTCTATTGAAGTAACCGGAACGGAAACAGGTGATCTTTTCTGGACAGGCACTTCAAGCGGCAGTTTAACGGGAATCACGCTTCCGGCAACTATTTCAGGTTTGAGTGACGGATCATTCACCATTACATTTACCAACGCATTGGGTTGTTCTTCGAATATATTAAATAGTTCTTTAACAGCGCCATCAGCTCCGGCTGCACCAACTATTACCGCTTCAAGTGCTACTACATTCTGTGCAGGTGGTTCTGTGATATTGACTTCTTCAACAGGAACAACCTATTTGTGGTCGAACGGTGAAACAACATCAACCATTGAAGTATCCGATGCCGGAAGTTACACTGTGAGTATCACCGATGCATCCGGTTGTTCATCAGCAGTCAGCAGCGGAACTGCAGTAAACGTAAATGCTTTACCTGTCATTGCAGCAGGAACGATTACGGACCCTTCATCGTGTACGGTAGACAACGGTTCTATTGAAGTAACCGGAACGGGAACAGGAGATTTGTCATGGACCGGAACAGCAACGGGAAATTTAACAGCGATCACACTTCCTACCACCATCAATAGTTTGGGAGACGGATCATATGACATTACATTCACCGATGCTTTAGGATGTACATCTGCACCATTAACAGCGTCCTTATCTTTACCTGGAACTCCGGCAGCACCAACCATTTCTGCTTCGGGAGCATTGATCTTCTGCGAAGGTGGTTCGGTAACGCTGACCTCATCAGCAGGAACAAGTTATTTGTGGTCAAACGGCGAAACAACACCTTCTATTGAAGTTGATGCAGACGGAACCTTTACGGTCATCATCACCACTCCCGACGGTTGTACTTCACCATCGAGTGCCACTACAACTGTTGCAGTAGATCAACTGCCGGATGTGAGCGTTACGGAAGTTGACAACACCATTACGGCAACGCAAACAGGAGCTGCTTACCAATGGGTCGATTGCGGAAACGGAAATCAGCCAATTGCGGGTGAAACCGGTATTTCGTTCTCACCAACGGCTAACGGCAGTTACGCAGTAATCATTACAACGGGTACTTGTTCTGATACGTCAGATTGTACCACGATCTCAACCATCGGGCTGAACGAACAGGAATTGGTTCACATCGGTTTGCATCCGAATCCTGGGTTTGATATCGTTCAGGTAACTGCAAGTGGTGAAATTCAAACCATTGAAATCTTTGCTGCAACCGGTGAATTGATCCGGATTGAACACAATGCTCTTTTCAATATTCGTGAAATGGCAAGAGGAATTTACCTTGTGAAGGTAACAACCGATGAGGGAATCGGAACGGTTCGCCTGGTAAAAGAATAGAAACAATTAGTAGATTTAAGTAGCGCAAACTGGAGTTCGGATAAATTCGGCTCCAGTTTTTTTTGTGCGTTTTGTTGGGATCAGAGAGAGTTCAATAATTTCCTTACTTTCAGCTCATGGAAACGCATTTTGACTTAACAGATCAGGCTTTCATCCAGCAGTTCGAAGCCTGCGCATTAAATCCGGAATTGTTTACACACGAAGCGCATTTACGCCTGGCATGGATTCATTTGAACCAATACGGAGAAATAGTTGCGATAGAAAACGTGAGTAAACAACTGCTAAATTACGTCATTTTTTTGGGCGCGCGAGACAAGTACAATCAAACGCTGACTACAGCTGCAGTAAAAGCGGTATTTCATTTCATAAACAAATCGGCTTCGGACAATTTTAAAGATTTCATTGCTGAATTCCCGAGGTTGAAGTTCAACTTTAAGGAATTAATGGAACAACATTATACCTTTGATATTTTTAATTCGGACGAAGCAAAACACGTGTTTTTGGAACCTGATTTGGCGTTCTTTGATTAATGATCGATTTTGAGGCTATAATCCATTGATAACTCTCCAAATGCGTTCAAGTATTTTCGCTTTCCCAATAAAGCTAATTGCGTTACGATTCGGCCCCTATATCAAACTTGTAGAAAACAAAGTGAAGTGGAACGTAGCCGTCCGCCTCAGGCGGATGAGCAAAGCCATCGGGTTCTTTGTAAAAGAATCCGTGAATGGCGTTTTGCGAGTTGGGGTGCAGGCAGCAGAACGAACTGTAGTTTTCAAAAGATTGATATAAGGCCTAGACTTTTTTGCTACTTTTTTCGGCAATGGAAAAAAGTAGTTAATGAAAATTAATTGATTGTAATTTTACATCCACACTCAAATCGTATTTGAAAAATGATTCTCTTAAAACGTACCGATTCCAACAATCCTGACTTCCAACAATTAGTCACCGAGCTTGACAAAGATCTGGCCATTCGCGACGGAGACGAACATGCTTTCTTTGCGCAGTTTAATAAGATCGACACCATCAAATACGTTGTCATGGCTTATGAAAACGAACTACCGGTTGGTTGTGGCGCCCTAAAAGAATATGAACCGGAAGTCATGGAAATCAAGCGCATGTTTGTGTCGCCCGAACAACGAGGAAAAGGAATTGCATCACTGATATTAACCGAACTGGAAAAATGGGCGAATGAATTAAACCACAAAAAATGCATTTTGGAAACGGGCTACAAACAGTTTGAAGCCGTTGAATTGTATAAAAAGAACCGGTACACTATTATCCCGAATTACGGGCAATATGCAGGAGTTGAGAGTAGTGTTTGTTTTGAAAAAGGCTTAACTTTCTAAAAAAATCCGATGAAAATTCGCAATATCTTCCTTTTGTGCCTTTTTCTTTTGCCAACCCTCACCAGTAACGCAACCGAAGCTTATGGCGGCAGTTATACCTATAAACTGAAGCTGTACAACGGCGAAGACAACGTAATGATCAATACAGCAGTTACTCTGACCACTCAATATGAAACCCAAACGGTAGAAACAGATTCAGAAGGTTTTATTACGATTACCATAGAACGATATGGCGCATGTCCTTCTAATAAAGGTTTTTTCGAACGGCTGTTTTTAAAAGACAGCTGGACACCGGAAGTAATCCAATTAAGCTACGAAGGTCACACTGCCTCTATTCACCGAAACTGGAAAAGAACATTCAGGCAAACCGATAAACAAGAGGAATGCTTTGATTTTAAGCGCGGGAAGGTGGTGAAGTATTCAATGAAATAATGCAACGATTATGAGTCCTGTCTACTTGAAACTCGAACTAACTCACCTCGAATACCTGACCCAACTACTTCGTGTGTATGAAATAGAGTTTGAAATGACAGATTTCAAGTTACCAGTAGATACCTATTTGGTACGCTTACTTTATAATCCAAACATTCTCTTTTATGTCGCTATCGATAATAATCTGGTGGTTGGCGGTTTAACGGCCCATATTCTACCCTCCGTTTATTCAGAAGCCGGTGAAGTGTATATCTACGACCTGGCAATAAAATCTGAATTTCAGCGAAAAGGCATTGCCAGACAATTATTAATCGAATTGAAACAGTATTGTGCTGAATCGGGCTACAAAGAAGTATTCGTTCAGGCAGACATCGAAGACCAACATGCACTGGATTTTTACCGCGCAACTGGCGGGAAAGAAGAACACGTGTTTCATTATTCGTATTCGCTGGAAGCCTACAGGAAATAAAGTATCGATAACGAACGTTAAATATTCATGAATCAAGTTTTGAAAACACTCCTCCTATTACTCATCTCCTGCAACTTAGCCTTCGGGCAGAAACACTCTCCCACCATCGACAGCCTCATGACGCGCGATTTTCCTGTAAGTTCAAGGGAAGACGGCCGTTGGGTTTATCAGGCAAATACGGCGGCGATCAAATACATCGAAAAACCGGCGGTGCAGCAGGTTATTCCCAAGTATGCATTGTATGAAATGGAATTGGCCAATTTTCTGGGATATCATGTGAATAAATCCAAGTGTTTGGTGCTGATTGATTCTGTAAAGAGCAAATCGTTGTTGGTTGTTCCGATGTGGTACGGCGATATTAGTGAGAACTTTTTGGAGCTTTTCATCGGGAAACAGTTTGCCGATTCGGCTGCGCTAATGCAATTTACCACCGGTTTGCAGGAATTAATGCTTATCGGATCAACAGGCGCGTTTGAAATGCCGGTTTATACTTCAGACAAAATCGTGTTTGATTATACTTATGATGCCGGCGCGTCGGACAACGAAGTTTGGCGACATATTGAAATCATCATTGACGACAATAAAATCAAGCGGTTTACTTCGACCAATCCTAAAATGAACGAAACTGTCACAGTGCGGTGATTTCAGTTACTCTATTAGCCTTTCGCTTGTCACACAACATTCACCTTCTCCTAGATCATGCGCTGCCGTTAGGAGCGCTAAAAATCTGCGCATCTGTGGGAGAAAAGCTAATCACCCATCCACCTCCAGAATATACCCACGACTGTGCACATTCACCAATCGCACGCAGGGATCTGCTTCAAAGATCTTTCGGAGCTTGGAAACAAAAACATCCAGGCTACGACCCACAATCACACCTTCGTCTTCCCAGACTTTCGTGAGTGCAGCCCGTTCAATGATTTGATTGGGAGAAAGAGCAAACAAATACAGGAGTTTGGTCTGTTTGGCCGTAAGCCGGATTTGTTCGGGTCCCAGCATCAAATAACGATCACGATAATGAAAACGGTAATTCGCCAGCACGATCACCGCCGCATCAGAACCTGCTTCCTTTAATTCGGCTATTTCAGCTGATTGTTTGCGGCTCCTGCGATTCTTTACCACTAAAATCACAATCACCAAAAACAGAATTGCTCCCGAAAAAAGTATTGGTATCCACAAGCCTGAAAACCGGTCTTGAGGTTGCAACAATAATTCGATTGAATAACAATTTTCGGGTTGTTTGCGTTCGGAACACTGAGCCGTCGATCCGGATTTCGACACTTCACTCGTTTCAGACGCGGCTCCCATTCTATAGGAATAAACCACTTGATCATGCTGACATTCAAGCACACGCACAATGTAATCAGAAGGCAACTGTTCAGCTTTTGCTACACGATGAATGGTTTTGACCAATGAATCAGGAACAAAAGCAAAACGCGCTTCAAACCGCAGGCGATAACCATCGGTTGCTAATCGTTCTACAGGCATTACCCGCGAAGTGCGATCTCCGGAAAGCAGCAGCACTTCATGGCCGATTTTGCGCATACTCACTTCGGTTTTCGCTTCCTGAAACGCGTCTGTTCCCACACTGGCATTCCACCACAAGAGCAAGGCTATTAAAAGCACAGTCAATCCCAAAGGCAGAAATATGATTCGTTTCATAGGCCCAAAGAAACACATTCAAGGCACATCCGTTCGTTTTTTACATAGTTTTTACATTTCGAAACGCCCTTTTTACACCCTTTTGTCTCAGATTGAAACGCTGTGACCTAGGTTTGTTGTTTCAAATACTTGTTTTATGAAACTCACAATCAACACATTATTAGTGCTCGCCATTTTCGTAAGCAGCTGTAATACCGGTTCCGTTGCATCATCATCCAAAAATGAAATGGTCATTATTGAAACTGCTTCCGAAGCCCAACTCAATTATACCGTAACCAAACAAGGGAAAGGAAGTAGGTTAAAACCTCACGCTGAAATCCTGATCCATGAAACGATTCGGTATTTGAACGGAGAACAAGTGTTTTCTACCAAAACCATGGGGGCACCTTTGACAATCCGTTTGGGAAAGGGAACAATCGCATCCGGATTGGAAGAACGTTTTATTGGAATGCGGGCCGGAGAAGTTCGGGAATTCACCATTCCTTCTTCCATGATCAAACGCCGGAAACTTCATCCGTTGATTTCTCCTGATGCAATCGTTGTCTATTCTATTGAACTGATCGGTTCACCCTTTCCGGGTTGGTTTCGGGGCGGATCGGTAAAAGGTTTCGATCCACAGGAAGGTTGTTAATGATATATATATAGAGCGAGTGAAACCCCATACCTTCAAATATCATGGCGACTCTTAACATTCCCTTAAAATCAACAACAGGCAGATCGCGAAGCGGTTGGAATCCTGACGAAACCGAAAAGGTATAAAACACAAAAAGCGGTCATCGGGCGATGTCCGCTTTTTGTCAACCTAACCTAACCACTATTCACTGAATAAGAAAACTGACATGAAAGTCAGCACTCTCGAATTCGTTACAAAGATGAGACTAATTCACTTAACTACAAAACGTTTGACTAAGAAAAATCACAAAAAAAATTAGTTTAACCTAAGTCGATGATGCATGTTCATTTTATTCATCTACAAATATGATCTATTTATAGACCGGTTAATGAAATTGAAAGAAGGCAAGCCGCAAAAGAGTTGAAATTCTAACTCATTTCAATTAACCTTAATTTAACATTTTTTATTAGTTTGTTTTAAATAATTAACAAATTAGTAATGATTCACGAATCAACTAAATCGATTTATCTAATTGAGATTCAAAGTGACATAACCCGCTTTTTTGCCTCACCCGGAGAACTTTAATTACTAAACCTAAATAAACACACCAAATCCATCATGTCCTAACCAGGAACTATTGCTTAAATTCGCAACACAGATGGCAACAAAATATATCGAGATATTTACAGATGGCAGCGCCAGGGGAAACCCAGGCCCCGGTGGCTACGGAGCGTTGTTGCGTTTCAATGATAAGATCAAGGAACTTAGTGGCGGTTTCAGAAGAACCACCAACAACCGTATGGAATTGCTTGCTATTATTGTAGCACTTGAAGCTCTGAAAACCAATGAACTCCCGGTACGAATCTATTCCGACTCCAAATACGTGATCGATTCCATTACAAAAAAATGGGTTCATGGCTGGGTGAAAACCGGTTTTAAAGGAAAAAAGAACCGCGATTTATGGATGCGCTACCTTCCGTTGGAAAAACAATTCAACATCGAATTTATCTGGGTGAAAGGGCACAACGGCCATCCGGAAAACGAACGATGCGATGTGCTGGCAGTCACCGCTGCGCTGGGAAGCAACCTGCAGGTTGATAACGTGTTTGAACAGGAGGAGAAAACAAATAAATTGCTTTAAGCATTTTATATCTTACTTTTTTCTTGATAAAAAAGTAAGCAAAAAACGCTTTTGCGCAATACCAGATTTCGGCGAAATCTCAACTATTGGGAACGAAGGAAAACCATTTAGAACCAATTCTCCGAATGTGCTCAAGTGTTTTTCAATGATTTGATAAATCGGAGTACTGCAGGAACCGGCCCTTATATCGAACTTGTAGAAAACAAAGTGATGTGAAACGTAGCCAAACCCCTGTTTGAGCACAGCCATCGGGTTGTTTGCAAAACAATCCGCGAATGGCGTTTTGCAAGTTGGGTGCGGCAGTGAAACGAGCTGTAGTTTTCAAAAGGTTGATATACGGCCTAGACTTTTTTGCTACTTTTTTCGGCAATGGAATAAAAGTAGGCTCAAAGTAAATTCAATGCGATTGAAACGCTAAACAAGCCTTCACAAACGTATACACCAGCGGATGCGGCAAATCGCGTGTTGAGCTGATCTGCGGACAAAAACCACAGGCCACAAAAAAGTCCTGCTGTTTCAAACTCACAATTTCAGGTTCTTCAAACTGATTATAAGCTTCGATGTCGATACTTTGTTCTACCAGCGCATCAATCAGCTGCGGATACATGCTGTAGCGCGTAGCAGTCAATTCTTCCGGACTTCTCATTTCGTAGAGATGAATGATCGACGAAGTATGAGGTTCGATGAACAAACGTTCAAAAGAATTCCCTTCAACCAAGTTGTCTGAAATGAGTTTTTCGCCGTTGGCATTGAGATTGTTTCGTTGAATCAGTACGTCCATCAACGCTCTGAAACCTTCCCCGGTAATAAACACCGGAATGGAACGCTGCAACAGCAATTCAACTACTCCGTTTAAATAAAATTGGTTCAGATAAGGACCCGGAGCGACCCACAAGCCATCATAGGCATCAAACTGGTTCGGTTTCATCGAAAGTACCTCACTCAGTTTCAGCCAGTAATAAGACATCTCGATCTCCAAAAAACGCTCGGCATGGTCCAGAGCGAGATTGGTAGCATGATGAGTGTTATACGTGAAGTTAAAATCACCAATAATTCCTATTCTTACTTGCTGCATGCTCTTAATTTGGCAGAAAAAAAGCCATCCGACTGTTGTGGATGGCTTTTTTCAATTCATTTTTTTTAGCGTTGAAACCAGCCGTCGAAGACAGCGTCTTCAATCAATAATGAGTATGTATCCGGACCAACAGTTCGGTAAACCGTACAATTGAAGGTACATCTGAATTTCGAATAATCACCTGAAACATCTGATTCCTGCTGTACATTGGAGAATACAACACTTTGTGGATCGGGAGAAGCCGGATCGGATGTCCAAATATTCCCAAAACCATCGCGGTAAGTCACCTCGAAACCAGATGATCCGCCAATCGAATATGCAGGTGTTAATGTAGAAGTGAAGAAGTTATTGAACAACGTCAAAGTGGGGTCACCTGATAACGATGCGTCCCAAATAATGCTGCCCAATGACAATTTGATCGAAACCAACGTTTGCTCCGATTTAAAATCGGCGAAATATACAGCTGAAGAAGGTTGAGGAGAAGGAAGAATGATCTTCGCTTTCGTTGTTTCAAGGAAATATCCCTCCACGTTTTGCGTCAACTCGACATCTGTTCCGTTGATTGTACCTTCAAAATGTGCCTGCAAATCAGCCTCAGGAGTAGGTGCGGGAATAATTTCGTGATCCGGGCAACCTGCTAAAAAAACAGATCCGAATAAAAATAAAAATGCAATTTTTTTCATGGTGTAGTACGTTTCAAACCAAACTGTTCTTATTGAACTTGACCCGAAAATACAACTTTTTTTTTAATTACTAAATTTCGTTGGTTTTCACACAACTCTGTTCGCTTTTACGCACGTAATAAACGCACCCGCTCAGGTAATACATATAGTGGTAAAAATACCGGCTGGCTATGTACTGCATCTAGCTGCATGTGATATACCGAACCACCATCAGGCAACTTGATCTCATTCCAGTTTTCAAAATCCAACTCGATCTCACGGCATGTTAATTCATTCATCAACTGATTCATCGCAGTAGCAGAAAGCACCATTTCCGTTGTATAATGCTCACCATTCTCATAAACCGTGCAGCTCAAAATTGCTTCTTCGGAATTGCTTTCCATTTGTAAACTATTCAAAAGGATGCTGTCAAAAAGTGTATTCATGTTTTCCGTGTTTGTTGAAGCAAAGTTGAGGCCAGAAGAACGTAATCTATTTACGTAGTTCTAAAAAAATGAAAAAAATTTCTTACTTGTCCATTTTTTCCGGAAATCAGGCAAAAACGGTGTTTTACGCTTTAACACACAATCATCAATGCAAAAAAACCGTACTTTCAGCACTCCTTTTTAAAGAACTTGTTTGATATGAAATACCATTCTATTGACTCCCAACTCTTTATTGCCAACCGCAAAAAGTTTGTGCAGCATATGCTTCCGAATGCAGTGGCAGTGTTCAATTCCAACGATATTTACCCTGTAAGTGCCGACGCGACCATGCCTTTTCAGCAGCATCGCGATATTTTTTACCTTACGGGTGCCGACCAGGAAGAAAGTGTATTGGTGTTGTTTCCGAATGCCTCCAATCCTGCGCACCGGGAAATTCTTTTCCTGCGTGAAACAAACGATCACATTGCCGTTTGGGAAGGCGCCAAACTCACCAAAGAGCAGGCAACGACCGTTTCGGGAATAAAAACCGTGATGTGGATCCAACAATTCCCGGTTACTTTCAAACAATTAATGGCCGAAGCAACAGGAATTTACCTCAATACGAATGAACATTTGCGTGCCGATACAACCGTTCAGACACGCGAAGACCGCTTCATTATCGATGTCAAACAAAATTATCCGGCACACCAGGTACACAAAAGTGCGCCGATTATGCACCGCATCCGTTCGGTAAAAGAATCTATCGAACTGGAATTGATGCAAAACGCCTGTAACATTACCGAAAAAGGCTTCAGACGGTTGCTTGGCTTTGTGAAACCGGGTGTTTGGGAATACGAAATTGAAGCGGAATTGTCGCATGAATTTCTCTGCAACCGCTCAAAAGGATTTGCTTACACACCGATCATCGCTTCGGGTAAAAATGCCTGTGTACTGCATTACATCGAAAACAATCAGCAATGCCAAAACGGTGACGTGATCTTGCTGGATGTTGCGGCCGAATACGCCAATTATTCCTCCGATCTTACGCGTTGCCTGCCGGTAAATGGTCGTTTTACTGATCGCCAAAGAGCTGTCTACGATGCGGTTTTACGTGTAAAAAACGGCGCACAGTCAATGTTGGTGGCAGGAACCATTATGGCCGAATACCACAAGGAAGTCGGCAAACTGATGGAAAACGAATTGCTTGGATTAAAACTGATTGACAACACCGACATTAAAAACCAGGACCCGAACTGGCCGGCGTATAAAAAATACTTCATGCACGGAACTTCGCATTTCCTGGGACTCGACACACACGATGTAGGACTTTGGCACGAACCAATCAAAGCTGGAATGGTTTTTACCTGTGAACCAGGAATTTACATTCCGGAAGAAGGTTTGGGAATTCGGTTGGAAGACGACGTGGTGGTACAGGAATCGGGAGCACCATTTAACCTGATGGGCAACATTCCAATCGAAGCCGACGAAATAGAAACACTGATGAATGCTTAAGTATTCGCATGAATAACCATTCAGATATGTTGCACCACAGGATTTCCGGAAACGGAGATCCTGTCGTTTTTTTACACGGTTTCATGGAAGACAATTCCATGTGGGAACAATTTCTGCCGCACTTTCAACACAAAACCTGCATTCTTATCGACCTCCACGGTCATGGAAAGAGTTTTTTCAATCCGGAACTTCCGCGCGAAATAAACGTCATGGCGCAGCAGGTTCGCACTACACTGGACAAACTCTCGATTTCAAGTTACCAATTGGTTGGACATTCACTTGGTGGGTATGTTGGCTGCGAATTATTGAAAACAGATCCGTTGCTGGAACATTTAATCCTGTTTCATTCACATCCATGGCCTGATTCTCCGGCAAAAAAAACAGATCGCGACCGCGTGAGCAAACTGGTTTTAACGAAATCTGTGTTCTTCATTCGTGAAGCCATTCCCAATCTCTTTGCGTTTCCAACACAGCAACAAGGCGCGATTAAAACGTATTGTGATATCGCCGAACGCATGCATCCCGAAGCCATTGCCTGGTCGACTATTGCCATGCGTAACCGTGGTTCTTCGGAACAAATCCTGAAAGATAGACCAGAAAATGTTTCCATCATCCAGGGGCAGCTTGATCCGCTGATTCCCAATCTGCAACTGCGCACCTTTGCCGAAAACCACCGAATTGGTTTTTACGAAATTCCCCGCTGTGGCCACATGGGACAGGTTGAAGCTCCTGAAAACAGCATCGCGTTGCTTTCCATGATTTTGGGGTAACGATTATACTTCGCTACACTCGTACAATCACAATGATCTTTTTCCCACGAATGCACGAATTTTTTGCGTGCCTAACGGACACGCTTTTTATATTGGGCGAGTGCGTTAGCCGAGCTGTAATTCGTGGGAAACAAGACAGTTAAATGTAAAGTAATTGGAGCTTTCCGCAATTTATGGACAAAAAAAGACGAGCTCTCACTCGTCAGTCGTTTTATAGGATTTTCAGTTAATTACCATTGTCAACAAAAATCCAGGCAGAAAAAAGAACGTACTGTTTCATCATGTATTTTGGGTTAAAGATTCATGTTAAAATTAAAATCTCATTCGAAAGAAATCTTTAAAAAAACTTTAACCGTACCAATGATTGATCTATCCTTTCCAGAACGTTGTTCAACGGTTCAAAATCAGGAATGAATGGTTTGAATTCAACCCTGCGATTAAAAATATTACGTATTTTCGAAAGCGAAGGTACACTGTACCCTACTTATGCTAAAAACTAGAACATGGAAACAACCAGATTGCGCGCACTAATTGTAGATGACGAAGAATACGCGAGAAAAAACCTCATGATGATGATCGACGATTTCTGCCCGGAAATCGAAGTGATCGGTGAAGCCTCGGGAAAAGAACAGGCAAAAGCACTGATCGCAGCCGCCAAACCTGATGTTGTCTTTTTGGATATCCGAATGCCCAGCGGAGCCGAAGGTTTTGAATTGCTTGAAGAAGTAGAGGAAAAGAACTTTTTGGTCGTTTTCGTTACCGCTTTTAAAGATTACGCTATTCGGGCATTCAACGCCAGCGCAGTTTACTACTTACTGAAACCGATTGATATTGACGATTTGCGCACTGCCGCCGAAAAACTGGTAGAAGCGAAAAATATCTTCGGGCAGGATCCTGAAAATTATACCACATATTTCAGAAGCTTGCGCAATCTTTCGGACCAGTTATTGCGCAACAAACCGAACAGCCGCATTGCCATCAGTCACACAAAAGGACTCAAAATAGTTGAAGACAATACCATTACGCACCTGGAAGCTAGTGGAAACTGCACCACGATTTATTTCGAAGACGGCACGCGCTACCTCGATACACGAACGCTTAAGATCTACGAAAACATCCTGGATCCGGCAAAATTCTTCCGTGTGCACAAATCGCATATCATCAACCTGAACCGGTTGGTGGAATACCTGAATGAAGACGGACATTTTGCTGTGCTGAAAGGCGGATTACGCATTCCGGTAGCACGAAACCGTGTCACCGACTTTGTGAAAATGCTCAAAGAAGGATGAGAATAATATCCCTGTTTTTCTTTCTCTGTATTACCAACTCTGTTCTTTTCGGGCAGAGTTACTCGTTTATTTCCTACTCCACTTCCGACGGTTTACCCCAGTCGCAGGTGCAGTGCATTGAACAGGACAATAACGGATATTTGTGGGTTGGAACCCTGGGTGGACTCACCAAATTCAATGGAAAAAAGTTCATCAACTATTCGATCAATGACGGACTTTTAAACAACCGCATTACAGCACTTTCCTTCCTGAACGGAAAAATCTGGGTAGGCCATGAAGGCGGCGTTAGTACACTTACCAACGGAAAAGCCCGTAATTGGGTCTTTACAGGTTTCGACCGGAAAAGTAACGTGACCGATATCGTCAGTTTCAACGGACTCACGGTGATCGTGACCAATTACGGCGGCCTTTATTCCATCGATAAAAAAGGAAAACTCACCAGCAACAAGTACGTTCCCGAAGAAATCATTCAATTCAACGACTTGCTGGTCATTGACAAACGCTTGCTAATCGCTACTGCATCGGGTGTTTTTGAAACAACAGACCTCAAATCCTTTCGCAAAGTCAAACTTTTTGACAGCCGGAATATTTCGGGATTTGCCCAAAAAACCAACGGTGAATTGTGGGTAACCAGTTTCGATAACGGACTGTTTAAAACCACCACTTCTTTAAAGCGAAAAGATTCGGTTCCGTTACTGACAACCGAATTCGACATCAAAAAATGCCTTGTTGACAAACAACAGCAATTATGGCTCAACTCCCGCTCGGGCATTATCCGCATCGATAAAAACGGACATCAATTATTGATCAACGACCTCAACGGACTTCCTGTGGCATCTACACGCTGCATTTTTGAAGACAGAGACGGAGCCATCTGGTGCGGAACCGACGGAAAAGGCTTGCTGCGTTTCACAGGAGAACAATTTCGGCATTACCGCGAGTCGACTGCTTATCCAAGTGAATTGTTTCTTTCTGTTGCCAGACGTAAAGACAATGTTTATTTCTTTGGCAGCTATGATCGCGGCTTATTCATGCGTAAAGGAAACGGTCCGATGGAGCCTGTTGGCGTGCCGGGAACCAATATCTGGAGTATCAAAGCTGCTTTCGACGGAACGATCTGGTGCGGAACCGACATTGGGCTTTCTGCTTACCGGCCTTCTGGAAAAGTTGAAAATTTTGTCCTGGGCAAAGAAGGCGACCGTGTATTGGTGGTTGAACGCATTAACTTCAATAAATTTTATGTTGGTGGCGCTTACGGAATCGGGATTATCGAAAACGGCGTATTTCGTCAGCTAGATCTCAGTGATGATTTTGAAAACGAGATCGGTACAGTTAGAGCTTTCGCCAATTACAAAGGCTCGATTCTCTGCGCAGGAGACAAGGGTGTATTCGACATTACAAACAACAAAGCGGTACCTTTCGGCAATTTTAAAGACGGAATTATTTCCATGACCGTCGATAATTCCAATCACTTATGGATCGGAACGGAAACGGGGCTTTACCTGCTGCGCGACAATAAATTCGTTCAGCATCCGCTTGCAAAAGATCCGGCATCGAACACGGTCAATTTCCTGGAAATCATTGGGAATAACCTGTACATCGGTACCAACAACGGGTTATTTTCCATGAATACACTTCGCCTTTCGGTCGACCAGCACTACGGACTCAACAGCGGATTGATCAACCTGGAATCCAATATCAACTCCTCCTTTTATGATGGCCGGTACCTTTGGTTCGGAACCGCGGAAGGATTAATCCAGTTTGATCCGACAATCGACAACACCACCGAAGGTAAATCACCTCCGATACTCAATATTGCCTCTATTTTACTGAATTACAATAGTTTCGACTACTCCGATTACGCCATTAAAATGGGTGAAAACGGTTTTCCGGAAGGTTTGCGATTGCCTTACAGCATGAACAATCTCACCTTTGAGCTCGATGGTATTTTATTGTCGAATCCTGAAGGGTTGCGTTACCAGTTCTGGCTCGAAGGCTACGACGAAACGTGGTCGAAACCCGTTGGAAATGCGACTGTTACACTTTCCAACTTACCCGACGGCGATTTGGTGTTACACATGCGCGCCATTGACGAATTCGGGATGGTTTCCAACGAGATTCAGCTTCCGGTGCAAATAACACCTCCGTATTGGCGCACCTGGTGGTTTTACAGCATCATCATCCTGCTCGTTATTTTGGCGTTGCGGGCGTTTTTCAGATCCCGTATCAAGCAGGAACGCGAGCGCAATTACAAGAAAAACCTCGAGTACAAAACGCGTTTGCTGGCTTTGGAGCAGCAATCGCTGAATGCCAGTATGAACCGGCATTTCATCTTCAATTCTTTGAATTCGATTCAGTATTTCATCAATACACAGGATAAAATATCCGCCAATAAGTACCTGACCAATTTTGCCAAGTTGATTCGAAAAAACCTCGATAGTGCTGCCGAGGCTGAAAACATGGTGACGCTGCAACAGGAAATCGAACGGCTGGAATTGTACCTTTCGCTGGAAGCCATGCGTTTCAAAGACCGGTTTACCTATCACATCAACGACAACGGAATTGATACCGAATCGATCATCGTGCCGGGAATGCTGCTTCAACCTTTTGTGGAAAACAGTATTATTCATGGTATTCTACCCAATGAAGAGGTAAAAGGACACATCGAAGTCACCATTCGATTATTGAAAGATTATTTGGAAATCACCCTTGACGACAATGGGATCGGAATTGATTACAGTTTGCAAAAGAAAAAAATGATGGTGGGTGATCACAAGTCGCAGGGAATGGAAATCACATCGAAGCGAATAGACATTATTCGCGAGCTTTCGAAAAAAGATTTTGAGCTCGACGGGCCGTTCCAACTAACAAATCCCGACCATTCAATCAAAGGAACACGCGTTTTACTAAAAATTCCGGTAGAAAATTTGGATGAATAAGATTTATTTACATATATTTGTTAGAATAAAAGAATTAGAGTCGTGAAACTAATAGGAACTATAGCATTTTTGGTACTGATTTCAGTAGGATGTCAAAAAGAAGATATCCGTCCTAATCATGCTTGCCCTTCAGCAAATGAATTGAGATCTACAGAAGATCCTGTAATCGATGATACCGTTACTGAAACTGACGAATCAACAGGAAATGGCATTACAGATCCTAACGACGCAAATCGTACGGTTCGTACTACGAAACCAAGACCGAATTAGAATTAATCAAACATATTTTGAAACCTCGAGCAAATGTTCGAGGTTTTTTTATGCCCTGATTTTTACGCTATTCTCCAATTTCCATGTATCGGTAAATCATTATCCCCTCGTAACATAGTGATCCCTCAATATTCTCTACTGATCAGTCAACTGCTATAATTTTAGTAAACATCCTGTGTATCTTAGATAACATAAACCCAAATCGTCATTCTTTCTTTTCCTCACGAATGACAACTACAACGCTTAATACCGTAATCATGAAGGTAAAAGATAGTTTACATGAATTAATTCAGTCGCTTTCCAAATCCGAAAAGCGCTATTACAAACTCTATGCTTCCCGACACGTATCAACTGAAGATTCTACGATGCTTGCGCTGTTTGATTATATCGCCAAACAAACACATTACAACGAAGCAGCCTTGTTTCATGATTTCAAGGGAAAAGCCCTGTTGAACCAGTTTTCCACGATAAAAAAACGGTTGTATGATCAGATTTTACTTTCCCTGCATGCGTTTCACGCCAATAACTCCGTTGAAAACCAACTCAATCGCATGTTACACCAAGCGACTTTGCTTTATGAAAAATCATTGTACGATCAGTGCGAGCGTCAATTGAGAAGTGCCGAAAAACTGGCGCTGAAACACGATTTATCACTTCCGCTAATTGCCATCAACAAACTAAAAAACAGGATCGTTGAAACAAGGGGTTATCAATTGGAACCAAACAGCCTGGAAACACTCAAACTTTCAACCGATACCGCACTTTCACGCGAACGGCTGCTCGTTGATCTTTGGTATGTAAAAAGTAAACTCTTCCGCTTATTGCAACGATCAGGCGCGGCGCAAACGGAGACTGACCACCAGATGATCGAGCAATTGCTGGCGCAATTACCCAGCGCAGAATTTATCCAGGGATTCGCCTCCGTAGAGTCGACTTATTTATACAATCATATTTTCGCGGCGTATCATTTTGCCAAAAACGAATGGACGCAAAGTCTCACGTATACCGAATTGGTGATCAATCACCTGACAAAAAACACCGCCTTCCTCAACCAGCATCCCAACATGTTGATTTCTGCATTGACCAACGCTTGTTACCTGGCAGAGCAATCCGGGCAATACAACAACAGCCATGCGTACCTGAAACAATTAAAAGAGATTGCTCAGCAACAAACTCCCGATGCAACAGAAGATTTACTCATCAAACTATTTTCGAGCCGTTACAGCATCGAACTGAACCTGCTCACTATGAGTGGACAATTCCAGGAGGCGCAACAATTGAGTGAAGAAGTATTAGCTGGTATTGACCGGTTCCAGGAGAAAATTACGACCCAGCGAAAAGTCTTTCTTCTACAACAATTGGCTGTTACTGCATTCGGATGTGGGAATTACCATGGTGCTTTGCAGCATATCAATACAATCCTAAATGACAACAAATCGGATGATCAGGAACCACTTACGGCTTCTGCCCACCTGTTGAACGTCGTAGTTCATTGCGAATTAAACAATCTTGATCATTTACCCTATGCCATAAAGCAAGCCAAGCAAACACTAAAAGCTACCGGAAGATATGGAACTGCTGAGCAATTATTGCTGCAAGGATTTTCGAAAGTGCCGAAAATGCACGTGTTAGACATTCCCGAATTGTTCAGTGAATTGGTGAAACAACTCACCGATACACAACCACCGAATCAATTACAATCGACTTATAATTTTGATTTTATTACCTGGCTGGAAGCAAAAATAGTGAAAGAGCCTTTTGCCAAAAAACTGAATGACAAGTACCGGTTTATGACTTCTTCATAGGTACTCAAATTATTCGTTCCTTGAGAGACAATAAAAAACTCGAATTAGGCCAGGAGAGGCTGCCGATTATTGACAGTCGCTCTCTATTGACCTTCTTCTGGGTGTTTTCCTGCGAACCGGATGTTTGTTTATCAACGAATCGATCAAAACGAACGCCAGGAACGATTTTACCTTCCGTTTTAAACGGCGTTTTTGTTTTTCACGGTATGACCGGCTTAAAATAAATCTCAAGACATTCATAACCTTAAATTTAAGCAAATCGAATCAGGATTTGTTGCTTTTTACCGGTGTTTTATGATTATTTATAGGGTCTTTCACCTCCTTTTCAATGCATGTTATTTCGTCATTCGGCGCAATCTTCCCAATTGTCGAAAAGGTATTTGAGTTGATTCATCAATGCCTCATTTTCCTTATCCTGAAGCGAATCGACCCCTAGAAGAATGAATGACTTCGTTTCTCCTTTCGTTTTCAGTGTTACGATAAAAGGAAGCCCGGCATTCATATCATGGTTTTCGTCAATTTCCTCCTCGAGTTCTTCCCAGGATAACGCACGTGTACTAAGCAACGTTTTATAGATCGTTTTCTCCGTTAAATCTGCCTCGCAATCCTTCTCAAATAGTTCAGTATCCTGGTCATAACAATCATCCAGTTGTACATTCACATTGCTGATCCGGATGCATTTTCTGGAACAACCATTCGTACGGGATTCTCCACTGATCAACAGTACTGTGTCTTCTTTCACGTTAGACTGATCTGTCTGATTTTCTGAAGCTTTGCAGGAGCTAAACGAAGCAAGGAGCAGGAATGAGAGAATGTATTTCATTTGGTTTTCATTTGGGTGAAGATAGATCAACACCAGTAAAAATAACTGTTCCTACCGTTTTTCTGATAAATCCTTAATGATTTCTACAGCCTTATCCCACATTGCTCCATGCTCTGCGATGTGTTTTTTCGGCAGCAAACCAGATTCAATGGTGAGTACATAATCGCCATTGTCCGCTTTTTCAAGATGATATTTCTCTGAATAGTCTCCTGTTTTTGCACCAGGTGCCGGATCAACGTCATCATACATATCTACCTGCAAATATTCCTCCGGAATGTGTTTTGTCACCACGCCATAGGCACCAACGCTACCGCCAAGATCCGTCCAAACAACATCAGAACCCGGTTTCCAGTCAGTTTTTACAAATGCTCCACCGCCAAATGCAACTCCCCATTGGTTGTCAGGATGAAGCAAAATATCCCAGATCACCTCCGGCTTTGCTTTAATAACAACCGATTTTCGGATAGTTTCTGTCTCGACGAAATTTGCAAGCGCCTCGTTCACAAAGTGATTCCAGCCTCCGGTGAAACTTTCAACTCTAAAGTTCGGATCTTCCTGAGGGAAACTTTCCAGTCCTTCGTGCGTTAATCTTAAGCGGGTTTTATTTTCAGCTTCTTTAAAAAGTTCCCACGTCAGTACCGAGTACCCCTTGTATTCCGGATATCTCCAGGAATAACTGAGTTTATTGGGCGGATCGCATACTAATATTTCACATTCGTGGAGGTATTGTACCTTTTCGTCCCCGCCGGTAAATTGAAATTTGAATCCCTTTTCCGCTTTGAATTCCTCCAAATCAAAGTACCATTCTTTCATCTGATCCTTGTTCGTGATGGCTTCCCATACTTTTTGGATCGGTGCGTTATATGTACGCTCTAAAATCAACGGTTTTGTTTCCATATTAATCGTTTTTAGATTTCGCTTGTTGTGACGGATCAGTTTCATCGGGACGTTCCAGGAAATCACCAAGCGCGTCCAGTTTACGGTTCCAGAATTTCCGGTGATGATTCAGCCAATCGTCTATTTCCTTTAGTTTTTGGAAGTCTGTACTGCAATAACGTTCTCTGCCCGTCTGTTTTATGGTAATCAATCCACATTCAGTAAGAATTTTGATGTGTTTTGAGATAGCCGGCCGACTAATATCAAAATGTCCGCTTATTGCATTGAGATTCATGGCTTGATTGCCGAGCAAATCAATAATTCCCCGCCTGGTCGGATCAGCAATTGCCTGAAATACATCTCTTCTTAACTCCATAATTGAAACCTCTTGGTTACAAATATAAATGAAACCATTTGGTTACACAAATTTCAGGAAAGAAAGTTCAAGCCGAAATCACACTCTCCGTTCTCAAACTCACACTGAAAATAATGGGCTGCTGAGCAAATAAATTTGGACCGCTGAGCAAAATGATTACATTCGTTTTATCCCAATTTTGTTCCATACAAAAAGCAGTGATTATGAAAAAAGTGATTTTGATTACAGGAGCTTCATCGGGAATGGGAAAAGTATTCGCCCGTGAACTTGCCAAAGAAGGACATATTATCTACGGTGCAGCGCGCAGAGTTGAAATGTTGGCAGATCTTCACCAGTATAATGTGAAGACACTTCCGTTGGATGTGACAGACGATACTTCGATGCAAACCTGCGTCAGCAAAATCCTGCAAAAGGAAGGCCGGATTGATGTACTCGTCAACAATGCCGGCTATGGATCTTATGGAACTATTGAAGACGTTTCAATGGAAGAGGCGAAACGACAGATGGAAGTAAACGTGTTTGGGCTGGCCCGCATGACACAACTGGTACTTCCGGGTATGCGAAAACAAAAAAGCGGCCGTATTATCAATATTTCTTCGATTGGTGGAAAAATCGCGACTCCTTTCGGGGCGTGGTATCATGCAAGTAAATTTGCGGTTGAAGGAATGAGTGACAGCCTCCGAACCGAACTGGCACCGTTTGGAATCGATGTCGTGGTCATTGAGCCGGGAGGCGTAAAATCAGAGTGGGCAGACATCGCCTATCAAAATTTGCAGAAAACAACAGCGAATACTGCTTACAGTGAAATGGCGGGTAAGTTTAAAGCTGCCTTTGAAAAGACCATTACAAAAAATGCCGAGCCGGAAGTCATCGCAAAACTGGTTTCCAATGCAGTGAATGCGAAACATCCGAAGACACGCTATTCCGGAGGTTATATGGCTAAAACTGCATTGTTTTTCAGAAAATGGTCTTCTGACCGGATGATGGACCGGATCCTTCTCAGTCAATTACCGAAATAATGGAAGACAGACTCCAGCAAAACCTGCTTTTCTCGTGTGTTCATCATGAAAAATTCGGAACCGAACAACTGATCGTCCAGCATGCGTTATCCATCGTGGTTTCCGGTAAAATGGAAATCATGCTTACGGAAGGTGTCCACATCGTCGAAGAAGGAACAATGGGAATTCTACGCAGGAATACCTTATTGAAAACCAAAAAACATCCGGCTGAAGACGGCAGGCCGTTTAAGTCCTTTACGTTGTTTCTCACCGAAGAATTGTTACGGGCTTATTCGCTTCAAAACAACGAACCTGCACAGGAACGTTTCAAAGGTTCTTCGCTGTACGAAATTCCACAGCAGTCGATCATGAAGGAATTTTTTCAGTCTATTACACCATATTTTGATCATCCGGACTATTTTACGCCAAAAATGGCGGAGCTGAAAACCTATGAGGCAATCGAGTTACTGCTGCAAAGTGACCCGTCCATCAGGCAATTCCTGTTTGATTTTAACGAACCACACAAACTGGACCTGGAAAGCTTCATGATGAAAAACTTTCTGTTCAACATCCCATTATCAGAATTTGCCCGGTTGACGGGCCGCAGCCTTTCAACTTTTAAGCGCGATTTTTCGCAAGTCTTTGAAGATCCACCCGAAAAGTGGCTGCGTAAAAAACGGCTAGCAGAGGCACATACCTTGCTAAAACTGAAAAAACACAAACCTTCGGATGTATACCTCCATGTCGGGTTTGAGAATTTCTCTCATTTTTCAACGGCATTCAAACGCGAGTTTGGGTATAATCCTTCTACTGTGGGGAGGTAAAAAGAGAAATCTCCACGATTCCACCACAAAACCAATGAGAATAAAAATGGAGTCTATTTCTAAACTCCTTCCCTGTTGGTCAGCTCAAAGCAGACTCAAACACTGACTCTTCGGCACCAAAATCGCTCATAACAAAAAAGGAGCTCTTTCGTACTCCTTTTCTTGTTGGTCAGCCTCAGGCAGACTCGAACCTAGACTTTTCGGTACCAAAAACCACTAAACATAAAAAAGCTCCTCATTTCTGAGAAGCTTTTTGTTGGCCCACTAGGGCTCGAACCTAGACTCTTCGGTACCAAAAACCGACGTGTTGCCAGTTACACCATGGGCCAATTCAACTGTCTACCCACCTGATAGACGGGTGCAAATATATAACTTTCAATTATAAAGTCACAAAGTGAGCCGCTTTTTTTTGAAAAAAAATCCTAACCGGCTAATTTTCAAATTCAAGCAGTTTTCACCAACTGCTCCACACTACTTTCAGGTGGCTTCTTTTCTTCCGGATACGATAATAATGGCTACTTACCAAGCTATTGGGTAGCAATTGCGCTAAAAAATGATCAATTCTCGAAAACCGGCGAAGCGAAAGTTTTGGAACTAATTTCGAGATCATCGGTGAAAACACGTACACTTTTTTGACTTCAAAAACTTCCAATCCATAATCCAGCACTTCTTTTTTGAGGCGATTTACCGAAAAATATGTTCGTGAACGGTTTGTGAACCGGGTGTTGGTAATCGTGAGCTGGATTTCAACGAGTGGATTGGCGTGTTGTGCGATGTAATGCAAGACTTCTTTGTACGAATCCGGATCTTCCATTACTTGCGTCAGAACGATGAAGTCGTAACCGGAAATTGAGCAGTCGAGGAGTTTTTCATAAGAAATTGTCACGTTTCGCAAGGAATTGCGCTCATTCCCGATACGCACCTGTTCTTCCTGTACGTCAATTCCCTTTACTTCCGAAAAATTGATCAATCCCAATGGAATAACAACGTTACCTTTGCCGCAACCAACTTCCAAAATACGAACGACTTTTCCTTTTTTACGCTGCTTGCTGATCGTGGTATAAAGCCATTGCAACCGTTCATACTCGCAAGGCCAGTTAACATATTCGGTGTACCTGTCAATTTGGTTCATGGGTTTTATTTGATCCGTTATAGTTACTCACGACGATGTAAATAGTTGCCTGAAAGGTCGATTTTCGACCAACACCTCAGATGCTATATTTTTTTGCCACAGATTACTCAGATGAACACAGATCGAGTATGTCATCACATTCTTTGATATGTCCGTCGAAGGGTTAATATCTGTGAAAATCCGTACCACCGTGTCAGTCTCAGGATGATCTGTGGCCAAAACATTTTAGGTTGTATTTTGGTGGAACTCTATGGTTTTAACACCATATCCTAAAATCAAAACACGTTTTTCACGTTAAGTGAACAACTATTCATCCCGAAATAGCGTATTAAATGTTGAAATGACACCAATTCGATAAAACGAACCGATCATTTCAAGCAATATATTTTTAATTTCGCAGTGAAACATTTAGACAAAAACATGAATTACAACAAACTCAACAATCTTGTTGGCTGGTTCGTATTCCTTATCGCTGCCACCGTATACTTAATTACGTTGGAAGACACCGTGAGTCTTTGGGACTGCGGGGAATATATTACAGCAGCCTATAAATTGGAAGTAGGTCACCCTCCGGGAGCGCCGTTATTTATGATCTTAGGAAGAATTTTCTCGTTCTTCGCTGAACCGGAAATGGTGGCAGTTTGGATCAATCGTGTGTCGGCCCTCAGTAGTGCATTCACGATTTTGTTCATGTTTTGGTCTATCACCATGCTGGCCAAAAAGATCATTCAACGCAATGGCCGCGAGTTTACAAAGGCAGATCAGATCGCCGTACTCGCCAGTGGAATTGTAGGTGGATTGGCTTATACATTCAGTGATTCATTTTGGTTCTCAGCCGTTGAGGGTGAGGTTTACGCCATGTCATCGTTGTTTACCGCCGTTATTTTCTGGGCTATCCTGAAATGGGACGCCGAAATGATCGCTATCAAACACGCTGAACTCAATCCCGACAGAAGCCCGATGCGCTGGATGATCATCATCATGTTCCTCTTCGGATTGGCAATCGGGGTCCATCTTCTTGGACTACTTGCTGTTCCAGCGATCGCTTACATTATCTACTTTAATATCTGGGAAGACAAAGTCGATTTCAAAGGCATTTTCCTTACCGGAATCCTTGCGCTCGTAGTGCTTGTGTTTATCCAGGAAGGTGTGATCCCGGGAACTATTGCGTTGGCTTCCAGCTTCGAAGTTGCGTTCGTTAACTCATTCGGATTACCGTTCTTTTCGGGAACCATTTTCTTCTTCGCTCTTGTAATTGCATTGGTGATCTGGGGATTGCGTTACGCTAACCGAAAAGGAAAACCAATTGTAAGCACCATTGTCTGGAGTTTTGTGATGTTGATCATCGGTTACGGCTCGTTTGCAACTATAGTAATCCGTTCAAATGCCAACACACCATTGGATGAAAATGACCCTGAAAACCTTGTAACACTTCACGCTTATCTGAAACGTGAGCAATACGGTAGCTGGCCTATTTTGTACGGTCCATACTGGAACTCCAATCAATCTGATCCGTCAACTTTTGCTGATCAGGCTCCGTTCTACTTGCGCCGGTTTGTGGTTGAAAAAGGCGGAAACGATTTCAAAGCGTTTAAAGACGAAAAAGCGGCACGCAAGTTTGCTGCTGAAATGGGTAGCGGAACCGAAGTAGTAGAAAAATACTTCTCTACGAATGAAAATATCCGTAAAAACAGTAGCGCCAATGCCAAGTATGAAGAAAACACCATCTTCCCAAGGATGTTCTTCAATACCGAACCCGCAAAAATTCAAGGCTATAAAAAATGGTCGGGTTATGAGGATGAACCGGGTGATGGATCAGACGGATTGCGTTTGCCGACTATGAAAGAAAACCTGACGTATTTCTTCAGCTACCAGGTCAACTGGATGTACTGGCGTTATTTCATGTGGAATTTCTCGGGCCGTCAAAACGATATCCAGGGACATGGCGACGATATGCGCGGAAACTGGATCTCCGGTTTCTCAGCTATTGACAATCCACGTCTCGGAAACCAGGAAATGGCCCCGACCTACACCACTGAAAATGAAGGACACAACCGTTTCTTCCTCCTGCCATTGGTATTGGGCTTAATCGGTATGATCTTCCATTTCTACCGCGCACCGAAAGATGCTTTTGTGGTATTGTTGACCTTCCTGTTTACCGGTTTGATGATCGTTATCTATCTGAATCAAAAACCGCTGGAACCACGTGAACGTGATTATGCTTACGCAGCTTCGTTCTACGCCTTTGCGATCTGGATAGGAATCAGCGTACTCGCCTTATACGATGTTTACAAAAACTTCGCGAAGAAAGACTGGCGTGTGATGGGCTTTGTAGCCATGTCAGGTACATTGTTGTTTGCATTCCTTGCCGTTTTCGGTGGAATTTCAACGTTCATAACATGGATCATGGTGTTGGCGATTGCCGCAGTATTGATGGGACTGTTCTTCGTGCTCCGAAAAGCTGTTCCGAATCAAAGTGCCGGCGCCGGACTCATTGGTGTTGTCACAGTGCTGATCCCGATCTTAATGGCTCAGCAGGGATGGGATGATCACGACAGAAGCAACAAATCTTCTGCGCATGACCTGGCTTACAATTACCTCATGTCTTGTGCTACCAACAGTATCATCTTCACCGCCGGTGACAACGATACATTCCCGCTTTGGTACTTGCAGGAAGTTGAAGGAAAACGTACCGATGTGCGTGTGTGTAACCTGAGTTTGATGCAAACTGACTGGTACACCGAACAAATGATGATGAAAGCATACGATTCGGATCCGCTTCCGATCAATTTCCGTGAAGATCAGATTCTGATGTACGCCGGAAGTACCGACCAGGTATTGTTCCTTCCTTCGTATGAACTGGCACGAAACGGGATCAAACAGGAAAAACTGAAAGCATTATTCGAAACCAAGTTAAAAAACAACAAGGTCGAATTCGCCAAGGCTTATGACATGTACAAACAAATTGCTACAGGTGTTCTTGGAACATTGAAAGCAAAAGATCCGGCTTCGGATGTACGTTTACAGGAAATCAAACAACGCTTCACCGTTTCGGCAGATTCTGCCAACTTTGAAATTGTTGACGGAATGACCAACGGAATCCTGGAAGTATTCTCGGGCTACAGCGGTGGAATGATCGAAGGTGACCAACAAGCCTTGCAACAATTGCAGGAAGTCATTCAGACATGGGAAACCAACTGGGATTTCTTGCCATTGAAAGATGCGCTTGATTTTGTACGTGATGATAACAACATGATCGAAAACGGCAAAATGATGTTGCGTGTGTTCCCTTCACGAGGATTCATTCTTCCAATCAACGCTTCGAATGCTGTGAGCTCAGAAATCATTACTGCCAAACAAAAAGGCGAATGTGAAAAAGACATGCGCTTCTCCATCGATGCACAATATCTGTCGAAAGAACAAGTGATGATCTTGGATGTATTGGCCAACAACGATTGGAAACGTGCGGTTTATTTCTCAAGCCCTGCTGGATCTGAAGTAGCCATGTCTCTATTGCAAACCGGACACTTACAACAAAACGGTATGGCATGGGAAGTTTCTCCGATTCGTTCCCGCGACGGGATCAACGGTGATCGCATGTACAAACACCTGATGGAAACGTATTCGTACGGTAAAATGTCTGATCCGGATGTATTGACAGATTATTATGCTCGTCGTCAGACAAGCCAGTTCCGTTCGCAGTTTGCACAATTGGCCGATTATTACCTGAACAGAGCAATGCAGGAAGAGCAAAACAAAGTTCAATACACAATGATCGCGAAAAACATGCGTGCCGGTGGCGAATCACAACGCGCCGATTCATTGCTCAACACCTTGAATGGTGCTGACGAACGTATCCGTGATTACAAACAACGCGCGATCAAACTGGTCAACCGTTCACTTGCTGTAATGCCTTTGGACAATGTGATCGACTATGGTGAGCCGCAAGGTTCCAAACGTAAGATCAAAGGTCCTGACGGAACAGAATATGTAGCTTACCAGGATGGAACAGTGCATGATTATGTAACCATGCTTTACAGGGCAGGTGACAAAAAAGGTGCTGAAAAATTAGGAATGGAAGTGGCAGATGACATCGAAAGTATCATCAATTTCTTCCTGAACAGCGATCCTGATCGTGCCGGAAGAAACATCGAAGACTTCTCCAGCGCTGTTTCCAATTATATGACGCTTTACACCATTGTAAATGATCCTGAGTTGGGTTCGCCGAACAGCAAACTTACTTCTCGTGTAAACAAAATGGTTGACAAGCTTTACGGATCAGAACTTCCGAAATTGTACAAAGCATTGCAGGAAGCTGCAACTAAAAACGGCGAATCGCTGAGAAGAGGAACAGATGGCTATTACACCAACTATTACTTCACGGTTCAGGGTACAATGGATGGAATCGGTATAGAACGCGGCATAATTGAGGCTCCAATGCCCGTTGGCCCGCAACCAACACAACCAGGTGCTCCAATGCCTAACCAGGAAATGGTTCTTCCTGAGGACAGTCAACCGGGGCCTTCAGATTCGGTTAACGGATAAGTATTAATGCTTCGGCTTTTCAGACCTCCACGATGGATTGATTGGGTTTACCCGTCATGCACGTGGAGGTTTGTTGTTTCTGACAATACCGTTTTCCTGACTTTCGACGACGGGCCACATCCTGACATCACGCCTTTTGTACTGGAACAACTCGTGAAATTCAACATGAAAGCTACGTTCTTTTGTGTAGGGGAAAATATGGTGCGTTATCCTGAGCTGGTCAACGCGATCTTAGAACAAGGCCATCGCATCGGGAATCATACCATGCGGCACACAAAAGGAACTTCGGTAACTAATGAAGAATACCTGCAATCTGTTCAGGATTTTGACCGGAACTTTCAAACCGGATTGTTTCGTCCGCCTTATGGCAAAATGCGTGTGTCGCAACGCAGACAGATGAAGCAACGATTCCGGATCATTATGTGGTCGTGGCTTTCGTATGACTACGACACTACCGTTTCGGTGCAAACGATCTTAAAACGCGCCGGAAAGATCAAAAAAGGAGATATTATCGTTTTGCACGACAACCCAAAGATTACAGAACGTCAAAAAGAATTGTTGCCACTGTTTTTACAGCTTCTTCAACAGAAAAATTTAAAGTCAGCTGTTATACCGTTTTCAGTTTCGGACGTTTGAAAATCGGAACAGTTGAACAAGGTTCGCCGTACATGATAGAAGAACACACCGGTTGAACGCGTTGTAAAAACAATGACATCACCGCTTCCGGATTCGGAAGTTCAGAACAGCCTTTGATGATCAGTTTTCCATCCTTAAAATCTTCCGGATCAAGCGCCTGAATGGCATGCGTCATCGCCATTTGTTTCGCATCTTGTAATGAACCGACAGTAATGGTTTTCGCAATACCAATCAATTTGGAAGAAACGATCATAAACGCCCATGAGGGCAAAATCGCGTCTACGGTACAATGGAGATACACATGCTTATCGATATAAACGCTCCAATCATGTGCAGACAAGAAATCCCTGAACTCTTTTTCTTTCAGGATCAAACCGTTCCACAATCGCGGAGCAAAGTCAAATTCGCTCATTTCGGCTGCTGCCGGCAAATAATCTGCCAGATCTACAGCCAGTAAACCACTATTCTGTACCCTGTTTACAATTTCTTCCATCTTACAAAAATACAGGTAAATTCAGAATGAGAAACAGGAACAGAATGATGTTTTGATCCACCGGAATAGCTATACAGGCTATTTCAGATAAAAACATCACTCTTTAACATTTTTTTGTTGTTTTCCGTACTTCCAGCGCGTACTTTTGAGTGTTCGAAACCCATAATCATGAAAACAGCATCTTACTTCCTAATCGCAATGCTCTTTGTCATAAGCGCTTGTGGCGAATCCGGCAAAAAGAAAATCATTTCTGTCGAGAAAAAAGAAGTACTCAAACAACCCATTCAGGTAATGGCGAATCGCCAACTATCAATCGAAGTTGAAGGCATGAGCTGTGAACATGCGTGTGGTGGTGCAATCCGAATGGCGTTGAAAGAAACTGGAGCTGTAGATCGCTGTTCGTTTGATTTTAAGACAGATCGTGCAAAAAACACCGCGTTTATCACTTTCGATAAAGACAAAATTTCGGCTGACAAGATCATTTCGATCATCGAAAAAGTCAATGACAACCAATTCACCACTTCAAAAGCCACTACAAAAACCCTTGAAAAGGCTGATGAAGCAGCAACTACACCTGCTCCCACAAAAGAAACTTCTTCAAAACCTGCCCGTACTTCCGCTAAGGAAATAAGTGAATACGTTCCGGAGGAAGATCACTCTTTTGAATTCCCCAACCTTCTTGAGCTTTTTTCGAACCTCGTTTCGCTTTAACGGAAGGCAGAAACTTCGTAGCTTTGCGGCATGAAATTGTTTCATCGCATTCTTGGAGAAGGACAACCTTTATTGATTCTTCATGGTTTATTCGGCCATTCTGATAATTGGCAAACCCACGCAAAAAAACTCTCGGAATACTACAAGGTAATTTTAATCGATCAGCGCAATCACGGACATTCCGATTGGAGCGACGAATTCTCGTATGACCTTTTAGCCGAAGATTTGCATGAACTCATTACCGATCTTGGCCTTCAAAAGATCATTCTTCTGGGACATTCCATGGGCGGAAAAACCGTGATGCGGTATGCGCAATTACATCCGGAACTCATCGAAAAATTGATTGTTGTGGATATGGGCGTGAAAGAATACCCGCCGCATCACACCGAAATTCTTGAAGGTTTAAGTAAAGTCGACTTGAACATTATTAAAAGCCGAAGCGAAGTTGAAGCAATTTTATTGCCTTATGTTCCTGTTGACGGCACGCGCCAGTTCCTGATGAAAAACCTGTATTGGAAAGAAAAAACGCAACTGGCGTGGCGCATGAATGTTGCGGTACTCGAGCGTGAAATGGAAGCTATTCTGGCCGCTATTCCTTCCGATGAAGTATTGATCCAAACCTTGTTCATCCGCGGCGCGCTTTCCAATTACATTGTTGATCAAGACATTCCTGACTTAGAGGATCAATTCCCCGATTCGGATGTGATCACCGTTCCCAACGCCGGCCATTGGGTGCATGCCGAAGCACCTGAGGCTTTTGTTAACGCGGTGCTGGAGTTTTGTTTGAGGTAGTTTTTTTTTCTTTGAACCTATAACCAATACAGAAACCAAGTTCATTTGCAAAATAATTGCACAAATATCCTCGTGTTTTTACTGCATAAAAAGGTTCATCATGAAAATGCACACTCATCCCTCCACTGCTATCTGAAGAACCGGATAAAATCGTATTTGTGATCCTTATCTCATAATAAAAACTTAGACCGATCTGCAGCTCAGTGTAAAAATGTGGTAAAAAATAGTACCGAGGTCGGAACATTACATTCCAATAATAAAACTGATCTAACGCCTCAACTGCATGAGGATCATTTGTAGTACTGGTATAATTCGATTCTTGATTTGACACCAACCGCTCTGACTGAAAAGAAATACCCATTAACAAGTTAAAGCGATGTGCATGATTTAGCACATAATCCATTCCTACTCTACAACCGAGGTAATTCAATGCCACATCTGCAGACTTCGTTGTAACATAAGTTGAACCAACTCCTCCAAAAGAACCCTGTTGAGAATACACCCATTTCGATTGAAGTGATTCTTTAAAAAGCGTTTCTGCTACTGAAAAGTGTACGTTAAAACCGCCTGACTGAAATGAAGTACCCAAACCCCAATTGGCATAGGATGTAAATGGCTCATCTGTGTTATTAAAAAATGTATTCGAATGTCGTTGCACTACAGTAAAGACACCAAATTACGCAGACAAACAGGTAGAAAGGATTGAAAAGGCAATTAAGGAGAGGATAGATCTGATCATTTCAGCTGTATGATGCGCTTATCTGCAATGGTTGGAAGAACATCCCCATCATTCGGCAATTGTTTTAAGGTAGTTTAAATACAATAGGCAAGTTAAAAAGTGAATTCACGGGTATTCCATTGTTTTTACCCGGAATCCATTTAGGCATAGAACGAATAACGCGCTCAGCTTCCTTGTCACATTCAACGCAATTAGGAACACCTCTTACAGCTTTTACGTTAGAGATATTACCTTGAGCACTCACAACAAACTGCATGAAGGATTTTCCTTCTATTTTATAGTGAACAGCAACTTCAGGAATTTTGAGGTTCGCTTCTATAAATGCTTTCAGCGCTTCTTTTCCTCCGGGAAATTCAGCCGGTTCATCCGTAAATGAATAAATTACTGGCACATCCGGGGATTGATTGCTCTGGACTTCCTTTTTTTTCACGGGCACTTCTATACTCACAGGCACCTCATCTTCTCCGGTTCCATCATCTTTCACTAAATCGCTGTAATAGTGATCCATTTTTTGTTGAGATGCATTTATTTCCTCATCAAAAGCCTTGAATTGTTTCTCCACTTCTTCCAATTGATGTAAGAATGTCAGTTTCGCTTCATACCGGGCATTTATGAAGCGGGTTTTTTCTTCCAGATAACTGATTTCCCGAATTAAGAGTTCATTCTGCTGCTTCAACGGCAGCTTCGCAAATTCAACCGAATGAATGTTACTTGCAGTATCCAAGGGCCAGCTCATCGGTTGATTGTTAGGATCATCAATTATCTTTACGATAGGATCTGTTACAGTCCTTACTTCTGGTATTCGCACTTCGTGAATTGTTTCTTTGGTAAAAGGTAAATCGGATGGTTTTTTAGTCATTTCCATCACTCGATAAGCATTTAGAACTTGCTCCTTTCGTTGGATCAATAAACCTCGCTTTTTAAACAATTTCACTGCTGCATCCTTAACTGATGTTGCCTTTGGCTGATAGAGTTGTTCAAGAGAATCACTCTTTTGTAAACTCGATTCAAATTCTTTCACAATGGACACATACTCTTTTTTCAAGGTTCTATTGGTTCCTTTTTGTCCCATTCCCACAAATGGAAGCGCAAACATTACTAGTAACAGAGCAGATTTTGGCATTTTGATATAGATTTGATTAGCAGAGGATACGCTTTCCGAAACGCACCCTCTGAATAACTTCCTTTAGTTCTGATCCAATTTCTTCACCATCGTCAGGATCGTAGCAATCCCCACCAATGGCTGATCGGTATCGTCTAACATTTCCACCAACCATTTCACCACTCCGCGTTGGATCAATGTTTTCGGATCGGCTTCGTTTGGTGTAACGTCAGAACTTATTTTCTCTTTGCAGGTGAATCGAATATGGATTTTTGCACCTGTATAGACAGGTTTGGTAAAACGCAATTCATCGATGCCGTAATTCAGCAATACCGGATTAATAACGTAACTATCCACAAACAAACCTGCTGAAATGCTCATAATAAAGTACCCGTGCGCTACCTGCTCATCAAACATAGTACCCGCAAAATTCGTTTCACGCTTGTGTGCATAGAAGTTGTCGCCACTCAACGCAGCAAAAGCATCTATATCTTCTGCTGTGATCAATCGACTTTCAGTAATCAGCTGATCCCCCACATTCAATTCTTCAAAATGTTTCTTGAACGGATGAAGAGAATCAATCTTTCCAGCGGCACCTTGTTGGTATTGTTGGGTGATTTCGGTAATCGTAGTCGGATGTCCCTGAATCGCCGTGCGCTGCAAATAATGCATCACGCCGCGTTTTCCACCCATTTCTTCTCCGCCTCCGGCTCTTCCCGGACCACCATGTGTTAGCAACGGCATTGGCGAACCATGTCCTGTACTTTCTTTGGCGCAATCCTTATTCAACACCATGATACGACCATTCATGCAAGCGGCCTCCACCACAAACTCACGCGCTTCTTTATCATCGGCCGTTACAATCGAAGTCACCAACGAGCCTTTCCCCATTTTGGTTAATTCGATGGCATCGTCTAAGGTTTTATAAGGCATAATGGTTGAAACCGGCCCGAATGCTTCGATGGTGTGAACATCTTGCTTGTCAAACGGTTCGTCATTGCGGAATAAGATCGGCGAGAAAAAAGCACCTTTGTCCTTATCGGCACCGATCACATCAAACGTATCCAGACTTCCGAACACCATTTGCTGCGATTCCGATAATTGCTCCACCGACGCACGCACGCGATCAACCTGCAAACGAGATACCAGCGAGCCCATACGCACACCTTCTACCGACGGATCACCGATTTTCGTAGAAGACAATCTAGCTGCGACAGCCTGCTGTACTTCTTCCAGGTAATTTTCGGGCACCATGATCCGGCGAACGGCCGTACACTTCTGCCCCGCTTTCACCGTAATTTCTTTCGTTACTTCTTTTACAAACAAGTCAAACTCTTCCGTTCCCGGAGCAGCTTTCATTCCGAGCACCATTGCGTTCAGGGAATCAGCCTCGAGATTAAACGGTACCGATTCTTCAATCAACCGCGGATGCGCTTTCAGTTTTTTTCCGGTATGAGCGCTTCCGGTAAACGTCACCACATCCTGCGAAGTTACGTGATCGATGATCCCACGGCCAAAACCGCTGACCAATTGCAAAGCACCTTCCGGCAAAATCTTTGAATCGATGATATCTTTCACCATCACTTCCGTCAAAAAACTCGTTGCTTCGGATGGTTTCACGACTGCGGGAACGCCCGCCATCAGGTTCACCGCAATTTTCTCCAGCATTCCCCAAATCGGGAAATTAAACGCATTGATATGTACTGCAACACCCTGTTTTGGCACCATGATGTGATGTCCGATAAACGAACCACTTTTCGACAACGGAGCCGCTGTTCCATCAACATAATAAGGTAAATCAGGAAATTGACGTCGGAGCGAAGCATTGGCAAACAAATTCCCAATTCCGCCTTCGATATCGATCCATGAATCGACTTTCGTGGCGCCGGTCCAGGCACTTACTTCGTAATACTTGTTTTTTTGTTCCATGAGGAAAAGCGCCAGTGCTTTCAACATCCGGCCTCTTTCCTGGAACGTCATCTTCCGTAGTGTCGACCCGCCGATCTTGCGTCCATAATTCAGCACCGCTTCAAAATCGATTCCGGCACTTGACACCGAACCAATCTGGTCGCCCGTAATGGCATTGTAAATAGTTGTTTCCGTTCCTTCGCCTGCAACCCATTGTCCGCAGACGTAATTTTTCACTTCTATCATCGTCTTTTAAATAGTCTCGTTGTTCAAGCTACCAAAGATAGTTTCAAAAGTCGATTTACAAACCAACGCCTGCGATCTATTTATTGGCACCTTGAGATGCATGTTCCACTCTTCATTAAAACTGCCGTTCGTTATTCCCTCATTTCACTGCAACCGATTGAACGCAATGCGGATAGAGCTGTACTGGAATTCTGATAGCAGGAGTTAACATTCCGGTAATATGACGATAACGTAAACATAAAAACACGGCAAAAAGCAGAGTCAAAAGCTGTTTCGCTCGGGATTTCGGATACTTAAATCCTATTTCGGTGTACTTGGCTAAAAAGGAACTACATTAAAAGAATCATTTTTTCAATAATTAAATCCTTTTTACTATGTTTGACCTCTAAACATGTAAAGTTTCAATAAAGACTAAATTATGAGTAATAAAAAGACATCCGGAGGTTTTTCTTCATTAGTTGCCTCAATTTCGATTGCTATCTCTTTGGTAATTGGTATCCTGGTTTATTTATACATTTTCGGTGATTCGAGTAACTTCGTGAATGGCGACAATACATTAGAGCCACTTGAAAACAATTATTTAGGGATTATCTACAAAGGTGGATTTATCGTACCGATATTGCTTGCTATCAACTTAATCATCATCATTTTCACTGTTGAGCGTTTCGTAACACTTGCAAAAGGAAAAGGAAAAGGCAATGTCAACAACTTTGTGGTGAAAATTAAAGGTTACTTAGAGGCTAAAGACATCAAGTCTGCTATCGCTGAGTGCGACAGACAGCGTGGTTCTTTGGCAAACGTTGTTCGTGCAGGTTTGGAAAAATACGAGCATGTTCAAAATGATCCTTCCATGGATAAAGAACAAAAACTGGAGTTATTGAAAAAAGAACTGGAAGAAGCTACTGCATTGGAATTGCCGATGTTGTCTAAAAACTTAGTGGTTCTTTCTACATGTGCATCTATCGCTACCTTGATCGGTTTGATCGGAACGGTAATGGGGATGATCAAATCATTTGCTGCGATGGCGGGTGGTACACCGGATACAGCTCAATTGGCAACTGGTATCTCTGAGGCCTTGATCAACACGGCTTTGGGTATTACAGGTTCTACAATTGCGATCATCATGTTCAACTTGTTCTCTACAAAAATTGACCAGATGACTTACAGCATGGACGAAGCGGCTTTCACGATCGTTCAGAATTTCTCTGCTACCGAGAAGTAACAGCGATTGCTTAAACACGCAGTTTAGTATCAATTTTAACAAAGAATAGAATGCCTAAAATAAAAATGCCCAGAAGTGCTCCTTCCATCGACATGACGCCGATGGTGGACTTGGCTTTCTTGTTGGTAACATTCTTTATGCTTACAGCTAACTTCCGGACTGATGAACCCGTAACGGTAAATACGCCCTCGAGTATCAGTGACAAGGAGATTCCCGTAAAACGATTCATCCAGGTTACGGTAAGTCGCGACGGGTTTGTATACTTCAATGCTTCAGGTGAGTCGACAAGACAAGAGACCCTTGAAAAGATGTTGGAAAAATACAGGATGACTTTAGGGCCAGAAGAGAAGAAAGAGTTTCTTAAAATTGGAAGTTTCGGTTGCTCTATGGCGCAGTTACCCCAATATCTGAAAATGACCCCCGAGCAGCGTAAGGAAATAAAAGGATGGGAAGTTCCCTGCGACACAACTCATAATGAGTTGAAAGACTGGATCTTCTTCGCAAATAAAGCCTCTTTAGCACAAGGCCAGCTGGACTTCAAGGAAGAGTCTTCCAAGACTACCGACAAGCTTGATGTGAACGAATACAAACCGAAGTTTATCCTGAAAGTAGATGGAAAAGCCAACTATGCTTCTGCGAAGCGTGTGATTGAGACCTTCCGTGACCTAGAGCGATTAAACCTTTACTTTGTGACTTCACTGGAAGAGAACCCGTATAATCGAAATAAAGCAGAGTAATTATGGCTGAAATTGCAGAAGGCGGCGGTGGCGGAGGCCACCACAAAGACGGGAAGAAGAGACCTAAAAAAGGTTCCACCCGTATTGACATGACACCAATGGTGGATTTGGCGTTCTTGTTATTGACATTTTTCGTTATGACATCTACGTTTAGTAAACCAAAGATCATGAGTTTGGCTTATCCGGCGAAACCTGTCCCAGGTGTGGAACCACCGGAAATTTTTAACGTAGTTACATTTTTGTTGACAGAAGATAAAATTTTCTACTACGAAGGTGCTTTTAAACCGGGAGTAACTCAATTGGAGGAAACTACTTTCGGAGCAGATGGGGTACGTAAGTTATTAGCAGACAAAAACAAGTTCGTTTTGGATGAAAAGATCAAATTGACAGATCGACTGAATCGAAGGGAGATCGTTGATTCCATCTATGAAAAGGAAATGATCAAAGCACAGAAAAGCAATAGTGCATTGAAAGTACTGATCAAAACGGACCTGAAAGCGACTTGCAAGAATTTTATAGACCTGATAGACGAATTGCGTATCAATGACATTGGTGTTGTTGCACCGGTAGATATGACCAAGTCTGAAGAGGAATTGTTGGACCAAAAAATAGGTAACTAGTATGCTGATCATTTTAAGTGTAGTGGCGCTTATTGCTATCATCTCGTTGTACGATCATTTTTCGTCGCGTGCATGGCAGGAAGTGACCTCTGATGAGCGAAACGAAGCAGTTTTCGCCCATCGCAACCGCGAGTACGGCGCGTACCAGATGCGGAAGAGCTACAACGTGCAGTTGATGCTAATTGTCGGAGTTATGATTTTCACCATCGGCAGTGCCTACGGTGTTTATCTGATCGTGCGTGAGGCCGGGAAAGAAATCCCCCCGCCACCACCGGATGTATTGGCTCAGTTGACGATGGATGCTCCCGAAATCGACGAACCACTTGATCCGCCGGTAGAAGAAGAAATTCCTGCTGTTGAACAAACGATCCAATTCGTTCCGCCTGTTGTAACAGACAATGCAGACGATGCAGATGATGTTCCTACAGAGCGTGATTTAACGAATACTGATGCAGGTAGCGAAAATCAGGAAGGACAAGGTGAAGGACCTGGTGGAGATGCGCCACCACCACCGCCACCGCCGCCGCCGCCAAATGATGATGACAAAGTGCACACATTTGTGGAGGAGAATGCTGAATACCCTGGTGGGCAAGCAGCCTTGAAAAAATTCTTACAGGATAACATGAATTACCCTCAAACTGCTATTGAATTGAATATTGAAGGTAAATGTTACTTGCAGTTTGTTGTAAGTAAGAAAGGAAACATCTCCAACGTAAAAGTAATGCGTGGTGTTCCGGATTGCCCTGAATGTGACAAAGAAGCTGTACGTGTTGTGAAAGCCATGCCAGATTGGAAACCAGGTAAAAATGGTGGTAAGGCTGTAAATAGTACGTTCAACCTTCCGGTTACGTTCAAGTTACAATAGAATTTTTGCACTGATAAAACCGAATCCCCGATGTCCGCTTCAACGGTTTCGGGGATTTTTTTAGACTGATAATATGCTTAATATCAATACCGTTTTCACCCTTTTTATCATCGCAATGTGTTTGGTATTTGCTTATTTTATGGCCTTTACCGATCTGAAAGAAGACGATTTAAACGGTACTCCGCGAAAAGTGTTTGTAGCAATCATGCTCCTTTACGCCGCATTCAGAGGTTACCGGTTGGTGAAAGCTTACAGAAAACAAAACGAAAACCCTGAATAATATGAATGCATTCACCAAAATCTTCGCACTTTCAACAATAGGAATCCTGGTTTATTCTTGTGGAGGTGGAGCAACCGGCGGACAAGACGATACACATAGCCGGGGCAAAGCGGAAATTTATTTCGAAGAATCATACAAACCGTTGTTCGAAACAAGTATCTACACCTTTGAAGGCCTGTTCCCTAGCGCCGATATTCAGCCTGTATACAAAACGGAAGGCGAAATCATCAATGCATTTTTTGAGAAAAAAGTAAAAACCATCTGCATTACCCGCGACTTTACGCCAAAAGAAAAAGCAAATCTGAAAAAAGCACAGATCGAAGTCCGAAGTAATATGATCGCTTTCGATGCCGTTGCCCTGATCATCCACCCGGATAATATAGACAGTACACTGTCGATCGACAAACTGAAACGCATTCTCACCGGAAAAGACACCTTGTGGTCGAGTTCGGGTAAACGCATCAATGTGGTATTTGACAACGCCAATTCTGCCAACTTCAACTACATGCGCAAGTTGATCAACAATGCCGACTTGCCCGATAATGTGTTTGCAGTGAAATCAAACGAAGAAGTGATCAAGCACGTGAAAGACAATCCTAGTTCGATCGGAATTATCGGTGTGAACTGGATCAGCGATCACGATGACAAAACAGCACTCGACTTTTTGAAAGGAATCCGTGTAATGGGTGTTTCCAAAAAAGAAGGCGGCGAAGCATTTCAACCGTACCAAGCGTATATCTACACAAAAGAATATCCGCTTACGCGAGAAGTTTGGATGATCAATATTGGCAGCCGTTCGGGCTTGCATACCGGTTTTGTGAATTTCATGCAACAGGAAAAAGGCCAGCTGATCATTCATAAATCGGCACTTGTTACGGCTTCTGAACCTGTGCGCATCATTGAAATGACAACTGAGTAAACGAAAATCTTTCGACAGCAGGAATTTTATTCTGGTTCGGTTACAACGATAACAATCGCTTGTTTCCAGACATTGTTTTCATATATCCGGTTGATTTTCAGGATTAAAAAACACCACCTGTAAATCATTCAGGCACCTCGATGACTCAGTAACGCATTAAATAAACGTTAAGAAAAACCATCATTTTATACGATTGTAGTAATTTGGCAGGAGAATTGCTAAAGCTCTACAAATTAAAACAACGATCAATACAAACAGTATGAAAAATTACATGCTAGTAGCTATTTCCTTATTCCTTGGGTCATTTGCCTTCGGACAAACATTGGAAGAAGCTCTTAAGAAAACCGATAACGAGCGCTACGAACTGGCGACGAAGGATTTCAGATCATTAATTACAAAAGATCCTGCTAAAGCAGCAGATTATTATTTCTACCTGGGCCAGAACTTTTACCAGCAAGGTGAATTAGACTCGGCGTTTGGTGCCTGGCAAAAGGGTGCTTCCTTTGATGCTGCCAATCCGCTGGGAATGGTCGGAAGTGGAAATGTTCTTTGGCACAAAGGCGATACAGCCGCAGCGCGTAAACAATTTGTAGCAGCTTGCACGACAACCAAACACAAAAACGCAGAGGTTATGCGCCAGGTTGCGGCCACTTATACGTACGCAAAAGTGCAAAACATCGACGCGGCAATTAAGCTGCTGAACGACGCTATCAAACTGGATCCTAAAAATGTGGAAGGTCACCTGATTTTAGGCGATGCCTTATTGGAAAAAACACCTTCAAATGGTAGTCCGGCTATTGCAGAATACAACAAAGTACTCGATTTAGATGCCAAAAACTGCCGTGGAATCGTTCGTAAAGCGAAATTATATCAACGCGCCAAAAACTATGATTCGGCAGAAGAATTGTACAAAGAAGCACAGGCTCTTGACCCTACTTACGCACCGGCTTATCGTGAAAATGCGGAGTTGAACATGTTGCAAAACAAGCCGAAAGAGGCCGTTGAGAACTGGAAAAAGTACCTTGAGCTCAATAACAGCGACGAAGCACGTTACCGTTTCGCAACTTCACTTTACCTTTCAAGAAGATACTGTGACGCCATTACCGAATTTGAAGGTTTGCACACACGTAATTTCGTAACATTCTACACACGCCGTATGTTGGCTTACAGTCTTTATGAGTGTAACGCTGACAGCCAGTTAACCGATGCCAATACAAAAGGTTTGGAAGAATTGGAACGTTTCTTTGCGATGGTTCCTGCAGATAAAATTGCGGCTTACGATTATAAATACCGCGGCCTTCATTACAGCAAACTCGGAATGGACTCCCTGGCCCTATTGGACTACCAAAAAGCGATTTCCATGGATGCAATCTGGGAGAAAGAACTTTCAGGTTTGATTGCTAAGATTTACTACAAAGCAAAAAAATACGACGATGCGATTAAGTATTACGAGATCAAAAAAGCAGGCAAAGCTTATAACCTGAACGTTACCGAACACTATGAGTTGGGTAGAGCTTATTATTTCGGCCCGCAAAACTATGCGTTGGCAGATTCAAGTTTGCGTCAGGTAACGGACCAGTCGGCTAATTTCGCTTCCGGATACTTGTGGAGAGCACGTGCCAACTATAAACTGGATCCAGGAAACGTTCTATGGGCAGCCAAGCCGTTCTACGAAACATACCTGGAGAAATTAACTCCTGAAGATAAAGCCAATTCTTACAATAAGGCAACGCAAATTGAAGCGGCTAAATACCTTGGTGATTATTATGTGAACTCGAAAGAAGGGAAAGATTTGGCCAAAGCGAAGATTTACTGGAAGATGGTTCTCGATCTTGAACCAACCGATTCACAGGCAAAAGCATTTATGGCAAGTCCCGCAGGACGATAAACGAAAACAGCAGTTAAAACTGTCATACAGCCCGCTCATTTGCGGGCTGTTTTTGTTTAAAACAACCTCATTTTCAAGGAAAAGCCAACAATTGTTCTTCCGGCTTTTTCACTGACAATTCTTGCGCTACATTTCACTCAAACATTCCTACACAATAGGTCTTTTTCAGAAGGCCGTTACTGATTTTAGTTAAGTTAGATTAAACGGTTCACCCCGGAGGCCTGAAAAAGTGAAAACGAAGTAAAAGAATAATTAACTAAAAACCCATCAGTTATGATAGTAGTCTTCATTATCGCAGGAGTGGTAGCATTGATCTCCCTCTACGATTATTTCAACTCTAGAAACTGGCAGCAGGTTACCTCGAATGAGCGCAACGATGCTGTCTTTAAAAACCGTAACCGCGAATATGGCGCTTTTGCCATCCGCAAAGATTACGACAAACGTTTAATGCTTATTGTGGGCGGGATGGTTGCAGGTGTCGGTGTTTTATTCGCCGCCACTAGAAACGACGAGTTCCATGCAAAAGTAGAAGCTCCAGAAGTAATTGTTCATATAATCCCTCTTGGTGAAGAGCGGGACGACAAGCCGGTAACCAAAGAAGAACAAAAAACAGAGGCGAATCCGCAGCCGTTGGCAAAAATAACCGCTTTCCGTGAAATGACCATCGTGGATACTCCACCGACAGACGTGCCTGATCTTCCAAAAGAAGGTGAAAATCTGGGTGGTGAAGACAATCCTGACGGTCCGGATAACGGCGGAACAAAACCACCACTTCCTCCGGGACCAACAGGAGGCGGTACTGAGGATGGCGAAACAACGGAAGAAATCGTTATTCCGGATGAGCCCGCTCAATTTCCTGGCGGACATAGCGAAATGATGAAATTCCTCGGTTCCAAAATTGTTTACCCACAAGGGCCTGCAGAGTTGGGAATTGAAGGAAGATGCTTTATCCAATTCGTTGTAAGCAAAAAAGGAGACATTTCTGACGTGAAAGTAATGCGCGGTGTGGAAGATTGTCCCGAGTGTGATAAAGAGGCAGTTCGCGTGATCAAAAGCATGCCATTGTGGAGACCAGGACGAGTGAAAGGAAAAGCGGTTAACAGCCATTTCAATTTACCGGTAAAATTTGCGTTGCAATAAACAGATTGACCATCATCTAAACACAGGAACCCGGGTATTCGTTATCCGGGTTCTTTGTTTTTCGCCAAACAGCGTTATTGCTGACATAACTTGTTAACAACCTCAATTTATTTCTCCCAAAAATTGGCGTTTAGAAATAAAGCCTTATCTTTGCGCCCAAATTGAGAATACACTTTAAAGACACCATAAAATGTCCCAAATTCAAGGTAAAATTTCACAGGTTATCGGACCGGTTGTCGATGTTAACTTCGACAAAGGAATGGCACTTCCAAACATCTACGATGCATTAGAGGTGCGCAAAGCAGACGGAACAAGAGTTGTTCTGGAGGTACAATCTCACGTAGGCGAGAATGCAATTCGTGCGATTTCGATGGATTCTACAGACGGTTTCCGTCGTGGAATGGAGGTCACTTCAACAGGTAGTGCAATCAAAATGCCTATCGGGGAGAAAATCAAGGGACGTTTGTTCAATGTGGTCGGTGAAGCGATCGACGGTATCAATGTGGTTGACAATTCAGACGGAATGCCAATTCACCGTGAAGCACCGAAATTCGATCAGTTATCCACTGCAACAGAAGTACTTTTCACAGGTATCAAAGTAATTGACCTGATCGAGCCTTACGCAAAAGGAGGTAAAATCGGTTTGTTCGGTGGTGCCGGTGTAGGTAAAACAGTATTGATCCAGGAATTGATTAACAACATCGCCAAAGGCCACGGTGGACTTTCTGTGTTTGCAGGAGTTGGTGAGCGTACACGTGAAGGGAATGACCTTCTTCGTGAGATGTTGGAATCAGGAATTATTAAATACGGAGATGCATTTATGCACTCTATGGAAGAAGGCGGATGGGATCTTTCAAAAGTTGATTTGAACGAAATGAAAGAGTCAAAAGCAACGTTCGTTTTCGGTCAGATGAATGAGCCTCCAGGCGCCCGTGCTCGTGTAGCTTTGTCAGGATTGACAATGGCTGAGTATTACCGTGACGGTGAAGGCGACGGACAAGGAAAAGACATCCTGTTCTTCGTTGACAATATCTTCCGCTTTACGCAAGCAGGTTCTGAGGTATCAGCCCTTTTGGGACGTATGCCATCGGCCGTAGGTTACCAACCAACATTGGCAACAGAAATGGGCCAGATGCAGGAACGTATCACTTCTACGAAAAACGGTTCCATTACTTCTGTACAAGCGGTATACGTACCTGCAGATGACTTAACAGATCCGGCTCCGGCAAATACGTTTGCCCACTTGGATGCAACGACAGTATTGTCACGTAAAATTTCCGAGTTGGGTATTTACCCGGCTGTAGATCCATTGGATTCTACTTCACGAATCCTTACGCCGACCATTTTGGGTGAAGCACATTACAACACTGCTTCCCGCGTTAAAATCATTTTGCAACGCTACAAAGAACTACAGGATATCATCGCTATTCTTGGTATGGACGAATTGTCTGAGGATGATAAACTGGCAGTTCACCGCGCTCGTCGTGTACAACGTTTCTTGTCTCAGCCGTTCCACGTAGCAGAGCAATTTACAGGTATCCCGGGTGTATTGGTAGATATCCAGGAAACAATCAAAGGATTCAACATGATTCTCGATGGTGAAATGGATAAATACCCTGAAGCGGCTTTCAACCTGAAAGGAAGCATCGAGGATGTGGTTATTGCAGGTGAAAAAATGTTGGCTGAAGCTTAATTTAAAAAACGCATCATGCATTTAGAAATCATTACTCCAGAAACGAAGATCTTTGTAGGTGAAGCACAATCAGTGCAGTTACCCGGCCTTGACGGATCGTTTCAGGTGTTAAACAATCACGCTCCCATTATCTCCGGTTTAGCTGCCGGAACAGTGAAAATAGAGCTTGAAAGCGCTTTTGAAGCTGATGAAAAAACCAGCAAGTTGATCCAGGTCGACAACAATCCCAATACCATCCGCGTAACCATCAAAGGTGGGGTTATGGAATTGCTCAACAATAAAGTGATCGTACTTGCAGAATAAGAAATACAACCATTGAATTAAGAGGGATGCGGCAACCGGATCCCTCTTTTTTTGTTAAGGAGTGTTATAGAACTAATTTTTACCGGTAGATAAACGATTCTTTCATTAATTTCGTTATTAAGTTACATGAACCTATTAACACAGATCGATAAGGAGAACACTCCCAACCATATAGCAATCATTATGGATGGAAACGGACGATGGGCCAAAAAACAGGGCCAAATGCGTCTGTATGGCCATTCTATTGGTGTGGAATCTGTTCGTGAAACATTGACAGCCGCCAAGAACATTGGTGTGAAACATCTTACGTTATATGCTTTCTCTACCGAAAACTGGAACCGTCCGAAAGAAGAAATTGATGGATTGATGAATCTTTTGGTACATACCATTGCCAACGAAGTAGATGAATTGAATCGGAGTGGCGTGCGCTTACTCACCATTGGCGACCGGGCCGGATTGCCAATTGAATGTCAGGAAGAATTGGCTTCAGCCATTGAGCAAACCGGTAAAAACACCGAAATTGACCTGATTCTGGCATTGAATTACAGTGCAAGATGGGAAATCACCAACGCAATGAAACAAATCGGGCAGGAAATCCAGGCAGGAAAACTACAGCCGGACGCCATCACCGATGAAATCATTGCCCAACATTTGACTACAGCCGGAATTCCGGACCCGGAATTATTAATACGTACCAGCGGAGAATGTCGCGTAAGCAACTTCTTACTCTGGCAAATCGCCTATACCGAATTTCATTTTACGGAAGTATTGTGGCCCGACTTCAAAGAAGCCGATCTCTACAAAGCCGTAATCGATTATCAATCACGTGAACGCCGTTTTGGAATGGTTTCCGAACAACTTTAACCTATGATGAAATATTTAATTGTTCTTTTCATAACCTGTTGCTCCTATTTGGCCTTTGCACAAGGTCCGAACTGGATCGTTGACGAGGTGAAAGACTCCATCAAACCAACAAAAGTTATCGGCGAGGGGTTCAGCTATGAAAATCCGCAGAAATACGAGTTGGGGCCAATCCGGATTGACGGAGCGGATAATTTCGACGCACAGGCTATCAAACTGATTGCAGGATTGCGACCGGGACAGGAAATTACGCTTCCAGGTGAGGAAATCACCAAAGCCATTAAAAATCTTTGGGACGAAGGCTTGTTTTCGAGTGTTTCCATTGAAGTGGAAAAAGAAGTCGCCGGTGTGGTTTACTTAGTGATCAAACTCACTCCCCGTCCGAAATTATCACGATTCAAATTCAGAGGTATCAACCGGCGTGAAGCTGATAAAGTGCGTGAGGAAATTGACCTGGCTTCGGGTAAAACCATTACCGAAAATCTTGTTTTTACCACACGCAACAAAGTAAAAGGTTATTTCCGCGAGAAAGGTTACCACAATGTGCAGGTAAACATCAACCGTATCAAGGATACACTGATCAATAACTCTGAGATCTTTCTGATCGAAATCAATAAAGGCCAAAAAGTACGCATCAAAAAAATCAATATTACCGGAACCAGCTCGGTGCCGATGTGGAAGCTCCGCAAATCGATGAAAGATACCAAACAAATGGCCGTTTGGCGTGTTTTCAAACGTTCCAAATTCTCAGAATCAGCTTATGAACGTGACAAGGTGGCATTGGTAGAAAAATTGAGAAGCGTTGGGTTACGTGATGTGACTATTATTCGCGATTCGGTGTATTCCATCGATAAACGCCATTTGATGATCGACATTGAAATCCTGGAAGGCAACAAGTATTACTTCGGTGATATGTCCTGGATCGGTAATACGAAATTTTCCTCAGGCTTACTCGATACCGTATTGGGAATCGACTATGGTGACATTTACAATAAACCGTTGCTGGATCAGCGCCTGTTCATGAGTGAAGAAGGCCGCGATATTTCATCACTTTACATGGACCGCGGTTATTTGTTCTTCCAGGTCATTCCTGTAGAAACCGGTGTAGTGGATAATCACATCAACTACGAAATGCGCCTGATTGAAGGAAAAGAAGCCCGCGTGCGTAATGTGATCATCAAAGGGAATTACAAGACCAATGAGCATGTGATTCGTCGTGAAATCCGTACCAAACCGGGTGATTTATTCAACCGGAACGACATCATCCGTACGCAACGTGAGTTGGCACAGCTGGGTTATTTCAACGAGCAAGGCTTCCAGGTGAATCCGATCCCGAATCCACAAGACGGAACGGTAGACATCGTGTATACGGTAGAAGAAAAATCGGCCGACCAAATTGAAGTATCGGGTGGCTACGGAGCCGGTCGTATTATCGGGACTATTGGTTTGACATTCAGCAACTTCTCGGTGAAAAACATGTTTAAAAGAGACGCTTGGCAACCACTTCCTGCAGGTGACGGACAACGCTTGTCAATTCGTGCACAAACCAACGGCCGTTATTATCAAAGTTATAACTTCTCGTTTACCGAGCCGTGGTTGGGTGGAAAACGTCCGAATTCATTCACATTCTATGCTACGCATACACAAATCGGAAACAACTTCAGCAGAAGCAACCCTACTTACCAGGGTGTTTCGATCTCAGGTGGTGGTATCGGTCTGGGACGTCGCAAGAAATTCCCGGATGACTACTTTAGTGCTTACTACGAGCTTTCGTACCAATACTATGATGTAGTTGACTATTCGAGTTTATTCCCGAATTTCGACAACGGTTATGCAAACGACATCAGTGTCAAATATGCGTTGCAGCGTAACTCGATCAATTCACCGATCTACCCTACCGAAGGTTCCAAATTGTCGTTCACAGCAAAATCATCGTTACCCTACTCGTTAATGGGTGGTAAAACAGATTTCGACGGTGCTTCGGCCCAGGATCGTTACAAATACCTGGAATACTATAAATTTAAGTTGACAGGAGAATTCTTCTTCCCGCTTACAAGCAACAAGAAACTCGTATTCATGCCACGTTTCGGATTCGGATTTATGGGGTATTACAATGCATCTAAAGGATTAACACCGTTTGAGCGTTTCAACCTTGGAGGAAGCGGATTGACGGGTGTAAACCAATTTGGTGGCCGTGAAATCATCGCTTTGCGTGGTTATCCTGAAAGTGGTTTATCATCTTCGGGAGGTGATCCGCTGATCGCGAAATACACCATGGAACTTCGTTACCCGATTTCACTGAATCCGCAGGCTACGTTCTTTGTGCTGGCGTTTGCTGAAGCAGGAAACACCTTCCCTACATTGAATAAATTCAATCCGTTCAACGTGAAACGTTCGGCCGGTTTGGGTATTCGCGTGTTCTTACCGATGTTTGGTATGCTTGGATTGGATTACGGATTCGGGTTCGATACCTTGGATTCGCACTCAAGCGGTTTCAACGGGCAGTCAGATTTGGATGTACGCAACAAAGGTTATTTCGGGAAGTTCAACTTTACCATCGGAATGAACCTGGGAGAGTTATAATAGAGCGTGGAACAATAAATTGTTTATTTTCGTCGTTCTTTCAATTTTTGATTTTATGAAAAACTGGTTGATTGGTTGTTTAATGGTGTTTGGCATGACCTTTGTCTGTTCTGCTCAGAAGTACGGATACATTGACTCGGAATTTATTCTGAACAATGTGCCGGAATACAACGAAGCGAAAGAACGCTTGGATAAATTAGCAGAACGTTGGACAAAAGAAATAGAAGAACGCTATGAAGTAGTGAAACAGAAAAAAGAGAATTTTCTTCGTGAAGAAGATCTCTTGCCTGCCGAAGAAAAAGCCAAACGCGAAGAAGAAATTGCCAAATTGGAAACCGATGCTATGGAAATGCAGAAAACGCGTTTCGGAGTTTCGGGAGATTACTTCCAGAAACGTCAGGAATTGATTAAACCCATTCAGGACAAAGTATACGAAGCCATGCAGGCAGTTGCTTCCAAACGGAATTATAGCTTTATATTTGACAAAGCAAACCAAAGCAACCTCGTTTTTGCCGACAGTAAATTCGACATCAGCGACGAAGTGCTAAAAGAAATGGGATATACCCCGAAATGATAAACAAATACAAATCATAAACAATCCAATGAAAAAACTATTTTTCGCCCTTGTAATTGCCTTGACAACAGTAACTGCTGCGCAGGCGCAATCTAAAATTGCTCACATAAATTCTCAAACATTGCTTGATACCATGCCTTCACGTAAGGCAGCTATTGCTGAAATCAATGAACTAAGCCGCAGAGCCGACGAAGAGTTGAAAGGAATGGAAGCAAACCTGGAAAAAGAATACAATGCTTACATGACCAGAAGACCTACACAAACGCCAGCTATGAATACTTACGATGAAGGTCGTTTGGCGAAAATGCAGGCTGATATGCAGGCACGTGAGCAGGAAATCAATCAGATTTTGCAAACAATGTCTACTGAATTGAACGAAGTGATCCTAAAAACAGTAAAAGAAGCTGTTGATTTGGTGGCTAAAAAGAAAGGTTTGAACTACGTGATCGACGAGTCATCTACGCTTTACGCCAGCGGAAGTAACATCACCAATGAAGTGATTCCTGAGTTGTTGCGCATCGATGCTGAAAAAACGAAAGCAAAAGCACAGACACCTCAAACACCTCCGGGACAGTAATTAAAGCTACACAATATTCTAAGAGTCGTCTTCCGTTTGGTTGGCGACTTTTTTTGTTTAACGACAATGATATTCCAAACATTTTGTCACCACAAAGATTCTGTGTTAAAGATTATTGTGACTATTTATCTACCATGGTAACTACTTAATGCTTACTTTTGTCAAAACACCGTTCATGGAACGCTCTTTATTTGTAAAATCAATGCTGGGATTTGCCGCAATGGGCGGATTAACTTCCGCTCTCCAATTGAAAAACGTGTTCTCCGAAGAGGATTATACTTATCCCGTGCTGTTTATCGGGCACGGTTCACCAATGAATGGCATCGAAGACAATGCTTTTTCGCAGCAATGGAAAGCGCAGGTGAAAGATTTACCTACGCCAAAAGCGGTTATCGTTATTTCTGCACACTGGCTTACGAAAGGCACATTCATCACCGCGATGGAACATCCGCAAACAATCCATGATTTCGGTGGTTTTCCACCCGAACTGTTTGCTGTTCAATATCCGGCTCCCGGTTCGGTAGAAATGGCCGCAACAGCCAAAACGCTTATTACGAGCACAGAAGTTGGTTTAGACCACGAATGGGGGCTTGATCACGGAACCTGGACGGTTGTAAAACACATGTATCCCAATGCGGATGTTCCGGTTCTTCAATTAAGTATTGACTACGGTCAACCGGCTGCCTATCATTACGCTCTGGCGAAAGAATTGCAATCGCTTCGTAAAAAAGGTGTGTTGCTCATCGGCAGCGGAAATATGGTCCACAACCTCGGGCTGGTCGATTTTGCCAACATCAGCAAACCTGATTATGGCTTTGACTGGGCACTGGAAGCGCGCGAAACTTTTAATAAATTGCTGTTGAACAAAGAACACCAAACCCTGATCGGCTACGAGCAATTGGGCAAAAGTGTGCAATTGGCCATTCCAACACCCGATCATTATTTTCCGCTCATCTACACACTTGGATTATCAACTCCTTCTGACGCTGTTCAGCTGTTCAATGACCAAATGGTTGGCGGATCGCTGAACATGACTTCCGTGCAATTCGGTTAAACGACTGAAAACACTATTTTTGTTTCATGTCAAAAAAAGGTCCCATCGGTATTTTTGATTCCGGATACGGCGGTTTAACCGTTTTGAAAGAAATCCGGGAGCAATTGCCACAGTACGATTATCTCTACCTGGGCGATAATGCGCGTGCGCCTTATGGTTCGCGTTCATTCGAGGTCATTTACGATTATACGTGGCAAGCCGTGCAAGCCTTGTTCGAACAGGGATGTTCATTGGTCATTTTAGCGTGTAACACCGCTTCGGCCAAAGCACTGCGCAGCATACAGCAAAAACAATTGCCTTTATTGGCAGAAAACAAACGTGTTTTGGGGGTAATCCGGCCAAGTACGGAAGCATTGGGCGAAATGACGCATTCCAAACACATTGGAATTCTGGCTACTGAAGGAACCGTGAAATCGCAATCGTACGTAATTGAATTGCAGAAATTCGCTCCGGAAATTACGGTTACACAACACGCCTGCCCTATGTGGGTGCCGTTGATTGAAAACAATCAGCATACAACTCCGGGCGGAATTTATTTTCTGCAGCAGGATCTGTTGTCGTTATTGCAGCAGGATCCTAAAATAGATACGATTCTACTCGGTTGCACGCATTATCCATTGGTAAAGGAAACACTTCAATCATTGCTACCTGAACACATTCAGGTGGTTGCCCAAGGTTCGTTGGTTGCCGCAAAGCTGGAAGATTACCTGCTTCGCCACCCCGAAATCGAATCACTTTGCCAGAAGGGAGGGAATGTAACCTATGTTACAACAGAGAGTGCTTCGGACTTCTCTATCAATGCAAGCAGAATTATGGGGTTATCCATTGATGCGGAGCACATTACACTGCATTAGGATCAATTAGGATTCCGAGGATTGTATAAAGTAGTCAATGCTACTCACAATCGAAATGGTACTTTTGTGGCGTTGAACGTTGAAAACGGATGAGATGTTGGAAATAATCGGCTTTTGTGCTGCGCTACTGGTTGGGATGGTCTTAGGGCTTCTGGGCGGTGGTGGTTCTATTCTGGCGCTTCCAGTAATGGTTTACCTGTTTCACATTCCTGCCAACATGGCAACGGCTTACTCCCTTTTTGTGATCGGAATTGCAGCGTTGATCGGCACGTTCCAGAATGTACGCAACCGATTGGTTCAACCGAAAACCGCCTTGTTGTTTTCAATACCCGCAGTAATTTCCATTGCAATCGCCCGTAAGTTCATTCTTCCAAATTTGCCTGACAAAATTCACATTGGCGACCAGTTGGTTTTTCAGCGCGACACATTTATCATGATTTTGTTTGCGTTGCTGATGATCCTTGCTTCTATTCCGATGATTCGCGGACAACGGGAACGACAGGCAGCAAAGCGTCCGAGGCCGGGAATCCTGGCTTTTTTCGGGATCATCGTCGGTGTAATTTCGGGAATGGTTGGCGCCGGTGGTGGATTCCTGATCATTCCTGCTTTGTCAATTTTCATGAAAGTACCGATCAAAACGGCCATTGCTACTTCCATTATGATTATTGCGATCAACTCGCTCGCGGGATTTTCCATTGAAATGACCGACCCAAAGATCGATTGGAAATTTTTATTCCTTTTCACAGCCATTGCTGTAGTTGGCGTACTTTTCGGATTGTTCCTCAACAAACGCGTTCAGGCCGAAAAACTCAAAAGCGGGTTTGGATATTTCGTGCTTGGAATCGGGGTGTTTATTTTGATAAAGGAGTGGTTTTAATAGATCAGTGATTAGCAGTTAGTTATTAGTGGTTAGTTAGATTCTTCTAATCACTAACCACCAATAACTAATCTCTTTTAAATCACAAACGACAAACTAAACTTCACCGTCAGGTTTTTTTCAAATTGCGGCACCGAATAAGCACCATAGTTGTAAAAAAGCCCAAGACCAAAACCAGAAGTATTGAGAATAATCAGTTTGTCAGCAATGATTCCTACTTCGTAATATCCCTTATCCATGCTGTAAAAAGGTAATTGTTCCAATGCCGATGATCCAGTTTCGCTAACATGCATAATCTGATGTTCTTCCTTGCGGTCAAACGAACCCGTTCCCATAGCATGGTGCAAACCAAACTGCGGACTTGTCCATTTTTTGCCGGTTTTGATAGGTTTGAACATAAACCGGGTAAAAACAGCCACTTGCTCTTTGTTGTAAAACGCCGACGGCTTCATGGTTTCGAAGGAATTGATCACCGAAAGATTCCAGTTGCCACCTGTTCCCAAACTCATTTGGTGCAGAAACAGGGGAACATTTCCCGTTGTTTGCCCAGCGCTGATCAGGTACGAGAATTTACCAACGGCACGAACAGGAATATCCTGCTGGATATCGATGTTTACACGCAGATAATCAAGCACTGAAGCTTCGATTCCGGAAACTCCTTTTGTCGCTTTTACCGAGATCCGTGGAAACATAGAACCTTTCGATACCCGTTTTGTGCCCAGGTACATTACTTTTTCGCGAATGGTCCAAATGGCTTCCAAACTGGTTTCGGCTACATCAAACGTACGATCAGGTGACAAGGTCGATCCAGATTCAGGATGGTACTCGTAGCCTTGTGTTAAACCGATTCGCTGATAATTAGCGCTTGCCAGCACTTTAATTCGTGGAGTAACATACGCTGACAGCGCCACTTCAGCTTTGCGTTGCTTTTCCATATTTGAAATATATAGATGGCGTGAAATGGAATTCAAGGCCAATCCGCGCTCCGCACTTAAGAAGTTGTACCCGCCGCGTTCAACCAAATCTTCCTGGAAAGAAGCCTGCAACTGGATAAATTGTTTCGGAAACACCATCCATTTGGCATAACCGCCATATTTCCAATCTTTATCGCGTGTTCCGTAACCGAAATAACCACCTACGGTCACACGCTTCATTAGTTTCTTGCTGTTTTCTAGTCCCAACCCGAAACGATAACCTTCATACGCACGATAATCGATCAAGCGCAACAAATCGAGTTGTACGTAACCCAACGGAATTTTTCCTTCAGCCAAACTTCCCAGAGAAGCTAGTCGCTGGTCCAGTTTATAAACTTTCGAGATACTATCGACCATTACATACGTTCGTTCTTCCTTGTCAGTCAATTCGAATTTACGCTCTGCATCCCAATGCGTGCTGTCTTTTTCATTGGCATCTTCGGCGGTTTGAACGGTAACGGCATTGAAGCGTTGTTTGGAAAGATCGGCACCGATCACCACATTTTCTATGTAAGTTGATCCTTTTCCGACCAGGTAGCTGTTTTCCAGTTTTTCATCCAACCGCAATCCCGGAAAGATCGCTTCGGTAGATAATTTCACAGGAAACCAGCGTTTACCATCGATTAGTGCATATTCCTGAATGATCTTCGGGTCGATACTTTCTGATTTTTCAGCCGGTTGAGCAATCACTTTTTCGAGCGCATAACCGTTTGAATTGATATACAACCAGCCTTTCATTCCGTCAAAATTTTTGTCTTTACGCGGTTGAAAACGAATCGTGAAAGTCGTATCACCATTGACAACTGTTTGATCTTCCAGGATAAACAAATAACGTCTGATACTTCCGAACGCCAGTGGATTGATATACGTTTTTCCAAGAATATTGAATTGATTTTCGTAAAAATTGAAGGATTGCAATTCGTTGGAAAACGTAGAGAACGCCGGATCGGAAAACCCGGAAACTTTGTAGGCTGTAATCACTTCTTTTTCGCGGTACGGCGGTTCAAAATACTTTTGCGTGGTACTTTCCAGCATGAACAAATGTTGCGCGTTGAAGAACTGCCTTAAATCCAACAGGTTACTATCGGTTGTGTTTTCAGGAATTTTAGCCAATGCTTCCTGATCCATTGTAAACACAAATTTGCTATAGCTGGTGTAGGTAAACGATTCGTCACCCATCGGATGATTTTTCTTGCGGTTGGCAATGGCGAGTTCCATAATCCGTTCGGCAGGATTAACTCCCGGAAGAATGGTTACTTCCTCCAGATCACTTGCTTCGGCGCGCAAAATCACCTGGTTGCCAATGTCCGCTACCGCGAAAGTAGAATCGTAATATCCCTGTGCTTTAAAAAGGATTTCAGTGGCACCTTCGGGAATAGTGAAAAATCCGTCAATGTCGGCCAGAAAAGGTGCGCCCGGAGTTGGAATGACTTTTGAAAATGGAACGGGTTCTCCGGAAACTGCGTCGATAAGTTGCGCTTGACGTTGAGAAAAGGCGGTTCCTGAAAGCAATAAGGAGAAAAGTAATAATCGTATCATAAGCAGCTGTTCGAATGGTAAATCGTATCCTCGTAAGCGATAAAAGTCACAACAATCGTACCATTAAGTAATTTATTCTGACGGTGTGACGGCGCAAAGGCCATAAAGTTACAGGCGAAAATAGGATTTCTTTGTCAAAGCGATCGTTTGTCGCTATTTTCGTGGGTAATAACCTGATTCGGTTTAACAATATGAGAAAAAGTTCCATAAACGATTCGTTGCGTATTTTGAGAATGCTCAGCTTTCAGCGTGCGTGGAACCTCCTTCGGTTGAAATGGTCTTTTCTATGGTCTAAATGGTTTAAAAAAGCATGGCACAGGGGAAATCCGTTTGCACTGAGCATCGAACCAACAACCGCTTGTAACCTTGGCTGTCCGGCTTGTCCGAGCGGTTTGAAAGCGTTTACACGTCCGACCGGAAAACTGGATTTACAGCAACACGAACAATGGTTGGAGCAACTGAAAAAGCATACGTTTTACATCAATTATTATTTCCAGGGCGAACCATTTTTACATCCGCAATTTCTAGACCTCATCCGCGCGGCGAAAAAGCGACACATTTATACGGCCACTTCTACCAACGCACATTTTATCGATGCGAAAAAAGCACTGGAAATTGTAGATTCCGGTTTGGACCGCCTGATCATTTCGATTGACGGGTTGACGCAGGAAACCTATAGTTCGTATCGTGTTCACGGCCAGCTGGACAAAGTAATTGCTGCTTCCAAGCATTTGGTAGCCGCCAAACGCGAGCGTAAGCAACAAACCCCTTTTCTGATTTTCCAGTTTTTGGTGGTGAAAGCCAATGAACATGAAATTGATACACTTCATGAGTTGGCTGATGAAATCGGAATTGACGAAATCCGGTTTAAATCAGCGCAGGTTTATGATTATGAAAACGGCAATGAGCTGATTCCGGATAATGAACGCTATTCACGTTATTACAAGAAAAAAGACGGAACGTATCGCGTAAAATTTAAAGGCGGCGATCATTGCTGGCGCATGTGGTCATCGGCGGTATTGACCTGGGACGGCCAGGTGGTGCCTTGCTGTTTTGATAAAGATGCGCAACACACTTTAGGAACACTTCAAACTGAATCGTTTTCAACCATCTGGAACAACGAACGTTACCACGATTTCAGAACTTCGGTTTTACAAGACCGGAATGCGATCGAAATCTGTACCAACTGCTCAGAAGGCGCTAAGGTTTGGGTAGATTAAACCTTTGAGTCAATATAAAGCGCTTTTCACATAAAAAAGTCGTTTTTCTGAACAACCTTTCACTTTTTGTTACGTTTGTTTAACAGTCATCCATCTAAATCAATGAATGTCTGCCAGAACTGATTACAATTACTCATATCAATATTCTACATTATGCTTGCCTATTTGAAATTTTCGAACATCATTTCAACTTGGTCGATCAAACGGTCTAAAATCGCTTTGTTCGTCGCTGCTTTTCTATTCGGAGGTGCTGTTTCTCAGGCACAGACCGTTACAAACGGATCGTTTACTGGCATGACAGGAAATTCAGTAACTCCTCCGGGCTGGACGAATGTAAACGGTTACAATCCGGGAGCTGGTATAGGGAGCTGGCCAAGTGTTGATGTCTTAGACCTCGCCTTTTCCTCTTATTTTGGCACCTCCACCGTTGCGGCAGCATTGTCACCTAATGGTGGAACATGGACAGGCATCAGTAGTATTCCTCCGGGAATGGAAAATGAAGCAATAGAACAAGTCGTACCCGGTTTCACAATCGGAGCTACCTACCAACTATCGTTTTATGCTGCTAATTTCGGCGGCTCTCCGTTTGATGATCCGGGAGTAGTGACAGGCTATATAAACGGGACAGCCGTTGCTGTGAGTCCAACCTTAAATTTAGTACCGAACGTTTGGACCTACGTTAGTGGAACATTTATTGCCTCAGCCACTTCAATGACGGTACAAATGGATGCCATTCATAATACGGGAGATGTCGGTGCAGGAGGTTACTATTCTGTTGATGGCGTCGAGATTATTCCGTTTAACCCTTGTCTGGCCGGAAATAATGCTCCGACATTGAGCGCGACATCTGCTTGTTTAACCACTCCAACGTATGATCTTACGGGTATTACGGCAAGCAATACTCCGGCTTCAACAAGTCTCACGTGGCATTCGGCTACACCGGCGACCAATGCAAATACACTTGCGGGTGCAAATGCCGTTACAGTAGGTACGTATTATGCTGCTTTTTATGATGCAGTGAATGACTGTTACAGCCCAACTTCGACATTCATTGTTAATCCGGTTCCTACAGCTGCATTTACTGCACCAACCGTTTGTTCAAACAGCCCGTCATCTTTTACCGATCAGTCAACTGTTTCTTCGGGAACAATCAATGGCTGGGCATGGAATTTCGGTGACGGCGGAACAAGTTTAACTCAAAATCCATCGCATACTTATACTGGTGCCGGTTCAACTTACAATGTAACACTTGTGGTAACAACGCCTCAAGGCTGCACCAATTCTATTACTCAATCTGTAACCACCAACGAACCACCGGTAGCCGCATTTAGCGCGCAGGCAGGATGTGCCAATAATCCGGTTGCATTTACCGATCAATCTACAATTGGTTCAGGAACGATTGTTGGCTGGAGCTGGAATTTCGGTGACGGATCAAACAGCGCTTTGCAAAATCCAACGCATCAGTATACATCAGCATCAAATTACAACGTTACACTTACTGTGACCTCTGATTTGGGTTGTACGAATTCCGTTACGATCCAGGTTTCTACAACCGCTCCGGTTGCTGCATTTACATCGTCTACTGCTTGTGAGAACAGTCCCGTGAGCTTTACGGATCAATCGACGATCAGCGCCGGAAATATTACCGGATGGGCCTGGGATTTCGGTGACGGTTCCAACAGTGCGATCCAAAATCCGAACCATGCTTATACGCTTGCAGGAAATTACAATGTGACGCTAGTTGTTACTTCTGATTTGGGATGTACCAACGCGATAACGCAGCAGGTAACGGTTGCTCCTATTCCGGTTGCAGCATTTTCCGCTCCGAATGCATGTTCCGGTGTTCCGGTTAATTTCACCGATCTTTCAACGGTCGCTACAGGTACGATCACCGATTGGGACTGGACATTCGGTGACGGCGGGTCAGCAGCTATCAGAAATCCGCTTCATACCTATAACACAGGTGGAAATTACAATGTAACATTAACGGTTACCAGCAATAACGGATGTACCAATTCCATTACACAGCCGGTGATCATTACAACAACGCCAACGGCTTCATTTAGCTTTGCACCAAACGATCCGGATATTCTTAATCCGACGGTTCAGTTCATCAACACTTCAGCAAACGGAGTAACGTATAGCTGGGATTTCGGTGGTTTGGGCAGCTCAACACAAAACAGTCCGGCGTATACTTTCCCGGAAGAAGCGGGAAGTTATACAGTGACGTTGATTGCTTATTCAGGCGTGTGTGTTGATACCGTACAAGCAAACATCGCCATTAAAGATGCTGTTATTTACTACGTTCCGAACACATTTACACCTGATGGTGATGAATTCAATCAAACGTTCCAGCCGGTATTTACCAACGGTTTTGATCCGTATGATTTTAACATGCAGATCTTTAACCGATGGGGGGAAACAGTGTTCGAATCAAATGACGCAACAGTTGGCTGGGATGGTTCTTACCACGGAAAACTGGTAGCAGACGGTATTTACACCTGGAGAATCGAGTTTAAAACACTGGAAAATGACGAACGTGTTCTACTTCACGGACATGTCAACAAAACGCAATAATTAGACGTTGATCAGCAGCTGTTCATTCTTAAAATAGTCCTGTACGTCGAATGCTTTTAATGATGGAAGGTTGCTCATACAACCTTTCATTAAAGCCCTACGTTTTTATTTGTAATCAAGCTCCCGCTATTAACTCGGATCAGTCATTGACCTTATTTTGATAATTATGCAAGGTATCACAACTCACTTCCGCTTTACGATTGATTCGTTTATCAAATTGCTTCCGCTTACAGCATTGGTTGCGTTCGGCAGTATCTTTTCTACACAAGCCCAAAACGTAGTCAACGGATCATTCACCGATATGACCGGTAACTCTGTAACTCCAGCAGGATGGAGCAATGTGCTTGGATACAATCCCGGAACAAACCTGGGTGTAAATCCTACGGTTGACGTATTGGATATCAATTTCACTGCTTTCTTTAACAACGCTGCCGTGGCAGTCTCACCGTCTCCGGATGGCGGAACCTGGACAGGAATCAGCAGCATTCCGCCGGATTTTGAAAACGAAGCCATCGATCAGGTAGTGAGCGGATTCACAATCGGCACAGTATACCAATTGTCTTTTTACGCCGCTAATTTCGGTGGCACACCTTTCAATGATCCGGGAGTAGTATCGGCCTATATAAACGGAACTACCGTTGCTGTGAGTCCTACCCTGAACCTGGTTGCTAATGTCTGGACGACTGTAACAGGAACATTTGTTGCTTCGGCAACTTCGATGACCGTGCATGTTGATGCGATCCATAATACCGGAAACGCTGGTTCCGGCGGTTATTATTCGGTCGACGGATTGACCATTATACCTTTAACCCCTTGCGGCGCAGGAACCGATGCTCCCACACTGAGCCAAACGTCACTTTGCCTGACGACTCCCACTTATGATTTGAACAACGTAACGGCGAGCAATACTCCGGCAGGAACAACATTGACATGGCACACAGGCACTCCAGCTACCAATGCGAACACGGTTGCAAATTCTGTCGCTGTGAGTTCAGGAGTTTATTACGCTGCTTTTTACGACGCGGTAAACGATTGTTACAGTCCAACTCAGCCATTCACGTTAAATCCGTTTCCGGTTGCCGATTTCAGCGTGCCCTCAGTATGCTTGGGCAGCGCCGTAAATTTCATGGATGAATCAACCGTAGGTTTGGGTTCTGTAAACCAATGGGACTGGACCTTCGGTGATGGAAATACAAGCAGTAATCAGAATCCGGTGCATACGTATGCAGGTGGAAATACTTCGTACAATGTAACATTGACCGTAACCTCAGCCGCAGGATGTTCCAATTCGGTAACACTTCCGATTACATTTGCCAATCCGGTAGCTTCATTCACTTACTCACCCACAGATCCGGATGTAATCAACCCAACGGTCCAATTCACTAACACCTCTTCCAACGCAACAACATATGCCTGGGATTTCGGCGGATTAGGAAATTCAACACAAACCAATCCGAGCTTCAATTTCCCGAATGTAGTGAACACATATACTGTTACCCTGATTGCTTACGCAGGAAATTGTACGGATACAACCAGCGCTTTGATTACAGTGAACGATGTAATGATCTATTCGGTACCGAATGTGTTTAGTCCGGATAACGACGGAGTCAACGATGAGTTCCAGGTTTATACCGAAAATGCTGCGTCTGTTTCAGTAACAATTGTGAACCGTTGGGGCGAATTCATCAAGGAACTGGACGGCCTGACAGAAACATGGGACGGAACTTTCCAGGGTAAAGAAGCCAGCGAGGGTGTTTATTTCTTCACGTATATCATCACCGATAAAGCTGATAAAACCATCGAAGGACATGGATTTGTTCAATTGATCCGCAAGTAACTTCCTGATTTCAGACTCAGATTGGTACAACTTTTCCCACAACCATGGGTTTTATCCTCTCAAAGCTAGTGCGTAGCCGGGCCGGAATTCATGGATTTGTGGGATTTCTTTTTTTTGACGGCCTCACATTCATCCCGACAAGTGCTTTCAAATTAAAGGGAACTATTTGTTATCTTCGCCCGAGTAAAATTTGAAACCATGTACGGAAAATTGAAAGACCATTTGGCAGCGGAATTGGAAACCATTCAGGCGGGCGGAATTTTTAAACGCGAACGTATCATCACTTCTCCGCAGGGAGCGCGTGTTACGGTAAGTTCAGGTGATGAAGTTGTGATCATGTGTGCCAACAATTATCTTGGACTTTCTTCGCATCCTGAAGTTATTTCAGCGGCAAAAAACGCTCTTGATACACATGGTTTCGGTATGTCATCCGTACGTTTTATCTGCGGAACGCAAGACATTCACAAAGAACTTGAAGCGAAAATCGCCCGTTTTTACGGAACCGAAGATACAATCCTTTACGCAGCAGCTTTTGATGCCAACGGAGGTGTTTTCGAACCGCTTTTCACCGAAGAAGATGCGATTATTTCCGATGAATTAAATCACGCTTCCATTATCGATGGCGTTCGTTTATGCAAAGCACAACGCTACCGCTACAAACACAGCGACATGACTGATCTGGAAGAACAGTTAAAAGCTTCGCAGGCACAGCGTTTTCGCATTATTGTTACCGACGGTGTATTTTCAATGGATGGCGACATTGCCAAAATGAACGAAATCTGCGATCTGGCTGATAAATACAATGCGTTGGTAATGACGGACGAATGTCACTCAGCAGGATTCATCGGTAAAACGGGCCGCGGAGTTCCTGAATACCACAATGTAATGGGCCGCGTTGATATTATCACCGGAACACTTGGAAAAGCATTGGGCGGTGCTATGGGCGGTTATACAACCGGTCGCAAGGAAATTATCGAATTATTGCGCCAGCGTTCACGTCCGTACTTGTTTTCTAATTCATTAGCTCCGGCAATAGTGGGTGCTTCCAACAAAGTATTCGAGATTTTGAGTAATTCAACCGAATTGCGTGACAAACTTGAAGAGAACACAGCTTATTTCAAAGAACGCATTTTAGCCGCCGGATTTGATGTAAAACCCGGTGATTCGCCGATTGTACCAATCATGTTGTACGACGCAGCACTTTCTCAGCAGTTTGCAGATAAGTTGTTGCAAGAAGGCGTTTACGCGATCGGATTCTTTTACCCAGTGGTTGCAAAAGGACAGGCGCGCATCAGAACACAAATTTCTGCTGCTCACTCAAAAGCCGATTTGGATAAAGCAATTGCAGCTTTTACAAAAATTGGCAAGGAACTTGGTGTGATTTAATCTGAAAAATTATATATTTGAGTATTATACTATTTCAACAGACTATGAAACACGTTTACGCACTACTTTCTTTTGTTGTTCTTACTTTGGCTGGAACATCTTCTTATGCGCAATGCACAGTAACATATACAGAGACCATCACAGGTTTGGAAGTGGATCTTGCAATCGTTGGAACAGGAACTGCATCATTTCCGGGTTACGGAGTTGATTGGGGAGATGGCAACATCGATGTAGGTCAAAATGTTTCTCATACTTATGCCACAGCCGGAACTTATACGGTTTGTGCTTATTTCTATGACTTAGCAGATACAGCAAGTTGCAGCGCGGAATACTGCGAAGATTTAGTTGTAACAGGAAGCAGTGCTTCTATCAAAGAAATCGATCAACAATTAACGGTTTCTGTTTACCCGAATCCTGCGGTAAGTTCAATTGAAATTTCTTCAACTGAGCCGTTGGAAAGCTTTTACATTTATAACACATTGGGAACAATGGTTTACAGTGACCGCGTACAAACAACCAGCACTAAAGTGAATATCTCGGACCTTCCGAAAGGTGTTTACCTGTTGCGTTGCAACGGTCTTACCAAGCGTTTCGTGAAAAAATAATTGGAATATACTGATGTTAAAAAGGTGCTTCGGCGCCTTTTTTTGTGTCCATTAATTTTTGCAAAAACAATTCAACAACTGTAATTCCAGCCATACAAAAAATGATCGCTTTGTTTTACCAACAAAACACCGACTACGAATCACCAACATGCAGGAATAAAATTATCTTTGTGACCTTTAACTGCCGTGTAATCCGGTAGTACTTTATTAATTGGACGCTATGCTTATGACAAGGTATTATCTTGTAGTCTTTTTTTCGGTGGTTTCACTAGCTGTTTTCGGCCAGCGTTTCGAAAAAGTTACCGGGATCATTAAAGATCAAAAAACGGAAAATCCTATTGGAAAAGTAGGGATCAAACTCACCACACTCGATTCTGCTACTGTTGCGAAAACCGAAACAGATAAAAACGGTGTCTACGTTTTCAGGAATATTCCGGTTGGAAAGTACTTATTGATCATAGACGACAAGGATTACGAAGATAAGGGTTTCCCGGCTGACTTAAAAGCAGAGCAAGCAGCAAAAAGTGATACCTACACATTTTCGCCGTTCATGGTTTCGCTGAAAGTATCCTGGTTGTTTAACTGGGGAGATTCAGGTGATCAGGAACATTACTGGTCGCATTTTACTGCTAAGATCATCCTGATCATTTATGCAGCTTGTTTGGTATTAGTATTTTTCTACAGCGTCCTTCAATTATCACTTTCCATTGCTTATGCACGAAACCGTAAGAAAAAAGCGGCGGAAGCAAAACCGGTTTTCGATCCGGCAAAAGCTCCCAAAGTAACTGTTCAGTTACCGATGTACAACGAATTATTTGTTGCCGACCGGATCATTGAAACAGTAGCTGCTTTTGATTATCCGGCTGATAAATTTGAAATCCAGGTACTGGATGATTCAACAGATGAAACGAAAGATGTGATTGCCAAAAAAGTAGCGGAAGTAGCTGCCCGTGGTGTCAATATCAAACACATTCACCGCGTTGATCGTACAGGCTACAAAGCCGGAGCTCTTGATGCAGCAATGGACAAAGTAGAAGGTGAATTCATTGCAATTTTCGATGCCGACTTTGTTCCGGACCCTGATTTCCTGCAAAAAACAATGCCTTATTTTGAAGATCCGAAAATCGGGGTTGTTCAAACACGTTGGGGCCATTTGAATAAAAGTTATTCCATTCTTACGGAACTACAGGCTTTCGGCTTAAACGGCCACTTTGCAGTGGAACAAGGCGGAAGAAGCGCAGCCGGACATTTCATCAATTTCAACGGAACAGGAGGTGTTTGGCGCAAAGCATGTATTGAAAGTGCGGGCGGATGGGAACATGATACGCTGACTGAAGATTTGGATTTGAGTTACCGTGCGCAATTGCGCGGGTGGCGATTCAAGTATCTGGAAGATGTGATAGCTCCGGCAGAACTTCCGATTACGATGTCAGCGCTTAAAAGTCAGCAACATCGCTGGATGAAAGGTGGTGCGGAATGTTTCCGGAAAATGGCCTGGACCATCATCACCTTCAAAGGAGTTAAATTCAGTGATCGTTTACACGGTTTATCGCATTTGTTTAATTCTTCAGTGTTCGTCTTCATTTTACTGATGTCATTGTTGAGTTTACCGGTTTTACATATCAAAGACAGCTTCTCTGATTTGAATTTCTTTATTCAATTCGGGTCAGTCTTTATTTCTAGTACGATTTTCCTCATGTATTATTACTGGCTGGCTTTCCGCGACAAAAGCGGCAATATCATCGGTTCTTTCATTCGGTATGTAGGCCGTTTTTTCCAGTTCCTGATCGTGTCGATGGGGTTATCACTCAGCAACACGGTAGCGGTATTGGAAGGCTACATGGGCATTAAAAGTTCATTTGTGCGCACACCAAAATTCAATGTGGCTGCGAAAAGTGAATTTAAAGGCAACAAATACGATAAGAAAAGTATTTCACTGATTACTATCGCTGAAGGTTTACTGATGCTGTTGTTTGGTTACACAGCGGTCAACAGATCTATCTACGGCGATTTCGGGATGGTGCCGTTCCATTTAATGCTGACAATGGGCTACGGCTTGGTGTTTTTCAGCACGCTGAAAGAATTGCGTCGACAATAATTTGAATCATAAATATATAGAGGTCCGGGGATTTTTCCGGGCCTTTTTTGTTTTGACTATCTAATTGTTTCACAATATATGGTGCGGGAGGCATCCCACGCCTACGCCAAAACAAACGGTGTTATTTCAATGCCCGATAATTTGCCCGCCAGGTAGAATCGGAAATATCACGCAGCAATACCCAAAAATTGGTATCGATAAAATAATCCTGGTCGAGGTGTTTGATGTGATATCGATCAATCAGGTATTTTTCCTGGGCTAAAACAGGTTTATACAAACCGTTGCTCCAACCTGTTTCGTTTCCACCCCGAAAAGGATAATCCGAATAACGAATTTTCCATAGGCTGTCAAAAACAGGACAATACGGTATTTTCTCCAAAAATGTATCGTTCACATACACGCCACCCAGTACATTTTCCTGTTCAAAATAATTGATGCGTTTCGGGTTAAAGGGGCTTGGCCAAAATCCGGAAAGTACCTTGATAAATTCTTCCCGGGAAAAAATGCGTTTTTCGCGCAGTACACCTTCAGAATTATACCGGATAGCAATAAAACTGGTCATTTGCGAACTGTGCGTCATGGAAATACGTACGCCAAAAACAACACGTCCTTCCTCGGCCGGTGGTGGATCGGCTACTGCGGTTCCAAGAACCCAAAACAGGCAAAGCAAGGCAAAACGCATGATGCAAATTACAAACTATTGGCCTTTTGAACAACCCCTAACCCGCTAGAGCAGTTAACGTTTGCGAAAAAGCAACCATATTACGGTGATCAATCCCAACAAAAATGCAGTTAACAACCACCAATTTTGTACCAGAAAAATCAACAGGAATAAAAGCGGAATGGAAACAATAGCCAGTAAATGGAACTTTCCCTGGTGGCGGTTAGTCAAAACGAATGATTTTTTCAGGAGTCACTAACGCATTGAGCTTTACATCGGTCGGAAGTACATCGCTGATCGATGGTTCCACATCGAAATAATGCAGCCCGATAAACTGACAGGAAGGTGAACATTTACGCAGAAAGCGATCATAGAAGCCTTTTCCGTAGCCTACACGATGCCCATACTTGTCAACAGCCAGCAACGGCACGAAAACGATATCGAAGCGGTCTGCAGCGATAATTTTTCCTTTTTTAGGTTCGGGAATACCTTTTTCATTGATCTCGAGCTGATCTGTATTCTCAAAAAGGTAATGACGCATCTCAAGGCTTTCGAAATTTGATTTCGGGATGGCGACACGTGCACCGATATTCTTTGCGCGTTCCCACAACAGGTAAGTGTTTACTTCCTTTTGACGTTCGATGGGTAAAAAAAGCGAAATTGTTTTTTCTTCCAACTGAAAATGAGTGAGGGTTTGTTCGACAATCGTTTCGGAAAGTCGTTCCAATTCTCCAGGAGATAACATACGGCGTTTAGAGCGGTATAATTCGCGTAGTTCAGATTTCGTCATTCAGGATCAGATGGATTAGGAACCAGCGCCGAAAGCGAGTGCATCAGCTCTTTTTCACGCAATGCCGTTACCTGCTCAATTGCATTGCGAAGCGCGACGGCCAAAAAATCTTCCAAATCCGCTTTTTCCATGTGCATCAATTCGGTTGCAATGTGCAATTCTTTTAGCGCATACGTTCCGTCAAGTTTCAGGCGGATCAGTCCGTTACCAGCATTTCCTTCAACGATCAGCTCAGGTAAACGCGACATCCCGCTATCGGTTGCGCCTTTTAATGCGGAAAGCTGTTGTAAAAATTCAGGTCCAAACATCTGTTCAATTTTAAACGAAAATACGTTAAACTACTTAACTGACAAATATTTGACGCAATTGTTCGCGCAAAATCATGGAATCTAAAATTTTATTGTGATTTATTAAGAACCTAATCCCCATGATTTTGTACTTTTGACCGTCATGAAATACATGTTCCGCATTTTCCTTTTCATAGCAATCAGCTCTTTCTGTATGGAGATAGTTTATTCTCTTGCAGGGGAAACCGCTGTTGAGCTTGTTTCTTCGGATAACACAGATGACGAGGAAGATTCGGATGATCCTTCTGACGAGAAAGAAGAAAAATCAAGCAAAACCGATACTATATTCTTCGCGCATTCATCACTGTGGGCATTTGTATTTACTGAATCGGGCGCTCGAACTTCGTATGCTGAAATGCCTTATCCTATTGCGTTTCACCTTATTGAACCTCCCTATTCTCCTCCGGAAATGATCTGATTAAAACCATCGTTTTAGTTTCATTTCATTTCTATAATTTATGCACTCTTTTTTTAAGACTTGGAAGTCTGATATTCCAGCCGGTTTGGTTGTATTTTTGATCGCAGTTCCCCTTTGCCTGGGGATTGCCCTTGCTTCTGATGCTCCACCTTTTGCGGGCCTCATTGCAGGTATTGTTGGTGGTATTGTGGTTGGTAGTATTTCAGGATCGTCCATTGGTGTTTCTGGTCCGGCAGCCGGTTTAACAGCCATTGTTGCCAGCGCTATACACGATCTCGGATCATTCGAACTGTTTTTGGCAGCAGTTGTGATTGCCGGTGTTTTTCAATTGATACTCGGTGTTGCACGTGCAGGAACCATTTCTCATTATTTCCCCAATGTGGTAATCAAAGGAATGCTTGCGGCCATCGGGATTATTATCATTCTGAAACAATTGCCTCACGCTGTTGGTTACGACAAAGATCCTGAGGGTGATGAAAACTGGGTTCAGATAGATGGTGAAAATACATTTTCTGAAATTATTAATAGTTTTAACCATGTCACACCTTCGGCTGTAATAATTACCGTTTTTTCCTTGATTTTATTGATTCTTTGGGAACGAAAATTCATTCAGAAATCGTTTCTGAAAAACATCCCCGGCGCTTTGGTAGTTGTGCTGATCGGGATGCTGTCAACGTACCTGCTTCAAGGATCGGACTGGCAGTTGATCGCCGAGCACCGCGTTGATTTGGGTGTCCAGGGAAAATCGGTAGCGGAACTCATCACGTTTCCCGATTTCAGTCAATGGAACAATCCGAGTTTACTGCTTGTGGCCGCAACATTAGCAATTGTAGCAAGTATTGAAACGCTGCTGAGTGTTGATGCATCCGACAAGCTGGACCCGGAAAAACGTGTCACGCCAGGAAACCGTGAATTGTTTGCGCAAGGTGCCGGTAATATCGTATCGGGACTCATTGGTGGTTTGCCGGTAACGCAGGTAGTTGTGAGAAGTTCAGCCAATGTAAATTCAGGCGGTAAAAGTAAACTTTCAGCCATTTTTCACGGAGTACTGATCGCGCTTTCCATCTTCACGATTGCCGGATTGATGAATTACATTCCGTATGCTTCACTTGCAGCAATTTTGTTAATGGTAGGCTACAAACTGGCAAAACCAAAAATCATCATCGCTGTGTTTAAGGAAGGCTGGCTGCAGTTTATTCCATTTATAATCACAGTAATTGCAGTGGTGCGGTTTGATTTGCTTACTGGTGTTGGTTTAGGATTGGCATGTGCCATTTTCATTCTGATCATTCAGCGATTGACATTGGCCGATCTTGAGCGCAGGCATTTGTTGCTCCATAAAGATGGTGAAACAGGTGAATTTTCACTTAAATTTCCTGATTTCATGCCCTTTTCCAAAAAATCATCTGTGATTAAATCATTGAAGAAAATTCCGGAAAACGGAGCGCTCAAAATTGATCTTTCATCGGTTCAAACCATATCTACGGATGTGCTGGAATTAATCGATGAATTCAAGGCCACCGCCAAATCAAAAAACATCAAACTTCAGGTCATTCCACGGAAAACCAGAAAACACAAAAAAGATTTAAAACATTAAAAATACTTGATCATGGATTTAATGAACAATTTATTAGAAGGAAATGCTCAATGGGTAAAAGATACGCTTGAACGCGATCCTGAATTTTTCACGGGCCTTGCAGCCGGACAACAACCAGAATACCTTTGGATAGGTTGCTCCGATAGCCGCGTACCGGCCAGCGAAATTACGAACCAGCTTCCTGGAAGTATTTTCGTTCATCGCAACATCGCTAACCAGGTTGGCAACACCGATATGAACATGCTTAGTGTGGTGTATTACGCTGTAAAATACCTGAAAGTAAAACACATCCTGGTGGTTGGCCATTACGGCTGCGGCGGTGTTTTGGCTGCTATGAGCAACCAGAGTTTCGGGTTTCTCGATAACTGGCTGGTTAATATCAAAAACGTTTACAGCAAGTACCAGAAGGAATTGGATGCGATTGATGACGAACACAAACGCGGAAACCGATTGGTTGAATTAAACGTGATCGAACAGGTAAGAAATCTTGCTAAAATATCGTTCATCCAGGAAGAATGGGAACAAGGAGAATTTCCACAGATTCACGGGTTAGTTTACAGTTTATCGAACGGAAAATTGGTGGATCTGGAAGTTTCAACTAACAGTAGTGAGAAGATGCGCCCGGTTTTCCAGTTTAATAAAGACTAAAAACTTCCTGCGCCAAAACCATTAATCACCGAGTTACAAAAAGTAATTGCGGGATTACCGATGCTTTTCAGAGGTGATTCCGCTTTTTTATTTTACTGAAATAATTATCAAGAGCGTTGTGCGAAAGAATCAGCCTCCCTTAATAATTGATAATTCTACAATTAATAATTCAACTTGATTTTACTTCGCTTTATTGGCAACGTAAACACCCGAAAGTACGACACACATCGCAACGGGTTGCAGCCAGTGAAATGTTTCCTTGTTGGCATAAAAACCAAGCGCCACAGCCACAAACGGAATAAAATATGTTACTGAACTGGCAAAAACCGCAGAATTCAATGCAATAATCCTGTTGAAGATCACCAACGCAAAACAGGTTCCTACAATGCTCAGGATTGCGATATAACCCAATCCTTCCGAAGCATGGGCATTCGTTAAAGTGGTATTCAGCGTCCCGGTTAGAATAATGGCGATAACCGCCGGAATGGCTGTAAACGAAAATGCGAGCGCAGTAATTTCCCATGATTTAAAACCGGCTAATGTCGATTTGATGGTATTTAAACTCAACCCGTAACAAGCCGTAGCTACCACTAAAGCACCGATGTGATACCATTCACCTTTGGCATTGAACTTCGAACTCACCAAAATCAGTAAAACGATTCCTGAAAATGCAATCAGCAATCCCAGCGACTGTTTCCACTTCAGTGCCTGACGGAAAAAGAATGCTCCTATGATAAGCGTGAAAAAAGGCGTGAGACTGTTCAGCATTCCTGCAACACCCGACGAAAGCTCGGTTTCTGCAAACGTGAACAAAAAAGCAGGAATGAAATTGCCCGAAAAACCAACGACCAATAGGCTCAATACTTGCTTAGAGCTCTTGATTTTACGCAACGAAAAAATCCCGAACGGCAGCATCACCAAACCGGCGATGAACATACGCAAAGAAGCAACCTGTGTATCGGAATAAATCGGAAGTCCGTCCGTTGTTTCCATTCCGCGTTTCATCAGAATGAATGAACTTCCCCAAATACACGCCAGCAATGCCAGCATCAGGTAACTTTTCAGTTCTTTCGACATCCGGTTACTTTTTAGGCTGATTGCTGATCCAAACGCGGTACGCAATCAATGCCGGAAAAGCGACAAACATCAATACAACCATGAAATATCCCATTCCTACCAGGTGAAAAGACTTCACGTCCTGTAAATCTTCATCGCTGATTCCCAGTCCAATAAAATAACTGAGACTCATTTTCACTGGCTCGGTACGCTCCACTCCGTTGACACTAAAAACAACCTCCCCATCAAATAGGTTTATTGGAATTGTAAACAAAATTGTGCTCACAAGAATCAAGGTTAGCACAAATACCGCCATCGGTTTACGGATGATTTCTTTCATGGCACAAAGATGCGAAAAACGCTAACGCTGATGTTGGATGTTTGATTTTTAATGTTGGATTAAGTTTCAGGTAAGAACTCAGTTTTCAGGAAACCTCTTTTGGTAAACTGAAAATGTAAAATTGAAAAGAAGGACTATCCCTTTTCAATTTTACATTTTCAATTAACTACTTTTACAAGCATGCAACGCATCGGATATTTATGTGGATCGGAAAGCTGGGGTGGCCTAGAGATGAATCAGTGGCGTAATGCCAGATGGATGACGCAGCGCGGACATGAAGTGGTTGTTTTCGGGAAAGCCGGAAGTCAGCTTGAACGCTATTGTCAGCAGGATCAACTTACTTTCGTAACCGTTCCCACCTACAAGAAATACTACGATTTCGCTGTTGCCCGGAAACTGAGTCGTTTATTGAAAGAACACCGAATTGATCATTTGATGATCCGTGATGTGCGTGATATGAGCGTGGCGGCGTTGGCAAAATACTGGTTTTCGTATCCGTTCAAACTACACTATTTCATGGAAATGCAATTGGGTGTATCGAAGCGAAACTTACTGCATACCTTTCGTTTCCGGCAATTTGACACGTGGAGTTGCCCACTGCATTGGCTCGAAGAACAGGTAAAAACGAAAACCCGGATGCCACACGACCGGATTGTTCACATTCCATCTGGATTAGAGCTGGCACCGTTACAACAACCACTTTCCAAAAAAGATGCACGCAATTTATTGGATGTTCCTCAACAAGGAATTCTGATCGGGCTTGCCGGGCGTTTTGATCCGCAGAAAGGCCAAATCCTGTTATTGGAAGCAGCAAAACAACTTCCCGACCAATCATTTGGAATTGTTTTCCTGGGGGCGCCAACCCACAATGAAGGCGAAAGCTATCACCAGACAATGCTCAATCTCATTGAAACAGCCGGATTGCGTGATCACGTGTTTGTGCGACCGTTTCGGAATGACATAAACGTCTTCTACAAAGCAATTGACGCATTTGTGATGGCTTCCAGGGCTGAGACTTTCGGAATGGTGACCATTGAAGCGATGGCTTGCGGAACACCCGTGATAGGAAGTAACGCCGGCGGAACACCTGAGTTGCTGCAATTCGGAGAATTGGGTTATTTGTTCGAACCGCTTTCGAGTGATGATTTGGCTGCAAAATTGAGTGATTTCCTGGGCAGTCCAAACTTGTTCCCTGCTGAAAAATTGGAACAGGCAATGGAATTATTTGATCATGAGTCGGTGTGTGAGAAAGTGGAATCTATTATCCTTAAGATTGAAACTAAACACCACCCATTTCCACATTAGCACCTTCTTCGTCAACGACCGCTACCGAATTCTGGCGATAATTCGTTGCCGAAGCACCAACACGATGATCAGTCATCCATTGAGTTCTACCATCTGCATCTAAATTACCATGCGCCCAGGTATCCGGAATCTCGTAACCTGGAACATCTCCTCCTCCGGTAACATCGCCCTCTTCATCTCTCTCAGCAATTGTATCAGCTTCAGCATACCCGACACCACTAAATGATCTGCCCGCTCTTGCTCCTGCCCCATTACCAAACGCGGCTTTCAGGCTCGGAGTAGAAGTAATAGTCCTGGAAATTGTTTTCAAATCATCTTCCTCTTCATTCCAAGACGCTACGCAATCAAACGTTCCACCTGCGTTTCGAATATCTCTTCCTGTGCCCGCATGATTCGTTGTTCCTGCATTTTGTGTTGCGGTTACTGTATAGTCAACCGTTTTGCCGCGGTGAAGCGCACTTTTCACATGTTCTTCCACATAATTGGAATGGTCACCGTTTGCATGCCCGGTAATCGGGAATAAATTAGGAGTCGTATTCGGACCACCTAAATCATGGTTCAATACATGACCTCTTACCCAACTCTTACTCCCCGGTTCCCAATGTCGTTTTAATGCATTATACAAATCAGGAGATGATGTAGAGTCAGCATCCGCACCTTTAATCGGATGATCAGGTTCCAAATGCGCAGTCATTGTGCGACCTACTTCTTCTGTTTGAAGATCACCGGCAGCATCATTGTATTGGAACTGCTGCGAAGTCCAGTCAACACGGGAAGCCAGTTGAATTACCTGGCCATTCGAGCGCAATTGAATCAGCGGACTTTCATCTGCCATCTTAGCCAATGCTTTTAACTGCATCACTCTCGCACTGGTATTTGATAATTGCTGCAGATCATTCAATCTATGCAACTGCACATTATTTTCAACCAAATGTTGCATTCCAGGTGTTGAGGAATTTACTTTTTGGGGAACGGTTACAGGCGAATTCGGCGAAGTTTTTTGTTGATCGATACCGGTCCTGCTTTCAAAAACGCTCATAATTTCCTATTCCGTGAATGTGTAACCATGACCAATATGATCATTTGTCGACCTAAATATAACTAAAACAGTTTACGGAGCGGTAATCCATTTTTGGGTTTGGAACGTCAGGAAAGATGCGCCAATACCAATTAAAGCACCTACAATTACATCCGACGGATAATGCATTCCCAAATACATGCGTGAATACCCAATCGCAATTGCATATGTGTAAGAGGGAACGATCACGTACCAACGCGGAAAGGCCAAACTGAGCGAAGTAGCTGTCGCAAACGCATTGGTTGTATGTCCGGACGGAAACGATAACGGTCCGCCGGTTCCTTTTTTGTAGATCAAATCGGGATATGTATCAAAAGGCCGCGGACGTTTGACAGAGAATTTGAGCGTGGTTGTCAGCGCATTCGCAAATAATATGGAAACAGCGGTATTGTAGGATTGAATGCGCAAGTTGTTGTCATGCGTGACGCAACCGGTAATAAACATCGAAACCGGTGTGGAAATCGTCACCGGAGTTACTGTATGCGATAAAATCTGCCACGGTTTGTCAATAGGTTGAACAGGTCCGTTCAATTTATCCAGGAGCTTCAAATCGATACTTTGGGCGAGGGTTATCGTTGATATTGAACAAATAAGTACGAAAAGCAGGTGTTTCACTGATGAGTTTATTTGAGCCAAAAATAGTAATCTAACGCGACTAAATGAATAACCATATAGAACACATAGGGAACATAGTATTTGAAGGGAATATTAAACGTGTATCCAAAAGAAGATAGGTAAAATTCAAGCAAATGCCGAGAACGAAAGAGAAGAAATGATATGCAAATGCATTATTTCTATGTGCACTATGTGGTTAAATTCTTTGTGGTAATCTAACTCAGTTCCTTGAACTTATCAGAAAAGTAAACACGGTCACGATTCACACGAGTTTCCAGTGCTTCGCGAAATTCACCGTATTTCCCTTCGGGTAAACAATTGGTGGGGAAGAACAATTGCAATTCTTCGATGTATTCGAAATAAATGGTCTGCTGATGCGATTCCACGCGACGTAATCCTGAGAAATACAACACCTTTACTTCGCGGTCAGCAACCACCACTGCTTTGTGAGTGACACCTACGCGGAACCAAGGCATGGCAATGAGCAAAAATACCAATTGATCTAAAAACAATAAACCGTAAACCACAGCAATGGGCCAGGCTTCGGAAGTAATTCTATAAATCGCCAAAGCAAAAATCAGGGCAATCACCGCTTCGATAATCAGGTACATGCGTACTTGTTTTTTTCGTTCTTGCCCAATATCAGTACACCAGATGAATCGTTCCGGTTTGCGCGTCATTCCCACACCTACCCAGCGGCTTGCCGAACGACGTAAAATCAGGATCAGTGAAAGAGCTGCGAAACAGATAAAAATAATCTCGCGATGCTCTAATTGCTCCCCTGTTGTGTGTAAAAATTCAATCGGCAAATCAAACCCCACGATAATGGCAAAAGCCATCGTTGGAAAAGAAATAACCAGTAAGAGAAGATTGATCGCTCTGTTCATCTATAATTGCTTGATTTTGCGTTGAATTTCTTCGATTCTTCGTTTTGCGGCTTCAATTTTCTGGTCTACTTCCTTGCGCAAAGCATCGGCACTCGCACCCTTGGAACGTGCAAAAAAGCCAAGGTTATTTTCGTATTGTAGAATATCGGCTTTCAACTGGTGCATTTTATCGAACAAATCTGCTCGTTCACGTGCCAGCATTTTATCGGCATTCGGATTCGCCTTTAGTGTATCCACTCTGGCTTGGAACAATACGCGTTCCTGCTCCTCACCTTCGAGTTTCAATTTCTGGTAATGGCCATTTAGCGCATCTCGGTAAGCATTGTATACGGCATCTTTTTGTTTCATCGGCACAAAACCGATTGCCATAAATGCTGTTGAATATTCTTTTAGCAAAGCCAATGCTTCCTTTTTATTATCAGGAATTTCAGCGGCTTTAATCTGCTCGATCAACGCCATCTTCGCTTCGTAGTTACCAGCTAATTCCTGGTCCTGCTGCGCGAAATGATTTTGTTTGGCTGTAAAGAAATGATCACAGGCTGCACGGAATTCTTTCCAGAGCTTTTGTTCGTTACGCTGACCGGCATTTCCTGTTTCTTTCCATTGCTTTTGGATTTTCAGGATTTGCTCGGTAGTCGCTTTCCAGTCAGTGGAATCTTTCAATTCGTTCACTTTGTCGATCAGCTCCTGTTTTTTGGAAGCCAATCCGTCGAATTGCGAACGCAATACATCAAAGAACGCTTTTTTGGCTGTAAAGAATGTATCGCAAATCCCGCGGAATTCTTTCCAGATTTCTTCGTTTTCTTTACGCGGACCGAAACCTATTGTTTTCCATTCTTCCTGAAGTGCCAATAACTGCTCGGTTGCATGTTCCCAGTCTTTATTGGCAGTCCATTCACCTTGTTTCGCGATCAATTCTTTTGCGCGTTCCGCAACTGCTTTTTTCTTTTCGAGGTTGCCTGATAATTCGGTGCGACGTTCTTCGTAGAAGGCATGAATGCGAGCATAAACCACGCGAACGGCATCCCAATAAGCTGTTTTGAGTGTTTCCCAGTCGTCGTTGTTGACAGGCCCGGTTTCATCCCATTCGTGCTGCAATGCTTTGATGGCAGCTTCTACTTCTTTGATTTGCTCAATCTTATCCAATTGCTGGATTTTCTGAACAACCTCTAATTTTAATTGGTGATTGCGGTGCAAATCGTGCTCACGCAATTCACGGTAAATCTTTAAATGGTAGAAAAACTCTTCCAGCAACCGCGAATATTCCGATTGTACTTCCTGGCGTTTTTCCCGCGGAATATCACCAACGGTTTTCCATGCATCGTGAATTTCCTTGTACTGTGTAAGCGCGGCGCCAATATTTTCTTCGGTTTTGATCACATTTCGTAACCGCTCGATCAACACACGCTTTTCACGCAAATGACTTGCTTCGGCATCTTTCTTCGATTGCTGAGCGGCATTCCTACGGTCTTTGTATTCTGTATAGATGGCATAAAACTCTTCACGTACTTCATCGTGTTCGGCTTCCTGTGGCTCTTCACCACGTTCGCGCGCTTCCAACTGAGCAACCTGAAATTTGCGTTGTTCTTCCAACACTACGTCATCAAATTTGGTGCGTAATTCGCTCACGTCGCGACTCACTGCCAAAGGATCTTCCTGTGATGTCAATCCTTTCAACGCTTCTATAAATGCCAGCTTTTCCATAACTCTTTCGGTTTTATCCTACCGTCTCCACCATATCAAAATCAGTCAGCGCAACAAATTGTCCGATGCGTGCTTCAATTTCCTCTTTTGTCAAATCCAATAAACGCTCCGTTCCGAATTTCTCCACACAGAACGAGGCCAGCGCCGAACCATTAATAATCGCGCGTTTCATATTGTTGAACGACGTATCTCCTGTTGCGGCAATGTATCCCATAAAACCACCGGCAAACGTATCACCGGCTCCGGTCGGATCAAAGACTTCTTCCAACGGCAACGCCGGCGCAAAGAATACTTTTTCATCCTGGAACAACAATGCTCCGTGCTCGCCCTTTTTAATCACCAATGTGTTGGGACCCATTGCGCGGATTACTTTCGCGGCTTTTACCAATGAGTATTCGCCCGACAACTGGCGTGCTTCTTCGTCATTCACAAACAACACATCTACCAACGCAAGGGTTTGTTTCAAATCGTCCATGGCGATGTCCATCCAGAAATTCATGGTATCCATTGCAACTAATTTCGGACGTTCGTGCAAACGTTCAATTACCTGACGCTGTACCTGCGGAGAAAGATTCCCCAGCATTACATAATCAACGCCCTGGTAAGCCTGTGGAATAACCGGATCGAAATGTTCCAGTACGTTTAGTTCGGTAATCAATGTATCCCGCGAGTTCATATCGTTGTGGTAACGGCCCGACCAAAAGAAGGTTTTTTCACCTTGCTTGATCTGCAAACCATCGAGGTTTACACCTTTTGCCTGAAGCAAATCCAGCATACTTTGCGGAAAGTCTTCCCCTACAACCGAAACAATTCGCTGATCGGACACATAATTGGAGGCCGAAAGGGCGATGAACGTCCCCGCACCACCAATAATCTTATCTGTTTTTCCGAAAGGTGTTTCAATCGCGTCGAAGGCAACACTCCCTACTATCAATAAACTCATGTTTTTCTATCAATTACTAACCGCAAAAGTAGTGATTTACTTAACAACTCACGCATTTTGCATGAAGCGGAAAAAAGCATGGTCAGGGAGTTTAAAAACATCCACTAAAAGGTTGTACCTTTAAGGGAACAACGAATAGACACTAACATTCTGTGTAATAAAATGTTATTTTTAAGTTAATTGTGAACTATTAAACATTATTCTGATTTACAAACAAGTTTGGTATGTTTCTTGTTTGTTTTCAATACATCATTAAAATCCTTGGCTATGATTAAACAATACATCCCCATCAGTTTGCTTGCGATGACCGCTTTATTCGGTTCACAGGCAGTAGCTCAAGAACAATTCACCAAAGATTTCGAAACCGTTCGCAAAGAATTGGTTTCCTGGGATCCCGTACGTGGTGAATGGCTCTCGTCCAGTTTAGTTGCAATGACGAAGAATGAACCGATCCCGGACCGTATGTTCCCGGAAGATTTCACTCCACTCGAAATGTTGAAAGTAGTTCCTGCTTCCACACGCAATGCCATTGCCGAAACGGCAACAGCTCAATCCAATAACGGTGAAACTACTGTAACCGATCGCCAGTCGTGGTCAACGGTTTCATCTGTACTCGACCGCGCTAATTGTAAACCCGTCATGGGAAGAACATACGGTGATCCGCATCTTGCATCGTTTGACGGTGCCAGCTATTCGTTTCAAACAGTCGGTGAATTTATTTTGGTGAAATCAACTTCCGGTAATATGGAAGTACAAACACGCCAGCGTGCTCAAACTGACGATATCTCGCTCAACACTGCTGTTGCGATGAATGTAGCAGGTGACCGTTTTTGTGTATACGCACAGGAGAAACCCGATGGAAACACATCTACTCCGATTCGTTTGAACGGCGATGCTATTTATGTGGATGAATTAACGTACTATCTCCCTCACGGAGGAACAGTGCGCAAAAGCGGACGTAATAACTATTTAGTAACCTGGCCAACAGGTGAAACGGCAAGCCTGGACATTCGCAATGGTGCTTTTTCATTCATCAACGTTGCGGTGCAGGTATTTCCATGTGCAGATTCGTATGAAGGTGTTCTTGGAAATGCAAACGGAAGAACTTCCGACGATTTTGAAACACGTGGCAATGCCAGCCGTCCTGACAACTTAGCTTTCCATACGTTCGGAAACACAAATGATCCTGCTGCTCAGGCAATGGAACGCGAGTACCTTGCCTGGATGTCGAAAGACTTTGCCGGTTCATGGAGAGTAGAGCAACCGACTTCCTTATTCGATTATGGATTCGGTCAAAGCACTCTTACATTTACTGACGAAAGTTTCCCCCGTGTACACCACACATTAGCTGACTTAACGCCAGACCAACGTGATCGAGCCCGCAGAAACTGTGAACGAAACGGAGTAACTGCCATCGACATGAACGGTTGTATTTACGACCAGGGATTTGTGAATATTCCGCCAAGCCCGCGTCCTGAAATTGTTGACCGCACAGTTGCTTACAACGTAACTCCAGTCACCAAACCGGTACCGAATGTAAATCCGGGTGGAAGCAGAATACCACGAGTTGAAGGATCAGGACCTGGTAGAGATGATGGCGCCGGAGGAAACGGAAATGGTGCTGTACCGATTGGTAAACAAGTGGGATCAGAATCTGCTTCTCCGAATACCGAATCACGTGATCAGGGAACAAACGGAACTGTGACACCGAAACCGACAGATACAGAAGGAACCGTTGAAAGACCTGCTCCTGTTGTTGTAGATACTCCGAAAAAACCAGCACCTGTGCCGGTTGAAGAAGAAAAACCGGAACGCAGCAGATTGGGCCGCTTGTTTGAAACAGTTGGTGGAAGCAGTTCATCAGGTTCAAGCGGATCAGGATCCTCATCTCCGAGAACAAGTTCACCGGAACCGCGATATGAAGCACCTGAACCAACACGTTCGGAGCCAAGATATGAACCGCCTGCACCACGTTCAGAGCCTGCACGCAGCACTCCGGCTCCAACACCGGCTCCAGCACCTCGCACAACCCCAACTGTTGGAAGAGGTGGCAGATAGTAAGAATAGCTTGCCAACTTAAATAATAAGAGCGAAAGGCGTGGGAGAAATCCTGCGCCTTTTGTGTTGGATAGATTGATGCCGGACATGTTGCATGCATCCTTTGATCTTTTCTACCTACAAAAAAACGCCCGTTGATCAACGGGCGTTTCGGTTATTATGATTTATCGTTTGTTTAGATATGCTTCACTTTCACAATTCGCTTGGTAAAGTTTCCTGAAGGTTTCATCACCGTTACCAGGTATTCACCCGAAGGAAGATCACCCAACGTCACAGGAATATCATGTAAGCCTTCAGTAAATGATTTCGAGCAAACATCCACCACCAAACGGTTGAACATATCCCGAACCTGGATGGTTACCGGTTCGTTTTTCGAATTCATGCGGATAGTTGTTTGTTCACCACATGGATTCGGGAAAATGATCACATCTTCTCCGGCCAGTTTGTTTTCATTGATGCCTAGGTTACAGGAATCCAGCACCGGCATAAAGTTCACCGTATGTTCAAACATCGCCTGAATATCTGCCGGATCGGCCTGGAACCAGTCTTTCAATACCGAAGCATACACATCCCGGAAGTCGATTTGCATTGGAATTGCGGCCTGATCAATGATCTGATCACCGATTACCGGATTCGGACCGATAATTTGCGAACTGATACATGTTCCGAACAAGAACAATGGCGCTGCATCTCCATGATCAGTACCCAAACTGGCATTTGCAGCGATCTGCCGGCCAAATTCAGAAAATGTCATTCCAGCAACGCGTTGTTCCAAGCTCAGCAAATTCAAATCATCCTGGAAGGCTGCAACAGCATCCGAAACCGATTTTAACAAGTTGGCATGATCGCCCAACTCCGGTGTTCCCGGATCAGCCACCTGAGAATCATGTGTATCAAAGCCGTTGATGTTGACAATGTAAATCTTCGTTTGCAAGCCCCCCGAAATCATTTGTGCCACATAACGCAACTGCACCGCAAGCGGATTGTTATCGTCGTACATCGTAGAAAGCGTACTTCCGTTATTTGCAGCCGCATTCACTGCAGCTCCATAATCATTGGCTTGTGCAATCATAGTGGCCAGATATTCCATGTGAGAACCATAATAAGTTCCATCATTGAGCTGACTGGATTCCTGTAGGTTAAATGCATCAAACGGATCAACAACTGTGGTCGAAAAGTTGGCCATTAAACCCTGGCATGTCGACGATACTTCATAACCCATACTAATCGCAAACGGATCAGGATAGGATGCATTTGGATAATCATCCGGGAAATTCGGATAATTCTGGTCTAAATGACGCCCCAGCCAACCTGTGGTTCCGGCAGGATCCATCAAACCTGTTGACCAGATATCCATGGAGCGGAAATGTGATCGGTTTTGTTCAGGATACCCAACATTCTGGATGATTGATAATTTTCCGTCGTTGAACATATTAGCCATTCCCGTCATTCCCGGATGCAAGGCATTTGTGAGGTTTAACGAGATCAATTGATTCTCCGGAATCAAAATATCCTGACGTTGGATCACGAGGTTGTCGTATTGGTCAAGCGGAACAAGTGTACTAAGTCCGTCATTTCCGCCATTAAGCCGGATAAGTATCAAAACCCGGTCTTCAGCATCGCGCGAAACCTTGAACAGTTCTTTGGTAATGGCTCCGAATTTAAAATCCTTCAACAATAAAGGCGCACCGACAGACGATAAAGCTACGGATTGTATAAAGTTTCTTCTTTTCATTTCGTCAATTCTTTATTAAACCTATATTGTTTGGAATTCTGGCATTTGGAACAAACGGTAGAGCACAAACTCAACGCGCTGTTTTACCGGATTACTGAAAGTGACATTGCCCGGATTGGCCACGTAATCGTTGTATTGGTCAGTCCATTCGAAATCGGGTAATCCATTTGTCAAAAGAGCTTTCAGAGTTAGTTTCTGTGTAACGGATAAGCCCTTCGGGCAGAAAACATCTACGATATCATCAATTACCTGCGGGGCATCATTCGGAATGGAAAGGCCATCCACAAAATCCAATGCATTTACTTTTAAGGCTTCTCCGTTGACCTGAACACCTGTAAAAACCGTCAGGTATGTTCCCAAATCAAAACGCAGCTTGATGTAGCTTGAATTGGCCCACAATCGGGAGTAAGACGGTGCCTGGTAATAGGATGTCCAGCCACCTACACTCGGCGGACGTAAATAATCCATTCCAAGAGTTTGTCCAAAGGCATAAATATTGAGATACATTGTGTAATTGGTCTCCAGGTCATACGTTGGCATCGCATGTGTTGAATTCAGGATAGAAAACACATGCTCCAACGGATTTTTGATAATGGTACCCAGCATGCTGACATCGTAGAAATGATCGCTTTTCAGCAATTCATCCATTACCGGCAAAATATTGAAGTTATTCGCTTCAAGTGTTGTTGCCATATCAGCAATCACAGTTGATTCCACGGCAGGCGTGAGATCGTAATTAACGAACCATCTGTATATTTTCCGGCAGATGTATTTCGCCATATTCGGTTGCTGGAAAATGATGTCGATGTAGTTCGCATATTCCAGGTTATCGGCGTTATTGACAACCGCGTTACCGAAATGAGACGAAAGTGTTTTAACGGTTGCATCATGCAAAATCGGCATATAAACCGCTTGCGGGCTGGTCAATGTATCACTGAGCATCCCGTCGACTGTCCAGCCTGTAAAGATTTTTGCACCGGCAGCAACATCTGCTTCCGTATAGTTGGAATAATCTCCAGGGCCTATTTGCGGACCTTTTCCAACTGTAAACAATTCCAATACCTCGCGGGCATAATTTTCATTCGGCGCAAACTGGTTATTGGAAACCCCGTTGAGGAAAAACAGCATATTCGGATCAACCGTGATGTCTTTCACCAGCTGCTTGAAGTTACCCAAACAATTGGCGCGGTATAATTGGTGCATGTTGTATACGCCACGTGCATCAAAAGACGCTGTTGCACCGAAGTGATTGGTCCAGAACAGGCACATTTTCTCCTGGATCGATACTGTGGGTTGATTCAGGCGCTCCATCATCCATGCGCCCAGGGAAAATTCACGGGCTGTATTCACAGGTCCCTGATTACTTGACGGATAAACCGAGTTTACCCAGGAAGTACCAAACGCAGCAACGGTTTCATCAGGATCAAACGCCAATGGTTCGGTAACGGCAGGAAGTGTGAGCAATTGAGCAACGGTGGCATTCATTCCATCGGTAACAGCTTGCTGAATTTGGGCAAACGTAGGCCCAAACAAGGTTCTTCGTAGTAGATGCGCCGCTTGTACTTTCGTCCAGGTACCCGAATAAGGGGTCAAACTCAACGAAACCGGCGCCTCAATATCTTCTTCTTGAATCATATTGTAGGTTTTTCTGCAAGGGAAAATACGAAAATCCTGTGAATCAGTTGAAATAGAAGTTTAAAATCATGAAAATTAACAGGATGGTAACAATCTGTCGATTATTGTTGGGGGTTCAGAAACTGAATATTTCGTTTCAATCCCTCAAACTTCGTGCGTTTCACAGCACTATTGCGGAACAATTCACGGAACACTTCTTCGGTCAGATCATGCCAATCGGCTTTGGAAAGGTCGAGTAATTGTTCGTTGGGAAGAAATGCCGGAACGGAATGCGGTTTTGAGAATCGATTCCAAGGACATACATCCTGGCACACATCGCAGCCGAACATCCAGTTGTCCATTTGTGAACGGAAAGCTTCGGGTAAAACGGCGTCTTTTAATTCGATCGTGAGGTAGGAAATGCATTTGGAGCCATCGATAACATACGGCTGCACAATGGCTTCGGTCGGACATGCATCAATACAAGCGGTGCAGGTTCCGCAATAATCTTTGATCGGCCCGTCGGGTTCCAGCTCGAGGTCTAAAATCAATTCAGCAATAAAGAAAAACGAGCCTGCTTTCGGGTGAATAATGTTGGCGTTTTTTCCCATCCAGCCCAAACCGCTTTTCTGCGCCCAGGCTTTGTCCATTACCGGAGCGGAATCTACAAACACACGCCCGCCAACCTCCCCTATTTCGTCCTGGATGAATTGAAGCAGTGTTTTCAATTTGTCTTTGATCACAAAGTGATAATCTGTTCCGTAAGCGTATTGTGAAATCTTCGGTGCTTCGGAATCCTCTTGTTTCTTTTCGGAATAATAATTCAGCATGAGCGAAACCACACTTTTGGCACCATCGACCAATAACCGTGGATCAAGGCGCTTATCGAAATGGTTTTCCATATAGTTCATGCTTCCATGACGGTTTTCAGATAACCAACGTTCCAACCGCGGTGCTTCTTCTTCCAGGAAACCGGCTTTGGAAATTCCGCAAAACGAAAAGCCTAATTCGTGCGCTTTTTGTTTGATGAATTGCGTATGATTGAATGTATTCATTCCTTTCAGAACAAACCGCCTTGTGCCCAACCGAGGTTCAGGCCAAGATGTTTATAGGCTTTTTCGGTAGCTTTTCTGCCGCGTGGAGTTCGCATCAGAAATCCTTCCTGAATCAGGAACGGTTCGTACACTTCTTCCAGCGTGCCCGCATTTTCACCAATTGCCGTAGCAATGGTAGTCAATCCAACAGGGCCGCCGTTGAATTTTTCGATGATGACTTTCAACATGCGGTTGTCCATCTCATCCAGGCCATATTTATCCACATTCAGTGCATCCAGAGCGTGTTGTGTAATTGCAATATCGATGGTTCCGTCGCCTTTGATTTGTGCAAAATCACGCACTCGCCGCAAAATGGCATTGGCAATTCGGGGAGTTCCACGGCTTCTTCCTGCGATTTCAAAAGCAGCACGTTCATCTATGGGAATATCCAATAGCTCAGACGAACGCTCCACGATCATTGAAAGCGTCTTGGTGTCGTAGTATTCCAATCGTGAATTGATACCAAAACGAGCTCTCAAAGGTGCTGTAAGCAACCCTGAACGTGTTGTGGCACCGATGAGGGTAAACGGATTCAACGCGATCTGTACGCTGCGGGCATTGGCTCCTGTATCAATCAAAATATCGATGACATAATCTTCCATGGCCGAATACAGGTATTCTTCCACAACGGGACTGAGCCGGTGAATTTCATCAATGAACAAGACGTCGCCTTTTTCAAGATTGGTCAGCAAGCCCGCCAAATCTCCCGGTTTGTCCAAAACAGGACCGCTGGTTACTTTAAATCCGACCTGCAGTTCATTGGCGATGATATTCGCAAGTGTTGTTTTTCCCAATCCCGGAGGGCCGTGCAACAATACATGATCCAAGGGTTCACCGCGCCTGGTTGCTGCCTGAACAAAAATCTCCAGGTTTTCAACCACTTTCGGCTGTCCGGCAAAATCGGATAAACGCTTCGGACGGAGTACTTTGTCGTAGTCCTTGTCGTTATTGGCTGCCTCGCTTCTGTAATCGAATGATTCTTCTTCTTCCAAGAGATCGGTTTTGGGGGTAAAGATAATGCATTTGGACTACACTCCGTTTCTCTCAATGTGACTTTCGACTACACTTCGTTTCGCTCAATACGGTGGAAATAGTGAGCTGGGGAAATCGGGAACTAGAGTTGCACAAATAAGAAAGCCCCGTAGTGACTTACAAAGGAAGTCTACTGCGGGGCTTTCAATTTTATTTCTGTTGAGACTAATGCTCTTCTTCGCCTTCCATCAACGGAACTGTCTGCGGAATAAAGTCCTCTTCAAATCCAGGCTTGGAGTAATCATACGGCCAACGGTGAACTTCAGGAATAGCACCAGGCCAGTTTCCGTGAATGTGTTCTACCGGAGTTGTCCACTCAAGCGTATTTGATTGCCAAGGATTCTGAACTGCTCTTGGTCCGCGGAAAATACTGTAGAAGAAGTTGAACAGGAACAACAATTGTCCGAGTGCCGCCAAAATAGCAAAGAAGGTAATGATCTTGTTCAAATCCAACATCATATCAAACGACTCGGTGTTGAACTCGTTGTATACTGTGTAATCGTAGTAACGACGTGGAGCGCCGGCCAAACCTACGAAGTGCATCGGGAAGAAAACCCCGTAGGCACCAACGATGGTAATCCAGAAGTGAGCATAACCTAAACGGGTATTCAACATACGTCCGTACATTTTCGGGAACCAATGGTAAACCCCGGCAAACATTCCGAACACAGCCGACATACCCATTACAATGTGGAAGTGAGCCACAACGAAGTAGGTATCATGAACGGCGATATCCAAAGCTGAATCGGCAAGAATGATTCCCGTTACACCACCAGTGATAAACGTTGAAACCAATCCGATTGAGAACAACATAGCCGGTGTGTAAATGTTGGAGCCTCTCCAGATCGTGGTGATGTAGTTAAACACTTTCACAGCCGAAGGAATCGCGATCAATAGGGTTGTAAATACGAAGACACTACCAATAAACGGATTCATACCCGTGATGAACATGTGGTGACCCCAAACGATAAAGGATAAGAATCCGATGGCGAGTATGGATCCAATCATGGCGCGGTAACCGAAGATCGGTTTACGGGAGTTGGTCGAAATGATTTCAGAAGAAAGTCCTAGTGCAGGTAACAATACGATGTATACCTCCGGGTGACCAAGGAACCAGAATAAGTGTTGGTAAAGCAATGGCGAACCACCATGGTTTTCCAGCATTTCAGATCCTACGATGATATCGGAAAGGTAGAATGACGTTCCCGCCAAACGGTCCATCATCAACAACAATGCTGCAGACAACAATACAGGGAATGACAATACACCCAAAACGGCTGTCACGAAGAATGCCCAGATTGTCAACGGCATGCGTGTCATTTTCATTCCTTTTGTACGCAAGTTGAAAATCGTAACAATGTAGTTCAATGAACCAAGCAACGACGAAGCGATGAAGATTGACATGGAAGCCAACCACATTGTCATTCCTTGTCCTGAACCTTCAATAGCTTGCGGAAGTGCCGAAAGCGGTGGGTAAACCGTCCATCCTGAAGATGCGGGCCCTGTTTCGATGAACAATGAGCACAACATGATCACAGAAGACAACAGGAACAACCAGTAAGAGATCATATTCAGGAAACCGGAAGCCATATCGCGGGCACCCAATTGCAACGGAATAAGTAAGTTAGAGAATGTACCAGACAAACCACCTGTTAAGAGGAAGAATACCATGATCGTTCCGTGAATTGTTACCAATCCGAGGTACATACTTTCAGACAATACGCCTTTTGGAGCCCATTTATCACCTAAGAAAAAGCTAAGGAAATCCGATTCTTCACCGGGCCAAGCCAACTGAATACGGAATAAAATGGACAATAACATCGCCACAACTCCCATGAAAACTGCAGTCATAAGGAACTGCTTTCCGATCATTTTATGGTCCTGGCTAAAGATGTACTTCGAAACAAAACCTTCCTCATGGTGATGATGACCGTGAGCGTCGTGATGTGCGTGTGCTTCGTGAGCTGCCATGTTCTATCTTTTATTACTGTTTTATACTAAATTAATTGCCCTTACTTTGGAAGTGAATCTCCGGGTGCTGCTACTGCGCCACCGGCAGGAATACTATCCGTAGGAGCTCCTGCAGGCGGAACTTCAACCGGTTTTCCAACAGGGTATACATTTTTGAATGTTTTAGACGCTGCCAACCATTCTTTTCTCTCAGCCGGAGTAGGTTTTCTTTTTAAGAGCTTAGCCAACAATTCCTGGTGCTTCTTGCTATCGTTATAAGATACTTTCAAGTTCCACTTGTCGTATTTTTTCTTATCCAATACCACCACCATCAATTTCATTTTGTAGTGAGCCGATCCACAGATCTTGTTACACATCAAAATGTAATTGAATTTCGGATTGTTCATCTTCACACGCATCTCATCGGTTGTTACCGAAGGAGTGAATTTGAAACGCGTTGTCATACCCGGAACGGTGTTCATCTGAGCACGGAAGTGCGGGAAATAAGCCGAGTGGATTACATCTTTTGCGCGGAAATTGAATTCGTATTCCTGGTTTTTACATAAGTACAATGTATCGCCTTCTGTAAAAACAACATCATCCATTGCCTGAGCATTCAATTTAGGATTATGCGTTTCTTTCATTTGATACAACAAACGGATCAAACGTTCTTTGCGATCCAAGTCAGTCACCATCAAATCACGTTCTTCAGGGATCAACATAATGGTGCGGTCGTTGAGTTTGCGCTCCAATGCTTTGATACCTGACATTCCGTTTTCCATTGAATCGATCGCGTTTTGAATCGTTGCGGTTGTCATCAATGCCAACGGGTTGTTTTCATTCGTTAATTTGTAATCGAACAAAGCCAGCGTATTATCTCCACCTGACATACGAACTGTCCAACCGAATTGCTTTGAGAACAATTCAACACGAATTGCTTCATCGCTTGCTTCGTCTGTCTGGTTGTTCCATGATTTCAAACCAAGAATGATGATGATCGCCAAAACGATAGCCGGCACAACTGTCCAAATCAACTCCAAACGATTGTCGTGCGGGAAGTAATAAGCCTTCACACCTGGTTTACGCACATATTTATAAGCGAAACCGAATAATAATCCATTTGTCAGGAAGAAAACAATGATGATGATCCAGAAGTTCAGATTCAATAACCAGTCTGTTTCAACACCGTTTAAAGAAGCTGCATCACCACGACCTGTCCATCCATACTCTAACATCAACCAGATGAATCCACCGAACATGAAGATCATGAAGGCAAGTAATAATCCGGCATTCAATTTGTTATCGCGGTTGGTAATGTCTTCCTCGCGACGATCTCTCAATTTAGAAGAAAGCTCATACAAGCGCACCAGTTGCGCAATGGCCAATACTCCTAAAACAATAACGATTAATACGATTAGTCTACTCATTTTACTTTATTTATCTCCGCCGCCGCGGACAGTCGTTATTAAATTTCGTGGTGAATACTTTCGTCTAGGAAAGGGTGATTGACCGGAGTCAATGGCGCTTTCGTGAGGTTAACCAGGATCATTCGGATAAAGAACCCGAATACCAGCAAAGCCATTCCAATTTCCATAAATCCGATGTATGCATGTTTGCCCATTGAACCTCCCATTACCATTAGGTAAGCATCAACCCAGTGACCGCACAATACCACCAAACCTACGAAAGTTAAGATTCCGGCATGACGTTTTGCATCACGTGACATCAAGAGCAACATCGGGAATGCAAAGTTAATGATAAACATACCGAAGTACATTGCTTTGAAGTCTTCAATACGTGTTAAATGGTAGGTCGTTTCTTCAGGAATATTTGCATACCAGATCAACATGAATTGTGAGAACCATAAGTAAGACCATAAGAAAGAGATAGCGAATGTCCATTTACCCAAATCGTGGATGTGGCTTTCGTTTACTTTCGGCAAATAACCTTGTTTTTTCAGGTAAAGTGTCAATGTTACAATGATGATCATTGCCGAACACCACATACCTGCAAACACGTACCATCCGAAGAGTGTAGAGAACCAGTGAACGTCAATCGACATTAACCAATCCCATGCAGAAGTTGAACTGAATACGGCAAACAATACCAGGAATGATGCTCCTTTTTTGTAGTTTTTAAAGTGAATATCCGTTCCTCCAACGCGATCTTCTTCCAAAGAGCGTTTTCTGAAACCATACCAAAACCAGATATATACCAGCATATAGATAGCAGTACGAATCCAGAAAAATCCTTTATTCAGGAACATTGATTTTCCTTCGATTATCGAATCGTGTTTCACATGCTCAGGATCCATCCATACATAGATATCGGCGCCGTCCATGAACGTAATCCCCAAAAGGGTAACAACCATCAAACCTACACCGTAAGGCATAAATCCGGTAACGGCTTCTATCACACGTTTTACGGATGCGTACCAACCTGTTTCCGTTGCATATTGCAAGGCAAGGAAAAACAAGGCACCCAAACCGATTGCAAAGAAGAAGAAACTATCTACCAATGCATTGGCCAGAAAGCGCTGAGCAAAATGCTCACCATTGTGATTTCCCATCTCGAGTACACAACCAATGATGGTTGAAATACCACCTACAATCATCAAAGAGAGTGTAAGTAATTTTGCTTTCGAAGAAATTTTAAATTCCATTACAACGAGTTTTCTTTCTTATTCTTTTATTTAATGCTGTCCTCGACTGCTGCTGAAGGTGTCGCAACCGTCATAGGCAATCCTGTTTTCGGATCAAATTTACCGTAGTTGGCATCCTGGAAACGGCGAACATAGTGAACCAATGTCCAGATTTCCTTTTTATTCAAAATAGGTGCGTGTGCGCCCATCATTCCTTTACCATAGTAAATAGAGTAGAACATTTGTCCATCAGCGATCGTCAGGTTCTTATAAACAGGAACGCCTACATAAGATCCTGCAGTAACCATTGGTCCTTGCCCGTCACCTTTTTCACCGTGACAGTGATTACAGTTGGCCTGGTACAATGCTTTACCTTCCGCAAATACGGCATCCGATTGTTCCGCTGAAGTTAACTTAATAGGATTGACATCTGTCGCTGCGAGGTTGTACTCGTAGTTTCCATCAGGATTTGTAGAGAAGTCGTAACCGAACATTCCGTGCGTCAATGCAAATGCAGCGGCCGGTAAGCGGTGATATGGCAACATCATGCTTACGGTAGCAGAATCGGTTCCCCAATAAGGAATGGTATGCTTTGGCGGCATCAATGCAGACATGGTCATTTTCATGTCGTCATGAATTTTACCTCTCACTTCACCATAATCAACATACGGCTCGATGGCAGGAGAACGATACATGTCGGGCATATACTCCAAACCAGCACTATCAGGATCAGCCGAGCAAGCAGCTGCTAACAGTGCTACTACGGAAATCTGCATCATCGCCTTGAATTTTACTTTCATCTGTATGGTCTTTTTAACCGCCCCTGGCGGACTTACATTAATGAATTTCTTTTTGATCTAACTCAATCATTCCGGTTTCGTTCAGCATTGCCTGTAATTCAGCTGCAGTAAACTGGCTGTTTTCAGACATGCGGAACTCCATCACGAACTTATCGTCTGTCGTACGTGGATCCGGATTTTGAGCCGGCATTCCAGGTAATGTTTTATTGCGCAATAAGTACGTAATTGCCATTCCGTGAGCTGCACACAATACGGTAAACTCAAATGTGATCGGAATGAACGCCAACACGTTATCCATATAGGTTTCATTCGGTTTACCACCGATATCCATTGGCCAGTCAGAGATCATGAAATAACGCATTCCGATAGTCGCAAGCATTAAGCCCGTGAGGCCGTATAAGAATGCCATGATCCCCAAACGCGTTTGTTTTACACCGATAATAGGATCAATTCCGTGAATCGGGAACGGTGAGAAGACTTCAGCTACTTTCACACCTTTAGCGACTAACTTCTTTGCACCATCTTTCAGCACATCGTCGTCGTCATACATTGCATAAATTACTGTATCTGCCATGTCTCAATTAATGATTGTGATTATTATCCTCGTGGTGATCATGACCTGCATGACCGTTTTTAGCAAAGTACGGGTGAATTGGAGCCGTATCGTTTTTGTACGATTCACCTGAAGATTTCAGAATTGTTTTCAGCTCGTTCAATGCCAATACAGGGAAGAAACGCGCAAACAATAAGAAGAATACAAAGAACAATCCGATTGTTCCGATGTAAACACCTAAGTCGATGTGACTCGGGAAGTGCATACTCCAGGAAGACGGAAGGTAATCGCGGTGAATCGATGTTACGATGATCACATAACGTTCGAACCACATACCGATGTTTACCACGATTGAAATAACGAATGTAAACAACAAGCTTCTGCGCAACGGACGGAACCACATCAACTGAGGAGAGATTACGTTACAGGTCATCATTGACCAGTAAGCCCACCAGTAAGGACCGGTTGCGCGGTTGATGAAGGCATACGCTTCATATTCCACACCCGAATACCATGAAACAAACAGCTCCGTAAGATAAGCAACCCCAACGATGGAACCTGTTACCATGATTACGATGTTCATGTATTCAACGTGCTTGGTATGAATGTATGCTTCCAGTTTCATGGCCTTTCGCATGACTAGCAAAAGGGTTTGTACCATTGCAAATCCGGAGAACACCGCTCCCGCCACGAAATACGGAGGGAAGATAGTGGTATGCCAGCCCGGGATAACCGACGTGGCAAAGTCAAAGGATACAATGGAGTGAACCGAGAATACAAGTGGTGTAGCAACGCCGGCCAACACCAATGAAACCAATTCGAAACGATTCCAGTGTTTTGCACGGCCCGACCAACCGAACGAGAGAATGGTGTACATTCTTTTCGGAATCGGTTTTTTCATACGGTCACGGATGGTAGCGAAATCGGGAATCAAACCGATGTACCAGAAAACCAATGATACCGAAAGGTAAGTAGAGATCGCGAATACGTCCCAAAGGAGCGGTGAGTTAAAGTTCACCCACAACGACCCGAAGTGATTCGGAAGTGGTAATGTCCAGTAACCGACCCACAAACGCCCCATGTGGATCAATGGAAACAAACCGGCCATGAATACGGCGAAGATCGTCATCGCCTCAGCAGAACGGTTAATCGCCATACGCCATTTCTGACGGAACAACAACAACACGGCTGAGATCAGCGTACCGGCGTGACCGATACCAACCCACCAAACGAAGTTGGTGATATCCCATGCCCAACCAACGGTTTTGTTCAATCCCCAAACACCGATACCGGTTCCGAGAAGGTAGAATATACATCCTACTCCGTACAAACCGATAATCAAGGCAATGGCGAACAAAATGTACCACATGCGTGGTGCTTTGTCCTCAATTGGCTTACAAACATCCTCGGTAATTTCGTGGTATGTCTTATGCCCTAATATGAGCGGTTCACGAATTGCAGCTTCCTTATGCGACATTTCAGTTTATATTAAGCAATTAATGATTCTTTTTATTCCCGTGTCCTGCACTTTCCTTTTGACCGTGAGCTTCGGCTTCGTGTGCGTGTTCATGTGCCAAACGATTCAACTCAGAGTTGCTTTCGTTGCGCACTTTCACTTTGTACCAAATGTTCGGTTTCACACCCACTTCTTCCAATGCCTGGTAAGCACGTTTTTTGTCATCAGCGCTCTTACGAACCATTGATTTCAAATCGTTCCAGTCACCAACGATGATTGCGTTTGACGGACAAGCATCCTGACAAGCTGTAACAACGTCACCATCAATTACAGGGCGAAGTTCTTTCTTAGCAACCAATTTACCTGCCTGGATACGTTGAACACACAATGAACATTTTTCCATTACACCACGTGTACGAACTGTTACATCAGGGTTCAACACCATACGGCCAAGATCGTCCTGAGCAGGGTTGATTTCTGTAAATTTCTTGTAAGAAGGGTAGTTGAACCAGTTGAATCGACGTACTTTATACGGACAGTTGTTCGCACAGTAACGTGTACCGATACAACGGTTGTAAGCCATTTGGTTCAAACCTTCCAAAGAGTGCGTAGTTGCAGCTACCGGACAAACCGTCTCACATGGAGCGTGGTTACAGTGGTGGCATAACATTGGCATGTGAACCACTTTCGGGTTTTCAGAAGGAACTTCTGCTGCGTCGAAGCTGAATGTATCAGCGTCTTTACGTGTACCCGGAGCAGCTTCTTCGTCTGAAGCATAGTAACGGTCGATACGCAACCAGTGCATTTCACGACCACGACGAACTTCGTCTTTTCCGACTACAGGAACGTTGTTTTCAGACTGGCAAGCGATCAAACAAGAACCACAACCGAAGCATTGGTTCAAATCGATAGTCATTCCCCAACGGTGACCAACGTGCTCTACAGGATGTGCATCCCACAAATCGAATTCTGCGATCGGAACTTCACCTTCATGTGTGTGTAACACGTGCGGAGCGTTGTATACTTTTGAATCTTCGTTTTGGAAGATTTCCAATGTTGTTTCTTTTACGATTGAGTGACGCGCCATCACCGTGTGGTGAATTTGTGTCGCAGCAATCGGGAAGATGCCTTCGGCTTTGGCCAACGTACCGGTAACATCAGTTTCGTAACCGCCATTTGACCATTCCATGAACGGGAATACGTTTGCGCCGATCGGAATACGTTTTCCGTTTTCGTCTAATTCAAAACCACCATATTGTAAGGTACGGTAAGCTGCGTTTCCGATTTCTTCATTTCCGGCACCACGTCCGTAACCAAGCGCGATACCTACGGTACCCAATGCTTGTCCCGGAGACGGATAAACCGGCAATGTTACCGATTCGTTCCCGACTTTCACAGTAGCCATGTTCAACCCATTCTCCTGATCAAATGTGGTAACATAACCACCTTTTTTCATTTCGGTAGGATTCATGGTGATGTAGTTATCCCACGTCACTTTAGAGATCGGATCCGGCAATTCCTGTAACCATGGGTTACTTGCCATATCACCTGCTTTGATACCGGTTTTTTGGTAAAGCACTACTTCCAAACCTCCGCCTTTTGGCAATTTGGCAGACAATCCGCTCATTGCACCTTCGTTGAAAGTCAATGTTACAGCCGGCATTGCCATTGACATCGCACTGTTGTGCACTGCCATTCCCCAATAGGTATGGAAATCAGTATATTGTGTTTGTGTAGGGAAACCGTAAAGCTCCCAGTTTTTCGAGATGTAATCAAATGCTACGCGGGAGTCTTTACCACCACGGTTTGCTTTACCTGCCCAAACAAGTACTGATTCCAATGCTGAAGCAGTATTGTGTAACGGACGAATAGTAGGCTGAGCGATTGCGTAATGCCCTGCTTTCGCATTAAAGTCAGACCAAGCTTCCAAGGCATGATGATCAGGAGCAATATAACCACATTTTGTAGCCGTTTCATCACCATAAGAAGATAATGAAACAGTCAACTTGTTTTTAGAGAAATCTTCCAATGCTTCTGCAAATGCTTTTCCATTTGGCAAGTTGTAAGCAGGATTCGATCCTAAGAAGAAAATAGCATCCGGGCCATCTTTCTTTTTACCGATAACATCAGCCGCCAATTGGTGCATTTTAGCATCTTCGGATTGGTACATCATCACTTCACTTTCGAAGGTGATGGTTTTTCCATAAGCCCCTAAAACATCGTTTAGTTTGTTTGTCAGGATCTGAAGCGCCTTATTGTTTGAACCGCAAACAACTAGTGATTCACCTCTCGATGATTTCAATGATTTAACGGCTTCGTCTGCAATTTTTTTAGCGTTACCGCTAAGGCTGGAAGCAACACCTCCTGCATTTCCACCCATTTTACCAATCAGGTAAGCCAACACATTTGCCTGCTCACTTGGTTTGATCATTGCGCGGTAATCTGCGTTTGAACCGGTAATTGACATGATGGATTCAAACTGGAAGTGACGTGACATCCACTCTCCATCAGGATCGCGACGTGTTCCGTAATCTACCGAGTATTGGTTACCCAATAACCATGAGTCAAGGAAATCTGCTCCGATACCGATTACTGTTTTCGCTTTCGAGAAATCGTAATCAGGAATCATTGCTTTTCCGAAAGTAGCCTTGTTTGCCTGACGAATTCCGTTGTAAGAAACGGCATCGTACTGAATGTGATTAAAGTTGGGGTGCAAACCTGGCATCCCATCTTCACGAAGTGTTGGTCCGTACATTGCAGTAGAAAGATCGATCAGTGCCGACTGCATGGATGGAGAAATAATGGTATTGGAAACAAAGGCAACTTTACCTTTAGCTTTACCAATAGACATCAATTCAGCCTGTACTTTATCATCCAATTTCGACCAGCTGATATCTTCACCTTTATGCTGAGCTGTTTTTAAACGAGCACTGTCATAAAGTCCAAGAACCGAGGCGATGATTTGAGAAGTAACACCACCTTTTGTAAATCCTTGTTCTTTGTTTCCTTTGATATAAATAGGACGACCCTCACGTGTTTTCACCAAAATACTTGCGTAATCGGTGCCATCGTAATACGTAGAGGCGTACCATGTAGGCATACCCGGTGTTACGTTTTCAGGTTTATTCACATAAGGAATAGCTTTTGTTACCGGAGCTTCACAAGCAGCAACAGTTGCTGCAGCCACGCTGAATCCCAAGAACTTCAGGAAGTCACGTCGTGGTGTAGATGTTTCTTTCAGCGACTCATCGCCCAGGAATTCATCTACCGTTACTGATTCCGGAAACTCACGGTTTCTTGATTCTACGAATGCCGGCGTTTCCTGCAATTCATCAAGACCTTTCCAATATTTTCTAGTCATTGCCATAATCTTTTCTTCAGTTCAGAATTAATTAATAGTGACATTTAGCACATTCCCAACCACCTAATTCTTTCACGGTTACTTTACCATCTTCGAGGTATTGTCCGTATAACTTTTTATCGTTATTCAGGAGACGCTTGTGGATTTCGTTGTAGTAACCACTACCTTTTGTATCCAGTGCGCCTTCTGAGATTTCTTTTTCACCGTGACATTCGATACACCAACCCATTGTAAGGGTGGCTTTTGTCAACGGAATATTTCCTTCTACTTTGTTCAGATCAGAAACAGGAACCACGCGGGCTGTTTCGTTTTGTTTCGTCATGTCTCCGTGACATTGCTTACAATCCAAACCACCAACTACTACGTGTTGTGAGTGATTAAAGTAAACGTGATCAGGAAGAACATGTACTTTATTCCAGATAATCGGAGATGTTTTTCCGGTGTAAGCATCACCATTCCAGCCGGCGGCTTCGTAAATTGCCGCAATTTTCTCAGCTTGTTCAGGTGTCCGCCCTTTGATTTGCTTGTGACAGTTCATACAAACGTTCACGGTAGGCAAACCTGCCGATTTTGATTTTGTTACTGAGTTGTGGCAGTATTTACAATCGATGCCATTTGTTCCTGTGTGTACATCATGCGGGAAAGCAATCGGCTGTGAAGGCTGATAGTTTTCTACCACACCGATTGAATAACCGGCAAGGAACAAACAAACAACCAAGGAAATCACAATAACCAAACCACCCATACCAACGTATTTGCGATTTTTCCAAGCCCATGATTTGAATTCCTCCATGTAGCTTTTCTCGTCGACTGAACCTTTAGCAGTACCGTTCAGTTGGCGACGAACACCACCAACAGCCATGATAATGACTACGAACATCAACCCTACAATGATCCAGATCCAAGAAACACCGCCTTCTTCTTCATCAGTAGATTCATTAACAGGACCCTTTGGATCATCAATCTTAGGCTCCTCCTGTGCATCAACATACTCAAAGATCGCGTTGATTTCCTCTACTTTACCCGCCAAGTCAGGGAAAGTCTGCATGTCAGTAGGCTTCACTTTCGACACGCCTGCCGCATACTGATCAGCTGCGGCTGCAGCTTTCCAGTTGGACACCCATGTGTAGATGGAACCTTCTTTCGCACCACCATCTAACCATTTTTGGCGAACGCCTGAAAGTTTCGGGCCGGTACCGTCAGCATGCGGCTGATGACACGTAGCACACTTGGCTTTAAAAAGCGCTTCCCCATTCGGTTGGGCAGAAACATCAAATGCACCTAAGACAACTACTGCCGTAAGAGCACCGATACACCATTGTTTTATACTTCTAAACATCTGATTATTAGATATTTTTGTTTCTAAAAATGTTGGTCAAACCTAGCTAAACACTAGTATTGACGTTGGCAAATTTAGAAGAATAGCTACATTCCATGACAGTTTTATGACAATTTTCGTCCTACACTTTTTAATTTAAAACGATTCTAAATAACGTATTCCTTTCACATTTCTTAACAAACCGCTAATATCCTATCATTTAGCGTTTTTTTTGAAGCAAAAACCCGTTTATAAAGTCCGGTTTTATTCGAAAAATAGTCTTGGCACTTGTTTTGTAAAACCATTTCCTGAAAATTGTATTTTTGCACCCTAAAATGATTGTTATGCGAACGCTGATTGGTTTATTTCTATGTATTTCTGCAACGGGTTTTTCCCAAGGCCATGTGGAGGTAATAAAAGACAGTCGAATTGATGGATTGGTGCGCAACGAAAGTGCCATTGTTGCTCCGGCCACAGCGCCTCAAATTATGGGGTATCGCCTTCAATTGTTTTTCGACTCGAACAAAAGCGCTGTTGACGATGCGCGATCACGCTTTATTGCACTTTTCCCGAAAGTTGATACGTATGTAGAGTTTACTGCACCTCACTATTTTTTGAAGGTTGGTGATTTCAGAACCCATATGGAAGCAGAAAAAGTAAAGGCTACGTGTGAGAAGAGTTTCCCTACGAGTTTTGTGGTGAAGGAGAAGGTGAATTTGCCAAGAATTGACTAAAATTATGAATGTTGAATTATGAAGGGGTTCTACTTTATAATTTTAGCATTCATAATTGATAATTCCTCCCGGATTGCTTGTCCGACGGCATAGCCCGAAGACACACAAGCTTGTAACAAATAGCCACCGGTGGGTGCGTCCCAATCGAGCATTTCGCCACAACAAAACACATTTTTCCATTGTTTTAATTGACCGGATGAATCAATCGCGTCCATTGAAATTCCCCCAACCGTTGAAATAGCCTCATCCAATGGACGTAAGCCGGTTACTTCTATTGTGAACGCTTTCAATTGTTTTGCCAGTAACGCCGGGTCGGTAAACTGATCTTTTGGCAGTTCTTCTTTCAACCAATAATAAATCGCATCATTGAGTTTTAACTGCGAAAATGCTTTTCGGACTTTCGTGAAACTTCGAAGAATGGCTTCGATTTTCTCATGAGTCAATTGCGGTTTAAAATCGATCTTAAGGCCTTTAAAATGGTTGTTCCGAAGTACACGGTTGACTGCGTAAGCCGGTTTTCCTTCAATTCCGTAACCGGTAATAACCAAATCACCCGCTACGGTCAAATCACCAATCGTGAGCCGGCAATTTTTGATGAAATGTCCTTCGAAATTGCTTCGCCAGGTTGATTTCTTCAGTTCCAGACCGGTATTTCCCGATTGAAACGGAACAAGCGGAATTTCCTTTTTGTTAAACAGGTCGAACCACTTTCCATCGGAACCGGTTTTTTTCCAGGAAGCGCCACCTAGTGCAAAGATCAGGAAGTCGTATGGAAGTTCCTGAATTTCGGTTTTTGATTTTATTCGAATGGTTTTGGCGTCAAAATCGACCAATTCTGATTTTAATTGCCAATGAATCGATTCGGATTTTAAGTGTTCGAGCCAGGCATTGAGTACCTGGATCGGTTTGGTACCTTCGAGTGGGAATACTTTACCGGATGAACCGATATAGGTTTCTATTCCGATGGTTTTTAGCCATGACCTGAAATCGTCAGGAGTGAACTGAGATACCCAATCCCGGATAATTTCACGGTCGTATTTTTCGAGAAATGACTCTAGCGGTTCGGAATGTGTGAGGTTGAACCCACCTTCGCCGGCAACGAGAAATTTTCGGCCAACGGCAGATTTGTGGTCCACGATGGTGATATGAGCGTTGAGATCCCGCAGCTGCGCGGCGGTCATGAGGCCTGTAGGGCCACCGCCGATGATGATGATTTTGGGGATTTTCGACATTTGTTTTCAATGAAAAATTCTTGCTTGAGACGCCACCCTCCTCGATCCTCCCTCAGGGAGGAGGCGAATTCCCCCTAGTAGACAATCGTTATTTCGCTGGCCAAAGCTTTTGCTTTTTCGGTCAATTCAGCTGCGGAATCGGTTCCGTAAGTGAGTACAACGCCCATTCTTCGATAAGGCCGGGTGGTTGGTTTTCCAAACAGACGAAGATCGGTTTGCGGTTGGCTCAAAACGGTTGTCAATCCGTCAAACTGCGGCGCTTTATCCGATTCACGATCAGCCAGGATAACTGCGCTGGCGCCATTGCGGAAAAGCTCTATTGTTGGAATAGGTAAACCAAGAATCGCGCGGGCATGTAATTCAAATTCGGATAGATTTTGTGTTCCGGCAAGGGTTACCATACCTGTATCGTGTGGCCGTGGCGACAATTCCGAAAAGTAGGCTCCATCTTGCGTTATGAAGAATTCCACGCCCCAGATTCCGGCACCGCCAAGCGCTTGTGTTACTTTTCCGGCCATTTCCTGTGCTTCTTTCAAGTGAGCGTCTGTCATAGGCATTGGCTGCCAGCTTTCCTGGTAATCACCACGTTCCTGCCTGTGACCGATTGGCGGACAGAAAAGTGTGGGACCGTTTTGCTGCGTCACGGTAAGCAACGTGATCTCGTAATCGAACTTAATGAATTCTTCCACAATCACTTCTTTCAAATCTCCACGTGAACCTTCAATGGCGTAAATCCAGGCTTTGTCAATTTCAGCTTCGGCTTTGATCACCGACTGGCCTTTTCCGGAACTCGACATGAGCGGTTTTACCACGCATGGGATTCCGATTTCAGCCACCGCTTCACGAAAACCTTCCAAGGTTGTTGCGTACTTATACTTTGCTGTTTTCACTCCGACTTCAATCGCTGCCAAATCGCGGATTGCCTTGCGGTTCATCGTGAAATTGGCTGCTTTGGCGCTTGGAACAACTTGGATTCCCTGTGTTTCGTAGTCATAAAAACGTTCGGTCCGAATGGCTTCAATTTCGGGAACGATCAACTCGGGCTGGTGTTTGGCAACAATCCGATCAAGTTCATCGCCGTTGAGCATGTTGATCACTTCAAATGAATCGGCCACCTGCATAGCGGGAGCGTTTTCATAACTATCTACCGCGATAACGGTTTGACCTAAACGTTGTAAAGCGATTACCACTTCTTTACCCAATTCGCCGGAGCCTAATAGGAGGATTTTTTTCTGCATGGAGCAAAATTAGCGCTTACTTTTTGTCTTGCCACAAAAAGTAAGCAAAAAAGTCAAGGCTGTAAGTCCAGATCTTGAGAACTACGGCTTGTTAAGTTATCTCAACCCAACTCGCCTGAGGCTGCCATGCTCGCCAACGTCCGTCGCGGCGGACCAAGCTCAAACAGGGCCTCGATCACACTTAACTTCACCTTGTTCTCTTACGATCGTCACTTAATGCCATTTTGGGGTCACGGTTCTGAATGAAACTTTTCGGAAGAATAAATTCTTTGCAGCGGACGTTTCGAAAAATCATACATACTACTCAGACAAGTTATTTGCAGAAACGGCGTCTAATTAAACGACGAAAACGCGAACTTCGGTCTGGAAAACACCCCATTTAACTAAAGGATAATGATTGTACCTATCTTTGTATAGTACTTTAACTATATTTGAACGCATCATGAAGGAAACGTTAACGGCTTTATTATACCAGTTCCACGGCATCAGTCTGGAAGAGCTGTCGCGTGCGCCGTTGATGAATCGTACAGACGAAAAATTTGCGTTTCATTTGGTCGATCTTCCTGAGATTTTAACAACAATGATTCCGTACTACGATGTACTAAATATCGACGGAAAAGTCATTTTTGCCTATACCAGTCAGTATTTCGACAATGAGGAGTACCGTTTTTTCAAGGATCATCATCGTGCTATACCAAACCGGTTTAAAGTACGCATTCGTACGTACCTTGATACCAATGCTTCTTTTTTGGAAGTGAAGGAGAAAATCAAAGGCAGAACGGATAAGAAACGGATTCCGATCAACGGTTTTAAACAAGATTTTGACGGTGAAGCGAAATCTTTCTTACAAAGTCGCCTGCGTGAATCCATGCATTTGAAACCAGTCATGATCAATAGTTACCGTAGAATTACTTTGGTGAACAAAACAAGTGAAGAGCGTCTGACGATTGATTTCGATATTACCAACGGCATGCTTGATGCGGGTGAAATTGACAATCAAAGTTTATCGCAGGTAGTCATCGCCGAATTGAAGCAACCAAAACTGGATCGCACGTCTCCGTTCTATAAACTGATGAAACAAAAACAAATCCGACCGTTTCGCATCTCCAAATTTTGTTTCGGCATGATGGATTTGTATGGAAACGATGTGATCAAATCGAATCATTTTAAAACCAAACGATTGTTTATTAAAAAACTAACAAAAAATGCATAACATTCTCTTGAAATCAGACAACACCTTACTGGGTATCAGCTATTTCAACAATGACTTTTACAGTTTGTTGTTCCGAATGATCCTGAACCTGGTGGTGCTGACCCTGATGATCCGTTTCCTATATTACCAAAAAGCCAAGCGAAAAGACTACCTGTTTACGTATTACCTGATCGGAATGATTACCTTTTTCCTTTGTTTCGGTTTGAAGAAACTGGACATTGATACGGGAATGGGTCTGGGTCTTTTTGCCATTTTTAGTATTCTCCGCTACAGAACGGAAGGCATTGAGATCAAAGAAATGACTTATTTGTTTTTGGTGATTGGTATTTCGGTGGTGAATGCACTTTCATCCAATAAGATCAGTTTGGCCGAAATGGCCCTGATCAATGGTGTATTGCTACTGATTACGTTTGGTTTGGAAAACCTTTGGTTGTTGCGTCATGAAACCCGCAAGGTGATTACGTATGAACGTATTGATTTGATTAAACCGGAACGTTATGCGGAAATGATGGCCGATGTTCAAGAGCGCACCGGACTAAAAATCAATCGTATTGTGGTCGGTAAGATCGATTTTCTCCGTGATTCGGCGCAGTTGCTGATCTTTTTTGACGGCGATGTGCAGCAATTTGGATCGCAACCGGATGAAATGCCGTTTCAGAATGATAATTGATTGGAATATCTTAAACTAATTTTGGGATTGGGCCACGATTAATCGTGGCCTTTTTTGTTTTTGTAATATTTACCGAAAATGATCATCGGTAAACATTGGCTCGGGATACGTCCCGAGCCTACAAAAACATGTTTATGGTTGTTTCAAATGAACGGCAATCCCGAATTTCAGGTTAAACGAATGCGCTTTGTGGATGTAATCCTGTTGATCATCGTAGGTGCTGGTGAGGTTCCAAACCCAACTTGGCAATACATACAACGACGTATTTTTATTCAATCGCCACTGAAAACCGGCAGAGGCGATCAAGCCCAACCCGAATTCGTTGAAACCTTCTTTACCTTTCAGGGTTTCTTCACCTGCTGATCCGAGTGTTGAGTTCCATTTTTGTTCCTGACGAAAACCTGCCAGCAATTGTGGTTGGATTCCACCGCCGACAAAAACTCTCAGGTCTTTTCCGTAGGTAAAAAACACCTGAATAGGCATCGCATAATAGGAATAACGCGACGTATAACTAAAGGTACTATCCGAATTGGGATCGTCGAATTCGTAACTTTCCCCGAAACGATCCAGGGCAAAGCCTGCATCATAGGATATGAATTTACTGACGCGATTACGCACACCAACCTGGAACGACCACGCTTTTAAGCCGGTTTCATCAGCACGGGCACCAAGCGGAGCACCAAAAGGCGCTTTATTTGATTCCAGATCGCGATTGGCATATACCCTCCCGGCACCCAAATAAAAAACAAATTCATCCAGACCTTCTGTCGGAACACGGCGTGCTTTCACCGGTTCTACTTCCTCAATAGGCGTTTCTTCTTCCACTTTTCCAGTGGAAATCTGACCTGTAACCGGCAGGGTAATTACAATAAATCCTGCGAGTACCAACTGTTTGAATAAATCCATTATTTTAGCGTTTGATATAAACTTTCCGCAAAAGCGGGAAGCAACATTAGTCACAAATTTCGTAATCCTTAACAAACTCCGCAATGGCAGCAAAAGAAAAAAAGGTAAAAAAGAAAAAAAGCTGGTTTCGCCGCATCTTGAAATGGTTCGCATATACCATCCTGTTTCTCATTGCAGCCATCATTATCATTCCGATTGTTTTCAAAGATGAAATCAAGGAAATGGTGTTGGACGAAGTGAATACCATGCTGAAAGCCGATGTTGAAATCAAAGACTTCGACCTTACTTTTTTAAGTACGTTTCCTAATGTTACCATTCAGTTGTATGATGTTTCGGTAACAGGTAGAACGGAATTCAAAGGTGTTAAGTTGGCGGAAATCAAACAAATTGAAGCACATGTAGGTTTGTGGGATGTTATCGGGGGCGATCAGATCGAGATCGATGAAGTGCACGTAACCGATGCTACGTTTGATGTGCGTGTGGCTCCGGACGGAAAAGCGAACTACGATATCGTGATCCCAACCGAAGAATTACCGGCCGATAAACAGGAAGAACCGTCCAATTTCAAGCTTTCTTTGCAGGAATATTCCCTTTCGAACATCAACCTTGTGTATGACGACCAGGCTGGTGATATGTACGCGAAAATCAAAAATCTCAACCATACCGGAAGCGGTGATTTAACGGCAGATGTGATTGATTTCGTTACCTCAACTACCATTGACGAGATGACTTATGAAATGGAGGGTCTGAGCTATTTATCAAAAGTAAAAACCAAAGCAGATGCCACTCTTTTGATGGAATTCACTGAAACGACTTCAAAATTCACGCTGAAAGAAAACAACTTCGAACTGAACAATTTTCACTTCGGAATTGATGGTTTCTACGAAATGCTGGCCGATCACGATCAAATGGACCTAAAACTGAACGCGAAAGAAATTACGTTCAAAGATTTGTTGTCATTGGTGCCTAGTTTCTACCAGTCGGGCTATGAAAGCATGATTGCGACAGGAAACGTAAAAATGGGCGGCGAAGTAAAAGGCCGGATGGATGACAAAAATATGCCGGGCTGGGATTTCGGATTGGATGTGAACAAAGCGAAAATTAAATACCCTGATCTTCCCGGAGCAATCAGCAACATTACCGTGAAAGCGGGATCGAAATTTGCTGGTGGTGAAAACCTCGATAAAATGACGTTGGATGTGGATAAATTCCACGCTGACTTTGTAGGAAATGTGATCGATGCACGTTTAAAAATGCGAAATCCTATAACCGATCCGTTACTAGATTCGAAGCTAACAGCGAAAATCAACCTGGCTACTTTGGGTAAAGTAATGCCGTTGGCTGAAGGTGAATCATATAAAGGAAGATTGAACGCCGATGTTGTGGTGAATGGCCGCATGAGCGCGTTGGAACGTGAAGATTACGAAGCATTCAAAGCGCTTGGAACGCTGGAATTGTTCGATATGCTGTACAAAAGCAAAGATTTGAACGAAGATGTTGCGATTTCGAGTATGGTATTCCGATTTAGTCCAAAAAACTTAGCCCTCGAAAAACTGAACGCGACGATGGGTAAAAGCGATTTTGCCATGACCGGAACCATTGACAATTACATGGGCTACATTTTCAGGGATGAATTATTGAAAGGTGATTTCACCTTCAACAGTAATAATCTCGACCTTGATCAGCTAATGGGTGTTACGGGAAGTCCGGCGGCTTCGTCTGGAGCTTCGACAGCTGCAACTTCAAGTGAAGAAGGCGAACCGGTATTGATTCCTGAAAATGTGGATTTCAACCTCAATACATCGATCAAAAAGATCAAATACAACGGAATTGACGTGAACAATGTCAACGGAAACGTAAACATGAAAGAAGAAGTGGCTTCGTTGAACAACATGACCATGCAAACAATGGGTGGAACGGTTGGTTTGAAAGGAAGTTACAACACCAAAGATCACAACAAACCGGGAATCGATTTCGGCTATAACCTGAAAGACATCGATATTCAAACGCTGGCGAAAAACTTTGTGAGTATTGATAAACTGGCCCCGATTGCCAAGTACACGAAAGGGAAAATTTCATCGAATCTGGATATGAAATCGTCATTGACGAAGAACCTGGAGCCGATTTACTCTTCATTGACCGGTGGCGGTGATTTGTATACCAATGCGGTGACCATTTCAGGTTTTGAACCGTTGACAAAACTCGGTGAGGAATTAAAGATCAGTAAACTGGCGAATCAAACGATCAAAGACGTGAAAGCCAAGTTCAAGTTTACTGACGGAAAAGTGGTATTGAGTCCGTTCAACGTGATGCTTTCGGGAATTGACACACGTGTTGAAGGTTCTACTTCATTCGAGCAGGCCATCGATTACAAAATGACGATGAACATTCCGAAGGAAATGATTCCGGCGGGGATGATTAAACTGGCCGAACAAGGTTTGTCGAAAGTAAACGGCGTGGTTCCGAAATTGAATGTGGGAAGTATTCCGGATGTGATTCCGGTGAAAGCATTGGTAGGCGGAACGGTGATGAAACCGAAAATCACAACCGACTTCAAAGACGCCTTGCTGAAAGCAACCGGTAATTTCAAAGACGACCTGATTGACAAAGGCAAAGAACTGGTCGACAAAGCGAAAGATTCGGTGAAAACAATTATCAATGATAAAGTTGATGAAGTGAAAGAAGACCTGAATGCGAAAAAGAAAGAGATTCTTGACAAAGCTCAAAAAGACGCTGACAAAGCCAAAGCAGAGGCGAAAAAACTAGCTGATCAAGCACGTCAGGAAGGTGAAAACACCTGTGACGCCGCTTACAAAGAGGCGGGCAGCAATCCGATTAAGAAAAAAGCGGCTGATGTAACCTGTAAACAAGCAAGGAAAACTGCTGAAAACAAAGCCAAGAAGATCGAGGACGAAGCCCAGGAAAAAGCTGACGGCATTATGGCTAGAGCACGGGAAAAGGCAGATCAGGTGAAATAATTGGTTAACCTATACATAAAAACAATATAGGCTCGGGATACGTTCCGAGCCTACTGTTTTTTATCAACTACATTGTCCTGGTCATCCCGTTTGGAACCACCAAAATAAAATCGGCTTTTTGTAAATATTCCTTTTCCAGTTTTTTCAGATCGCCTTGCGTCACAGTAGAAATGGTGATCACTTTTACCTGCGGTTTTGATTGCTGCAGGTACCAGACAATGCTTTGGTGAAAATCGCTGTGATATGAGCCGTTGAGATGTAGAAAATGCGTTCCTTCCTCCCAGTTTTCAACCATCGAATAGGCCATTGTGGCATCTTTGATCGCTTGCGAAAGCGCAAAATTCAATCCGCTGGCGTGCATTTCTTTTCCCATTTTGATCAATTCTTTGTATTGCGAAAGCGTTGTATCCATTGGAAAAGGTAGCGGGCAAATCCATTTTTTCTCGGCTTCGGAAATCGAATCAAGCGAGATCAATCCTTTTTTAAAAACACGTGATGCATAAGTCCGTGGAATATTGGTAGCGATATACGGAATCTTATTGTCACGGGCATAAGTCAGCAATGGCAAGTAATCGGAGCTAAAATTCGACCACATTTTGGAAGAGTCCTGTAATGTTTTTTCATTCCATTCGCCCGACAAAAAACGATTGACTGCGGCTTGCTGGTTGCGTTCAAACATTTCGGCGCCGAGTTTAAAATCAGCTCCATGTTTGACAAATAATTCCTGCGCCAATAGGTTTTGCATCCAATGCGCAATTGGGTCATCGTGCAATTCACCGAAAAAAACCGCATCTGCGGGTAACAATGCTTTTACCACTTTCTCAAATGAAACCGGTTTGCCTGAACCCGTAAACCATTGATAAGCCTGGGGTGATTGCGCCAGCAAATGTGTTGACGCCAGCAGGAATGTAATGAGTACAATTTTCATAATGGATTGAATCAAATCGGCACTAAGATAAAACAAAGTGGTTTTAAAAATGGAGCTCAATGTTAATGGGTACGATCATGGCTAACTATTTTTGAAAGAAGAATCATGACAAGATAGCTATATTGTTTCCCAGAAAGGGAGTTAGGTATATTACTTACACAAGAAAAAAACTATCCCCGCAATAGATTGTTTTTAAAGCTGGATTCTGAACTCAAATCGAACTTGCCCCCTTCAGGAATCAAATAAGCGAATCAATTTTTCCATGATTTTTTATATACAACTCTTGTGTATACCATACGAAACCAACCTTTCGTCTATTTTGGTGTTCATTTGCTCGAAATGATGTTTATTTTTGTAGCATGTTCCAAAAATGGCGCGCTTATTTTCCCCCGTACGTTCAATCGCTACTCGCGCGACTTTTGGTGGTGACGATCATCCTCACTATTACACGGGTTATCTTTTATATCAACAACAGCAGTTCTTTTAGTCAGGTTGCGCTTTCCGACTGGTTTGCCGGCATGTGGTTTGACCTCATCACGATTTGTCTCATCTTCTTACCTTACATAACACTGGCTATTTCCCCGTTTCCGTTTCGGGAAAACCGTTGGTATAAATTGCTGCTGAAAATTACGTTTTATATCCCGTTTTTGACTGCCGTAAGCCTTAACCTGGTTGATACGGAGTATTTTAATTTTACCCAAAAACGATCAACTGCCGATTTGTTTGCACTGGTTTCAGCCGGAAATGATGTAGGGCAATTGCTCACGACATTCATCAAGGATTTTTGGATACTGATCGTTTGTTTCATTGTTTTGTACATCGGGATGGTATGGATGTATCGCAAAACCGAGCCTAAACGTTTTGAAAAGAAGTTCTACAAACGTTCCTGGAAAAAAGAATCACTTTTCTTTCTGATGATTATGCCGATTGTGATCTTAATCGGCCGTGGAGGTTTTTCCCTGAAACCTGTCAACATCATCGATGCAACGTTGTATACCGAACCGCAAAACACGGCATTGATCCTGAACACACCGTTTACGATTGTGAAATCTTACGGTAAAGACGATTTGGTGGAAAAGGAATATATGAGCCTGAAAGAAGAGCGTAAACTCTACAATCCGGTGCGTCAAACCATTCCGCAGAATCTTTTACCCGACAACACCAACGTGATGGTAATCATGCTGGAAAGTTTCGGGAACGAATGGGTCGGCGCATTTAATGACACCACGAGTTACACGCCCTTCCTCGATTCACTCATCGGCGAATCATGGGTGTTTGAATACGGTTTTTCCAATGGTAAAAAATCGATTGAAGCCGTTCCGTCTATTGTGTCGTCGTTGCCGACATTGATGGACAATCCATACATTTCTTCGCCTTATGCAAGTAATTCTATTCAAACGCTGCCCGGTATTCTGAAAGAGCACGGCTATTCGACTGCTTTTTATCACGGCGCCACCAATGGTTCCATGCGTTTCAACAGTTTTGCAAAACAAGCCGGTTTTGATAAATACTTTGGGCGATTTGAGTACAACAACGACAAGCATTCCGACAAAACGTGGGGAATCCTGGATGAATATTTTAATCCGTGGACAGCCAAACAGTTGACCAAGCAGAAAACCCCGTTTTTCGCCACCTTGTTTACGCTTTCGTCACATCACCCCTATTACGTTCCACCGCATTGGAAAGGAAAACTACGCGTTGGAAAGGAGCCAATTTGCCGCTCGATTCACTACGGTGATGTGAGTTTAAAAAAGTTCTTCGAACAAGCTAAAAAAGAACCTTGGTACAACAATACGTTGTTTGTACTGGTGGCCGATCACACACCTTCTACGAGCAGTTCGTTTTACAGCAAACGCACGCAGATGTACCGTATTCCGATCTTGTTTTTCCACCCGCAAAAAGGAAAATTGCCGAAGAAACGTGAGAAAGTCATCTTCCAGCAAATCGATATTATGCCAACCATTTTGGATTTGGTGAATATCAATACACGTTATTATTCCATCGGACAATCGTATTTTTCGGGTAAGCGGAAAGAAGCAATTACGTACCTGGAAGGCTCTTATTATTACTTTGAAGACGAATACATGCTCGTATTTTCGGGCGACGAACCGCGCAGTTTGCGGAAATTTGCCGGAAAAGGGGCCAATTCGAAAAGCTACATTCCGGTAAACAGCAAAAGAGGAAAAGCGATGACACGTCAACTCCGGGCGATCATCCAACGTTACAATCGTGATTTGATTCACAATCAAACACACGTGAAATGAAAAAAAAGATCCGTTTTATCATCAATCCGATTTCGGGAGGCGTAAAAAAAGCCAAGGTTCCGCAAATGATTGAGGAGCATTTGGATCATTCGCTTTTCGAGTACGATATTGCCATTACCCAATACAAAAAACACGCGAAATCCATTGCTGAAGAATCGGCCCGCGAGGGAATCGATATTGTGTGTGCGGTGGGTGGCGACGGATCGGTACATGAAGTAGGAACCGCATTGGTCGGCACAAAATGTCATTTGGCGATTATTCCAACAGGATCAGGAAACGGATTAGCACGCCATCTGAAAATTCCGCTGAAAACGCCGATGGCCATTCAAAACATCAATGGTTTGTACAGTTTGCTCATGGATACCGGACTAGCCAATGACAAACCTTTTCTGGGTGTAGGCGGCTACGGTTTTGATGCGTTCATTGCCAAACGGTTCGACGAATATCACATCCGCGGTTTCTGGGGTTATACCCAATTGGTATATGAAGAATACTTTTCATATAATCCGCCGAAAATGAAAATTCAGTTGGAAAACGAAACGATTAAAGGTAAATTCCTGCTCGGTTCCATTGCCAATTCTTCTGAATTTGGAAACGGTTTCTGTATTTCACCGAAGTCGAATGTTCACGACGGAAAAATGGAATTTGTGATGCTTTCGAAGTTTGCTTTCTGGAAAACTCTTGGCATTCTTTCACGCTTCTTTTTCAAACGGATCGAAGGCTCCAAACACATTCGTATCGTGTCGTTTGAAAAGGCGCGAATCATTTTAGAAGTTCCGCTGGCGCATTATGACGGCGAACCGTTTGAGGTCCGCAAAGAAATCAACATTCAGATCATCCCTCAAAGTTTATACGTATTGGCCGGAAAAGGTTATTTTCAACAACATCAATTACCACTTCCCGGTGTAACGGAAGGTTAAATTCATTCACTTCAAAAACTCCGCATTATGTTCATTGATATCGATTTAGAAAGCATCTTATCTTACCTCAACAGGCTTACACCAAACACCAAACCGCAATGGGGACAAATGAACGCACAGCGCATGGTAGAACATTTAACGGATACTATGCAGATAGCGACCGGTAAAAATCCGCAGCCACTCGAAATTCCGGAAGACCGGATAGAACGCATGCTCACCTTTTTAGATTCGGACAAACCGATGGCACAAAACATTGCTGTTCCGTTTGCTACGCCTGAAATGAATCCCGTATTGCGTCATGATGAACTCGAACTGGCGATTGACGAGTTTGTGGAAGAATGGCTGTATTTTGAAGAAGTATTCGAATCTGAACCCGGAAGAACAGCAATTCATCCTTTTTACGGCCCGCTCAATTACGAGCAATGGTCACGTTTATCGCAAAAACATCTGACGCATCATTTCACGCAATTCGGGTTGGTGAAAGGCTAAAATGAGTTTTTGAAATTTTCAGCAAGTTCGGGATCTTACGAACGCGTTCCCAATATTCCGAACTTCCGCTCGTGTTCGTAAGATAGGGAACTTACCCTCGATTTTGACACCCAAATTTAGGAGATTCAAAACCTGGCTCACTAATAATCTTGTTTCAAAAGCTACTCCTTAGTTAAATGTTAATAATCAATCACATTTTATTTCAGTGAAGATAAAATAGTGTTTTTCATTCGTTTATGTATTTATTTTACACACTTTTTTCGGTTTACCGCAACTAAAATTGTGGTTTACCGATGTGTTCCTTTCATACTCATCCCTTAGTTTTGGCATGATTTAGAAATTGCGCATGAAAACACTACAACTTATTGAGGTCATGAACACATTGGAGATTGTTACTGAGCTGAGAAAAAACATTACCAATCACTTTTGGAAGGACTACGGATCCGAAATGAAAGTTAAGCTCGGCATGAGTGACGCTGCGATGCTTTCCTTTGAAATTTCAAAAAACGGGCGTGTGGCTATTTTTAACAAAGTCATTCGAAATCAGGCTCCTCAAGCAGACAACAATCAGAGTCATTACTCTTACGAAACCGCCGAATTCGGTGATATAGAAATGTTAATAAAGGAAGTACAGCGTTATTTATCGGATGCGAAGAATGCTGCACATCAGCACGAGCATTTTTCTACGATTATTCTGAATACGGAGAATTTTATTGCGAAGTGTAATTAGCTTTTATATAGCCAGTCCCGTAAGGACGAAATATCTTAGAAAGAAAGTTGTTCAAGTATTCATTTACCCTGTAGGGGTAATACCATCCACATGGTAGACAAATTGGTTGATTTGATATGCAGAGTCCCGACCCTACGGGGCGGAAGTTCAAAGTAAGCGTTGTGGTTTTACTATATCTCGTCCCTACGGGACGATGAAACATCCTAAAAACAAAAAAACCTCCTTTCGGAGGTTTCTATTACAATGTTTTTACCGGTTTTGCTGCCGCTTTTTTAGCCGGGATAGCTTTTACCTTGGTAGCTTCTGCTCTTTTTGGTGTTTCCGTTTTTTTACCGCTTCCTGTTTTTTCACCTTCCGTGCGGGTTTTTACAGGCTTAGACTCTGTGTTAAGCGGTTTCGCTTTACCAGGTTCTTGACTATATGCAACCGAACTTAAAAGTCCGATAGCAAGAACAAATCCAAATTTCAAGATCGTATTCATAATTTCTTTTTAAGGAGTTTTAGCAACTCTCATGCCAAAGCGTAAAAGTTACCACTAAAAGTACAACTTCTTTTTTATATTTGAACAACGAAAAGAATCCCCCATTATGAAAGTCATTACAAACCATATTTACGGCATCAAAGCGACGTTTGAGACGCTGGCAAAGGGGAAACTGTGGATTTTCTTTGTTCCGGGGCTGGCGGTTGGGCTTATGTTTTTTTCCATGTTATCTGTTACAGAAACGATAGAGGGAACCACAAGTTGGACCAAAAACATTTGGTTTTTCGGTGATTATGTCAGTTCAGGGATTGGATGGATCTTTGATAGAATCGAGGACATCTTGTATGTGATTATCCAGTTTATCGTTCTCACATTGCTTTCCCCTTTCAACAGTTTTTTATCCGAGAAGTTTGACAGTGAAATTTCAGGCCGGGAATTCAAAACGAGTTTCATCCAGATTCTCAACGATTTACTGCGTGCTGTCTTTGTAGTAATGATTGCCATTACGTTTGAAATCACCTGTATTATTGGTTGGTGGATGCTTTCATGGATTCCAGGATTGGGTTACCTTGATCCGATCATGTATTGGCTCATCAGCGCATTCTTTTTCGGGTTTGCTTTTTATGATTACAGCCTCGAGCGTCACGGTGTTTCCACATTGGGAAGTATCGGTTTTTCATTTTCCAAAATGAGTTATATGCTCGTTACCGGTTCCATCTTCATGCTCATTTTTATGATTCCATACATCGGATTGTTTATTGCCCCGGTTTTGGCAACGTTTATTTCAACGGGAGCTTATGTAAAACTGACACATCGTCCGCCGGCACCCGCAGCTGAACTAACACCTGCACCAACAGAAACACTCGATTAACACACAATTATGTCCAAATTATTCGCATCGTTTCCTCCGACTTCCAAACACGATTGGCTGGAACTTTTGCAAAAAGAGCTCAAAGGTGAATCGATGGACAAACTCCAGAAGTTCAACCGCATCGAGGAAATTTCACTTCCCGCTTACCTGAATCGTGAAGATCAGCCACAGGCATTTTCCGATCCCGGGTTGTTGCCTTATACCCGCGGAAGCAGGACTTCAAGCAACGATTGGCACATAGGAACTTGTTTCCGCCTGGAAAACGAACAAACCGATAACAAGCAATTGCTCGAAGCATTGATGGCCGGAACTACCGCTTTGGTAATCCACGCCATTTCGGACCGGGACATCGATTTCAAAACGCTTTTCAACGGAGTTGATCTGCCTTACATTTATACGACCTTTTATCCGCAAACAATATCACAGGCATCGGCTTTTCTTTTCTTTTTGGGAAGTTCACCCGGAGCAATCGTTACGGAGAATACTTCCGAATGGCTGAATTGCGCCAAACAATGTGCTTCGTTAACCGTAAAACCATTTGCCGTACAAGCCAACCTTGTGCAACAATCCGGAGGAACTACCTGGCAGGAACTTTCCATCGCTTTGGCAGAAGGACATGATCTTTTAGTCGCACAACTTGAGCTAGGGCTTTCGGTGGATGAAGCTTCGGCCAACATTCATTTCATTTTCGGGATCGGTAATCAATACTTTTATGAAACCGCCAAACTACGGGCTTTCAGAATGGCCTGGGCTCGAATCGTAAATGAATACAAGCCGCAACACGAGTGTTCACACGCGGCATTTATTACGTCCCGAACCGGATGTGTGCATACAAGCTTAAAAGATCCGTATACCAACTTATTGCGTCAAACTACCGAAGCGATGTCGGCTGTGGTTGGTGGTGTTCAGCAATTGGTTATTCAACCGTATGACTGGCACGCGACGAATGCCAATACTGCTTTTACCCGACGCATGGCAACGAATATTTCGCTCGTACTCAAAGAAGAATCGTATTTGGATAAAGTAATCGATCCTTCTGGCGGAAGTTACGCCATCGATGACCTCACCAATGCTATTGCTGAACGCGCATGGACATCTTTCCAGTGGATTGAAGCCAATGGGGGTTTAACGGATCAAACAGTTATTGAGACACTTTCGGCAGAGATCCGGGAAAAAGCAGTGCAGCGCGTGGCTTCTGTTCGTGAGAAAAAATCGACGCTAATTGGTGTTAATGCCTTTTTGAATCCCGACCCGGTTCAGCACGAATGGCATTCCAAACCTTCAGGGTGGAAAACCCTACCCGCATTAATCATCGAATCTGAGATCTCTTTGTCATGATACGTAAATCCTTTCAACATATCAATTTGTCTGCCGAATCCCGTGAGGGAGCTCCGGAACAGGACGTTTTCATGACAGCGGAAAAAATCGGTCTGGATAATTATTACAATCCGGCATCGGTCGCCACGGCAGAACATTTGGGTTTCGTAAGCGGAAAAGCACCTTTTTTACGCGGACCTTATGGTTCGATGTATGCTATTCGTCCGTGGACGGTTCGCCAATACGCAGGATTTTCGACCGCTGAAGAATCGAATGCATTTTACCGAAGAAACCTGGCTGCCGGTCAAAAAGGGCTTTCGGTTGCTTTTGATTTGGCAACACATCGCGGTTATGATTCTGATCACGAGCGAGTGATGGGCGATGTCGGTAAAGCCGGTGTGGCGATTGATTCCATCCTGGATATGAACATTTTGTTCGACCAGATTCCATTGGATGAAATGTCGGTTTCCATGACGATGAATGGCGCCGTTTTACCGATTATGGCTTTTTATATAGTTGCGGCCGAAGAACAAGGTGTGAAACAGGAACAACTTTCAGGAACCATTCAAAATGACATCCTTAAAGAGTTTATGGTGCGAAATACGTACATCTATCCGCCATTACCTTCCATGCGCATCATCGCCGATATTTTTGCTTACACATCAGAACACATGCCGCGCTTTAACTCGATTTCGATTTCGGGTTATCACATGCAGGAAGCAGGTGCTACGGCAAGCATCGAATTGGCTTATACGTTGGCCGACGGTTTGGAATACCTGCGCGCAGGAATCCAGGCAGGAATGGAAGTGGATACCTTTGCACCGCGACTAAGCTTTTTCTGGGCCATTGGCATGAATCACTACATGGAGATTGCTAAAATGCGGGCAGGACGAATGCTTTGGGCAAAACTGGTGGCGCAATTCAACCCGAAAAACGAAAAATCGCTGGCGCTCCGCACGCATTGTCAAACTTCTGGCTGGAGCTTAACCGAACAGGATCCGTTCAACAACATTGCCCGCACGTGTATCGAAGCGATGGCCGCAGGATTCGGAGGAACACAATCATTGCACACCAACGCCTTGGATGAAGCCATTGCATTACCGACCGATTTCTCGGCCCGGATTGCCCGGAATACGCAGATTTACCTGCAGCAGGAAACGGGAATGACTGATTTCATTGATCCATGGGGAGGAAGTTATTACGTGGAAAAACTCACGCAGGAACTGGCCGATGAAGCATGGAAACTCATTGAAGAAGTGGAAGAACTGGGTGGCATGGCGAAAGCGATTGAAACCGGGATTCCGAAAATGCGGATCGAAGAAGCCGCAGCGCGCAAACAAGCGCGTATTGATGCCGGAAAAGACATTATTGTTGGCGTAAATCGTTATCAATTGGAAAAAGAAGCTGCCATTGATATCCTGGAAGTAGACAATACAAAAGTCCGTGATTCACAAATTTTGCGGTTGAAAGCCATGAAAGCCGACCGTAATCAGCAGCGCGTAGATGAATTATTGGCAAAACTTGAATCTGCGGCGCGGTCCGGTGAAGATAATTTATTGGCCATCGCCATCGAATGTGCGCGGGAACGGGCTTCGCTGGGTGAAATATCCATGGCGTTGGAAAAAGTATATGGTCGTCACCAAGCCACTATCCGATCAATTAGCGGCGTTTATTCGGCAGAAAGTATGAATGATGAAGATTTTGAAACAGCGCGCAAGCTGGTAGAGCAATTTGCGAGTCTGGAAGGACGACGGCCGCGTATCATGATTGCAAAAATGGGCCAGGACGGCCATGACCGCGGTGCTAAAGTGATTGCAACCTCGTTTGCCGATATCGGTTTTGATGTAGACATCGGGCCGCTATTTCAAACACCGAAAGAAGCTGCTAAACAAGCAGTTGAAAACGATGTGCATGTGCTGGGTGTTTCTTCTTTGGCGGCAGGACATAAAACGTTAGTTCCGCAAGTGATTGAAGAATTGAAACTTTTAGGCCGACCCGACGTAATGGTTGTAGCCGGAGGTGTAATTCCAGCGCAGGATTATGATTTTCTCTATAACGCAGGAGTATTCGGAGTATTTGGCCCGGGAACGAAAATTTCAAAAGCGGCCCAAAGCATCCTGAAGTTGCTGATCAAGAGCGCGGAATAGTGTTTGTGAAGGAAGGAAATAAAAAAATAATTGTACATTCGGCACAGTAATTGGTCTTATGACCTCAACCAAAAATAAATTGTCATGAAAAAACTGGTTTTAGCGACCGCATTGTTAATCGCAGGCTTTGTAAACGCACAAGGTCCTTCGTACGATGATTTACGCATTCTTTATGCAGATGGAAATTACGAAAAACTGGTAAAATCATCTGAAAGCTATACTCAAAAGGATAAATCCAAAACCGATGCATTGCCTTTCATGTGGTTAGCACGCGGATTGTATAAAATCTCGCAAAGCGGTGCTGCCGATGAGAAGTATAAAAACGCTTACAAAGAAGCCGTTGGTGCTTTGGGTAAAGCTATCAAGCTGGATAAAAGCGGCGATGTACAACGGGAGTACAGTGAGTTTTTCCAGGAATTCAAAATGAGCCTGGTGGAAATTATCGGTAACGACCTTTCTGTTCCGGATTATAAAAAAGCCAATTCCTGGGTATTGAAATACTATAAATTGGCCCCTACAAGTCTTGGAGCAAAATTACTGGAAGGTGCTTGTAAATTCCGTAATGCCGATAAAGGAGGCGCGAATGCCGCCTGGAAGGACGCAGATAAAAAAATCGCTGCTTTGGCTGATATTGATGGCTGGGATCCTGCAGATGTAGCGCTTTTCAAAATGGGCGTTATCCAAACAGCAGATTGTTATGTGGCGAGCCGTCAGGTTGACAAAGCCAAAACATTGTTGGGTAAAGTGGCTCAGTATTTTGAAGAAGACGAAGAGTTCAAAGCAAAATATGATGAGATTGTGAATTGATTTGATCTTGCATTTTTATAAGATATGAAGCCTCCGCACAGCGGAGGCTTTTTTTTGTTCTGTTGATTTTCAATGTGCGGAGGAATTAACATTGCAGAGGGAATATCTTTTTAAAACAGCAATCAGATCGAAATCAGGATCATTGTATCTTTGAGCTATGGTTAAATACCTCAAATGGTTTCGCAACAAGTATATTCTTACACTGGTAATCTTTCTGGTGTATAACTTGTTTTTAGACGATATTGATTTGTTTTCGATTTTGAACCAAAACCAAAAGCTTTCCAAACTGCGCACGGATCAGTCGGAAGTAACACTGAAACTGAATGAAACAAAGAAAACCCTGCGTGAATTGAAACATGGCCATGCGTTGGAAAAATATGCCCGCGAGGAAAAATTATTCAAAAAGGATGATGAGGATGTGTTTATCATTACTTATGAATAAGGTGCTGTTTCCTTTCCTTAACAAAATTATATCCAAAAAAAACGTCCGGTCAATTATTGACCGGACGTTTTTATAATGCTTGATAGCCAAAGACTAGTCTTCTTCTTCTTCATCTGTCTCAGCTGCTTTAGAAGCACCACGAGCCATTTTAACTGAAACTACAACCGCACTTTTGGCGTCACTAAATTTGATGCCTTTTGCTTCTGTTTCCAAATCACCAACACGGATCGATTGACCGATACGCAATTTAGTGATGTCAACGATAATTGCTTCAGGAAGATCTCCCGGCAAAGCAATTACTTTCAAACGACGGTAAACCTGTAACAATTTACCTCCGGCCAATACACCGCGAGATGCACCTGTCAAACGCACCGGAAGTGCAATTTTAACCGGTTTCTTCGGGTCTAATTGAAGAAAATCAATATGAGTTACTTTATCCGTGATCGGATTTTGTTGCAATTCTTGAATGATTGCCGTAGCTTTTGTTCCGTCGATGTCCAATTCTACCTGGAATACGTCCGGATTAAAAACCAATTTCTCAATAGCAATGTCCTTTACGGCGAAATGCGTTTGAGTGCCCTGCCCGTATAGTACGCAAGGAACCAATCCTGCATCTCTCGTTGCTTTAGCATCCTTTTTCCCTACGTTCGATCTTAGCGAACCGCTCAATTGTGATACTTTCATGTTAATTATTATGAGATTATAAAATGTGTACTTATGGATTCATTGTGTACCAAACGGTTGATAACGTCGGCAAACAAATCAGCAACAGAAACCACGCGGATTTTGTCGCTTTTTTCTTTCAACGGAATGGTGTCCGTTACAATTAGTTCGGTGAGTTTGGAATTGTTGATGCGCTCCATCGCTGGTCCGGAAAGTACCGCATGCGTGCAAAACGCCCGAACACTTTTCGCTCCTTTTTCCATGAACAATTCAGCCGCTTTGGTAAGCGTTCCTGCTGTATCGCACATATCATCGATCAAAATCACATCTTTTCCGGCTACTTCACCGATCACCGTCATTTCAGCTATTTCGTTGGCTTTTTTACGGTGTTTGTGGCAAATTGCCAATCCTGTATCCAATTTCTTGGCGTAAGCATTGGCACGTTTCGCTCCACCTGCATCCGGGGCTGCCATGATCAGGTTTCCATTGTCCAACGCTTTCATTTCGTTGAAGAATAAGGTAGAAGCAAACAAATGATCTACCGGAACTTCAAAAAAGCCCTGAATCTGGTCGGCGTGCAAGTCCATCGTCATCACACGATTTACGCCGGCAGCCTGCAACATATTGGCAATCAGTTTCGCACCGATGGCAACACGCGGTTTGTCTTTACGATCTTGTCGCGCAAATCCGAAATAAGGAATTACTGCAATGATTTTACGCGCCGAAGCACGTTTTGCGGCATCTACCATCAACAATAACTCAAACAAGTTTTCAGTCGGAGGCATTGTCGATTGTACGATAAACACATCTTGTCCGCGAACGGTTTCTTCAAAGGAAGGCTGAAATTCGCCGTCACTAAACTCCACCACTTTTACATCACCGAGACTTGTCCCAAACTTAGTTGCGACTTGTTCTGCGAGTATTTTGGAAGCTCTTCCGGCAAAAATTTTAATTCCTGTAGACATGCTTTTATCCATTTTGGAGGCACAAAGATAGGATATTTTTCCTTAATCCAATGCTGAACGCATTGATAATGCTTGATTTTTGATGTTGAATGTTTGATTAAGACTCCTTCAAAAATAGTTAGATGACTTTTCGCTTATCAAAAGTTCTAATCCAACATTAAAAATTAAGCATTCAACATCATTTCCGTTTGAGCCATCTCGGCAAAATAATCGACCCGATGAGCAAGTACGGAAAATAACTGATCATCCGCCATAAAACAGCCATTCCGGCAAGTAAAATTGCACTGGAAGTGAGGTCGGATAAAAGCTCGCTAAATGCCCACTCGGCTGCTCCGCTTCCACCTGGTGTGGGAGAAATACGCAGGAACATCCACAAGACCAATTGCTTGGCCAATACCTGGATGTGCTGCAATAATCCTAAACTGATAAAAGCTTGTAAGATGCAGTTAATAACCAGGTAACGCGAAATCCACGACGAACAGGTTGCAACAAAGGTTTTCGTCCAAAAAGAAAACGATTCGCTTTTCAATGCGATCGCCGTTTGCGCCACATCATTTCCTACCTGCAAGGCATTCGGTTTCCAGCGCTTTAAAAACGGAATGCTTGTTACTCCTCCAAGAATTCCACGAAGTAAAAATGGAAACTGGAATAAACTGAGGTAGAGTACCAGGCAAAGAACAGCGAACACGGAAAATCCGGTCCAAAACAACGTCATTACCGCTTGGGCATTATCGATTCCGGAAGGAAGCAGATCATCAGATGAAACCATTAGGAACACCAGCGGGATGAGCAATACATAAAACAGGTTGTCGAAAAAAGCGGTAATGATCACAATAGCCGTTGATCGCCCCAAAGCAATCTTTTCGCGGTTGAGAATAAACATCGCCACCGTGGCTCCGCTCAGTACTCCGGGAGCAAGCGCGGAAGCAAATTCCCACAGCATGATGACTGAAAAGCTCCGCCGCCAGGAAAGTTCCTTGTGCGTGAGAATCCGGATTCGCCACATATAAGCCAGGTCACGGCCAACCATTGCCAAAAGCGCCATGAAAATCCAGAAAAACGTATGGGCCGACCATTCAATATCTGCAATAACCTCCCAGGCACTTTGCTGACGGTAATTCCCTTGTTTCTGAGCATAAAATTCAGCGGGAAGGTTCCAGTCGACGTGACCGTTTTTGTTGGTATCAACCCAGGCATGCGTACCGAATCCGGGTTTTACTTCTTCAAATTCTACCTGCGACATACTGCGGTAAAACAACCAGCCCGAAATCCCCAATCCCAAAAGCAAAGCAGCATAAATGCGCCATTTACTAAAGGCTTTCGTTATGGTATCGGGCGTTTTCATGGCTGCAGAATCAACGTCTCTTCTACTTCCCAATTGGCACGCAATTTCTGCGTCAAAGTGTAACGGATTACTTGTTCGGCCTGCGTTTTTTCTGCGACATTACCGGCATCCCATTTCCCGTTTTTATTGCCGTCCCGAATGCAGCGAACGGTGTATTGGCCGGGTTCCACTTCTGTAAAAACAACCGATTTGGCAGATTCAGGTTTGACTACCGAATACAATGCCTTTTCATTCTGTACCAGTTCGATGATCCATTGTCCGTCCAAATCAGGGCAATTGATCTTAAGCGTACTCAAATCGGCAGGAAGCAGCGTTGTGTAGTTAATCGTCAACGAATCATTCACAGCATGTGTTCCAATAACAGCAGCGTTGTTGAAATGAATGCTAAACGACTGAGCTGTTTTCGCATCCGGAATAATACACCACTGGTTCTTTTCGGTTGAAATGAGTGAAAAAGGAACCGGATTTCCCTTGGTGGAAATGACCGTTAATTCCGTTGGTTTGACTTCGCGGATCACGTCATTGACTTCAAAAAACAGCGAATCACCTTGTTTCCATTTTGCAGAAGGATTTTTTGACCGGATTCGCAACGGTGTTTGTAATTCACGTTCAGTGATCGGTTTGCGCAGCGTGTCTTCACCGTATGTAATCTGGTAAGTTGAACCGGTTCGTTCGGGTATCACAACCTGGATTGAATCAGCTGAAAATCGTCTTACAATCTCGGCTTTGGAACCATTGATCATCAGTTTTTCCGGATCTAGTTGTTCCAAATGATGAACTGTAAACAAGCCTGGTAATTGGGGGTCGACTCTGATTTTGTTTCGCTGTGGTTCAGGACTGAAAAGTGATAGTATGACCGGAGTGCTGTCACCAATGACAACAGTTTCGGAAGAAAATCCGACGATTTCAGTGACTTGCGGTAATTGGTCCTTATTTTGATCGAGGAAAGCAAACAGCTGGTAAGGCGCATTTTTGAGGTATGAAAACCGAAAGGTTCCCGTTGATGTTGAACGCGTTGCATACAATGGTTTATCGGTCATCGGATCGGCTTCGGGAGCATACAAACCAACTGAAACCTGGTTCATTACCTGGTTGGAATAAGCATTGACCACCCGGCCTTCCAACTCAAGTGAATCGATATCCGCACCGGTTGCAAAAATAACCTGCATGATGGAATCGTTGCCTTCGTTCAGGTCGCGAACCGTGCCGTTGAATTGCAAAATGTAAGTCGTATTGGGCAAGAGCGGCTCTTCCCAGGAAACGGTAATCGTGCGATTTTTCTTCTCGGTAGTGAGTTTTCCTAACGATGGGTTCATGGTAACGGTTGACGCCGCATCGTTGACCACAATGTTTTCATCGAAAGTCATTTGCACTTCATTTCCGGAGAAATAAGTTGTTCCCTGCTCGGGTGATTGATCTACGGTTTTGGGCGCAAATTCATCTTCATCGCCACCCGTAAGTGGTATGACATCGGCGCAGGAACTAACCAGCAACCCAAAGAAAACAATTAAAAACAGTGCGTTCCGAGCCATTGACAAAGTTCTGTTAAGTACTGCGCATCTGTTTGATCGAAGTTGTTGAGTTGGTTGCTATCCACATCTAATACTGCCTCCACGATTCCGTTTTTGGTGATCGGAATCACAATTTCGCTGCGAGAATCGCCGCTGCAGGCAATATGTCCGGGGAATGCATCTACGTCAGGAACAACCAGCGTTTCATTGCGTTCCCAGGCAGTTCCGCACACTCCTTTTCCTTTCGCAATCCGGGTGCAGGCAATCGGACCCTGAAACGGGCCTAATACCAATTGATTTTCTTCAACGGTGTAAAAGCCTACCCAGAAAAAACCGAATGCCGTTTTCAGTGCGGCGGCCGTGTTGGCAAGATTAGCTGTACGATTCGATTCGCCCCCGACCAATGCTTTAATCTGAGGAAGCAATTGTTGGTATTGTTCGGTTTTTGTTCCGCTTACAATCGAGAGCGATTCCGCCATGGTAACTTTTTTTACAAAAATAAGGAATCTTATTCCTTACGCGTGACTTTGGATTTTTTGCGTCATTTTTTTTGATCGATTGCTTGGATGTAAGCGATAATTTTACCTAACTTGATTTAGAAAAACACAAATTATGCTTGATCTTACACAACTTGACAAAATCCTATTTCTCGACATTGAAACCGTTCCAGAAGTCTATCGTTTCGCAGATGTAGACCCATCAACCGCCAAATTATTCGAGTCAAAAAACATGCGGTACAAAACGGACGATAAGACATTTGACCAGGTGTATGACGAAAAAGCGGGCATTTATGCCGAATTCGGTAAAATCGTGTGCATTTCGGTCGGATTCGTTCGTTCAACAGCCACCGGAAGAACGATGTACATCAAATCGTATGCTCACGACGACGAAGAAACGTTGTTACGCCAGTTTGTGCGTTTGCTTGAAGACAGTTACAACAAACCCGACAAACGTCTGTGCGGTCACAACTCCAAAGAATTTGATATTCCGTTTATTTGCAGGCGCCTGCTTATTAATGGCATTGCATTACCGAATGTTCTGAACCTTGCAGGCAAAAAACCGTGGGAAATCCAACACCTCGATACCATGGAATTATGGAAGTTTGGTGATTACAAAGCTTACACCAGCCTGGCATTGTTATGCAATGTGTTCAAAATCCCAACACCGAAAGACGATATTTCGGGCGCCGATGTAGCTCGGGTTTATTATGAAGAAAACGATTTGGAGCGCATTAAAATTTATTGCGAAAAAGATGTTGTGGCGCTAATTCAGTTGTTTTTACGTATGAATGGCGAACAGTTGATTGATGAAGGGAATATTACGATAAAGGATTGAATCAACAGATTCATTTGCGCATTCTATTTATAATTAAAAAATCAATGAATTGTATTTCAAATAGTTGTTGCTTTTAAACTAAAGGGGCATCAGCTCTATTTTCGTTTTTCCGAATTGTTTCCCAAAGGAACATCAGGGAACACCGGCACGGTTTCGTCTGTTGTAAACCGAAGTGATTGACTCTCCAAAGCAACCGCGATTCGATCAGCTATGACGTCGGTGTATCGGTCAACAATCCCCGACGGCCATTCAATTACAATTTCCGAACACCGTGCAGCATTCCCCAAACCAACATGAGCGGTAAGCATGTTTTGTCCGCAATAACCCGATTGCGCCGAAATTTCGCGGAGCTGCCACGTTTCTTTTCCATTCACCAAGGCTTTCACTTTTACCTTGGCACCAATTGCAGAGCGATTGGAAACAGTACCAACGCATTGAATTTCGATCCAATGATTGGTATTCACGTTGTTGTGATATAAGGAATTCGGTTGTGTTCCATCAAAACAATTGGCAACGGCCAAATCCAGAAAACCGTCGTTGTCGTAATCGGCAAAAGCACAGCCATACGACCATCCCGCATCACCAACGATTGCCGAATTGGTGTCTCTCGAAAACGAACCGTCACCATTGTTCAGATAAAGAAAATTCTGTTGCCTTTTCCCTGCCGTAAACGCATTGGTGACATACAGATCCAAATCACCGTCATTGTCAATATCGCCCCAATTACTGCCAAAAGAATGACCGGGTGTTTTACACATTTCATCATCGTTCAGGCGGCTAAAACTTCCGTCGTTGTTGTTACGCAGCAGATCGTTGAAACCTCTGTCGTTTGCAAAGAAAAAATCAAGATCACCATCGTTATCGAAATCAATACTGTTGGTGCTCATCGTATTTCCTGGATTGTACCCTGCTATTTCTTCGAGCGAGACTGAGCTAAAATTTCCTGATCCGTCATTTTGATAGAGATTTTCGAATTGCTGTTTTTCATTTCCCACCAGTAAATCGAGATCCCCGTCGAGGTCGAAATCAGTCCAGTTGGCGGAGCGCGACACAAAACGATCTGTAACGGGAAGGCCGGTTGTTATTTTCGTAAATGTATTTCCACCATCATTGTGATAGAGCACATTGCTCAAATTTCCTTCACTGTGCGTTACGTACAAATCAACCAATCCATCGTTATCATAATCGCCCCAGGTCGCCGTTTCCGAATAACCGAAATCAGTCGCTACAGGTCCGTTTTTCGCTAAAGTGAACTTGCCTTTTCCATTGTTTTCGTAAAACAGGTTGGGTTGATTGTACCAATTGACAACAGCACAATCAAAATCGCCATCATTATCTGAATCTGCCCATGTTGCCCCAACCGAAGGCATGTTGTCGTTTACAATCGAGCCGTTGGTGACAGCTGAAAATGTTCCATCTCCGTTGTTCAAATAGAGTAAGTTATTTTCGCCTCCTCTTTTGCCATTGCTGATAAACAAATCGACAAAACCGTCATTGTTCACATCGATCCAGTTCACACTGCGCGAATCGGAAGGTGTATTGACAAAATCGCCCACCGTGATTTTTGTAAAGGTTTGTCCCCAACAAAAAACACTTGTTGCAGAAAGAAAAACAGCGGAAATAAGAAACCGTTTCATGTTAGTGAATTTGCACCAATTCGCGCTCTGTTCCGCTTGCATAATGAATCACCATCAGGTAATTTCCTTTCGCCAAATCATTGGGTAATTTGATCGTTTGCCCGCAAACCTGGTAATCAGCTTTCCACACAACGGTTCCATCCGTTTGAACCATTTCGAGGAAAGTCGGCTGTACATCCGAGCGCATTGAAATGGTCACATTTCCAGTAGTAGGATTGGGATAAATGCTAAACAAATTCATTTCTTTTTCAGCAACGTTCAGTTCGCTGCAAATAATGGCCGCAGTGGCCCATGTCGACGGATTTAGTTTGTCAGCGGTTTCAGGATACATGTGAGAGCTGCCGCCCGCGCTCATCACATCAAACGCGATCCCGATAGAATCGCCCGACCCGAGTGTGTAACCAATTTTTGAGAATGGAATCGCAATTTCAATCGTATCGGTATACGGAAGTCCTGGTTGAATATTATTTACGGCTATCCAATCGGGCTGAACTTCCTGGCAATTGGTCCACACGTCCGAACTCCCTTGGTTCTCGCAATCTGAATCCGCAACAAAGAACCACCAATCATCGGGTTGCCATGTTGTTTCTTTGCTGTTGTTCACATCGATCACAATTTCCGGAAAATGAAGGCTCGATTCCAAATAATCCCGAAACAAAAAGTAAAGGTGTGTCGAATCGTGCATGCAGGCAATCCTGGTAATTTGATTCGCTACATTAATCGCCACTTCGGTCGCCATAAACCATTCGTCGGCTGCCGCGATTCCATCCAGCTGCGGTGGCGGGCTGCAATTAATCTGAAATACCTGTGAATTTGCGGAGATCGAAATTCCACTAAATAGAGTGACAAGTAAAAATGTCCGGGTAATTTTTTGACGGAACATAATCTGTGGTTTTTGTTACTCACAATACTACGGAAAGATTGTACGGTCCCTGCAGCTAAACAACCGATAACCAACATTTACAGACAGACAAACCGTTCGCTTCATTCAACGTTGTTAAAGCCTGCTTGAAGGTCATTCATTTGCGATAACAAGTTGTTGATGCGACGCAAGCAGTTATTGGCCATCATGATTGATTGAAAAGCACCCGATTCCGTATTTTTACCACATCTATTCAAATCGGATTTCCAACAGAAATAGGTATTTTACCCAAACCGATTAACAGTAGAACTTGAAGAAATTATGCGCGTTTATAGTTGCCTGATCGTAGAAGATGAGCCGCTGGCAGTGGAAATTCTGCAGGAATACATCCGGGAAGTTCCGTTCCTGGAATTAACCGCTGTTGCTCCCAATGCTGTGAATGCGCTGCAAATCCTTCAGGAAAAAACGATTGACGTGCTGTTTCTTGATATTCATCTTCCATTGTTAAAAGGCCTGGATTTTCTAAAAACACTCAAGCAGCAACCACATGTCATTATCACGACTGCTTATCACCAATATGCGTTGGAAAGCTATGAATTCAATGTGATTGATTACTTGTTGAAACCTATAGAATTCAGCCGGTTTCTCACGGCAGTGAATAAAATTCATGTAAAAGAACAGCCTCAAGCGGTAACCATGGTTACGAGTGTTTCAACAGAACGGCCATTTCTCTTTTGCACTGTCAACAAAAAGCGCATTCGTATTTTTTTGGATGAATTATTGTGTATCGAAAGTCAGAAAGAATACAGCAAGATCATTACCATTTCCAAAACCATTCTCACAAAACTTAGTCCGCCGCAAATCGATACGTTCCTTTCGAGCGGAAACTGCATGCGTGTACACCGTTCCTTCATCGTTGCAATCGACAAAATTGATTCTTACAGCGCCATGGAAATCGAGATTGGCGGTTTACGTATTCCAATCGGTCGTAGCTACAAAGAGTTGGTACAACAGGCTTTGGATAACCTCGGCAGATAGCTTTTCGGGCCTGAAACTGGAAACGCTGAAAGAGTTATGCAATCAAAATCGTCAGATACTTACACAGACTTCCGTATATTTAGGTCGTATTTTAAGCCAATTTCAGCGCTATGAAACTTTTACCGATTTTACTACTGACAACTTCATTGGTTTGTCTTTCCCCGAACGTGTCCGCTCAAACGGTTTTTCCGCACGATACCCGCAGCGATAGTATTGATATTCGTCATTACGATGTGCACCTCGATCTGCGTGATTTCACCACCTTTATTCTGAAAGGACAGGTTTATGTTGGTTTCAAACCATTGGTAAACGGAATTGATGAAATTCGACTGGATTTACTGGGATTAACTGTCGACAGCATCAAAGATCAAAGCGGGAATCTCCTGGCTTTTACCACACAAACCGAAAGTTTCGTTGCCGATTTGGGTGCTACCTTCAACATTGGTGATTCTACCGGTATTGAAGTTTTTTACCATGGAAACCCGGTAGAAGATCCTTCATTCGGTGGATTTTATTTCAATTCTGTTTTTGCCTATAATGTTGGTGTTTCACTGGAAGATATTCCACATAATTATGGTAAAACATGGTTTCCTTGTTTTGATAATTTCAACACACGCTCTACCTATGACTTGTTTGTTACGACACTTCCCGCTCACGAAGCCGTTTGCGGAGGCGTGCATCAATCAACAATCGTGAATCCTGATTTGTCGGAAACGCATCATTGGAAAGTCAATCAAACCATTCCGTCGTATCTTATTTCGGTTGCTGTCGCGAATTATGTATTCGTCGAAGATACGTTTACCGATTACCTGGGTAATCCGGTTCCGGTGCGATTGGCAGCTTTCGCAAATGATACTACAGATATGAATAATTCGTTCGTGAATCTTGAAAGCGCTTTTGATATTTACGAATCGAAATGGGGGCCCTATCTTTGGGATCGCGTTGGTTATGTGTTGGTACCGATGACTGCCGGAGCGATGGAACATGCCATGAATATTGCTTTTCCGATGGCTGCTGCTGATGGCGGTTTGAGCTGGCAATCGGTGCTGGTACACGAATTGTCGCATCACTGGTGGGGAAACCTGGTTACCTGCCGCACAGCTGAAGACATGTGGATCAACGAAGGAAGCGCTGCTTATTGCGAATACGTATTCAGCGAAGAATTTGCCAGCAGGGCCGCCTACGAAACTTCTGTACGAAATGCTCACAAAGGCCTGCTCCGTGAATGCCATCATATCGATTCGGGTTACTGGGCCGTTTCAGGTGTTCCGCTAAATCACACTTACAGTAATACGACCTATCTGAAGGGTGCTGATATGATCCATACTTTACGTGGTTATTTGGGCGATTCCTTGTTTTTCAACGGATTGAAGGAGTTGCTGGACCAAAACAAGTTTTCAGACATCGATGCCATTGAGTACCGCGACGATTTGATGGCCATTACCGGTTTCGACCTCACGAATTTCTTCGCCGATTGGATTTTTCAGGGTGGCTGGCCGCACATAGCCATTGATTCAATTTCCTCAGTGCCGAACGGACCCAATTATGATGTGACTATCCATTTGCGCCAAAAGCTGGTAGGCAGAAGCAATTATTCAACCCAAGTGCCGCTTTTGCTGACATTGCGCGATGAAAACTGGAATACATTTGAGCAAACCATTCATTCATCGGGAATGAATAATTCGGTTACCTTGACATTGCCTTTTTCACCTACATTGGGTTATCTGAATCGCGATGAACTGATTTCGCAGGCTGTAACTGCCAATTATAAAACCGTTATCAATACTGGCACGCTAAATCTTTCCCATGCAAACATTCTTATGCAAGTGCAAACTTTGGGTGCGGATTCGTCATTCGTGGTTGTTGAACACCATTGGGCCGCACCGGATCCTGTTATCGACTGGTCGCAGGCGTTTACTATTTCACCGCAGCGTTACTGGCGTGTAGACGGGATTTGGGAAAGCGGTTTCACAACCAATGCTACGTTCCGTTATTGCGGCCAGGAATCGGGTTCTAACGGTTACCTGGACCATTTGCTTATAACCGGTGCCGAAGACAGTATTATTTTGTTGTATCGTCCGGATTGTTCGGTTGATTGGACCGAATGCCCAAACAGTACCTTGGTGATGGGAAACAACACGACAGACAAAAACGGAACGGTGACGGTGACCAACCTGCAAAAAGGAGAATATGCTTTTGCGTTGAAAGGCCCCAATGCCGGTTTGGGCGAAGCAAATGATGCTGTATCTGTCAGTCTGTTCCCTAATCCGACCGACGGTTTGGTGACCATTGAAACAGCCGAAGAAATTGACCGTTTGGTAGCAACTGATCTAAACGGACGTGTTACCGCACAACGAAACGCCACCGGAAAAACCATCACGTGGAATACATCAGATTGGGCGACAGGAACGTATGTTATTTCAGGTTACAAACAGGAAAAACGGGTATTTGGAAAACAATTGGTTGTGAAATAAATAATTGTTTTTTGATTGGATAAAACCAATTCATTTTATTCATTGGCCCGGTTAATTCCGGGCCTTTTTTGTTATAATAATTTATTATGATTGGGATTTGTATTGTGGGGCGACCCCACAATACAGAAAACAAAAAACCGCCGGTCAAATGACCGGCGGTTCCATATTATTCAATAATTCAATTCGATTATTTCACGACAAATTGCAATGTCTGACTTGCATTGGTTTCTGCCAAACGGATCAGGTACATTCCTGCTGCAAACGATTCGGTTGAAATCAACACAAGGTTGTCACCTTCATTTGCATTGATTGTGTGTTGTGAAACAACATTTCCTAACAGATCAGTTACAAACACTTTTACCGTTTGGCCTGTAGCCGCTGAGAAACGAACGTTTACCTCATCTTCTGCAGGATTCGGGAATACAACCGCATTTTGTAATTGTAATTCTTCATCCAATCCAACTACGATCGTTTCAGACGGTGCACCACCATAGATATTGATATCGTCGATGTAAATGTTGTTACCACCATCACTTTCAAATCTGAATTTGAATCGGAAATTCTGTACCCAATAAGAAACTGTAACGTTGGTCATGTGAACCGTTTGCCAATCAGCTAAAGCCGGTGTCCATGAACTACTTGCTGTTAAATTTGACAACGATGCGCTGTGCATGGTTTTACGTTGATCCCAGTTGTCACCGCAATCGTTTGTAAGGAATACTTTCAAATAGTCGTCATTAGCAGACTGACGTTTGCGGTAACCATAACGGAATGATAATGTCACACCATCAGCTACATCGACAGTAGACAAGTCAACAGGTGTAGAGATCAATTCGTCTACATTACCTGCCACTTGTCCGTAATTGGACAATTTAGCCGAGTTTGTTCCTGTATGTCCGGCAGTATTCGTTACCAACCATGCGTTATTGCTTCCGGTGTTTTCAACGATCCATCGGTTTGTATCAAAATCACTGATTCCTTCAAAGCCTTCGAAGTATGGCAATGATTCCCCTGCGGCGAATACGGTAATGTATCCTGCTTTTGTTTCGTCATCACTTGAAGCACCATCGGTAGCAGTCAATGTAACTGAATAAACACCCGGAGCGGAGTAAGAAACCGAAGGATTCTGATCGGTTGAAGTCGCAGGAGTTCCACCAGGGAATGACCAAGACCAGCCCGAAACTGCGTTGTAAGAACCATCGCTGAATTGGATCGTTTCACCGGCACACACATCTGTTTTTAATGTGGTGAACTCGGCTTTACATAATGCCGCGCTTCCATCGGCCCCTGTGGCAACGAGGTTTGCATTTGTCGAAAGGTTGTTACGTCCTGCGGTAGAAGAAGTCAATGCAGTACGCATACGCGTTACCTGACCTGCTGTAAACATTTTAGAACAATAAGAATAGTCCATATAGTTCTCTACGTTTGCACGCACACCACAAAAGTTTTCGTTTAAGTTACAAGCAGTTACACCACGTGTTGTAGGTGTATCCGCTACGTTGTCGGTTCCACAAGAAACTCCGGGATCATTGGTATCACCCCATGTATGTGAAAGATTCAACCAGTGGCCAGCTTCGTGTGTTAATGTACGGCTTGTGTTTTCTGAAGAAGTTCCGATAGAACCGGTGTAGTTGTGCAGAACCCAGATTCCGTTGTCCATGCCGCTTCCTACCCAACCACTTGGTCGGAAAGTATAACCTGCAGCGCCACCGATATCTCCGCAAACGAAAATATTCAGGTATTTGTTCCCTGCCCATTGTCCGTTATATACATCATTACCCGCAACAATTGCATTCACCTGATCACCACCATCTGAACCATCGTAAGAAAGTGCATTCTGTGTACGGGTAATTCCACTGAAACAAGCACCATTAGGCGCTTTTGTTGCCAATACGAATTCTATTTCAACATCACTCGGCTCGCAAACTGCGCCCGGGTTACTAGCGTTAAAATCGTTGTGTACCGTAGCAGCATCTGAATTTTGAAGGCGGTAATCGCGGTTCATAATCGCCAATGCGTCCAGAATTTGTTCACGGGAAATGTTCTCTACTCCACCGTTATGCAAAACGTGAAACACTACCGGAATTTTGTAAACAAGGCGATGCGGATCTGTATTGTTCAGCATTTGTTGTTCGAGCACTGCGAAAGCCTGCTGTTCTAATTGATATTGCGCTGCAAAATCAGGATTGGCCATCAACTCATTGAATCGTTTTTGCTGGTGGCAGTATTCTACTTCTTCGCCATCACGCATATTGGCGTGATTTAAATGCTGTTGTTGTCCGAATAAAGCCGAAATGGAGAGAAGGCTATATGCGAGTACAGAGAGTTTTAGTTTTTTCATTGTTACAGTTCTAGCTAGTTTATTTCTGTATTAATTAAATGATGATTGTTTTAGGAATGGTTGGAATATTTCTCTTTCGAAAAGCACAGTGAATCAAATGACGATTGTCAGCAAGACAGATAGGAGTAAAACTAATTTTCGTTATTCGTAGCATTCAACATTTCTATTTGAGGCACACAAAATACAAAAAGTGTTAAAACAATTGTCTTTTTTTGGCTAAACGGGTGAAACTATTGATTGAATGGTATTTGAATTGATTATTACCCCCCAGTCAAGTTTTTCAATAAGACATATTAACACCAAGTTATTCTATGCCAAGAAAATTGATTGAAATGCAGGCACTAAGTTTACTCAACAGATCGCAATGAATGAGAAACCATTCCTGAATAAGGCATTGCCAACAAACGATCCAGTTTTTGGGCCACCATTTCGGGTGAAATCAATTCTCCGTTTTCATAATACTGGTGAAACGTGGCCGAAGCTGCAAAATCGGCTTGATCAACCGACCTGATCTGCGCCTGCATAGGTGTATCAACAACTCCGGGAGCAACGCAATACACTTTGGTCGTTCTGCCCTTTTCCTGTTCTTCCAGGTAAAACGTCTCGGAAAGCATTTCAAGCGCTGCTTTCGATGTACAATAAGCCGCCCACGAAGGAATGGCCCGTTTGGCTGCGCCGGAACTGATATTCACCACTGTTAACGCCATGGAATGATCCCCGCAAACACGGGCCAGTTTATTCATCAATAACGCCGGAGCAACTACATTCAGGGCCATTACCTGATTAATATCCGGAGAATCCTGATCGCTTAAACGCTTGACCGTTCCGAGCATACCAGCATTATTGATCAAAAGAATCTCTGTTGAAATCCATTCTTCGACTGCCAATTCCTTGATGGCATTTTGATCGGTCAAATCACACGTAACCGGTTGGTAATTTGCATGATTGATCGTATGCCTTCTACCAATTCCAACAACGGGAACACCTTTCCGCAGATAATGCTCCGCGATGGCTTTTCCGATACCGGATGATGTGCCTGTGATGATGATTTTCATATTGATAATGTTGAATTTTAAATGTTGAATGTTTAATTGGAGCCTCCTTTTCAATTAGAGTTTTACTTCTCACCATGAACTGCCGGCTGTTTGCTAAAGCTTGCTCCTTCCCTGTATTTCAATTCAACATCAAACATTCAACATTAAAAATTATTTAAGTGCCTGTTCAATATCTGCGATCAAATCTTCCACATCTTCTACACCAACACTCAAACGCAGCAACGAATCTACTACTCCTACCCGCTCGCGCTCGGCTTTCGGAATGGATGCGTGCGTCATGGTTGCAGGATGATTGATTAATGATTCAACACCACCCAGCGATTCGGCCAATGAAAACACTTTGAAGGAAGAAGCCACTTTGAAGGTGTTTTCGATGCTTTCTTCTTTTAATACGATGGAAATCATTCCACCGAAATCGCGCATTTGTTTTTTGGCAATTTCATGGTTGGGATGATCGGGGAAACCAGGCCAGTAAACTTTGGCAATTTTGGGGTGATTGCGCAGGTATTCTGCTATGACGCGGCCATTTTGACAATGACGCTCCATACGCAAATGCAATGTTTTGATGCCGCGCATAACTAAAAAACTGTCCATCGGGCCAGGATTTGCACCACTTGAATTCAGCACAAAATACAATTGCTCATGCAGCTCCGGATTATTGGTAATCAATGCTCCCATCACCACATCCGAATGGCCACCGAGGTATTTTGTAGCGGAATGCATGACGATATCAGCTCCCAGATCAAGCGGATTCTGAAGATACGGTGACGCAAATGTATTGTCGACAGCCAATAACAGGTTGTTTGCTTTTGAAATTACCACGCATGCTTCAATATCAACAATTTGCATCGTAGGATTGGTAGGTGTTTCCACCCAAATGAGCTTGGTGTTTTCGTTTAAAACAGTATGAATGTTTTCGGCATTGGTCATATCGATGAAATGAAAACGAATCCCGAATTTTTCATAGATCTTGGTAAACAAACGGTATGTTCCGCCATACATATCATCGCTGGTAATAACTTCATCACCGGGTTTCAATAATTTCAAAACGGCGTCAGTCGCTGCAACACCCGAACTAAAACACACACAATGCTTTCCGTTTTCGATGGCAGCAATATTTTCCTGCAAAGCTTCACGCGTCGGGTTTTTCCCACGGGCATATCCGTAACCTTTGTTCACTCCGGGCGACTCCTGCACATAAGTAGAAGTCTGGTAAATAGGCGTCATAATTGCTCCGGTAGACGGATCTGGATGCGCACCTGCGTGGATGGCTTTTGTTCCGAACTTGTATTTGCTCATGGGATTGTTGTTCTGTTTGAGGTACAAAAGTAGCATTTGGCTTTGTGATTCGGAAATGCATTTCATTTCGTAACAAAATTCCCCGGAGTGGTTATACTTTCAGGCAACTTCTGCTCCCAAAAAACCGGCATCATGAAACAATTCTCCACTTTCCTTCCAATTTGCTGTTTCGGCTTGATCATTTTCCTCTTACAAGGAAATTCGGCAACTGCGGCAACGCCTGATTCGGCTTATGTTTCCATCGAAGAACTGCTGAACAGCAAACAGATGTCCGGAACCATCAAAGGCAAAGGTGGTTACCAGGCAGAATGCATTGAATTTGACTTGAAAAACCTGACGCGAGACACGCTGTTTGTGGAACTGGAACCCGGTAGGCGATTGGTCTCAAAAGACACCACCGAACAGGATATCCTGATTGTAAAACGCAAACGCTTTTCACTGGCTCCGCTGGCTACCCTTGTTTTCTCGGGTTTTGGATTTTGCTGTGAAAGCAAGCGGCATGCGCCGGCCAATCAATCCGACTTCTCGATCGGTTATATGGTGCCGGCCGACTGGCAACAGCTAACCGACCTCATCGACCGGAATAATTTCCCGAATTCGGCGATTCAATCAGCGATCTGGTGCCTTTCAGATAATCACGACCTGAGCTCCATTCACGATGAAGATCCTGAAAAAACACGGTTGCTGAAACGAATTGTTGCAAAGATTAAGGGTATGGAAGTTCCATGGTATTCCGTGACCTATGAAACCGATCCGGGCACTCTCTTTTCGGGTAGAGCCGAATCCGTTTACGGAGAAATCACCTATTACATCAGCAACAACGCGTTGATCAGCATCAATGTGCGCGACAAAAACGGCGTTGTGGTCGCCAATCTTGAAAAAGGTACGGCGAAAGGTTCGGGAGAATACAACTATTCGCTGGCGCTTAGCGTGAAAGGTTGGCCGAAAGGTGAATATGAGATTGCTGTTTATGAGGATTATTCGCGGTTGATTAAACGAGTGAAGTTTACTTTATAGCGATGATATTACTCATTCTTTATAGTTTATTGAGTTCTCTAAGTTTTTGAGTTTATTGAGTTACCGATTCGAACTCAATAAACTTAAAAACCCGCCAACTTAACAACTCAAATCATTTCCCTACCTTCGTCTCCGACAAACGCGTTCATGTCTGAGCATCACTACGATATTGCCCAATTTATAATCGATCTGTCGGAGATTCCGTCGTCGGATCCGTTGGTGCATGTGGGTGATCCCGAAAAAGGAATGATTGTGTTGCAAGATGGTTTGCCCGAAGTGCAGGAGTTTGAACTGAATACTGCCTGGAACACGATTCTGAAAACAGCTAATCAACATAAAAGAGAGGCAGATCTACAATCGTTGTGTTGGGTTTCGCAGCAAATTCACTGGGAATACAAAGGAAAAACGGTTTCTTCTCCACTGATACTTACTCCGTTGAACTGGAAAATTGCCAAGGGAAAACAGCTCGTGGAAATTCAGGCACAAACGGAACAGGCATTTGTAAATCCGTTTGTGGCGAATCAATTAATTCGCGCGTTTGATTTGAAAATTGCGGAAAATGAATCGCTTTCACCATTCGAATGGGTTGAAACAATCACAAAATTAATTTCGGAGCATTCCATTCCAGCCACATTTTCTGACTTTTCGGCAATTGGTAATTTTCACCATCACCGCTACCAGGTTTTGCGCGAATTGGAATTGATTGCACAAGCTCCCGAATTGAGTGAATTGGTTCGTGGGATTTTAGGAAATGAAACGAATCTTTCTGTTGAAAAAACAACGCTTTTGTCCGCGTTTTTAGCTCCGGCAGATACCGATCAATTGCATGTTTTTGAGCAGTTGGAAACGGGTAATACCGTGATTCAGGGTCCGCCGGGAACAGGAAAATCGCAAGTATTGACCAACCTGCTTGGTAAATTATTAGTCCGCGACGGAATGACCCTCGTTGTTTCGGAAAAACGCGTTGCGCTGGAAGTATTGGTGAAAAAACTCGCCGATTCGGGATTGGACGCTTTTACCTTTACCGCTCACAGTCAGGCGCTCCCAAAAACGTTCATTACACAGCTGAAAAACACTTGGTTGGCATTGGAAACCGACCGAAAACCAGTTCCGCCATTGCTTCAATTATCAGAACAGCTCAAAGCTTCGCTGCAATTATTACTTGACCGGTTAAACAACCCCACGTTGATGGGCGGGGTTTCGTTTCAAAGATACCGGGAACTGTGCGCTTCCGTGAATACTGACAAAGCAACTTTTCAATCAGACGTTCCGGATATTCAACTTTGGCTGAATGAAAAACCGAACGTGTTACAGCTACTTAAACAACTCGGGTCGTTTCGCATATTACAAGGTATCAAACAAGCGTTGGTAGCACATCCGCAACCAGATCAGGTTTTCAGGCAATTAAGCACGGAAGCCAATTGGGCGACTGCTACTTTTACTATTGAAACCATTGGTGAACTGGAAGCATTAACAAAATCGGTAGCGCGCATTCAATTGGTGACAAATGAATCATATCACGCATACTTTGAATTGCACCGCCAACCTGCCAAACGTAAGCGATTCGAAAAATTGCGGCTTCGGTTTACGGAACTCAACGCACGACTGGAATTACTAAAAGCGGAAGCGTCGCTTTGGAACAAACCACCGACCCGCACCGAAACGCTTTTCTGGATCGAAAAATTGACCATTAAACAATCATGGTTCAGACGAAGAAGCTGGTTCAAACAACTGAAAACAGCGCTTCGGCAACAGCAAATTGATTACCAAACAGCGCTTCACAATTGGTTGACGTATTTGGATGTTCGGGAGGAATTGATTGCCATTCGAGCTCAATTTGCAGATTGGGGAATCGAACGGCCAGAACTGGAACTGGAAAGTGCCGCTTATGTGCTGAAGCAACTCGAAAAAGAAGATCTCAATGAGTTAAATACGGTTGCAAAACTTCCGTTGGCGCGCCGACAGTTGATCAGTCAAAACAGTGATCGCATTCAACAGCTTTACAACGATATCAGACGGTATTTTACCGTTAACGAAACCGATTCACTGAACCATTTCGGGCAATTCGACGCGGTAGTAACAGAAAAGTTGCTGGGAAGTTTAGAACTTTTGCGTGCATTGCCGGAAGTTGTTTACCGCCTGATCTGTTCGGGAAAACCGCTGGATGAACTCGAAGCGACGGTTGTGCATTCCAATCGGGTGCTGCTCGAAAGCCATTTTCCTGAATTAGCCAAATTCGACGGTGAACAACTGGCCGCTAAACTCAACGAAATCCTGGAGACAGAAGCAGGTGAATTTGAGCAATTTGCATTACATATCTGGCAGCTTCGGAAACAGCGTTTTGATCATTACACCCGACTTTTACGAACACCCGCCGCACAACTAAAAGCCGATGACAAAGCTTTAAAAGCACAACTAAAATCCGGGAAATCGATTTTGGTGAAAGAGTTCGGGAAATCGAAACAACACCAAACCATTCGGGAATTGTTGACAGGTGATGCCAGATTATGGATAGAAATTTTGAGTCCGATATGGCTCAGCACGCCTGGCCAGGTAGGAAAAACCTTTCCAATGCAACAAGGCCTGTTTGATTTTGTGGTGATGGATGAAGCAAGCCAGATTCAATTGCCGAATGCCCTCGGAGCGTTGCAGCGTTCAAAACGCGCGGTTGTTGCGGGCGATGAACAGCAAATGGCACCATCCAATTATTTTTCAGGAAGTACCGTTGCCATTGACTTATTGCACCAGGCATCGTGGTACTGGAAAAAAGTCCCGCTAAAACACCATTACCGAAGTGAACATCCTGCCCTGATCGCTTTCTCGAACCGTCATTTTTACAACAATGAACTGGTTGCTTATCCAACGGCGAAAGCAACTTATCCGCTCCATTGGAAACTGGTTGAAAATGGCATTTACGAAAACCGGACCAACGTTGAAGAGGCCAAAACTGTTGCCGGATTCCTGGAAAGTTTTAATTGGAAAAGGAGTATCGGGATTATTGCTTTTTCGCAGCAACAACTCGACTGCATTTGGCAGTACCTTTCTTCAAAAACACAAGAACGGATTTCGGAAGGAATGGAAAATAACACCGTTTTCTTTAAGCCCTTGGAACAGGTGCAGGGTGACGAAGCCGACACCATTGTTGTGAGTATGGGTTATGGAAAAAATACGGAAGGACAATTCCAGCTTCGTTTCGGGCCGTTGAATCAGGCACAAGGTTTCAAGCGATTGAATGTATTGCTGACGCGCGCCAAATCAAGCCTCCATTTTTACACATCGGTCAGCGCTGCCGATTTTCCGATCAGTTCCAATGAATCGGTGAATTTATTGCGACTTTTCTTAATTCAACTGGAACAGCTCCGGGATGAACAACAACTGGCTATTCCCTATAATCTGGAGATCAAAAAACAAACTGGTTCCACCCTTGAAATTGAACACATCTACACGCACATTACCGAAGCACAGGAACTAGTCACCTTTCACCGAGTAATGATCGCAAGAGGCTGGAAAATAAACTATTAACTCGTTATTTCTGACAACCAAAATTGGGGTTTTTAGAAAAAACCCATCACCTGATAAGGGTACATTTAATCAAATGTTCTACCTTCGCTACAGTTATAAACTGTACTTATGAGAAAAATACTACTTACGACCATCTTGTTTTTTGCCTTTTTGGCAGGGAATTCTACCGCCAGCGCTCAGTTTCCGGTGGTTACACCAAAACTTTACGGCGCAAGTCCTTTCCAGGATTCACTTTGGACACTTGACTCTACCAATTTCAGCGTTATTGAACGTTTCGGCCCAAGTTTAGCCGGTTTTACAATTACCGGTATGAACGGTATGGCATTTGACCCTACAACTTATCAGACTTACATTATTATGAAAGTTTCAGGTGTTTCGGGCCGTGTTTTGGGTACAATTGATCTTTCAACCGGTGTTTGTACACAAATCGGGAATTTAGGTGATAATTTTTCGTCAATCACATTTGATGAGACCGGACAATTGTGGGGTGCAACCGGAGATGGAGCCACAGCATCTGAATCGTTATTCACTATTGATAAAGCTACGGGCGTCGCAACGTTGGTGTTTGCAATGGGTAATGGTGCCGACGGAGAAGTAATCCTTTACAACCGCGCTGATGATCACATGTATCACTGGTCAGGTAACGGTACAGTTGTTTTCGAGAAATGGCCAATTTCAAACCTGACTTATACTCCTACAAATATTCCAATTTCAGGAGCTGCCGGTGGTGAAACATTCGGTACGATGTATGTGTCCCCGAATTACCTGCTGGTATCAAATATTTCCTCTGCTTTCAACCGTCTTTCTCCTACAGGGACCTATTCCGGTAATTTCGGTTCCAATCCGGATGATTTGCGAGGATTGGTAATGCCACCACAATTTGCGATCAGTGATACCAGTGTTTGTGAGGGAGTCGATACGGTTTATATCGGTGCAGGAGGTTTACAATTGTTCGATTCGATTGTTTACAATTGGGGCGACGGATTTGTTGATATTCAGGATGTTGCCACAGCGGGAGGATCACACAATTATGCAGTCGCAGGTGATTATATTGTTTACATCGAAGTGGACAACGGTACAGTACATGATACCATCCGATCATTCAACGTTCATGTTGACTCTACACCTGTTGTTGTTTTATCGGGCCCTACACATATCTGTTCAGGCGACGATGTAACACTTACAGGAGCTGCCAATGTTTCCAACCAATGGTACATGGACGGTGCTTTGCTTCCTTTGGAAACCTCCAATACAATCGTCACCAATACAGCAGGTGCCTACAATATGATTGAAACAAATTCATTCGGATGTTCCGATTCTGCAACTGTGGGTATCGTGCTTACGGATGTGTTGAATCCAACGGTATTTATCGGAAACGATACTACGGTTTGTGACCAGATCATATTGGATGCGGGAAATGCTTCTGCTACTTATACATGGAGCACAGCAGGTACTGCACAAATGGAAACAATTACCGCTTCCGGAACAATTGATGTAACGGTTACTGATACCAACGGATGCAGCACGAGCGATACGATTCAGGTGATCGTAAATGCTAACCCGGCATTTAGTTTAGGTACAGATGACAGCGATTGCGAAGAAGTTGTACTCGGCCCTACACCTGCAGTTGTAGGTACTTATCTATGGTCTGACAGTTCGAACGGTTCTACATTAACAGTAAATGCCACAGGAACTTATTATTTGGACGTAGTTGATTCAAACGGTTGTTCGTATGTTGATTCAGTGAATGTTACCATTTTCGGTAATCCTTCTGTAACGTTGAGTACTGCGCCGGGTGTTATCTGTAACTACGACCCGGATGTTGCACTTGTCGGATCACCAGCTGGCGGTACGTTCAGCGGGCCATCGGTAACAGGAAATATGTTTGATCCTTCCATCGGGAATGGCAACCATGATGTATTCTACGAATTCACAGATACTAATGGTTGCACAGGTTTCGATACATTGACTCTTGTAGTTGACGGTTGTTTGGGTGTTGCTGAAAACACGACAGCAACTTTACTTGTGTACCCGAATCCTTCAACAGGCGAATTCACATTGGATATTCCGGTAAACGGAGCCGTTGTTCAGGTGACGGATGTTTTCGGAAAAACGCTGTATACCAATCGTTTCGAACAAAACGGCGTTTCTACCATTCATTTGGATGAAAACGCGGACGGAACCTATTTCGTAACGCTTACGACACCGGAAGGTGAACGTTCGGTTGCGCGATTGGTACTTACCGGAAAATAATCAACGGTTTTTTACAAGTAAGCTCGGGATGCGTCCCGAGCCTGCTTGCAAAAAAATAAGAAACTACACTTTTTAAGAATCCCCGTTTTGCCAAGGTGAAACGGGGATTTTTGTTTGGGTCATTAATTCAATACCGTTTAATCAACAAACCCGTTAATTAGTTGATTGTCTTTCTTTTTTGAGTAAATTGTACGCATAAATTGCTAGAACATGCTACAAACTCTCCAACGAACCGGTTTCTTATCGGTATTCTTTTGCCTCTCCTTTTACGGAATTTCCCAAACAAATTTACCGGTTGTACAACAGTACATTCACCGGCACGCTGTCGAACTTGGCCTTAACGAAAGCGCTGTAACCATTGAAATCATGTCGGAAGCGCCATCAAAATCACCGGGTGTTACGCACGTATACGTACGACAATTAATCAATGGTATTCCAGTCACAAACGGGCTTGCAACAGTTACGCTCAAAAACGGAAATGTTGTTTACATCGCCAATCGTTTAAAAAACATCAGCGCCACCAATGCAACTGTTCCTTCATTAACAGCACAGGATGCACTTGGAAAAGCGCTGGAACAATTGAGCATTACAAATAGTCAACCGATCCAGGTGGTGAAATCTTCTGCCAACAATGCAGAAGTCGTATTGTCGAAAGGTGACTTTTCGCGTGAAGACATTCCTGCCAAACTTGCTTACTTAGCCGATGAAAGCGGAAATCTGCAATTGACGTGGGATTTGAGCATTGCGCTTAAAAACGGCGAACATTGGTGGAGTTTAAGAGTGGATGCTGCCAGCGGAAAAATTCTGGAGCAAAATGACTGGATCAGCCATTGCGCGTTTGACGATTGTTCCAATCCGGAACATCAGCACGAAACGACACTGGAAACACAACATACCGTATTGATGCCACCGCCTCCGGGAGTAGATGAATATTTGGTCTATGCACTTCCGGTTGAAAGTCCGAATCATGGTGACCGTTCATTGGTTATCAATCCGTCTGACCCGATTGCTTCGCCTTTCGGATGGCACGATGATAATGGCATTACAGGTGATGAATACACGATTACGCGTGGTAACAACGTGTACGCATCCGATGATATTAACGACGATGATAACCCGGGTTATTCACCGGATGGTAGTGCATTGACCAGCTTTGATTTTCCATACGATTCATTAACAGGAGTTCAGGGAAACTTAGACGCCGTGATCACCAACCTGTTCTACATGAACAATATGATGCACGATATCTGGTACCAATATGGTTTTGACGAACCTTCCGGAAATTTCCAGGTAACAAATTATACAGGTGACGGATTGGGTGATGACGGTGTTTTTGCCGATGCACAAGACGGAAGCGGTACCAATAATGCCAATTTCGGAACGCCTCCCGAAGGTGAAAGTCCGCGCATGCAAATGTATTTATGGACAGAAGCCAATGTTACCGACTTATTGACAATCAACGATCCGTCGGGGATTGCAGGAACTTATGTGTCATCCACGGCCGGTTTCGGGCCTCCTGTTCCATCAACACCGATCACAGCTGATTTTGTGTTGTTAGAAGACGGCACCGGTGATGTAACCGATGGCTGTGATCCGATTGTAAATGGCGCGGCTATGGCTGGTAAAATTGTATTGGTTCGCCGCGGTGGTTGTACGTTTGCCAGTAAAGTAGAAGCGATCCAGGATTTTGGTGCGTTGGCTGTAATTGTGATGAACAATACGGGCGGACAACCAACAGCAATGGGTGGAAATTCTGCAACGGCTGCCATCCCGGCGATCATGGTTTCTCAAACCGACGGAAACCTTTTCCAAACAACGATTACCGGCGGAACAACTGTTAACGGAACCATTGTAGCTCCGAATGACTTAACAGCAACCGATTCCGATTTCGATAACATGATCATCGCGCACGAGTACGGCCATGGTATTTCAAACCGCCTCACCGGTGGTTCTGAAAATTCCGATTGTTTGAACAACGCCGAGCAAATGGGCGAAGGCTGGTCAGATTGGTTTGGATTGATGCTCACCATTGAACCGGGAGATGCTGCAGAGGATCGCAGAGGAGTTGGAACTTATGTGACCAACGAACCGACAACTGGCGACGGCATCAGGCCTGTTCCTTACAGTACTGATTTTTCCATCAACGGTTTCACTTATTCGGCAACCAACAACACAAGTACTATTTCCGAACCGCATGGAATCGGATTTGTATGGGCAAGTATGTTGTGGGATTTGAACTGGGCATTAATCGACGAATATGGCTTTGATCCGGATGTTAAATACGGTACCGGTGGAAACAATATTGCGATGACATTGGTGATTGAAGGATTGAAATTACAACCTTGTGGTACGGGATTTGTGGACGGCAGAGATGCGATTCTTCTTGCCGACGAATTGTTGTATGCAGGCGCTAATAAGTGTTTGATTTGGGAAGTTTTTGCCAACAGAGGTTTGGGCTTTAGTGCCGATCAGGGAGATCCCGATAGCCGTACCGACCAGGTACAAGCTTTTGATGTACACCCAAGCTGCATTGAAAATGCCGGCATTAACGAAAACAACGCTGATTTTGTATCGGTTTACCCGAATCCTGCGAAAGATATATTGTTTGTAGATTTGACCAAACGTGCAGATGTCACTGAGATTCGTATGATTGATGTTCAGGGAAAAGTATTAACTGAATTAACAGGAGTTACACCTTCTGTTGTGAGTATCAACGTAAGCGGATTTAAGAACGGCATTTACTTCCTTGAATTGACTGCTTTAGACGGAACAAAATCCATTCGTGTTATAAAACATTAATAGTTGAACAACAGATTAACGGTCGTATTCGTCTTTGTAAGTGCAATGGTGTTCGCTCAGCGTTCTGCCATTGCACTGACGTATGGTACACATTTGTATAGCAATTCGTTTGTGGGACAAGTGAACACACTTGATTCTTTTCAGATCGGGCGTCCGGTTCAATACATTGGTTTGAGTGCGAACGGATACATTCTATTCAGTCGAAAAGTATCGCTTGACGGCCATTTAATAATGGCGAAGTACCTTCCGCAACAAATCAATTTGAACGATTCTACCGATGCTAAATTGAGCGGTTCTTCATTTGGATTCGCATTTGGGTTTGATTGTCTGAGGAAAGCCCAAAACATCGATTTCATCTTGGGAGCTGGACTCAACTTCGGACGGATGAAAATCACCCAAGCAAGCCATTCCATTACCGACGAAAAGGTAAATTTGAGCGTAAAAAACATGTTTATTTCACCGAAAGCTTCTGCGATGCTGATTCTTTATCTAAAATCGATCAGTTTAAGCTTTAATGCCGAATACGGTTACGATATTTCAGCTTCTGGATGGAAACGAAAGATTTTTGGACGGCAGGAAAGTTCGCTGGATCTTCCCTCCTACAATCAATCGGGATTGGGATTTAGCGTGGCGTTGGGATGTGCATTTTGATTTCAGAAAACAAAAATTGACGAAATGACGAAACGGGTTTGATTTATTTCAGGAGCCAGCAATTGGGCAAGTATTAACAATGGTAGTTGGAGCGCGTTCAAAATTCAATCTGCGATTGATTGTTAATTATTAGAAGCGCATGTTCAATCGATAAACACTGACAGGTATTCAGGTTATAAAGGGGTTGTTCAACTAATGAAACCGAGAGGTCAAAAAAATATTCTTTTTTTTTAGAATAGAACTTGTTTACTAAAAATAGTTTACGCTATATTTGGTTCAAAATTTAGGAACAGATTTCTCAATCTGAATTAAACCACTTCACATGAATAAGAACTATTTTTCACTTTCAGGTATTCTACTTCTGTTTTTTTGCTCGCTGTTTTCCAATGTTTCGTTTGCTCAGCTTGATTCAACAACAGCTACAATTTCGGTTGTGGAGAATTATTATCAATCATCCGATACGCTTGACCAACAAGATATGGCCGTTTTAGTGTTAACGTTTGATGATATTTCGGATGTAAGTCATATCAGTATTGTTGTTTACGACAATCAAACAAATAATGTGTTTGCCGAATTTTCTAAAACAAGAGAAGAGTTGGAAACAGCAGGGTTCTTATTTTCAGACAGGTTCGAATGTCCTTTATTTCAGCCATTTCCCGAGATGGATTACCGAATAGAAATTTCACCTATGAATATTGCCGGTGCTTATACAAAAGGTTGCATCGCAACGCTTGATAACTAAATCTAACAATGAATTCCTGAATATGAAATCACGACCTATTCACCTTTTTCAAATCACTTTTACCTGTTTTTTGTTGGTTTGTTTGGGAAACTTTAATGCTCATGCTCAAACTACTTCAAGTGCAAGCTGTAGTGCTGATGCTTATGTAAGATCCAGTACTGCAACAACAAATTATGGGACTATTGATACAATTCCATTATGGGTTAGAACAACCTCTGATTACCATAGGTATTATGTTAATTTCAATATTGCCGCACTCGGAATTCCGAGCAATGCGGTTATTTACCTTGCTGAATTACGTATGAAACCTACCAGTGTTGGTGAAGGTGGTGCAGGAACCAGTTCCTTTATGCTTCAGTCTGTTTCTTCAAGCTGGGCAGAAAACACAGTTAAGTGGAATGCTCAACCAATTACATCAGCAGTTAATCAAGTTTCCACAAGTAGTTTTAATGGAACCAAACGTGTTTTTGATGTAAAGATCTTAGTTCAGAATATGGTGAATGGTTCATTGACAAATAATGGATTCATGATCAGAAGAAATCCGGAAACAACAACTACTTCCAGGTGTCAGTACCATTCCAAAGAAGCAACTACATCTACGAACAGACCTGAATTGGTTATCCAATGGTATATTCCGATGAGTATCACAAGCGCAACAGTAACACATGCCAGTAGTGGGATTAGTACTAATGGAGCGGTATCTCCCACTATTACCAATGGATCAGGATCATTCACGTATAAGTGGTTTGATCTTGCAACCGCCAATAGTTGGCCCACTGAACCAAGCACCATTTCCACAAGTCTTAATTTAACAGGAAAAGCTCCCGGAGTTTATGGTTTAAAAGTAACCGGTACTTGGGGAGATGTGTACTATATGGCTTTTCTTATTGGAGCATTGTGTGAACCCGTTAATCTCACCTTCCATCCGGGGCCTAATTTCCTGGATGATGCCTTCATTTACAGCCTACCTGTTCACGTCAATACCAACTTTGGATCCTATTCGGTAGAACAGGCTGCTACCTGGACAAGTGGAGGTATTTGGTACGAATCCAGGTCATTGATGCGTTTCAAGTTGTGGTTTGATCCCGTGATTTCTCCTTTGGTAGCAGATTTGCACCTCATGGGAAGCAATCACTTACCTGATCAGCGTACAAATGATGCACAACTGATTAAAATTACTGCAGATTGGAATGAGAACACTGTAACATACACAAACCAACCTGCTTCTTCAACCAGTATTTTGTCAGATGTACCTCCAACCACATCAACTACTGAAAATAAGGTTATTGACATAAAGAATTTTTGGAGTGCATGGAGTGCGAGCAATACAACAAATTATGGGATGTTATTTAAGCTGGATAGCTATGCAACTTTGCGAACACGGCAACAGTACTTTTCATCTGACTATGCAACCACTTCCGACCATCCTTATATTGAGTTTCAAGTAGACGAGGTGACATGTGACAGGACTTCCTATACCATGTTTAAGCGCGAATTGGACGCTGGTTATGTTTCTACTTTTCAAGGAAAGTTAAAAATTCAATTTACAGAAGAATATGAACAGGTTGCAGGCAAGAAAGTACCATTGAATTTATACGATGAAAACAATACACTCATAGCCTCTATTGGTTATGATGGTACGTCCGGAGGAACATTGTTACCTGCTCTAACCTATCAGTTTGACGACAATCACCACCTGTTAAATCTTTCAACCTACAGTTTAACGGTTGGTAAATTTTATATTCTCGAATTAACCAAAAGCACTGGTGAGAAAGAATACATCCGATTCATTTACGCCAATTAACACAACCATCTATGAAAATGTTTAAAAAGGATTCTGCTCTCTTTAAGGTATTGCACGTGAGTGCGTTGTATGCGATTGTTTTACAGAGTTTCTTTCCAATGGGAAATCTGTTTGCGGCAACCGTTTCCCCTGTATCGCAGCAACCGGTATCAGCCGGGTTTTTGATTCCTGAAGCTCCGGTTAATCACCAATTGACAATACCGGAAACCCCCAAAGTATCAACGGCGGCTTCAGTAATAATGGCAAAACCCTTGAAAGTTGAGCAGGCGGTTAAAGTTTTGGGTGGTCCCGGACAAACAGAATCTGCCGGATTCTCCCTTAATTCCATGGATGGCATGGTAGATCAGTTTACCGGTGACTTTTCATATTCAATTCCCCTGATGGATGTAGAAGGTTACCCATTGGTGCTTTCATACAGTTCCAATATTGGTATGATGGACGAAGCATCATGGGTAGGTCTTGGATGGAACCTCAATGTGGGAAGCGTTGCGCGCGAAATGCGTGGTATTCCCGATGAATTTGACGGAACACAGGATGTTTCCAGGGTTTATAAGGTGCTTGAGGATGAAGTGTGGGATGGTTTTAAGTATGGTGTCACTTTAGGATTTATGCGTAAAGGGGAAGTAATGAAGCGAAAATCGAAAATTGGAACCGATTTGACCTTGTTATTTGGCGCGTATACCAATACCTATACAGGCCGGTCGCGAACCTTTGACTTTAATATCGGTGCAAGTTTGTCAACACCTGCAAACGAATCAAAGGATGATGCCTACTATGGGTTAAAAGGTGGATTTGGATATAGCAGCGACAGCAAGAATGGGATTGGACGAAGCAGTTCTGTGGGACTAATAGCTTCTTTCGGAGAAAATGACATAGCAACAGAGTTTGGGAACGCCGGATTAACATATGGTTCCAACTACCACTCCAGAATGGGGCTTACGCAGAGAAGTATCAATGCAAATGCTGCGTATAGTACAACTCAAAAAGTTAAAAAGGGAGATTTGGGTTATTCAGGTCTTCCGGTTTCCCTTGGCTCCACATTTACCTGTGGTTCGATTACTTCTGTCCCGCAACTCCAAATGAGTTCAGCCAGTAACAGTACACAGTTTATTACGGATTTCACTTATTCATATTCCAATAGCCCGCTTGCAAAATGGAAATATACCATTGGTTTGGAAACCCAGGAATATACTTCGAATCAGGATTTTGAGTATAGTAATCCGGGTGCTTTCACGATCAATAATCCGGCATTCGGTTATTTTCATTCTAATGATCGCAAATTTTACAACGGCTGGAAGAAACCGGTGATGGATTTTAACCGTGAGCGCGATGCCGAGTTTTCGGAAGACATGACAAACCTGCCTTTTTCTATTCCTACTTACGACGTGTTTTATGTAAACGGAATGGGTATGTCGGCCACATTCAGGGGACAACGGAATGATTTGGGAACGTATTATGATGCCACACTAAAAAATGAAACTGAAGGTGACATGAATAATGTGTCTGTTGGTTTGGCATCGGTAGGTCCAACGACTTCCGTTACCATCGGTTATGTAAATGGTGATGATGTGGGAGAAGCCAAATCGGGTAAATGGAGTTATGTGGGCCAGGAGTACTTTCGTTTCGGAGCTGATAACACGGTATATTTTAAAGCCATCGGTGAACCGACTCCAAAAACCTGGAAACTCATTACGGAAGTTGGAGGAATTGAAGCCGCCTATCAGAAATTAGCCGGAGTGGAAAGTGGTTTACCCAGCATTCAAAAAACCGATCAGTTAATTCATGATAGTGGTCCCACAACGTTAAATGCATCAACCCTGGCAACTTCAATGGGGGCAGATGAAGTAAGAGCCAATGTGTATACGCCTGTTTTGGCAACCGAACTGGGAACAACAGACTCCAAACATAAGTTGTATCCTGAGAATGTTTTTGTTACTCCTACAACAAGCAATTTTACACGCATAGACGGAAGCGTGCATTACGCTCACCACGTTTCGGCCATTGAAGTACTGGCGACTAATGGAATGCACTACTCATACGCACTTCCGGTTTATTCGGTCAATCAATCGGATGTTACGTTCTCTACTGATGGCACTGCCGGTGATGCCCAGGGATTGATCAATTGCGGAGGTGAAAATGTAGTTAGCAATACCAGCGGGCGGATGCATTTATATGACAGAACGACTGTTCCTTCCTATTCCACAGCGTTTTTACTAACGGGAGTTACATCGGGTGATTACATCGATTTGGGTGATGACGGATATACCTTGGATGACATTGGTGACTATTACAAGATCAATTACACGCGTGTTTACGACCAATCTAATCCTTATAAATGGCGTTTCCCAATGGGAGGTGATAAAGCCTTTTTTCATGAAGGATTATTGGCCAGTGAACTAGATAATACCGCCACTTACACCTACGGTGAAAAAGAGATTTGGTATACTCATAGCCTGGAATCGAAGAATCTAGTTGCAGAGTTTACGCTTGAAGATCGAGATGATGCTGCCAGTGTGACGGAAGCTGGTGTTTTTGAAGGTTCAAAACGTTTGAAACTGCTTAGAAAAATTACGTTATACAATCGCAGTGAACGGTTAAGTCAGGGCGCCAGTGCAAAACCACTACAGATTGTGGAGTTTGTATACGATTATCACCTATGTATAGACAATCCGGCGAATGTATTTACTGCCTCCAATCCGGGTGGAAGCAATACAGGAAAACTTACTTTGCTGGAAATCCGGGTGTATTCGGGACCAAAATCGGAGGAAACCGCATTGCAGCCATACCGGTTTACCTATGATACCGAAAATCCTCCTTTTCACTATAAAAATACTGATCGATGGGGAAATTACAAACCGGATAATGTAACAAAACCGTTGGAGTTATTCCCTTATGCTGAGCAGGATGAAACAACCGCTGCTACGAATGTTACTTCCTGGAAAATGACAAAAATCATTATGCCAAGCGGCTCAGAAATGGATGTGACTTATGAAGCGGATAGTTATCGTTATGTGCAGAACAAACGTGCAATGACGCATGATGACATTGTGGGTTACACGAATCAACTGGAATTGGCTGATTTACTCGATCAAAGTAGCTGGGATGGAAGTACCGGGGTAGATAATAAGTTACATGATGCACTTACTGTGTCCGATATTACTTCCATGACGGGAATGAGTTCTGGTGCAATTAATACAATCATTTCGGAGGTCGCTATAGGTATGATAACCGGGGTAATTCCTCATAACGGAACTCTTGCACCGTTTTTCAAATTGTCGCAAGTCCCGAGAAATGTAGTTGTGTTTAAGCTTGACCACGCAATCAGTGCCGGTACTAAAGCCGATGCTGAAGTGCTTTTCAGGGAAAGACACCTAAAAACAGATACACTGGCACCAATAGGTCAGGGTTATATTGATGAGGTTTATCTGCGTGATTTTGTGCAGATCAAACAAGGAAGTGCGTTTGAGTTGATTCCTACGTTTGCAAAGATTTACAAGGGAGATTTGGACTATAGCGTCTTTGGTTATGGAACTATCAAGTCGACCGGTTTGATGCCAGTAGACGTTAGCACTCCGGGATCTTATGAATATGGTTACATCGTTTTGGAGAATGTCCTTTCTTCCGATAACAGTAAGTTTGCCGTAGCCATGAGTCCTGTTCAAAAGACAGCTTTGGAGTTTGCCAAACTAAACCTTACGGACATCGTTTACGGTTCCTGTGAAGATTGTGATGAAGAATTGACCATAGATAAAAAAGCATTCTGGAGTGGGGATATTTACAAGGAAATGGCCAAGGCCGACTACTGTAAATCGATCAGTACAGACATACCATCTCAAATTCGCTTGTTTGACGACGACAACAAAAAAATAGGTGGTAATGCCCGCGTTAGCAGAATCACAATCAATGATAAATGGAATGTTATTTCTGATGAAACACAGAATGCTGTTTATTACTGGGACTATGAGTATGACCGAACCAGTTACGGTGTGGCAGCTTATGAACCAATGAGTGGTAATGATGAAAATCCGTATTACAGATGGGACCGTTATACCAACAAAGCTGTCTCATTCCCTGATCAGTCACGGTTTACCGTAACTCCGATTGGAGAAATACTTTATCCTTCTGCAGTTGTTGGCTATAAAACCGTTACCGTTTCAATCAGTGGAGCATCTGTTGGCGTATACAATGGCCTCGGTATTAGTAAAGCTACTTTCATGACAGCACGTGAGCATCCTACAATCTCTTCTTCTACGACCTTGCAAAAAGTGGATGCAAAGAAAAAAACACCGTTGGGCGAAGATATCAGCTTATATGGTTTCTCACAGGGACACAGTATCATCACAAACGATTTTCACGGTAAACCTTATGACTATCGTGTATACAGTGCGCAAGGAGATTTACAAGCCAGAACAACCTATTATTACAAAGGTTTGGGAGAGACAGTTCCGATGCTGGAGAAAACCGGCCAAATGAGTAATGAAATTATTGCTACAGAGTATGATCTATATGCCGATTCACGTCTCGTAACCAGTAGAATTGGTTCTTACCAGGTTGGGCTGACATTATCGTTTCCTTTGATTCCGACTCCGCTTCCCATTCCTAATGGTATTAGTCCCATCATTTCAGGAAGTGAACGTGAGGTTGGTTTCTACGCGCAAACATTCAATAAGCACATTAATTACTCGGCCATTGTTGACCGTATAGAAACAGAAACCCTGGGTTCAGTAAATACAGCCAAAGATTTGGTTTATGATCGTCAATCAGGGGTTGCATTATTGACAAGTTTGACGGATGAATACAACGAACCACTTTATTCATTCAGCTATCCGGCGCATTGGTATTATACGTTATTCCGAAATCCGCTTGACCAACCCACGGCCAGTATTTCAGGTACATTGTCGAGTGGATTATTTACAGCATCTTCTTCACTGGTTGATAAACTAACAGTAGGAGATGTGGTCAATCTTACGGGTACAAGTACCGTTTCGGCCTACGTTCTAAAGGTTTCGGGAAGTACAGTGCAGCTGATCAAAACTACAGCACCATTTACTACAACTGCTATCACAAATGGCAGTTACACACTTACACTTGCCAAAAGCGGGAGAAAAAACACGCTAGCGATAATGATGCAAAGTGTTGTAACCAAGCGTAACCCGGTGAGCGGACCAACAACATTTAACTTTCCAGCAGACGATATCATCGAAGCTTCTGCGGTGACGTTCAGGCCAAGGATGAATCTCAGATGCCATATTTCCGATGAACAGGCACCTCCTATTTCTGTTCCGGTAGGTGCCGTCATTAACCCATTCAGCCGCGGTGTATTGAATAATTTGCTCAAAGAACACGCCTATGTCCCGCAATTGGAACGCAGCTCTACTGAAGTACAGGGAATTCGCTACAACGGTGCTTATATAGCGTATTATCCATTCTACGATCAGAAAACGAATGATGAATGGGCGCAGATTGACGAAACGGGTCATCCGAACATTGATGCAACGAACCTCAAAAATTGGCGGCCTATGGGGCAAATTACGGAACTAGATGAATACGGAAAACCATTGGAAAGTACCGATCAGATCGATGTGCCTTCTGCTGTTTTGTACGGCTATAACCGAATGAACCGATTAGTGCCCGTTGCGCAAGCCGTCAACGCGCAGCAGCGTGAAATTGCGTACGATTCTTTTGATGATTATAGTTATCATTCGGCCCAAATACCTGCTTATCTAGAAGGGCATTTTGATTTCGCGCAGGCAATATCTGGTAATCCTACCAATGTTACATTGAGTTCAACAGTACGCCACAGTGGCGTCAGCAGCTTATCCGTTAATATGGGAGTTACGGCGTCCGTACTTCGTGTTGCAAGTGACATTGATTGCAGATCAGTAGACTCTTTTTCTGACAATGAATTCGAGGTAGATGAATGTATGTGTATCAAAAACTTCCAACCTACCTCCGGTAATGAATACCTGATTAGTTTGTGGGTGAAGGGCAGCGCTATTGATGCAAACAATAACTATTCTGACTGCTCGGTTACTATTTCGTATGTCGGTTCAGGAACCGTTGCAACATTTGTTCCTACAGGTCAAATGCTCGATGGCTGGCAACGCATTGAAGGAACGTTTATCATACCTGGTGGAGCTACCGCCATCTCCGTAAATCTCAAAAATCTATCAGCGATCAGCAACACAAAAGTCTATTTTGATGATATCCGGCTTCACCCGATACTTGCCGGAATGACAACCACCGTTTATGACCCTGAAACCCTGTTGCCCATGGCGACGCATGACGGGTATAACTTTACTACCTTCTACGGCTATGATGAAAACCTGATGCCGGTAAGAACACGTGTAGAAACCATTAACGGGATTCAAACAATCAGCGAATCGGAAGGAAGTACTATTAAAGACGACAAACAATAACCGCTATGAAATCAACCATTATTCTGCTTTTAGCGATATTCCTGTTACCTCTGTATTCAAGTGCAGCGGTAGAAACGGCGGTTAATCGCATCGAGAGTGCCCAGATTACGACATCAGGTTCGCCACAGTTGACAGTATTTGACAATAAATACGTGACCATGGCTACTAACAGCAGTTGGGCAACTTTGTTTACCAACTATCGGATTACCAATAAAATTCGTTTAGCAATAAATCCGGAAGTGCTGCAAACCAACAACCTTTCGGGAGGTGTAACCATTACAATCAAGTACTGGAAATGGGACATCGGCACTAGCGCTTTCGTTACCAGTACCGAATCGAAAACACTGACCATTGATTATAATACAACCGCTACCAATATTATCAATGACCTATCAACCTATGTAACCTCCGATGCATTACGAATAGAGGTTTCCATTACATCGGTTAATGGTGGATTAGACATAGATGACGCTTACCTGGAAGCGGAAATAGAAACAGAACGCTATTACGCTTTTGACGGAAGTGCACCAACCTCACACACAGTTGCTAAAACAAGTGATTATGTCAACTTTGAGTGGACACAAGTTACCGGTGCCGAATACTATGAGCTGGAATGGGTACATGTTAATGATTACAAAGCCAATGATCTTACGAACGCCTTCGCAACAAGTGACCTGACCTATAATTTCTACCGCAACTCGACTCGGGTGATCATCAAAACACCGTATTATACCATTCCAAGAGTTTTCGACAGAGGGTATATCGTGTTTCGCGTCAGGGCAATCGGCGTGGCCGGAACGGGATTTAACTTACGAAAGGAAGGTAGCTGGAGTTTGGGTGAAACCGGATTGATATCAGCTGCAACTGTGAATACCAATTATGTCTATATCGATACCGAATTTGATACCCAAATGAATTGGGGGCACCAGGTGATGTACGCCGAAGACGGAAAACGATTTGAAGGGGTTTCCTATGCAGACGGAATCGGAAGAATGCGGCAAAGTGTAGGAAGTAATACCGAAACCGGGCAGGCAATTGTCTCGAATATTTACTATGACGCGTTCGGGAGGCCCACTATCACCGATTTACCCACACCCGACGATGATGGCCGAATGATTCACCGTCCGGACTTTAATGTGGCGGCGGGTGATACATATTATGGGCCTGAGCATTTTGAACAGGTATTTATTGAAGATAACCCGTCGTGTTCGTTTGAAACCACTCCGTTTAGTTCCAGTTACGGTGCAGGAAAGTATTACTCGCCCAACAACCCCGACCAGGATGGTGAGAATGTGCGCATTCCCGATGCAGAGCAGTATCCGTTTGCTCGCGTGGAATATATGGACGATCACACCGGAAGAATCAGAAGGGCCGGTGGTATCGGGCCGGATTTCCAGATTGGTTCCGGGCATGAAACAGAGTTTTTTTACAGTACACCTTCGCAAGAAGAACTTGATCGTTTATTTGGTTCGGAAGTCGGGTACGCACCCCATTATCAGCGACGGATTACCGTTGATGCCAATGAACAGTTCTATATCGAATATTTCGATATGGCAGGCAGAGTAGTCGCCAGCGGACTGGCAGGAGCAACACCTGCTAACCTCGATGCGCTGGATAATAACGCAACCTTTACCTTAACCCAAACTATTACACAAGGTGTAAATGGTGATGTCACACCAACATCCATGACGCTTACCAAACCTCTGACCATTTTTGAAGACGAAGATTATTCGTTTTCCTATGAGTTGGATCCGGGGGAGTTTACCGACGAAATCTGTGCCCCTGAACTGTGTCTCGATTGCAGGTATGTTCTCACGATCGAAATCACAAAAGAAGAATGTGATGACCTTCCGGTATTTTCCGAAACAATGTACATCAATGGCGGCGAATACGATGCTATGTGCAACGAAGATATTCCTTTCGATTATGATACAACCATTACACTACTGAAAAACAACTATATCCTTACCAAAACATTGACTGTTGATCAGGATGCGATTAATGGTTACTGGTGCACGTACCTCGAAAATAACACATGCGTACCAACGTTTCAGGAACTGTACAACGAAGCATACGCAAATGCCGATTTCAGCAGCTGCGACATCGAAGAGGAATTTGACGAAGACGACTATTCATGCGATGTCATGCGCGCTATTATGCTCAACGATGTTTCACCGGGCGGGCAATATGCAGAGTATACTGTTTCGGGGAGTACTTACTCGGCTGCCAATACCATCTCCGTTTTGTATACCGGCGGCTCACCTGATTTATCCGGTGACTGGCGTACACCATCGGGCGGCATGTACGAAGATGAACTTGGAGCTCAGGCCTGGGTAGAAGTGCAATTGATTAGTGTAGGCGTTTACGCACCACCGGTTGAAATCACAGCTGTTCCCGTTCTTGTAGATGCTGATAATAATATTTACAAAGTAAAACCCGAAGAACTGGCCGACCTGGCCGATTTTGTGGTCGGGTTTCAGAATAGCTGGGCAGAAGCATTATTGCCGTACCATCCGGAATTCTGTTATCTCGAGTATTGTGAGGCTAATGAAGCTTCACATGCTTACGATGCTGCGATGGGCAGTATCACCTCCTTTTCGGAGGCGTGCGCTGGTGGTTATTTTGCTCCGTTGGGTTTTATTGATTTGACGGTGAATTACGACACTCCGGAGATCTATTCGGGCTGTGCTGATACTGGTGCCATCGATCCGTTTTTTGAGCCGTTAGATATTTTAAATCCGCTATATGTGGAAATGGAAGATCGAATGACAAACTACATCACGATCAGCGGTGTATCGGTTTCCATGTGGGAATATGCCGCCATGCTGGTGCATTGTGAAGAACCATATATTACATTTTCGGGAACCACTCCTATCTCTTGCCTGGAAAATTATCAGCCGGGAGAGTGTGATCTTGACATGATCTGGATTACTTTCCGTGATTTGTATCTCGCCGAAAAAGCCCGGATCTATGCTGAAGCCGAATCGGCATTTATAGCAGGTGAAGCCTGTGCCACACTTACTGCCACCATTGGTGATGAAGATCCTGGCAATCCGTTTGGCGAGGCCATTCCGCGCTGGGGATTTTATGACGACATGATTGCGACTTATACCAGTACAACTGATATCCAGAACGAGTTCGACGCCCAAAGCGAAGCCGCTTGCGAAACGGCATGTACGGCCTATGCCAAAGACTGGATGCTGCTGCTTTCAGGATGCGACATTGACCCTGCCGATACAGCAGATTTACGTCTTGATTTACAAGCATTGTGTGAATTTGGCTGTGGTGATGATCATCCCGCAGGTGCAACCACATTACCTGCTTCTATTCCGGGCGGCACTTATGCTTTGCCAAGCGGTATCGGAAGTGTGGGCAATGGAGCAACAATCAACGATGTTCTGGCGCTTTATGGTTATTCGGAAAGTGATCTTTGTACGGAATTGCTTATCAGTGATCCGGGCCCTTACCAGGAATCACTTGTGGAAGATCTTTACCTGGATGAATGCGGATGCGAATTGCTGTTGACCACCAAAGACCAGTTTGAAAATGGAGTGGTTCCTGCCGGAATTGTAACAGTGGAACAATTACTGGAATACAATACAGGCCTCTCGATGGAAGACATCGATGCACTAATTTGCGCTTGTGATGATGCTACCGGCAACGAATGGAATCCGGGAGGGTATGAATGGTCTGGTGGCGAAATTGAAACCATACTCGGTTGGGAAGAAGTGGTGCCACAGCAACTTACCTGCGATGCCTGCGTGCAATGCGAGGATGTGGCTACCGGTGTTACTGATCTGGAAACCCGTTTCGGTTCCGAAATTGACGAATCCCCGAATTACGAAGTTATTTTGACTAATTACTTAAACGGATTGTTTGATTTTGACCTGACATACAGCTATTATGCCGAGTTTATCCTGAAATGCAATGCAACCAGCCTGAACCCGATCTGTGAACCGACTCCCGAATTGCTTGCATGGAGAGACGTGATGAACTTACTGGCCCATCGCGGTCAACTGAATGTGGGAGATACATTGAACCTGCTTACCGAAAACATCGTGTACAAAGAAAGTGAACTGTATGAATACCTGCTTGCAACCGGTTATTATGCGGAAATTGATGGAAATACGTTGCATCAGACTTTTGTAAAAAACGAAACAGGATTGGCGTGTACTACTTCCCTCACGCTTCCGATAGAAGCAGATTTTACCTTTGACGACATTGTAGCCTTCGGGAACATCGTACCTGAAAACACCGGATGCGAAGAAGTAGCCGAAAACTTTACCGTTGAAGTAAGTTATTATGCGTGCGGGATTTTAAAAACGGCTACCTTGACAGGACAGACCGACTGTTTCCCGATTCAAACCTGTTATTGTGGTGGTGATTTGATGCTTTGCAACGAAACGGTAAACGAACAACTGGCTGATGAAACACCGTGTTACGAACCCATACTTTCGCAGCTTTACCAGGATGTAACCGAACTGTACGAAGAAACCATTGCTGCAGCCAAACAGGAATTCGTGGCAGCGTACAATACACAATGTGCAACTGCTTTTGAAACGGAACTATTGGAATATACAGGGCCATTTAATCAATACCAGTATACGCTGTTTTATTATGATCAGGCCGGAAATCTGGTCAAAACCGTAGCGCCGAATGGTGTGTCACCGCTTGTTTCTACCGCAACGGTAGTTACCAGCCGCGATGCTACCACGGACCTTGATAACCAGGACCCGGCTGTAGTACCAACGCACGGTTTCGAAACCGAATATACTTACAACTCATACAGCCAGTTGGTGGAAACCACCAACCCCGATCAAACAGGAGCGACTAACTTTTTCTACGACCGCTATGGCCGTATGGTAGCCTCTCAGAATCCGGTGCAGGCAGATGAACATAAGTACAGCTACGTCTTGTATGATGTGCAGGGAAGGCCTGTGGAAGTGGGCCAGATTGATATAGATGTAACGCCAACGCCGATTGCAGCTCTCTCCGAAAGTTTGCACCTGAAGGTGAATGACCTCGGGGCCGCATTTAAAACATGGGTCTACAGCGGGCTTCGCACCGAAGTGACTTTTACGGTTTACGATAAGTCCATGTCTGTGACCGTGGCCGGCAAATTTGCCACCGGAACCCAGCAAAACCTACGTCTGCGTGTAGCCAGCGTGGTGTATTTTGATGCAGTCAGTGCCGGCACCATGCCCACAACCGGTTATGTTTCGGCAACGCATTATTCGTATGACTTGCACGGAAATGTGATTGAAAGCCTACAGGATGTGCCGGAACTTTCGCCGGTGCAGCAGGATATTAAATCGACCCAATACCAGTTTGAACTATTGAGCGGCAACGTGAAAAAAGTAGAATACCAGAAAGGGGAACGCGATCGCATGACCCACGAGTATGTCTATGACAAACTCAACCGCCTCACCGAAGTGTTTACGTCTACCGATGCAGAAGTGCACAAAAGCCGCGAAGCGCATTACCGTTATTTCGATTACGGACCGTTGGCACGGGTTGAGATTGGCCAGCACAAAGTGCAGGGCAATGATTTTACCTATACGATCCAGGGATGGCTCAAAGGTATGAACAGCACCACGCTCGACCGCACCCGCGATGCGGGCAAAGACGGCGGCACCGATTACCTTGCTTCCAACCCGGAAGCAAACACCTGGTTTGCCCGCGATGTCACCGGTTACATGATGGGTTATTACACCGACGATTACAAAAGTATCGGTACCACTACTTTTGAAGCGGCCATCGGCACCAGCAACCCGCTGAGCAGTGCCATCAAATCGCTGTACAACGGCAATATTGCCTACACCACCACGGCTATTGACGGCTATGATATACAGGCAGGTGTATACACCTACGACCAGCTGCAGCGTCTCAAGGCGATGAATGTCTACCGCTCCGCCACGATCCAGAGTGACAATGACTGGTCTAACTCTGCCAATACCACCGAATACGAGTCGAAGTATACCTATGATCCCAATGGCAATCTCCAAACACTCGTCCGGAACGGTATTCCGGGTTCGGGAATGGGGATCAGTATGGATGATTTTACCTACAATTATACATCGGGGACCAACCGTTTGCACCAGGTAACTGACGCCGTTACGGCAGCCAGTACCACTGCTTATACGGAGGATATCAACGACGGACAGGGCACCAATAATTACGTCTACGACAAACTTGGGCAGCTCGTTGCTGATAACACTTCCTTAGAAGAACAGGATTATGAGTGGCGATTTGGTGATAAAAAACTCAACTTGCAACGCAGTTCAACACAACAATTGGAATTCGTATACAATCCATTAGGACAACGGGTATTAAAAATCGTGAAACCGGTTTCAGGCGGTGTACCGCTACATCAGAGTGCTTCAGTGAGCTGGGATTATACCTATTATGCGTATGATGCCAATGGACAGGTAATGGCCATCTATGATGTGACCATGAACAATTATGATCCGGACGATGAGATCAACATAGCTGAAAACTCCGAACAGATCATTTACGGTGCTGGCAGAATCGGTGTGATCAAACCTGACAAGGTTACGTATACCAACCAAATGAGTTTAGCACCCGAAGGCCCGATTTGGGAGAATGAATTGGGTAGAAAAAACTACGAACTCACCAACCATCTGGGCAACGTAAATGCTGTAATCACCGACCGCAAAACGGTCAACGGTTCTTATACCGGCTTCTCGTTTGCAAGCAGTGTTGAAGGATGGGCGGCAGGTGCTGATGCTTCAGTGAGCCAGAGTGGTGGTTTACTCAATGTATCTACCACACCAGGTTCCAATAACAGTGCTTACAAAGTGATGACCACCACAGTGGGTGAGCATTACATTGTAACGGTCAAAGCCAATAAGGGCACGACAACCGGCTTAAAACTCTACCTGTTTGGTATCAGCACAACAACCCTGGCAGACGGCGAGGCCAGTACGATTTCGTTTACAGCCATTTCAACCAGCACGGCCTTGATCATACAACCCCTGCTGACAACAGGTTCGCATACGTTCAGTATCGATACAGTTGGTTTTACTCCTAAATCGGTTTACGAGGCAACGGTGATCATGAAAAGTGATTATTATCCGTTCGGTATGCAAATGCCGGGACGTTTTTCCAATACTGGAGACTACCGTTTCGGCTACAACGGTATGGAAAAAGACCCCGAAATGAAAGGCGATGGGAATTCTTACACTACCGAGTTCAGGCAGTATGATCCGAGGTTGGGGAGATGGATGAGTCTTGATCCGTTGATGCTAATGTTCCCTGAACAATCACCATATTGTGCATTTGATAATAATCCTGTTTTATTTATTGATCCTTATGGATTGAGTGCCACTAATGGAGAAGGTGAACCACCAACGTTGAACGGTACTGAAACCGAAGGGCAACTATCAGATGATGGAGAGTGGATTATTAACGTAGACCCTAGTAGTGGCAAACTTGTTTGGCAAAAATTCTCAACACTTGAAGAAGTCGTAATACTTACAACAGGTCCTTGTACTCTGAATCTGTTGTTAGATATGAAAGCTTTAATGAAGGATTATCACCATAATACGAAAGATTATTATCGCTTTGGTACTCTTGGCGCTCCTGCAAAGGATGTGTTTTATGAGGCGTACAAGATTTGGGATGAATGGTCTTCGTGCATGGGACTTAAGATTACCATGGAGGATATTCATGAAGCTTTAGCTATACTAGGTAATCTTCCGGTTGTTGGTGAAATGTTTGATGCTGCTAATGCAATTCTTTATGTTGCTGAGGGCGATTATGAAAATGCTCTTTGGTGTGCTTCTTCAATGATTATTCCCGGAGGATCCGCACCTATTTTTGCCAAAAAAATGGCAAAAGATGCAATTCAAGATACTGGTGAAAAGGTTGGAAGAGAAGTTGGACAGGAAATTGCTGATGGCGCAACAAAACCCTATACTACAAGTCGCCCTAGTTATGGCAAGAATCAGGTTGAGGAAGTTTGGGAAAATGCGAAACATAGTGATGGAAATGTTTATGATCCTAATACTGGGGAGATAATTCATTGGGACAGGTCAAAACCAAGAAACGGACAATGGGATATGGGACATAAGAAGAATCATGAATATAGAACGTTAAAGCAAGATTATTTAAGTGGAAAGATATCTAAAGAAGAGTTTTTGAAAGAGTATCGTGATCCAAATAATTACCAACCAGAGTTGCCAAAGAATAATAGAAGTCATAAATTTGAAAAAAAGTAATAAAAGTTATGGAAGTAAATATTGATGATCTTTTTCAAGTCGTAAGACTTAAAGAGAATGAAGCGTATTTTAAGTTGAAGAAATCCATAGACATGAATGTAAAAAATTCTTCAGGTCGATCTTTACTGCATGAGGCGGTAGCTTATCATAATAATGCTGTTGTTAGTGATTTGATTAAAAGCGGTATAAATGTTAATTGCACTGATAAGGAAGGTCAAACAGCGCTTCACTATTCGGCTGCTATTACGAATATTCCGGCTGCGAAATTAATTCTTGAATCAGGCGGTGACGTCAATATAGTCGATGTTTATGGAAATAATGCTATGTGGACCGCTGTTTTCAACTCAAGAGGAAATTATGAGATGGTTAAACTGTTTAAGGAGTATTCAGGGGATCATTTACATAGTAATAATAACTCTAAATCTGCATATGATTTTGCAAATCAAATAAATGATTTAGAGTTAGTTAAAATTCTAAAATCATAAGTTCATGAGGCTCTTTTTTTGTGTCGTTTTTTTGATTCCTACAAAATATTTTTGTCAATCTTATCCGGTAGGTGCTAAGCATACTAAAACAATTTATACTACAATATTTGATAATAATGACACGGTAGAACATAACATAGTGCTAACTTATTATGATAGCCTTTGGCAAGAAGTTATAAGCGAAAATACATTGAAATCAGCTTTGAATAAAGGATCTTACTCAGTAACATTAACTCAAACACCTCAAAAGTTTGTTTCAGCCTCGATTTCTCCAAATGGTGATACATCAAATACGACTGTTTATTTGTATAATGAACAAGGTAAGCAAGTCTACCATTATGAAATAAAGGGTCTGGATACGACAATAAGTCAAAAGAGGAAGTACGATTCAAATGGGAATAATACGGAATTGTATAATAAAAAGAACGGCGTTTATTTCTTATTCATGGAATTTGAATACGATCAGAATAATGAGATTTCTTCCAAGAAGATGTATAATAATGCTGGTGGATTAGTGAAATTTGAAAAGTATGAAAGGAAACGGAATGGTGAAATTATAGATCATTATGAATATCTTAACGGTTTTGGATGGACATTAAGATCAAGAGCCGAAAAAACATCGTTACATAAAGTTAAAACTAATTATTACTACGATTGGGAGGGTGTTAACTACGGAATCACATTAAAATATGTTAAGGGTGGGTATTCTATCACTGAGAATTCAAACAATAATAATCTAGTAAGATTAGAGATTTATGATCAATCAAATAATCTCACAACTTCTGTTTTTGTTGAATATACGGATATAGAATAGGGTAATGTTGGTAATGTGGAGATTCCGGAGTAACTGACCATCTCATTCGGTAATGTTCGAAGTGTGTTGATAGCTAGACGTTTTGGATTTAATCATCACATAAACAACTATTTAACAAAATAAAAACAACGCGTATAAGGGGATGTTAAACTTCCCCTTTGTAGTTGAAAGGGTTTTAAACGATCTGAAATGAGCTCAAATCAGACCACGTGTTTGTATATTCCAGTCGTGTTGACCACCCATTTCCGGAATACATTGACCACCTGCTGATTTGTTTAGACGGTAGGATTGTGTTGGATTGTAGTAGTTTTTAGTGGTGGTCAAACAACATTGCAAAACGGTGTGGCTCTTTGTAAAAAATGTCATAAAGAAATACACAAATAAGAAATGGGCGATAATAAATTTTTAGACTTAATTAAAGCTAACATAACAAAACATGGTTATCACGTAACCATTGTGAATAGTGATACTGATCCTAGGTATTGTTACACCATTGGATTAAACGAGTCATTAGGTTTTGAATTAGTTATTGCAGGAGGGTACTTTTATCTAAAAGATGACTTATTGTACATTTTAGATTTATTAGTTTCCAATTTGAAAAAAGATGGTAGTCTGATTAATTCTCATATTCAAACCTCGAAATTTGGGAGTTTTACATTCATTAGGATTCATGATTCTTGGAATGACTTAATGCTTTTGGGTGTTTCTGACTACTATAAGACCGATACGATTAAATCTTTTCAGATAATCCCTGATGGTGAACATTTTACTCTTGAGATTCCAGATATGTCTAAAAAAATTAATGGTGAATCATTCCCGATATGGAAATGGTTGATTCATGAATGGGATTTAAAAGTACCTGAAACATCTAAAGCCATCACGAATTTAGCAGCGCTAAAGGGAGAGAAAATAACGGAAGTAATGAGATGGGAAGTAGATAATTGGGAGATGTTTGCAGGTTCTGGTCCTGATATAGACGAAAATGATATAAGAGTAGTACCTATCGGGATGATTTTGGGGATTGATAAGACTATTAATGACGCATTAGACTTAAAAATTGAAAAAGGTTTTTGGAGAAAAAATGATGATCTTGTATTGCATGATTGGGGATAAGATCAATTAGTATATATCTGCGCGCGCAGATGCGCATACTCGTTTGCACATCTGCACACACCAACTGATTCCAAAACAAAACCGCCCGAATATCCGTCTGTGCATACCATGGGCAATAGATTATCGGTAGTTACTTTCTAAGTAAAGCTGTTTAAGTCCACTTCAAAATATTTTGCTAAACTGCAAAGCGTCGTAAATGCAATATCACGCTTGCCCTGTTCTATTTGTATATTCCGGTGGTGTTGACCACCCAATTCCGGAATACATTGACCACCTGCTGATTTGTTTAGACGGTAGGATTGTGTTGGATTATAGTAGTTTTTAGTGGTGGTCAATCGAAACCGGAGCGAGGTGGTCAGTGGCTCCGGAATCTCCACATACTGGAAAAAACAATACCCAAAAAAGTAACTTTGCGATATGATAACAATTGAAAAAACAATTAAAGAGCTTTCAAAGTTCTCAAATCAAATACTAGAATTCAATAAGCCTGTTGAGCCTGTGCTCATAAAAGAATTTGAGAATAAATATGGTTTAACTCTTCCAAATGATTATAAATTTCTTTTGGAAACGACAAATGGATTTTCTTTAATTGGCACTAGGGTTCTTGGGTTGCATGGAAACGAGAATATTGATTCATTAGAGATGGTTTATAAATTTGAACATTTTGAAGTGATTAATCCGCAACCTACTTATTTAATCCCATTCTGTAATGACGGTAGAGGAAATTTTTATTGTTTTGATACACTAAAGCAATCAAAAGATGGAAACTCATGTTCAATTGTTTTTTGGCAATCCGATATTGATTATTCTAATCAAGAACCAGAAATTGTTAACGAAAACTTGTCAGATTGGATCGACGAAGTTGTAATACAATGGACTCTCGAAGATTATGATTATGATGGCAACGAAAAATAAGGTTACACATTCGGGTAATGTTCCAGTAGCGGGTAGTGTTTCAGAGTAGTTGATGGAGGCTCTCTTTTAATTCAAAGCGCCTTGTTTTCAATCAGATAACGTTTTGTGTAAAAGTGCGTATCAGGGGATATTTAAGTATCACTGAAGTGTAGAAAGATGCCACAATCAAAAATAAAGACCACAAATGAAACCTCGTGTTTCAGGGTTGTTGATGGACACGGAAATCAATGCGAATGCGGTAAAGCGTTGATTAAAAATGGAAAGACATTAAAAATCAAGTATGGTTATTTATAAGATAACATTGGATTTATTTGGAGACAATTTTTCTCCGAATAAAATTTTAGACCAAATAGAACTCAACCCTTTAATAGTTGATTCTAGTGAACGTGGTGATAAGATATGGCCCGGGCAAGATGAAGAGATTGATTTTGGAAAGATCTCAGTACTTAATCCCTGTACATATGGATTACAACATGATAATTGGGAATATGAAGAGTGGTATGTTCAGTTTATTGAAAAAAATCATACGCTTCTCAAACTTCATGGGGTTGATGAGATACATTTTTTTATTGATGTATTCTATTCTGGGGATCAATGTAATATTGAAGTATTCAATAAAGAAATATTTAAGCGTTTAAATAAACATATAACATTTTCGATACCATTAAGTGTGTATCACTTAAAACAAAAGGAAATTAAAGAAATGCTTTTAGAAGTGGGATTTACTAAAAAGGAAATAAGCAGTTTATAGGGTAGTGTGTATATTCCAGTCGTGTTGACCACCCAATTACGGAATACATTGACCACCTGCTGATTTGTTTAGACGGTAGGATTGTGTTGGATTGTAGTAGTTTTTAGTGGTGGTCAATCGAAACCGGAGCGAAGTGGTCAGTGGCTCCGGAATCTCCAAATAACACAAGAAAGTTTAAATAAAAAAGCATTTATTTTCTAAAAACGCTGAGCTAGCCAATGATAGAGCATTGGAGATTAATTTTATTATTAAGGCAATAGAAAAAATTATTAGACATGATATTAAAAATAGAAGATGTATTAAAATTTGGAGATGTTCTTTCGCTGAAGTTAAATGTATCCACTCAAGAACAAGTTTTAGATTTATTGGGGAATTGCGATGAAATAGATGAAAACGATTATTCGATAGATTATTATTGGGACAATGTTTGTTTTTCATTTGATATAAAACAAAAGACGCTTTTAAAAGTCAAGATCAAATTTGAAGATGATACAAAATATAAGGTAGATTTTTTGTCTGAGGAATTGTGTTTTCAGAAAGAGATTAAGTTGGAAAGTATATTTCTTTTTTTAAATCATCTTCAAATCAATTTTCATTGTGTGAATTCAGAAATTGATTTCGATTATTTATTTATTAATACAATTGATAATATTAGAATTACTTATTATTTACCTTGGTCATCATTAATTGATATATCATTGGTGGATGGTATATCAGGTTAGCGTGGTAAGTAATCAATTACTGTATATTCCGGTCGTGTTGACCACCCAAAGTATAAAGCAAGATTTTGATTTATGGCTAAGAAGGTAAAATCGAAAAGTGGTGATGTTTTTAAAATCCCACTATTAAATGGAGAAGTTTGTTATGGTCAGGTGTTAGATTTTATGATGCCAAATATCATACGGATTGCTCTTTTTGAAGGAACGTATGGTGCAAATGAACTAATTGATCCTAATCAGGTCGTTCGTCTTAAGGCTTATTCAAGAATAGCAACAGATAAGCATTTCATCAATGCTGGTGAGTGGCCTATTATTGGTAATGTCGAAATTTTGATACCGATTTCATCTTTTCCAAATGAAGAATTTAGAAAAGATGATTGGGTTGGAGCAGTTCACTATTCTGCAACACTAGTTGAATCCTTTGTTAATGCTTATTATGGTTTAAAAGCTTGGGATATGTATTATGAACCTAATTATTTAGATAAATTTCTAGTAAATCCAAACGAGAAACCTAATAATGTAATTTACGAGAAACTGTAGTTTATCAGATCATTAGGTGTTTTTGTAAGTAACTAAAAACGTGTGTTTTTTGGTAGCGTGTATATTCCGGTCGTGTTGACCACCCAATTCCGGAATACATTGACCACCTGCTGATTTGTTTAGACGGTAGGATTGTGTTGGATTGTAGTCGTTTTTAGTGGTGGTCAATCGAAACTGGAGCGAGGTGGTCAGTGGCTCCGGAATCTCCACTGATGACACAAACTCCTGAAATCTCCGAAGCGAATCTCCCACGCTAGGGATTGGAGCAAGCTACCGTGTAGCGTGGAAAGCCCGGCCCTGATAAAATGCATGAAGAATGAATGGATTTTGCCAGGGAAGCGCCCAACATAAAATCGTAGTCATCCCCTGCCAACTAACTAGTGCGCATCCAACCAATTATCCGCCAATTCCATTTCCACTTCCATCGGAACGGCCAACTGAATGGCACCTTCCATCGCGGTTTTTACCAGTTTTTTCATGACTTCTTCTTCGCCTTTGAGAATATCGAACACCAACTCATCGTGTACCTGTAAGATCATTTTGGATTGTACGTTGGCTTCTGTCATCGCTTTGTCGACTGCTACCATCGCCAGTTTCACGATATCAGCTGCCGAGCCCTGAATGGGTGCATTAATGGCATTTCGTTCGGCAAAACCACGTACCACTGCATTGGCAGAGTTAATGTCAGGAAGGTAACGGCGGCGCTGCATGATCGTTTCCACATAACCGTTTTCGCGCGCGTTTTTCACTGCGTTGTCCATGTAACCTTTGATGGTGGAATATTGTGCAAAATAGCTGTCGATGATTTGTTTGGCTTCGGTGCGACTGATTCCCAGGTTTTGTGACAACCCGAAAGCCGATTGACCGTAAATAATTCCGAAGTTCACCGCTTTGGCCGCACTTCGTTGCTCTTTAGTCACTTCTTCCAACGGCGTATGGAATACTTTCGAAGCGGTTGCTTTGTGAATATCGACACCATCTTTAAACGCCTGAATCATTGATGTATCGTTGCTCAACGCCGCAATTACACGCAATTCGATCTGGGAATAATCGGCCGACATCAGTTGATGATTGGTATCACGGGCAATAAATGCACGACGGATTTCCTTTCCGCGGTCGGTGCGAATCGGAATATTCTGCAAATTGGGATTGTTGGAACTCAAACGTCCGGTTGCCGTAACGGTTTGCATAAAACTCGTGTGAACGCGGCCGTCTACCCGATCCAGCATCGTAGGAAGCGGATCTACATACGTCGATTTCAGCTTACGCATCTGGCGGTAATCGAGGATCATTCCGATAATCGGATGATCGCTTTTATGCTGTTGCAAAATATCTTCTGAGGTGGCGTATTGACCTGTCTTCGTCTTCTTCGCTTTCGACGAAATCTTCATGTGATCAAACAATACTTCGCCCAGTTGTTTCGGAGAATCGAGGTTGAAATCCATTCCGGCTTCGGCTTTGATGCTCGTTTCCAGTTCGCCGGTTTCCATTTCCAATTGTTTGGAATAGTTTTTCAAATGATCCACATCAATGGCCACACCTTCGTTTTCCATTTTCGCCAACACGGTCACCAACGGCATTTCAATCGTGTGGAACAAATGACGCAGGTGATCTTTCTCGATTTGCGGTGCAAACAATTGTTTCAGCTGGAACGTAATATCGGCATCTTCACAGGCGTAATCCACAATTTGTTCCTGCGGTAAATCGCCCATATTTCCCTGGTTTTTGCCTTTCTTCCCTATCAGTGTTTCGATACTAACCGGCTGGTATTGCAAGTAATATTGCGCCAGGAAATCCATTCCCTGCTTGGCTTCGGGTTGAATGAGGTAATGCGCAACCATCGTATCGAACAACGGTCCGTCTAACTGCAAATCGTACCGCATCAACACTTTCATGTCGTATTTCAGGTTGTGCGCGATTTTCTCAATGGTTTTCGACTGAAAAAACGGTGCAAACTCGTGAATGATTTTTTTAGCGGCATCGAACTCTTTCGGGAACGAAACATAATAGGCTTCGCGCTCTTTAAAACAGAAGGAAGCTCCTACCAAATCGGCATGCATTGCTTCGATATCAGTTGTTTCCGTATCAAAACACACGGAAGTTTGCTTCATCAGTTTTGCCAGTAATTCCGCACGTTCTTCCGGCAGCGAAACATGGTGGTAGCTTGGTTTTTCGGTCGCGATGGTCTTGTAACCGGCGGTTGGAGAAGCTTGCTGCACCTCCACCAGGCTTTGCGTACCAAACAGATCCAACTGGCCGTTTTCTCCGTTAGCAGACGAGGTCACCACGATTTCTTCTCCGATTACGCGTTTTGCGAGATTACGGAATTCGAGTTCGGTAAAAATTTCCTTTACTTTTTCGGTATCGGGTTTGTCCAGACGCAGATCAAGCGGATCAAACGGCACCGGAACATCTACAATAATGGTAGCCAGCATTTTGGAAAGTCGTCCCTGTTCTTCGAACGCGATCACGTTTTCCTTCATTTTTCCTTTCAGGTCGTCCGTGTTTTTGAACAATTCTTCCATGGAACCGTAATCCTGGATGAGCTTTTTGGCTGTTTTTTCACCGACTCCGGGAATTCCAGGAATATTATCGACCGCATCGCCCCACAAACCGAGAATATCGATAACTTGCATCGGGTTGCTGACTTCGAATTTCTCGCAGACTTCCTTCACGCCCATTACCGAAGCAGGATCACCGCCCCGGCCCGGTTTGTAGATAAAAATATTTTCACTGACCAACTGACCGAAATCTTTATCGGGCGTCATCATATAAGTGATAAAACCTTCTTCTTCGGCGCGTTTGGCTAATGTTCCGATAATATCATCCGCTTCAAACCCTTCGAGCAATAATACCGGAATGTGGAATGCTTCCAAAATGCGTTTGATCGGTTCGATCATGGAACGGATATCTTCGGGCATTTCGTCGCGATTGGCTTTGTAATGCTCGTAATCTGCCGTTCTGTTGGTTGCTCCGCCCGGTGCGTCGAATACCACAGCCAAATGCGTAGGTTGTTCTTTTTGAATTACATCGATCAATGCATTGGTAAAACCGAATGCCGCAGAAGTGTTCTGGCCTTTTGAGTTGACCCGTGGATTTTTGGCAAATGCAAAATAAGCGCGGTAAATCAAGGCGAAGGCGTCTAATAAAAAGAGTTTTTTTTCTGCAACCGGAGTAAGCATAACCGAATTTTGAAGTGAGATACAAGTTTAAGGAAAAAAGTAGGATCGGTGACATTTAAACCGAACTCCAATTTCAAAACTTCCCCCCACAGATGCACAGATTTTAGCTCGGCTAACACCCTCGCCGGAATAGTGATAAACAAATATGCGCTGCCGTTAGGAGCGCAAAAAAAATCTGTGCATCTATGGGAAAACACAAACTATAGCTAGCCAATATGGAAATATCATGTGATAAAAAAACCGGTTCGCGCAAGTTTTTTAACTTCAAGACATCTAAACCATAAATAGCGAATCATTGATCGATGTGGTAAGTGTTGCGGCATTACAAACAGGGAGCCCTGAAGCTTTCGGCTTGCTCGTGGACCAATATTCGGATAAAATTTACAGGTTGGTTTTTGGCATTGTACAACGGCAGGAAGAAGCGGAAGACATTACACAAGAAGTCTTTACAACTGTTTTTACCTCTGTTGCCCGTTTCAAAGGCGACTCGTTGATTTCGACCTGGATGTACCGGATTGCGGTGAACAAATGCCAGGAATTCCTGAGGAAACAATCGCGCGGAAAACGTTCCGGCAAACATGTTACCTACGAACAGGTTCAGGGAACGTCGCAGCAAATGAGCTCGACCTACATGCATCCGGGAAATGAACTCGAAAATCAGGAACGCGGGATCATTTTGCTGAATGCGATGAACCAATTAACAGAACAGCAGCGAATTGCCTTCACCATGAACAAGCAGGAAGGTTTTTCTTACGAGGAGATTGCGCAGGCAATGAACTTGTCAAAATCGTCAATCGAATCGCTGATTTTCAGGGCCAAAAAGCACTTACAGGTATTGCTGGCGGCTTATTATGATGAACACATTAACCGATAATTTTTTTGCGTCATGGAACCAAAAGAACAATGGATAGAAGAAACACTCAATAGCCTCAACGGGTTGAAGCAGGTAACTGCATCCGGGGCGTTGAAAAACCGATTGAAAAGCATTCCGATTAACATTAGTCCGGGAATCCGGGTGATGGTGCCCAAGCGTTCGGTCTGGCTGGCGGCGGCGAGTATTGTGCTCATCATCGGCATCAACATTACAGCGATATACGCAACGCAGCAGCAAACCACGGATACAGAAACGGTTGAAGCAGATTATTTCACCTACCTCAATCAATTGTGATGGAAAAAACGCGATTTTATAAATTGGTGATTTTGGTATTGGTACTGGTGAATTTAACGACGCTGTACTTTTACTGGAATGGCTGTTCGACGGAAGAACACCGTCACCATCATGGTCCACCACCCCGAAAAAGCCTTGTAACGTTACTTTCATTGACCGGAACGGCAAAACAACGCGTTCAGGCGTTGGAAAAGGATCATTTCCGGGTAAAGGATTCATTGATCAATGTCAGTCGACAGCTTCACGAAGACTTGTTTGTGTCGTTTAAAGATCCTTCCAAAGACAGCGCTTCGATTCAACAACTGATCGACCACATCGTGGAAAATCAGCGTGAGACCGAACAAATGACCTTTGATTATTTTAAGGAAGTCGAAAAATTCTGTACGCCATCGCAAAAAAAGAAATTACAAAAAGCGATTCACGGTGCACTTTTAAGAGTCAATCCACCACCACCGCCACCTCACGGGCGAAGAGAGCATCCTTAATGAATTAAATTCTCCAATACTCTATAAAAACTAAACTATGAAAAAAACATGCCTTGGAATTGCTTTGGCTTTCTCCGCCATGAGCAACGCGCAAAGTCCGGCCATTACGTCCTGGCTCATTAACACAACAAACGCCACCGGAAGCCATTATGTTTCGGGTAACGGCACTCCGATTTCTGACGCCACATTGGCCAATGTGCAAACGGTACAGTATTCGGCAAACTGGGTGTACGTTTCCACAAAAGGAATTCCGACCTATCCAACCGGGCCATTTTTAGATGGCAATCCGTCACTGGCGACTTCCCAAAATGCCATTTTCAAATTCCCGCTTTCTCCGGTGGAAAACACGGGTACGCCCACTGCAACTACTATGGGAAACATTGGTGTTTTCATCAATGGCGTTGCCTTATTCGATTACCGCGACGGTGTTTCATGGAAAAATTCGACCGGTGCTTTGGCCGGTGGACCTTTAGGTGGAACAGGTGACGGTGTATGGAACCGCGACGCCGTTGTTGCCGAAATGGAAGGGTTCGACTGTTCGAAAGGTCATCCGGCAATGGGGAATTATCATCATCACCAAAATCCGAGTGCTTACAACCTTGATCTTACCGTCATTTCAGACATTTGCGATATTTATGCCGCCGACGGTTTATATGCGATCAATGGGTCTGTTCATTCTCCGCTGATCGGTTTCGCCTACGACGGATTCCCTATTTACGGTGCTTACGGATTCAAAAATACCGATGGAACAGGTGGAATTGTACTTATCAATTCGGGCTACCAATTGCGGAATATTACCACAAGAACCGTTTATGCAGATGGCACCGATGTCACAGATGGTCCACCGGTAAATGCCACTTATCCGCTCGGTTTATTCCGCGAAGATTATGAATTTGTCACGCATGTGGAACCGGAATACCTGGATGAGCACAACGGCCGGTTCTGTGTAACTCCCGAATACCCGCTTGGTACGTATTGTTATTTCGCCACAGTTGACGAAAACTGGAATTCGGCCTATCCGTATGCAGTCGGCCCGACATTTTATGGTGTAAAAACTGCCGCTAAAGTTCCTTCAATTTCAGAAACTGTTACCACATACGATCCCTCTGCAGCAGGTTTGGATGAAAATGTAAGTGTTTCATTTAATGTCTTCCCGAATCCGTCGGCAGATGTTGTCATTGTGCAGGCTTTCGGTGCGCACAGCAGCGATATTGCTGTTGAATTGTGGGACATGAACGGTAAGTTGATCCAGACACAAACCATTCTCCAGGGAAGTACGATTTGTTATTTCCCGGTTGCTGAGCTTCAAAGCGGAAGGTATATCATTCATGTACAGGGAAATATTGCAGCGAAAGACTATTCGATTGTGATTGCTGAATAAAATAAGTAGTACAAGTAAACAGGCGTGGGTTGTAACTTGCTCACGCCTGTTTTTGTTTTAGGTCGCTCTGTAGGCCGGTGTTTCCGGACTTCTTTGAAATGTTTAAAATTGTAAAATTTGCCAATTCTAAACATCTACACTTTTAAAATTTTAGAATTTTCTCGCGAAAATCTCACCTGCAAATTTCCAAATTTACCATATGGGCAATTGGACATTTGGCAAATTTGGAAATTTTCCACTTTACCCCTGAAAATCCGGCGATTCCCAAAAATCTGAAAACCTCACCCCTTCTGTCTATTATCTCCACCGTGTTAACACCTCCACGCTAATAACTCCCTCTCACTGCGCGTATTCGCGACTTATTTTGACCTTACCTTCGCTTTGTGAAAAAGGCCATCATCATTATCCTCAGTTATTCGCTCGTTTTTGTTGTGGGGTATCTCACAGTGGGAATTATCCTGCATTTTGCGAAACCGGAGGTAAAAATGTTACCTGCATTTATCGAGGATGCCTTGCCTGAAGTTGAAAGCGAAGCCCAATTATCACTGCAACAACAATCACTCGAAGGAATGGATTACCGCTTGCTGACTCCGGCCGATTTCGATACCACCGTTCCGATTTACTTCAGTGAAGATTACAACGAAACAAACGGCATTTTTTGTTTCCGGGGAAATGCACAACGTAACCATCCGACTCGCGGTACTATTGCCGGAAAACCTTCAACAATAGAACTTGACTGGGTTTTTGAAACAGCCTATGATTCCCGCATGACCGATTTCGGAGTTTGGGGCGGTGGAAGTGGCTGGACAGGCCAACCCCTGGTGATCCGCTGGCCCGAAGAACAACGCCGGAAATTGTTTGAACTTGACCCCGAATTTTTAACACAGGAACACTTTAAAGAAGTGATCGTGGGATCGCTTTCGGGTAATATCTATTTCCTGGATTTTGAAACCGGAAAAGCCACACGACCGCACCTGAGTATCGGCAATCCGATCAAGGGAACGGTTTCGGTTGACCCGCGCATGAATGGACTCATGACGGTTGGCCAGGGAATTCCGAATGGCGACCGGTTCGGAGCGTATTTGTTTGATCTGTTTGCTGGAAAAGAAGTCGATTACCGCGCAGGAATGGATCCTGCATCCCGCAGATTGTGGGGCGCGCATGATAGCAATCCGTTGTTTGATGCCGAAACCGGATCGTTGTTCTGGCCGGCAGAAAACGGGCAAATCTACAAAACGATCCTTTCGCCCGACCGGACGTTTGGTGCGGTACAGAAATTCAACTATGGCGTGCGACAGCGACCCGACCTTGGATTAGAGGCAAGCATGGGCGCTTATAAAAATCTGGGCTTTTTCGGTGATAACGGCGGAAATGTATTTTGCCTGAACCTCACCACAATGCGCCCGGTTTGGTTATTCGACAATATCGATGACACCGATGCAAGTATGGTTATTGAAACAGAAGGAAAAACACCTTTCCTGTACCTGGGCAATGAAGTCGATAAACAAGGCCCGACCGGAACAGCATTTATCCGGAAAATCAACGCATTAACCGGCAAAGAACAATGGCATTTCAGTAGGCCTTGCAGCGGTTCGAATGTAGGTGGAAAAGCCAATAGTGGCGGCGTACTGGCGACCATACTTCCCGGAAAAGAAAAAGCAAAAGGGTTGGTTTTTGGCATTTTCTCACGCACAAACGAAAGCATGAAGGGCGAATTTGTAGCCATCGACAAACAAACGGGTAAAGAACGTTATTCCATACCGATGGATGCTTATTCGTGGGCTTCGCCAATTGATCTCTATGACAAAAAAGGTAACTGCTACATTTTCTTCACCGACGTTTACGGTACCATTTACCTGATTGATGGGGTTACCGGAACCATTATTCACAAGGAAAAAACGAGTTACGTGTTCGAATCGTCGCCCGTTGCCTGGGGCAACCGCATTGTGGTAGGAACCCGCGGAAAAACAATCCTGAGTTTTTTGGTTTTGTAGGCGCGGGACGCATCCCGCGCAATGACACCCGACACACGATGCAATGACACCGGTATCCCGCGCAATGATACAGACACACACGGTACAATAATACCAAAACAGGGTAAAAAAATAAGCGGCCCTTGGGTTAGGAGGGCCGCTCGGGAAGTGAATAGTGATCTGTATTTTTAATTCATTCAGATCGTTTAAAAAACAGCAGACTGCCCTACGTGAACAGTGGTGAAAATCGTGGGTTACCCGTCGAAGACATAGGGTCAAATGTCTTAAAAAAGCAGCCTGCCGTTTTATTTTTGTTTCCAGTGGTTAGCTTCACCTTATCTTTCGTTCCAAATAAGATGAAAAAATTTCCTTAGTCTATCCTGGTTCATCTGCCAGAAGTTTTCTACCGCTCCTGGCGAATTACCAACTTTCATTATACAATATGCCAACTGATTCTTGTCACAGTTTAATTGCTGACACCAATAATCAACATCTTGCATGCTATGCAGGTCTATTTTACCCGGAGCAGAAGTTAATATGTTGATCGTTGTTGACATCACTCTAGTAATTCAGTTGTTCATTAAGACAAATGTAGGCGACCAATACATACCAAACAACCGTATTTATACGGTATTTTTAATGCGGGAAACCGCAGTGATTTTTGCGGGAAACCACATTTTTCAAAAGGCTCGAACCCATTAAAAAGCTGATAAATAGCGGATTGTGTGTTTTTTAACAAATGAATTGTTATGTTTACAAAATGGGCGTGGATTGCGGTATGCCAAAATCGCTAATATTGATCTGAACTAAAAAATCTATTATTATGGCGTTTAACGGAACAGAAGGAGGAGCTATTACCCTCGAAGTGGCAGCAGCAATGACAGCATCTTACAGAAAATTAAACCCGGGTCAAACGGAAGCACATTTTATGGGAAAAGACAACTTTTTGGCATTATTGAACCAAACAGGTTGTGTTGGAATAAGGGTGTATCACGGGCATAAATCTGATGGAGGAAAAGAAGTTATCTTTGTAGGTGTAGATGCCAATGAAAATGATATGCTGGAGTTGATTATGGATTTGTCAATATGTTGTCCTCCCACTTGTTCTAATGGGAACGCTTTAAATGGCAGGTGATCGGTCTTACTGAAATATCTTTATATTCCATCCTGCTTCCAAGTGGGATGGTTTTTTATAATTGGAAACGATCCAATCCACCTATTCTTTATATTTCTATAATTATTCTGATTACGCTTTTTCTAGACGCGTTCAACATATATTACATATCAGACTACTATAAATCTGATCACCCCAAAAACAATTTGTTTGTTCTTCACATATTCACCATTTGCGAGGGCATCCTTTTGATACTTTATTTTCGTTCTTTCTTCAATAAGTATTGGGTTAAGAACTCTTTTGTTGCATTGCTTATCGGATTTGTAGGTTTAGCATTATCAAACATCATATTTTGGGAATCTTTAGATGAGTTTCCTGCCATTACCCGTACGATTGAGTGTACTATCATTATGATTTTAAGCATTTTCTTTTTTATAAACCTCTTCCAACAATCGTCGGTTTCCAATTTGATCCAGTACAATCATTTTTGGTTAGCTTCTGGTTTGTTATTGTTCTTCGCTGGTACATTCTTCATGAATATTGTTGGAAGTTTGGTTATTCACAAAAACAACCTCGGCTTTAACATTTACGACATTCATTCTTTCCTGAACATATTTCTCAATATTATTTATACCATTGCACTATGGATAAGCAGCAGACGCTTGATCTCGGCACAGTAGTTATCCTCGGTACAATGGGTATGATCATTCTCGCGATGGGAGTGGTCGTATTCTTTTTTATCTATCAGCGCCGGATGACGGCCAAACAAAATGAGTTGACAATGCTTGATTTGCAACACCAGAAAGAATTGATGGGCGCGGTGATCCAGACCAAGGAATTGGAACAGCGCCGCATTGCGCTCGAACTGCACGATGATGTGGGTTCAACGCTGACTGCCATTAAATTTTCAGTTTCCAGCTTTACGATTGACGAAAAAGACAAAGAACTGCTCAACCTCAATCTTGCCGACGCGATTCAAAAAGTGCGCCGGATCTCTAACGACTTATTACCTTCCATCCTGGAAGAACTCGGTTTGATTACTGCTGTAAAAAGCCTGATCAAAACACTCAACGATAATAAAACCATCAATTACGTTTTTGAAGCATTCGGTGAACAGATCCGCCATCCGAAGGATGTGGAACTGGCCTGTTACCGCGTGTTGCAGGAATTACTCAACAATATTCTGAAATATGCACATGCGGTAGAGGTGCGCGTTGAAATCGTTTTAAGCCAATCGGGATTGCTGATTATCGTAACCGATGATGGCGATGGTTTTGTTCCGGAAGAACATACCGATCACGAACGCCCTTCTCTCGGATTGAAAAACATAGAAAGCCGCATTCAACAGATAAAAGGAGAAATTACCTACGAAAAGCGCTCACCTAGCGGAACAAAAGTACTTATCGATTGGAAACGCCATGAATGAGATTACAGTAGCGATTGCAGATGATCAGTCTATTTTTAGACAAGGATTGGTAAACCTCGTGGGAGGTTTTGAAAATATACGGGTGTTGTTTTCCGCTGAAAATGGCCGCGAAATGATGGAAAAAATTCCGGACAACAAACCAGACTTGGTTTTGCTCGACTTCCGGATGCCCGAACTCAATGGTTTGGAAACCGCCAAGCTGATCCGTGATCAGTTTTCGGGAGTAAAGGTATTGATCCTTTCCATGTACGACGACCAGGAATTTGTGGAGACAGCCATGGAAAACGGAGCGCACGGTTATTTGTCGAAAGACGATGAACCCGAAGAGATCGAACGCGCTATTCTGAGTACGATCGAAACCGGTTATTACCTCAATGACCGCACGTCGAAAATGCTCATCGGTAAACTCATCAACCAGGGCACAATGAAACCCGAGTTTAAAACGCCTCCGGTTGAATTTACACCGATAGAAATACAAATTCTGCAACTGATTTGTGCCGAATGTACCACGCAGGAAATTGCCGACAAATTGTGCAAAAGCAAACGCACCATCGAAAGCAGCCGCACACTGATGATGCAGAAAATCAATGCCCGCAATGTCGTTGGTTTGGTGATGTATGCGGTGAAGAATAATTTGGCGGGGAGTTAAGGAATCGAAAAATCTTTTCCAACCGTTAAAAGAAGTTTGTATCAGGTGGTAGAACTGCTTTTCAAAGCACATGAATTTTTTATGAACCAACTCCATCTCAATCGCTTCATCATGCAACTTCTGTTTGGTTGCATTTTTCTCAGCTTCAATGATTTATCACGGGCGCAGGGATTGAACCGAATCTACGGCAACGCTGCATTCGGTTATTCACATCACAAAGAAGCTGGGCTTTACGTTCATTTTCTGGATCATTTTTCGGCAGGAATAGGTACAGGTACCACGAAGGTGAAAACCGGACCTTCTTATTACACCCCAAGTAGCACAGGTCTTTTTGGCACCAATCGCCGGTTGAAGGATACATATATTTGCAATCAATTTTTTCTTGGTATTACCACACATACCATGGACCGGGTGGATATGCACCTGATGGCAGGCCCATCTTGGGTCAATGCCACGATATTGAGCGATTTTGAGCTCAAGGAGAACGAATACAGTCATGCGGAATGGGTGGAATACACTGCCAATGAATATAAAACGGTGGGTTTCGTTTTACGAGGCGAGGTATTGATCGAATTCAGCAAATTTGCAGGGCTTAATCTAAGCGTTCAACAAAATTGGAACAACATTCGTGATGAGTTTTCGGTGATAGTAGGTTTTAATATCGGACTTGTTCAGGATAGGTATTACTAGAATAAAAACAGGAAGAATCGTTCACCTAAAGGAACTGTTTCAACAGCTCAGTTAGTTGTTCAGTAATCAGCATTCATAAAACAGCAGGGATGGAAATACTTCATCCCTGCTTTATTTCAACTTCTCAAAACACTCATTTAGCGGGCGTTAGGCCGGTCTCGTCTCAATAATATGGTTGAATGACTTTTTATAGCTATCTTGCGGCCACAAATTATATATTATTCCATGGGTGAAATAGGCTCAGTAAAGTGGGTTAAAAAAGATGCAGCACATTTTTTCCCTACTTTGAAAAAACGCGTTGACGGATATTTTTCAAGTCACCAAATCAAAAAACAAGGCAACAGCCGTTTGTACATAAAAGCAGCAATCTTGCTGACTACCTACATTACTCCTTTCGTTGTAATGCTCACGGTGCCTTTGTCGGGCGGAATTCAATTGGCCCTGTGGTCATTGATGGGTTTTGCGTTGGCGGGAATCGGGATGAGTGTAATGCACGATGCCAATCACGGGGCGTTTTCCAAAAACAAGTTCATCAACAATATGATGGGTTATACCCTTAACATGTTGGGCGGATCGGTTTCTAACTGGAAAATGCAGCACAATGTTCTGCACCATACGTATACCAACGTAGCAGAAATGGACGAAGACATCGACGATAAGCTGATGATGCGTTTTTGCCCGCATTCTGAGCGTAAACCGTATCACCGTTTTCAGTTTATTTATGTCGTTTTCTTCTATTCGATCCTGACGCTTTACTGGGTAACCCTGAAAGATTTCGTGCAGTTTTTCCAATACCGTAAACACCACGCTTCTTCCGAAGACAAACGCAGCCATACACAAAAACTGATTCAGATCATTCTGATGAAAATCGGTTATTTCTTTGTGTTTTTCTGGCTTCCGATCGGTATTGCAGGTTTACCTGTTGGTATTACCATTTGGGGATTTGTGATCATGCAAGCAATCGCAGGATTCATCCTGGCACTTATTTTCCAATTGGCACACACCGTTGAAGGCACTTCTCACCCGCTTCCGAATGAGATCGGTGTGATTGAGAACGACTGGGCAATGCACCAATTGCAGACAACAGCCAATTTCTCGCGCAAAAATCGTTTCTTGTCATGGTATGTCGGCGGATTGAATTTCCAGGTAGAACATCACCTGTTTCCTTACATTTCGCACGTACATTACCCGCAAATCTCTGAGATTGTGCGTGCCACTGCCGAAGAACACGGTGTTCCTTATTTGGAAAACAAAACGTTTTTTGGTGCGGTAAGCTCCCATTTCCGATTCTTGTACCAGTTGGGGAAAGCCTAGTCTCAAAAGGTCTACCACAGATACAGATTGGGCTCGGCTAACGCCCTCGCTAAATTGTGAATACTATACTGGAAAATCCTTGTGCGCTGTCAGCCTGAGGCTGGAGCGCAAAAATCTGCGCATCTGTGGGAGAAAAAGGCCTTTCATTTCTTGCTAACCCGGGCTACCAAGCCGAAATACAACCGTTTTCCGGAAGTACTTTCCATCCACAACTCTTTGGCTTCGCCGGAAAACTCACGTGGTAATTGATGAAGCATCCGGTTCAGGTCCTTTAGCTCGATTTTAGGTGAATAGGTATTGATAATCAGCGTTCCTTTTGATGACAATAAAGCGCTGGCTTCTTCAATCAGCGACGGCAATAAATCTTCAATGCGCCATTTTTCACCCTTTGCTCCCAATCCCCAAGCTGGCGGATCCATCTGAATTAAATCGTAGCGATTTCCGCGTTTCAGTTCACGGTTCACAAATTTCCGGGCATCTTCCAACACCCAGCGAATATCATTGAGTCCGCTTGTTTCCATGTTCAGACGCGCCCAATCGAGCATCGTTCTTACGGCATCTACATGCGTCACTTCGGCTCCGGTGGTTCTTCCCACCAGCGAAGCAACTCCGGTATAGGCAAAAAGGTTCAGGAACCGTTGCTGCGGAAGTAATGTTTCAGCGATAAATTGCCAGTTGTAATATTGTTCTGGGAAAATGCCGAGGTGTTTGTTGGAGGTCAATTCCAGCTGCGCATGAATGTTACCACTGTGGAAGGTCCACGATTTGGGCACCGGAGGTTTCAGTGCTTTCCATTTGCCATTGAGGCTTGCCGGAGTATCTGAAACAAATTCCCAATGCGCCAATGCTTTCCACTCCTGTGGTTTTAATCCTGCGGGAAAATAGGCCTGGTGTTCCGGCCGAATGGTAATCAACTCGCCCCAACGTTCCAGTTTTTTTCCTCCGCCTGCGTCTATCAGCTCGTAATTTTCAGGAAAAGGACAATAAACCTGGCTCATCGGTTAACGCATACGCGGCGTTTTTTTGCGGCCACCCATCATTTGGGCCATGCGCATCTGGTTTTTAGAAGGAGCATTCTGCAATTGTGATTGCATCATTTTGATCTGCTCTTTCATCATACCGGTATTGTCGAGTTTTTTGGCTTCAGCAAGCAAGGTCAATGCTTCGGCTTTACGGCCTGTTTGCGCACAAACTCCGGCAAGGTGCAAACGCGCCATCGCTTTGTCATGCCCGCGACGTAAACCAATTGCCAATGCCTGGCGCAATAATGTTTCACTTTTGGCAAAGCCGATATCCTGCGAATTAAACATCGCCTGCAAGTAAATTACGTAAGCACGCTGACGTCTTGGCAAAAACTGCGGATGCGTAATTTTATTGATATAATGTTTGGCTTTGTCCTGGTTTCCCGTACGCATGTGGTTGAGAGAAAAGGCTAAGTTTTCGTTGTAAATGAAGGTAGCTCCAACAATGGCAGTCAATAAAATCAACACGATTCCCCAACCCCAGTAACCGGTGTAGAAGGAAAAAACGGTTAAAAACAACAATCCTGCTGCGAGGATACTTCGAATGGCAAAAGCGATCATAATTTATTCAATAGTTGCGATACATTTCAATTCAATAGCGATAGGCGTCGGAAGCGAGTTAATTTCTACCGTAGTTCTGCACGGAAGGTTGTCCTTGAAATACTCGGCATAAATGCGGTTGTATGTATGGAAATCACGCTTCATGTTTACCAGGAACACGGTAACATCTACCAATTGATCCCAGCTTGAGCCCGATTCTTCCAGGATCACGCGAACATTATCAAACACGCTGCGACACTGCGCTTCAAAATCAAAAGCGATGAAATTCCCGTTCTTGTCCAACTCCAATCCCGGAACGGCCGAATCAGTCGCATCGGAACCCGCAACACGCGGACCAACACCTGACAGAAACAACAAATTACCCACGCGACGGGCGTGAGGATATAAACCAACCGGTTTTGGCGCTTTGGATGTAGAAATACGAGAAGAATCAGACATACCCTGAAATTTGTGGGCAAAGATACGGTATTTCCCGTTTGGAACGAAGGATTCTGAGGTAAGATTAAGCGGGACACCATTAAAAAAACGAATTATGAGTTAATTGGTCCTGAAGGGTCCATTTAAACAGTTATTGAATTGGTTAAAGCACTGTTTTTAAACAAAAAACTTTTTAGTGTTCGCAATATTGCGAACACTCGAATTCGCGAATTCGATTTTTTGATTTTTGAACCCTCACGAAAAAAGCTCGGCTGAATTGACACTATTCTTTCACCAATCGCAGGATTTTCTCCTGTTTTTCAATAGTTGTAACACGCAACAAATAAACCCCATTTTGCAAATCCGAAAGATCAATCTGCTGAAAGTTTAGCGTTTCCTCCAACAGCTTTTTCCCGGAAAGATCAACCAACTCCAGTTTCACAAGCGGAACTGATGAAGACAAATAAAACAAACCGCCGGAAGGATTCGGAAACGCATAGATCACCGTATTCTCTGCCAATTCGTTTACACCAACTGCAAATACATTAACGCAAGCCGACGTATCCGAGCAACCATTTTCGGTAACAATTACAGCATAATTGCCATTTACTGACGGGAAAAAAGTTTGAGTTATAGCCCCCGGAATAACAGCCATCGTAGCACAATTGATCCATTGATACGTTCCTGAGGAATTGTTGGCCATAATACTCGCACCGTTTACATCCACAGTAGCAGTTGCATTCAAATCACTAATCACCATCACATCAAACGCACAAACAGCTGAATTTCCGTTTTCATCAACAAACGTATAAGTAACAGGTGTTGTTCCCAATGGAAAAATTGCTCCCGGGTTATGGCTTGCTGTAATACCAGGACTTGCCACACAATTGTCTGTAACCGAAGGCGGTGTCCATGAAACTACCGCGCTGCAGTTAGCTGAATTAACGGTTTCGGTAATGGTTGCTGGACAATTGGAAACAACCGGATCAATGGTATCTGTTAAAGTCACGTCTTGTGTTGCGGTTGCGGTATTTCCGTTTCCGTCGTCGAACAGCCAGGTAACGGTAGTTGTACCTTGTGTCGTGATCGGAAAAACGGTTGATGTTGTTCCGGTAATAACTCCTGCACAATTGTCGGTAGTTACAGGAGGAAGAAGTGTTTCTGAACATTCACCCGTAACATTGGCAAGCGTTGGGATTGCCGGTGATGTTGTATCAGCAATGGTAATCGTTTGAGTCGCCGTGCTCGAATTGCCGTTACCGTCGTTGAACGTCCAGGTAACAACGGTTGTTCCCTGGGTAGTTACAGGAAAAACAGTGGAAGTAGTTCCTGAAACAGCTCCCGCACAATTATCCGTGGCTGTGGGAACCGAAAGTGTCACCGAACATTCATCTGTAACAGTTGCCAACGTGGGCGCGACCGGGCCGGTTGCATCAGCTTGTCCGTTTGTTTGAATCGCAAAATCATAAACAGCCTCACTGCAATCATTGTTGGCGATGTTCACGGTTGCCAAACGATTTCCGGTTCCCGACGGATCGGAAGTTACGGTGAAGGTTGTGTTTCCACCCGCGGAAATGCTCGCAGGAAGTGAAATTCCGCCAATAGTATAATCGAACGCGTGGGTTCCTGTTAGTGTAATTCCGCCTGCATCAATCACAAGATTACCCGTTCCGCTGTTTGAAATCGTATATGTGCGTGTAACCGTACCGATGCATTCCAAAACAGGGCCGAAACCTGTATGATTGGAACCTGAGGGAGTCGGATTGCCGTCATTGATCGTGTTGCCATTTCCGGTGATCGTTATTTCAGGATCAGTAGCCGTTCCCTGGATGGCAAAATCGTAAGCAGCTTCATCACTGTCATCGTTGTTGATGGTAATTACTGCGCTTTTTAAACCGACAGAAGATGGATCAAACGCAATCTGAAACGTTGTCGTTCCTCCCGGAGCAACGTTGGAGGCTGGTAACAAAACAACACTAAACTCACCAGCATCAACACCACTGATCATTATTGAACCAACAGACAACGGATCAGGTCCCATATTTTCAATAGTGAATGTCAACGTTGTGATTCCTGCACAAATACTTTGGTTCCCGAAATCAGTGAAATCGGCCAAATCAGGAGTAAGATCCCCATCTGTAATTGTGATACTGTTTCCGGTCACATTGATTTCCGGTGCTGCAACAAGCGAAAAGCTGCCTGTAAACAAGAGTAGAGCAAGTAAAAGGTAATTCATAAAATGATAATTTAAAGCTGTATTGATTTTGAAATGATTTCATCTACAATTCCCGGGTCGAGCAAGGTGGAAGTGTCGCCCAAACTATTGGTTTCGCCTTCGGCTACTTTCCGTAGGATGCGACGCATGATCTTTCCGGAGCGGGTTTTTGGCAAGCCGGTGACGAACATGATTTTTTCCGGAGCGGCGATTTTCCCGATTTCCTTTCCTACGGTTTCAATGATCGATTTCCGGGCAGAAAACTCATCTTCCGGCAATTCTTCACCTACTACAAACGCATAAATCGATTGCCCTTTTACCGGATGTGGATAACCAACCACAGCCGATTCAATGACGTGTTCATTGGCGTTGATCGCGTTTTCAATCTCGGCCGTTCCAAACCGGTGCCCGGAAACGTTGATCACATCGTCAATTCTTCCGATAATGCGGTACATACCGTTTTCATCGCGTTTGGCGCCATCACCGGTAAAATAATAACCGTCGTAATGTGAAAAATAGGTTACGCGGCAACGCTCATGATCGCCATACGTCGTCCGCAAAATCGACGGCCACGGCGCTTTGATGCATAAATAACCTTCTACGTTCGCTTCTTCAATTTCTTTTCCTTCCTGGTTTAGCAAAACCGGTTGAATTCCCGGTAGCGGATAACCCGCAAAAGTCGGTTTCAATGGCGAAAGTGCCCCGATTCCTGAAATCATAATTCCCCCGGTTTCAGTTTGCCACCAGTTGTCGACAATCGCGCATTTTTCTTTACCGATTTCCTTGTAGTACCATTGCCACGCTTCTTCATTGATCGGTTCGCCAACGGTACCCAATATTTTAAGTGAACTCAAATCATACGGCTTTACATGGTCCGTGCCATGAGCCATTAACGATCGAATAGCCGTCGGAGCTGTAAGAAACTGCGTGACCTTGTATTTTTCAACGATTTGCCAGAATCTTCCGGCATCCGGATAAGTCGGAATTCCTTCAAACAAAATGGATGTCGCACCACTCAGAAGCGGTCCGTAAACGATGTATGAATGCCCGGTAATCCAACCTATATCGGCTGTGCACCAGTAAATATCGTTCGGTTCGTATTGGTAAACGTTTTGGAAGGTATACGTAGTATATACCATGTAACCGCCGCAGGTATGCACCACTCCTTTCGGTTTACCGGTTGAACCTGAAGTATATAAAATAAACAGCGGATCTTCGGCATCCATTGGTTCCGGAGTACAATGTTCCGGTTGGTGTGCAATCGCATCGTGCCACCAATGATCACGGCCGGCAACCATGTTACATTCCCATCCCAAACAATTGTAAACAATCACATTGCTAATGGAAGAACAAGTTGCTAACGCCTCATCTACTATTTCTTTTAACGCTATCGATTTTGCACCGCGGCTGAGTCCGTCAGAGGTTATGACCATTGTTGCCTCAGCGTCAGTAATACGATCCGCCAAAGCATTTGCAGAAAAACCGGCAAATACCACTGAATGAATCGCTCCAATCCGTGCGCAAGCCAAAACAGCAATGGCCAATTCGGGAATCATGGGCATGTAAATACAAATACGATCACCTTTTTTAATTCCTTTTGCTTTCAACGCATTGGCAAAACGACAAACTTCTTTATGCAATTGGGTATACGTATAAGTTGTTGTTTCTGCTGAAGGATCGTTAGGTTCCCAATGAAAAGCTATTTTGTCACCATTCTCAGCTAAATGTCTGTCCAGCGCATTTTCGGTAATATTCAATTGCCCGCCTTTGAACCATTCCACTTTTGGTTCCTGAAAATTCCATTCCAGGGTTTGGTCCCATGGTTTGGTCCATTGAAAAGTCTGTGCAATTTCACTCCAGAATGCTGCCGGATCGGCAATACTTTGTGCGTACTTTTCACGGTATTCCTCAAATGTGCGGATAGCGAGCGATTTCATAGCTTGAATTCTTAGCAAGTTTCTTGCTGCTAAAGGTAATGTCTTGTACCAAAATTTAGCTAATTATGTGAAGAAGATGCTAAAAAGGATTCCCACGAATGCACGAATTACAGCTCGGCTAACGCACTCGCCAATACATAATTAAAGCGTGTCCGTTAGGCACGCAAAAATTCGTGCATTCGTGGTGAAAAGTACATCGGCTCGCCGATGCAGATAGATTCTTACTTTACAACTGCAATCCGTTGCTGAACAGCAATTCCGGTAGAATGACGAATGATTACGTTATACATTCCCGCTTCAAAAGTCTGTAAACCGATTGTGGTTTTTGTGCCGTTAACCACAGTTTTAAGCAATGATTTTCCGTTCAGGTCAACGACTTCGATTGTTTCCATTGATCCGTCGGAAACAACTGTCACCAGCTCATTAGCCGGATTTGGGAAGCAGGAAACATTCACTGTAAGTTCTTCCAAACCTGCAGGATTGTTGTGAACCAGGTCATATCGTTGATTTTCCAACACGCCATGCATTAACGCTGCTTGTTGCTCTGTGAATGAATTCTGACAGGTTTCGGCCGAATAATCCATGAAATTTTCGATCATATCATGCAAATCACCATGTCCATCAACATCTGCGTTACAGGAATTACTATTTTGGTTACAATCCTGCTGAGAAGCTTCGGTTGCATCAGGCGTGTCATTAATTCCGTCATCCATCGTGCAATCACCATCACCCCAAATGTGACGCAAACCAAGGTAATGACCTACTTCGTGAACAGCGGTTCTTCCCAATACATCATAATTGGCGATTCCCAAATCATTCGGGTTGTTGGAACCAACACATTGGTATTGCAATACGACTCCGTCGCCTAAATTATCCGGTGTAGAACCCGCAGGCCAATTCGGAAGGTTGGCAGGTGGTGTGGCATATCCAAGTAAAAATGCCTGACCGTTGATCGACATATCGCAAATCCAGATATTGAGGTAACGCGTTTGATCCCAGGCATCATGACCACCATTAGCAGTTGATTTCACCTTTTCCAGATCGGCAAAATCACCAAAAATGACGTTAAATGACCCGAAACTTGTGGTAGCAGAACTTGTGCGTGTAATTCCATTGGTAGGATTTCCCTGCGGATCGATCCCTGCCATCATAAACTGAATTTGGGTAGCTCCGGAAACGGGCAGAAACTCAGCACGCATGTTCGATGTATCTGCATTCATACGTGCGTAATCTTCATTCAATCGCGTGAGTTGGTTCCAGATCACCGAATCGGGAATGTTTTCTTCGGGTGTATTGTACACCACGTGAAAAACCACCGGAATGGTGTATGTTGAACGGGTCGGCCCGTTTTCATGTGACCATTGTTTGGCGATTTCAAATTGCTGATCAACCGTTTCGGCAAAACCGGGAGTTAAACTGTTCTGATAAGAAATGGCTTCTTTGGAGTAGCATTTGTGAAGCATTTGAGCTTGCAGGCCGAATGAACAGCCAACTGTAAGGAGAAGTAGTGTTTTTTTCATCGATTAAAAATATGAAGTGAAAAATAACCGAAACGAAGCGAAGGGCCTTCTTTTTTTAGATGATTGGTCAAATACGACGTTTCGATGGTTACGTTATTCCTTGTTAAAGTTTCTAAAAGCGGTAAAACCAACTCTGCTAATGTCGAACTTAATGGCAACGGATTAAAAACAAATAGCTATGAGCCTTTACCGAGTTCGCATCTATCCCAATTCGAAATCGCCACGCATATTCAATAACCGATTTCTCGAATTACTAACCAAAACTCATCCCCTTATAATCACTATACTGTACCTCGGACTCGGAGTATTCATGCTTTGGTGGTATGTTCAATTGCACCCAAGAACTTCATTCATCAGAATGCTGGTAATTGTATTGTCAGGCTTCTTTTCATGGACGCTTGCCGAGTATCTCATGCACCGTTTTTTATATCACAAAGCAGGTGACGGATCTTACAATTCGCCTTTCAAATATATATTCCACGGGATTCATCACGAATATCCCAATGATCATGACCGGTTGGTGCTTCCACCTGTTCCATCAATGCTAATTGCCGCCATTTTGCTTGGTTTCTTCTACCTGTTTATGGGAACATGGGCATTGGTATTCGGCACCGGATTTCTGTGGGGATACCTTTCGTACATGAATGTTCATTACATCGTTCATCGTTATGCGCCGCCGAAAAGATTCTCGTTTTGGTGGAAGTACCACATGATTCATCATTTTCAGCAGCATGACCGCGCTTTTGGTGTTACCTCTCCCCTTTGGGATTATATTTTCGGCACTCGCCCCGAAGCACAACGAAAAACGGTGGAGCTGGAGATCGTGAAAAAGAATTAACACTAGAGTTTTTAACAGATGCTACGAATTTTTTTATTCCCACGAATACACGAATTTTTACGCGCCTAACGGACACGTCTGTTAGTAATCGTTGGTATTATCAAGCAAATCATATATAACAATGCTTGCGCAAAGCGAGTGCGGTAGCCGAGCCCAAATTCGTGCATTCGTGGAAAATGAAGCATTTCATCGACTAGTCGATGACCATGATAACTGCTTGAATTTTCGTGGAAAGCTTTCCAAAGGCATGCGCCGCGGTTAAGCGAATCAATAAATCGCTATTTTTGTTGCTTCGGATATGGAAAAAAGGGTTAAAAAAGTAGCGGTTATCGGAGGCGGAAGTTGGGCTACTGCATTGGTTAAAATCCTGTGTAATAACCTCGATTCAGTGAATTGGTACTTGCGCAGCGAAACAGCGGTGGGCCATATTCTGAAATACCGTCACAATCCAACATACCTGCAATCAGTTGAATTTGACCTTCGAAAAATCAATGTCAGTACCGATTTGGAAGAAATAATCCGTCCCGCGGATATTGTTATCATTGCGACACCTTCAGCCTTTTTGGTGAAGTTATTTGAGCATACCAAACCGGAATTGTTTCACGGCAAAAAAGTATTTTCGGCTGTGAAAGGAATTGTGCCCGAATACAACGCAATTCCTGCCCGGTTTATTCACAAGACATTCGGAACGCCTTACAATGCTATCGGTATTATCAGTGGTCCGTGTCACGCGGAAGAAGTCGCTTTGGAACGTTTGTCTTACCTGACAATTGCCTGTCAGAATGAACAAACCGCTACCGAAATGGCCAACCTGCTTGCGTGTCGTTATATCAAAACAGCTATTTCGGATGATTTATTCGGAACGGAATTATCGGCGGTGCTCAAAAACGTTTACGCATTGGCATCGGGAATCTGCTCAGGATTGGGTTATGGCGACAATTTTCAGTCGGTACTTATTTCCAATGCTATCCAGGAAATCGAAAACTTCATCGACGAAGTGAGTCCGATTCACCGTGACGTGAAATCGAGCGCTTATTTGGGTGATTTACTCGTGACGGCTTATTCCAAATTTTCGCGCAACCGCACCTTCGGTTTCATGATCGGGAAAGGGTATTCGGTGAAAACGGCACAGCTGGAAATGGACATGATCGCCGAAGGTTACTACGCCACCAAATGCGTGCATGAGATCAACAAAAAGTTCCAGGTAGAAATGCCGATCCTGGAAGCCGTTTACAACATTCTTTACGAGAAAATTTCGCCGGTGATCGAAATGAAAATCCTGAGTGACCGTTTGAGCTAAGCCTAACTGATCAGTGATAACGCCGCAAAAATACCCGCGGACTTTCGCCGCAATACTGCTTAAACAATCGTGAAAAATAGGCGTATTCTTCGTAACCCAATTCGCGCGCAATTTCATTCAGATTCTTTGAACCACCACTTAATAGACGCTTAGCTTCGAGCAACACGCGTTCAGCAATGACTTCCGTACTAGTTTTTCCAGTGATTTCCTTGCAAATCCTGTTGAGGTGTTTGGTGGTAATATGCAACTGTGAAGCATAATACATGGCCGATTTTTCTGTTTTGAAATCACGGTTCAGCATTTCTTCAAATGCCTTGAATCGTTCGGCGTAAGGTTGAGAATGAATCACCTTTTGAGGTTCTTCAACAGCATATCTCCTGCTGAGATCAATATACAAACAATGTAGCAAACTCCCGATTTTGGGGTAACGATACGACAAATCGGAATAAAATTCAGTCAGAATTCCGGTAAATTGACGCGAAATCTCTATCACTTCAGAATCATTTAAGTGCAAAAACGGTTTATTCCTTCTGGAGAAATAAAACGGGAAATCGCTTAATTGGCTATTGGGGAATTGCCATTGGTAATAAGCCATTGAATGAAAGAAAATCACACCTTCCACATCGGGTGAAAACTCCCAATAATGTGTTTGTCCGGGCTGCATAAAAAAGACCGATCCGGGTTTTACTTCGTAACGTTCAAAATCAATTTCATGAAAACCCGAACCTTTTGTAATCAGCACCACCAGGTAAAAATTATGTTTGTGCGGATGGGTGATCCGGGTGTGATGCCGTTGCAAGTGATCTGAAAAATAATTCACATACAATTCATGCTCTATGCCTGTTGTATCGAATTGATGAATGGACAAAACGGGAAAATCAGCCATGTGTAATAATATATATAATGTCGGAATAATGCAAATTTTTGCAACCATCTAATAATGATCGTGACAATCTGATGCTTTACCTTTGCTAAAAAAACAATGGCTTCTTTTCGTTCTACCATAAAAGGAAAATGTCCCAACTGTGAAAAAGGAGACATTTTTGAATCAAAGGGAAATATCTTTCTGCTGCGGGTGCCAAAAATGCATCATCACTGTACAGAATGTGGTTACCGTTTTGAGAAAGAACCTGGTTATTTCCTGGGCGCTATGTATGTAAGTTACGGGCTTACCATCCTGGAAATGTTCGTCGTGTTTTTTGCCTCTTTTTGGTTCGTTCCGCTTTGGGTCTTTTTCACGTTGATCTTAACAACGCTCGTGATATTCAGTTTGTTTAACTTTCGCTGGTCGCGGATTATTTGGATTAACCTTTTTCCCTATTAGTTTTTGAGTTTGACAGTTTTTTGAGTTACTAAGTTCGTTGCGTTTCTGAGTTATCTATTTCCACTTAAAAAAATTATAAACTCAAGAACTTATAAAACTGGCCAACTCAAATGTTAAATCTTTGATTACTAAATCTTTTTAGTTGAAACAACCAGTTTTCAGGCCTCTATTTTTGCCTACATTTGAGTAAAATTTACTACTATGTTGAGTCGCATACTTGTGGGATTGCTCCTTTGTATTCCTGTTTCTTTTTTCGCACAATCTTCCTCTTTTCAATCGTATTGTAACGAAGCTTACGCAGCCAATCCGGAAGTTCCGGGAGGTTTGCTGGAGGCAGTTTCGTTTGTGCAAACCCGTATGACGCTGCTTCACGCATCCGTTCAGGAATCATGTACAGGAATGCCGCGCGCCTGGGGATATATGGGCTTAATCGCCGATGGTGAAGGTTATTTCAACAACAATCTTTCGCTTGTTTCAGCTAAGTCGGGAATTCCTGCAGTTTCCATTCTTGCGGATCCTGCGGCGGAGATACTTGCTTATGCGACGGCTTACAATGCAATTTCAATGGAAAAATCGGATCTTGTTCATAGTAAAATAAACGCCGCATTTATCAAAACCATCTTGTTGGAACTTTCCTTTATTCCTGATTCGGGAGCGGTAAACGACTTTGCGCGTAACAGTGAAGTGTACGAAGTGTTTAAATTCCTCAACAATCCTGAATACCAGGTGCAATATGGATTCCCGAATTACAATTTCGATTTGCGGAGCCTATTCGGATCAGATAATTATAAGGTACTTTCTTCACCGAAAATCGTGTTTACGGAAACGGCTATTTCAACTCCGGGAGGCATTCAATACCGACCAAAAGTAAGTATTGCGAAATCAACTCAATACGGCCCCGCAATTTTTAATCCGGCAGCCACTTGTAACTTTAGCTCACGCAATGGGATTGCCGTTTCGGCCATTACCATTCACACGATCCAGGGAACATACGCTGGAGCTATTTCGTGGGCACAAAACTGTAGCTCGAGTGTTTCGTACCACTACGTTATCCGTTCTTCCGATGGCCAGATTACCCAAATGGTACTGGAAGAAGACAAAGCATGGCATGTGGGTTCCGAAAATCCGTATACAATCGGTTACGAGCACGAAGGTTATGTCACCCAGCCACAATGGTACACCGAAGCTATGTACAATGCTTCTGCCGATCTGAGTCGCGACATAGTCAATTCAGGCTATGGAATACCGGCTGTGCGCACTTATTATGGCGCTTCGAGCGACGCGACACAAACATTGGGCGGATGTACCAAGATCAAAGGTCATCAGCACTATCCCAACCAATCACATACCGATCCGGGAATCAACTGGGACTGGGAAAAATATTACCGCCTGATCAATAACAATCCGACGGTCACTACACTTACGACCAGTTCGGGTTCATCCTATGATTCAGGAGGTGCCGCCGGCAATTATACCGACGACGAGCGCCTGATCTGGGTCATTGAACCGACAAATGTTTCCTCGGTTTCGATCAATTTCACACAGTTTTCTGTAGAACAGGGTTACGACAAACTCTTCATTTATGACGGTAATTCCATTGATGCCAACCTGATCGGCGCGTATACGGGAACAACCTCACCGGGAACGATCAATGCTTCTGGCGGAGCGCTTACGCTGGAATTTCGTTCAGACTGCGCAACTGCCGGAACAGGCTGGGTGGCCAATTGGACCAGTACAAGTTTGGATACGGAACCGCCTTCTTCGGTGGTAGAAATCATTCCGGATTACCAAACCACCAACTTTACCGTACATTTTACCGATTCGGATATAGGGGCCGGAGTTGCCAAACAATATGCCCGTGTTTCGGATAAAGTTAATGCTTCAGCCGATTGGCACGGAAATGCTGATTACGGATACCTCGATGAATCATTCGATTCAGAAGCCACAGCCTGGTCGGAAGTAACCGGTGACTGGAACCAGGTGAATCAATCATACGAAATGACCGATATAACGCAAAGCAATTCCAATGCTGCCATTCCCATAATGCAGGACAGTTTGCACGAATACCTGTATCACTGGAAACAAACCATTACTTCGTCAGGGGTCAGTCAGCGTGCCGGAGCTCACTTTTTCTGTGACAACACGTCATTGCCCAATCGGGGAAATTCCTACTTCGTTTACCTGCGGGAAGGAACCAATGTGGCGCAGATTTACGAAGTCATCAATGATACCTGGACGCTTCAGGCAGAAGATACAGTGGTGGTTAACGAAAATATCACCTATGATCTGAAAGTAACATACGATCCGGAAGGCGGATCTATACAAGTGTACGTCGACGATGCATTTGTGGTGGAATGGATCGACCCCGATCCGTTGAAAATTGCTAACGGGTTCAGCTTGCGTTCGGGTGGTTGTGGTGTTCGCTACGATGAAGTAAGTGTCTATCAATCACGCTACAACCAGCTTGATTTGTCGATCGGGACCGATTCCATGATCCGTTATCAAAGTGACAATGGCGCTGCTGCCGCAAAAGTCGCAACACTGGTAGTCGATTATTTGGGAAACTGGTCGTCGGTTGCTGATGAAGAATACCTCATCGACTGGACTTCTCCGGAATTGATTTCCATAAACGACGGAATTTCCGGGGTAGATATCGATACCATTTATGCACCGGTGGTTTCGGCTAACTGGAATTTCACTGATCTGCATTCAAGCATCAATCACTACAGTTTTGCGGTTGGTACATCTGCCGCAACACAGGATATTCTGCCCTGGACCAATGCCGGAATGGTCAATTCGATTAATCATGTATTGCCAAATCCTGTTCTTGGAACAACATACTTTGTACATGTCCGCGCCGAAAATGAAGCCGGATTACAAAGTGAATTTGTGAGCGACGGGCAGATTTTACTGGAAGAACCACCTTCAACGGCAGGTTTATCTGAAAACGAACTGCACATGAGTATTTATCCTCAACCGGCAAGTGATAACCTGCATATTGTCGGAAACTGGAATCATGCAACGCTTCAATTGGTGGATTTATCGGGAAAATTGGTACGTGAACTAATCATTGATACTCAGGAAGGAAATATGACACTTAATGGTCTTGCTTCAGGTTATTACCAATTGGTGATCGGAAGCGATAATGGCTTCAGCTCACAAAGAATATTGATACATCAGGAAAATTAAAAATGCTATAAATGACATTTCAGCGAATCAAAAGTGTCGTTTAGAAAATATGACAGGGGGAATAAGGAAGAAAGTATCACCTTTACAGGAGCAAAGAGAAAAAATAGCTTTGTAAGATATTTTCCTCTACCTAAAATCATTAAAACCCGATCTAACGATTGGGTTTTTTTCTTTTTGTAAAAACGTAAAAAATATAAGCAGATCCTACTCCACCAACGAATTTCGATTTTTGCTATCACAGCAGTCCCGTAGGGACGAAATAGGGTAGATAAAAGATGATTCGATTGTCATTTTATCCGCCTTAGGCGGAGTAAGACCACATCCGATATAGCATGTAAATATCTCACCCCTATGGGGTGATAGGATGGTTATACGTTTTCATTGTTACCATATTTCGTCCCTATGGGACTTACATGGACAACCAAATTTACCGTCAAACTATCCTTGAAAATCTGTGCCATCTGTGGCAAAAATTCATCAGCAATCAATGATATTTGTCGATATCATTCTCCAAAAACCTTCGGCCGCTGGCTAAAAAATTGCTGTTCCAATTGGTTCACCACTTTTACGCCGGGAAAGTAATAGAGTAAAATCTGCCGGTAACTGTATCCATATCTAGCCATTTTCATGGCACCTTCCTGGCATAAACCCACACCATGCCCGTAGCCGCGACCACGTAGTACCACGTCCGTTCCTTCGGGATAACAATTAAAGAAAGTTGATTTCAGATTGAATTTGGTGCGGATGTCGCGCAACGGAATTCCAAGCCAAGGATATTGAAAAAAGGCCGCCCGTTCGGGTTGATTAAACGTAAAGATCATCGGCCCCAATACCGAATCATTGATCGGATAGTTGTATTGATTCACAAGGAATTCGGTCCAATTCTGCTGCGGAATGCGTTTTTCCCAGGTTGCCTGTTTGGTGTAAATACAAAACGTGTCTTTGAAAGTATTCAGATAAGATACTTTGTTGTTCCAGACGTAATCCGGTTCGCTGGTTTGTCCGCCGCAGTTTGCATGAAAATAAGCATCAACGAGCTGACTCCGGTTGTCTGTCATCACGACACCTTTTGTTTGCCGAACTGCCGTATCGATCAATGGCGTAAACCGCAACTGGTAATGATACGCCTGGCAATGAACACGGTCGCACAATCCAAAACCTTCTTTAATATGCCGGTCTTTGTACTTTAAGGCATACGTCCGGCTCATCACAGTCTGCACTTTGTAATATTCCAAATCGCGCCCACCGCCACCTTCCGATTCAACCACACCGCCCAGGTAATACGACATATCCACCAGGTTCACGATTGTGAGTGAACTGCCCACACCGGTTATTTCAACATCTTCACGGTATTTGCGTTCTTTCACTTGCGGCGTGCGGGTACTGTACGTGATCGAATTGCCCAGTTTGGTCGCCACCAGGATCACTTTCTCATACGATCCCGATTCAACCGTTCCGATCTTTACCGATACTTTATTGTCTTCGGTGATTGACAAATCAACAAATTCGTTGGGGAGTATTGTTCCGAGTTCCGTGGTATCGCCGATGATATTGTAACTGCCTTCATCGTAAGCAAACACGATACGCTTGATTTCATAATCGCGCAAAACCCCGATCCTCATTTGTTGGGCAACAAAAAAGAACGGCAATAAAATCATACAACATGTGAGTATGCGCGTCACAACAACAAAGTTAACGGTGACCGACCTGCTTAAAATCCGACGGCTAAATAGTTTTCAACAAGGATTGTGCAACTTTTTCAGAAGCACCACCTTTACCAAGCATTGCCTTGATCTTCGCATAGCCTTCTTCGATCGTTGCGCGCTTGGGCTGGCCTTTCAGAATCAGGGAAAGTTCTTTCTTCAATCGTTCAGGATTACAGTCGTTTTGGATGAGTTCCGTCACGATTTCTTCGTCCAGAATAAGGTTAATGAGCGAGATGTATTTCACATTTACCAAACGCTTGGCGATCCAGAAAGAAATCGGATTCCCCATATAGCACACGACCTGAGGGATGCCAAAAAGCCCGGTTTCCAGCGTGGCAGTTCCTGAAGTCACCACAGCCGCTTCCGACTGTTGCAGCAATGCGTAGGTTTGACCGAAAACCACCGAAACATTGTGTTTCCCGATGAGTTGATCGTAGATTTCTTTCGACATATTGGGTGCTCCGGCAATCACAAACCGGTAAGCAGGAAATGCGTCTACGAGTGTGAGCATGACAGGAAGTTTTTTCTTCAGTTCCATCACCCGGCTTCCGGGAAGTACGGCAATAATCGGTCGCGGATCATCCGGGATGGAAAGCGGTTCTACCGGTTGTTCGTTGTATTGTTCAATAGCGTCGAGCAACGGATGCCCCACATATTCGACTTCGTAATTGTGTTTGGCGTAGAACGGTTTTTCGAAAGGCAGGATCACAAAAAGCTGAAACACGTCCCTACGGATTTTTTCCACTCGTTTTTCTTTCCAGGCCCAAACCGTAGGTGAAATGTAAAAATAGACTTTGATTCCGCGTTTTTTCGCCCACTCGGCAATTCGCATGTTGAATCCCGGATAATCGATGAGTAACAATGCATCCGGTTGAAACGCTTCAATGTCTTCTTTGCAGAAGTGAATGTTGCGCAAAATAGTGCGAATATTCATCAGCACTTCCACAAAACCCATGTAGGCCAGCTTGCGAATATGCATCGCCATGGTTCCGCCAACGGCTTCCATTTTATCGCCGCCCCAAAAACGGATATCCATATCGGGTTCGGAACGAAACAATTCTTTCATGACATTGCTGCCATGCAGATCACCAGAGGCTTCTCCGGCAATGATATACAATTTTTTTGCGGCCATTAGCGTATAAAAACAACGTACACAATATACGGAATAAAAGCCGCACATCCGATGATGACTCCACGTGCCAGATCGTAACGCTCTTTGTTGAGGAAGAGGTAGAACCAACCCAGGTTCGGGATGCACGCCAATGAAAGAAACTTGCATTGTACCATACTGTCAATGGTAAATTTATGCCACAACTGCGAAAAATAGAAATCCTGCGTTACGGCAAGAATCCATATTACCAATGGTACGGAAAGGGCCGGCGTTAAAAGGCCGATGAAGAATCCGACGGTAACGCGGATGTTCCAGGTGAATTTACGTTTCATGAAAACTGTTCGTTAAGACTGTTGATGGCGGAATACGCCGTTAAATCAAATTGTGTGGGAACTATCGTTGCATATCCGTTGGCGAGGAAATACAAATCGGTATCGGTCGATTCTTCCTGCACGTCGAAGGTTCCGGTAAGCCAATAATACGTTTTTCCGAACGGATCCTGGCGCTTATCGAAACGATCTTCCCAAAAAGCATACGCCTGACGACACACTTTGATGCCTTTCAGATCGTCAGGAAGCACATTCGGGATGTTTACATTGAGGCAAACACCGGTTGGCAAACCATTCTTTAGAACGTTACTTATTACTTTAGATGCCACTATTTTTGCCGCTGAAAAATCAGCATCGTGATCAAAATTATCCAATGAGAATCCGACACTCGGGATGTGTTCCATCGCTCCTTCCACTGCTGCTGACATCGTACCCGAATAAAGAATATTGGTAGAGGCATTGCAACCATGATTAATGCCTGAAAGCAGCAAATCTGGTTTGCGGTGTAAAATTTCGTAGACGCCCAGTTTCACGCAATCTACAGGAGTTCCGGTACAGGAATAGGCTTCAATTCCTTCAAATAACTGTTCCGGATTCAAGCGCAGCGGATCGTGAATCGTAATGGCGTGTCCCATTCCCGATTGCGGTTTGTCCGGAGCGATCACCACAATATCGCCAAACGGCAATGCGACTTCTACCAACGAGGCAATTCCCTTGGAGAGCAGGCTATCATCATTGGTTATAAATATCAGCGGACGGCTCATGGATCAATTTTGCGTAAAGATACGGTTTCAAACAAAAACCGGTCATGAGAAGAATGTGGAAGGGGAGAAAAGTAACAAGTGATCAGGAAGTAATGAATGCTATTGAATATTTAATAATTCCAAGCAAGCCAACTCATCATCAATAGCAAAATCAATTATACTGGTATAATGCCTTCTCAATAAATGCTCTATTTCAGTAGAGGTTTGATTTCGTGATCGAATCCAAATGATTTTTGGCGGATGCCCCCAAATCAACGAAAAATCGTAAAAATCAGCATCGAATGTTGCTATTGTATACGCTTCTTTCTTCGCATATTCCCAAATTTCACGATCCGTTGAGTTCTCGATTCCCAGTTCTCTTACTTGTTTGGCTTCGGGATAAAGGTCAAGAACACGTTGTACGAGTCTGTGCGAGATATTTTGATCGAAAAGAATTTTCATGAAGCAATTCCAAGATGCCCTTCCCTGGAAGCGGCAAAGAACAAACAAGCACTAATGCTTTCTTCAGACAATTGCGGAAAATCAATGATAATTTCCTCTTTGGTCATACCATTAGCGAGCCAACCCAATACATCAGCAACGGAAATGCGTGTCCCTATCAAAATGGGTTTACCGAATCGCTTTTCAGGGTCAATTGTTATGAAGTCATTCAAATTCATAGGTTAAAGGTCGGAAATTATTTTTAGATGTCCTATCCTACTTAAAGATCTCGCAACATTAGAAAGTACATAGACGGGAAAAAGCACCCTAAAAAAGGAGGAAATCAATCCCTTTACCGCAAGTAACCTCTACTATGATTATAACATTGAAAAAAGGCACAACCAAGAAATCTATCAAGAAATTACTTGATAGAGTTTCCAAGGAAATGCGCCAAAATAGTGTGGGATGCAGAAATAATACTGCGGAACGATCAAATTAAAAGTAGATGGATTACAATCCAAAAGCAATTACGTGATGAATGAGTATAAACTGTTCTTAGATTCCAACGTATCCTTTTACAATCAAAAAACCTCCTTCCCTTTACCCGTTGTAATCAAACTGAACAAACTTTGATGGATCAGCATGCTCCAGCCGTTTGAGCAATCATCGAAACATTCAAATTGAGGAACCAATCCTAAGTGCGTGAACAGGAGTTGCGTTTTATCATCCTTTCGGGAGATTTCAAAACTGATGGTTGTTCCCGTCCATTCTGTTTTATGATTCACAAAACTGAGTTCACTGTCGGTCACAAGCCACACGACTTTTTGGTCGGGAATAACTTCCACTACCCGCTGTTTTGACATGTGAACGTCACCGAAACGATACGTAAACTCGTCATGGAGCTTCTTTGTGTTTCCTTCAATTTCTCCCGACCACCAATGGCTCACGTTCATAATGGCGTTGAATACTTCTGCCGGAGTTTGATCTAACAAAAGCGTTGTTGTAAAATCCTGGTTGTTCATGTTGGTTCGTTTTGTGTTTTGTTATTTAAGTAAAATCAATTGTCCCATGTGATACCCCAAATGGCTCGCGCGGGTAAGGATGATGTTTAATTTGTTGCGGTGTGGTTCTACCACGAATTCTTCGGCAGAAACAGCGGTATGTTTTTGAAACCATTCATCCGTCGATATACTGTCAAATTTTTCGGCCAGAAATGCCATTTGTTTACTCCATAAAGCTCTTAACTCCGTTACCGAAGGAAGATCAGAAATCGTTTTATCCGGAGAAGCAATAAATGGTTCAAATAATTCCGGGTACAATTTATCACCAAGATCCAATAGAGGAATCATGCTATCATGCACCGCAATGAGATGTCCCAACAGGTAAATTCCACGATTTTTGCCTGGCGCAATTTCGTTTTGCAATTGCTCATCTGTAAGAGAAGAAAAAAGTGTGTCTGCTTGTTTCATTAATGCATTCCATCTGTCGAATGTCATTTTGACCATTGTTTGATTCGCGTTCATGTCTTTGTTTTGAGTTTGGATTTTTACCTGAGACAAATGTATTGTCTTAAACGTGAACCGAAAGGGTGTGAAAAAGACATTACAATGGGTTGATTTGGACAAAGTGAATTTTTATCTTTGCTCAAAAAATCATGCGGCATTTGACCATCCTCGTTCCTGACGGACAGAATAAACTCAGCAGCATTATCTGTACCTATAAAGTGTTTACGAAAGCCAATGCTTACTGGAAAGGAATTCATGGTGATGATTTGTTTAACATCCAACTGGCGGGAAGTTCCGACGAAATCACCTTTTACGAAGGTTTGTTTTCGGTAAAACCGCACACGAATATTTCAGCAATCACAAAAACCGATCTTATCATTGTTTCGGCGTTGCATCCCAATTACCAGGAAGCGATTGAACAAAACACGCCAATGATCGATTGGATTGCGCAACGATACAACGAAGGATCTGAAGTCGCCTCGATGTGCACAGGCGCTTTTCTGCTTGCCGCATCGGGTTTGCTGGACGGAAAAAGTTGTGCCACACATTGGGCTGCAGACCAACCCTTCAGGACTATGTTTCCGAAAGTGAATCTGCAGACCGATCAATTGATTACAGATGAAAATGGCATTTATACAAACGGTGGTGCTTTTTCATTCCTGAACCTGATTATTTATCTCGTAGAAAAATATTATGACCGGCAAACGGCTATTTATTGTTCCAAGCTTTTTCAGATCGAACCCGACAGGAATAGTCAGTCGCCGTTTACTATTTTCATCGGACAGAAATCGCACGACGATGAAGTGGTACAACAGGCGCAAGCGTACATCGAAAACAATCTGAATGGAAAAATATCGATCGAACAACTGGCGGAAAAATTTGCTGTCGGAAGACGAAGTTTTGACCGGAGATTTATCAAAGCCACCGGAAATACGCCACTTGAATATGCTCAACGGGTAAAAATAGAATCGGCAAAAAAGGCCTTTGAAACCAGCCGAAAAACGATCAATGAAGTCATGTATGAAGTCGGTTATTCCGATGTGAAAGCATTTCGTGAAGTGTTCCGCAAAATCACCGGGATGTCACCGTTGGAATACAGAAGTAAATACAATAAAGAGGCGCTGGTTTAAAAATTCTGATGTCAAAGCCAATACCTCTAAAATTCCAAAATCGTTAGGATAGCTTCTGCTATCAGAAGGAATCTTCTATTCGGCCTTACGTCTGTCGCGTAAAAGAACAAACTGAATGTAACGCAACCGAACCCCTGTTTGAGTTAAGCCATCGGGTTCTTTTGAAAAAAGAATCCGTGAATGGCGTTTGCGAGTTGGGGTGCAGGTAGTGAAATGAGGTTTAGTTCTTAAGCGACGGATGTACAGCCTTGACTTTTTTGCTTCTTTTTTGTGTCAAGACAAAAAGAAGGAGAGAAATCACCGTTTCTTATCCTTTTTCCTCCGTTCTTCCAGCCATTTCGGAGCCGGTTTACTGCCTTTGGAAGCCTGATTTGACGGAGCATTCGACCGGCGGGAAGAACCAAAAGCTTCTTTGCTTTCAACACGATCACCTAACAATTGCGTGATCAATTCCGGACGATTGGCTTTTTGTAGACGCTCGCGGATCCAAGGTTGATTTTCGCGCTTGTACCAGAAGAAAAAGCGGTTTTGATTTTGTTTTTCTTCTTTCGTTTTAGCCGTTTTGATCGGTCTGAGCGTATACGGATGCACGCCGGTGTAATAAATCACTTCGGCTACCGTCATCGGTGTTGGCGTAAAATCCTGCACCTGCTCCAGCTGAAAACCCATTTCTTTAGTCTCAGCAGCCAGATTGGCCATATCGGCTTCTTCACAACCCGGGTGCGACGAAATAAAGTACGGAATCAACGGCTGATTGAGGTTGTGCTTTTTCGATAAGACGTCGTATTTTTCCTTGAACTTATGGAAATACTTAAACGATGGTTTCCGCATGACGCGTAAAGTCGCATCGGAAGTATGTTCGGGCGCCACTTTCAAGCGGCCGCTGACGTGACGAGTAATGAGTTGTTCGATGTACTCATCGTGATTACCGTCTTCGTTGTTCTTATTGAAATCATCGACCAATAAATCGTAGCGAATTCCTGAACCAACAAACGCTTTTTTGATCTTTGGATGCGCATCGATTTTACGATAAATATCGATCATGGAACGGTGCGACGTATCAAGGTTGTTGCAGATCACCGGGTGAATGCAACTCGGACTGGAACAACGCTCGCAAATCGATTCGTCTTTCCCTTTCATGCGATACATGTTCGCTGACGGCCCGCCGATATCCGATAAATACCCTTTGAATTCGGGATGCTGCACCACCTCATCAATTTCTTTCATGATGCTGCTTTCACTGCGCGAAGCAATGAATTTGCCTTGATGTGCCGAAATGGTGCAAAAACTGCAGCCACCGAAACAACCACGGTGCATATTCACCGAAAACTTGATCATGTCGTAGGCCGGAATGGCGCCACGTTTCTTGTATTTCGGATGCGGCAAGCGCGTATATGGCAAATCAAACGACTGGTCCATTTCCTTTTCGGTCATGGTTTTGTAAGGTGGATTGATCACCAGCGTTTTATCGCCGATGCGCTGCATAATGCGGTTGGCGTTGAGTTTGTTCGACTCTACTTCCACCACTTTAAAATTGGCCGCGTAAGCCAGTTTATCTTCCAGGCACTTTTCGTGGCTCGACAATTCAACGGTTTCCCATTGTTTGTTTTTCGGCAATTCTTTGGAACCGTCCTGCAAAAACGCAACCTGGTTCACGGTAGTCAATGAGGAAAACGGAACACCTTTTTTGATCAATCGTAAGACATCGCGCAAAGGCTGTTCACCCATTCCATAAACCAGCAAATCGGCTTTGGAATCTACCAAAACAGAAGGCATCAATTCATCTTTCCAATAATCGTAGTGCGAAACACGACGCAAACTAGCTTCGATTCCACCGATCAGTACCGGAGTATCCGGATACAATTCTTTCAGGATCGTGGAATAAACCGTGGTAGCGTAATCGGGACGAAAACCTGCTTCGCCACCGGGTGTATACGCATCGGTAGAACGCAAACGTTTTCCGGCGGTGTAATGATTCACCATCGAGTCCATGCAACCTGCCGTAACTCCAAAGAAATATTTTGGTTTGCCCAGTTTTTTGAAATCGCGTAAATCATCGCGCCAATTGGGTTGTGCAATAATACCGACCTTGAAACCTTCCGATTCCATGATGCGGCCAATTACAGCCGTTCCGAATGCAGGATGATCAACGTACGCATCACCGGAAATGAGAATGACATCTAATTCATCCCATCCTCTTTTTTCCACCTCTTTTTTTGTAAGCGGTAACCAATCCGTTATCGGTCTTTCTTCCTGCATGGTGCAAAGGTAGTGAAAAGTGATGCAATGTAGGCAAATCGTTGAAATACGGTTGATTCGGGCAGAAAGTCGACGGCTAAAAAACAAACAATTCTGTGCACACATTCTGTTTAAAAACGGTTAAAATAAGTTCCGGTTGATGCGTTTTTGTTTCCACAAAACAGACCTCAAACAAATCTTCAAAATCCGGTGCGTTCAAACCAATTAAAAAGTATTTTTATCGCTATGAGTAAACATGTTATGATTGCCGGTTGTTTCCTGCTGTTGCTGTGTGCCTGCAGCGGAAAAAACAGTGTCAAAAAAGTGACCACTGTGGTACAACCTTCTATCATTCATCCATTGTTTTTCCAGGAGGAAATTGCCGCTCACCTGAACTTTCCGTTTTGGTTCAACGATTCCATTATCCGAAAACAAGGCATTCAATCGTTTACATGGCGCGTTTACCGAAGCACGCAACTCGATGATGAGAGCAACGGGCAACCGATCTCTGACTTGAAAATCAAAGTGATTTATACCTTCAACGAAGCGGGAAAACTGATCTCCGTTGAACGCAACGAATATTCGGAAGGACTGAAGATCTCGGAACGCAAATACGCCTTGATCCCAACTGTGTTTCCTTCATTCTTCCAGGACAAACCTTTGCAACCGATGGTTTCCAACGGCGACGAGTCGACCGAAGCTTATGTGTGCCTTGTGAAAAACAAACCCCGGAAACGTGTGGATCAGTACGAAGACAATTACAACCATTTGCGGTACCATTTTTTTCCCGACAAAAAATACTGGGGTCCTCTTTCGATTGATTCGATTGGCCGTCCCGGCGAAAATGACTGGGTAATCAGAGGAACACCTGACAAACCAAAAAAACGCTACCAGGTACACAATACTGTAACCGAACGCAATGTAACGCATTACGATTATTACAACGACAATTACCCGCACATGATTCGCTGGACAGATTATCCGTTTACACAGCACCGTCATTTTAACTATTCCAAAAACGGAGTATTCACCGGTTTTATCGATTCCACCTTTGTTGATCAGGCTTTTGTAACACGCAACGTAAGTGTATTCGACTTCGACGCTCTGCAACGGCCCATTCGCATTACGCATAAAAAAGCGCACGCCGATGGCGATAAACATTATCAAACCATCGAAACAATTGACTACATCCTTTTCCCAACAAAACAATAACACATGAAACAACTGATCACCTTACTCCTCCTAACCATCGCCGGTGCAGCAACAGCTCAGCAAGAAACACACGTCCTGAACGGAAAAACCTACCACGTATATCCGTATCAACAGGAAATCAATTACAGCATGCGAACGTTTAAGTACGGCGTAAAACAGGAAGAAATCATTCACCGCGATTCGCTTAACCGTTCGATTGTTTCCACCGAAGTGAAAGACGTAAAACGGTTCCTCAAATTTCCAAAGGGAAAAGAATTCAGAAAACACAAGAAAACCTTTATTGAACTTCGGACGAATCATCCCGGCACGTTGCTTAATTTCCGCATTCCGCTGGAGCAGGATATTACGCCAACCCTGGAACCGCTTCCTGACGGAGAATACGTCCAGTTTTACCGCGATATTCCCTACGTGGACAAAGAAAATATCTTACGCTATAAAAACAACGAAGTCGCGGCTGTTTTTTCACTCAAAAACAATCAGCTCAACGGTTACGCCTGCTGGCTAACCACGTTGGGAGATACGATCAAAGCAGGCTATTTTCTTGACGGACTCAAAACCGGAAAATGGTTTTACAACGAGTTCGAGTTCAACACATACTTTCTCGGAAAACCGGAAGTCGCAAAGTATCTCGACGGCACGTACAAAGACACCAACACGATGATTGTTCATTATAACAATGGTTTATTAAACGGGGCTTACACCAATATCATCGGCGGTGAAATCCTGGAAACCGGGAATTATACCAACGGCGAGGCAAGCGGTGAATGGTATGAATACGGTTACAAAGTAACACACGTAGGCTATAAAACTACCTGGACAGGCGAAGTAATCGTGAAACGACATTATTTTATTCCTGAAAAGGAAATCATCGGGAAAAGTGTTATTGTGCGGAACCAGATTCTCGACCTCTCCAACATTGACCGTAATGAATTTGAGTTTGAAAGCGACAATCTGAATAATTTCCAGGCGTTTTCATATGCTTATCATCTTTACGAACCAAAAGAAGAGGAAGGGCTGGAATTACCCGAAGAAAAACTAAATTCCTACCCAGGACAGGATTACAGCGAAGGAATGATTTACGGCGATTACGGACCAAGCACGATGAGCAACCTTGATTTCTCGTATAGCCGAAACGACCGGATGTACCTCATCAACGATAAATATTATACACGTAGCCAGCTCATCGATTCGGTTGGTTATGTGTTTAACTACGATAAAATTTACGAGGAATACCACGATAACGGACAACTGAAAATGCGCTACGAGATCAAAGACGGTCATTTGGTAAATGAAGACACCATTTTCTGGGATAACGGAAATCCGGTAAGCGTGATCAACTACCTGCCCGAGACCAATCAATACGAGGAAAAGACCTTTGATTACCTTAATAAACTCATTTACGTGAATCTCTACGATTCGATCGGTAGTTTTGTCAAAACAGTAAATCAACCGCCACCAAAAAACAAATACCGTATCAATAACCGCATTTATACGGCCAACAACTACGAATCGTTTTTCTCTTACGACAACATGGATACGCTGGAAGTTCCCCTGGTAAATCCGGAAACACTGACCGAATCATTGTGGCGTTTCGATACCACGCAGGCAACGGTTACTGTTTTTGATCCGGCCAGCAGAACCATGACTACCGATTATTATGCGCTCAACAAAAACCTCGTTGATCATTCTATCGCAACGTTCAGTGAAGACTATGAAAGCGTGATCGCCAATGAAGAATACAACGTGGGCGATTTGTCGTCGAGAACGCTCATTAACGGTTCGTATCATCACAATCCGATGCAAAAAATGTTTCCGGGCAAAAGTTTGTCGGATACCGTATTGAACAGTCGCGTTAAATACTGGCTGCGTTCGTACGAAACCACTTCGGATAATACCTTGTATTACAAAAACCAACCGTATAGCGGAACATTTACCATCAATACGCATGCGTCTGACTTTAAGCTCAAAATGTCTTCCGAAAGCATCATTTTCAATTACGCAGCCGGAAAAAAACATGCGAAAGCGGTCGAAAAAACATTCAAAGTCTACAAGAAAAAACGCAAGGAAAAGTACCTGGCGCAATTCATGACTCCGGGCACCATTTACAATTCCAATGTTTCACAAAGCTTCAACTACAATGTGATTCCTTTTGCCGGTTTTGTATACAGTCCGGTAGATGAAGGCCATTTCTATGAAAATGATAATGAATACAATTACAACGATAGAAAATCCAAAAAACTGAGCGAGAAAAAAGCAGAATCATTTGACAAAGTCGTCAACGGGCAATTCCTCAACGGGAAACCTTCAGGCGAATGGATCACCAAAGATCAGTTCGGTAACATTACCGCCAAAGTACCCTTTACCAATGGCGAAGTGGATGGAACGGTCTATTATTATTCCATCGAATATCCTGAGAAAGAATCAGAATACCGACCTTACGAAATACAGGTAAATGACTTATTAAAAGACAGTTTTCCTGCAAAACCGGTGTATTACCTGGCGAAAATTTGTCATTACAAAAACGGAATTCTGAACGGTGCGTTTTATGAAATGAACTGGATGGGCGACACCATCACACAGTGGAATTACCAGGACGGACACCTGGAAGGCCCGAGCCTTGAACGTACCAAAATTGCGTTTACGAAATCCAATTACGAATACGGTGACATGGATGGTATTATGCAAACGTACCTCACGCTTCCGGGAAGAGATACCACGTTGCTGTTCGATCTCAATTTCCAAAACGGGGCATTGCAGGGCGAATCAAAAGCTTATCACCTCAACGGCAATATGGCCAAACACGGTTTCTTCCTCTCGGGCCAGCCGATAGACGATTTTGAAGCGTTCGACACACTCGGTTTCAAATATCAGTACGTGAAATTCCAGTACAATCAGCCGATTGAAGAAAAAATCTGGGAAGAAAACCAGTTGAGCGTTCGTTATGAATTCGACTGGAAAGATTCCATCTACTTCAATACGCGCGATATTGCCGGTTCTACTAGTCTGGATCGCATGCTGTATCAATTGGGATTGGTCGGAAACGAATACGAAGAACCCTATATGGGAAGGCCGAGCCTAGTTGACAAAACCGGTATTGATTACACCATGACGAAGTATTATCCGAATGACACCGTTGCGCGAATGGGGAAAATTTCTTCCGGTAAAAAAACCGGTCACTGGACGTTCTTCAGCTACGAAGGCCGCAAGTTGTATGAAGTCAATTATTTTGATTCCCTTCTGCAAATCAACGACAGCGTTCGTTTTAAATCGAAAGGCATCATGACCTTGCTCGATTCAACCGGCAAGGCGATCTGCAAAAGTTACATCGTTGAAAAGATCGAGAAATACGATTGCTCGCATACCGATCATCACGAGATCAGAATGTTGTACACGTTTTGGGAACGCAGCGCGAATGAACACCGCATCAACGGATATGTGAAAAACTATTACGACAATGGTGTACTCATGAATGAAGGAAACGTAAAAGATGGATTGGCAACGGGTGTTTGGAAATTCTACGACCCATACGGAAGTTTGAACCTTGTGGGTGAATACGTCCTTGGTAAACGCAACGGACGCTGGTTGAGCGGTGATTTGGCACAGGTGAAATACATGGGTGATATCTGTCTCAATCCGAACCTCCCGAACCTCGACGAAATCATGGGTTACCAGGAAAAACTATTGGATATTTCGGTGATCTATTACCAGATGACAGCCGTAAAAAAACGCGAATACTATGGTGTGAACATGAACGCCGAAGGTCCACCGGAAGGTTATTTCGGCGAAGAAGGTTACTATGACGAAGAAATGTATTATGATGATGAAATGTATTACAACGTGGGATTCTGATCATGGGATTTAACGTTTACACAAATCAGGTGTACAATTGTTTATTATGGAATGGGCAAAATTATCAAAAGCGAGTACTACGGAATTAGCCGAAACGCTGACGCTGGTAATTTGAACTTTCTTCCTGAAAGATTGGTTCTAAAATTGTAGTACTTTTGATCTAATACCGTGAAAAAATAATCATGAAACATTTCCTCTTAATCGTTGCCATTCTTTTACTGGCAAGCAAAGGGTTTGCCCAAACCGAAACCACCGTTTGGAACGGAAAAACCTATTATGTTTACCCGCATCAGCTGGAGTTACAAAACAACATGTATATCTTCATGCAGTACGCCGAGTTCAGAGAAGTACTCAAACGCGATGACAACAATCAGAAAGTAATCCGCACCGAGATTAAAAAAATCGAGGAGGAAGACAAGGTTGACATGTATGGATACGGCATGAAACGAAAAATGACCAAAGAGCAAAAACAGCAGGAAAAGATGCTCCGTGAATTACTGGAAAAAAAACCAGATCTGTTTTACCAATACGGTTCCAACTTATCACTAGATATAACACCTTCGCTTACAACTATTCCTGACGGTGAATACATTCAGTATTATCGTGATCTTCCTTACCTGGACGAAAACATTTTGCGTTTTAAAAACGATGTGGTAGCCGGCGTCTTCACCGTTAAAAACAACCAGCTTCATGGAACGGGAACATGGTATACCGTAAACGGAATGGTGATCAAATCGGGTGATTTTTCGCAGGGATCACGCCAGGGAAGCTGGTTTTTTAATTCCTATACACCCAAACGTTATCAAAGCGAACTGGACCTGAAACCGGAAAAGGCCATGGAATTCCTGCTTAATAACGGTATGAAATACGATACAACCATGGAGCGTTACGATTACCATTTAGGGCTTCGAAACGGTTCTTATATTCAAAAATACAACGACTTCACCTTAGCCACAGGCTCTTACAAAGACGATACAGAATCGGGCACCTGGGATTTTTTCGACTTTAGTTACGTTCCTCTGCCTGATGGTACATTTCGAATTACAGATACACTTGTCAATACCAAACACCTGACTTACTCCGACAAAAAAGTTCGTGGTAAAGGTCCTATTCTGCGCGATGAAGTGGTAGCACAGGAATTCATGTATGGCGACTACAACTATTACGGCGACGAAGAAGAATCGGATATTGATACCAGCCTCGTTCTTTACAACACCCACAGTTCCAACGGTTACTTTGAATCTTTCAGTTCGTTTTATTCGATTCTCGAACAAGAAGATGCCAATGAAGAAGGATTGGAGTTACCCGAAGAAGGCAGCAGCAGTTATGAAGGCGAAGAATATGAAGGCATGCCTTATCCGGGTTACGACGATTATTATCCGGAATACGGTTACGGCGAAGATTATCCTTTGGAAGGATCATATGACTACAGCCAGCAGGGAAGCCAGTTTATCAACGGTAAATTTTACACCCGCAACCAACTCATCGATTCTGTTGGATATGAGTTCTTTTACGATGGTCTTTACGAAGAACACTACGGAAACGGCCAGTTGAAATTCCGCTTCGAGATCAAAGACGGAAACCTGGTTTCGGAAGATACCGTGTTTTGGGAAAATGGTCAGGCGGCCAATACCATTGCGTTTGACGAAGCAACCCGTCAGTACACGCAACATTTCTTCGATTACAAAGGAAAACTCTACAAAACAGTGTTGTTTGACGAAAAGGGTGATGAAATTCGTGATGCCGAATCGGAAGACGATGGTGCTATTATCATCGACGGTTTACCGTACTACAGCGAAGAATATGAGATGACGTCGAATGTAGCATACTACAACGCCAGAAAACTGATCGAAGACACGTTGCTCACCGAACGTACGTTGATCCAGGCCGGTCGTTGGCTGCGCGATTCAACCTTGTGCATGACAGGTTACCTGGATCCTGAAACCCGCGTACTCGACTTCACCGAATACAATATCATGGGGATGCCATACGTAATGCAAAAGGTAACTTTTGGCGAAGAATATGACAACGTAAACGCTTTAACGAATACCACCATTGGTAAATTGCGCCTGGAAACATTAACCAGCGGATCATTGTATGATTTCAGCCTCTATCCGTATATGTACAACCCAAAGGGCGACAGCGTGCTTCCGCAAGCTAATGCGCTTTACTGGCAGGGAAACTACGAGACCACGAGCGATGAAATGCTGTACGTAAACAATCAGCCGTTTAGCGGAGCGTTTTCGGTACAAGCCGCTGCTTCAAAATATGGTTTTTCTGTTAGCGATAAAGCCATTAGCCTGAAACTTCCGGAAACAGCAACGATGCAGAAAAAAATGCGCAAAGCATTGAAGAAATTTTATAAAAAAGGAAAACGAAACGACTTGCTCGAATTGTATAACAGCGATGTGCAATACGGCGGAACAGATGGCGTATTCTACTCTCTTTTCCCTTCCATGAGCTATATTTTCTCACTGACCAACTACAATCCTTACGGTGATTATGGCTATAGTGATGGAATATATTACGATGAATACGGTTACGAACAAAAAAAGAAAAACAAGATCGAATATCCGTTTGATAAAACCCTCACCGGAAATTTCCTTAATGGAAAACCCGAAGGTGAATGGATCGTGAAAGATCAGTTCGGAAACATTACTGCGCGCGTTAATTACAACAAAGGCGAACTCGAAGGTGAATCAGTATATTATGCAACCGAATTCCCAATGTCGGAAACCCAACGCAACTATCAGCAGGAATACCTCGAGGAATATCACACGTATATTTTCGAAACACTTCCCGAGAAAAAAATGCAATACCTTTCACGCAGAGAATTTTACCACAATGGTATGCTTGACGGTCCGGTGGTGAGTTTTAACTGGAAAGGTGATACGCTGAGTTATGATCTTTACCGCGACGGACTTCAAAACGGTCCTTCTTACCAGCGAAACAAGATCTTCTATGCCGAAACGTCTTACGAAGATGGTGCAATCGACGGGATTTCCCGAACTTATTTGACGTTGCCTGGGCGTGATTCTATCCTGATTTTCGACCTTAATTTCCAAAACGGTGCATTGCAAGGCGAATCAAAATCGTACCACACCAACGGGAACCTGGCGAAAAGAGGTTTCTTCCTTACCGGGCAACCAATTGATGACTACGAAGCATTCGATACACTTGGTTTCAAATACCAGTACGTGAAATTCCAGTACAATCAACCAATCGAAGAAAAGATCTGGGAAGAAAATCAATTGAGCGTTCGCTACCTCTTCGACTGGAAAGATTCCATTCCGTTCCAAATCAGCGACATCGCCGGTTCTACGAGCTTTGAGCGGTTGGCCACCGACTTGGGGTTGATCCAGAATCCTTACAGCGAACCGTATTACGGCCGTCCGAGTCTGGTAGACAAAACAGGCATCAATTACAACATTACCAAGTATTACCCCAACGATACCGTGGCACGCTATGGAAACATCGCCAAAGGCAAAAAAGTCGGAGAATGGAAACACTTCAGCTACGAAGGAAAAGCGTTGTATGAAGCCAATTATTTTGATACGATTCTGCAAATCAACGACAGCATTCGTTTCAAATCGAAAGGTGTTCTCACCTACCTCAACGACAAGGGAAAACCGAGCAGCAAAAGCTACATCATTGAAAAAGTAGAGAAATATGATTGTTCACACGCTGATCACAACGAAGAACGTATGTTGTATACTTTCTGGGAAGCAGATTCATCGCAAAACCGCATCAATGGTTACGTGAAAAACTATTACGATAACGGCGCCATTCAGAACGAAGGCAACGTAATCAACGGTTTACCAACTGGAATATGGAAAATGTATGATTCTGACGGCCAGTTGAACCAGGTAGGAAGTTACGAGCTGGGAAAACGCAACGGGCGTTGGTTGAGCGGCGACTTGAGCAACATGAAAAACATGAGCGAGATTTGCCTCAATCCAAACCTGGAAAACCTCGAGGAAATCATGAGTTACCAGGAAAAACTACTCGATGTATCGGTGATCTATTACGGAATGGGTAAAATCCTGAAACGCGAATACTACGGAATCAACCTCAACAGCGAAGAAGCTCCGGAAGATTACTACAGAGAAGGTGATTATTACCGGGAATAAAATGCAAAAAGTAGGGTCGACTCGCGAGTCGACCCTACTTTTTGCATTTTATACAACATTACTTTGCTTTTTTTCGCAACAGCATGTGACGTTTCGTAAGCCGAATGATCAGTTTTGATTTGGCTATTTCCTCATTCCTTTCCTCCCGAAAAGAAATGATTACTCTGATGGTAATGTACAAAACAAACAGCAGAAAAACAGCCGCAATGGCACCAGCCACATCACCGTTTATAACCCCGACGAGACTATAGTTTTCCCCTTTTAATAGCACCTTGTAAATTTAATGAATTGACAAACCGAAATTACGGTTTCTTCGTATCGTTTTCTTCCAAAACGAATCATCTCTCTCTTTGTCGGAGACAAAATCTTGAATCTTGATGGAGAAACCTAATTCAACATCAAAAATCAAGCATCGAGCATCCTCCTATTTAACAAAAACCGCCCCCGACAGCGCCCCAAAAATCCCATACCCATTCTCGATATTCGTAAACACTTTTACCGGTTCCGAAAAGAAATCATTGGCGGCATATTCTGCTTTTCTGGTCGAAACCAGGTATTTGTAAGTGGCTTCCGTACAACGATACAAGGTGAATTTGTAATGATCGTCCGGATCAGGGATATTAAAATTCTTCGGGAAACGTATTTCCAGTGTTTTTTGCGAACCGTCGAAGAGTTCATCGGTGAAAAACAATTGGGAATAAAAGCTCTCTCCCTCATCGAAATCAGACGCCGACAATTCATCCATAGACTGATCGTTGGAACCTACAGGTTGATTCAAATATTCAAGTCCGCTTACCGTATTGATGATCGACAACTTTAGAATGTAAAAATCCGTTCCCGCTGGATCGTTCCATGTTACATTTGCCTTCATGAAAGTGCCACCTTCAGGCGAGGAATAACTGCTGGTGTCGACAGATAATATCGGCGTTTCATACAGCACCGACATTGTTGAAGTCACTGTTTCAAAATCAGGATGCGATGCCGAAATGGAATAAGAGTTCCCTCCGAGTGCCGTGATCGGGAACACATACTTTCCGTTAGCATCCGGCGTGGTTTGCACATATGTTTGGCCGCTTGTGATGTTCACAAGTGTAATGATCGCATTGCTGGTAATGGAGTAATCTTCATTGTTCGACGCCAGGAAAAATCGGCTTTTCGACAATTCAACTTCAATCACAGAATCTTTTTCAGCAATGCAATTCAACACCAGCACCGGATCTTCATTATCACCCTTGTACTCGATTTCTTTGGTGCACGAACCCGCTATCAGCAGCGAGGCCACGACGATTAAAAATGCGATCTTATTCATTGGTCTCTGTATTTTCATTAGACTCTTTATTATTTTTTATTGCGGCAAAATCAATTTTAAATTTCCAGCTAATCGAAGGAATAATCGGGAATAACGATACTTGTTTCAGTTTGTTCGTCCCGTTGTTTCCCGCTTCTGTAAACAGGTAAAAGGCATTTTTACGGTTGTAGAGATTGTAAACCGACAACGACAATACCGTTTCGCCCCATTTTACTTTTTTGGTGCGGTTGAAACCGACATCCATCCGATGGTATGCAGGCATTCGGTAATCGTTTACTTCGTTGAATAAACCAACGCTTGACGAACCAAATGCGCTGGTAATCGGGTTAGTCGCAACGCCGATGAATTGCGTTGGCAATGTAATCGCATTTCCGGTTCCGTAGACAAACACAACGCCGCAATCCCACTTTTCATTGATATCGTAGCTAAACGCAACGCTCACATCATGACGACGATCATACTTGTAGAAAAATCGTTCTCCGCCGTTGATCCCGTCAAACTGACGCTCCGACCAACTCAGCGTATAACCCAACCAGCCTGATAAACGGCCTTTGCGTTTTTCAACAAATACCTCACCACCATAAGCCCAACCTTGTCCTGCCTCAACTTTCGATTGCCAGTCTGTAGCCGACCCCAAAAATCCTGCACCTTCTTTGTACTGAATGATGTTGTCCATCTTTTTGTAATAGGCTTCCACCACGATATTGTATTGTTTCAAAAATTCGTGGTTGTAACCGATGCTCACCTGATCGGCAATCACAGGAGCAATTTTTTCGGTAGCCGGAACCCACAAATCGGTCGGTAAACCAATTCCGGTATTCGAGAGCAAATGCAGGTATTGCGCCGTGCGCGAATAAGTCAATTTAATGCTTGAATGATCGGTAAGCATATAATTTCCTGAAAAACGGGGTTGTAATTGCATGTAGTTTTTATCGCCTACCAAAAACACGCTAAAGTGCAAACCGTAGTTGATTTTCAGCCGGTTCGTAAGGATTTGATCGTTTTCTGCATACGCAAACAATTCGTGCGCATATTGAAAATACGAACCATACGACGTATCGATTTCATTGTTTTGTTCGGTCGAGTTGAACCGGTTTACGCCTGGCTTAAAAGTATGGTATGTATCGCCAATCCCAAATTTTACGTTGTGGTTTGGATTCGGAATAAACGTGAAATCCGATTTAAGTCCCCAATCATTGATTCCGGAAGTATATTCAAAACCGGCTTCAGTTGTTTGGTCGGGGCCGTTGCCCGAAACCGTTTCTTCGAAATTATAACCGATGTTAAACTTATACTGCGAATAAGTCAATGTGGTATTGGCAAATAGTTTCGGGTGAATCCGGTAGTTCCAGCGAATCGCAGCAATGGCATTTCCCCATTTCAATTGACTTTCGTCTTTCGAAGTAATTTGCTCACTTCCGTTTGTATAGTCATTCGTTCCCTTGAAATAGGCCTTGTCTTTTCCTAAATAAGAACTGAAATACAAGTGGTGTTTTTCGTTGATCTTGTGGTGAATTTTGGCATTCAAATCGTAGAAGAAATAACCACCACGCTGCTCTTTCTCCTGAAATGGCAAGGTCAATACATCAATGTAAGTACGACGCGCGCTAAACGCAAACGCAGTTCGGTCTTTGATGATCGGGCCTTCTACCAAAATGCGGCTGGCAATCAATCCTACCGAACCTTCAACGTTGTATTTTTTGGTGTTTCCTTCTTTCATACGCATATCAAGAACTGAAGAAACACGGCCACCATAACGTGCAGGAAAACCGCCTTTAATTAACGTAACCTGTGAAAGCGCGTCCGAATTGAACACCGAGAAAAAACCAAACAAATGCGAAGCATTGTAAATCGGAACGCCATCCAGCAGGATCAGGTTTTGGTCAGGGCCTCCACCTCGCACATACAAGCCACTCGAACCTTCTCCACCCGATTTCACACCAGGCAATAACTGCACAATCTTGATCACATCTTTTTCGCCGAGCAACACCGGAAGTTTGTCCAGCTTGTCCATTTGCAGTTCGATAGTCCCTGAATTGGTACTTTCCACATTCCGTTGGCCGTCTTGCGCGCTAATCACCACTTCTTCCAGTTCTTTGGCTTCCGTAAGTGCTACATTCAATTCATTCGTTCCTTTTGGTATAACAAAAAATCGTGGGGTCAAACCAAATGACGTGACCTTCACTACGACTTCTTCATCCGGAACAGTCAAACTAAAAAAGCCATATTCGTTGGTCACGGCTCCCAATCGGTGAACTGTGTCGTAAATAGTGGCCCCGATCAATTTTTCCCCGGTTTCTTCTTCCGAGATATAACCTGAAATTGTACGTTTTTCTTGTGCTGAAAGTGTGGTTGAAATAGTGGTAAACAAGAGGAACACCAACATCCTCAGTAAAATTCTTGCGTTGTTTTTTTTCATACTCATTTATAAATCAACAGGGTGTAAAACGGTAAAAATGGCAAATTAGTCTGCTCTTCAATTGCGTTCATCGACTAACTATGATTCAATAACCGATTCTGTTGCCCCGAAACAAAAAATGAACCACCCAACGGGGTGTTTCCTTTGTTCCATAATGATAGAATATCGGTTTTGTCTTCATTTTGTATCAATATTGTATCATGTAAGACAAAAAAGATCCGGAAAAGTTACAATTCGGATAATCAAACATCCCCTCCTGCCACCTTATAACTATCTTTACCCATTCCTTAAGCTCAAAAAATGATTCTACATACACAACAACCCGTCGATCAGCAGGAAGCACTGATCGTAATAGCAGGAAAAAAAGCGCCTGAAATTCCGGAATTACCAGAAGTAGTAGCAGAAGAATTCAAACGTTTTATTGACGAAAAGCTTGATTTTCACACGCTCACTTTACTAGGGAAACAGTACGTATTCGTAGGCGAACAAAAAACGGATGAAGCATACCGCGTTGCCGGATTCAAAGCACGTTCGTTTATTTCGAAAACAGCTGCCACCGTTTGTATTCACGGCCAAAAAAACACGAGTTACCTGCTCGCAGAAGGATTGTTGTTGTCCAATTACCAGTTCCTGAAATACCGAAAAGAAGCAACCAAAGAAAAATATGGTTTGCTGCAAATCGATTTCACCGCCAAAATTGCCGAAAGTGATCTGTTGGAACTGGAAGCCTTGCTGAAAGCCGTTTCCTGGGCCCGTGATTTGGTCAACGAACCCGTTTCGTCACTCAACGCAACTCAATTGGCAGAAGCCATCGAAGCTAAAGGACTCGAAGCTGATTTTTCGGTAACCGTTTTGGAAAAATCGAAAATCGAAGCGTTGAAAATGGGCGGATTATTAGCCGTTAATAAAGGTTCCATCGATCCGCCGACATTTACCATCATTGAATACAAACCAAAAAAAGCCACCAACAAAAAACCGATCGTTTTGGTCGGAAAAGGCGTTGTTTACGATACCGGAGGTTTGAGTCTAAAACCGACTGCCGGTTCCATGGATTCCATGAAATGTGATATGGCGGGAGCTGCTTGTATGGCCGGAACTATTTACGCTGCCGCGCTGATGAAATTGCCGGTTCACCTGGTTGGACTCATTCCGGCAACCGACAACCGCCCGGGACTCAATGCTTACGCACCCGGTGACATCGTTCATATGTATGACGGGACTACAGTAGAAGTGCTCAACACCGATGCCGAAGGCCGTATGATTTTAGCCGATGCATTGGCCTACAGCGACAAATGGAAACCCGAATTGGTAATCGATGCCGCAACATTAACAGGAGCAGCCGTGCGCGCTATTGGAACCAAAGCTTCTGTAGTGATGGGAAATGCTGATAAAAAATACTTCAAACTATTGGATGAAGCAGGCATGGAAACCCACGAACGCGTGGTACAATTGCCGTTCTGGGACGATTATTTCGAAGAAATGAAATCAAAAATTGCCGACCTCAATAACCTTGGCGGTCCGTACGCAGGAATGATCACCGCCGGGAAATTTCTTGAGCATTTTGTGAAAGCTCCTTATATTCACCTCGATATTGCGGGGCCTGCATTTCTGGAAAAACCCCAGGATTATAAAGGTTTGGGCGGTTCCGGTGTAGGCGTACGCCTGTTAATCAACTTCTTAAAACGATTGAGCTGATGGAAAAAGAGAAAGAAAAAGTACGGGAAGAAGGAAGTCTTACTCCCATTCGCGTTGGAATCTCGGTTGGCGATATCAACGGAATCGGTCCGGAAGTGATTATCAAAGCCTTGAATGACAGCCGTATGTTGCTGGATTGCACACCGATCATTTATGCGTCGACCAAAACCATGGCTTTCCATAAAAAAACACTGGCTGAAAGTGAATTCACTTACCAGGCTTGCAAATCAGCAGAAGAGGCCGTGAATCGCAAGATCAATATTGTGAATTGCTGGAACGACGATATCGCTTTCGAACTTGGGAAAGGCAATGAAACAAGCGGAAAGTACGCGTTCCTTTCGCTTGAAAAAGCAACGGAAGATTTGGCTTCCGGCAAAATAGATGTGTTGGTGACAGCTCCTATTTCAAAAGAAGCAATCAGCAAAGCCGGATTCCAGTTTCCCGGACATACCGAATACCTCGCGCATCTGGCAGGAATGGAAGAAGCCCTGATGATGATGGTAAGCGGAAGTTTGCGCGTTGCACTGGTAACGTCTCACCTTCCGTTGAAAGATGTTCCTGCGGCGCTTACACGCGATAAAATCGTGCAAAAAATAAAAGCACTCGACGCTTCATTGCGCAAAGATTTTGGCATCCAACGTCCGAAAATTGCAGTATTTGGAGTAAATCCACACGCCGGTGAAAACGGGAAAATGGGTTCCGAAGAAAGTGAAATCATTACCCCTGCGATCAATACCGCAAAAGGCGAAGATATTTTCGCTTTCGGGCCTTTTCCTGCTGATGGATTCTTTGGATCTCCCAATCGCGATCAGTTCGATGGCGTACTGGCGATGTATCACGATCAGGGATTGGCGGCATTTAAAGCATTGGCTTTTGAAGACGGCGTCAATTTCACAGCCGGACTTCCGGTAGTGCGTACGAGCCCCGATCATGGTACCGCTTTTGATATTGCCGGACAAGATAAAGCCAGCGGACAATCGATGCGAAGTGCTGTTTACCTGGCCATGGATATTTACCGTACCCGTCAGTTTTTGAAGGAGATAGCTGTAAATCCGTTGCAACCACAACCGCAGGGATCGGGTAAAAAACGGCCGCACTCGCACCATGACATCGAATAATAGATGGAAAAAAAGTAAGTTATAAACATCTTTTAGTTTATTTTAATTACCTTTGCCCTCCAATTTTTGTACAGTGAAGAAAGATTCCAGTGCGTTCGTTATCCACCTTGTTGGACTGAAACTCGGGACACACGAGTACGATTTTGTGGTTGACAAAACGTTCTTTGAAGACATAAATTATTCTTTGATTGAAGACGGGAATGTGCAGGTGCACGTCTCGCTTCAGAAAAAAGAAACCATGATGATCGGTGAGTACACCATCACCGGAACGGTATTTACCAACTGTGATCGCTGCAATGATCCTGTTGAGTTACCGATCAACGGTACTTACCGCATCGTTTATAAATTCGGAGAAGAACTTTCGGATGACGAGAACCTGATTGTCTTGCATCCCGAAGCGTTTGAACTCGACATTGCAACGCAGATTTACGAATTCATGTGTGTTTCATTACCCGCACGAATTCTGCACAAGCCCGGCGAATGCAACGAAGAAATGATGGCCTTGTACGATTCCTACATAGTGAATCCGGGCGAGGAGGAAGACGATGAAGATTGGGACGACGATGACGAAGATTGGGATGATGAAGATCAGGATGACGACGAAGATGATTCGGATGATCCGGACGACAACTCAGACAAACCAATTGACCCGCGTTGGTCCGCACTAAAAAATTTGAATTAAACAATCCGGCTCTTCGATGGGAATTGAATCCGGGAAAATAAATACATAAAATGGCACATCCAAAGCGCAAAATTTCGAAAACCCGTCGCGACAAACGCAGAACGCACGTGAAGGCAATTGCAAAAAACATTGCAACATGTCCTACAACAGGGCAGCCTCACTTGTTTCACCATGCATTCTGGCATGAGGGAAAATTGTACTACAAAGGAAAAGTAGTAGCAGAGAAAGAAGTAGCGATCTAATTTCGTTACGAAACTTTAATTATTCCTCCTGATGAAGATAGGAATTGATATTTTGGGCGGTGATTTTGCTCCCGAAGCTAACATTGCTGGGGCAGTACTTGCTAAAAAAGAACTTCCTCAGGATGTACAACTCGTGTTGATTGGCGACCAGGAGCAGATCCTGAGTGGCCTTAACGCGCTTGGTGAAAGCGCCGGTGATTATATCATCGAGCACGCACCTGACGTGATCACCATGCACGATCACCCCACAAGGGCAATACCTCAAAAACCCTATAGCAGTATCGCTGTAGGATTCGATTTATTGGCCCACAATGAAATAGACGTCTTTGCAAGTACCGGAAATACCGGGGCTATGCTTGTCGGATCTATTTATAAAATCAACACCATTCCCGGAATTATTCGTCCGTGTATTACATCCGTATTGCCAACAATCGATGGCGGTAACTCCATTCTCCTGGATGTGGGTTCCAACGCAGATTGTAAAGCCGACGTGTTGTATCAGTTTGCTGTATTGGGAGCGCTTTACTCCAAAAACGTATACGGTATCGAACACCCGCGCGTGGCTTTGCTCAATATCGGCGAAGAAGAAACCAAGGGAAATCTCCTGACGATTGCCACCCACAAACTCATGGCCGAATCAGACGAAATTAATTTCATCGGAAACCTGGAAGGACGCGATCTTTTCAATGGTAAAGCTGATGTAATTGTCTGTGATGGTTTCACTGGAAATGTGGTATTAAAAGAAGCAGAAGGCATCTACACGCTCATGAAAAAGCGCGGTATCGTAGACGAATATTTCGACCGTTTCAATTATGAAAATTACGGGGGAACTCCTATTTTAGGCGTCAAAGGAAATGTCATAATCGGTCATGGTATTTCAAACAATAAAGCAGTAAAAAGTATGCTGCTGCATTCGTATGAGGTAGCAAAATCAGGACTGGCATCAAAAATTAACGAAGCATTTAATCAGTAGTATGAGTAAAATCACAGCAGCTATTACAGGAATTTGCGGATACATTCCGGAAGAAATCGTAACGAACGAAGACTTGTCAAAATTGGTTGATACTTCTGACGAATGGATCACTTCCAGAACCGGAATCAAGGAACGCCGCATTTTGCGCGACGGAGCTTGCTCAGACATCGCTACCGAAGCTGTAAAAGGATTGCTGGCCAAAACCAATACCGACCCGATGGATATCGAATTGGTAATTTTGGCAACGGTTACTCCTGATTATCCTTTCCCAAGCACCGCCAACGTGGTATGTGACAAAGTAGGAATGAAAAATGCCTGGGGATATGACCTGATTGCCGCTTGTTCGGGATTCATTTACGGATTATCAACCGGCGCTTCATTCATCGAATCAGGGAAATACAAAAAAGTCATTGTAATCGGTGTAGACAAAATGAGTGCTATTCTCGATTACGAAGATCGTACTACCTGTGTTATTTTCGGCGATGGCGGCGGAGCTGTTTTACTGGAACCGAATGAAGAAGGATTGGGCGTAATCGACAGTATTTTGCGCAGTGATGGTTCTGGCCGTCAATATCTCTTACAACCAGCCGGGGGTTCGGCCATGCCGCCTACACACGAAACGATCGACAACCGCATGCACTTCGTAAAACAGGAAGGAAAACAAGTATTCAAATTTGCAGTGACCAATATGGCTGAAGTTTCGGCTGAAATTATGGAACGCAATGACCTTACTGCCGAAACCGTTGATTGGTTGGTGCCTCACCAGGCAAACCTGCGCATCATTGACGCAACAGCCATGAGAATGGGCCTTCCGAAAGAGAAGGTAATGGTGAACATCCAACGTTACGGAAACACTACCGCAGGAACGTTACCGTTGTGTTTATGGGATTGGGAATCACAACTCAAAAAAGGTGATAACCTTATTTTATCTGCCTTTGGTGGTGGATTTACCTGGGGAGCCGTATACCTGAAGTGGGCTTATAATTCATAGAATAAAACTATTTTTACCAACTTTTATAAAATCATTACTTATGAATCTGAATGAAATTCAAGACCTGATTAAGTTTGTTGCTAAATCCGGAGTCACCGAAGTAGAGATTGAACGTAAAGACTTCAAAATCACGATCAAATCCGAAAAGCAACGCGCTGATCAACAGATCATCGTTCAAGCTCCTGCACAAGTTGCAGCTCCGGTTGCGCAACCGGCAGCGCCTGCTCCTGTAGCAGCGGCTCCAGCTCAGGAAACTCCTGCAGCAGCCGGTGACGATTCAAAATACATTACCTTCAAATCGCCAATGATCGGTACATTCTACCGTTCGGCTGGACCGGATAAAGAAGCGTTTGTATCAGTTGGACAATCTGTTACTTCAGGAACAACCATTTGTATCATTGAAGCAATGAAATTGTTCAACGAAATCGAAGCGGAATTTAACGGGAAAATCGTAAAAGTATTGGTTGACGATGCTTCACCGGTTGAATATGACCAACCATTATTCCTGATCGATCCTGCATAAGCAGGTGATGTGGAACCGGTAATGGAAATCCATTGCAGGAATAACTTCGAATTTAAACGCGTTTTATCATGTTCAAAAAAATATTGATTGCCAATCGTGGTGAAATCGCTTTGCGTGTCATTCGCACATGTAAAGAGATGGGAATCCGTACAGTTGCTGTGTATTCAACGGCTGATAAAGACAGTTTGCCTGTACGTTTTGCCGATGAAGCGGTATGTATCGGCCCGGCAATAAGCAGCAAATCTTACCTTTCGATTCCTAACATCATTGCAGCGGCAGAAATCACCAATGCCGACGCCATTCACCCGGGTTACGGTTTCCTTTCGGAAAACGAAAAATTCTCACGCATTTGTGGTGAGCACGGTGTGAAATTCATCGGGGCAACTCCCGAGCAAATTGCAGGAATGGGTGATAAAGCTACGGCTAAAGCAACCATGATCGCTGCCGGTGTACCTTGTATTCCCGGATCAAAAGGATTGTTGAAAGACCTTGAAGATGCACGTGCCACAGCTTTAGTGGTGCGTTATCCGATCATTCTGAAAGCTACTGCCGGTGGTGGTGGAAAAGGAATGCGCATTGTTTGGAAAGAAGAAGAGCTGGAAGCAGCCTGGGATTCTGCCCGTCAGGAAGCAGCTGCGGCGTTCGGTAACGATGGTATTTACATGGAGAAATACATTGAGGAGCCACGCCATATTGAGATTCAGATTGCGGGCGATCAATTCGGAAGTGTCTGTCACCTATCCGAACGCGATTGTTCCATTCAGCGTCGTCACCAGAAACTGGTCGAAGAAACACCTTCACCTTTTATGACAGACGATTTACGTGAACGCATGGGCGAAGCAGCCATTAAAGCAGCGAAAGCCGTGCGTTACGAAGGTGTTGGAACCGTAGAATTTTTGGTTGACAAAAACCGTGATTTCTACTTCATGGAAATGAACACACGAATCCAGGTTGAGCATACGATTACTGAGGAAGTAATCAATTATGACCTCATCAAAGAGCAAATCAAACTGGCGGCCGGCGAAAAAATTTCAGGGAAAAACTATTACCCGCAATTGCACGCTATTCAATGTCGTATCAATGCCGAAGATCCGTACAATGATTTCCGCCCTTCACCGGGGAAAATCACGAGTTACCATTCTCCGGGCGGTCACGGTGTGCGTATTGACACGCATGCATACGCAGGATACGTTATTCCACCGAACTACGACTCGATGATCGGAAAACTGATCGTAGTGGCACAAACGCGTGAAGAAGCCATCCTTAAAATGAAACGAGCACTGGATGAATACATCATTGAAGGTGTAAAAACAACGATTCCTTTTCATCAAAAACTCATGGAAGATCCTGATTTCAAAGCAGGAAATTTCACCACGAAGTTCATGGAAACGTTTGTGTTTTAAGTGAAATAATCCATTCAATATAAAAGGCATCTCATTAAGATGCCTTTTTTGGTTTTCAAAATTAAGAGGTAGAAAGATTCCCGCGAATTCACGAATTCTGGCTCGCCTAACGGCCTCGCTGTGCATCTACAGGAGACAAACACATAATGAAAAAAGGGCGCGATATTCAAACCACGCCCTTTTAATTATTGTCAAGGACAGTTTTTACATTCCGCCTCCCATTTCTTTTAATTCTTCAGCTGTTTTAATTTCATAGCCTTCAGGAATCTTGGTACTGAACAACTTTTTGCTGACCTTCTTTTCCACTTTGGTAGCTACCATTTCAATATTGATCTCATTCGTGCTCATGCTAATTGATAGCGGAAGTCCCGGAATACTGCTATTGTAGTAGTTTTGTCCGCCGGTAAACGCCTGAATATCTTTTGTGAACCAAACGGTCATCACACCGGCTTCAGCTGAGGTAATCAACGCTTTTGTGCATACATAACCGAGAATTTCTTTTGTTTCGGTGGTAATTTCTACCGTTTGATCTTCCGGTTTCGGCGGGTTCTCTTCCAATACCGTTTCGGTAGCGTACTTCGTTCCCATCATGTCTACCCAGGTCACACTTTTTTTGGCTTTCTGGTCGGAAACAGTTGTGGTAGTGCCCATCATGCCCATCGAAACGTCGGTACGCGATTTGCCGGGTGTAAAGTACATGGTCATTTTCGATCCGGCCATCATACTTGAGATCATTCCCATTTCAGGATTATCAGACGAAAAATTCATGTCATAAGTAACGGCTCCTTTCTTCATCTGTGCAAAGGAAACCAACGTGGTGCTTGCGAATAAGCAAACTAACAGGGCTATTTTTTTCATGTGTGCAGTTGTTATATTGCCAAAAATGCAATCTTTTAGCGAATAACCTTCAAAAAAGAAGCCAAAAAAGCTTTAAACAAACTGACGCATTTCTATGCGAAACAAACCTCAAGCCCATTTTTTGCACACGAGCCATAAAGAAACGTTAACTTTACATCTGATTTTGCACTAAACTGGAATCATGTCAGCGCTGTTAACACTACAAAATGAATTGCCACAGCACCTCACTCCGAGAACAACTTCGGAATCTGGTGTCGTTTTGGCGCTTTTTGTGGCATGTGTTTTATTGGTTGCAATCGCCCGGTTTCGTGAAAAGCAGGTATTTCTTTACCTCTTTCAAACCGTTTTCTTTTTGCGTCCGCTCGATGATGCCAAAGACGAATACAAGGTGCAATCGTCAGCCTCCATCTTGTTCATCCTGCAATTCCTGGTCATTACGGCCGGATCGATTTACTGGCTGTTTTTCCGGTTCGAACCACTCAGTCACTGGAATCAGCTGCTCATTCCCCTTTTTGTACCCGGCATTTATTTCCTGTACCAGCTCATTGTGAGCAATCTTGCTGCCCGTTTTAGCGGGAATGCGGGTATTCTGCAGGAGTTCAACTACTTTACCTTAGTATTAACACAACTCTTCGGTGTGTTATTATTACTTGAATTATTTGTTAGTTATTTCCAGCGCGGCTTCGTTCTTAAGAGCGTGTGGATGATCGCTATTACCTATTTGACCTACTTGCTCATAAGGTTCTTACGCGGTTTTTGGATCGTGAGCAAACAAGGAGTGCCTTGGTATTACATTATTTTGTACTTTTGGACCCTTGAAATTCTACCGCTGCTAATAGTTGTAAAACTACTTTATAACGATGAGTTTCAGACTTGGATTGGTTGATTGTTAAACATTAAAAACTACATAAACCTTGAGCATCAAGACGATTTTGGTTTCTCAACCAAAACCCGAGGGGGAGAAATCGCCATACTACGATTTGGCGGACAAGTACAAACTGAAAATCGATTTCAGGCCTTTTATTCATGTTGAAGGGATTGCTGCGCAGGAATTTCGTCAGCAAAAAGTCAATATTCCGGAATATACGGCTATTATACTCACCTCTAAAACGGCAGTTGATCATTTTTTCCGTATTGCCGAAGAAACCCGGTTCGAAGTTCCCGATTCCATGAAGTACTTCTGTATTTCTGAGGCCGTTGCGCTTTATTTACAGAAATACGTTACATACCGTAAACGCAAAATTTTCTTCGGTAAACAAACCATCGAAGATCTGATCGATCCGATAAAGAAGCACAAAACCGAAAAATTCCTGTTACCGTGCACGGATATCCTGCGCGATAAAATCCCGGAAACACTCGAAGCAGCTAAAATTCCGTTTACCAAAGCCATGCTTTACCGCACGGTAGCATCTGATTTGAGCGATTTGGAAGATGTATACTACGACATGCTGGTGTTCTTTAGTCCTGGTGGAATTGAATCGTTGATGAAAAACTTCCCCGATTTCAAGCAAAACACTACGGTTATCGCCGCTTTCGGGCCTACAACGGCCAATGCAGTGATCAAAAACAACCTGCGTTTGGATGTGCATGCGCCAATGCCCAATGCACCAAGCATGACGGCTGCTATCGAGCAATTTATCAAAGAGTACAACAAAAAGAAATAAGCACTCCGGTGTTGAGAAAAGCGTCTTGTAACAACGAGGCGCTTTTGTTGTTTTATGCAAATTTGTATACCGGAAACCAGCGTAGTGATTTTTATATTTTGTTAGCAACCAAACTTCGATAGTTTCTCGTTATTTTTACGATTCATAAAGTGTCTTATGGCAAAACAAAACAAGCCTGTTGGTCCTGTATTTACTGAAAAACAGCACAAACGCGCAACAATCATCTACTGGCTCGGAGCAACGTTTCCGCTCTACTTTATCGCCTGCTTATTGCTTTTCCAATCGGAAGACGACCTTCCACCCGTGGAAATGCTTGATAATCCGCCGGAATTATTGGCTTCTGTGATCTATGCCGACGATGGTGAAACCGAGTTGGGCCGCTACTGGAAAATCAACCGGACAAGTGTGGAATACAAAGAGATTTCGTCGCATGTTACCGATGCATTGATTGCTACCGAAGATGAGCGTTTTCACGATCACTCAGGCTTTGATGTACGCGCTTTGATGCGTGCCATTGGTGGTGCCGGTGGTTCCGGAGGAGCTTCTACCATCACACAACAGCTGGCCAAACAATTGTTTACCATTCAGATTCGCGAACGTGAAGAAATGGCACGTGCCCAGGGAATTGAAATGAACGAAGCTCCAAGTGGCAAAATTGGCCGTATGTGGGGACGTTTGAACGAAAAAGCCCGCGAAAATATCATCGCCACCCGTTTGGAAAAACGCTTTACCAAAGAAGAAATCATCACTATGTACCTGAATCAGTTCGATTTCCTGTACAATGCCGTTGGAATTGCCAACGCAGCAAAGGTGTACTTCAATAAAAAACCCAAAGATCTTTCGAAAGATGAAGCTGCCATGCTGGTGGGAATGTGTAAAAATCCTACACAGTTCAATCCGTATACCTTCAAAATCAGGAACTATCGCCAGATAATTGCAGATAAAAAAGGCGTGGGACTTAACGCAGTAACCAAATCAGAAATTGCGGAAGCCCGCGCTGCTGACAGTATTCGTGCCGTAGGCCGAAGAAACCAGGTTTTACACCAATGGTGGAAAAATTCGGAAGAGGATAATAAAGCATTGCGTCAGAAACTGACCCGTGAAGAATATGAAAAACTCTGCAAACTGCCGTTGGAAACCGATTACCAGATCGTGGATCACAAACGTGGGATCGCCCCTTATTTCCGCGAATCATTGCGCAGTGAAGTAACTGCTTTGCTTAGTCAAAAGAAAAAAGACGGTTCCCTGCGTTTCAAACGTGCCGACGGAATGCCATACGATATTTACCGCGATGGTTTGCGCATTTACACTACTATCAACGCCGATATGCAGCAATATGCCGAAGCAGCAGTTGATGAACACCTGAGAGAAACATTACAGCCTCAATTCGACCGCAATAACAAAGGCGGAAAAAACTGGCCGTTCTCCAACAGATTGAACGATACCGATGTGAAGAACATCATGAGAAGTTCCATGAGACGTTCAGACCGCTATATCAATATGAAAGCAGCCGGTTTCTCAGAACAGGATATCACCAATACGTTCAATGCCCCTGCGCAAATGCGGATCTTTTCCTGGAAAGGTGAACGCGATACGATCATGACGCCAATGGATTCCATCCGTTACTACAAATCGTTTTTGCAAGCCGGTTTGATCTCTATCGAACCAAGCACCGGATTTGTGAAAGCATGGGTTGGTGGTACCAATATCGATTATTTCGCCTACGACCACGTGCGTTTGGGTCGTCGCCAGGTTGGTTCAACCATCAAACCGTTTGTTTACGGTGCCGGAATTACTATGAATGTGGTAAAACCGGGAATGGTGATTCCGGATATAAACTATTGTGTGGATTTGTTTGACCCGAGCGGAAATCCTGACGGTCAGTGGTGTCCGAGAAATTCCGACGGAAGTGGCGCCGGTGGAACGGTTTCTATCAAAAAAGGATTGGCCTTGTCGAAAAACAACGTAGCCGTTTACATCATGTCGAAAATGGGCGCACAAGCCGGACCGCAAACTGTGGCCAAACTGATGCGCAGCATGGATATCAACCTCAGCGACGCTGATGTTGTACCGGCCATGTGTCTTGGTTCAATGGACTTATCGCTCTACGAATTGGTTGGAGCACAAGCTACGTTTGTAAACAAAGGGATTTTCAACAAACCAACCTCAATTTTGCGCATCGAAGACCGTTCAGGAAACGTAATCTACAGTGCTAAGTCTGTTTCCCGCGAAGCAATGAATGAAAATGTTGCTTACGCGGTGTTGAAAATGATGAAAGGTGTGGTTGAAGGCGGAACCGGAAGCCGTTTGCGTTATGCGACTGATTGGGGCGGTATTACCTATCCTACAGCCGGAAAAACGGGGACAACACAAAACAACTCCGACGGCTGGTTCATCGGGCTTACGCCAGATTTGGCAACCGGAGTTTGGGTTGGTGCCGAAGATCGCGGTGTGCGCTTCAAATCGACCGATCAGGGACAAGGAGCACGGGTCGCCATGCCGATTTATGGTTATTACATGAATAAAGTGTACAAAGACCCTAAAATCGCACTCTCGACCACCGATTTTGATAAACCTTCGGGCTTCGACGACAGCATTTTTGATCTCACTGGAGAAGAGTGGCAACCCGCCGCCGATGAAGTAGAACCCGAGATTCCCGAAATAGTCATTTAGAAACACATGAACAAAGTAGTTAGTGGCGTAGAAGAAGCGCTTGTTGGAATTGAAGACGGAATGACCCTGATGGTGGGTGGATTCGGATTGTGCGGAATTCCTGAAAACTCAATCGGCCAGTTGGTGAAATTGGGAATCAAGAACCTTATCTGCATTTCCAACAACGCCGGAGTAGACGATTTTGGCCTTGGCCTTTTGTTGCAAAACAAGCAGGTACGCAAAATGATCTCTTCTTATGTAGGTGAAAACGACGAATTCGAACGCCAGATGCTTTCGGGTGAATTGGAAGTAGACCTTATTCCCCAGGGATCGCTGGCAGAACGCTGCCGTGCAGGCGGAGCAGGAATCCCGGCATTTTTTACTCCGGCAGGTTTCGGTACCGAAGTCGCCGAAGGAAAAGAAGTGCGCATTTTCAACGGCAAACCGCATATCCTGGAAAGTGCTCTTACAGCAGATTTTGCTATCGTAAAAGCTTGGAAAGGTGATACGGAAGGTAACCTGGTGTTCAAAGCTACGGCACGCAATTTTAACCCAATGATGGCTATGGCCGGAAAAATTACCATTGCAGAAGTAGAAGAACTGGTTCCTGCAGGTGAATTGGATCCTAATTTTATCCACACACCGGGAATTTTCGTGCAGCGCATTTTCAAAGGTTCAACATTTGAAAAACGCATCGAGCAACGCACCGTTCAACAGCGTACCTAATATGTCTTTTTTGCGGAAGGCAGTCCGGTCACAAACGGTTTATCTGTGGTTGGCCGGCGGTTTACTGACCATATATGCGCTATTGCGCGCCTGGTTTGTAGCTCCGCTTCATGACGAAAACGCGACATTTTACCATTTCATTGAAACGGGTGCCATTTGGGGCAAAGGTTCATTGCTCGACGCCAACAATCATTTACTCAACAGCTACCTGGGCCGGTTTTCCTACAACCTGTTTGGTGAAAACTATTTCCTGTTTCGTTTACCAACTGCACTCAGTACAGCACTTTATTTTTGGGTTGTCTGGAAATTGACTTCCTCTTTCGCGGCAAACTGGCAACGCTGGCTGGTAACCCTTGCCATTGTTTGCATTCCGTTTGTATTCGATTATTTTTCCTACACCCGCGGTTACGGTCTGGCACTCTGTTTCTTTTGCTGTGCACTTTACTTCCTTCAACACTGGCTGCTCACTTCCAATTATCGTTTGTTGGTTGGGCTCACGATCTGTTTAGTGCTTTCAATCTTCGCCAACCTGACGTTCCTAATCAGCGCTTTACTGGTGATGGGTTACGTGATCGGTTACACAATCATTCACTTCAGGTTACTTGATCGTTGGAAGATTTTTTGGTTGTTGACAGCTTTACTCCTCTTTGTTTTTGGACTAAAACCGCTCTTGGGCTTCAGTTTCGAATTGCGCGATGCCGGAGCGTTATATTACGGTAGTTTAGACGGATTTTGGCCCGTCACCGGAAAAACCTTGTGCCGTTATGTGATTTTCTACGATGCCGACTGGCTCAAAGGGGCAATCGGAATTGGCGCAGTGTTGATTGGTTTATTGGTATTGATCTTATTGCAACATCACCGGTTCAAACCCTTTTTACAACGCACGGAAGCCTGGGGAAGTTACCTGTTGATAGGAAACGTAGTGAGTATTCTGTTCCTGGCGAAAGTGATGCATATCAATTATCCGGAAGACCGGGCAGCGATGTATTTTATTCCGTTGGTGCTGCTGGTTATAGGGGCGGTTTTGGGACAATTCAACAAACTCAGATGGTTATTGTTGGTCTTGCTGTTTTTCCCGATCACTTTTATCTGGCAACTCAACCTGCGCACCTCTGTTTTTACACCCGACCAGCGCATGAGTTTGGCATTCTACCAAAAAGTGCGGAGCAATTTATTGTCTTCAGACCACTTATGTGTAGATCCCATTCAGCAGCTCAACTGGGCGCATTTCGAGCGAAAGTATCAGGATCAACCGCATTTTGGTGTTGCCGAACGAACCTTCGGGGATGAGTACGACGTGATCATTTCCAACAAAATCTTTCCAATTACAAAAGCTTTCAAACGCAAGTACAAAATACTGGCTTTTGATCCGGACAACGGAGTGATTGCCTACCGGAAACGAGATCGGAGAACTTATTTCTCAGAAACAATCGAAATACCGAAATACAAGGGTCGCTATGAATTCATTGACTTAATGAAAATACCCGACACCAAAATGCTAACGGGCTATTCCTTTTTACTCAATATTGCGGGAGATATTACCATCGATACCTGTTACCGCGATTTACAATTGGTGGTTGCAACAGCCGATAGTAGCGGACAAACGGTAGTACTTCACAGTTTTAACCTGCGCTGGTATTTCGGTGAAAAAAAACGCCGGTTCAGGTATCATTTTCCCTATACCCGAATGCCTTTGACAGCATCGGAAACGGAATTGAAAGTGTATATTTGGAATCCTGAAAGACGGTTCGTTACAAACCGAGCATGTTCTATTACGTTCAACAAATAAACAAAAGTTATGGCACTCGATAAAACCGGAATTGCGAAACGCATTGCACAAGAATTGAGAGACGGATGGTATGTCAACCTCGGAATTGGTATTCCTACATTGGTGGCCAATTATATTCCCGAAGGAATTGAAGTGGAATTCCAGTCAGAAAACGGCATTCTGGGCATGGGGCCTTTTCCGTTTGAAGGTGAAGAAGATGCTGATCTGATCAACGCCGGAAAACAAACCATCACCGCCCGAAAAGGAGCTGCTTTCTTCGATTCTGCAATGTCATTTGCGATGATTCGCGGACAACACGTGCAATTGACCGTACTTGGTGCCATGGAAGTTTCACAAAACGGTGACATTGCCAACTGGAAAATTCCGGGTAAAATGGTAAAAGGAATGGGCGGAGCTATGGATTTGGTCGCTTCTGCTGAAAACATCATTGTCGCCATGATGCACTCCAACAAAGCTGGTGAATCGAAAATACTGAAAGCGTGTACGTTACCGCTTACAGGTGTTGGTTGCGTGAAAAAAGTAGTGACCGAATTGGCAGTGCTGGAAATCAAAGACAATAAATTTCACCTCATCGAGCGTGCGCCTGGCGTAAGCGTTGAAGAAATCATTTCCAAAACCGAAGGCGATTTAGTGGTACCGGATGTTGTGCCAGAAATGCAATTGTAATCGTATTTTAGCGTTATAACCTGAGTTCGACTACAACTTATGATAAAAACAACAGCTTCCGTTCTGTTTAAATATGCCGGTTTGATAGCCGCATTGGTTTACCTGATCGCCATGAATCTGGTTAATCAATTACCATTGGATGCCGGTGACGGAATCGTGCATTATTCCATTGCCAAAGCTTCGTGGAGTGAACACACATTATTCCTCGACCATTGGGGAAAACCACTTTTTACACTGCTTTCTTCGGGTTTTGCCCAAATCAGTTTCAAATGGCATATTGGTTTTAACATCCTGATATACGGGTTAACCTGTTTGGCAGCTTTCCGCTTGTTCAAACAACTAGATGTCGCAAAAGCCTACTATTTTTTCTTTCCGCTGCTGCTGATCTGCGTACCTGATTACGTGAATTGTGTACTGGCAGGAATGACCGAAACGCTCTTTGGATTGTTATTAACCGTTGCCATTCTGCTCGCATTTCAACAACGTTGGATGCTCTTTGCACTCGTGGTTTCACTGGCACCATTTGCGCGTAGCGAAGGCATGCTCGTGGTTGTAGCAGCGCTTTTCTTATTATTGATAGTTCAGCAATGGAAAAGCATTCCCTTGTTGTTTACCGGATTTATCATTTACGGAATTGTCGGATTCCTGCTCATCGATTCGTTTTGGTGGTATTTTGAAAACAATCCGTATCCTGAAAAAAGCATTTACGGTTCCGGGCCATGGTTTCATTACCTCGACACCTGGAAAAATCATTTCGGGCTCATCAGCTTATGTTTGCTGCCAATCGGTTTGTTTGGTTTAATGGTATTGCGTGCAAAGAAACTGGTACCGAATTTCACCTGGATCGTTCTTTTCGGTTTGGGAATCTGGCTGGGAATTATCGTGATCCACAGTTATTTCTGGGCTTACGGATTGCGCGGATCTGCCGGATTGACCCGCATTGCCACCTTAGGTTTACCGGTTGCGTTGGTATTCATCCTGATCGGTTGTCATTTTGTGACCAAAGAACTCAACACGATTCCGCATCTATTCGGCGGGTTGATCATTACGTTGTTATGCGTAAAAGAAATCCGCGAGTTGCCCTATCCGCTGCACGCGAATGCATTTGAGGAAATCCTGATCCAATCGGCTGATTACATAGGTGAAGAGTACCCTGAAGGCGACATTTATTATTACCATCCGCTGATTGCCTGGCGCATGAATGTGGGCATCAAAGACAATCCATCACGCTTGAAACAAATGTGCTTTTCGAATGATCCGAATATGGCGGATCAATTAAAACCAGGAACGATCATCGTTCGCGATCCGCAATTCGGGCCGGTAGAACACGGTTTGAATCAGCCTACGATGGACGTTTTGGATAAAAAACTGATTCGGGTAAAAACATTTAAAGCCACAGCGCCTTACGAAGTTTACACCGGCGAACCGGTTGAAGTAGTGATCTATCGCGTAGCACCTTGATTTACGCCTTGAAATACACGCTAAACAAATTAAAATCTGCATCTTTGGTGCCCGAATAGCCGAATAATTGTGGCAAATACAACGGAAAAATGATTAGTAAACTCTCCATATTGATTCCCGCTTACAACGAGGGGCCTACCATTCACCTCATTCTCAATAAAGTCAACGCCGTAGAATTACCCCACGGTATTGAAAAGGAAATTGTGATCGTGAACGATTGTTCGAAAGACAATACGGTTGAAAAAGTCGAGGAATTTATGGCTGCCCATCCGGAAATGAACATCCGTTTCTTTTCGCAGCCGGTAAATATGGGTAAAGGAGCTGCTATTAATCGCGCTATCCAGGAATGTACCGGCGATTACCTGATTGTTCAGGATGCTGATTTGGAGTACGATCCGGAAGAATACAACCTGTTGCTGAAACCGGTATTCGTAGACAACGCAGATGTGGTTTACGGTTCGCGTTTCATGGGACACCATCCGCACCGTATTTTGTTTTACTGGCATTCAATCGGAAACAAATTCCTAACACGTTTGTCAAACATGATGACCAACCTGAACCTCTCAGATATGGAAACGTGTTACAAGCTCATTCGATCAGATATTGCCAAGAAAATCAACATCAAAGAACGTCGTTTCGGTATTGAACCCGAAATCACCGCCAAACTTGCGCGTATGAAACCCATTCGCATTTACGAGGTCGGTATTTCCTACTACGGAAGAACATACGAAGAAGGCAAGAAGATTGGTTGGAAAGATGGTTTCAGAGCCATTTTCTGCATTTTCAAATACCGCTTTTTCAACTAAGCCGTGCTTTTCGCAAGCGGTTTCTTTTTAGTCTGGTTTCTACCGCTGCTGATCGTTGCCTATTGGCTCGTTCCGAATTATCTACGTAATTCCTTATTGCTGCTGGCAAGCATTGCTTTTTATGCCTGGGGTGAACCGCTTTTCGTATTCCTGATGCTGGGCCTCACGCTCATCAATTTTGCCGTTGTTCGGCGCATGGATGGAGCGCTGAAGCGGAAAACGTGGCTGGTCATTTACTTGATCATCAACTTAGGGTTTTTAGCCGTTTTCAAATACGGATATTTTCTCATTGATAACCTGCAACAGGCTATTGGTGTGCATTTGCTTGACATCCCGAAAAAAGTCACCTTGCCGCTCGGTATTTCGTTCTACGCGTTTCACGCCATTACCTATGGAGTGGATGTTTACCGGAGGAAATTCACCGCGCTGCGCAACATCGAAACATTTTCATTGTACCTGTTTTTGTTTCCGCACCAAATTGCCGGGCCCATTGTCAATTACCAAAGCATTGCTGCCGAACTGAAAACACGCTTGTTCAACGCTGATCAGATCATTAAAGGCATGTACCGTTTTACGATTGGTTTGGCGAAAAAAGTACTGCTTTCAAACGGACTTATTTTACTACTTGAAACCATCAATACGCAGCAAACACTAAACGATTCAGCAACATTAGCCTGGCTGGAAGCAATTGTTTATGCGTTCCATATTTACTTTGATTTTTCGGGTTATTCGGATATGGCCATTGGCTTGGGACAGGTCTTTGGCTTTCATTTCCCCGAAAACTTCAATAAACCATATACAGCCCGTAGCATCACCGAATTCTGGCAGCGCTGGCACAAAAGCCTTGGTTATTTCATGAAACACTACCTCTACATTCCGCTTGGCGGCAACAAAGGAAGTGCACAGCGAACGTACATCAACCTGGTCATTGTGTTTTTCCTGAGCGGATTGTGGCACGGCGCCGCGTGGAATTTTATTTTCTGGGGATTGTTTCACGGTTGCTGGCTGGTAATTGAGCGCTTGTTTCTGGGGAAAGTCCTACAAAAAGTTTCTGTTCTTGCTGTTTTCTGGACGTTTTTCGTGGTCGTTAACGGTTGGGTGCTTTTTCATGAAAACTCGCTTTCAGATTCCCTGCACGCTTTTCAAATCATGTGGAGTTTTGACTTCGAAGCGCTTCCAATTGTGCGCGATTTTACCTATTTCACGATTCTATTCTGCAGCTGCATTGTTCTGATTGTACTGGAAAATCTCTCCGTTGCAAACCGACTTGCACAATCCTGGAGAACCACCGAAACTGCTACGATGCAATATGTTCGTTTCGGCTGGATGAGCCTGTTATACGTTTGTTGTTTCGCTTATATCATCGCCGGTAGTTACAGTCCGTTCATCTATTTTAATTTCTGATGAAAAAGAAGCGCTCCACATATCTCGCCGTCATATTGGTTCTTGGGTTATTGTTCCCGATGATCCAGCAGGTCACGAAGTTGGTGTATGTACGGCCGTTGAGCGGAAAACTTCCTGTCGATTCTACCCAAGTCAGCAATTCCTGGTGGAACGGTGATTTACAAAAGCAACTGGAAACCTATGCCAGCGATTCTTCGGCCTTGCACCCGGCATGTGTTCGTTTGCGCAACCAGTTGGAGTTTTCGCTGTTCGACAAACTCAACGCACAGGATATTTATGAGTCCAACGGAATTTTTTACCGCTATTCGCATGCTACTTATAACGAAGAACATGCATTTGTAGGTATGGAAAAAATCCACCGGCAGGTAAAACGACTGGCTGAGTTCAACAAACAATGGCAGCGCGAAGGAAAACGCGTTTATGTGGTTATCACCTCTTCGAAATTGCATTATTACCGTGACCAATTGCCTGAATGGAACAAGACCAATTCGCGCAACACGAATTACATACAGTACAAAAAAGCATTGCTGGCCGCAGGTATTGATGTATTGGACGCCGATTCCTGGTTTTTGGAACGGAAACGAAAAGACGGTATTCCGACCATGTCCAAAGGTGGTGTCCACTGGACATTGTACGGCGGTGCACTGGCGATTGATTCATTGATCAAACGCTATAACAGCGATCAAAAAACCGATTATCAACAGGTAAAAATGGCTTTTGAACCGAGCGATAAAATTTACCCGGAAGATGTTGACGCCGTGAATCTCTGCAATTTGCTGTATCCACCACAGGAAACAGGATTGAAATTGATCCATTTTCCAGCACCTGAACATCCAAAACAACGGTTACGGCCTGTAGTGATCAGTGACAGTTATTTTAACGTGATTGCCTGGACGCCTTTGCACGCGCAGGTTCTGGATCCTGAAACACCGTTTTATTATTATTACCAGACGCGTTTCACGGCAGCCGATCCGGTCGGGAAAAAATTCACCAAACAACAGGTCAAGTCCGATATTTCATCAGCAGATTGTATTATTATCATCACGGATATCCAAAACCTGGAACAATTCGGGTTTGGGTTTATTGAAAATGTTGAATAAAAAAACCGGTCTGCTGAGGCAAACCGGTTCTATATCTAATTAAGAAATTCCTTAATACAATTCTTGTTTCAATGAAGTTCGGTAATCTTTGATTTCCTCACGGTTGATCTTGTGATCAGCGCTTTTCAGCAGGTTCAGCAAGTACAACAGGTTCTCCTGATCTTCGATTTCCAATGGGTACTCGTTTCCTTCTTCGTCTTCTTCGTATTGAGCCTGAACGTCAAATGCTTCACGTTCCTGAAGAAATTCATAAGACAAACGCAACACTTTTACCACCAAAGGATCTTGTTCCTTCAACGCTTGTTCGCGTAATTCTTTTAAATCTTCTACGATTCCTTTGTACAAAACGCCTTCTTTCTCGACCTTTTCGATAATCGTTTCTAATTTCTTGTTGGCAATGCCCGTTTTCATGCTCTCCCGTTTTTCCTATAAGTGTCAGTCAATGCACATTCCGCAATGCGACATGCAAATGTAATCACTTCCTTTGATATGAGCAGATTTACAAACGAAAAAAACCGCATTACCGCAGAATAACTTACGGCCTTCGGCAAAAAAGCAGTTAAAAGTCGATCAAATCATTATTTTTGTGGACAGTACAAAAATCATAGCTATTGTTTGATTCAGTCATAAAAGCCATCATTGCAGGATTCATTTTAAGTGTAATGATCGGCCCTGTATTTTTCCTGCTGCTCGAAACAAGTATTCGAAAAGGAGTAAGAGCGGCGCTGGCTTTTGACTGTGGGGTTTTTCTAAGCGACATCATTTACATTTTACTGGCTTATGTTTTTTACAATGAGGTAGCCAACCTGCTGGACGGTGATAATTCGTATCTCATTCAGCTCTTCGGTGGTGTTATTTTCCTTATTTTCGGTTTGGTAACCCTGCTTAAAAAGCCCAAGGCGATGACCAAAGAAGATACGGAGGGCATTAACCAAACCAAAGATTACCTGATGCTGGGCCTGAAAGGGTTTTTGCTCAATTTTGCCAATCCGGCGGTCATTTTCTACTGGTTCAGTGTGATCGCTTTCGGGGCCAAAAAACTCGACAATGGCGCGCAAGGTTCGGCAGACTATATGTGGCTCTACATTACGGTGCTGATCATCACTTTTTTCTCGATTGACATTCTGAAAATCCTTGGAGCGAAAAAACTACGCCCTTTTATTACTGAGCGTGTGCTTACGGGATTAAACCGCCTCACGGGCCTCATTATCCTGATTTCAGGTATCGTCTTGTTTGCCAGGGGAATCGTAAAATTCCTGTAACCTTGAGCACAAAAGCGGCTTATAATCGTAAATTCCTTTTTTCCATGAAATTGATTGTTTTCGTATTGATGTTTGTTCCTTTCGGTGTGTTTTCCCAAATTGTTGTGGAAGAAAACCTCACGAAGAAAACAACCATGTATTATGATTTTGAACGAACGCATCCGGAATCGAGAGGATCGTTTTACAAGGATTTCCTTGGTGAAACAACCAATAAGCATGGAAAATGGGTTTATTTTGATAAAGCCGGACTCACAATCGAAGAACGCAATTATTACAAAGGACAGCTTCACGGAGCGGTAAAAGCATTTTATTCCAACGGGAAACCACGCCAGGAAGGTTATTTCAAGCTCGACGAGCAGGATAGTATTTACCGCGAATGGTACGAAAACGGAAACCTCAGCATCGAAGGTTCGTATTTCCGCAACAATCCGAGCGGTACGTGGACGTATTATTACCCGAATGGCAAGCAGAAATTAATCGAAGAAGTGATTGATACCGTTAATTATGTACGCGCATTCTGGTTGCCAGATAGTTTACATACACAAACGGTAACCGACGGAAACGGTGAATTGGCAACATATTACACCACCGGAGCCGTGAAGGAATGGTACAATTACAAAAACGGACTCAAAAACGGGCCTTTCGAGGAATACAGTATTTACGGCTACACGATGATTTCGGGCTCGTTTGAAGAAGGCCAGAAAGACAGTTTGTGGTCGTTTTGGTATTATACAGGCGATCTGGAAAAAACATCGACCTACGAAAAAGGAGTACTCAACGGCCCATACAAGTATTACTTCGACAACGATACACTAAACGTGGAAGGACAATACGAGGACGGCAAAAAAACCGGCATCTGGACGTGGTATACCAACAAGGGAACCAAAGACATGCAGGGCTCGTTTAAAAACGATCAGCAGAACGGAAAATGGACGTATTGGTACCCGACGGGCGAAGTTTCGTATTACGCCGAATACAAAGACGACCAAAAATCGGGCTTGTGGACGTATCTCTACAAAGACGGAACCCAATTCAAGAAAGGAACGTTCCAGGATGATCAGAAAAACGGCAGGTGGGAAACGTGGTACGAAGACGGAACGTTACTCATGACCGGTGATTACAAAAACGGAAAAGAAGACGGTTTGTGGAAAAACTACTGGGAAACCGGAAAGTTGAAAAACGAAGCAACGTTTACCGAAGGAATCCTCGAAGGTGATTGGAAATCTTATTACCCGAACGGGAAACCGAAGCTGACAGGCGAATACAAAGACGGATTCAAAACAGGTGAGTGGGTTGATTATTTTGAAAACGGGCGTCCGAAAGACGTTGGAAGCTATAAAGTGATCAAGAAAAAACCGAAGATCAATTACGGGCCTACTGAAGATCATGTGATTTACGAAAGCGTGAAAGATGGCCACTGGGTTTCGTATTCTGATAAAGATTTCAAGAAAATCGAGGAAGGTGATTATAAAGAAGGCGAAAAACACGGCACCTGGACAGATTATTATCCCGGAGGACGTGTTCCTGCCATAACTACCGAATACAAAAACGGAAAACTGGACGGTACGATGCGCGAGTATGATCGTCGCGGGAACCTGATTTCGGAAATCGATTACAAAGACGGTCTGAAACACGGGAAAATGAAAATCTACGACAAAAAAGGAAAAGTTGCGGTGGAGAAAGAGTTCGAATTCGGCCAACAGGTAGTGAAAGGTCCGGCGTTTAATCCCGGATAATCAATTTTGAATTCTTAATGTTGAATTTTGAATTAGGACCCTCCTTAGTTGGACGATTTTAGTGCTTAATTGAAAGAAGGGCTGCTTGATAATTTTTCAATTAATAATCAAGTCCGGTTTCCTGAATTTGACCTTCTACATGAGGTCTCATTCAAAATTCAACATTAAAAATTAAGCATTCTTTAAAAGATTTCTCTAATGATCTCCACCGACTTAAACGGACGAATTCCCTGCAAATGACAACTGTAATAAAGTAGCCACGCGTCAAAACATTGTAACCGGTCTTGTTTGGAAATGGTATGTGACAAAAAGCCAACGCGATCTTCCTGTAGCATAGTTTCGAACCAATGGATCCAATCGCCTTCAATGTATTGCACATGATTGGGCCGAACTGTGGTCAGTTTCCCGCCAATCAGATCAAGTACCATCGGATGCTCGGCTTCTACCGCAGGAGCAATTCCGCATTCCACACAAACAACTGCCAGCAGCCACAGCGGGTAATTCGTGAGTTCATCCGACGCATCGAGCCATTCCACTTCATCGCGAAGCATATAAAACAATTGGTTTTCGGCATGGCCTGATTTCACTATCTGCTGGATCAGCTCAGCCATAAAAAACGCGATGCTCGATTTTACAGGATTGAAAGGAATCGTTTTGGCAATAGAAGTGAGATTTACTTCGGTTATTTTGCCCAATGAACTATCGGCCCGTTTGTAATAGGTAAACTCGATCTGTGCCATCGGAAACAGGATATTTCCATGCTTTTTCTTGCCGCCTTGGAACAAAAAAGTCACAAGTCCCTGCGTTTTGCAGAGGATCGTGATTAGTAAACTGGTTTCGGAATACGGTGCACGATGAATGAGGATGCCCTCTTCTACCGCTTTCATATCAACGGATCACGGTTACTTTTCCTACTTTTTTGCTTTTGCCGGTGTTGGTGGCCGTCCAGATCAGGTATACACCCGAAGTCACATCTTCACCGTTGATGGTTTTTCCGTTCCAGGTAGCCGTTCCGCCATTTGAAGTGGTTTTGTAAACCAGGTTTCCGGCCACATCAGTGATTTTCACATCCGAATCATAGCGAATCCCCTGGATGGTGATCGGCCCGAAAAAATCAGGTTTTACCGGATTGGGAAATACCGTTGTTGATTCATAGGTTTCATCTTCAAAGCTGGCATCCACACGCAGGGAAACCAATCCCAAATCGGTGATAATGAACAATTCACCACTTATCTGGTTAAACTCCATATCCATGATATTGTTGGAAATGAGCGGGCTGTTTTCTTTGGTGTATTCTGCCAAAACTTCCTGTCCGTCTGCTGAAAGCATGAAGATTCCATTGCTTGCGGTGGCAATCCATTTCCGGTTTCCTCCATCGATTTCAATATCGGTAATGGAAGTGCTTCCAAGCAGGTATTCAACGTTTCCTTCGTAGGTAATGAGAATACGCGAAGCATCGTAGTTGGAACCCGAGAAAATGCCGTCGCTGTTGTACAATACGCCAAATCCTGCTTCAGTACCGATCCAGATCTCATTGTCAAAATCCACTGCCAGGGCAGTTACATTCTCTGACGGAAGATTTCCCAATCCTTCACCGGTAGTGAGTGTTCTGTATGAATCGTCGCCCGTAGTTTCAGGCGTTCCGTTATCATCGTATCCCACCAAACCGGTCCCGTAAATTCCAAACCATTTATTACCGTTGTAATCGATGGCCAGTTTTCCGGTAAACACATTTTTGGAGTCGGTTCCGGTTTCAAATCCCTGCCATGTTCCGTCGGCCATGCGCACTTTGAGCGGTTGTAAACTGTAACCGTTAACGACCCACAAGTTACCATCATCATCGTATTCTACTGAAGAAATACACGTGTTTCCATTACCCAAAGAACTTACTTCGAGCGGAGAATTGGAAGGTGAATAAACCGTAGTCACAATACCATCCTGCACCATACTCAGCGGTTCCTGGCTGTAACCGGCAAAGGCCATATTGTTTTCGTCGGTCGGATTAATGGCTGCCGATCCGATATCCCAAATCTGGATTCCCTGCCAAGCTGGTTGTGAAAGATTGTCGTACAAGGTCCAGGCCTCCTCCTCAAACGTATATACATTCGGCTGATTATAAGCCTGTTCAACACGACGCACGGTTCCGGCTGTTACCACCATCTTCCCTTTTTCACTGTTGAGTGAAAAGAACTGATTTTTCGGCGGGCCTTCCTGCTGGATGTACGTATAATTGTTCGAGGCCAGATAACGTACCAAACCAAGTTTACGGTCGGCAACCCACGCCACTCCACCGACACGACGCACGCGCGCAGGAGTTGCATTGGTACTGTTGTAATATTGAACACCGTAGTTTACGGTCATGTCTTCATTAAATGCCACCATCTGATCGCTGTAATACACGTAGAACAAATCATCTTCTACCTGGAACCCCTCGATTTCCATGTCAAACGCACTGCCGATCACCATATCCAAACCCGTCGGGATCAATCTGAAAACAGAATCGCTGCCGAAAGCATCCGCGTGATAGGAAATATGAATTTCATTTTGCTGAATTGCCATTTCTCCGTAATGTGCATTCACGGGTACAGGCACGCGCGTGTCTACTGTCCATTGAAGCGGATCGGCCAAAAAAACGTTGGTCAGTAAACCGCGGTACAGGTTGTTATCCGACAATGCATAAATCGAATCGTTGAGAAACGTAATATCGTTGATGCCTTCGTTACCATTGGTCGGGTAATAGGTGTCCTTTACTTCGTTTTTTGAAGGATTGATTACCACGAGCGCAAACCCGGTGGCGATGTAGGCCAGTCCGTTGGCGGTAACGATCTTGTTGATGCGTTTATTTCCGGTGACTTGTGACAATTTAATCGCGGGGATATTGATTACGCCATTGGGAGTGATCTGATCGAGATTACCATTTTCGTAACCCACAAAAAACGATTGCGATTGTGGTTCGTATTCGATACAGGTTACCTGGATATCCGACAGCGCATTGAGGTTATTGAGTACGCGGTTTTCAGCAGCTGCGATATCGTATTCCAAGACTCCGCTCGTAAGCGCTGCCATCACATATCCGTTTCCGACAGCCACATCAACAGCTTGCGAAGCGGGAACGTGCATTCGCCATTGTCCCATCCCGATTTGGGCGGTTGCCGGAGTTGCAAGAATGAAAGCACTGAAAAGACCTAAAAAAATGCGCATGAATTGGTTTTTATTGTCTCCTAAACGTTGGAGTAGCTAAAATATTGAATTTTTGGGTCAAATACTTCTTAATAATAGTTGGCGCGTTTAGATAAATCTACTTTTTTACTAACTTAAAGTGAATGAGTAGAAAATATAAGTTTAGAAAACCAGAAGCAGCTTACTTCATAAGCTTTGCTACAGTGAAATGGATTGACCTTTTTACAGATGAGATCTATTTAAGTATTTTGGCCGATTCAGTGACTTATTGCCGCAAACATAAAGGAATGGAATTGTATTCTTACGTGTTTATGCGAAATCACGTTCATTTGTTGTTCAGGTCCTTGGAAAACAATCCTTCAGGTTTGATTCGCGACTTTAAAGGCTTTACCAGTCGGAAACTAATTCAGGCAATCCAAAATAATCCCGATGAAAGCAGAAAGGAGTATTTACTGAAACAGTTCAAGGAAGCCGGTTTACAAAGAAGTAACGTTAAAAATTATCAGCTTTGGCAGCAAGACAATCAACAGATTGAAGTATATAGTGAACGGATTGTTCGTCAAAAAGTCAATTATATCCATAATAATCCTGTCAAGGCAGGTTTTGTTGCAGATCCGATAGATTGGAAATATAGTAGTGCCCGGAATTATGCTGGTGATCAGACGATTTTGGAAATTGATTTGATGGGAGAATAAATTTTAGGTTCATTTTGGCACGAGCGAGACGCTCGCGCCAATAATTATTAGAAAATAAACCTTAACTTTGTCCCTGCTTAAATAGCAAAAAGGCTCCGTGGCGCAACCTTGAAAAAGGATTTTTGCACCACTTGCCAAAAGGCTCCGTGGCGCAACTGTATAGCGCACTGGATTTCGGCTCCAGCGGTTGGGGGTTAGAATCCCTCCGGGGTCACACGATCGGGGATAGCATCAAAATTGATACTATCCCCGTTTTTCTTTCCCTTTATAACGCCCTCCAATTGCGGGATTGGTTTAAAATATGAATTCACTCTAGGGGTTAGAATTCTATCCTTCTTTCGGTCATAGATGATTCCTTCAGGGAACACTATATTTTGAAAAATCATTCTATCTCCAATTGAAGCATTTTCCCACCATAATAAGGGTTTCTGACAGTATTTAACTACCAATTTTAAGCACTTTTCGAGGTTAGAACTCCCGCGCTTGATTTGTGATAGTAAATTTTCCACTTTGTTCATTTCTTCGCTGAATTTTGCTTTGAATTTGTCAAACATTGGTCTGTCAATTACACCAGTTACCAACTTCTCTTCTGCGGATTCAATCTTGTTTTTCAGTTCGGTAATCTTCGAATTGTACAACTTTTGATTTTCATTTATTTCTTCAAAAAATACACAGTACATTGATGCAATACCAAGTTGGATTAATTCTGTTTGTTGGGGATTAACTTCGAACTCTGAAATCAGCGTTTTAAACTGGTTGTGAAGCTGTTTTGCACTCTTGTTGGTGTTACACCCTTTTGTTCTGCATTTGTAATACCATAGATTCTTTTTACGGACGATATAACCCGTCATCGGTGCATTGCATTCAGAACAATGAGAAAAGCGTTTTAGGGGCAAATTTTCGTCCTCTGCTTTGTGTGAAACGGGATGTGTTCGATTGTCAGCAACGATATTGTTAACCTTTAGGAAGATTTCCCGTGAAATCATTGGTTCGTGTTTTCCTTCAATCGCTTTGTTTGGAACTAGCTTTGAAACCATGATTCCGCAATAGTATGGGTTCGCGAGAATTTCGCACAATCGTCGGTCGTCCAGTTTCAAACCAAGAGCGTTCAACCGTTGAATAATTTCGCAGTTGCGCATTTGTTTATCTGCTTTCCAAATGAACGCTTTACGCAATAACTTCCCTTCGTCGTTAAGTACAATTTTTTGGTCAACCGCTTTTGAACCTTTGTTCAAGTTCACGTACCCTTTTGGAATGGAATAAGGGGTGTAACCCTTTTCAACCAGTTCACGCATTCCGCTAACTGTTTTATCCTTTCTCATTTGGTTATCCAAATGACCGAATAAAAGCATAATGTTGCGTTGAAACTCTCCTGTGATTGTACTAGGGTCAATTCCCTGTGATACGGAAAGCGTGGTTACTTTGTATTGCTTTTGTAAATCTTGTGCAATCTTCATTCCGTCCGCTCCTGTGCGTGAAAAACGTTCGTAGCTGTAAACGAGTATGTAATTCACCCGTTTGTTTCTTTTCACAAATGTGAGCATTCGGTTAAACTCTTTTCGGTCGTCGGTTTTTGCGGATTCATGCGTTCCACCAAAATATTCAACTACGCTAAATCCATTCGCACTTGCGTATTCTTCGCATCGTTTGCGCTGAGATTCCAAACTGGTATTATCTTCTTGCGAGGAATGCGAAACACGGGTGTAAATTACCGCAGTTTTTGCAAGCTGAGCGTTATCCGTTGCTTTTGGTGCGAAATGATTAAACACACTTAAATTATCCATGATTCAATTTATTAGAATTTGTAATTGTTTCCAGTAGAGCCAAGCTAATTGCTTCAACATTTGCAATCAACTTTTCATACTGTGCTTTAGTTATGTTTTTATATGCGGGAAGTTTCGAAACGTATTGAAACGAAAGTTTTTCCCGTAGCTTCTCTTTCGCAAGTTCAATGCGATGTTTAGAAAATGATTCCATGGGAATAACTTTTAGCGTTAATCCCCTTTTTAGAAATTGTACGAACCCAAAATGGATTTGCACTACATACGTTGTATTTACGAGCATTTGAGCGTTTTAAATACAGTTTTACTGCTGTTTTCATTACAATTAAAGTGAAGTTTTCGAACTCCGACCCATCCTAAGAGTGTGAAAAAATCATAAAAACGCTGAAATCCTTTATTAATAAGTGTTTCAGCGTTCTTGATTTAGGGTGGTGGTGTTACTTTTTCTTTTGATTTAATCCTGATACTACATTGATCTTTGTGAATGGACTGATCTTTCCACTATTAACGCAAATGTTTCGTTTTTGTTCAGTTGATAACTGCCCAGAACAATGATGAAACGTGGGGCAGAAAAGTGTGAATTGCAGATTTGTTGGGGGATTTGGGATATGAAAAAGTGGGCAGTTAAATTTTTAAGGTGGATTTCTAACATTTTGATGATTAACCATCTCGAAGGAAAAAAAGAATCGGACTAAACTAGTAATTAGAATCTTAACTGATTTAGGAGGTTCGGTTCGGTTGATTAGTGAATGACGTCTGGACTTGATTCACATATTTAGAGCAAATTGTTTTCGACTTGCTTAATTCTACTTTCCGACCCGCTTAGTTTTAATTTTCGATAGACGAATAAAACTGTATTTTACAACCGAGTTAAATTCGAGTTGAATCCGACTAGGATTAATTTCGACGAATCTTACTTTTCGACTTGCCTAATTCTACTTTCCGACCCGCTTAGTTTTACTTTTCGATAGACGAATAAAACTGCATTTTACAACCGAGTTAAATTCGAGTTGAATCCGAGTCGGTTTGACTCTAAACCATTTCGATCAATCCTTCATTTCGACTTGATTAATCGATTGATTCAATTAGGCTAAGTTTACTTTTCTATAGATCAAACGATTACATACAGAAAAATAGGTAAAAGTCAAGTCGAATAATCAGCTTTCTTCCAATTATCTTGTAAAAAACAGTATGAGTACAGAAATCACAACAAATGAACTGTTAGAAGCAGTTTTGGCAAACTTGCCTGTTCAGACTATCCACCCGATTCATAAGGCCATGCTTGAAGAATCTTGTGAGCATGTTTTGAAAAAGAAACACGAATTTGGATCAATGGAGGAAATGGAAAAAGCGGTTCACCTGTCTTTTTTGGTACTTAATCCAATGTTTCAATCTACAATGAAAGCAATGTTGGAACAAGCTGATATGGTAACAATCGATTACCGAGGTATAAAGGAGGTTTTGACCAGTGAATCTCCGATATTGAAATCGGTGAATTAATAAAATGCTAACTGCCCACTAAATGGTGGGCAGTTAGCATTTTATTCGGTCAGAAATTAACTTCATGGATAATAAAAAATTAGTTGCCCACCTTTTGGTGGGCAGTTATGATTTTATTCAGTCAAAATTTGGCTTCAAAGCACAATAAAAATTTAGTTGCCCACCATTTAGTGGGCAGTTATGATTTTATTCAAATGAGACTTTTACGAAATACAATAAAAAGTTAGTTGCACCACTTGGGGTGGGGCAAATAGATTTTTATTATTCAAAATCTGGATTTTGGCAGATAAAAAAAGTTAGATGCCCCGGCACAAGTGGTGCAAGTAGAAAAAAATTATGCAAACACTCAAGATTTACTCAACAGTTTCAAGTATTTCTTGCGCTCCAAAGCTAACCAGTTATAAATCTCAGTTGCTAATCGTTCGAAAGATTCCTTGTCATTGAATGCAATTTCGGTAACATGGTAGGAACGGTCAGAATACTCGTCGGTTAAATGGTCCAAACGCCTGTCGTTGATGTTGAGTTCCATTAAAGAAAAAACGGAACGGGAAATATCGAGTATTCCATTATCGTGAGCGAACCCCAATAGGTTCAAACCTAAAACGGTATGTTGGTGTCTTAAATCGTCTTTTATCAACTGAATGATTACCTTTTTTGAAGTTTTTTTCTGCATGGCTCAATAATTTTGTCTAAAAATATTCATTTTATGCTTTTAAAGCAAATTAATATGATTATTTGTATTCAAATGAACTGTTTTAGGCTAAAAATCAAGATTTTCCATTTTTTAAATTATGCTTATTTTGCTTCAAATTCTATCTCTAGAGCTAAATAAATGAACAAGAAGGCGCAGAATCGTATCAAGGCAGTTTTAGCTGAGCAAGGCAAAACAAATAATTGGTTAGCAGAAGCTTTGGGCAAAAATCGGACAACAGTTTCAAAGTGGTGTACAAACCAAATGCAACCCACAATTGAAACATTGTTTGAAGTTGCAGAAGCGTTAGACGTGGATGTGCGTGAATTGTTGATTTCTACGAAATAGTTTCTAATGATTAATGCCTTATGTTCCAACACAATATCAAAAAATGCAATGACCCTAAAATTGACAAAAAATAAAAAAAATATTACTCACAAAGATTTTGAAGTTGTTGATTTATTCTGTGGAATCGGTGGCTTGTCCCATGGTTTTGTGAAAGAAGATTTTAAAGTGAAAGCTGGGGTTGATTTTGATAGTTCATGCAAATTTGCATTTGAAGAAAATAATTCCTCAAAGTTCCTACACAGAGATGTAAAAGAGTTTAGTGGTTCAGAACTTGAATCCTTATACGGAAAAAGCAAAAGAAAAATATTGGTTGGTTGCGCACCTTGTCAGCCGTTTTCTATTTACAATCATAAAAGTTCAAACAGCGAAAACCGACCTGAAGATAAATGGAAACTTCTGTATTCATTTTCAGATTTAATTGATGAAACCGAACCTGACGTTATTTCTATGGAAAATGTACCACTATTGGCGACATTTGATAACGGAAAGGTATTTAAGGATTTCATACATAGGCTAGAACAAAAAGAATATTTAGTCAGCTGGAGTATAGTTAATGCTCAAGATTATGGGGTTCCTCAAAGAAGAAAACGATTAATTTTATTTGGTTCTAAATTAGGTGCAAAAATTAATTTGATAGCTCCCACTATTGAGAATGGTCAATATAAAACGGTTGCTGATGCAATAAGTCATCTACCATTCATCAATGACGGTGAATCGCATCCGAACGATAGGTTGCATTTTGCAAAAAAACTAAATGATCTAAACAAAAAAAGAATTCAATCCACTCCTGAAGGTGGTTCATGGAAAGACTGGGATGAAAGTCTTTGGTTAGAGTGTCACAAGAAAGATTCCGGTAAGGATTTTGGAAGTGTTTATGGGAGAATGAAGTGGAATGATGTAGCTCCTACTATGACGACGTATTGTACAGGAATCAGTAACGGTCGCTTTGGACATCCTGAACAAGATAGGGCAATTAGTCTTAGGGAAGCGGCATTAATTCAAAGTTTTCCTGAAGATTATAAATTTTTAGAACCTAACGTTGAATATTCAGCTCCCACGCTTGCAAGGCAGATAGGGAACGCAGTTCCCGTCGGATTAGGCGTGGCTGTCGCAAGAAGCATAAAAAATCACATACAAGACATTGGGAAAATCAAAAAATAATGCTAGCAAGGATCAAACGCTACGCTGGCGTTTTGATGTTAATACTTTTCGATTGCTCGGTCGGGAACTTATTACCGATCGTATTACTGCTGTATATGAACTAGTGAAGAATTGTTATGACGCTAACGCAACTAAAGTTGATATAATTTTTGAAAATGTCAAAGAAGGAGCGGGAAAAGATTCACGTATAATTATTTCCGATAACGGTATAGGAATGTCATTTAGTGATATTCGAGATAAATGGATGGTTGTTGGAACTGCAAGTAAGAGGAGAGAGTTATATACCCCTAAACCATTTAATCGTAGATATGTTGGTGAAAAGGGAATTGGGCGTTTTGCTGTTGATAAATTAGGTCAAAAGGTCGAAATAGCTACAAAACAGAAAAATACAACACAGTCGCTAATCGTAGACATTAATTGGGATACATATGACCAATTTTCAAAGAGTACTCAATTAACCTTATTTACGGATATTGAGAACTCTTATCATTACATTGATTCTGATAAAGAAAAGCAAGGTACAACACTAACTATATCTGCTTTAGAAGAGACATGGACTGATTTAGATATAAAAAGGCTTGAAAGAGAATTAGAAAAGATAGTCTCACCATTTTTTCCTTTAGATCCGCCTTTCGAAATCACTATCCAGTGTGATGAATATCCCGAATTTGCAAATAAACCTATTAAGGCAGAAAGAATAAAGTATTCGAGCCATGAATTTGTTTTAGACTTTGATGAAAAAGAGGGTAAACAGGAAACCCTAACGTTTAATAAAGCGACAGGAAAGATTGAAGTTCAGAAAATTGATTTTAAATCTTTTGGACCGATTAAATTCCATATCTACTATTTTAATGAACAAGCGAAAAAACGTTATAATCAGGCGTATAAGAACGATGATTATCGAGTTGACGGAGTTAAAATATATCGGGATGGATTAATTACTACACCATTCGCTGAGTTTGAAGGGCAAAGAGACAAAAAAAGAGACATTTTAGGTATAGAAAAACGTAGGTGGTCGAGTGCGTTTGATAAAATAGGTGTTCGTGAAGTAATTGGTATTCTTGAAATCACCAAACAAAATAACCCTAAAATTATTGATGCCACCAATCGCCAAGATTTTGTGGATAATAAGCAATACAGAGATTTAAAGGATTTCATTTTTGATCAATTAAATTCAATTGGAGACTTAAAAAAATCAGGAAGAGATTTGGTAAAAGACGAATCCGATATAGCATTAAAGAATGCCAATGACGGAATTAAAGAGTTTACTACAGTTATTGCTGATCTTGAAAAAAAGAATCCTACATTAAAACCCACTCTTGAACTATTAAAAAAACAAGCCAAGGAGATTGATAAATCTCTAAAAAAAGGTATACAGCAACAACAAAAAGAACGACAAGAACATATTCGAAAAGAAAACATCTATCTTAGTTTAATGTCATTACAAGATTATGCGGTTCATATATCGCATGCTGTAAGAACATCATTAGGTAAGGTTAAAAGGATGGCAGAATTCTTTAAAGATAAGTTTCCGGAAGCACGTTATAACGATCTTTTCAAGGAGTATGCAATCTCTATTTTCGATGAGATGAATAACCTTAACAGAGTTATTGACTTTATGCTAAGCTATGCGGGCTCTAATATTGATATGCAAGATTTTAATGTGAAAGATCTTTTGCACAATTTATTGGAAAAAGCCTATAAACCAATGTTTACTTCAGAAGGTATCAATCTGACGATTGAAGTAAAAGATAGTTTCATAGTACATACTAATAAAAAATTCTTCGAGGATATTTTGGAGAACCTAATTTCCAATTCAGTTAAGGCATTAAGACACGAGAAAAATAAAATCATAAAGTGTGTTGGATATATTGACGGCGACAATTTTGTTCTTTACTTTTCTGACAATGGAGAAGGAATTTTACCTGGGGACGAAGAAAAAATTTTCCAAATATTTTATACTACAACTGCAGACCTCGGTGGAGGCGGTGTTGGATTGTACATCGTTAAAACAAGAGTTGAATCATTGCAAGGAACTATTTCAGTTGTTAAAAGCGAATTTTCTCCAAAAGGTGCTACTTTTAAAATGCTATTCCCACTTAAAAAGAATGATTAATGGAAGCTGTTAAAATTCTGATCATAAATGATGATATGCATATTAATGATCCTTTGATTATTTCTTTGAAAGAGGAATATGGCGAAGAAAATGTGCTGTTAGAAAAAAAATCAAGTGAGGCTTTAAAATATATTTTAAACAACCTGACAAGCAAAATGATTGTTTTGTTGGACTTTGATCTAGGGGTCGGTGAGCCACACGCACCTGAAGTTATTGAAAAGATTAGAGAAAATACATCCTTGATTTACGTTATAGTAATCACAGCTAAGCTTTTCGAAAATATTCCTAATGAATCTTTGATTAAATTCATCAATAATGATGCCTTAGCAATGATAGCAGCAACTATGGATACAAAGCATATTTTAGAATATGTTCGTAAAGCTGCACATCAACTAGATGTAAGAATAGATTGCGTTTTGGAGCAATGGATTGCAAAAAGATCGCAGGATGAGTTAGAGAAACCATATCTCACAACCAAATCTGGGATTACTTATACCCTTGAAGATTTAATGGTTGAAATTCGTAAGGAAACCCCAATAGGGCAACAACTCGAAAAGAGTATTCTTCAGCTTGCAATTGAATTATTGACTAACGGAAGTAAGCAATTAAATGATTAATGTGCTAATTGCTTACGACGACACAGATGATAAGCTCGGAGGATATTTCTGCCGATGTAAAGATCATTTAACTGTAACTCTCCAAGGTGAAATTGAAGACGGTAGGCTTTTAACAAGTCATGAGATTGCGGGCGTTAATTGTCGTTTGGGGTACATAGAAATTACACATGAATCTTTAAAAGAAAAGCCATTTATCATGGTGGTTTATTCTCATGGAGTTGAAGATGCTGTCGTTTCTCATGGGACAGCTTTTATTAAGGCTGGTAATGATAATTCCTTTTATCAAGATTCATTCTTTTACACTAACAGTTGTCTCTCCGGCAAGAAATTGGGAAGAGATTTGATTACTCAAAATTGCAAGGCATTTATTGGATATGAACAATCGGTCTTCGCTTTCAAAGAAGAAAACGAAAACATTTCAATCAATTGTGATAATCTAGGATTGACAGCATTCTTAACAACAGATATTACCGCTTTTGATGCCTATACTCAAATGAAAAATTATTTGACCGATAAATCAAAAGACTTGTTGAAATTTGGAGATATATTAACTTCAGGAATGTTGATTAGTACTCGTGAAGCATTGTTTTTTGATGGAGACAAAACTTTAAAAAAGGAGCATCTGTCTGCTGATATTAAAAAATAAAACAACAGATCGTAATTCTTCGTTTAGATCTAAAAATAGAACGAGAATTCTTTTTTGTATTTAAGTATCACATTTTTTCATCCTTTCACAATCCCTTCATTTATAAAATTTAACGCCAAATCAATTTGATTTTTCACTACATTTATCCCCAATGAATCAATTGAAAAAGACATTTGTACTCTTTCTTATTCTGGTGATTACCTTACCAGGGGAGACGGCACATGCCTTTTCTTTTGTTCCCGAATTTATTTCCCATTACAATCACCACAACGAAACCCATCACCGCTTGAGTTTTATCGATTTTATTGGTGAACATGTTGGTGTCAGACATCACGAAGACTCCAAACACCATAAGCAAGATGAATGTCCGACGAATCACAATCATGCGATGGTTTCGTTAACATTTGTGGTAGAAAAGAAAGCAACCTTCGAAGCCGTTACTGAAGACATTGCCTTTTTTGCTGAAAGAACACCTGTACCACCTTATCAAACCTTTTTCTCAGAATTTCATTCCGCTATCTGGCAACCGCCAAAGTTGAGCTAATCGATTAGTAATAATTGTTGCAGGGCATTCTATGCTTTGTGTTGTCGTGCAATTTGTTTGCCGACCATTGTTTTACGATTAGAAAAATCAAAATGTTAGATAAAATCATTCAATTTAGTATTAAGAATAAGTTGATGATCGGTATTATGATCGTCGCACTTATCGGATGGGGAACCTATTCCCTCAATCAATTACCAATAGATGCCGTTCCTGACATCACCAATAATCAGGTTCAAATTATTACTGTTTCCCCAAGCAACGGAGCGGAAGACATAGAACGTTTTGTGACTTTTCCTGTGGAGCAAACCATGGCTACGATTCCCAATATTGAGGAAGTTCGCTCATTCAGCCGTTTTGGTCTGTCTGTGGTGACTGTGGTTTTCAAAGAAGACGTTGATGTTTATTGGGCGCGACAGCAAGTGAGTGAGCGCTTAAACGATGCCTCGAAAACTATTCCACAAGGAATGGGAACGCCCGAAATGGCTCCAGTAACTACAGGACTTGGTGAAATTTACCAATATGTAATCCATACAAAAAAAGGATACGAGGATAAATACGATGCTACGGAACTCCGCACCATTCAGGATTGGATTGTGAGACGTCAGTTATTAGGTGTAGAAGGAGTTGCCGATGTAAGTAGTTTTGGAGGCTTTCTAAAACAATACGAAATAGCATTAGACCCTGACAAGCTGAAAAGTATGAACGTTGGTGTCAACGATGTGTTTACAGCTTTGCAGAAAAACAATCAAAATACCGGTGGTGCGTATATCGATAAGAAACCGAATGCTTATTTTATTCGAAGCGAAGGGTTAATTCAATCCATTAACGACATTGAAGAAATTGTTGTTACAACACACGACGATGGTATTCCTGTACTAATACGAAATGTTGCCGAGGTGAAATTTGGAGCTGCAACCCGTTACGGTGCAATGACCCGAAACAATGACGGAGAAGTTGTTGGAGCGATCGTAATGATGTTGAAAGGTGCGAATTCTTCCAAGGTGATTGCTGATGTGAAAGAACGAATGGCTCAAATTGAAAAAACACTTCCCGAAGGAATTGTAGTAGAACCATTCCTTGACCGAACGAAGTTGGTAAACAATGCCATTGGTACAGTTGCTAAAAATCTTGCGGAAGGAGCATTGATTGTCATTTTTGTACTGGTATTGCTTTTAGGAAATTTTAGAGCAGGATTAATTGTTGCTTCGGTCATTCCTTTAGCAATGCTTTTTGCTATTTCACTCATGAACCTATTTGGGGTAAGTGGAAATTTAATGAGCCTTGGTGCAATTGACTTTGGATTGATTGTAGACGGGGCAGTCATAATTGTTGAAGCAACCTTACATCATTTACAGCATCGGAATAAACGAACAAAGTTATCTCAATTGGAGATGGATCAGGAAGTCTATACGTCTGCTTCTAAAATCAGAAACAGTGCGGCTTTCGGTGAAATCATCATATTGATTGTTTACTTGCCAATTCTCGCATTGGTGGGTGTAGAAGGAAAAATGTTCAAACCAATGGCTCAAACAGTAGTGTTTGCCATCCTTGGTGCTTTTCTTCTTTCATTGACTTATGTTCCGATGATGAGCGCTTTGTTTTTGAGCAAAAAGATTTCTTTAAAACGGACTATTTCAGATAGAATCATTGAAGGATGCCAACGAGCATATGCGCCAATGCTTCGCTTTGCCCTAAAGACAAAAGTGGTGGTAGTGGGTATCGCCGTTGGTCTGTTTTTCTTTTGTTTGTTCCTGTTCAGTTCTATGGGATCAGAATTTATTCCAACCCTGGAAGAGGGCGATTTTGCTGTTGAAACAAGGGTTTTAACAGGAAGTAGTTTGTCTCAAACAATCGAAGCAGCTACCAGAGCAGGTAAAGTCTTGAAAGAGAATTTTCCAGAAGTAAAAGAAGTGGTAGGAAAAATAGGTTCGGGAGAAATACCAACAGATCCTATGCCAGTTGAAGCTTGTGATTTGATGGTGATTCTGAAAGACAAATCGGAATGGACAAGTGCTTCAACACGGGAAGAACTGGCTGAAAAAATGCAAGCCGAATTGGAAAAACATATTCCAGGCGTAACCTTTGGGTTTCAACAACCCATTCAAATGCGTTTCAACGAACTAATGACTGGTGCTAGACAAGATGTAGTCATTAAAATCTACGGAGAAGACTTAGACAAACTCAGCAAATACGCTAAACAGATCGGAGCAATCTCTCAACAAATTGAGGGAGCGCAAGATGTGTACGTTGAGCAGGTTTCTGGTTTGCCTCAAATTGTGATTGAGTTTAAGCGGGATAAGATTGCGCAGTTTGGTTTGAACATCGAAGATATCAATACGGCTATTCGCGCAGGATTTGCTGGCGAAGTCGCAGGTTTGGTATTTGAGGGAGAAAAACGATTCGACATGGTAGTGCGCCTTGATAAAGTGAACCGTCAAAATTTAGATGACGTTCGTAATCTGTTTATTGAATCGCCAACTGGAGCACAAATCCCCTTGGAACAATTGGCAACAATTGATTTCAAAGAAGGACCGAATCAGATTCAACGAGATGATGCCAAACGAAGAATCATTGTTGGTTTCAACGTGCGCGGAAGAGATGTAGAAAGCATTGTGGAAGAAATACAGAAAAAAGTCGACACAGAGGTGAAATTTGAAGCAGGTTATTATCCTACTTACGGTGGAACATTCGAAAATCTGCAAGCTGCAACGGCACGTTTATCCATCGCCGTTCCTGTAGCGTTGTTATTGATCTTCTTCTTGTTGTACCTTACCTTTAAATCTGCTAAACAAGCGCTTTTAATCTTTACTGCGATTCCACTTTCTGCAATCGGTGGCGTATTTGCGCTTTGGATGCGTGGAATGCCCTTTAGTATTTCGGCGGGTGTTGGTTTCATCGCCTTATTTGGAGTGGCTGTTTTAAATGGAATTGTACTCATTGCAGAATTCAATCGATTGAAAAAAGAAGGTATGAAAGATACAGTGGAAATCATCAAAACGGGCACAGCCGTTCGTTTACGTCCAGTTATCATGACTGCATTAGTAGCATCGTTAGGGTTTCTTCCTATGGCGCTTTCTAACGGAAGCGGAGCAGAAGTTCAAAAACCATTGGCAACTGTTGTAATTGGTGGTTTACTGACTGCAACATTATTGACCTTATTAGTACTTCCAATTTTGTACTACTGGTTCGAGAAAATGAAACCAAAGGTAAAATCAGTACCAACAGTTACTACTGTTATTACCCTATTGTTGCTTTCTGGTTTTGGTTATTCGCAAGGAAAAACGGTGACTTTGGATCAGGCAATTGAAGCAGGACTCACGAACAACAAAGGTGTTATTGCGGGAAATCAGCAGGTCGAATTTCAAACGCAGTACAAACAAACGCTATTTGAAATTCCGAAAACAGATGTCAATTTGATGGTTGGTCAATACAATAGTATCAACCGTTCCGACAATAATTTGAGTATTTCGCAAACCATTCCGTTTCCGACCGTTTTTTCTGCCAATTCCGAATTAGGGAATGTGCTTATTGAGCAAAGTAAACTGAAAACCGAGTTGACCAAGAATGAATTGGTTCATCAAATCAAACAATGTTATTTCTATTTGCAGTACCTCCATGAAGAGCAGAAAATTCTAATAGCACAAGACAGTGTTTTTAAGGGGTTTGTAGAATCTTCATCCTTACGAGAGAAAACAGGAGAAGGTACATTACTTGAAAAAACAACGGCTCAAACTCAGGCAAATGAAATTGGAAATAGATTGGCGCAGAATAAGGCGAACCAATCGAGATACCTATTGCTTTTGCAAAATCTAATTGGTAGTCGAGAACCTATTTCAATTGCTGAAACCGAGTTAAAAGAGCAACAGCTTCTTTTAGCCAGCGATTCAAACGCAGTTGCCGAGAATCCCGAACTGGCATACATTCAACAACAAATTGAAGTTACCCAAAGTCAGCGAAAAGTAGAAATAGCGAAAGGTTTACCTGATATTACGCTAGGGTATTTCAATCAAACACTAATTGGAACCCAAAACGTAAATAATCAGGATGTATATTTTGACGGTTCAAAACGCTTTCAGGGTTTTCAGGTTGGCTTAGCCGTTCCGTTGTTCTTTAATGGATATAGCGCAAAAGTAAAATCGGCTAATCTGTCAACGAAAGTTGCAGAAAGCAACCTCGAAGCCTATCAAGCAGATTTACAAGGAAAATACCAACAGGCGTTACAGGAATATTTAAACAATAGAAATAGCTTGGAATACTATAAGCAGTCGGCATTAGGAAATGCTGAATCTATTCTGCTAAGTGGTCAGAAAGGGTATGCGGGTGGAGAAATTAGTTATTCTGAATACCTGTTTAGCCTAAAAACGGCTAACGAAATAAAGGAGAGATACCTTGCGATTTTGCTTCAAACCAATCTGAGTGCTGCCAAACTTCAGTACTTGACAGGAAAAAAATAAGAGCCAGCCGGGGCTGGCGATAAAGATCAGCCGTGGCTGATTAGCGCAGTCAAACAAAACCAAGCATTGCTCGACAATTTTATCTGAAATATCAGGTTAACGATAAATTAAAAAATTAAATATGAAATCATTCATTCAATCAACAATAGTCATTACAACCTTGTTTCTTGCAAGTTGTAGTTCGAACGAAAAGCCAGTAGAGAAAGAAGAGCACCACGAAAATGAAAATAGCGTGGAACTTACTGCTGAACAATACAAAACCATTGATCTTCAAACTGGAAGCATTGAATTAAAATCCCTTAGTGGAACCATAAAGGTGAATGGGATGTTAGACGTTCCACCACAAAATTTGGTTTCCATTTCAGCTCCTTTTGGCGGGACGGTGAAAAACACTGAACTTCTCCAGGGCATGAAAGTGAAAAAAGGACAGGTTATCGCAATTATTCAGAATCCCGATTTTATTGATGTTCAGCAAGACTATTTGGATTACAAAAGTCAATTGGAATACTTGAAATTGGAATACGAACGTCAGGAAGAATTGTCTACTGGAAATATCAATGCAAAGAAAACTGTTCAGAAAGCAAAAAGCGAATACGAAAGCATGCGAGCACGCGTAAACGGATTGAAGGCTAGATTGCAGCTCATGAATATCTCTATAGCGTCAATTGAAAAAGGAAAGATCCAAAGTACTTCTTCCATTATTTCTCCCATTAGTGGATATGTCACTCAGGTAAACACCAATATTGGAGCTTTTGTTACGCCATCTGATGTGCTTTTCAAAATTGCAGATACGGAGCATTTACATGCAGAACTGACTGTGTTTGAAAAAGATGTTCCTAAATTAAAAGTTGGACAAAAAGTACGGTTCACCTTAGCCAACGAAGATAAAGAGCGCACAGCAACCATTTATTTGATTGGTCGGGAAATAGGAAGCAATCGCACAGTAAATATTCATTGCCATTTAGATAAAGAAGACAATCAATTACTTCCGGGAATGTACCTGAAAGGGTTGGTTGAAAGTGGAAGCGCAGAAGTAACAGCTGTTCCTGATAAAGCCATTGTAGAGTTTGAGGGAGAAAAGTACATTTTTGCTGAAGTGAAAGCCGATCACAAAAATGAGTATGCGTTTGAAATGATCGCAATAAAAGCTGGGGTAAGTGAATTGGGTTATACTGAAATCACACTGCCTTCAGGGAAGAACTGGCAAACGCTAAAAATTGTAATCAATGGAACTTATGATCTTTTGAGCAAACTGAAAAATGGTGAGGAAGAAGGTGGACATGCTCACTAACTAAATTCTATTAATTTTTAGGGCAAAGTCTTAGGAACTTTAACATGAGTAATGACTTTTTCATTTCTAAGTTCTTTGCCCTTTTTAAGAAAAAGGATATGAAAAACGTAGATCCAAACCATAAACATACTTATGATGCGCATGGCAAAATGACATGTTGTTCGTTAGAAGAAAAGATAGATGTGAATAGCGGTAAACCCCACAGCAATAGTCATTGTTGTGACCATGACGGAGAAGAAGAAATCAAGGATTCAACTAAAGAATCGAATTATTGGTTTCAATATGTTCCTGCATTCATCAGCTTTGCATTGTTGTTCGCTGGAATCTTATTTGAACAGGTTTTTAAGCCTGACTTTTTTAAAGGAACTATCAAACTGGTTTGGTACTTGGTTGCTTATTTGCCTGTTGGTGTTCCTGTAATGATCGATGCGGTAAAATCCATTGCAAAAGGCGCTTTTTTTTCAGAATTCTTTCTGATGACCATTGCAACGGTTGGAGCATTTTTTATTCGTGAGTATTCCGAAGGAGTTGCAGTAATGCTCTTTTATGCAGTTGGTGAATTGTTCCAAACTGCGGCTGTGAATCGAGCGAAAAGAAGCATTAAGGCGTTATTGGATATTCGTCCTGATACTGTTAACGTAATGCGAAATGGACAATTACAAACTGTTTCGCCGTCAGAGGTTCAAATTGATGAAATCATTCAGGTGAAATCGGGTGAGAAAGTCGCATTAGATGGAGCGTTGATTTCTGATTCTGCTTCGTTCAATACTGCTGCATTAACGGGTGAAAGTAAGCCTGACAACAAAGGAAAAGGTGAAGCCGTTTTGGCTGGGATGATTAACCTCAATTCAGTTTCGGATATAAAAGTTACCTCCTTGTTTAAGGATAGTAAACTTTCCAAAATATTGGAGATGGTTCAGGATGCTACCTCCCGTAAATCCCAAACGCAATTATTCATTTCAAAATTCGCGCGGATTTATACACCAATCGTTGTGTTTCTTGCCGTTGGAATTTGTTTGCTCCCGTATTTGTTCGTTTCAGACTACCAGTTTAACGAATGGCTGTACAGATCACTTGTTTTCCTGGTGATTTCTTGCCCGTGTGCCTTAGTTATTTCTATTCCGCTCGGTTATTTCGGTGGTATCGGTTTGGCTTCCCGTAATGGAATCTTATTCAAAGGCTCTAACTATTTGGACGTAATGACCAAAATAGACACCGTGGTGATGGATAAAACAGGTACATTGACCAAAGGCGTTTTCAAAGTTCAGGAAGTTGTTTCAGAAGGAATTGAACAAGAAGAATTGGTAAGGATTACGGCTTCCATTGAAAGTAAATCAACCCATCCTATCGCATCCGCAATTGTTGAATATGCAGGAAATTCTATAAAAACAACAAAAGTTGAACAGGTAGAGGAAATTTCAGGGCATGGTTTAAAAGGAAAGATCGACGGAAAAGAAGTGTTAGCTGGAAATCTGAAACTGTTGCAAAAATTTAATGTAGCATACAATTCTGAAATCGAAACCATCGTTGAAACTATCGTAGTGGTCGCTATTGATGGAAAATATGCGGGTCGTATTACCATCGCTGACGAGATCAAAGAAGACGCCGAGCAAGCAATCAAGGATTTGAAGAGTCTTCAAATCAAAACAGTGATGCTTTCAGGAGATAAACAAAGCATTGTAGACAAAGTAGCAAAAGCACTTTCAGTAGATGAATATTTTGGCGATCTATTACCTGAAAACAAAGTTGAAAAAGTGCAGACGTTGAAGGATCAAAATAGAATCATTGCCTTTGTTGGTGATGGTGTGAATGATGCTCCAGTTGTTGCGTTAGCAGATGCAGGAATCGCCATGGGTGGTTTGGGAAGCGATGCAACTATTGAAACTGCGGATATTGTGATCCAAAATGACGAACCATCCAAAATTGTTACGGCAATAAAAATTGGACGAATCACCAAGAAAATTGTTTGGCAGAACATTATCCTTGCAATGTCTGTTAAAGTAATTGTTTTAGCACTTGGGGCAGGAGGAATCGCAACCCTTTGGGAAGCTGTTTTTGCTGATGTGGGAGTTGCTTTATTGGCAATTTTGAATGCGGTTCGGATTCAACGGATGAAACTATAGTGAAAAAATAACGAATGAAATTATATACAAGAATCCCTGAAGGTTTAAGAGTTCATTTCGAAAAAGAGCTTCAGTTGTCCCGTAGTACATTCTCAAAGGGATATTTGAAAGAAGCGTGGCGACATTTGGAACGGGCGCACATTTTGGGACAAGCATGGCCTTTGCAACACCCCAAAGCTCATTGGCGAATGATCTGTTTTGCGTTCAGAATAAAGAATACAAAAGAAATACTCGGGCAAATACCTCGCCTGTTGGTAGGTGGTGTGAAATCTTTCATTGGTGAAATACCCGTAGGAAATACTGGCGGCGCAGATGTGCCACCTTTAAAACCTATGGAAATTCCAAATGATTTAAAAGCCATTATTGATTTATATCCTCGTTGAGAATAAACTGATAACTGAACTATGGTTCATAATATTGAGTTTTCTAGCGTTTCAAGTTGTAAAACTCGTTCCAAATCTTCTAGCAAAAAGTTTGACGTTTTCCCGCTTGAGGTCACGATGACAAAAAAAGATAACTGCCCACCAATTGGTGGGCAGTTATCTTTTTATTCAAATCCAATCCAATATTGAATTTCTGATGTTTTTTATGTGCTTAAAGGCAATAATAATATAGCGGAACAAAAAAAATCTAGTTGCCCACACTATGGTGGGCAGTTATCTTTTAATTAAGGCTTTGAATAAATACCTCAATCGTCTTGACATGAGCAGAGGTAAATTCCAAATTAAGAATAAAAAAAAGGCGATAACGAAAGATCTGGTACTATCGTTTCAACGAAACTAATTATCGATTTCACAGGTCAATTCAATAAAATTATTGAATAGTTTCGTATTTTTGTTGAAAACGACATCATGCAATACATTCTATTTTTATTCGCGAGCATATTTTTTGCGAACCACATGCCTATACAACAAAACCCAGAGCCATGGAGTAGTAGTCAATTAATGGAACCTGATACTCTTGCTTCACTAATTAAAAATAATAAGGTGGGCAGTATGTTGATTTTGTCTATTGGTCCTGATGCGATTATTAAGGGTTCAGTCGATATTGGTCCAACCAACGATTCAAAGAATCTTAAAAAGTTAAAGAATTACCTTAAAAAAGTATCAAAAGAAAAGGAAATCGTTATCTATTGCGGATGTTGTCCGTTTGATAAGTGTCCGAATATTAGACCGGCATTCACTGCGTTAAAAGATGCGGGATTTAAAAATTCAAAATTACTGAATCTGCCTAAAAATATAAAGGTGGACTGGATCGACAAAGGCTACCCGGTAAAAGAATGATTATGAAGCAACTACTTCTCTCTATATCCATACTCTGTTTATCCGGGAATCTGTTTGCACAGGATTCTTTGACCATCGGGCAAAATGCTCCTGAAATTTCCTTATCTGATATTGATGGAACTGCATTTACATTGACCTCCCTGAAAGGAAAGGTTGTACTTATAGACTTTTGGGCATCATGGTGCGCACCATGTATGAAAGAACAACCTGAGCTTAAAAATTTGTATGAAAAGTTTATAGATAGTGTCAAGGCAGATAAGTTTGAGATCGTAGGCGTTTCACTTGACAAAGACAGGGAAAATTGGAAAAAAGGTGTTAAGCGATTCAAGACAGAATGGGTGCATGTAAGCGATCTTTTGTTTTGGAAAAGTCCCATTGCGAAAGATTATAAACTTGAAGGTCTTCCATACAATGTTTTAATTGATGAAAATGGAGTGATAATTGCCATTAATCTTCATGGGAATGAGTTGGAAAATGCTATCCAAAACCACTTCAATAAGAAAGAGGAATAATGAACAAAAGGGAATTTAAAGACACCGTATATACAGAGTTGGCAAAGGTTGTCAAAGCAATGGCGAATCCAATACGGCTTGAAATCATTGATTTGCTGGCACAGGGTCCATTTTCGGTTGAACAAATTGCAACCAATACAGGACAATCCGTTGCAAATACATCTCAACATCTGCAAACACTGAAAAATGCCAAACTGGTAAAAATTTCAAGAGAAGGTAATTTTATTCATTATTCGCTTACGGATGAAAATGTATTTAAGGCATGGTCGAGTTTGAGAGAGCTGGGATTTGCCTATAATGCAGAAATCGAAAAGGTAATTCAAGATTTCAGAAGCGGACACAACAGTGGTATGGATGCTGTGGATGCGGAAACATTACAAGAGATGTTGAAGAATGACGAGATAGTGTTGCTTGATGTCAGACCAGAAGAAGAGTACAATCGAGGTCACATCCACAAAGCCATATCGACACCGATTGAAAAACTGGAGATCTATCTTAAAAGTCTATCAAAGAAAAAAATGGTGGTAGCCTATTGTCGGGGACCATTGTGTGTGTATGCTGATGAAGCAGTAGCCTTATTAAAAGATAAAGGGTACAACGCTAAAAGAATGGATGATGGGTTTCCCGAATGGATGTTGAAAGGTTATCAGGTAGAATTTTCCAAATAGAAATGTACTTCAAACTCATGGTTTAGGGGAGCGGTTTTCGCTTCTCTTTTTGTTTCCAGTAATCCACTTCAAAAAATCTATTCAATAAATCTATTGAATAGTGGAATTATGATTACTTTTATCAAAATTAAAATCACATCAAGATGAGTTTGCCTGAAATAACAGTAGCAGAGCTTCAAAAATTGTTTGAAGTAGGCACGAAAATAAATGTCTTAGACATCCGTCCGCAAGAACAAAGAGACGAATGGAAGATAACCGATAGTATCCATGAAAATGCATACAACGGTTTGATAAACGGAGATTCCACTATTCTTGATTCAGTGAAATTGGATAAAACGATTCCTGTTGTAACAGTTTGTGCAGGCGGGAAAACAAGTTTGATTGCTGCGGAAATATTAAATAAAAAAGGTTATAAGGCTTATTCACTACAAGGGGGAATGAAGGCTTGGAACTATGCATGGAGTGTCGCAGAAGTTCAGGATGAAAAACTAAAATTAATACAAATAAGAAGAGTTGCAAAAGGCTGTATATCCTATATAATAGGATCAGATAATGAAGCAATTGTGGTGGATGCCGCATTAGATCCGGAAGTATATATAACCTTAGCGAAATCGAACGGATGGACGATCAAATATGTGATGGATACACACATTCATGCGGATTACATTTCACGAACAAGCGAGTTAGCATCAGTTAGTGGAGCGGCGCAGGTATTTCTTGAAAATGCTGATGTGGACTATCCTTTCACTCCGTTAAAGAATGGAGAATTACTCACATTCGGAATATCAACATTCAAAACTATTCATACGCCAGGTCACACGACTGAAAGCATTTGTTATTCTGTCAACGGTAAATACCTTTTGACAGGAGATACGCTATTTACCGAAGGGGTGGGGCGCCCCGATTTGAAAGCAGACAAAGAACAGGCAATACTAAAAGCAAATCAGTTATTTGATTCACTCGAAATAATTAAATCATTAAAAGATGATACCCTGATTCTTCCTGCACACTCATCACAATCGATTGCATTTGATAAAAAAATTATCGGTGCTGAATTAAGTGAACTTAAAGAGAGTATATCATTGCTGAAATTACCGAAAGAGGAGTTTGTAGAACAAACCATTCTTCGTATCCCGCAGACACCACCTAATTATTTACAAATAGCTTCTCTGAACAAATCGGGGAACTATAACGGGATCAATCCGGCAGATTTAGAAGCTGGGGCGAATAGATGTGCAATATCTTAAAGTGTGATGGACGTAAAACTAGGTTTAAAAGAAAACTGGCAACAGTTTACCTTACTCGTACTCGTTAATATGATGGTAGGCGGTATGGTGGGGCTGGAAAGAACTGTTGTGCCGTTGATAGGAACAGAAGAGTTTCACATTGGTTCGGACATCGTTATTTTCTCTTTCATTATTGCTTTCGGGGTGGTAAAAGCGTTTACCAATCTTTTTTCAGGTATTCTAGCCGATAAATACTCGCGAAAAAAAGTATTGATAATGGGATGGCTTGTTGGTCTCCCTGTACCTTTTTTATTGGGGTGGGGGCCTTCATGGAATTGGATTTTATTTGCAAACGTACTTTTAGGAGTAAGTCAGGGACTAGCATGGTCAATGACGGTGAACATGAAGATTGACCTCGTTGGACCTAAAAGGCGGGGTTTTGCAATGGGATTGAATGAAGCCGCAGGATATGGGGCAGTTGGACTAACGGCATTACTTACGGGCTACTTGGCTTCTCGGTATGGGTTAAGACCTCAGCCTTTCTACATTGGAATTGCCTACACGTTGGTTGGATTATTACTATCTGTATTCGTCATACGAGACACCCGAAAACATGCTGTTTTAGAAGCGGGTAACGTTATAAAAACTGCTTCAGGAGAAATAGCGCACAAACCCAATTTGCTATGGGTATTCAAAGAAACATCGTTTAAAAACAAAAACCTGTTTTCTATTTCACAGGCAGGGTTGATTAATAATCTGAATGATGGCATGTCGTGGGGTGTATTTCCATTACTTTTTATTTCGATGGGAGTAGGCTTGGAGGGAGTTGGATGGATCAAGGCTATCTATCCGGTTGTGTGGGGTGTTGGACAAATTATTACCGGACCGTTAGCGGACAAGATCGGACGTAAGCCACTCATTGTATGGGGAATGTTTGTTCAGGTATTTGGTCATATTGTCATTGGTCTTGAGTTTTTCGACCCGCTCACATCAGGAATTATTGGTTCTGTTTTATTGGGATTAGGAACGGCAATGGTTTATCCAGCGTTATTAGCGGCGGTTAGTGATTCAGCACACCCTTCGTGGAGGGCTTCGGCTTTGGGTGTTTATCGTTTCTGGCGGGACATCGGATATGCTGTCGGAGCATTAATGGCTGGAATCGTTGGAAGTATCTTCGGGTTAATGTGGGCAGTACATATTGCAGGCTTGATCACGTTGATTTCCGGTATCATTGTTTGGATAAGAATGACCGAAACCAAATCAAATAATTAGAAAAGAATGAAAAGCAATACGAGGTGGAACAATGTTATCCTACTTTCAATTTCACAGGCACTTTTTCAAACGAGTTCCTTCATTGGTTCCACGTTGTCAGTGTTGGTGGGACTGCAACTTGCACCCAATGAAAGTTTAGCTACACTCCCTGTTTCGGTAGGCTCACTGGGTACTGCCTTAATGATGATTCCGGCTTCACTGATTATAAGAAAAATAGGACAGCGCAAAGGGTTTATGCTCGGTACACTGTTTGGTGTACTGGCGGGTCTGCTATGTTTTTATGGAATCCTGTTTAAATCATTTTCCATTTTCGTGGTTGGTACAATGTTGGTCGGATGCTATCAAGGTTTTTCTCAGTACTACCGTTTTGCAGCAGCCGATACCGTTCAGGAAACAAACAAGGGTAAGGCTATCTCATTTGTGATGGCGGCAGGCGTTGTCGCTGCGATCATTGGACCTAACCTCGCAAAATATACCCAGCATTTAGGAAACACCACATTTGCTTATTCTTTTTTGTCCATAACCTTATTGAGTATCTTGGCACTAATCGTAACATCGTTATTAAAACTTACCCATGAGCGTACAACTCACTCAGTGGTGGATAGTGAACCAGCGAGACCTTTAAAAATCATTATTCAAAAAAAACATACAGTCAACGCACTTATTTCTTCAGCCGTTGGATATTCTGTTATGGTAATGGTGATGACGGCAACCCCTATTGCTATGCACCATTGTGGTCATTCCTCGAGTTCCTCGGCAACAGTAATACAATGGCATCTGTTGGGTATGTTCGTTCCATCCTTTTTCACTGGTATCCTTATCAAGAAAATTGGTGTTTACAACGTAATTCTCATAGGAATACTGGTTTTATGCCTACACGTAGTAATAGCATTGACTGGAACCGACTTTATGCATTTTATTTCAGGTCTGATCTTTTTGGGTGTGGGATGGAATTTCATGTATATCGGCGGCTCTACCTTGCTTACTCATGTTTACTATCCAGCAGAGAAGGAAAAAACACAGGCATTTCATGATTTTCTTGTTTTTGCGGTGATAACTGGTTCTAGTTTTTTGGCAGGAACCTTACTCAAATATTGGGGCTGGCATGGGGTAAATCTTGCAATAATCCCATTACTCTTACTAGCCTTGATTAAAATATTGATAGCAAGGACGAAGAAAATGGCGCAATGATCTGCAAAATGAATAATCTAAGATTTACACTGGTTTTCTTGCTAACAATTATCAATTGTAAGGTCTATTGTCAAAATGAGATAAATAAAGAAATACCCTTAAAAGTGACTGGGTATCTCGGTTTTGTTCATCCAATTGCTACGTTGCAAAATGAGAGACTCTCAGTTAATTTCCAAAACAGTTACACTGTTGGTTTTCCAATGGGGATTAATGTACAGAAGAAATCAAATATGGGGTTTTCACTGGAAATTACACCGTTTATTGTTGCCTATGATTCGGTGTGTAGTGTTAAATCTGTAGTGATCCATCCCGGAATCTATTTCCCTAGAAAAAATGGATGGACATTTACTGGTCGTTTAGCTTTTGAAACTAATGGAAGATTTGGTTTTACACCTTCCGTCTCAAAGGTTGTAATTAAAGGAAGTAATCCCATCGCGGTTACAGTTCCGTTTTCATTCAGATTTGGAAACAATCAACAGTTTTCAATTGGAACTGCTATCCTTTTTACTATTGGGGTTTGACGAATTTTATGATCGTAGTTATACTTGCATGAGAGTTTACTGTTGAATTATCTAACGCTTTGAGTTGTAAAACGCGTTCCAAATCCTCCAGTGAAAAGTTAGATATTTCCCCTCCGGGTCACGAACACAAAAAAAGACAGATGCCCCACCATTAATGGGGCATCTGTCTTTTAATTCCCTTTGATAGGCTTAATTGAAATAATAAAAGTTACTTGCCCCACTAATGGCGGGGCAAGTAACTTTTTATTCAACTGTCAAAATTGGACAATTTTCATTAAGTGTTTGCGGAGCGCAACAACTACGGCATTCATCCACCTTATTGATCATTTGTGCCTTTAGTTCTTCCAGTTCTTTGATCTTTCCTTCGATTAATTCTACTTTATCAGCGACTCTTTCTGCCACATTATCACACGTAGCAGTGTTGAGCTCAACCATGTCAAGTAATTCGGCAGATTCATTCAAAGTGAATCCGAACGACTTCACTTTCTTGATAGTCAAGAGACGGTTTAATGTTTCTTCGGTGTATTCCTTGTAATTATTGAAAGTATGGATCTTTCTTGCTTCAGGAATTAGCCCCTGTTTTTCGTAAAAACGGATAGTGTCTTTTGTTAATCCCGTTCGTTTTGATAATTCACCAATCAGCATCTTCAATATTTTTTTTGCTAAAAACGAAAACCGTGGACTATACTCCATGGTTTATTTTTGTGAATGTAATTAAAACTAAGAATATGAAGAAGAAAATTTTAGCCTTTGCAGGTATTGGTGTATTAGCATTAACCTTGATCTTTTCATGCACTATGATGGAGAAGTGTTGCAGTGGAAACAATAAGAATACAACAGCGGGTGTATGTGGTAATTGTGGAGGAACTTCTTGTGATAAAAATTGTAGTGCAAACCCACAAGCAGATTCAACCAAAATGAATAAGTAACTTAGTATCTATGAAAAGCATTTTAATCATAGGTTCTTTAACCCTGCTAACATTAAGTTGTGAAATGGAACAGACAAAGAAAAAAGAACCCAGGAAAGAGAAAAAAACAACGGAAGCATGTACAGACAGTTGTTGCGATACGGGAAAAGATGATACTGTATTAGCTTGTAAATTGACAACACCCGAATTACGAAAAAGAAAGGAAACTGTATTAGCAAGTTTGAGAAAACAAGTAATCAAAAAGAAAGAATTACCAAACGGTTATGCGTTCACTTTCAAAGGAACGGATGAAATGATTGACGAGCTAACCGAATTTGTCAAAACAGAGCGCATGTGTTGTGACTTTTTTACGTTCAATATTTCTGTTAAAGGAGATAAAAGCGAAACAGTTTTGGAAATCACAGGAGTAGAGGGAGCAAAGGAATTTATCACAAGTGAATTAGAATTATAAAACATGGAAGTTGCAAAATCTTTATTCTTCTTTTTCATTGCTGGTCTTTGCGAGATTGGTGGGGGCTATTTGGTTTGGCTTTCCATCAAGGAAGAAAAACCAATTTGGTATGGAATACTTGGGGGAATAATACTGATTGCGTACGGAATCGTAGCAACTTTCCAAACTGCAAATTTTGCACGAACTTACGCGACTTATGGTGGTGTATTTATTGTAATGTCTCTTTTATGGGCTTATTGTTTTGATGGATTCGTTCCCGATAAATATGATATTATTGGAGCAGTTGTTGCCCTAGTGGGTGTTTGCATAATCTGTTATGCTCCTAGAGGGTAACTTTAATCATCTAACCATTCAAGTTGCAATACACGCTCTAAATCTTCCATCAAAAAGTTAGAAGTTTCCCCGCTTGAGGTCACGAAAAGAAAGAGTCAAGACGATAAAATGTCTTGGCTCTTTCTTTTTACTTCATTCTCGTTCTGCTTCTCCTTCTATACGCCCTTTCTTTTTCAGTTCGCCGCGGCGAAGAGAATTGAGAGTGAGATTGGTATTCGAAAATTGAATTGAGTTCCTTCACTTTAAATCCCATTTCAGAACAGAGGTTCACAAAAATAGGCTGCCTAAAAAGTTAGACAGCCCATTTCTATTGAATCACAGCTCTTTTTAAATTATTCTTTTACTATCAGTTCCGTTTCACCTTCGTCTATTTTCAGCAGGTAAATTCCCTTCACCAAATGCTGTACCGGCACAACTGTAATTGTTTCGAATGTCCCTTCATGCAACTTAATTCCGCTGACACTGTACAATCGGTAAGAATGTGGCAGTTTGTCGGATGCTTTAATCGTCAGAGAACCGGAAACAGGGTTCGGGTAGCTGCTGAAAACAATTTTTTGGAAATCCTTCAATCCCAGGTAACTAATACTTACTGAGTTAGAGCCAGTTGAACACGACCAGTTATTTTCCGCCTGAACAGTATAGGTTCCTTCTTCTACATCTGTAAGTATATTATCCGGACCCTCGGATACCAACTGACCGTTCAGTGACCATTGATAATTGGCAAATCCGGCTGTGGCAACGAGGTTATGCTGATCCTGAACAATGTTCACTTCCGCTACCGGATCAATGAATACAGAGTCATTTCCGGATCTGATTTCCAGATCATCCAGGCTGACATTTGCATTGGAAGAATCAGATTTTTGAGTACTTGCCATAAAATAAGCTCCGTTTGCCCAATCCGATGCATTCCAGTAACCTGCATTTCCGTTCATTTCCGACCAGCGAATGCGTACAGCACGGCGATCATCCAGTAATCTGATCTGCGAATTCATTACGCTGGAAGATGCAAAATGTTTACCGAATTCAACACGCCATTCAGCATCCCACAAATGCCATTTTACGCGAAGCGGAGTACTTCCGTCCCAATCGGAAAATTGTCCGGAAAAAAGCGTGTCAGTTACTCCTTCTTTCGAGGCAATGATTGCTGCATGCGTTGTAGAATCTGTTCTGAAAAGTGCCACAACCAATCCTTTTCCTTCGCCGGTCTGATTAAATCCGTTATTGATACAATAGGCCGAATCACTGCTGTATTCCCAACATCCCAAACGAATCGGATCGTTACCGGCAGATCCTGTCCAGCCCGTATTTGCAGAGAGGATTGTTCCATACGGGTTGTTCCATTTAAATCCGGAAGTCGTTTTCAGGTAAGCAGAAGAATCACCACTTGCGGGATCAGCTGCCAACACACACATTCCTCCGGAAACGGTTGCTCCGGCTTTGAAATAATCTGTTCCTGTTTCTGGTTGTGCATTCGTAAAACTGTCGTTCTGTATCATCACCTCCGGATGTTCCACGAAGTTGATGGCATCCAGAAAGTGTTGTGTAGTTGTTGCGCAATGATTTCCGGCTGTTTCCAGGATTTTCCCATCAAATCCGGCCTGTTCAAACCCATTGTAATAAATATTCATCATATCACCCTCACGGTAATCATTAAACGAAGTCATGATCCCGAAACGCTGATCGAATCCTTTGATGTAATCCACCTCACTTTCGAAAAAATCAAAAATAACTTCATAATGTCCATCAGGATTTTCTGTTTCATAATCCTGTGCTACTTCCGTCGGATAAGATGATCCGCAAATCGGAACCGTTCCCGTAATCCATTCGGGATAAATGTAAGCCAGCGTTTGTGCCATTCTTGCACCACCCGACTGACCGGAGGAATAGATGCGATTGGTATCGATATTGAATAGTTCTTTCATCCGGTAAACGGCCGCCCAGCCAGTACCCATGCGGACGTCAATCTGCTGGGAATTACCAATATTATCAGCTGCGACCCAGATCAGCTTGTGTGATTCCAATACGGGAATCCATTCCGGTTTTATTCCGCCGTCATTTGTGGAAGAGATATACGTAATCAATCCATACGGTTCTGAACCGTCATACGTCGTGGGTACATAAATATCGAATGTTGTGGTTGGCAGTATGGCTGCGGGATCCGGAAAAAAACCATTGTTTCCCAACCCGGTATTCGACTCAAAAATCACCGAGTTATCCTGCAGGTTTCCCAATACCTGATTGAAAATCGACCCTGTCCCATAAGGACTGGATTGCCCGAACAGACTCCAGGCTTGGTTCAGCAAAATGAAGCTGACTAATGTGGTTCTTTTTACCATAATTGATAGTTTTAGCGTATCTAACAAAATAATCACTAAATCTGTCTCAGAAATCTTTTATGGCGGTTTGTCCGGTTATTGTCGGAAGCAGGAGTGCACCGGTTGTCCGGAAGAATCTGTTGAAAACGCTGAATACCATCATTAAACAGGTCACAAAGAATTGAGAAACAACTAAAATATAAAATGATTTAGCTCTGATCTATTGAAAATCGTTGCTTTGGAAGAGTTTTTATAAATCACCTAAACGGGTTAAATTCGTCCATAAATAAGTTAGAAGAAATCATGAAGACGACCATCACAATATTAACTTTTTTTGCCACCTTTTTTTGCAATGCACAGGGAAGTAATAATGTTGTTTATGAAAAATGGTATCACCCAAACGGTAAAATAAACCTAGAGTATGATTACGATACTATTTTACATTGTTTTGCCGGAAAATACAAGGAATTTGATAGTACAGGCATACTTATGATTGAAGGTAATTATAGTATTGTTGATTCGGTTCAATGTAAAGATTGTTATGATGAGTTCCAAGGCATTTGGCAGAAATATGAATATGCTGATTTGCGAACTAAACCAGTTGGAATGTGGAAATATTTCTACTCAGATGGTCAGATTAAAATGGAAGGTGCCTATTCAGAAAAAGTGCATGCCTATCGTGGCGATCCCAATTTATTTAATGAAACGGATATAGGTCCAATCAATGTGTGGATTCACTATGACTTATTAAAAAATGGACAATGGATTTATTATAATGAAAGCGGCAAAAAAATTAAAATGGAAGAATATATTGATGGTGCATTAATCTATGTTAAGGAATAATGGGCTTCGTTAACACAAGTCGCCCGTGCAAAAGAGCCGGAATTTTGGTTACGCAAAACGTTATTAATAAAAAAAACGCTGCAGAAATTTTAGGTTTCTGCAGCGTTCTACTACTCAAGTTTGATTTCAAATCGTTAGATCTGACATTCCCGAGTGTAATCACCGAATATATCTGAACCACTACCCTCCTGGTCGTTGCATCGTTCTTCTGCACGTGGTCGTGAATCTTTAAATGTATACGTTCCATCTGACTCTGTAGTGGTGTTTCCGTCCGCGTCAGTATAGATTTTTCTACACGTACACGTATATTCTTTTTTGCATGAGGCCAGCGTAAACGCTGACAAAACTACTAATGCGAACACTGCTTTTTTCATAATTGCCTTTTTAATGTGCTTTAAGAATCTCTTCCTTTTAAACTCTAAAACAAAGGTGTGTGATTATGGGCGCGATTCTGTTACAGAAATTCTCGCGTAACTTACATTATTCCTAGATTCATGTTAAATTGACTTAAAAGCAAATGATTCCTACGAATTATCAAGATTTCACGACAAGATTTTAAACAAAAAAGGGAACATCAACCACGCCCCCATTCCTGTTTCGGTCATTCCAAAACTATTTTTCGAAAGCTGCAACAACTTCATCCAGTGCACCGGCACCAAAATTGTCGTTGGACCATTTCATTTTCCCTGATTTAGTAACCAAAACAAACGTTGGGAAAAACATATCCGCTACACTGGCCAATTTCTTTCCATCGGTTGCCTGGGAAACAAGGATGTTGTTTCCTGTCCTTTTCCGGTAAAGCTCAACCGCATCCTGAGCCAATGAATCGTTGACACACACACGGTATTCAATCTTGACTTTCGGATGCCTTTCCTGAAAAACGCGCATACGGGAAATGGATTCCTGGCAAAAAGGGCAATTTGGAATGGTAATGACCACCAGTTTATCCGTTTTTATATTGTCTAACTCTGATTTCAGTAAGACCGGAGTGGAGTTATTCGAAAAATCACCTTCGTAAATCGGATGCTGAAGAAAATAGCCAAAGAAAAAGCCAACACATAAAACCATCAGGGCTGTAATCCTTAATCCCTTACGTTTGATCCATTTTTTAATGATCAGCCATACCAACAATCCCAGTAGTGGAAAAAGCAGGTAAGCAGCCACCTTACTCAGGGTATAGGACAACCCCATATTCAGAAAAAATAATTCGACAGAACTCATGACCAGTAATTAAAAGTAAAATCCCAATTTTATCAAGGTACACAAAAGAGCCGAATCCCTGGAAACTTAACTTTTTTTACGTTTTGGATAGGGTATTGAACTTCTGCTACACGGCGGTTCGGAGGTTGAAATTTCTTTTATGCTTCCACTTACAACAGACCATTATTTTTTATGTTTTTGTAATTTGTATTAAACATATATATCGTAATATTGCAATATAGTTATTATACGATAAACATGGGCGCGACTAAAACAGATCATTTTACAGCAGAGCAAAACCAACTGGCAAGTAGGATGAAAGCCCTGGGACATCCGGCTCGTATCGCTATCATGGAATACCTGATTAAAGTAGACACTTGTATCTGCGGAGATATCGTGAATGAATTGCCGTTAGCTCAGCCAACAGTATCCCAGCATTTAAAAGAGTTAAAAACGGCAGGACTGATAAAAGGCAGCATTGAAGGAACGGCAATTTGTTATTGTGTAGACAAAGAAGCGATCTCCGAGTTGCAGCAATACTTTGCGAATATGGCCCTCCAATTAGAGAATAAAGAAAAAACGTGTTGTTAGATTAACAACCTCCCGACGATGAATGCGGGATTTAAAAAAAGAAAATTATGAAACTTTCAGAAATTAAAGCCATTTTACCAACGCTTGAAACCGTTGCTTTCCAAACTCCCGACGGTTCATTTGTACCCGAACATTTTCACGTTACCGAGGTGGGCAGTATTCAAAAACATTTCATTGATTGCGGTGGCACTATTCGCAAAGAACAAGTGGTGAATTTCCAGTTATGGAATGCAAACGATGTTGACCACCGTCTGAAGCCGGCAAAATTATTGAGCATTATCAAGTTGTCTGAAGAAAAACTAGGCATTGAAGACAACGAAATTGAAGTTGAATACCAAAGCGACACCATTGGCAAATACGATCTTGGATTCAATGGTTCACATTTCATCCTGGTTCCTAAAACAACAGCCTGTTTGGCGGCAGATGCTTGTGGAATTCCAGTGGAAAAACAACAAGTGTCTTTACGTGAACTTTCAACTTCAGGGAACGAATCTTCGTGCACACCTGGCGGAAAATGTTGCTAATTTATTGTCGATGAATACAACAATCAAAAACTACATTGACGAATTAGTCTGGCAATTCGATCTGATTCCTGAGGAACGAAAAGCGATTCTGCAACGAATTTCAGACTATATCAACGAAAAACAAGAACAAAACAAGCCAATCAACCTGGTTTATATCTGTACCCACAACTCCCGAAGAAGCCATTTGGGACAAATTTGGGCAAAAGCAGCTGCTGGCTATTACAGCATCGACAAGGTAAATACTTATTCGGGCGGAACCGAAGCTACGGCATTTAATATCAACGCCATCAACGCATTGCGAAGAATCGGTTTTACCATCCGGAAAACAACTGATTCGGAAAATCCGGTTTACCACGTTTATCACAACGATGGCGATGAACCAAGTGTTTGTTTCTCAAAAACCTACGATAACGCTCATAATCCGGGTTCAGCATTTGCTGCGATCATGACGTGTAGTGATGCCGAAGAAAACTGTCCGTTTATTCCGGGAGTTGAACTTCGGGTTGGAACAACGTACGACGACCCCAAAGAATTCGACAACACACCGCTTCAAGATGAGAAATACGATGAAAGATGTCGTCAGATTGCGCTTGAAACACTGTATGCTTTTTCATTAGTAAACTAAAAATATGTCAGCAACTAACTGTGCTCCTGCAGCCGAGCGAAAGAGATTAAGTTTTTTAGATCGATTCTTAACCGGCTGGATTTTTCTAGCCATGGGAACCGGCATTGCGATTGGTTATTTTATTCCTTCCAGCGGAAAGTTCATCCATTCTTTTTCGAGCGGGACCACGAATATACCACTGGCCATCGGATTGATTTTAATGATGGTTCCACCATTGACGAAAGTGGAGTTTTCAAAAATTCCAAAAGTAATGGCGAAGCCCAAATTATTGGTGGTATCGTTTTTCATCACCTGGATTGTGGGGCCGTTTTTAATGTTCAGTTTGGCAGTCTTATTCCTCAAAGATTACCCCGAGTACATGACGGGCCTTATCATTATTGGATTAGCTCCGTGCATTGCCATGGTCATTGTTTGGAATGAATTGGCAGAAGGTAATCGGGAACTCGTGGCCGGATTAGTGGGTATAAACAGTTTATTGCAAGTCTTTTTCTTCAGTTTGTATGCTTATTTCTACCTGGAAATCGTATTGCCTTTGTTTGGAATCAATGCCTTAAAAATTGATATTACCATTGCTGAAATTGCCAAAACAGTTGGTATTTATCTTGGAATTCCTTTTGCAATTGCTGTTATCAGTCGTTTTGTACTGATCCGGTTGAAAGGAATGGAATGGTTCAAAACCAAATACTTACCCTTCATTTCTCCCATTACGTTGATTGCCTTATTGTTTACAATTGTTGTCATGTTTAGTTTGAAAGGTGAAATGATTGTTCAAATACCGATGGATGTGGTCCGTGTGGCGATTCCACTGGTGATTTTCTTTGCGATCATGTTCTTGTTGATGTTTTTGGTTGGAAAATGGGCCGGCGCAGATTATGCTGACAACGCTGCGCTTTCATTTACGGCATCAGGTAACAATTTCGAACTGGCAATTGCTGTCGCAATAGGCGTATTCGGGATTAATTCCGGAGAAGCCTTCGCCGGAGTTATCGGCCCGTTGGTGGAAGTTCCTGCCTTAATAATCATGGTACGCATAGCGTTTTGGCTGAAGAAGAAATTGTATGGCAAAGCATAATTTAACGTGAGTTCATTTTTTTTGGCGAACAGGAATTTTACAGCAATCTACCGATCTTCCTTCCATCCGCTCCAATCATCGTGATCGCCACGGGAGATATTTCTCACCATCCCATACCCGAGTATGGTGGCAAAAATGATTCCGATAACGCCATAACGCGAATATCCGAACCAGAACGGACCGATCTCATGAATAATGAACAAGGCCGATCCAGCCAGCAATGCCGCGATCACCAGGGCACTTGCAACTTGTTTGGCAGTGCGGTTGAGCGTATGCACAAGCGGATCGACTCCCTGGTGGTTCAGGTTGACGTTGATCTTTCCGGTATTGATCTTGCGGATGGCATTTTTCAGGTCGTTCGGGAATTCTTCCATGTAATTGGCAATCTCATAAAGTCCGTTAAGAACTTTCATGCCCAACTTGAAAGGATTGAGTTTTTTTGCAATTGCTTTGAGAAGGTATGGCCGGGCGATTTCCAGCATATCAATTCCGGGATCCAGGTTACGGATCAAACCTTCGATTGTCACCATCGAACGCGCAAGTAAAAAGAAATGTGGCGGCACTTTCAGATCATACCGGACGATAATGTCTTTCAACTGCAGCAGCACAGTGCTCATTTCGTTTTCGTGTAAGCTTGAAACGCTGTAATTGCAAACAAACTCATTGATTTCGTATTCCAGCGAACGTATATCTCTGATCGAGGTTACCTCAGACATACGCATCAATGTACGAATGATCTTTGCCACATCTTTGGATCTTACCGATAAAAAGAGATTGCCCAGTATTTCGATATCCCGCGGAAGAATACTTCCCATCATACCGAAATCAAGGAAGCAGATGTGGCCGTCAGGTAGAACGAGTATATTTCCCGGATGAGGATCAGCGTGGAAGAAACCATATTCGAACACTTGCTTGATATAGGTTACCGCCAGCTTGTGTGCGACTTCCTTCCGGTCATATCCGTTTGACTCCAGGATCTTGCTATCAGTCACTTTCACACCGGAAATAAACTCCATCGTGAGTACTTTTCCGGTAGTGTATTCCCGGTAAACCGTTGGAACATGTGTGGTGTTATCGTTCGGATCATCAGTGATATTCCGGGCAAAGCGCTGGATGCTTACCGATTCGTGAATGAAGTCCAGTTCTTTCAAAATGCTTTCCTCGAAATTCTTAACGAGTCCGAGCGGGTCGAAACTTTTCAGGGAAGGAATTCTGCGTTCGAGGATAGCGGCCAGCATGTACATAATCCTGATGTCTTCGGTAATCATTGCACGAATTTCGGGGCGCTGCACTTTAATCGCAACCTTTTCACCAGTCTTCAGTGTGGCTTTGTGTACCTGTGCCATTGAGGCTGAAGCAAACGCCTCGGTTTCATAGGAGGCAAATAGTTCTTCCAACGGTTTTTTCAATTCGGTTTCGATCACCTGACGTGAGATCGCTCCCGGCTGAGGAGGCACGCTGTCCTGCAATTTTTCAAGCTGAACAATTAATTCGGCAGGAAGCAGGTCGGAACGGTTGCTCAGGATTTGTCCGAATTTAATAAATGTGGGCCCAAGTTCTTCACATACCAGGCGCATCTTTTCGTACTTGGTATACTTCCTGGCGTTGCTTCTGGTGGCACGCGGAACGAGCTTTCGCAACAGCGGAAATCTCCGGGTCTCAATCAGATAGGATACAACATCTTCGAAACCATAGCGCACAAAGATGCGAAGGATCCGGTTGAATCGCACGAAAGACCTGTAACGCCGGCGTATAGAATCAAATATTGCCATCTATCCTCTCGCTATTTTCCAAGTGGCGAATACGCGCTTCGGCCAGTTCCAGATTTTTAGTTACCTCTTCCAGTTTGTTTTCAAGACCGCTTAACTTGTCAGTATGGGCAATATTCACTTTTTCGTAGAATGACGCTACCATCTCGCCTATTTTCGTTTCCAGGTCTTCCCTGGCTTCCTTTGCTTTTAGTAGCAGCTTATCAGTAAAAGGGACTTCGTTACCATGCTCATCGACAATTGTCTCCGACATGAACTCATTGATCTTATCACGGCCCTGTTCCGACAGGCCCTTCAGCTTCTCCAGGAGATGGGTTTCCTTCGAGATCGCATACAGGTTTGCAGACAACGCTGCCAACTCGATAAATGTTCTTGCTTTCATTCCGCTAACTTCCTGCATTTAGAGGACGTGTGAATTGATAAACATCAGTATTCAAGGTGATTTTTGTCTCGGAACCACTGCGTACAATTTCTTATCTTTACCGAACTGAAAGAAGAGAAACCGTCACGACGGTGAGTATCTTATGAATTTTTTAAAAAGACACCCATGGATCTCCAATTACCCATATCGACGATCATGACAACACCGGTTGAGTGTGTTGGTCCGCAGCAAAAAATACTGGATCTCAAACATCTTTATGAGAAAAGCAATTTTCATCGTCACATTCCCGTTACTGAAAAAGACGTTCTGGTCGGCATGGTGAGCCTGGTCGATTTTATACATGGAATCAGTGATGCAACGCTCGACGATAAGGAGGCGGTTTATTCTTCAAAAACAGTTGCAAATATTATGTCGCACGATCCTGTAAGCGTCAGTGAAGATACTTCAATCGCTGACGTAGGAGCTCTTCTGGCAAAGGGCGAATTTAGTTCGGTTGTCATTATACGAGAGAACCGCGTCACCGGGATCGTAACTGTTACGGATTTGCTTCGATACTTTCTGAAACAACAGGATTGAGACTCTCTTATCCGGGTGAGTGAAAAATAGCGCTTGTGATCGCTAAAAGTCTTTTACCAACTTAATTAGTTAAATCTTGAGAACTACGGTTTGTTAAGTTATCTCAACCCAACTCGCTAACGTCATTGACGATTATCCTCTTCGCGGATAACCGATGACTGTGCTCAAACAGGGCCTCGATCACACTTAACGCACCTTGTTCCCTTGCGATTGTTACTTAACGCCAATGGGGTGCTTCCTCTTAAAATCAACTTTGTTCTTGATCAATAAGAATTCCATTCAGAATTCATGAAGTGTTCGGATACGAATTATTGGGGGATTGTGTTTAATGAGTCAGTTTAATCTCCGTTAACTGTTTTATATCTTTTAAAATCTTTTCGTCACGCACATCGATTCTGATCCCACGTCCTTCAGCATACACTTTTGCTGATTGCAATTGGTTTTTAATTGTGTCTGCTATTTCACTGCTCATAACGGCGTCGGTCGCTTTTTGTCCGAACACAAATGCCACTTTGAAATAACTTTCTCTTGGAAGCAGGTAAACGATTACCCTTTTTTTATCTTTTACTCGAAAACCCCACCCGAATTTCTTACCGGAGTAATTCCATTCGTCTGATGCCTCAGGATACAGTTCGTGAACATGGTTCCGAATCATCTGCCACAAATCGTAAGTTTCCTTCAATTCAACGAAAAGATCACCATCGCCGGGAATTACTGCTTTGTTTGTAAACACACTTATATCCATGGGTCTAAGATAATAATGTTCTCTTTATTATTTGGTCATGTCTTCGAGTCAATGGCCAGATTTTTGTGTCATTTTGCCGTAATAAAAGGTCTGTATTTTAATGTCGTTTTCCATACGCCTTTCTTCTCTTCATCAGCTTTATAAGTTCAAACCAGATCACCGAAACGAAACCAACCAGTATACAAATCAACAATTGAGTAATTGTCAGCGATTCAAACCCGAAAAAGGTTGTCAGCGGCGGAAGAAAAAGCTGTAGCCCCAGCAGGATAACCGTAATGGCAATTATGTAAGCCACCATCTTGTTTTTATACTTCAATGTTGTCCACAACGAATAATAAAACGAGCGGTTGACCAATGTCAGGAAGATGTTTGCAATGACGAGGTCGGTAAAAACCATTGTCCGCGTAAGCTCCTCATTATACCCCAAATGCACGGCATATTGGTAGACCAAAAGTGTCCCTGCTGTGATCACCAATCCTTGAATGATGCTCAAACCGAGCTCTCTCCAACGAAAGAAAGTTACGGACATCTCCTTCGGCTTTTGCAGCATAAGATTCTTTTCTATCGGCTCATTTTCATACACGATCGAGCAGGTCGGCCCCATTATAATTTCTAAAAAAATGATGTGGACGGGTGAGAAAATAGCAGGATACACCCATCCCAGGGCCAGCGGAACAAAGACGGTTAAAATGATTGGAATGTGAATGGAGATGATGTACTGAATTGCTTTTTTCAGGTTGGTATAGATCTTTCTCCCCATTTCAACAGCATCCACCATTTTAGACAAATCGTCTTCCAGTAAAATCAGTGATGCTGCATCTTTGGCTATTTCGGTTCCTCTTCTTCCCATTGCAATGCCGATGTGGGCTGCTTTCAATGCCGGGCCGTCATTGACGCCATCGCCTGTCATTGCCACTACCTGCTTTCTTGATTTCAAGGCCTCGATGATCTTGAGCTTTGCCTCAGGGAACATGCGGGTGAAAATGGAGGTATTCATGACACAATCGCCCAGCGCGTCGCCTTCGAGCTTCATCAGCTCATCGCCACTTATCGTTTTTTCGTGTCCCTGGAAATTGATTTGTTTGGCAATCGCAGCCGTCGTTTCTGCATTGTCACCCGTAATTATTTTTACGGAGATTCCGGCGGCATAAAATGCCTCGAGTGTCTGTTGGATGTTTTTCTTCGGCGGATCGTAAAACGCGACCACGCCTTTGAACCTGAAGGGGAATTCTTCCTGGTTGACCGGGAAATCCGATCCTAAAAAGGTAGCTTCACACACACCCAAAACCCGGTATCCACTGCCGGAAACTGCCTGTACGATTTCATTGATCTCTTTTTGCTCCGTTGCAGTAAGCCCGGCAACTTTCATCATTGTCTCCAAAGCGCCCTTGGCAGCTATAATTCTATTTCCGTGATGATCTTCAAAAACATGGGTCATCATCGGCGGTTTGCCGCTCAGTGGGTATTCATAAACTAGCCTGAAAGCGGGGCGTTCATCTATTTTACAAAAACGCTTATAGGCATTGTGCAGCGCTACTTCCATGGAATCAAACGGAATGGGTTCGCTTGACCACATGCCAAGAGTAATCAACTCCTTTTCTACTGCGGTTAAAGGTTCTTGTACATCGGAAAACTTCCCGTTGGAAAACACGAGTACTTTAGCCAGGCTCATGCTGTTTTCAGTAATGGTACCCGTTTTATCGGTACAAATGACCGTGGCGCTTCCCAATGTTTCAACGGTTTTCATCTGTTTTACTACGATCCCCGTTTTCATCAGTCGCCATGCACCGAGCGCCATAAACGTGGTAAAAGCTACAGGAATCTCTTCGGGTAAAATACTCATCGCCAGGGTCAGGGACTGCAGCAGACTTGTCAACAGGCGGTGAGAGTTGCTGTAATGAATCATCCAGACAACGATAAAAACCAGGGTTCCGGCAATTGCCATGTTCCTGACAAAATTGGATATCTGTAGTTCCAGCGGCGTTTTTTCCTCGTTGATATGCTCAATACTTTTCCCGATCTTTCCCAAACGGGTTTCGTTACCGATTGCTGTAACGATTATGATCGCTAAACCGCTGGCAACCGTTGTACCGCTATAAACGGTGCGATCGTGCATGGTTTTGTCTTTAAAGACCGGCAACGATTCCCCGGTAAGAATGGATTCATTTACCGAAAAGTCATTGGAATGGATGATTTCTCCATCTGCAACGATAAGACCACCTTCTTCCACCATCAACCGGTCGCCAATAACCACCTCCTCACTTTTAATTTCTTGTAACTGCCCGCTGCGTATAACCTTACAGGCTGGTTTTGAAAAGTCTTTCAGCTTATCCAGCGCCTTTTTGCTCCTGGAGTATTGATAGATCGAAATGGATGCCTGAAATAAGATGGCTGCCAAAAGAAACGCTCCATCACCTGTTTTGCCGCTTATAAAGTAAATGGTAGCTGCTACGAGCAGCAGAATCACCATCGGTTCTTTTATAATCCGTAAAAGGGTGGCAAAAAAACGATTGGTCTTTTTGAACATCAGTTTATTCATCCCGAACTGCTGTCTCGCCAGAACGACTTGCTCGGATGTCAATCCGGTAAGGGTTTTCGCGAAAGCGTTTTCCATATTAGGTGAGTTCGTTTCCGGAAGGAAGTCCCTTTGCAAAACAATCCAGGTTGTAGAGGGTTGTTTTGCACATATTGCTCAAAGCGGTATCGGTCAGAAATGCCTGATGGCCGGTGATCAGCACATTCGGGAATGTCATAAGCCTCGCGATTGTATCATCCTGCAAAATATCTCCCGAATGATCCTCAAAGAATAATCCTTGTTCCTTTTCATAGACATCCATTCCAAAATAACCGATATGTTCGCTTTTGAGAGAGCGAATCACCTCATCTGTGTTTACCAGGCCGCCACGCGATGTATTGATCAGCATTACACCGGACTTCATATGGTCAATCGCAGTACGGTCGATGAAGTAATGTGTTTGTTCATTAAGTGGTAAATGCAGTGTAATAATGTCGGACTCGCGATACAGTGTTTCAGGATTTGTATATTCTACCTGGTAACGTTGTTTGATCTCGTTTTCCACGATATCAAAAGCCAGCAGGCGACAACCAAATCCATGCAGGATGCGTGCGGCCGTTGAACCGATCTTTCCGGTACCAATAATCCCGACAGTTTTTCCGTTCATATCAAATCCGGTAAGTCCGTCCAGCGAAAAGTTTCGCTCCATGACACGGCTGTTTGACAGGATCAGTTTCCGGTTCAATGCCAACATCAGCGCCACGGCATGTTCAGCTACTGAGAACGGAGAATAGGCCGGTACACGCGCTACACGGATGCCCAACTGCTTTGCGCTGTTGAGGTTAACGTGATTATATCCCGCAGAGCGCAACGCAATGAAGCGTACTCCGTTTCGATAGAGCTGCTCAAGCACCGGTGCGGAAGCATCATCATTTGAGAACAAGCTGACCGCCTTGCAACCTTTACTCAGCGAAGCAGTTTCGACAGAAAGTACCTGATCTGTGAATGACAGCTGTAGCTCATTGTGGCCGACCGTTTCGAAGTAGGGTTTGTCAAACCCGTGGTAACTGTAAATCATTGTTTTCATACTGCTGATAAAATATTGATCAATTCGGTTGTCTCGGGTGTTATTGTATGGGACGTTTTTGCTTTTTTGATGAACCGGCCGTTATCGTATATTCCTTCAGGTCAAATTCAGACTCTATACGATCCTTCCCGTTCACGCCTTCGATCTGCCCTGCAAGGTTACCGTTCTCATAGAAATGCAGGATCGGAACTGATTCAATCCCCATTTCCGTCGCCAGGTGTTTATAGCGATCTATATTGATGCGCAGGATTTTAATGGATCCGCTGTAAGTAATCGCGAGTTCGTCCAACGTTGTTTCTATTGCCCGGCAATTTTTATCGCCTGGCAGGTAAAAATCCACAATAACCAGGTGTTCGAGGTCGAGCATCCAGCTGAATTCTTTCAACGTAAGCTCTTCGGGAGGCCACAGTTCCTGAGGTGTAAGCGGATATTTTTCATTGCTCCATCGTACCAGCCCATCTTTTAGTAACGTAACCGATTGGAATCCTTTTGTGCTTAAGTAAGCAACGGCCCTTGCACTACGTTCGCCTTTCTGGCAATAAATGAAAACGGGACAGGTTGAATCCAGCTCATCAATACGCCATTTCCAGGTAGGCGATTTCCAATCGAAGTTCGTCGCACCCGGAATGTGTCCTTCGGAAAATTCCTTTTCAGATCTTAAATCGATCAGGATTTCATTTTTCTGAGATTGCAAAGCTTCAGAAAACTCCTGTGGTTCCAGTTCCATTGTTTCCGGCCATAAGAAGAATGTTCCAGCTCCTATGACTACCAGGAATGTAATTGATGCGTATTTCATAAGTTTCATTGTTAAGCATTTTAAATTCACCTTCAGCTGATTTTCCATCTAAAGGAACATGTCTTGTAATTGAGCATCTGTTTTCGCAGTGCTTGAGATGACTCTACAAAGAGAACGAAATGAGGTACATGGCAAAATGACATTTGTCAAGTGAGCGATTGACAAGTGTCAACTACGCAGGATTATTCTTCTGAAATTTAATCGCTTGCAGTCATAAAGAACTGATAAAAATCAAATTGGCTATTGACAGAACTCAATAGTAATCGTATGACAACAGGATACTTTTGTTTCAATGCGAAGGTATTATGGAGATTCGTAAACTGATGCACAGCATTGAGAATGTGTCACAAATGAAAACGGTTCCAACTCATTGATGGATCGCCCTTAATTCACCAAATGATGAAAAAACGTATTCTGACTGTTTATTCACTTGTTGTACCAATTGCCGGAATTGCCATTTTTGTGGTCTTGTATTTCGTTGCCGCACGCTTTTATCCCGGCGGATCGAATGCAAATCCTACTCACAAAGGATTTGACTGGATAAACAATTATTGGTGTGACCTGATCGCCTCGTATGGTAAAAATGGCTCGCCAAATACGGGCAGGACTATTGCTCTGACCGCTATGATCACACTCTTCGCTTCTCTTTCGGTTTTCTGGTTCCGGCTACCGGATTTTTTTCGCGAAACACAATTTGCCAGATTATTTATAGGATATTCCGGAATAATCGCCATGCTGATTCTTGTTTTCGTTTTCACTCCTTATCACGATGCCATCATACTGATCGGAGGCTCGCTAAGCGCAATTCCGTTCGTTGGCACCTTGCGGGAACTCTACAGGAATCGCTGGCGGTTTCTATTCCTGTTCGGCAGTTTCTGTATGGCACTTATTCTTCTCAACTTTTATAGTTACTTATCAGGATGGTTGGTTTCCCTTCTACCGTTGATCCAGAAGATCACCCTTGTGTTTTTCCTGGGCTGGGTTCTTCTGATTAGCCTGAACTGCATTCTCCTTCTGAGGAGTCGAAAGCGCCTTGCAGCCAACACTTGTCATGCGAATTTGGAAAAAGTCAACTACGGGCTTGACAAACGTCATTGCCACCAGGCTAAAGATCAATGACCTTCGCATTATGTCGGGAATAGTAAATGAAGCTCCTGCTTTTCAGGTAGTGGACCACAGGAAGAAAGAACAATGACCCGCATCCTCCAACCAGTCGAACAGTATAAAACAGCAAATTATGGAAGTCATCAGCATTGAAATCAATGGCCGCCGCAAGGCATACGCCGTCCGGGAGCTTTTCAACAAAGCATTTCCGAACCTGAAACTGGAATTCTATGCGAAACCACATACGAAGGACGGACCTCATTCTGAAAAGATCGTAACCAGTTCCAGGCTGACCATCGCCGACTGTAGAACCGTTGATCATAACGGAATGCTTGTTATTGAGCCTGGCATGACCACTACAGAACTTAAAAATCATTTGCGTGATACATTCGGTCTAAAGGGGGAAGTCTTTAAATGGAACGGGGCGTCCTGGCAACCGGTAGATTCCGGCAAACAGTCACTGGAAAACCTGAACAAGCTCAACGGCCCTATTTTGTAACGCAGATGGAAGAAGGGTTACAGCGCATCTTGATTGAAACGGGAGAAATCAGTCGTTTTACGGCCCGTTTCTTCCGGGAACTTTTCCGGCGCGGGCACGAGTTTGCCGAAATGTTGCGCCAGTGTTTTTTCCTTGGCTACAAATCACTCGGACTTGTGATGACCACCGGATTCATTATCGGGCTTGTCATCACGATACAGTCTCGACCAACGCTAGTACAATTCGGCGCCGAAGCCTGGTTGCCGGGCATGATCTCTGTTTCACTTGTTCGGGAGATCGTTCCCGTAGTTACAGCACTGATCTGCGCCGGAAAAATTGGCTCTGGTATCGGGGCTGAGCTGGGTTCAATGAAGGTGACCGAGCAGATAGATGCGATGGATGTTTCAGGAACCAATCCTTTCAAATTCCTGGTAGTCACGCGTGTATTCGCTACTACGTTAATGGTTCCGTTGCTGGTAGTATTTGCCGATGGAGTTGCGCTTTACGGCGGATACCTGGGGGTGAATATCCGCGGCGCGGTCAGCTGGAATCTTTATTGGGCACAAGTGCTCGATTCACTTTCATTCGGCGACATTGTTCCCTCCATTGCCAAAACATTCTTTTTCGGTTTCGCCATCGGCCTCGTGAGCTGCTATAAAGGCTATACAACCCAACGTGGAACAGAAGGTGTTGGAAGATCGGCCAATGCCGCCGTAGTAATTTCCTCACTGCTGGTGTTCATTCTCGACCTGATTGCCGTTCAACTCACCGATCTCTTGCAGCTTACATGAAATCACAGAAAATTCATACCGATCCCGATGTGGTTGTCCGTTTGGAGCACATCTGCAAATCATTCGGTGAGAATCAGGTTTTACGTGATTTTAATCTCGTACTGCGACGTGGTCAGACCATGGTTGTACTCGGGAAATCCGGATCGGGTAAGTCGGTTCTGATCAAATGCATCATCGGCCTGATCCACCCCGATTCGGGCACGATCCGCGTGTTTCAACACAACCTGTCTGATATTGATACCCGGAAACTAGATGAGATGCGCGCACGCGTTGGATTTCTTTTCCAAAGCAATGCGCTGTACGACTCGATGACCGTTCGGGAAAACCTCGAATTTCCGTTGCGGCGGCACCGCAAAGGCATGGAAGAAGCGGAAGTTGACCGGCTGGTTATGGAAGCGCTGACCAATGTTGGCCTGCCACACACCACCGACATGATGCCGTCGGAACTTTCTGGCGGGATGCGCAAACGGATCGCACTTGCACGGACAATCATCCTGAAACCCGAGATCATTCTTTACGACGAACCGACGACCGGTTTGGACCCGATAACCGGCAAGGAAATCAGCGATCTGATTGTTGAACTTGGCCGGAAATACAGCACGTCTTCGATCATCATTTCGCACGATATGCACTGTGTGAAAAAGGTCGCCGAAAAGGTCGTGATGCTGATAGAAGGAAAGTGCTATGCAGAAGGAACCTATGAAGAGCTCCGGAAATCCGGTGACGAAAAGGTCAGAAAATTCTTTGAATCATGAAAAAAGAAAACAGCAGAAATATACGTTTAGGCCTGGTTGTCTTGCTTGGATCGGTAGCCATTATTGCGGCGCTTTATTACGTAGGCAGTCGTCAGCGATTGTTCGGCTCAACCATACAGATCAAAGCCGCTTTTTACAATGTAAACGGACTCAGGAAGGGAAACAGTGTGCGCTTTACCGGAATAGACGTTGGTACTGTGGAATCTGTCGAGATCATTAGCGATACCTCCGTACTTGTCGTCATGGCTATCGATGCCGAGGCATGCCGCTTTATTCGCAAAGATGCCCTGGCGGTCATTGGAACCGACGGTGTAATGGGCAACAAGTTGGTGAATATCAATTCGTCAAGGAGTAAAGCACATACCATTGAAGACGGAGATGTATTACAAACATTGAAAACCATGGAAATAGATGCAACCTTCCGTACACTGAACAACACGAACGATAACCTGAATGCGGTATCCGCAGACCTGCGGGTGATAACCGAAAAGCTGAACAGCGAGCAGTCGTTGCTGAACGTTTTGCTTGACCGGTCAGTATCCAACAATGTTCAGACCGCAATTGCCAATTTCAGATATACCGGCGAGAATACAGCTGTATTGACTGGCGATCTGCGTGCTATGGTCCGCAATGTGAACGAAGGAAAAGGAACGGCTGGGCTGCTGCTTACCGACCCGGAATTGCGTTCTGAAGTCAGCCAATTCATTGTGAATATCCATTCCATTACGGATAGTCTCGCAGTAATCTCAGGCAATTTCAACGAACTTTCGAAAGAGCTGAAAAACGGAGAAGGCATTTTTAGTGTTCTGCTTACCGACACCTTGTCGGCTCAAAGGATGGAACGCATCCTGGATAACCTGGAACAAGGATCCGGTAATTTCAACAGTACATTGGTGAATCTAAAGAAAAAATGGCCGTTTAAAGATGCAAAAGCAAGCAAAAAGAAATCGAACTGATTATAGAGATATCCTGATCGAAAGCAAAATAAAGAACCCGTTTCACACAGAAACGGGTTCTTTATTTTGACGTTTTATTGCGGGCAATTACAGCTTGAACAATTCTGTTTTCATCCCTCTTTCCGGAATTATAGCCTCAAGTCCATAGACTTTCCTGATCTCAGTCTTCAGAGCTTCAGAAGCCTCCTGCTCTCCATGAACAATGAATACCTGTTCGGGTTTTCTTCGCAGAGCACTCATCCAGTCAATGAGTTCATCTCGATCAGCATGTGCGGATAGTCCTTCCACAAGAACAATATTGGCTCTGACCTTCCAATATTTCCCGCGCATCTTTATTTCGTCGATGCCGTCGAGCAGCGCTCTTCCACGTGTGCCTTCGCCTTGATGACCGACAAGTAGAATGGTAGCATTAGCGTCACCGAGGAAATGCTCAAAATAAGTCAGAATCCGTCCGCCTGTTGCCATTCCCGAGGCGGCAATAATAATCTTTGGTGCATTGCTTTTTGCCAGTTCGGTCGTTTCCTGTGCCTTTCGAACAAGGTGTATACAACCCCGGACTCTATCTGAAACTGCCGGAGAAATCCGATGCCAGTAAAGGTTATTACTAAAAACATCGAGCACATGAGTACCCATCGGACTATCCATATAGATTGGGATATGAGGAATGGCTTTCTCCTGGCGCAGTTCCCAGAGGTAATACATCAGAAGCTGTGTGCGTTCCACAGCAAAGCTTGGAATGAGAATAGTTCCTTGTTTGGACGCTGCCTTCCGGATCGTTTCAGCCAGTTGTTCCTTCGGGTCTTCCCGATGCTCTCTGTTGCCATAGGTCGATTCGATGAACAGAAAATCCGCGTGTTCCGGTTTTTGAGGTGGAAAAAGCAACGGATCTTTGGGCCGGCCAATGTCTCCGGAAAACACGAGCATCTTGTCTCCTATTGACAATTCAACAAACGTAGCGCCAATGATATGTCCGTTATACTGGAAACGAAAAGAAACCGTTTCGCTAAGATTCATCCAATTATCCAGCTCTGCAGTTACGAACAACGGGAAAACAGCTTCGGCTTCCTTCACTGTGTAAAGTGGTAGCGCCGGATCGTGTCTGCTATAACCTCCCCTGTTCGCACGTTCAGCATCTTCTTCCTGTATCCGCGCACTGTCAAGTAAAATAAGCCTGGCAATCTCCATGGTGGGTACAGTGGCGTAAATCGGGCCGGAGAATCCCTGTTTGACAAGAAGAGGCAGATAACCCACATGATCAAGGTGCCCGTGTGTGAGAATCACTGCATCAATCGCCGGAACATCCACCGGAAGCGGCATCCAGTTGATTCTCCTGAGTTCTTTCAATCCCTGAAAAAGACCGCAGTCTACCAACAAATGCATGTCAGGAGTTTCGACCAGGTATTTGGAACCTGTAACAGTGCCGGCAGCACCTAAAAATTGTATTGTGACATTTTTTTTCTGCTTCATGGTGCGGGTTTTAAAGAATTATTTTTTCGGTGTTTTTCAGTTACTGTATTAAGATCGTGGCACAGCTGTTTCACTTCGTTGAGGACAACAGCGAGGCGTGTGCCGCGAACTCCCAGATTGCTCACTAACTTTTCGTTGTCCAACAACGATTTGCAGAGTACGATCTTGCGGTCGAGCAGCTTCTGTTTTTCAGCTTTTGTAATAGAAGTAAGGCACGTAATCGGATAAAGGGCCAGCGTATCGATCTGCTCCTTGAGGCTGCCTTTCATAGGGAAATCCCAGCCAAGCAGTTCGATTCCGGTGCAGGCTGCGTAACGTATTGCATCTTCAGAGAATCGTGTATTTGTGACGATCCGGAAGCGGAATTTTTTTTCCTTGCGTGACGGATGCAGGCACCATTCCTGTTGTACATCCTGAAAACGTGCATGGATGTAAAGCGGGATCTTAACGTTGGTTATAATTCCCTGGTAATTGTGATACTTGCATTCAATCAGGATGCAATCGTTGTTTAATTCAGCAATAACGTCGATTTCATGATTGACGCAATGGCCGGGTACAATCTGGCCGGTCTTTATTCTGTATCCCTGGTGTTGCAGAATCCCTGCAACATATTGCTCGAATGGAAAACCGGAAGGTCCCAGCTCCATAATAGCCTGTTTGAGATGATAGCGTGCCGCCAGATGTCGCGAGCCTTCTTTCAGCAAAGCAAAAGCGATTTTATAAATCTTTTTGGTAGGCATCCCTTCAAAAAGCTGCCCTCTAACCTCGTCGAGGATACGCTCTACCTGTTCACGTGCTGCTCCGGAGCGAAAGAGCGACTTGCGAAGACGATCCTCCGAAAAAGGCATACGGTCGCCGGAGGCTTTAGTGATGTAAACTGTTTCTTCCGTTTTCATTATCGATGTAAAAATTTCCAACACGACTGGTGTCGGACAGGTTTTCAGGCTTTAAGAATTCAAAAATCCCGGCAGCTTTCCTACCGGGATCATTCCGCCGGATATCAGATAACTTTGATTTCTTTCTTCGGCAATGTTTTGGTTTCTTCCTTCTTCGGAATATCGACCCTGAGAATACCTTTGTTATTTATTGGTTTCATTTTGAAATTATTCGATATCCAGATCATAGTTGGGAGGCTCGGGTTGAATACGTGTGCTCAGGAATTCTCCTTCCTTGTTCTGCTCACGGAGTGTCCAGCTGTCGGTAAGTATCGTTTCCAGCCACGTTTTTCCGGATTTCCGAAATACCTGTACGCCAAGGTCATAGTGAGTACCAAACAATTGTTCGAGCTCAGAAACGCGCATATCAGGATAAATATCAATTTCACCTTCGTTGTGTGTCTTACGAATATCACCCAATCGCTGATCGTGTGGCAAGAGAAACTTTAAATGAGTTCCATTTCCTGGCCGATGACGCTTTGAAAAGAATTCAAGCTTCAGATAAGGAAAACGTTCGCTGAACTGCTGCTGCACGTCTGCAATGGTCGTGTGATCATGGATGGATATCTTCATTGTACGTATAAATTAATTGTTAGAGGCTTCCAGCGCCAGCAAAGGCACCTTGGCGTGAAAGGCCATTTGTTTTGTGTGCGGCTCCATCAGCAGGCGGCTGAAGAACGAATGGTGACGGGCAATCATAACGACCATATCCATTTTATACTCGGAAATGAAATCATTGATCCCTTGCACAATATTTTCATGATGCAGGTAAAAGAATGTGTGATGCAAGTTCTTGAAGGAGCGATCAAGCTTGTAAGCGGCCAGCGTTTCTTCCATTGTAGGAGATACGATTGGAGCAAGAACGACATTGAGAATAAAGATCTCGGCCCCGAACAGTTTTGCCATATCCTTCAATGGTTTGAGTACCTGCGGTTGCGTTTCAACAAAATCACAGGCAAATACGATCCGTTTAATCGCCCGGTAGCGCATCTTCTGATCGATGGCCAGCACCGGAACTGGTGAACTGCCTATAATGGAAGTTGCCGTGCTGCCAAAAAAACGTTCTGACAGGTATCCTGCGCCCTGTGTTCCCATAACAATGAGATCCGCTTTTTTCTTTTCCGCATGATTTTGTATCTCTTCTATTGGAAACCCGCTAATGCATTCGCAGTCTATTTTCAGATCCGGATAGCGTTTTAAGGTTCTTCGCTTTAACTTCTCCAGGCCAGCCAAACCTTCCCGGAGCAGCTGATCAGCAGACGGAAGAGCGATGGTTGTGTTAGTGGAAATCAACCCCGGAGCAAGGCACACATGTAACAGCTGGACACGGGCATTACTCTGATTGGCAAGCCGGATGGCGTAATTCATTGCGTTCAGGGAGATCTTTGAGAAATCGATCGGAACAAGTATCTTTTTCATATTACAGAATTAATAGATTAATTAACGGTGAAAGAACACGTGGTCAAGACTCCATGCATTCCAGTCTTGTGGTAACGAGAGCAGGAATAACAACAGTAAAAGTCTTGGAAAAACATGCTTTACATCCCATAACGGAGATATGATCCCAAAACCAATTGCCGCAACCAGCAAGTTGATACCAAGGAGGTATAAAGCGGCGTATTCAAACAATCCCAGCAAAAGCAGGAATCCGCAAATCAGCTCAGTAACGGAAGTGAACCAGGCAGCAGCCATTGTCAGAAAACGGGGCACTCCTTTTGGGTTGAATCCTTCTGCATACGCAGCGGTTGCTTTTCCGATACCCACACGAAACAGTGCATCATATCCCTGGAAAAAGAACAACAAGCCCAGAAAGATCCGTGCGATCGTGGCAGCAGCTATTTCATGATATTGAGAAAGCGTTTCCATTCATTTGTTTTTGGGTGTTAATACCGCAAAAGTATTACCTGATTTACGCTCTTGCGATGAAGGAAATCAGTAAGTGTTATGACATCTGTCATTCAAAAATGTGCGGCCCGGAGGGAATGATAAACTTCAGTCAACACGCTGAGAAACATCATGGTATACCGTTTAATAATCAAGCTTCTTTGTCCCGTAATTTTTAAATTAATATGTCATGAAAACAGATCTGGAATTGCAGAAAGTTGTGATGGAAGAGCTTCAGTGGCAGCCCACGCTCAAGCCTTCGAAAATTGGTGTTTCTGTGAGCAATGGAGTAGTGACCTTATCTGGAATGGTGGATAATTATGGTCAAAAACGTGATGCAGAGAATGCTGTCTTAGGCGTTGAAGGCGTCAAAGCAATTGCAGACGACCTCGAGGTAAGCCTACACCAGGAAAATGTTCGCACAGATACAGAAATTGCCGAAGCCGCAATCAACACCCTTACGTGGCATTCACTCGTCCCGAAAGACAAGATCACAGTGCGTGTTGAGAACGGATGGATTACTGCCGAAGGCAAGGTCAGCTGGATTTATGAGAAAAATGCTGTGAAAAACGCGCTTTCCTATCTTCCTGGCGTCAAGGGAATCACGAACCTGGTTACCATTGTGCCGGGAATCGACGACGGGAACGTAAAAAGAAACATCAAAGCCGCTTTTGAGCGCAATGCAAGTATCGACGCGAACAATATTCATGTCGGCCATTCAGGTAATAAGGTTATCCTCACGGGAACGGTTCGTTCCTATGCAGAAAGACACGATGCGGAAAAAGTCGCCGGCAATGCTCCGGGAGTTACGCAAGTTGATAACCAACTGGAGGTTAAAATCCCGAATTATTTATCCTGAAGACGCCGTTTTGAGTTACAAAAAAACGGTGTGGATCAATTCCGCACCGTTTTCTTTTTATGGTTTTTCAGATGGCTTTGCTGAAAACTGTTGCCTTCGATTCCGAGGCCCAAAGCCGGGCATCGAAAACCATACAGATGTTACGCAGGAAAGGGCGTCCCTTTTTGGTAACAGACAAGCGAAATGGTTCCACAATCACAAGTTCATCTGCAATAGGATCTGAAAGTCGCGCCAGGCCGGCATACAGTCCTTCGCACTTTTCTTCCTCCAGCTCCCAGCTCGTTTCGAAACGACACATTAGTGAGAGAATGTGCCGGCGCAGAATGAGGTCTTCTTCTGTGAGTACATGCCCTTTGAAGAACGGAAATTCACCTTTCGCAACGCGTGTCTGATAAGATTCTATAATTTTCTCATTTTGCGCAAAGCCATGCCAGGTATCACTGATCGCAGACACTCCCAACCCGATCAGAAGTTGTGTGTGCAAAGTGCCGTATCCCATGAAATTGCGGTGCAGTTTTCCTTGTTTTGCCGCTTTAGTAAGCGGATCCTGCTTCAAAGCGAAATGATCCATTCCGATTTCAACATAACCGGCCACTTCAAAGGCTGTTCTGCCCAACTCGTACAACAGTCTCTTCGTTTCAGCATCAGGCAGGTCCGCTTCCGAATAAGCACGTTGTCCGGGCTTCATCCATGGAACATGCGCATAACTGTAAAAAGCAATGCGGTCAGGACGCAAGCGGATAACTTTATTTATGGTTTCCATCATACTCTCAACCGTTTGCAACGGCAGGCCATAAATCAGGTCATAATTGACAGAATCGTAGCCCATCGAACGCGCGAGAACTGTGACTTCTTCAACGGTTTCCTCTGTTTGGAAGCGGTGAATAGCCCGTTGGACATGCTCGTCGAAATCCTGTATACCCAGACTAATGCGGCGGAAACCTTTTTGGTAAAGCACCGCCAGGTGGCGAGAACTGGTACTGTCGGGGTGACCTTCAAAACTCAGCGCAGCATCCGTGCAGAGTTCGGCCCGTTGGAGAATCCCGTCAAGCAAGTAGCCCAGGTTGTCATGACTGAAGAAGGTAGGCGTTCCACCACCAAGGTGAATTTCCCGGATGCGCGGTTTTTCTTCAAACAGGTCAATGTAAAGCTTCCACTCTGCCAGTAAAGCTTCGATATAGGGCTCTTCCACACGGTGATTGACAGTGATTCGCGTATTGCATCCGCAATAAGTACAAAGACTTTCGCAGAAAGGAAGATGAATATAAAGACTGATCCCTTCCGACTCGTTCGAGCGGATGAAGGTTTCTTTGATCAACAGTTTCCAGGTTTCCTGCGAAGGTTTTTCCGCATCCCAATAAGGAACGGTTGGATAACTCGTGTAGCGTGGTACTGCCTGGTTGTATTTGGCAATCAGTTTGTTCATATCACCTAATTTTGTTCATTGAACGTATTGACCGGCAGATGGTGAAAACACGGATCTGATCACCTCAAAACCACCAATGACATTGTACACATGCTTAAAATCCTCTCGCAGCAGTATGGAAGTGGCAACCAGCGAGCGGTAACCACCTGCACAGTAGACCGCGTAACACCGGTCTTTGTCAAGAAGGCCAACTTTCGCCTGCAATTCGTCGAGCGGAATGTTGATAGCACCATCAATATGGCCAAGCTCAAACTCCGCCTTTTTTCTAACGTCAAGGAATTGAAACGATTGTCCATCGATCAAGTTGTCCGATAACTCTTTGGCCTGAACGGATAAAATATCTGAAACCTCACCACCCGTAGCTTCCCAGGCAGTTATCCCGCCATCGAGATAGCCGATGCAGGAATCCATTCCAATGCGTGCTAACCGTGTAATAACTTCTTTTTCGGTTCCGGGATCAGAAACAAGCATCAACGGACGGCCGAATGCGAGCAATGCTCCGGCCCAGATAGCAAATTGTCCGTCAAGACCAATATGAATTGCTCCGACAATAAGCCCGTGCTTCGGATATATCGCATTGCGGGTGTCCAGCACTGTTGCACCGAGCGCTATTTCACGGCGGAAAACATCAGGTGTCAATAATTTTTGAGAACGCTCCAAAACTGCATCCAGATGCTCACAGCCTTCTTTGTTAATGGTGGCGTCACGGAAAAAATAAGCCGGCGCTATTGGCTGGCCTTTCACAATTGAAGCAATAAAATCTTCTTTTTTCTGCAAGAAAACTGGGTTATAGCTCCGCTCCGCTCCGATTGTCGTTTGGTTTGCGCTCCCGAGATTCTTCCCGCAAGCAGATCCGGCGCCATGTCCCGGGTAAACCGTTACGTGGTCGGGCAAAGTCGCCAGGCTGGCGTTAACGGAATCATACAGCCGCGAAGCGAGCTCTTCCGCATCAAGATTGCCGCTGTGCAGGTCTGGCCTGCCGACATCGCCTACAAAAAGCGTATCACCTGTGAATACAGCCTGGGGAATTCCCTCCTTGTCTGACAGTAAGAAAGAAGCCGATTCGATTGTATGTCCGGGAGTATGCAGTATACGAACAGAACAAGAACCTAATGGTAACGTTTCGTTATGAACAGCCAGATGTACAGGATAATTTGGGGTAGCGCCAGGCCCAAAAACAATCTCTGCTCCGGTCCTGTCTGCCAGCTCAAGGTGACCTGAAACAAAATCGGCATGAAAATGTGTTACGAAAACATAACGGATGGTTGTTTTATTCTCCCGCGCCATTTCCAGGTAGGGTTCTATGTCGCGGAGCGGGTCAATTACGGCGGAAACGCCGTCTGAATCAATGTAATACGACGCCTGTGCCAGGCAACCGGTGTAGAATTGATGGATTTTCATAACTTATGTGTTTCGTTAATGTGTAATTCGCAAAGCGTCAGTAAACGCGGGAAAAGAATATTGTTTTCGATGTGCAGGTGCATGTGCATGTCCTGTTCAAACAGCAGAAGATTATGCATTAGAATGCCATATTCCGGAGAAGCGTCTGCAGGAACAGAGAAATGTCGCGCTGCTGTTTTCACTTCTTCAAGCAAACTGATAATTGCTTCATGTTCCCGGCGCAGCGAATCAATGGCCGGGCCCAGCGTTGCGGATTCGTCATGCACTGTTTTCGGCGCTTTGTTGCGGTACTTTCCCGACAACCTACGCATCAAAGGGAACAAGGCTTCGTCTTCTTTATCGGAGTGTTCCAGGAGATGATCTCTCAACCGTGCAAACAAAGGTGCAAAGTTTTCCAATCGTGCGCGCTGTCTGCAAGTGGGATCCGAAAGCAAGCGATTCATGTCCTCCTGCATTCCATTGAGCAGGCAGCGCTCGTTGGAATGGTAACGACCGTTGATGTAGTCAACAAGACGTTCAGTGCTCATGTCCTCTAACGTGAATGAATAGATGATCATCGATGATTCACGGAGTTCAGAAAGTTCGGCATCGATTGCTTCGAACGACAACCCTTTCTCTTTACAGGCTTCGCGAAGCGTTTGTCCGCCATTTCTGTAATAATCCAGCTCGTATCTTTCAAACAAACGGATCGAAGCGGGAACGTGTATGGCCAATTCTTTAAGGGTTAGCATAGCAATCTATTTTGAACAACATTGGTGGTGACAGGATTGTCCCGTAGTTTCAAGCGCCGGACTTAGATAAGGTATACCCAGATTCAATCCGCGTAAGATGAGCATTAATGCCATGATCCCAACGAATAGTGGAACTGCCCGGTTGATCCTCGTACGAAAGCGAAGGCCTATCCGCTCACGGAATAGTGTGACGGCCATCATCGCGGGCAATGTTCCTGCGCCGAAAGCAGCCATGAACAACATACCATTCAGTATGCCACCTGTAGCAAGCGCCCCTGCAATTGCGAGGTAAACAAAACCGCATGGCAGGAAACCATTGAAGAATCCAATCAGGAACAGCGTATAGCGGCTATGCGTTCCAAACAATTGTCGAATGTAGGATTTCAACTTTTCCAAAACACGGGACAAAGCGGGAAACCGGAAGTATTTTCGCAAAAGAAACGGAATCATGATTCCTAGCAGGATAAGAATCCCAAGAACTACAGAAAGTGCGTTTTGCCACCCCGCCAGCACAAAGCCTTTGCCCAGTAATCCAAAAAGCACTCCCATGCTTCCGTAAGCGATCACACGGCCAAAATTGTAAACAAGACTGCCCCATAATACACTGAAACGGGAAGTACGGCGCACCGGGATCGCAAGAGCAATAGGGCCGCACATGCCTACACAATGAAAACTGCCAAGAAATCCAAGGGAAAGTGCTGCTAGTAACATCGTTTAAGGAATTTGAATGACGCCTTCGTTATAATAGGAATCTCTCCCTGACAGCCAATCGATCTGCATCCGGTACATCCCTTTTTTTAGCTGTGCGAGCGAAATATACCGCAGGCTGTCACTATCAGAAGGCAATGTGATCATTCGGTCAAGATGCGCGTTTGAAGGTCTGAAAAAAAAGACTTTGGCGGCATACTCTCCCTTGTTGACTCTGGGAAATTTTAACAACAGTGTGTCACCCAAAATTTGCCAGGTCATTGGTTCTTTCAGCGCAGAAGTCCGCTCCATTTTATTGATCTTCTCCTGGTACTCCAGCTCCAGCTGATAATAATCTTTCGACACGAGATCTACGTTTTCACGCATCGTTAGCCCCACCATTGTCACAATCAACGCGACAAATCCAAGGTAGAGGCATGTAATTTTAATTCCCCAGCTCATATAATTGCAATTTTATCGGGACGGGCCCATGAAATTCGTTTTGACAGTTTGCAGCAGCTTGCCTTTCGACCAGATACTCACGCGGAGCTTTGTTTTTCGGTCCGTCAATTTGTTTTTCGGCAAAAAAATGAAAAAGGTACCCGAGGTTTCGGACGTTTTTGCCGCTAGGATTGGTTTACCGACTATTTTTATCATTCCTTCCTGGTTCTCCAGGCGAAGCGTTATCGGAGCATCGTTGTGTGTCTTATTGACCAGCTTAATGTTGTACAGATTGCTGATCCTTCCATTATCCTGCTCCTGATATAACATGCCCGGTGTGCGAAGGATCGTCGCGTCAACATCCTTTCGGGTAATCAACAGCACTGCGAGAATACCGATCAGACCGATGAGCACAATCGAGTACGCAATAATACGCGGCGTGATCTTCAGGCGTTCACCTTTGGCAATCCCATTTTCAGAAGCATAGCGAATCAAGCCTTTCGGATGTCCGGTCTTTTCCATCATAAAATCGCAGGCGTCGATACAAGCCGTACAATTCGTGCATTCCAACTGTGTTCCGTTACGGATATCGATAGCAACCGGGCAGACTTTGACACACTGGAAGCAGTCAATGCAATCGCCGATCGGTAAAGCCCCTTCCGTTTTACGGTACTTCCCGCGAGGTTCGCCACGTATGTAGTCGTAAGCGACCAACAATGTGTTTCTATCGGTCATGACGCCCTGCAACCTTCCATACGGACAAGCGATCAGGCAAACCTGCTCGCGAAACCAGGCATACACAGCGTAGAAAATACCGGTAAACACCAGCAAGGAAATGAACCCGCCGACATGCATCGAGACCGGCTCCCGAATGATACTGAACAGTTGATCGGTACCGATGATGTATGCAAGAAACGTATTCGAAATCAGAAAGGCGAACAAAAAGAAAACAACATGTTTGCCGCCCCGCTTGAGTAGTTTTTCACCGTTCCACGGCATCGCGGTCAGTTGCTTTTGATACGTTGCATCTCCTTCGATCCAATATTCGATTCGACGAAAGACCATTTCCATGAAAATAGTCTGAGGACAGATCCAGCCACAAAATATGCGCCCGAAAACAACCGTAAAAAGGACAACGAAAACAATGAAGACAAGCATCCCGATTCCGAACAGGAAAAAATCCTGTGGCCAGAACGTCACTCCGAAAAAAACAAAGCGGCGTTCAAGAATATTAAACAGGAAGAACGGATCGCCATGTACCCGGACGAACGGAAGAGAAAAGAACAGGATAAGGTAAAAGATGCTTACAATACTGCGGGCAGTATAGAACTTCCCCTTCGGTCGCTGGGCATAAATCCAGCTACGGCGCCCTTCTTTCGAAATGGTCGACACACTGTCACGAAAACTTTCATCCGGATGGTATTCTGCCTGTTTGTCCATAATTTTAACTAGTTGCCTGCAGTTGAATCTGCTATTTCACTGAACAATTCACCTTGTGGTTCCTTGGCATTCGGAGGGTTGGTACCGCGCAGGGATTTCACGAAACTGGAAACCTCATGAATCTGGCGGGCACCGAAATCCTGCTGCCAGGACTTCATTCCTTTATCCGGATATCCATATTTGATAGTCTTGAACACATCTTTTACGTCGCCTCCATGCAGCCAGTAGTCGTCTACAAGATTTGGCCCGACTCCACCCTCTCCGGCAGCGCCGTGACAGGCAGCACAGTTGGTTTGAAAAATTGCTTTTCCTGAAGCAATAGAGGCATCATCGGTCAGTAATGTCGCATTGTTCTCATCAACGAGATTGGCAGCTTTCTTTCGATATTCAACCATTTCACGCTCGGCCTGAACCAGCTGCTCATTGTATTCGGCAATCTGTAGCTTCCCGGTGTGAAATACATGATAATGGAACAAATAGACGACTGAAAAAACGATACTAAGATAAAAGCCATATTTCCACCAAGGCGGTAAGTTGTTGTCCAGCTCACGGATGCCATCGTAGTTGTGATCAAGCATAATATCTGCTTCCTTCTCGATGGCAACGGAACGATTTAACTTTTCCATCATGGTAGGCCGTTTCACTGCCTTTTTTGCTTTCAATCGTTCTTCTGCCACCCGTGCCCGGCGCTCATAAGCTCCGAGACGTTCCATTGCGATCACATACAGTTTCCAGGCAACCAGCATTTCAAAAGCAATGAAACAAACGAGTACCCAGAACGTTGTGCCATCCATTCCCCAATAGTCGGAAGTTGCAGCTGAGCCCGATACAGGCGCTGCAACGGAGGTAGAATCGGTTTGTCCAAAAGCCGGGACTGATAACATTCCAATTGAAAACAATACCAGGATTACCTTCGGAAGATTGCCGGCCTCACGTTGTTTGCGATCTTCTTCCATCCTGAAGCGGATTGCTCCTTTTGCCACTTCGGCAAAAACGATTATGGCCAGCAATAAAGCTATAGCAATTGTGAGCAGGCCAATAAAAACCGGGCTATCAAAGAGCGTTGTCTCTTCAGGTGTTGTGATGGCAGACGTTGCAGAAATATCCGCTGCTGTTTCCTGTGCCACCCCCGACAATGAAATCAACACTGCTGTAATAGAAAGTACAAGCTGTTTCAAAAGTCTCATGGCTGTTTTACGGGTTTGGATAAGACGTTTCATGACTGTTTTTTCTGAAGGGTGGACGGATCATTGTTCTCTAGCGGGATCTGCTTCAGATCCTTGATATGCTGTTTGTCGGCACGAATCACATATAGAAGCAGGATCGTGAAGAATGTAAAAAAGATGATCAGCGAGATTAACGGAAAAATACCGATTCCCATAATTGATTCGAGATAATGAATGAATTTCATGACGTTTATTTTTTAGCTGCCGAACCGGCTTTAATATCTGTTCCTAAGCGTTGCAGGTAAGCAATCAGGGCAATGATTTCTTTATTGGAAGAAGTTTCGATACCGTCCCTCTTCAAGCGCGCTGAAATGCTGTCGGCCTGTTGCATAAGCATTTTATTCGCCTGTTTGTCAAACCCTTTGGGATATGGCACACCCAAGGTCACCATCGCACGGATCTTTGACGGCGTAGAAGCCGTATCAAGATCGTCATCAAGTAACCATGGATAGGATGGCATGATAGAACCGGGAGACATACTTCCCGGGTCCAACATGTGGTTGTAGTGCCAGGAATCCGGATACTTTGCGCCTATACGGTGCAAATCCGGGCCTGTACGTTTAGATCCCCATTGGAACGGGTGATCGTAGACGAATTCACCGGCCTTCGAATATTCACCGTAGCGGGCAGTTTCAGAACGGAACGGACGGATCATCTGGGAATGGCAGGTATAACAGCCTTCCCTGACGTAAATATCCCGCCCCTGTAGTTCAAGCGGCGTATATGGTTTCACATGGCTGATCGTCGGTACATTGGACTTTACAAGGAAAGTCGGTACCATTTCAATAATACCACCAATAAGGATGACTACAAGGCTTGCGATCATCAACTGAACAGGTCTGCGCTCAATCCAGCGGTGCCAGTGCTCTTTTCCATGCGATTTTTCAACTTTAGCAAGTGGAGCCGCTTCCGCCTCTTCGTTTGCAAGGAAAGAACCTGCACGAACTGTTCTCCAAAGGTTGTAACCCATTAGCAAAGCTCCGATAAGATAAAGTCCTCCGCCAAGGGAACGAGCGATATACATCGGTCGGATTTGAACAACCGTCTCAAGGAAATTCGGATATTTCAACATACCTTCTTCCGTGAACTCTTTCCACATTAGGCTTTGCATGAAACCAGCCCAATAAAGCGGGATCGCATAGAACAGGATACCTAGTGTTCCAAGCCAGAAATGCCAGGACGCCAGTTTTTTCGACCAAATTTCAGTACGGAAAATTCTCGGGATCAGCCAGTAGAGAATACCAAATGTCAGGAAGCCATTCCAGCCCAGCGCGCCAACATGTACATGCGCAACAATCCAGTCTGTAAAGTGGCCGATCGCATTTACGCTCTTCAATGAAAGCAACGGTCCTTCAAAAGTGGCCATACCATAAGCAGTGACTGCAACAACGAGGAATTTCAAAACAACGTCTTCACGGACTTTGTCCCACGCACCACGCAAAGTCAAAAGGCCGTTGATCATTCCACCCCAGGATGGTGCAATCAGCATAATGGAGAATACGACCCCAAGGGATTGTGCCCAATCAGGAAGCGATGTATACAACAAGTGATGCGGACCGGCCCAGATATACAGAAAGATCAATGCCCAGAAATGAATGATGGAAAGACGGTAGGAATAAACCGGCCTGTTGGCGGCTTTCGGAATAAAATAGTACATCAGTCCGAGATATGGTGTTGTCAGAAAGAATGCCACCGCATTGTGCCCATACCACCACTGTACCAGTGCATCCTGAACACCTGCATACCAGGAGTAACTTTTGAACAAACTCACCGGTAGCTCAAAGGAATTAACAATATGAAGTACTGCTACTGTCACGAATGTGGCGATGTAAAACCAAATAGCAACATACAGGTGCCGTTCACGACGGCGAAGAATGGTACCGAACATGTTCCATCCAAACACAACCCAGATCAGTGTGATTGCAATGTCAATCGGCCATTCCAGTTCAGCATATTCTTTACCAGTCGTAAGGCCAAGAGGTAGAGTCAGCACGGCCGACAAAATAATGAGCTGCCAGCCCCAAAAATGGATCTGGCCTAAGCGGTCGCTGAACATTCGGGCCTTACAAAGGCGTTGCAGAGAATAATAAACACCCATAAAGATCCCGTTGCCGACGAACGCAAAAATGACCGCATTGGTGTGAAGCGGACGAATTCGACCAAAAGTCAGGTAGCTGGTCTCGAAATTGAATATCGGCCATACCAGTTGAATGGCGGCCAGCAATCCGACCGTCATTCCGATCAGCCCCCAGATGATGGTGGCAAACGCAAATTGTTTTACAATTTTGTTGTCATAGGAGAATTTTTCGACTTCCATACGTGTAGATTATTTTGTGGGTTCTTTTTCTTTTGAAGGTTTATTTTCGAAGAGCATACGCACAGATGGCGTGTAATCATCTTCATACTGGCCCTTCCTGACCGCCCATAAAAAGCCTCCCAGGAATCCGAGGGCTACCAGCAGGCTGGTTCCGATAAGTAGATACAATGCACTCATGATGGTTTGTTTTACACAGACAAATCTACCGGCGCTTCCCGTCTTCGGGTATGAAGCATGTCAATTGTCAGGGTGACGTTTGTCAGGCAGTAATCCATGTTATTGAAAAATAAAAAGTTACAATTTAAGGTGCCTTGCAGCTAAACGTGTAGCTAACGTCGTCAGCAGTACAATAGAAATTGAGCTGGCGGGCATCAGTATCGCCGCTACTACCGGAGATAATGTTCCCTGCACCGCAAAGAACAGTCCGGTCAGATTGTATATCAACGAGAGCACAAACGTGCCTACGATTACTTTTTTGCCTGACTTGGCCAGTCTGATAAAACGAGGCAGCAACGTGAGTGATTTCCCGTCCAGGATCGCATCGCAGGCTGGTGAAAAGGTATTTGTATCGTCCGACACAGCGATTCCCATATCACTTTGTAACAATGCCCCGGCATCGTTGAGACCGTCTCCAATCATCATTACCTTGCGTCCATGATTTTGCATTAGCTGTATATGTTGCATTTTTTCATGTGGCAGGTGATTGAACAACAATTCGGTTTCTTCACCAAACAATTGTTTCAGGGCCGGACGCTCAGCATCGTTATCACCCGAGAGTACTTTTAGCTGATGTGCAGTTTTTAAGTTGTCCACCAACTCACCAAGTCCTTCCCTGTAAGAATTCGAAAAACGGAAAAACCCCAATGGCCTGTCATTGATCATGACAAAAACATTTGATGAATCGTTGATTCCGGAAACGGAGGCCCCTTTGATGAACTTTGCCGAGCCTAACAACAGTTTCTGATCTCCTGCCGTCGCACTGATGCCTTTTCCGGGGAATTCACTGAACGCCGTCAGCGGGAGATCGTTTCCATCAGACAAATGTGAGTGGATCATCCGGCTCAAAGGATGCGAGGACTGCCCGGCAAGCGAAGCAATCAGCTGTCGTTCCCCGTGGGTCATTGCAGTACCAACAAACTCCACCGTCGCTCCGCGTGTAATCGTTCCGGTTTTGTCGAAGACCACAGTATCGGTCTTTGCAATTTTATCGATCACTTCGGCATTTCTGAGATAGAAGCGGTTGCGGCCCAGTATACGCAGGATATTTCCATTGGCGAAAGTCGATGTCAGCAGAAGTCCGCACGGACAGGCGACGATGAGGACCGCTGTCAGCGCATCCATCGCCTTGCTGCTGTCGGCAAACAGCCAGTAAACCGATGCCGCCGCCGCGATCAGGAGTACAATCAGCGTAAACCACAAATTAATGGCATCAACGTATGAGGTAGAACGTTCGGCCTTTCTGCCATTGTTCCAAAGACGGGTCAGGTAACTTTGTGAAACCGGCTGAACTACTTCCAGCTCAATGGCTCCTTCCAACTGTTTTCCACCGGCATAGATCTGTTCGCCGGCATGTTTACTTACGGGTCCGGATTCGCCTGTAATAAAGCTGTAATCCACATGTGTGGAAGAACTCAAAAGTACTGAATCGGCGGGAATGATCTCGCCACTGCGGATAATCATACGGTCACCTTTGCGCAGTTCGGTAACAGGCCGGCTTTCGGTTTGACCGTTGTCATTTTTTACAGTAATACCTACCGGAAAATAGGATTTATAGTCACGTTCGAACGAAAGGGTTGCGTAAGTTTTGTCCTGGAAGTAGCGGCCGATCAGCATAAAGAAAACAATCCCGGTCATTGAATCGATGTAACCTGCTCCGGTATGACTTACAATCTCATATACGCTGCGCGTAAAGGTTACCAAAATCGCAAGTGCGATAGGCGCATCAATGTTCAGGTGACGGTGACGAATGCTTTTCCATGCCGAGGTAAAGAAACCGGAAGCGGAGTAGAAAAAGACCGGCAAAGCGAGTGCCAGATTCAGGTAGTTGAACAAATAGCTAAGGTTGTCCTGCGCGATACGCCCTCCTGAAAAGTATTCCGGAAAGCTCAGCATCATACTATTGCCGAAACAGAAACCGGCAATGCCGATACGCAGTATATTTTTGTACGCGTTGCTTTTCTTTGCAGGTTGCTCCAGGCTATCGAGATGAATTAATGGTTCGTAGCCAATTGACGTGAGTAAAGCAGCAACCTCCGGTAGTTCAATGAGTTCATTGTTGAAAACAATCGTAATTTCACGCCGCAAAAAGTTCACCGATGTGTGCTGAATTCCTTTGTGTAATGTGTGAAGGTTCTCGAGCAGCCAAATACAGGAACTGCAATGTACCGTGGGCAAATAGAAAACAACGTGTACTTCACTTCCTTCATGGAAACGCACAAGATGGCGATAGACACTTTCATGATTGAGAAATGCGAACTTTTCGGAATCAGAGTCCTTTAACGGAGAAATTCCGGGAGCATCTCCCATTTCGTAATAAGTGCACAGATCGCTCCCTTTCAACAGATCATAAACAGCCTTGCAGCCCTGGCAGCAAAATTCGTGGTCGTCGAAACGAACCAGTTCGCGTGCACAATCCTCGCCACAGTGGTAGCATTTCGGAACAGTTGTACTTCCTGCTGTAGCTCTGTGAATGGTTCTCATGATTCTGATTCAGCAATTTTACTGCAAAGAAACAGGCTGATTTGTGGTCCTGAAACGAGATACGTCATTTAAATAACTGACAAATGTCATATCTCTCACGCACGGGATAAGCTTATTTTTGGAATCTATTAAAATAGTACCTTCGTTATGAATCACCCTGGTGAAAACACGATGAAAAGCCAACAAGGCCTGGATGCCCTTTTCCAGCACGCAACGGAAGGAATTATCGTTGCTGACGACAAGGGCTTAATTGTGCGTGCCAATCCGAGTACGGAAAAGTTGTTCGGTTACGCAACCGGTGAACTCATCGGCCAGCGAATCGAGTTGTTGATTCCGCAACGTTACGCAGAAAATCACATTCATCACCGGAATACCTACAATGATCACCCGCATGCACGTAAAATGGGACTCAACCTCGACTTGCATGGCCTTCGTAAAGACAATTCCGAATTTCCGGTGGAAATCAGCCTGAGTCCTTACACGAATGAAGAAGGCAATTTTGTGATCGCTTTTATTGTGGATATTACCTTGCGTAAACAAGCCGAAGAGCGCATGAAAAACTACTCGGAAGAGCTTGAGAAACAAGTAAAGGGAAGAACCCTCGTTTTGGAAGAAGCAGTATATGAGCTTGAGAAAACCAAAAAAGAACTTCGTATTGCCCTCGAAAAAGAGCGCGAAGTCAACGAAATGAAGTCACGGTTTGTATCAATGGCTTCGCATGAATTCCGCACACCTCTCACTACAATGCTATCATCGCTTTCGTTATTGGCCAAATATACTGAGCGCAATGACTTTGACAACCATTCGCGTCATGTGAAAAAGATCAGGAAGTCAATCAATAACTTAACAGATATCCTGAATGATTTCCTGTCTGTAAGTATGCTCGAAGAGGGTAGATTAGAAATTCTCCCGGAAACGCTGTACGTGCAGGAGTTTATCGGGGACGTGATACATGAGATGCAAGGTATGTCTAACGAACACAACCTGATTTATGAACATTCGGGTAGTGAAACAGCTCATTTCGATCCTCGTATTCTGAAGAACATCCTCCTGAACCTTATCTCCAACGCGATCAAGTTCTCGACTAACGGTAAAGAAGTTACCATCCGTTCGACTGCTGGCCACAACGACCTTACCATCTCGGTGATCGACAAAGGAATCGGGATCCCGGAAGAAGACCGGAAGCAACTCTTTGAGCGGTTCTTTCGTGGGAGTAATGCCACACATATCCAGGGAACAGGACTCGGTCTCAATATTGTAGTACGTTACCTGGAATTGATAAACGGCACTATTGCTATCGAAAGCGAGCAGTATAAAGGCACAACAGTAACTATCCGAATTCCGTTTAAATAGTAAAACATTCCACATGAAAAAGATCCTCCTCATCGAAGATAATGACGACGTTCGCGAGAACACCGCTGAGATTCTAGAAATGGCGCAATATGAAGTACTTACCGCTACCAATGGCAAAGAAGGTTTCGAGCTTGCAGTCACTAGCCAACCAGACCTGATCATCTGTGATATCATGATGCCCGTCCTCGATGGAGATGGTGTTCTGCACCTGTTATCCAAGAACCCTGAAACGGCAGGTATCCCGTTTATTTTCCTGACAGCTAAGGCCGAGCGCAGTGATATCCGAAGAGGTATGGAAATGGGAGCTGACGATTATCTCACCAAACCGTTCGATGATGTCGATCTGCTCAATGCAATCGAAACCCGATTCAAAAAATCAGAGATTCTCAAACGTGAATATTCACGCGATTTAAAAGGCCTGAATACTTTTCGGGAAGAAGTCCGGGAAGCAAACTCACTAAAGGATCTTTCGATCGACAGGGACGTTCGCACTTACAGCAAAAAAACCGAAATCTTCCGCGAAGGTATGTATCCGCGTGGCATTTACTTTGTCAATAGTGGAAAGGTTAAAACATACCAAACGAACGAACACGGAAAAGAACTGATCACTTCACTCCATTCGGAAGGCGACTTTTTCGGATTTCTGTCGCTGCTGAAAGACGAGCCCTACACACATTCAGCCGCGGCACTTGAAGATGCAGAAGTCTGCATGATTCCCAAGGATGAATTTTTCTCACTCCTATTCCGCAACAAGGAAGTAGCCCGTAAGTTTATTGGTATTCTTGCCGGAAACCTGTATGAGAATGAACAGCATCTTGTGCAGCTGGCTTATAACTCAGTACGGAAACGCGTTGCAGAATCTCTGGTACGATTGTCAGACAAATATCATACGGGGGAAGGCTATTTTAGCATGAACCTGGCGCGTGAAGACCTTGCTCAGCTAGTAGGAACGGCTACAGAATCAGTCATTCGTATTCTCAGTGATTTCAGAAGTGACGGCTATGTCGAGATTTCAGGCAGTACAATCACTATTCTGAATTACAAAAAACTAACTGAAATGAAGAATTAGAAGCGTCGGATTTCGACGTTTCAGTTAACCATCATCAATAAAAAAACGGGAACCAGCAGAAGTCTGGTTCCCGTTTCTATTTAGACAAGTCAACTATACTGTTACAAACCAAATGCGAGGCCGAGTTTCAACCCAAAATTCGAGTTATATTGGTCGGTACGGATCGCCGTAAATCCAGTGTAATAATTGAGGTCGGTGTTCAACCACATGTTTTCGCCCAGTTTCCAGTTGAAACCAATAGAGGCATTCAACCCCAAATCGAACGCTTCGTAAGAAGCACTCACATCGGTTGTTCCTTCACTCTGCGCATCATTTTCTGCATCAATCAGGAAACCCATAGATGGTCCTATGGTTATTTTCGGACGGAAATCATCTTCGAACTCACCGAAGAAATACGCAAATTTCAATGGCACACGCACATACTGCAACGTGATATCGGTTTCCTGGCCATCGGCGCTGTCAAGTAGTGCACCTTCCAGTGACCACAACACATCTGCGGCAAAACCAATATTTTCACTCGTACTGTAATTGATGATCAATCCTGCACTCCACGATGGTTTAAACATGTCCGTTGCGGCTGTATTCCGAATACCTGTGTGGCCAAAGCCAACTGAAGGTCCGAGTGAAAGCACTCTGGTTTTGTCTGCGGGTGCTTCCTGGGAAAATGCTGCGGAGAAGCTAAATAGCATAGCAGCAATCGTTAGAATCTTTTTCATGCTTTTTCGTTTAAATAAGTAAAACAAAAATGACTGAATTGGATTTTAATTCTTTTATATCCTACTCCTAAAAGCTTACATAACTCACAGGTTTACAAAAAGCAAAAAAGAGTATGTTGAAACACTCTTTTTTGCTTTTTGTTCATCATTCTGATTCTCGCTCTAACATTCACACTTTTTGTGGAGTCCGAACCTATCATAAAACGAAATTCTCATCCGCCTTTCTTCATCTGCTCAATAGCAGACCAACCCTCAGGTGTAATTCCCATTATTTCGGTGACTACACCCAGCGTTTGATACGTATCGAAGAAAGCCATTCGGGCAATCGGGTGGTCGACCATACTTATCATAGCGTAACCTTGTTTATGCAGTTCGCCGGTAACCTTTTCGAAATCGCTGACCGGCAATCTAAAAGCAAGGTGCTGTGTTCCACCCGCGGGATGTTGCTCCAAATAGTCGTGAAACATACTTTGCCCCGAAAGCGGCTGCACCAGTTCGATAAAAGCAGCGCCATTATATGTTTGGGTTGTCAGCCATTCAGCGGGTACAACCTCACCGCGATACGTCATGTCCAAGTCCTGCGCGCGGATGAGTTCCGGTTCCGGGAAGCTAATTCCCAACGCATTCGAAAGAAATTCAACCGCCGCGTGAATATCCGGCACTACCCAGCCGATCTGTGCCAGTTCAAGTTCTTTGATGGTGTTGTTGATACTGTTCATCTTTGAGTGCGTTTTAACTGCGAAGAATTTTCTCCATCTTCCTCCCTTTGGCCAATTCGTCGACCAATTTATCCATATAACGTGCTTGTTTGGTGAGCGGTGTTTGGATTTCTTCAATCCGGTAACCACAAATCATTCCCGTGATCATTCCCACATTCGGATGTAAGGTCGCTTGTTCAAAAAACTCTTTAAACGTGACTTTCGCATCAATCAGCTGTTGCAGTTTTGCGGCATCAAATCCGGTAAGCCATTCGATCACCTGGTGCAATTCTGCTTTCGTTCTGCCTTTACGTTCAACCTTTGTGACATAATGCGGATAAACGGAAGCAAAGGTCATTTTCGCGATACGCTCGTCGTGTGTGGGTGATGTACTCATATCGTAAGTCTAAAATAGTAAGTGAAACTTCAATCCTAACAGCTTCAAATTTAAGGATTACAGCTTATATAGTTTGGATTGAAAATTCAAATAGATCCGGATTGCCTAAAAAAGCTTAAAGCTGTTTTTTAAACCTGAAAAGTGTCGTACTTTTTTCGGATTAAACGCTGAATTATGATCGTACGTTATTTGATAGATGAATTTGAGAACGAAGTAAAGAGCACCAGGAAACTGCTTCAGGCCGTTCCGGAAAAAGATTTGCATTACAAACCTTCTACCGTTTCATGGACAATGGGTGAACTCGCGCAGCATATTGCTACCATTTATTACTGGTATGTGGGAACGCTCACCAAAGATGTTTATGACATGGCGACTGATCACTTGGAGCGCGGATCTCCGGATGACATAAAAGCGACGCTTGATCTTTTCGAGAAAAACGTTGAAAAGGCCCGGGCCGCTCTGCACACCGTAACAGAAGAAAGTTTAGAGGTTCAATGGACGATGAAGGTGGGCGATCAAACAGTCCTCGGTCCGATGCCAAGATATGCCGTAGCTCGTGGTTTTATCTTTAATCATATTTACCATCATCGCGGCGAAATGATCGTTTACCTGCGTGCTACCGGAAATAAAGTTCCCGGACTTTACGGGCCAACGTATGAAGAAGATCCCCGGAAATCATAAGGCTGGCATGCGTTAATTCGGAAAATCGTTCGGGTTGAATTAAACTTCTTTTGTTCTCACCCAACCATTCACACACTTTTTCTATCTTTCTGGTTAGAACGTGGTGCGACTCTTGTTGACGCCAGTTCAGTAAGCTAATTGTTAAACAATAATATCATCGAATATGAAGGCTACATCCCTTTTCCGCACAACAATTCTCTCGGGCGCGTTAGCGATAACCACACTTGTTCCGGCAACCGATTCGGAAGAAACACAAGGTACACTTTCGTTCAATCAGGGGACGGGTACCGAAATTTTACTGGCACAGACCAGGGTACCCGGCGAACGCCGCCGAGTGCGAAGACGTACACGTCGCAGAGTGAACCGTCGACATGAACGAAGAGAAAACAAGATGATCAATTACAGTTCGGCAGAATTGACAAATTTGTATTTCTGGTCACCTGCGATTGCGTAGTTCAGCAAACTCCGAAACGTAAGTAAATGAATAGTGAAAGTCCAGGAAATCTAAAGGCAGATTTCCTGGACTTTCTTCATTATCGATCAAAAATCCAGCTATTTTTATAGCTTTGGTCATGCTTTAGTATAAACCTTTCAAACACTATCATGAATAACATTCAACTCAATTTTGTCAATAATTCAAACGATCACAACAATTATTCGGTGGTTATTTTTCAAAAGAACCTTGCTCAGGGGCAGCAAGAAAAAGCTGTTGCCTGGAAAGTGATCTCAAATTGCGGATCCGGAGACCATCACCCGTTTACCTTTCCGGTTCAGTTAAGAATCAATACTTCCGATTCGTATGGAAATTATACCCCTTCGCTTCCGGCAATACCCGGCGATGCTTTTAATGTGGTACAAATTACATCTGGTGACACACTCAAACGATCCACCGAACCCGCAAAAGTTGCTCAGGAAATCGAAGTAACCAACAGCCTGGAAAAAGGGTCGATCAATGTTAACTGTTACCGTGACGGTAATTTACTCAGTACCTGTCAGAATATTGTTCCTTCCGAAATGGGAGCTTTTCAATTCAAGCCAGCCATTTTTATCGGTGCTATTCCTGAAATGGTCCAAGGCGAAATCATGAACGCAGCTGTGGTTTCGGAAATCAATACCGAAATAAACCTGACAGGTATCGCGAGTGCTGATATTGTAATGACAGGTGGCGGAAGCGGACCAGAATCAACTCCTTTTTCTTTTACCCTTGAAAATGTGATAATGGCCTAAGCACAAAATCTTCAGTATTGCTATTTCAGGACGGGACATCTGTTCAACCCGATAGATGTCCCATATAACCTATAGATACTCGAAGAGCGAATTAGACTTATATCTGCGAAGTTTTAGAACGAAGCAGGCTTTTTGTGAAATGACAAAGAAATTGTCTGCTAAGTACTAGTAACTAACCACTGATTGCATAGTAATACAAACCCAGAACAATCAATGTCCCATCCCAAATAAACTCAAGCAAAGGCAGGCGTTGAGGAGTTTGTTTCCACCACAAACCGATCAGCGCGAACAGGACAACAACAGCCAATAGGTAATGAAAAGGATGAAGCAGTAAAACAATGTAAATCAGCAAAATAATAAGTAAAGTACCAATGATTCGGGCTCCGCGTATGCCAACAAGTTGCGGAAGCGTTTTCATGGAGGCCGAATCGTAACTCAAATCTCGTATATCAAACGGAATGATCTGCACAAATGTAAATAATCCGATAATGGCCAGATCTGCATAATGGATTTCGTAATCGTATTGCCACAACGGAAAGTAAAGCAGCAATACCCAAACAATTGTAATCCAAAGGCCTTTTAGCCCACTGATATCACGAAATGATTTCCCTAAAAATGGAACAGGTAACGCATAACCGGCTACAATAACTCCGGCTGTTGCCAAAACCCAAAGTGAAGAAAACTGAATTGGAAACCGGAAAAACAAGATAGTTGCTGCGATGGCAAAAATTGCAGAGCAAACGATAATGAACGTACGATGCAGGCGTAACCACCTTCCCCTGTCAGTAGAAATCTGCGCCGTTTCAAAAGATTTGTGGCGGACCAACCGGTGAAAATTGTACGTGACAAATGTGCCGGAAAACGCAAAAAATCCCCAATAAAACGAAGAATCAATGCCATGATAATGCGTTAAACCCGTTACCAGCATTCCCACACTCAGCGCAACCCAACAATTGGAAAAAAGCAGGAAGCGGATCGTATGGTCAATTACTTGTTTCACCGGCTTTTCAACACTTTTTCTACTGTAATTTGTTCGGTGCAGTCGCACGGTTTCTTGGCCTTGCAGGTCGGGCAATCCGGATCAAAAACCAGCGCAATTGCCCGTTCACCCAATGCACGCCACCTTCCCGGATGAATCGGAATGCGGGGTGAAAACAATCCGACAGCTCGTTTACCCAGAAATCCGGCAATGTGTAAAGGCCCGGTGCTGCACGCAACCAAAAGGTCAATCCGACTTAGCAAAACCAGCAATTGTTCTATCGTTAATTTGCCCGTTGTATCGACGATCATCGGATTGCCGGGCAATGCTTCACGGAATTTAGCTCCCTCCTGTTCGGTTCCGGTAAAAAAGACGGTTGTGTTGTCGGCCGCCAATCTGTTTGCCAGTTCAACGTACTTTTCTATCGGCCATTCTCGGGCACTTCCCTGCGATTTGGGATGTAATACCGCTGCTTTGCCCGATTGCTTTAAAGCTTGTTCGATTTCCTCAGGCAAGGCAACATCAGGAGCATGAAAACGCTTCGTCCAGGTGTTTAATTGATCAAATGTCGGCAACTTGGTTGCACCCAGCGGACGCAGCAATTCAAAGTTAAGCTGCGCTTCGTGTTCCGAAGAGCGTTTGCGCGAAAAGCTCGGCCGGATATTGCAGGTAAGTAGGTGAAATCCCCGGTGCGAAGTGCCGATTCGTGCCGGAACAGCTGCTTTTTTAAACAACTGCGCCAATTCTTTGCGTGGAAAAACGTGAACGATCACATCGAACTGTTGTTCGCGGATAAACCGGACGCGCGATTGTGACGGCAATGCTTCCAGCGTTTCCAGTGTTAGCACTTCGTCTACGCCTTCATAACATGAAACAATGGCTTTGGTATAATTCCGGCATAAAAAAGTAATGTGGCAGCTTGGATATGTTTCTTTGAGCCACGCCACGGTTGGTAAGGTTAGCATCACATCGCCAATGCTATCGGTGCGACTGATAACAATGCGTTTTTCGGTGCAATCAATGGGTGTTTTCACGGTGTAATCGAATCAGTTCTTTGTATTTCACTACGTTGGATTGGGCGCTGATCTGTGCAATCTTGAACCCCATCTTTCCGTCTAAAAAGCCTTTCTTGAGCAGATACATGGTAATAAATCGGCCAATAGCACTAATATACGGTTTTAATGGACCAACTTTTTTACCGGCGGCAAAGAATTTTTTGGCTGTCAGCAGCGAATATTTATCGGCACGCGCGCGGTGATCTGCATATGAGTAATAAGAATAATGCTCCACAACGCCTTTAAAGGTATGATGCGCCGGTTCGGGTGTAATCAATACTTCATGTACATATTCTCCCGACCAGTACGAGCCTTCTTTTGGAAATAACCGCGGTTTGATATCCGGAAACCAGCCGCTGTGGTAAATCCATTTCCCGCAGTAATTGGTGAGCCGGTTTACGTTGTACGTTCCTTTAAAACCTGCTGTTTTGGCCTCCTGTATTTCGGCAATCAGTTCCGGACTCAGTGCCTCATCTGCGTCGAGTGAAAGAATATAATCGCAGTTTACCAATGAATTGAGATAATTTTTCGAAGCAGCGTAACCTTCCCAGGCACGTTGCACAAATTGTGCGTTGTAGCTCGCGCAGATTTCGGCTGTTTTGTCAGTTGAAAAAGCATCCAGAACAATGATTTCATCGGCAAGAGACTGCACCGAAGCCAAACACCTGCCGATGTTGCGTTCTTCGTTGAGGGTAATGACGACTACTGCCAGTTTGCTCATGGATTTTGTTTCAATACTGTAAAATGGAACAACAAATGCAAGTCGCTAAAATACGATGAATGATTTTAAAGAGACTACTATACAGGACTCTTGTGATAGTAATAAAGTGTTATTATTTACTTAAATGTTCATATGAACGATTGAAAAAAGTGTTACATTAATCAAAAAGCGCTATTTTTGTTTAAAACTATTATTCTGTTAATAAGTTAATAGTTCACCATTAATCACTATTAGTCATGAATACGATGTTAGAAGAAGTTAAGACATATTTTAGAAATACACCACAAGATCAGATTGATAAAGATTGGGCAGAATATGCTAAATATGATCAAATTGGTCCAAAAGTGGATGAGTTGCTCTGTCATTTTGAAAGCTTTTTTCAATTTGAGGATGATCCTGTATACATTGTAGAATTAAAGAATCCTTCCAATATTAAAAGTCCGAGTTATTCGGACTTTTTTTTTATACATTAGTCCCATGAAAAATGCTGTATTTTCTTTAACTAGTTACAAGTTTGAAAAAGTTGAAATAAACGCTTCAAACGTACCAACGGAAAAAATATCTGTTGATTTCAATCCTCGCGGGGAGTTCAACACTACTGATCACACATTTAAAGTTACACTTGACTTTTATGTTTTCCAAAAGGAATTAGGGGTAGATAATTATTTTGTTATGATAAGTTGTTCCTCAATTTTCCAACTAGAAAGCGTTTCCAGTATTGAGGAGGTGCCCAATTATTTTTATAAAAACAGTATCGCAATAGTCTATCCTTACATAAGGGCTTTTGTAAGTAGTGTGACCGTACAGGCCAATATTAGACCAATTATCTTACCAACATTGAATTTAAGTTCATTGGAAACACCGTTAAAAGATAACACAATTGTCGTCTCATAAAACAGTATCAAACTTGAATGTACTAACCCTATACCAAACACTCGAAGATCGCGAAAACCATATCGATGTTGAAGAGCATGGTCCTTTTATTTGTAAATGGGAGAATACGTGGTTAGGCGATGGTTATTATTTCTGGGAAGAATTTTATCATTTGGCTGAATGGTGGGGGACTCATCGATATCCATCTGGGTATATAATTTGTCAGGCACAATGTGATCATACAGAAAAATTATTTGACTTGGTTGGTAATATGAAACACATTGCTTCATTTAAGAGCATAATGCAAGAAATGAAGAGACAAGGTCGGGTAAATAATACGACTACAGTTAGCAGAGTAATTCGATTCATGCAAGCAAAAATAGAAGCGTTCAATTATGAAGCAATTAGAGTACATGGTATTGGTTCTTTATCAGCACATAGTAAACAATACGTTCAGCGCTTAATATTTGAATCTACTCGTACAGCCTATTTAGATCTGCAACCAGCTGTTCAACTTTGTTTATTCAAAAAAAATAGCTTAAATCTACGTGAGTTTCGTGTTATTTATCCTGATCATTATAGAGAAGACTATGTGTTCTAATAAACTAGTACTTTAGAATTGTTTTAAGCAAAATCCTCCAATATTACTTCGTACGAATCTTCTGTCCAACAGAAATACGGCTGGCGTTCACTCCCGGATTCAGTTTTTTCAACTGCGTTACCGTTAAACCATGACGGCTTGCAATGGCAGAAAACGTATCACCTGAACGAACAGAGTAATACTTTTTACGCACTTCCGGCTTCGGTTGCGGTTTTGGCGGAGTGTTTACAGGCGTTTGAATAACCGGCTTCAGGGAATCCGATCCGTTTACCCGCAATGAATCCTGTTGCTGCAAATACTCCGGGTTTTCAATCGTCGTGGTGACTTTGGTCTGAATTTTCAGCATTTGTCCCACATTAATACGCGTACTCGTCAATTGATTCCAATCCATGATTTCCTGGATGGAAACGCTGTATTGTGCTGCAATTTTCCCGAGACTTTCGCCTGTTTTTACACGGTGATACGTGTAATTGATAGTCGTAACGACCTTTGTTTTTGGGATTTCCTTGACAACTACCGGATTCGAAACCACCATTTGGTCAGCATTGTTATTCGTAGGCGGAGTGGTTTTTACCGGAATGGTATTTCCTGCACCATACAAACGTCGCTCGGTGATGTACAACGAATCTTCGAGGCTTACCAGCAAACCGATTTTTTCCAGCGGGCCGGTGATACATTGCTGCGGATACGTCGGTGGAATGTATGTTGTTTTGTAAACCGGGTTCAGCGACTGAATGTCTTCAGGTGTCCAGCCAACCAGTTTATCAATGGTTTGCATGTGGATTCCGCTGTTCAGACACATCGTATCCAACTGGTAATAGTGAATTTTCGATTCGGCCGGAACAATGTTATGTTCAGCGTGATATGTCAGTAAATAAGTCGCTGCGATAAAATTCGGAACGTAACCTTGTGTCTCGGAAGGTAAAAACGGCCGGATTTCCCAATAAGTGCGTTTTCCACCCGAACGTTTAATGGCTTTGTTCACATTCCCCGGACCTGCATTGTAAGCCGCAAGCGCCAGGTTCCAGTCGTTGTAAATGCTGAATAGTTTTTTCAGGTAACGGCAGGCAGCGTCGGTTGCTTTCACCGGATCCATGCGCTCGTCGATATACGAATTTTCCGATAAACCATATTGTTTTCCGGTAGCGTACATGAATTGCCACAAGCCCAATGCTCCGGCACGCGATTTTACCTGCGGACGTAAACCACTCTCAATTACCGAAAGGTATTTCAACTCTAAAGGAAGATCGTATTCAGCCAGTTTCTCTTCGTATAAATCGAAGTACAGCTTTGATCGGCCCAATACCACTTTCGCAAAATTGCGGCGTTTTTCGGCAAAAAACTTAATGGTTGTGAGCGAAACGTTATTGCACTCAAACCCGAAACTGGAAACCTCGTTCATTTTCGCCAAACGTTTGCAGTATTCATCATCCGTAAACTGTGGAATCGCTCCGGCTTCATAAGCCAATGCATCCACAATAGAATCGGTTGATCCGTTGGAAGCCAGTTCTGCGTAATAAGAAGAAAGGCTTTGTTCGACCATGCGGCTAAAAGCAACTCCGCTCAGGGTATCTTTTACCGGAGGATATCCTTGTGCCACTGCGGCAGTTGAAAGGAATGTCGATAAGATGGCGATGATCAGGTGGAGAAGCTGTTTTTTTACCTGCATAAGCTTAGGGAGTTGTCGCAACCAAATGCTGTGCGAAGTTTAAAAGTTCGTGTTCCTTAAATGCGTCGGCCATAAGCTGAATCCCGAAAGGTAACCCATTGCTGTGATTTCCAAGCGGAATAGAAATAGCCGGATTGCCCGTAAGATTGGCATGAACCGTAAAAATATCTTGTAAATACATCTGAATCGGGTCGTTAACCGCTCCGCTTTCAAATGCCGTTGTAGGGGTAGTTGGCAATAATAACAAATCGTATTCGGCAAAAATAGCCTTGGTTTTATCCTGCAATACACGGCGCACTTTCATGCCTTTAGTATAATACGCATCGTAATATCCGTGCGAAAGAACAAATGTTCCGGCCATAATACGGCGTTTTACTTCCGGTCCGAAACCTTCAGTGCGCGAAAGCACGTATGTTTCTTCCACACCTTTTGCCTGCGTGCTTCGGTGACCATAATGAACACCATCAAATCGCGAAAGATTCGAAGATGCTTCAGCCGTTGTCAATACGTAGTATGTCGGAACCAAATAATCCAGATACGGAAAACTTACCGGTTCTACCGTATGGCCTTCAGCACGTAATTGCGCAATGATCGTTTCCAAACGTTCGCGCACTTCTGCATCCACGTTTTCGTTTTCCAATGCTTCTTTCAAATAAGCAATCCGCTGTTTTGAAGGCGTTGAGAATGAAGTGTAATTTTCTTTCGGTCGGGAAGTCGATGTGCTGTCATGCTGATCTTTCCCTGCCATGATTTCGAGCAGCAAAGCGCTGTCTTCGATGTTATTAGTCAAAGGGCCGATCTGGTCAAACGACGAAGCGTAAGCGATCAAACCATATCGACTTATGCGTCCGTAAGTCGGTTTTAATCCAACCGTTCCGGTAAATGAAGCTGGCTGACGAATGGAACCTCCTGTGTCTGAACCCAATGCTATGGTGCATAAACCAGCGGAAACAGCTACTGCCGAACCACCTGATGAACCACCGGGAACATGCGAAAAACGTAAATTGTTTTTCACCGGGCCATAAGCCGAGTTTTCATTCGAGCTGCCCATCGCAAATTCATCGCAATTCAAACGGCCGATAATCACCGCGTCTTCCGCCAGCAAGCGTTCTACAACAGTTGCCGAATAAATAGATTCGAAATTTTCAAGGATTTTCGAGGAAGCAGAAACTTTGTGGCCTTTGTAACAGATATTGTCTTTCAGGCCGATTACCATACCAGCCAGTTTCCCGGCAGTGCCTGCTTTTAGCTTGGCGTCAACCGCTTCTGCTTGCTGCAAAGCTGTGGTTTCGAAGACTTCCAAAAAGGCGTTCAAGTCTTTGGCAGCTTCTATAGCCGACAAATAATCATTGACGATCTCAACAACAGTTCTCCCTGCGGAGAGTGCTTTTTTAACCTCCGAAAACGTTTTATACATTCGAAAAAATTAGACTTATTTTTTTTCTTCCGTCGCAGTTGGAGTTGCAGAAGAGGCTTCTTCACCTTTACTCGCGTCTTTGAATTCTCTGATTCCCTTACCCAATCCCTTCATCAATTCAGGAATTTTCTTACCACCAAACAACAACAAAACAACCGCAAGTATCAAGATGATTTCAAAAGCACCAAACTTTCCCATAATTCAATTTTTTACAAAATTAAGCAATTCTTGCAAAGATTCGTGCATTAATGCGGTTATTCCGTTTCTTTAACACTCAGCTTGGGTTTAAATATAAATCCGGAATTCAGAGTTTAAGGTAACTTAACGCTTCGCCGGCAAACAATTCCTGGCGCAATGAAGGCCATTGTTCAGCAGTTGGCGTCACAATATCGACCGTAGAACCATACTGTTCCACGCTGTTTACTTTCAACAATTTCGCAAAAGTAGGTTGATAGTTCAATTCGCCGTGAACGATTTTCATTCCGCCTTTATCAAAAGTCAAAATGCTGGGTTCGAAGTAATTGCCGACGTGAAAATTGATCAGGTAATTATTGTTGTCGATCTTGCTGAGCTGGTGCAAACTACCCGAACCGACGATTACTTCCTTGTGCTGGATTCCATAATAATAACGTTCGCCCTCCAGCACACACGGAATGGAATCGCCTTTGTTGATACCGAATAAATGCCCGTTACGCACCTGGATCGTAGCCGATTCACGCAATTGTTCGCGGGTAATATAAGCCACAAGCGTCGAAACAATGTAAACTCCCGACTCATCGAATAGGTAAACGGTTTCGGAGTTGGTACTTTTGTACGATCCGAATTGAGCTTTGTTCACAGCCTCTACCAACGTGTAATTGGGCGGTAAAGGATCTGCAAATTGAATGGTTTTTTGCCCTAAAAGGCTAAAAGCGCAGAAAAAGATGCTGACGAAAAGAACTTTTTTCATATCTTAATTTAGAAAACGGAAATGTATGCAAAAACGCTGGTTAATCAAACAACGCCCCAACGACCAACAAATTCAAGAACTGGAAACCAATCTGAAAGTGTCGCCGCTCATGGCAGCATTGCTTGCCCAACAAACTCTTACAACTCACGAAGCCGTTCGTTCATTCTTTGATCCGCCGGTTTCCACAACACACGATCCATTTCTGATGAAAAACATGGATCTGGCGGTGGAACGATTGAATACAGCCGTTGCCAAAAAAGAAAATATCCTCGTTTTCGGCGATTATGATGTAGACGGCACAACCGCAGTTGCTTTGGTTTATTCGGTGCTGAAACAATACGCTCCGGTGCATTTTTACATTCCGGATCGTTATGAAGAAGGTTACGGATTGTCGTTCCAGGGAATCGACGAAGCCAAAAGATTGGGGGCAACGCTTGTCATCGCACTCGACTGTGGCATTAAAGAAATCGAAAAAGTGCGTTATGCCCGCGAATTGGGTATTGACGTCATCATTTGCGACCACCACACGCCCGGCGATGAATTGCCCGATGCCATTATCCTGGACCCAAAACAAACCGATTGCAACTATCCATTCAAGGAATTGTGCGGTTGCGGCGTCGGATTTAAGTTAATGGAAGCATTTCACCTGAAAAACGGAATTGATCCTGCGGCATTAAATGATTACTTGGATCTGGTCGCGATAGCAATTGGTGCTGATATTGTAGCGGTTACCGGCGAAAACAGGTATTTGTGTAAAACAGGATTGAAGGTGTTGAACACAAAACCGCGTGTAGGAATTCTGGCACTGTTAAAACATGCCGGCCGTGCTTTACCGCTTTCATTGTCGGATGTCGTTTTTACGATTGCTCCGCGCATCAATGCTGCCGGCAGGTTGGAATCCGGAATGAGGTCAGTAGAATTATTATTAGCCAAATCTGCTTCACTAGCCGATTCCATTGCCTCTGAAATTGACGAATACAACAAAAACCGTCGCCTGCTCGATGCTCAAATGACCGAAGAAGCGCTCATGCAAATTGCAGCCGATCCGCAACACAACCAACGTAAATCAACGGTGGTATTTCAGAACGACTGGCATAAAGGTGTGGTTGGAATTGTGGCTTCGCGATTGATCGAAACGCACTATCGGCCTACAATCGTATTGACCGAAAGCAAAGGCGTTGCAACCGGTTCGGCCCGGTCGGTAGACAGATTTAATGTGTACGAAGCTATTTTGGGCTGCGGACATTTATTGACACAATTTGGCGGACACTTTCACGCGGCAGGACTCACATTACCGGTAGAAAACGTTCCTGCATTTCGCGATGCGTTTGATGAAATTGTGCAGAAAACCATTGAATTGCAATCAGAAACGCAGGAATTAGTGGTTGATCTGGAAATCAAATTACACCAATTGTTTCTGGCGGGTGAATCTGCGGGACAGCTTCCCCGGATTTATAAAATGCTGGAACAAATGGAACCGTTCGGACCCGGAAACGACAAACCGGTGTTTTGTGTGCGATCTGTCTATGCGCGATCAAGTCGTTTGTTAAAAGGAGCACATCTGAAGGTCGAAATCATGGATCCTGAAACGGGAATTGTGTTGCCGGCCATCGGTTTCAGTATGCCTGAGCACCTCGATCTGGTAGCGGCTGGCTGCGCGTTTGATTGTGCATTTACGCTGGAATCGAATACGTGGAATGACAGAACAACGTTGCAGTTGCAAATTCGGGATATCCGCGAAACAGTAATGTTGTGATGTGTTTTTGGAGAGTACGATTAAATTAGCATATAATCAAAGTTAAGATTGTTTTCCTCCTGCAAAGCAGGATAATCTTTGCGTTCTCTGCGTCTTTGCGTTAGCTATTTTCACCGCAAAGTCGCAAAGAGTTACACACGTGCAACTGGAGCGGTATTAGAATTACATGCTCTTGGATTGGGTGAATATTACATATACTCCCGGTGAATTGCGACCACAAACATCATAACATATACGATCCGAGGTCGATTTCCAGATTCACCTCAAACAGGTGTTCTTCGTTTTTTACGTCCAACGAAAAATCATTGTACGTGAGTTCGAGTTGCCGTCGCACGTTTTTGAGTCCGATGCCGCTGTGATCATCGGGTACCGAATTTCTTTCCTTGCTGTTTTTCACGGAAGCTTTCAGGTGATTATTGTGCTCCGAAATAACGACTTCAATGAAAACAGTTTCCATGCTTTCACTCGCGCCGTGCTTAAATGCATTTTCAATCAACGGAAGCAAAAGCAACGGAGTTATATTGGCGTTCGGATTTGAAATATCAATGGAAATCGTCAGCGATAAACGATCGTTGTAGCGAATGCGTTCCAACTCAATGTAATCTTCGAGCAACTTCACTTCTTCGCTGATCAAAATGCGGTCTTTTTCTGATTCATACAACATAAATCTGAGCAGTTTTGACAATTTCATCACCACAGGCCCCGTATCGTCTGACTTTTTCATCGCCAGCGAGTATATATTATTGAGTGTATTGAACAGAAAGTGCGGGTTGATTTGTGATTTCAGCAGGTTCAATTCCGTTTCCAGCTTTTTCTTCATCACTTCCTGCGAAGCTTCTTTTTGCCGGATATTCATCCGAACGAGCTTGATTGCAATGGCCATTCCGCAAGTGAAACTGATGATAAACGCAGTGTAAATAATGCTTCCCAATAAAAAGTCCGACTTAAACGATTCCTTGTAACCATAAAACCAATCAAGCACCACAAAGTGATTGACAACAATGTAGTTAAACGTAGAAATTGTAAAAATCAACAGCGCGACCAGCAACGACTTTTGCAACGACCATTGACGTAAAAAATACCGGTTAATAATGCCGAAAAGCAGGTAAACCAACGGAATTTTCACAACCAGGTAAATCAACTGTGGAATTAGCGACGATACAAATAGTTGAAACGAACCAATCCCCTGCTCAGCATCAGGTGAGGTTGAATAATTGAGGTAACTTTTGAAAAGAACGTAAGCGACCCAAAAGGAAATATGATAAAGAATTCGTTTTTGCATGAAAACACGACTAATCAGAGCGACGTGCAATGTACAATAATATTTTCTCCGCAGATGCGGAATGCAGGTTTCTACCAATAAACAACCAAAACGGGATGTTGAATGCTTAATTTTTAATGTTGAATGAGGAGCTTTCCAAATTAAGAATAGTTTTCCTTGCGGTCCAAAATACTTTTAGGCTGAAAGCCTGCCGGAATTTCAATTAAAAATTCAACATCAAACATTCAACATTAAAGTGGGATGTTCCCATGTTTTTTCTTCGGCAAGGTCTCCGATTTGTTTTCCAGCATTTTGAAAGCAGCAATCAGTTTTGAGCGTGTTTCTTCGGGTAAAATTACATCATCTACAAAACCACGCTCGGCTGCGCGATAAGGATTGGCAAACATTTCAGCGTACTCGGCTTCTTTTTCTTTCCATTTTGCCTCTTTGTTTTCAGCCGCTGCGATTTCCGATTTGAAAATAATTTCGGCAGCGCCTTTTGCGCCCATTACCGCAATTTCAGCCGTTGGCCAGGCATAATTCAGATCGGCACCGATATTTTTACTATTCATTACGTCAAATGCACCACCGTAAGCTTTACGGGTAATCACGGTCACGCGCGGAACAGTTGCTTCCGAGAAAGCATACAACAATTTAGCACCATGTGTAATAATCCCGCGCCATTCCTGATCGGTTCCCGGTAAAAAGCCCGGAACATCTTCCAGTACCAGCAACGGAATATTAAAAGCATCGCAAAAACGGACAAAACGAGCACCTTTTCGTGAGGAATCGATGTCAAGCACTCCCGCCATTGAAGCCGGCTGGTTGGCAACAACTCCGATGGAACGGCCGTCCAGACGCGCAAAACCAACCACGATATTGGTAGCGAAATCCTGTTGTACCTCACGGAATGTATCGTCGTCGATCAAACAATCAACTACCTCGCGAATGTCGTATGGTGAGTTGGAATTATCAGGAATAATATGCTGAATGCGATTCAGTTTGTCTTTGCTAAACGGTTTACTGCTCGCAATCGGTGGAAGTTCCAGCGTGTTTTGCGGCATGTACGTCACCAATTCACGCACTTTTCGCAAACATTCCACATCGTTGGCAGCGGTGAAATGCGTAACACCTGATTTCTCGGCATGTGCTTTCGCGCCACCCAAATCTTCACTCGAAACTTCTTCGTGTGTAACGGTTTTCACCACATTCGGGCCGGTAACAAACATATACGAAGTGTCTTCGACCATGAAAATAAAATCCGTCAGCGCCGGACTGTAAACAGCTCCACCCGCACAAGGTCCCATGATCACGCTGATTTGCGGCACAACACCCGAAGCACGAGTGTTCAGGTAAAAAATATCGGCATAACCCGCCAGTGAAACCACACCTTCCTGGATGCGCGCACCACCCGAATCGTTCAATCCGATCACCGGAGCACCATTTTTCATGGCCAATTCCAATACTTTGCAGATTTTTTCGGCATGCGTTTCAGAAAGTGAGCCGCCCAGTACGGTAAAATCCTGTGAAAACACATAAATCAATCGCCCGTGAACGGTCCCGAAACCGGTAACTACGCCATCTCCCGGACTTTTCAGTTTATCCAGTCCGAAAGAAGTAGCGCGGTGCTCAACGAACATTCCGATTTCCTGGAAAGATCCTTCGTCAAGCAGCAACGTAATGCGTTCGCGGGCACTCAGTTTTCCCTGGGTATGTTGTTTGTCAATGCGCGCTTGTCCGCCTCCCAGCTGGGCTTTTTCTCGTTTTTCCCGTAACTCGTTATTGCGATCGTTCATGAAATGTGTTTGTGGAAGCCAAAGATACACTTTCCTTTTTTCCTGCAAAACGAATAAAATTGACTTTCCCCCCAAATAACTGCCAGTCCTCGCTTCAAAAAGTCACCTTGTTTCAGCTGAAAACAATCATAATCGTTATTTATTCAAAAAAATATTCCCGTGTTAAATCCAAGCTTAAAAAAAACTCGTAACTGTTTTTGATGCCCCCTTTTTTTTCTCTGAAGAAACGGCTGGTAACAATTGTGCTTTTTTTAGGAAGATAACGGACTTTGGCATCATTTTTAGTACAATCAGTGACACCACTTCACTTAAACAGAATAGTTATGGACATAATTTGGAAACCCATCCCGGGATTTACGGATTACGAAATTTCAACCATCGGAACGATTCGGTCGTTGGATCGCGTAAAACAGTACAGATCGGGCCGGAAAATGATTTTTTCCGGAAAAGACAAGCTTCTCAGAGTGCACCCTTCCAACGGATTCCTGATGACTGACCTCATCGATGACCGTGGGAAGCGCAGAACAGTATATCCGCATAAGATGGTTGCATTGGTCTATGTTGCCAATGATAAACCGCGAAAACGAAAAGTAGTGATCCACATTGATGGCAATCCACGAAATAACGCCGTGGAAAACCTTTCCTGGAGCAGCTTTAGTGAATCGATTAAACGCGGATTTGAATTGGGCTTGCGCGATAATTCCACGTTGTGGGAAAAACGCAGGGCGAAATATGGCCCGAAAGGCGGGAATAAAGCCATGGGGCGGCCCGATCCGCTTTCGGATGAACAAAAACAGGAAATTCGCAAGCTTCATGCGAATGAAAAATTAACGCTTGCTGTGCTCGCTAAACGCTTTAATTGCAGTATCTCACACATACACAAAACCCTGAAGCGCGCAGAGGAATAGAGTTACAATCTCAGGTTAAAAGAGGTCTTTTCTGCGCAGGCGGATTAGGCCTTTTTTGCGTATATTCGCGCCCGCCCTCGTTTTTAGCGGTGCGTTATCAAAAACAATACAAGACCAATGAGTCAAAAATATCAGGAATACAATCGATTGGATTTGCCCAATGTGGCAGAAGAAGTGTTGCAGAAATGGAAAGCAAACGCTGTCTTCGAAGCATCCGTTTCTTCGCGTGAAGGAAAAACCCCGTACGTTTTCTTTGAAGGCCCGCCTTCGGCAAACGGATTACCAGGAATTCACCACGTAATGGCCCGATCGATTAAAGATATTTTTTGCCGCTACAAAACCCTGAAAGGGTTCCAGGTAAAGCGTAAAGCCGGTTGGGATACGCATGGTTTGCCGGTTGAATTGGGCGTGGAAAAAGAATTGGGAATCACCAAAGAAGACATCGGCACCAAAATTTCGGTCGAAGAATACAACAAAGCCTGTCGTGAAGCAGTCATGCGCTACACCGACATCTGGAATCGCCTGACCGAAAAAATGGGATATTGGGTCGATATGAACGATCCTTACATCACCTACGAACCCAAATACATGGAATCGGTTTGGTGGTTGCTGGGCGAATTGTACAACAAGAATTTATTATACAAAGGATATACGATTCAACCGTATTCTCCGGCCGCTGGAACCGGTTTGTCATCGCACGAACTGAACCAGCCGGGTTGTTACCAGGATGTAAAAGATACAACTGTTGTCGCACAATTTAAAGTTTTAGACGGCTCTGCCTCCCCCTTTGGAGGGGGATTGAGGGGGAGGACATCTGATGAGAATACTTTTTCAGAAAACACCTTCTTCCTCGCCTGGACAACAACTCCATGGACACTTCCTTCCAATACCGCATTGTGCGTTGGCCCGAAAATCGATTACGTATTGGTAGAAACGTTTAACCAATATACTCACGAGCCGATCAATGTGATTCTTGCGAAAGATCTTGTAAGCATTCAATTTGGAAAGGGTTATGAATATGCTGCAAATATTGATTTGGAAGAATTAGAGAAAGATGAAAATTCTGGTGCTCTAATTTTGAGAGATGATCAAAAGTTCTTGAATTATAAACCTGGAGATAAAACCATTCCTTATTTCATCTCCGGTTCCTGCAAAGGCTCCGATTTAGTCGGCATTCGCTACGAACAATTGCTTCCCGGAGCATTGCCATACGAAAAACCGGAAGAAGCGTTCCGCGTTATCAGTGGTGATTTTGTTACCACATCAGACGGTACGGGAATCGTACATATTGCACCGACCTTTGGTGCGGATGATGCGCGCGTTGCTACAGAATCGGGCGTTCCTGCGATGCTGGTATTGGATGAAAACAACAATCCGGTTCCGCTGGTAGATTTGCGTGGACGTTTCCGGAAGGAAGTTCCACAATGGGCCGGCATGTTTGTGAAAAACGAATACTATGCCGACGACGAGAAACCGGAGAAATCAGTCGACGTACAAATCTCGATCTTTTTAAAAGAGCAGAACCGTGCGTTCAAAGTCGAGAAATACGAACACAGTTATCCGCATTGCTGGCGAACCGATAAACCGGTTTTGTATTATCCGCTCGACTCCTGGTTTATCAAAGTAACCGACGTGAAAGAACGTATGGTAGCGTTGAATAATACCATTCAGTGGAAACCGGAATCGACCGGAACGGGACGTTTTGGAAACTGGCTCGAAAATGCCAATGACTGGAACCTGTCGCGCTCGCGTTATTGGGGAATTCCGATCCCGATCTGGTCTACAGAAGACCGTGCAGAGCAGATCTGCATCAGTTCGGTTGAACAACTCAAAGCTGAATGCGATAAGGCAGTGGCCGCAGGAGTTATGGCGGAAAATCCGTTGGCGGGTTTTGTGCCGAATGATTTTTCGGAAGAAAATTATGCGCAACTCGATTTACATAAAAATTATGTCGATTTGATCGTATTGGTTTCACCTTCAGGCAAACCGATGAAGCGTGAAAGTGATTTGATCGACGTGTGGTTTGATTCGGGCGCAATGCCTTATGCACAATGGCATTATCCATTTGAAAATAAAAATCTGATCGATTCGGGAGCCGGTTTTCCTGCCGATTTCATTGCTGAAGGCGTGGATCAAACCCGTGGCTGGTTTTATACCCTGCATGCAATTGCGACAATGGTTTTTGACAGTGTTGCCTACAAAAATGTGGTTTCCAACGGATTGGTACTTGATAAAAACGGCGTGAAAATGTCGAAACGATTGGGGAACGCTGTTGATCCGTTTGAAACATTGGCTGAATACGGCCCTGATGCGACGCGCTGGTACATGATCACCAATGCGCAACCGTGGGACAATCTGAAATTTGATAAAGATGGAATTACCGAGGTGCAACGCAAGTTGTTCGGGACGCTTTACAATACTTATTCGTTCTTTACTTTATACGCCAACATCGACGGTTTCTCATATGCCGAAGATGAGATCGCATTAAACGAACGTCCTGAAATTGACCGTTGGATCTTATCGAAACTACACACATTGACCGCGCAGGTTGATCTGGCATACGAAAGCTATGAACCAACACGTGCCGGACGTTTGATCCAGGAATTTGTTTCCGATCAACTCTCCAATTGGTATGTGCGCTTATGCCGTCGTCGTTTCTGGAAAGGTGATTATTCGGCAGATAAGATTTCGGCCTACCAAACACTTTATACTTGTTTGGAAACTGTGGCCTTGCTTGCTTCGCCGATTGCGCCGTTCTATCCCGATCAGTTGTTTACCGATTTGAATAACGTCACCGGAAAACACGCTGTAAATTCGGTGCATTTGGCTGATTTCCCGGTAAGTGATCCATCATTGATCGATACGGAACTCGAAGCACAAATGGATATCGCTCAACGCGTTTCGTCATTGGTATTGGCCTTGCGTAAAAAGGAGAAAATCCGTGTGCGTCAGCCATTGCAGAAAATCATGGTCCCAATTCTCAACGAGCAGTTCGCGAAAAACATTCTGCATGTAAAGGAATTGATTCTTTCAGAAGTAAACGTAAAAGAACTGGAGTTACTCGATGCGTCGAACACGGTTTTCGTGAAATCGATTAAACCGAATTTCAAAACCATCGGACCAAAATATGGTAAGCAAATGAAAGCCATTGCTGCTTTGGTTGCCGAGTTTGATCAGGGCGATATCGCCGGAGTAGAACTCAATGCCGGGTGGAAAGGTGAAGTCATGGGAGACGTGATCGAGTTGGATTTACCCGATTTTGAGATCCGTGCCGAAGATATTCCGGGTTGGCTGGTTGCTTCCGAAGGCGGAATGACCGTTGCTTTGGACAGCACCATCACAGAAGAATTACGCCAGGAAGGAATTGCCCGCGAGTTGGTGAACCGTGTTCAAAACCTGCGAAAAGATTCCGGACTGGAAGTCACAGACCGTATTCAACTGACGTTGGAAAGCACTGCTGAAATTCAATCGGCGATTGCCCAAAACCAGGAATATGTGTGTAACGAGGTTTTGGCAACCAAAATCACCTTCGGAAAGGTAGATGTTTCCCCGCAAGTAATTGATTTATTGGAAGAAGGTGACGCAAAGATTGGATTGGTGAAAGCGTAAAAGCATTTTAAAATACCGATTTTGGGGAGTGTTCAAAAAAAAAAATAACACTTTTGTTAGTTTGGAGCAACCTATTCTCCAAATAACACGTTTTATTAACCGAATCAATAATCTATTATTACATGAAGAAAAAGTTAGTATTGCTGGCATTTCTTGCCGGAGGATTGACCGCTATTGGTCAAAAAACAGTCTCACTCACCCCATCTCAAAGCCCGAATCTGAAAAGTAAAACACATGTTTCTTTGGAAAATGATCTTGAGAAAACCCTTTTATGCCAGGACACCATTCGTTATCCACAGGCCAAAGAACAAATTTTGGGAACGGCCAATTTCTACACCTTTGATTTATGGACAGCCGATGCGGAAGAGTTTTCACAAACTTTTTTGAATACAGGGAGTATTAGTATCGGAGGAATTGAGTTTTTTGGAATGAACAATACGGTAGACGGAATGCCAAGTGTTACCGTTACGGCATCTATTTACAACGTAGATGCGTCCAACAATCCAACCACTTTGGTAACCAGCTCTACAGTGAGTTTTACAAGCACAACTGCTGCCTATCATTATGTGAATTTTACCCCTGTAACTGTTTCCGGGAATTACGCTGTTGTTATTCGACCAACGAATACTGATGGTGTTTTAACCATGTATGTGAATGATGCGGCGCCTGCACAAGCTTACGATGAAGATTTCGCACGCGTCAAATCTGATTTTTATGCCAGCTCAAGCGGAGCATGGATTTCAATTCCGGCATTTACGGAGATTGGTAATAATAACTTCGAACCGATTGTAGCACCGATTGTTTCCTATACGCTCAACACCAGTTTTACTGCATCACCAAATCCTGCTTGTTTGGGAACTCCGGTAACTTATACGGGAACCAATACTCCTGCTTCGGTGTTGTCTAACCGCATGTACAATTACCAAAAATTCAATCAGTACTTTGCAGGTGCAGTTTCCGATTCTACTTATGTATATGATATGGACAACACGAATCTGGTTTGGAGTAACAATACTTCTTATACGCATCCTGCTGCAGGAACGTATGATGTAACCTATTACACATTGGGTGGTTTCTGGACTTCATGCGCTGATTTTACATCAACTTCAGTCGTGATCAATCCACTTCCTGCCACACCAACTATTACGCCTGGCGGACCAACAACTTTCTGTGCGGGTGGTTCAGTAACTCTTACTTCTTCTGCAGCAAGCGGAAACCAGTGGTCAACAGGAGAAATAACACCATCTGTAGTCGTTTCTTCTTCGAATACAGTTACTGTTACAGCTTCTGCATTGGGTTGTACTTCAGCAGCTTCTGCACCTGTAGCGGTTACAGTAAATCCATTGGATGATGCGACTTTTGCATATGTTTCCAATACGCTTTGTACAGGTGGTGCCAATGAAACACCAACCGTTGCTACAGCAGGAACATTTTCAGCTACACCTGCAGGTTTGGTAATCAACGCTGCTACAGGTGAAATTGACATGGCAACAAGTGCTGACGGTACTTACAGTATTACGTATACAACTTCAGGTACTTGCCCGAATACATCTTCTCAGAATATTACAATTACTGCCGCACCCGATGCGACGTTTACTTATTCAGCAGCAACATTCTGCTCGGCTGACAGTGATCCGGCACCATCTTTCGGAGCTGGAGCAAGTGGTGGAACATTTACTTCTACGGCTGGGTTGACTATCAATCCTTCAACTGGAACGGTTGATTTGTCAGCTAGTACACCTGGTACTTACACAGTAACCAACACAATCCCAGCTGCTGGTGTTTGCCCTTTGGTTGACGAAGATTTCACAGTTACGATCAACGCAACGCCAACAGCAACAGTAAGCGGTGGCGGACAATTGTGCGGTGCAGGAACTATTCCGGTTACTGTTACATTGACAGGTGCAGGTCCGTGGGATTTTTCTTATTCTGATGGTGTAACGACAACACCTGTTACCGGTGAAGCAGGATCAACGTATACAATCAATGCTACAGCAAACGGAACATATACCGTTACTACTGTAACAAGTTCAGGTTGTTCGGCAACCGGAACGGGAACAGCAACAGTTGTTTTCAACCCGAATCCGGTTGTTACTATGGGTGCTCTTACGGCTGTTTGTGAAAACGGTTCAGCAGTTTCACTTGCAGCAACACCAGCGGGAGGTACATTCAGCGGTACAGGAGTTTCAGGTTCAACGTTTGATCCTACAATCGGAGCAGGTACTTATACAATTAATTACGACTACACAGACGCAAACGGTTGTATGGGTAATGCCAGTGCAACTATTGATGTAAATGCTGCTCCAACAGTTGCTATTACTTCATTGCCAAACTTATGTGTCTACAACAGTGCGGTGACTTTAACACAAGGAACTCCAGCTGGAGGAACATACACCGGATCTGGTGTTACAGCAGGTTCTTTTGATCCGTCTGTAGCAGGTGCAGGAACACACGTAATTACTTACAGCTACACAAATGGTGACGGTTGTTCAGGACAAGCACTTGAAAATCTTGTTGTTGATTCATGCTTGTCGGTGAACGAATTATCTGAAACTGATTTGATGATTGTTCCGAATCCTGCGAATGATGTAATCACAATCTCTTACACCAATACAACATCAGGTAAGGTTGAGCTTTCTTTGACTTCAGCTGACGGAAAGATCGTTGCATTCAGAACTGTTGAAGCGGCAGCCAGCTTCAATGAGAAAATGGACGTTAGCGCGCTTTCAAACGGTGTTTATTTTGTGAAATTGAACATGAATACGGGAACGGTTACCAAGAAAATAATCGTTCAGTAATCACCCTTTTTCTTTTTGAAATGCCGTCTGCAAAACAGACGGCATTTTTTTTGGTTCGTCCTCCCGAAGCCTGTTTAAATTCTTAATTTTGCTTCACGCAAATTTGATATGGCAAAAAAATACGCAGCAATCGATATTGGATCCAATGCCGCCCGGTTATTGATCGGGGAAATGGCACAGGAAAACGGACATGTTTTCGTGAAGAAAATATCCTACACACGATTGCCGCTGCGTTTGGGTGAGGAAGTTTTTGAGAATGGGAAAATTAGTCCGAAAAAAGCGGAAGATTTCCTGAAGACTATGAAAGCGTTTGGATTGATCGCAAGCATTTTTGATGTTGAAAAAATTCGTGCCTGCGCCACTTCGGCCATGCGTGATGCGGAGAACGGAAACGAAATAATTCGTTCAATCAAAAAGGAAACCGATATTGAAATAGAGATTATTTCCGGTGATGAAGAGGCCCGATTAATCTTCGGAACGTTTGTTCTCCTGGATATTTCAAAGGACAAACCTTATCTCGTAATTGATGTTGGCGGCGGTTCTACCGAAATCAATGTATTTGAGCACGGAGAACGTGTTGCAGCGAAATCATTCGATATTGGTACTGTGCGAATGCTAAAAGGAAAGGTTGACAAAAAAGATTGGGAGGCAGTGCACGATTGGATTTCGGAAAATGTGGAACATGACCCACATACCGTCTATGCAACCGGAGGAAACATCAACAAAATTCACAAACTGCTTGGTATAAAAGAAAAATCGCCTGTCAGATTGAGTGATATGCAAACACTTTATGTCGATTTATCAGCGCTTTCGGTGAACCAGCGTATGGATCGTTACCAACTCAAACCTGATCGGGCTGATGTAATCGTTCCCGCTTTGGAAATCTTCACGTTTTGCATGAAAGAACTGGGATGCAAAGAGTTATTTGTTCCAAAAATCGGTTTATCAGATGGGATGATCTATGATTTGCATCAACGTGGGTTGGTGGATAACAATTAAAAGATGCTTCCACAAAATTATTTTTGAGTTTAATCATTTGAAAACCAAATGGATAGTAATATTGCACTATTAATTTTTTAGTGTAACCATCTGTAAATCAGTTGATTTACAGATTCTCGTGGTTCAAATTCTGTTTTTCAACGCGACATTTTTGGTGTGAGATTCCCCATAATTTGAATTCAATTATCTGGAAATCAAAAACATAGTAATATTGCAATATTGATTTTTAACAATCTTGTTTATAACTATTCTAAATTGTGTGTTCTGACAGTATTCTGACAAATAATCGTCCGTCAATCACGACTTTTGTGCTGTAGTTATTAAAAACTCAGGGAAACACACGTGCTGACTCATTTTCATACCATCGCTTTTACACATCGCAACCTTGATGTTTCGGCTATCGGAAAGCTTCATATTGAAGCTGAAAATCAGCTGGATCGTTTTAATCCGGTAAAAGAGCAACTGCACATCGGCGAATTACTTTTCCTGTCTACCTGCAACCGCGTTGAATTCCTTCTGGTTGGTCCGCAGGCAGCTTCCATTGACTTTCTAACAACATTTTTCAAACAGCTTTACCCTGATTTCACCCAGGAAACAGTTGATTTTTATGTGGCCAACGCTAGTGTTGTTTCCAATATCGAAGCAATCGATCATATTTTGAGGGTCGCTTCATCCATTGATTCATTGGTAATCGGTGAGCGAGAGATTATCACGCAAGTTCGCCATGCCTACGATGCCGCCCACAAAAATGGCTTTTCGGGTGATTTTATCCGGTTGCTGATCAAACATGTGATCCAAACTGCCAAACGCGTTTATACCGAAACCAAAATTTCGATGAAACCTGTTTCGGTTGTTTCCATTGCTTACCAGCGTTTGCAAGGCATGGATGTTCCTTCTGATGCACGCGTTTTGGTCGTTGGTGCCGGAGTTACCAATACCGCAATGTGCCGTTTCCTAAAAAAACACGGAATGTCTTCGTTTGTGGTATTCAACCGAACATTATCCAAAGCACAAGCCCTCGCTGAAGAATTGGGTGGCTCAGCTTTTCCGTTGGACCAATTATCCGATCATACCGGCGGTTTCGATATTCTTGTAACATGCACCGGAGCCGAAGAAACAATCATTACTCCGGAAATTTATAACACACTTCTTCAGGGCGATACAGCTCCGAAAGTCACTATAGACCTGGCATTACCGAATGATATTCATGCAAGCGTCCACAAGCAATTTCCAACGCGCCAGATCTCGATCAATGTATTGCAAACCATTTCCGACAATCACTTGCAGGAACGTTCGCAGGAAATCGAGCACGTAGAAGCTATTTTAGCAGAAGCAATCGAATCATTCAGCCACTTGTTGAAACTGCGTCGCATTGAAATCGCGATGCGCCCGGTTCCGCAAATGGTAAAAGACATCAAAGCAACGGCTTTCAATGACGTGTTCAAAACCGAATTGGAAAACATGGACGCCAACTCGAAAGAACTGCTCGAAAAAATCGTTGGCTACATGGAGAAAAAATACATGAGCATGCCCATGAAAATGGCCAAAGAAATCCTTATTAAACATTAAATTTTCTATGCTTTCAATCCGAATTGGTTCCCGCGGCAGTGATCTTGCATTGTGGCAGGCCAACCACGTGAAACAACAACTCGAAGCACTTGGTGCCGAAGTTTCTATTACTGTTATCAAAACACAGGGCGATCAGATTCAGCACCTGAGCTTTGATAAACTGGAAGGAAAAGGATTCTTTACCAAAGAAATCGAACAGGCGCTCCTCGATAATGAGATCGATCTGGCTGTCCATTCACACAAGGATTTGGAAACAACACCTCCCGAAGGATTGATCATTGCTGCAGTTTCCGAACGCGAACATCCTTCCGATGTGTTACTGATTCATCCGCGTGCGGTAGACACGACGCAACACTGGAATCTTAAGCAGAAAGCAGTAGTGGGAACATCATCTGCCCGCCGGAAATCGCAGCTCGTCGCTTTTAGAGACGATACGGCGATCAAGGATTTACGTGGAAATGTACCGACACGTTTGCAAAAACTCATCGACGGGGAATACGACGCTATTTTATTGGCGAAAGCCGGTTTGGACCGCTTGAACCTTGATCTGTCTGCGGTTCACGTTGAAGTATTGGATCCGGAAGAATTTATTCCCGCCCCAGCTCAAGGAGTTTTGGCCTTGCAAATTCGCGAAACCGACACCGGTTTGTTTGAATTCATGCAGGCGTTGCATCATCCGGATGTTCAGGCACGTATCATTATGGAACGAACCGTTTTGAATCGTCTCCAAGGTGGTTGTCAGCTTCCGTTGGGCGTTTATTGTCCGGAAGAAGGACGATTATTGGTTTCGTATGCCGAAGCCTGGGAAGACGGTGCGCAGTGGTTCCAGTTTGAAGGCCCGCATGATTTGGAAATGGTTGATGTGGTACTCGACGCTTTGTTGACACCCGAAGAAGAAGATGAAGACTAAACTCTTCTTTTCGGGAATTGCAAAACCAGGCGGAGCATTGATTTCATTCTGTGAAAATGCCGGTTGGGAATTAACGCAACAACCGCTTATTCGTTTCGAAAAATTGCTTTTTACACTTCCTGAAAACTTCGATGTCGTTTTTTTTTCAAGCCCGAGAAGTGTTGATTATTTTTTTAGTGAAAACTCATTGAATAGTTCCTGTAAAATTGCTTGTATAGGAAGTGGAACAGCCATAGCAATTAAAGCAATAAACTTAACCCCTGATTTTATAGGTTCAAATTCCGGGAACCCTGAATCAGTTGGTAAAGAATTTTTAGAATGGCTGGGAAACAGGACTGTTTTATTTCCATTGGCCAAAAACTCAAATGAAACCATTGTTAAAAACATTCCTGATAATCAAAAAATGATTGTTCGTTGTTATGAGACAATTTTGGTTGAAAAGACCCTAAACCAACACGATACTTATGTCTTTACAAGTCCAAGCAACGTCACTTCTTTTCTAAAATCAAATACGTTTCCTGAAAAAGCTAAACTCATCGCCTGGGGAACAACCACCGCCGCTAAAATGCGTGAATTTGGTTTGGAACCAATTGCCATTTTGAATGAATCTTCCGAAATCGCCCTGGTGGAAGTGCTGAGGAATATCTAAGACTAGTCACTTCACTATCCGCCAGCGGATAGTCCTATATCTGTGAAAATCCGTGTCATCTGTGGCAAATAAATACGGTGAGTCCGTTAGGCGAGCAAAAAATCTGCGCATCTGTGGTAAACATTGTCATACTTGTCTTGTGTGTCACAACAAAAACTCTTATATTCAAGTAACCAATCACTTGGATTATATGACAATGACACAACAGGAACTAGGGATTTACGGCGAGCAACTTGCCCAAAAACACTTACTAAAGGCAGGCTACACCATTCGCACAGTCAACTACCGATACATCAAATATGAAATCGACATCGTAGCCGAAAAAGAAGACAAAATAATTGTAGTTGAAGTAAAAACCCGCCAAACAGCCGAGATCGGAGAGCCGTGGATGGCAGTGACGCGTCGCAAGCAACGACAAATCATCACCTGTGCCGATCATTACATCCAATCGCGCGATCTTCCCAACGAAGTGCGATTCGATATCATTTCCATTGTTCACAATAACTTCCGCACCGATTTGCAGCATATTGTGGATGCCTTTTCAACCTGATTACCTCCATTTAACCGTTGGCTAAAAACGATATCCCAACCCGATTGAAATTATCTTTTTTACATCGGATTCAACTATTGTAGGTTGGTTATAAACCAATTCTACATCCTGAGTATCATTGTTTTTAAAAATCGCTTTGTGGAAAAGAAGTCCAAACCCAAGCCCCCCGTTAATCATGCCATATAACCCTTTCCAAATAGTTATTTCCGTACCCAATCCACCATAGACATATAAAGATTGGTAAAACGCTCTCGTCTCTAGATTGAAGGAATGATCAAAAAGAGGCGGCGCGTCATTGGGTGTAGGTTCAGTGTGATCAAAATAATGCCTTGAAAGGCGAAAAGTACGTGCATACTCTAAATTGATGCAAACATTCGGGTTGAGCCACTTGTGCTCCTTTAATGGTGAATAACGGTATCCTGCATCGATGATGAATTCACTCAAGTGATCAAACCGAGTCTTGTATGACTTGTAATCGGAATGATTCATTCGGCTAAATGTGAGACGAGGTCCTACATAAAATTGGTGTTTTTTGACATCAACTGTGAGTATAGGAGTTATTCCGTTGTCGTACAAATCTGAAAAAACGGCTTGCAAACCTACTCCAAATATTACTTTTTTGGAAGCTTCCTGAGATAAAACTGCAGTGAATGAACACGTTGAGATTAGGATGACAGTTAGAAGGCGCATGATGATCGGGTTTATCCATTAACGGACCGATTAAGGCGATATTGTGGTTCATAAAGAAATGGAACACCAATTGGTACTCTTGATTCAAATCAACCCTGATAGACGGTTTGTAACCTAATTTACCTAAAATGCGTTATCTTTGTCCCGACCACCGAAAGGAGGCCTTATTAATTTATGCTCGTGATGAACACAAGAAAACCGAGTGGTGGTGCCAAAAAGCTCGCTGCAAAAGGTAGAACTACCGGATCTGCCCCTTCAAAATCAAGAACCTCAGGTTCTTCAGCTCCCAAGAAATTTGCTGATCGCAAACCCTTCGACAAGAAATTTACCGATCAGAAAGTAACCGACAGAAAAGTTAAACCCGAAGAGGAAGGTGATGTGCGTAAACCGCATTTTCCACCGAAAGTACGCAAAGGCGATCCGCTTCCTTCGTTTAACGAAGATGAGATCCGTTTGAACAAATACCTTTCCAATGCAGGAGTGTGCTCACGCCGTGAAGCCGATGTACTCATTCAAAGTGGTGTGGTTAGCATCAACGGAACAGTGGTAACCGAAATGGGTTACAAAGTGAAAAAAGGCGATTCCGTTCAATACGACGGTGAAACGATCAATGCCGAAACCAAACGTTACGTGTTGCTCAATAAACCGAAAGATTTCATTACCACCATGGACGATCCATGGGGGCGAAAAACCGTAATGGGATTGGTCATGAAAGCTTGTAAAGAACGCATTTACCCGGTTGGAAGGCTTGATCGCGATACAACAGGCTTGTTATTGTTTACCAACGACGGAGATTTGGCAAAGAAATTGACGCATCCCCGTTATGAGGCTAAAAAGATCTACCATGTTGAGGCTAATCGTCCGGTGAGTAAAGAACACCTCGAGGAACTGATGAAAGGAATTGAGCTCGATGACGGTTTGATCAAATGTGACCAGGCGGAATATGTGAAAGACGGAGCTTCGGCACGTGAAGTGGGTATTGAAATTCATTCGGGCAAAAATCGTATTGTGCGACGGATGTTCGAAAAACTGGGCTACGAAGTGGTGAAACTGGACCGCGTACAATTTGCAAGCCTCACCAAAAAAGATCTTCCGCGCGGTTTTTACCGACATCTGACAGATAAAGAAGTTGCATTTTTAAAGATGACTAAATAAATGAACTGATCAACCACCATGAAAAAATTACTTCTCCTTCTCCTTTTGTTGTGTTCAACACTTGTAGTTAATGCTCAGGTGAGTAAACACAAAAAGAAACATAGTACGGCCGCCGGAACCTTATTTTTTTATTGGGGTTACAATCGTTCGTATTATACGCATTCCAATATTCGGTTTATCGGCCCGGATTACGATTTTAAGCTGAAAAACGTGGCAGCCTATGATCGCCCGGATAAGTTCAGAGCAAGCCTTTATTTTAATCCGGCAACCATTACCATTCCGCAATACAATGCGCGGATTGGTTATTACCTGCGGGATAAATGGGCTATTTCGTTTGGCGTTGACCATTATAAATACGTCATGGCAGACCACAACGAAGTCTTGCTCGATGGGTATATTGCTGCCGGTTTGGATACAAACTGGTCAGGAAATTACGACGATGAGCCGGTTGTTACTAACGCCAAAGATTTTCATTACGAAAACACCAACGGCGCCAACTTTTTACGTTTTGAAGTCATGCGTTCATTCGATTTGTTTGAATTAGGTTCTCAGCGTCAATTGGCTTTAACAGGTAATCTGGGTGCTAGTGTGGGTCCTGTACTTACTTATACTGATCTAAATTTTGCACAGCTACATACCTTTGCCGCACCTTCGATTTCGGGTTATGGAGTGGGAATCAACGGGAGCTTGCGTCTTGAGTTTTTCCGCCATTTCTTTGTTTCCATGGAATCCGGCTTAGGATTACTTCATCTGGTACATGTGCGCACCCGAACCGGTGACCGCGATCAGTTTGCCCGACACAAGTTCGGTTTTTCATCCTATTTCGCTACTGTGGGAGGGATCTTTTATTTACGTCCGAAAAATGGCTGTGATAGTTGCCCGAATTGGTAACTTTGCGTTCTTTTGTAAGGCCCACGGCTTTGCGTCATTTTAAATTAAGCAAACAATGAGTGTAAACGAACTCTCAGAACTGGAAAGACAGCGACGTCAATCGTTGCAGAAATTAAGAGAATTAGGCATCGAGCCTTATCCTGCCGATTTATACCCGGTGAGCGATAAAGCCGATGACATCAAAACAAACTACCAGGAAGGTAAAACCGTTTGCCTGGCAGGCCGCATGATGAGCAATCGCGATATGGGGAAAGCCTCTTTCGCTGAATTGCAGGATTCCACAGGTCGTATTCAACTGTATATAAACCGCGACGAAATCTGTCCGGAAGAAGATAAAACCGGTTACAATACCGTATTCAAGAAATTGCTTGATCTCGGTGATTTTATCGGGGTGAAAGGCCATGTGTTCAAAACACAGGTGGGCGAAATTTCGATCCACGTGAAAGAACTCACCTTATTGAGCAAAGCATTGAAACCGCTTCCGTTGCCTAAAACAGACAAAGAAGGGAATATTCATGATGGATTTACCGATCCTGAAATGCGTTACCGTCAGCGTTATGCTGATTTGGCGGTGAATCCGCACGTGAAAGAGATTTTCGTGAAACGTACCAAACTCTTCAATGCCATGCGTCAATTTTTCAATGATGCAGGTTACATGGAAGTGGAAACACCTGTTTTGCAGGCTATTCCAGGTGGTGCTGCCGCACGTCCATTCGTCACGCATCACAACGCGTTGGATATTCCGCTTTACATGCGAATTGCCAATGAGTTGTACCTGAAACGCCTCATCGTTGGTGGTTTCGACGGTGTATATGAGTTTTCCAAAAACTTCCGTAACGAAGGAATGGACCGTACTCACAATCCGGAATTTACCGCCATGGAAATCTATGTGGCTTACAAAGATTACAACTGGATGATGGATTTCACCGAGCGCTTATTGGAGTATTGTGCAATCGCAGTAAACGGTACTTCCGAAGCGACGTTTGGCGAGCACACAATCAATTTCAAAGCACCTTACAAACGCGTAACCATGCGTCAGTCAATCATCGATTTCACCGGATTCGACATTGCCGGAAAAAGCGAAGATGAATTGCGTGCCGCTGCCCGGGGAATGAACATCACCGTGGATGAAACCATGGGGAAAGGAAAATTAATCGATGAGATTTTCGGTGGAAAATGTGAAGGAAATTACATCCAGCCGACGTTCATCACCGATTACCCGAAAGAAATGTCGCCGTTGTGCAAAGTACACCGCAACGATCCGGAACTCACCGAACGCTTTGAACTCATGGTGTGCGGAAAAGAAGTTGCCAATGCGTATTCCGAATTAAATGACCCGATTGACCAGCGCGAGCGCTTCGAAGAACAGGTACGTTTATCCGAAAAGGGTGACGACGAAGCCATGTTCATTGACCAGGATTTCCTGCGTGCGCTCGAATACGGAATGCCGCCAACAAGTGGTTTGGGTATCGGTATGGACCGCCTGATCATGTATCTTACAAATAATCCGTCGATCCAGGAAGTATTATTCTTCCCGCAAATGCGTCCTGAAACAAAATCGGTGAAAATTGTATTGAACGACAATGAAAAACTGATTTTCGACATCGTGCAACGCGAAAAAAGCATGGAACTCAGTACTTTGAAAGAACAGGTAAACCTCAGCAACAAAGCGTGGGATACCAGTATCAAAGGCCTGACGAAGAATGGGTTGCTGAAAGTAACGAAGACGGATGAAGCATTGATCGTGGATTTAGTATAAAATGCTTAATTTTTAGTGTTGAATTTTGAATTGAGATCTTGGTAGCTAGCGCTTTCAGAGATTCAATTCTTGATGTCGAATGAGCTTTCGTATCGGAAGGAACGATGATTTACTTGTGATAAACCTCATTCAAAATTCAACATTAAGCATTCAAAATTTAGATTTCGGGCAACGTTTTGTTTTTTTCGTAATATTACTAACAGATAGAATCTGATTTTGTTGAGGTTTTTACGTGAGTAAATTGATCTTTTCCACAGAAAAACAACCAAATTGCATTCCTGTCGTTTACTGTATACTCTGAATAAACCAAGTGCTCTAATGAAAACAATACTGTATCTCCTCGGTATCCTTTTACTCGTTCAAGTTGTTTTAATCGTGCCTTCCTGTCAAAAAGATCCGGATGTTTCACCTATCAATGAAAGCGAAGTCACCGTTGATCTCACGACTGTTCCTTATCCGGTATTGTCTGATTATAAGTTTTTCCGGGGCGTGATGAAATATCAGGTTCCGGCTTCGGATGTAATTGCTTATGCTCCTGCAACACCTTTGTTTACTGATTATGCACTCAAAAAACGCTTTATCTGGATGCCGGATGGCGAAAAAGCAAGCTATGTGGCCGACAATAAAGTACTGGAAATGCCTGTTGGAACAGTGCTGATCAAAACATTTTACTACAAAAATGTTCTTCCCAACGGCGCAACCCGAATTATAGAAACCCGCCTTTTGATCCGCAAAGCAAGCGGCTGGATTTTTGCCAATTATAAATGGAACGATGAGCAAACCGAAGCCTATCTGACCACTACAGCAAGTACTATTCCGATTACCTGGATGCAGGATGGTGAACAAAAAACCACCAACTACCGCATTCCTTCCGAAACCGAATGTCTGATTTGTCACAAACATCAGGGACAACCTGTTCCGATCGGGATCAAACCGCAAAACCTGAATAACCAGTACCAATATCCGGAAGGTTACCGGAATCAATTGAATAAACTCATTCAGGAAGGTTACCTTGAACCCGGACTGCCTTCAAATATCTATTCAACCATCAATTACAAAGACCACAGCAAATCGGTCGATCAGCGTTTACGTTCATACCTCGACGCCAATTGCGCGCACTGTCATGCCGAAGGAGGCCACTGCGATTACAGACCTATGCGTTTGGCATTCTCTGAAACCGTTGATCCTGTAAACATCGGACTTTGCGTAGAACCGGACGAATTTGTCGGAGCAGAATACACATCCATCATTACGCCGAGTCAACCAGACCGCTCAGTGATGCGTCTGCGTTTGGGAACCAATCAGCCCAACCTGCGCATGCCACTCATCGGACGAACAATTGTACATGAAGAAGCCGTTGAACTCCTCGAAGAATGGATCAATTGGAAAAAAGACTGCCACTAATAAAACCAAAACATTACCGACTGCATTAAATTAAACGAATCATCAAAACAATTCAACTATGAAAAAAGGATTACTCGTAGCAGCCCTGGCATGCTCATCGATAGCAACCGCACAGGTCACATTTACAATAGACAACAGTCTAAGTATTCCCAGCGGAAGCCATTATGTGCGTGCTGCGGTAGACATGAACGGCGATTACCTCGATGATATCGTTTGCACCAATAGCGGCAATATCACCATTTTATACCAGCAGGCAAACGGAAGTTATACGACTGCTTCCATGAATAACACAACTGTTCCTAATTCTGCCGACTGGAGTCTGGCAATCGGTGATATCGACAAAAACGGATTTAACGATATCGTTTACGGCGGCGGAAATGGTGTAACGTTTATGAAAGCAAACGCTACAGGAACAGCTTATACCGAGGTTTCGTTCCCGGAATATGTATTCTCGCAACGCAGTAATTTTGTAGACATCAATAACGACGGCCATTTAGATGCTTTTATGTGTCATGACGTTGCACCAAATGTGTATTATCTCAATGACGGGAGCGGCAACCTTGTTTTTAATCAGGGTGGTATCGGCGATCATGCCGAAGGTGGAAATTACGGTTCCATTTGGGTCGATTATGACAACGATGGCGATCAGGATTGTTTCATTGCAAAATGTCGCGGTGGTGGTTCAACAGCCAGTATCGACGAATTACACCAGAATAATGGCGATGGTACTTTTACGGATGTAACGGTAGCAGCCAATATGACAAACGGTTTTCACCAGGCATGGTCAGCAGCGTGGAATGATTACGACAACGATGGTGACATGGATGCCATGATCGGTGAAAGCGGCTGGGGCGGTTCAAGCGACGGTCACAAACTTATGCGCAATAACGGAGACGGAACATTTACCGACATTACTTCCGGTTCGGGCTGGGACACCTGGACAGATATCAGTATCGAGCATATAACGTATGATTTCGATAACGATGGTTTCGCTGATGTATTAAGCGGCGGAAACCTGATCCGTTACAACAACGGTGATATGACTTTTACTGAAGTAAATTCGGGGGCTTATGGCAGTTCTGTTGCCGATTTGAACAACGATGGTTTTCTTGATTTGTTAGGCAACTCATCCGTTTATTACAACAATGGAAACAGCAATAACTGGATCAAGATCCAGCTTAAAGGGTTGGCGAGTAATTATAACGGAATCGGTGCACGCGTGGAGATTTACGGTGTATGGGGCAAACAAATCCGCGATGTCCGTAGTGGCGACGGATTCGCCAATATGAACAGCCTCAATGTACACTTCGGGATCGGAACGGCTACAGAGATTGATTCCGTGCGTATCATCTGGCCTTCAGGACATATAGACAATGTCGAAGATCCGGTAATTAATACAGCCGTGACCATTGTAGAGGGTGCAGATCCGTTAAGTTTGGTGGAAGTGGCAGGCAAGAAAATCAGCCTGTTCCCTAATCCAACAACTGAATTTATAGCGATTGAGAACATTGATTTGCTGGACGTCTCGGAGATAATTGTTTATTCCATGAAGGGAGAAAAAATGATTGCACGAACCACTGATTACGCAAAAGTAGATGTTTCAGCTCTGGCAGAAGGCGCTTATATCATTGTTATCCAAACAAAAGCAGGCGAACGCTATTCGGAAGCATTTGTGAAGAAAAACAACTAAGCAGGTTCATAAAACAAATGGAAAGGATGGCTTAGGTCATCCTTTTTTGTCCGGCAACCTTTTGCAAAATCTGCGTTTTATACAGTACTGGCTGTAAACAGCCTTTTTAGGTGTAAAAGGTGAATTTTATACAACCTTTGTGAATTTCACTGGTACTTGAGGTAGAGTCTGTTGTTAATTATGCAACAGAGTACGCTTTTTAAATTAATTTCTTACTTTAATGGGTTGCGAAACCACAATTCAATAAATACAAGGCTATTACTCAAATAATGATAACTATGAAAAAACTGTACTTCTTCTTATTAATCGGGCTTCCGGTTGGTTCAATGGCACAAAACAACTGTGCTACTGCTTTGCCGATAAGTGCGGGAACGTATACTGTTTCGGCAGTAAACGGGGCCGGATTCCCTACGGTGATTTGTGCACCGAATGGTAATACCAATGTCACTGCCGGTGAATGGTATACGTATACACCATCTGCCAATTACACGGTAACGCTCACAACCGATCTCCCGGGTAGTGCGGGTGTTGATACGCGTTTTCATGTGTACACAGGCACATGTGGAACGCTCGTGTGTCATTCGGGTGATGATGACGGTGGAGCAAATTTGTTATCCACTGCTACGTTTAGTGCTATGGCAGGAACTACCTACATCATCGCATTTGATAATCGTTGGTCTTCTGCAGGTTTTGATTTTCAACTAATCGAAAATCCGTATGTAGAACCGCTTTTGCCACCGGTTGAATTTACTGCTACTCCGGTAGGTGTTTCAGGATCTTACAGCCTTGCAACAGTGGATATGAACGGTGATTACCTGGATGATATCGTAACGGTTTCCGGCGGTTCTATCCAGATTTTGTACCAGCAGGCAGGCGGAGGCTTCTCAACAGTTACGTATACAACTACCAACAATGGTTATTTACCAAGCTGGAGTCTTGCAGTTGGGGATATTGATAAAAATGGTTTCAATGACATTGTTTACGGCGACGGAAGCGGTGTAACATTTATGAAAGCCAACGCAAGCGGAACGGGTTATACCGAATCGTTTACAAATGAATATGTTTTCTCACAACGTACAAACTTCTCTGATATCAACGGCGACGGCCATTTGGATGCATTTGTTTGCCATGATGTTGATCCGAATGTTTATTACATCAACGACGGTGCAGGTAACCTGACTTATGGTCAGGGTGGAATGGGCGATCATACTGAAGGTGGAAATTATGGTTCTATTTGGGTCGATTATGACAACGATGGCGATTCTGATATGTTCATCGCCAAATGTCGTGGTGGTGGCTCAACTGCTGCGATCGACGAATTGCACCGCAATAACGGCGACGGTACATTTACCGAAGTAGGTGTGGCGGCCAATATGGCAAACGGATTTCACCAATCCTGGTCATCTGCGTGGAACGATTATGACAACGATGGCTGGATGGATGCTTTAGTAGGCGCCAGTTCATCTGCTGAAGGAACACATAAACTAATGAAAAACAACGGCGACGGTACGTTTACAGATGTTACCGCTGGTACAGGTTGGGATACCAATCCAAGCTTAAATATCGAGCACGTGAGTTTCGATTTCGATAACGACGGCTTTACAGATGTCTTGGGAGGTGGAAACAAAATCATGTTCAACAACGGTGACATGACTTTTTCAGGTGTTGATTACGATTTTACCAATGGTTCTATCGGCGATTTGAACGATGACGGATTCCTGGATGTTCGCAATGGTGGAACAGTTTATATGAACGATGGAAATGCCAACAACTGGATCAAAATCAACCTTCAGGGAGTGCAAAGCAACGGAAACGGAATCGGTGCCCGTATTGAGATCTACGGTGCATGGGGCAAACAAATTCGCGATGTACGTAGTGGTGACGGATTCAGATACATGAATACCCTCAACGCTCATTTCGGAATCGGTGCAGCTACGGAAATTGATTCTATTTATATCAAATGGCCTTCAGGTAAGGTTGATCACATCACCGATCCTGCGATCAACGAAGCATTGACAGTGGTAGAAGGATCAAGCCCACTGAGTTTATTCGAAGTAGACGGTAAGAAAATTACCTTATTCCCGAACCCGGCTACGGAATCAATCACGATTGATAACCTGAGTTTGTTGGATCCGGTAAGTGTTACCGTGCTTTCCAACATCGGAAACGAAGTGATGAAGCAAGACAAAAACAATCCGAAGCTTAATATTTCGACACTGTCAAGTGGTTTGTATATTGTTATCATCGAAACAACATCTGGTGAGCGTTATTCTCAAACGTTTATCAAAAAATAAAAAAATCAACTAATTGAGTTTGTTAGGGCGGGAATAAAATCCCGCCCTTTTTTATTGTATAAAAACCGGTTACATCCAACCGGACCAGTGACAACCTGGCCTACAGAAAACAACCATCATTTACGAAGTAAAAAACCAGTTGCTTAATCATATCAATTAGTGATTTAAATCAATGCCATTAATGATCAGACGCATCTTGCGTCAGTAACAGTAACCTGATCTTTGAACCGCAAAAACATTGATTATGAATTCAGTAACCCAACCCGGATTTCATCAACATGCTAAAACGTTCCAAACCAAAGCTACTGGTTTGCAACAGTTAATCACTTTTGGAGAAAAGTATCGGTTCGGCATCAGCTGTTTAATACTCATAATTGCAGAATGCCTTACCGGCATTATCGCACTGTATGGAGCAACGCACTCCACCGCTATGTTAATTGCAACATTATCATCCATAATTTTGTTGGCCCTGCTGCTTATTGTCGCACCTATGCGACTGATCTACATGGCCTTCACTTTAACCCTAACCACTGATTTGTTTATTTTGCATGGTCTTCACCTATGACAGAATTAACACCGATTAGATCGAAAAAGGATGCTTACCACGAGCATCCTTTTTTAGTTGCCCAGGTTTGTTTTCATGACTAAAATCAGGTTTTTACCTGACTTGCCTCATAGTATCGCCGCATTTATACGATGAACTTTGATGTATACAAACACATTGATTATGAACACGGTAACACAAAACAGAACTCACCAACACGCAAGTAAACAGCAAAATGAAACCACAGCCTGGGAACGGTTTGTGGCTTACGGTGAAGAAAACAGATTAGGAATCATTTGTTTTGTACTTCTCGTTGTCGGATGTCTTGGCGGCATTACGATGATGTACGGTGCAGCGCATTCTACTGCAATGTTAATCGCGGTAGTAATACCAACCATGACAACTTTGAGTTTACTGCTTTCTGTTGGACCAATGCGATTGCTTTACATGGCTTTTGGTCTCTCCATAATCACCGACCTGATTGTTTTGCTTATTCTTAACCTATAACTCAAATCGGTAACGATTATTTTCAAAAGGATGCCTTACTATGGGCGTCCTTTTTTGCTGCCAAAAGGCTACACAACATAATCCAACCTTTCACTATCTTTGCACGCCGCCTCACAAAACAGGCGCGTTCAAATACCCGTTATGCTTACAGTTGATAGTCTTAAAGTAGAATTTAGTGGCCGAACCCTTTTCAGCGACGTGTCGTTTTCGGTGAATGAAAATGACAAGATTGCCCTCATGGGAAAAAACGGCGCCGGGAAATCAACTTTATTGAAACTACTGGCGGGAACCAATAAACCAAGTGGAGGCACGATTTCGGCCCCGAAAGACTATGTAGTAGCATATTTGCCGCAACACTTGCTCACCGAAGACAACGCAACCGTTTTTGAAGAAACCAGCAAGGCTTTTGCGGGTATTTTTGCCATGCGTGATGAGATTGAAGCATTGAACCAGCAATTGACCTCGCGCACCGATTATGATTCGGATGACTATTACAAGATCATCGAAAAAGTATCGGAACTCAGCGAAAAATATTATTCCATCGAAGAGATCAATTACGAAGCGGAGGTAGAGAAAGTATTACAAGGAATGGGCTTTTTGCGCTCCGATTTTACCCGTCAGACTTCCGAATTCAGCGGTGGATGGCGCATGCGGATCGAACTGGCCAAAATTCTTTTGCAAAAACCCGATCTGATTTTGCTCGATGAGCCGACAAACCACATGGATATTGAATCCATTCAATGGCTCGAGGATTTCCTTATCAACGGTGCCAATGCAGTGATCGTTATTTCGCATGACAGGGCTTTTATCGACGCCATTACAACACGCACAATTGAAGTAACAATGGGTCGTATTTACGACTACCGCGCCAAGTATTCCGATTACCTCGAACTGCGCAAAGACCGCCGTCAGCAGCAACAAAAACAATACGACGAACAACAAAAGTTCATTGCCGAGACCACCGAGTTTATTGAGCGGTTCAAAGGAACGTATTCCAAAACGCTGCAAGTGCAATCGCGGGTGAAAATGCTCGAAAAGCTTGAAATTGTAGAAGTGGATGAGGTTGATAACTCTGCTTTGCGATTGAAATTTCCACCTGCACCACGCGCCGGAAGTTACCCGGTAACAGTGAGTGAGTTGACCAAAAAATACGGAGATCACACAGTTTTCAGTGAGGCTTCCATTACCATCGAACGAGGTGAAAAAGTAGCATTTGTAGGCAAAAACGGCGAAGGAAAATCGACCATGGTGAAAGCCATTATGGGTGAAATCGATTTTGCGGGAACGCTGGAACTCGGCCACAACGTACAAATCGGTTATTTCGCACAAAACCAGGCTTCGCTGTTGGATGAATCACTGACGGTTTTTGAAACCATCGACCGGATTGCCGAGGGTGACATCCGCACCAAAATCAAAGATTTACTGGGCGCATTTATGTTTGGCGGAGACAACAGTACCAAAAAGGTGAAAGTGCTTTCAGGCGGTGAAAAAACGCGCCTGGCAATGATCAAACTCCTGTTGGAACCTGTCAACCTGTTAATTCTCGATGAGCCGACCAATCACCTCGATATGAAAACCAAGGATATCATCAAAGATGCACTCAAAAGCTTCGATGGTACGCTGATCCTGGTTTCTCACGATCGCGATTTCCTTGACGGATTGGTAACCAAGGTCTACGAATTTGGGAACCAACGCGTAAAAACCCACTTTGAGGACATCAATGGTTTCTTGCAAACCAAGAAAATGGAAAACCTGAAGGAAATAGAGCGAAAGTCGTAATCAGTTGGTTTCAGGTTATCACCCCAATTTCTGCCAGCCTCCGGTGATCAATTACTCCTCTTTTTTGCATAGCAGAATGAAGTAATAAAAAAAGCGACCCCTAAAGATCGCTTTCCAATTTCTATCGGACTATTTTCTAACCGAAAAGCCACTTGATCAGGTCATTTCCGTTAGCAAACAGCAAGAGTCCGATCAGTAAGAAGAAACCAACATACTGTGCTTTTTCCATAACGTTTTGCGATGCTGCACGGCCGGTAATGATTTCGTACAACAGGAACATCACGTGTCCGCCATCCAGTGCAGGAATCGGCAATAAGTTCATCACCGCCAGCATCATTGAAAGGAATGCCGTCAATGTCCAGAAAGCCTGCCAGTTCCAGGAAGGGGGAAACAATTTTCCGATTGCCCCGAATCCACCAACTGAATTAGCACCTTTAGCTGTAAATACATACTTGAACTGCGCCACATTGCTGTACATCATTTTCAGTCCCCAGCCGAAACCGGAACTGAACGCTTCACCGAATGAATATTCCTGGGTGAAAATCGCGTTTGTATCCTGTGTGTATTTATGATCTCCTGAGATTCCAAAAATGCCGTCTTTTCCAATCTTGGTTTCTTTGGTAATCGTTTTACCTTTTCGTTCAATCGTCAGCGTTACTTTTTTGCCCTTATTATGATACAACGCTGATTGGAATTGATCATAGTACTCAATTTCCTGATCGTTGATGGCCACAATTTTATCCCCCTTTTTAATTCCAATACGTTTGGCGGTACCCTTTTTGGGATCAACACTCTTTACTCGCTCCATAAAACGGCGTAAATCGAATGCGCTTTTTTCCACGTCATTTGTCCACATTTTAGTGCCAATGTCTTCCGGAAGAACGATTTTTTCAATTTTGCCATCCTGGTGTTGCACCGTGAAATGACGTTTATTAAAGATCAACATCTCAACACCAAGACGCTGTACATCCTCATTCTTTACACCATCTACTAACAACACCCGATCACCCGACTCAAACCCGAATTGCTCCAGGTAAGGATGAACCGCCAATCCATGTTGCAGTTTTTTCTGATCAACTTTTTCTTCACCCCAAATGAACAAGACCATGATGAAAATCACGAATCCGACGATAACGTTTACCGTAACACCGCCCAACATCACAATCAATCGCTGCCACGCCGGTTTTGAACGGAATTCCCACGGTTGCGGCGGCTGCGCCAGTTGTTCTTTGTCCATAGATTCATCAACCATTCCGGAGATCTTGACGTAACCACCCAATGGCAACCAACCAATTCCCCATTCAGTATCACCGATCTTCTTTTTGAACAAGGCAAAATACGGATCAAAAAACAGGTAGAATTTCTCTACGCGTGTTTTGAACAAACGGGCAGGTATAAAATGACCGAATTCGTGTAAAATAATCAGTATCGAAAGTGATAAAATGAGTTGCGCAGCGCGAATCCAGAAGTCCATTATGTATCAATTATTAAGCGACAAATATAGCGATAACAATGTAAAATACAGTAGGGGCGACTCGCGAGTCGCCCCTACTGTATTTTACATTTCAATTAATTTAAGGTTGAACGTGTTTCGTAGAATAGCCATGGTGTTCAAAATATTCCACAATAGCTTCTTTCATCAACGCCTGCTGCTCCGATTCGCTTAAAGGCGGTAAATCTTTCTGCAAGGTAAAATGCGGCCATTCATCAGGATCTTTTCCTTCAAATTTATAATATCCGTAAGGTTCGAGCACAGTACAAATCGCCACATGCATCAAATCTGTTTTTTCGTGTTTTTTAAACTGCTGATACCCTTTTCCCAATTCTTCCACACCGATAAGGAACAGCAATACCTGTAAATCGATATCTGGCCCGAACGGTTCTTCCAGTTGTTTCAGGAGTGATTGGTAGCGAAGTTCTAATGCATAATCCATACGGTAAAATTACGCTTTATTGGAGAAGTAAATCAATTATGAATAGCTGAATTATCAATTATCAAGGGAAGCCAACTTCATAATTCATCATTAATAATTCAAATAATCACATCTTAGTAAACTGCAGCACCGAAATTGTGTTTTCCGAACAAACACGCACCAGGTAATGACCTTCTTTTAAACCAGCCAGCGGAATCATCGTTGTTTGTCCCTCGAATATTTCACTAATAACCATCTTGCCTGACAGATCGGTAATCGCTACTATAGAAGCGCCATGAGCCTGACCGGAAACCACGGTGATAAAATCAGCCGCCGGATTTGGAAATACCTGAATCGCCGGTTCCAGTTTCATTTTGACCGCAATCACCGCATCTGATCCCGCGTTGTTTTCGTCGTCGATCATCGTGAGCTTGTAATAAAGTACTTCGGTTCCTCTTGCTTCATCAACAATGGAATAATCATGCGAAAAGCCCGATGTTCCCGCACCCTGAACGGTTTTTATTTTCGTCCATTCACTTCCATTTGCAGAAACAGATATGTCAAAGTGATCATTATGATTTTCAGAAAGTGTTGTCCAGCTCAGTAAAACCTCATCATTGGAACATGTTCCGGTAAACGAAACCAAGTCAATGGGTAAAACCACCAAACACGTAGTTGGATCCTGGATCATGTCAGTGACATTAAACGTATTGGTTAATGACAAATTCGTTGAATTCGACCAATTGGACGGATTGTTGATTGCGCTTCGCAAAGCGGCCCGTGTTCCTGTGAATGTTCCGGTATAGCGCATTCCATCACCGCTTGGATTGATGTAAAGTGCATTCGTCCCATTCGTAAGCGCTGCCGGTAAACGTGTATGTTGCCTGTCGCCACAGCTTACGGTTCCGGTCATCCAGGTGCCATCTTTGATTTTCATTCCTGCTATAAAGGTTGGATTGGCATATGTACCGGTAAAAGCGAAAATATTGTCGCCATCACTTGAGAAACCGTTGTTGCGTTGATTGACCAGCGTCCACGACAATGTGGCTGCACCGGTTGCCATGTTTAAAGAACCGGGAGAACCATCATTATACACCACCACCGTTCCACGATCGATTTTCGTAGTAACGGTAAAGGTGATCACAAATTCTTCGTCTGAAGTACAGAACTCATTGGTTTCATTACGCCATGGCATATCTGAAAAAATAAGCTGTGTACCCGGACACAGATCAATAAACGTAACAAAGGAAAAGCCATCGCCCCCGCTCACCTTTGCACTGGTGAAAGCAATGTCGCCGACAGTAACAACCTGGGCGTTACTTGTAATTGTGGTGATTAGAAAACAGGTAGTAAGCAGAAGTCCGAATTTCATAATGTAGTAATTAACCACAAAACTACTGCTGCACAATTGCGCCGGATTCAACGGATTTTTAAACTTCTGTCAACGAATGCAATCAATCTGATCTACTTAATATTATCTCACCTAAAGATTAAGGTTAATTAGATTAATAAATCGTTATAGTGATTAAATCATTGAATAGATGAATTATCAATGATGAAGGGCTTCCTCTTAATAATTCATCATTGATCATTAATAATTCCCCACGTATCCCCGTTCTCCCTTCCCGATCCGGTCAAAGATCCAATCAAAACTATAGATCATGTGGCTGTCTACAAAATTTTTGTGCGGCCAATCGGCAGGAATAAACAGGCGGCCTCCTTTTTCGGGTGGTAACTGGTCAATTCCTTTCACGGCATATTGCGGCGCAATTCCATCCTGCTCGCGTAACGGATCCTGGTTTGGTTCCCCCAGGTTGCTTCCGTATTGCCACACATGCTCAAACTTCGACCAATCATAACCTTCCTGGTTGGCATTTTCGGGGGCGATGATGTATGCATTGTTCAAAAACACAAACGGCTCCACTACTTCCAGGAAACCAAGCGAATAGGCATAACCCATACTGTGGCTCACGATATCAAGTGTGTCTTTTACCCACGGTGAAAACGGAAATTGAGCCCGCGATTGCAAAAACACTTCCCCGGCAAGTCTGCCTATTTGTTTTCGCTCCTCAAATCCTTTCGGATTGGATTTTTCGGTGAGACGTTTGTAAACATGTTTTGCCGTTTGTTTTTTTGGCGTCAACTTGGTGCGTACCCAACTAATCACAAACCGCACCTGATTCCGGTGATTGGACGTCGCAATGGGAAAACTTCCATCGACATAATACGTCATCACAGGTTTCAGCATTTCCTGGAAACGATTGTCGATTTTGTACCAATAATAATAACGGTCTTTTTGGGTCAATAAACCATCGCCGGGATCATTGTTGGTTTTGGGACCGCGATAACCGCTGATGAGCAAGAGCAACCTGGATGGTTCGTTTGACACCTGTCCACGAACGCGTTCCGTAAGATCACCTCCATTGTATGCAAATACTTTTGTCGAATCACAATTGCCGGAAGCATTCAGGTATTGAATTACTTTATAATGCCCGTTCGACGCGCAGGAAAGGTTTAGGTCAGGTGCAATCAGCGAATCTGAACTATACAAAAAACGAGTTGCCTGGTTGTGGTCCACCGAAAAATATAATACGGATCGTTGTTGTTCACTTATCCAGTTACCATCGATTGAGCGAAAGACCACCGAACCCGATGTAAACGTATTTTCTCTAACCAAACGACTAATCACACGCTTTTCCCTGGGGTGACATGTGCGGTACCACCTGCAACGGTTGTTCGGGTCCCATTTCGGGTTATTCGCCAAACGATTGACCATTGTTCTCAATTCATTTTGTGGCAGTTTGGGACGCAATGGGCGTTCTGAATGAAGATAAATAGTAAAATTCTGCGAATACGGTTGAACGATCTTGCCCGAATCAATCACTCCGTCAGCATTTTCCTCCCAAAAATAATAGGCTGTTAATCCGCCGATCTCATCGAACACTCTGTCTTTCTTTATTTTCAGAGAATCAAGTGTTTGTCCGCGAAGCATTGAGGCAGACAGGCAGCAAAAAAATATGGAGAAGACGATTTTCACGAAGTCAGCTATACAGTTCGAAAATACACTTTTACGGGCATTCGGCGATTGGATTATGATTTTTTAGGGAATACTTATGTCTCCCACAGATGAACAGATTATAGCGCTCCTAACGGCAGCGCATTGGCAACATCATAACATGTCAACATTTTAGCTTTTCAACTAAATAAAGCGAGTGCGGTAGCCGAGCAGAAAATCTGCGCATCTGTGGGAGAAAAGATAGATTTTAATCCTGTAATAATTATTCAAAGCAAGCTGACGAAGATCGCCAAAAACGTTTATTTTTGTTCGCTTAAATAATGACAAGAAATGGGAAGAGCATTTGAATATCGCAGAGCTGCAAAAGAAAAGCGTTGGGACAAGATGTCGAAATTGTTTCCAAAGCTGGGGAAAGCAATTACAATGGCCGCAAAAGAAAGCGGGTTAGATCCTGCTACGAACGCAAAATTGCGAACTGCCATTCAAAATGCGAAGGCTGAAAATATGCCCAAAGACAATATTGAGGCTGCCATCAAACGAGCAAATCAGAAAGACATCGCTTCGTTTACCCAGGTCGATTATGAAGGCAAAGGTCCACACGGCGTATTGGTTTACGTAGAATGCGCAACCGATAATCCGACGCGTACGGTTGCCAATGTGAAATCATACTTCAACAAAGCCGGTGGTGGCGTGGTTCCCAACGGATCATTGGAATTTATGTTCAACCGCAAATGTGTGTTCGAATTGGTGAAAACCGATACCATGGATGCCGAAGAGCTGGAATTGGAACTGATTGATGCCGGTTGCGAGGAAATCGACGTAACGGAAGACCGCGTATTTATTTACGGCGATTATACTGCTTTCGGAACCCTTGCAAAAGCAATCGAGGATTTAGGATTGGAAGTTTCCAAATCGAACTTGCAGCGCATTCCTACCACTCCGGTTGAATTTACCGAAGAACAATTGACAGACATTGAAAAAATGCTCGATAAAATCGAAGATGACGATGATATCCAGCAGGTGTTTACCAACATTGCATAATTGATGAGGCCCGGATTGTTCCGGGTCTTTTGGTTTCAGAATTCCGGAAATTATAATGCGAAAGGAAACCGAATCGGTGAAACAAAAAAAAGGCCGATATAACACCGGCCCCTTCATTTTATTAAAAGTGATTATAGTTTAATGAACTTTGTCATTTGCTTACTTTCGTTATTGGAGAATTCAACCATGTAAAGTCCGGGCCTAAGTGTTTCCATTTCAAGTTTCACCATGTTCACACCACGCATCAAACTGGCTTTTTTGCTTAGCAATTCCTTGCCTTGAGTATCTTTCACCACAAAGGTTCCAAATGTGTCATAGTCCCATTCTATTGAAACAAAAGTCGGTTCCTCGTTTACCGGATTCGGAATCACTTTCATACGATTATTGAATGTCGTTTCTTCCATCGAAATCATTTTCAGGACAGTAGCAGTTCCGTTTAAATCAGTTTGAGTGAGGCGGTAATAAAGCAAATCCAGCTCAGGTGCTTTATAATCGACCATCTGGTATTCTGTTAACCCGAAGGTGTCGCCTACTACATATTCACGGTGAATTTCAGTCCAGTTTTGCAAATCCCTTGAACGTTCAATGGTATAAAAAGCATTGTTCTTTTCAGAAAGTGTTTGACATTTCATTTCCACTCCGTACGATTTCCGGAAACCGGAAAAGTCAATAAACGTTACGGGAAGTGGTGTAATATTGGTCCCGGAAATACTAAAGTTACAATAGGCCCCCGCATTTCCATCGATCCCCACCAATACTGTTTGATTGGGCGATAAGTTATTGATCGTTGCCGTTACGGAACCTCCGGCGCCACTGGTGCAACCGATATTGGATAACGCACCGCAAACACCTGTCCAGTAACCGATCTGGAAACCGCTTCCACCACCGGTACAATTGATTCCTGTAATATTAATAGTTACCGTACATGGAAACGTACAGGTTGAAAGCGTTGTAAATGAAAACCATGCATTGTTCTCCAAAGATCCAGCGCAAAATTGCGCCGGAGCAGGATCGCCTGCTGTACCTGCCGTCATACAATAATTATCATACGTAGCGGGCGCTGTTCCAATTTGTTGCGGGGCCGTACAAAAGTCATTGGTCGGCGATTCAACATTGGCACAAACCGTTGCTGTACCGGTTGGTGGATCTTTGGTCCAAACACGCAGGTAATAGCACGTATTGGCAGTAGTTGCCTGGCCTGCGGTTGACCAGCCAACAGCAGTAGAGCCCGAATAACAGTTAATAGAATTCGTTACATATCCACTCAACGCCCCTGCCGAACAGGTTGTCCAAAGTGAAATTTCCGTGCCATTGGCACTGGCTAAACCTGAAAAATCAAACGATACGCATTGATTGGAAGCATTGGTACAAAATTGAATGATCCTAGCTGTTCCCGAACCTCCGAAACCGGAACCTGTACAACCTGCAGAAGACCCAGCACCGGAAGGGGTAGCGTCAAAATCCAAACAGGTAACAGCACTTCCTACCGTACCGAAGTTGGTTGCAGAACAGCTTTGGCTATAGGCGTTAAATGAATTCGCTAAAACGAAAACACCAAACGCCAATGAAGAGAGAAACCTATTTCTTTTCTTCAACAACAATGATAGAGATGTTTTCATTTTGCTTGATGTAGTAGTTAATACCATTGACTGTGTACTTTACAGAGCCTGTAATAATTGGATTGTTTGTTCCTTCGTCGGATGGTTTGGCAAACGGAGTTGTCGTGTTTGTATCACTCACAGTTAATTTGTTTTCCACAGAAACCGCATTTGACTGGCCGTAACTTACCCCTGAGAATAATAAAGCCGCAAGTAGTATTTGATTCATCTATAATAAGTTATTCTGCAAAAGTAAACGGTATAACTAGTTAATAATGTAATTACTAAAATTTAGAATGTTCTGTTTTTAACAATAAGATTCCTTCATTGAGAAAAAATAACAGAAAACTCAAAATGATAATATTAGTTGGAAAGTCGTCAGAACATATTTTTTGCCCGACGAATCATGAAAAACCGATTTAGGAACTAAGAATTTAAGATTCCAAGAGTAGTTGAAAATATAGATTGAAATTATTGCAATGTGACAATTCCGACATCCAAAATCTGACTCCCTGCCACGGAATTATTGTACGTAGTTTGCTGAGAATAGCTTGCACTTGTAGGAATGAAATTAAGCTGGTAGGTCCCTGATAAACCTGAAAACTGAAAAAATCCACTATTTTCAGGAATCGCGATCAAGGTGTCTGTTCCCTGAATAGCCTGAATATATCCGAGGGCATCTGCAGGAAGCAATACTCCTTTAATCCGTCCATTGGTAGTATTGGTATAACTTCGTAAAACAGGTAATAACTTATATACATTGTTTCCCTGTTCCACGACTGATTTTCCGGCATCAAAATCAATCCATTCTATAACATCCAAACTGGCACTTATGGTAGTATTAACATTCAGTTTGATTCCGGTTTGCTGAGCGGCGGGAACAATCAGGCTATGGCTATTGCCATTCACTACAATCGAATTATTGGAACCCAGTATCAATCGAATTTGAGTTATTGTTCCTTCAGGCAAAGTAGCAATCGAAAGCAAGGTATCAATACCATTATTGTAACTCAGCAAATCGTAAATCCCGGGTACCTGCGGACCAATGTCTATCCAACCTTGTCCGGAAACATTTACAGATACATCCTGAATATCAATATAAACGTGATCATATTCTCCGGGCGAATCAGTTAATCGTAAAATATAAGATCCATACTCCTGTGGTTTGTCTTCTTCTTTCTTACAAGAAAAACACAGTGTCAATATCAATAGAAACGGAATTATTTTTATCATCTCAGTTCGTAATGCAAGCAATAATACAACATTTATATGAACTAAAATACCCATTCGAAAGCTCATACAAACCGATCACCACTGCTTCACCCGAATTATAATTCCGCTTTTAGATAACCGCACTTCTTTGTACCGCTGAAGCGGTTTGCGCTTCACGAACCAAATTACGTACCAGATCAATACCGCAAGCCATAGGAAAATCATTTTATAAAATTAGCAAAAAGTGAGTGATGTAACGAGGCCTGTTAGTCTGCTACAAATGAACGTATGACGAACTGTATATAATTCGATTCGTAAAAAATAACACGTCCAATAAATCATTCGTTCATTCGTGGCGGAAAAACATCATCTACTTCAGTCTAATAGAACCACAGAAACTAATTGAACAACCCGTCGTTGAGAATCAATTTCAACTGCCGCGTTCACAGGCAAGGTTCTCCGTAATTTTCGGCTATGAATTTTATTGACATTTTACTCATCATCCCAATCGGGTACGGCGCCTATAAAGGTTTCAAGAATGGTTTTGTGATTGAACTGTTTACCTTGCTCGCTATTTTGGTGGGAATTTACGTGGGCATTCATTTTTCCGACTTCATCGCCGCGTGGATGAAAGAAACCTTTGATTGGGATTCACCTTACCTGCCGGTGGTGGCCTTTACCCTTACATTCCTGGGAGTTGGCGCCATGATTTATTTCGGCGGGAAAATGGTCGAGAAAATGGTGAAAGCGGTCGCGCTCGGCCCTGTCAACAAAGCTTTCGGAATCTTATTTGCCACGCTCAAAATGCTTTACATATTAAGTGTATTACTTGTATTGATCGAATCCTACGACGAAAAAGGTGATTTTTTTCCGGAGAAAACCAAAGAAAGCTCATTACTTTATGAACCGGTGCGCGATATTTCAATCAAAACAGTTCCGGCACTTTCAGAAAGTACCATTTTCATGAAAAATGCGTTAAAGCCTGAAACTGACAGCACCGGACTCACCATCGACCAGGTATTGCGCGCCAAAGAAGTCGCTGATAGTTTGGGAATTGATGCCTCCGATGCAAAACAAATACTGGAAATTCATGAGAAATACGGCAAAAAAGACTAGCATTCTGATCCTTGCAGTAGTATTTGCTCATACTGCCTCCGCACAGCTGTTCAAGAAAAAACTGGAATTACCCGAAAGCAAACTCATGCTGGTAAAAATGGGACCGCTTGTAGGTTTGGAACAAGGCAAATACCTCAATTTCAATTTCGGGATGGAACGCCAGTGGCAGCAACTCAAGCTCATCAAACCACAAACCCACGCCGCCAATTTTCAACTCGACTACAATTTCAAATACCGCGTCATGGGTGCGCAACTCGGTTATTGGTTCAAAGTCGGCCGGTTAAATCTCACTTACGGCGCCCGCCTTTCCTGGCACACCGATTACGATTATCACCGTTTTGCGATAGCTCCGAATGTAGGCTACAAATTCATGCAGGCGCATTTGCAAATGGGCGTAAACCTGATGCCGCGCAACACGAATTTTCCGGAAGTGAATACGTTTTACGCGTCGTTGAGATGGGTGTTTATTAATGATCGGAAGGTGAAGAAGTAGAGTGTACTTTACACCGTAATGGAAACACTAAAAGAACACTTTTTGGTTTAGAAACAAACACCATTCCACATCAAAACCCAGCAAAAATTCCTTACATTTGAGTAGGCAGGCATCGCACACGTTCAACATCCTGTAATCGATCAAACCACACGAAAATCGACACAAATAAACTGATTATTGAATACTACCTCACATGGAATTTATCGATTATTACGGGATTCTGGGACTTGCCAAATCGGCTACCCAGGACGAAATAAAAAAAGCATACCGCAAGCTTGCCCGGAAGCACCATCCCGACCTCAATCCCAATAACAAGGAAGCCGAAAAGAAATTCAAAGAGATCAACGAGGCGCATGAAGTGCTGAGCAATCCCGAAAACCGGAAAAAATATGATCAGTACGGGAAAGACTGGAAACACGCGGATGCCTACGAAGAAGCCCGGAAACAACAAGGTCAATCGCAGTCGCGCCAAAGTTCCGGTCAGCGAACACAAGCAGGACAGGAATACTCCGGCGATTTTTCCGATTTCTTTGAGTCGATGTTTGGCGGAGCAGGACGACAAAGCGGCCAAACGCGGTTCAGAGGACAAGATATTCAGGCAGAATTGCACCTGAAACTGACAGATGTTTACAAAACGCAGCAGCAAACACTAACCGTCAACGGCAAGAATATCCGCCTCACTTTTCCGGCAGGCATCGAAAACGGGCAAACCATCAAAATTGCCGGACATGGGGTACCGGGAATCAATGGCGGTCCGAATGGCGATTTATACATTACCTTTTCCATCGAAAACAACACGGCCTTTAAACGCGACGGTAATAATCTCTACAGCACCGTTGAAATAGACCTCTACACCGCACTTTTGGGTGGCGATATTTTCGTGAATACCTTCGACGGGAAAGTAAAACTGAAAGTAGCCCCTGAAACCCAATCGGGATCAATTGTCAAACTCAAAGGAAAAGGATTTCCGGTTTATAAAAAAGAGGGCGAGTCCGGTGATTTATACATTACGTATACGGTCAAGCTTCCAACCGGACTCTCAGCCGAAGAAAAAGAGTTGTTTTTGACACTAAAAAATAAGAGAACTCATGAAAACGCCTAGTTTAATTCAGATAGAACAAGTGTGCATTCATTGCAGGGTCGATGTCTCCTTTATTCATTCGCTGCACGAACTCGGACACATTGAATTGATCATTGAAAATGATGATCATTTTATCACCGAAGAACAATTAAAAACACTGGAAAGTATGATTTACTTTCATACCGAATTGCACATCAACCTGGAAGGTGTAGATGCTATTGCGCATTTGCTCAGGAAAATAGAAACCCTGCAGGATGAATTGGCGGTGACGAAAAACAAATTGAGCGCTTACCAGGATAAGTAGGAAACGGATTTACCCAAACGGTGATAGATCTCACAAAAAAACGCTTTTAACCAATTGCGAAAAGTTGTATCTTAACACAAAAAAAACGCCATGAAACACTTCGCTACTATTGTTTTCGCCCTCTCAACCTTGCTCATGATTTCCTCTTGTGGACCTTCCGAAACGGAAAAAACCGATTCAGAAAAGGAAAAAACATGCACGTATACCTACGATCACCAAAGCTCCGTCATGGGATGGACCGCGTTTAAGTTCATCGACAGAACTGAAGTTCCAGGAACATTTACCCGCATCATTGTCAAAGATGGCGGCGCGATGAGTGATGCGAAAAGGCTGATCCAATCGCTTTCGTTTTCCATTCCGATTGCGACCATCGAAACCCAGAATCCGGAACGTGATGCCAAAATTGCCAAATACTTCTTTGGAACCACAGCAATCGAAACCATTACCGGAAACGTAAAAGAGCTGAAAGACAATGGTATGGTGATTCTTGAAATTACGATGAATGACATTACCAAAAATGTAACCGGAACTTATACACTCGAAGACGGAGACTTTGCTCTTGAAGCCACGATTGACGTTGCCGACTGGAATCTCCTTACTGGACTGCAAGCATTGGACAAAGCCTGTAGCAGCCTCCACAAAGATCCGAATGGCGCTTCCAAAGTGTGGTCTGACGTAGAATTGTCATTTAAAACTACCCTACACGCCGATTGCGAATAACTTTAAAAATTGCAGATTACAGATTGGCAAATTGCAGATTTTGATGAATTCAATCTGTAATTTGCAATCTTCTAATCTGCCAATCTACCACGATAAAACAATATATTTGTTGATTCGAAGTTATACGTTTACAAGAATTTGGATTGATCAAACACATGTCTAATAAACAAATCACCCTTTTAGGACTCTTTATACTGTTCCTGGTGGCGGCGTGCTCAACAGAAAAAAACACCCTGTTAAGTCGCTCGTACCATAGCACAACCGCACATTACAATGGTTATTTCAATGCGAATGACCTGTTGGATGAAGCTATGAAATCGTACCGTACCAATCTGAAAGAAGATTATTATTCGGTGCTCACGATTCGTACGTTGCCTGATGAGGAAGAGGTGAAAAACATGTACACGCCCATCGATACTGCTATAGCCAAGTGTACAAAAGTGATCCAGAAGCACGCTATGCCGGGCATGGACAAACCTTCCAAGAAAAAAGAAGAACACAATAAGTGGATCGATGAAAACTGGACCACCATTGGTGTTGCTAATTATTACCGTCGCGATTATACGCTGGCGATGAAAAATTTTGAATACGTACAGAAGTTTTTCTCCAACGATCAATCAACGTATGTAGCCGAATTGTGGATGGCCAAAACCAATATCCAGGAAGGCCGTTTCACCGAAGCCAATTTTAACCTTTCCAATCTCGACAAAGCAGTTGAAGAATCGACTGGTAAAAAGAAAAAAACGAAGTCCAAAAAATCGAAGAAAAAATCGGATAAAGAAGACGAAGTCGCTGAATTTCCTAAGAAATTACGCTTCGAACTCGAGATTACCCGTGCACAATTTTTCGAGAAAAAGAAAGATGTCGACGGCGAAATCAAAGCCTTGGAAGCATCACTTGAATTTGTGAAAAAATCCTACGACAAAGCACGCATTCACTTCATCCTCGGGCAATTGTACGAAGGAAAAGGAGATCGCGGAGCCGCTTCAGACCATTACAACAAAGCGCTCAAAAGCAACGGCGGCTACGAAATGAATTTTAATGCACGCCTTAAACGTGCACTCAACGGTGGAAGCAGCGACGTAGAGAAAGACCTCAATAAAATGCTGCGCGATGAGAAAAACGGCGAGTTCAAAGATCAGATCTACTACACACTCGGGTTGATTTCTCAAAACGAAGGAAAAGAAGACAAAGCAATCGAGCGTTTTACCAATTCGGCGTTCTATTCCACCAACAACAATCGCCAGAAAGGAATGGCGTATGAGCGTTTGGGTGATACCTATTTCCAAAAGAAAGACTACGTAAAAGCGCAGAAATACTACGACAGCTGTGCAACCGTGATTCCGGAAACGTACCCGAACGCTGAAGGTGTGCGCAACAAAGCCCTGAAATTGCAGGATTTGGTGACCGCCATCGAAACCGCTCAATACGAAGATAGTGTACAGCGCATTGCTTCACTTTCCCAAGAAGACCGTTATGCTTTCGCCGAAAAAATGGTGAAGCAAATCAAGGAAGAAGAAGAACGTCAGAAACGATTGAACGAAGACCGCGCCCGTGAATTGCGTGACATGGCCAACAAAGCCGAAGAAGGTGCCGGAAATAAGTGGTACTGGAACAATCCGAAAGCCAAGGAAGAAGGATACGAAGAATTTAAACGCCAATGGGGCCAGCGTGTTAACGAAGACGATTGGCGCCGAAGCGATAAACCGGCATTGGGTTTCAATCCGGAAGAAGACACATTGGGTGACGGAAATAACGAAGCGGTAGAAGTTGACGCTGTTGACTCGCTCACACCGGAATCATTGCTGGCAAAATTACCGCTTTCCGATTCGTTGTTGCAAGGTTCACGCGAGCGTATGATGTCAGCTTACTTTGATGCAGGCCGTATTTACCAGGACCAACTGAACGAAGAGAAACTCGCTGAAAAACAATACAACATCATTCTCGACAAACCGTTTGAAAGTGACTATAAACTGCTTTCGGCATACCAGATTTATAAAATGTACGATCCGGCTGCACAACAGGCAGTTGACCAGAAAAATTACATCCTTACCAATTATCCGACTTCCGATTTTGCGGGCTATCTGCGCGATCCGGATTATTTCCTCAAGAAAAAAGAGCGCGAAAAACTGGCGCAACAGGAATATCTGACTGTACTGGATCGTTACGAACGAGGTTTGTTTTACCCCGTTTTACTCAAAGCAAATGATGTAATCGCCAACGAGAAAGAAAATCAGTACCGCCCTAAGTATTTCTTGCTGAAAGCAAAATGCCAGGCCAAGCTAAACGAGGACAAGAAAACTCTGGTACCAACACTTGATTCATTAATTACCGAATATCCGGGAACAGATGAGGCCAGAAAAGGCGCCGAAATGCGTGACATTATCCTCAACGGATACTCAGCCAACTTAGCAGTTGATTTCAATAAACCGTCGATCTACAAGTACGATGAAAACGACGCGATGAACGTATTGGTTTTCCTTGAAGCGGATAGCAAAGTGAGTTCAACCGTTGCCAAAACACGTGTTGCCGATTTCAACAAAGAATTTTATGGCCGTGAAAAATACATGACCAGCTCGAAAGTATTTGGTAAACAAAGTGTGATTTTGGTAAAAGAATTTAAGTCGGAAGACGAAGCGGCTATGTATTTAGCGCAATTCAAAAAAACCAAAAAACACTTGCTGGACTTGCAAAAAGCGAAGATTATCTTCATTTCCACACCGAATATGAAAACACTTTTCGAGACCATGAAGATCGATGAATATGATGTGTTCTTTGAAGAGAAGTATTAAATAACGTGAATTCTATACCGGATCCACGTTTAATACGTATCTTTTTCTTCAGGAACCCGTTCAACAAGTCATGGAAGAAAAGCCAAAAAAACCGATCAATAATTACGCTAAGTTTACCAGCCTAGGTATTCAGATGGGAGTCATCATCGGTGGCTCGGTTTGGCTGGGTACTTTTTTAGACGGAAAATACAATCCCAATGGCAAGGCGTGGACAATTTCACTGTCGCTTTTCGGAGTAGCAGCAGCGTTGTACCAGGTCATGAAAGAAGTCATAAATATGTCAAAAGACGACGACAAAAAATGAGCAGTTTAAAACAACAACTTTTTTCCTTTATCGGAATCACAGGAATTTACATCGGAATTATTGCACTGGCTTTCAGCCCGCAGCTCATTCTTCAAAATATAGTCGCAATCGGAGTGGTACTGATTGTTTTTGTATTGAGTACGTTCATTACTTCATCCGGAAAACTGGATAACCACGAGGCAAACATCCAGAAATTTCTGATTGGAACCACTGTTCAAATGCTGGCATCAATGTTCTTTTTACTGATCTCAAAATTCACTGCCAAAGAACATTTCAAGTCCATGGCGATCCACTACATGATCTTGTTTTTTGCTTTTCTGGTTATACAAGCTTATTTTCTGCTCAAAAGAATACGCGAAACCAAATAGCAATTATGAATGATTAATTATAAAGGTGGCACCTTGATCATTCATAATTGATCATTTATAATTCTTTGTCGCTACTTGAAAGAATTTTCATAGAACGAATCCCTTCTATTCAGCGGGTAATACGATTAGTTTTTGGGTATATAGTTTTGTTTGTATTTGCACAAGAACGGAATACACTCCTGCTGTCAGTTCATCCGGCAGGTATGCTAAGTATTCTCCGTTATTATCGGCATAAATGGTTGTTGCATACGTTATTTTACCCGATAGATCCATTATGGATAAAATGATTTCTTGTTTCGGTAAATCGTTGAAATAGAAATGAATTTGATTAGTAGATAGGGGATTCGGATAAATTGAAAAGGCGCAATCAATTGGTACATCCATATTCACGGCCTCTATACCAAGGTAAACAAATGAGCCGTCATTATCGGTTTGCTTGAGTCGATAATAAGAGATTCCATTCCAGGGATGCAGATCAGAAAGGGTATAATTTTGCAACAAATGATTGTTCTCTCCAGCATTTACAATACCCACCTCTTCGAAATTAATCGCATCTCGACTTTTTTCGATTGTGAAATAATCATTGTTGTTTTCTGTTTCTGTTGTCCAGTTCAAATCTACGGTGCCATCATTTGCTGTTGCAGTGAAACTAAGCAGTTCTACAGGCAATGGATTTGTTAAGAGTGTAGATGCCAGTGTAAAAGGGCTGAAATTGGTTACTGGTGCAGCTGTAATAATCGTACCGGCAGAAGCAGTTCCCGTTGTTCCGCCATTTCCTTCGTTTGTCCAGGAACTTCCATTCCACCTGGAAACCCGCAATGATGAAACATCCGTAATGTAATCCGCTCCACAATCAGGTGTGTTCCAGCTTAGTGTTACATTCACATTTGATGTTCCATTCGTACGATCAAGTAACCAGTATTCACAAGAACTTAATGTAACAAAAGAAGGGTCAAAAGTGGTGTTATCCCCATAAGATTGAGCCGCTTTAAAATATTGGGCAGTAAAATGATCGGTTACATTCCCGGGAGCGTCTATTGCTATTCCCCTGTATATACCGTTATTACCAACAGGAAATGTAAATGCACTATTTCCTGTTTTTCTTACCGGGCCATTTACATGACTTGTATTACTAAAGGCCGAAGCTGAGCTTCCTGCAGCAAAATTCAAATAATTAGTTCCGGAAGAATTAACAATACCACTTGTGAAAGTAGCTGTAAGGCTGATATTCAAAGGCGTGCTTAATATAAGGCTATTCGCAGATTTGTTCATTACCAGACGCTGAATCAACGGAACTGAGCTGGCAGATGTTAGCGACTGATTACTCCCTCCTGCAAATTCAACAATCCCAGTTCCACTTCCAAATGTGATGCTTGTGGCACTGTTTATTATGATATCACCTGAAAAATAACTGGTCGCATTATACGCAGGAGATAGTGCTCCGGAAGATGATTGAACAAATGTAACTGCCGCATTATAGGTATCACCTGTTGTATTTGCTAATCGCCATTCTGAAGTACTGCTGTTTGTGAGGCTGGTTACTCCATTGAATATATTGGACCCGTTTGACCAGGTTGCCGTAGTTCCATTTTTGTCCATGGTTGCTGTTCCGTTGTAAGTGCAGCCATTCAAATAAATTTGTGGGGCGGTAAAATCCACATTTCCATTAAAGGTACAGGCAGGACCGATCCGGAGTATCCCTGTTCCGGTAAACGTAAGGTTCTGAGCAGTTCCACCAATGGTCGTTCCTTGTGTAAATCGTCTGATTTCCAACCCTCCACCGGAAAACCCGGTGCCACCGACGCTGATCGTTTTTCCTTCAGCCATGCTGGCCGATGCAGCAGTATTATACCCAATAGTTATTCCTACACCATTGGTGGAATTCACAATAATATTACCATTGAACCGGGTTGCCGGAGCAATATCTGCCAATCCGATTGATGATGTTCCTGTATTCGTAAGTGTGACATCCGTATTAAATGTATCAGCAACTGTGGCTGCAGTTACAAAAAGTGCATTACTTGAATTGACAAGGGTTGTCAGACCATTGAATATATTCCCACCATTCCCGAAGTTACTGGCGCCACCTTTCTTTTCCAGGTAGGTTGTTCTGTTGTACGTGCAATCATTCAGGTAAATTTGTGGTGTGCGGAAATCAACGTCGCCATTGAAGGTTGAAAAAGGTCCGAGATACAGGATTCCGCTGCCAGTAAAAACCAAACTTTGTGCTGTAGTTCCAACTTGGGTGAAATACCTAAGTAAAAGTCTGCCGGCTGAAAAACCGGTTCCGCCAACACTGATTGTTTTTCCGCTCGCTAAGGTAGACGAGATAGATGATCCGGGTCCGTTTCCAAAAGTAATTCCTGCGTTGGCAGTACCATTGGTGGAGTTGACAATGATATTCCCGTTATACAGGTTTCCAAGCGTATTGTCAGACATGGCGATCCAGGCGGAACCTGTATTTGTTAGCGTCAAATCTGCATGAAAAGTATCGGGTGAGGTAAAGGCTGTTGCAAAAAAACCGCTCCCTGAATTTAATAATGTAGTAAGGCCGTGAAATACATTTCCGCCGCTGCCTAAATTATTGGTGCCACCAGTTTTTGCCAGGGTGGTTGTGCCATAAAATGTGCTTCCGTTTAAGTAGACTTGTGCTGCAGAACAGGTTACAATAGGAGCAAAGGATGTGCTCACCCCAAAAGTAGTACCGCTGAAAGTAACAATCCCAGTAGTAGTGATTGCAAAAGTTGCAGCAGTTCCTAAGCCATTGGTAATGATTCCGGAAGAAAAGGTATTGTTGACGGTACTCGAAACAGTCAGATTATTTCCATTCAGATCAATTGTTCCGCTATATCCAGTGCTCGTCATTCCGGCAATCGTTGGTGCAATATCCAGATTGCAATTGCCATTACTCCCGCCTACACCATCATAAATAACAAAATCACTCGCTCCCGGAACGGAAGCACCACCCGCACCACCTGAGGTGGCTGACCAATTGGCGGTGTTGTTCCAATTTGATACTCCTACAGCAACCCAATAACGATTGGCCGCAAATACTCCCTTCGTGAAAATACAGAACAATCCACATAGAAGGATGAATCTGAAAGTGGTAATTTTCATTTCATTCATAACTAACCGGTAAATGTGTCTTTTAAATTTAACCAAAATTTAATGGAAATACTACTCATTTCTACTAGACAGCAGAATATTTTATTTGAAACGAAAGTTTCAACGATTATTTAGTGATGGATAACTAAGATGAGTCACTGAAAAAGATGATTTCACAGTATTTTATTTTTGTAAATCGGTTCGAACTTTTCAGTCGGGCTTTTCATAAGCTTTCACATTAGATCGCAATGATCATTTATAATTCTGCGCTTCCATTCATTTTATCCTGTTCTTTAAGTCATTAGTCTGACTGATTTAACCGGTTGTCTGATTGTGTCCACAAAAAACACATTTCCACCCTTCCTTTCTGCAATTTTTCTTGGTGATTCTGAAAGATTGACTACCTTTGCACCAAATTTTCGGAGAGAAACTTAAAGTTTTAATACGCGATGTCATTAATTTACAGCATGAAACGATTTCTTTTAGCATTGATTGCCCTGTTAACTGTTCCGGTTGCTTTTGCAAACGAAGGCAAAGAAAACCACGAAGAAGAAGCATTCAATGTAGGAAAAATGATCACCGAACACGTTACAGATGCACACGAGTGGCATTTATGGGGTGATCACCACAACGCTGTATCCGTTTATTTGCCAATTATTTTGATCGATAACGGCCTTCAGCTCTTCTCTTCAAAATCGTTTTATCATTCAGAAGCGAAAGTTGCTTATGAAAAAGATTCTGTAAGCGAGCACTATTTCGTTGATGAATCAGGTAAATATGGTCTTTTTAAAGAAACCATCTACCATACAAAAGACGGCGGCCTGCAATTCAACGAAAAAGGCGAATGTACCAACACTACCCCACTTGATTTCTCGATCACAAAAAACACCCTTTCGTTATTCTTTGGCGCCATCATCATTCTCTTCTTAATGATGACAACTGCCCGTTATTACAAGAAAAACGGTGCCGTTGCTCCGAAAGGACTGGCAAAATTCATGGAACCAATGATTTTAATGGTTCGTGATATTGCGTTGGAAAACATCGGCGAGAAAAAATACAAAAAGTACATTCCTTATTTAGCAACCATTTTCTTCTTTATCTGGATCAACAACATGCTGGGAATCGTTCCGATCATTCCTGGTGGAGCGAACTTAACAGGAAGCTTAAGTGTTACATTCATTTTGGCGATCTTCACATTGCTGGCTACATTGTTTTCAGCCAACAAAAACTACTGGGGTCACATTTTCATGCCTCCGGGAGTTCCGATTGCCTTGTTACCGATTATGATTCCAATCGAGATCATCGGGATCTTCACAAAACCTTTCGCATTGATGATTCGTTTGTTTGCCAACATGACGGCAGGTCACGTAATCATTCTTGCATTAATTTCGATCATTTTCATTAATGAAAGTTTAGCCTGGGGTGGTTTGTCTGTTCCGATGGCATTGTTCATTTCCATTTTGGAAATTTTAGTTGCGTTCCTTCAGGGTTACCTATTTTGCCTGCTTTCGGCATTGTTTATCGGTAACTCGGTAGAAGAAGCACACCATTAAGTAGTAAACGTTTAATTAATATATAGTAGTATGGTAGGAATGGGGAGTATAGCTGCAATTGGTGCAGGTCTTGCTGTTTTAGGCGCAGGAGTTGGTATTGGTAGAATCGGTGGTTCTGCTATGGATGCAATTGCACGTCAACCTGAAGCACACGGTAAAATTCAATCGACTATGATTATTGCTGCGGCTCTTATCGAGGGTGTTGCCCTTTTTGGAGTAGTAGTAGGTATGCTTGGATTGGATAAATAATTTTGAAAACCGCCTGTAACGGTTGGTTACAGGCGGTTTCTTAAATTATCACGATTAAAAAAAACGTTATGGAATTAATTACACCACATATTGGATTGATTTTTTGGACAGGACTTGTGTTCTTGCTATTGATGTTCATATTGACCAAATTCGTTTGGAAACCGGTATTGAAAGCGGTAAACGAACGTGAGCAAAAAATTTCCGATGCATTGGAATTGGCTGAAAAAACCAAAATCGAAATGAAAGCGTTGCAGGCGCAAAACGAGAACTTGCTGAAAGAAGCAAGAGCTGAGCGCGATGCCATCGTAAAAGATGCAAAAGAAACGGCTACCAAAATGGTGGAAGACGCGAAAAACGCTGCAAAAACAGAATCAAACAAGATTGTTGCCGCTGCACGTGAAGCAATCAACGCCGATAAAGCTGCTGCGATTTCAGAGTTGAAAACACAGGTTGCTGCTTTCTCGATTGAAATTGCTGAGAAAATTGTTCGCGGTGAACTTTCTACCGACGGTAAACAAAAAGCATTGGCCGATAAACTGGCCGGAGATATTAACCTGAACTAATCGCAAGCATGAAAAGTTCAAAAGTTGCCATCCGTTACGCACAAGCTTTGCTGGATCTCTCTATCGAGAACAACACACTTGATGCCGTGAACCGCGATATGACTTATCTGAGTACCGTTAACAACGAAAACCGTGACTTTCAGTTATTTTTATCCAGCCCAATCATCAAGGCCGATAAGAAAATCGCTGTATTGAACGAGATTTTCGGAGCGTTTGAAACCGTATCAACGGCATTTATCGCTTTGATCGCTAAAAACGGCCGTGAGAGTATCCTGCCACAGATTGCAGAAGCGTTCCACGAACTGGTAAAAGAGAAAAAAGGAATTGTTTCCGTTTCCATCGTAAGTGCCACGGCATTGGATGCAGGCGTAAAAAAACAAATCATAGATAAAGTTCAGGCTACAACCAAAGGTACTTTGGAAGTAACTGAGGAAATCGATGCTTCACTGATCGGTGGATTTATAGTGAAGATGGGAGACACCCAAATTGATGCATCCGTTGCGTCGAAATTAGCACAATTGAAACAACGTTTAACAACATAAACAGAGGTACTCCTCTTTTTTAAAAAAGAACAACATGGCAGATGTTAAACCGGCAGAAGTTTCTGCAATTTTAAGAGAGCAATTATCTGGTTTCCGTTCGGAAGCAGAATTGCAGGAAGTAGGTACTGTACTCCAGATTGGTGATGGTATTGCTCGTGTATATGGACTTACAGGAGTTCAGTACGGTGAATTGATCGAGTTTGAAGGTGGTTTGCAAGGAATCGCTTTGAACCTTGAAGAAGACAACGTTGGAGCGGTATTGTTAGGTCGTTCGACACAAGTAAAAGAAGGTGATACCGTTAAACGTTTGGGTCGTATTGCATCCGTTCACGTAGGTGAAGGCCTTGTAGGACGTGTAATCGACACGTTGGGTAACGCCATCGACGGTAAAGGCCCTATTACAGGTGAGTTGTTCGAAATGCCAATCGAACGTAAAGCACCGGGAGTTATCTTCCGCCAGCCAGTAAACGAACCGTTGCAAACGGGTATCAAAGCAATCGATGCAATGATTCCGATTGGCCGCGGACAACGTGAGCTGATCATTGGTGACCGTCAGACAGGTAAAACAACTGTTGCAATTGATGCGATCATCAACCAGAAAGAATTTTTCGACCGCGGAGAACCTGTTTTCTGTATCTACGTTGCTATCGGACAAAAAGGTTCGACCGTAGCCGGTATCGTTAAGAAATTAGAAGATGCAGGTGCAATGGCCTACACGGTTGTTGTTGCTTCCAACGCGTCAGACCCTGCTCCGATGCAGTTCTACGCTCCTATGACAGGTGCAGCGGTTGGTGAGTACTTCCGTGATACTGGTCGTCCGGCATTGATTGTATTTGATGATTTATCGAAACAAGCGGTAGCTTACCGTGAAGTTTCCCTCTTGCTTCGTCGTCCTCCGGGTCGTGAGGCTTACCCAGGTGACGTATTCTACCTTCACTCCCGTTTGCTGGAGCGTGCTGCGAAAATCATTGCAGATGATACGATCGCTTCACAAATGAATGACCTTCCTGAATCATTGAAAGGAAAAGTAAAAGGTGGCGGTTCATTGACTGCGTTACCGATTATCGAAACACAAGCAGGTGACGTTTCTGCCTACATTCCTACCAACGTAATTTCGATTACAGATGGTCAGATCTTCCTGGAAGGTGACTTATTCAACGCTGGTATCCGTCCTGCCATCAACGTAGGTATCTCGGTATCCCGTGTAGGAGGTAACGCACAGATCAAATCCATGAAAAAAGTGGCTGGTACACTTAAACTGGACCAGGCTCAATACCGTGAGTTGGAAGCGTTCGCGAAATTCGGTTCGGATTTGGATGCTGCTACGAAATCGGTGTTGGATAAAGGTGCCCGTAACGTGGAAATTTTGAAACAACGCGAAGGAGATCCATTCCCGGTAGAAAAGCAAATTGCGATCATCTACGTTGGAACAAAAGGATTGATCCAGAAAGTTCCGGTTGCTCGTGTGAAAGAATTCGAAAAAGAATTCCTTGATTACCTGGATGCAAAACACGCTGATGTATTGGTGCGTTTGAAAGCAGGTAAATACGAAGATGCTGACACAGACGTGTTGTCGAAAGTAGCGAAAGAACTGGCTGATAAATATTAAATTGAAAATTGAAAATGTAAAATTGAGAAGGGCAATCACTTTTCAATTTTACATTTTCAATTACTAATTAAAGGTTAAATGGCAAATCTTAAAGAAATACGCAATCGAATTACTTCAGTGGGATCCACCATGCAGATTACTTCTGCGATGAAAATGGTTTCTGCTGCCAAGTTAAAACGAGCGCAAGATGCCGTTACGCAGATGCGTCCGTATGCCGGAAAACTCAAAGAAATCTTAGGAAATCTGAGTGCTTCTCTGGATTTATCGGAAAACGCATTGGCTGAAGATCGTGGTACCGAGAATGTATTGATCATCGCCATTACTTCCAATCGTGGATTGTGTGGCGGTTTCAACAACAACATCATCAAACAGGTAAACCAATTGATGATTTTCGACTACAAAAGCAGCAATGTGAAGATCCTTGCTTTGGGTAAAAAAGCAAAAGATGCGTTCAAACGTTCGGATGCTTATTACGAAAGCGCCGATACCAACCAGGTTCCTGATATTTTTGCCGACCTTAGTTTCAGCAATACGGCTATCCTGGCCCAGGCGGCGATGGACCGTTTCATGGACAAATCATTTGACCGTGTAGTGGTGGTTTATAACAGTTTTATCAACGCTGCATCACAATCGGTGAAAACAGAACAGTTATTGCCGATTATTCCAACCGTAGCGGAAGAAGGAACTTCAACAGCCGATTATATTTTCGAACCGTCGAAAGAGGAAATCGTTGAGGAATTGATCCCGAAATCATTGAAAATACAATTGTTCAAAGCATTGCTTGATTCGAATGCATCCGAACACGGAGCGCGTATGACGGCCATGCACAAAGCAACTGACAACGCCAAAGAATTGAAGCGCAACCTTACGTTGAGCTACAACAAAGCGCGTCAGGCGGCTATTACTAACGAAATCCTAGAGATTGTTGGTGGTGCTGAAGCATTGAATGGATAAGCTTTAATTTGAAGTTAAACTATTAAAGGGTGTGAGATATTTTCTCACACCTTTTTTGCTACAAAACGAATTATACGAGATGAGTTTTAACATTGATGCCATTGAAAATTATTACAAAGAAGCACCCACACTTGAACTGTTGGAAATAGCAATGGCACCCGCTGCATTAAGAAAAGAAATCATTCCTGTTTTACAACGAGAATTACTTGATCGCAATGAACCTGAGGCTGCTTTGGCATTGAGTGAATTTTTGGTTCAACAAAACGAGGCCAAACCCGAAACACCTGAACAAATAGACGTTTACATCCAAAAGCGACTGGACAGCGGCGATCCGATTGAAAACATACGCATCGATTTAAAAGAAAAAGGAGTTACTTCTTTCGGAATATTGGAACAAAACGAAGTAAAACAAGAAGCCATTATTGATTATGTTTCAACGCTAAAGGAACAAGGAGCAACGAACACTGAAATCAAAGAGAAACTAGCAACCAACCTGGATATCAAACCGGAAGAACTGGAAGTACTTCAAGCTAAAATGTATAAAAAGGGCACGGTAAATTTAGTCATCGGCTATAGCATCGTTATTCTTTTAGGCGGATTGGGACTTGTATCATTGATGGTGGGTAGGGGAATGAGTATTTCTTCCATTCTGCTAATTGGTGTCGGCCTTTGGCGCATAATCGAAGGATATAAATTACGCAAGAATTCGGGGCAAGTATAAAACACCAAAAAAAGGAGATCTTCCGACCTCCTTTCATGAACTAACTATTCTATTAATAATACCTTACAGCCCTAACTCGTGCTGCGGTGGTTTTAGCATAGCCCCCAACAAAATTATTGTTGAAATTGTGACGCCATCCGTTAATGGAATCATATTCTGTTGAGCTCCAATAAGTCTGGGTCCCACCAGGAAATGCAAGATATGTCATGTGTACATACAATTCATTCAATTCGGCCTTTGAGGGCAAATGCCAATCGCTGTAGCCGTTCAATACCAGATCATTGGCGATTTGTGCAGCAATAGGTGTTGAAGCACAATTTGCTACAATATAGGCCGTATTTGTAACTCCGGTTCCAATGGCCGTTCCGTAAGCTCCGGTCATCGAAACTCCGCTACAACCCCAAACGGCCGCTATCGATTGATCAGTAGGCGCGGCTATCAAACCGGTTCCGTTAGTAATATTGAATGAAGCAATCAAACCGCCAAGATACGTTTTCCCGAATAGTGAATCCAAGAGCGCATTATCACTGGTATAAATCTGCATCGGTGTTTCACCTAAATCCAATCGCTGTTGAACGTACAATGGTGTTGGTGTTAATGCATTAATAAGCGAATCCAAACGATCCTCCAGCAAATCTACATACGCTTTGGTAACGGCATCCTGCGGATCGGTAGGATCGGCGATCTGTTTGATCTGAACCATATTTCCATAATTGCCTTCGGCCAATACTTCGGTTAGATTCTGATCATCTGCAGAAGCCGGGGCCTGAAGCCAGTTTAGAAAATCGGTTTCCGTTCCCGAATTTCCCTGGTTGATCCAGATCTCATAAGCGCTTAAACCATCGGTTCCGTTTGAACCATTTAAACCATTTGCACCGGACATTCCAATCGGTCCTGTTGGTCCCTGTGGTCCCATCGCTCCTACTGGCCCTTGTGAACCAGCAGCACCTTGTAACGAAGTCAAAAAATCAGCTTCTGTTCCAGAATTACCTTGATTGATCCAAATTTGATACGCACTTAAACCGTCCACACCATTATTTCCGTTAGAACCATTTAAACCGGCTGGACCAGTTGCTCCAATTGGTCCTTGTACACCGTTGGCGCCATTCAATCCTGGCATTCCTATTGGCCCTTGTGCGCCTGCAGCACCTTGCAACGAAGCTAAAAAGTCAGCTTCCGTTCCAGAATTACCCTGATTGATCCAAATTTGATACGCACTCAAACCATCGGTCCCGTTTAAACCATTGACGCCGGGTATTCCCATCGGACCTTGTGGGCCGGGGGTAGAACTTCCACTTGTTTCAGCATACAATGCATATGGTACACTCAACAGTTGATTGGTACTTGAGATCGAATAGTTTACACCACCGCTAATGTCGGTTTCGGTTTGGATAAAATACGGTCCGTTACTCCAGTCAATTCCTGAAAATGATCCGCTTACCACCGTTCCGTTTCCAATAATCAATGAAAGAAGGCCGTTTTGGTTCGTAATCTGATTATTGGTTTCAACGTAAACCGGAGTACCATTAATAGCACCTTGAAGTATGCTGATTCGGATACCGATAGTTGAATTGGATTGTAAACCTCCGGAGGAATTACGGATTACGGCCTGATAGCTCATTTGTGATGGAGCTTGGGCTATTGCTCCGAATGTGCACAATAGCAAAAAGCATGATACGATAATTTTCATAAGATATTAATCTTTAATTAAATGAAATACTTGGTTGTTAGATAATTGCAAAAGGTAATTGCCCCTGGAAAGGTCCGAGAGGTCAAGCTGATTGACCAAATCATTCACGCTACCTTTTCTGATGAGTCTGCCGAAAGCATCATACACGCAATAATCGATTTGTTCACCGGTAGAAAAGGTCAGGTGAATAAAAGAGGTAAACGGATTCGGAGCAACTGTAGCATTTCCGGAAACCGAAACGGCCATCACATCCAGTGAAAACAGTTCAACCGGTTGCTGAAGTCCTTCATTTATATCACCATCAAGACCGATCGAATACTGAAAAAAAGGTTGACCGATACTATAAGCTATATTTCCGTCGCTTGCATCAATATCTCCACCAGCCGAAAGTGTTCCGCTCTGCGCGTAATTGGCAGAAACGGCTATAAGCATCAGTAGAAAAAGGGAGTGTTTCATGTTTTTTTTTGCAATGATATCCATGTATGAGCCATTATACTTAAGGAATTAAGCAACGGCCAATTTAGTTCAGGAACAGCAAAAAAGGAGATCTTTCGACCTCCTTTTCCTATTCAACGCGAGAAAATCACTTTTTAATAAAACTACGCTGAATGATGCCTTGATCTGTGTAAATAAAACATGTTTCATTATAAGGACGGCAGCTTGAGTTTCTCTCTTTTCAAGTGTTAGAGAAGAACCAAAACATTACGAAAAAATTGCTTCTTCGAATTCCATCTTCTTATACTTGGAAAGTTTTGCGGCGATACCTGTTTCCATATTGATGGTCAGTTCGGTTTTCGAATAGTTAACTACCATCGTTTTATTGATGATCCAGGATTTATGCACACGCAGAAATGCCGGCTGATCCTCCAAAATACGTTCAAAGTGTTTCAGATGCTTGCTTGCTGTGTATTTTTTAGCGGAAACAGTATGAATATAACTATAGGACTCCTGCGCCTCTATAGCTACGATATCGCTGATTTGGATAATCTTCTGGTAGCCACGTTCCACCACGATGATACTTTTCAACTCATTCGTTTGAAGTGTTTCTCCAAGTAATGAATAGCGTTCTGACATGGCTTTGAAGTCTACCGTCTGTTGTATCTTCGAAACGGCCTGTGTCAATCGTTCAATATCAATTGGTTTCAATAAATAATCAACCGCAGAAATCTCAAATGCGCGCAACGCATAACTATCGTAAGCCGTTACGAAGATGATTTCAAACCGTACCTCATCAAAAAAACGCACAATTTCATAACCTGCGTAATTGGGCATTTCTATATCCAGGAAAACCACATCGGGTTGGTGCTCGTTGATCGCTTGCACAGCGGATTCTACATTGTTACACTTTTCAAGCAATTCAACCTCCGGGCAAAAGCGTGCGAGTAGATTAGACAGCACATCTCTGGCGCTTTCTTCATCATCTACTAGTATTGCACGTATTTTTCTCACGAAACAAACTTAAGCTTAGTTATGAGTTATTCAATGATCAATTCACCAACAACCTCTTTTTTTCAGGAATGGCTAGTATTTACGTTTTACCGGTAATTTCAGGATCACCTTGGTGCCGGATGATTTCCCGTCGGTTTCAAGATCTTCATAGCTAAAACCCAGTTCTTTCTGAAAATGATCTCCCAAAATCTCGAACCGGCGTTTGATCGCGTTTACCGAAAACGATTCGTGCTGCGATCGTTGCCTGGCCTTGATTTCGCGCGCCCGGTTTCTGCCTACCCCATTGTCGGTAATTTCGCAAATCAACGATTCATTCAGGTAGAACCGGATTGATAGTTCCTTCTTCCCTTCCTTGTGTAACAGCCCGTGTACCAATGCATTTTCAATAAATGGCTGAATCAGCATGGGCGGAATGAGAATATCTTCGATTCCGTTTGTTTCGATGGTAAACACCAAATCTTCTTTAAATCGCAGTTTTTCCAGCGAAAGGTAAAGTTCTATGAGCTTGATTTCCTGCTCGAATTCAATGAAATCTTTATCGGAATAGTTGAGCGTTCTCCGCACAAGGTTCGAAAACTTGGTAATAAACGTGTACGAGTTATCGACATCTCCTTTCAGCACCAAATCCTGGATGGAATTCAACGAATTGAAAATAAAATGCGGGTTCATTTGCGACTGAATGGCTGTGAGCCTGGAAGCATTCAGTTCATTGATTTGCTGCGCCTTTTTGCGTTGTATCTTTAGTTGACGGCGAAAAAACAACGTCACAATTCCCAAAGTGAGCAGTGCGATTGCGACAGTAAACCACCATTTTTGGTAGAATGGGGCTGCCACAGAAAATGAATACCGGATTACCGGGCTAAAAACACCGTTGTTTTCTGCTTTTACGGTAAACACATAATCGCCCGGTGCCAGCGAGTTGTAGGTCACCTCATGATTAGAATAAGGGTTGATCAGCCATTCATTACTCAAGCCTTTCAACTGGTAATGATACCGGATGTTATCCCTGTTTTTGAGCGTCGGTACGTGAAAAACAAACCTGAATTTGGTTTGGTCAGGGTTGAATACCGTTCCCGGTTTTCCGGTTTGAAGCACATCATTCACAAAAACACGTGACAATAACAGTTGTGGCGCCCCGATTATAGAATTGATCCTGTTGAGATCAAAACGCTGTACACCTCGCGAATGTGTCACCCACAACTGTCCGTCGTGGAGATGAAAATCAATGATCCTGTTCTTTGAGAGTCCGGATGATTTGTTAATGTAGTGCAGTATTTTTCCATCCGTATTAAGCACCACCAAACCAATCTGGGTGTTGGCGTAAATACGGTTTTGATACAATTGTAATTTCGACACGATTAATACTTCATCGTGTCGCTTTGGCGTAAACCGGCGAATCGGTTTTCCTTTCGAAAAGCAGATGATGCCATGCTTCCTGGTTGAAATATAGGTTTTTTCGCCATCTCCCAAAATATCACTTGCGTTGATGACTTCTCCGTGATAAAACAGGTTGCGGATCGTCCCTTTCGGATCCATGCATTTTAATCCTGAAGCCGAAGAAATGTAAACATAACCGGTTCTTTTTTCGATGCCCAATGCATACGTTCGTTCTTCCAGTAAGGCACGGCTAAAGCTTACTTTTTCCGTTTTTTCATCATAATCCAAGAAAAACACTCCTGAATTAAACGCCAGCAACAAACGATCCCGATTCAAGGGAACCACATCTTTTAATGACCCGATGGCATAGTTGGTCATACGATTACTTGCTACATCCAACAGCGAAAATCCTTGCACATCGCATAGAATTTTAGCGTGTTCAGGCCAGAAAAACAGGGTCTCAATCTGTTTATCACCTTCTGCTGAAACAACCGAATACCTGCTGTTTCGGTATGATAGAATTTGTCCTTTTTGGTTCCCCAAATAAAGGTAATCGTTTTTATCGGAACAGAATCGGGTAATGGATTGCGTTGCCAGCTGTGGTTCCACGTCAGACACGCTGAGATCGGGAACTACCAGAATTCCGTGATCGAAGGTGCAAAACAAATAATTTCCCTCACGATCCTTGAAAATATAAGAAATCAGGTAATCATTGAAGCATTTTGCATTAGGAAAAACGGATTGCAATTCCGGATCGACGGCAGCAATTCCTGAAATATTACTTCCAATCCACAATCGGTTATCCAAACAGTAGTAGCGCAAACTTTCGTTTAGAGGATTCCACTCCAATGTTTTTACATAAGTAAGGGTAAATAATCGTTCGTCGAACCGGTAAATTCGTTTGTTTTCGCTTTCCAAGGCATAAACGATTCCATCCAACCTAAAAAACGACAAGACATCCAAACCTGACTGTTCCTGAGCATTGACCTTCTTTAACTGTTTGTGCATCCATTTTCCCTGTTCAAAGACAATGAGGGAATCGGTACTGCTTGCGTGCTGAATCACACTTCCGTTCGACAACGAAAACGGATGTCCTATGTAACAATGATTTTTGAAATGAGTAGCTTGAATCAGTTGATTGTTTTCGCTTAGCAAATAGCTGTTTCTACTGGTGGAAATAAACAACTGATTGGTGGTGGTAATCAACAAACTCATATCATTCCCTGTGTCCGGAATTTCGAATACCAATGTACACACTCCGTTCTTGATCTGAAAAACCTGTTGATTGAGGTTGACGCAGTAAATCACCCCATTCTTATTGATCACAAAATTGTAAACGGAACCACCTTTCATTTCATCGCATTCGATCTTCGAAAAGGTATAACCGTCGTGTTTGTAGATTCCTTCATCGGTGGCAAACCAATAATTGTGATCCCGGTCCTGAATCATGCTATAGATATCGATTCCCTCGAATTGCTCTTCCGCAAATAGAAAATAGGCAGGTTGCTGCGCCTTCGATGAAAGCACCATTGCGGTGAAAAAGAAGAAGATCACATACTTAAACACCTTACAAATATAAAATTAGCTGTGAGGCGAAACGGATAAAATTAAGGAACCGGAGATTTTTGGCAGGAATGGACGGATTTTACTCATTTCAATTGTAAAAATATCCTAAAATTCCATTCTAATATCAGGGGAAATATACATTTACAGTATTGAATGCAACCGTTCAGATCGCTGCTTAAATGGAACCCTCCTTCCACCTACGCTTCCTATCGGAATTGATTCTTTCAGAATTAAATTTTACTACATTATGGAACATTTTTTTATGAATTATTGGTGGATTTTCGTAGTGGTACTATGTCTTGTACTCTACAAATTCATCTTGCGGTTTCTTTTCGGAATGGTCATCGTTCCCGAAGATAAAATCGGTTTGGTAACCAAAAAATTCGTCTTATTCGGCGATAACAAGGAGTTGCCAGACGGACGTATTATCGCCACGTTAGGCGAAGCGGGTTTTCAGGCCAAAACGCTGGCTCCGGGATTGTATTTCTGGAAATGGGTGTGGCAGTTTGAAATTACGATGGAATCATTTACCGTTATTCCGGAGGGGAAAATCGGGTTGGTGATGGCCAAAGACGGTTCTGAAATCCCTACAGGAAATATCCTTGGTCGGCGTGTGGAATGTGATAATTTCCAGGATGCGGATTTGTTCCTGAAAAACCATGGACAACGCGGTAGACAAACCAATTACATCACGGCAGGTTCATACCGGCTCAACACGATGTTGTTTCAGATTTCGATCACCGATATGGTGCGAATTCATGAAAGTATGGTGGGAATTGTAACCACCCTTGACGGACAACCGATCGATGCCGGTCAAATTGCTGGAAAAGTGGTAGAGGGCCACAATAATTTCCAGAATTTTGACGCGTTTTTAGAATTGGGCGGAAACAGAGGTTTACAACCCACCGTTATCCTCGCCGGTTCATACAACTTAAATCCGTGGGCGATTCAGGTAGAGGAAACTCCCATGACTGAAATTCCGATTGGGTACGTGGGTGTGGTAATTTCCTACATCGGGCTAGATGGCCATGACAGAACCGGCATCGATTTCAAACACGGAAACATTGTGGATAAAGGGTTCAAAGGTGTTTGGCTGGAACCATTCGGGCCGGGAAAATACCCGATCAATAAATACGTGATGAAAGTCGAATTGGTACCAACAACAAACCTGGTATTAAACTGGGCATCCGCCCGCAGTGAATCGCACAATTTAGACAAACATTTGTCAACCATTACCGTGCGTTCCAAAGATGGTTTCCCGTTCAATTTAGACGTATCGCAAATCATTCACGTGCCCACCAACGAAGCCCCGAAAGTGATTGCACGGTTCGGAAACATGGTGAACCTGGTTTCGCAGGTATTGGAACCGACCATTGGTAACTATTTCCGTAACTCGGCTCAGGACAGCGATGTCATTGCCTTCCTGAGTTCGCGTAAAGAACGCCAGGAATCGGCCAAGGAACACATCAAAAAAGTACTCGACGAATACAACGTAAACGCTGTAGATACGCTGATCGGTGATATTGTTCCACCGGAATCGCTGATGAAAACATTGACTGATCGTAAATTAGCCGAAGAACAAAAGGTGACCTACGAAACACAAAAACAAGCGCAGGAAACCCGTCAGGGAATGGAAAAGGAAACAGCCATCGCTGATATGCAGAAAGACATCGTAAAGGCACAGCAAAGCGTTGAAATCGCTGAACGAACCGCCAACGCAGCCGTGAAAAAATCGGAAGGTGAAGCTACAAGTGTGAAACTAGCAGTAAGCGCAGAGGCTGAAGCGACTAAAATGCGCGCGTTCGCAGAAGCAGAAGCAACCAAGGCGCGTGCGAAAGCAGAGTCGGAAGCTGTGAAACTGAAAGCAGATGCCGAGGCGGAACGCATTTCACTTACCGGTGCTGCTGAAGCAGGTAAAATTGCCGCAATCGGTAAATCGAACGCGGAAGCTTACGAATTGGCGGTTGAAGCGTTGGGCGGGGATAATTTCACCCGTTTTAAAATCACCGAAGAATTGTCAAAAGGCCAGGTTAAACTGATTCCGGATGTATTGATTGGTGGTAACAATGGTGGCGGTTCGGCCATCGACGGGTTACTTGGGTTGAAACTGATGGAAATGATGGATCCCGAGAAAAAACAAGAGACACCAATGGTTGTCATTCCTCCGGAAGAGGCACCACAGCTTCCTAAAAAAGAGAAATAAATAGCGTACGGGCGCGTCGCGACGCGCCCGTACGCTATTGCGATGCACCGCAAAAATTTTTCAATTATATTTGATCAAATCAGAATACCATGAAAGATTTCGATTGGACATCCTTTACACAACGCATCGCCATTAAGGCAACAGTGGAAGATGCTTACAATGCCTGGACAACCACTCAGGGTATCCAGGAATGGTTTTTAAGCGCTTCGGTTTTTACGGATAAAGACGGGAATGTCATTCCGGTGAAAGAAAACGTTACCAAAGGCACGAATTACGCCTGGAACTGGTTTTTATACGAACCTACGGAAAGCGGGAAAGTTACGGCGGCCAACGGAGTCGATTTTTTCCAGTTTACCTTCGCCGGAGACTGTTTGGTAGACATCCGTTTAAAACAAGTAGATGAATGCGTTGTAGTGGAGTTAAAACAGCACAATATTCCAACAGATGAACATTCTATGCGTGACATTCGTTTGGGCTGTGCGGGCGGCTGGGCATTTTACCTGGTCAATTTAAAATCAGTGCTTGAAGGCGGTTTGGACCTGCGCAACAAAGATGAACGTTTTATGCCGCCGATGTTGAATAGTTAAACAGTTAAGGTCATTCAATACGAATTACTTTTTTTCAACGTTCTTTGCTAAATGAAGAATTGTTTCCTTATCCTCCTAAGTCTGTTTTTTAGTGTCGCCACATTAAAATCTCAGCAATTCTCGGGCTCACATTCCGGGACGACTAATTTCAAATTCAGGAAACTTACACCAAAGCCACCCATCTATACGATTCCAAAAAGAATGGATTATCGGATAGGTTACACGCATCTTTACCGATATGTAACAATGCTTCAACAAACTGGCCAGTGGGGAACTTATAAGACCAACCTAAAACACATTGATGGCAATCAATTGATGATTGGAATTGCATTCAATGATAAAAGGTGGTTTTTACCCTTTGACATTGGGATTATACAATGGAATCTGAAAATGGATGCTACAAGAAGGAAAGATTACTTTTTTGAGACGAACTTTCAAGGAAATGGCGGAGGAACCAGAACACGGTATGATGAATATACGGTGAACTATGAATCGATGCATACGCGACTTTTTATTTCGACCGGTATGGGCATAAAACTGATTCACCCTAGTAGTTTATTCAATATAATCCCAATGATTCGTGTCAACGGAAGCATCTTTTTGAAAAACCGGATCATTGAAAACAACGTTTCTGAACACAACTATTACGAGGGTAAAGATCTTCCGGGCGGTTTCCCTGATTTTCTTCATGACACAACCTTCAGTTATCCTGCAAATGAAGGAACTATTGAGGAGAAACTGGAAACCATGAGAATCGGTATGTCATTGAGTAATTTGTTCCGGTTCAACATCAATGAAAAATGGCTAATCGATCTGGAGTTGGGTTTCTTAATCGACCCTTCATCTTATTTGACTTATGATGATATTGTAGTAGACAGAAAAAGCTATTTTGGAAATATCTCGATAGGTTACTCCATTCCTCTTAAAGTGGTGAAAAAAAATTAGCTATTTACCTGATGATCCGCTGTGACGAATAATGGTAATAATTCCGAGCAAAAACAAAATTCCCGGATACAGCAATAGTTTCCCGGTAAACAAAAACGGAAAAACAAACCATGCCAGGGAGATTAAAATCATCAAAGCGCCCAATACGACTCCGTTGTACATGTCAGGATGTTTGCTGCTTTTGCTCATGCTCATAGAATGAAGATAATTATGGCAAAAATACGGCTTTCCGTTTGGTTTCGCCAAAAAGATCAACCTTCCACATAAACACGGTGCATACGCTGAGATAAACCGGTCATTACTTCATACGGAATCGTTTCCATGGAAGCCGCAAAATCAAACATTGTCTGATGTTCACCAATAATTTCGACTTCATCATTTTCCACAACATTCAGACCTGTTACATTCACCATGATCATGTCCATGCAAACGCGGCCCAATACTTCGCACCGGTTTCCGTGAATATAAACGCATCCTTTTCCGTTACTCAGGCTTCTGCGGAAACCATCGGCATAACCAACAGGAACTACCGCAATCTGCATATCGGAAGTGGCTTCAAAACTACATCCGTACCCAACTACATCACCGGAATGAATGGTTTTCACCTGCGAAACAGCGCTTTTCCAGGCAATGCCCGGCAACAATTCAGGTTGTACTTTCGGATCGCCGGTATAACCGTACAGAACAATTCCCAGGCGAATCATATCATATTGTGCTTCAGGAAAATGAAGCGATCCTTCAGAATTTACCAAATGTGCCAGAAACGGGTATTGCAACTGCGTTTCCACGTAGGTTTTTAAACGTTCGAACGTGGCAATTTGTTGTTCCGTAAACCTTGTATCTGTTCGGTTATCGGCATCAGCTAAATGCGAATAAATGCCTTTTACGCGAATCTCGGGCTGTGCCGAAACAGCTGCTAATAACCGTTCTTTTTCTTCCGGAGCAAACCCGAGGCGGTGCATGCCGGTATCAAATTTCAAATGAATCGGGTAATTGTGCTCGCCCAGGTGAATAAGCGCTGTAATAAATGCATCCAGTTGCTGAAACGAATAAATAGCCGGTTCCAACCGATTTTCAATAATGGTATTTGCGTGCTCGATATCGGCATTCATAACGATAATCGGCTGGGTGATTCCTACGTTGCGAAGTGCCACACCTTCATCTGCAAACGCAACCCCGAAATAATCCACGCCTTCCTGCTGCAAAAACGAAGCAACACGCTCTGCTCCTGATCCGTAAGATGAAGCCTTCACCATGCACAGAATTTTGGTTGTCGGTTTCAGGTGCTTTCGGAAATACTGCACATTATGGCGAATCGCGCTCAGGTCAATTTCCACAACCGTGCGGTGTTTCAATTCCCTGCCTTTACTCACTTCCTTTTCAAATTGAATCGCACGGCTTCCTTTTACCAACACTACTGCATCACTGATTTCATTCCACGGAATCGGTTCATCAGCATTCAGAAAATAAACCGCATCTGCGTTGAATCCATCGATGAGTGTTTTAAGAGTTGGTTTCAGTGCTTGTGTCACCTCAGAAAGCCCGATCACCACTACCCGTTTACGATTTCCGGCCAACCGTTGCTGGTAATACAATGCTTCACGCAAAGCGTCGGTATCGAGGTTATAGGTATCGTTGATGATTATATTATTGTTGATCCCGGCAAAGGTTTCCATACGCAACGCCAGCTGAGGCAGGGTTTTCAAACGGCTTTCAAATTGCGTATCTGTAATTCCCAATTCGGTGCTCAATGCTCTGAGAAGTCCCAGCATTTGCTCATAACCTTCTGTCAGCCACGGTTGTTCAGCCTTATACGGCGGCGGTTGAATTCCAGCTATAGAAGCCAATTGTCCGCTGCTTACTTTGATCGAAGACGCTACGAGTGTCATCACACTGTGCCTGAACAACAGCAGTTTTTCTTCCAGGTGTTGTTCAGCCGATTCAAAATTGCTGCGATGTGCATTTCCAAAAGCGGTAAACACGCCAATGGTCGGATTGATCATTTTTTCAAGGCGGGCCATTTCACCGGGTTCGGAAATACCGGCCTCGATCAACGCAACATCGGCTTCGGCATGCATTTCCAATAACGAAAGCGCTGCACCGAGTTGCGAGTTAAAACTTTTCGGACTGCGCACAATACGCAAATCAGGCGACAGAATATGATTGGACCATTCCTTAAATGTTGTTTTACCAACACTTCCCGTGATAGCAACAACCGGATAGTTAAATTGCGAACGGTGATAATTGGCCAGTTTCTGCAAGGCAATCAGCGGATCGATCACCTGGATAAAAACAGCATTTTGTAAAGTCGGAACTGCTACCTTTTCATCGATCACAAACCAGCGTACACCTTTTTCGTAGGCATCAAACACAAAGGTTTCACCGCTTCGGTTGGTTCCGTGAAGGGCAAAAAACAACGCTCCGCTTCCCGAAAGAATTTTGCGGGAATCATACACGACATGCGACACCATTGCTTCCTCAGAAACAACGTTGGTTGCCTTCATGGCACGACTACAGGTTTGGAGCGAATAATTTAACTTCAATGTGCTATTTTGTTGTAGCACGAGCGACACAACGGTTGGTAGGTTTCAACGGCACCAACAAGTACCTGACCTTCAGCCTTGGTCGTTCTGTGCGAATACTGTGCTAAATTACCACACGAAACGCAAATTGCGTGTACTTTGGTGATATATTCTGCACTGCACAACAACTGTGGCATCGGCCCGAATGGTTTTCCGAGGTAATCCATGTCCAAACCGGCGATGATCACTCGTACGCCTTGTCTGGCCAATTCATTGCAAACGTCGATCAGGCCTTCGTCGAAAAACTGCGCTTCGTCAATAGCTACAATGCGTTCCTTTTTCCAGGCGGTAAGAATATCTGCCGATTGCTGGATTGGAATCGCCGTAAAACTGGAGCCTTTGTGGCTCACCACATTTTCTTCGTGATAACGATCATCAATAGCGGGTTTAAACAACACCAGTTTCTGCTGAGCAAATTCCACCCGTCTCAACCGACGGATCAGCTCTTCGGTTTTACCCGAAAACATGGAACCACAAATCACTTCTATCCAACCGTGTTGGCGACCTTCTGATGGAAATTGTTCTAAAAACATCTACTTTTGCGTTATCAACAATATACCTTAAACAACTATTCTTCAATGGCATCAAACAGCCATTTGAATTGAATAATTTTAGAGTGCAAAAATTGTCAATTCCCAGCTGGAAACCGAGCTCCGGTTAGCAAGTTGATTGAATTGTTGAAAAGTACTGAACAACAAAAGACACGAATATGGATATGCAGGCGTTGATCGAGGAAATGAGTGCCTTGATTGTAAAAATCAAAAGCGGGGTTGCCACACAAGGCGAACTGGAAGCATTTGCAGCGGCAGCGAGTGAATTAAATGAGCGGGCTATTATTTTACGATACAAATCGTACGAAGCAAAAATATTTGGAGTACCGGCTGCACGTGTAGTAGAAACGGAATCGGCCTCAAAAGTTGAAGAAGTTCCAGTAGCAGAACCGCAATCGGAAATCATCATCGACGCACCCGTTGACACACATACAATTGTTCAGCCGCAGGAAACCGTTTCGGAAACCGAAGCCGATGATTCGGAAGTAAGTTTCGATTTGTTTTCCATTGATAACGAAGACGTAGATTCGCCATTCATGGCGAATACACAGGAATCTGTGTCAGACGAATCTGTCATGGCCCATTCAGATGAATCCGAATCCAAAACCGAATCAGAAGAACCAATCGCAGAGCATTCTGAAACAAAACCCGAACCGCATGGTATACCTGTTACCCCGGAAATGCCCGAAGATGGAATCAGCGCTGAAGAAGAAATGGAAGCCCCGATTCCACACGATGACATTACGACAGCTGAATCACACCTGGATGATCCGTTGATGGAATATCCGGAAGAAGCAATTGAACCGGCAATAACGCATCATGAAAACCCTGTTTCAAAGGATGAATCATCGGTAGATGCGCCATTTATGGCACATTCAGAAGAGTCCAAATCTAACGAAAACGAACCAACATCCGTAAAAGAACCAATCCCATCTGGCGAAGAACATCCGGTTTACAAGCGTTTATCGAACGAAGACAATTCCCTCGCTGCGCGTTTAATGGCCGTGCGTTTGGAAACGTTAAAAGGCGCTTTCGGATTCAACGAACGTTTGCAGATCATCAAGGAATTGTTCGACGGTTCAAATGACGAATTCGCGAAAGCCATCGAGCAGTTGGATTCACTGGATTCTAAAACCGATGCCCGCAACGTTGTCAGTAAATATGCCCGTCAATATGCCTGGGACAAAGACAGCAATCTTGCCCTGGAGTTTGTTCAAAAAGTAGAACGCCGTTATGCGTAAACTGCTGGCGTGCTTCCTGTTGATTTCATTCGGCATTAACGCCCAGCTGGAACGTGCACGAACGGTTACGGAAACACTTTGTTCACCCGAATTTCATGGAAGAGGTTATGTAAATGCCGGTGATTCAATCGCTGCGGAATACATTGCCGGGCAATTCAAAGAAGCGGGTTGCAAATCTTTCCCACAAGGACTTTTTCAACCGTTTTCATTCAATGTCAATACCTTTCCGGGTGATATGCAGCTGTTCATTAACGGCAACGAGTTAAAACCGGGAGTCGATTACATCGTGGACCCGAGCAGCGGAGGCGGAAACATTGCAAAACAAGTCGTTTACAAATTACCAATAGAAAGCATTTTCAATGAATCGTTGTGGAACGCCGAACTGAAAACACTCAAAACAGCTACCGATCCGAACGGCAAAAAATTGTATCCGGTTGTCGTGTTCCATCTCACTGGCATTAAAGGTGACAGCTTGAAAAAAGCAGCGAAGCTTGCCGTTCAACTCACAACTGATTATACCGTTTTGCAGGTCAATGATACCAAATTCACTTGGTCAGTGAGTGACGAACAATACAAACATCCGCTCATTCATGTACAGCAAAGCGCGTTTGATATGTCGGCAGAAAAGCACATTGTTGATTTCACCATCGATGCCGTATTACGTCCGCACACTGCGCGAAACGTGATTGCATACGCTCCGGCAAAACGCAAGAAATCGAGGAAATACATCGTTTACACGGCTCATTACGATCATTTAGGCCGTATGGGTCAGGAAACCTACTTTCCGGGTGCAAATGACAACGCAAGCGGTACTGCAATGCTGCTTGAATTGGCGCACTATTTTGTCGAACATCCGATGAAAAAAACAAACGTGGTATTCATGTCTTTCGCCGGTGAAGAAGCAGGTTTGATCGGGAGTCATTACTACGTTGAACATCCGTTGTTTCCGTTAGAGAAAATTAATTTCCTGACGAATGTCGACATTATGGGAAGCGGCGAAGATGGAATTACGGTAGTCAACGCTACGAAGTTTCCTGCTGAATTCGCTGCATTGCAACAAATCAATAAAAACGAAGAATACCTGGTCAAAATCGGTTCTCGCGGTCCGGCAGCCAATTCAGATCATTATTTCTTCACCGAAGCGGGCGTTCCTGCGTTTTTCATCTATACGATGGGACCAAACAAACATTACCACGATGTGGAGGATACTTACAAGGAATTGTCATTTAGTGAGTTTGGAGATTTGTATCAGTTGCTGATTGATTTTGCGGGGGTGGTGAAATAATAGAATAAACCCCTGCCGGCTAGCCAACGCGTTCTTATTCACCGCAAATGATAAAGCATTAAGCCTTTGGATACAATCATTTACAATGTAAAACACGTCGGTTAGGCACGCGAAAAAACACGTGTATTCAGTGAGGTATCATATCAGCCTTCAGATACGAAGAGCGCGCCTTCAAATTTCCCTTCGGAAGTATTACAATCCAAGTAAAACCGCCAGCGGGTCTTTACCGCCAAAGATCATGCGTTCCGGATTCTCCAGCATTTCTTTTACTTTCACCAGGAAACCAACAGAGTCTTTTCCATCGATGATACGATGATCGTATGACAATGCAACATACATAATCGGTCTGATCTCTACTTTACCGTTAATAGCAACAGGACGCTCAACAATATTGTGCATTCCCAGGATAGCGGATTGCGGCGGATTGATGATCGGAGTAGATAGCATAGAACCAAATACACCGCCATTGGTAATGGTAAATGTTCCACCGGTCATATCATCTGGGGTGATTTTTCCGTCACGTGCTTTGATTGCCAAACGTTTGATTTCACGCTCAATCTCAGCCAAGCTCATTTGCTCTGCATTGCGTACCACAGGCACCATCAATCCTTTCGGAGAGGAAACTGCAATACCGATATCGGCATAATCGTGGAAAATCATTTCATTTCCATCGATTTGCGCATTCACAGCAGGGAAAAGATTCAATGCTTCTGTAACCGCTTTGGTGAAAAATGACATAAACCCAAGATTTACCTCATGAAATTTCGCAAAGCCGTCTTTGTATTTTGAACGCAAATCCATGATCGGTTTCATGTCTACCTCGTTGAAAGTAGTCAACATGGCCGTTTCCTGTTTTACATGCACCAAGCGCTCAGCTACTTTTCTACGCAGCATCGACATTTTTTCACGGTGTTGCTCGCGTGAACCACCCCAGCCTTGCGTTGCATCCGGAGAAAAGCCTGCAGCCATTGCGCCTACGACATCTTGTTTCGTAATGCGGCCATCTTTTCCTGTACCGTTGAGTTTTGCCGCAGGAACATTATTTTCAGCCATGATCTTTGCTGCTGCAACAGAAGGAGTTCCTTTTGCGTAGCTATCATTGGCAGGTGTTGCAACCGGTCCGGGATTTGGCGCAGCAGGAGCTTTTTCCGTAACCGGAGCCACTTCTTTCACCGCTTCAACCGTTTTTTCGGCTGCAGAAGCAGCAGTTGAGCTTGTCGAAGCGCCGGCCGGACGTGCAGCAGAAGTATCGATCAAACAAACTACCTGGCCAACTTTCACCACCTCACCTTCTGCCGCTTTAAGGGTAATGACACCACTTTCTTCGGCAGGAAGTTCCAGGGTTGCTTTGTCCGAATCTACTTCGGCAATAGCCTGATCTTTTTCTACATAGTCACCGTCAGCTACCAGCCATGTTGCAATTTCCACTTCGGAAATCGATTCACCCGGACTTGGTACTTTCATTTCAAGGATAGCCATAATTCTCGCTTTAACTCGTAATCAATTATTTCGCTGTTACCGATGCAAATTGAAATACATCGGCAAACAATTTCTTCAATCTGCGTTCGTGCAGTTTTTTGGAACCTTCCGCTGCAGCGGCCGAAGCCATTCTGCAAACACCGTGGAACGGAATATGACGCAGGTTCATTGCAATGTATGTCCAAGCACCCATATTGGCCGGTTCTTCCTGCGCCCATAGAATGTTTTTGGCATTGTATTTCGCAACAATTGCATCTATTTGTTTTTGCGGCAACGGATAAAGCTGTTCAACACGCACGAATGCCATTGAATCAACGCCTAATTCCTGTGCTTTTTCTTTCAGTTCGTAGTAGAATTTACCCGAGCAGAAAACAAGCGTTTCCACTTGCCCGGTTTTTGCCGTTGCATCGTCGATCACTTCCTGGAAACGTCCGGTTGCCATTTCTTCTAACGTAGAAGTGGCAGCAGGGTAACGCAACAGCATTTTCGGAGAAAATACCACCAACGGTTTTCTGAAAGGACGCGCGATCTGACGACGCAATAAGTGAAAATGATTCGCCGGAGTGGATGTATTCACCACCTGGATATTGTCATCGGCACATTGCTGAAGGAAACGCTCCATACGAGCGCTGGAATGTTCAGCGCCCTGGCCTTCATAACCGTGAGGCAACAACATTACCAAACCGCTTTGGGTCGACCATTTGTCTTCACCGGCTGTGATGAACTGATCCACCATGATTTGTGCACCGTTGAAGAAATCGCCGAACTGAGCTTCCCAAATCGTTAATCCCTTAGGAGTAGCGAGTGAGTAACCATATTCAAAACCAAGCACTCCGTATTCTGAAAGCAGGGAATTGTAGATCGAGAATTTAGCTTGTTTGTCTGAAAGCAGATTCAACGTTTCAATTTCCTCTTCGGTGTCTTCCGTTTTTACAACAGCATGACGGTGAGAGAAGGTTCCGCGCTCAACATCTTGTCCTGAAACACGAACTGCATGTCCTTCTTCCAGCAAAGTTGCGTAAGCCAGCATTTCGGCCGTACCCCAATCTAAATTATTATTGTTGATCGCGTTTAAGCGGTCTTCGAAGATTTTTTGAATCTTGCGGAAGTATTTTTTTCCTTCAGGAAGTGTTGCCAGTTTACGACCCAATTCTTCCAGTTTCGCTTTCGCAATTCCGGTTTCAGGAGATTGGTCAAAATCTTCCGGTTTACTATGACGGAATCCTTCCCAGGTTTTACTCAGGAAATCCCAAACAACGGCTTTTTCGTTCTGACGTGCAATTTCAAATTCAGACTCCAGGTAATTAATGTATTCGTCTTCTACTTCCTTCGCTTTCTCAGCAGTAATAGCGCCTTCAGCCAAAAGTTGTTTCAAGTAAATATCTTTCGGATTCGGATGCTTTGCAATGATGTTGTACAAACTCGGCTGCGTGAATTTAGGCTCATCACCTTCGTTGTGTCCGTATTTGCGGTAGCAAAGCAAGTCTATGAAAATATCACGGTGAAAATGCTGACGATATTCCATCGCAATTTCAATGGTTTGGATCACTGCTTCTACATCATCACCATTTACGTGAAAAACCGGTGTAAGTGTTGTTTTCGCAACATCCGTACAATATGTGGAAGAACGCGCATCGAGGTAATTGGTGGTAAAACCAACCTGGTTGTTTACTACGATATGAACTGTTCCACCGGCGCGGTAACCATCCAACAAAGCCATTTGCACCATTTCGTAAACGATTCCCTGGCCGGCAACAGCCGCATCTCCGTGAATCATTACCGGGCACACTTTGTTTTCATCGTGAAAAACATGATCCAGTTTGGCACGCGCAATCCCCTGAACTACAGGATCAACCGCTTCCAAGTGCGATGGATTTGGCGCCAATGTCAACCCGATTGACATTCCAGCAGTTGATTCGATAGCACTGGTAAATCCCTGGTGGTATTTCACATCGCCATCAAAAGCGCCGTCATAATCAAATTCTTTTCCTTCGAATTCCGAGAAAATATCACTCGGACGTTTTTTGAAAATATTGGTCAATGTGTTCAAACGGCCACGGTGTGCCATTCCCATCACGAAATACTCCACGCCCAATGATGCTCCTTTTTCAACCAACGCATCCAGCGCCGGAATTAAGGCTTCACCACCTTCAACGGAAAAACGTTTCTGTCCGACGTATTTTTTACCTAGAAACGACTCGAAATTCGCCGCTTCAACCAGTTTTTTATAAATATTGAGTTTTCGCGCACCATCGAATTTCGGACGATTTTTTATCTCAATTTTGTTCAGGAACCAATCCAAACGATCCGGTTCGCGCATAAACATGTACTCGATTCCGATCGACTGACAGTAGGTATCTTCCAAATGTGCAACAATATCTTTCAACGATGCCGGTCCGATACCAACTTGCTCGCCTGCCTGGAAAACCGTTTCCAAATCTGTCGCTTCCAGCCCGAAATTTTCGATGGCCAGTGTTGGTTCATATTTTCTGCGTTCACGCACCGGATTTGTTTTGGTAAACAAGTGTCCGCGCGAACGATAACCATTGATCAAATTAATGACCTTAAACTCTTTTTGAAAGTTTTCAGGAATTTCCCCGCCATCTTCGTAGTTCGTGCGGGCAAAATCAAATCCTTCAAAGAATTTTTGCCAGCCGATATCCACGCTTTCGGGATCTTGTCTATACGATTGATACAAGTGATCAATCGCGTTCACGTCTGCATTTCCGACGTAAGTTATTTTATCCATGTTTGTGCACAATAATGGGTCCGTAAAATTAACATAATTCTACCGAAGGCATGTTACGTTTTCGACGAAAAATGGGAAATATAAAATGTTTTAGGGGCGACTTGCGAGTCGCCCCTAAAACATTTTATATTCAATTAACCCGGATAATTCATCCGGTAATAAACTTTCACCAACTCACGGTAAATAATCGCATCGGCGAGTTCTTCAAAGAAATGACTGGAGGCTTCCAGCATGTTCACTACGTTTTCCGGTAAATCGATCAGGTAAAGATAAGAATGGAGTTCACCGACGGAAAGGCTTGGTAACCACGCAGCAAGTGCCTGCTTCCACGAATCCGGAGGTAAATCCGGGGCAAACGGAATAACGGAGCCCGAGCGCTCAATGTCTGACTTCAATTGCTGGTAAACGGCCGAAACAATTGCTTCTTCAGTAACACGCAATTTCAATTCGTGCCAGATTTCATTGTATGTTGCCGGTAGTGACATGTTGGAACCAAAATACGGAAGATTTAACTAATTCCCACGAATTCACTTCCGCCTCAGGCGGATTGCGCGCCTAACGGACGCGCTTTTGTTTGATAACATTATACATAGTGTCTGTTATAATTGTGGCGAGTCCGTTAGGCGAGCTGTAATTCGTGAATTTGTGGGGAAAATAACGTGTCGGCCAGCCGGCACAGGTGGTTGCATACTAATCCATTGGAAAAGGTAAAAACCAGCATTCGGAAATAGTTTATTTTTGTGCCATGATAAAGAAGGAAACGGAAGCAATTATTTTTGATCTCGGAGGCGTGATCATCAACGTCGATTATCAACTTTCACATAAAGCGTTTATGGAACTTGGTATTCCTAATTTCGATGAAATGTATTCCAAATTACAGCAAACAGACTTGTTTGATCGCTTTGAAACGGGAGATATTTCATCGTTTCACTTTATCAATCGTTTACTGGACCATTTGCCACAAGGAACCAGCGGGAACAAGGTGGTGCATGCGTGGGATGCCATGGTACTCGATTTTCCGGCAGATCGTTTGGAGTGGCTACTGGAAATGAAAAAACGTTACCGTATTTTTTTGTTGAGTAATACCAACACCTTGCACATGGAAGTTGTGCGCCGTTCGCTTGAAAAAACCGTTGGCCATCAACGTTTGGAAGATTATTTTGAGCGCATTTATCTTTCGTATGAAATGGGTTTACGCAAACCGACGCCGGAAATCTTCAGACGTGTTTGCAAAGAACAGGGGCTCAATCCGTCAACCACTGTTTTTATTGACGACAGTCCGCAGCATGTTGAAGGTGCTGCTTCCATCGGATTACAAGCCATTCATCTGAAACCGGGCAAAACGGTTCAATCTCTTTTTTCCTGACACAATTCCACCAACACACCGTTGGATGATTTTGGGTGCAGAAAAGCAACCAGCTTGTTGTCGGCGCCGGATTTTGGTTGTTCATTGAGTAATTGAAACCCCTGGCTTCTTAATTCGGCCATAGACAATTCAATGTCTGTTACGTCAAATGCTATATGGTGAATCCCCTGCCCTTTTTTTGCGATGAAACCAGCAATCGGACTTGTTTCCGTAGTTGCTTCCAGCAATTCGATCTTTGATTCGCCAACCTGGAAAAAGGCAGTTTTCACACCTTCGGAACTTACTTCTTCTTGTTTATAGCATGGCGTACCCAATAATTGCTCGTAAGTTTTAATGGCTTCCTCAAGGTTACTTACTGCAATTCCGATATGTTCAATTTTGTTCATCATAGGAAGTAAAATTAGCACGTTTGTAAGAAACGAATCGTGCAGGAAACAAAAAACCCTCTCGTAAACACAAGAGGGTTTCTAAATATTGTTGCGGAGGCTTATCCTTTAAAGAATTTTTCCGTTTTGTTATCGAAGTTAATGTAGTAAGCGCCCTTCAGCAAGTTACCGCATGGAACTGAAGTCCCGACACCTTTTTTCACGATATTACCGTAAGCGTCGTAGATTTCGTATTTCGTTTCAATTGGTTTTCCACCTGCAGTAAAGTTGATCACATCTTTCACTTTCACCGGATTCTTTTCGATCGCAGGAACTGTTGACGTAAATTTCACTTCTTTTGAAGATCGTTTCGTACCTGAGTGGTCAACCTGAACCACACGCACCGTGTTTTCACCTGAGTGTGGAGCTACCTGAAATTCGTAAGAGTTCGTACCTGTAGTACCTTTCCCCTGAACTTCACCAACTTGCACCCATTTGTTCCAGCGATACTGCTCAACAAAGAATGGCAACTTTCCACGTTCGTTGGATGTTTTCCAAACCAACGCGCCTGAAGGCGAAATAGAAATTGATTCCGTATTGAACGTACTTTTCGGAAGCAGGACTTCCGGGTTCAAAATAGTAGGTTTACAACCGTCGCTGTGCTCAATTACAATAAAAACGGGTTCACCGATCTCAATGTTAAAGAGTGAAAAATCAATTTCAAACGCGTTTGAACTACAGCCACCAGGCATCACATCTCCGTTCACGGTGACCTTTGTTGCACAAAAACCAAATCCATCGCCATCCTCCGGATTTTGAACGTAGAGGTTTTTCCCCTGATAACTTCCCTCAATTGACAAAGCAGCGTGGCTTACAATGCCCGTGAACGCTGAAAAGATTGAGAGTAAGAGTATTTTTTTAAGTTTCATCATGATTAGCAGCTACTACTAAAACAGTCGCAAGTATAATAGCAATTTTTCAGAAAACCAAAACTTTACGTATCAAATATTTAAAAAACAGTAAACTTAGTTGCTTTATAAATATTAGTCGTTAGTCGAAGCTCCGCTATTATTGGTCGAATATAGGCATTTTATTGCTTCTATCACTTAACTTGCTTTTATCCTGACGCTTCGTTGGTTGTCTTTGCGGTTGTGATTCGTTTTTTTTTTTACTAATCTTGTGCCTTAATCGCAAGAAATCATGAAGTTATCATTTCTTATTCTGACACCACTTTTACTGCTTTTCATTTCCTGTAGCGAAAGCTCCGACCGAAAACAATTTGAGCATGCAGGCGGTTGTCTGAAAATGTCTATAGACAATGAGCCTAAGACATTTACAGCTCGCGAAGTAACCGATGTATATTCAGCCACCGTGCTTTACCAAATTGTGGAATGTCTTGTAAGTTTCAATCCAGATGATTTGAGTATCCGAGCTCAATTGGCAAAATCGTGGAAAGTTTCCCCGGATGGATTATCGTATACATTTACCTTGCGTGATGATGTACTTTTTCATGAGCACGAGGTGTTTTCTTCGAGAGAAGATCGTAAAATGACAGCCAGCGATGTAATCTTTACACTTGAAAAAGCATGTTCACCTAACGAAAATGGCTCTCCTTCTGTTGCTTACTTGTCCATTTTGGGTGACCAGCTAAAAGGCGCCGAGACTTTCTACCAACGAAGAGCAAAGTCGATCAGCGGAGTGAAAGCCAATGGCAATCAGATTACGCTAACACTCAAAAGTCCTGACGCCAATTTCATCAGCAAACTGGCCAGTATCAATGTGGGAATTATCTCGGAAAAAGTGGTTTCGGCCAATAAAGAAGCTGATTTGATCGGAACAGGGCCTTTCGTTTACAATGATTATACGAAGGGCGAGCCGGCGTCGATCATTTTGCTCAAGAACCAGGATTATTACCTGACCGACAAAAAGGGAAATGCGCTTCCGTACCTGGATAGCGTCATCTTTATAGCGGATAACCGCAAACTGGAGCAATTAGAATTATTTGAACAAGGTGAAACGCATGTTATCAATACGTTACCTACAAGTCGCATAACGCAAATGCTGGAAGGCAGAATTAAAGATTTTAATTCAACTCCTCCATTGATGGTGTTGAACAACAATCCATTAATGGCCACCAACTATTATTTCTTCAATATGACTGATCCGCGTTTTAAAGATGTGCGTGTGCGTCAGGCATTCAACTATGCGATCAATCGAAACCAGATTACACAATATGTTTTGCGCGGGCAGGCTTATGAAGATGGTATTTTCGGAATTGTACCACCACTAAGCTCTTCTTTTAAGGGCTACGACTTTAAAGCTATCAAAGAAGTCGGTTACAATTATGATCCCGAAAAAGCACGGCAATTGCTGGCGGAGGCTGGTTATCCAGGTGGAAAAGGATTCGGTAGTGTAAACCTGCGTGTAAATATTGGCGATATTCATTCTGCAGTTGCCGAAGAAATTTCAGACCAGATTTTCCAAACGCTTGGAATCAACGTCAACATTGACGGTTCAACGTTTGAACAAAAAAATGAAGATGCTACTTATGCGCGGGGCGATTTGTTCCGTACGGCTTGGTTTGCCGACTACGTCAGTCCGGAAACGTTCCTGAGCAATTTTCACGGAAAGTGGGTGCCTGCTTCCAAAGATGATCCTTCTGAATTGAATCAAGCGCGGTATAAAAATCCGGTGTTTGACGAATTACTCGAAAAAGCACGTGCTGCTGATAGTCAGAAAGAACGTTACCGTTTGTACAACGAAGCAGAAAAAGTATTGATGCAGGATCCGCCAATTATTGTTTTGTGGTATTCCGGCGATATTCAGCTGGTTTACTCGAGGGTTCGAAACCTGGAAAATAACCCGATGGGTTTACTGGATTTGAAAGAAGTGTATTTACACGATTGGACGAAAGAAGAATACCTTAAATCTATTCAGTAGACGCGGTTGTTTGTTCAAACAAAATGGTTTTGTTGTACGGAAAGTTGCAACTTCGCTTTTCAAAACCTGATTTTCCGTTTTTTCGTGAAGGATAATTGTCACAGCTTTGCGATACAATGCTAATAATCGAACTCTGGTTAATACTATGAAAACGATCAACAGATGGATAGTTGCATCTTGCCTGATGCTTTTTGCTGCTCCTACTTTTAGTCAAACGCCCACCCAAACCGTTCGTGGAGTGGTGAAAGATGCTGATACCGACTTCCCGCTATTCGGTGTATATGTAAAGATCACAACAGCTGATACGACTTTGTTGTTGCGGGCAATGACGGATCCTGACGGTTTGTTCGAAATTACAGATGTTCCTGTCGGAAAACACAATCTCTCGGCAACCATCGGTTCTCACCAGGCAAAATCGTTGGATGTAACCGTAGATTCAGGAAAAGAAAGTGTGGTAGAAGTGAAAATGCAGGAATTCATCACTGAAGTAGAAGAAGTGGTAATTACCAGCAGAAAACAGGGCGAGATTATCAATGAAATGGCTACCGTTTCTTCGCAGCAGTTTTCGGTCGAAGAAACAAATCGTTACGCAGGTTCACGTGGAGATCCCGCCCGGATGGCCAGTAATTTTGCCGGAGTGCAGGGAGCCGACGATTCCAGGAATGATATCGTGATCCGTGGAAATTCTCCATTGGGAGTTGTCTATAAAGTAGAAGGAATTGATATCCCGAATCCGTCGCATTTTGCCATTTCAGGAAGTACAGGCGGGCCGGTTTCCATCATCAACAACAAAAGCCTGGCCAATTCCGACTTCTTTATGTCGGCGTTTCCGGCGGAGTATGGAAACTCATTATCCGGCGTTTTTGATTTAAAATTGCGAAATGGGAACAACAACCAGCATGAATTAACCGGCCAGTTCGGTTTTCTCGGAACGGAATTATCAGCCGAAGGCCCGCTGAAGAAGGGTAGTCGTGCTAGTTATTTGGTGATGGGCCGCTATTCAACATTGAGCTTATTTCAGTTTATGGGAATCAAGATCGGAACGGATGCAGTTCCTGTTTATGGTGACGGTGCTTTCAAATTCAATTTTCCACTCAAAAAGGGCGCTGCATTGTCGTTGTGGGCAATTGGCGGAAAAAGTGAAATCGAGATTTTGGTGTCTGATAAAACAACACTTTCCGAAGAATTGTACGGCGAAGGTGATCGTGATCAGTATTTCGGTACCACGATGGGGGTTGCAGGGATAACATACAAAAAATCCATTTCTGAAAAAACCTTTCTTACCGCTACACTTTCGTCTGCTTTTGATGAACAGCATTCTCACCATGATTTCCTGATTCGATCTCTTGATACGGTTACTACGAATGGCGAACAGGAGATCCAGGTACGCGTCGACTCAATTTACGCGCTGATGGGTTATTCTTTTAAAACCACCCGTGGTTCAGCTTACACAGCTGTGAGCCACAAGATCAATAAACAACATTTACTGCGATTTGGAGTGAATGTGGACGGATTGTACTTCAACATGTCGGATAGTGTAAAGAACACCACGCACACAGCTTTTATCAATCGCTGGGATTACACCGGATTTTCGTTGATGGTACAGCCTTTCGTGCAATGGAAATTCCGTGTTTCTGAAAACATGGACATTACTGCCGGAATTCACAGTCAATACTTTTCGCTGAGCAATAGTTTGAGTCCGGTAGAACCGCGTTTGGGCTGGAAATACAATTTGAAAAACGGACAACGCGTATTTGCCGGAGCCGGTTTGCACAGCCAGACACAACCGTTTTATACGTATACCTATCATAAATTGGATGCTGACGGCAATAAAGTGTACCAAAACAAAAACATGGATTTCTCAAAATCGGTTCACACGGCTGCCGGTTACGAAAAAGCATTTAAAAACGGCATGTCTATTCGCACGGAAGTGTATTACCAATACTTGTACAACGTTCCGGTTACGGTGGCACCATCGTCGTTTTCCATTATCAACCAGGGAAGCGGTTTTGCCCGTTTCTTCCCGGATTCGCTGAAGAATACCGGAACAGGAACCAACTACGGCATCGAACTGACGGTGCAGAAATACTTTAGCAAAACGTTCTTCCTCTTGTTTACGACTTCGGTCTACGATTCCAAATACACTGGAAGCGACGGTATTCAGCGCAATACATCTTACAACGGCTTGTACACTTCAAATATCCTCTTTGGGAAGGAATTCCGGATCAATGCAAAGCAATCCATCTCTTTGGGCGCGAAAGTGACTGTGGCAGGCGGAAAACGATACGGATACGTAAATGTAGATGCTTCGAACGTTGCTAATGAATTGATTTTTTCTGATTCCTTGTTTAACGAACGTCAGTTCCGCGATTATTTCCGTGCCGATATCAAGATTAACTGGAAATTCAACGCGGAGAAAATGACGCACGAAATCGGGTTGGATTTGGTAAACCTGTTCAATACAAAGAACTTATTGAGTTTGGCTTATGCTCCGAACATATCCAATCCGTCAGCCGAACCGATTGCACAGAAAACGCAGCTGGGTTTCTTACCTATCTTTTATTACCGTATTGATTTTAGAGTCGGGAAGAAAAGGGAGTAACTATAGGTGTTTGTGTAATCCGATCAACATGCGCTGCCGTTAGGAGCGCAAAAATCTGCCCATCTGTGGGAGAGAAATAAACCAAAAAAGTCCACCGTTGAAAGTGGACTTTTTACATAAATATGGTTTTGAAGAATCTATTTGTCCAACTGAACAAACTTGATTCGTTTCATCTTGTGATAAATATCTTCGGTTTCCAAGATATAAACACCAGTAGGAATCATAGCACTTTTCAACGTTGCTTTGATATCCGTATCCGGGTCATCCGTTTTCCAGATGCACTGCCCGCTCATATCGTAAATTTTCATGGCAACAACCCGCGCATCCGAAACCGTGGCTTCGCATGAAGTGATGTTAAACACCGTTTCCATTCCTGAAAGGTCTACTTCCGTAAGGCGATAGTAATTCACGCCGAGTTCCGGATAAGCATCCACAATGAAATAATCCGTAGGAAGTGAAGAGTTGCCTTGTCCTTTCGTACGCACCATTTCTACGTAGTTCACACCATCGGTGCTTTTTTCCAGTTTAAAGAAATCACTGTTTGTTTCACTTTGAGTCGTCCAGTGTACATTTATAAATTGCTCATCCTGAGAACATTCGAAACTAGTCAGCTCAACAGCCAATGGCGTACAATTCAGTGAGGCACCACCGGTTAATGTCCAATCCATCAGGAAACCACTTGCAGTTGGACTCCAGTTATTTACCATCAGGTAATAAACTTGTCCGGCAGTTACCGCCAATGTACTTGTCCAACCATCGCCGGTTACAATTTCGGAAGCATCTCCTGCACCATTCCCCATTCCGGTATTTCCGGAGTTGGCTGCGTAGCTGCATCGAATAGGTGCTCCAAGAGCGCCACAAGCAGCTCCGGGACCGTATAAGGCAAAATCGTAATCGTCGGCATTGTTTGTAGGATCAATAGTGAATCCAAGTGTTCCGCTATTGGCAACTTGAAATTTGTACCAGCTAGAGTAAACCTCCCCTCCCGAAGAAGTACATCCCGAACAACCGTCGGAAGCTAATCCGGGACCAGTTGAAGCACTCGAAAACGGTGTATCAACGCATACTTGTACGGCGCCACCGCAATCATTGTTGAGTCCTGCTGCGGGCCCACCGGCACATGCTACACACGAAAGCGTTGCTGCCCAACCACCCAATTGCACACTACCGTCAGTTGTATGGCGGAAAGTCAAACAGCCACTTGATGAATTTGCGGTGATTGTTCCCGGAGAGGTCGTGCAATTATTGTAAAGTGCAGGCGAATTTTGCGCCGGCCCGTTGAGAACCTGTAAATAATCACAGCAGCTTCCCGGTCCACCACATAAAAAGTAGGTGTCATTCATACTGAATGACGTAAACGTAGCCCGAACGCACATTCCTGCGGTACTTGGACAAAACGTACGATAAATGGCGTTTATATTGGCAGCATAGTTACCGCCGGCACCACCGTTATCATAATACGTTCCTGAACAGGTGTTCACCATGCAGGCTCCTGCATAGGTACTGCTAATACCGGTTGTAGGGTGTGTATACGTTTGTGCCAATAGTCCGAATGAGCAACAAACGAAAAAGAATAGAAGGATTTTCATGGCTGTTTACTGTTGTTTGTTCAACCTGCATTTTTCCTCGGAATAGAGGATAATAACGTAATTCGTTGTTGGGTCCGTGAATTCCAGATCCTGCGTCGCATGGCGCTGACGGTTATAGATCTCAAAAGGAATCAATGCGATCACATCCGCGTCGGGTGACGGGTTGTCTTTTATTTCGTAATCAACGCCCAAACGCGAAAAATAGTTCATCCCCGAAGGCTGTTCCATTCGGGAAGAAGGATTTTGTTGTGCGGTAGCTGATAAGGAAACAAGTGTGAAAATAAGTAGTAGTAACTTCATAACACGTTAATTTACAGCGTAAATGTAGGAAGTGTTACATAAAAAATCAAATTAAGTTGAAACTAAATTTGATATCCTAAAAAACTGTAGTTATCGACCTAAAACGATAAAAGGCCACCCGAAGGCAGCCTTTTAATCGTTAGATTATTTTTTTATCAAACTTTTCTTATAAATCAAACTTGATTCCTTGCGCCAATGGCAATGAATCGGAGTAGTTGATCGTATTTGTCTGACGACGCATGTACACTTTCCAGGCATCAGAGCCTGATTCGCGGCCACCGCCAGTTTCTTTTTCGCCACCAAATGCACCACCTATCTCAGCACCTGAAGTACCAATGTTGACATTAGCAATTCCGCAATCTGAACCAGTTGCAGCCAAGAATGCTTCTGCTTCACGTAAGTTGTTGGTCATAATTGCTGAAGACAATCCTTGTGGAACACCGTTTTGCAATGCAATCGCGTTTTCTACGCCACCGGAATATTTCATCAGGTACAATACCGGGGCAAACGTTTCATGCTGCACGATCTGGAAATGGTTTTCCGCTTCTGCAATTGCGGGTTTCACGTAGCAACCGGATTCGTAACCTTCACCACTCAATACACCACCTTCCACAATTACTTTACCACCTTCGGCAACCACTTGCTTCAAGGCGTTTTCGTAAGCTGTTACAGCATCTTTATCGATTAGCGGGCCAACGTGGTTATTTTGGTCCAATGGATTTCCTATTTTCAATTGTCCGTATGCCTTTACAATTGCATCGCGCACTTTATCATAAACTTCTTCGTGGATGATCAAACGACGTGTAGATGTACAACGTTGTCCGGCTGTTCCGACAGCACCGAAAACCGCACCTGGTACTACCATTTTCAAATCAGCGGATGGAGCGATGATGATCGCGTTGTTTCCACCCAATTCCAACAATGATTTACCCAAACGGGCACCAACAGCTTGGGAAACGGCTTTCCCCATACGGGTAGAACCTGTAGCGGATACCAAGGGAACGCGAACGTCATTCGACATCAGTTTCCCGATTTCGGCATCACCGATCAGCAAACATGAAACACCTTCAGGCACATCATTTGCTGCAAACACTTCCTGCGTGATTTTCTGACAGGCAATAGCAGTCAAAGGTGTTTTTTCAGACGGTTTCCAAACACAAACATCACCACAAACCCATGCAAGAGCTGTGTTCCAATTCCAAACGGCAACCGGGAAATTGAATGCAGAAATAATTCCTACAATTCCGATCGGGTGGTATTGCTCGTACATGCGGTGGCTCGGACGTTCCGAGTGCATAGTTAAACCGTACAATTGACGGGAAAGTCCAACTGCGAAATCGCAGATATCGATCATTTCCTGTACTTCACCCAAACCTTCCTGCAGTGATTTCCCCATTTCGAAAGAAACCAACTCACCGAGCGGTTGTTTGTATTCACGTATTTTTTCAGCCAGCTGACGAACAACTTCTCCACGTTTCGGAGCCGGAATCGTACGCCACACTTTGAATGCTTCCTGTGCTTTCATGATGATGGCTTCGTATTCGGCTTCCGTTGCGGCATGCACAGAGGCAATTAACTGGCCATCGACCGGAGAAATTGAATCGATTTGCGGACCACGGGTATTAAACCAATGACCTCCTGTAGATGCCCCGCGGTTAATAGCTTCTATTCCGAGGGTTTTGAGCGTTTCCTGAATTCCAGGAGTTGTAGCTGTGACTGACATAGTATTTGTTGCTTTTGGATGTGCAAAATTACACAAATTTTCGAGCACAGCCTACTTATCAGGAAACTACAACCGTGTTTTTAGGTGTTAAAGTTTCACAAGTCGGATGTAATTTTGTTTGATCTTGTTGATTTATGGTTGAACCGCAGGAAAAAGTATCAAATCCCTCCCTTCGCTTTCAATTCCAGATACTTGTTGATCGAGTTGATCGACAAATCTTCCGGTCTGGAAAGGATGGTTTGAATCCCGTGCTGACGTAATTCGCGGGCGATGGACCATTTTACGGTACTCATTTTTTCGGCTACGGTAGCCTGGATAAGGTCTTTCATGGTGGCAACCGGTTGTTGGGCCCATTCTTCCAATTCGTTGTTTTGAAAGAAAATCACTACCAATACGTGACGTTTGTTGAGTTTTTGCAGCATCGGCAAGGCACGGCGCATGGCAAATTCACTCTCGAAATTGGTAAACAACATCAGCAATGAACGCGTTTTGACCTGGCGGCGAACGGTTTGGTACAACAACTCAAAGTTTCCTTCTTTGAACAAGGTGCGCTGATTGTACAGGTTTTCCAGGATGCGGCGCAATTGCCCGGTTGATTTATCAGCGGGCAATAATGTTCCGATTTTATCCGAAAACGTGATCAATCCCGCACGATCACCTTTGCGCAAGGCAATGTTGGAGAACACCAAAGTGGTATTGATCGCATAATCGAGCATAGACATATCGTCAAACGCCAGCTGCATCGGGCGACTTTTATCGATCACACAATATACCGGCTGCGAACGTTCTTCCTGGTATTGGTTCACCATCAATTCGTTCTTGCGACTGGTGGCTTTCCAGTTGATCGTACGCACATCATCGCCCTGAACGTAATTTTTGATTTGTTCAAACTCGCTGGTATTCCCTATTCGACGAACCTTCTTGATACCCTGCGATTGTGTTTGCTGATGAAATACTTTCAACTCGTATTGTTTCATCTGCAGGATCGAAGGATAAACTTCTACCTGTTGTTCCAATGAAACGGTAATGCGGCGCTGGCCTAAGAAAAACGGTGAACGTACAAACACTACCACATCGTTAAACTGATATTGGCCGCGCTCTTTCGGTGTGAAATCGTAGTGAAATGTTTTCCGTTTACGCGGAAGCAACAAGGCAATCCAGGCTTTTGAGCGCTGCTGCATTTGCACCGGATAACCTTCATAAATAGAAACATTCAGCGGTTGCAGCGTTTGGTTGATGACAATAACATCCACACCATTGCTGTCACCCAGGTTCATACGTTCCTGGAAACGGCGCTGAACCGTAATCGGTTCTTTGGGTAAATAAATGAGCATTACATCTACAATTGTTGCCAGAATGGAAACAATCAGGAGGGTTTTCCCGACAATCATCAGCCACGGGAACAGGAAGGACGCACCAATGATGCAAACCACCACCGCCTGGATGAGGAAAAAGAACCGTGTGAGATGTAAGCTGCCGAACATAATTAACGGGGAACTTCGATTGATTGAACGATCTCGCGAATGATGTCTTCAATCGGTGAACCTTCCATTTCGGCCTCCGGAGTTAAAATCATACGGTGATTCAACACGTGAATGGCAACAAACTGAATATCATCCGGCGTTACGAAATCACGACCTCGAATGGCTGCAAATGCTTTAGCTGATTTCATGATCGAAAGCGAAGCACGCGGCGATCCGCCTAAGTAGATTTTTCCGTGATTACGCGTTTTGTTGATGATCTGAGCAATGTACTGGATCAACCGTTCTTCGATGATAATCTTCTCAATGATGTTTTGCACTTTCTGCAATTCGGCCGGATTGAAAATAGGAACGATCTGATCCAGTGAAGGTGTTTTGATATCATCTTTGTAACGCAACAAGATCGATGTTTCTTCTTCAAGCGTTGGGTAATCGAGTTTGATCTTGAAGAGGAAACGGTCTAATTGCGCTTCCGGAAGATTGTAGGTTCCTTCCTGCTCTACCGGGTTTTGGGTGGCAATTACCAGGAACGGAAAGCTCATCGTGTATTGATGTCCGTCATACGTAATCTGGCGTTCTTCCATTACCTCAAACAAGGCCGCCTGTGTTTTGGCAGGAGCACGGTTGATCTCATCAATCAAGACGATATTTGAGAAAATCGGACCTTTTTTGAAGTTAAAAGTCGTGTCTTTCATGTTGAACACCGACGTACCGATCACATCCGACGGCATCAAATCCGGTGTAAACTGAATCCGTGAGAATTCCACATCGAGTACTTTCGACAAAGCCTTTGCAGAAAGCGTTTTCGCTACTCCCGGAACCCCTTCCAACAACAAATGTCCGTTGGCAAAAATCCCTGCCAGCATCAATTCGATCATTTCGCTTTGGCCGATCACATACTTACGCATTTCTTCGCGAACACGGTTAACTTTTTGAGCTACCCAAATCAATTCGGTTTGGTCGCGTTGCTGAAAATGCGGTTCGGAACCCGACACCGGATTAGCTACCTCACTTAGTGGAGTAACTTCGGGTGTCTCATTATCTTTTGGCATGTAGGGAGAATGCTCCGGTTGTTGGCCTTCACTTGATCCTTGTTGCCCTTCGGGCTGGGAAGAGAGGTTGTCGTCTTGATTCATCATGCTGATTTGTGTTTAATATGTTCTACAAAAAGGAATAAGGCATGTTTCCCTGATCGCGAGAGCCATGAATGTCGTATTGTTACCTGGTCGCCGTTTTCGGCTGAAAGTGTTGTAACGCCTTTTTCAGTCGATTGCGCCAATCCAGCGGAAACATCTATTGTTTTCTTCCCGAAAAGAGAAGGATAAACAATCATTTCGCGTTCCTTAATAATCGCTACCGGAAGTGAAATAAAGCGAGCTGCAATGTACAGGAAGACAAAGGCTAAAACTACCAGTAAAATTCCGTAACCGCTTCCCATTGAGAGCGAGTACAATCCACGAATAAGGGTAAATAATCCCAGTAAAATTCCCAAGCCGCCTTGCAATAAACTACGGTTTATTACCACATGTTGATCGCCCGAAACAAATTTGGAGCTTGGTTTTGAAATACCTGTTACAAGGTAAAAATGACGAATGTAACGGTACAGGTCAGAAAGTGAATGCTGGTTCACTTCAGAAGGTCTGTTTGTTTCAACAAAGCGTAATACTTTTCGTAATTCATCGCCTTCAACCGATGATTTTTCGATCAAACGATTGATATCTTCTTCGCGGTTTTTGGTGTTGATCAAATCAATGTAAAAATGACGATTGATGGCCACGTAGAAATTTTTGCGCAATACCAGGAGAATACTGTACGGTGAATTGCGTGACAAATAAATACTGCTCAGCGTATCCACAAACGCCAGTGACATATTCCGTTTTTCGGCAACACCCGGTAATACTGCTTCACGGCGTTTAGCCCGGAATAAAACGTACATCAGGAATACCAAAATACCATATAGAAACGCCCATCTGAGCGCTTCGTTTTTCATAATAAACTGTAGATAACTATTGTCTTGTTTTGCTTCTCCCGGACCTTGTTCCTCCGACGGATCCATGATATTGTTGACCGGCTGGTTCATTGATTGGCGGCCGTATTCCATCCAAATCACCGGTTTGTCTTTCGGGATGCGACGCAGCATAATAGAGGCGTGCGCAAAACCGTTGGGTGTAATTACCTGATAATTGCAGAACAAGCGCGGCACACTGTGCATGATCACTTTTCCTTTTTTCTGGTCCGATTCAAATGCAATCGGGTAATTCATTCCCCAGGCAAATGCACGGTAGAGCGTATCTTTGATACAACTTGGCCTGAACGGATACCAATCGGCCTGAACGGTGTCGTTTTGGAAAACTGCCGAGTAGGCAAGCGATGTGTCACCAAGCGCAACATAGAATTTGTCGCTGTAATCCCACAAATAAGCGTTCGGCTCGAAATAGCGGTCATAGAGATTGTTGGTAATCTGGTCAAATGCCATGAAAATGGTAGAACCACTGTCGACATACGCATCGATAATATCGAATTCATAGCTGTACATACCGAATCCTTCGCCCACAAAAATGTAGGTGGCGCTATCGTGATCCGGAATGGAATCAAGCTGCGACCAGCGTTGAAGTATATAAACCGAGTCGTCAAGGTGCGTTTTGAGCAATTCGTTGAAAAAGCCTAAACCACGTGGATCTTTCGATTCGATCACATATTCCGGAATCCACTTGCTGGAAATGCGTTTTTGCTTTTGGGCGGCTTGCAATTGTTCCTCCGTAGGCGAATCAAACAACCAGAAAAGCCCTCCGACAATGAGAAGACAGGCCAACAGCGCTATGACGACTCTCCGATTCATGCGATGCGTTCGATTGTTTTATAATTGGCATCCAAAACCGGTTGCATACGTTTGTAAGCTGCTTCATCGATGACATAATCACCGTACCACACCAAATCGTACAAGCCGACAATTTCCTCGAATTCACGCACGCCTTTGCGGCCCTGCATTTCAATAATGTAATGAATATTTGTTTTTTCCTTTTTCCAGAAAATCCAACGGCGCTGAATGAGTTCTTTCATGGCAAAAAGGAAATAAATCCGCACACATTCGCGGTAATCGCCTCGTTGCATAGCTTCTTCCAAACGCAATTCCAGTTCGGTTTTAGAAATTGTAGCCGGATTCAAATCTTCCTCCAACGGTTCAAACGGTACAGTCGGATTGGATGGTTGTTTGTTTTTGAGAATAAAATAAATAATGATTCCTACCAGGATGATGAGGAGAATAATTCCAAGAATTTTCCAGAAAGAAGTGCTTATTTCCGGTGCGTCTATATCCGGTGCGTCAATGTCAGGCGAATCGATTTCGGGAATATCAATGTCTTCGGGTGGTGTAATGTTCGGATCGGCTTGAAGTGTACCATTTCCGCCCTGGCCCTGGGAACCCGGATTACGTCCCTGCCGCTGTTGCGACGACGAATAAGGCATTCCTTTGTAAGGTGTATTTCGTGAACTGCCTGATCCCGGAGTAATCGGCTGGCTTTCGTTGATATCAGTCGGTGAAACATAACCGTCGGCGGTTGGGCCGTTGTAGTCTTTTGCTTTTCGAAAACCGTGCTGCTCGTTGATTTCCTCCCACTTGCGTTTCAATTCTTTGGAATCACCGGCCTGATTCCAGCCGATCAACGGAAGCAACAAGAAAATGATATACGGGATGAACTTAGTCAAAATCGATACTGGTTTCCTGGTTGCGTTTACGTTTTCCGAATGATTCAAATTCCGTTTTTAAGCCTTGGGCACTGCTTTTTTCATGAATGTCATAATAGATGAATCCCATCATGATGGCAAAGAACGGAAGCATTAAAAACATGAAAATGAGGTAAACGACTTGTCGCGTGATCATGGCCGGAACCATAAAATCTTCGGTAAAATTACGGGAAATGTTTTTCACAAAATCAGCCAGCATGTCCAGCAAATCGGGCATCGGCGGTTCCTGAAACAGATTGCCGTCATGAATACTGAACACCAAAGCGATTGGCTGCGCAAAGAGGAACAAAATGAGCGATAAAACCGAAATGGAAAGAATAGTGTTTCCGTAAGCGCGGGCGCTGTAAGAAAAACCGTTGCGGATGCGTTGTCCCAATGATTCATTACCAAGAACGAGTCCTACGCTGTTTAACCAAAAAAACGGTATCAGGAAAACACAGATGAACAACCAGTACCATGGCACTAAGAAGAGCATGACGTATAGCATTAAATTGCAGAGCCACACACCGAATAGATTTTTGAAACAGAAACGGAAAAATGTTCCCCAATCCAGCTTCTTTTCCTGGTGTTTGAATCCGTAAAACACAGAAATCATCAGAACGGCAAAAACATACGTCCAGCCAAGCATCACCAGTACATCCTGCAAACTTCCCATTCCGAAGCCCATCATAATTTCCATCTGCGCCGCCCAGTCATACCAATATTGATGGGTAATATCTTCGTAGCGGGCGCTATCTTGCAATACGATCATTACCAAAATCAGCGGTAAAGTGAGCAACAAGTTAATCTTGATGATTTTGCCAATATGAATGCGGTAAAAAGCAAAAGTATCGGCAAACATCTGACCGAAACTGCGCAGTTTGTGCAGATTAAAACGTTCCTGGTATTCCTGTGGCGGAACATTTTGCTCGTAAACCAGCTCCGGGTGCTTGCGCGCCACCATCACCGGGTAAATGATGTAATAAAAAACAATCAGGCCGAAGGAAAGCATAATGAGCGTCCATTTCGACCATTCCGGTAAAACGAGATAATTGTGCGTTACGAAGCTTTCCAAAAATCCGGCGGCAATCAAAAACGGCACGAGGCTCATCATGATTTTTAATCCGCGCTTGGCTGAAAGCTGAAGACTTTGCAATCTGGTATACGATCCGGGGAAAAGCCAGCCGTTTCCAAGCGTTATTCCTGCTCCACCGGCGATGACAATGGCACTGATCTCAAATGCACCGTGAATCCAGATTCCCAAAAAAGAAGTGATCAGCACGCCTTTGAGGTGAAAGAAGTACTGGAACGCGCCCAGCATTACACCGTTTTGGAAAATAAAGATATGTGTTCCGATGGTAAAGAATATGCCTAAAATAAAGGTAAGAAATGCGACGCGTATATTGTTGATCGTAATATCGAAGAACATTTTTACCTGCGATTGGCTTTGGTAAACGGCCAGCGGATCTTTGTTTGCGATGTTGTTGAGTGTCATATCAACGTAATCATCGCCCAGGATTACTCGTGGAAAATCAGGATTAAAGTCGGTTGTTACCGCGCCAAGAACAGCCCAAAATAAAAACAAACACAGGGCAAAAAGCAGGTGTTTGCGTGAGCGGTAAATCTCAATGGGAAGCGATGTTTTCCAGACGGTAAAAAACTTACCGAGCGATTCGCTGCGTTCCTTGTGCACCAGGTTATGAATTCCCTGCGCAATTTGATTGAGATAAACACGAACCGTTCTGCGATTGTAAAAAGTTTGGGCATAGCTCAAATCATCCGTAATATCGGAGTAGAGATCGGCAATTTCTTCCGGATCACCTTGCTTATTGGCAGCAAGTTCCTGGAACCGTTTCCATTTCTCTTTGTTTTGTTCTATGAAGGATGTTTCTTTCATCTAGGTCCGGCTAAAAATAGTTGTTTTCTTGGTTTTACATTCTTTTTTCAGAATTTCTTTTTCCAAGAACTATTAAACACGATAGTTACCATAGATGTGATTCATTTAATAACCACATAGGACACATAGATAACATAGAAAACAGGCGTAAAATCTATGTTTCCTATGTTATCTATGTGGTTAAGTTTTTTGAGTGGTGCTTTTCAGGATTTTATAAACTCGCTGTTTGGTGCGACACCTCTAGTTTACCGAACTTGAAATAAAATCCGCCGCCTTTTTTCTTCGCGGCCTTTGCTGTTCTGAGATCAACAGGAGTATTGAATGTTTCCGAAAGACGCGTTGTCACCGGTTTGATCGGGTTTTTCATTTCATCAACCGAAACCACGGCAACATCATGATTTGGCAATGTTTCAGGAGCGACTTTAATGGTTTGTGGAATCACCAATGGTGAAATAGTTTTATCATTACCACCCGAAAGCCGAGCCTGGCGTTTTTCCAACGAAGCCAAAACCGTTCCTTCGTGCAAAATACTACGCTGATAAACCGGACGTTTCGGAGAATTCGGTTGCGGGCCTTTTACTTTTTTGCTGTTTGGAGACTGTTGCTGGTCAACCGGAGTCTGCTTTCCATTCGAGTTTTTGACCTTAATGATTTTGTCACCTTTGTCTCTTCCGTGATCTGCTTGTTTGCCGGAATGTTGCTCGGTTTTAGCAATTGATTCTGATGTTGTTGGTTTTCCCTGGTTCGATTCGCTTTGATTCAACCCGATGGTAAAGATCAGTGCCAAACCTGCAGCTACTGCCAAACCTGTAAACCACATCGGGATTACACGTCCGCCGACAGGTTTTTTCAAGTCTGCTTTTCCTTCGTAAACAACTGTCTCATCTGCTTCGAATGTTGTTAAAGCATAAAGCCGGGCATCTTGCTGGTAATGTGCATTTGCTTCGAGCCAATGGTTTAGCTGGGCAGATTGTTCGTTCGAAAGCAGACCTTCCTGGCGGGCAATGAGGAAAAATTCAATTGTTTCGGCGTTCAGGTCGCTCATGCTGATGCCTTGTTTCAGGCTTAATTTTTGAAGCGCATCGAATGATTCTTCTGACGGTTGAAGCATAATCAGTTCATCTTCCTCAACCGAAAGTTCCGGGTGAGCGGCCAAAAATGCTTCAAAGGCAACCAGTGTTTCACCCGATAGATTTCCCTCAAGGTAATCCAGGTAAAACGCTTCGTAATTTTCTATCGTTATCGGCATGTTCATGCTACTAATTCTATGTCTTTTAAATAAGTCTTCAATGTCTGTCTGGCACGGAAGATATACACTTTCACTTGTGACTCGGTCAAACCAGTAATTTCGGCGATCTCATCGTAGTGATAACCTTCATAATCGCGCAAAAGCACCACTGTTTTCTGAATCTCCGGAAGTCGTTCCAGTGCTTCCTGCAGTACTTTCTGAATATCAAACAAATGCGCATTGTCTTGCGTTCCCTGTCGTTCAATTCCTTCTAAAGTTCCGGAACGGGCTTCTTTTTTCATCACATCCACCAAACAATGGTAGGCGGTAGTAAACAAGTACGATTTTGCTTTCTCTACTTGTATGTCTTCATGTTTTTCCCACACTTTGGCAAAAGTTTCCTGCACAATGTCATCCGCCAGCATCTTGTTTCGTGTGTGTTTGAGCACAAAACGAAAGATATTATCTGCGTATTGATCAATTGCGTTATTGTAGTCTTTTGCGTTCATGTAGCATAATCATCTCTCGTAAGACCCAGAAGCCTCAATAAAGTTACAGCGATTTTTAATTTTTTTCTGGTTTTTTTGAAAAACCCTGATTTTATTAGGAATTGATGCTTGATTTTTGATGCTGAATGTTTGATTGGCTTCTCCTTCTTAAGGTTTCCAAAATTGTGCTTCTCTCTAAAAATCTCATCCAACATCAAAAATCAAGCATCAAACATTTTTCGAAGAAAAAAAATCCAATTCAATATCTTATGCGTAACTTCTAAAAACAACAATCATGAGACATCTATTTTTAGGAATATGTACGCTTTCAATCATCGCGCTTTCTTCCTGCAACGCACAACCGGATTCAACAAAAACACAAGAAATTATGTCAAAGTCAAACACAAAATATAACGAACTGACGCCGCAAGAGCAGGATGTGATCCTGAACAAAGCGACTGACCGGCCATTTACAGGCGATTATTACGATAAAGACGACAAAGGATTGTATATCTGCCGTCAGTGCAATAATCCGCTTTATACTTCCGAAGATAAATTCGAAGCACATTGTGGCTGGCCGAGTTTTGATGCCGCAATTGAGGGCGCGGTAACAAATGTTCCCGATGCCGATGGTATGCGGGTAGAAATTATCTGCAACAATTGTCACGGACATTTGGGCCATGTCTTTACAGGTGAGGGATTTACTGATAAAGACACGCGTTATTGTGTAAACACAAGTTCCATATTATTTGTCCCGGCGAATAAAACGAAAGATCTACCGGCGGTAATCAAATAGGATTGGCAGTAATTTTCCCCAAAAAAGAGTCACAATGCTCACGCTATTGGCGACACGCGATCAGCGAAGGCGCAAATTTTTGAAGGATAAAGACCTATTGAGGCCACAAAGGCGATTTAGGGTAGATTGCCTTTGTAGTTTTTTGCAGTGAATTTAAGCCATCATTTCCTGCTAAAAACAACCTCCACCCGGCGATTGATGGCCATATTTTCCTGGGAATTTTCTTCGACCAACGGCTGTGAATTGCTAAAACCGCGACAACTCATTCGGTTTGCCGTAATTCCGTTTTCAGTTAAATAGGATTTAACCCGTTCAGCCCTTTTTTCCGAAAGTGGTTGGTCGTTATCGCAACAAACATGACCATTAAGCTGAATGATTAAATCCGGGTCTGAAGCAAGTAGCGCTTTTAGTTGGATCAATATTGGCGTAGCACTCGGTAATAAATTATCGGTTCCCGGTTCGAAATTGATTTTTAAATCGACCGGTAAACCAAGCGTGAACGTCGGTTCTACCTTGTAAACCAAAATATCCACACGCCTGAATTGTGCATCGGGGAGCGTTGAGTTTCCATGAGCTTCATTGCGATTTGTACTGTCGATTGCACATGATTTCAATTTGGATTTACCGACCAAATCAGTTACGGATAACATTCGATGAGATGCCAGTTGTTGATTGGAAGCCGCACTAGCAATGGTGTCGGTGTAACCGAAAAGTTCGATGCGACCATTTTCGCCAACGTTGATCGTATTCAGTTTACGGACAAGTTGTTCTTTGTTTTCAACGATTGAACTTCCGTAATCAAACAGAACGGAAATAGAATCGACTTTTGTTTGTTTGACAAATTCCTGCGTGAAAGCAGTTGTTGTACAGCAGAAACCAATGATCAGGAGAGTAAAAATTCGCATAGGGGCTTTTTTGGGGTAATGTTGGAAAATGACTTTTGTTACATCTTTCCGGTTGGCCAAATCTTCTGAGAACCGACCAGCAAACCATAGAAAAGTGAAATAAACACCACGCCCATCAAGGTTTCAAGTGTATCCTCAATGAGGAAAGAGCTCATGGCAATTCCGGCAAAAGCGACGACGATAAATGATCGTTTTTTCCACCCGATGAAGAGGAAAGCGAACCACCAGGCCAAAAATCCGATCAACCCGAAAATACCTGAACTGATCCATGAAGTCATGTATTGATTGTGTGCCCGAAGTTGCAATTCGGGTTGCAGCAAGGTTGAATGCGTGTTGTAATAGAGCTTAAAACGTTGATCAACATCGCCGGAACCGACGCCCAAAAGCCAATTTTCTTTAATGATAGCGCGGGCTGCTTTCCAGTATTCAAGTCGTTGCAAAAGCGAGTGACCATTGGGATTTTCAGGATGCTCGAGCTGGTGTTTCAGTCCGTGTAAACGTGCTTTAAAACCACCTTTCGTTAAACAAACAGACGCAAAACCATCTTCTACAAATCGGATATCGGTTTTCGACATTGAGGAAAATCCGAGTGAATCTTTTCGCAAACCTTTCGACGACATATAGCGCCACAGCGTGAGATAAAGCGGCTGATTTTTACGGTCTTTCCCCGTTTTATAATCGATCTTTGAAGCAGCATTCCACGATTTCTCCAGTTCCACTTCGCTAATGAAGGCAATTACCGGGTAACCATTTTCCCAGATCACGTGGTTCATATCGGTGCGGTACCAGTTGCCGTTTACCGTATAACGATCCGGGTTTTTGAGTGAAATTTTGTGTGGAGTCGGCTGAAAAAAAGCAATGATCCACCAGCAAAATCCACCTGTAACTAACAATCCTGTGAGCAGTAAGGCATTTTTCAACCAGCGTTTTTTCAGTGAATAAAGCAAAAACAGCACGCTTACCAGCAGCAAAATTCCCACGGAAAGATACCCCGAAATGATCTGCGAAAAATAGGTATACCACAACCACCAAACGATCAGGATGAACGGAATGATGCGATGCGGTAGTCGTTCAATAAACCAGGTAATGCACAGTGCAATTCCCATCACAATCATCAGCGCGAAACGAATGTGTGAGCCGAACAACGAAAGTCCGCGAATATCATCGTACGTTTTATTGCCCCACCAATGCATGTACGTCCCCACATTGATGAACGAAATCACAAAAACACTTGCCAGGAAAAACGCACCAATCAGGTAAAGATGCTTGCGTTCGGTGATTGGTTTTATAACCAGGACTAAGGGAATGGAATAAAGCGGCAACTTGGCGTTGAAATCGTGCAAAGCATAACTGAAATCGGTTGTCCAAAGCAATGAGATCCATTCGCAGGCGATGAAAAACCACAATCCCCAGGCCAGTTTATTGGTTTTCAGATTTTGCCAATAATCTTTGAATTTCGCTTCGAGCAGGATGTTTAAAACCAGCAACATCGTAGCCAATGAAAGCGGAATTTTACTGGCGGGTAATCCACCGGCGAGGCCAATACAGCTAAAAATGTGAATGTATAAATGAACAGGCTTGCCTGTCAGACGATCCAGCATAATGTAGTTTGCAGTTTCTGGGTTAACGCTTAAAAACCAAGAATAGTATTGTACATTTTTTTATCCTGCAAAACTTCCAATGCTTTATTCACATCGCGATCTTCCTGGAATGCCTGCTCCGCGCGACCGTTTTGGTAATAATAGCGCGAAACGATTTCATTGGAAAGAATATCGATGATTTCGGCTTTGAATTTTTCCAGGTCACGCTCTTTTGACGGAGTTACACGTGCAAGCAACGCTTCGTATTCAGCCTTCATGTCACCATAAAAACCTTCTTCCTCGGCTGTTTTTTTCATTCTCTCCAAATCTTCCTCCGAAGCGGTCGAGTAAGTAAAATCCTGTTTCAATGCATAGGCTTTGAACAACGCGTATTCTTCTTCCGTCAATTTGTAATTGCGTGCCGGCCCGATAGAAGGATGTTTGCGCACAAAATCAGTTGCGAAATCAAAGATGATGTTGCTGATTACCAATGTTCCGGTAAGACGGCTATAGTTCAGTTGTTCTACCACCAAATCAGGTTCGATTCCACGTGCGTCAATTACTTTTCTGCCATTGGAAGTAGTGAAGGTTTTGAGCAATGAATCGGAAATTGCCTGTGGTTTTTCACCGGCCTCGCGGTCGTAGTATTCCAATCGCTGCACACAACGCCCTGAAGGTGTGTAATACTTTGAGATGGTGATTTTTACCTTGGAACCGTATTTCAAATCGAAGGTACGCTGCACCAATCCTTTTCCGTAGGAAGTGGTTCCGATAATCACTGCGCGATCCAGATCCTGTAAACTTCCGGCAACAATTTCACTCGCCGAAGCCGATCCGCCATCAACCAATACAACCAGCGGAATGGTCAAGTCCATGGGTGCTTCAGTTGTCTGGTACACGCGGTTTTCCTCTTTGATTCTTCCTTTTGTGGTTACAACAGTTTGGTCTTTTTTCACGAACATATTCACGATGCGCACTGCTTCAATAAGCAAACCGCCGCCGTTTCCACGCAAATCGAGTACCAGCGATTCCATTCCCTTTTGTTTCAACGCTTCGAAAGCTGCTTTTACTTCCGTAGAAGCAGTTTGGGTGAAACTGTTCAGTTTGATGTAACCGGTTTTGTCATTGAGCATTCCCGAGTAAGGAACATCCTGCAACTTGATTTCTTCGCGTGTTATCGGGAAAATAAGTACATCGCCGGCACGTTCTACTTCCAGTTGAATCGTAGAACCTTTCGGGCCTTTTAATGCATTGGACACCTCTTCGCTGTCTTTGCCTTTCATATCGATTTTGTCGATCGAAAGGATTTTGTCACCCGCTTTTGCCCCGGCTTTAAACGACGGACTTCCTTCATAAGGCTCAGTGATAAATGTATATTCGCCCACTTTGCGCACCAAAGCACCGATTCCACCGTATTGGCCGGTTGTCATCAGGCGGTAATCTTCCATATTCGATTCGTGGTAATAAACCGTGTACGGGTCCAGTTCCTTCAACATAGCATCGATGGCAGTTTTACCCATCGCACCCGGTTGCGGATCATCCACGTAATACATATCGATGTGCTGGTAGATGAGGTCCATCAGCTCCAGGTTTTTCAATACTTCGAACCCGTTTGACTGAGCTGTTCCTGTAAAAAATACAAGGGAGAATAAAACTCCCAATGTGCTCGATTTCAAGCTATTTTTGATGTGTTTCATGTGTCAATTCTTGCGTTATCTTCTCCAATAACTGTTCCGTTTTTACCATCAATTTCTGCAATGGTAATTCTTCTTTGGCCGTATAGATCACAAATAAAGCCAATTGTTTGTGTTCTGTACTTAGCCATTCTTCCAAAATTAGTTTTTTCTTTCGGAATGTTTCACGCAGTAAACGTTTGATGCGATTTCGTTCATGTGCCGGCTTAAAAATGCGTTTCGGGGCTGAAAAAACGAGTTGGAACGGTTGGTTTTCCGGCAATTCCAATTCCTTGAAATGGACCACAAACGGATACAGCCGGATCGATTTTCCTTCCTTGAACAAACGCTCAATGGTTTTCTGACTGCACAGTTTGTAGTTTTTCCCGAATCGTTCGTTCATACTCCGATTATTGGGCCGACCACGTAACGCCGTCTTTGCCGTCTTTTACCACGATTCCGGCAGCCGTCAATTGATCGCGGATTTTATCGGAAGTTGTCCAATCCTTATTTTCGCGTGAAAGCTGACGCAATTCCAATACCAAATCCATTACAGGAGCCAGCTTGGAATCGTTATTCGGAGCTTCCAAAGGATGAACTCCCAAAACATCATAGACAAACGCATGCATTTCCGTTTTGAGCAAAGCCAGATCTTCAGCAGTAATGCTGTCTTTTTCGTCGTTGATCAGGTTGAGGCGTTTCACAGCTTCAAACAGATTCGCAACCAGGATAGGCGCGTTAAAATCATCGTTCATGGCCGAATAAAAACCGGCAATCAGTTCCTTTACATCGAAGGAAGAACTTGTCCCTGTCGGTACTTTCTCCAGCAAATTCAAGGCATCAGTCAATCGGCCGAACCCTTTTTCAGCGGCATCCAATGCTGTTGGTGTAAAATCGAGCGTACTGCGGTAATGTGCCTGCATCATAAAAAAGCGAAGCACATTCGGACTGTAAGGTTTATTAAAAACGTCGCTGGTTCCTTCCACAATTTCCTTCGGTAAGAAGAAATTCCCAAGCGATTTACTCATTTTTTGTCCATTCACGTTCAGCATATTGGCGTGCATCCAGATATTCGCCGGATTGCAACCCATTGCGCCGCAACTTTGGGCGATTTCATCTTCGTGGTGCGGAAATTTCAAATCCATTCCACCACCGTGAATATCGAAAGTCGGCCCGAGGTACTTGGTACTCATTGCTGTACATTCGATGTGCCAGCCCGGATTTCCGTCTCCCCATGGCGAGCGCCAGATCTGCATATCGTCAGGATTGGCTTTTTTCCACAATGCGAAATCGGCGAAGAAACGTTTTTCTTCCTGAGCGTTCAATTCGCGGGTTTCTTCTTCGAGTTCATCAATTTTGCGACCGCTCAAAATACCATAATTGTATTTCTGGCTATAGGCTTTCACATCAAAATACACCGAACCGTTTACCACGTAAGCAAATCCGTTGTCAAGAATTTGTTCGATGATCTCGATTTGTTCCTGAATATGTGCGGTTGCTGTAGGTTCGATACTTGGCGGCAACATGTTGTAAATGCGTTGCAATTCCTGGAATTTCACGTTGTATTTGTACACGATTTCCAGTGATTGCACTTGTTCCAGGCGAGCGGCTTTCCCAATACTGTCAACGGCTTCACCGGCGCTGTTGGTAATGTGTCCGGCGTCAGTAATGTTGCGCACATACTTCACCGCATAACCCAGTTTGAGCAAATAGCGATACACCATATCGAAGTTGATAAAGGTGCGCATATTGCCCATGTGCGGTTCACTGTAGAGCGTCGGTCCGCACACATACAAGCCCACGCGGTTTGCGTGAATAGGTGTGAAACGTTCTTTTTTCCCTGAAAGACTATTGTAAATCTGTAATTCGCCAGCGGTATTCATGCACATTGAGGTATAAGAGCACGAAGATAATACTATTTTTTCTTAGGAATTTAGTCTAAATATAGCCTAATATTAGGCAGTTTTATTGGCGGCCAACGGTAACAAATTAATCATTCGGTAAAAATCACCAATTAGCTCATCTAATTTTGCCTTTCTAATTGGAATAGCATCATTTTTGAAATATCCAGTTAAAGTGCACTCTTCAGGTGTAATTCTTTTGTGATGAGATTCATATAATGACTCATCTAATTCAGGATAAGCTTCTTTTGCTGCTAAGATAAAATCTTGTAAATTGGGGTGAGTGATGTCAAAGTTATCCCAGTCAGAAGCTTGTACAAATTGATCACTTTCAATTATCAATCCTGATAAAACGTTTATACAGAAACCCACACATGTTGAAAATTCAGGTAATCCTGATGAGGAGGAATAAGTTCCATCTTGTCCGTATCTAGAGGCATCAAAAATCATCGAATACATAATTTTTGATCGCTTTTTTATTGAGTCAAATCTTGAAAGAACGGCCTCAATAAACGTATCAGAAGTAGAAAAATAGTTTAATTCTTTATGATAGTAAGATTCTAATTTAGGTTCTTCAGTAGCCTTACAAAAGATTATACCCGTTGGTAAGTAATGAAACATAAATAATTCTCCCCTAAGACAAATGATTAATGCAGTGTGGTTTCCAGCATTTGTGCCTTTCTTAAGGATAATTTCCATTCCGATTGCTATGAAATTTTTAGACAAGTCAGCATCAGCCGTCTTAATAAGTCTATTTCTTTTAGTAAGTAAATTCAATTCAAACAGTTTTTCGTTTTGTTCGACTTTTGAATCTTAATAAAAGGCTTTCATAAGTCTGTTTAATTATAGGATGGCTTTTGTAATCCTTTAGGCTGGATAGGATAGTGAACAGTTGTCCTTCTTCGGCAGTTGAATTATCAAATAGTCTAATATATTTAAGTATCTCAAACAGTCTTATTTCTAAGTCTGTATCTTTTTCCATTATTTCATAATTGAGATCAATGAAGGCGGAGTATCGTTCTTGTCCGTCAAGTTTCTGATAAGAAGTGTAAAAACTCTGAATCTTCTTGAACTCATCCTTATCAGGATAAACATCCACGAATTCATGGGAATCGCCACTTGGAGTATGAGACCTATAAGCACAAATATACACGTCACTATAGGCAAAATCTCTTGCTCTTCTTGCTTCTGCTTCCGAAATACAGTTAATTCTTACGGAATAATCTTTATCGTAAGGCATAATATGAAGTTGAGCTTTTGAGTCTAAACTTTCTAGTTTTCCAAATAAAAAAGTGAGGTTTTCAATTCTTCTCGTACGTTTTTTCTTTGGAGACGGAAAAGGTTTTGATTTAAACTCAGAAATAAGAGATCTTCGAGATATTCCATTTGAAACAATATCGAACTCGAATGAGTAATTAGATTTCGAGATTACTTGTTGTAATGTTTGCCATTTTTTTAATGCTCCCGTTCTGATGGGTTTTCGATTCATAGCACTATCAATGTCATTTTCTACAAGCTTTAAAAAACTCTCTTCAGCTTCTAGTTTTACAGCAGCACTCGACTTAAATACATTTAATCGAAATTTAGAGGCATCATCATAGTTTTGAAGTAACTCAGTGAAAGAAGCTAATAATTCTTGGAAAAGTAAAGCATCAGCTAAGGTCAGCCGGTCCAATTCGATATCTCTACCGTCTCCAGATTTTTTAATACAAAGAATTAATTCTTCTTTTTTCATACTAAATCCTTAGATAAAGAGATATACGCTAGCATATAAGATTCGTTACAAGTTATATAATTCTCTCCCTCTTTATGAGCTTAGAATTATAATAGCCATCGACAAATGTAGAATTTCTCCAAGCATCCTACAACCGTATTTCCCGCAATTTTGACATTTAACATATTTGCGGATTACCACATTTTTCTGTGTGGGTTTAAATTTCAGAGTCTAGTTTTGAATTCTATAATAAATAGGACAAGCTTTAAGATCACAAATTTGTGTTATTAGAAATATGGCAGATCAACTGATTCTCCAATTGTCGACCGTTATAAAAACTATCTTAACTTTGTTACACCAAGCATAATCACCGTGAAAATCAGTTTTCTCCTTAGTATAATTTTACTCTGCTCGCTATCAGTTATATACGGACAAGCCAACGTCGACACGCTGGGTTTTGAACCCGCTCCCAATACTGCTGAAAAAGAAGCTTTACTTGATTTGTTGCAGAAAGAATACAACAAACAATTAGACTTACTTGCCGATGAAGAAGTGACTTCGCAACAGCGTTCTGTTCTCCGAAAGGCCTATAGTGAGCGTTATTCAGCCGGAAAATCATTGATCAAAAGCGATAAAGCCATTCTTTCGGGACCTTTGTATGATTCGGTGAATATTATTTTCACCACTATTCTGAACGCTAATCCTGAATTGGATCAATCCAGTAAACTCGTTCTATTTCGTCATCGTGTATTCAATGCTTTTACACTTGGAGACAATATCATCTTTGTGAACATTGGTTTGCTTGCCCGTCTGAGTAACAGAGAACAATTGGCGTTGGTGATCGCCCACGAACTTTCGCATAACCTGCGCAAGCATTCGCAATATAAAATCCTGACCAATGTGCTTCGCCAAACCGATGAACAGCTCAATGACGAGATCAATCGCATTCAGCGACAGGAATACGGACAGGTAACTGCCTTGAACGAATTGTTATTGCCGAGTATATATGCCGAGCGTGAGCAATCGCGCCAGCATGAATTTGAGGCCGATTCGCTTGGGCTGGTTTATTACCGTGAAGCAGGTTACAGCCCGGTATTGGCTTTTAACTTGTTTGAAATCATGCAAGCAGCAGACCATTTATACGAAACGGAATTGTTGCCAGTATTTTCGCTTCTTAAAATTGACTCGCTGGGAGGTATTGCGCAACGGCACAAACGTTATTCGCCGGTTTCGTCACTCGGAACGTTTGCTAATGAAGAAGATGAATACGAACCGTATTTGCGTTCACATCCTTATGAAGCGGAACGGACCAATGCATTGCTAAGGCAACTAGGTGTAGATGAAATAGATACACTCGTCCCCATTGATACTGCCTACTTGCGCATGCGATATCTTGCAGATGGCGAAATGGTTCACAGCTCTGTTGCAGATGGTAATTTTTCAGAAGGAATTTATTTTGCTTTGCGCATGCAGCAACATTATCCGCAGGATCTTTACCCGAAATCGGCGCTGGCATGTATGTTTAACCTTTTGTCGTTTTACAAAACAACCCGAACGGCCGGGAAACACATCGAGTTACAAAATCCAAAAAATGATGAGGCCGCAGACCGGTTGAATTACCTGTTGCAATTGCTGAATCCGCAGGAATCACAACAAATCGGGCAAACACTACGAAATGAAATTCCACCGGCGTATCAAAACATTTTGATTGAATTGAGCGATCTGACTACTGCCTTTATAGCCAAAGATTTCGATTCGTATTTATTGCGTCGTGATGCCCTTTTACCGCAGGTCTTAAAAACACCTTTTGCAGCGTATCTCGAAGATCTTCAGGAGAAATATTACCAACAAAAACACATAATCAAAAACAAATAAAACCCATGAGAAAAATCAAATCGGTATTAACCCTTGCTTCCTTATTGCTGGCGTTTACGTTCCATGCACAGCAACATTCTGTTTCCAATGTATTGAACCTGAAAAGTGCCAAACAATCGGGAACAATCATTGAAGACAGCAAAATTGTAGGATACTACATTTTCTATTTCAAAGAAAAACAAGACAAAAAAATCAGTACCTATGAAATTGAAGTGTTTGACGACAACTACAATTCATTGAAAAGTTTTGAAGTAACCCGTCCGAAAAACACCTATATGTTAGAAATGGTATTTAACGGAGAAGTGTTTATGTTGCATTTCTACGATGCTAAAACAGGATATGAATTTGTGACTTACGACCGTGACGGTGAGGTGGCAGGATCGAAAAAAATCCCGAAAGAAGAACTTGGATACTGGGAATTGAACAGAGCCATGACCAATATTCAAAGCGCTACCGAAAACACAACGATTTTCCCTACAGGAACTACCGGTTTTGTACGTCAAACCTTTACCAAAGGTGAAAACAGACGCAAATACGGTTATGAAATTGTTGCCTACAATAACTCAATGGAGGAATTGTGGTCATACGGTTCCGATCCGAATTCCGAGATCATCGAAGGTGCTGATTTGAATGATGCAACGACGAAAGTGATTGCCGCTACCGTGACGAAAAAGAAAAATATTTCAACCAAAAAAATGGACACTTACTGCTTGCTGTTGGATGCTTCAACAGGTGAGTTGATTAAGGAAATTTCCATGGGTGGTGAAGACGAAGGAAAAAAATCGTTGTTAAAAACCTTTGTAGATGAAACGAAAGGAAGCATTTTATTGATTGGAGAATACTATAAACCAGGCGATGATATCCTGAAGGATAAAAGTCAGGGTATGTTCCTGGATGAGGTTTCCATGACAGGCTCAGCTGTTAGCAACACAGAATACAAATGGAAAGGTGATGTGGATCAGTTTAAACAAGAGAATATTTCTGCTGAAGATAAAAAAGAAGCCGATAAGCAGTTTTACCTGTTTTTCCATGATGTGATTCGCACCAGTGACGGACGTTTGTACCTGGTAGCCGAGCAATATAGAAAACAATTGAGCGCCGGTGGTACTGCTATGAATGTATTGGCAGCGGCAGCAGGAGGATCTTCCGATGCTTCTAACTTTGAGATTTTAGTAGGAAACATGGTGGTCATCGAGTTTGACGCGACAAACAAAATGACAGGTTACGATTTGATTAGCAAACGTAAAACCAGCGTATTGTTACCCGCAGGTGCCGGATTCTGGAATACGGCTTTTCTGGGTTATTACATCAATTCAATGGGTTCATTTGATTACGCATTTACCTCAAGCGATAAGAAGAGTGACCGTTACAGCGTTGTTTACATCGATGCAAACCGCAAAGAAGAAAAAGGTGCCACAAAATCAGATTTGATGGTTGGTGTGATTCAAATTGATGGTGGTGAACGTACAAACAGCCGCGTTCCGATCAACATGGAATCTAAATTCTGGTGGATTCAGGCCGCGAAGCCTGGTTACATCAGCGTAGGCGAGTACTTCCGTAAAGAAAAACGCGTTGACTTGCGTTTGGAACCGATTGCGTACTAAGAAATTAAGAATATAAAGCAAAAGGCTGTTGGTTTCGACAGCCTTTTTTGTTGATCTGATTTTTTTAAACCGGAAAAATTCCGAGTAATATTGCAGTATTACTATGTATTTGAAAATCAAAATTTTGCAATTAAAATAGCGACGTATTGGATCAATCAACCACAATTACCGGTGCCGAATAATACGTGCCATTAAACTCTCCATGAACCACATATCCCTGGTACGCAATCGGTTGTTTCGATGCAAAAAAGATGCGGTAAATCAACGAATGGCTTAATAACCGTTCACCTTTTTCATTTTCGAATGGCAATTGCACAGATGAGGTAAACTCCTGCACCATATAATCTGCTTTGCGTTCGGCAAAAAGTTGCTTTACCAGCATGATGTCAGGCTGCACATAAACACCTTTCGTATCGTAATCTTTGAGCGGTTTCAATACCATTTCATCCGGTTGGTAAGCTTCTAATAATTCATCAACAGACTCAAAATCGTTGAACATATTGGCACGAAGCACAAAATCGGTCCACAACGAAGCGTTTGATTGTTGGCGTTGAGCATCCAGGTAATGTAGCAATTCTTTCGTTCCGAACATACCACCTGTTGGATTGGGAAAAAACAGATCAGGATGTGCTTCCCAAAGTGCATTCAAAGGTTGAAAAACGTCCTGATTTCCTTCCCAGACAAACGGAATAACAAGATTGATGAACGCACCGAATGCATGCTCATTCCAAGTACAACCGGTCGAAGTAATTATCACTTCGCGTGCCGGAACAACCGTTGTGTTCAATCCCAGTCGATTCAGTTCATCAGCGAAATACCGGTAATGAGCCTGGTGTTTATCGCTGGCCGGCAGATGGCTTACCAAAATGGCAATCGGAACTTCTGTCGGAAGAGCAACCCGAATGGTTTCAAGCAATTGCTCCAGCGCATTCAAGTTAGTATAACCACCGTATTCATCACCAAACAATTGCTGTGTGGCTTCGCCCAGGGTTTGGATGAGCCCGATTTTCCCCGGCAGATTGATGTTCATTTCAATGAGTTTGGCACCTTCTGATGTTACCAGGAAATCAGCACATCCGGTAAAATCAGTTGTTTTCATCGGATGAGGCTTCAACAACCATTGTTGCTGCTCAAGACAATAATTCCAATAGTCATCACTATCCAGCAAATCAAGCATCGCCGGAACCGCTTTATTGAGCCGCTGAAATAACCCTTTTGGCACAAGTAATGGGTTTGCAGTAAACAGGTATTCACTGCAACCACTCTCGCGAACAAGTTGATCGTAAAATAAATCCGTTCTTAGGTTTGTCTCAGTCATACTTCCTGTAATTGTGCTTTTAATTGTGTCGCCAGTTCTTTCCGGTTGACCTTCCCGAGTTCATTTGCCGGAAACTGATCGACCAAGGCGATAACTACCGGAATCTTAAATGCTTCCAATCGCTTGGAACAATGTTCCCGGACTGCCGATTGAATGTCTTCAGGAACTCCATTGGAAGCAGCTATAATTGCCGCGCCAACTACCTGGAACTTTGTTTCATCGGTAATCCCGCACACGGTAACACGTTCCACCCATGGTAATTCACTGATCACGTTTTCTACTTCCGATGGCTGACATTTCATGCCGTCAACACTAATCTGGTCATTGATCCGGCCGATGACTTTCACATAACCGTCTTCATCCATAATGCCCCAATCACCTGAACGAATCCAGCCATCAGCGTCAATTACCTTAGCTGTTTCTTCAGGATTGTTCCAGTAACCAAGCATCACGTTCGGACCTTTCATGCAGATTTCTCCCAATCCACCGGCATCAGGATTATCGATTTTCAATTCCACATTTATGGTACGTTTTCCAGTGAAATCGAGCCGATGCGTGTTTTCATTATAATGAATGTAAGCACATCGGCTGGCTTCGGTCATACCATAATACATGATAATCTGCGTGCCCGGCAGGAGGTCCAATAACTCCTGCGTGAGCGATACTTCCATGGGCGTGCAATTCACAACCATGTAGCGCAGATAATGTCCGCAACAGATGAGTGCTTCGCGATGCTCATTCACCATGTCACGTAACATTGCGGGCGATGCCAAAAATCCGGTAGCGCTTTTTTGCTGAATAAGTGTTGTCAAATGCTCCAGATCGTAGCGCTGATTGGTTAAAACGGCTTGTCCACCAACCATAATCAGCGCGTGAATATGCCCCAGGCCGAAGGTAAATGCCAGCGGCAAACTGATCAGTTCACGATCATCGGCAGTCATTTGAGTGAAATCCAGAATGCTTTCTGCCGTGGCAATTGTGTTTGTATGCGAGGTCATCACCGCTTTCGGTGCGCCGGTTGTGCCACTGGTAAACATCATGTAGGCAACTTCATTCGACCCGCGAACTGGTGAATTATTACCTGATAAAGTACGAAACGGCAATTCCTGAAAATCACAATCATTCAACTGCTCCGGATAGTTGTCCGTAACGCAATACGTTGCTGTAGTAATCGCTGCAATTTGTTTCACACTTCCTTTCGGTCGGTTAATGCTCAAATGAACCGGAATAGCACCAATATAACCAGCTGCAAAATAACTGATCAAATGATCGATGCCATGTTCCAGCAATAGCATTACGCGATCACCCGTTTGTACACCGTGTTGTTGTAATCCGGCGGCAGTTTTCACTACGCGTTGAAACAACTCACCGTAAGTAAGCGTTTGGTTAGCGTCTGACACAAAGATTTTGTCGGGAATCGCGTTACTTTGACGTTCCAGGTGATCGATAATGCGTTGTTCTGCACTCATAATTACATGATTTTCTGATCCAATGCCTCAAATACAGTGGCTAATTTTTGCAGATATGTTTCAAATGTGTTTTGTGCCAATTCGTAATCAATCGCAGTATTCGTGGCTTTCGTATAATAATTCAACGCGTCGATGACAACCGTAAAGTGATTCAACTCGGTTTCGTCTTCGATGTGTGCAAAAATGTAAGTAGTTGCTTTTGTTTTTTGCTGTGGTGTAAACTCGTAATGCTCATCAATCAGGCGATTAAAAGCGTTGATAGCAATCGAATACTCAGCGTGATTGTAAATTTCCGAGAACATATTGGTAAACAATCCTGTTTGAATATCCGGTGCTACCACCATGTTGCGGTATACATATGTTTTAAATGCTTTTGCCTCAGGCGTCGAAAATGCGGTAAGCATCCAGCTGTCATCCGAAACGAAAGATTCGGCTAAGTTGTGATACAATTCGGTATGCGTTCCTCCATCGAAATCCAGTCCAAGATCTTCGTAACTGGTTTCCGCATTTTTAGCAGCAGCCAAAAACAATAAGTGTTGTTGTTCTTTGGTAATATCTGTGGATTCTAAACCCAAACGCTGCATGCGGCATGATAATCCGTATATGGCGAGCATTTTTAAATGCGTTTCTTTCCAGGCGTTGAAAATACGTTTGAATGAAGTTTCTGTCCAGTTTTGTGATCCGATTTTTTCGAACACACTTTCGATAGTTCTTAATGCAGGTTCCTGGTTAGCAAGTGCTTGCTGTAGAGCTGTTTTTAACTGGTTGTCTTCAACGTGTTCCAAAGCCGGTTCGATAAATGAAACCAGTGTTTGCTGTTCAATTGTTTTCATGTGTATTGTTTGGTTAAAATTTGAGAAGTTGTAACTGCCGTAGGTTGTCCAACACTTCTTAGAAGTGCTGATGCAAGCAGTTGGTTAGGATCGTAAACCGGAATGGGAATACGTTCTGCGAAATCACAGAGCAAAGGCAATTCGGTGCACCCCAGAATCAGGGCTTCTACACCGTCATCCAATAGAGCTGCTGCTACATCCGTGAGTTCATCGTACAAAAAGGAAAGATCTTTGGGTAAAGCCGTTTTCAATCCGTAATGCACATTGTAGATCAGGTTATGCACCCGTTCGCGGTTCTTTTTGGAAGGATAAATCACGGTCCCGTTGAAATTATGACGGTACAAATCGAGTTCATACGTTCCTAGTGTTGCCAGTAAACCTACCCGGCTGTGATTGTTTTTCTCAACCACACGCTGCGTTTCATGAATGATATTCACATAGTGCAAGGGAGATTCACCCAATTCTTCCTGAATGATATCCAGGATAGGAGCTGCGTGGGCCGTGTTACAGATAATTGCTGCGCAGCCTGCTCCCTGGGCTTCCAACATTCGGAGTTCTTTCACAAAAGCGTAAGCCGGATTTTCAGTTGTTTTCCCCAAGATATATTCTGTGCGGTCACTGTATTTTCCTGGAAAAGAAAGATGCATCACCGATACACATTCCTGTTCTTTGGTAAAGGCGGCCTGTTCCAGAATTTTACGGTGAACGTCTAAACTTGCCCATGGCCCAACGCCACCAATAAGTCCGATTAATTTACCGCTTTCATTCATTTTCAGCTCCTAATGATTGACTATAAAAATAGGTTCCTCATTTAAGCTAAAGGCGCGTATTTCTACGCTAAACTAAAATTCAGGTAAAACTACGCGCCATCCGAATTAGCTGTTGAGTAGTAGCTAACGGTTTTATTTTTAATTCGTTATGTTATACCAAAGCAAGTGCTTGCTCAATGTCGGCAATAATATCTTCGTAATGTTCCACACCAACTGAAACACGCACCAGGCTGGCGGTAATATTCATGGCGTTTTTATCTTCCTGTGGTACATCTGCATGGGTCATCGTTCCGGGATGCTCGGCGAGACTCTCGGTACTTCCCAGGCTCACGGCTAGTTTGATCAGTTTCAGATTATTCAAAAACACAAAAGCTTCTTTTTCGCCACCTTTTACATCGAAAGCGATCATTGCTCCGCTGGAAGTGTATTGTTCCCTGAAAATGCGTTGTTCATTCGGAGTTCCTTGTTCCGGAATAAATCCGAGGTAATACACGTGTGATACTTTTGGGTGTTGTTTCAGATAATTGGCTACCTGAACGGCATTCAATGCTTGCTGTTCCATGCGGACCTTTAATGTTTCGAGGCTACGCATGAGTAACCAGCCTGTCCAAGGACCCGCCATGTTTCCAAGAAATGTACGCAATCCTTTAATACGGCCGATCAACGCTTTTGAGCCGAGGCAAGCTCCTGCAATCACATCCGAATGCCCGCCAATGTATTTGGTAGCCGAATAGAGTACCAAATCGGCACCGAGTTTCAGCGGATGTTGCCACAACGGACCCATATATGTATTGTCGACTGATAGAAGCACCGGTTTTTCCGGAGTGCTGAAGCGTTCTTTGATCGCAACACACATATCGATGTCAATCAACGCATTGGTAGGATTGGCCGGAGTTTCAATATGGATCATCGTTAACCGGTCTGCTTTTCCGGTTGCCAGAATACGTTCTACAATTGCTTCTTCCGTTTCATCTGCGCGAAAACCAATGGATTCAATACCCATTTTCTTCAGGAAATGATTGATGAAATGGTCCGTTCCACCATAAACCGGACGTGAATACACCAGCAAATCGCCGGGAACCATAAATTCCATTAATGCCGTCGAAATGGCTGACATTCCGCTTTCAAAAACAGCACAATCTTCAGCTTCGTCCCACAAACACAAGCGGTTTTCCAGGATTTCCAGATCGGGGTTGTTGAGTCGCGAATAGATCAGCCCCAATTCTTCACCTTCCTTTTGATTGCTAAGTCCGTATGCAACTTCAAAAAACCGTTTTCCTTCTTCGGCGGTGTTGAACACAAAAGTGGATGTTTGGAAAATAGGACATTTGATCGCCCCTTCCGATAATGATGGTTTGTAACCATGGCTCATCATCAAACTTTCCGGGTGCATTTTTCTTGACATAATTCTGAATTTTACAGTCAAACTAATGGAATCACGTGTTCTGAATCAATAAATCAGAAAATAATTCTATATTTAGCAAATTGAAAGAATTTTATTCTGAATCCACATAAAAGTTATGCCGTTAACGGAAAGATCACCTGTTTACGTGTTGGACGCCATTGATGAACGGATTGTTTCGCTCTTGCAGGAAAACGGAAAAATGAATTACAAACAATTAGCCGATGCCATCGGATTGTCGACCACGCCCACGTTTGAACGAATCCGCAGACTGGAACGCAACGGTGTAATACTGGGTTACGGAGCGCGCATCGATAAACGTTACCTTGGTAAAACCATGCAGGTTTTTTGCCAGGTGACCTTACAATCTCATGCGTTGGATGTCCTGAATGCATTTGAATCGGCTGTTGTCCGGCTGGATGAAATTTCGGCTTGCTACCACGTTGCCGGATCCATCGATTACCTGCTTCACATAGAAGTTGCTTCGATGGATCAATACCAGGATTTTATCAAAAATCAACTCACAGGTATCCCGCACATTGCGCAGGTAAACAGTAATTTTGTGATGACAGCGATTAAGACTTAAGACGAATAGACTTGAGACAGAAGACAAAACATTAGTTTCGCAAAACTATCTTTTGTCTTTGAGCACAGCCGTCTTCTGTCTACGAGTTTTAAGTCTATCTAATAAAAAAACATGGAACAAAAAGTAATTTTTCTCGATACCGTGCACCCAATACTGGAACAACGCCTTACTGAACTTGGTTTTAACTGTATTGACGGTTCCGAATGGACTTTTGAAGAAACAAAATCAAAACTGAAAGATGCTTTCGGAATTGTTATTCGTTCCCGTTTTCCGATGAATGAAGATTTACTGGCCAATGCCGTAGAATTGCAATTCATCGCACGCTCGGGCGCCGGAATGGAAAACATCGATGAAGTTTATTGCAATAGCCGCGAGATTGTATTGTTCAACGCCCCGGAAGGAAACCGAAATGCTGTTGGTGAGCATGCTTTAGGGATGTTATTATCGCTGATGAATAAGCTGCATACATCTCACCAGGAAATCCGAAAGGGAAAATGGGACCGTGACGGCAACCGCGGAGTGGAACTCGATGGAAAAACTGTCGGGATTATCGGTTACGGAAACAATGGCCGTGCGTTTGCCAAAAAACTCCGCGGATTTGATGTGAAAGTATTAGCCTACGACAAATACAAGTCGGGATTCGGTGATGATTTTGTGATGGAAGCCACCCTGGAAGCGCTCGTGAGCAAGGCCGACGTGATCAGTTTTCACATTCCCCAAAACGCGGAGACGATTTATTTTGCCAATCAGGAATTCTTTGATGCGTTGGGCAAACCAATTTTTCTACTTAATCTTTCCCGTGGAAAAATTGTGGAAACTGCTGCGTTGATTCGGGCCATAGATACAGGAAAAGTCAGTGCCGCAGGCCTGGATGTGAATGAATTCGAAAAATCGTCATTTGAAGCTTTTTTTGACGACGAAGCATCCATTCCGGAAAATCTGAAGTCTTTATTGCATTCCGACCAAATTCTCATGACACCGCACATTGGCGGTTGGACAAATGAGAGTTATTTTAAACTCAGTAATGTGCTGGCGGATAAAATTAGTGATTGGTGGCTGGAACGGCAGCCTTAAACATGAAAAACGGATTTTCGGTTGTTTTATGAATGAAATGTGGGTTTGTTTCCTAAAAGTTAATTTTCGGTTCAGATGATCAGAATATTAACAGAATTAAGGCAATGTAGTTGCTTGTTTGTGTTAAAATATCCGCTATGGTCACTAATTTCGCAAAGGGTTATTGTGAAGTAATATTCGATTTTCGAATTGTGGGATGATATGAAAAAAGTGCTGATACTTGGAGCCGGATTGTCTGCTTCGTCTTTGATACGATATTTGCTGGAAAAATCGACTGATTTTAACTGGCAAATCCGGGTCGTTGATAGTAAAATCGATGTTGTACGCCGTAAAATGGCCGGACATCCTAACGGAGTTGCCCTTTCATTCAACGCAACTGATTCGGAAGCACGCCGTTCTGAAATGGAACAAGCTGATTTGATTATCAGCATGTTACCACCTCGCTTTCATGCTGAAGTCGCCCAGGATTGCATTAAGCTGAAAAAACACCTCATTACACCTTCTTATATTTCGCCTGAAATGAAGGCACTGGATACCGAAGCAAAAGCTGCTGGCATTCTGATCATGAACGAAATAGGTGTGGATCCCGGAATCGACCACATGAGTGCGATGCAGATTATTGATTCGATTCGTGAACGTGGCGGCGACATTACCAGTTTTAAATCCTATTGCGGCGGATTGATTGCTCCCGAAAGCGACAACAATCCGTGGAATTATAAATTTACCTGGAATCCACGCAATGTGGTACTTGCCGGAAGTGGTGGAGCAGCACAATACATCGACCGGCACGAATACAAATACATTCCATACAGCCACATTTTTAGCCGTTTGGATGCTATTGGAATCGATGGTTTCGGTTCGTTTGACGGCTACGCCAACCGCGATTCGCTTTCATACAGATCTGTTTACGGGCTTGAGAATATCCCGACGTTTTACCGTGGAACATTACGCCGTTCGGGGTATTGCCAGTATTGGAATATTTTCGTGAACCTCGGAATGACTGATGATACCTACAAAATGCAGGATTCGGAAAACCTCACTCCTCGTAATTTCCTCAACGCATTTTTACCATATTATGTTTCGGTTCCGGTGGAAGAAAAACTCCTGAATTTTTGCAAAGATTACGGTATTACCGACCTTGAACGTTTCGAATGGCTGGGATTATTTGACAATGAACATCCGATTGGTTTGCCAAATGCCTCACCGGCCGAATTATTGGAATGCATCCTGGTGGATAAATGGCAGTTGCAACCACACGATAAAGACATGATTGTGATGGTACACCAATTCGAATACCTGTTGAACGGAAAAGAAAAGACTATTGAATCATCTATGGTGAATATCGGTGAAGATCAGACCTTTACATCGATGTCGAACCTTGTTGGTTTACCGATCGCGATTTGCGCCAAAATGATTTTAACCGGAAAACTTACCGATACCGGTGTTCACGTGCCGATAGCAGCACATGTTTACAACCCGATTTTAGAGGAACTGGCAGATTACGGTGTGAAATTTATTGAGCAGGAACGCGCGTTAAGCACGGCGAATCACTAAGAAACGGTACAAGCTCGTTCCCATAATAAAACCTGCTATCAGTATTTCTTCCGGAAATTGAATTAAAGCAGTTGTTACAAGTAATATTCCTGCAGTTGCAGTCAATACCAATCCCTGAACGAGAAAAGGTTTTGTAATCGCCGACATTTCAAGAGTCCGATAACGCGCAGTCATTAAGAATTGCTGGCGGTAAACCATCACTCCATTCAATACAATCAGCGGAATCAAAATATAACCTTGCCCGATTCCCCATTCTTTATAGGTCAGAAAGTGAATAATGCGTTTCCACCAATCCAGTTCAGGGCGAAGAAACGTAATGGAAACCGCGATTCCTGTTATTGCAGCTGCAAACAGGAAAAATCCGATCGGGCTGTGTTTGGTGAAAAGCGTTCGTTCGCCTGAATCACCGGAATACGTTAAGCGTTTATTTCCTTTGGCTAGAAAAATACCAAAGGCAAGAACAGCATCGAGGAAATAAAACAAAAGAATGAATGACAAATCCCAGCCCCATTCAAAATAACCGATGACGGGAATAATAGCTTCGAGCAGCGTTTGGATCAGAAATAACCGTTGCTGGCTCATTAACGCAATTTATCCGCCTCTTCTTTGGCTTGTGTAAATTCAGGGTTGTATTTCAATGCTTTTGAAAAGGCCTGCAACGCTTTTGATTTTTCACCCCTGGCTACATAACAGAGTCCCAAATTGTGCCATGCTTCCGAAAAAGTAGGCTCCTTCTGCAACGTTGTTTCGTAAAAAAACATGGCACTATCCAGTTGCGGCGGATTTTCCTGAAATTGTTTGATATAACCCTGCTGAAAGTAAGAAGTCATAAAATCGGGCTCCACAGTGATCATTCTGCGATAAATACGCTGCGCATCGCTGTTCATTTTCAATGTTTGATAGCCATAAGCCAATGCATACAAAGCGTCCATTGATTTTGGCTTAAGCTGTACCGCCGATTTAAAGTATTCAATACTCAATGGATCATTTTCCTGCTGGTATAAACTTCCCAGGAAAATATAAGCTTCGTAAAAGTCCGGATCCTGTTCGATAGCAGTTCTATAGGATGATTTTGCCAGATCGCGTTTGCCTAGTTGCAGGTAGTTAGTTCCTTTTAATACATAAGCATCGCGGTACCGTTTGTCAATACGCAATGCCTGGTTGATATGCTGAAACGAGCGGTCGTAATCACCCATATAACTAAATGTAGTCGCCAATGCCACTAATGCTTTGGTGTTTTTGGGTTCTTTTTTCAAAACGAATTTAAAATGCTCCTGGGCGGTTACAACGTCTGTTGCCGTTCTTCCGGCGCGATTGTTCAACGCCAGCGCATACAAAAAACGTGCTTCCACGTTATCAGGTTCCAAGCGGTATGCTTTGGCACCTTCTTTTAGTGCATTATCGTAATCATAACGATCAAGCAGCACATTCCCATGTTTCACCAGGATATCTACGCTATCCGGATAGAGTTTTACGAGGCTGTCAATATTAGTAACAACAGGGACATCCTGGTTTTTCGATTCACCACAACTGGTGAGAAGTAAAAGCATAACTACAAAACCGGTAAAAAAGCGCATATTTTTAAATTGAGGATCAAAGTTACTGAAAATCGTGCGAACGAAACGAGATGTGTACTTGGAGAACGGCTCAAATCAATCAATGGTTGGAACTTTCTGATGAATCAACCTGACCAATAAATCATTTTGCATGCATCTGCAAGAAAAAATCCCAGTGTGTATATTTGGCTGATTTTGAACAGTCCGTTTTAGTTAATGCTCGACGAACCTCAATAAATATTAGTTTAAACCAGCGATTTGTCTGTTTAAGTCAACCTAAAACGAATTAATTACCTCTATTTGCCGTGTACTTACTTACTACTACCATGAAAGCTCAAGTTATTGTAGCGTTTCGGAATTCTGTGTCCATTTTTTTCCGAAACAATTTTTTCAAAAAAACCTTCTATAGAATTCCTGTTCTGGTTGCCTTTTTTATGTTGTTTTTGACTTCAGAGTCGGCTGCTTATGGACAGGAATACCGGTACCAATTTCGATTAAAAACCGTAACAGACTTTGCTGAAGCCAAGATGGTAACAGATGTTCTTCGTCCGGTTTTTAATACGGAAGCTGTTCCATTTAAGGTTTTCCCGACATTCAATGATGCAAACGATCAGTTTGATTTTGTGTCGGAAATCGCAGTTTCAAAAGAACAATTGGAAGCCGTTTTGGTCGCCAATGGACTGGAACTAACCGATTTTACCAGTATTCAGGGTCTTGAATCTCAAACCGAAGAGCGATGAAAAAGTGTTTACTTACGTTTTCTGTAATCGGTTTATCCATTACGGGATTTGGCCAGAATAATAACTGCGGCTTGGCGACTCAGGTTTGTAACGATGTTGCATTTACCGGGAATAGCTCTGGTGCTGGTAGCACGCAGGAATTGAATGGTAGCAATCAGGGTTGCCTTTCGGTTGAACATCAATCGTCCTGGTATTATTTTCAGCCAGTTACTTCGGGTACTGTTGCATTAACCATCACCACAACGGTTGACTACGATTTTGCAATCTGGGCTACCGGAAACTGCAGTGCTTTAGGAGCACCGGTTCGTTGTTCTTATTCGGGCAGTTCCGGTAATACTGGCTTGGCCGCAATGACTCCCGGAACGCCAACGGGCTGTGGATTTTTTGGATTATTCCCGTGTGCCCCGGCTGCTGTAGGCGATGTAACCGAGGGTGCCGGAGGTGATAAATGGGTAATGCCGCTCAACGTAGTTGCAGGGCAAACCTATATTATGCTCATTGATAATTTTACGGCAAATTCGACACCGTTTACGTTGGACTGGACGTTCTCCGGCGGCGCTACATTGAACTGTACCCCGATTGTATTACCAATCGAATTGACAGCGTTTATGGCCAACTACCAACCACCTGCGAAAAGCAACCTGGTGCAATGGGAAACAGCAGCTGAACGTGAAAACGATCATTTTACATTGGAGCGTTCTACTGACGGTACCAACTGGATGATCATCAATCAGCAGGCTGGCTCCGAAAACTCAATAATTCCGATTGAATATGCTTTTGAAGATTTCGGTTATGCACCGAACGTAATCAATTACTACCGTTTGAGCCAAACAGACTATAACGGAATGGTTGAACTATTTGATGTCATTTCTGTTGATAATAGCAACTCCGGTAAAAAGATTGTCAAAGTGTTCAATACGCTTGGCCAGGAAGTTCCATTGGAAACTGTTGGGATAGTAATTCTACAGTACGAAGATGGCTCCACCAAAAGAGTATTCCGATAAATCGAATACCCTTTTTTGTTAGATTTAGCTTTAGGTTAGGGCGCGTGTCAATCACGCGCCCTTAAAGCTTTACATCATTCTGGAATTTAGCCGATTTTAGAAAGAAGATGGTAAAAGTATCCTCGTGAAACAGTTAAATCGCCCTTCAGTAAACATGTCTAAAGTTTCATTTGAATAAGTACCCGTACATTCCTCATCACTTTTTTGTAATTTCCGTCTCGAATTACGCCTTTGCCATGAAGTTATTTAGTGTTTTCGTACTATTTTCGCTCGCGGTTACTGCATTTGCGCAGCCCTACGCCGGAAAGCAACGAGTTCCTGTTATCAGCGCCACGCGGGCTGCCGGATGTGCGCCTCCCAATAAAACAACTTACCTTGAGCTCAACAATGTACGCGCCATGGTGCATACGGCCGGGAATTTATGGCAGGTTCCGGGGCAAAATTTCTCGCAATATGAGATTCCTAAAAATTCCAAAATCATGGCGCTTTTTACTTCAGCACTTTGGTTGGGAGGAACGGACGTTAACGGTCAGTTAAAACTTGCAGCCCTGCGATACCGGGATGGCCAGGATTACTGGACGGGGCCGCTTTCGGAAGAAACAGCCGAAATTGATCCTACTGAATGCTCGAAATACGATCAGCACTACATTACCAGTCAGGATTTGGTGCGTGAATTTGATGCGTGGTTTGCTGCCGGAGAGCTCGATCAGCAAAACGGAACCAACCTGCAGGCTACCAATTTTCCGAACTACGAAATCCCGGATTTCTTCAAAACATGGCCGGCTCACGGTGATGTAACCAAAGGACAAAACTTTTACCTGGCACCATTCTACGACCGTGATCAAAACGGGATTTACGAATGGGAAAAAGGTGATTATCCGTGGTATGACCTGCACAATCAGAAAAATTGCAAAGAAGACCGACGCGTTTCGCTTTACGGTGATTTGAACTTTTGGTGGGTACTCAACGACAAGGGAAATATCCATACTGAAACCGGCAGTCAGCCCATCGGGATCGAAATTCATGCACAGGCGTTTGCTTTTGCAACCAACGACGATATCAACAACATGACCTTCTACAATTATGAGTTGATCAATCGCGGTACGCAAACCTTGTACAACACCTATTTCGGTGTTTTCGTGGATGGTGCATTGGGCGATCCGTTCGATGATTATGTAGGTTGCGACGTCAATCGCGGACTTGGTTATTTTTACAATGGTGACAACAATGACGGCAACAACCTTGGTTTTAACGGGTATGGAACTACTCCGCCAGCTGTTGGGGTCGACTTTTTCGAAGGACCTTACCAGGATAATGACTCATTGGATAATGCCTTCGGAATTGGTGCTGGCGAAGCCTTGAACGGAATCGGTTACGGAGATGGTGTTGCCGACAACGAACGCTTCGGAATGCGACGCTTTTTATACTACATCAATGTCGGCGGTGGCGCAAATCCAAGTCAAACTGATCCGACCAGCGCGTCCGATTATTACAACTTTTTGCGCGGCAGGTGGAAAGACAATACGCCTTTCTACTACGGGGGAAACGGACATATTTCCGATCCTGACGCTGATCCGAGCCTTCCTTGTGATTTTATGTTTCCGGGCGATACAGATCCGCTTGGTTGGGGAACAGGTGGAGATCCGCAACCTTTGTGGACAGAACAAACCGCAAATAATTTACCTTACGACAGGCGTTTCCTGCAATCCGCCGGGCCATTTATCCTAAAACCGGGTGCTGTGAACAACATTACCGTTGGTGTGGTTTGGGCCAGAGCCGCTTCGGGCGATCCGTTCGAATCGGTGAAAAGTTTACAACGTGCGGATGACCGCGCCCAGGCTTTGTTTGAAAATTGTTTTAAGGTGTTAGACGGGCCTCATGCTCCTGATCTGGCAATTCAGGAAATGAGCAACGGACTTATTTTAACGCTTTCCAACAGCTCGGCATCCAATAATTACGGTGAGAAATACGAAGAATTTGACCCGTTTATCGTAGCCGACAGCACTGCGGATAAATTCTACCGCTTCCAGGGCTACCTCATCTATCAGTTGCAGTCGAATGAAATTTCGGCTTCCGATCTGGAAGACCCGACAAAAGCACGTTTGGTGGCGCAATGCGATAAAAAAGATGGTGTTAGCCGATTGGTCAATTTTGAATTTGACGAAGATCTGCAAGCTTCCATTCCGATAGAAAAAGTAGACGGCAGCAATGAAGGAATTAAACATTCGTTTGTTGTGACCGAAGATCAGTTTGCGTTCGGCGACAGGCGTTTGGTCAATTTCAAATCGTATTACTACATGGCCGTTTCGTATGCCTACAACAATTACAAAACATACATACCTGACCAAGGCGCCAATCTCGACGGACAAAAATTACCATTCCTCGGAAGCCGTAAAGCCGCCATCGGTGAAGTAAAAACCGTGGTTGGAATTCCTCACAATCCCGTAGCTGAAGCCGCAGGTACTGCTCATTATGCCGAATATGGTTTTCAACCTTCGATCACACGCATCGACGGATTAGGAAACGGAATGAATTTCACTGATCTCTCCGCCGCTTCCGAGCAAACGATTCTACAACAAGGTTCGCTCGACGAATTAACCTACGCTGAAAATCGCGCACCGATTAACGTAAAAATCATCGATCCGCTGAACGTGACAGGTGGTTATTTCTCTTGTAAATTCAGGGAACCGGCCTCAGGAAATATCGATTCGTCAACCTGGGTGATTTACCGTTACAATGAGCAAAACGGTGGCTTGATCGATTCCGTTACTGCTGAACAAACGATCTTGGAAAGCAACGAACAACTCATTCCAAAATGGGGTGTTTCAGTTGAAATTACTCAACATGAATACTACCAGGTAGCTGGCTCGGTACCCGATTACCGAAAATATCCCGATCCGATCGGAAGTACCATTACGTTTGCCGATTCTTCCAAACGTTGGTTGAGTTTTGTGGAAGACGACGATGCTTTTTTCCCGACAAACTGGATTCGAAATGGTGTTTTTACTGCCGGAGCTGCTGAAGACGATCCGACATTGGGTTACTTGAATCCGGCGTGTTACAACGACTTCACCGGAATTGATCCGGCACGAAATTATTCGAAATTCCTCAACGGTGGAATTACCCACTTCTCCCTTGTGGGAAGACAATGCGCCTACATGCCAATTGCTATTCCGGGTTTCTTTACCTCTATGGGAAGTGCGGCTTCGCAAGGTACGCTTGCGCGGGCTTCGGGCGTTGATATTGTGATTACATCCGACAAAAGCAAATGGACCCGATGCGCGGTTGTTGAATTATGTTCGGATGCCAATTTAGCAATCGGAGGATCGCTTCCGGGAACGCTGAGAGGAAGTCAGAGTGTAGATCAAAACGGAAATCCTGACAATTCGGGAACTACCGGAATGGGCTGGTTTCCTGGTTATGCTATTGATGTGGAAACCGGAAATCGTTTACACATGGCATTCGGCGAAAACTCTTTCCTGGGATCGGATAACGGTAATGATATGATCTGGAATCCGACCGACAGAATCATTGATGGCAACGGAACTCCGGTGATGGGCGGAATGCATCCGGTATACGTATTCGGTGTGGGAATTAATAACACAGCTTGTCCGAATTACGATGGTGTAAACAATTGGGTATACGATCAATACGCCAATGAAAATAACGTTTCGTATCGCGAATTATACACCAACCTGATGTGGGTTTTCCATCCGATTCATAATAAAGTAAGTGGATTTATGTCAACGGATGTACGCATGAAAGTGCGTTTGAATAAGGAATATTCCGTTTACACCGCAACAGGCCAGAATAACGGCAGGCCAATGTACGGCTGGAGTATGGACAATTACAAAACCGACCTGGCGAATGTAGAAGCAGCAACTTCGGTACTGGATTTGATCAATATTGTACCAAATCCTTATTACGCCTTTTCGGAATACGAACGCAACAAGGTCGATACACGCATCAAGATCACGAATCTTCCGCAAAAATGTACCGTTTCCATCTATAATACCAGTGGAAAGTTGATCAATCAGTTCAAAAAAGACAATGATATCACTTACCTGGATTGGAACCTCACCAACAAGGTCGGCATTCCGGTTTCATCGGGAATTTATATAGTATATGTTGATATTCCTGGCGTTGGAGAAGTGATCCGAAAAGCATTCATTGGCATGCGGCAATCCGATTTGGAAGGCTTTTAGGAATTCTAAACTATGAAAACCGGGATTCTACTACTTTGTTGCTGTTTCATCGGCACAACGTTCGGGCAATCCCGTTGGACAAACCAATCGATCGGTTTAAGTTATGGCCGTGGCGCAGCCATCCATGAGTATTCTAATTTCATTTACACGGTAAAGGAATTTGAACATTTACTCGCACTCGACTGGACGCGGAACTCGTATGGAAAATCGAAATGGGAAGAATTGTTTAATTACCCCGATCTGGGCGTGTCGGTTCAGTATTCTTCGCTCGGAAACGACCAGGTTTACGGACGTGAATTAGCTATTTTTCCTTATACACGCTTACATTTGCTACATGATCGTAAATGGGATCTGGTTTTCCAATTCGGAATTGGGTTGAGTTATGTGAACCGGAAATATGATGGTGTAAATAATCCTGATAATGTTGCGATTGGTTCACACTTCAACATTCATTTCAATTCGCAGTTTTTAATCACCGCGAATCCGTTTCCAAAATGGATGCTGTTTACCGGAATCGCATTCGATCATTTATCCAATGGCAACCTGGCGGAACCTAACCTTGGATTTAACAGCTTTCATTTAAAATTCGGGACTTCACACCGGTTTGGTAAAACAACCCAACGCGTTCATCATCCTGAACTGAAAGCATTTCCAGCACACCGGTTTTCCATCTTGCCGAATATTGGCTGGAAACGTACACGCGCATTCGCGGGCGATTACTTTTTTGCAGCATCGTTCACGGGTGACTATCACTTTTTCATCGGGAAACGGTTCATAACATCAGCCGGAGCGGATTTCTTTTACGATAGTTCTGTTCCCACCGAAATGAAAGCAATCGGAAAGTCCTTTAAGCAATCCAACTATTTCCAAACGGGCATTCACCTTTCGCAGGTATTACGCTACAAAAAAGCTGTTTTCGGATTTCAGGCAGGTGTTTATCTAGGATTCACCGAAGCTGTTAGCAATCGTCCTGTTTACACACGTGCTCTGGCGGAATACCATTTTTCGGACCGGTTTTTTGTGCGGCTGGCTATGAAATCGCATTTCAATGTGCTGGATTTTCCCGAATTGGGAGTTGGATTTAAATGGAAAAATCACGCGCCATGAAAAATGTTGTTTACCTGCTTTTGAGTTGCGTGTTTTTGCTTGCTGGTTGCGCAAAAATGAACAACGATGTTACCAAATCGGTAGAATTGGAAGCATTCAACGAAATCGAATTGGGCGAAAGTTTTGAAATCGAATTGCGCGAATCACCAACCTACCATATTGAAATCAGCGGCAGTGAACATTTCGTTGATAAGGTAACGTTCGGAATTGTTAATGGCTCGCTGGTCATTGACACCGATGCGCGGGCAAAATGGATGCATCCCAAAAATAACAAGATCAAAATCGTCATCGACTGTCCGGCGCTTCGAAAATGCACTGCTTACGAAACCTGCAACATTAAAACACTAAATCCGATTACGACTCCTGAATTTGGGCTCATTGTAGGCGGAAAATTGAATACAGCCAACATTGAAGTCAACAACGATATTTGCTATTTCTGGAATTATTATCCCTGCGGCGGAAAGATCACCTTTAATGGCGCATGTAACCAGTTTAAATTGTGGGGAAACTCCTTGATTACCGTTAATGCCAGGAACCTCGTAACCAGTTACGCTTACATTGAAAACAAAGCAAACAACGACGTGTCACTTACCGTAACCGGAATTCTGCAATACACCATCGGTGGAAAAGGAAATATCCGGGCCTACGGACAGCCAACAGTTATTGATTTAATTTCTGATACGGGTGAAGGTGAACTGATTTTACCTTGATTCTATCCTTCCAAAAAGATCAGCAACATCACCAATCCAATAATCAGCAGGAATAAAAACAGCTTCGGATCGCGGTAAAGCGGTTTTTTGGGGCGTTTGGCAATGCGTTCGTACTGATGAGAAATCGTTGCAAAGTCCTTGTAACGCGCCATCTGCTCCTTGGTAGGTTCCTTGGGTTTCGTGTCGGTATTTACTTTGAACTTTCTCATAGTGTTTTATTCCATTGAAGTTTGATTTTCTCCAGCAACCGATAAAGCCGCATCTTGGCATTGGCTTCACTTATACTGTAAATATCGGCTATTTCACGAAAACTCATTCCTTGAAAAAACCGCAACTCGATCAAATCTAACTGCGTCTCCTCTAAATTATTAATTATTGCAATGAGTTGATCGATATCCTCTTGCGAAAAAGCAGTTGAACCGGTCGCTTCTTCCACAATTCCCGCTAATTGACGGTCGTTGATCTCAACGAAGTAATGCTTTTTCTGGCTGCGGAAAAACATATTGACCTCGTTTTGCGCAATCCGGTAAAGCCAGGCTGTAAAAGGCAAACCACGATCTTCGTATTGATTCAGATTGGCCATTGCCTTGATGAAGGTTTGCTGCACCACATCTCCGGCAACTTCTTCATTACCGCCCAGCCGCTTAAAAATGAAGCGATACATTTGCTCAAAATACCGTTCATACAGCACGCCGAAATGCCGGTGATCCTGCTTTGCCAGCTCAATCAGATCAGCTTCGCTTATTGGTACGGTTTTTTTTCGTTTAAACAAAATCGTTTGTTTTATAGCTGAAATGCAATACTTTTTAAAAGTAACAGTTGCCTTTAAATGTAGGCGCGGGATGCGTCCCGCGCTTACATTACAAAGGCAGACTAATCCTAAACGTAGTTCCTTTCCCCGGTTCGGAACGCAATACAAACACTTTTCCTTTGTGGTACTCGCGCACAATTCGTTTCACGAGCGACAATCCAAGTCCCCAGCCGCGTTTTTTGGTCGTATAACCCGGCTGAAAAATGGTTTTAAACTGCTTGGGATGCAACCCTTTTCCGGTATCGGTAATGTCGATGTGTGCCCATTCGGGAGTCGTGTGTACATCAACGGTAATGGCGCCTGTCGATTCCATGGAGTCAACCGCGTTCTTAATGATGTTTTCCATTACCCATTCCAACAATGGCGGATTGTGATTTACGATGACTTCAGACGGCTGCAGGATCACGTCCATGCTTACTTTGTTGGAAATCCGCGGACGCAGATAATCCATCACTCGTTGAATGGTTTCCTGCACATCACTTGGTTTGAGCTGGGCGTCGGAACCAATTTTCGAGAAACGCTGCGAAACGGTATCCAATCGTTCAATATCTTTCTGCATTTCAGCAATAATGCTTTGGTCCACATCATGGGTTTCGAGCAATTGGATCCAAGCCATGAGCGACGACAAAGGTGTTCCCAGCTGGTGCGCGGTTTCCTTCGCCATTCCGGCCCAAACCTGGTTTTGCTCGGCCTTTCGGAAAGTATTGAACAGCAAATAGCCGATGAGAATAAACAACCCGATAATGAGGAACTGGATGTACGGATAATATTGCAATTGTTTCAGTTCCTCGCTGTCGTCGTAATATAACAGATTCGTTTTTCCTTCATCGAACCTGATCAATAACGGCTCATTGATAAAACCAAGTTGCTGGATTGTTGCTTTCAAATGTGCGCTATCGATCATTTTCTGCGGCATATTCGATGCAATCATCGAATCGGTTTCTTTTTGCATCAGCAATACCGGAACCAGACGTGAATCGGTAATTAATTCTTTGTTAAAAGCACCGATGAGTGAATCACGTTCGCGTTCCAGCTGCACGGTCCGCCATGAATCGTTGTAATAATAAGTCATTGAAAGCCCTTCGACTACTTCAATTGTAAAGGCTTTATGATTGACGCTCCAGACTTTCGTTAATTTCAGTAAACTGTCTTCAAACAATCTGACCAACTCCGGCGATTTTACTTCCGGATACAGCTTACGGATATCCGAAGTATCAAAATCGAGATTAATATGACCAGACACCACATTCTGGTCATCCACCAAAATCACCGGAATGTCTTTATTATCATCGATAATACTCAGCGGGAAATCATAATCAGGCATCGCGTCACCTGGAATGGGCTTCGAAACTTCGCGTGTGGCATCGAGGTATAACTGGATTTTCTTACGTTCGTATTCACGGAGCTGATTAAACGCACGATCAGTAAATTCAACCAATTCGGCTTTTTTCTGAATGGCGTCGGCCCATTGTTTTACACGTAATCGTTCACGGTCGCTCACCCGTTGCACGACAGAATTGGAAACCCACAGCGATATAGCCACCATGACGAGGGCAATGCCAAGCAAAACGATTTTCCACTTCTGTTTATTGGAGTATAGATTCATGCGCAACGAATGTACAAAAAACGTTGTTGAAGATGTAAAATTGTGGGCGGAGCAATTATGAATTGAAAATGTGAAGGTATGGGGGAACTCGCGAGTTGCTCTTACTCACATTTTCAATGAAACAAAATTCCCGAATTCGTAAATTCGAGTGTTCGCAATATTGCGAACACTCGAAAATTCAACAGCCTAATTATCAATAAATTAATTCAAATCAACTAAAGATAACCACATACTTCCAACCAACCTCAGAATCTTCTGTAAGGGAAGCTAAACGCTTTTTTATTACCTTAGCGGTTATCTAAAAAATGGATCATGGCAGAATTTTTTTACCAGCAACCTTACCCGCTTTCCGAAGACAAAACCGAATACCGCAAACTCACAAGCGATTACGTTTCGGTGGAAAAAGTAGGCAACCGCGAAATACTCAACGTTGACCCGAAAGGCTTGGAATTTCTGGCCCAGGAAGCAATGGCTGACGTATCGTTTTACCTGCGTTCTGCGCATTTAGCAAAGCTGAAAGTGATACTGGACGATCCGGAAGCGACCGATAACGATCATTTTGTCGCTTACAATTTGTTGCAAAATGCGACCGTGGCTGCCGAAGGACAATTGCCTTCCTGCCAGGATACGGGTACGGCGATCGTGATGGCAAAAAAAGGAGAAAATGTGTATACCGGAGTTGAAGATGCTGTGCATTTATCGAAAGGAATTTTCAATACGTTCCAGGAAAAAAACCTCCGCTATTCGCAAATAGTGCCATTGAGCATGTTCGAGGAAAAAAACTCGGGTTCCAACTTACCTGCGCAAATAGATATTTATGCCGAAAAAGGCGAAAAATATGAGTTTTTGTTTCTCACAAAAGGCGGTGGTTCTGCCAATAAAGCATTCTTGTACCAACGCTCGAAATCATTGCTCAACGACGCTTCCCTGGAAGCATTTGTAAAGGAGAAAATCCTCGATTTGGGTACCGCTGCCTGTCCACCGTACCACTTGGTGCTGGTCATTGGCGGCACTTCTGCCGAAGCGACTATGTCTGTGATGAAAAAAGCTTCTGCCGGTTATTTTGATGGTTTACCTACTGAAGGAAATATGGGTGGCCAGGCATTTCGCGATTTGGAATGGGAAGCACGGGTAAACCGCATTTGCCAGGAAAGCACCATCGGAGCCCAATTCGGTGGAAAATACTTTACCCACGATGTTCGGGTTGTCCGTTTGCCACGTCATGCTGCTTCCTGTCCAGTCGCATTAGGCGTTTCCTGTTCGGCGGACCGCAATATCAAGGCAAAAATTACCAGAGACGGTATTTTCCTGGAACAATTGGAGCAAAACCCACGTCGTTTTCTGCCTGAAATGCCTCCACAATTGCTTCCACCGGTAAACATTGATTTAGATCGTCCGATGATAGATATATTGGCTGAATTGTCGAAATACCCGATCAAAACGCGCCTGAAGTTAAATGGCACGTTGATCGTTGCACGAGACATGGCCCATGTGCGTATCAAAGAAATGCTGGACAACGGTGAACCAATGCCGGAATATTTTAAAAATCACCCGGTTTATTACGCCGGACCAGCCAAAACGCCTGAAGGAATGCCATCCGGAAGTTTCGGTCCAACAACCGCTGGACGCATGGATTCTTATGTAGACCAATTCCAGGCAGCTGGTGGAAGTATGATTATGCTGGCAAAAGGAAACCGCTCGCACGAAGTGACAACTGCTTGTCACAAACACGGCGGTTTTTACCTCGGTTCCATCGGTGGACCCGCGGCCATTCTTGCCAAAGCAAACATTCTATCTGTCGAGGTAATCGATTTTGAAGAAATGGGGATGGAAGCAGTGCGCAAAATCACAGTAAAAGATTTCCCTGCCTTTATTATTACGGATGACAAAGGGAATGATTTTTTTGAAAATCTATAGTTGATAAAAACGAAAAGTGGGGTCGCGATTCATCACGGCCCCACTTTTTTATAGATTAAAATATCACGATGTTCGTTGTAGCACAACCTTACCGCTAACCCATGTTTTGCCCAATGGGTAACGAATCAGGTAAATGCCTGTTGCGTATTCGCTCAGATCGATTTGAATCGTACGATCTTTCTCCAAATTCGTCAACACTTGCAAAACTTTGCCGCTGAGATCCGTAACATAAAGTTCGGTAATATCTACATCTGCGGTAATGTTTACAATGCCATTGGTCGGATTTGGATAGTAGTTCCATTTCACCGAAACAGAATCTATTGGTGTTTCGCGCGGATCTACAACGACCACATTTCCTGCACTATCCAACGAGTCGGCCGGTGGCGGATAAGCTACAATCGAATCAGGATATGGTAATTCAAGATTTGGTAATTGCTGCTCGCAATCAGGCATGTAGGTATAACTTTTTAGAATGCGAACCATCAGTTTATTCAACGTTTCCACATCAAACTGATCAGTTGTAGGGGCGATGTGCGAATCTCCGATGCCGCTGTGATCTGTCAAAAAGGTGTAAGTTCCATTGGTTCCCAACGCCATAGAACGCATCAGGTATTCTGTTCCTTTGTCGATACCGCTGGCACCAATCGGAACAATACGAATTCCTTTTTCGGCAGCCTGTAAAATGAGGCGCTGCAATTTTTCCTGAACCTGTGGATTCTTGTGCGGAGGTGCATCCAGGATCAAAAACAAGACGCGTGTGCGGGCATTTTTGCTCCAACTCAAGCCATTGATTGCCGAATCGAGCGCAATTTCAACCGCTTCTTCATAATCACCACCACCACCGGCAGATTGCTCGGAAATGTAGTCAACCGACGCGGATAAAATACGGTCAAAATCCATGGAACGTGTAGTATAAATCTCATTTGGCCCTGCATCGCGGTAAAATACATTCGCAAAACGGAAATTGAGTTTCGAGCTGATTTGTTTCGATTGGAAAATGATGTCATTCAATTCTGATTGTAAGTAACTCAATTCATCACCCATAGAACCTGTAGCATCTACCACAAAAGCGATGTCTACATTTTCGCTTTGTTCGCAGGTAACGTCGAGTACCAAATGATTCATGCTTTTTTCAAAAGGTTTTACGTCATTGATCCTGGACAATTTTCCGTTGTAATCCACCTCGATAAATAAACCTTGAGGAATTTCCGGGTTAACATTCAGCATCGTGAGCCACATTTCAGCTTTACCGGTATTGTCGGTGCGCGCTTTGAACACTTCCGAACCATCCCCTTTTTTCAATCGCACCAATGCATCTACCAGCGGAATCCCATTTTGATTGTGCAATTCCAGCGTGTATCTTCCTTTCGGAGCGATGTTCCACACATTTTGGTAGTAATTCAGTACGTTTCCGTTGTTGGTATAATCCTGCCAAAGGTTCCATTTTGCAAAATCATTGATTTCGCCTGCAGTTAAGGCTCCACTTCTGCCTGGTAAACTTGGAATTCCATCTGTTTTCATTGGTCCGCTAAGACCAAGTCCAGAAGATTTTGCGGCATCATCAGTTGCAGTTGTTCTTGCAAATCCGTTTGTAACCGGAGCTCCACTCAGATATCTGGCGTTGATTTTGGCCATTTCATCTCTTTCCGAGCTTTCTGCAGACATTGCTCTGGCTTGTTCAGCTTTGGCAGATTTGGGTTTGTTGGGATCCTCGGTCACCGTAAAATCCAATTTTTCATCGTGTCGAACACGGATTTCTTTGGTCACAGGTTTGTAACCCGAATAATTGACCACACATTTATAAAGGCCGGTGTCGAGCGCTACGTTGAAATTACCTTCGCGATCCGTTAAAACGGAAGCCACTAACTTTTCGCCCTGGTAAATATCTACATTGCCATAACCCAAAGATTCGTTGGTTTTGGCAGCGTTGAGATTCCCGTTAATGGATTGTGAAAAACCGTTTTGGACAAAAAAGCCGAACGTCAAAAAGAGGAAAAACTGTTTCATGATGCTGTGTTTGAGAGATTAATACAGCTCGTGACTTATTTAGTTCAAATGAGTTGATGAGTTTTTTCGTTTCGTGAGTTCGTAACTCATTAAACTTAAGCACTTACGAAACTCGAAAACTAGTTCACAATAAACTCTTCCTCGTTGTCCTTCTCTTGCTGTTGCTTGAGTTTCCGGGCTTTTTCCTTGATTTTTTCGATTGTTTTATTCGTTCGTTTTTTCTCTTCTACCGGATCAACGACTTCTTCCTTATCGAAGTTCAGGCGCAGTTCCTCATGTGGCTGGATCTTGGGTTGATAACCTTTGATGGTAGAATCTTTCTTAAACAACCCGAATTCGCTTTTTAAGATCGAACGCGCTTCCTGGACAGCAGCTTCGCGGTTTTCCTTTGCCTGTTCTTTTTTACTTTGCCCGTCCCAAACAATCGTAGGATCGTACATAGAACCGTACATACGCACGTATAATCGGATACCCGTTTCGTCATCGACCACTTCGCCAAATTCCGATTCATCACGCGCTATTTTCAGATCACGCAAGCGGAATGCAAACTTGTAATCGACAATATTATCGAAAGAATGCGTGCCTTCTGTGGTAATATCAAGCGCTGACGAATTGATTACCATCGATGGAATAATAATGTTGCTGTTGCTGATGTAAATGGTATTTTCAAGTGTTTCGAACGCAATATTGTTCAGTTTACCTTCAAGCGCTTCGATTTCGCGTTTTTTCAACACCAAGCGTGTTTTAGGAGTTTTCAAACTGGCCATCAATTCTTTAAATGCCAGCACATTGGTCAGTTTTCCGTTGGTGACTTTCAGGTGAATCTGCGATTTGATCCGATCTTTCAAAATTCCATTCCGCATATCGAATGGCGCTTTGAAGTCCATTTCCACTTCTGCTTTTCCTGAAATGTTATCCGAAGTAATGACTTCCTGCTCAAAATTATTCCATTCCTTGAACAAGGGTTTGAATTTCAAATCTTTCGAGTTGAGATTGGTCGCCATTTCAAAAAACTCGGGAGCGGTTTCCACCACAGCAAATGTTCCCTGAACGGAAGCTTCGGCGTTGCGCCCAAACAATTGCTCGATCACGATACTGCGATAACCAACTGTCATGTTTCCATGAATTTCCTTGAATTGATGTTCGCCAAGTGTAATATTTCCCACATCCAGACGCACATCGCCGTTGATCATGGTTGGTAACAGCCAGTCGCGAATATTCATTTCGGAAACTCCACCGTTACTTTCTTCATTGTTGTTGAAATCAGCGAGGTCGATCAGGCGGCTTTGAGCAATAACCGTAACATCAAGATTGGATTTATCCTGTAAGAACTTATCGATCTGGTCAAAATGTCCGTTGAGTTTCAGATCTGACCGGCCCAAAACAACCGACAGATTTTCCAACGCAGCTTCGTGCTGGTCCAGGATGACTTTACCGTTGATTTGCTCGAACTTCCGGGCGTCTTTCAGCAATTTCAGTGATACCTGTTTCAAAACCGCTGTTCCGGAACCGTCTTCTACCTCTATGGTTTGTTCGCCCGCCTGGTCGGAGACTGTCGCCAATGCGAAACGCGTATCCACATTGACATTCCCTGCCAGCGTTTCAATCTTAGGTAAATGAAATAAGGCATGAAGCACTGCTAAATTCACCGAACCGTGCGCATCGCCGGTGTAACGCGGGGCCGAAAATTTACGAATTGCCAAATGTCCGATGAACGGCCCGCCAGCGGTACGGAAAGCCACTTTTTTGAGGTTTAGCTCTTCTTTGTCTTTCCCCTTCATGGTGGAATAATTTCCGTCGAGCTGCAGGTTGCTGATCACAAGATTTTGCGAAGGCTCTACCAGTTTTCCGTCTTTGATATTAAAGGAGCAATCGATGTATGGATAAGCATCAGCCCCCAGTTCGCTGTTTACTTTCAGCATGAAACTCGCGGTTCCTTTCCCTTTGAATCGATCCAGGTGTTCGGTTTCTTTTACCGATAAATGATTGGCAACTTCGGTCAATGGCAATTCGGTGGCAGAAAGTTTTGCGCGGACCGAGTTACTGTCTACAAAAACGCTGACCTGGAAAGGTAATCCGGCCAGGTGTAAAACGCCATTGGGAAGCGAGACCGTGTTTTTTACTTTGTCGATGTGAATGTCGACCACCGTGGTTGCCGGTTGATTTATGACAATCGGAATCTGTCCGTTTTGCAGTTTCCTGATTTGGAAAGCAGCTTCGGTGTGCATCGTGAAGCGCTTGTCGGTGAACTTTCCTCGGAGATACAGCTGATCAAAATCGGTCGAATAGGTTTGGTCCTGTAATTCATTGGTGTAGCTGAAACGCAAATCGCTCGCAGCAATCGATTGCAACGTCAACTCAAAGGACGATGCTTTAGCCTCTTTGGATTCTTTCACAATGTCGTAATTGACCTTGCCTTTTTTATTGACTTTCAGCTGCAGCGTTCCGGGGTGTATTTCAATGGATTTGACGTCGTATTTTTCATTCCAGATATCGATCGGATTGAACTTCATGCGAATCATTTCGGTGTACAGCAGTGTATCTGCGTGTGTGGCGTGTGGCAATGCATCCGGGATAAAAACGTCATGAAAATCGAGCGAAACATTCGGGAACGTTTTCCAAAAGGTGATATCTACCTTCGACACTTCGACTTTGGCTTTCAGGTTTTTGTTGATTTCACCAATAGCATAGTCCACAATTTCATCATGGAAGATGTAAAGTGCGGCCGAAATAAGCAAAACGAGACTGACAATGGTTCCGAAAAACCACTTCACCGTTCGTTTTAGCCATTTCGGGATGTGCATACATCAAAATTAAGCAACGCCGTCATTGGGCCGACAAGCATTTCAATAAGTAATCAACGCGCGATTCTTAATTTGTTTCAATTTTTGATGTGTGCATGGTTTTGTTCAGAACGATTCTTTCACCAACCCATCGTTTGTCTTACAAACACTTCCAGCTCATTCGCAATGGAATTATGTTCACCTGCTGTGGGGTGAAACGTGCATCCGGTGCGATATATGCCTTCATAGGCAAAAGGAAGTACGTTGTTATCACCGTCTTTTTTCAGCGCTTCTGCAATCGAAAAAACATAGTTTTTCATCACAGGTTTTAATTCAGAATTGGCCATTGGGCTGGCACAACAGATAACCGTTGACGTTTTATACCGCTGACGAAGTGTCTTCAGGAAATCAACATACGCCCGGCAAAAGATGGTAGAATCCTGCAATCCGTCGTTTTGGCCCAGGGTAATGACCACCAGGTCCGGATCGGTTTCGGGGCGTTTCCAAACTTCACCGGTTACTTGAAAATCAATGCGATCATACACTTGCGGCATGGTGATTTTTGAGCTGCAGCACGAGCGCGAAATCCCGATTCCGGAAACGGCAGTCAATTCCCAATTGGCTTCAAGCCTGCGGGAAAGTACGCATCCGAAACTCAGGTAAGCATTGTGTTGATCGTACCAGATTCCTTCGCCGCAGGTCATTTGTGAATCGTCGCAGCCATTTCCGCAGGTGATTGAGTCACCGATGAATTCAATGGATCGTTTCTTAGCAGGAAGCGGGAAAACAGATTCACAGCTGATTCCCACAAATTCAATATAACCGATAGCGGCCTCTGTGTTTTTGCAAATCAATAATGTATGTTTGGTATCGGGCAAATCATCGGCAATCAGGATTACGTTGCGTTCAGCCTTGAGTTGAATTCGCTGGGGTGGTAAGTCATCAATTACTACCTCTATGTAATTGTGGCAGGTCCCGAACCTGACCTCATCCTGGATTTCTATTTCGCAAAATGTTCCGGTAAAACCGACTTCGACAGCCGTTCCGGGTGCCCAGCATCGGGCGAATTGCTGGTGAAGAGTATCAACACGTCCCATCAGCCGGAAAGCTTCATGATCGGCACCAAAAAAGTGAATTCCTTCCTTTTCAGTACGTAAACCGTAGATTGAAACGCAGGAAGAAAGTAGTAACAGACTCAATAGGAAAGGCCATCGCATGGGCAAAAGTACCACAGATGCGTAAATTTGAACCACAAAGGCACAAATTTTTTTTGACGAATAGACGTGTTAAGATCACAAAGATCTCCTACCTGAATCACTTTGTGGCCTTTGTAACAAGTTAACTTTGTCTTTCTCTTTGCGCCTATGCTGAAGCTATGGCATAAGCTATTGGCGACAAGCGATCGGTGAAAGCGTTGTTCCTTTGTGGTGAAGAAAGCAGGTGTTTTCAGTAGAATCTCAACTTAACGAAACCATCACTTCATTTTCGCGTATGCCCTTAAACGAAAAGACTATCTTTGCACCGTCTTAATCGTTAAGCAATTCATTAATCCGAGTGTATCATGCGTTTTGAGCTCACCAAAGAATTCCTGGAGCGCATCCGACAAGCAATTGTTTCGGAAGATACCGTATGGATTTTAGAGCACGTTTCCGACTTACACTTTGCCGATATTGCCGAAATCATCGATGAATTGTCGATGGAACAGGCGCGTTTCCTCTATTATCAGCTTTCGGAAGAATTGCAGGCCGATGTATTGATGGAACTCGAAGAAGAAGTTCGCGACCGGTTTGTGGCTTCCCTTTCTTCGAAAGAAATTGCCGAGCAGCTCGAAAATCTTGATTCGGATGATGCCGCCGATATCCTCATGGAACTCCCCGACGAGAAAATCCAGGAGGTTATCTCGCAAATGGAAGACGATGACGCGGCCGACGATATCGTTGATCTCCTCAATTACGACGAAGACACGGCGGGTGGACTCATGCAAAAAGAGTTTATCCAGGCGCGGCTGGAATGGCCGGTGAACCGCGCGTTGGTCGAATTACGACGTCAGGCAGAAGATGTGGAACAAGTCTATACCATATATGTGGTCGATGATCTGAACAAGCTTGTGGGCGTTCTTTCACTGAAACGATTACTGTTTGCCAGTCCGAAAACACAGATCCGCGATTTGTACCAGGATAAAAACCTGATTTTTGTAAAAACCAACGATCCCAGCGAGAAAGTCGCCAAGATCATGGATAAATACGACCTGGTTTCGGTGCCGGTTGTCGATTTGCAAAACAAGCTCGTAGGCCGCATTACGATTGATGACGTGATCGATATCATCAAAGAAGAAGCCGACAAGGATTTCCAGTTGGCATCGGGTCTCTCCGAAAAAGTAGAATCCAATTCCACGATCTGGCGTACGTCGCGCGCACGTTTGCCGTGGTTGCTCATTGGTATGTTGGGTGGAATTCTGAGTGCCCAGGTGATTTCCAAATTTGAAGGAAACATTACGCATTTACCCGCGTTGGCATTTTTCATTCCGCTGATTACGGCGATGGGTGGAAATGTCGGCGTACAATCTTCGGCTATTGTGGTACAATCACTGGCAAAAGGCAATGATCCGTTCGACAGTATTTTGCAAAAAGTAGGAAAAGAAGCACTTTTAGGTTTATTAAACGGCGTGCTTTGCGCCACACTCATCTTCGGAATCGCTTACCTGTTCAACAACGTTGATCTGGCATTTGTCGTAAGTATTTCTCTTTTCACCGTTATTGTTTTCGCCGCTGTTTTCGGAACGATGATTCCGTTGGTATTGAACCGTTATAAAATCGACCCGGCGCTCGCCAGTGGTCCGTTCATTACCACGCTCAATGACGTTTTGGGCTTGTTTATCTATTTTACCGTCGGGTTACTGCTGATCAATTAATAGCTGAATTGTTTCCACCACTTCTTTCTCTCCCACAGATGCCCAGATTTTTGCGCTCCTAACGGCAGCGCCAGATTTGTACAATACTTACTTCCTGTAATACTTAAAACAGCGAGTCAGCCTCAGGCGGAGAGCTAAATCTGTGCATCTGTGGGAATTATTTTCACACCAAAACCCTTATTTTACAAGGGAAAGCAAAAAAAGCGCATCCCTGTAAAATCCAAACGAAGAGATCGTCCGTAGCTTATTCAAAATCAATAACTCAAACAAACGATTATGAAAAAGCAAATTTTGACAGTAGGATTAGCGGTAGCAAGCTTGGTAATTTCTTTTACAGCTTCGGCCCAGGAAACAACAATGGTAGGTGGCGAACAAATGTTCCCGGCCAAAAATATCGTTGAAAACGCCATGAATTCAAAAGATCACACCACATTGGTTGCAGCTGTAAAAGCAGCAGATTTGGTAGAAACACTCCAGGGAAAAGGTCCGTTCACGGTATTTGCACCAGTAAATGACGCTTTTGAAAACTTACCGGAAGGAACCGTTGAAACATTATTGAAACCGGAAAACAAAGCAACGCTGGCAGCAGTGCTTACATATCACGTGGTAGCAGGTAAAATGGATTTTAATACAATCAGTGCTGCCATCAAAAAAGGAAAAGGAATGGCAACAATGACTACCGTGAGCGGTGGAAAATTGACAGCAAAAATGAACGGCGATCACAACATCAGTATTACAGACGAAAACGGTTCTGTAGCAAACATCACTACTTACGATGTCTACCAGTCAAACGGCGTGATCCACGTAATTGACAAAGTGGTTTTGCCAAAAATGTAATTTCTGCGCTTATATGAAAACGGGGGTTTTCCTTTTTACAACGCATCGACAAATGTCTTTAACAACAAACGAAACAACACATTTTACTCTTTCTCTCCGGGAAAGCCTCCATAAGTAGCAGCGATTAAAACCTCTTTTAAGTGAGGTTAACGTCAAAGAGCATCGGTTGAATTTCAGCCGGTGCTTTTGATTTTGGATGGCCACGGATAGCAATGAAAAATAGACGTGAACTTAGCCTCAGATTTCCACAGATAAATCATTTTGAATTATTAACCATAAACGAGACAAAAAGGATTTCCCACGAATTCCCTTCCGCCTAAGGCGGATGCGTGCCTAACGGACACGCTGACAATTATGACTATCTACTTATCAAACGCAACGCGAGTGCGTTAGCCGAGCTATAATTCGTGAATTCGTGGGAAACAAACTGTGTATCTACTAACCGATACAATTCCGGGATTTATGTCCTGCGCCAGGATTCATACAATTCATCTACCACCACCTACAGTTGACCGATTTTCAGTTGTGCACACTACGCGATCAATCTACTTTTGCTTCAAATGCCAAAAAAAGCAAATAAAATTGGTTCTTTTATTTCAGAACCAAACAAACCATTTACTTTTGGCATTCTAAAACAACAATATGCAATCCACTCAATTAACAGAAGCGCAAAAAGAACTCGTTGAACGCACAGGTGTGTTTTTCGAGCAATCCGGAATGCCGCCTACCGAATCGAGGATCATGGCATTGTTGATCGTTTGTGATGAACTGGAATTGACCTTTGATCAGTTGCGCTCCATCCTGATGATCAGTAAAAGTGCAACCAGCAACGCGATCAACAACCTGTTAATGGCACAGCAAATTACCTATCGCACACGTTTGGGCGACCGCAAGCGCTACTTCAGCAGCAACATTCTGAACTGGGAAGATAATATGGCGCTTGAACTGCAAAAACTCTTCAAAATCACCAATCTACTCAAAGAAATTCACGCACAGCGAACACCAGAAACAGTGAAGTTCAACAGTCAACTGGGCAATTTCATTGCATTTATGGAATACCTGCACAGCGAGCTGCCGGGACTTTTTCTGCAATGGCACAAAAAAAACAAACAACTATGAACAAACCAATAACTCGATTTATGAAACACTTACACTTAGTCGGTTTGTTCGTATTGATTGCATACCAGCAGGTATCCGCACAATCTACCATGGATTTGCGGCAGTGCATTCAATACGGCCTCACCAACAATGCGCAAATCCAGCAATCACAGCTGGTAGTTGCCCGCACCAATGAACAGCGCAATGAAACGCGCGCAGCTTACCTTCCACAGCTAGACGGATCGGTTTCGCTGACCAACAACCTGCAACTGCAAACATCGATTCTTCCGGGTGAAATAATCGGACAACCGGGTGAAGAAGTAGCCGTGCAGTTTGGTACAAAATACAATGTAATGGCAGGAGTCGACGCGAGCCAGGTTCTCTACAGCCAGTCGCTGATCTACGGGATGAAAATTGCTGAAAAAAGCAGCACCATTTCGGCTATTTCGGCCAAAAAAACAGAGGAACAGGTCATTTATGATATTGCCAGCGCTTTTTACGCAGCCCAGGTTTCGTTTACGCAGCAAGCCATTATCGCTTCTAATATCGCACAAGTAGATACGCTGATCCGTTTAACGACCATCCAGTTTGACAACGGTTTCGCGAAACAAATCGACCTTGACCGGTTGACGGTGAACCGCACCAACCTGCAAACCGATTTCGACAACAGTAACCAGGCTTATCAGCAACAATTGATGATGCTGAAGTATTATATGGGAATGCCATTGGATACACAACTTGAATTGCCGCTCATCGACAGTGAAGCAAATGCGGTGAAACTGACTGATCCGGAGGCGTTAAACCAAACCGATTTGTCGTTGTTACAGGCACAGCAGGATTTGTATTCCATGCAATTGAAACAAATCAAGGCCGGTTATATTCCCACATTATCTCTGGCATTCCATTCGGGGATCCAAATTCAGCAAAACGATTTACGCATTTTCGGAAAAGACGCCGATTGGTTCCCGAATTCGTATGTGAGCCTGAATTTAAGTATTCCGATTTTTGATGGTTTGGCAAGGAACTCGCGTGTGAAACAAATGACGTTTCAGCTGAAAGAAAGCGAACTGAGTGAACAGTATTTGCTGCAAGGATTAACCATGCAGCGTACCAACGCCCTTTCCAAATTGCAGATCAATCAGGCTGCACTCGAAAATCAGCGACGCAATATTGAGCTTTCGCGCAAGGTGTACGAAGTAACGCAAGCGCAATATACTGGTGGACTGGTTACATTAACCGAGCTTGTAAATGCCGAAACTGCTCTTAAAGAATCACAAACCAATTACCTCCAATCACTTGTTCAGGTAAAACTGGCCGAACTGGAATTAATCAAAACAACAGGAACTTACACATCACTGAACTAAACAATACAACATGGAAAAAAGAAAAGGAATCTTCAGACGCATCATACTTCCCATTTTAATCGCGGTGGTCATTCTCATGCTTATCATGGCCAAACTGGGAAGCAATAAAGAAAAAATGACGGCCGATGCCGAAATTACCAACCAAAAAACAACCGTTTTTCCGGTATCGGTGATTCAGCCACAGATGGAAACCATCACGCAGGATTTTGACATCAACGGTAATTTCATACCTGATCATCAGCTGGAATTCGTTTCTGAAGTTTCGGGTCGTGTACGGTCTCTTAATGTAGAAAACGGTGATTACGTTTCACAAGGAAAAACAATTGCGGTGATCGATAACGAACAAGTGCAGATTGACCTCCGTTTGGCGAAAGCTACGCTTGAAAAATCCAAAAGCGACCTCGAAAAATACGAAGCCATGGTGAAAAGTGGTGCAGTGAACAAACAACAGGTGGAAGACATGAAAATGCAGGTAAGATCTGCCGAATCGAATGTACAATCCTTGCAGCGCCAGTTGCGTTTGACCAACATCGTAGCGCCGATTTCCGGTTACATTTCCAATGTTTCTATCGAAAAAGGAAGCTTCCTGGCACCGGGTACGCCAATAGCCAAGATCATTGATATCAAAACGCTGAAAATGAGCGTGAAATTGCTCGATGTGCAGGTGGTACGCGTCCGCAACGGCCAGAAAGTGAACATCGTTCCGGATTTATATAAGAACGAAACTATTTCGGGTACAGTGGCTTCTATCTCTCCCGAAGCCGATGGTTCCAAGAAATTCGATACGGAAATCAAGTTTGTCAATCCTTCTAAAACGCCTTTGAAATCAGGCATGTCGGGTAAAGTGAAGTTTGAATTCGGTGTCACCAAAGAAGCACTGACCATTCCAATCAAATGCCTTATCGGAAGTGTGAAAAACCCGAAAGTATACGTAGTCGAAGGAAACACCGCCAAACTGGTGAGTATCCGCATTGGTTCAATCGACGATGACAAACTGGAAGTTGTTTCAGGCTTGACTTCTTCGATGAAAGTAGTCCGCACCGGACAATTGAACCTCAGCAATGGCTCTAAAGTCAGCATTATTCAATAACATTTCTGAAACATAAGATTATGTCTATCACAGAATTAGCCATTAAGAGGCCGTCATTGATCGTAGTGATCTTTTCGGTGCTCGGGTTTCTCGGAATACTCACTTATTCGAAGCTGAATTACGAGTTGATGCCCAAATTTTCCATTCCGGTTGTTACCGTGACAACTGCCTATCCGGGGGCTTCTCCGTCGGAAGTAGAAAATTCGGTGACCAAAAAAATGGAAGACGCCCTGTCAGGTCTCGAAGGCCTTGATAAAATCCAGTCGACTTCCATGGAAGGTGCTTCCACAATTGTGTTGTTGCTGAAAAACGATGCCGATCCCGACAAAGCCATCCAGGAAGCTCAGCGAAAGATCAACGCAATGCTCGGTACTCTTCCCGAAGAAATTTTATCGCCTTCCTTGGGTAAATTCTCCTTCGACGAAGCGCCGATCATGAACATCGCCATTACGGCCAATATGTCTCCTACCGAGTTGTATTCACTCGTGAAAGACGACATTTCGCCCATGATCGCCAAAATGGAAGGTGCCGCACAGGTAACGATGGTTGGTGGAGAAGAACGTGAAATCAACGTGAAAGTCAATCGTGAAGCGTGCGCCAATTACGGGATTTCGATCCTGCAAATCACAACTGCAGTGCGCAATGCCAACCTTGAATTACCGACAGGAAAAATAAAAAGCGACGACAGCCAGGCCTTGCTCCGACTTCAGGGGAAATACAAAAGCCTGAAAGAATTGGAGCAATTACCGATTGCTACCGACCCCAAAACAGGTTCCATTGTTCGACTCAATGAACTGGCAACTATTTCGGATGCTTCAGCGGAAATCAAAACGTATAATCGCCTCAACGGTACCAATTCATTGGGTTTGCTCATTCAAAAACAAACTGATGCGAATGCGGTGGAGTTGAGTAAAGACATCAAGGAAACCATTAAGGAGCTCGAAAAACAGTATAAAAAACAAGGACTGAAATTCAAGATTGCCTCCGATTCATCTGACTTTACATTGGCTGCTGCAAATGCGGTGGTTTCCGATTTGGGACTGGCGATTTTCATCGTTGCCCTGGTAATGTTGTTGTTTCTGCACAGCGTTCGTAACTCGCTGATTATCCTGATTTCCATTCCGGCGTCATTGATTTCGGTGTTCATCGCGATGTATTTATTGGGTTACTCGCTCAACCTCATGACGTTGCTCGCTATTTCACTGGTTGTCGGAATCCTTGTGGATGACTCGATTGTGGTCCTCGAAAACATTTACCGTCACCTCGAAATGGGGAAAAACCGGCGTAAAGCAGCGCTTGACGGTCGAAATGAAATCGGATTTACCGCTATGGGAATCACTCTCGTCGACGTTGTGGTATTCTTACCGCTAACAATGGTCGGCGGTTTGATCTCGAACCTTTTATCGCAATTCTCGATTGTGATCGTGATTTCCACGTTGATGAGTTTGTTCGTTTCGTTTACATTGACACCGCTTCTGGCGTCACGCCTGGCGAAGGTGGAAAAAATCAATCCGAAATTATTTACTGGTAAAATCGTGATCGCTTTTGAGAAATTCCTCAAAAATCTGACCACTTCATACGGACGAATGCTCGCAGTTGCTTTACGTCGCAAGCGTTATGTGATCATCGGTGCGTTGGTTGCCCTTGTGATGTCATTCAGCCTGGTTGGCGGCGGTTATATCGGCGGGGAATTTGTGAGTCAGGGCGACCGTGGAGAATTTGTGATTTCACTTGAATTGCCACAGGATGCCACACTTCAACAAACCAATGCGATCTCACAACAGGTGGAAGATTATTTGTTTCACGATAAACGTGTGGTCAGCGTATTTACCAATGTAGGCACCGGGGCCGGAAACATGGGATCTACCAACGCAGCGACCAATAAATCACAGCTGACCGTAAAATTGGTAGACAAAGATAAGCGCGATAAATCGGCGGGAATCATTGCCCAGCTGATGAAACAGGACCTTGAAAAGCAACTTCCTGATGTGAAAGTGAACTCCGCTGCCGTAGGAATCATGGGTGGTGCCGATGACGCGCCTATCCAGATTGCGGTAACCGGTAACAACATGGATTCCAATTTCGTTGCGGCTGATATTGTGGTCGAACAACTGAAAGCGATCAGAGGAACCGCCGAAGTAAAATTATCGGTACAAACCGGGAATCCTGAAATTACAGTGAATATTGACCGCGATAAAATGGCCGATCTGGGCTTAACCATGGATGTTGTTGGGGCAACGCTTCAGCAATCATTCAACGGTGACGACAATTCGAAGTACTCCGAAGGCGGAAAAGACTACGATATTTTGGTCAATTACGACGATTTCGACCGTAAAAACGTGAGCGATGTAAAAGAAGTTTACTTCATCAACAGCCGTGGCGAAGAAATCAAACTCAGCCAGTTTGCCAACATTGGTAAAGCCAGCGGGCCGTCGAAACTGGAACGCATGAACCGGATTCCTTCGATTACCATTACTTCACAGGTTTTGGGAACATCGAGCAGCCAGGTAACCGACGAGTTTTCCAAAAAGATGGAAAAAATCACCTTGCCAGGAAAAAGCACCATCAGTTTTGAAGGTGACGCCAAAAACATGGCAGAAGCGTTCGCGAATCTTGGTTTTGCCATTTTGGCTTCTATCTTGTTTGTGTACCTGATCATGGTGGCGCTGTACGATTCGTACGTTTATCCGTTTGTGGTCTTGTTCTCTATTCCAATGGCGATTATCGGGGCGTTGCTCGGATTGGCCTTGTCGATGGAACCAATCAGTATTTTCTCGATGTTGGGGATGATCATGTTGATCGGTTTGGTGGCCAAAAACGCCATCCTGATCGTGGATTTTGCCAACCAGAAAAAGGCTGAAGGCCACAATACAGTTGATGCCTTGCTGATTTCAGGCCAGGCGCGTTTACGTCCGATTTTGATGACCACGCTCGCCATGGTATTCGGTATGATGCCGATTGCATTGGCCCATGGCGCGGGAGCAGAATGGAAAAGCGGTTTGGCGTGGGTATTGATCGGCGGTTTGACCAGCTCGATGCTCTTGACGTTGGTCGTAGTACCTTGCGTTTACCTGATCTTTGACATTTTCAAACGTGAGATCAGCAATAAAAACGCGAAAAAATTACTGAAAGAAGCCGATGTGGAGGCTTTGGGGAATCATACAGGAGGTCATTAAAAAATAACCAATAGCAAACGTTAAATACAGACAAACGGCTCCAACTTGGGGTCGTTTGTTGTTTTCAGCAACTTAAAGTCATAGATTGGTTGAACAATTTGAGTTGGATTTCACGACTTAGTTTCAAATTGTAAACCAAAATGATTACTTTTTTGTATAATTGTAATCATATTCGGTTACATTAATTATTTTTTGTAAACTAAAACGGTTACAAAATGAGAAATAAAAAAAAGCTGTTGGTTGAACAACTGGACCAGAAACTGCACCATTTTGAAAAAGCCCAAATGGTCGTAGTTCCCGATAAAGGATGGATCAATGCCGTTCGCACCGCACTAAATATGACGATGGCTCAACTTGGTTCCAAACTTAACACAACCAGACAAGCCGTAAAAAGAATTGAGGATAACGAAGCCAGGGGTTCTATATCCATCAATTCATTAAAAGAAGTGGGCGAAGCATTGGATCTGAAATTCGTTTATGGATATGTGCCAAAAGACGGAACCATTGATCAATTAATCACACTAAAAGCTGAGAAACTGGCGCGGAAAGTAGTAATGCGTACCCATCAAAACATGAAACTGGAGGGACAAGGAATTGGAGACGAAAAGATAGATGAAACCATTCATGATTTGGCGGAAGAACTAAAACGGGAAATGAGAAAATCACTATGGGATTAGATTTACAATATGAGCATGGACAAACGCCTTTGGATGAAGAAGAAAAAGAAGGCCTCAAAATAAAGTCCATTACCACACAACGAGAATTGGATGAATTTGAGCAGTTAAATATTGAAAAAGCTGTTGAGTGGACGATTCACGCCTCTTTAAAGTCAGAAAAAATAGTGACTGAAAAATTCATAAAAGACTTGCACAAAAAGATGTACGGCGATGTTTGGAAATGGGCCGGTGAATTCAGGAAAACGGATAAAAACATTGGAATAAAGTGGCCTCTTATCGAACTTGAATTGAAAAACCTCGTGGATGACACCAACTATTGGATCGAACACAAAACGTATTCACCTGAAGAAATTGCCATCAGATTCAAACATAGAATTGTAGCAATCCATTGCTTTCCGAATGGAAATGGCAGACACTCACGAATGATGGCCGATGTCATTATTGAAGCTATTTTCAAAAAAGAGGTTTTCAGTTGGCATAAGTCCAATATGGTTAAACCGGATGAAACTCGAAAAAAGTATATTTCCGCATTAAAAGAGGCTGACAACGGAAACATAAACCCGCTGCTAACGTTTGCCCAAAACTAAGATCAACACTGTTTTACCTTCAATTATTTTTACTATTATTGGTCCAACAATAACTACGAAACACACGCTTATGGCTGATTCATTTTCAAACTAAAGTTTAGTGCTAAACCCCCCGAACCGTTAACTCCACACTACTAAAAAACTGTGAAAAATGACAAGAGCGGAAGTTGAGAATTATTTAGAAGAAATCGAAAGTAAACTACTCTTTGAATCTGAAAGACTTAAAATTTCATTAAATCGAGATTGGGCAAATTCTTTTCCGAATGAATCCTCAGTTTATTTGTTTCGAGAAAATGACGAAATATGTTATGTTGGAGAAACAGGAAGTTTAAAAGGTAGAATGAATGATATTTTGAATACAAAAAATCACACAATAAGAAGAAACTTTGGGAATACTCATTTTTGCGAATTTGAAAGCTATGAAAAACCGTCTTCAAAAAAAGGATTTTGTGAAGAAATTGAAATTTTGCTGAACGAAAAAATCGAACTGAATTTAACTATGTCATACATAGTTTTATCATTAGGTAGAACGGAATTAGAAGAAAAACTCGTCGACAAATATCAGCCAAAATACAACATAAAAAGAAAACGTGGAACTGGAAAAAATTACACCAAATCTGGCAAGCAACTGCTTAAAGAAAATGCATACGAAAAATGGACAATTGAAGATGATGAAAAATTAGAAACCTTATTCTGTGAAGGAAAAAAAGTAACAGAATTAAGTGAAATATTTAAACGAAATGATGGAGCAATTCGTTCAAGAATAAAAAAACTTGAACTAAAAGAAAAATACTGAATATAAAAGGGTAAACAGCAAATAGTTGAAACCGTTTGTTGTTGTTCTATTCGGTATCACCCCACAAAATACATATCAATCTCGCCTTTATTCTTCGCCGGAATTTTTCCACGGTAAACGCAGCTAAATGTGTCTTTTACCAGTTCATGGGTGATTCCTGAAATATTCACACGGCCTGGTTCACCGCTGCTTTCCATACGCGAAGCGGTATTCACGGTATCGCCCCAGATATCGTAGGCAAATTTCTTTACACCCACAATTCCCGCAACAACCGGACCGGTATGCACACCTATGCGAATTTGAAAGGCTTCTTTGCCCAGTGCTTTTTTGGTGAGCGATAGCTGATCCATGAATTGCTGAATTTCAAGCGCCGCGTTCACCACGTCAACAGCATTGGTTGTGTTGGCAACGGGCAAACCTCCGGCAGCCATGTAGGCATCACCGATGGTTTTGATTTTTTCGACGTTGTGTTTCTCCATGATCTGATCAAAAGCACTGAAGCATTCATCGATTTCGGCAACCAATTCTTTCGGAGTCAGCGTTTCGGCAATGGTTGTAAACCCTTTAAAATCGGTAAACAACACCGTTACTTCATCAAACAATTTGGCATCAGCCGCTCCTTTTGCTTTTAGTTCCGTGGCGACTTCTTCCGGAAGAATATTGTGCAACAAGCTTTCCGATTTCTGTTTCTCAACACTCAGCAAGCGGTTGAGTTTCTTTTGACGCAGGTTATTGGCTACCGTAAATCCGATGATCAATAATAACAAGGCAATTCCACCGGCAAAATAGAGAAATTCGGTGCGTTTCTTGAGCTCCTGGATTTCAATTTCACGTTCACGCACTTCAATTTCACGTTGCGTTTCCAATTCAGCAATGCTCTTTTCCATTTCACCGGAAAAAATAGAATCCTTCAGCTTGGTATACGACTTGAAGCTTTTTAGCGCCGAAGCATAATCACCGGCCGTTTCCTGCGTGTTGGAAAGCGCGGAATAAACGTCCTTGAGGTAATCGATATCGTCTAACTCAATAAGCAAACGTTCAGATTCCCGCAGCGTTTCTATGGAAAGATTTAGCAGTTTGCGGGCCTCAGCCGGATTGTTTTTCATCCGTTTCGCCTGTTCATAATAAAACGTACCTATAGAAAGCAAACAAGTTGATTTATAGGATTGGTTATTCAGCCGGTCATAAATTTCAATCGCTTTCCGATGATACTCAATTCCCTTTGGAAAATCACCGGTCTGTGCATAACTGTCGCCCTGGTTGGAGAGAATCCATGCTTCATTGTTTTCATCGCCCAGTTCTCTGAAAATGGCAAGCGCCTGTTGATTCACCTCTTGCTGTTTGACGTATTGTTCGGTTTCAAAATAAATGACGCCTTTGTTTCCGAGCAACTGCGCCTGGATTTTTCTATTCCCGATACGTTTGGCAATTACCAGCGCTTTGTCATAATAAAGAATGGCTTTTCGGTAGTTTTCCAGTGGCCGGTAAACCGTACCGATGTTCATGAGCACCGTAGCAGATTCATTATCCATACCCTGAGACTCAAACGTGCTCAGCGCCAGGTGGTAATTTTTCAACGCCATCGGATAATTGGAAACGGCCTTATAACAGGTTCCCATCGAATTGTATGCCTTTGCAATACCTTTTGGGTAATCGATCTTTTTTGCCAGTTCCAGGCATTTTTCGGCATAAAGGATTCCTTTTTCACCGTCAATCGTGCGGTAATTGAAGGAAATATCACCCAACGCATTCACCTTATTGGTATCATCCGGCATTTTCGGCAACTCTTTTAGCAGAGAATCGATGAACGGCTGCCCTTGTAACTGTGCTATCGAAACTAGCGGTAAAACAATAAGTGAAAGTAAAATTATTCTTGACCGGAGACAGTTCATGAAATTCGTTTAGCTGTCAACGAAGATAACCAACTTAAATGAGTTCTTCCGTTTAGTAAGTTTGTCAGTGATTAAGTTTTTGAGTCAACGAATCCTCCTAACTATTCAACTTACTAAACTTAAAAACTCACATAACTCATCCTTTCATTACCTTTGCACAAATTTCCCCGCATGACATTTCACGATTTAAACATAAAGAAACCGCTTTTAAACGCGCTCGACGAATTGGGCTATACAACGCCTACTTCCATCCAGGCCAAAGGATTCTCCGTGATGCTGTCGGGAAAAGACGTGATCGGGATTGCCCAGACCGGAACCGGTAAAACCATGGCTTACCTCTTGCCTACACTGTGCCAGTGGCAATTTTCCAAGGAACCACATCCGCAAATTCTGATTGTAGTACCAACCCGCGAGTTGGTGGTGCAGGTGGTGCGTGAAGTCGAAAAACTAACGCCCAACATGAGTGTGGTAGCAGGTGGTGTATACGGTGGCGCCAATATCAATACCCAGGCAGCGATGGTATTGCAGGGATTGGATGTATTGGTGGGAACGCCTGGCCGTTTGCTCGATCTGGCGCTGAAAGGTTCCCTGCAATTGAAACACATCAAAAAACTGGTGATCGATGAAGTCGATGAAACCTTAGGACTCGGTTTTCGGCCGCAATTGACGCGTTTGTTTGAATATTTACCTGCCAAGCGTCAAAATCTGGTGTTTTCGGCAACCCTTTCAGAAGAAGTGGAAGTGTTTCTGGATCAACATTTTAATCATCCCACGAAAGTAGAAGCAGCTCCGGCTGGAACACCGTTGGAACAGATTAGTCAATTGGCGTATAACGTGCCAAATTTCTATACGAAGGTCAATTTGCTGAAACATTTACTGGCTTCTGACAGCGGCATGAACAAAGTGCTGGCTTTTGTTTCCAGTAAAACCCTCGCCGATTTGCTGTTTGATGAAATGGAACCGGTTCTGGAGCACGAAGTCGGTGTGATTCACTCCAACAAGTCGCAAAATTTCCGTTTCAACTCCGTGAATCATTTCCAGAACGGAATTTACCGCCTGCTCATCGCCACCGACCTCATTGCGCGTGGTCTGGACATTACCGAAGTATCGCATGTGATCAATTTCGATATTCCGGAAGTGACCGAAAATTATATTCATCGCATTGGTAGAACGGGTCGTGCCGATCAGAAAGGACAATCCATTTCATTTATCACACCTGTTGATGAAGCTCGTATTTCGGACATCGAATCGTTTATGCAATTTAACATTCCGATTGGTGAATTACCTGCAGAAGTCGAAATTTCAGATGTGTTGATCGAATACGAAAAACCGCGTGAAGTAATGCCGAATGTGTTGGTAAAACTCCCGAAACGCGAAGATGTTGGCCCGGCGTTCCACGAGAAAAAAGCGAAGAACAAAAAGACCAATGTGCGCAAGGACCACAAGGAAGAAATGATGAAAAAATACGGGAAACGTCAGACCCGCGGACAGAAATCAACCAAAAAACGTTGACATTATATTGTAGGGGCACGTCGCGACATGCCCCTACAATATAATGTCATTCCCATACCCGTTTTTCACGATCCCAATGCCGCACATTATCCAGCATTTTTTCCAGGGTTTGCGGGTATTCGATTGATTCCTTTTCCACCGGATAATTTTCCTCGTCGAACGTATAATTTGTTTCGTAATAATATAAACTTCCACCCGGATTGTCACTGACATGAATCCTGTTAGCTGCACCGTTTTCATGAAACGAAACCACATCGGTAAAAACCGTGTGACTGAGCCGCACATCTTCAAATGAATAGGTCACTTCACCATTCTTCGCATAACAAATCACTTCGCGGTGGTTGTCTTTCCAAGGCGTAATGCGGACAGCTACTTTTTTGGTTCCGTTGAAATAATGAATTGCGCCTTTATCGGGGTCAGCTTTTAGGATTGGCTGTTCAATGGGTTCTTTGATTGGTTTTTCAGGAACCGATAATTCTTCTTTTACAGGTTCTTTAGAAACCGGTCGTTCCACTCCCTCCGTTTTTTCCGTGGTCTTCGCTTCGAGACCCTCGATTTCACGTTGCAATTGTGCTTTTTCCTTTTTCAGGGAATCCAGTTCGTGCCGGTCAGTTGATGCAACCGTTTCACGATCGGACGGTGTTTCACATGCTGTAAAACCAATCAAAATGATCAAACTGAAAACCACGCGTTTCATATCCGTTTTTCGGTTATGAATCAACTATCGCGCCATATTGTAAGCTCGGGACGCATCCCGAGCCATAATATAGCGCATCACGCATTCAATCAATCAATGGTTTCCAACCCGAATTTTTCGCCTTTATCAACCGCCGGAACGCCTTCTTTCAACCAAACAGGCATCGGTGCGCCCAACAGGTAATAATCGAAATACTGACGCATACGGATGCTCAAATCGATGCGATTGGCGTTGCGCATCAGGTTGTGGTCTTCGCTATTGTAATTCAACAACCAAACCGGTTTTTGCAAACGGCGCAAGCCCATGTACAATTCAATTCCCTGGTACCACGGAACGGCACCGTCCTTATCGTTGTGCATGATCAGCAACGGTGTTTTCACCTTCGGTAACTGAAACAACGGGCTGTTCTCCATGTACAATTCAGGTGCTTCCCAGATGTTTTTTCCGATACGGCTTTGCTGGTGTTCGTACTGGAACTGGCGACTCAAGCCACTTCCCCAGCGAATTCCACCGTAAGCCGAGAACATATTGCTCACCGGTGCTCCGGCCATCGCTGCCGCATAACGATCAGTCATCGTGATCAGTTGCGCCGTTTGGTAACCGCCCCAGCTTTGCCCTTGCAAGCCCAGACGTTTCGGGTCGATATTGGAATATTTACGCAATACGGCGTCGGTTCCGCTCATGATACAATCGTAGGCTCCGTTACCCGGATGGCCGATTTTGTAGCGAATGTCCGGAATGAAAACCACATAACCCGCTGAGGCATATTCCGTGGGGAAAATGATCGATGCTGTCGGTTTTGGAGCGTAGTGATTGTGAATTTCGTCAGAATACATTTCATAGAAATAGACCAATAGCGGGTATTCCTTGTTCGCATCGAAATTCTCAGGCTTGTAAACCAATCCCTGCAAAGCCAAACCGTCGTAACTTGTCCAGTTGATCAGCTCTACCGTAGACCAGTTATATTCGGATTGCTGCGGATTAGTGACCGAAATTTGCTTTTCCGGTGCGCCTGGTTTCATTGAAATATAAGCATCCGGATATTCGGCGTTTGAATGGCGCTGAAACAAGATTGTTTGTGCATTTTTAGCGCGTTTCAATCCAACATAACTGTGATTGGAACCTGCAATTAAGGTATAACTCAGGTTGGGGAACGAACCCGAAACGCGGTAAATATTCGTTGCTTTTGTTTGCTGATTAAATTGCGTCAAACAAAGGTTATCAGGATAAAACAACGAGGAATCCGTCACGAAATTCGTGAGCCAGTAACGGTAATTGGTATCGGCATCGCGCTCCCGCAAACGCTGTGTCACGGAAGTTAAGCGTGTTGATTTGTAATCATAATACCAGATATCATGTTCGGCCTGAACCAAAACACCGGTTTCATTTCCAGTCCAGCCCACAATTCCCATTGGCGTAGGAATGGTCGGACTTCCATTCAAATCTTCCCACCAATTGGTTTTCACAGAACACGTAAGGCAGCTTTCGATTTCAACATCTACATTCATGGAATACCATTGCTGCGTGATTTCGTTGTAATACACAAAATACCTTCCCGAAGGTGAAAGAGCGACATCAAAAACCGTTTCATCACGTAATGGCAATACGTTTCCGCTACTCAGATCAACGCGGTAATAATTGGCCGGAAGCGGCACGCGCCAGTTTTCGCCCTTGTGTTTCTCATCGTTGATTGCCAATACATACCGGTTGGTTGCTTTAGATGGAAATTGAAGCTCAAGCGAATCACGCCCAATCTGTACCGTTTTGTTGTCAGAAAGCGTATAGATATAAGCGTTGGATTTATTCTGATCACGTTTCAATTGGGAAAGTTGTTGTGGCTGAATCCGGCCATCCTGCCAGTGCCACACATCGACTTTCACCTTTTCGGCTTCGGTAAGCGTGTCTTTGAAGTCTTTTTTGGGAGCATTCCAAACGCCAAACTGAATGTAGGATTCGTCGGGCGAAAGTTTCGGTTTTGCGTGATTGGAAACCGTCCGGTTGGTCTCGAAACGTCCGGCTGTATCGGCGAAAACCGTCCAGGTGTCAGATGTGCAATCCAGCAAAAAGCCCGACCAGCGTTTTTCTTCGGTAGTATCGGTCGAATACAAACCTACGAGGTATTTATTGCTCGTCCCGAAGTTTACTTGGCTCAATTCAGTAAAACGATTCGGGGTTCTCCAGGTCTTTTTATCGGCCGTTGAAAGGATGTTTAAACGCACGGAATCTTTCTTGAATTTCTGGTGTTCTATATACGAAACATACGCGCCGTTTTTGGTGATATCGAACTGGTTTACGTTACGATAATAAGTCGTTTTCCCTACAGGATTCCAGACACCCAATACTTTTCCGTCGCTTTTTACCGGACCCTTTTTCTTGGCGAGTTTGGCTTCTGCTTTCAGTTCCTTTTTCGACAAATAACCTTTCGGCAACTCATTGGTCGTTGAAAGATAAGCCAGCCAATCACTTTCGGCGCTCACTTTAAACTCTTTCACTTTGGCAATTTTCACCAATGAATCCTTGGCAATCAACCAAATTCCGAGTGAATCTTTCGGCCATTTGTCTTTTGGCGTTTTATTGAGTTCGCATTTCCGGAGTGTATCAAAACCGGGAGTGATTTTAAACGCAAGAAAATTAGATGTTCCCGAAAATTGCGGTTCAACACCACGCGCTACAGAATCTTTTTTACCGGTTTCGTTGTTGATGATGAACAAAAATCCGTCGCCACGATGCGGTTTTATAGTATAAGCGCTGTATTTACCGTCGGGCGATAATTGCAGATCACCTATTTTTTTCCAATCGTTGTAGATGCTTGGATCGATGATTTTCTTTTGCGCGAGAGCGGGAACCGAAGTAAATACCAGGCTCAGGAGAAGAATTGCTTGTATGGTTTTCATCACTATTGAGAATGAGTCGTGTAAGGCCGTAAATATAAATACTTAATTCGTTGCCGGATAGTCTATTTCTACAGTTATTTGGTTTTTTGAGTTGTCCTGTTATCTGAGTTGCTACTGTGGTTAACGAGTAAATTCCTAAATTCAGAACCTGAAACCTAGACTGAAGACTAAAAGACATAAGACTATAGATAATATGAAATTTACACGGCATTTTTTTCTCCTGATAAGTTTGGTCCTGGCCGGAACTGTAACCGCACAGCAATCAATTAAGCAATCGGTTATTTTTCCGCAGCCCAATGAGTTGATGACCAACGGACAATCTTACGAACTAAATGGCCGGATTCGCTACGTAGCAACGGAGGAAGAGAAAAAAGCATTGGCGGTGGTACAACCGCAATTTACGTTGCTGCATGGTTTGACCTTTAAGGAAGTTTCAGCCGATTCAGCGCAGGATTTGTACTTTTATTACCAACCCCGATTGGAGAAAGAAAACTACCAGCTGGAAATCACCAAACAAGGAATTTCCATCAAATACGGTGATCCTGGCGGATTGATGTATGCTTTCCAATCGCTTGACCAATGGATGGAAGATCAATTTCAGGAAATCAAACTGGCAGGTGTACAGATCATTGATTCACCGCGTTTCGCTTACCGGGGTGTTCACCTGGATTGCAGCCGGCATTTTTTCACGATTCCGGAAATCAAAGCATTTTTGGACCAATTGGTCGTGCTCAAATTCAACACCTTTCATTGGCATTTGACCGATGATCAGGGCTGGCGACTGGAAATCAAACAGTATCCAAAACTCACCGAAATCGGTGCATGGCGCGATAGTACGGTGATCGGGCATTATAGCCGGAGTCCGCGTGAATATGAGCATAAACATTATGGTGGCTTTTACACGCAGGAAGAAGCGCGCGAAATCGTTCGTTATGCCGCCGAAAGAGGAATCACCGTAGTTCCGGAAATTGAACTTCCCGGACATGCGCGTGCTGCTTTGGCTGCTTACCCCGAAATGGGCTGTACCGGTGAGCAATTGCCCGTTGAAGGTCTGTGGGGTGTTTTTGACGATGTGTTCTGCACACAACCGGAAACCATTCAGTTTTTAAAGAATATTTTAGCCGAGGTCATTGCCGTTTTTCCATCCGAAACCATTCATATTGGTGGCGACGAATGTCCGAAAACACGTTGGGATGTGTGTCCGAAATGCCAGAAAGTGCGCCAGGAACAAGGTTTACACGACAGCCATGAATTGCAGAGTTATGTCATTCGCGAAATGGACGCTTTTTTGAATGCCAACGGGCGAAAACTGATGGGTTGGGACGAAATTCTCGAAGGAGGCCTGGCTGACAATGCGCAAGTGATGTCGTGGCGTGGTACTGAAGGCGGAATTGCTGCTGCGAAACTACACCATCCGGTGGTAATGACACCTGGCTCACATTGTTATTTTGATCATTACCAAAGTACAAACCCGAATGAACCGCTGGCGATAGGTGGCTACACACCGCTTGAAAAAGTGTATGCGTTTGAACCGGTTCCCGAAGGATTAACCACCGAGGAACAAAGTTATATTTTGGGCGCGCAAGCCAATATCTGGACAGAATACCTTCCTGATATGAAAAGCGTTCAATACACTATTTTCCCACGATTGGCGGCTATGTCGCAAGTGCTTTGGACAGTGAACAAACCCGATTACAATTCGTTTGTAAACCGCATGGCGATAGATTATCTGCCACGTTTGTATGAACAAAACATCAATTATTCCACCGCTTTTTTGGATCCCACAATCAACCTTTATCCTACTGAAACGGGACTTACCTATTCGTTGGAAAGCAATGTCGGTTCGATTTGGGTAAATGGGAAAACAGGGAATGACATCAAACTAAATCGAACACCTACAGTGGAATTTATCACCGTCAATGTGGAATGTGATTACCGTGATGAAGTCACCCGAAACCTGAAATTTGATTTTGTCACGCACCCACTAATCGGAAAACCGGTGCATTTTATCACGCCACCCAATAAACGCTACAGTCATCATGACAGTTTGGGATTAACAGACGGCGTTGTTGGTACTTTTCCGTGGAAAGGAAGCCAGTGGCTCGGATTTTCCAACGATACGGTGCAATTCTCCATCGATTTGGGCGAAGTAACTACTTTTAGCCACTTCCAAACCGGATTTCTGGAAGATCAGGGTTCGTGGATCTATTACCCGAAAACGCTGATGATAGAAACCAGTACTGATGGAAAAAAATTCAAGCATCAGAAACCTTATAGCGCCAACAAGTCAACCGTTATCTGGCGAAAAAAGTGCAAAGCGAAAGTGATTCGTGTCACCATTATTAACGAGTCGAAAATACCTCAGGGCAAACCCGGTGCGGGCAACACACCCTGGACGTTTATTGATGAAATCATGATATACTAAGAAACCATGGAACTGGAATTATGTGTGGCTTCGCTGGAAGCAGCCCGTTTGGCAAGTAGACTTCCCGTGCAGCGAATTGAAACCTGCGTGGCGCTGGAACAGGGCGGATTGACGCCTACTCCCGGAATGGTTTCCTGGATTCACAATACGTTTCACGAATTGGAACAACATGTGCTGATTCGACAGCGGGCCGGTGGTTTTCACTACTCGTATGACGAAGTTGTGGTGATGCGCAACGACATTCTTGAGTTTCAGCGCTTGGGCGTAAAAGGAGTCGTGATTGGTGCGCTAACCGCTGACAAAAACCTCGACAAAGATGCGTTGGGAGCATTGCAACGGGCGGCAGGAAATATGGATTTAACTTTTCACCGTGCGTTTGATGAAGTCAGCAACTGGAAGACCACCATGGACCAGCTTGTTAATATGGGTTTCAAGCGCATTCTCACCAGCGGCCAGGCCACGTCAGTCAACGAAGGTTTAGCCACGCTTGAAGAAATGGTTGGGTATGCCAACGGACGAATTGAAATCATGGCCGGTGGTGGTGTGCGAGCGAATAATATTCAAGCTGTAAGACAAACAGGTGTTGCTGCTATTCATTTTTCGGGAACAAGTTCTCAAGCCATTGATGCAGAAAGTCGTTTTTCAACGGTTATTAGTAAGGTCGATGAATCATTGATCCGGGAAATGCTGGATGTTGTATTATAAACCAGTGGGGGCGCGATAAATCGCGCCCCCACTGTAAAACACCAAGTGCTATAAAATCATTCCTTGATAACTCTCAAAGTCTGCAAATCATTCCCCACCTGCAATTGCACAAAATATAATCCCGGTTGCTCTTTTTTCAGGTCAACAGTCAATTCATTTCCAGCAACCTCATCGATAATCGTAACCATTCTTCCCATGGCGTCTGTAACCGAAATACGGGAAACATCAACACCATTCAGTAACAATGTAAACTTGTCTGCTGTAGGATTCGGGAATAAACGAACATTGGCAGCCGGATTTTCACCCAAACCGATCTGGTTATAATTCTGGCAATCACTGGTATCCGTACAACCGTTTACCGTTACTTCAACAGCATAAATACCGTTTACAGTCGGTGTGTAATTCTGGCTGGTTGCCAGTGAAATCGGAATATTGTTGTTATCGCAATCCAGCCATTGATAGTTTGCACCAGATTCGGCAACTTGTATTACACCCAGGTTCACTGTTAAAGCTACGTCAATCGGATTAGCTACCGTCAGATTAAGCGTTACTGTACTATCACAACCATCAACAGATGCTAATGTTGTCATAAACGTTCCGCTGGTTGAATACGTAGAATCACCCACAGTCACACTTTCACCGGCACAAATACTCAGTGTTTGCGAAGAAGAAAGTGCAGGCAATGCTGTTAGATTCGTGGTAACTGTACTATCGCACCCACTCACTACTGATGAAAGGGTCGTTATATGTGTTCCGCTGGTTGAATACACAGAATCTCCAACCGTAACCGATTCACCCGCACAAATAGTCAATGTTTGAGTTGAAGCAAGCGCCGGCATTACTGTTAAATTCGTCGTAATTGTACTATCGCAGCCTACAGCATTTGTCAGGGTATCCAAATAAACTCCCGAAGTGTTGTAGTTATTCAGGCCTACTGTCACCGATTCGCCATTGCACACACTAAGTGTCTGCGAAAACGAAGATGGAGCGGAAGACGGGATCGTTACCCCCACGTCCACCATACATCCGCCCTGGTCTGTAATGGTAACGGTCTGAGGGCCCGCCGGCAAATCGTTCACCGTACTTGTGGTATCTCCGGTTGTCCATGCATATGTATATGGGCCCACGCCTCCCGAAGGCACAATCGTTACAGATCCGTTATCCGAACCGCTGCATGTAGGAACAATTGCAGTCATAACGCCATATAAAATAGCTTCTGTGAAACCAACAGTTGGGGTAATATTCCCCGTTCCTGTGATCGGAGTACCTGCGTCAATACGTATTCTTCCGTCGGAACCGTTTCCTCCTATTCCAAAGTAAGGACTTCCGGGTATTTGAGAAGCGCCTCCTGTTCCACCAATAGCTGAAACTATACCGTCATTAACCATTGAAAGTGTTGCAATCCAGATACTTCCTCCGGAACCACCGCCACCTCCACCGCAGTTTCCTGTGCCGTCGCTTCCACCATTACCACCATTGCAAAGGATAGAACCCGCTGCATCAATTATAACAGAACCAGCATTGATGATAATCAAACCTCCTCCTGCGCCACCGCCACCGGCACCACAATCGTAACCGCCTGAACCGCCGCCGCCGCCTGAACCAGACAACATGCCTGAAAGATCAGCAGTGCCATAAGCCGGCCCGGCAAAACCACCGGAAGGATTACCGGAAGCGCCACCTGCTATAACATAACCTGCACCACCGCCGCCACTCCATGAACCACCAGCATTACCAACACCGCCTGTATTAGCGCCGTCTGTACCAGCCAAAGGACCTGCTGGCGACGAAAAAGAACCATTTCCGCCATTACCACCTCCGGCAACACCAATTCCTCCGATGCCACCATTCGTATAGGTAACACCATCTGCACCATTTCCGCCACTCGCGGTTAAGATTCCGTTAATCGTAGCGGCACCTGTACAATAAACGATCAATGGAGCCGATCCTGTAACGGTAACAGTAACTCCTGGATCAATCGTAAAGGAACTGAAGTTGTAGGTTCCCCCTGCCAATGTAGTGTTTGAGGAAGCTATATAGCCTCCGTCGGTACCGTCACCGGAAGAGAAACAAGGTTGTGCAAACAAGGTGCCCGACGTGAGCCCTAATGCGAGGATGATTAGTTTTTTCATGTAGTAAATTAAAATCGATTCAAAGCTAGTGATTTATAAGCAAAAACTATCTGGGTTCAATCAGAACTAATCATTTCGGTAAAAAGGCGTTGGTTAATTAACAGGTTATTCGAAAACAAAAAAAGCCCGTCAACCTAAGTTAACGAGCCTTCCTTTTATGAATTACAATTAGTTCTTCGTAATCTTCAGTGTCTGAATACGTCCCCCAACCTGAACGTTCAGGAAGTAAACGCCTTTGCTTTCGCGTGACAAGTCGATTGTCATTGTATCGGTTGTGAGCTGTGATTGCATGCGCACCAAACGGCCCGTTACATCCGTCACAGTCAATTCTTCAACAGGCACCAGGATTCCAAACGAAACGGTAATGATTCCAGTAGTTGGATTCGGATACAACTGTATGGCCAAATCATCAAATTCATTGATGCCAACCACGTTGTAAGCAACACAGCTACTTGTTCCCGAACAGCCATTTGCTGCAGTTACCTGAACCGCATAACTTCCGTTAACAGTTGGGATGAATGTTTGTGATGTCGCACCCGGAACGGCCGCATTTCCATTATTACAATCAATCCATTGGTACGTTCCGCCATTCTGACTGGAAGAAAGAATACCGTTTGTCAATGTTGTAGCCGTGTTTACGGAGTTTTGAGTAATCACAACACTTTGACAGGTTCCGGCTGTAACGCAACCACCTTCACCACGCACGAAATACGTTCCCGGAGTGGATACATTCAACGTTGTTCCCGATCCTACGGATGTTCCGCCACATGAACCACTGTACCATTCCCAGTCGGTTGCATCATTGAGATTTCCGGAAGCGATTGTCAATGTGGTATTTCCACCTGTACAGAATGAGGTTGTCCCGCTAATAGTCGGATTATCAGGATTGTCGCAAGGAATGGAAGGTGTGTAACAAATTTCCAATCCCCACGAAGCCAAAGCACCACCGTCCTGATTTTCCGCATCGGAAACGGTCAGTGTCCAGATTCCTGACATGTTTTCACCATCAAAATCGGAAAGTGAGCCAGTAGGCTGGTAAGCATTTCCGTCAGTTGGCGGACAAGGCAAAGTTGCAGAAGCCGCTTCGTCGTCGAACTCAACATCAAAGTTGTTGTTGTCTGTACAAACACCTCCGAATAAGGTCACGACAGTTCCCTGCGGAGATGTAAGTGTAAAGCTCAAATCTGACATGTAGGTGTGGGTTCCTGTAAGATTCACCACATTCAAATCGTTGATTGTTGCGTTGGTCGGAATACTCAGCGTTGAAGTAACAGTTGGTGTTCCTGACGCAGAAATACTCACAGGAATGTTGGTGCTATTAAACGTTCCGCAGGAAGATGTCGTGAATGAAAATGCAGTTGTATTTCCGGCACTTGAGCACGAATTGTACGAATTGACTCTCCAGTAATACGTCGTTGATGCTGCCAATAGCGTTGCTGTATAGTTCGGCGAAGTAAGTCCGGTTGCCGATTCAACAACGGAAACAAAAGCTGCGTCGGTTGCAATCTGAATGTCGTATAACATTCCAGCGTTCGGGTTCGACCACGTCAATGTGAGAGGCAATCCAGCTGACGGTTCCGCATCAGCAGGAGTCAACAATGTAGAAACGACCGATGTGTTCGTTGAAACCGAAATAGTAGCAGGTGCCGTGTGAATTCCTGAAGTGGAATTTCCCTGAACAGTGAACGGATAAGTTCCCGGTGAAACTCCGGCTGTACCACTGATCGTCAACGTACTTGAGTTACCCGGAGTTACCGGATTCGGAGAGAACAAAGCTACCAAACCGCCCGGAAGTCCCGTTGCGGAAAGTGTTACCGGATCTGTGTACGAACCAATTTGACCAACCTGAACGGTAAACACACCATCTGATCCCTGGCAAGCACTCACCGAGCTGGTTGTAAGACTAACGGTATAATCGTTTGTTGCTGCCGTGATCGTGAAAACGTTGTTAGAAATATCGAAGAATGTTCCGTTTTCGCAAATTACCATGATAATCGCATTGGTTGTAGAGCTGTTCGGAACAGTTACATCTTGACTTCCGTCATTCGGAACATCATTGGCGATGTTGGTGAACGTAGCGCCGCCATCGAGTGAAATCATAATATCCACATTGGCGCATGAAACCGGCGCAGCCGTTGTATTGGCAACACTCCAGGTAACGGTTTGCGTTGAATTCCCAGGCCAGGTAATTCCTGCAGCCGTTGGATAATTTACGACAAACGGCCCGGCAGAAGTGGTTGTAGTAACGGTAATATCTTCGTGATCGTTACAACTTCCGTTTACTTCATTGTCACGCACCACCACCCGGAAATTCATCGTGCGGTTTACGGAAGGAAGAACTTCCCAGGTAAACGGCCCGCCTGCCAAAATGGATGGAATTGATGGAAAATAACGCGTTGGGTTGGTCGTCGGTGAAAAAGAACGGAAGTTTGGTCCGCCGGTAGCCGTCGCAACTGGTGGCTGCGTGCTGTTTTCGCTGTTCATCTGCTCCCAGCAATAGGTCAATACATCACCATCCGGATCGGAAGCAATTGCAGTCAATGCGAAAGGTGTGTTCGCAGGAACTGTTACATTTCCAACTGTTGCGGAAATCGTAGGCGTTGTTTGCGAAGGAATTGCTGTAATAACAGGACAGGTATGTGATCCACCGGTAATGAAGGTTCCGATTTCCTGCAATGAAATTCCATGGAAATGATCGTCTGAGTTACTCTGAACATCCATTGGCGAACAAATTCCGGCGTAAGCCATGATCGTTGAACCACTTCCCGGCTCCATCGCTGTTGTCGTATTTGCATTTCCGCTGCAAGAACCTGCATTTCCACGGAAAGTGTGGTTCCCACTGAATTCATGTCCCATTTCGTGGGCTACATAATCGATGTCGAACGGATCACCGACAGGAGCGCCACTTCCGGTAACACCGCGGGCTTTCTGACTGCTGCTGCATACAACTCCCAATCCGGCCAAACCACCACTATTGGTCCCAAAAACGTGGCCAATATCATAATTGGCAGAACCGATTACGGTGGTCACATTCGTTTGATTTTGCGTGATCATGCTTCCGGGATTTCCGTTTGTATAAGGATCGGAACCGGAATTGGTGTAAATCAACAGGTTATTATTGGCAACAATGGTCATTGTAATGGCCATATCACGCATGTAGACACCGTTCACACGATTCATCGTCGTTACCTGGGCGGCTTGCGCCAGTATAACCGTTCCGCCATGAAAAGCAGTGTATTCACCGGTTGCGGCAAGCGCCAAACGGTACGTACGCTTTTGGCATGTACCAAAGCTTTTCGCTACGAAAACAGGTGTCCCGTGCTCAAAAAAAGTTTCAACAGCAGGAGCTTCTACATCACACTGAAATGTTTTTGTTGATACAAAATCAGCTTTGGAATAAATAATATAATGCTCGATATCGCCGCCGCCAAACGAATATGGATCTATAAAAGTGGTCGATTGATTCGGATAAAGGATCATGGCATGGAAACCCTGTGGAGTGAGGTCCAGTTTCACCATTTCACCGCTTCCGTCAGCCGGCACACCATCGAAGGCACGGATTTCAGGAAATGCAGCAGCCAAATCTTCATGCATGGTGGTGTTTTCGTGTACCTGGTAGGTCCCGAATGTTCCGTCAGCTTTCGGCAATTCGATAAACACCGGCAAATAAGAAGGATCATCAATGCGTTTGGCCGTGTTCAATTTAGCGCGGATTGCTTCCACATCCAATTTAAACGTTAAGTACTTGGTTGGGAGAATGTAACGTGTTCCAACGGTTGGAATGGCTGATTCCTGGATCTTTCGCCAAGGGCCCTTCTCATGCTTTTCCTGGGCATAGAGCCGCAGGCTGCAGGACGCGACAAGGAGAATCGCACCCAGCAGGTGTAGAGAGTTTTTCATTTTCGTATAGTTTTAGGTGATCAATTTACTGTTTTTTTCGTTCCATTGCAAAATCTGACAACACTTTCACCTGTCTTCTCCGTTGACAATTTGTTTATCTCACAGGGAATTCTAGATTTGTAGTATAAAGATCATTCATACCAACTGCTATGACATTTGTTACCCAACTTCGCTTTCCGTTTACGTTCGATCCGCAGTTGCTCAAAACCGATCTTGAAGCGGTATTAAAATACGAATGGCCGGAACATTATAACAAAGGTGCTTATTCCGGAAACTGGTCGTCGATTGCGTTGCTTGCTCCCGGTGGTGATTCCAGAAATATCAACGCGATGCCTAGTGAACAATCGCCACTTTTGGAAACAGAATTGCTAAGCGATTGCCCGACTTTCAAACGTATTTTGGACCAATTTCCGTTTGAAAAGACCAGTGCGCGGTTATTGTGTTTGGAAGTCGGCGCTGAAATCAAGCCTCATCGCGACAATTGTTTGGGTTACGAAGATGGTGTTTTCAGAATACACATTCCTGTTGTGACCAATCCGGAAGTAGAATTCATCCTTGCCGGCGAGCGCATTGTGATGGAGGAAGGAACGTGCTGGTACATCAATGCGAACGAAGAACATTCGGTTGCGAATCGCGGAACGGAAAACCGGGTTCATTTTGTTATTGACGGCATTCGCAACGCCTGGACGGATGAATTGTTTTTTGCCCAGGCACCTGAAAGTTCGTTTGAACGGCCACCAACCCCAATTTCAGCGGAACAAAAGGAACAAATGATCGCTGAGCTGGAACGATTGGGAACTCCGGCAGCGATGGAATTGATAAGGCAGTTGAAGGGAAGATAAATGATCTTTGATTAAAAAAATTAACTTATTGATAATCAAGTTGTTAATCTGTGGGCGTTCGTAATATTGCGAATTTGCAAAATGACCATTTTGCAATATTACTATAGTTTTGATATTCAGATAGTTATACTGACTTATCGCGCAATTCCCATTTTCACCTTTTTTCCTTTGATTTTCTGATCACGAATTTCCGCAATTACCTGATTGGCCTTCTTTGCTTTCACCGCCACCAGACAGCTGTGATCCAAAACAGTAATCAAACCGATGTCATCTTGTTTCAGCTGTCCGATTTTCGATAAAAATCCAACAACATCGATCTTGTTGATCTTGTCTTTCTTTCCACCGCCTATGTAGATCGTTTTCCAGATCGGTGCGTCAGGTAAGGGACAATCCTCCGAAAGTTTTAGTTCAGGAATGTCTTCGTTCAGATAATCGGGTTGGCGATCTGTTTTTGCCATAACCAAATATGCATTTCCGGTAGCTGACTGTCGTGCTGTACGTCCGTTCCGGTGAATGAACACATCTTCGGTATGCGGCAATTGGTAGTGAATAACGTGCTGAATATTAGGAATATCCAGGCCGCGGGCTGCCAAATCGGTCGTCACCAAATAATACGCGCTTCCGTTGCGGAATTTGATCAATGAGCGTTCCCGTTCGTCTTGTTCCAGACCACCATGAAAAAACACGTTTGCAATATCGGCACTGGCCATAAATTCACTCACGCGTTCAACTGTTTCGCGGTGATTACAAAAAATCAGCGTCGATTCAGCCGTGAGATTGCACAAGAGATGAACAAGTGAATATAACTTTTCGGTATCGTCGGTGACAATTTTGTGCAACGACAATCCGCGGGTTTCTGTGGTGAGAAAATCAACCGTAACCGGATTGGCTATTTCTGTGAAGGCCGGAATTGTTTCCAGGTTCGTGGCCGAAACGAGCATGCGGTGACGCACACGTTTCAATTGTTTCAGGATGATCGTCATGTCTTCCTGAAAGCCCATTTCAAGCGATTTATCAAATTCGTCCAGCACCAATGTACGAACCAATGAAAGATCCAGGTTACCGCGATTGAGATGATCTACGATCCTTCCGGGCGTTCCGATGAGCAAGGCAGGTGGTTCGGAGAAATTGTTTTTCTCAATTTTCATCGAATGTCCGCCATAGGTCGTGTTGACCTTAAATTCCGTTCCCATCGCACGAAAAACCTGTTCGATCTGCAAGGCCAGTTCACGCGTTGGAGTTATGACCAAAGCCTGTACGCCAGTTACTTCCGGTTGCAGGTTTTTCAATAAAGGCAATAAAAATCCAAGCGTTTTACCCGATCCGGTAGGCGCCAAAACGACCAATTGATCATTGGTTGCAGCCACTTCTAGGACTTTCTCCTGCATGGGGTTCAATTGTTCGATACCAAGGCGTTGCAACAATGCGGGAATGGGAATGTTCATGGGGCAAAGGTAGGTAATTATTGTTGGTTGGGTAAATGGGGTGCTGGACGAATCCCCGTGTATACGTTTTTGTTGTCGATCCAAAATGAAATTCGGGAATTCGGGTGTTCGGGATATTCCGAACACCCGAATTCCCGAATTTCATCAACGAAAAATAGTTCAAAAATGATAATTGATTATCTGATCCTAATACTGAAAATTATACACTGTAATGGCGCGGGATGCATCCCACGCCTACAGTGTTTTACAATCAATTTTCAACGCTTCTGCGAAAGGAATTGGCCCATGACAAATAACATTTCATTTTCCCAACTGCATTTGCAGGATTTCACTCCTTTCCTCTTTTACGTGGAGCTGTATGTTTAGGAAATCGCTAACTTGGTAACATCATCTGTTTAAATCCGGAGTTTTGATCTATCCTATCATTTTTGTACTGATCCTGATTGCTTTTACCTACCGTAAAGAAGTCACAGCGAAACGCCTTGCAGACAAACCGATCTGGTATCCGTATCGCAAACTCATTGCTTTGCTGTCGATTACCATCATACCCATCGTTTTGGCGAATACGTTTATTCCCGAGCGTCACCTGATCACGCCACAGGAACGCATCGACGCCGCAAAGGAAAATGGTGACCAGTACACGGTTTCTATTGCTTACAAAGACCTTTGTGCTCAATATCCTGATAGTGTCGCTTTGCACCTGGATTGCATCGACATACTGGCTGAGTACCACAATTACGATTTTGAGGATTTGACGCGCGTATTCAGCAAGATCAATCCGGATCCGGAAACGTTTACGCTCATAAAAGCATACATTCAGCTGATGGTGGAGGTTCCGGAAAGAAACGATAGTTTACTTCAATCTATTCCGGATAATCATCCGCTTGTCAATTACCTGAAAGCATTGGAAGGCTGGCAAAAAAACACGCTTTCGGTGAGTGAACTGGAAAAACTTCTCCACCGGGAAATCAAGTTGAATCCGAATAACAGACGCCCTTACCGGTTGCTTTTAGCAGTATACACGCTTTCCGACAATGCGCAAAAAAAGGATGAACTTCTCTGTGATCCACAAGCCGCACCGTTTTTTAGTTTTTCGTTAAAGAACAATTATTACTTCAAACAGGGGCATTGGGGCCTTTACTTCCAAAATATTTATGAATCGCGCATTCTTTCGGTTTCATGGCTCACCTTTTTGGCAGCTTTACTGGTTTCACTCGTTTGGGTCATTTTCCTGCGTTCGATGGACGTTTTCAATCGTGAGAAATGGCTGCCTATCATAATCGTATTTATCGGCGGAGCGCTGTTTACTCATTTGTGTCTGGCGTTTTACGATACAGCCGAACTCTATTTTCATTTTGGCATCAACGGCGAAGCGCTCAACGATTTCATGTATTGTTTTACGGTAATCGGTGGCGGTGAAGAATTAGTGAAACTGGTTCCGTGGGTGCTGTTTGCGTTTTTCAGCAAACGAATGAAAGAACCGTATGATTACCTGTTTTATGCTTCCATTTCAGCATTGGGATTCGCGTTTGCCGAAAACCTGATGTACCTGGAAGACAGCGGAAATATTGTGGGCAGAACTATTATGTCTTCGGTCGGTCACATGTTTTTTGCATCCATTGTGGCTTATGCGTTTATCCTGGCAAAATACCGCTACAAGCAACGCATCTGGAAAATCATTACGCCTATTATCGGGTTCATCGCAGCAGCATTGGCACACGGTTTTTATGATTTCTGGCTCATTAGCGATGCCGTGAGTGATTTTTCGTTTGTGACCATCATTTTCTTTATCGGCTCGTTGCACGTGTGGTTTTTCTTTAAGAACAATGCACTCAACAATTCAGGATTTTTCAGCGCCAGCAATGCCTACAACGCCAATTTTCAGCAGGATTTACTCACTTTTTCACTGCTGGCGATCCTGATGGTGGAATACATCATTATGAGCTGGAAATATGGCGCCGATGATGGAAACATCCGGATCCGGTCGAGTGTGATCATGGTATTCTTCTTTTTGGTCTATGTTTCGGTGATGTTGCATCGTTTCGATCTGCGGAAAGGTGTGTGGAACAAATGGCGCTTCCGGATACCTTCTTTCTCCAGATCAATTTTTGGAATGACGAGCAGTGATGACGAAGAGGAAGAACAGGATTTTATCGGTTTGAAACTGCGGTTATTTGCCCCGAAAAGCAATCCGTATATCGGTGATAAATTACCTAAAAGTGGTGTTTGCGTACAAAAGATCGAGGTCAACGGCCAAAGTGGCTGGTACGTGTTTCAGCTCAACTCTCCGATCAATTACAACAATTACGTTTCTACGCACATAATCCTGAAAAACAAGTATCCGAATCAACCGCTCAGCGAACCGAAAATTGAGATTTACTTCCTGTTTATTCCGGATATTCACCTGCTGGAATCGGAAAACCTGAACGTGAAACAATTGCGGTATGCAGGAAGAGCGTATTCGATGCCGGTTTGATTCTTCGACCACGAAGAAAGATCGCTGATTATAATTTCCCCGACTAGTCGTGGACTGGTTTCATTTCCCACGAATGCACGAATGTGGCTCGCCTAACGGACACGCTTTATGCTGATAATCATTCCTTGTTGTAATTGTCGGCGAGTGCGTTAGCCGAGCAAAAAATTAGTGAATTCGTGGGAATTCTTTTTAGCCTTTTCATCAGCTAGCTGATGGAAATATGTGGGAGAAATCAATACAAATCCGTCATCAGTTTATCAACAAGCACTTTGAGTTCTTCCAGTTCGGTTTCCACTTTTGTTAAGCGGGCTTCCAGTTCGCTCACGTTTTTTCGGGCGGGTTCACCAGTGTAAGCACTTTCATCGAATTCGGGAACAGGTGCAAACAAATGACAGTAACGCGCTTCTTTTTGTCCGGGTTTGCGTGGAAGTTGTTCTACAAACGGAATTTCATAGCCTGCCAGATTCTCTAGCGTTTGCTGCACTTCTGCTAAGTCTTCGAAATCATGCAGGCGTCCGGAATTAGAATTAATTTCGCCAGCAGTAAGAGGTCCACGCAGCAGCAATAAACACAACACTGATGTTTCGGCCGGATCGAGCGGATAATGAACCGCGATCGCGTGTCGGTATTTCAGCGCACGGCTTCCACTTGCCCCAATCACATTGGCCGAAAGGTGTTTACGTTTCAGGGAATCAAGCGCCAATACAACTGTTTCTTCATCGTATTCCACCACCGGATTGCGGGCCGATTTCTGGTTACATGCCGTGACCAATGCATTGAGTGTAAGCGGGTAATAATCAGGTGTTGTTTTACTTTTTTCAATCAGCGCGCCTAATACGCGTTGTTCTTCGGCGGTCAATTGAGGCAAAGCAGCTGCAGATTCCATAGATGTGTTGTTTGAAACGAATATAGAAATATTTACGAAAAAAGCCTCTCACATACGCAAGAGGCTTTCCTATAAAAAGACGGTAAAAATTACTGTACAAAAACGGTTTCCTCAGAAGTCGTTTCCTGTTCTACCTTAATAATTCCTTGTCCAACCAAAGGGCCGTAAGATGCTTCGATATTCAAAACAGCTACTCCGGCCTGGCCCAACTGGTACACATCATTAAAATTAAATGTTGCTTCACCAGAGTCATTAGTGGTAGTTGTTTTATCGAGAACTACATTTTGGTTTCCCTGAGAAGTTGTTGATTCACCTTTGACACGAACGGTGGCGCCACTAACATAAGAATTGGTGGTATCCAACACGTAAATTTTCGCAATTGTATCTTTCTTTTTCCGACAACCGGAAGAAGAAAACACAACACCAACCGCAACCAGTGCGATCATCATTAGCGGAACTCTGAAAATTGTCTTCATGACTAAATTAGTACTACTTAAAAAATAATCCACCACTAGAATTATGTGAGCATATTCGTTGTCGTGGAGGAGTACTGTAAACTTACAGCATCCATTGTTGTTAATTGTGAGCCTTTGTATATTTGAGAGTCATTCGTTAGCAAAAGCCTTATAGGAATGAACAATCGTTTTAGCAAAGACCTGTTTTATTTCAAAACCCCTCTGTTACAAGGGAATAATTGCTTTCTAATTAAGGCTCCAGGTAAACCGTTTCTACAGCAGTAATGTGCGCACGGCAATGAACGTAACCTGAACCTTCACTTACATTTTTCTTAGCGATGATGTCAAAATAACCCGTTGTTTCTCCCTTATCCAAACCGTCAAAAAACTCTGCCATGTCGAAATAAGCAAATCCTGAAGAGTTTGTATTCACTGTATCTACATAAGCAGGTGTCGGAGGATTGGAATTAACGTCGGCAATGATGATTACTTTGGCGTTTTCCATCAATTCGTTGTTGGAAGAACGAACGAATACTTTCAAAACCGATGGATTTTTGTTCTTGCATGCACTTAAAACAAGTAACATCGATACCATCGACAGGTAGGTCAGATTTCGTAGGGTTTTCTTCATATTATTCATTTTCTACTCGTAAAGATAAACTTTTTTGCGTTTACAATGTCGTAACCTGCATTTTCGTAATTTCGTGCTGTAAACCAATGTCACACCTTAAACTTCAATCTGCACCAAAAGGTTACACGTAACGTCAACTTTTTGATACTATGACGTAAGAAGTTTGAAAAGGTTGTAGGTAAATACAGATATGATACAAGAAAATATAGAGCAGGTTCGGCAGGAAATAACTGCTTTTGCGATTTCGAGCGAGCAAACACTGGAGCAGTTCCGTATTCGGTTTCTCGGATCAAAGGGAACGGTGAAAGAATTGTTCGGTGAACTAAAAACGGTTCCCAACGAAGAAAAACGTGCAGTGGGCCAACTATTGAATGAGTTGCGTCAGCTGGCCGAAGAAAAACTGGCTACGGCGAAAGAATCGATTGAAAATCAGCAAAGCAATGCTTCGGATGTGGATGTTACCCGCCCGGGTGAACCGGTTCCGTTTGGTTCGCGTCATCCGCTTTCACTGGTGCGCAGCGAAATCATCGCCATTTTCGAACGCATTGGTTATACGGTTTCGGAAGGACCGGAAATTGAAGATGACTGGCACAATTTCTCGGCACTCAACTTTCCGCCTGAACATCCTGCCCGCGATATGCAGGATACGTTCTTTATCGAAAAAGGCGAACGCGAAATGGCTTTGCGTACACATACCTCATCGGTACAGGTGCGCGTGATGGAATCTTCCAAACCGCCAATCCGTACTATTTCTCCTGGACGCGTTTACCGCAACGAAGCTATTTCTGCACGGGCACATTGCTTTTTTCACCAGATCGAAGGATTGTATATTGACAAAAACGTTTCGTTTGCCGATTTGAAACAAACGCTTGATTATTTCGCGAAATCATTGTTCGGTGAAAAAGCACGTATTCGTTTACGTCCATCCTATTTCCCGTTTACCGAACCAAGTGCGGAAGTGGATGTTTCGTGTACCATTTGTAACGCCAAAGGCTGTAATGTCTGTAAATACACAGGCTGGCTCGAAATTCTGGGTTGTGGAATGGTAGACCCGAATGTGTTGGCCGCTTCCGGTATCGATCCGGAAGAATACACCGGTTTTGCTTTCGGAATGGGAATTGAACGCATTGCCCAACTCAAATTTAAGGTCAACGACCTGCGTTTGTACTCGGAAAACGATGTGCGCTTTTTGAAACAATTTGACGGCGTTAATTTCTGATCATGGGATTGTTCACCCGACAACAAACCGTTACATTCCCGTGGGTTCGACTCACCTCTTCCGTGCAATTGCATGATTTAATGGAGCAATCGGAAGAAGTGCCGGTATTGTTTTTCAAACACAGCACCAGTTGTACTATTTCAGCGATGGCCAAAAACCGGTTCGAGCAAAAATGGACGGCAGAACCCAACGAATGTCTCTGCGTTTACCTCGATTTGTTGAGTTACCGGGCACTTTCCAACGAAATTGAAACATTGACTGGCGTGATACACCAATCGCCGCAAGCTATTCTCATAAAAAACAAACGCGTTGTATACGAAGATTCGCATACAGGAATCAGCGCTGCCGAAATACTTACTTTACTTTAATACGTGTTATGAAACGTTATCTCATCATCGGACTTGTCCTGCTCATTATCGGATCCTTCGTATTGGTTCCGTTGTTAAAAAACAACACTCCCGACGACATTGAAAGCGGATTTCCGGCGAGTTTTAAATTTGACGGAAACCTCGCCACACAGTATGGTAATGCCAGTATTCCAATCGCTTTTGATGTAAAAGAAGATGATATCCAAACGCTGGAATTAATCTACAATGACAGTGTTTTTCAAACCTGGAGATCGCCAAAAAAAGGCACGATGAGTATGGTGTTGGATGCTGATTATTATGGTGTTGGTGCCAAGTCATTGATTTTGCGTGCGACGATGAAAAATGGGAACATAGAAGAAGACAGTCGAGCTGTGCGTGTGCTTTCTGATATCTCACCGAAACCTTTGACAGCCGCTTTAGTTACAACATTCCCGCACAATCCGGCCAATTATACACAGGGCTTTGAATTTCACAACGGCGAATTGTGGGAATCAACCGGAAACCCAGGAAATACGGGCGAAAGCGTTGTCGGTAAAATTGATCTGAAAAGCGGACAGTTTATCACGGGCAGCAAGAAAAACGCCTTGGATGCAACGTATTTCGGTGAAGGAATTACCATTTTAGGCGATGAATTGTTTCAGCTTACCTGGCGAAACGGAAAGTGTTTTGTGTACGACAAAAACACCATGCAGCTGAAAAAAGACTTCACTTACGTCGGTGAAGGCTGGGGATTGTGCAACGACGGTTCTTCACTCATCATGTCAGACGGAACGGAACGCATTACTTTCCGCGACCCGAAAACATTCAAACCGCTGCGCACTATCGAAGTATATGATGATCAAGGGCCGCGTGTCAACCTGAACGAATTGGAATACATCGACGGGAAAATTTACGCCAACATTTACACCACCAGCATCATTGTGGTGATTGATCCGAATTCCGGAAGAGTGTTGGAGCAAATTGATGCTTCCGGCCTCGAAGCCATTGGAAAAATGGGCGGTGAAGTGTTGAACGGAATTGCTTACAATCCGGCGACCAAAAAACTCTACCTGACAGGTAAATACTGGGGTAAGATCATCGAAGTTGCTCTTTCCGAATAAGAACATTTAGTCATGATAAGTCCGTACAACGACGATTATTTTATGCGTCAGGCGTATCAGGAAGCGCTGAAGGCCTACGATTTGGGTGAAGTTCCCGTAGGTGCCGTTGTGGTTGTTAATCAACAGGTTATTGCGCGCGCGCACAATCTTACCGAACGCTTAACGGACGTTACCGCTCACGCCGAAATGCAGGCCATCACTGCTGCTTCCGAGTTCCTTGGCGGTAAATACCTCAAAGGCTGTACACTTTACGTAACGCTGGAACCGTGTGTGATGTGCGCCGGAGCGCTCTACTGGTCACAAATTGACAAAATTGTATTCGCTGCGCGCGACGAAAAACGTGGTGCTGGCCGCTTTGATAATCAACTTTACCATCCAAAAACCGTAGTTCAAAACGGCAATATGCACGAAGAATGCCGTGAGTTGATGCAACGGTTTTTTGTAGCGAAACGATAGGAAAAGATAATCTTGGAAAGCCGTAAGGCATAATGGCGACTCCCCTCAAGGGGAGAAGCAGATTTTCCTTCGCAATTAAAACCGACCGGTTCCAAGAAAAAAGCCACTTCCTTGTCACAAGAAGCGGCTTTTAGTAAATATTTATAACGTTCTTAAAACCCTCTCGTCGTTTTTACCAATTGCTTGATTTCCACTTCGCCGTTGGCAGATTTGATCGTTACGAAGTAAACGCCATCGGCCATTTGGTTAACGTTGAGTTCCTGTGACGTTTGTAGGCTTTTTCCGCTGAATGAATCGATTATCTGTCCATTTGTAGTGCTGATAATGATTTCGTCGAAGCCATTTGGTGTTACAATGGTTGTCCAATCACTCGCCGGATTCGGATAAACGGAAGCGATAGCTGTTCTCTCAAAATTGGCCGAAGCAAGATCAGAATACGTTGATGCGCCATCGGTATCGATCATTAACAAACGGTAATAATTCATTCCCACAACAGGATTTTTATCCGTAAATGCATAGTTAATCGGCGCAATGCTGTTTCCTGCCGCGTTTACCATTCCAAGCGGAGTGAAATCGATACCGTTTGTGCTGCGTTCTACCACAAATACATTGGTATTGCGTTCAGTAGCTGTAAGCCAGTTACAGACAACCTCATTGCCGGTTTGCGCGGCCGAAAAGCTGATCAATTCCAACGGAAGAACACTCGTTGTGAAGATCGTAATACGCATGTGGTCAACAGTTGCGGTTCCATTTTGAACAATCGCCGAAAACGCACCACCGAAGCCGGCGTTATTGACTTCCTGGTATGTCCAGCCGGTTCCCCACAAATCACCTACTCCACCGTAGTTTGAATAGGTATCAGAAGTCGGCCATTCGGTATTGACGATAGCTTTGTCGGTTCCAACCAAACCGCTTGATTTTTTTAAACGAACGCTGTAATCCATCTGGCGCGCACGTCGCAATGAAAAAGCGATAGCGATAATTCTGTTCGGGTCTCCGGCAAACGTAAATGTAGGCTGTTCGGTGCTGGCAGAAGAGGAGCTTTTCTGTGCTACCTGCAACACGCCACCCGAAGATGTAAACGAGGAGTTGACTGCGTGGTAATCAACTACTTCTGTAAAGCCGTTATTGATTGAAAACGCATTTGAGTTACCTAAGGACTGAGAAGGATTCGGCGGATTTCCACAGAAAACGCTTGTAACGGTCATACTACCCGGTAAGGTTGAAATAGATGAACCAAGCTGGTACGTTTCGTCTGATGAACTTGAGCCCGACGTTTCGAAATCATTGAACGGGGCAACCTGGTCTACATTTTCAAAAACGGCAGCAGCTACGATCTGGAAATCTTCCGAAGGAGTAGAAGCCCCATAAGTATACGAAATTGTTGTTCCGGAAGCCAGTGCCAGATCGCTTTCCAATAAATACCACACCTCGTTTTTTCCGTAGAAAGGTGTTGCTATTCCCAAATCGGTGAGTTGCGTTAAACTTCTTCCGCCATAAGAAACACTGGTAATATCGCGTGTTGTTGCGTTTTCAAACCCGATCACCACTATCAGACAACGATTTGTACCTGAAGGCAGCGAACGCGTGGTTCCTACCGTCCAGTTTCCTACTCGCTCTACATCCTGCACATTGTTGCTGGCTTTTTCCACACTCAATCGAATACCGGTTACTACGTCAGTATTGAGCAAATTAAAACCGAAGCCAGTTCCTTGCAGGTAATTCGTCGTTGTAATTGCCGACACGGTCGCATCTGAGTTATTGGAAGTTAGAATATTCCCCGGACTGGTCCATGCAGTTGCTCCTATACCGATAGTGCTTAAACCGCTGGTTGGGTTGTTAGGGCCGAAAGTTTGTCCGAAAACGAATCCCGGAAGTACGAAAATAAATGCTAAAACACGCATAACCTGTTGTGTGACGCCTCTCGGCAATCGCCTTTTTTAAATAAATACTACCAGGTTTTCGCGTTAAAATTCCATCGAAAGAAGTAAACCGTCGTTTACAACGATTTTAGGGACTTCTGTGGATGGGAAATCGATTGACTAAACACCTGTTAAACTAATAGTTAGTAGAGTTTACAGTATTTCAGGGTGCAAAGGTACGCCCTTGTTTCGGATTCTACTTCTAATTTCCTGTTAAATAACGTGTTCGGAAAGAGTTATGTGGTTAAAATTCAATTATTGTCTGCTTTTTTAACCTTAATGCTTTTCGTTTCACATTAAAAACTGACCTTTTATCCAAAAGCCAGGGCCATTCTGCAAAAGCATTGTAATTTCGTCAGCAAAGCAATCACTATGGGTGAAATCATTCTTGAAATAAAGAACCTGCGGAAAAATTATGCCGACGTTCTAGCGTTGGATTCGCTGAGTTTAACGGTCGAAAAAGGACAGATTTTCGGGTTATTAGGTCCAAACGGAAGTGGAAAAACCACCACGCTTGCCATTCTGTTAGGCGCTTTAAATGCTACTTCGGGTTCATTTAGCTGGTTTAGCAACGGCACCAAAGACGAAAACCGGAAGAATATCGGTTCATTGCTTGAAACGCCCAACTTTTATCCTTACCTGAATGCGGTGGACAACCTGATCGTGGTTGCCCGAATCAAAGGCATGACTGATTACATGGGCCGGATCGAAGAAGTGTTGAAACGAGTGAATTTATGGGAACGTAAATCATCGCGCTTCCGTACGTTTTCACTGGGAATGAAACAGCGTTTGGCAATCGCATCGGCTTTGCTCAACAATCCGGATGTTCTGGTATTGGACGAACCCACAAACGGGCTTGACCCGCTGGGAATTAATGAAATGCGAACCCTCATCCTGGAAATTGCCCAGGAAGGAAAAACCATTATTATTGCTTCGCATATCCTGGATGAAATCGAAAAGATCTGTACACACGTAGCGATCCTGCGCAAAGGAAAACTCCTGGAAGTAGGCCCATTGAACCAAATCATGTCGCAGGAACAATTGTTTTTGGTAAAAGCAGACGATCTGGCGATGTTAAAATCAATCGTCGACGATTTACCGGACATGCACTTTCTGAAAGAAATGGAAGGGGAACTATTGATCTCCTCAGTTCTATCCGAAGCATCGAAAGTTAACCGCTTGTTTGCCGAAAAGGGCCTTTACCTTTCGGGATTGCGTGAATACCGCAAGAATTTAGAAACCATTTTCCTAGAAATCGTTGAAGCATGAAACAGTTACTCGCTATAGAATACGCCAAGCTTAAAAAGCTGCAATCACTTAAGATTTTATTGCTTTGCTACATTTTCGTAATTCCACTATGGATGTGGTTTGTCGATTATTTTTTCCATAATTTTCCAGCGTTCTCAATCTTGTTTGGCGGAAAAGATTTCTTCATATTCCCCAACATTTGGCATTTAACCGCTTATTGTGCTAGTTTCTTCAATATTCTCATGTGTGTTTCTATCGTAATCATTACTTGTAATGAAATTCACTTCAAAACGATGCGGCAAAATGTGATTGATGGACTTGCTAAAAAAGACGTTATCCTGAGTAAATTTTTAGTCGTGATGCTATTTTCCATAATAGTAACAGTATATACGTTTTTAGTCGGAATGATCTTTGGCGGAATTTCTTCTGGGTTTGGGAATATGTATAACGGCATTGATACGATCTTTCGATACCTTCTTCAAACAATTGGTTACTTCAGTTTTGCGTTTCTGTTTGCATTGATTTTGCGTAAACCTGCTTTAGCAATCATCCTTTTCATCGTTTATTTTCCTGTGGAATTCATTTCAGGATTTTTTATACCATCTTCAATCTACCAGTTTTTACCGCTCAAATCATTTGCTGATATGACACCACTTCCGTTCAGTGGAGCTTTATTGGCACAAGCTGAAAAAGAGACTCATCAGGAAATTTGGTTAATGCCTATGGAATGGCACTATATTTTGGCTACTGCGTACATTGCCCTCTTCTTCGGACTATCGTATTTCATTCTCAAAAAACGCGATTTGTAGTTGATTAGAAAACAAACAAATAGGTTGAAATTTGTTGAATTAATTTCTGAAATCGTTCATTCGGGTGGAAATAACTAAAATTCTAACGACGAATGAACTAGTTAGTCAATTTTGTTGTAATTTGTGTGTCGCTAATTAAACATAATAACACATGAAACAACTATTACTAATGGGAAGTTTGGCTTTCTCCGTATCGGCGTTCGCACAAACTACCTTATTTCAGGATGATTTTGAAGCCGGTGGTGCAAACTGGACATTGAATGGCGGATCGGGTGGTAACAACTGGATTGTCAACAACGTTTATACCGGATTTGCTCCGTTTATTCCTGATACACCTAGTCAACCCGGTGGAATCACCAATTCACCTTCGTCGACATACATGCACATTACCAACAGTTCCATTTGCGGAGCCGGGATTTGCAACTCGAACTACGACACAGGAAGTGCTTCCAGTCAACCGACAACCCTTACCTCTTCTATCAACGCCGGAGGTTATGGCAACATTACACTTTCATTCTGGTATTTATGCGCAGGTGTTGCAGGCCAGGATTACGGAACAGTGGAATACAGTACAGACGGAGGAACAACCTGGACACCTACGGGAACCAGTTATCAAGCTATTTCTACCTGGACGCAAACAAGCGTGAGTTTACCGGCATGGGATAACGCAACTGCATTGAAATTCCGTTTCCGCTGGCAAAACAGCGCTGCTACAGGACTTGATCCCGCGTTCTCCATTGACGAAGTGGAAGTAACCGGTATGGGCGGAAGTTTCGCAACCATAACAACCGGAACCATTACTCCTACTACCTGGTGTTTCAACACGGCTTCAAATATTGTTGTGGATTTCAACGTAACCGGAACGGTAAATGCAGGGAATGTTTATACTGCGGAATTGTCAAATGCGGCAGGTTCATTTGCGTCGCCAACTTCTATCGGCGCATTGACTTCTTCGGCTACAGGCTCGCTTTCTATTAACGGTGTTGTTCCGGGTGGAACACCTGCCGGAACAGGATACCGCATTCGTGTGGTTGCATCTGATCCGGTAACAACAGGTTCTGACAATGGCTCCAATCTTACAATGTTCCCACAACCGACTATTACGATTATCGGTAATCCGGCAGATGGAGCTATTTGCGTGGGTGAATCAATCACCATGCTCGGTTCGGGTGGTGTAAGTTATGTTTGGACACCAAGCGCAACCATCGATTTCCCGACACAAGCGCAAGTGATTGCTACTCCTACTATTTCTATTCAGTATACAACTGTAGGAACCGATGTAAACGGTTGCACCAACGGCGCTACGTTTAACGTAACTGTTGAAAATTGTGCTGCTATCAGCGAAAATGAAGTGAATCTTTTCTCGCTTTACCCGAACCCGGCAACGGATTTGGTAAGCGTTCAGGCAGTAAACGGAACAGCCATTCAGGGAATTGAATTACTGGACCAAAACGGCCGTTTGATTCGTTCCATGCCAGGAAGCACAAGTATGTCTGTCGCCGATTTGGCAACAGGAAGTTACTTCATACGCGTGATCCATGAATCAGGTATGAGTACTTTAAGATTCACAAAAAAATAACACCCCAATTTTCCAAATATGGAAGCCGGTCTGCCTGAGGTGGATCGGCTTTTTTGTTGCCAAATTTTAGGGCGATCGTACTTTTTCCCATTGCGCAAAAAGTACCAAAAAGGCTAGGCGCGGTAAACCGATTGACCTGTTAGCGGATCATGCCGTATTTTTTCTAAACTCGTCGTACCTCCTCAAACAAACGAAAAAATGAACGCCATTTACCGCACAGGTGCCCAATCTTGTTCACCAAAGCGCCGTGCTGAGATTTCGGTCTTAACGAAGAATTCTTTCAAACCAATGAAAATAACTCATAAACATTCACTTACCCATTGATTTCGTTAAATAAACAACAACGCTCTTTCCGTTAAAAAAACCTGTTCATTCTGCTATTATGTCGGTTCAGGCACAGTATGTGCCGTTTCACACGATTTCACGCAACCCTTGTTTTGCGATTTGCGTCACTTTGGTAGGATTTCAGGGTAAAACCTTTAATTCGAGTAGTAGTAAGTAACACACGTTAATTTAATTGTTCCGTTTTGGGACATCAATTATTTTTTATGAAAAAATCAGTACTTGCCGCATGCCTTTTTTTAGGCCTGCACGCCTCTGCACAATCAGTCATTTTTGCTGACAATTTCGAGATGCCCGGTTTTAACTGGACGCTCAACTCTACTGTTTCGGGTAACAACCAATGGACAATGAATGCGACCTATGTAGGATCTTCATCGAATTCCATTCCGGACGTACCGAACCAACCCGTAAGTTTTCTAAACGGGCCTCAGAGTACTTATCTACATGTTTACAATCTGCCGAATTGCAACGGTTTTGTGCCCGTAACGTGTAATGCGAATTACGATGTAAACTCTGTGAGCGATTGCACAACAGAAATGTCATTCGACCTCAACACCAGCAGCGACGGAAACGTTACCCTTACTTTCTGGTATTTATCAGGTGGCTCTCAAAACGGTTCATACGGAACGGTAGAATATAGTACCGATGGTGGTACAACCTGGACAGCAACCGGAAATCCGCTTTACGGTGTAAATACCTGGACGGAAATTTCATTCAGTAACCCGGCATTCGATGCGCAGCCAACATTGCGTTTCCGATTTCGCTGGCAAAACGATGCAACGGTTGTAAATCCTCCGTTCTCAATCGATGAGTTGACCGTAACAAGCGAGCACCTTACTTCCAATGAAACAATTACGATGCAGCATTTGAACGCCAGTATTTACTGTCCGGGTGACGCTGATAACATCGGTTTTGAAGCATTGGGTACGTACAATGCCGGAAACATTTTTACCGCTCAGTTATCGGACGCAACAGGTTCATTTGCTTCGCCGGTAAACATCGGCACATTGACATCAAGCGCTTCGGGAATTCAGTCGATCAGTGCTGTTTATCCGGCTTCAACTCCTGCAGGAACTGCTTACCGTGTTCGTGTGATCGCTTCTGATCCATCTGTAATTGGTGGTGATAACGGCGAAGATGTAACATTCAACGCGCTTCCGGTGATTGATGTAACGACAACTCCACAAGACGGTGTGATTTGCCTTGGATCATCTGCTATGTTAACTGCAGGTGGAGCAACAACGTATTTATGGTCACCATCAGCAACATTGAGCGCAGATAACGGAACAACGGTTATGGCAACTCCAACGGTTACCACAACTTATACTGTAACAGGAACGCAGTTCGAAGGTTGTACGAACACAGAAACCGTTACTGTGACAGTAGAAGATTGTGCTGCTATCGATGAGCAGGATGTCGTTCTTTTTGAATTGTACCCGAATCCGGCAGCAGAATTTGTAACCATCAAAACAGCAGGTGATTTGGTAATCGAGCAGGTTGAATTACTCAACAACAACTGCCAGGTGATCCGCACGGTTTCAGCTTCGACGATTATTGCTACAAGTGATTTGGCGGCAGGAAGTTATTTCGTTCGTATTCAACATGCAAACGGAATCAGCAGCGCACGGTTTATAAAACAATAGTCAAAGCTTTTTAGTGGTGTAAACGTGGAAAAACCATCGGTCGTTCAAAGGACCGGTGGTTTTTTTGGTTTTACAAAGATTCGTAATGTTCATCCACCACCGCGGATGATGGGTTTTATTTCCCACGAATTGTTCGCCCTTCTCATTCTCAAAGCGGATGAAGAAGACACTAATTAACTCCATTTATTTGAGGGAAATTAACGTTCATGAAAAACAAAATCGAATGCTTTGCCAAACAGGAAAGTCAACAAAAGCAGTATTAATATAATCCCGATGATGGTGAAAATAAGTGCCCAGATCCCGTAAGCGAGGTATAAAAAGATCGCCAGCAAAACAAGAGCGGTAATGATCAGCAACGCAGAAACCGCTATAAACGTAATACGAAAGGCTGCTGCAAATACTGATTTAAATGTTCTTTGACCTTCCTGCACGTCATCATTTAAGCCAAATGACGAAAAATCAGCACCCGAAAATAGAAGCACGACAAAAAATGCCGAACAGATAACTCCAAAAATGATCCCCAGTAAAACGGCCAGAAATTGAATTAATCCGTTAGGAGATTTGGGAGTTCGTTCTTCTTCCGGGTCTTCATTAAATGCATTGTTGATTCCTGCTTTTTGCCGAATCGATTGCTGTTTTAGTTGCGGCGGGTAATCGTTTCGCGAGGACACAACAATTGTTTCAGTCGGTCTGATTTCCTGTTGAACAGCTGTATCTGCGACCTTATAAGAATCAAACGCTTCGTGCGACTCCATTTCAGTCGTTTCCGAAATGATTACCGAGTTGTTTTCTTCTTTCAACAGAAGCGCAACCGCATCATTTTTCACCGTTCCCTTGCGGTGCTTCCAATGAATGGAATAACCCGGAAGGTAAACGCGTTTCTCTACAGTGCATGAAAACATGCACAGCAATAACAGTATCAACATCCCTTTTTGCATACACAAAAGTAATTAGTTCATGGGAAAGTTGACAGAGCGGTCAATAAGTGACGGAAACGAACCGATAAGTGTCTGAATAGAATTACGATTTACACTTGTTTGTCGTAATTTTGCGCCATGAACAATTCGTTTTCTTCCGATACCATTTGTGCTCTTTCAACCGCCCAGGGAATGGGTGCCATCGCCGTGATCCGGGTTTCGGGGAAACAGGCTTTGGAAATTGCCTCATCGGTATTTTCGAAATCGTTGGAGGAAGCTGCGTCTCATACGGCACATTTCGGACGAATCCGAACATCGGAAGGTGAGATCATTGACGAAGTATTGATTACCGTTTTGCGCGAAGGACATAGCTTTACGGGCGAACACACGGTTGAAATTGCCTGCCACGGTTCGCAATTTATTCAGCAGCAGATCCTGCAATTGTTATTGGAACGCGGTTGCCGCATGGCCGAGCCGGGTGAATTTACGATGCGCGCTTTTATGAACGGCCGCATGGATTTGTCGCAAGCCGAAGCCGTTGCCGACCTGATTGCTTCTGAGTCGAAACGGGCACACGAAGTCGCGATGAAACAGATGCGTGGCGGCTTCTCCAATGAACTAAAAACACTGCGTGAAAAATTAATTCACTTTGCATCTTTAGTTGAATTGGAGCTTGATTTTGCTGAGGAAGATGTAGAATTTGCTGATCGCACACAATTAAATCAACTAATTATAGAGGTGTTGAATTATGTTCAACGGCTTATCCAATCATTTGCGCTCGGGAATGTGCTCAAAAACGGAGTTCCGGTAGCGATTGTTGGCGCGCCAAACACAGGGAAAAGCACGTTGCTGAACCAACTTTTGGGTGAAGAACGCGCGATCGTGAGCAACATTGCGGGAACCACGCGCGATGTGATCGAAGAAACATTGAACATCGACGGGATCTTGTTCCGTTTGATTGATACCGCCGGAATCCGGGAAGATGCCGAAGCCATTGAAGCGTTGGGAATAGAGCGTTCGCACGAGAAAATCAAACAGGCGCAACTCGTGTTGATCATGAGCGATTACAGCCTGACGGCTTCAAACCAGGAAGGCCACCAATCGATGAATGAGACGGAAGCCGCCGAGTGGAGCGATCATTTGTCGGAACAATTTCCGGATAAACACTTTTTGGTGGTCGGCAACAAAGCTGATTTACGCGCGACGAAAGACAACACACTTTGGCAGCATGCCACTCCGTTATTACCCATCAGCGCCAAAACCGGCGAAGGAATCATCGAACTAAAAAAATGGTTAGTTGACCAGGTCATGGGTGATTTCAACACGCAAACCGACACGATTGTGACCAATGCACGTCACCTGGATGCGCTGCACAAAACCGCCGAATCACTCGAAAAAGCCAAATGGGGACTCGACACCAACGTTACAGGAGATTTTGTAGCCATGGACATTCGCCAGGCGATGTTTGAGCTCGGCACGATTACGGGAGATATTTCTACCGAGGATTTGCTGGGGAATATCTTTAGTAAGTTTTGTATCGGAAAGTAACCACTCTCCTATTCCTACCTTTTCCTCACCTCCCTCAAACATTTCCGGCTTTCACCCGTTTACACCATAATAGTTAACTTTGTAAACTAATTTACACCGTATGGTACAAACCGATTGGCCGTTGGGACGCATTTTTGGCTTCCTGACCAAACAATACCTCGGAAAACTGAATCAGCGCATGGAGCATTCGCCCGTGGATCGCAATTTTTTTCCGTTGTACCTGATTGGCAAAAACTCAGGGAAGATCAGTCAGCAAGAGCTGGCCGACCAAATCATGACCGATAAGGTCAGCATGGTGCGCATCCTGGACCATTTGGCTGAAGATGGCCTGATCCAACGCACCGTGAATCCAAACGACAGGCGGCAACATTTACTCAGTGTTACCGAAAAAGCCCAGCCATGGATCGCCGAAATTGAGAACGGATTGCAGGAAACCAACGATTTTTTCTTTCAACTGCTTCCACCCGAGAAACGCGCCGATTTCCTGGAATTATTGTCGCTGCTTATCTGCAAAACAAAAGATTTATCCATCGAAGAATTCGAACTTTTTTACAATCGTCCTGAAAAGAAAACACATGAAAAATAAACTCATTATTGCATTGCTTCCGCTATTGTTATTGTCATGCGGAGGCAACGAAGAAGAAACCAAAGCCGGGCCGAAAGGCATGCCGAAACTCACGGTTGACGTGGTAAAAATGACTCCAGGAAGCGTTGTCAGGACTATCGCCATTCCGGGTTCGGTGATTCCGAGCGAGGAAGTACAATTATACAGCGAGGTTTCGGGACGTGTTCAATCCATTTCCTTTAAAGAAGGCCAGGTGGTGAAAAAAGGAACGGTTTTACTGCAAGTAGATACGGATGTGCTGAAAGCCCAGCGCGCGCAACTGAAAGTGGAACTGGAACTCGCCAAAAAAGACGAAGCCCGCAAGCATATTTTATTGGATGCCAAAGGCATCAGCGCCGAGGAATACGAGAAAGTAGCGTCGCAGCTGGCCAATATCGAAGCGCAAATAGATTTGATCAATGTACAAATCTCGAAAGCGACTGTTCGTGCCCCGTTTAGCGGCAGGATCGGTTTACGAAGAGTAAGTGAAGGTGCTTTTATTTCACCGACCACGCTTATCACAAGTATTGTACAGGAAAATCCGATCAAGATCGAGTTTTCGATTTCGGAGCGCTATGCCAATTCGGTGAAAGCCGGACAAACCATCCACTTCAAAACCGGCAACAGCACAACATCGTATAGCGCTACGGTCTACGCCTACGAATCAATGGTAGACCAGGGAACGCGGATGCTCACGGTGCGCGCAACGGCTCCGAATACCGGAAAACTAATCGCCGGAACGTTTGTTTCCATTGATTACGATTTGGGTACCGAACAAAATGCGTACATGGTTCCGGCCGAAAGTATCATTCCGGTGCTCAAAGGACAAGTTATTTACGTAGTTCGTGGCGGTATCGTAACGGAAGTTCCGGTTGCAATCGGCATTCGCACAGCGAAACAGGTGCAAGTAATCGGTGAAGTAAATCCGGGAGATGTGGTACTGGTTTCGGGATTATTGGCCGCGAGACCGGGAATGCCGGTGAATACCAAAATTGTTGAGCCATGAATATAGCCTCGCTGAGTATTAACCGGCCCGTACTGGCAACGGTACTGTCTATTTTGGTGGTCATTTTCGGAATCATCGGGTTTTCGTACCTCGGTGTGCGCGAATTTCCGTCGGTCGATCCACCCATTATTACGGTAACTACCAACTACGGCGGTGCCAATCCGGATGTGATCGAATCGCAGATTACCGAACCGCTCGAGGAATCGATCAACGGTGTTTCGGGAATCCGCACCATTAGTTCGGTGAGCTCCGACGGACGAAGTACGATTACCGTAGAATTTGACCTGAGCGTGGATCTTGATGCCGCGGCGAATGACGTTCGCGACAAGGTTTCCGGCGCTGTCCGACGCTTACCGCCCGATGCTGATCCACCAATTGTGGCTAAATCGGATGCCAATGCCGAGACGATTTTCTCGCTGACCGTGCAATCTGACAAAAAAACCCTGCTCGAACTGACCGACTTGGGAAACAATGTCTTCAAGGAACGTTTTCAAACGATTAAAGGTGTGAGTGAAATCCGAATCTGGGGTGAGAAGAAATTCTCGATGAAATTCAACCTCGATCCGGATAAAATGACAGGCCACAACCTCACGGCGGTTGAAGTACAACGGGCATTACTGGAACAAAACGTCGAGCTTCCATCGGGTAGAATTGAAGGAAACACGGTCGATCTGACCATTCGAACGTTTGGCCGTTTGACCACCGAAAAAGACTTTAACAACCTCATCGTTTCGCAAAAAGGAACAGAGATTGTTCGCCTCAAAGATGTTGGCCGGGCAGAACTGGCTCCGGAAAACGAACGGACATTATTGCGTGGAAACCACGGAATCCCAATGATCGGAATTGCTGTAAATCCGCAACCGGGAGCCAATTACATTGAGATTGTCGACGAGATTTACAAGAAAATCGAGCAGATCAAAAAGGAATTACCCAAAGACGTAACACTCGGTGTAGCCCTTGATTCCACGCAGAATATACGCAAATCGATCCTGGAGGTGGAAGAAACCATCCTGATTGCCTTTGTGCTGGTAGTGCTCGTTATTTTCCTGTTCCTGCGCGACTGGCGCACCACGCTCATTCCCATTATCGCCATTCCGATCTCGCTCATCGGTACGTTTTTCATCATGTACCTTTCCGATTTCTCGATAAACCTGTTGACTTTGCTCGGAATCGTTCTGGCCACCGGCCTCGTGGTCGATGACGCCATTGTGGTGATGGAAAACATTTATTCGCGCGTAGAAAAAGGTGAAGATCCGAAAGAAGCAGCGCACAACGGATCGAAAGAAATACTGTTCGCTATTATTTCGACCACGATCACGCTTACAACGGTATTCTTGCCGGTGATGTTCCTCGACGGATTAACCGGCCGTTTATTCCGCGAATTCGGAGTTGTTGTAGCAGGATCGGTGATCATTTCGGCTTTTATTTCATTGACGCTTACGCCAATGATGAGTTCGCGGTTGCTGAAGAAAAAAACACATCATTCGCGTTTTTACAACATGTCCGAGAAATTCCTCAACGGCATGATCAACGGGTATCGCCGTTCGCTGGAAGCCTTTATGAAACGCGCCTGGCTGTCGTTTATCTTCTTAGCCGGCTGTTTCGTTTTGATGTGGTGGAACGGCAGCGATTTGCAGGAAGAACTGGCACCCATGGAAGATAAAAGCCGCTTCATGATCATGTCGAATGCGCCGGAAGGAACCTCGTTTGATCGTATGGATCAACACCAGCGCCAACTCATCGATCTGGTAGATACACTTCCGGAAAAAGACAACCTGCTTGCGGTAACTTCTCCAGGGTTCGGTTCATCCGTATCTGTCAACAAAGGGTTTGTGCGGATCAATCTTACTCCACCTGGTGAACGCAAACGCACGCAGCAGGAAATCGTAGATGATCTTTCAGGCAAAATAGCGGGTTATAACTTCGCGCGGTCATTCATTATCCAGGAACAAACCATTGGTGGCGGTCGTTCGGCCGGACTTCCCGTTCATTACATTTTGCAGGCACCTACGTTTGAAGAAATGAAGGAAATCCTGCCGATTTTCATGCAGGCCGCCGCTGCAGATCCTACATTCAGTATTGTGGATGTGGATTTGAAATTCAACAAACCCGAGCTACAGGTAAATATTCAGCGTGACAAAGCCGCAAGTGTGGATGTTTCGGTGAATGAAATTGCGACGACGCTGCAATTATACTTTTCGGGCCAACGCTTCGGGTATTTTATCATGAATGGTAAACAATACCAGGTAATTGGTCAGGCGATGAAAGAAAAACGCGACGATCCTTCCGATTTGCGCGGGATCCAGGTACGCAGTGGATCGGGGCAGCTCATTCCGTTGGATAACCTGGTAACAGTGACCAATGAATCGAGTCCACCGTCGCTGTTTCGCTACAACCGTTACGTTTCGGCAACTGTTTCGGCACAAACTGCAGATGGAAAAACCATTGGTGACGGAATTGCAGCCATGGACAAGATCGCAGAAAAGATCCTTCCGGAGAGTTTTTCTCACAGTTTGGGCGGAACATCGAAAGAATTTGCCGAAAGCGGTTCAAGCTTATTGTTCGCCTTTTTACTCGCGCTGGTGCTGGTTTACCTGGTATTGGCGGCGCAATTCGAAAGTTTCAGCGATCCGGTGATTATCATGTGTACCATCTTGCTGGCGTCGGCCGGAGCTTTACTTTCCTTATGGCTCACCGACCAAACGCTCAATATTTTCTCCGAAATCGGGATCATTGTTTTGGTTGGTTTGGTGACCAAAAACGGGATCCTGATCGTGGAATTTGCCAATCAGCGCAAAAAAGACGGCCTTTCGGTGAGAGAAGCCATTATTGATGCTTCGGCAGCCCGTTTCCGCCCCATTTTAATGACCACGCTGGCAACCATTCTCGGAGCATTGCCCATTGCCCTTGCGTTGGGTGAAGCTTCCACAAGCCGTGTTTCGATGGGAATTTCCATTGTGGGTGGTCTGGCATTCTCGCTCATTCTCACGTTGTACATGGTTCCGGGGTTGTATATCTATATGTCATCAAAAAAACGCTCATGAGATTATCCTTATTCTTCATCATAGCATTCGTTTCGGCCGGTGTAACGGCCCAAAACACGCTCACTTTCGAGCAGGCGGTGCAGCGTACGCTGGCCAACAATTTCGACATCCTGATTGTGCGCAATACCGCTGAGCAAATCGCCAACGAAAACAACATAGGTAATGCCGGTTATTTGCCACAGGTGGGAATTAATGCCGACCAAAACTGGAGCAGTTCCAATACGCGTCAGGAATTTTTCTCGGGCCAGATCAACGACAAAAAAGGAGCGAAAAACAACTCGTTCAATGCCAATATTCGCCTCGACTGGACCTTTTTTGACGGTTTTGCTATGTTTGCCCGTGATCAACGCCTGCAATTGCAGGAAGATGCGGCAACGCTTTCAGTAAACGCACAGGTTGAAATGACGGTGTACCAAACGGCTGTGCTTTATTATTCGATTGTGTATCAGCAGCAAATGGGTGAGATTTACCAACGCGCTTTGGAACTTTCCCGCGAGCGCTTCCGGCTTGTTGAAACCAAACGTAGCAGCGGAGCCGCCAATGATTTGCAATATTACCAGGCAAGGCTCGATTTAACAGCTGATAGTTCCAATCTGCTCATGCACCGGAAAACCATTCGTGATCTGAAAACCGAACTGGCAACTGTCATGGGTAACGCTTCCGATTTGAATTTTGAGGTCGATCCGACAATTCCAATCATACCTGCCATTGACAAACTGGCCATTTCGGAGAAAGCGAAACAACAAAACACGTCATTATTACTCAATAAAGCGTCAATCGCAATTATTGACCTTCAACGCAAAGAAGTGCAGAGTCGCTATTATCCGCAGCTGAGTTTGTATACGCAATACTCGTATGCTACGTCACAAAGTCAGGTCGGTGTGCTTTCCTCTAATCGATCCACAGGTCCAGGAATCGGATTGACCTTACGCTGGAATATTCTTGATCGTTTATCGACGTTCACGGAACTCAAAAACACCGATTTACAGCAAACGAGTGCTCAATTACAGCTCGACCGGCAAACACAGTTGATTTCCAAGGAAATGCAACTAGCGTTCGACAACTACGATTACGCGCGGCAGCTGTCGGCTTTGGAAAACAATGCGGTGGTAGATGCCGAAGAAATTTTCCGAATCGCCGAGATTGCCTATACCAGCGGGTCAATTACCGATTTGGCTTTGCGCGAGATCCAGTTTTCGATCATTCAAACCAAAACGCGCCAGTTTTCGGCTTCTTTGGCGATGCAAACCGCGATTTTTGATTTGTATTTGTTGAGTGGTGATTTTAAGGGGCTGTTGTAACTAATTCCTTCACCAGAATTTAAATTGATTCCCACGAATGCGCGAATTTTTTGCGTGCTTAACGGACACGCTTTTATGCTGAGGCGAGTGCGTTAGCCGAGCTGTAATTCGTGCATTCGTGGTAAACAGAAAAAGTGTGACATGTTTTATCAATCAACGATTAGGGAAACAAAATGAATTTGCTACCGAATAACGTGTTATTCACCAAATTCTGATTAATTTTCCATCATTGTATGGAGCATTCCTATCACACAAAACGCATGGAGCTTACTGCTGTTACGTTACAGCGGATATTGGAGGCGACACCATTTTCGGTATCGCTGGCGGAATTGAGTGCCGAATTGCAGCTTGGCGTGTGGGAAACCCAGCATTTGTTCCGGGAATATTTGGGTTGTGATCCAATTCGCGTACTTCACAATTCATGGTCACCGGCATTGGCGCAGGTAAACACTCCGGCACAACTCTCTATTTTTGATGTACCCGACGAACAAAATTCCGGTAAATTCCTGAGAACCACGTGTGAGCTCGAACCGCTGACTGAAGATCCTGCGGAAATAGCTTATGGAATTCATACCAGTTGTTTGGGAAATATTTTTGTGGCAACAACTCCTGATGGCATTTGTCAGCTGACCTTTGAAGATTCTGAAAACGGCTTGGAACGCCTGCTAAAAACGTATCCGGGATCAAAGTTGATCAAACGATCATCGGAATTGCAGGAATTGGCCGTGAACAGCCTCAAAAGCAATGCGGCTTCGATTTGTTTACCGTTGAAAGTGAAAGCCACGGCGTTTCAGTTGTCGGTGTGGCAGTATTTACTGAGCATCACTAGCGGAAATGTGGTTACCTACAGCATGATTGCCGAACATCTTGGCGACCCAAAAGCTTCACGGGCGGTTGGAACAGCAGTCGGCGCCAATCCGGTTGGTTTACTGATTCCGTGTCACCGTGTGGTGCACAGAAGTGGGAAAATCGGGCATTTCAGATGGGGAACGAATAGGAAGAGGTTGTTGCTGGCGATAGAAAAAGGTTAATATTATCTTACTTTTTGTCCATAGCAACAAAAAGTAAGCAAAAAATGCATGTCGCTGCAAACCGGGCGTTCCATTAGCAGGTCCCTCGCTGATTTGTCAAAACTCCTCGTTCCTCGTCAAACAGTTGACAAATCTACGCTCATTTCTGCATGGAAACTCGCCCTTTTTGCAAAGCGACTGAGCCTCCTCTTCGATAAGTTTAAGTTTTCCTCTTTTTCCCTAAGTTTGCAGTGCATGTCAGAGATCGTTTTAAAATACCCCAAACTGAATTTCAATATTGTATTGGTAGAACCTCAGATTCCCAACAATACAGGCAATATTGGCCGGTTGGGAGTCGCTACACACAGCCGTCTGCATTTAATTCATCCGTTGGGATTTGAGCTCACCGATTCACGGGTAAAGCGCGCCGGACTGGATTACTGGCCTGAGCTGGAACTCGAAGAACATGCCTTGTTTGAAGATTGGTTGAACGGCGTTGAAGATCCGTCGCGCGTATTTTTCTTCTCGGCGCGGGCTGAACAATCATTTTACGATCTGCAACTTCAGCCTGGCGATTCACTGGTGTTCGGTAAAGAAGCCGTGGGGCTTTCCGCTGAAATTCAGGAGCGATTCAAGCATCAATTGGTCACTATTCCGTTTCCTGGCAAGGTGCGCAGTTTTAACCTGGCAAATGCGGTTGCAATGGCTTTGGGCGAGGGAATGCGGCAATTGACTGAGTTCAAGCAAGAATAGTTCAATGAACCAACACATTGTACTGCCCGTACTTATTTAATTAAAAAGCAAGCTTGACACTCAACCCCGGATCAAGCGCCATAGTAAATCCGCCGTAACTATTGAGTTCCATTGACGGTTTTAAATCAATACTAAACGCTACCGGAGCTACCGGAATTTTATATTCCAGACCCAGAACTGCATCGATACCGTATCCTGCCCCGCCATCCACATAATCTGTTCCGCGCTGATCAATAATGTAAGATCTTCCATAACCGGTGGCTTGTGTGTAATGTCCACCGCCTCCCATATACCATTTCATCGTGCGTGAATTAAACGCAGGAAAATGATATTCAAACAACGCTGTGCCGGTAAATCCGCCGTGCCAGTAACCAATGATTGCCTCTATAGCAGCTGATTCGGAAACAAATACTTTTCCGGTTAAACCGCATGTGGCGCCTGTAGCACCTGCTCGTAAACCAACCGACCAATTGTAATTTGACCGGTACTGCGAAAAACCGGTACCAATGCTTCCCAAGCCCAGTACCAACAAGAGTATCCATTTCATAAGCGTGTATTTGGAGATTAATACTATAACGGTTTATCAGATTTGGTTACAGAAATTTGTGTACGTGGCTCGAATTCTTTTTTTTTCGCTGGTACCTGCGCAACCGGATTAATCGTTCTGCTGCTGCTAATTACCATGATCTAGATTTTATTCAAGCGCTCATTTTAAACAAGACCGGCTCACTACTTTCCTTATTCTTCCCCACCTGTTTTGGCTTTTCGTAGCCATTTCACTTAACGCTTATGTCTGTTTTTAAGCTGATAAAACCGATTCAATCTCATCAAATAGTATTTGATTATTTAGTACTTTCACAGCGGTGGAAACGTTGAACACACATGAGATCGAGTCACTCGTAAATCGTCTGCAATCAGGCGATCAGGCTGCTTTTTCGGAAGTCTATGATCGCTATAGTGCTGCTCTCAACGGTATTATCCTGCGCATCATTACTGATCAGGATGCCGCCCAGGATGTGTTGCAGGATACTTTTGTAAAAATCTGGAAAAACATTCAGCAGTATGACTCCACCAAGGGCAGTTTCTTTACCTGGATGCTCAATATTGCACGTAACACATCTATCGACAGTTTCCGAAAAGGAAAGAAAGAAGTTAAATCGGAAATCCAAAACACGGAAAACTCCGTAAGTAGTTTAGGAACGATTGAACAGAGTACCAATACAATAGGATTGGATAAACTGGTTGAAAAACTCTCGCCTGAGCAACAGCTAATGATCAGATATGTCTATTTTAAGGGATACACACATCAGGAAGTATCCGACGAACTTGGCTTACCGCTCGGCACAGTGAAAACGCGCACACGATTGGCAATGCGTGAATTACGTAAATGGTTTACACTTTTAGTGTTGTGGATGTAAAAGAATACATATCGTCGGGAATCCTGGAGGCAGTAGTCCTCGGGTTGGGAAGTGATCAGGAGGTCAGAGAAGTGCAATGCCTTTCAAAGATTTATCCTGAGATCATGGAGGAATTACGTGCCATCGAACAAGCTCTTGCAAAAATGGCTGAAGAAGATTCCGTGGAACCAACGCAGGAACTCAAAGCGGTTATTCTTGAAAAAATCGCGCAAACAGAACAAACGCCGCGTCAACTTCCAAACGCAACCTCTAACATAGCGGAAGAAGCGGCCAAAATCGTTCAGTTAAACACCGGCTCTTCTTCTACTCCATGGAAATGGATGGCGGCGGCTTCTGTGGTCTTATTATTGGGAGTGGGTACATTGTGGATTTTAGCTACGAACCGTTCCAACGAACTCAACACTCAGGTCGCAGAATTGAAACAACAAAAATCAGCAGATGAACAAGTGCTTACAGCCATGCAGCTGGAACAGGAACATCTGAAATCCATTCAATCCATTGTGACTGATCACGATATGAGCAAGGTAATCCTGATGGGAACGCCTAAAGATCCGAAAGCATGTGTGCATTTTATGTGGAGTGCCAGCAGCAATAAAGGAATCATGGTGGCCGAATGCATTACCGATCCACCAACCGATATGCAATTCCAGTTATGGGCTATTGCTGATGGAAAACCGGTAAGCCTTGGTTTATTCGATCACGATGAAGTGATGAATACTACCGATCCGTTCGATATAAATATGGACAACGTTTCTGCTTTTGCCATTACCCTTGAAAAGAAAGGCGGCGTGGCTTCTCCAACCATGGAAAATATGGTGGTGATCGGCTCAACGGCAGGGTAATTTTCTACGGTTTTTTACGATTTGGCTATGGCCCACTAATTATCATTAACCGATCCGGTTATCCACGTCCCGTAGGGACAAAATATGGTAAAAAACAAACTCTCTTAAAACCATCACCCCGTAGGGGTGAGATAAATATGGTCTTGCCCCTACGGGGCAAAATGCGAATGGGTGATGTTTACCTACAATATTTTTGTCCCTACGGGACGTGATGGATGTTGTTTTTCACACCGCAATCGTATCTTTACCCCAATTGATTCCATAAACTATGATCCGTCCGGCGTTATTGCAGTCTGGTGATACCATTGCGCTTGTTTCACCAGCCAAATCCATCGAAGCGACACACATTGACTTTGCCCGCGATTTCTTCGAACAAAAAGGCCTGAAAGTAATCACTGGCGAGCACGCTTATGGTGTTCATACTTACTTTTCGGGTACCGAAGCCGAGCGCATGTCCGATTTCCAGCAAGTGATTGACAATCCTGAGATCAAAGCAATCATTTGCACACGTGGAGGTTATGGTTGCATTCGCATTGTGGAACAATTGCAGTGGGCGAATTTATTACGTCATCCGAAATGGATTGTCGGTTTTAGTGATATTACTGTGCTTCACCAAAAAGCATTGAGCCTGGGAGTGGAAAGCATTCACGCCACCATGCCACTCAATTACCGCGAAAACAGCGTCGAAGCATTGGAAAGCCTGTGGGCAAGCCTGAGCAAAGGAAGTGTTTACCATGAATGGAAACCAAATGCAGCCAATAAAACGGGCGAAGCTACCGGAAAACTTGTTGGCGGAAACCTTTCGATCCTTTACAGTTTACTGGCCACACCTTTGTGTCCGGATTTTGAAAACAATATTCTCTTTATCGAAGATGTGGACGAACAGTTCTATCACCTTGATCGCATGCTGCAAACCTTCAAACTGGCGGGTATTCTCGATCAAATCAGCGGGTTGGTTGTAGGCGGCATGTCCGACATGAAAGACACAGCAGCACCTACAAACTGGACGGTTGAAGAACTCATTCTCACCCATTTTCAGTACCGTAAAATTCCGATTGCATTTGATGCGCCTATCGGACATATAGATGATAACCGGGCCGTGATTTGTGGCGCGGAAACGAGATTGGAGGTCACTACTGACAATGTAAAATTGAAAATTGAAAATTGAAAAGGACACTCACCTTTTCAATTTTACATTTTACATTTTCAATTTAATCCCACATGGTACGGTATTTGCTTCGCCGAAGTCGTTATTTTTGTCACAAAGTAGAACTATGAAATACTTCCTTGCTTGTTTTGGTTTATTGTTTTTGCTGAATTCGTGTGTTGATATTTTCGACGAAATCATCGTTCACTCCAATGGCAGCGGTACTTACAAATATTCTGTAAACCTCAGCGCAAGCAAAGTAAAGATCAATTCCATCCTGGCATTGGACAGTATTGATGGTCAAAAAGTGCCAAGTCTAGACGAAATCAAGAACAAAATTGCATTCTACAAAGACAAGCTCGACCAGAAAGAAGGAATCAGCAACGTAACCGTTGACGCTAACTATGATGATTTTATCTTCAAATTCAGCTGTGATTTTACTTCGGTAGCCGCTTTGCAGAATGCCGTTCGTGATATTGTGAAGGAAGAAAGTCGCGATAAAAACAACCCGCTCTACAACGAAAGCTGGTTGTCTTGGGACGGAAAACAACTTGTTCGTTCCATCCCTGCTTTCCAACCGCCACTTAATCGCCTGAAAGCCGAGGACCAGGAAGAACTCAAAAAAGGGAAGTACATCACTGTTTCGCGCTTCGATAAACCGGTCGCCAAATGCGATAATGCCACTGCACAAATTTCACCGACTAAAACCGCGGTTATGGTGAAAGCGTCTACTTTTGCCGTGGCGCAAAACCCGACCTTGCTTAAAAACACGGTAACGCTGGAGAATCCGTAACCACATCTTTTGTGCTCAAAATTTAACCACATAGAACCACATAGAAGAGCCAGCAAAATGTTGTATAGTTCTTGCTTTGAAATTTCAGCCAGCACGTAAAAAACTATGTTTCCTATTGTGACCTATGTGTTTAAAAGATAAATTTTATCAATTTCCCTTGCCAGGTTATGATCCTTTTCCGTGACTTTTTTCTGATCATGTGTCATCAAATGCACATCCAGGATCACTGCTTTACGGACCACACAATCCGGGTGATGATCCAGCGCATCAGCGATCGGCCCCAATTGCGCCAAAAATTGCGTTAAGGTTGTGAAAGTTTTAAATCGCAACGACCGAAATAATCCCTTTTCGGTTAATTGCCAGTTACTGCCGTTGTTGTCCATTGCTCTGTTAATTGTTGAATTGATTCAAATAAATGCTCAAAGTGCGGTATACAAACATAATGTTCCTGCACTACATCGGTCCGGAAGGGCATTTCCAAAACTTCCTTCAAAACAAACGGTTTGTGTTCCACCGCGTTGCTCACAGCCCGGTTGGTTTCTCCGAACGACGAAATAATTCCCGCGCCGTAAATCAGTGGTTGCGTTCCGGCAATCATGCCAAATTCAATTGTAAACCAGTACAAGCGTTGCAAGGATGCTAATTTCTCCGGTTCATTCATAACCTGGCAACCCAGTTCACCAAAGGTCTGCATAAAATCGGAAAACACCGCATTGGCCAGCAACGGAACATGTCCGAACGTATCGTGAAACATATCCGGTTCTTCCAGGTAATCCAACTGTTCCATGCTGCGCAGCCAGGTCGACGAACAAAACCGCTTTTCGGCCAGTAACCGAAAAAATTCATCCACCGGAATCAATCCCGGAACCACTTCCATTTTCCAGCCTGTGTGTGAAGAAAACCACTCATCTATTTCCATGAAATCAGGAATTTTATGCGCATGCATCACGCTGTTCATTTGTTGCAACGCAGTCAGATAGGCGTCGCTGACTTTTCCCTGCAGATTAGTAAATTGACGTTCAAACAAGGTTTTCCAAACCAGTTGATCCTGCGCAGTATAAGCGCTCATGTGTTGTTTCATTTCTACACTTTATTACATAAATTTTCACCCGAAATGCATTGAATATTTCTCCCACAGATGCACAGATTTTCGCGCTCCTAACGGCAGCGCTAATTAGATAACACATGTTGCATATTTTAATGCAATATAGTGTTTAGCGAGTGCGTTAGCCGAGCACAAATCTGTGCATCCGTGGGAAGTCAAAACCCGTCATCAGCCATGGCTGATGAAATCATTTCACCTAACCTGGGTACAATAAAAAACCCGGTCCAACAATGTCAGACCGGGTTACGATAATGTATATAAATACAGCACTTATCCGATCCTGGGGAACAGATAACGATAATACACGCTGCTTTGTTTGTTTTTAAACATATTGGAGCAAAAGTAGTGATTATCTCATTCGGTTTCGCTTTTTTTTCAATTTCAGTTAGATAATTCGGAAGCTCATCACCCCTCAGGCAAAAATTAACACAAGTTATCAACCAAATATCTGTTGATAGGTTAAAACACAGCGGTAGTTCGAAAATTGGTTTTACATTCGTAATAGTGTAATAACAACAGTTTTATGAAGTCCACTTGTTTGGCAATTTTCCTTGCCTGTTTCATCCACGGTTTCGGCCAATTATCCGAGGATATTATCCCGAAAGACGCCGTTACCGTGTTTAGTTTGAACAACATATCCATTCTACAAAAGGTATCAATGGACGAGTTGGTTTCGTACGACTTCATGGCCGAGTTGCAATCGGAATTATTTGACGGTTCCACGCAAGGGAAAACGCTCAAAGATTCTGGGATCGACTTCAACCAGAAGATGAATATTTTCTACGGTAAGAACACCAAATTTGAAATTTCGGGCTTTACATTCGGTATTACCGATAAAAATCAGTTGTTCCGTGTTTTCGACGATTTTGATCGCATTGAAGGCGCTATTTCGGGAGTTGAATACTACAACAACTACTTCAACCACCTGATGATCAAAGGCAATGTTGGTTTGTTGATCCGTGTGGATACCGACCAGGAACGCTTGTCGGAAATGGCCGATTCTATCTGGTATGCCCGTGGTTATGAAATGCCATGGAACAACTATTACAATGGTTATTATGACGATGAAGAAATCATTGAAGAAGGCTTTACAGACGACATCGAAGAAATGGAAATTGAAGGCCAGGACGGTGAAGAAATCGTAGAAGAAATTGTAGGAGAAGAAACAGAAACACCCGAAGCATCTGATGTTGACGACCTCACAAAAAATTATTACGAATTGCGTGATAGCCTTGAAATGGAACTTTCGCAACAACAATTGCTCCTCATCTGCGAAGAAATCTTCACCAAAAACATCAATCTCAAACAAACCGACGCCAATTTTGCCCGTCAGTTAACCCACCCTTCAGACGGTATTTTTTACCTTGACAATTCACGTAACTTCAGAAATACCAGCGGCTTGTGGTACATGCACAATATGTTTCCCGAGTTGTTGCAGGATATGGAGGAATTGTATACCGGTAATGTCATGCTGGGTGATATCATCCTTAATCAAACAAGTATCGACATGAGGGTTGAAGCCAATTACGGTGAAGCTTTGGGATCGATTTACCAAGAACTCAACGGTGCCAAATTCGATAAAAACGTATTGAAATACATTCCGGAATCGAATTCAGGATTCTTTACCTACAACATTGATCTAAACAAAGGCTACGAACGCGCCTACGACATCATTATCCCTATTTTGCAGCAGGAAAAAAATCCGCGGATCTTGCAAAACGTACTCATTGCCGAGCTAATGAATGAGTTCATCAATACAGATGCCGTTTTCAGTACTTACAAGGGAAGCATGTTCGGAACTTTCAACGGTGTAAAACGGGTAAAAACAACGCGCATCGAGTTTTTCTACGACGAACAAACCTTCGAATATGGCGAACGTGAAGTTGAAAGCGAAGAAGACATGCCGATTTTCACGCTAGGCTTTTCAACTGAACGTGCTGATATTCCGAATAAAATCCTGAGTCACATGGCGCGTTTGACGTCACAGTTTAAAAGCATGGGAAATTATTGGGTAGTCGAAGACGCAGTGTTGAACTCGCTTCCGCTATACATCATCAATAAAAATGGGTTGTTCATCTTCACCAACGACGAAGATCTGGCCAAAAACCATTCAAACGGTTACGGCTCAAATTCACTTTCAGCCCGTGATGCGCGCAAAGCCAAAAGCAGTGGTTCTATGTATGCTTACCTGAACTGGGGCGAAGTTTTGGACCGTCTGCCAAAGGAAATGTTTTCTTCCGAGCAAAACGAATTACTGGAATCAATGCGCGGAAAATCAGGCATTTTGGAATTGACTTCTTCGAAAACAACCCGCCAGAAAACGGTGTACGAAGTCACTTACAAATTTGAAGGAGCTTACGAAAACTCGGGTAAATATTTGTTGGATCTGGTAAACTCTGCCTACATTCTATCTAAATAATGCGCACGTTACGGACCGAAGGAATCGGAAACAAAATCTTCCTCATCGCATTGCTTTGTGCGGCTTTGGCGTTGTTCCTGTTCATTCGTCCCCGCTTGTTTGCTCCCGAGCCCAAACCCACGTTACTTGACCGCTTACCTGAAAGTGAAATTCTGGGCCGGTTTTACCTGCTGGATGTTGCACGGGAAACAAGTCCTATGTTGTTTTACCACAAAATTCCGTTTCGTGATCTGGCTTCGGCCGATTTTTTGCTGAGCCAGGCAAAGAGTTTCGGGTTGGATGCACAAAAACAAGGTTATTTTTTCACTGACCGTACAGGAGAATGGGGTGCTTTTTTATCTGTCATTGATAGTTCGCGAATCCGAAACGGTTTGATGAAGCTGGAACAATTTGTCCCTGGAAACGATACCACGATTTTGCAACGAAAAGTGCGGTTTTTACCCAAACAAAATCTCTATATTTTCTACGATAAGAGCTATCTGATGGTGTATCACGGTTCTAAAATTAAGGCTCGTTTATCACGCTGCATCAATGCCAAACATGGCGAAATGGGTGATTCGTGGAAAAAATTCCAGTCGCTGAGCACCTTTAAAGATGATAAGCTGGTGGTATTCAGTAACGATAAAAAGTTAAAGAAATACGGTATTGATTACAGCCTTTTTGCACACGACAGCGATTCCCTTTCATTCAAGCTCAAAACCTATGTGAAAACCATCAAGGACCACAAGCTGAAAATGAAACAAAACGGAAGTTCATTCGAGGCTTCCGCTGCCACAACCCAAATGCTCGATCTGCACCTCGATATTACCGAGTTCCGCAAAGACAAAAAACATCCGTTTTATCAGTGGATTGCTGAAATGGGCAGAAAGGTCGGTTTCCCCACTGACGCGTTTTTTGCTGCATGGGACGGCGATTTATGTTTCCAGCAGGGAGGAACACAAATGGTTGAAGAAGAAGTAGTGGAAACCGGTTATAATGAAGAGTTTGAGATGGTCGAAATCAGGACCATGCGCAAGGTTCCCGTTCCGGGCTTCGCAGTGCTGATTTCGGTGAACGATCAATCCAAAAACCTGGTGAGTAGTTTGTTTTCAAAAGGAATCATCAACAAACAAGGCAAAAAATACCATTTCCTTTTTTCACCACCACTTACGCTCAATATTACTCCTCCTACCATTAGTGCTTATTCTTCAGGGCGCTCACCAAAGTTAAGCACAGCAAGTAATTGCAGCGGATTATGGAATTACAAAGGCACAGCTGTTGCTTTCCAGGTAGATTCGATCAAACAACGCGGCGTTTACGGAAGCATTCAGTTCCCGGTGAACCGGTTAATCAGGAGGAATAAGTTTTTCTAGGATTACTTTTTACCACAGATTTTTATTTTTTTGCCACAGATAGCACGGATTTTCACAGATAAATCCAGTATTCAAATCATAACTATACGCTAGCGTATAGTACGCATATCTGTGAAAATCTGCGTCATCTGTGGCTGAATACAAACGTATTCACAACTCAAAACAAGTTTATTCATTTATCTGAATCGCCTGATTCGATTTCACCCCATCCTTCTCTAAATGCAAACGGTAGCTTCCTGTGGACAAGCCGCCCAGATCTATGGAAGATCCCGTTCCCGTTAAAACCGTTCTTCCGGTAAGATCCATCAACGCATATTTATCCGCTTCTTCACCCAGGTTAACAAAGCCAGATGCAGGATTCGGGTAAATAAGAATTCCACTCAAACTTTCGTTCGAAATTCCCGCTGAAGAGCTATTACTAAGGAAAGACGCAACTGTTTGATTGTTCAGGTCATTCCAAAAAACGGAAAGAATAACTGCGTTTTCACTTTCAGAAATCCATTTTACTTCCGTTAAATGAACGGTCGTATAAAATGTATCAGCCACGTAATAATCCCGAACATGATGATATGAAAGCTTGTATACATTGTCGAATGTTTCCAATGGTGTAAGCAGCGTTCCCATCCCAGTGACAGAGCAGGTTGTTTGCTCCGAAACCTCAAACGAGACCCCCGCAAAATAAGCAACTTCGGCCGTTGTGTTAATGGTAGTTCCATACTGAACCGGGAAAGTAAATAATGTTGCCGGCTGTGAGTAAGTAAAAACGCTTCCCTGTGGATTGACATACTGGTATTGTTTCAGGAAAGCGGCACTGTCTCTGAGCAGACGTTTGGTACCATTGGAACCTTCTTCCACAACCGTTACTTCGGGGTGTGAAGTTAATTCGTTGAATGAAGGCAAGCGATAATCGTAATCAACCGGCTCATTGGGTTCATAAAGAGCTTGTGAAAAATCCCATATAGCTGCATTTCCGATATTTCCTGTATCGGTCAGGGTCAGAGTAATTGGGAAATAAGTGGTTTGATCACCCACCTGCGGGTGTAACTGCGTTTGTGCATGTACCAGTGAAACCGGTAATAGTGCAACGATGCTCAATCGGGCTGCCGAAGTAAAGAAAGTACTGATCGTATTCATATCCGTTTAATTTAATGTGTTTCGCCAAAAGTAGATGGTGGCCATTCCCTATCAGGTTAACGCTACGCTAACCAAGGTTAATAATGGTTAATCACTTTCGGAAGCAATGCGATTATGCACTAGTTTTACCACATGAAGCAACGATTGAGCGCCCGAGTATGGATTCCGGTGTTGATGACAGTGAGCGGGTTATTGCTGACTGGATTTGTTGTTCAATGGCTTTACGGACAAAAACGTTCGCTGGATCTGGAAATTCAGAAAGATGTAAATGCCGACATGCAAAAAACGGGTGATCAGTTACTCGATAGCATGGTGGCACAATTTATTGGTGATCATTCGACCGTAACAATTGATTATCAAGGCGATCAAATCGACGAACCGAAAAAACAAACCATCCGCAAAATCGTTACCCGCGATACCATGCAATCGGAAACATTGATTGATATCCGGATAGATGACCGGAAAATTGAGACCGGCTACTTGCAGAAACAAACGCGCGTGATCCGGAGAGAAAAGCCCAATGATTCTTCTATCCGAAAGGTAGAAGTGCGTTCTCAAAAAACGGAAAAAACAATTTCTAAATCACGTAAAGAATTGCTGACAGAAGGATTGAGTCTTGTGGTGAAACAAATGAGCAGCAATGCTTCTTATTCCTTTAACACAAATGCGCTGGATACGGTACTATTTAAAAAGCTTTTAGCAGAAAACTGGCAACAAAAAGGCTTGGAATACCGCTTTTATTTTACGCCGGATTCGCTGATCGGAAAAAAGAAACATCCGAAATCGGTGATTTATACTAAAAGTCCGGTGCTCGGAAAAGGCATCGGAATCAAACTGACCAACACCAATTATTACGTGTTTTCCATCCTGTTTCCTCAAATCCTGTTTGGGTTCATTTTATTGAGTCTTACCGCAGGAGCTTTTGTGGTTGCCTATCGTAGTTATCGAAAACAAGTCCGGATCAACGAACTGAGAACGCATTTCATCAATAATATTTCGCACGAATTAAAGACGCCCGTCAGCACAGTTCGTGTGGCTTTGGAAGCGTTGCAGAATTACAACCGGAAAAGCGACCCGAAGGTCATGGATGAATACCTGCAATTGATGTCTCTGGAGGTCGCCCGATTGGATAAACTGGTGCACCAGGTGCTCGTAAACGGTCAGCTGGAATCGCAGAAAAACTTCCTGAATCTCGAAAAAACCGATCTCGTTTCACTGACTGAACAAGTCGTTCAACGTTACCAATGGAAGATCGATGAAACAGCCGCAAGGATTGTCTTGCTGAAACCAGATACAGCTATTTTTCTGCAGATAGACCCGACTCATATACAAGGTGTTATTGGAAATTTACTTGAAAACGCCTTGAATTATGCCTTTCCGGCTCCGGAAATCGAGTTGCGGATTCAGCAGCTTAGCAATTCCGTTAAGATCGAAATCGCTGATAACGGTCCGGGAATCGATGAAACCTATTTTGATCAATTATTCACTCAATTTTTCAGGGTACCAAGCGGAAACACGCACAACGTAAAAGGTTACGGACTTGGGTTGAGTTATTGCAAACAGATCATGTTACAACATGGCGGCGATATTACCGTTTCCAATTTACCGGGCGGCGGATGTGTTTTTCAGCTTATTTTTCCAACTTAGACACCATGAAACACAAAATCCTGTACGTTGAAGATGAGCCATTTCTGTCGAAAGTAGTGAAAGAAACACTGGAACACCAGGGATTTGAGGTTCAGCTGGTGAAAGATGGCGCATTGGTCGTTCAGGCATTTGATCGTTTTGAACCGGATATTTGTTTACTGGATGTGATGCTTCCCAACATCGATGGTTTTGCGTTGGGACGAATCATCAAAGTGCGCAAACCGGAAATTCCTATCATTTACCTCACTGCAAAATCCTTTACCGAAGATGTACTGACCGGATTTGAAGTGGGTGCCACCGACTATATCCGAAAGCCGTTCAGCATCGAAGAACTGATTGTACGAATTCAGAATCAATTGCGATTGCGAATCAATAGCATTCCCGCTCAAACAGCTTCAATACAAGAGTTTTCACTTGGGAAATATACTTTTTTTCCGGATCGGCTGGAATTGAAATCCGGGTACGAAACCATCAAACTTTCGTATCGCGAAACACAGGTGCTTTCTATGCTGACAGGTAACCTCAATCAGCAAACAGATCGTAAAGCTTTATTATTAGCCGTTTGGGGCGATGATTCATTCTTCAATTCCCGCACGCTGGATGTTTATATCCGGAAGTTGCGGACGTATTTGCAGCAGGATTCAACAATTGAGATTATTACGCTAAAAGGGAAAGGATATGTGTTTCATGTAGGATAAAATTCACCACTGCTTTTCCTTGATAAAGGATGATTCCCAAAAATCAATATTGCAATATTACTATATTATTGACAATCAATAGATTAACTAAAAAGTCACCAACACATTCTTCGCTTCGGTGAAAAAACGCATCGCTTCCCAGCCACCTTCACGGCCAACACCCGATGCTTTTACGCCACCGAAAGGTGTTCGCAAATCACGCACCAGCCAGCAATTGAGCCAAACGATTCCAGCATGTACATTATCCGCGACGCGGTGCGCCCGCTTCAGGTTAGACGTCCAAACGGTAGCACTGAGTCCATAAACAGTAGAATTGGCCATCATCAGTGCTTCTTCTTCGGTATCAAAAGGTGTAATCGTAACCACCGGACCAAAAATTTCTTCCTGGTTGGTTCGGCAATCGTATGCCAATCCCTCGATTACTGTTGGCTCGATGTAAAAACCCTTGTCGTAAGGCGCTTCCAATCGAACGCGATTTCCGCCGGTAAGAACAGTCCCACCCTCTTCTTTTGCCAGTTCAATATAACTAAGTACTTTTTCCATGTGTGGTTCCGAAACTACCGCGCCCATTTTAGCATTCGGATCAGTAGGATGGGAAACTTTCAGCTTTGAAACGCGGTCTACAAAAGCCGTTTTGAATTTATCATACAACGAACGTTCTACAAAAATGCGCGATCCGCACAAACAGATTTGTCCCTGGTTGGCAAACGACGAACGCACGGTTGTTTTGATCATTTCATCAAAATCACAATCAGCGAAGATGATATTCGGGTTTTTTCCGCCCAATTCCAACGACAATTTCTTGAACATTGGAGCAGCAGTGCGGGCAATGTATTCACCCGTTTTAGTTCCACCGGTAAAGGAAATGGCTTTGATTTTCGGGTGTTTCACTATAGCGTCACCAGCGTACTGACCTGTTCCGTGAATGATATTCAACACACCAGCCGGCATTCCTGATTCTTTGATCACTTCGCCCAGCAAATAAGCAGTATACGGAGTAATTTCGGAAGGTTTCGCAATTACGCAATTGCCCGCTGCCAAGGCTGGAGCAATTTTCCAGGAAAATAAATAGAGCGGCAAATTCCATGGAGAAATACAACCCACGATTCCTATTGGTTTACGGGTTGTGTAATTAACACCGACGCCTTCCATGTAATGCGATTCGGAAGAAACATGTTCAGCTGCCGTCGCAAAGAAATGAAAGTTTGAAACCGCCCGGGGAATATCTACATGCGCAGCCAGGCTCAACGGTTTTCCGTTATCCCGCGATTCGGCCGATACAAATTCGTCCATTCGTTTTTCGATTCCCAAACTGATCCGCATCAAAATCGCTCCACGCTCTTCACCGGTCATGCCCGACCAAACAGGAAAGGCTTTTTCGGCAGCCGCAACAGCTGTGGCTACATCTGCTTCGGTAGAATCGGGAATCAGGCAATACACTTCGCCTGTAGCTGGTTCCACATTGTCGATGTAATTCCCGCCCAGCGGATCACAATATTCCCCGTCGATAAAGTTTTGAATGCGTTTCATTGTTGCGTTTTTCGATGCACACAAAGATACATTATCCTTGATTCTATTGAACCAAAAGCGATGTTGTTTTATTTACCCGGAAGTGCAGGATTCAGTCAAACAACGATTGCTGGTTCACAATAAACTGCGGTGGTGCAATGTTTAATCCGGTCGTTTTGTTGAGTTTTTCAATAAAATAAGCCGACATTTCCGGTGAATATTGTTCGTGCGGCTGATGCATGAAAAAGTAGAGTTCCTGCAAACCGTTTTCAATCCATTGATTGATGCGAATGATCCATTCATCAATGCGGGAATAATCGGTTTTATGTTTGCCATTTCCAACAAAACGAATCATGGTTTTAGCTTGAGTGAGTTCCATGTGCACACAATCGCGTCGACCGGCAGTATCTGTAATCACAGCGCCTATTCCCAATCGATGAAGGTGACCAAACAACCATTCCTTGTTTTGCAGATCGCTGAACCATTTTTCGTGACGCACTTCCAGGAAAAGCGGAACATCAGTGGGCCAGTGTTCCAAATAATGGAGCAACTGCAAGCCACGTTCGGGACTGTATTTTTCACTCAATTGCAGGAATATCGGCCCGAGTTTCTCGCCGAAAGCCAACACACCATTCAGGAAACCGTCAGTTAGTTGTCGCGCCCGTTCGCTTGACAAATCGCTGTAATGACTGATACTTTGCGTGATTTTAGGACAAAACCGGAAGTCTTTATCGGGAACTTTATCCGCCCATTTACGAATCGAGGCTTCAGGATAAACTTTGTAATGTGTTGCATTGAGTTCGATGCTATTGAAGTGTTGGCCATAATACGCGAGCAGATCTTTTTCTTTCGCATCGGCTGGATAAATTACTCCTTTCCAACTTTCAGGACCCCATTTGGCGCCACCAACATATATTTTGAGTGCCGGGGAATGCTGATCGGTTAATAATTTCTGCGTAAACCAGCCATCCGGTGGAAGCGTGAAATCAATGGTTTCCAGTAAGGATGAGGGTACTTTTCCAAATTCCATAGCGGTGTGAAAATCAGTTTTGAAAATACATACTTTCTTTCATACTTTTCCAGCCTCGGCGAAAAGTATGCAAAACATCCTTTTTTGCACCATTCAAAGCCGCTCGTGAAAAACGGCTCTTTCTGCGTTTTAAGGTCAAAAGTGGCAGATCAGGATCTGAAACGCAAGCGCTTTTGACAAAACACAACGAAACAGCCATTTTTCTTACTTCGCTCCGCCTCAGGCGGATGGCGCTTCTCCGCAGCAAAAATATTCCTGAAGTATTGGAGTGATTACTAACGAATAACCCATTCATCAAAAAACCTACTAGTTGATGACCAATTCCAAAAACCGCAAATAGTTTCGGTACTGGTACGGTTTCGTCCATTTTTCTTCCTGACCGATTTGCTGATGGATACGTTCGTGTAATGAAAAGGCGGTTTTTAATCCTTCCGTGAAGGCTGACGACTGATAGAAAGCAGCGCTAATTGTCAAATCTTGTTCAGTTCGGTACGCTTCGTGAATAAGCAGTGGGATTTTATATCCAAACGCAATCGTAAACGCCCCGGAAATCTGGTGATTAATATATTCATCGGCACTTGGCGTATCGGGATGAATGAGCGGTAAGAGAAAATCGGTTTGCTGCAAGTAAGCATCAAACACCGCATGGTCGACAAAATCGGTGAAATAACGCACTCTGTCTGTCAATCCCTGAATTTCAATTGCCCGTAAAAATGCTTGTGCATCCGGGTGATTGATGTCTGTTTTCCCCAGGAATACAAAATGAATTTCCGGCCCGGTTGCCTGAATAAATCCGATTACTGCATCGAGGTCTTTTCGACGGTTTTCAACGCCTCCAGTAATCGTAATCCAATGTTCACCAATTGGTTTTTCTGCTTTCTGATGAAAATTAGGGAAGGAAACCGGGTAGAAACTTCTGAGCGAAATGCCTTTTGGCACAGCTACATGTTGCAGTAAATCATCACTGAGCACCACATACCGTTTGATTTTCCGGTGAATGATTTTCTGGGTAAAGCTCCCCTGGAATTTTCGGATTGTATGAATGATCCCGTAAGCCCGAATGGATTTTGGCAATAAAAATGACAGGTTGCGCACATGTCCGCCCTGGGCAGTGTTGAACACTACTTTTGAAACACCGTTTTGTTCCAGGTATTTTACCAAACGGCGCATCAACCCAAGATCTTTCAATGCCTTTCCGGTTGGTTCAATGAAATAAACGGCTTTGATCAATTCATGCCATTGCGGATTGCGATCATAAAGTTGTAGATTGGTAACCAGGATAACGGAAGCGTTGGCTGTTTGCAGCGCCTCTAATTGAGTGAGTATGCATTCATCGTGTGAACCACCAAATTCTACCAGCGCAACCGTTAATTGTTTCATCGATAACAAAAGTCGGTTTTTTGGGGGTAGAATGCAATTCGGGGAAAGGTGTTAATTAGCTAAAAATTGAGTTTAGGTAAAAATTAATATTGCAATATTACTATGTGACTGAATATCAAATTACTAACATCATAAAAGATGATTTCGGCTACTCAAAATGAAGGAATTACGTTATTGCTTTTACCGACGACAGAAGTAAAAACACTGATTACCAGTGTTTTATGATTAAAAAGCAAAAAAATAAATATTGCAATATTACTATGTTTTTGATAATCAATTGATTGGATCCATTTAAACTCAATTCAACCTTCCGGAAAAATAACCGCCCAACCTTCTCCTGTTAAATTCCTTTAAACTCCCAATAACAACGCAACCCTTCTTTTTCACAAACCGTCACTGCTATAAAAGAGTAGATTATGAATAAATTAGTACGATTGGCAGTATTTTCTGCCTTGTTATTTACAGCAATCCCCGTTGGCGCACAGGTGTTGAACCCAACGATCAGCGGTGACGATATGCTTTGTCCGGAAGGAACCGGAACGGTCACAACCCAAGTTTTCCAGGGATATCAATGGTATCAGCGGTATTATGGTTCGGCGGATACGGTCTTGATTCCCGGAGCGACATCGCAAAGTTTGCTGATGGATGCGGCCAATTATGCGGCATCTTACCTGATTGTGGAGGTAACGGATGGTGTTGTGACGGAAATGTCACCCGAGTTTCTTGTTGACGGATGGGCCTTCCTTCCGCCTGTAGTAATGACCAATGGCGATTTTACCATCGGACCGAATGGTGAAACGGTGATTTGTGAGGGCGATACGGTATTTTTTGAATTAATGCAGCCGTATACCGTCAATATTGTCTGGACGAACAATGGAAACCCGATCCCGAATCAAACCGATAATGTGCTGGAGGTCACAACAGCTGGTAGTTATCATGTTTCCGGTGCCCCGGCCGTTTGTCCCGATTTTAACCAAAATCTGGGTGTAATGCTCGAAGTAATCGTTGAAGATTGTTCTGCGGCAGGAATTGGCGAAAACACGCTTTCGGGTGCATTGGTTTTCCCGAATCCGGCTACTGATCAGCTTACGGTGGAACATCCCTCCACACTCATTTCAAGTGTTGACATTCATGATGAAACAGGCCGTTTGATGAAGACTGCGATCATAAATCAAACTGCTGCCACAATTGCGGTGGATGAATTGAATCAGGGAACTTATTTCATTACGATCCATTCGAATGGCGGAACGGAGGTGAAATCGTTTGTGATTCAGAAATGATTCCATAGAATAGGATTATCTCACGTGCACCGACTAGTCGGTGCACGTTTTTTTTCCCACGAATGCACTAATTTAGCTCGCCTAACGGACTCGCTGACAATTACACAATAGCACATTGTATAATAAGCGCGTCCGTTAGGCGCGCAAAAAATTAGTGCATTCGTGGGAATCATTTTGTCACGCATTGGAGCAGAATCAGTTATGTTAACCCATAATTAACATCCCACCTTTAGTAACCTTTCATCGTTCGGTCCATTTCAAAAAAGAACAACTGTAATTTTGGGCCATGTTACGATTAGGCATTGTACTACTTTTATCGATACTCAGTTGGTCGGCCCAAAGCCAAACCATTACCATACTGATCGATCCCGGACACGGAGGATCCGATCCTGGTCACGAATCACCCGACACAGCCCTGAAGTCAGAGAAAGAACTTAACCTCATCATTGCGAAGAAGTTCGGTGCATATCTTACCGAAAAACTCTCCAACGTAACGGTACTTTATACACGCACTGACGACAATTTTCCTTCACTGGACGCCCGCGTGGAAATGGCCAATTCAAAAAAAGTCGACTATTTCATCAGTATTCATTGCAACGGAAGTCCCAATACACGTATTCACGGAACGGAATCACATGTGCATTCGATGTCGTCAAAAAAATCAGTGAAACTGGCCAAAGAATTCGAAAAGGAATTCGGGGGAAAGGCCGGCCGGAAATCGCGCGGAGTAAAAGACAACGATGATCGCGAGCACACCCTTCAAGTCTTAAAATTCACCGAAATGACCAGCGTCTTGGTCGAATGCGGCTTTGTCACCAACCAAACCGAAGCCAACTACCTCAATTCGACTTACGGTCAGGATATTATCGCTTCTGCCTTGTTTCGCGCAATGCGCACTTTTTTGAAGGAAGAACATCCGTCCATTCAGTTTACCAAAAAAGCAACAACCACAGCCACGACTGCCGAAAGCGCTTCTACGACAGGAAATACGTACACCGTGCAAATTATGAGTTCGAAAGACCCAATCGAAACCACGGCGACGGCGTTCAAAAAGCTCGACAAAACGGTTGTACGTGAAAAAATTGCCGAGACCGGCTACAAATACCGGTATGTGGTTGGTTCATTTCCCACGAAGGAAGCCGCTGAAACTTACAAAGATGAGGTCCGCCAAAAGGGTTTTCCCGACGCCATTGTGATCACGAAAAAGAAGACGTAACTTTTTTATATTAACTTTGTTACAGGTTGGAGCTCCAACAGAAGACCAATGTACTTGAAGTATGGCTACCGTTTTTGAAACCCGTTTAATTGGAAATATTGGAAAAGATGCCGTTGTAAAACGCATGGACCGTGGTGTGATCGCGATCAATTTTCCCGTAGCACACAACAAAAACTGGCGTGATAAACGCACCGGCGAGGCTCGTACCAAAACCACATGGGTCAACTGCACCATCTGGAAAAAAGAAGGTGCCAACATGCGCATCCTGGATTTCCTGAAAAAAGGCGCGTTGGTTGAATTGCTGGGAACCCCATTTTCGAAATCATTCCTCCAGGAAGACGGCACCACACGCTCCGAGATCCGCCTGAATGTATCAAAAACCAACATTCTTCGTCCAGCCAAATGCGACGGTGAAATGCCGTTTGACATGGTCGACGACAACGAATTGAGCTGCGACGAAGAAGGCTGCGACGTCGGTTTGGACGATTTCACGCTCTCGGAAGAAGATTTTTAGCGGTTGAACATCAGCAAACTACCGCCAATTCTCAAAAAATAGCTGCCTTTTTTTAATCGAAGCTTTTTGATTTTAAATTCTTTGTTTATATTTGCACCCGTCTAACTACAAAAGTTAGCCGTTTAGATTCTTCCTTAGCTCAGTTGGTTAGAGCATCTGACTGTTAATCAGAGGGTCCTTGGTTCGAGCCCAAGAGGAAGAGCGAAAAGATCAGCAGCAATGCTGGTCTTTTTTTGTTTTATAGATGTTGTTGTTGAAGCGCTCTTTTCTTTTTCACTCTAAAAGGATCCAATCACCTCATTCAATCCCAAAAACCTCACCCTCGCCGGCAACCTTCCTGAACCACAAACCCCCAATTTATACCCTTCTTCCAGTTCATACTGCTTCAAAACCACATCTTCCAACCGCTTTCCTCCCGACTCAATCCGGATTTCCCCGTCTTCAGCAAACAACACCCTAAATTCATTCAACGGGTGCGACAATCCTTTTCCGATCTGCTTGATAAAGCTTTCTTTCAGCGTCCAGTAATCAAAAAAACGATCATTCGGATCGGGAGCATTGCAAATGTCAAGGTGTTCTTCCGGCGAGAAAAAGGAACGCGAAACGGCCAGGTTAGCGGTTTTTAGTTGTTCAACATCCACTCCTATTGGCTTGCTGTCAATCGCGCAAACTACCCAATCGCCGGCATGTGAACTATTAAAATGAATGGTTTCGCTTCCAACAAGCATTGGTTTGCCGTGTTCAGAACACACAAAGCTGATTTCCGCATTGGTCATACCGCAACGCTCAATCAATATCCTGCGAATTAACAATTCTCCAATCAGACTGCGCAATTGGTCTTCTTCCCGGTAATAAGCGCGAATAGCCGCCTTTTTTTCGGGTGAAATACAATTCAATAAGACTTCAAACTCTAACGCATCGAGCTTCCGGTCCAAGCGAACGGCAATCAATTCGGGTTCAAAAGGATAATTCATACGAGCAGCTTACTTTCATTCAATTTCGCAAGTTAAGGACGTCAGTTGGATTAGCAACAGCAAGTATTACTAAAAAGGGCTACTTAATTGACTTAAGTAACCCTTATTTAATGGACTCTAATTTGGTTAAAGAGGAGGGTGAACTTGTGGATTACACACACCCGCTGTGATAGTGTAAATCCAGAAAAGCGGATTTGATTGCACATTTTCCTGTGCATATCCGAAAATTCCACAGTTGCCTTCTGCGTAAATTTGGTTGGTATCCACTTTTTTATTCGCCGCTACCCATTTAGCCATATCAGATCCGTTTACACGAATTTGAACCTGTGCAAAACCGGGTGTGTTTACTTCTACTTCAAACCAAGCGTTTTCAATTCCGCCTGTTACTTCCATAAACCAGGTAGGTGTTGGTGGTGGATTTTCCCCTGGAATTGGTAACAAAACAGGTTTGTCGATGGCAAACTTAGTGTTCGGATAACCCGCGGGAGCATTTCCGGAATAAATAGTACCTCCTCCATAGTTTAATACGGTTGCAGTAATCTGATCTCCGACAGAACATCCCGGACAAGATGGATTGGGTTGGTCGTTTTGACTCAAAATTGATAATTGAAAGACTGGATTTTTCATTTTTAATAGTGTTGTAATTATCCCTACTCATCAGGCTTTTCGGGTTCCGCCTCCGTAAATTTTCCGCACGGAACGAATCATAGCTTCTGTTTACTGAATGTTGATGAAAGGATCCCAGCAGTAGTAACCAACTACACTTCCTGAAACACAATCAATTACTTGAAATGACCATGCATATTGTACTGTGCCGGTTGTAAGTAGAGAACTTGTCCAGGCCGAACACATGTATGCAGCAGCAGCTGGTGTTGTATCAGAATCAAGGCTGTTGTAATATGAAATGGCGGGTAAACTAGACAAGACCGGTTGTGAAATAGATCCTCCACCCGAATTGTTGTTGCTGAAACCATACAAAATAGTGCTGAAAGAATGAGACGTTTGATCGGTATTCATACCCGTAGAAGGATCTGTAATTGTCCAACGAATGGTATCTCCAACCGATGCTTGAAGTGTCAGTTCCGATTTCCCTTGGTTATTAACTACAAATTGTCCATCACAGATCATAAATACAAATGCATCTGAATTCTGGTACGATCCTAAATTAGTGGGATTATCTATTGTTCCCGCAGGAAGATTTGCTGCGAGTAGCCCGTTTGTATCTACTACACAAAGTACATCTATTGTTGCCATAATTTTAATTTTTAACTCCCTACTCATAAGGCTTTTCGGGTTCCGCCTTCGTGATTCACCGCACGGAACGGTTCGTTTTTTTAAGCGGATTCTGCTCCGCATTTTGAATTCGTTGCTATAGCTGTTGACAAAGGTTGGGCTAAACAAAGCGAGCTGTAAGAGGAAATGTATCCGTTCTAAAAAACAGGTATTTATATCTGTTTTTAGATTATTTACCCTTATTTGTAACTGTTTTTGGTGAGGCGCTGTAAATTGAACGATTCCCTGATTTAAATTTGGCCTGAAAACGTGGTTGCCAATTGGCTATCAGTACTATTTAAACTAAAAACTATGAAAAAAACAATCATTGCCTGTTCGCTTATTTTGACAGCATTCTTTGCTGTACTGTCATGTAATAACAACGTACCCGAGGGCGAAGAAACGCCAACCGTCGCAATTGCATCACACAGAGCACCCATTGATACTGTCACGAAAAACATTCAACATTATGTCGATTCGTGTTATGTACTCTTTAATGATTCGATAACAATTAAGGGAATAGAACATCCTGCTGACAGTATTATCCGCGCATATACCGTAAGCGGTAACGACTTATTGAGTGTTTTGGGTCTTTCTGCAACACAAAGATGTACCTTTGACAGCTGCAGGGTTTATATAGGATTGGATTACTCCAGCAAATTCAAGTTGTACCTCACGCCGATTAAAAATGGTAGAGACACCATCTTACGAGATAGCAAAGGCAATGAATACTTATTGGACTTAAACGCACCTTGCCCGAGTACCTGCGGTGGAATGGATGCAAGATTGTACCCAAAGGCAAGAAACCTGTAACCCATTCACTGATTAAACAGAGAACGAGTCATGAGCATTACCAGAATAATCATTATTGGTTCCCACATTCCGGTATTTGCGGTAGCGCTTTATGCGTTGTTTATTTACACCAGGCTGAAGATCGAATTAAAACCCTTCGCCTGGTTTCTCTTTTGCTCGGGAATTCTTCAGCTCGTTTCGCTGATCTTTTGGTTCCTGGAAAAAAACAACCTGTTTATTCTCCATTTCCTGGTTCCGCTTGGATTTGTTTTCCTGGTTGGCTTTTACCGAAAGATCTTAATCGATTTTCTGCACCCTATGGTATTAATCGTGACCGCTGCTTCATTTGTGGTTTTTTCTGTTATCAACTCAGTATTCTTCCAAACACCGGAGGTATTTAATTCCAATGCGCTCACTGTTGAATGTGTCTTGCTATTGATTCTTTCACTTTCAACCTATACCCTTCTTCTGAACAAAACAGTTATCAATCGCGATCAAAAAGCCTTTGCCGGAATCAACTGGATCAATTCGGGAGTATTTATTTATCATGCGTCTACCCTGCTCATTTTCTACTTCGGGGAATACATTACCAGCAATATCGGTTTGGAATTAAGTCGTTATACATGGGTGGTGCATTCCGCTTTTTCCGTAATTATGTACTTCTGTTTTTGGAAAGGTCTATGGAATCGGGCAACCACATAACATTCATTGAAACGCTGCTTCCCTTTGCAGGCATTGTGTTTTTCATTGCGGTGGGAGTAGTACTGCTTACACAACAATTTCGTAAAAACCTGTACCGCCAACAATTGCAGCAGGAAGAATTGAAGAACAAACACCAGCTGGAATTATTGCGTTCAAGTATTCAGGTACAGGAAGAAGAACGTAAACGCATTGCACAGGATATGCACGATGAACTCGGAGCGACATTGTCCATTACAAGGATGCACTTGCTGCAAGCAGAACGTTTGCATGGAACCGATTCTGAACGTCTGCTAAACGATTTGCAAACAGTAAGAACGCTCACCGAAAGCTCACTCGAAAGCATGCGACGGATCAGTCACGAATTGATGCCTGCACAATTGGAAAAATTCGGATTGGTGAAAACCCTTGAAGCTGTTGCAGAACAGCTCAACGGCACCGGTAAGATGGACATTACACTTCATGCATCGCAAGATCTTTCAACCCTCGATCAGGAAATACAACTTACACTATACCGTATTTTCATGGAACTGATCAACAATACCTTAAAACATGCCGGGGCTACTCAAATTTCCATTCAATTAAGTCTGGAAGATCGTGTAATTACCGGCCGTTATACCGACAATGGAAAAGGACTCAATCCGGAAACCACCGGTTCGGGGCTCGGACATAAAAGCATAGAAGGAAGAATAAGTTCGGTGGGCGGAACCATCACAACCGGCAACAATCATCTGGGTTCTTTTCAGGCTGTCATCTCTGTACCTTTAACACATTCACGATAGTCTTTTATATTTGTAACAGAACGAACCTGCACATTCATGAAACCAACAATAAAAATCGGACTAATCGAAGACCAATTGCTTTTCAGAACGGGTATCAAAGCAATTCTGAATTCCTGGAATGACCTCGAAGTGGTTTTTGAAGCGGGTGATGGTTATTCGGTGATCGAAAAATTGAAAACAGAAGAAGTGATTCCGGATGTAATGCTGGTTGATTTATCGCTTCCCCCAAACGGAAGTAAGGAATACTCGGGCGAACATCTTACCCTTGATTTGTGTCAGTATTTTCCTACTATCAAAATCATTGTTCTTTCCGTTCACCGTGATGAAAATTACATTGCACGCTTGATTGAAACCGGTGCACACGGTTATCTGTTAAAAGACAGCGATCCGCAGGAAGTCTATGATGCCATTACTTCCGTTTACAGCAAAGGATCCTACATCAATGAGCTGACCTTGAAAGCCATTCAGCGTAACATGGGCAAAAAGACCAAGCCATTGCAGCACACTACTGATATTACCAAACGCGAAATCGAAATATTGCAATTGACCTGTCAGCAATATACCGCAGAAGAAATAGGCCAAAAGCTTTTTATCAGTGTAAAAACCGTGAACGGCCACCGCAACAACCTGCTCCAGAAAACAGGCTCCCGCAATGTTACGGGTTTGGTGATTTATGCCATCAAAAACAACCTTGTACAACTCGTTTAATGAAACCACTGATTGGCTAAACGAATCGAATGAAATAGGATCGCAGTTAAAAAACGTTAAGCTCCCTATGCTTTTAGTAGTTTTCGCCTACATTCGTTTACCTCTCAGATTATGATAAAAATTCGGATTAACCTCGTAATAACAGCAGTTTGGATTGCCATGCTGGCTTTACTCCTCATCCAGGTGTACCAAACCATCCAGTTATACGACCGTAAATCGGATGATTTCAAAAGCAAAGTCAACACAGCCATCGAGCGTATCTCACTTCGCCATGAAAAAGCAGAAGATCTCAGACGCTACATGGCGCTCATGAATAAAGATTTTACCGGACAATACCAGGACGTGCTCCGCGAAGAATTCCAGAACCTGTTCGAAGTCAAAGAATCCATTTCCATTCGTGATACGGTTTTGCTCATCAACGGTGAATTGCAAAATTACCTTGTTGTGGTAGGAACTACTTACGATTCCATTACCGGATTAACGGCCCGCCAGGAAGTATTGGCCCGCGATGTGCGACAGGTACGCCAACTGTTTGACCAGGATTCCAAAAGCCTTTTCGACCAGGATTCAATCAAAGCGGCCTATCACCTCGATCAGCGGGTAATGCACAAGATCGTGAAGAAAGCCAAGTACATCAACGAACTGATGGTGGAAACCTTTCGCGACAACATTTACATGGAACCTTCCAAGCGGATAAACCCGGTTTTCCTGGATTCCATCATTCGGAACGAGCTGAAAAAAGACAAGCTCGCTACCGATTACGAGTTTGTGATCACTGAAGAAAACAACAATCCGGTAGAGTTTGTGCAACAGGTAAAGCATTACAATACCAACATGGATACCAGCAAAGCCTTTGGAATAACCCTGTTCCCGAATAGCATCCTGGAAGACAAGCTCGTACTGCACGTCTCATTCCCCAACAAACGGTCATTCGTTTTAAAAGCTATGGGAAGTCCGCTGATCATCAGCCTGGCATTGGTGGTATTGATTATTGTGACCATTACCTATATGTTCCGCACCATTTTGACGCAGAAAAAACTGGGCGAGATCAAAAACGATTTCATTTCCAATATGACGCACGAGTTCAAAACACCAATCTCAACCATTTCACTGGCGTGTGAAGCCATGTCTGATCCGGGAATGATGGGTGGAAATGTACAGCATTCGGCACCGTTTGTGAAAATGATCAGCGAAGAAAACAAACGGCTCGAAAACTTAGTTGAAGCCATTCTTCAAAGCGCGGTGATTGATCGTGGAGAATTGCGTATTCAGAGCGAAGCCGTTCCTTTGGTAGAAGTAATTCGTGAAGTAGCGAAAGCGGCATCATTCAGAATTGCCGGAAACGACGGAGAATTGGTGTTGGACGTTCCGAAGAAAGAAATCTTCGTGGTGGCCGATCGCATGCATGTCACCAACATGATTTCCAACCTCATCGACAACGCTATTAAATATAGTCCAAACAAGATACACGTTACGGTTAAACTGGAAGAGAAGGTCGACAAAATTGTTTTTTCGGTCAGCGACAAAGGAATTGGCATCAAACGCGAGCACATTCAAAAAATATTTGATAAATTGTACCGTGTTCCCACGGGAAATGTGCACAATGTAAAAGGATTTGGATTGGGGTTGAGCTATGTCAATGCACTGGTTACTTTGTTCGGCTGGAACATCCAGGTAAGCAGCCAATATGGCGAAGGTTCAGTTTTTACAGTTAACATTAAAAAGTAGTTATGAGCAAACAAAAATCAATTTTATTAGCCGAAGACGATGAGAACCTCGGTCAATTGCTGCAAACATTTTTAAAGTCCAAAGGATATAATGTTGAATTGGCACGCAATGGGAAACAAGCCTATGAACGTTTCGCAGACGGACATTTCGATTTTTGCATTTTTGATGTGATGATGCCCGAAATGGATGGTTTTACACTGGCAAAAGAAGTGCGTCAGATTGATCCTAAAACGCCCATCCTATTCCTCACGGCCAAATCCATGAAAGAAGATAAACTGGAAGGATTTAACCGCGGAGCGGATGATTATATGACCAAACCATTCATGATGGAGGAATTGGTGGCACGTGTTCAGGCGATTTTACGCCGTGTAAACGGCGGTGAAGAAAACGAAGACGATGAAATACAACTGATCGGCCATATCCGTTACGAACCTGTTTCACGTATTCTTCACCTGAAAGAGGAAGATAAAAAACTCACAACTAAAGAAGGCCAGTTGCTGAACCTGTTGTGCAAAACCCGTCACGATGTATTGGATCGTCAGGCTGCGTTGCGCGCTATCTGGGGTGATGACAATTATTTCAATGGCCGTTCAATGGATGTATATATCGCGAAACTGCGCAAGTTGCTAAAAGAAGATGAGCGGATTGAGATTTTGAACGTGCATGGGAAAGGATTTAAATTGATCGTTCACGGCGAGTAATCTACTGGTAGTCAAAAAGATAGTAATATTGCAATATTAATTTTTAATCGTAAAGCCCTGAAATTCAGGGCTTTTTACTTTTTTAGAGAATGTTCTTTTAGTTAAAATCACGCGGAAATTCATACTTTCTTCGCGCTAAAACAACACAATGCACTGATTATCAAAAAGATAGTAATATTGCAATATTACTCACCGATCACAAACAAATCACTCGCAATGGCATCCGCCAACAAACGCCCGGATCGTGTCAATAAAATATGTGTGGTCGTCTCAATCACTGATCCTGATTCTTTCCAGCCTTCGAGTTTTGAAGTCCAGTTTTTATCGGGTACAATCAGCATGGTAAGTTCCGCTTTTACAACGCCCCATTTGGTGCGCAATCCAACCATTAACAACTCATTGAAACGATCATATTTTGTCAATTCTTCTACCGTTTCAGGAAGAATTCTTTCTTCGATTCGTTGAATATACAACTGATTATTCGCCACGTTCCAGTAACGGTTTTTACCATCAAAACCATGAGCCGATGGACCGATAGCCACGTATTTTTTACCTTGCCAATAAGCTGTATTGTGCTGTGAATAATGGCCTTCTCTGGCAAAATTGGAAATTTCATACTGTTCAAAACCGGCTGCTGCGAGGGTCGAAACCAATAATTCGAATTGTTCCGACTGCTGATCTGCAGTAGAAGGATGGATCTTTCCGCTTTTCACCCGGGAAGCCAGGACGGTTTTTTCCTCAACGGTGAGGCAATAGGCGGAAATATGATTTACTCCCAAACCAATCACACGATTCAGCTGTTCCAGCCACGCCTGTTGCGACAAATCGGGCAAACCATACATTAAATCAACCGTCAGCTGATCAAAACCAACGGCAATCGCGCGCTCTACAGCTTTTAATCCTTCATCAGCCGTGTGGGTCCTGTTCATCCACGACAATTGTTCATCGGTAAATGACTGGATTCCGATACTCAAACGGTTCACACCTGCAGTTTTCCACGCTTTCAAACGTTCTGTCGAGCAATCGTCAGGATTACATTCAAGTGTGATTTCTTTCACCGCAGAAGCATTGTAATGCGCATAAACCGTAGAAAGCAATTGTTGGATTTCTTCTCCGGTAAGCAAACTTGGAGTGCCACCGCCAAAATAAATGGTTTCAATGAGTTCGTTTTGCCAGGTACCTGCGCGCAATTGTAATTCGGTCGCCAATGCTTTCAGCAGTTGATCACGATAGGTTTCGAAGGTCGTCGAAAAGTAAAAATCGCAGTAAGTACATTGTTTCGCACAAAAAGGAATATGAATGTAAATACCCGCCATGAGCGCGAAATTAGTGCAATTGTGGTGAATGGATCCAGAATTGTCTGTTTTTTGTTTTCACACTAAAATGAAAGTCAATTACTATGATTTCTTCTTCAAACCCGAATGGGGACGATTTGCTTCACAAACGAAAAATCCACACTCATTTCAGTAGTACGGTTACCGGTTGAAAACAACCGGTAAATTGAGTGTCGCTTAGTAAGCACGTTACTGATTATACCAAGGAATAATATCATTAATTGATCAATATAAAAGAATATATTTTCGTGCCAATATCCAAATGTTAAAAAAGCCTTACGGCTTTGTTGATTCAACAGAATAGATTACTTTTCTTACGTTATGGGATTCAAAGAACAACAAGCAGCCATTCAACGCGAACTCGACCGATTTATCGACCTGTTGGGAATCATGCTGCCACGTTATTCACGCCTGTTGAAACGTGACGATTTGAACGAAGAAGAGCTGCATGAGCTGGGTGAAATGGAACATTTTCTCATTGGTGTAAATGGCCGCATTTCTGAAATCAAACAATTGCTGGAAGAAGATGTCTTCGGCCATTCGATCGATTATTATTATAAGCTGAAGCACCAGGCACAAAAAGGTAATGAAAGTGCACGGCGCAAAATGAATAAATTACGCGATTCGTTCAATGAATCGTTACAGGCCGGCACTATGATTCATTGGAATTAATTTCATCTGGGATATATTGTAAGCTCGGGAAGCGTCCCGAGTCAATATAAACCATATATCACAAAAAAACCGATTGATTAATCAATCGGTTTTTTTATTATCAATACGCGGGATATCCGCATTTAATCAAGGTTTTTCACGCGTAAACGCCGGAATTCCCGTCACGTCCATTCCCGTAATCAGCAAATGGATATCGTGTGTTCCTTCATAGGTCAATACCGATTCAAGATTAGCCATGTGGCGCATCATCGAATATTCGCTGGTAATTCCCATTCCGCCATGAATTTGACGCGCCTCACGGGCAATGTCCAATGCGATTTCCACATTGTTTCGTTTGATCATCGAAATCTGTGCCGAAGTTGCTTTTCCTTCATTCCGCAATTGTCCCACACGCAAGGTAATAAACTGCGCTTTGGTAATTTCGGTAATCATTTCAGCCAATTTCTTTTGTGTCAACTGGAAAGCACCGATGGGCACGCCGAATTGTGTACGTTGTTTCGCATAACGCAAAGCCTGATCGTAGCAATCCATAGCTGCACCAAGAGCACCCCAGGCAATTCCGAAACGGGCAGAATCAAGACAGCTCAACGGAGCGCCCAAACCGCTGCGGCCTGGTAACAGATTTTCTTTCGGAACTTTTACATTCACAAAGATCAATTCCCCGGTTGCAGAAGCACGCAATGACAATTTTCCGTGCATTTCAGGTGTTGAAAATCCTTCCATACCACGTTCAACTACCAATCCGTGAATACGCCCGGTTTCGTCTTTCGCCCACACAACTGCGATATCGGCAAACGGTGCGTTGGAAATCCACATTTTGGCACCATTTAACAAATAATGGTCGCCCATATCTTTGAAATTGGTAATCATTCCTCCGGGATCGGATCCGTAATCGGGTTCCGTCAAACCGAAACAACCCATCATTTCTCCGGTAGCCAGTTTTGGCAAATATTTTTGTTTTTGCGCTTCGTTACCGTATTTCCAGATCGGGTACATAACCAGTGAACTCTGAACGGAAGCCGTAGATCGCAAACCTGAATCACAACGCTCCAGCTCCTGCATGATTAACCCGTAAGAAATCTGGTCTAAGCCAGGGCCACCATACTCTTCAGGAATATAAGGACCGAAAGCACCGATTTCTCCAAGACCTTTCAACAAATGCATCGGAAAAGTTGCCTTCTCGTAATGTTCGTCGATAATCGGTGAAACTTCTTTTTTCACCCATGCGCGTGCTGTGTCGCGCACCAATTTTTGCTCATCCGTAAGCAATTCATCCATGTTCAGGTAATCCGGATGTGTGTATAAATCAGTTGCCATCAGCTATTTGTTTACATTTTAACACTGCAAAAGTAAGCATAAACCCCGAATCCAGGAAAATTCAGTGAATTTGACTATTCGCCTCTCACAGAATACACAGATTTGCACAGATGTTGAACCGTGCGATAGCATATAGAAGACGATTTGAATTAACCGGTGGAAATTGAGTCAAAAAATGTAATCGGCCATCAATGGAAATCAGTTCCTAATCCACCACCAGATTGTGCCGCGCGTCTTTATTCCATTGACTCCAAGGGAATTGCACCAGCGATTTAAATACAGAGAGCACTCCGGCCGAAGCCACAAACAAAAATCCGTTGTGTGAAACAGGTTGTCCGTCTACTTCGCCGGCATTTTTACGCAGTGTAGTCACATTTCCGTTATTGATGTCGTAACTCAATACTTCTCCTGAAAGCGTTGCCACCACTACTTTATCGTTTGCCACCATGGGGAATTGATTCGGGTGCGCGCTCACAGGTTGTTTCCAAAGCATTTTTTCGGTCGTAGCGTCAAAGGCAATAAGATTTGCGCTGTCGAGCAAAAGAATCACTTTGTTTTTGTAGACAATCGGGTGCGATCCGTTGAAATTCATGTGTTCGTAACAATCACCATTACTCATCTTGGCACTAATGATTGCAGGGTATTTTTTGGCAACTTTCAGATCGCTGCGATTCAGTACTACTAATTGTTCCTTGCCATTAACACTTGCAGTAAGGTAAATTTTATCGGTAGTGAGTGTTGGTGATGAAACCGCTTTTACGATAGTAGAAGTCAGCACAGTTTTTCCGCTTTCCTTGTCAAACACATAATAATTGCCGCTTTGCGAAGCCACGTGGACTTCTTTTCCGTCAACAACCGGACAGGCGATTACTTCCTCGTCTACCCAGTTCATCCAGTTCACTTTCCCGGTTTTCAGGTCGAAACTTGCCAACACATAATCTTCGGTTCCCTTCGGATTGCGTCCACCGTTGTTGTAAACCACATAAACATTGTTTCCATCAGCAGAGGGTGTGGAATAGATCGTTCCTGCGAGCCATTTACTCCACAATAATTTTCCGGTTGCAGCATCGAGCGCGTACAACGTACAAGAATACGTATTGATGAGTAAAACTCCCTGGTGATAGACTGCCGGAGAAATTCCTGATTCACCCAGTTCGACTCCCCACAAATATTGGCCGGTTCCGGCTTGCAGGGCATAGAAATTGGGTGAATGGAATCCGTCTTGTGTAAATAACTTGTTGTCGGCAATTGTCGGCGTACCGATTTCTCCCGTATTGCCGAAGTCAATGTTGAATCCTTCGGTTGTTTTGGTGAGGTAGTTAGCCGGTTTCTGTGCCACGTTCACCGGTGTTTGCTCGTGATTGACCACAAATCCTTTTTCGTTGATACTTCGTTCGGCCATCATTGTTTCAATGGCATTTGAACCCCGATATCTTCGTGTGGCACTTGCGGATGCAAATCCTTCGGTTCGGGTGGCATCAACGAGGTGAATCTCGCTTTCATATTTCAGGTTTACCAAATAATTTCCTCCTTTTTGCAGCAGGAAGGTAGCCACACCGTTAGCGTCGGTCTTACCTTCGTAAACGCGCGCGCTGTTCTCTGACTTCAGGTAAACCGGCTCATCAGGAAGTGGATCGCTGTTGTAATTTTTCAGGTTCAGGGTAAAAAGCAAGTGTGTAGACGATCCGTTGGTTTGGGTAATTGCCCGTTGAATGATCGTGTCACCTTTGGTAGATTCACTCACCTTGGTTTTTTCGTAATACACCACTTCAGTAGCTTCGGCATTGGCAAAATTGGGTGTTTTGAATTTGTGAAAGGCCTCAATTCCTTCAATATCGACCTCGTATTCGCTGTTCATGGGAACGTAAAAAATTCCTTCACCCGAAGCGTTGGTTTTCCCCTGGTACTTGGTTTTTTGATCACAGGAAACCAGTTCCAGCGGAAGGCTCGGCACACGCGTACCGCTTTTCTCTTTCACCAAAATGGTCACTTTTGTCACATTGGCCTGACTGCGCATTTGCAATGCCGGAACTGATTTAAAGGTAATACCTGTCCGGTCAACTTTCGGTTTGGTCGTGAAAACACCTTTTGGATCGTAGGTTGTGGTTTTTTTGTACGTACCGCGAATGCCTTCTCTTACGTCGTAAGTAGCCACATCTTTCATTTCGAGGTAGCTGAATGAATACGTTCCCGGTTCGGTCAATGTGAAAATCACCGTTCCCGTATTATCAGTGGTTCCTTTCAGCACGATACTTTCGTTCACGGCACTTACCGCAGTATTTTTCACGGGCTGACCATCGGTATTGATAATACGAAGTGTGTAGGTTGTCTGCGCCAAAAGCGGAGAACCGAGGCAAAGTAGGATAGCAAGCAGGAAGATTGATCTCATAAGAAAAGTGTTGCGGGTACGTTCGTATAACCGGGTGTGAAAAGTTGGTTACAGAAGCTGTTCAAAAGGTGAAGGTAGATATTTGTGATGAGACCGGCAGTAACGCAAATGCGGGTAATAAACGATCGGTTGTTCGTTTCTTTCAAAAAATCGACTTTCAAAAAAGAAGAATGCTCCGTAACTTTCACCAAAATTCACAGACATGACATTGGAAACAACACAGATTCAAGCAGAAATTGCGCGTTTAAAAGCTACACTTACCGGAAATTTATTCGAAGACCTCGAAACGCAGCAGCAAATTTATGAGTTGAAAAAACAGCTCAATCCCGAAATCGCAGAGCATCCGGAACTGGACGAAGACGACGAATGTTTGTCGTGTGGAAGTTAATATTTTCCATCAGCCTAAGGCTGACAAAAAAGTGGAGTAAAAAAGCTTTAGCGTCATTTTAGCCGCTCGTCAAAAAAGGGCTTTTTCTGTGTTTTACGGTCAAAAGTGGCAGATCAGGATCTGAAACGCAAGCGCTTTTGACAAAACACAACGAAACAGCCCTTTTTACTAACTTCGCTTCCTTAAATGTCGCATGGTCCGCAACAATAATCATCCGCTAAGAGTAAAAGTCTATCCTAACGAACTGGTTTCACCTTCACAGTATATCAATTAATCAAAGTAAAATCATTGATGCCCAATGTTAGCGCAATTATTTTCAGCGTTCGGCAACGTTCGTCTTCGATGAAATTTGCGTGATTGTCATAGTATTTCTCTTCGGACGGATTCACAAACATCACTTCAGAGAAGAAAAAAGGTTTGTCTTGTTCAAAAAAGATGGAATAATCATACCAGCAAGAAGTATATGGAAGCTGTTCAAAATAGAAATCGTAGCGTTCTTCGGTTCGTTGTCTCAGGTAAGACTCAGGTAACCAAAAACGATAATCCGAAAAAATGCCCATACCTGTTTTGTACAAAGGAGTTGATAAGATTTCTGCTTTCAATAATTCATTGTTCGCTTGTGTGTCGTTGACTTTTTGGACACCCCATTTCCGTTCAAATTTGAAGGTAAACTTCACGACACCATTTTTTTGATAATATTCTTTTAAATGTTCATCTCTTAAAGGATCATCAAAAGGTCTTGCTATGTTTGAAACGAGAGAATAATAACTCACCGAATCGGCTAATTCAAGTTTGAAAAACTTATATCTGTCTTTTTGAGAAATCGGAGTGTTATGGTTTTCCCAGCCTAACAATTGACCCTCTTGTAAAGCTTTTTGATAATTTTCATTACAGCTTCGGCAGAAATAAACCTCGAAACCGCTCTTTGTCTGGTGCACAAACCAATCTTCGCCGATTACCTGCTCGACTTTGTTGCAAATTTCTGTTAGTTCTTCGTCGGAAGGTTGAGCTATGAGATTTTGTGAAACAAGCAATAAGAGAAAGAGTAGTATTGATTTCATAAGTGCTTTTAGGGTTAAATTCAAAGTAAAGGATTTTGTTACAGATTAGAAGTATTGGGGCATTTTCCTGTAGACTTTTTCTAAAATGAAATTTCAGGGAATTTGGAGTAAGTTCGGGATATTACGAATCCGTTCCCAATATCCCGAACTTGTGTTCGTGTTCGTAAGATAGGGAACTTACCCTCGGTTTTGGAACTCAAATTCCAGTTTTAAAGCCGATTCAAGTTAAAATAATTTGTTTTTCAATGGTTTAATCATTCAACTTTCTACCTGTCGTTTGACATTCTCCAAGGCCTTTCTCGTACAAAATCGCTGATAAGGAATAGAGAAAAATGCAGTTAATCGGCTCAAAAAGTTTCCTGGAACAGAATACGTATGAATTTTGAAGAACAAACCTTCCGCTGTTTCTTCAATGATAAAAGTAGAGATTCCTTTTTCGACATGTCCTTCCAGGGTTTCATAGCTAAATCCTTTTCTTGTAGGTTCATTAATGATGGCTTTTATTCGTACTCCGAAAATCAATTTTAATGAACCGAAATGAGTTGGTGGCAGGTAGATTTGCTGTACAATGGTGTCTCCGGTTTTCATGCTTCTGTCTGCGGATTGCCATTCCGTTTTGAAACGAAGAATGTTTTCAGGAAAAATGTGATAATTGAAGAGAAAATTCAGGTTTAGTTCGTTGAATGGTTGTTTGGTTTCCAATTGAATACTGGTTGTTTTTTCTTTCAGGAGTGTGGTGTCATACTCCATTACGTTTACCAATTTCAATTCCTCAAGCCGTTGTTCTAAGTACTGTTGCTGGTCGGTAAAATAAATTTTCATAATACCATGATCCGAATTACCTCCAAACGACTCTCAGTTTCAACCGTTAAGAGATAAGTCCCGCTCTTGAGTTCAGGAAGCGTAAACGAGTTGATAATCGTCGAAAAACGTTCTTTGTAAACAGTTTTTGAGTCGGTAGATGTGATCGTAATCTGCGGATTTCGAATACCACCATTGAAATGAACCGCTTCGTTGCTTTTTACCGGATTGGGGAAGACTTTCAAAGCCTGTCCAATGCTCAATTCATCAATAGAGAGGTATTCTTCCCGGAGTTTCACCAATCCTTTCGAAAAGGTGCCGATCCAAACATTGTCTTCCGCATCTTTGGCGATAGACAGCACATGATCTTCGGGAATGTCGGAATTGTCGGTGTTGTAAAATCCCCAGCTTTGATTAGCGCGTTTGATCATCAGGCCATGAATCTGCGTTCCGAGGTAAAAGTTGTCCTCATCATCATTAGCCATTGCAGTTAAACTATTGGTCAGCATGGGCGAATTGGTCCAGTTAAATGCCATCCAGGTTTGACTCCCCTGATCTGTCCACAAACCACCGGCTGAACCTGCAAACCAAGGTTTCCCTACCTGATCGATTTTCACCGTTAAGGCAGAATTATCGGGCACTCCAGAATTGAGAATGTAGTAAATTCCTGTGAAATTGGTGGAATTGTCCATATAAATCAACCCACCGTTGATGGTACCAATGTATTTTTCGTTTTGATGCCCGATGGCAATCGAAGAAATGTTGTTGGTAAGGATTGGGGAATTGGCCATGGTCCAGGTTGTCCAGTTGGTATCATCGAAATACACCAAACCTTCTACTGTCCCGATCCATTTATTGCCAAAGTTGTCGATAGAAATAGTGCGGATAAAATTATCCGGAATGTCGGAATTATCGGTATTGAAATCAGTCCATGTGATTCCGTCGAATTTTTGTACACCACCAAGTGTGGTCCCGATCCAGATAGCATTATTGGCATCAACAGCAAGGGCCCGAACGTAGTTATCGTCGAGCCCTGAATTTGCTTCGTTGAAAACCTCCCATGTGTTGTTGCTCAAATGCGCCAACCCATTGTCGGTTCCTATCCATAAATCACCTGAATTATCAACCAATAAGCAACGAACGGTATTGTCGGGCATCGGTGAATTTGCCATATTAAACGTTTCCAATGTAGGAACGATGATCTGACCATAAACACCTGACCCGCTGAGCGTACTGAAAATAATCAGCAGGTATACCGCCGTTTTGCTCATGTTGTTATTCAATCACAATTCGTTGCGTATAATCTTTTCCTTCAAAATGAATGTTGAACAAGTAAAGACCTTTTGCCAAGTGCTGTTGATCGAAGTTCCAGGAGTTGTTACCACTCACGTGATCGAATTCCTGTGTGTAAACTTTTGTTCCCAAAGGACTCAACAATTCGAAAGATACTTTACCGTCGTTTTTAGTTTCGAATTCTACGGCAAACTGACCGTTATTCGGATTCGGCATTAACTTGATCGAACGTTTGAATTCGATGTTTTCACCAATTCCTGCACAAGTTTCAACTACTGCATCGATCGGAACCATTACACTTCCACATGTACTGCTTGTTGTAAGTACTTCCCAATCGTAGAAATAGTAGTAGTAAGAAGCGCCAGCTGAAGCACCTTTAATTTTCAACAACTGATCGATTCCATAAGGATAAGCAGCACTGTTGTTATTACGGTACAAACCACCTGTTTGGATATTTGTTCCGATCAATCTCCAGTTTGTGTCCGCTGTTACATCAAAGCCCAATTGAACGCGGCTCATACCTGCAGGAACAGTTGTCGTTAATGACTCTGTAACAGTTCCTCCGTGATCTTCCAATTCAATCGTAATGCTTCCGGCACCTTGTGAATAAACCAATACCGAGTTTAATGTAAAATCTTCATAAGCATCGAATACTTCGTACTGCTCGCTGGCAACGTAACCACCACCGCCGATACCGTTTGTATGCGGTTCAGAGTTCAGGCTGTCAGTATAAGAATCAGTGTTCATTGCGTAATACGTAGTCGTGGTCGTCAAAACCGGAGTGGTGTAAGTATCACCTGTACCAACCAGAATTCCCAGATCGTCATACCAGGTAATGTCACCCGTTCCTGTTCCTGTCAATGTCATCGCACCGCTGATGCAAACCGTATCACCCTCCAATACAGGAGGTGCAGTTACAACCTGGTTGATTACAAACGGCTCAGATGTATTTACACCACAGTAGCTCGTTACTTCACATGTGTAGCTTCCGGGCGTGTTTACTGTGATTGACTGTGTTGTCGCGCCGTTTGACCACAAGTAAGAAAGGCCACCTGATGCAGTAAGTGTAATGTCTTCCGCTTCGCACAGGTTGTGTGAATTATCAGAAGTAATAGTAGGCAATGTCGCTGTTCCTGCAGGTAATTGCATTGTCAATGTTACCGGAACAGCCGTGAAGTTATTGTCGTCACGCTCTTCGATGAAGTTGCCACGTTTGTCGATTTCCAATACGATGTAGTAGTCACCATTACAGGTATTCGGCGGAATGTTGATCCACATACCATCCAGGTGTTTTCCGTAAACGTCGGTCCAACCAGAAGAAATTCCCTGCTCGATTACCGAACAGTTGTAATTTCCACCACCCAGGTTCCAGTTCGGGAAGTCGGTGTTGTGTAACACAGCACCCTGATTGTAAACGGTGTTTTCATCGCGGCAATGACCATCATACGTACTTCCGTTAGAACCGCATTGCCCATAATCCATCAAACAAAATCCGATTTTAGCACCTGTGCCTACGATAGGCCAGTTAAGCGGATTCGGATCTGCTGTCGGTACACGCAAGGTCATCACCGCCCAGTCATCAACGTGGTTGTGACCGTGAGCTGCGTGATATGTCATACTTCCCACATACTGATCTACATAGCTCATCGCGTTTCCGTTTTTATTGTAAAGGCGCTGAATGATCAGTTGTTTTGGATTCGGGTGACCGTTAGGACAAGTAAATTGTCCGTTTGGTAGCACATTAAATACGGTGTCATTTCCACAAAGGAATGTACGTGTACCGTTAACGTCTTCACCTCTTACAGTAAAAGAGCCGTGTCCGATATTGGGTGTGGAACCCGAAACGCGTAAACGTCCGTCATCCGGACCCTGGCCATTGTAATTGGTACCTGCACCTGTTTGCGGGTATTCGATGTAGCCATTGTCGCTGATTCCCAACCAGGAAGCAGTAATATCGGGTAGTAGTAAGCAACTTGACGAGCCATCTTCACAGACGCACGAAGTCGCATTAGTTGTTGTACACTGCGCCATTGCTGCGTTTCCGGCAAAAAGCACTGTGCAAAAAAGTAGGAGTTTCTTCATAAGTAGAGTATTTTTCTAAAGGACTAATCTAATAAAATAATTGATTGATTCACGCAGTCCTGCTGTGATTGGGGTTGGAAAGGGCTTTTTTGAGGGGGCGACACCTCACTCAAATTTCAGAAAAGCGTAGTGTTAAATTCTTCAAACTATGCGTAACGATTGGTTTTAAATGCCACAGACTGTAAAATAGCTGATTCATGCTGACGCGAATCGCTCTGTGAAAATATGAACGTTTTGTGTTTAAATGCATTCAATAACTTTCGTTTCACCCTTTTTTTGAAAAATCCATCTAAAAGTATAAGTTACTGTGATACTGTTCAAAAACTACAGGAAAGCTTAATTCTAGCAGCAAATCAATTGATTAACAATCTGTTAAAAAACGCACATTGAGGGGGTAGCCCTCTATTCTCTGCTGATTTTCACAAGTAGTTTTGCGGGAAATATACTTTAACATTACTACTATGAAAGTTAACATACTACTATCCATACTTTCATGTTGGCTCTTGACGGCATTGTCGTTTGGTCAATCAACATTTCGTATTACACAGGATGTCGCCAGTTTTGACATTGCAGGAGGTATGGTGGAGAATAGCAGCGGCGATCTTGTTTTCGCCGGGACGAACTCCAACTTTATTCCGTTTTTTGGTAATATCGTAAAAATGAACAGTGCCGGTACCGTGCAATGGGCGAAAGCTTATACGGGTGGTATTGCATCCAGTATCAATGATATTAAAGCCGTGAGTTCGGGTGGTTATATCGTAACAGGAAGCTCTTCTAACGGAGGCGCCATACTGATTCGAGTTGACGAAAACGGGAATACCCTGTGGTCGAAACGTTACCAATGTCCGGATTTTGCGGGAAAACCTTCCAGTGAATACGGTAACGCGGTTATCGAAACTTCAGATGGAGGTTTCGTTGTAGCCGGTGGAGTGGATTATTTCTGGGACGGCGTCAGCGGAAGCACGGTGGATACATCGAGCGCACTCGGCTTTAAAGTGAATTCAGCAGGAACGCTTCAATGGAGCCGCATTTTTACGGTAACAGTTGCCAACCCCGACGAACATTACTTCAACGATGTTGCCGAATCAGCAGACGGTTATGTTTTTGTTGGAATTTCTTCGGAAGGTTCAGGAGCACTTTCGGATGACGGCGATTACCCGCGCAATGCATTGCTTGCCAAAACAACAACAGCCGGAGCAACGACATATATCAACCGCTGGGGATCAGGAAACACTTCCTCACAAGGACTCAATTGTATTACAAGTTTGTCTACCGGAAACCTGGTAATCGGTGGTTATGATGATGTTCATGCTACTATTACCCGGATTCAGGGAACAGGTGGCGCAGTAACGGTTCAGTACGGACGACGTTTGAGCGGTGCGGTCTTCCCACCAGTGAGCGTGATCATACAGGATATTTCGGAACATTCCGATGGTTCCTATGGTATTATCGGTACACGAATTGAAGTTCTTTCTTTCTCCTTTTACACCTTTGCAGCAAAGTTTGATCCTGTAGCGAATACCTTTGCATTTAACCGTGGTTATTTGCCAATCGGGCTTTCGGCCATTTTACCCGAAGGCGGTGTAGCTGCCGATCAGGGTTATTACATGGTAATGACCGATCAGCAGGCCGGGGGATTCAATTACAACATCATTCGCACCGATAATACCGGTCAACTTGGTGGGGCAGCCGGTTGTACGGTCAACAATATTACGCAGGCGACTGCCAACAGCGTTCCAACCATCCAAGCGGTTACCACAGTACAATTTACCAACGCGACGGAATCCTCCTTTACACCGGTTGTGACTGATGTTACGGTAACACCAACGGTTCATTGTATCACAACAGCATGTACACCACCAGCGGCGGCAACTACGGTTACGGCAACACCTGCTTCGATCTGTGTGGGACAATCGTCTTCCATCACCGCATCAGGACCGGGAGTAGGAGTGACCTACAATGTCTACACAGCTTCTTCGGGCGGAACCAACCTTGGAGCAACTCCGTTGAGTGTTTCACCAACTATTACCACTACTTATTATTTGGAAACGGTCGTGAACGGAAGCCCCGCATGTGTCAGTACCACCAGAACTCCGGTTACTGTTACAGTAAATCCAACGCCTACTGCAACTCCGGGAAGCAACTCTCCGGTATGTGAAGGTCAGGCGATCAACTTGACTTCTCCTACGGTTGGAAGTGCAACTTATGCATGGACAGGACCAAACAGTTTTAGCAGTACTTCGGAAGATCCGACCGTTTCGCCGGCCACAGCCGCTGATGGTGGAACATATACACTCGTAGTTACAGAAAACGGTTGTAGCTCGGCTCCAGCCAACGTATCGGTAACGGTAACTCCGCTTCCGGTAGCTAACGCCTCTTCCAATTCACCGGTTTGTGAAGGAAGCGCGATCAATCTTTCAGCCAATAATATTCCTTCTGCAACGTATGCGTGGACTGGACCTAACAGTTTTAGCAGTGCGGCAGAAGATCCTACTGTTTCTCCAGCCACAGCTGCCGATGCGGGAATTTATTCTGTTACCATTACCAGTGGAGGTTGTTCTTCGATTCCTGCGACTGTTTCAGTGACTGTTAATCCATTACCTACCGCCAGTGCGGGAAGCAATTCTCCGGTTTGCGAAGGTTCAGATATTTTATTGACCTCATCGGGTGGAACAGGCTATTCCTGGACAGGCCCTAACAGTTATTCCAACGGAACACAAAATCCAACAATAACAGGTGCGACAGCTGCAGAAGACGGAACTTATACTGTTACGGTAACCGATGGCAATGGCTGTCAGAATACCGCTCAAACAATTGTCAGTGTAGTTGCCGGAGAATCAATTTCGGCCACAGCCACAGATATTACCTGCAACGGTGCCGATGACGGAACTGCTACAGCAGTAACTTCAGGAGTTGGGCCATACACTTATTCATGGGCTCCAAGTGGTGGCAATGCTGCTACAGCAACCGATTTACCTGCGGGAACATATACAGTTACTGTTACCGCTTCAGGATGTAGTTCAACAGCCAGCGCTACAGTCAACGAACCAACAGCTGTCGGATTATCAACTTCATCAACTCCTTCTTCATGCACCACACCAACCGGAACTGCCACGGTAGTTGCAGCGGGTGGAACAGGAGGTTATACGTATTCCTGGGCTCCAAGTGGTGGCAATGCTGCTACGGCAACGAATCTTGCGGCTGGAAGTTATACGGTGACCGTAGCAGATGGCAATGGATGCCAGGAAACAGCAACGGTTGTTGTTGCTTCGGTAAACGGACCTACGGCTGCTATTTCAGCTTCGTCGGATGTCTCCTGTGCCGGATTAACCGACGGATCGGCTACTGTAACTGCTGCTGATGGAACACCTGGCTACTCTTACTCATGGTCACCAAGTGGTGGCGCTGCGGCTACTGCATCTAATTTAGGAGCCGGTTCTTATACAGTTACGGTTACTGATGCAGCAGGATGCACTGCTACTGCCAGCGCAACTATCGGAAGTGCTACGGCAATTGCAATTGCGGAAACAATTACCGCTTCAACGTGTGGTAATGCAGACGGAAGTATTTCGGTAGTGCCTTCAGGTGGAAATCCGGGTTATACCTATGCTTGGACTCCGGCAGGAAATACAGCCACTATCAGCAATCTTCCCGGTGGAGATTACGATGTAACGGTAACAGATGCCAACGGTTGTACCGCAACCGAAAGTTATACGATTGTACCTACAGGTTCGCTTGATGTGGATGTAACACCACTTTCAAGCACTATTCTTGCCGGCGAAACGGTTGGATTGACAGCTACCGTGACACCATCTGTTGCAGGAGCAACTTATGAGTGGAATCCTTCAACTGATCTTACATGTGACGATTGCCCCAATCCGACAGCTTCGCCGGATGAAACAACAATATATACGGTAACTGTGACTTCGCCTGACGGATGTACGGGAACAGCATCAGCTACCGTATTCATTGAATTGGTTTGTGGTGAATACTTTATGCCAACGATTTTCTCGCCTGACGGAAACCTCAACAACGACGAATTGTGTTTATACGGAAGTTGTTTCGTGGAATTATCCCTGAAAATATATGACCGTTGGGGTGAACTGGTATTCGAAACAACCGATCAGTCGAAATGCTGGGACGGTACCTACAAAGGGAAACCGATGAATGCCGCTTCATATGTATATGTATTGGAATTGAGCCTACAGGACGGAACTACTGTTTCAGAAAAAGGGAATGTTACATTGGTTCGCTAATCGCACGATAAAATTAGATAAACATGAAAAAACAGTTAGTTATCGGAGTGATTTGTGCTGGAATTGTTGCCCTTTCAAATAGTTTCGCGCAGAACCTGGTAGTGAACCCGAGTTTCGAGCAAACTACCACGAATTGTGGGAACCCGTTCGGAGAGGGGTATGCCGATCTGATCGATTGGGATGACACCAATTCCGGAAATGACACCTGTACAACACCGGACTTGTTTTCAGCCTGCAACCTGTTGATCGGAAACATGGGTCCTACACACATGCCTTATTCCCAGCTGGGCTATCAGTATTCCCATACCGGAACGCGCCATGCCGGATTTATTTCTCATGAGCTAGGCAGTGAATACCGCGAATACGTTCAGGGGCACACTTCTGCTCCATTGACTGCCGGACAAACTTATTGCGTATCATTTTACGTGAGCCTGGCCAATATGTCCTTGTATGCGACCAATAACATGGGAATTCGTTTTACGAACAGTAATTACCAACACAATGCCTGTCCAGGAAGTTCCAATTCCCTGATCAATCTTCCGCCTCAACTCAACAGTACCTGTGTGATCTCTGACACGAATGGTTGGGTGCGCTTGCAGTGGGATTATACAGCTGCGGGAGGTGAACAGTATTTTGTAATTGGGAATTTCTTCAACAACGCTGGAACGAACATTGCAAATCATACACCGGCTAGTGGTGGAATGGCCTTGCCGATGCCTTTTGCCTATTATTTCATAGATGATGTAAGTATTACACCTAATACGTGCTGTTATGCGGATATTGCACCGGTTGACAATATGTGTGTGACGGATGCTGCGATTACGCTGACAGCTACACCACCATTGGGAATTGCCTGTGCACCCGTTCCGATTTCCGGAACATGGTCGGGACCGGGAATTACCAACGGTGCTACCGGAGCATTTGATCCTGCAGTAGCAGGGCCGGGTGTTCATACAGTCAATTTTTTATTGTCTTGCGGAACAACAGTATCTACCACCATTACAGTAAGCCCATGTGCCGGATTGGATGTATGCCTGGAAGCCAACGGTGATTTGACCGTTTCAGGTGGAATAGCTCCATATCAGTGGCAGAGCGAGGTGTCAACACAAGATTGCTCAGCATGTATTATCGGTTGCACTTTCCCACCGGGATGTGCCACAACATCAATGGTTTGGACAACTTATTCTTCCAATGCAACAGCAACTCCGGGCACTTTACCGATCCAGGTGGTTGATAATACAGGAGAAATTGAATCAATCGCAACGCTTGTAGGGATTCCTGCATGTACAACAATTCCTTGTCCACCCGTGAATATTAATGCCACTTCTCAGACAAACGTCTTGTGTAATGGCGGAAGCACAGGTGCATTGACTGTAAGCGCATCAGGCGGTAACGGTGGTCCGTTTACCTACGTTTGGAATCCGGGGAATTTATCCGGAACAACCCAAACGAACCTTACAGCAACTACGTATACCATTACCGCAACAGGAACTGACGGTTGTGACGGAACGGCTACTTTTACCATTACCCAGCCGGTTGCACTTTCTACCACCACTTCGTCTGTTGATGCCTCTTGCGGCGCCAATAACGGAACGGCTACGGTAAATGCTTCAGGCGGAACCGGATCATACACTTACAGCTGGGTACCTTCGGGTGGAACGGGAGCAACTACAACACCTGTAGCAGCTGGCGTTTATACTGTAACGGTAACCGATGGCAATAGCTGTACCACAACAGCAAACGTAACCGTGGGAACAGCAGGCGGGCCTACGCTTACCATTTCGAATCAGCAAAATATCTCCTGTTTCGGGGTTAACGACGGAGAAGCGACTGTTTCGGCAGCGGGTGGCGCAACACCTTACACGTATCTATGGGCTCCTTCGGGTGAAACAACAGCAACGGCAACCGGACTCAGTGCCGGGCTAAATACCATAACGGTTACAGACAACGCGGGCTGTTCCGTCTCCGAGCAGGTAACACTTACCGGACCAACACAAATGGTGATTACTGGTACTGTTACCGATGAAGATTGCGGTGCGCTCAACGGAAATATTGCCGCTTCGGTTTCCGGTGGAACGGGACCTTATGCCTACGCATGGACAGGAACAGCGGCTGTTACGGCTACTATTTCCAATCTGGATGACGGCACTTATACACTTACAGCAACAGATGCAAATGGCTGCAGCGCTTCTAGTACGTTTACGGTTGACCAGATCGGTGATTTGAATGTAACTGCCGTACCGGGTTCTGCTGTGATCAGTGAAGGAGCATCGTTGCAACTGACTGCATCGGGTGCAACAACGTATGTTTGGACACCGACAGGCGGGCTAAGTTGTACCAACTGTCCGAACCCTGTTGCAACACCTTCGGGAAGTACGATTTATGTGGTTACAGGAACCGATGCTAATGGCTGTTCGGGAACTGCGAGTGTTACAATCACCATGAATCCAGTGTGTAACGAAGTATTCGTACCAACAATCTTTTCGCCAAACAGCGACAATGGAAACGACTTGCTGTGCGCATTCGGAAATTGCTTCTCGCAAGTCGATTTTGCCATCTACAACCGCTGGGGAGAAAAAGTATTCCAGACCGACGACCTGCAGGTTTGTTGGGATGGAATGTATAAAGGAAAACCGGTCAATGCAGAAGCATTTGTCTACAAACTCAGCGGTACGCGCATCAACGGCGAAGAAGTGAGTTTATCCGGAACAATTCAGGTAATCCGTTAATTGAAAAACGATAGCATTATGAAAACAATACGCTTTAATCAACTACTCATTACACTTCTATTCGGGGGATGCTCGTTCATCTCGCTCGCTCAGGATGTTCACTTTTCGCAAATGCCGTATTCACCATTAACATTGAATCCTGCGCTTGCAGGAGCCAATTCACCGTTGCAGGCCATTGTGAATTATCGTACTCAGTGGAGATCGGTGGCTTCGCCTTACAAAACGATTGCCGCTTCTGTCGACGGACGCATCAACGAAAACAAGCGTGGTAAACATGGACACATTGCTTATGGTTTGAATTTCTTCAACGACCAGGCAGGTGACGCTCGTGTTACAACAACGAACGTAAACGTAAGTTTGGGTTACCACATTATTCTTGATAGAACGAGTACGCTCGGTGCTGCCATTTATGGTGGATTCGGGCAGCGCGGAATCAATGCTGCTGCCGGAAAATGGGGAAGCCAGTACAACGGAATGGCTTACGATGCAACGCTGTCGAGCGGTGAAACGTTTGCTACCAACCAATTTTCTTACGCAGACGTGGGAGCGGGATTGGTGTATACCTACAAGGAAAGTGATAGTTATATGACTTCTAACGATCAGAAATCGTTCAACTACGGTTTCGCGCTTTACCACATCAACAAACCAAAATATTCGTTTTTGGGTGCTGGTGACGAAGAAGAACTGTACATGCGCTGGTCGATCTTTGCCAACGGAAACATCGGTTTGGGGAACTCACGCTGGTCGATCATGCCGGGTGTTTATTACCAACGTCAGAAATCAGCGCAGGAACTTTTGGTGGGAACTTATTTCAAGTGCCGTTTGAGTGAAGCATCACGTTCTACAGGAATGAACAAAGCTTCGTTCCTGTCATTCGGGTTGTTTTACCGAAACAAAGATGCGATGGTTGCCAAAGCGATGTTTGACTGGTCAGACTACTCTGTTGGTTTCGCGTATGACATCAATATTTCAAGCCTGAACGAGGTTTCGAATACCCGCGGAGGTGCAGAAGTGTTCTTACGCTACAACATGTCTTCATTCGGAAGATCACGCTCACGTATTTAATCATTCATCCCGTTTTATGATGAAGAATCGCCTCATTGCGCTGTGTTGCCTCACAGCAGGGAATCTTTGTGCCCAGCCCGGCAAGCTGATCATCCGGGAATATGATTCCTTGCGCATCGAAATAGAAGCGTTGGGAACATCGGTCAACAGTCCGTTTAACGACTACGCGCCCGTGATCACAGCCGATGGTTTCGAATTGTTCTTTACCTCGCGCAGGCCGGCAACGGAGCGTGAGATCAAGAAAAAAAGCGAAGGAAAAGAACGCGTTTTTTACTCCAATTTCGATTATACAGCCCTTAAATGGCTCGATGCGGAAGCGCTTCCTGAGGTGATTAACAATCCTAACCGCTTCAATTCCGCGGTAGCCGTTTCAAACGATGGGCAGCGTTTGCTAATCTACCAGGATGACCAATATGGCAATGGCGATATTTATGAATCGTTTTTGAAAGGATCGTTTTGGTCAAGTCCGCTTCCGATTTCGGCTCCGATCAATACCGAAGCACACGAATCATCGGCGAGCATAGCGCCCAACGGACAGACGATCTACTTTGTTTCCGACAGAGAAGGCGGTCGCGGAAAACGTGATATCTGGTCCATTTCCAAAAACAGTGCAGGTGAATGGGAAGCTCCGAAAAATCTTGGACGAACCATCAACAGTACCGACGATGAAGAATCGGTTTTCATTCACCCTGACGGGCGAACGCTTTATTTCAGTTCTCGCGGACATGAATCGACCGGTGGTTTTGATGTGTACCGTTCCGTTTGGAGCGAGCAGGATGGCTGGTCGGAACCCGAAAATCTAGGCGATCCGATCAATACAGCTGGTGACGACCTGTTTTTTGTAATGACCGCCGACGGAACACAAGCTTATTACGCTTCCTCACGGGATGAAGACTCCAAGAACCTTTACAGCATCCGGTTTACGCCTCTCAGTAAGAAAAGCGTCGCCGAACAACCGAAAGTAAGTTTGCTGAAAGGAACAATTTTCGATGAAGCGACCAAACAACCTATTGCTGCCGTAATCGAAGTGTTCGACAACGATAAAAACGAACTTATCGGAACCTTTAATTCCAACGACGAAAGCGGGAAGTTTTTGATTTCGCTTCCGTCAGGAAAAAACTATGGAATTGCCGTTTCAGCTCCTGATTACCTGTTTCATTCGGAGAATATTACGCTAAGCGATACCAGTACGTTTCAGCAGATTACGCGTGATATCTCCCTGCAAAAACTCACAACGGGAACCAAGATTATCCTCAAGAATATCTTCTTCGATTACAGCCTTTACTCGCTAAAACCGGCTTCTACTGTTGAGCTAGAGCGTGTTCACAAACTGATGAATGAAAATCCGGGTTTGCGAATTGAGATTTCGGGTCACACCGATACGCAAGGATCGCCTGTTTATAACCAACAATTGTCAGAAAACCGCGCAAAATCGGTCGTGGATTACCTCATTGCCGCGGGAATTGATAAATCGCGCTTAACTTATAAAGGTTATGGCGAAACACAACCGATTATTACTGACGCGGAAATTGCTAAAATGAGTACAAAAGCTTTACAGGACGAAGCACACGCACAGAATCGCAGGACGGAATTTAAAGTGCTTTAAAAACCAACTGCGGTTTGAATTACGCATGAAGTATTGGTCGATTTATCAGGAAACCTAAATTAATCAATAACTTTGCAGTCCAAAAACAGCTCCTTTATGGCAACTATTGCTTCTTACGACTTTACCGGAAAACGTGCGTTGGTTCGCGTGGATTTTAACGTTCCGCTGAACAAAGAAACACTCGAAGTAACAGATGATACGCGCATTCGTGCCGCATTACCGACCATTAAACACATTCTGGAAAATGGTGGAAGTGTGGTTTTGTGTTCGCATCTGGGACGTCCGAAAGAGGGTGCGGAAGATCGTTTTTCGTTGCGCCATATTCGTCCGGCAATTGAGCATTTATTAGGAAAATCGGTAAAATTTGCAGCAGATTGTATCGGATCGGCAGCGTTGGACATGAGTGCAAACCTGAAACCGGGTGAAGTATTGTTGCTGGAGAATGTTCGTTTTTACAAACAGGAAACCGCCGGCACCGAATCGTTTGCCGAACAGCTTTCGAAACATGGTGATGTATATGTAAATGACGCTTTCGGAACTGCACACAGAGCTCATGCGAGTACTACTGTTGTTGCCAATTACTTTCCAAACGACAAAATGTTTGGGTTTTTATTGGAAGCCGAAATCAAAAGTGTTGACCGCGTTTTAAACAGTACTGAAAAACCGTTGACCGCTATTGTGGGTGGAGCAAAAGTATCGTCTAAAATCACGATCATCGAACGTTTACTGGAAAAAGTGGACCACTTGATCGTTGGTGGCGGAATGGCTTATACGTTTGTAAAAGCGATGGGCGGTGAAGTCGGGAACTCACTGGTTGAAGATGAATTCCTGGATGTTGCGCGAGACATTATTGCAAAAGCGAAGACAAAAGGTGTTGATTTGTACATTCCAACGGACACGATGGTTGCCGATAAATTTGATAACAATGCAAGCACTCAGCTTGTTGCAATCGGTTCCATTCCAAACGGATGGATGGGATTGGATGTTGGTCCGAAAACCATTAAAGCGTGCGCTGAAATCATCGAATCTTCGAAATTGATTTTGTGGAACGGTCCGATGGGTGTATTTGAAATGAGCAACTTCCAAACCGGAACGGCTGAAATAGCCAATGCGATCGTTCGCGCAACGGCAAAAGGTGCGTTTTCACTCATCGGCGGTGGTGATTCAGTGGCTGCGATCAATCAATTCGGGTTGGCCAATAAAGTGAGTTATGTTTCTACCGGCGGTGGCGCGATGCTGGAATACCTGGAAGGAATTGAGTTGCCGGGAATTAAGGCGATCCGGTCATGATTTTTTAGATTTACACTCAAAAAAATAGCATAAACTATTGTTTTTCAAACCATTAACTTCCGTAATATTGCGGGATTACTGAAGTTTTTAAATTCTACTTTCCCTATTATTTTTTGGATTCGGCATACGCTTTACGTAGCACAACAAAATACGCCAAATGCAGTAGTGCTGTAATCACGCATTCCGTTATATTTGATCAACAACATCCAATTATGAAAACACTTACACTTTCCCTGGTTTTGTTTCTCTTTTACGGCTTTTCCCTAGCTCAGGAAGACGAATTTACTCCTCCGCGTTTTGTGAAGCAACCTATTGAAAATACTGGTTGTTATGCTTATTTCCCGAATGATGTGGAAATGGTTTTTGATTTAAGTTACTCACCCGATAGCTCCAAAGTATACACAGGGGATTTTTTGTCAGGTAATTTTCATTACTCCATTATTTTGGTACAATTGAAAGATCTTGTGATGCAAACCACGGAAGAAAAGGATGACATGCTGGTTTCTTACCTGGATTATTTGCAAGGAACGGTTGGTATTGTCGGTTCTGCCGGTTATGGAAAAGGCCATACGATGGAAAGCAATCCTTCTGCGGTTGGAATAATCGATTATTGGGAAGACGATGAAGGAGATCAGTGGTCGGTAAAAGCCTGGGCTGATGGTTCTACTATGGCGATTCTGTTTATTTATGGGGCAACTGAATATCCAAGTTATGGAGCGGGGCAGTTATTTTTGAATGGATTTCGATTTAATTGATTGATTATCAAAAACATAGTGATATTGCAATATTAGCAAGTGATTTTTGAAAATCCAAGAATAGAAATCACTTATCCAATACCTTTGGAATCCGGAAATAATCCGAATCTTTTTTCGGAGCATTCTTCAATGCTTCGGCTTGCGTCACTGTCTCTTCAGCTACATCTTCACGCAAAACATTGACCTCATCACTCATAAAAACAAGTGGTTCTACATTATCGGTAGGCAATTCAGCGAGTTTACCCATAAAACCAATAATATTCTCCAAATCTTGTTGAATCGCCGCTTTAGCTGGTCCTTCAAAACGCAAACGCGCCAAGTGAGCGATATGATCTATGGTTTCCTCCGTTATTTTCATGGAGCAAATTTAAGCATTTGTTTGTAGATTGGTTAAACATGCTGCACAAGTTAACCTTGACCATTTCAACTAATTAAAATCCTGTAGAAATACACTTCTTTGAAATCAAGTAGTATTACGCGGTGCGGGATCACTTAAATTTTCGTGGTTTGCGGTAACTGTAATCGATAATATCATTTTGCCCAAACATTTTAACCATAAATATTCATTGAATTGAACCGCTAACCACCTTGTTTAAAACCACAATTCACTAAAACCCGTTAACAAATGAAACTCAAACAAAAACTGGAGCAATTGGGTGCGCAACCCGATCTGATTCTGATCATTACTGATGAGCAACGTGCAACCCAACATTTTCCTCCCGGATGGGAAGAAGAAAACCTGCCAACACTTACTTTCCTGAAGCAAAATGGTTTCAGTTTCGACAGGGCTTTTTGCAATACCTGTATGTGTTCACCAAGCCGCACAACCCTTTTTACAGGAGTTTATCCTGCGAAACACGGAGTAACGCAAACCTTAACCGAGGGTGGATTATTATCTCCGGGCGAACCAACACTAAACACCTCACTCCCGAACATCATGAATGTACTTTGGGGCGAGGGTTATGACGTACAATACCGCGGTAAATGGCACATGAGTAAAGGCGTTGCGCCAAATGGCACCAAAACGAATTATGATGATCTCGCTGCCGCCGATATTTCTTTATTCGGGGCCATGGGATGGGTAGCACCGGATGCGGGCGAAGATGTCAATCCGCTCAATTTCGGAGGCGGTTACGCCAATCACGATGCCAAATACACCGCCGAAGCGATCAAGTACCTGAAAGAAGTACGTGTTCGTCGTGCTGCCGGCGATCATCAGCCATATTGCCTGATCCTTTCGCTTGTAAATCCGCACGATGTGTTGGCTTATCCCAAGACTGCAGCGACTTCCGGCTATCATCCATCTTCCTGGTCGGGAAGGGATATCAAATTGCCAGGCACTTTCGGTGAAGAATTGCTTCGAAACAAAAAGCCCATGGCACAGGAACAAATTCTAATCGGAATGGGTGCTTCTTTGGGGGAATTGACGACACTGGAGCAAAACCTGGATTACATTAATTTTTACGGTTATCTGCTCAGTTATGTCGACAAAGAAATCGGTTATTTCATTGATGAATTGTACCGTGAAGGCAAAGATGGGAAAAAACTGGCCGATTCAGCCATCGTCACCATGACATCCGATCACGGAGAAATGGGGCTTGCACATGGCGGATTGCGACAGAAAACTTTTGTCGCTTATGAAGAGGCATTACGCGTTCCTCTGGTGATCTCAAACCCTGTAGTATTTAAGGATCATGGTTTGAAACAGTCGATGGCTTTGGCTACATTGGTTGATATTATGCCCACATTCATTGAACTGGCGAATGTTTCCAATCCGCCAACAGGTTTGGCCGGTACGAGTTTGTTGCCAATCATCGAAGACGGAACTCCGGTGCAGGAAAGTATTTTATTCACGTTCGACGATACAAAAGCCGGATCGAACAGTCAGTTATCTGCCGTGAAAGCCGCCAACCGGATCCGTTGCATCCGTACAGAAAAATGGAAATTCGATATCTATTTTGACGCGCTAGGAACCTATTACAATCAATACGAATTATACAATTTGGAAGAAGATCCTTCCGAATATACCAATCTGGCGTATGATCCGGAATACAAGGATATCAGAGATGAATTGGAAAGACAGCTCCACCAGCTTGAGATTGCTAAGCTACGAGTGAATACTCCTTCCGATGTTTCGTGATGAAATAGACCAACTTAAGAGAAAAGAGCTGCTTTCGGGCGGCTTTTTTTGTCGACCCAAATTAACTTCGCCACAGATCATCCTTATAACTAGTGGTTATTTTCTTTTCATCAATCCTCTTTGAACAAGCGGCTCAGAAACAATGTGATACGTTTTCTCCAGCAATTCACGTTCGGATAACCGTTTCACTTCCTCCTGATCAATCACCGGATGAATGATCACCCGCGAAATTCCGGGATGCGCCGGCCCTAATAAATCGCCCGGATCGGAGAACAGGTGATAATTATCAACAAACGTAATCGGTATGATCGGAATTCCTGCTCCCTTCGCCAGTTTAAACGCTCCTTCCTTAAACGGAATCATTGTCGGATGATCTTCGTCCGGAATTCCGCCTTCGGGAAAAACGACTAATGACCAACCTTCTTGAATGGCCTGACGCGCCTGCATAAACGATTGGGCCGCTTTCCGGCGATCACTGCGATGAACCGGGATATTCAACCGCTTGAAATAGGTTTTTACTAACGGATACGACAAAATCTCGCTCTTACCTAAAAACAAAAACCGGTGATTGGGAAGCAGAGAATACATGAGGAATATATCAAAATAGGAAGCATGGTTAGCGATGATCATGTATGGTCCGTCCGGAATTTTAGGACTCGATAATTTTCGCACAAAAACCAGCATCAGAATCCGCACCAAATGGCTCCAGAACACATTTAGCGGAAAACTGTATTTGCGCCATGATTTGCGCGAAAGAATGATCAGAAAAAAAGGATACAATACCAGTAACGTGGATATGAAGACAATTCCAACATACACTTTATACAACAAGCATGGAATTCCCAACAGTGCCTTCATACGCCAAAAATAAGATTTTCATTGACTTTTTTACAAAATGATTTTTCCGACAAGCTGCGATTTATTAAAAAACAGTAGTTTTTCCAAAAGTTATCATTTAAAGGCTTTTACACACAACTAAACTATTCGTTCAGTCAGGTGGAACAAATGAAATTCGATTTAAAAAATAAGTTATGAAAAACGCATATCTCCCGATTATCTTTCTCTTGATTACTTTCAGCGTAATTGGGCAATTTCCGAAGCGAAAAGCAATCATGGGAATGCGCGGGCAAATCAGTAACGGAGGAATTATCATCGACAGCATTCTACCCGAAACAACCTTTGCCGGAAGCGGACTTAAAAAAGGAGATATTGTCATGGCGATGAATGGTAAGCCCACTCCTACACTGGATGATTACAACAAGATCGTTTCAACATTGAGAGAAGGTGATTCATTTAATATCAATTACCTGCGGAAAGGAAAAGAAAAAAACACAACCGTAAAACCCGTCGCGAAACCGTTTGAAACCTCTCCGATCGCTGACATTACCTACGACTGGGTAAAATTTCGCAGCGGATATCTGCGCACTATCACCCGGAAACCGAAAGGAAAGAACCAGGTTCCCTGCATTTTACTCATTCCTGGTTATGGTTGCGGCAGCATTGAGAACTACAGTAGTAGTTACAACGGCAAGCTCATGAACGAATGGCTGAAAAACGGTTATGCCGTCGTGACAATTGAAAAAAGTGGCCTGGGCGACAGCGAAGGTTGTGAACCATGCGGAGAAGTCGATTTGGCAACCGATATTGAAAGTTTCGACGCCGGATATCGTTTCATGGAACAGCTTTCGTTCGTGGATACATCGCAACTTTACATCTGGGGACACAGTCTCGGCGGAAGCATCGCTCCGGAAATTGCCAAACATCATCATCCGAAAGGAATCATGGTATTCGGTTGTGTATTTCGCCCGTGGAGCGAGTTTTTGCTCGAAATGCACCGGGTTCAGAAACCGTTGCTCGAAAATATGACGCTTCAGCAAACAGAAGAATTCACCAGGCAAATCCAAAAGATCTATTACGAACTGTTCGTTTTGAAAAAAACACCCGCACAACTCAATGAAATTGCCGAATACAAACCACTGGTTGAAAGTGAATTAGGCTACAAACCCGGAAGCAACGATATGTGGGGCCGTCACTGGCGGTTTTGGCAGCAGCTGGATTCCATCAACCTGGCCGAAACTTGGGCGAAAGTCAATTGTCCGGTGCTGATTTTGCACGGAGGCGCCGATTACGAACAATGTAGTTTGGTTGAACCGATGATGATCGAAAAAACGGTCAATGAAGCACATCCCAATTCTGCAACCCGGATCACTATTCCGGATATGGACCATTTCATGATGAAAAGCGCTGATTGGAAACAAGCCGTGATCAATTTTAAAGAGCAGCAATACATGAAAGGAAATTTCCACACCGGAATCGCTGATGAAACCGTCAAATGGCTAAAAACACATTGAATTTAACCATAAAGACCAAGGAAAAGAACAAATTTAGTGTGTGTTAGAAGAACACAAAGGCCAAGCGAGGTAGAACACCTTTGTGGTCTTAACACGCCAATCCTTCAAAAAAGCTTTGTGCCTTTGTGTTTCCAAACTTTTGAAAATTGTACTTTCGCCAAAAAAGAATTCATGGCACGCATTCTCACTGGTATTCAAAGCACCGGAACTCCGCATTTGGGAAATTTACTCGGCGCGATCCTGCCTGCAATCGAATTGGCGAAAAGCGGTAATAACGACTCGTTCCTGTTTATCGCCGATATGCACTCGCTTACACAAATCAAAGACGGCAATGTTTTACGTCAAAACACGTACTCAACAGCGGCAGTTTGGCTCGCTTGCGGACTCGATCCGCAAAAAACAGTGTTTTACCGCCAAAGCGACATTCCGGAAGTAACTGAATTGACGTGGTATCTACTCTGTTTTTTTCCGGTTCCCCGATTGGAACTTGCCCATGGATACAAAGACAAAAAAGATCGTCTGAGCGACGTCAACGGCGGATTGTTTACCTACCCGATACTGATGGCCGCGGATATTTTATTGTATGACGCCAACCAGGTTCCGGTTGGAAAAGACCAATTGCAGCACATTGAAATGACACGTGATGTGGCCGAACGTTTTCATCATTTGAACGGCGAAACGTTTGTGCTTCCGGAGGCGAAGATCGATGAAAACACGATGCTGGTTCCGGGAATCGACGGTGAGAAAATGAGCAAATCGCGCAACAATTTCATCAACATCTTTCTCCCTGAAAAAGAATTGCGCAAACAAGTTATGGCCATCGTCACCGACAGCAAGGGGCTTGAGGATGTGAAAAATCCGGATGAATGCAACATTTTTGCCCTTTACAAATTACTGGCCGACGAAAATGCTATTCAAACCATGCGAAACAACTATACAGCAGGCGGTTATGGTTACGGACATGCCAAATTGGCCTTGTTTGAATTAATTTTAACCAAATTCGAACAGGAACGAACACGTTATGATTACCTGATGAATAACCTAAGCGAAATAGACGCAGCTTTAGAAATTGGAGCGGAAAAAGCACGACTAGTGGCAAAAGATGTATTGAAGCGGGTTCGCCAAAAAATCGGATACTAAAAATTTTTCAACAACTATTTACCGTTGAATAGAAAATATGTATATTTGAATCAACTTATGTTACACCAACATAAACTACTCTTATTAAACCAACAATGTTAAAGCTCCTCCTCCAAGGGGCTTTTTCACTTCTTATAAAGCGTTATAGGTGTTATCTTATCAATGATTTATTATATTTGTTCGCGACAAGAAAACTCTTCTCCTTATGTTAAAACACATAATCATCTATGCTGCTGCTTTAGTCACGATTGCTTCGTGTTCCGATTCGGGCAACGACCTGTCCGATTTGAAAGCAGTTGGCGGTAAACGATATGGTGGTGAATTCCGATTTATGTCCCCGGAAAAAGTGTCTGGATTGTTACCTATTCAGGCAGTAGATATTTATACACAACGGATTACTTCTCAACTGTTTGACCAGTTATTGCGTTTGGATCCATCGGGTAAAAACGTTGTTCCTTCATTAGCAGAAAGTTATACGATTTCCCAGGATGCTACCACATTTACGTTCAAAATCCGGAAAGGCGTTTTTTTCCACGACGATGATTGTTTTGGCGGTGAAGGGCGAGAATTGACAGCGGAAGACATCAAGTTTACACTGGACATGGCATGCAGCGGGCTTCCTGAAAATGAGGTAAGTTGGTTGCTGGTGGATCGTGTGAAAGGCGGTCGTGATTTCTACAATGCTACCAAAAAATCATTCAAAGGAGGTGGTGTTTCCGGAATCAAGGTAACCAACAAAAACACCTTGGTCATTACATTGGCTGAACCTTTTGCAAGTTTTGATAAAGTACTAACCTACGGCGGGTTCGGTGTTTTCCCGAAAGAAGCTTACGATGAATACGGCAAAGACCTGAAAAAGCATCCGGTTGGAACAGGCCCGTTCAAACTCAAGGAAATGACGGCTTCCAAAATCGAGCTGGAGCGCAATCCGCGTTATTGGAGAAAAGACGAATTCGGGAATCAGTTACCATTCTTAGGAACGATTATCATGACTTACGCAACCGACAAACGAAGCGAATTGATGGCTTTCCGTAAACAGAAAATTGATTTGGTGCTTGAGATTCCGGCAGATGACGTAGAAAACGTATTGGGTTCGTTGCAGGAAGCACAAGCGGGCAAAACAGTGAAACACAAAGTAGATTCCAAAGAATCGCTTTCGGTTTCATTCTTCGGGCTTTCACATACTAATCCTGCTTTCCAGGACAAGCGTGTGCGTCAGGCGTTAAATATGGCCGTTGATCGTGAGATGATCGTGAACATGACTTTAAAAGGCGAAGGTTATCCGTTACTTAACGGTATTATCCCAAATAGTGATTTTTATCCCGCCAATCAAGTGAAGGGCTTTCAATTCAACGTCGCTAAAGCACAAAGTTTGCTGGCCGAAGCAGGTTATCCGGGTGGTGCCAATTTCCCGGAATTGATCATTTATGTGAACGGTAAAAAAGATTCTGACAGACACCGGTTAGCCAAAGGTTTTGCCGATCAGATGAAAGCAAATCTAAACATCAATCTAAAGATAAAATTGTGCAATATCGAAGAACGTAATAAAGCCGTAAGCAGCGGAGCAGCGGCTATTTGGGTTAGTGGCTGGATTGCCGATTATCCGGATGCTGAAAGTTTCCTGAGCTTGTTCTACGGCGGCAATATCAAAGCAAACTCCAAGTTCGTGAATCCGTTCAAGTATAAAAGCGCTGCTTTCGACAAAATATACCGCGAAGCAGCCAGCGAATCGAACGAGCAAAAACGTCAGAAATTACTCGTCGCCTGCGACCAAATGGTCATTGATGATGCAGTAGTGATCCCAATGATTACGGATGATTTCATTACAATGATCAACTCACGCGTGCGCGATTTCGAAACCAATTCGTTGGAAGTTTTAGATTTTTCCTCTATCTTTATAAAAGAACCAAAGTAGGTTCAGAACAGATGTTAAACAATTAATTGGCTCTCAGCTTGCAGCAGAGTATTTATGGGGTCGCGATTAATCGCGACCCCATTTTTTATGTAAGGGCCGGTCGCGACCGGCCCTTACATAAATCATCATAAAACCACAATATTCCCGTAACATTCTACAGCTCTCCAGCTACTATTTTTGCTCACAATAATTGAGTTTTCATTACCCGATGGCACAATGGTCTTCCCATTGTGCCCGTGCGGGTAATTTGCGCGTTTCTGATAGTTAAAATGCTTAAAACAGAACAGAATAAAGTGCATTTTTGTAGTATGAACTACATTAATCGCGAATTAAGTTGGTTGTCGTTCAACGAACGCGTATTGCAAGAGGCGCTGGACAAAAATGTGCCCTTGGTGGAACGTATGCGTTTCTTAGGCATTTACTCCAATAACATGGATGAGTTTTACCGCGTGCGGGTAGCCAACATCAAGCGAATGATTTCATTGCAAAACAAAAAGGTTGATGGTTTCAGAGGAACGCCGGAAGATCTGTATGATGAAATCCGAACGGTTGTGATCAAACAACAACGCATGTTTGAAAATGCCTATCGTGAAATCATCGAATTGTTTGAAAAAGAATCCATCTATCATCTCGACGAAAATTCCATTGACAAAGAACAACGGAAAGAACTGACCGAATACTTCCGGCAGGAAATTGCACACGATGTGGTGCCGATTATCCTGGACAGGAAAAATCCGTTCCCACGATTACGGGACAAAGCAATTTACCTGGCCATTCGTATGCAATGGGACCAAAAACGAAAAGTGCGTTACGCCCTGCTGGAAATTCCGTCATCTATTCCGCGCTTTTATGCGTTGAAAAACGGCGCCAAAAAAGGAATTATCCTGTTGGACGATATTGTGCGCCTCAATTTAGAGGAATTGTTTCCTATTTTCTCTTTTGATATCATCGAAGCATTCACGTTTAAATTTACGCGCGATGCTGAACTCAATCTCGATGACGATGTTTCCATGTCGTTCATTGAAAAAATGGAAAAGAGCATTAAACAGCGTAGAAAAGGTGAACCTGTCCGATTGGTCTACGATCACCGCATGCCTGAAGATTTGCTGGAATTGCTTTTGCGCAATCTGAATCTGAAAACGGGTATCAACTCTATTGCCGGCGGAAAATACCACAACTTTAAAGACTTCATGAAGTTCCCTGATTTTGGGAATCCCGATTTTCTTTACAGGAAAAATCCTGCGTGTGCACATCCCGAGTTGGAAGGACATCGCAGTATCATTAAACAAATTATCCGCAAAGACATTTTGCTGCATTTCCCCTACCAGAAATTTGATTATGTAGTCGATTTACTGCGGGAAGCAGCCATTGATCCGAAAGTGACTTCTATCAAGATCAACGTTTACCGCGTGGCAAACCGCTCACAAGTAATGAACGCATTGATCAATGCCGTAAGTAACGGGAAAGAAGTAATCGTAGTTCTCGAACTGCAGGCACGTTTCGATGAAGAAAACAACCTGTATTGGGCCGAACGCCTGAAAGATTACGGTGCGCGCGTGTTGTACGGCTACGAAGGACTGAAAATCCATTCCAAATTGCTCCAGATTCGCCGGGTTTCCGATAAAAAAGAGCAACTGATCACGTATGTCGGAACGGGAAATTTCAACGAACGAACGGCCGAAATTTATACCGATCTCGCATTATTAACTGTAGACAGACGCATTGCAACCGAAGTTGACCATGTATTCCAAATGATGGAACAATCGCTTCATCATTACACGTTCCGTTATTTATCGGTTTCTCCTGTCAATTCAAGGCGTAAGTTACTCGGACTTATTCAAAACGAGATCAAATTCGCGAAGAAGGGATTACCCGCTAAAATTCAGCTCAAAAACAACAACCTGGTCGACAATAAACTGATAGAGAAACTGTATGAAGCTTCCAATGCGGGTGTAAAAATAGAACTGATTATTCGCGGTGTATGTTGTTTGATCCCGAAAGTCAAAGGAAAAAGCATGAACATCGAAGCAATCAGTATTGTAGACCGTTACCTGGAACATGCCCGTATGATGATCTTTGCCAATGGCGGTGAGCCGCTTTACTTCATCACTTCAGCCGACTGGATGGAACGAAACCTGGATAAACGAATAGAAGTAGGTACACCGGTTTTTGATATTGATTTACAGCAGGAATTAGCCACTATTTTCAGCATGCAATGGAAAGATTCGGTAAAAGCACGTATACTCGACAAAGCACAGCGCAATAACTACAAACACAATTCGGGACCACCGTTTCAGTCGCAGCAAGAGTTGTGGAAGTATTACGCGGAAAAAGGGAAATAAGGTGACAGACAAGGTCTGTATTCGCTAAAAATTCCAGTTAGCTTGTCATTCGTTTATTCGTGGGAGACAAAACGCTATTTCGTCAAAGACTCAGACGTCAATCCTCTCTGCGACGAGATTCCGCCATTTCACGGGTGATAAGCGGTAAAAAGATTTCCACCTGCACACCGCCTGTACTACGTTCGCGAATGAGGTAGCTGGCACTCGTTTTGTTCATCTTATTTAACAAGTAGAAACGATCATTAATGATTTCGGAAGCGCGTGCTGAAGAAACCGATTTCAAGCCTTTTCCATTGTCATCAATTCGAATGCGCAATTCGTTTTGCAATTGTTTAAACGTAATCGTAATTTGCCCCTCATGATTGAGGTTCTTAAAGCCCTGTTCAATGGTGCTTTCAATAAATGGTTGCAGAATCATCGTTGGTAAGCACACATCCGATTGATTGATTTGTTCATCGACCTCGAAACTGAAAACGAAGCGCTGTTTTAAACGATCACGCTGCAATTCCATGTAATATGTGAGAAAATCGATCTCTTTATCCAAAGTTAGAAAATCGTCATGCGAACTGTCGAGCGTTTGCTTCATTAGTTTTGTAAACGATGCCAGTTTTTTTGCAATTGCTGCATTGGTTGGATCATCTACCGCCATTTTCTGCAGATTATTCAGCGCTTTATAGATAAAGTCAGGATTGATTCGTGCGCGTTGCAGGCGTTGTTCTATTTCCAGGCGCTTCTGTTTCTGCCGAATATTCTTCTGCCGGAAAATGATAAAAATATAGCACAAAAGCAGCGCAGAAATTACAATTCCCACAGTAATCAGCTTGGAACGCAGGTTTCCGATCTCACGTTGCTTGGTCAGCAAAATGCGGTCTTGTTCGTATTCTGAATCGGTTTTGGCTTTCCGCACACGGTGATATTTGTCCTCTAAATCGCTGTTGTAACTGGAAAGCTCGTCGTTTTTTATTTTGAGAATGCTGTCACGCATCAAAGCAAGATCTTCATAAACAGTTAGCGCACGCTCGTATTCCCCGCTTAGTTTCGAACAATTATAAAGCAGTTCCAGCGCATTTTTCAACTTGTAAGGATTGCCAACCTGCTTGGCGTAAACGAGACTCGAATCGGCACACGTATATGCTTTCTCGTATTTTTTGAGTTCGAGATAGATATCGGCCATATCTGAATAAATTCCCAATCGCTCGCTGGCGTGAATAAAGGGCGAAGTGAAATAAAGAGCGCTATCAAGATATATGAGTGCTTTCCGGTAATTTTTTTCGTGGTATTGTTTGTCCTCCAGCAAATTATATCCGCGGATAAATCCTTCGGGATACTTGATCAGACGTGCCAGTTCAATTCCGAAAGTGGCCATGTGTTCAGCAGAATCCAACAGCGCGGCATCGTTGGTAACCTGGAACTGGTAATAATAACGGGCAGATAAATTGTACAGCGATTCTACTTTATTCTGACCGTTGGGTAAGAGTAATACCAGCGGATGTACTTGTTTGAGAGCTGCTCGGGCCCGGTCTTCCTGATTGAGTTTTGATTGTGCGTTTGACAGTGAAAGCAACACATGTGCCTGGAGTGTTTTATTATCCTGCCGGATAAGTAGTTGCGAAGCTTTGTTGTAATGTTCGATTGCACTTTCGTACAAACCTATGCGTAGAAAATAATCACCGTAACTGATATTGTTTTCCAGGTAATTGACGCTTTTGCAATGCATGCTATCGAGCATAAACTTTTCGCGGTCAAGGAGAATTTTCGCCCATCTGTAATTTTCCGAGCGCATCGCGTGAACGGCTTTCAGGTGAACAGCATACGATTTACAAACCGTATTTTTACTGTTCGAAAAAGCTTTGCTTTCCTTCAGTAGTTGAATTTCCTTGTATTCTGTAACGGCATCAAAATCACGTCGTTTCACAAAATCTTCCACCAACTGGCAATCGCATTTCTTCTGACCGAAAGAAACAGGTGCAGTTGCAAGAAAAAACAAACCGATTAGCGCAATCTTCATGGGGTTCAAAAATCCACTCAAAGTTAGGTAAAATCCGTAGTAAAATGCTATTCAACACAAAGGCACAAAGGTTTTTTTGAAGGATTGGCGTGTTAAGACCACAAAGGTGTTCTACCTCGCTTGGCCTTTGTGTTCTTTGTAACAGGTCAATTTGTCATTTTCCTTTGTCTTTGTGGTGAAAAAGTCATCTCTGAAAACCATCTTTCTCAAAACCAAAAAGAGACACTACTTGTGGTAGTATCTCTTTCCTGACTGTTTTTACTTATGCTACGAAATCAGCCAACCTAAGCGTTAAAAATTGTATGTTAAACCAAACGTTAAAGGATACACTGCTGCTGTTTTATCAGTATCAAACATCGGAAGCACGTTGTAATTTGCAAATACTCCCCAATCCTTGTAACCCATTTTCACTGCGGCATCCAAGCGGAAAGCGTTCAAGGCGTAAGAACCTTTCAGTTTTTCTTTTGTATCATGTTTATCCGCTTCGACAGTACGTTTTACACTTGACCCGATGCGCACTCCACCGATAACTCCGGCTGCGAGGTAAAATCCTTCATCACCTTCTGCTGTACAAAACTCAACCATCAACGGAGCTGTAAGGTAAATTGCACGCAATTTGTTTTTCTTGTAGTCATTGATCGTGTCGGTAGTTGCCCATAATGAATCGGCGTCTATGTTGAGGTGGTATTGTTTCAACCCAATTTGGGTCCAGTTAAATCCAAGTCCGGTTGTAACACCTACATAGTTTTTGTAGATCTTGAACTTGTGTTCCAACAGGTTCAGGTTCCAGCTGAATGAACGTCCGGGGTCGTTTTCCCATTGCGGATCGTTTGGAAAACTGCTTTTCATGGCGTCGTTGAGCAACATCGTGGGACCGAACTCCAACCCGGCCCAGTGTGCTTCAATTTCAGCTTGTTCTTCTTCATCCGGAGCGGCATCAATTGTATCGCCTTCAATTATTTCAATATCTCCACGGGAAACAATGATGAATTCTTTTTCTCCTAAATTGATACGGGTTGTATCGGGTGTTTCCTTTTCTTTTTCCTGTGCGCTGATTGTTCCGATGAACAACAAACTGAATACGCTGATGTAAATTGCTTTCATGTGTTCTATGTTTTAAATGTCTTTCTCTTGTTTTACTGACTGTCAATCCGCTGATCGTTTGTCGTGTTGTTTGATTGTATGACCAAGTAGATCGGATTTTGTTACAGCTACCTCGAAAAAAAAATAGAAAAAAATTTAAATTATTCTTTAACTAACTGTTTTTCAATTGCATAGTAATATTGTAATATGGCGCAAAAATCGAGAATTACCATCCGATTTTCGGCACTTATTAATGGTTTTTGCTCTTTTCCGATTCCTGATTTCACCATTACATCCAAAAAATCCATCAACCAAAATGGTTATTTATGGAAAATGAACGTTTACAGCATCTTAGGTGTATTACGTATATGCTAAAACAACCCTGCTATGAAAAACATCGGAATCCACAAACCTTGTTCTGAAAACTGGAATGCAATGTCTTCTTCCGAAAAGGGAGCTTTTTGTCAGAAATGCGCCACTCACGTTCACGATTTCACCAATAAAACAAGTCTGGAAATCAAACAAACACTGCGGGATTTAATCGGCCAACCGGTTTGTGCACGCATCACTGAATCACAACAGACGACCCTTAATCTAGAATTTGAAGCCTGGCACGACCAATCCAAACGAACGGTACAGCGTGCTTTTGTTTTTTCACTTATCGTTGTTTTTGGATTGACTCTTTTCAGTTGTTCAAGTGAACAGGACAAACAACAAATCACCCAATTACAGGCAACAGCTATCCAAGCTTTAGACCAACAACAAGTGGGTAAAATGCCTTTGGTTTCAGAAACTTCCAATGAGCAAAACGCATCTTCACCCATAACGGCATTTGATTCTGAAAACACCGGTGAACTGGAATATCCTGATTGCGTAATATATGCTGAGCGATCAGAGCTGGCGCCAATAAAACAAATTGATAACACCGAATATAAATACACTATGCTGGGCGGCTTTGAGTATTCTCCCGTTTACATTGAATACCTGGAAGCCACTGAACCGGTTCAGGAATACGATAAAGAAGGAAGATTAATTCCCACAGCATTTTCTTCGATGGTTTTCCCGAATCCGGCGACAAGGGAAACGACTTTTGAGCTCGCCGTACCTGTTACCAATTTATTTGAAATCAGCCTGTTCGACATGAACGGAAAGTTTGTTCAATCCATTCACAGCGGTGAAATAGAACGTGGGACATTTCAGCAGCAAATCAATCTTTTGGACCTGAATCCGGGAGTTTACCTCGTGACAATTGTCTCAAAAGATTACAAAGAAACCGTTCGCATCAGCAAAATTTAAAATGGCAGCCATGAAACATATCGGAATTCAAACGCCTTGTTCGGAAGACAGGGGCAACATGACACCCAACGAAAATGGGTCGTTTTGCCATAAATGCGCGAAACAAGTACACGATTTTACCAATAAGTCGACCAGTGAAATCAAGCAGATTTTTCGTGATATGATCGGCCAGGAAATTTGCGGACGCATGACCACAAATCAGGAAATCGCGCTTAATGCCGAATTTGAAGCCTGGAAATTCCAATCCAAACAAGGATTTCAGCGGGCCATGGTGTTTTCATTGGTAGTCGTTTTCGGGCTCACGCTTTTTAGTTGCTCAAATGAACAGGATAGAAAACAAATCAAGGAAATACAGGCCGTTGCATTAAATGTTATGAATGCGTCAACATCTTTCGGGGAAACAGTTGACGTTTCGGTTCCTGAACAAAAACCAATTATTGAAAATCAGGATCAATTAGTAAAACACATTGACCCTCCTCTTTTGCAGAAAAATTATTGCACTATAGATAAAATGGTTGAAATAGGTTCTCCAATAAAATTCATGGAAACACAAGTCGACGGCGGAATTGGCAGTAGTATGGCATACAATGACTACCTGCTTGAAACGGTAGCTGAAACCTCGCCGGAACCGGAAGAAATCGAACGCAACATACCAACCGAATTTGCGGCAACTGCTTTCCCGAATCCAACGGCTGATTTCGCCACTTTTGAGTTCAGTGTTCCCGATAGAGGCCGTTTTGAGATTGCATTGTACGACATGAATGGAAAGCTGGTGCAGCCGGTTTACGATGGAAAAATCGACCGTGGAATTTTTAGCCGGCAATTGGACCTTACGAACCTGAATCCGGGGATTTATTTGGTAATTATTTCCTCAAAAGAGTATAAAGAAACTGTTCGAATCAGTAAAATCTAGTACCGCTGCAGGATTTCACAGATACCGGACTATCGGTATATCTATAACCTGAACTCACGATTATGTGTGAAATTCTGCAGCAAATTGCCAAAACAAAAGCCGATACCAGTTGAACTACGTATCGGCTTTAACTTCTTTCAGTCGTATCATTCGGCATCAAAGCATTGTATTTTCTACGTCCTGTAGTGCAAAAAGCAGAATTGCGTAGTGTTCATACAGAATTCTTAAAGTCTGTTTCAATTAAACCCCTATTTTTGCGCATCATTTGATTTCACTATGTATAGAACGCACAATTGCGGTGAATTACGCACGGCACACATCGGACAGGAAGTAACCCTTGCGGGTTGGGTACAGCGCTCCAAAGATTTGGGGGGAATTACTTTTCTTGATTTACGAGATCGCTACGGCATTACCCAATTGGCTTTTAACATTGATGAACAGCCGGAATTGTGTCAGCAAGCGCGCAAACTGGGTCGCGAATTTGTGATCCAGGCTACCGGAAAAGTGATCGAGCGTTCGAGCAAAAACACAAAGATTCCTACCGGCGAAATTGAAATCATCGTTACAACCCTGAACATTCTGAACGCTGCAAAATTACCGCCGTTTACCATCGAAGATGACACCGATGGCGGTGATGAATTACGCATGCAGTACCGTTACCTCGATATGCGTCGTAACCCGGTGCAGCAAAAATTGCGTTTGCGGAACCAGGTGGCGCTGGAAACCCGTAAATACATGGATAGCCAGGGATTTTGGGATGTGGAAACTCCTTACCTGATTAAATCCACACCGGAAGGAGCGCGTGATTTTGTAGTGCCAAGCCGCATGAACCAAGGCGAATTTTACGCGTTGCCACAATCACCACAAACATTCAAGCAATTGCTCATGGTTTCGGGTTTCGACCGTTACTACCAGATTGTGAAGTGTTTCCGTGACGAAGATTTGCGTGCCGACCGTCAACCGGAATTTACACAAATCGACTGTGAAATGGCTTTTGTGGAGCAGGAAGATATTCTGAACATGTTCGAGGGATTGATTAAACATTTGTTCTCTACCGTCCGAAATGTCACTTTTGAAGGCGACTTTCCGCGCATGACGTACGCTGAAGCGATGGAGAAATACGGTTCCGACAAACCCGATATCCGTTTCGGGATGGAATTCACCAATCTCAATGCATTAACGCAAAATAAAGGTTTCCAGGTATTTGATGATGCCGAAGCTGTGATCGGAATTGCAGCGCCTGGCTGCGCGGAATATACACGCAAGCAATTGGATGAACTTACGGAATGGGTAAAATGTCCGCAAATCGGTGCAAAAGGCTTGGTGTATGTAAAATGCAATGCCGACGGTACTTTCAAAAGTTCGGTCGATAAATTCTACAGCGAAGCCGATTTGAAAACATGGGCCGAAGCAACTGGCGCAAAAGCCGGTGATTTGATCTTTGTATTGAGCGGCGACCTTGATAAAGCGCGCAAGCAGATGAATGAATTGCGTCTGCATATGGGAACTCAGCTTGGATTACGCAATCCGGATGTTTTCAAACCGTTGTGGGTACTTGATTTCCCGTTGTTGGAATGGGACGAAGAACACAATCGTTTCCACGCCATGCACCACCCGTTTACATCGCCGAAACCAGAAGATATGCACCTGATTGACAGCGATCCGGGAGCAGTTCGTGCCAATGCGTATGACCTCGCGGTGAATGGTGTGGAGTTGGGCGGAGGTTCTATCCGGATCCACGACCGCGGCTTGCAGGCCCGCATGTTTGAATTACTCGGCTTTACACCGGAGCAAGCGCAAGCACAATTCGGATTCCTGATGAATGCCTTTGAATTTGGTGCACCTCCTCACGGTGGATTGGCTTTTGGATTGGATCGTTTGGTTGCTACCATGGGCGGTTCCGATTCCATTCGTGATTACATTGCTTTCCCGAAAAACAATAGCGGACGAGACACGATGATCGATGCACCGTCAACGATCGATGCTGCTCAGTTGAAAGAGTTGGGATTGAAATAAGGTTTTTTTGAGGAGAGAAAGCGCTGCAGACCAGTAAAAATGGACTTATTTGGCATTTATAGAATTCTAAAATTGGCCAATTTTAGAATTTTCTCACGGAAAATCGAATCGGCAAAATTTCCACAAGCAATGTTTCAAATTTGCCATATGGTAAATTGGACAAATGTCCAATTTGGAAATTGACCATTTTCCTCACAAAAAATTCAGGAAATTTCGACCGATCTTACTTCGATGATTTCTCAATCAATCTGAGCACATATCTCCCACTGGAATCAGCAATTGGTTTACCATTAAAATCCACCTGGATAATACGGCCGTCCTGCACTTCATAGCGCTGCACACGTGTTGAATCCTGCAACGAACCTTCCGAAAGAAAGAACATCATACGTTGATCAGACGATTTTTTTGAATAATAGCGTTTCCAGAAACCGGTCGTGACAATGGTTTCATCACCATCCTCGGTGGCATCGCGGTATACTTCCGTTAACCGGAATGCTCCAATAGAATCGCCGCGCAATGATAAACGCTGGTAAATTCCCGAACAATCTGCGCACGGAATCACACCTTCATACACACGAAGGCCTTTCCATTTGGGTTTTACTTCTTGCTTTTTTTCATCTTTGGGTGGCGTATAAACGGTATCTGTCGGCCGGTGCTCAATGCAACCCACAGCCAGCAGTAACAATCCCAGAAAAACGGTCAGCATTCGTTTATTCATACTGCAAAAATACAATTATTGATTCCAAAACACGGCTAGTTTTCCAATTGTTGTGCCACTTTCCAACCGATTATGTGCTACAGCAAAATCTTCCTGCTGAAAACGCTCACCCACAATTGGTGTTATTTCACCCGTTTTTGCCAGTGAAACTACTTCCTGCAAACAGTGTGTGAGTACTTCCGGTTTAAAATCAGCTACTTTGAGCATATTTACCCCCATCACCGCTTTGGAGCGCATCATTAATCCGATTGGAATAACAAAACCCATTTTAAAAACAAAATTCAAGGTCGAAAAAATACCCCAGCGTTTGCCAGAAAGTTCCGAACCACCGAAAAGAACCATCCGGCCTCCGGTTCCCAATAAAGAGAAATCACGCTTGAACGTTGAGCCTGCAACCGGGTTAAAACTCACATCCAACCGATGGTTTCCCAGCCAGGTTTGGACACTTTCCCAATACAGTTTTTCCGAATAAACAACCACCTCATCAGCCCCAAGAGCGCGAACGGTTTCTTCTTTGCTGCGCGATCCGATTTTCGCACAAACCAATGCATTCTTGCGTTTACACAACTGAATCAGCGCCGTTCCTACACCACCGGCAGCGGCATGAATTAAAATACGTTCTCCAACCTGCACATTCGCTGTTCGTTCTACCATGTAATAAGCCGTCACAAACTGTGTAGCCAGCGCCAGCGCTTCTGCTGCCTCCATTTCGCCAATGGCTGCCACAGCGTGCTCTTCGGTATAAACGTGCTGCGCATAACCCCCAAAACGACAAAAACCGACGACACGGGTTCCTATCAACGCCTGGCTGGCTTTTGTTCCAACAGCTTCCACTATTCCCACCACTTCATAACCGATCACACAAGGCATGGGCGGTGCTTCGCGATACAACCCGCGACGAGCCATCACATCGGCATAGTTCAGGCCAAACGCTTCAACTTTGATGCACACTTGTTGTTCCTTTAAATCGGGAAGCTGGATGGTTTGCAACGAAAAAGCAGTTGTTGCATCCCCTTTTTTCGTCAGTACAAAAGCTGTTGTTTCCATTTTATGGATTTTTGATGTTGGATGCTTGATTTTTGATTGGATTCAGGGTAAAGATACAACTCTCCGATCTGAATTGAATTTCCCCAAATTTTCAGTTCAAGCCTCATCCAACATCAAGCATCAAAAATCCAACCTCTTTAGAGTCCTTTAATCAAGAGCACGATCTCCCCCTTTGGAGGTGTTTTCTTGAAATGTTCCAGCACTTCTGCGGCTGTTCCGCGTTTAAATTCTTCGAAAAACTTACTGATTTCGCGGGCTACACACACAATACGATCTGGACCCAAAAACGTCGAGATTTCTTCCAGGGCTTTTACCAGCCGGTGCGGAGATTCATACAAAACAATGGTCCGGTCCTCATCCACAAACGATTTCCATTTGGTTTGCCGACCTTTTTTATGCGGTAAAAATCCTTCAAACACAAACCGGTCGCATGGAAAACCGCTGGCTACCAGCGCAGGAACGAAAGCTGTGGCACCTGGCAAGCAAGTTACTTCCAGCTCGTTTTCAATACAAGCGCGTACGACTAAAAATCCGGGATCGGAAATTCCGGGGGTACCGGCATCCGACACCAAAACGGTGATTTCGTTTTCGCGAATGGTTTGCAACGTACGTTCCAGCTGCTTGTGTTCATTGTGCGCATGAAACGGTATGAGTTGTTTCTGGATTTCGAAATGATTGAGCAATTTTCGTGTTACCCGCGTATCTTCGGCATAAATTGTGGTTGCTTCACGCAACGTGTCTAATGCACGCAAGGTGACATCCTGCAAATTTCCTACGGGGGTAGGAACCAAAACCAGTTTTCCCATGAATCAGCGAGTAAGCACTACATAATCCTGTAGCACGGTTTTTAGAAATTCCATTCGTTTTGCTGGCGTTTCAGGTAACCCGATCAATTGTGCCGTTTCATTGGCCAACTGGACAGCAAAAGCCTTATTGGCGTCATTTGGATAGCGCTGAACGCGGATAATGGTGTTTTTAATCAGTAACATGTCTTCATCTGAAAAACGAATCACTGCCGGATAAGTCGGTTCATGGTTTTGCTGGCTTTTGATACTCAACAAATCACGCAGAGAATAGATCTGCGTATCTTTGGTACGGATCACCACCGTATTGGCCATAATATCACCCAAACGCTGACGTTTTTCTGTAGTTCCGGCAAGCAAAATGGCTAAAAACCCAAAGCCACCGATCCAGATATCCACCACACGGAAAATCCAGCGTGTAAAATACTCACGCAAACCGGCCGTTTCACCATTGGCTTTAACAACTCGGATTCCCATAATGTACTTGCCGAGCGAGCGACCATTTGTCAGGTATTCGATAATCGGGCTGTAGAAAAACCACGGGAGACGAATCAGTAAAACCGTAATGAATTCATGCGTTCCCTGTGTTTCCAACCGGAAAAGTGCAGCGTCAACAAACAAACTCGCAATCAACATGTAGATCAGCAACAGGACAAAATCGAGAAACGACGCCACCACACGATAAACTGCAGGTGCGAGCTCGTAATCAATTTTTACATATTGGGCCGTTGTAAACGAGATGGTTTTCATTGAGACGAATATACCTAAAATATATTATTTCAGCTTCAACGTAATCGGCAAATGATCGGAGTAACCGCCATAATAGTTGGGTCCGCCGTAAGTCGTACTTGGTTTCTTGTTACCTGCTTTGTCGGTATACAACAAAATTTCTTCGTAAACGATTTTGGCGTCGTTTCCATCAATCACCAAACCTTTTCCCCCGTTGAAAAACGTGGAAGAAACAATGAATTGGTCCAGCACACCCCATTCACCTTTAAAATTATGGGTTCCTTTTCCTGCTAATTGATCATCGTACATCAGGTTCATCAAATCAGCTGTTACATCGGTTGTTGGTTTTGCTTTCAATGTTTGTTCCACACTGATATCATTGGGGTGATCGTTCAAATCGCCCATCAAAATGATGTTGGCTTTCGGATCCTTTTTCAGGATTTCGTCGATTTTCTTGCGCGCAACTTCTGCCGCACGAACGCGTTTGATTTCCGACTCTACTTGTCCACCTCGACGTGATGGCCAATGGTTTACAAAAATGTGCAGTTTCTTTTTACCCGCCAATTCGCCCTGCACGTAAAGAATATCGCGGGTTTTAAAATTCGGGACAGAATCGAGGGTCACAGCAAGATTGGTAATTACCAATGGTTTGAATCGTTCGCTGTCATACAACAATCCACAGTCGATACCACGAGCATCCGGTGATTCCTTGTGCGCAATCTTGTATTTCGTTTGTGCGAACCGACCGGTTTTGATCAGGTCCGTTAATACACGGTAATTTTCAATTTCCACCAAACCGATGATCATTGGATTTTCGGCCTCATTCAACGTCAATGCTTCAACGATGTGGCTCAGTTTTTTGTTGTAGCGTTCGGTGTTCCAAACCAGTTTTCCGTCCGGTAAAAACTCTTCATCAATCGTGTTCGGATCATTGATGGTATCAAAAAGGTTTTCAACATTGTAAAACGAAATCGAGCGTCCGGCGTACGGTTTTAACTTGATTTTTTTAGCTGGTTTTTCATACGAAACAGCACACGAAATGCCGATCAGGAACAGGAAACACAATACTCCGTAGAGCTTTACGGTCTTCTTCATAACTTAAAATTGTTCGTCAAATTGATTCAGTTCTTTCACACAGGCCGTTAGCAAATCAATGCTGCCCTGGATATCGTCTTTGTGTGCCATTTCGATTACCTGGTGCAGGTGCCGGGTTGGAATGGAAACTGCTCCGGCAATCGAGCCACCGGCCGACATACGTTGAATTCCGGCAGTATCTGTTCCGCCCGCAGTCAGGATTTCGGGTTGCCATTTGATCGAATTACGGTCAGCCACCTGTTTCATATAACGCACCATACGTGCATCGCAAATGGTAGAAGCATCCATGATCTTAATCGCAGTTCCTTCGCCTAGCTTTGTAATCATTTCATGCGCTGCCGCTCCCGGTAAGTCGAACGCAATCGTGGTATCTAATCCAAAACCAAAATGCGGTTGTATTTTCAATGAAGCAACATTTGCACCACGAATTCCCACTTCTTCCTGAACGGTAAAAACCGCGTACAAATCATACGGAAGAGTTTCGCCTTTGAGGTTTTTCATAAGTTCGATCAGTATAAAAACGGCCAAACGATTGTCAAGTGACTTGCAGTTTACACAATCGCCCATTTCAATAAATGAACGCTCACGGGTTACCGGATCGCCAATCGTTATCAATTCTTTTACCTTTTCGGCTGAAAGGCCTGTATCGATAAAATAATCCGACAGTTTTGCCACTTTATTGCGCTCATCCTGCGTCATGACGTGAATGGGTTTTGAAGCCATCACCCCGATCACATCCTCCTTTCCGTGAATGATCACACGCTGAGCAGTAAGTGTCTTTGGGTCGAAACCACCCAAAGTCGTAAATCGAATAAATCCTTTATCATCGACATGCGTCACCATGAACCCGATTTCGTCCATGTGTGCACCAACCATCACGCGTTTGTCGGATGTTCCTTTGCGAATGGCATACACATTACCCATATTGTCAATGGTAATTTCATCACACAAACCGGTCAATTCACGCAAAACAACTTTGCGGACCGCTTCTTCAAAACCAGGTGCGCCCGGTGTTTTACACAATTCTGCTAAAAGGGATGTATTCATTCGAATAATTTGGTGCTAAAAGTAGTGGAAATAGGCAAGTGTAAATGGCAAAGCAGAATAAATCGATGTTAATTCTTACTTAAACACGGCTTCATAACCCGCCTTAATATTGACTAAATCGATTTTATCAATGGTGTTTTTGCCATCATATAAAATAGGTGACCAATCAATCGCAGTATCGACCGGGTGGAAGGTTTTAACGCTTCCGTTCAGCAAATGAAATCGCACGTCTTTTTCAGTAGTCATGATCGTTTTGACGCCTCTGTCTTCCAGAAAGGTCGTTGATTCTGAAAAATACCAGCCATAATCGTCCATTACGGTAAAAAAGTCCTCTTCACCTATTTCATTTTTCAACCGCTGTAATTCGGCATCCGAAGGTGTGAAAAATACGCCGCAGGCTTTCCCGATTTCAAACGTACTGTCGGTTTCTATGATGGTATCGCGGTAAGTCAATACCTTTTCTTTCCGAACCTCAACTTCAGGTTCGATGCTGCTATTGGTGCTTTCCTTGGGAGTTGTACAAGCAACCATGAACAGCAAAAGGAATAAAAAGCAAGCAATTAAACGCATAAAAAAGGGGAGCTGTTAACTCCCCGCAGTATTAATGAGTAACTGATAGTTTTTGCGCTGTTCTGGCCTGACCTGTTGTGAAAACTAACTGGTACATACCGCTGTCAAGGAAACTTACATCGGCTTGCATGGTTCCCGATGGAACAGCAATCGTTGTCAGCAAACGTCCGCTGGCATCATATAAACTTGCCGTAACCGTTTGACTTGTGGCGTTTTCCAATGTAATATCACCATTCGTAGGATTCGGATATACTTGCATATTGGCAGCAAGCAATTCATCCAATGACGCATCAGCTGTTTGCAAACGATTGTCTTTGTTGGAACGCGCACTGTTGAAGTCTTGTGCCAAGCTTTTCGTTGATGTACAAGTCGCAGGTGGATCAACTGTTACCAAATACACCAATCCGTCTGTTGTTGGCGGCGTATCCGTGTAGGTAAACAAATTGATCGGCATGGTGGTAAGTGTTGTCCAGTCATCAACATCAGTGTGGCGTTTGATCACAAATTCAGGAAACACAAAACCTTCGTAGCTGTCCCACGACAAGTTGATATCATCTCCCAAACCTAGGTTAATCACCAGGTGAATGGTCTTGTGACTTTCGCTGATCTCCGATTCCACGCCACAGGCATCAACCGAAGAAATTTTGTATCTCCATGAACGTACCGAAGGTGAAGCCACCAGGTCATTGTAGATTGATTCGTCCGCATAAGGAACATTTCCGATCAATTGATACAAGCCCGCCTGTGAAGTTTCGCGGTAGATATTAAACGATTCAATAGCGCCCTGAACAATTGGTTTTTCCCATACCACGAGGTTGGTATTCGTGTTGGTATCTACTGTTACCAGACAAACATCAACTGCCTCCGGCAATGCTGCTTCTACTTGCGCGCTTAACATGGTTGTACAACCGTTTCCTGCGGTAGCTTCCACAACATAGATCCCTGGGGCCAGCCCTGAAATATTTTGTGTTATCGCTCCATTGCTCCACAAAAAGGTTTGCGCGTTGTTGGAGATATTCACCAATTCAATCGATCCGTCGTTGGCACAGGAAGAGGCAATTATCGTATCAATTGCGATTACCGGACCATTCGCATTAGAGACCATAACAGTGGTCGACAAAGAGCATCCGTGATCGTCGGTTACAACAGATGTATACATTCCCGCAGCGGCGTTTAAAAGCGTACCGGTTGTTACATTCAGATTCGTTCCCTGATCGTCGAACCAACTATAAGTATATGGCTGTGTTCCGCCTACAAACTGAATGCTTGCCGTACCGTTGTTTGTACTGCACGAAGCCAGTGTTGATGTTAACGAGTTCACGATGATCGCCTGCGGTTCGGTAACCACATAACTGGATGTAGAAACACAACCGTCCTGATCTGTTACGGAAACTTCATATGGACCAGCAGCAATATTGCTCAAATCTTGTGTTGTAGCGCCATTTGACCATGCATAAGTCAGTGCTCCGCCTGCTCCGTTTACTGATAGGTCAATTCCTCCATCAGTTTCACCGGCACAGCTTACATGGGTAACAGCAGCTGTTTGCGTAATGCCATCCGTTCCGATCAAAACAGATTGGGTTGAAAGACAACTATTATCATCAGTCACCGACAAAAAGTATTGGCCTGAAGCCAGGTTGGCAACGCTTGATTGAGAAGAACCACTACTCCAGTAAATATCATAGGGACTCAACCCTTCGGTAATTGCGACCGTTGCCTCACCATTGGCTGAATTACAATCTGCATCTGTAGTAGTGACGTTTAAAACAGGAGCTGGTGCAATGGTAACATCTGCCGTACTCGTGGCCGTACAACCGTAAACATTGGTTTTGGTATACGTGAGTGTTACATTGGTTGGCGAAGAAACAGGACTATATCCGGGATAAAGTATATTGTTTTGTACACCTGAACCTGACCATGTTCCACCCTGAGGAGTCACTTTATTCACCAAGCTTATCGGAGAAACGTTCTCACAAACAGTTGCGCTAGGGAATATAAACTGAATGTTTGGGCTCGGATTGATGGTAATCGGAACAAAAAGAGAACCGACCTGTACACCATTTTCAAAGAGAACCCATTCCAGATCAACGATGGTTGGTGTAAGTACCGTGTTGGTTGTTGAAACAGTTAGATACCAGTATAAATAATCGGCCGAAGGGTAAATGTTAATCGCAGATTGTGGCAAAACAGCTGTATTCTGCGATGTACACGTCATGCTCATATTTGTATGACTGTAATTCGGATCGAGGCAATAGATCACATAATCACCACTATTGTTAAACGAGGTTCCCTCGCACATGGAAAGGATATCGTAATCCTCGATATTGGCATTTTGGTTGTATTCTTTCACCAAACATTTCCCACTACTCACATAAGCAATTACATGCACACCATAATAAGTCTCAGCTGCCAATGAGGTTGCATTTGTCGGAGCTAATGACGTTCCGGATGTAATCGTTGTTGAAGTAGGCGCCATTGTTCCTGTAAGCTGTTTGAAATAGCAGGTAGTGCTGCTTCGGTAGAACACAAATGCGTTATCATTTTGTGTATCGAAGTCGAAATCCGCCAACAAGGTTGATGACTGAAGCGTAAATTCCGTTCCGAAAGTTGAACCGTTGAATGCTGCGAAATTCAATTGCGGAGTTGCATCGGCATTTTTCCAAACGGTACAAAGATTGGTGGTGTTCATCCCTTTTTCGGCTTTCATCTTGGTGGCACCGTCAATTCCTGATAAGGTATAACCGTTCCAGGAAGAGCCATCGAACTGATCGAATGGTAAATAATCACCTATGTCGTTTTCTTCGTGAGCCACGGTAACATTGTTACCAGTTCCGGCCCAACTTGTAACGGCATTACCAAAATTGCCTTGATCTAAATCTGCCGCAGAACCCGAACCTAACTGTGTTTGAGTCGCCAAATTAATGGTGATCAAACCCAATGTATAGGTATTGGTCCGGTTGTTATAAGTAATCATCAACTGACCTGTAGAATTGGCGCGAAGGCTGTAATCATCTGCGTGATAAGTCCACATCGGATCACCGATTCCCTGAAACTGCCAGGTTGCACCCGACCATTTATAAATGTCTATTACTTCGTAAGTTGAATACATGCATTTGGCACTCACAACCGGGTAATCTTCGTTGACAACCACTAATTGTAAATCAAACGAATTAGCTGTTCCCTGGCCGGCGGTTCCTACTAATTGCCATGCGTTATTGACCCATTTTCGAACAGTGATTTTACTACTGTTGTCGGTATCGATATACGCCATGTAAAGTTGCCCGTTCGGTGTGATTTCAATATCCACCTCGGATGCATTGTATCCAACACTCGAGCCGACAAAATTCCACGACTGGGCATTACCAATAGTTACAAGTGATAAAAATGCAATCAGAAAGACGAATTGTTTCATAAGTTTTAGTATTAGAGCAACTTGTTTTTTTTGGAAGTAGTACAAGCAGCGAACGCAAAGTAAAGAAAAACAACTCAATGCATCAAACGCAGACTACTCATTGGCGGTTTCGTATGAGTAAAATTCGGGGTTGACCTTTTAGAATGTTGGATTTTGAATGCTTAATGTTGAATTAGGCTTTTATCTAAGAAGATGCCTCCCATTCAAAATCCAACATTAAGCATTCAAAATTTTTAAAGCTTGATAAACTGCATCGTGTGAGCTTCCCCTACTTTCACCAGGTAAATTCCCGCTTGCAAATGCTCGAGGTTCAAGACATTGGTTCCATTCATAAAATTACCAGTAAACTGCAATTGTCCATCGACGCTATATACGGTTACCGGAATCTCACTAGTTGCATCGGCAATACGAACTGTTAACAGATCGGTAAACGGATTCGGATAAACAGCGACTAAGGCATTTCCGATCAACTCATCAATGGAATTGTTGGAATCTCCTGTGCCGTTACCGGTAGAGAATTGACCTTTATCTTTGTTGGAACGTGCCGAGTTAAAATCCTGCGCTTTTTCTGCCGAACAAGGTATTGCAATGTCCATATCTACGTAGTAGTCAATTCCGGTAGCGCCAAGCGGCGGTACATCATTGAAAACCGTTGTGCCAAAAGGAACCGCCGGACTCAATGCTTCCCAGCCGTTTTGGTCGGTGTGACGGTGAACGATGTATTCCAGTTCAACTAATCCTTCGTAATCATCCCAGTAAATATCGTTTGAACCGTTTCCTAAATTCACAATCGCGTTCAAATGCATGGTCTTGTGCGGATTGGAAACCGGGCTTTCAACTCCACAATCGTTTACCGCAGAGATCTTGTAACGCCACGAACGATCAATTGGTGAAGCGACTACGTCATTAAAGAGTGATTCGCTGCCAAATTGTACCGTATCGATCAGCATGAAATTACCGGCAATAGCATTTTCGCGATAAATGTTATAATGATCGATCCCTAATGTTTCCACTTTTTCCCAAACAACCAGGTTCGACGTAGTAGTTGTATCAACCGTCACCAAACAAATCGACTGTAAAACAGGAGCGCGAACGCCAATTTCCATTGTTTTGGCTGAATGACACATTTGGCTATTGAATGGACTCGGGCCGCTTTCTACCGTGATGGTATACGTTCCTGCGCCGATATTGTAATTATTCTGAAGCAGGTTATTATTCGACCACACGAATGAAGATGCTGCAGCAGGTCCGCCGTTTTGGTCCTGTTGGAATTTGATCAAAACAGCTCCGTTTTCTGCACCACAAGCCGCCGGAATAATACTATCGATAATATCCACTGCCTGGTAATCATCCAATTGAAAATCGAAGATCTGTGAACAACCAATAGCATCAGTTACTTCTACTTGGTATAATCCGTAGGTTACGTTATACAAATCGGCCGTGGCTTGTCCCTGACCGATCCAATCGAACGTATAACCACCAGCACCACCATTATACAATCCATAGATGTTTCCGTTACTTTCGCCACAATCCGGATCATATATTGTGAAGCTTGCAGTAATAGGCGTCGGCTCCGTAATGATGTATGAATAAGTTGCCTGACAACCTGAAACGTCGTAAACGGTTACTTCGTAATTGCCCGGAGCAAGGTTCGTGATGGTTGTCGTAGAATAACCGTTCGACCACAATACGTCGTAATCGGCACTACCGGTAACATTTAAGGCGATACTACCGTTATTTGCTGCGTTGCAGGTAACATTGCTTACATTAGCTGTAGCACTGATTCCCGTAATATCCACATTGGCAAAACCGGTCACATTACAGCCGAATTCATCTTTTACGGAATAATAATAAGCTCCCGGAATCAAGTTGGCAATAGATGCCGCTGTTTCTCCGGTGCTCCATTCCACAGTTGTGTTGTTGGATGTTCCGGGTGTAAAAAGCACATCTGCCGTTCCTGTTGCCGAGCCGCATGCACTTGGCGTGGAAGACGTAGTAGCTGTTCCGGCGGTAACAAATGAAAAAGTAACGCCTGTTTCAACGATACAACCGCCAACACTTACGCGGTAATAAATAGTTCCTGTTGGATCGGTAAGCGACAATTCTCTTCCATCGATTACAGAACTTGTTAAATCATAGCCGTTTAATGTAAACATTCCCTGATCGACGTAACTCACATAATTGGCAAGGTCGATCATGTTTTCATTATTACAGAAAACAAGCGGACTGGAAGAAAACGTAATATTCGGTGCAGAAACGCTGGTTGAAATAACAGGGAGCGTATCGTTAAACTGGTTCCAGCCATCGGTATACGTGATAATCACAGCGTCATTTGCCGAAGATGTGAATGTACCGTAAATTTTGAATTTCGAAGTAGACGGAAGTCCCGGGTAATGGCCGAAGGCAACCGCCGATAAGTTGGAAATAACTCCGAATTGCGAAGAAACATTCACGATGCGAACCTTGTCGTTATCTTCGTCCATGTATTCCAATTGCGGATAAATTTCATTCGCATGGCCCACACAAATCCCTGAATTTGGTGTTTCCGATCCCGGATTCAAATACGGTTTCCGGTTCAGGGCAGCATATTCAAATTCACCGTTGTTCAAACTACTGGCCCACTGAACAGCCATGTGTTGTTCGTTATTATCAAGTGATATGGAGCATGTTCCGCTGTTAAGCATCGGATCACCGAAAAAGAGTTTCGGCCCGATAGAATCCCAAATTCCTGAGCTGTTATCTTTTCGGTACACATAAAACTTATCCGCCGGTCCGCCGCCATCAGACTGAAAGCTGGACATCAAATATGAATAGGTTGGATTTTCGAGTGTTGTATAAGCTGATTGGTACACGTTGAAACCAACCGTTGGGGTTGTTGAGGTAAGGATATTGATTGTAGCAGACGTAAGGGGAACTTCCCACGTTTTCACCATCGAGATTTCACGAACATGTACATTCGGCGCTGAAATCCCATCGCCGGTAAAATAAAACTGCGCGTTGTTGGAAACAGCTCCATTTAAAAGGATTTTCCCATCACCTGAACCGGCCGTATTATAACCGGTTATTACTGCAAGGTTTGCCGGTGAGGTAACTCCGATGATATCCTCCGTGCTGCCGTTAGCTCCGCAATAGATAGATGTAGCTGAAATGTATAATTCCAATGGCTCGGAAGAGACGCTGAAACTGTTAGTTGGGTTCAAAACCGAACTGTAGTTGACATTATTCATCCAGGTTGCTGTACCAATGTCAAAGTGTGACAAGATTACATTGGTATAATTTTCAACGCGCAGAATATACAAATCATTGTTGTTTCCCGCTTTCAATTTCCAGTGATTGGAAGGCATTGAGACAGTTAACGGCGGAGAAAGCAGCGCAAGATTATTCGTAGCAATATCGAAGGTGTATACCTTATAGTCGGAATTACTTCCTACCACAATATAAAGTATATTATTCTTGACAACCGTGCGTATACTTGTTGTATAATTGACGGTAACCTGGTTAGCAACAGTTGTCCAGGAACTTACTTCCGGATTGTAAATACTCACTTCTAACTGATAACCGTTCGAATCGTGAACGTGATACCATTTACCATCAACCATTGTATGACTGGATTGTGAATTGGAAGCGCCATAATCCGGGTTGTTCAGGAAAGCCCAGGTATACTCCTGCGACCATCCAAGACCAGCATTCAGTAAAAGAAGAGCAATTATCAGTAGTTTTTTCATGAGTCTTATTGTTTCACGATCCGGATAGTTTGCCGAACCGCATTCAGATTAAATGTGATGAAGTAAATTCCTTTGGAATAATCATTCATATCGAATTGGGTTTCCAATGAACTGATCGTACTTGTATGCAACAATTGACCATCAACAGAACGAATTTCCATGTTCATTTTTCGTGCATCAAGTTGCGAAATTGTCAGCATTCCGTCAGTCGGATTGGGAGCAACAGTGATTCCGTCCAGGTACAATTCATCGACTCCGTTGTTGGAATCACCTGTTCCGTTTCCGGTTGAAAATTGTCCTTTTTCTTTGTTGGAACGGGCTGAGTTGAAATCCTGCGCTCTCCAGACAACTGCAGTACACGTGGCATCTAATTCAATTTCAACCATATAATCCAGACCTGGCTCTGTAATTGGTGTGTTGTCGGTATACGAAAACTGCGTTGTAGGAAGAGTTGCAACAACTTCCCAATCGTTGGCAGTTGTATAACGCGAAACAATGTAATTGCTAAACGCGGCACCTTCGTAGGCATTCCAATTGACAGTAACATTTACTCCGGCATTGTCAATGACATCCAGATGGATGGTTTGGTGTGCCGCAGAAAGAGGTCCTTCTTCTTCACAAGCATTTACCGCAGAAATTTTATAGCGCCATGAACGCGAAAGCGGTGAAGCAACCACGTCGTTGAACAGTGACAGGTTTGTTGCCTGAACTGTATCGATTAAGGCATATTCTCCCTGGATGGAAGTTTCACGGTAAATTTTGTAGTAAGCAATTCCAATTGGCTGAACCGGTTCCCAAACAACGAGATTCGTGGTGGTAGCACTGTCAACAGTAACCACACAAATGTCATTACGCAATGGTTTCACCACCGGAATATCCCAGCCTTTGACTGCGCGACAGTTGTTGGAAACAGTCAATGTGCACAGGTACAGGTTTGGCAAAAGGCCTTCAATGTCCTCAGTTGTTTCACCGTTTGACCAATCAATTGCAGTAACGGTTTCGCCAAATGGAATATCAGGGTACGTATCTATTGCTCCGGTTGCTGCTCCGCAATCGGTTCCCGTAACAGTTCCGTATAAGTTTCCGGCACCTGATTCGCTCATGTAAATCGTGTTGACAGTCATACACCCTTGCCCGTCGGTTGTGGTCAGTGAGTAGATCCCGAAAGCTAAGTTCGATGTGTTCGGGCCGGTATCTCCGTTGCTCCAGGCGTACGTATACGGCACTGTTCCGCCCGAAGTCATATCTACGTCTATTGAACCGGTTGCAGCCTGACATGCCGTAAAATTGGTGATTACTTCTGTTACCAAAGGTTCAGGTTCGGTAATGGTAAACGTTTTGGAAATGGAGCAACCGGTAACATCGGTCACATTGGCTGTGTAATTTCCAGCAGGAACTCCAGTAAGGTTCAATGTTGAATGGCCGGAACTCCAAATTACTGTTAGCGGTGCGACCAATCCAACTGGTGTAAGCGTAATAGCTCCACTTGCCTGGCTGTTGCATGAAACATCTGTAATAACAGCTGTCAAGTCGGTGCCTGAAGTAACGATTTCAAAATACTTGTTGACGATACAATTGTTGGCATCGATGAGTGTATAACTGAATTGTCCGGCTGGAAGATTGTTTACGTTGTTGGTGTTTTGCTCACCTGAACTCCATTGTGACAATTCATAGGGTGTTGCACCACCCGAAACCAGCGCAGATGCCGTTCCGGAATTTCCGTTACAAACGGTTGGTGTTTGTGTAATGTTGACATCCGGCGAAATATGGTAAACAAATGGCACATCAATGTTGTAATAACAGATGCCATCGTTGTAATCATACGAAAGCGTGTAGGCTGTTTCAGCGGCTATCGAGCCATTATCGGTATCAAAGATTCCATTCGGAAAGTTCATTTCCAGCGTGTTTTCGTAAAATTGTCCACCCGGAATGGAAACAAAATCATTTAAATTTACTTCACCCTGGCCTGAGCAAAGATCAACTGATGCAATGTTATAAACCGGCGGATTGGAAGATGTAACCGTGATTACTGGTAACACCAAAATAACCGTATCGATCCCATCGGTTACTTCAATGCTTAAGGTAACCGTTCCGGGAATATCAGCAGTTGCGTACAAACTAAATGCATTTGCACCAAGATCATTAAATCCGGCATTTGCAGGATCAATAATGGAAATATCCGAAGAGAAAATGTTCAGGATCGTCACCGGATCGATATTTTCATCAATGATGCCGAAGTTATTAAAAACGGTATTGGATTGCCCTTCGCACAACTGCGGCGTTTGGTCTAAACTGTTTTGATCGAGGTAAGGAACACTGTTCGACAACCGGAAGAAACGCTCCTGCATTGTCGGGTCATAAAAACTCACTGCAAAACGTTTGTCGGAAAGGGAATAACCCATTCGATGCTGTGTCGGTGAATTGTCTGCAAGCGAATAATTCATCGGCGCGCCAAGTGTGTCGTAAATTCCCGTATTTACATCACGAACAGAAACGTAGGTCGTGTATGGGTTTGCATTGGAAGGACTGTAATTGTTCAGATAATACAGATTATCAGTCGTTCCGATGGTGGCGCCCATTGAATAATATTCGGCAAGATTTCCGGAATACGGAAAATCGGTCAGAGTTCCTGCTTCATAACGTTTTTCAATTCCGGCGATATTACCCTGATCGTAACCGAGAACAAACACTTTGCTGATTCCATCCGAATTGATCATCGAATTGTGTGTAGTGATTGGCTGGCCGCCATTGAACAACTCGCCTGTAGCTGACGAAGCCACATACGGAACCAATGTTGCCGTTGTCAAATCAGATTTCATTAACAACAATCCTGAAGGAGAGTCAGTGCTAACAACGGTAAAAAGTGTGTCACCGGCAATGGTCATATCAAAGCCGTCGATAGAAGTTGCTGAAATGGTAGGTGCCTGAATCGATACAGCTGTTGTTGTATAATCGATCTTTGTGAGTTTCACTAAATTTCCAGCGTTATTGCGGTAAAGTATGTAACCGAAATTGGCGTCTGTACCCATTTCAAAATCAAACCCTCCGGCATCCTGATAATCGGCCAATTGGAAAGAAACAATCTCAGTAACACCACCCGTATTTACTTTAAAGATTTTGAAAATCGGTTGCAAGCTCGCATTTCCCGTTTTTACAAGGACAAATGCATCGTTACCTACTTTTCTGGATTTGATCATCTTAAGGCCTTCGTAAACCGTCTCAGAATAAACTGGTATCCACCCACTTGCCGTGGTATAGTGATCAAAATAAATTTTGTAGCCCGAACCATCGTCCCAGATATAAGAAGCGAAAATGGACCCGTCGTCCGTCATCACAACATCACCGGCTTCGGGAGCAACCGACCCTGCGCTGGGAGCAACGGGAGTGTTGGGTAAATCGTGCCAAACAACCTGGGCAATGTTTACGGAACTAACGAGCAACGCACAAATAAGTAGTAATCTTTTCATAACCTGTGTGGATATCAATAACAAATCTAGTGAAACAGACCAATAATAGAAAGAAATCGACCTATCCAATGAATAATTCGACGGACTTAATGACTAAATGGAGATTTCTATCCCTTTTTTAAGCAAAAAGTGCACGTACAACCTCATCAATTCGGGTACATTGAACTAATTCGATTTTGTAATTGGCTTGGTCGAGGCCTTTGTTGTAGGCGGAAACAATGATTTTTTCAAAGCCCAGTTTTTCAGCTTCACGAATGCGTTGATCAATGCGGTTCACCGGCCTGATTTCACCTGACAAACCGACTTCTGCCGAACAGCAGATTGATCGTTCGATGGCGATATCAGCGTTGCTTGAAAGTACTGCAGCTACAACTGCCAAGTCGATGGCAGGATCATCCACACGAATTCCACCGGCGATATTTAAAAACACATCTTTTGCCCCGAGTTTGAATCCGCAGCGTTTTTCCATGACGGCGAGCAACATGTTGAGGCGCCTAAGATCAAAACCGGTTGATGAGCGTTGCGGCGTTCCATAAGCGGCTGTGCTCACTAACGCCTGCACTTCGATAAGTAAAGGCCGGAGTCCTTCCAGCGTTGCTGCAATCGCGACACCGCTTAAGCCCGAGTCGCCATTCGAAATGAGAATTTCCGACGGGTTTTCAACAGCACGCAGGCCGCTTCCGCTCATTTCATAGATACCCAGTTCGTTGGTGCTTCCGAAACGGTTTTTGATGCCTCGCAGGAGTCGGTAAACATGATGCTGATCTCCTTCAAACTGAATTACGCAATCAACCATGTGCTCCAATACTTTCGGACCGGCAAGCGAACCTTCTTTGGTAATATGTCCGATAATAAACACGGGCACCTCGGTCATTTTTGCGTAGCGAAGCAATTGAGCGGTACATTCCCTGACTTGTGAAATACTTCCCGGGGCGCTTTCTATAGCCGAACTGAAGAGCGTTTGAATGGAATCGATAATAAGCAGTTGAGGGGTAGTTTCTTCCGCCTGTTTAAAGATGTTCTGGATATTGGTTTCGGTAAGAATAAAACAGGCTTCATTTTGCTGGCCAATGCGTTCTGCCCGCATTTTGATCTGCTGATCACTTTCTTCTCCGGAAACATACAATACGCGCAATTGTACCTGAACGGCTAGCTGCAAAAGCAATGTTGATTTTCCAATACCTGGTTCTCCGCCGAACAACACTAATGATCCGGGAACGAGTCCATCGCCCAATACGCGGTTTATTTCAGGATCGGGAAGTTGAATACGTCGTTGTCCGTTACTTTCAATGGTTTGGAGGGCTTGCGCTTTGGCACTTTTTCCGGAAGAAGTTGAAAACGCTACAATTTGCGGAAGATTCTTTTCAACGAGTTCTTCCACAAAGGTGTTCCATTCACTGCACGACGGACATTTCCCCAACCATTTCGGGGTCTCATAACCGCAGTTTTGACAGAAAAAAGCTGATTTTACTTTTGCCATGGAGGAATAAATAGAACGTGACGAAGTTAGTGATTAGTGACTAATAAAAAAGGGGGCACGATTAATCGCGCCCCCACAACAAATTTTATTTTATTTCAATTTATTTCACCACAACCGTTTTCGTTGTTGTGCCTTTATCTGAAGTCAAACGTACAAAGTACACACCTTTTGCAAGGTTGGCAACTTCGAAACTTGCCTGGCCCTGAGCAGAACGTACGGTTGATACAACCTGGCCTGTCGGACTCATTAAGGTAATTTCTTTCACACCATCAATTGCCGACATTTCGATGTTCACCATTTTGTCGGCTGGGTTTGGATAAACTACCCATTCCTGTTGAAGTGCCGTGATTTCCTGTACGTTATTCGGACCCACACAGAACGTTTGCGTATTGCTGTTTCCAAAGTTTGACTGTGCAGTTGTTAAGCCTGCAACCTGAACCGAATTCGCATCAACCAAGGTATATGAACCGTCTCCGTTATCGCAATCGGTATTTGAAAGACCATCGCCCCATGTGTCTTCGATCACAAATTTGTAGCAACCCGCTGTCAAACAGAATGTTTCATTAATAGTTTCACCTGCGTCAAGATCTGCATAAGAACCACCGCTGTAGTAAACAATCGAAGCGTTTGCCGGATCTTGTACTTCCCATGAAATCTCTGTTCCATAACAGTCAAGTACCAATGTCAAATCAGCTGTTTCACCGTTCACAACTACAGTAAAGTTGGAAGAAACGGCGTCGTTTCCAGCATTCTGGTCAGTACTTCCGTTCGGATTGGTTACGTTAGCATCAAACGTATGCGCACCGCCAGCCAATGTGCTTGAAGGAAGTGTTACCACTACAGAAGCGTATTGCACAAGATTGCCTGTCCAATTGTAAACCTGGTTGATGTTGCCATCGTATCCGTAATTGATATCTGCAGAAGTCAACGGATCAGATCCGCTGTTGGTAATGGTAACCTGTGGTGTAACAGTTGCCGAACAAAATGTTCCCGAAACACCGGCCGGACTTCCCACACCTGCATCAATTGTATTTCCCGGACCAGCAGGGTCTACGCCATCCAAAACGGTAACACCAGTATTTCCCGGATCGAGCCAGTTGCTCAAACGGGAAGAGTTGGCGCCACCACCTGTCCATGAAGTGAAAAATTTACCATATTCATCTGACAAATTACCACCACCACAAGCAGAAGCACCACCATGCAGTTGCCCTACGGTTCGGTGATTTTGATCAAACAACGGTGATCCGGAAGAACCTCCTTCGGTCACACCATTGTCCCAATCGGTAACACCCCAATGGCTGTTTGCCGGAGAAGCTCCGAAAGTTGTTGAGATCAGCGCTTGATCTTCAAACGAAATTTTCATAATATCTCCTGACGGGTGATGAATTCCTACAGCCGAAGTTGCAGGGACATCCGTACGATTCCAGCCGTTGTAATAAACTCCCCATGCAGGATTTGGAGCTGAGTTCAACTCTGTTAATGTAAAATCGGAAGGCGAATAATTAGCACGGAGTGTTCCACCGTTTACATTCATATTCGTTGGACCGTTTACTGAGTTTGCCGCTGTAGCGCAATCTGCCTGTCCTGCGGGTGATTCCCAGCGAAATCTAAATACCCAACCTGCCGGTGTAGTACCGCAGTGATTGGCCGAAAGAAAATACGGAATAATGGTTCCGCTTGTGTTGTTTACCAACGATCCTGTGCAAAAACCACCACCGTTTACCATCATGGCAACGGAGTTTCGCTGGTTTTCCCAACCGGCTCCGATCGGGCAGTTTACATCGTACATGCAATCACCAGAGTCGTTTAGGGCTTTGAGTTCTTTTTCAAGATCGAAATATCCATGAACAACTGTTCCGAGAACGAGGGTTGACTGGCCTGCAACTGCTGCGGGTTCCAACACTTCAATCACAATGGCATCACCGTGAATAAGTTCGGTTCCCAATACGCGGTTTGCGTTGTTGTTCAATGATGTATGTGCGCCGATAAATTCGGTTCTGTCTTTATCAAATAAGTACAAACGCGTTCCCTGCGCCAGTTCAAATTGAGAGAAAATAACATTTAAAGAAAGTGCTCCTTCCGAGCGAATGATCAACTGACGCAATACATTTCCATTTGGAAGCACTTGCATTTCAGCTTCCTGCATGACGTTGATATTGACTTGTTGTTCAACACCGAAACGCAGGTTTTTTTCAAAGCTTGCCGCTCTGCGCGCAAGTTCTGCTGTTTGTTCTGCCAGGTTATCAACCAATGGCATTTCAATGGTTTTTTTGGATGAAGTCACCTTTCCGTTCCAGGAAATTGGCTGACCCAGCTGTTCTGTCTGTGCCGATAATTGGAGAGCCGACAGAAAGAACACGCCTAAGAGTAGTTGTTTTTTCATTGTTTTATTTTTGGAGAGTATATACGGGAGAAATCATGAAACGCGCTTAATGCTGCATCCACGCGGAGGAGTTGTTTTTTCGGAAACTTTTTTGCCTGCAAGATGATCACGCATGGCTTGCTGCAGGTAATTTTTATCTTCTTTTCGTTTACCGTCAACGGTATTATCAATAGCGCCCTGGTAGATCAATTCGCTGTTTTCATTGAAGAAATACACATGTGGTGTTGTCTTGGCACCGAAAGCATCAGCCAATGCTGCGTTTTCATCCACCAAATATGGCATGGTATATGCTTTTTCACTGGCTCTGGTAATCATTGCTTCCATGGAATCATCACCTGTGCGTTTTGCAGCATTCGAATTAACAAGTACAAAACCGATATTGGAGTCTTTGGCCAATTGGTGCAAAGCATTGTATTGTACTTCCCAGCCGGCAAAGCTTTCGCTTCCAACTACAAACGGACAAGTATTACAAGAAAAAACAACTACAAGTCCTTTTTTACCCATAAGTTTGGTAAGGTTCGTTGCAGTTCCGTCAGTGGCTTTCATATCTGTTTCGGCCATTGGCAACTTATCACCGATCTTTAATCCGGCTTTATCATCGGGTGTTTCAACCGTAAAGGCAGCGCTCACAAGCGCAATACATGCAACAGCAAAGATGTTTCTTGTTTTCATTCGTTTGAACTTTTGTCTTATGATTGGAAATCCGATAAATTTACCCAATCTTTGTTTTAAACTCACAATTTACGATAAATTGCCATTATGAGAGTACTATTTAGTTCACTTTTTTTGCTGTTTACAGGATTCCTGAATGCGCAAACATTTGAAATTCCGGCAGAAGGATTCCCGTTTTACGAAGTCTTGGAATGGAAAGGACAAGGAGCAATTTTATTGAACCGCGACCCGTCGTTGAACCAGAAACAAGTGTACCTGACGTTGGTGGCAAATGACGGGAAAAGCTCGTGGAATGAGAATTTTAGTCCCGGTGGTAAAGAGTTCTTTTACATCTCAGAAGATGCCGGCCGTTATGTTTACTTTTTGGAGCATTTGGAATTGAAAAGTGGTAAAATCAGCTTTCACCAGCTCAACATTGCCGGAAATATTAAAAGCAACGCTGTTTCATTTACCGCTGCGTTGAAAAAAATCGGTGATTTTCCTGCCGATGAGTTGATATTACTGGATATTGTTACTTCTGAAAAAGCCCTGATTTATTTGTTCTCTCATACCGACAAAGCAACCAAGAAAAAATCGACCATCGCGATTACGATGACGCACAACAACTTTTTGGTGTATGCGACTTTGGTAGCACAAAACGTAACCGGTTCCAACAAAGTAGAAGACCAGGTTTCGTGGTATATGGCAGGTGAAACAGGCGAGTCTATCGTTTACGCCGCACGAACCCACGCCGGAAAAGATGCTGGCTGGCTCGTAAAACAATTTACACCGAAAGGCGTTTTGCAATCCGAATTCACCATCCCGGCCAATAAAATGGTTTTTCTGGAGCATGCACGTGTAGGTTTCGGAACCCGTGGCAGCGCGCTGTTGAAACGTGTAGAGCCCGTGGAAAAAGGAACGTTGGTGGTGAACAACGGCACTTATTATGTTGGAGGTGTTGAAATGGCCGGCAGTAACGCCAATCTCGTTACGTATGTGTTGAAAGACAACGAATGGGTGAAATCGGCGAGTTCTCCGGTAAGTGGTTACAACGTGAAAAAAGGCCTTGAATTGGGCTATTACCCAATGCTAGAAGGAATTGGCTGGTATGTGAAATCGACCACAACCGAAGGACATTTTCATTCCTATACAAATGCAACCGGAATTGTTTCGGGTGCCGTAAATCAACAAACAAATAATCCAAGCAGGTTACTCACTGCCGAATTTACCGGTAAATTTGTAGCCAGTTTAGCAACCCGCTGGTTGGTGTTTGCCGCTTCGCAATTGCCAAGTAAGGGAGCCGTTTCTTTTGAATACGTGGAAAAATGATTATTGGAATTTGTGGCGGTAGTGGTTCCGGAAAAACCACTTTATTGAAACGTTTGGCGACTCACTTCGAGCAGATGAAACCAACCGTTTTTTCTATGGATAATTATTACCGGCCCATTGAAGAACAACTCCTTGATGCCAATGGCCAGGTGAATTTTGATTTACCTACGGCGCTGGATGAACAACAATTGATATCTGATTTAGGTCGCCTCAAAAGCGGCGAAGCAATCGAGGTAAAAGAATACCATTTTAACGCGCCCCCGGGAAAAAATGTGTTGATTACACTGGAACCTTCGCCTGTAATTATTGTGGAAGGATTGTTCCTGTTCCATTATAGCGAAGTACGTGAAATGCTCGATTTTACGGTTTTTATGGATGTGGACCCGCAAACGCAGCTCGACAGAAGGCTGTACCGTGATCAGGAAACACGCGGCTATTCCCGTGAAGCCATTTTGTATCAATGGGAACACCATGTGATTCCGTGTTTTGAACAGTTTTTGATGCCTTATGAAGACATTGCTGACTTTCATTTCAAGAATGACAACCTAGCCGATCAGGAATTTGATCGTTTGCTGGAAAGCCTCAGTCACAAACTCGAATGGTCAAACGTGTAATCCAGTTTTTCAGAACCTTTGGGCTTCAGGCCGCCATTGCAGTTACTGCCTTATTCATTATTATTACTTATAACCACATTCAACAGGATGTACATGTCGATTTCAAAGACTTTCAGGGAGAATTTTACAAACTCGAAAAACAACTCAATGAATTTACGGCCAAAGCCAATACCTGTTTAAAACAGGATGGCCAGCAAGGTCTTATCGTAAAATACAGCGCCTCAGAAAACGACGACTTTTACCTGCATATTTACCAGGGCGATTCGCTTGTTTTTTGGAACACCAATCATTTACCGGTTTATTCGTTTGCCGAACTGCATTTCCCGGTTGAAGGAGTCGTACGCCTGCAAAACGGCTGGTACTATACCAAAATAATCAAAAACAAAAACACGATGTGCGTGGGATCTTTCCTGATTCAGCACGCCTATCCGTATGAAAACGACCAGCTGAAGAATACTTTTAATAGTAACCTGAGTTCTTCGATCGGCACTATTTCACTCGATTCAACCAAGGGAATTACGATCAAAAGCCTGAAGGGTGATTTTTTATTCAATGTGCAGCAAACGCTGGAAGATGCCGACAGAGGATTGGAAGAAACCTCATTGTTCGGTGGCATTCTATTGATTATCATATTGTTATGGATTCAGGTGAATCGCTGGTTTCCAAGTATCTGGACCCGAATCATACTGGTCACCATTTTCGTCGGACTCAGATTATGGGCATTAAACACCAACTTTTTCGAAAGCTTTGTTCACAGCGATTTGTTCGATCCTGCGATCCTTGCTTTGGGTGAATGGACGCCCAATCTGGGAGAACTTGTCATTTCCTTTGTCTTATTCCTGCTGATTGTCAACACGTTGTTAAGCGCTTTGGAGAAAGTGCGTTTCAATCATCGGTTTTCAAAGATCTCCACGCTTTTTTTACTCGGTGCTTTTCCGCTATTATCCTGGTGGATGGGTTCTGTTGGACAGCAAATCGTAGAAAACTCGTCGATTCCATTGCAGCTGGACCAGCTTTTTTCATTGACACGCTTCTCGCTCTTTGTCTTGCTGATTGTAGGAGTTGCCGGTTTTGCCTATCTGTTTTTGTTTTTTGAAACGACAATCGCTTTTCTGCGGGCTGGTTGGAGTAAACGTTACTTAGTTGTTGTCTGGCTTGCCAGCACACTTCTCTATCTTTTTGCCGGCTGGTACGTCGGCAGCAACTGGAATGCTATTTGCTGGCCGGTATTCTTGTGTGGAATCATTGTGCTGGCCGTGCTGCGAAATGTGGAAACCTGGAACTTTTCATTGGTCTTGCTGTTACTATTGATTTATTCCGTGGGGGCTACATCAAGTTTCTACACCTTTTCACAGACAAAAGAACGTGCAGAACGAGAGCTTTATGCCAATCAACTAGCCGACGACCAGGATATCAATACAGAGATCGAATACCTGAGTACCAAGCAACATTTATTGGAAGAAGGTTATCTTCAACGGCTTACATCACTGAAAGACCGTCCGAATCCATCTGCGTTGAAGGAAGCACTAGAGCGTCGTATCTTCAATGGTTTCTGGGAACGCTACGATATTGATTTCTACTATTACCAGCTCACCGATTCGGTATCGAAAATCAACGGTGAAAGCCAGCGTGACCTGGAACAACTGATCAATCGCCACGGAATGGTGTCTGAACTGGATTCATGTGTTTTCCTGATCAAGGATTATACGAGTCAGTACAGTTATGTAATCCGGGAGAAAATTCAAACGCCAACCGCCAGTATCTGGTTGTATTGTACGTTGAAATCGAAGAAAATTCCTGAAGAAATCGGGTTTCCGCGGTTGCTGATCTCCGACAAAGCCAAAGTATTCGAATCGCTGGAGAATTTTTCCATTGTAAAATATTACAACGGAAAATTGGTCAATAAATATGGCGATTACAGTTTCCCTTACTCAGCTGATGCGTGGAAAGAAACCCGTAAAGGGTCCAAGCGCTTTTTCAACAAAGACGGTTATAATCACTTCATGCTACGCCGTGGAAAAAGTGACATGATCATTCTTTCAAAGCAGGATTCGAGCTGGGTAAATGGTGTAACAACCATGGCTTTCCTGTTTGTTTCGTTTGGAATATTACTGGCTATTTACAGCTGGTTCAAGGCCAAAAACAAGCGGTTAGCTTTCAAGCGGCTCTCGCTGGCAGTAAAAATCCAGGTGGTCTTGGTAGGATTGGTTTTTCTTTCATTGCTGGGATTCAGCATTGGCAGCGGCACCTTCGTGAAAAACCAATATGCGCAGTATACCGACGATGTAATTCGTGAAAAATTGCAATCCGTGGGAACGGTAGGGAAATTGCGTTTGGGTAATTTTGTGGATATCAGCGATACTTCGAACAGCGGTGAACTGGAATATTACCTGCGCAACTGGTCACAGATTTTTGTGACGGATGTAAACGTGTATGACATCAAGGGTCAGCTTATCGGTTCTTCTCGTCCCAAAATTTACAATATCGGTTTGTTGAGCGAGCAAATGAATCCGCTGGCGCGAAAAGCGCTCATGTTCGACAAGAAAAGTGAATACATTCACCAGGAACGCATCGGTTCGCTGAATTATCTTTCGGGTTACATTCCGTTCTTCAACGACGAAGGAAAACTGATTGCGTACCTCAATATTCAGCATTTCGATCAGCAAAACGAGTTTGAAAGCCAGATTCAGCACTTTTTAGTAGCGATCATCAACGTATTTATGATTCTGCTAGCGCTTTCAATCGTTGGTGCTATTTTGGTTTCCAACTGGTTGACCTCGCCATTACGGATGATCCAACGGAGTTTCTCAAGCATGGAACTGGGAAAAAACAACCAGGCAATTGATTACCAGAGTAATGATGAGTTGGGTGATTTGGTGCGTGAATACAATCAGAAATTGACGGATCTTGAAACGGCGGCTTTGCAATTGGCACAAAGTGAACGTGAAAGCGCCTGGCGCGAAATGGCGAAACAGGTGGCGCATGAAATCAAGAATCCGCTGACGCCTATGAAGCTTTCCATTCAGCAATTACAGCGGGTTTTTGATCCGAACGATCCGCAATCGAAGCAAAAAATAGACCGGGTTGCGCAATCCATTATCGAACAAATAGACGCATTGACTTCCATCGCGAACGCCTTTGCCAATTTTGCGAAAATGCCGCAGCCTGTGGTAGAAAAACTGGAATTCAGGTCGTTTCTGGAATCGATTGTTGCGGTGTTTGAGGCGCAGGAAAGTTGTCATGTTAGTTTAACCGCCATTCAGGAAGCAATTTATGTGGAAGGTGATAAAGAGATGTTGCTTCGCGTGATCAACAACCTCATCACAAATGGCATTCAGGCCATTCCGAATGACCGGGAAGGAAACGTGAGCATTCTTTTAACAGCTGACCATTCACTGGTTACAGTGACCATTACCGACAACGGTTGTGGAATTCCGGAAGAACAATTATCAACCATATTTGAGCCCTATTTCACCACAAAATCTACCGGAACGGGTCTTGGGCTGGCGATGGTAAAACAGATTGTGGAAGGTCATTATGGCACCATTGAGGTGAAACAAACCAGCGATTCGGGAACAACGATGGTATTGCAATTTCCGCGGGTTTCGTAGATAAGATCGTGTCCTAGAATTAAAACGATTCCCACTAATTCACCAATTCGGCTTCAGCGTTAGGCGGAGACTCGCTCACAATTACACAATATAATCTTGCATTTAGTTGTATCTGTTAGGCACACAAAGGCTGTGCATCTATGGTAAAAAAACGAGTATCGGTTATCCGAGATTAATAATCAACATTCCAGAACAAGATTTATATAAAAACAAAGGGCCTGCAGTTGCGTTTCCGCAGCTACAAGCCCCTTTATTGTTGAGAAAACAATATTCTTTTATTTTGTCACAACCACTTTAAACTGGCTGTTTGTTCCATCGGCATACGTCAATGAGAACACATATGTACCAGCTTTGAAAGCGGCAACATTGGTAGTGAATTGTCCGTTAGCAATGCTTACTTCTTCTGCATTCACCAAACGGCCCGACAAATCGGTTACTTTCAATGCTGCTTTTCCGTTCATATTCAATTTCACGGTTACTATGTCTTTCGCCGGATTAGGGAATGAAGAAGTTTCGATAACGTTTTCATTTACAGCCAAATCATTTGCGTCAAAAACACGCACCGACAATGATGGTACATCACCACCTTCAAAACCGCTTGAGTAAGCATTATCACTTTCTACCGGGTAAAGTGGCTGAAGATCTGTGCTTTCGTTTAACAGGTAAGAAGTTTCTGTATCGTAACCTAAGAATACAGAAGTATTGTAGGTAGTTGCGCAGAACAGGTAGCGCTGATTGTCTTCCATCACAAACGGTTGGGTAAATGACTGGTATTTCGGAACGTTCTGGTCGTTTGATTCGAAATAGTAATTACCTGACGCCATTGAGTTCAATGATGTAAAACCATAGTTTGCATCGTTCAAGTCAACGAATGCGTCATCCCATCGATAAGCCGTGATTTCAATTTCCTGTCCGGTTAATGAATCATCGGTTGCCGTTGAAGCATTGAAGTACATACCAGCAGCTGCCAAACGGCTTGCGTTGGCGTTGTTGAATACGATACAAGAAGAATATGAATTGTTGTTGGTACTCGGACGAATACCACCATCACTGATCGGCATTTTCTGAGCGTCCAAACGGCAAAGGGAGAAAATAGAGTCATTGATGTAGAAATCGGTATTAACCGTGTTATCACCGATGTATTCATCCGTAACACCATTACTTACCTCATACACCAATGTGTAATCTCCAGCAGGGTAGCTCGCCAAATTGAAATCAGGCATTGCAATGTAAGCGCTGTCACCTGAAAGCAGGCTAAATGCAGTAGATGTATTGTTGTAAACATCTGCACCGTTATTCACCGTTACATTCAGGGTAATCCCCGTTTGGTCATTGGAACCGTAGTTGTATACCCAACCACCCAATACGGTGTTGAATTCGGTAGCATTTTGCGTCAGTAAAGACGGGATTGCATTTCCATTGACACGCAACACGTTTTTCGCGTAAAAGCCAAGGTCATCAGCATAATAACCGGACTTGTTACCGATGAAGACAATTACATCTTCTCCGGCTTCCATCGCGTCGTGAATAGCATCACCGTCAGCTTGTGAAATCATTACCGTAGGAATAGTAACCGATCCACCAACCGCACCGGCACCCATTGCAATCGGCGCACCGGCAATGTTGTTTACAATGATTACGGCAATTGCTCCGGCATTTTGAGCCTCAAGTGCTTTTGCACCGAATTCGCATGTACCACGGTAAACCAAGGCTATTTGCCCTGTGAGATCAACACCGTTGGTAAGTGCCGAGCAGGCCAATGAGTCATCGGCAAGCACAACAGTGTCCAAAACAGAATTTGCAGGATCGTTCATGTCGGCTGCCCAGCCAGTGGTATACGTAAAGTTTTTGGCTCCGGCAATCGAGGCTGGTTCTTCAACCGTAAAGATCACCTGTGAAAATGAAAAGGCACTAAAAAGCGCCAATCCAAAGGAGAGTAGCATTTTTTTCATAGCATAAGTAAATTTAAAGACATGTTAAATATAGTTAATATCTCCTTAACAATTGCAAAAAAAGACAAGTCTCTGTTTTTAACAGTTGTAAAACAGCCGTTATTACACAATCGAAAGCTGCTTACCAAAATCTTAATACGTGAAAAGGGCCACTCAATGAGCGACCCTTCGATTCAATATTATTTATTTCAAACATAGCATGTCTGTCACGACAGACAGCTATGTTATTTCGATACAACGACTTTAAACTGGCTTTTCGTGCCGTTTGAGTAGTCAAGCGAGAAGATGTAAGTTCCGGCTTTGAATCCGTCTACATTCGCTTTGAATTGTCCGTTTACAATGGTAACATCTGAAGAAGAAACCATTCTTCCTGCCAGGTCAGTGATTGTTAAGGCAGCTGTTCCGTTGGCGTTTACTTTTACCGTAACCACGTCAACAGCAGGATTCGGGAACGAAGACGTTTCAATAACGTTTTCATTCACCGCCAAATCTGCTGCATCTACCACATTAACAGCCAATGAAGGAACGGCACCTGATGTAAATCCAAGCGCAAAGAAGTCGCCATTGGATTCAATCGGGTGGAATGCCTGCAAATCATTGTTTGTGTTTTCATCGTAATTTGATTGTTCATCATAGCCAAGGAATATTTCGGTGTCGAATGTTTGTACACAGAACAAATAACGTTGTCCGTCTTCCAATACAATTGGTGTATCAAACGCAACATATTGATCTACACCATTCAAACTTGGGATGCTTGGCGGATAATTAAAAATTGCAGAAGCAACTTCGGTCAAACTTGTAAATCCGAAGTTAGGATCATTTAAATCTGTAAACGCATCATCCCAACGGCGAGCGCTGATTAGAATTTCACGGCCATCCAATGAATCAGGTGCATTGATAGAAGCACTGAAATGCATTCCAAGAACACCAATACGGCTCGCGTTATCATTTGTGAATGCGATACAACTTGTAAAAGAACCATCATTCGGTGACGGCATAAAACCGATTGTATTCATTGGCTTACCTGCCCCATCCAAACGAGCCAAGGCATAAACAGAATCCTGAATATCGAATGTGCTAGCAATGGTATTGTCTAATGTATACTGATCCGTAACACCATAAGCAATCTCGTAGGTGAGTGTATAAACACCCATTGGATAAGAAGCCAGGCTGAAATCAGGAAGTGTAATGAACGCACTGTCGCCAGCCAAAAGACTGAATGCCGTAGATGTTTGGTCGTATACATCGGCACCGTTGTTTACTTTAGCGTTCAGGGTAATTCCAGTTTGGTCATTCTGACCGTAGTTGAATACCCAACCACCAAGAGTTGTAGTGAACTCAGCTGCGTTGGTTGCCAATTGCGAAGGAATCGCACTTGCGTCTGCACGCAGGATATCAGCGATTTTAAAACCCAAATCATTATCGTAATAGCCATTTTTCTCACCGATAAACGCAACAACGTCATCACCTGCTTCCATCGCATCATGAAGGATATCACCATCTACATTAGAAACCATTACTACAGGAATGGTTACAGATGGACCGTCTACACCGCCACCCATCGGAACCGGAGCTCCCGGAATGTTGTTAACAATGATCACCGCAATTGCTCCTGCATTTTGAGCTCTAAGTGCTTTAGAACCGTATTCGCAGCTTCCGCGGTAGATCAGGGCAATTTTACCTGTAAGATCATTTGTCAATGGTGCGCAAGCCAATGAATCATCAGCAAGCATTAAGGTATCCAACACGGCATTCGCAGGAATTGACATGTCGAGCGACCAAGTGGTCGGATTGGTAATCTGGTAACCTCCTGCGATTCCGGCCGGAGCCTCAACGGAACAGATTACCTGTGAAAATGAATTGGTTGCGAGAAGAACCAATCCGAGTGAAAGTATTCCTTTTTTCATATTTCGAATAGTTTAAAGACATGCTAAGGTAATGTAAACGTGCCTGATTTTTACAAAAAAAGACAAGTTTTTCACCGTTAATCAGGAAAACGCGCCAGTTATCGGTACACTATAAAAAATGTTTACGCGGGAATTCGGGCTTAGGTACAACAAAAAGGGCCGTCTCGATTTTGAAACGACCCTTTCTGGAGGTTAAAACAACTATCAATATTCTTATGACAATGCTGCTTTCATGACAAGCAGCAATATTATTTCGTTACAACTACTTTAAACTGGCTTTTCGTGCCATTTGCGTAGTCAAGTGCGAAGATGTATGTTCCGCCCTTGAAACCGTCTACATTCGTTTTGAATTGCCCGTTTACGATGGTAACATCTGAAGATGAAACCAATCTTCCGGCCAGATCAGTGATCGTTAAAGCAGCTGTTCCGCTTGTGTTTACTTTCACAGTAACCTCGTCAACAGCTGGATTCGGGAAGGAAGATGTTTCGATTACGTTTTCATTTACTGTCAAATCATCTGCATCGAAGACTTTAACACCGATGGCAGGTGTATAACCGCTGGTGAAGCCGTCGCGGAAGAATGTTCCGTTTGCCTCTATCGGGTGGAATACCTGCAAATCATTGGTAATGTTTTCATCGTAGCTGGATTGTTGGTCGTAACCAAGGAACAATTCCGTATCAAATGTTTGCACACAAAACAGGTAACGCTGACCATCTTCCAATACGATTGGTGTATCAAACGCTACATATTGATCAACTCCATTCAAGCTGGGAATACTAGGAGGATAATTAAAGATCGCAGAAGCTACTTCGGTCAAACTTGTAAATCCGAAACCAGGATCGTTGATATCCGTAAAGGCATCATCCCAGCGACGGGCGCTGATCAGGATTTCGCGTCCATCCAATGAATCAGGAGCATTGATAGAAGCACTGAAATGCATTCCTTCAACACCGATTCTACTGGCATTTGCATTGGTGAATGCGATACAGCTTGTGTAAGAACCGTCGTTTGGTGAAGGTTGCGTTCCGATCGTGTTCACCGGTTTACCGTTCTCCAAACGAGAAAGCGAATAAATGGAATCCTGAATGTCAAATGTTGTAGCAATCGTATTGTCTAACGCGTATTGATCTGTAACGCCATACGCGATTGTGTAGGAAAGTGTATAAACACCTTCCGGGTAAGAAGCAAGGCTAAAATCAGGAAGCGTAATGAATGCGCTGTCGCCAGCCAATAAACTGAATGTTGTAGATGTTTGGTCATAAACGTTTGCTCCGTTGTTCACCGTTGCGTTCAGGGTAATTCCGGTTTGGTCATTTTGACCGTAGTTGAATACCCAACCACCGATTGTTGTTGTGAATTCAGTTGCGTTTGTTGCCAGTTGTGAAGGAAGCCCATTCGCATCGGCACGTAAGATATCGGCAACTTTAAAGCCCAGATCATCATCGTAGTAACCGTTTTTCTCACCGATAAATACGATCACATCATCTGTTTCCATTTGATCGTGAATCAAATCTCCGTCAACATCAGAAATCATTACCACCGGAATGGTAACACTGGCAGCAGCACCTGATACACCTGCGCCCATTCCTGTTGGAGGGCCGGCAATGTTGTTGACAATGATTACGGCGATTGCTCCTGCGTTTTGAGCAGCAAGTGCTTTCTCGCTAAATTCACAATTACCGCGGTAAACGAGGGCGATTTTACCCGTCAAATCATTGGTTAGCGGTGTGCACCCAAGTGAATCATCCGCCAGCATAATGGTGTCCAGCACGGCATTGGCCGGATCGATAAGATCGGCGGCCCAACCGTCAGTATAGGTCAATTGGTAGCCGCCCATAATCGCAGCGGGTTCTTCTACCGAAAAGACAACCTGTGAAAACGAGTTGGAGGCAAATGCCAGCAACCCAAATGAAAGTAATAGTTTTCTCATACAATTTAGTTTTTAATAACAGCTAAATATAGTGGAAATGAAGCTGATACAGAAGAATTGTTAATTACACAACACAAAAAAAGGGAAGCGTAAATCTTCCCTTGTCTATTCTTGTAAAAAACGCTTTTTTATTCTGCGCTTACCATTGCTTTTAAGTATTCACGATTCATGCGTGCGATGTTTTCCAGCGAAATTTCTTTCGGGCATTCAACGGAACAAGCACCGGTATTGGTACAATTTCCGAATCCTTCTTCGTCCATTTGTTTTACCATGTTCAAGACACGTTGCTGTGCCTCTATTTTTCCTTGTGGCAATAATGCCAGTTGGGAAACTTTGGCTGAAACAAACAACATGGCCGATGCGTTTACACAAGAGGCGACGCATGCACCACAACCGATACAGGTAGCTGCTTCAAATGCTTTATCCGCGTCTGCTTTTCCAATCGGAATGGCGTTTGCATCGATGGTATTTCCGGAAGTATTTACCGAAACGAAACCACCGGCCTGCTGAATACGGTCGAATGAACTTCTGTCGACTACCAAATCTTTGATTACCGGAAACGCTTTGGCTCTCCATGGTTCCACGTAGATCGTTTCACCATCCTTGAATTTACGCATGTGCAGCTGACAGGTAGTAACAGCGCGATCGGGACCGTGAGCTTCGCCATTGATAAACAACGAGCACATTCCACAAATTCCCTCACGACAATCGTGGTCGAAAGCAATCGGTTCCTGGCGCTCATTTACCAGCTGTTCATTTAATTGATCCAACATCTCCAGGAAAGAGCTATCGGTTGACACGTTGTCCAACTTGTATGTTTCCATACTCCCTTTCGAATTGGCATTCTTCTGACGCCAGATCTTGAGGTTGATATTGATTGTTTTTGATGCCATAATCTCTATTATTTCTTCAATTTCTATTCTATGAAGCGATGTTGGATTTTTGATGTTGGATGTAAATCCTCATTCAACATCAAGCATCCAACATCAAAAATTTACTTGTAGTTACGTGCCGCAATCTTAATAAACTCGTAATCCAATGGTTCTTTGTGCAACTCAGACTGGTTGATGTCCATTCCTTTGTATTCCCAAGCCCCAACGAATTTGAAGTTTTCATCGTCGCGCAATGTTTCACCTTCTGAATCTTGGTATTCCTCACGGAAGTGACCACCGCACGATTCGTTTCTTTGCAAAGCATCACGTGCCATTAGTTGTCCCAATTCAAAGAAATCAGCAACGCGAAGTGCTTTTTCCAATTCAGGATTCAATTCATTAGCATCGCCAGGTACAAATACGTCATTGTAGAATTCGTCGCGCAAAGCGGCAATTTCGGTAATAGCTTCTTTCAACCCTTGTTCGTTACGGCCCATTCCTACTTTGTTCCACATGATTAAGCCCAAGCGTTTGTGGAAATGATCCACCGTTCTGGTCCCGTTGTTCGTTAAGAACTTATTGATGATCGATTTCACGCTGTTTTCAGCTTCGTCGAATTCAGGTGAATCTGTTGGAATCGTGCCCGTACGGATTTCATTCGCCAAATAATCGGAAACCGTATACGGCAACACGAAATAACCGTCGGCCAAACCTTGCATCAATGCCGAAGCACCCAAACGGTTGGCGCCGTGATCGGAGAAGTTGGCTTCACCGGCCACAAAACAACCCGGAATAGTGGATTGCAAGTTGTAATCAACCCAAACGCCACCCATGGTGTAGTGAACCGCCGGATAGATTTTCATCGGCGTTTCATACGGGTTTTCGTCGGTAATTTTTTCGTACATCTGGAAGAGGTTTCCGTACTTGCTTTCGACCCATTTTTTACCCAATTCCATGATTTTTTCATGTGACGGATTGTGATCGCCTGAAGCAAAAGCGGCTTGCTTTCCTTTGGCCATGATTTCGGAAGAGAAATCGAGGTAAACACCTTCGTTGGTATCGTTGGCTTCGATTCCGAATCCGGCATCGCAACGCTCTTTGGCTGCGCGCGAAGCTACGTCACGTGGCACGAGGTTACCAAACGCAGGATATCTTCTTTCCAAATAATAATCTCTGTCTTCTTCGGCAATTTGTGTTGGTTTCAAACGTCCTTCACGAATCGCTTCAGCATCTTCTTTTTTCTTCGGAACCCAGATCCGGCCTGAGTTACGCAACGATTCTGACATCAATGTCAGTTTCGACTGGTTGGTTCCGTGAACCGGAATACAGGTGGGGTGAATTTGTACGTAACACGGATTGGCGAAATAGGCTCCGCGTTTGTGTGCTTTCCAGGCGGCAGTAACGTTACTTCCCATCGCATTGGTTGAAAGGAAGTAGACATTTCCGTAACCACCGGATGCGATGATTACTGCGTGTGCCGAATGACGTTCGATTTCGCCGGTAACCAGGTTGCGGGCAATGATTCCGCGGGCTTTTCCGTCTACTTTCACGATGTCGAGCATTTCGTGACGGTTGTACATTTGCACACGGCCCAAACCGATCTGACGCGATAGCGCTGAATAAGCTCCAAGCAACAATTGTTGTCCGGTTTGTCCTGCGGCGTAAAACGTACGCTGAACCTGCGTTCCACCGAATGAACGGTTGTCAAGCAAACCTCCGTATTCACGTGCAAAGGGTACGCCTTGCGCTACACATTGATCGATGATATTTCCTGAAACTTCGGCCAAACGGTGAACGTTTGCTTCGCGTGCACGGTAGTCACCACCTTTGATCGTATCGTAAAACAAGCGATAAACGCTATCACCGTCGTTTTGGTAATTTTTAGCGGCGTTGATACCACCTTGTGCTGCGATTGAGTGTGCTCTGCGTGGTGAATCCTGGAAGCAGAATGCTTTTACGTTGTAACCCATTTCGCCAAGAGAGGCAGCAGCAGCAGCACCCGCAAGACCTGTTCCTACAACGATCACATCAATTTTAGGACGGTTATTCGGTGCAACCAGTTTTAAATGATTTTTATGATTGGTCCATTTTTCTGAAATAAAACCTTCAGGTATTTTGGAATCTAACTGAGACATATCTTTTCTTTTTAAAAATGAATCTGATTACTTAACGTACCCTATGAAAATGAGGACAGGAATAATTGCGAACAGGAACGGCACCACGATGGCGAACAATTTTCCAATAACGCCAATAGCCGGAGTGTAGCGTTTGTGTCGCAAACCAAGTGACTGAAACGCAGATGCGAATCCGTGCCATAAGTGGAATGACAACACGATCATCGAAAGCACATACAGAATTGTTGCTACCAAAGCCATCGAGTTGGTGACAAAACCGTTTTTTGACTGACCGAAAAAAGCCATTACAACGGAGTGTAAGTCTTTGTAACCCTCGCCCAATTTAACATCCGTATCTTTCAGATAAAGGTTGGTTTCGTGTTTTACTTCTACTATTTCGTCTACCTGTAGAGGGGGAAAACCATGGTCATGCGTATAATAAATAGTTTTGCTGTCTGATTCTCCGGGGATTGTTACTTCATACGTATGCAACGGAATGTGCTCGAAGTGCATTTTCGCCCAGAAATTCACCATATGTGTTACGATAAAGATCAGGATGATACTTCCAAGTAAAGCCATTTGGCGTGATGCTGTTGAAGAATTGGCTCCGGGATTGTTGTAAGCATATTTCTGCGGACGTGCTTTTTTGTTTTGCACAGCCAGCATTAGTCCGTCAATTGCGTGAAACAGGATGGAAAGATAGGTTAGATACGACAACACTTTGATGAAGATATTGTGCTGCATGAAGTAGGCATATTCGTTGAATGCTCTTCTGCCTTCTTCGCCATGAATGAAAATCAACTGAAGATTTCCTATTAAGTGTCCGATCAGGAATATGCACAAAAACAGTCCCGTCAATGCCATCCAATATTTTTTGGCGATGGATGATTTTAAAATTGCCGATTTACTCATGTTTAGTTTTATATTAAAAACGATCCACAAATTTAACAGCTATTACAACCCAATGTTCACCCCAACCTTATTTAGATTGAATTTAGATTGTTCTTTTTTCAGAACATTCACTGATTCAGCTAGCTCCTTGAGTTACTTAAGTTTTTTGAGTTTCTAAGTTTAGTAAGTTGAACCAACTTAGAAACTTAATAACACGTCAGCTTTTAATGTCCGCCACCGACATCATCTAGTGAAACGCCTTGTTTTTTGAGGAGTTTGTTGACGAATATCGCGAAGAAGGTGATGTATAAGAAACAGATAGTTCCTACCACAAATGATGTTTGAATGCCAATAATCTCGGAGAGTTTTGCCTGCAATGGTGGAATTATCGCCCCGCCTAAAATCATCATCACCAGGAATGCAGAACCCTGCGCCTGATATTTACCCAATCCTGCCAGTGAAAGCGAGAAAATACAAGGCCACATAATAGAGCAGAACAATCCGGCACTTAAGAAGGAATAAACAGAAACAATTCCTGTGGTTGTTAAACCAACAAGTGTGGCACCGACACCCAAAATCCCGAAAACTGTAAGTGTAAGCGCAGGTTTGTCATTGGTGAGATAAAACGCGATTATTTGCACCATTACACAGATGATATACCAGTATAACGGATCGATGTTGTAACCGGCGAGTTTTGTAAAACCGAGTACAACTGCGAACCCAGCCAACGGAGCAATAAAGCGCAAAATCATTTTGGTTTGCGCAGTCAACTTAAAGGCATTAATGGAACCAGCCCAGCGGCCAATCATCAAACTTCCCCAAAACATAGAGATAAATGGTGTGGTTTCAGATGATTCATAACCACCAAAAGCAGGACGTTTTAACAATTCATAGAGGTTACTTCCGATGGCTACCTCTACTCCCACATAGACAAAAATGGCAAGCATACCCAGCGTTAACTGTGGAAATTGCATGGCTCCCCACCCCACTTTCTGGCGTGAACCTCTAACGCAAGCGAATAAAATTCCGGCTACTACCGCTACCAATCCACCTGTCCAACAAATAATTCGCATGCGGTTCAAGGGTTTTTGAATAAGATCTATTTCTTGTTGAATAGCAGCTTTGGTTTCCAGTTGAGTTGCATTTAGTTCCGGCATTTCCACTCCTTGTTCGTCCAGTGACACCAATTCAAGATCATGATTTAATTCAACCAGCTGTTTGGCCTCATCCGTTCGGTAGCTATTGAATACCGGAGCAAAGCAGGCAATCAGCAATCCTGTGATTATGAATAAGGTAACCAATGCTTTTTTGGCAGAATCGGCTTTTTCAGTAACAGGATTATCAATTACTTCATGGCTCGAAGCGGAAGTCATGGTTGTTGTTTTCCCATCCGGAACACGCTTTGAAAAACCGAATAAAGCGGCCACTCCGAGGAACAAACATCCTACAGCTGAGTACAAAATGATAATTTTGGAAAGGCTGAGCGCCTGAATCATTTTATCATCTACCGCTGCTGCAGTACCAAATAATGCCAGGGAAATAATCACTGGCCCTATAGAGGTTCCCAAACTATTGATCGATCCGCCAAGGTTAATACGATTACTCCCCGTCGATTCATCGCCCAGGGAAATCATAAACGGATTGGCAGATGTTTGTTGCAGGGAAAATCCAAGAGCTACGATGAATAATCCGAACAGCATTCCGGCGAAAACGTTGAAGTAAACCGACACGATCATCGCTACCGCACCAAGCGCTGAAAATAACAATCCATAAACGATACTGCGTTTGTAACCCCAGGATCCGACCAAATCGCGACCGCTTGCGGTACTAAACAAAAACAGACCTAAGGCTCCAAGGTAATATGCACCGTAAAACGCAAAGTCGATGAGCTGGCTCTGGAATTGATCAAGATGGAAATAATGCTTACAAAACGGAATGAAAATACTGTTTCCGGCAGCAATGAATCCCCAAAAAAAGAAAACGGTTGTCAGGGTTGACAATGCTCCGTAATTGGTGGGCTTGATCGTTTTTTCCATAGAAGAAGTTTAGGGGTGAAAAATAGGGAGAATAATTGAGATGCTTGATTTTTGATGCTTGATGTTAGATGAGACAATGTTGAAATTTAACGAGAACTCTATCAAAAATTAACATTAAAAAATCTTTTGTTGGAACAAGCACTTCATGTAAGTTATCAATCTATTTTTGTGATTTTCAATTACATAGTAATACTGCAATATTGATTTTTAGACTTAGAATGACTCAAAATTCAGTAATCCCGCAATATTACGGAAAGCAATTAGTTGAAACACAATTAATTAACGGCCTTTTGATGATCAATCTCCCAGCAACCGCTCCATATCCTTCATCAAACGATCAACCTCTTTTTCAGAAGTCCCATCATAATAACCACGAATCCGTAATTTTTGGTCAACCAATACAAAGTTGTTGGTATGGATAAAATCGGAGCCGACATCACCCTGATTTTGAACAGCAGCCGGTTTGAGTACAAAAAACGAACGCCGCGCAACTTCGTATAATTCTTCCTTTTTACCAGTCAAAAAATGCCATTGCTTCGAATCGGCGTGATGCAATTGTGCATATTCGGCCAGTCTGGCAACCGAATCGGTTTCGGGATCAACCGTAAAACTCAAAATGGCAACCTGGTTGTTCTGTTTGAACCGATTGTGAACGCGCTGCATCTGAGCGTTCATTTTAGGACAAATAGTAGCGCAGGTGCTGAAAAAATACTCAGCCACAAACACTTTTCCTTTTACGTCCTTTAAACCAAAGGTCTTGTTTGTTTGATCGGTAAACGAAAATTCACCGATTTTATGTCCGAATCCTTGGCGCACCAAATCAGGATCCACCATTTCGGTATTGAGGTCGACCGGATTGATCACCGGAAGCGGTTTTTCATCTGACGGTTTTGTGATCAGATATGCTGTAATGATTCCCGAAACAGCAATAACCAGGAGGATGGCAACGCGCATTTTCTACATTTTGACCACAAAAATACGTTGAATATGTGCACGGAATCATGATATTTATCACTGAAATAGTATATTTGGTTCATGCGAACATTCATTCTAAGTCTACTCATCTTCTTCGCTGTTCCTAACGCCCAAGCACAATTGACATACGGTGATGGACATGTTTTTGTGAAATATAGCTACGGTATCGTCGATTCGGCGCGTTACCACAATTATTCCGTTTCGGGTGAATATTTCGTGAATGATTTCATCGGACTGAACTACAATTTCGACCTGATGTTTCGCAATGACAACATTCGTCAGTTTCACTCATCTGTAGGTGCGCTGGCTGGTCCGCCACTTATTTTGATTGGAGTTATCACAGCCGTTTCCAATAATAATGATGATGACATGGATGATTCGCAATTCAACCTGGGAGCGTTGGGCTCCGTGTTGGGAATTCTGATCCTTGTAGCACCCGACGGAGTTAGTTTTCACATTCCGGTTTCGTATAAATGGGACATTTCACCGTACGCCAATTTGCTGGGAATTGATTTTGTGCGCAATAAAAACACGAATCACAACAATTTCAAGTATGCGATGTCGTTCGGTTGCAAAACAACATATCTTACTTATAGCGATTTTACCTTGAATGCCTTTTTGGAAACCCGGAAAGTAGCCGGAATGGGCTGGAGTTTCGGTGGCGGATTTGGCCTTGGTTACGCTATCGGCCAGCCGAGTGATGAGGAAGAACCGGCTCCGCTTGAGCCAATCGGTTTGTAATTAAAAATGTAGGTGTTTTACCGTGTGGCCGTTATTGATGAGCTGTTTCAATGAATCGATGCCAATGGTAATGTGCCGGTCAACAAACTCAGAAGTCACTTTGCTATCGCTTTCACTGGTTTTCACACCTTCAGGAACCATTGGTTGATCCGATACCAGCAACAAAGCTCCGGTTGGAATTTTATTAGCAAAACCGACCATAAAAATAGTCGCTGTTTCCATATCTATTGCCATGGCGCGAATCGAACTCAGATAATTTTTAAAGGCTTCATCATGTTCCCAAACGCGACGATTAGTCGTGTAACAGGTTCCTGTCCAGTAATCAAAACCGTGATCACGAATAGTTGTCGAGATTGCTTTTTGCAGGGCAAAGGCCGGTAACGCCGGAACTTCAGGCGGAAAATAGTCATTGCTGGTTCCTTCACCGCGAATGGCTGCAATGGGAAGAATCAAATCACCAACCGCATTTTTCTTTTTTAAACCGCCACATTTTCCTAAAAACAATACTGCCTTGGGTTTGATCGCCGCAAGCAAATCCATAACCGTGGCTGCCGAAGCACTTCCCATACCAAAGTTGATGATCGTAATACCATCGGCGGTAGCACATTGCATGGGCTTGTCTTTTCCAATCACAGGAACATTGTGAAGAGCCGCAAATTTATCGAGGTAATTGTGAAAGTTGCACAACAAAATATACTGTCCAAAATTCTTTAGTTGCTCACCTGTATAACGTGGTAGCCAGTTTTCTACGATTTCCTGTTTTGATTTCATGCGTTGTTTTTCTTGTTGCTCAAACTTACGGATTTTTGATGTTGAATTTTGAATTTTTAATGTTGAATGACTTGAGACGTTTTATGAGTTATTGAGCTCTCCCAACTTAAAACTCACGAACAGAAAATTAATATTCTACCCACGACTTCATTCAAAATTCAACATCAAACATTCAACATTACTTTCTTGTGATAAGACTCAGAAAAGTCGAACGATTAATTCCCGTTGTTTTGATTTCAGGGTAATAATCAGTGAAACTAACCGGAACTTTGATTTTTTTGCGTTTGTCCCACTGCATTCTGTAGGCGTTGATACCCGTTTCAGAAACTTCTATGTAGTCCATTTCCTGTTTAGTATGCGTTTTCCAGAAATAAGATGCCACATTTCTTCCTGCCAGCGCATTGGCTTTCCGGCGTTCCGAGATTACCCAGTTTTTCCAAAGAATGTCAAGATCGTTCCGGAATTCCAAGGGTTGAAACTGCCGGATCAACGCATTTCGAAGGCCATTGTCGACAAAATAGATGGTGTGGCTTTTTTTCAGTTCGTAACGATGATTGTTGAAATAGCTCGGCAAGACAAATAACAATTGTGTTTTTTCGAGCAATTGAATGTAGCGTTCCACCGTTTCGTTGTCCAAACCGCATTTGCGGCCCAATTCGTTATAACTGATTGCCTGGCCGATGTTAAACGCCAGCAAACGCAGCAATTGAATGAGTTGCTCACTTTTGTTGATGCGATCAGCGGCTCCCAGTTGTGTAAAAACACTTTCTTCCAACAGTTGGATCAACAGTGTTTCGGCATTTTCCGGATTGGCAACAATTTCGGGGTAATAACCAAAAACCAACCGTCGTTCTACTTCTTTTTCTTCTTCGCCCATGCCGGTTGCCTGCACCATTTCAGGATAGGAATACGGAAAAAGTACCAGTTCCAGTCCCTGATAACGCAAAGCTTCCCAGAGTTCTTCCTGAAGTGCCGGTTCAAACGAACAGCATAGAACGAGGTTTTCAACGGCGTCATTCCCCAACACCTCATCAATAATAGCCTGTAATCGGCCCAGATACTGAGCTTCCTCTAAAACAATGATGGAAAACCCGCTTGTTACAGTTTGAAAATCAGAAACCTCATCGATCGTTTTGCGTTGCTTTTTGTCAGCACAATCGATGGTAATCGTTTGTTGGCTTTTTGGGCCAAGAACTTCGGCAAGGAGTGTTTTTCTTCCGGATTTCCTTGGGCCGCGCAGTACTACTATTTTACTTTCGGCTAACTTTTGTTGAAGAACTGGCTGAAGCGCTCGTTTGATCATTGATTGGAATTTTGATCAAAACTAAGTCGTTTATCGATTTATTGTGTTGATTTCTGCGAAAAAAAAGTGATGTTGGATTTTTGATGCTTGATTTTTGATGAACGTTTATGGTAAAAAAATTGCTTAAGGACTGAAAACCAAAATAATCTGACTTTGTTTATTTTCTCCAAAAGTTTAGGAAAATCTTAATCAAAAATCAAGCATCCAACATCAAAAATTCGTCAAAGTGAGTCGATCAAAATATTTCTTCGGCCTGTCAGAGTGCATGAACTTATTACCGCCATAACAAACCATAATATAAGCTTTGTTATCATGGATAAAAATGCGGCGCCATTGTAAACCCTTCCATTCGTCATGCACCATGCCTTCAATTGCTTCAATTCCGTTTGGAAGAGTGAGTTCAACCGGCCGCTGACGCTGATTGTCGATGAATTGTTTTTTGTAGCTGCTCAGTGTTTCATCTGCCGAACGAATGATGAGCTCATACGTATTTCCCTGGCCCAATTCCTGGTAAACGAAACGGTAATCTTCCTGCGAAGCAAACTCAAGCGGTTTTCCCGAAAGCGGAATGGAAAAACCAAACGTATCACTTTCAACGGTATAAACGCGCCAGCTGGTCACCGTTTGCTGAGCAGGAGTTGGTTCCGTACTATATGTTGCTTTTACCGGACGCACGGTATAACCTTTTGAACGGAGCAATTGCAAAATCCCGTCGGTTCCGTGCAAATGTCCTGATCCGACCGCACAAAACACGGATTGTTTGCGCATCAGCGTGTCCAATCCGTTGGCCATGACTACATTTCGTCGGGTAATCAATGCATCGTAAGCTCCGGGAACATTTTCCAGTTGTGATTTCAGCATTTTGCTCAACGTTGCAATATCCCCCTGAATATAGGATTGCACAAATGCTTCTTTCGAAAAAAGCAAGCTCGAAAGTGCAGTGCGCGCGGTAATGTTGCTGATTTTTTCAACTGCTTTTAACTGATCTTCCAAACCTTCGAGCGGATAAAATTTCTTTCCGGCGCAGTAACCGGTTTGCTGCAGCCACGCGTCGATAAATTGCGGACGGCCATCTTCATTTCCGTAAACCGTTGTGGTTGCTTCGCGCGAATTGGTATATGGTTTGTTTTTGGAAAGAATTTCAAGATCGAAAAGGTCCAGGCGCACATCATATTCGTCAAACAAAGCCGAAACATCAGTTTCCAGAACGACGGCATCCGCTTTTTCAAAAGCCACATACAAACTATCGGGAAACTGAAACAATCGTGGGTCGTTGGAATGCATACTGCCAAACAAATAGCTCGGTTTTTTCAATCCTTTTCCTTTGATTTCCCACAATAGCTGATATTCGGGCGTGTCTTGTGCCAGCGAAAATTTCCCTGTTAAAAGGAGTGCTATGAGGAATATTTGTTTCACGTGTTTGTCCGTTAGACGTTTACAACGTTCAAACGTATGCATTTTTGGCTGGTCCGCGGAAAATTTCACCTGTTTTAACACTCTAAGTTGTTTTCAATAATTCCCCCAATAAGCCGATCCACGTGCACATCCCCGAATGCATAGGGAATATAAGCAAGTGAAGGAATTTTCTTCGTGAGAATGACTGGAGTAGTTTTGCCCAGAGAAATCGTTCCGTGGGTATTTGATAATCCCATCGCGTAGGCTGCGTTTATCGTGAGGGCATTGAGTGCTTCCTCCGGTGTCATTTTCATCTTGACACAGCCCAGAGAAAAAATCATGCCTAAATTATCGCATGGTGTGGAACCGGGGTTAAAATCGCTCGCCAACGCAACAGGAAGTCCGGAATCGATCATGCCACGCGCATTGCCAAACGGAATACTTAAGAAATGCGAGCAGCCTGGAAGCAAGGTTGGCATACAACCACTGTCTTTCAACGCAGCAAGATCCGCTTCGTCGCATTCCTCCAAATGATCAACTGATAAAGCGCCACATTCTATCGCTGCTTTTACGCCACCGAGTACCGAAAACTGGTTCACGTGTACTTTCGGGATCAAACCGTATTGTTTGCCGGCCTGCAAAATGCGCGTCATTTCGTCTACCGAGAAATAATTACGTTCGCAAAACACATCGATGTAGTCGGCCAGTTTCTCTTCAGCGATTTTCGGAAGCATTTCTTCGATAATCAGCTTGATGTACGCTTCGTGATCTTCTTTATACGCTTTGGGAAAGGCGTGTGCTCCCAGGAATGTTGCTTTAATTACAATTCCGGCTTCGTTTTTCAGCCGTTTGATCACACGGAGCATTTTCAGCTCAGCATCAACGCTCAGGCCATACCCCGATTTAATCTCTATAGCTCCGGTACCGTAACTTTTCATGCGTTCGATCCGCACCAATGCTTCTTCAAACAACTGATCTTCTGACATATTTGCCAGTTTTCCGGCCGAATTGAGAATGCCACCACCTTTCAGGGCAATTTCTTCATAGGTAAGTCCATTGATACGATCTACGAATTCTTCTTCGCGGCTTGCCGCAAAAACCGTGTGCGTGTGCGAATCACAAAACGCCGGAAACACAAAGCATCCTTCGGCGTCGATGATTTCCAAATCACGCCAATCAGTGATTCCGCCCCACTCGCTCATCGGGCCATAAGCCACAATCACACCATCTTCCAGCGCCAGGAAAGCATCTTCGATTGCGGGCACCGTTTTCATTGCTGGTCCGGCCACATATTTCGGGAAATCCTCGCCTACTTGCAGCAATGACTTGATGTTTTTGATTAAAATTTTCGCCATGATGATGCAATTTTACGGAATATCTGTCTATGTCTCCCACAGATGCGCAGATTTCCGCGCTCCTAACGGCAGCGCTTTTTTACATTGAATTGATAAATTATAGTGCCATCCGTTTTGTGTAAATCATCTTTTTGAGTAAATTGAATAGAATGAAAACATTTATTCTTAAAGAAGAGACTTATCAAATTATTGGTCTTTGCATGGATGTCCACTCTGAATTGGGCCGCGGTTTTACTGAAATTGTTTATAAAGATGCGCTCGAATATGAGTTCAAAACAAGAAACATTCCTTTTGAACGAGAAAAGGAATTTGTGGTCCGCTACAGAGACATTATTTTACCTCACAAATACCATGCTGATTTTTTAGTAATGAATAACATTATTCTGGAAGTCAAAACGGTTAATTTATTGGCAAAAGAACACATGGAACAAACCATAAACTATCTATGTGCTTCGGGATTAAATGTTGGTCTGCTTGTCAATTTCCGTAATAGCAAACTTGAATACAAGCGTTTGGTGTATTAATTCATTTAGCGCTGCCGTTAGGAGCGCGGAAATCTGCGCATCTGTGGTAAAATGCTACGTCTATCACTTCAGCTCCTCCAACTGCATTTGATACACCCGTTGCAAGTTCGTGTCGCAAGGTGCTTTCAGGAATTTTTCCACCAAGTGTTTGAATTGCCTCTTATTGCCGGCGTTTGTTTTATCGAAATTATAGGCCGCCTGCGCTGAAACTAGTTCCTGAAGTAGTTTGGTGCAATTGATTTTGTTGGAATAACCGCTCTTCTTGTCATCGGTGAGAATGATAAAATTCTCTTCATCGCCTTCCATGTATTTTACAGAGAATGTTTCACCAATTTGGGGCGGAATTTCCAGCTCATTTGCCGGATAAAACGCATCACCGTTGTTTTCAAAATAGGTCTCCACTGTTTTTCCGCTTTTTGTTTTGATCAGGCAATGATAATTCACAACTTGTACTTCATTAATCCATGTGTCAGTCGGTTCTAAACGCACAACAACACCCTCGCCTTTAACACCATGATTGTAAACGTATTCTGCATTCCAGTCACCGGCATAAATCAGGTTAATGACTCCCCAAACAGGAAGCAACAACGCGAGTTTGGATGCTTTCGGAAAGCGTTTCTTGCCCAGGTACAGGATCAGCAGCATAGCAAAAACGGAACATGGCAACAATAAAAAAGGATGTTGTGCGCAGAAGTGTAAGAAGTTAGAAGTCATAGAGTATCAGTATAGCTTGTACATCAAATGTATTGTTTTCGGTGGATTAGTCGTTAATCGGAGCATTTTCAGCTAATAAAACCGTTCATAAAGTACAACGAAACATCTTTTTTGTACTTTACATCACCGAATTGTTACTCCAATATGAACAAACTGTTAACGACACTTCTGTTTTTGGCCGGAAGTCATACCTTTTTTTATGCCCAAACCTATAACGGCGGCGGCGGAAATGTCCTTGATAATCAAACGGTTGACATTCCGATTATTGTATCGGGATTATCACCCACAACCATTGATACCACCAACTTCGGACTGGAACAGGTGTGCATTAATCTTACTCATACCTGGGATTCCGATCTGACGATTCGCATTGTAGCCCCCGACGGTACAACCGCTATTTTGGCAGACGGTGTGGGCGGTGATCAGGACAATTTTACCAATACTTGCTTTCGCTGGGATGCTGCCACAAGCATCGGCGCGGCATCGGCTCCTTTTTCGGGAACATATAAACCTTCCGGACAAATAGGATTGGTCAACAACGGCCAAACCGGAAACGGAACCTGGAAGATCAGTGTTTCGGACAACGCAGGTGGCGATGAAGGTGCTGTAACAAACTGCTCCATTACCTTTGGGAATAATCCCGCGACTTATTTTGCCTTTTCAGAATCGGATTTGCCCATCGTGATCATCAACACCAATGGCGGAACAATCACCGATGATCCGAAAATAATGGCCGATATGGGAATCATTGACAACGGGCCGGGAGTCCGGAATTATGTAACGGACCCCAAAAACGATTATAACGGAAAAATCGGTATCGAAATTCGCGGTAATTATTCTGCTTCGCTTCCGCAAAAACCTTATGCGTTTGACTTGTGGGATGTGAATGGGATCAGTATCGATTCATCGATCCTGGGAATGCCGGCGGAATCAGATTGGCTCTTACTGGCAACTTACAATGATAAATCATTTGCCCGCAATGCGTTACCTTTTCATTTGTACGATTCTATGGGCCATTATTCCGTGCGTTCGCGATTGGTGGATGTGGTGATCAATGGCGAATACCGTGGGATTTATCAATTGGCGGAAAAAGTCAAACGCGATTCAAACCGTGTGGATGTTCCGAAATTAACCGCAACAGAAATTGCCGGTGTTGATGTTACTGGTGGCTACATTCTGAGAATCGATTATTGGGATGGCAGCAATTCATGGCAATTGAACAATAGTCCTATTGGTTTTCCAGGCCTGGACGTACACATGGTCTATTATTATCCGAAACCGGAAGATTTGGTCATTCAGCAGAAAACCTACATTCAGAACTTTATCGATGCATTTGAAACGGCGCTTTACGGACTTAATTTCGACGATCCTGTAAACGGCTATCGTCAATACATCAGCACGTCTACTTTCATCGATTATTTCATTATCAGCGAAGTAACACGCAACGTGGACGGTTACAAAAAGAGCCGCTTTTTCTATAAAGATAAAGACCATGTTGATGGTACTTTCCGCAAGTTGAAAGCTGGGCCAGTTTGGGATTTTGACTGGTCGCTGAAAGATATTGATGCCGGTTCCGACGACGGTTCGGGCTTTATGTATGGATTATGCGACCAAGACCTCAATGCACCCGGTTGGTACATTCGTTTGTTGCAGGATACCCTTTTTGCTAATGAATTGCGTTGTCGTTACGATGATTTGCGCCGGAGCATTTTGAGCGAAAGCTACTTGTACAGCAACGTCGATTCGATCGCAGCGCTGGTAGATGAAAGCCAGGCTTGGCATTACCAGGTTTGGGGTCACATGGGACAATCGTCTGGAACACCTGAAGTGCAGGCTCCAAGTCAAAGCTACGCCGAGGAAGTTCAACGTTTAAAAGACTGGCTGGATCGTCGCCTGACGTGGCTGGACGCTAATATGCCGGGAACTCTGAACGGTTGCAGCATGGCCAGTATGAACCAACTGGCAGGAAATGCGCAGATTGTTGCTTATCCGAATCCATTTGACAACACATTGCTCATCGAATGGCCTTCGGGCGATTTAACGGGCTGCACCCTGCGTTTGCACGATGAAACCGGACGCCTTTTCCGCGAAATGGTGATCAATAAAGATGATTTGTTTAACGGTTCTTTCGGATTGACCGGCTTGTCAGAGCTCTCACAAGGTGTTTATTTTGTGGAATTGACACGTGGAGATGATCAGCGAATGTTGAAGGTGATGAAATAGGTTATCAAGTTGGTTGGTTTTCTAAGTTTATTGAGTTTTTCAGAGAACTTACGAACTCAATAAACTTAGAAACTCAAGAATTAACCAATTCGAAAATTCTCCTGGCGAAAATGGGGTTCATTTAATTTTTTGAATTAATTTAGGTATTACACACACTATACCTAATAGCTATGACACAACAATTAAGTGATCACACCCTCGATTATTTAATGGAAGGGTTTCAACTCATCAGTTTCGACTGGCGTTATTTGTACCTCAATGATTCCGTTGTCAGACAAAGCATGTATCCCAGAGATGAATTGATCGGATTCACTATGATGGAGAAATATCCAGGAATTGAAAACACCGAATTATTCAGCACACTCAGGCGCTGCATGCGCAAGCGGATTTCCGAACAAATTGAAAATGAATTCAGCTATCCCAGTGGCGAAAAAGGGTGGTTTGAATTGCACATTCAACCCGTTCCCGAAGGCATTTTTATTCTCTCTATCGACATCACCCGCCGGAAAGAGGCCGAAGCCTCTCTGATGAAATTAAATGAAAACCTCGAAGAGTTGGTCGCCTCACGTACATCGCAACTGGAAAGCAAAAACAAGGATATTATCGATAGTTTGAATTATGCACAGAATATCCAAAAAGCATTTCTTCCCAATCGAGATGAGTTTTTGAATCTTTTCCCGGATGCGTTGCTCATCAATAAACCGAAAGACATTGTAAGTGGTGATTTTTACTGGTACAGAGATCTGGGTGACGAGATCATCACTGTCGCAGCGGATTGCACAGGCCATGGGGTTCCGGGCGCTTTGATGAGTATGATCGGCATTGAAAAGCTCAATAATATTACGCTGAAAACAACCGATCCATCCGAAATCCTTCACCAGCTCAACAAAAGCATCCGGATTGCTATGGGTAGTTCTTCGATTTATGAGCAATGCCTTGATGGTATGGACATCGCACTTTGTTTGATCAATAAAATAACGGGATCCGTCACATTCTCCGGCGCCAACAGACCTGCCTGGATCATTCGGAAAGATGCTTCAGAGGTTGAAGTCATCAAAGCAACAAAAAAAGCCATCGGTGGTTTTACTGAGCACGATCAGTGTTTTGACAGCCACGAACTCCAATTGGCTTCCGGCGATACACTTTACCTTTTTTCAGACGGTTACGCCGATACCTTCAGCGATCAGCAAAAAAAAATGACTACTAAACGATTCCGTGAATTTTTGCTGGAAATCCAGCACGAAACAATGCGAAGGCAAGAAGAGTTGTTGGAAAACTTTGTCGAGCAATGGAAAGCCGGAACCGAACAGATAGACGATATTTTGGTGGTAGGAATTCGGTTTTGATTTTTTAAAAAGAAAAGCTACCAACGAAAAAAGCCCCTGGAAATATCCAAAGGCTTTTCTACTTTTTTGGTACCTCGGGCCGGAATCGAACCGGCACACCCGAAAGTACAGGATTTTGAATCCAGCGCGTCTACCAGTTCCGCCACCGAGGCATTTATAATTGCTGTCCGACTGACAGCCACTTACCGATGTAAGCGGGTGCAAAAATAGGTAATAAATTGAATTTTACAAAGGCAAGATCAAAAAAGTAAACAATTCGGCCGGCGACACAATCATTTTTAATCCCAAATCAATTTAATCCTTCCATCATGGCGCAATTTTTGCTGAAAGTCACCTCTCTAAACATCTTGTTATGAAACACATAATTGTAACAATTATTCTGCTTCTTTCATTCACCTCCTTTTCTCAAAAAACATTTTGTGATGGTTGGGAAGACGGCTACGAAAGCGGAAAAATAGCGCTGGACGAATTTGTCGGAATTACGCCTATTTGTCCTATTGCAAGAATCAATGCCGACACCTACGAGATTGGTTTTCAACTGGGATATGAAAGAGCAACCGGAATTAAAAACAGTGTGATCATGTCACCTTCCGATTCGGAAAACAGTTTTTGTGACGGTTGGGAAAAAGGCTATTCCAATGCGATGAGCAAAAATGGCCGGCTTAGTTTTATGGTGCCCATTTGCCCGATTGCGATGCTCAACGAGGATAATTATGAATCCGGTTACATCAAGGGTTTGGCAAAAGCAAACGAGCAGCTTGGGTTAGAAACCGACGAAATAGTAGGTTACGACTCCGAAGGTGAATTCTGCGATGGCTGGGAAAAAGGATATAAAGTCGGATTGCAGTTGTGGGCTGAAAAACACAACGCTATGTCCCCGCTTCGCATTACCCCTATTTGCCCGATTCCGGATATCAACCAGGATAACTACACCAGCGGTTTTGAACGAGGAAAAAACAAAGCGTTGGAAGACATGGAGAATTAATCAATTTCAACTGATTCTATTCACCCTTTTTTCGCTTCTTTGTTGCTGCAAACCAATCATGATTTCATGCAACAACCCATTTACGTTCTCGGAACCGGACTTTCACACAACGGATCGGCCGTTTTACTGAAAGACGGAAAAGTATGCGTAGCTATTGAAAAAGAACGGATTACCCGTATCAAACACGATGGCGGAAACGATTCGGCAGCTATTACTTACTGTTTGGAAGCTGAAGGGATTTCACTGAAAGATGTAGCCGTTGTTGTGCAATGCGCCAATTTCGAAGTACCTGACCGCGAACGATTTCATGGAAAACGGCTATTCGAAAACAATGATCATCCGCCTTTAACAAGCATTTCGCACCAGCTCGCACATGCCTACAGCGCAGCAGGAACCTGTGATTTTGAAACGTGCAACATTATGGTGATCGACGGTTGCGGAAGTCCATTTGACCAATGCACCGATATCAATGAAAACACCTTTTTACCCAACGATGTGAAAACGGGTTATCGGGACAAAATGTGGTGCGAAAAAGACAGTTTCTATTCCTTCGACGGTCAAAAAGTAAGGGCATTGTACAAAGATTTCAGTCCGATTGCGACAAGTAACGGACACACAATCCGGTTTTCTACAACGCAGCATTCCATCGGTGGATTTTATGCGGCCGTAAGCCATTACGTATTCGGAAATCTCGATGATGTTGGCAAACTCATGGGGCTGGCTCCTTACGGAAAACCTCATCAATTCGAGATGGAAGCTTTTTCTATTGAAAATGGCCGATTGTTTGTGCACGACGAATGGAAAAAACAACTCACCCAGCCTTCCAACGGATATGAGCAATTCAAAACCAATTTTCAATACTACGCTAATGTGGCCTGGTGGGCGCAGCAACAAGTGGAACAAGCAATAATGACCTGTTTTACAGAACGTTTAAATCGGTTTCCGCATCAGAATATCTGTTATTCTGGTGGTGTGGCGCTCAATGCGGTTGCCAACGCACAATTGCTGGAAAACAACATCGTGAAAAACCTGTACGTGGAACCCGCTGCCGGCGATAACGGGTTAGCGCTCGGTTGTGCGTTTTATGGCTGGCTCGAAGTGTTGAATCAACCAAAAGTACCACACAACGGAAACACCTGTTTCGGAAAAACATACACTGATCCCGAAATAGAACAGGCGCTCCAAAACACAGGCTTTTCCTACGAAAAACTCACCTCCGAAGTAATGATCGAAACGACAGCACGATTACTTTCCGAAGGAAAAACGGTTGGTTGGTTCCAAAGTGGCGCCGAATTTGGGCCGAGAGCATTGGGACATCGCAGCATTTTAGCACATCCCGGCATCGAAGGAATCGGTGATCACGTCAATGCCAATATCAAGTTTCGCGAAGATTTCCGTCCGTTTGCTCCGGCAACGTTACCTGCTTCAGCTCCTGAATTTTTTGTCTCCGGCAGAGAAAGTCCGTATATGATTTTGGTTGACAAAACCCGGCCCGAATACCTGGAAAAGCTCAAAAATGTAACGCACGTAAACGGCACAGCCCGCGTTCAGACAGTCGATGAACGCTGGAATCCGGTGTTTTACAAATTAATAGAAAGCTTTGGCTGGATCACCGGAACACCGGTATTACTCAACACCAGTTTCAACAAAAAAGGAATGCCAATTGTGGAAACACCGCTGGAAGCACTGGCTTTATTTGCGGAAAGCGCGCTGGATGTACTGGTCATAGAAAACTATATCGTACAGTAAGCGCGGGACATTACAGGCAACTTTGGCAAGATAGTTGAATATCTACTTATGATTTAGGTGGTTAGGTTGAATGTGAATGGTACGGAGACGCCTGTTTCTGTACCATTCATGCTTTTGATGAGAACGCTATTCTTGTTCAAGAATTTTTGACAACTTTAGAGCTATCAATAATAACTGAATTATGCGATCAAAAACGTTGTTATTTGTCACATTATTATTGGTTTTTTCATGTGATAGAATAGACAAACCAACACCCTCTGCTTTCATCAAACAATACCGTGAATCGTTTAGCCCTTTCTTTGATCGCTTTAATAAAGACACCATTTTTCAACGCAGCCGGGTCGTTTTTCCGCTTAACTATTTTGCTGTTACTGAAGATGGTACTGACTATAAATTAAGTAATCAGCCGATTGATCCTGTTGACTACCTCATCCTTGATTTGACTTATCACGATTCGCTTGCAAAACAAGAGTTTAACGCTTTTCAACGAAGTATTCAAACCAAAAAAGACACCACCTGGGTTACGTTTACCGGTATAGACAATGGTATTCATGAGGAATTCATTTTCGAATTGCGAAACGGAAAGTGGTTTTTGGTGAAAGTAATAGATGCATCAACGTAACTTAAAAACTCCTTCATCACTTCCACTTTTCCTGCTAATTTTGCGCTATAGTTCAGAATCATGAGTAAAGCCAAATATACCGTTACGGCAGCATTGCCCTATGCAAACGGACCGCTTCACCTCGGGCATGTCGCCGGAGTGTACCTTCCTGCCGATATTTTCGTACGCTTTTTGCGTAAAAACGGACACGACGTGGCCTTCATTTGCGGTTCCGACGAACATGGTGCTGCTATTACGCTTCGCGCCAAAAAAGAAGGCATAACGCCACAGGAAATTGTAGATAAATACAACAAGATCATTGGCGATTCATTTCGTCAGTTTGATATTTCATTCGATATTTTTCACCGTACATCCGAAAAGCTGCACCACGAAACCGCACAGGAATTTTTCAAAGTGCTGGAAGCAAAGGGCAAGTTCATACAGGAAACAACCGAACAGTATTACGATGAAGATTTTCAGCAATTTTTAGCTGATCGCTACATCACAGGTGAATGTCCGAACTGTCAAAACCCAAGCGCTTACGGGGATCAATGCGAGAAATGCGGCTCCGATTTGAGTCCTACCGATTTAAAAAATCCGGTTTCTACCCTGAGCGGGAAATCACCGGTTCTGAGAACTACATCACACTGGTTTTTACCAATGGACCGACACGAAGAATGGCTTCGTCCTTGGATCAAGGAAGGAATTCTCGACGGCAAACAACAACACGACCCGAAAGCGTGGCGAAACCAGGTAATCGGACAATGTATGTCATGGATTGACGGCGGTTTGCATCCGAGAGCCATGACGCGTGATTTAGATTGGGGTGTACCAGTCCCGCTTCCTGATTCAGACGGAAAAGTATTGTATGTATGGCTCGACGCTCCGATTGGCTATATTTCGGCCACCAAACAATGGGCGCTCGACAACGGAAAAGACTGGAAAGATTATTGGGTAACCGACGGAACCAACGACCGGAAACTGGTGCATTTCATCGGGAAAGACAACATTGTTTTTCATGCGATCATCTTCCCGATTTTACTGAAAGACCACGGCAATTTCATTTTACCGGACAACGTACCCGCATACGAATTCCTGAACCTGGAAGGCGATAAATTCTCTACTTCCCGCAATTGGGCAGTTTGGTTGCATGAATATTTGGAACGTTATCCGGATAAAATTGACGAGCTGAAATATACGCTTACCTGCATTGCTCCTGAGAACAAGGATTCGGAATTTACCTGGAAAGAATTCCAGGCACGTGTAAATAACGAATTGGCAGACATTCTCGGAAACTTCGTGAATCGTGCGCTGGTTCTGACCCAAAAATATTATGAAGGCGCCGTTCCTGCTTGTGGTGAATTAACCGACACTGACTTGGCTGTATTGTCTGATATGAAAGCCATTCCGGCGCGTATTGCAGAGTTGGTGTACCAATATAAACTGCGTGACGCACAAGCCGAAGCCATGCAATTGGCCCGAATCGGGAATAAATATTTAGCAGATAACGAACCGTGGAAATTGGTGAAAACCGATCCGAAACGTGTGGAAACGATCATGCACATTGCGTTGCAAATTACCGCCAATCTTGGCTTGGTACTGGATCCGTTCTTACCCGAAACGGCAGCTAAATTGCGTGCGTTTATGAACATCGAAGCGCAGGATTGGAATGCTTCAGGAAGTTTGTTGGTTGAGGCCGGACATCAAACTGCTGTTCCAACTATTTTGTTCCCAAAAATCGATGATGAATTTGTGGCACGTGAAGTAGCATTTTTACAAGCTTCGCAACCTGCTGCAAGCAATTTCCCACCTCAAAAAGAAGAAACTTCGTTTGATGATTTCACGAAAATGGACATCCGCCTGGGAACCATCGTTGATGCCATTCGCGTACCGAAAGCCGATAAATTACTGCAACTTACCGTAAATACAGGTTTGGATACACGTACCATTGTTTCAGGTATTGCCGAGCATTATGCACCTGAAGAAGTTGTCGGGAAAACGGTTGCTGTATTGATGAATCTTGCTCCGCGAAAAATTCGTGGTGTAGAATCGCAAGGCATGATTTTAATGGCTGAAAACGAAGAAGGAAAATTGAGTTTTATGATCCCCGAAAAGGGATTTGAGGCAGGTGGTGAAATTCGATAATCTATAGGAAACGCTGAGTTTTACTAAACTTCGTAATAAGTTACGTAGAATGTTTATTGATCAACGCAGAGGCGCAAAGATCGCAAAGAAGTGACGCGCGACCAATGCATATCTATTACATTTTCTCTATCCAATTTGATGATACGACTATTACACCAACTGTATGGCCTTCGCGTTGAATTCATGCTGTATGCGTTGATCAACACGAAAAAAACAAGCTGAAATTTTCAGAAAACAACAAAAATAAATCGATTTAGTTGTTTTTTTAAAAAAGAACCCTACTTTTGCAACCTCAATGTCAAACACACACACATATCAATTTGCAGTTCTTGCAATAAGGAATAGACGCCCCCAGGGGTGTTAATGTGTTTGTGGGGTTCCGTACTCCGCCTTTTTTGATTGTATCCAATTAATTATTCTTTTTTTTAATTCGCAACGGAAATGAACATTTCTATTGTTGTGGCAAACGATTCACACGTCTGTCATGCAGCAACCATTTGTCAATTAATGGCCGAAGCTGCGCAAAAACGCGGCACCGGTATCGCCAAACGATCGCCGGATTATCTCCAACAAAAAATGCTGGAAGGCAAGGCGATCATTGCCTTGGCGAATAACGAACCCATCGGGTTTTGCTACATCGAATCGTGGGGACACGACAAATTTGTTGCCAATTCGGGGTTAATCGTGCACGAAAATTACCGCAAAACCGGCTTGGCAAAACAGATCAAAACCAGGATTCTTGAGCTTTCCCGTCACAAATTTCCGCACGCTAAGCTATTCGGAATTACCACCAGTTTGGCTGTCATGAAGATCAATACCGATCTGGGTTACAAGCCCGTAACCTTTTCCGAACTCACCGATGACGATGCTTTCTGGAAAGGTTGTAATGGCTGCGTGAATATGGATATTCTGCAACGCACCGAGCGCAAACTCTGCCTCTGCACGGGTATGTTACTCGATCCCGTAACCACATTGGTTTCACCTCAAAACACAACAGATGAAAAACACTAAAAACACCGTATTGCTGGCATTTTCAGGTGGTTTGGACACCACTTTTTGTGCCGTTTATTTGCAACTGGATTTACACCTCGAGGTACATTCCGTTTTTGTCAATACCGGCTCTTTTTCGCCCGAAGAAATAACCGCGATTGAGCAAAAAGCACATTCCCTGAATGTTGTTTCGCACACCACTCTCGACGTAAGCGAAACGTACTACAATGAAGGTCTCAAATTTCTCCTTTTCGGAAACGTTCTAAAAAACGACACCTATCCCCTGTCGGTGAGCTCCGAACGCGTATTCCAGGCCAAAGCAATTGCTGATCTGGCAAAACAACTAGGGGTTGATTACATCGCACATGGCAGCACCGGTGCGGGAAATGACCAAGTTCGTTTTGATATGGTGTTCCAAACTCTGGTTCCGGAAATCAAGATCCTCACACCCATTCGCGATCTGGGGCTTTCACGCAATGATGAAATTCGATATTTACAGGAACGAAACATGGTTATTTCTGCCGAAAAAGCACAATATTCCATCAACGAAGGGTTGTGGGGAACCAGCATTGGTGGCGCTGAAACATTGACATCTCATCTATCAATTCCGGAAAATGCGTGGCCGTATGAAGTAACCGAAACCGTTCCGCATGAAATCTCTATCGAATTTCTGAAAGGTGAACCCGTTGCCTTGAATGGCATTTCTTTTTCTCCCGTTGAATTGATCCAACAACTCGACACGCTTGCCCGGCCATTTGGAATTGGTCGCGATGTGCATGTAGGCGATACGATTGTCGGCATAAAAGGTCGTGTGGCATTTGTAGCTGCCGCGCCATTGATCCTTATAAAAGCGCATCAATTACTGGAAAAACACACACTCACCAAGTGGCAGCAACAACTCAAAAAACAGCAGAGCGAATGGTACGGCATGTTGTTTCACGAAGGTCAATTCATGGACCCGGTGATGCGCGATTTGGAAGCTCATTTTCAGCAAAGTCAGGAACGTGTTTCAGGAACGGTAAACCTGCAATTAGCACCTTATCGTTTCAACCTCATCGGGGTTCATTCGCCTTTCGACCTAATGAATTCAACCATTGCAGCGTATGGTGAAGGAACCAATGAATGGTCAGCAGATGACGCGAAAGGATTCATCACCATCAACGGAATGCAAACAAAATTGTGGCACGCTAAAACCGCGCAAGTATGAAAAAAGAAGTGACCGTTATCGGTGGTGCAGGATACGCAGCACGCGAGTTGATTTCCCTGTTGGTGCGCCACCCGGAAGCAATCATCCAACATGTGGTGAGTGAAAGTCAAACCGGAACAGTAGTAGCCGATTTCCACAAAGATCCGGCTATTGATCGCGAACTGATCTTCAGTTCGTACAGCGGTGAAGTCACGGATGTCTTGTTTTTATGTGGCGGGCATAGCTTTTCCAAGCAGTTTTTAGATCAACATACGTTTGGTAATGATGTGTTGATTATCGATCTTTCAATGGATTTCCGTAGAAGTTCGGAATTCATTTACGGACTTCCGGAATCGCCACTTTATTCTCTTGGAAACCGAATCGCAAATCCGGGTTGTTTTGCCACTGCCATTCAGTTGGGAATACTACCAATGCTTGGAAAATCGACTTCCGACTGGCACATCCATGCCATTACGGGATCCTCCGGAGCCGGGCAGCTGCTGCAACAGAGCAGTCATTTCTCGTGGCGTGAAAACAATGTTTCCACTTACAAAGTATTTGATCATCAGCACTTATTGGAAATGAATCACCATGGAAAATCCGTCACGGAAACATTTCCGAAATTGCATTTCACACCTGTCCGTGGACCGTTTACACGAGGCATTTTCGCTACAATGTACACAGAAACGGAGCTAACTCAGGAAGAAGCTTTTCAATGCTATTCCGATTATTACAAGCATGCCTCTTTTGTGAAAGTGCAATCTGGGGAAGTGGATTTGAAGCAGGTAATCGGTACCAATTATTGCGTATTGCAGCCGCGGGTTATAGACGGAAAACTCTTTGTGACAAGCGTTATCGACAACCTGCTCAAAGGTGCTGCAGGACAAGCTATTCAAAATATGAATCGTTTTTTCGGGTGGTCTGAAACTGCCGGATTGAACCTAAAACCGCATTTTCTATGAACACATTTGATGTATACCATCCGTGGAAAACGGTCTTCGTGAAAGCGAACGGAGCCACTATTACGGATGATAAGGGTAAAACATACCTCGATTTTTATGGTGGTCACGGTGTTATTTCTATCGGACACAATCACCCGTGTTGGAAACAGGCACTTTCAGAACGTCTGGAGCATATTTCCTATTATTCCAATGCAGTTACGATCACCGAACAACAACAGGTTGCGCAATCATTGGTAACGATCTCCGGATTGACGGATTACCGTCTCTTCTTGTGTAACAGCGGTGCTGAAGCGAATGAAAATGCCATGAAAATTGCCTCCTTTTTCACCAAGCGCAGCAAAATTCTTGCTTTCAAAGGAGCCTTTCATGGCCGAACCGCAGGTGCAATTGCTGTAACAGATAATCCAGGTATTTATGCTCCTTTCGGAGCCGATTTGGCACAGGATTTTATCGCATTGGATGATGTCGAAGGTCTTAAAAAAGCCTTGGAAACGCAACAATATGCTGCCGTAATCTTGGAAGGAATTCAGGGTGTGGCAGGTGTGTTCGAAGTTTCGGAAATGGTGTGGCAAACGTTGGAAGATCACTGCAAATCGACGGGAACACTACTCATTCTGGACGAGATTCAAAGCGGTTGCGGACGTACAGGAACGTATTTTGCCTTTCAGCACCACAACATTCAACCCGATCTGATCACGATGGCCAAAGGAATCGGAAACGGTTTTCCGGTGGCAGGTGTTTTGGTAACCAATGAAATTGAACCCGTAAAAGGACAACTGGGAACCACTTTTGGGGGAAGTTACATGGCCTGTGCGGCTATGCAGGCGGTGTTGGATGAATTACACCGTTCGGCTCTAATGCAACACGCCAGCGAAACAGGAACCTACCTGAAACAGCAACTGGAACAACATCCGGCGGTGCTGGAGGTAAAAGGTCGCGGATTAATGATCGGTATTCGGCTATCCGTAAACGCGTCGGAAGTTCAATCAGCGCTGCTTGAAAAAGGAATCGTAACAGGCACTTCAGCTTGTCCGTTTACCTTGCGTTTGCTCCCGCCTTTGACCATTACCAAAGCAGAAACAGATCAGCTGTTGGTTGTTTTTGAAGAAGTTATGAGCGTGTATTCACCACAAAACCAGATAGTATGAAACAGTTTACTTCAGTAGCGGATGTGATCGATGTTCCGCAATTAATTGAATCGGTGCGGTCGATGAAAGGAACCCAACAATTGGATTTTGCACGGGGAAAAAACCTTGCTATGCTGTTTTTTAATCCGAGTTTGCGCACGCGAATGAGTACGCAAACGGCGGCTTACAACCTCGGAATGACCGTTTCTACGTTAGACGCACACCAAGGCTGGAAACTGGAAACAGAACCCGGTTCAATTATGAACGGCGATGCTCAGGAACAGTTGCAGGATGCCATTCGCGTCATGAGTGGTTATACGGATCTTCTGGCTATTCGCTCATTTGCGGGCTTGCAAAACAAACAAGACGATTATGCCGAAACACTGCTCAATGAGTGCATCCGGCATAGCGACAAACCTGTTATTTCCTTGGAATCAGCTATTCGTCACCCCCTGCAATCACTTACAGACATGGTAACAATTGCCGAATTGGGGATCAAAAAACCAAAAATCGCTGTCACCTGGGCACCACATCCGAAAGCATTGCCACAAGCGGTTGTCAACTCCTTTTTGGAATGGACACCCTTTCTGGAAGCTGATGTCTGGTTAGCACATCCGGAAGGGTATGAGTTGGGCCAACAATTCTCAAAACACGCCCACATAACACACAATCAGCAAGAAGCACTGGAAGGAGCAGATATTGTTTACTGCAAAAACTGGAGCTCCGTAACGAATTACGGTCAACGTTTGAGTGGTAATGATCACTGGACAGTTGATTCCCGAAAAATGCAGCATACCAACAACGCGCACTTTATGCATTGCTTACCCATTCGTCGAAATGTGGTAGCCACGGATGAAGTTGTAGACACTTCTATTGTATACCAACAAGCAAAAAACCGAATTTGGGCGGCACAAACCGTTCTTCAACAACTCCTTTTATCATGCAGTTAACAATCGTAAAAGCAGGTGGCGAAATTGTTGAAAATGCTGAATACCGAAACCGTTTTTTGAAAGCATTTTCAGCTATTAACGGAGCCAAAATACTGGTGCACGGAGGCGGAAGCCTGGCTTCAAAGTGGGCAGAAAAACAGAGCATTGCTTCACAATTCATTAATGGTCGCCGGGTAACCTCATCGGAAATGCTGGAGGTAATCACAATGGTTTACAGTGGCATCAATAAACAACTGGTAGCCGGATTACAACACTTAGGTATACGTTCAATCGGGCTTTCAGGAGCTGATTTTTCCTGCATTCCCGCCACAAAACGACCTGCACTTCCGGTTGATTACGGTTTGGTTGGTGATCCGATTGACGGAATCCCTTTTCCACAAGAACTGATTGCACTCGTACAATCCGGAAATTGTTTGGTGATGAGTCCGTTGAGCTATAACATAGAAGACGGAACCTTACTCAATACCAATGCCGATACCATCACACTGTTTTTAGCCAAGGCATTTCGGGAACGGAGTTCTGTAAACCTGATTTTCGCCTTCGGTCACTTGGGTGTAATGTGCGATTTGAATGACTCCTCTTCCCTGATCGAAAGCCTTTCTGAGACAGAAACCAGGCAATTAATAAACAATGATGTGATTCACTCAGGAATGCTCCCAAAATTAACCGCCGGATTCAGCGCTTTGAAATCAGGTGCTACGAGTGTCCGCATTACCCGCTTCGATCAACTACACAATGGAACAAACCTCATAATATGATGAAAACAGTAGTAGAAGATCTCAAAACCCTCGTGGGCATTCCCTCTTTTTCCGGTGAAGAAAAAACCGCAGCCGATTGGATGGAGCAACGTTTATCGGAAGAAGAAATGATCGTAAAACGTTACGGGAATAATGTTTGGACAACACATTCCGGTTATGATGAAAATCGCCCGACAGTATTGTTGAATTCGCATTTGGATACAGTCAAGGTTTGCAATGGATGGACTTTTCCGCCTTTTGCCTGCACAGCGATAGGAAATCAATTGTTTGGACTGGGAATCAACGACGCCGGGGCTTCCTTAATTGCATTATTTCATGCTTTTTTGCGAATGAAATCGCAAAATTTAGCTTATAATTTGGTTTTTCTGGCTTCTGCGGAAGAAGAAAACAGTGGAAAAGCTGGCTTGGAAGCGGTTCGCCATCGATTGGGAAAGATTGACATGGCGATTGTAGGCGAACCGACCGGTGGAAAGGTCGCTGTAGCCGAAAAAGGTCTGTTGGTAATTGATGCACTTGCCAAAGGTGTTGCCGGACATGCAGCACGCAACTCCGGTATAAATGCAATTACGGTGGTGTTGCAGGATATACAGCGCATTCAGGAATATTGTTTCGAAAAAACATCGGGTTTACTTGGGCCGGTTAGCATGAATGTAACGGCAATCAATGGCGGCGATTTACACAATGTTATTCCGGATGAATGTGCTTTTGTAATTGATGTTCGCTTGAACGAACGGTATACGCATCAGGAAGTTTTGGATGAATTACAAGCCATTTGTTCGGCTGAATTAACGGCCAGATCAATGCGCTTAGCACCATCGGGTTTAGCAGAAGGTCATCCGTTGTGGCGCACGGCCAACGCATTGGAACTTCCTTGCTTCGGTTCACCCACCATGAGCGACCAAGCATTGATGTCCTGGCCTTCTATCAAACTGGGAATTGGTGAATCGGAGCGCTCACACACACCAAACGAATACATTTTAATCGAAGAACTGGAACAGGGAATTGCCCTGTATGACCGGTTTTTAAATCAATTGAATCATGAAATTATGGGATAAAGGAACAACCGGTTCCACAGAAGTGCACGCCTTTACGGTAGGAAATGACCGCGAAACGGATCGTCGGTTGGCACCTTTTGATGTTTCCGCAACTCGCGCGCACTGCCGAATGCTGACACAAACCGGCTTGTTAACTGAAGCGGAACTTGCTGAGCTGACAATTGGACTAGATTGTCTTTCGGAAGAAGTTAAACAACCGACGTTCACCATTCCGGAAGCATTCGAAGACATTCACTCGTACCTCGAATTTAAACTCACCGAATGGCACGGTGATACGGGCAAAAAAGTCCACACAGCTCGCTCGCGCAACGATCAGGTATTGACGGCTTTGCAGCTTTACCTGAAACACGAATTAGCAGTTTTGCGAGGCAAGATTTCAGCATTCGGGTTGTTGTTGTGTGATAAAGCCGCATTGCACCAAACGGATTACATTCCGGGTTATACGCACACGCAGGTTGCCATGCCTTCAAGCATCGCTATGTGGCTTTCTGCTTACGCCGAATGTTTGGCCGACGATCTACTGTTGGTTGAAACTTGCATTCAGTTGGCTGACCAAAATCCGTTGGGAACAGCCGCCGGTTACGGTTCCACGTTCGGAATTGATCGTGTTTTTACCACTGAGGCAATGGGCTTTGGTTCGTTGAAGGTAAATCCGGTAGCCGCACAACTGAATCGCGGAAAACTAGAACAATCCGTTGCTTTCGCGCTTTCGCAAGTAGGCATGACAGTAGGAAAACTGGCCAACGACTGTACGTGGATGTTGTGTCAAAACACGTCTTTCATTGCCTTTCCGGAAACGATAACTACCGGCAGCAGTATTATGCCGCACAAAAAAAATCCGGATGTGTTTGAACTGGTGCGCGCCAAAGCCAATCAACTCAGTGCTATTCCTGTTGAAATCGGAGCAATTACGCGCAATCTGATTTCCGGATATCACCGTGATTTTCAATTGCTCAAGGAACCGGTTTTCAAAGCGATAGACACCACGCGTGCGATCATTGACATCATGGTTTTTATCATGCCACAGCTCGTGGTTAAAAAAATTGATTTCACGGAGGAACGTTATTCGGGTATTTTTAGCGTAGATCAGGTTGCTAATCTGGTGCAAAAAGGCGCATCATTTCGCACAGCATACGGCATCGTGGGTAAACAACTTTCTTCCGACGAGCAAACCAAGCCCTCGCCAACCACGCATATCGGTAGTTTGGATGAACCGGGAATAGATCTGATCAGAGCGAAACTAAGAGTTGCCAATTGATCTTTAACAGAGGAAACCCAACAAGTTAACGGAGTTGTTGAGTTTCCTCCAGAGTCAAAAAATTCCTATAATAAATCGTTCGCCAGGTTCGCCAAATCGGAGCGCTCACCTTTTTCAAGGCGTATGTGCGAAAAGAGCGGCTGGCCTTTCAAACGGTCGATCAGATACGCCAAACCATTACTGTTTTCATCCAGGTACGGCGTGTCGATCTGGTGAACATCGCCGGTAAATACAATTTTGGTTCCTTCACCTGCACGGGTAATGATCGTTTTCACTTCGTGTGGAGTAAGGTTTTGCGCTTCGTCGACAATGAACAAGATGTTCGATAAACTTCTACCGCGAATAAACGCCAGCGGTGTAATCAAAATACGTCCGCTTTCCTCCATTTCCACAATAGCCTTGTGTTTTTTCTCGTTTTCACCGAATTGTGATTTGATGAATTTGAGATTGTCCCACAACGGTTCCATATATGGACCTATTTTGTCTTTGGCATCGCCCGGAAGAAACCCGATCTCTTTATTGGAAAGCGGCACCAACGGTCGCGCCAGGATAATCTGCTGAAATTGTTTCTGCTGTTCCAGTGCCGCTGCCAGCGCCAATAGTGTTTTTCCGGTTCCCGCTACTCCCTGCAAGGCAACAAGTTTGATGTTATTGTTCATCAGCGCATTTACCGCAAAAGCCTGCTCAGCATTTTTGGGTTTGATTCCGGAAGTATATTCTTTTTCAACGCGATGAAGCGTGTCGGTCAACGGATCAAAATACGTGAGTGAGGAACTCTTACCATTCTTCAAAATGTAATATCCGTTGGCAACTTTCAGATTGCCCAACACACCGCTTTCTTCAATACTTCCTTTCAGAAACAATTGTTTGATCACATCGCTGTCGACATCTTCAATCGTCGTGGTACTTGACGTACGCAGATCCGTATCATCAACCTTTCCCGTTTCATAATCTTCTGCATGGATACCCAATGCTTTGGCCTTGATACGCAGGTTAATGTCTTTCGTAACCAAAATGACTTCGCGTTTAGCATCTTCTTCCTTGATCGCTAATGTAGCATTGATAATTTTATGATCGTTTTTTCCCGATCCGTACATTTCTTCGGCATCGATTCCGGTAGGACTCTGATTCAGCAAGACCTTGAAAGAACCCATCGATTTCCCCAAACTGATCCACGTTTGTAAACCGCCCGTGAGCGAAATACGGTCAATGAAACGGATCACTTCCCTGGCCGAAAAGTTCTTGGTATCGTTTCCGATTTTAAACTTGTCCAATTCCTCCAAAACGGTAATTGGAATGGCTACATCATGGCGCTCAAAGTGCATGATAGCGTGGTGGTCGTGCAACAAAACGGATGTGTCGAGCACAAATAATTTTTGTTTTTTGGACATGTACTATTGTTTGGTTCAAGATACTCAATACACCAAATGAGCAATAGGCGTGCCACCAAACTTATTGACAGTGATTTGTGCGAAAAGTGGTTAGAAAATCAAGCATTCTTTAACACAAAATGAAGATCCAGTTTATACGGAACAACTTTTAACTTACCTAATCGAAATTTTCGGGCAACATTGTAATATTACTATGGTTTTGAAAACCAACATGTTACAAATGATGTTTTCGAATTTAAGCACTGTTTAACCATTCTAATCGGTTGCTTAATCCCTGTTTTTGATGGTGTAGAAATTCCGCGATTCTTTTGCAAAGAGTTCTGAAACCCTTATTACTGTTGCATTTGTGGGAATTATCGCATCAATCCGTGAAATCCTTTTGAGTCATTTTCTTAAAAAATCAATATTGCAATATTACTATGTGGTTGATTTAAAGCCAATTAGAATGACGCTTTAATTATTCCCGTTAGAGAACCCCATCAATCACCTAAAAAACTATAATCCTGATGATTAAAGCATTTTTTTACCTTTGCAGGGTAAGATAAACCATCTTACGCGCTACTAAATAAAGACTCAGCTTATGAAAAAAATTGTACTTACTCTTAGTGTTATCGGCCTTACGCAGGCTTTTGTTGCGCAACAGCAAGTCGGCAATAGCGGTTTTGAATCTTGGGAAACTGTTGCTTCAGGAGAAGAACCTGTGAACTGGAATAGCTTCCTAAACGCAAGTGGTGACTTTAGTTTTGCAGGTGGAGATCAATTAGAAAGCTCAACGGATGTTCGTCCGGGATCAAGCGGCACCAAGTCTGCACATGTTTTCTCGAACAACGTATTCGGTGTGATTGCCAATGGAAACATGACTGTCGGACAAATCAATATGGGAAGTACTACTCCCACGAGTTCAAGCAATTACAACTCATCCATTATTGCAGACGCAGATTTTTCGGAAATATTGACCGATTCACCCGATTCGTTAGTATTCTGGGCAAAGTTCACGCCGGCAAATGGTGCAGGAAACGATTCTGCGCGTGTGCGTGCTGCTATTCATGACAATTATGCGTTCAGAGATCCTACTGATGCTGCTTCTGAACCGCATTTAGTAGCTTCCGCGACGAGAAATTACGCCAATACAAACGGACAGTGGGTGCGCATTTCAGTGCCATTTGATTATTCAGGCCCGGCGTCGACTCCGGCATTTTTGTTAATTACTTACACAACGAATAAAACTCCGGGCGGAGGAAGTGACAATGACCAGGTTTGGATCGACGATATGGAGTTGATTTACAGCTCCTCTTCTGTTACTGAAAACGCAATAGATTTTGCACAAGTTAGCATTCAAAATCACCAATTGGTAATTAAAACACAAGAAAACGTAACCGGTGAAGTTGCTGTTTACCAGGCTAACGGTCAATTGGTACACGAAGGAACAATCGGAGAATCGTTCACCTTTGATCAATCAGGTGTTTATTTTGTGAAAGTTGCTTCCAGCCATGGAGTAATGACCAAAAAGGTAGTTAACTATTAATTGGCACTACAAAAAAGCACTTTCGGTTTTAAATTTGTCGGTTTCAAGCCTATGAAACATCTTGTTTTACTGCTGCTCTTATTGGCGGTGAGTTCCGGTTTTGCCCAAACTGGAAAAGTGGTCGGGAAAGTCCGCGATACTGCCGGTGAAGAACTCATCGGGGCGATTGTCGTATACAAAAAAGACGTGTCAATCGGGGCTGTAGCTGATGAATTCGGTAATTACGTAATCGAACTTCCGGCCGGAAAATGCCAGTTGATTTGCCGGTTTACCGACATGAAAACCGATACGTTTGAGATCGCTGTTATTGAAAACCAAACGGTTCAGCGCGATATTATATTGGAAAGCATCATCGTTACCGACCTCGAGGAGTTTGAGATCAAAGTAGGAAAATTTGATACACCGTACGAAGACCAAACGGTTTCGATGGAAATTCTGAAACCGAAAATCATTGAAAACAAAAACACCAGAAGCATCGAAACGGCTTTGGATCAAACTCCCGGACTCAATATCCTGGACGGCGAGCCGCAAATCAGGGGCGGAAGCGGATTTACGTTTGGCGTAGGCTCAAAAGTGGCGGTAATCGTAGACGACATGCCTATGCTTTCAGGCGATGCCGGAAGGCCGGAATGGGGATTTATTCCTGTGGAAAACATTCACCAGATTGAAGTAATCAAAGGTGCAGCTTCCGTATTATCGGGAAGTTCGGCGCTTTCAGGTTCCATTCACATTCGTACGGCTTATCCAACTTCAAAACCGCTCACGAAAGTGAATGTTTACAGCGGATTGTACAGCACTCCGGAAGGCCAAAACACTAATTGGTATTCGGATGTTCCGCTTATTTCAGGTGTAAATCTGCTGCATTCGCGTAAAATCAAGAACTGGGATGTGGTGTTGGGCGGAAATGTGAATTACGATCACGGGTATACGGGCCCGCCCATTACCGCTCCGCTTGTCATCGAAGATTCGGTGACCAAATTCTCCAACAAAAACATGTCGAGCAAACGTGCGCGGGTGAACTTTAACCTACAGCACCGCTCCAAAAAATACAAAGGACTCGCTTACGGTGTAAACGGTAATTTCATGTATGCTCAAACGAACATGATTTTTGCCTGGCTGGATGACACTTCTGGTTTATACCGCGCTTATCCGGGGGCAATGTTCTTGCAGAATCAGTTGATTTTTAACGTGGATCCGTTTGTTATGTTTTATACAGCAACTTCGGGCAAACATAGTTTTCGATCCAGGATGCTGCGAACGGTAAACGACATGTCTGCCAATCAGTCGAATCAGTCTACAGTGATTTACGGCAATTACGAGTTCCAGAAAAAATATGCTGTCTTAAACGGATTTGAATTCATCGGCGGGTTGACCGGAACCAATACTCACTCCTACTCCAACATTTATGCTGGTTCAGGTAACGCAATCAACCAATTGCTCAACGTTTCAGCGTATGCGCAAGGTGAGAAAAAAATCAAAAAAACGGTCAACTTTTCTGTTGGCGGCCGCCTGGAATACTTTCAGCTCAATGACAGTATAACGGCACTGAAACCCATTTTTAGAGCAGGATCAAGTATCAAAATTTACCAGGAAACATACCTGCGTTTATCCTATGGACAAGGTTATCGTTTTCCGACCATCGCCGAGCGATTTATCAAAACCGGAATTGGAAATTTTGGCGTTTTCCCTAATCCGCAACTAAAGCCCGAAAGCAGTTGGAATGCAGAAGTCGGCGTGAAACAAGGATTAAAATTTGGGAAACTGATGGGCTACCTCGACGTGGCGGCTTTCTGGCAGGAATACGAAAACACAATCGAATACATGTTCGGAATTTGGGATGCGGCCAGCAACACTTCCTTTGCGGGATTCAAATTCCTGAACACCGGAAAATCGCGGGTTTTGGGAATCGACGTTTCATTTTCAGGAATTGCCAAAGCGGGTAAAAATCACGAAATCACCTTCATGGCCGGTTATAACTACATTGTTCCGAAAACCCTAAATCCGGATTACGTATACGCGATTGACGATTTTAACCGTGTATTCAGCTACAATTCCACTTCGCTCGATTCGGCAAGCAAAGTGTTGAAATACCGTTTTCTGCATAACGTAAAAGCCGATATGGAATGGGCCTGGAAAAAGAAAATTGCGGTTGGCGTGAGCGTCAAATACTTCAGTAAGATTGTGAACATGGACAAGATTATCAAGGAGTTTGAAGATTTTACAGCCGATGCGCCTTACATTCAAAACATCCGCTACATGGATTATTTTGACAATCATCGTTTTGGGAACATTGTTGTTGATGCACGGGTTTCTTACAGCTTCAACATTCACCACAAACTGGCGCTCATCGGCAGCAATATCCTGAACCGCAGTTACTCGTTAAGACCGTTGAAAATAGAGCCGCCGCGCACGATTATGGTGCAGTATACGTACAAGCTGGGTGGAGAGTGAGACTGTTGTAAGCTCAGGACGCATCCCGAGCCAACACAGGATCGAATACGACTCGCCTACACACGCAACCATCGTTTCATTTTCGGAAACGCATCCTCAGAATCCTGCGGACCGGTAAGCCCCATCCATTCCAGCAGCGGCAAACCAACATACGTTCCCGATTCAAAACTTTCGATCAGCCAATCTGACTGGCCTTTATAACCATTCGGGTGAAAGAGCACATTCAGGGGCAAGTCAATGTGTTTGGCAGCCGCAAACGACCATAAAACCGCAACAATTTCTTCACCGTCGGTTGGCCAGGGCTGCTCAATAGCATCTGTTCCGATCAAAGTGCGTTGTTCCGGAGTTGTAACCGCCAAATGACCGGCTTCGTGCAGCAAATCCCCGGGATATTTTAATTGATTAAAATCGACATGCAAACAACCCGGACCCAAATCCAGTCCGGGCAGAAACGTATCGGGAGGTAATGTTTTTTCGTGTACCGGAATGCCTATTTCTGACAGAAAACTAAGAATTTTCGGCAAATAGTGGTGTTCATTTGTTGGCATTGGTTTACAGTTTCGGTTCTACAAATTCTTTTTCACTTTTGGAAATTACAATCGTCGCCACGGTATTCCCGATCAGGTTGGTAATGGACCGGGCTTCACTCATGAATTTATCCACACCAAAGAGGAAAGCCAGTCCTTCTATCGGAATTTCCGGGAAAGCAGTAAGTGTAGAAGCCAAGACAAGGAAACCGCTTCCTGCAACACCAGCCGCGCCCTTCGAGGTCACCATCAAAATTCCAATAATGCTCACTATCGCACCAAAAGACAAATCAACCTGGTAAAGTTGAGCGATAAAGATCACCGCCATCGAAAGATAGATAGAGGTTCCGTCGAGGTTGAATGAATAGCCTGTTGGAACCACCAAACCGACCACCGATTTACTACAACCCATTCGCTCTAATTTTTGAATAATGGATGGTAGCGCTGATTCGGACGAAGATGTTCCCAGCACAAGCAGAATTTCTTCCTTGATGTAACGAAGCAATTGCCAGATCTTGATTTTGTAGAACCACAAAATGCTTCCAAGAATCACGAAAATGAACAGGAACATAGTCCCGTAGACCGTTCCCATCAGTTTTCCAAGTGGAACCAAGGTATGCAGACCATATTTTCCAATTACAAATGCCATTCCTGCAAACGCTCCAATTGGTGCTAGGTACATCACGTATTTTAAACCTGTAAAGACGATTTTAGATCCTTGACTCAAAAGAACGATAGCTTGTTCCCTTTTTTTCGAATAGTTGAGTACAATACCGATGATAATTGAACCCACTAATACCTGAAGCGTTATATTATCTAAGAAAAATGTCACCCAACTGAAAGCCTTTGCTTCCGGAATATCATTCACATCACCCATCGCAATGGAAGATCTGTCAATGTTTCCGGGTTGAATCCAATACGCCATTGCGATCCCGATAATCAGCGCGAAGGTTGAAACCACTTCAAAATACAACAGCGATTTGATTCCGATCCGACCCACTTTCTTCATATCACCCATGCCACTGATTCCCAGAACAATCGTGAAGAAAATAATAGGCGGAATGAATATTTTGATGATATCAATAAACCGCTTGCTTACCCATTCCATTTTTAAACCGATTTCCGGCGTAAAATGTCCGACCAAAATCCCGGTAATGATCGCGATCAACACCCAAAAAGTAAGGTTGGTGAGAATGCGTTTCCAAAATGGTTTTTTTGGTAAGTCCGGTTTTACGGTGTTGAAGTCGTGCAGTGCAGCCATAGATGCTAATTTGTTGGCGCAATGTACACATTTTTGGATTTCTGCTATAGATTGCCATTCTTCTATCAGATCCAGACAACTGAAACGGCTCACAGGAATTTCTTGTAACTTTAGCTCATGCAAATTCCAGCCGAGCGTTTTACCCTGAAACAAGTGGCGGATTCGATCAGAAAAACCATCGAATCGCGCTACAACCGCACCTATTGGGTAACGGCCGAAATGCACAAACTAAACCAAACCAAAAAAGGCCATTGTTATCCCGAATTGGTGCAAAAAGACAACGACCTTATTGTGGTTGAAATGCGTGGAACGATCTGGAAAGCACAGTTTGAAAACATTCAGCGACGTTTTATGGAAGTCGTTCAGGAACCATTGCGCGACGGCCTGGAATTGTTGTTCTTGGTGCGCGTGGTTTACCATCCGATTTACAACCTTGGCCTCGAAATCATTGATATTGACCCGAATTATACGTTGGGAGCTTTGCAACGTGAACGCCAGGAAACTTTGGAGCGCTTGCTCAAAGAAGGTATTCTGAACGCCAACCAGGAATTGGAAATGGCCTTGCTTCCGAAACGGTTGGCAGTTATATCGCAAGCCGACAGCAAAGGTTATTCCGATTTTTCGTTACTGTTAAATGGTCATCCGAAACGCTACCATTTCAACACGTTTTTGTTTGAAGCAACATTGCAGGGCGACGCCGCCATTGGTTCCATTACCAAACAACTGGAACGCATTCGTCAAATCCGGCATCACTTCGACGCAGTAGTGATCATTCGCGGCGGCGGTGGCGAAATCGGGATGCATTGCTACAACAATTATGAGCTTTCCAAAGCCATTGCGACTTTCCCGTTGCCTGTTTTGACGGGAATCGGCCACTCGACCAATATGACGGTTTGCGAAATGGTCGCATTCAACAACGGCATCACACCCTCCGATTTAGCCTATTATTTCCTGCGCATTTTTGAAGAACTCGATGAACCGCTTGATGAAGCATTGCTGGTGTTGCCTACCGGTGTTCAGCGATTATTGCGTCAGCTGAAAACTGATTTTGAACGTACCACCAACGCATTTCAAACCGAAACCAAACGCGTGTTGCAAGCCCACCAAACCGTGAGTGGCTCGTTAGTAAAAGATTTCCAGCGCGTTACTTCCATGGCCGTTCAGCGCGAGCGAAATGAGTTGGTCAATCAGCAAAATCTCCTGCGTTCGTACGCCACACAATCGGTTCAAACCGGTTTGCTGAAGGTTGGAAATTTGAGCACTACAATAGGCATTCACAGCAAAAATCAGTTGAACCAGCAAACCACCACGCTTAATTATTTACAACAACAACTCGGTCCACGCATTTCACCATTGTTGCAGCGCGAAACAGTTCGTTTGGAAAACATTGAACGCAACCTGCAGCTCATCGATCCGATCCATGTACTCAAACGCGGTTATTCGATTGTGACGAATGAAAAAGGAGTGATTTCAACAGAAAACATTCCAGTTGATGGAAGTGAAATTCGCATTATTCAAGCGGATTTAACGGTAATTGCGGAGACGAAGAGTGTTTCAGTGGAGAATTCGTCTCCCTCCTTGAGGACTGGAAGAAGCAGCCATGGCTGGTGAGTGGGAGGTGACATTACCAAAATCACTTTATTTAGAAAAGATTACTCGCCACCCTCCTCGATCCTCCCTCAAGGGAGGAAGCTAGATTCCACTCCACTTTCAAGATCTATTCTCTATCTTTACACAAACAGCCAACAATGACATACGAAGAAGCATATACCGAATTACAAGCCATTATTTCCGACATCGAATCGGGTGAAATCTCTGTTGACAGCCTTTCTGAAAAAGTTAAACGTGCAGCAGAATTGATTGCTTTTTGTAAAGAAAAACTCACATCTACGGAAAACGACGTGCAGAAAATTTTGGACGACCTTTCTAAAAATGCTTGATTTTTGATGTTTGATTAGGAAGCTCTTTTAAAAGTTATAACCGTTTCATGGAGCTTCACTGTTCCCGAAAACCCAATCAAACATTAAAAATTCAACATCAAACATCCGAGAAAAAATACCTTCTTCACGGTAGTTAACATTCTCTTCATTTCAGTTACTTTTGCGCGCGACACTTGTCATTACAACGGATCCATGAAAACGCTCGCACAGGCTAAATTGCACAAACGCAGCACCATTACAGGCATTACGAATAGCGATCTCAAACCAAAATTACTGGAAATGGGACTCTACACAGGCAAAGTTGTTTCTGTCTTGTTCAAAGCTCCATTTGGCGATCCGATAGCTGTTGATGTAGACGGATACGTGCTTTCGATGCGACTCAACGAAGCCAGCCTTGTTCAAATAGAAGAAATTAATTGATGAAAAAAGTTGGACTCTTCGGCAATCCGAATACCGGAAAAAGTTCGCTTTTCAACCGTTTGACCGGATTGAAGCAACGCGTCGGGAATTTTCCGGGTGTCACCGTAGATAAACAACTTGGCAATCTCAAATTCGGGAACGAAACCGTTCAAATCATTGATTTTCCCGGGACCTACAGCATTTATCCACGCTCAGCAGATGAACAGGTTGTTTACAATGTCATCAGTAACCCCAATCACCCTGATTATCCGGATCTGGCGCTCGTAATAGTGGATGCTTCGAACCTTGAACGGAATTTATTGCTTTTTACTCAGATTTATGACCTGAACATTCCAACTGTTCTGGTACTGAATCTCACTGATGTTGCCTCTAAAAACGGGCTCATTATCAATACAGATCACTTACAATCCCATTTTCCGAATACAACTATTGTTCGGAGCAATGCACGTATTGGACTGGGAATGAATGAAATCCATGAAGTGATTTCCAGATTGGGTGATTCGGAAAAATGGCAGAAACCAGCTGACTCCGAACCGCTTATTGCAATGGATGATCTAGTCAGCCAAAGTGCTGATACCACTGCTAGATTTGAGCGAATCAAACGTATTATTGAAGATATTGTCACAAAAAAAGAGAATCCGGTAAGTCAGCAATTTTCTTCGAAACTGGATCGCTGGCTGGTGCATCCGATTTTAGGTTACGTGATCTTTTTTTCGGTATTGCTGATCATTTTTCAAACCGTTTTTTCGCTGGCAGCTTACCCGATGGATTGGATTGATCTGGGATTTGCCAATCTTTCGGAATGGACTTCTGCTACTTTGCCTGAAGGGTTATTTTCACGTTTACTTACCGAAGGAATCATTCCCGGAATCGGCGGTGTATTGATTTTTATTCCGCAAATCGCGCTGTTGTTTTTTCTCATCAGCATCCTGGAAGAAACCGGGTACATGGCGCGTGTAGTGTTCATTATGGACAAACTCATGCGTCCATTCGGACTCAACGGAAAAAGTGTGGTTCCGCTTATTTCCAGCGCAGCTTGTGCCATTCCGGGAGTGATGGCAACACGAACCATTCAATCCTGGAACGAACGGCTTACAACAATTTTGGTGGCTCCGTTAATGAGTTGCAGCGCCCGGATTCCGGTTTATACTTTATTGATCGCTTTGGTGATTCCCAACCAGAAAATCTGGGGATTTCTCAACCTGCAAGGATTGGTGCTTTTCGGTTTATACGCTTTGGGATTGGTAACCGCTTTATTAGTGGCACTTGTTATCAAACAATTTTTCAGAAAAAGCACCGAACGAAGTGTGTTTTTGCTTGAATTGCCGGCTTATAAAGGTCCGCGCTGGGCCAATGTCGGATTGGAAGTTTTTCAAAAAGTAAAGCTTTTTGTGGTGGACGCCGGAAAAATAATTCTTGCTATTTCGATCATTTTGTGGGCATTGGCTTCGTTTGGCCCTGGTGATGACATGGAAAAAGCAGCGGCTGCAATAACTGTTCCCGCTACCGAAAATGCTATAGCCGTAACCACTTACGAAGATCAGGTTGCAGCAGCAAAACTGGAACATTCCTACATGGGAATTTTAGGGAAAACCATCGAACCGGTGATCAAACCCCTGGGTTATGATTGGAAAATGGGAATTTCGTTACTTACTTCTTTTGCTGCGCGTGAAGTTTTTGTAGGTTCATTGGCCACCATTTATTCGGTACACCAGGAAAACGATGATCCGAAACCTTTGATTGATCGCTTGCGTAGTGAAAAATATCCGGATGGAAAACCAGTTTATACACTCGCCAGCGGAGTTTCATTATTGGTGTTTTATGTTTTCGCGATGCAGTGTATGGCAACCCTTGCCGTTGTGAAACGTGAAACCAAATCGTGGAAATGGCCGCTCATTCAATTAGGATACATGGGTGTTTTGGCGTATCTTGGTGCTTTCATCGCTTATCAATTGCTGAAGTAATGCAAACCGTAATTGTCATATTGATCATCGCAACCGCTGCAGGTTATTTAGGTCTGAGGGGCTATCGGCTTTGGTTTGGCAAGCAACAAAAAGGATGCGAGAAATGTGCCGTTCATAAAGAAGCGTCAAACAGTTAATTCCCACAAAGCTTTATTGGGACATCGATCGTTCGTAACGGATAGCCAACACTTTTCTTTTCACCACGAATTCACGAATTACAGCTCGGCTAACGCACTCGCCAATAAAAAAGCGTGTCCGTTAGGCACGCAAAAAATTAGTGAATAAGTGGGAATTCATTTTGTAACGCGATGTGGGATAGGTTGCTAGCTTCTTGAGCGCGCGGCTATAATGATTGAACCGATGGAAAGCGGCAACGGAATCCACCACAAATCACCCAATGCAGAAAAATCTTCACTGTCTCTGAATGAATACATGACCGCTGCACCGATCAAAAAAAGAGCTCCAAGAATAATAAAAAGTAAGCGCATGATTTTCTTTTAAAAATAAGATTTTTCCAGAATATGACGAAGTCAAAAACGTCCACAAATCACAACCTCTTCAATTTATACCCTATATTCGTACTAAAACCCACAACGTGTTACTCATTTCCGGTATTTGTCTGCTTGTTTTATTGATGTTGATCGTCATCTTCATCGCATTATACAACCGTTTGGTGAAATCACGAAACCTGGTTCAAAGCGCTTTTGCAGATATTGACGTGAACCTGAACAAACGCTTTGTGTTGATTCCCAACCTGGTAGCGATTACCAAAAATTACGCGCAATACGAAAGCTCGTTGCTCGAAAAACTGGTGCAGGAACGCAGCGGGAACAGTGCCATTCAAGAAAAATCCGCGCTTGATGAGAAAGTGAGCAATGCGTTCAAAAAAATAAGTGTTGTCGTAGAAAATTATCCCGACTTAAAAGCCAATCATACGTTTTTGAAACTGATGGAAGACTTAGGAGAAATTGAAGATCATTTACTCTACGCACGCCGGTTTTACAATGGAACCACACGCGTTTATAACACAGATATTCAGTCATTTCCGGCAGTTATTGTTGCCAAACTATTTGGTTTTACACCCTCACCTTTTTACGAAGTGAGCAAAGCCTCTGACCGTGATGTTCCCGTTATCTAATTACATTTAATCCTTCAGGAAATACAATTATGATCAAAACATTTTTTATCGCTACCCTTTTTGCCTGTTTGGGCGTTTTTCAGCTTTCAGCTCAACCTGAGGGCGAATCAACAGATCCGTACGTTTATCAAAATGAGCGGATTATGTGCTTTCACTCCATTATGCGTGTGCAAAAAGACTGTTCGGTAAAGATCACGGAACGCATTACGGTCTACTCGAAAGGCATTGATATCAATCACGGGATTTTTCGCGATTTACCCTTGTATTACAATTACGAAGGTGGCAGAACAGACGTTGGTTTCACACTCAATAGTGTAACGCTCGATGGCAAAGCTGAAGATTATCATACCGAAAGCATGGATAACGGAATCCGGATTTATGCAGGAAGTGAAGACCGCTTGGTTTCTGACGGAAAACACACTTACGAATTTTCCTACACTGTCGATCATGTGCTGGGTTTGAAAGACCCGAAATTCGATGAGTTTTACTGGAATATCAACGGAAACGGCTGGAATTTCACCATTGATACCATTCGCGGAGAACTGCATTATCCTTCTGACGCGAAGCTGGTTCAGTTCAGTGCCTACACCGGTCGTGCGGGTGAAATGGGATTGGCTTTCAAAGCAGACACACTGGAAGATGGTGTGTTATTCACTTCAACCAGGACTTTTCAAGCTCAGGAAGGAATGACCGTTGCTGTGGCATGGGAGAAAAATCACCTGACATACCCAACGGCGTTCGACAATTTCGTGTATTGGATGAAATCGCACTTTTTGTGGATCATTGGCTTATTGGGGTTTATCATCACATTGCTTTATAGCTACGTTACCTGGCTGCGTTATGGCCGCGATCCGAAACCGGGTGTTATAATGCCACAATATGAAGCTCCGGAAGGATTTTCACCGGCAGACGCGGCTTACCTCAACAATTATGGGCGACGAACCACCAACATGTTTACCGGCCAGTTAGTTGGTTTGGCAACAAAAGGGCGTTTGACCATTGACGTGCAAGACGGTGGCGGCATGTTTTCCAAAAAACTATACACCATCAAACAAACGGAAAGCTCCGACTGGAAAAAAGATGCTTTATTGCCTTCGGAGGAAATGCTCTATGATAATTTGTTTGCTCATGGAGGTGTTGTTCACATTGCCCAGGGATCGTACAACAAAAATCTGCAGCAAACGCAGCTCGATTTGATTTCAGACATAAAGGAAAATCACGGAGAAAAGTACATTCTCAAACGCAATAACCTGAAAGCAAAACAATACATTTTTCCGATTTTAATGTTGCTGCTCGGAATAGGTGGAAGCTTTCTATTTGGCGGAAACATTGCTATTTTGATAGTGTTTTTCGTAGTTACCGTGATCATGAATATCATTTTCGGATTGCTGTTTGAACAACCAACAGAATTAGGTCGACAACGTATGGACGAACTTGCCGGATTCAAAATGTACATGGAATATTCTGATCGCGAGCGCATTCGTTTGACCAATCCACCTACCATGAATTTCGAGCATTTTGAAAAGAATCTTCCCTATGCAATTGCTTTGGGTGTTGCTTCCGAATGGAGAGGACAATTTGATCAGGCGGAACTCGAAAGCCACATGTCGGGCGGACATTATTGGTATACCGGCGCCATGCTAATGGGGATGCATTCGTTTGATTTCGGCGATTTGTCCAGCACCATTTCTTCTGCCTCTACGCCACCAAGTTCTTCCTCGGGCGGCTCAGGTGGTGGTGGATTCTCCGGCGGTGGCGGTGGCGGTGGTGGCGGTGGCGGCTGGTAAACTACTCTGTTTCTTCATCTTCCAGCCATTCGAAAAACGAATCGAAATTATCACGATCTTTTCTTGAAGGTCTACCCGTTCCGTATTCTCGGTAAACGCTTTGTGCCTGCTGGTAGGTTTTGAATTTTTCCAATTCCATCGGGTCAGTAACATCGATCAAATAATCTGCAACGAGCTTTGCTCCTACCCGTCGTTCGAGTAAATCCTTGATTTTGTAGGAAAAAACGGCATTGTTTTTAATGATGGAAATCGTGTCGCCGACTTTTACGTCCTTGGAAGGTTTTGCGCCTATACCATTGAGTTTCACCTTACCCTTTTGCACCAATTCGGTGGCCAGCGTGCGGGTTTTACACAAACGCACAAACCAGACAAATTTATCCAACCGACAACTCATGCTGCAATTTTTTAGGAAGTGAGGCAACAACTAAATCGTAAGAGTGTACGATTAATTCCTGGATTTGGTTTGTGTTTAATTCATTGTTCAGTAAAACAGTGTTCCAATGTGTTTTGTTCATGTGAAAACCGGGTTGGACACTTGTATATCTTTCACGCAAATCGATAGCTCGTTCCGGATCGCATTTCAGATTAATTGAATCGGGAGTTTCAACATCGATCAGGGCATACATTTTTCCCATCACTTTGAATACAAGGGTTTTCTTATCGAACGGAAAATGTTCGGTTGTTCCTTTGAGCTGAAGGCAGAATTGGAGGATTTCGTCAAGATGCATGGTACGAAAATAAGGAATCATTCGTTTTCCCGCTTAACTTAGCGTAAACATTGATTGCGTACATTTGTTCTACAAACAAAAAGCACATGTCTGCCAGTGAAAATCTTCCGTTTTGCGACGATCTGTTCAACCGCAAGCGATTCAACACCCGGGAAGTCAAGGTCGGAATAACAGCTATTGGCGGCAATAACCCGATCAGGGTTCAGTCAATGACCACGACCGATACCATGGATACGGCAGGATCGGTAGAGCAATCGATCCGAATGATTGATGCAGGTTGCGAATTGGTCCGGTTGACCGCACCAAGTAAAAAAGAAGCCGAAAACCTTGGAATCATCAAAGCCGAATTGGTCAAAAGAGGATACAATACACCTCTTGTCGCCGATATTCACTTTACGCCCAACGCCGCCGAAATTGCCGCCCGACTCATTGAAAAAGTGCGCGTTAATCCGGGAAACTACGCCGACAAGAAAAAATTCGAAGAAATCGATTACAACGATGAAAGTTACGCTGCCGAGCTGGTGCGCATCGAAGAAAAGTTTACACCGCTTGTTCTCATCTGTAAAGAACACGGAACGGCCATGCGGATCGGAACCAATCACGGATCACTCTCAGACCGCATTTTAAGCCGTTATGGCGACACTCCGGAAGGAATGGTGATCTCTGCTATGGAATTCATCGAAATCTGCCGCAAAAACGACTACCACGATCTCGTGATTTCCATGAAAGCGAGTAATACCCTGGTGATGGTACAAGCTTATCGATTGCTAGTTGCAACGATGAAGTCGAAAGGAATGAACTACCCGCTGCATTTGGGCGTAACCGAAGCAGGCGATGGTGAAGACGGAAGAATAAAATCGGCTGTTGGAATTGGTGCGTTACTCGAAGACGGAATTGGTGATACGATTCGTGTTTCGCTCACGGAAGATCCGGAGTTTGAAATACCGGTGGCTCAAAAGTTGGTGGAGAAATTCAATCTGAATGAACAGATAAACCTAAACTATAGTTCAACTAATAAAACAACCTATTATTCACGCCAACGAAGAGAAAGCATTGGTCTTCAAATAATTGGAAACAAGCACGTGCCGGTTGTTGTGGCTGATTTTTCCCATAAAGCACAAATTAAACCAACTAATTTATTCGGAATAGGGTACAATTATTCAGTCGAATTGGACAAATGGAGCGTACAGGATCTTGCGGCTGATATATTGTACATCGGTAATCACAGACTCGATTTTGAAGTTCCCGGAATGCTTCGAATTGTACAGAACTATTCAACCTGGAAGGAACAATCGAATACCAGTATTTTACCTCTTTGCACATTGGAACAATACCAGGAATTGGGTATTGATCAGGAAGCATTCGTATTGCTTTCGTTGGATGAAGAATTCTCAATGGCGAACCTTCCTTCCAGGAATGTTGTGTTTGTCATATCAACAAGTGAGCAGCAGAGAACACAAAAAATACGCAAATTTCAATATGAATTAGCGGAAAACAACAATCATTCACCTGTTATTCTGCAATTTCAGTACAAACTGAATGATGTTGAAACCACACAATTGTACGCTGGAAGCGATGCCGGAATTCACTTTATCGATGGTTTTGGAGACGGCATCTGGATCACAGCAAACATCCCAACCATTGCCCTCAATTCACTTTCATTTGGCATTCTGCAGGCCACCAGAACGCGGATTTCCAAAACGGAATACATTTCCTGCCCTTCGTGCGGAAGAACGCTGTTCGATCTCCAGGAAACAACAGCTAAAATCAGATCGCGCACATCACACCTGAAAGGAATCAAAATAGGAATCATGGGATGTATAGTAAACGGTCCGGGCGAAATGGCCGACGCCGATTACGGATATGTTGGAACCGGTCCTGGAAAAATCAATCTTTACAAGGAAAAAACGGTGGTGCGAAAAAATGTCTCGGAAGATGAGGCAGTCGACGCTTTAATCGAATTGATCCGTGAACATGGTGATTGGGTGGAAATTCAACCGTAATTAGCAAAAACAACTCTTTTTGTTGAGAATTTCACTTAAATAGCGCGCATTTCTCTCCTATTCCAAGGTGTTTCCATCTCACATGCCGCGAAAAGCTCAGAAAACAGCTAAAAAGCCTATTTCTTCCTGAAAACGTAGATTTGAGAACTACATTTACCGTTCTTAGATCGTATATTGGATAACCAACCAATTCGAAGAGCGTTTAATAAAGATCCACCCTTGTATTTTTCACTCAGCATCGAAACATAGTACGCATCAAATTTCATTGGGAGCTGTTCTTCCAATGTGAAGCCTAATTGTTCAATCAATGGAACAATCGTTTCCGGAGAAAAATGGTACAAGTGTCGCGGAACATCATAGGCTGCCCAATACGATCCATAATAAGTACCATCAAATGAAGTATGATTCGGAACAGCGATAATCCACACTCCATTCTGTTTGATCAGCGAAGCAATCTGTTTGGTATCTTCCTGAAGATTGTAAACATGTTCGAGTACATGCCACATCGTCACACAATCATAAGAATCCGGTGCAAGCGTTGAAAGTGAATCCAGGGTTTGAAGCGTCACATTGTTTTGTTCGCGAGCAACTGTTCGCGCATCTTCATCGGGCTCCAAACCTAAAACAGTAAAACCATTGTCTTGTGCTCGTTTCAGAAAATGTCCCGTTCCAGCGCCAACATCCAACAAATCACGACCGGAAACCAATCTTTTTACCAGCTTCACCTTTTGGTTCAGCGTATAGTTTCGCACTTTGTTATAAATGCTATTCACCAATCCTTTTTTGGTAGAACTGTGTGAAACGTATTCCTCCGATTTATAATAATTACCAATGGTTTCCAATGACGGTCGCGGAGTTGTATACACCAAACCACAACCACCACATTTCAGCAATGTAAACGATTCTTTACTCAGGAAATGATCTGTTACTTCTAAAAAAGTAGCCGCTTGATTGTTATTGCAAGCCGGACAAATTTGTTCTATTGTATGTTCCACGTGAAACGTTTATCTTCCTAAATGAATTAATAATACCGAAATATCGCTCGGTGAAACCCCACTCACACGTGAGGCCTGACCAATTGTAACCGGTCGGATCTTTGAAAGCTTTTCCTTTGCTTCGCTACTCAAGCTTCCTAATGACTTATAATCTACAGAATCAGGAATTGCCAATGACTCCAAGCGTGACAGCTTTAATGCCACTTCTTCTTCACGCGCAATATATCCTTCATACTTCAACAAAATTTCCGCTTGTTCTACTGCGTCTTCATGCTCCAACGTAAGTTGGGCGGCTAATTCTTTGACTGAATCGCTCATCGCCAACACATGATCCATGGTTACATGTGGTCGCGTAATAACTGATGATAGTTTTACCTGCTGCGTTAATAATGAACTGCCAACACCTTCCAAAAAAGGATTCGCCACACTTGGTGAAACGCCCTCTTTTCTCAACGCACTCATTAGTTGATTCGCGGCAACGGTCTTTCTAGTTACTCGTTCCATCGCTGCACTATCCTGCAATCCTAACTTATGCGCCAACGGCGTCAAACGAACATCTGCATTATCCTGGCGAAGTAAAATTCGATATTCCGCGCGGCTCGTAAACATTCGGTAAGGTTCTTGAGTTCCTTTTGTAATCAGGTCATCAATTAACACACCAATGTAAGCTTCACTTCGCCCAAGAATAAAGGATTCGCGTTCCTGAACCTTCAGCGCCGCATTGATTCCGGCCATCAAACCCTGGCAAGCAGCTTCTTCGTAACCGGTTGTACCATTGATTTGACCAGCGAAATATAAGCCTTCAACCAATTTCGTCTCCAATGTATGTTTCAACTGGGTAGGAGGGAAGTAGTCATATTCGATCGCATAACCCGGGCGGAACATTTTTGCTTGTTCGAAACCAGGAATAGAGCGCAAGGCACGTTGCTGAACATCTTCCGGAAGCGAAGTAGAAAACCCATTTACATAGATCTCAATCGTATTCCAACCTTCCGGTTCCACAAAAATCTGGTGACGGTCACGTTCAGCAAAACGATTGATTTTATCTTCAATACTCGGACAATAACGAGGCCCTGAACTTTTAATAGAACCATTGAACATCGGTGAACGGTCGAAACCTTCACGCAATAGTTCATGTGTTTGTTCATTAGTATAGGTAATGTGACAAGGTCTTTGAACCGACAACGGTTTGGTATCAGAATAAGAAAACTTCGAAGGGTTTTCATCACCTTCCTGTAATTCCATCTTCGAATAATCCAATGAGCGGCCATCGATGCGTGGTGGAGTTCCCGTTTTCATTCGGCCGGCTTCAAAACCCAGAGCCAGCAAATCTTCCGTGATTCCGAAAGAAGCTTTCTCTCCAACACGCCCGCCTCCAAACTGTTTTTCACCGAGGTGAATCAATCCATTCAGGAACGTTCCATTAGTCAACACCACCGATTTTCCATAAATAGGCAACCCTAAACCTGTTTTGACACCAACAACTTTTCCGCCCTCGACGAGCAAACCATTGCTCATGTCCTGCCAAAAATCAACGTTCGGATTCCGCTCCAACAGCAAGCGCCATTCTTCAGCAAATTTCATTCGGTCGTTTTGGGTGCGGGGAGACCACATAGCCGGTCCTTTTGAAAGATTCAGCATTCGAAACTGGATCGCGCTCAAATCGGAAACAATTCCGCTTCCACCTCCAAGCGCATCAATTTCCCGGACGATTTGTCCTTTCGCCACACCACCCATTGCTGGGTTACAACTCATTTGCGCAATCGTATTCATGTTCATTGTCACCAACAACACACTACACCCCAGTTTCGCGGCCGCATTCGCAGCTTCACAACCGGCGTGGCCACCACCCACAACAATTACATCATACTCTTTCAACATACCAACAATGTTTCACGTGGAACAAAATTACAACTCAAATAAAGATCAATCAGAAATGTTTCACGTGAAACAAAAATCAAAAAAGAAAGGCTAACTCAAATGTTTCACGTGGAACACGCGAAGCGCCAACATTTCATCTTCTTTTGAGCGCATCAACGATTCGTCTTCAGGAGATTTATCCTTATAACCACAGAGATGCAGGAGACCATGAACACACACGCGATTCAGTTCATCAATAAATGTATTCGACAGTTCTTTCGCGTTATCATCAACCCGATCAACGCTTATAAACAAATCACCACTCACTTCGCTTTCTTCAGAATAATCAAACGTGATGATGTCCGTATAATAATCGTGACTCAAATGGGTTCGGTTCATCTCCAACAAATACTCGTCAGAACAAAAAATAACGGTGATTTCGCCAAGTGTCTTCTTTTCAATTTCACAAACATGGTTAAACCATGCAAACAAAAATTCCGGGTTAATACCCGGAATTTCTTCAATATCTTCAATGTGTATTTCTACCATTTTACTTGTGGAATAAGACCAGCACTTCATTCCCGCGGTCATTGAATTCAACTTCATCAGCCAGATTTCGCATCAGAAAAACACCGCGACCGTGTTCCTTCTCAATGTTTTCCGGCGCAGTAGGGTCGGGGAGGTTCTTGTAATCAAAACCCGGGCCCGCATCTGCAACACTAAACCCAAAAGATTCAGCGTCATCAAAAACACTCAGCTCAACAGCAGCGTCTTTATTGGATTTATTTCCGTGAATAATTGCATTGTTTACTGCCTCAGTAACCGCAATCAACACATTGCCATAAAGGTCTTCGTGCACACCTACCGACTGACAAACTTTGTCAATCAGTGATTCTACTACAGGTAGATTATCAAGTTCAGAACGAATGGTTAACGAATCAATCAGAGTATAACCTTGCTTCATTGCCTCACAATACATTTAAATAAGTACTACTGAGCTCTGTTGAAATATTCACTTGCTTTATCCTTGTAATACTTTGATAACAGCGGATCCACATTGTGCAATAATTCGATTTGACCGAGCTTTTGACGATTATACTCATCAAATCGAATAAGGTTACCATAATTGCGCTCTTTTCCTGTTTCAGCTTCTCTTTTTTCCTCAAAGCCCCTTTCCTTCAGCGCTTTCTCACTTTCCAACAAACGGGTAAGTATATCTTGCTGACGACGAATCATCTCAGGGCTGAAGTTTTTATTGATCAAATCTTTCTCTTGTTGTTCCAGTTCCTTGATCAACGGATTCAATCCATTTCCTTTGCCCTGACCTTCCTTGTTCATTTCATTTCTGATCTGCTCGAGGCGTTGGCGAATTGCGGTTTGCTGTGCGGCCATTTTTGCAATCTCTTTATTGCCCAAGCCCGGCATTCCCTGATTACCCGGTTTACCATTTTGGCCCGGTTTATCTCCGGGTTCTTTACCACCCGGATTCTGGCCCTTCTTCATTTGCTCCAGTTGCTTTTTCAGCATTTCCTTCATGTCTTGTCCCGACATTCCATCACCGGGTTTTTTGCCGGAACCACCAGGATTCTCACACGCACCGCTTCCTGGTTGCTTGCTTTGGGCTTGTGCCTGTTGCTGCATACTTTGTAAACTCTCGTTGAGCAACAAAGCAAGGTTGTTATAAGAGGTCATCACCAATTGCTGGTGCTGACTCAACTCCCGGCGACGGTGTTCATCCATTTCGTCGATCATCAAGCGAAAGTTGGATTTTATCTCATGTAATTCCTTATCAATAAAGGTCGCGATCTTCGGCTGACGTTTGGCGAGCGCCATCAGGCTGTCTTCAACAACCTTCGTGTCATCCATTATACTGCGCTGCTTACGCCCCAATCTGCGGTAAGCAGGGTCCGTATCACGCACTTCCGAAAAAGCCTGTAGGTTGCTTTCCTGGTCGAAACTCAGCGCCATTAAGTTCTCCAGAAGAATGCGCAAAAGGCCCATATCTTCTTCGTTTTGCTTCTTATTGGCTTGCTCCTGAGCGTTATTCAACTGATCAGAAAGTTGCTTCATACCATCCGAAGCTTTTTGCTGATTTTCACCGGCTTTGGATTTCTTTTCTTTTTGCAGCTGCTCTGAAGCCTCCTGCATTTCCTGATCAATAGCGTCCTGCTGTTCCTGGAAATCTCCGAGTTCCATTGGTTTTTCCAAATCCTTATTCAGGTCATTGAGTTCCTTCAGATCTTCTTTCAATTCATCAAACTTCTTGTCGATTTCATCCTGCTTTTTAATACCTTCTTCTTTCGACAATTTATTCTCCTGGATATCCTCTTTCAATTCCTTTTGTTCTTCAGCCAGTTGGTCAAGTTCCTTTTCTATATCGTCAATTTTTTCATTCACCTGCAAACGTTTCAGCATCTCCATGGTGCGATCCAATTGCTTTTTCATTTCTTCAGAAGACTGATCCAGTTCTTCAGATTCCTGTTTCAATTCATTTTGCTGATTGTTCTCAAGGAGTTTTTCGAGTTCTTCCAACAGCTTTTTCAGCTCGTCGTCCATTACTTCTTTCATTAGCTCATCGATCATTTCCTGCTGTTTCAAAAGCTCTTCATCTACTTCGGAAAGTTGATTTTTTTCTTCCATGCTTTCGCTCAGCTGTTCCTGAACATTCTCCAATTCTTCCTGCAATGATTGCTGATCCTGCTGCAGTTGCTGAATCTGTTCCATCGTTTTGAAATCACCCTTTTTGTTGGCTAGCGATTTCTGCAATCTATCCACATCACGTTGAAACTTTTCCGCCTTTTTCATGATCTCACTCAAGTCCGCCTGTGCTTCTTTCTGAACGTCATCACGCTTTTCATTCAGATCTTCCAACGTCGGTAATTCATACACAAACGACTGCGACCTTGTAGACTTGGAGCCGTTTACACCATCGTTGTCCGACACCACAAAATAGTACGTAATCTTGTCTTCCACATCCAGGTCTTCACGACTGAAATCAACAGCAAAACCAAACTTTTCAGAAGTCCCCGAAACACGTTGAACCGGCATACTGCGCTTGATCTCTTTTCCTGTTTTCTTCGTAATCACGTAATGGAAGGTCAATGAGTTCAATCCGTAATCATCCGAAATGAGACCACCGAAAGCTTTCACACCAGCACGAACGCTGTCCGTTTCTTCGCTCACCATGATAGAAGGATAAGCGTCTTTGATCACTTTTAGCTGAATCGTTGATGTATCAATTTTTGAAGTAACGCTGTTCTTCAACGCAAAGCTCATTTCACCGGAAGAACGGTATTTACCCGAGAAAGCGACGTCGGAAGAGTTGAACAAACGTGTTGAATCGTGCCAGGTAACCGCGATACTTTTTACGTTCTTCGCAGCGATCCGCCAGTTGATTTGTGTTCCTTCCGGAATGTCCAGATCGGCAATATTGGAAACGACTTCCGGTTTTCTGTTCAGGTATTTCGGATAATTTAATTCTGCGACAAGCTTTCCTAAAGATGATTTTCCAATCACATTTATGTGGAACGCATTTGATTCTACATCGCCCGATTCGAAACGGAAATCGGTGGATGATTTCATGTTATCGAACGTATATACAACTTCATTTTTGCGGGTTTTCTTCATCAGAAAACGGCCTCTTTCGGAAACAATATAAACTTTATCCGGAATTTCACGTCCGCTGATTGTTGCTTTTACTTCAACTGATTCTCCTTCGTTTACCGCATCCAAATCACTTGACAACTGAAAGCTGAACGGAGCCGGCTGGGCCTGTTCGTAATTCACAATACTCGAAGATCCTTCTACCAACAATGCAGGTACAAAAACAGCAATCGACAAAAAGAATAGAGCAACCGGGATTACAAATTTCAGATAACGGCGAGATTCTTCAAAACGAACAGCGTCTACAAACGGAACCGCTGTTAATTCATTCGAGCGCTGTGCAACACTTGCACGTAACAATTCAAAACTTCTGTCATTCGGATTGTGTGCTTCATTGAGCTGAAGTGTGTTCAGCAAACGATCAGAAATTCCCGGGAAAAAGGAACCGATAATTCGCGCGGCCTGGTAACGATTGATTCGCTTTCCAAACGAATACAAACGCAGTAACGGCTTCATAAAATAGTTAAACAGGATGTAACTGTTTCCTAAAATGAAGGAAATCAATAGAATAAACCGAACAGTAGAACTAAACTGTCCGAAATACTCGAGCGCACTCACCAACAACCACGAGCTCAATAAGAACCCCACAAATACCAAAACGCCTTTCAGCATTTCATTTTTATAGTATTTGCGTATGAAGGCGTCAATCTGCTCTATAAGGCGATCAAAAGCTGACATAAAATACTCCTCTTAAATACAACAACATACTAAGTTACAAAACGGCAACCGATTCAACACTATGAAATCTATTCCCGGTACACTTTTACAACAAATTGGCTCAATTAATCCTTACTTTTGCCTCCTAAATACAAATTTCATGAACTCAGGAGTACGTGTGCGTTTTGCACCATCACCGACAGGACCGCTTCACATGGGCGGGGTAAGAACTGCATTATATAATTACCTGTTTGCCAAAAAAAACAACGGTACATTTATCATTCGTATTGAAGATACGGATCAGACACGTTTTGTTCCGGGTGCGCAGGATTATATCATGGATGCATTGGCATGGTGCGGCATTATCCCAGATGAAGGTCCGGGAATAGGCGGTAAATATGGTCCTTACGTTCAAAGCGAACGCCAGGCGATGTATAAACCGTATGCGGAGGAACTGGTAAAAAACGATAAGGCATATTACGCTTTTGACACGCCTGAAGAACTGGATAACGTACGTGAGCAAGCCAAACAAATGGGAATGCCCAACTGGCAATACAACAGCGTTACGCGTGCTTCATTGAAGAACTCGCTTACGCTTTCTGCAGATGATGTAAAAGCGCGTTTGGAAGCGGGTGAGCCATATGTGATCCGTATGAAAATGCCCCGTAATCACGACGTGCGTTTTGAAGATGTGATTCGCGGATGGGTCGTTGTGAATACCAATAACCTCGACGATAAAGTATTGTTCAAAAGCGACGGAATGCCTACTTATCACCTGGCGAATATTGTGGATGACCATACCATGGAAATTACCCATGTGATCCGTGGTGAAGAATGGTTACCATCGGCTCCACTTCATGTTTTGCTGTATGAAGCTTTCGGTTGGGAAGCTCCTAAATTTGCGCATCTTCCGTTGTTGTTAAGACCGGATGGTAATGGTAAATTATCGAAACGTGACGGTGATCGTTTGGGCTTTCCGGTATTTCCAACCAACTGGATTACGGCAGAAGGTGAGTTGTACTCAGGTTACCGCGAAAACGGTTATTTCCCTGGATCATTCATTAATATGCTGGCGTTTTTGGGATGGAACCCGGGAACAACTCAGGAGATCTTTAGTATGCAGGAATTGATCGACGCATTCTCTTTGGAACGTGTTGGTAAAGCGGGAGCGAAGTTTGATCCGGATAAAACAAAGTGGTTTCAACAACAATACCTCAAAGCAAGCAGCGATGAGGAACTCGCATCACTTTTCAGAAAAGAATTTGATGTTTCTGTAACGGATGCGCAACTGGCTTCTTTTTGTCATTTGATGAAAGAGCGCGCGACATTCGTAAAAGATATGATGACGGAAGGCGCCTACCTGTTTTCTCGTCCGGAAAGTTTTGACGAGCAAACGGTAGCCAAAAAATGGAAACCGGAATCAGCTGCTTTAATGACGGAATGGAAAGAACGATTGGTTAATCTTACTGACTTTGTACCGGTATCAATCGAAACGGCATTTAAAGCTTTCCTTGAAGAAAAACAATTGGGAATCGGTGCTGTATTGCCGTTGTTCCGTTTGTTGGTAACAGGAGCAGGAACCGGCCCAAGCATGTTTGAAATAGCAGCGTTCCTTGGAAAAGAAGAATGCCTGGCACGTATCGATAAAGGATTAACTGTTTTGGGTTAAATCATGAAGCACCTGATAGAAATTAACTCGATCAAGCTCTACGCTTTTCATGGTTGCCTGGAAGAAGAAGCCAGGATCGGCGGCCATTATACGGTAGATGTTTGTATGAAAACCGATTTCTCGAAAGCTGCTGCAACAGATGAATTGTCGGAAACAATTGATTATGTACAAGTAAATCAGATCGTTACTGAAGAAATGGCAATTCGTTCCAAATTAATCGAACACGTTGGACAACGTATTGTGAATCGCTTGCAACAAGAGGTTCAACAACTGGAAGCTGTTCGTGTGAAGGTAGTTAAGATATGTCCGCCGATCAACGGTGATGTGCAAAACGTAGCAATAATCATCGAAGAAGGAAATTGGACAGCGTAGAATAGAAAAATTTAGTATTTTTGTCGCCCAAGCTCAACTGGTCTCGTGGCCGAGCGGCTAGGCAGCGGTCTGCAAAACCGCGTACAGCGGTTCGAATCCGCTCGAGACCTCAAAACCTTCGTGTAAACCACGGAGGTTTTTTTATACCCAAAATAATTTTATATAGAAAACAAGTCCCGTAGGGACGAAATATGGTAACCGAACTACCACCTTTCACATCCGCCCCGTAGGGTCGGGACATAACGATATAAACCAGCCGGGTCCCACCCCTATGGGGTGAATGATAAAAACACAATCATGGTTTCTACTATATCCCGTCCCTACGGGACTAATACGTAACCAAATCACCTTAAATAAAGGAATTCCGCAAAATTCAATAAAATAATAAGAAATTAAACCTTTTCAGGTTACAGCATCTTGATCCGGTTTGTCAGATCGTCTCTGTAAGAACCACCTATCGGAATCAGTTTACGGTCGTTTTCGAGCTGAAGATTCGGGAAATCGATTGCTGAAATTTTATCCATACGAACGATGAATGAACGGTGGACACGAATGAATTGTTCATTCCCCAATTTAGACTCAATGTCTTTCATGGTAGAGTGAATCGTATAACGCGTTTCGTTGGTATTGATCACAACGTAATCTTTCAGCGCTTCGATAAAATAGATTTCGTTCATATTCAGCTTCACCAACTTGCTGTTTGACTTCACGAAGATAAAATCGTGTTGTGTTTCTTTTTCCTTGTTTTCCACAAGCGAGTAGAGCATGTCACGTTCACGTTCCACCTCTTGTTCCTTCTTGTGCTTGTACAACGCCATCTCGATAGACGTGTGAAGGTCAATCTCTTTAAACGGCTTTAAAATGTATCCGTAAGGTTCTGTGACTTTCGCTTTGGCTAGTGTTGCTTCATCGGCGTAAGCGGTAAGGTAAATAACAGGAATGGCATATTCGACCCGAACGATCTCAGCTGTTTGAATTCCGTTCATTTCGCCTTTGAGCATGATATCCATTAACACGATATCCGGTTGCTCTTCAGCCAACAGCTCCAAGGCCTTTTCTCCGGAAGGAGCGGCTCCTATGACATTATAACCCAACTTCTTCAAGCTCGATTGAATATCCTTTGAAACAATAAATTCGTCTTCGACAACCAGTACATTGGCCTTTGTCATAGCGTTTGGCTTTGTAAATCAAAGGTATAGAAAAAAACGTTTTTACCTAACCTTTGTTTAAGTTTTCAATATTGTGGTTTCAGCTTGTCGAAAATACACTTTCAATTTCACATTTCCAATTAACTCGACTTTCCGGCAAAAACTAAATAATAAGAATAAAGAAAGTTTAAAGATTTAAAAAATATTTACTACTATTATTAAGGGTGTTAATAGCTGTAGAACTTTCCCGTATTTTCATTGCAAAAATGAGTTATCCATAAAAATGACGATTTATTCACATCAGGTTATCCATCATCAGGCTGATTTTAGTGCGCTTAACCACTTATCCACAATTGTGTTAATAAAGGGTTATGTGAATAAGTAGTTATGTAAATCATATGTTAGAATTGAGTGAAACCTGTGTGAAAGTTCTCCGTAAATTTCGCTAACTTTTAGTGCTCAATCCAATAATTAGAACATATATGACGGGATGTTGAATTATGCAAGCTTTTCTTTTGAGTACTTGTAAACAGCTGCTAACAATTATTACATCTTTTGTGTTGAAAACGGATTTCATAAATACCCTGTTTTACTGACAGTTGAAAACTACCTAAACAGGCCAATGTTTATATCTTGGTGGTTTTGTTGATAAGCGATACCTTTGAAAAAAACAACGACAATGACTCAAATTATTCCCATAGGAGCCGACCACGCAGGCTTTCAGCTCAAAACAATAGTAATCGCGCATTTGCAGGCGAAAGGCTATGAAGTAAAAGATTACGGCTGTTATTCGGAAGATAGTATTGATTATGCCGATTTCGGACATCCGGTGGCTTCACATGTGGAAAATAACCTAGGAACATTGGGAATAGTCATTTGCGGAAGCGGAAACGGGATTAACATGACAGTAAATAAACACCAGGGAATTCGGGGCGCATTGTGCTGGACACCCGAAATCGCAACTTTGGCCCGTACGCACAACGATGCAAATATTCTCACAATGCCAGCCCGTTTCATAACCGAAGCTGCTGCGCTCGAAATGGTGGATGCGTTTTTCTCTACGGCTTTCGAAGGCGGACGTCACCAGAAACGAATCGAAAAAATCCCTGTTTGCTGATCATATGAAAAAACTACTTCCTTTTTGTTTGGTGCTGATAACAGGATCTGTTTGCGCACAAGCGGCCACCAAAGAACAAAAAAACAATCCCTTCGCTCAAACAGCTGAAAAAATCGACCTGGCGAAAAAATACATGACATATATAGATTCATCGGACTTGCGGAAGCATTTGACTGTTCTGGCAAGTGAAGAATACGAAGGCCGCGAAACCGGAAAAAAAGGCCAGCAACTGGCTGCTGCTTATATTCAACAATCTTTTAAAGAAGACGGTTGTTCGTATGTTCCGGGAATGAGTGAATTTCAGCAAACCTTTGAAGTGATCGAAACGACTCCCGGCGGAACCGTAACATTTGGCAAAAAGGAATTGGCATTTAAAACAGACTTTGTTTATATGAGCGCCAAACGAAAAGTGGATTTGAGTCAATTACCGGTTTATACATTGGTGACGGTTCCGGCTGAACCAACCTCAGATTTTGTATTGATTCACGCCTTAAAAGGAATGGATATTCGGGCTGAATTAGATGAAATCCGCAAAAATCAATCTAAAAAGGCGAAGGCGATTGTGTTGATAACGACTAATTACAAAGATTTATACGAATACCTGGAACACAATGTTACCACCAAAACCATGCGTCTGAAAGATGCGCCAGCGAAAGAAGAGGTGCCGGTGATTTTGGTCAGGGCGGAAGCTTTGGCCGGAACGATGAATAAAAAGTATGCTTATTTACTTGGAAAAGAAAAAGAGAAAAAAGCCAAAAAGGGAAAACAACTTGGGTTGTTAACAGTGAAACTAAATACCGAAGAAGCGGTTTTGAAAAGTTCCAATGTACTGGCTTACATTCCTGGAAGCGATCCTATTTTGGCAAAAGAAGTAGTGGTACTCACAGCACATTACGACCATATTGGGATCGATGATAAAGGTGTTGTTTACAACGGCGCTGATGACGACGGAACCGGAACCGTGGCTTTACTTGAAATTGCCGAAGCATTCATGGCGGCAAAAAGAGACGGAAATGCGCCGCGAAGGTCTATACTCATTATGACCGTTTCGGGCGAAGAAAAAGGATTGCTTGGATCTTCCTATTATGTCAATCACTCGATTGTGCCGTTGGAAAAAACTATTGCCGATTTGAATATAGACATGATTGGACGCAATGATATTGCCCATGAAAAAGAATCGGATTATGTATATATTATTGGTTCCAACATGCTGAGCACCGACTTACACAATACCAACGAAAAAGCAAATGAGCGGTATACGCAGCTCAACCTTGATTATAAGTTTAACAGCAAAGAAGACCCGAATCAGTTCTATTATCGCTCAGATCATTACAATTTTGCGAAAAACAACATTCCCAGCATATTTTACTTCAGCGGAATCCACGAAGATTATCACCAGCCAACAGATGATATCGAGAAGATCAATTTTACAAAGGTAGAAAAGGTAGCTCGCTTGGTGTTTTCAACAGCATGGTTGCTGGCGAATGGGAATCAGCGCCCGGCGTTGGATTATTGATTATTCAGCCAATAACGCTTCAATCAACGCATTCGTTTTCTCAACGTATTCCGTGTAGTATTTTCCGGTACCCGGACCATTGAATCCGGTGTGGATCCGTTTCACGCTGCCATCTCTTCCAATGAAAATGGTAGTAGGAAACGAAATGACTTCATTCAGCATTTCAAAATCCTCCGAAGCTTTTCCTTTGTTGGCTTTTCCGCCTACGAGGAATGTGAAATCAAGTTTGTGACGTTCCTGCAGCCGCTTGATTTTCGCAGCCTGTTCCTCGAATGTCTCTGCAGCTTCATAGCCGATTGAAATAATTTCCAATCCCTGGTCATGGTATGTCGCGTATAATTCTTTGTAGTACTTGGTTTCGTCCATGCAGTTCGGACACCAGGTTCCCATGATCTGAATGATCACTACTTTATCTTCGGTAGTTGAGTTCGGATAGCTGTAATTGTTTCCTGCTAAATCTGACAGCGTGAATTTCACCTGTGATTCGTTCTCCTTTAAAAAGGTAAGTGAATCCGGATTGCTTAATTCGAATGTTTCGTTGCGGCTCGCCGACCAGGTTGTCTGGTAATGTTTCCCGCTGTAAAAAGTTCCCTGGATGGTTTCTTTCTCCACCGAACCGGTCATCAAAAAAGCATGCGAACCATCGAAACAAGAAACATAAAAAGAAGATCCTTCGATCACGCCTTCCAGAAAGCGGTAATCGCCTGTTTCGGTCAAAAACGTTCCGGTAATCGTATTATTTATTTGATTGAATAAACCAACTGCCGTTTCCTGGTCGTTTGTTTTGGGTGAAAAATAAGCCTCCCACTTTCCGCCGATATCTGTTCCTGCAGCTGCCGGTTGAGCAGAACTGCTTTGCAAATGGGCCTCGAAAGGAATCCGGTAATTGTTGGCTTTGTTGAAATTGATCCAATAACCTTTTAAATGACGTTTTTTGGTAGCAACCACTCGCAGTTCAGAATCGAAATTCGGAAAGGAAAACACCAGCGAATCACCGGCTTTTTTCGTCGCTTTCAGCTCGATACGCTCTTCTGCATTACTGATAACCAACACCGTAGATTTCTGTTGTTTCTCCACTTTCAACCGCACAGGAAGCGCTGTGGTCTGGTTGAGTTGCAGACGCGCATTATAGACTCCCGTTTTGAGAGAAACCGACTGTGCAAGGAGAGCATTGGCGCTTATAAAAAGGGTGAAAGCACCAATTGTGATGAACTTCATTTTCTTTTCGATTGCAACGAAATTAGTTTTTTTATTTGTTACATAACACACCTGTGCAACCTTTTTCCTAAGTTTCAAGTCTAGATATTCAGCAAATGCTATGGACGATTTTACATTGGTATCAGAATGCGCCAAAGGAAACACCAGAGCACAGCGAGCGTTGTTTGATAAATTTGCTCCTAAAATGTTGGCGGTATTAATGCGATACCTGCGCAATACGGAAGAAGCGGAAGACACACTTCAGGATGGTTTTGTGAAAATTTTTCAGAAAATCGGCGAATTTAAAATGGAGGGTTCACTCGAAGGCTGGATTCGCAGAATCATGGTCAACACCGCTTTGGATATGTTGCGCAAGAACAAAAAACTGCTGGGCGACACACAACTAGACGATGTTTCGTACAAAGTGTCTTTTACCGACCATGGTTTTGATGAAATGAATGTAAATCATTTGCTCAAACTCATCGACGCGTTGCCCGACGGTTATCGTGTAGTATTCAACATGTTTGCTATAGAAGGTTATAGCCATAAAGAAATAGCCGACACATTAGGAGTAACGGAGAATACCTCCAAATCGCAATACTCCCGTGCAAGGGCCTTTTTACGCAATCAATTAGAAAAGATAGAAAGTGATTGAAAAAGATAACATACAAGAACTGTTTTCCAAGACATTGGGAAACCACACCGCGCCGGTAAGGCCCGAGCTGTGGAACGGTTTGCAAGCCAAAATGGCTGCAGCCGGAGTTTCTTCCGTTGCTGCAACGAAGGGTGTTTCTTTGCTCGCTAAGTGGATCATCGGAAGCGCTGCAGTTGCAACTACAGCTGTGGTGACCACGATTACCGTTCTTAATTCGAACGAAGAACCGAAACAAAAAGCACCTGAGCAACAACAAATAAGCACACCTGCAGTTACCGATCAGTCGGTTGCTGAATCAACAACACCGATCGCTTCGGTGGAAAGTAATGTAACAACAAATTCGGTGGTGAAGCCGGATGGAAATCAGATTTCTCCGATGGGTGGACAAGTCGTATTAGATTCGTTTACACCGTTTATCCCCGTGGAAAGAACAATTACACCGAACGAGTTGCCAATTGTTCCCCCAACCATTTTACCAAAAAACACGTCACCGACAGAGATAGAAGTAATCGGAATTCCGGAAGAATCCACAAATGATGTAACTCCCGCTGATGTGGTTGTTCCGAACACCGTTGTGAAAAACGACGAAGCAAGCATTGAATTCCCGAATGTATTTACTCCTTCGGTTCAGGACAACGCAAATGATGAGTACTTTATCAAATGCAAAAACATCGCCTCCATACACGTGATTATTCAAAACACGGAAAACCGATTGGTTTATGAAACCACTGATTTGAATTTCAGATGGAACGGACGCATCAACGGAACAGAAGATTTCGTCGAAAAAGGAACCTACGCATGTATAGCGGTTTACCAAGACTTAAATGGCAAAACCCACAAGAAGATAATACTGATTGATGTAAGATAAAAGGAAAGGTGAGCATCGAAATGCTCACCTTTCCTTTTTGAAATCAGTTCTGGAACGAAAACCACAGAATTTTTCTTTTACCATAGATGAACAGATTAGGCTCTCAGCCTAAGGCTGACTCGCTTAAATGTGCGCTGCCGTTAGGAGCGCAAAAAATCTGTGCATCTGTGGGAGACAAATAACAATCAGACCACCAGCGCCAAATCGATCTGGCGTCTGCGCGGGTGAACCTCCGTTATTTTCACTTTTACCGTATCACCGAAGTTGTAAACCTTTCCGGTTTTCTGGCCCACGATTACGTATTTCTTCGGGTCGAAACTAAAGCGGTCGCCCGGAATTTCCTGTAGCGGAACCATTCCCTCACACGCGTTTTCGTTCATGCGCACAAACAACCCGAATTCGGCAACACCTGTAACAATTCCCTCAAATTCTTCCCCGATCTTATCGTGAACAAACACCACCTGGAAATACTTGTTTGATTCGCGTTCGGCCTCAGTTGCTTTGCGTTCCTGGCGGGAAATGCGTTTACACACATCATCCAACACCGAGTTGTATTTGTGGGGTTTGTTTTCCAGTGTTTCCAGCAAAATGCGGTGAACCATCAAATCGGCATACCGGCGAATCGGCGAAGTAAAGTGAGAATAATACTCAAACGCCAAACCGTAATGACCGATATTGAGCGTTTCGTAAGTTGCTTTCGCCATACTGCGAATAGCCATTTGCTGAATGATACTGAATTCGTTTGTCAGGCGAATATCTTCAAGCAATTTATTGATGCTTTTGGCAACTTGTTCCGGAGTCGAAAACTCGAGTTCGTAACCGAAATGATCGATAAACACATTGAACAACGCAATTTTTTCCGGATCAGGTTTGTCGTGACAACGATAAACAAACGGAATAATATCCCGACCTTTTTTCGGTTCACCCACAAATGAAGCGACTCTTCGGTTGGCTAGCAACATGAATTCTTCGATCAGCTGATTGGCATCTTTTGACACCTTTACCATTACACCGATTGGCTCGCGTTTTTCATCGAGCTGGAAACGAATTTCCTCCGAAGCGATCATCAGTGCACCTTTTTTGAAACGTGCCTTGCGTAGTGTTTTAGCGATTTTATCCAGTAAATGCAATTCGGCTTTATATGGACCATCTGCTCCTTCCAGAATCACCTGCGCATCTTCATAAGCAAAACGATGGTCTGAATGAATCACGGTTTTCCCGAACCATTCGTTATAGATCTTCCCGTTTTCATCCAGTTCGAAAACCGCCGAAAAGGTAAATTTATCTTCATTTGGTCTGAGTGAACACACCATATTTGAAAGCTGTTCCGGCAACATCGGAATCACACGGTCGACCAAATAAACCGAGTTTCCGCGCTTGAGTGCTTCTTTGTCCATGGCGCTTTCCGGACGCACATAATGACTTACGTCAGCAATGTGCACACCAATTTCCCAGCGGCCGTTTTCGAGTTTTTTCACCGACAACGCATCATCAAAATCCTTGGCATCAACGGGGTCAATTGTAAACGTCAGAATGTCTCTGAAATCGCGACGTTTGGCAACTTCTTCCGGATCAAGAGCCATCGTTACCTGTTCGGCTTCCGACATGACAGTTGCATCAAATTCGATATCCAAACCATGGCTAACCAAAATGCTCAGCATCTCATTGTCGTGGAGCGAATTTCCGCCCAGCGTTTGGATCACTTCACCAAACGGGTGTTCAGATGTTTTGGGCCAAACAGTGATTTTAACCAGCGCTTTATCCTTGTTTTTGGCGCCGTTGAGGTTTTCCTTTGCGATAATAATTTCTACACCTGTTCTGGAATTATCCGGTAGCAGCATGGCAAATTTATCCTTCATAACAATGGTCCCCACAAACTGCGTGCGTTCGCGCGAAACCACTTCAACAATTCTTCCTTCACTCCGGTCCGTGCCACGTTTGGTAATGACCACTTTTACCGTATCACCATGAATGGCTTGTCCGATAGCATGGGGCGGAATAAAAATGTCTGTTGATTTTTTGTCGATCACTACAAAACCCGATCCTCGCTGCGTCAGTTCCAGTTCACCCTGAACAATTTCCTGCGTGTTGGAATAACGATATGTAGCGTGGCCGTCTTGTTTTAAGAAACCTTCTTTATTGAGTTCGGTAAGGATGGTAACCACCAATTTTCGTGATTCACCATCTTTTATGTGCAGTAACATACATACCTGCTTGTAATTAAGCAAAGCATCGGGTTGTTGTTGGAAAAGTCTGCGGATAATATGAAAAAGACTCGTTTTTAATTTCTTGTCTTTCGTGTCTTTTTGCTTCTTCGGTCGTTTATAGCCCATTCTTTTATTGTGTTTTTTCTTCCCACAGATGCACTCAGCCTCAGGCTAACTTGCCAATGTAATACAAGTGTTTTGGAAGAATTTATGTGTCTGCCTCAGGCGGACGCAAAATCTGTGTATCTGTGGTAAACAGTGTACCGGTCAGCCGATATACAGAGTTACCATCAGAGTTCCGGTAGTAAACCTAATTATTTATACTATTGCTAAATTAAGATTAATTCCCTGATGAAGGGTGGAATACCATTAATAGAACGTTAACTTTGAAGAAGTAAAAACATGAAAAACCAACAATCTTATGAATAAGCGAATAGAAGCAGCGTTGAATGATCAGGTTCAGAAAGAAAGTTCTTCTTCTCAATTTTACCTGGCGATGGCTTCGTGGGCCGAAAATAATGGCTTGAACGGAACCGCAAAATTTATGTACCAGCACTCGGATGAAGAGCGTTTTCACATGCTGAAACTCATCAAGTTTATAAATGAGCGTGGTGGGGTGGCAGTAGTTCCGGCTGTGGAGCAACCACCAAAAACATTCAAATCATTAGAGCGTGTTTTTGAATTGTTGCTGGAGCACGAATTACTGGTAACAGCCAGTATCAATGATGTGGTAGACGCATGTCTGCAGGAAAAAGATTATTCCACACACAACTTCATGCAATGGTACGTTTCTGAGCAATTGGAAGAGGAAGCATTGGCACGTGGTATCCTGGACAAATTACGTTTGATAGGAGGTGATAAAGGCGGATTGTATTTGTTTGACCGGGATCTTGAAAACCAGGCGGCAAAAGCAACGGCGCCCGGAACAGATAGCAAGGCATAAAATAATGCTGAAAACGAGCGGCCTGCGTTCCATGGAATAAAGGAATCATTATATTTATACAATGATCAATCGGTTATTGGGTCTTACTACAATGCTCTTTCTGAGCGCACTGGTGCATAGCCAGCTTGCCTATCGTTTCCGTAATTTCAGTATTACCGATGGTTTGTCGCAAAGTTCCGTTACCTGTATTGTTCAGGATGACGTTGGAACGCTGTGGATCGGCACTCAAGACGGCCTCAACCGGTTCGACGGCCGACAATTCGAACTCTTTACTTCCGATGATACCAAGGGGTTGGAAAGCGAATACATCCACTCTTCACTTAAAGCAAAAAACGGGAAGCTGTGGTTTGGTACTTCAAACGGACTTACGGGTTATGACCAGAACAAAGAGCAGTTTATTACTTATGGTGTAGGATCTAACAATCCGCTTTCCATCGAAGCAATCGCCGAAGCTGGTAATGGTGATTTGTGGTTGGGAACCTCTACACAGGGATTGGTGAAATGGGAAAACAAGACCAGGAAACTAAAGCTGGTGAATTCCAAGTTCCCCAGTAAACGCATTCTTTTTGTTCGTTTCCTGGATGATAACACGTTGTTGATCTCAACGGAAGATAAAGGCGTGTTCAGCTACAATATCAAAACAGGCCGTTGGTATAAAGTATTGACGAAAAAGAAAATTGAGAACTGGCTGGTAAACGATGCGGAATATTTCTCAGGAACCGTTTATATTCTCAGCACAAACAAAGGAATCTGGCTTTACGATTATACAACCAATACCGTTTCACCGTTTTTAACACAGATCGAACGAGATCTTGGTATCATTGAAATTGCGGACGTATTCCTGCGTTCAACCGACGAGATTTATATCGCTACGCAGAATAAAGGTTTGCTGACCGTGTTGAAAAACAATGGTGTCTATTCCATTCATCAAAGCAAGCAGGATATTTTCCAGAAAAACGCCTTGCTGTATGACGAAATCAACACGTTATTCCCGGACGAAAACGGCGCTATCTGGATCGGAACCTTGCGCGGACTGAGTTGTTTTGACCCGGTAAACCAGGGCTTTTTGGGAATTGGACCTTCTGGAAACCTGAAACTGGGGTTGCCATCGGCTAGTGTTTGGGCATTTGCTGAAGATCCAGACCAAAAACAGTTGTTTGTAGCCACTGATTTTGCGGTTTCGGTATTGGACCGGTCAAAAGGGTCGTTCCAGCAATATTACCTGGCAAAAGGTTCTGAAAATGATGAATCAAGCATCATGTCGCTGCTCTACATCAATGACCACGAGATCTTGGTAGGCTGCACCGACGGTTTGTATTTACTGTCCTACTTCGGTGCTGCGTACACCTTTAAAAAAGTCGAATACAAAAAGCTGGAAAACCCCACCAACTTTGACCGTATATACAAGATTCTACACTACAAAGACAGTCGTTATTTCTTAGCGACCAAAGGAGGTGTGCTCCTATACGATCACGCCAAAAAAACAACGGTCAGTTTTGTACACGATTCCAAAAAACCAAAGAAAACACTTGGAGCAGGTGTATGCCGTTTGGCTTATAAAGGAATAGATGGCACCATTTATTTCGGAACAAGTACTGGCGGATTGCATGTGTTGAAAACAGATAATAACGGGGAACTTTCTATCGTTCCTTTCCGCTACAACGCACAGCTGGCGATTATTACGAAAGATTATGTTTCGGCGTTGTATCAGCCTACGAAAACCGATTTGTGGATCGCAACTACAGGTTCGGGCTTGCTCTACATGAACTTTAAAACGGGTAAAGTAGACAGCTTCTCGAAAAAGGACGGTATTCCCAATAACTTTGTATACGGAATTGTACCGGACGCCAACGGAGATCTATGGATTAGCACCAACAAAGGGTTGGGTAAATTTGATCCGGACGACAATTCGTGCATTAACTTCTCGGAAGTCCACGGACTCATGAGCAATGAGTTTAATACCGGAGCATATTTGGCTTCAAAAACGGGAGAATTGTATTTCGGAGGAATTGCCGGCTACAACTTTTTCAACCCGCTGACAATGAACAAGCAGCAGCGGCCGCTGGAAATCCGGTTTACCAAATTCAAGCTCGACAAAGACTGGTTGCACCCGGATGATAAAGATGCGCCGTTCAAAAAAACAATTTCAGAAGTAAACAGGATCGAGTTACCCTACGACCAGCGAAGTTTTACCTTGCACTTTGTCGCTTCCGACCTCATGAATCCGGAATTGCTGGAATACAAATACCGCCTGAAAGGTTCCGACGAAGAAACCATCTTTTTGGGTAGCACCAACGAAATCCGGTTCAACTCACTTTCTCCCGGCACCTATACATTGGAAGTTTACGTGCGCCGAACGGATGGTGAATGGATTTCTTCGCCCGCGACGCTCGATATTGAAGTAGCATCACCGTTTTGGTGGAAGTGGTGGTTTTGGGTGATTGCAGCCATTGTGATCGCACTGGTTACGTATGGTGTCATTCGTGGCAGAATAGAACAGGCCCGCAGGGAACAGGTGCGGCTGGAAATGAAAATTGTGGAGCGGACCAAGGAAATCCGGGCGCAAAACGTGAAGATCGAATCGCAAAAACGGATCATCGAGGAAGAGAAGAACAAGGTTGAAGAACAAAAACGGTTGTTGCAGATCGAAAAGGACAAGTCGGAAAAACTCCTTCGGAATATCATTCCCGAATCTACAGCAGAAGAACTCAAAACAAAAGGCCGGGCATCGGCGCGAGCGTATAAAACTGTTTCGGTGTTGTTTACCGATTTTGTGGGTTTCACCAAAAGTGCCGAGCGGATGAAACCGACTGAGTTGGTGAACCGGTTGGATATTTATTTCCGGAAGTTCGATGAAATCATTGTGCGCAATAACCTTGAAAAAATCAAAACCATCGGCGACGCGTATATGTGTGCCGGCGGAGTGCCCGTGCGCAATAATACCAATCCGATTGATGCGGTATTGGCCGCCTTACAGATCCAGGATTACATGCTGCTGCTGCGCAATGACGCCATTGCCAACAATACCGAATACTGGGAATTGCGCCTTGGAATTAACACCGGTGAAGTAACGGCTGGTGTAATCGGATCAGAGCGTTTGGCATACGATATTTGGGGCGCGACCGTAAACCAGGCGCAGCGCATGGAAATGATGGGCGAGCCGGGCAGAGTAACCATTTCGGGCGCGACCTTTAAGCTGATCGAACCGTATTTTGAATGTACGTTCCGTGGAAAAGTGCAGTCGAAAAGTAAGGGAATGATCGATATGTTTACGGTTGAACGCATCAAACCCGAACTTTCGGTCAATGGAGAAGGCTTGTTGCCAAATGACCGTTTTCAGCAAATCGTGAACCTGCACTTATATAGTAGTATCAATTACTACAAGGCAGAACGCCACATTATGAAAGTGCTTGAGCGCGGATTATCGTCAAAACTGCATTACCACAGTATCGCGCATACCAAAGATGTGGTGCGTGCCGTGGAACGTTATGCTTTATTGGAAGGTGTGACCGATGAAGGTTTATTCCTCTTGAAATCGGCAGCGACCTATCACGATGCGGGGTTTGTGGAAAACTATGAGCTCAACGAACCGATCGGTGCGCGCATGGCCGAAGAGATCCTGCCGAAATACGGTTATTCCGAACAACACATTGCGCAAATCAAGGAACTGATCTTCGTAACGCAGATTCCGCATAAGCCGAAAAATCACCTTGAGCAGATCATTTGCGATGCCGACCTCGATTATTTAGGACGGGATGATTTCCATGAAATTGCCGACAAACTGCGCCGCGAATTAAAAGAGCACGGTAAAATCGATAGTGACCGCAAGTGGGACCAATTGCAGGTTTCTTTCCTGCGCATGCATGTGTATTTCACACCGACAGCCATCGCCAGTCGCCAGGAAAAGAAGAACAAGAATCTACAGGAAGTGCTTGATCGTTTGGAACGCGATGAATATGAGGATTAGGGATTTCTCACTTTTTCTTCCCACAGATACTTGGATTTTTGCGCTCCTAACGGCAGCGCAGATGGTAATATTTTACTAATGATATTATTGTAAATAGCGAGTCCGTTAGGCGAGTCTTATCTGTGCATCTGTGGGAGATCTTTTTACGAGATTTATGGTAGGATCAAATCTCCACCCCCATAAAACAAACATCATCCACCTGATCTTCGGATCCTTTCCACTGAAAGAAAAAATCTTCCAGGAGCTGCTGCTGGCGAATCAACGATTCGTGACGAATGCTCAGAATATACTGACGCACGACGGGAGTTTTCATTTTTTTACCTTCACCTCCTCCAAATTGATCGGCATAACCATCGGTAAACAAGTAGAGGCGGTCACCGGATTTTAACGAAAGATCGTGTGTTGAAAAAGGTTCGTAACGATCAAATTTTCCAACTGGGGCTTTATTTCCTTTTACGATTTCAAAATCATCGGCATCGGGGCGCAAGATCCACAACGCGTGGTGCGCTCCGGCAAATTGAACGGCAGAGAGATCATTGGAAAACGATAAAATTCCGACGTCCATACCATCTCTTACCTGGCTTTCAGAAGTGTGCTGGTTAAAATTTTCCACCACCAACCTGCGCGTTTCATCCAGTAATTCACCGGGAATGGTGTGCTTCATTTCGCGGACTGCCCGGTTCATCGCGTTGGAGCAAACAATACTCACCATTGCGCCCGGAACTCCATGACCTGTGCAATCGCAGCACGCGAGGAGGTAACCCAAAGTGGTTTTTTCAAACCAATAAAAATCGCCGGCAACAATGTCTTTTGGGAAATAACTCACAAACGACTTCGGAAAAACGCTCTTGATTCGTTCCTTTTCGGGAAGAATGGCTTCCTGCAAGCGCTTGGCGTAACGAATACTTTGCAAAATCTCGGTATTCTGGTGTTCAATAATAGCGTTGGTGGCAGCAAGTTTATCGTGCGATTTTTTCTTGAACCGGTAGCGATTGAACACAAAAAACACTGTGATGGAAAGCAACAGAATCCCGACACCTCCGGTAATGAGGTACAAACGAGTTGATTTCTCCGCGAATTTCTTGTCTTGTTCCAGCAGCATAATTCGCTGATTGTTTTCCTTGATCGAAATAGCGGCTTCCATTTCAGCCATTTTTTTGGAAACCTTTTGGTTAAATAACTCCGTGCTTAATTGGACGTACTGATTTTGGTAATAAAACGCGCTGTCGTACAAACCTCTTGTTGCCAAAATCTTTGAATACAAAAACGCCGCATTTTTGATTTCTTCCTTCGCGCCGATTTCGTTAGCTATGTTATAGGCCAGTAACGAAAAATAAGCCGCCGAATCGGGTTGTCCTGTTGCCCGCTTTGCCTTGGCCAGATCTACGTAACTGATCGCGAGGCCTTGTAGATCCTCCAGATACAGCTTTAGTTTGATCGCTTTTTGTAAATACCGTTCCGCGGCCCAAAAATTCCCGCGTTTCAGTTCAATTGTTCCAAGCACGTCATAAGCGGTTGATTGGACATATTGGTCCTCATTTTCTATACCGAGCCGCAAGGCGTTTTTTGCGCTTGATTTCGCGCCCGAATAACCTTCCATTTCCAGGTAAAGCTTCGAAAGGTTCGCATACGAATCGCCTTTCGTGATCTTATCACCATGTTTCAACGCTCCTTTGAAATAGGACATCGCTTTCTCGTAGTTTTGCTGCTGTAAATGAATAGCGCCCAAACCGTTCAGGCACATTGCCCTTCCTTTGGAATTATCGGTTTTATTAAACAGCGATTGTGCCCGGCTGATATGTTCTACCGCAGAGCCATATTTTCCTTCCAGAATTTCCAGGTCACCGGTATAAAATAGCGCCCAGGCTTTTCCGTCTTCATCATGAATTTTTTCGGCTAATTTTTGAGCCTTTACCAAAAACTCCCGCCCGAGTTCATATTTATCCGAGTAATAATGGCATGTTCCCAAATCGAGCAATGCCTGAACGCGGGCCTCACTACTCGGGTTCGAAATTTTCAATTCGCGATTGGAAAACTCCAGCGCTTTTTCCGGATTACTAAAAATATACGTATCTACCGAATCGTGCAGTGAAACCGCAGCTTGCTGAGCTGATGCGCCCAAGCAAAAAAGAAGAAAGATACACGCTGGAAGACGCTTCATTTTTTACGCATTACAAAACGATTGACATAAAAATAGGTGATAAACAGCAAGCCGAGGATAAAAAAACCGGTGGCATAAGGCCGGGTGGTATCATTGGCGAAAAACTCACCCAGCATCCATACCGAGTTGGCCAGGATCCAGCAAACAACAGCCAGGTTATGAAATAGTTCCGAACGGTTTTTGCGTGTCATGATAGTGATGAAAATGGCCACCAGCACCGTTGGCACAATCATGATGGTACCCATCAGTTTGAAATCGGCGACCCAGCAAAGGTCTTTTAACAACCACAACAGAATGTGGAAGTTTTCATAAGTGCGCACTTTCGTTGAAACAACAGATGGTGTATCGTTTTCCTCCATGTAACTTCAATTTTCACGTCGGGACGTAGTAGTTTTTCCAAAACCCCACAATCCGGTTTGGGATGTTTGCCCTAAATGTACTATTTTAGAGTAAACTACGTTTAGAATTTTAAACAACGTTCTAATACTTTGGCATTGGTTTTGCAAGTACGTTTTGACCTATTAATGAAAATTAGTCATGAAAAAAGGAATGTATATTGTTGTGCTGCTCGTAATTGCAGCATTTATAACAAGTAGTCAACTGGTAACTTATCCAAGTGTTACCAACGAATCGTTTCAGGTGGGCGAGAAATTGCGCTACCGGATAACTTACGGTTTTGTGGATGCCGGTGAAGCGACACTGGAAGTAAAATCGACCACAAAAAAAGGAACAGGCTCACGCGAATTGGTGCATGTAAAAGGAACGGGTAAAACACTCGGCGGATTTAATGCGGTATTCAAAGTGAATGATACATACGAAAGTTACATCGACAAGAAAGGAATCTTTCCATGGCAGTTTGTGCGTCGTGTAGATGAGGGCGGCTATAAGATCAACCAGGATTACACCTTCAAACACGATAAACTGAAAGTAGACAACGGCGACGGAAAAGAGTTTACCATTCCGGTGGGAATCCAGGACATGATCTCGTCTTTCTATTATGCACGAACACTTGATTTCAAGAACGTGAAGAAAGGTGATATTTTTGAGTTCAAGTGTTTCATGGACGACAAGGTTTGGCCGTTGAAAGTGAAATACGTGGGTGATGAGGTAATTCATATCCGCAAAGGGAAGTTCGCTTGTAAGAAGTTTGTTCCGGTGGTGCAAACAGGGCGTTATTTCAAGAGCGAAAACGATGTGAACTTCTGGGTAACGGACGACAAAAACCGCATTCCGATTCTGATTCGTGCTAAGATTCCGGTTGGAATCGTGAAACTGCACCTTGTGGAATGGTCAGGACTGAAAGAAGACCTGGTAAAAGTGAAGAAATAGTACAACTTAAGAGCTTGTTTTTAGATCAAACTTCAAACAGGCTCTTATTTCCAATAAAGCCATCAATCGGTAACAATCCGGTTGGTGGCTTTTTCGTTTGGGGTTTTCGGGATATCGTATCAGCCTCAAGATGATTCCGAACAGCCAAATTCCCGAACATTGTTTTCAAAAAGTAGTTTATTCCTATTCAACGGAACGATCCCAAAACAAATATATTCACAAATCCAACCCCAATAAACAAAATAAAAACATCCTAAAAGTTTAGTTTTGTGATAAATTTCACAAATTTGTTTACTATTTATACACCTGTTTGATTTACTTTTGTCTAAACGGCACATAGGATGGAATTCTCACCTGAGGTACAGCAACGTTTGATGCTCCTCAAAGAAAAATATGACGCACAGGGCCAGGACCTGTTACCTTATCTTGATGGTTTATTGCACGCAAAAACGGTCACTTACTGGGATTATATCCAGGTAGACACCCTATTGTCGCTTCAGAAAACGTCGACTGATTTTCCGGATGAAACCATTTTCGTGGTGTATCATCAGATTACGGAATTGTACTTTAAACTGGCATTACACGAGTTTAAGCAATTGGGCGAACTGGAAAACATGACAGCTACGTTTTTCATCGCACGAGTGAAACGGATCAACCGTTATTTCGAAGCACTGACCAAAAGTTTTGAGATTATGATCGACGGAATGGAACGCGAACAGTTCCTGAAATTCCGTATGACATTGCACCCGGCTTCGGGTTTTCAATCGGCGCAATACCGGAAAATCGAAATTTGTTCAACCGATTTCTTGCAACTGACGCACAAAGATGTGCGCGGATCATTTACCGGCGACGAACCGATCGACCAAATGTTTGAACACGTTTACTGGAAGGAAGGCGCAACGGATGCTGAAACGGGTAAAAAAACCCTGGCTTTGGAAGATTTTGAACGTCGTTACAAAGATGAATTTATTGAACTGGCCGAAGAGCAGCGCACCAAAAATTTGTGGCAATGTTACCTGCGTCTTTCACCTGAAGAACAAAATCAGATCGAAGTGATCCAGGTGATGAAACAAAACGATATCAATGTGAATGTAAACTGGCCGTTGATGCACTATAAATCGGCAGTGAAATATTTGCAACATAACCAGGGTGACATTCCTGCAACGGGTGGAACCAACTGGCAAAAATACTTGCCTCCGCGCTTCCAAAAACGTATTTTCTATCCGCTTTTATGGTCGGAAGAAGAAGTGGCTCAATGGGGAAAATCATGGGTAGAATCGGTATTGGCTTAGGCTGAACATTCTCAAAAGAAAATGATTTTATAGTGGGGGCGTGATTAATCGCGCCCCCACTCATATACACCTGTCGCACCAACAAAAAGTCTTACCTTTGCCTCATGATACGTTTGCTCTTGCTTTCGGGTGTTTTTGCAGTATTGTTGGCCGCAGGTAGTGTGGAACGAAAAGGACAATTGCCCAAGGAACTCAAAGAGGTTTCCGGATGGGTTTTCGTCAACGACACCACATTGATCGCACACAACGACGGCGGTAACGAAGCAATTCTTTATGTACTCAACCTCGATGGAAGCATTCGCCACCAAACCCGTCTAAGCGGAATCGAGAACATCGATTTTGAAGACATCACCACCGATGGAAAAACGCATCTCTACCTGGGCGATTTTGGAAATAATAACAACGACCGCACCGATCTGGCGGTTTATAAACTCAACATTCAGGAAGTTCTGACCAAAGAAGCAGTAACCGGCAAAGCCATTCGTTTTTCCTACGCAGAACAAAGCACCTTTCCAGCCGCTGAAAAGGAACGATATTTCGATGCCGAAGCCATGGCTTATTACAACGATTCGATCTGGATCTACACCAAATGCCGCGCGGTTCCTTTCGATGGAAAATGCATGATCTACGGGCTTCCCACCGCACCTGGAACATACAAGGCCAAACGCAAAACGTATCTCAAAACCGGGAAACGCAGCTGGTTATTCGATTCGGTAACGGCAGCCGAGATTCACAAAAAAGAATTGCATTTGCTCACCTATTCCAAAATACTCATTTACACCATTGGCGCTGACGGAAAAGGAACCTTCAAAACCCAGATTTCCATCAATCCAGTTACGCAAAAAGAAGCATTGGCGGTGAAAAAGAACAGGAAAATTTATGTGGCTGACGAATACCAGAAAATCATTGGCGGCGGAACCATTTTCGTGGTGACCCAAAAGGAAAAGAAACTATGAATTTACACGATTATGACGCGGTCATTTACGATATGGATGGCGTACTTACCGATTCGGAACCAATTTGGAAAATTGCCATGGAGGAAGTGTTTGCTTCGGTGGGCTGCACGCTTACCCGAAACGACTTTCAGCGAACCGTTGGTTTACGTATTGATGAGGTAGTTACGTATTGGTACTGCGTTGCTCCGTGGGAACTGGCCTCACCGCAAGAAGTGGAAAAACGGATCATCCAACGAATGATCGAGCTGTTGACGGAAAGAGCGGTGCCCTTACCCGGCGTGATCGAATCACTTGACTTTTTTAAAGCACAGGGAAAAAAAATAGGATTGGCGACCTCGTCGTATGAGATCCTGATCGAAACCATTCTCAAAACCCTTGACATCAAACATTACTTCGAGCAGGTGCATTCGGCCGAACGCGAACTATTCGGAAAACCGCATCCTGCCGTGTATTTAACTACTGCGCAGCAATTGGGAGTTCCTCCGCAAAAGTGCCTGGTAGTTGAAGATTCACTCAACGGGATCATTTCTGCAAAAGCGGCGCGTATGACGGTGATTTGTGTTCCCGAAAAAAGTCATTCACCCGAACCGAAACTGATGCTGGCCGACGTGCAATTTGATTCGTTAACCGATGCGGTTCATTATTTTCGACAACAAATTTCAGGCGTATGTTAGTACAAATCGACGATAAAATCCTCTCAACCGAGTTATTCGAACGCAAGTTTGTGTGCGATCTAAATGCTTGTAAAGGAGCGTGTTGCGTAGAAGGGGATGCCGGCGCGCCATTGACCATGGAAGAAGTGGATATCCTGGAAGAAATCTACGAAGATGTAAAACCGTATATGCGTCCGGAAGGAATTTCAGCCGTGGAAAAAGAAGGCGTTTTTTACATGGATATGACCAACGAACCGGCCACCACGCTTGTTAATGGTGCCGAATGCGCCTTTGTATATTTCGATGATCAGGGAATTACGAAATGTGCTATCGAAAAAGCGTATTTAGAAGGAAAAACGACCTGGAAAAAACCGATTTCATGTCATTTATACCCCATTCGCGTAAAAGATCTGGGCGATTCCATTGCGTTGAACTACGACGAATGGCCGATCTGCAAACCCGCATGTGCCTGCGGTGAAGAATTAAATGTTCCGGTCTTCCGCTTTTTGAAGGAACCGCTTATTCGTGCTTATGGCGAAGAATTTTACAACGATCTGCTGCAGGTGGAGAAAGAATTGAAGGGCTAAAAACTTCGCTTCCTATTCAAAACGGACAGACAAAAGTCATATTTTGTTATCATAGAGTCAGTATCTTTAGACAAGAAAGACGTCGTGATTATGATTCAAAGAATTGCTGCCATTACCTTATTGCTGCTGCTGTTTGGTTGCTCGGGGGAACAAGAGGTTATTAAACCGTCGGTTGAAACCATTACAGAATCTATTTATGCTTCCGGGGTTATCAAAAGCGAAGGTCAATACCAGGTTTTTGCCACCGTGAATGGAATTGTAGAAAAAGTGTTTGTGGAAGAAGGGGACACCGTAGTAATGGGCCAACCGCTTTTTTCACTGGCCAATGCGGTACAGCAACTCAACAACGAAAACGCATTGCTCACGGCATCATTTTACGACCTCAACGCCAACCAGGAGAAAATCAACGATGCAGAGCAATTGGTTGGTTTGACACGTGATAAAATGCGAAACGACAGCTCGTTGTATGCGCGCCAACTCTCACTTTGGAAACAAAATGTGGGTTCAAAAGTAGAACTCGAACAACGCGAGCTAGCCTTCGAAAATTCGAAAAACACCTACCAGTCGGCAATTGTAAAATACAATGATCTCAAACGACAGTTAGCGTTCAACGCTTCTCAATCCAAAAAAAATCTACTCATCGCCCAACAAATCAACAACGATTATGTGGTGAGAAGTGAACTCAAAGGGATTGTTTACAATGTGTCGAAGCGGAAGGGAGAATTGGTAAGCCCGCAAACACCTATTGCCGTGGTTGGAGATGCCAGCAAGTTTATTCTGGAAATGCAGGTAGACGAATACGATATCACTCAAATCGAAAAAGGGCAACAAGTGATTGTTTCAATGGATAGTTACCAGGGAAAAACCTTCGAAGCGCGGGTTACAAAGATCAACCCGATGATGAATGAGCGAACCAAATCGTTTACCGTAGAAGCCACTTTTGTAAAACAACCACCGGTGTTGTTTCCCAATTTCAGTTTCGAAGCCAATATCGTGCTGCGCTCCAGGAAAAATGCATTGCTCATTCCGCGAGCATTGTTGTTGCCTGATAATACGGTGCTTTTGGCGAACGGTGAAAAAAGAAAGGTGACGGTTGGCTTGAAAGATTACCAGCAAGTGGAAATCACGTCCGGTTTGAAAGCAACGGATGAATTGATGCAACCGGAAGAATGAACCTGAAACTCATCATAAGCGTATCGCGGTCTTTACTAATGGCGCGTCTGAAGCAAACCCTGATTGCCGCAATCGGCGTGACCTTCAGTATCACCATGTTTATTACACTGCTCAGTTTTATGGGCGGGCTGAACAGCATGCTCGACGGTTTGGTGATTAACCGGACGCCTCACGTGCGCCTGTACAACGAAATCCTTCCCGCCAAACACCAGCCGATCGATGCTTCATCCGATTATCAGGAAGGCTATAATTTTGTGAGTTCTATCAAACCGAAAAACGAACGACCCGATTTACGCAATAGCGGAGCCATTATTAACACGCTGCGGAACGACAAACGCGTACTGGGTGTTGCCCCGAAAATCAATGCGCAGGTGTTTTTCAACGTAGGATCAATCGACCTTACCGGTGTTATCAACGGAATAGATGTAGAAGAAGAAAACAGGCTGTTTACCTTCAGTGATTATGTGGTGGCCGGTGATTTTATGGATTTGAAAAACACACCCAACAGCATCATTCTGGGGAAAGCCCTGGCCGAAAAAATGCTGGCTTCCGTTGGTGACGTTGTACAGATAACCACATCACGGGGCGAACGCATCCAACTCAAAGTGGTGGGCTATTTTCAATCCGGATTGCAAGACATTGATAAAGTGCAAAGTTACGCTTCACTCAACACAACTCAGAAAATGCTGGGCGTTCCCAATAGTTATATTACCGACTTACAGGTCAAGCTCATCGACTTGAACGAAGCACCCGCTTTGGCCAAAGAAATGGAAGCAACCTTTGATGTGGAAGCCATCGATATTCAAACGGCCAATTCTCAATTCGAAACAGGCAGTTTTATCCGGACCCTTATTTCGTATGCAGTTGGAATCACCCTGTTGGTTGTGGCCGGGTTCGGGATTTACAATATTCTGAACATGATGATTTACGAAAAAATGGATTCCATTGCAATTTTGAAAGCGACCGGTTTTTCGGGCAAAGATGTTAACCGCATTTTTATAACCATCGCCATGACCATCGGTTTGGTAGGAGGTGTTTTCGGGCTGCTTTTCGGCTTGGGACTTTCAGCCATCATAGACCAAATTCCGTTTAATACGGAGGCTCTGCCAACCATTAAGACTTACCCGGTAAACTACAACCCGAAGTTTTATATTATAGGTGGCATATTTTCATTGGTCACGACTTATTTTGCAGGTTATTTTCCTTCGCGTAAAGCTAGTAAGGTAGATCCTGTAGTTATTATTAGAGGCAAATAGCATGGAACAAATTATTCTTGAAACCAGGCATATCAACAAATACTTCCATGATCCGGTGACGGTTCAGGTGCTGAAGGATATTTCGTTTTCCATCCACAAAAGCGAGTTTGTTTCCATCATCGGAAAATCGGGTTGTGGAAAATCGACCTTGCTCTACATTCTTTCTACCATGGATACCGATTATGATGGGCAATTGTTCATTGACGGGCAATCAATCAGGGGGAAAAAAGAAGGTGAATTGGCCTTTATCCGCAATGAAAAAATCGGGTTTGTGTTTCAATTTCACTACTTACTCAATGAATTTTCGGTCCTTCGGAATGTAATGCTTCCCGGATTAAAATTGGCGAAGTACTCTGAAAAGGAAATAGAGCATAGAGCCTATGAAAAACTCCGGGTTCTGGGGATCGAAAACGAAGCGCTCAAAAACCCCAATCAACTTTCCGGCGGACAAAAACAACGTGTTGCCATTGCGCGCGCGCTGATCAACGATCCACTCATCATCATGGGTGATGAACCAACCGGAAACCTTGACAAAAAAAACAGTGAAATTGTTTTTGCTATTTTTAAGGAATTAGCCGAAGAATACCATCAATCGTTACTCATTGTAACCCACGACAATAGCTTTGCAGAACGAACCCATCGCATTATCGAAATGGAAGACGGAAACATCATTCGGATGTAATAAATCATCCAAAAAGTCGATTAGAGCGTTCAAAACGAAACATTTATCGGGTTTTTCTTTCTCGTTTCCAAATAAATGCGTTTCTTCGTTCACCAATACAAAAACAACGATATGTCACAAGAAACTGATCTACTAGACAGCAATTTTGTTGCCCCTGCTCAATACAAAGAGTTTGATTTCCCGATTGAATTTTCATTCAAAATCGGAACATTGGCCAATGATTTTATTGCTACCGATGCCAACGGAAAAACCATCGCTTATGTACGTCAAAAGATGTTCAAGTTCAAGGAAGCGATCATGATTTATACCAATGACAAGAAAACGGAGTTGTTGTATAAAATCAATGCCGACCGTATGATTGACTTCAACGCCAGTTATAGCTTTACTGATGCTAATGACAAAGTGTTGGGCCGCGTTGGTCGTCGTGGAATGCGTTCTTTATTGAAAGCACATTACGAGATTTTCGACAATGAAAACAAAACGGAATATTCGATCAAGGAAGAAAATCCGTGGAGTAAAGTATTTGATGCATTGCTGTGCGAAGTTCCGTTGTTGGGAATGTTCTCTGGGTACATGTTCAACCCGAAATATGGTGTATTTGACAACGACGGAAAAATCTTTGCCCGTTTATCGAAAAAACCGTCGTTCTTCGGTCGTCGTTTCAAACTGGAAAAACTCGAAGAGCTTCCTGAAGGTGATGGCGAGCGCATGATGCTGGCTTTGATGATGATGATTTTGCTGGAACGCAGAAGAGGATAATTAAATTTCCCATGGGAAATGAAAGCTCATTCACGATTGGTGGATGGGCTTTTTTTTGTTGAATTTTTGAAATTAATTTAAAGGACTCCAAACATTCTCTCTCTCCAATCAGCTACCCTTTTCACCAGAAAACCAGCCGTTTTTAATTTCCAAATACCGTAAATAGGCGATTGCCGGTTCCCGGGTTTATGTCCAACTTTGTTTCTGTATTTAAATGATTAAAACAGTCATTTTGAAACAGGGATTTACTAACTGCTACTTTCACTTAGGAAAAACCGCAAATTGGGTGTTTTTACGACAATCAGTTTGCGGTTTTGTTTTTCGGACTTAGCAGAAATTCAGCGACCTAAATTTTGTACTTTTGCCCCATGAAAAACGGACTTCTCGCACTGCTGCTCCTCGTTTCCGGAAACCTGAACGCACAAACCACCGAGTCTCTCACGCCTAAGTCAGAGTCTTTTGATGTCAACTATTATTCTGTGCAACTGAAACCCAAACAGATTCCTGGAATGATGGGAATTCAATCGTTTGCGTTCGGACAAGCGGAAGGCAAATGGGTACTGGTTGGCGGACGATTAGACGGTTTGCACCGCCGGCAACCTTTCGCGGCTTTTGATTCCATCGGTCACAACAATCACATCATTGTCATCGACCCGAAAAGCAACGAGTTGTGGAAAGCATCCGTAGATCAATTACCTGCAAACCTGCGCGATCAGCTGAAAGGAACGAATATCAATTTCGCCCAAAACGGCGATCAATTAATTCTGGTTGGCGGTTACGGAATCGGTGAATTGGCGGATGATCACCAAACCTTTCCGTTTGTTACCACAGTACAACTTCCGGCACTGATCAAAGCGGTTCAGGCCAATCAACTGGAGGCATCGTTGTTTCACCAAACGTATGATTCACTGGCAGCAGTTACCGGCGGCCAGTTGCTTCGCATGGATTCTGTTTTTTACCTGGTGGGTGGCCATCGTTTTGATGGCAGGTATAATCCTGCTGATCGGCCCACATTTGTGCAAACGTATACGAATAGCGTTCGTAGGTTTACACTCGATGAGGTAGGAAACCCGACATGGTTGCCCGCTTTTACAGATTCGGTGAACATGCACCGCCGTGATTTTAATGTGGTACTCAATCAGCTTCCTTCAGGGAAAACAAGCCTCACTGCATTCTCGGGTGTTTTCCAATACAATGTGGATTTACCGTTTCAAACGGCGATCGACATTACCGAAAACGGGTTGGCCGAACAGTCTGGTTTTTACCAATATTACAACCATTACCACTGCGCCGATGTGAGTTTGTTTGACCCTAAAACCAACGAAATGCACACCCTGTTGTTTGGCGGAATTGCGCAATATTACGACAGTTTGGGAACCTTGGTCCAGGACAATGGCGTTCCGTTTGTGAGCACAATTTCGCGGGTAACTCGTCAACCCGACGGAAGCATGACCGAATACAAATTCCCGGTAGAGATGCCAGCATTGCTCGGAGCAGGTTCAGAGTTTATAGCTTCGACTGATTTACCGCGAACCGATAACGGAGTTGCCATTTTCGAAGCTAGTGCAGACAGTTTGTTTTTAGGAACCATTGTTGGTGGAATTGCCAGCACGGGGCGGAATATTTTCTGGATCAACGACGATGAAGAAAGCAGTGCTTCCAGCGGAATGTTTGATGTTTACCTGGTAATGAATTCAGGGTTTCGGCGCCAAAATTTGGCCAGTAATAATCCGTTGCATTTACATGCTGTACGTCATGCTAGTGAGCCGCGCTATCAAGTGCAATTCACATTGGAAAAACCAAGTACTGTAGCCGTTGAATGGACGAACCAAAAAGGAAAAGTGAAACACAAAGCGGTGATCAATGCTGCTGCCGGCAAACAAGTGTATCCTGTTTTTCTGCCAAAGAAACCGGGTTTTTGCCGCATTAAACTAACGGTTGAAAACCAAGGGCCGGTGGAGTTGTATTTTCTGATTCCGGAAGAAGACTGACCAATGTTGAATGCTTAATTTTGAATGTTGAATGAAGGTCGCGATCAGAACCAAAAGTCCAATTCAACATTAAGCATTCAAAATTTATCTTAAGAAAATCGCCTTAGCGATTTTAGTCCATGAATAGCGCCTTCAATTCCGTAGCATCCGACGGCTTCATTTTTCCGGCAAGGATCAGCGACAATTGTTTTCTGCGCAGCGCACTTTCGTAACGTTCTTTTTCTTCGTCAGTTTCAGGAATCAGTTCGGGAACCTGGATCGGTCCGCCGTTTTGGTCAACCGCCACGAACGTATAGATCGCTTCGTTTGATTTGGAACGTTTTCCACTCACATGATCTTCTACAAACACGTCTACGAAAACTTCCATCGACGAGTTAAACGCACGTGAAACCTTAGCCTCCAATGTTACGATCGACGCATGGAAGATCGGTGAATTAAACGAAACGTTGTTTACCGAAGCCGTTACAACTACTCTTCTGCTGTGACGATGTGCCGAAACGCTGGCAATCACGTCCATCCACGCCAACAACTGGCCTCCGAAAAGATTCCCCAGGGTGTTCGTGTCGTTTGGAAGTACAACTTTAGTAGTAATAGCAAGTGTTTCAGATGCTTTTCTTGCTTTCATGGGATGAAATTTGGTTCAAAATTACGGCTTATTTACGGGATCGTGTGTGAACAGCCGAAAAAACGGAGATTTTACATTGAGACAACTTCCACAATAAATGGTAATAGCTATATTTACCGAATCAATTGACGTCATGGAGAAACTGATAACTGCTTTCCCGCAGAATATTACGGATGCGCTCAACATAGCAGCGAATATTAAATTGCAACCTTCCAAACACCGCATCGAAAATGTGGTGATTTGCGGAATGGGTGGCTCCGGAATTGGCGGAAAATTAGTTGCTCAGTGGACGCAGGCAGAATGTCCGGTTCCCGTATTTTCGTTCCAGGATTATCATTTACCCGCTTTTGTTGGCCCGCACACGTTGGTGATCGGTTCTTCTTATTCGGGCAATACCGAAGAAACACTTATCGCGGTTGAGGAAGCGCATGAACGCGGAGCACACATTGTGGCGATCTGTTCCGGAGGACAAATCCAGGAATTCTGCTCAGCTCACAACTATGATTGCATCGTTGTTCCGGGTGGAAATCCGCCACGTACTGCAGTTGGTTTCTCAATAGTACAATTAACCGCTATTTTCGTGCAATTGGGATTGGCTTCTGCTGACCGGATGACGGAAATCGAGTCGGGAAGAAAACTGATCGTTTCCGAACTGGATGTCATTCACGCCGAAGCGAAAAAAATTGCGGCATTCCTTCATGGTAAAGTTCCTGCGATTTATGCCGGAGCCAATTACGAAGCGGTTGCCGTTCGAACGAAACAACAATTCAACGAAAACTCCAAAGAACTTTGCTGGCAACACGTGATCCCGGAAATGAACCACAACGAACTCGTTGGCTGGGGAGGTGGTGATGATCGTTTTGCGGCGTTGTTCCTGCAAACCGGTGATTTAACGCCACGCAACCAACGTCGTTTTGACATTTCGGTTGAGTTGGTGAGTGCCAAAACAAAACAGATTCACATTGCCCACGCCAAAGGCTCCAACCAGATCGAACGCAGCTTGTACCTGATTCACCTCGTAGATTGGGCTTCTTTATACCTTTCTGATCTGAAACACGGTGACCCTATGGAAATTCGTGTGATTGACTACTTGAAAGACGAACTCTCAAAATTGTAGACAATTTTGAAATTGAAAAGTTATAATTGAAAATTGAAAAGGGGAGTCTCAGTATAATCTGAACTCCCCTTTTCAATTTTACATTTTCAATTTACCATTCAATATCAAGCATTCTTACTCATCTGCAAACTCACCCCCAAGGTAAACCTGGAACTCAAACCCGCTTTGGTCGGTATGTTTCTGATAATTCACGCGTAGTTTTTTGCCGATGTATTTCTCCTGGTTGCTCGAAAGTGTCATGATCAACGGATCTTTAAAGTCGCAACGCAACGCACTGTGAAATCCGTCAGGATTGTTTTCGCCAACGCTCATGTAACTCATTTGGTCTGAATCGATGAAGCCCTGGAACGTTGTTTCGAATTCCTTTTCCTGGTTGAGTGCGCGCATGGCACGGGCCATACTGATTCCCGACAACCCAACAGGTTTGTATTTCATGGTTTCAACCACTTCCTGGTAATCACCTCTGCGCTCTTTGGTTTTGATCACTTTGCCTTTTTCGTCGTAATACGAAACGCGGTCAACGAACTGAGGTTTGGCCCCGGTTACATCGTCGAATTGTTCAACGGTAACAAACGGTTTTCCATCGTTGAGGTAATACAATCTGCGGCCACTGTTTTTGCCGTTTCCTTCGCTGAAAAACTCTTCGATTTTCAGGATGTGATTTTCTGAGTTCATGTGGCCATCGACCTGGATACTTTCTCCGGCTTCTCCTTTGGAATAGTACAACGAACTGGCAACGATTCCGGCCTGGTTGACGATTGCGTCAATTTCAACCACGCGGTTGTCCATTTCAACTTCGTTTTTAAAGCTGACAACCACTTCCGCCTTTTCCGTTTTTTTCGCGGGTTGTTCTTTCTCAGCTGCACCGCCACAAGCAGTAAGCACCAACATCAGGGGGAAAATATACTTTAACATATGCTTCGTTTTTTGACTAAATGCCATCGGATCGTAAAAGTAACAGGAATATAACAATAGTCCATGCGATTTTTCGGCAATTTAGCAGTGCCAGTGGCTGAAACCGTTGGTATTACTACCTGAAAATAGTTTTATGGAAACAATTCTCATCGCCGGCGGAACCGGTTTAATCGGTCAGGAATTAACTGCTTACTGGCAACAACAAGGGCATACCGTTCGCCTGCTGACACGACAAGCGTCCAACCCAAAAACTGGCCGTTATCACTGGAATCCGCAAACATCGGAAATGGATATTGCCGCTTTGGAAGGTGTGACGGTTTTGGTGAATTTATGCGGGGCAGGAATCACCGATAAACGCTGGACCAAATCCAGGATCCGGGAGTTGTTTGATTCGCGGGTCGGGACCACGGCTTGTTTGTGGCAGCACGCGCAGTCTTCCCCAACGCTGAAACGCTACCTATCAGCTTCGGGAGCGATTTGCTACGGTTTTGAAGACGATACAAAAACCTACACCGAAACCGATCCGTTCGGCACCGATTTATTGTCGGTCATTACCCGCGACTGGGAGGCTGCAGCCGATCTTTTTGCCGAAAAATGCCCGGTCACCAAAATCCGCATCAGCGCGGTGATTTCCGGAAAAGGTGGCGCCGTTCCGACCATTGCCAAACCCATCCGTTGGGGATTCGGAACCATTCTCGGTTCGGGTAAACAAGCCATGCCATGGATTCACATTCACGACCTGGTCCGCGTGTTTGACTGGACGCTTACCCACAACTTATCGGGCGCGTATCACGCCTGTGCAGACAATACGGATAATGCTACGCTTACGCGTGCCATTGCGAAAGCGTTGGGCAAAAAGATTTGGCTTCCGAAAGCACCGGGATTTGTGCTGAAACTGGCGTTGGGGAAAATGTCAGTGATGGTGCTGAAAGGATTGAAGGTTTCGAATGGGAAGTTGGTGGGGACGGGGTTTGGGTTTGATTATCCAGAAGTGGAGAGAGCGGTGAGGGAGGTGATTTTGGGGTAACGTTAAGTTCGAATTTAGGCTATAGAAGAAATAATCTATGTTCGATTAGGTTCTTTCAATCAATTTGGTTTAAATACAAGATTCTCTTCTAACACTCCTTTTAGACCAGATAAATTCATCGTAGGTAAAATAATTGAATTAAACCCGCTCAATGAAGTAAGTGCAGTGATATAAGATCTTAAGTATGGAAATAATATCGCGGGAGCATTCAAGCACAAAAATTGCTTGATTTCTTCCACTTCACCTTCAAATGAAAATAACCCCATGATATCAACCTCTATAGCAATTCCTTCTTTGTTATCTTCAAATTGAACAGATAATGTGAGTTGAAATTGATTTGCTTCTAGATTTATAACTCCAAAAGGTTGAATTGTGAATTTTTCGGATGGCTCTGGCTCATTGTCCTTATCAAATTTAATAAACATTGATTTTACAACAAGAGCCTCGTGAAACCGGAAACCAGAACTCTTAAGCATAAGAACAGTTATTAAAAAAAGAAAGGGCTTCTGAAACGAAACCCTTATTTACCTCTCTTACAAAAACTGGTCTACGTTCTTCAACAGGAAGCACATTAACCCAATTTTTATTTTGTGAATTAATTACTTCTTTAAATATACCAAGTAAGTCAAACACAAAATAATTATTCAAATCAGAATATGATGTTTTTGGAACGATCAACCCAATTTGATTTGCTTTCAGTTTAACCTGCTCGGATGTCGAATTATTCAACTCTTCGAAAGCTTTTGAAATAAAATTGTATGTTTCCATATTGCAAATATATTTATATATTACTTGATATCTTTAAAAATTTGCTTTGATTGGCAATCTTGGTGTTGCATTTTACAGAGTATATTGTTTTTGGTCGATCATCAATCCAACTATTCTTTCCAAGTTCATTTAAAAAAAGATGCTGTTTGATAGAACTATAATTACCTACACATTTAACAACCTTTATTTTACCAAGAGTACTAGAAAAATACTCAAACAGAGTATTTAAAATTGTTCCTAATGGTTGAATCATATCACAGCCTAACTTATTACAAAACGCACGCCACAAAATTTGTATCTCCGTTATTTTATCTTTATCTGTTAAATCTAAAATATCACTATCTAAGAGAATACTTGCTTTCGCTATCCAACAGTGGCTCAATATGGAATCTTTTATTTTTTTTTCCGCCCAAAATTTGGCATTCGCTTGGTTATCCCAGAAATACATGCCTTTTCCCATATAATGAGTGTCTTTTGATATTTGTAAAATACGATCGTTCACAAAAGATTCAATTTTATCATCATAGTTAGCATGATAACCCACAATATTTGGTATCAATTCCATATTAAAATCTATACAGTGAAGAATTAAATAGTGTTTTTTGGTTTCTTACTGTAAATCTATAATTAATTTGGTTTCTCATTTCAATTATAATCCACTATCTGAAAAATATGTGGTTTCCCGCAATAATTGTTGCGCTAAACCACAACAATGCGTCTTTCATTTCTTAAGATAAAGTTTAACCAAACCTAGAAATTCGTCCTCAATAGGTTTCACTTTAAAATATTCAATGTTTCGTAATTCCATATAATTATTAAACAAATCACTTTCTTCGTTCTTATATCGTTTCATATCTTCCAAACTTTTGTTTAAATATTCATTAGTTTGATTCGTCGCCTTAGCTAATATCAAATACTCCTCTAATATGTCTTTTTGATTCTCTAAATTGTGTTGTAGTTGTAAAAATTTTGCACTAGCCCAATTATGAAAACTAAGTATTTCGGAATAAAGTTTTCTCGAAAGATTAATCAATTCTTTATCTTCAACTAGCAATTCTACTTTTGATTTTGCAATTCCTGCTTTTGCAAAAAATTTCGAGATTTCAATTCTTGTTTGCTTTAAAGATTCAATATTTGCCGTAGAATAATTGCCAAATCCAACTTCAAGGATCGAATAGAGCCATTCGCTTGTGGTTCCATGAAAATTTACAATCGCATTTCTTTCTTCGGTACGATAAGAAATCTCATTATTTAATATCCTTTGCAATTCTATTTTAAGAATCTCTTGTTCTTGGATAAATTTATCTTTAACCGATTCAACTTCTTTTGTTAGTTGCGATAAATCTTCCTGTAGAGCGGCACTTTTCCCCTTTTCAGTTAAATAACTTTTAAAAAAGGCCAAATAAACTGCCACAACAAGTAATACTATTTCTAAAAATATCTCTGTATTCATAATAATGCTGAATAGATATTAACTTAAAAGAATCCCAATATTATCATTGACCGAACCTCCCGAAGCTTCACGCGCAATCGTTTGCTCGCTCCATCTTTCAACCTGAGTCCGAGAGAAGCGGGTTTTACTTCTTTTTTAAAAGCCTTTCAATCTCCTCTTTCGTCAGCCCTGTAACGCGCATGATCTTTTCTATGGAATCGCCTTCTTTCAATAGAACTTTCGCCATCTCATGCTTCACCTTCAGCTTTTCAATCTCCACCATCATGGCTTTGAGTTCGGCTTCGTGCTCGCCTACAATGCGGTAGGTATCGTTGTTGCGGAGCTGCTGCATGTAGCCCAGGTCTTCGAAACTGATGTAGGTTTCTTCGGTGATGATGAGGTGATCAACGATTTTGATCTGAATGATTTCACCGGCTTTGAGCATGAGGTTGGTCATATCGAGGTCGGGTTGCGATGGGATAGTATCACCCGACGGATGGTTGTGGACCAATATGATTTTTACCGCTGTTTTATAAATCGCCATGCGGAATACTTCGGGTGCGTTGACCTGCACGCGGTTTACCGCACCAAGGCTAATGAGCTCGATGAACAGAATCTTGTTGTTGGTATCTAACCCAATGACCCAAAAATGCTCCTGGTTGCGGCGAATCTTGTTTTCGCGCAACAGCACCTTTTGCATAATGGCGTAAAGGTCTTGTGAATTGAGTACCTGAATTTTTTGTTCTTGTGTGAGCTTCACATTCATAGCGGTAAAAATAAGCATTCCGTGACAGGTTCTAAAAATACGGATGTTTTGAATGTGAGGAATGCGGGTTGAAAGAAGTATTCAAGATGAAGGTGTTGAGAGAATTCCAAAGCTCATTATGCTATAAGAGAATTTTAAGGAAGAACCACCTTTTGGCATTAAGTAACAATCGCAAGAGAACAAGGTGCGTTAAGCGTAACCGTCCGCCTCAGGCGGATGAGCACAGTCATCGGGTTGTTTGCAAAACAATCCGTTAATGACGTTAGCGAGTTGGGTTGAGGTAGCATAACAAGTCGTAGTTCTCAAGATTGGAACTTACAGCCTTGATTTTTTGCCTACTTTTTTATCAAGAAAAAAATAGGAGAAGATTTAACTTATTCACGAGCGGTTTAGAATGGTGCAAAAGCATGAACAGCCTACTTCAACACCCAACCCGTAAAACCTTCGGCTTTTAACTTCGGATTGAGTTCGTTGAACTGAGCGCCATCACCCGCACTAACACGGGTTAAATTTCCGCCGGGAAGAATTTTGGCATCGAAGCCTTTTGAGCGCAATGTTTTCACCAATTGATTGGCGTTGTTGGCATCGCTGAAACAACCTACGATGATGTATGAACCGGAAGAAGCAACAGGAGCTACCGAAACAGGGGTTGTTGGTTGTGAAACCGGTTCAGGATCTGTAGCAACAGTCGTATTTCCATCATTCACCCGAACAGGCACAAACGTTTCATCATCCAGCGAGAAGGAGAAAACCGAAACACCTTCCGGGATATTCTCCAATTGTGATTGTGGTGCGTCACTCTTCGGAATGGTATATGTTTTTGTAGAAGGCTGATAAGCCGCAACCGATTTTTTATGGAACGGATTAAAATCGCTCAGTGAAAGCATTCCCGACTCCAACACATCGGTTTTCATCGGAATCCACAACGAATAAAAAGCAATCGGGAGGATGGCCGCTGCCGCTGCATAACGCCAAACACGTACCGGTTTTTTCGGCATCGCAATGGCAATGATCGGTGCTTCGTTTGGTGTTTCTTCTGCTACAACTTCTATTTGCGAAGGCTGAAATTCAACCAACGGTTCTGTTAATGTTTCGCGCACCAACTCCTGGATGGCTTCGTGCGCAATTTTAGCTTCCACATCTGCCGATGAAACAAAATGAATGGCACTTAAACCATACGATTCCATCAGCAGGTTGTAAAAACGGTCTTGCTCAAAACACAAGTTGCGTTCCTGATCGAGGTACAAAAATCCCACACGATCAATGGAAATGCGCCGGCCGAGTTTCAATTGGTTGTCCCAAAGCAACACCGCGTCTGAAATTGCTGACTGTGCTTCGTTGTAAGGAACGTTGTTCTGATGTGCGAAAGAAGCGATCAGTAAACCGTCGTTATTGATGAGCTGGCGGTTAAACAAGATGGCTTTTCGCGGCGGAGTCATGGTGCCGTTTGCAACATCGATCTGTGCACCAACACGTTGGGTAACAAACCCACCGAACGTTGGCACAATCACACAATTGTGCTGCAATAATAAATCACCAATAATTCCCTCAACTGTCAGCATGTCACAAAGTTACAAAAACAACCTGAATGTTTACGCAAATAAGCGGAAAGGGTTACGTGTGGAAGCGTAATTTATTCTTCGCATCAGGTCATAAAAAAAGCCGGATGTAAGCATCCGGCCTCTTTATAAAAGATTGTATGATTACTGTTTTACGAGCAACTTACTTTGATTGGTTGCCTGATCTATCAGCAGGTAAGTTCCCGGAGTGAGTGAACTCACATCTATTGTTGTAAACGTGTCATTCGTAACAAAGCTTAAAACAACTTGCCCGGTGATGTTTTTTATGGCAAAACGATTATTATTGTTCAACAGGTTGTGGATCGTCAGAACATCAGTCATCGGGTTTGGTGCTACACTGAAACTGTTGTCAAACTCATTCAATCCTGTGAAATTCAAATCAACCGTAACGGTCAAAACCGAATCACAACCTTCTGCGTTTGTTAAGGTTTGTGTGTAAATACCATCCTGGTAATAGGTTGTTCCGTTTACAATGACGCTATCCATTCCGGAAACAGAAGTTGCGCCAGCCGTAGTCTCATTCACAGTCACTGTAAAAGTAGCCTGAGCTGAACAGTTATTCGAATCAATGGTACTTGCAACGTAGCTGGAAGTTTGTGCAGGAGTAACAAGCGTTCCATTTACAAGCGTATCGTTCCAGAATACCGGATAGTCACTGGTTCCGTTTAACTGTACCTGATCGCCTCCACAAATGGTTACATCAGCAGGAATTGTTAACATAGGTAGTGCAGCTATACTCACTGTGATCGTGTCAGTAGAAACACAACCATTCGTGTCAACTGTACTTGCAACAAAATCTTCTGTAAGTGCGGGGCTGATAATCGTTCCATTTGCAATGGTATCGTTCCACAATACCGGATAATCGGCTGTGCCAAGTAATTGCGCCTGATCGCCGTCACAAACGGTTAAATCGTTTACGGTTAATGCGGGTAAGGCCCATACGTTCACCATCGCTGTGTCAGAAGAACTACAACCATTCATGTCGATATAGGTAACAATATACGTTCCGGTCTGGTCAACAGTAATAGTACTTGTAGTGTCGCCGGAATTCCAGTTGATATTGGTGGTTTGATCGGCCATTAAAACATCGGTGTCACCCATACAAAATGCTGTTTCAGAAACATTCAGGGAAACCGGAATTGCCGGAACAGACGTAATGGTTAATGTATCCATTGCAACACAACCAATATTGTCGGTAACAGTTAGCATGAACTGAAGTGTATCAAAAATCAAAGCAGTTGGATTACTCAACGTTGTATCACTGATTCCGACACCCTGCCATGCATAGGTTAACGGACTGCTTACAGAACTCGTTCCTGTTGGTGAACCCCCCAAAGTAGCTGTACTGTTTAAACAAACGGTTACATCGTTTCCGGCATCAGCAGTTACTGTAGTTGCTGTTCCAAACACTTTAAACGGTGCTCCCTGTGCCGGTGTTCCTGTTCCTCCGTCAAGCATGTTGTTCCAGATGCTGCCAATTCGCTGGCGACCATTTCCGGTAATTGCTTGTCCGGGAGGAACAACAGCTGGCTGCCATGGTCCTGAAGCAAGAGATCCTGTAGTGGCCCAATCAAACCAGTAGGTTCCGGCAGGCAACGTGAATCCACCAACGTCAATGGTGTTTTGCATGATCGGACGGGTTGAATTTCCGGTTGTTGTTTCAGTAACACGATAGGTGCCGCTGAATATTGTACGGAGCAAACGATTTGTAGTCGTATCACCCCAAACAACGTTCGATCCTACGGCATCCGGAACACCATCCCAAATACGCAGCGTATAGCCGGTAAAGGTAGAGGTGGTTGTGGAGCCGGTTTGGTAACCATAGAAATAAATCGAGTCAATTGTCCAGGAACAATCAACGGTAAAGTCATCTGCAACGCGGTTAAAAGTTGCTTGCTGATGGCCAAAGCCAATGGTTCCCATTCCGAAAGTAGTGGTGTAAAGCACGCTTTCATTCATACCGCCGGCACCCGTTCCAACGCTGTTGAATACAGGGCCGTTGTCATAAATTTGAGCCTGGATGGTAAATGCTCCACCGATTAGAGCGATGAAGGTGTAGAGTAGATTTCTGATCATTTTTATTTTTTGGTGCAAAGGTATGTAATTTCCAAACACCTGATCTAACTATTTGATAGTGAAAATAAAGCGGGGGAAGGGGTTCATTCTACAGAAACTCGAGCACTTTTACTACATCTTCGGGAACATCGATGTTGGGTGTTTCGATATCGGTTTCTACCACTTTGATGCTGTAACCATAATACAACCACCGCAATTGTTCCAACGATTCTACCTGTTCGAGCGCCGTGGGCTTTAATTGGCTGATCTCACTTAAAACAGCAGACCGGTAGGCATACAGACCGATATGGCGTAAATAAGGATAGGTTTCCAGCGGTTTTCCCTTCGCATTGGCAAAATTGGGAACGGCACTTCTGGAAAAATAAAGCGCGCGGTGTTCGTGGTTCACCACCAGTTTAATGCGGTTCGGATTGATAAGGTCAACTTCTTCAATCGACCGTGAAGCCAGCGTTGCAATATCTACTGTTGAATCGTGAAACACAGTCAGCAGACTATCCAGTTGGAGCGGATTTACCAACGGTTCATCACCTTGAATGTTGATCACCACATCGTAGTTTTCCGGCAATGTAGCAATTACTTCTGCGCAGCGATCAGTTCCGGTTTGATGATGCGATGCAGTCATACAAACTTTTCCGCCAAAACGTTCCACTTCAGCAAAAATGCGTTCATCGTCCGTGGCCACTACTAAATCAGTGAGCATGGTTGATTGTTTCGCGCCTTCATAAACACGTTGGATCATTGTTTTTCCCTTTAGGTCAATGAGCGATTTCCCCGGAAAACGGGAAGAACCATAACGAGCGGGGATAACACCAAGAATACGCATACGATTGTTTTGAGGCAAATGTAATAATGTTTGATTTTGAATGTAAAATTGAAAATGTAAAAGTGAAAAGGAAACTATCGAAACAGAGGTAAATCCCCTTTTCAATTTTCAATTAAACACTTTTCAATTTCAAGTCAAAGTTTGTACTGCAACTGCACCAAAAACGTTCGTGGTGGCTGCACATCTCCGGGACGACTTGAATACTCGGCATTCAAAAGGTTGTTCACGATAAAACCGATGCGGTAATGTTTTTTGTATTCATAACCGATCCGCACATCGAACACATACGTCATTCCGTTGTTTTCTTCGCGGTAACGCTTTATACCGGGTAAAATTTCAGTTCCCAAAACACCGTCTTCAAATGTAGCGTCGATGTTGGTCATAAAACTGTTCATCCGCATGGAAGCACCCAGGCTAATGCCTTTGTAAGTCGCCTGCATATCGAATTTGGCCATGTGGCGGAAACGGTATTTCAACATCGTGGAAGAACTGTCAGAGAAAGAAGCAAGGTAAACCGAATCTGTGTTTTTGGTCACCGGATTCATATACGTGTAACCCATGAGCGTTTGAATTTTCACGTTGCCAATGTCGCCTTCACCACTGATCGACAGTTCCATTCCTGAAATTTGTGCCGACTCAGCATTTTCAGCACGGAAGCCCAGCCATTTCATGATATAGCCCGGGCTGTCAGGATTAAAGCTCGGCGGAATACTATCCGGGATGTAATTTCCAAACGTGAATTCGGTCATGTTCTTGTAGTTGTTGACGAAACCGGCAAGGTCAACAAAACCTTTCCATCCACCGATTTTAACGCCTTGTTTGATTCCCAATTCCACAGCCCATCCGGTTTCGGGTTTTAATTCCGGGTTCGGGAAAACCAATAAACTTCCAACGTTGGTAGCCGTAAATCGCTCGGCAACGCTTGGGTAACGAACTCCTTGCCCGAAAGAAGCGCGCAAGTGTGTGTATTTGGCTACTTCGTAGTGAACACCGGCTCTCAAAATGGGTTTCACTGGCAATTTCAGCGAATCTTTTCCAAGATAGGTTTCCGAATCGCTGCGCAAATCGTCCATTTTGAAATACTCAAACCGAACGCCGGCCGTTATATCAAGTTTCTTCCACTTCTTTTCTCCCTGAGCATACGCCGAGGTATTAATAGAAGTATGATCACCGAAGAGAAAGGAATTCACCAACCCCCGATTGACAGAAGCCCCGGTAGTCAGCACCAGTGTATTGTTTTGCCAGCCGCGCTGAAACTGGTAATCACCGTAAAACACCTGTCCGATGGCATTTTGGCCCGGATTGCTGTAATTCAGGTTGTCCGTATAATAAAAGCGCGTTTTTAACTGGTGCTTGTTGCCGAATTTGTCGAAGTATTTGATTGACGGGTCGATGTTCAAACGAATTCCGCGGTTGAATGTAAGTGTTGATGCTGCCAAACTTGTATCTGCTCCACCCGAAGGCTGGTAGGCATTTGTATCGCTTTTCCAGATAATAAAAATGCCGGCTTTTCCATACTGCGCATTCCAACCCAGGCTCGCACGCAGTTTCGGGATTTTTTTAGGCCGGTAATATAAAGTTCCGTTAAAACGGCCCCTGTCTTCGGTTTCACCCTGGCGGTAACCATCGGTAGTGAAACCAGCTCCGCCCAGCGTCAATGAAAATCCTTTCCCCAATTGTTTGGCAAAACTCACGTCTGCCTGGTATTGCGTTGGGTTTTTCGACCACCATTTCAATGTTGAACGCTTTGGATTGTCATAAATACCCGCCTGCACTTTGGCCGAAAAAAACGTTTCCGTTCCGGGTTCACGTTCTACAATAGAAATGATTCCATTTAAGGCTCCACTTCCGTAGAGTACAGATGACGCTCCTTTGATGACTTCTACCTGTTCAATATTTTCCAATGGAATCGCGTTCCACTTCGTATCACCTGCGTCGGCCGAGAGCATTGGTGCTTCGTTCCACATAATCAAAACGCGGCTTCCAGCTCCGTAAGAGAAACCGCTTCCACCACGAATACTTACTTGTCCGTCCATGGCATACGCCCCGGGAACTTGGTCCACTGCCTGTTCCAGATCTACGATTCCTTTGCTTGTAATTAATTCCGGTTTCAGAATTTCCAGCGAAATGGGAACATCTTCAAGAGCCTGCTGGCGGCGCGAAGCAGAAATGACCACCGGTCCCAAATCAGCCGTCTGCGTTCCGTTGACTGAAACCAGTTCAATTGTCAGGAAATCAGTGTTGTTCACCACGATTGTATCCGGTAAATAGTCAAGTGCTTTTACGATAACCGTGATTGGAAAGGTGGTAACGGGAAATGAAAAATCACCGTCAATACCTCCGATAAGCTGCTGGCCGTTAGAAGCCGAAAGTTGTGGTGTAGGAATGGGTTCCCGCGAGCTTTTATCGATCACTTTACCCGAAATGGTTTGCGAAAAAAGTGACCCCGGAAGCAAAAAAAAGAGTAGTAGAGCCTTTTTCATGAAGGTATTTATCAGTATATTCAAGAGACCAAAGTACCATTTATTTTGAATTTTAGTCCTACACAACAACAAATCGCGCTGACTTTCCTGAGCGGAATCGGTAGTCGCAGAGCGCGGATCATTATTGGTCATTTCAATGATTTGAATGAATTTTTCAGTGAAAAGAAATTGAATCTTGCGGAAATTCCCGGCATTCAACCCGACTTTGTGAGCTATTCACAACGGATTGCTGCATTGGAAGCTGCCCAAAAGGTAACCGAACTACTAGATAAGATCGGCGCTACAACAGTGTTTTTCACTGAAAAGGAATACCCACGACGCCTCAAACAATGTCCGGATGCGCCCCTGCTTTTATATGCAAAGGGCAAGATAGACTGGAACCCTGAAAAAGTGGTTTCTATTGTAGGAACGCGCCACGCTTCGGCTTATGGCAAGCAATTGACCGAAGAACTGGTGGAAGGCTTAAAAGCATCGGGTGCCACGATTGTAAGTGGGATGGCGTATGGAATAGATGTAACGGCTCATGCCGCAGCGTTGCACAATGCGTTACCAACGATTGGTGTGTTGGGTCACGGCTTACACACGATCTATCCGGCTGTGCACCGGAAAATAGCCCAGGAAATGTTGGGAACCGGCGGATTGGTAAGTGAATTTGCACCGGGATTGAAACCCGAACCTGCTTATTTCCCGATGCGGAATCGTATTGTAGCGGGGTTGGCGGATGCAACAATTGTGGTAGAAAGCGGCGCCAAAGGAGGCTCTCTGATCACAGCAACGATGGCCAACGATTACAACCGTGATGTGTTTGCTTTTCCCGGTGATGTGAATAAACCCTTTTCAGTTGGATGTTTGCGCTTGATCCAACAACACAAAGCACACCTGTTAACCGGCACCGAAGATTTACTGAAAGTGATGAACTGGGAACCTTCAACTGGCAAAAAGGCAGTGCAGCGAAACCTGTTTGTTGAACTAACAACAAACGAAACGCAAGTGGTTGAAGTGTTAAAAACAAAACCCGGGGCCGCGATAGATACGTTGGGTTATTTAACTTCACTTTCACCAGGCGCAGTATCTGCTTTGTTGTTAAATCTTGAATTTAAGGGTGTTGTAAAGTCATTGCCAGGCAAACGTTATTCACTTATTTGATTAGTTTGTGTTGTCTGAATCGTTATTTATCCCTAAAAGTGAATCATCTAAGAGAGACTTTATTAACTTAGCGTTAAAATATTCTCGAATGATGAAAAAATCCTTGTTGGTTATTGCCGGATTGAGTGTCAGCATGGCGTTCGCGCAAAAAATCACAAATGCTACTGATAGTAAGTATGATTTCACAAAGGTTTCACACCTTGACGCAACACCGGTAGAAAACCAGGGCTATACCGGAACTTGCTGGAGTTTCTCTGCATTGTCTTTCTTTGAATCGGAATTGATCCGAATGGGAATTAAACAACCAGATTTACTTTCTGAAATGTATATTGTTCGCAAAGCTTATGAGGCAAAAGCAGATCGTTTTATCCGCATGGATGGCAAAATCAACTTCAGTGAAGGTGGTGCTTTTCACGACATTCCCTATATCATCAAACGCCACGGAATTGTTCCGAAAGACGTTTATACCGGACTTTCAAACGGTAAAACCAGCTTCAATCACGAGGAATTATTCAATGTGTTGAACAGCTTTATGCAAACCATCCTGGCTGAGGTACAGAAAGGTAAAGGAATCGGTACCGAATGGAAAAAAGCGTTTTCTTCAATTCTGGATGCGTATTTAGGTCCGGATGTAACGGAGTTTACCGTCAAAGGAAAAAAATACACACCACAAACGTATGCCGCTTCGTTGGGATTCAATATGGATAATTATGTTTCCATTACTTCATTTAACAACGATCCGTTTTATGCATCATGCGAAATTGCCATTCCTGACAACTGGGCTTGGGGCGACAGCTACAATGTTCCGTTGGAAGACATGGTAAGCATTGCCGAAACGGCCTTGAATAACGGTTACACCATTGCATGGGGAGCCGATGTTTCAGAGAAAGGATTTAATTTCCGCCAGGCAATTGCCATTGTGCCGGAAGATCCTTCCACTATTGAAACCAAAGGAAGAGACAACAAAACCTTCAACGATGCTGGCGCAGAGCGTTCTTCGAATGCATTTTTGGAGCCTGTAAAAGAAATCACCGTGACGCAGGAGATGCGTCAAAAAGGATACGATGAAAAAGTGACTACCGACGACCATGGAATGCATATCGTCGGCATGTATAAAGATCAAAACGGAACGCGCTTCTTTTTGGTAAAAAACTCATGGGGAACCGATAACTTACCACAAGGTTATCTCTATGTGTCAGAGCATTATTTTCGCTTGAAGACCATTAACATCTACTTGCAGAAAGACGCGCTCACTAAAGATGTTCGTTCCAAACTGAAAATTTAAGTGTAAACCAGGGTTATTTCAGAGAGAATTTAGTATCTTCGTTGTAACCCACTATTTGTTGAATTATGGAAAGACTCACACCTGCCGAAGAGAAAGTAATGTTGAAACTTTGGAAGTTGGAAAAGGCAACCGTAAAGGAAATCGTGCACCTCTACTCCAATCCCAAGCCCGCTTACAACACGGTATCTACCATTGTGCGAATTCTTGAACGAAAGAAGTTCATTAAGCACAAACCTGTTGGAAGAGGTTACATTTATTTTCCCAAGATTTCACGTGAACAATACCGTGATTATTTAGCGAATTACATTCTGGCCAACTACTTTGATGGCAACAGAAAAGAAGTGATTTCGTTTTATAACAGTACGTTAGCCTTGAGTGAAATACTTTAGAAATTTATTTTATTGGAAAATGTTCGAACGGTCGTCTTCAAACGGCCGTTTTTTTTGTGATGAAAAGCTGATGATCGCCAGTATGGGCGCTATTCATACATTCAGTGCACCGCTCACATCGAGCAAATAGAAATCGTAGCTATTGAGCGCTTTCCAAACCAGTTTCACTTTTTTCGGACTAAAATCGCTCACCGTATATGGTTTTTCGAGGCTTTCGAAGAAACGGCTGTCGACCTGGTAAAAAGGCAAATCGTCGTAATCGAGATCGCGTGGAACACGACTGCCCGGAAGCACCAGTATCTGTTCACCCGGATTGAGTTTAAATGTGGTGATTCCGCCTTTTTCAACATAGCCGGAATAAACCCATTCGTCTTCCCGGTCTTTAAAGATCATAATGAAAACAGACAATTGGGTATCGTTTTGAAATTTTGCGGTAACCGTACCCGTTTTCGATTTCAAGGTTTCGGTCATCGGGAAAGAACGATCATCTTTTTTGCTGTCAGCCGAAAGTGGCGTACGTCCTAGTGAATCTTTCTCGCGCCAACGGGAAATAAGTTCTTCGGCCTGTAGATTGCTCCACGGAATGTTCACGATCAATTCTTCTCCTACATAATCCATATCCGGCCGATCAATCTGATTGTCGGTTGCTTCGCGTTGTTGTTTCACTTGATGCAGCAACGAATCCATCGTGGCACGTTCTTCCGGCGTAAAATCCATAAAAGCCGTTTTTTCCTGCGGTTTGTCACGCTCCGGTTCGGTTGGCAACCACCAGATTACACCAATCAGAACCACCAGAACAATCAAACTTGCTGCAATGGCGATGATCTTTTTTATAGACGTCTTCGTGCTTTCAACTTTTACGTTGTTATTCTTCACCATGCGTTCCATGTCGCGTAATTCCTGCAAGTGATCGGCATTCAGCGTCAATTGGTTCAATTCACTGATCAGGTAAAGCACCAAACGTTTGGACGAATGTTTGTGGTGCGCAATTTCTACCAGCGTTTCCACCCACATCGTTTTGACACGGTAAAACGAAACCGTAAACAGGTTTAACAATTCAACCAGCTGCGGGGTGAAGTTTTTTCGAAGTAATTCATGCAATTCGTTTTCCGAACGCGCTTTCAGAATTTGCGGTTTCAGCGATGCGTGTTGTTGGCGTAAATGCTCGTAAACCGTACTCTGCACCATATCCGCTTCACGCTCGTTGAGCAGCACCAGGTAAGTCATTCCCTTCCGCCAGGCATCCATGTTGTCTACCTGCATCAGCTTGTCGAGCTTTTTACTCAGAAAAGGCGTTATAAACTGCTGAAACCGTGAAAACAACGCATGGCTGAGAACACGGGTCGTATTCTGAAAGGGAAGAATCGGACCGTTTTCGTCTAATAACGACGCCAGGTTACGCTCTTGTTCGGTCCAGTCCAAAAACAACACAAATTCTTCTGACTGCAGGCTGATGAGCCATTGTTCCTTTTCGGGAATACTGTTTTGGGAAGCACATTCATTGGCATAAAACGCTTCTCTGAGCGCGTCCTGATCACTAACCGCAACGGGAAAATGAACCGCCGGAAACTGTTGTCTAAGTGTGGATAAACGGATAAATTGCATGACTAGGTGAAATTACACAATTTTCAGTGTCCGTTAAAGATCATATTCTTTTTTTCGGCGATTCAACTTAAATTGTACCTTAGTAACGCAACTAATTGATTATGAAAAATTTTACTACACTACTTTTTGCCCTTATTGCTACCACGGGTTTTAGCCAAACGTGGAGTGATGACGTAGCTTCCATCGTTTACAATAAGTGCGCAAAATGTCACCATGACGGTGGAATTGCGCCTACTTCGCTGATGACGTACGCCGAAGTCAGTCCAATGGCGGGTGCTATGTACGATGCCATTATTACAGAGGAAATGCCGCCATGGCCGCCAAGCGACGATTACCAGGAGTATTCCCACAAACGTTCGCTCAGTTCCGCTGAAAAAACAACTATGCTGGCTTGGCTCGACAACGGTTATCCCGAAGGAAACAGTGCCAATACACCACCACCGCCGGTTTTCAATCCGGGTTCTTTACTTGGAAATGGTGACCTGATCGTTCAGATTCCGACCTACATGAGTAAAGCAAATAACCAGGACGATTACGTTTGTTTTTCGGTTCCGGTAGGATTGGCGCAGGATCGCACTATTAGAGCTGTTGAAATTGTTCCGGGAAACCGCGCTATCGTGCACCACGCATTGATTTATGTCGATGAAACAGGAACGTACCAAACCGACACTATCGGTGGCGATTGTATGGGGCCGGATGCCAAGCTGATTGGCGGTTACACACCGGGTTCTTCGCCAATGGTTTTTCCTTCAGGCCCCGGATTTAAACTCGGAATGGATATTCCAACCGGCAGCAACATCGTGTTCGGCATGCATTATCCGGAAGGAAGTTACGGCGAGTATGACAGCACGAAAGTCATTTTCCATTTCTATCCGACCAATGAAGTTGGGATCCGGCAGGTTTCGGCTGATCCGATTCTCCAGAACTGGGGACTTTCGTTGCCTCCTGATCAAATCACCAATGCAACGGCGCAATATGGCGGCGCAAGCGGAATTCCGGTGGATGTTTCGGTACTCAGCGTATTTCCGCACATGCACCTCATCGGTGAAAGCATCAAAGCTTATGCACTCGATCCGCAGGATGATACGATCAAATACATCGACATTGATCACTGGGATTTCCACTGGCAGGATTTCTATTTTTTCCGACATATTCAAAAAACCCCGGCAGGATCTGTTTTACATGCCGAAGCGGTTTACAACAACACAACGAACAATCATCACAACCCATTCGATCCGCCAATACATGTGTATGCCGGAGAAAGTACTACGGACGAAATGCTAATGGTGTATTTTCATTACCTCTTGTACCAGGCCGGTGATGAAAATTATGATTTGGAAAGCCTCATGAATGTTGGATTAACTGAGATCTCAAACGACAACAATGGCGATTGGAGTGTATACCCGGTGCCGTTTACGGATCAGCTCACGATCAACAACGAGCTCTTGCAGCAAGGTGATCGCGTTTCGGTTTATGTCTACGATTTCCAGGGAAAACTGATCAAACAATTGGCCAATCAAACGCTGATCTCGAGCAGTTTTAGCGGTTTTGTCTGGGACGGAACCAGCGATCAGGGAGCAACTGTTGCCAAAGGAAGTTACACCGTTTCGATGAACAGGAATGGTAGCTTTAGCTCGACGACGGTGGTGAAGCAATAAGATTAAAAGATAAAATAAGAGTGGGGTCGCGATTTATCACGACCCCACTCTTGTTTTATAACAATCCTATTTCGATTTCAAAAATTTCAACGCTTTCTGAACATCCGTATCGTATTTCGTTGAAACGGTGAAATACCCTTGGTCGAGGAACAACTGGCGGGCAATTTCGGCTTTCAGTGAGCGGCGGATGAGCTCGTAACTTGTCTTGTAATCTTTATCGATCCGCGGAACATCGTTGTTGTCTTCCGCATAAGTTACAAAGCGCTCAACAAGGTCGTTGCTCACGTCAAAATTCTTCGAGAAATCCTGCTCATTTTTCCAGTTGGAACGTTTGTTCTGTACAAAATCAAACGCGAAATTCTGGAAGGCCGGCGAGTAACGTAAATCCAGGTAATAATACGTGGAATTGGACGTGTCTACCGCTACAAACAGATCCGGCATGATTCCACCACCACCATAAACGATGCGGCCGTGAAGTGTTCTGTATTTCTTCGCGTTTTTGAAAATGGTAGAATCGGGAGCAAACAATTCTCCGTTTGACTGACGATCAAACTGATCGTGGTAATACTTATCGTAATTGCCGTCGAAGTCTTTTTGGATACAACGTCCGGAAGGCGTGTAATAACGCGCAATGGTCAGGCGCAGGTTACTGCTGTCGCGCAGCATGAAATCCTGTTGCACCAATCCTTTTCCAAACGAACGTCGTCCGATAATCGTAGCGCGGTCATTGTCCTGCAACGCACCTGCAACAATCTCACTTGCCGAAGCCGAGTTTTCATTGATGAGAACAACTGCCACGGTTTTTTCAAGCAAACCACCCGAAGTTGCCAACACCGGTGGGTTCGACATTTTTTTACCGCGAACTTCCACAATTTTGGCACCTGCCGGTAAAAATTCATCGGCAATTTGCACCGCGCCATTCAATACGCCACCACCGTTTTCACGCAAATCGAAGATGAGTTTTTTCATCCCTTGTTCTTTCAGCTTACGCGCCGCTTCATGGAATTCATACGACGAACTCACCGAGAACTCATTCAAGCGAATGTAGCCCGTTTCCTTGTCGAGCATAATCGCACAAACAACAGATTCAATTGGAATAATGCCGCGAATGATTTTCTTGGAAAATTGTTTTTTACCACGCAAAAGCACCACGTTTACTGATGTATTCTCATCGCCTTTCAGCATGCCCATAATGTCTTTGGAATCGACCTTCTTACCGGCGATTTTTTTCCCGTCGATCTTAATAATCCGGTCACCGGCGTGCACACCGGCACGTTCCGATGGAGAACCGGGAACTACGTTCGTTACACACAACGTATCACGGATAATCGAAAACCGGATGCCCACGCCGCCGAATTTTCCCTGGATCACTTCATTGGCCGCTTTCAGGTCTTCGGCGCGAATGTAATTGGAATGCGGATCGAGCTCGTGTAGCATATCCGAAATCGTTTTTTCGAATAATTCGTCGCGCGAAATCGAATCAACGTATTCCTGGTCCAGGATCCCGATGATTTCCTGCATTTTCGAAAAATTGCCGGAATCAGGAGTTGTGGCTGAGTTGGTACTGATAATGCGGCCGATAAAAATTCCCGCCGACATGAATGTCAGGAACAGGAAAGGCAGCAAAAAGGTGTTTTTAGATTTCAACATCGTCAAAAGGGTCTGGAATATGAACAACTTCAACACCTGCATTCTTCAGGAAATCGATTCCGGCGGTGTCTTTGTATTCTTGTGAATATACTACCCGGCAAATTCCTGCCTGCAAGACCAGTTTACTGCAATCTTTACAAGGTGAAAGTGTCAGATAAAGTGTGGCATTCCGGCAATCGTTCGTCGACCGGGCTACTTTTAATATCGCATTCGCCTCAGCGTGAAGCACATACCAATGCGTTTCGCCATCGTCATTCTCACAGCTGTTATCAAAACCTGCCGGCGTGCCGTTGTAACCATCCGAAATAATCATACCATCACGCACGATAATCGCGCCTACTTTTTTGCGGCAGCAGTGCGACAATTGCGCCCAAGTGCTTGCCATACGCAAATAGGCTTTATCGTATCGTTCGAGTTTTGTTTGTGTGGAAACGGATTCAATTTCTGACATGACGCAAAAATAGGGATTATTCGGGCAATGTAAACTTGTATCCCACTCCGCGGATGGAATGAAAATAAAGCGGATTTTTCGGGTCTTTTTCAAAAAGCTTCCGAAAATTCAAAATATAATTATCAATCGTTCGACCTGTCGGGTACTGATCATTTCCCCAAAGTGTGGCCAAGATCTCATCGCGGGAAACAACCTGATCCTGTTTCGATTGAAACAATTGCAGCAATTCAATTTCGCGCTTGGTCAGTAATTCTTTCCTGCCGGTAACATGGTCAACTACTTCATAGGTCGCGTACACCACTTCTTTATCTCCGACTATCAGGTTTTCCGTTCCCATCAGTTCTTTTTCACTGGTTTTAAGCAGAATCTGAACGCGCAGCAACAATTCCTCCAGGTCAAAGGGTTTGGGTAAATAATCATTGGCTCCGAGCTTCAATCCGGCAATCCGGTCTACGGTAGTGCCTTTCGCCGAAAGAAATAAAATAGGAATATCGCTTTGCTGACGGAATGCCCGGCAAATATCCAGTCCGCTCACTTCGGGTAACATCACATCGAGAACCACCAGTTGAAACTGGGCCAGTTTTTCAGCAAATGTCAATGCTAACCGGCCGTTATTACACGTAACAACGTTGTAGCCTTCCAGCTCGAGGTTTAACTGGATCATCTCCGACAATGCCGGTTCGTCTTCAATGACTAAAATGTGATACATGGAGTAAATTCTACGGTAAAAAAAACGGAAATAATTGGATTCTTATGTTAAAAGACATTAAATTTGGTGACTATGCTAAAATAAACAAGTAAAATGAAAAGAAAACTACTCTCCGCAGGGTTCTTCTTATTAATGCTTGGTTTTTCCGGTTTTGCACAATCGGTTCCCAACCAGGTGTTTTCGAAGAATCTGAAGCTCTTCAGCGGCACTCCAACCGTAACTTTCCCACAACCCAACATGGAAGCCATTCGCCTCGAAGATGAGCAACGCGACCGTGACGGTGAATTATACCGAATTGGTGTGTATGCATTTACGGACGTCACTACGGCTAATTCAGGTGCGTGGAAAACTCTTGAAAACGGTGATCGTGTATGGCAGTTTCATGTGAAATTCCAGGGCGCCGAAGCATTGAGCTTCTTATTCCAAACGTTCAAAATTTACGATCAAACTACGGTTGATGTATTCAATACAGACGGATTACGTGTTCACAGAACGTTCACTTCTGCTGATGTACTGGATCATTTCCAGCAAAATATGGCCTTGTGTTTCGGTGACGAAATGACTCTTCAGATTACGGAGCCCATGGGTTCAAAAGCGTCTGAAATTCAACTGGACCGTATCGTTTATAACTATCGCTCTACCGGTAATCCGGCGGTTCAAAAGATCAATGAATCAGAATCGTGTGAGATAAACGTAAACTGTACTCCTGTTGGAACCAACTGGCAAGACGAAAAACGAGGTGTTGCCCGAATCTATGTAGTAGATGGTGCCGGTGCCGGATGGTGTACGGGAAACCTTGTAAACAATACCGCTTTGGATTGTAAACCGTTGTTTTTAACAGCGCTTCACTGTGGAGTCAATACTTCTGCTTCCAATTCCAACCAATGGCGTTTTTATTTCCGCTACGAAGCTGTGGGTTGTACAAACCCAAGTTCTGCCGGAACATTGGACGACAACTTCATCACAGGATGTGTGCGTTTGGCCAATTCAAACGATAACGGTGGTGATTCAGGATCGGATTTCTTATTGGTACAATTGGGTTCTGTAGCCAACCAGGCAACAACAATTACTACGTTAAAATCAGCTGCATTTAATGCTTACTGGAGCGGTTGGGACGCAAATACAACTGCTACAACAGGAGGTGTGGGAATTCACCACCCGGCCGGAGATATCAAAAAAATCTCTACGTTCACCGGAACTACAACAAGTACTTCATGGGGAGGAGCGGTTTCAAATACGCACTGGCAGATGTCGTGGACAGCTAATGCAAACGGCCATGGTGTTACCGAAGGTGGTTCATCAGGTTCACCTTTGTTCAACAATGCCGGACGTCAGGTTGGTACGCTAACAGGAGGAAGTTCTTACTGTAACACACCAAGTTCGCCGGATGCTTACGGTAAAATGTCGTTTCACTGGACATCGAACGGTGCTCCTGCTAACGAACAATTGAAAACATACCTCGATCCGGGAAATACCGGTTTATTGGTGCTGGACGGTTCTGCAGATCCTTGTACTGCTGTTACTCCGGTTACTCCGGTTGCTGACTTTGTTGGAAACCCAACCACGTTGAATGTTGGTGGAACGGTTGCGTTTACCGATCTTTCTACTAATACACCTACCAGCTGGTCATGGTCAATCACTCCTGCTTCAGGATGGTCATACTCAGTAGGTTCTGCTACTTCTCAAAACCCGTCGGTTCTGTTTACAACCCAGGGAGTGTATACAGTTGCATTGACAGCAACAAACGCTGCCGGATCAGATGTAGAAACCAAAACAAACTACATCACCGTAACATTGGCAACTGGTCCTTGTACCGCTGCTTCTACTACGTGTGATGAGTTTATCCAAAATGTAACGTTGGGTTCTATCAACAACACTACTGGCTGTACGAACTATGCAACTTACGCTGCGAGCGCTACATTGGCTACCAATGCACAATACACGGTAACATGTATTCCGCAAATTACAGGTCAGGGAGTTGGAACGGCTTATACAAACGACGAAATGGCTGTTTGGATTGACTGGAACGATGATATGGACTTTACAGATGCTGGTGAGCAGGTAGGTTATGCAATCGCTACACAAAGTCAGTTCAACACTGCATTTACATTTACTGTTCCCGCGAATGCGACTCTCGGTCAAACGACCATGCGTGTAAGGATGTCTTACTTAACGGATGACGGTGCAATTGTTCCTTGCGGTTCATCAACTTACGGTGAGGTAGAAGATTATGTGATCAACATTCAGGCAGGCCAGGTTTCGCTGGAAGAAAACATTTTCTCAGGTGTTACGGTTTATCCGAACCCGACTTCTTCGAATCTTTCGATTGATCTTTCGAACGTAAATGAAGAGCAGGTTTCTATTGCTTTGGTTGACATGACAGGTAAAGTATTGGCGGTGCAACACAATGTTGCCGGTTCAATCGCTCAGTTCGACCTGACAAATTTTGCCAAAGGAATGTACCAAATCCGCATCAGCAATGGTTCGGTAGTAAGTACACGAAAAGTGACAAAACTATAATTCTGGTTTTCGGAAGGAAAGGGTGGCGGCTTCGTCACCCTTTTTTTGTGACCGGTTTATCCAATAATTTATCTCCACCTGTGGCGGACAAGCTGTTTTCACCACGAATGCACGAATTTGCTACATCACAATGATGGCGTTCGTTGGGGCGAACTAAACCATCGTTTTTCACGTTAAACAAATCATTGAACGGATTCTGCTATTTTTGAGACACTGAAAGAACACATGTCGAAACCCAAAGCAATTGTAAGTGTCATCAATGATTTAAGTACCGATCAGCGGGTGCACAAGGTTTGTACATTCCTCACTGATCAGGGTTATGACGTATTGCTGGTAGGACGCAAAAAGCGCGATAGCCTTCCGCTTAACACACGGGGTTACGCCACCAAAAGAATGGTTTTGTTCTTCGAAAAAGGAGCGTTGTTTTATGCCTTTTTTAATCTGCGGTTGTTCTTTTTTCTGTTGTTCCGGAAAAGCCAGTTATTGCTTTCCAATGACCTGGATACATTGCTTCCCAACAAACTTATTGCGGGCCTCAAGAATATTCCGTTGGTCTATGATTCGCACGAATACTTTACCGAAGTTCCCGAATTACTGAGCCGTCCGAAAGTTCGCCGCATTTGGGAACGGGTTGAACAATACGCGTTTCCGAAACTGAAAACGGTTTATACCGTCAATCAATCCATCGCGGAAAAGTACCAGCAAAAATACGGTGTTCCCGTTCAGGTGGTTCGGAACGTTTCACCACTTTGGCGACCAATAACGGTTCCGGACAAAAATGAACTTGGGATTCCGGAAAACAAACGCTTACTGATCATGCAGGGCGCCGGACTCAACATTGATCGCGGAGTGGAAGAAGCCATTGCAATGATGCATCATCTTAACGATACTGTGTTAATGCTTGTGGGCGACGGTGATATCATTCCGGCAATGAAACAACGCGTGGAAACAGAAAAGCTTACTGAAAAAGTCTTGTTTTTCGGGAAACGTCCGTATGCGGAATTGATGTTTTTTACCTTTCATGCCGATTTGGGGTTGAGCCTTGATCAACCCACCAATCCCAACTACGAATTTTCGCTTCCCAACAAGGTGTTTGACTACATGCATGCCGGCACGCCTATCATTTGTTCCAATGTAATAGAAGTCGCCAACCTGGTGAAACAACATGATCTCGGGCTTGTTCTGACTGATTACGCACCGGAGCACATGGCCGGACTTATTGGCAACCTGCTTTCCGATGCCGAACGGATGCAGCAGCTGCAGCGCAATTGCGAAAAATCCGCTTTGGTCGAGAATTGGGAAAAAGAAACGGAAATCCTTCAACGCATCTACGCCGATGTCCGATAGCAAACGCATCCACGTTGTGGCCTTTGATGTGCCGTTTCCACCAGATTACGGTGGCGTAATGGATGTCTATTACCGTTGTCGCACTTTAAAAAACGCCGGTTATCATGTGATCTTGCATTGTTTTGAATACGGACGCGGACGCCAGCATGACTTTTCCCAGATTGCGCATGAAGTCCATTATTATACGCGGTCAAAAAGCATCCTGAGCTGGCTGTCGAGCAAACCGTTTATTGTTGCTACACGTAATTCACCCGCACTCTTATACCGATTGCTACAGGATGATCACCCGATTGTGTTTGAAGGACAACATTGTACTTTTTGGCTGAATCATCCCCAATTGAGCAATCGCAAAAAAATGGTACGTCTTCACAATATCGAATGGCAGTATTACGAAGGATTGTCAAAACGATCCAACTCCTTTTTCGAACGGTTGTATTTTAAATCGGAGGCGCGCAAATTGAAACAACATGAAAGCGAGCTGCAGCACGCCACAGTTTTGGCGACCATCAGTAAATCGGACACTGATTATTACCAGTCACGGTTTGAACAAGTGATATACATACCTGTCGGGTTTGAACATTTTCCCGGGAAAACAACAGCACAACCGCACGGACCGTTTTGCCTGTTTCACGGAAATCTGAGTGTGGCCGAAAACAGTGAGGCTGTTCATTGGTTGCTGGACGCATTCCAACAAACGAACATTTCAGAAAAGCTGATCATCGCCGGGAAAAATCCGGACCAGTCATTGGTAACCGCTTGTTCACAACATCCCAACGTACAACTCATTGCCAATCCGGATGATCTTCAGTTGCAGGAACTCATGCAAAACACCTGCGCTCATCTCATCATCGGTTTTCAGCATTCGGGCATCAAACTCAAACTGCTCAACGCCTTGATGACGGGCAAAAAATGCATTGTCACACCGCAGATCATTGCCGGATCAGAACTTGACCATCTTTGTACAGTCATTTCAACACCGGAAGAACTGGCGCAGGAACTGCTTTCAGGAAAGAATCTTTCAGAACAGGAATCAGCCAATCAACTGGCAGAAGTTCGGGAGCTTTTTTCGGAAAAGAGGTTGTTGGAAGTCGTGGAGAAGTATCTTTTTAAGCTATGAGTTACAAACGGGCTAAATCAAATGAATGACAGGATTTCGACTATTCGTTAACTGGTCCGGATTTTGTTTTTCTAAACGGAATTCCCAATTCGCCTCCCAAGCCGACCCAAACGTACTTACTGAATTGATCCCAATCGGAGTAGAGGTTCGTGCCTAAGGAAGCTTTAAGGCGGAGCGAAACCGATTTTTCGGTCTTGAATTCGAGGGCATAACTCACAGAAGCGTTTGCAGATGAAAAGAAAAAATTGCGCGGGGTGTCCGACACAAATGGACTCATTCCATCTAAACCAACGGTGCTATTATTATGCTCGTTATAACGTGTATTGAAAAACTCCAAAAAGTAAAGCTGTGTTGCCAAACCGATCAAGCCACGGATGTTCTTTTTTGAATGAATGACCCGATCATATTCGAGATGAATACCAAGGATGGACGATTTGCTGTATTGGCTAAACGGGTCGTGAAACGGTACTGTGTCACCTGAAGAATAGCTTACGTGTTCTGTGTAAAGAAATTTGTCTGAAACGGTGTGCTTTATTTGTTTAAAACACACACCAAAACCAAGATTATTTTTCTGCGCAAAAGCGATGTTGTAATAGGTATAAAAACCAAAGGTAGAACTGGAAATGTTGTTGTATTTTTTCTGGAACTCCTTACCGAATTCACTGTACGGTTTGTAAATGTCCAAATTGCCTTGTCCGCCAATATAAAGACCTGATTTGCTTTGACCGATCAACTTCTGAGGAATAAAGTTGACTAAAACAATGAGTAAAAAGAAAAGAATGCTCTTCATAACTAGTTCGGTATTCTATGAAAGTAAAACGACTCGCTAATTCCCACCGTATCTACCAAAACAGGACCAACGTAAGCGGAAATGGTATCCACAAAACCTTCTTTTTTCATCACACGGAACTTTCCGTTGTTCGTTTCTAAACTGAATAGATGCCATGTATCGGGACCAGGATTTACCGGTTCAGATAGCTCTGTCATTTCAGACACCTTATATTTGATTCCTCTGTCGGGGCCATTTTCAATGAGTACTTTTCCGTTTGCCTTAAAAGTGATCCGAACACTGTTAGCATCCGGATCTATGATTTCCCACTTACCAACAAGTGATTGGTACTCCGGCCCTAATTGGTCGGCTTTTTTGTTACAGCCGGTGTAGAGCCAACCAAACATGAATAATGGTAATAATAAATGACTGAAAAAATAGGTGAGGTTTTTCATTGTTGAAGCATTTGGTCAAAGGTAGAAGAAAACTATCATTGAAAATTCAATTTTAAATCATAATCATTACACTGCGAATTTCCACCAATAGTTATTAATTTCCACCCACGAATTCGATACACATGCAATCCAAACTTCCCAACATAGGCACGACCATTTTTACCACCATGTCTAAAATGGCGGCTGATTACAATGCTATTAACTTGTCGCAGGGTTTTCCCAATTTCCCGATTGATGAACGTTTGCAGGAATTGCTGACCAAAAACGTGCAGGAAAATGTACATCAGTACGCACCTATGGCGGGTTTGCCAGTATTGCACGAACAACTGGCACTGTTGGTGGCCAACCGTTACAAAAGAACGATTAATCCATCGACCGAATTATTGGTCACTGCCGGAGCAACGCAGGGTATTTTTACAGCTGTCCAGGCATTGGTGCAATTCGGTGACGAAGTGGTGATCATCGATCCGGCATATGATTGTTATGATCCTGCCATTGTGCTCGCCGGCGGAAAACCTGTTCACGTAGCGATGCGCGAAGATTTTATGATCAACTGGGTCGAATTGCGGGAAGTGATTTCGCAGCGAACCAAACTGTTGTTCATCAACAATCCGCACAATCCTTCGGGGCGCATGCTCAGCGAAAACGATGAACAGGCGTTGGTGCAGCTCATGAACGATTTTCCGAACTTATTGCTGATCTCGGATGAGGTGTATGAGTTTATCCATTTTGAAACACCGCACCGTTCGGCACACGATCACGAATTGCTGCGGGATCGTTCGGTGATCGTATCCTCGTTTGGCAAAACATTCCACATTACAGGCTGGAAGGTCGGCTATATGATTGCGCCTGAATACCTGATGAAGGAAATCAAAAAAGTGCACCAGTACCTTGTGTTTTCAGTCAATAGTGTGGCGCAAAAAACCCTGGCCGATTATCTCACGCTTGCCGATGTAAGTGTACTGGGATCTTTCTACCAGGGAAAGCGGGACCGTTTCCGTGAATTGATGAAAGGTAGTAAATTTGAATTATTGCCTTGCGACGGAACGTATTTTCAAACAGCGCGTTACACCACCATTTCCGGTTTGTCAGATGTGGCTTTTTGTACATGGCTTGCACAGGAAGCTGGCGTGGCGGCCATTCCGCTGTCGGTCTTTTTCAAGGATGAACGCGATTATCAAACCATCCGTTTTTGTTTTGCCAAAACGGATGAAACCCTTCAACAAGCAGCACAACGATTATGCGCGATTTAAGAATTACACTTGCACAAGTCGACCAGGTTTGGGAAGACAAAGCGGCCAACCTGCGTCATTTCGAGGAAATCCTGGCTTCCGTTTCTGAAACCGATTTGATTGTGCTTCCCGAGATGTTTCATACGGCATTCAGTATGAGCGGTGAAGCGTTGGCAGAAACCATGGATAATTCCGAAGCATTGCGTTGGCTACAACGAATGGCCCGCGAAAAAAATGCTGCTTTTTATACGTCTTTCATTGCCCGTGACCAGGGGAAATTATTCAACCGTGGTGTTTTTGTGGAACCGTCTGGCACTGTTCACATTTACGACAAACGAAAAACCTTCGGGCTGGCTGGCGAAAATGCTGTTTACACTGCCGGAACGAGCGAACAAATCGTTGACTATCTTGGATGGAAGATCAACCTGCAAATTTGTTACGATCTGCGGTTTCCAGAAAATGTCCGAAACGGTTTGTTGGAAGATGGATCGGCACGCTATGATCTGTTGATTTATATAGCTAATTGGCCAGAGCGCCGGGCGAGCCACTGGAAAACATTGTTGAAAGCGCGGGCCATTGAAAATCAATGCTATGTGGCTGGTGTAAACCGAGTTGGGACCGATGCGCTTGAATTGAGCTACTCCGGTGACAGTGTCGTCCACTCTGCACTAGGTGAAGAAATCGCGCAATTACCCGCCAATGAAGCGATTCACACAATTGGGCTATCACCTAAAGATTTGCATGAAGTGCGTGAGAAGCTACCCTTTTTAAGTGACAGCAGCTACCGTTTATTCAACAGATAATACCTTTTACATAAAAAAATAACCATAAAATAACAAGAAGCTACTATATTTGGTAGAATTAATAAACTAAATTATGAGAAAACAAGTTACATTACTCTCTGGTTTAGCATTGTTAGCAGGAACAGCGTTCGCACAGCAGAACATTCCAACAAAACAAGCTAAACTTTCGAAAATTGCTGTTTCAAAAGGCATCGAAAACAAAAAAAATGAAGGCGTATTGAAAGCCGGAGGAGATCTTCTTTGGTCTGATCCTTTTGACGGAACACATGTTTGGACTGTTGGTACAGGTGGACAAGGGACGTTTATCCTTGGTGATAACTCACATGCGCAAATTACAAATGCTACGAGTGGTTTAACTCCTTACATGGGAGCTATGGCTTCTACTACAGCAGCAAATGGATTTGCGTTTTTTAATGGCGTTCAATACCTTATTGGTGGAGCTGTTGACCCACAAAACACGTGGGTTGCTTCAGAAGTAATTGACTTTACGGGTATTCAAACAATCAGTTTGACATTCGAGCAACGCTACCGTGCGTTTAACTCAGATGTTACTTATGTTGAGTTCTCAACTGACGGTGGTGCAAACTGGACGTTTTCAGAAGCGGTAAATGTTGCGGTACCTACAAATGGTGCTTCTGCTCAAAACATGATTACCCTTGATCTTCCTGTTGGTGGTACTGCTACCGGTATGGTTCGTTTCCGTTGGGAAAATTTGTCGGATGACGACGCTTTCGGTAGTGGTTACGGCTGGATGGTTGACGACGTGAACATCTACGAGGGTTACGGAGACAACGTTTCTTTAATGTACACATACAGTGCTGTTGGTGTTCAGGAATTACAGTATTCTAAATTCCCACTTACACAAGCTGCAACTGCAGGAAATATTTCTTTCGGTGCTGAATTCAAAAATGTTGGTTACAATTCACAAGATGCTTCTTTGCATGTAACTTCAGGTGCTTATGATGCTACAGGTTCTGCTGTAACGACTCCGGCATTTACAGTTGATTCAGTTGAGATTCTTACTATAGCAGGAAAACCAATGCCTACTGTAGCTGGTGCGGCTGACTTCACGTTTGAAATCACTGCTGCTGGTTCGTTGGATGTAACAGCTGACGATTCAAAAACAGTTCCTTTTGAAGTAACTCCTTATGTTTATGCAGTTGACTCTTACGATGGTACAGCAGCTTCAATGGAAGGTTCTTTTGAGGGATGGCAAAGTGGTACAGGTGATCCGGCAATCGGAACAATGTATGAAATCTTTGAAGATGGTGAAATCGGTTCTATCGATATCGGTATCGGTGAAGTTGATGTTGAAGCTGATTACATCGGACGTGAGTTCTTAGGTTTGATCTACAAATTGAACGAAGGAAACGGCGAATTTGAGTATTATGACGAGACTGATGTAAAAGCATTGGAAGCTGCTCACTTTGGTTCACTTGTGAAAATGCAATTGACAACTACTATTCCGGTTGATGCAGGTCTTTACCTGGTTATGGCTGGAAGCTTTGATGGCAGCCCGGTTCCATTTGCATTCTCTGGAATGGCTCCTGCAGGAACTACTACAGGTTTGAACGGTGCTACAGTAACTGGTTTGGCTTCTGATCCTGCTACACCGAATATCGTTGAAGCTCCTATTGTTCGTATCGATTTCCAAAGCTATGTTGGTGTTAACGAATTGGAAAATGTTGCTGGTATCAGTGCTTCTCCAAACCCGTTCACTAACGCTACTGAAATTAGCTTCGACTTGAAAGCTGATGCTGAAGTATCTATCGTAGTAACAGATTTGGCTGGTCGTGTAGTTATGACTATCCCTACTGCTAACTACAATGCAGGTGCACAAAAAGTATCTATCGATGGTGCTGCTTTGAACGCTGGTGTTTACAACTACACTTTGACAGTTGGAAACAACGTTGTTACAAAACGTATCGTTAAAAAATAATTAAGCTGTTTTAGCTGAATTGGAAGTCCCGTCCGCCTTGGCAGACGGGACTTTTTTAGTCATATCCAAAACATTGATCCGTATCGGCTAACCGATACATTACTTCGCTAACGCTTGTCTTATCACCAGCCGTGGCTGGTTCTTCCCCACGAATTCACTAATTTTTGCGTGCCTAACGGACACGCTTACAATTATAACACACATTTAACTCATTTAATATAAAAGCGAGTCCGTTAGGCGAGCTGTAATTCGTGCATTCGTGGGAATCCGCGCGATACTACTTCTTATATTTGGTGGGTAAAAACAGATTTGTTTGTAATTATTAATGGGGTTTTATACATGGGTGAATTATTCGGCTTGTTTGCAAACGCGTTTTTAGCGGCGACAATTCTGCCTTTTTCTTCCGAACCGCTTTTCCTGGCAATGTTAGCATTGGGGACTGATCCGTTTGCCTGTTTCCTGGTGGCAACGGTTGGTAACAGTCTTGGAGGATTTACCAACCTAATCCTGGGAAGATACAGCCGAACGTACTTTGAAAAACGGGGAAAAACCCCAAAGGGAAAAGATCTTATCCGGCGTTATGGTGCCTGGATCGCTTGGTTTTCATGGGTTCCGTTTGTAGGTGATCCGTTGCTGATCGCGGCCGGATTTTACCGCACACCAATTGTGTTGACTTCGTTATTTATGGTTGCCGGAAAGGCAGCGCGATACGGGTTATTATGGTACTTCTTTTCATTGACACAATGAAGCAGCAATGCGCCTTGCTTCTGCATCCACAGCCACATAATCTTCATACGTCGGCTTGGCAATGAATCCCGTTTTTTCCATCGTCGCGGTATTGATTCGAGCAAGATCCAAAAACCCGATTTTCTCGTTCAGGAAAGCTTCCACAGCGATTTCATTCGATGCGTTGAGCGCACATGCCTTTGTTCCACCGGATGCCATGGCCTGGTATGCCAGATCGAGGTTTCCGAATGTTTGTCGGTCGGCCGGTTCAAATGTCAGGCTCGGATAATCAAGGAAATTGAACCGCGGAAATGTTGTCGGAAAACGATCCGGATACGTCAGCGCAAACTGAATGGGTAATTTCATATCGGGCAAACCCATTTGGGCTTTCATGCTGCCGTCAGTGAATTGCACCAATGAATGTACGATCGATTGCGGATGCACGATCACATCAATTTGTTCGGGTTTCAGGTTAAAGAGCCATTTTGCTTCAATCACTTCCAGTCCTTTATTCATCAACGAAGCAGAATCGATGGTGACTTTGGCGCCCATGCTCCAATTCGGATGTTTCAGGGCTTGCGCAGGGGTAACGATTTTCAGTTGATCGGTGGTCCATCCGCGAAACGGTCCGCCCGAAGCAGTGAGGTAAATCTTTTCTAGCGGATTGTGAAATTCGCCCACCAGGCATTGAAAAATAGCCGAATGTTCCGAATCGACCGGATAAATATTGATGCCTTTTTCTTTTGCGTATTGCGTGACCAACTCGCCCGCTACTACCAGCGTTTCCTTATTGGCCAATGCCAGATCTTTCCCGGCGGCAATTGCAGCTAACGTCGGTTTTAATCCGGCATAACCCACCAAAGCAGTAAGCACCACGTGTACATCTGTAAATTCAACAACCTGGCACAAGGCATCCGCACCGGCGTAGACGTGGATATCTTCAGAAAACAACGCATTTTTCACCGTTTCGTAGTGACTTTCATCGGCAATGACCACTGCGTTGGGTTGAAATTTCAAGGCTTGTTGAATCAGCAATTCAGCATTGGATTGTGCTGTAATAACCTGTAAGTCAAAATAATCCGGATAGGTCGCAATAACCTCCAATGCTTGTGTTCCGATAGAACCGGTAGATCCCAGAATGGCAACGCCTTTTTTTTGATGCATGAAACAAAATTAATCGAAATAACGGGAGTTTGGAAGTTTCTGAGCTCGGTAGTTTTTGTGCTGGAATACCAAATTCGCGTTGGATAAGATCATGGGCCAAATGTTGTAACTATTTTTGGTTCCTTGTTTATAAAGAACATTACACTTCTACCTTTACATATGAAAACACTCATTCTGCTTCTCTTATTGCCGTTGTGTGCGGCTGGGCAATATCGGGACCAAGACCCGCAGGTACAAGCCTTAACGTTCGCTCCGAGCAATTATGATCAGCTGCGCAACAGCAACATTTATTATTCCAGTTGGTCTTCTAAGAATCCGGTAAAGGAAAATAGTGTTCATACAGCGACGATTTACCTGAATTCAAAAAGAGGTAAACGGAAAGAGATTGACGTTAAAACATTTGATGATAAGGGTCGGATGGTTCAACGCAAAGCACTTCGGGAAACAGTCACATTTTCATATAAAGATACCTTGTTGGCGGAATCAATCACTGTAAAAGGAAAGAAACAGTCAAAGACGACGTATCAATACGATGAACAGGATCGTATGATCGGTTTACAGCGTTTCAAAAACGGGAAATTGGTGAGTAGGTATCGCTTCGAATACTTCGACGGATTGAAACGCAGTTTGGTTGAACAAACAACATTCAAACAAAAAACAACGATTTATACGCTTAAAACAACGTACGATGAACTGCTCAAAAAACCGACCTCGGTAGTCTATCTGGTAAACGGGAAACTTGAAAAAACCTGGAATTACGATTGCAGAGAAAAGGGAAAACTGGTGGAAAAACCAACGGAAGAAATTTCGAGTCAATGTGATTTTCAACAGGAAAACAACGACGGTTCGTACAGTAAATTTGCCCGGTCAATTGAGAATGGCAAAACCTATTTGTTGCAAAGAGATTTCAGTGCAGACTCCAGCTTTTTGGGCTTCAGCAGATTTTACAATGACACGGTGCTTATTGAAAAGCAGGTAAACACCAAGGATGAAACAGTGGTTGAACATTTTTCGGAAAAAGGCAAGCCAAAATCGAAATATATTTATCAGGTGGATGCAAACGGGAATCGAATCGGTTATCAGTCATATAACCGTCGGAACAAACTGGTGTATTTTGAAAAACTAACTTATAACGAACAAAACCTCATTATCGAATCGAAACTCGGTGAAAAATGGAAGCATACGTTTGAGTACACCTTTTACTGATGTTTCTTACTTTTGCAGCATGAAATACCGCATGCTTACCGACGAAGAACTGCAGCACCTGGAGGGTGATCTGAAAGCTTTTCTAATCATTAACGGCGTAGAAGGCGACAGCTGGAAAACCCTCAATGAATTGGAGCCGGAAAAAGCCGTTGCGCTGGTGGAATTGTTTTCAGACAACGTGTTGCAGACCGTTTATGAGAAGGTCCATTTCCTGGAATATAGAAGTCCGGATTTGTGTCTGGTGTTTCATTGCCTTGCCGATCAAATGGACCTGATTTCCATCAGTCGTATTCCCGGAACAGCGTGTGATCTTTCTACACCCGAATCCATTCACGAAGCGTTGGTGTACCATGCTTACGGACTTACATGGTTCAGAACGTCGAAACCGTATAACGAAACCCGCGAACTGGAAATTCATAAGTTACTGGACCAGGGAAGCGTATTATCGACACCCGAATTTTGGGAGGCGCTGGAGAAAGGGTTGGAGGAGTAAAATCGAGCTGGAACAAGACACGTAATATTGCAAATTTACGTGCCAAAGAGTTCCACGTAAATTTGCAATATTACGTGTGTATAAACCGCTGGAAAATCAATCACTGGTGTGCATTTTGAATTCGCATCAGGATTCAATTACCTTCTTCAGATTTTCTATTCGTTCAAATGTGCTTGGAAGGATACGATAGTGGTGTTGTCTTTCAATAAATCTTCCTGCGATCAATCCGGCATTGGCTAATTCCTTCAGATGTTGATGAACCGTTGTTTCTGACAAATTGGTTATGCGAATCAAATCTTTGTTTGTCGCGTAACTTTCTTTTGAAAGATACTGTATGATTGCTACTCTTGCTGGATGACCAATTGCTTTTGCCACTCTGGCAAATGATTTTTGCGATGCTGTATACACTTTAATTTTAGAAGCTCCCATGGGACTTTTCTTATTTAAGTTAGTGAAAAAGATCAGTTAGATCAATACAGTTTTGGGAAAAAGCATAATTTTTTGTTTTTGAATTGGAACAAGACACGTAATATTGCAAATTTACGTGCCAAATCAATCCTCGTAAATTTGCAATATTACGTGGGATTAAACCACTGAATAACAGTGTCTTTAACCGGATACAGAAAAGCACCGATTTTCGGAATCCTAAACTAAAAAGTGCTTGTTCCTTTTCGCCATTGAATCCCTATCTTTGCACCATGACAATAATCCCGGCATTGGAAGAACGTTTTGGAGCACATCGCGTGCGTACCATTCAAAATCCGCTGCATCCCGCACAAGCGCTGATCTTTTTATACCTCGAACTGAACATTCCGGTAACCATTCTCATGACCAATGGTTTGTCGGAGTACACCATGCCGGTTTCCGAAAAATGGAAGGGTAGAGAGCATGCCGAATTGTATTTCTGTCTGCCCACTTACTGGGACATGGACGATCTCGAAAACCCCAATTTTAACTGGGTTTATCACTGGATTTATAAACTCGAAACGTTTGTGCGTGAAAAGAACACATGGTTCGGGCCCGGACATACCATTCCTTGCGGAAATCCTCCAGAACCGATTTCCCTTACGATGAAACAGGAATACCTTATTTTCCTCGACCCGATGTTCATGGAAGATGCGCTTCAACCCATCGAGTCAGCCGATAAAAGCATTCATTTTCTAAGTATCGTTCCTATTTTCGGTGATGAACTGGATTACAAAATGGGGAAAGGAACGAACAAGATCGTTCGCAGGTTTATCGCCAAAAAAGTAGACGAGCGTATTGATGATTATCGCGTTTCGGTGCTTCGAAGCAGAATGCGGTTTTTTTAGAAGTAACCCACGAAAAAGCATTCTTTCTTCCATTGGAAACGAAACCTCTTACTGACCTCAAACTGATAAATTACCCAACGCCGCAATACGAACAAAACTGTGCACCATGCCTGTGTTTGAAAGGTGTTTCTGTATCGTAAACATCCTCTAGAATTGCCTGGATCACCTGCTCTACCAGGTCGGTTGCTTCATTGAGACTCAATTCGCCTTTAAAATCGAGGTGAAACGGACTTTCAGAAGTATTGATAAAAGAGAAAATGCCCACTTCGTCGAGTGGTTTGCCGTAGGCATGGCGAAACAGGTAACAGTAAATCAGCAACTGCAACACATGATTTTTCTCGCTTTTCGAACGTACTTTTTTCAGAATGGCTTCTACGTAATCGCCCGATTTCCCGAGTGAAATAGCGACTGCCTCCGGTTTTACACCACCTGATTTGTAATCGATGACACGGTAATTGCCGTTGCGTTTGTCGATGCGATCCAAAATTCCCTGCAGGTTCGCCGGGCGCTGTTTCCCGTCGATTTCAAACGAGGTCGGAACCACAATTTCGTGTTCCAATGCTTCTATGTGTAAAATGCTCTGCGGATCGTTTTCACAAGCTGCAATTTCGCGCGACAGTACTTTCTGAATGATTTCATTCGCCACCACATACGTAATGTGATTGGTTCCTGAGGCATACACCATCGGATCTTCACTGAAATGCACCTGGAATGCTTTGTCAACTTCCAGCGGCGCGGCATCCTTCATTTTTTTCCAATCATCCACTCCAATCGCATTCGGAGTTACGTTGTTTTCCAGGTACATCGGATTGGTTCTGGCGAAGGGAAGTAACAGGTTTTCCAGCACTTCGTGCAGAATAGTTCCAAGCGTATTGCTTTCAATCGATTCTTCCACTTTCGATTCTTCCCCGATGCGCAGTACATAACGGTAATAAAAATTGAGTGGACATTCCAGGAAAGAATTCAGTTTCGAAAACGTGAGTCCTTCTACCAATAACGTATCAAGTCTGGCAATCACGTCAGGCGTTTTTTCAACCGAATGTTCAGCGATGTGTTCGTCATTCCCCAGCGTATAAAAGCGCTTGTTGATCTTGAACTGGGGATTCACCACCGCGAGTTCCAGTTCCAGCTGCTGAATAAAACGGCTCGGTTCCTGCGAACCCACACCATCTTGTGCAGTAGCATATGTGATATGAATTTCTTCGGCAGCATGAAGTAACCGGTAAAAGTGATGCGCAAACAATCCTTGTTTTTCGCGAGGAGTGGGCAATTGAAAAAACCGGCGTAAATCCATCGGGATCAGCGTTTGGATCGGATTGGTTGGCGGCATCGTTCCTTCGTTCAGTCCCATCACAATGAGCCGTTTGAAATCCAATCCGCGGGTTTCAAGCAATCCCATGATTTGCAAACCTTCCATCGGGTTCCCGAAATAGGACATACTTTCGCCGCTCCAATGTTGGTTGAACAGATTTTTAAACGTCCCCAGCTGCATTTCCGGAACATGGTTTTCGTTCATCACATTGGTCAAACCGATCAATGCATGGTCGAAACTGCGCAGCACGGCTTTTTCCAGCAGGTTTTTTTCGGGTAACAGCTCATCGAGCCACGAATTGAGTTGCTGGACCAGTTCCATGGCCTTCGGCCAATTGTTCTGCCACGGCTCGAATACAGCGCTGTTGAGTAATTGCAAGCGTTCGCTTACATCGAGTTCACTCACGCTCAAAAACAGGCGATTATTGGCAACAATAGTGCTTTCCAGTTTCCCGATAGCGCTGAGTTCGTCCCGGGTGAGAATTCCCTGCACAAACGGGTGATGGAAATATTGAATGACGTCCTTGTAATAAATGGATTTCCCTTTTCTTCGCTGGTATTGTTCCTGGATGCGGAAGAGCAAATCCACCCACAAGCGCAAAGATGTTGCCCGTAAGGGTAATCCGAGTGTAATATTTGCTTTCCCGATAGAAACCGGTAAATGCTGAATAAGCGAAACGATCAATTGTTCGTCGCCGAGTAAAACCAGTGTTTCGTTCAGCTGTTCCGGAGTAAGTTTTGCCAGAAGCGTTCCTACAACCTTTGCCTGTCCGGTAGTTTGGGCACATTCCACGATTTCAACATCGCAGGATTTGTGTTGCAATTCATCCACGACAAACGGCAGTGATTTTACTTGCAAATGTTCCAGTAAAACGCGCTGAAAAGCTCCGGCTTCGTGCAATGAATCGTTGAGATAAAAGCGATCGTTATCGATGAAAATCTGCGCGCGTCCCATCACGTAAAGCTGTTTCATGATACTCAGTTCTGCGATGGAAAGGGCGTTAAAGCCTGCAAAAACAAAATGCGCGTCGGCATTTTTCCGGAAAACGCGATTAATATTTTCGGCCACTTCGCGGTAGACTTTTCCTTTGGTAGTTTGCCGGCCAGCAACCAATTTTTCGGCAAGAGCAAAATAATACGGTCCCAGTTTTTCCCAGAAAGCCATAAATTTCAATTGACCAAGGCTCAGTTCTTCCTGGTTAAAACTCCAGTTTTCCAGTTCGCGGATATCGCGCAGGTTTTTGAACAACTGTTTGGGCTGAACGATATACCGGTCAATTTCATCGAAATCGTTTAACAGCAACTGCCCCCAATTCAGAAAAGCGTCAAAGGTATCAGCTTCATGCTCAATCGGATCTTCGCGAAAAAGGGTGTACAATTGAAACAACAAACGCGTACGATCTGCCACAGGTTCGTCTACCAATTGCTGCATCCACCGGTCGATGGTTACGATTTTCGGCGAAAGTTTGGGTTGATCATCCACCGAAAACAACGCGCGCTGCATGTAAGCAATCATTCGCTCAGACGGCACAATTACCGTAAGCTGATGCAAAGGAATTCCCTGCTCTATGATGGCCGCTGCAACGCGATCAGTAAACGGAATCATGAATGTGTATTCGTTGTATTTATATAGAACTAACTAACTCCACAGCTCCCTGCATTGAGCGAAAGGAAGTGGAGTCGAAATGCAGTTCCGTAGTTACTCCATCAGAGAAAAATCACGTAGAAATAAATGAATACCCTGAAGTCAGCGTCAAATCTTCCGTATTTACGGTAAGCACTGGAATTAGCTTGTCATTTTCCAGCAAATGCTGTACAAACGAATGCATAGTTGGTAATAGCGTATCGCTATGGTGGTATGAAACCGCGAGTAAATCAGCGTCAACTGATTCGGCGTAAGCCAACAATTCCTGCTGATAGGTTTTGCGTTGCTGCAGGTTTTGCAACTCACATTTGATCCCGTGTTCGGCAAAAAACTTGCGTAATACCGTTTGATTGGTCTGTGTTTTAATGGCCAGCCATTCGTCGGTATGATGTGAACCAACCAGGTGAATCGTGGCATTGAATTGTTTTGCGATGGATGCCGCGAAACTGGCTATTTGCATACTTTCGCGCTCAAAATAGTAGGGCATTACAATATTTTTGATCGGGCCGCTGGTATTACCGCTTTGCGTGATCATAAACGGTGTACTGGTTGAACTTACAAGTCGTAGAGCATGACTTCCGAAAAGCTTTTGGAATCCTGTTGCTCCATGTGTTCCCATCACGATCAGACTGGCGCCGATCACATCACTGGCAATAGAAATGCTATCGTAAATATTTCCTACCAGAACTTTCGTGGTCACCAATGCCTTTTCAGCTTCTGAGAGCCCTTCCGTGAATGTTACAAATTGCTCTTTTGCCTCTTTTACGGCTTGCTTTTTATCTACAAAATGCAGCATCAATACCGAGCCGTCATTGGCTGTTGCCAAATCGACACCTTGACGCATTGCGGTCTCCGAAACTTCGGAAAAATCGACAGGAATTAAATAAATAGGAGATTTCATAGTTTGCGAATTTTGCTTTGAAAGTACTAATATAATCACGTTTTGGTATTTATTTCATGATGTAGCTCAGCTTCTTGTACTTATATCGTGGGTTTTTGCGTAGCAACAACGAAAAATGACGAGATTTTAAACAAAAAATTCGCGTAACTTGTTGCATGAATGAAAATAGTTGATATATTTGATTAATAATTCGTCAACATTACGTTTAATAACTCATCACGTGACGCACATAGAAGCAGGACAACTTGCCCCGGATTTTGAAGCGATCGATCAAACCGGAAAAACACACAGTCTGAAGATGTATAAAGGAAAGAAACTCATTGTTTATTTCTATCCGAAAGACAATACTCCGGCATGTATCAACCAAGCGTGTAGTTTACGTGATAATTACGGAACGTTGTTGAAGAAAGGATACGCGTTATTAGGTGTGAGTATGGACAGCGCTAAGTCGCATGACCGGTTCATTGCAAAAAACAATTTACCCTTTCCCTTGATTGTGGATGAAGACCGGAAAATGATTGACGCATTTGATGTGTGGGGCGAGAAAAAATTTATGGGCCGTATTTATGACGGAATTCATCGCACTACTTTTGTGATTGACGAATCAGGAATCGTAAAGCACATCATTACGAAACCAAAAACAAAGGTGCATGGAGAAGAAATCCTCGCTCTTTGAGAAAGAAGAAAAAAAATCAAAAAACCCGAGAAGGACATAAATAGATTACGTTCTAGTGGGTGTAGATTTGCAGAAACGATTAGGTAAACGATAAAAAAAGAACGTTATGGCAGTTAAAGAAATTAATGCAGACAAACTGAAAGCACTTCAGTTAACCATGGAAAAATTAGACAAAACCTTTGGTAAAGGAACCGTTATGAAATTAGGCGATGAGCCTGTAGAACAAGTGGAAGTGATTCCGTCAGGATCTATCACGCTTGACTTGGCTTTGGGAGTAAATGGGTTTCCAAAAGGAAGAATTGTCGAAATATACGGACCGGAATCATCCGGGAAAACAACGCTGGCTATTCACGCCATTGCGGAAGTTCAAAAGCAAGGCGGAATCGCTGCAATCATAGATGCGGAACATGCCTTTGACCAATTCTACGCACAAAAATTGGGTGTGGATATTGCTAACCTGTTGATCTCTCAGCCAGACAACGGTGAACAGGCATTGGAAATTGCCGACAACCTGATCCGTTCGGGAGCAGTTGACTTATTGGTGATCGACTCTGTGGCGGCATTAACTCCGAAAGCGGAAATCGAAGGTGAAATGGGTGATTCACAAATGGGTCTTCAGGCGCGTTTGATGTCGAAAGCCTTGCGTAAACTCACCGGATCTATCAGCAAAGCAAAATGTTGCTGTATTTTCATCAACCAGTTGCGTGATAAAATCGGTGTGATGTTCGGGAATCCGGAAACAACGACAGGAGGAAATGCCTTGAAATTTTATGCTTCCATGCGAATTGACATTCGCCGGTCGAGTCAGATCAAAGAAGGCGAGGAAGTAATCGGAAATCGCGTAAAAGTGAAAGTGGTGAAAAATAAAGTGGCACCACCGTTCCGTAAAGCTGAATTCGACATCATGTATGGTGAGGGAATCTCTAAAGTGGGAGAAATCATCGACCTGGGTGTGGAATTGAATATTGTGAAGAAAAGTGGTTCCTGGTTCTCCTATGGCGAAACCCGCCTTGGTCAGGGTCGCGATGCTGTAAAAGGTATGATCGCCGACAATCCTGAACTAATGGAAGAACTGGAACTGAAAATCAAAGACGCTCTTGGGTCACCTGCAGCCGCTGCGGCTGTAGTAATGGCACAAGGCTAACTGCATATCGTTTCTGGAAAATGCTCTTGTCCGCCTCAGGCGGATCGGAGCATTTTTTGTTTGCGGGAAGTAAACACGATTCACTCATGCCAGCTATAAAATGTAAAAGCACTTGTGTTTTTTAACCAGATTGACCAGTATCTACCACAACTTGTGTATATTTCATACCAGTAGAAACCTTAAACTATACATGATGAAAAAGAACTTAGCAGAATTTATCGGCACATTTTGGCTTGTACTGGGTGGTTGCGGAAGCGCAGTGCTCGCTGCGGGCATCCCAAATGTCGGCATTGGTTATGTAGGAGTATCCCTGGCATTTGGTTTAACCGTGGTTGCGATTGCCTATGCGTTCGGACATATTTCGGGCGCGCATTTGAATCCGGCGGTAACAATAGGCGCATGGGTTGCTGGTCGTATTGAGGCAAAAGATGTTCCAGGGTATATCATCTCCCAAATCCTGGGTGGAATAGCGGCAGCCACCGTTTTATACCTCATAGCCACCGGAAACGGATCCAAAATCGGCGGTTTTGCTGCAAACGGTTTTGGCGACCATTCACCTCATGGCTACAACATGCAGGCTGCAATAATCACCGAATTTGTGATGACCTTTATTTTCCTGCTGGTTATTTTGGGTTCTACCGATGAAAAAGCGCCGAAAGGTTTTGCCGGACTCACAATCGGTTTAACACTTACGTTGATTCATCTCATCAGCATTCCTGTTACGAACACATCTGTAAATCCTGCAAGAAGTATCAGCCAGGCATTGTTTGTGGGCGACTGGGCATTAAATCAGTTGTGGCTTTTTATTGCGGTGCCAATTGCCGGCGCAGCACTGGCTGGACTCGTTTACAAGTACTTCAAATCATAATCAATAGAATGCTCTGCCGGAGTTTGAGGAATCCTTTTCGGCAGAGCATTTTCATTCTCCATTTTGCTCCCCACTCATTTCACTAAGTTTCCTTACTTTTGGCACAAAATTGTGATATGGTATTGTCAATGACAGGTTACGGAAAAGCTGCCGGAACGTTCGAAGGAAAAAAGATCGTGGTGGAAATCCGTTCGTTGAATAGCAAAAGTTTGGATCTCAATCTGCGACTAATGCCCTTGTATCGCGAAAAAGAGTTGGACTTGCGGGCGATCATCGGTCAACATCTGGATCGCGGTAAAGTAGAAGTGTCGGTTTCCCTTGAAAACTCAGGTGATTCGAAAAATTATACAATCAACAGAGAACTGGCCCAGGCATATTACAATGATATCAAAGCAGTTGCTGAAGCAGTTGGTGAAGAACCAAAAGACTTACTGGCAATTGTGATGCGAATGCCGGAGATTTTTACCAACGAAAAAGAACAACTTTCCGAGGCTGAAGGTTTATTCCTTGATCAACTGGTACACGAAGCATGCGAGCAATTAATTACTTTCCGAAAACAGGAAGGTGATCAATTGAAACGTGATTTTGAGCAAAACATTCGGCGGATCAATGAATTGTTGGAAGAAGTACCACAATACGAAACGATTCGAATTGATATTGTGCGCGAACGAATGCGTATGAGCCTTGAGAAAATTAGCAATACTGCGGTTGATGACAATCGTTTCGAGCAGGAATTGATTTTCTACATCGAGAAGATGGATATTTCGGAAGAAAAAATGCGCTTGTCCAATCACCTGAATTATTTCGTCGAAACCATGGAGGTTCCGCTTTGTGGGAAGAAATTGGGTTTCATCACACAGGAAATCGGCCGTGAAATCAACACACTGGGAAGTAAAAGCTACCATGTAGAAATGCAAAAACTGGTGGTTGAAATGAAGGATCACCTGGAAAAGATAAAAGAACAAGTATTGAATACCCTCTAACCGAAGTCGGATGTCGGAATTGCAACAAACAGGTAAATGCATCATTTTTTCAGCTCCTTCCGGAGCCGGAAAGACAACGATTGTACACCATTTACTTGGAGCCGACTTAGGACTGGAATTTTCGGTTTCGGCTTGCAGCCGTGATCCACGCCCGAATGAAACAGATGGAAAAGACTATTATTTTTTAGGCGTCGAAGGATTCAAACAAGCAATAGCCAATGGCGATTTTGTGGAATGGGAAGAGGTATATGCCAACAACTTTTACGGCACACTTCGTTCGGAACTGGAACGTATCTGGAAGGCCGGGAAAACGGTCATTTTTGATGTCGATGTAGTTGGCGGATTGAATATCAAACGCATTGTGGGGGATAACGCGTTGGCGGTTTTTGTGCAACCACCTTCGTTTGAAGCATTGGAAGAACGCTTGCGCGGACGCAGTACCGAATCGGAAGAGAAGATAGCTATTCGTTTGGCAAAAGCCCGGCAGGAACTGGCCTCGGCGTCTCAATTTGATGTGGTGTTGGTCAATGACCAACTGGAACGCGCTTGTGCGGAAGCGGAAGAAATCGTGCATCAATTTTTAGTAACGGCATGAAAATAGGACTCTATTTCGGAACCTTTAATCCCATTCATGTCGGACACCTGGTGATCGCCAACTACATGGCGGAATACACTGATTTGAACCAGGTTTGGCTGGTGGTAACACCTCAAAATCCGTTAAAGAAAAAGTCCTCATTATTAGCCGATTATCACCGGTTGGCACTGGTTCAGGCCGCCATTCAGGATAATAATAAATTGCGGGCCTCGGATGTTGAATTCAAATTGACACAGCCCAATTATACGTCAACAACGCTTGCGCATTTGAAAGAAAAATACCCACAACACACGTTTTCCATGATCATGGGTGAGGACAACCTGCGCACTTTGCACAAATGGTATAATCACGAGCATTTGATGGAAAATTATAAGTTCTATGTCTATCCGCGTGTGCTGACCGTTCAGGAAGAGGAAGAAGTGGTGGAAATGGGTTCGCTGAGCGAAAACGAGTTCATGAAGCATCCATCGATCATAATGTGTGAAGAAGCACCGGTAATGAAGGTTTCAGCAAGTTTTATTCGTCAGGCAATCAAAGAAGGGAAAGATGTGCGGTATTTGCTAACCGAGCCGGTGCATAAATACCTTGATGAAATGAACTTCTATAAGTAACAGCTACCCTTTACGAAGTCCTTTAAAAAAACCAATGATCCGTTTGCGGAACAGGAACATGATCAGCAAATAAGGAACGGCCATCAGGTACAAAATTCCGAAATTGATGTTGCTGGTGAACGATTCTTCGCCCAACTCTGAACTTTGCTCCGACATCATTCTACACTGAGAACATCCTTGTCCCCAAGCCAGATCAGCGAAAGTTAGCGCTACAACAATCAGTAACAATGCTCTTTTCATGAGCGTAAAATTACGGATTAATTGAACAGGTGGTGGATTTTCAATGTGTTTTAACATTCGCCGTTTTTTGGTTGAAAAACCGATTTTCTAAATAGTGTTCGGGAATTTGGGTGTTCGGAATATCCCGAACACCCAAATTCCCGAATTCGACAAATTCAGCCGAGAGAAAACCTCTTGGTCCGCTGGAAAAAGTAACAGAAGACTTATTTCAACGATTCTTTCACGTAAGCCATTACCGACGCTTCCTGCTCAGGAGCCAGACGTGATTTTTTCGCCATGGAAGGAACGATGCGATCCCATCTTTCAGCGGAATAATCTGCGATTACCGGTAAATCATGACATCGGCCACAGTGTTGATTGAATAACCCTTCTCCAACCAGTGCATCTGCAGACAGGCCTTCTTCTTTGGCTGGTTCAACAGGAACGGTAACGGGCTCTTTTGCTGGTTCAACTTTGCTGATTTCTTCGGTTGTCCGGCAAGATGTAATCATGGCAACAACGGCCAATGATCCTAAAAAAAGTGCTGTTTTCATTGAATGTTTTCTGAAACAAATGTAGGTAATTGAAGGAGGTGTAGCGTTTTTTTCTGTTAAAGAACATGTTACAAACGTAAAAATTAAATTGACGCGATAACGAAAGAATAAATCGGGTTTTCATTTTTCCCAACATGAACGTAAATAGATTACGTTCTACTGGCCGTATCTTTGTTATGTCAAAGGAAAAGAGAGGCTTAAACATGAAAAAACAATGTACCATGATCACTATTCACAAGGCTTAGCTTCCATTCACGGTTGACTTGCGCCACCATCCAAATCACATTGGCTTTGGGAAATTTAACCGGTTGCCAGGCCAAAACCACTTACTGAATTCCGGAAAATCAGTAACATCTGTTAGGTCGTCTCATCTCGAGACAAACACAATCATCGGTAACAATCAGAACACAGGAGGCGTGCGCGCGAACGCTCTTCTGGCTGAGAACTGCCACAGTATTCACTTTAAAACCAAATTTTCTATGCTGAATTAAACCGCTAGATCAACGTCTGCAACCACGGACAACCAGGAACCAATCGTGCTTTTTGTCAATTGGAACCGCCACTATTCACAGGCTTTACTTAGCAGACTCTGTTTCACCCCTTTGATCACACAAATCAAATTACTGTTTATCGACCACGTCGTATCCGAATTTTCGAATATTGGCACTACGGCCGGGAAATTCGAAAGTTGTCAAAAGTGACCTTTGCGATTCAGTTGGATTTGCCTAACGTATCATATACGTCATCTAAACCCCATCAGCTTCAGTTTGGTGGGGTTTATTTCACCTCCCGAATGTAATTCAGCATATGCGTTTCATACGTAATGTAAATCACGACATCTGGTTTGAAAGCCGTTACAATTTCTTGGTTGAGACCATATTTCCAGGAATCGAAAATGACGAGTGTTTCGGCGAAACCTTCTTTTAAAAAGGGGAATACGGCATCCCCGAACGAATCGCGGATAATGAGCAGTTTGAGCTTGTTTTTGGGATTTCGGTGCACGAAATGTAATTCGAACTGTTCCGGATACATAAACTCTGGTGGTGGGGGGAAACCCATTTTTTCCACGAGTTCCGCTTGCTCATGGTAATGAGCTATGGGAATTGCTTCCGCTGCGGAGTTATTTGGTAAAAAACTGGCCAAATGACCAATTTTTACATAGTCGGTGGTCCATTTGTAACGCCTGAGGTAGCGGGTGTTCAACTCCGGAAAATGACTGTGTTTTAATCGATTCATCAATGCTTCGGTTACCACAAAACCGGCCCGTTTGTTCCAGTGATTGTCGAGTTTAAAGTATAAGTTATGCCTTTTCCCTTTTTCCAAAACAGGTTTCAGATCCACCCAAAGGCCGGGCAGGCGCCGCTGAAACCGTTTCCGGAGCTGGTCGATGCGACTATCCGGGTAGCGTTTCACAATATTGAATGGCAGGTCTTCGGGGTAGGCTTCCAGCGCTGAAGGTGCAATTATCAGATACGGGATGACATTGTGCTGTTTGAAAAACACTTTTCGCCGAAGCCATTCCGCTTCAAAACTATCCAGCTGCACAGGTGTCAATTGTCGGTCACCTTCATAAATTGCACGCTCTTCACCCGCGATGAAATAACGCCCGTTTTCGCCGATAATCAGGTGCTCCGGATCGGGGGAAACATGGAAAAAGTTCAGTTTTACGAACTTGTTCCATTCAATCATCGATGTACGAAACGAAAAGTTATCGCTCAGATAAGTTTCACATTCTTTCGGGAATTTGTCCAGTTTATTGATGTTGATGGTCAGCGAATCTTGAAAAGTGCGGTTTTCGTCGTGGCGTTTAAACGTGATGAAATGAAAGCGGTCATTCAGAAAGGGCGCGATGATCATGACACCGAAAACGATCAGTAGAAAACCCCGGTTAAACTCTTTCACAACTAGAAATTAAAATAAATAAACGGATTGTAACTCGAAGAAGTCAGCGCCATCACGCAGTAAACAAATAATCCCAGGTACACGGTATTTTTCACCAGTTCAAATACACCCGATTGCGTAAAGCGCACCATCAACGGTTGTTCCCTGAAGAAGCGGAACGAATACGTGCTCAGTACCAAAGCCAGGATCAACACGGTGATCAATTCGTAATCGAGGAAATACAAGGCGCCTCGCTGTGATTCACCTGAAAAGCTGAACATGCGTTGTACGTACAATGCCGCATCACTGAAGGCTTCGATGCGGAAAAACACCCAGCCGATCATGACGATCAACATCGTGTAAATCCAGCCGATGAGCTTCGGCAATTTGTCGAGCACCTTGTCGAAACCCAAGCGTTCGATGAGCAAAAACACACCGTGGAAAAATCCCCAGAACAGGAAACTCCACGAAGCGCCGTGCCAGAAACCGGTGAGTAAAAACACGATCATCAGGTTCACGTACATGCGCACGGGACCCTTTTTGTTTCCTCCCAGCGGAATGTATACATAATCACGAAACCAGGTCGATAGTGAAATGTGCCATCTGCGCCAGAATTCCTTGATGCTGTGAGCGATGTAGGGCAGGTTGAAATTCTCCGGAATATTGAATCCGAACAACCGTCCCAAACCAATAGCCATGTCGGAATAACCCGAAAAGTCGAAATAGATCTGTAATGTATAAGCCGTAATTCCCAACCATGCAGCTCCGGCCGAAATCGACGAAATATCCTGCTCCATGATGTTGTCTGCAAGTACGGCACAGGTGTTGGCAATGATCACTTTTTTGAACAAACCGATCAAAAATCGCTGCACACCGCGATACAACATATCGATGGTTTCCTTGCGGCTGTGGATCTGGTAAATGATGTCTTTGTAACGCACAATCGGTCCGGCAACCAGCTGTGGAAAGAGCGCCACATAAAGGGACATGTTCACGAGGGAAACCTTTGGAAGCGTGCGATCACGGTAAATATCGCGCAACATCGAAAGCTGGTGGAAAGTATAAAACGAAATGCCGACAGGCAGGATTACTTTGGCTAGTTCCTGCTGTTCGGGAGTCAGTACTGGTGCAGGACCTGGCGTAAATACCTGTATAAAAAACTGCAGGTATTTGTAGCTAAACAACAACGCCACGTTAACCACGATTCCCAATATCAGCCATTTTTTGGCGTGAATCTCTGACCGTTCGATCAGTTTTGCGATCAGGAAATTTCCGAGGATAGAAGCGATCAGCAACAGCGTAAAACCCGTTCCGCCCCACATGTAAAACAGCAAACTAACGATCAGCAAAACCACATTGCGTGCAGCTTTGGGTGCGAGGTAATAGACCAGCAGCGCGGTCGGCAAAAAATAAAACAGGAAAACCAGACTACTGAATAACATTGAGGTCGTTTGTATAAAATCCAAGCGTTATTTCAGATGCGAAGGTAACAGAATTGGGGATTAGGGAATGGAGATTTGTTAAAAACGAACGAAAGGCTGATTAATTGTTTGTTGCGTGTAATGGAAATTGCTGTTCACTTAACCGGATTTTAATTCAATATATTTGTAAAAATTTATGCCATGCGCTACCTCCTGTTTGTCTTGTTGATCTGTTCAATCTCAACGGTTTTTGCACAAGATACCATTGCTACTTACTTTGATTGGGCTGGAAATCCGACTACAAATATCTACAATGCTGCTTTTTTCCGTTCTAAAATAAACCCTTCGAAACCGACCAAAACTTATTATCGTGGCGATTCTTTGAAAAAAAATGATGCCTTCAAACCGGCGCAAATTTCTGAAAAGAACGGTCGTTTTATTTTTATTAACCTCGACAAAACGGTCATAAAGGATATAACCTTTAAAGAAAACAAACGGCACGGTCAGGCACTTACCTATTATGAAAACGGAAAGATTAAAGATGTTGAATTTTTTAGAAACGGCTTGCAGGACAGCATTTCTACTTATTATCATAAAACAGGGGTGATTTCGGCTATTGAACACTATGTATCGGACTCGTTGATGTCTTATGAGTTTTTCAATGAAGACGGCACAAAAGATACAGTGTCAACTTCAGCGTCTGTAGCGGCAGAATTTCCTGGAGGGCTAGTTGAAATGAGACGATTTTTAGGCAATAACATCATTTATCCTCATACCGCTGTAGAATTAAACATAGAAGGAAAATGTTATCTTCAATTTCAGATAGATGAAACCGGTAAAATATACGATGTAAGAGTAATGCGTGGTGTGCCTGATTGTTTTGAATGTGATAAGGAAAGTGTGCGCGTGGTGAAAGAAATGCCGCTTTGGACTCCCGCTAAAACCCATAATCGTTATTGCGCTTCGACGTTCAATTTACCGATTATGTTTAAGTTGACGGGTGGAGGTAAAAAGAAGAAACGACATAATAAGTAACCTGAGTTTAGGTGTTTTTACGTTTAGAAATAAACTCAAAAACTACTCCTCACAATTCTCCATCCGTTTTTTCATTTCCGGGCCGGGCATGTGTTCAAATTCAGCGCATTTCTTCTGCTTATCCGCTTTGAGTTTTTGCAGTTCCTGTTCGTCTTTTTTGGTGGAACCCTTTTGCAAAATAGCGTTGGCTTTTTGGTTGAGTTTATCCCCGGACTCGATACACGCGCAAATGGTATCCGGCTCACTACAAGCGCTTAACACAAGTGCAACCATTCCAACAAAAACAGCATTCCGGTAAACTCGATTCATGATATGGGTTTAGGGTGTAAAAATAACGTTTTCCAGTGGATGATTTTTCACTCAAACATCGGCTGGAACGGATCAAAACGATGCATCGTTTCCAATGGTTTCAGTTTACCGTCTTCTACACGGATTACGCGGCCCGGGAACTTCTCGATCATTGCCATATCGTGTGTGGCCATCAAAACCGCCGCTTTTTCTTCTTTCGAAACAGCGATGATGAGTTTCATGATTTCAGCTGAAGTTTCAGGATCGAGGTTTCCGGTTGGTTCGTCGGCAAGGATCAGTTTCGGATGATTGATTAGAGCGCGTGCGATGGCTACTCGCTGCTGTTCACCACCGGATAATTGATGCGCCTGCACATTCCCTTTGCTTTCCAAACTAACCATGGAAAGTACCGTTTTGGCGCGGTTTTCCATTTCACGTTTGTCTTTCCAACCGGTAGCGCGCATTACAAAATAGAGATTTTCGGCAACTGAACGGTCGGTGAGCAATTGAAAATCCTGGAACACGACGCCAATCGCCCTGCGCAATTGCGGAATGCTGCGTCTGTCGAGGTCGTTTACTGAAAAACCAGCCACTTTTCCGCTTCCGGAGCTGAGAGCCAACTCGCCGTAAAGCACTTTCAGCAGGCTGCTTTTTCCGCTTCCGGTTTTCCCGATCAGGAATACCAGTTCATCGGAATTTACTTCCAGGTTCACATCGTCTAAGACCACCTGGTTCAATTGAACGATTTTACCATGCTGAATCTGTATGACCTTTTCCACGAGACTGTTATTTTAAGGTAAAGGTATCAGAACACCAGCAAAAAAACGGGTTCGCAATGAAATAATCTTAACACGTTCGCGTTTAAAACTTTTCGGCACTCACGCTGCTCCGACCTTTCTTTGCGGTTAATTTTACTAACTTATAAAAACCAAGTCGTGATGCGCCATTTTTTGATTCTCTTCTTCGCTCTTGCTTTCGGGCAGGCATGGACGCAGCAAACTGAAAAATACCACTCTCCGTTGGCCGGTTTTTACCGCTCCGAAGACCTGTTTGAAAAGGAACAATTCAGTGCTGCCAGAAAAGAATTCCGTTTATTTATTGACTCCTACACCGGTTCCAAAAACGATCCGTTCTATATCAAAGCACTTTATTACGAAGGAATTTCGGCTTTGTCGCTGTTCAACAACGACGCTATTCCGCTATTGGAATCCTTCAACCGCGAATACCCGGAAAGTATTTACAAACACGATATTTTCTTCCGCTTCGGGCAGTTTTATTACCAGAAAAAGGACTACAAAAAAACCATCGAATGGCTCTCACAGCTGAGTAGACAAAACGTGGAGCCTCAAAACCTGCAGGAATATCATTTCAAATTGGGGTACTCTTACTTTAGTGAAGAGCAGTTTCCGGAAGCAAAAAATGCATTTTACGAAATAAAAGATTCCACTTCGCAATATGGCACACCTGCGTTGTATTACTATTCACATTTGAGCTACAAAGACGGTTCTTACCAAACGGCTTTGGAAGGATTTGAAAAACTCATGAGCGACACACGCTTCAAAACAGTAGTTCCTTATTACATTACCCAGATTTATTATTTGCAGGGAAAATACCAGGAAGTGACCGAATTTGCGTTGCCACATCTCGACAGTATGAAGCCCGGCGATCAGATTGAAATGAACCACCTGATCGGCGACTCGTATTATAAGATCGGGAAGTTCGACGAAGCCGTTCCGTTTCTGGAGATTTACAACGAAAAGTCGACCACCACTCGCGATGATGACTATGCGTTGGGGTACGCTTATTTTAGAAGTTCGCAGTGCAGCAAAGCCATTGTTTATTTCGATAAAGTATCGCGGGTAAAAGATACGCTCGGACAAATCTCGCTGTACCACGCCGGCGAATGTTACATGAATCTCAATGAACTGGCGTATGCGCGGAAAGCATTCGGCGCGGCGGCACAGATCGATAAAGATCTCATGATCCAGGAAGATGCGTTGTACAATTACGCAGTGCTTTCCTACAAACTCGATTTGAATCCGTATGACGAAGCCGTGATCGCGCTGGAAGATTACATTACCAAGTACCCCAATTCCCCGCGCAAAAATGTGGTGCACCAGTATTTGGTAAACTGTTATACTTCGACCAAAAATTACGCAAAAGCACTCGAATCGCTTGATAAATTGCCAACCAAAGATTCGAAACTGAAAAGCGCATACCAAATGATTGCCTTTAATCGCGGTGTGGAATTGTACCAAAAATCGGAATTCAAACAAGCAATCAACGCATTTAAACTGATCGAGAAATACCCGCAAAGCCAGGAAATTTCAGCAAAAGGTGTTTTCTGGACAGCCGATTCTTACTTCATGCTGAAAGATTTCCCAATGGCGATCAAAGAGTACCGCGCGTTCCTGGCTATGCCGACTGTCTACGGTTCTGCTCTGAAAGCTGACGCTCAGTACAACATCGGTTATGCTTACCTGGGACAAGAGTCCAAAGATCAAACCCAGATCATTGCTGCTTTTCAATCGTACCTGCAGGAACCCAATCTTACCAACAAAAAGAAGAAAGCAGATGCTACCATGCGTTTGGCTGATGCGTATTACGTGACCAAACAAAACGACCTGGCACTTGAGTTTTATGAAAAAGCCCACGACCTGAAAATGGGTTATGAGGACCAGGCATTGTTTTATTCGGCGCGTTTGTATGGCTTCAACCAAAACCGGCCGGAAAAAATCAAGCGTTTGCTGGATATCATCAACAATTATCCCAATTCGAAATACATGCTTACTTCAGTATTTGAGGTCGGTTTGAGTTACTATAACGATGGGAACAACGATCTGGCAATCCGTTATTTTAACCAGTTAGTGAATGATTACCCGACTTCCATCCAGGTGAAAGACGCCCTGCATTACATCGGTGATGCCTATTTCAAAAAGAAGGAATACAACCAGGCCGAATCGTATTTCAAACGTGTACTCGACCAATACGGAACAGATCGTGCTACCTGTGTGCGCGAAACCAAAGCTTTGGCTGATATCTATACCGCACAACGACAGTTGGATAAGGTTGAAAACCTGGTCAATATTTATCCATGTGCCGATTCCATTCGATTTGAGGTGGAAGACAAGTACTACGAACAAGCCATGGAAGCTTACGGGCGAAAAGAGTACCAGGCATCATTGACCGATTTCGACGGATACCTCAACAAATATCCGAACGGAAAATACAAGCAGGAAATCCTGAACTACAAAGCCGATGCGCTCTACATTCTGAAACGCGAAGCTGAAGCAGTTGATATTTACAAACAAACGCTTGAACGTCCGAACGATGACTTCACGGAAATTGCTTCACAGCGTACTGCCAAATTCCTGTACAATTCCTACGAGTACGAGCAGGCATTGCCGTATTACACCCGTTTGGAACAAGTTTCCAAATCACCGGAAATGACCCAAATTGCTGAGTTAGGATTGATGCGTTGTCATTATGTAGTCGAGAATTTCGCTAATTCAGCCGAATATGCCAAAAAAGTATTGGGCAACAAACAAATTACCAATACTGTGAAGCTGGAAGCCGAGTACATTAAGGGAATTTCCCTGGCGAAAACGGACCGTTTCACAGAGGCATTACCTTCATTGGAATACGTGGTGAAAAACACAACGACAGAGTTTGCTGCCGAATCGAAATACACGATTGCCGAAGGTTACTTCAAAAAAGGGGATCTCACCAAAACCGATACGGAAATCCGTGCCTTGCTGAAAATGAAACCGGGCTATGATTACTGGATCGCCAAAGGGTTGATTTTGCAAACGAAAGTATTGATTGAGAAAGAAGACCTGTTCCAGGCAGAACAGACTATTCGTTCGGTAATCGACAATTATCCTGACGATGAGGATGGAATTAAAGTAGAAGCTAATGATTTGCTGGAAGAAATCCTGCAAATGAAAAACAAACCAAAATCCCTGCAAGCACCTAGTGAAACGGAGATTGAAGTTGGTGACGATAAATCAGGGAACTAATGAGACAGACAATCAATCAGATGAAAACGATCGGCGCGCTATCTTTCCTGCTCTTCTCCGGGTTGAATGCATCCGCCCAGGAAAACATAGAACTCATTATCAATGCAAACCGGTCGATAGAACCGGCTTACCGACAGGCAGAAAGTCCGAAGATCCTGGACACGGTTTTCCCAAATCCAACGGCTACATTTCCATTGCTGGCAATGAGTTATGCTCCCGAAATTGAAGTAAAATCCATTCCGGCGGCGACGGTAAAAACCGTTGAAAAATTACCGCAATTGTACAACGGTTACGCACGTGTGGGCATCGGTTCGCTGTTTATGCCGTTGGCCGAAGTGTATTACAACAATACGCGCACCCGCAAATTCAACTACGGATTTCACGGTCAGCATATCAGTTCTTTCGGAAGGATCAAAAACTACGCTCCGGCCAATTTTGATAAAAGCAATTTCCGTGCTTTCGGTGGCATGAACGAAAAACGCTATGACTGGATGGCAGAAATGAATTACAACAACCGCGGGTTGCATTTCTACGGTTTTCGCAATGAAAATGCCGATGCCGACAGCATTGCGCAGCGCTTCAACACCTTTAACCTGAAGGGCCAGTTCAGCTCGCACAAACACGACAGTTTGGGCGTAAACTGGCGGGCAGGTTTTGAATACCGTCATTTCAACGACAAAAAACCGGCGATTGACAGCCTCGAAGACTGGCGCGCGAAAGAGAACTATTTTAGCCTTTTCGGCGGCGTATCGTTCAAATGGGGCAACGAGATTTTCGGAGCCAATGCAGATCTGAAATACAACGGTTACAAATATGGGATCGAAGATTCTTCACTAACTCTTGTAGATTCAGGAATTGTGCACAACAACACCATCTTTAGCCTGCGTCCTTACATCACGACGTATTCTAAAAACAAACGCCTGAAAGCCAATATCGGCGTGGATATTACGGTAAGTGCCGCTGATAAAACGCGCTTTTATCTGTACCCGAATGCCGAGGTGAAGTATTCGTTGTTTGACGATATCCTGATTCCCTATGCGGCTTTGCGCGGCGGCATGACGCAACAGACGTTCAAAGGTATTACAGACATCAACGAATTTGCGTTGTCGAATCAGCAATTGCGCAACGAACACAAGGCGATTGAAGCTGCTATCGGGTTAAAAGGGACATTAAGCAAACGCGTCGGATTCAACATTGGCGCCAGTTTCGGGAACATCAAAGACAAGGCGTTATTTATTACCGACACACTGCATTCGGCCGGAAATCGCTTCGCGGTGATCTATGATACGATCAATGTTGCAACTGTAGAAGGCGCGTTGTATTACCAGATGCTGGAGAAAATCAAAATTGACGTCATCGGACGTTATTTTTCTTACAACGCGTTGAGCAATACCTACGCCTGGAACTTACCGCAAGTACAGTTTATTCTGCGCGGAAGTTACAACCTGTACGACAAGTTTATCTTTACACTCGACCTGAACATGGAAGGCGGCCGTCGTGCGTTGGTATATGCGACGGAAGAAGATGTAACCGAAGAGAACAACCAATTGGCCAAAAAACTGGGCTTTATTGCAGATGCGAACCTTGGTGTGGAATACCGTTACAACAAACGGATTTCGGCTTTCGTAAACGTCAACAACCTGGCGGCGCAGCGCTACAAACGTTGGTACAATTATCCGGTGCAAGGCTTGCAGGTTATGGGTGGAGTGACGTTTAGGTTTTAGGTTGAAGCCATTATAAGTGACTTATCTTTAGTTGTTTAATCCCACGTAATATTGCGAAATTACGTGGGCAATTCGGGCACGTAATTTCGCAATATTACGTGTACACTTTTAGATGAATCAAAACGGCTTGTTGTTTTTGAAAATCCAGAATTACACCAACCCCAGCAAATCCTCCTTCGAAAGAGATTTCAACACGGTTGTATCGGTGTGAATCAAATCATTGACCAATTCGCGTTTGCTTTCCTGCAGGCGAAGGATTTTTTCTTCAATCGTATCCGGACAAATCAATCGTATCGCCATCACGTTTTTCTTTTGGCCGATGCGGTAACAACGGTCAATGGCCTGGTTTTCAGCCGCCGGGTTCCACCACGGATCAACGATGTACACATAATCGGCTTCGGTAAGATTGAGTCCCGTTCCACCTGCTTTTAAGCTGATGAGAAACAAGCGTACATCATCTTCCGACTGAAAACGCTCGACCTGCTCGGCCCTGTTTTTGGTTTTTCCTGTCAGGTAAGCAAATGGTATTTTCAAGCGCTCCAGTTCCGGACGAATGAGTTCCAGCATGCCCACAAACTGCGAGAAAATCAGGATTTTGTGATTCGCCGATTTGGAGGTGATCTGCTCCATCAACTCCGTCAGTTTCGCCGATTCATCACCGTAATATTCCTGGTCGCTGAGTAAGGCCGGAGAATTACAAATCTGTCGCAACTTGGTCAATCCCGCCAGGATATGCATGTTTCCGGTGGCGTAATCGGCTTCATCCATTCCCGCCAAAAAACGCTGAAATTCGGCTTTGTACGTGTCGTAAACCTTGCGCTGTTCGGCTCCCATTTCGCAGTAAACCACCATCTCGGTTTTCTCGGGCAACTCGTGCGCAACCTGCTTTTTGGTTCGGCGCAGCAAAAACGGGTTGATTTTGCGTTGCAATTCTTTAGCCCTGGCCGAATCCTTGAACTTGTCAATCGGCATGGCATAATGATCGTTGAACAACTTGGGCGAACCCAGCAATCCCGGAACGGCAAACGACAATTGCGCGTACAAGTCGAAGGTGTTATTTTCAATCGGCGTTCCTGTGAGCACAATCCGGTTTTGAGCTTGCAATAATCGTACGGCTTTGTAGCGCTTCGATTCCGGATTCTTGATAGCCTGCGATTCATCGAGGAAAATGGCCTGGAACCGGTATTTTTTCATGAACGTAATGTCTGATAACAACGTTCCATAGGTCGTGAGGATGATATCAAATTGACTAAACGAATCCGTGTTTTTCACCCGGTTTGCACCATGAATGGTCGTGATTTTTAACGATGGAGCAAACTTTTCCACTTCGGCAATCCAGTTAAAAATCAGCGAAGTAGGCACCACGATCAGGTTGGTATGATGTCCGCGTTTTTCCTTTTGCGATAAAATAAAGGCCAATACCTGAACGGTTTTCCCCAATCCCATATCATCGGCCAGGCAACCGCCAAAGCCAAATTCATCCAGGAAATTCAACCAGTTAAGTCCTTGTTTCTGATAATCGCGCAATTCGGTTTGTAGAGCTTCCGGCGGTTCGATGCTTTCAATCTGCTCGAATTTCGCCACTTTTTCTTTGTAAAAACGCAGTTCACGCAAGACTTCTTCTGACAAAACTTCTTCGGCAAACAACTCATCAACCTGGGCATACAAACTTTTCGGGATGCGAATGCGGTCATCGGCAATTTCACCGGTCCGAAAATACTCAGCAAATCGCTCCATCCATTCCTGCGGTAAAATTCCCATCGTTCCATCACCCAACTTCACATAACGCATTTTGTTGTTGATGGATTTCTGAATTTGTTTCAACGTAACCGACTGATCGCCAAACGAAACCTTTGCCGCTGTGTCAAACCAATCAATTTCACTACTCACACGAATCGCCACCTTCATCTTATTGGAATTGAGGTTGTTATTGCGCAGTGTGCTGAATCCCAAAATGGAATATCCGAGGTTGTTCCAATGCTCGAATGCATCCAGGAACCAGCCTTCGTGCAAAAATTCCTGCTTGTTGAGGTAGAAAAATTCGTTTCCTTCCTGCTCCGGAAAATCGGGATGTGTGCGCAACACTTCGTGTAAAAATTGCTGTTCCTCGCGTTCATTCCGTTCAATGGAAAAAGTCGCGCCGGTTTGATCGAGCGTAACCAATTGCCGGTTTGAAAGCACTGGAATTTCCACATCGCCGTATTTAAGCGCAGGTGTAATGAGCACAAAATTCTCGGAATCGGTCAAAAAGATCACCTTTTCACGAATGGTATTCAAGCCGGTTTGTTCCACCAGTTTCAGCGGAGCCGGTTTGATAAATGCGTACCGGATACTCACTTTGGATTCCAGCGGAGCTAAAAATTCCTGCCGAAATGCATCGAATTTACTGGCGTGAATGACAATTTTATTGTTGTTGAGTTTCAGAAAATCGATGGTACGCAGGTAATCGAAATGATCAATCAGCGTGAGTTGATCGCCATAAAGCACAAAATAGCGGTAAATGAGTTTGAGTCGGTCAACCGGAATTTGTTTGTTGAACGCTTCCACCATTCCGGTAATCTCATAAAACGGACCGGTTTCATTTACTTCCAGCGAAAGTGAAATCCCGGCCAGATCCAGTTTTACTTCTTCAATCGAAGCGCTGGTCACACTTTGTGAAACATCGTCGGAATGACGGTAAACAGGCAAACCTTCAGGATTGGCCAACACAGCTTTAATTCCCGTCATTTCTTCCACAAACTGTTCCGGTTCCATTTCGGAAACAGGTGTCACATTCCGGTATTCGGATTGGTATTTGGTAAGTGCCGCATAAAAACGCAGTACCTCTGGTTTATTGGTTTTCAAAAGTTGATCAACGGCATTCACGAGCCTTACCGGATTTTTGACCTTATCTTCTTTCGAGCGTTGCGCAGTATAAACTTTCAGGCTCAAAGCTTCCGTATAATTGGTCGCACCGATCACCAGCAACGGTTTCCAGCCGGCCGTTTGATTTTCTTTCAGCAGCGATTCGGGCGAAAAAGCCTTTGGCAGCAATTGGCGTTTCATGCGCTCGGTCGATTGAGCGTTGAAAGGCAGCAACGGCATGAGCGGTTCTATTTTCGTGCGGCCATTTTTCCATTGCACTTCGAAAAAACGATCCAAATGCGGTTCGTTTTCCAGGCCATATTCTTTGGCTTTCCCCATAAGGGTTTTCTCGCGCAACGTACGATCAAAAAACAAGCGAATGGTGTCTGATTCAAGGATTTCGTTGAGCACCACGGTTTGGTGTTCGCACAACTTTTTATCGGTTTGATCGCAGCTGCAAACCACTTCTATTCCGGCATCGTTCTGGTCGACTTCCACTAAAAAACTGCTGTAGAAATTCACCGAATAATCGAAGGTTCCATTGTCGACAGCCAGGTGTTTTACATCAACATTGCGTCTTCCGGCATTCATTTTGGCAAACCCAAAATCGGTTGAATGCTGAAACAAATCAGATATGGACAGGTCGGAAAAGTGTTTATCCGGAATCAGGAAAGCCGCTTTTTTTCCAGCGGAATCGGTTTTGGTTTCACCCAACGAATCTGCAGCTGCTAAAACCGCAACCACGTGTTCGCAAACCGGCCCACGTCTGAAATCGCAGGTACACAACGTTTCCTTGATCCGGCGTTCGGAATAATCTACTTCCACTTCGTAGACCAAACCGATGCTGTTGCGCACTTTTCCGGTGATGAGGTTGTCTTCATCCAAGAGGCTTTCCACCGTACATTCACTCACACGGGCGCGCGTTGAGGCCGAGGTCATGGTTTCGATGTAGCGCTGAAAAACGGAATTGGACAATTGCATAGGTGCAAAAATACGGGTATCATGAAATCAAACGCCAGAAAGGACAAATAATCAGTAACAATGCATTAATTCATTGATAGTGAGAACCTTTCATCCACTTTTGCAGCCAATCTTCATTTCCGGCAGCGTTAAAAGACGTTAAAGTGGAAATTTAATGTACCAAATGCACAACTTGTGCGTTTAAGGTAATAGACACCGGCTCAGTCCGGATCTGTTCATAAGTAGTAGTAGTTAGGTTTAGGTAGCGTGTAAAGAGAGGTGAGTAGTGTTACCTCTCTTTCTTTTTTGGAAGTTTCTGAGTATAAATTCTGAAACGTTACTAAACCACCATATTCACAATCCGTCCGGGAACCACAATCACTTTTTTCGGTTCTTTTCCTTCGAGCCATTTTTCGGTTTCAGGCATCGCCAATACGGCGGCCTGTACTTCCTGAGCACTCATACTCGTTGGTAACTCGGCCGAGAAACGCATTTTTCCGTTAAACGAAACCGGGTAAGCGAAATTGGCTTCTACCAAAAAGTCAGGGTTGAACTTCGGGAACGCAGCGGTGGAAATACTTCCGGCTTCGTGGCCCAATGCTTCCCACAATTCTTCGGCTACATGTGGCGCGTATGGCGAAAGCAGAATCACCAATTGCTCCAAAACAGCTCTCGAATGACATTTTTGCTCGGTGAGTTCGTTTACGCAAATCATGAAATTGGAAACGCCCGTATTGAACGAAAAACGCTCCAGATCTTCCTCGATTTTCTTGATGGTTTTGTGTAATGTTTTCAGTGAATCTTTGCTTGGTTCTGCATCGGTTACGATGCTTTTCCCTTCATTGTAGAACAAACGCCACAGTTTGCGCAGGAAGTTGTGAACGCCGTTGATTCCTTTGGTATCCCACGGTTTGAATTGCTCCAACGGACCTAAGAACATTTCGTACATACGCAGTGTGTCGGCGCCGAATTTCTCGACCAACTCATCCGGTGTTTGCACATTGTACTTGGATTTGGACATTTTTTCGACCTCGGAACCGCAGATGTAGGAACCGTCTTCTTCCAGGATAAATTCCGCGTTTTTGTATTCTTCGCGCCAGTTTTTAAAGGCTTCGGTGTCGAGCTTGTCGTTGTCAACGAAAGAGGTGTCTACATATGTAGGAACTATTCCATCTTCAATGTCAAGCCCAGTAACTCCTGCAATCGTTCCTGGATAAAGTTCCTTTATTCGTGCATTTATTTTATTTCTATATTCATCCAATAATTGAATCAGCCTTATTCTTTCAAGAGAATCTAAATCTTTTGCACTATTCCAAAGATTAGAAGATATGAAAATTGGTTTTTTGAATTCTTTTGGAATTTCAACTTTTTCACTTCCTTCGCTCCCAAAAATCCCCATAGGATATTTCGCGATTGCAAGACTACTTCGCCCCAAAATCATCCCCTGATTGATCATCTTCTTGAACGGCTCATCGAAGCTAATGAAACCCATGTCTTTCAGGAATTTGGTCCAGAAGCGGGCATAGAGCAAGTGTCCGGTTGCGTGTTCCGAACCACCGATGTACAAATCGACCTGGTTCCAGTAATCGGCTTTTTCTTTCGAAACAAACGCCTGTTCGTTGTACGGATCCATGTAACGCAGGAAATACCACGAACTTCCTGCCCAACCCGGCATCGTATTGGTTTCCATGCGGTCGCCTTCGAAATGATTCCAGGCAGTGCGCTCGGCACGTGCTAAAGGCGGTTCACCATCTTCGGTAGGCAAATATTTGTCAACTTCCGGTAATAGAATGGGCAAGTCTTTATCGTCGACCAAATACGGAATATCGTCTTTGTAAAAAACCGGGAATGGTTCGCCCCAATAACGCTGACGTGAGAAAATCGCATCGCGCAAACGGTAGTTGGTTTTTCCTTTTCCGATACCTTTTTCCTCAATAGCCCGGATAGCAGTTTCCATCGCTTTTTTGACCGGAAGGCCGGTCAGGAAACCCGAATCGGCAATCGTTCCTTCTTTTTCAGCGTAAGCCGCTTCGGAAATATCGATGTCTTTGAAAATGTTTTTGATTGGAATATTGAAGTGTTTCGCAAAATCCCAATCGCGCTGATCGCCGCAAGGAACGGCCATTACAGCTCCCGTTCCGTAGGAAGCCAACACGTAATCGCCAATCCAGACGGGAATGTTTTCACCCGTAAACGGATGCACGGCGTAAGCTCCGGTAAATTGTCCGGTAATGTTTTTCACATCAGCCTGGCGGTCGCGCTCCGACTTTAATGAAGCAGCGGTTTTGTAAGCCTCAATCGCGCTGCGGAATTCGTCGGTTGTGATCTCGTTCACCAGTGGATGCTCGGGAGCTAAAACCATGAATGAAACGCCGAAAATGGTGTCGGGGCGGGTTGTGAAAACGTCAATTGCAGATTGCGAATTGTAAATTGCAAATTGAACGGAGCAACCCTTAGATTTTCCGATCCAGTTGCGTTGAATGTCTTTTACGGACTCGGTCCAGTCTACGGTTTCCAATCCGGTGAGCAGTCGTTCGGCAAATGCCTTGATACGCATCGACCACTGACGCATGAGTTTTTGTTCTACCGGATGTCCGCCGCGTTCCGAAACACCATTAATAACTTCGTCATTGGCAAGAACGGTTCCCAAAGCCGGGCACCAGTTCACCCATGAATCAGCCAAATATGCCAAACGGTATTCCATAAGGATATCCGATTGTTCTTTCGACGGTTTGGTATTCCATTCTTCGGAAGTAAAAATCGTTTCGTAGTCCGAGCAAGCGTTCACCGAAGCATTTCCTTTCGTGCGGAATGTTTCGATCAGCGAATCGATGTGCTCCGCTTTATCAGTATCATTGTTGTACCAAGCGTTGAAGATCTGTTTGAAGATCCATTGCGTCCATTTATAATATTCCGGTGAAGAAGTTCGCACCTCGCGGTCCCAATCAAATGAGAACCCGATTTTATCCAGCTGATCGCGGTAGCGCGCCACATTTTCGGCGGTCGTGATCGCAGGATGTTGTCCTGTCTGAATAGCGTATTGTTCAGCCGGCAAACCGAATGAATCATAACCCATCGGGTGCAGCACGTTGAATCCTTTCAACCGTTTGTAACGAGCAAAAATATCCGAAGCGATGTAGCCCAGCGGGTGCCCGACGTGCAAACCGGCTCCTGATGGATACGGGAACATATCGAGGACATAATACTTGGGTTTATCGCTGATATCAGCGGCTTTAAACGGTTTGTTTTCGGCCCATTGCTGGCGCCATTTGGATTCGATATCACGAAAATTGTATTCCATACTTGCTGCTGTTGCTGCTAATTCAATGGGGGCAAAGATACCAAAAAGAGGCGTTTGGCGAAAAAGGAAAAACGGAGTTGAAAAACTTGAGTAATATTGCAATATTGCTATGTTGTTGTATATCAATGGTTTGAGGCCATAATAAAGATCTGTTTGCTGTTTTAAAACGAAAGATTGAAACTTGGATGTAAAATAATAAATTGAAAATCAACCAGTTAGATTAAGAATCAATATTGCAATATTACTATGTTTTTATAAATCAAATAGTTACCAAACGATAGATTGTTTCTTAACCAACAATTCTTCACGAATTCAACCTCTTGGCTTCCTTTGCCGCCTGCCGGCTTCGCGCAATCGCTTTATACACCGCATTGGCAATCACAACCGCAATGATCATGGCCGAACCGATATAAAAATCGTTGTTCAGCAAATCATTTTCTCCTAAAATGGGGATCGCCAGCAAAATGGTATATACCGGTTCCAGGTTAATGCTCAGCGCCACCGTAAATGCCCCGAGTCGTTTCATTATTTCGATGGTAGCCAGAAACGCAAACGACGTACACATGATCCCCAAAAACAACAGCCAGCTAAAATCGCTTCCGGTCATTTTAAACAGGTTTCCGTTCAACATGCCCTGACTAGCCAGCACAATGGTCATAAAGACCAAACCAATCGCCATTTCGTGCAGCGTGATGCTCGAAGCGGGAACTTCCTCAGCCAGTTTGGCGTTGAATACCGAAAACAGTGCAGCGCACAAGGCAGAAAACAATCCAATAATGAGCGCCAGATTTTGTTTCGCGTCAAACGAATCGGAAACGAAATAAATCCCAAAAATCACCAGGCAGCCAAACAAGCATTCCACCCACGAAAAACGCTTTTTCAAAATAAGCGGCTCCAGCCAGGTTACATGAAGCGTTGTGGTCGATAAGCACAAAATTCCCAGCGATGCCGTGGACAATTGAATAGATGTATAAAACGTGATCCAATGTGTTGCCACGATCATTCCCACACCGAGCGTTTTGAGCATCAGTTTGCGATTGGGAATTCGCATGGGCATTTTCAAAAAGTACAATCCGATCAACAGTGAAACCAGGGCAATCAGGATGCGGTGCCAAACAATGTAAAGCGCATCGATGTGAATTAGCTTCCCTAAGATTCCCGTAAATCCCCACATGAAAATGATCACGTGAAGCAACAGATAATATTGGATTTTTTGGAACATGGTTCAAAAGTACGGTTTTGACGGGCAACCCTGTGGTTTATAACCCTTGAAAATTAGCTTTTTTGCGTACTTTTGCTAAAATTTTTCGGCATGTCACATATCACCACATTGAATGAATTTATCATGGACCGCCAAGCTGATTTTCCGGGAGCATCCGGCGAATTGTCACGCATTCTCAATGATATTGCAGTCGCTTCTAAAATTGTAAGCCGCGATGTGCGTCGTGCCGGTTTGGTAGATGACATTTTGGGCGCGCAGGGCGAAACCAATATTCAGGGTGAAGAGCAGCAAAAGCTCGATGTAGTGGCTGATCGTCAGTTTATCCGTGTGTTTGAATCGGGTGGTGAAATTTGCGGAATCGCTTCTGAAGAAAACGACGATTACCTGGCATTTACCAACGAAACTGCTAAAAAAGGAAAATACGTAGTATTATTCGATCCGCTCGACGGGTCATCCAACATTGATGTAAATGTTTCCATCGGAACGATTTTCTCAGTTTACAAACGCAAATCAGAGCGCGGAACGTTAGCTACGCTGGAAGATATGCTTCAACCCGGAACGGATCAGATCGCCGCCGGATACGTGCTATATGGTTCGTCTACAATGCTGGTTTACACCACTGGAAAAGGCGTGAACGGATTTACACTTGATCCGTCGATCGGTGAATTCTGTCTTTCACACCCCAACATGCGTACGCCTGAAACCGGGCGTTTATATGCCATGAACGAAGGAAATATCGATGAGTGTGAACAAGGCGTGCGCGATTATATCCGTTTCTGCCAGCAGGTTCATCCGGATACGAATAAACCTTATTCGGGCCGCTATATTGGTTCATTGGTCGCTGATTTTCATCGCAATCTCATCAAAGGCGGAATCTATATTTACCCGGCTACAAACCAATCTCCGGAAGGAAAATTGCGTTTATTATACGAATGCAATCCGCTGGCAATGATCGCGGAACAAGCTGGAGGACTGGCAACTGCCGGCACAAAACGTGTGCTGGAGATCAAGCCCGAACGTTTGCACCAGCGCGTACCGTTTTTCGTAGGTTCAAAACAAATGATGGAAAAAGCCATTGCGTGTTTGGAAGCCGCGAAAAGTGTGGTGTGAGTTGCGATGAAACGCGTTAAATTCAAAGGTTGGTTTTCCTATCAGGATTCGAACTTCGTCGGTGGCGAACGCATTGTTTATTTTCACATGGATGTCATTGACAACAAAGGTAATTTTGAAGGAACCGCAACCGATGATGAAACGCGTGAAGCTTTCAAAGACGAAGTAATTACTGTGAAAGGATTCTTTGACGATGGAATCATCAGCTTCTTAAAAAACTATCCTAACAATTATACAGGAACCAACCATTACCAGGTTGAAGTTGATCATTCCCGAAAGAACCATGTAGTAGAATATATGGGAACATGGGATGATATGGAGCATAAATTTGTTGGAACTTATGCCGTCCTTAACAACAAGCATGAGCTTGATGATACAAGGGGAGTTTTCAACGAATTGTATTATGAAGGTTATTGGGAAATGATTCCGGAAGAAGTGACTTCAGCCGACTTCAAAAACCCAACTTAAGATTTCAGATTGTAGCCTCAAGTTTAGAAGGATATCCCCCTTTTCAATTTTACATTTTCAATTGGTAATTCAAAATAGCTCTATCTTTGCACTTCCAAACAAAAGCGCCCTTTTTTTCGATACACAATCCCCAATGGAACAAACACAATTCAAAGCACTTTTCAAACGACTTTCCGGAATCGATCAAACCGCTAATGCCTTGCAGGAAGCTGAAGTACGCATTCATTGGAAAGGTTTGGTAGGCTCGTCGAAATCGATGGCTGCAGCTGCCGTGGCCGAACAAGTGCCCGGACATCATGTGTTTGTATTGCAGGACAAAGAAACAGCGGCGTATTTTCTAAACGATTTGGAACAGTTGTACCCGGGTGAAAGCCAGGTGTTGTTTTATCCGGCTTCGTATCGCGCTCCCTACCAACTCGAAGAAACCGATAATGCCAATGTAGTGGCGCGCGCCGAAGTGTTGGAGAAAATCAACAACGGCCGCAATTGCTGGGTAATTACTTATCCGCAAGCGTTATTTGAACGCGTTCCGACCCAAAAACGACTCGCTGAAAACACGATGCGGGTAGAACGCAACAAAAAATATTCCATCGATTTTTTCAACGAATTGCTCATGGAATATGGTTTCGAGCGCGTTGATTTTGTGTACGAGCCCGGACAGTTTTCCATTCGTGGCGGAATCGTGGATATTTTCTCATTTTCCAACGATCATCCCTTCCGGGTCGAATTTTTTGGCGATGAGGTCGATTCCATTCGAACGTTTGATCCCGTTTCGCAGTTGTCGGTTAGTACCCACACGCATTTTTCCATTGTCCCGAATGTGCAGAAACAATTGGTGCTCAACGGCAATGGAACGTTTCTGGAATTCATCGGAAAGCATACTACAATGTGGCTTGCTTCGCACGAAATGGTGGAAAAAGCCCTGGAGAAAGATTACGAAAAAGCAGTTGCGACCTACGATAAACTCAACAAAGATACCGTTCGGCATAGTTTACCCGGCGAGTTATACATGCATCCCACCGATTGGAAAACACAACTGAAACAGTGTTCCACCATTGAGTTTGGCCCCGATTATCATTTCAAGGCAACCAGCGTTATTTCGTTCCAGATTCAACCGCAACCGGCTTTTAATAAGGACTTTGAACTGCTGAAAACAGATCTTATTCAGCGTAAAAACCAGGGAGCGACCAACCTCATTTTTTCCAATCAACCCAAGCAGATTGAGCGCTTGTACCAGATTTTCGAAGACATTGGCGGCGACGTGGAATTTGTGCCGATGAACATTGCGTTGCACGAAGGATTTATCGCTCCCGAACTGAAACTGGTGTGTTATACTGATCACCAGATCTTCGAACGTTATCACCGTTTCAAACTCAAAGAAGGATTCCGTCAGGCCAAACAAGCGCTGACGCTCAAAGAATTATACAACCTGCAAAAAGGAGATTATGTCACGCACATCGATCACGGTGTGGGACAATTTTCGGGTTTGCAGACCATTGACGTCAACGGAAAACAGCAGGAAGCCATTCGTTTGGTTTACCGCGACGGCGATGTGTTGTATGTGAGTATTCACTCGCTGCACCGCATTTCCAAGTTTACCGGAAAAGAAGGTTCCGCACCCAAAATGAACAAACTAGGCACGCAAGCCTGGGCAACGCTGAAACAAAAAACGAAGAAAAAAATCAAGGAACTGGCCTTCGATTTGATTCAATTGTACGCCAAACGTCGCAGTCAGCCGGGTTACGCGTTTTTACCCGATACCTATTTGCAAAACGAGTTGGAGGCGTCGTTTATGTACGAAGATACGCCTGACCAGCTCAAAGCCACGCAAGCCATCAAGGAAGACATGGAAAAACCCATTCCGATGGACAGGCTTATCTGCGGAGATGTTGGTTTCGGGAAAACCGAAGTTGCCATTCGTGCCGCGTTTAAAGCTGTAGCCGATAGCAAGCAGGTTGCAGTATTGGTTCCGACAACGATTTTGTGTCACCAGCACGCGCGTTCATTCGCCGAGCGCCTCAAACAATTTCCATGTACGGTTGATTATGTAAACCGTTTTAAATCAGCCAAGGAAATTACCGAAACGCTCAAACGTCTTGAAAAAGGCCAGATCGATATTTTGATCGGAACCCATAAAATTGTGGGCGAACGCGTCAAGTTCAAAGATCTTGGACTCATTATTATTGACGAAGAACAAAAATTCGGAGTCGCGGTAAAAGACAAACTCAAAACGCTCAAAACAACCGTAGATACACTCACGCTTACCGCCACACCGATTCCAAGAACGTTGCAGTTTTCATTGATGGGAGCGCGTGATTTAAGTGTCATCAATACGCCGCCGCCAAACAGGCAGCCGGTTTTGACGGAAGTTGTTCAATTCAACGAAGAAATCATCCGTGATGCGATTGCGTATGAAGTCAGCCGCGGCGGACAGGTTTATTTTGTGAATAACCGCTTGTCGAATATCAAAGAAGTTGCGGGAATGATCTCGCGTTTGTGTCCGGGTGTTCGTGTGGGAATCGGTCACGGACAAATGGACGGAAAGCAACTCGAAAAGATCATGATGGATTTCATCAACGGTGAATATGATGTGCTTTTAGCCACCACAATCATCGAATCGGGAATTGATATTTCAAACGCCAATACCATTCTCATCAATGACGCACACAACTTCGGATTGAGTGATTTGCACCAGTTGCGCGGCCGCGTGGGACGTTCCAACAAAAAGGGATTTTGTTACCTCATTGCACCGTCGTTTAGTTTGCTTACTTCCGAAGCACGCAAACGGTTGGAAGCGTTGGTACAGTTTTCCGATCTTGGTTCGGGCTTCAATATTGCGATGAAAGATCTCGACATTCGTGGAGCCGGAAATCTTCTGGGTGGTGAACAAAGTGGTTTCATTTCCGAAATCGGGTTCGAGATGTACCAGAAAATTCTCAACGAAGCCATCGAGGAATTGCGCGAAGAAGAATTCAAGGATTTGTTCGAAGAACGCACCACCGATCAGCTGACTTCTTATGTCCGTGATTGTGTGCTGGAAACCGATTTCGAATTACGGATTCCGGAAGATTATATCAACAACGTGGCCGAACGTTTGAGCATTTACCAGGAATTGGATGGTTTGTCTACCACCGAAGAACTGGAGCAGCACAAACAACAACTCATCGACCGTTTCGGCCCGATGCCGCGTTTGGTGAAAGAATTGTTCCATTCCTTTGAAATGCGTTGGCTGGCACAGGAAATCGGCTTCGAGCGTTTGGTGATTAAATCAGGAACGATGATCGGATATTTCGTCGCCAATTCACAATCGAAATACTACGATTCACCGCAATTCACACAAGTACTCAAATACGTACAGCAACAACCCAAAGATTGTAAACTCAGCGAGAAAAATGATCGTTTAAGGATGCTCTACAGCAACATCATGAGCATGGACCACGCTTTTGAGCGGCTGAAGGAGATTGTGAATTTTAGCTGACGCCAAATTTTGCTTCAATTTTCTTTATTTTCTTTAGCACTTTTGGAATGCTCCAATTAGGTGGATAGGCAACTAATTCAAGTGTTTTCCCGGGTTCAATTTCAATCTTTTTTGAAAGATGCTCCAACGTATATTCGTACCTATCATTCAGTAACGTTAAATACGTTTGCTCATCAATGATTTTGTACTTGTTATCCAGGAACAGAATGTTTTCATTTAAAATATCAACCAATTTTCCCATTTTCCACTGAGATATTTCGCGGTATAGATCTTGGTTGTAATGGAAGCTCTCAATTTGCCGGCCGTGGATCATTCCCTCCTTCTCATAACGAGACATTATCGTATCCCCTGCTTCGTTCCAACCAATGTTGATGCTATAAACACGTCCATTAGTGGAATCTACCCTGTGATAATCCCATTTTAATTTACCATTCCGGAACCAACATTTGTAATCTAACTCACATCTATCCTTCACACAGGTTTCAGTTTCAATCACCATGGTATCTCCACCAGGAAAAAAACAAAGGCTCTTGTAACCGGCACCCTCCTCAATAAAAACTTTAGCAGTATCACCATTTTCGTAATACTCTACCTTATTAAAAGCTCCTCTGCCTAGGGCTACATTATCAGGATAATTTTGGGTTAGTCCAAAACCAGAAACCAAAAGCGCATAGAATAAAATAAGTCGGTTGATCATCAGCTCAAACATTAGATTGATAAAGTTATGAAATCAGAAGGAAACTTCCCCTTCGTGATCCGACTTAGTGGTAGTCGGATTTACAATTTCTATAAAAACAAAAAAGGTTGCAACAAGATTGAGTGATTCCCGATTCGTAACTTTGTAAAATGGTAGATGTTCATTCGTCTGAAGTGAGGAGTTATAATATGAGCCGGATTCGTGGAAGAGACACAAAGCCTGAAATGTTAGTCCGTAGATTTTTATTTAGTCGAGGATTGCGCTATAAACTTCATGATAAATTGCTACCGGGAAAACCAGATCTTGTTTTTCCAAAATATAAAACGGTTGTGTTCGTACATGGATGTTTTTGGCATGGTCATAAAGGCTGTCGTTATTTTGTAATTCCAAAGACCAGAACAGAATGGTGGGTCGAAAAAATTGAAAAGAACCACGACAAGGATGTTGAAAATCGCAATAAGCTGAATAAATCAGGATGGAAAATTATTGTCGTTTGGGAATGTGAACTTAAGCAAGACTCATTATCTCGCTTAGATGAGGTCCTACTGGAAATAACAGACGTTATGGAATAGTTTTTAATTATGTTTTAACATCAACAATTTCATTTGCCTTGTATAAGTTTCGTAGATGCTCTGATTTAATACGAAACTGACTACGCTTCTTGATTTTGGGTTTCGTCGAAGCATTTTCCATTTTAATTCCCGGGTCATAATAGATGTTTCCCTTTGCCATTTGTTCAAGAAATAGCTCAAAATCTGTTCCTGATCCCAGAATGATTTTATTACCGTATTGGTACTGACGTTCTTCTGTTGTTTCTGAAAGTGATGGAACATAACAAGCTTGATTATGTTTTCTATTCCAATGCAAAAGCATTGAAGCAAAACTCCAAGATGCTGTTTCATTCCCATCAATGTCAACCAATGAAATACTTCCATTGCTGTTTCTGATTCTTCCAGTTTCAATGTCAAAGCCGATTAACTGCATTTCGAGATTTGTCAATGAATGCCGAATACCTGTTTTATGAACTCCACCAAAATTTATTCGATCTTCTCTACCCGTCCTATCAGTATAGCCATACCTTCTTAAAAATACTTCAGCTCCGTCACTTTTGTAAATCCCATGTGTTGGTTCGGGAGTCATTAATGTAATTACAGCTGAGTTGATTCTCTCAAAATTTGAAACCCCAAATTGCTTTACTTCCCAACCTAAAAAGTCAGGTTCCGAATAACCGTTTGGTGTAATTCCTAATTCAGCTTCAAGAGTATAACCACCGCAGTTAGGAGACTCACAAGGGAGAACTCTTCCACTACGATCAAGCCGCTTTGATTTTATCCAACCCAGTTCATGTATGCGAAGTAATTCACCAAGTAATTTTGCTCTATTATTTGCCACTTCCGGCAATTCTATAACCTTAAATACGCCGTGTTCTTGAATAGATACTATCTGATTAAACTCATTCGCTACTTCGGAGGTTGGGGAAGTAACATAGCCAAGCACAGTTCCATTTTTTGAGACTGAGAAAAACAAAAGTCGGTCTGAAAGCCTTTGTGTCATTAATGCCGAAGGAGAAGCCTTACAGCCTGCAAGAAAACCTGAAAATCTTACTTCGGGGTACTTTAGGTATAGAATAAGCTGCGATTGGGGGGCTGGATAAATACTTCCTTCTTCTCCAATCCAAGCAAAGTTAATAGATGCTTTAAAACGTTCTTTTTTCCAGTCTCCTGCCTCTACTGTTTGGATAGATAATATCGGAAGGATGTTTAATATTTCAAAACTACTACCAAAATAAACCTGATTCTTTGAGTTATTGTTTGGTGAAAGTTTTCGACGTTATTTAAAGAGTCAAGCCATCCGCCATAAGTCCTCACTACGATGTACTTTGCTAAGGACTTTTCGTTTCTATCCATAACGCATTTTCAATACTTAAAACACATTTCATTGTGATACTTTAAAAACTCTATATCAGGAAAAAACCTTGATGGTAAAATAATATCTTGATTGTCAAGTTTCAGAAAGTAATCTTCAATAGATTTTGACTTTTTTTGCTTGAATAGAATTGGAGAGATTTTGATCTTAAAATCGGTTGTGATTGTTATCAAACCTGTTTCAAACGCTTTATCGTGGAGTGCATTAATTGCAATTCCATTTTGAGGGTTTAATCTATTTTTCTCATCGATACTCCAAGGTTTGATGTGTCCGGCGATTAAACATTCTGGCTGTTGTATTCCTGTTATACAGCAAGTATTATTGTAAGAAGCTAAAATAGATTTTCTAAAAAATGATTGATTTACTCTAATTTTTACAATTTGTTCTCTTGTCTCACCTTTTTTTAGTAATTCAAATTCTGGAATATGATTTAGTTGTTCGATAGTTGTGTGTTCAAAATTTGCTCGTAATTTTTCACTTTCAAAAGGCAGTATATCCCAATTGTTAAAAAACTCATTCCAAATTTCAGCATCTAATTTACTTGAGTTTGATGCACCCTTAATTCCTCTTGATTTTAAACTTGGGTCAAGACTAGCAAAATTCACAAGTTTGTAAGCAACAGAACTTGATGTTCTTCCAATAAGATTGGCAAGATGAATTACTTCTGGATTTAAGCGATGTAATCTACCAAAGGGTAATTTACAGTATAAATTTACTGCTAATATTAATTCTTCTCTTGTCCATAACTTTTGTCCTTCTTTCATATTTCATCTTCGCTGCAAAATTCTAAAATGAACTGAAAATTGCAATCTTGAGAAAGACATTTATGCTGTTGAGAAGTATCAAATTCATTTACAATTTCTGTCCTATTACCACATTTCGGGCAACTTGTCGGCTGGTCTGAACTCAAAAATATCTCTAAATCTTTCATTATACAACTTGTTTTATGTCGGAATATTTTTTGCTCATTTGGATTGTAAGGTCGGAAAAAATGATGGTTAACTTGTCAATAATCCGGCTAAATTGTCAACATGGGGTGTTAGTAATCCAGATATTGATCCAATTAAAGCTTCCATAGCACAGTTCAAAAGAGTCACAAATGGATTCTTTTTGTTCAGATTAGCAAAAGATATGCCTGAGTTTTTTTAAGCTCCACAGAAAGATGTACTGATCCGAAAATTCCGACAGACTGAAATCCACAAAAAAAACCCTCCGTAAACACGAAGGGTTTAGCTATTAATCGAAAAAACAAGAGCACCCCTACTCCTGTACTCAAACGAGTCTTTTTAATGGTCAAACAAAAACAAACATTGCGTTGTTTTAACTCAACAAAACAAAGGTGTTCATTGCATTCGTGTACCGAAAACCAATCTTTTGTACTTTTACGATACCCAAACCCATTTCTGCGTCTCAGATGGAAGGGCTTTGCTTTGATTTCCAATATGTTATATTGATTTTTGAATTAGAAAATTACAATGTCCACAGGTACTACAGACAGTTTGGTTCGCTTGATTCATTCCCTTACGAAAGCTGAAAAGCGCAGTTTTAAGCTGTATGCCAATCGCAATTCTTCCGGCGATGAAGAGTTGAAGTACCTGCAATTGTTCGATTTTATTGATAAAACCGATCCGTATTCCGACGAACAGGCGCTACAGAAAATCAAGGGAATTAAAAAAAGTCAGCTTTCGAATATCAAAGCGCATTTATATAAACAGGTGCTGACGAGTTTGCGATTGCAGCACGCGCATCATCTGCCCAAGATCGAAATTCGCGAGTCGATTGACCACGCTTTGATTTTGTACCAAAAAGGATTTTACTTACAAGCATTACGCATTCTCGAGAAAGCGAAACAACACTCGCAACGTATTCAGGCCCCAATTCTGAACCTGGAAATCCTGGAGTTTGAGAAAATCATTGAATCACAATACATTACCCGGAGTATCGGTTCACGCGCCGAACAACTGACTTCTGAAAGTCGTTCGTTGCAGCACCATATTGCTACATCCATCGATTTTTCGAATCTCTCGCTGCAATTGTATGCGCTGTATGTGAAAGTAGGATTTGTGCGAGACGAAAAGGACTACCGTTTTGTGAAGGAATTTTTCACTTCGCGCCTGCCCCATTACGACCTGGCAGAATTAGGATTCGAAGAAAAAATGCACCTCTACAACGCCAACGTTTGGTACCACTACATCACGCAGGAATTCCTGATGTGTTTCAAGTACGCCAAACTGTGGGTCGATTTGTTTGAGGAATACCCGTTTGTGAAAGAACAGCACCGCGAAATGTATCTGAAAGGTTTGTACAACCTCCACAATGCGTTGTTTAATCTGCGAAGTTACGAACGGCTGACCGAGACGCTGAAACTCATTGAGAACCTTGATATGGGTGATCGCGACAACGAGAATGTATTGCTCTTACAGCGCTTGTACTGGCTCACAGGAAGGATCAACAAGTTCTATTTGGGTGGAACCTTTACCGAAGGCTTGTCGATTGTGGAAGAAGTGGAAGAATTTATCCGCGACAACAGTGATTTGCTCGACAATCACCGGACGATGGTCTTGTATTATAAAGTAGCATGTTTATACTTTGGCAGCGGTGATAATAAATCGGCGATTCGTTATTTGAACAAGGTGATTCAAATGAAAGACGTGTCGTTGCGGGAAGACATTCAGTGCTTTGCCCGCATCCTGAACCTCATCGCTCACTTTGAATTGGGCACCGCCGATCTGCTGGACTACCAGATTAAATCGGTTTACCGTTTCCTGAGCAACATGGGCGATTTGCACGGTGTGCAGCGTGAAATCTTAAAGTTCTTGCGCCAGTTGCCGTTTTCGGATGAAAAATCGTTGCTGCGCGCGTTCCGTGTGTTACATGCCAAACTGGTGAAACTGAGTCAGCTTCCGTATGAAAAGCGCCCGTTTTTGTACCTCGATATCATCTCGTGGCTGGAATGTAAAATTGCCGGAAGAACAGTACAGTCGGTGATCCGCGAGAAATTTGAGCTGGAACAGGAAACAGGGAAAAGGGTTTATTTTCCGTGAGGATTTTCGGGTTCAAATTGAGATTGGAAAAACAGATTTCAAACCTCAGTGCAGTGAACCATTCTTTTCAACTAGCTGTATCACAACACTGAGGTTAATTAACGTGAGTTCGTTATTTAGTAAAAGTCCGGTTATCTGTTACCAAATTTGTCGACTTTACAGTCTGTGCTATGATCTGTAGAGTGAATATGACCCTTTTTCTTCTCGAATTTAAAGTCTATTCTAGGGTGTTGATCCCGTGGGTCAAAGTGCACCCAATTCTCCATTAAGACATCTCCGTCTTTGCTATTGAACAGGTGATCAATGAGTTTATCCGTTGCCTTTTGAAGCACCAGTGTTGTTACTTCGTCATCTGCTACATCGAAAACGTCAATTGCCGCATCACAAACGCCTTTCACAACATCCTCACCAAGTTTTTCCCAAAACCCTTCCGTCTTTGTGAGATACTCTACATAGTTGTTGTTTTTTCTTTGCAGTGCAACAGCCCAAACATCGTGCATATGCTTATTTATCATCACTACATTGTTTGCCCACCACTGATTACCGTTTTGTTTGAATTGGTATGACTCTTTTTTAGTCCATTTATACAAACTAAAAGGCTCCTTGCTGCTCGTATCCGGATTCGCATACACTCCTTTACTTACGATGCTTGTGTGCAGTATCACAAGGCTAATGATTGGATTACTGTTGGCTTCAGTATCTTCAAAATAAATACTTGCCATTCTTCTATCTCCACTCATGATTATTAATATTAAATCCCTACTCGTAAAGCTTTTCGGTTTCCGCTCCTGTTGTAAAACCCCTACAGAAAGGTTCGTTTTTTCTGAGTGGGTTCTGCTCCACTGTTTTGTTCTGGTCTGTCAACAACAATTGTTGATCACCCATAAATTCGCTTTGTAACATACCTGTGGAATTTTCCTTTCCATGTGCGATTTGGAGGATCATCATCTGTTCTTAACATCATTTTTCTTTATCAGCTGAATTCAGAAAATAGTGTTGAATTAATCGTTGTGATTCTATTTTTCAAAGGTCAGGATACACCACAGGAAAATTGTACTCGAAAATGGGTAAATGAATAACTACCCGGAAACAGGTATGCCTTTTTCGGGCCGCAATCGGTGATTTGGGAGAAGTTTGAATTGGAACAGGCAATGGGGAAGCGGGTGTGTTTTCCGTGAGGATTTTTTGAGGTGGGAATTTCCATAATCAGTCTGAACCTGACACAGTATTGCGGGATTTACTGAATTTTCGAGTGAAATTAGGTTGGAAACAGACACGTAATATTGCAAATTTACGTGGGACTAACCGGCACGTAAATTTGCAATATTACGTGGAAGTAAATTTCTTGATTTCAGGCAATTACATCCTTTTCAGCAAATCCGCCTGAATCGCCTTTTCATCCTGCATTTCCATACAGTTAAAATGCTTCTTCGGACATTCCTTGTACCCGATTTTGGAGCAAGGCCTGCAGGAAAGGTTGTTCACTTCATGGATAGAATACAGCGATAGGTCCTGCGGTGCATACGGATACATCCCGAACGCCGGAACGGTATTTCCCCAAACGCTCACAATCGGAATGCTGAACGCCGAGGCGATGTGCATCAATCCGGTATCTCCGGTAAGAATCGCTTTGGCCTGGCTCACCACAAATGCCGATTGGCGAAGCGTTATTTTTCCGCAGAAATCAACCACTTGTTGCGAAGAAAGCTGCTGTTTGAGTAAATCGGACCGTTCAAGATCTGTTGGTCCGCCCAGCAAAACTATTGGCAATTCAATTCCGGAAAGTATATCTGCCATCAGATGAATGGGCATTTGTTTCGTGGCAAATTGCGCTCCCATGGCAACAGCAACAAACCGTTTGGGTTGAAGATTATGTTCGGCTAAATTGACTTCGTCGGCCGGGGCTAAAAACAGCTCACAGGGCAAGCCGTCGTTTTTCACACCGATTGCTTTCACTGCTTCAAAATAACGGTCGACTACATGCACGTCCGGCATGCGGTTGATCTTAAAATTGGTGAGTAAAAACTTCTCGATGTTGCGTTTCGGAAAGGCGTATGATTTCACCCCGAGTGCGCGTTTCAAACGCAGGGTGCGCACGTTTCGATGCAGGTCAATGATCACATCATAGTTTTCAGCCTGCAATTCGGCTATCTTTTCGCTCACAGAAGACTCAATCGCAATGATCTTATCAATGTGCGGATTGCCTTCCAAAACCGGAAGAAATGCTTTTTTGGTAATGTAATGAATTTCGGTTTCGGGAAGTTGCTGCGCGATACAACGCACCACCGGTGTGGTCAACACCACATCACCAATAGAACTGAACCGTACCACCAACATCTTCATGCAACAAAAGTAGCCGAAAGTTTGAATGAAGGTTGTATCCGGAGCTTACCTTCAACAAAAGACAAGCTCCGAAATAAATTTCGTGTGGACTTAACGAATGGATTTTTTCTTTTTCTCTACATCACCGATTTTGGTGGTTTGCGTTGAAATTTCTTCCGTTTTCTTCGAAACACCGCTTTCGTTATCCTTGATTTTCTGCTCGGCTTCCTCAATGCGCTTTTTGTAATCTTCAATGTCTTTTTTCGAGCTTTCAATCGATTTTTCCATATCAGATTTTTCCTTTTCCATTTCCTTCAGGACTTTCTGTTCTGCTTCCAGCTCATTTTCTACTCCTGCAGTGGCTGTTTTTGTCGCAAATTTTTTCGCGCGCTCCTGAATGGCTTTGTATTGAGAACCATGCTGACGGCTATCCATGTATGCACCGCCCAAATCAACGGCAAATGCTACTTTAATCACATCACCATTTTCAATAATTTTAGCGTATCCATCAAACGGTTTGCTACCCATCGATTTCATAGTCGCCTGAACGGCAGTGTGTTCTCCTTTAGAGCTATTGTGTTTTCCACCCCAATCTTTCATTTCCGATTTCAATTCTTTTTCCACCACATCTTTGTTGGCAAACGGAATAGTTACAACAATCGCATTATGACTTCCGTTGGAAAAACTCACGGATTCTTCGGAAGTTTTGACTTCCTGGGCAAAAGAGAATAAAGCTGTAAATAAGGTAGCAGCAAGCAGAATTTGTTTCATGTTCTAGTTTTTTGGAATCACAATTTACAAATTATCTGCCAGAATTGAGAGTTAGAGGATTTTTTCGGGTGGAATTGACCTTTCATAATACTTATCATCCACCATTGCGGATGATAAGTATTTAAAAATTCCCACGAATACACGAATTTTAGCTCGCCTAATGGACTCGCTTAATTATGATTCATCGAACAAGTCTTTTGTAAACCAAGTTGGAAGACCTGAAATTAACAACTAACCCTAAATGTAAGTCAGACACACATAAATAGTTGATTGTTTGTTCGATATGCTCCTTTGACAAGGCGGAAATGGCTTTAACTTCCAGTATGATTTTATCATCGACTAAAAAATCAGCATAGAACCTATGTGGTAATATGATGTCTTTATAGTGTACTTGAAATTCCCATTCTCTATCAAAAGAAATATCTCGTCTTCTACATTCATATTCCAATGCGTCTTTGTATACAATTTCAGAAAATCCGGAGCCTAATTCACGATGTACTTCCTTACACAACCCAATGATTTCATAGGCTTCTTCCTGGTAAATTAATGTTTTCATTCTATTTAAGTTAGCTAAAAACATCATTTATTCAAACACCTGAACACAATTTATTCATTGCATTAAACAACAGCGAGTCCGCTAGGCGAGCTAAAATTTGTGCATTCGTGGGAAGAAAAAGTATGGCTTTTGATGAGACAAGCGTTAGCGCAGTAGTATATCGGCTAGCCGATATTGTATCATCAATACTTCCCAAACTAAAATTAACCCTAATTTTAGGCCATGCAATTTTCAGCGGTTATCGGGCAAGACGAACTCAAACACCATTTGCTTCACGAAGTAAAAGGCGGAAAGATTAGTCACGCGCAATTGTTCCTGGGAAAACCCGGTTACGGTTCGTTGCCGTTGGCTCTGGCGTTTGTACAATACTTGTTTTGCGAAAACAGGTCAGAAACCGACAGTTGCGGTGAATGTCCCCAATGTAGGAAAGTGAGCGAATTGCAACATCCGGATTTGCATTTTTCGTTTCCTACCGTACTGGCGATTGCCAAAAAAGCGGATGCGTTTATTAGTGACTGGCGGGCGCAGATCAAAGAAAATCCATACTTCAACCTACACGACTGGACTAGGCGTATTGATTCTTCTGAGCGGAAGCCGATTATTGGTGTGGACGAAAGTTTGGAGATCATCAAAAAACTCAACCTCAAATCGTTTGAAGGCGGTTACAAAGTAATGGTGATCTGGATGGCCGAAGAAATGAACGCCGATTGCGCCAATAAGTTGCTCAAGATTCTGGAAGAACCGACTCCGAAAACGCTTTTTATATTACTGGCTGAAGCGCAGGATAAAATGCTTACGACCATTCTTTCACGTACGCAAATCGTACGTGTGACAATGCTTCCCACAGATACCATTCAACAGGCCTTGGAACAACGTGGCATTACCAAAGCAACCGCAGCCAGTATTGCCGGACGAAGTGACGGTGATTTCCTGGAAGCGCAGCATTTATTGGGCGACACCGAAGAAAGCGACTACAATCGTGAACTGTTCATTCAGCTCATGCGCGTTTGTTTCAAAAAGGATGTCAACGGAATGCTTGGCTGGACGGATGCCATTGCCACTCAAACCCGTGAAGGACAAAAGTTATTTCTGAAATACGCCATGCACATCGTACGCCAGAGTATCCTGAAAAATTACACGCAGGAAATGCTCACCAAAGTTTCTGCCGAAGAAGCCGATTTCCTGAAAAATTTCGCGCGGTTCATTACCAATAACAACGTCATGGACTTCATGCAACTCTTCAATGATTCGCATTATCATTTGGAGCGTAATGCACACGCCAAACTATTGTTTACACAACTATGTTTCCAGGTAATGCGGTTCATCCATAGAGCCTAAAACGGTTTAGTATTAGTATATTAGCCCCATGAAAAAATTCCTTTTTCTGGTCATTGCCTTTCTGTGCAGCGGTGTAATCATTGCGCAAAAAACGTCGTGTGCGTCATTGATCAAACGAATTAAAGCCGATTCGGAATGGAATGCGATTCACTATTTTCCCGAGATCGACCGCGTGCTCACCGAATCGACCTGTGATGCTGAGTCAAAAGTGACCTTGTTGATGATCAAAGGACATTATTATTCCAATGTACAGCAATATGACCGGGCATTGGAACTCACGCATCGTGCACATAAGTTGCTGATGGCAAACAGTCAGGACGATAGCGTTCAGGCAGTTATCGCATTGCGCCAGGCAGGTTATTATGCCAATCTTCACCAATATTTCGAAGCGTACCGCGAATGGCTGAAGTGCAACAACTACTATTTGCTGAACAAAAACTACGAAGGACTTTCCTACACCCAGCAAGTGTTGGCGATCATTTACCTAAACCTTAATCAGAAAGAATCGGCCAAAAAAGCCTTTCTGAAAGCACGCAAATATGCTTTCGTCCGGCGAAATCCACGCGTACTCAACGACCTGTACGCTGGACTTTCCTCTTATTGGGGAATTTGCGGAAATTACGATTCGTCGTTGTATTACCTGCGCCTGAGCGAGAATTACGGGCCGCTGAACAAGGTTGACCTTTCTGCCGATTACAACAAAGGCGCCATCTATTTCAACATGGGTAACATGGAAAATGCCCGGCTCTATTTCCAGAAGACCATCAACGATTCCTACAAAGCCAATTGCATCGGGTACGTCGGCGTGGGTAAATATGGTTTGGGTATTACCTACATCGACGAGGATAATCCGAAAGCGTTTCGCTATATGCAGGAAGCTTTGCAACTGATCGACCAGCACAATCCCGATTTGGGAATCAATATCTGCGAATGCATCCTGGACAATTTTACCGGAAAAGAATATGCCTCGCTTCGCCCGTTTTTCGAGAAACGAAAGCAGCAATTCAAGCTGAAGAAAGAAAACATGGACAATATTCAGGTCGGAAAATTGTTCAACATGAGCAGTTCGATGAACGACCAACTGATGAAAACCCAGCATCAGCTCGAGCGAAAACAGGTCGAGGAAAACAAACAAAAACAGTGGACCTCCTTTTTGTTGATTTTCGGGATCGGCGTACTGGTGATTCTCATCATTGTATTATATGCCTATACCGTTGTTTCCCGTTCGGGGAAAGCGCTGCGCCTGCAAAACGAACAGCAGAAAAAAGTGCTCAACAATTCCATCGTCACCATTTCCAACTACGATGCCATGACCGAAGGGTTGACCCAAAAACTCAAACAACTGGCTTTGCAGCAACCCAACAAAAAGCTCAGCGACGAACTCTACGACCTTTCGCGGAACATCACTGAAAAAGCGGTCGGCACCAAAAGCAAGGAACTGAAAGACCTCGATTTGGTGATTCAATCCGTCAACGACGGTTTCGTAAAAGCGCTCTGCCGCAAATACACTAACCTCACTTCGAGCGAAGTAACGCTTGCCATTTACCTGCGAATGAATTTTTCGACCAAACAAATCGCCGAATTGAAAGGAACCAGCGAAAACAGTATCGACGTTGCACGGTCACGACTGCGCACCAAACTCGGAATCAAGGGCGAAAACGTTGATTTGACCAATTTTATGAATCAGTTGTAAATAGTCAATTCAACAGTAACTCAAAGATTGCTATTGAAAATGCTGAAAAGATTCCCACGAATTTTTTGCACACCTAACGGACGCGCTCTTATATTAACAACAGGCTTAAGCGAGTGTCCGCCTGAGGCGGAAGCTGTAATTCGTGATAAAAAATTTTATGTAATCAATTGTTTGATTTTTAATTAGTTACATACCAATGTAAGGTCTTGTAAGGTGCTAAATTCATCCTGAAAGAATTAGTATATTAAGGAATAATGTCCGACCGGTAAAGTTGAAATAATCTTGTGGTGAAAATTTACTCCCACACGAGCTATGAAAACAAGTTACCTCTTGCTTGTCTTATTGGTTTCTGCCAAAGCGTTGTCACAATGCCCCGTTTATGGCCCGAACCTCATTCCGAACCCGAGTTTTGAATTGACCAATGCCTTTTGCACAGGCACTGATAATCAATTATATGTAGACCAAAGTCCGGTGCAGAACTGGATCGGTACCGATCCGCTTTCAAGCGGCGGAAGCACGCCCGACATTACCCGTAACGACGCAACTGTATGCGGTTCCATTGTCAATGCGGCCAATAACACCTGTTTTACCGGCACCAAAAAACTCGGACTTTTTGTATACACATCTTCCAGTGGCCGGGAGTATATTCAGGCACAGCTTACTTCTAACCTTGTGGCGGGAAGAACCTATTGCTTTTCCATGGACGTGCGTTCGCGCTACGGAGCAGCCGGAAACGTGTTGCTCAACACCGACGGTATCGGGGCGCATTTCAGAAATTCGGGGGCTATCAATATTCAAACCATGAATGGTGGTAACCAGTTCCTCGGGCCGGGATCAACCATCAACGCTACACCACAAGTGCAGCAGCCTGCCGGAATTGTCATTACAAATGCATGCACCACCGTTACCGGAACATTTGTAGCTGCGGGTGGCGAATCAAGAATCGTCATCGGCAATTTCAGAAACAATGCTTCCACTACCTTAAGCGGAGCGGGATCTTCAGCGTATATGTACGTTGACAATCTAACGCTTTACGAAGTCAATCCGTTGCCAATTGAATTGCTTTCATTTAATGCAACCTGCGCTGAAGAAAAAGTGCAATTGGTCTGGACCACCGAATCGGAGCGCGACAATGATTTTTTCACCATCGAGAAAAGCTGCGATGGATTCAGCTTCGAAAAAGTAGCTACCATTCCCGGAGCGGGAAACAGTTCGGTTACACAACACTATAGTTTACCGGATCCGCAGCCCTGCCATGGAACCGGCTATTACCGCCTGAGTCAAACGGATTACAACGGAAACAGGGAAGTCTTCGACCTTGTTACGGTCAGTTGCGGAAACGCCACCGAAGCATTGCTTTATCCCAATCCGGCTTCCACCAGCTTTTCACTCATGGGAAATCTGAACGCAAAAGATCAGCTGCAATTGTTTAGTTCGAACGGGGAGTTGGTCCGTGATTTCAGCAATCAGCTGGAAGGAGCGAAAACAATGTTGACCGTTGATGTCCGCGGAATCAGTCCGGGAGTTTACCTCTTGCGATTGGCCGGGGAAGGTTCCGATCCGATCATTTATAAACTGGCCATTCAGCAATAACGATGAAAGCATTTCTGATTGTATTGATAGCCGGTTTTGGTCTGTCGGCAGCAACCTTTGGGCAATGTTCCAACACCTGTGGCTCAAATCTGCTAACAAACCCCGGATTTGAAACACCTACAGCTTCTTGTACGGTGAACGATATCCAATTGTACAATTCGCAATCGCCTGTAGCAGGTTGGTTCGGAACGGATGATTATCCCGGCGCGGGAAGTTCACCCGACTATTTCAGTCCATGTGCCGGTTCCACCAATTCTGCCAACTCTGTTTGCCTTACCGGCAATGCCCGTGTAGGTGTCTTCACCAAAACCAGTTTCAGTTCGGGCCGTGAATATGTACAATCACAATTGACTTCTCCGCTACAAGCCGGAAAAACCTATTGCTTCAGCATGATGGTAAAATCAAAAGTAGGCGCTGCCGGAAACCTGCTTTCTTCCTGCGATGGTATCGGGGCATGGTTTCACAACCAGGGATTGATCAATATTCAAACAATGAACGGCGGTAGCCAATTTCTTGGGGCCGGTTCCACCATCAATGCAACGCCACAGGTAAGTAATCCGGCCGGAAACATGATCGGTGCCTCCTGCGTTACCGTTACAGGGACCTTTTGTGCGCAGGGTGGCGAAGACCGTATCGTGATCGGAAATTTCAGCACCGACGCAGCCACCCAGATCAGCGGATCAAATCCGTCTAATTACATGTACATCGACGATGTTGTATTGTTTGAACTCTGCAACCCGACTATCGAGCTGACCGCTTCAGCCCAATCCATTGCCTGCGGCGGAAATACAACACTCACGGTCAATTCCACGTTCCCCGCCGGAACAACCTATACATGGGCAGCTCCCGCAGGAAATTCGTTGAATGGTTTGGGTCCGCACAATGTAGCTCCGGACACAACGACTGTTTATATCATTACAGCCAGTTACACGAATAGCTGTGGTATTCAAACCGACACGTCGTCCGTTGAAATCACGGTTGGCCCATGCGGAATGGATGCTCTACTTTACGACAGCGTTCTGTGCGAAGGTGCCTGTCACAATTTACAAGCTTATAACCTTGACGGCGGAACAGCACCTTATTCCGTACAATGGACCGACGAAACGGGCGCAGTTATCGGGAACACTGCAGGTCCGGTTTCCGTTTGTCCACTCACTCATTCAACCTACTACTTTTCGGCGACCGACGCGGCGGGATCGACTTTTTTCGACAGTTTGATTCTTCAGGTAAATGCCTATCCCATCGTCAATGCAGGAGCTGATACGGTTATTTGTGCCACAGAAATGGTGCAACTAACCGCTACTACCAATCTGGGGGCGGATCAATGGTTGGCACTTGGTTCAGGAAATAGTTTCCAGGTGTCACCATTGGTCAGCACCACCTACATTTACCAGTCCGACAACGATGGCTGTGTCAGTTCCGACAGCGTTGTGGTGAACGTCAGCCAACCGGCACAAATCACCGCACAATCGACCGATATCAGTTGTTTCGGTGCTGCTGACGGAACGATGAGCGTAACCGCAAGTGGCGCTTCTCCTTTCAGTTACAACTGGTATGCAACAAGTGGCGCTGATGCTCCGGCTATTTCAGGCTTGCCCGCGGGCTGGGAATGGGTCGAAATCACCGATGCGAACGGTTGTGTTTCCACCGATTCTGCATTCATTACACAGCCTGCTGTTTTACAAATAAGTCTTTCAGGCGATGTTGTTTTGTGCTCGGGCGAAACAACTTCTTTAACAGCCACCGCATCGGGTGGAACGCCGGGTTATACCTTCGACTGGAACAACGGACTCGTATCCGGGCAGAATTATACACTCATACCGAACGCAGCTACAACGGTCACCGGGAGCGTTACCGATGCAAATGGCTGCACCACTTCCTCAACCATAAACATCGAGGTCAATCCGTTACCGGAAGCCAATTTTACAGGTGGCATTCAATTGTGCGCCGGGGTCGACACCATCATTTCCAATACGTCAACCGGAGCAACAACGTATCAATGGTTCGTCAACGGTCAGCCAAGCGGAAATGCACCAGATTTGTCGTTCAACGAAGTCAATTCAGGATGTTACGCTGTAGAGCTCATTGCCGGAAACCAATTCGGGTGCGCCGATACGACATTTCAGTCATGTGCTGTTGAGATTCAACCGACACCGCAATCGTTGGTTTATCCAGCTAACAATCTACTTACGGTCGACAACCCAACAGTTCTCATCACCGATAATTCCACAGACGCCGGCAATTGTGCATGGTACCTTAACGGACAGCTTTTGTCGCAGCCATGTGGCGTTGATTTTACACAACCATTTCCGGGATTGGGCACCTACGAATTTGTTCATTATGCCTTCAATAATTTCGGTTGCCTGGATTCATCATCGTTTGTGATCGAAGTGCGCGAAGGACTCACTTATTACGTTCCGAATGCCTTTACGCCGGATGGCGATGAATTCAACAACGTTTTTCAGCCGGTTTTCACTTCCGGTTTTGATCCTTCCGACTTCCAATTACAAATCTTCAACCGGTGGGGTGAGCTGGTCTTTGAAAGTCACGATCACCAGGTTGGCTGGGATGGAACATATCATGGAAAATTGGCCATAGATGGCACCTATACATGGACAATTAACCTGAAAGATCTGTATTCGGACAAACGTTACGAATTGGTCGGAATGGTCACATTAATACATTAGAAAGACAGATAGAGTGTGAGAAATACGAGACTCCAATGAATATCATAAGCAGATAACAGTAGGTTAGGTTAAATTTTAAGCAGTGGTTAGGTAACAACCCGTCTCGTGTTTTTCCATTCTGTCTTCAACCATAAACAGGGAGGTTCGAAGTAAGTATGAGTAGTAAGTTAGGTATGTAGTAAGCTACGGATCTCCCTTTTTTTAATTTTGAGTGCTTAATTTTGAATGTTGAATGAGGCTTCAGGTAAAATGTGTAATTGTTTGTCCTTTGACTTCAAGGTGAGTAATCCGGAATGATTTACTGGCTCCTTAATTCAAAATCCAGCATTTAAAATTCAACATTGGGATTATTCACAAACGGCTGTTTCCAAGTCCTTCAACCATCGCACCAAGCAACACTTCTTTTTCGTATTTTTACAACAAATTCAGAAAACTATGGGATGTTCCTCATGTAGCAGCGGAGGTGGTACACCACGCGGCTGTAAAAATAATGGAACCTGTAGTTCTGGTGGATGCAACAAACTAGGTGTGTTTGATTGGTTGGCGAATATGCAACTGCCTTCCGGACAAGCACCTTACGATATATTGGAAGTTCGTTTCAAAAACAGTAGAAAAGCGTTTTACAGAAATGCAAAAAACCTTTCACTGCAAGTGGGCGACGTCATCGTTGTAGAAGCAAGTCCGGGTTATGACGTGGGAATTGTCTCCGTTGTAGGCGAACTGGCCAGAATACAGGTTAAGAAAAAAGCGCCGGGTTTAAAACCCATGGAAGTGCGCAAAATCAATCGGATCGCAACGCAGGAAGACATCGATAAGTGGATTCAGGCGCGTACGTTAGAGACAGAAGTGATGTTCCGTTCGCGGACATTGGCTGTTAATCTCAGTTTGGAAATGAAAATCTCCGACGTTGAATACCAGGGCGATCTAAGCAAAGCAACTTTTTATTACACGGCTGAAGGTCGGGTTGACTTCCGTCAGCTAATCAAAGACATGGCCGATCAATTCAAGATCCGCGTAGAAATGCGCCAGATTGGTTCACGCCAGGAAGCACAGCGTTTGGGCGGAATCGGCTCTTGTGGCCGCGAATTGTGCTGTTCTACCTGGTTGACCGACTTCCGTTCGGTTTCAACTTCGGCGGCGCGTTACCAGCAATTGTCATTGAATCCGCAAAAACTGGCAGGCCAATGCGGTAAACTGAAATGCTGCCTCAACTACGAGTTGGATATGTACCTGGATTCGATCAAGTCGTTTCCGTCAACAGATACCAAATTGCACACCGAAAAAGGTTCTGCTTATCACATTAAAACCGATGTTTTCAAACGGCAGATGTGGTATGCTTACGAAGGCGACGCTGGTGTTGGCACAGGTTTAACACCGCTTTCTCCGGAACGTGTGCGCGAAATTGTGCAAATGAACGTGGCAGGTAAAAAACCGGTCGATCTGAAAGCATACGAAGAAGCGGTCATTCGCCAGGAACCGGATTACGACAATGTAGACGGACAGGATTCATTGAACCGTTTCGATAGTACGTTTAAGAACAACAAAAAACGTAAAAAGAAACCAAAAGGTAAAGGTCCTCGTGCCGAAGGTGAAACCGCAGTAGCGGCACCACCACAACGCGATAACCGCCCGCCGCAGGCACAGGGAGCGCCGAAGCCAAAACCGCAACAACAACGTCGTCCGGAACGCGACAACAGGCCGCAGGGCCAGCCACAGCAGCCAAAGCCAGTTGCTGAAGGCCAATCAACTGCACCTGAAGGAGCCGAAGGACAACCGAAAGCAGCAAATCCGAACAAACGACGCAATAACCGTCGCAGGCCACCACGTCCAAATAAAGGTCCAAATGAAACAGCCGGCAGTTAAGCTTTTCCTGGTCGTTGCACTCATTGGTTTTCTCGCTTCGTGCGGGGAAACGCCGTTGTACACGAAATCGTTTTCATTCAAAAATAACCAATGGAAACAGGACATGAAACCCGTTTTCAAGGTGAATATTCCTGATACGACCAATTATTACAATATTACAATCACGCTGCGCACAACAACGGATTACGCTTACAGTAATCTGTGGTTTTTCCTGCATTCCAAAACACCGAAGGGTCAAACGGGGCGCGAACCTGTTTTGATGGAAATCGCGCATCCTGACGGATCGTGGGTAGGTGAAAAAGCCGGAACAATTGTCACCACAACAGCGGCATTCAATCACCGGAAATTTCCGCAAACAGGCTGGTATACCTTCACCTTTGAACAGGGAATCACGCAGGAAATTGCCAGCGAAATAATCGATATCAGTTACACCGTTGAACGCGACGAAAATCAAGAACAATGATTTCAATCAATATCCGCAATCAATCGACCAACGAGTTGCCCGAATACGCCACCAACGGTGCTGCGGGCATGGACATTCGTGCTTATTTAACCGAAGCCGTTACACTTCAGCCGCTGGAACGACGCTTAATTCCCACAGGATTATTCCTTGAAATTCCATTGGGCTTCGAAGTACAGATTCGCCCAAGAAGCGGACTCGCTTACAAACACGGAATTACGGTACTCAACTCACCCGGAACCATCGATTCGGATTACCGAGGTGAAGTCGGCGTATTGCTTGTGAACCTTTCCAATGAAGCATTCGTGATCGAAAACGGTGAACGCATTGCCCAAATGGTTGTAGCAGCACACGAGCAGGCTTCGTGGAAAGAGGTCTCGGAATTATCGGATACCGATCGCGGTGCTGGCGGATTCGGAAGTACCGGAAAACACTAAACTTTAATTGACGCATTTACAGCTTATACTATGAAAGTAATCGTACCCATGGCGGGCCGCGGAAGCCGACTCAGACCGCATACACTCACTGTTCCCAAACCATTGGTTCCCGTTGGCGGAAAGCCGATTGTGCACCGTTTGGTGGAAGATATTGCCGCTTTGTGCAGCGAACCGATTGAAGAAATCGGGTTTGTAATCGGTGATTTCGGTGCGGATATTGAGGCCGAACTGATCAAGGTAGCTGAAAAATTAGGCGCAAAAGGCCGCATTTTTTACCAGGATAAACCGTTGGGAACCGCTCACGCTGTATTGTGTGCCGCAGCCTTGCTCGAAGGTCCGGTAGTGGTGGCTTTTGCCGATACGCTGTTCCGCGCTAACTTTAAAATTGATCCCAATGCCGACGGGATTTTGTGGGTAAAACAAATTGAAGATCCAAGCGCTTTCGGCGTGATCAAAATGAACGACCAAGGCGAGATCATCGACTTTGTAGAGAAACCGAAGGAATTTGTTTCGGACCTGGCCATGATCGGAATCTATTATTTCAAAGACGGTGAGGCGCTCAAGACAGAATTAAACTTCCTGGTTGAAAACGGCATCATCAAAAGTGGTGAATACCAATTACCGGATGCTTTGCGCCGCATGACCGAAAAAGGCAAACGTTTTAAACCGGGAGAAGTGCAGGAATGGCTCGATTGCGGAAACAAGGAAGTAACCGTAATCACCAATCAGCGCGTGCTGGAATACGATTACGAAAAAGGCATCGAAATGATGGACCCATCAGCAAAATTGCTCAACTCGGTGGTAATTCCACCTTGTTTTATCGGTAAAGATGTGATCCTCGAAAACTCGGTTGTTGGCCCGCACGTTTCGCTCGGAAAAGGCTCATTAGTAACCAATTCCATCATTAAAAACAGTATCTTGCAACAATATTCCATCATTGTGGATGCCAATTTAAAAGATTCCATGTTAGGTTCTCATTCCAAGTACAAAGGTTTGGCAAGGGATTTGAGCTTAAGTGATTATTCAATTATCAGTTAATGCGTTTTTGGTTCATTTGTATACTATTGGGTGCGTTGGTTACCGCCTGCGGAACTTCCAAAGAGGTTGTGGCGCCAGCCAATGTGGTGGAAGCAACCGATTATCCGTACATCGAAAAGTTTCATGAAGGCGTTCGTTTTAAGGTAAAAGGCCAGTTACAGGACGCCGTTGACGCATTCCAGGTATGCGTAGCACAGAAACCGAACGACGATGCCGTAGTCTTTGCTTTGGCGCAATGCTACCTCTTACTCAACGACCGTGCGAAAGCAGCCGAGTTTACCGAACGTGCAGCTAAAATCGACCCGAAAAACATTTGGTATACGCAGGAATTGGCCTACATGTACTACGAACAAAGCCGTTTTGAGGAATCAGCCGAATGCTTTAAGAAAATGGTGGCCAAAGAACCTAAAAATACCGATTGGTGGTTTGGTTATGCCGAAGTACTGAAACGCCTTAACAAACGCCAGGAAGCCATTGATGCCTATACGCAAATGGAGGATCAGCTGGGCGTAATTCCTGATTTATCAATCCAGAAATTTGACCTTTACCGTCAATTGAAACAGGACGAAAAAGGCTTGAAAGAACTCGAAAACGCCCGCAAAATGTATCCGGATGATATTAATCTACTGGGAACATACATCGATTATTACTTCGAAAAACGCGAGATTAATAAAGCCCGCGACATGCTGGCGGAACTGGTAAAAGCCGATCCGAACAATGCAAGAGCAAACTTAGCTTTGGGTGAGTTGTACATGCGGGAAAATAAAAAAGCAGAAGCATATCCGTATTTCAAAGCAGCATTCAACGGTGAAGGAATAGATATTGATACCAAAATGGATGTGTTGTTGTCGTTCTACGAACAGCAAACCACAATTGATCCTGAAGTGTTTGAACTGGCCGATCTGATGGTGATCAAACATCCGAATGATGCCAAATCGTATTCCATCCAGGGGGATTTATACCTGAAAAACGACCTGAAAGAAGAGGCACTTTCTTCGTACAGGGAAGCACTCAAATTCGACGAAAGCAAATATGCCATCTGGTACCAGGTGTTGATGCTGGAATACCAGCAAAGTCAATTTGCCGATTTGTACAAAGATGCCCGTGCTTGCAGCGCGCTTTTTCCAACACTTTCGAATGTACAATTGCTTTACACGATTGCCTGCGTGCAAACCGGTCGTTACCAGGAGGCAATCGACGCGGCCGACATCGGGAAAGAATTAGTGGTAAACGATCCGGTAACCGAAGCCGAATTTTATTCGCAGAAAGGTGAAGCGCTGTTCCTGCTGAAAATGGTTCCGGAAGGCATTGAAAATTATGAGAAAGCCCTCAAACTTGATCCGACCAATCAGCTGGCAAAAAACAACTTCGCCATGCGTTTGGCATTGGCCAATGTGCAGCTTGACCGAGCCATGCAAATGATCGACGAAGTGATTGCCCAATACCCAAAGCAAGCGCCGTTTTCCGACACAAAAGGAATGATCTTGTTTCAGCAGGGAAATTACACCGAAGCTTACAAATTCTTCGAACTGGCCAATCAATTGCAACCAAGTAACCGCAATTACGTAGAACATGTGGGTGATGTGCTCTTTAAAATGGGCGATGTACCGCAAGCGGTTGTGTTGTGGAAAGAAGCAAAATCATTGGGGTCTGCCAATCAGAACCTCGACAAAAAAATTCAAAATAAAACATACTATGCGCCTTTATACTAGTGTTTTTACCTTCATTACCTTCCTGGCGCTGGTAGTTTCATGTTCACCTAAATTGCACCCCGAAGCGGAGCTGGAAAAGGTTGAACGTCGTAAAACGGACGTATTGGTCGCTGCTTTAGATACCATGTCGCAATTGCGGCCCACATATTTCTACAGCAAAATCAAATGCGCTTATTCCGACACGAACCAAAACAAGAGTTTCAAAACATCGATCCGGATGGTGAAAGACAGCGCTGTAAATGCGCTCATTACTTTTGCTACTATTCCGATTATCAACTCGATTGTTCGACCCGATTCGGTGATCATTACCAACCGTCAGGATAAATGTGTGATTCGCCGCGACCTCGATTTTATCAAGGAACAATTCGGCGTTTCATTTGACTACCGCAATATCGAAGAATTGCTGTTGGGACTTCCAATCGGATTTGATACCACACAGAAATATTTTCAAATCCACGATCCGCACAACTACATTTTGTCATCGCACAAAAAGCGGGAAATTCGCCGTGAAACACGCAACAAACCCGAGCGTGATCGTAACGGAAGGTTGATTCGGCGCGAAGACCGGGATAACCGTAACGGAGAGGAGGAAGGCGAAGATGTGATTTTGAAATATTACCTCACCAACGACCTTCGCACACTCAAAAGCATCTTTATCGATAGTCCGGATGATACAACTAATATCCAGATTGATTATCTTACACGTGATTCTATCGATCATTACCTGGTGCCGAATGAGGTGCAAATGGTGATTGTAACGCCTCGAAACAGGCTCGTTATAACCCTGGATTATGAGCGCACCGAAGTAAATGTGCCACAAGAAATTCGTTTCGTAATACCTGAAGAATATGGCGAATGTAGTGAAACAGAAGCAAACAAACCAGAGGAAGAAGAACCTGAGTAACTTGTTGTTGCTCGTTTTCCTGGTCTGTTCATTCATGGCGGCCGGTCAGAAGAAAAGCGATCAGCTGCAAGCAGAACAGAGCAAGCTCGAAAAGAAACTTTCCACCACCAAAAACCTGTTGGAGAAAGTGAAGTCAGGAACGCAGAATTCTATGAACGAACTCAAGCTGATCGATAATCAGGTGAAGTTTCGTGAAGAATTGGTGCAGAATTTCGACAACCAGATTCGTGGTGCTGACCTTACTATTTCGTCCAAAGATTCGGAAGTAAAAGCCCTTGAATCGAAGCTGGAACGCTTAAAAGCACAATACAAAAAGCTTCTGATTTATGCCTACAAGCACCGCAATCGCTACGGCAAAATGATGTACATTTTTTCTGCATCCAATTATTTCGAGGCGGTGAAACGCAATTCGTACCTAAAACGCATCAGCGAAATCCAGGAAAAACAGTTCCGGATTATTAAGCAGAACCAAGGCGCGATCAAAACGGAAATCACGACGATTCGCTCGGAGAAAACCAAAAAAGAACGTTTGCTTTCAGAGAAAATCGTCGAGAAAGAAAAAATTCTGAAAGACAAAGAGCAAAAACAAAAAGCGCTTGACAATCTTCGGAAGGACGAGAAAAAACTCATGGCTGAACTCAAAAAAGCCGAGAAACAGAAAGATGAGTTGAAGCGTCGCATCAAACAAGCAATCGAGAAAGAATTGGCAGATGCCGAAGCGAAAGCCAAGAAGGAAGCTAAGAAAGCTGAAGCTGCCGGCAGCAAAAAAACCGAGACGAATAGCGGCGGTTCCAGTTCAGGAGCCACAACTGCCAAGAAAGAAGTTGCGCTCACCGAAACCAAGGAAAGTATCGCGATGGGCAAAAACTTCGAGTCGAACAGAGGTAAATTGCCATGGCCGGTCGCCAAAGGAACTGTTACGGAAGGTTATGGTAAAAATCCGCATCCGACAATGGCGAACGTATACACCAACAACAACGGAATCGATATCGGAGCGCCGAAAAATGCGCAGGTCCGGGCTGTATTTGAAGGTGAAGTGACGAGTGTTTTGAACATTCCCGGTGCCGGAAAAGTGGTGATTATCAAACACGGAAATTACCGGACGGTTTACAGTAATTTACAGGATACATATGTTTCCGTTGGATCGAAAGTAACGACCAAACAAACTATCGGTTCGTTATTGCCCGACGGTGAAGGAAGTTTGTCGACCTCGCATTTTGAAATTCACCAGGTAGTTGACGGCGCGTTGGTGCGGATGAATCCTACGTTGTGGTTATCACAGTAAAGTTTGAAGTTTTTTCGCCAATTCTTCCTTATTCACCCGTTCAATCGGATGTTGCCAGCCTTCAACTTGCTTAAAAGTTGCCTGCGGTAATTGCTGCTGAACAGCCATTGTTTCTTCCGGTGTAACCATTACATCTTCCGAACCGAGCAAAAGTGTCACTGGAATTTCAATCGACTTCAGTTCCTGTTTGGTCAGCGCCTGTTGATCACCCAAACCGAGCATCAGTTGCGCTGTTTTAGACATCACTTCTTTCCAGTCGAGCGGAGCGTGTAATTGAGCCAGTGCGGCAGCAAATTTGGGTACTTTTTCTTCTATTTTCTGCGGATTGAGCATCGCGGTTTCTTTCACCGCAATTTCCGGCGACCAGCCAAATTTGGTTCCAAGGGTCACAATTTCGTTCACCGTTCCGGTAAATTGAGCAGCCAGTTTCAGCGCCACATAACCGCCCATGCTGTACCCAAAAACCGAACATGAAGAAAGCTCATTTTCCTGTAGGTAATCACGCACATTCTGTACAAACAAATCAATAGAAAATTCACGATCGGAAGGCCGCCCGCCATGTCCCTCGAAATTGAGCGTGTGGACCGTGAACTCATTGCCGAGCAAAGACGCTAATTCTTCAAACTGTTGCTGAGCGCCCAATGCGCCGTGTAAAACCAAAAGCTGTTTCATGGTGCGAACTTAACCGTTTTTTAGGATACGAATGATCTCGGCGACGTCCTTTTCTTCAAACCGTCGAATGAGGCGAATGGTTGATCGCAGCAACCAGCCTTTTGGTTTCCGGAATTCACCGCCGATGAGCGCAACGGCTTTGTCAGTAGATAAACGAACGGATTCTTTTTCGTGAGATCCGTGTGCGTTCCAGATTCTGTTAGCGGTAACCCACGAAAAATCACGGGCTTTTTTGATGCTGAAATTGATGAGCAATTCATCGTTTCGTCGTCCCAGCCAACTAGCTAAAAAGAAAAGCCGCGACGCTTTTCCAAGATTGGATTGCATTTCATGCGTGAGTGAAAACAAAATGGTGTTCACCCGCATAAAATCGGTTTTCAAATCAACCAGCGAGATGTGTTCGGCTTCGGTAGCGGCTGTAACGCCCAAATCGAGGTTGATATGTACGTTCATTCCCAACACAATGTGTTGTACGATACACATCGGCTCTTTTGCCGACTCAAAAGCTATTTTCCATGACGCGCTGATCGGTTTATTGTTACGGTAATCGTGCCATGCTTCAATGTAATAATTGGCAAAACGCACGTCAAACTGCCCCATACGTTCATTGTCTTCAAACACACCGGCCAGCACATTCTTTTTGATCTCGGCTGTTGTTCGCCGGTAGACATACGCAAAAATCGCCATGGAACTGTTTTCCGCGACGGACACATCAATAATATGATCAAGTTCAGCCAGAACCTCATCTATTGTAGTTGGTAAGTGCATGTTTGTGTGTTCAGTGAATACTTTGAAGTGCAAACGTACTTATTTTCAGTTATTCAGGCAACTTTTTAAACTGACGGGAATAATTAATAGGAGAATAAGTTCAAAACGCTTCAAGTTGCAGGATTTGATCCGTACTTGAGGTTTCTTAAGAGTAGTTTACTGTAAGCAGAATGCTGGTTTCGTCTTAGGCGGACCGGCATTTTGTTTTTAGGCACGATTGACAACACAAACGTCTCCCACAGATGCGCAGATTTAGGCGCTCCTAATGGCAGCGCTTGAAAGGTTTATTCTTTGTTGGCAATTGGATATTAATCCGCGAGGGCGTTAGTCGAGCACAGAATCTGTGCATCCGTGGGAAGTATTGCAGAAGTAATTAATAATGCCCAAACTTCACCGGCAGGTTGAAATACGAATTTACGGGTTTTCCCTGGATCTTTGCGGGAGCGAAATCAGGTAGCAGTTTTACAACGCGCAGCACTTCTTCGTCAAATTTCGGACCGTCGGGCATGCCGCGCATAATTTCAGGAGCAACTACTTTTCCTTCTGCACTAACAACAAACCGAACGTATACTGTTCCGGAATAACAAATGTCTCCCATTTTTGCCGGATATCGAATGTTCGCGACAAGGAATTTCATCAACGCGCTGTGTCCGCCGGGAAATTCCGCGTCTAAGTCACATCCTAAAAAGATTTCTTCCTTATCAGGAACGGCAAGTGCTCCTGTTTTTGAAGGTTCTTGTGACCAACTATTCTGATTACAGAGTACTGTCACCAAAAAAACAAAAGTATATCTCATCCGATTCATCATTGCATTCCAAAATAAAAGGGTAATTGCAAAGTTGAACGCACGGGTTTTCCTTTTTCGGTAGCTGGAATCCACGGAGGCATGTTTTTTATAAAACGGATGGTTTCTTTATCACACTCCTGACAATCAGGAACACCGCGTAAGATCCTAACATCATTTATAGAACCATCGGTTTCGACAATAAATTGTATATGACATTTTCCCTGAATACCCAATTCTATAGCTTCTTGCGGATAGTGCATCTGTTCTTTCATCAGTGCTTTCAGCGCAACCATTCCTCCCGGAAATTCAGGCGATGTATTTACGACCGTCGAATCCGTTTGAGCCCGGCTTTCGAATCCCCAACAAAGACTTAGTAGTATGACGATTGTTTTTATCACACTGCAATATACTTGCTTCCTCCATTCAGAAAACGCAAATAATGCCAACTGTCGGTTCGTTGTACTGAAAGTCGTATTCTGAAAATCAATCGGTTATCTTCCTACCACCAACTGCGCAGTCGTTTGTTCGCCTTTCTGGTTTTCCAGCGTAAGCAAATAAACACCATTTCCAACCGTTGGATCAAGGGTGATTTCCAATCCGTTTGGTTGTTTCACCAAGTTGCCTGCAACCGCTTTCCCGGAAAGATCAGTCACAGACCAATGTGCTATTTCCGTTGAAAGTCCGTTGATCACAAACGTACCGGTCGCAGATGGATTCGGAGAAACGGAGATGTTTGAAAACGCATTTTCATTCGTTCCTGCAATATCGCTTACTGTTCCTTTACGGTAAATTACATCGCCCGAAGCTGCATCCTGGTATACGATGTGCGCAAACCCGTTTTTGTAAACAATGTCAGGATTGGTCTGCACGCCGGTTGTTACTGTATTTACACGGGCTTTGTAATCAGCGAAACTGTTGATGTTTCCATTAGTAACCACCGCACAAAACACCTCCGGATTCGAAGTTTCTTTTTCTTCCCACACCATCACCATCGTATTGCCCTCGCCGCTGATGCGCGGATAATTTTGTGCTCCATTACTATTGTCAGGTGGAATAGGAGATGTTTGATTCACCAACGCAAGGTTTCCTCCCGTAAGATTTCCCGAACCGATGTAAATGCGGTAACTTCCGCTAACTCTACTGGCCGAAACCATAAACAAACTATCACCAATAATAATGCCTTGCGGACCGGTTGAAGGACAAGAAGTAATGAACCAGCCCAGGTCTTCCATATCGGCTCCCGCTGAAAAGGAAACACCGCCATCGGTTGAACGTGCCACATGAATATCGCGTATGTTACTTTCGTTGTTTCGGAAAAGTAAGATCTGGTTCGTGCCGTCGGACACCATTTCAGCAGGACAGCAATCGCACGCTTCACCGGTTACCGTTGATGAAGCAGCCACGGCCTGTCCGTAAGTTAAACCTGCATCTGCAGATTGGGCCACCACGTAGCGCGGATTGTCGTTCGGTCCGTCAAAGATCATGTAATCGACAATTGGATTTCCATTATTATCAATCGTCAATGCTGGAAGAAATGTTCTCCCCGTTTCGTGATCATCGATCCGAATGGTGTCTGAAAAGGTGAGTCCACCGTCGGTTGAACGCACGGCGTAAATATCTCCGTCTTCAAACGGCAACGCTTTAAAAACAGCAATGATCGTATCGCCTTTTGCAGCGATATCCGGACCGGTCCAGTTTGCCAGGTAAGTTCCGAGGTTATCGGGTAAAATATCGACAGGCGTTCCAAATGTTCCGGCATTTCCTTTCGCAACGAAAAGTTTGCCAATTCCGCTTTTTCCGAAAATCACAATCGGTTCGTCACTGGTTGTCAATGCCATTCGTGGACGAATATTTCCATAAGTTGCGCCATCGGCAACACTGATTTCAGGCCCCCAATTGATGGTTTGTTGTGCAAACGAATTCAGGGAAAGGAGTAAAATGGCTGGTAAACTGGTAAAATAATGGTTCATGTGTATAAGCTTTAGTATATTTTCAAACGTCAATAGTAAATTAAAGGTTGGGTTAACCGATTTTCCGTTAACTTTTCCCGGGATCCAATCAGGTATCTCTGATTACCTCAAATATAACAGCTATTCCTTATTTGTTTCCCCCTTTTTACCTTATAGTCGCGTTGTTTTAGTAATCTGTCAGCTGATGATCATTGATTGCCGGTATTGGTGAAGGCTTATTTCAATCGTTTGAACAAAATTCTCGAATTCGCGTGTTCGCAATATTGTGAACACGCGAATTCGAGAATTTCATTTTCAGATTAACCCAAAAAGCCGTATTTTTTCACCTATCAAACAATCAATTATGCGCATATTACTACTTACGTTACTCTCGCTAACAGCCTGTTTTTCGCTCAAAGCCGCCATTTGGTACGTTTCACCTTCCGGATCAGGTTCACAAAATGGTTCCTCCTGGACAAATGCTGCCCCAGGAAATGACCTGCAACTTATTATCGATGGAGCGGCTGTTAACGACCAGATTTGGGTTATGTGCGGAACTTATTTCACAACCAATACTTCCGACCGCAGCTTTGCTTTTCACATGAAAACGGGCGTGGCGATTTACGGAAGTTTTGCAGGAACCGAAACCCTTCTTTCACAACGTGCGTTGACCTGCGGGCCATGCAGTACGCTTTCAGGCGAGATCGGGTCAGCAGGAAACTCCGACAACAGTTACCATGTAGTGAGCAATTCTACCGGAATTGATAACACAGCCATTTTGGACGGTTTTATCATTGAAAACGCCAACGATGACCGCGCTGCTGCAGGTAGTGAAGGCTTGGGCGGTGGTATTTTCAACAACGGAGAATTTGGCGGAAACAGCTGTAATCCAACGATTCGAAATTGTCTCATTCGGAACAATGCTGCTCAATTCGGTGCAGGAATTTTCAATAGCGGCCATTCGGGCGGAACAGCTTCTCCAGTGATTTCCAATTGCATTATTACCGGAAATACGGCTTACTTAGGCGGTGGCGGAATCGATAATTTTGGTTTGGCCGGAAATGCCAACCCGACACTGACCAATTGTTTGGTTGTCAATAATACCGCTCTTGAGCGCGCCGGTGGGATGTATTGCTGGGGCGGAAATAACGGAAATGCCAATCCGATGATCATGAATTGTGTCTTTGCAAATAATATGGCCATTGATGGCGGCGGTTTGGTTTCCGACCGTGAGAACGCTCCTCCGGGTTCGTCTTCCGGTAACAGCAATCCGACTATTGTGAACAGCATTTTCTGGGGAAACACCGCTACAGGAACCGGGGATCAGTTCTTTCTGATCGGAAATGCTACGTTCAATGCCACTTATTCGGATGTGGATCTCACAGATCAGACATCACCACATGAACTTACAGGTCCGGGAACCGGAAACTTGAATATCGATCCACTCTTTACAAATTCTGCTAATCCAATCGGAACAGATAATTGCTGGCTTACAGCAGACGATGGCTACAGCCTTCAAAATTTAAGTTTGCTGATCAATGCAGGAACATTGACGGACGCACCGTTGACGGATATTCGTGATTCGTTGCGAACAGGAAATCCGGATATTGGTGCTTACGAATACCAAACTCCGTCAGTAGCTGCGGTGAATGAATTGAAAGCTCTTTCATTCGTTCTTTCACCCAATCCGGCTTCAGAGCAACTCACTGTTACCTTTCATGATGGCGAAATTCATTCACTTCAACTGGTCGATTTAACCGGAAAAATCATGTTTGCAACGTCGGTTCAGCAAAACGAAACAATAGATGTGAACACCTTAAAAAGCGGCGTTTACATCGTGCGAATTGATGGCATTTCTGTGGAAAGATGGATCAAAAAGTAATATCGTCATGAAAACCACCGTTTAATCTTATTTTTTGCCACAGATGTCTGGATTTTCACAGATATCCGACGATCCGCCAGCTAGGTCGAATTTTTTATTTTATTCCTTATCTTTAACGAAAACTCGTCTCCCATGCACTATTACTTCAAAACGCTGGCTTTTGCCATCGGTTCTTTGTTGTTTTCCATTTCCGCCGCCGCGCAATGTCCAACATGCGGTAATGGTGTAATCGATTCCGGAGAAACCAATCTGAACTGCCCGCAGGATGTGAATCACGATGGAACATGTACTTCGCCCTGCGCACAGCCTGTGCCTTTTGAAGCAACTGCCGGTTTGAGACAAACGTACGATTTTACAGGAACAACAACTTACGCGGCATCAGCTTTACCGGTTGGCTGGAGCTTTGCCGGAGCACCGACAGCCACAACAGCCGGAGCATTGCCAGCAGCAGATGCTTATGGAGCAAAAGCAGGATTGGTTCAACCTAATTGTAGCGGTTCGTGTGTAGCTACTAATGGTTTTTGCATTGGTAATATTGCCAACTCGGTAGCTGTGGGCGGAGGTGGTGTCGGTGGAAAACTGGGGGCCAATTTTGACGGCCGAACCAACATCAATCAAAATCTAAGCTATGCCGTTTTAAGAGGCCAAAGCAATCCTACGCTCGTTTCACCAACCTTCAATATGAGCGCGGTCGAGAGTTTTAAGATCCAATTCTGGCTCAATGCTTCTGAAACTTCCTGCGGACAAACCAACAGTTGGGGAAGCTGTGTCGGAAACAATGTTTTTCTTGATTTTTCTTCCAATGGCGGAACCAACTGGACGCAAATAATGACACTCAACACCAGCAGCACCAACTCCGACATGGCTACCAATGCTACCTCCAACACCTTCTGGATCCAGGAAGGAACATGGTCGCGCGTATGTCTTACACTGTTCAAAACAACGTCCTCTGCCGGAAATTTTTACCCTGCCGCCAGCGCCACAACTGCTCCAAGCGGTATGATGGTCGATGCAACCTATTTTACAGCTAGTTTCAAATTCCGGATTCGTTATTCGCAAACGGCAAGTTGTACCGGAACGGCCACCACTACCAATCCGGGGCGTTACCTGGCTATTGATTATCCGATTATTACTTCTGGTGATCAGTGCATTCCATGCGGATTGTCGTTTATCAACATGTGCGGTTACGGCGCCGATAACAACGACGATGGTGTGGGCGGAAGCGGAACTACGACCACAACTGTATTTGGGACTACCAGGCGCAGTATTAACAACGCCGAACGCGGAGTAGAAATTCTCACTTCTCAAACACCAGCATTCGTTTCACAGAATCTCACGGGTTCAGCTTTTGCAACCAATTACGATCTCTGTAATGCCGAAGGTGGCGACCGACAGTGCATCGATTGGGAAACCAGTAACGGTTTTTACACGGCGGTTTACGAAGTTTTGGCGGACTTCGAAACATCCAATATCAACCTACAATACTATAAAGGAACTACTCCGCAGTCGACCACACTCAGTAAAGTAACTGCACTCGGAAAAACCGCCACTATAGGTTGGCGTTATTCGGGTAATCGCTTTGTTTCCTGTTCATCTACTTCTGATCTCAATCCGGGATGTAACGGTTATTCATTCATCACACCCTCATTGCCCACACAATTCATCCGGGCATTTTATGCGCTGAACACCAATAATCTGGGACGGGCGTATTCCTATTACGGACCTTCCTCTGCCACGCATTATTTTGCCGGGCCGATGTTTGCACCGATTAGCCGTCCGGATACGTTAACCGGTTCGGGGGATTACATTATCTGCAGCGGAACCGATCCTGTTTTTACCGGAATCGTTGATTATTGTTTTACTTCTACCGGCATGTCGGGAAGCCCCACCTTGACCATCACCGGTCCGAATGGTTTTTCGGAAACGATTGTAAGCGGTGCAGCAGGAGTAACTCCTGTTGTAGACGAGGGCGAATACATTATTACTTCCACTCCGCCAAACTCTCCTGCCCAGTGCCTCGATTGTTCCAAATCGGTATGCGTTACGCTCACAACGGCCGATCTCGTTATTTGCGATGGCGCACTTGGTGTTGATTTAAAAGCATTCGACGGTTATTGTGAAAACAGGAAAGCTTACCTTAACTGGACAACCGAAACCGAAGAAAACAATGACTGGTTTGTGATAGAACATTCCTCAGACGGCCTGTCTTTTGAAGTCATTTCATCTGTAAAAGGGAACGGAAGCACCAATTCACCTACGAGCTATAATTACATCGATTTAAATCCGAATACCAATCAAATGAATTATTACCGCTTGCGCCAGGTAGATTTCGACGGCAAAGAAACCATCTTAAAAACGATTGCTATTGATTGTTCAGGTGACAATCATTTGGTGATTACTCCAATGGGATCGCACGGTGATTTTCTGCTGGTTGCCGGATCACATACATTGGCTGGAGCACCGTTTGCGGTGTTTGATTTATTAGGCGGCGAAATTGCTTCCGGAAATTTGAAAAACGGGCAAACTGTTTTGCAATTGGGCCATAAAAAAGGGTTGGTTTTTGTGAGGGTATCAAGTGAGGAAATGACGTTGGAACAGCGATTGGTGATAGAGTAGGATCAATTCATTCTCTAAAACAAAATTCGATATCAGTAATGTTTTCCTAAAACTCCGCCCGCTCAAACTGGCTGATAAACAATAACCATTCGGTCGACTGATGTTTGTTCATTACCCGAGGGAATTTATTTTGCGAACCCAGTTTTCCTTTGGCCTCCATGAAATCGTAGAAAATTTTCATGCTCGTGCAATTCACAATCGGGTCGTTGAGCGTTTTGTAATTACGTACCGCGCGGTAATCATCGTTGAGTTCGCCCAGGATTCGATCTACGGTTTTCATCACCTTATCGCCATCCAGTATTTCAGAAGAACCAAAATACCAACGGTGACATTGTTTTTCGGTATCGGCAAAAAGGCAGAATTCAGGAATATCGATTCCCAATTCTTCGCTTGCTTTTTGAACGGCCACATTGATATTATCCAGCGACAAATGCTCGCCTACCAGGCTCAGGTATTGTTTGATCCGTCCGCTGATCTTGATTTCGCGTTGTTCCACATCGGTAAATTGCACCAAATCGCCGATCATATAACGCCATAAGCCGGCATTGGTCGAAATCACAAGCGCATAATCTTCATACGGATGCACTTCATTGATTGTGAGCGCATTGGCTCCTTCTTTGATGTTTCCGCTTTCGTCAAAATTCTCTCGGTTAAACGGTACGAATTCAAAGAAAATACCCGATTTAAGCAAGAGTTGCATGCCTTCGCTGGCTGTGTGTTTCTGGTAAGCAAAATAACCTTCGCTTGCCAGGTACGTATTGCGGGTATGGATCGGCCTTCCGCAAACTTTGTTCAAGCGGGATAAATAGGGTTCCACATACACCCCGCCGTGCATGTACAATTCGAGATTGGGCCAGATATCGTGAATGTTGTTGACCTTGTAATGCGCCACGATTCGTTCCATGAGCATAATACACCAGCTCGGAACTCCTGCAATGGTACTGATATCCCACGATGGCGCCATTTCCACCATGCGGTCGAGTTTTTTATTCCAGTCTTTAATGGCAGCTGTTTCGCCGTCGGGTTTGGTCAGCGGCAACAATACAATAGAAGTGTGTTTTTTGAGAATTCCCGACAAATCGCCTTCAATGTGATTGCCTACTTTTTCCAGTTTAGAAGAACCACCAACGGCCAGAAACGATTTTTGGTAAAATGCGTCGGGCAAATTGAGTTCAGCGATTGATGTAAATTGTTTGATGGATGTGCGTTGAAATGAACGGATCATTTGTTTGGTAACCGGAATGCGCTTGCTGGGTGAGCCGGTAGTTCCGGAAGACAACGCGTAGTATTTAACGACTCCGGGCCAGGCTACATCACGTTCACCGTCGATGGAACGGTGCAACCAACGGTCGTAAAACAGTTCATAATCGGTAATGGGAACCTGTTGCTGGAATGCTTCAACCATATCAGGCGATTCAAGCAACTGCTGGAAATGATGATGAAATCCGAATTGCGTTTTAGCGGCCATGCGCAACAATTTGTTGAGCGTTTTGAGTTGGTCTTTATAGTCCAACCCTTTGTGTGCCGTCCGTTTATAATTCAGCTCCGTTGTTTTCTTAAGCAATTTACCAATGATGGGCATTTCCGAGAATTTTACTCCGTTGTTATACCGGAGATCAATTACAAAAATGAGAAAAATAAGCACGTCATCGAAGTAATTAGTGTGAGTTCGGGATAAGAATTCCAGTCAGAATTCATAAAAGTGTTTGGATACAAGGCGAATTACTGAGGAGTAGCGCGTTATCTCGAAGAAACTCAACGAAGTAGATGAATACTTTTAGGGATAGCGTTTTAATAAGGTCACTTGAAAACACTAATGTTCTTCCAGGAATCGCACTAACCTATCCCGAACTCACGTTAATTAGTGCATATCTGTGGCAAAAAATAATAAGCCTTAACGTCCTTCTTGTAAAATGCAGAATATTATCGGGCACTCATATTTTGAAGAATTCTCACGGAATTCTTCCTCGAAATCGTGTTAAATAACATTGAATTATTAATATTGAAAGGTATAAAACTGTTCTGACAAAATCGCTTTGCTTACTTTTGTACACTAATTATGAAACCGAATTCTCTCCTTATGGAAAAAAAGACGATTATCGTACCACATGATTTCACACCGGTTGCAGATAACGCTCTGAATCATGCGATTAATACCGCTAAGATTACCGGCGCCGAAATTCATGTTCTGCATGTAGTTGCAAAAGAGAAGGGCATTACCGAGGCCGAAGAAAAACTCAAACAAGTGTTGGCTGCTATTGACACAAACGTTGTTTTACATCCCGCTGTGCGTGTTGGAAATATATTTGATGACATTGGCGACTTTGCAAGCCAGGTGCATGCTGAGTTGATTTTCATGGGAACACATGGTCAACATGGCTGGCAGCACATTACCGGAAGCCACGCGCTTAAGGTGATTACCCATTCCAACGTGCCATTTATTGTGGTACAGGAAAAAGAGATCAAGGAAAGCGGTTATGACGACATCGTTGTGCCGTTGGATCTGAACAAAGAGACGAAACAAAAACTGGCCTATGTTGCCAATATTGCTACCTATTTCAAATCGCGTGTACACATCATTACACCTGATGAATCGGATGAATTTTTACGTCACCAGGTAAAAGCGAATATTCAGTTCTCCGTACGCTTTTTCCAGGAAAGGGGTATAGAAGTAACTACTAAAGTAGCTCCAAACAGCGGTTTTGATAAAGAAGTGGTAAAACATGCGGTGATGCTTGATGCCGATTTAATTGCAATTATGAACCTCAACCGCAACAATATGCTTGGGGCAATTACGGCCAGCCATGAGCAGTATATTTTGACAAATGATGCCCAGATTCCTACGTTGATCGTGAATCCGGTTCAGGGTAAATACGGAAGCGTATTATTCAGTTGATTTCAATAAAAATTAAGTAATACTAAAGTCCCTTTCCGCCTTAGGTGGATGGGACTTTTTTCTGAACTACAATTGTCAGAAGTGCTTCATTCTACTTTTTTCGAACCTCGTCGGCATCACCCTTGTCTGTTTCTTTCAAACATTCATGCAAACGCTTTATAGTGTTGATATTGTCATACATAGTGCGTAAATCTTTGTCCAGCACATACAGTGTGAAACCCTTTCTAATAAGTGTTTCTACTGCGTCGCGCGTAGTGGTATTAAATCCTCTTTGCATTTCACGCCAAACGGATTCTTCTACATTTATAATCAAACAGTTCATTGCAAGGAAAGGGTCTAAATAATTTATTTCAATAATAACTTAAAATTTTGTAACTTTCGACAAATATATTCAAGTTTTTATCCATACTTCTTCTCTTCTGCACCAATACTTTTGAATATGAAGGAGAGGGTTGCAGAAAAGATTCGGATATTGCGCTTATCCAAGAATTTAAGTCAGCAAAACATAGCGGACGAGTTGAACTTAACCGTTGCGGCTTACTCGAACATAGAACGAGGTGTTTCAGATATTAACCTTGCTCGTTTGAGCGACATTGCGCGCATTTTAGATACGACACCCATTGAATTGCTTTCTGATGATTTGATTGTTCGCGAACCGAATTTACACTATCAAAACAACATCAATCAGCAATTGTTATTGATGATGAAACAATTAGAGCTGTTTCAAAATCAATTAGATGCCTTACAGCAAGAAATCATTCTTCTTAAAAGCAGGTAATTTGTGCACAATCAAATTGTGATGAAAATACGTTGTGTTTTCATAATGAATTAGTTAGATTTGCGACATATTTTAAAAACGCAATAAATGCTACGCACAAATTACTACTTCTTAGCAGCGCTATCAGTGCTGTTTTGCACCAACCTTTGGTCACAGGGGATTCCAAATCCGGAAATTTTATACTACAAATTTGATGAGGTCGGTACAACAGTTACCAACTACGCAACCAATCCTCCTGCAGGAACAGCTACAGCAACACTGCTGGGTGGTGTTACCCAAGGTTCAACAGGCCAGTGTAACGGAGCGATCATCGGATCAGGAACTGCTTCTTCAACCGATTATATGAACACCAATTGGGCACCCAGCCTGAACTCGGCAACTCCATGGACCCTTTCTTTTTGGACCTCCGACATTGGCGCTTCTTCTACATTGTTCTACATTTTTGGTGACGCCAACTCCAATTCTTTCCGATGCTTTACCAATGGTGTAGCAGGAGCCAGCAACTGGATTTTAAGATGTACCGGCATGACAGATGTATATATCAACGGTGCTGCTATCGTTGCTCCTACCATGACAACGTTCACGTTTGATCCTACCACCATGAATATCAAAGGCTATGTGAATGGTGTACTCGTAACTACCGTTGCTCAAACGAATGTTCCCATTTCAGGTGTGGGCCCACTCAAAGTATGTGGATATGGTACCAATGTAGGTTTGCCTTCCGGTGGTAAGATGGATGAGTTCCGTTTATACGACCGTGTTATTTCCGATGCTGATATCATGCAGTTGTATACGCGAAGCACAATCGATACAGTAAATGTTCTTTCTTGTGGAGATTACACAAGCCCGAGTGGAAACTATACCTGGACAACCAACGGAACTTATTCGGATACCATTCCAAATTCATATTGCGGTGACAGCTTATTGACGATCAACTTAACAATCGCTCAGCCTAGTTTTGATACGATGGATGTTACTACATGCGATTCTTTCGACAGTCCGAGCGGTTTGTATAACTGGACAACTTCAGGAATGTATTACGACACGATTCCAAATGCAGCAGGCTGTGATAGTTTGCTTACCATTAACCTGACAATCAATAATTCTACTTACGATACAATGGATGTGACGGCTTGTGAAAGCTACGACAGCCCAAGCGGTTTGTATAACTGGACCACTTCAGGAATGTATTACGATACCATCCCGAATATGATCGGTTGTGATAGTTTGCTCACAATTAACTTAACAGTCAATTACATGACATCAGATAGTATCGTGCTTACGGAGTGTGATTCCCTGGTAAGCCCAAGCGGCAATTATACCTGGACAACTTCCGGAATCTATTATGACACAATTCCAAATGCTGCGGGTTGCGATAGTTTGATGACATTCAATTTAACGATCCTGGAAAGTACCGTTTCAACAATTACTCCTGCATCATGCGGCACGTATACAGCGCCTGACGGTACAGATTATAATGCCAGCGGAACATACATGGCTATTATTCCAAATGGAGCAGGTTGCGACAGTATAATCACGATTAACCTGACTTACTGGAATATTGATACCAACGTGACGGTTTCAGGTGCAACACTTACATCTGCAAATGCCGGAGCTACAAGTTACCAATGGGTTGATTGTGCAACGCAAACACCGATCGCCGGAGAAACAAACGCATCGTTTACAGCTACGGCAAATGGTGATTACGCGGTAATGATTGATAATGGTCCTTGCTCGTATATGTCTGAATGTACTACGATCAGTAATATTGGTATTGAAGAAAACGGCGTAGTGCTGGTAACTGCTTATCCGAATCCGGTTTCAACCAAGCTGACGGTTGTAAATGCTGATGCAAAAGCATTGACATTGCGTTTATTGGATTATGCAGGAAAAGAAATTTCTTCGCGGGTTTCTTCGGAAGAAGAAATTACAATTGATATGAAAAACCTGGCAACGGGAATGTACATTTTGAAAGTGTCGAACAATGGTTCGGAGCAAACGATCAAAGTGATTCGCGACTGATTTTAGAATCGAACGAACGAAAGGCCATCGGATTCGGTGGCCTTTTCTGTTTTATAGTTTACTGAAAAAACCGACCGCGCTTTCCACGTCTTTTTTCGCATTTCCAATCCACACATTTTCATCATAGATAATAAACGGGCGCTTTAAAAACGTGTATTCTTCGAGCATGTATTTGCGGTAATCCGCTTCGGTGAGGTTCATTTCATGCAACCCCATTCCACGATATTTCAATGCCCGTTTCGAAAACAAGGCTTCATAAGAACCCACTTTATTTTTGATCCAATCCAAAGTATCGTCGTCGATGTTGCTTTGTTTGATATCGATCAGTTCCACATTTTTTGGCGGATTTACTTTTCGAAGAATTTCCTGACACGTCGTGCAATTGCTCAAATGATAAATTCGTTTCATGGTTGTTGTTTTTTCAGCAAGATAAATGTTTTGTTTTTAGTGACAATTTTCCAGGTGGAACTGTTCAACAAGCTGTCTTTTTTGTGCGTAAATTCTTCTGCGGTTAACGGATACGGATTTTCAACCGGGGACAATAAGATGTATTCGGCATTTCGGATAATCGGAAACTGGTACACCGATTCGCGCACCGCCAAATGAGGAACAAACGCCGATTGGGCACTTACGATGGCGTTTTCAGGAATCTGATTGAGAATCGTGTAAGCCTCGTCAACAGGAAATTCGCGGCTGTAATGTGCTTCCTTGTAAATCCGGATGCGGGCTTTTTCAGCATAAGCAATCGTATTGTCCATTACCCGAATGGCGCAGGCAAGTGAGCAAATAACCGCTGTAAAAGAAGCGATTCGTTTCCAGTGCATATTCTGAAATTTGGAAATTGCTTCAAAAGTCCCGATGGTCAGTAAAGGCGCCAGTTCAATGGCGTAATGCTGATTGATTCCCCACATGGCTGTATTGTCGTGGAACAACTTTTGAGCAAAAACGGGAATCAGCATCAACAGGTAAATTGGTTTCCGGATGAGGCAAAAGATGCCACAAACCACGGTAACGATCCAAAATTCGGCTTTCACGCCATTGTTTTCGGGAAAAGGAGTGTGGTTGATAAACAACAATTTACAACTGTCTATCGGATGAGAAAGCAACTGGATCAATGCTTCTCCGGCGCCGGTTCCCAGTACCGAATAATGGAAATGGGGATAGGTTCCCGAATTGGAAAGCGCAGGCATTACAACACCGGTAATCAGCACAAAATAGAGCATCGAAAAACCGGAAATTCCGAGCGCCAGGTATCGCAATTGTTTGTCGCGGAAATAAGTGTAACACATTCCGAAACCGATGAAAATGACCCACAGCGACATGTTTTCCTTGGCAATCAGGATCAGGATGGTTAATACGACAATACTTCTGAATTTCCGTTTCGCGAAGGCTAGTAACAACCAAGGAACCAACATCGTTGCGACAACATTGCTGTGGTAATCAAACGAAAAAGCAGCGAAAATTCCGAAGAATAACAGGAAATAAATCAGCGCAAAACGCTTGAGGTTGGTATTCGGAAAACGGTAATCGAAATAACGGTAAATGCCGGTTGCCCCGATCAATACTGCAACCAACTGAACAACCAGCAACGTGTAGGTCCCGAACAGGTAAACCAACGGCGAAAAGATGGGTAAATACAAATCAAAATGATCAGCCAGTAAGTTTTCGGGGACAGTTTTGAAGGTTGAACTGTCGTTGAAACTGAAATGTGCGTAATCGTGCAGTGCGTTTGTATAAGCGCCTAAATCCAGCGTATACGTACGGAAGCAGTAGTGATTGACAAACGAAATGAGTGCATAAACAAGAGCTGCAATTGCCAGTGACGACCATAAAAACGGTTCGCTGCGAAAGCGGGAAATGAGCCTCTGGATCACCGATTATCGGTTCTGCATATATTCTTCGTTACGCTTGCGGTCTTCAGGCGTACCGGTGTTGCAACCATTTGATTTTTTGGTGAAATGATGAATCCACTTTACCTGCAAATGTACGGGCCAGTAATTGCTCGAAAACCATTGAACGGTCGGTTTCAAACGATTGGCTTCATATACTCCGATTGCAGGAAGGTAAAAACCAAACACTAAATAATCACCACGCCGTACGCGGTATTGAAATCCGAGATGTCCGTGGATTTGGGCCATGAAGTTTTTCTGGAATTTCTGTTCGGCAAACACCGGTTCCGAATATTCCTGCGAACCTGGGAGAATCATGTAATTGAAGTTCACCCCCAAACCGGTTTCCAGGTGCCATTTATCACTCAATAATGTGAAACGGTCAGCTGTAAATCGCCCGTAAAGATATCCGTTGTAGAATTTCCCTTTGCCTTCAGCTGTATTGATCACATTACCTGTAAGATCCAGGTAATTGGTTGTCGTTTTTTCGGTTCCGCCGATGTAATCAAAGCCCAGACCCCAATCTACACGGTGAATAAGATTGGCACCAATCCATTTGATTTCGCCTTTCTCGCCCCGCATTTTGTAAATCGCGCCCAACACACGTGATTTTTTGAAACGGTAATGCGCCATTCCAATATCGATAAAGCCGCCCACTCTTCCCGCTGGATCAATGGTGTAATCGATCGGGCGATTGAGATCGTCAACGCCGTCAACCGTTTCGTTTTTGAGACGGCTCAGCGTATAATTCGGCCCGAATGAGATCTGTAACGCATTTTTGGAAATATCACGGTAGTCTTCAGCCCCGCCGAAAAAATCACTTCTGCGTTTTTTAGGTTTGTACTGCGCCATTGCACTATCTGCAATCACTACCGAAAGTAATACTCCAAGAAATAGTCGATTCATAACGAGCGTTTTTGTAAATATCCGAATACTGACGTTTGGTTACAATACCAATGCCAACATTTTTTCCATAACAAACGGTTCATTCCAGTTTTCGTGAATGTTTTCCAGTTGCATTACCTGATCCATGATCGTTTGCTGGTACTGTCCATTTTTCAGCGCATCGCTGTAGCGAATGTGGCTAAAGGTGACTTGTGAGTACAACGGCATCCATTTTTCGGGATAGAGATTCGAGAATTTCGCTTCGATTTTTTTACGCAATAAGAAATCCGGATCGGCCGTCAAATCACGCATTTCAACGTAATTAAAAAGTGCCAAATCCAAAATCGCATTTCCATCGGGAACGCGTTGTTCCGAAAAACGATCCAGTAAGCCGTCCCAATTGCCGTTGGCTTCTTTGTACATTTCGTCGAAAACGGTGCAATCTTCAAACCCGCAATTCATTCCCTGGCCGTAGAAAGGTACAATGGCATGAGCGGCGTCACCCAGCAACAATACTTTATCCTGGTAGTTCCACGGTGTGCAGCGAACCATAATCAGCGACGAAGTCGGATTGTCAAAATAATCGTCTAATAAAGTAGGCATCATCGAAACTGCATCAGGGAATGTTTTTTCGAAGAAAGCAGCAACCTGTTCACGTGTTGTCAAACTTTCAAACGACGTTTCGCCTTTCATCGGGAAAAAGAGTGTGCAGGTAAAACTGCCGTCGAGATTGGCCAATGCGATCATCATAAATTCACCGCGCGGCCAGATGTGCAGGCAGTTTTTATCGAGTTTGTGCGAACCGTCTTCGTTGGCAGGAATCACCAATTCCTTGTAACCGTGATCGAGGTATTTCTGCGAATAATCAAACAAGGTTGATTTCTGCATGCGCATACGCACCGCTGAAAAAGCGCCATCCGTAGCAAAAATGCGGTCGAAAGAATGTTTTTCGGTCGATTTTTCTTTGGTATTATTGAAGGTCAGTGTATTGGAGGCGAGTTCCAGGTCCTGGCATTTCCGGTCGAAAAAGTACTTGATATTCGGATAATCATCCGCAAGGTTCATGAGTTTTTGGTTCAATCCACCACGTGAAACGGAGTAGATGGCCTGACCTTCCTTTCCGTAAGGCTGGTAGGATAACGATCCGTCCAGCGCATGCATACAACGACTGTGCATCGGGATGGAAATCGCGCGGATATCTTCCGCAATTCCGGCCAGTTCCAAGGCTTTCCAACCGCGATCAGACAACGCAAGGTTGATCGATTTTCCGCTGATTAATTTGGCTTTTCGTAAATCTTCCCGACGCTCAAATACCGAGACATTGTATCCTTTCTGCGCCATAAGGATCGCCTGTAGGCTACCTACCAATCCTGCTCCGACTACTGCAACGTTTTTCATGTTTATATTTCTAATTACTTCAATGCTAAACTAAATGGTCAACCTTTCCTTGTGTCTTTGTGTCCTCGTGGTTAGCTAATCTTGAAGAACACCGTTAATTACTCTTTTGAATCCATTCTTTATTAGAGGAGCATTAAAGTTGATCAATAACCCTAATTTACAATTTGTCAACTTGAGATAAGTTATTACTTGTGCTGTGTGAAGATTGTTCAAACATTCAACGGCCTTTAGTTCAATAACGACTTTATTATCAATTAAAAAATCAAGCCTGTATCCAACTTCCAGTTCCAAATCATCATAAATGAGAGGTAATTTTTTTTGTCTTTCAACCAAAATATCATACTGCTCTAATTCATAGTTTAGACAAGCTTCATAAGCAGATTCCAATAATCCGGGACCCAATTTCTTATGTATACACATACATGCTTTAAATACTATTTCTGCTATTTCGTTTTCTGTCGCCACAACTATTTCATTTTTAACCACACGAGGACACAAAGAATTGGACAATAATTATTGATACAACTAATTTGCTCAGATCCTGCAACGCGCTGTTTGAATTTCATCCCAAAATCGCTTCTTCCATAAATTTCCCGAGGTAATACACATCCTCAAAGGAATTGTACAACGGCACGGGAGCCACACGAATCACGTTCGGTTCGCGCCAGTCGGCCACTACACCATTTGCGCTCAATGCATCAAACAAGGCTTTTCCTTTTCCGTGAACGAGGATGGATAACTGTGCCCCTCTTCTATGTTTTTCACGCGGTGTAATGATTTCAAAACGACATTGGTCCTGGTATTTTGCTGTTAATTCATCCAGGATAAACTCCAGGTAACCGGTAAGCAGGACGGTCTTTTCATTCAAACGTTCCATTCCCACTTCGTCGTAAATTTCCAGCGAAGCCCAATGAACGGCCATGCTGATTACTGGAGCGTTGCTCAACTGCCAGCCTTCAGCGCCTTCCATCGGTTTAAAACCTGGTTCCATCTGAAAACGTGTTGATTTATCGTAACCCCACCAACCGGCAAAACGTGGCAGATCAGGCCTGTTGGCAAAACGTTCGTGAACATACATTCCGGAAACACCGCCCGGCCCCGAGTTCAGGTATTTATATGAACACCACGCCGCAAAATCAACGTCCCATTCGTGCAATTTCAAGTGAATATTTCCAGCGGCATGCGCTAAGTCGAACCCAACAATGGCTCCAACAGCGTGGCCTGCTTTGGTAATGGCAGGCATATCCATCAATTGTCCAGTATAATAATTCACACCGCCAATCATGACCAATGCGAGTGTATCGTCCAATTCGGCAATTTTTGCCAGCACATCTTCTTCGCGCAATAAGTGTTCACCATCACGCGGAGCGAGTGCTATCAAATCCACATCCGGATTCAAACCGTGAAAACGCACCTGCGATTCCAACGCGTATAAATCACTCGGAAATGCTTTTGCTTCGCAGAGGATTTTGGTGCGCGTTCCCGTAGGACGGTAAAACGACACCATCAATAAGTGTAAATTCGTTGTTAATGAATGCGTTACCACTACTTCTTTTGGTAAAGCTCCGACTACACGGGCCGCTTTTTCTGTCAGGAATTCATGGTACGAAAACCATGGATTTTTTCCGTGAAAATGGCCTTCAACGCCCCATTTTGCCCAATCGTCCATTTCCTGCTGCACATAGGTTTGTGCCGATTTTGGCTGCAATCCCAATGAGTTTCCTGTGAAATAGCGTACTGCTTTCTCATGGAATGTTGGAATATAAAATCGATCACGGTATGACTTTAACGGGTCGGCAGCGTCTAGTGCCTGAGCGGCTGCGAGAGAATTCACAAATTCGGCCATGTTTAAACCTTATTTCTGCTAATTTTGTTTAATAATTGCGACGGTTGTTTAAAAACCGTTCTCAAAGATACACATTTATAAGACAATCATCATGAAGCAGACAGAATCCCAAGCGTTGTACGAAACAGCAAAAAAGTACTTTCCGGGAGGAGTGAATTCACCGGTTCGGGCGTTCAAATCCGTTGACGGAACTCCCTTATTTATTAAGAAAGGAAACGGCGCGTATATCTGGGATGAAGACGATAATGAGTTCATTGATTTTTGTGGAAGCTGGGGTCCGTTGATTTTGGGCCATAATCATCCTGCGGTGTATTCCAAAGTAGTTGAGGCGCTTGGAAACGGTTCCAGTTTCGGCGCACCGACACGTTTGGAAAATGAGTTGGCCGAATTGATTTTGAGCCGAAATAACTTCATCGATAAACTGCGTTTTACCAGTTCGGGAACCGAGGCAGTAATGTCAGCGATTCGTTTGGCACGTGGTTATACTGGCCGAAATAAAATCGTAAAATTTGAAGGTTGTTACCACGGCCATAGCGACGCTTTATTGGTGAAAGCCGGTTCAGGTTTGGTGACGTTTGGAAATTCTTCCAGCGCGGGTGTTCCCGAGGCATTTGTGAATGAAACATTGGTATTACCGCTCAATAATAAGGAGGCAGTAGAACAATGTTTTGCCGAGTACAAAGATCAGATTGCGTGTGTGATCATTGAACCGATTCCTGCCAATAATGGATTGTTGCTGCAGGAAGAAGGATTTTTAACATTCCTGCGCGAAGTTTGTACAGCCAACGGAACGTTGTTGTTTTTCGATGAGGTAATCTCCGGATTCCGGGTAGCTTTTGGTGGTGCGACCGAGCATTACGGCGTCATTCCCGATATCGTTTCCTATGGAAAAATCATCGGTGGAGGTTTGCCGGTTGGTGCTTATGGTGCTAAGAAAGAAATCATGGCGCAAATTTCTCCCGACGGACCGGTTTACCAGGCAGGAACGCTTTCAGGAAATCCTGTGGCAATGGCTGCCGGAATTGCGCAACTGACAGAGATTTCCAAACCAGGATTCTACGAAGATCAGGAACGCAGAACGCTGTTGTTTACCGATAAAATCAACGCGCACGCCCAGGCAAAGGGTTATCATTTTGAATTGGTGACCATCGGTTCCATTTACTGGATTTCCTTCGACGATTCCAAGCGCATTCGTCAGTCAGACGAGATCAATCCGGATATGACAGGTTTCAAACACTTGCACCGAGCGTTACTGGAACGTGGCGTTTACCTTGGACCGAGCGGTTACGAAGTTGGATTTATCTCGGCGGCACATACCGACAAAATCCTTGAAATTGCAGCTGCGCGTTTTATTGATGCACTGGATTCCATTATGAATTGATCCATGGAAACGTTCCACAGCGGCGATGTGTTCTTTCTACAGGAAAACGATGATTACATTGTGTACAAAGCAATACAATCAGTTGAAAACAACCGGCTGTTTGTTAAAGTGTATTGGCCAACTGATAGTGTGCCGACTGCCAAAAACTGGAAATCACTCGATCTGAGAACGGCTTGCGAGGCGATTCAACTCAGTGATAAACAAAAAATTACATTCCTGATAAACGAAACTGTTTCTGCCGAAGAATTGGAAGAATGTGCCAATTTTAAACGCATTGAAACAGGATTAAAACAACGTGCTGAAAACCTGGTTGTGATCTTGGAACACGGAGAAGCGTTGTTACAGGAAGGAAAAATGGAAGAAGCACTTTCGTTGTTTACCGAAGCAGCGAGCTATTCAAAATACGATCACCGGATCTTTGATTTGCGAGGTTATTGTTTGCTGAAACTTTGCCGTTATTCGGAAGCGATTGCAGATCTGGAGCATTCATTGACCATTCGACCCGAAGGAAAAGAGACGCTGCATTATTGTGCGGAAGCTTACTCTAAAACAAAGCAATTTGAAAAAGCCGAAGCAAAAATGGAGCAGTTAAAAGCCATTGAAGACGAATAGACGGAAGACTGTTTTTCAGAACCCGTCTTTTGTCTTTTAGCGAAGCGGTCTCAAGTCTAATAGTCTCCTAAGCCTTACTTCCAGTGCTTACGAATGCGTTTCGGCAATTTTTTACGCAGTTTTTTCATCACACCTTCGCGTGAACTAATGGCTCCGATCTTTAATAAATCAGAACCTACGAGTTTACCGTTTCGGTAGAAGTGAAATTCAAGTGTTACCGAGACAATATCGTCTTTGTACAACGAAAACAGGTTGGCAGCGGACAAATCCTCGGCTAAAGTCAATTTCTTTTCAGAGCGTTTGAAACGTTTATCGTAACCTCTGATCGAAACCAGCATAAGCGTGTTGATTCCTTTTGCGGCAAGAATTTGCGTGAGTGAATCAGTCATCAATACCTGCGGATCGCCACCTTGTTTTAAGATGTTGAGCGAAACGGCGTTTTTCACCTGGTTGGCGGTCAGCATTTCAGAAATAGCTACTTCCAGTGAATAACGGTCTTCCTGATTATCCATGTGACTCACTACCAAAGCATTGGTGAGGTGAAGACTATCGGTTTGTGCGTTTGAAATTGATCCGAGACCAATTACTGCGATGAGTAAGATGAGCTGTTTCATAGGTTAAAATATTTGGCTGGCTATTTTTTTCACGGTGTCGGAAGTCGACATGGTATAATAGTGAATGCACGGCACCTTAGCGGCTTTCAGTTCTTTTGATTGTTGAATTCCCCATTCGATCCCTACCTGGTTTACGTCAGCACTGCTTTTGCATTTCAGCAATTCGTTGCTCAACGCTTCCGGAAAATCGATGTGAAATACCTTCGGTAAAAACGCAATGTGATTCATGGTTTTGATCGGCTTTAATCCCGGAATGATCGGCACGGTAATTCCTGCCGCACGACAAGCATCCACAAAATCAAAGTATTTCTGATTATCAAAAAACATTTGCGTCACAACATATTCGGCCCCGGCATCTACTTTTGCTTTCAAGTACTGTAAATCGGTTGAAAGGTTCATGGCCTCGAAATGCTTCTCAGGATATCCCGCAGCACCCATACAGAAGTCGGTTGGCGCCAGCTGCACATCATCAACAAAATAACGGCCGTCGTTCATTTCGGCAATTTGCTGGATCAGTTCAACTGCATACCGGTGGCCTTCAGGATGTGGTTTGAAAGTCGATTCCGTTTTGATGGAATCCCCACGCAGGGCCAACACATTATCGATTCCCAAAAAGTGAAGGTCGATGAGTGCATTTTCTGTTTCTTCTTTCGAGAAACCGCCACAGATCAAATGCGGAACGGCGTCGACCTGGTATTTGTTCATGATCGCCGCACAAATACCAACAGTTCCCGGACGTTTGCGAATGGCTATTTTTTCCAGCAACCCGTTTTCACGTTCTTTGTAGATAAATTCTTCGCGGTGATAAGTGACGTTGATGAATCGGGGTTTAAATTCCATTAACGGATCAATGCCGTCGTAAATGGATTGAATGGTTGCTCCTTTAAGCGGAGGAAGTATTTCAAATGAAAAGAGCGTGTCTTTCGCCCGGTTAATGTGTTCGATAACTTTCATGTCGTCTGGACCTTGAGTTCTTGATAAGTGGGCAAAGATAAGGGAATAAAACAGTTTAGTAGTGTAACCCGAAAAAATCGCCTTCACCAAATTTTGTTAAAAACAAAGGGTTTGCAAAATACGATAACAAAACCTGCGTTATCTTTGTATTACCTGATTACCAAAATCAATTTTCAAACTTTGGCGCGAATTTTGATTAACGATAATTAGAGGTTAGTTTTCATAAGTAGTAGTAGTTTAGGTTGGAACAAGAGAGAAACGCCCGTTTCTCTCTTGTTGTTTTTTAGGCCTGGGTGAAGTACTCTTTGTGAGAAAACACCGTTTTTCAAAACCGTTTTCAAGCAGTTGATTTTCATGTTTTTAATCCCACGTAATATTGCAAATTTACGTGTCAAAAGAACCCGCGTAAATTTGCAATATTACGTGGCTTACTTCACGGGACTTCTAAAACAAAAAATCCGATCACCCGCATTTGACTAGAATGAAGAAGTTTTGTCCGGAGATTGTGGTGATTTTATTAAGCGTCGAATCTTTATTCCATCAATGATGAACATCATACCCAATCCTATGAGAATGGCTGCGATGATTATAGGCAACAAAAATTCTAGCAATCTATTCATCGCAACATATTGCTGTATTGATAGAATTATTAGAAAAGCCCCAAGTCCAACAACTAATACACCAAATGATAGGTAAAATAGTATCCAAAAACGATGAGGCCCCTTCATTTCTACATCGTCAATTAATTCAGATTGGAAAATTCTCACGGAGGGATTTAACAATTTCCAATTAAAAATGATCGACGCATAACCAGTTAATGAAATTAACAATACGAAAAGCATATAAATAACTACTCCATTTGTCAGGTTGTTCAAAATATCAATGATAAGGAATCTGAATTTGTTGCACACATCAATAAATTGATAGGTACTCAGTGTTGATAATAACACGATTATTGTCACATATATTTTCCTTTTAGAGTTCATCATTGCTACAAAAAGTCGGATTAGAAATCTGTTTACGAATGTATGCTATTCAAAACAAAAATCCTCCCACCCGCATTCGGATGGAAGGACTTTCAAAAAAGGTATCGTATCGCTTATTGTTTCACCCAGCGAGCCACGGAAGTATGCGTTCCATCATTCACCCGGATAAAATAAACACTTGGTAACAATTGAGTTGTTGCTACAGTTACCGCTCCGTTTGAAGAGCCGGTTGATGTTTGAACCGTTTTACCGTCTACCGAAAGAATGGTAACGGTTACCTGCTGATCCCATGAACCATTCAATGTAATCGTTACGGCTGATGTTCCCGGATTCGGGAAGACATTAAACGTTGCAATTGCTGCGTCTGTCAAACCAAGATTCCCGTCAGTTCCGTCGCAGTTTTCATCAATGCTGTTTCCAAGCACATCTGTTCCGTTCGGGTTAATGGCATTATTGGTGTCATCACAATCTGTGCTGTCAGCAACATAACCGTTTGGCGCTGTACAATCTACAATCGTGCTGTTCGGGTTTCCAAAGCTGTCGTTGTCACCATCTTCGTAGAACGTTGATCCGAGTGTGATGCTATCATCATTGTCATCGCAATCATCTGCGTTTGAAACATAACCCGCCGGTTGAGTACAAGCAACTATCGTCACGGCAGTTGAACCAAATCCGTCGCTGTCCAGATCGATGTAGAACTCATCCGTAGCAATGGTAATTGCGCTGTTGCTGTCATCACAATCGTTTGCATTTAACACATATCCGACAGGTTGTGTACATGCTTGCGTGGTTGAAGCACTGTTTCCGTAAGTATCATTGTCGGCATCTTCGTAATAAGTAATCGAACCGCCAATGTTATCATCGGTATCATCGCAATCGCTATTGTTATCTACATATCCAACCGGTTGCGTACACTGCGTCAATGTTACAGCACTGTTTCCAAAAGTATCATTATCCAAATCCTGGAACCAGACAGCGTTTGGATTTTCGTTGGCATCATTATCGTTGCAATCAGTGTTGTCGGTTACATAACCTGCCGGAGCTGCACAATCCATCGAATCAACTGCCGGGTTACCGAATCCGTCGTTATCAGCATCAGCATAATACGTTTGTAGTGGCAAGGCATTGATGAAACCGGTTAATGACACATTATCATTGCGGTAAGTAGCACCTGATGTTCCCATACTTACAACATAGAAGCGGAAAGAAACAGGCCCCTGAATACTTGCAAACGGACCAGTCAACGGAACGGTTTCAATGAAATCTGTTCCCGGCGCCGTAATTTGAGTGGTGAAAACATCCGATGCAAAATTATCTAAGCTTGATCGCACATGTACAAATGGTGTTCCACCAGTGTTACTAACACGATGTAAAAAGGTCAATTGTGTTAATGACAATTCATAGCAGTTGTCCGGAGTAACGGTAAACTCGTAATATTTGGCAAGATCCAAGGTAGCAGCGGTGTTCCAATTACTGTAATTGATAATATTATTTCCTGCGGCACAAGTAAGGCTGTCGGAAGCCAGGTAATCACTAAACAGGGCATTTGCCGGTTGGGCCGTTACCCCAAGAACAGGTGTAGCGCAAAGGTTTCCGGTAAATACATATTGTGCCAATTGTGAACCCAATGTGTTTAAGTCGGAACCGTTACAATCTTCGTCAACACTGTTGTTCGGAATTTCAGTTGCTCCTGGATATTGATTCGGGTTGGCATCGTTGCAATCGGTATTGTCGGTCACATAATTAGCCGGAGGTGTGCAGGCAACCGTTGCACTTGCATTAGCATCTCCATAAGTATCTGAATCTACATCAGGATAGTAGGATAGCCCCGCACCTATGAGGTTGTCACTATCGTCACAATCATCGGCATTTGAAACATACCCTGCAGGTTGTGTACAGGCAACCGAATCAATCGCAGCATCCCCGAAACCGTCGGTATCAGCATCAGCGTAATAAACGGTTGTTGCCACACCAACAAGGTTGTCGTTGTCATCGCAATCATCATCGTTTAAAACGTAGCCAACCGGCTGAGCGCAATTGCTTTGTGAAACGGCAGGATTTCCGAAACCATCGGTATCTGAATCAAGATACCATGTTTGCGATACCACATTATCATCGATTCCGCCGACACAGTTATTATCGATACCGTCGCACGTTTCTGTTGCTCCCGGATGGATTGCATTGTTGTTGTCATCACAGTCATCGCCGTTGCTCACATATCCTACAGGTTGAGTACAGGCGATAATCGTTGAACCACCATCTCCATAGGTATCATTGTCGGTATCGGCATAGAAAACAGTAGTAGCCACACCAACAAGGTTGTTGTTATCATCACAATCATCATCGTTTGAAACATAACCAACCGGTTGTGTACAGGCTGTTTGTGTAACTGCGGCATTTCCGAAACCATCCGTATCAAAATCCTGGTAATAAACGGTAGTCGCTACACCAACAAGGTTATTGTTATCGTCACAATCATCATCGTTTGTCACATAACCAACTGGTTGTGTACAGGCTGTTTGCGTGATAGCAGCATTTCCGAAACCGTCCGTATCAAAATCCTGGTAATAGATATTTCCGGCACCAACAAGGTTGTTGTTGTCGTCGCAATCATCGGCATTTGCCACATATCCAACAGGTGTACAGGTGTTCACAAAAACGGCAGCATTTCCGAAACCGTCACCATCCAAATCCTGGTAATAGTCCGCCAATGGATAAGCAGTTGCCGTTCCAATTAACTCAACGTTGTCGTGACGATAAGTAGCGCCAGCGGAAAGAATGTTTACGACATAGGTACGAAAAGTAACGGCCGAAGTCAGTCCGTTAAAAGAAGCGGGTAAATCAATTCCCAGATTCACGTTTGAATTAATCGCGGTGATAGGGGCATTGTGCAAATCAGCTGTAAAACCATCCAAACTGGAACGCAAGACAACAGTCACGGCACCAGCGGATGAACTTACACGGTGTAAGAACTTCAGTGAGTCGAGGTTCATGACCGTACACGCATTCGGTGTAATGGTAAACTCGAAATACTTGGTAGGATCAAGCGCAGCACCCAACGTCCAACCGTTTGAATTATACACAGCAGCAGCAGCAGTACAGGTGGCTCCTGTAAGCGAATAATCGGAAAACACGGCGTTTGCCGGTTGCGCGCTGACCGCAGTTAATGGTGCCGCACAGGTGTGTCCTGTAAAGGTGTAAATACCAAGTTGCTGGGCAAACGTGTTTGTTGAAAACGACAACATTGCAATGAAGGCAATGAACAGTCCGGATTTAGTGTATTTTTTTTGATTCATTTCTTTTTTTTTAGAAATCTGACGCAAAGCTATGAAAATGGTGTCTAGTAATCTCATTTTATTTTGCAGCGACTGCTAAAAAAACAACATCCGGCATAAACATAACTAATTGAAATTCAGCTAATGAATGGATGCTAAATCGATTTTAACGGGAGATATTATTAAACTGTTAAGCTTCCCGCTGCTCCATTAACCGCGCAACATATTTTCCGATAATGTCGAATTCAAGGTTGATTTTGGTGCCGACTTCAAACGTATGGAAGTTGGTGTGTTCGTAGGTATACGGAATAATGCAAACGGAAAACTGACCTTTTTCAGAATCGACGACAGTAAGGCTTACACCGTTAATGGTGATTGAACCTTTGGAAACGGTTGGGTAAGTTGCCTCGTAACGGAAGGTGTATTTCCAGCTTCCATTCAAATCTTCCACGCCAATGCATTCGCCTGTTGTATCTACATGGCCTTGCACGATATGTCCGTCTAAACGCGCGCCAAGCTGCATACAGCGTTCAAGGTTTATTTTGCTTCCGATGGTCCAATTGCCCAGGTTGGTTTTGTCTAAACTTTCCTGGATAGCGGTAACAACATAGTTATTGTTTTCAATGGCAACTACCGTGAGGCAGCAACCGTTGTGGGCAACACTCTGGTCGATTTTCAATTCGTTGGTAATGGTCGATTTTACGGTAAAATGTACGTTGGTTTGTTCGCGTTCGATCGCGACGATTTCTCCTAAAGTTTCAATGATTCCCGTGAACATATTGTTGGTGTTTTTGTGCTGCAAATTTACGGGTAATTTGACGACTTCGAGTGTGTGATGGAAAATTACTGCTTCACTTTTCCTGATCGCAAACGCGCATCCAGGGCAATGAATACGGCACACATTCCCCAGACAGGGATCGCTGCTTTGTCGGTGTCGAGGTAATTATTGAGCAAACCGTGAATAAAATAAGTGCTTAGCGCCAGGATCATTCCAAGGATCAGCGTACGCATTTCCCGGTCATTTTCCGGCCAGCGATGATAGAGTTTGATGGAAAAGTAGAATATGGCAAAAACCAGCGCAAAAACCAGCAGCATTCCGATCAATCCCATTTCGGCCAGCGGCCCAAGGTATTCGCTGTGGGCATTGCCCATCACTCCAAAATTGGTAGAGATGATTGTTGTGTTTTCCGGTTCCTGGAAGCGGGCATATTCAAAGGCATACGTTCCCGGGCCAAAACCAAACACCGGGCGTTCTTCAAACATATCGATGGCGCATGACCAGCGATTGATACGTTCCAGGTTGGAAGCATCGGTAGTGACATTGGTGGCGCTTTCCAAACGTTCACCGAATTCCTCGGTGGTGTGTTCAGACTTATTGCGTTCCAAATCCTGCTGAATGCCGTCCCAGGAATACCAGATAAATCCGAGGACTATTAAAGCGGCGGTTGAAAAGACACTGAAACGCACTTTAAAACGGATGAGCGCCCAAACTCCAAGCGCTAAAACAATACTCAGCCAGGCCGCCCGCGTGTACGAAAAGTACAATCCGATAAGGTTTACTACCATAAATCCGATGAGGATAAACTGCACCAGCGGCGGATGTTTTTTGGAAAAATAAAGCGCAAAGATCAACGGCACGATCAAGGCGACGAGTGCCCCGTAAATGGTGTGATCTTTAAAAAACGGCCACATCACCCAGTGGCTTTCCTTTTCGCCGAAACGGTAATAAGCATGGATTGTAAGCGTGTAACAGATCACAATGATCATTCCGGTAATAAAAAGCCACAGAAACCACCTGACTTTTTTCGGGTCGAAAAACAAGTTACTTCCATAGAAAAGTATCGGAATCACAAACCACAGGCGAGCGAGCAAATACTTAAATGAAATCACCGGTTGTTCTGAAGTAATAGAAGTGATGAAAATCCAGCACAGGTAAATGATCATGACGATCACAATCGGGTTTCGCCACAGATAATCAGGGAAAATTCGCGAATAAAGCGATTGCATCACCAACAATATCATGGTTCCGAATAGTAGCGGTTCGGTGGGCAGAAAGAGTCCGAAACCGTCGGTATATTCTTCAATGTTCACCGAGAGCGGTGTCATGGCAATGATGAAGAAAAACGTGTATTCGGTGTAAAAGATAGCAACGAAAAGTACCGCCAGCGCATACGGAATCAGGTAAGCATACCAAAAGTCGACCCAGATAGAATAACCTGTGAACCCGATGAACAGCGCCGCGAAAAGCAGCAACCAGCTATGTTCGCGCAGAAAAGCCACTACGCCAGTTTGCGAAGTTCTTTCAATTTATCTTGCAGCAACAAAGCAAACACCATGAAAATGAAGGTTCCGATCACGGAAAGCAACACAATGATCATGCGTTTCGGTTTGTCTTTTTTATCGGCGACAACGGCGCGCTCAACCACGAACTTGTGACTGAATTTGGTGTTAGCATCCGATTCGGCCTGTTCGTAAGAGACAGAGAAATCTTCCAGCTTCACGATCTTTTCATTCCGAATATATTCCAATCCGTCAAAAAGAGCTCCGTACTTATTGTTCGTGTCGATTTTATCCTTGATTTCTGCACGTTGTTCAGGACTGTTTGCATCTACATACGCCTGGAAAAGTCCCGCCCGGGAATCCAATGGTAGCACGCCTTTGGCGGCCAGGGAATCCAATTGGTCCAGAATGGCTTTCCGGTCAGCTTCCATCTGGTCTCTCTTTCGTTTGTTGATCTCGAATGCCGGCATGGTACGTGCAGCTACCATTTCGTTTTTCACCGTATCGATGAGGTCAACGATTTTGTTGGCGATATCTGCGGCCAAAACCGGATCTCGGTCCAATACGTCAATCTGTATTGAACCATATCGGGTTCTCACGAACAGGATGTTTTCGTTGTATTCCTTTACAAGTTTGTAATACTTGTTCTCGTCGTTTTCGTCAATTTCATAGTGTTTTTGCAGATCGAATTCCGCCACGATTTTGTCGCGAATGTTAGACGATTGCAAAATTTGGATCAATTGTTCGGCTTGTTCTTCTTCTCCGAAGTCCATCGACGACGCTTTGGCATTTCGTTGCTCGGAGAAAGAAACGGTGCTTGTTGCGGCAGGGAAAACAATGGCTGTGGAACGATAAATTGGGGTCATTAGAAACGCAATAACCGCTGACACAACGAATGCTGCTCCGGTGGTGATCAATAAAATTTTGCGTTTTCTCCAGATGGTTACCAGTAGGTTCATGCGTTGTTCTTGCATTACTGCAGTACTTTCTTCCATGTAGTGTTTGTTTTAGAGCTGCGAATTTACAGTTTGTGAGCCATTAACGGTAAAAAAGGCGTAAAATTATACGGAGGCCACTGAATTAAGCGTGAAGATTGAAGTCAATCCTCTGACTGATGAGCGTTACTTTTTGCGCTAGAAACCACTATCAGATCACGCCCTGTTTATTACTCGTGGCAGATAAAGAAAATATACACCGCGGGATACACAAACTTAAAAAACCTCCGCAGACATATTCCACGGAGGCTTGCACTATGTAGTATTCAGCTATGAATCAGTTTGTCTTTTCGATGCGGAAAACGTGTGTTTCGTTTCCTTGCTGCACACGCAACAGGTATGTTCCAGCAGCAACAGTACTCAAATCGATGGTTGTTTCCAATGACGTCAGCAAGATTTGTCCTGCGGTGTTCATCAATTCAACCTGCATAGGTGCAGCGCTGGAAGATTCGATGGTCAATAAACCGGTAGTAGGGTTCGGGAATAAAGCAAGATCAATTGCTTGTTCGTTCAACCCAAGACATGGATCAACTGTAACCACAATGGCGTCTGAGTTTTGACATCCGTTCTGATCAGTTACTGCAACAAAGTAGGTTCCGGTAGCGGTAGCAGAAAGAGTTGCGGTTGTAGCATTGTTGTTCCACAAATAAGCGGCAAAACCTGCTCCTGCGTTCAATACCACCGGCCCGTAATTGGCACAGGTTACGGTATCTTCACCCAAATCCACAACCGGCAAGGCATTTACTGCAACGGAAACCGTATCGTTGTCCTCACAACCGTTAGCATCCGTACCGGTTACTATGTACGATTGTGTAGTAGTTGGGTTGAATACGGTATTATCGGTAACACCATTGTCCCAGGTGTATGAAACCGCACCGTTTCCGGTTAAGATGGTGTTTTCTCCGGCACAAACTTCCTGATCAACACCAGCGTTAATCACCGGAAGTGCATTTACGGTTACCTGAACTGTATCGTTATCCTCACACCCATTAGCATCCGTACCGGTTACAATATACGATTGTGTAGTTGCAGGATTAAAAACAGTATTATCGGTAACACCATTGTTCCAGGTGTATGAAACCGCACCGTTTCCGGCTAAGATCGTGTTTTCACCGATACAAATTACCTGATCAGGGCCGGCGTCAACCAGTGGAAGCGTATTTACGATTACCTGAACCGTATCGTTGTCTTCGCAACCGTTGACATCTGTACCAGTTACAATGTACAATTGTGTGGCAGCCGGCGTGAACGACGTATTATCCGTAACACCATTGTCCCATGTGTAGGCTTGTGCTCCCAATCCGGAAAGGGTAACAGACGTTCCCGCGCAAATGGATTGATCAGCACCAGCATCTACAACAGGAAGTGGGTTTAGTGTGATGGCTGTTTCAACGGTTGTATCGGCGCAACTCAAAGCCGTGTTTGAAACATATACTTTATAGTCTCCTGCCTGGTTGACAGAAATGCTGTTACCTGTTTCTCCGGCAAGCTCCGTATTGTTGTAATACCATTGCACAGTTGAATTTGCGTCACCGGTAATGGAAAGTGTGGTGGAAGTTCCTTCGCAGATGGAATCATCAGCGGCCGTAATGGTTGCCCCCGCCAGTTCAACACACGTGTTTACCTGGAATACCGAAAGGGTAGAACTCACTTCGTTGGCAAGAACCACTAGGGCATTGTTGTTAGGCGAAGCTTCTTTAGAAATGTAGATAATTCCTTCGGCTCCGCGATCCGGACCGTTGCCAGCCGCAAAGCGGTTGTTGTAGTAACCCGCATAAACAGGTGTGGCAGGTTGGTCGATATTGAAAATCATAACACCGCCCACTCGTTCCAGTGAAACGAACAAGTAGTGGCTTCCGTTGATGAATGCAGTAGCAACCCCTTCCGGCTCAGGTCCTTTATCATCACTTCTGTTTTTTGAAGTAGCTGCACCGGATGAATTGCTCGCGTTGAACAATCCGGCCAGGGCAGGGTGAGTAGCTGTAATTTGTTCGATCAAGTCTTTTGAATCGAAAACCAACGCACCGGTAGCGGCATTCCAGATAGAGAATGAACGGGTTCCCAAAACATGAATCTCGTCTTTGTCACCGTCGTTATCCGTATCTCCGGTAGCTTGAAGTGCATTCAAACGGCCCAGGAACTGATTGTTTTTCAAAATAGTTTGATCAGGGAAAGCTGTTGGATCCAATGAAGTACCAGACAAACGCTCCACATCATTTACAGCTGCATATTCGCGTGCATCACCTTCATTGGCCGAGAAAATGTATTCCTGTCCGCCAATTGTTGCATGTGCCAATGCATCCGGCATGAATGTACCTTTTACCGGGATAGAGCTGATTAGAATAGACGAAGTTTGATCCGACGCATCCAATCCGTTGTTCTCATTGGAGTAATCCATTAATCCAAGCGGACGGATATCCGTAACCGTTGCGGTGTTCAGACTCACGACAGCCATTGCATTGTTTTCCTGAAGGGAAACATAAGCCGTTTGGTTGTCATCTGCGATGGTAATGTATTCCGGCTCCAGATCCTGTGCTACCGAACTTCCCGGCCCGAAAATGCGAATTCCCTGGGCACGAAGTGTAACTTCTTGTCCGTTATAGGCCGTGAAATAAGCCATTGAAACATTGGCATTGGTCAAAGAAGCATAACCCGGTGCCAAATCAATAATACCAATTGAACCTTCCGGGTCTACTGAATAATCTGATTTCGGTTCACCTTCGCAAGCTACTACGATTTTGGTGTGGTCGTTGTTGAACGTAATCATGTCGGGCATAGCACCAACCGTTACCTGGTTGATATAAACACCGTCGCTGTCGAAAAAGACAACAGTACCATTTACCTGCGGATCAGCATTTTCCATCGCTACGGCTACCACACCGTTGTAAACGGCAAGGGAGTTGATGTTTCCGTAAGGCGTCATCGGAATCGAAGACAACAACACCGGCGTGTTTGGATTGGCGAAATCCACTATATCCAGTTTTGCTCCGATAGAATTGGCAATGTATAAACGGTATGTAGTAGAATCGTAGGCTACAATTTCGGCCGAATTGGTTCCTTCTGCACCGTTGCTGAAGCTGGTAAGCAGGTTCATTTGTAATTCATTGGTCGGAGTAGGATTATGGTAATCGTTATCTGTTAAATAGATAATCTGGAAGCTGTTTCCAGCAATTCCGGCATTTACGGTTCCAACCAATTTTACGATGATGCGTTCTGTGCGTTCGGCCAATAAGTCATCGCTCAGGTCGATGGTAAACGGGAATGTTCCGTTGGTGTTGGCCGGAATCACCAATGTGTCGTTCGACCATGAGAAATCGGTGTTGAACGTGGCATTGGCATAGGTTGAAAGTCCGAACACGATTTCGGCAGGACTTGCATTCGCATTGGAAAAAGTCACGTTTACGGTAGCTGTTCCGTCTGCTTCATTTACGGTTTGCGTGATACCCGAAATAGCGGCAGATCCCGGAGGATCTACTGTCCCTAAAGTGATTGCAGTTAAGTTATCGTTTACGACAGTCTGTGTACTCCAGGCACGTTGTCCGAACCATTGGTTGGTTGCGGTATTATAAAAACCGGTTCCTTTGATCGTAACATTCGAACCCGGATCGTCTGCAAAGAAAGAAGTTGTTTGCAATTTTCCGCCTGCGTAGTGATCGTTGACTGGCAGCTGATAACCGTCGGCTCCTGCATTTACAAGCGCACTTCCGATTCCTGTTCCGAAGAACAATGCATCAACCGGTACAGAACTATTGGTTAAACTCCCGATTGCCATATCAAATATGGCAACACCGTCGGCATTGCCGCCACCATTTCCGATCACACCTGCTGCGGCATTTCCAAAACCGTCACCGGGAGTGGTTACTACATCTATTACGCGTAATTTTGTTCCGGTAGGAAGCATGGTTGAACCACCCACATACACCACATCTCCGGTGTTTACCGTTCCGGTAGTAATGGAGAAACCATAGCTGAGCGATCCGCCCGAAACCCAACCGTTGGCAGTGGCGGTTCCGTTGTTGCAAACAACTACCGAATAAGGTGTTACCGAAAAATCAATGGGTTGGGTAGCAACCAATTCCACCCATTCGAATGAGTTGTCGGTGCTTGGAGGATTGGCTAACAATTCGCTGATTACCAATCCCGGATTTTGGGAGAAGGACGCGAATGCCTGAAATACAAATGCTAAAAGGATGTAGCTTTTTTTCATGAGTTAAGAACTTTGTGCAAAGGTCTCGTCATGACGTAACTATCAGGTCAGCTCAGGATCAAACAATAATGATTGTTTTGTTGCAGTAAGATTATCGGAAGACGGTTTTGTTAATGATTTGGCAAAGTGGGTTTATGGGGAGTTTATGTTGAGGTAATGGAAGCTCGGGTTTTCTTACCTTAGATGGTGAGGAATATTAATTGTTTCCAGGTATTTGAAGAATTGTTTTTTCCTGTAATCGGATGCTTTGACTTTAAAACGTCCTTTAACCGCAAGGCGCAAGGCGATTTCATATACATCATCCATTCCGGTAATTCTGAATTCAGTGAAATAAGGGAATACGGAAAAGGTCATGCGAATGTATGGCCAACCTTCCGGTCCGTCGTGGGTTGGTTTGAACCGTTTAAGCTTGGAGATTTGAATTGTTCGATATTTTAAAAAAGGTCTGAAGGGGTAATAGAAAATAATCTGCTCTTCATTACCGCCCACTTGCTTGTAAAACCGAAAAGCAAAAAGGAAGTTGACGATTAAAAGAGAAAGTGCGAAATAATAGTGCTGATAGATCAGGAAGAAAATGATTAATGCCCCAAAAATGATTAACTGCCCAATTATGAATTGTTTTGATGTTTTACTCTTTATCCAGAATGTTTCGTCGCCATTAAAAATCTGTTGGTTTCATTTTACGGATAGTTGGGCTTGGGCATTTGTGATTTTAAGTCGAAATTATCTACCAAACCTTGTCAATTCCTATTCTTGCTGTATCCAGCGTAAAAAGCACTAAAATCAGCACATGTTCTTTATGTTCAAGAGAGAATAACTTTCTTGAAAGGAGTAATGTAAGCATCAAAATGGGGATTAGCACCAGGATTATACTATTCTGATCGTAAACACCAAAACCATAAATCAGTAATAGTGTCATCAGAATTGAGCATTCATAAGTGTTCATTTGCTTGAGGAATCTTTGCCAAATAATGTAGAGGACTAAACTCAGATAAAACACTATTCGCACCATTAATTGTATTTCAAAAGCCACAGCTCCTCTAAAGAAAAACTTGTACGAGGTTACTAAAATGTATGAAATGAATATCCCAATGACGAGTTTACCGAATCCTTTCGAAACATAAAAAACAAAGAGTATTGCCAGTACGATTTCTATGACCAGCATGCTTAATATCAGGCATTTCATTTGAACCCACGGCCTTTACTTACTCAAAAACAGCATCGCCACTGCCAAATCAGACGGAGTCGTAATCTTAATGTTCTCTTCGTTACCATCAACAAGATAGATTGCCTCCCCCGATTCTTCTACCAAACTGGCGTCGTCGGTGATGGTATCATGAAAATCGATATTGTAAGCCTTGCGTATCACGGGCGCGTGAAACACTTGTGGTGTTTGAACAATTCGGTAAGCTGATCGGTGCACGGCTTCGCTGCTGTTATTGGTGATGCGGCGCAGCGATTCTTTGATTTCCACTACCGGAATCACGGCTTTGTGTGAAACTACGGCATCAAACAACCGTTCGATAGTGGCTTTTGACACCAACGGACGAACACCGTCGTGCACCGCAATAATGTCGCCGGTACATACCGCCAGCGCATTTTTGATGGAATGGTATCGTTCTTCTCCTCCTGCTACAATAAGGTGTTCGATGTGGCAATCGTATTGAGCGCACAATTCTTTCCAGTCTTCGATGTATTGTTCGGGAAGCGTGAGTACCAGCTGACTACCGGGTACAAAATGGTACAAGCGTTCCAGGGTATGGATCAACACAGGGCGGCCCAGCAATTCCAGGAATTGTTTTGGCTGATCGGCTCCCATTCGTTTCCCGATTCCTCCTGCTGTGATGATGATAGAACGTGTTTCCATGGCATAAAAAAAGTCTCTACAGACGCAGAGACCTTCGAATATGTTGATTCAATTATTTCAGTTGATTCGGATCTTTCGCCGCTTTGTCGCTGAGTTTTTTCTGAACGATCAGCCAATAGAAAAGGCCGAAAAACCCTAATCCGATTAACATCCAATTAAACTTATCGCCTACCCAGTCAAAAAACTGAAATGTCCACTGAAGAAAGTCTGCTATCGCCTGGAAGAATGGAGTAGAACTCATAACAATTAAATTTTATGCAACAAAGAAAGTAATTTATTCTTACAGCACAATTGATTCGGGTGCTTTTTCAACAAAAAAAGCCTGTTTTGCACAATAAATCGTTGTACATTGGATGCTGAAAGACGCGAATGTTTTCTGTTGGTAAAAGATTTCCGCCATTTTTAACAGTAACTCAGCTAAATAACGTGAATTCGGGATAAGAATTCCAGTCAGAATTCATAAAAGTGTTTGGATACTAGGTGAATTACTGGGGGATAGCGGGCTATCTCGAAGAAATTCAACGAAGTAGACGGATGCTTTTAGGGATAGCGTTTTAATATGGTCACTTGAAAACACCAATCTTCTTCCTGAAAACCGCACCAACATATCCCGATATGTCACTGCGCTTCTCAGTCGAATCTCAGCATTTTCAAGCGATCTGACGAAATTCTTATCCCGAATTCACGTTAAATATTATATTTACTATATTTTGAAAGAGATATGAAAAAAGGATTGGTAATAATAGGGGCAATGATCATGGGATTAACTGCTTGTTCACCCCGTACTTCTTCAGGTGGTATGGAAACAACAAATCAGGCGGATAGTTTAACAGTTGAAGAAACTACCACAGATTCGGATGTAACACCAAAAGATTCACTTTCTGTTTTTTACGGGACAATCCTCAATACCCAAAGTTATTGCGGTGGCGCCCGCCCGCCAGAGGAATTACTGGCCGAATTGGCTACTCCGAAACCCTATGGAAACCGCTCGCTGGTGTTTGTTCATACAAGTTCTCACAAAGAATATGGTTTTATGACTGACGAGCACGGACATTACGAAGTTGAGCTGCCGTTGGGGAAATATGAACTTCGTCCGGGGAAACGGTTCAATACCGAAGAAGAGAGTTATAACTACGATCCCAATTGTAAAACATGGTTGACACATGTATTTACGACGCTGGAAGTGCTTCCACCGTTGAGTGATCACACCAAAGATTTTACCATTCACATTCCGTGTGATCCGTGTGATCCGAATATTCGTTTACGGCCTTAATTCTGATCAAACAACTGTTCGTAATATTGCGAAATCACAACCGTTTATTTGATATGCCAATTTGCAATATTACGAACGGTTTTTTCACCCCAATTTCACATTGAATGAGCGGCCGCGACACCTAACCAACTATTTGTCGTTTACAGCCATCACTTTTACGTTTTTCCTCCGCGTATATTTCCACGTCCAATACTGCATCAGCGGCACTCCCACCACGGTTGGCGCCAGCCACGGAATCCAGGCCGGTTCCACATTGCGGACATTCACCACAACAAACGCCGTAAACGTAGCAATATAAGCACCCATCATAAACCCGATATGACGTGCCAGCCAGGCCAGTTTTGGGATCTGTTTACCCGAAAAAACAGCATAATAAGTGCGCAAATCCAAAACGACCAGCGAAAAACAAATACATCCGAAAACGAGCAATACAATATTGAACGAAACAATCATAAAAACGCTCGTCACCAATCCCAAAACAGTTGCCGACCAATCGATCCAATTGGGTTTGAGCTGCTTGTTTTTCACCGAACGATAGCCTCCTATATTCTGGTAGGCAGCAAATCCGGCGATCAGGAGCAGAAATTCGTTGAGTTTAACGATTGAAATAATGGCTGCGGAACCTGCAATAATCAACATAAAATAAAAGAATGCCCGTCCGGTGAGTTTGTGCACTCGCTGTCCTTTTTTGGAAAGAATAGCGCCCAGCCCGACTCCCAAAGCAGCAAATCCGGCTACGACGTGAATGATCAATACGATTGTAATAAAGAGTTCCATAAAATGTTTTTCCTGCAAACATGCGCTGTCTTGAACCGGCACGCAAGATCGGAGGGCTGAATGGAAGCTTTTGGGACGAAATGACAAGATGTTTGGGTTCATTTTGAAGTGAAAGAAGAATGAACGCTTGTCAAAGTCAATCGTAGGCCGGCGCAATTTTCTATTTTTACCGGTAAAACAATTCGGTATGTTCTCCTTCTTAAGCCGGCCTTATCCGCATGAAATGGTGCTTCGGCGTGTGTTGACGACAGCGCTGCTATTCGGTTTGTTTGTCGCGGCGTTTTTGTTTTTTTTCCAACCGTTCGGAATCCAGGTTTTGGGTGATAAAAAAGCGCTTGTTTGTGCCGGTTTCGGTGCGTGGTGTGCCTTGGCGATTGTGTTATTGAATGGAGTGATCCTGCCGCTTTTCCCGAAAGCATTTGAAGAACAAAACTGGACGGTCGGCAAGGAAATTCTTTGGTCGTTAACACATTGTGTGGTAATTGGCTTTGGCAATTCGCTCTACGTGGTTTGGCTCGGTTTGGGAGCGTGGACCTGGGAATTGTTCCTGACTTTTGAAATCTACACTGTAGCTGTCGGGTTGTTTCCCATTACGGTTTCTGTTTTGCTGCGCGAAGTTCGCCTCAGCCGTTTGTACCGCGAACAATCTTCCGAACTCACGACACATCTGCATCCGCTGGAAACCACCCATACACCTGTAACACTTCCATCCGATAATAAAAACGAGGCCCTGACACTTGATCCCGATTGTTTGCTTTACATCGAAGCAACAGACAATTATGTAACGGTTTTTTACCGGAAAGAAAACTTGGTGGCGAAAGTAATTTTACGTTCCACACTCAAAGCACAGGAAGAAGCGCTGGCAGAAATTCCGGCTATGTTCCGGGCACATAAAAGTTACATCGTTAATTGCAACTGCATCACGAAAGTTTCCGGCAACGCCCAAGGGTATAAATTGCAATTGGAAAGTATTGAGAAAGCGATTCCGGTTTCGCGGAAGCAGAATGAGGAATTAAGGAGGAGAGTGTATTGAACCTTACTTTTTTCCGTAGCAAAAAAAGTAAGCAAAAATGCATTTGCGTCATTCCCAGCCGCTCGTAAAAAAATGGCCCTTTCTGTGTTTTAAGGTCAAAAGTGGCAGATCAGGATCTGAAACGCAAGCGCTTTTGACAAAACACAACGAAACAGCCATTTTTCTTACTTCGCTTCCTGAAATGACGTTCCTCCGCGATTATTAAATTTTAGAAAAAACGCAGGAATTCAGGTTACGAGATTTGAATGACACCAACAACTGCTCACCCAGAACAATTGTCGGTGTCAAATTTTAATTAGGAATTTGCTGCCACTACCATGAGCACAATAATAAGTGCAAATCCGGTCAGGGACAATCCGATAATTCCGCAAATACGTCCCGCTTTGAGTTGTTTGAAAGAACTCTCGTCGTAACGCTCAGGATCTTCATGGTACATATACACCTTCTTACCTGAAGTGGCCAGTGTAATAATCCCCATAATCGGCCCCAAAAAACCCATGGAAAATACGATGCTTAAAATTCCCATCGCCAATACGCCGCCTGCTCCCGGAATTTTTTCTCTTCTACCGGTGGTGTTCCAGTTATTTGAGTCAATAATGTCGCTCATAATTGTAGTTTAAATTAGTCCCGACTAAAATAAAGGAAATTAATTGAAATTGCTCATTCCTCCTATCTTTGCGGTTCGCATGAAAAAACGTAAAAAAGCAACCGGCAAACGAGCACTCGGCCTCCTGTTCATACTCATTATCGGGACGGTGGGTGCGTATTACACCTTTCAGCAAACGAAACAGATCAAGCGCCGGAAAGCGGAAGCAGCAATTTCCTTCACCCCGAATTTTAACCCGTTACCCGCTGATTTTGCCCGCCGGCACCGCGATTCCATCGAAGCATTTTTTAATGACCGCCTGCAGCTGAAAAGCTTCCACGGGATGTTCCTGGTGGCCAAAAACGGCGAAATCATCTACGAACGCTACCAGGGTTTGGCCAACGAAAAAACCGATCTGCGTTTTAACGCGGAAACGCCGGTGCACGTGGCATCCATTTCCAAAACCATCACTGCCATTGCTGTGTTGCGTTTAGTCGATCAGCACAAAATCCAACTCGACAAAGACATCCGCGATTACCTGCCGCAGATTCCCTACAAAGGAATTACCGTGCGGATGTTACTCAATCACCGCAGCGGAATTCCGTATTATGGCTACTTTCCAAAAGAAATCAGTCAGCCCGGAAAACCGTTGACCAATAAACGCATTCTGCGCATTCTGAAACACTACCACCCGAAGCTTTATTTTCCGTCGAACACGCAATTTGCTTATTGCAACACCAATTATGCCTTGCTGGCACTGATTGTGGAGAAAGTGACCAAAAAGCACTTCCCGAAAGCTATGGAAGAACTAGTGTTCGAACCACTGAACATGAAGCATACGTTTGTTTACGAACCCGTGCACGACCAGGAACCATTGGCGCTTTCCTATAATTCGAAAGGTGTGTTGCAGGAAGTCACGGAACTCGACCTTGTTTACGGCGATAAAAATGTCTACACTACCGCCCGGGATTTATTGCGACTCGATAAAGGAACCTATTCACACACGTTTTTAAGCAAACGCATGAAAGCCGAAATGTTTAAAGGCTACAGTTATGAACGCCCCGGAAAGGCCAATTATGGACTCGGGATTCGCATCCGGGAAGAATCCGGAAAAACACCGTTCTTTTTTCACACAGGCTGGTGGCACGGCAATACGGGCTGTTATGCTTCGATGCGCTCCGACACGGTTTGTATGATCATCCTTTCCAATCATTACACCCGCCGGGTTTTTGGGATCAACCGCCTGTCGCTGGCTTTCGGTAATTACCCGTTTGCGCCGTTGGATCCGATGGAGAAGGAAGGCCCCGATGAGAAAGAAGAGTAGAGCTAAATGGATTTCCTCTGGGGATTCCGCTCCTTAAAATCGAAAATCACCGATTTAGCTCATCCTTTATTTGCTCCATTGTTTTAGAATGAGCTTGTTTTGTTATATTGAATGCAAACAGCCCTATTTCATGCCTTTTTTGTGCAGAACTTTCCAAATCTGCAATTTCCTGAATCTTTCGCTGTCCGCTGGGCGAGGCAATGACACCTTGAGCATAAGAGATGGTGTATGCATTGTATTTGTCAATAGCTTCTTGTAAGTTTTTAATACCAGCAAGTTGCTTTTTAAGAGAACCAAGTTGCCTTTTTTCTGATTCAAGTTGTTTGTTCGTAACCAATAATTGTTGTTGAATTTCGGCTTTCTCGGTATCTTTTATCAATAGCTCGTATTGAGCTTTTGCGATTTCCGCATCATGCTTTTCGAGTTTTACATTATCCCGTTCTTTTTCTAATTTTTCAATTGTTTGGACATTCTGTTGATCAACCTGCTTGTAATATTGAACTAAACCAAATCCGACTGAGATAATCACAGTAATCGCAGATACAATAATGGTGAGATAAGCAGGTTTTTTCCAACTCGATTTAGCGAGTTCGTCAATTTCCAGTCGCAATTTCTTTATCCTTAATTCGTCTTCTGTCATAAATAATAGTATTACGGTTAGCCATTTTAAAACTAACAGAATAATTTTTAACAGACAATACGAATAATTTTTGCGTTATAGTTAGAAATAGCTCCGATGAACATCACCTACAAACGTGTCTTAATGATCTCGTGCCTGTTGGCGGCGGTCGCTCTTTTTGTACCGGTTGTTTGGCTGGAAGTGAGCAGCGAAGGTTATAAAGTTTACGGGCCAACCGTTCCGCATGTCTACATTTACGGCGGCGCGATTACAGGAAAAGACACTTCTTTCGACGGAATCGCATTTGCCATACAGTTTCAGCGGATTTTTATCCTGCTATTCATTCTACTGGCGATAATCTCAATAAGAATCAAAAACATTTATGCCGTTTTTCGTTTGCTGTTCGTTCAATTATCCCTGTTGCTATTGTTCCCGTTTTGGCTGGCCGCTTACGTAAGTGGGGTCATGTGTAACAGCGACGGTGCAGGATTGACCGAACATTACCACATTGGGATGCTGATTTATAGTGTGTTGCTGGTGTTGAACATCACGGCGATAGTAAAAGTTTACCTAAGTCGCGAGACTGCGTGAATCATTAAACCCGGATATTCGGGCTTGAGTAGTAGAATGGATTGTAGCGTGCCATTAGTGTAGTGTTTTGCGCATCAAATATCAAAGAACACAAGTTATCCGGGAAGCGTAGAAATACCTGTTTTCAAAAGATGGTTATTTGCGCAAAACAGTGATTCAGGCACTAGTACTGACAGCTTTCTTACAGATCGTTTTGCGACCATTATCCAGAGTTCAGTAAACGAAATAAATGTGGTATATTTCAAAAAAAAATCTGCAAAAGCAGTTAAAAAAAACCTACTATGACAAACGAAACAAGCAATGCGTTAGACCCCATTTTGGACTTAACTTATCAGGTAAGAGAAGGGGTTTACACGTATTACCTAAAGATATCCGTGCCTGGTGAATGCCTCAACGTTGATTCACCACAGCTTATCGATGACCCGGTCATGATCGCAGAGATTGCAGAAACAGTCGGGCTTACGATACTGGAGAATGAAGTAAACGATGTTGTTACACTCCGTGTGCTGGCGTCAGGTGAATGTGATGATCCGAACGCCATAACGCTGGAAATTACAAATAACGAAGCTGGAAAACCGGGCAACATACTTGTTTTAGTAGGCCCGCCTCCAACATCGAATTATTCACATTCACCGCAAACTGACGGGAAAGCCATTATCCGGTTTGAGAAAGCAAGACCATGACATCCTCAGACCTTTTATAATCAGGAAGCCGGTTGCGATCTTATTGTTCGCTGTTGTGAGTGCTTGTAGTTTTGGGGTCAATGCGCAAACCATTACCGCTGGGAAAAGGGATACGAAAAAGGAGCAGTTGCAATCGTTGCTTAGAAAAGGAATTGAAGCATGTGATCACGGTGAGTGGAAAGTTGCGCAACGTTTTTTTCAGAAAGGATATGAATTAAGTAAGGCTGATCATTCCGTGCTTGAGCTTGACTTTTGTCTGCACCTGGCTGATCTCGAACAAATAAACAATCATCCTGGCAAGGAACGGTTTTACCTTAAAAAAGCCTGTGCGCTTGCCCGGGAATGGAAAAAAACCGACAAAGAAATCATCGCGTTGAGCAATCTTGGGAGCAATTATGCGCTTGCCCAGGATTTTGACCGGTCGCGTGGTTATTTTAAAGAAAGCCTGCAACTCGCCCGCCAATGCCACGATCTGAAGGGAGAAAGCAGAGCGTTCTTAAACATTGGAAATATCGATTATTATAATGGACATTGGAAAGACGCTGTTTCAAATTACGTTGAAAGCGCAGCCATCAAAGAGCAATTAAACGATCAGGAAGGAATTGCCATGATCCACAACAATATTGCCACCATCTACAGGGAACAGAAGCGGTATAAAAAAAGCCTGGAGTATTACCTGAAAACGACCCGTTATTATGAGCGGTCAGGCGATTCGGTGCTGCTGGCCGAAACATGGATTAACACCGCGATTGTTTATATTTTCATGGGAGAAAAAGATACCGCAATTGATTTGCTGAACAAAGCGCTGCATTGCATTAGAAATGAAAAATTGCCCGAAACGACCTTAATTGCCCATACCAATCTCGCATTTGCCTATACCGAAAAGAGGAGTTACAAACAAGCGCTTCACTATTTAAATATAGCTGAAAACGCGGCCAAACAACAGCAGGATCTACATACGCTTACCGTCATTACAAACCTGTATGGCGCTAATTGGTTTTACCTCAAAAAATATCCCAAGGCCATTTTGTATTATACCCAAAGCTATGAATCGGGGAAAGCGCTCGGATTGCTCAAAGAGCAGCAAAAGGCACTTTTCGGGTTGTATGAAACAGAACAAAGAACAGGTCATTTTCAACAGGCATTGATGTGGCACGAACGGTATACCGCTATTACCGATTCTTTGTTCAATACTGAAAATCAACAGCAACTGGCTGAGCTGGAAGAAAAGTACGATGCGCAACAAAAAGCACAAAAAATAACCAGGCTCAGTGCCCGTAACAAGGCCGTTTCGCTGCAACAAAAGCTAACGGCCAATCAATTAAAACTCTCGGTGATGAGTGGTGCTTTGGTGCTGATCGGGATCATTTTTCTGAGTGTTTTTTTCTATCAACGTTCCCGTCAGCAACGCGCATTACTTGCCGGTGTAAAGCTACGCCACAACGAACAGGTAAACCAACTCATGAACGAACAGGAAATCAACCTGCTGGAGACAACCATTGCGGCTGAACAAAACGAACGGAAAAAACTGGCCAAAGATATCCATGACAACCTCGGGAGTTATCTGGCAACATTAAAATACCAGCACGAAGTAGTAAAACCCGGAGCCGAAAACCCGAAACTGTTGCAGCATTATTCGACCACCGCAAAACTGATTTCGGATGCCTGTGCCGAAGTCAGAACCATTTCACACCAGATGGCCACAGGATTCAACGTGCATTTTAGCCTCGTTCCCGCTATTAATGAACTGATTCAGCGTATTCATTCAACCAGTCAGTTTAACCTGCAGTGGTATCATTTCCCGGATCAACTGCAGTTGCCCCGTGAAACGGCTGTGTCGATTTACAAAGTCATTCAGGAATTGCTTTCGAACGTACTCAAACATGCCCGCGCGAAAAAGGTGGAATTTCACCTGCATCAAAACCCGGATGAGATCAATATCCTGTTCGAAGACGACGGAATCGGATTTAATCAGGTGGCGGCGTCAGAAGGAATGGGTCTTTTGAATATGCGCGAACGTATTGATCAGCTGAACGGAACGTTTGAAATAAACTCCCGGCCATCCGGCGGAACCACCATTGTTATTATTGTACCACTTAAACCGGAAAATTATGATTCGCTTACTGATAGCTGACGACCACCAGATCATTATTGACGGAATCAGGGCCCTGCTGGAAAACGAGGCGTTCATTACCATAGTGGGCGAGGCGGTGAATGGAAAAGAATTGATTGACAATGGGTTATTGCTGAATCCGGATTTCATTTTGATGGACATTGGCATGCCGGAAATGGACGGGATCACCGCCGCGCAGATCATTAAAAAAAACCACCCGGAGATCAAAATACTTGTGCTGACAACATATGCCGATCAAAAAAGTATCCGCGAAATGCTAAAAATAGGTGTAGATGGATATGTACTAAAAGATTCCGGGAAAGACATTTTTATTGAAGCGATTCAAACGATCATAGCCGGGAACACCTACTTTGACCGACGGGTGACGGAAGTGATGATGAGCAGTTTTCAGCCACAGAAAAAAAAACTGGACACCCTCACACCACTGAGTCCGCGTGAAAAAGACATCGTGCGTTTGATTGCTGAAGGTAAAAGCACTGTGGAAATGGCCGGAATACTTCATCTGAGCTTGCTTACCATCGAAACGCACCGTAAAAACATTTATACCAAATTGGGGATGAACAAAGTCGCCAGCCTGGTGCGTTATGCCATCGAACAAGGACTGCTGGATTAATTCAATTGGCATTTTCAATCGAAAGCATTTATAAAATCCCGACGCCATACCTGAAAACAGGTATCGGTTAATTTACCCGATTACGGGTACAACTCCCCGTTTCATTCTGTAGACTTTTGAAAAAGTTGATTGCACGGCGCAATCACCACTTTTTCTGAATTCGGCCGATGAAGAAAGGGAATGAAACAGATTTTATAAACTAAAAAAGGATAATTATGTGTACAAGAGTAACTTACATGGACCAAAATAAGGCATTTACAGGACGGAATTTTGATTGGTCCGATTGGTCGGAAGCAGGCCTTTGGGTATATCCCAATAAAATAACCCGATATGGTGCGGCAGGATCGGGCTCTAACTCATTGTCATGGACATCGGTCTATAAAAGTGTGGCGACATCAAGTTATAACGGTGCCACAGCAGACGGCCTGAATGAAAAAGGGCTTGCTGTAAACCTGCTTTGGCTTGCTCCTTCCAAATATCCTGAAGTAGGACCTGATCCATATCGCAAGCCAATTTGTGTGAGCGCCTGGGCGCAATACATGCTGGATATGTGCAAAGATGTGCCAGATGCCATTGAAAAAATGAAATCCATTTACGTTGTTTCAGCCAAAGTGCCGGGAACGGATGATGCGGTGGAGTGCCACCTTTCAGTAAGTGATCGTGAAGGAAACACAGTTATTTTTGAATACGTGAATGCGCAATTAATCACGTATACCAATATCTTGGGGAACTATTCCAAAGAACAGCTGCGGGTATTGACCAACCAGCCTACATTCGGTGAACAATTGCAATTGAGTGCTGACTGGTTCAAGACACACAAAGATGGGGCGCTTCCGGGTACGTGCAATCCGATAGACCGGTTTATTCGCGCAACCTACTATACTAATCTGTTACCACCGGCAGCGGCTGATTTATCCACCGAGTCATTGTCGCATGTGCTGAGTGTGATCCGCAACACGGTTGAACCGTTTGAAATAAACATTCATCCGGAGGATCCTGCCAGCCCGACTCAGTACACAACGTTGTGTGACCATGCAAAAGGAATCTATTATTTCAATCAGGCAAAAAATCCGCTGATGTCGTGGGTCGACCTCAATGACTTTAATTTTTCGAAAATCTCAACGGGTTCCAACAGAGCATTTAGCCTGAGCTTTGAAAAGGGAGGAGCTTTGGTCAAAGGCGGTTCCCTGGGCGGTGGAAAATTGACTGCTGATAGCTTCGAAGTGCAAACAGCGTTTAACTTCGTTCAGCATTAAAAAAGAATGCTTGTGCCGGAACCAACCGCTTTGGTAATCCGGTAATTCTTACTTTGAAGGATGTCTCATAGCAGGCATCCTTTTTTTGTGTCGTGGAAAACAATCGTGGAAATCAGACACTACTCTAAAACAGGTATTTATACCCTTGTGCAGGAATTCGTTTTGGAATAGCTTTGATGCAATTCATATTACTAATACAAAACCATGTCACAATCCTACTTACAAACTATTCGCAGCTATTATCCCAAAGCATTTTATGCCGGAATGCTGGAGAAAGAAATACTGGAATACCTCAAACGCGTTGGATTCAAACCCGAAGAAGTAATGACGGCCAACAGTGTTTGCAGCGATGATGTCAACGCGATGCAATTTTCCATTTCAGATACAGGGCTTTTAGGGCCGTTTTACCTGGGGGGATTAGATGGTTTTCCGTTCACCGGACTTACAGGAATCCAGGCTTTCGCGCATCACATGCCGGAAGAAGGGGCGTTGCTCATTTATTTCGGGCCACATATCGGGATTACCGAAAAAGGGGGCATTGGAAAAATACGCCGAACCGGCCAGGATCATGATTCGGATTGTTGCGGTGCAGCGCAGGCAGCATTGAAAAAATTAAACAACAAGCCTCAGCCACCCACTTTGCTCGATTACCAACAAGACAACATCGTGACGCTTTTCCAGATGCATAAACAGCGAATAGAAACCGCGATAGATCCGATCCAGGAAGCGACCGAAGTGATGTATGACTCCATCGCAGAGCGCATTCACCTGTTGATTGACCATTCAAAAGACACCTTCAAAGGAAAACATGCGATCCTGATCGGATCAGTCTTTATCAACGTCGATGAAGGTTCGGAAGCATGTGTAGATCAGCGCTTATTTCAAACCATCAATCTGAAAACCGGGGAAGTGGTGAGTCATAAAGAGAAATTTGCGGAGCATTTGGCGTTGAAAGAGAAATAAGATTCGCTACAGTAACTCCAGCAACCGGTGTTTCAACACAAACAACACCAGTCCGGTTTTAGATTTAATGGCAAACTTGTCGAAGATCGCTTCACGGTAGCCATCAACGGTTCGTGGAGTTACGGATAATTGATCGGCGATTTGCTCATAAGTGTATTCTTTTTCATGGCAAACCAGTCGCAGGAATGAGCGTTCTCTGTCGGTGAGTTGTGCCAGGATTTTTTCCTGTTCGGTTTGTTGCGGTTTGCCGGCATCGTTTCGCAGCGAAAGCGTCAGGAATTCATTGTGGTAATAACCGCTTGTAAAGATAGATTCCAGGGCATTTTTTAAGATTTCGGCACTACAATTTTTCTTTAGAAACCCGCGAACACCGTTTCGGAACAAGCGAATAATGGTTTGTTCATCGCTATCCAGTGTCAGGATGAGGACCGGTAATTCATTCCCGGATTCTTTGAGTGTTTTTATCAGTTCGTCGCCGTTCATCCCCGGCATGTTCAAATCAATGATTGCCAGGTCAGGTTGTGGAACCAACGGAAGCACATTCAACAACGCAGAGGCAGAATCAAATTGATCTACAACGGAGAAGTCACCCAGTTTTTCGATAAGTTCTTTCAATCCGTTTCGAACAATCACATGATCATCCACCAGGATAATGGTTCGTTTTTCCATGAAAGCGGTAAATTATAGTAACCACTAAGGTTGTGATTTTTTTAGAATATAAACGGTTCCTTCTTCGGGTTTTGTATGAATGGTGCATTCCAGCCTTGCCAATTGCGCCCGCTTTATAATATTACGAAGCCCTGATGCCTTATTGCTCCTGAAAACATCGTCGTAATCGAAACCTTTGCCATCGTCTTTCACCTGTAATTCAAACGGATCCGATTTTACGCTGATCTGCACTTTTTTGGCGCCCGAGTGTTTCAACGCGTTTTGTGCAATTTCCTGCAGAATGCGAAACACCATTAATTCCTGGTCTTTTTCCAAAGACGGTACTCCTGAATCAGTTTTCAGTTCAACGGTAAAACGCCGCAACGTATTCAGGCGGTCAACTTCTAATTGAATGGCCACAAGAAGTCCGCTGTTCCCAATAAAATCATTGTTGAGTGTCCGGCTCAGCAGGCGCAATTGCTGGGTGACTTCTCCGACATAAATTTCAAGGGGCTTGTAATCTTCCTGGTGTTCGGGATGGTCCAGCTTCTTGTTTTCAATCTCAATGTGCATAGCCGTTAGCAACTGTCCGATATTGTCGTGCAATTCCTGGGCAAACTGGCCCATAACGTGTTCGCTAACCTCTGTTTCCACGATACGGAGTTCGCGTTCAAAGGCTAGTTTTGTCTCTGTCAGAATTTGTTCCTGACGCATCCGTTGCCGGTTAGACATAAAAAAGGTAAGGGTAATTCCTGCAATCAAGAGCAGGATGAGCAAGGTAACTGCCACAATGCTTAAAATGATATCGTTCATGGTGTGTGTGTTTGTTTCGCGGCGGCTCGGTAGATCATCAGGAAGGCGAGTGCCAGGAGCAGGTAACGCCCGTTTGCCAGTACATTACTGATGAGGTAATATAAAAAAGTATTCACTTTCGGGCTATTCACCTCCAGGTAATGCATCATGGAAACATAAGGAACGCTACAGGCACAATAAAGCAGAATTCCCAGGCACGCCCACTTTTCAGGAGAGCGCCACAAACGTTTATCGGTCCGTTGCCCGAAGTGATAAAGTACTGCGGCATATACGAGTGTAATTCCCAGGCATGCGGCCACATCGGCATAGTTGAGGTAGATGCCGAACCCCTGATTCCAGCCCTGAATTCCGAACACGGCTAAGAAGAGCAAAAAGGCGCCCACAATCAGCGGTTTACCAACTATACCAGGCAAAACAAACCAGGCCGCTGCAAGCAACAACCCGGTTTCCGGGATAAGATGGATATTCATTAACCACTGATTATCAATGGGCAAATCTTGTGATTGCTGCTGCAGCGTGATCACATGCAAAAATCCGTAAAATACTCCCCAAACAGCGACCTGGAGTAACAGCACCCTGAAAAAGCGATTCATGTTGCGAAAAGCAAGGATTCCAAAAAATACTGCGAGTAAGATACACGAGATTTCAGTGAAGAGTGTGAGCATGCCGGTTTGAATTGTGTGAGTGGACATGCTAAGATAGGGTTGTTTTTTTCGAATAGCAACTTATTAAGATTGCAAAGTATAGGCAAACTCTGCACACGGAGGGCACAGATGTGATCGGTTGGCATACTTGTTTGCAAAGTTCCCATTTGCTGTGATTAAATCAGTAGATAAGATTAAAGAATGCTTTAAAGAAATTAGCGGATCGTGAAGAAATTCCGTCATACTATTTCTTAGATAGAAATAATTATTGCCATTATCATGCATTAGGGCATATATAAGTTGAAATGTGAATAACTGACCATCAGAATCTGTCCCGTCTAAGAATAATTCAAAAGGTTGAGTTAAATCAGTAGAATGCCGGATTTTTGCTTTGTGTTTGTAATTGTTTTTCCATTCAAGTTCTTCATCTAAAAAAGGGGTTTGAATTTTTTTGCACTCAACAAATTCTATTCCGTTAAAATGGAAAACCTTATCCTTATATACAGGCACGTAAGTATACTTTTGCGAAGGATCATGATATCCGTTTAAGCGTAAAAACACAGGTTGAAATAAAGGATAAAAGATATACTTATTGCTTTCAATTTTGCTAGCAAAATGAATCAACAAACCTGTAAGACATTTTTTGTTGGTAGGGAAGTGCTTTACTTTATCATAAAGAACTTCTAGCTGGGCTCTTGAAATTTTGATTGGATTTTCAGGTAAAACAGCATCGTTAAGCAAAAAATTGTTTTGAAACAGTGCTTTTCTGCGAGCAGCATCGGCACTGTCAACATCTTCTGTTTCTAGATTCAGCTGATCTTCTAGGTCTAACTCTGTTAAACTTGGATCCTGAATCAAATCTTCGATAGGAATTGGAAATGTTTCAATCATAATAATAAATTTTAATTAGTTTCTCCAAATCTCCTCTAAATCTTCCAACCCACCAATTTTTTCCAATGGTATTATCCCCAATTCTTTAGGGGAAAAATCCCCTTCTGTTTTGTAGAAAGTCACCTTGTCCATAGAACATGAATGCTACACCTTTGTGTTGTGATTTTACTCAATTTATAAAAGTGAAAGACACAATTAAACCTCTAATATTCACATTATGAAAACTATTATTTACACCATCGCCCTCTTTTTATCGGGGAACTTGATTGCGCAAGGCAACATAAGAATAGATAATGAACTCTTCATGAAATTATTAAAGAAAGAATTTGCAAAAATATACACCCCTGAAACAAAAAACGGAGTAGGAAATTATGCATCGTATGATGTTGTCGATTCGAAGGTTGATTTCACCGGTAATATTATTCTAAAAAAAGACATTAAATTTTTCAGGGATACCCTATCTACATCCGGGAACATACTTTCAATTAAAGCAAGTGGCGGAGTTTCAGATGGTGTGGTTGGTTTATTCAGCAACAATAAATGGAACAACAATGTAGGGCTTGATGTGCAATACAACTTTATCCGTCTTACGGGAAAAAACGGGAAAAACTATATAGATATAGATGCTGACCAATTGGCAGAATACCAAAGGAAAAAAGAATTTGGAAGTTGTTCGGAAAGGAATTTGAATCCTCAAAATGCACTAAGCGATCATTCTTTGCAACTTCAATTGGCAGAAAGCGAATTAATCATTGCTAAAGCCAAAGTGATTTCTGGTTCAAGCAATATTCAAAAGTGTAAAACTGCTTTGGATCGTTTTAATAAAGCTGGAAATAAAGATTCGATCGCCTATTACAGTCTGAAACTAGCCGAGCACAATATTACTTTTTGGCAAGACTCAATGAAACTCGAAAAAAGCAATTGTATCCGTGATTCGATTTTCAATATGACACCTAATCAGATTCTAAACGCAGTATTAATTAAACGTAACCGAAGAAATAAAGCATTAAAGGATGATTTGGTAGTGAATGGTTTTCGGATCAATTGGTTTTCATTTGGTTATGGTGTTTCAAATAATTCATTTCGTTTATTTGATCCGGTACAATCATTCGGTACACAGTTCTCGGCCTCAAGTTTTTTGACCCAAGAACTACGATTGCAGTACAACATCTATAAAAAAGAAAAAAACGGGAATAGTTATTTTCTGTCTTTTTGGTTAAAAGGGTCTATTGCAGACAATTTTGAGGCTCTCACCAAAAATGATTTTGAAGAAATAACGACAGATACTTTATCTACAACTGAACGCAACAATATCAAAAAGTTTTCGGCTTACTCAGGAGATTATAAGAAGAACTTACAACGGTTGACTTTTGGAATGGATTGGTATTATTTCCTAACAGGAAATACGATGGCGATTCACCTGTTTCCGAAATACACGATCATTCAAAATTTACAACCTGAAACAAGTTTTGGTGTCGGATTTCTAATGCCATTTAAGAACAAAGACGAGAAAAAGGATATTGTCAATGCGGAAATTTACATGAATACACCCAATCTTTTTAGAACGAATGGAATTACGGAAACCAATTTTTTCAAACGAAGTGAGTACGGGATTCGGTTTTCTGTTCCAATAATGTTTAACAATTAATACAAGGATATAATGGGAAAACAACAAAACAAGCAACGAGGAACAAAATACAGAGCGGTTTGCGAAGAGGGCGACTACAGAGGTGAGTGGAGAAATACACAGGAACAAGCTTTGTCCGATGCCAATGAACACATGATCCAACATGATGATCATATTGTAATTGTGGAATTACGCGCATTTGTTCATTAATGAAAAAATCGTCCGGGAAGAAAAACCGCGACGATTTTTTCTTTATAATTCCTTCCTTTCTCCCCAACAAAAAATCACTTCCCCTCTATCTGCTTTTCCACCCCAACCTCATTTCATTAATCTTCTATCGCTTCAATCCCCAACTGTTTCAACCGCTCAAGATTATCTTTCATTGCCTGGAGCTGTTCCGGCGCGTGTCCCTGCCAATCGGCAACTTCACCGATTACCCGGAGCGGATGCTTTGTGCGGTATGATTTTGTCGGATTCCCCGGGAATTTTTTGTCCGTCAGGTTCGGATCGTCTTCAAATGCTCCGGTTGGTTCCACCATATAGATTCTGCCCCGTCCTTGGCCCACGGCAAGTTCAGCTCCCCAAATAGCGGCGTCCATCGTGGCAGTAAAATAGATGAACTTTGCCTTGTTTTGCTGGCCGTAATTGGAATTGAAGCCGGGTGAAAGCAAATCTCCTTGTTTCAGATCTGCTTTTGTGCCGTGGTAAAATTTCTGAGAAGTTGGGCTGTTAACTGTTTCCATAGGATGTGTTTTGCAGTTACCGCGAAGATACCAAATCCTAGTTATTCTTTTAAGGTGAATTTAAGTTCTTCGCTTTCAACCAGCCATCCAAATATGCCTGGATTTTTAACCTCCACAGGTTCATGAACCGATTCCTGATATGAGCCTAACGAGCAATTTAAAGGCATAAAAAAGAGCTCATTTCTGAACTCCTTTACTTGTAGCGAGGACACGATCATTATCGAACATGGAGTTGTATGAAGATATTCGCAGTATAGGTGCTTTCTAAGATTGAAGGCCATTGGTTTGTTCTTCTAGATGGTGTTTTACAACAACTATTTCCCTTGTAGTATGGGGCAATTTGAAGGATGTTGAGCTGGTTGAAATTAGAATCCAAGGGAACTACTTCATTGAACATGAATGAAAAGTACAAAGAACCATCAGATGGTGAATAACAACTAATATTCCTGCGAACCTTTCCGAGTGTTAGCGGTTATTTGATTTCAATAATCATGAAACAGACATCATCAACTTGTTCAGTGTTCATCTTCCATTTTTGAAAGGCATCGCGCATGTAATTTATTTGATCGCCAACAGTTTCTGTAGATGAAATCAAAAGTAAATCCATCATGTTTGTACGTTTCATTTTTTTTGCGGATTTCTCCTCCTATTTGATCCACATAGCCATCAGAGAATAAAACTATTCGATCTCCAGAGATACAATTGAATTGATTGTTTTCAAAAGGTACATTTACAAATGATCTCCCAACAGGTCTTCGGGTTCCATTAATAACTCCAATCTGAGTATTTTCGTTTTCATACTTGATTGGAAATTCTACTCGGTTGTTGATTGATTTAGAACGAATTATCCAAGCATTGTGATTTGCGCCCGTAAAATGAAGTGTTTTAGTGGCTGGTTCAAAAATGCAAAAACTCAAATCCATTCCATCGTTTATTGTATTGCTTCCTCGATGAAAGCTTTTCAATAAAAACTGGTTTACTTCTTCCACCATCGAAGCAGTATCCACCCCTGAATTTTCCTTAGTCGCTTTCTCCAGCCCGTTCATTCCAATCAGTGAAACCATCGCGCCAGGAACACCATGACCCGTACAATCTCCAATTCCAAAAATGAGTGCGTCTTTCCGTGGAAACAAGAAGTAGAAATCGCCACTTACAATGTCTTTTGGAGCGAAAAACAATTCAATATCCAAATGCGGATTCTTCAATTGTTTTAAATTGGGTAAAGAAGCTTGTTGAATATAGTTTGCATAATTAATGGAATCCAAGACTTCTTTATTTTTAAATTGAAGTTCATCCATTGCTTCTGATAAGGCAAAATGCGATTTCGCTATTTCGGAATTTTTAGAATTGAGTAATTTGTTTGAAAGTTGCTTTTGCCTGTTTGACCTGAAAAGTATAAGAAGTCCACCACTCAAAAACAGAAGCAATATTACGGACAAAATCACGTAATTTCTGTTTTTTTCAGCGTGGTCATTTAAGCGCTGTTCACGCTCCTTTTGTAACTCACCTTGAATTTGTAAGTTCTTTATTTGTACTTCTTTTTTTTCTGTTTCATACTTCGTTTCTAATTCTTCCAATGCCCTTGCTTGCTCTTGTAAATTCATGGTGTCTTTCAATGAATTGTATTTTTCCATGAATTCAAAAGCATCTTTATAAGAGCCATTTTTCGCATAAGCACCCGCGAGACCTAAATAACTGGATATCAGATTTAATGAATCTCCAATCTCTTGTTTCAATTCACATGATTTTTTGAAATAAGTAATTGCTTCTGAATAATTGGAAAGATCTTCATACGTTTGACCAATATTGTTGTAATTGAAAGAAATCCATTCTTTATTATTGCTGGCCTTGTTCATTTCCAAGGCTTTGAAAAAGTAGTTCAGTGCTTCGTTGTACTTTTTTGTACGTCGCATCACATTCCCTAAATTATTGTAGTTCCCAGCAATTAAACGCTTATTCTTCAACTGTTTTGCTATCGTCAGACTTTTGTTGTAATAACGAATGGCTTCAGGATATCTTTCCTGTTCCTTCACCGCATTACCGAGACTAATGAATGCATTTGCTTGTAACAAAAAATCGTCTAATTCCTTTCCAATTTTTAAGGAGCTCAATAAATGACTTTCGGCTTTCTTATATTCATCCAATTTCAAATAACTCAGCGCGATCTGTCGTTGAATAGATGCTTCAGTGAAAGGAAACTCATTCTTCTGAGCTATTTTGAGTCCTTTGTAAAATAAAACGATAGCATCATTGAATTGACTGGAATCAGCTTTTTGTTTGCCTAAAACTAGATATACGGAAGAACCGTATCTTAAATCAGGAAGTAGTTTGAACGGAATCAAAGCAAGGATCGAATCTCTCTTATCAGAACCAATTGAATCTAGAATCCCAACTTCCCAGGCAAGCCATTCAAACTTTTTTTCCTTATTCTTCCTGATTTCAGAATCAATGTTTTTCACAAGTGCTAAATCACAATCATCTGATTTGCAATTTTTAAATTTATTAAAAGTAGAAGTGGCAGGAATTTGAGACCATAATAATAGCGGGCTCAAGAATATAACTAGTAGAATGTTTTTCACAAAACTAAATTTAGTAAAATTTTAGAAACGCTAGTGTCCGATAAAACCTTTTGAAAAGCGGCATTTCCTAAGAACGGCTTCCTTGCTTGACTAGTCCTAAATAACCAATACAGGTTTTAGACTAGTCAAGTACTGAAATTTACGAAGAAGTTTCAGAAATGAGACTCTATTTTTGAACACAGAATTTATGTGTTTTTTTCGTGTCCCACAGATTATTTATTCTTCATCACCATTCGAATGGTCTGACATGTGCGTTGTTCAACCAAAATGTCTTTATCAACAGTAACACGATCAATTGTAGCTTGGTCGTAATGAAGGATAGTCACCAACTCCAAGCCTTCATTATATTTTACGGTATATTGATCGTGGAATTTCGCTACCAAGCGTTTTGGATCCGTTTTCGCTCGGTCAAAACCAATAGAAAAACTCCAAGCCGAATTTTTCATTAGGTTTATTTTCACTCCATAGAATGCCAATTGCTGGAAAATGTCGCCTAAATTTTCTTTCACGTGATGGATTTTAGTTCCTTTTCTCGTCTCATTGCCTCCACCTTTGAATCAAAAAATTCGACATACTCAACGGTCCACGGACGGAATTTTATTGTAAATCCTTTAGTTGCCAATTCATTGTGAGAATGAAATCGATCAATTAAGTCGGAAGTATATCCAACATAGATTTTGTCATGGGTAATTGAGTAGAGTACGTAGGTAACAAACATAGAAGGTGGTTTTCTACAAAACAAAAAAGGATTGCCAAACTGACAATCCTCTTTTTTTGTAGCGAGGACACGACTCGAACGTGCGACCTTCGGGTTATGAGCCCGACGAGCTACCAACTGCTCCACCTCGCACTCTATTCATTGAAACAATAAATGTTTGAATGCGATGCAAAGATACGCATTTTTTAGCCCCAAGCAATAGCAAAACCAATAAAAGACACAAAAAATGATAAAAAGATCCTGTACGGGTTTTCGCAACACGGCGTTTTTGAGTATTGCTATACCGTTTTACTAAACTATTAGTAACTCGTAGGTTTGTCAAAACAAATTAAAACAAAAACCCATGACACAAAAACCTTCATTTGCCTTTATAGCTGCCAGCTGGGCTGCTTTTGGAACAGGAATTATCGGGTACTTCGCAGGACTTTTCCGCAGCGAACTTTACCTGAGCGAAAAAGGATACTACTTCACCGTTATCATGTTCGGACTTTTCTCTGTGATTTCCGTACAAAAAAGCGTGCGGGACCGTCTCGAAGGTGTTCCGGTGACGGACCTTTATTACGGAATCAGTTGGTTCTGCACGATCCTTTCCATCGCTTTACTCGTAGTAGGGTTGTGGAACGCCAAAATGTGGGGCAGCGAAAAAGGATTCTACGCCTTCTCGTTTATCCTGGCGCTTTTCGGAGTCATCGCCATACAAAAAAATACCCGCGATACACTGGCCGCTGAGCAGGCTGAGAAAGCGGAAAAACAAATTCCCCGGCAGTAGATTCGCTTGGCGAAACACTGCGGGGAAATATTAAGCAATAACCACGATCACCATAAATCAACGTACCCGGTTCTTTTAAGAGTCGGGTATTGTGCTGTATGGATAAATGCATCGCCGGAAAATCAAGTACGATTTTCTCCACCACTTATTGACCTGTGAGAGACTAGTTTTACCGAAAAAATCACCATGAAACATATTACTCTTTTAATAGCGATCTTCCTTCTTTTTGGAAGCGCAGCCCAAGCCCAGAATGGGAGCGTCAACGCCGAATGGGATGATTATTTCATGCCCGGAATCGGGTACAAAGTATATACGCCTAAACAAAGCGATAGTCTAGGTGTTTATCATGGAATTATGACCGAATTTGTGATCTACGCCCGTGCTCGTGGTGGTGAAACATGGCGTTCGGGGCCGTCGCGGGTAAAAACGTACGGAAACCTGAGCATTCTGAAAAGCAATGCGGATGGCGCACGGGATATCTTTAATGTAAACGTAGGGTTGAACCTCTCGTTTGAAGCCATGATACAACGCAAATGCTTCATTCCGTATTTCGGATTGGAACTGGGAGGTTTGTTTCAGCGTGATTTTTCTTCGTTGCAATTCACTCCCGTGGCCGGACTTCAGTTGATCTCGACCAAAAACGTGATTTGGAGCGCCCAGGCCGGGTATAATTATACCATCAAGTACTTCGACGAGTATTCAGGAATGCAGTATTCGAGCACGGTGAACCTGTTGCTGTGGAATAATTGATTTCGGTTTTGCACTAAAGTATCGTTGTTTTTACTCCCACAGATGCAGATTTTGGCGCTTCTAACGGCAGCGCTAAATGGCAATAAGTAAATGACGGCAATCAACAAATCCAAGCGAGGGCGTTAGCCGAGCTAAATCTGTGTATTCTGTGGGGAAAATAATGTGTCGGCTAGCCAATACTGAATCACCACCCAAGTTTTGGTTCAACGTTCTTTAACGGTTGAAAATGTGTAACTAGGTAATTAACGTTATCTTTGCACAAAAATTCAACACATTATGTCTCACAAATCTGCTTTCGTAAACATCGTCGGTAGCCCAAATGTTGGGAAATCAACGCTCATGAACGGATTGGTGGGCGAAAAACTCTCCATCGTTACCTCGAAAGCGCAAACCACGCGTCACCGTATTCACGGGCTGGTAAACGGTGAAGATCACCAGATTGTATTTTCCGATACACCCGGTGTGGTAAACGCCTCCTATAAATTGCACGAAGCAATGATGAGCTACGTAGAAGCATCTTTTAAAGATGCTGACATCCTGCTTTTCATTACCGACATGCACGAGAATGAAATGAATCACAAAGAAACGCTGGAACGCATTGTGAAACTCAATATTCCGGTGTTGCTGATCATTAATAAAATCGATCTGGGTGACCAGGATAAAGTGGTTGCACGCCGTCAATACTGGCAGGAACAAGTTCCGAATGCCGAAATTATCCCGGTTTCCGCCCTGCATAAATTCAACATCGACCGGATTTGGGAACGCATCCTGGAATTGGCGCCCGAAGGCCCGGCTTATTTCGACAAAGAGGAATTGTCTGACCGCCCGATGCGCTTTTTCGTTGCCGAAATGATCCGCGAGAAAATTTTCCTTCACTGCGATAAAGAAGTGCCGTATGCCTGCCAGGTGGAAATAGAAACCTACCAGGAATCGGAGAAAATCGTTCACATTCGTGCATTGATCATCGTTGAACGCGATTCACAAAAAGGAATCCTGATCGGTAAAGGTGGTGACATGCTGAAACGAATCGGAAAAGAAGCGCGCCTCGACATGGAAGCATTCATTGGCCAGAAAGTGTTTTTGGAAACTTTCGTAAAGGTGGATAAAGACTGGCGGGCGAGCGAGCAGAAGTTGAAGAAATATGGATATTAAGAATTGAGAATGTAAAAATGTAAAATTGAAAAGGGGGATTTGTCTTTATCAATTTTGCATTTTCAATTTTCAATTAAAACGTAGTGCTGTGAAGTACGTCAAATAAAGTAAAAATGGGAAATATTATTGCCATCGTAGGCCGGCCGAATGTCGGAAAATCGACCTTATTCAATCGGTTAACAGAATCCAATCGTGCAATCGTAAAAGAAATCAGTGGTGTAACGCGTGATCGTATTTATGGTCGTGGCGAATGGAACGGAATTCCGTTTTCGGTAATCGACACCGGTGGTTATGTACACGGATCCGACGATATTTTTGAAGGAGAAATTCGCAAGCAGGTTGAAATCGCTATCGACGAAGCTAACGTAATCTTGTTTATGGTAGATACCATGACCGGAATTGTTGACCTCGACGAAACAGTAGCCGCGATGCTGCGCAAAACCAAGAAAAAAGTGTTGGTAATCGCCAACAAAGTAGATAATACCGACCGCGTTGGTATGTCAAGTGAATTCTGGTCGTTCGGTTTGGGCGAAGTATTCGACTTATCTGCCGCCAACGGATCGGGAACCGGGGAAATCCTAGATGAGGTAGTGAAATACTTCGAAAAAGAAGATCCACGTGGTGAAGAAGAAGCCGGCTTACCGCGCATTGCTGTTGTGGGGAAACCGAACGTCGGAAAATCATCGTTTATCAATTCCCTTACCGGCGAAGAACGCAACATTGTTACCGATATTTCAGGAACTACGCGTGATGCGATCAATACCCGTTTCAAAGCTTTCGGCTTCGATTTCATGCTCATCGATACAGCCGGAATCAGAAAGAAAGCCAAAGTAACTGAAGACATTGAGTTTTACTCGGTATTGCGCTCAGTGCGTACAATTGAGAGCTCTGATGTGTGTGTGTTTATGATCGACGCTACCGAAGGTTTGCAAAAACAGGATCTGCATATTTTCTACGTCATCGAGAAAAATCACAAAGGTGTTGTTGTGTTGGTGAACAAGTGGGATTTGGTCGAAAAAGACCACAAAACCAGTTTGGAATTCGAAGAGCAATTGCGCCGTGATCTGGCTCCGTTCAACGATGTGCCGATTGTATTTACGTCTACCATTACCAAACAACGTATGCACAAGGCGCTTGAGAAAGTAATGGAAGTACACGAAAACCGGATTCGTAAAATTCCGACTTCGGTGTTGAACGATACCTTACAAGCGATTATTGCTGCAACTCCGCCGCCATCCATCAAAGGAAAATACATCAAGATCAAATACATTCAGCAGTTACCCACGCACGCTCCGGCGTTTGCCTTTTTCTGTAACCTGCCGCAATACATTCCGGATTCCTACAAGCGTTTCCTCGAAAATCGTTTGCGTGAAAAGTTCAACTTCGAAGGTGTTCCGGTGAGGATTTTCTTCCGAAGAAAGTAAAGAATATTTTAGATAAAAGAATCCCTTTTCCTTTTAGGTGAGGGATTTTTTATTTCCACCTAAATAATCAATTCCAAAATAATTATGTTTATATCGGATTATAATCCAAAATAATTATGTTTTTATTGGAATGTAATCCGAAATAGTTATACTTTTGTTGGAGTAGCAAACAGATATTGCCATGATACGTCGCGTTATTGTCCAACATTTACAAGCGGACCTTTTCCAGGGAAAGGCGATTTTGCTTTTTGGTCCGAGGCAAGTAGGCAAAACAACCGTTTTGGAAGAGCTACTTAAAGATCAGAATCAACCATATCTGATTCTCAATGCTGATGAAACCGATGTGCGGGAATCATTGGAAAACACTACGAGTACAGCTTTACGTAATTTATTTGGCGATAACAAAATTGTATTTATTGACGAAGCGCAACGGGTACACAATATCGGACTTACACTAAAACTGATCACCGATCAAATCAAGGATGTACAAGTAATTGCTTCCGGATCATCAGCATTTGATTTGGCTTCTCAAACGCAGGAATCGCTAACCGGGCGCAAGTACGAACATTTGTTACTTCCGGTTTCGTTTACAGAAATGGTCACGCACCATGGTTTATTAGAGGAAAAACGATTGTTGCAGCAGCGCATGATTTATGGTTATTATCCCGAAATTGTAAGTAACCCGTCAAAAGCAGAAAAACACATTAAACTATTAGCTAATAGCTATTTGTACAAAGACTTGTTGCAGTTGGAATCGATGAAAAAACCTGCATTATTGACCAAAATACTCAAAGCTTTGGCTCTGCAAGTAGGTAGTGAGGTTTCGTTTCAGGAAATCAGTCGTTTGGTAAATGCGGATTATCATACGGTGGAAAAATACATCGCCCTGCTGCAAAAAACATTTGTGATTTTTACGCTTCCGGCTTTTAGCAGAAACGTACGAAATGAAATCCGTAAAGGGCAAAAGATTTACTTCTATGATAATGGTATTCGCAATTCGGTGATCGGGAATTTTCATGGATTGGAAAATCGTACGGATGTGGGAGCGTTGTGGGAAAATTTTCTGCTGGCGGAACGCATGAAATACCTTAATCAACAGGGAATTGATCGCGACACGTATTTTTGGAGAACAACACAGCAGCAGGAAATCGATTACCTGGAAGAAGATGCGAATGGAATCATTGCATTCGAATTCAAATGGAATGCACGTAAATTACCACGCTTTTCAAAAACGTTTCTCAACGCCTATGAGGTGAATTCAACTGAGGTGATTACTCCGGAGAATTTCACCGGCTTCTTAGGATTAGACTTCTAAAATTCCAGAATATAATTCGTCCGTTTTTCCTCCCCAATCGTAGTCGCTGGCCCATGACCGGGATAAACAACCGTATTTTCCGGCAACGTAAACATCCGTTCGTGAATCGTCTTTTTTAAGACTTCCATCGATCCGCCGGGCAAATCGGTGCGTCCGAAACTACCGCGAAACAAGATGTCACCACCAATGAGCAGGTTTTCAGCCGCGTTGTAAAAAGCCACGTGTCCCACACAATGTCCGGGACCGAAAATCACCGTAAATTCCATGTCATCGATCACAATTACCTGGTGATCTTCAAACCATTCGGTTGGTTCTGGCGAAGAAACGTAACCTGCCAAACCATACATCTGCGCCGAGCGCTCAGCCATACTTAACGTAAACAATTCCTCTTTGTGAGCGCGTAACGGAACACCGTAAGTTTCGCAGCAAAACGCATTTCCCAAAATATGATCGATGTGGCAATGCGTGTTCCAAACTGCTTTCACCGTCAGGTTGTGGCGCTTGATAAAATCGGTAAGTTCCTGCTGCTCGAAACGGTCATAACAACCCGGATCAATAATGATACACGATTGTTGGTCGCCTGAAACGACGTAGGTATTTTCCTGGAATCCGTTGAAGGTAAACGAATGAACGTGCATGAGAAAATGGTTTTAAGAACGGAACAACAATACGGTTGCAGCCAAAGCCGTGGCACCAATAAAATACCCAACAAGGCATTGCGCGAGTGAATGTTTGCCCAAATAGATGCGTGCGCTCATTACAATTCCGCTCATGATCAGCGTTGCCGGCAAGATCCAGAAGGTAAAATAATCAATACCAGCATAATACGCAAAAAGGAAACCGGATAAAATTCCCATTCCGGCGGCATGTAGCGAAACTTTCCACCAATGCGTGATGATCGTACAGGTAAAAACAGTGGCAAATGAACCGATGGTCAACGCATAAACGGCCGTCGGCAATAAACTGTCCGGATCTTTCAGATGAACGAGGTAAAACAGCGCAATCGCGGAAACATTTACAAAAAACGAAGGAATCATGCGCTCTTTGCGCGAATCCATCATCACGGTGGTAATGGCTCCGCTGTACTTCAAAAACAAAATGGTAAAACTTGGAATGAGAATGGAAAAAAAGCAAAACATTAATAACAGGAGCATTTTCCAGTCCTCAGGAATCAGATAAACAACTTCGTTGCGTTCCAACACCGTATCTGCAGGTACGAAAGCCGCAATTAATAGGGCAAAAACAGGTGCGTTAAGCGGAATAAAAACCCAGGACAGGATGCGGGAAAGTTGATTCATCAGAGTTCTTTGCGTAAGCGTGCCACTGGAATATTCAATTGTTCGCGGTACTTGGCAATGGTTCTGCGCGCAATATTGTAGCCTTTGTCGTTGAGCAATTTGGCCAGATGTTCGTCTGTGAGTGGTTTCAGTTTGTTTTCTACCGAAATGGCGTCGGACAAGATTTTCTTTACCTCACGGGTTGAAACTTCTTCGCCGGAGTCGGTTGAAAGTGATTCGGAGAAGAAATATTTCAGTGAAAACACACCGTAGGAAGTCTGTACGTATTTACTATTGGCAACACGCGAAATGGTCGAAATATCCAAACCTACAATCTCAGCAATGTCTTTCAGGATCATTGGTTTCATCTTGGTTTCGTCGCCGCTCAGGAAATACTCTTTCTGGTAATTCATGATGGCTTCCATCGTTGTCAGCAAGGTGTTATTCCGCTGTTTGATGGCATCGATGAACCACTTGGCACCTTCAAGTTTCGATTTCACGAATGTCAGCGCATCTTTGTCCGATTTCGACGTTTTGGCACCCTCAGCGTAGCTGCGCATCAGTTGTTCGTATTCGCGGCTTACTTTCAAATCGGGTGTATTGCGGGCGTTGATCGAAATGTCTAACCGGCCTTCAAATTCGGTGATCAGAAAATCAGGAATTACCTGTTGTAAACTTTTGGCGCCTTCTTTCATGGAGCCTCCCGGTTTCGGATTCAGGCGAATGATCGCATCAATGGCTTCTTTTAAATCCTGGTCGCCGATTTCCAGTTTTTTCTGGATTTTATCGTAGTGCTTTTTCGTAAATTCTTCAAAATGGTCCAGCAGGATTTTCTTGGCCGTGTAAAGCGTGATATTTCCGTCCTGTTTGCGTTCGATTTGTAAAATCAGGCATTCGCGCAAATCGCGTGCTCCGATTCCCGCCGGATCCAATTCCTGCACCAAACGCAACACCAGTTCCACTTCTGCTTCGGTCACGGTAAGATTCGCCGAAAAGGCTAAATCATCCACAATCGCTTCTACTTCGCGGTTCAGATAACCCGATTCGTCCAGGTTTCCAATAATGGTATCGGCAATCAGGAACTGATTATCGTCCAAATCGAGCAAATGCAGCTGATCAGTGAGTTTTTCCTGGAAAGAAGCTTCTACCGAAAGCGGAACAGCGCGTTCTTCGTCGTCTTTGCTGGTATTGTTGGCTTGTGTTTTATAATCGGGCGTATCGTCGTCGAAATAATCGCTCAAATCAAAATCATCATCACTATCGTAATCCTCGTCGTTGTTGTACTCGTCGTCTTCGTTGTCGTACTCCTCATCCATCTCGTCAGGACCTTCTTCCAGCGCTGGATTTTCCTCCAGTTCCTGCTTGATCCGTTGGTCCAATTCCATCGTAGGAACCTGTAACAACTTCATGAGTTGAATCTGCTGTGGAGATAAGCGTTGTTCGAGTTTCTGCGAAAGTTGTTGTCTGAGCGCCATAGTTACGTAGTCGATAGTCTTACAAGATACAAAAAAGGACTAGAATTCCGCGTTTTGCGGTGTTCGTGGAAAAGGAATAACGTCACGGATGTTTGACATGCCGGTTACGAACATCACCATGCGTTCAAATCCGAGTCCGAAACCGGCGTGCGGCACCGATCCGAACCGGCGTGTATCAAGATACCACCACAATTCTTCTTCGTGAATTCCGAAATCAGCACATTTTTTCTTCAGGATGTCCAAACGCTCTTCACGCTGCGAACCACCTACCATTTCACCGATGCCCGGGAACAGAATGTCCATCGCAGCAACGGTTTCCTTACCGGCCTCACAACCTTCATTGGCGCGCATGTAGAACGCCTTGAACGAAGCCGGATAATCGGTAATGATGACAGGACGTTTGAATTCTTTTTCTACGAGGTAACGTTCGTGTTCGCTTTGCAAATCGGTTCCCCAGCTCACGTCGTACTTGAATTTCTTCTTTTTATAATGGCTGGAATTCATCAGCAAATCGACGGCTTCCGTATAGGTGATGCGTTTAAAATCATTCGCTACCACAAACTGCAAACGATCAATCAACGACAATTCGCTGCGTTCGTTTTGCGGTTTCGATTGCTGCTCGGTGGCTTCGCGCTCGTTGAGGAATGCCAGGTCGTCTTTGCAGTTGTCCATCACGTATTGACAAATGTATTTCAGCATGTTTTCAGCTAAATCCATGTTGTCTGTGATATCGTTGAATGCCACTTCCGGTTCGATCATCCAGAACTCAGCCAGGTGGCGAGATGTGTTGGAATTTTCCGCACGGAACGTCGGCCCGAATGTATAAATGGAACCCAATCCCATGGAAGCCAATTCACCTTCCAGCTGACCCGAAACGGTTAAGTTTACTTGTTTCCCGAAGAAATCCTGTTCGTAATCAACCGTACCGTCTTCTTTCAACGGTGGTTGCGCGGCGTCAAGATTTGTCACGCGAAACATTTCACCGGCACCTTCGGCATCAGAACCGGTAATGATCGGTGTATGGATGTAGTAAAACCCACGATCGTTGAAAAATTGATGAATCGCGAAACTCACCGCATGACGCACACGAAATACGGCTCCGAATGTATTGGTACGGAAACGCAAATGTGCCTGTTCGCGTAAAAATTCCAAGCTGTGTTTTTTGGGTTGCATCACCGTTTTTTGTACATCGTCAGGATGTGCTTCACCAATGATCTCGATGGCTGAAACCATTAATTCCACAGCTTGTCCGCTTCCCTGTGATTCTGCCAAAACGCCTGTAAGCCCAACCGCTGAAGCAGTTGTGATCTTTTTCAGCGTCGTTTCATCAAATTGCTCAAAGTCAACTACGGCTTGCAGATTATTGATGGTAGAACCGTCATTCAGTTGAATAAAGCGGTTACTGCGGAACGCCCGCACCCATCCTTTCACACAATACGTAGCACCAACTTCAGGTTGGCCCAATACTTCTGCAATTTTTGTTCGTTTCATGAAAGCAAAAATAGCAAAGAATGTTGAATTTGCAGGGACTCTTAAAACGCGGAATGCAGGACAAAGTAATGTTCAAAAAACAATTGCGCTGGTTCAGGATATTCTTCCGGCGGAGCTACCAGCACGGTTTTTTCCAGATCGCTGAATCCGTGGCGTGCCTGTATAGCTTTGAACAAGGTATATTTTTCGTCGGATGGCCCGAATATCAGGATACGACGTGGCGTTTGGAGCAAGGAGAGAATCCTTCCCACAAAATTCTCCATTTGAACCTTCAGCACCGATTCATGTGGTACATGATCGGCAGGCTGAAGGTTGAGTTCGATGCGTGTTAAAACGGGAACTGTTTCATCAAACGGATTTTTCGAGAAGACAAATGCTTTGTCGGGATCGATATAAATGCCGTAATCCAATTTAGTTGGGGAATCCATAATAACACTGTTTAAAATTAAGAGGCGAGTAATGAAGCTTTGTTATCGTCATAGGCCAATGCCCATTGTTTGTTTTGGTGTAGATGCAGTAATGCTGCCCGATAATCTTCCATAACTAGTCTTGCCAAGAGATAACTCACGGTCGATTCGGCTCCCTGGTTCAGGTTTACATGATCTTCTTCCAGGCCGTCGCAGCAACCACCGGTACACGGATTGTAAACAATCCGGCGCAGGTGATTTTGCCCCTGGAACCAGTTAAATGCGGTTTCCATTTTCATCAGATAATCGACTTCCTCAAAGACGTCGTAAAAGCGGCTCAATGCCAATACGGTATACGCCACATCGATGGGTTGTTCACCAAAATATTCGGGTGTTTCTCCTTTGTGCAGCCAGCCTTTGTTCGAAACGACTTTAATACCATCCTCATTGAAAATATGGGTGAGTAAAAAGTCGAATGTGATTTTGGCAATATCACGGTAAGGCTCATGTTCGGTCACTTTATAGGCGCATAATAAGGCTTCGGGAACCAAACTGTTGGCATAAGTCATATAACTTTCAAACCATTCCCAGTCTTTCTCAGATTCGTGCAGGTACATTTGCACCAGCCTGTCGGCCAGCAAGCGAATGAGGGCGCGAGTGGAAGCCAGTGGAAAAGCGTTGGAGTAATAATACAAACCTTTGATGGCGAAACTCATAGCACGGGTTGAATACATATCAGGCACGCGCTTGGAAGCAGTATCCAATACTACTAGTGCGCGGTGAACGAGCTGCATCGAGAGTGTTCCGTTCAGGGAAACCATATATCCGAGTGCCCAGATAGCCCGGCCGTTTGAGTCGGAAAGATTGGTAGAATAATTGTCTTCCGTAAAGGCTCTTTTCTCATCTACATAATTAAGGAAATGGCCTTGTGGTTGCAGGCAAAACTCCAAAAATGTCAGGTATTTCCGAATCAGCTCAAGATCCGCTTCGTCTTTGGTAATCTTATAATGTTTGCAGACGGCAATAAGTGCACGTGCATTATCGTCTAAGGTATATCCTGATCCAATATCCGGTTGATTGAGAATGGAGAACTGAATAATCCCGAAATCGGTGGTTATTCGCTGAATATGGCTCAAATTTATCTCGGGCAGCCGATACTCCAATGAGAACGGTTCTTCGCTGATCTGTTGAAACAACATTGCGTATTGAAGCGCAGTGTTTTCCCACGATGTTGCGGCCATTCGGTGCAAAGCACTCAGGTGAATTTTATGGCGCATGTCTTCATCGGCCAATAAATGATTGATTGAAACAGCCAGTTTTTCCGGATCGCTGAATGGAACAATGGTATACGGCGTGTCCTGCAACAATTCCAACGCGTGCGGAATTGGTGTTGAAATAATAGGACATCCGCAGCTGAGCGCATACGAAAAAGTGCCGCTCACCGCCTGGTTGGGATCTTTTGACGTGAAAAGGTACAGATCGGTTAGCTGCAGGTATTCCAGCAAATCGGTTAATGAAACGTATTGATTGATAAACTGCACATGATTTTCCAGGTTCAGTTCCTGCACCATCTGTTCCAGCATATCCCGGTAGCTTTCTTGTTCCTGTTTCACCACTTCAGGGTGTGTTTTCCCAATTACCAAAAACAGCAAGTCCGGATTTTTTTCAATGACTGCTGGTAATGCCTTGAGCGTGGTTTCAATGTTTTTCCCTGAGCTGATCAGCCCGAAAGTAGAAACGATTTTTCTTCCGGTAAAACCGTATTTTTCCTTTAGCTGCTCTTTATTGCCATTTCGCACTAAATGAGTTCCATGCTGGATTACCGTTACTTTTTCCGGATTTATTTCGTAATCCTGCAACAGCAGTTCTTTAGCATTTTCTGTCATTACAACAATAGCGGCGCTCTTAGTCACAATTTGCTGTATTTCCGTCAACAATGAAGAATTGGGACGTGGAAGCACGGTGTGAAAAACTACCGCAACGGGCATTACCACATCTTCCAGTAACCGCAGAAAACTGTCGGTGTGCTGTTTGTAAAATCCAAACTCATGTTGCACCACCAACAGGCCGATATCCGAATCGGCGTTAAGTGTAGAAGCCAATTTGGTATATGATTGTTTCAAATTGGTATTCAACGCATACGCGACTTCTTTAGGATAACTGGCAGCTTTTTCTGTTTCTACCGCAGCGATTTTCAGTACAAAAGAGTGGTTAAACTGCCGATTGAGGGCCTGAACCAAATCTTGTGAAAAAGTTGCAATTCCGCATTCACGAGGTGGGTAAGAGGTAAGAAATACAATTGTCGGTACCATATCATTTCGGGTTTGAGTGAAGCAGTAGTTCGGTTATGAGCGCCGTGAAACTTACTGACGCGCAGGCGATTCGTTCATCGGCGGCACCGTAATAAATGTACAGTAGGTCGCCGAAAAGTGCGGTTCCGGTAGGGAAGCAGACGTTGTTGACAGCTCCTTCCATCTCGTAATCGCACTCTGGTGAAAAAAGCGGGTAGGGCAGTCGCGAAATTTCTATTCTCGGGTCGCTTAAATCGAGCAACGCACCGCAGGCCGAATAAACGAATCCGTTGGGTGAATTGCGCACACCGTGGTAAATCACAACCCAGCCTTCTTTACATTCGATGGGCGGACAACCACCTCCGATGTAACTTATTTCATGATTGTACAGCGGCTTAAGTACAACATGATCGGATAAATGGCGTAAATAGTCCGTCCAGAAATCGGGAGTTAGCTCTTCAAATTTGCGGACCGTGACCAATTGAATATCAGGACGGATCCGATGAAAAAAAGCAAAACGACCGTTTATTTTCCGGGGAAATAACACGATGTTTTTATCCCACAGGAGTTCTTCGGACGAATCAACTCCCACGTTTGCATTCTCAAACGCCGCGAACCTCAGGTATCTGAGATTCATTGCGTCATTTGAGCTTATTAGTTGTTTAAAACGATTGTTACTCATTTGAGGCACGATCATTCCTTTTTTTTCAAAAATATTGAGGTCTTTTGAAACGGCCAGCGCACCACGCGCACTCCAACCGTCGTATGCTGTGTAAGTAAGATAGTATAGTTTGTCAATACATACTATCCGCGGGTCTTCAATTCCTTTTATTTCATAATCGAATGTTGGAACAAGCAGCGGAACCGTGTGCCGTTCGATAACGGTTAACGGCCCGAGTAGTTTACAATACCCGATCGTAGAGTGATTTCCCGCCTGTACAGCCCGGTAAAAAACATGAACGTACTCGCCTTGCTGCATGATCGCCGGATTTAAGACACCATCGTCTTCAAACCCCAGGGCTGTTTTGTGCAGCAGAACACCCTCTCTTTTTACCGTCAGCATACATCAATTCAGATCAGACCACCGGAATTTTAGGGTTGTTCTTTTTCAACGCGGCCGCGAGTGATGTCGGAGTTTCTTTCTTCGCAGTGTCCCTCTTTGTCACTGGTTTCCGCGTTTTTTTCGGAGAGCTCATAGGAGACTTAATGGCTTTTTTTACTTCAACCATTGTTTCTTCCAAATCTTCTTTGTCGTCTTTTAAGCCATCTAAGAATTCGTTGAAACGACCCTTTAACTCGTCAGCATATTCCGCACCTTTCTTCGAAAGTTTTTTGCGGGTTTTTGATCCTTTGTCCGGCGCATAAAGCGCTCCCAGTAGCGATCCTATCGCTGCTCCAAAGGCGATTCCTGTCATTATTTTTCCTGTGCCCATACTTATTTGTTTTTATGTTTTCTTTAGTAACTGCAAAGTGATCAGGACAACTGCCAAACCTAGAAACAAATGGAAAAATCCACCGGTACGGTATCCGAAATAGCCTACCAGCCAAATCATGATTAACACCACAGCGATTGTATATAAGGCATTACCCATTTGTTTTTCTGTTTGTGTGAACGTTGTCTATGGTCAAAGATCGTTTACGCCTGCGGCAAACACATTACAGAAGTTTGATGAGAATTTACACTATTCCCACTTTTTGGATTTTTTAATAATTGTGACACAAGAAAAACATAAACCAAAAAATCCCCTTCGCCAAAGACGAGGGGGATTTTAATTCGTGTACTATTAAATAAAAACGGCACAATTATTAACATTACACAATGCCGTTTTCTATGTGTTGGTAAAATTGTGGGGGCCCGATTAATCGCGCCCCCACAATTTCTACCCTGAACACATTTCGCATCCTTCCGGATCATCCAATGAACAGGCGATTGCCGCTTGTTGCTCTTCGATGGTTACTGCGTCCTGCTCAGCCGGTAATTCGGCAACGGCTTTATCAACTGTAAATTTGATGGCATCCGTAGCTGCTTTCGTACGCAGGTAATACATTCCGGTTTTTAATCCTTTTTTCCAGCCGTAGAAGTGCATTGATGTCAATTTACCGAAGTTGGCATTTTCCATGAAAATGTTCAACGACTGTGACTGGCAAATGTATGCTCCACGATCAGCAGCCATTTCGATGATCGATTTTTGAGAAATCTCCCAGGCTGTTTTGTATAAATCTTTGATGTATTGAGGAATCTCGTTGATGTTTTGTACCGACCCGTTCGATGCCATCAGTTTCTGACGCATTTCTTTGGTCCACAAACCTTCTCTTACCAAATCCTTCAATAAATGTTTGTTTACGATGATGAATTCACCTGACAATACACGACGTGTGTAAATGTTGGATGTGTACGGCTCAAAGCATTCGTTGTTTCCTAAGATCTGAGCTGTTGAAGCTGTTGGCATTGGCGCCAGCAACAATGAGTTGCGTACACCGTGCGTTTTCACTTCTTCTTTCAATACATCCCATTCCCAGCGTGAACTTGGTGTAACGCCCCACATATCGAATTGGAAAATACCTTGTGATACCGGTGAACCTGCATACGTTTCGTACGGGCCTTCTGCTTTCGCCAAATCTTTCGACGCAGTCATGGCAGCATAATAGATCGTTTCGAAAATCTCGCGGTTCAACGCACGTGCTTCTTCCGATTCAAACGGATAACGTAACATGATGAATGCATCTGCCAAACCTTGTACGCCTAATCCGATCGGACGGTGACGCATGTTTGATTTACGCGCTTCTTCTACCGGGTAGAAGTTTCCGTCGATGATCCGGTTCAGGTTGATCGTTGCCTGGTAGGTTACTTCGAATAATTTATCATGATCGAATCCGCCGTCTTCTGTTACATATTTCGGCAATGCTAATGAAGCAAGATTACAAACTGCTACTTCATCCGGAGCAGTGTATTCCATGATCTCGGTACACAAGTTCGACGACTTGATGGTACCCAGGTTTTTCTGGTTCGACTTATTGTTTGCTGCATCTTTGTACAACATATAAGGCGTTCCGGTTTCAATTTGTGATTCCAATACTTTGAACCACAAATCCTGTGCTTTTACTGTTTTACGGCCTTTTCCTTCTTTTTCGTATTGTGTGTACAATGCTTCGAATTCAGCTCCATATGTATCAGATAATCCCGGACATTCGTGCGGACACATCAACGTCCAGTCGCCATTGTCTTCAACGCGTTGCATGAACAAATCCGGAATCCACAATGCGTAGAACAAATCACGAGCACGTTGTTCTTCTTTTCCGAAATTTTTCTTCAAATCAAGGAAGTCGAACACATCTGCATGCCATGGTTCCATGTACATAGCGAATGATCCTTTTCGTTTTCCACCACCTTGATCTACGTAGCGTGCAGTATCGTTGAATACGCGCAACATAGGAACGATTCCGTTGGAAGTACCGTTTGTTCCTTTAATGTATGAGCCTGTTGCGCGAATGTTGTGAATTGCCAATCCAATTCCACCGGCCGACTGAGAAATCTGAGCGCAAGATTTCAATGTGTCATAAATACCTTCGATGCTATCGTCTTTCATTGTCAACAGGAAACAAGAAGACATTTGCGGTTTCGGTGTTCCGGCGTTGAATAATGTTGGTGTAGCGTGTGTAAACCAACCTTCCGACATCAGGTGATACGTTTTGATCGCCTGAGCAAGATCATCTTTGTGGATACCCACAGATACACGCATCAGCATTTGTTGCGGACGTTCGGCGATTTCACCGTTCATTTTCAATAAGTAGCTGCGCGTCAATGTTTTAAATCCGAAGTAATCGTAACGGAAATCGCGGTCGTAGATAATGCTTGAATCCAGCAAATCGCGGTTGTTCATGATTACTTCGTAAACGTCATCGGCAAGCAATGAAGCACGCTGTCCGGTTTTTGGATCGATGTACTTGTACATGTCTTCCATAACATCGGAGAACGATTTTTTCGTTTCCTTGTGCAGGTTGGAAACTGCGATACGCGATGCCAGCAATGCATAATCCGGGTGATCGATCGTTTTGGCCGCTGCAACTTCTGCTGCAAGATTGTCCAAATCGGTTGTCGAAACACCGTCGTAAATTCCCTCGATTACCTTCATTGCTACCGCTTCAGGCGATACCAATGGGTCGAGTCCATAGCACATCTTGATGATGCGCGCAGTGATCTTGTCAAATTTCACTGCCTCTTTTCTTCCGTCTCTTTTAATAACGTACATAGTGCGCTCTCCTATATTTTGGGTTGTTGTTTTCAGTTTTGCTGCTTAGTGACCCGCAGCGATGGTCTTTTCTTAAAATTCTTCGTTCAGGCTAAACGTTTGATCTTCTTTGTTGCCCATCACACCTGCCTTTTGGTATTCTGCCACGCGTTTTTCAAAGAAGTTTGTTTTCCCCTGGATGGAGATCATGTCCATGAAATCGAACGGATTTGCTGTGTTGAACACTTTTTCGTTACCCAATTCCTGCAACAGGCGGTCGGCTACAAATTCGATGTACTGCTGCATCAAATCGGCATTCATTCCGATCAGTTTCACTGGCAACGCGTCGGTCACGAATTCTTTCTCTATCGCTACGGCGTCCAGGATAATTTCCTGCACCTGTTCTTTCGGCAGACGATTGATCAGGTGACGGGTGTATAGCAAACAAGCGAAGTCGCAGTGCAGACCTTCATCACGTGAAATAAGTTCGTTAGAGAACGTCAATCCCGGCATCAAGCCACGTTTTTTCAACCAGAAGATTGAGCAGAATGAACCGGAGAAGAAGATTCCTTCTACTGCTGCAAAAGCCACCAAACGCTCGGCAAACGAACCGTTATCGATCCAGCGTAATGCCCAGTCGGCTTTTTTACGCACGCAATCGATGGTTTCGAACGCATTGAACAAATGGTTTTTATCTGTTGTGTCTTTGATGTACGTATCAATCAGCAACGAATACGTTTCAGAGTGAATGTTTTCAATGGCAACCTGGAATCCGTAAAAGAACTTCGCCTCTGTGTATTGCACTTCCGCTAAAAAGTGCTCGGCAAGATTTTCATTTACAATACCGTCTGAAGCCGCGAAAAACGCCAATACGTGTTTGATGAAATGACGCTCGTCATCGGTGAGTTTGTTTTCCCAGTCTAGTAAATCCGGAGATAAGTCAATTTCTTCAGCAGTCCAGAAACTTGCCTCAGCCTTTTTGTAAAAAGACCAGATATCTTCGTGTTGAATCGGAAATAACACAAATCTATTTTTGTTTTCTTCCAGTATCGGTTCTGCTTTCGCCATTGTTATTCCGTTTTTTTTGAGTCAATAATTCCTACTCCATGGATACCAATCGGAACCCATGGTTTTACTATACAAGTTACAAAATTTATTTGTTTCCTCTCTCTCGAATTCCGATACGTATCTTTCGTAAACCGGACACCAACTTCACCTGATTGAGGCATACAAAAATTGGTAAAATTCTTTCCTTTCGCAATTAAAGAAATTCACAATCCTTTCAGGTTATCAACACTCCATTTCGAAAAGCCTTTACCATGAACACTTAGCGAGCTTATTAACATTCACTTTAAAGATATTCACAGTAAATTCATCTTCGTTTGTCGAAGGATTAACACGATTCGTCAACAACTTGTGAATGAACAACCTTGAGCTTCTGTCCTATAAAATTAGCGCGTTTTTTACGAGAGGTCAATTGTTTTTTTCTATGTATATTCACAATCAATTGTTAATACCAACAGATGTCCCGCTAACCGCGAAAAAATGAAGAAAACAGCTGCTCTTTTTAACACTTTGAAGTCGGATTTGTTACATGTAATGTACCCGAATTTTTGCATTATTTGTGATGTGGAAACCGCTCATTCGCCGAGTGCTGTTTGTCCGGTATGCGAAAACGATTTGCAGTATACCTATTATGAAGATTATACAGAATCAACGTTGCTCGATCAGTTATTTTGGGGACGTGTTCCCATTCACCAAACGTATGCGATGCTACAGTTCGAAAAAGAGAACACCACACAATCTGTTTTGCACGCACTGAAATACAAAGACCGCCCCGATGTGGCGCGTTATTTTGGTGAACGGTTGGGTGAAAAAATAAAACGGCAAACCCGGTTTTCTGACCTCGAAGCGCTGATTCCCGTGCCGCTTCATCCGCAGAAGGAGTTCCTGCGCGGGTACAATCAAAGTCAGCTGCTGGCCGAAGGAATTGCTTCCGAATTGAGAATCCCGATCCGTGGTGATTTATTGAAACGGGTGGTGTTTACTGAAAGTCAGACCAAAAAAGGAAAACTGATGCGGTGGGAAAACATGCAGGACCGCTTTGAATCGCAGATAAAAGGTGCCAGTGAATTGAAGCATGTAGCAGTGGTGGATGACGTCGTAACGACCGGTTCTACGCTTGAAACCTGTGTGCGCCGTTTGCAGGAAACACTCCCCGATGCGAAGATTAGTGTGATTAGTTTGGCGATGGCGAAGTAGATTAAGACCACAAGACACAAGACCAAAGACATGAGACGGGTATCCGTTCTTCATCTTTGGTCTTCCGTCTCATAGTCTTGAGTCTTTCAGTCTATTTGTCTTCTTTCGTTTTCACTACACGGACTGACTGTTTCACAGCTTTTCCTTTTTCGGGAGCAGGAGGTTGTGAGTTTTCCAATTCCTTGAGTTTTTTGTCCGCTTCGGCACCGGTATACGTTTCGGTAGCTGTTTTACCGTTTTCAGTACGTTTGATCGTCAGGGTTTTCACACCGTTTACTTCCTCCATGTTTACATCGATGGTAACACCGTCAACCACAGCGACTGTGTTTTCCTCAGAAGCCGGATCTTCCAGTTCTTTCAGTTTGGCTTCAGCTTCTTTCCCAGTGAAGGTTTCGACCGTTGTTTTACCATCTTCGGTTGATTTGATGGTTACTTTTTTTACCCCGTTTTCTTCTTCCACGCTGATTTCTTTCGAAACTTCTTTCTTGGTGGTTTTTGGCGTTTGCGCCTGGCAATTGGTGAAGATCGTCAAGGCCAGTATGGAGCCGAGTATTAAACCTGTCTTTTTCATGTTGTTGATTTTAAGATTGTGTAACATACTGCAAGGATAAAGGGTTTGGAAAGTGCTTCTGGTTAGGAGGAAGTTAATTGAGGTTAATTAAGGTTAAGTGCATGGATCCTCGCGCTGGTTTTGCAAACACGCCGGGGATTCTCGTTCTAAATAATAAGTTCCAGGTTTAAAAAATGAAGTTAGAAGCGATTTACGGAAATCTTCCCGTTCTTTGCAGCTCCAATACAGCGTATGAAAGTGCTCATTATCGGAAGCGGAGTTGCCGGCACATGTCTGGCGCATCGTTTCCTAGAAAAAGGAATCAACTTTAAGATAGTCGACAAAGGCATCAATCAGTCTACGAGAGTAGCTGCCGGAATCATCAATCCGCTGGTTTTTCGACGAATGACACTAAGCTGGCGCGCCGAAGAATTTATGCCTGCCGCCGATAAATTTTACAAGGAACTGGGCGAACAATTCAACCGCACGTTTCAATATCCGATCACGATCCGACGCTTATTCGCCAGTGAACAGGAAGCGGGTTATTGGCTCAAAAAACAACATTTGCCGCATTACAGCGATTTTATGTCCACGCAAACCGAAGAAGATGCGGCATTCCCAAGTCCGCAAAATACCTTCGGGACCGGTTTGGTGAAAGGTGCTTCTCACATTGATGCGGCTTCGTATTACCAAATCCACCGCGATTGGTTTTCCGAACAGGGTTTGCTGGAAACCGAGGAATTAGAGTATACGAACATTGAACCGGAAACAGCTACTTATAAAGGTGAAACCTATGATTACATCGTTTTCTGTGAAGGAAAGGACGGAATCGCCAATCCGTGGTTTGGGTATTTGCCGTTACAACAAACCAAGGGAGAAATCCTGACAATTCACGCACCAACGATTTCGCAGGATGAATTACTCAACCGCAAGTGTTTTTTGCTGCCGGTCGGGAACGGAAATTTTAGAGCAGGTTCCAACTACGACTGGGATGTCGACAATGTGATTCCTACTAAAGAAGCACGCGCTTTGATAGAGGAAAATATTTTATCGGTTACTGACGAACCTTACGAAGTAGTGGATCATGTGGCGGGCGTTCGTCCAACAGTGCCAGATCGCAGGCCGTTGTTTGGCAAACACACCGAATTTCCAAAACTGGTCATCGCCAATGGTTTGGGCGCAAAAGGCTACATGTTGGCACCGTTGATGATGCAGGAGCTGGCCGATTTTTTAGTGGAAGGAAAACCATTGCATCCCGAATCAGATATCGCGCGATTCAAGAAACGCTGAGGCCGAAAATCAACTGTTTCCATTAACAATCTTTTATGGTTTGGATTGACAGAGTTTGCGTAAATTTGCGGTATAAAATTTACAATTATGTACCCACAAGAACTCGTACAACCCATGAAGGAAGACCTTACACGTGTGGGCTTTCAACAACTCGAAACAGCAGAAGCTGTAGACAATGCTATTCCAAACAGTGAAGGTGTAACTTTAGTAGTCGTGAATTCCGTTTGCGGATGCGCGGCAGGAAATCTTCGTCCGGGCGTGAAACAATCGCTTCAAAACGAAAAATTACCGGCTCATTTGTACACTGTTTTCGCGGGAGTTGATACCGAAGCCACACAACAGGCACGTAACTATTTTTTACCATTTCCTCCATCATCGCCTTCCGTAGCGTTGTTTAAAGACGGCAAACTGGTGCATTTCCTGGAGCGTCATAACATCGAAGGCGTTAGCGCGGCATTGATCGCTGAAAACCTGGCGGCTGCTTACGACGAATTCTGTAACTAGGAGACTTAAGACTGAAAGACTTGAGATATAAGACCAAAGACAAGAGACAATTTTCGTCTTTATCTTTGGTCTTTATCTTTTAGTCTCAAGTCTACTGTCTTCAAGTCTTTAGTCTCCTATGATAATCGATACCCACACTCATTTATATTCTTCCCAATTCGACGATGACCGCACCGAGATGATCCAACGCGCGATTGCTGCCGGAGTGGAAGTCCTTTGTTTGCCCAATATCGACCTGGAAAGTATCCCCGGAATGCACGCCCTTGAAACGCAATTTCCCAATCATTGTCACGCTATGATGGGTTTGCACCCGTGTTCGGTGGATGAAAACTGGGAAGCAACGTTAGAAATCATGCGTTCGCACATCGACAGCCGAAAGTACATTGCCATCGGTGAAATAGGCGTGGATTTGTATTGGGATAAAACTTTTCGCGAAGCGCAAATGGAGGCTTTTCGTCGTCAGATTAACTGGGCGAAAGAAAAACAATGGCCGATTGTGATCCATGCGCGCGACTCGTTTCCGGAGATTTTTGAAGTCATCGACCAGGAAAATGACGAACGTTTACGCGGGATTTTCCACTGTTTCACTGGAACGGCTGATGATGCTAAAAGGATTGACAATTACGGCGGTTTTTTGCTCGGGATAGGCGGTGTGGTGACCTACAAAAAATCGGATTTACCCGAAGTACTGAAAACCGTTTCGCCCGAAAAACTGGTACTCGAAACCGATGCACCGTATCTTCCGCCTGTGCCTTTCAGAGGAAAACGCAATGAAAGTGCTTATGTATTGCATACTGCTGAAAAAGTGGCTGAAATCTACGAAATGCCTTTGCGTCAACTCACCGATCTGACCACCAAAAACGCCATCGAACTCTTCGGTTTGCAGCAAGCTGTTGCGAATCTCGGAAAATGAGCCAACTTTGTAGCTGGAATCTTAACGGATAAAGCGATGCAACAACCCAACGTTTTGGTAATTTATACCGGTGGAACCATCGGAATGGTGAATGATCCGGTGACGGGCTCGCTCACGGCGTTCGATTTTGGCGATGTGTACAAGCACATTCCTGAACTGGCGCGGTTGAATGCAAAACTGACCACAAAAGCGTTTGAACAACCTATTGATTCTTCGGAAATGAACCCGCAATTGTGGGCAGAAATCGCTCAATTGATACACGATCAATACGATGCATTCGATGGTTTTGTGATTCTGCACGGCTCCGACACCATGGCGTTTACCGCGTCAGCGTTGAGTTTTATGCTGCAAGGATTACAAAAACCAGTGATTTTGACCGGATCGCAATTACCAATAGGCACCATTCGCACCGACGGCAAGGAAAACCTGATTACGGCCATTGAAATTGCAGCCGCGCGAAATGAAGACGGCACGGCAAAGGTCCGTGAAGTCGCCATTTATTTTGAATATTCGCTTTACCGCGGAAATCGCACCTCGAAAGTTTCCGCAGAAGCGTTTGAAGCGTTTCGATCACCCAACCTGCGGCCATTGGCAGTTGCGGGAGTACACATCGATTACCGCGATCCGGAGCCGGTTTCTCAATTGAAAGAACTCACATTGTTTACTGAGTTTAATGCTTCGGTAGCGCTCATCAAGTTGTTTCCGGGCATTACCTGGAAAATCTACGCACCACTGTTTGATGTTTCTCAAACTAAAGGAATTATCCTGGAATCGTTCGGATCAGGCAATGCTTCTTCCGATGCCGATTTTCATCGCTTATTGAAAGATTATATTACTGCCGGCGGAGTGGTATTAAACATCACGCAATGTGCTTCGGGAACGGTAGAACAGGGAAAATACGAAACCAGTTCATTTTTCGCGGAAAACGGCGTGTTGTCGGGTTACGATCTCACCACCGAAGCAGCGGTGAGTAAATTAATGTACGCTCTGGGACGTTATCCCAATAATCCAGAACAGTTAAAAGCGCTTTTTTCGAAGGCCATTTGCGGCGAGCAAACGAATTAATCATTGGTATTCTTGAAAATAGTACTATTTTTGCGCACTCAAACAGAGAGGTGTCCGAGTGGTTGAAGGAGCTACCCTGGAAAGGTAGTATACGGGTAACTGTATCGAGAGTTCGAATCTCTTCCTCTCTGCCAGAACTATCCCAGGCGAAACAACGCTTGGGATTTTTTATTCCCATCCAGCGGAAAATTTATTTTCCAGTGCAGATGGGAATAAAAAATCCCAACAGTCGGCCGCGGCTGACTGGGATGCGTTGTGAAGCGAAACCTCTCTGAGATATTTAATCTCTTCCTCTCCAGCGGAAAATTCATTTTCTTTCAGCGGGAGAACCAAGGTTCGAGAGTTGAAATCGTCTACTTCGTATTCATTTTGTATATTCGTTAGCAATGATAACTCCAATTGAAAAAACAGTTCTGATTAACGCTCCCGCATCAAGGATCTGGGAATATTTGACGCATCCGGAGCGGATGAAGCAGTGGATAGGTGAACCTGAAATGAACATTGAAATAGTCACGGATTGGGAGGTTGGAAAGGAGATCATCATTCGCGGATTTCATCATGCCGATTTTGAAAACAAAGGAATCGTATTGCAATTCGAACCAAATAAATTGCTACAGTATAGTCATTTGAGTTCGTTGTCGCGGTTGCCAGATGTGGATGAAAATTACTCCGTCATTACGTTCCGTTTATTTTCCGATAAGGAGCAAACAGCACTAACTGTGAGTGTTGAATATTTCCCAACGGAATCGATCTACAAACACCTTGACTTTTACTGGAAAACGACGGTTGAAATCTTAAAGAGAATGATAGAAGAAGGAGAATAAATCGGGTGTTCCTCCTACGACAACTGCTGCTTCCTGAACAACAACTTATACACCGCTTTCTCGACTGGGAGCTTGAAGAATTTGCGTTTGCAACGCCATTGGGCAAGCCACTGTAGCGGGCGAAGAACCACGCGCTGCCGCGAATAGGCGATTTTGACGTAAAACTTGAACCGTTCAAAGAACAGGTGTTTTTCACCACTCACCCACGGACCGGAAGAACCGATGTAATCGAAGTCTGACCATTCGTGAATCGTTTGTGGCAGCTGATAACCTTTCTTAATGACTTCTTCCGTAATGCTGGAACCCGGATAGGGCTTGAAATAAAAAATCGGGGTTGAAAAATCGGGATGCATTTGGTTTAGTTCCAACACCATATTCACTGTTGCATCCAAACTGCCTTGCGTTTCGTCGGGGAAACCCACGATAAATGGGAAAATCACCGAAATACCGAATTTTTTACAGCGATCAGCGCAGGTGTAGACCTGTTCCATTTTGATGTCTTTTTTAAGCCAGTCCATCATTTCCTGCGACCCGGATTCTACACCGATGAGCACGCGTCTCAAACCAGATTTCACGCATTTCTCAAAATCTTCTTCGCTCATACGCGAACCCTGATCGGCCCGCATCGTAGCAGCCCATGTGAAATTCAGGTTTCGTTCAGTAATTTTTTCGGCAATTTCAACCACCCGGTTCCGGAACGTAAAATAGGTTTCATCCTGTAGATTGACATCCGTAAATTGGTATTTGTGGTACAGTTTTTCCAGCTGATTCACCATCACTTCGGCCGAAATAGCCGTCCATTTTCGCTCATAAACAAAGGGATCTGCGCAAAAAGTGCAACGAAAATGACACCCGGTGGACGAAATGTAATCCAACTGGCGGCGTCCTTTTTTCTCAAAATATTTTTCCACATCAATCAGCCCGTAATTCACATCGGAAAACTGGTCCATCGGTGTAATGATGCGCGCAACGTTTTTCACAATTTTACCTTCGCTGTTTCGGTAACAGATTCCGGGAATATTTTCCAGAGAACCGCCTGTTGCCAGCGCTTCAACGAGTTCTTTAAACGTTTGTTCACCTTGTCCCTGAACGGTAATATCAATGGTTGGTTCATCGATCAGGGTTTGCTCAGGAAATAACGAAGTATGCCATCCACCCCAAATTACGGGAATGTCCTTTCGCAGTTCTTTCACTGCCCGTGTAATCGCCAATCCGTCTTTGATCGGGCCCCCGGTGAGTGATGTCACTCCAAAGCAAACGGCATTATTCAAATGCAGGCGAATTTTTTCTAACGGGTCTTCTTCCAGGCGTGCATCGACAATAATCACCGTATACTTTTCCGGGTCCAGCACCGATCCGATGGCCAGTAAAGCTAGCGGCATATCGAAAAAGACTGCTTTCGGATTGTATAGAATGACTGTTTTTTTTACCATGCAAAGCTCTGAAGTATTCCAAACAAAGATACTTTAATTCACTACGAATGATCAACAACCTGAAGGCAGAGGATCTCTTTTTGCAAATTTGATCATGAGTAACAGGATTATAATCAATGATTTCATTTGAATATTCAATTTACCATTCTCTTTGGGTACGGCTGATTGAAATTGAGTATTTTGGCAGTAACAAACACACAAACACCAATGAGGGGGACACTGATCATTTGCGCACTGCTACTGCATTTTACTACAGATGCAAAAACGTTGAAACTCGATTTTGAACCGCAGGGACGAACGATCAAAATATGTTTTGACAGCCTTACAATTTATACGGACACTACGGCGCTCTTTTCCGTTTACGAAAAGTTCGGGACCATCAAAGATTACAATTCAAGGCTGATGACTTTTGTGCGAAGCCAACTGAAAAAATCTGATAATGATACGCTTACGTTTTCAGGAAAATTTATTCCGTTTAATGATGGTATTCAGACAAAAACGCAGGAAGACTGGTATGTTGAATGGGCGATTCTGCATTTGATTAAAACCAAAAAGCTAAAGATGTATGATAAGCACGGAAGGCAAGTAAAAGCAATCCGATCAAAAAGAGTGGGGAAAAAGAAGAACCATTTTGTGAAACGCTCTTTTATGAATAAAGCAACCGGCGAAGAACTGTTTAAAGAGATTTTATTCGCCCGGATTATAGCAACTCCCGATTTTTAGGACTAAACGCGTCACAATTTATTATGACCAACGTCTGTAATCTGGAATGATTGAAACAGCATAAATGGAACGTAAAAAAACGCTGAGAACCTGCGAAAAAGGGCATAGCTATTACAAATCGACTGACTGCCCAACGTGTCCGGTTTGTGAGCAGGAACGTAAACCTGCTGACTCATTCCTTGCAAAACTTAGCGCTCCGGCCCGGCGAGCGTTCGAACACCACGGCATCACAACATTGGAAAAACTTTCGACCTTCAGTGAAAAGGAAATCCGTGCATTTCATGGTGTGGGACCTTCTACAATTCCTATGCTGAAGAAAGAATTGCAATTGGCTGGACTTGACTTAAAACAATGATTAAAAACACTCAGAACCAAATTAACAACCCGTGCCGGGAACTTGCCGGTGTGAATGTGCTTTAATTCAGCTTGCATATCAATTGTAATCTTTTTCGGAGATTTTAATCCGGAATTCTGAGAAGAAGCCACTGCATATTGTAGTGGTTTTTTACTTTTTGGGCTACCAAGTATCATTGAGAAGCAGATGACAACGAATGGAAACTGATTCATAATCTGGCTGTAGTTGAGCCAAAGAAATAGCGATTCTGAAAAACATGTGATTTGTGTAACAACCGACATTAATTGTGTAACATATTCTCGTCGAATAGGGCGTACCCTTGCCTGTTGTGAAAATTCATTCACATCAACTAATCAAAACTTCTTTATGAAATTCTCACTGCTATACGTGGTCACCACGTTAGTCCTTTTGCTTATACCCGGATTTATCATTGCTCAGGCCCCAACTTTAGGCACTACCGCAAATTTTGTACTCTTTTCTACCGACGGAGCAGTCACCAACTCAGGCATCTCTCACGTTACAGGAGATGTTGGAACAAACAACGGTTCAAGCACCGGTTTTGGAAATGTAAACGGCGTAATGCATGATGCTGACGGAGCAAGTGCGCAATGTGCCATAGATTTATTAATTGCCTACAACCAGTTGAACAGCACTGTTCCCGGATTTTTCCCGGCACCACAATTGGGAAACGGACAACTACTCACAGCCGGTGTTTATTCTATTTCGGCAGCCTCGTCACTTGACCTCGATCTTACATTGGATGCGCAGGGAGATCCAAACGCTGTATTTATTTTTCAAATTCAGGGGCCGCTTTCTGCAGGAGCCAATTCAAAAGTCAAGTTGATCAACGAAGCCCTGGCCTGCAATGTATTCTGGAAAGTTGAAGGATTGGTAAGTATGGCAACAGGCACTTCCATGAAAGGAACAATCATCGCCAATAATGCAGCAATTAATATGAGTGTAGGCGATACGCTTGAAGGAAGAGCCTTTTCAACCACCGGTGCAGTAACATTGAATGGCGTGCTGGCTTATACTCCGGTTGGCTGCGGAAGTCCGATGCTTTCCGGCCCGGCTGCTCCCGGACTTGGAAGCGCGGCCTGTTATGCCATCTTTTCATCAAATGGTGCTGTTTCCAATAGTGGTGTTTCTATCATTACGGGTGACGTTGGTAGCAACAACGGTTCGGCTACCGGCTATAATCCAGCCGATATCACAGGAACTCTTCATCTCGTCCCGGATGGTTCCACGGCCCAGTGTGCAGCCGATTTGTTACTGGCTTACAATTATGCAAATTCTCTGGTTCCGGATATCGAATTGTTGTATCCTGCCCAGTTTGGAAACAACCTGGTACTTACTCCACATACTTACCGAATGAACGGTGCAGCTACTTTCACCGACTCCCTTTACCTTGATGCACGCGGAAATACTGATGCAGTATTTGTCATCCAGATCAACGGCGCACTGACTACCAGCACGTATTCAAACGTAAAGCTGGTGAACGGAACGCAATCAAAAAATGTGTACTGGAAAATTGAAGGTGCAGTGTCCATTAACAATTATTCAACGTTTTGTGGAACAATCATTTGCAACAACGGTGCAATGGCAGCGATCAATACCGGGGTTGTACTTGACGGCCGGTCATTGACTACCACTGGCGCATTGAGCACTACTGCAATCAATGCTATTGCACCTGAAATTCCGGGTAATTGTTCCAGTTTAGGGACGCAACCACTGGAAACAGCTGCAGATGTGGCAATCCTGTATCCGAATCCGTTCAGTACATCTGTGAGCATTTTGATTGAAGATATTTCATATCTGAAAACGGCTGAGTTAAGTTTGCGTAACGTGCTTGGGGAAGAAATCATGCATTTACCCCTCGACCAAAAATTAACCGTGTTTGAAACAGGTAATCTTCCTTCGGGAATCTATTTCTACACTATACAAAGCGATTCAAAAACGATCCAATCCGGAAAACTCTGCTCGCAGTAGTAACCCGAAACGAATTGATTGACAAAAAACCACTGCATGTTGTAGTGGTTTTTTATTTTTAGAGTCATCAAAACAATCAATCAACAGATGACAAAAAGAGAAAAAATAGAACAAGCGGTTACTGATTTTGTAAAAGGAGGTGATAATAGTGACGTTGTGTTACTGGATAACGTTTTACACAACGACTTTCGAGTGGCAAGCAATGGATTTATGGGAACGCCCGGGGTTACTATTATTGATAAGCAAACCTACCTGGCCAATATCAAAGCTGGAATTTTCGGGGGACTACCCAGAACCATGAAAATTGAAAGCGTTGATGAAAGCGACACAATTGCGTTGGTTAAACTGCGTTTAGAGAGTGCTGAAAATCATTTCGTTTCCTACAATTCTCTAGTACTGGATGTTGACAATGAATGGAAACTGATAGATAATTTGGCCGTTGTTGAGTCAACGAAATCATAAAAGGATTTACGATAAATCACTACCTTCGCCATTCACCAACACTCACAGATCATGCAACTCCTTTCCAATATTCTCATTGGCATTGTCGCGTTTGAACACCTTTACATTTTGTGGCTGGAAATGTTTGCGTGGGAAACCGCCGGAAAAAAAGCATTCAAAGGTTCATTGGCCGACGAAATGTTCAAACCAACGAAAAAACTGGCCGCCAACCAGGGATTGTACAACGGCTTTTTAGCCGCCGGTTTGGTTTGGTCGTTGCTGATCTGCGATCCGGTTTGGCACTTCAACGTAGCGGTATTTTTTCTAAGTTGTGTAGTCATCGCCGGAATTTACGGTGCACTTACTGCCAGCAAAAAGATCTTTTTTGTACAGGCATTGCCTGCCATCATTGCACTTGGCGTGACCATCGCTGCGAAGCTGATTTGCTGTAAAACAGGAAGCTAATCTGCTTTTTTAGAAAAGAAAGACATTATTCTCCTTATTTTTACCTCCGATGGAACAGCGGGCTCACTACGATTTATTGCAAGTAGCACTAGCTGCGGTTGTAGAAGCCTCGGCCGAAATAATCCGTGTTTACAAAGAAGGATTTTCGCCCAATTATAAAAATGACGGAAGTCCCGTTACACAAGCCGATCTGGCTTCTAATGCTATTCTCGAACGTCATTTGATTCCCACCAACATTCCCCTTCTTACCGAAGAAAGCGTGCACGCGCCATACGAAGAACGTCATGGGTGGGAACAATTGTGGTGCATTGATCCGCTGGATGGCACCAAAGAATTTATCAAACGCAACGATGAATTTGCCATCAACATTGCGCTAATCGAACACAAAAAACCGGTACTTGGCATTATTGCTTCGCCCGTTGAACAGACTGTTTTGGTCGGTGGTAAATACGTGAAACCGGCGCTTATTTCGTTTGAAAAAATTCATGATCGCGCTGCCTGGCAATCCATCGAATGGAAACATGAGATCAATTCACCGATTGTTATCGCAACTTCCAGAACACCACATTCGGGTGCTACGCTGGAATATATTCATAAAACCGATGCGCAATTCGGAGCACACGCATTCCTGAAGAAAGGAAGTGCGCTGAAATTTTTTGACCTTGCACTCGGAAAAGCAGACGTTTACCCGCGTTTTGCTCCAACGATGGAATGGGATATTGCTGCCGGACAAGCAATTATGGAAGCCTTGGGTGGAAGCGTTTATCACGCCGTTTCGGGCGAACCATTGTATTACAACAAAGCCAACCTGCTCAATCCGTATTTTGTGGTAAACAGCCATGCGGTCAACAAATACCTGGAACGTCATGCGCTGTAGTTGGCTGGTGCTTTGCTGCTGTTTGATCGCGATCATAGGGAAAGCGCAGGTTTTACCCATTGGTTCGGGTTTTAAGGACGTTCACTTTGCCCCGACTTCTTCCCGACTTACGGAACCGGCATTTTTCCCAGTAACAGAACGAAACATTAATCATCAGTTGAGAGATTCCGCAAAACGGTATTCAAACTTCGGGCATTACCTCTATCAGCGCCAGTTAATTGAAATCAAAGATTCTACCGTGGGAGCTTTATCTATTACACCTTTGCTCAACCTCAGTTATGGTGCCGAATTGCAGGATACCAATAAAACACGCTATCAAAATACACGCGGAGTGCGGGTGGAAGGAACCATTGGAAAACGCGTTACGTTTACAACGAGTTTCTATGAAAATCAGGCTATTTTACCAGGTTATGTTGCCGGTTACATTCAACAGCGCGGTGAACAATACCTCAATGCAGCCGATTCCCAGTATTACACCCAAAATGCGGTAGTACCCGGTGCGGCACGTACCAAACCGTTCAAAACGGATGGTTTCGATTATGCCTACGCAACCGGGATGGTTGTCGTTAATGTGCTGAAACGTTGCACGGTTATGTGGGGCAATCAACCGGTATTTGTGGGAAGCGGGCATCGCAGCATGCTCTGGTCGGATAATAGTGTTGGAGCCATAAACCTTCGCTTTCGTGTCCGTTTTTCCGAAAAATGGGAACTACAAAATATTAAGGGACGTGGGCTGAATTTGTTGCGAAGGCCCAATCCCAACAATGGTGAAGCCTTTTATGAAAACACCTCATTGAGCATTTCAACGCTTTATTTCCAGCCAAATGAACATTTCACCATCGGGTTGTTTGAAGCCGGAAAATGGTTTCGCGGCGATTCTGCTTCACAAAACGGCTTTCCTGCCCTTTTCTTTCTACCACTTCCCGGTGCGGCAACATTGCAGGCAGTCACCAAAGCAAATTCGGTCAATTCATTAACGGGAATCGATTTGAGGGCTTGGGTAGGAAAACACACTATTTACGGCCAATTTGCATTAAATCCTGCGGAAAATAACAGCATGGTCTACCAGATCGGGGTGCGCTTGTATCCGGCTAAAAATCCGTTTATACAAGCTCAGGTGGAATACAATCACGCCGACAACAATGCTTACACGTCTTCGGTTTCGCGACTCAATTTCAGCAACTACAACATGCCCATTGCGCACCCCTCGGGAAATGCCCTCGATGAGGTAGTGCTGCGTTTACTTTGGGAAAAAGGTCATTGGTTCGTGCAATCACAGACCAATTATTTCTTCAAACAATCCGAAAACGAAACATTGCTGATGCCTGTCGTGAAATCAACGGTTACATCTTCACGTCAGGTTCTCAATCAATCGGTAGAAGTGGGTTATCGCTTTAACCGGACATACGGTTTTGAAATAGTTGCCGGTTTCCGGTATCGTCATGCGGAAGGCACAACTACTTATTCAGAAGGTTCCTGGATTTCCGTGGGAATCAGAACGGCGCTCACCAATCATTATTTCGACTTCTGATGAAAGCACTGTTAACCATAGCGTTTTTGATGGTGATGACCTTTGCGTTTTCACAACCGTCGGCTAAGGTTGGTGGAATTTACACCCTTTTCCCAGCAACCGAATCTGCTCTCGGATTGAAAAATCACACCAGCGTTTTACCAGCCATTCGATTGAAAGATCCGCTAGACACGTCCGAAATTGTGATTCTTCCCAAACAACACTCCATTTCAATTTCACCCAATCCGGATTTTGCTGCTCAATTTGACACTTCCTTGTTTTATCGGGCAGCCGCAGGAGTTTCCATAGAAACACTGCACAATAACAAATGGTATACGCGAACGTCTTTGAGCGCCGGTTGGAGTACCCGTGAAGGACAAAACCAAATCCATACGGCGTTCCTGCCGCTGCACAACCGCAATGAGTTCATTTACACCAATATCAGAACACGCATAGCGTATACACCCAATCATTATTTTCATCTTGCAACCGGCATCGACAACCAATTTTTCGGGGAAGGTTACCGGTCGTTGCTTCAAAGCGATCAGGCTGCCCCCAATCCGTTTTTACTCATGCGAGCAAGCATTTGGCGACTGGAGTACGGGCTGTTGTATCAATTTTATCATGAAAACGCACTGACAACACGTGCCTGGAAATTCGGAACAACCCATTTCCTTAGTTATAACGTTACGCATAATTGGAATATTACAGCTTTTGAATCGGTCTTGTTTCAACCGAAAGATGGGCAGTTTACACGTGTTTTCGAGGTAGAATACCTCAATCCGATCGTGTTTTTCAGGCCACAGGAATACAGTCTTGGTTCGTCTGACAACGTAATTTTGGGAATTCAAACATCCTACCGTATTGAAAATCACATGCTTTACGGCCAATTGCTCCTGGATGAATTTGTACTGAAAGAAATTCGTGAACGTACTCAATGGTGGGCCAATAAATACGGTGTGCAACTCGGCGTAAAAGGTAGGGTCGGCAAACTGGCCTATCGTTTGGAGGGAAATCTGATGCGGCCCTATACGTTTGCGCACATCAACAATGGACAAAACGGTGGTAATCAGGGCTTGCCGTTGGCGCACCCGCTGGGCAGCAATTTTGCAGAAATACTGCTTCAGGCGGATGTTCCTATCACCAAACAACTGGTGATTCAGAGCTACGGTGTTTTTCAACTCAAAGGCTTCGACGATGATTCAGTGAGCTGGGGCGGAGATATTTATCAAAGCTATCTCGATCGCCCGAAAGAATACGATAATACAATCGGCCAGGGAATCACATTGCGAACCGTTCGTGTTGGTTGTCAGTTGCTTTACACATTACCGAAATGGAAAAGCAGTTTTTATCTTGATCCGCAAGTGGCTCTCCAATGGGGCGATTTGCCACGGAAAATAACTCCCGCCATTACGATTGGCTGGCGCAGTAGCTTATTCCAGGAACGAAAAATGTTTTGAATAAAAAGTGGTTTAAAAAGAAGAGGGAGGCTTACCACGTCCTCCCTCAAACTAACACACCTATGACCCGATTAGATCCTAATTTAAATGACACTCAGCTTAATAGCCAAGTATCTAGTCAAATGTACGTTTCATTTTCGATACATAGTGCTGTGAAGTAGTAATTTGTACTAAGAAGGTAATAATCTATTCGTTTTAAGGGATAATCGGTTGATAAACACACTAAATAAGTAGGTGTAGTAAAGTAGCGGAACAGCTTTTTAATCCGCTGAACCCGCTCAAAATACCTTTCGATATGTTCGCTATCTACAGATAAACCGTAAATTTGCATCCAATTATAATTGCAGGTACCATGTCGATAGGTAAAAAAGTGAAAATGTATATGGATTTCACGAAATTTCGTTTATCCGCATTGGTCATTATTTCTGCACTTTCAGGTTATTTATTTGTTGGCGGTAAAGATGGTCTTGAGATCACATGGCTCCTGGTCGGAGGATTTCTGGTAACTGCTGCTTCCAATGGTTCCAACCAGATTTGGGAACGCGAACTGGATATTTTGATGAAACGCACCGAAAAACGACCATTGCCAATGGGGACAATGGGTGTGAAGGAGGCTTTAATCACGGTTGCCGCATGTTTGTTGCCAGGTTTGTGGATGTTATACCAACTTAATCTCGAATCGATGTTGCTTGGGCTCGCTGCCTACGTTTCTTACGTTTTTATTTACACCCCGATGAAACGCGTTTCCCCATGGGCCGTTTTCGTAGGTGCTTTTCCCGGAGCTATTCCTCCAATGCTCGGTGCTGTTGCTTATACAGATGAATTCGGGCTGATTCCCGGGGTGTTGTTTTTTGTGCAATTTGTATGGCAATTCCCACATTTTTGGGCCATTGCATGGGTGGTTTACGATGATTATCAATTGGGCGGATTTTCGCTCCTTCCCTCCAAATCCGGAAGAAGTAAAAGTTCGGCTTACCAAATTGCGGCTTACTCGCTGGCGCTGATCCCGTTTTCATTATTACCATGGGTGATGGGCTGGACGTCTTACTGGACACTCATCATTGCAGGTTTGTGCACCGCTTATTTCTTTTTCCTTTCCTACAGGTTATTGTACACCTGCGAGACGAAAGACGCACGAAAACTGATGTTTGCCTCATTTATTATACTTCCGATACTGCAATTCCTCTATGTGTTTGATCGCATTCCGGAAAAAATACTCGAAGACCTGGGGCACCTGGCTTCTTAAATTATTATAGTAAAAAATCACGGATATGAAAAAGGAATATGACGACGAACTGACCACCGAGCAACGCGAAAAGATGCGCAAAAATTTGGTGTATGTAGGGATTTTCAGTGTGGTAATGATTTTTGCCGGATTAACTTCCGGATACATTGTTTCTATGGGCGACTCATTTTGGGTGAAATACAATTTCCCGCCGGCGTTCTGGATCAGCACAGTGCTTCTGGCTGTTTCGAGTATTGTGCTGACAGTTGGAATCAAATTGGCCCAAAAAGGCAATCACACTGCAGCGAAAATCGGTGTTACGGCTACGTTTATTTTAGGCGTTGCTTTCGCCTTTTTTCAATGCAAAGGATATATGCAATTGTTTGAGCGAGGTACTCACCCGGTTCAAAAGATCATTGTGACACAAGGCCGTTACGGCGATTATTACCAGCTGAAAGTAAATGGTAAGTACATGGACGTGGATGGCAATGATTACCTGATTGCCGGCAAAAAAGCTACTGCGAAGGAAAAAGCGGACATTGCGGAGTTTGCCAAACAATTTGGATCCATCGACAAAAAATTGCCGTCAACTGTTAAAGGTTACGATAAGTACACCCTGGTTTATAAAAATGAAGAAGTATCCTATAAAAACGGAAAGTTTTATGTAGCCGATACAGCCGAGTTGATGTTTACCGATCTTAATCGTCTGAAAGAATTCTCCTGGCACCTGCGCGATGGTCGTGGCGATTTTTTCATCAGCGGTACCGTTGGAAAGGATTTTCACCTCTTTTATAAAGGAAATGAACTGCAGTATAAAGACAGGGCGCTTTATTATAAAGGAACAAAGCTATCCGCTCCGTTACAGTTAAAATTAAACGATGCGCCCGACCATGCAACTGCCTACTTATTTCTCATCACGATCCTGCATTTATTACATGTAATTTTCACATTGATTTATATGTTAAGAATGTCAATTCGTTCATTTACAGGAAGATTGGCAGAGCACAATTACCTCTCGATTCGCACCGGTGCAATCTTCTGGCACTTTTTGGGACTATTGTGGGGGTATTTATTGCTTTTTTTACTTTTTATTCATTAAACTTGCACAAAAAATTTTTAAAATGGCAGGTCACGGTACAACACATGTCGACGCCGGATCCCTATGGGGAGGTAAGGTTTCTCCGTTCAGCGCTAGCTACGGAAAGTTAATGATGTGGTTCTTCCTCGTTTCGGATGCATTGACGTTCGGGGGATTATTGGTTGCTTACGGCTACACGCGTCATACCACGGATAGTGCTTGGCCGATTGGTGAAGAAACCTTCGATTCATTGCCTTTCTTAGGTCACGGTTACCCATTGATTTATGTGGCATTGATGACGTTTATCCTCATTGTTTCTTCGGTAACAATGGTATTGGCAGTTGAAGCTGGTCACCGAATGGATAAAAAAGGTGTGATTAAATGGATGATCGCGACCATTATAGGTGGTTTCTTCTTCCTTGGTTCACAAGCCTGGGAGTGGTCTCACTTTATTCACGGTTCCCACTTCGGAAGTGTTGAAATGGCTGACGGGTCCCGTGCCATTGTAAAAGGACACTTCGGAGAATTTAAAAGTCTCGAAGTAGTTGAGTCAGGAAAAGAATTTAAAAAAGGGAAAACAATTTCTCCTACGGCAACAGGCCATTATAAAATGGATGCTGAGGAAATGTTTCATCACTTCCGTCACGCTTCGATGAACGGTCATGTACATGACAATCAATTCACCTTGCACGATGGCTCTGTGGTAAAATGGAATCGCCATGCAGATGAACACCTGATGTTGATCGTGAAAACAGACGGTGCCGGAAAAGCACTTGAAAAAGTAAGAAAAATCGAAGGTAAAAAAGCCGAGAAAGAATATTGGGGTGCTGTAAACAGCGGTAAAAAAGGTCGTATCATTTACGGAGCCGATTTGAGTTCTAACGAATACGGGCCATCACAATATGGACAATTCTTCTTCTTCATTACTGGTTTCCATGGTTTCCACGTATTCTCGGGAGTGATTATCAATATCCTGATTTTCTTTGGAGTTGCCCGTGGAACTTACCACCGAAGAGGTCACTACGAAATGGTTGAAAAAACCGGTTTGTACTGGCACTTTGTCGATTTGGTATGGGTATTCGTGTTTACCTTCTTCTACCTGGTTTAATCCTATTAAAAGCTATACGACATTATGGAAAGAGATGACATTATAGAATATTCGTTAGATACACATCATAGCGAAGAGCAAGGTAAAAAAATCCGCCGCAAAATTTGGTTAGTAACAGCGATTCTTACCGTTATTACCGCGTTTGAGGTTGGTGTAGGTATGACCGTTCATCAGGATAGTCCTTCGTGGTGGATCGTAAAATTGCTGTTCATCGGCTTGACACTTTTGAAAGCAGGTTACATTGTATTGGTGTTTATGCACCTTGGGGATGAACGCAAAGTATTGAAATACTTCATCCTCGTTCCGTACGCACTTTTCGTTATTTATTTGATTTTTATCGCACTCACAGAAGCCCTCGCAATTAATTCTTCTTTGGAAGTATACGGAGGATAACAACTTATTTAGCTCATGGCTAATTCAACATCGAAAGCCGGACCTTGGAGAACAGTATTTGCACTAACACTGTTATTCGGGCCGGCTCTTTTTTTGATTTTTATTTCTACCCGTGGCTGCGAACACAAGTTCAAGCAACTCGAAGATTTCGGAAAAATCCCGCAATACAGCTTTACTGACGCAAGCGGAAAAAAATACACCAACGCTTCTTTCAACAATAAGATCGTTATTTACACCACGCTGCAACCGGGTTGTCCGGATAGTTGCGCCGTTTCTACCTGGAACATCGACCAGCAAATTTACCAGCATTTACGCCTCAACAAGAAAAAACTGGGGCATGTAAAACTGGTTTCGTTTGTAACCGACGGAAAAGGAAATCCTTCTGACCGTTTGGCAGATGTGGCCGCTACGTTAAAGGACCAGGTGCAGGAATACGATCCTTCCATTTGGATTTTAGCCAACGGCGATGCCCGCCAACTCTACAACATGAAGCACAATGGAACAACGTTGCTGCAAAAAGGACCCAAGTATTTCGGAGGCGAAGCCTACCAGGAATTAATGCTGCTGGTTGATAAACACAACCATTTACGTATGGTACTTTCCGGGAAAACCGAAAGTATGGTGCGCACTATGAAACAAGACCTTGCTCTGCTTGAAAAACAATACGATCTGGACAAAGCAAGAAAGAAAAAATGAAAAATACACTCTTTGTAATTACACTTGCCCTCTTGTCGTTTGCAAGTTGTAATCCGGAACCGGAAACGAAACCGAGAGCACTTCCTTACGCCGGTAACTTTAATGTTGTTGTTTCCGAAACCGACGGCGTTCGCTCCGTTGATTCTGTTTATCCGACCATTCCGGCATTCAAATACCTCAACCAGGACTCGGTGATGATTCACTCGAAGGAAATGAAAGGAAAAGTATGGGTGGCCAATTTCTTTTTCTCCAACTGTCCTTCTATCTGTCCGCCAATGATCTCGCAAATGAAACGGTTGAACATTCTCACGAAGGATATCAACGAACACTTGCAGTACATGTCGTTCAGTATCGATCCAACAAACGATACCCCGGCCCGCCTGCGTGAATACATCAAAGAAAACGGCATCACAACAACTAACTGGCAGTTTTTTACCGGTGATGAAGCAGCAACGCACCGTTTGGGAATCGACAACTTTTTGGTTTACGCCGCAGATGAAGCTGCTGCTCCCGGTGGGTTTGCACATTCCGACGGGTTGGTTCTGGTAGACAGAGAAGGCTACGTGCGTGGCATTTATCACGGAACCGTTACCCAGGATGTAGATCAGCTCAACAAAGATATTCGCAAACTATTAAGCATAGAATATGGAATCAATTGCAAGAAAAAGTAAGAACCTTCGCCGGTTAATTTTAGTATTGTCCATTGCTATTCCGGTAGTGGTTGCGGCGCTTTTCGGGATCAAAGTAAAAGGTGTGGACCTCACATTTTTACCACCGATTTACGCAAGTATCAATGCATTGACCGCGGTTTTGTTGGTATTGGCGTTGGTATTTGTGAAACAAAAAAAATTCAAACTCCATGAAAACACCATTCGCATCTGTATTTTACTGTCGGTGTTGTTCCTGGCCTGTTATGTGGCGTATCACCTGACTTCCGAAAGCACGCCGTATGGAGGAACATTAGGATTCATTTATTATCCCTTATTGATCGCACATATCTTCCTGAGTGTGGCGGTTGTACCGATGGTTTTGTACGCATTTTTGTTTGGAATCGAAAAACAATTTGAGAAACACAAACGTTTGACGCGTTTCACCTGGCCAATCTGGTTTTTTGTAGCCGTGAGCGGAGTGGTGGTTTATTTGATGATTTCACCGTATTACGTGCATTGAGTTTGGTAAGTTTTTAAGTTGGTTAGTTAACTCCAAAACGTAATAAACTAACTGACTCAAAAACTCCTAGTTCTTCACAAATTTCTTTTCCTGAACATTCCCGGCCTCATCCGCAAGCTTCAGGAGATACATCCCCGATTGCAGCGAAGCCACTGAAATCTTCGTTCCCGACAATTTACCCGCGGCAACCGTTCTTCCGCTCATATCTTGGATGACATATCGCTCAAATTGCCCTTCGGTTTTCACCATTAATTCTTCCTGCGCCGGATTCGGGTAGATTTCAACCGGTATCGTCATTGGTTTTTCGTTTACAGCCAAAACCGGATTGTTTCCCGGAATTGTAATTCTACTCGGATAAGCAGCATCGTGGTGAATCGTAAGATCACTTGAAATCGGCGTAGTTGACGTATACATTGTACCGCCATCCTGCATGTTTACATCCCAGCGAATGGCGTTGTTTCCACTCAAATATATTTTTATCTTATGTCCGGTAAGCCAGGTGTAATTTGTAAATGGAAGGTCAACTTCTACCTGGTAAACTTGTCCTGGAGTCATAAATGATTCATCTGAAGTGGTATAGCCATTCCTGAATCGCATCCGTTTGATTCCATCGGTGATCAGCATATCGTCTCCGTTTGGATATTGGTCTACCAATCGCACCGCAATATCACAATCGGGTTGGGTCGCGCTCACATACAAGGTCAATGAAATTCTTCCAGTTGTAGAAACATCCTGTGTCAAAGCATCTGTTTCAAACGTCAATAAATCACTTCGGGTATCCAGCGCACTCTGATCGTACGGACCTTGGTCTAGCGTCGGATGCAAAGTCGCGCCACCAATTGTAGGTGTTGGATTTGCAGGATCAGAAGTAAAAGTTGAAGAAAAAATACCTGTTTGTGAGGACAATTGATTTCCCGGATTCAGGAACAAATCTTCGGTGTTCGCAATTGCAATGTCATCGGCTGTGCTGGTGTGCCACATGTTATTTCCCAATTCGTAATACGTAATGGGTGCGGTTGTATTCCAGCTATTTGCAGAATCCAGGAGATAATAATCGAAGAAATCCCAAGCCATATCATTATTCACCAATGCTGCATTCGGATAAGTCAGTTCACCTTGAATCGAACTTCCCACAAAGGCAATTCCCGTACCACCATGCACCCACGGCCCGATCAATAACCACTGTTCATCGCGAACAGAAAGTAACGCTTCGTTTCGGCTTTCCTTGTAGAATGTCATCATCTCATCGATGTTATGGTCATACCAGCCACCGATTTGCAGCGTAGGAATTTCGATCTGATTCGGGAAATAAGTACTTGTTTCGGCAAACTGCCAGATATTACTGTAATAAGTATTAGCCATAACAATAGGTGACAAACCGTATCCAAGTGCATCCAATTGCTGCAATCGCGCCTCTTCCAAGACGCCACCGTAGAAATAACTGGTATAAGAAAATTGTGGATCCGAAACTATGGGAACGGCACAGGTATGATTGGGATGGTGTTTGCCGATGAGCTGATATTGGATGTTTCCCAAAGCAGAGGGTCCCCACGTTCCAATCTGGCTGCCGTGCCATGATTGAGCGGAAATCCAGTCGCAGACATCGTAACCATCTTGACCGCGGTCTACATCCGTCATATCGGCACCATTGGAACCGTAAAATCCGCGCCAGTCCACAACGACCCAAATATAAGGCTGTGCATCGAGATTAGTTCCGATTCCCAATGGCAATCCGGCTTCAAACATTTCTTTGTTGTAAGGTGTTTGCACCAAAATCGCTTCGCAAGACGTACATCCCGAAGGAATGTAAACATCGGCCGCCAGTGCTTCTCCGTCACTCATCGGGATCATGATATCATCGTAAGCCGGAGTGAGTTGTGCGTAAGAATGAGCGGTAATTGTCAGCGCAAATGCAAGGGTAGCAGTAATTGATAAAGCGTTCATTTTTGTAGTTTTTATGAATCGAGCAACTAAAACTACAACAATTCAATGTGATTTTCAAAACCCTTCTAATGCTTAGTGTTGAATTTTGAATGTTGAATTGGAGATATCATTAGAATCAAGGGATTATATACGGAAAAGTCATTCAGCATTCAAAATTCAACATTCAAAATTATTCTATCTTCGCATCATGATTCTAAAACCCTTCCTGAGCAATCAGCCGTTTGTGCTGCTTTTATTGCTTCCTGTAATGGCAGGGTTTTTTCTATTGAATTTCTTTTTTCCGTATCACATTCTATTTGATGCCATTGACCTTGGCTTGTGGGGAAAAACACATTTACTGAGTGCCTGGTGGATTCCGATGATTTCAATGACGATTGTCGGATTAAATGCCTTACAGATCAATAACCTCTTTAACCGTCACGAATTCCTGGAACGCAATAATTACGGCCCCTCGTTGTTTTATGTTGTGCTAATGTCGTTCAGCCATTCGTTTTACCAACCTGACGGTTTACTATTGGTGCATGTGTGTTGGTTGCAGGTGATTCGTATTTTGTTTCAGATTCGCGCGGGTGACGACAACCGAAAGCAGATCGTTAACGCTGCTTTTTTTGTTGGATTAGGTGCTACGTTTCATCCGCCAAGTGCCGGTTTACTGATCATTTTCTGGTTTGCCGTATGGGCACTCAAATCGTTCAATTTCAGGGAATGGGCCTTGAGCATCATCGCTTTTTCCGTTCCTTTGGTCAACGCGCTCATGTACTGGTGGTTCTCCGGCCATCACATCGATCTCCGGATTCTGCGCAATACCACGCTCATTCAGCATGAAGCAATAGTATACTATACTTCCAGTGGAATCGTGCTGATTTTGTTCCTGTTAAGCATCATCGGGATTCAGATTCGGGTCAAAAAAAGCTCCATCCGGTACAAGAAACTCAATCGCGCCCTAATGTGGGTATTGGTGGGAGGTGTGCTCATGGGTGTAGCCGATTTGGTATTTTATCAACAACTGGAATGGTTCAATTTCATGTTCATTAGCCTGAGCTTTTTCTTCACCTTCGCCTTTATCCATAAGTTCTGGCAACAAGTGGCCACTATTTTCTTTTATGCCACCATTGCATTGGCTGTTGTAAAATTTTTCCTTTCTGCCGACCTGTTGAACTGAACAGATTGACTACCTTTGCAGGCACTGAATAGCGATTGTTTCAATGCAGGAACAATTTCAAATCGTAAAAACATGAAATTTGGTGTAGTTACCTTCCCAGGGTCCAATTGTGACGAAGACATGGTATATGTGTTGGAAACCCTGATGGGCCAGCAAGTTGAACGTCTTTGGCACAAAGATACTTCCCTGAAAGGAGCAGATTTTATCGTCTTACCCGGCGGATTCTCTTACGGCGATTATTTGCGATCAGGAGCCATTGCCAAGTTATCACCGATCATGACCGAAGTGATGCAGCATGCTTCCAAAGGCGGTTATGTAATGGGTGTGTGCAACGGATTCCAGATTCTCACTGAATCGGGATTGCTTGAAGGAGCTTTGCTACACAACGATACTCAGAAATTTATCTGTAAGAATGTTTATCTGAAACCTGCTACCGGCAATACTCCGATTACCAAAGGATTGGACGCCGCCAAAGCATATAAAATTCCGATTGCTCACGGAGAAGGGCGTTTTTTCGCCCCTGAAGATAGCATGAAGTCTATTTTAGACAACGATCAGGTATTGTTTCATTACTCCAATGCCGATGGCGAAGTGAGTGATGCACACAATCCCAACGGATCAATGCACAACATTGCCGGAATTTGTAACAAAGGCCGCAATGTATTCGGAATGATGCCGCATCCGGAGCGTGCTGCTGATGCTCAATTGGCTAATGAAGACGGAAAACGTTTGTTCGAATCACTATTGAAATATTGTTAAACCGATGAGGGTATTATTATTAGGTTCCGGTGGTAGAGAACACGCCATTGCTTGGAAATTAGCGAAAAGTTCTCAGTTGGAACACTTGTTTATTGCCCCTGGAAATGCGGGAACGCGCTTGCATGGAACCAATGTTCCAATCCAGGCGACCGATTTTGAAGCGATTAAAGCATTTGTATTGGCCGAATCTGTGAACATGGTTGTTGTGGGTCCGGAAGATCCGCTGGTGCAAGGTATTCAGGATTTCTTTTTAGCCGATCCTGAGTTGAAATCGGTTCCGGTAATCGGGCCAAGCAAAGAAGCTGCACAGTTGGAAGGTAGCAAGGATTTCGCGAAGATCTTCATGATGCGCCATAATATTCCAACCGCTAAATACGCCACATTTACCAAAGATACCCTCGAGAAAGGTTATACTTTCCTCGAAAACATGAAAGCGCCTTACGTTTTGAAAGCCGATGGTTTAGCTGCAGGAAAAGGCGTGCTGATTATCAATGATCTAAAAGAAGCAAAAGCCGAACTGAAAGCTATGCTGGCCGATGCCAAATTCGGTGACGCCTCTTCACGTGTGGTGATCGAACAATTCCTTTCTGGAGTTGAATGCTCGGTGTTTGTCATTACCGACGGTGATTCGTACAAGATTTTACCCGAAGCAAAAGATTACAAACGCATCGGTGAAGGTGACCAGGGATTGAACACAGGTGGAATGGGGGCAGTGTCTCCCGTACCGTTTGTCGACAAAACCTTCATGGATAAGATTGAAAATCAAATTATTATCCCAACCGTAAAAGGATTGAAAGCCGACGGAATTCTCTACAAAGGATTTATTTTCTTCGGCCTCATCAATGTAAAAGGCGAACCTTACGTGATTGAATACAATTGCCGTATGGGCGATCCGGAAACAGAAGTGGTGATGCCGCGATTGAAATCGGATTTACTCGATTTGCTCGAAGGTGTAGCCACCAACACGCTTTCCGAATGCGATATTCAGTTTGAAGAACGCAGTGCCTGTACTGTGATGATGGTAGCCGGTGGTTATCCCGAGGAATATGAAAAAGGAAAAACCATTACCGGACTCAATGGCATTACCGAAAGTTTGGTTTTCCACGCCGGAACAGCAAGCGATGGTCCTGTAGTACTTTCAAATGGTGGCCGTGTGGTAGCAGTAACATCCTATGGTAAAAACCTCGAAATTGCGCTGGAGCGTTCCTACCGTTCCATCGAAAAAATCAGTTTCGACGGCGCTTATTACCGAAAGGATATCGGTTTTGATGTACGATAGTCTATTATTTTTCATTAATTTTCGTGGACAAATAATTCCATGAACCCTTCCGTCATTGTTCTTATTGGTGCGCTGCTATTTTCTGCTTTTTCTTCGGGAATGGAAATGGCTTTCGTGGCTTCCAACCGCCTGAAAGTAGAGTTGGATCGTTCCAAGGGTTCGTTTTTCAGTCGGATACTCAACCTTTTTTATGCTAACGAAGGACATTTTTTAGCGTTCATCTTATTGGCAAATAACATTGCACTGGTTGTCTTCGGTATTTATACCGCAGAATTGCTGAATCCAGTTATTCAAGGCTGGGGAATCGAAAGCGGATTGCTGATCTTGTTGCTTCAAACAGTACTTTCTACATTGCTCATTCTGATCGTTGCCGAATTTTTACCCAAAACCTTCATCCAGCTCAATCCGAATGTGTTTTTCCGATGGGGAGCCGCGCCAATGGCTCTGTTGTATTGGTTGTTGTATTTCCCAACACGGTTTATTGTATTGTTGAGTCATGGATTTTTACGCATTTTCGGGGTGAAAGTACAGCAATCCGAAAAAGTGTTCTCCAAAACCGATTTACAGCATTTTGTAGCCGATATGAACGAGCGTATGGAAGACGAAGCTGATCTGGGTAACGAAATGCAGATTCTGCAGAACGCGCTGGATTTTTCCAGTATCAAAGCCCGTGATTGCATGATTCCGCGTACCGAAATTGTGGCAATTGACGTTGAAGAAAGCATTGAAGCCTTGGCGGCGCTGTTCATCGAAACACGTTTGTCTAAACTGTTGGTTTACCGCGATTCTATCGACAACATCATAGGGTATGTGCATTCCTTCGAAATGTTCCGCAAACCCGAAGGAATTAAACAATTACTACGCCCTATTTCGTTTGTTCCCGAATCGGTTCCTGGCAAAGAATTACTCGAAATGTTCACCAAACAAAGCAGCAGCATTGTTGTCGTGGTCGATGAATACGGTGGAACCTCCGGTATAGTCACCATCGAAGACGTGATCGAAGAAATTTTTGGCGAAATCGAAGACGAACACGACGACGAAGACTGGCTTGAGGAACAGATCTCTGATAAAATTTACCGTTTTTCAGCCCGCGCCGAAGTGTCTTACCTCAATCGCACCTATGGTTTTCAACTCCCTGAATCGGAAGCTTATGAAACCTTGGGCGGAATGGTTATTCACCAATTGGAAAGTATTCCCGAGGCCGGCACCACCATTGAATTCGACAATTATACGCTGTTCATGGAAGAAGTCACCGAGAGGAGGATTGAGGTGATCCGGTTGGAGTTGGGGTAATTTTTTTAATTTCATATCAAAGAATTGGAATGAATAAAAAAGATATACCTCTTAAGCTGGTTAAGGATCTAAAGACTATCAACGACTCAATTAAGGAAGAAACGAATAAAGTTGATTACATTTTTATCCATTCCGAGACTATAACGAACCTTATTGTGCATGACTCAGATGAGAATTCGACCTTTACTTTTGAATTAGGGAATTCATATATTTCTTCAATAGGAGAGTCTTATTTCAAAGTCACTTACTCACCTACAAATGCAATAAGCAACACAAAGAAATCACATGAGCTAAAGAAGGATCAAGTCATTTCACATTTTAAATCATGGAGATTATTAATTGAAGAATATAATTCAACGCCATTGTTGGAAGAAGATCGGATTATTAGCGCATATGAAGAAGAGTTTTACAGTGATTTTGAAATATTAGAAGATGGTTCAGAAAATGATCCTTTTGACTTAGAAAAGCAAATTTTATTTGATGACTATTTGAAGACAATTGAAACAAAATTAATTGAGTATAACTCAAGTGATCAATCATTTACACTCATTATTGAAGAAGTTCAAGAATTAAGAAAGTCTTTGACTAATGAAACCAAGAAAAATTCAATTAGGAAGTTAAGCAAGATTCTTGCAAAAATAAGGAAGCTTGGTCTTGAGGTATTGAAAGAAGTTTGGGATCAAACAAAAAAAGAGATAGCCAAAAGAATCGTTAGTGGTGGAATTGATATGACTTCTTAAAAGAAGGTATTCAAAGCTGATCTCAACTTGGTGAGCATTTGAAGAATTAGAATATGAGAATGAACCAGGATCCAAAGACGGCGCTTTGGTGAACAAGATTGGGTACCTGTGCGGTAAATGGCGTTCATTTTTTCGTTTGTTTGAGGAGGAACGACGAGTTTAGAAAAAATACGCCATGCCCTGCTAACAGGTCAATTGGTTTACCGCGCCTAGCCTTTTCTTCAAAAGCAACGCTTTTTCTCTATTTGCGCAATTGGAAAGTAGAAGAAAATCATCCGATCAACCTTTCTATCCCTTCCGCCATTCGTTTCACCTTCGTCTCCTCCGTTTTGGCATCATAAATCCAATCAATCAATTGCTTCTGAGCGCTTTGCGTCATTACTGAAAATCGTTCGTAAGCCGGTGGCTGCAATTGCATACATTCGATCCATTCTTCGGGTACACCCAACGGCCGGGTTTCAGCGTACAACACAATGCGTACCGTATCACCCGCTTCTTTTTTGATCACTTTCCGAATAGCGGCTTTTACAGGTAAAAACAGCGTTCCACCACCCATCGGCATGAGTTTGTAGTGCGACAATTCATAACCGTCAATGTCGCCGCGAACAGTGGTCCAGCCAAACGGAGCGTTCTTGTCACGCGGAATTCCAGGTAATACCACATAGGTCCAACCGCCCTTTCCGGGATAACGTTCCAACAGGTATTCACCATCTATCAACGATTTTTCAGCTGCGTTCATTCGACTTCCGTTTGGTTCTACCGCCCGAAATTATTGCGAAAAACTTGCAAATCAAATGAAAGTGCGTATATTTGCACTATTGAATTTAACATTACATAAGAACGAGGGGACGCAAGTCCCCTCTTTTTATACCCATGATTACAAAGAAATTAGTAACTGAGCTGGCGGAAGAACGCATGAAGGAACGCGATAACGGATTGTTTATCGTGGAACTGACCATTAGCACCCGCAACGTGATCCGTTTGGAACTGGACAAACACAATGGCGGTGTTACCGTTGAAGATTGTGTTTCCGTTTCACGCAATATCGAGCACAACCTCGATCGAGAAGAACAGGATTTTGAATTGCACGTTTCGTCAGCAGGATTAGACAAGCCGTTGCGTGTGCATGCACAATACGTGAAAAACATCGGCCGCAGCCTCGAAGTGAAAACTGCAGCAGGTGACACCGAAGGCAAATTGACCGAAGTAAAAGACGATAGCATCGTATTGGAACGTGAGGAAAAGCAGCTGATTGAAGGAAAAAAGAAAAAAGAAACAGTGGTCATTCACGAAGAATTGCCATTTGTCGATATAATAGAAGCAAGAGTAATTATTTCATTTAAATAAATAAGCCATGAACAGCTTGGAATTGGTAGATTCGTTTTCGGAGTTTAAAGAACTCAAAAGCATCGACAAACAAACGATGCAGCATGTATTGGAAGACGTATTTCGTGCAATGTTGAAGAAAAAATTCAACACCGATGAACACATCGATGTCATTGTGAATATTGACAAAGGTGACGTTCAGATTTTTGTGAATAAAGAGATTGTCGCCGACGGTGAAGTAGAAGATTCGAACACCGAAATCGCTTACTCGGACGCTATTAAAATCGAACCGGATTTCGAAATCGGTGAAGAAGTTTCCGAGGAATTCCGTTTCAATGACTTCGGTCGTCGTAACATCCTGGCACTTCGTCAAAACCTGATTTCACGTATCCTTGAATTGGAGAAAGATCACCTTTACAAGAAATACAAAGAGCGTATCGGTGAAATCATTACCGGTGAAGTTTACCAGGTTTGGAAGAAAGAGATCATGGTATTGGATGATGAAGGTAATGAGTTGATCTTGCCGAAATCGGAGCAAATTCCTTCCGATTACTTCAAAAAAGGAGAATCTATTCGTGCGGTGGTATCGAAAGTGGATATGCGTAATAGCAGTCCGGTAATTATCCTTTCACGTATCGCACCTGAGTTCCTTGAGCGTTTGTTCGAATTGGAAGTTCCGGAAGTATTCGACGGATTGATCACCATTAAGCGTATCGTGCGTGAACCGGGAGAGCGTGCTAAAGTAGCAGTAGAATCATACGATGACCGTATCGATCCTGTTGGAGCTTGTGTAGGTATGAAAGGTTCGCGTATTCATGGAATCGTTCGCGAATTACGCAACGAAAACATTGACGTGATCAATTTCACAAATAATCCTAAGCTATTGATCCAGCGCGCATTGTCTCCGGCTAAAATTACTAATATTGAAACCGACGAAGAAAATAAACGCGCAAGTGTTTATTTGAAACCAGACCAGGTGTCGTTGGCTATCGGAAAAGGTGGTTACAACATTCGCCTTGCCGGTAAATTGACAGGATATGAAATAGATGTGTTCAGAGACGGAGAAGCTGACGTGGAAGATGTTGATTTGGAAGAATTTGCAGATGAAATCGATAGCTGGATCCTTGACGAATTGAAGGCTGTCGGTTGCGACACTGCCAAGTCTGTTTTGGAATTATCGTTAGAGGATTTGGTGCAACGTACCGACCTCGAGGAAGAGACTATTCAGGAAGTTCTAAAGATTCTTCGTTCGGAATTCGAATAATTGACCAACACTAACTATCTTTAGACACTGAAAAACAGCGTTAAATCTGTCCTTTAACAGGTGAAAGTGCTGATTATTAAAAAAGGAGCAAATTAAATATGGCCGGTAAAGCACAGCGTTTAGGCAAAGCAGCAGGGGAGTTGAATGTGGGAGTTTCCACCATTGTCGAGTTTTTGAACTCGAAGGGAGTTTCCATTGATATGAATCCCAATTCCAAATTGGAACCGGAGCAGTATGAAATGCTGCGAACGCAATTTGCTGCAGACCAAAACTTGAAGGAGCAATCCAAATTGTCTGCGGTGAAACGCGAAAAACGCGAAACAATTACACTTCGCGATGTAAAAACAGAAGATACGGTTGCGGAAGATGACGATGATTTTGACGCCAACGTATTGGAACGTGTGAAAACACAACCCGTTACTGCACCAAAACCGGTAGCTGAAACACCTGCTCCTGAAGCAAAAGAAATAGTGCCGGAAACACCGAAAGCTGCAGAACCTGAAGTTGTCGCTCCAACACCTGCTCCCGTAGCAGAAGAACCGGCAGCTGAGTCTTCCGATTTGGGAGATGCAAATGCAGGCCCGCAAGTGATTGGAAAAATCGATTTGGATAAACTCAATACCCGCACACGTCCGGATAAACGCAAAAAAGAAGACGGCCCGATTGATAAATCGGACTATCCGACCACTGCAACTCCGGATGCAGCTCCAGAACCTGCGAAAGCGGAAAAAGAAGAAAAACCGACTCCGAATCCGGATGCACCGAAGGAAATTGAAACAATTCGCGTTGAAACACGAAAATTATCAGGCCCAACGGTACTTGGTAAAATAGAATTACCTGTTGAACGGCCGAAATCGGTTGGTTCTTCACGCCCTGGTGATGATCGCAAGAAACGCAAACGCATCAAAAAAGAACTTCCGGCGAAACCTGGAACTCCGGGTCAGGCAACTGCGGGACCAGGAAATCAGAATCGTCCGGGTGGCGGTCCAGGTGGACCAAATCGTCCGGGTGGTGGACCAGGCGGGCCAAACAAAGGAAATAATTTTAGCAAGTCGCGTTTTGACAAACCGGCCGTTTCTGAACAAGACATTCAAAAAGAAATCAAAGATACGCTTGCCCGTTTATCTTCTACCGGAGGTAAATCGAAAAGCTCTAAAAATCGTCGTGCGAAACGTGACTACTTGTCACAACGTCGTGAAATGGAGCAGGCAGCAGCCGAAATGGCGGAAAGCATCCTGAAACTAACCGAATTCGTAACCGTTTCGGAGTTGGCAAGTATGATGAACGTTTCTCCGACACAAGTTATCTCAGCTTGTATGTCATTGGGAATCTTTGCTTCCATCAACCAGCGTTTGGATGCTGAAACCATTCAGATCGTGGCCGAGGAATTCGGATTTGAAACAGAATTCGTTTCTGCCGACTTACAGGAAGCAATTCCCGAAGTGGAAGACCGTGAAGAAGATTTGATTGAACGTCCGCCGATCATTACGGTGATGGGACACGTTGACCACGGTAAAACATCCTTGCTCGATAAGATTCGTAACGCGAATGTAACCGAAGGCGAGGCCGGAGGAATCACCCAGCATATCGGTGCTTACTCGGTAACGTTGAAAGATCAGCGAAAAATGACTTTCCTCGATACACCAGGTCACGAAGCCTTTACAGCGATGCGTGCACGTGGTGCGCAGGTAACCGATGTCGCCATCATTATCGTAGCAGCAGACGACGACGTGATGCCTCAAACAAAAGAAGCCATTTCTCACGCCCAGGCAGCAAACGTACCGATGGTATTTGCCATCAACAAAATTGACAAACCGGGAGCAAATCCCGATAAAATCCGCGAACAGCTTTCTGCCATGAATATCCTGGTAGAAGAATGGGGTGGAAAATACCAGTGCCAGGAAATTTCGGCCAAACAAAATCTCAATATCGATGCCCTGTTGGACAAAGTATTGTTGGAAGCCGAATTGTTGGCATTACGCGCCAATCCATCGAAAAATGCGGTTGGTACCGTGATCGAATCTTCGCTGGATAAAGGAAAAGGTTATGTAACCAACATGTTGGTGCAAGCCGGAACCATGAAAGTAGGAGACATTATCCTGGTTGGCAGAAATTACGGACGTGTACGTGCGATGCACGATGAGCACGGAGTGATTTTGAAAACAGCCGGGCCAAGTCAACCGGTTTCTGTATTGGGAATCAACGGTGCGCCGAGTGCGGGTGATACATTCCACATCATGGATGACGAGCGCGAAGCGAAAGCGATTGCTTCCAAACGTGAGCAACTATACCGTGAACAAGGCTTGCGTACAACCAAACATATTACTCTTGATGAGATCGGCCGTCGTTTGGCGATTGGCGATTTCAAGGAATTGAACCTCATTGTAAAAGGTGACGTGGATGGTTCCATTGAAGCCCTTTCCGATTCCTTACTGCGATTGTCAACTGAGCAAATTCAGGTGAATATCGTTCACAAAGGAGTTGGTGCGATCACCGAAGCCGATGTTAACTTAGCTTCTGCATCCGATGCGATCATAGTTGGTTTCCAGGTACGGCCATCAGTTCCGGCCCGTAAATTGGCAGAACAGGAACAAATCGACATTCGACTTTACTCCGTAATCTACAAAGCCATCGACGAGTTGAAAGCGGCCATGGAAGGAATGCTTTCGCCGGATATCGAAGAAAAAGTAATCGGAACAGCCGAAATTCGCGAGACATTCGACATTACCAAAGTAGGAACCATTGCCGGTTGTTATGTAATGGACGGATTGATCAAACGTAGTTCTAAAATTCGTGTGATCCGTGACGGTATTGTGATTCACAGTGGTACTTTGGGTTCATTGAAACGTTTCAAAGACGACGTGAAAGAAGTGAAAAACAATTACGAGTGTGGTTTGAACATTGATAAATTCAACGACATCAAAGTAGGCGACATTGTTGAAGCTTATGAAGAAGTAGAAGTTGCACGTAAGTTGTAATCAAACTTTAGAAATAGATTTGAATCCCTTTCTGCTTTTTGGTAGAAGGGGATTTTTGTTTGGCAGAAATCCTCTACTTATAAAACTCACGAGCGAATTTGAAAATTTTCTCCGCCGCGACGGACTCCCAAAAATTGACCGAAAAACATTTAAAATCAGTCTGAACAGTCCAATACCTCATTCTTCCTGCTTACATTTGCACTATGTTCTCACCGGGTTCCAAAGGATGGATAGCCAAGTATTTCCAATTGGTTAAAAGCGAGCAGATTATGCTGAGCTGGCAACAGCCTCATGAACTTCCGACCGAGCAGTTCAATCACCATTTTTTGGCGCAATCCGGTATTGTTTTCGGTTATCCTTCGAAACTCCTGTTCGGAAAAGAACTCGATCAGACAAAATGGACTAAAAACGAGAAACTAACGGTGCTGCTTTTCGAAGCGCAGTTGTTTACGTACATGCGTGTTCGAAACCCGGAATCAGTTGATAAAGAAGTATTTGTCGAGAAACTAACACAGTTTTACAAACATCATAAAATCAAGTCGCTGAGTTCACTAATCGGCTATATTTTCAAAGAAAGTAAGGAAGAGAAACTCGAGCGTATTTTAGCCAAACGCACCGAGGTACCCAAAAATATCATTCACACCAAATCGTGGATGAGTTATCTCAATAATGCTTTCGTTTACCTGGATGTATTGTTGTTTGAGGAATTTTTGATCACAGAAGGAGAAATCCGGTTCGATTATCAGCAATTGGCGATGCTTGCGTTGGCGGTCATTACTCTTTCTGCATATTCTGATGGTGAAGTTGAGGAAAAAGAAAAAACCATTTTCGAAGCGTTCCTGGTTTCGGCCGAATTGGACAGCGATGAACGCGAAATAGCACGGCTGCGGTTTAAAGAAGGATCTTCACTCAATGAATTGACTTCCGAATTGGTCGATTCCTGGTACTACAAGCGTTACCTGCTCGATTTATCGTCACTGACTATTTATTCGAGCCACGACGCTGGTATTGAAGAAAAAGTTTTTCTACATGAATTGTGTGCCTGGCTACAGCTCGAAGAAATCAATCTCGATGAAGCATTGGTCAGTTCCAATCAATTTGTGCTTAAGAACAACCAGCACGTTGCCTTTTTGCACGATGCTTCCTCGGTAGAATTGATGATGGAAAACGTGTCCAAACGTTGGGTAAAAATCCTGGGACGCAATAAAGACAAACTCGCTCTCGAATTGCGCCAAAGCAAAGAATTGGTGCAGCTGATCCGTAAATCGTCGAAAGAAGAGCTTTCCAAGGAAGAAAAAGAAAAGGTAAAAACACAGTTTATGGACATCGCGAAATCGATGCCGGCGCTGGCGATTTTCCTCTTGCCCGGTGGTGCATTGTTGTTACCGATCGTGCTGAAAATCATCCCGAATCTGGTACCTTCTGCTTTTCGGGAAAATGAAATTGATACTCCTGAAAAAAAACACTGACATTTCCACCCGAAATAATCGTACTGAATGACTCACCGAATAATCAAAACCGGTTTATCTAAGAAAACGAAAGGTGAATAATCTCTCGTCCAACAAACTGATCGACAGCTAGTTTCGGAGAATCATTCATCAAAATAAAGGTTGTAAAACGCTTCTACATTATCCAGGTAGGCACCGTCAAATCCGGCATTGATGAGTTTTTTGGTATAGGAATCATCGTTGCCATAAATAATCTCTTTCCACTCTTTCTTCCAGAATTTCACCCAAACTTCTTCTTCGTAGCCATCGTATGCTTTTTTCAGCCAACGCGGTTTGTGTAATTTCCAGTCATCTTGCCAATAGTAGCGGTACTTCTCTGCCGAACCGATACTCATATAGGCAATGATCATCCGCTTACCGCCATTCAGTTTGGTTTTTAGCGCATTGATTTCCGCCGAAGTATACAACTCATCACCATAAAATGCGTCCATGATTACGACATCAAAATTGGTTTGCTGAATGGCAGTGAGATAATCCTGTTTCGTGGAATAACCACCGTCGCTTATGAGGTACAAATAATTGCGTGCATCCGATAATTTCTCAATGTCGTTGTTGTTTTCATTGAAAGCTGTCGCTGGAATCTGCAGATAATCGTAATTGGAAGAAATCCTTGGAAAAGCAAGAAATCCGGCATCTGCATTGTACTGAATAGCTTGATTGTAATCTGTATCATTTCCCAAATAATCGGCCACCAATACCGGAATCCGGGCTTTGGCTTTCAATAGCATTTGCAAGCGGTAATCATCCGGAGAATAATTGCCGCCGTTGTAAAAAACTTCTTCAATGCTGATGGCGTCAATGGCGTTGATCAACCGTTCATCCAACGCGGCTTCGCTATCTATTTTTGAAAATAATAATTCCTCACCGTTTTGCGGAATGATGGCGAAATCCGGATCAATTCCTTTCGCGTAATCACTGATTTCCACAATGAAATCCTGCATTTTACGTCCGGCTTTATTGCTTCGCCGTTCCTTGAAACAGGAGGAAAGCATCAGGATTATTGCCAGGGAAAGAATGACTCTTGTTTTCATTATAAATTGGGTTACAATGAACTAAACGTCTTTTTTGATGGTTTGTTTTAGTGGTTTGAATGAGCAGTGACCTTAATTACTTTCCGGCAAATAGTTGCTGGTTGGTCTTTTGAATCATCTTTCATTCAACAACTCGAGAATAACGCTCCATTTCTCCACCTTCTTTTCAAACGGCATACTTGCATAAGCACCACTTGGTGACGGTAACAGGTCATAGTTTTTAGACGGATCCATGCCAACGTGTTTTCTGTAAAGTTTTTCGGCGGACCGACTACCCCAAAAAACGTATTGAATGTGCGGATGTGTCGCGTAGAACGTCTTAAAATCATTTGCGACTTCATTGCGGATAGCCGTGTCTGCGCTTCCTTCACCTTCGCAATGTGAAAGAACATCCCACAGCGCAATGTGTTTTCGATGCAGCAAATCAATACGTTTGTCGTACTCATTCGTAAAGGGCTCATCAAACAGGCGGAAAAGGATTTTCCAGAAATGATTTCCAGAGTGTCCATAATATTGTTGTAATTCCAACGAACGAATTCCGGGCATTGTTCCAAGAATCAGGATTTTGCTTTCTGAATCTACGATAGGAGCAAAGGCTGTTTTCATGATTTTTTCTCTTTCAATTGTGAAACAATCGCATTCCAGCAAACGTTGGCAGTGTGGTCCCATGAAAATAATTTTCCGCGTTCAATTCCCGCTGCTTTCAGCTCAGTATAAAGTTCAGAATTGTTGCTCAATTCATGCATCGCTGCTGTGATGGCATCCACATTAAACGGATCGCAGTACAAAGCCGCATTCCCTGCCACTTCGGGCAAACTGGTCTTGTTTCCGGCAATAATCGGAACGCCACATTTCATCGCTTCCACCAACGGAATTCCGAAACCTTCAAAATAAGGAACGTATACCAAACTATGCGCTGCACCTACCAGGCGCGTTAACTCGGTTTGCGAAACATGTCCGGTAAAATGAATGCGATTCTTCACCGATTCACTCAAATCTGGTAACTGCAACTGGTTATTTTTCCAAAGCGTTTCACCGACAATCAGCAAATCGATTTCAGCGTTTTGTTCACAGAATTTCGCGTAAGCTTCCAGTAAACGGCCCACATTCTTGCGCGGATGCAATGCTCCTACAAAAATAAAGTACGATTTTCCGAAACTGTACTGAGTTCTAACAGTAGCCACAGCTTCTTTTTCCAGTGGTTTAAATAACTCTGAAGCACCGTTCCAACCTACGATTACTTTGCCTTCAGGAATTTTGTAAGTGGCACAAATATCCTGTTTTGAATATTCCGAAACGGTGATGATTTGAGCTGCTTTCCGGGCAAATTTCGGGAAGAAACAGCGTAAATAAAGTCGCGGTTGCCAGGGAATATCTTGTGGATAATGTTCAAAATTCAAATCGTGGATCACACCGACCTGCGGTACTTTCGAACCTAATGAAAGATAGCCGTCGGGCGAGAAAAACACATCAATTCTATGTTTTTTCAGCGCACGTCTTACTGACCATTCAAACCAGATATAAAACAAAATCGGGTGCCTTGCCGGTGGGTTTAATACAACCGGTGTTACGTTTGGTCCGAAAACAAACTTCGGATCGAATGCACGATCAAAGAAAAACACAAACTCGTGTTCGGGATGTTGTTCCACCAATCGCTTAACCACTTCGAAGGTATACCATCCGAAACCTTCCATTTTGGAAGACAATAAAAACCGGGTGTTAATGGCGATGCGCATGTGTGGTCAAAATAACTCATTTTTGGGGAATCAACGGTCCAGCAGTACCGAATTCTGTTCAATTTTCATACAAAATCACTGTTTATGACAACATTCAGGCAGGAATCCTGTAAATATCCAACTAAATGTTCCTTTGGCTTTCCAACTTTTCCTAACTTCGCGGCATCATATCGGTGAATGAAGAACAGGGTAAAATATCTATTGCAAAAAACACTTGGTTTACAGACCTATCTTTATGTGTTTGCGCTTTACAAAATCCGCACACTTCGTTCCGATAAAAAGGAAAACGATTTCTTCACCTTCCTTTCATTGCTCAAAGACGGTAAAGGCGATGTGCTGGATATCGGCGCGAACCTGGGAATCATGACAGTACATTTGGCCAATCATCTTCCCAATTCAACGATCCACGCGTTTGAGCCAATGCCGACGAATGCTTCTATTTTGAAACGAATTATCGCAAAATTCAATTTAAATAAAGCCAAAATTCACGAAGTTGCTTTGGGCGATGATTCAGGAACAGTAAAAATGGTGCTGCCTGTAAACGGAGCTACCGTGATGCAAGGCCTGAGCCACGTGAAACACGAATCTATTACCGAATGGAACGAAGGCAAAGAAGTTGACGTGAAATTGGATAAACTGGACAATATCATCAATGGCCAGGTTATTCAAGGCATTAAAATCGATGTAGAGAATTTTGAATATTTTGCCTTGAAAGGCGGAACACGCATCATCAGCGCACATCACCCGATTATTTATGCTGAATTGTGGGACAATGAAAACCGCAAACAGTGCTTCGATTTGTTGAGTAGTTTTAATTATTCGGTCTTTGTAGCAGGTAAAAACGGGCTTGAGCCCTTTCAACCGCTTGTGCATCAAACACAGAACTTTATCTTCGTAGCTGAATAGCACCCCGCGCATGCAGCAAATCTTTCTTAGAGGTCTGGGAATTACTCTTTTACTTAATTTATTAGTAAAACCGGCCACGATATTTGGTGTTGACGTCGTGATGCAAAATGAGATCGGATTGATTCCGTACGGAGATTTTTCGGCCTTCCTCAACTTCACCTTTCTGTTTTGTATGATCCTCGATATGGGAATCACCAATTACATGACACGACTAATTGCCCAGCATCCGCATCTGATTCGCCAATACAGCCATCAGCTCTTTACACTGCGCATGTTCCTGGCGCTTGTTTACGTCGTCTGGACGGTTTCGCTGTTCTTTCTCTTCGGTCTACCAACCAATTACTGGTGGATGCTCGGCTTGCTCATTATCCATCAGATTAGTATTAACACAGTCAACTACGTCAGAGCTTATACCGGCGGATTGATGCGGTTTAAACTGGATGCGGTACTTTCGGTTATCGAGCGATTGGTGTACCTTATTTTAGGATTGCTATTGTTGTACACAACCCTGATCCGGCCGATTTCGCTGGGCTGGTTTGTCGGAATTTTCGTCTCTTCTTCGTTTATATCATTCCTGTTCGCAGGTTTCGTTTACGTTTCACTGGTCGAATTTCCGCGCTGGAAATGGAATTCTGTTTTCTTCAAGGCCATTTTCAAGCAATCGTTTCCGTATGCATTGCTGGTGATTCTGATGATGCTCAATTCACGCATCGATACGGTATTTATTAAGTTGGTTCACCCCGACGGTGCGACGCAGGTAAGTTATTACGTGCAAGGTTTCCGGTTGTTAGACGCCTGCTGGATGTTCGGTATTTTGTTCGGTGGAATCCTGCTCCCTATTTTTTCACGCCTGCTGAAACAAAAAGAGAGTGTTTCCGGAATCATGACTAACGCATTCAACCTGCTGATCAGCGCGGGATTATTGATGGTTGTTTTGTCCATTGGAACACGCGAAATACTCTTTGATGCATTGTACAAAGATGCCACGCAGATGACTTACGATTCCTGGATCTTCCTCTCAATCTCTTTCCTGCCGATGTGTTTTACACTGGTTTTCGGAACGCTTCTCACTGCCAACGGAAGCCTGCGTCAACTTAACATCATGGCAATCATTGCTTTGACAATCAACGTGATCCTGAACATCACCCTCATCCCGGTTTTGGGTGCAAAAGGAGCCGCAATCACCACACTTACTGCGCAAACGGTCTTCGGGGTGTTGCAATGGATCCTGGTGCGTTACCGCATGAATGAACGTTTGCAAAAAGCGGCATGGGTGAAACTGGCGAGTCTGGCGGCCTTACTGGTAATCATGCTCTGCCTGCGTTATGCGTTCGAGTGGAACATCATTTACTGGATCGCAACCCTGTTTTTTGTTTGGTTTGTCTGGACTTTTTCGCTGCGTATTATCGATTTAAGGGCTGTGCTCTCATTGCTGAAAAAGTCATAAAGTTGAGCTATATTAGCGCTGCATGAAGAAAACAAAAAAGATACTCGTTACAGGTGGTGCTGGTTACATCGGTTCACATACGGTTATTGAGCTCATTGAGCAAGGTTACACGCCTGTAATTCTCGATAATTTCTCCAATGCGCATCCATCCGTCATCCCTTTGATTGAAACAATTGCCGGTCAACCGATTCTTACGGTAGAAGGCGATTGTAATGACAGTGAGTTGCTTGGCAGTTTGTTTTCTGAACACGATTTTTCCGGCGTCATTCATTTCGCGGCTTTCAAAGCAGTGGGTGAATCGGTTGAAAATCCGTTGAAATATTACCAGAACAATCTTTTTAGCCTCATTCAGTTATTGGTTGTGATGGAAGAATTTAACGTAACCAAGCTGGTGTTTTCTTCATCGTGTACGGTTTACGGAACTCCTGTCGGTACGACCAAAGTAGATGAACAAACGCAACTCGGAACTCCAAATTCACCCTATGGCTGGACCAAACTGATGGGTGAGCAAATCCTCCGTGATGCCGCAGTTGCCAATCCTGCACTTCAGGTGATCTTCCTGCGTTATTTTAACCCGATCGGTGCGCATTTTTCCGGTGAAATAGGCGAATTTCCGCAAGGTGTTCCCAACAATATTCTTCCGTATATGACCCAAACTGCCAGTGGTGTATTGCCACAACTGACTGTTTATGGCGATGATTATCCAACCCCCGACGGAACCTGTATCCGTGATTATATTCACGTTTCTGATCTTGCAAACGCCCATATTCGCGCGCTCGATTACCTGGATGTTCCGCGTGAATTAACCGTTTTTAATATCGGGACTGGTGTCGGAGTTTCGGTGCTTGAACTGATCGCAGCCTTTGAACGGGCAACCGGAAAACCGTTGAACTGGAAATTTGGTCCACGACGTGCTGGAGACGTAGTTGAAATCTACGCTGATGCGCGATCGGCCGCAGAAAAAATGAATTGGAAAGCCACCCGGACAGTGAACGACGCAGTGCGCGACGCCTGGAAATGGGAGCAAAACAGACTGGCAAATGAAAATCGTAACTAGTATCATCTGCACACTTTTTGTGCTGACTTCATACGCACAATACGACGGTAAAGATCCGAAGATTGCTTCGCGTTTTCGTCCCGGGTTCATGTGGTTCAACACCGGCTGGCGTCCCGCAAAAGAAGGCCGTCCACGCAAATATGACCGTTTGATGATCGATCTTACCTACAACGATTGGGTTAATGATTCGTCACTTTTCCTTGTGAAACCGTCTTCTATCGGTTATAATCTCAATTGCATGTGGGATATTCCGCTTGTTGATGGAAATACGGTAGCGCTTGGCATCGGGTTATCGTATCGCTACCAGCGCGTGAGTTACGACGGCATCATGTTCCGCGATTCGGTGAACAGATCAACCGAATGGATGCTCTACAAAGACGATCAGCAAGGTCCGGATAAATCAATTTTTGGAAGTCACGCTTTTGCAATTCCGCTCGAATTGCGCTTTCGTGCCGAGAAATGGAAACACATGAAAGTCCACGTTGGCGGTTTCATCGGTTACCGTGTGCAAACGTTTACCAAAGCATGGTACAACAACAAAGAAACAATCATAAAAGACCGCTCTTTTTACGACGACGATCCGTTGTTTTACGGCGTTCATGCCCGTGTGGGAATTCGAAATTGGGCATTCTTTGCAAGTTATACGTTAACAGAGCAATTCAAATCGGATAAAAGTACCAGCCTGAAACCGATTTCGTTTGGGATAACGGTGTCCATATTTTAAGGAGAATTTCAGCATATATTTGATTTAACAATTTGTAAATCAACAGTTTAAATTCAGTAATCCCGCAATATTACGGAACGACCAAAATCCCATTAATTTACCTTGTTTATTTTTTCTCTGATCAAGAGCGGATTCACGGAATCTGACTATTTTTGCCTATGCGCAATTTGATCGCTTTTTTTCAGCGCTTCCGTATTTTTCTTGTCTTCGCATTGCTACAGGTAGTTGCGCTGAGTATGTATTTCACTTACTCGGATTTCCCACGAATTCAGATGCTTACAAGTGCCGGCGCGATCAATGCTGAAATTTTAACCATTCGAAACGACGTTACCAAACACTTCAATTTAGAAGAAACCAATAAACAGTTGCAGTGGGAAAATAAACGATTGCGTCAAAAACTGAAAAACTCACTTTACAAGGAAGACAAAGGTGTTATTACCGTTGATGATACGCTTTTCCGTCAAAATTACAGCTATATACCAGCCACTGTCATCAACAGTACGTTTGACAAACGGGATAATTACATGACTATCGACATTGGCAGAAACCATGGAATCAAACGTGGAGATGGGGTGTTTTCCTCAAGAGGCGTTGTTGGAATTGTTCACTTAGTAAGTGATAATTATGCCGTTGTAAAAACGGTGCTTTCCAAAAACATCAACATCGATGTGATGATCGAAAAAAGCGGTTCGTTCGGACTGTTGAAATGGAGTGGATTGGATCCCAAAAGAGGCTCGATCAGTGGAATCTCCAACGACATGCGCATTAAAAAATGGTCGCGGGTAGTCACACGAGGCGGATCGGGAATTTTCCCCCGCGGTATTTTGGTCGGCCAGGTCGAAAAGAAAGGATACATTGAAGGAAAACCGTTGTGGGACATTACAGTGCGTTTTTCCGAAGATTTTAGAAGCATACAGCACGTGTATGTGGTCAAAAACCTGATGCAGGAAGAACTCGATTCACTGCAGCAACAAATTCCCGAAGATTCGGAAGAACCTGAGTTATAACATGGGAGGCATTATTCTACATACCGTTCGTTTCATTCTGTTCGTACTTTTCCAGGTGCTGGTACTCAACCACCTTGAACTTGGCTGGGGTGTTTACCCGATGCTCTATCCGTTGTTTATCCTCTTGCTACCGTTTGAAATGGCAACCGTTCCCCTTTTGCTGATCGCATTTGCCATGGGACTTTCCATCGATGCGCTTTCCAATACGTTTGGATTACACGCCTCTTCGGCATTGATTTTTGCCTATTTCCGGCCGGTAATCTTTAAACTCTTTGCTCCACGCGACGGATACGAAAACACCGAAGAAAGTAATATTTACACGATGGGAACCCGCTGGTTCATCTATGCTTTCGGATTGTTATTGCTCATTCACCACACATGGTTTTTCCTCATCGAAATCTTCAAACTGAACGAAATATTACTCCTGCTTCGAAAAATTGGACTCAGCGTTCCATTTTCGTTCTTGCTAAGTTTGTTCGCCCAGTTTATATTTAGTTCCAAAAAGAAAAGCGAACGATGAATCTCGATGGAAGGAAATATGTAATCCTGGTCTTCATCATTTTGGTGGGAGTAGTTTACCTGGCGCGCTTGTTTTTCATGCAGGTAGTAGACGATACCTGGAAGTTGCGTGCAGCGGAAATTGCCGAAAAACGCAAAGAAATTACGCCACCACGTGGAATCGTTTTCGACCGGAAGGGTAAAAAAATTGTCACCAACCGCAGCTATTATAATCTCATGATGCGCGAAGATGACATCGTTGATCTCGATACTGCAGCATTCGCCGAATTATTGGGCTGGACGCCGCAGGAAGTCAAAAACCGCTTTTGGAACATCCGTAAAAAAGAAGGAAAATACCGCAATCCTCACACCGGAAAGTTGCAGGAAAACTACCAGTCGCAACGACCGTATCCGTTTATTGAAGAATTAACCATCGACGAAATAACCCGCATTGCACCGAATCTGTCGAAATTCCCCGGGTTTTACGAAGATTTGACTTCCATGCGTTTTTATCCGTATGCCGGCGGAGCCAATATTTTCGGATACCTTTCTGAAGTCAACCAGGAAGAAATTGACGAAGATGGGTTCTATAGAAGAGGCGATCACATCGGAAGAGCAGGAATCGAACGCTATTACGAAAAAGAATTGCGCGGAAGAAAAGGGATCAAATACATTGTGACTTCTGCATCAATGAACGCCATTGAGTCTTACGCCAATGGGAAATACGATACCACCGCGCGCCAAAGTCCGCCATTGAAAATGGGTGTTGACATTGATTTGCAGGTTTACGGCGAAAAACTGATGGTGAACAAACGTGGTTGTATCGTAGCCATTGAACCTTCAACAGGCGAAATTTTGGCTTTGGTTTCCTCGCCTAGTTTCGACCCGAATTTATTGGTGGGAAAACAAAACATCAGTAAAAACTATCCGACCTTTGTGATGGATGAAGGAAAGCCACTTTATCCACGGCCTTTGGCGGCGGAATACCCGCCGGGATCAATTTTCAAACTGGTTCAAGCCCTCATCGGGCTTCAGGAAGGTGTTATCAACGAAACTTCAGGTTTTCCCTGCAATAAATCGATGGTTGGTTGCCACAATCACCCGAGTGCCGGAAACTTACCTGATGGGATCAAACATTCCTGCAATCCCTATTTTTATTACGTTACAAGACGCATTATTCAACAAGGTAAAAAGCGCAGTATGTTTGCTGACGCAGAAGTTGGTTTGAACCGTTGGTCGGAATACATGCATAGCTTCGGGCTCGGCGAAAAATTCGACTCTGACATTACTGGTTTACGTCCGGGATTGATTCCCAACGCAGCCTATTACGACGAATGGTACGGTCATCATACCTGGGCATTTTCGACGATCCGGTCGATTTCAATTGGTCAGGGAGAGGTGAAAGTGACACCACTTCAAATGGCCAACATTGCCGCTATTATTGCCAATAAAGGCTGGTATTACACACCGCATTTCGTACGCTCAATCGGCGACAGCGGTCCGTTACCACAGTTTCGCAAGAAACATTACACAATGGTTGAGGCCCAACACTTTACTCCGGTAATAGAGGGAATGCGCAGAGCCGTGTATGCACCAGGTGGAACCGCTCACAGAGCCAGTTTTGCTGAAGACATAATTGTTTGTGGTAAAACCGGAACGGCGCAAAATCCGGCCGGAGAAGATCATTCCATTTTCATTTCCTTCGCCCCGATGGACAACCCCAAAATTGCGATTGCCGTTTTCATTGAAAATGCCGGTTTCGGTGGAACCTGGGCGGCTCCGATGGCGAGTCTAATGATGGAGAAATACCTGAAAGGAAAGGTAACCGACAAAGAAAAAGAAACCCGCATTCTTACTGCCAATCTTCTCAATGTGAAGCCGAAACCCAAGAAAAAGAAATGAGAAGGGACGATTCATTGACGCAGCACGTGGATTGGTGGCTGTTCGCGGTAGTGATCATCATGCTGGGAATGGGGATTGCCAATGTCTATTCAGCGGCTTACGATCCTGATCATCCGAGTATTTTCGACTTTTCGCAGAAATACGGTAAACAAATCATGTGGGTTGGCGTTTCCTTGTTTTTAGGATTACTTGTTTTTCTCATCGATGCCGATATTTACCGGAAATTCGCCATTCCCATTTACCTGTTTACCTTCAGTTTGCTCATTTTGGTGTTGTTTATGCCGGCAGTAAACGGAGCACACGCATGGTTGGGCTTTGGTACTTTGGGGATTCAACCGGCTGAATTTGCCAAGATCGGAACGGCCATTGCCCTGAGTACTTATGTCAGCAATGTAAACATCAAGCAACAAAACATGCAAACGGTATTCCTCGCTTTGGGAATTGTATTGGTGCCGATGGTTATGATCCTGCTACAGCCAGATGCGGGAACGTTTGTTGTATTTACCTCATTCTTTTTTGTGTTATACCGAGAGGGAATTACGTTCGACCCGATTGTGTTGCGCATCGTAAACACCATTCCCGGGGTGAAATTCAAAGAAACCTGGGTAGGAAGCCACTTTATTCCGATCTTGTTTTTTACCGTTTTTCTCTCGCTCATTACGTTGCTTATGAGTGGCAATGAGTACGAATTCAGTTTCATGCCAGGTTTCCTGATTCCCGGATTTTACGGAATTCTTTTCACCCTGGCGGTGATTGCATTATTAGCCTACCTGATGCTGCGTTGGATTTCTGCAAAGCGTGAAAAAGGCCGTGTTCTGGCAATTGTACTCATTGGATTTTTACTCTCGGCCAGCATTTCAACGGCGGTTAACTTTTCGTTTAAAAACCTCGCGAAGCACCAACGGGATCGTATCGAATTGTTCCTTGGCTTGAAACAGGATCCTGACGGTGAAGATTACAACCGGAACCGCGCGATGGCCGCTGTAGGTTCGGGTGGAATGTTTGGAAAAGGTTACCAGCAAGCCAGTGTTGCCAGTGTAGAATCCAATCATGTTCCGGAAAGTGAAACCGACTTCATTTTTTGTCCGCTGGCCGAAGAATGGGGGTTTATGGGAAGCACCGCCATCGTGTTTTTATTCATGTTCATGCTTATCAGGATCGTGATTATTGCTGAGCGGCAGCGGTCGACATTTAACCGAGTATATGCCTATAGTGTTGCGATGATCGTGTTTTACCACTTTGCCGTAAACATTGGAATGAATATCGGTTTTGCACCGGTAATCGGGATTCCGTTACCGTTTTTCAGCTATGGTGGTTCGTCGCTGATGTCATTTTCCATCATGTTGTTTATCCTGTTGAAACTGGATAGCCAACGGCGGGATGTACTTCATTAACTTTTATAAGATTGGCTGCGGGCACGCGTTTCATCGCGTGCCGGATTTATTTTGGTGCTTTATTGTAGGTGCTGGATGCGTCCCATGCTTACAAAATCATTCTGCTGTATCAGCTTTCTTCTTCTTCTTCCATTCAAACCCGTATTCCAACGAAATCAAATGCTCGGTATAAGGATTTCCGGTATTGTATTTCCGGCCGTAATAGTATGTAAAACTAATGGTATTCGGACCAGGCATATCGATATCAGTTCCCAATCCGAAACGAACACGATTGAACCGCTGTCCAAATTCACCTAAAACCGGATTGTAGAAAAATTCTGCTGAAAAACCGAGATCAAAACGTGTTTTGGGGATCGAATATTCAACATACGGTTTCAAACGCAAAGCCTGATCAAGGTCAGAGTCGGAACTGCTCCCAGAACCAATAACCAATTGATAACGAGTACGAAAACCAACCTTAACCTCCTTGATTTTTTTTCTGAAATCGGCGTTCATGTTAAAACGATTGGAATAGGTCGGATTCCCGTTATCAGCATACGAAGCGATGAACCGGTAATCAACCGATGGACGAAACCATTTCAGGTGTTCGCTTTTGAGACTTACTTCCTGAAACAAAGTTTCCAGCTTACCATCAGTGCGGATTCGTGCATTGGTTTGAACACCCGCAATTAGGTCTTTAAGTACCTCGCGCTTAATTCCGGCGGCAAGCCAGATTTCAGACCTGTCTTGTGCATTGGCAGTACTACCAGCAATACACAGTAGAACTAGCAGGAGTCTCATTTTTTTATATTAATGGTACCAACATCAGTCGCTTTCTTTTTATCAACGGTAACGGTCATCGTGATCGCTTCTTCACCACCATTGCACAACAAACAATCCGAATACACAAAAATAGTATACGTTCCCGGTTGCAGGTATTTGAACTCAAACGAACCATCGTAACTGGCTTCGATTTTATCGTCGAATGTATTATCACCTGTACCATAGATGATGTAGATATCTTCTTTGAATCCGGCATATTCGCTTAACAACACCGTTTGGTTCGAATTGTAATCCTGAATATTGATTTTTCCTGTGATGGAACCTGATCCGCCTTCACCTTCTACTTTTTTACAGGCTGTGAAGAACAGTAAGCCTAACGAGATAATTGCAATTAGTTTCATGAAAATTGTTGATATGTTAAGGCAATATTAAGTCAAAAAAACGGACCAAATCAAGCGTTGGAAATAAAAAACGATGAATGACAAGATTAATTTTATTTCAGGCAACATTGTTACATTTCGTTCATATTAACTATTTAAATGCGAATATGTTGTGCGAAATTTAACAATTTGATAATATCAAGCAACTTTTTCATAAATTTAGAGTCCTCTTAGTAAAACTGTATCTCCATGATTACACGTGTTCTATTGCCGCTTTTCGCTTTTCTCTTACTGCTTCCCGTCTCCGGTTTGTCGCAGGTAGTGATCAACGAATATTCCTGTTCAAATATGAACGGTCCGACAGACGCTTTCGCTGAACGGGAAGATTGGATCGAATTATACAATACCTCCGCCACAGCTGTTGATTTGACCGGTTATTACCTGTCGGATAATGACAACAATCTTACCAAATGGCTTATTCCTTCAGGATCAATTCCTGCGAATGGTTATAAAATGGTATACTGTTCAGGTCGGGATTTGGTGTCGGGAACACAATATCATCCAAATTTTAAATTGACGCAAACTGAAGGTGATTGGATTATTTTGACGCTTCCGAACGGAAACGTATTGGATTCCATTCAAATTGTACACATGACGAAAGGAGATCACTCGGTAGGGCGTTCTACAAACGGTGCAATTGACTGGAAATTATTTACAACCCCAACACCCAATGCAGCCAATACCGGAGCAGTTGATTTTTATACAGCTACGCCGGTTTTCGATATTGCTCCCGGATTTTACGCCGGTGCTCAAAGTGTAACCATTACATGTCCTGATGTTACGGCAACTATTCGTTATACAACAGACGGATCGGTTCCTACAGCAGCGTCTACGCTTTATGCCGGACCTGTCAATATTGCAGCAACTACTGTTTTACGCGCACGTGCTTTCTCGGCGAATTTGACAAGTTTTACCCAATCAGGGACTTATTTTATTAATGTAAATCATACCGTACCTGTTGTTTCAGTTGCTGGTGCTGGTGGTGGAAGCGTTGCCTCATTACTTGCCGGTACCCAGGTCACGCCTCAGGGATTCTTCGAATTGTGGGAGGACGATCAGACATTGGCCGGAAAAGGCGAAGGTGAATTCAACAAACATGGAAATGATTCCTGGGCATACGATCAACGCGGTTTCGACTACATCATGCGTGATGAATTCGGTTACAACAATGATATTTCTCACCAGATTTTCCCGGAAACACCCAGAGATAATTTCCAGCGACTCATTCTGAAGCCGGGAGCCAGTGATAACTTTCCGTTTGAAACAGGTGGTGCGCATATCCGGGATGCTTTTATTCACACGCTTTCGCAAAAAGCTGACATGAAATTGGACGAACGTACCTGGAGACCTTGCGTGGTTTACCTGAATGGCCAGTACTGGGGTGTTTATGAAATTCGTGAAAAAGCAGATGATGCCGATTACACAGAGTTTTATGCGGATCAGGATAAGTATCACTTATACTACCTCAAAACATGGGGCGGAACCTGGGAAGATTACGGTGCGCCGAATGCAGCAGCCGACTGGAATGCCTTGAGAAATTACATCAACACCAATAACATGGGTGTTCAGGCCAATTTTGATTATGTTGACAGTCAGCTTAACTGGGAATCGTTGGTGGATTATTTCGTCATCAACTCGTATACCGTAAATCAGGACTGGCTGAACTGGAACACTTCATGGTGGCGTGGAACCGATCCGTTGGGTGACAAGAAAAAATGGCGTTACTCCCTTTGGGATATGGATGCAACTTTCGGACACTACTTTAATTACACTAACATTCCGGATGATTCGCCATCCGCTGACCCTTGTAATGCTGAAAATTTACCTGATCCGGGTGGACAAGGGCATACCGAGATTTTATCGAAGCTAATTGCTGAAAATCCGGTAGTAGAACAATATTATATTGCGCGTTATTCCGATTTGGTAAACACCTATTTATCATGTGATTACATGAATTTCTTGTTGGATAGTATGATCAACGAAATCCAACCTGAAATGGCACAACATGCTACCAGATGGGGCGGGTCTTACGCAACATGGCAGACTAACGTACAAACATTGCGCGACTTTATCGATGATCGTTGTGTTGAATTGACACAAGGGATGATCGATTGCTATGAATTGGAAGGACCTTATAACCTGGTAGTAGATGTTTCTCCGGCAGGTGCGGGAGAAGTAAAAGTGAACTCTGTTTGGGCGCCGACTTATCCATGGTCAGCTACCTATTTCGGAGGAATTAACACCAATTTTGTAGCACAGGCAAATGTCGGTTATGTATTCGATCATTGGGAATATACTACCGGACCAATGCTGCAAGCCATAGGCGAGGATACCAATGCAATGCAACTGGCTGGTCCTGAAAATGTGGTAGCCGTATTCGTGGCTGACAATCCGGATCTGGATGGTGACGGTGTTTTGAACGTGGATGAGGTGGCCAATGGTACCGATCCGAATAACCCGGATACGGACGGTGACGGTGAAAGCGACGGTGTTGAAACCGGAGCAGATCCTGCAAATCCGATTGATACGGATGGTGACGGAATTATTGATCCATTGGATTCGTCGATTTTGGATGCTGATAATGATGGCGTAAATGACGAAACTGACCCTGCAAATACTGACCCGTGTATTCCAAATCCGAACGCCGGCCCTTGTGACCAGGATGGTGATGGTTTGACGAACGCTGAAGAAGCTACCGAAGGTACAAGTCCAACCAACCCGGATACGGATGGTGATGGAATTAACGACGGCGATGAAGTAACAGCCGGTACTGATCCGTTAGATCCATGTGATCCACCAAACGCTTCACCTGGTTGTAATATTGATACGGATGGTGATGGCTTATTGGATACTCAGGAAACATTGATCGGTACAGATCCAAACAATCCTGATACGGATGGTGACGGAATCGCAGACGGTGTTGAAGTAACAAGCGGTACAAACCCATTGGATGACTGTGATCCGAATCCGGTTGGAGATGATTGCTTCAACGGAATTTTCATGCCAACCGGTTTTTCTCCGAATGGCGATGGATTGAATGATTATCTCAGCCCTAAAGTGGGGAATAATGTTGTGAAATTCACATGGTTCCTATACGATCGTTGGGGTAACCGAATGGTGATGTCATCAGATCCGGCATTCAAATGGGATGGAAACTTTAACGGAGTAAGAGTAAATTCCGGAGCTTATGCTTACATGCTTGAAGTAGAATATACAGACGGTAAGAAAGAAACACTTTCCGGCAACGTTACAGTAACAAGATAAGTTATGAAACGCTGGATAATTGGAACAATAATGGGTCTTGGGTCAGCCGTTGGCTGGTCCCAGGATCTTCATTTCTCACAAGTATTGCAATCGCCGGTATTGCTGAATCCGGGTGCTACCGGTGTTTACGACGGCTGGGAACGCATTACCCTGCACCACCGCAATCAATGGTTAGGTGCTAACACACAATTCATGTCAACGGCATTTGCAGCGGAAGCTACATTCTTGAAAAACCCGAAAAAAAATACCGGTTATCTGGGAATGGGCGTTTCATTCTTTAATGATATGGGTGGTGACGCGAAATTCGGAAATCAATTGGGAGCTTTAACGGTTTCGGGCGTACTTCCAATGGGTGGAGCAGGCCAGCTTTCATTAGGAATTCAGGGTGGTTTTGGTAACCGAAAAGGTGATATGTCGCGCTTGCTTTATGAAAGTCAGTGGAACGGTTCGGGATTTGATCCTACGATCTATTCGGGTGAAGGTGATGGTTTAAATTCATTCAGTTATGCTGATGTTTCAACAGGACTTTTCTATCAGTACGATGGTGGATCCTCTACGTTTGCGCGTAACAACGACATGAAATTACAGGTTGGTTTGGCTGTTTATCATGCCAACGCACCTCAAATGAATTACCGGGCCGGTGGATCAGAACAATTAGCGCGGAAGTATGTCGGTATGGTGAATTATGCCATGGACCTTCCGAATACGGAATGGTCGTTTGACGTTCAGTTTGTACAATTCATTCAGGGCGGGCATTACGAAACAATCTTTGGTGGTTTGACCCGCAGACGTTTTCAGGAAGGAACCAAAATTACCGGTTACTCGCAAGATGCATCATTTGGTTTTGGAGCGTATGTTCGCATGAAAGATGCCATTATTCCGACAGTTCAGGTCGATTACAAAGGTTTTCGCTTCGGATTGTCGTATGATCTCATCATCTCCCGCATGCGCAGATCGTATGGTGGTGGAAGTGCCGAATTGTCGGTTAGTTATACCAACTTGGCTCACGCGCTTTTCAAAGGACGTAGAAAAGGATATTAAAAACGATAAATTACACGAGGAAGTCGTTGTTCGGTCGAAAGATTGGATAACGGCTTTTTTGTTGGATTCTCCACTTCTTATGGAACTATAAGTAGAAGATTCAGCACTTATTTCATAGTTTCATGCTCAACTGTCATTCCCGTAAGGACGCGATATAGTAACACGTAGATCACCCAACTCAACATCCGTCCCGTAGACGGGACACCCCATCACACAGAATATCTCACCCCAACGAGGCGAAATACAAGGTAAAGATTCTGGTTTTACAATATTGCGTTCCCTACAGGACTATTTTGTAGTTTCACGCAAGAAAAAAAACAAAAAAGCATCTAACAAAATATGTGTGGTTTTCTAAGAAATGGTACTGTTAAAATCAATCAGTTACTTTCCGTTGGGAAAACCATACTGCTATCGATCTCTTTTTTCGCAACATTTTCCCTGACCGCACAAACTGATTGGAACGTTTCTTTCAAGCCAATGATGGAGAAGCAACCCTTGGTCCTGAATCAGATCTATACGATTAAACAAGATACATTTCGCATAGAAACCTTGCGGTTTTATATTTCCAATATTTCTTTCCTCAACGAAGGCAAAACAGTTTTTACTGAATCAGCAGGTTATCATTTAATCGACGCGGAAGATTCCGCCAGTTACCAAATCGCATTCTATTCGCCTAAAAAACTGACGTATGACCAAATTCAGTTCAATGTAGGAATCGACAGCGTCACTAATGTGGCCGGTGTAATGGGTGGCGACCTGGATCCCACAAAAGGGATGTACTGGTCATGGCAAAGTGGCTACATCAACTTCAAACTCGAAGGCTGGAATCCGAAATCTACCGCCCGGAAACATGAATTCCAATACCATTTGGGTGGTTACATGACACCTTATTCCGCACTTGGAACCGTTCGGATTATGTTTGATAAAAAGCAATCCAACCATGAAATAACGGTTCAATTAGCACTGTTTCTGGAACAATTGAATGTCACCGAATTACCTGCGATTATGTCACCGGGTGATCGGGCCGTTGAATTATCCGAGATTTTACCCACGATTTTTTCTGCGAAATGATGAAACGTTTCGCCTTGATTCTGCTATTGGTCATTGTCGGTTTTGCGATGATGAAACCCAAAAAAGATCCGGTGATTCACGTGCCGAAAGGTTGGCCTAAACCGGCCTATGATTTCAAAAAAAATCCACTCGACGAATCCACAATCGAATTGGGAAGACAGTTGTTTTATGATCCGGTTTTGTCACGCAATAACCAGGTTTCGTGCGCCAGCTGTCATTTGCAGCAAACAGCTTTCACTCACATCGATCATGCACTGAGCCATGGTATTGATGACCGCATCGGGAATCGCAATTCACCTGCATTGGTCAACCTGGCCTGGAGTAAATTATTTATGTGGGACGGAGCGGTTAATCACCTCGACGTTCAGGCATTGGCACCAATAGAAAATCACCTGGAAATGGATGAGAAAATTGCGAATGTGGTGCGCAAACTGCAAGCTTCCAAAACCTATCGCGGGCGGTTTTTTAATGCTTTTGGCGATAGTACCGTTACCGGCGAACGAACCCTGAAATCCATTTCGCAATTCCTGCTGACACTCGTAAGCACCAATTCCAAATACGACCAGGTGATGCGAAAGGAAAAAGGTATTCAATTCAGCGAATCGGAGCAAAAAGGATATCTGCTGTTTAAAAAGCACTGCGCGTCTTGCCACACGGAACCACTTTTTACCAACGGATTATTTGAAAACAACGGCCTTGAACCAGATTCAACACTCAACGACATCGGAAGAATGAGTATTACACGCCGAAGTTCCGATTCACTCAAATTTAAAGTCCCGACGCTCCGGAATATTGAGCGTTCGCCTCCTTACATGCATGACGGTCGGTTCCGGAATTTGCAAATGGTGTTATTTCACTATAGTAACGGAATTCATACTTCACCGACACTCTCTGTACAGCTCAAAAACGGTATTGCATTAAACGAACAGGAAAAAGGGTCAATAATTGCCTTTTTAAAAACGCTCACGGATACTGATTTTCTGATGAATCCGAAGTATGGTTACCCCAAGTGAGGGAAATAAATATAAATTAAAAGATGAGTATGAAAAAGCTAGGTTTGATGTTAGCAGGGTTTAGTGGCTTCGCGGTGTATGCCCAACCCGAGATTGAAAATTGGTTGATGAATCAGGGAGAATACGCCAGTTATTGGGAAAATACGGGCGGTGGTCCGGGTAATCCGGATAATTTTGTGTTTAGCACAAGCACCGTTCTCGCCAATGTGACACGGGTTTGTTATAACAGTACCTACGTTTGGGTAGAATCGGATGGGATGACCACCAACATGGGACAATTCCTGAATCCAGGTGCACCAACCGAACAAAATTACACCTATCGTTTTCCCCGAACTCCAACTGTTCCTGCCAGCAAAACTGGTTCTCCTTATGTGGGTTCCATCGGTTTGTTGAACAATGGCGTTCCGGTATACGGTTTGTCAAATGCACATTATTACAACGGTTCCGATAACAATGGGAATGGGACCGGAACATGGAATGTGGAAGTTTATTTAGCAGAAGGTTTCGTGCTTGATTCAACCCTGGGCGCGCATCCTCAGCAGCAAGGAGCTTACCACAGCCATGCCAAACCGTATAGGTTATATTCCACAACACCAGAAACCGAGCATTCACCGATCGTTGGATATGCATTCGATGGCTACCCGATTTATGGACCCTACGGATATACCACAGCGATGAACGCATCAAGTGGCATTTCGCGTATGAAAACCGGATATGGATTGCGCAATATTACTACGCGTACCACATTACCTGATGGAAGTAGTCTGAGTGCAGCGGATTACGGCCCGGACGTGAGTGTAACTTATCCGATTGGCACCTACATTGAAGATTATCAGTGGTCGGCTGCCAATGGTGGGGATTTGGATGAGTACAACGGACGTTTTTGCGTAACACCCGAATATCCTGGTGGTACGTACGCCTATTTCGTAACGATTGATGCCAACGGAACACCAGAGTTTCCTTACTATATCGGAACGGAATATTACGGTGCGCCTGAAGTAGATGATATCACGATGGGAGCAACTATTACCGTTCCATCTTCCGGAGTGAGTTGTTTCACCGATCCGCTTTCGGTGAATGAAGCTGCGCAAAAAGAAACCATTTTGGTAGCTCCAAATCCGTCGAATGGTGTGTTTAACCTTCAATTACCGAATGTTTCCGGGAGCACAACGGTTGAAATTTACACTGCTGCAGGTCAGCAAATCTTCGTTCAAACCATCACAACAAATGAGTTGTTGATTGATCTTTCTACTCAAAACAATTCAGGCGTATTGTTGCTGAAAGTCACCAATAATGGTCAATCCTATTATTCGAAAATCGCTTTGAAGTAAAGTAGGTTTAAAGACGAGAAACCTGATAGCTATTTTGGTTATCAGGTTTTTTTATTCCCCAATTATGGATCACAAATCCTTTCAAACTAAACCGATTTATAATCTTTCGCAACTCGTTCGTTTTTCCCAATTAAAGACATTACTTTTGCGGTCTCAAAAATCAGGAAACGCATGGAGCAGTCAACGAAAATCACAGCAGCACTTATTTCGGTTTATTACAAAGACGGATTGGAACCGATCGTTCGTCGATTGCATGCCGACAACGTGGTTATATACTCAACCGGCGGAACACAGGCTTTTATCGAAGCATTGGGCATTCCGGTGGTAGCTGTGGAATCGATGACCAACTATCCAGAGATTTTCGGAGGTCGTGTAAAAACCTTGCACCCCGCTATTTTCGGCGGTATTTTGCACAGAAGAAACCTGCAGTCTGACCTTGATCAAGCCACGCAATTCAACATTCCGACCATTGATTTGGTGATCGTGGACTTGTACCCGTTTGAAGAAACCTTGGCTTCGGGAGCGGCTCACCAGGACATCATCGAGAAAATCGATATCGGTGGCATCTCACTCATTCGCGCAGCAGCGAAAAACTACAATGACGTAGTGATTATTCCTTCCGTGAACCAATATGGCCGTTTCCAGGAAATTCTGGAAGCAAATGGTGCTACAACAACATTGGAAGAGCGTAAGGCTTTCGCCCGCGACGCGTTCATGGTTTCATCACATTACGACACACACATTTTCCGTTACTTCAACCAGGAAGAGCCATTACCTGTTTTCAAGGAAAGTATCCTCGAATCACAGCCGTTACGTTACGGCGAGAACCCGCACCAACGCGGTTGGTTCCACGGTGATTTCAGCGCAATGTTCGATCAATTACACGGAAAAGAATTGTCTTACAACAACTTACTCGACGTTGACGCAGCGGTTCAACTCATGGCCGAGTTCAAAGACAACGACCCGACATTCGCCATTTTAAAACACAACAATGCCTGCGGATTAGCAACACGTTCAACATTGAAACAAGCCTATGCTGATGCATTGGCAGGTGATCCAACTTCTGCGTTCGGTGGAATTTTGATCGCAAACCGTCCGATTGATTTGGCTACTGCTGAATTGGTAAATGATTTATTCTGCGAAGTGGTGGTAGCCCCATCATTTGATGCAGACGCGTTGGAAGTACTAAAAAGCAAAAAGAACCGCATTTTATTAATTCAGAAAGAAGCATCCATGCCGAAACGTCAATTTAGAACTTTACTGAACGGCGTATTGGAACAGGACAAGGATTTATTGTCTGAAACCGCTGCCGATTTCACTCCACGTACGAATACTGTTCCTACTGCACAAGAAGTAGAAGATTTGGTATTTGCCAACAAACTGGTGAAGCATACCAAATCGAATACGATCATTTTAGCTAAAAACGGCCAATTGATCGCGAGTGGTACGGGCGAAACATCACGAGTAGATGCCTTGCGTCATGCGATTGAAAAGGCAAAAGCATTTCAATTCGATTTGAACGGAGCGGTAATGGCCTCGGATGCGTTTTTCCCATTTCCTGATTGCGTTGAAATCGCTCATTTGGCAGGAATCACAGCTGTTGTTCAGCCGGGCGGTTCGATCAAAGACGAATTGTCGATTGATTATTGCAATGCCAATGGAGTAGCGATGGTCTTCACAGGGAACAGACACTTTAAACATTAATTGAAAATTGAAAATGTAAAATTGAAAAGCAAGTACTACACTCCTTTTCAATTTTCAATTGACTGAATAATTTTAACATTCATAATTCATAATTACCCCTTATTTCAATTTATTTACTCTACTTTTGTAACCATTTCCGGATTTTTACGAAAAAGGGGAAGTTTACAAGCATAACGCAGCGCAATAAATGGGACTCTTTAATTTTCTTACGCAAGAAATTGCTATCGACTTAGGTACTGCTAACACACTCATTATCATGAATGATAAGGTAGTCGTGGATGAACCGTCTATCGTGGCAAGGGATATTCAAACGGGCAAGATTGTGGCTATCGGCAAGAAAGCACAGCAAATGCACGGGAAAACACACAAATTAATTGAAACGGTAAGACCTTTGAAAGATGGTGTAATTGCCGATTTCCAGAGCGCCGAACAAATGATTCGCGGGTTTATCAAAATGATCAATCCGGGGAAACGCATGTTTAATCCGACATTGCGAATGGTGATTTGTATTCCTTCGGGAATTACAGAGGTTGAAAAACGTGCCGTTCGTGACTCTGCCGAACATGCCGGTGCAAAAGAAGTGTACCTGATTCACGAACCAATGGCTGCGGCAATCGGTATCGGTATCGACGTTGAAGAGCCGATGGGAAATATGATCATCGATATCGGTGGTGGTACTTCCGAAATTGCAGTAATTGCTCTTGGCGGAATTGTGTGTGATAAATCAATCCGTATTGCGGGTGATGATTTCACATCAGACATTGAAGAATACATGCGCCGTCAGCACAACATTTTGGTGGGTGAGCGTACAGCTGAACAAATCAAAATCGAAGTAGGCGCTGCTTTACCAGAATTGGATAATCCACCGGCAGACTTTGCGGTTCGCGGTCGTGACTTGATGACAGGTATTCCGAAAGAAATCATCATTACTTACTCCGAAGTTGCACATGCGCTGGATAAAACCATTTCCAAGATCGAAGAAGCGATTTTAAGTGCGTTGGAACAAACGCCGCCGGAATTATCAGCCGATATCTACAAAACTGGTATTTACCTTGCAGGTGGTGGTTCAATGCTTCGCGGTTTGGATCGCAGAATCAACGAAAAAACCAAATTGCCGGTGCATATTGCCGAAGATCCGCTTCGCGCAGTAGCTCGTGGTACAAGTATCGCGTTGAAGAACCTGGATCGTTTCCAGTTCCTGATCAAAGACTAGATTACAATTACATATACGGAAAGGTGTCAGCAGTGTTGGCACCTTTTTTTGTGGGGCATTTTTACTGAGCAAATTTTCAAATTGGACATTTGTCAAATTGGACATTTGTCAAATTTGGAATATTGCTCGTGGAATTTTTCGAGAAAATTCTAAAATTTTAGAAATGTCAAAGAAGTCTATTTTCACTGATCTACAGAGCTGCTCCAACTTTCCGGAACACACTTTTATACGGATTCCACAATTCCAGTGTTATCCTGACAACACCCACCCCGATTAATTTACGTAGCTTAGACTTACTACGTTGCTTAACATGAAAACCGGAATCTCACCTATTTTTCTCCTCCTCCTTGGAATTTTCCTTTGGTCTGCCAGTGTTGCTCAGTCCAACCTGTCACTTGCCGTGCGGGGAAAGTATTTGCCATTGGGCGGTTTGGAAGATGCCTACGGACTTACGTATACTTATGGTGGCGAAATCATTCTCAACGACCGTCATTCGATTGGTGTAGACGGCAATATGTTTCGTACCCGTACGGAAATCGATAACGACGAAGATGAAGCGATGTATAGTGAAATTAACCGTAAAACTTACGGTTTGGTCGACTACAAGCTGTTGATGTATGTGAAACCCGGGATCCAAATCTTTCTGACAGCTTACCAAAAATGGAGTGGAAGGTACTGGATGTGGTACAAAAAGCACAAATACGATTTCGGTGATCAGGATCTTTCTTTTCTGCAATCAACCAAACGCGGACGTTTTAACGAAACCGGCTTTGGACTCGGGATGAAACGTTATTTTTCCGATTCTGGCTTTGGACTTGATCTTTGCCTGGGAATGGGGTATCGCACCGGGACGAACGAGATTTATGAGCACTTGAGTTCCTACGAGGCAAGAATCACCCCGAAGCTTGACTATGACCACATCAGGGCGTATGTTCGGTTAAATCTCTTTTTTCAGTTTCCAATCCGCAGATGAGAACTCTTTTGCTCCCGTTCAGCCACCGGTTCCTGAAAGTGATCAGTGGAAAGCTTGATTTCCGTTGCAGGTGAATCGATTGTCATTGTTTGTGCTCTGCAATAGCCTGAACCATCGACGAAATATTGGTGGTAAAGAGTTTCACAGCAATCGCCAGCAAGATAATTCCAAAGACCTTTTTCAGGATTGCAATTCCGCCAGGACCAAGTAAAATCTCCAAACGTTTAGTCAATCGCAAAACAACGTACACAATCACCACATTGATCAGAATGGCCAACACAATGTTGATATTTTGAAATTCAGCTCTCAGCGAAACTAACGTCGTCATTGTTCCCGCTCCAGCAATAATCGGAAATGCCAACGGTACAATACTGGCTGTTTTCCCCGAAACATTATCGCGAAACACGCGAACGCCCAAAATCATTTCCAGGCTCATGGCAAATAAGATCAGTGAACCTGCCACAGCAAACGATTTGATATCAACACCGAATAATTTCAGGATGCTTTCCCCCAAAATCAAAAAACCGATCATAATTCCCAACGAAGCCAAACTGGTGCGCACCGGGTGAAGATCACCGGCCTGTTCCTTGAGTTTGATAATCAGCGGCACCGAACCCACAATATCGATTACTGCAAACAAGACCATTGTGGCCTTAAACAATTCGGAAGGATTAAATCCTGCAAAAAAATTGGTCATACCTGTTCCAGAATTATGGTTTCTACTACATTGGCAAAATGGAGATGCTCAAGCTCCTGCACTTTTGCAGCAACTGATTCGGGTGTATCATTTTCAGAAATGGCAACTTTAAATTGTGCCAGCAACCGTCCTTTATCAAATTCTTCATTCACCAGGTGGATAGAAATACCCGTTTCCGGCTCACAGGCCTCCACTACAGCCTTATGTACATGAATTCCATACATTCCCTTGCCGCCGAATTTCGGAAGCAGCGCAGGGTGTATATTAATGATCCGGTCCTGAAAACCGCGAATGATGTTTACAGGAATTTTGCGCAGAAATCCGGCCAGTACAATCCAATCAATATGACGGTAGTGCAATTCCTGCAGCAACGTAAGTCCGCTTTCAAAAGAAGCGTTGTCCATTACCAGTACTTCAATTCCCAAAACACGCACTTTTTCCACAACAGGCGCAGCGGGTTTGTTGCACACCACCAACGCCACCGAAATGGTTGGAGAAGCGGCAAAATGCTCAATCAGACGAATTGCATTGGAACCGGTTCCGGATGCAAACACAGCTATGGACTGAATATTCATGCGGCAAAGGTAAGTTCTCTGAGCCGAATAGACCTCTTTAGTAGTTAAAATCTGCCGAATAGTTACTTCAACCCGTTAATTAACATAGTGGCAAAACGAGTCTAAAAGGCAGCAAACAGAACACCTATCCGGTTTTTGACCGTTTCCTTTCATCAATTAAGTTGAGATATATTTTGTTTATATGGGTTTTCCTTTTTTCTTTGCAAGCTGAAAAACCTTATAAACGATTTTGAGATGTCTGATATCAAGTCAAGAGTAATATCTATCATAGTAGATAAATTAGGAGTTGAAGAAACTGAAGTAACAAACGAAGCAAGCTTCACAAACGACCTGGGTGCCGATTCCCTGGATACTGTAGAGTTGATCATGGAATTCGAGAAAGAATTCAATATCGCTATTCCTGACGATCAGGCAGAGAACATTCAGACGGTTGGTGACGCTGTTACTTACATTGAGCAAAACGCTAACTAAGAATTTGCTTCAACGAAGCAGATAGACGAACGAACATCACATTTATGGAGCTTAAGAGAGTTGTTGTTACTGGGCTTGGTGCGTTAACACCTATTGGAAACACTGTTGCCGAATATTGGGAAAATCTTCTCAAAGGTACAAGCGGAGCCGCTCCCATCCAACAATTTGATGCTTCGAAGTTCAAAACACTATTTGCCTGTGAAGTCAAAAACTTTAATGTAGAAGATTTTCTCGATAGAAAAGAAGCAAGGAAATTAGATCAATTTTCACAATACGCCATGGTCTCTGCTACAGAGGCCATGGTTGATTCTAAGCTGTTGGAATCAAATCCGAACCTGGATCGTATCGGTGTGATCTGGGGATCGGGAATCGGAGGTCTTAAAACGTTCCAGGATGAAGCACAAAATTTCTTCGCCGGTGACGGAACTCCTAAATTCAACCCGTTCTTTATTCCGAAAATGATCGCTGACATTGCGGCAGGGCATATTTCCATCAAGTATGGTTTGCGCGGTCCGAATTATGTTACCGTATCTGCTTGTGCTTCTTCTACCAACGCAATCATCGATGCGTTTAACCTGATTCGTTTGGGTAAAGCCGATGCATTTGTTACAGGTGGTTCCGAAGCAGCAGTAAATGAAATGGGAATGGGAGGTTTCAATGGTTTGAAAGCCCTTTCTACCCGCAATGATTCACCTGAAACGGCTTCTCGTCCGTTTGATCTGGATCGCGACGGTTTTGTACTTGGTGAAGGTGGTGGTGCGTTGATTCTTGAAGAATACGAACACGCTATCAAACGCGGTGCAAACATCTACGCAGAAGTTTTGGGTGGTGGAATGTCCGGTGATGCTTATCACATGACGGCCCCACATCCGGATGGAATCGGAGCGCGTAACGTAATGATCGCAGCATTGGAAGACGCAAATCTTTCGCCGGATGCAGTTGATTACGTCAACGTTCACGGAACGTCCACACCTTTGGGTGATATCGCTGAAACGAAAGCAATTTTGCAGGTTTTCGGTGAACACGCTTACAAACTCAACATCAGTTCAACCAAATCCATGACAGGCCACCTGTTGGGAGCAGCAGGCGCGATCGAAGCAATTGCTTGTATTTTGGCAGTGAAAAATGATATTGTTCCTCCTACTATTAATCATTTCACAGACGATCCTGAAATCGACAACCGTTTGAATTTCACGTTCAACACTCCGCAAAAACGCACTGTTGATGTTGCATTGTCAAATACCTTTGGTTTCGGTGGTCACAACACGTCTGTGATTGTTCGAAAATTCAAAGGCTAGTTGCGGCTTAGATTTCCATTTTTAGCAGGACGAAAGTCGCAGGAAGATCTTGATCTTATCCGCTTTTTTATTGAAAAATTTGGCTATCGTCCCAAAAATCTGGAACTGTTCTACGAAGCCATTACCCATCGTTCCATCGCGTTTGCTACTCCGAAAGAATTTTCCAACGAACGGCTCGAATTTTTAGGTGATGCCATTCTGGACGCCATCATCGCCGAATTTTTATTTCAAAAATTCCCGGACCAGGACGAAGGTTATCTCACCAAAGTAAAATCAAAGGTTGTTTCCCGGAAAACACTCTCCGATTTAGGTGAAGAACTCGAATTGCGTAAAATTCTGCGATACAACAAAGGCCGGTCCATCAATCTTACTTCTCTCGAAGGAAATGCTTTTGAGGCAATCATCGGGGCTATTTACCTCGACAGCTCGTTTGAAGCAGTCAAAAAAATACTGCACCACCATATTTTCCGCAAGTATGTGGATTTGAATAAAATCCTGATTGAGGAAATCGATTTTAAATCCAAGTTGTTTATCTGGAGCCAAAAACGCCGTCTCGAACTCGAATTTCAGGTGTTACTCGAAGAAAACACGCACGGAACCTGGAAATACGAAGTCATGGTTCAAGTCAACGGAACCAATTACGGAAAAGGAACCGGAGCTTCTAAAAAAATTGCAGAGCAAGCAGCCGCCCGCGAAACGCTCATTTTGATGGGAGAACTTTAGTAATGCTTAATGTTGAATTTTTAATTTTGAATGAAGTGCTGGGTAAGTTGAATTCTTGGGTAAATACCCTAATTCAAAATTAAGCATTCAACATTCAAAATCTGTTATTCACATTCCGGTGATCAAAAGATAATTCAAAAGCCCGTTTCAGCTGCCCGCTATCTGCCGTTTTATGGTTAATTTAGTGGCTCATTCCAGGAGTATGGGCAAACAGAAGCGACACTTACTTTCATTGGAAACTTCGGTTGATTTTGAATTGATTGGCATTTGTTCCCATCACAGCGATTATCGTTTGACGTGGGGACTCAACCAGGAATTGAAACTTCAGTTGGCCAAAAGTGACGAACTGTTCGCGATTACCAATAAGAAGGGACAAATTGTCTCGGAGCACTCGTATTATTTTTGGTTTGATCCCGAAAATCAGATCGAGTTTTACCTGATCAAGAACAAAAGCGAGGGAAAGTTCCTGATTCCCGAACGTAATCAGATCGACTATTTTCTGTTTGTCCGTGATAATGTGACACTTGAAATGGAAGATATATTGGATAATATAAAGAAAATTAATAGCGTGATGGCCGCTTACCTGTTTGAGGCAGAAAGTTTGCCTTCGGCTGAACAAATTATATTTTAATGAAAAAAACAAAAATTGTTGCCACGCTGGGGCCTGCTTCAACAAGTGACAAAGAAGTATTGCGTCAGATGATGCTTGAAGGTGTGAACGTTTGCAGATTGAACTGTTCGCATGGTTCACACGCAGATCACAAGCGCAACATCGACATGATCCGCGAATTGAACAAGGAAACCGGCTTAAATGTGGCAATTCTTGCCGATTTGCAAGGACCTAAGATTCGTACTTACGAAATGGAAAACAACGGTGTCATGCTGGAAAATGATTCCATCGTTACCATCGTTACCGATAAGATTGTAGGAAATGCCGAGCGTTTCGGGATCAGCTACCAACACATGCCCAGAGATGTTAAACCGGGCGAGCGCATTTTGCTCGATGATGGTAAACTGATGATGGAAATCGTTTCTACCGATGGTAAAACAGAGATCAAAGCCAAAGTAATTCACGGAGGTATTTTGTCGTCTAAAAAAGGTGTAAACCTTCCGAATACGTACATTTCGCTTCCTTCATTAACCGAGAAGGATCGTGAAGATCTTGATTTTGCGTTGAACGAAGACGTGGATTGGATTGGATTGTCATTTGTACGTTCAGCGCGGGATATTATTGAATTAAAGCACATTATCTCGCAGCAGCACCGCAAGGCTCGCGTTATTGCGAAAATCGAGAAACCCGAGGCAGTTGAAGATATCGATGAAATCATCAAAGTAAGTGATGCGCTGATGGTGGCGCGTGGCGATTTGGGCGTGGAAGTTCCATACCAAAATGTACCGTTGATCCAAAAAATGCTGATTCGCAAAGGACATTTATATGCCAAACCGGTGATCGTTGCCACGCAGATGATGGAAAGCATGATCACGAATATTTCACCGACCAGAGCTGAAGTAAACGACGTGGCGAATGCTGTACTTGACGGTGCCGATGCGGTGATGCTTTCAGGAGAAACTTCCGTAGGTAAATTCCCGATTGAAGTGATCAAAACCATGGCCAACATTGTGCGTGAAATGGAGAACTTTGAGGGAATCTATAACAAAGAACAATTGCCTGAGAAATCACAATCGCGCTTTATTTCCGATTCGATTTGTTTCAACGCTTGTCGTTTGGCACAGCGCGTGGAAGCCGACGCGATCATTACAATGTCGTATTCGGGTTACACGGCTTACAAAATCGCGTCACAACGTCCGAATGCGCCGATCTTTGTGTTCACTGCAAACAAAGAAATCCTCACGCAATTAAACCTGGTGTGGGGCGTGAAATCGTTTTATTACGACAAAAAGGTCAGCACCGACCACACCATTGCCGATATTAAATACCTGCTTACCAAAGAAGGATTGCTTAAACAAGGGGATTTGGTGATCAATATTGCGTCTATTCCGATTGAGGAAAACGGAAAATCGAATATGTTGAAATTGAGTTACGTAGAATAAATACTTACCGTTTGGTATGGAAAAGCGCCTTGGCAAGACTGTCCGGGGCGCTTTTTAGTTTTCTAAACGGTGTTTGAAAACGAAATTCGAGTATTCGCAATATTGCGAACACTCGAATTCTCGAAATCAATTTTTGAGAACCGGCCAATGGCCAAAATTGTGAGTTAATCTGCTTACTTAATCGCAAAACGCGCTGCAAGCGCACCACCGAAATAGACCTCAGTGTATGGGAAAAGTCTAAAAGACGGCCCTACATCTAAAGCAAAGTTCAGTGGAATTTCAGTAAACGTGTACTCAATTCCCAATACGCCATCAACACCACCATAGGTTCCGCTGTTGTAATAATGATCGTGATGCCAGTGGCCATTATCGTGACCGTAATTCCAAAAGCCGATATGACCACCGACTCCCCAGTACCAATCAAACCCTTGTCCTAATCCGTAGTTGCGTTCATACAATCCTTGAAAAAAGAATGTATTCCTACCGCCACCCAAACGAAACTCGCCCGCAGAAGCACCAAAGAAGTGTTTTAGATTCAGTGATCCGTAATACGGAAAACCGCCTTTGACCCCGATTGCTGTTTTGTACTGTTGCCCAACTGCTGTAGAGAGCAGAGCAATTGCAAAAATGAATGTGATCCCTAACTTTTTCATAAGATGTGAGTTTATTGCGAAAATATACTCAATCTAGTCTTCCTGCCAAAGTAAACGCCACACGTTTAGCAAATTTTGTGACACCGTCAACTGAAAAAGCCTCCATCACAGCCAAGTAAACTCCAATGCCGGCTTTCGTATTATTGTCGTTGACACCATCCCAGCTCAGGTTTCCGGTTAATCCCAATAATTCGCTCTTTGTCACTTCGCGAATTAGGCGGCCCTGATCGTCAAAAATCCGGATTGTTGCGATCATTCCGGGTTGTGGCATCGTATAAAAAAACTGTATTACGTCTTCCAAACCATCATTATCAGGTGAGAAAATCGGTAATACGGTCCCGAAATCCCCTGTTACGCCACCAATCTGGTACTGGGAATTTTGTCCGCCTGGTGTGCCGAAACCAATTGGTTCTGCTGCAGTGTGCCAGTTTCCTTTAGAATTGGACAATCCCGCCGGATCAATGCGCTCAAGCGTCTTGTTTTCCGTTTCATCAATCAATGACAAATGCCAGTCTGCTAAATAGGAAACCTTATCCAATACAACTGAATCGTAGATGAGGTAAATGGTAGAAGAATCGTTGTTGAGAGCAGGAATGCTCATCTGATAAAATGTGCCAGCAACTGCCGCCGGGAATTGATCTTTCTGGAAAGAACTATCAGCTGTCAATACCACATATTCACCAGGGAAAAGCAGGTAATTGTCGATAATCGGGTAAATGTCTCCGATTGTATCGTTATCAAAATTGGCAATGCCGTAATCCTTCAAATTCAATACTTTCGACGAACGGTTAAACAACTCCACGAAATCAGTTCCGCCTGTTCCCGGATCAAACAGAATTTCATTGATTATCAAATCGCCTGCTATCGGAAGATCTGCCAACGCAAATTGTCCGGAAAGAGTTGTGGTGTTAAGCCAGCAATCGCTCAGTGTTCCAATAGTAAAAGTGTAAAGCTGACTCGCCATCAGGTTTTCGTTGAAAGTAACCATCACCGAAGTAGGAAACGGATCAAGAATGCTATAATTGTTTACTGTCAAAAGCGGATTTACCAGCATCACCGAATTGGCAACCGAGGTCGAATCCATTCCTTCGGAAAAATACAATTCAACTTGGTTGGGAGCCAATGCGTTCGCTAAGACTAATGAAGGAGCTTGTGTATCAGGGGTGATATCGTAAACGCTGTTTTGCGCGCCCGGAGTTCCGCCTGCGAGTGAGTTACTTGCCGTCCAGTTTGCCTGATCCGAACAAGGATCGTTGGGATTGATCAATTCCAGCGTGTAGCCGCCTTCCTGTTTAATCGGATTGTTGTACCAATCATCGGTATATGCTACTTTATCGATGATTACCGAGCCGGTATCTTTCAGTACAACATCATCGCTTGCGTTGTTTAAACTCGGGAAACTGGTGACTCCGAAACCTGTTGGAAATGAAGGCAAAGACGAAGTGGCACATAAAATTTTGTATTCACCCGGTAAAATCCAACCAGCAGTAATGGTTCCATCAGCTGAAGCATCGCCTATTCTCCAATCTGTAAGGTCAAAAATCTTGTTGCTGACATTATGAATTTCAATGAATTCCAGTTCCGGTAAACCAATCGCAGGAGTAGGATCGGCCATAAATTCGGTAATGATTACATCCCCCGGCGCTGCAATCTCACTTATTAAAAACGTACAATTCGTAGTTAAATTCGTAGCGGTATTTCCCGCCAGATCATCAATAGAAGCAACAGTTAACTGGTAAGTTTGCCCGTTTTGGAGATTGCCCGAAAGGGTTAAATGTACCAACGCTCCGTTTCCGCCATCAATAACTGCAGATTGTACAGCAACAATCGGATTCAAGGCGTAATTTCCGGCTGTTGTAGCTGCTGCGCCTGAAACGACTTCATTGAAGAGTATATCTATTTGCGTAGCTGAAATCACGGTTGAACTTGTAATTGCCGGAGCTTGCGTATCAAAAATTTCAGGACCCGCGTAAACATTGTCGAAGAAAAACTTGTTGGCGTTGCTCAAGGTATATGTTCCCAAAACTCCGAAATGCGTTCCCAATAAGTTTGTTGCGTCCGTTCCCGAACTTTGGAAAGCGTAATTGATTCCGCCTGCTGCATCTACGTACAACGACCACAATCCGGCATTGTTGCGGACTACTCTGATGCCGACCGTAAATGAATTGGCAATTTGAGCGCTGGTTCCGGCACAAATTTCAGTTGAAACACTACTGACCGATTTGAATAAACGAATCGCGTCCAATGATCCGGCTTCGCCCAATTGCAGGTAAAATCCATCGGGATTGGTTGTAAGGTCAGCTGCTGCAGAAGTGAGGTAAATCCGTCCGAAATTGCTGGAAGACGGTGAGAAGGATTGTTTAGCCCAAATGCGCCATTCCTGGCCGTCGAGCGTGCTTAATCCGTGCGGAGTGGATAGATAAGAAGTCGCAGCTATTGTGTTATTGATTTGCAATTCGTTGCCTGCGTTGACAATGAAATCAGCATCAGTGCCGCTCCAAACGGGATTTGCGGTGAAATTTCCATCCGAGAAATCATCGGTGAGCTGTGCCCATGAATTAGCGGTCAAGGAAAGTAATAGTAAAAGAAAACCCGTTTTCATATCCATTCTGTAGGGAATAAAGATAAAAAAACGGGTTGATTTCTATGTTAAACAGACGTTGTTTTTACAAACGCGGTCAGAATTTGTCTTACAAACTAACGGTTCCTTCCGGAATCGCCTGATTGATGAGTTTCGTAATTCCTTTCAAATATTGTTTTTCGTCAGAAGAACAAAACGAGATCGCTTTACCGGTAGAACCTGCGCGGCCTGTACGGCCAATACGGTGTACATAAGTTTCAGCCACTTCTGGCAATTCGAAATTGATCACGTGACTCAGTTGATCTACATCAATTCCGCGTGAAGCGATATCGGTTGCAACGAGAATTCTGATTTCGCGGTTTTTGAATCCTTTCAACGCACGCTCGCGCGCATTCTGCGATTTGTTTCCGTGAATGGCTTCCGAACGAATTCCGAATTTGTTCAATTCTTTAGCAACGCGGTCAGCACCATGCTTGGTGCGGGTAAATACCAATGCGTGTTCGATGTTTTCTTTTTCGATCACACGTTTCAGCATCGAACGTTTTTCTTCTTTTTCTACGTAGTACAACGTTTGTGTAACCAATTCGGCAGTAGAAGAAATCGGATCGACCTGTACATTTGCCGGATCAAACAACAAGGTTCCCGCCAATTGCTTGATTTCCGGAGAAACGGTTGCAGAGAAGAAAATCGTTTGTTTGTTTTTCGGCAATTTGGCCAACACTTTCTTGATATCGTGGATGAAACCCATGTCGAGCATGCGGTCGGCTTCGTCCAACACAAAATGCGTGATGTGCTGCAAGGTAATGAAACCTTGTTGCATTAAATCGAGCAAACGGCCAGGTGTAGCGATCAGGATATCAATTCCCGCGCTTAATTGATTGACTTGTTTGTGCTGCGAAACACCACCGAAAATAACGGCCGAACGCAATTTGGAGTTTTTACCGTAATCACGGAAACTTTCACCAATTTGAATGGCTAACTCACGTGTAGGTGCCAAAATCAGGGCTTTTACGTTGCGTTTTCCTTTTACTTCTGTCGGTTCTAATAATTGAAGAAGTGGCAAGGCAAATGAAGCCGTTTTACCGGTTCCTGTTTGTGCACATCCGAAAATGTCGCGTCCTGCTAAAATGTGTGGAATAGATTGTTCCTGGATAGGGGTTGGTGTGGTGTAACCCACGGCTTCGAGCGCATCCAATAAGGATTGACTCAAATTTAAATCTTTAAATAACATGTATTTTTGGTATGTATTTCCGAACTGGATGTCACGTGTGTTTGTACTTTACAACACTCACATATCGGGAAATCAGCATCGAAAAAAATGGTCTTTCAACCTGATTGCGGTGCGAAGATACGACAAAAACGCGAAAAAGAGTTAAAAAGCAGTTAGGAGCGCAAGATCCGTGAAAGATTGATCTTGCTAACAGCGCGTTTATCTTCCCAAATCATGTAATTTTACCCCGAATTTTATTCCAGATAACAAACATGAATGTAGCTGTTGTAGGCGCTACCGGAATGGTGGGCCAGGTGATGTTGGAAGTGTTGAAAGAACGCAACTTCCCGATTACACAATTGATTCCCGTAGCTTCTGAAAAGTCGGTCGGTAAAATGATCGAATTCGGAAGTTTGCAATTTCCGGTGGTCGATTTGGCTACGGCGGTTTCCATGAAACCCGATGTGGCGATCTTTTCTGCCGGTGGTGAAACATCGCTTGAATGGGCACCGAAATTTGCTGAAGTTGGAACGACTGTCATCGACAACAGTTCTGCATGGCGCATGGATCCGGATAAAAAACTGATCATTCCAGAAATAAACGGTGACGAACTCACTGCCACAGATAAAATCATTGCGAATCCGAATTGCAGCACGATTCAACTTTTGCTCGCGTTGGCCCCGCTGCACAAAGCGTATACGGTAGAACGCGTGGTGGTTTCGACGTACCAATCCATTACAGGAACAGGCGTAAAAGCCATGCAGCAATTGGAAAATGAGCGTGCTGGCATTACCGGCGAAATGGCGTATCCGTACCCGATCGATAAAAACTGTTTGCCGCATTGCGATTCGTTTTTGGATAACGGTTACACCAAAGAGGAAATGAAACTGACGAAGGAAACCAAGAAAATCCTTGATCCTTCGATTCGGGTTACGGCAACTGCTGTGCGTGTTCCTGTTGTTGGTGGCCATTCCGAAGCGGTGAACGTGGAGTTTAAAAACGATTTCGATCTGGCAAACGTGCGCAAGTTGTTGCATGAATCGGATGGAATCACATTGAAAGACGATCCGACATCCAATTCCTATCCGATGCCGCGCTATGCGCAAGGTAAGGACGATGTGTTTGTGGGAAGAATTCGCCGCGACGAGTCACAGGAAAATACCCTGAACATGTGGGTGGTTGCTGACAACCTGCGAAAAGGAGCAGCGACCAATGCCGTGCAAATTGCGGAGTTGCTGGTAAAAAAAGGTTTTTTGACGGTATAATTTTTACAAACAATTTTCCGGCTGTTTGAGCGTTTTAGACACAAAGAGATGAATTTCAGAATGAAACAATGGTTGTTGGCAGGTTTACTGCTTGTGTGTGGTGTCGCTTTCGGGCAACGTCAAACCAAATTGTCGCGTTCTGAAATTGGCATCATGGTCGGTGGATCGTATTATATCGGTGATCTGAACGCCATGAAACACTTTAAAAATACCAACCTTGCCGGCGGGATTATCTACCGGTTCAATATCCATTCACGTCTTACCTGGCGTTCCAATTTCATGTATGGTTTTGTAGAAGGTTACGATTCGGATGCCAGCCGCGATGTGTTGGTCAACCGCAATCTGTCGTTCCAAACTGAACTGTGGGAGTTGGGAAGCGGTGTTGAATTTTCGTATTTCCCGTTTCAGATCGGCCACGACCGTTACCGCGGAACGGCCTATTTATTGGCGGAATTGGCCTTGGTTCACATCAATCCGACAACCGATTACAATGGCGATCAGATTGAATTGCAACCGTTAGGAACCGAAGGACAAGGAACCAGTGCTTCCGATAAAAGTAATTATGGCCTGAATCAATTGGCGGTTCCTTTGGGAATTGGTTTTCGTCTTTCATTGGGCAAACGTGCTTCCGTGGGAATGGAATATGGCATTCGTTTCCTGTTTACCGATTACCTGGATGACGTAGGCGGTTACCGTTATGCCGATCCAACGATTATCGCTGCCGAAAACGGCCCGCTCGCCGCCGAATTGAGCAACCGCAGTTTAGACGGTTCACGCTTCGGCAGAAGAGGCAATCCTGCTTCGCGTGACTGGTATTCGTTTTTCGGCGCCACGTTGACGTTCCGTTTGGGCGATCCTTCGAAATGCCATTTTACGAATCAGTAAATTTCTGTTGATTTTTCGACCTTTGATTTGCCGTTTTTTCTTTCCGTAATATTGCGGGATTACTGAATTTAAATCATTGAAAAACAGTAATTAACATTGGGTTTTTTCAAAAAACAACCACATTTCCACCTATTTCGGTTATTCAGAAAAAAGCACACCTCTCACAAAATTTCTTGCTCAATACCGAATACCACTATCTCGTAAACAACTCCTTGTTACCATTCGATCCGGTAATAAGTAACGCATTGTTTTCGGCATACCAGGTTCCTAAAAGCACAGATTGCCACTTTCCTTCAGCGTAAGCAATGATGTACAAATTCTTTCCTTTTGTATACCATCCAACTCCCGGAATTTTTCCGGTACCGTTATCCGCGCTCTGACCGGAATAATCAGAACCGCTCATGGTGGCTGAACTTCCGTTGTCGGAAATACTTCCATCTGCATAAAATGTCATTGATTGCGAAAACGTAGATCCCATGTAATTATCTCCGGAACCGGAATTATAGGTTTCGCTTTTGGTCCATTTTCCTTGCAGGGCAACCGGAAATGTTACACCAGCCGGAAATAGTATTTTTTCAGGAATTTTTTCTGTTTGAGTCGAAGCTGTTTCGCTTTCCTTTGCCATAGCTTTCTCCACAGTAAAAGGTACTTCAGCACGTTCACCGTTCATTTCAACGATCAATTTACAATTCAGCACAGCGTCCATTCTTTCAGCGGTTAAACCGAAATTGAGTGTGTTGGTACTTTCTACGGCAGTTCCTGAAAAAGAATTGCCGGTTACAGTTCCTGAAATGACATAGGTTTGCTGCGAATCCTTCATGTCTCCGGATACGGTTGTGTCATCTTGTAACAGGTTCATGACAACTGCGTCTCCGTTCACTGTTCCGTAATACGTTCCGCTCCACTGTGCAAAAACCGGGGCTACCAAAAAAAGACTCATAAATAGTGCTGCTGATTTCATTGACCGATTGTTTTCACTTCCAAAATAGGAAAAAGGCATCAACTTTCCGGTATTCGCGGTGAATTATTCCTGTGATAACAAAGTGGGAGTTTTAAAAAAACAACCTCCCATTCACCCATTCAGGGTCCAGTATCGCTTCGTGTTTTTTATAGAATTCCAATGCGGGTTCGTTCCATTCCAGCACTTGCCAGTCCATGCGTTTGACGCCGCGTTCTTTGGCAATCGCCACTACTTCCTGAAACAATCGGCCACCAATTCCCCCACGGCGGTATTCGGGCAACACATAGAAATCTTCGAGGTACAAACAACGGCCTTTCCAGGTAGAATAAGAAGTATAATACAGCGCGAAACCGACTACCAAATCGTTATCGGTTGTTACCACCAACGCATCGCAGATCTTGTCTTCAAACAAGTCGATGCGCAGCTGTTCGGGCGTATTGATCACTTCGTCCGGAGCGCGCTCGTATTCGGCCAAAGCCTGGATCAAGCCATGGATCGCACGTTCATCACCCGGTTGTGCTTCGCGAATCAGCATTACAAACCACCTAAGTTGTAGCGGAACCGAAGTCCAGTACTCATGTTTCCGGTAGGGTAAGACGTTGCAATTTTCGGCGTGGTGATTACCTGATCATAGTAAAGCTGAATCGTGAGGTTGTTCCCCAGGTTATAGTCTACCGACGATTTGATCGAGATCACACGCTGACCTGCCGTTGCCTGATTGGTTCCTTCTACAATTTTACGAATCACCGTAAGGTTATCGCGGAATGTAAAGTCGAAACGAATGTTCAACGGATTCTCAGGTTTCTTACCACGTACTTTAAACGGCAATTGTACTTTTTCAAATTTGTACCCCGTTCCGATCACGAACTCGCTGCCCATAACCTCAGTTACCTGGTTGTTGTTTAACGAAAGCGTTGCGCTGCGGTCTTTTTTGTACTCGAACTTGGTAATCAATCCTTGCCCGTTTACATTCCAGGTTGCATCCACACCGATCAGCGGCGAGAAACGCTCGGAAATAGTTACCGATTGCACGTTGTTGCGTGGAATGAAGTTGTCGTTCAAATCAAGGGCAGAAATATCACCGTTTGCGTCTAGCGTCGCATTCAGGTTCGATTGCACGCCCGCCATCGTTACATTGGAAGAATACCCGTGACGAACCACGAAGTTTTTCACGTATTTCTTCATGAACTCAAACTTGGTAAGGCCGTTGTAGTTCACTGTCCAGTTTGGCAATGGCATTGATTTAAACGGATTCGTTGTGCGTTCCGAAACGTCTGTTTTCGTATAAGCCGTTAAGAATGCTCCGATCACAACTTCCTGCTGTGACAAGCCATAACCTTCGGAATAACCGCTGCTGGTAGTTGTTGAATTGCTGTTGTGAGCACCCAGGAATTGAGAAACCGATTCTGTATTTGTACGCAGGTTCTCAAAGTTAGTCGATGTGTAACCTGTGCCCAGTTTCGTAAATGCCGAGCGGATCGAAATGGTTGAATACGTCAACGTAGACATCTGCATGCGGCTTTGCGATTCAAATACGGCATTGTCTTCATTCCAGCGGAAGAAATCAGATGTGTTTTGCGTCATCGTACGGTTCAGGTTCAAATCGATCGTGAAATCCTTGAATGGCTCCAATGTGCTTCGTCCGGTAATGGTCTGCGAATGCGTAATGGTATGCTGACGGTTGAGCGCACTGTTTTGTACCAACCAACCATTATCTGCAGCAATACGTGCAAAATCATAACCTGTTTCTTTTCCGGTTACCGAATACGATTGCTGGCCGAAAATGAAGCCCGACATCGGTGAACTCATTGCCGGATTAAAGCCTAATAAACGTGCGTCCTGGTTGTAGCCCGGCAGTAAAGTTCCGTTTGTTTGAGCATACGTTCCGGAAACATTTCGAACCGTCATTAATAAACGACCGCTGAAACCGACCACAGGATTTACCTTGTTGTTTTTCTTGCGTTTTTTCTCGCGCTCAAACTTGCGTTTTTTACGTTCCCATTTACGCAATTCCTTCTTGGTCATTTCCTCAATCGGCTTGTCCGGTTTCAGTTCTTCTTCTACCACGGGTGGTTTATCTACTGATGCTTTACCACCGCCTCCTTCTGAGCTACCTGCAGCTCTTCGTCCGCCTCTTCCATCGCCATTGATCTTTTTAAGGAACGCGACTTTGTTGTAAAGGTTAGTGAAATTGGCCTGGCCCTGAGCGTTGATCGTACGGCTGTTTTGAACAAGGTTCCCGTAGTCTTCCTGACCAAGTGAAGCGCGTTGCCAGTTGTAAGTTCCGGAATATTTCACGTTCCCTGAAATCCAGTCAAGCGCCGGGATTTTATCAAATGGTAATGTATAAGCAATGCTGTAATCGTGCGTGTAATCCATGGTTTTACCCAAAGTGCGCATCTGATCCCAAACCGTGTCTTTAAACTGACGGTAGCTGGTTGGATCGGCCTTGCGGTCAACGATACCATTGGCTTCGTCAAACAACGAACGATTATTGGCATTGAAACTTGCTTTGATATTTTTGGTAATATCCCAACCGAGTTTGTAATTACGCGTCCATGTAAAGTTTTTCACATAAACAGGCTGGAAGACAAAGGTCTGGTCAATGTTATTACGAATCTGGCGTTCGTTGTAATTACGTACCATATCGTTGGTAAACGAAATATTTTTCGGAACCGGCGAGAGGCTGATATCGCGAACGATTGCCCACCATTTCGATTTCTGCATGAACGGCACTTTCTTGAACGGTTCATATGGTTTCGCACTAAAGCTGTACGCGTAATTCAATCCGCCTTTCCAAACCTTGGTGCGGTCGTAATTGGTGTTGAAATCACGGTGAAGGTTTTCGCTATAAGCATACGAAGCTGTCCAGTTGGAAATATCGAAGAAATGCGCTTTTTTACCAGCAGCACGTTCTTTACGAACACCCTGGAAGTTATACGAACGACGTTCTGTGAAATCCTGGCCCAAACGAGCACGTTCTTTACGCGTTGCTGCGTCGTAAGCTTTCAGTTTCGTATCCGGATTGTACGGATCGTATTCAGGATTGATGATTCCCAATGAATACCCGTAGAAGAAGGGAACCGAAATTTTCAGACGATTGCCTAAGAACTGGCCCAATTGCATGGTAGACTGGAAGTCGAAACCGATTTTTTCGTTTCGCTGACGATCCTGAACACGACTGTCTACAGCTCCCCAGTTGATTCCGCTGTAATTTCCTGACATGGAAACATTGGCGAAATCGGCAGCTTGTAATTGCATTTGAGCAACGGCAGCAGAACCTCCGTCATCCACGAAATCGGTCAAACGCAATTCATTCACCCAAACTTCCACACATTTCGGCAAACCGTCGTCCGGCAATGGATTTCCGTCATTATTCGGGTTGCGGATTCCGACCATTACAGTACGGATTCCCTGGAGGTTTGGATTTCCTTTCACCTTGATCTGGCGACTTCCATTGGCTGGATCAGCAATAGCATATTCAACCGTTGTAGAAACATTTGATCCGCTTCCGGTGAGTTCGTTTCGACGCATTTTCAGGTTGATGAGGTCATCAAAAACGATCTCAATGTTGTTACCTTCCGGCCAGATACTTTCTGGTGTAGTTGAACCCCACGGTGTAAGCGCCAGCGGCATTTCGTATTCGTAGTAGTTGTCTGTGAAGTCAGTCCCCAAACGCACAAACACCGTAAGATCGTTATCTTGTAATGAGTTCGGTGTTTTTTCTTCACCGTGAACAAACATTTTCAGTTTTTTGTAAGTACGTACGTCAAATTGTACGTTGCGGTATGCCGCGCGGGCATCACCATCCTGCAAACCGCATACGTTCAAGGCAAGCGATTGCTCGTTCATCTGACGTTGGTAAGGCTGAGAAGGGTCGACTTCACGGATAATTCCCGGAGGAATTTCGTATTTCACCGGTGTTTTCTGATCGTTTTCCTCAACATTTACAGCTCCGATGTTGAAATCCGTTAAATTCGGGTCAATTTGAACACCATCTCCAGGCTGAGTCAAATCCTCACGGAACTGACGCCATTCGCCGCGAATGAATTCCAAACGTGCGAAACGCAACAACACTTCTTCATCAAAATCTTTCATGAACATACGCATGAAACGAATAGAGCGGAAATCGCGAATCCCGTTTACAGTTCTTTCAGGTGAACGAACCGGAATTTTGAACTGGTACCAGCGCTCTGTTTTGGAACCGTTTTGGTAAATCTGTACGTTGGTAATGAAGTTTTGTCCTACTACCATGTCCTGCGGACGCAAACTTACACGATACTGGAAATACGCTTCGGATTCAGCCAGGTTATTATCCTGATTGATATCTTCCAAATCGGGCATGTTGGTGGCGGCAGTGGTGTACTTTTCCAGGTTCATCGTATCCGACATTTCCGGAGTAGCCGCATTCCCCTGCATTCCGTTGTATTGCTTATAACGTTGAAGGATGTTTAACTGCTCGAAATCGTAATCGTCGTCACGGTAGAAGTTGTAGTCGTCGTTTGAAGGATCGGAAATCATGCGGTTTTTTGTTGCCTGATCCAATGTTCCGTTTGCCTGTACCCAAGCCACATAAGAAGCATAAGCGGTACGCTCGCGGTCGTTGTTGTAACCATCCAACCCGACATCCTGATTAACACGATTGTTCGGGTCAGTATCAAAGGCATTTACTACCGTTTGCTGATTTGTTACACGCGCCCATGGAGTGAAATCAACATTCTCATCGCTTCCGTCAGCCGGCAAACCATTTTCAGAAGATTTACGCGAATCCGCCAATACGTCTTCCGACATATTTCCAAGGTTGAAATACAAATCTCCACCGTTGTGCTGGGTATTCGGATCTACATTTTCAGCATCTTCATTGAACGGATCCAATACCCAGAACTGAATGTATTCGATGTTCGCTTGTTCAAAATCGTTGGTACTTAAGGCTCGCATGATTCCTCCCCAGCGTTCTTCAGGGTTGGTCCATGTACCATCAGTATTTACGGTATTCGACTGATCATAGTTATACATTCCACGCTCTCTCGGGTAATAAGCCAGTTCGAGCAATTGAATATTCGGAATGGAACCGTATTGCTGCTGTAGGTTCGGGAAAATGTCGGTTTGATTTACCAAACGCATACGGCTATCCGACAATTGTGAAGGATCGTCTTTAATGTGTTGCGGTGTAAGATTATTGCTTTGGTAAAATAACGGGTCGATCAGGTACCAGGCTGTTTTTGATCGCTTGAAACCGGTAGCCAGGTCTTTTTGCATTCCTTCAGGGAATAAATCTGGCTGGCCTTGCGGTGTGGAAGCCAATCGCCACGCGCTTGCGGTACGCAAATCGATAGTACTTTGGCTGCCTTCAAAATCGTCCAGGTAGGAAATACCTGCTTTACTGATGGCACGTGGTGTACCCGGAATCAGGTGAGCACCCTCACCTTTGAAGGTCAAAATTGATTTTTCTTTGGTCGAAATGATCGGAAGGAAATCAATGGCTTTGGTTAAAAACGGCAATTCCGTGCGGTAATTGATGTCCAAACCGAGTACGTTGTTTTTGTATGGTTCCGAACCGATATCCACTTTTTGGGTTACCGGACGTTCCATCATCCGCATCCAGGTAGCACCAATGTTAAAGTCTTTGCTGAAACGGTAATTCAGGTGTGTTCCGAGCAACGATTTTGCCTGGAACCCGAATACTGAATTACTTTCAATGGAAATTTTGATCGGTGTATTCGATTCCAAAATTCCGGTGTTCAGGATTTTGACACGGCCTAAGTTATAATCAACGGTATAATCTTGTCCTTCAACCAGGTTGATCCCGCCAGCGGTTACAGTAACAGCCCCTTCCGGAACGTTCAACGCGTTGAGTGGAATATCGGATGATACGGAAGATTGGTATTCTCCTTTGAAAAGGAAACGATTTTTGCTTGGAATTTGCTGAGCAGCCGTTTTGGTTGAATCGTACAATTCGGTGAAAGCAATCCGGTCGATAATGATATCCGGAATTCCCTCGGCCTGCATTTTTTCCTCCAGTTTCTGCCCGAATGGTTCGATGGATGTAAAGAAAATTCGTCCGTTTCGCGTGTTAATCGTACCACCGGTTTCGGCTTTATTACCATTGTAATTCACCGGAATAAAGTCAAAGACCCCGTCGGAAAAATTCTGGTTATTGACGTTGTACCGGTCCATGTCAATCATCGACACAATTTGCTCGTCGTTCAATCCTTCAAACGGGAAATACGGAATCGGAACACTCGTCTCAGGATTGTTGTACATGATATTCAAACGGAAACCTTCTTTATCAACCTGGTAAGCTCCGATAGAATAAACGTTTTTCATCATCAAATCCCAAACGCTGATGGTAGGATTGGTGATGGTCGGTTTCAACAATTTAAGGAACAATGCTTCCTGTCCGGCAACACCATCTGTTGAGAATTCACCGACCTGGTAGGTTTGGCCACGGTAGGTATACTCGTAGGCAACAGCCAATACTTCATCGTTGTTCAATGGCTGATTCAGGGAAATGAAACCCAAAAGCGCGTTGTAACTGAATTCGGATTCGGTCAGTTTACGGGCATTTTCTACTTTTTCGTAGTGAATTGCCTGCTGGAACGGACCAGGAGTTGCTGCCTGTGAGCTAAGCGTACTTACAGCGGTGTTGAAATTACGTACACCTGGCTGGCCTGATAACCACGGATACAAACCGTTGGATTCATTGTCAGGTAAATCCTGCGGTGCAAATCCGCCTGGGTTTCCTTCACAGTTTTCTGGTTTTGCTTCTCCCAAATCGGAGAATGCCAGTATGTTACGGGTGTTTTCGGTATTGTTTACACGATTGGTCAACCAAACCTCCATACGGGTGATGTAGGTTTCGGCAGCCACGTTTGGCAATTGCGACATCGAATTATCGTACTCGTCGTGGAAGTATAAGTTCACGAAATAGTGACGATTCGCTTCGTAATTGTCGGCTGATAATTCAAATGGTTGTATCTGTGCTTTTCCGGTGATGTTGATTTCCTGGCGTTTCCCTTTCGAAGAAGCCGCGATTCCGTCAACGGTCAGATTCCCGAAACGCAATTTGGTATAGGCGCCAAAAAGTGTTTGTGATCCGGGAATGAGTGAAGTCTGCATCGGCATGGAAACATTTCCCAATTCGATGCGCTGCATGATCTGATCTTCGTCACCTGAATAACCGAGCTTGGTAATATTGTCGAAGTCAAATGCCGCCTGGGTATTGTAACTTGTGTTGAGTTTCAGTTTGGTACCGATTTGTCCAACGAGGTTCATTTGAATCTGCTGCTGGAAATCAAAACGGGTAATACGTCGTTGTTTTACGGGAAGTAACGGATTGTCGTAACGTGAAGAGTTTACACCAAACGATAATTCAACGCTACCTTGCGGCCTGATCGTAATTTCATCTGATCCGAAGAAGCTTTCAAATGCTTTTCCGGGAATTTTAATCGGGAATTCGAGCGCGCGGTCTTCTTCGGTTTGTTCGTCGATCTTGCCTTTCCAGTTTTCTCTGAGTGTTTTCTGACGTTCATACTCGAGGTATTCTTCGAGCGTCATCATCGATGGATTGCGGTAATTGAGGTCGGAATTTCCGATGGTTTCCTTGAAGACGTACGTTCCCGTAACAGGATCAAACACAATGGTTTGCTTCATGTTGGTCGGATCGCCCAAGTCAAAACTTTGCGGATTGTTTACCGTAGGATCGTTCGGATTCGTAATTGGGAAAGGTAGATTTACCTCGTTACTGTCGGGCTGAGCCAGGGCAATCGGCGACAGCAGGCAACCTCCTACAACGATAAAGACGAGTCGTAGCAAGGCGGCGTAATAGTTAGCGACTTTTTTCTGTTCCAAGTGTTACAATATTTTCAGGGATCCTTTGATCAATTCTTCAACTGATTCGGCTCCGGTTGCAATTTTTTCAATAGCTTTTTCCGCAGATTTTTTATCAAAACCTAAGGAAATCAATGCTGTTAACGCATCAAATCGATTAGTATTGTGACCGACAAAAATATTTGTGCCTGCTCCCCATTCCACTTTTACCATTTTGTCTTTCAGGTCGATAATGACACGCTGGGCAGTTTTTGCTCCAATTCCCTTGATGGATTGGATGGTTCGCACATCATCGGTTTGGATAGCTTGTGCTATTTCGGTTGGTTGTAACGATGAAAGCATGAGGATAGCTGTGTTGGGACCGATTCCCGAAACGGAAAGTAAAAGGTTGAACAACTCGCGTTCTTCAAGTGTCGCAAATCCGAATAACAGGTGTGCATCTTCACGAATAATCTGCTGGGTGAAGAGTTTTAGTTGTTCATCAGCACCCAGTGCAGAAAAAGTGTTGAGTGAAATTTTCACGTAATAACCAACACCGCCACATTCGATGATGACGTTTGTCGGATTTTTCTCTACCAGCCGGCCGTTCAAGTGTGCGATCATGTCTGTTTATTTGTTTTGAGCGTCAACCACGGCAACTTTCACCATGTTTACAATTTCGCGAACGGAGGAACCCATTTGCAATACGTGAATCGATTTTTTCAATCCGACCAGGATCGGACCAATGGCTTCACCTTCGGTAATTTCCTGCAAGAGTTTATAAGCGATATTTCCGGAAGATAAATTCGGGAAAATGAGCGTGTTGACTTCTTTATTGGCCAAGGTAGAGAACGCAAATTTCTCGTTCATCAATTCGTTATTGAGGGCAAAATTGGCCTGTAATTCTCCGTCGACGATAATGGTCGGGTATTTTTCGTGCAGAATCTGAACGGCATCGGCCATTTTGATGGCGTCTTTACCAACCGCAGAACCAAAATTGGAATAGCTCAACAAAGCGATACGGGGAGTGACTTTAAACTTGCGCAAAGTCTTCGCTACATTGTTGGTAATTTCCGCAATTTCTTCGGCCGTCGGATTCATATTGATCGTTGTATCGGCTAAGAATAACGGGCCTTTTTTCGTCATCAGGATGTAAACACCGGCTACGATATTCACGTCTTTTTGCAAACCAACTGTTTGGATAGCCGGACGAACCACGTCTCTGTAATTGCGCGTCAATCCTGAGATCATAGCATCGGCATCACCGGATTCGACCATCATTGCACCGAAATGATTGCGTTCGCGCATGATCTGAATGGCTTCAAATTCGGTAATTCCTTTGCGCTTGCGTTTCTCGAAAAAGGCCTTTCCGTAGCATTGTCTACGCGCTTTTTCTGTATCCGATTTCGGGTCAATGATCTGAAAGTCGGAAATTTCGAGGCTGTATTCCTGGATCAATGACTCGATCATTCGGCGTTTTCCAAGCAGAATTGGCGTACAAACACCTTCTTCAGCGGCAGTTTGAGCAGCTTTCAGAATTTTAAGGTTGTCTGCTTCGGCAAATACAACGCGTTTCGGATTAAGCTGCGCTTTTTCAGTGATATTACGCACCAGTTTATTGTCGAGACCCAAACGTTTCTTGAGTTCCGTTTCGTATTCGTCCCAATTCAGAATTGGCTTTCGTGCAACACCCGAGTCCATTGCTGCTTTTGCAACGGCAGGAGCTACGGAATAAATGAGTCGCGGATCGAGCGGTTTCGGAATGATCTGGTCACGACCGAAAGCGATGTGTTTTTCGCCATACGCTTCGATTACTTCGTCAGGAATGGTTTCTTTGGCAAGTGCAGCAATGGCTAAAACCGCGGCCAGCTTCATTTCCTCATTGATGGTTGTTGCACGTACATCGAGTGCTCCTCTGAAGATAAAAGGGAAACCAAGGACGTTATTCACCTGGTTAGGATGATCGGAACGGCCGGTGGCCATAATAATATCATTGCGCACAGCCATAGCGTCTTTGTACGAAATTTCCGGTTCCGGATTCGCCAATGCAAATACGATTGGATTTTTCGCCATGGCAGCGATCATTTCCTTTGTTACAAGATTTCCTTTCGACAAACCAAGGAACACATCCATTCCTTTGAATGCTTGTTCCAGTGTGATGTCTTTTCGTTGAACGGCGAATCTTTTTTTCTCTTCGTCAAGGTCGGTTCTGCCCGCATGGATCAATCCTTTGCTATCGAACATAAAGATGTTTTCCAAACTGGCCCCTAATGCTAAGTATAAACGTACACAGGAAATAGCCGCGGCTCCTGCGCCCGAGATTAAGATTTTGACCTTCCCGATCTTTTTATTGGCCAGTTGCAATGCATTGAGTAATGCTGCCGAAGAAATAATGGCCGTTCCATGCTGATCATCGTGCATGACCGGAATGTCCAGTTCTTCTTTCAACCGGCGTTCTATTTCAAAAGCTTCGGGAGCTTTGATGTCTTCAAGGTTAATACCACCAAAGGTCGGAGCAATTGCTTTTACGGTTTGAATAAAGAGTTCCGGATCACTGGCATCAATTTCAATGTCAAACACATCAATATCGGCAAAGATCTTAAAGAGTAATCCTTTTCCCTCCATGACCGGTTTGGAAGCCAGCGGACCAATATCACCAAGACCTAAAACGGCGGTACCGTTCGAGATAACCGCTACCAGGTTTCCTTTACTGGTGTATTTATAAACGTCTTCGGGTGTTTCAGCGATTCTGAGACAGGGTTCTGCCACTCCCGGAGAATAAGCAAGAGAAAGATCGCGCTGTGAAGCGTAAGGTTTCGTTGGAACGACTTCTATTTTACCTGGTCTCCCTGAGGAGTGATAATCCAATGCGTCTTGTTTGCGAATTTTTGCCATGTAAACCGTTTCGTTAAGGGGGATAAAGTTAATAAAACCAGTCAGAGTAGCGACAAGAGTTGGTAATCAAAAACAAAAAACCCGTCATCTGCATAAAGCGGATGACGGGCTACTCCGCCTAAGGCGGAAAGAAGTATTATTGTACGACTACTTTTTGAGTAGAAACAGCACCTTCAGTTTTAACAGTAACAATGTAGTTACCAGCTTTAAGGTCGTTTACAGAGATTGCAACATTTTGTGAACCTTCTGCGTTTGTAACGCTTTGAGTAGAGATTGTTCTACCTGCAAGGTCAGTAATTGCGATTTCGTAGTTACCACCTTTACCTTCAAACTTAACGTTTACAACGTCTGAAGCTGGGTTAGGATAAACATCCATTCCAACCTGGTTCAATTCGTTAACGCCAGCAGCTGCGATATTGATGTTATCAACATACAGGTTGTTACCGTAAGCAGATGTAGCTGTAAATTTGATGTGCAATTTAGAAGCACTTGCGTAGCTAGTTAAACTTACTGTTTCATTTCTCCAGTCTGAAGAAGAAGCAGGTGTAAATGCAGCTGTTTGAGCAGCACCTGTAGCCAATGTAGATCCTTGTTTAGAGTAAACAGAAGTCCATGTAGCACCACAATCAGAAGAAACAAACACCTCTAATTTATCATTCTCAGTTTGGTATTGACGGTAAGCAACATCAAACGTCATGCTTGGACTTGAAATAGTTGTCATGTCAATAGGAGCGATGTAAGTATCACCTTTTTTACCTGCTGCAAACGTATAGTTGTCATATTTGATTGAACCTGTGTTTGTAGCTACACGTGTCCAGTTGTCTCCTGTTGTAGAAGCAATGTGGTAGTTTGCGTAAGGGAAAGCTGAACTTGAAAAGTTCTGAGAGAAGTTACCTGTTGTACCAGCATCAGAGATATTTGCAAACGTAGTTGTTGTAGTTCCGATCGGAGACGATGAACCTGAACCGTTGATGTTTGTCAAATAAGATGTCAATGTATGCGATCCTGAAGGCGAAGCCGTAGTCGGGATAGCGAAGTTTGTTGTTCCACCAGGAGCGATGTTACCTGTGAAAGGAGCAGTTTGAACAGTTCCTGCATCAATTTGGTAGTTTACGGTAGCTGAAGTAATTGCTGTACCACCATCATTGCTCAATACAGCAGTAGCACCTGATAAATCAGCAGCACAACTGTAGTTTGAAGGAACAGTCAAACTTTGAACCACTGCATAGTCATCCAATACAACCGGCAAAGAAACACCAGCTTGGTAAACTTCTTTTGTTGTGTTGTTTTGAACCCATGCAACGAAACTCAATTCGCCCAAATCATAAATGTAACTAGGAATAGCTACGTCAGTGAATGTGAATGTTTGTGAACCACCAGCTGAAGCAAAGTTAGAAGCTACAACTGCAGATCCTGAAGTTCCAGGAAGCATTTTACGCATTACGTTGTGGAACTCTGTCTCACCGTTTGAACCGGGAGCAGAAGCGAAAATGATGTCTTTTTCAACCATCGCCAATTGCAATACCGTGTTTGTCGGGTTCCAGATTGCAGGAGCTGTAATCGTTACCGTAATATCTGCGGTAGCAAATCCCGGATCGATATTGTGTGTAATTGTCATGGAAACCGGAGAAGTTACAGCGTAACGAGAATCGATAGCGCCTTGAGTAACATCCATGTTTGTTCCGTCCATTACACGGTCAGGAACTCCGCTGATACCGTAGTAATCAACACGTGTGTCAATTTCAGTTGGGTTGTGGTTATACATTGGGTCATAACCTGGCCAGCTAACCTGGTACTTAACAGATACAATTTTAGTTGTATTGGCATTTAAAAGTGTTGTAAGTGCAGGGTTTTGAGCCGCGCACGGACCACAAGAAGCTTGTGAAAAGCTTTCTGCAAGAACCAGACGTTGTTGAGAATAAGTAACTCCGAATGCTGAAAACACTCCGAAGAATAGTAACGCTTTTTTCATATTGCTTGAAATTTTATAGTACATACCAAAGCTAATGGATGTTTTCGTTACTTACTAATTAATGGCACCATAAAAGAATATTGATTATTGGAATGCTAAATTTGCGTTAAATTGATACTTTCAGAGTATGAAGCTCAAAATGATTGTTTTAACCGGTGCCGGGATCAGTGCTGAAAGTGGAATTGCTACTTTCCGTGATTCTGATGGTTTGTGGGAACAGTACCGTATTGAGGATGTTGCGACCCCGGAAGCATGGAAGAAAAATCCGGAATTGGTACAACGTTTTTACAACGAGCGGAGAAAACAGGTATTGGCTTGCGAACCTAACGCAGCACATCATTTCTTTGCGCGTTGCGAAGAATTGTTTGATATGACAATTATTACACAGAATATCGATGATTTGCACCACCGCGCAGGTAGTTCGAATGTAGTGCACCTGCATGGGGAAATCCGAAAAAGCAAAAGCTCGGGACCAACACAGGAACACGCTTATTACGATATTGAGGGATGGGAATTGACAATGGACGATCATTGTCCTGACGGATATGTTCTGCGGCCACATGTGGTATGGTTCGGTGAAGCTGTTCCGAATCTGGAAAGAGCAGTTTTGAAAGTTGCCGAAGCAGATATCCTGGTGGTGGTGGGAACATCACTGAATGTATATCCGGCAGCCAACCTGATTCACTACACGCCAGATCATTGCCGCAAGTTTGTGATTGACCCGAAGGCCGATGAACTTGAGGTTCCACTTTCGTTTACCAGGATCAACGCGACGGCGGTGGAAGGAGTGAAACTAATTGAAAAGTTTCTAATTGAAAATGGAAAAGAGGATTCCCGATAAAACAAAAAAGTCATCCGCCTGAGACGAATGACTTTTCAATTTTATAAGTTAAGTAACTAAATCAGTGCTTCACAACCACACGACGTGTTTGAATGGCTTCACCTTTTTCAGCAACGGCAATAAAATAAACACCGTTTTTAAAGTTGCTTACATCAATTTTCTTGATTGCACCTGCTTCGTCAGAGTAAATGACTTTACCCAATACATCCGTTACACGTACATTGTAGTCACCTGAAATACCAACAGTATTTACGGTGATTATTGAAGATGCAGGATTCGGGTAAGCTGTCATTCCAACCTGAACCGGCTCAGGATCGTTGATTCCGGCAGTTTGGTTGATATGGATGTCAATACTATCTACGGCAGTTAAACCTTCCATGAAATAGTAACGGTATAATCCACCACCTTCAACGGTATTTATAGAAAAAATAGGTTTTAATTCAGCTGTAGAATCATTCATTACGGTAACTTCTGGAGAAGTCCATGGATTTGCAGCCTGGTTACCATAACAAAGACCTTCAAAGTTTGGATCATAGCAAGGTCCCCAGCAATTCTGCTCAGTCCACTCAACAGGGACATTTAATCGAACACGTTTAATAGCGAGCATCTTTGTTGAGCCTGTCATGTTTTTAATGTAAAGGTGTACTGTAAGATCTGTTCCGACTGAGACATTATTTTCAACATGCACTCCACCTCCGATATCAACAGAGCCAGCGTCAACTGAATTGCAGGAAGATTCGTGATATACTTCGTATTGTCCCCAACTTAAAGAGACAAGTGATAAAGCTGCAAAGAGAGTGTATAATTTTTTCATGTTTTAAGGTTTTGAACAAATATAAGCCAAAAAACAACCCGATTCACAGGCATTTGCAAGGCTTTGTTTGGTAAGATTACAATTTTTTTGGCAATTGCAGAGCGGTGTTCAGACCAAAAAGGCTCAAATTTCCCTGAAAATAGCTTATACTGTGTTTTCCGTTGATTAAACGGTTTAAAAGACCTTGTGTTAGCTTTTCAATAATTATGACCAAGCTTTGTTATTTTTAGGAATACAAGAGTTTGTTGAAACTCAAAAATGCAGAACTGAGTATTTCGGCTTATATTTGGATTTCGGCATGGAAGTTGAAAGCTTGCCGAAAAACCATAAACTATGAAAAAAATTGCTTTACTTTTTATCGGACTCGCACTCACCACTTTGTCTATCGCACAAGAAGAAGGAAGTGTAAAACAATTACCTGAAGTGACCCTGAAAGATATGGACGGGAAAACAGTTAAAACAAATCAACTGGGTTTTGAAGGTCCGGTGGTAATTTCGTTTTGGGCAACCTGGTGTGCTCCTTGTAAACGTGAGTTGAATACGATTCACGAAACATACGAAGACTGGCAGGCTGAAACAGGCGTGAACATTGTGGCCGTTTCCATTGATGATCAGAAAACATTGGATCAGGTACCTGTTTACGTAAATGGAAAAGGATGGGATTATTTGGTGTTAATGGATCCGAACGGTGATTTCAAACGTGCGATGGGTGTCAACAATGTGCCACATACATTCCTGGTAGATGCTGCCGGAAACATTGTTTACTCGCACAATAGCTACGCACCTGGTGACGAAGAAAAATTGTACGAAGAAATCAAAAAACTGGCTAAAAAATAGAACTCTGCTACATGAGAAATTGGATCATTGGTATCGCAGCATTGTCCGGGTCGCTTAACGCACTCGGACAATCTTCTTTAGGGTCGATTACGGGGAACATGGAAGCTACGTTCCAGTACCTGAATAACGACTCGCTTATCGGCGCAACCCAACCAACGGAAAAGGGTTTGTTGAATTCATACATGAATGTGTTTTACACCAACGGTCATTTTAAAGCCGGTGCACGTGTAGAATCATATCTTCCAAGAATTCAGGGATATCCGAATCGTTTCGACGGAACCGGGATCGGTATGCGTTATGTAGGCTATACCAATGATTATGTAGATGTTACGCTAGGAAATTTCTATGAGCAATTTGGCTCCGGAATGATTTTCAGGGCTTATGAAGATCGCAGCTTGGGTTATGACAATACCGTTGACGGCGCACGCCTGATTCTGCGTCCTTACAAAGGAGTTCAGCTCAAAGGAATTTACGGAATTCAACGCTATTCATTTGAAGGTGGCCGTGTGGTTGGAGCAGCGGGCATTACTCGCGGTTTCGACGGCGAATTACATTTGAATTCATTACTTCCACGTTTGGATTCAAGCGGATTCAATATTACACTGGGTGGTTCGTTTGTGAGTAAATACCAAAAAGATGATCGGGAAGATCTGGTTCTTCCGGAGAATGTTGGTAGTTACGGCGGCCGTTTCCAGGTGCGCTACAAAAAATTTGATTTGAAAGCAGAATACATCCACAAGGAAAACGATCCTTCGGAAGACAACGGTTATATCTACAATCCCGGACACGCGGCATTGATCAACTTCGGTTATTCACGTAAAGGTTTTGGTTTTGCACTTTCTGCCAAATCAGTCGACAATATGAGTTACCGAGCCGACAGGAGCAAGGGATTACAGGATGCATTTATCAATTATTTACCGGCATTGAACAAAACACATTCATACAACCTGGTTGCAACTTTGTATCCGTATGCGACCCGGCCGGTTGGAGAAATTGCCTACCAGGCAGAAGTATTGTATACTATTTCGAAAGAAAAAACACGCCGGGGAAAATATGGCATTCCAATCAATGTGAACTTTTCAACGGCTTACCTGCCCATGCAACATACATCAGGAATCAATCCTGCTGATTCAAGCGGAATCACTTATGTTGGAAGACCATTTGATATGAGCGACAGTTTGATGTGGCGTGATATCAATGCCAATATTTCGTACAAGTTCAACAAATCATTGAGTTTGACATTGGCTTATTTCAATATTACACTGAATAACGATGTTTCCAGGGTAACTGAAGATGCTGTTGGGTTGATCAATGCCAACATCGCGGTGGCTGAAATCGGCTGGAAAATCAACAAGAAGCACAACCTTCGAACCGAATTGCAGGCCTTGTTTGTTGAAAAAGACAAAGGGAATTGGGCAACCGTTGTGTTGGAATACACTATTTCACCGGGATGGTTCTTTGGTTTAATTGACCAATATAATTATGGAAATCCAAATGAAGATCATCGTTTACATCATGTTTACGGCTCCATCGGCTGGATCAAAGACGCAACCCGTTTGACAATTAATTATGGTCGCCAACGAGCAGGATTGTTTTGTGTAGGTGGTGTTTGCCGTGTGGTTCCGGCATCAAATGGATTAACGCTTTCATTCACCCAAAGTTTTTAATTTAATAGGTCAAGGAGTATGAAAAAGATAAGTAGTATGAAAAGAATTCTTGTTGCATCCATTCTTTTAATCGGCATTTTGATTGCCGGTTCGTGTGATAAGGTCACAAATCCTTATCCTAAAACAACATCCACAGCATTGGATTGGTCATTGTATCCGGGTGGCGATTCTGCAGCCTATGTATCAGCAGGGTTATGGCCGGCATTTACTGACAATGCAAACACATTACGCAACGTATTGATTGAAGATTTTACAGGGCATAAATGTGTAAATTGTCCGGCATCTACCGCTAATATGGAGCAACTAATAGCCACGAATCCTATACGTATTTTCGGTGTGGCTATCCATTCCAGTGCGAATGGTCTGGATGACTTTCAGGAGGTGGATGCAGAATTTCCGGAAGAGCTTTTTTGTGATGAAGGATTAGAGATAGGTACATTTTTTGGGTCAATTCCCGGATCATCATTTATTGGGAATCCCCGATTTTGTGTCAATCGTGTATTAGCGAATGATCAGTTTACTTCCAGTGCGGGTTCGCCAATTGCTAACAAAACATCAAACTGTCTGTCTTCAACATTAAAAGTGAACATACAGGCTGCTTCGAATTATTTTGCGAGTACACGTGGGTTATTCCTGCATACAGAGGTTGATAAATTAGATCAAACACTGGCTAACGATTTGGGAATTGTCGTGTATGTGATAGAAGATTCATTGATTGGTCCTCAAATTGTTGATGTTGATGATGATACTGATGGGACACCGGGAAATCCTGACCTTTCTGTAAAGGATGGAATTTTACAAACATATATTCACAGGGAAATTATGCGTGGGTGTATTGACGGCAGAGCATTTGGCAGAACATTGACGGCAGATTATTTGGGCGGCAATGGTAAGTACTATGTGAACTACAGCTACAAAATTCCTGATGAACTGGAGCCTGAAAACATGCATTTGGTGATTTACGTCTACGATAAAACAACGATGGAAATTTATCAGGTAATCAAACACGAGATAGAATAGGCGATTCCCTGGTTGAATCTTCAAAAGCGATCTACAAGGTCGCTTTTTTTGTTGGAATTTGCCGCGTATGTTAAAAAACGGCCCGTTCCTGTTTTTTAACATTTCTTGCAATACCACGAATCGGATTTTGTCGTTATATTGTGAAGTAACTTTTAATTTCCGCTCTTATGTTCGAACTAACGAAGAAGATTTTGGTGCGGGTCAGTTTTGATCCTCAACTGTTTCAGAAGGAATTGGCGAAAGCGATTCGTTGGATGACTGATAGTGAAGAGGTGCAGCGATTGCGCGAGTGGTGTATCAAAGAGTTCGGGGCAGTTTACCCGGGTATCGTACACACGGCCTTTTCAAGTCAGGTAAAATAGAACGTACGTAAAAATGATTTTGACTAGCGGTTTTCGGAAACGGAGCCGCTTTTTTGTTTAGGGAGATTTGGTGCTGGCTTTTCGTCGTAAACTTTCAATAAAAAGCTTAAAGTATTCTGGTAAAAATCATAAGACTATCAGAAAATTTTATAACACCGTATTCTCATAATCTCCCGACATTTGTACTATCAGATATGATGGAAAAAATCCGAATTATCATTAAACTCAATGTCATGAAACAATTGCAATTAATTCTGGGGATGTTGGTCTTTGTTGTCTTCTCAAGCTGTGCAGGGCCAATTAACAATGCAAAAATGGAAAGGTACAAAGTTGCAGGGAATTGTGACATGTGCAAAAAGACCATTGAAAATGCTGCCAGCAAAAAAGGTGTCGCAGAGGCTGAGTGGAACAAGGAGACCAAAGTGCTAACGCTGACTTACGACGAACAAAAGACAACCTCCAACGAGGTTTTGAAGCGTATTGCTTACGCAGGGTACGATAATGAAAAATTCCTCGCACCGGACGATGCCTATGCAAAGCTCGCGGAGTGCTGTCGCTACGACCGCATGAAGAAAGAGGCAGTTGTATCAATCGAACCCGTGAAAGAACCGGCTGAGGAAACTGTCCAGGAACCAGAGACAAAGAAAAACCTGCTGGAGGATGTTTATGCAGCGTACTTTGCCACGAAGGATGCACTCGTTAAAGACGATGGCGCAACAACTTCAGCAAAGGCAAATGAGCTTGCAAAAGCGATCCGGGCGGTAGACATGAAGGCGATGTCTGCGGAAGAACATGCAGCCTGGATGAAAATCGAAAAAGGCCTGCTGATGCATGCTGAGCATATAGGTGAAACAAAGGACATTGAACACCAGCGCGAACATTTCGTCTTGTTGTCAAAGAATCTCTATTCGGTTGTAAAAGTGCTCAAAGCCGATCAAACGATCTATTACCAGCATTGCCCGATGTACAATGGTGGGGCGGACTGGCTGAGTAAAGAAAATGCTGTAAAGAATCCGTACTACGGCAGTTCGATGTTAACGTGCGGAAAAACAACCGAGACAATCAAGTAAGCCGATGAAGATCTATATCAAAAACATGGTCTGCGACCGTTGCAAAATGGTTGTGAAGTCCGAGCTCGAACAGCTCGGGCTTTTACCAATAAAGGTAGAACTTGGAGAAGTGGAACTGAAAGAAGAATTGAGCGATGAAGACAAAGAGCAGATAAACATCCGTTTTCGTGAGTTGGGCTTCGAGCTCATAGATGATAAGAAAAGCAGGTTAATCGAACGGGTAAAGAATCTGGTTGTAGAGCTGGTCCATCATTCGAATGAGCAGCTTAACGTGAATGTATCGGATTACCTTGTACAACACATTCCAATGGAATACAAATACCTTAGCAACCTGTTTTCGGAAGTCGAAGGCACGACCATCGAGAAGTTCTACATTGCTCAACGCGTAGAGCGGGTGAAAGAATTGTTGGTCTACGACGAGCTTTCACTGAGTGAGATCGCTGATCGTATGGGCTACAGCAGTGTGGCATATCTAAGCACACAATTCAAAAAAGTGGTGGGCCTGACCCCCAGCCATTTCAAGAGTATCAAGGCGGCTAAACGCCAGTCGCTGGATCTTTTGTAAAAGTCATAACTCTATCAGAAAATATCATAACAATCCCTCATCGTTTCCGCCTCACCTTTGTGTTATAAAATGGAAACTATGGAAACAACAGATCGCAATATGCTTTACATCCCGCTCGAAGGAGTGGAAAATGAGCATTGTGCAATGATCGTTGACAACGGATTGAAAGAGCTCGAGGGCGTGACCACGCATAAAGTCGAGCTGAACAACAACCGTGCGATCATCAACGAAACAAAAGCGTTCAATATCCTGCCGAACGCCGTAAAGGCTATTCGTGACCTCGGTTATGGCGTCACAACCGTGAAAAAGAATTTCCCGGTATTGAACATGACCTGCGCATCTTGTGCAATCAGCGCTCAAACCATCCTCGAAAGCACCAAAGGCGTTGTCGGAATATCAGTGAATTATGCCAATAACATGGCAGCTGTGGAGTACATTCCCACCATTACGAATCCGAAAGAGTTGCAGACAGTTATACGATCTATCGGATACGACCTGATGATTGATGAAACAGAATCCGCGCACGACACGCTCGAAGAGCTGCACAGTCAAAAGTTCCGCAGGCTGAAAAATAAAACTTTTGGCGCAATTCTTTTTTCGGTTCCGGTAGTGGTCATTGGTATGTTCTTTATGGACATGCCTTATGCGAATTACATCATGTGGGTGCTTTCAACACCGGTGGTTGTCTGGCTCGGTAAGGATTTCTTCATTAATGCCTGGAAACAGGCGAAGCACCGCTCGGCCAATATGGATACACTCGTTGCACTCAGTACAGGCATCGCTTACCTGTTCAGCGTTTTTAATACCTTGTTCATGGAAGTCTGGCACAAACAAGGTTTACATGCACACGTCTATTTCGAAGCAGCAACGGTCGTAATTGCATTTATCCTACTGGGCAAACTGCTCGAAGAAAAAGCAAAAGGGAATACATCTTCCGCGTTGAAAAAGCTGATTGGTTTGCAGCCGAATACAGTAACAATTGTGAACGCCAACGGAGAGTCGGAAGAGATTCCAATCGTGAAAGTTGCCATCGGTGACACTATCCTTGTAAAACCCGGTGAAAAGATTGCGGTGGACGGTAAGGTCATTTCCGGAAAGTCATTCGTTGATGAAAGTATGCTGAGCGGTGAGCCGCTGGCAGTTGAAAAAACGGAAGGCTCCGAGGTCTTTGCGGGAACCATCAACCAGAAAGGAAGCTTTCATTTCAAAACCGAAAAAGTGGGTGATGCAACGATGCTCGGGCAGATCATTAAAATGGTTCAGGATGCGCAAGGCAGCAAAGCTCCTGTGCAGAAACTCGTCGACAAGATCGCCGGAATCTTTGTTCCTGTGGTATTGGGCATTTCTATACTAACGCTTATCCTATGGGTAATACTTGGTGGTGACAACGGCTGGACCCAGGGAATCCTTTCGCTGGTAACTGTTCTTGTAATCGCCTGTCCGTGTGCGCTCGGATTGGCAACACCAACGGCAATTATGGTCGGTGTAGGTAAAGGGGCCGAGAACGGCATCTTGATAAAAGATGCAGAAAGCCTTGAGCTTGGATGCAAAGTGAATGCCGTTGTATTGGACAAAACGGGAACAATTACCGAAGGAAAACCGAAGGTTACCGGAATTGAATGGCTGAACAATGACACGTCATCCCAATCGGTTTTGTACAGTATCGAAAAACAATCCGAGCACCCGCTCGCGGAATCAGTGATAAGATACCTGGAGCAGAGCGAATCTCTTCCGGTTTATCATTTCGAAAGCATCACCGGATTCGGAGCCAAGGCCGAAGTGAACGACAAAACCTATTTCGTGGGGAACAAGACATTGCTGGATCAGAACCAGATTACGATCGCTAAGGAATTACTGGCTACCGCAAATGTGTGGTTGACCGAAGCGAAAACAGTCATTTTCTTTGCTGATATTCGGCAAGCGCTCGCAGTAGTGGCTATTTCTGACGAAATCAAGGAAACATCCGTCGAGGCAATTCGCCAACTGAAACAATCAGGTATCGAGGTATATATGCTCACCGGTGACAACACTCAAACAGCGAAAGCTATAGCAGCAAAAACGGGGATTGATCATTACAGAGCCGAAGTACTTCCTGCGGATAAATCTGCCTTTGTAAAACAGTTGCAGGCTGAAGGAAAAATCGTCGCAATGGTTGGCGACGGAATCAACGACAGCAATGCACTCACACAGGCCGATGTCAGCATTGCAATGGGCAAAGGCAGCGATATTGCCATGGACGTTGCACGCATGGTCATCATTTCATCCGATCTGACCAAAATTCCGATTGCATTCAAACTGTCGAAGCAAACGGTATCGGCCATCAGGCAAAACCTGTTCTGGGCGTTCATCTATAATGTGATTGGTATTCCAATAGCAGCCGGAGCGCTCTATCCTGTCAACGGATTCTTACTAAATCCAATGATCGCTGGTGCAGCGATGACATTGAGCTCATTGAGCGTTGTCAGCAACAGCTTGTTGTTGAAATTCAGAAAGTTAAATAAGTCGTAAAAGTTATAAATCGTTCAGAAAATATCATAACGCCTGGTTGCTCTGAAAACAGAAACTTTGTAACCGGCAAGCTGATCGCAAAATTCGGTTTTAAGATTTCCGATTGGCATTCATTCTTATCAGTGGTATTGTACCTTATTTCTTTAATCACAATTAAACAACATAAATAGAATCATGGAAACATTGAAATTCAAAACAACGATCAAATGTGCAGGATGCATGGAAAAAATCACTCCGTTCATGGATGAAAAACTTTCACGTGAAGAGTGGAACGTTGACATTTTCACTCCTTCAAAGGTTCTTACGGTTATTTCCGATAAAGTTACGGCTGAAGAAGTAGAATCGACGGTAAAAAAGGCGGGCTTTCAAATAGAACGTATCAACGAATAAAAGCAGTCCAAAATTCTCCTTTCGTGATTGCAGTAAAGGTATAAATGACGTAAATTGTAGGTGATGAAAAAACGACTATTAATAATTGTGGGGGTATTGATGCACGTTGCGGCCCTGGCCCAGAAAACCGTGCGATACGATTTGTACGTCAGGGATACGACCGTGAATTTTACCGGAAAAGAGCGTCATGCTTACTCCGTTAACGGCAGCATACCAATGCCCGAGCTGCATTTTACGGAAGGAGATACTGCTGAGATCTGGATTCACAATGAGCTGAAAACCGAAACATCCATTCATTGGCACGGTTTGATTCTTCCCAACGAGCAGGACGGTGTTCCGTATCTGACAACAGCACCCATCAAAGCAGGCACAACGCACTTGTATAAGTTTCCACTGGTTCAGAACGGAACGTATTGGTACCATTCACATACCGGTTTGCAGGAACAGGGCGGAATGTACGGAGCATTCATTATTCATAGGCAAAATGAACCGAAAATGCCTGAATACACAATTGTTCTCAGCGACTGGACAGATATGAAACCGTTTGAAGTACATCGCAGGCTGCACATGGCGAACGACTGGTCTGCCATCAAGAAAGCATCTGTTCAGAAAGGAGCGGTTCAAAGTTATGCCGATGCCATTGCAGCCGGCAGCTTTAAGACCAAAGTGGGCAACGAATGGAAACGCATGCTGGCGATGGATGTCAGCGATGTATACTACGACAAGTTCCTGACGAACGGACAGCCGGAAACAAATGCCCCGCAATTCAAAGCAGGTGATAAAATAAGAGTTCGAATCATTAACGGAAGCTCGTCGACCTATTTCTGGATGCGCTGGTCGGGCGGAAAAATGGACGTGGTTGCCAGTGATGGTGAAGATGTAGTGCCGGTTCCGGTTGATCGTTTCATCATCGCCGTTGCAGAAACCTATGATGTAATCCTGACGATTCCCTCTGACAGCACGGCCTTTGAGTTACAGGCTACGTCGGAAGACCGGATCAGGAGTACTTCGCTGTGGCTTGGAGATGGCATCAGACAACTCATCTCTCCGCTGGAGCCTTTAAAATACTTCGAAGGAATGCAGATGATGAACGACATGATCCGTATGGATGGTAACCTGGACGATATGGGCATGAACATGAGTCTGCAGCAAATGGATATGAACGTTGTCATGTACCCGGAGATCACCGGATCATTAAAGGAAAAGAAACACGGTCATCAGCACATGGATATGGCCAATGGCGATCAGTACAACAGCAACCAGCTTTCAGATATCGTGACGCTGAATTACAACATGCTGCGTTCGCCTGTAAAGACCACATTGCCGGATGCGCCGACAACAGTTTATAACTTTGAGCTTACCGGTAACATGAACCGCTATGTGTGGAGCATCAACAACAAAACGGTGTCTGAAACTGATAAGATCCTGATCCGAAAAGGGGAAAATATACGAATCATCCTGTTCAACAACTCAATGATGCGCCATCCTATGCACCTGCACGGCCATTTCTTCCGGGTTGTGAACGGCAGCGGGGAGTATTCTCCTTTGAAGAACGTGCTGGATATTATGCCGATGGAAACCGATACGATCGAATTTGCAGCTACCGAAAGCGGCGATTGGTTCTTCCATTGCCACATTCTTTACCACATGATGAGTGGCATGGGACGGATTTTCACCTATGAGAACTCACCGCCAAATCCGCAACTACCCGATCCGGAAAAAGCGCTGAAAAAACTGTATGCCGATGATCGGGAATTCCATTTTATGTTCCAGAACGACTTTGCAACCAACGGCAATGATGGTGAGATGATGTACATGAATACGCGATGGAACTTCCAGGCAGAATGGCGCCTTGGCTACAACGACATGCACGGGTATGAGACCGAAACGCACATAGGTCGCTATATCGGGAAAATGCAATGGCTGTTTCCGTATGTGGGGTTCGACTGGCGTTACCGCAAAATGGAAATGGGAGAAACGGAGCGCAATCTATTCGGCCAAACCAACACGAAAGACCAGCGGGTTGCTGTCTGTTTCGGCGTGCAATACACCTTGCCAATGCTGGTCATTGCTGATTTCCGGATTGATACGGATGGAAAACTGCGTCTGCAAATCATGCGCGAAGATATTCCATTAACGAAACGCCTTCGCCTGGGATTGATGTATAATTCGGATTTCGAATACATGGTCGGGGCGAAATATGTGCTAAATAAATCGTTTTCGCTTTCGACTCATTATGACAGTGATATGGGATTCGGCGCAGGATTCACGTTTACCTATTAAATGTGAAGCTACTCGAATTCAATCAGCAAACTCCCTTTATCTACCACCTGGTTTACCTCAATCGAAATGCTTTTCACCACTCCCACACCTTCAGCTTTGAGAACGTTTTCCATTTTCATGGCTTCCAGTGTAAGTAAAGGTTCGCCCACGGAAACTTCGGTTCCTACAGAAACTGCAATTCCAACCACACGTCCCGGCATCGGTGCTTTGAGTTGTTTGAGCTTGCGCACTTTCGGAACATCCAATCCCATAGAGGCAATCAATTCGTCAAGCGGACCACTTTTGCGAATATCAAATACACGGTGATTCAGTTTCACGGTCAGCAATCCTTCTTCCATGCGGTTGGAAATCACTTCACCATTGTACGTTTTTCCGTTGTGTTCCAGCGAGAAAAAAGTAGCATTTTCCCATTGCAAACGCACCACATCATTTGTTGTTGAACTGACTTCGCCGTCGAATTTCCATGTTGACATTTCCATGCACTTGATTTTGGATCAAAATTACGAACTATTCACCCATTCCACCGTTTTTTCTCGCAAAAAACAAGCATTAACCAGCTTAGTATTGGTATCTTGCGCGGTTAAAACAGTTTACGTATCGATTTTCAGTTTAATTAAACAATTTCATGAAGAAATCTTTCTTATTTGTAGCCATATTGACCATTGTTGGTTGTATTCCCCGTCACACACAACATGATTTCGAACCCGATTCGGAAACAACCGACTCTGACCAAAATACGGAAGCACAGATCAGCGTAAACGATAAGGTGCGCGAACGGCCTGTTTACAGAGCTGCCGAAACGGTTTTCACCGATTTGATCACCACCAAACTGGAAGTATCGTTTGACTGGAACAAATCACAGCTGATCGGAAAAGAAACACTTACTGCGAAACCTCATTTTTATGCTTCTGATAAACTGATCCTCGACGCAAAAGGAATGGAAATCAAAAGTGTGACGATGAACGACGCTGCCAGGCCGTATACTTATGAAAAGGACATTCTCACCATTACATTGGATAAAAAATATCAGCGCACCGAAAACTATACCGTAGTTATTGATTACATCGCAAAACCCGATGAACGCACATTGGAAGGAAGTGCAGCCATTACAAGCGACAAAGGATTGTATTTTATTAATCCGCGTGGCGAAGACCCGAACAAAATGCCCCAGATCTGGACACAGGGTGAAACTGAAGCCAGTTCTGTTTGGTTTCCGACCATTGACGCGCCGAATGTGAAGACCAAGCAGGAAATGTTTATTACGGTGGAAGATAAATTCACCACGCTTTCCAACGGAAAATTCATGGGGTCGAAAAAGAATACCGACGGCACCCGCACAGATCACTGGAAACAGGATTTACCGCACGCACCTTACCTGTTTATGATGGGAGTTGGCGGTTTTAAAGTGGTGAAAGATTCGTACAAACGTGCCGACGGAACCCTGATGGAGGTGAATTATTACGTAGAACCGGAATGGGAACAATATGCCAAAGATATTTTCGGGGAGACACCCAAAATGATCGAATTTTTCTCGAAACTGATGGACATCGATTACCAATGGGATAAATACGATCAGATCATCGTGCGCGACTACGTTTCGGGGGCGATGGAAAATACCGGAGCGGTTGTGTTTGGAGATTATGCCTACAAAACACGCCGCGAATTAATTGACGGAAATGATAATTCGACCATTGCGCATGAGTTGTTTCACCATTGGTTTGGCGATTTGGTTACAGCTGAATCATGGTCAAACCTGACACTCAATGAATCATTTGCCAACTACTCGCAGTATCTCTGGGATGAATACCGTTACGGAATTGATGAGGCTGATTTCAACGCCAACAGCGAAATGGAAATTTACTTTCAATCAGCTACAATGGGTGGTGTTCACGACTTGTTCCATACCGAATACCAGGATAAGGAAGACATGTTCGATGCGCATTCCTATAACAAAGGCGGGCGAATCCTCCACATGCTTCGTAATTATTTAGGCGATGAAGCATTTTTCCAGGGAATGCAATTGTACCTGAAAACAAACAAGTTCAAAGCTGCTGAATTTCACCAGTTGCGTTTGGCTTTCGAGGAAGTAAGCGGCGAAGATCTACACTGGTTTTTTGATCAGTGGTACGAAGCTTCCGGGCATCCGTTGTTGAATGTGAATTACAGTGTCGCCAATGGTGTAGTTACGGTAGATGTGGCTCAAACACAGTACCTGAATGCATTTCCTGTTTTTCGATTACCGCTTGATGTGGTAGTTTTTGATGACAACGGAGCTACTACACACCGCATCGATATCGATAAATCGATTCAGCAATTTGAATTACCCTATACCGGAACGTTGAAAAATGTGCTGTTTGATAATCAGGCAATGGTGTTGGCACAGATCAAGGAGAAAAAAGAGTCTGCTTGGTATGTACATCAATACTACAATGGCAAGCGCTGGAGAGCCCGTCGTGATGGGTTGAACAACGGAATCAAGGAACGAACACCGGAAGCATTTAAAATGGTACTGGATGCACTTGACGATCCGTTTTGGGATATCAGGCTTACAGCGATCGAAAAAGTAACTATGCTTCAGGGTGCAGATAAAACGATTGCGCTTGAAAAAATAAAACAACTGGCTCAAACCGATCCTTCTTCGGCTGTTCGTTCAAGTGCGATCAGTGCATTAAGTACAGCGCTTTCCGAAACGGAAGCAACTCCGATTATGGAACGTGCCGTGCAATCCGACTCTTCGTATATGGTGATCACCAATGCGCTGAATCAACTGAGCAAAATGAACCCGCAATCAGCGATGAAACTGGCAAAACCGCTTGAAAATGAACGTTCTTCATCGATGATGACCGGAATCGCGTCTTTGTATGCACGTCATGGGAAAGCGGAACAATATGCGTTTTTTGAGCGTATTTTGAGTTCGAATATCCTTCAGGGATTTGACCAGGTTGGTGGATTGTACAATTTTTCGACTTTCTTGATCGACAAAGATTTATCGTTGTTCCAAAAATCAGTGAAGATTTATGAGGACAAAGCCAAAAACGGCGATATGTATTCTAAAATGTATCTCGGTAACTACTTAGATCAGTTGACTGCACATCTTGGAGAGCGCATCATTGAATTTAAGGAAGAAGAAGAGAAACAAAAACGTGCGGGTAATGACAACGGAGTAGCGATTGCAAAAGCGAACCAGGTTGAAGCGCAGGAATTGATTAAGCAGTTTAAACGCATTGCATTGAGTGTTGACCAAGAGGAGGGACACTGATGGAATAGATCTGCAGGCCAGTATTTTCCGACTTTTTTTAAAGTGTAAAATTTGCCAATTTGCCAAATGGGCAATTTGAAAATTTTCTCCGGACAATTTCCACCAGAAAAATTCCCGACAACCTGAAATTTTCCATTTCAAGACAGAGTTTCAACTACCTAATATTATTAAAAAAAGAAGGACGCCTAAAATCCAGACGTCCTTCCTTCTTGTTTTAAACCTAAATTATTCGATTGTACGTGTTGCCAGGTTGATCGTAAACACTTTATTTCGGCGTTTTGTAGTCAATTGCACAAATTCATCACATTCACCCGAACCATAGTTGATGATACAACCGCGTTTTGAAGAAGTTCCGAAGTCAATTTCTCCTGCTACCGGGTAACGGCATGAATAGTTGATATGAACGGCAGTTGCGATTGAATAAGGCCTGACTGTTCCGTTGTTGCGGGTTACCGAACCGGAGCCTGTTATCAAGAATTCATCGTCTTCTGGCTCACAAGTTGAGTGTCCGATCCATTCTCTTACGTGATCAGATGAACGGGTACGCGTTCCGTTTCCATTGGTAAATGTCAAATCGGCATCCACAGAAATGAGCGCATTTCCTGAAGAATTTAAACCAGTATTCTCAAGGTTTTTTGTTCCTGTAATTTGTGTGGAATTAATATAAAAACCGTCGAATGAAATTTGTCTCACTGCTCCAACCGTATTCAAAGGATTCGACATGTAAATGATCACTTTCCCTTTTTTTGTAACACCATTGCTATTTGTACAACCTGTTCCGTAATCAATGGTGATTGTTTTTGGAAAATCTGCAGAAGTTTCCGTTACAATTGCACAAGGTGCCAGAAGTTGGGTTAAGTCATAATTGCAGGGCGATCCAACAAAAATTTCTTCATCCCGGGTCATCATTTCATCGTCTTCTGAACTTGTAGCATCCAAAGCGACCTGATTGTATTCTTCCTGCTCTTCTTTTTTCTTACAGGATGTAGAGAATAGTCCAATTCCAATGAATGCAATTGCTATAAATTTTACTGTCTTTTTCATGGTTTTAAAACTTTAAATTTCGTTATTCAATTAGCGTTTTAAACAAAGAGGAAAGTTTCGTAAAAAGAGTTGGGTGGATGGATGAAAAAATCAAAAAACATTCTCAATACACACAAATTCAACCACTTAATAAATGGAGTATTCTAAAGTTTTATTCTTAAACCCACATTTAATTGAAGGTTGTTTGATTTGATAGAGATTACTTTTCCGGTGTAATAGTTTCCCAAAACCTGTGAATAATTGAATTCGCCGTACAGTTGTAGTTTACGAACCGGATTTGTTGCAATTCCTAAGCCCAAGTGCCAACCGGGATAAAAACCACGGGATTCTCTTGGTTTGGAAGTGCTAAACGAGCGCTCCGTCTGTGATTTCCTGACAATCAGCGTGTTTTGATCTTTTCCGCGAAAAACAAAATCAAAACCGGTATATCCGTATACTTGTGGCCCGATAGCATTCGTTGTATTAAATCGAATTGACAATGGAATAGAAATGTATCCTGACCGATGGATGATGCGCATCAGGAAAGTGGTTGTATCAGAAAAAGGACTTGCCTGATCTGCTAAATCCAATGGAGCAGATCTTAATTCTCCGCTCGGTGACGAAATGTCTAATTCATCATTTAAATCAGTGTTGGCAATTCTTACGGGAAAAAGACGGGTTGTGTAACGGTTGGTACCCATGTTTATTCCAATTCTGAAAGATGCAAACGGTAGGAATTGGTAATTATAATCTAAACCGAAGTTCCTGTTTTTTAATCGAAGCGTGCGGTCAATGATAAACGCGTGCGAATTTGATTCAACGATTCCGGAGTAATTTCTGTTATTTCTTCCGGCACCGGCATAAACGTCAATAAATGAATATGGAATGAATAACAAGGGGAATGGCACATTCGGATGAATTAAACGAATTGGGTCGGGTGTGTGCTCCATCGTTTTTGCCGGAAGCAGAAGCAGACTGAGTTCTAAATGGTTGCTGCTGTCTGCATGTTCAGAACTTAAAATGACCGTATTTGTTTGTTTGTCTCCCGGTGTTTCAACGATCAACGAATTGTGTATTGGTCGTGAATAATTTGTAGAATCATTGGATTTGGTCCCCAAATTTGGCCCGGCTTTTTTTCCTTTGACGCCATCCGTTAAACCTCGATTCGTCTTTCCATGCGCAGGGTTTGTTAAATGTTGATTCGGTTGATTTGAACTTAAAAGTGAACTGTCCTTCGTTTCGTGATGTGATAAAACCAATTGTTTGTTTTGAATGACATTTGTTGCAGTAGTGGATTTTGATTCATTTTTTGCCGTCATTGAAGCGCTCGCCTGAAGTGGGTCAATTGTTTCAATGATTGGACCTGCTGTCGTATCAACTGAAGCGGCCAGATGATTTGCAGGAAATAAGAAGAAACAGGAAAGGGTTCCCAGAAATAAACCTGAGAACACAAACCACCAGAAAAAAGGGCGTCTTTTTTTAGTCGGAGGGAAAAGCTCCTTTTCAATTGCCGGCCATACGAAATCCGGAGCAGAAACGGTATGTTCCTCCAGCTTTTTATGAAGCAATTGCTTTAAATGGATATCGTCATTATGCTCTTTCATAACGCTTGTTGTTGGGCAATAGAAGCAGTTCTTTCTAAGGCAAGTTTCAATTCTCTTTTTGCATCGTGAAGCTGAGATTTTGAGGTTCCTTCACTGATTCCCAGCAATTCTGCAATTTCCCGATGATTGTATCCTTCAACATAATAAGCATTGAAAATTTGTTTTCTTCCGGGGCTCAATTTGTTGATGTAAAATAGTATTTCGTCAGCATCCAATTCCGAGAGTAAGTCTGTGTGAATGGCATCGTTTTCGGCGATTTCCTCCGTCATCTGGCGGTAAACTTTGGCGTTCTTTTTTTTGTGTTGCGCTAAACTGGTATGAATCGTTATTCGTTTTATCCACGCTTTAAAGTTTGATTCTCTGCTGTATTGATGCAGGTTTTTAAAGATGTTGATAAAGCTTTCCTGCAAAGCATCCTGCGCATCATCAGGAGTGCCGGAATACCTTATACACAAGGCATACAGCCACGAACTGTAGTGTTGATACAATTCATGAAAGGCCCGCTGATCACTTTTTAAACAACGGTCAATTAACACAATATCTCTTTCCTGCGAGTCGATAAACTTAGTATACCTATTAAGTAGGAGTGAACTTAGTAGAAAAAGGTTGGGTGGAAGTTATTTTTTTTGAAGAATCAATGGATTGGAAACGCAAAGATTGATTTTGGCATTCCATTGATCAGTGGAAATCGGCCTGTAGACCAGTATTTCCGGGCCTTGTTTTAGAAGTGTAAAATTTGCCAATTTTAAATGAGTAGAATTTTAAAATTTTCGAATTGGACATTTGTCCAATTTGCCATTTGGCAAATTTGGCACTTTCCTCAGAAAAATGCCTTCACTTCCATTCCACCCGCATGAACAGTTTTCGATCCTTCTGACTGTCGTCCGTTGTACTGAATAGAAAGTTGCAGGTTCTTGGAAATCGAACGCTGATAGCCAATACTCCACACCAGGTTCTTGCCGGTTTTGAGCGCTTCAAGTAATTCGAAACCAAGCGGCGAATTGGCATCTCCGTCAGAAGTGATCTGAATAAAATTGAACTGGCCCTGTAAACTTCCTTTTTGCGCCTGGTTGTACTTGGCCGTGAGCCCGACATCGCGAACTTTGGCAAATTCACCACCGAATTCGGCAGCATTGGTTTTATCCGAAAACCGGCTTTCAATACTGAAACGCAAAGAAGTAGTTGGTTGGAATACCAGAGAAGGTTTGATAATCCAATAGTTTAAACGATAATTTCTGCCGGTGGTGTAGTCGACCGATGAGGTTTTTAAGCCTTGTTCAAACGAACTCAGAATGCTCCATTCTTTCGAAATATTCCAGCGGCCGTTTAACTCGTGCGATTCATTGCTTTTGCCATCGTATCCGGTTGCGAGCAATGTTTTCGATTGCACATTCTGGTACGAATAATCGAGGCCGAACAGCGAACTTGTACGATTAAAGTAAAGCGTGTGCTTCATGTTGCTCGAAGTACTGATCAGGCTGGTATCGCTAACGCGGCCATTGAACGGATTGTACGCTTTGAGGTTGTCGAACGAACTGGTTTTGCGCTGAATACGGAATCGCGATTGCGTTGAAAACCGCGCTACGAAAAGTTTGACGCCCTGTTTGTTTGCCCACACGCGTTCCGGACGCACAATGAGACTCTGGTTGTATTCGTTGCTGTATGTGTTGATGTAATCATTGCTCGGCGTAAAGACGCGAATGTAGCTGGCCTGATCGGCGTAGGCAGCAATTTCGAATTCGTTGAGGTCTTTTACATTGTCGCCGTTGTAATCAATCCAGGTATAAACACCCTGGCCGTCGTTGACTTTAATGTAAATGAATTCGCGTTTTTGTTCCAACCCTGCGCCGATTTCATAAAAAGTGGTCAACGAAACAGCACTTTTCCACAGTTTTATTTCATGATCGACGCGCCCGTTAGTCGTGTTTTCCGGCTTCTGGGAAATGAGATTGGTGTCCAGAATTTCCAATGTCCGGTAATTTCCAACAAGTACCAAACGCTGATTTTTCAACGATTTCAACGTCCATTCACCACTGATGGTTCGGGCTTTGGCGACATTCGTCAAGCGGGTGCTGTCCGATTTTTTATCCAAACGTTCGCGGTAACTCAGGCGCAATTCTCCGGCGGTCGTATCGCCGAAAACAACATATCCCTGGTAATCGAAGAAGGAATAGGAATTCAGCGCCAGCAACGTATCACCTGTGTTAAAACGGTTCCATTCCTGGTCGTCTTTGTAACCGATGCGCACTTTTTTGCCGAGTTCCTGTGAAATGTCCAGTTTGTGCCGAACAAATTGATTGTCATTCAGCGTTTTCGAACTTAGGGCACTTGCATCCCAAATCACGCGCATTCCTTTCTGTTTCCAGTTGGCCCCGCTGTGCAGGCGGTAACCCGTAAAATCATTCCCGATCTTAAATTGTTGTGCGTTGAGCGAAACCTGTCCGTAGCGCATATGTCCAAGTGCTGATGAAAGCGTTGAATAAACCTGGTTTCCTTGAAAACCTTGATTTCGTGTGTTCCAGTCACGGTCAAATTCAACCGAACGGTATTGCTCAATGGGTTTGAAATAAGGATCGAGTGCTTCCACTTCGGCTTTGTTGGTCCAGGACCATTCCTGAATACTGTCGCGGCCAAACGGTAATGAATGTTCGACTTTCGTCCGCATGGAAAATCCTTTGTCGTCGAAGCGATCGAGCGTGGAAAATGTATTGAGGTCGTAAGTACTCATTCCCAACTCGGAAGTCACTTTTAAGCGGTCGCTGAAGCGATATGTTCCGCCTACTGTGACCAGTTGCTGCTGCTTCGGGGTAATGAGCAATGAAACCGGTGCGTAATCGCCCTGTGAAAGGCCACCTGCCGGTTCCACCCATTTGTAAACCCGGCCAAGCGCGTTAAATTTCTCGAAAACATAATCGCCTTTTCCGGGGCCGACGTACGTGAAATTGACCTTGAGTTTGGCTAAATTCGGATCTACAGAAACCACCAAAACGCTGTCATAGCCAAGTGAATCGATGAGTTTGTAGAGCACCAGGTTTTCGCTGAAACCAACCGAATCGAGCACAAAACTTCGTGCAGCCTGCAAATCATCACCAATAGAGGAAAGCAGGAATTTTTGATCGGATGTCAGGTTTTGCTGCAAGGGCTGATTTTTGGCATCCTGCTCCGAATAAGCATTGATCCACCAATCGTAGTTTTTGGTAGTCGCAGCAGTTGAAACCTGGAATAGCGAGCGGGCATAATTCTGATCGGAATACTGAAACTCGACCACAATACGAATGTCTTTGGTAATAAGTTGCCGCGCGGTGAAAGTCAATTCCGACGTATTGTAATCAATCACATAATCGTATTCCTGCCCGCGGGTAAGCAGTTTTCCGTCGATGTAAACGCGTTCCGTTCCTGAAAGCACCATGATAAACGGTTCATTTTCATTTCCACGCAACCGGTACGGACCTTGATTCCCTTCAACTCCCTGGATGATTTGACGGTTAAATTTTCCTTTCGACAACGCGCCGCTGACCTGTGTTTTAAGCGACCGGTTTTTGTCTTTGATCCAATAATATTCACCCGTGAGTCCTTGCCCGCGCTTTTTGTAAGTCATGAAATAACCTTCGGGTTTGGAAATCCAGAAATCACCAGCTGTGAGCTTGAAGCGGTCGTTGAACAACTGGATAAACACCTGGTCAAATTCCTGCAATTTATTGGTGTTGCCTTCGGGTTGAATCGGTAAATTATCATCTGTCACCGAAGCTAACACTTGCAGATTGGGTGTTACATATCCCGAAAGTTCGAGGTTGAGCGAAGAATTGACCGATAAATCCTGCCGGTTCCCGAATGAAATTCCGCGCGAAATACTCCCCGATTTTTGCAAACCACCCGTGCCCAATAAATCGAGGGCATTGCTGGTGGGCTCGATGAGGAATTTTTCGCGATCACCTTTCGTGGAGTTGTAAATGAGGCTCGTATCGCGGCGTGATTCGGTGTAGGAGAACCGGACTGGGAGAATGCGGTAGTTAACCGTTAATTCTTCCGGGCAAGGCGTTTTTAGGGTGATGGCAGCTGCTGCGAAATCGACCGTGTAGGCAGATTCGGGTAATAATTGATCACCACATTTACAACTGATTGAACCTGGATAAATGGAAAAAGTGTCTAATGCAATAGAGGTTGTATTGGCCGCGACGGATTTTTGGCGCTGTGTACTTAACTGCGCAAAGCTGTTCAGCGAAACGAACAGCGAAAAAAAAACCAACCACTTAAAAATTCCCGGCATTGATGCTAAAGTACTAACGTTTAAGGAAAGTTCTTATTTTGTCAGGTTGTTATATAAAACGTGTGGGGTCGCAATTAATCGCGACCCCACACAATGAATCTATTGAATAATCAGAATCTATTTTCCTTTCAACCAGGCTTCGCGAATTGTTTTCTTGCTGTCATCAGATGCTGCATAACCTTCAGCTTCTTCTTTCGGAAGCGCCACAATACCGTTCAAGGTCACAACTTTTCCGTCGCGTTTTACTTTCATGGTCATGTTGTTCCCATCTTTCCATGAAATACTGGCTTCGATCAGCGAGTTGATGTTGTCGTAATTGTATTTGTTACCGTTGATTTCCACAATGATATCACCTTCCTGAATTCCCATAGCTTTGGTAAACGCATTGCCTTCCGGTAACCAGAAAATGTCTTTCGTAGTTGGATCAACACTGATATACGGCATCATTTCTCCGCCCGACATCAATCCTTTCAAAAACGGATTTCCATCCGCCATAATCATCGTTTTAGTAACGCCCATTCGCCCGAAGAATTCTTCGTATGGAATGCGTGTATCACCGGCAACGTATTTATCCAAAAACGCTCCGACTTCAGGATAAGTAAGCTCTGTGATTTTCGCGAATAATTCCTCGTCTTTAAACGGTCTTTTACTTCCGTATTCATTTGATAAATCGTGCATTAAGTCCAGAATTCCTTTCTGTCCGTTGCTCTTTTCACGAATGATAATATCGATACACATCGCAATGAGCGCGCCCTTTTGATACACATTCAGGTACTGATCTTTGTAATACGTTTCGAAAACGTTTTTACTCATTACCGTGAAACTCATAGAGTCGTTCATCTGCATAGAGTTGGCAATTTTCTCCGACATGCGTTTGTAGAAATCATTCTCGTCGATCAATCCTTCGGTCACCTGGAACAAGTTGGCGAAGTACTCGGTAACACCTTCGTACATCCATAAATGTTCTGACATTTCAGGTTCGTTGAAATCGAAGTAATGAATTTGCTCCGAATGAACAGTCAATGGTGTAACTATGTGGAAAAACTCGTGAGAAACCACGTCTTTCAAAATCTCTTCCATAGCTTCCAATTCCATTGATTCAGGTAAAACAACCGTTGTAGAAGTCGGGTGTTCCAAGGCTCCTGTACCTTTGGCATCTTTGATTTTGTCATCGGCCAGGTAGATCAATACCGCGTATTTTTTAGTCGCGTTGATAGAACCCAAAAAGTGTTTCTGGGCTTTCATCATTTTTTCCAGTCCCGGTGCAATCTGATCAACCTTGTATTTCCCTGATGGTGAATACAAACTGATGATGATTTCCATATCATCTACCATAAACGTGGCGTAGTTGGGTTTGGAATACATCAACGGCATTTCAACCAGGTTGGCGTAAGTCGGCATTTCGAATAAATCAACTGTTTTACTTGGGTTGAGATCAGTCATTGCTGAAACACCTTCCAATCCCTTAGGATGCATAACGGTTAATTTATACGGACTTTGCTCATAATCTTTGAAGTACCCGATAAATCCGTGGGTATTGAGCATGAAGTTTTTACCAGTATTGATGTTGGTTCCTGCCGGCGAAAAAATATCTTTTTTACCGAATCCTTCACCGATTTCCGTATCGTAGGTATCATTTACCAGGTATGTTACTTTGTTCAGTTTTGTGGCACCTTCGATTACAAAAGTATTCTCGTCTTTTTTAGAAACGGTAAGTGTTGCACCACTGGCATCAAAGGCTTTGAAATCCTCAATATAACGGCCGTAATTGTCTTCGGAGTATGTTCCCGGAACGGTTTTGGGAATATGAAAAGTAGCGGTGGACGTACTAAAAGTTGGTGTGAGCATCATCACTGAAACCTGGTCATTCTTTACTTTGGCGAGGTTGATGTTTACGTCAAATGCAGCACTTGGAGCGATTTTTTCCGCATTGGAATTAAAGCTGACCAATAAACTTGCAAATGCCAGGCTATAAAGTGTTTTTTTCATGTTATTCGGTTTACTGTTATTCGCTTTATCTTGAAAGCGGGTTGTTTTTGTTGTTAGACCGTTTACTGATTCTTTTTGTTACAAAAAACGGCATAAATGTTTTGTTCTACTAAAATATAGTATGGATGGTTACATCGCACTGTTTTATGGGATAATGTTAGTTTAAATGAATGACACCGGGTTGTCAGAATCTTCTGATTTGGTTGTTTGCAGGATAAACGAGCATTTCACGTGATGGACGGACGAAATCACCCTGTCTGCTGCGCACCCTGTTGCGCGTTATTAGCTGAAACACCAACTATTTCCAACACTTTCGTGCGAATGGATTGCGTGTCGAAACCACATTGGATGTGCAATTCTTCCACCGTTCCATGATGAATGTATGCATCTGGAATTCCCAAACGCACCACTTTTGCACTGTAATTGTGGTCTGCCATGAACTCAATCACTGCAGAACCGAAACCGCCCATTACAGCGCCATCTTCAATGGTAATGATTTTATCAAATTTCGAAAACACTTCGTGTAGCATCAATTCGTCGATCGGTTTGGCGAAACGCATGTCGTAATGAGCAGCCGAAACGCCGTCTTCTTTCAGTAACGTTACTGCGTCTTGGGCGAAATTTCCAACATGTCCAATGGTCAGAATGGCTATATTTTCTCCGCTTGTCAACTTACGGCCGGTTCCCACTTTCATGGCTTTCATGGCTGTTTTCCACTCTGTCATCACACCATTTCCGCGCGGATAACGAATGGAAAAAGGACCGTGATTTTCGGCCTGCGCGGTAAACATCATGTTGCGCAATTCGGCTTCGTTCATCGGTGCGGCCACAATCATATTCGGAATGGAACGCATGTAGGCGATGTCATAAGCACCATGATGCGTAGCACCATCAGCGCCTACCAAACCACCGCGATCCAAACAGAAAACAACATGCAGGTTTTGCAACGCAACGTCGTGAATTACCTGGTCGTAAGCGCGTTGCATGAATGACGAATAAATATTACAGTAAGGAATCAATCCTTGGGTAGCCAGTCCGGCTGAGAACGTCACGGCATGCTGTTCGGCAATTCCTACATCGAACGCGCGATCGGGCATGGCTTCCATCATAAATGTGAGCGAGCAGCCCGAAGGCATAGCCGGCGTTACACCCATGATTTTATCGTTTTCTTCCGCCAATTCAACAATCGTATGTCCGAAAACATCCTGGTATTTAGGCGGCTGTGGCGATTTTGGCAATACTTTAATGATTTCACCTGTGTCTTTGTTAAACACACCCGGCGCGTGCCATTTGGTCGGATTTCCTTCTTCAGAAAATTTGTAACCGGCTCCTTTTCGCGTAATACAATGTAAAATTTTAGGGCCGGGAATATCTTTTAGATCTTCGAGTACTTTGGCCAAACCGATGGCATCGTGTCCGTCGACCGGACCGAAATAACGGAAGTTCAGTGATTCGAAGAAATTACTTTGTTTCAGCAATGAACCCTTGAGTGCGTTGGAAATCTTGGAAGCGATTGTTTGAGCATCCGGACCGAATTTGCTCACTTTTCCGAGCAATTTCCACACTTCGTCTTTTACCTTGTTGTAAGTATGCGAGGTGGTGATATCGGTGAGGTATTCTTTCAGCGCGCCCACGTTCGGGTCGATGGACATGCAATTGTCGTTGAGAACTACTAACAGATTGGCGTCTTTTTCAAATCCTGCGTGGTTCAAGCCTTCAAACGCCAAACCGGCTGTCATGGCGCCATCACCGATTACGGCAATGTGCTGACGGTCTTTTTCGCCTTTGTAACGATTGGCGACAGCCATTCCCAAAGCTGCGGAAATAGAAGTAGACGAGTGGCCAACACCAAACGTATCGTATTCGCTTTCACTGCGTTTCGGAAAACCGGAGATTCCACCTTTGGTGCGATTGGTATGAAACAATTCGCGGCGACCGGTAAGGATTTTGTGTCCGTAAGCCTGGTGGCCAACGTCCCAAACCAATTGGTCGTAAGGCGTGTTGAAAACGTAATGCAACGCAACGGTCAGTTCCACTACTCCGAGACTGGCACCGAAGTGCGAATTCCCGATCTCGGAAATGACATCTACAATATACTGGCGCAATTCGTCGGAAACCTGTGGCAGGTCATCGATACTCACTTGATCTCTAAGATCTTGTGGAATATGGATGTTTTCGAGTAATGGGCCAGCCTTGTATGGATGCATAAACACGTTTTAACAAGCAAAGTTACTTCTTCGCTCAGTGGATAACAAACAAACGGTCGGTTTATTTTACCGGAATTGTTAAAGAATGTGAGGTATTTCGACTACACTTCGTTTCGCTCAATACAGGGAGCAGGAAAATTCAGGTTTCCGGTTAATCCGATTAAAAAGAACCAAGGAGGGTGAAATTCGCAGCGGTGTAATAGCGGTGCTTTGTCTTTTACTTAGCTATCCCTCCTTGTTCCCTTTAATCATTTGGTTTCCTTATTTCACCAATGTCGTTACAACTACTCTAAACCCAATCGTTGGTTTTGCATCCGTTACTCCAGAATAAGTGTCTTCTGCCAGGAGTTTGATCTCTTCATCCGTACTGGTCCAGTTTCCGCCGGCAGTTCCCGGATTTGTGCGGTCGGAGTTGCTATTGTAAACCATTTCCGATACGTTTCCGCTCAAGCAAAATAATCCGAACTCCGAAGGTTTGTAAGAAGTGACTTTGGCGGTACAAAAAGCGCCATCGACCATAAAATTACCGGGAAGCGGTTTGAAATTCGCCAGGTAACAACCTTCTGCATTTCTGACTTCGTTTCCGTTCCACGGGTAAGGTGTTTGTTTTCCTTCGGCAGTGGCGGCAAATACCCATTCGGTCCGCGATGGAATGCGGATATCATTGATCAAACTCTGTCCCTTTTTGGTAGCTGCTTTGTTGTATTCTTCGGTGAGCCATTTGCAATATAATTCAGCTCCGGCACGCGAAATATTCACGACAGGATATTTGTTGTAGGCTTCGTGCGAAAAGTAATTTTCCTCGTAAGGTTTCATACCTCCGCCATAGATAGCGGCCCATTGCGCCTGATCGGGTTTGGCAATCAGGAAATCATCTTTTCGGCCCTGAATTAATAAATCGAACAGAAATGTGCGGTATTCCAGGTTGGTGACTTCGGTGGTTTGCATGTAAAATGACTGCACGGAAACCTGTTTTCCTGCATAATCAAACGTCCCGGTTGGAATATAGGCATAGGATTTCTTGTCGAATTTAGAAAGCGCTTTTAACATGCTTTTCTTCTGTTTGTTGGTGGCGGAAATTTCTTCTTCGGTTAGTTTCGGGAAGATGTATTCATCCGTATCGTCCTGCTTTTTTTGCGAAACAGAAATATTGTCTGTTTCCGGTAAAGCGCGATTCACAAGCGGAAGTGTTGGCAAATTGGCGTACAAGCCGTTTTCATAACCGCTTAGAAATACCTGCGATCCCGGTTTGGAAACAGGGTTGTCAGAAGCGGGTTGATGATCTGAAATCTGATCGTCAGAAACGGGGTCATCTGTTGCGATTTGAGTTGGTTCCGCAACCGTCTTTTCGGTTGATGAAATTGGTTTTTGTGTCGTTTCATCCGTTGAGCTGATGAAAATTGTAAGAACGATGGTGCTGAGTAGAGTAAACATAATGATCCATTTTTTGAAGGTGAAAAAATGGCGCAGTCGTGTGGCGATCGACGGGTTTGGAACCGTGCCGATGCCTTTCAGGAACTGCGCTTTTGTTTCGTTAAAAGAAACCACAGGTTCCTGTTGACAGGCCTTCGCAAATAAATCGTCTAAAATCGGTTGCTTATCCATGATCGGGTTCTCCTGTTTTTAGGGATGATTCGAACGTCAGTATTTCGGCGAGTTTTGCACGTCCACGTTTCAGGCGTTGTTTCACGGCATCTTCGGATGCGTTGTGCATTTCGGCAATTTCACGAATGCTAAAACCTGCTATCTCGAATAGAATGATGCTTTCCTGCTGTTCGTTGGGCAAAAGTGCCAGTGCCTGGTGCAAAAAATGAATTTCCGTATCCAGCGAAGTTGCATTACCATGATTGGCGATCAGCAACGCATGTTCTTCTTTGTTCAAATAATCTTCCTGCTTCTTTTTACTGTTGTTGGCTAAAATGCGAATACTGATGCCGATGATAAAGGAAAGAAATGCAGCTTCCGATCGCAATGAATCGAACTTTTCAAACGCCACCAAAAGGGTCTCGTTCATCAAGTCGCGAAATTCCATTTTCCCATACACACGCGCCCTGCAGAAGCGTTCGAACCGATTGTGAACCGGTTCGTAAAGTGACAGAAATCGATCTTGTTTGGAAACAGGCATTCTTCTTATTCGGATGAGTATTCAACCTGTAAGTGTAACAACTTCAGGAAAAGTGACAAAGGATCACGATTTATTTTATAATAACATAAAATCACTACAAAGGCACAACGCTTTCGCCGAAGCTTATGCTTACGCCATAGCTTCAGCATAGGCGCATAGCGAAGGAGCAAAGTTTTTTTGATGAACGAGGCTTGTTAAGGACACAAAGGTATTCTACCAAAATCTCCTTTGTGGCCTTTATAAAACGCGGAATTTGTCCTTTTTCTTTGTGCCTTTGTGTTGAAAAAATTCTGTGGTTGGTTTAGAATACATACCCAATCCCGAACAACATCCCGAATGCATTGATCCCGAGAGAATAACTGCTTCCGATGTACAACACCATATCTTCATTTCTTACGAAACGGAAACGGCCTGCAACTATAGGTGCGAAGCGCAATGATTTATTTTGGTCGATGAGTAAACTCGCTAACGGTCCGGCCTCGAACTCAATGGCCGATTTTTTCCCTATCGTGAGTCTGAAAGCGCGGTATTGAAGTCCTACACCAAATGTCGGCGAAGCCCGTTTGGAAACCAGTTCACCATTAATAATGTATTGCCTGCTTTCGGTTGGCAGATTAAAGAAAACGGGAATTCTGAATTTTTTATCCGGACGCAATTCCGCAAAGAACAACTTGGCATTGGTGGGAACAATCACGGCTTCTTCCGTTTGGATGTCCTGCAGTTTGGAATCGGACACAAACAAAAGCGTTTGCCCGAGGCTGAGTTCGAAATAGTGTTTGTTTTTTTTTGTTGAATCGGCTTTCACCAAAACTAAGGTGTCCTGGGAAAACAATGGGCCCGAAATCATCATTAACAGAATGAATGACAGTGCAGTAGGTAAAGGGGTTTGGTTTTTCATACTGTTAAAAGTAGGAAAAATATTAAGGAAGAGTTAGTTGAAATTTCAGTGAATGGATTTTTCCGTAACCAGTCTAAGCCTGACACGGTATTGGGAAATTTTGACACTCAAATTTTTCCGTAATATTGCGGGATTACTGAATTTAAAACACTGTAAATCAATTTTGTACAATCAAACCATATCCCAACCCGCCACAAAAATCGGCTTGGAATTCAATTCATCCAGCTTGAGCCAGTTTTTGCGTAATACTACCACATCTACCGGTGTTTGAGAAGTCAGTTTGTGCAGCACTCCCCAATTGACGCAGTGCCTGGCTTCACGCCACAACGATTCTCTCCGGTCGATCCACCACAATAAAACGTGTTGATTTTCCTGCTCGAGAATGCCTTCAAAAAAGCAGCTTAGCAGATTCGGATCATTGCTTTGAACACATACTGATTCCGGCACGATGAAGCGATGATTTTTCGGTTGGATAATCTTACGTAAACCTGGAATGAAGGGAACTACTTTGGTGAGAAAACCACCCAACGCTCCGGGTAAACGTTCAATCACCCAATGTGCTTGAGTGATCTTGGCAAACGCAACCAGTTCATTGCTTTCGTTGAACATACCATAATACAACGGATTTTCACAATGTTCCGGAACAAAATAGGCGTGACATTTTTGCACCTGCTGTAGTTTCGCGGCAATCAATTCTTCATCGGTTAATTTACGCACCGATGCCTGAGCTTTTGGTTTTACGCGACTGAAGGTTTGTGTGACCAATTGCGCTTCGGTACGAAAACCAAACTGCTCGGCCATCCATTTGCTGCGTTCGTTTTTCGGGTCGATGTAAGCGTATAATGTTTCAGGAGCTTCGCCATATTTACCATCGAATACATCCTGGTAAAAGCTGGCAACTTCCTGTTTCAGGCGTGAACGTGCACGATCAGCATGCTGGCCGTTTTTAGACGCCTGTTTCTGCCCGGAAAAGGCGAAATAACGTACATACCAATGTTTTTTCCGGCGGCAGAACGTTACGTTTCCCTGCACTTTTCCATCTCTTTCCACCGACAAAAACAAGGGATCTTCTGCCTCAGAAATGCGTTGTTCAGTATCCAAATGACGGTATCGGGCACCATTGGTACCGAGCGTTGTTTGGGTCAACAGTTCCAATAGCGCCGGGGTTGCTTCATAGCGAATCGTAAATCTTGACGAAAGAGACATTTCAGTAAGCGTTTAATACTATTTGTTCGGCATCTGCGGGTGTCAGTGACTGGTGTTCTCCCAATCCTGTCCAGTTTCGCTCTTCAAAACGCTGGCGGATAATGGCCGCTGTTTCTTCATGATAGGGCGTATAATCAGAAATGTGCGTTGCCACGCCTAATGCTTTGAAAAACTGCTCCGTTTCAATAATGGCCAATTGTGCCACTTCGTCATCGGTACCGGTTTTGTGCCAAACCCTTCGGCCGTATTGGGCCAGTTTCTCTTTTTTCTGTTCGAATTGATGTTCGTACAAACGTGGAGCAATAATGGCGAGTGTCTGAGCGTGATCGATACCATGCAAAGCTGTTAATTCATGGCCGATCATGTGCGTTGCCCAATCCGTAGTTACTCCGCAGCGAAGCAAACCATTCAGTGCCTGATTGGCGCACCACATTAGGTTGGATGCCAGTTTATAATCGGCCGGGTCTTCTACAACAGCCTGACCGATTTCCAGTAAAGTCGATAAAATCCCCTCAGCGTAGCGTTCCTGCAATAAATTGTCAGAAGGAAACGTGAGGTATTGTTCCATGGTATGCATAAATGCATCGATGACACCATTGGCCACTTGTCGTTTGGGTAAAGTTGCCACGAAAGTCGGATCCATGATCGCAAATTTCGGAAAGAACAACGGTCCGCCCATCGTACGTTTTTCTTTTAGCGAAGCACGGCTGATCACCGCGCCTGAGTTCGATTCCGAACCTGTAGCAGGCAATGTAAGAATACAACCGAAAGGAACAGCTTCGGTGAATACTTTCCCGGGTTCGCGCAGCAACACTTCCCACGGATCGCCGGCATAATTGACTGCTCCGGAAATAAATTTTACACCGTCGATGACCGAACCACCGCCAACCGCCAGTAAAAACCCGATGTTGTGCTCGCGGATATATTCTACGGCTTTCATCAGCGTATCAAATTCCGGGTTGGCTTCAATTCCTTTGAATAAATGAATGTCAAACGCCGAAAGTTTGCCTTTCAACTGATCTAAAAACCCTGAGCGTTCAATTGAGCCGCCACCATAGATTATCAGTACCGATTTACCGCTGTAATGTTTGGTAATCAGCTCCGGAACACGATGCATTTGGTTTTTTCCAAACACAATAGTGGTGGGCGTTGTAATCTCAAAATTATCCATAGCGAAAGTATCAGACAAAAATACGGAACAATTGAAACTTCACCTATTATTTGGCTTTTTTTGGTAGCGTTATTCTAATTCCTGAACCAAGGTTAAATGCAAATGAGAGATGACAATCTTCCCTGGGAAGAATTGTTTGAATTTCGCACTAATCGGTTTGTTTCTTACACCTGATTCCAGGTATGGCGATGGTACTTTTGTATCCGCCTCAGGCAAGAACTAAAAATCAATATCATGAAGTATAATTTATATGGGAACACCGGCCTCGTTGTGTCGGAATTGTGTTTGGGCACCATGACTTTCGGTGGTGAAGGAATATGGAAAGCCATTGGCATGTTGCAACAGGCTGAGGTCAATCAAATCGTGAAAAGCGCTGTTGATGCGGGAATTAATTTCATCGATACCGCCAATATTTACTCGTATGGCGAATCGGAACGTTTGCTTGGAAATGCCATTCGGGAATTGGGATTAGATCGAAACGAACTCATTATTGCCAGTAAAGTAAGAGGTAGAATGGGGGAAGGACAAAACAATGCCGGACTTTCCAGGCTGCATATTTTTCAATCGGTCGAAGCCAGTTTACGTCGCCTTCAAATGGATTATCTGGACATTTTGTATGTGCATGGAGTAGATCCACTCACTCCAGTAGAGCAAACAATGCGGGCGCTCAACGACTTGGTGGTGGCTGGAAAAGTACGTTACATTGCTGTTTGCAACTGGCCCGCCTGGATGGTGATGAAAGCACAGGGAATTGCCCGGCTAAATGGCTGGCACACATTTGAAGGGTTGCAGTATTTTTATTCGGTTGGCGGACGCGATATTGAACGCGAAATCTTACCGATGGCAAAAGACCAAAACCTGGCAGTGATGCCTTGGAGTCCGCTGGCAGGCGGATTTTTCTCCGGAAAATACACGCGCGACGAAGCAACGGGTCAAAATCGCAGAGACAATTTCGACTTTCCTCCAATCAACAAAGACAAAGGTTATGATATCATTGATATTCTGCGCGAAATCAGCGAAATCCACCAAACGACAGTCGCCCAGGTTTCGTTAGCTTGGATTCGTCTGCAGCAAGGTGTTACGAGTACGATCATCGGCGCAAAAACAGTGCAGCAACTCCTGGATAATTGTGCTTCAGTAAACCTTGAGTTGTCGACAGAGGAATTGAGTAGAATAGATGCAGCAAGCGCATTGTCAAGTGAATACCCGGGTTGGATGGTCGAACGACAAGTAACAGATCGCACCCTTAATCAGAAGAAATAGAAAACGGACTAAAATCAAACTATATGCAACTCAAATCACTTTGCATGTAGTTTGATTTTTGTATTTTTCAACTCGTATGTCAACAACGCGAGATTCGATACAACCCAATAGAAATGCACCGATGTTGCAACGCGATTTCGGGCAATTTAATGCTATTCGCATCAGGGATCTTCCCAAAATGGCGGGTGGACCTGTTACCTATAACCGCCGCGATTATTACAAAATCAGTTTGTACCAGGGAAACAGTATTTACCATTACGCTGATAAAAGTTTGGAGATTTCCGGTACAAACCTGCTGTTTTTCAGCCCGAAAGTTCCGTATACACTTGAGAAAGTCTCCGGTGAAAACAATGGTTGTTTCTGTATTTTCACTGAAGCCTTTTTCCGCGATCAACCGTTGGCGAACCTTGGTGAGCTACCTATGTTTAAACCGGGTGGAAAATCGTTTTATACACTCGATGTCGAACAGGAAGCACACCTGGAATTGATTTTCGAAAAAATACTTACAGAAGCAGGTTCCGACTATTTGTACAAATATGATCTGATTCGTGCGCTTGTAAGCGAGCTGATTCATTTTGCACTCAAATTGCAACCTTCGGAAAATGTGTATAAACATCCCGATTCCAATTCCCGCTTAACGTCTGTTTTCACCGAATTACTCGAGCGGCAATTTCCAATCGAATCTACTCAGCAGCGGCTCGAAATGCGTTCGGCTAGCGATTATGCCGGGCAACTTTCGGTACACGTTAATCATCTGAATCGGGCCATTAGGGAAACAACCGGGAAAACCACAACCTATCGGATTTCTGAGCGTATGATCAAAGAAGCCAAAGCTTTGCTCAAACACACCGGTTGGAACGTTGCTGAAATAGCCTATTGTTTGGGATTTGAAGAACCGGCACACTTCCATCATTTTTTTAAAAAACAAACCGGTATTACGCCATCTGCTTTTCGGGCAAGTTAGCCGTTTCATTCATCCATTTCGGAATGCGACTTCGTTTCCCGCATCAGCACATAAACGAGCAGCGAGATCACCACACATCCTGTAATATACCAGTAAAACCAGGCTTCATGTCCGATATCTTTGAGCCAAAGCGCAATATATTCGGCACTTCCGCCAAAAACAGCAACAGTGACCGCGTACGGAAACCCAACTCCCAGCGCACGGATTTCAGTTGGAAATAACTCCGCTTTCACAACGGCATTGATACTGGTATAACCACTCACGATTATCAGTGCGGCCAGCAGCAGGAAAAAGGCAGTCCAGACAGAGTTCGTATGACTGAGCGCTGTGAGTAACGGAACCGTAAACAGTGTTCCCAGGATTCCAAAACCAATGAGCAAGGGTTTCCGCCCGATTTTATCCGAAAGCGCTCCGAAAAAAGGTTGCAAACAGGCAAAAATCAGCAAACTGAAAAAAGACAAAAGTGTAGAAGTACTTTTTGATAAATGGACTGTATTCACAAGGAACTTTTGCATGTAAGTGGTGTATGTATAAAACGCAAGTGTTCCCCCGAGCGTCAGTCCGACTACGATCAAAACGGCACGCGGATGTTCCATCAATGTCCGCAGCGTTCCTTTCCGGCTTGTTTTTTCGGTTCTGTGTGCGTCGAATGCAGTGGTTTCTTGCATCGATTTCCGCAAATACAACGCCACCAGCGATAACAGTGCCCCGAAAATAAATGGCAATCGCCAGCCCCACGATTCCAAAGCGCTTTCGTTGAGAAAACGTTGAAGCAAAAGCTGAATCCCAAGCGCGATTAACTGACCGCCAATGAGTGTTACGTATTGAAAGCTGGCGTAAAAACCACGTCGGTTCGGTGTTGCCATCTCACTCAGATAAGTAGCCGAAACGCCGTATTCGCCACCAACGCTCAAGCCTTGAACCATTCGTGCGATTAGTAGAATAATCGGAGCGGCAATTCCAATGGTTTGATAAGTCGGTGTGACCGCGATCAACATTGATCCGAACGACATGATTAAAACCGACAACGTCATGGCGCGTTTTCGTCCCATTTTATCGGCAATGCTTCCAAAAAGCCATCCTCCGACAGGTCGCATCAGAAATCCGACCGCGAAAATACCTGCTGTATTCATCAACTGGGCAGTAGCGTTACTTTCCGGGAAAAACGAATGTGAAAAATAGAGCGCAAAGGCCGAATATGCATACCAATCGTACCATTCTACCAGATTTCCGATAGAGCCACTGATAATGGCTTTTAGTTGTTTCTCTGAGACGCTTTTCGTTTGTTGTTCCATTGATTTTCCAAAACTAAAAAAAGGGATGGATAAATCAGGGAAGAAGGTTTGTGAAAAGAGGGTGTGAATTTAATTCTCTGATTTCCAATATGTTTGAAACCTGGCTCATTCCTCATTTTGAACTATACCGGCATAAAAATAAAACCGTTCACAATATAGAATGTTAACAATTCAATTTTATGTTAATAATTGGAACTTTTTGCTCCTTCCCTTGTTAGTTAATTCTAGCACTTTCAAGTATATTTGCAGTCCTGTTTCTACCTTTAATGTAAGAGCAGGCGAACTTTAATATTTCAGGAAAAACATGAACTCATTTTCATCCCGTCACATTGGTCCCGATAACACTGAAAAAACAGCTATGCTTGCTGCAATCGGTGTGCAATCGGTGCAAGAGTTAATTGATAAAACCATTCCGGCTCACATACGTTTGGATGGTGAGTTGAACATTGATCCGGCGATGACCGAGCAGGAATACCTGCAGCACATTACCGTTTTAGGAATGCAAAATCAGGTATTTAAATCGTTTATCGGTTTGGGATACAATGAAACCATTACGCCTTCTGTTATTTTGCGGAATGTATTGGAAAATCCGGGATGGTACACAGCTTACACGCCTTACCAGGCTGAGATTTCACAAGGCCGTTTGGAAGCTTTGTTGAATTTCCAAACAATGGTGTTGGAACTCACCGGAATGGAAATTGCCAATGCATCGTTGCTCGATGAAGCAACAGCTGCTGCCGAAGCCATGATCATGTTTTACAACTCGCGTTCACGTCAGGAAGTAAAAGACAATCAAAATAAATTTTTCATAGCCGAAAGCGCTTTCCCGCAAACCATTGAAGTGGTATTGGGGCGCGCATTGAACCTGGGCATCGAATTGGTGCAGGGTGATGCGGCAACGTTTGTAAACGACGGAACGTATTTCGGTGCGGTGATTCAGTATCCTGATACAAAAGGTGCTATCACCGATGTGAAAGGATTTATTTCTCGTAACGAAGGTTTACGTGTAGCGGTAGCCGCGGATATTTTAGCGTTGGTAATCTTGCAATCACCGGGTTCACTTGGAGCCGATGTGGTATTCGGTTCGTCGCAGCGTTTCGGTGTACCAATGGGGGCTGGCGGTCCGCACGCAGCATTTTTTGCCGCGAAAGACGAGTACAAACGCACTATGCCGGGCCGTATCATCGGCGTGTCGAAAGATGCGGATGACAACCTTGCCTTGCGTATGGCGCTTCAAACACGTGAACAACACATCAAACGCGATAAAGCGACTTCCAATATTTGTACCGCTCAGGCTTTATTGGCGGTAATGGCAAGTATGTATGCTGTTTACCACGGACCTGCTCGCATGAAAGCAATCGCAGAGCACGTTCACTCATTGGCTGTAAAAACCGCAAAAGGATTAAAAGCTGCCGGAATCACGGTTGCTTCCGATTCGTTTTTCGATACCGTTTGGGTGAAAGGGGTGAATACTGCCAGCATTAAGGCAGCGGCCGAAGCCAAACAACTGAATTTCCGCATTATCAACGACAGTGAGCTCACCATCAGTTTCGGTGAACCGCATACAACTGCTGATGTTGCAACAATTTTGAGTGTTTTCGGCGCAAATACAACTGTTTCGGATGAGGTTGAAAGCACGATTGCTTCGACTTTATTACGCACCGATGCTGTATTTACACATCCTACCTTCAACCGTCATCATTCAGAATCGAAAATGATGCGTTACCTGAAGCGTTTGGAAAACAAAGATTTGTCGTTGGTGCACAGCATGATTCCGTTGGGTTCATGTACAATGAAACTAAACGCAGCTTCAGAATTAATTCCGATCACCAATCCGCAATTTGCGAATATGCACCCGTTTGCACCTGTAGCCCAGGCTGCCGGTTACCATGCGATGTTCCGTCAGTTGGAAAAGGATTTGTGTGAATCGACCGGATTTGCGGCGATGTCGTTACAACCGAATTCAGGCGCACAAGGCGAGTACGCCGGTTTGATGGTGATCAAAGCATACCATGAATCGCGCGGAGATAAACAACGTACCAAAATGATCATTCCTTCATCAGCTCACGGAACCAATCCTGCTTCGGCGGTAATGGCCGGTTTTGAAGTAGTGGTAACAGGTTGTGACGACAACGGAAACATCAACATCGATGAATTGCGCGAAGTGGCTACAGCGTTGAAAGACGAATTGGCCGGTTTGATGGTGACTTATCCGTCGACGCATGGTGTATATGAAGAAGGAATCCGTGAAATTACAACGATCATTCACGACAACGGAGGACAGGTTTACATGGACGGTGCCAACATGAACGCACAGGTCGGTTTGACCAATCCTGGAAATATCGGTGCGGATGTGTGTCACTTGAACTTACACAAAACATTTGCCATTCCTCACGGAGGTGGCGGACCCGGAATGGGCCCAATCGGTGTGGCAGCGCATTTAGCACCGTTCTTGCCGAGTAATCCTGTGGTTGCAGCGGGTGGCGACCAACCGATTCATGCGGTTTCTGCAGCACCTTACGGAAGTGCCTTGATTTTGTTGATCTCTTACGGATACATCAAAATGCTTGGAGCGAAAGGATTGCGTGAATCAACTGAAATGGCCATTTTGAATGCCAACTACATCGCCGCGAAATTGAAAGGTCACTACGATGTGTTGTATACGGGCAAAAACGGAACGGTTGCCCACGAAATGATTTTGGATTGCCGCGAGTTTAAGAAAAACGCCGACGTAGAAGTAGCCGATATGGCGAAACGTTTGATTGACTTTGGTTTCCACGCACCAACGGTATCATTCCCGGTAGCAGGAACGCTGATGATCGAACCGACCGAATCGGAAGACAAAGAAGAACTGGACCGTTTCATCGAAGCCATGATCAAAATCCGTCAGGAAATTCGTGAAATCGAAAACGGCCACGCCGATAAAGCCAACAATTTATTGAAAAATGCACCGCACACCGCAGATTGCATCATCAACAAAGACTGGAACTACCCGTATTCACCACAGGAAGCCGCTTATCCGGTTGCTTACCTCAAAGAATGGAAATACTGGGTACCTGTTCGCCGCGTTGACAATGCGTATGGCGACCGCAACCTGGTGTGCTCTTGCCCAAGTGTGGAGAGCTACATGCATGTGGAGGCATAAGCAATAAAAGAATAGAATTGAAGAAACCGTTCCGCCTTGAGTGGGACGGTTTTTTTGTTAATGCACGTTAATTACAAACCTGTTAAAGTGCAATTACCGTCTGGTAACACAAACAAGATTTTCACCTTCTAAAACCGGAATTATTTTTTTAATCACAATAAGTAAAGTAATTTCGCGATCAAATCAGTTAGATTCTACTATGAAACGAATTTTACAAGTCCTTACGGGAGTTTTACTTTCATTCAATTTACTGGCCCAATCTCCGGGAAATGCGCTTCAATTTGATGGAGCGGATGACAATGTTTCGGCAACTTTGCCTGCTTTGTTCAACGATTTGTCAACAACCGATTTTACCATGGAAGCGTGGGTTTATCCCCAGGCAGGCATTTTTAGCCGTATTATTTTTGCACAAAGCAGCACCTCTAGTTTTGCAGCGATGAGCACTGGTGGTACCACTAACATTTATTTCTACGTAGTAGAGAACGGTACTAATTACAGTGTGGCTACAACCTCCAATATGCCGCTTAATACCTGGACACATGTTGCCGCGCGTTGGACTACAGCGACAAATTCTGTAGAAGTATTTTTTAATGGTGTATTACAGGCAGGTATTGGTGGCGGAACATCTTCGACCGGACCAATCGATAACTTAAGTATAGGAACACGTCCTGGTGGAGCTCAGTATTTCCCCGGAGCCATTGATGAGGTGCGAATCTGGAGCGAAGCACGATCAAATTGTGAAATACTAGCTAACTATAACCGGTCAATGACAGGAACGGAAAGCAACCTTGTAGTGAATTATGATTTTAACCAGGGAACGGCAGCGGGGAACAATGCCGGAGTGACCACATTGCCTGACCTTGTTGCAGCAAATGATGGCACGCTGAATAATTTCACTCTCACCGGAGGAACTTCCAACTGGATCGCTTCGACAGCAACAATCAGCGTCTCAGGAGAAGCACCTGTTATTACGACAACAATTACAGAGGATGTGTGTAATAGTTACTTTTGGCCACAGACTAGTCAATTCTATCTGGCATCGGGTCAATATGCTGATACAATTACAGCTGTGAATGGCTGTGATTCTATTGTGGTGTTGGATTTGACTATTCGCACTTCCAGTGGCAGTACACAAACCGCTTCTGCATGTGAAAGTTATGTATGGACTGAAAATGGGATGACCTACACCACATCAGGGACTTATTACGATACATTGGTAAATGCAGTGGGCTGCGATTCCACCATTACACTCGATCTGACGATCAATATGCCAACCGCTTCCAGCTTTTCGACAACAGCATGTTACACTTATACGTGGGCGCAAAGCGGAATGACTTATCTAACTTCGGGTAATTACAATGATACCATTCCGAACGCGGTTGGTTGTGATTCCATTATCACGCTTAATCTCACCATTAATCAACCCACATCGTCAAGCATTTCGGAAAGCGCCTGCGGCAGTTATCCATGGGCGCAGAACGGAGTGACCTACATGGCTTCGGGAAGTTACAACGATACCATCCCAAATGCAAATGGTTGCGATTCGATCATCACGCTCAACTTAACGATTAATCCGGTAACATCTTCGAGCGAAACGGTAAGTGCCTGTGATAGCTATACCTGGACCGCTAACGGAATGAACTATACGGCTTCAGGCCAGTATTCTCATCCTATGTTGAGCAGTGCCGGTTGTGATTCCCTTGTTACGCTCGATCTTACAATCGTTCCGACACCAACAGCCAATGCAACAGATGATGGTTTGGGTACCTTGACGGGAAGTGGTGGTAGCCCGGTGCAATGGATCAACTGTACGACCAACACACCGGTCGCCGGAGCAACTTCCGCTACTTTTTCTCCAACAGTCAACGGAACTTATGCAATCGTAGTAGGAAATGGAATTGGTTGTTCCGATACTTCGGATTGTTTGATCGTGGATTATATTGGTTTGAATGAAAACAGTTCGCTTAACGCAATCATTTACCCGAATCCGGCAACAGATGAAGTGACAATTATTTTCGAAGGCTCATCTGCTGGTTTGATTGTTCGTGATGCGTTGGGCAAAATCGTTCAGACACAAACCATCCAAAACGGTGAAGCAATTTCATTGGCGGGAATACAAACAGGCGTTTATTTCTTTGAACTGACTACCGATCAAGGGAAAATGACAGAACAGGTAGTGAAACAATACTAGCAAAACAACATTTAATAGACTAACTATGAAACAATTACTTCTAACAATTACGGCCTCCGTCTTCTTATCGCTGATGGGCTCGGCGCAGGTATGTGATTTGTTCTTCTCGGAATACCTGGAAGGTTCATCGAACAACAAAGCCATCGAGGTTTATAATCCGCTAAACGTAACCGTAAATCTTACCGAATACAAAATGTACCGTTACAACAATGGTTCTCCAACACCTACCGACTCGTTATTTCCGCAGGGAACACTTGCTCCGGGAGCTGTGTATGTTGCAGGAAACCCATCGGCTATTGCAGCAATATTAAGTGTTTCTGATACCCTGCATACCATTACCTTCTTCAATGGTGATGATGTAATAGAATTGGTTCATATACCTACAGGAGCGTCACTTGACGTGATCGGGATCATCGGTAACGACCCGGGGACCAACTGGCCGGTTGGTGCTGGTGCAACCAGTGAATTCACCTTGGTACGCATGTTTTCGCATACCGATGGTGAAACAGATTGGTCAATCTCTGTGGGAGAATGGGATGTTTATGCCCAAAATACAGTTTCGTTTATTGGTTCACATTCCGGCGCTCCTTGCTGCGCGCCTACTGTTTCCAGCTTTTCGGCAACCGGTTGTTCAAGCTATGTGTGGGCTGAGAATGGAGAAACATATACAACATCCGGCAGTTATAATGATACATTGACGAATGTGAGCGGTTGTGATTCGATTATCACACTCAACCTTACAATCAACGTTCCGACAACATCAGGTTTGTCAGCAAGCGCCTGTGAAACATATACATGGTCAGAAAACAACATGACCTACACAGCTTCGGGAAATTACAATGATACATTGGTCAACGCAGCAGGTTGTGATTCGATTATCACACTCAATCTTACAATCAACGTTCCGACAGCATCAGGTTTGTCAGCTAGCGCCTGTGAAACGTATACATGGTCAGAAAACAACATGACCTACACAGCTTCTGGAAGTTACAATGATACATTGGTCAACGCAGCAGGTTGTGATTCGATTATCACACTCAATCTTACGATCAACGTTCCGACAACATCAGGTTTGTCAGCGAGCGCTTGTGAAACGTATACATGGTCAGAAAACAATATGACCTACACAGCTTCGGGAAATTACAATGATACATTGGTCAACGCAGCAGGTTGTGATTCGATCATCACGCTCAATTTAACAATTAATCAACCGGCGGCTTCGTTTGAAACCGTTTCGGCGTGTGACACTTATACCTGGAATTCTAATGGAATGACTTATACAAATTCAGGATGGTTTCTTGATACGCTGTCTACCGTTTCGGGCTGCGATTCCATTATCACGCTTGACCTGACAATTATTGCATCTCCGGTCGCCAATGCAACAGACGATAATGCAGGAACCTTAACAGGAAGCGGTGGCAGTCCGGTTCAATGGATCAATTGTGTTACAAATGCCGCCATTGCCGGAGCAACATCAGCAACTTTTTCTCCGGTTGCAAACGGAACCTATGCTATTATAGTGAGCAACGGAAGTTGTACCGATACTTCAAATTGTGTGGTGGTAGATTACATCGGTCTGGATGAAAACACACTGATCAATGCAAGTATTTCTCCGAATCCCGCAACAGACGAAGTGCAAATCACTTTTACCGGAACATCGGCATTATTGATCATCCGCGATGCGCAGGGTAAAATGATTCAAACCGAAAACATTGAAAACGGAGCAACCATTTCACTGGTAAACTTACAAACAGGAGTTTATTTCTTTGAACTCGTTACAGTACAAGGAAAAGCTACGAAACGTGTGGTGAAAAACTAATAACGTGAGTTCAGGATAAGAATTCCAGTCAGAATTCATAAAAGTGTTTGGATACAAGGCGAATTACTGAGGGATAGCGGGCTATCTCGAAGAAATTCAACGAAGTAGACGGATGCTTTTAGGCATAGCATTTTAATATGGTCACTTGAAAACACCAATCTTCTTCCTGAAAACCGCACTAACATATCCCGATATGTCACTGCGCTTCTCAGTCGAATCTCAGCATTTCCAAGCGATCTGACGAAATTCTTATCCCGAATTCACGTTAATAATTAAGCCCCATTCTAGAAATCCCTTGTTACCCTGGTGGCAAGGGATTTTTTGGCAATAGGCAACCATCTGAGTTTGAGTACTGTCTCTATAACAAATCATGTATCATGAAAAACTTACTACGAAACGGTCTACTGACCTTACTGATAGCGTTTGCCGGAGCACTTTCCTACGGACAGGGATTTGTTTTAACCGCGCTCAATACCCCCAACAACCAGCTTGCCGAATGTGACACGGTGGTCGACATCAACATCGCGGCAATGTCAGCACCTTTAACCAATGCCGATTTTAACATGGCGCTTTACGGTTCGTCGTTTCAATCTTCGCAGTTCACTACAACTGTCAATTGGGGAGATGGAAATACTACCACGCATGTAGGCGGAACTTCCAGTTCGGGAGTTGCTATTCCGTTTACACCACCAATTGAGCATTATTTTGCCAACAACGGAACCTATACGATTTATATCGTTGTGACGAATCCGCAGAATAACTCCTGGGCAGCTGATACCTTGTATTATACTAAGACAACGTGCAACACCTATTTATTCTCTAACGTTATCGTTGATTGTGACAACGACGGGAACACCGATTCTACTATTATAAACGGAATTCCGATCATCCTTTCCGAACCCGGAGGTATGTGGTATTCCGGTACACTGAACAACGGATCGATCAACTACAGCAACATATTAGAAGGAACCTACACCATTTCTGTTAGCCAGGCGTGGTTGAACCAAAACGGATATGTGGTTGAAAGTATTACACCGTCAATGATCGATGTTTCACCGAATATGTCAACGTTTACCTCACAAATCGTATTGAATTGTGATTCGATTCCAAATGCCGGCAATCTTTGCTTATATGGAATGGCATTTTGTGATGCGGATTCAAATGGTGTCTTTAACGCAGGTGAAACTCCTATTGTAAATGCTCCCGTTCAGATTATGAATGGTGGACAAACGATGACGGTATATACCAATTCCGGAGGATATTATTCTGTAAGTTATTCCGGAACCGTAGGATCACCAACAGTGATTTCTATCAATCCTAACTGGCTCGCTCAAAACGGCTATTCCATGAACAGCAATCCGTTTACTGTATTGGCTGCTGATTGTAACTCACAGCCGGTCGCCAATATTCCGATCAATTGCGGCGGTGGAAACAGTAATCCGTATCAATGTGTTTCTGTGATCGTTTTCTGTGATGCCAACGGAAACGGTGTTTTGAACGCAGGGGAAACACCACTGCAAAATGCACCTGTTACCTTATGGGGCCAGCAAAATCAAAGTGTCATTATTTATACCGATTCCAACGGATTTGCAATGTATTGTGGTAACAACTTCAGTTCACAGGCCGTTATTGCACAATTGAGTCAGGCTTGGTTGACACAGCACGGTTACACGATTTCGAATCCTGTACTTACCTTACTGGCTTCCGGCGGCCCAACGCCAAATCCGGGGTACTTTGCCGTGAATTGTGGTGGTGGTCAAAGCTTATGTGCCGACTTATGGACAACTGTTACGCCTTGGATCGGTTATTACCAAAATACCACAGCTTACATCAAGTTGAACTACGGAAATTACGGACCTGGAGCTCCGGGGCCATACACTCTGACATTGACATTTCCTGCCGGAGTAACAGTGAATACTTCATCACTCAATCCGGGCTATACCATTAATGGAAATACAATCACGTGGACATTGAATAGTGCTTCGACATCATTCAGCACCTATGATCTGATCACGTTCAACGTTCCTTTTGGTATTCCCAACGGAACGGTTCACCAATTTACGTCTACCATCACTCCAACAGGAAATGCGAGTGATTGCTGCACCAACAACAACAATGGTTGCCTGGTACAAATCGTTGGAAACAGTTACGACCCGAATGATAAAAACGTAGATCACGCAGAGCAAATTGCTCCTTCCGTTCAAGATGAACTAACCTATACCATTCGATTCCAGAACACAGGAACAGCGCCAGCACAGAACATTTATATTTTGGATACACTTAGCACAAACCTGGATTGGTCTACCTTCGAACTGATCGAAGTGTCACATGCTATGCACGTAGATGATTTGGGGAACGGCGTTATGCGATTCAACTTCCCGCAGATCTGGTTGCCGGACAGTACGGCAAACGAGCAGGAAAGTCATGGACATTTAGTGTATCGATTGAAAGAAAATGTCGCAAACACAGAAGGCACCGAAATCTTCAATACGGCTTATATTTTCTTTGACTGGAACGATCCGATCATCACCAACACGACTTACAACATCAACGCATCGTTGGGATTGAATGAAGAAACGTCTGTACAAAGCAGTGTTTACCCGAATCCGTTCCAGCAGGAGGTAACGATTCGAGCCAAATCGATGATCCGGGCAGTGAGCGTTTTGGACCTGTCAGGCAAACAATTGTTTACCCAAACAACCGATTCAAACGAGTTAAAACTTGATTTAAGCGCGTACTCAAGCGGAATCTATTTGTTAAACATCCAAACACAATCGGGCTTTGAAACGCACCGAATCGTGAAAAAATAAGAAACACACTCTCCAATATATACAAGAGGTCTTTCAGCAATGAAAGGCCTCTTGTTTTTTATGACAGTCTCACTAACCACTAGCTACTAATCACTAACCACTGGAATTCCACGGAATTCTTTTATTTTTATACCATGAAGACGTTTCTCCTGCGTATTTGTTCCGTGCTTATGCTGGTGTGTTTCCAGTATTCTGCAGCAATGGCTGTCAACGGTGACGAAGCGAGTCGTATAAAAGCATACCATCAGGAAAAAAACGGCACCAAAAAATTCTGGAAACTTTATCAGCTGGGTGAATATTACAGGTTGAACAACGTTGAAAAAGCCGATTCCATTCGTGATTATATCCTTTCAGCCAGTCGCCAGGAAAATGATTCGGCACGTTTGCAGGCGCTTGTATTCGACTTGAAAATAGATCAGCTTCGCGGGAACAGAATTGCTTATTACACCAAGATATTACAATTACAACCTTTTCTGAGCCGGTTGAAATCGCGGGTTTCCCAAGTGATGATTTATCAATACCTGGCTGATTATCACATTGCATACCGCGAATTTGAACAGGCACATTTATACCTCGATGAAGCGCTGGTGATTTCTAAAAAATTACGCTCCTATTCCTATAGCTGTACTGCCGAAACTTACCGGTTGACTGCTTTGCTGGAAATGGAGGAAAACGATAAGATAAACGCCCTGGACCATGTGGGCCAATCCATTCAATATGCACGTCGTTCTTCCGACAAAGCATTGCTGGCCGCGTGTTTCAACATGCAGGCAAAAGTGTACAACTATTTTGGACAGTTGGAATTGAGCGTTTCAAAAAACATGATTGCCTTAGAACTGGCAAAGGAAGCCAATGATTTTCCGAAAGTATCCAATTACCAGCGTGAACTCGGCGAGGTACAATACGCCATTTTCAATTACGATGATGCCGGGTATTATTTTTCTCAGTCCAAAGAAACCGCAGAACGGATTCACGATAAACGATTGGTTGGATTAGCAAAAACCGACCTGGGATTGTTGGCTTTTGCCCGCAAAGAATACCAGCGCGCCATTCAATTGCTCCGTGATGCTATCAAGACGCTTCAAAAATACAACGATGAAGACGGATTGGGTTTCGCACATATGCACCTGGGCAATGTGTACCGCGAAGATGGCAACTATGATGAAGCGCTGCGATACTACAACAAAGCGCTCGTTTATTTTGAATCATCTGCCAACAGAGCAGAAATCGCGTCGGTTTATCACTTGGTAGGAACTGTTTTCGAAAAACAGGGGAAATACGAAAATGCGCTTAATTACCTGAATCGTGCTGTGGAGATCCGTTCTCAATTCGGGTTTAAAGGAAGCGTTTATCCTTCTTACCGCGAAATTTCCGAAGTCTACAAGAAAACGGGCAATCTGAAACTGGCCAATTATTACCTCGAGCTCTATTCCAACTATTCGGACAGCGCCAGAATGGTTGAGGTAAGTGCCAGAATTGCTGAGATCTCGGAATTATACCGTGCAGAACAGCGCGAACGCCTCATTGCCATGCAGCAGGATTCCATCGAATTACAGCGCAAGGAAAAAGACCTGACTTCCGCTCAATTGGAAAACACTGAACTCCGCAGCAGTTTTCAAACCTATGTCATTATCGGGTTCATCTTATTGCTGATTCTGGCTGTTGTGATCTTTTACAATCAGTGGAAACAGCGAAACATCAAACAATTGCAGCGTGAGGCTGAAATGAGCCAAGTACTCCTGCGTTCACAAATGAACCCGCATTTTGTCTTCAATGCCATGTCGGTGATCCAAAGTTATATTTACGAAAACGACACCAAGAATTCCACTAAATTTTTGGTCAATTTCTCGAAACTGATGCGATTGATCCTTGAAAATTCCTCCAAAGAATTTATTCCCATTCTCACGGAAATCGACATTCTGACCAAATACCTCGAAACCCAGAAACTGCGTTTCGGTGACCGGTTCGAATACGAAGTGGCCATGGATGATTTGTTATTGGAAGAAGAATTGGTCATTCCTCCAATGATCACACAACCGTTCATTGAAAATGCCATTGAACACGGACAACTGCATACGATTGAAGGTGGTTTCATCCGGGTGAAATTCTCGAAAGTTTCCGATATGCTCAACGTGGTGATCGAAGACAACGGAATCGGGAGAAAGGGTGCCGAAAAGAATAAGAAAAGTGTGGAACACAAAAGCATGGCCATGAAAATCACCCAGGACCGGATTGATAACCTCAATTATAAGTACCGGATTCACGGGTCGTTAGAGATTAGTGATTACAATGAGGAAGAACAGACCGGAACCAAAGTTGTGATCTTTTTGCCCTATCGAACCGACACCCCAAAAGTGATTCCCGATTAAAAATCCGACAACCCGAAAAAGCAGTCACTTAAAACATTAATCGTATATTCGGGTTCGTATTAACAGTTTGCTAATTCCGATTTTCCGATGAAAAAGGCTCTTATTATTGATGATGAACAACGCACACGTGAGCTAATCGCTAAAATGATCGAATCTTTCGATATGGGTATCGAAGCCATACCGAAAGGTGAAAATGTTCAATCGGGATTAAAAGCGATAGCTGAGATCCAACCTGACTTAGTTTTTCTAGACATCCAAATGCCTGATGGAACCGGTTTTGATTTGTTGAAAGCGATTCCGGAAAAGAATTTCGAAGTTATTTTCATTACCGCTCACGAAGAGTTTGCAATCAAAGCCATCAAATTTTCCGCCCTGGATTATATTTTAAAACCCGTTGATCCGGATGAATTACGTGCTGCCTTAGAGCGTGCGCTGGAAGCTATGGGAAGCGAAAAGCAGGAGCCGCAATTTGAGGCATTGCAACACAACATCCAACCGAATCAGAAACGCAGATTAGTGCTAAAAACACAGGAAAGTGTCCATGTAGTGGAACTAGACCATATTATACGTTGTGAAGCAGATCGCAATTATACCTCGTTTTACCTCACCGAAGGCAAGAAAATCCTGGTGTCGCGTACCTTGAAAGACTATGAAACATTGTTGGCCGGACATAATTTTCTTCGGGTTCAACAATCTCACCTGGTAAACCTCAATTTTGTGGAACGATACGACAAAGGAAACGGTGGCGCTGTGGTCATGAAAGACGGCTCTGAAGTGCCTCTTTCACCAGCAAAACGTGATATTTTCTTTCAAATTTTAGAAAACTTGTGAAACCCGTTCAGTCATTGTGACAGAATATTCATCCAAATACTCGGTTTATTCATTCGTCGATGCTTTATTTCGGTTCATCTATATCTTAGTAATGGAAATAAGGAGAAATGGAATCAGGTTGTTTTCTAAGTTAGGTTAAAGTTGAAAACGGGAAACACTGCATTGGAGAGGCAGTTTTTTCATTTTCTAGTTTTATTGAAGAGTATACAGTTCTATCTATCCGTTAAGACTTTGGCAAAAGCCGCAAGGACCTTAGAAACAACCTGATTTTCATTATTAAAATGGGCTACTTTACACGATACACAAACTAAAACACTACTAAACCAATGAGGTTTCATGTAAATGAGACCTTTTTGTTTTTTTAGCTGTTTATAGGCAGACTGAACCGGAATTAAAAACGAACTCAGGTTTTAACAGTTGATCGTTTATATTTTTTTAATATCATTGGTCGAAATCCCTTACCGCGATTCAGCAATTCGTTTATTTTTGCCTCAAATTAACATTTATGAACACCGATGAATTTGAGCTCGTAGAAAAAGAGCAGGTTGCAAGCTATCATTTCCCTTTGGAAGAAATTCTAAAGAGCGAAAAAGAAATGGCTGCGCGGAAGGAAGCAATTGAACGTGCAAATTCACTTGGAAATTTGGAACATTACAAAGTAAAGATTTACTTTGCTGACGAAGTAAGTAAAAAACGAATCGATACAACTATTTGGGGAGTTACCGATCGTGCTATCCTACTGAAACAAAATGTAGTTTTGCCAATACACCGCATTATCAAATTAGAAATATAACTGGCGCATGTCTAAGAAAAGATCAATTATCAGCTATGAAAAGCTGAACATCGAGCAGAAAAAGCAATTACTGATGGCTTTCCCTGACGGATTTGCAGGCTCAATGACAAAAATGACCAATCCGATAACAGGCGAGATCTACGATTCGTTGCTTTGGGAAACGGAAGAAATCATTTACCTGGTAAAATTGCCTAAACAAACCGTAAAATCTCCTTCCGTAGAAGACGATGAGGATGATTTTGAGGAAGAAGAAGACTTCGACAAATTTGACGGAAAAGGTGACGAGGAAGATGACTCGACCAATGATGATGAAGAAGATACATACGGCGACGATCCCGCAGACGCTGTTGCAGACGAAGAAGAAGATTAAACCGACATATAATTTAAAAAAATGTAAGAGCGCTCCAATTTCAGGAGCGCTTTTTTATTGGAAAAAAGGGTTTCAATGCTCGTTTTGTGTAATTTCCCCCTTGAAATACAAAACTGGTGGAAGATACGTTACTGCGCGAATTACTCATAGATTCAAGGATACTCACCCTTCCTAAAAACGAGTTCCTGGTAAAGGAAGGCGTTGTGGACCAGCAAATTTATTATATTGAAAGTGGTGCGGTACGTGTATTTCTGCAAACCGAATTTGAAGAATTAACGATCCGGTTCGGGTACAAAGATTCGTTTATCACGTCGCTTTCATCATTTGTAAACGGAACGCCTTCCGAATTTTATATTCAGGCAATTCGTGGAACACAATTGCGCGCTATTTCCAAACAGCAATTTCAAGCGGCTATTGATACCGACATCCGATATTTACAGCTCTACAATGCTATTTTGGAAGGATTGGTGATTCAGCAACTGGAACGTGAAGTCGATTTACTGACCGCTTCACCCACCGAGCGATTGCAACGCGTCTTGCAACGCAGTCCGCAGTTGTTCCAGGAAATTCCGTCAAAGTACATCGCGTCGTACCTGCGCATGACGCCCGAAACATTGAGCCGTGTGCGGAAAATTAACGGTTAAAATCCTGATAATTAATTCAATAAACTGACTTTGATCGCAAGTTCCCAATATTGGGAACAGGATCGGAAGTTCGGGATATTACGAACCGGTTCGTAATATCCCGAACTTGGGTGTTTTTCCTAAAATCTATAGAAAACGGGACAATCAACGCAAATCACCCACATGGAATTCTTGATTTCAATCAATGTTTTTGGCAACCGAAGCACCGAATTTTGTCGTGTACTTTAAAACAGAAAGCGATGAAATTGAATACAGATGAATTATTGACCGAGCTGGTCAACCGATCCAAAGAATCACATACAACCATTTCCGGATACCGTTCGCTCGATGAAGAAATCCTGAACCGAAAACCAACTGCCGAGAGCTGGAGCAAGCTTGAATGCCTGGAACATTTGAATTTGTACGGAGATTTTTATTTGCCAGAAATCGAGCGAAGCCTGCTGCAAGCCAAACGGACTTCTCAACCAGTTTTTAAGCCGGGTGTTTTCGGAGGTTATTTTACAAAACTCATGCAGGCCAAACCGGATGGCAGTATCAAAAAAATGAAATCACCGGCTGACAAGAATCCGGCACATTCCAATTTGTCGGTGACAACAATCGAACGGTTTTTAAAGCAACAGGAGCAATTGTTACGATTACTGGAAATGGCCAAACACGTTGATCTGACGCATACGAAAACGTCTATTTCCATTTCCAAAATGATCAAATTACGATTGGGAGATACGCTGCGGTTTTATGTGTATCATATTGAACGGCATATACTGCAGGCAGAAAGGATATAACCAAAACAAAGTGGGTGCGCGATTTATCGTGCACCCACTTTGTATATATTAAGATTTTAAAGAATCAGTCGTTCAATTTCAACACCGCCATAAATGCCTCTTGCGGCACTTCTACACGGCCAATCTGGCGCATCCGTTTCTTTCCTTCTTTTTGCTTTTCGAGCAATTTTCGTTTACGGCTGATGTCACCACCATAACATTTCGCGGTAACGTCTTTACGCAACGCTTTGATCGTTTCACGGGCAATAACTTTCGCACCAATGGCAGCCTGGATTGGAATTTCGAATTGCTGACGCGGGATCAGTTCCTTCAGTTTGATGCAGATTTTCTTTCCTAAGTCATAAGCATTGCTGCGGTGAACCAAGGCAGAAAGTGCATCCAGAATTTCACCGTTCAGCATCAAATCCATTTTGATCAAATCAGATGCTTTGTAACCGATCGGGTGGTAGTCAAACGAAGCATAACCACGCGACACCGATTTCAAACGGTCGTAGAAGTCGAAAACGATCTCGGCCAATGGCATCTCGAAGGTGATTTCAACACGATCCTGCGTCAGATAAACCTGATTTTTCAATTCACCACGCTTTTCGATACACAAAGTCATAATCTGACCAATGTATTCGGATTTGGTAATCACCTGCGCTTTGATATACGGTTCTTCAATGCGATCAACGCCAGAAGGATCAGGTAATTCCGAAGGATTATTCACCGTAAAGGATTTCTCCGGATCTTTTCGCATATAGCAGTAATACGACACGTTGGGAACAGTGGTAATCACCGTCATGTTGAACTCGCGCTCTAAACGTTCCTGGATAATTTCCATGTGTAGCATTCCCAGGAAACCGCAGCGGAAACCAAAGCCAAGAGCAGCCGAAGATTCCGGTTCAAACACCAATGACGAGTCATTGAGCTGCAGTTTTTCCATGGAATAACGCAACTCTTCATAATCGTCCGTATCAACCGGGTAAATACCAGCAAATACCATCGGTTTCACGTCTTCGAAACCTTTGATAGCGGCTTCACACGGATTATTTGCCAACGTAATGGTATCACCCACTTTCACCTCGTTGGCTTGTTTAATTCCTGAAATAATATAACCAACATCACCGGCGCGTACTTCTTTCCGTGGACTTAAATCCATTTTCAGGATCCCGACCTCATCAGCGTTGTACTCGCGGCCTGTGTTGAAGAATTTTACTTTATCGCCCTTGCGTACTACTCCGTTTCTCACGCGGTAGTAAGCAATAATTCCGCGAAACGGATTAAATACCGAATCAAAGATCATGGCCTGAAGCGGAGCACTTTCGTCACCTTTCGGAGAAGGAATGCGCTCAATTACGGCTTTCAGAATATCCAAAACGCCCAGCCCGGTTTTCCCCGAAGCAGGAATCACATCAGCCGGATCACAGCCGATCAATTCAACAATCTGGTCGGTTACTTCCTCAGGCATCGCCCCGGGAAGGTCCATTTTATTAAGGATCGGGATGATTTCCAAATCGTGTTCCAATGCCAGGTAAAGGTTCGAAATCGTTTGGGCTTCAATTCCCTGTGAGGCATCTACGATCAGCAAAGCGCCTTCGCAAGCAGCAATGGAACGTGAAACCTCGTACGAGAAATCCACGTGTCCGGGAGTGTCAATCAGGTTGAGAATATATTCTTCGCCGTTGTATTTATAGCTCATTTGAATGGCGTGCGACTTAATTGTAATCCCGCGTTCGCGCTCCAAATCCATATCATCTAGGGCTTGTGCTTGCATTTCACGGTCCGAAATGGTACCGGTGGTTTGCAATAAACGGTCAGCTAACGTGCTTTTACCGTGGTCAATATGGGCAATAATACAAAAGTTGCGGATGTGCTTCATGGCGCAAAGATACAGAATAAACAGTGATTAATTTTCGGCTGATTTCAGCAGGATAGTCGTAACGATTCCTTCGATGCGTTCTGTCATCTGATCGGTCGGTAAATCGTTGTCATCCATCCCGAACGGATCTTCGATTTCTTCCGCCAGGATTTCCAAACTCACAAACACGTAAAAGATAAAGGTAGAAATGATGGCAGAAAAATAACCGAAATTCACTACGAATGCCAGCGGAAGCGTCACCACATAAATAAAGATGAACTTTTTAAAGAACATACTATAAGAATAGGGAATCGGTGTGTTTTTAATCCGCTCGCACGCACCGATGCTGTCCAGAAAACCGTTTAGATTCCGATCCAGGCGAATGATATCTTCATCTGACAACGCACCTGATTTTTTCAGTTTATTGAACCGAATATAAATCAGTTCCACGATTCCCGAAGGAATGTGATCAACCTTTCTCAGGAACAGGATTTCATCCTCAGTGAGGTTCAGAATTTCAAAATTCACGCCTTCACGCAAGTGTTCCTTACACGCTTTGGCAAAATTCCCGATGTGTCGTGCAAAAAAAGCATTGGTTTCTTCGTCCAGTTCCAACGCAGCAATTTTTACAGCAAGATTGCGCGAATCGTTAACCAGTTCACCCCATTTCCGGCGGCCTTCCCACCAGCGGTCATACGCTGTATTGGTTCGGAAAACCAGCAATAACGACATCACAAAACCCAGAATCTGGTACACCGGAAACAATCTGTCAAGCACACTGGCATTCGGGAAATAGTGCAATTCCACAAAAGCGATGACCAATGTAAACGCAAAAATCATTACCAGCTCTTTCCAAAGGATTTGCAGCGTATCGCTTTTCGTCAAGTGGAAAATCATTCCCAGCCAACTTTTGGGATTGTAGTTAATCATATCTGTTATTTGAAGAACCACAAAGTTAGTGTTTTGCCTTGAACCAAGATTTAGTTAATTCCATGGAAAATCAGATTAGACGGAATACTCTTCATCCGCCTCATGCGAATGAAGAGGCTAAGAAATAATTCCCACGAATGCACAAATTTCTGCGCTCCTAACGGAAGCGCTTAGCACACAAGAGCGAGTGCGTTAGCCGAGCAAAAATTTGTGCATTCGTGGGAAAAATAGCGTATTGGCTAACCGATATATAAATGAGATTAGTTCAGTACCTTTGTGCTTTCAAAAACAGAAGTATGCACGTTTTGTATAATGTTACGGTGAGTATCGACCCGACCTGTGAAACAGAATGGCTGGAGTGGATGCGTTCGGCGCATATTCCGGAAGTAATGGCAACGGGTTGTTTTTTGGAAAGCCGTTTATCGAAAGTGCACGGAGAAGAAGAAGGCGGCGTGACGTATGCGATCACATATGTTTCGTACAGCCAGGAAGACCTTGACCGTTACGGACGCGAATTTGCTCCTGCATTACAGGCCGATCATTCCGGAAAGTTTGCCGGTCGATTTGCCGCTTTCCGCACAACTTTATCTGTTATCGAACATTTTGTACATGAAGGTTAAAGCCAAAAAACACCTGGGGCAGCATTTTCTCAAAGACAAAGGGATTTGCAAAAAAATTGCCGAGCAATATGGTCGTCATAACGATTGTAAAGTGGCCTTGGAAATTGGTCCGGGAATGGGCGCGCTGACCGAATTTCTGATGCTCGACACCGAAACTGAATGGTGGCTGATGGACGTAGATACCGAATCGATCGATTATCTGAACGTACATTATCAGCAGCTGGAAGGGCGCATTATCAACGGCGATTTCCTGAAAATGAACCCGAAAGACTTTGTCGGTGACCGTCCTTTTGCTGTCATCGGGAATTTTCCGTACAATATTTCGTCGCAGATTTTATTTCGCTGCATTGAGTTCAGGAACCAGATTCCGGAAATCATGGGCATGTTCCAGAAAGAAGTGGCTCAGCGCATTGCCGAAAAACCGGGTACCAAAACCTACGGAATTTTAAGCGTGCTGTTGCAAACGTATTACGATATTACCTATTGTTTTACGGTCGACGAGCATGTGTTTGATCCGCCACCTAAAGTAAAATCAGGGGTGATCCGTTGTGTTCGGAACGAACGTATCGCCCTTCCATGTGATGAGAAACTGTATAAAACGGTGGTGAAAATGTCGTTCAATCAGCGCCGGAAAACGATTCGCAATTCCATCAAAGCATTGTTGCCGGCCAACTATCCTGAAAACGAGGTGTTGCAGCTGCGTCCCGAGCGTTTGGGAGTGGAAGAATTCATTGCGCTGACGTGCTGGCTGGAAGAAGTAACAAAGAACTCCACTCCTGTTTAGGGATTAAGTAGAAAGACAGACAAGCTGAAATCGTTGATAAGCCTGTCGTTCTTGTGAATAAGTAATGTGAGCCATTTGCAAAATGTGTGTGAATGGTCTGATTTTTCGATTATTTTTGTCCGTCTTTGAAAAAAGACTGTTTAAACAATAAGCATATGTCAGTAGAGAAAACAAGATACTCAGACTCAGAATTGGATGAATTCCGCGTACTGATCAATGATAAGTTGAAAGAAGCTTACGAAGATTACGATTTGTTGAAAGGCTCTCTTTCTCATAGCGATAATCACGGTACCGACGATACCGGAAGAACGTTCAACATGATGGAAGATGGTTCTGAAACCCTTTCACGTGAAGAAGTAGCGCAATTGGCTGCCCGTCAGGAGAAATTTATCGACAGTTTGAAAAGTGCCTTGAACCGCATTGAAAATAAAACCTACGGTATTTGTCGTGTTACCGGAAAACTGATCCAAAAAGAACGTCTTCGTTTGGTGCCTCATGCTACGTTGAGTATTGAAGCCAAAAACATGCAAAATAAATAAATGTCGCCTTTCAAACGCAAGTTGTTGATTGTCGGGGCAATCGTTTTTGCTGTGCTCCTGATTGATCAGATTATTAAGGTCTGGATTAAAACAAATCTTATACCGTCTGAGGAAATTCCTATTGCAGGTGATTGGTTTAAATTGATGTACATCGAAAACCAGGGAATGGCGTTTGGAACGACTTTCGGCTCAAGCATGTGGGCCAAACTCGGGTTGAGTGTATTTCGTATAGCTGCTATTTGCGCCATCGGTTATTACTGGTGGATGCAAGCAAAAAAAGGTGTGAAAACCGGGTTGCTGATTGCAATTGGGTTCATTTTTGCGGGCGCTACCGGAAATCTCATCGATTCGATGTTTTACGATTTCATCTTTGATTACGATCCGTGTATTTCGTTCAATCATTTGGAAGGTTCCGGGGTTTGGACTCAATGTGGTGTTTGGGGTAAGTTTGAAACACGTCATACAGGCTTTTTAATGGGGAATGTAGTGGACATGTTCCAGATCAATCTTACCTGGCCGGCGTGGATGCCATGGGTTGGTTCAACAGAAGTATTTCCTGCCATTTGGAACATTGCCGATGGTTCGATAACCGTTGGTGTTGTGATGATCATTTTGCGCCAACGTTCGTTTTTTGCAGGAAATGTTACCAGCGAAGAAATGAACCGTGAATTGGCGGGAATGCGTAAAGTAGGATTGTTGGGCGGAATCGGAGTGATTGTTATTTATACCATACTTGCTGCAGGTTTGGTTATCGTTCCGGCGGAACATGCTTTCAAAGCATTTGTCGTAACGCTAGCGCTTTACCTCATCAGTGTTTATGTGACATCGCGTTTGGCAAATTTGCAGGGCCGTTCGGCTTTGTTGTGGGTGTTGTTGGCGGTTGTGGTACCGGTACTTCCAATGATCGTTTTATCGCGTTTGGAACAACAAGGTGGCAACAATATTACTTCGGGTGAAATTCCGGCAGAATAACTAATCAGAGTTTTTTCGGACGTCTCAGTTTAATCCCTTCCATAAATAGCACCAGTCCGATAAAGACGGCAATCAGCATATTGTTGACAATAAACTTGAACACGCTTCCTTCTTCGAGATGAAAGAATCCTGCCAGGAAGAAAATTCCCACACTGAAACCCATATACAGGAAAAACTTCCGTAAGTTATAACGGATCGGGAAGTATTTCTGCCCAAGTAAATACGAAGCTATCATTTGCGCACCGTAAACGATCATCGTAGCCCATGCGCTGGCCATGTAGCCGTATGTCGGAATGAACAGGTAATTGATCAGGATTGTCAGAAATGCTCCGCCTAAAGCAATATACGCCCCGAATTTGGTCTGATCACTCAGTTTGTACCAGATACTTTGATTGAGGTAAATTCCCAAAAACACATTCGCCATCAACAAAATAGGAACAACCGGTAAGCCCACGCGATAGGTTTCGCTGGTAATGAAATACTTGAAAATGTCCAGATTCAGGGCAATTCCGAGGAAAATGATGCACATGATAGCCACGAAGTAGTTCATCAGTTTCACATAAATCTTGTTGCGGTCCTGGTTTTTCGACTGGTTGAAGAAAAACGGTTCGGCAGCGTAGCGGTATGCCTGCAATAATATAGAAACCAGCATGGCGAGTTTGTAACAGGCGCTGTAGATCCCAATTTTCGCGTCGGCGAGTTCGGGAGACATACCAGGCTGTTTCGAGAGGATTTGTTTCAGCATCACCCGATCAATCGTTTCATTTACGATAAACGCAAAACCTGCAATCACAATCGGGAACGCGTATTTCGACATTTCGAACGCCAGTTTCCAATCGAATTTAAACGAGATATTCAGGAAATCCTTGTAAAGCATGACCGGTTTCATCAAACTCGAAATCAGGTTGGCCATCAGGATCAGAAACACGCCCGATTCCGGATGCTTTGAATCGAATAACACCAGCAGAAAAAACAGGTTGAGCACAATGTTAACACCAATTGATGCAAACTGAATCGCAGCGAAGCGTTTGGCTTGTTCTTCGGCTCTCAACCGTGCCAAAGGCAAGCTGGTGACAGCATCAACGCATACAATGGCACCTATGAGAATGATGTACCCGGGATGGTCGGAAAACAGCAGTAAATCGGCTATTTTCTGATTGAAGAGTAAAATGAGCAAAAAGAACAGTGTGTTCAACCCGATAACCGTCAGGAAGCTGTTCCGGAAAACCTGGAGTTTATCCGTTTTCTCCTGAAGATACCGGAAAAAAGAAGTTTCCATTCCGAAGGTCAAAAAAACCATCAGAAATGCGGTAAAAGCGTACAATTGAGAAACGACTCCATACTGCGCTGCTTCTTTGTCGAAGACATGTAAATACAGCGGAACCAACAGGAAATTCAGCATTCTGCCAAGAATACTTGACAGTCCGTAAACAGCTGTTTGTTCGAGTAATTTCTTTAAAGGATTCAATTATCCGCGAAAGTTTGGTTTGCGTTTTTCTATAAATGCCGTGGTTCCTTCTTTAAAATCAGCCGTTCCGAAACAAGCGCCAAATTCTGCAACTTCAGTATCAAAACCTGCCTGTCCGCCTTTGCTGTACAATGCGTTTACAGAACGAATAGCCGAAGCGATTGCCGTAGCAGAGTTATTGATGATTTTCCCGGCGATTTTCTGCGCCAGCGGCAACAACTCTTCCTGTGTGCAGACATGGTTCACCAATCCCCACGAAAGAGCTTCATCAGCAGGAATCATTCCGGCAGTGAAGATCAACTCATTGGCTTTTCCACGACCAATCAATTGTGCCAAACGTTGCGTTCCGCCGTATCCGGGAATTACGCCCAATGAAACTTCGGGCAATCCCAGTTTAGCGTTATCGGAAGCTACGCGAATATGCGAAGCCATGGCAAGTTCCAAACCGCCGCCAAGCGCAAATCCGTTTACGGCAGCAATGACCGGCGTAGTCATATTTTCAATGAACGAGAATAATAATTCCTGGCCTTTGGCGGCCAACAACTTTCCTTCTTCGACTGAGAAATGCGCAAATTCTTTGATATCGGCACCTGCCACAAACGATTTTTCACCCGAACCTGTGAGGATCACCACGCCAGTTGCATTGTCATCGTTGGCTGCTTTAAGAGCCGCGTTTAATTCTTCGATGGTTGCTTTGTTTAGCGCGTTGAGCTGCGCGGGACGGTTGATTGTAATGGTTTGGATGTGCCCTGCTTGTTCTACAAGGATGTTTTCGTATGACATGATGAATGTTTTTGTAAAAATATCGACTTATTTTCAGAATCCTATCGGCGTGCAAGATAATGGTTTTTAACCGATGTTTGAAAGTTCCGTAATATTGCGGGATTACTGAAGTTAATAACTTATTAACGAGTGTATTAACATCAATAATAGAGCTATTTTTAATTTATTTCTAATCTCAAAATAACCATTTTACTATCCAATACTTTTTTCTTAGAAATCATTACTTTTTTCAAAATCGATTTGGAGATAAATGACGTTTTTCATTATCTTAAATAAGAAAAGCCTTATGGGATCTTCAAAAACCGTTCAATATTCCGCCAAAGAAAAGACATTCGCACGTACAGCAAAAGCTATGGGACATCCGGCTAGAATTGTTATCGTTCAATTTTTAGCAGCTTATGGTTTAGGTACAAACAAACATTTTATGGAAATCACCAAATTGTGTGATGCTACGATTTGCCAACATTTGAAGGAATTGGAACATGCGGGAATTATTACCGAACTCTATATCAAAAACAAGCATTATTACAGGTTGTGTACAAAGGCCGAAGAATCTGTTAAAGAGTTGCAGTTGGTGTTTTCGCAGAGTTAATTTAAGGCGATTATTAGAATTAAAAAACTTCCGTAATATTGCGGGATTACTGAATTTAAAACACTGATTTTCATTAATTTAAATAGGATTAAAATTGAATTTCATGTTCTCAATAAAACAGAAAAGCCAAAAACCCTTTTTACAAGATGCTTTTGGCTTTTCAAAAGATATAACTAAGTATTCCCTATTTCATCCGCTTATATTTCGTCTCGAACATTCCGCCGACATTTTCCACCATGTTTTCGTCATCAAGGGTGGTTAGTTCTGAGGGTAATTCTTCTGATTCACCTTTTTCGGTTGTATACAACGTAACGCCATCGACACGGTATTTTCCTTCTTCGGTAGTTCCGTCGTCATAAGTGACAAAATAAGTTCCGTCTGCTTTGTATTCGGTAACGCTTGAACCGGTTCCGACTTCTTTCCATTTTCCAATAATCAATTCCTTATTATCTGTGCCGCAGGAGAATAACAGGAGGGTGGTTACAACAGTAACCAATACTAATTTATACATAGGTTTTGTTTTAAGTTAGGCTGCTAAGATACTATTGATTTGCAAAATTTTGATAAAGAATTGGTTAACAATCACTTTTTCCGCAACCGTTTATAAAGCTTTATTCCCATCATCAATCCGATACCGACACCGAAAAATCCGATGATTCCGCCTGTCCAGGAAAGCGTGTCTTTTTTGATGACCAAAAACACAATAGCGACTAACAACAACGTAGCGACTTCGTTCCAGATGCGCAAGTGTCCGGATGTCCATTTAGTTCCACCATTTTTCAAGCGATTCATAATACCTTGTGAAATGAAATGGTAAACCAGTAAGATTCCCACAAACACCAACTTCAGTTGCATCCATGGGGAATTCAACAAGCCGGGATTAGCGAAAAGCATCAACGTTCCGAAGACCACGGTCAGGATCATTGCCGGAGTGGTGATAATGTACCACAATCGCCATTGCATCATGTTAAACGCGCGTTGAAGGATTTCTTTTTCGACTTCGGGTTTTTGATTGGCTTCGGTGTGGTAAATGAACAAACGAACGATGTAAAACAAGCCGGCAAACCAACTCACCACGAAAATGATGTGCAACGCTTTGAATACATCGTAGTATGCAACCATGTCTGATAATTCTATCTAAAAAACGCCCCGATTACCCGGAGCGTTCAGTTTATACTTTCAAACCTTTGACCGTGCGGTCTTTGCGTTTGGTTTTTTGTAGTTTTTTCAGAACCACTTGCAAATGAGCACTTCCTGCACCTTGGGATACGGTAAATTCTTCATTTCCATATTCAACAACACCGGCCGTGTTTTCTTTTGCCTGTGTAACCAAATAATACTTACCACTTGTTTGAGTTGTACGCGTGTTGAACTTCAATACTTTTCCTGTTCCCAATTCGAAACGAACCACAATTGCATTGTTATCGCCCATTTTTTCGAACACACATTTTGTTCCCGGGTTGATGATAATGCGATCTGATGTTTTGTTGGAATTCACCACCAACGCACCGTCGTCACCGGTTGATTGATTGCCGGAAGAACTGCTTTTTTCTAAAATGATCACCGATGAAGTGAAAAACTGCACTTTCATCATATTTTCCGGAGATAAATCAAACTCTTCTTTCAATTGGTCCGTAAAGGGAACTTTGGTTCCACAACTGGCTACAATCAATAGGATTGCGAAAAAAACAAAACTTCTCATAGGTATTTTTTTTACAAATGTAAGAATCTGTTTAAAGATTCTATCAGTTAGCTTGCAAAATCAGTGCCGTTGATGTCGGAAAGCTCAAATCCGGCTAAAAATCGGACTACTGATCTTCGGCGTTTCTGTGTATGGGGTAAATAATCGGGCGACTTGGAGTGGCATCATTTACAAACGGAGCCGTTTCAATCGTAAGTAAATAAGGCCCGTCTTCAGCCATATCATCTATGTAAATCAATTCGGTAATCGTTCGGTCGAAACGTTGGTTATCGGGCACTCCCCAATAAGCATGATGAAAAATTAATTTCCCACCGTCCTGCTCACGATCAACCGAAGGAACATCTACTAATAAGTGTTTGACGCCTACTTCGTTGAGTAACTCTACAATTGCCACATCGAAGTAAGTGGGATTGGTGGACGAATAATTTGTTGAGCGTTTTTTCGGGTCATTCGGTAACGTACGAATCAACAACGCTTCCATTTCCGAAGATTGAATCGCCGACTCAACTTGCGAAGCAGTCACTACAGAATCGATTGTTCCATCAGGCATTGTCCGGTTTTCAGGGGTAATGCTGATAAGCTGTGCTTTCAAAAACGGTTCGATCTTTACGTCGTTAACTGAATAAACTTCGGGCGTGATGTGTCCCAGGCATTCAGTATGCGTTCCATGTCCGTGCGGATTGAAGAAAATATTGCGAAAATTGACACTTCCGCCTTCGGCTACCGAGCCTGTCCATTGTTCCGTCCGAACGGGTTCTATTACAGGAGCATCAACGTACCACGCACGCGGATTTTCGGAAGAAGCTTCTAACGGAATGGAACAGTCGATGCCCTCATTTGTGAGAATGTAGGAACCGTCTTCCAGGAATAATTGTATACCCATAAAATAAATTAAGGAAGTTTGGCCAGCATGGCTTTGTATTCCGTTGTGTAACTGTTGTTTCCCTGGCAACCCTGGTCGATTTTCGAGTTTTCGAAATGCTCAATCCGGCCTTCGGGACTTGGGTGTGTACTCAGGAATTCAGGTGTACGGCTTCCTCCCAATTCCTGGATTTTCTTGAAAAAACCGGCTCCGGCATCAGCCGGATAGGGAGTTGGACAAAGGTAACGTACCGATGCTTCATCTGCTTCCGTTTCATGGTCGCGTGAGAATTTTAGACCGATAATTCCTGCGGTGACTTGTCTCAATAACTGACGATCACCGGCCAGGATGCCAACCAGCACATCAACCCCGTAAATTTTTGTCATTTGACGGGTTGAATGACGCAAATCCGCATGACCGATTTCATGGCCCAATACGCCTGCCAATTGCGATTCATTGTCTAAAAATTTCAGAATTCCCGTGTAAACGTAAATATATCCGCCAGGCGTACAAAATGCATTTAACGTGCTGTCGTCTTTAATAATGCGGATTCGCCACTGAAAATCGTCTTTGTGTTTTACATTCCCGGAATTCAAAATATTGTTCCGGATTTTGTACAAATAAGCATACACTTCTTTGTTACTGGCCGAATCCAGTATTGGGTATTCCGCCTGGTTCCCGTCAATTTCCGCTGCAACCTGTGCACCCAACTGACGGTCCTGATCAATTGTAAATAAGTTAAAACCACCACCTCCGGTTTTGGAGGTCCCGCACATCGAAACGAGTAACCCGAGGGTTAAAACGACTGAAGTTATGAATGCTGTTTTTTTCATATGAATGATTTTAGACAAAAGTAAGTTTAATTTCTGTGGGTTGAAATTCAGAAACTGCTTTCTGATTGCAATTCAATATTGCGAAATCGTTTCGGATTTTGATGAGAAAATTATGAAATTTTAAAATTTTAAACGTTTAAAAGTATGCAATTTTAAAATTTTAGAAATGTCAAAGAAGTCCATTTTTACAGGCTTGCAGAAGGTCGGATTCCAGCAACTACCCATTCCGACCCAATTCCTTCCATTCCGAAAAATCGCACCCTCATTTACTCGAAAATTACCATCAATGCGTACATTTGCTTGTGCAGACGCCCCAATTGGATATTCAACTCAAATTAAAGACACTTCCCGATAAACCGGGAGTTTACCAGTATTTTGATAAAACGGGGACGATTCTCTACGTTGGAAAGGCCAAAAATCTCAAGAAACGCGTCACATCATACTTCACCAAAAACCATGATCAGGCCAAAACTCATATCCTGGTCAGGAAAATAGTTGATATCCAGTACATTGTGGTCGACACTGAAATGGATGCCTTATTGCTGGAAAACAACCTCATCAAAAAATACCAACCCAAGTACAATATTCAGCTCAAAGACGACAAAACCTATCCATGGATCTGCATTAAAAAAGAACCGTTTCCACGCGTTTTTTCTACAAGGCAAATGATCAAAGACGGTTCCGTTTATTTCGGGCCATATGCCAGCGGAAGAGTCATGCAAACCCTGCTGGAGTTAATTCGGGAGTTGTTTCCGTTACGTACCTGTTCGCTCGATTTGGCGGCAAATAAGATTGAAAAACAGCAATATAAAGTTTGTTTGGAATACCACATCGGTAAATGTAAAGGACCGTGTGAAGGCCACCAAACGGCAGCTTCGTACAATGAAATGATCGACCAGATTTCCGGGATTCTAAAAGGAAATATCGGATCGGTTATTCAGCATTTAAAAGGAATGATGCGCGATCATGCAGCCGAATATCGTTTTGAAGAAGCACAAGACCTGAAAACACGCATCGAACTACTGGAGCGTTACCAGGTGAAATCGACTATAGTTTCGCCGACCATAGATCGTGTGGATGTAATCACCATGGTAGAAGATGACGACACGGTTTTTGTTAATTACCTCGTAGTGAATCACGGCGCTATTATCCAGGGAATTACGGTAGAAGTAAAACGCAAGCTCGACGAAACACAAAATGAGATCATGTCGTTCATTTTACCCGAAATGCGCGAACGTTTCCAGAGTGAAGCAAAAGAAGTTTTGGTAGAACAACCGATGGATTGGGAATGGGAAAACACCCGTTTTTTTGCCCCGCAACGTGGAGATAAAAAAGCATTGGTTGATTTGTCGTTGCGCAATGCCAAGTTTTACCGGCTCGAAAAACTGAAACAGGAAAAGATCAAAAATCCGGAACGCCACACCGAACGCATTTTGGAGCAAATGAAAAAAGACCTGCGTTTGAAGGAATGGCCGGTGCACATCGAGTGTTTTGATAATTCCAATATCCAGGGAACCAATGCTGTTTCGGCTTGTGTGGTGTTCAGAGATGCCAAACCAAGCAAAAAAGATTACCGCCATTTTAATGTGCAGACGGTGGAAGGTCCGGATGATTTTGCCACGATGCGGGAGGCTGTTTTCCGGCGTTACCGGCGTATGTTGGATGAAGGTCAAACGTTGCCACAACTAATCATTATCGATGGTGGAAAAGGACAATTGAGTGCCGCTTTGGAAGCATTGGAGAAACTGGAATTGCGTGGAAAAGTGGCCATTGTGGGGATCGCCAAACGTCTGGAAGAATTATTTTTCCCCGGAGATAGCTTGCCGCTTTACCTCGATAAACGCTCTGAAACCTTAAAAGTGATTCAGCATTTGCGGAATGAAGCTCACCGTTTCGGGATTACCCATCACCGCAATCGACGCAGCAAAGGCGCGTTGACAAATGAACTGGAACAAATTGAAGGGATTGGTCAAAAAACGGTAGAAGTGTTGATCAAACAATTCAAATCGGTAAAACGGGTCAGGGAGCAATCACTGGAAAGCTTGGCAGCTGTGATTGGAAATGCAAAAGCAAAGGTCGTGAAAACCTATTTTGACCAAGCAAAGTTATAAGTGAAGATCACAACTCCTTTGACATTTTCAATTTTACATTTTCAATTAAAAAATAATACATTTGTGACCGATTAATAACGTTTTAGCAAAACAGGATTGCGAAGCGTTAAACGAACCTGAAAACAACAAAAATTAAAGAGCATGAATATTCCAGCTACATTAAAGTATACCCCTGATCACGAATGGGTAAGCATCGAAGGAAACATCGCAACAGTAGGCGTAACCGATTTCGCACAAAGCGAATTGGGTGATATCGTCTTCGTTGAAATCGAGACCGAAGGTGAAACTATGGGTAAAGAAGAGGTGTTTGGAACGATTGAAGCGGTAAAAACCGTTTCTGATTTGTTCATGCCGGTTTCAGGTGAAATTATTGAGTTTAACCGCGGATTGGAATCAAATCCGGAAGCTGTAAACAAAGATCCTTACGGTGATGGCTGGATGATCAAAGTCGAAATGAGCGATCCTTCAGAAGCAGCGGATCTGTTAGATGCAGCAGCATACAAAGCATTGGTGGGGTAATTCCCCTTCAGAAAATATTGAATCCCGTTATAAAAAGAAAAAGCACAATGTGTAAACGTTGTGCTTTTTCTTTTTCCCTCTAGCCTCACTCTCAAACTCGCACTTGAGGCTTTTTCTTTCAGTGTGGGCGTGAGAAATGAGCGTGAAAATCAAGTTATCAAATCCTCCGGGAAGTGGTTAGATGTTTTGGCATAATAACGGGATTTTTTGTAAGTTAGCTACTCATTCACATAAACCGCAACATAAAATGTCAACACCAATCGTTCGTTTTAATTCCTTGTTGTGTCTTTTGTTGCTTACCGTTTTTTCAGGATGTGATTTTGCACCCAAAAATGATCGGGATGCATCTTTTATTGGCGGAAATGCTGCAATGAAAATGTGGCTGGGAGAAAACACACGCTATCCGCAGGATGCGATTGAGCTGGGCATTGAAGGGAAAGTATACGTGAGTTTTGTTGTGGCTACTGATGGCTCGGTAAAAAATGTGGCAATCCGCAAATTTGCTTATCCTTCACTCGATAAAGAAGCTCTTCGGGTAGTGCGATCAATGCCGCGTTGGGATCCTGCTATAATAGGGGGAAAGCCAGTTAATAGCGTCTTTAATCTTCCTATTTCGTTTAAATTACAATAGTATGAAAGCCAGTCTGCTCTTTGTGTTGCTGTTGATTGCGAACGGAAATTTCGCCCAAACAGCCGATTCAGTCTATACCATTGTTGATCATCAGGCTGAATTTCCAGGAGGAAGCAGTGAAATGAAACGCTGGATGGCAGACAATCTGACTTTTCCACCGTCATTAACCGAAGAAGATAATCTGATCAGTCACATCAGTGTATCGTTTGTGGTAGAATTGGATGGCCGGTTAACGGAAATCCGAGTTTTGAGAGGAGGCGATCAGGCTGCCAACAGACACATCGCAGGAATCATCAAATCAATGCCACATTGGAAGCCGGCTACACTAAATGGAAAAGCGGTTCGTTCCCGGTATCATTTGTCTTCAACCATTTGTTTGAAATAAAAAACGATGACCACAAAAGTGACCACCGTTTCCAAAGGATTTATTACTGGTTGTTAATTCAATGTCGGGTAATCAATGTAGCCTTTTTCGCCACCACCATACATCGTATCACGATCCGGATTATTGAGTGCCGAATTGGTAGCAAAACGCTGTGGTAAATCTGGATTGGCTAAAAACAATGAACCATAAGATACCAATGCTGCGCGGTCATTGGAGAGTTCCGCTTCGCCTGTTTCACGATTGTAACCGCCATTTACCATGATTGTTTTATCGAACAACGGCCCAAAGCTTGTCAATACGTCTTTTGGGTAATGCGGTAATCCGTCAAGCGGGAACATAGGTTGCATCAAATGCAGGTAAGCAAGTGGAAGTTTGTTCAATTTCCCGATCAAATAACCGAATAAAGCTTCCGGATTACTGTCAATCATACCGTTGTATGGAATGCTCGGCGAAAGCTTGATTCCGGCTTTGTCTGGACCCACAGCATCAACCAGTGCTTCCATAACTTCTATTACAAAACGACTGCGGTTTTCAACGCTTCCGCCATATTCATCGGTACGGTGATTGACTCCATCCACCAAAAACTGATTGGGTAAATAACCGAAAGCGCTGTGCAATTCCACACCATCAAAACCGGCCTCAATGGCATTCAAGGCAGCTAGACGGTAATCAGCCACAACTTGTTTTACTTCTTCTGTCGTAAGCTCGCGAGGTGTTTCGTAGTCTTTCGGACCTTGTGACGTGAAGTGTTGTTGCCCTTCAATTGCCATAGCGGAAGCAGAAACAGTCTGGGTTCCATTTTTGTCAACCGAATGCCCTACACGGCCAGTATGCCACAATTGGGCATAAATCAAGCTTCCTTCTTCATGCACTGCGTCTGTTACTTTTTTCCAGGCTTCGATTTGCGATTGGGTGTAAATCCCAGGGGTATACGGGCTGCCGATTGCCTGTTCAGAAATGTTAACTCCTTCCGAAATAATCAATCCCGCGGTTGATCGCTGACGGTAATATGTTACTGTCATTTCGCTTACATTTCCGTTTAAATCGGCTCTGCTGCGTGTCATAGGTGCCATTACCATACGGTTTTTGAGTGCTTGGCCACCAATCGTTGTTTGTTCAAGTAATTTCATGTTGTTTGTGTTTTTTGTGAATTGAATTGTGTGTTTATAATTGTCCCATTTTACCGCTTTGGTAATCCTGAATGACTTGCTGTATTTGTTGTTGACTGTTCATGACGAATGATGCATAAGCGACAATTGGTTCGTTCAACGGTTGTCCGCCCAAAATCATAAAATGGCTCTCGGAAATCGCTTTCACGGAAATGCTTTCACCTTCTTCGGTAAAGCGTGTCATTGTTGCGGGAAGCAAGGTGTTTTCTCCCGAAACGGCTTCGCCTTCTATGAGGTAAATGCCACATGTATTACCTTCCGGAATGGGCAATGTAATCTCTCTGCCTGCCGGTAATTTCACTTCATAGATGTATGCAGGAGATGAGCTCACTACCGGAGAAGTATGCCCCAATAACTCACCACAAATTACGTTGATCGTTGCTCCTTCATGTACAAATTCCGGAAGAGTCGATTTGGGATAATGGAAAAAACCGGGGTCGGTGAATTTGTCTTTTGCAGGAAGCGAAATCCAGATTTGAAGCCCGTGCAGTATTTCTGGTTCGCTGCTTTCTTCATCCATTCCCTCGGCGTGAACAATGCCTTTTCCGGCATGCATCCAGGCCAAATCTCCTGCGTAAATCATGGCATCGTGTCCGTAACTATCCTGGTGGCGGTTACTTCCTGAAAAAAGATAGGTAATTGTTGCAATTCCGGCGTGCGGATGTGATGGTACACCCAAACCGTCAGGTTTTTTCTCTATCGGACCGAAATGATCTAAAAAGACAAACGGATCAAGGTGCTCTACCGCGCTTGGAATGACTTGTCGTACGTGTGGACCCATGCTTCTGCTGGGATATGCTTTGCGGGTGGTGATAATGTGTTTTGCTTCCATATATTTAGTTTTACATACAACTAATTGTGTGAAAAAAAATTAGTCTGTTCTGAATTTGTCAAGTAGGGCATTCAGGTGAAACGATTCTGAAACGGTGAGCCCATTCATGGTAGGTCCAATTTCACGAAAAAGCATATCAATTTCAGACAGGACAGCCAACCCTTTTTCGGTAATGTTAATAGTGTATTCGCGACGGTCATGTTCCGATTGTCCCATTTCAACCAATTCCTTTTCGCTCAGCTTACGCATCAGTGTTGTGAGATTCGACTGTGGGGCAATCATGCGTTGTAGTACATCTTTCTGACACATCGTTTGCGGATGTTTGCCTCTCAGAATGCGCAAGACATTGAACTGTTCGTGTGATAACTGATACGGTTTCAGATGCCCGGAAATACGGGAATGCAACCAATTGGCTGTATACAACAAATTAATGTTGGCTTTCACCGATTCGTTTTCGAATGATTTGCTTTTGATAGCTTCTTCAATTGTTGCCATGGGTTCAATTAGTTGTATACAAAACTAATTATTTTATTCGAATAAAACTTGTTTTTTTGACAAAAATTGGGGATTGTTCTTATTTCGCCTCCTCCGAGTAGCGATTAATCTGATTCAGACTTACCATTCCCAGTTTTCGGCATCAATCTGATTGTGCAAACTCGGATCATATGTGATGTAAAGAACCACATCTGGTTTGTAACTCGCAAGAATCGATTTATTCAGGCGGTAATTCCACGAATCGAAAATAAACACGCTCTCGGCAAAGGCTTCTTTGACAAACGGAAGAATTGCTCCACCAAATGAATCGCGAATCACCAGTATTTTCAACTTGTTTTTGGCTTTTTTGTTCACAAAGTGTAATTGCTGGTCTTCTTCACTCACGCCTTCGGAAGTATAGGTAAAGGGGTAATCCGGAGCTTCTTCTGCCAGATCTGTATAACCAGAACGCACTTCGGTGATTTCTTCCAAGCCTGAAACACCAATCAGCGCTACAAAATGTCCGAAATTGCGTTTGGATTTTTCCCATTTGTATTGGTCCAGAAACCCTAAATCCAACTGCGGTAAATGCTCACGTTTCATTCGTTGAAGCAACATTCGCGACACATAATAACCGGCTTTCTCAGTCCAGTGATTGTCTAAAATGTAATACATATTGCTGTACTTTTTTCCGGCAATGAGTGTTGGAATCGGGTTGACCAACAGTTTTGGTAAACGCTTGCGGAATTTCTGTTCCAGCTGATCGATGCGATTAAACGCGTATTTCCGCTGAATGCTGAATGGCAGATCTTCCGGGTAGATTTCCAATGCCGACGGCCCGGGCAAAAAATAAACCGGAATACTCAAGGAGTCAAAATAATGTTGCCGGCGCAACCATTCTTCTTCAAATACCTTCAGGTTGTCGGGCGTAAAATTGAGATCGCCTTCGTAAATCCGTTTTTCATCATCTGCAATGAAATAACGCCCGTTGCGGCCAATGATCAGTTGGTCTGGATTTGGTGAAACCCTGAAAACACGAAACTTGATTTGTTTGCTCCATTGAATAAGCGGAGTCCGGAACGAAAAATTATCCGCCAGGTAGGCTTCGCTGTTTTTCGGAAAACTGTCCAGGTGATTGATATCGAAAGTCAGTGAATCGCGGAACTTCCGGTTTTCATCGGCGCGTTCAAACTGCATAAACTTAAATGAGTCGTTTATAAGCGGCAGGCAGATCACCAACGCAAAAAGTCCCAACAAATAAACCCGGTTAAAGCGACGCATGTTCGATGATTTCACTACAAGTATAAACAGATCGGGTGGCTTATGCAAAAAGCACAAAAAAAGCGACTCCGTTTACCGAAGTCGCCTGTTGAGTTGTTGCGCTACTCAACGTTATTTTTGTGTTTCAGCTTCTGACTGACTAGCTGACATATTTCCCACGAATTCACGAATTTTTTGCGCTCCTAACGGCAGCGCCGACAATTATGATAGACATTATGTATTCCAACTGTCACACACAAAGCGAGTCCGTTAGGCGAGCCATAATTCGTGAATTCGTGGGAATTCTTTTTGCCCGTTTTTCATCTGTCATGACAGATGAAAAGTTTTACTGTCGTATCACACGTGTTGTAAAGACCGATTCTGCATCCTTCATGCGAATGATATAAGATCCGGGTGGTAATAATGTAAGATCTAATTCATTCCCTGAAAGTTTCCCTTCACCAACTGATTTTCCTTCTGTTGTAAACAACATGTAATTTGCGTTATCAGAAAATGTGGTAGAAAAAGTAATTTTCCCGTCTGTAGGATTAGGTGAAACCGTAAAATTGATTAAATCGTCTGTCAATTCATCCGCGGACAAAATCGCTAATGGAACATTCGTTACAACATAACCGCTGTCTCCAACGCCGAATACAACCGAATCACCATAAGATGAAAAATCATAAATGGCCTGGTCAACCGATTCGTAGATCCATGATTGGTTACTACGGGTGAAAATCAAACCACCTTCACCAAAGTACGATTTGGCACCAGCATATACGTTGTTGTTTACTGCCAGGTGAATGCCATAGTAATCAGGATAGAAAAAAGTTGCCATGTCCATTTCATCCGACCAGGTAAGGCCTGCATCATGTGATCGCAATAATCCGAATCCCGAACCGTCCATGTGATCGAATCCTGCGTAGCAAAGAGTATCATCAATGATCGCAATGGAAAGAAGTGGTACGCTGTTTCCATGTGGACTTGCGATGGAATCCCATGTTTGTCCGCCATCTGTTGAGCGCAGGAAACGCCCGCCCTGACTCGATGCCAATCCCAGAGAACCTCTGAAGTCGATATCGGTGATCATGTTCAGCGAATTTAAAGGCGCAGCGTTCGTAATCGTAGCCGCCGACCATGTTCCACCAGACAAACGATCTACCAATTCGCCTTGAAAACAACCTGATCCGCCGATTACACCGTTGTTTTCATCAGAAAAGTAGATGCCTTGGTTGAAACAAAGATTCCCTGAAAGCGGTAAAGCTGTCCAGGTAAGTCCGCCGTCTATAGTTTTGTAAGAACCTGAATAGGGTCCGACTGCCGCAAAACCGATGTTTTCTGTAATGAACTGCAATTTCACAAAGTGTTCACCGTTGGGGTAAAATGTGATTCCAGAAAACGCAACCGGATTCCAGGTTTGTCCACCGTCTGTGGTTTTTAGCAACAAGCTATCGTTTCCGCCAATATAGCCGACGGTTGAAGAAGGAAAATCGATCGTATTAAGGCGATTGGTTGTTCCTGTAGGAACCTGGAACCAGTTTTGTGCTGTTGCCGACATTCCACCGGTAAGCAAAGCAAGGAAAAGAAATATTGTTTTTTTCATGACGAACGTTTTATCTAAGACAAACATACGATACTCATTATCACGAAGAAAGGTACAATTAGTACTTAGACATGTACTTTCTGGAATTCAGAAGGGGGAATGCCTGTTTGGTTTTTAAAGAATTTACTGAAATGCGCCGGATCATCAAATTGCAGGTCGAAGGCCACTTCTTTGGCGCTCATTCCGGTATTGAGCAAGCGCTGAGCTTCCATGATAATTTGCTTGTAAATAACAGTACTGGCCGAATTCCCGGTTTGGGTTTTTACCAGTTCGTTCAATTGTTTTTCCGTTACGTGAAGCAAGGCTGCGTAGTCTTTTACCTTTTTTAGTTCACGGAAACTGCGGTAAAGCAATTTTCTGAATTCCTGGTATATTTTTCCATTAGAGGAAGATTGGATGGGTACAAAAGCCGGCCGCGCGCGCAAACAATGAAGACAAAGCAACGCCAGATGATGCAGCACAAATTCCTGTTTTAAGGCATGTCCGGCCGAATAATCGTCCCAGATTCGATTCGCGGTATCGCAAATTTGCACTTGCTGCGGTTCGTTGAACAGGTAGTTAGGAGTGTATTCCTGCACAGAATAACAGGTGTGGTTGAACAAAAAATCGCCAATCAGTGAATCGGTCAGTAATGCTGCGTGGAAGAGAATCACATAACCGTTTGAATCCAACGCCCGGTTTACCTGGTGCACTTTTCCGGGAGCCACAATGTGTATGGAACGATTATGGATTGGAAACGTTTCAAAATCAATCACATGTGTGCCGCCGCCTTTTTCAAAAATAAATAATTCGAAATATTCATGGCGGTGTGGCGCAGTGTAATCGTATTCCAATAAACTCCCCAGTTGATTTACTACAATCTGCAGGTGTTTCTTGTCCTTAAACTCATGAATTGGAATCATGGGACTAAAAGTAGGAAAAGGAATGAAGCAGAACAACTCCCTTGTTGGGGCGATTCTTAAAATCGAACGGATTATGGGTTGAAACCTATGAAATTGGTGAATGAAGTGCTGGAAAACAGGAAGGATTAATGAGAAAAGTTGGTTTAATAATAGATGAAACAATTAATTCATTGATTTTCAATGAATTAATTGTTTGAGTGTTCGCAATATTGCGAACACTCAAATTTCCGAATTTCCGAATTCGGCAATTTCATTCCGCATTTCCGCTGAATCTGAGTCAGAATGGCAACTACAGCACTTTTTTTCGTTACTTTGATCAAAAATTCACCGGATGAACATTCTTCGCTTTTTTACAATTGGTGCTTTGGTACTGATTTCTATCACTTCCTGCACCATTGTTACCTCAACCAATGTGCCCGGAAAAACCGCAACAAAATTTCCTAAAAACATGAGTGGCAAGTACATTCTTCAATACCCGGAAGAACTGTCAATGCTGGCAGTTGAGGGTTCTGATACGTATGTTACGTTTAAAGGTGATGAAATGATTGTTGATAACACTGACGGACAAACGATTACCAAATTGGGTGATTCGCTGTTCTTTTCTACTATCGGTAAACAGCAATATCTTTCGTTTGGAGTTAGCCCGCAGATCAATGTGTTTAAGGTGGTGAAAAACGGCAAAAATATTGAGCTTTTTTCCATGTGCGGTGATGTAACATCAAGTGGTGATTTGACCAACTTCTTCTCGAATGTGAAAGAAATTCCTGGTGAAGTTGACGAAAACGGTGATACAGGTGCTGCAAGCTACGAGGTGACAATCATTGATGGAAAACTCAACGATTATTTCGAAAGTTCCATACCAATGAAAGAACCGTTTGTTCTCAAAAAACAGTAACATTCAATTGGAGCTGAAATGATGCGTAAACTCTTCATTATTGGTTGTTTTCTGTGGCTGTACAGCATCGGATTTTCACAACAATTCGGAACTATTTTGGTGACGGATTACGACGATGTAACCGCTTCTGTTGAAGGCGTTTCAGTTTATTTGGGGGATGAATTACTGGGAACGACAGATCATTTGGGAAGCTTTCATTTACCCCGAAAAGTAAAAGGCAAACTCACCCTTTCCCGCACAGGTTATCAATCGCAGGAAGTTCGTTTCAAAAGCAGGAAAGATGCTTCCATTGACGTGTATTTACAGATCGTACAACAACTATATGACCAGCAACGGGCAGAAACCGAAAAGCTCATTTATGCCACCTGCGCTCCCGAAGATGTAGCTGCCACTTATCCGCAAAACAAACAGGATGAGGTGATGACCACAGCAATGAACGACTATTTCGAAAGCTACATGCGTTATCCGAAACGTGCCGTGGCGAATAAAGAACAAGGAACCGTGCAGGCGCTTTTGTTGATTGAAGCCGACGGAACGATATCATGTGTGCAATTGGTCAAGCGCGTTTCGTTTGAACTCGACAAAGAAGCCTTTCGCTTATTGACCATGATGCCTTCCTGGAATCCGGCCAGACAAAACGGCACTCCGATTGCTTCGAGCTATTTAATAAACCTTCCGTTTAGTCTTCCGAAGTAGCAGGTTGGTCGATTTATGTGTCGCCAAACGTCTCATTTAACCAATAGTGTGTAGTTTTGGCAATCAATACGAAGCGTAAACAACTTAATCCAATGAAATTAACCTTTATCCTTTCATCGCGAATCATTCAATACGTCCTCGTGGTTGTTGCTTGCTGTATGTCACTTTCAGTGAGCTCCCAACAAGACTTCAATCATTTCCAAACGCTGGTAGCGCAAGGGACAATTTCGGACGATTTCACCAAAACAACCCGTGATAAAATCCTGGAAGACAAAGGCACACGAAGTGATCTTACAACCACCCAGGAACGTGTTTTCCTCGAAGGAATCCACCAGGGAATCGATCAGTTACTTCATTCGGGATCAGTGATTTATGGCGACGAAATTTCCCTGTACGTGCAAGCCGTGGCAGCCAACTTGCTAAAAGATGAACCCGAATTGCTCGGCGAATTACGGTTTTATACCTTAAAATCCAACGAAACCAATGCTTTATCAACTGATCAGGGAATTATTTTCGTGACCACCGGACTCATTTCACAGTTAACCTCAGAAGCACAATTGGCCTATATTTTATCGCATGAAATAGTGCATTACTCCGAAAAACATGTGATCGAAACGTTTGACTGGAAAAACAATAATAAATACGAGCGGGACAGAATTGAGAAGCTGAGTGCGCATACAAAGGAACACGAATTTGAAGCGGATAAATTAGCGCTGAAACGTTACCATGCAGCCGGTTATTCCGATGATGAGATCATTTCAACGTTCGATGTGTTGATGTACTCTTACCTGCCTTTTGATGAAGTGGAGTTCCCGATGAGTTATTACTCGACCGAAAAAATGTACATCCCCGAATCGTTTTTCGCAACCAAAAAATACCCGGTCAAAGCCGAAGAAGATTACAACGATGCCCGCAGTTCGCACCCGAATATTAAAAAACGAAAAGACGCTGCGCTGGAAGCATTTTCCGATTACAATGATTGGGGAACGGTAATCAATTCGCAGGGTGAAAGCAAATTCATTTACGTACGCAACCTGGCGCGTTTTGAAAGCCTGCGTACGGATATCATTGATGCCAATTTCGGCCAGGCGCTGTATTCCATTTTCCTACTTGAGCGTGAGTTTCCGCAATCGGTTTACCTCAAACGAATGAAGGCACAAGCGTGGTTGGGACTAACGCAGTTCAAGGTGGAAAACATGGAAAGTAAATCCATACCGGCTTCCAGTGATTATGAAGGTGAAAGCGCAGCGCTATATTTTTTCCTGAAAAAACTCAACGATAATGCCGTTTTTGCGCTGGCAATCCGCAATATATATGACATCAAAAAAGAACTTCCAGAAGACGAAGTGATCGAGGGCGTGATGGTACGTTTGCTGGAAACCATGGCTGATAATGAACAGTTTACGTTGACTAAATACGCCAAAAAGAATTTCCACGAAAGTGCCGAACTGGCCAAACCGAAAGTGGATACTGCGCAAGTAGCGGAAACACCCAAAACAGAAGATCAGAAATCGAAGTACGAAAAAATCAAAACCAAAAAAACGGTTGGGAACGACAGTTTCGACTCTACAAAATTCTACTTCTACGGCCTTTCGGATGTGATGCTTGATTCTGCTTTTATCTTGAAATTCAATGAAATTTCGAAACGCATTAAGGCTGAAAAAGAAGAGAAAATCAATCTGAGTAAACTGTCGAAAAAAGAACGGTACGAATTGGAAAAAGCCAATAAAAAAGAAGGCGTGAACACGTTGGCGATGGGACTTGATAAATACATCCTGGTGCAACCTGGTATGGTTTATTACAGAAGAAATGGTCTCGACAGGGATCAATCGGAAAAGAGTCTGAAAGATTTATATGCCGTTTTGGAAGAAACTTCTGCCGAACTGGGAATTACACAAACAACCCTCGATCAGAATAGTTTGGCAACAGACGGTACGTTGGCATTCAACGAACGCAACACCTTGTATTCCATGTTAGAGCAAACAGCGCATTATGAAGGAGTCGAAGCTTACCCGATTGATCACGATGCGTTGAAAGAAATTGAACAGCATTATGGTACATCCAACATTCTGTTTACTGCAGTTGAGCATTATTATGATCCTGAAATAAATCCCTTGCTTATTTGGGTAAGCGTGGTGCTGTTTCCAACACTTCCCATTACAGTATTGGGTTATTTACCAGCAAAATTACTCACCGGGCATCATTCCGAAATTACCGTTTTGGTACTCAATGCAACCGATGGGAAACTGGCTAAATCATCGCAAACCGATATGCGTAACAAACCGTTAAAGCACTATCTAGGAGCGCATTATTACAAAGTATTAAGCTTACTTCAACAAGCACCGAACCAATGAAACAGTCTCTGATACTAATTTGTATTGTTTTGCTCCCTGTTGCTTCTACATGGAGTCAAAAAACGGGTTTTTACGGCAAAAAAGCGTTTGTAGAATTTTCCGGGACTGGCGCGCTGCCGCTGATCAATAACTGGTATGCCGATTATAACTATTATGAAAAATCAGGGGCAGGTGTCGTTGAGGGAAAGGACCGGTTTAACGCCGGCTTTTATGGTGGAATCGGCATTATGGCTGATCCAAATGTAGCTTTTAGTTTCACAGCAGGATTGTCATATTTTAACGCAAACGGGCCTCAATCTTTGTATTATCAGGATGGAGATGATTTTAATGTAATTAGTGTCAATCATGAAAACCTCAAAATCCGCTCGCTGACATTCATGCCAATCATGCATTTTGCGACGAATAAATCAACCATTCTGCCGGCTGGGTTTTCTCATGAAATAGGATTCGGTTTTGTACGAACAAAAGTTCTGGAAAATGATTACTCTTTTGAGGGATCCGATTACAATGGAAACCAGGTAAATTACAATGGAAAAACCTACGATTTACATGATTTCATGGACAGTGTTGTCAGCGTAAATGGTGATTACATTGACTATACCAAGGCATATAAGGGCTATACGCTGATGTATGGTTTAAAAATGCGCACACCGGTTGGTAAACAACTGATGATTAATTATGGAATTCGCTATACAATTAACATTGCACCGAGGGATTACCGGTTTAACAGTACTCCGAATTCCTATGACATAGCTCTGAATGATCAAATAGCCGGGTCTGTTCGTTCAACACGATTGCGATCATTTTGCGCGCTGCAATTGGGACTAACGTATTTGTTTTGATGAAATAACTTTCACCTTCAGAAAAGTGAATGTTCGTATAGAACGTGTGAATAGAAATTATTTTCCGGTTTTCCTGTCTTCCAGCTGCTTGATACGCGCTTGCAACTCCGCTACTTGCTGCGAAAGCAAAATGATTTGTTCGCCCATCGCATTTTTGTACACCAAATCTTCTTCACCGATATTGGCCATCGATTCCAAACCAAGCAATTCAATTGGATCTTTATCTAAAATGTTAGCGATTTGAAATAATCGGGAAACGGTAATGTCGGTAACACCGCGCTCAATGTTCGAATAAGCGGCATTGGTCAAACCCAATTCGGTTGCTACATTTTCCTGACTCAAACTCTTCGTCAGGCGGGCCATTCTAATACGGATTGCGATCTCCTCTTTCATAACCCTAAAAGTACAGGAGGGACGCTTAGAAGCTATTGAGCCAAAATAGAATAAAGTCATTCTGAGTAGACTTCATTTACTTTTGTTTATTTTCCGATAGTAAAAATGTGTTTTTAATGCCTCAAACTTAATAACTTGAAGTCGCGCCACCTACATGTTCGATTGGATGCCAGGTCGTTTTAAGCTCCTGAACGTCGGTAATGAAGTACGGATTTTCCAGTGTTGCATCTGCAAAATTATGCGTGTAAATCACAATGCGTTTCACGTTTACCACAGCTCCCGCTTCCAATGCAGTTGCGTGTTCCTTATTTCCACCTGCGTAAATCACCGCGTTGATATCCATGTGCGAACCGAATTGATCCACCAATTCCGTTTCTTTTCCGGTAAGAATATTTACCACTCCGCCAGGCAGGTCAGAAGAGTTCAAAACTTCAGCAAACGTGACGGCACACAACGGTAACTGTTCCGAAGTCAGAACAATGCAGGTATTTCCACCTGCAATCACAGGCATAATTACGGAAACCAAGCCAATCAGCGACGAATCCTGCGGAGCAATAATTCCTACAACGCCCGTAGGTTCATAGGTCGAAAAGTTGAAATGCGAAGAAGCTACAGGATTTACCGCGCTGAAAACCTGGGTGAATTTATCGCACCAGCCGGCATAATACACAATGCGGTCTACAGCCAAATCGACTTCCTGAGCTGCTTTTGCCACTGTAGAACCTTGTTTTACTAATTCAGCGATAAACTGTTCGCGCCTGCCTTCGAGCATTTCCGCAATACGGTAACACACCTGGCTACGGTTAAACGCTGAGCGCTCCGACCAGCTACCAAATGCTTTCCGTGCGGCCACCACGGCATTCCGCAAATCTTTCCGCGACGATAAACACATATTAGCCAAAGGCTGTCCTTTTTTGTCAAGAGGTGTGTAATATCTTCCCGATTCAGTTCGGGGAAATTGCCCGCCGATGTAGATTTTGTATGTTTTTAGTATTTCCAAACGTTCCATAATCAATGAATTTAAAATTGAAAATGTAAAATTGAAAAGGGGGATTATCGCTTCTTCCAGTTGGCATTTTGCTTCGTTTTAAGAATAATGCTACTTAAAATAAGCAGCAGTTCTAGAGCTTCTTTCCGCAGTTTTACAATTTCTACATAATCACGTTCAATAAATTCGGTTAATAATTCTAACCAATATAAACTTTCATCACACTCTTTTTGTGAGATAGCCAGTTTGTGTATAAAATCATTTTTACTGACAGCATTTCTCGCTTCACGAATGTTAGCTCCAACAGACGTTGAGGAACGGGAAAGCTGTTTTGTAATAATGTATTCTCTTTCATTTTCTGCAATAATCTTGCATAATTTCAGGGTTTCTAAAGCGAATTCAAATGAGCGTTCTTTGATGTCTTGCGGTTTCATGATTTTAACTTTCTTAATTAAGTTAATAAAAAACCTCATTTCCAAATCACCGATTTCAGATTTTTTCCAAAATCCCCTTTTCAATTTTACATTTTCAATTAATCAAGAGTTTTCCACTTTCAAATACGCCCCCAATCCATGCAAACCGCCTTCTCTGCCGAAACCGCTTTCTTTGTAACCGCCGAAAGGCGAAGTAGGGTCGAACTTGTTATATGTATTCGCCCATACAACGCCGGCCCGGAGTTTTGTTGTGAGGTTAAAAATGCGTGAACCTTTGTCTGTCCAGACACCGGCTGCGAGGCCGTAAGGCGTATTGTTCGCTTTTTGGATTACTTCATCGATGGTGCGGAAAGTCTGAATGGTCAATACCGGCCCGAAAATCTCTTCCTGTGCTACGCGGCTCGATTGTGCTACGTCGATAAACAATGTTGGCTTGCAGAAATAACCGTTTTTCGGCAACGCACAGCTACTTTCAAAAATAGTAGCACCTTCCTGTTTTCCAATTTCAATGTACTTGCGAATGGTCATCAGCTGATCTTTGGAATTGATCGCCCCAATATCCGTGTTTTTATCCAATGGATCGCCAACATACAATGTTTCCAGGCGGTCTTTCAGTTTTTGAATTACCTGATCAGCCACCGATTCCTGCACAAACAAGCGCGATCCGGCGCAGCAAACATGTCCTTGGTTGAAGAAAATTCCATTCACAATTCCTTCCACTGCCTGGTCGATCGGAGCATCATCAAAAATGATATTGGCTGATTTTCCACCCAATTCCAGCGTGAGTTTTTTGCCTGTTCCCGCCACCGCTTTCTGGATCATTTTTCCCACGTTGGTAGAACCCGTAAAGGCAATTTTGTTTACATCCGGATGATTGACAATGGCGGAACCCGTATCACCGTAACCAGTCACGATATTTACAACCCCCGCAGGAAGCCCTGATTCGTGAATGATTTCTGCCAGCAACATTGCAGTAAGTGGTGTCGTTTCGGCTGGTTTGAGTACTACTGTATTTCCTGCAGCTAATGCCGGAGCTATTTTCCAGGCAGCCATTAACAATGGAAAATTCCATGGAATGATTTGTCCGGCCACGCCCAATGAACTCATTCTCCGGTTCGGGAATGCATAGTCCAGTTTGTCGGCCCAACCTGCATAATAAAAGAAATGATTGCAAGCCAATGGCACATCCACATCGCGTGATTCGCGAATGGTTTTACCGGAATCCAGCGATTCCACCACGGCTAGTTCACGGGCTTTTTCCTGCATAAGGCGGGCAATTCGGTAGATGTATTTTCCGCGTTCTTTTGCCGGTAGTTGAGACCAAACGGTTTCATATGCCTTGCGGGCCGCTTTTACGGCTTTGTCTACATCTGCTTCCGATCCGTAAGCCACTTCGGCGATTACTTTCTCGGTTGCCGGATTGGTTGTTTCAAAATACTTGCCCGAAGCCGGAGCCACAAATTTCCCGTCGATGTACAAATCGTAGCGCTTTTTCAGCTGCACGTGCGAAGTGCTTTCCGGACTCGGAGAATAATCCCAACCACCTGAAAAATCGAATGCCGGAGTTTCTTTATGCTTGTTTTTTGCCATTGTCGTTATCGTTAATCAATCGAGAAATAATCAGCCGATTGATACTGTCCTGTTTCTTGTTTCATGATTTGCATCAATACATCGTTGGCCAATGAACTCGCCCCAAAGCGAAACCATTTGTTGTTGAGCCAGTCGTTACCCAACGTTTCTTTCACCATTACGAGGTTGTGCAGCGCCAGTTTTGAATTGGAAATGCCGCCCGCAGGTTTCATCCCGACTTTCACTCCCGTGGCCCGGTAAAAATCCTTGATCGCACAAAGCATGGTATAAGTGACTTGCATCGTTGCAGCAGGTTGAATTTTACCTGTAGATGTTTTGATGAAATCGGCACCCGCGTACATGGCAATATCACTCGCGCGACGTACCTGGTCCAGCGAAGCCAATTCGCCCGTTTCCAGGATGACTTTCAACCGCGCTTTGCCACAAGCTTCTTTAATCGCCGCAATTTCATCGAACACAAAATTGTAATCGCCGGCCAGGAATTTACCGCGCGAAATCACCATATCGATCTCGTCGGCTCCGTTTTCAACGGCATACAACGTGTCACTGATTTTGATTGACATTGGAGCTTGTCCGCTTGGAAAAGCTGTGGATACCGAAGCAATTTTCACACCCGAATCTCCGACCGCTTTTTTGGCTTCAGCCACCATAGACGGATACACGCAAATAGCGGCCACCGTTGGCAATCCGGGTTGAAGATCATGAAGATGTTGTCCTTTGTAGCACAATTGACGCACTTTTCCCGGAGTGTCTTTTCCTTCCAAAGTTGTGAGATCGATCATGCTAAGCACCATTTTCAATCCCTGCATTTTTGCTTCGTTCTTGATGCTTCTGGTCTGGAAACGGGCTACGCGTTCTTCCACACCTACTTTATCCACCGATGGTGATAAACGAAAGTCAGGAACGTTTTTATGTATTTTGTTAGTTGTCATGTAGTCGCCACAATGGTCTGTGATTCAAAGATAGGAAAGAGTGGCAAAGAACGGGTCACTTTCGGTAAAGAACTGGTGCTAAAAGGAATTAGTAGCCGCGCGATTTATTACGCGGTTGCTAATTTTCCTTATTCCTTGTTACTTTTTCACAAGCCCGACATTGACTGTAGAAACAACACATATTATGAAAACGATTTTAACCTTAATGGCATGCAGTATCATCGGGATGATGTTCTCACAATCAACAGCGCCATTGGATGTAAAAGTGCTGAGCGAAAGCGGAAAACCTTATGCAGGCGACAAGATTTATTTTGTGGGCCAAACATCTAAAACTTCCTTTTCGGGAGTGACTAACGCAGCCGGAAAATTTCACATTGAATTGCCGGCGGGTGATGTTTACGATATCCGTATTATGAGTATAGGTGATGAATTGGAATACAACACGCTCGAGATTCCTGCCCTGAAAGAGGGAGAACGATACGAAATGATGGAACTGGAAATCATGTATGAAGCTGCTACGAATTATACGTTGGATAATCTGCAGTTTGACACCGGAAAATCGACGTTGAAAACGGTTAGTTTCCCCATTCTGGATAACGTAGCTGAATTGATGTTGCTGAAACCAGCCATGAAGATCGAAATTGCAGGTCATACCGATAGCGATGGTGATGATGCCGCAAATCTGGTATTATCTCAGCAACGTGCTGATGCGGTAAAACAATACCTGGTCAAAAAAGGAATTGCAGCAAACAGAATGACGGCCAAAGGTTACGGTGAATCTCACCCGACAGCGGATAATGCAACCGCAACAGGCAAACAGCAAAACCGCCGTACGGAAATAAGGATTTTGTAGTAGGCTCGGGACGCATCCCGGACCAATTACAAAAACATGACATTGACGCATCACGAGCCAATATTGTTATTGAAAACCAAACAGGCCCGCGATTAATCGCCGGCCTGTAAATGAATTGTATATTGAATCCGGAATATGTTCCGGATTCATGTCAATCAGGCTTTGCCCAATTGATGTAATAATCGTAAATGTTGCCAAATTGCACCGCCGAATGTACGGTGATAATGATACGGAACACCAAATTCCTGGGCGGTTTTACGAACAATACTGGAGATCTTCGGGTAATGAATGTGTGAAATATCCGGGAACAGGTGATGTTCGATCTGATAATTCAAACCACCGACATACCAGGTGAACGCCGGATTCCAGCGAGAGAAATTGGCCGTGGTCATCATTTGATGTTTTGCCCAGCTGATTTCTTCGTTTTTATCGTCGTATGTTTCTTTGGTCAAAAATTCGGTTTCCGGCATCACGTGAGCAATCTGGAATACAAACGCAAGGATCGATCCGCACACAAAATGCATGGTAAAGAATCCGATCAGCCATTGCCACCAGGCGATATCCATGATCAACATTGGAATCAACGCAATGTATACGTAATAAGCAATTTTCGAAACAATCAGGTAAGAAAGTGATTTTCCAAGGCTCGTGTTCTGAGATTTCAACAAACCGTTTTTGTGATAGCGGATCAATTGCATGAAATCTTTGTTCGTCATCCAGGAAAGGGTCATCAATCCATAAAAGAACCAGGCATAAAACACTTGAAAACGGTGCATTTTTTTACGGGGTTCATTCGGAGAGAAACGTAATACGCCAACAGGAGCGATGTCTTCGTCCATGTCGTGTACATTGGTAAAGCTGTGGTGCAACACATTGTGCTGAATACGCCAATTCGTACTGTTACCGCCGAGAATTTCCATGGAGAAACTCATGGCGCTGTTTACCCATTTGTAGCGGGAAAACGAACCGTGGTTAGCATCGTGCATAATTGAAAGTCCGATTCCGGCCATTCCAACACCCATTATTCCTGCAAATAAAAACATGGCCCAGGCATTATCAATAACGCCGAACACCATTAGAAAATAGGGCAAAAGATAAAGTGAGAACATCAACGGTACCTTCAATAGAATGCGCCAGTTCCCGTATTTCTTTAGGTTGTTGCTTTTTAAATATTCGTCAACGCGTTGTGAGAGTTTTTTTGAAAACGCATCACTTTTGGTGAGTTTTATATACTGCATAATTCTGTGAAATACAAGGAAATAAGAGTATTTCGAAAGCAAATATAAGCATTCTAACAGGCCGTAGGTTGTGTTTTTCGACGAATTCTTACATTCCTATGTGGAAAAGACTGTTTATGAGCTACTAAGCAATTGTTAAAATTTACTTTCCGTTCCAATTGGTCATTGTCAGTCCTAATCCGATGGTTGCAAAACTCTTGATAAATTCGGTGGCGGTTGCGATACGTTCGGTGAGTGTTTCACGTTCTTCAGCTCCCCATTCGCCCAAAACATAATCGACTTGTTGTCCTTTATGGAAATCACTTCCCACTCCAAAGCGAAGCCGCGTGTATTCTGTTGTGTTGATGGTCGCCTGTATGTCTTTCAAACCGTTGTGTCCGCCGTCGCTGCCTTTTCCTTTCATGCGTAATTTACCAAATGGAAGTGCCAGATCATCGGTAATTACCAACAGGTTTTCGCGCGGAATTTTTTCCTGCTGCAGGTAATAATTAACCGCCTTTCCCGAAAGATTCATGTAAGTCGTTGGTTTCACAAGGATCAGTATTCGACCTTTGTACTTAACCTCCGCTTTTTCGGCCACTTTTTGTGTTGAAAAGGAACCGCCGAGTTCTTTGGCAAGGGCTTCAACTACCTTGAAACCAATATTATGACGTGTTTCGGCATATTTTGCTCCGGGATTTCCAAGTCCGACTATCAGGTATTTCATCTGCTTACATTTGCGGTACAAAGATAAATGCAATGATCAATTAGGAATGTAAAATTGAGAATGTAAAATTGAAAAGGAGATTTTGGTGGGAGCGCAACTTTTGGAAACAATAATCAGATTAGTTTTTATAAGAATTGAAATGATGGTTGAGCGGGCCTTCCTTTTCAATTTTGACATTTTTAATTATTTTGGACGATCACGTTGCAGGAATTCCGTCAGATTTTCTTTGTATTTCCGGCCGATCGGAAGCGATTGATTATCACGCAGAGAAACCTTCAGGCTGCTCGACCGAATGATGAATTTTGGGTTCACAATGTGTGATTTGTGAATGCGGACATGTGTTTCTTTCAAAAACTCTTCCATGGCCGAAATACTGATGCGCAGTAATCTGGGTTTGAAGTCTTCTGAAATCAGTTCGCAATAATTACCGCTGGCTTCTATATGAACCAGTTTCGATATGTTAACGGTTACGCTTTCTGATTCCACATGAATGTCCCGGAATTGGTCTGCGGTTTCTGATGTATGGTTGAGTTTGTAAAGCGCCAGTTGCAGATTGGCTACCAGCGTTGGTTTATCAACGGGTTTGATCAGGTAAGCCTGGGGATTGGTTTTGATGGCCGCTTCAAGAGTTTCAACATCACTGAATGCTGTGATGAAAATAAACGGTTGTCCGGTGTTTTTGGCAATATATTCACCAATACGCACGCCACTCATACGTTCTTCAAGATTGATGTCGAGCAGTACCACGTCCGGTTTTTCGATGTGCAACTTTTCAATGGCCTCAATACGGTTTTTGGCAATGCCGCAAACGGTAAATCCGGTCTCGATACAGGTTTCTTTAATAAACTCTGCAATGATTAATTCGTCTTCACAAATGAGGATTTTCATGTGTCTATTGTAAAGGGATTTTCAGGAACCAGTGTGCTCCATTATCATTTCGCCATTCGGTAGTACCGCCAATTTGTTCCATCAATAACTGTATGGCTTTTATGCCTAGCGAATTGCTGGTTGCCGGATCAAAATCGGCTTCGAAGCCTTCACCGTCGTCGTTGATCTCTACCAGTAACCGGTGATCGATTTGAGTGGTGACAATCCGGATTGTCAATTCGTCCTTATTGGTGTGTTTGAGCGAGTTGAAGATGATCTCGTTGGTTGCCAGTCCAATAGGAATCGCCTTGTCGATCGGAAGAAAAACGATATCGCCCTCGCAGGAAAATTCCACATCAATCACACTTGCCGTTCCGATAATGGATTCACCCAGATTATAAAGGTATTGGCGAATATCTACCAGCTCATTGGTTTGTTCGCGGTACAGCATTTCGTGTACCATTGCCATGGCATTGAGTTTCATTTCCGATTGGCGAATGAAGCTGTCAATGCTTTGATCGCCCGCATATTTTTCCTGTAAACGCAAAAAACCAATCATTAGCTGGAAATTGTTTTTCACCCTGTGATGCAGTTCTTTGAACAGAAATTCTTTGTCGCGAATGAGTCCGGCGAGTTGAATATTGTTGGCACTCAATTCGGTTGATTGCGCCTCGATGCGTTTTTTGGCTAAGCGGAACTGTATGGACAACAAAATGGCTATTAACAACAAAATACCGATAATGATGAGTACAACAACCAGGTAGCTAAATTGTTTTTCTTGGATGTTCTGCTCTTTTTCAAGTAATTTTTTCTCCCGGTTCAATAATTTTCGCGCCTCATTTACCCGTACAATTTCGCGTTCCTTTTTAACCGATTCGTATTTTTCTTCCAGTTCAGCCACATCTTTCGAATAACGCGATTCATTTTGTCGTTCTACTTCGTGCAACAGTTTGTGCGTATGGGTCAGCGCTTTTTTGTAGTCGCCCGTTTTTTCGTACACATTGGCTAAAACCTGGTGCACTTCCTTTTTTCTATGGGCCAGCATGGCATACGAATCAATCCAACCTAAAATGCTTTCGCCGGTTTTAATCACTTTTGGGTAGTCGCGATTGTTGTAATATTCATGAAAAATGGTAATCAGCAGATTGTAATATTGATCCGGATAACGATCCTTAAAAATCAAAAGCGCCTCGTTGTAACGTACAATAGCAGACTTGTGGTTTCCCATAACGGAAAAGGAAAATCCGAGTTCGGAAAGCAGCCGGCCCTTTACATCGATTTTTTCGGGGATATTGGTGTGAACCAGTACGGAATCGAGTAGTTGAGCGGCTCTGTTGGCGTATTTCGGATTTTGCTCTGATACGGATAGCTGGTTCAATGTGGAAGCATAAGTGTTGATATACCGGACTCTTCCCCAGGTATCCAGGTCTTTTTTTAACAGAGTAAATCCACCTTCGAGCACTTTTTTTGCCTGTTGAATATTTCCCAGATACAGGTAAACACCAGCGCGAAATTCCTTCACAAACAAAATCAGGTGCGGATCACCGTATTCCATGGCCAGTGAATCGGCTTTCACTAAAACGCGTAAAGCCTCATTATCTTCGTAGAGATCCGTTAAGTTGATTCCTTTCAAGTAATGTAAGCCCGTAAGAACCAATGTTTTTTGTGGTCCGTTATAACCCAACTGTTTGGTAAGCAGTTGATTGCTTTGGGCGTAGTTCGACTGCTCCCTCAACTGTAATGCTTTCAGGTAATGCCAGGCGACCGACTCACGCGTGTTTTTCTTGTAGACATCTTTGGCCGGGATCTGGTCCCTGAACCGGTAAGCATAATAGTATTCAATGAAAAGAGAATCGAAGTGAATCTTTTTTCCGTTGAGTTGAATGGTGTTTTGAGAAAATCCGGTGAAGTGCAGGGTAGAAATAACGAAGAGAAGAAGCCATTTTTGACGCATACCTGTTATTGTTGATGTTTTCCAAACGGAAAATCGTCGCTTTTATAATTGGGAATTAACTGATCGAAAGATCGTTTAAATAAATCAATTAAAGACCAATTTTTTTGGGTAGGCAGAAAACGTACAACAAGTTCGTACACAACAATTGCGGAAATAATGAGCAGTGCGGGCATTTCTTTTTAAGCTAAATTAATTGATCATTTCAGGCCCTGATCGTTGAGCGGGACAAACAACCAGTAATTGGGATAAACAACATAAGGTAAATGAAAATGTAAAATTGAAAAGGTGGGCGCTATTAGAATGTTTTCAATTCCTAATTCTGGCAAAGACAAATTTGATCAAGGTTTCCGAAAACAACGTTCCTACCAAAATCTCCTTTTCAATTTTCAATTTTGCATTCATCATTCAACATTCATAATTGCATTTATCTTTGCACCATGGTTAACAACGAACAACTCAAGGAAATCAATCAGCGAATCGCTGCTATTGCAGACTACCTGAAAATTCCTGAGAAAAAAATGCAGCTCAAAGAAGACGAACTGAAAACGCAGGATCCGGGTTTTTGGGACGATGCCAAAAAGGCGGAAGAATCCATGAAAGCGATCCGTGCATTGAAGTTTTGGATCGATTCGCATGCCAATCTGCAGAGTCAATATGACGATTTGGAGGTACTCATTGAGTTTTCGAAAGAAGGTGCTGCCGAAGAATCGGAAGTGGAAGAAGCGTACAAAAAGTTGTTGAACGAAGTTGAAGAAGTTGAGTTGAAAAACATGCTTTCGGGCGAAGAAGACGGCCTGAGTGCAGTGCTTCAGATTACAGCCGGAGCAGGCGGAACCGAAAGCTGTGACTGGGCTTCGATGCTCATGCGCATGTACATGATGTGGGGACAGAAAAACGGTTATAAAATCACGGAACTCAATTACCAGGATGGTGATGTTGCCGGTGTAAAAACCGTGACACTTGAGTTCGACGGGCAGTTTGCGTTCGGTTATCTGAAAGGCGAAAATGGCGTTCACCGACTGGTACGCATTTCTCCGTTTGACTCCAATGCCAAACGCCACACTTCGTTTGTTTCCGTATACGTTTATCCGTTGGTGGATGACAACATTGAGATTTACATCAATCCGGCAGATTTGTCATGGGATACATACCGTTCGGGTGGGGCAGGAGGACAAAACGTGAACAAGGTTGAAACAGCCGTTCGTTTGCGTCACGCACCTTCAGGCATTATCATCGAAAACTCCGAATCGCGTTCGCAATTGGCCAACAAGGAAAAAGCCATGCAGTTATTGCGTTCACAGCTTTACGAACTTGAATTGCGCGCCCGTTTGGAAAAACGTAACGAGATTGAAGCCGGCAAGAAAAAAATAGAATGGGGATCACAAATCCGCAACTACGTCATGCATCCGTATAAATTGGTAAAAGACGTACGTACCGGCCATGAAACGGGCAATGTGGAAGCAGTGATGGACGGCGACATCAACGAATTCCTGAAAGCGTATTTGATGACTTACGGAAGTTAACATTTTTTCAGCATTGCAGGACTTTCATCCGTGCTTTTGATTAATTTAAAGCCTTAAACCAAACAGATGGATTCTCCGGTTCTTTTCTCTGAAAAACAGCGCTTTAAACAATGGTGGTTTTGGTTAATTCTTTTTGCGGTGAACGCGATTTTCCTTATTGGAGTTGTGCAGCAGGTCATTCTCGGAAAACAATTCGGGGATAAGCCAATGAGTGATACCGGCCTTTGTATTGTTGCGGGAATATTCCTGGCGATCACCCTGATTCTAAGCTTTAGCCAATTGCATACCATCATTACCCGGGAAGGAATAGTTGTTCGCTTAATTCCTTTTCATTTCGGGTTTAAACGCTATACCTGGGACCAGTTTTCAAAAGTGTATGTCCGCGAATATTCGCCCCTGACAGAATATGGCGGCTGGGGATTGCGCTATAGTATTTCAGGATACGGAAAAGCATACAACATAGCTGGAAAGCAGGGACTGCAACTGGAATTTCACAACGGGAAGAAATTGCTTATCGGTACGCAAAAAGCGAAAGAATTAAAAGCGGTTCTTGAAAAACTGGTGCCGCAACCCGATTTGTAAACGGTATCCATTACTTTTAGAATTCAAAAATTTACATCCATGGCCGACGAAGAAAAAATACAGATTTACCACAATGCGATGTGCTCTAAAAGTCGTGAAGGAATGTGCATGCTCGAAGAATTGGGCGACGAAGTAGAAATTGTCGAATACACCAAAAATCCGCTCACCGAAGAACAACTTTCGGAATTGATCGCCAAATTGGGAATTAGGCCGAAACAATTGGTTCGTACCAAGGAAGAAATCTATAAAACCAAATTCGCCGACCGCAAAATGACGCCCAAACAATGGATCAAAGCGATGATCAAATACCCCGAATTGATGGAACGCCCGATTGTGGTGAAAGGAAACAAGGCAGTGATTGGCCGTCCACCAACATTGATTACCGAACTTATTCAATCATAATCTTAGCTTGATGTTAAAAGAATTCGATTTTTTGCTCAAAATGCTGCCTGAGATTCTCGTAGCAGCCGCCTGCGGGACCATCGTGGGAATTGATCGGGAGATCAAAAACAAAGCCGCCGGAATTCGTACGCACGTACTTATTTGCGTGGGAGCAGCCATTTTTACATTGGTCGGAATCAGTTTCGGTGAAGGCTCGGATCCAACACGTGTTATTGGACAAATTATTACCGGAATCGGATTTTTGGGCGGTGGCGTTATTTTTAAACAAAGTGATCGTTTGGTAGGAATTACCAGCGCTGCGTTTATCTGGTTCATTGCGGCAATCGGTGTGCTGTGTGGCTTGGGTTATTTGCTTTCGGCCGGTATTCTCACCATTGGATTTGTGATTTTGACGAACGTTCTGAAATACCTGGAACAGTTTGTAGAAAGCAAGCAAAAACCTGAGGTAAGGACTAAGAAAACGAAAAGTCCGGGGGAGCCGGAAGAGGAAGAATAGCTGCTGATTAGTCAATTACTAATTCATAACGAAATGTACTCACCGTCCAAATGGCTATTGCGGTGCCAAGTGTTTGGTTTGAAACAAGGAGGATGATGTTTCCGTCTTTTCGATTCATGACGCACTCGAAGTTGGTTGTGAATTGAATTCCTTCAATGGATTTTTGTATGTCATCTTCTGTAATATGATCTCCAAGCCGCGAAACGATTTCTTCTTTCAACTGATCTTCATCTACGGCTGAAACACCGGCTATCGTAATGGTTTTTTTATCCATTTTCACCGGGTATATCATGACACTCAATGGCATCGTATCACCGCCGAAAGGTGCGGCTTTTAATTCTAAAAAAGAAGTGTCTTTTTCTGATAAAACCAATCCGTAAAACCCGTAAAAATTGATAATCTCCATTGGAACGTGCGGATCGGATAGCTCACCGATTGCTTTGGGATCAGCGCCTTTTTTTGTTGTTTGGAATTTCCATTCGGGTATTTCAATGGTGTCTGTTCCTACAGTAAAATTGGAGTACTTCCAGGAAATTTCATACGATGTATCTGTTTCCGCTAAAACGCGCGCCTCTATAGCAGATTTAGCTTCTGCTTTGGGGCCGATTCTTCCGTTTGATGTACGTTGAATCGTTGTTGAATAAGTATAGTGATTCGCATCATTCGTTTTCCAATCGGCCTTTACAAAAATGGAGTCTCCTGAGAGCACAATTTGCCCGTGGAGAAAACCATTCAGCAACAAAAAAAGTAATAGTACCGGGTTCTTCATACGTCAGTGAAATTATGGTTACAATCCTTCCAGCATTTTCATTACTTCGGGCCGTTTGCGTGTAGAAACCGGAATCATGGAACCGTCATTTAAGATCAAATGGCCGCCTTCGGTTTTCACATATTCGCGAATACATTTGGTATTGATGAGGTGCGATTGATGCACGCGGTAAAATCCCTGGTCGGAAAGCAGATCTTCAAATTCCTTCAAGGTCTTGGTTACCATCATTTTTTTGCCGCTGTTGAAGTAAAAGCAGGTGTAATTCACATCGCTTTCGCAACGAACGATATCAGTAATCGTGACAATATTGATTTTATCCTGTGAATGCAACGCCAGGCGTTCGTGCGGTTTCGCGTGATTTTTCAGGGAATCATTCAACAAACGGTACTTCGCATTTTCGTTCAGGTGCTGCCGGCGAAATTTATCCAATGCGTTCACCAATTCGTCCGGATCGATGGGCTTGAGTAAATAATCGATTGCTGCGTAGCGAAATGCCTTGATCGCATGCGCGTCCGAAGCGGTGATGAACACAATTTTGAAGTTAATTTCCGGCAATACATCCAATAAGTCAAATCCGCTGCCATCCTGCATTTGGATGTCGAGAAACAAAATATCGGGTTGGATTTTCTTTAGCAATTTAGCGCCTTCCACCACGCCACCGGCTTCGGCAATCACTTCCACATCGGTGGCATAAGTAAGCAGGTCTGTGCGGAATGTTTGCCGCGCCTGTTCACTGTCGTCTATGATGATGGCTTTGATCATGGTTCTAAAATTATCCAAAATTCGGTAGAATTGATTTCGGTGTGGAAACTTTGCTGTTATTCGGGAAATTTTTTAATTGTAAATAGCGACACGTAATATTGCAAATTTACGTGGATGAATCAGGCACGTAAATTTGCAATATTACGTGGGCTTAAAAATCATCAAACCACCAAAACCCTCACCACCACTTTCGTCCCAACCGCACCACCATTCTCATCTTCCAGATCAATAATCTCCAGCGAAGAACTTCCCGCATCACTTTGCTGTAGATCAAGGCGTTCCTGCGTCACACGCAAGGCGGTCGATTGATGGTACGTTTCCTTGCTTTTTTCATTCAGGCGACCGGCATTTTTGCGGCCAATTCCGTTGTCAGTTACCGTACATTCCACAAACTCGCCTTTGTCGGAAAAGTGAATGTAAATCTGCCCGCGTTTATCCGCCTGTTCTTCACCGAAACGGAAGCCGTGTTTAATCGCATTTTCAACAAACGGTTGCAACAGCATCGGTGGTAATTTGATGAAATCTTTCTCCAGCGATTCATCAAATGTGATCGTATAATCAAAGCGGTTTCCGGTACAATATTGTTCGATGAGCAGGTAATTTTCCAGCGTTTGGATTTCTTCGTCAAGCGTAATGTGTGTGTTGCGCGAATTGTCGAGAATCTGGCGCATCAGTCGTGAGAATTTCGCCAGGTAATACCGCGCTTCCTGCTCATTTCCGTTGCCGATTTGCGATTGAATCGAATTGAGTGCATTGAAAATAAAATGCGGATTCATCTGTAAACGCAAGGCTTTTTGTTCCAGTTCCACAACTTCTTTTTCCAGTTGAAAGCGTTGTTGCATTTCACGTGATTTCCTGCGGATGCGATTGGTTTGCCATCTGAAAATGCCGAGGAGAACACCAACTCCAAAGCCAATTTCCAACAAAATGAACCACCAGCGCTGCCAGAAAGGGGCCGTAATTTCGATGGAAATCAATTGCGGTTTTTTATTCCAGACACCGTCTTCGTTGCTGGCTTTTACCATAAAGGTGTAGTTCCCCGGACTGATATTGGAATAAACGATACTGTGCTGGTGTGTTTCGGGCGACCAATCGGCATCAAATCCAACCAGTTTCCATTTGTATTTTACCGCTTCGGGATTACTGAAATTAATCGCGAAAAAGTTGAAACTCAGGTGATTCTGATCGTAAGGTAAATGCAATTCCCGCACCGCATTCCAGTCGCCGATGGCTGATTTATAGGCCGTAGAATTCAGCGGTTCGTAAAACAAACGTACATCGGTAATACTGGTAATCGGTTCGTGTTTGTTGCTGCGCGAATTGGCCGGATTGTAGCGCGATAAACCATTGATGGTTCCAAACCAAATCGTGCCGTTCGGATCGTTGAACACCGCATTCTGACAGGTTTCGATTCCGGTAAAACCTTCTCCTTTACCAAAATGTTTGATCGAAACAGGCTTGCGTTGGCCATTTAGCCGGATATAATCCAAACCCGTTTCCGAACCCACGATGAGGTTGTTCCGTTTGTCGACAGTCAGCAAATACACATTCGAAGAAGTCAACCCGCTCGTATGATCATAATTGACCGGAATCTTGCTTCCGTTGTAAATGGAAACGCGCGCAATTCCCGATCCTGCCGTCCCGATCCACAAATAACCGCTGTTGTCTTCGGCGAGGGAACGAATGGCGTTGGAACGCAAACCTTGCTTGGTGCGTACATGTAATCGGATCGGTCGGCCATTTTCTACCACACCCACACCGTTATTATCGGTTCCGTACCAAATGCGGTTCTGGTGGTCCAAATGAATAGATGTTAATCGGTCTTGTAACAAGCCTTTACTCACAGTAATAAACGTAATTTCCGGACGCAGTGTTCCGTTCGGGACCAGTTTGATAAGTCCCGAACCCGCTGTAGCGATCCAAATCACACCATCTTTATCGGTGACCATTCCGCGTACATAGATTTGTTCCAGTCGGGGAATGAGTTCAAAACTTGCTCCGTCATAAGCATAAACGCCCTGGCCATCGGTTCCGAAATACAGCCAACCATCGTTGCTTTCGGTGGTAGCTTTTACTTTCACATCGGCAAAACCATTCTGCCCGCTAAATGTGCTAAACCGTGACTGCGAAAGCACGGTCAATCCTTTTTGTGACGTACCGATCCAAAGCCGTTGCCTGCTGTCGCGAAAGATGCTGTAAATGTAATTGCCTCCCAATCCGGAAGAAACATCGTAGGTCGTAAACAGTTTCCCGAAATAATTACAGATGCCGCCGCCGGAAGTCCCGAACCATAAACTTCCGCTGTTATCCTGTGTGATGCTTCGCACATGATTATTGCTCAAACCTTCTTTTTCGGTAAGGGTTCCGAAAACTTTGGTGAGCGAATTGTAATGAACAATCCCGTGATTGAGTGTACCAAACCAAACGTTGTTGTCGTCATCGCAAAAGATGTCGAGTACCGTTCGGGTATACAATTCATGGTGCCAGTCGATGCGTGAATAATGATAGCCGTCGTAAACATAAGCGCCATCACCATAAGTCCCGATCCAGATAAATCCATTCGGGCCTTCTTTCACCACATTGATTGCGTTGGACATATAGCGGGATTCCTTGCTCAGGGGTTTCAACACGCGTTGATTCCCTTTTTTATCGATGCGAAAAAGCCCTTTTCCGGTTGCCAGCCAAATCCGGTCCTTTCGATCAATGAGAACGCTGTTGATTGTCGTTTTCGGCAAACGGATCTTATCAGAAACCGAAGTAAATCGGCCGTTTTTAAAGTACATTAGTCCGTCGCTCGTCGCCAGCCATTTCCCGTCATTCCGGTCGATTGCAATATCGTAAACAATCACCGGCTCGCCTTTTGTAAGCGGTTGGTAATTGGTAAACGATTTCCCGTTGTACATGGAAATTCCGCTATCGGTCGCAATCCAGAGGCGATGTTTACTGTCTTCTTTTATCTTGCGGATATAGCTGCTTATAAGCCCGTTTTTTTCGGTGAATGTTTCAAATCGCGTTCCGTCAAACCGGCAAAGTCCGCCGCCTCTTGTTCCCAGCCACAAATATCCTCTGTGATCCTGCAGCATGGTATAAACCTGCGATTGCGCTACACCGTCTTTTACGGTGAAATTTCGGAAATTGTACTGCTGGCCCCAGCCCGAAACGGAAAGGAGTAATCCGATGAAAAGTAACCGAAATGATGTTGCCAACGAATGGGATTTTTGTGGTGCTAATGTACTGTTTTGACACTAAAATCAATGAAAAAATTACACCGGTAAAAGTTCCGTAATATTGCGGGATTACTGAATTTAACATGCTTTAAATCAGTTGTTTAAGTACATTTTTTGACGAAAACAAATAAAATTCTTTTGCAGGAAGACCATCTCAACCGATAGTTTAATCAATAAACTATGGCGCTTTCTATCCCAATAACCGCGAATAATAAAGTAGCCTGCATCCTCTTTCAAATTGATACTAAGTTCACCCTATAAATTATCATGGGAGCAGCATGAAACGAATCATCAATCAATGGAAACGTTACCGCGAATGGCGTAAACGCACCAAAAAAACCAGGAGGCGCATTCAGGCGACAGTTCTGGTCGTTTTCCTGATTTGGTATGCACAATGTTTACCGGATGAATTGTTTCAGGACAGCACTTCCACCGTTTTGGTCGACCGTAACGGAAACTTGCTTGGTGCGCGCATAGCAGACGACGGCCAATGGCGATTTCCCGAAACGAAATATGTTCCTCCAAAAATGGCGACCTGCATCATCGCATTCGAAGACCGTAATTTTCACAACCATATTGGTATTAGTGTCAAAGGAATAGGCCGGGCGATCATCCAGAATTCGCGCAGTGATAAAATTGTCAGCGGCGGAAGCACTATTACGATGCAGCTGGCGCGGATCATGCGTAAAAATCCACCGAGAACTTACAGCGAAAAACTACTGGAAATGGTCCTGGCAACCCGCATCGAATTGCGCTACAGCAAGCAGGAAATCCTGGCATTATACGCTTCTCACGCTCCGTTTGGTAACAATGTTGTGGGACTCGACGCCGCAGCCTGGCGGTATTTTGGCCGAAGCGCTCATCAACTCAGCTGGGCCGAAAGTGCGACACTGGCCGTTCTTCCAAATGCTCCGGGACTTATTTACCCGGGGAAAAATCACAATTTATTACTGAAAAAACGCAATCGATTGCTGCGTTATCTCTATGAAAACAGAACGCTTGACAAAACTGAATACGAATTGGCCCTCACCGAGCCATTGCCAGAAAAACCGGTTCCTGTACCGCATTTAGCACCGCATTTGCTGGATCGACTCATCGCTGAAGGACACAAAGGGGAGCGAATTATTTGTACGCTTCAAAAAGACATCCAGGAAAAAGCGATCCATCAATTGCAGTTGCACCACCAGATTCTCAGTGACAACCGCATTATGAACGGAGCAGTAATGATTACCGATGTAAATACCGGCGAAATTTTGGCCTACGTTGGAAACACAGTTACCACCGAAGAAGAATATGCCGGAAATGTAAATTGCATTATGGCCCCGCGCAGCACCGGAAGCATTCTCAAACCCTTATTGTATGCCAAAAGTCTGGAAGCGGGGCAATTGACACCTAGTATGCTTATCACCGATGTGCCCTCACAATTCGGGAGTTTCTCGCCCAAAAATTATTCGGGTCAGTTCGATGGCGCTGTTCCCGCCAACCAGGCACTTTCAAGAAGTCTGAATATTCCGATGGTACATTTGCTGGAAGAATACGGCGTCACCAAATTTCGGGATGACCTCCGGGAATATGGCTTCACAACGTTTCATCAATCGGCCCGGCATTACGGACTTTCATTGATTTTGGGCGGTGCGGAAGTGAAGCTCTTCGACCTCAATAAAGTGTACACACAAATGGCGCAGGAACTGAAATTCGGGAAACGGACTTCGGTTGGTGTTCTCAAAAAGAATATCAAGGAAATTCCTTCCGCACAAAGACTCACCGACCATGGATGCATCTACGCTACTTTCGATGCGATGATCGAAGTCAACCGTCCGGATGAAGACAACAACTGGAAGATTTTCAGTTCGTCGCAAAAAATAGCCTGGAAAACCGGAACCAGTTTCGGATTCAGAGACGCTTGGGCAGTTGGAATAACACCGAAATATGTGGTGTCGGTTTGGATTGGAAATGCCGATGGCGAAGGCCGGCCCGGACTAACGGGAGTAAAAGCTGCCGCACCGTTGTTATTCGATTTGTTTCGGCAATTACCGCAAGCAGATCTTTGGTTCAGTGTTCCAAAAAAGGAAATGAAAACCGTTGCTATTTGCCGGGAAAGTGGCCATCGTGCCGGAGAATATTGTGAAACTGTTTTACAAAAGCGCATTCCGGTGACATGTCTCAAAACCATTGTTTGTCCGTACCATCAGCGGGTGTTTTTAGACCAAACCGGAACGCTTCGCGTAGACAGCGAATGCGCCAGCGTCTTTGAAATGCAGCGTGTGAATCGGTTTGTTTTGCCGCCGGTTATTGAGCGTTATTACGCCTTGAATCATCCAAATTATTGCATTCTACCCGATTTCAAACCCGAATGCATGGCAAAAATCGCCTATGGCTCACTGCACATCGTTTACCCGAAAGCAGGAAGTAAAATCTATGTGCCAATCACGGTCGATGGCCAACCCGGAAAGGTCATTTTTGAAGCCGGACACCGCAAAAACGCAACCCGAATTTACTGGCACCTCGACGATTATTACCTGGGCGAAACCAAAGACGTGCACCAGTTTTCGCTCAATCCGCCGGTTGGAGCGCATTGTCTCAAACTCATCGACGAAAACGGTATTTCATCTACGGTCAATTTTGAGATTATCGGTTCTTCGAACCCACGAAAGAGATGATATTTCATCGGCCAGCATGGATGTTTTTCTCCCACGAATTCACGAATTATGGCTCGCCTAACGGACTCGCTTTTTAAATATTGGTCATCTAATTATTATTTGACAAAACGTTTGTATGCATCACCAGCGTGTCCGTTAGGCGCGCAAAAAAATTCGTGAATTCGTGGGAATCATTTTTTCAGGCTTTTATCAGCTAGCTGATAAAAAAAACATGCAATTCATTCGTGGCTAAAAAAGTGCAAACCATTTACCTTTGCTGGATGAATTTAAATCAAATCACCATTCCCGTTTTGGATCTTCAACGATCAATCGCTTTTTACCAAACGCTTGGCTTACAACTGATCGTGCATTCCAACGACCATTATGCGCGATTTGTTTGTCCGGAAGGCAGAACTACTTTTTCATTGCACGTAGTTTCCGAATTGCCTTCCGGTGATGGCATCTGGATTTATTTCGAGGTCGAAAGCGTGGACGGAGAAGTCGCGAAACTTGAAACCGCAGGAATCATTTTTGAAGACCAACCAACCGATCAGCCGTGGTTGTGGCGCGAAGCCCGGTTAAAAGATCCTGATGGAAATCAATTACTGATTTACCATGCCGGCGAAAACCGCTTGAATCCACCATGGAGGCTGTAATGAAAATCATCAGTTGTTGTAAATGATTGTTTTTGTGACGATTATCACGCCATGAGTGCTGCCGTTAGGAGCGCAAAAATCTGTGCATCTGTGGTAGAGGAAATGAGGCATGATTCATAGCATGCAGAATCTATTGTATTCTGCTGACAATTATTTCGTCATTTTAATTTTATTGCTACTTTTACCCTCGAAAGTTGAACATTAAAATCACAACCAGATGAGTATTTTTGGAATCGTATTGTTTCTTTTAATTGGCGGAATGGCCTTTTGGATGCTATTGTTTTTATTAGGATTCATCGTTCCTTATTGGATTCACCTGGGTGTAATGCAACAACTGCGTCCAAAGAAAGTTTTTGAAAAAGACGAAGAAGAAACGCACTAAGTTTCCCTTCCCTCAAGATATTAAAACGTCTTATTTACTCCGGTAAGTAAGACGTTTTTGTTTGCTGTATAGTGATGGAAGGTTTCTCCGTTCGGGTAACTAATCTTATTTTTGAAGAGTATACCGATCTATTATGAAACAACTACTCCTACTTATCGCTTTCACAAGCGCAAGCGTTACGTATTTCTTCGCTCAGGAACATCTCCACTGCGGAACCGACGAAATGCACCAACAGCTGTTTCAGCAACATCCCGAATACAACGCTGGCATTCAGAACGCACACGAACAATTACAAGCCTTTACAAGTGAATACCTGCAAGCTGCACACCCGAAATCAGGAGCAGCGTACATCATTCCGGTAGTGTTTCATGTCATTCACAACTACGGAGATGAAAACATCAGTGATGCGCAAATCTTCGATGCTGTTGAACAAGTCAACATTCAATTCCGTAAACTCAATGCCGATACGTCCGAGATCGTGAGTGCTTTCCAATCCATTGCCGCCGACGCGCAGATTGAAATTCGCCTGGCGCAAATTGATCCCGACGGAAACTGTACCAATGGAATCACCCGAACGCCTTCTCTGCTTAGTTATATCGGTGATCATGCAGTAAAAAGCCTCATCCAATGGCCACCCGATAAATACCTGAACATCTACGTTTGTATTGGAGCTGCCGGATTGGCCGGTCACGCATTAATGCCACTGGTCGCTGATACAATTCCCGAATGGGACGGAATCGTAATGCAGCACAGTTACGTCGGAACTATCGGAACATCCGACTATTTCAGACGAACTGTTCTTTCGCACGAAATCGGACATTATCTCAACCTTCAGCACATTTGGGGCGGGAATAATGTTCCGGGTTTTCCATACCTGCCAGTCGGCGCAGCGGGAAATTGTGCTTATGACGATGATGTACTCGATACGCCAAATACCATCGGCTGGTCATCATGCAACATGAATGAATACTCTTGCGGCGAACTTGAAAACGTGCAGAACTATATGGATTACGCCTATTGCGCGCGCATGTTTACCGAGGGACAAAAACAACGCATGCACGCCGCGCTCAATTCTCCGATTGCGAATCGCAATAATTTATGGCAACCCGCAAACCTGGCTGCTACCGGAACAGACAGTACGAATGTTGTTTTATGTGCAGCGCTTTTCAAAGCCGAAAAACGTATTGTTTGCATCGGAGATCCAGTCGACTTTACCGATATTTCGTTTCACGGCGTTACCGATCGTTTGTGGAACTTTGAAGGTGGAAACGCCTCGGATTTAACTACGGAAGTTACTTCTGTTACATACGCAGCAGAAGGAACCTACGATGTCACGTTGGAAGTCAGTAATGGTACCGACACGGTTGAATTGACACTCACAGATTATATTACCGTCATTCCGGCAACGGGCGCATTAAATGGGTTAACCGAAGATTTCGAATCGGAACCGTCATTTTACGGAAAATGGTTTCTGGAAGAAGGTGCAGCGTTGAATGACTGGGAATTTGCTTCAACCGGTTTTGCCAGCGATAGGTCATTTACTATCGACAACTTCAATTCTGAAGAAAATGCCACATTCGGTTTTTATTCCAAGCCGATTGATGCGAGCGGACTCACAACTTTTGCCATCTCATTCGATTGGGCGTATGCGCAACGAACCGACAACGACGCCGACATTTTCCGGATTTCCATTTCCAATAACTGTGGCGATAGCTGGTCTGTTAAGAAAAACTACAGCGGACTTTCAACCTTACCAAGCATTGCCGATACGTTAATTACACCATTCACACCGGCCGATCTCACCGAGTGGAACAGCGATACCGTTTTCATCAACGGGGCTGCCAATCTCACCGATCACTTAATGGTGAAATTCTCCTTTTTAAGTAGCGGTGGCAACAATTTCTACCTTGATAATATTCGAATGGGACATCCGTCGGTTTTGGGGTTGGATGATCAGGCGGTAATTCAATTACACGTATTCCCGAATCCCTCACAGGACCAAACCACTGTTAGGTGGGAAGAATCGGCTGAAATCGAAGAAATCATGCTCATTGACGCTGCCGGACAGTTAGTAAAACATATGGTGATTGACCACCAGCAATCGGAAGTCAACCTCGATTTATCTGATATTGCAGCCGGTTATTATACGATTGTTGCACAAGGAAAATCGGGCCAGGTGCGATTGCCACATTTGGTGGTGCGTTAGAAAAAATGGTGTGAGTACATTTTTTTAAGGTTATCAACATTGATTGTTGAAAAAGATTGCTATCTTTGCCCTCCAATTTAATAATTAAAAATAACTGTTATGTACGCAATAGTAGAGATAGCAGGGCAGCAATTCAAAGTGCAAAAAGACCAAAAGATCTATGTACACCGTTTGAATGCCGAAGCAGGAGCAAAACTTGATTTTGATCGTGTGATGTTGGTAGACAACGGAGGAAAAGTGACAATTGGCGCCCCGGCTATAGATGGAGCTTCGGTTTCAGCAGAAGTAAATGGACACGTGAAAGGTGATACCGTAATCATTTTCCGCAAAAAACGCAGAAAAGGTTACCAAAAACAAAACGGTCACCGTCAATCATTTACAAGTTTGACAATTACAGGTATTAAAGCATAAATCGCCTTCGTTGGCCTTTTGGCTGGCAGGATAAAAATAAAAGAACATGGCACATAAAAAAGGAGTCGGTAGTTCCAAAAACGGTCGTGAATCGGAAAGCAAACGTTTGGGAGTTAAAATCTTCGGCGGACAATCTGCTATTTCCGGTAACATTATTGTTCGTCAACGTGGTACTCAACACCACCCTGGAAACAATGTAGGTATTGGAAAAGACCACACATTGTTTGCTTTAACTGACGGTTTGGTAGAATTCCGTAAGAAAAAAGATAATCGTTCGTTTGTATCGGTAGTTCCATTTGCGACTGCTGAGGCTTAATCGAATTGAAATAATTTAGAATGGGCGAACAGCATTAGTTGTTCGCCCTTTTTTTATTTTCGGGCTGAATTCCGATAATCCGGAATCCCGACAGACTATTAAAAGTTATTGTTATGCTGGAAATGACACGCATCCGCGCAGAGCGGAACGAAATTATAGACGGACTTAAAAAACGCAACATCGACGTTACGGAAACCATCGATGATGTTTTGGAAAAAGATCAGCAGTGGCGTGCTGCCAAAACAAGCATGGAATCGATTACTTCCGAACTGAATAAAATTGCCAAGGAAATCGGTGATTTGTTCCGTCAGGGAAAAGCTGCCGAAGCCGAAACCGCTAAAACAAAAACGGCCGAACTCAAACAGGAAGAAGCTGCATTGAAAACACAGGTCGATGAATTGGAACAAGCGATTACCGAATTGCTGTACCAAATTCCGAACGTACCGAATGCGTTGGTGAAAGCCGGTAAAAACGAAGAAGACAACGAAACGGTTGAAGAAGTCGGTACACGCAAACCCTTGCATGAAGATGCCGTTCCACATTGGGAGTTAACCAAACAATACAACCTCATTGATTTTGAATTAGGTGTAAAAGTAACAGGAGCCGGTTTCCCGATTTACCGCGGAAAAGGTGCCAAATTGCAACGCGCACTTATCCAGTTTTTCCTGGATGAAGCCGAAAAAGCCGGTTACGAAGAATTTATCGTTCCTCACGTGGTAAATGAAGCCAGTGCTTACGGAACAGGTCAATTACCTGATAAAGAAGGACAGATGTACTACATTCAGGAAGATGATTTGTACATGATTCCGACAGCTGAAGTGCCGTTGACCAACATTTACCGCGATGTGATTTTACCGGACGAAAATTTCTCTGTCAAACTCACAGGTTACACGCCGTGTTTCCGAAGAGAAGCAGGAAGTTACGGAGCACATGTACGCGGATTGAACCGTTTACATCAATTTGATAAAGTAGAAATTGTGCGCATCGAACACCCGGACAATACCGAAAAAGCACTTGCCGAGATGATCGATCACGTGAAAGGTTTGTTGGCGAAATTAGGCTTGCACTACCGCGTTTTGCGTCTGTGTGGTGGAGATACCGGTTTTGCCTCTGCAATGACGTACGATTTTGAGGTGTATTCTGCCGCGCAGGAAAAATGGCTCGAAGTAAGTTCTTGCTCACGTTTCGATACTTTCCAGGCAAATCGTTTGAAATTGCGCTTTAAAACAGCCGATAAGAAAAATCAATTGGTGCATACCCTTAACGGAAGTGCACTTGCATTGCCAAGAATCATGGCTGCGTTGATGGAAAATCACCAAACACCCGAAGGAATTGAGATCCCGGAATGTTTGCATAAATACCTTTCATTTACACGAATTGATTAACTGAATATACGTTCCCATTAAAAAGCCCGTTTTCTGCAGAAAACGGGCTTTTATTTTTGATGTGACCACTTATTTCAGCAAAAAAACCACTTATCATATCATTTATCCGATTGTCAATCACATGAATTCTACTTAAAAAGTAGATTTTTCAGGCATTATTTATTCGATAATACAGATCAAATGATCAATCATCTGACGATTTTGTTCATTTGGCCGAGCCGTTTTTGCACGTTCAGAAACCAACAACGCTTCGATGGACAATCCTAAATAAACGATCAATCTGTTGTTTAAACAATCAATCCTGACTTTCGGTACTAGTAGAAAACGTTTTTAACGCGTTTTATAGTTAAAGTGATGTTTTGGAGAATAGACAGGGTTTCTCTACCTTATTACGTCTAAACTGTATCTTATGAAAAAACTCTCCTCTACCACAAAAAAAGCAGCAATGCTTGTGCTTTTTTTTCTCGCGTTCCAGTTTGATTTAGCAGCTCAATATTGCGATTCGATCACGCCATCCTTTAACGTTGATCTGACTGCGGCACCTTATATGACCTGGCTGAGTCCGGATACTGACAGAGATGGTTTCTGTTGCGGCGCAAGCAGCCCGGATAAATGTTTGGAATTCATCATTACGTTACATCCCAATTCGGCGGCCGTTGTTTTTAATATCGCTTCGGGTGCAGTTCCGCCGGGTGCTTTGTTTTACCAGGTAGATTGTGGCCCGCTGACTCCGGTGGGTTCCCCGATTTGTCTTTTGGGTACCGGGCCCTTTCATTTAACATTTTGTAAACCGGGAAATAACACAAATACGTTCTCAATTGAAACGATTCCAAATCCAATTTTCGGACCTAATTTGTTGTTGGGTGATGGATGCAGCGGTGAACTAGCCGTTCAGTTTTACGATGAAACGACGGTTACCTGGAATAGTATCAACCCGGGAGCGGTTGGTGATTTTAACGGGTTACTTTCATGTTCAATAGGTTGCGACACAGCTACCGTTATCAACAATGCTTCTTTGCCCGCGCAGGTAGATTATCTGGTATGTGGAATGGGCCAAAACGGTTGCACAACCGATCCTATTTGTGATACAATGATTGTTCAATTTACACCACCTTTGCAAGTTTCGATTGCAGCGCCAGACACTGTTTTATGTCCGAACGAAACTTCTGTAGCCGCTTCGGTAATTATTTCCGGCGGAACACCCCCTTACGCAATCAGTTGGTCAAACGGAGCAACCACTTCAAGTACGACTCTTGCTGTCGGATTGAATACAGTAACCGTAACAGATGCAGCCAATTGTATCGTGGTTTCAGATCAGGTAACGATCCTGCAATTGTTGCCGATCACTGTGGATGCAGGTCCGCCAGCAGATGCTTGTGCGAATTATATCGGTGCAATCACATTAAATGGTTCGTCTATCAATGCAGAAGGAGTGATCTGGTCAGGCGGTTTGGGAACATTTGTCCCGAATAATATGGCTGCGATTGTCGATTATATTCCCGATTCTACCGAATTATCCCCTGGTAGTCTCACTCTTACTATTTCCAGCACCAATTCCTTAGGTTGCCCAAATGCATCCGATGCTGTTGATATTACATTCAATCCCGTAGCGCAAACCGTCGATTTACAATTGACAAACGTTTCCTGCTTTGGTGCCGCTGATGGCACTGTTGCGATAATGGTAACCGGGCCTCAGGCACCATTTACCTATTCATTTGACGGTGGAGCTTATACGTCAGTTTCCAGTTACGCTGGGTTAACTCCCGGCACGCATACCGTAGCTGTTTTGAGCAGCTTGGGCTGCGACTCATTGATTACCTTTTTAATTACCGAGCCCGAACAACTATTGGCTGATATCATAGCTATAACGAATGTTTCCTGTTTCGGCGGAACAAACGGGATGGCGGAGATCCAGGCGAATGGGGGAACCGTCCCTTATACTTATTTGTGGAACACAACACCAGTTCAAACATCAACGCTCGCCAATAATTTACCAGCAGGTCCTTATACAGTTCAGGTAACAGATGCCAATAATTGTTTGTTTGCGTTAAATGTCTCCATTACGGAGCCCCAGGAGCTTGTTGTTTTGTTCAATACCGTTCCTCCGAGTTGTTATGGATTGGCCAACGGAGCTATTTCAGGAATAGTTTCTGGCGGAACCGTTCCTTATTCTTATAACTGGAGTACCGGATCTACTGCAACATCCATTTATTCAGTCGGTGCAGGTTTTTATTCATTAACAATTACCGATGCTAACGGTTGCATCCAAAATGCGGATGAGTTAGTCGCAGAACCACCATTACTGGAAATTTCGATGAATCCCGATACGATTGTTTGTCCGGGAACCTCACAGCTCTTAACAGCTTTGGTTCAAGGCGGAACAGGCACGTACACTTACAACTGGTCACCTGATCCCGGTGTAGCTGCATCCATAAGCGTGTCACCGGTTATCAACACTACCTATACGTGTGTAGTTCAGGATAATAATGGCTGCACCGTTTCTGCAAGTTCCACGATCAGTGTTTTTAATTTAAACCAAAGTGATCTTACAGCTGGTATCTCGCAGGACTCTATCTGTTTGCACGATTCCGCCATGGTTTCTGCTGCCTATTTGGGAATAGACCCTACAGTTGTGCTTGTTTGGGATTTTTGTCCTGGTTGCTCTGCCAACACAGTTGTTTTCCCAACCACCAATTCGAGCTATACTGTTACGGCAACGAATCAATGCGGACAACAGATTTCAGAAACGCTATCCATCGTTGTGGTTCCACCGCCTGCAGTTGAATTATTGCCAACACTGGCAAGCGTTTGTCCCGGTGAATATTTTTCGGTGACCAACCAGGCTGCAAACAATCCAAACTGGAGTTATTCCTGGGATTTTGGTGATGGTGAAACGTCCACTGATATGGCCGGGATTCATTCCTATGATTCACCTGGAGTTTACAACATCAGTTTGACCGTTGTCAATTCATTTGGTTGCCAATCCGATTCGGCTGCAACAACAACCATTACGGTAAACCCGTCCGCAGTGGCATTTTTTACACCAAGCTCATACGTTGAAACGACGTTAGATCCGGATTTTACCTTCCTGAATCAATCGGAGAATGCAAATACGTATACATGGAATTTTGGTGACGGTGAAACGAGTAATGCGATCAGTCCCAATCATCTGTATGAAGGTTACGGAGTATTCACAGTTACGTTGAATGCAAACAATGAATTTAATTGTCCGGGCCAGTACCAGGTCGATATTGAAATTAAACCCTCGTTTAATGTTTATATCCCAAATGCATTCACACCCGATGGAGATACACACAATCAGGTGTTTTACGTGCAGGGATACGGTATCAAGGAAGATGGATTTGAGTTGAGTATTTTTGACCGCTGGGGCGAAATCATATTTCACACCAATGATCTGGCACAGGGCTGGGACGGAACCTATAAAGGAGATACAGACCAGGTTCAGGATGGTGTTTATACCTGGGTGATTCAATTCAAGGATTTGACTGATATGAAACATCAAATGAACGGACATGTGAGTTTGCTGAGATAATTTCCAAAGACTTTTTCAATCATTCTCTGATTGAGTGAGTTCATGCGGTATGGCAAAATATCATTACTTTTCATCTATGAAATGGTGTGCCGTTTGTTTCGTGGTAATGATCTTCGTGCTCTCGTCAGCTTGTTCGGGTAAAAAAGCTGAATACATTGCTGAGTTGGAACAACTGAAACGGACTTCGGATTCGGTTGCATTCGATTTGAAAAACATCAATGTGTACGAGCTGAAAGCGCTCTTGACCCAATCCGGCGAAGGGCTGGAGAGCATGCGACAATCAATTGGGAATGATGACACACTTGACCTGGAGTTTGCGCGCATGCTTGAAAGATATTATCTGGCTTACCGTGATCTCGAAATACTCAAACAGGAAATTGATCTTTGCAAAGCGGGTAATAAAATAGCAGACGAACGAATTCGGTTATTCAAAAAAGACATTGAATTTGATTCGGGCGATCGGACTGATTACGAAAAAAATATCAGGACTGAAACCCGCGAATTAACAAAGATTCGCAACCATAGTATCGAATTAAAACGTAGATTCGAGAAAGCGAAATCGGCTATTGAACAATTTCAACCTGAAATCGAACGTTATCTCCAACAAAATGTACCTTCGTCACCATGAAGTCTTTCATCGTATTATGCCTGTTTATTGTTAGTGCCTTCCAGGTTTCGGCCCAGGAAAGTACCGATCAGCAATTGGCCAATTTATATTACAATAACGGTGAGTACGCAAAAGCCCTGGAGTATTTCGAAAAGCTGGTCAATAAACAAAGCACCAAGTTCGATTTGCTGCGCTATGCCGAATGCCTTGAAAAAACCGATAATCTCAAAGAGGCCGAAAAAGTCCTGAAAAAAGCCAGAACGCAGTTTCCAACCGATATGGAGTTGCCCATTTTACTGGGAGAATTTTATGAGCGAACCGACCATGTCGATCAGGCGAATAAATTGTACAACGAACTCATAAAAACCGCCTCCACAAGCGGCTACCGGGTGGTGGAATTATACGATGTTTTCCGCAAGAAAGGAAAAACCGAAACGGCGCTCAAAACCCTTGAAGCAGGTCGGAAAGAACTCAAGAAAAGTTATCCGCTGCAATTGCAGTTTGCCGAAGTTTATGGTCTACTGGGACGTACCGATGATATGGTAGACGAATACTTTGCCATGCTGGATGAATTTCCAAACTATCGTGGCGGCATTGAAGCCAGTTTGTCGAAGCAGATTGATTTTGTGAACGACGAAACGGGCATTTATGGCAAACTCAAAGAGAAATTACTGCAACGCATTCAGAAAAAACCCGGGGAAACCATCTACGCCGAAATGCTGATTTGGTTGTTCGTTCAGAAAAAAGAATTCAAAAGTGCGCTGGTTCAAGCACAAGCGTTGGACAAACGTGAAAAAGGACAAGGAACACGCGTGATGGAACTCGGAGAAACCTGTCTGCAAAACGGCGATTATGCCACCGCCCGCGCTGCGTACAAATACGTGATCGAGCTGGGAGATATGGAACCGAATTTTTTCCGCGCTTACGCTGCTTTGCTCAACGTACGTTTCAGAGAAATTACGTACGAGAAAAGATTCAATGAAGCCGATATTGCTGCTGCAATAAACGAATACAGAAGTGCCATTAAGATTGTCGGCTGGAACCGCAATTCGGTGCGTATAGCGCGTGAACTGGCAATCATTCAGGCTTATTATGGAAACGATGCAACTTCTGCGGCGCAGTTGCTTGACAGTTGCTTGGCGATGTCCGGTTTGACCGATATGCAAAAAGCTGAAGTCAAAATGAGCCTGGCCGATGTGTTGGTGCTGCAAAACGACATTTGGCAGGCTTCGCTATATTACATGCAGATCGACAAAGAGTTTAAGTATGAAACCGTGGGCCACGAAGCGAAATTCAAAAACGCCCGCATTTTCTATTACGACGGTGATTTTCTTTTCGCGCAATCGCAACTTGATGTACTGAAACAATCGACTTCCAAGCTCATTGCCAACGATGCCATGAAATTATCGATCCTCATTACCGACAATTTAGGGCTCGATAGTAACTATACCGCAATGAATCTGTTTGCCAAAGCAGATCTTTTGCTCGAGCAACATCAATTCTCCGCTGCGTTTAAGCTCTATGACACGATCAATGAAGCATTTCCTTACCACGGGCTTGCTGATGAGATTTATCTTCGTAAAGCGCAAGCTATGCAGCAACAGGGCAAATGGGAAGAAGCGGTGGTTTACCTTGAAAAAATCGTTTCGCAGCATGGTGAAGATATCCTGGCTGACGATGCTGTTTTCCAGTTGGGTGAAATCTACGAGAAACACTTAAACAATCCCGAGAAAGCAGCTGAGTACTACAAAAAGATTTTGTTCGAATTCAAAGGGAGCCTTTTGACGGTTGAAGCGAGAAAACGCTTCCGTACGTTGCGTGGTGATGCGGCGGTGGAAGAGGACATCTAACGAATGTTGAATTTTTAATGCTGAATGTTTAATTGGGGGTTCCGAAAAAAGTAAGATGACCATCCTTTCTAAGCAGATCACATAATTAAACATTCAACATTCAGCATTCAAAATTAAAATACGACTCCAAACTTCAACGACCTTTGCGTCATTCCATCACCAATCTGACATTCATACCCCAGGTTAACGAACTTCCAGCGGAACTCAAGTCCTATAATTCCACGTAGTGAGAGGCTGTTTTCGTTTTTCAGATCAACATCTGACGTTATTTCTCTTCCGTGGTTCCAATTGGTGGACAATCCGGCGTAAGGCATCAACACTCCGAATAACTTTTTACTGGCCAATACTTCCAATCCGGTCGATGAAATATTAAAATCCTTAATTGAAGCGTCCATTGCATAACTGGCGCGTGCAGCAACTGCCCAGCCTTTTTCCGTATTGTTCAACAACACATACTTGCTTTCGAAACCGAGAAATCCATAATTAGCGCCAAATGGTTTGGCCGACGTATAATAGATTCCGGCGTCCCAGCGATCAGAAATCCCGATTCGAAAGCGGATCCCGGGAACGGAAAGCCGTCCGCTTGCTCCTGTGAGATAATGGGTAGAATCGGGATGATGAAATGTATTGTTCCAGGCACCGCTTTCCTGGTCAACGTGAAACGAATTGTTTTCGAGGTGTAAAGCCCAGTTTCCTTTCCCCAATGATTGTGCAGCTGCAAGCGGTTCAAGATAAATCGCATTTCCAACTTCACGTGTCGCTCTTGCCCATTCCTGTTGAGTCAGATTTGGTGACAGATCGAAGTCACACATTCCAAGGCTTGGTTTTACATTGAGTGTTACATCAGGATGATCATCACCGTGCTTTTCCTGCTGAGAGAATGCCGTATTCGCGCAGGAAGTAGTAATTGCCAAACTAATAAAGACAATTGAGTGGAATGAAAATTTGGGAGTTTGTGAATGTGTTGTCATGATATCAATTTATCATAAGACAACTGACAAACGGAGTACCCTTATTCTTGGCTAATTAATTTTGAATGTTTAATTCTTAATGTTGAATGAGAAGATCAATTGAGAACTGAGATCAAGGTAACTTACCTGAAACTCAATTAAGCATTCAACATTAAAAATTCAAAATCAATTAGAGGTTCCACTTCTCCTTAAACAACTCCATTTTCGGATTGTCCTTCAAGCCTTCTGAACCAAGGAACAAAACGTGTTTGCATTGTGTGCGCTCGAAGAAAAGAGAAAGGTGAGAGATAGCTACGTTCATGGTACCACTCATGTCAATCTTGTGCATAGCTACCTGACGTTTGTCAAAAAGGTCACGTAATTCAGCAACAGGCCTATCGAAATTGTGGTTCTCATGAAAAATAACGACTGCGTCGATACGTTCAACGATATCTGGTGATTCGTCAAACGATTCTACTGTAAATCCGCGATCAACCAACCAATTGCGCATGTCTGCAGCGAAGGCCGATTTCTCAGGTGTGTATATTGTTTTTATATGCGTTGTCATGCCGGTGGCAATTTGTAACAGGGATGCCAAAAGTACTTCTTTCTTTACGTTTCCCTGTAGAAATTGTGAATAATTTATTAACTAAATTGGAATCTCACTGATAGCCAAGGATTCGGAGGTAATCTTCTGCCGTTTGTTCTTCCGAAAACAGCTCCGTTTGGATTTTTCCCTGATCATCCCGCTGAATCAGCACATGTTTCGGTTCCGGAATAAGGCAATGTTTAAGTCCGCCAAACCCTCCGATTGTTTCCTGATAAGCGCCTGTGTTGAAAAATCCGATAAAAAGTGGATTATTCTTATCAAACTTCGGCAGGTAAATCGCATTGGAATGTTGCTCTGAATTGTAATAATCGTCGCTGTCGCAGGTCAAACCACCCAAAAGAACACGCTCGTAATCATCGTTCCAGCGATTGATTGGGAGCATAATGAAACGCTGATTGATCGCCCACGTATCCGGAAGATTGGTCATAAACGAACTGTCGATCATGTTCCATTTCTCACGGTCGTTTTGTTGTTTCTGGTGCAATACGCTGAAAATAGCACCACCGCTTTCACCAACAGTAAATGACCCGAATTCGGTGAAAATATTCGGCTCCGGAATATCGTTGTCGCTGCACACGCGTTTTACCTGCATCAGGATCTCACGCACCATGTAAGCGTAATCAAAATCGAAAGCCAATGATTTTTTGATCGGGAATCCGCCGCCAATGTTCAGTGAATCGAGGGTCGGACATACTTTTTTTAAGTCGGAATAGATCCGCAAACACTTCGTCAACTCATTCCAGTAATACGATGTATCGTTGATGCCGGTATTGATGAAAAAGTGAAGCATTTTGATCTGCACGCGCGGATTATCCTGGATAAACGCTTTGTAAAATGGTACGATTTCACGGTAACGAATGCCGAGGCGCGAGGTATAGAACTCAAATTTCGGTTCCTCTTCTGATGCAATCCTGATCCCGATTTTGATATCGTTGCTTTCGCAGGCCGCCAGGATTTCGTGAATCTCGGTTGTATTATCCACCACCGGAATCACTTCCACTTTCTCGCTGTCAATCAGCGTTGCGATGTTTTTGATGTATTGTGGTGGTTTAAAGCCATTGCAGATCACAAAACTCCCTTCTTTCAGTTTGCCTGTTTCCAGGAGTTTGTTCACAATGTCAATATCAAAAGCCGAAGAAGTTTCGATGTGAACGTCGTTTTTGAGCACTTCATCCAGTACGAATGAAAAATGCGAACTTTTGGTACAATAAGAGTAAAAATAAGAACCGGAATACCCGAGGTTGTTCATGGCTTCCCTGAACCAGCCCTTGGCACGTTGAATGTTATTTGAAACCTGTGGAAGGTAGTTGAATTTAAGCGGCGTGCCGTACTCTTCAATCAAACGCATCAAATCGATACCGTGGAAGATCAGCCTGTCTTCGCGTAAGTTGAATTCATCTTGCGGAAAATCAAAGGTTTGATCTATAAGGTCAATGTACTTGGTTCTCATTCTTTTTCAGTCGTTCTTTCTCTTTTAAAGGCTTGCCAGCTTGGTAAACCGATGCAAATGTACGGGAAAGTAAAGCAGGTTGATGTAGGTGAGTAGTTTTATTCGTGAAAGAGTGTGAAATATTAGGGGAATTGAAGACTTAAGTATTTATTCTGTGTTTTCTTATGTGAACTAAAATATTTCTAGAAGATTAACTAAATTTGATAGAATTAATTAAAGTTTTAATCTTGCTACTATTCATAAAATTTGTTCGTCCAAAATGGACATTGAAACTTTCAAGATGGTTTCTTGAGAAGAGAATTAAATTCACGGATTCACTTTTATTAGACTTAAGAAAAACGGAGGATCGCTTAAAGGAAAAACAAAATCCTTCGTGGAATGCGACTAAGGATATGTATGAGGATATGACCGCTTACAATGGTGATAATCAATATGACAAAATCGCATTAGAAGCACTCCAATGGGCAGTGTCTAATCCTAGTATTAGGAATATTGCGGTAACAGGACCTTATGGTTCAGGGAAAAGTACAGTTTTATATCATTTTGAAAAGGACAATCCGAATTATAACTATTTAAATGTTTCATTGTCGACTTTCAGGGATGAACCGTTTTTAAGGTCTAATTCAGATGATTTAAAATGGACCGAATACCTGCAGCAAATAGAGTTTAGTATTTTACAGCAGTTAGCATATAAAGAGAAGTGGAAACGTAGTAAGAACTCAGGGTTCAAGAAAATAATTCACTTAAGTCGGTTAAAAAGAATATGGTATTCCATTATCTTACTTTTGGGGATATATTCATTCTTATTAGTGTTTTACCCGGAAATGCTTGTAGGATTATTTCCACCATCAAAAGATGGTAAAATTGAGTACTTAGATACGAAGTCAATTTCAATAATAGCATTTATCTTGTCTTTCATTTTTTCAGTATGGATTCTATCGAAAATACTGGGCATATATTCTAATTCAAGGATTCAAAAATTAAAATTCAAGGATGGAGAAATAGAATTGGGAGATAACTTATCAAACTCACTATTGAATCATTTTCTTTCAGAGATAATCTACTATTTCGAAGTTTCCGGTTGTAATTTGGTGTTTTTTGAAGATTTAGACAGATTCAAAAATTCCGACACGATATTTGAAAAATTGCGTGAGATCAATTTATTGTTGAATCAGGCCAAACAGCTTAAAGGTAGGCGAATTGTGTTTGTTTATGCGATAAAAGATGAAGTATTTAGTGAGAAGAACAGAACAAAATTTTTCGATTTTATTATTCCGGTAATGCCGTTTATTGATGGAAAGAATTCAGAGGTGTTTTTAATGAATAGACTTCAAGGAATTAAACCAAAACTCATAAGTGATATTTCGTTTTATATAGACGATATGAGGTTACTCAAAAACATCTGCAATGAGTTTAAAATTTTTGAAAAGAGGCTGCAATCAATGTATGAAGATTTGAGTAATGATCTCCAGGAAGTGTTTGATAATGAGCAGTTGTTGGCATTGGTTACATTTAAAAATATCTCACCAAGTAAATTTTCGGAGCTATATCAAAAACCTGAAAACAACTTATTATACAATGAATTTTATTTAAACAGACTAGGGTATAATCAGAAATCAATTAGTATAACTGCGGAAAGAATAAGTGTAATGAGAGAACTAGCTGACATAGGAGAAGAATATGATAAAGAAGAGCTTGTAAACCTCGAAAATCAGTTATTGAAAATACCTGAAATGGAACTTGCAACATTGCTTCAAATGTTTGATATTCAATTATTATTCAGTAGTAATGCGGAAGAAGAGGACAAAGATCTTTCGATCAATAAATTGATGAACCTATTGATTCGGAACGGGTTTATCAAAGAGAATTATGAAAGTTATATTTCGTTGTTTCAAAGTAAAGATGGCTATCTCTCACAAAACGATAAAATATTTATTGATAGTGTAAAACAAAGGAGACCATTAGACTTTAAGATGCGCATTGATAATCCTGTTACGGTAATTGAAAAATTGAAGTATGACCCAAGTCTGTTCAAACACTCATCCGCATTTAATTACTATTTGATTGAATTTATATTGTCAATAAGATCAGAGTACAGACGACACCTAAATAATTTGTTTGGTCAATTTGCAAGTGAAACAACTCGTACAATTGAACTTTTTGACTATTATATTGAAAACGGACAAGAATCTAATCAAGCTAGGTTTTTTACTGGTCTAATTAAACTTTGGCCAAATGCATGGCTCTTTATTATGAATAATTCGAATTATTCTATTCAACAAAAAGATGATTTGTTGATCAAATTTATTCGCTTTGGGGGCCTGAGGGATTTGGAGGTAATGAAAGCAGAACTTTCAGATTATATCAATAGGCACCATAATTTTATTGATTTGATTGATGAATTAACTATTGAAAATGCACAGATTCTTATTGCAAAACTTGGAGTCAAAATTCGAAAAATAAGTAATTCAAACATTCGAACAGATTTTTTTCAATTTGTGCTTGATAACAATTGTTATCAAATAAATGAAAGGAATATAAAGTTCTTAGTAAATAATCTAGGTAAACAAGAGAAGCAAAACATAGATGATACAAAAGTTCCAAATTATACTAGGATTCTCCAATCAAGAATTGAGTCGTTGATTGAGTATATTGGAAATAACATGGAAGACTATTTGGAAAGGGTTTTATTTAAAGCCAAGAATAGTGAGGAGGAAGAAGAAGAATCTATAATATGGCTATTAAATGATGAAGATCTGTCAGATGAATTAAAAGAAAAAATAGTTAATAATTTATCCTTTGAACTTGAAGATATAACTGAGGTTGAAAATCCAGAATTTTGGCACCATTTGTTTCAGAACAATAAGGTGGAGCCCAATTGGTTGAATGTTTACAATTATTACTCTGAGAAGGATTTTGCTATTGATGAATACTTGCTTGAGTTTCTTAATACGGAAAAAAACTATTTGGCTCTTTCTGAAACTGAATTGACTAAGGAAATAATAACCGAAGAAGAGCTGTTTAAAATTATGAAATCCTTGATTCTGTGTAATGATTTGAGTAACGAGAGCTATTCTAAACTACAGAAGAGTATAATATATTTCTATCCTCACCTTGAATTGACAAATCTGCAAAAGGATAAAGTACAAATTTTAATCGCTAACAGGCGATTCAATTTAACAAAACAAATATTCGCTCAAATAAAACAAATTTTTGAATTGCAAATCGGACTTCTTGAAAGCAGGCAGTCAGACATCATTGAAAAATTTGATGAACTAAATTTTGATTTGAACGATACTATTGCCATTCTTGAATCTAAGACGATTGATTTTAACATAAAGGAATTACTGCTATTGAAAATCAGCCCAAATTTTTATTTGATTAGCAAAAGATTTGCAAATATTGCAGCACAATTGATTTTTAAATCAGAAAAGATATTTGAGTTATCAATAGATGTTATTTGTGAATTAATAAAGCATACAACGACTGAAAAAGAAAGGGTTGTACTGTTCAATAGATATGCAGAGAAGTACGATGAAACCCAAATTAGAGAGATGCTAAATGCTGTTGGGAATAAATTCGAAAAGATGAATGAATCAAGCGCTTTTGGTTGGGAAATTCCTAATACGGATGAAAATCGTCAACTTGTTGAGTTTCTTGTTGAGAATTATTTTTTGAGTCCTAATAGTAAACCTAAGCGAAACGGAAAAAAGATTAAGATTTATAAATAGTAAACCCCCACAATCTTCTCAATTGCAGGGGTTCCGCCAAACTACGTTTGCTTCACAACCTCGACCCATTTGCCGGGAGCGCTGGCATTGATGAGGTGGTTGTACATCGCGTCGGAGTAGGTGGTGGGCAGGTAGAAACGACCGAGATAGGTGGCATTGAGTCGTATCGTAAACGTTTTGCTTTCGTTGGGTTCCAGATCGTAATAGGTATACACGCGGTCGTCGCGGATGTCCATGTAACGTGCCATGGAAAAAATACCGACGTCGTCCATGCGGGAATTATGAATCTCCCATCCGCTCGGGAAGATCTGTGTGAGCGCCATTTCGCGGTAGACACCTTTTTTACCCGGATTGGTGATCGTTACTTCAACCAGGAAATCAGTTCCCTGTGGCAATTTGTCGGGTTTGATGTCTTTGCCATTTGAATCCCGGAATTTCAGGCTCATTTTCAGGTTGTTCGATGCTGTTTTGCTTTCACCTTTCAGCGGAACGCCCTGGACCATAACCTTCACGTACAATGGAAATTTCCCAGTGTTTTTGCAACGGAAACTGGCCCGTTTCGCGAAGTCTTTTTCGCGGTAACGAATAGGCGTAATCGTTTTTCCGGAAGCGATTTTCTGCGCTGTTCCACCGTTGAGTTGGTACGTACAATTCACCCCGCTTCCGTTTTTCACACCGGCATACTCGCACATGGCCAATAAGCTGTAAGCGGTTTCCTGCGTACTCATCCACGCGTCGGAATTAAGCTTTTGAGCCAGTTTTTCTGCCACAGCGCTTGCTTTGGTGGTGCGGTTACTCAAACTCAATACTTCCAGGATCATGGCCTGATCGCGGACTTCGCTGCCGTAACTGTCAGATAATTCACGATAAGTTGAAACGGTAAGCGGCAATGGATCAATCAACTGCCTGGCAACTTCCTGCTGGCCGACCAGCTGGTACGCTGCCGCCAATCGCCATTTGGCGGCCACACTCAGGTTTTTGGTTTCGCGCAAACGGTTCATGGCGCCCAATTCCTGTTTTTTGCCCAGGGCGAGTACAAATAAACGATAGGCCTGTGTGTGCATTTCCGAAGAGTTTTGTGCTGTAGCTGACGGGTCAAAATCCCGTGCAACCTGCTGCTGATAAGCCAGCCAACGACTTTTCATATTCCCCGGCAGGTGATAGCCCTGCTGCTCGGCTTCGAGCATAAAATGTCCGGCGTAGTTGGTTCCCCATTCATTTTCAGAGCTTTCACCCGGCCAGTAGGAAAATCCGCCGTTGGTGGTTTGGAAAAATTGTAAACGCTTCAATCCCGCAGTGACATTGGCCGAAGTGCGTGTTTGCTGATCGGTGTTCAGATCCATCAGGTTATCGACGTACAGTTGTGGAAACACGGCCGATGTGGTTTGCTCAATGCATCCGTGCGGGTATTCGATCAGGTAATTCAGGCGTTTTTCCAACCCGATGGAAGGAATACTACTGAACTCAATGGTCGCCTGGTTGGTTCCCGAAAGTCCCTTGAATTGCAATTCGGTATCCCAGCTTTTTCCGGGCTGAAGGGTCATTTCCTGGCCTTCAAACACAATCGGATTGGCCGGACGAACATCCAGTTCTATTTCCTCTACCGCTTTTTCACTGCCGCAGGTGGCGGTTATTTTCACTTTCGCGATGCCTACTTTTTCGGAAACCTGGAGCTTAAAATGCAACATGTTGTCACCCGGTTCGGTGAAGGAAATGGATTGGGTTCTGCTGCCGTCGATGCTTAGAAAATCGTTGACTTCAACCGTCACTTTTACATCCTTGATGTGTTTTTCCATCGCGAAAACGGTTACCGGAAGTTGTACCGTTTCACCAGGTCCGAGCACGCGCGGAAGAGAACTCAACACCATCAACGGTTTTTTCACCGCGACTGCTTTCTCGGCATTTCCATAAGCGCCGTCTTGTTGTGCAACCACCATTACGCGCACCGATCCCACGTAATTCGGAATATCAATGGTGTGATTTCCGGTTTGACCGGCTTCTACTACAAACGGACCTAAATGCGTGACTACAGGTTTAAACCGATTGGCTTTCGGGCCTTTGCTGCCGTCCAGGTCGCCGTCGCCGCCAACGCTGAGCAGCTTGTCAATTTTCCCGGCATAAGCGCCGATCACGTGGTCGTAAATATCCCAGGTGGTGACACCCAGCGCTTCTTTTGCGTAAAAAGTGGTCCACGGTTGTGGTGTTTTAAATGCCGTGAGGTCGAGCAAACCTTCATCCACAATCGCAAGTGTATAGGTCATTTTCCGGCCGTTTTGTTCTTTGATTTTGATCGATGTTTTGGTTTCCGGGCGAACCTGATCTGCCATCACAATTTCAGGATGCAAGTGCGTGTTCGGATCATCGACCATCACCGGAACAATGCCGTACATGCGAATCGGTAAGTCATTTTGCGTGGAAGCATGTGGTTGAATCATCGTCACGTGAATAAAGGCATTGGGCGACATATCGGCTGTTGCTTCGAAGGAATGAACGGTTTCGCCTTTCACGGTATTGATCCAGAATTTCTTCACCACTTTGCGGCTGGTTTCCACGCTGATGAGTGCGCGTCCGTTCGACGGAGAAGGAATAGAAACCTTGATTTGCTCACCTTTGGTATAATTCTGCTTATCGCATGAAAAACTGAGCATATTTGCGCGTTCGTTGTCGCGGTGATTACCACGGCTTTGGTACGGGTAATCGATTGTGATAATTTCACCTGTTTGATGCTGGCTGTTTAAATCGGTAGCCGTGATCAGGTAACGTCCGTAGTCAGGCGATTTTACCTTGAAGTGGAAATTCGCTTTTCCGTTTTTGGTTGAAACGGTGGTGTCTTTCACCACGATTGTTCCGGTTCGCGCCATGTAATCCGAGAGTTTTTCGTCGTCTTTTTCATACCACCAGCGCCATTCGAGTTTGTAGATTTTCACCTGGATTTTGTCTGCTTTGGCAGCTTTTCCGTCCTCAGTAAGCGCTACTAAATCGAAGGTGTGCCGCTGATCGGTTTCCAGGGTTCCGTCCATGTGCACGTTGACGGGTTTTCGTAAACCAATGTAGGTTTCAAACGGTGAATAATTGATACTGCTGCGATCGATACTGAAATCGCCACCGGCTTCGTAAACTTTGGTAATGTAATGCGCGCGAAGCATGCCAGGAGCGGTGGTTCCCACCTCGAGTTTGGTCTTGATCCAGGATTCGCCTTTATCGTTGAGGTAGCCGTCGTGAATCAATTCCATATCGGTATGACAGGTGCGAATCGGCGAGTCGAAGGTAAAGTCTTTATAATCAGTAAAAGAAGTTTCCAGCTGACTCACTTTCACCGAAACGGTCGCCCGTAGTTTTTTGGCAATCGCGCCATGAAGCCATTTCACTGCCAGTTTTGTGCTGTCGCGCGCCAATTGGTTGTCTACATTCATCAGAATTTTCAGACGATTGGGCTTGATGGTTTCGATCCGCAGGTTTTTAGTGTAGGTACGATTTCCGACTGTTACCGAAGCGGTGTAATTACCCGTTGGTGCTTCTGCTGAAGTCGCCGTGCGAAAATCGTACATGCCGTTGACGTGTTTCACCCGCGATTGCTCGTCGACGACCTGTCCGTTCGGATCCTGCAGCTGGAATCCTACCGGATGATTGGGTGGAAGCTTCTTCAGTAAATCCTGCAAAACAAATGTCAGGTAAAGTGAATCGCCGGGTCGCCAGACACCACGTTCGCCGTAGATATAACCTTTCACACCGTTTTGCAGTTCTTCGCCTTCAATATCAAATTCACTGAGCGAGTTGGAATAACCGTCACCCAGTTTCATATACCCGCGCTGATCGCCGCGTTTGGTAATCATCAGGAAAGGTTTTTCTTTCAGGCGAACTTCGAGCATTCCATTTCCGTCGGTTGTTCCCTGGGCGATTACTTGTTTGGTAAAATCGTAAAACGTGACCTGCGCTCCGGAAACAGGTGCTGTTGTGAGCATATCGCTGACAAATGTGTGCGACAGGTGATCTTCGTCGAGTTTGAAAATGGTTCCCAAATCAGAAGCAAGAATGTTGCGGCTCACTGCTTTTCCGTAGTAATAATCGTCTTCGCAGGGTGACGAATCATCACTGTAGTAAGACCAATCTTCATAGCCACCGTCGAAACCGTATCCGTGCCAGTTTTCTTCCGACCATTCGGGATCGTTGCCTTCTTCGTATTCCGTTGCAACTATTTCGGTTTCTTCTGTCTCTGGAGATTCCACCGGACAATCACAAACCGTGTATTCTTTTTGAAATTTAATGCTCACGCGGTAAATGGAACCGGGATCGGTTTTGATGAATTTATTGAGGTCGATGACGTGCGTGTTCCATTGCTTCAGGTTCATGCTTTTATCATAATCCAGGGCAATTTTCTTCTCAGCGATCACTTTCCCGAAACGTGTTAATCCATCGTCGCCATCCAGGTCATTGATCTGTAAAAAGTGGTGAATATTGTTCTCATAAATCTTTATAATGCGTACATCCACCCCTTTCAGGCTCACGGTTTCGAATGGAAAAATAAGTCCTTGTGAGTTCGGTAAAATACTTCCGTTGCCTTTGATCCGCACCAGCGGTTTTGGTTCCCTGAATTCCAGTTTTGTGGAATAAGGTTTCAGCATCTGGTAACCCATAACGTTTCGCAAACCGTCGCTGATGTGTAACGTATGCTCGCCGACAAACCGGTTGGGAAGGTAAACGGTAACCAAACTTCCGGTCACATTAAATGTAAGATTGTCAATGCCATCGATGGTCACAATCCCGTTGAGGTCCTGCGAAGCGAGAATGGGTTCACTGAAATCGATTTCCACGTATTGATCCCCTTCGTCGATGACTTTAACATTATTGGCCGCGAAATCGCCCAAAGCCGGAATAATAATTTCTTCTTTTCCGCGACTCATAGCATTGACCGGTGCACCATTCCAGGTTACAATGATTTTCCCTTCTTCTTTTTTCCGGAGAATACTGTCGACTCGAAAAGAGTAGCTATTGTCTTCGTAAGACTTTTCCAGGGTAAACGGCAATTCTTTTCCGTTTTGTGTAATTTGAAGTGTCTTGTGTAGTAAAGCCGAGTCTTCATAATCGCTGGTACTGATCTCGCCATACAAACGTTTCCATTGCGAATTGTAATCATCAATAGAGGTAAGTCCACCAATATTTACCATCAATTTCTGCTCGTAGGTCGCAAACTGAAAGTGAAATTCTTCATAACCGTCTTTCACCTGTACCAATTTTTCCAAATCAAAATAAACATTGTAGAATTGATTTACGGGCAATGCTTCATCGGGGATAAATTCGATCGAATGCTCATCTGTCCAGACTGCATGGCCTTTGATTTCCGGTTCAAACGTAAAGATGTCTTTCAAAATTGTTGCATCCGGTGTACCAAATTCATTGTTCCGGATTGTAGCCAATACATCTTCAGCCAGCACATCCTGCAATTCCACACGAATGTGGTTTTTACGCGAACGCATTCCGGAAGAATAAGCCGAGATGTATTCATTAAAAGCCGGATCGACTTTCACCAATTCAGGTTTCCCCGAGCCGCAACCGCTGAGGAAAAGGATAAGAGAAGTAATGAGTGTAATGCACGAGGAGTAAGCAAACGTTTTCATAGTTTTCGGATAAATGACTAACCAAAAGTGTCTGAAAGAATGCGATTGAAACGGGTAGTTTTATAACGCGCGATTGCTGACTTATTAAGTGTGGGGATTTGGTGATTATTTGATTTTTACTGAAAGTAGCTGATTTCCTCCAGTACCGGGAGATGTGATTGCGCTGTTATCGAATCCCCGGCGACCAAAAGGAAATCACCATCCGATTCCAACTGCCACGCCAGAAATAAAGAAAGTTGCTAAACCAACCTAAAATATTCGTGTTTGCAATAAAAAAGCAACCCGATTGCAACACTAAAAACTTTCTTTACTCTTTGCGTGACAGGGAGAAACGGAATCTACTCTCACTTTATGATCATCTGATTTTTTAGTACATGGTGCCGTTCCTACCGAAGGAAGAACTGTCGAAAACCGTTAATCCACTTGTTTCGTCAAAACGCCAGTAACCGATCAAGCCTGTTTCGTTACCAACCAGTTTCTGGCACATATTTTCGCGAATTTCAGTCATCGTAAGTGTCCGGTTCCACAAGCGTACTTCATCCATTTGTCCTGTCCATGGGAAACCCGACGCCGGATAACTTCCCGTACATCCGATCTGAAAACGATTGGAAAGGCTGCTCAGAGAAGCAAAGGCCGAAGCCGAGATGTCGGTGCTGGCTTTCAATTCGCCATTCACATACAATTGCATAAAACCGTCGCGGTCATACACACCTGCAATGTGTACCCAGGTATTGTTGGGGCAGCTGTTCCAGGTGGCATACTGATTGACATTGTTGCCGTTGTGGAAAATGATGGAAATCTGCGATGGTCCGGGGTAATTGTAAATTGCGTAGAAATACGGTGTCGCTCCACCAGGAACCCAGTTACCGCAAATTCCGGAGGGCTGTGTGGTGGATGTTTGAAAGAGATAAGTCCACACCTCGAAAGAAAAATCGGTGGTTCCCAACGGAATGGGTCCGCAGTCGATGTAATCATTGACACCGTTCAATTCGACATTGTGACCGGCTCCCTGAGCCATAATCGGTTCGGCCATGGCAAGAATTGCCAGAGAAATAACATACTTTTTCATAGAAAACTGTTAATGCAGTAGTGCAATTTTGGTTTGAAGGATGGTGGTGCATTTTTCGGGATCTTTGGTCTCCATTTCCCGTAGACTCAGGAAGTACATCCCATCAGGTAATTCGTGGGTGTTGAGCGATATACAACTTCCGGCCATTTGCGGATCGATTGAAAATGAACTGATTAGTTGCCCCATTTCATTACTGATCTCGATTAAAACGGGTGAAGAAATTTTCTCGTAGAAATAAATGTTGATCACTTCTCCGGCCGGATTGGGAAAGACCATTGCCCTGCTGGCAGCAAATGTACGTACCAGTGTTTGTGGTGGGAAAACGTTGATCAATCCATCTTTATCGACCATCTTCAGACGGTAATACATCATGGCACCGACCGCATTCTCATCCATTACCGAATAGTGAGAAGGGCCTTCTGTGTTTCCAGTCGCGGGTTGGTGATAAAGTTTTTCCCACACATCGGCATCAGTCGATTTTTCTAAGCTGAAGTAATCCGTATTGTGCTCCGACTCGGTAGTCCATTTAATTTGTGACTTGTTGGAAGCCTCATCCATCCATTCTACTGTCATGGCCGAAAGTTCAACAGGAAGAATAGTAATGGAATAATGGTCTAGAATGAATTCTTTTCTGTCTGTAAACGTCAACCGCCACACCGAATCACCAATCGGATAAAAGGTAGCATTCGCATCACTCCATGCCAGACAGGTAATCTCAGCATTGGTGTTGCGCTTAAACATCGCCATTAACGGTTCCAGAAATGGCGTGAAATATGGATTTCCACCATAGTAATAAGAGACATTGTATTGGGTGGAAGGCGGATCGGTAAACACACCGAAATACCGGTCAGAGGCTGCTGAAGGTAATCCACAAGTCACGTTGGGCAATGCATCTACCCGGTATAAATGAAAATAGGATGGCGAACCGGTTACACCCGAAATCCTGACACTATCTTGTAGCAACGGATGTTTTAAGGTCATTGACTGACTTGGAAGCATGCCGCCGAACGGATAAATCATGATGGATGTGTCGCCTATGGGAGCGCCTGACATTCGCCTGATTGGTGCCGCTCCTATTGTTTGTGAATTTGCCATTTCCGTGCAAAGAATACAACCCGTTGCGAGTAATAAATAGACAATTATCCAACGATCTATTCCTGGCTTTTGGGAATCCGCGGAAGGCGTTTTTTTTGGTCTGTGATCCATAAATATATTCTTTAGTTTTGTTTTTTAACTTTTCTACAGTTTTTTAACACATTGCAAATAAAGAATACATTCTATTAATAATCAAGTAGTTACATAAAAGTGCCTAAGTATCTAAATGGAAACTAATATGGAAAAAACAGTGTTTTTTTATGACGAACAAAAATTAAAATGTCCTGTTACGGCAGCCCTTGAAGTGATGGGAGGCAAGTGGAAACCAATTATTTTAGTCGTTTTGTCAGAAGGTCCACACCGTTTTGGTGAGATCAGGAAGCGCATTCCGAAGATTTCTCAGAAAATCCTGACCCAAATGTTGCGTGAATTGGAGCAGGATAAATTGGTTAGCAGAAAAATTTACAATGTCATTCCGCCAAAAGTGGAATACAGGCTCACCGAACTGGGAAATTGCCTGGAACCAATCATTGATCAGGTTTATCAATGGGGAGTCAAATACACGGTGTCTAATGTGCCGATCCCAATTATTTCCGGCGAAAAAGAATTGCCGAATTAAGAAACGCAACTTAAATCACCGACTGCTTAAACCGACCGATCCACGAACTCACGTTAAAATAAGTTTTATTGATTTTTTTTGCGGGGGATTAGATCTTCCCCAACAACCCTTTCGCGCGTTCAAACAATGCAGCGGTATCGAGTTCTGTGCCACCGAATCCGTAACGGAAATGGTCACAAATCTCAATCACTTCCCGCAAGTTGTGAGCCGTGTCGGCGTCTTTATCAGCCAGCAAAGCCAACGCTTTTTCACGGGTCAGGAATTCCTGGCGGAACTGTTTCTCCAAGCGCTGAATAATTGCTTTCGGCAATACGATAGCAAATTGATTGTTGTCACCGATTGCTCCCTGAGTGATTTTCCAGAAATCGGTTTGTTCGGCTACAGGAGCAGGAATTAACGGAGCGGTTTTACCAGCCGTTTTCTCATCTTCCTTGCGTTTGCGTTTCCCCATAAAAAGGAACAACAACAAGCCAAGGAGACAAACCGGTGTAGCAATACCGACGATCAATGTGGTATTTGATCCTTCTTTTTCCCCGGCATTTTTTCGTGTACCTTGTCTCATTTCCGGACCAACGTGCGCAGGCGTATCTTGTGAATGATCTGCAATTGGCTGGAAGGAAGCATCTTTTTCCACATCCAATGAAAAGGGTTGGGCACGAACAGTTACATATTTTTCCAGTTCAGGATCAAAATACGAAATGGCCTGCGCGTCAAAATCTACTTTTCCGCTGCTTCCGATCTGAATATTGTAAAGAAAGGTCATGGTTCCTTCAACACCTTCTTCGGTAAACTGGAATTCTTCTTTACGTTCAGGGTCGCCATAAACCACACAACCGTTTGGTAAATTCAGTACCGGCGGATTGATATTGTGAAGATTTCCCAAACCGGAAACAACCAGCGTAAGAGAAAAGACATCGCCTTGTTTGAGTTTGGTTTTGCCCAATAATTGGTCGAGCTTAAACTGGCCCACACCACCGATAAATGTTTTCGGAGCACCGTCCGGCAAAGGTTTCACATTCAGCACCGCCGAAGATGATTTGAATGAAATAGTTTTATCGAAAAATGCTGTGTGACAGCGCAGGGACATTTCAAACGGACGGATTTTGCATTTTCCAGTCGAAATCGGGAAAATCAACTGCTTTCCGTAGTCGAACGTCAGCATATTTTTGCCGTTGTACTTGGTTTCTTCCACCACCTGACGCTGATTCTGGAACACGTGTTCTTCAGCATTTTTATCGGCCTCAAACGGTTTATATCCTTCCAGGAAATAAATATTATAGCGCGAAAAAACCTTGGCTTTCAGCAGCACGCATTCGCCTTCGTAAACGGTGGTTTTCTTCGCCTGGATTACTCCGAAAATCGGGTCTTTGGAATTGTAGCCGAGGTTTTCTTCATCGTCTTCATTTTCCGCAGAAATTTTCAGGGTTATTTTGTTCGATTTGTAGGTCTTGCCACGATAATCAACCGTAGCGTAAAACGTATGTGTTCCTTCTTTGCGGAATGATCCGCTTTGTTGAACATAATAATAGGTTTTGATTTTTCCGGAAGAAGGATCAAGCTTCTGCTCCATACCATTCATGAGTCCGTAATCAACTGAAAATTCAACCGGGAAATCAACTTTTACCGTACCGTTGAGATTGGTAGTAACCGTAATGGTAACAGACTCTTCGGGCGCGATATTTTTGTCACTCACCGTAAGCGATACCATCGGTTTCTGCGCAAACAGACATGTTCCAAATGCGGGAAACAAGCATGCTAAGAGTAGCGCTAACCTACCAGTCTTTTTTTGCTTTTGATCCATTTGTTTTTCCTTTCGATCCATCCAATCGTTTCTTCGCGTCCATTTCCTGTCGCATCAATTCATCAAGCTTACGCTCGGTTTGTTTATCTGCCAGTTTTTGTTCTTTGCCTGCACTTCCGGATTGTGGTTTGGCGTCGCTGTTTCCAGGCTTGTCTTGACCATTTTGCGGTTGTTTCGGTTTGTTGTTATTTTGGCCCTGTTCTCCTTGTTTGGGTTTCTCTCCACCTTCATTCGGTTTGCTGTCTCCCGGATCTTTAGGGTCGTTTTGTTCTTGTTCCTGTTGTTTTTTCTTTTCCTGTTCTTCTTGTTCTTTTTTCAATCGTTTGGCTTCTGCCAGTTGCTGACGTGCCTTTTCATTTTCAGGATTCAGTCTCAGCGCTTCTTTAAACGATTCTTCGGCACCACCGTAATCCTTTAGTTTCATGCGCGAATTTCCCACGTTGTGATAAGCCGAAGCTTTTCGCTTGGTGTTGGTCTGTTTACCTGCAGCTGTTCTGAAAGCTTCTTCCGCTTCCTTGTACTTTCCTGCGCGGTACGCCGATTGACCTTTCTCCTCTGACAAATCTACGTCATTTGGCGCTAACCGGTCTGCTGATTTATAATACTTTAACGCTTCTTTGTAATCGCCTTTTTTGTAGAGCTCACGCGCACGGTTCAACGTATCACGCCATTCCTGCGCCATTCCTGTATTGGAAGCCGCTGCCACTATCAAAAAGCAAAGCAAAACAAGTGTTTTCATGACTGTGAACGATTTACGAGAAATGGGACAAAAAGATACCCTAAAAAGCAACAAAAAGCAATTATGAGCGGAATCTGGTAATAATTACGCTGAACAGTAAATTCCATATTTTTCACCGTTTTACTTTTCACCGAAGATAAATCGTTTGCTACGGCAGTCATATCCGGGTAAGCCGAATTAGCAAAATGCAACGCACTTCCGGTAGCATTTGCCATGCGTTTTAATCCGCTGACATCCAATTTGGAAACCACGGCACCACCACCATCGCGTTTGTAACCGAGGGTCGGATCTTTCGGGTCGTTGGGAATCAATCCGCCTTGTTCGGTACCAATGCCGAAATAAGTCAGATCGATGTCTTTTTCTACAATTTTGGTAACTTGCTCGCGCCACAATTGCTCGTGATCTTCACCGTCGGTAATCACCAAAACCGCATGGCCCGATTCACTGTCCATAAATTGAATCTGGGCCATTTCAAGCGCAGCTCCGATATTGGTTCCCTGATTGGAAATCATGTCTGTTTCAATCTCCTGCACGAACATTTTAGCAGCACCATAATCCATCGTCAACGGCAATTGCGTATAAGCTTCGTTGGCAAAAATGACCACCGAAACGCGTTCTCCTTTCAAGCTGTTAAGCAATTGCATCACGCCGCGTTTGGCAACCGTAAGGCGCGATGAAGTAGCGTCCATATCAATTGTGTTCATAGAAGATGAAACATCCAGGCAAATCACCAAATCCAGCACGCGTTTGGAGCCTTTTACCTTGCGGTTTCCCATTACAGGTTGCACTAGTGCGATTACGAGGAAAAAAAGAATGTTGCGAACGAAGAAATATTGTAGAAAATAACGCAGCGGGTGGAATGTCACCCAAAGCATACGTGTTCTGCCCATTCCGCGGTAGTTGTCGTGCAACTCACTTTTCCATTGCCAGCGTTTTAGATATGCCAGTAAAATCAAAGGGATGAACAGCAACATCCAAAAAAATCCGGGATGCAGAAACTGAAAATTAGCTCCTGCCATTTCAAACGAACCATACAACAAACCGGCAATCGCCCAGAAAGCAATTTCTGCGATGAGCGTCCAAATGACCAGTTTTCGGAATACGTCGCTGTACTGCTTAGTCATCGAGTTTGAATTTTACTGCGTTGAGTGTCCAGGCGCCAATTAAGGCTAAAATGGCCCATAAAATGAACGGAACAATCGTAACGGGTGGTTCGGCGCCAAAATGCGTGTCTTCCATTTTACGCTTTTCCAGTTTATCTATTTCGCCGTATATGGTTGATAAACTGTGCTCATCTGTTGCACGAAAGTATTTCCCGCCGGTTTCGTCAGCAATAGCTTTCAACGTGGCTTCGTCGATTTCTACGGGTAAACTTTCGTACGAAATCCCATACGGAGTCATTACCGGAGTAGGAGCTGTACTACGCGAACCGACGCCAATGGTATACACCCGGCATTTTTTCTCACGCGCCAGTTCGGCGGCTTCCATCGGTTCGATAGTACCTGCGTTGCTGCTGCCATCAGTGAGTAAAATAATGACTTTCGACTTCAGGCTATCGCTGCGCAAACGCGTTACAGCAACTCCCAAACCGTTTCCGACTGCCGTTCCAGGTTCCAGAAAACCTGGTTGTATTTCCGCAATTTGCTTTTTGAGCATCGGGTAATCCAACGTGGCCGGACAAGCGGTGTAAGCTTCACCTTCGTAAACCACCAAACCAACGCGGTCGCCTTTTCGGGTGTCTACAAACTGCTGCGCGACCGATTTGGCAGCTTCCAGTCTGTTGGGTTGAAAATCCTGAGCCAGCATCGATCCCGAAGCATCAATTGATAAAATAATGTCAATTCCGTTTTTGTAGTCGATTTTCGGCGGATCATAACCCGAATGATAGGGTTTACACATCGCAACAACCATGCAGGAAACGGCGAAAATTTGCAGGAAAGCAATTCCCCAACGGAAATAACGAACCCAGTTTGTGCCGAGCGAATGTTGTTCTTCCTCCGAGCGCGAAAAGCGTAAATGACCGGAATGATTGCGCGTGAGGTAATAATGAACAATGAAAATAACAGGCACGGCAAGCAGCAACCACAGCCATTCGGGGGCGTAGAAATCGTATTGCCAAATCGCTATGTTCCAGTATCTACTCATCGATCAATTCCAGCGGACTTAATTCCAGGATTAATTGTTCCATATAATTCATTCCCAGCACAATGCTTTCCTCGTCGGGAACGCCCAACGCAAATTTCACAATATCAGAATCTTGCAGCAACAGACGAATTCGCTCTAACGTCGGCTCGGGAATCTGTTTGGCACGAAGCAAAGTAATGGTTTCAAAGGTTGTCCGCTCCATGAGGTTTAATCCGTAACGGGCGCTTAAAAATGATCGTAGTAAAAACGAAAATTCAATATAATGACGGTTAATATCGCCCTTTTTCCAGTATGCTTCCTTGCGCAAAGCATCCAAACCGAGTAACGATCTGTCTTTCAGCGAAAGCACCCGAACAACAGGTTTATTGTTGCGTTTGCGAATCCATAAAACAATGAAAATCGCCAATGGAATGAGTAAAGTCCACCACCAATCTTTTAACCAGCGCCAGTAGTCGGTTTCGATGACCACAGGCACTTCATCCAGTTCATCACCGATTTTTTTCTTTTCGAAGGAGACCGTGAGCAATGCAGGCTGAGCGCTGTAAACTGAATCCTGGAGCGCGATCTGAACAGTCGGGAAAATATAAACGCCCGTATCCCAGGCAGTAACGGTGTAGCGACCTTCCCAGATTCGCTGGCCGTTCTTTTTATACATTGTGTCTTTAAAACTCCCGATAATTTCCAGCGTTCCGTCTGTTGTGAGAGAAGAAGAATCGTTTTTGATCTCACATGGAATTTCACCCGAATAAGACTTAAAATCGACGTTCTTCGGTGCTTTTTTCAGTTGAATGGTCAAAACGACCTGCTCACCGATTTCACAATTGCTGGCGCTCCACCACGTGCGTAATTCCTGTCCGGACAATTGTCCTGAAACCATCAATACCGCTATGTAGAACGTGAATTTCATTTTCGTTGTTTGAACAAATGCATGAGCGGCATAAAAATGGAATTTCCACCTTTCAAAACACAAGTATCAATGCCGAGTGAGTCGAAGATTTCCTTGTTGACTTCTTTACGTTTTTGCTGACGCTGAGCGTACTCGTGGCGCACATTAGCAGAAGAAGTATCCACCCAGGTCGTGCGGCCGGTTTCAGCATTGATCCACTGCACAAAACCAACATCCGGCAAACTGCTTTCACCTTCGTCCTCCAATTGCAAAGCCACTAAATCGTGTTTGCGCGAAAGTGTTACCAAACCATCTTTAATACTTGGCACATCCATGAAATCGCTGATGAGAAAACAGATACAGCGTTTTTTGTGCACGTTTACAGCATATTTCATTCCGGCGTTCAGATCGGTCATCGCCTGATTTGGCTTAAAATAGATCAGCGCTTTCATCATGGCATAAACATGCTTCACACCTTTTTCAGCAGGAATGTATTTTTCCACTTTATCAGTGACGAAAATTGCGCCGACTTTATCATTTTTCTTCGCGGCTGAAAAAGCCAGGGTCGCTGCAGCTTCAACAGCTGTTGTAAATTTCGAATCATCAGTTTGTCCGAAATACATAGAACCCGAAAGGTCAATAATCAAAAGAACCGTGAGTTCGCGTTCCTCTTCAAAAATCTTCACGTACGGTTCCTGAAAACGGGCCGTTACATTCCAGTCAATGCTTCGAACATCATCACCGAACTGGTAATTACGTACTTCACTAAACGACATACCACGTCCTTTAAACGCAGACTGGTATTCGCCCGAGAAGACCTGTTGGGTCAAGCCGCGAGTTTTCAGTTCTATGGTACGAACCCGTTTGAGTAAAGCCTGATGGTCCATAAGAATCAGGGAACTTCGACCCGTTGGATCAATTGTTCGATCACTTTTTCAGCAGTCACACCGTCGGCTTCAGCCTCATACGTCAACCCGATCCGGTGACGCAACACGTCCATACTAATGGCGCGTACATCCTCCGGAATTACAAAAGCGCGTCTTTCCAGGAAAGCATGTGCTTTGGCGGCTAATGCCAGATTAATAGTAGCACGAGGCGAACCTCCGTACGAAATGTATTTGGCCAATTGTCCGAGTCCGGCAACTTCAGGATTGCGTGAAGCAGCCACAATATCCACGATGTAGCGTTCTATTTTTTCATCCAGGTAAATCGAACGAGCCAGTTGTTTTCCTTTGATGATATCATCGGGGTGAATGCACGGCGAAACGGTCGCCAAACCTTCGGCCCGCACGTTGCTACGCAAAATCAGTTGTTCTTCCTGTTTCGACGGATAGCCCATGCTTACTTTCAGCATGAATCGGTCAACCTGTGCTTCCGGAAGCGGATACGTTCCTTCCTGTTCGATCGGATTTTGAGTTGCCATTACTAAAAACGGTTTCGGCAGTGCATAAGTCGTATCACCAATTGTAATCTGGCGTTCCTGCATGGCTTCAAGCAATGCCGACTGCACTTTTGCAGGTGCGCGGTTGATTTCATCAGCTAACACAAAATTGGCGAAGATCGGCCCTTTTTTTACGGCAAACTGTTCTGCTTTTTGCTGATAGATCATGGTTCCCGTTACATCCGCAGGTAACAAATCGGGTGTAAACTGAATGCGTGAAAAATCGGCTGAGATCGCTTGTGAAAGTGTTTTAATCGCTAGTGTTTTTGCCAATCCGGGTACACCTTCCAATAGCACGTGACCATCAGCCAAAAGTGCGAGTAACAGGTTTTTCACCATCGCATCCTGACCAACTATGACTTTAGCGATTTCCTGACGTAAAAGTTCGAATTTGGCAGCTTCCTCCTTAATGGAAACCGAAAGCATTTGCAATTGTTCAGACGGAGTTAGTGCTGATGAATCTAACATAGTTTTTTGCCGTTTAAATACAGTTTTTGAGAACCGGGAATCCCAGTAACAACCGGGAGGGAGTTTTCGGTTCTAATATATTGCTTTCTGCCACAACGACATGACATTCATTCACAAAATATGTGAAACCCATTAGAGTCGATTATCGTAGCAAGCAGAGCAATAGTCGGCAAAGGTGTAAAAGAAAGAATTCACAACCTGTTAATTTTTGTTAAGTCGTCTTTTGAGATGTTTGATTTTTGATGATGGCTGTTTGATTAGCCCTTCGTACTAAACTAAACGATCTTTCTTCTTTTCCGGGGATTTTAAACTCTTTTTCGAGAACTTTCATCAAACATTCAAAATCCAACATCAAAAATCCAGCATTCAACATCAAAATCTTATATTCATCCTTTTTTTAACTTTCACCGCTATGGAAGAGCACAAGTGCCTGGAATGCGGGCAAAAATTATCCGGAAGAAAAGATCAGAAATTCTGTTCCGATTATTGCCGCAACACGTTTAATAATCGTCTCAATGAAGACGCCACCAGTTACGTGCGCCGGATCAACAATATTTTACGCAAAAACCGACGAATTCTGGTCGCACTTAATCCATCCGGAAAACGAACCGTAGATGCCATCACCCTCGCCGAAGAAGGATTTAACTTCCATTATTTCACTAACATCTACCAAACCCAAAAAGGGAGCACCTATTATTTCTGCTACGATCAGGGCTACATGCGGGTCGAAAATGATCAATATGTGTTGGTGCAGAAACAGGATTATGTGAAATGATTTCATTCCACTTTTTTCCAAAGCAAAAAAAGTGGAGCAAAAATGCTTTAGCGCCATTCCAAGCCGCTCGTCAAAAATGGCTTTATTCTGTGTTTTTAAGTCAAAAGTGGCAGATCGGGATCTGAAACGCAAGCGCTTTTGACAAAACACAACGAACAGCCATTTTTTTGACTTCGCTTCCTTGAATGGCGCGTCGTTCGCAACCTCACCTTTTGGTAAGGATTTCAGATTTTGGTGACGGAGTAAAACCGACCATTAGAAAAGGTACTCCAAAATGGCATTAAGTAACGATCGTCAGAGAACAAGGTGAAGTTAAGCGTGATCAAGACCCTGTTTGAGCTCAGTCATCGATTATCCGCGAAGAGGGTAATCGTCGATGACGTTTGCGAGTTGGGTTGAGATAGCTTAACAAGCCAGAGTTCTCAAGATCGGGACTTACAGCCTTGATTTTTTGTCTACTTTTTTATCAAGAAAAAAGTAGAGGAGCTTTAAAAATAAAGGTCATAAAAAAACCCAAACACCTACTACAATGTTTGGGTTACATCATTTCATTTGGCAATTGTACAAATCAAATGATGAGCTGCTCTACTAACTGCTACAAAAGTATTGATTTGTTTCAATCTCAGGCCTTTTGAAACCAAAAAAAATAGTTTTATTGAGTAAACGGTGTGTTTTCCCTATTGAAAAGACTACCTCAGTGATTCTTCATGATTCAAATGCGTTGACACACCTTCGGCTTTTAAGTTTTAATAACACTGCATTTCGTTGTCGAAGGTTGAATTTTAGTAACTTCAAAGGTGTTTGTTGCATGCAAACAGGATGAGTAATTCATCGTATTGAAACCCTTTCTGCCCAAAGGGCTTAATCCAAAGAAGAAAACGGGTTTCGGATCGATAAAATCAAGACTATATGGAATTATTCTAAATAACCCTGTTTTGCCCGTGCTTACCGTTAAAATATATTAAATTCGCGGGTCTAAAAAATGGTAGATTATGTCCTCTCCAAATGATTACATTCCGATACTCATACAAGCCGTTGTAGCACTGGGCTTTGTGGTAACGGTTCTTGTGGTGACTCATATCCTTGGTCCTAAGCTAAAAGGCAAGAAAAAAGATGCAAACTGGGAATGTGGAATCGAAGAAGTAGGAAACGCACGTTTCCCGGTTTCCATTCGGTATTTCATGACGGCAATTCTCTTCGTGTTATTCGACGTTGAGGTCATTTTCTTCTACCCATACGCCGTAAACTTCCGTGATTTGGAACTGGATGGCTTGTGGGCAGTAATGATATTTGTCGGGTTATTCCTCACCGGATTTTTCTACGTACTCAAGAAAGGAGCTTTAGAATGGGAAAAGTAGAAGTTATTAATGGCGTCGAGACGTTCAACGGAGAAGGTTTCCAGTTGGCGATGCTCGATAAAGTGATCGCAGCAGCGCGCGCCAATTCGGTGTGGCCGCTTCCGTTCGCTACCTCATGCTGTGGAATTGAGTACATGGCAACAATGGGAACCAATTACGATGTCGCCCGTTTCGGAATGGAGCGTATGTCGTTTTCGCCGCGCCAGGCCGATTTGCTGATCGTGGCCGGAACTATTTCAAAGAAACTGGCACCTATCCTGAAACAAGTGTATGAGCAAATGGCCGAACCGAAATGGGTTTTGTCTGTTGGTGCTTGTGCTTCTTCAGGTGGCATTTTCGATACATACTCCGTATTACAAGGTATTGACCGCGTGATTCCTGTAGATGTTTACGTACCTGGTTGTCCGCCGCGTCCGGAACAGATCATCGAAGGAATTATGAACGTGCACCGTTTGGTGAAACACGAATCATTGCGTCGCCGGTATTCGGATGAATACAAACATTTGCTGACCAAATACAACCTGAACGAAGATGAGTAATCCCATCACGAGCGACTTGCTCTTACAACGTCTGCAGGAACGTTTCGGTGAAGCGATTCTACAGCACGAATCACCTTACGATTTATTGACGGTTGAAGTCACACCTTCTTCCGCGCACGATATTATTAAGTGGCTGAAAGAAGACAATGAACTGGCGCTTTCATTCCTCACATTGCTTGGAGCGGTGCATTATCCCGATCAAACAGGTCGCGAAATGGCTGTGGTTTACCACTTGCATTCATTGGTTCACAATGTGCGTTTGCGTTTGAAAGCATTTTTGCCGATTGAAGATCCGAGTATTGCCACCATTACCGATATTTATATAGGTGCCAATTGGCAGGAACGCGAAACCTTCGATTTTTTCGGGGTGAAATTCGTAGGACATCCGAACCTGGTGCGTATTCTCAATGAAGATTCCATGGATTATCATCCGATGCGTAAAGAATACCAGTTGGAAGATGCTACACGTGAAGATAAAGATGATCGCTTCTTCGGAAGGTAAAAACGGGAGTTATGAGCGATATTGAACAAATAAAAAAGCAAAGCCTCTTTTCCAACGATACCATCGACGGAGAAATTGCTACGCTGAACTTAGGGCCTACACACCCGGCAACACACGGTATTTTTCAAAACGTACTGAAAGTTGACGGTGAGAAAATCCTTTCATCCGAACAAACGGTAGGTTACATTCACCGTGCGTTTGAAAAACTGGCAGAACGCCGCCCGTATAATCAGATTACACCGATCACCGACCGTTTGAACTATTGTTCTTCACCAATCAATAACCTAGGTTGGGACATGACGGTTGAAAAACTCATCGGTGCCAGTGTTCCGAAACGCGTTGATTACATGCGCGTGATCATTATGGAGCTGGCGCGGATTGCCGATCACTTGGTGTGTAACTCGGTAATTGGAGTAGATACCGGAGCATTGACAGGATTTACCTACATGTTCCAACAGCGTGAAGCGATCTACGAACTATTCGAGGAAGTTTGCGGTGCACGTTTGACGACTAACATTGGCCGCATTGGCGGATTTGAACGCGATTTTTCACCGGTGTTCCACGAGAAACTAAAGAAATTCCTAAAAGAATTCCCGAAACATTTCAACGAATTCGACAGCTTGCTTTCGCGTAACCGCATTTTTATGGACCGTACCATCGGTGGTGGCCCAATTTCGGGCGAACGCGCTCTGGACTACGGTTTCACAGGTCCGAACCTGCGTGCTGCCGGCGTTGATTATGATGTGCGGGCAATGAACCCGTATTCTTCTTATGAAGATTTCGATTTCATCATTCCGGTTGGAACACAAGGCGATACCTACGACCGTTTCCAGGTTCGTCAGGAAGAAATTCGCCAGAGTTTGGCCATCATCCACCAAGCTTACAACAATCTTCCAGAGGGAGATTATTACTCGAAAGACATTCCCGAATTCTACCTTCCTGCAAAAGAAGATGTATACACCAAAATGGAAGCATTGATCTATCACTTTAAAATTGTGATGGGCGAAATTCCTGTTCCCGTTGGTGAAGTTTACCATAGCGTTGAAGGCGGAAACGGTGAATTAGGATATTATTTAATCAGTGATGGCGGACGCACTCCTTACCGTTTGCAGTTCCGTCGACCTTGTTTCATTTATTACCAGGCATATCCGGAAATGATTACCGGACAAACCATCTCGGATGCAGTATTGACATTGAGTAGTTTGAATGTGATTGCCGGAGAATTGGACGCATAAGATGAGCATAAAGATAACAAACGGAAATGCAGCCGATGAGGTAGCACCGCAGTTCAGCGCCGAACGGATGGTTGAGGTACAGCGTATCATCAATCAATATCCTGAAGGCAAACACAAAAGTGCGTTGATGCGCATTCTGCACATGGCCGAAGAAGATTTTGGCGGATGGTTGAGCGTGCCTACGATGAATTACGTAGCCGGGATTCTCAATATTCAGCCGATCGAAGTATATGAGGTAGCCACGTTTTACACAATGTTCAACATTGAAAAACCGGGCAAAGTGGTATTGGAAGTTTGCCGTACCGGGCCTTGCATGCTGGTTGGAAGCGACAACATTATTGATCACCTCAAGCAAAAACTGGGCGTGGAAGTTGGCGGAACTTCGGCTGACGGTATGTTTACGTTGAAAACAGCAGAGTGCCTTGGCGCATGCGGTTACGGACCGATGTTGCAGTGTGGAAAACACTACCACGAGCATTTGACGATTGAGAAAGTCGACGCATTACTGGAAACTTTCCGGAAAGAACATTCAACTTCATCGAACAACTAAAGATGGGAAGAAAGCTGTTATTGGAACACATTGATGTTCCTGGAATTGAAACTTACGAGGTATATCGCAAAACAGGTGGTTACCGATCTGTGGAAAAGGCATTGAAAACCATGTCGCCGCAAAATGTAGTCGAAGAAGTACAAGCTTCAGGACTACGTGGACGTGGTGGCGCCGGTTTCCCAACAGGAATGAAATGGTCGTTCCTCGCAAAACCCGAAGGTGTGCCACGTTATTTGCTATGCAACGCTGACGAAAGTGAGCCGGGTACGTTCAAAGACCGTTACCTGATGGAGAAAATTCCTCACCTTTTGGTAGAAGGAATGATCACTTCCAGCTACGCACTTGGGTGTAACCAATCGTACATCTACATCCGTGGTGAATACATGTGGGTGTTGGAAATCTTGGAAAAAGCAATCGCCGAAGCTTACGCAAACGGCTGGTTGGGAAAAAATATTTTAGGTTCGGGTTACGACCTTGACCTTTCCGTCGCTCCGGGTGGTGGTGCCTACATTTGTGGTGAAGAAACGGCCCTGATCGAATCCTTGGAAGGTAAACGTGGAAACCCGCGTATCAAACCACCATTTCCGGCTGTAAAAGGTTTGTGGGGATGTCCGACAGTTGTAAACAATGTTGAAACCATTGCTGCGGTAGTTCCTATCATAAATGATGGCGGCGCGGAATATGCCAAAATCGGGATCGGGAAAAGTACGGGAACCAAACTCATCTCCGCTTGCGGAAACCTGGTAAAACCGGGCGTTTATGAACTGGATTTAGGTGTTTCGGTTGAAGAATTTATCTACTCCGACGAATGGTGCGGTGGTATTGCCAATGGCAAGAAACTGAAAGCTTGCGTTCCGGGCGGTTCTTCCGTTCCTATTTTACCTGCCAACCTGGTTTGTAAAACAGCCGAAGGAACTGATCGTTTGATGACCTACGAAAGTTTGGCCGAAGGCGGTTTCGCATCGGGTTCCATGCTGGGATCAGGTGGTTTTATCGTATTCGACGAAGATCAGTGTATTGTTCGCAACACCTGGAATTTTGCCCGTTTCTACGCTCACGAATCGTGCGGTCAATGTTCACCTTGCCGTGAAGGTACAGGCTGGATGGAAAAAGTACTGCACCGTTTGGAATACGGCCATGGTAACCTGCGCGACATCGATTTATTAGCAGAAATCAATAAGAAAATAGAAGGAAATACCATTTGTCCGTTGGGTGATGCAGCAGCATGGCCGGTAGCAGCGGCAATCCGTCATTTCCGTGAAGAATTTGAATGGCACGTGACCAATCCCGACGAAGCGCAAAAACGCAACTTCGGTATTGCATCGGCTCATGTACCTTTAGTATAAGTAAACCATTTGTTATGGTAAAAGTTATCGTTGACGATATTGAAGTAGAAGTAGAACCGGGAACAACCATTCTCAATGCCGCACGTAAGATCGGTGGTGATGTGGTTCCTCCTGCGATGTGTTATTATAGCAAGCTGGAAGGCAGCGGTGGAAAATGCCGTACCTGTCTGGTGGAAGTAGCCGCAGGTTCGACAGCCGATCCGCGCCCGATGCCCAAATTGGTGGCTTCGTGTTCTACGCCCGTGCAAGACGGAATGGTGATCAAAAACAAGACCAGCGAACGCGTGCATGAAAATCGCGGAGCCGTTACTGAGTTTTTGCTCATCAATCACCCGTTGGATTGCCCGATTTGCGACCAAGCCGGTGAATGTCACCTGCAGGATCTTGGATTTGAGCATGGTAAAGCAGGAACACGTTACGAAGAAGAACGCCGTACCTACGATCCGATTGATATCGGTGACAAGATCAAGTTGCACATGAATCGTTGCATCTTGTGCTACCGTTGTGTATATGTGGCCAATCAATTGACCGATAAACGCGTTCACGGGATCATGCACAGAGGTGAACATGCCGAAATCAGCACCTACATCGAGCAGGCAATCGACAACGATTTCTCCGGAAACGTGATTGATGTGTGTCCGGTTGGAGCGTTGACTGACAAAACATTCCGCTTTAAAAGCCGCGTGTGGTTCCTGAAACCAATGAACGCTTCGTGTGAATGTACCAAATGTGCCGGAAAAGCGGTGGTTTGGATGTTCGGAAACGAAATCATGCGTGTTACAGGCCGCAAAGACCAATATGGTGAAATTGAAGATATCGACGGGAAAACCGCATGGATCTGCAACGACTGCCGCTTCGAGAAAAAAGACGTCAGTCTGTGGAACATTGAAGGTCCGCGTGTAATTAACCGCCACTCGGTGATTTCACAAAATCAATACCTTCAAAACGATCCGAAACGAGATGCTAAGAAACTAACGGGAACGAAATAAGATGTTAGAGAAAATCATATTAATAGTCGCGTTGTTCAGTGTTACCTTGCTGATTGCAACGTATTTGACCCTCGCTGAACGTAAAGTAGCTGCTTGGTTGCAAGACCGCATCGGGCCTGACAGAGCAGGGCCGTGGGGACTTTTACAGCCATTGGCCGATGCCGGAAAAATGTTCTTTAAGGAAGATTTTATTCCAACCAACGCTGATAAATGGTTATTCATTATCGGGCCCGGAATCGCTATGTTTACCGCATTATTGACCGGATCGGTGATTCCATGGGGACCTGATTTACAGGTATTCGGCGAAACAGTTGAATTACAGGTTGCTAATGTCGACGTCGGCATTTTGTTCATCATGGGAATCGTTTCCATCGGTGTATACGGCATCATGATCGGTGGCTGGGCTTCCAACAACAAATTTTCCTTATTTGGAGCTATTCGTGCGAGTTCGCAAATGATTTCCTACGAATTGGCAATGGGAATCTCCATCATTACCATCGTGATGATGAGCGGAAGTTTGAACCTGCGCGATATCGTTGAAGACCAGCACGGATTTAACTGGTATGCGTGGAAACAACCGTTGTGCTTTGTGGTATTCTTCGTTTGCGCTATGGCCGAATGTAACCGTGCTCCGTTCGATTTACCGGAATGTGAATCGGAATTGATCGGTGGTTATCATACCGAATATGGTTCCATGAAACTCGGATTCTTCCTTTTTGCCGAATACATTAACATGTTTATTTCCTGTGCCGTGATTTCTGCCGTATTCTTTGGTGGTTACAACTTCCCGGGTATGGATTATTTTTCAGGTAATACACTCGCTATTCTCGGAACATTGGTATTCTTCGGAAAAACCTTCCTCTTCATCTTTGTATTCATGTGGATTCGCTGGACATTACCGCGTTTCCGTTACGATCAATTGATGCACCTTGGCTGGAAAAAACTGATTCCGATTGCATTGATAAACATGTTGGTGACAGGAATCATCATCGCTGCCGTTTCAGGTTGGTTTAACGGTGAAAAACCGAAAACTGACGAGCCGATGAAGGTGAAAACAGAACAACCCGACAAACGATTGTCGATGAACGCAAACACTCATTAGAACAACACATTTCGAATAGATATGGAGAGTTTATCAAATCGCAAAAAAGTAGTTTCCGACAAGAAGATGACCTTCTGGGAAAGTATTTATTTGCCCGCCGTTTTGGGAGGAATGTGGATTACATTCAAACATTTGTTCCGAAAACACAATGTGACGAAGTATCCCGAAGAGACACGCGAGTTCGCTCCGGTTTACAGAGGTCAGCACGTATTGAAACGCGACGAAGAAGGTCGTGAAAACTGTACTGCCTGTGGATTGTGCGCTGTTGCCTGCCCGGCAGAAGCCATTACGATGGTAGCCGCCGAGCGCAAAAAAGGCGAAGAACATTTATACCGCGAAGAAAAATACGCTTCCACGTACGAGATCAATATGCTGCGCTGTATCTTCTGCGGATTGTGCGAAGAAGCATGTCCGAAAGAAGCAATTTTCCTTACTGATCGTATCGTTCCGACCTATTTCGAGCGCGACAATTTCATCTATGGAAAAGATAAACTGGTGGAAAAAGTAGATGAGCGCATCGATATTTCCAAACGTCAATTAACCGGAAAACGCCCGAAAAACTCATGAGTACAGAATTAATCATTGCAACTGTATTGGGAGGTTTAACGATCGGTTCGGCGCTGATGGTGGTTTTGAGCCATCATCCCGTAAGAAGCGTATTGTACCTCATTGTTACTTTCTTTCTCATTACAGCCAACTACGTATTAATGAATGCGCAGTTTATTGCTATCGTAAACATCATTGTTTATGCCGGAGCAATCATGGTATTATTCCTCTTTGTATTAATGCTGCTCAACCTGAGTAAGGAAGATGAACCCCGGAGTTCGCTCTTTATGAAAGTGGCAGCCGCTATGGCCGCCGGAGTCTTGTTCCTGGTGTTGTTTGCCGCGCTGAAAGATGCAGCTATTGTTGCACCACAGCTGGCCGCACCTCACGATGAGTCGATGGGATTGGTGAAAAATCTCGGCCATTTACTCTTTACGAAATACGTGCTTCCGTTCGAAATTTCTTCTATCCTGTTCATCGCAGCAATGGTAGGAGCAGTTCTTCTGGCGAAACGCGATAAACAAATTATAGAATAACCATGGTATTAGCTACGATTTTCGAATCCGGAGTAGGTATTAAATTCTACATGCTTTTGGCGACAGCGTTGTTTGTCATCGGGGCGTTTGGAGTTCTTTACCGAAAAAATGCAATTATCCTGCTGATGTGCATCGAATTGATGCTGAACGCAGCGAATTTATTGCTGGTGGCCTTTTCAACCTATTTTGGAAAAGCCGATGGACAGTTGTTTGTGTTTTTCATCATGGTGGTTGCGGCCGCTGAAGCCACGGTTGGTTTATCCATCCTGGTACTGGTTTTCCGCAATGCACGCTCGGTGGATATCCGTTTGTTTAACAAATTAAAAGATTAAGCATGTCGGTAGCACAATTAGTTCCCCTGATTATTCTGCTTCCTTTAATTGGAGCATTGATCAACGGTACCGTAGGTAAAAACCTTCCAAAAGCAGTTGTCGGCGCTATCGCCACAGGTGTAATGGCCCTTTCGTTCGGATTGGCATTGATGGTTTTTTCGCAACTGGATAAAGCCGTTGAAATAGATTTATTCACCATGCTGAAGACGGAAACGTTTTCGCTGCATGCACGTTTATTAGCCGATAACCTTTCGGTGTGGATGACGCTGATCGTAACAGGAGTCGGTACGCTGATTCACCTGTTCTCGATGGGTTACATGAAACATGATGCCGGTTATTATAAGTTTTTTGTTTACCTCAACCTCTTCATCTTCGCGATGTTGATCCTCGTACTTGGAAGCAACTATTTCATGTTGTTCTTCGGTTGGGAAGGTGTGGGAATCTGCTCTTACTTGCTGATCGGTTTCTGGTACGGCGATTTCAAAAACACAGTAGCAGCGCGTAAAGCGTTCATCATGAATCGAATCGGCGATCTTGGATTGCTAATCGGTTTGTTCCTGTTGTTGTTCAACTTCGGAACACTCGAGTACAGCGAATTGTCAGCCGCCATTATCGGTAGTAAAGTCGATTTGAGCACAATCTTATGTGGAGTAACCCTTTGTCTATTCATCGGAGCTACCGGTAAATCGGCGCAGATTCCGTTGTTTACATGGCTTCCAGACGCAATGGCAGGACCAACTCCGGTTTCGGCATTGATCCACGCCGCAACGATGGTAACTGCAGGTATTTTCCTCGTTGTACGTTCCAATTACATGTTCGAACTGGCACCGATGACGCAGGATATTATGCTTTACATCGGTTTGGCAACTTCGATTGTAGCAGCGATCATTGCCATGCGTCAAAACGACATCAAAAAAGTGCTGGCTTATTCAACCGTTTCTCAATTGGGAATGTTGTTTGTGGCTTTGGGAATGGGCGCTTACACAGCCGCTATGTTCCACGTTACAACACACGCCTTCTTTAAAGCCTTGTTGTTCCTCGGTTCCGGAAGTGTAATCCACGCCATGTCAGATGAGCAGGATATTCGCCAAATGGGTGGTTTACGCAAGAAAATTCCGGTAACACATATTACGTTCTTAATCGGAACATTGGCGATCTCAGGATTCCCGCTGCTTTCGGGTTTTTATTCAAAAGACGAGATCATCGCACATGCATTCACACACGGAACCTGGTTATATGTTGCCTTGATGGCGAGTGCAGCTTTGACAGCCGTTTATATGTTCCGGTTGTACTTTGTGACTTTCCACGGTTCGTTCCGCGGAACACATGACCAGGAACATCATTTACATGAAGGTCCTCCTTCAATGACACTTCCGCTGATCATATTGGCAATTCTTTCCGTTTTCGGCGGAATTCTGAACCTACCGGGAGTTTGGCTGCACGACATGGCACATTGGATGTCACATCATTTCGAACACAATGTTGCCGGATTGAACCTGATCAAACACACCGCTCCCGAAGGAAATATGGCCTTGATGCTGATGATCGCTGCTTCGGTAATGTCGCTGGTGATCCTGGTGGTTTGCTGGCTGGTTTACGGTAAGAAAAACAGCGTTCCGGTTGCCGATGCACAATTGAAAGGCTGGGAAAAATGGTCGGCGAATAAATTGTACTTCGACGAGTTGTACAACTTCCTGTTCGTTCGTCCTACAGAATGGCTTTCCGAAAAAGGATCACATTACTTTGAAGGTATGTTTCTGCACCGCTCGGTTGTTGGCGTAGGTCAGTTGATCGGCAAATCAGGTGATCTGGTACGCAAATGGCAAACGGGTCGCACCGATAGCTACATTTTATGGATGGTCTTTGGACTGATCGGTTTAGTTGTTTATTTCCTCATCTACAAATACTATTAAGTTGGAACTGTTACTATTTATACTTCCGGTTTTCTTTGCGCTTTCCGTACTGGTGATGCCGCAGAGTTTTGTCCGCACTTATGGTTTGCTGGGCGGCCTCGCTACGTTGGTGCTCACAGTGGTGCTTATGGCAAACTTCGATCCTGCTGCGGGAATGCACAGCTTTGTTTCACAGGAATGGATTCCGGCTTATGGCATCACGCTCAATTTCGGTTACGACGGCATTTCCCTGATGATGCTCTTGCTTACAACAGTGTTAGTACCGTTGATTTTGCTCAGTAATTTCGGACGCGAACTTTCGTCGAACAGATTGTTTACCAGTATGGTATTCCTGATGCAATTCGGTTTGATCGGTGTGTTTATTTCACTTGATGGAATTTGGTTCTACATCTTCTGGGAAATCACGCTTATCCCGATTTTCCTGATCGCTTACTGGTTCGGCGAACCTGAACGCAAAGCAGCTTTGATGAAATTCTTCATGTACACATTCTTCGGATCATTGTTCATGCTGGCTTCGTTGATCGGTTTAAAATCATTTGCCGCAAGTTTTGCCATCGAAGATTTGAAAGCGGTTGAACTCGCTCCTGAAGTAGCGGTTTGGTTGCTGGGCGGATTCTTCCTGGCGTTCGCGATTAAAGTTCCGATTTTCCCATTCCATACCTGGCAGCCTTCAACGTATTCCAAAGCGCCAATGGCCGGAACCATGTTGTTATCGGGAATCATGCTGAAAATGGCCCTTTACGGAATGCTGCGCTGGATGTTGCCGTTGTTTCCCGAAGCATTGGACTGCGTAACATTACCGATTATTGTTTTAGGAACAATAGGAGTAGTGTACGGAGCAATTCTGGCGATCAAACAGGATGACATGAAACGCCTGTTTGCCTTCGCGTCGATCTCACACGTCGGGTTGATTGCTGCGGGAATCATGACTGCCGATAAGGATACAATTTCAGGTAGTGTACTTCAAATGATCAATCACGGTTTGGTCGCAGTGGGTTTATTCCTTGCTGCCGATGTGATTGAACGACGGTTGGGAACACGCAGTTTACGGGAGTTGGGCGGAATAGCCAAACAAGCACCGAAATTTGCGTTTTGGTTTGCTGCCTTGGCATTTGCTTCGGTTTCCGTACCGTTTACAAGCGGTTTTGTGGGCGAGTTTTTATTGTTGAAAGGATTGTTCTCGTTTGATTGGGTGATCGGTATTGTGGCAGGATCTACGTTGATTCTAGGTGCCGTTTATACTTTCCGTGCTTACCAGTTGAGCATGTACGGACCGGTAAAAACAAGCGCTTTTACCGATTTATCAATAAGCGAACTGATCGTTTTTGCAGTGATCATCATCGCAGTTGTGTTCCTTGGTGTTTACCCGAAAGCTGTAATCGATTTCGTGGAACCAAGTGTTACCGACTTGTTAGCTAGTATTAAACAAACTCCTTTAGTGCCATAAGATGGATGCATTAATAGTCATATTTGTAAGTGGATTGATTTCCATTTTTGCCGCTTTTGCGAAGAAACCTGTAGTGGTGCTTTTGGGTGCCAGTGGTGGTTTGATGCTGGCAATCGGTTTGATGATCAATCAGTTGGTTACAGGCCATTCTTGCGTGAATATCAGCTACGAAGGATTGAATTTCGATCCGATCTCGCTGATCTTTAGCCTTGCGTTGTCGGTGTTTACGTTATTGATCATTTCAGTGGGATACGAACGTTTTAAAGAAGAACCCGAGCATACAGGTGAATACATCGGTTTATTGGTGTTCTCGTTGTGCGGAGCGGTGATTATGACGGCTTTTACCGACATGTTCATGTTCTTCCTCGGATTGGAAATCCTTTCGATTCCGATCTACGTAATGGCCGGTAGCCGCAAGAGCGATGTACGTTCCAATGAAGCTTCCCTGAAGTATTTCCTCATGGGAGCATTTGCCACAGGTTTGCTATTGTTTGGAATTGCGTGGGTTTACGGAGCTACTGAAAGCTTTACTATTGAAGGAATCTCGGCTGCCGTTATGAACGGAGACGTTGCCGGCAACCCGATTTTATTGGTCGGAATCTTATTGATCTTGAGCTCTTTTGTTTTTAAAGTTGGAGCTGCACCATTTCACTTCTGGAGTCCGGATGTGTACGACGGAGCGCCGCACGCCGTGACAGGTTTCATGGCTTCGGTCGTAAAAATGGCTGCTTTTGCTGCATTCCTGAAATTATTCTCTGGTTGTTTCGGCGGAAGCGATTTGCGCGATTTCTGGGCGCCTGCATTGGCTGTTCTGGCGGTAATCACCTTGTTTGTAGGTAACTTATCGGCGTTACGCCAGGTTCGCCTAAAACGACTGTTGGCTTTCTCGAGTATTACACACGTTGGTTACACGTTGTTGGTGATTGTGAGTAATAATGAAATGGCAACATTCGATCTGTGGTTTTACATGGCAGCTTACGGATTCTCTATCATCGCGATTATCACTGTTGGTTTGGTAGTGAATGACGCTGAAGATCGAATAGAAGCTTTGAAAGGTTTGGGGAAACGCAATCCGCTACTGGCAATTGTTGCGGTTGTTTCGATTCTTTCACTGGCCGGAATTCCGCCAACAGCCGGTTTCTTCGGTAAATACATGGTGTTTTCGCACGCGTGGAACGACTGGTGGTGGTTAGTGATTATCGCTTTGATCAACTCAGCAATCAGTATTTACTATTACCTGCGCATGTTAGGCACGGTTGTTAGTGCGGAAGAAACGCCCGGAGAAAAGATTAAGGTAAGTCCGCTCACTACAGCGGTATTATTGATCTGTTTGGCCGGAATGTTGGGATTGAGTGTTGTGCCAACATTCTTATGAACTAAGAGCAGCTTTACAACTCACTACTTATGAGAAAACCACTTCAAGAATGAATGGTATGATAAAATATGGAGTAGTGTCGCTGTTTACGGGTTTGTTCGGTTTTCTGAATGCCCAATTGCTGGATAATTCGCAGGGGAAGGCGTTTACGGAATACCCGTTCTTCAATACCCGGTTTATCAAAGCCAGCAAAATCAAGGAAATCAAAGGATCATATACCTTTAAAAAGCAAGGCGATATTATGCGTCAAACAGATTATGTCTATGTTTTTTCCTTTGATACGTTGGGTCAGTTGACACGTCATTATGAAACAGCTGCAGGTGACATTGTGAATGACACCGTGGTGCGTTATTACACTTACGATGGTTCCGGAAATTTGCTAAGCCTTCGTATTAATGAGAAGCGTGGCTTCATGACTACATATTACACATACGATGATCAAAACCGTGTAGTGAAAGAAGAAGTATGGCGTGATATCGATACGTTGCATAGTTTGCTCGCTCCGGATATTGAACGCTCAATCCTGTGGAATTCGGAAACGATGACGTATGAAGAATATCCTTCGCAACTTAAGAGGAAACGCTTCAATAGTTATGGAAATCAATACTTTGAAAACACAACTACTTTTGATAGCCTCGGTTATTTGGTTTCGACACATGATCTCTACACCATTACCCGTGATCAGTATACAACTAAATATACTTACGCCAACAAAGGCTGGATTGATCGCATGCAAGTTGTGCACAATATCGATTCTATTCCGCTTTCGGAAATGGTGTTTGCGTATGATCAGTACGGAAATTTAACTTCCAAACAGGAATACAAGAATGGTGTTTTCACGACTGAATACCAGGTAATTTACAGTGGCGATACCGGAATGTTATCTTCAGTGCTGATTCGCGAAGTCAGTTCCAATTTTATTTCGATTATTCGTTTTGCAGAACCGGTTTTTTGGGAGTAAAAGACGGTCGGTTTTTGGGAAACATCTTTTAGACTATAGGCTTGTATGTAAGCACTTGAAAATCAACAGTTATATTTTTTAGATTGGTATTCGGGAATTCGGGTGTTCGGGATATCCCGAACACCCGAATTCCCGAATTTCATTTCAGATTTTTCAGTTTCCGAAGAAATTCCCTCGAATTTTGAACCACAAACACATCAAACAATCCCAACTGCAAGCAAACACCCAAACACAATCAGCAAACACGCCACGCCGACTCTTAAGGTTCCAAGGGTCATCTTTTTCAACAACTTATTTCCCGCAAAAGCACCTGCAAATGCCGAAAGAGTTGCGGCAAGAAGTAGCGTAAAATCAAAACGCTCGTGTTGTTGAATAATGGGGGGGATATAAACGATCAACCGTGCAGTATCGATCAGACAGGCAATGATAACACCCGTTGCGATGAAGGATTCTTTTCCAAGGCCGGCACGCAGTAGAAATACACTTCTCAATGCTCCCTGATTACCCGAAAGTCCGCCGAAAAAGCCGCTTAACACACCACCGATTGGCAGGTATTTGCGATCTAATTCCAACTTTGAAAGTGCAGGAATCAGTTCAAACAATGCAAAGAAAACAAGCAGGAAACCAATAATAAGTTTCACCCATTCAACTATAAATAAGTGTCCGAATAATTGGTAATCGCCCAAGGGTTCAATAGTTGCAAGAAACTTCAGTAACCAGGCTCCCAGAAGGGCAAATACAATGGCAGGAAGCCCAAAACGAAGTGCAATGGGCCAGTTCACGTGTTTGCCCAGCAACAAAAACTTGAACCCGTTGTTGAGAAAATGCACAATGGCTGTGAGCAGAATAGCAATCTCGATCGGGAAAAACAGCGCGAATACAGGAACGAGAATAGTGCCAAGTCCGAAACCGGAAAAGAGTGTAAGTCCAGAACCAATTAGTGCAGCTGTGCAAATCAACAGGTAATCCATCAGTGATGTTGTTTGAATGCCAAAAGTAGAAAATCCGTTTCAGGGTAACAAAAAAAGCTACCGGTTTACCGATAGCTTTTCATTAAAATATCATTAACAATTAACGCGTCGCGCCAATCATTCTAAGTGCACGGTTATCCAACACTTCTGCACGTTTCTGCAATGCAGATACAAGCGTAGATTGCATACTTCCGCGTGCTTGTGCCAACATTTGTTTGCGTTCTTCTTCGTAATTGGTTGCATCAGCCGGTGCTTTGATCGTTTTGTTCAAACGAATCACATACACACCTGCATTACCGATCAATGGTTTTGTAGTTTCACCGTCTTTCAAACCGCTGAACAATGAACCGACAACCTCAGGTTCGTAACCACCACCCTGAATACTTGGGCTTGCAAATGTAATTTCTGCAGAAGTTACCTGCACATTTCCTTTTTTGGCAAGTTTTTCCAGGTTACGTACTTTACCGATCTGAGCAATGTATTTCTTTGCTTTTTTATCCTTGATAGCTTCCAAACGCATTGTTGTATATGCATCTTCGTAAGTAGGAGCTCCTTTTTCTTCACGAATAGAAGAGATCATCGCAATGATGTAACGTCCTTCATCAATGATCGGTGATGAACACATCATTCCAACTTCTGCATCCGGATCATAAGCCAAACCTAAGATCTTTTGCTCGGCATTTTTCGTGTTGAATCCTGTTACTTTCGGACTTTCATCCAAAATACGTACCGGACGTGCAAAATAACCATCACGACGTGCAAGTGTATCAAACAAGCTCAGTTTCGCCATAATATCCGTTTTCGCAGCGATTTTTGCCTGGTACTTGTAAAGTAGATTGTACGATTTATCGCTTAGATTTCTCTTCGTTTCTTCAGAAGGCAACAATGTTTGTTCGATCACTGCCAGCAATGGAATTTTCGCGTCTTTCTTGTCCAACACTTCAATGATGTGGAACCCGAAATCAGATTGCACCACTCCGATTTTACCAACAGGATTGGCAATTACGAAATCAGAGAATTCAGGAACGAACTCATCTTTTGCGAATTCATATTTTCCGCCTTTTTGTTTGGAACCTTCATCTGTTGAATAGGTCATTACAAATTCATCGAAGCGCGCTTTGTCGGCATTCAATAGTGTAGCCAAACTATCAGCGATCTTTTTCTGAGCGGCCGAACCTGCTTTATCCGTTTTAGTTGCCGGAAGAAGGATGTGGCGTGCAGTCAATGCCTGTGTGTTGAAGCCAAGAACTTTCGCCAAGTAGGTTTTACCCTGGCTGTCATAAGGACCAACTACCTGGCCTACACTTGAAGCTCTGAACACTGTATCCATATAAGCAGGGTAAGTCAAACCTTTCGCGTTCGGATCGCTGTCCATTCTGTATGGATTGGCTACTTTGTTATAACGTGTAGCAGTTTGCGTGTTTTTGATCACGAAATTAGAATCGTCAGCAGTAGCTGCAAACTCTCTTTTAAGTTCCTTCAACCCTCCGTAGAATGTATTTGAATCCTTTTTTGAAGGCTGAATGGTAATGTCGAAGTATTTTACATCGCGCCCTGCCATTACTTCATATTTCTTCTCGTCTTTGTGAGCGTCGTAAAAAGCACGGATTTCACTTTCTTTAATGTGAACATCTTCGTCCTGAATGTCACGGAAATTGCGGAGAATAAACGAAACGGATTTAATTTCCTTTTTCGCTTTGTATTCTTCTTTTGCCTCCAATTTGGTTACATAAACCGTTTGACCGATTAACTGCATGTATTTTTCCTGCATACGTTGCTTTCGCAAACCGTCTTTGGTATCTTTCCATTGGTTGATTTCTTCAGGATCTTTGGAGTTTTCTTTTCCTTCGATGAATTTGTCCAACGCAGCAGAATTAAACTGGCCGGTCAATGAATCTGCAAACGAACGGGCAATATCAGGAAGCAACGGGAAACCGTCTTCACCATAAAGGTAAGCGTCCAATTCCTGGTCACTTACTTCTATTCCCAATGCGTCGTATTCTTTTTGCAAAAGCATTTCGCTTACTGTACCAGCCCATGCGCGATCTGCACTTTGTTCGCGGTCACGATCCGTGTATTCACGTCCTTGCTGCTGATACTGCATCATGTCTTGTTGCTCTGCAAGCTTGAGATTACGATCATAAATTGCAGGATCTACATCTTCACCACCAACCGTTCCAAGCGGAAGCTGACCGGATCCCGGATCACATTTCTGAAGTCCGGAGAAAATGAATGTCAACAATGCAAGACCAACAAACCCTACTAGTAAGTAACGTCCTTTTTCTTGTATTTTACCAATAATTGCCATGTTATGCTATTCTTATTTAAGGGTGCGAATATAATCAGTTGGGGCGACTTTTAAAAGTTTCGTACACAATTTGATGTTTAATTATTGATTATGAATGTTGAATTATGAAGTTGCTGCCTACCTGAAGACCTGAATTCGTATCCAAAACTTCAATAAAACACTCAAATTTGAAGCACCGTGCCCGCCTTTGGCGTGATTAAAAATTCTTAAAAAAAGAGCAGTTTGAAATCCATTTTAACCTCCCGAACGTTAGTAAAGAAAACAAGATCATGAAACAAGGAGTTCTTTTTATCGGAATAGTGTTACTCGGTTTAACAGCATGTGCTCAAACCCCGAAAACCAATGCAAACATAGCGGACGACAAACCCACTCAAAAGGAAATGGACACGTTACAAAAAGCGTATTTCGCCAGCGGTTGTTTTTGGTGCGTTGAAGGTGTCTTTGAATCGGTTGATGGTGTACGCGAAGTGGTTTCCGGTTACACGGGCGGTCAAACCAAAGATCCGACTTATGAAGAAGTTTGTACAGGAAGGACCGGACATGCCGAATCGGTGGAAGTTTTCTACGATTCGACCAAAGTATCGTACCAAACATTGTTAATGGTGTTTTTCGGTTCGCACGATCCGTCGACTAAAAACCGTCAGGGACCCGATGGCGGAACTCAATACCGGTCAGCGATTTTTTACACGAATGTAGCTGAACGTGAAGCCGCCAAGCATTACATCGATTCGTTGCTCGACAATCGCTTGTATCCTGTTGTAACAACGGAAGTGAGCCCGTTAACGACATTTTACCAGGCAGAAATCTATCACCAGAATTACGAATGCAATAATCCGAACAATCCTTATGTGCAGAATGTGTCTGTTCCGCGGATCAATAAATTCAAAGCGGCTTATCCGACGCTGTTGAAGAAGGAAGATTAGTGTGGTTTAGTAAGGGCGAGTCGCGACTCGTCCCTTACTACAACACTTTTGAAATAACTTCTGTCAGAGTATCCATCTTCGGCCAGCACATTCCATTTCCGCACACCACCAATCCATCTTCACCAGCCGGTTCGTAAACCAGCACCACTTGTGGTGAAATCAACTTCAATAAATCCTGTTTCGCAGATTCGCCAATGCTTCCCTGCACTTTTACACTGTAGCGTGGCCGTAAAAAACGTTGAAGCAGTAATGCCCAGTTCGAGTAGCCGGAGCCGTAATGTTCCATTCCATCGAGCATATTCTGTAATTGCTGATGCGCTGTTTGGCGCCAATCTTCGCGCTCGAGCAGTAAACTCAGTGTCAGTAAATTGTTGGCCATTACGCCGTTGGAAGCCGGAGTGACATTGTCGTTCAGTTCCATTTTTCGTGCAATGAGATCATGCGATTCAGGTGTGAAAAAGAACATACCCGAAGTTTCGTCAAAAAAGTCATTAAGCGTATATTCGTTAAGAGCGGTCGCTTTTTCCAGCCATTCGATATGACCGGTAACCTGGTACAATTGTATAAATGCTTCAATCGTAAAGGCATAATCATCCAGGAATCCGGAAATGAACGATTTTCCATTCTGACGGGTGTGCCACAAGTGATTGTTGTCATAAATCTGGAATCGGCAAATCCATTCGCCGATTTTGGTCGCCATGGACAGAAAAGCCGGATCGCTCAACGCAATATATGCATCCAGTAAACCGGTCACAGTCATTGCGTTCCAGGCAGTCAGACATTTTGTGTCGGTTGCCGGAGCGATGCGTCTTTTGCGTTCGGCAAACAACAGTTCGTTGCACGTTTGAATTTTCTCAAGAGTAACGGTTGGATGAGTAACACAGAATTTTTCCAACGAAACATCCCGCAGTAAAATCCATTGATCGTGTTCCCAGAATCCTTTATTGCGCGGATTATACAATTCCAGGTACCATTTTGCGTCATTACCGACAATGGATTTGATTTCATTGGGTGTCCACACATAATATTTCCCTTCAATACCTTCGCTATCGGCATCTTGTGCGGCAAATAAACCGCCTTCTTCGCCCTGCATTTCGCGTTCCAGCCATCCAAGTGTGCTGTCGAGCACCCATTTGTATTCCGGTTGCGGATCGTAGCGATAAGCCTGTGCGTACAACGACAAAAGCTGGCCGTTATCGTAAAGCATTTTCTCAAAGTGTGGCACTTTCCAAAGCATATCCACCGAATAGCGCGAAAAACCGCCTCCAAGCTGATCGTAAATACCACCGCGCGCCATTTTCTCCAGTGTCAGTTTCACATGTGCCTGAATAGCTTCATGTTGTTGCCACTCACTATAATGCAACAAGAAAAGGTAATTATTTGGGAGTGGAAATTTAGGCGCACGTGTCGGCCCGCCTTCCATCGTATCCATTTGCGGCAGCCATCTTCGAACCAACTCAGGAAGTTTGTCTTCCGGGAAATCGGTAATCGGTGTTGCCTGTCCAATCAATTCGCTTTGCTGAATACCTTCAGTGAGTTGAGTGGCATATTCCGTTACCTTTTCCGGTTCTTCGGTAAACATGTGCTGCAAACTGCGCAAAACATGCATCCATTGTTCTTTCGGAAAGTAAGTGCCGCCGTAAATAGGTTGTCCATTTGGCAATGTAAAACAGTTCAGTGGCCAGCCTCCGCGCTGCGTCATGAGTTGAACGGCATTCATGTAGACCTGATCCACATCGGGGCGCTCCTCGCGATCGACTTTGATGCAGACGAAAAATTTATTCATCAATGCCGCTACTTCTTCATCTTCAAAGCATTCGTGTTCCATCACATGACACCAATGGCAAGCCGAATAACCAACCGAAACCAATACCAGCTTATTTTCCGCTTTCGCCTGTTCAAAAACGCCGGGTGACCACGAAACCCAGTTTACCGGATTGTGGGCGTGTTGTAACAGATACAAACTCGACTCTTGAGCTAAAGCGTTGGTGTATTTTTCCATTTTAGAGACACTTATAAGGCTGATTTATTCTCTGGAGTATATATAGACGAAGCTTCCAAGCGATTGAAAATAGTTGATTATTTTCATGGTTTCAGTCTTCGTTTTATAGTAGGTAATAAGTACTTTATTGTCACTTATTTTGACATCAATGTTTGGGTTGTTTTTTATCTCCCAAGCATTTAAATCAGGAAAATTATACTCTCCATTATGGGTTAAATAATTCATGTTTGAAGCAAAGAACGCTGTTGGAATAAATAGATTTGATGGCGCTAATAATTCATTAAACGCATTGTTTTCAATTGAATAATGATGAAACTCGTAGTCTTCAAATCCATTTCTATTTATGTAGGTGTAAATAAAGTCCCTCTTGTTTTCGTCGAAAAAAGGAGTTGGAGGAAATGAAAGTGTTTTCTCACTCAACCCACTTGGTTTTTTTAAAGTGTTCATTGATAGAGTCTTTAAACTTAGATTTTCCGAGGTTTCGTTTGAGAGAGTTGTATTTGTACTAAAGAAACTAATTTCATTATTGTCATTTTTCGTACCCCAAATAAACAATTCTCCCTTTAGGTAATGATAAGCGAAATAACAACCAAGGTCAGAAACTACCATGTAATTGGTTTTTACTTGTTGATAGAATCTCCAATCATTTCTTACTTGAACTCCGGATTTGAATGAATAAGACGTTGGGCTATTACTCTGATAAATAAAATCTTTTTTAGTTTGGATTAAGGGTAGATTTAGATGATGTTCGCTTTTAACTAACTTATTCGATAAATCATATTTTGTAACTAGAAATTCATACCCTTTGCTTTCCGATTTGATCCAAGTACCATAGACTAATTCATTTTTATCGTTTGCAATGTAACGCGGTTTAGATTTAACCCCACTATTCCATTCTTTAACTAATAATTTTGAATTAGGTAAGTCAACTACTTTGTAGTTCAATGACTCATCTATTTCAACCAGATAATAATTGAATTCCAGATCAATTTTTTCATTCTTTTTTTGGAAAACCAAGTAAAATTTATCGTTAGAAACAAAACTAAAATAGGTTTGAATAAGATCTTTCTTCTCCTGAATAGGAAACAATTCGTTGTATGAGATCTCTTTTTTACTAATAGTTCCTTCCAAATCAATTTGGCCAATCTCTAGTGTGTTGATTTTATTATTAAAAAATGCGTAGTACGCAAAATTCGAATGCTCGTCTGCTGCAAAAACATCCTCAAAAAAATAATCCTCTACCCATTCATTATCAAATGTTTGGAGCTTGGGGATGCTTTTAGACCAAAGTTGATGTTGTTTTTGATCAAAGAGTGTGATAACATCGCCTTCGTCTGATTTTTCTGATTTGGAATGATTTAGAAAAGCTTCTCCAAAAAGAAAGTTTTTTGACATTACGATAGTCTGACTTAATCCGACAGAAAGGTTTAGTAGCAGTAAAAAGGTGACTAAGCAAACTGATCTCATTGATAGGTTTTTAACGTTAAGCGCCAAAGTTACTCTTTCTACAGTATTCTTAGTACTTAAAACAACTCTATTCCTGTGCAAATACGTTGGTGTACTTTTCCATGAATCAAAGGTAGCTAAGAACTTTGTGAATTTGATGGAGTTATTGAGAAGAGAGCTGGCGAACCAGAGAATTGGGGAACTGGGCGAGTTCAATCCTAAAACCTCAATTCCCTGTAATTCCAGTTCCCTGACATATTATTCGCCAACTCCAATTTATTATTCGTGATTCCTATTTCCCAATTTCACATTACCTTTGTCGCCATAGTTGATTTTTCCAGTGAAAGAATTAAAACCTGTTCACGTCCTGTTGTTTACAGTTGGCGTATTTGCTTTATTGGCCCCGTTGGCATGGTTGGTTGAAGATGACAGCTTCAAAGTAGCCGATATCCCCGTGCGGTTTATTAGTGCCGAACAGTTGCTTCATCCCAAAAAACCGATAAAAAAGGATATCACCAATATTGTGGCGCTGGTAGATACTTCTGCTATCCTGGAAGAACCGAAAGATCCCGGAAAGAAACACTCATACTCTTCCGATGGCCGGATGGGCGCTCCGTCAGGAGGTGAACTTTCAGGTGAATCTTCTACAATTATTCATTACGATGAAAGCGGAAAACGCGGCTTGTATGCTTTTTTTGAGAAACTGGAAGCAGCATCGAACGGAAAGAAAAAAGTCCGCATTTTGCATTACGGTGACTCCCAGATCGAAGGTGACCGGATGACCTCTTATATTCGTCAGCGTTTACAAAGTCAGTTTGGCGGTAACGGCCCGGGAATGATTCCGGCAATGAATGTTTATAATACTCAAACCTTTAAACAGACGTATTCGGAGAATTTTACACGTTACACCGCATTCGGTGGAGCAAAATTGAAATCACGCCGTTACGGTTCCATGAATACCGCAGCACGTTTTACGCCTGAATACGATAGTACACAAATGGCGCAAATGACCACCATCAAAGAAGCATTTATCGAAATTGAACCGTCGAAAAGTGCTTACGAACGTGCCAAATCATACAACAATGTCAAATTGTATTACACAAGCTGTGTGAAACCGTGTTCCATCAAAATTTACCAGAACGGTAATGTGATTCACGAAGACAGTTTGATCAACGATGGTCGTTACCATGTGTTGCCGTTATCATTCCCTGGTAATCCCGGAAAACTGAAATATGTATTCTCCGCGGCTGTTAGTCCTACGATTATCGGGTTTTCTCTGGAAGGCGATTTTGGTGTGCAGGTCGACAATATCGGGATGCGCGGATCGAGTGGTACGTTTTTTGGAAAGATCGATCAGCCCACAGCGGCTAAAATGTACGATGATTTGAATGTGGAAATGGTGATCATGCAATTTGGAGGAAACAGTGTTCCTTACCTGAAAGATTCAAGCGGAGTGCGCAACTTCGCCCGTAATTTCAAAGGACAATTGCAAACACTCAAAAAATTACGTCCGTCGGCATCTGTCATGGTGATTGGCCCGAGTGATATGTCAACTTCCAGTGCCAATGGTTTTGTAACGTATCGCATGCTGCCGTATTTGGTGGATGAAATGCGAAAAGCGGCAAAAGATGTCGGTGCCTGTTATTGGGATTTGTACCGAGCAATGGGTGGTTACAATTCTATGCCCAGCTGGGTAGAGAAGGGATTGGCCGGAAGAGATTATATCCACTTCACACCGAAAGGAGCAAGTATTGCATCGCAACTCTTTTTTGATGCATTCGCCGCCGAATTCGTAAAGTGGAAACAAGGGAACTAGTATTCCTTCTAATGAATCAGCACAATTGGAAATATAGCATGAAGATTTTTGGACAAATAACGGTTGTTGTAGCATTAGTGGTAGCGTGTACAGCGCGATCACAACCGTCTGATTCCGGCCCGAAGGATTCGCTGCACACCCATTTTCATCCGGCTTTTCTCACAATTGATACAGCCTTGCACGATGCTTATCCCTTTATTAATTTCTCCGCTAATTGTTTCCGGTTCTACACGCCCGAAAGTCCGAACTGGGAGAAGTTTTACAACGATTTGGGCAACATGGTCAACTTCAAAGACCGCAAGCTGAATTTTTACCACATTGGTGGATCGCATGTGCAGGCAGATATATACACACATGATATTCGCACGTATCTGCAAACCCGCTGGAGCGATCTTCCGGGCGAACGTGGTTTGGTGTTCCCGTTCGATCTTGCGCGCACCAACAATCCGTGGAATTACGTATTTACTTCGCCTAATTCATGGCGCAGTTATAAAAGCGTTTCTCTGTCCAAACCTGAAGGCATTGATTTTGGGATTTTGGGAGCCGTTGTCGAATGCTCGGATTCAATCATCGAAATCAAATTTCGCTACGATAAAACAGACGTAAAACCAGGTTTTACACGCCTGCGGATTTACCACAATAAAGGCGAGTTTCCGTTCGACCTGCATTATGGTGCGGCAGAAATTCTGATCGTGGATAAATACCACAACGCCACCCTCGGTTATACCGAAGCCGTTTTCACGGATGATGTGGATACATTTAACCTGCAATTTACCCGTAATAAGCCCGGTCCGTATGGCTTGCAATTACACGCGGTACAGCTTTCAAACGCGCATCCCGGAGTTTCCTACACAGCAATCGGGATCAATGGCGCAGGATTGTATACCTACCTTGCCAATCGCAATTTCGAAGAACAACTCAAGGAATCGCCACCTGATTTTTTTGCCTTTTCCGTTGGGACCAACGACGCGAACGTACCTTATGCCTCTTTTAACCCGGAAACTTTTAAACGCAATCTCGAACAGATGATTCAGAAAGTATTGCGTGCCAACCCGGATTGTGCCATTTTGCTCACCGTACCGAATGATGCGGCTTACAGAAAACGTTATACCAACGCCAATGTAGCCCGTGAGCGTGATGTTATGATTGAATTGGCCCGTAAATACGAATGTCCCATTTGGGATTTTTACGGTATTATGGGCGAGTTAGGGTCTTCAAAGACATGGATGTTAAAAGGATTGATGCAAGGCGACATGGTGCATTTCACTTCGGTTGGTTACCACCTAAAAGCGAGCCTGTTTGAAGATGCCTGGGAAAAATGGTTGCAGCAAATGGAATTACGAAACCACTAAATTAAAGAAGTCAGGGAAGAATGTTACAAATACAATGGTATAACATCAGTTACTGGGGGATAGAGCGCCTTCAAAAAATCTTTAGTTTCGAAGCAACGGATTCGATGGTATTCAACCGCCTCGATTTTTGGCTGTTCTTCATTTTCATCATGATCTTCTTCACGATGTTGCACAAACACCAATTGGTACGCAGCATGTTCATTACGGTTGTAAGTTTGTTTTTGTATTATAAAACTTCGGGCTTATTCGTACTTCTCCTGGCACTTTCCATCGTCGTGAATTATGTATTGGGAAGGCGTATTTTCAACGCTCCGTCAGACCTGAGGCGTAAATGGATCATAGCCTTTTCCGCAACATTCAACGTACTTTTGCTAGGATACTTCAAATATGGCCTCTTTTTCACCGAATCGTTTAACAAGTTATTTCACACCGATTTTGAAGCATTCAACATGTTTGCACAATGGGGGAATGGCTTTTTCGGAGACCACACATTTGAAACAATGATTCTGCTCCCGGCCGGAGTAAGTTTCTTCACTTTTCAATCCATTAGTTACGTTGTAGATATTTACCGGAAAGAAATTACACCGGTGAAAAATTTCTGGGATTACGCGTTTTACGTGACCTATTTCCCGCACGTAATCATGGGACCGATCGTTCGTGCCCGCGATTTCATTCCGCAAATCTACAAACCATTCCAACTCAATAAACAGGTCTTCGGTGAATCTGTTTTTCTTATCATGAAAGGTTTGTTCAAGAAGATCGTTCTGGCTGATTTTATCGCTGTACATTTTATTGATAAAGTAGTTGATTCGCCTGAAGCTTATCCAGGATTTGTGAGCATTCTCGCAATGTGGGGTTATTCGTTGCAGATTTACGGCGATTTCTCGGGTTATACCGACATTGCAATCGGAATCTCACGGCTTATGGGCTTTGAGTTATTACCCAACTTTAATTCGCCCTACAAAGCCAATAGTGTGGCCGATTTCTGGCGGCGATGGCACAAGTCGCTCGGTGCATGGTTGCGCGATTACCTCTACATCCCGCTCGGCGGAAACAAGAAAGGAAGTATCGGGACCTACATCGCCATTCTGATCATTTTCATTTACATGATTTTTATCACCGGCTGGTACGACCTGGTTTTCATCTACCTCGGACTCATGGCAGTAGTTGCCACAGGTGTTTCCATGAACAAGGAAGCCAACTACATTCTGAAAGGATTTACGATGGCGTATGCCATTGCTTTTGTAATCGGCGTTACCTGGATTTGCTTCCTGGGTTGGTACGATCCGATTACTATTGCCGTTTACCTTGGATCGCTCGCATTGTATGCCATGCTGATGTTGTTCAGCAAAAGTTTTTCTTCACTCATGAACCGCGATTTGAACCTACTGATCACGATGGTGGTGGGCGGTTTGTGGCACGGTGCTACGCAAAACTTTATGATTTGGGGAGCCATGAATGGTCTGGCGCTTGTCGTTTACAATTACTGGAAGAAAATTTCTCCTTACGAAAAAAGCAACTGGCTCCTGGTGCATTTCTGGAAAGTATTCCTCACCTTTAATTTCATCACATTCACACGGATCTGGTTCCGACTGAAAGAAGACGGAAAACCAAATGCGATGCTGGATCACATTTACAATCACTTTAATTTCGATTGGACAAAATTGTGGGCAGTCTTGTGGAATTTCGGGCCGGTATTCATTGTTATCGGTGTAGGCTTTTTCTTACATTGGATCCCGCAACGCTGGAAAGACGCCGGAATTGCGGTTTTCGCCAAAACACCGATGGTCGTGCAATTGATGATGGTAGCTATTTCCGTTGTATTGATGTACCAGGCTGTTTCGGGTGAATTCAAAGCCTTTGTTTATTTGGAATTCTAATGGGAAAGACGGTTCGGTTTGAGGATTTGGGATTGATGGATTACCAGCAGGCATGGGACTATCAGGAATCTTTATTTGCCGAATCCATCGCTCTGAAAATCGAACACCGCAACGGAACTTCCACTACCGAAACGACCAATCATTTGTTGTTTGTAGAACATCCGCATGTGTATACGCTTGGCAAAAGCGGAAGTACTGACAACTTGTTGCTCGATGAAAAAGGTTTGGAAGAACATCACGCGACATATTACAAGATCAATCGCGGTGGTGATATAACCTATCATGGCCCCGGGCAATTGGTCGGCTACCCGATTTTCGATCTCGACCACTTTTTCACTGATATTCACAAATACATGCGTTTTCTGGAAGAAGCTGTTATTCAGACTCTTGCGGTTTACGGGATCAAAGGCGAGCGCTCACAAGGATTTACCGGTGTTTGGATTGATCCTGAATTGCCTTCCGCACGAAAAATTTGCGCTATGGGCGTGAAATGCTCACGTTGGGTTACGATGCATGGGATCGGATTCAACGTCAATACCGATTTGTCTTATTTTTCTCACATTGTGCCTTGCGGAATTGAAGATAAAGCTGTAACTTCAATGCAACACGAGTTGGGAAGAGCACTTGATCTGGATGAGGTAAAAGCCGTTCTGAAAGTGAAATTGGCGGAACAGTTCGGTTATACCTACACACATGAGTAATAAAAAGGGAAGAGGCCGGCTCAGAAAATTGTTTCGCGTCATTCTGGGAACTGTATTGGTCCTCATCGTATCACTAAACATCTTCATTCTGCTAAGCGGCAGGTTTTACCTCTACAAAGGCATTTATTCCACGTATTTATCGGGTGAATCGTCACCGACCATTTACGACAAGGATATCTTCTATTCTTCAACGCTCAGTGCGCCTGCTGTACATCAGCCGTGGGCGATGCATCCCAAGCGGAACGACCTTAAAATTCCTGCAAAGTACCGGTCGTACTTGGAATCATACGAAACCAAATCGTTCCTGGTGTTTAGGAATGACAGCCTGATTTTTGAAGAATATTGGGGTGAGCACAATTCCAAAACAGTTTCCAATTCCTTTTCTGCCGCCAAAACAATGGTGAGTATGTTGGTCGGAATCGCTGTAGAAGAAGGCAAGATCAAGAGTTTGGATGATCCGGTTTCCAATTACCTCCCCGCATTTTCTGGTAAAGGCAAAGAAAAGATAACCATCCGGCATTTGCTCATGATGGCTTCCGGATTGGATTGGGGTGAAAGCGGTGTGAATCCATTATCCGAAAATGCCGAATCGTATTACGGAAGCGATTTGTGGGGTCTGGTAAATCGCCAACAAGTTGTGGGGAAACCCGGTGAAGCATTTGTTTACCAAAGCGGTAATTCGCAATTGCTGGCGTACATTGTCGAAAAAGCGACAGGAAAAGATTTGACCCGCTACGCCGATGAAAAATTGTGGAAGCCCATGGGAGCGGAAGCAGACGCGTTCTGGAGTCTGGATAAGGAAAACGGCGATGAAAAAGCATTCTGCTGTTTGTACAGTACCTCTCGCGATTTTGCCCGTTTGGGAGTTTTGCTGGCCAACAACGGAAAATGGAAAGACAAACAGCTCATTCCTGAATGGTATTTCAAAGAAATGGTGGCAAACCCTGAAATGAAAACCGAAGAAGGCGTTCCGAATACGCGATATGGCTTGCATATCTGGACCTTTCTCGGATACACCGACCCGGTGTATTATTGTCGCGGAATTCACGGGCAGTACATCATCGCTATTCCGGCAAAAAACCTGGTAATCGTACGTACCGGAAACCGGCGTGCCGACAATTTTGAGATTCCCGAATCGAAAAAAGGTGACAAAGCCTACCGCGAGAAATACGGTCCCTATTTGGGGCACCCAACCGATTTGTTCCAATACATCAGTTTGGGTAAAAAATTGGAATCACAATTGTGATGCGGGGGTGGGATTTATCCCACCCTATTGCTGTCTCATATTAAAATCAAAAATCTCTTCGTAATTTCGCGCACTGATTTCCAAAGATCAAAGCAATGCGTGAAGAATTGAAAGGCCCCAAAGTAGAAAATGTGCGAGTAGTAATTGTACCCGAAAAGAATCCCGAAGGTGGCATACAACATTACGTCTACCTGTTGAACCTGCGCGAAGATATCATGGAAGGGATCATCATCACAAGCAAAGGCTACGGAACCAATGTCGAAACCGGTGAGTCGGTAAAAACATCAACGTTGCGTCATTCTTTGGAAGTGTTGCTACCCGACGAAGCGGCTAAAATCGAACCGATCATGGAAGAAGTATTTGGCCTCACCAATGAATACTGGGTTAGCTTTTGGGCCGAAGATGTGATGTACGACAAAAAGTTCATTTTCTTACCTGAAACCATCAATGAAAAAAATTACACCGATATCCCGAAATTGGGAGTAAAAGGTGTGATGGTAGGATAATATTGATCAAAAAAAGTGTGGTAGCGATTTATCGCTACCACACTTTTGCTTTATAACATTTTGGATTTTCTTACAGAGTTCCGCGCTTGGCCTGTTCGCGCTCAATCGATTCAAACAAAGCTTTGAAATTCCCCGCACCGAATCCGCGTGCACCCATTCGCTGAATGATCTCAAAGAACAAGGTTGGTCGGTCTTCAACTGGCTTGGTGAAAATTTGCAGCAAATAACCTTCTTCATCGGCATCGATCATAATGGCCAGTTTTTGCAGGTCCGCGATGTTTTCATGCATCATCGACATGTGTTCACCCAATCGCTCGGGAATGGCATCGTAATACGCCTGTGGTGGCGCTGACAGGAATTCGATTCCTCGCTCGCGCAAAGCAGTAACTGTTGAAATAATATCATCGGTTGCAATCGCGATGTGCTGCACACCCGGTCCTTCATAAAAATCAAGGTATTCTTCAATTTGTGATCGTTTTTTACCTTCTGCCGGTTCGTTGATCGGGAATTTGATGCGACCGTTTCCGTTGCTCATTACCTTACTCATCAGGGCAGAGTATTCGGTGTGGATTTGTTTGTCATCAAACGAAAGGAAATTCACAAATCCCATCACGTCTTCGTACCATTTCACCCAGGTATTCATTTCGCCCCAGCCAACGTTTCCAACCATATGGTCAACAAACTTCAAACCGATTGGCTCCGGGTTGTAATCCGATTCCCATTTCTGGAAGCCCGGCATAAACAAACCATTGTAGTTTTTGCGTTCAACAAACATGTGAACGGTCTCACCATAGGTGTAAATTCCGGCGCGAACCACTTCTCCGTGTTCGTCCTTTTCAACCGTAGGTTCCATGTAAGAACGGGCGCCACGTTTGGTGGTTTCTTCCCACGCACTGCGGGCATCTTCTACCCAAAGAGCAATTACTTTCACCCCGTCACCGTGCTTTTTCACGTGTTCCCCGATAGGAGAATCGCTGGTTAAAGCCGTAGTCAAAACCAAACGGATTTTGTCTTGTTTCAACACGTAAGATGCGCGGTCTTTCATGCCTGTTTCCAATCCGGCATAAGCAAATGATTGAAAACCGAAAGCCGTTTTGTAAAAATGTGCCGCTTGTTTGGCATTTCCTACGTAAAATTCAATGTAGTCGGTTCCCAATAACGGAAGGAAATCCTGCGCTCCTTCAAAAATCTTCTCCAAACCGTATTCTACATTCTTAACTTCTTTACTCATATCTTTAAGTATAATGTGCTTGATTAATTATTTTTCCAGCCAGCTGTAAGCATAGCTGTCATCTTGCATGTCGATGGCTGCCTGCGTGAGTTTTAACGGACGGAATGTATCCACCATTACCGCCAGTTCGGCAGTTTCTTTCTGACCGATACTGCGTTCGTAAGCTCCCGGGTGCGGACCGTGTGGAATTCCTCCCGGATGAAGGGAAATGTATCCTTTTTCAACATGATTACGGCTCATGAAATCACCGTCAACATAATACAATACTTCATCCGAATCGATGTTGGAATGATTGTAAGGTGCTGGAATTGATTTCGGGTGGTAATCGTACAGCCGCGGACAAAAAGAGCAAATGACGAAATTGTGCGCTTCGAATGTTTGATGAACCGGAGGTGGCTGATGCACGCGTCCTGTAATCGGTTCAAAATCATGGATCGAAAAAGCATACGGGAAATTATAACCGTCCCAGCCGATCACATCAAACGGGTGCGAAGCATAAGTTAGCTCATGTAGCACGTTTTCCTTTTTGATTTTGATGATAAAGGATCCTTTTTCATCGTGCGTTTCCAATTCAGAAGGCCCGCGCAAATCACGCTCACAAAATGGTGAATGCTCCAGCAACTGGCCAAAATTATTGCGGTAGCGCTTCGGTGTTACCACCGGTGAAAACGATTCTACGATAAACAAACGGTTTTCGGTAGTATCGAAATCAATCTGATAGATCATTCCGCGCGGAATCACCAGGTAATCACCATAAGAGAAAGTGATATTTCCAACCAACGTGCGCAGTTTTCCTGTTCCCTGGTGAATGAAGATCACTTCGTCCGCATCGGCGTTCTTATAAAAATAAGAAGTGAGTGATTGCTGCGGAGCGGCCAGGGCGATGTTCAGATCATTGTTGAAAAGAACAATCGTTCTGCTTTCCAGGAAATCGGCTTTCGGCTGCACATTGAAACCCTTCAGCATGCGCGAAGTAATGTTTTTATTGACCGCAGCTACCGGTGTCTGATCAACTGCCTCACCAACAGATTGCACCATTGTTGGACGGTGAACGTGGTATAACAGCGAAGAAAACCCGTGAAATCCTTCCGTTCCGAACAGTTGTTCGTAATAAATTCCCCCTTCGGGTTTATCGAAAGTTGTATGGCGCTTGTGCGGGAATTTCCCGAGTTTATGATAATAGGGCATTTTTCTAATGTATTAAATTGTACTAAAATAAACGGTTAACCAGCTGGGTTGATCACTCAGGATTCCGTTTGATGAGGTACTTCAACAAACAATTTAATTCGGACCACTTTTTTATCATCAGAAAACAAATATAAGCAATCCTTCAACCTTAAAAAAATGATTTTCATTAGGTTTTACTGAAATGACAGGCAACAAGCGCGAGCCAAGACACAGCATCAAAAAAATGCTATTTTTGCTCATTCTTAAATGGCGTAAATGAAAAAAGTGCTTGTGATAGGTGCCGGTGGACAAATCGGCACAGAGTTGGTTCTGACATTGCGGACCAAATTCGGTAACGATCAGGTGGTAGCCGCGGATGTGAAAGAAACCTGTCCGGAACAATTGGAGGGTGGTCCGTACAGAAAAATGGACATCCTTGACCGGGAAGATGTATCTGCCTATATCCGCGAAACCGGATTCGAGCAAGTCTATTTATTAGCAGCCCTGCTTTCGGCTACAGCGGAAAAAGCGCCGGATTTTGCCTGGAAGCTGAACATGGAAGGATTGTTTACGATTCTCGATTTAGCCAAAGAAGGAGTGATCAAAAAGATCTTCTGGCCAAGTTCGATTGCTGTTTTCGGGCCAACTACGCCACGCGAAAACACACCTCAATATACAGTAATGGAACCGACAACGGTTTACGGTATTTCCAAGCAGGCAGGTGAGCGCTGGTGTGAATATTACTTCAACAAATTCGGGGTCGACGTGCGCAGTATCCGTTACCCGGGATTGATTTCCTACAAAAGTTTACCCGGAGGAGGAACTACTGATTACGCAGTCGATATTTTCTACCAGGCAAAAGCAAAAAAGGAATATACCTGTTTTCTGACTGAAAATACCGCTTTGCCGATGATGTTTATGGAAGATGCGATTCGCGCAACCATTGAATTAATGGACGCTCCGGCAGAACAATTAACCGTCCGTTCAAGCTACAATCTTTCTGCTTTGAGTTTCACACCTAAAGATTTGGCCGAATGCATTCAAAAGAGTATTCCTGAATTTAAAATAACGTATTCTCCCGATTTCCGCCAGGCAATTGCAGACTCATGGCCGGCGTCGATCGACGACAGAGTTGCACGTAAAGATTGGGGATGGTCAGAACACTTCGATTTGTTCAATATGTGTACGGAAATGTTAAAAAATATCGACGTTAACAAGATAATTAACTAATGGTTTTCCGTTCATCGATTGATTTGTCTTTTTTATCGAATTTTATTTTTTTCCTTGTGCATTATCCAAAAATAAATCTATCTTTAAAATGCGCTACTAAACTAATTAATGTGAACATGTGGAAGTCAAAGCAATTGGTTCTTCTAGTCTGTTTCCTCACTTTCGGAATCGTTGGATGGTCTTATAATGGTAATAATGACCAGGATGGGCTTAACAAATCTGATGCGAAAGGAAAACAAGGAAAATGGATTTACTACGGTAAAGACCGTCCTGAAGCAGGAATACCTGCCGAAGGAAAAGTAGAAGAGGGAAAATACGTTGACGATCGTAAAGAAGGTATTTGGATAAAATACCACAACGATGGAGTCACTCCGAAGCTCAAAGGTGAATATGAAAATAATCGCCCAAAAGGTAACTACACGAAGTATCACCAAAATGGTAAAGTCAAAGAGGTTGGAAACTTTGAGAAAAACCAGTACCACGATTCGCTGAAACGGTTTCACGAGAATGGACAGTTGGAATACGAAGCTGATTACAACGAGGGAGGAAAAGAGCAAGGAAAGGTAAAGTACTATTACCCGAACGGCCAGTTGGAGTTTGAATATACTTCCAGCAACGGCACGCCTACAGGAAAAGCAGTTCGTTACTACGAAAACGGTGACGTGAAAGAAATCATCGAATACGCGGCTGATGGTTCTGTTTCCAAAAGCACCGAAAAAGAGATGGTTAACCAACCGGTAACTGTCAGAGACCCGGGAGCAAGCAACGAGCGTGCACCAGCTATCGGAAGTTCACCAAAAACAAAAGGTGTTAAATGGCAGCCGAATGGTTACAACAAAGTCTACAACGAAGACGATGAAATCTGGCAGGATGGAGTCTTTAAAGAAGGCAAACTATGGGATGGTAAAGTCTACGTTTATGACAGAGACGGAATCCTCCTTAAAGTAAAAGTCTACAAAAGCGGTGTCTATCATTCCGACGGACAGCTTTAAGAAATAAATAAACTATTTAGAAAGTCATCAATCGAAAGGTTGGTGACTTTTTTGTTGGGATAAATTGACTACTAACTTCAGTGCGTGGCTCTTAATCATCCATTGGAACTCCGCGCTTTGTAATAATACCAGGCAATCAACTGAACAAACCAACTAAGCTGAAGGAGCAAAAAAGCATAAAGAAGTACCGGAAACCAATCCGTATTAATTGACTGCGGTTGATTAAGCTCGGTATAAACGGAATAGTCGGTATACCTTTTTGGTTGTGATTCCTGAATCATATTGCTCAATAAAAGGAAAATCAGTATCGTTGTGATGGTTGTTCCGGCTAAGTGAATGCGCGCCAGCCAGCGCAATGCCCGAAAAGCGGGAATGAAACGAAATAGAAGCCAGCTAATCAGGAAAAAGCTACCGACGAAAAAAGCGATTTGATAACCGCCAATTACGAAGTACGTATCATGAAAGGCAATATCGAGCATCCAATTCGATATTAAATCACCAAAGATGAAGAACAAAGCCAGCGCCAGCCATTGATTCCAATAAAGGGTTTTTAGTACAGATCTGATCATAAACAAAAAAGTCCCGCCGAAGCAGGACTTTACAAAGATATTCTTTCAATATTATTTCACAGTAATATCCACCAATTCCAATTCAAAGATCAAATCAGTGTAAGGTGTAATCAATGGTGCTTTTCCGGTTTTGCCGTAAGCAACAGGATACGGAAGGAAAAACTTCCCTTTTCCACCTTTACCCAGCATTGCCAAACCTTCTTCAAATCCGGCGATCATCGGCTGCACTTTGTAACCAAAGCTCATTGGCTGACCGCGATCATAAGAAGCATCAAACTTTTCACCGTTCATAAACATTCCTTTGTAGTGAACCGAAACCTGATTCCCCTGAACCGGCTTATTTCCCGTTCCCTTATTCTCGATCACGTACACCAAACCTGTAGCAGTTTGTTTTGCCGTAGGATATGTTTTCTTGATCTCAGCGAAGAATTTTTTGTTGTAATCTGCTTCGGAAATTTCAGATACCATTTTGATACGTTCTGCATCAATAGCCCGTTGTTTTTCCTCTGCTGCTTTTTTCGCGTCCTGTTCAGCTTTTTTCACATCGTAAACACGTGCAAACTCTTTCGTTGCATTCCAGTTTTTGGCTGCATCACCCACACGAATGATGGTTACATGCGTCATCACATCGTTTTGTTCAATGGCGTTTACTACATCTTGTCCTTCGACAACATGACCAAAAACTGAATGTTTTCCGTCCAACCATGGAGTTCCCTTATGTGTGATAAAGAACTGGCTTCCGTTGGTAGCTGGTCCTGAATTGGCCATAGACAAAATACCGGGGCCGCTGTGTTTCAAATCCGGGTGAAATTCATCAAAGAAACGGTGATCAGGTCCACCTGAACCAACGCCCATCGGGTCACCCCCCTGGATCATAAAGTCCTTGATCACACGGTGAAACTTTAATCCGTCAAAGAACGGTTTTGAATACGTACGATTCACAGCGGTTAAATTACCTTCTGCCAAACCAACAAAATTAGCAACTGTCATTGGCGCTTTCTCGTATTCCAATTGAACAATGATCGTTCCTTTTGTTGTTTCAAAATTGGCGTAAATTCCAGGACTCAGTTTAGCAATACGTGCAGCTGCTTCAGCTTTACGTTTCTCTTCTTCGGCGGCCTTTTGTTGTGCTGCCTCTGCAATTTTATTCATTTCCTTGTTGAACGTTTCGGTTGCGTTCCACTTTTTGGCAGCATCACCAACACGAACGATGGTTACTTTTTTCATCACATCGTCTTGCGCAATCGCATTTACCACATCCTGTCCGTGTACAACATGCCCGAAAACAGTATGCATATCATCCAACCAGGGAGTTTCCTTATGTGTGATAAAGAACTGACTTCCATTGGTATTTGGCCCGGAATTGGCCATTGACAAAATACCTGGTCCGTTGTGTCTTAGATCAGGGTGAAATTCATCCGGAAATGAATAACCCGGAGTGCCTTCTCCTGTTCCAAGTGGATCGCCCCCCTGGATCATGAAATCAGCGATCACCCGGTGAAATTTCAAGCCGTTATAGAAAGGCTTTTTGAAAAAGAAATCCCCCGGTTTAAAATTACCTTCGGCTAATCCGACAAAACTAGCCACCGTCAATGGTGTTTTTTCGTACTCCAGCTGAATAATAATAACTCCCTTGGATGTTTGCATTTTGGCATAAATACCCGGCTCAAGTTTTGGTAACTTTGGTTTCGCGGCGAATGCATTTCCTATGAATCCGACGGAAAGTAAAATGCTTACTAACGCGATTGATAATCCTTTCATATAATTCAATTTTGCACTAAAAATACATAATTTCTATTCAGCTTCTCAAAATCAAAAAGCAGACCGAAAATACTTTCCATGGTAACTAGTTGTTAATTTTTCCTACTTGCACGATTTCCATTTAAAAAAAGCCGAACTTTACAGCACAAATTGAAGAACGATGCGTGTAGAGCAATTATATACCAAATGTTTAGCGGAAGCGGCTTATTTTATTGAAAGCGAAGGACAAATCGCAGTGATCGATCCTTTGCGTGAAGTACAGCCTTACCTGGATCTTGCTACCGAATGGGGCGGAAAGATCATCTACATTTTTGAAACACATTTTCACGCTGATTTTGTTTCCGGACACATTGATTTGGCGAAAAAAACCGGCGCACCAATTGTTTACGGGCCCGATTCACATCCTTCATTTGAATGCATCGTGGCAGCAGATAACCAGGAATTCAAAATCGGGAAAGTAACCATTAAAGTGTTGCACACTCCCGGTCATACTCCCGAATCAGTGACATATTTGTTACTCGATGAAAACGGAAAAGAACACGCCATTTTTACCGGAGACACGTTGTTTTTAGGTGATGTTGGTCGTCCGGATTTGGCGATCAAAGGTGATTTGACACAGGAAGATCTTGCTGGAATGCTTTACGATTCATTGCGCAACAAGATTATGCAATTGCCCGATGAGGTGATTGTGTATCCGGGCCATGGGGCTGGAAGTTCTTGCGGTAAAAACATGAGCAGTGAAACTGTTGGAACGTTGGGTGAACAAAAACGCACGAATTATGCCTTGCGCACGGATGTCAGTAAAGCCGATTTTATCAAAGAACTGACAGAAGGTATTTTACCTCCACCACAATATTTTCCAAAAAATGCGATGATGAACAAAACGGGCTACGATAGTTTTGATGCCGTTGTTGATCGCGGTACACAAGGATTGAGTGTTGCGGAAGTGAAAGCTGCACAAGCAAACGGTGCGTTGATCCTGGATGTTCGTACGCAAAACGATTACATGAACGGTTTTATCGCCGGAAGCCAGTTCATCGGTTTGAACGGAACGTTTGCGATGTGGGTAGGCGCGTTGATTGAGAATATTAAACAACCGATCGTACTTGTTGCTCCGGAAGGACAGGAAGAAGAAGCGGTTACCCGTTTGGCACGTGTAGGTTACGATCATTGTATCGGTTACCTGGATGGCGGAATGAATGCCTGGAAAGCAGCAGGTGAAGAAGTACAAACCATTACTTCGGTTGATGCCGAATCTCTGGAAAAAGTATTTGATACCATTTCATTGGTAGATGTGCGCAAACCCGGCGAATGGGATGCCGAACACGTTGATGGTGCGACGCATTATGCGCTTGATTTTATGCAGGATGACCTCACAAAACTCGATAAAAACAAAACCTATCACATTCATTGTGCAGGCGGATACCGCAGCGTAATTGCCATTTCATTGCTGATGCGCAACGGGTATACCAACCTGATTGATGTAGCCGGTGGTTTTGGAGCCATTAAAAAAACACGACTTCCGGTAACCGATTTTGTGTGCAGTTCTACGAAATAATAGAAGATTTTAAATAGCAAAGCCCCTTCTCCGGTTCGAAATGGTGAAGGGGCTTTTTTATTTAGGGGTTGTGGTTTACAACATAGGCAATGGGGTTCCGTTTTGTCTGAAATAATAAAAAGCACCTTCTTTTACACATAAAATAATTCCGCCGGGTAAAAACCGGATTTGCTCATATTCTACCGGAATCAGCAATTTGCCTTGCGTGTTATACAATCCGTACAGGGGCAATTTCTGTGTTTTGAACAGCTGCGCATTGAGGGCTTTTATTTCGCTGTAATTGGGATACGTAAGCGTATTACATTGGTGATCGATTAATGTCCAGCCGCGTTGGTCGGCGATTGCGGCATGATTACCCGAAAACGGAATGGCCTGACTAAAGGTGCGCGTGGTGACAGGTTTAAAATGCTGATTGAGGTAGCAGAGCCGTGCTCCTTTGGTGACTAATAAACGATCTTGCACGAAATAACCGGCAATGTTTCGGTAAGTAGAATCGGCTTCGTTTGTTTCAGCATTGTAAAGAACCGTTTTCCCTTCGGCAGTGTAAGCATAGATTGCCGGACCAACATTCTTCAATTGTCTGAATTTGGTTTCTTCCGGTAAAACAGGTTTCCATTCGCGGTCAAACAAGAAATTTATCTTTCCTGCTGTTTTCAAAAAGATACTTCCGTCTTCCAAAACTTCTACTTCGTCAATATGTGGTAGTACGGATTCTTTTTTGCCGGCATACGAATACACAACGCATGAATCTTTGGTGTTGCACAGAAATTTAGCACTGATAAAATGAGTAGGAGCGAAGCCTTTCAGCTTCATTCGCCGCTGATTGCCTTCATAAACAGTTACCTTGTTTTTTTCTACGATTGCCAGCCCGTTAGCAAGAGTATCCACCAAAATATGGCCGGTTACTTCATCGATTAATAAATTACCCCGCAAATCAAAGATATTGGTAGTACCGTTTTGTCGAATGAGCAGATAATTACCTTTTCCTTCTGCAGAAGTACAGCGATCCGCAATGACCTTGTCGGAAAGGTCTTTCACCTTATAGGAACCACCGGTTTTGAAAACAAGAAACGAGTGGAGGAGAATATCTTCCGGCGGTTCGGGTCCTACGTAGAGAACGGTTCCCTGATCATCAAGCAATGTGTATTCTTTCTTTATTTTCGCAAGAATTAAATCACTCTTGAGAAATTTCATGCTCGAATACGCTTCCGAAAGGGGTTTCAGGTTGGCGTCGAACAATTGTTTTTGCCTACCAATTTCCACAACCAAGGCATTCCCTCTGGAAAAAGCAATCGTATAATCGCCCAATACCGTAGCGGAAGTATCCAACAACCGGCTTCCGCCTTGTGCTTGCTGGGCAATGAAGAAGGTATCCCTATCAACGATTTTCCGTTCAATAGCAGCATAAACCGCCGGAATGATCAGCGTATCCGAATTGACAACACCCCACTTTTTGCCTATTTTCACCAAGGCTTGATTGCCTAAAAAAGGTTTTGCAAACGAAAAAGAGTCTTTGAACAAAGGTGTGCCATCGGGTTTCAGGTAGTTCCATTTGCCTTCCGGATAAATAAATCCTTCGTTTTTTTTGTGCTGACTCTTCACAAAAGTCGGATGCGGAATGAGGTAATAATGAATAAGACTGAGGTCGGTAATTTCAGTCATTTCATCCGATTTCTTTTCAGTGATTTCTACCGTTTTGCTCTCACAATACAACAGGTTGCGATTGCTTCCTTTTTCAACATATGTCAGGGGTGTAAGCGAAGCATCTGCGCGTAAAATGGAAAATCCGCTTGTGGTAGAAACCCGCATAAAATTGCGCCGCCGAAAATCGGTTGAATCGTAAGAAATAAAGGTGTGTTTGTTCAAAATCTTGCCTGTCGGAAGGTAAACGGCTTTAAAGCTTGGAAGTTTATCTATTCCGTTTGCCCTGTTTTTGTAATCGGTGGTGCCATTGTATTGCAACGTAAACGGTGCCATAGGTAGGTATTTTAATTCGGAAACATTGGCTGGAATAACCACGCTGTCAGCCGTGTTTTTTAAGCCCCATTTCACCGAATAATAAGCAGGTTCATTTGCCGGAGTTACCAGATTGCTATCAAGAAACCAGCCCAAGGCAAATAGGCGCGGGTCGATGAATTTGGGTGGCCGAGATGGCGCTTGCCGTTTGGGAATTGTTTGAACGGTAATCGCATTGTCGATTTTGGCTGTTTTTACTATTGCGTGCTGGTCGTTTAATTCGATAATGGTGATCAGTTCATTGCGAATGGCTTTGAAGCGATTGCCACTTTGGGTAATGGAATGGTAAACAGCCGGCAGGATTTCTTTTTTTGTTTTCAGTGAGAACAGTCCGGTGTAGTTTAATTCGTACACATGCGCCAGCTGGTCCTGCACCGTGAATCGTTGGTACTTGCATGGGATGATCGTTTTGAAGTCTTTATCAATCCAACCGTTGTTACCATCCAGTTCCACTATAAAACCACCTTCGAGGCGCGGATACATGTTTTCGTAAATAAAAGGCAATGCCTGCTGATGTGTTTTGCGGTCGAGCAAGGTAACCAGTCCGTTTCTCCGCACCTGGAAATACTGCTGATCAAATTCGGTGATGTTTTCATAATTTCCTTTCAGAATCACCGAACCGTCGTAGGCGCAGTAGAATCCTTCTTTTTTGGTTTTCACAAAAAGGGCAGTTTCTTCAAAAATCACTTGTTGAATATCCGCCATGGGCCAGATGCCTCGAGCATCAAACAAATAATGTGCACGCTTATAAGTGACGTCATGCAACTCGTTTTGAGAACGAAGGTTGAGTTTTCCACTAAAAACCAGCTCACCTTTTCCGTTAATCAATAGTGTGGTGTCATCTGTATCGAGCCACAAGTGGTCGTGAAGGAGTTTATAGGTGGCAACCGAATCGCTGATTTGCCAGTGATTGCCCGTTTGCAGATGTTCCAGGTACCATTTATCGGTAATACTTATCAATGCCCAGGTAGAAGAAAGTGTTTCGAAGGTTTGAACAGTGTCGTTTCCGATTAAGCGAAATCCTTTCGGTTCGTAGGGAATCCAGCCATTGTTGTAATACAATTGGTAATGCCCGAAGCCTTTTTGCTGCACATCGGCATACACGGGTTTTAACACGGTTTCGCCCTTGCTGTCCATGATACCGTAACCACCGTTTTCACAGAAAAAAGTAAACCCTGATTCGTCGAACTGGTGAATGTAGGAACAAGCAGTTTCTTTGATCAATCGTCCGTTCGAATCAACCAGACTCCACTTGCCGTTTTTTACATAAGGCAACGGATTTTGCTGAGTCCACGCAACGCACGACAAGAACAGCCAACCGACAAGTATCAGCGATTTCATATTGGTTACGTTTCAGGGTTAAATCAATTCTTCAACCAATCTTCCGAGCTTGTTACCGGAAGTAAAACGGTCTTTTCGACTTTGCATATCGAAGGTAAATTCACGTTCGCCACCCTTTTTTCGAGCAGCATCGAATTGTTTGTCAGAAACGGTATAAATGGATTTATCAGGCATAACGGCAACAATACAGTTGCCTTTTTTCGGGTCGAAGGAAAATTCATCGAAATCACCCTCGGTATAGCGAACAATGGATTTTTCATCCGGGCATACATGATAAATCTGCGCTTCGTCGATTTTGTGTCCGTCGGGCAGGTTTAAGTCAAGCGTAAACGCAATCGGTGCTTCGCGCTGGTGGATGATATCCCAGTTATAGGTCCCGAATCCGGGAATAGAAGCGGTCCGGATCATATCGGCTTCTTTTTCCTGTTGCTGAAATGCCAGTAAGTTGCTCCATCTTTCGGCAGTTCGTTCTTCCACTACCGAGGTATTGGCCAGTGCGTCGTCCATGGTCACAGGCTGAGCATTCAGTTTCAATGTTGTTCCTTTATTGCTCAATTGCAATTCATAGCCATTGGCCGTTTGTTTTGTAATGCGTGCGTCCCAGTGTGATTGAGCAATGGTTTTCTGCAGTTTCTTCGGTACCTGGGAGCGTGAAACATTCCAGCCAACAATGTCTTTTCCAGCCAACGCAGGAATGGAATCGGTAGCAGCTGCTACGTTTAAAAAGATGGGCGCTCCTTCTTTTTGCTGCGCACCTTTTTCGTTGGATGATGTAGCTGTTTCTGCATTCGGATTCGGTGTGGAAAGCGCGGTTTTTTTGTACGACCAGTCGCCGGTTTGTTCATTTAACGCATAGAAATTAAACTGGCGCTGTTCGTCGTAAGTAGCCAGTTCCACTTTCGCTTCTTTGCCTTTTGCCAGTTCAATCGGATTTCCATTCTGATTCCCATCAATAGTAAACATGCCACCTGAAACAAACTGATTGTTCACGCCAGCGGAATCGTAGCGCATTGGAATGCCCGAGAGCATAATATCTGTCAATGAATGAAATTCCTGCCATTCGATGGTCACCGTTCCTGAAACAGGTTTTCCATGGGCGTCTACAAAGGCATTATCGGGAAATGAAATCCGTCCGCCATTCGGTAAGTTGATCGTACTTGGCTGATCTGCCGAAATTTTGAATTCACGGGGTTTGATTTCCAGTCCTTCCATCGGTTCAATGACAGAAACGGTGGATGCTTGTTGAGCGGGCTGCTTGATCGGATCGGTGTTGGAGGCGTTACAGGCAACCAGCAGGATCATAACGAATGCGATAGGAAGGCTTGTTTTCATAGTTAATGATTTTCTTATCTAATGTCAAATGAGTGGAAAGGTAACAGAATGTTGTAAAATATTCATCCGGAGCTGACTATTAATAAACCGAAACCGGTAAATTTGCGACCATGGAACAAAAGGAAGACTTGTTGAAAGAAGTGATCGGACACGCCAAAGAATATGGTTTTGTGTTCCCTTCTTCTGAGATTTACGATGGTTTGGCGGCGACTTACGATTATGGTCAATTGGGTGCCGAACTCAAAAACAACATCAAACAATATTGGTGGAAATCAATGGTCCAGATGAACGAAAACATCGTTGGGCTTGATTCTTCGATCTTTATGCACCCAACGGTTTGGAAAGCTTCCGGGCATGTTGACGCGTTCAATGATCCGTTGATCGACAATAAAGATTCCAAAAAACGTTACCGCGCCGATGTGTTGATCGAAGAACACATGGAAAAGATCTTGCAGAAGATCAACAAGGAAGTGGAAAAAGCTTCCAAAAAATTCGGTGATGCGTTTGACGAAGCACAGTTTCGTGCAACCAATCCGAATGTATTGCGCAACGCTGAGAAAATTACTTCTATCGAAGATCGCATGCGCACGACGCTTGAAAATAATGACCTTGAGGGCGTAAAACAATTGATCGAAGATCTGGAGATTGTTTGTCCGATCAGCGGTACGCGTAACTGGACCGAAGTGCGTCAGTTCAACCTGATGTTTTCGACCGAAATGGGTTCTGTAGCCGGCGATGCTTCTACGATTTACCTGCGTCCGGAAACGGCTCAGGGTATTTTTGTGAACTTCCTGAATGTTCAGAAAACGGGCCGCATGAAGATTCCGTTTGGAATTGCTCAAATCGGAAAAGCGTTCCGGAACGAGATCGTAGCGCGCCAGTTTATCTTCCGTATGCGCGAATTCGAACAGATGGAAATGCAGTTTTTTGTGCGTCCGGGTGAAGAAATGCAGTGGTACAATCACTGGAAAGCAGCGCGCTTGAACTGGCATAAAAAACTGGGCTTGGGCGATCAGTATTACCGTGAGCACGATCATATCAAACTGGCACATTACGCTAATGCAGCTTCCGATATCGAGTTTGATTTCCCAATGGGTTTCAAAGAACTGGAAGGAATTCATTCTCGCACTGATTTCGACTTAAAACAACACGAACAATATTCCGGTAAAAAACTCCAGTATTTCGATACTGAGCTGAATCAGAATTACGTTCCGTATGTAGTGGAAACATCCGTTGGTTTGGACCGTATGTTCCTGGCGGTATTGAGCGCTTCGTATAAAAATGAGGTATTGGAAGACGGTTCGGAACGTGTTGTGTTGACCATTCCACCGGCATTGGCTCCATATAAAGTAGCGGTAATGCCTTTAACGAAGAAAGATGGTTTACCGGAAAAAGCGCGCGAGATCATCGATGAATTGAAGTTCGATTTTCTTTGCCAATACGATGAAAAAGACTCTATCGGAAAACGTTACCGTCGCCAGGATGCCATTGGTACGCCGTTCTCTGTAACGGTTGATCACCAAACGTTGGAAGACAATACGGTTACGATCCGTGATCGTGATACGATGGAGCAAATTCGGGTTCCGATTACCGAATTACACGCACGCATCGATGCCAAAGTCAGCTGGCGGTCGTTGTTAGCGAATTGATATTATTAAGGCTCACCATTCGGCGAGCCTTTTTTTGTTTTGTTTGTGCCGTCCTGAAATAAGTTGGCACATTGTATTTCAAGATGAATACATCAGTTCTTTACCAATTGCAATTTCTCAATTCCTGTTTCCGATATAATGGTCAAAAAATAGATTCCGGAACGCAGTATTGAGTTCGGTATGCGAACACTTTCTTTGGAAGGTAGATTTGAATAATTATCAGTTAGGACGATCTTACCATGAGCATCGGTCAACTCCAGCGAGAAACCGGCATTGCCCCATTCTCCTGTAATGTTCCATTCTTCGGATGAAGGATTTGGAAAAGCAACAAATGTTGAATTTTCAGTGACATCATTTATACCAGCAAACGGATCATAAACCAAAAACGACCCCATCATACCATCGTCCTCATGATGCAACAAGTGACAATGATACATGTATGGAACCATCTCATCGGTGAAAGTGGTAAACTTCGTAATAAACTTAACACTGTCTTGGGGCATTACCAATACCACGTCTTTCCACCCTTGTTCAGTTATAGGTGGTGTTGTTCCGTTTTTCTCTATCACATTAAACTGAATGTCGTGAATGTGGAATGGATGCGCAATCAACGTATTGTTTTTCAATGTCCATATCTCAGTAGAATTCAACGGAATGTTAATATTAATAGTATCCATATTGAAAGTCGTGTTATTAATTCCAAATGGTCCCTCAGCGCGATTCGGAATATCTCCCGGAATAAGCGTAATCGTATCGAAAACCAATGTTCTGTTAACGTCAGCATCTGCTTCATCGAAAGGTAAATATGGAACCAGTGTGGAGGGAATGGAAGTTACCGGACTTGCCGTTTGTGCGCCAATTGTAAATTCCACTAGGTTGAAGTCTGCACCATTCAGAAAATTATCCATGTACATGTCCATCGTGTCGGCTCCACTCCCAACGGATGGTGAGCCAAATATCCCGTCAGGCATTTCGGAAGCATAACTTATCAAATTCACTGATTGGCCATTCATTCCGTTCAAATCAACAAGAATTTCAGACCGTTCGCCGGGAGCAATCAACAAACGTGTTAAGGCATTTGGTACTTCTACCAGACCACCATCCGTCGCGATTTGATAAAAAGTCATGTTGTTGGAGAAGCCGAAGTAGAACGAACGCATGCTACTTCCATTTAAAAGGCGCATTCTTACTACCTGCGAAGGAAGGTTATACGTTGCGTTAAGTGTTCCATTCACAAAAACGGCTGTATCCATGTGGTCAGCAATGGCAATTTGGTGCAGCACATCAAACGCCTTTGTTTGAACAATAAGCGGAATGTCATCCACACCATAAGTTTGGGGTAAATCTAATGCAAGTTCTGCCGGATCATGGATGATAAATAAACCCGCAAGGCCTTTACCAACGTGTAACTCGGTTTTTCCTTCACCATGTGGGTGATACCAAAATGTTCCTGCATTATTTAAAATTTCAAAAGAAGGACTCCATGTAGAACCTGCCGAAATAGATTGATGAGGGCCGCCATCGTTTTCAGGTGCAACGTGTAAACCATGCCAATGCATTGTTGTGGAAACAGTAAGGTTATTGATGACATTTAAGGTTACCACATCATTCTTATTGACGATGATCGTCGGCGAAAGAAATGAACCATTAATTCCGTAAGTCGGCGTCGGATTTCCAGGGTATAATTGTGTTGTACCTGATTGAATCTCCAGATTGAATGTGGTTCCGGTTAAGGCCGGCGGTATAAAGAGTGTGTTTTGGGCAAAACCAGTTCCTGTTATAAAGAGAACTAAAACCACAGCCAACTTTTTTAGCAAATCTAATTTATTGAGTACCATATTTTTTGACGTATAATAGTGTTGTTTCCGCTAAGAATGAGATAATAAAAATGAGCGGGGAGTAGGGGCATTTCAAGACATATTGATGCAGAAATGCTACTCGAAAAGACTTCTTTTCCGTTTAAATCAAGCAGCGTTAGATTGGTGAATTCAGATTTTGAATCCGTCAGTTGAAATTGGTCACCGATGATAGTATAGGCAGGATTTATTGAAACAGATTCACTAATTCCAACAGTAGATTCTGCATTGATGATCCAGGTGAGGGTATCTACCTGTAGAGGCGAATGTATTTCATAAATGGTGTATCGGATCATTCCAGTTCCTGCATTTGTGTTTGGATAACAATGGACCAACATCAGTCCATCGTCTCCGGGAAGAACAGGCAATGTTGTTGAACTATCAATGAGTGATGGAAAACAAGTGTTATTATCGCAAATAGTCGCTGTCCAATCATTCGGCATGGAGACAGAAAGTTTTTTCCAAACAAATTGAAGCGTATCGTTAGTAGGATGAACCTGGGTAATGTTCATCGTAACTGAATTGTTTACGGTTGTATTGGAAATCAGGGTGTCGTTGGGTGAATGGTAATAACTTTGAGCAACAGCAATGCCAGCAGTGATAAATAAAATCATCACTACCGGCACAAATTGCTGAATAAGCTTTAAAATAGGTCTTTTAATGTGTGACATCCACTTTTTGAGTAACTGTTGATCCATCAATATGGATTTGCAGAATATAGTTTCCTGCCGGAATGGAAGAAACATTGATTTGTTTTTCAATCATCCCTTTTGCCATTATTTCCTTGTTCAATGCCATTACCCGTTTTCCAGTAAGATCAGTTAATTCAATGTATCCTTCAGATCCTGAGTTTGAATGGAAACTCACATTTATGAAATCTGTTGTTGGATTCGGATAAACAGAAAGATCAGTAATTACCGTTTGCTCTTCTACACCTGCAGTAAATGTGTTCAGGATCAAATCACGCATCGTAGTTGTGTCGGATGTATTGAAATCCTGGGTCACAAACAAAACGTCATGATTATCTCCGCCCAAAAGCACAACAGTTGGCATACCGAAACCGCCGTAATAAGCAACCTGAACCGCACCACTATCCATTGGAGCAAAAAGAGGAAGATTGTTATTTACTACCCAGCTGGAAGAATAGGTACAAGTTGTACTGTTTTGATAAGGAAAAGCGTATGCCTTCACCAAGCCCGGGTGCGTGGCATTGATGTTGTTTGCCATTGTTTGCATTTTTGATGCAACGGGTGGGCAAGTACCACAGTTTGGCATATAAAAAATCAGCATTACCGCCTTTCCCGCATCCAAATCTGAAAATAGGTTTACGTTGTTTCCATCGCAATCTTGTCCTGAAAAGTCCATTGCTGTTGTTTGACCAAAGCCAAGAAATGCTAGCATGGCAAATGAAGCCGTCGCCAGACTTTTATAAAGTTTAGTTTTCATAATAATTTATTTATTGTTTTCTGATTTGACACCCTCAAGATCCATATTACATACCGGACAAGTACCTGCCTTGTCGTATGTTTTTGAACCTTCACATTTCATAGGGCATTGATATGAACTGTACTTTTCGCTGCTTGAATTACAAGAAGTAAAAAGCGTTGTTACCACCATAGTGAGTGATAGAACTAAAGTAATTTTCCGCATTTTATTCAAATTGATTATTAATTGAGAAAATCAAGCATAGCCTGAAAATTGATTCTCAAAAATCATATGATAAATACGCAGTTTTTTAAATGAATGGGAACTTTCAGTTCGGGGGGAGGAGCATGCACCGAAGGTTTAATATGCTTGGGTACATACAGTTCATGATCCTGCTCAATGACGAAGGTATCGAAAGGATCGGTAACAATAGCAGATGAAAGGAATACAATAGCAGAGGACGGTTTTTGATCTTCGCTTGTCTTTTTAAAACAAACCTGAACATCTTTGCAGCAGCCTTTTTTCATAGGTTTACCAGCACAACAAGACTTTTGCGTACTGAAACCAACCAATGAAACTTTCTGAATTTTCCCTTTACAATAATGGATATTAGCAGTCAGTCTAACACTTATTAGAAGATAAAATACTGCAAGACTGTATACCAAAATTGTTTTCACAGAGTTAAATATAGCCATTTTGGGTAACAAAAAATAACAGAAATCAAAAAGAACCTCAATTGTTAGGAAAGCCAAGGAGTGCTGTTTAAACTTAAAGTTTAAACAGCAGGGGATCGATTGCCGTTATCAACATGAATTGAATGATCATTTTATCGCTAAATGGGAAGATTTATAGCCCAGCCTTTAATAGAATGGTCTTGTGTTATCAATTTGTTAAGCAGAGTTTGCTATATTGTTAACATAAATTATGTTCTCTATGCTGAAAAGTATACTCTCCGTTGTTTTAATTGTCCTGATTTCCAATGTTTTCGCACAGGCCTTCAATGGTGGTGGTGGGGCTATTCTTGACAATCAACAGCTTCTCGCTCCAAACTCGGTTTCCGGGTTACCTACTTCAATCAATACAACAACGTTCGGTTTAGAGCGTGTCTGCGTGAATTTAACCCATACGTATCTTGCTGATCTGGTTATTTACATTGTGGCGCCAGACGGCAATTATTCCGGGTTGATGCTAAATGCCGGTGGTGGCAGTAATGATTTGCAAAACACCTGTTTTCAATGGGATGCACCTACGTTTATCACTAACGGAATAGCGCCGTTCACCGGAAGTTTCAAACCCATGGAAGAAATCGGTATTCTTAATAATGGTCAGAATCCGAACGGAACCTGGAATTTATATATTGAAGATCAGGCCAATGGCGATGAAGGTATGTTGATCGATTGGTCCATTACGTTTAGCAGCAATCCTGCCGATTTTTTCCAGTTTACTTCGTCCGACTTACCGATTGTGGTGATCAATACCAACGGCCAGGGAATCCCCGACGAACCAAAGATTGAGGCTGATATGGGCATCATTTACAACGGTCCGGGCGTGACAAATTACATGACAGATCCATTCAATAATTACAACAACAAAATCGGGATTGAACAGCGCGGATCTTCTTCGGCAGGATTTCCTCAGAAGTCGTATGGTTTCGAAACCCGCGATGTAAATGGAACCCAACACGACACCATTTTGCTTGGAATGCCGGAAGAACACGATTGGATTTTGTATGCCCCTTACAACGATAAAACCTGTATGCGCAATGTACTTTCGTATGATATAGCGAATAAAACCGGGCATTACGCCTCGCGCACTCAATACTGCGAACTGATGCTCGACGGCCAATACAAAGGCATTTACGTGTTGATGGAAAAGATCAAACGCGATCCGGAGCGGGTAGACATTGCCAAATTAAATCCGCAGGATATTGCCGGCGATGAATTGACAGGCGGTTATATTATTAAAGTTGATCGTGACGACGGCCCCGGTTCTTATTGGGATTCCCCTTATCTGTCATCTGCCAATATTCCGATTCGCATAGTACACGTGGAACCGGAAGGTGACGATATCATGCCAGAACAGCGTACTTACATTCAGGAATATGTGGATTCGTTTGAAACCGCGCTCGCGTTTGTAAACTTTACCGATCCGGTTTACGGTTACCGGAATTACATTGATGTGCCTTCGTTTGTGGATCATTTACTGCTTAATGAAGCAAGTAAAAACATCGATGCGTATCGGCTGAGTGCGTTTTTGTACAAGGATAAAAACAGCAACGGTGGAAAATTGGTTGCGGGTCCGGCCTGGGATTATAACCTGGCGTGGTGGAACGCCGATTATTGTGACGCATGGCTCACTGACGGATGGGTTTACCTGTTCAACGATTATTGTGGCGGTAGCTACGATGTACCTTTCTGGTGGGAAAAACTGATGACCGATCCGGCTTTCCAAAGTGAAGTGAAATGCCGTTGGACCGAACTTCGACAAACAACCCTGAGTTTTTCGACGATGAATCAGGTGATTGATTCCCTCGCAGCGGACATCAACGAGGCGCAAGCACGCCATTTCAATATTTGGCCGTTGCTTGGAGCTTATACCTGGCCAAACCCTAGCCCGATTCCGGCCGATTTTCCGGGTGAAATTCAAGCCATGAAAGACTGGATTCAGCTTCGTTTTGCGTGGATGGATGCCAATATCGACGGCATCTGTTACCTCGGTTTAGAAGACGCTGCGCTTACAGATGAACATTTTACAGCTTCACCAAATCCGTTTAACGATGAGGTGGCGTTGTCGTTCTATTTGCCTTCGGCGAAGACATTGTCACTTTCGGTGGTCGATATGTTGGGAAACAACGTCTATGAAGTTCAGCCAACCATTTACCAATCCGGAACGAACAACCTCGACATTGATCTTCCTTCGGAACTGAAAAGCGGATTGTACCTTTTGCAAATCGATTCGGGCAATCAGCGAATTACTAAGAAACTGTTAAAAGCGATACGAGATTAACACTTCGTTGTATCTTTCATCAAAAATTTAAAAACATGAAGCACCTACTCGTACTTGTATCCCTTTGCTGTTCGGCATTTTTGTTCGCGCAAACAGTCCAAAATTCCAGCTATTCTACCATTGGGTATATCAAATCAGACGGCACGGTCCAAAACAGTTCTTATTCAACTGTCGGATACATTAAAGCAGACGGTACCGTTCAGAATGCTTCATATTCCACCATCGGTTACATCAAATCGAATGGAACAATTCAGAATAACAGTTATAGCACATTGGGATATGTAAAATCGGACGGCACGGTTCAGAATAGCAGTTACAGTACGGTTGGTTATGTAAAATCAGACGGTACGGTTCAAAACAGCAGTTATTCAACCATCGGTTACGCGAAAGGAATTCCGGCAGCTTCGGCGGCGGCGTTTTTCTTTTTCTTTCACTTTAATTGATCAGAGATTCAGATCAAAAAAGAAGGAGTCCAAGTCGGACTCCTTTTTGCCTTACTATAATCCCGGTCTACGAATTCGCAGGATTTTTTGATTTTCTTATCCGCCCAAACCTTCCAAGCTCAGCGAGCTTGCATCTACCTTTTTGGTTTCATTCACTTCAAACGATTTCCCGATTCCACAAACACTTCCGCGTACTTTTCCTTTGAACAATAGACTCACTTCACCGCTCATCGAAAGCTGCATGATCTTAAACAACGCGCCATCTTCCAATTCGATAATGACCGGAATGGTGTAGGTGTTTTTAGATTTCCGTTTCACTTTCATCTTCTTGTCAAGTGAAACTTTGCCCAAAATCTGGTCGTTTGCACTGATGTCAATGTTTGCTTTTTTTACTTTAAAACCAAATCCGTTCGGATTATCACAGTCCACAGAAAACTCAGCCTCAATGTGTTGACCTTCCAGTTTTTTGAGTTTAAATCCTCCGATATTACTGATGTCGGGTTCGTCTATGTTACAACTGTTTACTCCGAAAAGGAGCACTGCCAGTAGTGGGATGATGAGTATTCGGGAAAAAAACGGACGTTTCATGGTTTATGATTTCATTGCTTCAGTGAAATAATGAAAGAAATACGGAATGGTTTCAATTCCCTTGTAAAAATTAAACAATCCGTAGTGTTCGTTCGGCGAATGAATCGCATCCGAATCTAAACCAAAGCCCATCATCACTGTCTTTAAGCCCAATTCCTGCTCAAACAAAGCGATGATCGGAATACTTCCTCCGCTGCGAACCGGAATCGGTTTTTTGCCAAACGTATGCTCGTAAGCCTTACTTGCCGACAAATACCCAATCGAATCGATTGGTGTTACCACAGGTTCCCCGCCATGGTGAGGATTCACTACAACTCTCACTCCTTCAGGTGCAATGGCTTTAAAATGATCGGAGAACAAACGTGTAATTTCATCCGGTTGCTGATTAGGCACCAAACGCATCGAAATCTTCGCGTACGCTTTGGAAGCGATCACGGTTTTAGCGCCTTCGCCTGTGTATCCGCCCCAGATTCCGTTTACATCCAGTGTCGGACGAATCGAACCTCTTTCAGGCGTTGTATATCCTTTTTCACCGTACTCAGCGGCAATATCCAAAGCTGCTTTGTAATCGTCGGCACTATAAGGTGCTTTGGCCATTTCGGAGCGTTCTTCGAGGCTTAGTTCAACCACATCAGCATAAAAGCCAGGAATGGTAATGTGATTATTTTCATCGTGCAGCGAGGCGATCATTTTCGCCAGGATATTGATCGGATTGGCAACACAGCCACCGTACAAACCGGAATGTAAATCACGGTTCGGTCCTGTAACTTCCACTTCTACATAACTCAATCCACGCAATCCGGTTGTGATTGAAGGCGTATCGTTAGAGAGCATTCCAGTGTCTGAAACCAGGATGATATCAGCTTTCAGTCGTTCTTTGTTTTCTTTGATGAAAATGCCCAAATGCACGCTGCCAACCTCTTCTTCACCTTCGATCATAAATTTCACATTACACGGCAATTCACCGGCCTGCATCATGGCATCAAAGGCTTTCAAATGCATGAAAAACTGCCCTTTATCGTCGCAGGCACCTCGTGCAAAAATGGCGCCTTCCGGATGAATAGCCGTATTTCGGATCACAGGCTCAAACGGCGGCGTTGTCCAAAGTTCAAGCGGATCTGCAGGTTGCACGTCGTAATGTCCGTAGACCAAAATAGTTGGCAGTGCTGCGTCAATGATTTTTTCACCGTAAACAATCGGATGTCCGGCCGTTTCACAGATTTCAACCTTATCGGCTCCTGCATTGCGGAGAAACTCAGCTACCTTTTCGGCCCCCCGCAACACGTCGTCTTTGTAAGCGCTGTCGGCAGAAATAGATGGAATGCGCAGCAAATCAAACAATTCATTCAGAAATTTTTCCTTGTTGCCGGCGATAATGGATGCAGTACCTTTCATGTCATTTATTTAGTAGAGCAAAAATGCTAAATTTGTCACGATTAACACGTGTTAATGGTGTGTGAAATTTAAAACGCTTTTATTTAATCTTTCATGCAACCTTCAATTCATTAACAATGTCTTAATTGCGTATATTAGATTGCTTATGAGAAAAATAGTTCTAGGATCATTCTTTGGAATGGCTTTTTTGACCCCGGTATTCGGGCAAATTACCGTTACAAATACCCAGGCTCCCGATGCACTCGTTCAAGGAGTTCTACTTGGAAATGGGGTAACAGCTACCAATATTACATACAATGGTAGTGCAGTAAATGCACAACAACTTCAACAAAACGTTACTTATTTCGATGCCACCAATACGAGTTTCCCCATTCTGCGTGGAGTCTTGTTGACAACAGGTAATGGTATCGTGGCTGTTGGGCCAAATTCTGCGGCCGGTGAAAGTATGCCGGGAACACCTTCGGTTGCCGGTGACGCGGATTTGAACGCCATTTCTGCGGCCACTGTTACGAACGGTGCAATTTTGGAATTTGATTTTATACCTACAGGTGATACGGTTTCTTTTAAATATGTCTGGGCATCTGAAGAATATCCTGAATTTGCTCCACCAAACGGAGGTGTAAATGATGTATTCGGATTCTTTATTTCGGGTCCCGGATTTGCAGGGCCTTATGTGAATGGTGCTGAGAATATTGCTGTAATCCCGGGAACAAGTACACCAATTGGGATTAACAACGTAAATGCGATAACGAATCAGGCTTACTACGTTAGTAATGTAGGTGGTGCTGCGTACGGTACTGCAATTGAATATGACGGTACAACCGTAGTCATGCAGGCAGTAGCTGAGGTACAATGTGGTCAAACATATCATATCAAACTGGCACTTTGTAATGTGCAGGATCAGGGTTGGGATTCAGGTGTTTTCCTTGAAGCCGAAAGTTTTGCTTCTGAGTCAGTTGAAATTTCTGTTGCAACCGTAAGTGGTGATACAAGCGTAGTTGAGGGATGTACAAACGCTCAGTTCATTTTTACCCGTCCGATTTCTCAAACCGGAGATACATTGTCTGTGAGCTACTCAATTGGTGGAACAGCCATTATGGGAACTGATTATAATAATATGACCAATCCGGTTGTTTTCCTTCCGGGTGAAGATACAATTATCCTTGTATTGAATCCTATTCAGGATGGAATCAACGATTCACCTGAAACGGTTGTTTTCACAGCAACAACTATCACAGAATGTGGTGATACAATTATTTCACAAGGGGTTCTTTACATTTTGGACGGTCCAAACCTGGTGATTAATGAAACAGATCCTTTGGTTCAATGTGCAATGGATTCTGTATTGATGTCGGCATTTGCTTCAGGTGGTTATCCTCCTTATACTTATGCGTGGAGCTACGCGGGACAAACGGGTGATACCGCTTACGCGCCGATTTACCAGAACGGAACGGTGGATGTGTATGTGACGGCAACAGACGGCTGTGGTTTCTCAGGAGTTGATACCGTAACGATTACGATGAACCAAACACTAGCAATTGATACGTTGATTCCGTATCCTGCTACTGCTTGTAATCCGGATGGTGCAGTTTCAGCTTTTGTGGCCGGAATTACCGGACAACCGCTTTATTCATGGACTGGTCCCGGAAATCCGGGTCCGAATAATATCGATGCAACGGTGATGCAGAACATTCCTTCAGGGTGGTATTATTTCACCGTTTCGGATGCGGTTTGTTCGGTTAATGATTCGGTTTTTGTTGATCAGGAGCAATCTCCGGTAGCGGAGTTCTCAGCCGATATTATGGCAGGTTGTGATCCACTGACGGTTACGTTTACCAATACGAGCCAGAATGCAACCAATTATGTCTGGAACTTTGGAAACGGAAATACTGCAAACGTTGGTGATTTGAGTAGTCAGACACAAACGTATAACAACTCGGCTACAGTTCAGTTAATCGCGTTGCAAGGACAGTGTGCCGATACAATGAACATTGCGATCATTGTTACTACCTGTGGTTGTACCGATCCGACAGCGTTAAATTACAACCCGCTTGCTACCGTAAATGACGGTTCTTGTGTTTACCCGATTCCACCGCTTCCAACGGTTGAAGTACCGAATGTGTTTACACCGAATGGTGATACTGATAACCCAGTGTTTGTATTGACTACAACCAATGCCACCGAGATTGAATTGACAATTCTGAATCGTTGGGGAAATACGGTTTATACAGGTAAAGGAATCAATCCTGCATGGGATGGAAAAGTAAACAGCACAGATGCTGCTGAAGGCGTTTACTTCTACAAATATATCGTTACCGGTGTTGGTGGCGATAAATTGGAAGGTCACGGATTCTTACAATTGATTAGAGACTAATAAACTTTAGAATAATTGAAAAGGGCTTGCAATAATTGCAGGCCCTTTTTTCATGTCAGTTCATTTTTGTCGGATACAACCATTGTAATATTTATTGTCTCGACCCTACGGGGCGAAATCGAAATAGTAGATATCGGTTTTACCAGATCACGTCCCTACGGGACTTTATTGTATGATGAGAGCCGTCGTATTTATAATTCTGACAAATTCACTTACATATGCAGTCCCGTAGGGACGAAATATGGTCGACAAAACCACCAAAGGATTCATTTTACCCCGTAGGGGTAAGACAAAAACGGGGTAAATAAATCCTATTTCTATTTTACCTGCGTCAACGATTTCCCTGTCATTTCTAAAGGTGAAGCAATGCGCATTCTTGCCAGGATGGTAGGAGCGACATCTGCCAGGATACCCGGCATCAGTTTCACATTGGGATCATTGGTAACCAACACTGCCGGCACTGGATTTAATGAATGAGCGGTATTTGGACTACCGTCGGGGTTTTTTGCAACATCGGCATTTCCATGATCGGCAATTACCAGCAATTCGTATCCTTTTTCCTGCGCTTTGGCTACAATTTCACCTAAACAGGTATCAACCGTTTCAACTGCCTTTACAATGGCTTCAAAAACACCAGTATGGCCAACCATATCAGGATTGGCGAAGTTGAGACAGAAAAAATCGGGTGTTTGTTTTTCCATCGATTCAATGATGCGGTTTTTCACTTCATTGGCGCTCATTTCGGGCTGTAAATCGTAGGTTGCTACTTTGGGTGAGTTTACCAGGATGCGCGATTCTCCTTTAAATTCTTTCTCGCGGCCACCATTGAAGAAAAAGGTAACATGCGGATATTTTTCGGTTTCAGCAATCCGTACCTGTGTGCGCTCCATTTTACTGATAATTTCGCCGAGCGTATTCTCCAGGTTATCTTTCTCAAAAATGGCTGTTACTTTTTTAAAGCTGCTGTCATAATTGGTCATTGTAAGATACTGAAGCGACAACGGGTGCATATCATATTCCGGAAAAGCTTTTTGGGTCAACGCCAGCGAAATTTCCCGCGGACGATCAGTGCGGAAATTAAAATTAATGACCAGGTCACCCGGTTCAATTGTTCCAACCGGCACACCGTTTTCATGTAACGTATGTGCTTCGATAAATTCATCGGTGATCAAACGGGTATAACTCCCGATAATCGCTTCGGCGGCGTTTGTAAACGGTATTCCTGTGCCACGAACCAGCGCATCGTAAGCAACTTTGATGCGTTCCCAGCGGTTATCACGGTCCATGGCATAATAACGCCCTGTAATCGAAGCGATCCGCCCGGTTGTTCTTGCAAGATGCTCTTCCAATGTCATGATAAATCCGGCACCGCTTTTCGGATCACAATCACGACCGTCGGTGAATGCATGGATAAACACGTTCGTGAGCCCGAAATTATGGGCCATCGTACAGAGTGCGTGAAGGTGATCTTGTGAACTGTGAACGCCACCATTGGAAACAAGTCCCATGAAGTGTACTTTTTTGCCCGAGATCTTCGCCGATTCGAAGGCTTTTTTCAACACCGGAATTTCAAAAAATTCACCGTCGCGAATCGATTTATTGATGCGTGTAAGTTCTTGGTATACAATTCTTCCCGCACCGATATTCAAATGCCCGACTTCAGAATTGCCCATTTGTCCTTCAGGCAATCCGACCTGTTCCCCACAGGTTATCAATGCCGTAGTGGGATAATTAGCCATGAGACGATCCATCACAGGTGTATGTGCGTTGGCGATAGCATCGCGGGAACTTCCGTCTCCGATTCCCCATCCGTCAAGGATGACCAAACCTACTTTTTGCTCACTCATAAGGAATACTGATTTCAAAACATGCTCCCGGGCCCTCTGTTTTCAACAGTTGAAGCTTTCCGTTCAATGCTTTTGTAAATTGATAGGCAATGTATAAACCCAGTCCTGTGCCTTTTGTGGAACGGGTTTCTTCATTTTCAAGTCGGATAAATTTCTTGAAAATAGTTTTTTCGTGTTGGGCAGGAATTCCTTTTCCGAAATCACGCACCAAAATAATGCAATGTGATTCGGTGCCACGCACCATAATGTGAATTCCCTTTTCGGTAGCGCCGTACTTCCAGGCATTTTCGATCAGGTTGTTGCAAATAGTAGCAAAAACCAATTTGTCTGTGATCAGTTTCCCGGTTTTTTCGACTTGTAAATGAATGGGAATATCGAAGCGTTTTTGCTGAACGGCGATCAATTCGTTAAAGAACAATTCCACTTCAACAGGCTCTTTTTGCAGGACCATTTTTTCCTGTTCCAGGCGCGAAGCTGTAATAATCTGTTCAACGAGTAATTCCAGCCGGTTGGTTTCGTCAATGGCTTTCTGGATCAGTTCGGCACGTTTTTCTTCGCTCAACGAATGCTTCAGCAACGTTTGCAAATACAGTTTATTGGCCGCAATCGGCGTTTTCAGCTCGTGGGTTACCGACAACATAAAGTTTTGCTGTTGGCGAGCCATGTTGATCTCTTTGGTAATCGAAGTTTTGATCTTGTATAATCCGAAAAGCAGCAGCAACAAGAAAACCGATCCTTCGCCGATGATCATGAACACCCGTTTGGTGATCAGGCTATCGGCCATTTCAGAAGTACGGGTAAGATCGATGAGGTGATATCCCCACCAGATAAATTGAACGACGACATAAGCACCGAGCAAATACACAAAAACGGATGTCGGTTTTCTTCTCATAACCGTACTGTTTTGGTTAATAAGCGCGTTCGTTCTTCCCTTCTACAAAGTTAATGAACGCTTTGTTGACTACCTTGTTTCCACCAGGAGTAGGATAATCGCCTGTAAAATACCAATCTCCGAGATGTCCCGGACATGCTGCGTGCAAATTTTCTACCGATTGGTATACAATATCCACCTGTGCCTTAATGTTTTCAGGTGTAAGCATTTGTGCGATCTTGGCTGAAACCTCGGCATCAGTAAACGGTGCGTAAATCTCTTTTACATAATTGACAATCTGCTCTTTCGGAAGATTTTCCTGCGCTTTTGATTTTTTGTATACTTCATCGATAATGTGTCCGCGTCCTGATTCTTTCAGAAGTGCAATCGTAGCTTCAAAGGCAATAAAATCGCCCATTTTAGCCATATCAATTCCGTAGCAATCGGGGTAACGTATTTGAGGTGCGGAAGAAACCACAATGATGCGTTTCGGTTCCAAACGGTCCAGAATACGTAGAATAGATTGTTTCAGTGTGGTTCCGCGAACAATACTGTCGTCGATTACTACCAGGTTATCTTTTCCACGAACCACCGATCCGTAGGTAATGTCGTAAACATGCGCCACCAAATCATCGCGTGCTTCATCCTGCGTAATAAACGTGCGTAGTTTAGCGTCTTTAATGGCGATCTTTTCGATGCGGGCGCGCTGGTAAATGATTTTCTCCAATTCCTCGCGTGTCGGTTTGTGGTCGAGGGCCAGGATATCATTGAATTTACGCTCGTTCAGGTGATCCTCCAATCCTTTGATCATTCCGTAAAACGAACTTTCAGCCGTGTTGGGAATAAAAGAGAAAACCGAATTATCCAAATCGTAATCGATGGTTTTGAGTACGATTGGCACTACATAACGACCGAGATTTTTGCGCTCTTCGTAAATATCGTAATCGTTTCCACGGGAAAAATAAATCCGCTCGAATGAGCATTTTTTTTCTGCTTTCGGGGCGTTGATTTCCACTTCGGAAACGCTACCGTTTTTTTTGATGATCAGGGCATGACCAGGCGTTAATTCCTTGATTTGTTCGCGTTTCAGGTTGAAAGCCGTTTGAATAACCGGACGTTCTGAAGCAACTACACATACTTCATCATCTTCGTACCAGAATGCCGGCCTGATTCCGTTCGGATCGCGCAACACAAATGCATCCCCGTGACCAAACAATCCTGCCATGGCATAACCACCATCCCAATCAATCGATGCGCGTTTCAGAATTTGCTCCACGTTGATTCGCTCAGCGATCCGCTTGTAAATTTCCTGGTTGTTGTAACCCAACTTGTTGAACTGATCAAACAATTCGTCGTTTTCTACATCCAGAAAGTGCCCGATTTTCTCTAAAACCGTTACTGTATCCGATTTTTCTTTCGGGTGCTGGCCTATTTCAAGTAATACATCGAACAACTCATCAACATTGGTCAGGTTGAAGTTTCCGGCAACCACCAAATTTCGGGTAATCCAGTTATTCTGACGCAAAAACGGGTGACAACTTTCGATACTATTTCGTCCGAATGTTCCGTAGCGCAAATGGCCTAAAAACAATTCGCCGGTAAAGCCCGCATTTTTTTTGAGGTAATGAACATCTTTGAGTTTTTCGGGAGCTTCTTCACCGATCTGTACAAAACGCGAATTAATATAATCGAAGATATCCTGAATGGGTTTTGAATCGATGCTCCGGTAACGCGAGATGTAGCGTTCGCCCGGCTCCATGTCCAGTTTGATATTGGCTACTCCGGCACCGTCCTGTCCGCGATTGTGCTGTTTTTCCATGAGCAGGTGCAGCTTGTTTATGCCGTAAAAAGCCGTCCCGTACTTGTCGAGATAATATTGAAGTGGTTGTTTTAAACGGATAAGTGCAATTCCGCACTCGTGTTTAATTGCATCGCTCATGGTATCAAAAAAAGATGGTGCAAAAGTACGACTTTCAAATCGATTGATACATCACTAAATCGGTTTTCATCTGTTAAAGAATGCAAGTTTCATTCCTATCATGTTTTTTAGGATTTCAAGGAATGTATAAGCTTTCAAAAATCAAATTTCAGGCAGCATTTTTGCAGGTGATGAATAATACAATGAACGGGAAAGTTGTTTCGGGTAAAATCGGGCCTCATTTTAGGCGAAAGAGCAACTTTTTCTTAAAAAAACAGTTTAATAGATAGATGGCACGTTTTCCACAAAAACGATGGCTTTATCACTGACTATCATGGTCTTTTAGTAAATTCGTATATGCTGCGCTGGTGGATAGTAAGTCTGGTCTTGTTGCCCTTGTTCGTGATCGGACAAGGCAATCAGGTATGGTTACATCCTAATCGCGGGCAGTGGGACGACCGATTCAATTACAAAGTGGAGCTGGAACACGGCGAAATGCTCATCGAACCGAAAGGTTTTACGTATCATTTCTACGAATTACCCGAACATGATCACGACTCGAAACCACACGAAGCTGAAGAACAGCATTTTAAATCGCATGTAATCAAAACACACTTCCTGAAAGCACAACAACCTGTTGCCTTTGAGGAACGTAATCAATCGTCGTTTTACCGCAATTATTTCCTGTCGAAAGATCAAAACCAATGGAAACCGGAGGTGCATTCGTTAAAAGAAGTGACCAGCAAATCGGTTTATCCTGGAGTAGATTTATTACTGCAAGGCGGAGATGGTTCCTTGAAGTATTCCTGGATTGTAGCGCCCGGAACGGATTGTGCGGTTATTCAATGGAATTATGAAGGCGCTGAAAATATTGCAGTGAATGCACGTGGCGAATTGGAAATCCGTCATTCACTTGGTATTATTACAGAAAGCAAACCGGTTGCCTGGACGATCCGTAACGGGAAGAAAGTCCCGGTTTCGCTCAATTACGAAATAGATGGAACAACCGTTTATTTTTCGGGAACCTCAAACACATCTTTTACCGATACACTGATCATCGATCCGTCATTGACATTCTCAACATTTACCGGTTCACTGGTTGATAACTGGGGCTTTACAGCTGCTCCCGATCCGAACGGAAATTTATTTGCCGGCGGAATTGTTTTCGGAGTAGGTTACCCGACAACGCCCGGTGCGATTGATCAGTCATTCAACGGTGGAAGCTCAAGCGGGTTCCAGATCGATGTGGGAATTACCAAGTTCAATTCAACCGGAACAAATATCATTTATTCTACCTATTTAGGCGGAAACGGTAACGAGACACCGCATTCAATTGTTTCGGGGCCAACCGGAGAATTATTTATCCTGGGAGTTACGAGCTCGACCAATTTCCCGATGTCGGGCAGCTCGTTTGACAATTCATTTAACGGCGGACCTTCGTTTGCCGGAAATTCATTGGGTTTTGACAACGGTGCCGATTTGTACATCGCGCGGTTTAACGCAACCGGAACGGCATTACTTGCCTCGACGTATATTGGCGGTACGGGAACAGATGGTGTTCAGGAAAGTTCACTTCGCTATAACTACGGCGATCAATTCCGTGGCGAGATCATCGTAAACGGAACCAGTGTTTACGTAGCCAGTGTTACCAATTCATCCAATTTTCCTACGCAAAATGCGGCCCAGCCAACATTGAACGGAATACAGGATGCCGTATTTTTTGAAATGGATTTGGGATTGAGCGCTTTTCAATGGTCAACCTATTTTGGTGGTGGCGGAACCGAAACAGGAAATGGTATTCAATTATCTTCAACGGGTGATGTGTACGTTGCAGGTGGAACAAACTCTCCCGGACTTTTTACAACAGGGCAGGATTTGAGTTTTAACGGTGGAATCGCCGACGGTTATTTAGCACGTTTAAACGGAAATACCGGAGCAATTATCGCCGGAACCTATATCGGAACGACGGATTACGATCAAAGTTATTTCGTACAGCTCGACCTTGACGATGAAGTGTATGTTTACGGCCAAACGCAGGGAACGATGCCAATCACGGCGGGTTGTTACGGATTGGCCAATTCTGGGCAGTTTGTAGCCAAATATTCGACTAATCTGAGTACACTTAGCTGGACCACAACAATCGGGGCGGGTACCGGGCATGTGGAAATTTCTCCTACGGCCTTCCTGGTTTCCAATTGCAAAGACATTTACCTTTCCGGATGGGGAGGAAACGTGAATTTATCCAGCCAGGCCACTCAAAGTAGCAGTAACGGTTTTCCGGTTACGCCTGATGCTTACCAGCCTACGACCAACGGCAGTAATTTCTGGATCGCCGTGTTGGGCCAAGATGCATCGTTTTTGAAATATGGAACGTACATGGGTGGTGTTAATTCGTCGTCTAATCACGTTGATGGTGGAACTTCTCGCTTCGATAAAAACGGAAGTATTTACCATGCTGTATGTGCTGCCTGTGGCGGAGCGAACAATGGTTTTACAACAACTCCGGAAGCGTGGTCTACACAAAATCCGAGTCCGAACTGTAACCTTGCAGCATTTAAGTTTGAATTAAGCAACATCGAAGCGATTATTTCCGATCCCGATCCGCTGATTTGTTTACCCGATCCGATAATATTCCAAAACAATAGCGCGAACGGAAACGATTTTTTCTGGGATTTCGGCGACAATACAACTTCTACAGCAGTCAATCCATCGCATGTTTATGCATCTGCCGGACAATACATTGTTACGCTGATCGTGTCGGATACCAATCAATGTTTTTTGCCTGATACCATTCAGTTTGAAGTAAATATCGGTGATTTTGTAGGTGGAATTGTGGAACCCCCGTCCAGTATTTGCCCGGGGCAATCATACCAGTTTGAAGCGTATGGCGGAAGCACCTATTTGTGGTCGCCGGCGCAGTACTTAAACAACCCGAATGTCTTTAATCCAACTGCAACTGTTACTCAAAACACACAATTTACCTGTATTATCAGCGACAGTTGCGGTGTAGACACGGTTCAGGTTTGGTTGAATGTCTTTGGCGGTGCAGTCCAGATTTCGAATGATACGACCATTTGTATCGGCAATTCGGTTCCGCTCGAAGTAGAAGGTGTCACCACTGTTTTGTGGTCACCTCCTACGTTTTTGGATAACCCGAACAGTACTACTCCGATTTCTACGCCGACTAATACGATCACGTATACTGCAACCGGTACCACAGTTGATGGTTGTCAGCTGAATGAACAGGTAACTGTGACAGTGGTTTCGGATTTTCCGAGTCCGGTGATCCAGGATACATTGACTTATTGTCGAGGCTTGTCGGGAGAAATTACTGTGAGCGGAGCAGATACGTACGATTGGTCGCCGCCCGTTGATATTACCCCGATTTCGGGCGCAACGGTGACGATCTCTTCTCCGGTTGAGCGTTATTATTATTGTCTCTTCGGAAATGCCTGTGGTGCGGAACTTGATAGTGTTTATGTGAATATTGAAAGCGCCACGGTAAACGCCGGAAACGATACAATTGTTTGTCCCGGGCAACCGGCATTTATGTACGCGACTGGCGGAGTATCTTATGTTTGGAGCCCTGCAGTGAACCCGATTACAGCAAACGCTTTCGAGGTTTCGGTAGTGGCTCCGGTTGCCGGTTTTTATACCGTTTACGGAACAGACCTCAATGGATGTATCGATTCGGCGAAAGTCTTTATCGATCTGTTTCCAACACCTTTTATTCAAACCAATCCGGATGTTTACGCATTCATGGGTGAATCCGTTCAGCTTTCGGCTACAAGTACCACTCCTGGTCCTTATGTCTGGTCGCCTTCCGAGTACCTGAGTTGTGTGGTATGTGAATCACCGATCGCACAACCGGATCAGAATTTTGTTTACACAGTAACCTATACGGACGAAAATGGCTGTGAAGCTTCCGATGATGTAAAGATTATCTACGATCCGATTATTTACGTTCCGAACGCCTTTACACCCGGCGATAACGGCTTAAATTCCGAATTCTTCGCCGTAGGTGGAAACATCAAAGCATTTACGATTGATATCTTCGACCGTTGGGGGGAATTGATTTATACCGGCGACGCGTTGGACAAAGCGTGGGACGGAAGCTATAAAGGAAGACCTTGCCAGGATGGTGTGTATACCTGGAAAATCAAGTACTACGATTTTCTGGACAAAGAATATCAGTTGGTCGGACACGTTTCCCTGCTGAGATAACGGTATATTTGACTCTGGCCAATTATTCTCTCGTGTTTGATCTGGAATATTGTGTTCACGATCATCACACTTGTTATTTCGCTTGCCACAATGTGAGGATTAGGCAGTCACCAACAGTTCACATTTCATGACGCCATCGCGGTCAATTTCGGTCAATGTAATTGGTTGCAGCGTATTTACCAGCGAAGCATCAAACGGTACTTTTACTTTGACGTAATTTTCCGTAAAGCCAAGCATCATACCATTTTCTTCTTCTGCCTCAAACAAAACAGTTCGCTGTGTACCGATGTTTTGTTCATAAAATGCGCGTTTCTTTTTCTCCGAAAGAATGTGTAATTGCTGGCTGCGTTGTTTTCGGATTGCCTGCGGAACAGGATCTCCCAATTTGATAGCGGTTGTATTTGCGCGTTCCGAATACGTAAAAACGTGCAGGTAGGAAATATCGATGTCCTTCAAAAAATCCATTGTTTCCAGGAATTCTTCATCCGTTTCTCCCGGAAAACCAACAATCACATCAACGCCTATGCAGCAATCAGGACGAAGTGCTTTAATTGCTGCAACACGTTCGGCATACAATTCTCGCAGATACTTGCGGCGCATGGCTTTCAGCAAACGATTGCTTCCCGATTGCAACGGAATATGAAAATGAGGAACAAATCGTTCGGCTTCGGAAAGCGTAAAGGAAATGATTTCGTCTGTCAATAAATTGGGTTCGATGGAAGAAATCCGGAAACGCTCAATGCCCTGAACAACATCTAATTCTTTCACCAATTGAAAGAAATTTTCGTCGCCGCCCTGGCCAAAATCGCCGATGTTCACACCGGTGAGTACGACTTCTTTCACGGCAGTTTGAGCAATTTTTTCAGCCTCAAGTAATGTCTCGGCAACCGAAGCATTTCTGCTTTTCCCACGCGCCAGCGGGATGGTACAAAACGTACAAAAATAATCGCAGCCGTCTTGTACTTTCAGGAACGAACGTGTGCGGTCGCCCATTGAATGCGAAGGAATAAACGTGTTGGTTTGTTTGATGTGATCGTATTTCACCGTTGCAGCAGAAGCCTGCGCATCGCGCTCCTCCAGATGCTCCACAATGTTGAACTTTTCATTGGCCCCCAATACCAGCGAAACTCCCGGAATTCGTGAAATTTCCTCAGGTTTCAGTTGCGCGTAGCAACCAATTACGGCCACATAAACTTCCGGATTGATCTTAGTAGCCCGGCGCACTAGCTGACGACATTTTTTATCGGCATTTTCGGTCACCGAACAGGTGTTGATCACCAGTATATCAGGCGTTTCCTCGAAATCGACTTTCGCAAAACCGGCGTTTTCAAACAAGCGTGAAATAGTAGAAGTTTCAGAGAAATTTAACTTACATCCGAGGGTATAAAACGCTACTTTTTTGTACTGCTGCATGACGAGCCTGATCAAGAATTGGACCTGTCTTTTGGCAGACAGGGCACAAAGATAGAGCTTATTTTGGAAATAAAAGCTTCTTTTAACACCTTCAAAGCCATCCTTTCACGTGCTTTTTCAGTAGTTACAGCCTTCTTTCTGTTATATTTGTAATTAACGTGAGTTCTTATCCTTGACTCACGTTTAATTAAGCGATTATTCTATGAAACACACCCTCACGGTACAGTACGAAATCATTGAACACTGGTCTGAACTGAATGAACAGGAACAGTTATTGGTGAAAAAAGCGCAGGAAGCATCGTTAAAAGCGTATGCACCTTATAGCAATTTTCTGGTCGGAGCAAGTGTGTTGTTGCAAAACGGTGAGATCGTCACCGGAAACAACCAGGAGAATATTGCTTATCCTTCGGGCTTGTGCGCTGAGCGCGTAGCCTTGTTTTACGTTGGCGCCAATTATCCCGATCAGGCTGTTCAAACACTTGTGGTAGTGGCAAAAGGCACGTTGGTAAAACCAGAAGATTGTATTTCGCCTTGCGGTTCTTGTCGGCAAGTGATCGCTGAAAGTGAGTTCCGCCAAAAAAGACCTATCCGAATGATTTTGGTAGCGCAGAACGGTCGCACTTTTGTGTTTGATAAAGCGTCAGATTTACTCGTATTTCCCTTTGGAATGGATTGATAAACGATGAATGAGCAAAAAATAAACGATTGGCTTGCTTCCCGGAAGCAATTGCGTGAAAACAGGAATGCTGTTTCGTTGTTTGAAGCATTACGTTCCGGAAACAGGACTGCGCTCAGTTCATCGATTACGTTGCTCGAAAGTTCATTGGAAAAAGACCGCGAAATGGCCGCTGCGATTATTCGATTGTGCTTGCCTTTTTCGGGAAATTCAATGCGTATTGGCATTACCGGAGTTCCTGGAGTGGGAAAAAGTTCGTTCATCGAGCGGTTTGGAATGGAACTGATCAAAGAAGGAAAACGGCTTGCTGTTCTGGCAATCGATCCTACCAGCGAGCGCACCGGTGGAAGCATCTTGGGCGATAAAACGCGCATGCAGCAGCTTTCGCAGGAAGAAAACGCCTTTATCAGGCCTTCAGCAGCCGGAAATACGCTTGGTGGCGTGGCACGCAAAACCCGTGAAACGATTATTCTGTGCGAAGCGGCCGGTTACGATACCGTGTTGGTAGAAACTGTTGGAGTAGGGCAATCGGAAACGATGGTGCATTCGATGGTTGATTTTTTCCTGTTGTTGTTATTGGCCGGTGCCGGAGACGAATTGCAGGGCATCAAACGCGGAATTATGGAAATGGCCGATGGACTGGCTGTCACAAAAGCCGATGGTGATAACGACAAACGTGCTAAACTGGCACAACGCGAATTAAAAAATGCGATTCATTTATTTCCGCCGACCACATCGGGTTGGATTCCCGAAGTACACACCTGTAGTTCCGTGACCGGAGAGCAGATTGATGAAGTTCGTAACATGATTTTTCGCTTCGAGGAACATGCCAAAATCAAAGGAGCATTTCAGCAAAAGCGTAAGGATCAGGACCGTAACTGGATGCACGAAACATTGCGTTCGCTGCTGCTCGAAGGTTTGTATCTGGACCCTGTGATTCATCAGCGAATGCTGGAAATGGAAGAAGCTGTCAGGTCAGGAAAGATCTCAGCTTTCGAAGCGGCAGAATTTATTTATCATCTATACAAAAAGTAAGGATAAGGCATTATTTTTGCAGGCAACCGATGTCTGAAAAATAATAGAACATGTATTTCCGCCTAAGTCTTGCCGCCTTGTTATTGGCTTTTTCTGCCAGTGCCCAATTAAACCGTTTCCAAAAAGTTGAGTGGATTGTGCGTCCATCTGCTGGTTTGAATACTACTTTCCTTGTCGATTTTAAGTTAACGAGTACCAAAGGAAAGACAGTGTTAATTGAACACAATACGGATGTTTTCAAATGGGATGCGTTTACCTTCAAAAGTGATCGTCCGATCGGATTTAACTACGGTGTAGGATTTTATTACAACATGAATGATTTTGAAGGTGTTGACAGCATCCGGGTGGAAGCAACCTGCGAAAACGAAGCGCTAAATTCGGTGTTTTACATTCCTGTCAGGTATTGTATAGCACTTGATCTTGCTGAAAAAAAGATGGTTTTCAATGAATATTTTTCACTTGATTGGATCATGATCATGAATACAGGAGAGCGGTTTGGATATGATAAAAACTGGGTAAATCTAACGGGATTGATCAATGAATCGGATCCGAGATTTACGTTGGCGAACAATAATCTCAAAACCAATACCGCCGAACCATTTCGTTCCGGACTCATTCGATTCAGACATCCGAACCTGAAGCGACCGGTTTTTGAGTGGAAGATGCCGCTTGTGGTTTCCAATCAATTGAATCTTGATTTTTCGGGAGAGCCAGGCAGAGCAGGAAGAAACGGTCAAAACGGCACGCAACCCAGTCAATCGGGTGGTTATGGTGAGCCGGGCGAAAATGGATTGCCGGCAGAGAAATCCGTCACCGTTTTTGTGCGGTCCTATTCGTCTGATTCCATTCCGCTGGTGGAAGTGATTGCTATTTCCGATAACCGGCGCAAACATACGTTTATCAGCGCTGCCAACCCGAAAATAAACATCGATGCTTCCGGCGGACCAGGTGGTTCAGGTGGAAATGGTGGCAACGGGGCAAATGCGCAGCAAACTGAGAAAGCGTATGACCGGTTAAGCGGCGGATCGGGAGGCGTTGGCGGTTATGGCGGAAACGGTGGTAATGCGGGAACAGTTTTAATCCTGATTGACTCAAATCTGCGACTTACGGAAAGCAATTTTTTCGTGAATACAAATGGTGGAGATGGCGGTTCTGCAGGAAATGCCGGAACCGGAGGAACAAATGATCGTGGAAATGACGGTTTGTTAGTCCGTGCGTTGGTTCGCAACGAGCGGGTGTCAGGCACAACAGGACTTCCGGGTCGAACGGGTAATTCCGGTGTTTCGACCTTCCGTTTTGTCAATAGTGAATCGCTCGAAAACAAACTCAAAGAAACCGGCTTTAAGTAAAACAGTTAACTTTGGACCATGGAAGAAATCACATTTACCATCGAAGGCCCTTACATTGAGTTGCTGGCCCTGTTAAAGGCGACAAGCATCGCTCAAACAGGCGGACACGCGAAGTTTATCGTTGAAGACGGTGACGTTGTGCGCAACGGCGAGGTAGAAGAACGTAAACGGGCAAAGCTTGTTCCGGGTGATATTCTCGAAATAGGCGGAGAAATCCGGATTTTCCTGAAATGATTTTAATCCACAGTTGAATCAGGTAGTCATAAACTATTTGCCACGGATTTTCACAGATATCCTATTCAGTCGAAACACTATCAAAAGAATGCATAAGCATTCTTAGTCCGTGCTAATCAGCGACACCGTGCCAGCCTCAGGGTGATCTGTGGCTGCCTTTTTTTACTGTAATTTTGAAAGAAAAGTGGATAAATACGATGAGTCTAGAACAACTCCTGGAATTCCTTTTTTAAATACTCAATCGTGATTTCGGTGGGCAAAGTCCCCACTTCCGCTACGATCTCGAATATCTTTCCTGCCAGATCGGTTCCTGTAGAAGTAGCCTGCATTTGGTTTCCGGCAATATTGATGATCTTAATTGTTTCTTCTTTTGAATTACGCAACATTTCCCAGGCTTGTGGTGAAATAAATAATTGCTGCGAAACATTGTGATCGTATTCCTCACGAATGGCCTGCAACAAATCACTTTGCATACGTTTTGCCGGGTGGCCGGGATTGTGGAGGCGCATCACCAAACTTCCGGGGTGAATCCGTTCCATCAACAATACCGCACGCTGATAAGCATCCACACGTGAAGGCAGAAAAAACTCCTGTCGTGAACGTTTTAATTCAATTTGCAGGTGTCTCACTTCCTTTTCTGATTGTTTGCGAAGGAAAAAGTAAGCGGTATAAAACACACCGGCAGCAGGAATCACCACCAATACAATACTTAAAATGAGTTCTGTGACAGACATAATTGAATTTTTAATAAATATAGTTTTACAATCCGGATCAACGTTTAGATAATGCCTCTTTTAGGAAAAGTAACATTAAACAAACCGTTCGTCGACCTCCATAACATTCCCGCAATTTTTGCAGGTACGCATTTCTTCGGAAGCGTAAAATTCCCGGAAGCGGGAAATGAAATCGTGCTCGATGTTTTCCAGTGGAAAGCGATAATGCGCCAATTCGGTATTGCATTTTTCGCAAAACCAAAACAACCCGTCGCTCAGATCGGTTCCTTTTCGCACGCGTTCGATTACGAGTCCAACCGTGTTTTCTCCACGAATCGGTGAATGTGGAATATTGGCCGGCAACAAAAACATATCACCTTCTTTGATATGAATTTCTTTTGGTTTTCCTTCATGTTGAATGCGAACCATAATATCACCTTCGAGCTGATAGAACAACTCTTCGCTTTCATTGTAATGATAATCCTTACGTGCATTTGGCCCGCCAACGATCATAACAATGAAATCACCTGCCTCTTTGTACAAGTTTTTATTCCCGATTGGTGGTTTTAATAAATCGCGGTTTTCGTCGATCCATTGCTGTAAATTAAACGGAGCCATCATACGTATTCAATTTGTTTCAAAAATAACGGTTCATTTTGCCAAATGCAATCAAATAATACAAGAAAGCATGATAACCGCAATCAGAATCTCAATCATGCCCGGATTTAAAAAAACAAACCCCGCTGATCATGGACCAGCGGGGTTTTTATTGAGTTTTCCTATTGTGATTATTGAATCACTACGCGGAATACTTTTTCAGC